>BNJU01001318.1_pt1 | contig 1735523 bp, 1861 predicted proteins | sample 8539281 | NCBI WGS metagenome assembly BNJU01 (sample SAMD00202456, study PRJDB9452) | human saliva metagenome | isolation source: human saliva | place: Japan
GGGCTAAACATACTGAAGCCGTAACCCTATTAGTTAAGTCACAAAGTGACGCAAACTAATATACGGTACGCCTCATGCAAAGAACGCCCAAGAAAACAAGTGAAGCGAAGTTTGCTTGGTTGCGTACGACTGCAGAATCCGTAGCACTACTTTCACGAGCTAGAAAGTAGCGATGTGAAGGTAGATGCACGTCCTACACAAAGCACGCCCAAGAAAACGAGTAAAACGAAGTTTGATTGGATGCGGGCGACTGTGAAGCCCTAACACTACTCACAAAAAAGTAAAGAGAAAGTGAGTAGATGTAGGTCTCATGCAAAGATTCCCCACGAACAAAGAGAGTGGCAAGGAATCGACTGCTGAAGCCGTAACCATATTAGTTAAGTCACAAAGTGACGTATCATCACTATAATATTTACATTTAATTCAATGTATGATATATTATTTATAAGTAAAAAAACCTTATGTTTTTAGGGCGACCCCCTGACCCCTTTAGGTTGGGGAGCGAGTCGCCTTTTTTTATTCAATATAATTTTCCCTGTAATATATAAATCAAAAAAACTTTTTGTTAAAAATGTAGGTACAAAAAAATATGAATAAATTAAGTAACAAAAGCAAAATTATGTATTTTATTTATTTCAATAGTCGTTACATGTATTTGCTTAATTACATTACTATTGCATCATGATAATAAAACTTCTTGTATTCAAGTTGATAGTAAGGACATAATATCTACATATAAGTCTAAGTACTCCCTAATTAGACTTGTATAAGCAAAATGATAAATTAATCATTAATGCTTATTCAAATAGTAAGTTTGATGAACCCAACCAACTAATCATTCCATTTAAAGGAGAAATAACAAAGGATGATATCTTAGTAAAGTGGAAAACCATAGGTGGCATGACTGTTGATGAAGACAGTGATAGTATTATTGTAGTAAATGTAATAATAAAAAAAGATGGTAAAACGATATGTAATGAAAATATAAGTCTTTGTGAAAAAAAGGTTGGGAAATATTTAATGATTATATAGGTAAATGATAGATAATTTCCTTTCTACTTATTCAGGAGATAACTCAACTTTAAAGTATTCAAGTAATTTCATCATTGTCTCTTGTCCATCATAACAAGTATCAATTAAATAGCCAGGCTCATTTAGATATTCACTTAATCCACGATAATAAAAGGACTTCTTTTTGTCCTCAATGATAAAAGGGACTAACTTATGCTTAAGGCACTCTTTAAACGCAATTAGTCTGCCAACTCGACCATTTCCGTCTTGAAATGGATGTATACGTTCAAATCGGAAATGAAATTCTACGATGTCTTCAAAACTTATGTGCATTTTCTCGGTATAAGAAAAAAGTAGATGTTGCATATCAGTTGCTACATCTTTTGGTTCTGATGTTTCCATACCACCTACAATGTTTGGACGAGCTTTATAATCTCCAACATTAAACCAAGACAGTGTTTCATCTTTTGTTCTACTTTTTAATATATAGTGAAGGTGTTTGATGCTTGACTCTGTCAAAGGTTCATCTGCGATATCAATGCAGTAGTCAATGGCTCTGAAATGGTTAATTGTCTCGATTATATCATCTACAGATAGGCTTCCTTCACTGTCTATAGTGTTGGTTTCGAATATGCGCCTTGTTTGGTCTTCGCTTAAAGCGCTGCCCTCCATGTGATTGGAATTATAGGTCATACGTATTTGAAGTTCGTGATATAGACCACCGGATATCTTATAATCCTTTTCTTCTCTTAGCTGTCTGAGAAGGGGATTGTCACAAATAATTGTGTAAAGATCCTCTTCAGAGCAATGAAAGAAATCACATAATTTCCGTATAACAGAGGAAGAAAGCTTTTCGCCCCTCGAAATCTTCGCAATAGTTCTTGATGAAATATGAAGCAATTTCGTTAAATCGGATTTACATAGCTTATTTTGTTTTAATAATTTTAGTAAAACCATTGTAATTATACATAATATGACCTCAACTCATTTTTCTTTTACTTATTATATCAAAAATGGAGCCAAAAGTAAAGATTGTTAGAACTTGGAGTAAAGACTGAGGTTGTATATATAGTTAAAAATATAGTTGGTTCATTAGTGAATTTAATATATAATTTAAAAAGGTAAACCGTTATATATAATAAGACATATAGTCAGGGGATTAATATGCATGAACCAGTAACATTTGAATCTGCAAGTAAATATATCACAGAAATAATAACAGATTTTAAGGATTTGATTGTATCAAAGTACAAAGAATTACAAGATGCAGAATGGACATTTGATAAGGGGTCAACAAAAGTATGCACGGCTGATGAAAAGGGCAAGAAGAAACGATGCAAGGTCGGAATAGGATATATGTCAAAAGTAGCACTGACAGATGATATTGCAACGGAAATTTGGGAATTGTTTATGTCATATTTTGGTGATAGCTGTCTACCTAATCTAGAAAGAATCACAGGGAATGAAGAAATGGGCAGATATGCGTTTTCAGCAAAAAACGATGATGGAGATATGATTGAATGTACAGTTAATACGCCAGGCGAATGGAACATTCCACTTATTCGTATAACTGGGTATACTACTGCTAGATATAGAAATATTGATTTATAAATACTAATTTTATCAATATCATGTGGCCAGCTTTGCTGGTCTTTTTCTTTGTCGCAGAACAACGCAACCACTTTAATTGTGATTGTCTAATCTGTAACGAAGATTAGAACTACAATCTGCAGATGATTTTGCAAAGTATACTTGACAATAAATGCAAAGCGAACTATGCTAAAAAAATGCAAAGTAAACTTTGCTGAGTATATCTTTGACTAAAGGATAACAGAGGATGGAAAATGAAAAATAGAATTAAGGAGCTTCGCAAGGAGAATAAACTCTCCCAGATGGACCTCGCTGATATTGTCGGGACAACTAGGCAAACTATAACATCGATAGAGGTGGGAAAGTATACGGCATCACTATCGCTAGCATATAAGATAGCTAGGCATTTTGGACTAAAGATAGAAGATATATTTGATTTTACAGATATAGACGAGGAGGTCTAAATCATGGAAAAAAGACTAGAAAAAGCAAAGAAAGAAATACAAAGACAAAATTTAATGATGTCATTTATTACTATAGCTTCGTTACTAAGTCTTATAAATGTGGATAGACTGACAAGGGATATAAAAACCATGATCTCGCTAGCATTATGACGTTTTTTTCTATCTTGGACTTATAGTAATAAGTAATATGATAATTCTATTTTACCTAGTGAGAAATCAAATGTATGCGAAAGATGAAAAAGGCTCTGCTTCGTATTTATAACGAAATGCATGACGAAAGAACTGCAAAAGATAAAAAGGAATAGTTGCCCAAAATACACTTGCCATATCTATTTTGCCTATGGTAGCGGTTTCAATTTTACTTAGTTACATCAATGTATATATGTTTATAGGCGCGGTAATTATGCTTATACTTTTTAGCTTTGATTTTTTTAACATGTAAAAATTTATTATTATAGAAACTACTCCGACAAAGCCTAGATACATATTAATAGTTGAATTAATTCAATGATATTACCCACCTTAATGGGTGTCCAGTAAAGAGGGTACATATCAATTGCAGGGCCATTTTTATATGGATAAAGAAGTCATTACATAATATAATAAGAACTAGATACTTTTGCATGGCGCATAAGGAGACAATTATGACTAAAATCCTATTCATCTGCCACGGCAATATCTGCCGCTCACCAATGGCAGAGTTCATATTTAAGAAAATGATTGCTGAAGCTGGGCTTGAAAATGAATATATAGTAGATTCAGCAGCGACAAGCACTGAGGAAATCTGGAATGGAGTTGGCAATCCAGTGTATCCGCCAGCACGAGAAAAATTAAAGGAACACGGAATATCGTGCGATGGTAAGAGAGCTCGCCAGATAACAAAGGAAGACGCATCAAAGTATGACCTTCTAATAGCAATGGACACGCGTAATCTAAAGAACATGGAGAAAGTGTTTGGAAATGAGGCTAAGCACAAGACACATCTCTTGCTAGAGTATACTGGAGATGCAAGAAGTATTTCAGATCCTTGGTATAGCAATGATTTTGATACAGCATATAATGAGATAGAGCAAGGTTGTAAGGCACTATTTGAGTCGTTAGAAAGATAGCATAATCGAGTAGAGCGAGGAATTTAAAAGCATGAACGAATATCTAAAGGAATACATAAAGCTTAAGAAAAATTTTGTTGAACAGGATGAAGATAAGGATAGCGTATTAGCACTTTATCAGTTTGCCGATAGGCTTGCTTTGATAGATGAGAAGGATGCAAAGGAAGTGCTTGTTGATGTGTATCAGCAGCTTTATTTGATGGAAAGTGCATTTAAGCTTTTCGTAAATATATGTGATAAGAATGATAGAAAGCAGATTAAGAAGCTAGCAAATCTACAGAACCTATCACAAAGTCATGGAGATAGATTTGCATTACCTAGACCTTTGACTGATGCTGAGAGGAGTGCAAGAAAGGAGCACCTTAAGGATCTTCCGTTTTTTAAGTACCATCCAGACCCACTTGAGACTGGTTCGTTTGAAGAGGGAGAGGAAAAGATTTGTCCTTGTTGCGGAAATAAAAGCAAGGTATACTATTCATCATTTCCATATTGCTCTGAGGATGTGGAGTACATCTGTCCAACATGCATATCAAATGGAGAAGCAGCAAGGAAGTTTGATGCAAACTTTGTACAAAATGCTGAGTGGCATGGCGAGCCTGATATGGAAAAGGATGATGAGCTTTTTCATCGTACGCCTGGTTACATGAGCTGGCAGGGTGAGTACTGGCTTTCATGCTGTGATGACTACTGCGCATATATGGGAACAGTTGGAACTCGTGAGCTCAAAGCTATGGATATAGCTGATGAGGTAATTGAAGAGTATGTTCAGAGGGGAGCATTTGAGGATATAGGTGAATACCTTGTCAAAGATGGACCTATGTGTGGCTATCTATTTAAGTGCCTCCATTGCGGTAAATATCACCTCTGGGTTGATGCAGACTAGCAAGGATAAGACGACGATTTTACCCATGCATAATTAAATATATAAGAGCAAAAATCCTGCCAAGATTGGCAGGATTTTTGATGTGCATACTTCGTTTTGATATATCAAAATACATCGTAATCAGGTCTTTTCTTTAGATAATATAAAACGAATGCTCCAGTCTGGCATGTACTCATGATGCTTGTAATCAAAATGACCGCATTATGATTGTCAGAAAGTACAAGACTTAAAGTTAGTCCGCTATATTCTACGCGTTTATGTGTAATTTGTTAAAATCACATATTGTTTTTCTCTTATGTAGAAATGAAGAATAAAATTATAATTTGTTAATAAATTTAGTGAATTTTGATTAGATAAGTATTATAATTATATTATTAAAATTATGAGGCGTTAATTTTTATTAAGGAGGGACAAAAATGAAAGCTTCAATTCACTATAGCAAAGGGGCAGCGCTTGTTCTGTCATTTTTTTGCTTGCTTTTTGATGTTGATGCCAGTAAATACAGTATATGCAGCTAGTTCGTATACTGTTACAGGAACTGAAACATCAGATGAATTAACAAAAGTTATCGACGGAACGACAGTCGATGCATCAGGCAATCCATACGATGAAATCATCTTTCCAGCAGGAACATATACATTTAATATGACATCTCCCTGTGCACATTAGAAGAACTGTGATAATCAAAGCTGATGCGGGGGCACAGGTTACACTTAACGGTGGAGATTTTAGAGGATATGCTAACTCAAATATTACTTTTACAGGTACAGGTAGCTTTCTTTTGATGAATCCAAACACCTATGGCATATGGTCAAATGATGCATCTGCAGTATTTAACTTTGATAACACTAACTTTACTATTGATGGAGCTCCAGGCTTTGGCTTCTATGCTTTGCTTGGTGGAAACACAACAAACATAAAAGGTGGAACATTCACAATCAGAAACTGTGCACAGAACGGAAATGAAGGCGGACTTGAATTAGATGGCGGCGCACTTAATATATCAGATGGTGCTCAGGTTACTCTCGAAAATAACGGAAACGGAACCTTTGGCGATATGTACATGAATGGACAAATGACTGTTTCGGGTGTAAACACTAAGCTTACAATAAATGAGAGCAGAGGTGGAACAACTGGATATGCTATGGTAATACCTAGCTCTGGTCATTTAACAGTTGATGGAGCTACAGTAGAAATTAATACAACTGCAGCACCTAGAGGGATAAATGCAGCAGGCAACGCAAATGAAGTAATCAAACTAATAAACGGTGCAAAGCTCAATGTAAAGGCATCTAGTGGTGTAGCAAGAAGCGGAATAAGAAGGGCAAAAATCGTGGTAGATCAGAATAGTTCTTTGAATGTAGAAGGCTATGCGTACGCACTTGATGGAAGCATTCTAGTAGCAAACGATGTAGCTCACGTTACATTAAAGGGAACTACAAGTGACAATGGCTCTGCAGTTGGCTTCACTGGAGGAACAAATGGATCTATAATCATGGGCGGCTCAGTTTTAGAAAATGCAGCTACTCATATAGTAAACGGAGTTGAGGAAGCAATAACAACAAATACAGCTGTTGAGACTAAGCCGGTTAATGCTGCAGGAGAGGAACTGACTCGCTTTGATATAACAGGTATTGCAAACGGCACAATAAATATTGCATCTGATCCTGATAATCCTAGTCATCCAGGATATACATATAGAGTAGGAGAGGTACATGATGGAACTGCCTATGTTTGGGCTCCTGCATCAAAGGTAAACTTCTGGGAAAGCAAAGAAGCCTTTGATAATGCCGATGCGACAAAGCTTCTAAAAACGCTTCTTACCATACGTGGAAATAATTTGGAGCTCGTAGGCGCAATGCTTCCTACAGCAAATGCCCCAGCAGGAAAAGTATTCTCACATTGGCAGGATGTTGCAACTGGCCAGAGTTTTGATACTACAACAGCTATATCAAAGACGGTAACCAATGTATATGCTGTCTATAAGGATGCACCAGCTCAACCTGCAAAACCACCAGTAAAACCTGTTAAAGCAAAAGCACCAAATACTGGTGACAATTCTTCAATTATCTATGGAGCTATTCTAACAAGCTCACTTTTAGCACTTATGCTAGCTGGAAAATTAAGAAGAGCCTAATCTAAATATAACAAGCAAATTATTTAGGAATAAAGTGTTTAACTAGCAATATATTCAAAGTATGTATAGGCAAATGTTAATTATGGCATTTGCCTTATTTATTAGATAAAATCTTGCAAAATTTTTTAAAATAGTTATATACTTAAAGTGTAAAAAAAATAATATCGTTTATGTCTTAAGAGAGGTGTATTATGTTAATATTAAAAGTAATCGCTATTTCGCTAGGATTGACATTTACATTGTTTGGCTATTTGATTCACTTTAAGAAGAGGTATGGTCTAGTCAATGGATTTGAGGCAGACTTTAGGGCGGGACGTAAGACAGAGAGCTATGCTAGTCAAATTGGACTAATTGAATTTGTAATAGGGGTAGTAATATCGGTTGCAGCGATAGCATTAATTATATTTGAATAATTATATTTTATGGAGGTAGACTTTGAAAGCGAAAGAATCAAATGAGATAAATAACAAGGAGCTAAAGGAAAACATTGCAAATACTGCATTAAGCCTACTTGAAGAAGGAAGTGACTATGTAGATTTAGAATACACAACAGTTCAGTTTGGTTATCTATTTGATATAGAGGATCATGGCTTAGAGGCATTGCTTAAGGTTGTCACAGACAAGACTACAGCATATTTTGCAGTTCAGGGCACAAGTATGATGAGACTTAATTTCTCTGAGGAGTTATTTGAAACTGCAGTTGCTGGATTCTTAGATCTACATAGTTAATTTGGGAGAATTCACATGGGATTAAATATGGGCTTTTGGGTATTTATGTTTATAATGACATTGCTAATACCACTATCATTAATTATGATTTGGTATATTTGCCCGAGAATTAAATCGCGTAACAGCTGGATGGGTTATAGAACCTCGCGTTCTATGAGAAATCAGAAGACTTGGGAATTTGCTCAAAGAGCCTGCTCAAGTATTTCTTTAAAGATGTTTTTTTCCTAATGTGATTTTTAGCGATTGTAATCATGCCACTATGTATAACAAAGGATATTAATGTAATATCGTGGGTAGGTCTTGGAATTACGGTAGCGCAACTTATAAGCTATATAATAATTATTTTTTTATGACAGAAAGAGCACTAAAAAAATGAATTTAAATAATATCTATGTAAAAACTGTAGGAATTGTCAGCTTGTCGTCTGGAATTCTTGGTGAAGACTCAGTTCAACATGAAGTCAAAATAGGAATTGAACGTCTAAAAAAGTTTGGACTTAATGTAAAGTTCATGGAGCATTCGCGTAAGGGACTATCGTATATAAGCGAGCATCCTGAAAAAAGAGCTGAGGATCTGATAAATGCATTTAAAGATGATTCAATAGATATGATTTTGTGTGCAATGGGCGGAGATGATACCTATAAACTATTACCATATCTATTTGACAATGATGAATTAAAAAGAGTCGTTAAGCAAAAGATTTTTCTAGGATTCTCAGATACTACAATGAACCATCTGATGCTTCATAAGCTTGGAATCAAGACTTTCTACGGGCAATCATTTCTAGCAGATTTATGTGAGCTTGATGAATGTATGCTACCATATACGGAAAAATATTTTGTTGAGCTAATTAGAACTGGTAAAATAAAAAAAATAGAGCCAAGCGATGTATGGTATGAAGAGCGTAAAGATTATAGTGTAGATGCTATAGGAACAAAAAGAGTCATGCATAATGATAATGGATTTGTGCTTCTACAGGGGAAATCAGTTTTTAGTGGCAAGATATTGGGAGGTTGTATAGAAAGCATATTTGATATCTTTGATTCAAGTTATCACAATGATTCAGTAGAGATGTGTCAAAAGTATCAGTTGTTTCCAAAACTTGATGATTGGAAAGATAAGATACTTCTTATTGAGACAGCTGAAGGAGCATCAGCTCCAGATGAATATAGAAAGATGGTTAAAGCACTCAAAAAAAGTGGAATATTTGATGTGCTCAGTGGCGTTATTGTAGGTAAGCCTATAGACAATTTATATGCTGAGGAATATAAAGAGATTCTTATTGAGGTAATTGATGATCCGAATCTGGCAATTGTATTCAATATCAATATAGGGCATGCGACACCAAGAGCAATCATTCCTTTCGGAGTTAAAGCAACTGTAGATACTGACAGACAAGTAATTGAATTTGATGTATAAGAAAACACCGTTATATAACGGTGTTTTCTACTTGTTTTTTACTTTTGCGATGTATATATACAAATATTGCAATCATTGGTCCCATGCATAGGTATGAAATTCCTAGGATTAGCGAATAGCTAAAGTCAGTATCCCATGCTGGAGGCAAGGTGCTTAGGAAGTTGTTAATTATGTGTACCATTATTACCAGGAATAGCGACCTTGTCTTCTTGTAGTAGTAGGCGAGTATCATTCCTAGAATTGCGGTGTAAACCCCTTGAATGAAACTACCATGCCATGCACCGAACATCACGCCTGATATCACGATTGGAATCCAAGGTGTTTCAATAGCCTTTTCTAAACTTCTATATATAAGGCCTCTAAACATTATCTCTTCAACAATAGGTCCCACAATGGCAATTGCTAGAAGTGTCCATATATATGGACTTTGCTCCATATCATCGTAGAGAGTTGAGAAGTTTTGTACTTGATCGTTTAACGATTGGAAATGTTTAGATATATACTCAAATAATTCAAGCCAAATTGTTGAAACTCCACCAACACCAAAATGAAATAATAATGGTGAATAAGGTCGATTGTGGCTTTGATAGCCGTACCTCTGGTTCAAGCTTTTCCCTAAACATAAGCTTGTAGAGTATTAGATAAACTATAATTAGTGATATTGAAATGCTAGCATCAATAAAGCTTGCGCTTCTATTTATAAAGTCATCACTAAGTGGAAGGTAAGTTAATAGCATTTTAGGGATTATATAAAATATATTAGTTAGATACTCATTTGCTATCCAGAGTGCGATTGGAAAAAGCAAAAAGAGGATTTTTTCTTGTCAAATGTTTTTTTCTTTCCAATTAAATCTCCTTTATTAAAATAGTTACATGAAATATTTTTATATTATAGCACAAATTATTGATGTCCAAACATCGACTTACTTTTATATAAATATAAGCATTTCCTTTATTAATTATCTCTTTTTGATATAATATTATCATGGAAAGAATATATATAGCTGGTGGATGCCTTTGGGGCGTACAGCATTTTTTTAAAAGTATACCGGGTGTTTTGAACACAGAGGCCGGAAGGGCAAATGGTTGTACAAACTCTTTAGATGGTGAATACGATGGATATGCAGAGTGCGTAAGAGTGGATTTTGATGAGGAGGTTTGCAGTGTAGACGCTTTGATGCAATATCTATTTGAGATTATTGATCCATATAGCATTAATAAACAGGGTGTAGATGAGGGACCAAAGTATAGGACGGGGATTTATAGTACTTTGGATAAGCATCTTGAGGAAGCTAGGAATTTCATCGCCTCTAGAGATGACTGCGACAGGATAGCTGTTGAGGTTAAGCCTTTGACTAATTATGTAAGGAGTGCTGATGAGCATCAGGATAGACTAGAGCACTATCCGAAGGATTATAGTTACTGCCATATTCCACTTGAGGTTATGAATAAGTACCGGATATAACAGGTGCTGGATACTAATTACGAGACGTAAATCATAAAATAAACGCTCTGATTTGCAAGAAAAGGACTATTCTTAAAATTGGATAGTATTGCAATTTGTGTATGATTGTTATACTATTAATTTACAGAATAATGTATTCAAAATTACAGAATTGTACTGATGGATACAAGCTTGTGATTCTATATACGATATCATGATTTATCTATATAGTTCACATTTGGGGGAGAATTTAAATAGATAGGGGATAACAACATGAGATTTAAGAAACTAATAGCTATGTCATTTGCAGCTGTTATGGTTTTTACCAGTGCAATGGCTAATATTATTCCTGCATATGCCGAATCGGGTAGCCAAAGTGGTATGGCAGCAATAAGTTCAATGAATTCAAATATTGATTTCGGTGCAAGTGGCACGCTAAAAATCAATTTGAAGCCTACATCTCAGACAGAGGTAAAGACAGAGGCAAATATTACTACAGGTATAGAAATCGATGCAACAGGGCTGACCAAGCCAGTTGATGGCCTATATCTTGAAATCGAAGTACCTACAAAGCAGACTTCTAAGAACCAAAATGATAGTACAAATATCGAAGCAGGAACATATTTAGATAATTTTTCTACACCTGCAGCAAATACACAACCTATTATAAAGTCTGAGCAGACAATCGTTACTCCAGACGGAAAGACGATTAAACGTATTTATCTAAACAAAGTTGATACAACAGTTAAGCTAGAACTACCTTATGTAATGAGTTTTGCTGATAAAACTACACCTAAGGATTTCAAGTTGAATCCAGTTGTTCGAGTATACGATACGAACGGAAACACGCTTGCAACACTAAATGATAATGTATATGGTGTAATTTATGACAAGCCTTGGCTTATGAAGCAAGTTGCTGGTGAAGAAACTAATGACCAGCTTGTTTATGGTGGGGTTAGCAGTAATACTGATCCAAATCTCTATCAACAGATAAAACATCAGATGTAATTTTTAATTTCAATCTATATCAGTCTTCAAGAGCGTATCGCTCAATTGTTATTACAGATACTTTGCCAACATATAAGGATGAAGCGGGTAATACTTTGACTGCTCATTTTGATCAGGCGAAGAATCCTAATTGGACACTAAGCGCAGATGGAAAATCTGTTACGCTCAAATTTGATTTGCCAGCAGGTGTAAGGGATATAAGGGACTATATCAGAGATAATCTGCCAAGTAACTCGATTTTGAAGTTATCATTCCCAGGTGCAAAATATATGAATGGTACAAATCGTGTAAACTTCAGTAATACAGCAAGCCTTCAGGGAATTCCATATAATCCAAGCGTAGCGGAAGATACAATAGGACAGGTACCAGGAAATGAACATAACTTCGGAAGCAACACCAAGAATTTCCGTCTAGCTGGTGATGAGTATACTGGCGATGGTATGCTAGGTAAGAAGGGCCCTAGAACAATTCAATATGATAAGAACAGTCTCGCAGTTAAGGAAATAGAATATGCTATCAAGCTCGTAAATAAGCTTGATAAACCAATGACAGATATTGAAATCATAGAGGATGTAGCAAATACAGGTAATAGACTCTTTATGACAGGTTTAAATGGAAACCTTGTGGGAGTCGGATCTAGAGTTCCCCTAAATATGTCAAAAATTGAGCTAAGAGGATATAAAGTAGACGGAACTTACGATGTGCTGGCACTGCAAAATAATGGGTGCGAGCTGGCTATATAAGGCTGACATTAATTCAGAGGGAAAGGCTAAGCTCCAAGAATACTTAGATAATATAAATCAGGGAACTATGAACGCAGATGACGCAGTCGCTATAGACCCTAAGTATAAGAAGGTTGGAATCTACTTCAGGGATCTAACTCTTGATCCAACAAAGAACATAGAGTTTAGTATCAAGATGATGTTTATAGATCCATTTAGAGAAAAGTATAGTGCAGACCCTCTAACAAATGTGATTAAAGCAAATGTTAACAGAGTTAATGAAGATGGAAGTAAAGACCCGCTTAAGCTATCAGGTGATTGGAATACTTTCTATACACCATTTAGTGAAAAGGTTTGGCTATCAAAGGAATCACGCTATCAAAGAGTGGGAATGCCAAATGAACGCTTCACAGCTAGAGTTGGTTTCAGATTAGATACTTTATCAAGTGCGCGCTATCTCAAAAATCCAACTTTCATAGATCTTCTTCCTACTGGCGTTTCCTATGATAATCTAACAAATGTTACACCTGTGCTTTCGAATATGCAACCACAGTCGGTAGAGTTCATTAAAAACTATAATGACACGGGACGCGATGCTGTTAAAATTGTTGCACCATCGGGATATGTATATCAGTATCAAAGTTTGTCGTTTGATATTGCAAATCTAATCATCAATGACAACATAATACCAAGCAAAGCTGAAAATGATGAAATCAATAATGATAATGTTGTCTACTTTTATGCAGACAATTGGACAAAGGGAACACCAGAGGAGTTTTCAGGTCTTTACAATGAGAATAACTTTGTAAAGGATGATTTAGATATTAACAAAAATGGCATCGTTGATGAGATAATTCTTAAGGCGGTAGCTAAGGTACTAGGTAACAATGTAGAGAGCATTCAGTCAGATAAACATATTAGGAGTCTTGAACCAAGTGTTGCTGGTGGAGCTGCTGTTTTGAGCAGAACATTTACAAAGAATACCATAACTACCGATTTCTCAGGAGATGGTGAAAATAGTGGCCTATTCCAGTATCGCATGAGCGTTCGTAACTATTACAATACGCCTATGGACAGAATTTTGATGTATGATGTTCTTCCTCATGTTGGTGATGGAAGAGGCTCTAGCTTAGCAATACTCTTCAGGGACCTATTGAACTTAAAATAGGAACAAATGATGTTAGTGGAGATTATAAAATTTACTATCGCACTGACAAGTATCCTAATAAAGATGATGCTAATGAACTTAATAGCAGTGCTTGGAAGGAAAACCCTGGTGATTACACCAAGGTTAAAGCTATCAAAATTGTAGGTAAGAATGGAACAATTCTAGAGCCATATAAGGTCCTTTCAGCATATTTAACTATGAAGAGTCCTGAATATAATCCAATGCTTTCGGAAACATTTGCACATAATACTCTTAGTGTCATATATAATAACGAGACAAGATTACGTGAGACTGATAAGGTTTCAAATCAACTTATCGATACAATGTCAGTTGAAGCAACAAAGAAATGGTTAGATTCTGATGGTAACGCGATTAATGCACCAGAAGTTAACGAAATTACTGTTAAGCTTTTTGCTGATGGAGTAAATACAGAGAAGACCTTAAAAATTACAGCAGCAAATAATTGGAAGGCAACTTTTACGCATCTACGTAAGTATAATGTTGAGCAACATAACGATGGAACAGTAACTAAGACTGCTATCGTATACACGATTAAGGAAGCCAACCAAGACGAAAACAATATTACCGTATATAACGGTAAGAGCTACGAAGTTACATCAACCAGCACCGAGGCTAGTCAAGCAACTGTTGAAAACCAAGCTACTTTGACAATTACAAATAAACTTGTTCAAGAAAAGGTGTCTATACCGGTTAAGAAGAATTGGGTAAACGATGAAAACTCGCTTTCAAGTCGTCCAAACCAGATACATGTGAGACTCTTTGCAGATGGTGTAGAACTTACAGATGCCTATGTGAAAGCTACAGATAACTGGGAGTATACTTTTACAAATCTTCCAAAGTATAATTGGCTTGATGAAATTAAATATACAATCAAGGAAGATGTAATTGCTGGTTATAAGACGAAAATAACAGATGGTGCACAAGGATATGAGATTACAAATAGCTTTTGAGCCTGTAATCCCACCTCCACCAAGTGTGCCACCTACAAATGACAAGCCAACACCAAAGACACCGCCTAAAACACCAAATACGGGTGATATTGCAAATACTATGATATATATATCTATGATGTTTATGTCACTTGCAGCGATTATACTTATTGTAGTACGACTTAAAATTACTCATATGAATAGGAGATAAATATGAGGCTTTTTCTTAACACATCACCTAAATATGGGAACAGGGCTGAGGAAATACTTATGCCACTTCTAGATTTACTAAAGAAGTTGACACTACTTGAAGAAGAAATCTTCGAAAGAGATGAGGCGCTTGAAGAGGAAAAAGAAAGTGCTTAATATTTCTGAGCATCAGGTTCATCCTAAATGGGAAGATTTGATGGACGAATACTATGATAGATACACTGATCTAATCGAGGGTAGGGTAAGTAATAAACTTCTTTCAAAGGGGTATGCTAGTTCATGTGGAGTTCCAAGCAATTACTCATATGCTAAAGGTGACGATTTTGATGCCACGTTCACAATGAAAAAGAGAAAACCTTGCAACTGTGGTTATAGATTATATAGATGTCACAGAGATGAGGCATAAGTTTGTTCTTAGATTAAGCGAAAATAATTGGCTTATCGACGAGAAGTATTATGGCTTTGCTGGTGAAAATAAGTGGTATTCAGATAGAATTTAATTTAGAGGGTCATCCTAGGAATCGTAATTTTAGATTTTTCTATGGATGGCTCTTTTTTATATAAAATATTAATGTAACTGTTTAGGTTACATCAAAGAGGGTATAATTTAAGCAAGAAGGAGGAAAGCATATGCAAATTTCTAGTAAATTTACAGTTGCATTACATATTTTTACATGTGTGGATGCCTTTAAGAATGAATACAAGGTAACAAGCGATTTTCTAGCAGGAAGTATTAATACAAATCCTGTCATAGTTCGAAGACTTCTGGCAAAGCTAAAAAATGCTGGACTAATAAAAGTAGCAAGGGGTACTGGAGGAATCGAGTTGACAAGACATCTAAATAAGATTAGTTTCCTTGATGTATACGCAGCAATTGAACCAAAGAATAAGGCAGATTTATTTAGATTTCACGAATCACCAAATCCAAACTGTCCAGTAGGTAGAAACATACACAATTTGCTTGATGGAAAGCTTGCAGCGATACAGGAAGCAATGGAAAGTGAAATGAAAAGATATACAATTGCAGATTTAAGTTCTGAACTACAGGAACTGTTAAAGGAACAAGAATAGATATAGTAAGATATTGCATTTGAACTGATGTGGGGGGTATGGATATGAGTGAAATCAATAAACAAAATGACAGGCTCAACTATCTTCTAGAGGCTTTTAAGAGCGATTCGAAGAGTTACAAGGATATAAATATCCCAAGTGATGTGCAAGAAAAAGTACGTTTGCTACGATCTTTGATGAATATTCGTATGCCAGGAAAAATGTCAGATGCGATAATCAAAGTTCAAGATGAGTATCTCAAGGAGTGTGCTAAGAAAAAAGGTATTGTTGAAGTATCTGATATTGAAATAATAAAGGAAAATATCTCAATATGGCAGGGAGACATAACAAGGCTAAAGCTTGATGCTATTGTGAATGCAGCTAACTCTCAGATGCTTGGTTGCTTTATACCTATGCACACTTGTATTGATAACCAGATACATACCTTTGCAGGTGTACAGCTCAGAGATGAGTGTAATCGTAAGATGAACGAGCTTAGAAAAATATATGGAAAAGGTTACGAGCAGCCTACTGCAGTTCCAATGCTGACAGATGCATATAATCTTCCTGCAAAGAAAGTAATACATATAGTAGGTCCTATTGTTGATTCTAGACTTACATCAAAGAAAGAAGAAGGGCTTTCTTTATGTTATGAGAATACACTTAATATGTGTCAAGCAAATGACCTAAGAAGCGTAGCCTTTTGCTGCATTTCAACAGGAGTTTTTCATTTTCCAAATAGGAAAGCAGCAGAAATTGCAACAGCAACTGTACAAAAATGGAATACAGAGCATCCTGGTGCGATGGATAGAATAGTATTTAATGTATTTAAGGATGAGGATAGGGGGTACTATGAGGAGCTTCTACGATAAAAAAGACGGTTATAGAGATACTATCCAGAAAGGTCTTGCGACAACTAGAAATATAGGAAATGGCATATATTTTTCTGATAGATCAAAGGAAGAAGAACTTGATATGCTAAAGGACGCCCTAGAAAATTCGGACTCTGTTGTAATCGGAGCTGGAGCAGGGCTCTCAACTTCAGCAGGATTCACATATAGTGGTGAGCGCTTTGATAGATACTTCTTTGACTTTGCGAGAAAATATGGAATCAAAGATATGTATTCAGGTGGATTTTATCCATTTTCCGACGATGAAACTAGGTGGGCTTGGTGGGCTAGACATATCTATTTCAATCGTTATGTAAAGGCGTCTAAGCCTGTATATGAGGAATTACTTGCTTTGATAGAAGGCAAAGATTATTTTGTTATAACAACAAATGTTGATCATCAATTTCAGAAAGCTGGTTTTGATAAAAATAGATTGTTTTACACACAGGGGGACTACGGACTATTTCAAAGTTTAAATAAGAGAAATCAAAAGACATATGACAATGAAAAGTGGGTCATGAAAGCTATGGAGGCTCAGGGATTTGTTAAGAACGAGAATGGAGAGTATGATATACCTCAAGATAGAAAGATTTCTATGAGAATACCAAGTGGTCTAATTCCTAGATGTATAGATGATAATTCAGATGTGACGATGAACCTACGTGCTGATAATAGCTTTGTTGAAGATGAGGGATGGCATGCTGCATCAGAGAGATACTATGATTTTCTTAAGGCGCATAAACACAGTAAGGTTTTATATCTTGAACTAGGTGTTGGTGCAAATACACCCGTTATTATAAAATATCCATTTTGGCACATGGTTAGTAATAACAAAAATGCTAAGTATGCATGCATAAATTATGGAGAATCATTTGCTCCCATGCAAATAGAGGACAGAAGCATATGTATAGATGGAGATATTGGTGAAGTTATAAAAAAACTACTTTTTATAACGTAAACCAATTTCATTAAAGGATAATATTTAGGTAGGTAATTTATGATTGAATATAAACATGTAGCACTGCGCTATGGAGAAAAATCAGTTCTAGAAGATGTAAATCTAAAAATAAAGGATGGCGAGTTCATGGTTCTAGTTGGCCCTTCGGGTTCTGGTAAGACGACGATGTTAAAGATGATAAATCGCTTACTTGAGCCGACAGATGGGAACATATACATGGATGATAAGCGCATCAAAGACTATAACCAGAGAGACTTACGTCTATCCACAGGCTATGTACTTCAGCAGATAGCTCTTTTTCCAAACCTTACAGTTGCAGAAAATATCGCAATAATCCCGGAGATGAAGGGGTGGAATAAGGATAAAATCAAACAAAATACGGCTGAAATTTTAGAAATGGTGGGACTTCCTGCAAAAGAATATGCAGGCCGTTTTCCAAGCATGCTTTCAGGAGGAGAGCAACAGAGAGTTGGAATAGTAAGGGCTATAATCGGCGAGCCGAGAATTTTGCTTATGGATGAACCATTTTCTGCGCTTGACGCAATATCGCGAAAGCAGCTTCAGGTTTTGACAAAAAAACTGCACAATGAGTTTGGTGTTACGATAATATTTGTTACTCACGATACAGATGAAGCATTGCTTCTTGCAGATAGAATTGCAGTACTTCAGAACGGGCAGATTTGCCAAATTGATAAGCCAAATGCGATTTTAGAAAATCCTGCGAATGACTTTGTTGCAAATTTATTTGGAGGTGTAAAACATGAATAATTTGTTTTTTACATTTCAAGATAGATTTGGGGAATGGCTCAAGGCACTTGGACAGCATCTTCAGTTATCGCTTTTAACACTGCTTATCGCTATACTTTTGACAATTCCTCTAGCGATTTATCTTAACACACATAAGCGTGCATCAAAATGGGTATTGCAGATAGCTGGTATTCTCCAAACAGTGCCGTCAATGGCGCTTTTGGGTCTCTTCATTCCGCTTATGGGAATAGGAACAAAGCCAGCGCTTACAGCACTTGTTATATATGCAATATTTCCGATATTGGAAAATACTATTACAGCACTTAATGGCATTGATCCAAGTCTTGAAGAGGCAGGCGTTGCTTTTGGAATGAACAAATGGGAGAGACTTAAGACCTTTGAACTTCCTCTTGCTATGCCAGTCATTGTATCAGGAATTAGAACAGCAACTGTTATGATAATCGGTACGGCAACCTTAGCTGCACTAGTGGGAGCAGGAGGACTAGGCTCATTCATTTTGCTAGGTATAGACAGGAGAAATGCTAGTTTGATTTTAATAGGTGCCATATCTTCAGCAGTGCTCGCTATAGTATTTAATATAGTGCTTAAATGGATGGAAAAAGCAAAGCTACGCGTTGTATTTCTTGCATTTTCTTTGATGTTCCTAGGAGTGGGTGCATCTTATGTTCCAAGGCTCATTCCAAAGCAAGAGAAAGCTCATATTGTCATTGCAGGAAAGCTTGGACCAGAGCCTGAGATTTTGATGAATATGTATAAGATACTTATCGAGGAAAACAGCGATATATCTGTAGATATTAAACCGAACTTCGGTAAGACGGATTTTCTCTATCAGGCGCTCAAAAAAGGAGATATAGACATATATCCTGAGTTTACTGGTACTATTACTGGAAGCTTATTAAAGCCTGCTCCAGAGCTCAGTAATGATTCTAAAAAGGTATTTGAAGCTGCAAGAGACGGAATAAAAAAGCAGGATAATCTAGTTTTACTTAAGCCGATGGCTTACCAAAACACATATGCTATCGCTGTTCCAGAAAATATTGCAAAGGAATATGGTCTTGAAACAATATCGGAGCTTAAGAAAGTCGAGGATAAGCTCAAGGCTGGATTTACTTTAGAATTTAATGATAGAGATGATGGAAACAGAGGACTGAAGTCAGTGTATGGGCTAAATCTAAATGTTGCAACTATGGAGCCTGCACTTCGCTACAGTGCTATACAGTCAGGCGATATACAGATTATGGAGGTTTATTCAACAGATCCAGAAATTACAAAATATAAGCTTAAGATTTTAAAGGATGATAAGCATCTATTCCCACCTTACCAAGGAGCACCGCTTATGAAGGCGGAGCTTCTCAAGAAGTATCCAGAGCTTGAGAAAATACTAAACAAGCTTTCAGGTAAGATTACAGAAGAACAGATGAGTAAGATGAACTATGAGGTAGGAATAGAAGGAAAATCTGCAGAAACTGTAGCTAAAGATTTTTCTTAAACAGCATGGATTTATAAGTAAATAAATAAGAATCAGAGGAGTGGGTAAATGTGTCTACTCCTCATTTTGATTAAGTTAAGGTATTGAATTTTTATAAGCACAGTGTTAGGATGTTAGTGTAAACTAACGCTTTGATAGATTACACTTTGGAGGCAAAATGAAGGCTCTCGATCTAAATTCAGAAAACAAAAGGACGGTTTTATTTATTCATCCTATGCTATCTTCAGCAGAGGGAATGAAAGTTCAACTGGCAGATAACTTAGGTAGTGATTTGAGATATATAATTCCAGATCTTTTCAGCTCACGGTAAGTCGATAGATAAAACATACCATACATCAAAAAGAGGAAGCTGAAGAAATTTACAAATATCTAAAATCAAATGGAATAAAAAGAACTCGAACTTGCGTACGGAGCATCTCTAGGAGGCGTAATACTCTTGCAACTACTTAGATACAAAGATCTTAAGATCAAAAAGTGATATTTGAGGGATGCAGCCTCTGGCAAAATTCATGGATTCAGGAGTTTTTTTATAAAAAAAAGTGTTTATAAAAAAACATAGAAAGGCAGTTGAAAAATAGAGAGCTTGCAGTAAAAAAGATGACGAAGCTATACGGTGAAAAAGCATCGGTTATGGCAGATACATTCATTGCAATGAATGAAGAAAGTATTTTAAATATAATTCATGACTGTGCATTTGTTGAACTTCCAGTTTTGACAGAAGCAGAACAGAGAAAGTGCCTCTTCACGTATGGATCAAAAGAGTTTGATTTAAAGAGTGCAAAAAAATTCCTACCGAAGAACTATCCACATGCTAATTTAAAATTATGGGATGGCTATGGTCACTGCACCAAGATTACTAGGGATAACGCAGCATATTGCGATTTTATAAGAAAGGAAATTGATTCTTAGTAGAGCTTTGATTAGCTTGATTTATCAATAAGGAGCATTTTGTGGGAACCATATATTTCTTTGATAAGCATGTAAAGAAACACCTAATGAAGGGAACAAGAGCTGTAAATCCATCAAATTCAGGAATTTTTTGTGGCGGAATATCATGTATTCGGGAAGAGGATGTAAATCTCTGGTTTTATACTAAAGAAGGGATGACTATCGCGTTTGATTCTGGTCACAGGAATTTTCCAAATGTTAAGAGGGAGTTTGAAAAGATAGGCATAAACGCAAATGATATTGAACATGTATTCATAACTCATGTTGATGTCGACCACGCTGGTGGTATTGACAAAAATGGAAATAACATATTCCCAAACGCTCAAGTATATATTGGCAGGGATGAAGAACAGTATATTACTGGTAAGATGCACAGAATGACAAAGCTAGGCTTCGTAAAGCTTAGTGTTGGAGTGAGTCTAAAACAAGGCTACATTTTACTTTCAGATGGGCAAGTTACCGATGTGAATGGAATAAAGGTTGAAGCTATTCACGTGCCAGGTCACACTTTAGGTCATATGTGTTACCTTGTAGATGAAAGCATTTTGATTAGTGGAGACTGCCTTGCTATTAATCTTGAATTTACAATCTAAGTGCAACAAATGAATAATGACTCATTACTTCTGGTAAAATGGTGTTTGCTAAGACATCCAAATACCAGGAGGAATAATGAGTCATTACAAACATATTACACCAGAGGAGCGTGAAAAGATACTACTTCTCCATTCACAGAATTGCACAATTACATATATTGCTAACAGCATTGGAAGAGATAAGTCAACAATCTCTCGTGAGTTATCTCGTAATACTGTGGATAGTAAGTATTCTGCCATTTCAGCTCAAGCTGCATACGAAGTTCGCAGAAAAAACTGCCGTCCTAAGCATAAACTCTCGAATCCAACGATTTTTAAATATGTTCAAGAAAAGTTTCTTAATCATCAATGGTCACCTGAACAGATTTCAGAGAGACTAAAACTGGAACATGCGAGTTTTAGCATTAGTTATTCGACAATTTATAGAGCTATCTATGCAAGAATGTTTGACACAAAAGCCGAACGCAAATCGAATGGTAATCGAGGTGCAATACGGAAACTCAGACATAGAGGGAAAACTCGTCATACTAAGGAACATACTGAAAAACGTGGCAAAATAGTTATTAGCAACAATCTATCAGAGCGACCTGCCGAGGCAGATAGTCGGTCACGTATTGGGGATTGGGAAGGTGATACTGTTGCCGGAAAGAGAAATGGTCCTTGTCTCGTTACACTTGCAGATCGAAAAAGTCGATTTCTTCTATGTATGAAGGCTGAAAAGAAAACGGCCACTCTTGTGAGTGAGGTTATGATTAAATGCCTCAAAGAGCAACCATTATTCTCCATTACTCCAGATCGTGGGAAGGAATTCGCAAAAGCATGCAGAAACCTCGGTAGCATTGAACAATGTGCAATTTTACTTTCCACAGCCACATCAGCCATGGCAACGTGGAACAAACGAAAATACTAACGGCTTAATTCGCGAATACTTTCCAAAAGGAACTGATCTTTCAAAGTACAGCGATGAATATATACAAAGCAAAGTGGATGAATTAAACAGACGACCTCGAAAATGCTTAGGCTACCTAACTCCTTATGAGGTTTATTATTCAACCTCGTTGCACTTGACTTGACAATTCAAGATAAAAATGGGGGATATCCTTTCTTTGATTTCTTTACTCAGTTTCCAGATATGAACAAGAAATCCTTGGTAAAGCTTATAGAGACTCTTAAAAATAAGCCTGTTAAAGCCGTGTGCACAGGACATAGTGGATATAGGGAATATGGGCAAAGCACGTTTGCACATATAGATGAAACGGCTGTTTTTGATAAGAAAATCCATTTTGATGAGTATGCACCCGAGGATTACACTAAGTACTAGGACAATCTATATTCCATGGTTTTGTTATAGCAACAGTATGTAAAAATAGCATAATAAGGAAGTCTGCAGCTAAGGCAAGGCACTCAGCATCAAATAAACATATAATATAGGACAGAATATGAGTAATAATAAGCTTGAATTAAAAAAAGAAAAAGAGAGCAGAATATGGTCAATCAGATGATTCGGCTATATTGTAAGAAGAATCATAAGGATCAAAGTGCAGACGGATTATGTGAGGAATGCAAGGCTTTACTTGAATATTCCAAGAAGCGAAGTGAAAGATGTCCTTTTATGGAAACGAAAACCTTTTGTAATAACTGTACTGTGCATTGTTATTCACCTGAAATGAAGGAAAAGATTCGTAATGTCATGAGATTTAGCGGACCACGCATGCTTATTTATCATCCGGTTACATGTATATGGCATGGGATAACTGGAATAATAAACAAAAAAAACAAATAAGAAAGCAATAATTGCAAGCCTGTAAAGCAATGAATTTACAAGGCTTGTTTTGTTTTATATGGGCTTAAAAATCTATATTCATACACGAGATATACACTTTTTATTGCTTCTTTCTGTATGCTTACATCACTTTTTCGCCAATCCTTCTACATTTGCATGGTGCATAATGCAGGTAAGTTAAATCACAAAGTTAAATGCAGAAAGGAAGTGATGTCTTGAAAAAAGACGTATTAAATAAAAGATTAGCAGCATCGCTTTTAGCAGGTGTTCTAACTGTAACAAGTATTGGAGGAGCGTCGCTATTGACAAGTACCTCATACGCTGATGATTCAAATAAAGAAACCACACAGGTAAGTTCATCCAAAGAGGCTTCAACAAGCAAGTCAACCACTAAATCATCAAAATCAAGTAAGAGCAATAAATCCACCGAAAAATCTAAAACTACAAATGATAGATCGAAGGCTTCTAAGAATAAACAGAACGGAAGCCAAGGAGGTCAAAATGGACAAGGTGGACCAGGCGGACAGCCGCCACAGGGAGGCCCGGGAGAACATAATGGACAAGGTGGTCCAGGTGGTCAGCTACCACAGGGAGGACCGGGCGGACAGAATGGACCGGGAAATTCACAGGGTCAGCTGCCGCAGGGAGGACCGGGCGGACATAATGGACCGGGAAATTCACAGGGTCAGCCGCCACAGGGAGGACCGGGCGGCCAGAACGGACCAGGAAATTCACAGGGTCAGCTGCCGCAGGGAGGACCAGGGCGGACAGAACGAACTGGAAAAATTCACAGGGCCAGCCACCACAGGGAGGCCCAGGCGGACAGCAGGGTCCAGGAAACTCACAGGGACAGCCACCGCGGGGAGGCCTAGGTGAGCAAAATGGATCAAGAAATTCTACCTCAAATAATGCAAACCAAGATACTAAAGCTCTTGAACAGGTATTAAAGCAGCTTGGACAGATGATTCAAAACCTGACAAAGCAGCTGAAGCAGGTAGAAGCGAAAGCTTCAAAGTAAATAAATTAGTTATTTTAAATTTTGATAAAATTTTTATAGAAGGTGTAATACCACCTTTAAATTCCCTAAGATATAAGTTAAATAGATAATACCCCCTTTATAAATAGTGACCATGAGCTGCGATAATCGTAAGCTTTAGGTCACTTTTTCAATGCTATATATATTGACAAATAAGTTAGTCTTTTGCTAATCTTAATTAGTTAATACTTATTATTAAGAATTTTTGAATTTTTAAGGTGGTAAAATGAGAAAAATTAAGAATGTATCAAGCGTAATTTTGATTGCAATGCTCTTAGTATTGACACCTTTCAATGCTAGTTTTTATTGCAAAGGCTGAAGAAACTTCATCAGCTCAGCAAAATGCTCAGGAATTAAAGTTAAAAAGATGCTTCTTTCCTAGGACAATTTGAAGTAGAGGTTGAGCCAAAGGGAACTGTGGCTAACATCGAAAAAATTAAGATAAATGATGTTGAGCAGGAAGCTAAGACAAGTAAATGGCTAGCTTTTAATGGCGGATATTATTTAGATAAGGATAACAATAAAATAATAATGAATGAACCTAGCGATGGAGCATCATTTACTGTTGTTATGAAGAGCGGAAGCATATATAACTATAAGTACAAAAGAAATGCTGCAAAAGGCAAGAAATTTGAACTAAAGACTTCAGAAAACAAAGGCGATGATTCATCAAAGCCTGACACCGGAAACAAGGATCAGGAAACACCTAATACTAATGTGAATACGTTAAAGGTAACTGACTACAGTACATTTGGTGATTTTATGCTAAATCTTGAGCCTAAGGAGGCTATAAATCAGATTAAGGAAATCCAGCTTAACCGTGCTGTTCAGGAAGCCAAGACTAGTAAGTGGCTAGCTTTAATGGTGGTTATTATTTAGATAAAGAAAAAAGTACAATCATCATGAATGAACCACGTGACGGTGCACTCATTTCAATCACGCTAAATAGTGGTAAGACATATAACTATAAATATGTGAGATCAAACAAAGTAGGTCAGAGGATGGTTGAGCAGACAGATGAAACTGTAAACTCGACTAAGACTATAAAAATTAGGCTTGTAGGTTCATTTGAAGGTGCTATCCAGGGTCAGCAGAAGTACGATGCAGTATCAGGTGCAAGCATGTCTGCTTCTATAAATAAGAACAGCAATGTTCAGGTACAGGCAGCTGAAGTTGAAACCCCAGATTCAGTCGTACCAGAATCAGCATGGAAGCCACTTAACGAGATGCAAAATCTATATGTTGATCGCAAGCAGTTTAATATCGAGCTATCAGCGGACTCAGGAATGACAGCTTCATATAATGTGCACGACAGTGCAATTACGTTAGCTGGAGTACCTAAGAAAGTAGGTAAGTATCCAGTAAAGGTAAATGTTAAGGATGCTGCAGGAAGAACAGCAACTTCAAATATTCTATACTTTGAGGTATTTGGAACTGATGAGAAGCTTGTTGATTATCTAAAGATAGAGAACTCAAGAAAAATGCATGATGGAAAGTATATCTGGGATATGAATCCTTGGTTAATCAAGCATTTCACTCATGATTCATCACAGACTGTAACTCTTCCAAAAGATATCAAAGCTTGGTATGGTTCAAACACAAGCGGAGTTTATGGAAAGCTTGGAGAAGCAGTAGAACAAGGAACTCAAACTAAGCATACTTTGATTATTCCATCGGGTGCTGATTTAACAATGGTAAATATGATTGTTAACAGCAGTGTTCGTATTGTCGTAAAGGATGGAGCAAAGTTAAATCTTAAGGATACATCCATCTACGGAGAAATCGTTGTCGAAAATGGTGGTACATTCAGCATGAACCATGAGACAGACCATAAGGGTAATTCAAAGTTCACAAATGGTGCAATGATAAATGGTCAGCTTATCCTCGAGGATGGAGCTACAATCACAAATTCAAAGGTATATTCAAATGCTAACTTCCTAACAGATGGAACAAAGGCAAAGAAAATAGATACTCCTGTAGTTGTTGCAAAGGGTAATGTGAATATCGTTGGGGAAGTCTATATCCGTGGCGACGAGTCAGCAACTGGTGAGTATAACGGTAAGAAGGTTGGAGGACAGCCAGCGCTAAAGGTTGAGAATGGTAAGCTAAACATCACAAGTGGTTCAACTCTTGGACTATACGGTGGAGGAAGAATGGCTACCACATCAATAGGCGGAAATGCCCTTGAGCTAAGCAATGGTGAAATAAGTGGTGAAGGTAAGCTAGTTGCAATCGGAGGAGCTTCAACATGGGGTACTGCTGGTAATGCAGTTTCAGGAAACGGTAAGATTAGTGTTGCAAATGCAGTTCTAAACGGCGGAAACTCATACGGAAAGGGTTCGACACCTGGTAAGGCATATACAGAGGGTGTAGAAATTTCAAACAACACTATTGGAAAGGCAAACGATGGTAAGCTTTTAAATGGATCAAGCGAAAGTGACCAGCCACTTTACTGGAATGATATTACATCTGTACCTCAGGCAGCAGATTTTGGCACAGAGAAGATAAACAATACTACTGAGCCGGTAAAGCCAGAAGAAAAGAAACCTGATACACCTGTAGAGAAGAAGGATGATTCTAAACCAGCTGTTGATCCATCAAAAAAGAATAGTGCAGATGAGTACTATTTTGAAGTAGGAGCTAACGCAGTTTGGAAAGATGCAAACAAGAATCTATTGCTCGTTGTTAAATCAAAGACAAATGATGCTAAGACTTTTGATAATTTCACAGGAGTTGAGGTTGATGGTAAGAAACTTGACCCATCAAATTATGAAGCTGTACGCGGAAGTGTAAGAATTAGCATTCGTTCTTCATACCTAAGAAGTTTGAGCAATGGAAATCACACTATTACAGTAAGCTTCAATAATGGTTCAGCAAGCACAAGCTTTAATGTTGCAAATGCATCAGGACCTGTTAATACAGGCGATACAGGAAGCCTAGGATATGTATTTGCATTCCTAATTGCAGGTTCAATCTTTGTAACTATAATGGCTAAAAAAAGAAGAGCATAATAAAATCTTTATAGATTAATTTAAACCCGTAATTCGAGGAGAAGGTAACTCATTAATTTGCCAATCTCCTCGTTTTATTTTTGATTTGATATATGTAAATTGTTAGTAAAATATTTATCAAAAAAATAAATTGGGCGCAATATACACAATTGACCAAAAATATTGCAATTCTAACGAAAATATGATTTAATTAATTATATTGGTATACAAGACATGGTGTCAAAAAACAAGGGGGAACGAATATGCAAAGGAGACATGCTAAACGTATGACTAGCTTGATGCTGCTCATCGTTTTCATTGCAATTCTAATTATTGGTCAGAGCGCTAAATCAACTTATGCTGAAACAGCGACATCATCTAATATTAACATTCCAGTAGAGGTGGATTGGAAAGGAAACTATAGAGTGCCCGTTAATGTTAATCTTATGGCAGACGGCGAACTCAAACAGACTATTACTATAACATACGATACATACTGGAAATCTAAGTTTCTAAATGTACCTAAGTATAATTCTCTTGGTACAGAAATCAATTATACAATTACATATGAAGCAGCAGATTATGGTGTAAAATACAAATATAGCCTAAGTGGAAATGCTACAAATGGCTTTGTAATTAAGATTGTACCACTTAGAGATATCTATGTAGGTAAGGTATGGAATGTCATGCCTAACATAGTTATTCCAGGAACACCTTCTCCTGCAGACCCACCTACTATGACTGGGATGATAGCTACAAATCTAGATTCTAGAACACCTGCTGCGGCTCCAGAGTCTTTGTCTGAAATTCCGGTAGCACAGGCTAGGGAAGCAACAATAACTGAAGAAATTATAGAAGATTATGATCCGGATTCTGATGCTTTGATATCAGCTCCAGTAGAAGTATCGAGCGTACCTATTCCAAACGCTATTACAGTACATCTACTTGCAGATGGGGTTGTTGTCGGAACGATGCAGCTAACAAAGGATGGTGACTGGGAAGGCAGATTTATTGATTATCCTAGATATGATGAGAATGATGGACACGAAATTAAATATACGACTAAAGAAGATCCGTTAGCTGGATACGAAACTAGCTATTTTAATGGAAATATCATTTTGAATAGATCCTTAATCGATGTATCTGTCGAAAAGAAATGGATAGGCAATAGTCAATCAAAGGCTGAACTTACATTGCACAGGGCATGTGACTATATGAAATTTGACTACACATTAAATAAGCATGTCAAGGTTAAAGTGGATGAGGAAGTAGCTACAGTAGAGCTTAATGCTGCAAATAACTGGAAGCATACATTTCCTAGCTTATATGAATTCTACACTCCAGAAGGAGCAGATGGGGTTAAGTATAAGTACTACGTAACAGAGAAAAGTATCCCAGGTTATGATACAGAAATAACTGGTAATCAGGACAGCGGTTTTGTTGTTACAAATAAGGAAATCAATCCAAAAACTCCTGCTCCAAAGAATCCGCCACAGCCTAAGACACCAAACACTGGTGATGAAAGTAATATATACTTGTACATAGGCCTGATGCTTGCTAGCTCTGCTCTAATTGTAAGTATCAAATATAGGGTTAAGAAAGTTAAATAAGTTTTGATGTACAGCTCCTTACCGTATGGTAGGGGAGTTTTTGTATTCAATGTTATTTTTTTCAGATTTAAAAACCAAATATAAAACAATATATTATTATTGCGAAATGTGTGAATTTATGATTTAATTTATATGAAAGGGTTATTTAGATTGAACTAAAATTAGGGAGAACTTATGAAGATTGGTAGAAAAAAACGCATACTTGGGCTGACATTTTTGTTGCATTAATTTCAGTATTTCTCATAGGCCAAAAGCTTTTCATTTGCAGAAGATCCAGCAAATAATATGAATATATCGGTTGAAACTAAGTGGATTGGTTTTTATAAGCAGTAATATGGAAGTTGACCTTGTTGCAGATGGACAAGTGAAAGAAACCGTTAGAATAAGAAGCTACGAAAATGGGCATGTGTTCATTAATCAGCCTAAATTCGATCCGTCAGGTAGAGAGATAAACTATAGCATAGCATTTAGATTAGAAGAAGATGGGATAAAATATAAAAGTAAGCTTTCTGGGAATCCTGTAGATGGGTATATCATTAAAAGCCTTGCTTTACGTGATATATATGTTGGGAAAGTATGGAATGTAATTCCAGTTACTCCATCACCTGCATCTTTAAATTTTAGCTCAGTTCAGTTAAATCCATCTCCTCAGCCTGGGGAAGAGATAGGAAAACCATCAAGACCTCTTCCAGACTTTATCAGTGTAGAACTTTTACAAGACGGTAATGCTATTGATACGATTCAAATTTCAAAGGCAACAAACTGGACTGGTGTGTTTAAAGATTATCCAATTTTTGATGAGAATGATGGACATCAATATGTTTACAAAGTTAGAGAAGTACCTGTAGAGGGGTTTGTCCCTGAATACACAGTAGGTTTTGCAAACGGTATATTTGGCGATATAATAGTAAATAAATCTTTGATAGATGTGCCAGTAGAGAAAAAAATGGATAGGCAAGAAGAAGGATAGTGTAGAAGTTACTATTTACAGGACATGTGATATTGAATATTACGATGTCAATACAGGTACACTTAGACAAAGGCATATCGATGAATCTGTTGGAAATGTAATACTTAATAAGAATAATAATTGGAAATACATATTTAAAAAAATCTTCAAGAGTATTACGTAGCAGAATTCAGTGACCCAGTAAAGTATGAATACTATGTAAAAGAGACGGCGCTAGATGGTTATGAAACTAGAATTACCGGCAATCAGAACGAAGGTTTTGTAATTACAAATATAACAGATGAACCTGAGCCAGATCCACAGAGTCCACCAAATCCAGATCCAAAACCAAAGAAACCTAACCCAAATACAGGGGATGAAAATGATTTTATGATGTTGATAGCATTAATGTTCAGTTCTGCAGCCCTTGCGTTAAGCATAAAGTATAGATATAAAAATAAATAGTTAAGACTTAACTCCTTGTCATATAGTGGCAGGGAGTTTTTTTATACATAATTTTTTTCATCTGAGCAAATTACAAAGCGTAATTGTGAATTTTGTTATATTTTTCCAATAGTTTCTGTAAAAAAATATATTGAAAACAATATGGCAAGGTGATATCCTTTAGTTAGTTTCTTCTAACCGAAAAAAAATTAACAAATATAACTTTTTATAGTCGAGGCGCTGTTTAATAATATATTTAATACAAAATAAAGGAGTTAAATTCAAATGTTAATTGAGTTTGATAAGGTTTCAAAAATATACAAAATGGGAAGCGATGAAATTCGTGCTCTTGATAAGGTAGATCTTGCCATAGGAGAAGCAGAGTTCACTGTAATATTAGGACCATCAGGTTCGGGAAAATCTACCTTGCTAAATTTACTCGGAGGAATGGATAGACCTACTGAAGGAAATATCATATTCAATGGACAAAATGTAGCAGGTTTCAGTGAGAAGAAACTTGAGTTATACAGAAGGGAATCGATAGGATTTGTGTTTCAGTTTTATAACCTGATACCTTCATTGACAGCTAGGGAGAATGTTGCTATAGCTGCAAAGCTAAGCAAAAATCCCCTAGATGTTGATGAGGTAATTGAGGCTGTAGGTTTAACTAAGAGAAAGTCACTTTTTCCATCAAATCTTTCAGGGGGAGAACTACAGAGGCTCTCAATTGCAAGGGCACTTGTAAAAAATCCTAAGATTTTACTGTGCGATGAACCGACAGGAGCATTAGATAGTGCGACTGGAACTAAAGTTCTATCCCTTCTAAAGAATACAGCCAAGGAAAACAAGATAGCTCTTATCATAGTTACTCATAATTCCAAACTTGAGGAAATATCAGATAACCTAGTAAGGCTTAAGGATGGCAAGATTCTAAGTGTAGAAAAAAATGAGCATCCAAAGAGCATAATGGAGGTTGAGTGGTAATGGGATATCTGATAATAAAAATGTTGAGAGATATAAAGAAGTACTGGATGCAGTTCATTTCGGTTTTCTTTATGGCCCTTATATCAATAATGATATTCTCTGGCATGGCTTCAGTTTGGAATGGGGCGAGTATATCGGCAAAAGAATTATTCAAATAGAACAAATTTAGCAGATCAATGGGTTTACACAAAAGGCTTTAATGAAAATATTAAAGATGAACTTAAAGATATTAAGGGTGTGAGAAAAGTAACTTTAGCTTCATCATTGCAAACAACGCTTTCTGGAACGGAAAATAATGTGAAATTAAATGCAATGGATAATACTGATTGCCTAAAACCTGAGCTTATTGAAGGAGAAAAATATGATGTGAACTCAGATGGAATATGGCTTGATAGTAAGTTTGCAAAAGAAAAAAATAAGATAAAAAAATAGGAGATGAGATAAGTCTAGAATTTAAGATGAAGCACCAAAGCTTCAAAGTTAAGGGTTTTGTGCTGGATTCAGAGTATATTTACTATACAGGCTCGTTTTCTGAAAACTATACCTAATCATAAAAAAATATGGTTATGCGTTTGTTAGCAAGGAAAAATTTTAACAAATTAAGTCCGTATCCATTTTATACAGAAATAAGACTAAAAACAGATTCTAAGATAAGTGAAAGCAAATTAAAGAATGTAGTAGGTGAAAGCTATATAAAGACATCTACAAGAGAGAATTTAGATTCATATAACACACTTAAGAAAGAGACAGATCAGATGAAGAAAAATGTCAGTTCTGTTTTTCAATGATATTTATATTACTATCTCTACTTACAATGTACACATCCATGGTAAGGCTGATTGGAAAAGCAGAAAATTATTATAGGAACCATGAAGGCTATAGGTATAAATAAATCTACGATAAGACTTCACTATGCATTCTACGGTTTCTTCATTTCGGCTTTAGGATCTGTAGTTGGACTAATTCTTGGACGAAAGGTGACATCACCATCGCTTCTAAAAGTTAAGCAGACCGTTTTGACGATGCCACACTGGGATTTAATTCAAGCACATGCTAGCTATCTACTTATTGCGCTCATGATTTTAATTTGCATGTCTGCAGCTTTATTTGCTACAAACAAAGCCCTTAAAGGAATGCCAGCTGAAACTATGAGAAATGCTAATAACATGGACATAGTAGCAAAGCAACCTTTGATAGAAAAATCGAATTTTATTTGGTCAAAAATCTCATATTACTGGAGATGGGTTCTAAGAGATATTTCCAGAAATAAGATTCGTTTTGTCATGGGAATAGTTGGAGTTATGGGTGGTATGGTTCTACTAGTAGCAGGACTTGGAATAAAGCAATCAATAGATTATTCTAATGACTATGTGTTTGACAAGCAGTATAACTACGAAGTTAGAGCAGTTATAGTTGACCCTCGTAGCGTATCTAAGGTGAATACAGAAAAACAGCTTAACTATGAGACAGAAATGGATTTGAAGTTCGGTGGTCAAACAAAAAAGGAAATTTTTGTTGCATCAGAAAATAAGAATCTCATTAGATATGAGGATATGTCTGGAAAGTTAATAAACCTTGACAATGAATCTGCAGTAATAACTCATAAGCTTGCAACAAAGCTTAATATTAAAAAGGGTGATTACGTAAAGATAAGGCTATTAGGGGAGAATGACTGGGTTAATGTAAAGATCAGCAATATTACAAAGACTCTTAGCCCTCAGGGAATAGCAGTTTCAAAGAAATATTACGAAGAGAATTTTGGAGAATTTAATCCTAATGTTATTCTAGCTAACAATGTTTCAGAAGAAGAGCTCAAAGATATTGGAGGCTTTAACTCAATAATTACTAAAGCTAGGCAGAGAAGTAATCTTGATGAGCTAGTTGAGAGTGTGAACTCAATCGTTAGACTTTTGATAATGGCTTCCTTCCTTTTGACTATAATAATACTATACAACTTAGGTACACTTAACTTTATAGAAAAGACTAGAGAGTATGCTACACTTAAAGTCCTGGGCTTTATGCAAAAAGAAATACGAGGAATAGTTATAAAAGATTGCATTCTTGTAATTGCAATTGGATGGATTATAGGAATCTTTGTATCAACAGCTTTCTTAAAGGTCTATGTCAAAAATAGTTTGCTTTGACAATTTTGAATGGATTGCATTTATCGATTTCAAATTGCTTGCAATATGTTCTCTAACTGTAATTGCAACATCCTTGATAATTAATTTAATAATGAGTGCAAAGGTTAGAAAAAAATTGATATGGTAGAATCGTTAAAATCCGTTGAATAATGAAGTTTTGCATGTAGGAGGACCCTATGAATATACTTAATTTTATGGATCGGATAAAGCAATATGATGGAGTTGCAGTAGAATGTGATGATATAAAAATTGACTACAAAAATTGATAAGAGATATATATGATAAGGCAAATATCATCTATCAAAACGATATGAATGGAAAAAAATATATTCATATCTAACAAATTAAGCTATCAGTGGATAGTGGAATATCTTGCAACTATACTTGCAGGCGCAACTGTAGTTATTGCAGAAGAATATATTAGACCTAAGATAAGAGAGGAAATTGAAGTATATGATATAGAGGCTATTGAAAAAGTTAGCGAAGAAACAAAGACTGACTTTAGTGATATAGAGTACAAGATTTCGACAATCATATATACATCAGGCACTACATCACTTCCAAAGCCTGTATTGCTTTCTTGTGACAGTATTTTTTCTGATATTGCTCATTGCTCCAATGTCATAGATAGTGAAGTTATTGAAAATGCATATAATACAATTCCTATATTACCAATCTTCCATATGTTTGGAATCACTGCAAATGTTCTTACACCGCTTTATTTGGGGATAAGGCTTTGTCTTGTTGATGATATAAAGAATCTTGATAAAGCTTTTATAAAATATAAACCTGGTATTATGTTTTTCGTGCCAATGATAGCAAAGGGAATACTGAAGAAGATTAACTTTATATCAAAGACACAGGGGTTAGATAAAAAACAGGTTGCTGCAAAAATTTTCGGAGGAAATCTTAGAAATATTATCTGTGGTGGTGCAAGCTTAGGTGGAGATGTTATAGAAAGCTATAGAAACCTAGGTATAAATCTTTTAAACGGATATGGAATAACGGAATGCTCTCCTGTTGTTTCTTGTGCAAGCAAGAGAAGTCCATTAGGATCTGTGGGAAAGGTTAATGTCGATGAGTACTGCAAAGTTAAGATTGAAGACGGCTTAATTAAGATCAAAGGCAATATAGTTATGAATGGTTATGGCAGAGATAATGTAGAATCTCAGATAGATTCAGAGGGTTGGTTTAATACCATGGATAACGGATATATTGATGATGATAACAATCTTTTTATTACAGGAAGAGATAGTAATCTAATTGTGCTAGATGATGGAAATAATATTTCACCCGAAGAACTTGAATTAATGTTAGAGTCTTTTGAAGAGGTTAAAGAAGCTTTTAATACACGATGAAAAAAATTAGGTAAGAACCAAGTTCTTGTAGCTGAACTAGTTCTAGAAGAATCATATCAAAACATCGATAAAAATGAATTTGAAAGACATAATAGGACACGAAATTGAGGAACTTAACAGCAAATTGCCTAACTATAAGAAAATAAGAAAAATTTAACCTTAGATTAGAGGATTTTTAAGAAGAATAGACTAGGTAAGATTATAAGGAAAGAGGTAGTACATGGATAAACTAATTAAATACCTTGCTGAATACACAGATATAGATGAGGGCGAGATAAAAAGGAACATCAGAATTGGTTATCGATCTTGGGCTGACTTCCTATGATATTGTTGAGATACTTTGCGATATAGAGGAGTTATACGATGTAGAAATCGACAATGAACAGATAGTGCAAATGAAGACTGTAGATGATATGTATTCCGAGATAATGAGACAGAAAAACTGCATAATTTAGAATGATTTATATTGTAAAAGCCCTAAGTTTTTTTCAACTTAGGTTTTATTTTGTGTCGGAGTAAATAAGCAAGTTTAATTTTTAATGCTTAGGAAAGTATGATAAAATATACTAAATATATAAAAGTGATTTTAATTGTGCGAAGGTGCACCTATAGGAAATAAGGCTAGGAGAAATATATGTTTAGAGAGCTTAGAAGAAAGAAAAACGCAATTACCGATGAGGCTGCAAATGAGCTTCTAAAAGAGGCTAGAAGAGGTGTTTTAGCGGTCATAGGAGATGGAGGTTATCCATATGCGGTACCAGTAAATTACCTATACGATGAAAAAAATCAAAAAATATACTTCCACGGTGCGCGAAGCGGACATAAGTATGATTCAATTAAAGCAGATGACAAGGTTTGCTTTACGGTTTTCGGTAGAGAGACCTTTAGTGATGAAGAATGGGCTCCTTACTTACAGAGTGTAGTTGTATTTGGAAGATGTCATTTGCTTAATCACGATGATGAATCGATGGAAATACTAAAAAAGCTTGCAAGAAAATATTACCCAAGAGAGGATATCATTACCGATGCAATAGCATCTTCCGGAAGAGCTGTACAGATGTTCGAAATTGAAATAGAGCATATTTGTGGAAAAAGAAGTACAGGAAAAAGTAGATTATACAAATTCTTAAATTAACGTAATAAGAGGAAAATAATGGGTTTAAAATATTTGTTAACTGGCTTTAACGATATATTTCGAGTTGGATTTATTAGGAATATTACCATAGTATTAGCGCTCATATCTTTGATTATCATATATAGAAGACTTTCAATAAGCAAGAAAAGCGGAGGAAAGTTTTCCTCATCATATAATATCAAAGATGGATATCTTTACATACATAGCGGTTTAATGCCAGGCAAGAGGAAATTTCTCATAAAAAAACATTGAAAGTGTTACTATTAATTTGGTACGAGCACCAAGATGTAACGGAGATAGATACTTTATTTCGATATCTATGCGTGTTGGACGAGACACAGCCTTTTTTGTAGGCAAATCAAAGGGTAAAAGAATTAGAGATTACAGAGCTAAGGAAAAAAATTGAAAAAAAGAATTGTGTAAGGGTGTATTATTACGATTAAGGACAAATGAGCATGAAGTTAAAAAAATAATTAAAAAGTTTTAAATTTGAAGGGACTAAGTTAATTGATAAATCATTTAAGTACAGTCCAGCTGCAGCAAAAAAACATGATAGCACACGGGGAAAAATGAAATCGTATTTTTTTCATCAGATATAGAAGACCTTGGTTGTGGTTTAGTATGGATAAAAGAAGATACATTTAGATATATATCAAGTCCGGAAGCGAAGGATGAGAGAGATATCTGGAAGGAACCTGTGATTTTATCGTGTAACGAAGGAGTTATGCTTTTGTGCCCTGGAGCAAAGAAGTTATGGATGTTGACTGATATAAATGCGGAGTGGAAAGAAATAGAAGTCGAAGATTGGCCTGTAAATGCAATACCTATGAAAATAGCTGTATGTGGCGAAAATGGTAGATTTCCAATCGTGTGTAGGTGTGGAAATTCGCTAGAAGCTACAAATAGCTTTGCTATTTTAAGTGTTGATTTTGCTAGTAAAAAGGCTCAGTGGTTAGCTGATGCAGCCTGTGTATATGCTAATGAAAGTATAAGACAAAAACATCTAGATGCAATAGAGCGTGCAGATGGTAAGTTTGATAAGGTAGATTTTAACTATCAGCCCCCAATGATAGGATCGATAATGGAAAAAGAGGGGAAAATATATGGTTTTCTTGAAGGAAACATTATTAATCCTGCAGGAATGGGAGTTATAGGATATTACTGGTTCCTTGAGATTTCTAAAACAGGAGTATTTATAGAAAAGATATGGGGAAGAGATAATTTGAGTAGGCTCAAGGGAAAACATGGTGTAAGAGGAAAGATATCAAGCGATAGAAAATGGCTGATAATATCACCTATATTTAAAACAGATGAATGGAAAGGTAAACAGAAACTTATCAAGATTGAAGATAATGAGGTTATAGATTTTACTATGCCACGAGGATGTTCTTCATACAGGCTAATTGATATATGGGGAAATCATGCGTTCATATGCGATGGGAATGATAGTTTAGCAATATGCAACTTAGAATCATAACAAAGAAAGGTGATTTATGTATAAAGATGAACTACTAACTTTGTTTAATGGCATAAACTGGGAAGAAACCTCAGGAGGCATATATTTTACTAGCCACATGCTTTCAAAAAAAGTACAATTTAGCTTTACAGGTTACAATGAAGATAGCTTAAGTAATATCAAAGAAAGCCTAATGACAAAACTATCTGCAGAGCTTGAGACTCTTGATAATTTTGCTCTTCAAACCATAAAAGAAAAGCTTGATGATGATAAAACGAAAAAACTTGAACTTACAGATGTAATGTTTGATATTAGTGGGTGTTATGGCGCCTTTGCTTTAGGATACTATGCAGGTGAATCTCACGCAGGAGAGTTATATTTGCTAGTTAAATTTGATGATGAACTTAATGCTGATAAAGACTTGATATACGAGGTTTATTAGGATTAATTTGGTGATTTGGATGATTAAAGAAAAAACACTTGTTACGATAAAGGAAGATATACAAATTGAATATCCTTTTTCCGATGATTTACCTATGATTTTCTTAGGTGAAATCACTAATATGCCTGAGCATGGAATTTTTATTGGAAAATCCGGAAAAAGCTATTTCGGATATCATATAGATAACTTTAGAAAGCTTGGGGAAGAAGAAATATGAATCATTTGATAGCATATCCCTTGACTTGGGACGACATTGAACTAAGAGCAAATAATACTATAGGAATATATAAGATAAAGAATAAAATCGCAGTGCTTAGCTGTGTATCTTATACTGCTCAGGTAGATGATTCAAAAGACTATATGCATGGATTTATACTTACCAATTTTTCAACTGATTTTACGAATCATGGACAGATTCGTCTTATGGATCTAGACGATATCTCGGCTCTGGATTGCGAGCTTTTATGAGAAAGATGGGAGATTCATAATTAATACAAAAGAAATATAAGGGGTATAGAAAGTCATTAGAGAAATTGATAGAGGTGACTGATACGCAGTTCAAAGTTATAGGAGATGCACCTGAACCTTTAGATAATTTATACAGTGACAGTAAGGTATATAAATTTGGAAATCTAGAGGTTTATATGCATTCAGCTTTTATAATGGCATGTAGAGAGGCTGATTCAGGAAAAGTTATGTGGAAGACTAAACTTGGTGCATATCTTTATACAGATGTTGATGAGAAAGACGGCATTTTGTATTTTGGAACGGATGGAAAAGGCGGAAAGTTCTTTGCTCTGAACCTATCTGATGGGAGCATAAAATATAGCTATAATACCAGAGGAACATCTAACTTTCTATATTACAAGAATTATGTGCTTTTTGTCCGATGAGAAAAAAATAAACCGATTTTTGATAGATCGGAAAGACGGAAGCCTATATAAAAGGACTTGAATTTAATAAATTCGAAATATCGGTATACCAACAGATGTTAATAGATAATGACAAGCTTTTATGTAATTGCAGGAAAAGGAAAATGTCCCATATGCAGTTTGTACAGATATTGAATAAATTAAGGAGAAAAATATGCATATGTTTAAGATTAATATGAAAAAAACACATTAGCATTATTGGAATTTTTGGTTATGATTTTTCATTGCTTTTTGCTGTAGTTCCTACATTCTGCAGAGGGTGAATCAACAGAAGAGCTAAAAAAACATCATTTACCAAGTCCCAAACAGTGAATATGCTGTTGATGAATTTATTACACAAGGCGCAACGACTAGATATTTCAATGTTGAAATAAAGGTAAACAAGGATTATAGCTATGAGGTTACGGAGACTATTGATGTTTTGTTTAATTGGGGTAAGCACGGAATTGCAAGATATATACCTATCTCGGGAAACTATAAGATTGATAATATAAGTGTCGAAGGTGATGAATACGAAGTAAGAAAAAAAGAAGGTAACTACGTAATCAAAATTGGAAATGCAGATAGAGAAGTCAAAGGTGAGAAAGTTACAGAATCAAGTATACTATTCATAACTACCTTCAATCGAATGCAAAAAATCATGTATATATTGATGTAATCCCAACAAACTGGGAAATGATAATCATGAATGCTAATGTCAAAGTTCAGCTGCCAGATGACTTTAAATACACAGATATGAAGAGCTATACCGGAGGCTACGGAAGCACAAGTGACTTCGGAAGATGGGTATACGATGAGAAAAATAATACACTTTATTTTTCTGCGAATATGATTCCATCAAAATACGGCATTACCTTACTAGCGTATGCTCCAGAAGGCTATTGGCAAGGCGCACCAAGCAAAGGCTGGACAAATCCACTAAATGTTGGAATCATCATTACCTGTTTGGCGGCTATAATTGTCATCAAACTTAGAAGTAAAAAGGATAAGGAAATTGTTGTTCCGGTAATGTTTAATCCACCTGAGGGCATTACGCCTGCAGAACTTGGATATCTAATAGATGAGCATGTTGATAGAGAAGATATAGTTTCACTTTACCTTTATCTTGCATCAAAGGGATACATAAAGATAATAGAGGGAGATAGCAGGAAGGATACTATCATACGAGCTCTAAACACACCTTTGAATGAGCCAGAATACGTTAATGAATTTTATGAAGCACTATTTGGATCAACTAAACATAATACAATTGGCAAAGAAGTAGATATAGAGACGGCTGGTGAAAACATAGGTGAATCATATAAACAGATAAAAAAAGCCAGATTGAATGGAAATTTGAAGGGGAAAAGAGCATTTATTCTAAGAAGAGTAAAAACCTCGAATTTACATCAATAATAATTGGATATATTGGATTTGTCACAACACTATTATTTACCATATACAAGTCACATTTAGTTTTTTTACGATAATCTAGTAACAGGAATATCGCTAATAGTGATGAGTATACTAATTGCTACCATGTGGGGTTCACTACTTGAAACCTTGAGAATGAAAATATTCTATAGAAAATCAAATAAAGCATCTAAGAGTATGTTTGGTATGCTATTTTCTGCTATTGCATATGTATTATTCATAATAGGACTAAATGTATTAATCTTATTTTTTTAAGCAAAAGTGATACACCTATTTATGTAAATATAGCAATCACAGTATATTCGCTAGTTTTGCCATTCTTTATAATAGGAATAAAGAGTAGAAGTGCATATAATCGTAAAATTTATGGAGAAATCATCGGATTTAGAAACTTCATTGAACTAGCCGAGGTAGATAAGATAAATGAGCTTGTGGAGCAAAATCCATCGTATTTCTATGATGTACTACCATATGCATACGTATTTAAACTAACCAAAAAATGGGTCAAGAAATTTGAAAATATAAAGGTGCCAAATAACAGTGGCTATGCAGGACATGGTACAAATGCTTTTGACTACATGAATATACACTGGATGATGCACGGTATTGAAAGAACTACCTTTGATGGAATCTCTGTATCAAATCCAGATGCAGGTGGTGGAATATTCTCAGGCGGTGGTTTCTCAGGCGGTGGTGCCGGAGGAGGCGGTGGCGGCGCTTGGTAAGCGAAAGCAGCAAAACAAAAGCTAAATATATTTGTACAAGCATCAATATGGTGCTATGATATATCAAATAAAACAATAAGTTATTGCACTATACTAATAAGAAAAACGAGGTGTTGATATGTTACTTTATGTGATTATAGGAATAGTTGTATTGCTACTACTATGGTTAATTGTAAGTTACAATGGTTTTATTAAGTTGTCTGCAAACTGTGAAGAAGGTTTTGCAACCATGGACGTATATCTCAAGAAAAGATATGACTTGATTCCAAACCTTGTTGAAACAGTTAAGGGTTATGCTGCTCATGAATCAAAGACTCTTGAAGCTGTAGTAGCTGCAAGAAATGCTGTAGCAGGATCATCAACAACAGAAGAAAAACTACAAAATGAAAATATTCTTACTGGAACATTAAGAAGCCTTTTCGCAGTAGCTGAGGCTTATCCTGAGCTAAAGGCAAACGAAAACTTCAAAGATCTTATGAACCAGCTAAATCATGTTGAAGAAGATATTGCAAACTCACGTAAGTACTACAATGCTGTTGTTAAGAGATTTAATATCAAATGTAGAACTTTCCCATCTACAATCGTAGCTAAGATCTTTAATTTCTCTGCTAAGCCAATGTTTGAGGTGCAAAACGAAGCCGAGCGCGAAAATGTAAAGGTTAGTTTCTAGTTAGAGAATAGCAAGGATTAAAAGATATACCATGATAGAAATAAAAAGACGTAGGTAGTTATGATAGCATACCAGAGCTTGCTAATTATGTAATAGATGAGAATATTAATATGCTTGATAAAGAACTATCAAAGGGTTTAGACCTAGATGAAGAAATCAAGTTTTCAAAATATGCAAGTCTTTCGCCACTTTCTCTTGCTTTGATTATGAACAAGGCGAAGTCAGTAAAATGGCTAGTAGATAATGGAGCTGATTTAAATGACGAGGATAATCCGTCATTTCTTCTGGCTGTACGCTATTGCGACGAGCCTTTGATTAGGTATTTGATTTCACAGGGTGCAAAAACCGATGTTCTTAATAGAGTTGATTCAGATGCATTTGAGCAGGCTTTGTATGGAGGTAAAATTGAAAATCTAGCTTTGATAGACGAGCTAGGTCATAGTGTAAAAAAATATGGAGGTCCAGCCTTCAGAAAGCTGTAAGTGATGGCAATTATGAGGCTCTAGAGTTCTTCATCACAAGAGGTGTAGATATCAACTACAATCGTCCTGATGATGTCTACTCTTTTTGTCCAACACCGCTCTGCGTGGCTGCAAGGTACGTTGACCTAAAGATGTGCAAATTCCTTGTAGAGCATGGTGCTGATGTTACTAAGACCGAAAAGGATGGAATGAGGCCTTACAGCATCGCCGTAGAAAAGGGCGATGTGGAGATGGCCAAGTATTTCAAATCACTTGAGCCAGAGGAATTCCATAGCGTACAAAACAAGCTAGATGAGCTTAAGGCATATAAGCTTCCAAAACCCTTGCTTGAGTTTTTAAAAGGTGACAAGCTTCGCTTTGAGCTTGAGGATTGTGATTTTGATTATATTGAGTTTTTCCCTTTGATGGAAACTATTCCAATGAAGATTGGAAGAAGAAAGCTCCTCAGGATTTCAAAGTCAACTGGTGATTATGATCACTTTTATATCGTATGGAATCCTAAGAGTAAAAAAATTTCTGCATATGACCTTGAGCATGAGGAACTTTATGATCTTTGTAGCTTCAAGGATTTTATGGAAGATATATCAGGTTACCTTCAAAAAGTTATAGACGGAGACATATAAGGAGATAAGCGCAATGGGAATGATTGAAAACATAAAGCTAATTGAAAAGTATATCTGCGAAAACTTTGATGAATGGGATTTAGATGATCCTATCGAAGAAGAATATTATGATGAGTATCTTGAACTGGAAGGAGCTTCTGATGATGAACTTTCTAAATTTGAAGAAAGCTTAGGAATCAGCCTACCAGATGGATTCAAGGAGCTGTATAAGTACAAAAATGGAAGCAAGTACATGAGCATTTTGCCTTGTGAGATTGACGAACGCTATATGTGCTTCAATTTAATGAGCCTTTCAGAAATTGAAAGCTGCAAGAGCTATTTTCAAAATAAGAATGCTTTGCTAACAGATTATCCTGAGTATTTTTCTGACGAAGATATTGAGGAGATGCGCGATACTAGAATAAAGCCATACCTTTTCAACGAGAAGTGGATTCCGTTTGCACAGTACTGTGATAGCTGTTATTTGATGCTAGACTTTGATCCTGACGAGGATGGTGACATGGCACAAGTGATCTGTTATATCCATGACCCAGATGAAATTCTCTATGCCTCAAAGGATATCACTGAGCTCGTAGAAAACATAGTAGGGAGTTTATAGAACAGAATGGCTATTGATGGAGTAAAGATTATAGATAGCGACGATGCTTATGACATCTATAATGCTATAGTCGAAAGATATAAGGACGGTGAAAATGTAGATAATATAATTGCTGATATCTTAGATGAGGAGAGCAATTATTGTACAGATAATTTTTACGCAGAAATTTATTGGACCGCACTCGCTTATTCACTTTGGAAGATAGGTAATCTTCCTGAAGATATAAAGACTAAGGCGCTTGAGCTAATTGAGAATGGGGCTGATGACTTTTGGCTTGAAATTGACAGCAAGTCGAAGTCACAAAGGCAAAGGGTCCTTGATAAATTAGCTATACAGCTTCAAAGCGAAAATCCCAGACCTATCAAGGTGCCTAAGTCGAGAGTAAAGCGCGAGCCCTATTTTAAGCAGGGAGATGTGCTTAGTGTTGATTTTGAGGACAAATACGGTTTGCTATTTGTATCCGAAATAAATCAAACGCCGAGAAAAATCGAGTATCACTTAGCATGTACTCGTTTATTGCAAAAAGATAAGCCGAGCATGGATGACTTTTTAAATAGTGAGATTGCATGTTCGCATTTATCTAAAAATGTCGGGGTAAATTTAGATGATAATTTCAGTCTTGATGATATTTTTGATATCAAAATTTCACATAACTCCGATGGTAAGGAGTTTGCTGTAGATACGGACTGTTGGTTTAACCATAAGGATTTAGGTCTAATACTCGATAAATTAGAAAAAATAGCTGAAATCGAGCTTAATCCATATTCTCTTTGGACTCTAGCACCGGCCAAAACGCTCAATGATATATGTGAAGAGATAACGAGGGATAAAGAGGCTTTTCATCTTAAGTTTATGGAAACATATAAACTGGTTAAGGATATAATCTGGGAAAAAAATAAATAGCAATCAAAATATGGGAGTGGCTATCAGCTTACTCCCATATTTCATATTGTGCTCCAACACTATAATTATCTAGTTTTCCATCGGCATAGAACTTAGCTTCTATCCTGTATCTCTTCCATAGAGAATATTCGTTGGTTTGCGTAACCAGAGTGTAGTCATCTTCAAGTCGAATTTCTTCTGAATTTAAAGGATCTAGAGAATAGATATTCTTTAAATCTTTGCTCTTAAAATCACTAAGATTTAGTTTTGATATATCAATATTGTTTATCTTAACCTCAGATAGCTGACTATTATCACCAGATATGCGGTAGTAGGTAATGACACAGTCTTTTAGTTTGTCTGTATCATTCCACTTTGGTGTTAAATAAACATAACCATAGGATTTTCCGTTGCGAATTAGTCGAACGCGTTCGCCGTAAAAGAAATGATCATTACGTGAGTTTATAATATCACTATCTGGTGTCTTTCCTTCAAAGCTAAAGCCATTTGCTAAAAGCTCAGAGGCTTGCGTGCTTCCAATGGTCACATTAACATTTGATATCTGCACATTAACAGGTTTTTCTGGATATCCTGAAAGACCTAGGCAAAGCATGATGACAAAGGCTGTTATGAAAAATCCGCCGAGTATTGCATTTACTGGAGAATATAGGTGGATGTTCTTGTTAGATGACAGCTTTACATAAATTAGTTTAATTATAAACATCACAATGCGGTGTACCAATACAATAAAGAACTGTAATTTTAGACATTTAAATATTGCAAAAATCCAGACTACCTGAGCTTTGATAAAAAAATATCCTAATACAAGGTTTGTCAGTATCAAAGTAATGATAGCAAAACTTGCTTCGACAAGAGCACCTAGATCAGTCACATTATCATATTTGATTGGCATTCGTCCCTGTAAAAGCTTGTCCAAGTTTGTAAATCCATCTTGGAACTTCTTTATGTCTTATAACGGCAAATACTAATCTAAAATACATGAAAAGCGTAACTGAAAGTGTAATAATGCCTATAAAATAAAAAAAGTAAAAACAAATACTAATGAAGCCATTAAAAACCCTCTCAAAAAAATAAAATTGATTCAATATCTAAATACCATTATAACACTTTATTTATTTAGATGTATGTTTAAAATTCATTAGTATAAATGTATTGGTAAAAAAAGCTGAACTATGTTATATTGTAATTAGAAAATTTTTATGAAAAATGATTTCTAGATACAAGTGAAATGATAGGACTACAATTCAGTGTATTTAATGCAAAGTTCATTTTTTTGATAGATTTTTTTGGTTTAAGGGGGACAAATATGAGAAAAACAAACTCAGGGCTTATTTTTGATTTAGCAAAACTTAGGATTTTGACAGCAATAATAAGCTCTATTTTAGTTGTTACACTTGGGTTTAGTACATTTAATGCTTATGCAGGCGAGGGCGTGAATAATAGGCTAGTTACAGGAAGGCTTTCACTTGCTGCTTTGCCAAGCTCGGCTACTGAAATCTACCTCAATGGTGATACAGGTGATGATACAAAGGATGCTAGCACTGCAGAAAATGCTGTTCAAACATTTGAGAAAGCTAAGGAGATTGCTGCGGCAAATCCAGGAGTCAAGACAATCTGGGTTACAGGTACAGTTTTTGTTAGCGGGGATGTTTCATTAAGTGGAACTAATGCAATTCTAAAAAGAGATCCATCTTTCAGAGGTGATGTTCTTAGAATTGATAACGATGCTACACTTCATGATATAACTATCGACGGAAATAAGGCTGCTATGCAAGGCAGTAATTCTAACGTAGGAAATCTTGTATATATTAGAGGTGCCAATGTAGATATCAAAGATGGCACTGTTTTGCAAAATAACATCGTAAAAGACAACAACATAGCTGTTGGAGGAGCTGTTTACATAGATCTATCCACAGTTAATATGACGGGTGGAACAATCAAATAATCAGGCTACATGGGGTGGAGGAGTATACCTAAGTGGAAGTGCAACCTTCAACATGTCAGGAGGAGTTATTGAAAATAATAGTGCTCTGTCAAGTCCTGGTACATTTGCATCTGGAGGCGGTATTGCTACATGGTCTGGTCGTACGACGTTCAACAATCTGAATATAAGTGGCGATGCGGTTATTCGCAATAACTATTCAGAAGAAGTAGGTGGTGGAATTTCTGTAGGAACTTACACTAAGTCAAATGCACCAGAGAACATGACGATGACAGGTGGAACCATAAGTGGTAATAAATCTGGAGCATCAGGTGGTGGTATTTTTATACAAGCTGGTATTGGAGATGCACATGGTACAGCAACAATCTCAGGTGGTTCAATTATAAATAACGAAATGCTAGGAACAGGATTAGGAAGCAGCGCTTTTGGAGGTGGCGGAATATACGTAAATGGCTTTGCAGAGAGTACTGGCTTTAATAATGGTGTTCTAAAGATAAAAAATGCCCTTATAACTGAAAATACCGCGCAGCTCGAAGGAGGAGGCTATGCTTCTTGTCCAAGCTCAGATACGCATATTTACGTTAAAAGCGGTGTAGCACTGTATAATAACAATGCTGCATCTGCAAATGAAGTGTACATTCTAGCAAGTACTGCCTTTGGTACACACAGCGGTGATCCAGCATATGAAATTTCACCATTTATGATGGGTGGAACAGCATATCTATGGAAGGACGAAAACGGAAATCCCGTGCCACTAAATAAGCTATCTGGACGTCTGATGGCAATAAATAATGATTATGTTTCGCTAACTACAGATGTTAAGGATGACGCAAATGCAAAAGCGCTTGCAAGAGTCAAAATCTCAGGAAACAAGTCTGCAACAAGAGGTGCTGGCATAGGATCAAATGGCACTGTTATCATGGGAGATAGCGATTTAACCTCAGTTGATGTAACAAAGATATGGCAGGTATCATCATCTACTGCTATTCCTACAAGCATTGAAATAGAGCTTTATCGTGCAACTGAAGATAATAGAGATAATCCTTTATACATTGGATATGAAACAATGAGACCTAATCTTGCAGGAGAATGGAAGCTAACTTTTAGTAATCTCCCTAAATATGATGAGAGTGGTAAGCTTTATATTTATACTGTAAAAGAAAGATTGACTGGAGATTTTATCGTTCAGATAACAGGCGATCAGGATAGTGGCTATGTTATTACAAACAAGGATAAACCGAAATTACCACCTCCACCAAATACTCCGCCAAACCTAAGACACCGCCTAAGACAGGTGACAGTTCAAATGCTTTTCTGTATATGATGATTATAATTCTATCAGGCTCAGTTATTGCTACAACAGGAGCCATAAAGAGAAGAAGATAGTTTTTTTACCAACCAAAAATAATATTTAAAGATTTGACCCTTGGATTTAGTTTAATCTATTTTTCCAAGGGTTATTTTTTTGATGCATATAATTATAAATTTATATTGAAAAATATAATCAAAATAGCTGATAATTTACTTATATCTTAAACGCTCTAAATGCATTAAATTAACTTATTTATTATGGGGGTCTGATACATGGATAATATGATTTTTGATTGAAGGTAACAAGTTTAAACTGCAAGAGGATGGTATCTATAGCGGTGCATATCTTGGGAAAATGAATATATGGGGTAGAGAAACTGATGTTATCTTCGAAAATGTAGATAAAAGCGAAGAAGCAATAGAAAAGTTCATAGAAAAGATTTCATGGTTAAATGATAATAAGCTAGATGTAATCGATGCGTTCATGGAGGAAAACTATGAATGCATAGAATTTGCCAGTGAAGAATTCGATACCGAAATTACTGAAGATGATTTTAGAGAGGCTATGTTTGTAAATAACATATATATTTTTATAAATGGAAGGAACAGTGAATTTTCATTTGATCTAGATGCAGAACCTGATTATCTGTGCGGACATCTTGCAAATATGATAGTAAGCAGTAACTATGAGATAGAATGCGATGGACTTAATGGATAAGTTTGTCTAAGCAAAGGAGTATATATGGAAAAGCTACAGCCATCAAAGGAATGGAATGCAAAATATGAAGAAGTTAAGGAACTTCTTACTTCGCCGGTAAATTATGCCGAATGCTTTAAGATGAAAGAAATTCATGGTAAGGAATTGTTTGTATTAGATATGGGGGAGATAAAATTTCCTACGGGAGAAATCCTTGTAAGAGACCCTTTAGTGTGGCTAAGTAGAAATGAGAAGCCGTATTTAACATCTGTACCAAAGGGAACTTTTCGCATTGAGACTTTAGTTGCAAAGATAAGCGAGGATAACTATAGGTATGTTCTCAGTAGAGTGAGATTCTCAGATAATACTCCTATCAAATATTATGAGGCCCTAAAGGGTGATGAAAATCTTGATGATGTTGATGAGGATAGTATTTTCGGATTCAATGTAGATGCAGGACTTGCAACCATTGTTGATGTTGATACAAGAAATGCGTACTGTGATTTTGAAGAAAAGTGGAATGCAGCAAATCCAGGAAAGAATATATATGACGATTTCTTTGCAGAAATCTTTGCTAAGAGCGCTAAAGAACATCCACTGTATCAAAGAGATGGTGGTGACTGGATTAACTTTAAGATTCCAAATTCTGAACTGTCAATTCCAATGATACAATCAGGCTTTGGGGATGGAAGGTATCCTGTTTATTTTGGTTATGATGCAAATGGCGGACTATGCGACATAGTTTGCGAGTATATTTATTTAGGATAGTGAGGTATATATGTCTATTGAAAAAGTTTATGATTATTTTAGAAACTATGACCGTGATACATATCAGGTATTCGCATGTGGAGGCAATTCACCATCAGAAGAAGATGTAAAGGCATATGAGGATGAGTTCAAGGTAAAGTTACCTGAAGACTTTAAGGAATTTACTATGTCTCCTCTAGGCGGTCTATATATGGAGGTTAGAGAAGAAATCTGGCCAATGGCAAAAGAGTACGAAGTTGCTCCGTTTTTGGGAGTTTTGCCGTGGAATCATGGTTTATGGCATATCAAATGAAGTACCTGATTTTCTAGATATACGCGTCAAGACGAAAGAAATTCATGATGAAGGATTTACGGACTACATTCCTTTCTTTTCGGTAATAGGAGATGGAGATCAAATTTTTTGCTTTGATAGAGAAGGAAAGATAGTTATCTTCAATTGGTATGAAACCATAGATGTTGAAGGTGACTTTGAGAGCTTCCTCCTAAATCAAATCTCAGAGCTAGAAGAACGCAAGAATGATAAAGTAGAAATGCTAAGGGAAAGAAATAACAAAGATAAGTAGAAACAGGAGGATTGTAAATGGGTTTTGATATAACATATCATCCAGTTAGAATTGATGAGATGAACAGCTGGTTCTTTGAGCCAGTAAAGGCAATGAAAGATGGAGATGAAAGTATACTAAAGAGTGTAATTGAAGCTCAGGGAGATGGTTTCTTTGGTGAAAAATATGAATTTATTATCAAAGATATCGCATCAAGATACACAGAGTTTCCTAGTGAAAAAGGCATTCTCTACGCGATGGCAGCATGTATCGGCCTGTTTCGCAAGTATCAATATGTGAGAGGCTCTTCTTTTTCATTTTTGATTGAAAGAGCTCCAGAGATGGATAAATATCGCACACCATGGATAGAAGTGCTCCCAAGCTGGGTACCAGCACCAGGAAGCGATACAATTACTGAGAATTATTCATCAGGTGTTTTTATCGGTCCTGATAAGGTGAAGGAACTCCTAGCTGATATTGAGAATGATGAAAATGTTCATAGCGCTATTTTAGATGCCTTTGGTGAAGCAAATCTTGGGGTATTTATTAAGGCTCTTCAAGATGCTGCTGGCACAGACAGTGGAGTCATGGAAGCTACTGAAATTATGGAGGTTAATCCATTTGATTTAAACAATTCAAGTTGTAATTCAGATATCATGAATTGTGATCCTGAGGGTGCGCTCATATATCAAGAAGTAGCTATGGAACAGGTGAAAGAAGCCACAGGAATGAATGAAAACGAAATTGCTGAGAATGTAGTTTATCAGAAGACAAATACTGAATTGCCAAGTGGTAATTCAAATGATGAAAATGTAGACAAACCTAAGAAGGGCTCTTGTCACGTTTGCTTAAGCGTAAATAACTATAATTGAGAGGACTTTATATGGGAATTTTTAGCAAGAAAAATAAAGAAAATAACAAAGTAAGTGAAGAAAAAAAGCTTGTTCTTTCCATGCCGCTTTTTAAGGGTGAGGAAGGCTACTCATTAGATGCTATAGTTGATGATCTTAAAAATTACTGGAATCTTGATGTTAAAGATGTGGATGGAAACGATGAGGTCGCTACCTTCAGTATAGATGGTGAGCTTGTTGCACTCGCATTTATGCCTGCACCCGTTCCATCTGAAGAGCTTGAGAGTCTTTGTCAGTTCTCATATATGTGGGATAACGCTGAGACAGAAGTTATGGAACATACTCATCATGCAATTTTATCTGTTATGAGCGGTGATGCTTCTACATTAGATAAGTATTCTCTGCTTACAAAAATTAATGCTTCATTACTTAGAACTTGTGATACTGCAATAGGCGTATATCAGGGTTCTGCAACACTTTTAGTACCAAAGTCAGTTTACATTGACTTTGCCGATATGTTAAATGAAGAGATGCTACCTATACAGCTTTGGATATACATTGGCCTAATTCAAGAAAATGGTAAAACTAGCATGTACTCTTATGGCCTTGAAGAATTTGGAAAACTTGAAATGGAAATCATAAATAGTGATATGGATGTCAATTATTTGTTTGATTTTCTAAGCAATATCCTTTATTATATTATAGATCAAGATGTTACACTTCTTGATGGAGAAACTATAGGAATGTCTGAAGAACAGAAGCTTACAATTAGAGAGTCTAAGGCAGTCTATTTAGAAGGCGATTCTCTTAAGATAGAGATCTAGTTAGGACTTATAAATACAAAATATCAGGGATTAGGATATAAGATGAACAAGAAATTTATGCCAATAGCTACGCTTGTTTTATTTGAGATAATTGCATTTAGCTTATGGTTAACAAAAGACAATCTATTTTACTTAATAAATTTCAGCTATATAGGCCTGTCCATTAGTATAGGACAAGCCTTGTTTATTGTTAAGTATAAACATGCTCGGCGTGTAGTACAGCTTTTAGTAGGTATATACATGCTTGTATATCTGGGGATTATTAATCAGGAAAACATGCAGATAGAGGGCTTCTGGTACTATCTATTTATAGGTGTGTTTGAGGCTGCAACTATTCACTATGCGGTAGCAAAGATATTTGGACCTTTGCTATTTGGTAGAGGATGGTGTGGATACGCATGCTGGACCGCCATGATTTTAGATTTTCTACCATACAAGGTGCCACAAAATCATGAAAGAAGTAAGATAGGCTGGATTCGATACATAATGTTTCTATTGTCTTTAAGCTTTGTCATAACGCTATTCCTCGCACACATAGCAAATATAGAAAGAATAATGTTCATATCTTTTATAGTGGGGAACATAATTTACTATATAGTTGGAATTGCCTTGGCATTCATATTCAAAGATAATCGTGCATTTTGTAAATACTTATGTCCAATCACAGTGTTTTTAAAACCAGCAAGCTATTTTTCAGTAGTAAGAATTAAGTGTGACACATCAAAGTGTATATCATGTGGAAAATGTAAGCGTGTATGTCCTATGGATGTAGATGTAACAGATAATTCAAGAGGACGAAAGAATGGTACTGAATGCATACTATGCATGGAATGTGTAAAAAGTTGTCCGGTAGATGCACTTTAAACACAAATAATCAATAATTGTAAAATATTTACAGTGTCAATTTAGTGATTAATGTGTATAATAATTGAGCAATATTTAATTGTACAAGATTAATATATGAATGTTTGTCAGTTTACTCACATGTATATATTGCAGTATGTGAGTTTAAAGATATTTTGTTAGGAGGGTTTAATGGATCGTTTTGAGGTTTTTAGAAAGTTAATTGAAGACAAGAAGCGAAAAGGCGAAGAAAAGAAGCCGCGCTACGGAACGAGAAAGCTATCAGTTGGACTAGTATCATGTGTACTAGGCTTTATGATGTTTTTGACTCCCAATCACATCAAATGCTGAAGGCGGTCAGCCAAGATCAATTGTTAACGAGACTAACTACACTATTAACGGCGAGACCGATGGTGTCTTAGACTATGCTAGAACGGATTACACAAAGGAAGACAGTGACGGAATTCATCTAACTGTTACAAAGTGGGCTAAGCTTGCAAGAAGCTGGGGTTATACTGATCAGGGTCCATATAATGGAAGATACATACTTAACTTCTTTGATGATGATTTCTACACACAGATAGAATCTATTACTGTAAATGGCACGCGGTTTGAAAAAGAAGCTAATGGGGCCCTTTGGAAGGTTCCAATTAATAATGCAACATTTCAGTCGGGATTAATCGGTGTTGTTACAAACACAGATGTTGTAATTAAGCTAAAGAATGGAAAGACTCTTGATAGCCTAGGAATGGCATCAAAGAGAATTGACTTTACAACTCTTTGGGTAAGAGGTGATGGTAAGGCTGATAAGGCGGGTTATGATAATGGATTTATCCTAAAGAACAACACCAATGTACCAACGCTTCCAAGCAACTCAAGAGATGGAAACGAATATTATCTTGGAACAGGTCTAAACGGATTTACAAATGATGGAACTCAGTCAAAGGATGGTAACTTCTCGGGAGGAAATACAGGTAAAGCAGTAAGCTATGATGCTAAGAACAAAGTTATCAAGTCTACTGTTTCATTTAAGCCTGACCAGAACTTCCTACAGGCAAACAGCGGATGGGTTCTGTACATAAATGAAGTAATTCCAAAGGAACTTCTAAAATACATAGACACAAACAACGTTAGACTTGGTGTATCCACACCTACAGGACAAATAACTGCATCAAATCCAATAAGCTTGTAGTTGATCCTAATGGTAATGGTGTAATTTCAACAAAGGATACTCCAGAACTTAGCATAGTAGGTGGAGACTGGGACAAGACCGATCAGGTAAGAAAAAAACTGGACTCACAGGTATTCTACGGAGCACTTGGCCAGAGAAGATCATACACTATAGAATACAAGCTTAAGAGCAATGTCTCAAATCAGGAGTTTGCAAAGGCTCTTAACGAATATATTGCAACTAATAACCAGCAGCTTAATTTTGAGTCATGGCTCACTGCTGACTTTGTTGACTCTACAAATGTCTTCAAGAATATCAGAAAGCCAGATGGAGGAAAGCCTAACAAGATTGTTCAGAACACATATTCAAACGCATTCCTTGAGGTATTAGATACAGACAAGGATGGTCTCTACGATTTCCTTGAGGATGAGATTGATTCAAATAAGTTCAATGTTGATACAGATGGTGATGGTGTGCCTGATGCACAGGAATATCTAACAGATAATACAAAAATCCTAGATCCTAAGTCATATCTAGTTGTAAAGCCTAATGTAACAACAACTGATATTGAGTCTAATAGGGCCGAAATAATTGAAGGAACTGTACCTAAGACAATTTACAATAATCCTGCCGATACAACAAAGAAACTTGATGCAACAAATCCAGATGCAGGTAACGTAATCGTAAAGGCATACAAATATGTAGCTGACGATACAGACTATACAACTCAGCCAGTTAAGGCAGAGACAACCATACCTTTTGCAGATTTAAAAGAAGGTAAATTTAAGGTTAATATTCCTGCTGGAACATTCCAGAACGGTGATAAGGTTATCCTAGTTGCATACTCACCGGATGGAAAGAATCCAATGGTTTCAGACACAAAGGTTAACGTTGGTGCAATTAAGGTAACTTTTGATACTAATGGCGGTAAGTGGGCTGATGGCACAAACACAGATAAGGTTGTTAATGCAGTAGGTGGTACAGCAACGCAGCCAGAAGAACCAACAAGAGATGGATACCAGTTCATGGGATGGGCTGCAACTGCAAGTGCAACAGAAGCTGACGCTAATATCCTCACAAATATTACATCTGCAAAAGAAGTTTATGCTGTTTGGAAGGATGTTAAGGCACCAGAAATCAATGCAATAGGTGATCAGACAGTAGTTGAGGGTAATGCAATTTCCGAAATTACTGTAACAACAGATGATCCAACAGCTACAGTAACTGTTTCAGGTCTTCCAAATGGAGTTACATATACAGGTGGCAAGATCAGTGGAACACCAGCTGTAAATAACTGGGGTCCAAATGAAGAAACAAGAGAGTTTACAGTAACAGTTGAGGCTAAGGATCCTACAGGTAATACAACAACAAAGACATTTAAGATTACTGTTCAGAGAGATACTGATAGAGACGGAAATCCAGATGTAACAGATACAGATGATGATGGCGATGGATACACAGATGCAGACGAGAGAACAAAGGGGTCAGACCCTAAGAATTCTAGCTCAATTCCTGCAGGTATAATCGGACATGTTGATCCACTAGATATCTATAATCAGACCCAGACTGTAACTGAGGGAAATCCTATATCCCAGATCATGATTTCACCAGGAAATTTGGATTCAGAACTAACTGTTGGCACAATTAATCTTCCACCAGGGGTAAGTTTCAATGCTGGGGCTTATACAATAGATGGAACTCCAAGGGTAACAAACTGGGGTGCTAATGAGGAATCAAGGAAGTTTGAAATTCCAGTTAAGGTTAAGAATCCTAATGGATCTATAGTTAACAAGACTGTTGAAATCATTGTTCTTAGGGATACAGATAGAGATGGAACACCTGATGTAACAGATACAGATGATGATGGCGATGGATACACAGATGCTGAGGAAACCGCAAAGGGTTCAAATCCTAAGGATGCGAACTCAATTCCTTCTATAGGAATTAATCCTATCGCAGATCAGACTGTGGTAGAGGGCAATCCTATTACTGAAATTGCAGTAACAACAGATACACCTAATGCAACTGTAACAGTTAAGGATCTTCCAACAGGTGTAACTTACAGCAATGGAAAGATTAATGGAACACCAACTGTAAATAATTGGGGTCCAAATGAGGAAACAAGAGAGTTTACAGTAACTGTTGAAGCGAAGGATGCTACTGGAAGAACTACAACAAAGACATTTAAGATTACTGTTCAGAGAGATACTGATAGAGATGGAACACCTGATGTAACAGATACAGATGATGATGGAGATGGAGTTACAGATGCTGAAGAAATTTCAAAAGGTTCAGATCCTAAGAATGCTAACTCAAGACCTGCAGCTGTAATTACACCTGTTCTTCCAACAACTGTGACAAATCCAAGACAGTCAATTATTGAAGGAAACCCAATCACAAACGTAGTGATTACACCTGGAAACAGCAATGCTACTGTAACAGTTGATACATCTAAGCTACCAAACGGAGTAACATATGATCCAATAACAAATACAATTAGCGGAACACCAGATATTGATGATTGGGGAATCAGAGAGGAATTCAAGAAGTTCGAGATTCCTGTAGTTGTTACAAATCCAGATGGATCAAAGGTAACTAAGACTGTTGAAATCAGAGTAGAAAGAGATACTGATAGAGATGGAATACCTGATGTAACAGATACAGATGATGATGGAGATGGATACACAGATGCAGAAGAGAGAGCAAAGGGATCAGATCCTAAGAATGCTAACTCAAGACCAGCAGCTGTAATTACACCAGTTGCCCCAACAACAGTATCAAACCCAACACAGACTGTTGTTGAAGGAAATCCAATCTCAAACGTAGTGATTACACCAGGTAACAGCAATGCTACAGTAACAGTTGATACATCTAAGCTTCCAAATGGAGTTACATATGACCCAACAACAAAGACTATTAGCGGAACACCAGCAGTAACTAACTGGGGTCCAAACGAAGAGACTAAAACATTTGAAGTACCAGTAGTAGTAACAAATCCAGATGGATCAAAGGTTACAAAGACAGTTGAAATTACTCTTCAGAGAGATACTGATAGAGATGGAACACCAGATGTAACAGATACAGATGATGATGGAGATGGATACACAGATGCTGAAGAAATTGCAAAGGGCTCAGATCCTAAGAATGCTAACTCAAGACCAGCAGCTGTAATTACACCAGTTGCCCCAACAACAGTATCGAATCCAACACAGACTGTTGTTGAAGGAAATCCAATCTCAAACGTAGTGATTACACCAGGTAACAGCAATGCTACAGTAACAGTTGATACATCTAAGCTTCCTAACGGAGTTACATATGACCCAACAACAAAGACTATTAGCGGAACACCAGCTGTAACTAACTGGGGTCCAAACGAAGAGACTAAAACATTTGAAGTACCAGTAGTAGTAACAAACCCAGATGGCTCTAAGGTTACAAAGACAGTTGAAATCACAGTACAAAGAGATACTGATAGAGATGGAAATCCAGATGTAACAGATACAGATGATGATGGAGATGGATACACAGATGCTGAAGAAATTGCAAAGGGTTCAGATCCTAAGAATGCTAACTCAAGACCAGCAGCTGTAATTACACCAGTTGCCCCAACAACAGTATCAAACCCAACACAGACTATTGTTGAAGGAAATCCAGTTACAAACATAGTAATTACACCAGGTAACGGCAATGCTACAGTAACAGTTGATACATCTAAGCTTCCTAACGGAGTTACATATGACCCAACAACAAAGACTATTAGCGGAACACCAGCTGTAACTAACTGGGGTCCAAACGAAGAGACTAAAACATTTGAAGTACCAGTAGTAGTAACAAACCCAGATGGCTCTAAGGTTACAAAGACAGTTGAAATCACAGTACAAAGAGATACTGATAGAGATGGAAATCCAGATGTAACAGATACAGATGATGATGGAGATGGATACACAGATGCTGAAGAAATTGCAAAGGGTTCAGATCCTAAGAATGCTAACTCAAGACCAGCAGCTGTAATTACACCAGTTGCCCCAACAACAGTATCAAACCCAACACAGACTATTGTTGAAGGAAATCCAGTTACAAACATAGTAATTACACCAGGAAACGGTAACGCTACTGTAACAGTTGATACATCTAAGCTTCCTAACGGAGTAACTTATGACCCAACAACGAAGACTATTAGTGGAACACCAGCAGTAACTAATTGGGGTCCAAACGAAGAGACTAAAACATTTGAAGTACCAGTAGTAGTTACAAACCCAGATGGTTCTAAGGTTACAAAGACAGTTGAAATCACAGTACAAAGAGATACAGATAGAGATGGAACACCAGATGTAACAGATACAGATGATGATGGAGATGGATATACAGATGCTGAAGAAATTGCAAAGGGCTCAGATCCTAAGAATGCTAACTCAAGACCAGCAGCTGTAATTACTCCAGTTGTACCAACAACAGTATCAAACCCAACACAGACTGTTGTTGAAGGAAATCCAGTTACAAACGTAGTAGTGACACCAGGAAACGGCAATGCTACAGTTACAGTGGATACATCTAAGCTTCCAAATGGAGTCACATATGACCCAACAACGAAGACTATTAGCGGAACACCAGCAGTAACTAACTGGGGTCCAAACGAAGAGACTAAAACATTTGAAGTACCAGTAGTAGTTACAAATCCAGATGGATCTAAGGTTACAAAGACAGTTGAAATCACAGTACAAAGAGATACAGATAGAGATGGAACACCAGATGTAACAGATACAGATGATGATGGAGATGGATACACAGATGCTGAAGAAATTGCAAAGGGCTCAGATCCTAAGAATGCTAACTCAAGACCAGCAGCTATAATCGTTCCTGTTGAGCCTGTATCCATTTCAAATCAGAATCAGACTGTAATCGATGAAAGTCCAATAACCCCAATCCTAATTGGAACAGGAAACATCGACTCAACTGTAATTGTTGATACAACAAAAGCTACCAAATGGAGTTACATATAATCCAGGAACACTCACAATAAGTGGCACGCCTGATGTAACAAACTGGGGCTCAAACGAAGAGACAAGAAAGTTTGAGATTCCTGTAGTTGTAACAAATCCAGATGGATCAAAGGTGACAAAGACAGTTGTAATTACAGTTCAAAGAGATACAGATGGAGATGGAAATCCAGATGTAACAGATCCAGATGATGATAACGATGGAGTTACAGATGTTGAAGAGATAGCTAAGGGTTCAAATCCTAAGGATGCAAATTCAAGACCTGCTGCAATCATCACACCTATAGCACTCAACAACAATCTCAAGCCCCTACACAGACAATAGTTGAAGGAAATCCAGTTACAAACATCGTGATCACACCAGGAAATAGTAATGCTACTGTAACAGTTGATGAGTCAAAGCTTCCAAACGGAGTTACATACGATCCTACAACAAAGACAGTAAGCGGAACACCTAATGTAACTGATTGGGGTCCAAATGAGGAAACAAGAAAGTTTGAGATTCCAGTAGTTGTAACAAATCCAGATGGATCAAAGATAACAAAGACTATCGAAATCACAATCCAGAGAGATACAGATAAGGACGGAAATCCAGATGTAACTGACCCAGATGATGATAACGATGGAGTTACAGATGTTGAGGAAAATGCAAAGGGTACAAATCCTAAGGATGCAAATTCAAGACCTGCTGCAATCATCACACCTATAGCACCAACAACAATCTCAAGCCCTACACAGACAATAGTTGAAGGAAATCCAGTTACAAACATCGTGATCACACCAGGAAATAGTAATGCTACTGTAACAGTTGATGAGTCAAAGCTTCCAAACGGAGTTACATACGATCCTACAACAAAGACAGTAAGCGGAACACCTAATGTAACTGATTGGGGTCCAAATGAGGAAACAAGAAAGTTTGAGATTCCAGTAGTTGTAACAAATCCAGATGGATCAAAGATAACAAAGACTATCGAAATCACAATCCAGAGAGATACAGATAAGGACGGAAATCCAGATGTAACTGACCCAGATGATGATAACGATGGAGTTACAGATGTTGAAGAGATAGCAAAGGGTTCAAATCCTAAGGATGCGAACTCAAAACCTACAGTTGCTCCTCCAGCAAATAACGGTGGTGCTAACGGACCAAGAAGAAGAGGACCTAACACAGGTGACGATTCAAACGTTCTTGGATATGCAGGATTTACAGCAATGTCTGGAGCAGCTCTAACACTTTTAGCTCTTAAGAAGAAAAAAGAAGAGGAAGAAGAATAAGCTCTAGCTAATAGCAAATATTTAAAAACTAAATAGCATCAAGAGAAGACCTTTGCAAAACGCAAGGGTCTTCTATTATGGATAAAAAAATAATCTTATGATTCAATAATTTTCATCAAAAAAATTAAAATAAAATATCGATTTAATTTAAAAAAATAGGGTATAATCGTTGTATAAAATTGAATGACGCATCCAAGGGGATTAGGAGATAAGATGGAAAAGAAGGATTTCACAGAAATTGAGCAGAAACAAATAGAAAAGGGATTATCATATGCCGTTATAAGTGATAAAGAAGCCGCAAAGAAGATTCTTGCACTTGTACCAGAGGCTTGGATGAAGAAGATACCATTCTTTGTTAGGAGGCATGCTGCAACTAAAACAATAGAGTTTATGTCTAAAAGAATATCCTGAGCTTTTTGCAGTTGCGAAAAGAGAGGAGAGATTCCAGAAAAAGGAAAAGGAAGAGCTGCGTCAGATAATTAACGGTATTTATGAGGATAGAATGAAAAAGCATAAAATAAAATAATGATAAGAGAGTTATTAAATGCTATATTAAGTTTATAATTTTTTTATTTGGCATGGGGCTAGATAAAATATTTATATTAATCTGTGGAGGTAGAAATATGACAGAGAAAATGAAAGAAATAATGGGTCATTTGCAGGAGTGCAGTGATTTTTTCCTTGCGACTGTAGAAGACGGTAAGCCTTTTGTACGTCCTATCAGCGTTCTTTGTGAGTATAATGACAAGATTTACTTCATTTCTAGCAATCATAAGCTAGTTTACAATCAAATTAAGGAAAACGGAAATGTAGAAATTTGTGGCCTAAATACGCATGGATCATGGGTTAGAATAAATGGAAAGGTAGCTGAAGATGAAAGCCGTGAAGCTAGAATTGCACTCATGGATTCAGATATTGATGTTATCAGTTCTGTATATTCAAAGGAAGATGATATAATGCCTGCATTCTATTTTGAAAGTGGTACGGTAAGACTTTGCTCAGCAAAGGGAGAAGATCAGCTTATAGAGCTATAATCAAATATAACATTTACACCTCACTATTTACTTGGTGAGGTCTTTTATTTATAGCCATTGGAGGTGGCATTATGTCGATAAAGGATATTGTAGAGCAAATAGAACGAGACAAAAGAAATGCAGAGTACACGAATAAGGGAATACCACCAATTATTCAAGCAGATAAAGCAGCTAAGATTTTAATTATAGGGCAAGCACCTGGAAAAAAGGTGGAGGAATCACTTATTCCATTCAATGATAAATCCGGAGAAACACTTATTTCTTGGATGGGTATAGATAAAGATACGTTTTATTCTAAAGAAATTGCAATAGTTCCAATGGATTTTTACTATCCTGGCAAGGCTAAAACAGGTGACTTGCCACCTAGAAAATTTATTGCTCAGGAATACCATGGACCTATACTTAAGGAACTAAACAACATTGAACTTACAATTCTTATCGGTAAATATTCTATGGATTATTATCTCAAGGGTAGGACAAAGAAGAATCTTACAGAAACAGTCAGGTGCTTTTGATGAATACCTTCCTGAGTATTTTCCAATTGTTCATCCAAGTCCGTTAAACTTTAGATGGCAAGCAAAGAATCCTTGGTATATCGAAGATGTTGTTCCAGTGCTTAAGAAAACTATAAGAAAGATATTAAAATAGAACAAAAGACCTTGCATCATATAATAAAAATCTAAATAAATTATTTAAAAATTATGTAAGAGGATTACTTCAATTATTTTTTTATGTGGTATAATTAATCTGTCAATATAAAAAAATACAAAACGATATTCTGACGAATTTTTATACAATATAACATGTTTATATTTTTTTAACAAAGTGTATAAATACATCGGCTAATTTTTAGAAGTAAATTCAGTCGCTACCTGTTAAATGAGCCGAAATAAATTTTTGCTATAATGTTTAATATGGATATCTGTAGTATTTTTTTATGGATGAAGATAAAACTAAAAAAATCAAATGGAGGATTGGTATGAGAACAGAAACGCATGGCAGAAAAACTCTTTGTACTTGCAATTGCATTTGTTATGATTGTAAGCCAATTAGTAACGGCTATACCAGCTAGTGCTGCAACAGTACTACCTGTAGCTCAGTATGTAAAATCAGAAGGAACAGTAGAAAATGTAGCAGCAAATACAGCGAAGTACAATGGAAAGGTGACGATAAATGTACCTATGACTAGAGTGCTAGGAGTGCTTGAAAGCGAGATGCAAACTGCTGCAAATGCTGGACTTTACCCTCATGGAAAAGATGGAAGAAACCAAATTGCATATATTGAATATAATGTAACATTTCCTGAAAATGTCGATATAGGAACTATCACAAAAACAAATACTGCTTCAATGATTGACGGAAATCGTATTGATTCAACTGTTAATGGAAGAACAGTTAATTTTAAGATACATCTAAAGGACGTAAACTGGGCAGGAATTTTAAATTTCTACAATGCGGATAAGCTGACCCAGATGCTCATACAGTAAAGCTAGAAATACCATATTCAATCACTGCAAACAGCAAAGCCGAAGCTGAGAAATTTGAAAGTGAGAAAATCACAGCAAAAGGAGATTTCTCAACATATCCATCTGGATTTTCTGCAGCCTTAGGAATTGGTATTCAGACATTTGTAACAGATATTGCAAATATCCCATTTACAGGTGGACTTCCTGATTCACCAAGTTTTCCTGAAGATCACGGTACAAATAGTCTTTTAGAGGGCGATCTTACTATAGGTAGCGATACAGAGCATGATAATGTAATGACAACATCTAAAGACGCAATTTTTGATATGACTGGCGTACTTAATGTCAAGCCTATTAAAGATGAGATGAAACGTCTTGAGAATACTTTCCAAGCATCATATGCAGCAGGGGTAACAATAGAGAATCTTGAAACTGAGTTTGAAGCTTCTTTAACTCTTCCAAATGGGCTAGAGTTTAAGGATGCAAACCCAGAAGTTGAGGTAACAGGTACTAATGGAATATTTGAGATAAAGTCTCAGAATGTAAATAACGATAAGATCAAAAATAAAGCTAGGACTTAAAAACCCAGCAAGTTATACGACATATAATTTGCTTTCAACAGCGATTAATAGAGTAGATGACAAATTAAATCTTACTGTTAAAGGAATTAAGTTTGCTGATTCAGCAACACCTAACACGAGCTATACTATGACTGGTTATTTAGGTGGAACATTTAAAGCTAAGGCTACAAATGCTGCTAATAAGACAATTAACTTTGATTATAAATGGACTGCAAAGCAGTCAGCAAATGGAGCTGATGCTATTGCACCAAACGATTTAGATCAGATTACATATACGGTTAAGTATTCACTTCCAGCAGAAGTTGTAATGCAGTCAGAAGAAGATTTGATGGGAGATATTCTCATCGGAAACGAAACAGAACACGATGCAGTTTATGTGAGCAAAAAGAATGCAAAACATGAGTTCACAGGACTTCTTGATGTAAAGCCTATTAAGGATAAAATGGTAGCGTTAGAAAATTTCTATAACAATCCTTTAGGAAATCAAGTAACGCTAAGCGATATCGATACAACATTTACATCAAGTCTTGAACTGCCTGCAGAGATGGAATTCACATCACCAACGCCTACAGCTACTCTAGAGGGAGCTAATGGTGTATTCAAGATTACTAATGTCCAGAAAATCGGAAATAAGGTGACTGTAACAATCAAACTGGCAAGGACCTATGTTAACTACGATGATCTATCACGTGATATCAAGTCAGTTGATGATAGTCTAAAAGTTAAGCTTGATGGTGCTGTATTTACTTCAGCTGCAAAATTAAATACTAACTATACAGTAAAGGGTAAAGTTAGCGGAGCATTTTCTGGTAAAGCTATCATGAACTCAAATGGTAAAGCTGTAAGATTTGATTTCAAATGGAAAGGAAAGCAGCTACCAGAGGGAGCAGATGCAATTGCGCCAACTGATTACAACAATATTACTTTCACACTAAAGTATACAGATAGTGTAAAACCAAATAAGCCTAACACAGGTGATACTTCTAATCTTCCGATATACCTTGCAGTAGCAGGACTTGCCGGACTTGGAATCGTAGCTGGAATGATATCTAGAAGAAAGAAACAGAAATAGTATTAAAGATAGTATAAATTATCGGGTTGGTGACTATAAGTAAAAAGGACATTTTTCGCATGAATTTCATGTGGAAATGTCCTTTTTATTGCTATTCTTTGTGGGGGCTATAGGACAAAAAGTGTGTAAAAATCGCCATATACATTGAATTTCCAATGTGATGGCGATTTAATCTTCTTTGAAAAAAAGATTAAGGGTGGACAAAAAGTGTTGATAAAAACTTCTAAATACATTCAAATTTCAACGTTAAAATATGGTATATCTTCCTTAGAATTAGTTTTCATGAAGGATTGTGTTATGAAGCAGGTTAATTGTCCAAGTTGGGATAAACTCAGTATTAGGAATCATAGTGTTCCTCCTTCGTAATTAGAGTATTGTGCTTAAATACATTATATGCGAGGGATTATTTTTTTAACCAACCTAATATTTTAGAGTCCACCAACCTCAAAGAAAAAAACGGACTGTTTTTATCAACCCGATAATTTAGAGAGTACCAACCCTCAACCCGATATTTTAGAGTGTCGTATTAAAAACGCTGACATAGGTCAGCGTTTTTTTAAAAATTTGATTTTATTTAGCTTTAGGGTAAAATAATATATGATAGAATACAGCTTATATTTATATTAATGTAAAGGAGAAACCATGAGACGTAAGGATAGAGAAATTACTGATATAAAAGATATAAAGAATATAATAGATCGATGCGATATATGTCGCATAGCACTTAACGACGATGGCTATCCATATATTTTGCCACTTAATTTTGGTGTAGATGCAGAAAACGAAAGCTTAACCTTATATTTTCATAGCGCATTAGAAGGATATAAGCTAGAGCTTTTTAAAAAGGACAATAGAGCATCCTTTGAGATGGATTGTAGTCACAAGCTTGAGTATTTTGAGGAAATAGGATATTGTACCTATGCATATGAAAGTGTAATCGGTAGAGGACATATAGTAATGATAGAGGACGAGCAGGAGAAGTTTAACGCACTAGAGATTCTTATGGATCACTATCATCCTGGAAAGAAAGCTTGGTTTAATCCAGCTGCAATTCCGCGTACAGCCGTATATAAGCTTGTAGTAGAGGAATTTACAGCTAAGAGAAAAAAAGTAAAGAAGAGGGAAGACCATTGAATAAACAAAAAAAGAGCCGATTTACTCTTTATAATAGTAACAGGATTTTTGGGGCTCAACATATTATCTTACTGATTTATGCATGAAAGAAATGCCACCTATGTTTCTAAATGCATTTCGCTTTTATTTCAGCGTTTTTTTGATTTTTAGGAATTGTATTTTTTTAAAAAGATAATTAAGGTTAACTTAATTACGCTTAAATATAGCGTTTTGATTGGTATTGCTTTAACCGGGACATATTTTTTTACGCATATGGAATATCTAGAACATCGCTTTCAAATGCAGCTTTTATTTGCGCACTTCCAGTTGCTTTTTACACCTTTGCTTGAATTCATATTTAAGGGTATAAAACCATCTAAAAAGTTATTAGCATGTCTTGTCCTATGTATATTTGGACTTGCACTTCTGACACTAAGCGATACGCTTAAACCTAGATCGGGTGATATAATTTCTCTTGGTGTACCTTTATGCTATGCAATAGATCTAATAATAACTGAGAAAGCTGTGAAAACCGAAGGAGTAGATGCTCTTAACATGGGAATTTTTGAACTTGCCTTTGTTGCTATAGTGACTTTATTTTATCACTTTTTATTGAAGAACCACGTTTGCCACAGTCAACATCGGTATGGATAGCAGCACTTTTTCTAGGGCTATTTTGCACAGGAATTGCTTTTGTTGTTCAAGCTATTCAGCAGAAGTATACTACGGCTAGTCATGTGGGATTAATTTTCACTCTTGAGCCTGTATTTGCCTCTATAATCGCTTTTATATTTGCAAATGAAGTACTTAGAGGCAGAAGCTATTTTGGCATGATTTTGATGATTATAAGCCTTATTTTGATGGAAGTTGATATTCCAATTTTAAAATCTAAATCAAAGGATGTACAGGATTAATTTAGGAGTTATCTCTATGAGGATTTTGATTGAACTGTTTATATCGTTCATGCGTATAGGCGGTTTTACTTTTGGAGGTGGCTATGCAATGCTACCACTGATACAAAAAGAAATAGTTGAAAGAAGAGGCTGGGCTAGCGATGAGGAAGTCCTAGACTATTTTACTATTGGTCAAATTACCCCAGGTGTTATTGCAGTTAATACCGCTACTTTTATAGGATATAAAAAGGCAGGTATTTTAGGAGGAATGGTTGCTACACTTGGCGTCATATTTCCTTCGATAGTTATAATAAGCATAATCGCATCTTTTTTTAACAAATTTTGCGGATCTACCGGTCGTTATACATGCATTTAATGGAATTAGAGCCTGTGTATGCGTTCTGATTTTGATTGCTGTGTATAATATGGGTAAGAAGTCAGTCATAGATGTTTTTACAGCAATAATCTTTGTTGCGACAGCTGTTTTAGCCATTCTTAAGATAACTTCACCAGTAATACTAGTTATTGTAGCCGGGCTTATAGGGGTTGTTTTTCAGCTCATCAAAGCCAAAAGGCAGGTGAAGTAGATGAAACAGTTACCACTACTAATTTACTATTTCTTTACAACAGGCTTGTTTTCAATAGGTGGAGGACTTGCAACTCTTCCGTTTCTATATGAAATAGGGCGAAAAACTGGATGGTACACTGCAGGGGATGTTGCTAACATGGTAGCTATTGCACAAAGTACTCCAGGACCTACAGGAATAAATATGTCAACCTATGTAGGCTACATGCAATTTGGTATTTTAGGCGCTGTTCTTGGTCCTATAGCAATAGTTGCACCTTCGTTTATAGTTATAATAATTGTATCAAAGCTATTAAATAAATTTAAGGAATCAAAACTTGTTCAGGATTCTATGTATGGACTTAGAGCTGCTTCAACGGGGCTTATATTTGCAGCAGCTTTTAGTGTAATAGAAATTTCAATATTTAACTTTGGTAATACAGGAGCGATTACTGAATTTGTAAGGTGGCCATCTCTTGCATTAGCAGGATTTGTGCTTGTGCTTCACATTTGGAAGAAACCACATCCAATAGTGCTTATAGTATTATCAGGTTTTATAGGGGTTATATTTGAGTTATAGGGTATAGAGTAAAACCTTTGATGGAAAGGGGAAATAATGTACGAAATTCTAAATAAAATAAATGGACCAGAGGATGTCAAAAAATTAAACATCAAGGAGCTAGAGAATCTTGCAGAAGATATAAGAGAAGCTCTTTTTAATAGGCTAACAAAGATAGGCGGACACTGCGGACCTAATTTCGGTATGGTTGAAGCTGAAATTGCCCTACACTATGTCTTTAATTCGCCTAAGGATAAGATTGTTTTTGACGTATCTCACCAGTCGTATCCACATAAGATGTTAACTGGAAGAAAGAAGGCTATATTTGTGATGAGCATTTTGGTGATGACTCTGGCTATACTAATCCAGAAGAGAGTGAGCATGACCTGTTTAATATAGGACATACATCGACTTCTATTTCACTTGCCACAGGGCTTGCTAAGGCAAGAGACATCCTCGGAAGGAAGGAAAATGTTATAGCTATTATTGGAGATGGTTCTTTATCTGGAGGAGAAGCTCTAGAAGGCCTAAATGTTGCTGGATCAGAGATTGAATCAAATCTAATAATTGTTGTGAATGATAATCAGCAGTCGATTTCTGAAACACATGGTGGAATATATAAGAGTCTTTCAGAGCTTAGGGAGACACAAGGAGAATCAGAAAATAATATATTCAAGGCTTTTGGTTTAGACTATGTTTATGTCGAGGAAGGTAATGACATAGCAAAAATGATAGAAGCATTTGAGAAGCTAAAGGATATAGATCATCCAATAGTTATGCACATAAATACTATCAAAGGAAAGGGTTATGAGATTGCCGAAAAAGATCGCGAAAATTGGCACTGGACACTTCCTTTTGATAGAGAGACAGGAAAGCTTAAAGTTGAATGGAGCGATGAACCAGAATATAGCGATTTAGCTAGAGAATACGTGATTAATAAGGCAAAGGCTGACAGTTCATTTATGGTTATTACACCTAATATGCCTGGTTGTTTAGATTTATCTAAGGAAGATAGAATTGCACTAGGAGATCAGTTTGTCGATGTTGGAATTGCTGAAGAGCAGTCTATAGCAATGGCTGGAGGTGCAGCAAAGGCAGGAGCTAAGCCTTTAGTATTTACTAGTGTAACCTTTATGCAAAGAGCATATGATCAGATTTCTCATGATATATGTATTAACAGTTTACCTATAACAATTCTCCTTACATCAGCTTCATTTGCTAGCATGAGAGATGTGACTCATCTAGGTATCTTCGGAATTGCTGAGTTTTCAAATATTCCTAACCTAGTAATAATCTCACCATCATCAAAGGAAGAGCTACTTTCGGCTCTTGATTGGTCGGTAGATCAAAGAGAGCATCCTGTAATGATTTTGATGCCAGGAAATGAAGTAAACAGTAGAGAGCAGATTCTTAGCATTGGAGAACTGGATATATTCGAACTTACTCAAAAGGGTGAAAAGCTTGCAATCATAGGGCTAGGGGGTTTCTACCAAAAGGGCGAAGGGCTTGCTAAGGCTGTAGAAGAGAAATACGGATTTAGACCTACTTTGATAAATCCGAGATTTGCATCTGGTATTGATAAAAAACTATTAGACTCATTAGCAGAGAATCACAAGCTAGTTATAACGCTTGAAGATGGTATTCTTGCTGGTGGTTTTGGACAGAAGATAGCTTCGTATTTAGGAACCAGTAATCTTAAGGTTAAAAACTATGGACTAGAGAAAAAGTTCTACGATAGGTATAATGCTAAAGCACTTTTGAAGGAGCTTGGCATGGATGATGAGTCAATTTTAAATGACATAAAAGAGATGCTATCGCTTTAACGCTTGTATTTTCAACAACGAGATTTTTGAGCCAAGTTTATTGCAAAAAAACATTGCAAAAACTTGGCTTTTATTTAAAATAATAGGCGACATTTTAGCATATATAGGGTATACTATTACGGTAACAACAATATATGTTGTATTTTTATGTATTCAATAGTCAGGGAGATTTTTTTGATGAAAACAATAATTAAAAGGAGTATGGCAGAGGAACGCTATTCAGGGGATAAGATTGTTAAGGCAATGGAAAAAGCGTTTATATCTGTCGGAGTTGAGCACGATGCTGATCTAATTGCAGATTTGCTTAGACAGGTTGAAGCAGAGTTTGCAGATAGAGAGCAGGCTGGCGTTGAGGAAATCCAGGACGCAGTTGAGCGTGTAATGATGGCTAATGGTTGCTTTGATGCAGCTAAGAGCTATATTCTTTATAGAGAGAAGAGAGCTGAGATGCGTAAGATCAGAGAAGCTCTTGTAGCAGAGATTGGTGACGAGAACCTTCTTCCAGTTCTTGCTTCAATTCAGTCAAGCTATGAGCATTATGACCTTACAAGACTTGAGGCTAAGTATATTGCTATGCAGAAGCCTGATAGCACTATAGATGCTAGACTAGAGCTTTTGACAAAATCAGCAGCTGAGCTTACAACACAGGAGGAGCCTAATTGGGAGAAAATTGCAGGTAGACTTCTTTACTACACATTTAGCAGAGAGCTTAAGAAGACTGAGGAAAACTACGGTCTAACTTCATTCTATGAGAAGCTTCGCTATTTGACATCAGAGGGACTTTATGGAAAGTATATCCTAGATAGCTACAGCAAGAAAGAAATAGAAGAGGCGTTTGAATTCATCGATGATGAGCGCAATAACCTATATACATATGCAGGACTAGACCTTTTAATAAGCAGATACTTGATTCATAACCGTTCACATGTTGTTTTAGAATCACCACAGGAGATGTACCTAGGTATAGCTCTTCACCTTGCTTTGAAGGAAGGCGAGGATAGAATGACATGGGTTAGAAAGTTCTACGACATTATGAGCCTTCAGAAGGTCACAATGGCTACACCTACCCAGTCAAATGCAAGAAAGCCATATCATCAGCTTTCAAGCTGCTTTATTGATACAGTACCTGATTCACTTGACGGAATCTACAGCAGTGTATCCAAGTTCGCCGATGTTTCCAAGTTTGGCGGTGGCATGGGAATGTACTTTGGTAAGGTAAGATCTAGAGGTGGAAGCATCAGAGGCTTCGAAGGAGCAAGCGGTGGAGTTATTCGCTGGATCAGAGTTGTTAACGACACAGCTGTTGCAGTAGATCAGCTAGGTATGAGACAGGGTGCTGTTGCAGTTTATCTAGATGCATGGCATAAGGATCTTCCTGAATTCTTGCAGCTAAGAACAAACAACGGTGATGACAGAATGAAGGCTCACGATGTATTTCCAGCTGTTTGCTATCCAGACCTTTCTGGAGACTTGCTAAGGAAAACCTAAACCAGGATTGGTACCTAATGGACCCACATGATATCATGCAGATAAAGGGTTACTGCCTAGAGGATTCCTTTGGTGAAGAATGGGAGAAGCGTTATTGGGATTGTGTAAATGACGTTAGAATATCCAAGAGAGTAATCGGGCTTAAGGAACTTGTAAAGCTAATTCTTAAGTCAGCGGTTGAGACTGGAACACCATTTGCTTTCTATCGTGATACAGTAAATAGAATGAATCCTAACAAGCACAAGGGTATGATTTACTGTTCAAACCTCTGTACTGAGATTGCTCAGAACATGAGTGAAGCTGAGATTGTAAGTACAACAGTAGAAACTCACGAGGGCGATGAGGTAATCGTAACAAGAACCAAGCCAGGAGACTTTGTAGTGTGCAATCTTGCATCACTTTGCTTAGGAAATATAAACGTTCACGACAATAAGGAGCTAGAGGATATTACTTTCAACTGTAATCAGAGCTCTTGATAATGTAATCGATCTGAACTTCTATCCTATAAACGACGCTAAGCTTACGAACCATAAATACAGAGCCATAGGTCTTGGAGTTTCTGGTTACCACCACATGCTAGCTAAGAATAGAATTAAGTGGGAATCAGAGGAACATCTCGCATTTGCAGATAAGGTATTTGAGGACATCGGATATGCTGCAGTAAAGGCGAGCAATGAGCTTGCTAAAGAGAGGGGTTCATATAGCTTATTTGAGGGAAGTGAGTGGCAAGACGGAAAGTACTTTGATCGCAGAGAATATAACTCAGAGAGATGGCAGGCGCTAAAGGCTAGTGTTGCTGAGAATGGAATCAGAAATGCTTGGATAATGGCAACTGCACCTACAAGTTCAACTTCAATTTTGATAGGTACAACAGCTGGACTTGACCCAGTTATGAATAGATTCTTCCTTGAAGAAAAGAAGGGTGCTATCTTACCTAGAGTTGCTCCAGAACTTTCAATGGCTACATACTGGTACTACAAGCAGGCTCACTACATTGACCAGACATGGTCAGTAAGAGCTGCGGGTATACGTCAGAGACATATTGACCAGGCGCAGAGCTTTAACTTTTGGATAACTAATGACTACAAGATGAGTCAGCTTCTGAACCTATATATACTAGCATGGGAAGAGGGCGTTAAGACTGTTTACTATGTAAGATCTAAAGCGCTTGATCCAGAGGATTGCGATAGCTGTTCAGCATAATATAGAAATCTAAAAGAAGTCTAATTATAGAATGAGATTAGGAGAATCAGATGAGCGATATGATAATGAAAAAGCCTCTATTTAATCCAGAGGGCGATATTGATGTAAGAAATAGAAGTCTTATCAACTTTGATACAACAAATATCAATGACTTCAATAACATGAAATACGAGTGGGTTTCTGACTGGTACAGACAGGCTATGAATAACTTCTGGATTCCTGAGGAAATCAACATGCACCAGGATAAGAGCGATTATCCAAAGCTTCTGCCTGCGGAGAGAACTGCATATGATAAGATTCTGAGCTTTCTAGTTTACCTAGACTCAGTTCAGTCAGCAAATCTACCTAATATCTCACAGTATGTTACAGCAAATGAGATAAACCTATGCCTCTCAATCCAGACTTTTCAGGAGTGCATACACAGCCAGAGCTATAGCTATATGCTAGACACAATCTGCAATCCTACTGAGAGGAACGATATTCTATACCAGTGGAAGACTGATGAACACTTACTTAACAGAAACCGTTTTATCGGTGACCTATATAATGAATTCGTTGATAATCCAAACAAGGATAGCTTCTTAAGAGTTTGTATAGCTAACTTCATTTTAGAGGGAATTTATTTCTACTCAGGATTCATGTTCTTCTATAACCTTGGAAGAAACGGCAAGATGCCAGGAAGTGTTCAGGAAATCAGATACATCAACAGAGATGAGAATACACATCTATGGTTATTCAGAAATATGCTTATGGAGCTTCGTAAAGAAGAGCCAGGGCTATTCAATGATGAGAACCTAGCTGTTCTCCGTGAAATGATTATGGAAGGCGTAGATCAAGAAATCGCTTGGGGTAAGTATGTAATCGGAAATGAAATACCAGGTCTCAACGAGAAGATGGTAGAGGATTACATCAAGTACCTCGGAAACCAGAGATATTCATCACTTGGACTTGGAACTCTATATGAGGGTTATGAAGAAGAGCCAGAAAGCATGAGATGGGTATCACAGTACGCTGATGCTAACATGGTTAAGACAGACTTCTTTGAGGCTAAGTCTACAGCTTATGCTAAGAGCAGTGCTATCGAAGACGATCTCTAAAAAACAAAATTCCTCGCGTTTATGCGCGAGGAATTTTTTATCAAAGAATGAAACGTGTAGTTTCCTTCTTTTATTACATTTTCTCAAAGTCTGAAGCTGGATGCTTGCAAAGAGGGCAGATATAGTCTTCTGGAAGTTCTTCTCCTTCGTACTTATATCCACAAACCTTACATACCCAAACTGTCTTGTCAGACTCAGCAGGCTTTTCTGGCTTAGGCTTGATGTTGCTCTGGTAATAATCGTATGTAGTAGATGGAACATCTGAAAGAATCTCTGCATCTGTAACCTTTGCAATGAATAGGGTGTGGCTACCGCTATCTAGAGTTTCTTCGACCTCAGCGCTAATAAATGCGTTTGTACCCTTTGTTACGTAAGCAAGACCATTTTCGCTAATCTTGTATGAATCATAGCCTGCAAACTTATCAACATCTCTACCGCTCTGGAATCCAAAGTGTTTGAATGTATCAAAATCTGCTTCCTGACTTAGGGATGAAACATTGAATTTCTTGCTCTTCATAACAAGGTCATGAGTATAGTTAGCCTTGTTGATTGAAATACAGACTCTCAAAGGAGTTTCACTTATTTGCATTGCTGTATTGATGATACATCCACTGTGCTTGTCGCCATCCTTTGATGTAAGAACATACAAGCCGTATGAAATCTTAAATAGTGCGTTTTTTTATTCATTTTTTAAACCTTTTACCTTCTAATCCTTATTATTTTTATATAAAGAAACTTATAGTCTATTAATACCACGAATTTTGATTTTTAAAAATAAAAAAACATTATGGCGAAAAAAATTTAATTCCTACACATTTTGATAACAAAATTAGATTATAATATAGATAAAATGAATCGAAAGGAAAGTCATGTATATAAGTGAGAAACTACAGAAAAGCTATTTACTAAGAACGAGTGCTTATGTTAATCGTAAGTCTTGCCATATGCGTACTTGTTTATAATAATTTTTCTATTTATCAAAAGCCTATAGCAAAGATAGAGAGTGTAAGCGAAGATAAATCTAAGGATAAGCAGCTTCAAAACATAGAGCTTAAACTCATGAACACCAGCGATAAAGGTAAGAGTGTAAGTGTCCATAATAAATACGATATATCTCGTGTCTATGATGAGAAGTACAGCAAAGGAGATATAGTTTTTCTTAATGCCAAGCATACAGAAATTATAGGACTAAAAAGAGATTATTTCATAGCCATCACATTTATGATATTGATGAGCCTTCTTGTTATATTTGGAAATAAGAAGGGGCTTCTTGCTTCGCTATGCCTTATTGTAAATGTCATATTCTTTTTATTTAATCATACTTGCTTATATGAAGGGAATGAACATACTTGTTCTTACTGTTCTTGGAAGCCTCGGTTTTACAATCATTGTCTTGAGTCTTATTAATGGAATAAATAAAAATATGTTAGTTTCACTTGCAGCTACTTTGGCTGTAAGCCTTATTGTTCTCGGACTAGCGTCTGCTTTGGTATATATGTCAAAGATAGATTACGATTTTCTTGACTTCATACCTGAGCCTTATACAAGAAATCAAGCCAACCAGTTTTTCCTTGCTCAGATTATCATAGGCTGTCTAGGTGCAGTTATAGATGTAGCGGTTACAATTACTGTTGCAAGTTCAGAAGTAATAAATAAGAATCCTCACATACAAATAAACGAACTTATGAGGTCAGCAAAGGCCGTAGCTGATGATATAACGGGAACCATGATAAGCGTTGTACTTTCACCAATATAGCTGCTATAATTCCGACATTTATAATTTCAGTTGCAAACGATATAGAATATAAGACGGTTATGCGTTTTGATGCTTATTTTGATATAGTGAGATTTCTCATGGCTGCTGTTGCAATTCTAATTGCAATTCCAGTATCTGTTTTGGTTTCTTCAATAATGCTAAAAAGAGGGGGTAAGAAGATTTGATGATAATTATTCTTGCATTAGTTTTTCTTACATTGTCCCTTCTAACAGGAGGAGATAAAACAGCAAAATCGCTTATAACAGTGTGTATGGACTTTGTTGTATTGCTTATTTCCATAAAGCTTATGAACATGGGAATTTCGCCTATAGGAATTTCAGTTATAGCGGTTATTTTGATAACAGCTATAACCGTGTATTATCAAAATGAGGTGAATTTAAAGACTCACGCCGCATTTATTTCGGTTCTGCTAACTGTGCTTGTGATGTTTGGTCTAATATGTCTTATAGTCAAATTAGCTCATCTTCAAGGATTCACTGCTATTGGCGGTGAGCATATAAATGAGACCAATGGATATAAGGGTAACATCGGAAGAAATATGTTCGCAGTACAGGTTGCAGTAGTAGTGTTTGCTCTTGCTGGATCTATAATCGATACAGCAGTTGCTATAAGTTCGGGCATGTATGAGGTTTATAGACATGAGCAAAAACTCAGCTCGAGAGAACTTTTTGATTCAGGCATTAACATAGGAAAAGAGATATTAAATTCAACTGTTAATACACTGGTATTTATCTTCTTTGGTGAGTATATGCTTTTGATGGTAAACTACCTTATGTTTTATTCGTTTTTCAACAATGATAAATTCTAAGGATTTTTGCTCAAGGTGTGACGACTATAAGCGTATGCGTAATCGGATGCGTTTTGATAATACCTATAATATCTTTTTATTTCTGCCTATGCTTATACAGCATTTTCAAAGGAAAAGAGAATTTAGTGATTAAATACACCCAAAAAGTGAATAAGTTCTAAGAGGGATATTCAGATTAGAGAATATAGAGAACAAATTTACTTTTAGGAGATGTAATGAATAGAAGCGTAGTTAAGAAGGTAAAGGGCTTTAGAACTGAAGATGGAGCAGGGGTTAGTCTCGTGAGAGTTTTGAGTCATAAGGATATAGAGGCATTTGATCCAATTTTGATGCTAGATTCCTTTGATAGTGTGAATCCTGAGGATTACATTGCTGGCTTTCCTATGCACCCACATAGGGGTATTGAGACGGTAAGCTATGTATATAAGGGAGGAATGCAGCACAAGGACTCAATGGGAAATGAAGATACCATTTCTGATGGTGAAGTTCAGTGGATGACAGCCGGATCAGGAATTCTCCACGAAGAAGCTCTTCCTGCAAGTGAGAGGATGCTAGGGGTTCAGCTCTGGCTTAATCTTCCAGCTAAGGATAAGATGTGCAAGCCTGAATATCATAGCATTAAGAATGCTGACATCAAGGAATTTAATATAGAGGGTGGAAAGCTTAGGCTTTTAGCAGGGCAATTTGGTGAGCACATGGGTCACAAAGGAAATTATCTACCTTTTGATTATTATGATATACACATTGCTTCCGGTAAATCTGTAGAGTTAGATATGGAAGAAGATAGTTCCGTTATGATATTTACTCTTTTAGGCAGTGTTTCTATTGAAGGTGAGCATGTAGAAGAAAAGACTGCTGCAAAGCTTTCTGATGGTGATAAACTTAAGATTACAGCTAATAATGGAGATGCACAGGTCCTATTTATGAGTTCTAAGAAGCTTGAAGAGCCTGTTGTATGGGGTGGTCCTATTGTTATGAATACTAGGGATGAACTACTAGAAGCTTTTGATGAGCTGGATAAGGGCACTTTCCTAAAGGAAAAAATAGATTATTAATATTTGATTTTTTCATGCATATATAGCATAATTAGATAAAGATTATTATTTCATGAATTTTTAGGAGGAAAGAGATGAAGTATCACAGATTTTTCGCATGGGCTGCAGTTGGATGTTTTGCTGCTGCAATGATTACAGGATATAAGAGAAAGTAGTAACTATCGAGGTATTATGGCAAGGACATACGAAATCCAAAAAATATCCATAGATGAGGTTATCGATGATGGCCAAAAGGAACAGATTAGAAAGAGCATTGTAATAAATAAAATTCAGACTATCTGTATTGCCTTTTTTGGCATATCGTTTGCAATTGTAGCAGGAGCTTCTGTTTTTTTTAAAGCAAGAGATACCAAGTTCATTGAGACTGGTGCTGGTAAGATTTGTGGATTAATTTTGGCGCTCAGCATTATCGCCTATATAATAGTTCATTTCCTTGCTGGTGCAATTCCAAAGAAAAATTGGAAGTGTCCGCACTGTAATGAGAGCTTATCTTACTTTGTACCTAGTGGAACAAAGGCTTCAGCAGGCAATAGGAGAGCTCAGATAATCTCAGAGAGAAAGGGACTTCGCATCGGAAGAGTTGACAAAAGTTTTCTGATGATTCCGGAGAAATGTCCTTACTGTGATCAGAAACTGCTTACAGATAAGGAATAAGCTTTTCGGCTATTTCTTTTGTCGATAATTTATTGGAATCTATGCTGATATCAGCTATGGATTCGTAGATTTTAACACGTTCATTAAGCATAAGGGATATTTCCTTTATGCTTTTTTTATTTCTTAGAAGAGGTCGGGATTCATCTTTTTCAAGCCTTAATATAACTGTTTCAGGACTTACTTTTAGATAAATGCATCTGCCACTTGCTTTGATGAGTTCTCTATTTAGGGGATTTAATGGAAGGCCGCCGCCGCAATCTATGATTTGTCCGTCGTTCTTTGATATATCACAAAGAAGCATATGCTCTTGCTTTCTGAAAAAAACTTCGCCATGCCTATCAAAAATATCAGATATACTCATGCCAATACGATTTTCTATTAGTTCATCTGTGCTAATTAGTTTTTCTGATATTAATTTTATCTAGCTCTAATGAAAGACTAGACTTGCCGCTTCCCATGAACCCGATAATATATAAATTATCCATTTATCCATACCTATTTTCAATATAATTACTTTTAGATTATAATGGTTATGTAATATAGCTTCAATAGTATGGAGAATTTAGATGAGAAATCTTGATGGTAGATCAAAGCTTTACGCATTATTTGCAAGCCCGTGTGAGCATTCGCTTTCACCGCTTATACAAAACAGTGCCTTTGAACAATTGAATATAAATGCTGCTTACATGGCTTTTGATGTAGATGAAGAGCATATTGGCGACGCTGTTTCATCTATGAGAACTTTAGGAATAGCAGGTGCAAACATTTCAATGCCTAATAAAACTGCTATTATAGAGTATCTTGACTATGTCTCAGAAGAGGCAAGATTTTGCAATGCAGTCAATACTGTTGTAAATAAGGAAGGAAGACTATATGGCTATAATACAGATATCTTTGGTGTTGAAATGGCAATAAAAGACTTAGGTGTCGATGTTTCTACAAGCAAGGTGTGTATTCTTGGTCTTGGCGGTGCTGGGCAGGCAGTTTTATACGCTCTTGCAAGAAATAATGTCAAGAAGGTCAGTGTATTTGTGAGAAAGCAAAGCATGGAAACCAGAAAAGCTTATATAGATAAAATAAGAAATAGTTTTAACATAGATGTGAAGATATATATTGCCGAAGATAAAGCACTTCTATCAAAGCTAGTAAATGAGGCTGATCTGCTAATAAACGCAACAAAACTTGGAATGGGGCAAGACATAGATAAAAATCCATTAGATGACAAAATAAAGCTTCCTAAGCATATATGCGTTTTAGACTTAATATATAATCCTGGTGAGACTAAACTTTTGGAAAGGGCAAAGAGAGAGGATTGCACTAAATATTCAAATGGTCTTCCTATGCTTGTATATCAAGGAGTAAAGGCATTTGAGTATTTTACTGATAAGCAAATAGATAATTCTTATATTTTTTTGCTAGGCTTGAAAAATGCTTTTTAAAAATTTGATATATTTTTTTGTATAAAAAAATTACTAAAGGGAGATAAACATGCTAAAAAAATAAATAATCTAAGCAAAATATACGGCGACAAAAAGGCTGTAGATAACTTGACATTACATATACAGAAGGGTGAGATTTATGGCTTTATAGGGCATAACGGTGCAGGTAAGACAACTACTATCAAGTCATGTTGTGGAATTTTAGAATTTGATGAAGGCGAAATCTTCATCGATGGAGTATCAATCAAAGAGAATCCTATGCTATGTAAGGAGAAAATTGCATATATCCCTGATAATCCAGATCTATATGAATTTCTATCCGGAATCAAGTATATCAATCTTATAGCAGACATTTTTGGAGTTTCAGAAGAGGATAGAGCAGAGAGAACACGTAAATTTGCAGATTTATTTGGTCTTACATCTGATCTAGCACAGCCAATTAGCTCATACTCACATGGCATGAAGCAGAAGCTTGCCTTGATTTCTGCCTTTGTTCATGCACCTAAGCTTATTATCATGGATGAGCCTTTTGTTGGACTTGATCCTAAGGCGGCATTCCTGCTTAAGGAAGAGATGCGAAAGCACTGCGATAATGGTGGTGCAATATTCTTCTCAACCCATGTGCTTGAAGTGGCAGAAAAGCTCTGTGATAAGGTTGCTATTATAAAGCAGGGTAAGCTAATTGCATGTGGAACCATGGAAGAAGTTAAGGGAAATACTTCACTTGAGAATGTATTCCTCAATTTGGAGGGAAGCGATGCTTAAGATATTGATGAAGCTGCGCTTTCTGGAAATAATGAACCAGATGCAAGGCAGCAAAAAGAAAAAGAAGAATGCAAATATTTTAGGTCTTATTGCCCTATATCTAGTTGCATTCATAGCAGTAGGATTTTTGTTTACGCAAATATTTCATTCTATCTGCGTGCCATATAATGTGATAGGACTTGACTGGTTATATTTTGCTTTTTGCGGAATAGTTGTTTTTTCACTATGTTTCTTAGGAAGTATTTTCCTAACGCAAAAACAAATATATGATGCAAACGATAATGAAATACTACTGTCCATGCCAATAAAGCCAATACATATAATTTTATCACGTATACTATCACTGCTTGGACTAAATTATATATATGCAATTGCAACAACTGCACCTGCGATAATTGTGTATATCTATGATATTGGATTTAACTTAGGAATATTCATTGTATTTATATTGATGTTACTATTTTTTGCCAGTTCTTTCAATGACATTTTTCCATGATGTTTGGTTGGCTTTATTGCTTGGATATCTAGCAAGGTTGCAAAAACCAAAGATTATAATCGTTGCATTTTTCACTTATTTTTCATGCTTGCATATTTTTTTATCTCTGCTTTGCATGGCAAAATTTGATGTCAGAAATGGCTAAATCTGGAGCTGCTGTAGCTGAGATATTCCAAAAATATTTAGCTATCTTCTATGTATATGGAAGGGCAATTGCTGATACTGATATTCTTTTCGTATTACTATTTATACTAATATGTTGCGTTCCATTTGCGCTCGTATGCTATTTCCTCAGTAAGAGTTTTATATCAATTGCTACGAGATCAAAGGGAGGAAAGAAGATTGTATATCGTGAAAAGAAGGTTAAGGCAAAGAGTATTAAATCAGCCCTCATAAGTAAGGAATTTGCAATGTTTATTGGTTCGCCAACATATATACTGAATGCAGGTGTTGGTGTGGTATTTATGCCACTAATATGCATATACCTTCTATTTGGAGGGGAAAGCCTAAATAACTATGTAGGAATGCTAGGCATTGATGTAGTAGGATTATTCATCTGCATGGGTCTTGGCTTAAGTACAGGAATGGTGACTATTTCTAGTCCAAGTTTTTCACTAGAAGCAAAAACTCTTTGGATTTTGAAATCACTTCCTATAAAGGAAAAAGATATTATATTCGCAAAGCTAATACCACATCTTTTGTTCAGCTTGCCATTCATAGTTATAAGCGGTACAATCATCCAGTTTGCAATTGATTTAAATCCTGTTGACAGAGTAATGGTATTTCTAATTCCAATGACAACAACTTTGCTAAATGCTATGATTGGACTTCTCCTAGGCATGTGTTTTCCAAAGTTTAATTGGACGAATGAGGCTGTTGCAATCAAACAGTCTAGTGCACCACTTCTTTCACTTCTATGTGGATTTGCAATAGAAGGTGGAGTTATAGGTCTGCTATTATTGTTTGTAAAAGAAGAAATATTTAAGCTTAACCAGCTCACAAGTGTTGTACTCGTACTTTATCTCATAGTTTGTTTAATTATGGCTATAATATTAAAGCTAAAAGGCGAGTCATTATTTAAAAAAATGCAGGTATAGGAAGGGCTAGGGCTATAGGACAATGAAAAGGTGGTACCTCGTATGAGTTGCCACCTTTGTGATTTATGCGTATTCTATTTAGTTTGCATCAACTATGAGCTTACATATTGATTTGCTAAATTCAACTGGATCATCAATCTGTATTCCAGAAATGAGGAGAGCCTGATCGTATAGAAGGTTTGCGTAAACTTCTAGTTTTTTACCACCAGCATCATCACTCTTAATTTTATTTAGTGCTTTAAATACGCTATGCTCAGGGTTTAGTTCAAGAACTCTTTCAGCCTTGATACCTTGGTCCATAGGCATTGCACTTAGAATTTTTTCCATTTCTAGTGATATATCTCCCTTAGTAGTTAGGCATACTGCAGATGATTTTAGACGAGGGGAGAGCTTTACTTCGCTAACCTTATCACCAAGAGCATTCTTGATATCCTCAAGAAGTTCTTTGTTGTCCTCCTCAAGCTTTTTCATATTTTCCTTAGCTTCTTCAGTATCGTCTTCAGCAATGTCCTCAGCAGACACAGACTTGAAAGGCTTATCCTTATACTGACCTAGGATATTGAAAACGAATTCATCCATTTCATCTGTTAGATAGAGGATTTCATATCCCTTTGATTTAACAAATTCAGTCTGAGGTAGAAGGTCTATCTTTTTGATGGATTCACCAGCTGCATAGTATATTGCATTTTGGTCATCTTTCATTCTTTCAAGATATTCTGCAAGGGTTACATTTTTCTGCTCAGTAGAGGAATAGAATAGAACTAAGTCCTCAAGAACCTCTCTATTCATACCATAAGATTCATAGAGCCCATACTTAAGTTGTTTACCGAAGTTTTTCAAAGAACTTTTCATATCCATCTCTATCGTTCTTTAGGAAGTCCTCAAGGTCTCTTTTTAATCTTTTTTTCAACATTTTTTGCAATGTTCTTAAGCTGTCTATCTTGTTGCAACATTTCTCTTGAAATATTGAGAGAAAGGTCTTGGCTATCTACAAGTCCTTTGACAAAGTTGAAGTAATCAGGTAGTAGGTCCTTGCATTTATCCATAATCATTACACCACTAGAGTAGAGCTGAAGTCCTTTTTCGTATTCCTTAGTGTAATAATCAAAAGGTGCATGTCCTGGAATGAACATCAAAGCCGTAAAGCTTGAAACACCTTCAACATTTGTTCTAATCACTCTTGCAGGATCCATATAGTCCATGTACTTGCTCTTATAGTAATCGTTATATTCTTCAGGCTTTACCTTGCTCTTTTGGCGCTTCCAAATAGGCTCCATTGAGTTTAGAGTCTCTAGCTCATTATACTTTTCAAATTCAGGTGCTTTGCCTTCCTCTGTCTCTCCTACAGGTCTTGATTTTTCAACCATCATACGAATAGGGTATCTGATGTAGTCGGAGTACTTTTTAATTAGATTTCTAATTGTGTATTCCTCAAGGAAGCTAGAGTAGTTTTCACCATCTGTATCTTCTTTGATAGTCAGTACTATTTCTGTACCGTGTCCATCCAGGCTTGCCTCTTCAATAGTATATCCATCTGCACCACGTGAAACCCAGCGATATGCCTCATCACTGCCAAAAGCCTTTGATGTAACGCTTACGATATCAGATACCATGAAAGCAGAATAGAATCCAACACCAAATTGTCCAATGATGTCGATATTCTTTGCTTTAGTATTCTCGTCTTTATTCTTTTCCTGTTCCTCCTTGAAGCCTAGCGAGCCACTCTTTGCAATAGTACCGAGATTATTTTCAAGCTCATCTTTACTCATTCCGATACCGTTATCTCTAATTGTAAGTGTCCTAAGGTCCTTATCAGGTGTTATCTGGATATAGAAGTCATTTCTTTTGATTCCGAGCTCTCCAGATGTCAAGCTTTTGTAATATAGTTTATCTAAGGCGTCGCTTGAATTGCTGATAAGCTCTCGCAAAAATATCTCCTTATTGGTGTATATAGAGTGAATCATCAAATCAAGCAATTTCTTAGATTCTGCTTTAAATTGTTTCTTAGCCATGTTTGTCCTCCATAATATTTATTAGCACTCGGTATACTAGAGTGCTAAGTATAATTTAGCACTAATGATTGTCTTTGTAAAGTGATAATCAAATATTTATTTTATGTATAGGAAAAAAATGGTATAATACCGTTATGAATAAGGTAGCAAAAAAAGAAAAATAGAAGGAAAAATAAAATAGATAAGCAGAGGCTAATAATAGTTTTGAGTGCAATTCTTCTAGTATTAGCTATTTTTATTTGGGTTAAGGCATATAGATATATAAATACTTATGATGGACTAGGAGGGACTAAGGAGTATCCGAAAATGGAATACAGCAGTGAAGGATTCTATAGGGATGAATATAATTTCCTCAACTATAATTACAATGGTATCAAAGCCAAGAGAGGTATAGATGTATCTGTTCACCAGGGAGAAATAGATTGGGCCAGTGTAAAGAAATCTGGAGTTGAGTTCGCATATATTAGGCTTGGATTCAGCTCTTATGCAGATGGTAAAATCTATATGGATGATTACTTCGAAAAGAACATAGAAGAAGCCCAAGAGAACGGAATAGATGTAGGTGTATACTTCTTTTCGCAAGCAGTAACTACAGAAGAAGCTGTCAAGGAAGCAAAGTATGTGCTCTCAAATATCAAAGGAAGAAATGTATCACTACCAATAGGATTTGATATGGAGCCAGTAACTGAAAATGACAGGATAAAAGCTCTGACAGTAGAGCAAAAAACTGAAGTTGCAGATGCCTTTGGGTGCATTATGAAAAAGCATGGAAGGGAAACACTAATCTACGGAAACCCGGATTGGATAGCTAACAATATCGATTTAACTCTTTTAACTGATTATGAGATATGGCTTGCGCACTATACTTCCATGAGCAGCTTCGAGTATGACTACGCAATGTGGCAGTATTCTTCAACAGGAAGAGTGGATGGCATAAATACAAATGTTGATTTAAATATAATGTTCGTCAAATAGTTTATAACAAATTAAGAATCAAAAAAACCCGCTCTAGGCGGGTTTTGTCTTAGTTATCATCATCTAGGCTTTTAATTTCCTTGTGAGTTTGATTCTTCAAAAAGTGTGACTATTGCACCTGTATATACTTCTAGTTTATCCTTGTTTATAACAACATTGACAAGATTTACTTTTGAGTTTTTCTTAGCAATAAACACTGCTGGAGTCGTCTGCACACTGTTTTTGAACTCTAGGTCAGAGCGATCATATTCCTTATAAGCATCCATAACTTCCTTTTGAAATTTAGAAACATTATTCTCATCAAATTTAGTCGAAAGTGGTTGAACTCTAGATATTCTATTGTATGATATTCCTGCAAGGGAACATGTAGTAGCGTACTGATTGTCAAGCTCTGTTAGATTTGCTTTATCAAGGCTATAACCTTGTGCTGAAATTGTAAAGGCTTCCTCGCTTGTTGCAATAGTACCGATGTTTGAAATAGTAACTATTTCATCGTCTGCATCTCTATAGAAGACACCGTCTGAAAGTGTATAGAGAGAGCTTACAAGCGTGTTCTGGCTTTCTTTAGTATAAACTGTTGCCGGTAGGCTAACTGCCTCGTACTTGTAAGTAGCCTTTGGATAGTCTTCCTTATATTTCTTGTCAAACTTTTCTATTGCTTTATCAAGCTTTGTTGTAAATTTTTCAACATCATCTTCACTTATAACAATAATCATCTCAGCATTCTTCGGATATGAGCTTGAGCTATTTCCACCTGATATACTTGAAAGCTCAAATATCAAAGAGTTCGTCTTAAAAGATGCTAGTAAATCGCCGAGCATTTTAACAGGATTTGGATATGATGAAATTCTTCCATCAGGTGTTCCGCCTGTTAATCCACTTATCGATATCTTATATGCTGTGCTTAGTGTTGGAGCTTCAGTAGTCAAGCTACCTGAGAAGAGGTAGTTGCTGTTTCCGCCTGAGTTAACAGACCAAAGAGCTTTGCGTCCACCAGAAAGACTTATAACTTTGGTGTTATCCTTAAAATACTCTTTGCTCAGATTATCAAGTGCACTGTAGTTGCCATTAGATATGGGTGAGAAGATAACATTTAGCTCACCAGAATCCTCATTGTTCTTGATTATATAGAGGGCAGATGCAATGGCATCCATACTGTCAGCAAAGCTATCTGCATCGTAGCTACATACAACTGTAACTGGAGCTGCATCTATATATGCCTCAGAAGCAGCCATCGACATTATAATGTTACCGTGGTCGTCTTTTACGTATTTTAGGTTCTTAGATTTAGCCCAGTTGAGGAGATATTCCTGTATCTTATTATTATCTGTCAAAGTTTCGGCTGAATCGAGCAAATCAGTTCTATATGCAAATGCTTTTGATTCTATTTTTTCATTCAATGGAATCTCGGTATTTGAAGATTTTTTTCCACATGCTGTTAATGCTAAGATTAAAATTAGCATTGAAGAAATTAGCGTAATATATATTCTTTTTTTCAAATTTTCACCTCCATATAACAATCGTGAAAAAAACTTTGTAAATTACCCTTTGATTTAAGTTAAAAATACTTTATAATAATAGCATATCAAAGGAGATACCGCAATGGAAACGAAGAACTTGATTATTAGGGAAAGTACATTTAATGATTGCTCATATTTGCTGATTGGGAATCCGATCCAGCAGTAACTGAGTTCTTTTCAATTGACGAAAGCAGGGACTACGAAGAGGTTGTTACTGAATTCATAGAGAATAGTAATGATGATACTAAGAGACAGTTTACCATCCTGCAGAAGCCAAGTGATATTCCTATTGGCAGAATCTATCTTTCAAGACTTGATAGTCATAGTGATTCAGTAGATGTAACAAGAATATACATAGCTGATCCAAAGCTTAGAAATCAAGGGCTAGGCAGGGAAGCACTGCTTTCAATTCTTGAATATGCATTTATTAGTTTGCATATGGAGAGAGTGACTATTGACCACTTTGTTAAGAATGATGTAGCAGCTCATCTATATGATAAGCTTGGATTTAAATCAGAGGGTATACTCAGAAGTGCTACAAAGAAGAATGGTAAGTACTATGATTTACATCTGAAATCAATGATCAGAGCAGAATATATTGGTCTTGACCGTACGCTTGTATAAATCGCGGAATTCAAGCAAAAAAGTACTTGTATTATACTTATTGGCTATGGTATAATGCTACTTGCGGTTATTCAATCTATAGCCTGCAAACATTTTAAGAGGTAATAAACCCGATATCGGGATATACAATTTTTAGCAAGGAGGTGCGGCAAATGTCAAGAAAGTGTGAGATTTGCGGAAAAGGTCAGGTTTCCGGAAATAATGTTTCCCATTCAATGAGACATACAAGAAGAAAATGGAATGCTAACATTCAGACCGTAAGAATCAATGACAACGGTACAGTAAGAAGAGCGAATGTATGCACAAGGTGCATGAGATCAAACAAGATTGACCGCGCCCTCTAATCAATAGGGACTAACTCCGCGAAGGCTTTTGCTTTCGCGGTTTTTTTATCGGAGAATATGGATATGTCTGTACATAAATATACTAATCAAGGCAGAATAAGCTTTTCAGACAGAGTTATCGCTACAGAAATCATAGATGTAATAGATACTAAGGAATATGATGAATTAATATGGTTATCTACAACTAAAGGTAGGTTTCTTCTAGAAGAAGATGTTATACCGTCAAGCGATAGCCTTAAGAATATAGAGATTAGCTTTGATAATAAGCAATTTAGAATTAAGTATTATGCTATAGTAAAATTCGGCGAGAGCATCAAAAGTCTACTAAAAAAGCTAAATCAAGAGATAGTTCAGCATTTACAGGAAAGACTTACTGTAAGTCCTAGAGAGATCACGGTAGTAATAACAGGTGTTAAGTCTGAAAATGTGTCAGCAAGAAACATGGAGTTTAAGTTCAAATATGCAGATAAATGACAGCATAAGTGTGCTCAAGGGCGTAGGTCCTAAGAAAGTAGAAATCTTTCGTGATATGGGAATTGTAACCATAGAAGATTTGGCTCTTTACTTTCCAAAATCATATGAAGATAGACGCACTGTAACACCTATATCTGAGCTTAAAGCTGGAAGTGACTTTCTTATTCAGGCAAGGATTGTGAACAAGAGGATTGGTGCGAATAGATTTAACAAAAAGACTCCGCTAGTACTAAATGTAAGTGATGATAGCGGGATGCTTGAAGTTGTCTTTTTTAATGGATATTTTTTGAATAAACTCTTTGATATTGGAAAAGAATATGTTTTTTACGGCAGAGTAACCGAAAACCTAGATAGACTCCAAATAGTACATCCAGAGTTTACAATTGCAGGAAGTAGTGACGATATTAGAGAAATCATTCCTGTGTATTCCCTGAGACAGGGTATATCACAAAAAGAAATGCGACGAATGCAAAGAGACATAAAGGGTGTTTACTCAAGTATCAAAGAATGGATACCCGAGGATATAGTTAAAAAGAATAAACTTGCGTCGCTAGACTTTGCTATTTCAAATATGCATTTCCCAAGCAATGCAAAAAAGTTTTACAAAGCAGATATAGGCTTATCTTTGATGAATTATTTACTCTTGAAACTGGTCTTATGTACATGAAGAGCGATGACAGCGATGTTACAGGAATTTCAATAGATGTAAGTAAAGGAGATGAATTCATATCAAAGCTTCCATTTGAGCTTACAAGTGGACAAAGAGAGTCCTGGAATGAAATCAAAGATGACTTACATAAACCAAAGAAGATGAATAGACTCCTGCAGGGAGATGTTGGATCTGGTAAGACGATAATTGCTGAAGCTGCAATGCTTTCAGCTGCTGCTTCTGGATTTCAAAGTGTGATCATGGCGCCTACGGAGCTTCTTGCAAGGCAACACTTTGATACCTTTGTTAAGGACTTATCTGATCATGAAATCAGTCCGGTGATTTTGATAAGTTCTATGAAAGCCTCCGATAAGAGAATGGCAATGGAAAGCATAAGCTCTGGCAAAGCTAAGGTGATAATAGCAACACATGCTGTTTTAGAGGAAAACATTGTATTTAAGAATCTAGGTCTTGTCATTACTGACGAGCAGCATAGATTTGGTGTAAATCAAAGAAGAAAACTTTCGGGTAAAGGTGAGGGTGTTAATATACTTGTAATGACTGCTACACCTATACCAAGGACAATTGCAGCTATATTATATGGTGATTTAGATATATCCCAGATAAGAACCATGCCCAAGGGTCGTAAGGGAATCCATACATATAAATGTTCTCAGGGAGAAAGAAACAGGGTCCTTAACTTTGTTGAAAGAGATGAAGGCAGGACGGCAAGCATATGTTGTTGCACCTCTTATAGAGGATTCTGAGAGCATAGATGCAAAATCAGCAAATGCTATATTTGATGAACTTCAGGATAGATTTGATGACTTCAATATCAAACTTGTACACGGTGCAATGAAGAGTGCAGATAAAGACAAAATAATGCAGGATTTTGCAAGTGGCAAGGTTAATTTACTTGTTTCTACTACGGTGATAGAGGTTGGAATAAATGTACCAACGCAAGCGTTATGGTGATAGAAAACGCTGAAAGATTTGGACTTGCCCAGCTTCACCAGCTCAGAGGTAGAGTCGGTAGAGGAAGCGATGATGCCTATTGCTTTTTGATGTGCTATACAGATAGCGAGCTTGCGAATGCGAGGATGGACATTATGACAGGATCGATGAGCGGCTTTGATATAGCTGAGGAAGATCTTAAGCTTAGAGGACCTGGTGAAATCTTTGGCACAAGACAGCATGGACTTCCGCAGCTAAAAATAAGTGACCTCTTAAGGCATAGAGATGTGCTAGAAGCAGCTATGAACTCAGCTAGGGAGCTTATTGAGCGAGATAGCAAGCTAGAAAAACCAGAGAGCGTCATGGTAAAGCAAAAGGTAAAGAAGATGTTCGGCAGTGATATAAGTATTGATTTATAGGAGATAAGATGAGAATTATAACTGGAAAATACAGGGGGAGAAAGCTAGAAACACCTTTTGGTAACGAAATAAGACCAACAAGCGATAAGGTTAAGGAATCGATTTTTAATATTTTGATGTGCGATATTGAGGATGCTGTTTGCGTGGATCTATTTGCAGGAACAGGTAATCTTGGTCTAGAAGCTCTATCTAGGGGTGCATCAAAATGCTGGTTCTGTGACAACGAGAGAAACAGCGTTGATATTATCAAGCGTAACATTAAATATTGTAAGGCGGAAAATGAATCAATTGTTCTTGCTGGAGATTACAAGAAGGCTCTTAAACGAATTGATGAAAAAGTTGATATCGTTTTTCTTGATCCACCATATCATGATGGGCTCTATGAAAAAGCCATTGAACAGATAGATATGCTTGATTTATTAACAGATGTAGGTATAATAGTAGCAGAACACGAAAAAATGACGGATTTGCCTGAACATATTGGCGGGCTGAAACTTTTTAAACATAAAAAGTATGGAAAAATATGCTTGTCTCTATACAAGAGGGCAGATTCAGATGATTTCTTTGACGATGAGGAGAAGGTAAGTGACTAAGGCTCTATATTCAGGATCTTTTGATCCTATGACAAATGGACATCTTGATGTCATAGAACGTGCATCTAAGATGTTTGATCAGATCGTTGTGGGGGTCGTTTCGAATCCAAACAAGGTGCCACTTTTTGGACTTAAGGAGAGAAAGGAACTAATTAAGACTGCAATAGCGCATCTGCCTAATGTTACAGTAGACGACTTTGATGGACTGCTAGCAAATTACGTCAATCAGAATGGATTTAATGCTCTTATAAGAGGTCTAAGAGCTACATCTGATTTCGAATACGAGATTCAGATGGCCCAAATGAACGCAAGGCTATTTAATGAGGGAATTGAGTCCATATTTTTGATGACAAGCCCTAAATATTCATTTATAAGCTCAAGTATGATTAAAGAAGTTGTTTCATTAAATGGAAATATAGATGGTTTAGTACCAGAGAATATCTTAAACGAGATTAAGAAGAAATACTCATTATAGGCATAGGAGGATTAGGATGACAATCTACGAACTATTAGAAGAATTGGAAGAAATTATTAATGTAGCACCAAAGCTACCTCTCACAGGCAAAATCATGGTCGATGCAAACGAGATTTGGATATAGCAAAGGACATTAGACTAAGCTTCCCAGATGACGTTCAGCAGGCTGAATGGATTAGAAGAGAAAAAAATACTATCTTGGATAATGCCAGAAATGAGTATGAGAAGATTATCATCGAGGCTAAGAAGCAGGCCGACATGATGGTCGAAAAGGATGTAATCACTGAGAGAGCAGTAGATGTTTCAGGTGAGATTTACAGAAGAGCTGATGAGTATTCTAAGAACATGAGACTTAGAACATATGCATACATGGATGATGTTTTGAATAACTTCCGTGTCAAGATGGATGAGCTTAATAGCAAGTATTTTGATGCTATGTATAATGACATAAATGCTCACTTCAATGATATTTCAAAGAAGCTTGAGTCTGATATTAAGGACATCAGAAGCATAGCTGAGGAGACACAGAATACTGAGATAGAGAAGCACAGAATAGATATTCCTATTGGAGAATCCAAATCTGAGGAAGAATAGTACTGATGAAGACTATAGGAATAGTAACTGAATTTAATCCGTTTCACGATGGTCACAAGTATCTAATAGATAACGCCAGAAAAAATCTGGATGCTGATTTTGTGATTGCAATAATGAGCGGTAATTTTATGCAGCGGGGATACCCCGCTCTTTTTGATAAGTGGCAAAGGGCGGAAAGAGCTGTAGAAGGCGGAGTGAATCTAGTTTTAGAGCTTCCACTTGTATTTTCGTGCGCCAGTGCAGGGCAGTTTGCATATGGTGGAGTTAACATACTAGAAAATCTTGGAGTAGTTGATGTGCTTGCTTTTGGCAGCGAGTCAGGCAATATAAAGCAGCTCAAGAATGCGGTTGAGATATTAACCAAGATAGATATTGATTATTCGGATGAACTAAAGGACATTTTATCAAAGGGATATTCATATCCTGCAGCAAGAAGTATGCTTATATCATCTATGGACCCTGATTTCGATGAAAAAATTCTATCTGAGCCGAATAATATTTTAGCTTTGGAATATCTTAGACACATAGATAGTTTGGATGCTTATACGATAAAAAGGATAGGTAAGGGACATCTAGAGACCGCTAGTGATATTCGCAGAATTTGGAAAGAGGATAATCCCCAAAAATCAGCTGAATTTGAACAAAGATATTTTGATCTGGTTAGAAGTAAGTTGCTTTTGATGAGTGCAGAAGAAATTGATAAAATAGCATCCGCAGGTGAGGGACTCGGAAATAAAATTAAGGCTGAGATTAGATATGCAAAGAGTCTCGAAGATTTAGTAATGCGTGTAAAATCAAAGAGATACACATATAGTCGTATAAATAGGCTATTTGTTCAGGCTTTGTTTGGATTGAATAACGAAATAATCAACGAAGCTAGTCTATATGCTAGACCTCTTGCTTTTGACTAAAAAAGGTGCAAGTTTGTTAAGGGCGATAAAAGAACTAGATCAGATACCTGTAATAGACAGTATTCCTAAGGCGTTAATTGACAAGAGAATAGCAGAAACTATAAAGTACGACGTTTTAGCGAGCGATATGTATAATATAATTTACGGTAATGATTTGTATAAAAAAATAGCGATTTTTGTGCAAAAACCAATTGCTCTTATATAAAAACTAAGAGTTTATTGCTTTTGATTTAGATTTATAAAATTTCACTAAATATAGTCAATGTCTTGATTTTAAGGCATCCATATAGTATTATTTTATGGTAAAGTTTAATAAATATATGTACAGACATGGAGGAATATATGAAAGTATTAGTTATCAACTGTGGTAGTTCATCACTTAAGTATCAGGTTCTTGATATGACAGATGAAACTCTTCTTGCAAAGGGATTAGTTGAGAGAATTGGTATGGATGGATCAGTTATCAACCATACTAAGACAGGATGTGACAAGGTTGTAATGGAAGTTCCTATGAAGGACCACAAGGATGCAATCGCTCAGGTTCTGGCAGCAGTTCAGGATAAGGAATATGGCGTTGTAAAGAACATGGACGAAATCGGTGCTGTAGGACACAGAGTTGTACACGCTGGAGAAATGTATGCAGAATCAGTTCTAATTACAGAGTCAGTTATTCAGGCTCTTGAGGATTGTATCGAGCTTGCTCCACTTCACAACCCACCAAACCTACTTGGTATAGCTGCATGCAAGGAACTTATGCCTAAGACTCCGATGGTAGCGGTATTTGATACAGCTTTCCATCAGACAATGCCACCACAGTCATACCTATATGCTCTTCCATATGAATATTACGAGAAGTATCGTGTAAGAAGATACGGATTCCACGGAACATCACATAAGTATGTTGCTCAGAAGGCTGCACAGATGATGAGCGTTAACATTAACGATCTAAAGCTTATCACATGCCACCTTGGTAATGGTGCTTCAGTTACAGCTATCAAGCATGGTAGAGTAATCAATACATCAATGGGATTCACCCCACTTGAGGGTCTAGTAATGGGAACACGATGCGGTGACCTTGACCCAGCTATCGTTAACTACATCAAGGAGAAGGAAGCCCTAACAGATGCGCAGGTAAACGATGTACTTAACAAGAAGTCAGGTGTATATGGTATTTCAGGCGTTTCAAGTGACTTCAGAGACCTTGAGACTGCTGTTAATGACGGAAACGAAAGAGCAGCTCTTGCTCTAAGAATCTTTGCTCAGAAGGTTAGATTCTACATCGGTGCTTACATTGCAGAGATGAACGGTGTTGATGCTATCATCTTTACAGCTGGTGTAGGTGAGAACGATATCTCAATGAGAGAAATCATTTGTACAGATCTTGGAAACTTAGGAATCAAGCTAGATCCAATTAAGAACAAGGTAAGAGGACACGAGACAAAAATCTCAACAGATGACTCTAAGGTTCAGCTTCTACTTATCCCAACAAACGAAGAGCTTATGATTGCAAGAGATACATACGGTATCGCAAGAAAAATTAATAGATAATAGTTGACAAGATAGCTAGATATAGATATACTTTAATAGTTATTGCGTAATATTATATATTTTATATATAATTAGACTTCGAACGAGGAGGTGTAGAAATGGCAGTTCCAAAGAGGAAAACATCAAAGGCCAAAAGAGATATGAGAAGATCACCGAACATGAAGAAATCATTACCGGGAATTTCGATCTGCCCTCAATGTCATCAGCCAAAGCTTTCCACACAGAGTTTGCCCAACATGTAACTATTATGATGGCAAAAGAAATAGTGGCAACAGAAGAAGCTTAATAAGCGAATATATGGATTCAAAAGAGTAGTTTTTGACTACTCTTTTGTTGTCTTTATGTTTTTCTAATTGGATAAAATCAAAACGCAAGTTATTGTAATACGTGTATTTGAATTAATTTAGGAGAATGTAAAATGAATGGTAAACAACTAACCGTAAGGGGTATGGTTATCGGTGCTATAGGTTCAGTAATTATTACTTGCAGCTCTATGTTCATCGCACTGAAGCTAAGCTCGCTTCCATGGCCAATAATGTTTGTGGCTCTGTTTTCAATGGTTTGCCTTAAGGCGCTAGGTAACACAAGTCTAAATGAGATAAATGTTACACATACTGCTATGTCAGCAGGTGCAATGGTTGCAGGTGGTGTGGCTTTCACCATACCGGGAATATTTATTCTTAATCCAAATGCGGAGATTTCCCTTGTGCAACTTCTTGTAATCACACTTGGAGGTACAGCCTTAGCTTGATATTTACAGCTTTGATGCGTAAATATTTCATAGAGACTCAGGAGCTCCCATATGCTATGGGACAAGCTGCTGCAGACTTATTAGAAGTAGGAGATAAGGGAGGCAAAAAATCGGTACTGCTCTTCACATCATTTGGCATAGCTGGCCTATTTGCTGTGTTAAGAGATTGGTTTACTAAGATACCTCAGACCTGGTTTAGTAAGGGAATGATGAAGTATGGATCTGTCGGAGGATTCTATATTTCACCTATGCTAGTGGCTATTGGATATATTGTAGGTCCTTTATTTATAGGCGTTTGGTTCTTAGGTGCTGTTGTAGGTGATTTTGGAATTCTAATCTTCGGACAAAAGTTTGGGTTCTTTACTTTACAGCAGGCTACTGACATCAAGCAGTCACTAGGACTTGGAATGATGGTCGGAACAGGAATAGGTATTTTAATTAAGGGAATACTCCCTAATTTGAAGAAGATATTTGGAGCTATGTTTAGCAAAGAAAACACAGGTGATTCAATTCTTCCTATGAGATGGGCACCTATATTTCTCGTTTTGCTCGTATTTGTACTTACATACGTTTGCAATCTAGGCATAATAGCTTCGGTAATTACTATAATAGGTGTTTGGCTAACAACATCAATGTCATCACAGTGCGTAGGACAATCAGGAATTAATCCAATGGAAATCTTCGGTATATTTGTTCTACTGGTTGTTAAGACAATTAGTTCAATCGGCCAAAATGAGGCGCTATTTGTAGCAGCAATTGTTGCAATTGCATGCGGTCTCACGGGCGATGTGATGAACGATTTTAAAGCTGGACACATACTTAAGACAAATGCTAAAGCTCAGTGGATTGCTGAGGTTATTGGTGGTTTTATAGGTGCAATTGTATCTGTTTTTGTTTTTTACTTCATGCTAAAGGCATATGGAGGAAATGCATTCAATGATGGTACATTTGCTGCAGCGCAGGCTCACGCAGTTTCTGCTATGATTACGGGTATATCAAACTATCCTGTATTCATGTTCGGACTAGTTGCAGCGGCAATTTTATATTGTCTAAAGCTTCCAGTTATGACATTTGGTCTTGGTGTATATCTACCGTTTTATCTATCTGCTACTGCATTCATAGGTGGAGCGCTTAGATTCATAGTAGATAAATTCCTTCCAAACTTTGAGAAGGAGAGCAAGGGACAGATCATCGCTTCCGGCATCTTAGGAGGCGAAGGTGTAGTTGGTGTAGTAATCGCAATTATCGTTGCGATTAAGGCTATAGCATAGCTTTGATGGTGACTTATATGTTAAATTTGGATATAAAACAAATAGATGTATGCGATATGAAGGATTTTCATATCGGATCAGCCGAAGACTTTGATAAGCTAACTGGTGTTACTGTAATTTCGTCAAAGGAAGGTGCTACAGCTTCTGTAGATGTGAGAGGTGGAGGCCCTGCAACTAGAGAAACTGACCTTTTAAGTCCCGAAAACATGGTGCAAGCTATCCATGCTGTTGTTCTCTCAGGAGGAAGTGCATATGGGCTTGAAGCCTCTAGCGGAGTAATGGACTATCTTGCATCAAAGGATATTGGCTTTGATGTAGGTGTAGGAAGGTACCCATTGTTTGCGGAGCTTCATTATTTGATCTACAAATTGGCCAAAATTCATATCCTAACAAAGATCTGGGCTATAGTGCAGCTCGCGATGCCTATGAGGGAGGAAATACAGAATTTAAGCAGGGAAACTTCGGCGCTGGAACTGGGGCTACAGTTGGTAAATATAACGGCATAGAAGGCATGATGAAGAGTGGTATTGGCTCTTCTGCTGTACAGGCAGGTGAACTTCAAGTTGGAGCAATATCAGCTGTAAATGCAATGGGTGATGTGTTTGACTTTGATGGTAAAGAGATAGCAGGGCTCATGTCATCTGACGGAAAACTCTTATCAACTTGCAAGGCAATGAAGGACAATATCTATCAGTCGAAGAATGTTTTTTCGGGTAATACAACTATAAGTTGCATTATGACAAATGCCATTTTAACAAAGGCACAGTGTAAAAAACTTGCTTCTATATGTCACGATGCGTATGCTAGACGTATAAAGCCTGTGCATACAAGTGTAGATGGTGATACAATCTTTGTTATGTCATCTGGAACACTAAAGCTTGATGATAATAGCTTTGATGCACTAGCTGTAATTGCAACTGAGGAGCTTGAGAAGGCTATAGTTTCAGGGGTAAAATCAGCGAAGGGTATATTAGGAACAAAATCATATTCAGATTTATGACCTTAATTGAGGAATAAAAATGATTGAAAGAAACTTTTTAACACCTAATGAGGTGGCAGGCGAACTAGTTACAGTCGCAGAGAATAAGGCTAATTTAAACCTACTTCAGAAGATAGTTTTGGGAATAATAGCAGGTGCTTACATCGCTTTTGCAGCAGTAGCATCTAATACGGCAGCTTTTCAGCTAATGAATAATCCAAGTACACTTGGAATATCAAAGCTCATAAGTGCTTTTGTATTCTCGGGAGGACTCATTCTTGTAGTAGTATGTGGATCTGAACTTTTCACAGGAAACAATCTCATGCTTATGGGAGTTTATGAGAAGAGAATAAGCTTACAGAAGCTTCTTACAAGCTGGATCATTGTTTATGTAGCTAACTTTGTTGGATCAATAATCATAGCATTTTTGGTAGTTAAAGCAGGGCAACCTGATTTTGCGAATTCTATGCTAGGAGGAGCAACAATTAAGATAGCTTGCGCTAAGGTTTCTCTTTCAACATCAAATGCTATATTGCTTGGTCTTATGTGTAACTGGCTTGTATGTCTTGCTGTATGGGGATCTACAGCGGCTAGAGACATTGGTAGTAAAATAATGGCAATCTTTTTCCCAATAATGATGTTTGTCACGGCTGGATTTGAGCATAGCATCGCAAATATGTATTATATATCAGCGGGTCTTTTCGCTAAAGAAAATAGTCAATATGTTGATGCAGCTTTGCAACTAGGAGTAAAACAGAGCGATATTGCAAATCTTGATTGGAGCAGTTTCTTCCTAGGAAACCTACTACCTGTAACTCTAGGAAATATAATTGGAGGAACAATATTTGTTGGAACTGCATACTGGCTTGCATTTATGAGAAAAAAATAAATTATAAAACTGGGGTGCACTTCAAGCTCAAATGCTTGAAGTGCTTTTTAAATGCTTTATCTTTAATTTTCTTGTATGTACAACACGCAGGTAAAAATCACCCACATGATAATTTAGAGTGCACTTAAAAAAATACTTGTAGTAATACAGCAACATGTATATATAGCTTGATTTTTATGCCAATTATTTTTACTAAAAAAATAATGAATTTAGGGTTATTTGTAGCGTTTGTGCAATAAAAAAATATTTGCTACTAATATCTAGTGAGTGCTAAGGTATATATGTAGCTAAATGCAGTGTACATATCATGATGTACTTTTTTTATTGCATGTTGGTTAGATGAAACTAACTGACTTTTATTGAGATAGATTAGCCTTGCTAATCTAAAATTTTCTCATTACACGAATGGATGGGAAAAATGGATTTATGTTTTTAGGAGGAAAGACAAAATGCAAAGAAAAAAACATTTCAAAAAGTCGATTTTATCTCTTTTGATTATGGCTTTGCTCGTGACGGGCATACCTGTTTCGTCCTTTGCTGAGGACAGAGATGAAAACAGTAGAGAAAACCTAATGAGGCAGGTTGAACAAAAGGCAGATAAACTTCTTGCCATGGATGATTTGTCAAGTAGAAACAGACTGACAGATTACGAAATGAATACTGATTTAGATGAAACAAATTGGTATCAGGTATGGGAAGAAGCTCAAAGATATAAGGATAAGGCACGGTTTTGCACAGTCAACGAGCTAAAGAACGCTTTGAATGATATGTCGTATACAGAAAAGCTATATGCTTATCCTGTATCACATGATTTAAGTAAGGATGGCTTTTACAGTGGCTCATATGAGATACGTAACCTTGTAAAGATAGGTGGTGGTCATAATCAAAATCTTTATACTAAGGGAGATGTTAACAATGAAATTAAATCCTTATTTGATGGTAAGGTTAGAATTATCAAATCAGGAAATCAATATGATGTCAGACTCGATGTAGATAGAACAAAGGTGAAATCTATTGAATATGTTTACATGAACTATATAATGGCAAAAACCTGTGAATCTAGACTATCAACAAGCTGATCCTACTCAAAGCGAGGCTAATGCTAGAATTGCATTTACTGTATCAGTGCCTGGCGAATTAACAGGTGAAGAACTTGCTGTTACAAGCCTTAAATACACTGACAATGCAGGTGTAGAGCATGAGATAGGACCATTTGGTATATTTATTAAGTATGGTAATTTGGTTCAAGATGAAAGTTACGTTTTACCAGACTATTATAATTCAATCAGAAGTAACGCAATGATGATGCAGACGAATTTGCAACCTTTGCTTAGTGCAGATGAGGATGCAAAGTATGTCAATGATGAGCAAAAGGCTACGATAAAAAAAGTTCTGGATGACCTAGATACATTCATGAATCTACCTGAAAAAGGAACTTACATATTCAAAGTATCTTGAAATTGTTAATCCGGCTATGGATATTGAAGATTCAATTACTCTTAAGAAAGCATTGGAAAGAAAGTTAAACTTTGAAATTTCAGATTTGAGTAATGGAATATATACCCCAGAAAGATATACAGAAAAAAGTATCAAGGATTTGGAAAATTATTACAAAGAAGCAAAGGCAAAACTACCTAATCTATCTCTTAAAGAAACTGTAGCGGAAACAACAAAGTACAAATTTGCAACAGCTTTTTACTTAAGACACAATATGACTGATCTTGAAGAAACAATTAAACTTGCAAGAGAAAAAATGAAGTCAGGCGATAGCTATACGACAGGAAGCTATGGAAGACTTTTAACCGCACTTTCTAATGCTGAAGATTGGGTAAAGAAAAATCAGGACTATTGTTATACTGAGGATTCTAAGGATAGTACCAAGACATATAATAAAGCCTTGAAGGATGCAATTAACAAGCTTGAAAAAGATAATACTGCTAAGCCTACAAAAAAAGAGTACACGGTAAATGTAAGATTCTTAGACAATAATAATCATGAAAAAGAATCAATGGCAAATGTATGCTTAATAGGAAGAGCTAAGCTTACAGAAGAAAATGGTACGAGCAAGCTTGTTTTAAACCTAAAACCAATGTATAGAAATGGCAATGCAGCTGGTGTAATTAGTCAGTTATATACATATAAGAATGATGGTGATAAGGTTAAAGGTAATGTTTTAGAAAAAAAGATAATGTTAGCATAAATGGTACTGAGGTTAAATTTCCTACTGCTATTGAAATAGGTGTTGACGGAAAGACAAAGAGAATAAAGATAAACCTAAATATAGATGCAGCAGGACAGGGTGCACATGATCATGACGTTATTTTTAGAAATCGATTATGATAATAAAACAGATGGATTTAATCCAGTTGAATCAGTAAATAAGGATGATCTTAATAATGCTATAAACTTCTACAATAGTAATGCTTGGATGGAATCTATCTCGGTAATTAAAGCAAAGAATCTAGAAAAAAATTCAATAGTGCTTTAGAAGAAGCAATACAAATTAAAACGGATAATGAAGCCACTCAGAAACAAGTGAATTCTGCTTTAAAAAAATCTTATAAAAGAGGGAGATAGAGTTAATACTATAGTTATTCAGTTTAGAGCATGCGAGCAGGCGGCTGGAGATTATAGATCAGACCTTGCATCAAAAAAGTTTACAGATGAAAGCATGAATGCTATCAAAGAAAAAATAGTTGAAGGTCAGGCTATTTTTAGCAAAAAGAAGATATTACTGATAAGGATATAGATAGATTGATTTCTATAGATTTCATCAATCTATACGAAATGCGCAGATATAATACTTCTGGAATAAAGGAAGCTATTGAAAATGCAAACAAAAAGCTAGCAGATGGCAAGGATTTTACTGTAGATTCGGTGAAGGCTTTAAAGGATGCTATAAAGTCTGCTGAAGAATACATCAAAAAGGCTTCGGAGACTGCCTTCATTGCAGACGAAAGAGTAGATCACATTAAAAGAATAAATGAGAAAATATCTGCTTTAATAGCAAAGGAAAATGATCCTGAACCAAATTTAAAGCAGAAAAAAACAAGAATTGCAGGAAATGATAGATATGAGACATCAACTAAGATAGCTGATAAGCTAAAGGAAAAATTAAATGTTGAGAAATTTGATAGTATTGTAATTGCTAATGGTGATAATTTCGCTGATGCGCTTTCTGCAACATATCTTGCAAAGGTTAAAAAAGCACCTATTTTGATTGTTAACAAATGGAGTGCTGATTATATCAGTAACTATGTAAAGAACAATACATCAAAAAACCCTGACATCTATATCATAGGTGGTGAAGATGTTGTCTCAAAGGAAATAGCTGACAAGATGCCAGGAAAGAAGCATAGACTTGAAGGGGATACAAGATTTGAGACAAATCTGGAGGTGCTTAAAGCTTCAGGTGTTAAAAATGAAGATATTGCACTTTGCAATGCATATAGCTTTGCAGACGCACTATCTGCTTCAGCAGCAGGAAAGCCTATAATGCTTGTAGATAAAAAATTAAGCGATGCTCAGATGACATATCTTAAGAAATTAAACTTCAAGAAATTCTATTTAATCGGTGGTAGTGATGTAGTCAGCAGGAATGTTGAAAATGCAGTTTCAAAACTTGGAGATATTGAACGACTTGCCGGCGATGATAGATATGGAACATCAAAAGCAATAGCGGAAAAATTCTTTGCAGGAAAGCATAAGAACGCTTATGTAACTTATGGATTAAATTTCCCTGATGGACTCTGTGCAGGTGTTTTATGCGATGCAGATAAAAGCGCTCTTCTATTAGCAAGCAATAAGAACATGAATGAAGCAAGTGAATATGTCAGCAAAGCGGGAGTTTTAAATTGCACAATTCTGGGTGGAGACGATTTAATTTCAGAAAGTGCAGCTGACATGCTTTTTTTAAAAAGTAAGATATCACTTTTTAATATAAGAGCTGATTATATAAGTGAATGTTTTTATAGTTAAGGATGATTTAATCTGATAAATTTAAGGGGACTGAAGAAAACTTCGGTCCTCTTTTGTTGGGATTTTATAAAGGGTAAAAACACTGAAATCCTTGTATTTACAACTAAAAAAATGGTAAAATATTTTATTAGCTTTAATAGATAGTTGAGGTGTAATGATATGAAAAAATTAGAAAAGAAATTAAGAGTAGGAATTCTAGGTGGAACAGGAATGGTTGGACAGAGATTTATAACTCTGTTAGAAAACCATCCATGGTTTGAGGTAACTACAATCGCAGCAAGCTCAAGAAGCGCTGGTAAAACATATGAAGAAGCTATGAGTGGAAGATGGAAGCTCGAGGACAAGATGCCAGAAGCTGTTAAGAATATCGTAGTTAAAGACGTTAAAGATATTGAGGAAATTTCAAACTCGGTAGACTTTGTTTTCAGTGCAGTTGATATGACTAAGGAAGAAATCAAGGCTATAGAGGACGAGTATGCAAAGTCAGAGACTCCTGTTGTTTCAAACAACAGTGCACATAGATGGACAGAGGATGTTCCTATGGTTGTTCCAGAAATTAATATTGATCATTTTGATATTATCGAGACTCAGAAAAAGAGACTTGGAACAAAGAGAGGTTTTGTTGCAGTTAAGCCAAACTGCTCAATCCAGGGATATGTACCAGCACTTGCAGCATGGCAGGAATTTGAACCATACGAAGTATGCGTTACAACATATCAGGCTATTTCAGGTGCCGGAAAGAACTTCTCAGATTGGCCAGAAATGGTTGGAAACATCATCCCTTACATTGGTGGAGAAGAAGAAAAGAGTGAAATCGAACCACTTAAGATTTTGGGATCAATCAAGGACGGTAAATTTGTAAAGGCGGATAATCTACTTATCACATCACAGTGCGTAAGAGTTCCTGTACTAGAGGGACATACTGCAGCTGTATTTGTTAAGTTCCGCAAGAACCCAAGCAAGGAAGAGCTTATCGATAGACTCAAAAACTTCTCAGGTTTCCCACAAGAAAATGACCTTCCTAGTGCACCTAAGCCATTCATCAACTACCTTAGCGAAGATGATCGTCCACAGGTTGCTAAGGACGTATACTATGAGAATGGTTTTGGCGTATCAGTTGGAAGGCTTCGTGAGGACACTTTGTTTGATTATAAGTTCATAGGTCTTGCTCATAACACTGTAAGAGGTGCAGCAGGTGGAGCTATCCTATGTGCAGAGAGCCTTGTAGAAAAGGGATACATCGCTCACAAGTAGTTTATTGAAAGGATGAGATAATTGGCAGGTAAAGCTAAGAAAAAAACCAAGTAATAAGAATACTAAGGCGAAAAAATCAGCTTCTGCTGAAAGAGGAGTCATTGACAACATCTGGGGGATAGTCTATATAATTGCGGGTATATTTTTGATAGCTGCTGTATCTTTTCATGCGGCAGGTGAGTTTGGAAATATACTTGGCGATTTCTCAAGGGTATATTCGGCCATGTTGGTGTAATATTACCAATCTACCTAATAGCATTTGGAATTGTACTCATGGCAAATAAAGCTGTTAAGGTGACTAAACTAAGCATTTCTATGTGCTTTGTCATTTTAGTTATGCTATGCCTTTTGAACTCGGGAAGATTCATACCACAAAATGGTATGGTATTTGATGTATCTGAATTCTATAAGAACGGCGTAAGTCTAAGTGGCGGCGGCGTTATTGGAATGAGCATAGATATGTTCCTTATCAAGTATATTGGAAGAGTTGGTCTATACGGCATTGCTATCGCAGTTATATTGATTTGTGGAATGCTTGTCGTTAACACACCACTTTCAAGAGCATATTCTTCATACAAACAGAAGAAGCTTGATAAGCAAGCCGAGATAAAGGCAAAGCGTGCTGAGGAAATGGCTTTACATCAAATGGAGCTTGAGACTAGAGAAAAGGAAAGAGCTAAGTTCCTAAAGGAACAAGAAAAACTCCAGAAAGAACGCTTGAGATACGAAAAAGCAAAGTATAAGGAAGAGCTCTATGCAACTCCTGAGCTTCTATTTGAGACCGACAAAATGAAGATAGATAGAAATCCAGTTAGTTCCGCTCAAAATCCAAATGAACAACATTTTGTATCTCTGATGAAGGATGATTCAATGTTTGAGCAGAGGGAGGAAAGAGCTCCAGAACCTGCCCCTATGGTTAAGACTTTTGGATTAGAGGAGGAACGTAAAGCTGAGGATGGATTTGGTCTTGACGGAGGACTTAGCTATGCACAGGGCGCAACTGGACTTCAGCACGAAACAGAACTTGATAATCAAGTTGATTCAAATAACTTTAACAATACCTTTGATAACAAAAATGTTGAGCCTTCTATCAAAGTTAGCACAATAAAGACAGCCCCAGCGCTAGATGATGTTCCTAAGGAAGATTATCATCTTAGTACAGACATAGATTCTGATTTTGACACTCAAGATACAGCAGCAAATACTATGGAAAAACCTGAAGAAGAGCCTGTCAAAATGAGTAACAAAGAAGCAAGAGAAGCAAAGCTTGAGCTTACAGATTTTGCCAATACTCCAAAGCCAATTCAGTATAAGAAACCTAGTATTTCATTGCTAAAATCAGTCAGAAATACAACAAATCCTGCCCAGGTTAATGCTGAACTAAAGTCTAAGCAGCTCTTCTTGAAAATACGCTTCAAAACTTTAAGGTTGATGCTAAGGTTGTTGAGGTAACTCAAGGACCTGCCGTAACACGATACGAAATTCAGCCTAATACAGGTGTTAAAGTAAATAGCATTAAGGCTCTTGCAGATGATATTGCACTTAACTTAAGAGCAAAGAGCATTAGAATTGAAGCTCCAATTCCAGGTAAGGCCGCAGTAGGTATTGAAGTAGAAAACGAAAAGATTAACATGGTCACGCTTCGCGAAATCATTGATAGCGATGAATTCAAGCAGGCTAAATCGAAGATTTCTTTTGCAGTTGGTAGAGATATCTCTGGCAAAAGCATTGTGGCTGACCTAAAGAGCATGCCTCATCTTTTAATTGCTGGATCAACTGGTTCTGGAAAGAGCGTATGCATAAATAGTATAATCACAAGCATTTTATATAAGGCTAATCCAGATGAGGTTAAACTTGTTCTTATTGACCCTAAGGTTGTTGAACTTGGAAATTACAATGGTATCCCACATCTTTTGATACCTGTAGTTACTGAGCCAACAAAGGCAGCAGCTGCTCTTAACTGGGCTGTTGCCGAAATGACAGATAGATATAAGAAGTTTGCCGAAACTGGTGTTAGAGATTTAGAAGGATACAATAATTATCTAAAGGCAGAAGACGAAAATGTTGAAACCATGCCTCAGGTTGTAATTATTATAGATGAGCTTGCCGATCTTATGATGGCAGCACCATCTCAGGTTGAGGATTCAATTTGCCGTCTTGCTCAGATGGCTAGAGCAGCGGGAATGCACTTGATTGTTGCTACTCAGAGACCTTCTGTAGATATCATCACAGGCGTAATCAAGGCAAATATTCCTTCAAGAATTGCCTTTGCGGTTTCTTCGCAGTTCGACTCAAGAACCATACTTGATATGTCAGGTGCCGAAAAACTAGTGGGTAAGGGAGATATGCTCTTTAATCCGCTTGGAATGGGAAAAACCGGTTAGAGTGCAGGGCTGCTTTGTTTCAGATGAAGAAGTACATAACATCATTGAGTTTGTTAAGTCACAGGCTGAGGATGTTGAGTACGCAGGCGAAGTAATAGAAAGCATTGAGAAGGGAAATGTTTCAACTTCAAAAGCAGGCGATGTTGATGAGCTTCTTTGAGGAAGCTATCGAATGTGTAGTTTCTGCGGGTCAAGCTTCGGTATCCATGCTCCAAAGACGTTTCAGAATTGGATATAATCGAGCAGCAAGAATTGTCGATGAGATGGAGGCAAGGGGTATTGTCAGTGCCCAAGACGGTGCAAGACCAAGACAGGTTCTTTTAACGGAAGAAGAACTAAATGAAATGAAAGAGAATTTAGATGAGCAATAAAAAAGTATTTATAGATACGCTAGGATGTCCAAAGAACTTTAACGACAGTGAGTTTGCTGCGGGCATTCTAGAGGAAAATGGATATGAAATTATAGATTCACCAGAGGATGCTGATATTATAATGGTCAATACCTGTGGGTTTATTAATGATGCAAAAAAAGAATCTATAGAGCATATTTTCGATATGAACGAAAGACGTAAGGACGGAGGAAAGCTCGTAGTATCAGGTTGTCTTTCGCAGAGATATTCTGAGGAGCTCAGTAAGGAAATACCAGAGGCTGATTGTATCATAGGAGTCAACCAGTATAACAAGCTACCGGAGATACTATCAGATATCGATAATAACCACGTTGCAGCTAATAGCTGCGACCTTGACTATCTAGAAAAAACAGTAAGAAAGCTATCAGATAATCCTTATACTGCTACAGTAAAAATTGCTGAGGGCTGTAATAACACATGTACATACTGCATAATTCCTATGATTAGAGGAAAATTCCGCAGTAAGAAGATGGAGGACATTATTACAGAAGCCAAGGAGCTAGCAAATGCTGGTTGCAAAGAGTTAATTTTGATAGCTCAAGATGTTACATACTACGGCAAGGATCTGTATGGCAAATTTGTTTTACCTGAGCTTTTGAGAGAGCTATGTAAGATAGATGGCATTGAGTGGATAAGACTTATGTATTGCTATGATGAGAGAATAACTGATGAGCTTATTCAGGTTATGGCTGAGGAAGATAAAATATGTAAATATATTGATATACCGCTTCAGCATGCATCAGATAATATTCTCAGATTAATGAGAAGGCAAACAACAAGAAAGTCTATCAAAGAAACTTTAGCTAAACTTAAGGCAGCTATGCCTGATATTCATGTTAGAACAACATTGATTGTTGGTTTCCCTGGCGAAACAGAAGATGACTATGATCAGCTTTTAGAACTAGTTGAAAGCGAAAGATTCTCAAGACTAGGCGTCTTTACATATTCACAGGAAGAAAATACCGTAGCTGCGGAGATGGATAATCAGATCGATGAGGATATCAAACAGATTAGATTTGATGGTGTAATGAGAAGACAGATGCTTATTTCTTCTGAATTAAATCAAGAGAAGATAGGCAATGTCTTTGATGTTATTGTTGATAGCATGGATGAGGATGGAAGCTTCATTGGAAGAACAAGATTTGATGCACCTGAGATAGATAACTCTGTTATTTACATCAAAGAATGAACTACAGCCTGGAGATATAGTCAAAGTTAAAATTAACGATGCCTTTGATTACGATATTATAGGTGAAGAGCTTTAAGCTAGGAGAGGGATATTATGGCGGATAGAATCATTATAATAGACGGAAATAGCCTTATTAACAGGGCCTATTTTGCTATGCAGCGTCCGATGATTACATCAGAGGGGATATATACGCAAGGTATATACGGTTTCTTAAACATGCTGAATAAGATACTTGATGACTATACGCCTGAATATATTGCAGTTTGTTGGGACAAGAAATCACCAACATTTAGACACCTTGAATATAAAGATTACAAGGCCGGAAGACGAAAGATGCCACCAGAGCTAGCTATGCAGATGCCTTTGATGAAAGAAATCTTAGAGGCAATGAATATTGCCAACTACGAAATTGATGGATTCGAAGCCGATGATATCATAGGAACAATATCTAGACTCGGTGAAGAAAAAGGTCTTGAACCTTTGATTATTACTGGGGATAAGGATGCTCTTCAACTAGCTTCAGATGTAACAAAGGTAATTATTACCAAAAAGGGAATTACCGATTTTGAGATATATGACAGGGCAAAGATGCTCGAAAGATATGAGCTTACACCTGAGGAATTTATTGACCTAAAAGGTCTTATGGGAGATAAATCAGATAATATTCCTGGTATTCCAGGAGTTGGAGAAAAGACTGGAATTAAGCTGCTCAAACAATTTGGAAGCATAGCTAATATGGTCCAAAATGTCGATGAAATTGAAAATGCAAAACTAAGGGAGAAGGTTTCTGAAAATGTTAATATGGCTCTCATGAGTAGAAAGCTTGCTGAGATAAATAGAAACGTTCCTCTTGACTTTGATTTTTCTTCAATGAAGCTAGGAAAAGCTGATGACAAAAGACTTATAGATCTTTATGTTAAGCTAGAGTTCAATTCATTCCTAAAGAAGCTAAATATAGAAAATGATGTTAAAGAAGAGGTTCATTTCTTTGAGCCTGAGAACAGCTACGAAATTTCCGATGGCTCAGATTTTAGCATACTCGAGAATATAGAAGAAGGTTGTGAAATCATTGTTAAGGTGTTCTCTGATTTTTTTCACACTTAGCAAAGCCTTATATCTCTGGTATATCAATGATTTCTAGTAAGGATTACTATTTTATAAGCGGAAGCGAAGAGTCTATAGAAGCATTCTGTAACAAAATCAAAGAAAAGAATTGTAAGATTATCGGTCACGACTTAATTAAGGATGTATACGCTTTGATGTATTATGGAATGTCTGATTTTTGATATTTCATTTGATACTGCAGTAGCTGAGTATGTAATAGATCCATCAAGATCAAGTTATGATATAAAAACTCAGGTACTAGAAAATTTCCATATACAGATAGAAAGTGAAGAAGAATTTGCCAAGAGAACAGCGCAGGTTGATCTTTTAGGAGATAACAAAGCTGAGGAGAGGGAGTTTGGTCTTTCAATTTGCAAATATATATTCGAGCTATATAGAACTCAGAAAGCAAAGATTGATGAACAGAATCTTGGCAGGGTACTATATGATGTTGAATTACCTCTTATCGAGGTTCTTGCCGGCATGGAAAAAGAGGGCTTTAAGGTTGATAAATCTGTACTTTTAAGCTATGGAGAAGATCTATCTAAGGAAATAGATTCTTTGACAAATGCAATCTATGAAGCTGCAGGAATGGAATTTAATATAAATTCACCTGTTCAACTTGGAGAGGTTCTATTTACTAAGCTAGAATTACCTTCAGGTAAGAAGACAAAGAGGGGCTATAGTACAAGTGCAGATGTATTAGAAAAGCTCAGGGACAAGCACCCTATAGTTTCTGACGTTCTAAAATACAGAACCTTAACTAAGCTAAAGAGCACATATGTTGATGGGCTAAGCACTTTGATTGCTTCAGATGGTAGAATCAGACCACATTTTCAGCAAACAGTTGCTGCAACGGGAAGAATATCATGTACTGAGCCGAACCTACAGAACATTCCAATCCGAAATGAATATGGAAGATTACTTAGAAAAGCATTTATGCCTACAGATGGAAATCTGCTTGTAGGAGCTGACTATTCACAGATTGAGCTAAGAGTATTAGCACATCTATCTGGTGATGCGGCTTTGCTTGAAGCATTTAATAACAACGATGACATCCACAGAGCCACTGCTTCTAGAGTGTTTGGAATAGAATATGATAAGGTTAGTGATCTTGATAGAAGTAGAGCTAAGGCTGTTAATTTTGGTGTGATTTATGGTATGAGTGGATTTGGTTTATCAGATGAGCTTCATATCAGCATTAAAGAAGCCGAAAGCTACATAGCTGATTACTTTGATAAACATCAGGCAGTTAAAGAATATATGGATAATCAGGTTGAATTTGTAAAGCAAATGGCTACACAGAGACAATCGTCGGAAGAAGAAGGTATATCAAAGAGATTAATTCATCTAATTTCATGACCAGAAAACTCGGTGAAAGACTTGCTATGAATAGTCCAATTCAGGGAAGTGCAGCTGATATTATTAAGCTTGCTATGATTTCTGTATATAAAGCTCTTAAAGATTGCAATCTGAAGTCTAAGCTTATACTTCAGATTCATGATGAACTAATAATAGATACCGAAATTGGCGAAGAAAATCAGGTTAGTGAGCTTTTGGTTAACTGCATGCAAAATGCTATGGATCTAAAAGTTAAACTACTAAGCCAGCTAAACACAGGAAGAAATTGGTACGAACTTAAGTAGGCAATGTGATGAAGGTTATCGGTATTACGGGAGGTATTGGAAGCGGTAAATCAACAGTTTCTGATATCATAAAAAAACATAAATATCCACTAATAGATTGTGACGAGATATCGCATGAGCTAACTCAAAAGGATGAAACTGTCTTAAAAGAGATAAGGGAATGCTTTGGAGATGATATTTTTGATGCTAATGGCATGCTAATTAGGCAGGACCTTGCAAACATAATCTTCTCGGATAAATCAAAGAAAAAGATACTAGAAGACATTGTTATTACAAGGATATTTGAGATAGTTGAGGATGATCTATCAAAGCATAGAAGCGCAGGAACTAACATTGTTTTTATAGATGCACCACTCTCATAGAAACGGGACTGAATCGCTTGTGCGATGTTTGTGTTTTAGTAACTGCAGACACCGAAACCAGACTTGATAGAGTCGAAAAACGTGATGGAATAAGCCGAAATAGAATACTCGAAAGAATAAATAATCAAATTCCAGAGTCGGAAAAAGAATTACTTGCTGACGATATTATTGATAATAGCGGATCAATAGAAGAGTTAAACACAAAAGTTGAAAGGTTAATCAATAAGTATGTTGAATACTAAAAAGAACAAGAAAATAAGAAGGAACAGAATCATATATCTTATTCAAGAAAACTTTTTAGTTTCGGTTATTATTGCCGTAGCTATCCTTGCTATGGTTATTTCTGGTATTGTTGTAACTGTAAATTCAAGAGATAAAAAAATAAAGATGAAGAATCAAAAACAACTCTTGTAAAAGGCAGATGTGATTAATCTAGCTATGTTTGAACCAAGGAAGTTTAATGTATATGAGTCAGCTGATGAAGATGTTTTTTTATATTAACCAGCTTGTCTATAGCAGTCTATTTAAACTAGATAAAAACTTAAACATAAGTCCTGATGTTGTTTCGGAATATAGCGTTGATACATCTAGTGGAGAAGTAAATATAACGCTTAAAGACAATGTTAAGTTTTCAGATGGGTCAGTGCTTGATTCATCTGATGTAAAGGCTTCAGTTGAAAGAATTATTGCAGCAGAAAGCGGATCACCTTACTTTATATATGCGAGCAAAATAAATCGTATTCGTATAAATGATAGCAGAAGCTTTACTGTCGTTTTTGATAGTGCAAGTGACGCATCTTTAGATAATTTAACATTTCCAATAACATCAGCAGGAGAATACAAGAAGGGTGAGAACTTTGCAATTGGCAGCGGTCCATATGCATATGCTGGACATGAGAGTGGCAAAACTCTAACACTTGCTGCTAATAAATATTACTATGGTGGGGTTGCAAAGCTTCCTATCGTATTTAATATTGTTAAGGATAAATCAGTAATTCCAGGACTTATGACAATGGATGTTGTCACAGCCTATCTAAATAAAACTGTTGACGCAGATGCGATAGCTCAAGATAAGAAACTTAAATACAAGAAGATTGCAAGTGGTGAACTAGAATACCTAGGATTTAATCACGAAAACAAATATTGTAGCAATAGTAAGTTTAGAATTGCTATAGCAAAAAGCAATCGATTCAAATAAAAATAATAAAATATAACTATGCAGATGCAGGAGTAACATCTGATTCTATTTACTATCCTAATTTTTTTAGGTGCAAAAAGATGGCACATTTAACTACGAACCGAAAAAAAGCAACTCAGTTACTAAAGGAACTGAAATTAAAGGATAGGGATGAGGATGGAATCATAGAAGATGAAAATAAAAATCCTGTTACCCTAAGAATTCTTGTTTTTAAATACTAATAAACAGAGGCTCGAAGCGGCTGAGACTATTATCGAAAATTTAAAAGAAATAGGTATAAATGCAGATTTAATTAGTGCTGATGCAGACGATTATGCCAAAAATGCTTGATTCGAAAGAATACGATATCTATTTTTGGTGGAATAAAGTTAGACAAACAGTTTAATCTCACAGATTTATATACTACATATAACAAGATTGGATTTTTCTGATTCAAAGCTTCTAGCTCAAATTTATTCGCTTGAGCAATCTCTAAGCAGAGAGGATCAGGCCAAGCAGTTTGCTTCACTTAAAAAGGCGATAAACCAGGACGCAAGTTATATTCCTATATGCTATAGAGCTTACTGGTTTCTTACAGTTGAAACTCTAAAAAACGCTGATAAAGTAAGCTTCTTCAGTCCGTATGAAGGGGCAGAAGCTTGGGAGTGGTCAAAGCGTAAGACAGAATAAAAAATACTTGCATTTTGCCGAATTTATGATAATATAGTGAAGTGTAGTCGAAAGGCTACCAATACTTGCGGCCGTGGCGGAATGGCAGACGCGCACGTTTGAGGGGCGTGTGGGCAACCGTGCTGGTTCAAGTCCAGTCGGCCGCACCATTTCAGCTTACACTTGATGTAAGCTGTTTTTTATATAGTTCCTTGACGATAAATATCGTCTATGATAAAATTAAATCGTTGTGTATGCCGGCGTGATGGAATTGGCAGACGTGCGGGATTCAAAATCCCGTGGTGGCAACACCGTATGGGTTCGACCCCCATCGCCGGCACCATATTTTTTGAGTTAATTAGGAGGCCCAAATGAAGAATTTTCCTTTTCAGATGATTATGATCGTAGTATTCATCGGTTTGATGTATTTTCTACTAATCAAGCCACAGAAGAAGAAAGAGAAAGAAATCAAGAGCATGAGAGATAGCATCAGCGTAGGTGATGAGATCGTTACAATAGGTGGTATCTGTGGCAAGGTTGTTAAGACCAAGGAAGATACAATTGTAATCCAGGTTGGAGCAGACAAGGTTAAGTTTGAGATGAAGCGTTGGTCAGTTTCAACAATCGAAAGCAAGAAGAGCGATGCCAAAGTTAAGGATGCTGATACAGAAGAAGCACCAAGAAAGCCAAAGCGTCTTGTTAAGAAGAGTGTAGATGAGGCTGATGAAGCACCTGTTTCAGTAAATGAGGGTGATGAAGTAGTCAAGGACGAAGAATAATAATTAACAAAAATTCACTAAAGAACTTTGCTAAGTGCAGAGTTCTTTTTTTTATCCAAAAATCGGCTATAAATCAGTGTTTATCTGTATTTTTTTATTGAAGAAATCGGTAAAAAGTAGTAAGATAGTAGGTAGAATGCCATATTTGTATACATTTATTTTTTTAGTTATATCTACGGAGGAAAAAAATGAGCTCTAGATTAAGAAAGATTTTTATCACTTTTGATCATTCTAACAGTCATTGTTGGATGGTATGTAACTATCTTTGGTATAGGTAAGATTCACTCTATCAAAGATTTAATGAAGTTTGGTTTGGACATTAACGGCGGTGTATATGTCGTTATGGAAGCCGAGACTAAACAGGATGGTGAAGAACTCGCTAAGACCATGGATCAGACAAGGCAAGTTTTGAACAAGCGTGTTAACGAGATGGGAACATCCGAGGCTACTGTTTCACTTGAAGGTAAGAAGAGAATTCGAGTTGAACTTCCAGGTGTCGAAGATGCTGATGAAGCTATTGAGAAGGTTGGACAGACAGCAAAACTAAGCTTCCTGCTTTCAGACGGAACTAAGGTGCTAGATGGTAAAGATGTTAAAAACGCAAGCATAGATACAGATAGCGAACACGGTGGATATAAAATTAAGCTTGAGTTCACATCAGAAGGAACAAAGAAATTCACAGCAGCTACATCTAAGGCAGCATCAGGAAGTGTTAAGTCATCTAATAAGGATGTTCAAGACAATGCAATCATGATCGTTCTTGATAAAGAGGTTATCTCAGCTCCAACAGTTAATAGCACTATCAATTCAAGCTCATGCGAGATAACAAGAGGTGGCGGCTTTGATAGAGAAGAAGCATCTAATCTTGCTGCTCTTATCAGAGGTGGTGCACTACCTGTAGAGCTTAAGGAAGTTACTTCGTCAGTACAGACAGCCACAATAGTGAGAACGCGCTTAAGATGAGTATCATCGCTGGTGCAATCGGACTTCTATGTGTATTCATACTGATGATACTTATGTATAACATTTTAGGTCTTATGGCAGATATCGCTTTACTGCTATATGTACTCTTAGAACTTTGGGCTATTTCGGCTATGGGAATAGTACTAACTTTACCAGGTATTGCAGCTATTATCTTGTCCATAGGTATGGCAGTAGACGCCAATGTAATTATCTTCTCACGTATTAAGGAGGAGATTTCAAACGGTAAGACTATAAGAGTTGCTGTTTCTGAAGGCTTTAGACATGCAGTTGTAACTGTACTAGATGCTCAAATAACAACACTAATTGCCTCTGTAGTTCTGTATCAAATTGGATCAACAACAGTTAAGGGATTTGCTATTACTTTGATGCTAGGTATCATTGTAAGTATATTCACAGCTGTAGTTATATCGCAGATACTAATTGGACTGATTGCAAACAGCAGAAAGTTCGCTAAGAATAAGTACTTTGGAGTTAACGAAGATGGAACACCAAAGAATCTTATCAAGAAAAGCTTTGGATTCATCAAAAATCGTAAGATATTCTACGTAATCAGTATTTGTGTGATTGTTGTGGGTCTATCTGTAGGTCTTATCAGAGGATATAACTACGGTATCGACTTTACAGGTGGAACAATGCTCCAGATAGATATGGGTAAGACTGTGAATACTGCAGAGCTTGCTGATACAATCAAGGAGTACAAGTTAAATCCGTCGATTGTCCTAGCTGGTAAGAACCAGGATCAGGTTATCATCAAGACTATCAAAGCTTTAGATAACGAAAAGCGTGAAGAAGTAATTAAGACAATTAGCAAAAAGTATAATATCACCGATAAAGACGTTTTAGCCTCTGAGCAGTTTGGACCAACAGTAGGTAAGGAGCTAAAGAGTAACGCAATCAAGTCTGTTATCATAGCTTCAATAGGAATGCTAATCTATATAATTTTCCGATTCAAATCATGGAAGTATGGTATATCTTCAGTAGCAGGACTATTGCATGACGTACTGGTAATACTGTCTGTATATGGACTATTTAATATTACAATTAACAATCCATTTATCGCCGGAATTCTAACGGTTGTCGGATACTCTATCAACGATACCATTGTTATCTTTGATAGAATCAGAGAAAACAGAGCTCTATATAAGAGAGAGCCACTTGGTGAAACCATTGATAAGAGTATCAATCAGACACTAAACCGTTCAGTTATGACATCTCTAACAACACTAATTTGTATGGTGCCTCTTACAATCATGGTATCATCATCAATCAGAGAGTTCGTAATTCCACTAATGGTCGGTGTACTTGTAGGAACATATTCATCGATATTCTTGTGCAGCCCAGTTCTATATGATTTGAGCAAGAATGATAATAAATCAAAATATCAGCTCAGCAAAGAGCAAAAAGAGAAAAGAAAGGCATCAAAGTAATTAACTTTGATTAGTAAATAGCTAATGGAAACTAAAGCGCAGTTTTTAGAAGAATTAAAAAAATATAATGAGAATTACGACCTAGAAGTAATAGGTGCTGCTTTTGATATGGCCTATAAACTTCATGAGGGTCAACTGCGCAAAAGTGGAGAACCATACTTCATCCATCCTATTGCAGTATCTAAGATATTGGCACAGCTTGGGATGGATGAGGCAACTATAGTTGGTGGTCTGCTTCACGATGTAGTAGAGGATACTGAATATACTCGTGAAATGCTGGTAAAAGACTTTGGAGAAGAGGTTGCTGTTCTAGTTGATGGAGTGACAAAGCTCGGTTCTATTAAGTTTGATACCAAAGAAGAGGCTCAGGCCGAAAACCTAAGAAAGATGTTCTTTGCTATGTCAAAGGACATTCGTGTTTTAATCATTAAGTTGGCCGATAGGCTCCACAATATGCGCACAGCTGAATACTGGAGCGAGAGCAAGCAGAAGGAAAAGGCGCGAGAAACTTTAGATATCTACGCACCTTTAGCTAGTAGGCTTGGTATTTTTACGGTCAAATTTGAGCTTGAGGATACAGCACTTAAATACCTTCATCCTCAGGAATACGAGACACTTAAGAGCGAAGTAAGTGAAAAAAGAGAGCAGCGTGAGAAGGTAATTAACTCTGTTATAGAAAAAATAAGCGCTACTCTAGAACAACTAAATTTACACTTTGATATTGCAGGTCGCTCTAAGCATCTATATAGCATTTATAAGAAGATGGTTCTGCAAAACAAGCAGCTTGATGAGATTTTTGATCTTACAGCAGTTAGGGTTATTGTTGACTCCGTTAAGGATTGCTATGCAGTTCTGGGACTTGTGCATACGATGTGGGAAGCCTATACCAAGACGTTTTAAGGACTACATTGCAATGCCTAAGCCTAATATGTATCAGTCGCTACATACGACTGTTATAGGTGATAATGGCGAGCCATTTGAAATCCAAATTAGAACATTTGAGATGCATAAAGTTGCTGAATACGGTATCGCAGCTCATTGGAAATATAAGGAAGGTAAGCACGATGCTAAGCAAAACAACGAAGATCTGAAGCTTGCTTGGCTAAGGCAAACACTAGAATGGCAACAAGAGCTAAATGATCCTAAGGAGTTCATGGAGACTCTCAAAATGGACTTGTTTTCTAGCCAGGTATTCGTATTTACTCCCAAGGGTGAGGTTATTGACCTTCCTGCAGGCTCTACGCCGCTTGATTTTGCCTTTAAGATTCATACAGATGTAGGTTGTAAATGTGTGGGTGCAAAGGTTAATGGCAAGATGGTTACAATAGATCATCAGCTAAATAATGGTGATATAGTAGAGATTGTAACATCGTCAAATTCAAGTGGACCTAGTGTTGACTGGCTTAAGATTGCAAAGAGCTCAACTGCAAGGACAAAGATTAGACAGTTCCTTCGTAAAGCAAACAAGCCTGATGACATAGCAAAAGGCAAGGAAGCCCTCGATAGATACGTTAGAAAGAAGGGCTATGATCCTCATGAGGTATGCAAGTCTGCATTCCTAAATAGAGCGCTCAAAGACTCAAACATAGCATCTAATTTAGATGAAATGTATATACAAATATGCAACAATCAAGTTTTGAGCAAATTTGCTAGTCTTTTGTTTAAGTACTATGATGAAGAGCAGAGACTTGCAGCTCAGAAGGAAGAAGAAAAGTTCAAAGCTATAATAGCTGATGAGAACAAAAAAGCTAAGAACAATCAAACTAGAAGAGATAACCCTGGCATCGTGGTTAAAGGTTCAGATAACCTAATGATAAGAATTTCAAGGTGTTGTAATCCGGTGCCTGGTGATGAAATTATTGGTTTCATAACCAAGGGAAGAGGAATATCTGTTCACCGTAAGGATTGCTCTAATATGACGTCGCTGCCAGAGAATGAACATGCTAGATTAATTGATGTTGAATGGGAAGACCTAAAGGTAGGAAAGTCATATGATGCTGATATTTGCATGGTGACTATCGATAGAAGACATATGTTTTCTGATATTTCTAGAGCCTGTGAGGACATGGATGTTCATATCTCAGGTGTAAATGCAAAGAGTGGCAAAAACGAAGAAGTAAACATTGTGCTTACTCTTTCACTCTCAAGTACTCAACAGATGCAGAAGGTGCTTCGAACACTAAGAAATATAGAAGGCGTCTTGCATGTTTACAGAGCTAAGTCATAAATACATATAAATTATAGTTTTAGATAAATAAGGATATATATATTTTGAAAGTTAAACATTATTTTTACAGGACCGTATGAAGTTAATGCATACATTGTCTACGATGATACAAAGAACGCTTATATAGTCGATCCAGGTGGATATAAGCCTGAATTAAACAGTTTTATCGTAGAAAACGAACTCAACCTAGAGTACATAGTATTAACACATGGACATGGTGACCATATCGGAGGTGTTGAGCAGCTCAAGGACCTTTATCCACAGGCAAAAGTTGTAGCTCACAGAAATGAGAAAGAAATGCTTGAGAGCCCATATCAAAACACATCTATTGAAATTTATGGTAGACCTATAACCGTTACTGCTGATATCTGGGTAGAGGATGGTCAGGAACTTCAGTGTGGTGATATGACTATGAAATTCATCTACACTCCAGGCCATACAAAGGGCGGTATGTGCATACTATGTGGAAATATTCTATTCAGCGGAGATACACTATTTCAGATGTCGATTGGCAGAACAGATTTCTATGGCGGTGATTTTGATGAACTTATTAATTCCATCAAAACAAAGCTGTTTGTACTCCCAGATGATACTATAGTTTGCCCTGGACATATGGGGGAAACATCTATAATGGCCGAAAAGAGGTACAATCCATTTGTACGCGTTTAAGGCATATAACTATCCAAAACCAGAGCTTTTATATGAGCTTATAGATCAATTCATAATGCCTACTCAATATAAGCTTTTTGAAGACGGACTTGATAATGACAAGGAGATAATTGATCTTAAGAGTGCTTTGATGGGAGAATCAAAGGACGCTATTAAAAGAGAAATATTTCATAAGCTATCTACTTCTACTGGACTTAGGCCTGAATGGGGAATACTTACAGGAATAAGACCTGTAAAGCTTTGCGGTGAACTTATTGATGCCCATGGACTTGATGAAGCTAGACGAGTACTAAAAAATGAGTATCTGATTGACGATAGCAAGATAGATATGATTGTAAAAATGTATAACTACCAAATAGCTTCATTTGGTAAGGCAAAAGAAAACTCAGTTGGAATGTATATTGGGATTCCATTTTGTCCGACTAGATGTCTATACTGCTCATTCATTTCAAGTCAAGCCGAAAACGAAAAACTCGAGGCCTATGTTGATACTTTGATAGAAGAAATAAAGGCAATTGGATTAAGACTTGATAATTCAGAGTTTCATATAGAATCGCTATATATTGGTGGAGGAACACCGACAACATTAAATGAAAATCAGTTAAATAGACTTCTCGATGCAATAAATAAATATCTTGATATACATAGTATCAAAGAATATACGATAGAAGCTGGAAGGCCTGATACCATTAATCTTGAAAAACTAAAGATAATCAAAGCTCATGGATGTGAGAGAATAAGCATTAATCCTCAGTCTATGAAGCCAGAGACACTTGTTACTATAGGACGCTCACACACGCCATTAGAGATTGAGAAAGCTTTTGAACTTGCTCATAGTCTTGATTTTAACAGCATAAATGCTGATTTGATAGCTGGACTACCAGGTGAAAAACTACCTGATTTTGATGCTTCACTAGAGAAAATTATTGGCTTAGGAGCTGATAATATTACAATTCATTCCTTGGCTGTAAAGCGTGCTTCAAGACTTAAGGATGAAGATCCTGCTTTTCATTATAAGCAGTCAAGCATTACTAATTCAATGACCGCTAAGGGCTTTGAAACTCTTTGTAATAGAGGATTTGAACCATATTATCTATATAGACAAAAGCACATGGCAGGAGCAGGTGAAAATATTGGTTATTGTAAACCTGAAAAAGCTGGACTCTATAATATCAGAATTATGGATGAACACCAGAGCATTTTGGCATTAGGTGCAGGTGCCATAAGCAAAAGATTTTATCCCGAGGAGAATAGACTCGAGAGAATTCCAAATGTATCAAACGTAGGACACTATATAAATAGATTAGATGAGATGATTGAAAGAAAAGACAAGATGTTCTTCAATCAGAAGGGAGATGACATATGCTGACAAAGGCACCGAGAGGGACCAAAGATATAATGCCAGATCAAATTTACAAGTGGCATTTTATTGAGAGCAAATTTGCAGCTATATGCAGAAATATGGCTTTGAGGAGATTAGAACTCCTATATTTGAGCATACAGAGCTCTTTCAGAGAGGTGTGGGTGATACTACAGACATCGTACAGAAAGAGATGTATACCTTTGAGGATAACGGACACAGAAGCATAACTCTTAAACCAGAGGGCACTTCACCAACAGTTAGAGCCTTCCTCGAGAGCAAACAATATGCAGAATCGCAGCCTACTAAATATTACTATGAAACTCAGTGTTTCAGATATGAAAAGCCACAATCAGGTAGACTTAGAGAGTTTCATCAGTTTGGAATCGAAGTTTTCGGAAGCAAGAGTATGCTTGCCGATGCTGAAGTAATTGCACTGGCAAACGACTTCCTTACAAATATGGGCATTGAGGAAATCGAACTCAGGATCAATAGTGTTGGATGTCCTACATGTAGAGAAACCTATCGCAAAGCACTTCAGGACTTCCTTAAGCCAAATTATGAGAATCTCTGTGACACATGTAAGGATAGATACGAGAGAAATCCTATGAGAATTCTCGACTGTAAGAACGAAAACTGTCAGGGGATAGTTAAGGGTGCGCCTATGATGCTTGATTATCTATGTGACGATTGCAAGGAATCATTTGAGCAGGTAAAAAGCTATCTAACTGCATCAGAAATAGAGTATACCATAGATCCTAAGATAGTTAGAGGCCTTGATTATTATACTAAGACGGCATTTGAGTTTGTATCAAAGAATATTGGTGCCCAAGGAACAGTTTGTGGTGGCGGAAGATATGATAACCTCATCAAAGAGGTCGGTGATATAGATGTACCAGGTGTAGGATTTGGCCTAGGTATTGAAAGACTCATTTTATTGTTAGATGCGCTAGGTATTGAAATTCCAATGCCATCAAATGATAGCGTTTTAGTTGCTGTAATGGGCGATAGAGCAAAGTTATTTGGTCTTAAACTCGTTAGCGAGCTAAGGAAAAATGGCATAAATGCACAAATGGATTTGATGGAAAGAAACATCAAAGGACAGTTTAAATATGCTAATAAAATTAATGCAAAATACACCGTTGTCATCGGTGATAATGAACTTGAAACTGAGATGGCATCTGTTAAGAACATGGCAGATTCCAGCCAGAGACAGGTCAAATTTGACGATTTAGTACAGGAACTAAGTCACTAAGGAGGAAGAATGTCAAAGCTAATTAAAAGAACTCACTTTTGCGGAGTACTAAATAAGAATAATATTGGGGAAGAGGTTTCATTAAACGGTTGGGTTGCTAAACAAAGAAGCCTAGGAAGTCTAATATTTGTTGACCTTAGAGATAAGACAGGTATTGTACAAATCGTCTTTGATGATTCAATCCCACAGGAAATCTTTGATGTAGCTGACAGGCTTAGAAGTGAATTTGTAATAGGTCTTACGGGTGTAGTTAGAGAAAGAAGTTCCAAATCCTGATCTTGCAACTGGAGAAATTGAAGTTGTGGCAAAGAATCTAGTACTTTATTCAGAATCTGAGACACCTCCAATCTATGTTAAAGATGACGATAATGTAGACTACAATCTTCGTATGAAGTATAGGTATCTTGAGCTCAGAAAGAATAAAATGCAGAGAATACTCAAGATGCGTCATGATATTACAAATGTTACAAGACAGTATTTCTATGGTGAAGGATTTACAGAGGTTGAGACACCAAATCTAATTAAATCGACACCTGAAGGTGCAAGAGACTATCTTGTTCCAAGTAGAGTAAACCCAGGAATGTTCTATGCGCTTCCACAGTCACCACAGCTCTTTAAACAGCTTCTTATGGTCAGTGGACTTGATAGATATATTCAGATTGCTAGATGCTTCAGAGATGAAGATTTGAGATCAGATAGACAGCCTGAATTTACTCAGATAGACCTGGAGATGTCATTTGTGGATATGGATGACGTTTTGGCTATTCAGGAAGGATATCTCAAGAAACTGTTCCATGATATTAAAGGCGTTGATATTAAACTTCCACTCAGAAGAATGAGTTATCAAGATGCAATGGAAAGATTTGGCTCTGATAAGCCAGATCTGCGCTTTGGATTTGAACTAAAAGATATAAGCGAGCTTGTAAAGGGTACAGAATTCCAAGTATTTAGCAATGCATTATCAAGTGGCGGAAGCGTAAGAGGTATTTGCATAGACAACGCTTCTGATAAGTTCAGCCGTAAGGATATTGATAAGCTTACTGAGAACGCAAAGCATTACGGAGCTAAAGGTCTTGTATGGATTCGTATTGAAGCAGATGAAATTAAGTCATCTGTTAATAAATTCTTCTCGCAGGAAGAACTTGCAGAAATAGCTAAGCTTTTGATGCAAAAGCAAATGATTTGATCCTCATAGCTGCAGACAAAAACAAGGTTGTATTTGATACACTTGGCTTCCTAAGAAGACATGTAGCAGATATTTTGGGTCTGCTTGATGATAGCAAGTATGAACTACTTTGGGTGACAGACTTCCCAATGTTTGAGAAAGATGAGGAGACAGGCGCGTTAAAGCCAATGCATCATCCATTTACACATCCTAAGACAGATGAAATTCCAATGCTAGATGAGGATCCATCGAAGGTTAATGCTTATGCATACGACATCGTTATAAACGGATATGAAGCAGGTGGCGGAAGCATCAGAATTCACGAAGCAGACCTCCAGAATAAAATGTTTAAAATCCTAGGTCTAAGCGAAGAAGATTGCCAGCAGAAGTTTGGCTTCCTAATGGATGCGTTTAAATACGGTGCACCACCTCATGGCGGAATTGCATACGGTCTTGATAGACTAGTTATGCTTCTAACTGAGGATCTTGATATTAGAGATGTTGTTGCATTCCCTAAGAATCAGAAAGCACAGTGTCTACTAAGCGGAGCACCTGCTGAAGTCGATTCCGAGCAGCTGAAGGAACTGAGCATAGCTACAGATATAGAAGAACAGTAATGAAAAAAATAGGTATACTTGGCGGGACATTTGATCCTGTACATCTAGGGCATATAGGACTTGCACAGGCAGCATTACATGAGCTTATGCTCGATGAGGTTTTGCTAATGCCTGCCAATAAACAGCCCTTTAAGAAAAACAAACATGTAGAAGATGCATCAAAGCGCCTTAGAATGATTGAACTTGCAACATCAAATTGTGAGCGCATTGGTGTTACGGACATCGAACTACAAAGCGAAGGGCTATCGTATACTTACGACACCATGATGAAGTTAATGAAAATATACCCAGATACTGAAATCTGTTTCATCTTGGGAAGCGATTCACTCCTTAGAATTGAATCATGGTATAAAGGAAAGGAACTTCTCAAGCTTTGTTCGTTTGCAGTTGGCTTAAGACCAGGCGATGATAGAGCAATGCTAAGAGATGAAGCTGATAGATTAATGCATGATTATGGTTGTAAAATCGCTCTTTTAGAGGATTTAATGAAGCCTATAAGCTCTACAGCTATTAGAGAACATGTACATAATAAGGAAAGCATTTCTGGACTGGTTGGTTCGGAGGTAGAAGAATATATATATGAACAAGGATTATATACTTAAGTTTGTAGATGAAACCTTAACAGATAAGCGCAAAATTCATACAGCAGGTGTGAGGGATATGGCGCTAAAACTCTGTGACATATATGGAGCAGATAAGGAAAAGGTAGAAATTGCTGCTCTTTGCCACGATTTATACAGGGGAAAGAGTATAGAAGAGCTTAATAATCTTGTTAGAAAGTATAATCTAGGCGATGAATATATAGACAATCCTAATCTCGCACATGGAAAAATCGCAGCTGCAGTTATGAAGGATATTTTAAAGATTGACGATGATGATATTTTAAATGCTGTAAGCTTTCATACGACTGGAAGACCAGCGATGTCTCAGATAGAGAAAATCATTTATATATCTGATGCGATAGAGATTAATAGAAAGCCATATCCAAATCTAGAAAAGATAAGAGAACTCGCACTAACTGACCTTGATAAGGCATGTGAGATGTCTCTAAAAAATACGATTAATTTTCTGAATGAATTAAATAAAACTATAGATGAAGATACTTTTAGATGCATATAGGTATTTTCAAGAAAGGTAGAAAATATGAGCAGTAAAGATATTGCAATGAAACTAGCTGAACTGTTGAACAGTAAGAAGGCTGAAGATATTGTCGTAATAGATATAGCAGAAAAGTCTTCTTTTGCTGATTTTCTTGTAGTTGCGAGCGGAACTTCTGATAGACATATAGAATCTTTGATTGATGATGTTGAAGATCTTGCGGCACAGGATGGTGTTCCAACAAAGGGAATAGAAGGAAAGAATGGTACAGGCTGGATATTACTAGACCTTGGCGATGTTATCGTCAATATTTTCAGTCGTGAAATGAGATCTAAATATAATATAGAGAAAGTTTGGGCCGACTGTGAAATGACCCATTTGGAGGAATAGTATGGAACAAAGATATGATTTCAAAAAGATAGAAAAGAAATGGCAAAAATATTGGGATGAAAAGAACTCATTTAAGGTAGTAGAGGACAAAAGTAAGGAAAAATATTATGTTCTCGAAATGTTCCCATACCCATCTGGCAAGCTTCATATGGGACATGTAAGAAACTATTCAATAGGTGATGTAATCGCTAGAACCAAGAAAATGCAAGGATTTAACGTTCTTCATCCGATTGGATTTGACTCTTTTGGTCTCCCAGCAGAAAATGCTGCAATCAAGCATGGCGTTGCCCCTGATAAATGGACATGGGAAAACATCCATGAAATGGAAGATAACCTAAAATCACTAGGACTATCATATGACTGGGATAGAGAGGTACAGACATGTAGTCCGGATTACTATAAGTGGATGCAGTGGATTTTCATTCAGTTCTACAAAAAAGGACTAGCATACAAGAAGGATAATCCAGTTAACTGGTGTCCTAGTTGCCAAACAGTACTTGCAAACGAGCAGGTAGTTGACGGATGCTGTGAAAGATGTGGAACTGTTGTAGGTAAGAAAAATCTATCACAGTGGTATCTAAAGATAACAGAATACGCTGATAAGCTTCTTGCTAACCTAGATGAACTAGAAGGATGGCCTGAAAAAGTTAAAGTAATGCAGAAGAACTGGATTGGACGTTCAGAAGGTGCTTTAATTAGCTTTCCAATAAAGGATTCCGATAAAATTCTTGATGTTTTCACAACTCGTGCAGATACTGTTTTTGGTGTAACATCAATGGTTGTTGCACCTGAACACCCATACTTGCTAGAGCTTGTTGAGGGAACGGAACAGGAAGAAGCTGTCAAGGCCTATATTGAAGAAGTTTCACATAAGAACGATATTGAAAGAACTTCAACAACTAATGAAAAGACAGGTGTTTTCACCGGTAGATATACAATTAATCCACTAAATGGCAAAGAAGTTCCAATCTATGTATCTGACTATGTTCTCATCGGATACGGTACTGGTGCAATCATGGTTGTGCCAGCTCACGATCAGAGGGACTTTGATTTTGCAAAGAAATTTGGAATAGAGATTATTCCTGTAGTTGAACCAGCTGATAAGGATGTAGATGTAAACAATCTAAAAGAAGCCTTTGCAGCAGAAGGAAAAATGATCAACTCGGGTAAATTTGATGGTCTAGACAATAAAGAAGCAATAGCTGCGGTTATAGATTACCTAGAAAGCGAAAACAAAGGTCACAAGACTATAAACTTTAGGCTAAGAGACTGGCTTATTTCCCGTCAGCGCTACTGGGGAACTCCTATACCAATGGTATACTGCGATAGCTGTGGATGGGTTCCAGAAAATGAAGAAAACCTTCCAATACTTCTTCCTAAAGACGTTGAGTTTACAGGTAAGGGAGAATCACCCCTATCAACTTCAAAGACTTTTGCTGACTGCAAGTGTCCTAAATGTGGAAAGGCCGCTAAGAGAGAGCTTGATACAATGGACACCTTCCTTGATTCATCATGGTATTTCTTAAGATATTGTGATGCAAAGAATGACAAAGCAGCATTTGATAAGGATAAAACAGATTACTGGATGAATGTTGATCAGTATATCGGTGGTGTTGAACACGCAATTCTTCACCTTATGTATGCTCGTTTCTTCCAGATGGCACTACATGACCTAGGGCTTGTAAAAGACGAAGAACCGTTCAAGAACCTTCTAACTCAGGGAATGGTTAACAAGGACGGATCAAAGATGAGTAAATCAAAGGGAAATGTTGTCAGTCCTGAGGAGATTATCAATAAATACGGAGCTGACACAGCTAGATTATTCATCCTATTTGCTGCACCTCCTGAGAAGGAACTTGAATGGTCAGATCAGGGTGTAGAAGGCAGCTATAGGTTCCTAAACCGTGTATATAGACTTGTAAGTGAGTTTGTCGAAAAATATGGTACAGACATTGACACATCAAAGGTTGAAACAATTACAGATGAAGATAAGCAGCTTAACTTTGTTCTTAATTCAGCAATCAGCAAGGTAACCGAGGATACAAATGGTCGCTTTAATTTCAATACAGATATAAGTGCTATTATGGAGCTTGTTAATGAGCTTTATAAGTATAAGGAACTTAACAATATAAACAAAGAACTTTTAGCATTTACTATTGAAAAAACAGTAACTATACTTTCACCATTTGCACCACACCTATGCGAAGAGCTTTGGGAGGCTCTTGGACATGAAGGCTCAGTAGGTGACGAGACATGGCCAAGCTTTGATGAATCAGCACTTGTAAAATCAACAGTTGAAATAGTTATTCAGGTTAATGGAAAACTCAAAACAAAAATGGATATACCTGGAGATTTCGGCAAAGCTGAGATGGAAAAGCTTGTTTCAGAGTCTGCTGAAATTAAAGAATTTATTGCAGATAAAAATGTTGTAAAGATAATTGCTGTACCGGGAAGACTTATCAACATCGTTGTTAAGTAGAGGTTTTATATGAAAAATACAAACATATCAAAATCTAACGGAAATAGCAAGGCAGGTTCTAATACATCAAAGAAACGCACTGGTGAGCGAAGAGACGGTCAAAAGAAAAAGGCTAACCTAAGCTCAAATAAGCCTAAGAAAAATTATCAAGCAGCTGCAAGCGCTAAACCAAAGAAATCTCAGGGTAAACAGAGCACGCCAGCTAAAACCCAAAATAATAAAACTCAGCATCCGGCTAAAAAAACAACTAGCAGATCAAATTCTGCTGTTACTAAGCCATCTACTAGGTCAAATAGACCTAGTACAAATGCTGCAAAGAAATCTAGCAAAACCAGCTGGCACAAAAAAACAAGAAAAAAACTAATGATTTTCTAAAAAAATCATACCTCTTGGTGGATTAAATGAAATCGGAAAGAATATTACTGTTTTTGGAGTACCGAGATCAAATTTTGATTATCGACTGCGGAATGTCATTTCCTGAAGACGATATGTACGGAATCGATGTAGTTATTCCTGATTTTAGCTACCTTGAGAAAAATGCAAATAAGATAGTTGGGCTTGTAATTACACATGGTCACGAAGATCATATAGGCGCAATACCTTACTTCCTAAGAAAGGTTAACGTGCCTATCTACGCAACAAGAATCACTCTTGGACTTATTGAAAATAAGCTAAAGGAAAGAGGAATTTCAGGAAATTTAAATGTAATAACCGCTGGAGATAAATTCCGAGTAGGTGATTTTACAGTTCAAACTATACGAACAACTCATTCAGTTGCTGATGCTATAAGCCTTAATATATCAACACCAGCAGCTACACTGTTCCATACAGGTGACTTTAAGATAGACTATACTCCTATTGATGGAGAGCCTATTGATCTTCAAAAGTTTGCAGAAATTGGAATGCAGGGCGTAGATATTATGCTTGCAGATAGTACAAATGCTACTAGAAAAGGCTTTACAAAATCCGAGAAATTTGTCGGTGAAGCTCTAGATAAAATATTTAGTAGAGCTAAAGGTCGTATCATTATTGCTACATTCTCTTCTAATGTACATCGTGTCCAAAAGATTATAGAACTCGCAATCAAATACGGTAGAAAGTTTACTGTTTCTGGAAGAAGCATGGATAATGTTGTGAATCTTGCACAGGAACTAGGATATATCAAATTTCCTAAGGGAAGTTATGTTGAACTAAATAAAGCAAATAATATTCCTGATAGCGAGATGGTTATCATCACTACAGGAAGCCAAGGCGAGCCTATGTCAGCCTTGACACGTATGGCAAATGATGAACACAGAAATGTAAGCTCAAGAAGGGCGATATGGTAATTCTTTCATCTTCGCCTGTTCCAGGAAACGAGAAGAGCGTATCAAATGTTGTAAACAGACTATACGACAAGGAAGTCGATGTAATTTATAACGATATCGCAGATATCCATGTATCTGGACACGCTTGCCAGGAGGAGTTAAAGCTAATACAGTCGCTTATCAAGCCAAAGTTCTTCATGCCTGTGCACGGTGAATCTAGACATCTTAAGGAGCACGCTAAACTAGCAGAAAGCCTAGGTCAAAAGCCTGAGAATATCTTTATTCTATCAAATGGAGATCAGCTCAGCGTAAACAAGGAACGTGCTATAAAGTTTGAAAACGTTGTAAGCGCAGATGATATACTTGTTGATGGACTAGGAGTTGGAGATGTTGGAAACATCGTTCTAAAAGATAGAAAACTACTTTCAGAATCAGGACTTATTATAGTAGTTGCATCTGTAGATATAAAGGCAGGAATTTTAGTTTCAGGCCCAGAGATAGTATCTAGAGGTTTCATATACGTAAAGGAAAAACGAAGATATTATCAATAAAGCTAAGGAAATTGCAGAAAGAAGCATAAACGACAGCTTAAGCTATAGAAATGTAGATTGGAATGAAATGAAGACTTCTGTAATTGAAGATCTGAGAAAGTTTATCTACAAAAATACACATAGAAGCCCGCTAATACTTCCAATTTTTTTATGGATATATAAAAATATTGTTAAACAGGCATAAATTTGCTATAATATACGGTATCGAAATCAGTATAAGAAAGAGAGAAAAACATGATTACAGCAGGAGATTTTAGAAAAGGTATAACTTTTGAGATCAATGGTGAACCATATGTAATACTTGACTTCCAGCATGTAAAGCCAGGTAAGGGTGCTGCTTTTGTAAGAACAAAATATAAGAACATCATCACAGGAGCAACAAGAGAAGAAGCTTTCAACCCAAGTGATAAGTTTGAGAACGCTCGTATAGATACAAAGACAATGCAGTATCTATATAACGATGGAGATCTATATTACTTCATGGACAATGAGTCATATGAGCAGATTCCTATCGGCAAGGACCAGGTAGAAGAAGCTATGAAGTACCTAAGAGAAAACGATGAAGCTACAATTAAGTTCTATAACGAAAAGCCGTTCCTAGTAGAGGCTCCAAACTTCGTTAACCTGACTGTAATAGAGACAGAGCCTGGCGTAAAAGGCGATACTGCTACAAACGTAACAAAGGCAGCTACAGTTGAAACAGGTGCTGTAATACAAGTTCCAATTTTCATAAACGAAGGCGAAAAGATTCAGATAGATACAAGAAGTGGCGAGTATCTAGGTAGAGCAAAATAATAACTATGAGAAGAGGGGGAACGCATATTGCGTTCCCCTTACATACATATAAAGGATAATATGAAAAGTAAATTTAAAAAAATTCATTTTGTCTGTAGTAATCTTGCTGGTTATAGCTTTAGGATGCTCATTTTACTATGTGCATTCAGCTGGTAAGCCATTTGATGCTAAGTCAGACAAGAGAATAAACATAGAGGTAGTTCAGGGAGCTACTGTAAAAACAATATCAGATGAGCTGGAGAAAAAGGGTGTAATTAAGTCATCCTTTGCGTTTAGGCTATATTGTAAGGTACATGGGCTGGATAATGGATTTCAGGCCGGAAGCTATTTGTTCTCACCGTCAATGAGTGCAGAAGATATAGCAAAAGACCTTAAGACTGGAAATGTAAATAATACGACTTTCACCATTCCAGAAGGATATACTACAAAGCAAATCGCCAAAAAATTATCCAAAGATGGTGTAGTTGATTACGATAAATTTATGAGTGCTGTTGCTAACGAAAAATTCGACTATAGCTTTTTAAATGATTCTGTGCAAGGTGAAAGCAGACTAGAAGGCTTCTTGTTTCCAGATACTTATTCTGTTCCAAAGGGATCTAACGAGAAGTTTATAATAAACGAGATGCTTAAACGCTTTGATGAGATATACACACCTGACATGCGTAAAAAAGCTAAAAAGATGGGATATACAGATAGAGAGATAGTCACAGTAGCTTCTATTATCGAAAGAGAGACTGTTTTAGACGATGAGAGGGCAAAGGTTGCCAGTGTAATCTATAACAGATTAGATAAGAATATGAAGCTTCAGATGTGCTCTTGCGTGCAGTTTCTGCTTGGAAAACAGAAGCATTTCCTAGATGAAAATGATATATCAATTGAATCACCATATAATACATATATATATGAAGGGCTTCCACCTGGACCTATAGCTTGCCCAGGTAAAGCTTCACTTGAAGCAGCCCTAAATCCAGCAAAGACAGATTATATTTACTTTGTTGTGAGCGATAAGGGTGATGGCTCTATGAAATTCTCTAAGGACTACGACGAATTCCTAAAAAACAAGGAAGATTATTATGCTTCAGTTGAGGGTAAATAAGTATGGCAAATCTTAGAGATGATATTAGAGACTATATAAACAGCTTTTACGAGCCTATATGCGATGAGCTTATGGGTCTTAGATTGATGTCAGAAGAGGAATATATTCCAGTTATCAGAAGAGATACTGAGATGTTTCTTAGAACTGTTTTAGAGAGCAAGAGACCTAAGAAAATACTAGAGATAGGCACTGCTATTGGGTATTCTGCAATGTATTTTTCTAGAATATGTAAAGATGCAGAGATATATTCTATAGAAAAGGATGAAGAAATACTTGAGATAGCAAAGAAAAATGTGGCTTCATTTGACAACTCGGGTAGAATTCATTTTATGCTCGGCGATGGTCAGGAGCAATGCGATAAGCTCTTTGATATGGGAATATCAGACTTTGATTTTGTATTAATAGATGCGGCAAAGAGTCATTACAGACGTTTCTTTGATGCAGCAGTTAGAGTCTGTGCAAATAATGCAATCATAATTTCTGATGATATTTGGCAAAGAGGTGTCACTGTTTCAGAGAAATACGATTGTAAAGCTAAACATCGCACAAATGGAAGAAGAATGAATGAGTTTTTGAGTTTTCTAACCCATTGCCCATATCTTCATACTACTTTGCTTGACATAGGTGATGGATTAGCATTAAGTGTTTATAAGGGGAATACATGCAAAGAATAGAATTATTAGCACCTGCGGGTGATTTAGAAAAGCTAAAAATAGCTATTGAATACGGTGCAGATGCCGTATATTTTGGTGGTCAGATGTTCAGCCTTAGAGCTGGAGCTGGTGGCTTCACAAAGGAAGACATGATTGAGGGACTTGAGTTTGCTCATGAGAGAGGTAAGAAGTGTTACATGACGCTTAATATCTTTGCTCATAATGAAGACATCAAGCCTTTGACAGAATATCTTCATTCAATTAAGGAGCTACCAATAGATGCATTCTTAATTTCTGATCCAGGAATCATGGCACTCATCAAGGATATTATTCCAAATGCTGAGATACATCTTTCAACTCAGGCTAACATGACAAACTATGCAACCGCAAATTTTTGGTACAATATGGGGCTTAAGCGCCTTGTTTTAGCTAGAGAATTGTCTCTTGCAGAGATTGAAGAACTGATGAAAAACATTCCAGAAGATCTAGAAATTGAGGCTTTCGTACACGGTGCAATGTGCATTTCATATTCAGGAAGATGCTTGCTCAGTAATTTCATGGCTGATAGAGATTCAAATAGAGGAAGATGTGCACATCCTTGTCGCTGGAAATATGCACTTCAGGAGGAGAAGAGACCTGGAGAATATTATCCAATAGAAGAGGATGAGCGCGGTACATACATAATGAATTCCAAAGATCTATGTATGATAGAGCATATTGAAGACCTTGCTAAGTCAAACATTGCTTCAGCTAAGATTGAAGGCAGAAATAAGAGCATTTTTTATCTTGCTATTGTAATTGGTGCATATAGAAGAGCTATTGATGCATACTATGAAGGCAGATACGATGATGCCGAAAAAGAGCAGTGTCTAATTGAGCTAAGTAAGGCGAGCCATAGGGAGTTTACAACTGGATTCTACTATGAAAAAGCTGATGAGGATGCACAAAACTACAAGTCATCTTCATATGTCAGAGAATATTCCTTTGTCGGTATGATTAAGGGATATGACGAAGAAACATCTATGGCGATAGTAGAGCAGAGAAATAAGATGCTAATTGGCGATACAGTGGAGATATTTGGACCTGATTGCAGAGCATTTGAACAAACTATTACAGAGATGTACGATTTAGAAACGGGAGAAGCACTAAAGAGTGCACCTCATCCACAGCAAATGCTTAAGATTAAAGTAGACAGACCAGTTAAAGTCAATTATATGATGCGTAAGGAAACGAAATAAAGGAGATAACATGTCAAGTGACCCCATTAGCCCAAGTTTAGGAATATCGATAATAGCAGCATTGATGTTGCTTCACGCTTTGATAATACTCTGCAACACTGCATTTAGCAATGTTAGCCTTAATAGGGTTCTAATCCCAAATTCAGCAGGAAAAGACAATAAGGGAATCCTTGTTGAGAAGATTCTTCAGAAACCTTTTAGATGCAGATATACAAATAGAATTGTGAATTACGCCTGTATAATAGCAGGTGCTGTTATCGTTTTGTTAATGTCTTGCAGAATCTACGTGGGACTTCCTGTATACTTTGCAGCGCTACTAATTTTAGGCGAGCTCTTTCCAAGAAAGCTCGCAATTCAGCATAGCGATATAATCGTATATAAATTTTCAGGCTTTCAGAATTTCATTTTGATAGTATTTTATCCAATCGTTATAATTTCTAAGTTTTTTACCGATATAGTGCTTAAGATTTTCCGTCAAAATACGAAGATTGAAATGAATAGATTCTCTGAGGAAGATGTAATGTCCATGCTTGAAGCTGGACAGCAAAGCGGTGACATCAAAGAAGAAGGCAAGAAGATGATCAACAGTATCTTCGAATTCGATGATGAGCTAGCATATGAAATTATGACACCGAGAACTGATGTTTTCCTCATAGATCTAGACGATCCAGCAGAAGAGTACATGGATCAGCTCATGGAGCTTAGATATTCAAGAATTCCAGTATGTGAAGGTGAATCTGACAATATCATAGGTATTCTTCATATCAAAGATTATCTTATTAAGGCAAGAGAAGACGGCTTTGAAAATGTCGATATCAAATCAATACTAAGAAAGCCTTACCTAGTTCCAGAAACTAAGAACATAGACTCTCTTTTCTTTGAATTACAAAAGGAGAGACAGCACATAGCCATTTTGATAGATGAATATGGTGGATTTAGTGGAATCGTTACCATGGAAGATATTATCGAAGAAGTAATGGGTGAAATTGACGACGAGTACGACGAAGAGGAATTCTCACTACATAAGGTAGATGATTCCACATATATTATCAACGGTAAGGCAAATCTAGATGACCTTAACGAAGAACTCAATATAGAGCTTGAGTCGGATAATAGTGAGACCTTGGGTGGATTTCTCATCGATTTACTTGGAGAAATTCCAACAGAGGATGAGACTGACCGCGTAATTAAATTTAAGAACTTTGAATTTACAATTCTATCTGTTAAGGATAGACGAATAGAAAGCATCAAAATGAGTATCTTGCCTGAGCAAGAGGAAGATATGGAAGATGAAGAGCAATAAACTCACTCTTGGCATATTTGCTTCAGCAGATGCAGGTAAAACAACACTTTCAGAGAATATTCTATTTAGCTCAGGTGTTACAAGACGCCTAGGCCATGTAGATGATGGTGACACTTTGCTAGATAGCGATATCATGGAAAGAAAACGTGGTATAACTATTTTTTCAAAGGAAGCAAGATTCAGTGCAGGTGATATGGATGTCGTGCTTATCGACACTCCAGGTCACATTGACTTTGCTGCGGAAGCCGAAAGGAGCCTAAACGTACTTGATGCTGCTATTTTAATTATATCGTCTGAGGGCGTAAATAAACGTACAAGACAGATTTGGAGCAAGCTAGATAGATATGCTATTCCTAGAATTATCTTTGTTAATAAGTGTGATCTAGCATCTTTTGATAAGGAGAAGATAAGCACGCAGCTTCAAAGCCTATCATCAGTTGTTTTTGATGCAGTTAAGTTACAGAACATTGATGAAGCTATTAACGAAAAAATTGCTTTAAGCAGTGATTATGCACTTGATATCTTTGAGCAAAAAGCAAACTTTGATGAACAAGACCTAAAGAGTGCTTATAAATAAAGCTGCTCTTTTTCCATGCATTTATGGTTCTGCACTTAGGGGCGATGGCGTAAAAGAGCTTATTAGCTTGCTTTCATATTTTGATGTGATGCGAGAATACGATGATGCTTTCAGCTGTTTTGTATATAAGATTACAAGAGACAAAAGCGGAAGCAGGCTTTCTCATGTAAAAATTACCGGCGGGAGTGTATCACTAAAGCAAAGCATTAATGACGAGAAAATAAACGATATAAGATTTTATAACGGTGATAAATTCATATCAAAGCAAGAAGCCTCTGCAGGTGAAATTTGCGTGCTCACGGGACTAGAAAAAACACTTTCCGGTCAGCTTATTGACAGAAATAAAATAGCCATCTTGCCCCAAAGCGATGCCTCTGCAGTAAGTAGAAAATTAATATTACCAAACGGTGCTGATTTTCAAAGTGCAGTTAAGGAGCTTAATAAAATATTTGAAGAGCTACCTGAGATACAACTAGAAATTGAAAACACAAACGATATAAGAATTTCAGTTTCAGGTGAGCTACAGCTTCAGACGCTTTCTCAGCTTATCGAAAGAAGACTAGGATACTCAGTTGAATTTGGGGATGAATCCATAACATATTTAGAGACTATATCAAAGAAAGTTGAAGGTTATGGACATTTTGAGCCATTAAAGCATTATGCTGAGGTTCATGTTAGATTAATTCCTCTGCCACAGGGCTCAGGAATCAAAGTAAGCTCTTTGTGTAGCGAGACAGAGCTTCCGCTTGGAAAACAAAATAAGATTCTTAATATACTTCAGGAATATGATCATAGAGGCGTTCTCATAGGTGCAAGGCTTACCGATGTCGAAATCGTATTGCTTCATGCGCGTGAACATGCAAGACATACAGAAGGCGGAGATTTCCTAGAAGCTTCAAGGCGTGCGGTAAGACAAGCGCTTATGAAATCAGATTCTTTACTTTTAGAACCAGTTTATAGCTTTGAGATATCTGTCTCAAGCGATGATTTTGGCAAGATAAACTCTGAACTTGCTAAATTAGGTGCTACCATAGATTTACATGAATTAAATGGCGATATAATCGAGCTAAAAGGAAGTGCTCCTGTAGTTAGTTTAAAACCTCATTTAGAGGAATTTTCGACATTTAGTCATGATGGCTCAAGCTTTGATATAAGCAGTGGTGGATATCTCCCATGTAGAAATAGTGACGAAGTTATAAGTAGCCATAGATATAATCCTGATGAAGACTTTGATAATCCATCTTCTTCAATTTTTACAAGAAACGGCAGCGGTGTATCTATTAGCTGGCAAGAATGTGAAGAGTTCATGCATATTAAACCTTATGTGAAGCGATCATCCTCTGGTTTTGAAAGAAATACTAACTATCCAAGGCGAAGTCTAGATGAAATATTTGAACAGACCTATGGCAAGAGGGATGTAAGTCATGTTAAGTACAAGAAAGTCATAAGGCCTGAGCCTGATGAACATAAACATCCATCAAAACCACTTCGAAACAAAGTAAGTGCAAAGCATGTGCTCCTGGTAGATGCATACAACCTAATACATGCAAATACAGAACTAAAAGAGCTAGCAAGACTTGATCTAGGAGCTGCTAGAGAAAAACTATCGGAAACTGTTGCAGAATACGCAGCTATGAAGGGATTTGAACCGATAATTGTCTTTGATGCATATAAAAACAAAGATAAACTTGCAAGTAAGGAAGAGACCTTGGGTGTTTCACTCATATTCACAGCAAGTAACGAAACGGCTGATAGCTATATAGAAAGATATGTATTTGAGCACATCAAAAGTGAAAACATCACAGTTGTGACATCTGATAGACTTGAACAGATGACAATATTTCAAATGGGTGCAAACCGGCAGTCGGCAAGCGATTTCTTTAAGGAATTTGATTTGTTAAAAGCCCAGCTGATGCCTCGCTTATTGCACTGAATAAGTAAATGATATAATTTCAGTGTCTATGGAGGTAGTCTATAGTGAGTAACGAAAGCATATATGGAGTTCGCTTATCCAATGATTTCATAGCAATTTGCATAGCTTCTTGCGTCAGATCAATTGAAGGCGTAATTGATTTTGATGATAGCATTCCTCAGAATTTGAGCATAAACATGCTTAAGCGTGAGGCAAAGGCAAGCAGGGGAGTTAAGCTGTACAAAAAAAACGATGCATTAGGCATAGACCTATACATAATCGTATCATACGGCGTGCAAATTCCACAGCTAGCTTGGCAGATACAGAGAACTGTAAAAAGCTATGTTAAGGACATTATTGGGATAAATACAGAAGAGATAAATGTACATGTACAAGGTGTACGCATATTAGGAGAGAACTTATGACAAGACAGAATGCGCGTGAGATTATTATGCAAATCCTTTATCAACTCGATGTAAACAATGAATTCGATGTTGATGAACAGGGAAAGTATTTAGAAAATCTCGAGATGGGAAAACAAGAGGAATATTGCAGAAACTTGCTCTCACTTGTTTGCAATAAAAAGTCAGAAATTGACGAAAAGATTTCCGCTAACTGTCGTAACTGGACTGTAAGTAGAATGCCAAAAACAGATCTTGCAGTTCTAAGACTTGCTGTATGTGAGATTCTCTTTTTAGACGAAATGCCTGATTCAGTTTCAATTAACGAGGCTGTAGAGCTCGCAAAGAAGTATGGAGAGGAAAAATCATCTTCATACATCAACGGAATCTTAGGTTCCATTTCAAGATCAAAGGAAAATTAGAACTAAATGAAGTATTCACTTGGCATAGATACAAGCAATTATAAGACTTCGATAGCGCTTACTAATATCGACGGTGATATAGTCTATGATAAGAGAATTCTGCTAAATGTGGATAAAGGAAAGCGCGGACTAAGACAGCAGGAAGCGCTTTTTCAGCATATCAACAATTTGCCCATTCTTTTTGATGATATGTTTAGAAACTTTGATGCATGTGATATAGCATGTGTATCCGTCTCTGATAAGCCAAGGAACATATCTGGCTCATACATGCCAGCATTTCTAGCTGGAGTATCACAGGCAAATATACTTGCTAGCAGTCTTAAATGCCCTTTATATAGGTTTTCACACCAAGATGGACATGTACGCGCAGCATCAAGATTTACCGAGCTTAGCGATTCAATGCACTACGTGAGTTTGCATTTTTCAGGAGGAACTACAGAGGTTCTTTTATATGAAGATGGAGAGCTTAGCATTATAGGTGGAACAAAGGATATTTCATTAGGGCAGTTACTTGACCGTATAGGGACAGAGCTAGGCCTGATTTTTTTCCATGTGGAGAAGAGCTTGATAACATTGCTTATGACTGCTTAAACCAGTCTAATTTATCAAAGAAAATTAATCTTCCAAAGATAAAATCTAAATCAGGATATATCAATCTTTCTGGTATAGAATCTGCGGTTTTTAGATATATTGACGGAAGAACATTAGACAAAGATGATTTAAATCAACTTATACTAGGTGTTTTTTCTAGCATTAGTTCAGCTATTTTGGATATGCTAGAAGACGTATATGACGAATATAGAATTAGTGATTTCTTGTTTGCAGGAGGGGTATCCTCGAGCAAGACATTAAGAAAAATGCTTGATGAAGCAGATGCAAAGCTTAATTTAGTATTTTGCGAGCCAATGCTTTCATCAGATAATGCAATAGGAATATCTTTGCTTGGGGGTGAAAAAATATGGCAATAAAACCTGTTTCAGTTTCCATGCTGAACGAGTATATAGGCAAGGTTATTGCTACAGATCCTCTTCTTTGTAATGTAGTAGTCAAAGGAGAGATAACCTCAATCAAATATCACGGAACAGGACATGTTTATTTCAGCATTTCTGACCATAAGAGTAAAATTAATTGCTTTTTAGCTAAGCAAAGAGCAATGCTACTCACCGAAATGCTAAGTGATGGTGATGAAGTAATTCTCACTGGACAAGTAAGTGTTTACCAAAAAGGTGGATACTACTCACTTAATGTCACTAGCGTAGAGATAGAAGGCGAGGGTGCTTTAGCTGCTGAATTTGCAAAGATAAAGGCAAGACTAGAAAAGGAAGGACTCTTTGATCCAAATCACAAGAAACCACTTCCTGCATTTCCAAAGCATATTGGAGTAGTGACATCTGAGACTGGCGCTGCTGTAAAGGATATACTAGCAATAATTCAATCTAGAACAAGACTTACGGATGTCAGCATATTCCCAGTCGCGGTGCAAGGCGATAGAGCCCCATCAGAAATAAGTCAAATGATTAAATTCCTTTCTGATACTAGAAGTGATGACATAGATCTTTTGATAGTCGGTAGAGGTGGAGGCTCACCTGAAGACTCATGGTTTTTAACAGTGAGGAGTTAGCAAGAAGCATATTTGACTGCAAGATACCTGTAATATCTGCAGTAGGACATGAGATTGACTTTACTATATCCGATTTTGTTGCCGATGTAAGGGCAGAGACCCCTACGGCTGCAGCTGAACTTGCAGTACCAGACATGAAACTTTTATATGAGAAAATCAATAAATTGCACGAGGATATTTCCCTTAATCTAAGCAATAGACTCATGTACGATGAGATAAGGATAAAAAATATCCATGACAGCATTTCTCACATTTTGACTAATAAAATTCAAAGCTATGAAAACACGCTCAATCAGCTCGCTATTTTGCTGAGCGAAAATAATCCTAAGGCAATACTTGAGCGAGGATATAGCATACTTTCAGACGAAAATGGCATGCCTATAGCTAGTGTAAGCAGGCTCCAAAATGAAGCAAGCTACAAGCTCAATCTTTCCGATGGAAGTGCAAATTGCAGGATTTATGACATATTGGAGGACGTATAATATGGCAGATAATAAGCAGGATATAAGTTTTGAGGAAGCTCTTGCAAAACTTAATGATATAGCAACCAAATTAAAGGCAAAGGACATATCCCTAGAGGATACAATAAAGTACTTCGAAGAAGGAAACGAATGCTATAAGCTTTGTAAGGATATCTTAGATAATGCAAAGCAGAAGATAGAGGTTTATCAAGGAGAGTAGGAATGAGAGAAGACTATAACGAATATAAATCGCTAGTTAATGACTATTTGCTAGACTATCTACCACGTGTAGATGCTATGAGTAACACTTTATATGAGTCCATGGTCTATTCGCTTACCGCTGGAGGAAAGCGTCTCAGGCCTGTTTTACTACTTGCAGCTTGTGAGTTTGCAGGTGGAAATTCTATGGAGGCGCTACCATTTGCATGTGCAATGGAATACATACACACATATTCCTTGATTCATGATGATCTACCAGCTATGGATGATGACGATCTTAGAAGGGGAAGACCAACAAACCATAAGGTTTATGGAGATGGAATGGCAACACTTGCAGGCGATGGACTTTTAAATACTGCATTTGAAGTTATGAATAAGAATCTTCTAATGTATTTTGATAAACCAGAGGAACTAAAGAAACGCATAAATGCAATGTACTGCATTGCAAAGGCTGCAGGTGTAGGCGGAATGATAGCAGGTCAAGCATCTGATATAGAAAACGAAAACACAGACTGTACTAATGAGATGCTAGAATATATTCACATAAATAAAACTGGTGCACTCCTTACTGCTGCTGTTAGAGCTGGGCTTTACCTAGGAAACGCTGATGATGAGATGGTAAAGAACATGACAAAGTATGCAGAGTGTCTTGGTCTAGCTTTCCAAATTGCCGATGACATTTTAGATGTAAAAGGTAACCCTGAAATGCTAGGTAAGAACACTGGTACAGACGCAGCTAAGGCTAAGACAACATATATTTCAGTAAATGGGTTAGAGAACTCAATTAAACGCCTTGATGAGCTTACTAATGAAGCAGTTGAGGCTATTGCGCCTTACTACGATAATGCAGAGTTTTTCCGTGATCTTGTCAGAAAGCTAGCATCTAGAAACGATTAATCGAGGAATACAATGTCGAATCATATTAAAGATTACAAGCTACCAGAGGATATAAAGTCAATGGATGAAAATTCCCTTGAGCTTTTTAAGTACCGGAATAAGGGCATTTTTGATAGACACAATATCAAAGACAGGAGGACATCTCGCCTCAAATCTTGGCGTTGTTGAAATCAGTGTCGGATTACATAAGATCTTTGATTTTTCCAAAGGATAAGCTTATCTGGGATGTCGGACATCAATCGTACATACATAAAATTTTGACAGGAAGAGCTGATCAGTTTAGCACTCTAAGACAAAACGATGGAATGTCTGGATTTCCAAAGCGTTCCGAAAGCGAATACGATATCTATGATACAGGACATTCCAGTACCTCTATTTCTGCTGCCATGGGACTTGCAGTAGCTAGAGATCTTAAAAAGAGCGATGAAGAAGTTATCGCAGTAATTGGGGATGGGGCAATGACCGGAGGTCCTTCTTTTGAGGCACTCAATAACCTTGGGAGCCTAGGATCAAAAGTTATAATCGTTTTAAACGATAATGGAATGTCAATATCAGAGATAAACGGTGGACTTTCAGAGCACCTAAGTAAACTAAGAACCTCTTCAGAGTATCAAAATACAAAGAACAACATAAAGAAAGCTATAAACAAAATTCCTGATTTAGGAAAGCCACTAAGCAAGGGCATAGCTGGTCTCAAAAGAGCTGTTAAGTATGCGATTTTCTCAGGTGGAGTTATATTTGAGGAGCTTGGAATCACTTATCTAGGTCCTTTTGATGGCAACAATATGTCAGATGTTCTCAGAGGCCTAAACCAAGCTAAGAATGCTTCAGGACCTGTTTTAGTACACTTCATAACAAAGAAGGGCAAGGGGTACAAGCAGGCAGAGCAAAATCCGGATAAATTTCATGGAATAGGTGCTTTTGATAAGGAGACAGGAGTTACTTTATCAAAGTCACAGACTAGCTACTCAGAAATCTTTGGAAAAAAGATGTTTGAACTTGCAGAGAAAAACGATAAACTCGTTGCGCTTACTGCTGCAATGTGTACGGCAACCGGTCTTGACCAAATGAGAGACAGATTCCCTAAGCGCGTGTTTGATGTCGGTATAGCAGAAGCTCATGCATGCATATTTGCTGCAGGTCTTGCTCTAGGCGGCATGCATCCAGTGGTTGCAATATATTCATCGTTTTTACAGAGAGCATATGACGAAATTATTGAGGATGTCTGTCTGCAGAAACTTCCAGTTACTTTCGCAATAGATAGAGCAGGTATAGTTGGTGCTGACGGCGAAACTCATCACGGTATCTTTGATCTATCGTATTTGCTTCCACTACCTAATATGACAGTGCTGGCACCTTGCGATTCACATCAACTAGAAGACATGCTCGAATATGCTACATCAAAGGATGCACCTTTTGCTATCAGATACCCAAGAGGAAGCGCTGATATGACAAGGCACATCGAAGGCTCTTTTGAACTCAAAAACAATGTGATTTCAGAAGGTAAAGATGTAAATATAATAGCTGTTGGAACCATGTTAAATAAAGCTATTAAGGCCTCAGAGAATTTAAAAGAACAGGGAATAGATGCTAAGGTGTGCAGTGCGTCTGTGCTAAAACCTTTTGATGATAGCATCATTAACTCAAGTGATAAACTTATTGTGACATTAGAGGACAATCTGATTCGTGGTGGTTTTGGTGAATATATAGCTGCAAATTACACAAATAGGGTTGTTAATTTAGGATGGCCTGACAAGTTTATTGAACACGGTGACTGCGAATACCTATATAAAAAGTATGGTCTTGATGCTGAATCGATAGCGGAAAGGATAAGGCAAGAACTTGAAGGAAAGGCTTGATGTACTTCTTGTAAAGAAGGGATTTTACCCATCACGAGAAAAGGCAAAGACCGCTATAATGGCGGGACTTGTATTTGTTGACGGTCAAATAAGCGACAAAGCTGGTATGTCTATAAATACCGACTGTGATATTACCGTTAAGCAAGATTTATGTCCATATGTAAGCAGAGGTGGTCTTAAGCTTGAGAAGGCTATAGACTTATTTGATATAGACCTAAAAGATAAGGTATGCATGGACATAGGTGCATCAACTGGTGGTTTTACAGACTGCATGCTTATAAATGGAGCAAGCAAGGTTTATGCTATTGATGTTGGTTATGGACAGCTTGCATGGAAGCTTAGAAGCGATAGCAGAGTTATAAATATTGAGAAATGTAATTTTAGGTATTTTGATCCGTCTAATCTCGATGAAGAAATCGATTTCATGAGTATGGATGTATCATTTATTTCACTTAAACTTATCTTTCCTGTTGCTGCAAAACTACTTAAAGATGGAGGCTCAATCCTATGCCTAGTTAAGCCTCAGTTTGAGGCCGGAAGAGAACAGGTGGGAAAAAATGGTATTGTAAGAGATACCAAAGTCCACGAAGAAGTTATAGAAAAAGTCATTTCTTATGCGCAAGAAAATAATTTAATTGCTAAAAAAACTTAACATTTTTCTCCAATTACAGGGTGCAAAAAGGCAATATAGAGTATCTTTTACATCTTAACAAACAGAAAAATATAGGTTATAATAAGTCATATACAGACAATTTTAATGTCTCAGAAGTAGTCCAAATCTCTCATGCAGAGTTGGTATAAATTATCTTATATTATTAAAAGGAGCTGTGAGTTATGAAATTTTCTAACAGAGTGCAGGAGATGCAATTTTCGCCAATAAGAAAATTCAATCCTGTTGCCGCAAAGGTAAAAGAGCAGGGCAAGAAAGTTTATCACTTTAACATCGGACAACCTGATGTAGCAACACCAGAGTGCTTTATGCAGGCAATCAAGAGCTTTGATGAGGCAGTAATCAAATATGCTGAGTCTGGCGGATTGACTTCACTACAGGATTCAGTAATCGATTATTTCAAGCAGTACGACATGCATTACGACAGAAAAGACATGATCGTTACAAACGGTGGTTCAGAAGCGCTAACAATGGCATTCCTTGCACTTGTTAACCCAGGTGAAGAAGTTCTTATTGCAGAACCATTCTACACAAACTACCATTCATTCTTGACAACAGCTGGTGGTAAGGTTGTACCTATCACAACAAAGGCTGAGGATGGATTCACCTATGCAACAAGAGAGCAGATTGAGCCATTGATCAACGATAAGACAAGAGCTATCTGCTGTATCAGCCCAGGTAACCCAACAGGTAACGTTCTAACACTAGAAGAGATGAAGCTAATCGGCGAAATCGCTAAGGAACACGACCTATTTATAATCGCAGACGAAGTATATAGAGAGTTTGCATACGATGATCGTGAAGTAACATCATTTGGTATGATTCCTGAAATTGCTGACAGAGTTATCATCATCGACTCAGTTTCAAAGAGATTCTCTGCATGTGGAGCAAGAATTGGTCTACTTATCTCCAAGAACGAAGAGTTCATGAGCAACGTAATGAAGATTGCACAGGCAAGACTTTGCGTTTCAACTGTAGATCAGGTTGGTTCAGCTGAGCTATTCAAGCTTCCAATGTCATACTATGACGAGGTTAAGGCTGAGTACTGCGGAAGAAGAGATGCTGCATACGAAGAGATCATGAAGATTCCAGGCGCTGTATGCCAGGTTCCAGGCGGAGCTTTCTACATGACAGTTAAGCTTCCAGTAGCAGATGTTGAAGACTTCCTAATGTTCATGCTAGAAGAGTTCGAAGACAACGGTGAGACAACAATGTTTGCACCAGCTGAAGGATTCTACGCTACACCAGGACTAGGTAAGGACGAAATCCGTATCGCTTACGTACTAAACAAGGACGATATGAGAAGAGGTGCTGAACTTATTAGGCTCGGTATCGAAGCTTACAACAAGAAGCTTGGTAAATAATGATTACAGAGGGCAGCGAATCTTAGGTTCGCTGCCTAATTTGCTTATTAGACTATTTTGAGAAAGGTAATATATGCCGAAGAAACTATCTCCGATGATGGAGCAATATTTTCAAATAAAGGACCAATATCAGGATTGTATACTTTTTTATAGAGTTGGCGATTTTTACGAAATGTTTTACGACGATGCTCTCGAGGCTTCGAGGGTGCTAGAAATTGCGCTCACAGGTAAGAACTGCGGACAAGAAGAACGTGCTCCCATGTGTGGAGTTCCTTTTCATTCTGCAGAAACTTACATTCACAAACTAGTCGATAAAGGATATAAAGTAGGTATTTGTGAGCAGGTTGAGGACCCAGCTACAGCAAAGGGTATAGTTAAACGCGACGTTATTAAAATTATAACTCCGGGAACTCTAACCTCACAGATGATGCTAAACGAGAACGAAAACAACTACCTAGCAGCTATATATTGCGATAAGGCTGGAATTTCAATTTCCTATTGCGATATATCAACAGGTGAGCTTAGGACAACTGAGATGACTGCAGGTAATGACATATATAACGACATGATTAATGAAGTCAGTCGTATTGGATGCAAGGAAATCATTGTAAATGAGGGCTTTGAGGAGATTTTTTCTAAAGAAAAACTCGCAGATGCTAGCGGTGCATATGTCCAGATAAAATCCGATAAATACTATTCATCAAAGGCAGCAAAAGACATACTAGAAGAACTCTTAGGCAAGGGAGCATTTCTCGTTTCAGGAATTGCAGATAGAGAGCTTTGCCAAAAGAACTTAGGTGCTCTTTTAAGCTATTTGATGGAAACGCAGAGGCAAGGATTAAACCAGATAACAAGCTGTGTTTATTTTGAGCTAAACGACCAAATGTCACTTGATAAGGCAAGTCTTAGAAATCTAGAAATAACAGAAACTCTCTACGATAAGAATATCAAAGGTTCATTGCTAGGCGTTTTAGATAAGACAAAGACAGCCATGGGCGCAAGACTTATCAAAAAAATGCTGAGAGAACCCCTAAATGATGCAGAGAAAATCAATGATAGACTTGATGCAGTAGAGGAAATATATCTAGATCCACTTCTTGAGAATGACTTAGTAGAATCACTCAAGAAAATCTATGACTTCGAAAGATTAGCTGCAAGAATTGCAACAGGAACAGCAAACGGCAAAGACCTAATAGCACTTAGAAATTCAATAGCAGTCCTTCCAAATATCAAAGCCGACTTATCAAGCTCTTGTTCTAATCTTCTAAAAGATATACACGATGGAATATCAAATTTAGAAGATATAGCAGATTTAATAACTGAGTCCATATCCGAAAATGCTGGCTTTACAATCAAAGAAGGTGGGCTTATTATCGATGGTTACTCTGAGGACCTAGATAATCTAAAAGCATCTATCAAAGATGCAAAGACTTGGATAGCAGGGCTAGAAGCACACGAGAGAGAAAGAACAGGCATAAAAACCCTCAAAGTAGGCTATAACAAGGTATTCGGTTATTACATAGATGTAACGCGTGCAAATTCAGATTTAGTCCCTGAAGACTATATCCGTAAACAAACACTTGTTAATAACGAAAGATATATAACTCCTGAACTTAAGGAGACTGAAAATCTAGTTTTTAATGCCGAAACCAAAATAAATAAACTAGAGTATGAAATATTCGTTTCTATTCGTACGCAGATAGAGGCAAGAATTAAAGAAATACAGGACACATCAAAGGCAATCGCAATCTTGGACGTAATATGTTCTTTCGCCGCTGTAAGCCGAAATTATGGCTATACAAAGCCTATTGTAGATAACAGTAAGGAGCTTGTCATAGAAGCAGGACGCCATCCTGTTGTAGAGAGGATGGAAGGCGGTGAGCAGTTCGTATCAAATGATACATATCTCAATGATACAGATTCTAGTCTAATGATAATCACAGGTCCTAATATGTCGGGTAAATCCACATATATGAGACAAAATGCTTTGATAGTTCTTATGGCTCAGGCCGGCTGCTTTGTTCCATGTGAAAGGGCAAGGATAGGTGTAGTAGATAGAATATTTACTAGAATTGGAGCATCTGATAATCTCTCAGGTGGTCAGTCTACATTCTTTGTTGAAATGAGCGAGCTATCATACATTCTAAACTGTGCAAGTGACAGAAGCCTTATAATCCTTGATGAGATAGGTAGAGGAACAAGTACATATGACGGACTTTCAATAGCCTGGTCTTGTGTAGAATACCTCTGCAATGATAAAACTCATATACGCACTCTCTTTGCAACACACTACCATGAGCTAACAGCACTAGAAGATCAAATCGATGGCGTCAAGAACCTTAATGTAGATGTTTCAGAAGATGATGGTGATATCGTATTTCTGCATAAAATTGTGCCTGGAGCAGCAAGCCGAAGCTACGGAATCCATGTTGCAAGCTGGCAGGAGTTCCAAAGATTCTTCTAGATAATGCCGAAAATAAGTTAGCTGAGTTAGAAGAGTCAGCTAGCGAAATAAACATATCAACAAAAACAGCTTCAGTTAGCGAAGATCAATTATCGCTATTTATACCTGGTCCATACGATGAACTAGCTCAGAAAATAAAAGAAATTGATATCATGCATTTGACACCAGCAAAAGCAATAGAAATAATTATGAAACTCAAGGATTCAATCAGCTAATATAATTGTTTGATAAATAAAGTATAAAATTCAGAGGCGAATATGATAAATATACTCACTAAAAATGTTGCTGATAAGATAGCAGCAGGCGAGGTTGTAGATAGACCTGTCTCCATAATCAAAGAGCTCACCGAAAACTCTATAGATGCCGGTGCCTCTTCAATTACTGTAGAAATACGTAGTGGTGGCAAGGAATACATTAGAGTTACAGATAACGGCTCAGGAATTGATTTTGAAGATACCGAAAAAGCATTTCTCAGACATGCTACTAGCAAAATATGTACAGCCGATGATTTAAGACACATAGAAACACTCGGATTTAGAGGAGAAGCCCTGGCAAGCATTGCAGCTGTAACAAGAACGGAAATGCTTACAAAAACTAGAGATTCCAAAACTGGAACAAAGGTAGTTATACATGGTGGTGATATAGTAACAAGAACAGCTGTAGGTTGCCCTGAAGGCACTAGCATAGTTGTAACTGATTTGTTCTATAATACGCCAGCTAGAGCCAAGTTCTTGAAGAGTGAATCTGCTGAAACATCACTAGTAGTAGATCTCATATCTAGAATGGCTCTCACGCGCCCAGAAATACGCTTTAGCCTTATTAATAATGGAAAATCGATATTTGTATCACCTGGACTAGGAGAAAGGCTCAAAACGATTATTTCCGTCTATAAAGAGAGAGATTTTAGGGATTTACTAGAACTTCACTTTGAAAGAGATGGAATTTCTGTAGAAGGATACATTTCTAAACCTTCACTATCAAAGAATAACAGAAGAAGTCAATTCTTCTTTGTTAATGGCAGAGTTGTAAAGAGCAACACTATAGAAAAGGGACTTAATGCAGGGTATAAAGAGAGATTATTTGAGGGACGCTATCCTGTAGCATTCATCTTTGTTCAAGTTGATCCCGAAAAGCTAGATGTAAACATACATCCTAACAAAAAAGAAGTTAGATTTGACGACGAAGTAGCTGTCAGCAGTGCAGTTTGTGAAGCAGTCATTCATGCTCTTGCAAGCAATCAGGCCATGAGCGAGCCAAAAGATAGCCTTGTCAAGCTAGCAGAGAAAAAAATAAATACTCCAGAAGAAGAATTCAAAACAAGTCAAAAGGCAAAGAAAAAAGATGATGACTCCGAACAAATAAACATAAGAAGTTTATTGCAAACCAAAAGAGATTTTGAGTCAAAGTTCATTATTCCAAACGAAGTTTCAGATGCAGTTATCAAAGATGGAGAAGATGAGTATCAAAAGAAAGCAAGTGATGAATCAATTTTTCCAGCAGAAATAAAACCTATATCAGCCGAGCTGAAATCCTCTTCAGATAGTTCTAAGATCAGCTTTGGCACGCCAGATTTGAACTACAGTGCGAAGGCACCTTTTGATTTTGATAATCTTAAACTTGGAGACATAATCTTTGGTACCTACATAAGTGCAAGCGATGATGACAATTTCTATTTGATTGACCAGCACGCTGCTCATGAGCGTGTAAACTACGAGAAATTTATAAACGCATATTTTAGTAGTGAAAAAAACAGTCAAATTTTACTACTACCTTTTACCTTTGATGCACCTAACATTTTGACTACAGATGATGAGGAATGGCTAAGTGCACTAAGTGCCATGGGCTATCTTATCGAAAGTTTTGGTGAAAACACCTACATAGTAAAAGGAAATACCTGAATTTGTAACTATTTCTGAAGCTGAAAGCTTTGTTAATGACTTTATAGATAGCTTTGCTGAAGGAGTAAAAGCTTAATAACACGATTGTAATTGATAAGCTAATTACAAAATCTTGCAAAAGTGCTATCAAAGCCCATGACATGATATCAAAAGAGGAGGCTGAAGAACTTCTAAGGTCACTCAAGCAATGTCGCAATCCGTTTTCATGCCCGCATGGAAGACCTACTTTTGTGAGATTTAGCATTAGGGAAATAGAACGCATGTTCAAGAGGATAGTTTAACGAGGAAATATGAACAAGATAGTTGCAATTTGTGGGCCTACAGCCGTTGGAAAAACAGCATATTCGATTGAAATCGCAAAGAAATTTGATGGCGAGATTGTTTCGTGCGACTCCATGCAGCTATATAAATACATGGACATAGGTAGTGCAAAGCCTAGTCCTGACGAGCTAAATCAAGTCAAACATCATCTTATTGGCATCGTTGACCCTAGCGAGATGTTTAGCGTAGCTAAATATAAGGAGCTTGCAAGCAGCTCGATAGACGATATTCTGAGCAGAGGAAAGCTTCCTATAATAGCTGGAGGAACAGGGCTATATCTTGACGCCTTGCTCTTTGATCTTGACTTTGCAGCAGCACCAAGTGATGATAGCCTAAGAGACGAACTATATAAAATAGCTGAAGAAAAGGGAAATCTAGAGCTTCATGCAATATTAAATGAATGCGATCCAGATTCAGCAAAGCGCATACATCCTAACAATGTTAGAAGGGTAGTAAGGGCTATAGAAAGCGCAAAGTCAGGAAATAAGCTTAAGGATTTTGCTAAAGACCTAAGCCTAAATGATAAATATGAATTTATACTTATTGGCCTTAGAAGAGACAGGGAAGAGCTATATAATCGAATTAACAGGAGAGTTGACGTTCTTGTAAAAGAGGGACTATTTGAAGAGGTTAAGATGCTTCGTGAGATGGGACTTTCTGAGTCAGACATATCTATGAAGGGCATAGGCTATAAGGAAGTATTAGCTTATTTTGATGGGGAATACGATTTAGAGACAGCAATAGACACTATCAAGAAAAACACGCGTCACTTTGCTAAAAGGCAAATCACATGGCTTAAGCGCTACGATGATATGAAGTGGTTTGATCTATCAGAATCAAAGGATGATAAAGATTCTATCAGGGAGATAATTACATGGCTGGAAAAAAACTTATAATCAGCAATAAGAGCAATAAACCAGATAACATAGTAATGCACGAAGCCGAAATCTACAGCAAATGCGAGGAATTTGAGGCTTTGATGCCTAGGTTTATGCGCAGTTTTTTCATCTACCTAAGAGGAAATGTTCTTCCTATGACAAGACTCGCTTATCTGAGAGACATTAACTTCTTCTTTGAGTATCTTATCAATCAGACCGATTTAACTAGTGCAGAAAAAGTCTCCGATATCAAAGCAAGTGAGCTTGCCGAGCTAAAAGCCATGGATATCAATCTGTTCATTGACTACTGCCGCCATTATTCTATCTTTGATGAAGAAAGCGGAAATACATATGTTTACGAAAATAGCAACAAGACCTTGGCTAGAAAAAAATCTTCATTATCGGTTATGTTTAAACAGCTTTATAGAGATGAAATAATCCCAAAGAATATCACAGATGGATTCGATCCTATAAGGGTGCAAAAAGCCGGAGAAAAGGAGATTAAGGCCCTTCAGGACGATGAGGTAATGCTAATGCTAGATGCTGTGACAAACGGCACTGGTCTAACAAAACAAGAATATAATTTTTGGAAGAAAACTAAGAAGAGAGATAAGGCAATACTGATGCTTTTCATAACTTATGGCCTCAGACTTTCTGAGCTCTGGCAACTCAACATCGATTCTTTTAATTTCAATAGAGGCGAGTTCATAATTTACCGTAAGCGTGGTAAGGAAAGCACCATGCCACTGAACAAGTCGGTAAGCGAGTGCCTTCATGACTACATAGATAACGAAAGACCAAAAGAAGATACTCTCATGCCTGAGCACAAAAACGCTCTATTTCTATCGCTACAAGGAAAGCGTATGACGGAAAGGCAGCTAAGGCAGCTTGTAAAGAAGTACACATCCATAGCTCTTCATACATCAAGAGACGGGGGATACAGCCCTCACAAACTTAGAGCGACAACTGCAACTAGTCTGATTGGAAGAGGAAATTCAATCTACGACGTAGCAGCACTTTAGATCACGAGCAGGTAACAACTACACAGCTTTACGCTCAGCATAAGAAGAACGTTAAGCGAAACCTTGTAAACGAAATGGAATGGGAAGAAGAGCGAAAAGAAGGCAGCATAGATCAAAACGAAAACGAATAAGGACAATATTGTAAGAAAATGAACACAAAAACAACAAAAGATTTTCTAATAGATAACTTTAAAATAAGCGAAAATATAATTGAATTCGTGCAAGAATGTGAGAATGAGCTTAAGGATCAATTTAACGAACTAGATCAGATAACAGAATACAACCAGCTCAAAGTTCTTAACGCCTTCCAAAACAACAGAATATCTGATAATCACTTCAATTGGAACACCGGATATGGATATGATGATATAGGCCGTGATGCGGTCGAAAGAGTCTATGCAGATATCTTCCACACAGAGAGTGCTCTTGTTAGAACCCAGATGGTTAACGGAACTCATGCTCTTGCAGTTACATTGTTTGGCATCCTAAGACCTGGAGATGAGATGATTTACTGCACAGGAGGTCCTTACGATACACTAGAAGAGGTAATTGGAATAAGAGGCTCTGGAATGGGCTCTTTAATTGAATATGGAATCAAATATAAGCAGGTTGAGTTAGATGTTGACAATAATATTGATATGGAAACTCTTCGTTCTGCAATCACAGAAAAAACAAAGCTTGTATGCATGCAGCGATCAACTGGATATAGCTGGAGAAAATCCATAGAGCTTGATCAAATGAAGGAAGTTGCTGATTTAGTTCATAGCATAAACCCTGAAATTCTAGTTATGGCTGACAATTGCTATGGTGAGTTTGTAAAAGAATTTGAACCTACAGATGTTGGTGTTGATGTAATCGCTGGCTCTTTGATAAAAAATCCAGGTGGCGGTCTAGCACTCTCTGGTGGTTATGTATGTGCAAGTAAGGAAATCATTGATAGAATTGCATATAGGCTAACATGCCCAGGAATTGGCTCAGAATGCGGTCTTACATTTGGCCAAACAAGAAGTGTACTTCAAGGTATGTTCCTAGCTCCAAGAGTTGTAAATTCTGCTGTAAAAGCAGCTATGCTTTGTGCAAAGGTCTTCGAAAAGCTAGGCTTTGATGTATGCCCAGACTCAAATGGAAAAAGAAACGATATAATACAGGCTATCTGCCTCAGAGATGAAGCTTCAGTTGTGGCATTCTGTCAAGGAATTCAGGCGGCTGCACCAATTGATTCTCATGTTGTTCCGCTTCCATGGGACATGCCTGGATATGAGGATAAGGTCGTTATGGCTGCAGGTGCCTTTGTTCAGGGATCTTCTATAGAGCTCAGCGCAGATGCTCCTATAAGAGAGCCATATAATGTGTATTTTCAGGGCGGACTTACATATGAACATGCCAAGTTTGGAGTTCTAAAGGCTGCAGATAGCATGTATAAAAAGGGATTAATTAACTTATAATGAACAAAAAAAAAGAAGATAAACAAATTAATAGCTGTACTAAAGCTTATATTACTATTTGGAATTATGATTGCTATTCCACTATATCTTTTTATATTTCAAAAGGATATGATGAAGAGCTTCAAAAGTCTAGACGATGTAACTGCATTTCTCAATGCTCATCGCTCTAAAACTGTGTTTATGTACATAGGAATTCAGGTTGCCCAAATAGTCATAAGCGTAATACCTGGTCAGTTTTTCCAAATAGGAGCTGGCTATCTATTCGGCTTCCCTAAAACGCTTATTTTCTCTGTTATAGGAGCCTTTATAGGCACATTTATATCATTTTATCTCGCCAAAATATTGGGCAGAGAATCTATCAAAGTTCTATTCAAAAACCATAAAATCGATAACTATCTCGACCACCTAAACAGTCAAAAGGGATATACTATCGTATTTCTAATCTATTTGATTCCAGGATTCCCTAAGGATATAGTAGGGTATATAGGTGGATTATCAAATATGAATTTCAAAGCATTTGTTCTTTTTTCTTTATTAGGTAGAACTCCAGCCATGAGCGTAAGTATATTGGTAGGGACCTTGTACTATTCTAAAAAAATTATACAGTACTTGCAATAGTAGTCGCTGTAGTCCTTGTAATTACAGGAATCTGCATTCTAAAAGCGAAAAAAATCTCCGGATATATGGAGAAACTTTATAAGAAAGTATCAAAATAAAAAAACATATAAACATTTGTTCTTTTTTTATGTTGACAACGAACATTCATTCTGATATTATATAGAAAACAAACAAATATTCGTTTTTCTATGGAGGTATAGATGATGTTTAACAAATATAGAGTAACGCATAAGAGCAGATTTATAATTTTTTTACAGTAGTATTTATTTTTATTAGTTATGAGTGCATTTAGCACAATTACTGGTGCTATTAATGCTAGCGGTTCATCAGCAAATGTATATGAGACAGTTACCGTTCAACCTGGAGACACACTTTGGAGCATCGCTGAGAGACATATGGATGATTCTAAAGATATTCGTAAATTCATATATGAGATCAAGAAATTAAACAATGTTTCTGCTGATACTCTTACTGCTGGCCAGAAACTGATGATTCCTGCATAAGACTAAATATGCACAAAATAACGAGGCTCTAATTTGCGTTTTAAGCGATTTTAATTAATAAGGGTATATCTTTATACTTTAAGAAAATCGCCTAAATTCGCTTATATTCCTTAAATACAGTATAAGCAGGATATACAGCTACAATTCTATAAATTTAAAAGCTAATAAGTAGCCTTGACAGGAATTGCTCAGAATATTTTTCAAGCTAAGATATAGTAAAGATATGTATATAGATAAATATATCGCATTATTATAGAACAGAACACTGGCGTTAATAAACTTAGGGTAGAGAACCACACTTGCAAATATATTTCTTTACAATGAAGTGAGATACAGTAATGTATCTCATTTTAATTATAATTTAAATAAGCTTAGAATATGGGCTCAGGGGCTTGAATCAGCTCAGAGACGACCATATTTAAAATCTTATCTTAATCTATTCCGTAAATTATGATTTTTAGGAATAGATATATCAAAGTCCCTTTTATCATTTAGCCTGCCTATACGACGTCTGCATTTTTGACAAAAATAAAGAAAGCCCTATTGCTAAGACTTTCTCTTTGGTAGAAATTTATATGTATGTGATTAGATATGAATTGAATTTATTCCTTTTGATTTATAAAAAGTTTTTATTTAAAGTATTCAACTGCTGATTCAAACATTCTCATATCGAAGTTTCCTGAAACATTCTTATAGAGATTTTTTTCCGATACGCTCTGAATGAGCCATCTTTCCAAGTACCCTACCATCTGGAGATGTTATACCTTCAATTGACTGATATGAGCCGTTAGGATTGAACTGAATGTCTGCACTTACATTTCCGTCTAAATCAACATACTGCGTTAATATTTGTCCGTTTTCAGCAAGCTGCTTTATTAGTTCATCACTAGCTATAAATCTTCCTTCTCCGTGTGAAATTGGAGTTGTGAATATATCGCCAGGCTTTGTTTTTGACATCCAAGGAGACTTATTTGATGCAACTCTTGTGCGTATTAGCTTTGACTGATGTCTAGCTATCTCATTGAATGTAAGCGTTGGAAATCAGCATCTACATCGCATATCTTACCGTATGGAACAAGTCCAAGTTTAATCAGTGCCTGAAATCCATTGCATATACCTGCCATTAAACCTTCTCTCTTATCTAGCAGTTCAGTAACAGCATCCTTAATTTCTGGATTTCTGAAGAATGCAGTTATAAACTTACCTGAGCCATCAGGTTCATCACCACCGGAGAATCCTCCAGGTATAAATATCATCTGTGACATCTTTACTTTATCAGCGAAATCTTCTACTGAACGCATTACATGTTCTGCACTTAGATTCTTGATTATAAAGATTTCAGGTTCTGCTCCTGCAGCTTCAAATGCCTTTGCTGTGTCATATTCACAGTTTGTTCCAGGAAATACCGGAATAAGAACCTTAGGTTTTGCTATTCCCATATTTTTGTGAGTTCTCTCACCTACTGAGTAGTTAAATGTCTCAAGTTTTTGTGCCTTTGGTTCAATATTGCAAGGATAAATCGGCTCTAGCTTTCCTTCGTATATGCTTTCTAGTTCATCAAAAGTTAGAACTTTATCTTTCCAAGATAGCTTATTTTCTGCAGTTGTTTCACCTATCAAAACTGCATTTTCAGGGATTTTAACGCCATCTGCAAGCTCTAGTACAAAGCTTCCATATTTATATGAGAACATCTGTTCTTGTTCATATGTGTCTTCGTATTTAAATCCTAGGCCATTACCTATGCACATTTTAAATATAGCTTCAGCAACACCACCCATGCAAGGAGTGTATGCACTTAGCACTTTTCCCTCTCTCATCAAAGCATTTACCTGAGAGTAGAGAGTCTTTAATGATTCTCCATTTGGAAGTGCATTATATCCACAGCATGGTGAAAGTAGCACAACCTTATGTCCTGCACCCTTAAATTCAGGGCTTATTATCTTATCAGTGTTCTCAGTTGTTACAGCAAATGAAACGAGAGTTGGAGGTACATCTAGATCTTCAAAGCTTCCGCTCATTGAATCCTTACCTCCTATAGCTGCAATTCCAAGGTTCTTCTGAGCTGCAAATGAACCTAATAGAGCTGCAAGTGGTTTACCCCATCTGCTACCATCTAGTCCAAGTTTCTCAAAGTATTCTTGGAAGCTTAGATATGTGTCATCTAGGCTTGCACCTGTAGCAATGAGTTTTGATACAGATTCTACAACAGCTAGGTATGCACCCTTATATGGGCTTGCTTCAGATATCTTAGGATTAAAGCCCCACGACATTAGCGAGCAAGTATTACTGAATGACTTCTCTGTAGATATAAGATTTACCATTGCCTGAATAGGTGTTCTCTGTCTCTTTCCACCAAAAGGCATGAGCACGCTTCCAGCTCCGATTGTGGAGTCAAAGCGCTCTGATAGTCCTCTCTTTGAGCAGATATTTAAATCTCCAAGAAGGTCCTTATATGCTGTTTCGAAGTCATCTGCATGCTCGAATACTATCTTTTTCTGTGGAGGTACAGTAATATCGATGTGTTTTTCTGCACCATTTGTATCTAGGAACTCGCGTGAGATGTTTACTATGCTCTTGCCATTCCAATTTATCTTTAGATATGGCTCTTCTGTGACTTCTGCAACTATGCTCGCTTCGAGGTTTTCTTGCTCTGCAAGCTCACAGAATCTCTTAGCATCTGCCTTATCAACTACTACAGCCATTCTCTCTTGAGATTCACTTATAGCTAGCTCAGTTCCGTCAAGTCCATCGTATTTTTTAGGTACATTATTTAGATTTATATCAAGGCCATCAGCAAGTTCACCGATAGCAACGGATACACCGCCTGCACCAAAGTCGTTACAGCGCTTGATAAGCTTTGATGCCTCAGCATTTCTAAATAATCTCTGAAGCTTTCTCTCCTCTGGAGCATTGCCCTTTTGAACTTCAGCACCACATGATTCAAGTGAATTTTCTGTGTGTGATTTTGATGATCCAGTAGCACCACCACAGCCATCTCTTCCTGTTTTTCCACCAAGAAGAATTACAAGATCGCCAGGAGCTGGCCTTTCTCTTCTAACATTTTCTGCAGGAGCCGCAGCTATAACTGCACCTATTTCCATTCTCTTAGCAGCATATCCTGGGTGATAAAGCTCGTCTACCATGCCTGTTGCAAGACCAATCTGGTTTCCGTATGAACTATAACCAGCAGCTGCTGTTGTAACGATTTTACGCTGTGGAAGCTTACCCTTTATGGTCTTTTCTATAGGCTGAAGAGGATCAGCTGCACCGGTTACTCTCATTGCAGAGTAAACATAGCTTCTACCTGAAAGTGGATCTCTTATAGCACCACCAATACATGTTGCTGCACCACCAAATGGCTCAATTTCTGTTGGGTGGTTATGTGTTTCGTTTTTAAATAGAAGTAGCCATTTCTCTGTTCTTCCGTCTATTTCAACGTCCACCTTAACTGTGCAAGCGTTGATTTCTTCGGATTCGTCAAGCTTTGATAAAAGACCCTTTGACTTTAGATACTTAGCAGCGATGGTGCCCATGTCCATTAATGTAATAGGCTTTGTTCTGCCGAGTTCCTTTCTTGTCTCTATATAGTCTGCATATGTCGTCTCCGCATCTCCGTCTTCGAACTTGATGCTATCTATTGTTGTGTTAAATGTTGTATGACGGCAGTGATCTGACCAGTATGTATCGATTACTTTAATCTCAGTTACAGTAGGATTTCTCTTTTCTGATTCGAAGTACTTTCGGCACATCTCAAGGTCAGCAATGTCCATGGCTAGACCATTTTGACGAATGAATCCATAAGATCATTTCTGTTCATGTCTATGAAACCATCTAGAACTTCAACCTCTGTTGGTATCTCGTATACTACTTTAAGAGTCTCGAATTCATCCATGGATGCAAGCCTTGATTCCACTGGGTTTATAACGTATGACTTAATTTTATCTAGCTCTGCTTCACTTAGCTTTCCTTTGATGATATATACTTTTGCTGAGCGAACTAGAGGCCTTTCACCCTTGCTTGTAATCTGTATGCACTCAGATGCAGAGTTTGCTCTCTGATCAAATTGTCCTGGGAGAAATTCAACTGCAAAAACGCTCTCGTCTTCACCATAGCATAGCTTACTTGATGCTGTATCAACCTGAGGTTCTGAAAATACTGTGTTAATTGCTCCGTCAAAGATTTCCTTGCTGCAGCCTTCAACATCATAGCGATTTACAACTCTTACCTGCTCTACTGATTTTAGCTGAAGAATATCAACTAGCTCGCTACGCAAGCTTTCTGCTTCGTGTGCGAATTCGTTTTTCTTTTCGACATATACTCTATATACCATCTTATTCCTCCAATGCTTTGAGCGCTCTTGCTCCTATATCCTTGCGATAGTATGCGTCTTTAAAATCAACATGCTTTGCTTGCTCATATGCCTTATCAATTGCACCTTTGAGACTGTCATCTATTGCTGTGATTCCAAGCACTCTGCCTCCAGATGTAAGAAGCTTACCATCCTTTAAAGCTGCACCTGCAAAGTATAAATTGTCGATATCACCTTTTATTTCGATTTCATAGCCCTTGCTATATCTTACTGGATATCCGCCTGAAGCGATTACTAAGCAGCATGCGTTTTGATCTGCAAATTCTACCTCACAATCCTCAAGTCTCTCCTCGGTAACAGCCTGCATGACCTCTAGCAAATCTGACTTTAGAAGAGGCAGAACTACCTGTGTTTCTGGATCTCCGAATCTACAGTTATATTCAATAACCTTAGGTCCATCCTCTGTTAGCATAAGCCCAAAATATAGGCAGCCTTTGAAGCTTCTTCCCTCTGAATTCATGGCTTCAATACTTGGTATAAATATTTCCTTCATACATCTTTCTGCTATTTCATCTGTATAGTATGGATTTGGAGCAATTGTTCCCATTCCACCTGTATTAAGTCCCAAATCACCATCTAAAGCTCTCTTATGGTCCATTGAGGAAATCATTGGCTTTACAGTCTTTCCATCCGTAAAGCTCAAAACAGAAACCTCTGGACCTGTGAGAAACTCTTCAATGACAATATGATTTCCACTGTCTCCAAAGACCTTATCTTCCATCATGGATTTTATTGCGATTTTTGCTTCATCATATGTTTCAGCAATGATTACACCCTTTCCAAGAGCAAGACCGTCTGCCTTAATAACTATAGGCATTTTCTGCTTGCTAACGTACTCGAATGCCTTGTTCATATCACTGAATATCTCGTATTTTGCTGTAGGGATATTGTACTTTTTCATTAATTCCTTAGAAAAAGCCTTACTTCCTTCTATTATTGCAGCAGCTTTATTTGGGCCAAAACATGGAATTCCAAGGTTTGAAAGCAAATCAACAAGACCTAGCACAAGAGGATCATCAGGCGCAACAACAGCATAGTCAATTTTGTTTTCTTTCGCAAATTTCACTACACCATCAAGGTCAGTAGCTGCGATATCAACACAAGTTGCATCCTTTGCAATTCCACCGTTTCCAGGTAGTGCAAATATTTCTTCTACTGCTGGATTTTCTTTTAGTTTTTTGATGATGGCATGTTCTCTGCCACCTCCACCTACAACTAACAGCTTCATTTCTATCTCCTTATTAGTGATGGAACAATCTCATTCCTGTAAATACTGTTACCATATTATATTTATTGCAAACTTCTATGACATTATCATCTCTGACAGATCCACCTGGTTCAGCAACATACTTAACGCCGCTCTTTGCTGCTCTTTCGATATTGTCTCCAAATGGGAAGAAGGCATCGCTTGCAAGTGAAACATCTTTGATACTGTCTAGATACTCTCTCTGCTCTTCAAATGTAAATACCTCTGGTTTTTCTGTGAAAATGTCTTCCCATCTGCCATCAGCTAGTACATCTTCTGGATATTTACCAAGGTAAATGTCAATACTGTTATCGCGCTCAGGTCTTCCTATATCATCTCTGAAAGGAAGGTTTATAACCTTTGGTGACTGACGCAAATGCCAGAAATCAGCCTTTTCTCCAGCCAGTCTTGTGCAGTGAATTCTAGATTGCTGTCCAGCTCCTATACCAATTGCCTGTCCATCCTTAGCAAAGGCAACTGAATTTGACTGAGTATATTTTAGACAAATCAAAGCAACTGTAAGATCGCGCTTTGCTTCATCACTTAGAACCTTGTTTTCGGTAACAATCTTCTCAAAGCAGAAGTCATCAACCTTATAGTTATTTCTATTCTGGACGAAGCTGATTCCGTAAACCTGCTTAGTTTCTCTTTCCTGTGGTACGTAGTTTGGATCTATTTTGATGATGTTATAGTTACCATTCTTCTTTGTCTTTAGTATTTCAAGAGCCTCTTCTGAATATGAAGGGGCTATGATTCCATCTGAAACCTCTCTCTTTAAAATACGTGCAGTAACTGCATCACATTCATCTGATAGTGCAACAAAGTCTCCAAAAGAACACATTCTCTCTGTTCCTCTTGCACGTGCATAAGCTGTAGCTATAGGAGAATCATCAAGTCCCTCTATATCATCTACAAAACAAGCTTTCTTTAACACATCGTCCATCTTCACTGCAACAGCTGCAGAGGTTGGACTTACATGCTTAAATGAAGTTGCTGCTGGAAGCCCAATAGCTTCCTTAAGCTCTTTTACAAGCTGATAGCTATTAAAAGCGTCTAAAAAGTTTATATATCCAGGTCTTCCGTTTAGTATTTCTATAGGAAGATCACTTCCATCTTCCATGAAATGCTAGCATCTGACTGATTAGGATTGCATCCATATTTTAGCTTAAAAGACTTCATTGCTTACCTCCCAAACTTGTTGATTATGCGTTCTTCAACATTTCCACCATCAAAATCGGAATACCTTACATACAGTGAAATCTTATTTTCGCTATCTAGGCTTTCCCAAATTGAACTAGCAAAAGTATCGATATCGTTTTCTATTTCTATCTTTGTTGGCTCTCCTTCAAAGCTTGGAAGCGGATTACCATCCTGCACATATGTGTGAATCAAGTAACCGATTCCTGGAACTGATGAATACTCAAAGAAGTTTCTTTGGCAAGCTTCGTTATCTGCGTCTTCTCGCTTCAAAATGCTTAGCTTATACTTGAAACCATCCTTTGCATGCTCAACAATACCGCTGATTCTAGGAGTATAGTTTGGTGCATCTGGTTCATATTCCCTTGTTCTTAGCGCATCCTCAAAGCTATTTCCATCAGCTAGGAAATCATAAATAGTATCAGTCTGATCACCATTTGTAACTATGAGATTCTGGCCGTGCTTTCTTACAGGATAGTATATTATCAAAGATGGATCAGTAACCTTGCTCTCATCAAAAGGTTTGATCATTAAATTCTCTCCGTCCTTGACAAATACTCTGTTACGGCTGTTATCAGAACGTCCCATTATAAAGTATGCACTTGCGCATTTTTGATTGCCCGTAGTTCCGATTACTATGCCTCTTCCACAGTAGGAGTTTCCGCTAATAGCTTGCTTTACTCCGATTTTATTCATTTTATATTTCTCCATTTTTATCATGAGCGCAACATTCTCAACTGCCTGAGGTAGTATTATATGTTCCGCCTCTGCCATAACTCTCTTTTGTAAATCTTCAGCCGTATCGCCTTCGTGAACTCTTACAGCTTTTTGATCTATAATCTTTCCACCATCTGGGATTTCATTAACAAAATGAACAGTAGCTCCACTGACTTTAACTCCATATTCAAGAGCTTTTTCGTGAACCTTAAGCCCATAGAAGCCCTTGCCACAAAATGATGGAATCAAAGAAGGATGAACATTTATCATTCTATTGCTATATAGCTTACAAAAGTCTTCACTCAAAATCCTTAGATATCCTGCTAAAACAATAAAATCAATTTCTAGGCTTTTTAGCTTTTTAACAAGTCTTTGCTCATCCTCTATGATAAAAGTCTCTATATCGTGTTTTTTTTGCCCTCTCAAGTGCATATGCATCCTTGTTATTAGATGCAACTAGACAAATCTCTGCGTTCTTAATGATTTCACCGCGACTATCAAGTATTGCCTGGAGATTGGTTCCTCCTCCGGATACAAAGACTGCCACCTTGCATTTTTCGGCTAGCATATCTCTACACCTTCATCCGATTTTGATATAGTTCCAAGAACATAGGCATCTTCACCGTTTTCTTTTAGGACTTTGATGGTTTTATCAATATCGTCTTTTGATACTATGATGGTCATGCCAACACCCATATTGAAAGTATTGAACATATCGCGCTCAGGAATATTTCCTTTCTTTGCGATTAAATCAAAGATAGGAAGCACTTTGATGTCTTCTCTCTTTATTACTGCACCAAGTCCCTCTGGAAGGCTTCTTGGAATATTTTCGTAAAATCCACCACCTGTTATGTGTGCAATTGACTTAACCTTAACTTCCTTGAGAAGTGCGAGAACTGGCTTAACATAGATTTTTGTTGGTGTCAAAAGTACCTCGCCTATTGACTTTCCTCCAAGCTCGGCAACAGGCTTTGATATGTCTGCACTTTCTACATCAAAAACCTTTCTCACAAGAGAAAAACCATTTGAATGAACTCCAGATGAAGGAAGTGCAATCAGTACATCCCCTTCTTTAACATTGTTCTTATCTAGAACATTTTTCTTATCTACAATGCCTACTGCAAATCCAGCAAGGTCATACTCATCTTCTGGATAAAAACCTGGCATTTCAGCTGTCTCTCCTCCAACAAGAGCTGACTCAGATTGAACACATCCATCAGCCACACCCTTAACAATCATTGCTATCTTTTCAGGATTGTTCTTTCCACAAGCTATGTAATCGAGAAAGCAAAGAGGCTTTGCACCAACGCATATAATATCGTTTACGCACATAGCTACGCAGTCAATTCCAACTGTGTCGTGCTTATCTAGAAGAAAGGCCATCTTTAGCTTTGTTCCAACTCCATCGGTTCCGCTAACCAAAACAGGCTTTTCCATTCCTTCTGTATCTAGCTCCATAAGTCCGCCAAATCCACCAACATCAGATGTATTACCGAATACCATTGTTTTAGCTATATGCTGCTTCATCATTTCAACTGAACGATACCCTGCAGTTATATCTACGCCAGCTTCCTTATAGCTATTGCTGAAACTCTTTGACATATCACACACTCCTATTGTTTGACCCTAAATATGTTCTTCATTATCGCTTATATGCTTTCAAATATAAACTTTTCATCTCCATCTGGAGTTTTTGTTGGATAATCTCCCGTGAAACAGCTATAGCAATAACCAGTATTTTTCTGACTTCCTATCAGCATATTAAGGTGATTAACATCAAGATATCCAACGCTATCAGCACCAACTACTGATGCAATCTCATCTAAACTGTGCTGACATGCTATCAGGTTTTCCTTTGAACTTACATCTGTTCCGTAGTAGCATGGATCTGTGAATGGAGGTGCAGAGGATCTAACATGAATTTCCTTTGCTCCTGCTTCACGAAGAAGTCCTATGATTCTAGCTATTGTAGTTCCTCTAACAATAGAGTCATCAACTAGAACAACTCTCTTGCCATCAACTGTATCCTTTACTACATTTAGCTTTATTCTAACCTTATCCTCTCGGTTCTTTTGACCAGGAGCAATAAAGGTTCTTCCTATATATTTGTTTTTGATAAATCCTATTCCATATGGAATTCCAGACTGCTGTGCATATCCAATAGCAGCATCTAATCCTGAATCAGGAACACCTATTACAACATCTGCCTGAACTGGATGTTCCATCGCAAGACATGCTCCTGCACGCTTACGAGCTTCGTGAACGCTAACACCTTCGATTACTGAATCTGGTCTTGCAAAGTATATGTATTCAAAAATGCATATTTTATGTGGTTCTTTGTTGCAGTGATCTTTGATAGATCTTATTCCATCCTTATCAAATACTAGGATTTCACCTGGCTCTATATCCCTGATATACTCAGCGTTTACAGTGTTTAGCGCACATGTTTCTGAAGCAACTACATATGAACCATCGCTTCTCTGTCCGTAACAAAGAGGTCTGAATCCAAATGGGTCACGAACAGCAATTAGCTTGCCTGCAGACATGACAATTAAAGAGTAGGCTCCCTCTAACTTATCCATAGTTCTATCTATCGCAGTTTCTATGGAATCACAAGCGATTCTCTCCTTGGTTATTAGATATGCAATTACCTCTGTATCTGTTGTAGTGTGGAAAATAGAACCCTGTGTCTCAAGAGCTTTACGTAGCTCAAAGAATTTACAAGATTTCCGTTGTGAGCAAGAGCCATACAGCCCTTGTGATGATTTATAACTATAGGCTGAGAGTTAAGTCTCTCATTTCCTCCTGTAGTACCATAGCGTACATGTCCAACTGCCATGTTTCCTTCGCCTAGGTCCTCTAGGATGCTTTGAGTAAAGACATCGTTTACCAGACCGGTATCCTTATATGTCTTAAGAACACCGTCGTCATTAACTACAATTCCGCAGTTTTCCTGTCCTCTGTGTTGAAGGGCAAAAAGTCCGTAATATGTAGTCTTTGCAAGGTCACTTTTTTCTGGCGAATATACACCGAAAAGCCCGCATTCTTCCCTTAATCCGCTCATCTATCTTCCTCCGAATTTTGCTTCAATTGCAGCGTTTTTCTTAAGTACCTTTTTCTTATCCTCTTCTCTCTTTTGGATAAGCATTTTGCTTAGATTATCATCGCTAAGTGCGAGGATTTCTATTGCAAGCAAAGCGGCGTTCTTTGATCCATCAATTGCAACTGTTGCAACCGGTATTCCACTAGGCATCTGTACTGTAGAAAATAGAGCATCTATTCCGTCTAAAGTACTTGATTTTACAGGAATTCCGATTACTGGAAGTGTTGTATTTGCGGCAATAGCTCCTGCTAGGTGAGCTGCCTTTCCTGCAGCAGCTATAACTACTCCAAAATTGTTATCGATTGCATTCTTTGTAAAATCGTGAACTACCTCAGGTGTTCTGTGTGCTGACCAAACGTGAACCTCAAAAGGTACATTGAACTCGTTAAGTGTTGAAATTGCTGATTCGACTACTGGCAAATCGCTGTCAGAGCCCATGATTACTGCTACTTTTTTCATTTAAACCACCTCATGCATAAAATATCAAATTCATCTTTATAATAAAAAAATTTAGCACATTAAAAAAAGAGGCTTCAAGATTCGTTCAGATAATATGAAGTTTTTTTCTAAGATTTTTTTGAAGTTTTAGGCCTTAAAACCCTAAATACACGAACATTAATGTCAATATAACTATATTGTATTCGTTTTTTTGATATGATTATCAAAGCTAGAGCATGCTTCCTTTACTATCTAGATAGCTCTGCATGATGATAACGGCAGCTTGCTTATCCACATATTTCTTTCTATCTTCTCTTCTTACATTTCCTGCTATCAAAAACATTCTCTGCAAGTTTTGTTGTAAATCTCTCATCCTGCCATACGATTTCAACATCTGCAAGAGCGCTACTTCTCATCTTATTCTCTAACTTTGTTCGAAACTCTCTAACCTTTTTCTGTCTGGATGCTATCAGTTCCATTCAAATTCAGAGGAAGTCCAATTACTACAGTGTCACAGTCATATTCCTTTATTAGTTCAACAACTTTTCCTGTATCTTTCTTTATTCCTATTCTTTCTATTGTTATAAGTCCCTGGCCTGTGATTCCTAGCTCGTCGCTTAAAGCTACTCCAATTGTCTTATCACCTACATCAAGCGCAATTTTTCTTCTCATTCTTTTCTCCTAACTCTTATGTCAAAAAAATACGGCGGGACAAAACCCGCCGAAACATTATTATTTGTTTAGATACTCTTTTAGGATTTCTTCAACCAAATCGTCTCTATCGATACGGCTTATCATCATACGAGCATTGTTGTAGCTTGTTATATATGAAGGATCACCCGAAAGAATGTAACCAACCATCTGGTCGATTCCATTATATCCTCTTTCTTCTAATGCTTCATAGACATCTTTCAAAACTTCCTTGGTAGTTTTTTCCTGTGCCTTATTTGTATCAAACATTATAGTCTTTCTTTCCATCGTGTGCCCTCCTATACTCCAATATCGTTATATTTATTATACTACTTGAATAAATTTTTCTGCAAGCACGAAAAGCTTCGTCAAGCTTTTGATATATCCTTTGCTCCAGCCTGAGCCATATTAGCTTTACCGCCGCCGCCACCGCCGCAAGCAGCTGCTACTTCCTTAACTATCTTACCAGCATGGAATCCAGCCTCTACAAGGTCATCGCTAAGTGAAACTAAAAGCGCTGCCTTTTCGCCATCTACTGCAGCAAATATCATAGCCACATTATTTGATTCCTTCTTTATGTCATCTGCTAGAGTTCTAAGCTCTCCTGCATCCATAGAATCGAATTTTTTTGTGATCACTTTGATTCCATTTACATCCTTTGCTTCTGCAAGAAGTGATGTTGCTGCATTTCCGAGCTGCGCCTTTTTAAACTCGGCAAGCTCATGCCTTAGATTCTTTAGCTCCTCAGATAATGAAACTATCTTGTTCTTTAGCTGATCCTTATTGCACTTTAGTTCAGCTGAGCAGTCTTCTATAACCTCTGCCTGCTTATTTGCAATGTCATATACTGCACCGGCACTTACAGCCTCTATTCTTCTAACGCCTGATGCAACACCTGACTCAGAAAGAAGCTTAAAGCATCCGATTTCTCCGGTGTTATGTACGTGTGTACCTCCACAAAGCTCAACGCTGAAATTACCACAGCTTACCATGCGAACTGTATCACCATACTTTTTCACCAAAAGAGTGCCATAGCGCCCTTGCTCTTAGCTGTCTCTATATCAGTCTCTAGTGTTTCAACATCTTCAAATCTATTGATTTCTTCATTTACTATTGCCTCAACTTCCTTGAGCTGTTCCTTTGTTAGGCCCCTCAAAGTGGGTGAAGTCAAATCTTAGACTGTTCTCATTTACAAATGAACCTGCCTGCTGAATGTGCTCTCCGACAACCATACGAAGTGCCTTATGTAGCAAGTGAGTTGCCGTATGGTTTCTTGCAACCATGTTCCTTCTCACTCTATCAACAAAGCATGATACGTTATCGCCTACTGAGATCTTACCATTAAGAATCTCCACCTCATGGCAAAATGCTCCGTTCTGCTTACTAACAGATTTAACACTAGCCTTAAAAACCATCTGCTTCAATCACACCAGTATCGTAAATCTGTCCACCGCCTTCAGCGTAGAATGGTGTCTGGTCGAGGTAAATTCTAACGGTTTCACCCTGATCAGCAAAATCAGCCATATCACCTGACTTAAGTATAGCTAAAACATTAGATTCACTAGTCAAAGTATGATATCCAACAAACTTTGTCTCAGGAACATCTACTGCTGTAACAGCTTCCTTCCAGCCTTCTTCATCTTCAGACTTACGACCAGCTCTTGCCTGTTCCTTCTGCTTTTCCATATTAGCCTTGAAGCCATCTTTGTCAGCTGTGAAATCATTCTCTAAGAGTATTTCTTCTGTAAGTTCTGGTGGAAATCCGTACGTGTCATAGAGCTTAAACATCTTCTCTCCGTCAAGTACAGTCTTACCCTCCTGCTTCATCTCATCGACGTAGCCTTGAATAATATCTATACCCTGCTGAATTGTAGAAGCGAACTTCTCTTCTTCAACAGCTATAATCTTCTTAATGAACTGCTGCTTCTCAACTAGTTCAGGATAAGCTTCGCCCGATACAGCGATAACTCTGTCAGCCATATCCGAAAGGAAGCTACCGTTAATACCGATTAGATTACCGTGTCTTGCAGCTCTTCTTATGATTCTTCTTAGAACGTAACCGCGTCCTTCATTGGATGGAATGATACCATCAGCAATCATAAATACCATCGAGCGGAGGTGATCAGTAATAATTCTAACTGATATGTCTGTTTTCTCAGTACCAGCTTCCTCGTATTTGATTCCTGAAAGCTCAAGAACTCCCTGAAGGATATACTGAATAGTATCTATATCAAATATGGATGTAACACCCTGCATAATACATGCAATTCTTTCAAGACCCATTCCTGTATCGATGTTTGGATGCTCAAGATTGCTGTAGCTACCATCCTCTTCCTTGGAGAACTGTGTGAACACATGGTTCCAAAACTCAACATATCTATCGCAGTCACAACCCGGCTTACAATCTTCTTTATCGCATCCGTATTCTTCACCTCTATCAAAATAGATTTCTGAACATGGACCGCATGGACCAAGACCGATTTCCCAGAAGTTATCTTCCTTGCCTAGTCTTACTATTCTCTCAGCAGGCATTCCAAGCTTTTCCCAGATTTTCTCAGCTTCTGTATCATCTTCATATACAGTTGCCCAGATTTTATCCGTTGGGAGTTCCAGAACTTTTGTTATGAATTCCCATCCCCATGTTAGAGACTGCTCCTTGAAATAGTCACCAAAGGAGAAGTTACCTAGCATCTCAAAAAATGTACCATGTCTTGATGTGATACCAACATTTTCGATATCACCTGTTCTGATACACTTCTGACATGTAGTCATTCTCTTAGCCGGTGGTGTATCAAGTCCTGCAAAGTATCTCTTCAGAGGTGCCATACCTGAGTTTATAATAAGCAATGATTTATCGTTTTGGGGAACTAATGAAGCGCTCTTTGCTGCATAGTGTCCCTTACTAACATAAAAATCCCTAAAAGATTTTCTTATCTCGTTGAGTCCTTTTTTCTGCAAGGTTCATTCCTCCTATCAAATCTATCCTTAAAGTATATCACTTTTTTGCATCTTAGTACACTGTAAAACTATTTATGAGCCTTTCAAATTTCCTTGCAATTTTTAAATCCTTAGGCTCCAAATACATATACAGCTTAATCTTAGGTTCTGTGCCAGAAGGTCTAACAATGAAAGTGCTCTTAGATTCAGTTCTCATAAGTAAAACATCAGCCTTAGGCATTCCAGTCTCATCCTTCAAGAAATCTATACGCTCCTCAAAACTAGCTATCTCAGAAAGCTCATTTGTTCTAAAATAGTCCATTATCTTTGCAATCTGCTTTTCACCTTCTATGCCCTCAAAAACAAAGTTTTCTATACGCTCTATTAACCTTCCATAGACAGTATTTATCTGATTTAGCCTTTCAAATAAATCAATGCCCTCAGCCTTGTACTGAGCAGCCATGCAAGCGATAAGTAAAGCTGTACTTACTCCATCCTTATCACATATAAATGGCGATACAAGAAACCCGTTACTCTCCTCGTAACCGAAGAAATACTTGCTCTCTACACCATCTTCTCTTAGTCTTGCAATAATCTCCCCGATATATTTGAATCCAGTTAGAGTATGCACAACCTCTATGCCATTTTCGTCAGCAATTTTATCTATTAAAGGTGAAGATACTATGCTTCTTATACAAATTGAATCTGCTTGTTTTTCCTTGAATCTGCAGAGGAAATCAAAGAGTAAAATTCCTATTTGATTACCAGTTAGATTAACCTTCATACCATCGCTTACAAGCGCGCATCCAATTCTATCGCAATCAGGATCTGTTGCAATAATTATGTCCGCCTTGCACTCATCTAAGGTCTCAAAAGCCTCCGTATATGCGCTCATCTTCTCAGGATTTGGAGATTTGCAAGTAGGAAAGTTAGAATCCGGGTTTTCCTGCGATTTAACAATGCTTATATTATCAAAACCACTATCAGAAAGTACCTTGCTTACATATTTAAGTCCTGCTCCATTTAACGGAGTATAGACTATATGAAGATTCGATTTAGCATCCTGGCTTATTCCTTTAGGTTCAAGTGAATTAACCTTTGATAAAAAATCGTTTTTAATCTCATCGTCAAGCATATTTATGTTTGAATCATCTACATCTACTTCATCAAAGTAATCAAAGCGCTCCTGCTCCTTTAGAATAGAGTCAAGTTCGCTCCCAATTATCTGATATCCATGCTTTCCGTAAACCTTATAACCATTGTAAACTGCTGGATTGTGACTCGCCGTAATCATAATTCCATAGTCACATGAAAGCTTAGTGATCGCGTAGACAAGTACAGGAACGGGCGTTAATTCACTAAATAAGTATGCCTTTATTCCCATTGCTGACATCAAAGCAGCTGTCTCACGTGCAAATCTAGATGAATTTTTTCGGCTATCATAGGAAATGACAACTGACTTACTAGCACAATTTTTATTGATATGGCTAGCTAAAGCAAGATTGCTTCTACGCAAAACATAGGTGTTTAAACGATTTGTTCCAGCACCTAAAATGCCACGCATTCCAGATGTTCCAAAATCAAGCTCCTTGTAAAAGCTTTCATTAATTTCTTCGAAATTATCCTTCATCAAAGCGAGTTCTTGCTTTATCTCTTCATCGCTTGCGCAGTCAATCCATCTTTTATATTCATTTAGAATATCAACTTGAAATTCCATTTTCCTACCCATACAAAATCACGGCAGTGCACCTGCACTGCCGCTTAATTCTACTAAAATTTTTATTATTCTTCGATCTCGTGATCGTGCTCATCTTCATCAGCATTAGGGTCAAATCCCTCTAGTCCAGCGTATGTCTTATTATTCTTCTGTGCATAATCATAGATAGCTGACTTAATAGCATGGTCAGCAAGAACTGAACAGTGAATCTTAACTGCTGGAAGACCACCTAACTCATCAACTACGTCCTTGTTTGTAATCTTAAGAGCTTCTTCTACTGTCTTACCAATAATCATCTGTGTAGCCATGCTTGATGAAGCGATAGCGCTTCCGCATCCAAAGGTCTTGAACTTGCAATCTGTAATTACATCGTTCTCATCAACCTTAATCTGCATCTGCATCATATCTCCACATACAGGGCTTCCGTAAATACCTGTTCCTGATGGATTTTCTATTTCTCCAACATTCTGTGGATTCATAAAGTTATTCATAACTGTATCGTTATATAGTGCCATAACTATTCTCCTTTCTTAGGGCTTAGAGGTGATAAATCTCTTAGCCATGCAACTACTTCTTAGTGCATTCTACAGTGTAATCTATATCTTCCTTAGTGGTGAAATCTCCTACTGAAAATCTTACTGTTCCGTGTATCAGCTCTACTGGTACGCCCAAAGCTGAAAGAACATGTGAAGGCTTTAGTGACTTTGACGAACATGCAGATCCAGTTGAAATGCAAATTCCACAAGCATCAAGCTGAATTAGAATTGATTCTCCCTCGATGTACTTAAATGTCACATTTAGGTTTCCTGGATGTCTGTTATCCATTGAACCATTGATGATAACATCTGGAATCTCAGCTGTTAGCTTCTCTGCAAGATAATTTCTTATCTCTGTGCTATGCTTGATATGCTCATCAAGACTATTCAACGCAAGCTCAGCAGCCTTACCGAAGCCAACTATACCAGCTACGTTCTCTGTTCCTGCTCTCTTGCCACTTTCCTGTCCGCCTCCGAAAATCAAAGTACCTAACTTAGCGCCACGTCTGATATAAAGTCCGCCAACGCCCTTAGGTCCATATATTTTGTGTGCTGACATCGATAGGAAGTCAACGCCCAAATCTTTAACATCGATAGGAACATTTCCTAATGCCTGAACTGCATCTGTATGGAACAAAACGCCATGCTTCTTTGCAATAGCTGCAAGCTCCTTAATAGGATGAATAGTTCCAATCTCATTGTTAACCATCATTATGCTAACCAGGATTGTTGTATCCTTAATAGCTGCCTCAAGCTCTGCAGGATTAAGTCTACCCTGATCATCTATGCCAAGATATGTTACTTCATATCCGTTCTTCTCTAAATACTCACATGTACGAAGCATAGCTGGATGTTCAGTAACTGTTGTAATTATATGGTTTCCCTTATTCTTAAGTGAACTTGCTACGCCCTTAAGCACCCAGTTATCGGACTCAGAACCGCATCCTGTAAAGTAAACCTCATTAGCCTTTGCATTTATCAATGCTGCTACCTTTTCTCTAGCCTCATCTAGTGCACGTCTTGCTACTAGGCCTGGTGTATATAAGCTAGATGCATTTCCGAAATGTTCTGTGAGGAATGGTAGCATCTCCTTAAGAACATCTCCCTTAATAGGAGTAGTTGCGGAATTATCAAGATATACCTGTCTCATATATTTCAGCTCCTTCTGTCTATTTTATCATTATCATTTACGATTTATTTATACCTATATCTTTTGAATTTTTAAACAGCATACAATCTAATTAAAATATGATAATCGACATTAGGATTCCTTATTATCATTCTTAGCATCTGGTTTAATCGTATCCAGATGTGAGCGTAGGTTATTCTTAAATGAATCGATATACTTGCGTCTTAGCTTATGTTGTTCTTTTTCATCTTCACTGAGCCCTTCATCAGTTTTTTTGATTTTTGGGCTAGCTCATTAATGCGTTTAATTTCATCTTCTGTAATCATTGTAATTCTCCTATCAATCAACTCTAATATTATAGCAAAGCACAACGATTCAATCAAGATTATATGGTCACATAAGCTTTAATTTTATCAAATTTTTTAGTGCCTATGCCTTTTACATTCATAAGTTCATCTATTGATCCAAAATAGCCATTTGAACTGCGATATTCTATTATACGTTTTGCCATAGATGGACCTATTCCTGCTATGCTCTCTAATTGATTTTGGTCAGCTTGATTTATATTTACTAATCCACTTACATTACTTGAGATATCAGTATTATCTGTAGCCTGAGAGCCTTGTACTCCCGTGATTTTGCTTGGAATTACAATCTTTTGCCCATCAGAAACCATAGATGCTCTGTTAATCACATCGGCATTTGCATTTTCGCTAAGACCACCAGCCTGCTCTATGAGTTCATAAATCCTAGTTCCTGGTCTAATCTTATATACACCTGGTTTATTTATTTCACCACTTATATCTACAATTAGAATCTCACCAGCTTCAGAATCTTTACCTAGCTTATTTTTGTGATTTGTCCTTAGATGAAATCTTTGATTTAGAAGATTTATTAGTAATACTTGTTTTTTTACTTTGTGATTCCTTTAGGCTACTTATAGACGGTGCTTTATCATTATCTACCTTAGGGGATTTTTCCCCATTCATCACAAAAAACAGCAAAGCGGCTATGATTGCAATAATCGTAACCGCTATTTGGACATATTTATTATTTCTTTTAACAAAAGCTTTAGCTGACTGCACATAGCATTCTATATTGCTTGGCACAAATTTTCCTCTTTGCAAAATTTCCCTCCGTTTAAACTTAATTTTCGTATATCAAGTCTAAACCCATTGTTTGGGGAATACAAGAGTCAAATCTCAAAAAATCCCTGCTCACTTCTATATCATATCTTTGGATATCAAGTCCGCTATGCTCTATGAATGTGGTGATAACGAGTTCTGGACTGAGATTTGATGCACTTCCGCAGTCAAGATCAAGCTTTAAAACTATATTTCCGTTTACTTCTTCAGCATCTATTTTACGGATTTTTGATCTAATATCAACCTCGCCTAGCTTCTTTGTCTTCTTCATTCGCTTTAGTGCTATGATGGATTCTCTAGCAATATATGATTTTACATCATCTTTTATCTCGTCAAGCGACTTTTCTAGTGTATCAGGTAAGAAAACGCTATAAACTGCTGAACTTACGGCTGCAGCAAGCGAACCTTGTGTTCCATCAATATAACCACATGCCAAGATACTAATTCCTTCAGGGAACTGCTCGTTTAACTTTAGCAAAATATCATCCTGAGTTGTTTCCTCATATGTGAAGAACTCTATCAGCTCCTGCTTTGATGTATATCCTAGTGAAAGTGGCTGAGCAAAGCTCATTCTAGGATGTGGATTAAAGCCCTTGGAATAGTCTAGCGGAATTCCTGCTCTTTTGAAAGTACGCTTAAAAAGCCTCAGCATATCAAGATGTGAGATGTATTTGATGTATCCCTGTTTGCTGAATTCTAAAACAAATCTATTCATAGATACCACCTAACTTACAAACTGTTCTTTTGTTGATTTCACAGCCTGTACAGCCATTTCTGCAGTCTGGTGTAATTTGAGCAACATTAGCACGCTTCCATTCTAGCTTTAGATATTCGTCGCTTACAGAACTATCGATGATGTACCATGGCAAGACTTCGTCGATGTCTCTTTCTCTTTGAGTGTAGAACTCGATGTCAAGACCGCTCTTTCAATTGCAGTCCTCCATTTTTGTTCATTAAAACACTCAGACCAGCTATCGCGAACGCAGCCTTCCTCATATGCCTTTAGAAGAAGCTTGCCTGTTCTCCTATCTCCGCGAGCAAATACAGCCTCTAGCACGCTAGTAAAATCGTCATGGTAGTTAAATGTTATGCCTTTGACATATAGAAGTCCTCTAAGGAAGTCATGCTTACGCCTGAATTCTTCTAGGCTATTTTGTCCCATCCACTGAAAAGGAGTAAATGCCTTTGGAACAAAGTTAGAAACGCTGACGGTCACATTGAACCTACCACCTCTGCCAACTTCCTTCTTTATCTGTAAAATCTTCTTTGCTATATTTGCTATACCCTCTAGATCTTCATCCGTTTCCGTCGGATGACCTATCATAAAGTAAAGCTTGATATTGTTCCAGCCAAGTTCTATGGCCTGACGAACTGCTGAGAAAATATCTTCCTCAGTAATACCTTTGTTTATTACGTCCCTAAGTCTTTGTGTTCCAGCTTCTGGTGCAAAGGTTAGACCTGATTTTCTGTATTTCTGTATTTCCTGAAGTACTGTAAACGAGAAGCTATCAAGTCTTAGTGATGGAAGTGAAAGCGCAACATTTCTATCTGCACATTTATCCATTACCGATGTAGCTAATGCCTCAAAATCGGAGTAATCACTTGTAGAAAGAGATAGAAGCGAAAGTTCATCGTGTCCCGTTGTTTCTAGTTGTCTTTCTACTATACGCTCTATGGTTTCCTTTGACCTTTCTCTGATAGGTCTATAAATCATTCCAGCCTGACAGAATCTACATCCTCTAGTACAACCCCTAAACGTTTCAACGACAGCTCTATCGTGTACTGTATCGATAAACGGAACCATGGGTCTTTCTGGGAAGGGAATGTCTTCGATTTCACTTATCAAAGCTCTCTTAACGCGCTTTGGGGCATCTTCTATCAAAGGAACATACTCTTTGACCGTATTGTCCTCGTTATAAACAACATCATAAAATGATGGAATGTAAACTCCATCTGTTTTAACAATTGATTTTAGAAATTCTCTCTTGCTTACGCCCTTCTCTAGGGATTTCTTGTATTCCCTTAGGAAATGCGGTAAAAGTTCCTCGCCATCACCAATCAAAAATACATCTATGAAATCACTTAGCGGTTCAGGATTATATGCACACGGACCTCCTGCAATGATAAGCGGTTCGTCTTCTGCTCTATCCTTTGATTTAAATGTAATCCCTGCAAGACTTAACATATCAAGTATGTTCGTGTATGACATCTCGTACTGAAGCGTAAAACCTAGAACATCCATATCTCTTACACTTGTCTTTGTCTCAAGAGTAAATAGATCTAGTTTTTCCTCACGCATCAAAGTAGACATATCCTGAGCAGGTGCAAAAACCCTCTCACAATAAATCTCATCTTCCTTATTTAAAATGTTATACAAAATCTGAAGTCCCATATATGACATGCCGATTTCGTATAAATCTGGAAAAGCAAAAGCAAACCTAAGCTTATTCTGAGGTTTTTTCTTGCAAATATTCTTCTCTGATCCTATGTATCTTGCCGGTTTTTCTACTCGCTTTAGAAGTTTATCGATCTTCTTTGCGCTATCATCATTCCTGAAGAGGCTATCAATTTTTACGCCCATTCTTATCTCTAAAGCCTTGATAAATATCTTGGTCTCTTCCCTTTTTTCTATTAGGATTTTGGTTCTCTCAGCTGTTTTGCCTGGCTTATCTATAAGGTAATCAACACGCTCATCAATTCCAACATATTCATCTTCCTTGACAAGTCTATCAGCTAGGCAGAAAATATCAGTCTCTGTTATATTTTCAGGCGCGTTAAACTCATACCTCATATGGTTTCTCACTGCCTTTGCTTCCTGCACATAACCAAGTGATTCAAGTAAATCAGCTGCAGCCTCTCCATGATTATCAGATATTCTCATCAAATCGTGGATAAGACCTGCAGCTCTTACTAAAGACACATCAAAATTATAGCCAGCTTTATTTAGAGCACTTGCTATCCTTGCTCCTGTCTCACCAACAGCTCTGCAGTGTTTAATTACACGCTCTGGAGTTTCATATTTAGCATAAAGCTCCTTGCAGACTTCTTCGCTGAGACGCTTTTTGTTTTTTTGATTCACTACTCATCGTATTCATCATAATATTCAAGCTCAAAGTCGCCAATCTTTACAATATCGCCTTCCTCAAGCCCCCATCTTTCGAAGTTTCTTAAGTGCTCCGCTCTTCTCTATATACTTATATAGATATCTCAGAGAACCCATATCATTAAAGTTTGTTGAATCAAATATCTTCTGAAGCTGCTGACCTTCCATAATGTACTGTCCGTTTTCACAGCGAACATCAACTCTTCTGTAATCAGCATCGCTAAGCTTTTCTGATTCAAAATCAAAGTACTCATATTCCTCTTCTGGTGGTGGATTTAGTTCTGCCTTTGCCAATTCCTCAGCAGCAGCTGAAAGCAGTTCCTTAACACCAAGATTTAGAGGTGCAGAAATAGGGAACACCCTATAGCCCTTGCCTTCTACATAAGCCTTGAACTTAAGGTAATTCTCATCATCTTCATCTATCATATCTATCTTGTTAGCAGCTACAAGCATAGGCTTTTGTGTAATCTTATCGCTATATGATTCTAGCTCCTTCATTATCTTATCAAAGTCATCTATAGGATCTCTGCCCTCGCAACCTGAAACATCGACAACATGAATCAAGACTTTGGTTCTCTCGATGTGTTTTAGAAACTTAAAACCTAGTCCAAGCCCCTGATGAGCACCCTCGATGATTCCAGCGATATCAGCCATTACATAGTCTGTATCGTATAGCCTTACTACACCGAGATTAGGATCTATAGTTGTAAAGTGATAGTTTTCTATCTTAGGTCTTGCATTAGTAGCAACAGCAAGAAGACTTGATTTTCCTACATTAGGAAATCCAACAAGGCCTACGTCAGCAAGCATCTTAAGTTCAAGAATCACATCTCTTTCCTTAGCCTTATCTCCTGCTTCAGCAAAGTTTGGTGCCTGTCTTATTGAGTTTTTGAAGTGGATATTACCCTTACCGCCTCTGCCGCCTTGAGCAGCAACAAAGCTATCTCCATCCTCCTTAAGATCATGCATCAAAAGACCAGACTCAGCATCAAAAACCATAGTTCCAACAGGAACCTTGATAACTAAATCTTCTCCTTTTTTGCCATAGCACTTTTTCTTCATGCCGTTTTGACCATTCTCGGCTTCGTATTTTTTCTTGTATCTAAAGTCCATCAAAGTTCTGAGGTTTCTATCAGCAAGGAAAACTACATTTCCTCCGTTTCCACCATCTCCACCATCTGGACCACCTTCAGGAACAAAGGGTTCTCTTCTAAAAGAAACGGCACCGTTTCCACCTTTTACCTGAAACTATTGTTATTCTTGCTTTATCTACAAGCATATTAACCTCTTATCAATTAAATTAACAAAAAGAGCCTCTTATGAGGCCCTATAGTTAAGCTTCTCTTGAATAAACACTGACCTGTTTTCTGGTTTTGTCGTATCTTTCGAACTTTACATTACCATCAATCTTAGCAAACAAAGTGTCATCTCCACCGATACCTACATTGTTACCTGGGTGGAATTTAGTACCTCTCTGTCTAACTAGGATACTGCCGGCGCTTACAAACTGTCCGTCACCAATCTTGACACCAAGTCTTTTCGATTCGGATTCGCGGCCATTCTTGGAGCTTCCTACACCTTTCTTACTTGCCATGTAAAGACACCTCCTCGTCGGTTAAACTTTATTACTTAGTTGCAGCTTCGATTTTCTCGATGATAACTGCCTTAGTAGCCTTAGTGTCGATTTCAACGCCCTTAGCTTCTGCATATGCAATCAATTCATCCTTCTTCATCGATGCTAGGTTTTTTACTTCTTCTTTTGCTTCAACAGCCTTAACTGCCTTAGCTGGAGCCTTGCCATCCAATGATGTAATCTTGATCATTGTGTATGGCTGTCTGTGACCCTGTTTCTTTCTGTAGTCCTTCTTAGACTTGTACTTGAAGATGATAACCTTCTTTCCCTTGCCACTCTCAACTACTTCACCAAAGACCTTAGCGCCTTCGATGTATGGTGCGCCAACCTGAACATCACCATCTTTGCTTAGAAGCAATACTTTGTCTAGTTCAACCTGAGCTCCGTCTTCAACTGCTAGCTTTTCAACAGTTAGGACATCTCCTTCAGCAACTCTGTACTGCTTTCCGCCTGTTTCGATAATTGCGTACATGTTTTTCTACCTCCTCTATCCAGTCTCGCCTATTACAGGTAGCTTACGCTTTATAACCCGTTTCGTGCGGTCTAACCATGTAATAATAACATCAACGCATGATAATGTCAACAATTACATAGTAAAAATCTTTGAAAATAGAGAAAACCGGCGCATTGCACCGGCTTAAAATATTATTTATAAATTAATCCTCTAAAATTACTCCATCTTCATCGACTCTAAAATCAGCTACATCTTCTGGCATCTCTTCAGCAGAGTTGTTTGACTGCAATGCCACGAGAAGCTTTTGCTCTATCTCCTGAGATATATCGCTATGTTCATCGAGATAAACCTTAACATTCTCACGACCCTGTCCAATCTTCTCACCATTATAGCTATACCATGAACCAGCCTTCTCAATAATGTTCTGTTCAACAGCACTATCTAAGATATCTCCTGACTTAGAAATACCCTCACCGAACATTATGTCAAATTCAGCGCGCTTGAATGGTGGGGCAACCTTGTTCTTAACAATCTTAACCTTGGTTCTGTTACCTAGGATATCGTCACCCTTCTTGATGCTCTCACCCTTTCTTACATCAAATCTCATAGTTGAATAGAACTTAAGAGCACGTCCACCTGTAGTTGTCTCTGGGCTTCCGTACATTACGCCAATCTTCTCTCTAAGTTGGTTGATGAATATAACGCATGTTTTGGAACGGCTAACAGTACCAGCTAGCTTACGAAGTGCCTGTGACATCATTCTCGCCTGTAGTCCTACGTGTGAATCTCCCATCTCGCCCTCAATCTCAGAGCTTGGTACAAGCGCTGCTACAGAGTCTATAACGATTACATCCAAAGCTCCACTTCTTGCAAGTGTATCGCAAATCTCAAGACCCTGCTCTCCTGTATCAGGCTGTGACACTAGTAGTGCATCCACATCTACGCCTATACTCTTAGCATAAACTGGATCAAGAGCATGCTCTGCATCTATAAATGCAGCTCTTCCTCCCTGCTTCTGAGCTTCTGCAACAATGTGAAGTGTGAGAGTTGTTTTACCTGATGATTCAGGTCCAAAAATCTCAATGATTCTTCCTCTTGGAACTCCGCCAACACCAGATGCGATGTCTAAGCTTATTGAACCTGTTGATATAACAGATAGATCCTTATTCTGTGCGTTCTCGCCGAGTCTCATGATAGACCCGTCACCAAATTTCTTATGTATATGCTTCAGAGCTTCTTCTAAAGCTCTATCCCTATCATCGGGATTAGAAGCTGCAAATTTCTTCGTTGCCATCCTTACCTCCAAAATGAACATTCGTTCTTATTTTTTTATTCTACATTAGCTGTTAACAAAAAAATCAAGTCTAAGTTTTACTGTAATTTTTATATTTACAGTTTTACATTTTCCCTTATCAATGTCAACGATTTCTAGATTTTTCCCCTTATAATCGATAGCTTTTTTTATTTGGTTAAACATCTCTAGACAGCAGAAGTTTCTATTCCAGTTTCTATCATTGCGATGTGTCTTTACCTCATGTACATGCTCATAGTCTCCAAATACTATTCCTATATACATGGTCCCAGCATCTAGGCCATGATATGCATCAGGTCCTGCTACACCAGTTGATGAAATACAGAGCTTGCTACCAGTCTTTGCCCTTAGACCCTTTGCCATCTCAAGAGCCACTTCTTTGCTTTCTGCTGAGTATTTTTCTAAGCTTTCCTTGTTTACACCTAATTCGTCTTGCTTTGCTATCTCAGAATATGTGACAAGTCCTCTGTCAAATACCTTTGATATTCCCGCAACGCTAACAAGCATCTGCGAAAATGCCCCACCCGTGCATGACTCACATGCAGAAATGCTTATATTCCTATCTATTAGAGCATTACCTATAGCATCGCAAAATTCTTCGCCATCAAAGCTATATATATAGTCGCCTATTATATTTTCGATTTCCTTGCAGACATTATCAACTGCGTTCTTCGCCTCATCAAAGTTCTTACGCTTTGATGCAACCCTTATCATGCACTCGCCTTCCTTTGCATAGGTTGCAATAGTTGGGTCAGTTTGGACATCTATCAAAGGAAGAAGTTCCGTTTCGAGAAGTGATTCACCAATTCCAAAGGTCCTTATCATTCTATATACTATACTTTCGTCCTGTTTTGATAGAAGGAATGGCTTTGCCTCATGTTCCCAAACATAATGCACTTCTCTAGGTGGCCCTGGCAGGCTTATGACAATTTTGCCATCTTTTTCTAGTGCAAAGGCTGGAGCTGTTCCTGCCTCATTATCCAAAACAACTGCATGCTGTGGCATCATTGCCTGTTTGTAGTTGTTTTCGGTGAGCTTTCGACCGCGCTTTTTTGCATACCTTTCGAGCGCCGCAAAGCTTTCTGCATGCATTACAAGTTCTTCACCAAAGACATCTGCAATTGTCTCCTTTGTGATATCATCCTCTGTCGGCCCAAGACCTCCAGTTGTGATTATAAGATCACATTTTTCAAGTGCAGATTTTAGTGTTTCGCTGAGCCTACCATCATTATCACCTACAACAAAATGATACATAACATCAAAACCAAGAAGATTTAGTTCCTTTGATAGATATGCAGCATTTGTGTTTATCGTGTGTCCAAATAAAAGCTCCGTACCGACTGATAAAATACAACAACGCATAATTTCACTCCTAAAAAAAACCGGCAAAGCTGCCGGCGAAAATTCAAATCATCTTTGCAAGATAATATAGTTTACATTGAGAATACTTTTCTGTTCTTGAGAACATATTCTATTCCTGACCATACAGTCATAATTAGTGAAGCCCATAAGAATATATTAGCAAGTAGCTCAAAAGGTCCTAATAGCTTTTCGTTTGAAATGGTCTCAACTAGTAGAAGAAGCGGAACTGCTATCATCTGAAGAACTGTCTTAATCTTACCTGTAAGACCTGCTGCTATTACAATTCCCTCTGCTGCTGCAACCATTCTCATACCACTTATTGTAAATTCTCTTGCTAGAATTATAATCAGCATCCATGCTGGAACTGCACCTGTTGTAATCAGCAAGCAAAATGCTGAATAAACGAGAATCTTATCCGCTAGTGGATCCATGATTTTTCCAAAGTTTGTAACCAAATTATATTTACGAGCAATCTTACCATCTAGCATATCTGTAAGAGAAGCTAAAATGAATATAACAAATGCTGTAAAAAAAGTGGTTCGTCATAAATGCCAAAATAAAGAAAGGTACTGCTATCACTCTGGCAATCGTGAGTTTATTAGGTAAATTCATATATAATCTCCTTAAAATTGCCCGAAACTCCGTCAAGGTATAATTGACGCCCTATCATCAGATAGGTGGGCATTCTATCATCCATTCTGTCTTCCACTCGAGGGAGGCTTGACATAGCGAATGAGCTCAAATTCCCTTGCAATTAGTGTAGGTTCAATTATGAACACTCAACGCAAGCTTCAGGCAACTCCATTATACTATAAACATACTAGCATTTCACTTATATTATAAATAAAGTTAAATGCAAAAGATTCTATATAGAATTATTCGTATAAATCGATTGCACAGTTTGTGTGCACCTTCTGAATATCATCGTTATCTTCAAGGACATCGATTAACTTTCTTAGCTTTGGAATGTCGTTTTCTGATGGAGTTGAATCAACTGATGGTACAAATTCTACATCAGACTCAATGAATGTGTAACCCGCGTCTGTCAAAAGCCTTATGAACATCTGGATATACTGATGGATCTGTATATACAGTGAAGGATTCCTCATCAGAAACGATATCATCTGCACCAGCCTCAAGTGCTGCTTCCATGATATCATCTTCGCTTATTTCGTCTGTTCTCTCGATTAAAAGAACACCCTTACGCGAGAACATGTATGAAACACATCCCGGAGTTCCTACATTTCCACCGTGCTTATCAAAGCTTGACTTAACAAATGATGTTGTTCTGTTTGTGTTGTCTGTCAAGCAGTCTACGATAAAAGCAACTCCGCCAGCACCATAGCCCTCAAATGAAAGTTCCTCGTAGGATACGCCTTCTAGCTCTCCTGTACCCTTCTTGATAGCTCTAGTAATGTTGTCATTAGGCATACTGATAGCCTTAGCTTTTTCTATTGCTACTCTTAGTCCTGCGTTATATTCTGGATCTCCGCCGTCCTTTGCTGCAACAGTGATAGCCTTTGCATACTTTGTGAAAAGTGCAGCTCTCTTAGAGTCTTGTGCAGCCTTTCTACCGGCAATTGTACCGTGTCTTCCCATGGAGACACCTCCTTCTAATTTATATGATTTTCTGCGATAATAGTATACACCATTTAATCGCTAATTTCAATTTGCGTCTTTGAAATTCTTCCTAGCAGTAGTCATCATCAGCTTGATACGATTTAGCTGATTAACGTCACTTGCACCTGGATCGTAATCGATAGCCGCAATATTTGCATATGGATTCATCTCTCTAAGTGATTTCATAACACCCTTACCTGTCACATGGTTAGGTAGACATGCAAAAGGCTGAAGGCAGACAATATTAGGTGCTCCGCCATGTATAAGCTCTATCATCTCTCCAGTCAAAAGCCATCCCTCACCACACTGGTTACCAAGCGATATAACCTTTGTTGCAGCTTCAGCTGTTTCGTGGATATAGCCAGGCTCTGTATAATGCTTACTCTCTCTTAGTGCTTTTCTCATAGGCTTTCTCAGCATCTCTATCACTTTGATAGCAAGCTGATTTATCTTTGCCTCAGTAAACTTACCAGATAGGTACTTTAGGTTATACTGCTTACTGTACATGCCGTATAGGAAGAAATCTAGTAGATCAAGCACAACTGCTTCTCCACCTTCGTCCTCAATAATATCAACGATTCCATTGTTTGCGTTAGGATGATATTTTACAAGAATCTCACCAACAACACCAACCTTTGGTTTTTTGATATCAAGTCGCTCAAGATTATCGAATTCTTCTACTATCTTTTTGAGATTAGCCTCATAATCCTTCTTTTTGAAGTTGAGTATATTATCAATTATTCTATCATGCCAGCTCTCTAGTAAAGCCTCTGTACTTCCCTTCTTTGCTTCATAAGGTCTTGTTGCATAAAGAAGCCTCATCATAAGGTCTCCATAGATTGCACCTAATAGGAGTTTGAAGCCCATGTTAAATGTAATCTTGAATCCCGGGTTCTTCTCTAGGCCTACCATATTGAAGGATACAACCGGAACCTGTGGCATATCAAGATCAGTCAAAGCCTTTCTAAGAAGCGATACATAGTTACTTGCTCTGCATCCTCCACCTGTCTGTGACATGAAGACAGCAGTCTTATTTAGGTCATATTTACCTGATTTAAGCGCAGAAATTATCTGTCCTAAAGTAACAATGGTTGGATAGCAAGCATCGTTATTTATATATCTAAGTCCTTCATTTACAGCGTTTTCGTCAACGGCTGGGAGAAGATCTACATTGTAACCGCATGACTTCATAGCTTCAGAGAAGTAAGTGAAGTGAATTGGTGACATCTGAGGTACGAGAATTGTGTAGTTATCACGCATTTCCTCGGTGAACAAAACTCTCTCATAAGGCTCAAACTTAGCATTTGAGCGAACACCGTTCTTCTCACGCTCTTCCATAGCCGCTTTAAGTGATCTAATTCTAATTTTGATAGCACCAAGATTTGATACTTCATCAATCTTAAGTACTGTGTATATCTTGTTGTTGCTATTACAGATTTCTTCTATCTGATCTGTAGTAACTGCGTCAAGTCCACATCCAAATGAGTTGAGCTGGATAAGCTCAATATCATCGTTCTTTCCAACAAAATCAGCCGCCTTATATAGACGTGAATGGTAAACCCACTGGTCAAGAACTCTCAAAGGTCTTGGTAATTCTCCAAGGTCTGATACAGAATCCTCGGTGATTACAACGAAATCAAAGCCAGTGATCAATCTATTTATTCCATGATTAATTTCAGGATCAAGATGATATGGTCTTCCTGCGAGACAAATTATCTTTTTCCCATGCTCTCTAGCATAATTTATTGCTCTTTGTCCTTCTGCACGCACATCTTCCTTAAACTGCTCTTGCTCCTGTCTAGCAAGGCGAAGCGCATTCTTAATTTCAGAACGTGATATATTGTATTCCTTGAATGTTTCAACCAAGGCATTAAGCAGTCTCTTGTCATTATCATATGGAAGGAATGGATGCATTAGCTTTGCTCCTGCTTCCTCAAACTGCTCAGTCATGTTGTTTGCGATTACCTCAGCATAGGTTGCAACTATTGGACAGTTATAGTTTGACGGTGCGTTTTTGTCTTCCTTAACCTCGTAGTTTATACAAGGGTAGAAAACTGTTTTAATATCCTGCTTTAGAAGCCATTTGATATGTCCATGTACTATCTTTGCTGGATAACATGCTGTATCTGATGAAATAGTGTCCATTCCATCCTCATATAGCTTTTTGCCAGACTGAGGTGATACTAGAACTCTAAAGCCCATCTCAGTAAGCAAGGTGAACCAGAATGGGAAGTCCTCGTACATATTGAGAACTCTTGGAATACCTATGGTTCCTCTACTTGCTTCATCCTCACTCAAAGGAAGATATCCGAAAAGTCTCTGGGTTTTGTATTCGTAAAGGTCTGGAATCTCAGATTTCGTAACTTCAATACCCGCACCTCTTTCGCAGCGGTTACCAGTTATGAACTTTGATCCATCACCAAACTTGTTTATAGTCAAAATACAACGGTTTTCACATCGATTACATCTACCGTTGGTATGAACAACGTGGAAGTTTCTAAGCTCGTCAGCCTTCATAATAGCTGATACATCACCTTCCTTGAAATTGCTCTGTGATATCAAAGCACATCCATATGCTCCCATAAGTCCTGCAATATCAGGTCTTACAACATTTTTGCCCATTATTAATTCAAGGCTTCTGAGAACCGCATCATTAAGGAATGTACCACCCTGAACTACGATGTTTTCACCAGCTTCACTTGCATTTCTAAGTTTTATAACTTTATATAGCGCATTCTTTATAACTGAATATGAAAGACCTGCAGATATATCTCCTATACCTGCACCCTCCTTCTGAGCCTGCTTAACCTTGGAGTTCATGAAAACTGTGCATCTAGTACCAAGATCAACCGGATTTTCAGCAAATAGCGCCTCTTTGGCAAACTGTCTAGTATCGAGATTTACTGACTTAGCATATGTCTCTAGGAATGAGCCACAACCCGATGAACATGCCTCATTAAGCATGATATTATAGATAGCATTATCTTTGATTTTCATGCACTTCATATCCTGGCCACCTATGTCTAGGATGAAGTCTACATTTGGCAGGAAGTGCTGTGTTGCTCGAAAATGAGCCATGGTTTCAATCTCACCATGGTCAGCATGGAAGGCAAACTTAATTAGCTGCTCACCGTATCCTGTAGTTGTAGTTCCAGCAATATATGCAGTCTCAGGCAATAAATCATATAGCTCAAGAAGCATATTTCTTGTTGTCTCTGTAGGATTACCACCGTTACCTTGATAAAATGAGTAAAGTAAATTACCCTCATTGTCTATCAAAGCAGCTTTAGTCGTAGTTGAACCTGCATCAATTCCAAGGAATACTGGTCCACTTGCTTCCTTAATATCCTTGCGATTTACCTTGTCCTTATCATGTCTAGCCTTGAATTCGTCATATTCTTCCTGGCTATGGAACAAAGCATCTATATGCTTGCTATCTGCCATCAAAGATGGATTAAGCTTTCTATCTTTCTTAGCAGTGTTGTAAGTGAAACAGTTTCCACCTCTTCTGCTAGCATCTCAGCACCTATAGCAACAAAAAACTTAGAGTCATCAGGGAATATTACCTGACTCTCCTCAAGACCAAGAGTTTCAACAAATCTCTTTCGTAGCTCTGACATAAATGAAAGAGGTCCGCCCAAAAATGCAACGTTTCCTCTTATGGTACGTCCGCAAGCAAGTCCACTTATCGTCTGATTTACGACAGCCTGAAATATCGATGCTGCAAGATCTCCTATAGCTGCACCGTCATTTATCAAAGGCTGTATATCTGTTTTAGCAAATACACCACATCTAGCCGCAATCGGATAGATTATATTATAGTTCTTTGCTGCCTCATTTAGACCATTTGCATCTGTATTCAACAGAATAGCCATCTGATCTATAAATGCACCTGTACCACCCGCACAGGAGCTGTTCATACGTTGCTCAACAGTTTTGCCATAATATGTAATCTTGGCATCCTCACCGCCGAGCTCAATTGCTACATCTGTCTGAGGAATAAGCTCCTCGACAGCTCTACTACATGCTATTACCTCTTGCTCAAACTTTATTCCTAAAAGATTAGCTAGAGCAAGTCCTCCAGATCCTGTAATTACAGGTTTAATGTCGATTTCTCCAAACTGCTTATACAAATCAAGCATAAGCTCCTTAAGCTTATCCATTACATCAGACATATGTCTTTCGTAACGTGAATACAAGATTCTACCATCATTATCAGCTAGTATAAGCTTGACGGTTGTAGAACCTATATCAATACCTAATTTCATTGTTATACCCCATGCATCTGATACAAATTCAGATACTTAATGTCTTAACTATAGTTGTTTAATCTGCTTGTTATACAAGTGTGTTAGCATGATTGCTGAATACGATAATCCAAGTATTTCTGCAAGTGGAAATGAAAACCAAGATGCAGATACACCATAGAAATGATATAGCAAATATGCTAAAGGTAAAATGCCAAAAAGCTGTCTTATCAAAGACGCAAAAAGGCTGTAAATCCCATGTCCTGTGCCCTGAAAGAGCGTTGCAGTTATGATACCAAAGGCCGCCGGCAAGAAACATATGCTTATTCTCCTTAGTGCCGGTACACCGATGCTCATCATACTGTCATCAGCATTGAACATTCTGAGGAAACTCTGGAATAACCTGAAACAGGATAAAACCAATTCCCATTATAATCAATGCTACAATTAGTGCTAACTTATATGTTTTCATCAACCTAGCTTTGTTCCTTGCACCAAAGTTATACCCAAAAAGTGGCATAGCACCTTGGTTAAGTCCAAAAACTGGCATGAAGATAAATGACTGTATTTTAAAGTAGATACCTAAGACAGCTACAGCTATTGGTTCTGCTGATAGAATATTATTATATCCAAGCAGCATTACAGAGCCTATAGCCTGCATTATGATAGAAGGAAGACCAACCGCATATATATCCCTAAAGATTTTCCAATCCATCTTAAAGCCGAAAAGCTTAATATTTACTGCATGCTCCTTCTTCTTAATAAATGTAGCTGAAACAATAAGGCTACACGCCTGTCCAATAACCGTAGCAATAGCAGCACCAGCAACTCCTAGCTTAGGTGCACCAAGAAGTCCAAAGATCAAAATAGGATCTAGGATTAAATTAACTATCGCACCTGTAAGAGAGCAAATCATCGGTATTATCATATTACCGGTGGACTGCAAAACCTTCTCTAAAAGAATCTCAACTGACAAAAACATGCTGAAACACATTACTATCCTCATATAGGTAGTGCCTGCGCTTAAAATATCAGGATTGCTCGTGTAGTGAGACATAAAAGGAACTGTCAAGAACACCCCTATGAAGAGGAATATCAAATAATTTAGTATTCCTATCCTGATACTCGTACATGCAGCTAAATCAGCTTCCTTTTGCCTCTTAGCCCCGAGTCTTCTCGCTATCAAAGAGTTTACTCCAACACCTGTTCCAACTGTAATTGCAATAACAAGAAGCTGTATAGGCATTACAAATGAGACCGCAGTCAGTGCCTCCTGGCTTATCTGCGCTACGAAAATGCTATCTACGATATTGTAGAGCGCATTTATCGTCATGGATAATATTGCAGGCCAAGCCATGGACATTAGAAGCTTGCCAACAGGCATGGTTCCCATCTTATCGGCTTCTGATATGCTATTGTCTTTGATTTCTACTGTATTTTCCATATATTCTCCAAATAAAAACTAAGGGGCAGATCTATAAGCCGGGTTCTGTATTAGACGATCATCTATCTAAGGCGTAACATTACTGCACGCTCATGCGGTCCACCTCCTGAGCTGCAACGGGCCGCTGCATTTGGTGCTCAATTTCGACCTTGCTCCGAATGGGGTTTACACGGCAGCCATGTCTCCATGACTCCGGTGAGCTCTTACCTCACCATTTCAACCTTGCCACAGCCTAACTGTTTCGGCGGAATGTTTCTGTTGCACTTTCCCTATAGTTACCTACGCCGGACGTTATCCGGCATTCTTGCCCTATGGAGCCCGGACTTTCCTCATGCCTATGGCACGCGACCGTCTGATCTTCCCTTAGCTAAGTAATTATACCACATTCAAATTTAAATAAAACCCTCGTATACCCACAAAAAACTAATAGATGGCCCTTTGGACCATCCATTGTTTCATCTTATACATAAGTCAAAATAATGACTTGTCAGCATGTTTTTGTTTGCTTTATTTTGATGCAATGCACTCGATTTCTACAAGTCCACCCTTTGGAAGCTTAGCAACCTCTACGCATGATCTTGCAGGCTTGCACTCATCAAAATACTTTGCATAAATCTCATTAACCTTAACAAAGTCATTCATATCATCGATAAAAACAGTTGTCTTTACTACATCTGTAAGCTCGTATCCAGCTTCGCTCAAAACTGCCTTCATATTCTCAAGAGCCTGAACAGCTTGCTCTTCTAGGCCTTCCTTAAGCTCACCACTTACCGGATCAAGTCCTAGCTGTCCTGAAACGAAAAGTAGACTACCTGCCTGAACTGCATGTACATATGGTCCCACTGCTGCTGGCGCATTCTTTGCTATTATTGCTTTGTTCATTTCTTCCTCCCTCAATCATATATGATAGTTTCTGATTTTTCTTAATACATTTATTGTCTATGACATTTCACATTCGCTAAAAATCCTTAGCTCTCTGAGCTTTGAGTATACTCTTTAAACCAAGGATGTGTCAAGTTATGTACTTTTTCCCTTGTTCATATATAATAAATTTAAGACAAAGTATCAATGTCAAATTCAGTTAGTTATTTTTTTCAATTAACTGTCCTGGACATATATATTTAAATTCAACGGGAAAAATCAATATCACAGCTACAAATTGAAATTTTATAATCACCTATTGTATACGTCCAGAGCTTTGGTGCTATATCATACAGGCTATGTGGATCTAATATTTCTGCATGCATTCCTTTCGGTGAAACAGTATATGATGACAGTTTTCTATGAAATCCTGTGCCAAGCCATTTGACATAGCTTTCTTTAAGAGTCCAAATCGAAAAAAATAGTTCCTTTTTTTCTTTTTCTGCACTCTCTAATGAAATTCTTCTTATCTCTTCATCGCTAAATACATCGCATGCAAAGCCAAAATCTATATCCTGCATTTTCTCAATATCAACACCTATATTTATATCCGATACACCACAGATTATATAATCACCTGAGTGTGAAATGTTGAAGTAATATGGAATACCAACAATATATGGTTTACCAAATTCTGAAACATTAAATCTAAGTTTTGATGCATCAATTCCGAAACAATGACAAATTCCATACCTTGCAAGAAGCTCCCCTATTATTGTTCTCAACCTATCTGCCTCAAACCTAAAAGCATTTGGCTTTGGATTTACAATTTTCTGAGACCATACTGTAGCTTTTTGTCTATAAATTGTAAATCGTTAACTTCACTGATTTTTAGAAAAAAATACTTCTATCATAGTTTATCTCACATAATTTAATCAAAACTTTATATTCTAATATCCTTTATAATCATATGACAATTATTTTTATCCGTTAACTCGAGATGAAAGGATGTTTGCGAGCTCATCAAGGCATTCGGCTTCATAAAAAAATCAGACATTATTAAGCCATCCTTATATTCATCTGTAAGATTATTAATTACACAAAATGCCTTTAAATGAATTACCACCAAGCTCGAAAAAAATCATCTTTTCCGCTTGGCATATCATCCAAATCTAAGTATTCTTTGACAAGTCCAAACAATACTTCGTACAGCCTTTTATCACCCTCATTATCATTCTCTTTATCAAGCTTAGAATTATTAATATCAGAACTTTCATTATGATAAATATCAGGTTTAGCATCATCTACCTGCATTTCCTCTTGTTCTTGCGTCTGTTTTGATTCATCAATATTTAGATTAATTGTCTCTTCTATTTTTAAGAAAATCTGGATTTTTCACACAGCTTATCAAGCGTCATATCAGTATCCTCATATAGTTTATCTACATATGAAGATACAAGATGTTCTAGTCTTTCAAGCACGCCCTTGCTATATATGAGTGAACTTCCAAATGGGACTAGCATGATTTGCTCCTTCATTTCTATCCCCATTGCAATCATATAATTTCCAGAATCATAAGTTTTTGAAAGGCTTAGTGTAAATGTTTCGCTAACTTCAAAACTTTCAAACGAAGGTGCCACTGCTGTTGAGTCCATGAGCAAGTATGACATTGAAAAATCATCCAAACGAACTATATCTGCAGTATCAACATGCTTCATATCCTCGTTAACTCGCATCTTGTGCTCATCCATCAGCTCAAGCCAATTCAATTTTGCACTAAATTTGGTTCGTTCGGTAATTCCATGTACTAACATTCCTATCATCTGTAGATTTGATGTAGTGTTTCTACCTGCATAAGCATACCTAAGTACCATATCTGGCTTTGCACAAAGTTCTGCAAGAGCAAGCTTCCACAGCATGTACGATACATTAAAGCTAGAAGTCTTACTATTCCTTGATATCTTACGTATCTTTTCAGCGGAAAAGATAAGAGGCCTAAATGTTGGGTTTCCTTCCTCTACATCATTATCGATCTTTGGAATTTCAGGAGAACGATATCCATCTAGTCTATGTACCCAATACCTTGCTGAATCTTTACCAGCTTTACTATTATATAATGCATCACGACGCTTTAAGAACTCTTCAAATCTACCTGGATTTGGAAGATCTGTCCTATCAGGATTTTGATATAGCATCAAAAGTGCCATCTGTAAAACATTTACAGATGTACCGTCTGATATCATGTGATTAAGCATAAAGCACACTGCAATTTCATCTTCATCTATGACATATGCCCAAAATCTAGCCATACTATCTTTGTAATGTAGCGATGATACATTCATCCTTTCATGAGCATCTTTAATTGAAAAAGCATATCTGCTATCCCTATCATCACCTTTTGCTTCGACTATTTCAATTCCTCTAGATATAGAATTGTCTATAGTAAGATAAGCATCTCTTGAGGTCTTTTTTATATGAAATACCATTCTCAAAGCATCATATCTTTCATATAGCTTTCTTACTGCACGCTCCAATCTATCTAAATCGTATTTTCCCTTTAGAACTACTCCATTACCCAGATTGAGAGCAGGCTCAGCTCGTCTATATGCAAGATCGATGTAATCTTTTTGAGTATATGTAAGTGGAATATATCCATCATTTGACTTAACATCTATTCTGACAGATTTTATGTCGTTATCCATTGAAATTACGCCTTCCTGCGACGATATTTCTCTATACTCTTCTGGCGTCAAAACAAGGCTGTTAAGTATATCTGCCATTCGTAGATACAATCTATCAAAAAATGCATCCTTATATATTTTTTTATCTGCAACAATGCTTAGTTCTAAGCTTTCTTTTTTTCGTTACACATTAATATTAAATTTATATCATTTTGATTGCATGTGCCTGGTATAGTATGCGTAATGAATTCGTATCCTTCTGGTTCAGGTATTTTCACTGTTTCTGACAGATATGACATAGTGAACGGTGAATTACAATAATTATCTGCCATAATATGCTTACCTAAATTTCGTTCAAATTCAGCTTTGCTCTCGACAAAAACATCATAACCTGATTTCCATTTTAATCCTTTGACAGTATGTGGAACATTGTGAGTTGTAAGTCCTATAGTATAACGTGCAGATTCATTAAATCTATTGCTTACCGTATAGTTAACACTTATTTCGTCCCTATCGAATATTTGACCAAGCGCGTAGGTATATAAAAATAAAGTAACATTAAATACGGATGTCTTATTATTTTTTGCAGCTGTATTGAGTTTATCCATCGATAGATTAGAAATTTTTTTCCATCTATATTTGATGATTTAGGTTTGCCTATATTTATATCATTATATAGTTTGTCTTCTGATTTGACTATAGCATATTTAACATCATCATCATTTATAGCTGATGGCATATTCTTTTGATATGATTCCCAGTATTTCTTTTCAACTAGCCCCTTGTCAGAAGATTCATATTCATGTTCTATTTTTACAAAATCCTCCCAGGATAATGAAGTTACGACATCATTTGCTGAGCTTTCCGAGATGGAATTGAGTATTGTTGCATATATTACGCGAAGCGATGGACCATCAATCAAAATATGATTTGACCTTACATATATGAGAATATTGTTTTCACCAAGGATGTACATATGAAATACAATCATTGGATCAACGAAGATATCCATAGGTATCCTGTTCATTCGCTTTATTTCTTCAAGTGAATGTTCTAAGCCTTTTTCCCTTTGAATATCCTTGCATATCATGTATAATACAAGCATTTCCATCATCAGATAAAACCTGTACAAGCTCTCCATTCATAGATACATCCAAATGTGTTCTTATTGCATCATGCTCTTTTGCACAACTTATTAATAGCTAAAATTATTCTTTCCTTATTAATTTTGCCTTTTTATTTCAAAATGCAAATCCAGTATTTTTGCGATGATTTGCTTTCTGACTTAAGTTCATATTTTAGTATTTTTTTATTTGCTGTTTTTAGTAGTGGAAAAGTATGTTTCATATCTTATCTCCCGATTTAATTTTTACACTTAGTTTCTTAATAATATTTTTTTCGAAAATTATTTATAAAATTACTTACGTATCGTCTCAAGAAATTCTATAATTTCATTTTTAATTAATTCCTTGTTGCACGCATCATTAACAAAGTAATGTTCACCTGGATATTCACTGTACTTCACTTTTCCAGTGAATTGATCTGACCAACCCCGTATTTTTTCAGGGTTAATCATCTTGTCATCATGTCCATTCAATATAATAGCTGGAAAATCAAACCTTTGGTTTGTTCTGCAAGTATATTTGCTGAACATCGACAAATCAGCCCTATATATCGGTAAAAAAATATTTTTTTGAAAAAAATTGGATCTCGTACCATATCTTCTGGCATTAAATTAAAATGTATAAGATCTCCAAGAATACCCTCATCAGGGACTTCAGAAAAGTCTTCATCTCTAAATTGTAATCTTTGCAATGCATGCTCCGGTGCTTCACAACCGCTTATTATAAAGCCATCTGGTCTATTACCATTAGAAATATCAGCTACTGCAATCTCCATACCTATCAGAGCGCCCGAACAATGCCCCCATATAACATAAGGTTTATCTGTTAAATGTTTATTGTCAGTAAGAAAAGAGGCGATTAGTTCTTCTACAGATTCAGGCATATTTTCACTAGCCCTTTTTTCTCTTTGTGGATATAACACAGGTATGAAATTAACCCATTCAGGGAAAATATTTTTCCATTGAGCAAAGAAGCTAGGACTCCCTCCTGCGAATACAAAACAGAGCAAATTAATTTCACCCTTATCTGATATTCTTTGATGTGCTATCCATTTATTTTGACTACGTTTAATCATCTATATTTCACCTCTTTCATAAAAAAATCATTAGCATTGCTCAGCTGATTCAAACAATCGGCATCTACATTGATACACTTAGGCGTACAAAGCTCTAAAAAAAATCACTAGCAATAATATCATCAAAGGATTTATTAAGGTCAAATATAAAGAAATGGTCCCCATCATAACTTTTAAAGCTAAATTTTTTACTTGTTACATGCTCCCATCTCTTCATCACGCTTACATCTGCGCCTGAGTCATCTTTTCCACAATATGCAAAAATTGGAATGTCAAGTATTGTCCCATCGTGTATATAATCTTCAGCAAGCTTATAATCGCTATATATCATTGGTATGAAGAAATCTCTAAATTCTTTAACTTCAAGAAGTTCCTCTGGGGTATGACCAATATCGCGTAGTTCTTCAACCAAAGCTTCCATTCCTTGGCTAGTTCTATAAGGAGATGGATCCTCATCCATAGGTGCATGCCTTCCTGAAATTTGAATGCACTTTGGTGAAATTTTATACTTATTCATTAATATTTTCGCCGTACAGAACGCCATGATTGCACCCATGCTATGTCCATACAATGAGAATTCAAAGTTTTTTAGGCTTTTTGCTTCTATAATTTCTGCAATTTCATTAGCTAGATTTTGGCACACATTATCTAAGCTCGTAATAAGCTCCTCACTTATTCGACGTCCATGACCAGGCAGTTCTACAGTGATATAATTTACTTTTGAATTCTTCAGCCAATTATTAAATGCTCCAGCATTACCGCCAGCATAATGTAAACAGAAAATAAATGGTTTGCTTTGATATGCCTCATCAATTGCTTGTGAGTTTATATATAATGTCTTTAAATTTTTACTCATATAACAAACTCCAATCTTCCATATTCGCAAGAAGTTTTACCCTTGAAGTATAATCTGCAAATATCCTATCCAAGATTTCATTATCAAAGGCCTGTTTCACATAATCCAGAACTAACAGTAGCTTTCCATTCCTAACATATAGTTGATGATCTAGTACAACCTGCGGAGTCTGAGTCTGTGCAAATATCTCCTCAAATCCTATATTAGTCATTGTCTGCTCTGTTCCTTCTGCATCACTGTCTATTAGACTTGTGAAAACATATGGTGCAGCAACAGCATCGCCATGTTTTTCAGCTAATCTACCGAGTAAATTAATTACATTAAAGCTCCTGTATTCAATTGCATTCCAAAGTTGCATTTTCATCGATTCTACAATTTCCATAAAGTTAAAATCTTCTCGTGCGTAATATCCTAACAATGCAATATTAGTAAAGTCTCCAAGTATTTTATTAACATCTGGATGTATAGGCTGCCTATTAAACATCGTGAGATTTAATGTAACATTTGGATTCTCACTCCATTTTGATAAACTCATCATGTATGCACTACAAAGCACAAGCGATGGTGTCATCTCATATGACTTAATTCTTTGAAATAGAGCTAGTGTCTCATTTCTACTAAGTTCAAAACGCTTTCGTCCAAATTCAGGATTATGGATTTCTGTAATAGCAGTTTTCATTGGCAAATGTGGAGCTGGTGGCAGTTTCTCAATATTTTCTTCCCAATATCTTTTAGCATCCCTATAATATTTTTTATCTCTAAGCCATCCTCTCTCCTCACAAAGATAATTTCTAAATGTATAATCGGTAACATCGTATGATTCACCATTATATGCAGCTACTAATTGATGTAAGAACATATTGATGCTCCAACCATCAAGAATGAGACAATCAATTCCAATATGCACAAAAGTTTGCTCTGCTTTCTTAGATACCTTTACATCAAGCATAGGTGACACACCAAATGGAAATTGATGGTTTTTCATCTCATCACGAAGACTTCTATTTTCTAGATCTTCATCCACAATCTCAACCTTATATCCTGGATTTGCTCTAAGTACGCTTACCTTTCCTTCAGGACTGATTTTTGTTCTAAGGATTTCATTTCTTACTATTAGCTCATTTACTGCATCCTGCAATCTTTGTATATCTAGATCTTTAGCACGATATTCGACATAGTAGTGCGCACTTATATCTCCAAGTACATGATCTACTTGTCGTCCAAGCACGTATGCCATCTGTAAAGGTGTTAGATCCTGGGTCGTAATTGTATTTTGATTGCTCAGGAAATCAAGAAGAATTGCTTTTTCTTTTTTTAATTCATCCTTTAGTTCAGGTGTAATTGTTCCATGCGGTGCCTTAAATCTAAGTTTATCTCCCTCTGGCCAAATTATAATATCAAGATCTTTGCACCTATTATATAGGTCAACTGCTCTATTTCTTACCTGTGCCTCTTCGATATTTATATCTTCTTTCAGCTCCGCATCCTTATAGTAATTAATTAATTTATTAAAGTTCTCAATGGTAGCTAACTCTTGCATCTTTGGCTTGAAGCCATACATAGCTTCTAGCTTATTTCCAATTCTAATAAGCTCAATTGAAGATGCTGCTAGCCTTATAAAACTGTCATTTTCATTTATACTATGTATATTAAGCGTTTCTGAAATTGTTCTTATAACTGGATGTAGATTGGTTAACTCTTCTTCTACATCACTATTATCATTGGCATTTGAGGTGTTGTTCTCATAGAATTCAATCAAATCTCGCAAAGTACGATAACGTAGCATGTCATGAATAGAGGGTCTTACTCCAAAGATTGACTCTAATCTGTTAGCTATGCGTATTACCATTAAAGAAGAAAGTCCAAGAGCACTAATTTCCATATAAGAAGTAACATCAACAGTCTCTAGCTCTTCTCTAATCACCTCCATAACAGGATGCTTATAAAATTCGTCTTCTTTTTTTCGAATTTATCTATTCGGATTTGATTTTTCAGCATCTTCCTTATTTATATCTAGCTTTTCGTTTTTTTAATATCTGTATTTCTATAGTACTCAAGAATTTCGTTAACTCTTTGATATCGAATAAGATCATTTATACTAGCTCTGTAACCCATTTCGGACTCTAGTTTATTAGCGAGTCTTATCAATTCTAACGAGCTAAGCCCTAATCCACGTAGACTATCATTTGGTTTTTAGATTTGTTACTTTCGTCTCCTCTTGAATTAATGACATTATTTTTGAGGTCATCATCGCTAAGCTCTGTTATATCTTCACTCTCATAATTCGTTTTACCTATATTATTATAGATATTCAATAAAGCCTTCCTGTCAAGTTTCGAATTAGATGTATATGGAAATTCTCTTATACATATAATTTTTATCTGGAATAAAATATCCAGGAAGAATGTTTCCAACAGATTTCTTTAGCTCTTCCTCTTGAACATCTGTATCATTTTTTTTATAAAAAGCGATAAGTTTTTTTTGCCGCTGCCCCTCATCAGATACTACGACTACATTCTTCGGATAACCTACTTTGTTAAATGCACTTTGAATTTCGCCTATTTCTATACGATATCCATTAATCTTTATTTGAGTATCTCGTCTACCTAGGAAAATGAGCATTCCGCTTTCATCATATTTACCATAGTCACCAGTATCATAAAGCCTTTCACCACTATCACGATGTACGAAGAATGCTTTATCGGTCAAATCAGGTTCATTGTAATATTCTTGAGCAAGGCCTCTTCCTCCAATATGAAGGCGTCCTGCGACACCGCAAGGGCATAATCTTCCTAAATCATCTAAGACATGGAATAATTGATTAGGAAGTGGATATCCATATGGTATTGATTGCCATTCGGGTTTGATTTCGCTAACTGTGAAATAATTTGACCAAATAGAAGCCTCTGTGGCACCACCCATGCTCGTCAGACGTGCACTAGGTATTATACGCTTTAAGTGTTTGTATAAGTCCATCGGAATCCAATCTCCCGAGAGAATAATATTTCTTATTTTAAGCTTGTCTGTCTTTGCTCCTACGGCATCGCAATAATCAAGAAAAACAGACATTAGTGCAGGAACTGAGTTCCAAAAAGTAACACCATAATCCTTGCAAAGTCTAAGAATACAATTTGGATCTATTCTTTCTTCTTCGCTTGGTAGCACTATAGCAGCGCCGACACTGATTGCACCAAAAATATCATATACAGACAAATCAAAGCTAACAGAGGAAATACCTATCACTCTATCCATAGCTCCTAAATTAACATATTCATTGACAGCCAATATTGTGTTCATAGCTGCATCATGTCTAATTGCTACACCTTTAGGTGTTCCTGTTGAACCAGATGTATATATGATATATGCGAGCGATTCTGGATCCACATTTACTTCTGATGCGTCAGCTTCATATGCATCAGCTTCATAGGAATATATCGTAGGTATATTTGATGAAATACTACATATTCCATCTGTAAGCATCAGCTTTGCACAAGCATTTTCATAAATGTTTTCCTGCCTAGCCTCTGGTTGGTCATGAGGCATTGGAATATAAATAGCTCCCATATCAACAACTGCTATTATCGAAGCAATTAGATCGAAGGACTTATTCATTTGTATCATTACCAAATCAGCTTTAACTACACCTTTGTCTTTGAGTAAGGCTTTAAACTCACCCACTCTCTTCCCTAGTTCAGCATAGCTATAGGATTTATCTTTATGAATGACTGCAATATTTTCAGAGTATTTTCTTATTGCTCTTCTATAGCCATCTGTAAGATAGCTCTTTGGTATATCAAGACTAGTATCATTTGCAGAAGCTTGTATCTGTATATCTTTTTCAGTACGAATATCTCTAAGAGTATCCTTCCAAAATTCATTTGTAAGAGCACGATAAACAAGCTCACGATAGGATGCAAACATCTTATCTAAAATATTTCCTTCAAAGGCATCGTCAACGGAATCCCAACAAAGCATTACGCCATCAGATGTAGGAATGAGTTGATGGTCTAGTAATACTTGCGGAGTCGATGAACGAGAATAAGAATTTACATCAAATGGGGATTCTTCATCAGCATACTCATCAAGTCCTAGCATACTTGTAAATACAACTGGATATAGTTCATTATCCTCTCCCCTTGCAGCATGCTCTTTCATCAAATCAAATGATGAGAACGCTCTATGTGATAAATCATGTAGTATATCATTTTGTATTCTCCTAGCTGCATCGGCCATGTTTTCATCATGAAGATTTACTTCAAATAGAATGATATCTGTAAAATCACCTATAACATTTAATGAATCATTCTCCCTACCTGCAGAGGTTAGGCTAAGTGTAAAATTTCTTCCAGCTCCAAATCCTGCTAAAATGTGTGAGAAAAGAGTTAAAAACATTGCAGTTGGACTGATTCCAATACCTTGCGATATTTTCTCTATTTTTTCCCATTCAGCTGTTTGAAAAGATATCATTCTTCTTGTAAAGCTTCTAGGAGATTTTTTTTCAGCCTTACTATTCCAAGGAAGCTCAGGAGCTTTCGGTATATCCTTATTAAGCCAGTATATCTTGTCAGAATCATAGCTAATACTATCTGGCATATTTGATCTAATTGCTTTTCCAGTAGAATTATGTAAAGGAAGATTATTATACGCTCTCATAAGCTGAGACCAGAATATAAAAATACTTGTTGCATCAAAAGCAATCATATCTAGATGAAGATGTATTCTCCATTCATTTGTATTTGGGTCAAGTTCAGTCAATGCAACTCTAAATAGCGGCTCTGATAAAGGCAATATTGCATTCTCTATCTCCGCTCTTATTTCGAATATTACTTTTTCCCTATCTTGCTCGCTAGGCCTATATACAGAAATTGGGATATCTACACTATCTTTTATAACCGCCTTTCCTTCATCTGTAATAATAGTTCTAAGAGCGTCTTGATTTATTGTTAAGGTTTTAATTGCCTCTACAAATTTTTCTATGTCTAAACCTTTGATATCGCGTTCAATATAAAGTTTACACGCGGTACCACCCCATTCTATTTCCTCATTACGACCTGCAATATATGCCTTTTGTAGCATACTTAACTCATTTTGATTGATAGAATTATTATTAGAATTTTTTTACACGTACAGGTTTTTAAATTACCTTTTAAATGCTTATATACTCGTATTGATAAAGCTTTTTATGTTTGGGCATTCAACTATGGTTGATAATGGTAAATCAACACCAGTTTTTCTTTTTGATAAAGCCAAATAACATTTGCAACTTAAGTGAATTAATACCAAGCTTAATCAAGTCATCTTCGATAATATCATCACTTCTGTATAGATATTTTTCCTATGAATTTCTGTAAATCTTCCTGAAGCTCTTCTTGTGACCTATACATCTTAGTATTTATACTATCAAAATCATTTGATGAAAAATCATAATGGAATGCTTCTCCCTCCCATGCACCATCAATATATAGGTTCTTCATCGCATAGCGCTTTAATTTACCAGTGTCTGAATAAACGAAGCTACCATAACTCGAAAATACAATCTCCTGTATATTGATTCCTATTTGTGATATAACAGCATCAAATATGAGATTTGCAACTTCTTTTCTATTATCATCATTCAGCTTGTGTCGTTCTTCGAGGAGTAGGATAGCTGCTTCGCTATTTTCACTCTGCGTAGAAAATGCTGCTGCTTTGACTACACAAGGTGAAATTTGCTCAGCAAGTTCTTCAATTACAGCTGGAGAATAATTTTCGCCATGTATAATCAATACATCTTTGTTTCGGTTGCTGATGTAAAATTCTTTATCTTCATCAACGATATTGAAAAATCCAATATCGCCAGTTCTAAAATATTTTTTTCTCCATCTATGTTTATAAAACTTTTTATCCATATCATTGTCACTATCTATATTACAATAGCAATCAATTATAGATGGTCCATTAATACAAAATTCTCCGAGCATCAATTTATCATTGATAATATCTTCATTTTCGTCAATAATAATAATCTTATAACCAGAGAAAGTTTTTCCTACGCTAAATACTTCACCTGCATCTAGTGTATTTATACGATTAAGAATTTTATCTGCATTGGTATGTGTGAATGTAGATGCACTTTCTGTAAGTCCGTATGAAATATTAAGAGCTTTGGCGTCAAAACCATATGGCTTAGCTACTTTTATAAATGCATCAATTGTAATTGGATTAACTCGTTCTCCTGCTAGAACTATACTTTTCATCGAAGAAAGCGATATTTTTTTTGTATCATAACTTTCATTCAAACTATCAATAGATGATGTGAGCATCGAAACCATGTAATTTGATATACAAGTATGGCTCACCTTGTAACGTGCTACATTTATACACCAAGCTAATGTATCTGTGTAAAACTCAGATACACTCATGCATACAACATGTGCACCAATATAAAGACCTGATAATGCCGACATCATAAGTCCCATTACATGGTAAAGAGGCATACAGCAAAGGACCACACTTTGTTCGGTTCTATTATCTGCATCATTATATGCCATGAATAGGTTCATAAGCGCATTATCGTCTATTTCTACAGCCTTTGGTGTAGTGGTTGTACCTGATGTATATAATATTATAAAAGGATAATCACTTGCTTCATTACTTACGGATGCAACATCATATTTTTTTATATTTTTTGTTCGATATCTATCTGCATTTTCTATCTTAATATCACTAATGTGTTGCCTATATGATTCAATACAATTTTGATCCGTTATAATTAGCTTTGCAGAGCTTTCTAATGCAATCCTTTTTATTCTTAATGCATCATCTTTAGTGCTTCCCGACTTTAATGGGATAGCAGTACCTCCACAAAAACCTACAGAAAGAATTGCTATAATCATATCTACCGGATCAGAATCACACGCTATAATAACTTTGCTACCTACATTTATTCCATACTCATCTCTTAATAACGCACCATAAGAAACTATAGCTTCATAAATTTCGCTATAACTAATCTTACAATTACGCTTAACGCTTTCGAGTGCTGTAGCATCACCACGAGTGTGACTTAACTGAGCAATCTTATCAATCATCGATATAGTTTTATGCATTGTTATACTCCTTTGCGTTCTTATAGTACACAGCGTAAGAAATCAGATTTCTTATTGTGATTTCCACAGTCATAAATATTAATTTCTCCTACACAACAATCACTCAAGATGTCTCTAATTTCATCGCTCTCATCTAGTTTTGAATATACCAAACCATAATTAATATCACCTACATACAAAAGTCCACTTTCCATCTCACTATCATTATCAGTTTCGACAATGTTTACAGAATTTGGAACGATGCCCTGTGTCATAAAATCAGAAGCAAGCTTTATACACATATTCATATCACTATCGCCAGCTAAAAACGAAAGCTGTGTTTCATCAGATATGATTTTTCTTATGCTTAATTCTATTTCATCAGGACTAACATCTTTTCCTATTTTTATAATTCCTATTCCCTCTAAATTGTTTAGCTCGGTCATAGTTTCGGTATCAATACCAGACTCAAATACAACACAAATTTTTCCATTATCATCCACTTTTTCGATGATAAGATTGTTACAATTAGCTTCGTTTGAATTATCCTCACATGAATCTGTAAACTTGTTTTTTTCTGTCTCAGCAAAAATAGCTGCTTCTCTTGCAGTAGGAGAATTTAGGAGTTGTACTAGCCAGCTGTCAAAAGTTGCCTTACAATCAATTTCCTTATTCAAGTTTCCTGCCGCTCTTGCAAGCATCAACGAATTAGCTCCTGCCTCATAGAAATTCTGATCCAATCCAAGGCAATCAAAGCCGAAAGCAATTCTTATTGTTTCTAATATTTTTTTCTCAAATTCACTTACTTCCTTATCCTCACCATGCTTTTCACTGTTCTCAATAATAAATTTCTCTGCAAGTTTTTTAATCTCTTTTCTGTCAACTTTTCCATTTTGCTGTAAGAGGCATTTTTGCTATCAAACAAATAAACAGAAGGTATCATATATGCTGGAAGCCATTCACCAATTGACTTCTTAATTTTATCTACATCAGGATCTGCTTCAATTTCGATATTATCTTGTTGATTTTTTTATTATAAAAACAGCTATATTTTTTTCTCATTATCATCGCCATAAACCACTGCAACGCACTCAGAAAATCCCAGTTGGTTCTTTATAACCTCCTCTATCTCGCCCAGTTCAATTCTGTGACCACGTATTTTTACTTGATTATCCATACGTCCTAAGAATTCCATCTCTCCGTTAGAGTGCCAGCACCCCATATCTCCTGTACGATACATTCTCTGACCATTCCATACGATAAAAGATTTTTCGGTTAAATCAGGTCTACCGTAATAAGATGAAGCAAGGCTATCACCACTTATGCATAGTTCACCCGTGCTCCAGATAGGACTTTCATTATCAAATACATCAAGTATCCTAAATCCTTGATTAGGTAATGGCTTTCCATATGGTATGCTTTTTTTAAATGAATCCTCTTCTTTATCTAGGCATATGTGATAGTTTGACCAGATTCCTCCTTCTGTTGCACCACCCATGCTAACTACCAAAGCGTCTGGAAATATAGCTTTTATTTCTGAAGGCATGGTTGTTGGAATCCAATCTCCAGAAAGAAATACCTTGCTTAGCTTATTTATTTCAACATCGTTGTTATACTGCTTATAAATTAAAAGTAACTGGAGTAGAGCCGGAACTGAATTCCATAAAGTAACATTGTATCTATTAATTAATTCAACCATCTTAGCTGGATTTTTTTATAATCCTTTTTCATTAGGTATAACTATTGACCCTCCTGCTCCAATAACACCAAATATATCATATACAGAAAGATCAAAAATTCAGCTGTGATATCTGTAAAACTCTGTCATTTTTCTGTCACGCCAAATAACCTATTTACTGCTTCAATAGTGTTTACTGCTGCGCCGTGAGTCATCTCAACGCCCTTAGGCTCTCCTGTTGAACCCGAAGTGAAAATAATATATGCAGTATCCTCAATTGTGATTTCATCTGAAAGTGCTAATAGGTCTGGTAAATCTTCCTGAATGTCATCCGTGTTTTCTCCAGTATTCGAATCAATATTTTCGATAAGTATAGTCTTTACATCATCTGAAAGTTCATTCTTGTTGTCCTTATCACTAATAGCAATTAATGCACCTGCCTCATCTATTATTGAACCTATTCTATTTCTTCCTTGTTCAGTATCTATAGGTACATAGATTGCACCTAAGGACAGAATTCCTAGGCAGGCTGCTGTTTGCCATCGAGACTTAGGTAAAAGCACAGCAACACGATCTCCTTTTTTAACACCATGTTTTAGGAGATTCGATGTAATTTTTTGAGATGCAAGATAAAGTTCTTTACCATTCCATTCTTGGTTTTCTTCTGCTATAACTAATCTTTCAGGTCTATCAATTATATTTTTTAGTACCTGCGAATGTAGCAGATGTTTCTTTTCTGGATAAGCGGTGTCATTTGATTTTTCAATAATTCTTCTTTGCCAATCTGGTAATTTTATATCAAATAGCTTTGAATTCCATTCTTTTTGACTATTAGATAGTTTCAGAATCTGCTCTTTCATAGATTGAGCAATATCTTCCGGCAAGCCTTTTGGAAATATTCCACATCTACAATCAAGATTAATATTTAATCCATCTTTTGAATCCATCGCCTGACAATCCATAAATACCTGTGCAGTTTGGCTTATACCTCGATTATTCATCTTCCCATGTAAAGCACTCTTTTCTATATCTATTAATCCAATTGCACCCGTGAAAACATAAGGCATCAATGTTGTCACATTGCCTCGATGTTGTAATTCTCTTAACACATTTACTCCGGTAAAACTACGATGATCTAGGTCATCAAACAATCTGCGATTTAATGACAAAGCAAAAGAAGCAAAATCTTGCATTCTATCACTGTTAACCTCTAGTAAACTACTATTTGTAAAGTCACCGACTATGCTCCCAATTTCCGGATGTAAGTTCAGTCTATTTAATATGCTCAAATTTATACAGAAGTCTTTATTTCTGCTCCATCTTGCTAGCGTAGCTGCATATACAGCCATTACAGCTGCAGCAGGTGTTATCCCTGTAGCTCTCGCATAATCACAAAATCTATCCCATTCATGTTTTCCTATCATGAATTGATTTCTTTCAAATCTTACATTATCATTACTAAAATTATCTAGCAGTGGAAGTTCTGGCGCAGAAGGAAGCGCGTCTAGTCTCTTCAACCAATATTCTCTATCTTTATTAAAACTGCTACCTCTACGCATCTTGCGTTCAGCGACAACATAATCACGAAATCTAACATTAAGAGCAGGAAGCTTAGCATTAGTATCGAAATATAAAGTTTCAAACTCTGATAGAATTGTCCATATGCTTGTCCAATCAGCTGTTATGAATTCAATAGATATGTGAAGAACTGCATTATTTGGCGCATTTGTTACTGCGACAGTAAATAATGGCCATTCATTTGTATCATATATTTTATGATCATATTTCGCCTTTAACTCATCGCGTCCTACCGCTGCTGAATTTATGTCATTATAAATTTGATGAATCACATGAAAATCAGGAGCCACCTCCATAACCTGCTGGTAACCATCAGCTGACATTGTAGCTCTTAGCATAGGGTGTCGCTTAATTAATTTGTTCCATATTTTCTCAACTCTTTCAGCATCAAGTGAGTCATACTCAAACTCAAGATAGATATGGCACGCAGTACCTCCATATGGAAATGCAGGATTTCGCCCAAGTACATATGCTTGCTGTATTTCTGTAAGAGGAAATGGTTCAAACTGATTGGTATCATCACTTTCTATCTCTACATGGTCATCAAGAAGGCAAGCTATCACTGCTTCCTTATTGATTTTAAGATACTCTTTATCTTCTAATGTCATAAGCCCCGTAGCTGCACGAAACTTAAGCTTACCATCCTCTGTCCAGAGTTTAATATTTCTATTTGATAAATCTTCAATTTTTCTTTAATATCTCTTGTCTTAATTCATCTGATTTCAATGTGAATGACTCTGTTAGATTTTTCCATCATATTTTCCATCTTTTATATTCTCTCCTCTGGTAGTATTCCTGCTTCATATATTCCATCAGGTTTTATGGCTGCAGGTTCAAGTTTTTCATTCATGACTGCATATCCTAGCTTTGTAGTCATATCGTTCCAAAGTTTCGCTGAATTTTGTTCTTTTTGTGCGTTTATAAGGAATTTTTTATTGTCATTAATCATTTCTAACATATGCAATAGGTCACGGCCTATGCTATCTATCGCAATATTTCCAGCAAACGCAGAGTAAGGCTCTGTTAAATTATTTTCAGGTGTCAATAGTCCAATGAACCTTTCCTTCATATGCTCTGGATACTCATCCGGTACCCCACCTTCACTCAAAATTGACCAAGGCATATTTAATCTCGGATACCATATTAATGGGCCCCTTGTATCCGAAAGCTCTAACCTTCCAGACTCGTAATATAATGTAAAAAGTATGTAAAATGTGCATATGGTTATCTGGATCATGAGGATTCATATCATTATTAAATTCAAAACTAAAAGGAGTTCCGCTTATATCTCCTATAGCCTCTTTAAAACTACCTCTTTGAGGGCTGACATATTCTAAATTAACATTACCTCCACGGACAAGTCTGTTTAATATATCAACAAAAGGATAGAATGCCTGTACACTGCTACCTGCTCTTATATATTCTAATTTGACACCCTTATTTCTAAGATAGTCTGTTACACTGAGCATTCTCCTTATTTCAGGCATATTTAGGTATAAATCCCCTGTCATAAAACAGCAATTATTACTCCTTGCAAACTTAAAACATTCTGCTATCTCCTTATGATGAACAGGTTGCTCTAAGATTACGCTTATACCTTTTTTTAGAAACTCAATGCTAATCTCGGTACCATTACCTCCCAATGCACCAGTACGTATTGCTACACATGCAATATCAATATCTGATGGAACCTGAGAAACTGATTCATACAAAGGAACACCGTAATGTTCAGCACATTTTTGAGATCTTTCGCTTCCACGTGCTACAATTCCAGCGAGCTTAAAATTTTTTTTATCTCTAAATACTGCTTCAGCATAAAAGGTTCCAAAACCGGTACCACATATGACAGTTTTTAATGGCATATTCATAGTTCACCTACTTCCTCTGTATCTGTATCAAATAAGTACGGATATATATTCCAGCTTTCAAATACACCTAATTTGTTAATATTTTTCTAATAAGAGATCAATCATAGGAAAAGTTGCAGGTCTATAATATCCATTCAATTCATAATCACAGCTAGTTCTATAAACAGCAGAAGAAGTAGCTGCTAAAATCTTGCCTGATACTTCTGCAGGATTTCCACAAGAAGCGTACAACACTCTCACGCCGTCATTTTGATTTTCGCGCAAGATTCCTTGTATTTTTACATAAAAATGAATCCCTGGACGTATATCCTTAATAGCAAATTTACTCATCTTCGAAATTCTAGTCGCAAGTTCCTCCCTATCTTTATACGGGCTTGCCAGCAATTTTTCATATTCTGTATCTGGACGAACCATATTCCATGTGCTCTTGATAGGATTAATGATATGCTCTACAGCTTCACACTCCTCATCATGATATGGATAACGATAAACTGCCTCTCCCAAAAGCGGTATGTTCTCCGGTTTAGTAAATGTTGTAGCATTAATTTCTGAGGTTGAAGAGGCATTCATTTTTGCAGCCATGTCAGTAGCTGCTGACATAGATATTTCTTCATCAATTCTATAGTTGACTTCAAGCTCTGATATTTGTATGAAATCTCTTGATAAAATTATAGGAAGCACACCTATTAATCCAGGAATTGATCCACATCCTGACATCACAAGCGAATTATTTGTTTTTTCTCCCAATGAATTTTCTTCAGCTTCATACTTTCTATAACACTCACTATCACCGACATCTACTAATGGTATTCCTCTAGCTCTTGTGGCATCCATAATAGGTGCACTGACTACCGATGATGGTCCTGCGGCATTTATAACAACTGAGACCCCATCTAATAAAGCATCTATACTTTCAATATCATTCACATCAAAAAATTTCCAAGTATAGCTGCTGGCCTCTCCATCAGTCGGTCTATGTCTACTTCCAATTATAATTTCAGTCTCCGGTTCCAATAGATGCATTGCATTCAAAGTTTCTCTTCCAATTTTTTTCCAGTACCACCAATAATAGCAATCATATCTCACCCTCATCCATCTTCTCTTCACTACGTTCATCAATAATGTCAGAGATATTTGCTACTGTTCTACTATCAAATAACTCTCTCATCGTAATATCGACAGCAAATCTTGTTTTTATAGCATTTATCAATCTAACCGCTAAAAGACTGTCACCGCCTACCTCAAAGAAATCTGTGTCAGAAAATACTTCACTTAGACCGATAAGCTCCACAAGAATATCTGCAATGCATTTTTCTGTCTCTGTTGATATTGCAAGTGATCCTGTTGAATGGCTTTTTTCAAACCAGCTTGCAATCGTATTTCTATCAACCTTACCATTTTGTGTAAGAGGAAATATGGATGTAAATGCAAATTTTGATGGAACCATATATGGTAGAAGTTGAGATTTACAATGTTCTCGGATGTCTGATAATATATTTTTCTCCCGTTTTTGATTGATTATCTATTAATAGTATCGAGAAATTTTTTTCATAATAGTTTTGTCATAATCAATTATATGTAAACCAGATTTATTTATAGCATGAATCCAGCCATTCAATGTAAGCGTTGGACTAGCCGTATACACACGTTCGTCAGTGTAGTTTGCAAATCCATCCTCAACAATAGCAGCAGATATTAGGCCTAGAGGCTCAAGGCAAGTTGACTCACCTGCAACAATATATCCGTCCTCACTGAGCATAAGCCTTAAAAGTCTTAAGCCAGCATGTATATTTCTAAATAAATGCAAGCTGTTAAAAGCAATTATTATATCGATAGTTCCTATTAATTCTTCATTTATATGGGTAAAGTCGCATTTAACATATGATGTCTTTATCTTTAATTTTTGAAAGGTTTAGTTCAGCTTTCTTAAGCAGTGCATCGCTGGTTTCCAAAAATATCAATTCCATATTCTCAATATCACCAGATATTTTTTTCTAAAATTGGAACAATATTTTTCGCCGTTACGCCCCATCAGTATTGCAATTTTAAAAATTTTTTTACCTTTGGATATTGTTCCTTTTGAATAACTTGATATTTTTATCAGCAATTACTGATTGTAATGAGGGGCAAATCCCCTTGACCCATTAACTTTGTAGGAGAAAGAACATCGTCATCCAAAATAGCAAATTTCGATTTTTTACCAGTCAATATATCACGAATTACATCCTTGCGTTTAAACAACTCATTGCAAAAATTCTATATTTCCTCATTAGTTAATTTATCTAAGTTATTATTTACAACATCTATGTCCGTTAACTTATTAGATTTAAGTATCGAATTCCATAGACCTACAATCCTGTGCCCTTCATCACTAATAGTTTCACATTTAAGAGGTTTAGCATCTGAATCTCCATTAAGCACTGATAACATAAGCCTCGCTGTGGCATAATCTTTAGCACTTTCAAAGCAAACTTGAGCTGAAGTATCTGATGAATTGTTGTATGTACACGATTTTAGGCTATCTTTTTCATCTGGCACTTCGGAAGCGATATTAAGCTCTACTGCCGTTGCTAGATATTGCGAATTTCCTGATCCAGTAAGAATAGTTATAGAATTGTTAACATCTTCTAAATCTCTAATTTTGCCATCAATTTCACCGAGTTCGATTCGAAATCCATTTAATTTAACTTGGCTGTCTTTACGCCCACAAAATATAATATTTCCATCTGGATTTAAGTAGCCATAATCACCCGTACGATACCACCGTCTTCCATTTTCAGTGACAAATGAAATTGCGGTCTGTTCAGGCATAGATACATACCCCTTAGCAAGACCATCTCCACCAATCCAAAGTTCGCCTCGTTCTCCCACCGGCACATCTGCACCGTTCTCAACTATACGAAACTCTTGCTTTGATAAGGCTTTTCCGTATGGAACCGCATCCCATGACGGATCCACTTCTGTTACTTCAAACATATTCGACCATATTGAAGCTTCTGTTGCACCACCAAGGGCAATAAATCTACAATGATTGGATTTCTTGCGAAGTTCCTTGTAGAGATTAGGCTTAACCCAATCACCAGAAACGAGAACAAGTCGTAAATTTGCTAGTCCATCATCAGGATTACTGTATATCATAAGCATCTCAAACAGTGCAGGAACTGTATTCCAAACTGTTATATTATGCTCATCTATAAGCATCTTCCAATATTCTGGTTCTTTTCTCTTCTCATCAGGAATAATAGCTAAACTTCCTCCAGCGCTTAACATTCCAAATAAATCAAAAACTGAAAGATCAAAATCAAGAGCTGATATTCCTATTGCTCTATCGACTTCACATATATTAAAACGTTCTATAATATCATCAATCGTATTAACAGCACTACCATGTGCAATCTCAACACCTTTTGGTGTTCCTGTTGAACCAGAAGTAAATATAATATATGCTGTATCATCTGCTTTTGATGGATACGGTAGTAGCTTTCGCATATATTCACTTGAATTATTAATACGATTAAATAGTTCTTTTTGATCTAAAGAGGACATCGAAGGAACTATAATATTTACACATTCCTCAACAGCTAATGCATTTGAATTTTTCGTGATTAAACAGAATCTGATTTCAGCCTGTTTATATATTAATTTTTCTTCTTTCTATAGGTTGATTCATATTTATTGGTACATATGCACCACCAATCCATACGACTGCAAGTATTGCGCATAAAAGCTTCAGGCGATGGAGGAACACTAACAGATATATGATCTCCAGGCTTCGCTCCTGATAATATTAATTCATTTGCAATAATAGATACTCTGTTAGCTACATCTCCATATGTAAATTCTTTTATTTCGCCATTATCACTCTCGTAAATAAATGCTATTCTTTCTGGATTAGTACAGCAATTTTTGACAAATAACCTTAACATATTTCCTTTCGGTAGTTCTATGAAAGGTTCCTTAGTTAAATCTTGTATAGTTTTTAAATAATTCAGCCATTATATTCCTTCCAATACTTCATATCATTTAGGTTAGTCACTACTAACCTCATACTAAAAAAATTTAAATCTCTCCACTTTCTTCATTTCCTAAATCAAACATGCTTTTGATTATATGTTTCATTAACATAGAAAAATACCTGATGAAATAACTTGTTCATAGATTTCTTTCCAATTACTGCATTCTGCTAATCTTTCAATCCTTGCCTTGCATCCATTCTTTAGTAAATTTGTAATTGTTGCAGCACAGGTACATCCACTTAAAGCAGATTGTGATGGTCCCTCTAATACTATTGTCATTGATGAATGATCTGAAATAACCTCTGCAGCCATTCGAACAAACTGACTATCTGCTGCTGTAGCTTCTGATGCCTTGATAAAATAGTTCGTTAGTCCATTTTTATCACCTGCATATCTTGCAGCTATGTTATATAAATCGCCATCCTCTCTAAGCATATATGTTTCACTGCTATTAATATTATAAATTGCATCCACAGCTGTAGCTTCAGCATCATAATATTGAAATGGATACACAATGTTACTAAACAGAGGCAGTGATACTGCATTATTTTCAATCGAAGCTATTTGATTTGTCGTGACTTTTGAAGCAAATAAATCTGCCATATCCTCAGCAGCTGAACGAGATATACTTTCTCTTACCAAATACCATAGCTTTCTTGCTTTAACATTTTCCTTTTTTTTCTCAAGACAGTCTATCATAGCTCTTGATAACAATCCTGTAAATCCAGGTGCCATACCCACTCCATATAAAAAAGGATTTCTAGTTTCCTCTCTATTAAGAGTATCAAAATATGATTCATGCCCAACTTCAATTAGAGGCATTTTATCAAGTATTATTTTACGTATTGATCTAGAAAGATTTTGTGCACCTGATACATTAACAAACATATCTATTTCATCAATAAAGTCAAAAATACTTTTTATCTACATTTAAATCAAGCTGTCTCCAAGAGAAATTGCTATTTTGATTTTTCGAGTTCCTTTATTAACTGTGATTTATTCCTAGTTCCTCCTATAATCTCTACATCTGGCATAAACCGACTAAGATATTTGCATGTATAGGATCCGATTTTTACCGCTTGCACCACTTATTCCAATTCGCATCTTTACTCCTTTTTGATGAAATAGGCTGCATTAAGCTGAATAACTGCAGCCTATTTTTTCATCTTGAAACTAATTATTTATGGTCCAACCTGAAATTTCCTCTCTAGAACGTAAGAAATCTCTATATAGACCGTCTTGCTTTGCTAATTCATTAGGATTACCATCTTGTATTACTTTTCCATCCTTAATAGCAATGATATGGTCTGCGTTTCTTATTGATTTGATGCGATGCGCTATCATAATTACGGTCTTATTTTTGGTAAGCGCTTCTATTGCAGCCAAGATTTCGTGTTCATTTTCTGCATCAAGCGCTGCAGTAGCTTCGTCCATTATTATGATTGGAGAGTCTTTAAGAATTGCACGAGCAATTGATATTCTTTGTTTTTCTCCTCCTGAAAGGCTACTGCCTCCTTCATCTAACACAGTATTATATCCATTTGGAAGTGCCTCAATAAATTCATCACATCTAGCTGCCTTTGCCGCTGCACGTACCTCATCAATACTAGCATCTGGTTTTCCGAAAGCTATGTTGTTATATATACTGTCTTCAAACAGGTAGACTCTTTGGAACACTATGCTTATTCTTTTCATCAGTTCATCATAGTCTGCATCTCTGATGTCTACGCCTCCTATTTTGATGCTTCCACTATCTATATCGTGAAATCTTGGTATTAGTTCACACAAGGTTGTTTTACCTGAGCCAGAAGGTCCAATTATTGCAGTCAAAGAGTTTCTTTGATTGTTGCAGACACATTGTGTAATACTTCATTATTTCCGTATGAGAAACTAACAGATTCAAGTGAAATTTCATTATTTCCCATAGGTAAAGGCTTGTCGCTCCAGCTCATCTGTTCAGATGCTTCCACATCACCAATTGCCTTTAGTCCACTATCCAAAAGGCCTATCATTGAAAGTACTGATCCTGCCTGATTGAGTGAAACATACACTACAAAACTAAACACAAGTAGCATTATTGTTTTTACAAGGGATATATTCCCTTCATGATGCTGCCAAAGAGCGCATGCAATTATCAAAATCTCAAATATTGCTATGACAAGCCTGCTCAAAAACTGTGATGGCATTGTCCTATTTGTCAAATTAATATTGGCATCCTTGCTTCCCTTGATAGCTTCATTAAGCTCGTCATTTCCTTCCTTTACACTGAAGGTTTTTGTAACTTTTATTCCTTGAAGGAAGGTCAAGGTTGCTGCAGCTAGTTTGCTCTGTGCTTTTTGCAAGAATGGAGCGTTCTTCTCAGATACTCTCATTTGAAAATCCACGGTTAGAAGATATACAGCCATACCAATTCCTGTGATAATGCCTACATGCCACTCATAAAAGCAAACTGCAACAAGCATTGCAAATGAGCTAAAAATCCCCGATACCGTAGTAATCATAGCCATAGCAGCACCTGTCTCAATGCCGCTTAAGGTAGTTGTAAGTGTTGCTACAATTTCGCCTGATGTATTATCACTAAAGAAACCAAGCGGAAGCCTCTTCAAAAAAATCACCTAGGCCGATACGCTTATCTGATGTCATATAAAAGCCAACAGCCACACTTCCCGAATGCTCATAAAACGATGTAGCAAAACTGCCAACTGCACATAACACAGCTAAAATAACAATTTGTAATCGCTGGTTCTGCTTTAGCATCATTTATTATAACGTCTACTGCAAGCATTATAGCTATAAACTGTGTAATACCAACAAATGCACGAACAAGAGACATTATCAAAGTGATAGCAAATGTTTTATGCTCATGCTCACTAAATGCCCAGAGTGTTTTAATCGTCTTAATCATTTCACACCTCCTGCAATTGAGTTGTGATCTTCCTCTGAAAGCTCCCACATCATTTTGTAATCAGCACATGATTCCATCAGTTCTTCATGCCTACCCATTTTTTTAATACGTCCGTCCTCTATATAGGCTATTTGATCAGCATTTTTAACAGTCATAAGTCTATGGGCTATAACAATCAAAGTTTTACCCCTAGCTGCAGCAGACAATGACTCTTGTATGGATGCCTCATTTTCTGGATCAGAGCTAGATGTAGCCTCATCAAGGATCATCACTGGTGCATTCTTCATCATTGCTCTTGCAATTGTAATTCTCTGCCTTTCTCCGCCAGATAAGCTTCCTCCTGCTGCTCCTGCCATTGTTTCATATCCATTAGGAAGTGCCATAATAAATTCATGGCATCCAGCCTTCTTAGCTGCTTCTTCAACCTCATCATTTGTAGCACTTAGATTACCAAGGCGTATATTATCCCTTATCGATTTATCAAATAAGAAAGTGTCTTGGTCTACGAAAGCAATTTCAGCATTAAGAGCTTCTTGTGAATACTCTTTCATATCGTGACCACCTATTTCAATGCTACCTTCATTAGGATCCCAATACCCTGCAATTAGTTTTCCTAGCGTAGATTTGCCACTTCCAGAAGGTCCAACAAAAGCCATCATGCTTCCATCTTTTATTTTTAAAGAAACATTGTCAGCAGCCTTCTTATCTACATCAACTACATTTATATCTGAAACATCGTGCGCTTTCTTACCATAGGAAAAGCTAACATCCTTGAACTCTATATCGTTATTATCAAATTTTGTTCTATCGCCTCTTTGAAGCTCGTGGTAATTAAGTAAATCTCTGATTTCCTTAGCATATGTTCCCATCTGAGCTGTCTGGTCAATATAAGTCATAGCAGTCATGAGTGGTGAAAAAATTCCAAAGGATAATATCATTAGAAGAAAAAACATCGGTGTTTCAAGGCTTCCCTCATTCCAGAATATCAATCCTGAGATAAGCACTGGAAATATTGAAAATGGCGCAATTGCCATGCCTAATGATGAAAATATCTGCGTTTCCTTCATCCAGTGCACATTGTAATCTGCGTGACCCTTAATGGCATCTATATACTTTCTATAGCTCTCTTCAGTTCTTCCAAAATTCTTTATAACTTCAATACCGTTTACAAATTCAACAATTGCTTGATTCATTGTCTTTGCTGCTTTAATTTGGCCTTGGAATTTCCCTTCATAGCCTCGCATCATACCCATGGTGACAGAAAATCCAATTAAAATCCATACAGTCATTGCAAGAGCAACTCTCCAATCAATGAAATACATCCATATAATTAGCACTATCGGACCTGCAAGATTACCCGTCATCTCAGGTAACATATGAGCGAGCGTTTTCTCTATTCCTTCAATGTTATCAACTAGCATAGTTTTTAATCTTCCACTACCATTTTCCTCGAAGTATCCAAGTGGAAGTCTAAGCATCTTCTCTACAAGTGCATTACGAATATCTTTCAATGTATTAAATGCAGCTTTATGCGAAAGCCAAGTAGATAGATTCATTGCAATACCGCTTCCAAGCTTACATATAGCAAGTAGAACTCCAAGACTAACAATATTGCTCCAGTTAACTGTAGATGAAAACAGTTCAACTACTATGCTTCCCGCAAGCATATATGCTCCTATGTTAAGCAAAACAGAAAGCGTACTTATAAGCACAGATAGTGTATAGCCAAGCCTGTATGGACGCATGAAGCCCCCAAGCTCCTTAAAGAAAGATGCTGATTCTTTTCTTTTATTATCTTCAGTTTTCATCCTCGCAAGCTCCTTCAGCTTTAATTATATGTTTCCTAACTACTCTCTTTCCCAGAAGCGAACCTACAAATGCTACAGCTGCTGTAGCTATCATCAAAACTATCCATCCCCAGTTCATTATTGAACTTCCCGCATGTGTCATAACATATTTTAGATTTTCAGACTCTTTTACGCTCATCATTTCCATCGTCTTTTTGAGAGCAAAAACATAAGGATACACAGTGCTTCCAAAGCACAGTCCTACTTGCTGCAATATATAGCTTACTGTCAGCCCCCTAGTATTATCATAACCAGATTTTGAAAGAATGATTTCCGATATAATTCCCATCAAAATATAAGTAAGCGTGTACGGAAGATAGAATCCGACAATTCCTTGAATTATGCAATAGATGAGCATAGCACCTCTCTTGCGTACTTTAACACCTATTGTAAAAACTACCATACCTTCTAATAACGCATAATATATCGGCATTAGTAGCACCGTTATTGGTGTGGCATACAGGAAGGTTCCTGACATAAATATTACAATGTTAATTAATGACAAAAAGTACAACTGTTATTATGTCCTTTGTCTTGAGCCTATTAGATTCCATAGCAAACTCCTCTCATAAATTAAAATTAAAGTAATATGTGATTACGGCTACTAAACTGCTTAGAACAGATTAACTATTCTAGGGTAGAAAAAAAGCCAAAACATATCAAAGAAAGTACAACTAGTAAAATCAATATATCTGATATTTTTGATTTTTAAGAGATGTATACGACTGCCTGCGCCCTGATAATGATATTCCTCTAGTTTCTGCTGATGCAGAAAGCGATTCAGCGATTCGAATAATTCTTAGCATTAACGGCGCTATGATAATTTCCATATACTCTGGAAAAGCCACAACTTTTTCTCTTAGAGTCTTAAAAAATCCTCTAGTATGCACTGACTGCCTCATAAGTGAAAGATCTTTACTCATCACTGGCACAAATCTAAACATAACAGCAAAAATCATTATCGCTCTTTCAGGCATATGCATATACCTGAATGCTGTTATCATCTTATCGCCTCCATCGTTGCTTATTAAGGCAGAAACAAATTCTCCTATTACTAAAAACCTCGGTATGACATTTATTAGCAAAGCAGTCACTAGGTTTGGAAATCCAATAAACGCAAATAGTAAAGCTGCATAAACTACACCATAACATAGCGATGATTTGATATTGCGCTCATAAAGATTAATTAACATTCCAGCTACGAACATTGCAGTTACTAGTGGAGTGCTAACAAAGACACTTGTTGCACAACAAAATAAGGCAATTACAAGTTTAATACGCGGGTCAAAACTATGTTTTAAACTAGACACCGCATATTCATTTGTTACTGCCTTTAATCTTTTATCTCTATATATGCAAAATTTACGAAGTGATTCATCAGAATCAAGAGTAAAGCTATCACGCAAGCTTCCATCTTCGAGCCAAACGCAGCTTCTGCATGCACCTGCTATAAGCTCGATATCATGAGTAATTATAAGAACAATTTTGTCCTTTTTCATCTCATTGATAATTTTTGTGCATGTTTGTAGCGAGCGGCCGTCAAGTCCTGCCGTTGGCTCATCAAGTACAATTATTTTTTTATTTGAAAAAAACGCTAAAAGAAGAACAAGCTTTTGCATCTGACCTCCAGATAAGGTGAACGGATGTCTGTTCCTTAGCTCCCACAATCCTGAAAGTCTTAGCATTTTTTCCATTTCAACTTCAAGGCTTGAATTTATCTTTTTGCCATATTTCAATTCATTCCATACAGAGTTTGTAAAGAATTGAAATTCTGCTTCCTGCATAATGAAAATACTCTTGCTCTGTAATTCCTTTGGGTTTTGTGCTAATCCATCAAAATAAATCTTTCCAGATGATGCTTTATAAATTCCACATAAAATCTTACCAAGCGTTGTCTTTCCGTTACCGTTCGGACCAGCAATAGCTACAGCTTCTCCTGCTTTAAGTTCAATGCTCGCAGATTTTAATGTGTTATTTTTAGCACCTCTATATCTAAATGCTACATTCTCACATGTAAGCATATGTTCTTTATCATCATTTAGCTCATATTCATCATTATCATATTTAGAATCAATACGATTTATACTAAGATTTTTTAGCTCTGGCATGCGAAGTCCCATACAAGCTAGTTCGTCTTCTGTTAGCTGAAGCATTTCTCTTGATTTATAGCATTTAACAATTTCTCCTGAGTCAATGTACCAATATTCATCAGCAAGATTTGCTAAATAATATAATCTATGTTCGCTTACAATAATTGTCTTACCCTCAGCCTTTAGCTCTGATAGCATATCTGAAAGCTTAGCTATCGCTCTTTGATCGAGGTTAGCTGTAGGTTCATCCATAACTATAATATTTGTATCAAGTGCCCAGGCAGATAGAATTGCTACAAGCTGTCTTTCTCCACTTGATAGTTCAAATACTGCCCTATCTTTTAAATATTCTAAGCCAAATTTGCTAAACCCAGTGTTGACACGATCAACGATTTCATCATGCGATAATCCAAAGTTTTCTAATCCAAATGCTACTTCTGATGAGCTATTTACTGTAAAAACTGCGATCTTGGATCTTGAAATACAGATGCAACCTGTTTTCCAACATCTCCGATGCTTTGACCAGATATATCATTACCATCTATCAGGCAAACTCCAGCAAGCTCCCCCTCATAGAATTCGGGAATTAAATGATTGATACATCTTAAAAGTGTAGATTTACCACAACCGCTGCATCCACACAAAACAATAAATTGCCCCGCATCAATACATCCTTCCACATTTATAAGTGAAGGTCTGCGCCTCTCCTTATATGTAAACCCAAGATTAAAATCAATTTTTGTAAGCTGTTTCAAAACATTTCCTCTGCAATATTATAAAGTCTTCATCTTCGTCAATAAAATTTAATCTAAGATTATTTATTGTCAAACTTTAATATATGGTTTTTGTGATAGTTAGTCAAGGCTAACCATCGATTAAAAATTGCTATGGCAACACAGCTTAGAATTTAACATTGATAATTCTTGCTTGATATTGTGTTGTTTATGCCTCTAACAATTTTTCTAAATTCGAGTACTCTAAAAGTCTATCATATTATTTTTTTGAAAGTTCAAGACTATTTCGTTATTTCAAGTTATTTCTTTTGCTTTTGAAAAATAAGCTATTAAATTAAAAATGTTAATTTCTATAATACCTTAAACGGACTTTTACATGTTGCACTAGCAATTATTTCGATTTTATCTTTTAGCTTTTCTATGACTAAATCAGCAAAGATGTATTCACTACCGTAGTGGCTTACATCTATCAAATTAAAACCAGCAAGTTCAGCATCTCTAGCGCTATGATGCTTTACATCTCCTGTGATATACGCATCAATATCTATCCTGTATGCGTCGAAAACAAAGTCAGCCCCTGAGCCGGTGCACCAAGCTATTTTGTGAACCATATGTTTATCTTCTCCAGTGTACCTTACAATTTCTCTTGGAATAGATAATTTGATAGATAGGTACTCGCATAGTTCACTCAAAGTCATAGCATGAGTAAGCTCACCAAAGCGGCAGTACTTATTCAGCTCAGGCATGGACACTACATTCTCGGCTTCAATGATTTTTACCAAAATAATCGTTAAGACCTCCTTCAGCTAAATCACAAGATGTATGTGCTGAATAGACACTGATATTATTTTGGATAAGCTTTATTATCATTCTACCCATAGGCTCGTCATTTGATAGCGATTTAAGGTTTGAGAAGAACAAAGGATGGTGCGTAATAATCAGATCAACATCGCTTTCTATCGCCTCATCAACAAGACTTTCGGTTATCTCAATAACTGCCATAGCCTTATTACATTCATCACTCAAAAAAATAGCTGAGTTCCAGAATTATCCCATTCCTCAGCTACTTCTATAGGAAATATTTCATCCAAATGTTTAAATATATCTTTAAGCTTCATCTGACACCTCTATTAGGCAAGCCTTAAGCTTCACAAGCCTCTTCTTTCGTTCAAGACGCCTCTCAAGATTAGGATTGTTCTTACAATCACTGCTCATCTTTATATTGTCTAAAATAAAATTTTTCCTTCTGCAGGTGTAAGTCGATATACTCTAAGCTATATTTATTTCTATGCTCAAGTAAAAGATCCGGAAAATCATATTCTGCGCTGTCTAATTCTAATTCATGATCAGCATTGCAAGAGCTTTGATAAAAATCTTCACCCGCAGATTCTATGCATACAGTAAGAATTTCGCAGATACGCTTTCCTTCTTTTACAAGGTCATAATTAGTGATATTAAAGTTATTAACTTTGAGCCATTTAACTAATTCGCCTAGATTATTTCTTGGCTGCAGTATGAATTTCTTGTAGGTTCTCGTTTTGATGATATCCCACTCGAGCATTTCTATTATTAGAAGAGCGCCCATTCCTGCCATTACAACAGTATCAACTTCGTGTGGCTTTAACACCTCAAGACCATCTCCAAGCCTGCAATCAAAGTCAAAATCAGGCTGACTGAGCTTGCAGTTATCCTTTGCTTTCTGAAGCGATCCTTTACTTATGTCTGCCATAATAACCTTAGGAGAAATTTTATTCTCCCAAAGGTATATAGGAAGATAGCCGTGGTCAGTTCCGATGTCTGCGACAGTCTCACCCTTATCTATCCTATTTGCTATACACTCAAGCCTTTCACTTAGCTTAATCATAGCTTACTCCAAGTAATCCTTTAGCTTCTTGCTTCTGCTAGGATGTCTAAGTTTACGAAGTGCTTTAGCCTCTATCTGTCTGATACGCTCACGTGTAACGTCAAATTCCTTACCAACCTCTTCTAGAGTTCTTGAACGACCATCATCTAGACCAAATCTAAGCTTAGGACCTTCTGCTCTCTATCTGTAAGAGTGTCAAGAACCTCAACGAGTTGCTCCTTTAGCATTGAAAATGCAGCAGCCTCTGCTGGTGCTGGAACATCATCGTCTGGAATAAAGTCTCCAAGATGACTATCCTCTTCCTCACCTATAGGAGTTTCTAGCGAAACTGGCTCCTGTGCTATCTTTTGAATCTCTCTTACTTTATCAACAGTGATTCCCATTTCCTTTGCAATTTCCTCTGGAGATGGCTCTCTTCCGTATGTCTGAAGTAGCTGTCTTGATACTCTTATGAGCTTGTTTATAGTCTCAACCATGTGAACTGGTATTCTGATTGTTCTTGCCTGGTCTGCGATTGATCTTGTTATAGCCTGACGAATCCACCATGTCGCATATGTTGAGAACTTATATCCCTTGCGGTAGTCAAACTTATCGACTGCTTTGATAAGTCCAAGATTACCCTCCTGAATCAAATCTAGAAATAGCATACCTCTACCAACATATCTCTTAGCTATGCTTACAACAAGTCTAAGGTTTGCCTCACAAAGCTTCATCTTAGCGTACTCATCGCCTTCTTCCATGCGCTTAGCAAGCTCAATCTCCTCATCAGCTGTAAGTAGCGGAACCTTACCTATTTCCTTAAGATACATACGCACAGGGTCATCAACTGAAATTCCCTTAGGAACTGTTGCATCAACGTCAATGCTACCATCCTTATCGAGGACAACGCCATCATCTTCATCTTCTGCATCATCTTCAATATTCATTAGCATAGAAAAATCCTCGGTGAAATTTTCTATCTCAATGTCATTTGTAAGCAGAGTATCGTAGATTTCATCGATTACAGTCTTATCTAGGTCAAAGTGTTCAAGATAGTCGGAAACATCTATATATGTCAAACGATTGTCGTTTGATTTGCCCTTTTCCTCAAGACGTTTAATAAGTTCAATTTTTAGTTGTTCTGGCGGAAGATTGCTTAGTTCTTCTGCTTTGAATTCCTGTGCTTTAGTATCTTCGATTTCTTTAACGCTCATGTGCTTCTTGGTCCTTTCAAATTTCACTGATTTCGTCTTGAATTTGTTTTTAGTCTTAGCATCAGCTCATGTTGCCTTTTCTGAGAGTTCTCCTCTTCATCTAGCATGCTAAGCATAGCAATAACCTGTTCCTGCTCACTTCGCAGCCTTTCTTGCTTATAACGTCGCTTGCAGTCCTCAAATATCATCTCTTCCTCGCCATCTATTGGAATCGTTTCTATAACATCCACTAGTGCTTTTGTTTCATTATCATCGAGTGAGTCGATAAGTGAGTTGACATCTAGCTGTCCATTCTCAGCAAATTGTTGTTTAATAGCCGAGAAAATATTTAATGCCAAAGTAGTAGTTAACATCTCAATGTTATCGTCTACTCTTTGGATATAGCTTTCATTTCGGGTGATCAATCTAAGACAATTCTTCTCTATAGAGCTTAGTGCCTCAAGTGGTTCTGTATTGTTTTCGCTCCTGCGCTGCAGCTGCTCTGCATTACTCGTAGAGTTGTTTATCTCCATTCGCAGTGCCGCCTCAGATACAGATAGCTCTTTTGATACCTTTTTGATATATATATCCTGTTCTACAGCACCAAGCTTTGATAGACTATCTGCAATTTCTTTGATGCATTCTATACGCGAGTCATCGTCATTAAGATTGTATTTGGATTTTATATAGTTTAACTTGTAGTCTCCAAAGGAAAGTGCATTTTCTACAAGCTTTCTAAAGGCATCCCTGCCTTCGTTTCTGATTAGCTCATCAGGGTCTTTACCACCAGTAATTTTTATGATTCTCACCTTGAGACCATCGTTATGAAGTATCTCCATTCCTCTTAGTGCTGCTGCAACGCCTGCGCTATCTGAGTCATATGAGAGAACAACGTCCTTAGTATATCTCTTTATTAGGTGTGATTGATTCTCTGTCAAAGCAGTTCCTAGCGATGCAACTACATTTGTTATTCCACCTTGATAAAGACTTATAGTATCCATATACCCTTCTACAAGTATTATAAACCCTTCTTTGCCCACCGAAGCCCTTGATAAATTGAGCCCGTAGAGATTGTTCTTTTTACGAAAAACCTTACTTTCTGGTGAGTTTAAATACTTAGGATTGTCATTTGGATCTATGGCACGCCCTCCGAAGCCTATGACCTTGCCTGCCGTATTGATTATTGGAAAAATAACTCTGTTTCTAAAGCTTATCGTAATATCTTCCCTTAGATTCTGAAACAAGCCCGACTTCTATTAGTTTATCAACAGGATAACCCTTTTGGGTAAGATACTCGTAAAGGCTATTCCATGACTCATCAGCATAACCTATTCCAAATTTCTTGAGTATCTCAGGCCTTATCCCTCGCCTCTTCATGTATGAATAACCTTTGTTAGCCTTCTCGGTAAAAGCCTTGTAGAAAAATAGTGCCGCATCTCTATTGATATTATAATAAATCTCTAGATCCTCGCCGTAACCTCTATTTTCTTCCATTTCAATTCCGTATTCACTAGCAAGCTGCCTTATAGCATCGTTGAACTCAAGATTATTATATCTTTTGACAAACTCTATCGCATCTCCTGAAGCACTCGCATCCAAAGCAGGTAAAAAAATCTGCTTTGCTTCTGAGACAACAAAAGAAGGCGTCTTTTCATTGTGAAATGGACAAACGCCTTTATAATTGCTTCCTGCCCGTTTCAGACTGATACGCCTTGAAATTACATCAACAATATCAATGGAATCTTTTAGATTTGCTATAGACCTTGCTGTAAAGGACATCTTCTGCCTCCAAAAACTTGCTCTACTAGTTATATTCTACATAAAAGCAAAATTTCCTTTTTCATTTTTTTCAAAAAAATATTTTTCATAAGTATTTATTGCGAACCTGTCGGTCATTCCTGCTATGTAGTCTTTAACTACAGTTTCTATGCCAAATTCTTCAATCAAAACTTGCTCGCCTGTAGGGAGCATATCTGGATGATCTGTAAAATACTTATATAAGGATGTGATAATCTTCTCTACCATTACAAGGTCCTCTTCATGCTTTACAAGTGGACTTAAGTAGACATTTTGGAACATATACTTTCTTAATGTATTAAGTGCATGCATATGCTCTTCATCCATAGATATATGCTTGCTATCTTCACTGTTTAAGATAACATTTAAAACCATGTTATTTATACGCTCACTGTGTTTTTTGCCGAATACATCGATGCCTTCTTTAGGTAAATCACTCAGACTGATAACTCCGCTTCTTAGTGCATCATCAATATCGTGATTGATATATGCAATTCGGTCTGAAAGCCTTACGACCTCAGCTTCAGGTGTAAGTGGCATAGTGTCACCAGAGTGATTTCTTATACCATCTCTAACTTCAAAAGTTAGATTTAGACCTCGTCCTGTTGTGCGAGTTTCTAATACATCAACTACTCTTAGACTCTGGATATTATGTTTGAATCCCGATTTATGTACGCTATCTAAAATATACTCTCCATTGTGACCAAATGGAGTGTGTCCAAGATCATGGCCGAGTGCAATTGCCTCAGCTAAATCTTCGTTTAGGCAAAGTGCTCTACAGATAGTTCTAGAAATCTGACTTACTTCGAGAGTGTGCGTTAGCCTAGTTCTGTAATGATCTCCCTCACTACCGAGAAAAACCTGAGTCTTATGCATTAAACGCCTAAAGGCCTTTGAATGTATTATTCGATCTCTATCCCTTTGAAATTCGGTTCTAAGCTCGCACTTGGGCTCAAAGACAGCCCTGCCTTTGCTATCTGCTGACTTAGTTGCATGCTCTGAAAGCCAAATTTTCTCTCTGTTCTCCTGCTCTATACGATTTAGCATCTTATACTCCTGTATGACCGAAGCCTCCTGATCCTCTTTCCGTTTCACCTAGTTCTTCACATAGTTCAAACTCTGCTCTTTCGTGCTTTGCAATTACAACTTGAGCAATCCTATCTCCATCATTTATAGTAAAATCTTCATCACCCCAGTTAATCATAGGTACCTTGAGTTCACCGCGATAGTCCGCATCCACAGTCCCGATTCCGTTTACAAGGCCTATTCCGTTTTTGATTGCAAGTCCAGACCTTGCGCGAACCTGAGCCTCATATCCACACGGTAGCTCTATGAATATGCCTGTTGGAACAAGCATTCTCTTTCCCTTTTCTAAAACTATGCTTCCTTCAGGCAAGTATGCAGGAAGATCAAAGCCTGCTGACTGTGACGTACCATATATAGGAATTCTTCCTGATTTGCTAACTATCTTTATTTTCATATTCGGTTCTCCATCAATCTTCTTACATCAACTCTTTTATTTGAAACGAGTGCCATGCTGTAATTTGAGAAATCACTTATTAGCTTCTTTACCTCATTTATATCATCGTGGCTTACCTTATCAAAAGATGCAATTATCTCATCCTGCTCATAAGTTCTACCCAAAAGTAACTGATTTTTTCCGTTTTTAAACATTCTGCCGAGACTGCTTTCCTGGGAGAAGATGTAGCTGGCCTTAAGCTGCTCTCTTGAAGATTCTAGTTCTTCACTAGTGAGCCCACCATCCTTAAGCTTATCTAGTTCTTCTTTGATTGCTGAAACTGCTCGCGTTAGATTTCTTGTCCAACTCCGGCATAAATTGCAAACACGCCGTCACTGCTCAAGCTTGAATTTGTAGCATAAACTGAATAAGCAAGGCCCTTTTGCTCTCTAACATTTTGGAAAAGCCTTGAGCTCATGCTTCCACCAAAGGAATTAACAAGAATTGAAAGTGCAAATGATCTATCATCATCAAGTGAAATTGACTTTGTTGCAAGGCATATATGACTTTGCTCAATGTCTTTCTTTATAGATCTGTACTTTGCCTTGTATTCTCCCTGCCTTTTCTCTGTGTAGACTTGTTTTTTCTGCACGGAAACAAATGCATTTTCAAAGAAGTCTCTGACCTTTTCCTCATCAAATTTACCGGCCACTGAAACAACCATTCTATCAAGTGTGTACTTGTCTCTAACATAATTATGCATCACATTACTTGTAATTCTCTTAAGCGATGATGGGGTACCAAGTATTGAATTTCCAAGGCTTGAGCTCTCAAGAACAAGATGAAGTCCCTCATCTATAGCAAGATCATCTGGTGTATCGCTTGTCATTTTTATCTCTTCACATATTACAAGTCTCTCCCTGTCCATCTCCTCCTTATCAAAACGAGAAGAAGTTATCATGTCAACAAGGACATCAGCTGCCTTAAGCAGGTTGTTTTCCGTAGTTTTAACGTAGTAGCAAGTAGCCTCCTTGCCTGTAAATGCATTTATCTGGCCACCTAGCTTATCTATATCTGAAGCAATCTCCTTGGCACTTCTCTTGTCAGTGCCCTTAAACATCATATGCTCTGTAAAATGCGAAACACCTGAATGCTTAGCTATTTCCTCAGAAGAGCCAGTCCCAACCCATATTCCTACTGCAGCAGACTCAACATAAGGTATGTATTCAGTTACAAGTGTTATTCCGCAGTTTAGCTTACTTGTCTTTATCAAATTAATTCTCCTTCTTATCCCCAAATTTCTCTACAAGGTGTCTTATTATATAATTTGCATTTTCTAAAAATGCCTCATATGGCTGAACCTTGCTCCTAGCAACAGTCCAGTTCATATCCTTGTAGCACTCTAATAGTTCATCAAAGCTTGCCCCTTTATTATAGAGGCTCACTATAGTTTCTTTTCCTTTTCGGCAGTCTCAAGAAATAAATCGTAATATCTATCGTTGTAATACTCAGGTATTATTCCAAAGTGACTGCCTATCAAAGTCTTAGCTCCTATTTTTTTGCATTTATATGCAGATTCAATCGACTGATTATAGTCCTTTAGGATTGCAGTAGTTAGATATTCTGGTCCCCTAAGAACGCCTGTTGTCTCAGATAAAAACATAATGCTGTCCGGCAAAATGAGATAGCAAACAGAACAATCCGTATGACCCGGAGTGAAAACGACTCTGACCGTTTTTTTGCCGATTTTTATATCTTGCATATCGGATGCTGCTATATCAACTCTAAGAGGTGAAACTAGAATTTCCTGAGATTTTTGGTACTCGCTTCCATAGTCATCTCTTGCTGCTTCGCCAAGCCTCTTCATGGTTTTCTTTGCTCCTTCGCTTAGGAAAACCTTCTCTGCCTTAGGTGCTGCAATAACTTTAATATTTGGATAAGCCTTAATCACATAAGGAAGCGCTCCAATATGGTCATAATGAGTATGAGAAAGCAAAGCGTAATCGAGCTTATCATAGCCCCATTCGTCAAGCTTTTTACTTATATTGCTAAGAAGCTCGTTGTGGCAATAAGCCATGCCACAATCATACAGAGCTGTCTTTCCTTTACAATCTATGAGATATGCTTCTCCTCCACTTCCGGCAGTCACTCTGGCAATTCCATCCGGCATGGAAAATCTATCGTAATCTTTAAATTCTTCATAATGATCCAAGTTCTGCATATTAAACCTTCTACTTCTTCTTGCTACTTATAAATACCCTAAAAAAAGTTAATTGTTATCATGCTTATAACAATAAAACCGAAATAACCTTCAATAGGATACATATAAGCTACAAGGAATTTGAATCCAAGCAGACCCACGCAGAAAGCAATAATTGCAAGTACCATAGCGATATTAACCTTGTTAACACCTTTGATGTTGATTCTAGAGTATAATCCATAGAACCCCGAAGTTGCAGCTGCATAAATTGCAATCATCAAAGCAATTGAAATCAAAAGCTGAGCCCATGGTGCAATCTTGCCTGCAAATGCTAGCATAGGAAGATCGGACTTGTCAGAAAGCTTAGGGTCTGTCAACATCGCAAATATCAATACAACACCTAGAAGTGCAAGAAAGGATCCTCCCATAAGCTTCCCATCAAAGCATGCTTCTTGCTCTTTGCCCTGAGGGCTGACTGTGAAACAAATGGAATCGTTGCCATGACATTATATGAAACATAAATAGCTGCCGCAATTGGCCAAGATGAAGCCATCAAAGATGGCTTAGTCTCTATGTTTAGATTCGCTGGAGTTTCGTAGCTAAATCCTATGTAAAGGCTCAAAGCCACAACCATGCAAAGAAGAATTGGCATTATGTATTTGAATACACCTAGGATTCTCTCAAAATCTCCTATAACTGTAAAAAACGATAGAAGTACTATTATTGCACCACCTACCGCTCTATGAATTCCAAATAGCTGATTCAAAAGTGATCCGCCTGCTGCCGACATAGAAATTGCAGCTGAGAAAACAAAGATGGAAACTATATTTCCTATAAGAGTTTCTAAAAACTTACTTTCGAATGGAATGATTATCTTACCAATATCTGTCGTTTCTTTTTTGATTGCTATATATGAGGTCATAAGGCCTACAGCTACGAAAAGAAAAGCCTCAATAGCTACGCCGAAATATGCCTGTTCTCCAAATATGCCAAAGTACTGCCATGCTTCCCTTCCTGAAGCAAATCCAGCACCCATAACCGCTCCAATGAACATAAATCCGATTGATATAAAACTCATGAAAGTTCTCCTACATTTATGATATATTCGCTGATTTCAAGCTGGTCACAATCAGAAAAATCAAACACCCAGTCTGTTTTAGTTATCCCAGCCAGCTTGTTTTCGTATATTGCATCTCTAATGCTAATCAGATTCTCTTTACCACTACTGAGATCTGTAGCATAGCACGACTGTGCATCAGAGTACCAATTGCGGAAGTTATATATCTCTCTACAAAGCTTGTGACTTTGCTCCTCACCCTTTGCAATTGCAGTAGAAATTGAAACAATGTTTCTCTTAACTGCCTCCATAGTATTATAAATATCTATAGCATTGTCAGGAAGATTCTCCATTACATCATAAAAGTAACTTTCTGCCAGCTCAGAAAATGTAATACAGTCAAGTTCCCTAAGGAGCATACCGATGTCTTCTTCAGTCAAGTATTCATCCGCTTCCATTAGGTTAGCAAAGTTCTCAAAATACGTGAAATCCTCGCCAGTCTCTATATCTACAAGTTCAAAAAGTTCTTCTTTAGTCATTTTTCCACTACCTTATTTTCTCATGTCTATCAAAAAACAGTTATATATCTAAGTTCTTAAACTTAATATTAAGTTCGTCGCTATCTCGCCCTAATATTCTCTCAATCATATTTACGAAGTTCTCTGAAAGGTCACTTGCATAAAAAATGCTCTTTGCATTCTCGTTTTGCGAGAGCATATCTGCAGCCTCAAGCTCCATCTTGACTGCTGTAGCAACCTCCTTTGACGAACTGAATATCTTGATATTAGGATAAAGTCTCTTGAGATTCTTGGATATCAGCGGATAGTGAGTACAGCCCAAAATCAAAGTATTGATATCGTTTTCCCTTATGAAATCATCAAGGTAATACTTAAGAGTTAGATCCATTATCTCATTGTCGATAATTCCTTCTTCTATCAAAGGTACCAGCGCCGGGCACGCTATGGATTCTATAAAAAGCTCCTCGTTTAGCGACTTAATCTTGTCCTCATACACTCCTGATTTAACTGTCGCCTTTGTTGCCATTATTCCTATCCTGCTATCCTTATCACATATCTTGACAACTTCTTTTGCTGTTGGGGTGATGCAACCAACGATAGGAATATCAGGATAAGTCTCTCTCAACAGCTCTAGAGCTGTTGAACTAACAGTGTTACAGGCTATGACAATCATCTTGACATCGTTATTTTTGAGAAATTCACCTATCTGAAGTGTGAACTGTCTTATTGTCTTTGCTGACTTGGAACCATATGGCGTCCTTGCCGTATCTCCAAAAAAGATAATGCTCTCATTTGGTAGCATTCTCATTATATGCGGAATGGTCGTTACACCGCCAACTCCTGAATCAAAAAAACCTATCGGTCTATTGTCCATTTATGTTAATCCTTTCTGAAGTGTGATATACTGTCAATATTAAATATTATACTACAGCGGAGGAATATATGGAACGCAAAAAAGTCAAAGACAGGTCTGAAATAGATCTTAAATATAAATGGGATTTGAGCACTATGTACGCAAGCGATGAGCTTTGGGAAGATGACTACAAGAAGGCTTCAGAGCTGGCTGATAAATTCACAAAATATCAAGGTAATGTAACAAGTTCAAGCAGCACCCTTCTATCAGCGCTTCGTGATATTGATAGCATAGATTTACTTCTTGGCAAAATGATATGCTACGCAAAGATGAAGCAGGACGAAGACAATACAAACAGCAAATACCAAGAGCTATTCGGTAGAGGCATGACACTGGCAACAGAAGTTTCATCAAAGATGAGCTACTTCACTCCTGAGCTTCTCAGTGCATCCGAAGAAACCATTCTTGGATTCTTAGAGGAGAACAAAGACCTCGCTCTTTACGAGTTCACCCTAAAAATACTCTTCGTATGAAAAAACATGTTCTATCTGCTGAAGAGGAAGGTATACTCGCAAAATTAAGCGCGGTTACACACGCACCTGACACGATTTTCTCCATGCTTAACGATGCAGATATGAGCTTCGGTGAGATTTTTGGAGAGGACGGAGAAAGCTTTGAGCTAACTCACGGAAACTATATACACACCATGGAATCAAGCGATAGAACGCTCAGGAAAAACGCATTTGAGGCAATGTACAAGCAGTATAAAGACCATATAAATACTATTACTGCTATATATAACACAAATGTAAAATCAGACTGCACCAAGGCAAGTATCCGTAACTATGAATCTGCAAGGCAAGCTGAACTTTACGGTCATGATATTCCTGAATTGGTTTACGATAACTTGATTTCAGTTGTACATGAATACCTACCGGTATTACACAAGTATACTGAGATACGCAAGAAAATTTTGGGTGTAAATGAACTAAAGATGTACGATATTTACACACCTTTAGTCGATGTTCCTAACAATAAGATAAGCTTTGATGAAGCAGTAGAGACTATGAAAACAGCGCTTTCTGTACTCGGAGACGACTATATAGAAACTGTTGATCAAGGCATAAATGATAGGTGGATAGACATCTACGAAAACAAAGGTAAGACAAGCGGTGCGTACAGTTTCGGATCATACGATAGCAATCCTTTCATACTGCTAAACTATGGCTATAAGCTTCAGGACGTTCTGACACTTGTTCACGAGATGGGACACTCCATGCACTCCTACTACACAAGAAAGAATCAGCCACCTGTATACGGTGATTATTCCATCTTTGTTGCAGAGGTTGCATCAACAGTTAACGAGTCTCTCCTTCTCAACTATCTTCTTGAGAATGAAAGCGATAAGACATCAAAGATGTACATCCTAAACAAGTTCATCGAGGAATTCAGAGCTACAGTATTTCGTCAGACAATGTTTGCAGAATTTGAGAACTGGACTCACAAATATGTGGAAGAAGGTGGAAGTCTCACTGCAGAAAGACTTTGTGAAGAATATGAAAAGCTCAATTCAATGTACTTTGGCGATGCTCTATCAAAGGATGACTACATCAAATATGAATGGGCTAGAATTCCTCACTTCTATCGCTCCTTCTATGTATATCAGTATGCTACAGGATTTTCAGCTGCAACAGCTATATCAAAGAGAATTCTTAAAGAAGGTGAAAAAGCAGTTAGGGATTATAGACGCTTCCTAACACTAGGTTCAAGCATGTTCCCTGTTGATGAGCTCAAAGTTGCAGGTGTAGACATGAGCAAACCAGAGCCTATAAGAGATGCAATGGAAATTTTTAAGACTTTAGTAGACGAATTTGAAGCGATGATATAGTTTCACACGGAGAGATGAAATGCAAAGAAAGATTTTGATTTATAACAGTCAAACAGAAAATTCAATTTCAACAAAGAAACTTCTTAGTGAAAAGCTTATAGAAAAGGATTTCACGATAGTTAGCAAGCTCGACAGCGAGGTTGAGCTCATAGTATGCATAGGTGGAGATGGAACTTTTTTGGATTTGATTCATGAATTTGATTTTCCAGAAATCCCTATTATTGGAATTAACACAGGTCACCTAGGATTTTTCCAAGAGATTATGCCAGATAGGCTCGATGAATTCATCGATAACTACATTAATCAGAAGTACTCTATTCAGAGCATGCAGACTGTTATGGCCCATGTTTACCACGATGGTATCTGCGAAGAATTTAAAGGCTTAAACGAGATAATAATAGCAAGCAATGCCAACTATGCATATTCGGTGCATTTTGATATATCAATCGCCGGAAGTTTTATTGAAAGATTCAGCGGAGACGGCCTTTTGGTTTCTACCCCAGCAGGAAGTACAGCTTATAACTACTCTCGGCGGAAGCATTGTTGACCCAAGGCTTAGACTGCTTCAAGCAACTCCAATCGCACCAATGAATACGACTGCATATAGATCATTTACATCAAGCATCCTTCTGCCACCTGATCTCAGCATGGAGGTGAAACCAGTTGACAATAGCAGTAAAGTCAAATAACCATAGCCTTTGATGGATTTTCTAAATTCTTTGATAATGTGAGCAATATTGAAGTATGTCTCTCTGAGACAAATGTTAAACTGCTCAGGCTTGAATCTTACGACTTCTGGTCAAAGGTAAAGAGCAAGTTCCTATAAATTACGTGGAGGACATCCCATAGATGCCAGATAAATATCAGTTTACCATCTCCCCTGAGGAAGCCGGTCAGCAGCTAAAAAGAATAATCAAGCAGAAGTACCATTTTTCTTCAAGGTTAATGACGAAAATTAAATTCGGAAATCTCCTAATTTGCAACGGTGAGTCAGTTCCTGGCTGGACAACAGCAAATGAAGGCGACAAAATAACCGTTTTGATGCCAGAAGAGCAAAGCCACTTCCCTGCTGAAGACATACCTATTTATCCAGTCTACGAAGACGATGATTTACTTTTTATTGATAAGCAGGCTGAGGTCACAGTACACCCTACAAAGGGACATCCTGACCACACTATTGCAAACGGGCTCATGAACTATATGAACCAAACAGGCCAAAGCTTTAAGATTAGATTCATAAACAGGCTCGACATGGACACAACTGGGATTTTGATAATTGGAAAAAACTCCTATGCACAGGCTGAACTCAACAAACAAATGGCCGCAAATACTACAGTCAAAAAAATACTATGCTGTAGTAGATGGAATTATAGAAGAAGATGAAATAGAAATCGATCTTCCTATCGGTAGACCTATTGAGGGAAATATAGCTCGCAGAGTTTTACCTGTGTCAGAAGGCGGTTACCCTTCTAAGACATCTGTCAAAGTCCTTCAGAGGTATAAAACAGCCACTCTCGTCGATTTAAGATTGCATACCGGAAGAACACACCAAATTAGAGTTCATATGGCTCATATCGGACATCCTCTTCTTGGAGACTGGCTATATAAAGGCCCTTGCGATATTTTTGATAAAAGACAAGCTTTACACTCCTATTACTTTGAGTGTGATCACCCGGTTAAAAAGACAAGACTAAAAATCAAAACGGATATTCCCGCAGATATTAAAGAACTAATATCAAAGCTAGAATCTGAGATATAGTAAAAAAATTAACCTTGCAAAGCTACTCAGCAATGCAAGGCTATTTTTATTATCAGTATTAATACATTTGATTATCTATTTGCCTTAGATGCCCAGAAGCAATTTCATAAAACAGTCCATTTGCTGTATTTATGTAAGACATAAGTATGTAGGTTGGTATTAAAAGAAAAATTTGCATTATGGATGTGATATAGATATTCACATACGGCACAAATAAAATTACTGTATCAGTCATAAGTACTACTGCTAATATAGCTAGCAAAGCCCATCCAAAGAATGATAAGTTTAGTCCAAATAAATATCCCTTGTTTCCCCTCATCATTATCTTAGAGCGTCTTAGGCATTCCATAGCACTTAGCTCAGGATTATCTGCAAGTATGTAAAATGCCAATGAATATCTAAAATAAGCTATAACTCCTGGTATAAAGAACAGCATTGACCAAAGGAATGCAAATACATTCATCAAAAGAAAGCGTAAAGGCCTTGAAAAATCTTTCGAATCCGCAAAAGAATAAATCATAAGCTGTCTTAGCTGTTCTTATAAAGTTAAGTACAAACATTGAAAATCCCAGAGTAAATGGACCCTGAATAGCTACCATATATAGAAATGGAAAGCGAGAATACTCATAATACTCATCTTGAGATTCGATGTAAATCGATGCGTCAAATACATGTATAATCCTTCCTAAAAACGAAGGAATCAGCGCGCTAAGAAGCATGAATATGAACATACCGAAAGAAAAAATCATCCATTTACCAGATAGAACTTTTCTTGCCATAGCACGCATATTTGTATATGATTCTGTAACGATTATGTTGTTATACATGTTTACCTTTCTGTGTCAAAATTTTCATCAGAATCCACTTGGGTTTCACTTGAATTAACAGCATCCTGGTGCACATTCTGAGCTTCTTGTATCTCCGATTCGCCAAAGCTAGCCTGATTTTTATCTACTCCATGGTTAAAATCAGTCTGATCCTGTATGTCATATCCCTGATTGTCATTAGGCATATTCTGGTTATATCCCTGATTGCTATTAGGCATATTTTGACCATATCCCGGGTTATTATTAGGCATATTTTGACCATATCCTGGGTTATTATTAGGCATATTCTGACCATATCCCTGATTGCTATCATATGTATTCTGATTGAAGCCTTGGTTATCGTTAAATCCATTCTGATTCAGAGTTCCATACATATTTGCGTATGTAGGATTAACGACTGGGCGAATATGTCCTGATGCAAGCTCATAAAATATACCATTCGTTACCTGAAGATATGCAAGCACAAAATACATAGGAATCTCCATTACAGTATGTACAAGCAACTTAACTACTGGCGATGTAATTATCATGTCCTGCAAAATATATTCCCCAACCACAATTGATATTGCTGCAAGCAATGCCCATCCAATGAAGGAAAGCCTTAGGCCAAATAGATAACCCTTGTTCTCGATCATCATGATTCTTGATTTTCTTAGGCACTCTATTGCTCCAAGTTCAGGATTATCAGCTAAGATGTAGTATGCCTGTGAATACATGAGTCCAAAAATGATTCCCGGAACTATAAATAATACTAGACCTACAAATATAATTATGGACATTATTAAGTTTATCAAAAATGCTTTAATAAATTTTTCAAATCCAGAAAATAGCAGTTCCAAGGACACTTTACCTGCTCTTATAAAGTTAAGAACAAACATAGCAAGTCCTAGAGTAAAAGCAGCTTCAATAACAAGGCTGTATAGTCCCGGGAATGTAGAATACTCATAATATCTATCCACAAAAATTAAGGTATATAGTTCTTTTTAAAAGCTGGGATCATAGCGCCTAGCATATTAGGAAGATTTGAACTCAAAAAGTGTAAATCAACAAAGCTAGAGCAGACATAAACCACTTACGCCTCATCACATTGCGAGCCATAGCACGTACATCACTATACGCTTCAGACACTACTATATTATTATACATAACTACCTCCGTATAAATCGTTTCACATTTACACTAGATATTATATAATATATTCAAATATATGAACAGAGGTTTATAATGAAAAAGGCTATTATAGTAACAGCATATATAGATAACCTTGAGGCAGTCAAAGGACTCAAGGATTTCACCTCATGTATAGCAGCAGATGGTGGCTATCTTAATGCTAGCAAAATAGGACTTACTCCCGATATAATAATTGGCGATTTTGACTCATCAAAATCACCATGTACATCAAAAGCAGAGATCATCTCCCTTCCAAAGGAGAAAGATTTGACAGATACAGAGGCAGCTCTCGAGCTTGCAATAGAGCGTGGATTTGATGAGGTAGTAATCATAGGTGGCTTGGGCCGAAGGTTTGATCATACACTAGCAAATCTAGGCATCCTAGCTAAATACTATAAGAGGCTCTCTCATCTTGCTTTCATGGATGGTTATAACTATGTATATATGCTGGCACCGGGCTTACACAAACTATCCAAAAATATACTCGGAACCGAATATAAATACCTTGGTGTAAATAGTTATAGTGACTGCTGCGAAAATCTTTTCATCAAAGGTTGCAAGTACCCTCTCGATAGCTTCACGCTACCAAAAGCAACAAGCCTTGGAGCAAGCAATGAAGTAATATCAGATAATGCTGAGATAAGCTTTAGTAAAGGCGAAATAATCATTACACATTCTAATGATTGATAAATGTCACGCTTATTCACTTGAAATAAAGTAGTGAAAATGTTATATTATTAACAAATAGTTTATTGCATAGTCGAAAGGACGAAGTTATGTACGAAAATATTAAATACGAAGTAAATGAAGGTTTAGCTATTGTTACTATCAACAGACCTAAGGCTATGAACGCACTCAACATGGATGTGCTTTCAGAGCTACTTGATGCTTTCACAGCTATCGAAAAGGACGATGCAGTTAAGGGTGTTTTGCTAACAGGTGAAGGCCGTGCATTCGTTGCAGGTGCTGACATCGCTCAGATGTGCGGACTCAATGCTCTTGAGGGTCGTGAGATGATGATAGCAGGACATAATGTTATGAATAAGATTGAACAGCTTCCAAAGCCAGTAGTTGCTGCTGTTAACGGATTCGCACTAGGTGGCGGATGCGAGCTAGCTATGGCTTGTGACATCAGAATCGCTTCTGATAAGGCAAAATTTGGTCAGCCAGAAGTTGGTCTAGGAATCATTCCTGGATTCGGTGGAACTCAGAGACTTTCCCGCCTTGTAGGAAAAGGAATGGCTGAGTACTTAATTCTTACAGCAGAGATTATCGATGCTGCTGAAGCGCACAGAATCGGTCTTGTAGAGAGACTAGTTCCAGCGGAAGAGCTTATGGAAGTTGCTGAAAAGACAATCAGAACAATCATGTCAAAGGCTCCTATCGCTGTTGCAACTGCAATTAGTGCAATCAACAATGGATTCGATATGGATATGAAGTCAGCTTCAATGTTTGAGATTGAGACATTTACAGCTGCATTTGCTTCAGAAGATAAGAAGGAAGGCATGACAGCATTCCTAGAGAAGCGCCCAGCAGAGTTCAAAAACAGATAAATCTGAAGGAACTATTACACTCCTTAGCAAGCTAAGGAGTGTTTTTTTGCGTAGTTACTCATTTACTACATAAAAACTGATAGGACAAAAACTCCCCTTCACTTATGTGAAGAGGAGTTTATTTTGCTTATTTACTTTATCTTATAGGATTCCGCTTCCGAATAGTGGAGCAAATACAAGTGATACAATTGTCATAAGCTTGATAAGGATGTTGATTGATGGTCCTGATGTATCCTTGAATGGATCACCTACTGTGTCACCAACAACTGCAGCCTTATGTGGCTCTGAACCCTTGCCACCGAAGTGACCTGCTTCGATATACTTCTTAGCGTTATCCCAAGCACCACCAGCGTTTGCCATCATGATAGCAAGTAGTACACCTGATGAAAGCGCACCAGCAAGAGCACCTGCTAGAGCTTCCTTACCTAGGATGAATCCAACTAGTAGTGGAACTATGATAGCCATAACAGCTGGGATTACCATTTCCCTAAGAGCGGCACTTGTTGAAATGCTTACGCATCTTGCATAGTCTGGCTTAGAAGTTCCTTCCATGATTCCCTTATCTTCTCTGAACTGACGTCTAACCTCTTCGATCATCTGGTTAGCTGCCTTACCTACTGAGTTCATTGTCATAGCTGAGAAGATAAATGGAAGCATAGCTCCTATGAATAGTCCGATAATTACGATTGGATCTAGCAAGCTTACGATCTCGATCTTAGCAACCTCAGCATATGCTACGAATAGAGCAAGAGCTGTAAGTGCAGCAGAACCGATAGCAAATCCCTTACCGATAGCAGCTGTTGTGTTTCCTACTGAGTCAAGTGTATCTGTGATGTCTCTTACTTCGTGTGGAAGCTCTGACATCTCTGCAATACCACCAGCATTGTCAGATACAGGACCATAAGCGTCAACTGCAACTGTCATACCTGTTGTTGAAAGCATACCTACTGCTGAAAGCGCGATTCCGTATACTCCACCGAACTTGAAGGCTACGAAGATGCCTATTGCGATGAAGATGATTGGCATTAGAGTTGACATCATACCAACACCAAGACCTGAAATGATTGTTGTTGCAGCACCTGTCTGTGACTGATCTGCAATCTTCTTTACAAAGCCATAGTCTGCTGAAGTATAAATCTCAGTAAGCTTACCAATCAAGATACCGCAGAGTAGACCTGCTATAATAGCCCACGCATAGTCATATGTGTGAAGCATGTACTTTACTTAGTAGAATTGAAGAAACGATTACAATGATACCACTTACATAAGTACCCATGTTGAGTGCCTTAGCTGGGTTAACATTGTCTCCACCTCTTACCATCAAAATTCCTAGAATTGAAGCAACTATACCAATTGCTGATAGAATTAGTGGGAAGAGAGCAGCTTCTAACTCTGAGAATGGAGCATTAACTGCTGCAACTGTTGCAAGTGTAATTGCTGAAATGATTGAACCAACATATGATTCGAATAGGTCTGATCCCATTCCTGCAACGTCACCTACGTTGTCACCTACATTATCAGCGATAACTGCAGGGTTACGTGGATCGTCCTCAGGGATGCCTGCTTCTACCTTACCTACAAGGTCAGCACCTACGTCAGCAGCCTTTGTGTAAATACCACCACCAACTCTTCCGAAGAGAGCCATTGATGAAGCACCTAGACCAAAGCCTGTCAAGCACTGCTGTACTGTTGCGAAGTCTAGAAGACAGAAAACAATTCCAAGACCTAGTAGTCCAAGACCTGATACGCAAAGTCCCATAACAGCACCGCTTCGGAAAGCGATCTTTAGGGCCTTAGGCATACCTGAATTCATAGCTGCGTTAGCAGTTCTTACGTTACCTCTTGTAGCAACGTTCATGCCGAAATATCCAGCTAAAACTGATAGACACGCACCAACTAGGTAAAGAATAGCTGTTGTCCAGCTATTTAGACCAAAGCCAAGTGCTAGGAACAAAACAGCGACTACGAAGACCATTGTCTTGTACTCTCTTGTTAGGAACGCCATAGCACCTTCTCTGATGTAGCTGGCAATTTCCCTCATTCTGTCTGTGCCCTCGTCTTCTTTTTTGATCCAGCTAGCAAGGCCAAAAGCAACTAGTAGGCCAAATGCTGCTGCAACGGGAGCGATATAGCTCATCATAAATAATACCTCCTACTCACAAAACAACAACTTGAGAGGTACCGAATTAGCACCTCTCATATTTTGCGAAAATAATAAACTACTTATTAACTGTGACTAGTACAAGCGACAACACAATAAATGCAATCGCTGCAATAACAGTCATTCTCTTTAGAAGCAAGTCATATCCTGAACTCTTCTTCTTTCCGAAAAGCTGCTCTGCGCCACCTGCGATAGATCCTGACAATCCATCACTATTTCCTGACTGCAATAGTACACTTATTATCAGAAATACACTGACAATAGCTAGTATAACCATCAAAGCTGTATGCATAGTTAATCCTCCTTGCAATTTAACTATTAAACTCTACCATAAGAAGAGTGCAAAATCAAGTAAATTGCATTAGAAATTGACAATTTTAATGAATTTTGATGCATCTAGACTAGCTCCACCTACAAGTGCGCCATCTATCTCGTCCATATTCATTATTTCGCTTGCATTTTCTGGCTTAACACTACCACCATACTGGATAATTACGCTGTCACATGTATCTTCATCATATAATTTCTCTACTATGTTTCTGATGTGGGCACACATCTCTCCTGCCTGCTCTGGTGTAGCAGTCTTTCCAGTACCTATGGCCCAGATTGGCTCGTATGCGATAACAAGCTTTGATACATCTGCTTTATCGATTCCTTCTAGATCTGCCTTAAGCTGTCCTTCAACTACATCAAAGGCATTTCCTGCCTCTCTTTCGCTTAGGTTTTCGCCTACACAGAGAATAGGAATGATCTCACTTGATGAAAAAAGTTTCTTTAGCTTGAGATTAACTGTTTCATCTGTCTCAGCAAAGTATTCTCTTCTCTCTGAATGTCCGATAATGCAGTAGTCAACACCAATTTCCTTAAGCATCTCTACTGAAATCTCACCTGTAAAAGCTCCCTCATCCTCGAAGTGAACGTTCTGTGCGCCAAGTTTGACATTTGTTCCAGCAAATGCCTCTTTGAGTGCTACAAGCTGAGTAAATGGAGCACATATAGCTGCTCTAACATCAGTATCCTTGTATAGCTTAGAAAACTCCTCAGCAAAAGCCTTGGCCTCAGCCGTGGTTTTATACATCTTCCAGTTACCTGCAATCAAAGGTATCCTAATCATTTTATTTCTCCTCTATGATGCTTATACCTGGAAGAATCTTACCTTCCAAGAACTCAAGCGAAGCTCCTCCGCCCGTAGAAATATGACTCATCTTGTCGGCAAGTCCAAACTGCTCTACCGCAGCAGCTGAATCTCCACCGCCTATAATTGTGGTCGCATCAGATGTTGCAAGTGCCTCTGCTATTGCCTTTGTGCCCTTTGCAAAGTTTTCCATTTCAAATACGCCCATAGGTCCATTCCAAACAACAGTCTTTGCCTTTGCAATTTCCTCGCTATAAAGTTTAACTGTTTCCTCACCTATATCAAGACCCATCATATCGCTTGGAATCTGATCTCTGCTATATGTCTGGTACTTAGCGTCGTTGCTAAACTCATCTGCACATACTATGTCTACAGGTAGCAAGAGCTTTACATTTATGGAAGTTGCCTTCTCAAGGAGCATTTTTGCTAGGTCTATATTGTCAGCATCTAGTATAGATTTTCCAATTTCTAGTCCCATTGCCTTGTAGAATGTATATGTCATTCCTCCTCCTATTATCAAAGTATCAACCTTTGTTAGAAGATTTTCTATAACCTTAATCTTATCTCCAACCTTTGCACCACCCATAATGGCAACGAAAGGTCTCTGAGGATTATGTAAGGCAGAACCTAGGAACTTAACTTCCTTCTCGATAAGGAATCCTGAAACGCATGGGAGATAATCTGCAACACCTGCAGTTGATGCATGTGCTCTATGCGCAGTACCGAAAGCTTCCTGAACAAATACATCTCCTAGAGATGCTAGCTCCTTAGCAAAGCCAGGCTCATTGTCTGTCTCCTCTTTGCGGAATCTAACGTTCTGAAGAAGTAGCACATCTCCATCCTTTAGTGCAGCTACCTTTTCCTTAACTGAATCGTCTACAACGACATCACTGTCTGCAAATTCAACTTGCTTACCTAAAAGCTCAGCAAGTCTTACAGCTACTGGAGCTAGGCTGAATTCAGCAGCAGCCTTTCCCTTAGGTCTACCAAGGTGAGACATTACAACAACCTTAGCACCCTGCGTAACCATGTACTCTAGAGTAGGAAGCGCAGCTCTTATTCTAGTGTCATCTGTTATGTTTTGATTGCTATCAAGAGGCACGTTGAAATCACATCTGATTAGAACTCTTTTGCCCTTTAAATCTATATCTCTTATTGTCTTTTTCATATCTATTTATTGTCGACAGCGCTCATATGCTCTATCAAATTGAGAATCTTGGAGGAATAACCGAATTCGTTGTCATAGTAAGCTAGGAACTTAAAGAACTTTTCATCAAGCTGGATTCCCTGGCGTGCATCAAAGATTGATGTGTTTGCATCACCGATGAAATCGCTTGTTACGCACTCGTCATCCATGTACTCTAGGATGCCCTTCATGTATGTCTCTGAAGCTTCCTTAACAGCTGCCTTTACTTCTTCTAGAGTTGTAGCTGTCTTAAGAACAACGTTTAGGTCAACAACAGATACGTCTGCCGTAGGAACACGGAATGCAAGACCAGTAAGTTTTCCTGCAACTTCAGGAATAACTAGTCCAACAGCCTTAGCTGCTCCTGTTGATGTAGGAATGATGTTTCCGAATACACTTCTGCCTATACGCCAATCCTTTGTTGACTTTCCATCAACTGTTTTCTGCTTGGATGTAGCTGCGTGGATTGTTGACATAAGACCCTTTTCGATACCGAACTTATCTTCTAGAACCTTGCAAAGTGGAGCTAGACAGTTTGTTGTGCAAGATGCATTTGAAACAACTAGCATGTCCTTTGTGTACTTGTCTGTGTTAACTCCGCAAACGAATGTTGGAGTATCCTTGTCCTTTGCAGGAGCTGAGATAACAACCTTCTTGGCACCAGCTTCTATATGTCCTAGAGCCTTTTCGGTAGTTGTGTATGCACCTGTTGACTCGACAACATACTCTGCACCGCATTCTCTCCATGGAATATTTTTGATATCGGATTCCTTATAAACAGGTATCTTCTTGCCTCCGATGATGATACCTCCGTCATAATATCCTACCTCAGCAGGGAATCTTCCAAATGTGGAATCGTATTTCAGAAGATATGCGAGATATTCCATATCCTCTGCACTTCTGTAGTTGATTCCTACAATTTCGATCTCCGGATGTTCTAGTGACGCTCTTAGTACAAGACGTCCGATTCTTCCGTATCCACTGATACCAACTTTAATTGACATAATAACCCTCCATGTCTCTTTATTTCTTAATTAAAGCTATATTGTATGTTAAAAGGTGTAAACCTAAAAACGTCTCCTTTTGGACGACGGCAGTATGCCTATATCATCTCTATATTTTGCAACGGTTCTTCTTGAAATATCTATGCCCTTCTCATGAAGCATCTCTGAAATCTTAGAATCGCTTAAGGGTTTCTTATCATCCTCAGCATCTACAAATTCCTTAATCATAGATTTAATGCTATTTGATGAAACTCCGCTACCATCTTCATTAAGGATTCCGCCTGTAAAGAAATACTTAAGCTCAAAAACTCCTCTAGGGCATTGCATATACTTGCCATTTATTGCACGGCTCACAGTAGACTCATGAACTCCGACAGTTTCAGCAATTTGCTTGAGTGTCAAAGGCTTAAGGAACCTCTCTCCTTTAGCAAAGAAGTCATTCTGAAACTGAACTATTGCGCTAGCAACATTATAAATAGTCTTCTTCCTCTGCTCAATGCTCTTCATAAGCCACATCGCTGAATTAAATCTATTATTAAGATAGTTAGAAAGCTCCTTGTCGGACTTTGCCTCTTCTGTAAGTGAATTATAGTATGAGCTAATATGTAAACTTGGAGTACTTCCGTCATTGGCGCTTACTACGTACTCACCATTTGTTTCTTCAACATATATATCCGGAATTATGTACTTGATGCTATTGTCAGAATCAAAGCCTCTGCCTGGTTTAGGCTCAAGTGTCTTTATCAAATCAGCTATTTCCTGAACCTCTGTAAGACTTATACCTACTTCTTTAGAAATAAGGGCATATTTGTTATCAGCTAAGTCCTTAAGTCTATTTGATATGATAAATTCAATCTCATCGGTTAGCTCTCCTAAAGATGCAAGCTGAATGATGAGGCATTCGTTTAAGTCTCTTGCTCCTACTCCTGAAGGTTCAAAGGTATGAATAAGATCTAAAACTCTTTCGCAGCTATCTAGATCAACATCTAAAACACTGCAAATCTCTTCTAATGACATAGAAAGATAGCCGTTATCATCGATATTCTCAATTATGTAACGACCTATCTCGGCATCCTGACCCTTAAGACTCGAAAAATGTAATTGCTCTATCAGAAATTCCGTCAAGGTATAGTTAAAAGCAACAAAATTCTCGTATGAGTACTCATCGCTTGTACTATGACTTTCCCACTGTTTATATGCTTCTACATTCTCGTCTGCCTGAATTAACTGATCTCTCAGGCTGTCTATATCTATCTCTGTATCGGACTCCTTGTGGTATTCCGACTCAAGTATCGGATTCTCAAGAAGCTCCTTGTCTATATATTCATTAAGTTCCTGATTATTGTATTGCAAAATCTGTATCGCCTGAATAAGCTCTGGTGTCATCGACAGCTTTTGGGTCTGTTCAATTGTCAGTTCGTATCCTATCTTCAAAGCAAAATCTCCAGCAATTCAACAATATATGCAATTATTATACCATATTGAAAAAACTATAGCAAACTATTTAAGCTCAGGAAAACCTAGTTGACGCAAGGCCTCAAACAAAATAATATTGGCAGAATTTGATAGATTAAACGACCTTAACCTAGTGTTTTCACTCATAGGAATTCTTATAGCCATTTCTTCGTTTTTGGCTATGAAATCACGCGAAGCCCCTTTGTTTCCCTTCCGAACAAAAACATATCGTCGTCCATATATTCAAAATCTGTATATATGCGCCCACCTTTAGTCGTTGCAAGAAATTTGCGCTTATCCTTATATTTCTCCATGAAATCATCTAGTGACTCGTGAATCTCAAGGTCCACATAAGGCCAGTAATCTAGACCTGCCCTCTTAACAGCCTTCTCACTTATATCAAATCCAAGCGGCTTCACAAGATGAAGCTTTGTATTAGTTGCGGCACATGTCCTTGCAATATTTCCGGTATTTGGTGGTATCTCTGGTTCAACAAAACTATATGTAATGCCATTATCTACCTATATTCTCCCTAAATACTCTCATAGCATTTAGATGACTGATTTTCTCAATTTCGTCATCGCTAAAATGCTTGCTCATTTTGTCCATCAAAGGCACATAGCCAGTGAAATCAACAAGTTCTCCATTATCATCTATTCCATCAAAGTCAGAACCTAAAGCAATTGCATCGATACCTGCTTTATCCTTCATGTACTTTAGATGATCTATTATTCTATCAAAGCTTGCTGCATCTCCACTTTCATTCAAAAATGCTCCGTAGAAGTTAATTCCAACTACACCGCCCTTTTCTCCAAGCATGTGAAGCTGCTCATCGCTGAGATTTCTAGGATGGTCGCATAGAGCCCTTGCACATGAGTGCGAAGCCATAAACGGCTTTTTGCTAAGCTTTGCTACATCAAAGAATCCACCCTCGTTTAGGTGCGAGCAATCTATTACAATGCCAAGTTCGTTCATTCTCTCAATAACATCCATACCAAAGACCTTGAGTCCTCTCTCGTGAGCCACTGCGTCTCTATTATTTGGGTATGCCAAGCAGTTTTCGTGATTCCAAATGAGTCCTATCATTCTAACGCCCATCTCATAGGCTTCATCAAGCCTCTCAATTTTGTTCTCTAAAAATGCCCCATCCTCTATGGTCAATATGGATGAAAGCATTCCATCTGCAGCGTTTTGCTCTATATCTGAAACACATAGGGCTGGTCTTATAGCATCCTTATTTAGTTCCATCTGCTCTTTATATGTCTCATAGACACCCTTAAGTATCTCATAAGGTCCTATGTTCATACTCTTCCATGGAAGATACATTGCAAAGCACTGAGCAAGGCTTCCGCCTTCTCTAAGCTTTTCTATATTTATTGCAGTAGGACCATCTTTTAGTCCTTGGTCCTTGTGTTTCCAACATTCCAAAAGTGTATCGCAATGTAGATCTATAATCTTCATACTGTTTTTTTCATCTAGCGTTCCTCCTTAGCTTATAAATATATATTAAACTTTTTACTGTAGAAAACAAGATGGAAAGAGCTAATTATTTTAATTTAATCAAAGACAAAACGAAAATTTTCGTTTATAATATTTTCTAATAAATTAAGGAGGCAGATTATGAAGAAGGTAAAGATTGGACTCTTAGGTTTCGGTACTGTTGCCGGAGGAACTTTTGATATATTGAAGAAAAACGCTGAGCTAATTTCAAAGCGCAGCGGTTGTGAAATAGAAGTAGCTAAGGTTTTCGCTAGAAATACAGAGAAAGCTTTGTCAAAGGGCCTTCCTGCAGAGATAGCTACTGCAAATGTAGATGATGTTTTGGCTGATGACAGCATAGATATAGTTGTTGAAGCCATTGGCGGAATTGAACCAGCAACCGAATACATGCTAAAGGCTATGAAGGCTGGCAAGCATGTTGTAACACCTAACAAGGCTGCTGTTGCTGCAAACTACAAGGAGCTAACAGAAACAGCTAAGGCAAACAATGTAAGCTTTAGATTTGAAGCTAGCGTAGGAGGAGGAATACCTGCCCTTACTGCAATTCAGGAAGCTTTGAGCGGAAATGAATTCCTAGAAGTTATGGGAATTGTAAACGGAACAACAAATTATATCCTAAGCTGCATGCAGGCTGATGGCATGGAATATAAGGATGCTCTTAAGGATGCACAGATTAAGGGATTTGCTGAAGCTGATCCTACTGCTGACGTTGAAGGCATTGATGCTGCAAACAAGCTTTCCATTTTGATGACTTTATGCTTTGACAAATATGTTAAGCCAGGTGATATTCCAACGACTGGAATCAGCAAGATTACAATGAAGGATATTGAAGACGCAGAAGCAAAGGATAGCAAGATTAAGCTAATCGCATCTGCTAAGCTTTCTGGAGATCAGGTCGAATACAGTGTTAAGCCAGTTCTAATGCCTAACATTCACCCACTTGCTTCAGTTTCAAGAGAGTATAACGCAATTTACGTTACAGGTGATGCAGTTGGCGAGCTTATGTTCTACGGGGCAGGTGCTGGTGCCTTCCCTACAGGAAGCGCAGTTGTAGGCGATGTAATTGCAATTGCAAAGACAGTATAATAAATGATTATAATTTGATGGAGGAATCAAAATGAGTTTATACAAAGATTGGGACAAGCTTCTCAACGGACAGACAAAGGAGACAATTGACGAGTTTTGGAAGGAGTATTCAGAGGCAGAAGCAAGAATATATGCTCACATCCTTTCAAACCATAACGAACATCTTAAGGGCAAGGTTTCAGATCTTGCAGAGAAGTTCGAATGTGATAAGGTTATCTTCACTGGCTTTCTTGATGGAGTTACAACTAGCCTAAAAACTGAGTTAGATGTGACTAAAATTACGCTAGATAGTGAGATAGACCTTGACATTGATTTCGAAAAGCTGTATTTTAATATGCATAAGGCTGATGCCGATTATCTCTGGGGACTTGAGGAATGGAACGATGTTCTCAGCGAAGAGAGAAGAATAGAAATCTACAACGAATATAGACGTTCAAGAACAGTACATGTAGAGAAGAAACCAGGCAGAAACGAACCATGTCCATGTGGAAGTGGTAAGAAATACAAGAACTGCTGCGGTAAAAGAGCCTAAAATTAGAATTTAATAAGGCCAGAATACTATAATTAACATGCTAACAAGACAAATGACCTTTAGAAAGCAAACCCCTTTGGTGATTATATCACCTGAGGGGTTTGCTCATTTTTGTAGTTCAAAGTATTTAAATGTTTTATCCTCGCCTATCTGCTTCATTTCTCTGCTAAGCATAAAGTATGATGGCGTATTTTCGTGAAAGCATTTAGCTACGACCTTTGATACAAGTCCACTCTCAAGTGCCCAGTGAAGAACACCATAAAAAGCCTCGGCTCCATACCCATAGCCCGATTCACTTCGCAAAACCCTGCATCCAAGTTCAGCAATATCGATATTCCCTTCTTTTCTAAAATCAAAAAGAACGGCTTCTCCTATCATCTTACCATCTTTTCTAACGGCAAAATTGATAGCCTCATGCGCATCAAAATCCATGCGAGCAACCTTATAAAAACTATCGTATTCAGGTTCCCCGTCTATGCTGAGCATATCATCGTATCCCCAATATACGTTTCTATCTTTATCAAAGATAATCTCGTTATATATATCAAGGTCAGAGTATTTGATTTCATCTAAGATAAGTCTTGCAGTTTCAATAACTGGCATGCTCTCCCAGTTCCATTTTTTGGTATCTTTCATCTTATATTCTCTTCTTGCACATTGACTCTATCGGACATTCCTCACATTTTGGCTTTCTAGCAATACAGCACTGTCTTCCATGGAAAATCAAAAGATGATGAGCCTTTGACCACCTATCCTTTGGAATCTTCTTCATCAGTGCCTTCTCAGTTGCTAGTTCGTTCTTTTCTTTACAGATACCTATACGGTTTGCAACCCTGAAAACATGAGTATCTACTGCAATATGTGGCTCGCCAAAACCAACTGAAAGGACTACATTTGCAGTCTTTCTTCCAACTCCAGAAAGCTTTGTTAGCGCATCAAAATCCTGCGGAACAATACCATCGTGCTCAGCAACTAAGGATTTTGCCATATTGATTATATTCTTTGACTTTGTGCGATACATTCCTATCTTCTTAAGATACTCTTCTACATCAGCTTGATCTGCCTTTGCCAGAGACTTGGCATCTGGGTAGGCCTCAAAAAGCTCAGGTGTAACCTTATTCACGCTCTTATCTGTTGTCTGCGCAGATAATGCCACAGCAACAATAAGCTCAAAAACATTATTATGATTGAGCGCACAGTCCGCATCTGGATATGCTTCCTCTAATTTGTCTAAAATGCTGTTAACAGTTTTCCTATCCATAACTTCCCTTTCTTGACAATATATACTCGAAAAAAGTATAATTCACACATGGATATTATACAGCAACTAAGAAAAGAAACAAATAAAGAACTTCCACTTACTGATAGGATTTATGAGGAGCTTCTGAGGGATATCCTGACCGGTAAACTAGCTCGTGATTCTTGGCTCACAGAGACCAAGGTTTGCTCTATGTATGGAGCTAGCAGAACTCCTGTCAGAGAGGCTTTTAGACGCCTTGAGATGGATGGCCTTTTGGAGTACATACCTAAGAGAGGCGAATATGTGCGTGGTTTTAGCTATGATGAATTAATCGACATGCTTAATATACGCGCAGACCTTGAAGTTAGAGCTGTCAGCTGGAGTATAGAGCGCATCACAGATGATGAGATGGAGCAATTTGACGATATATTCCGCTATATGGAGTTTTATACAAAGAAGAATGATATTCACATGATGATGTATGCAAATTCAGCCTTCCACAGACATATTTACAAGACATCGCATGACAGAATGCTTGATAAGACTCTGACAACATACTTTAATTACTGTAAATACTCCTGCCCTCCAAATTACTTTGCTCCAAAGTTTTTAGACAAGACACTTGAGGAAAGACGCAGAATCTATAGCGCCTATCTAAAAAAAGATGTAACAAGTGGCGCAAGGGCTATGAAGCTTCATATGAGCAATACGATTAAGCGTGCTATTGCAAACATAAATCTAAATATATACGAAAAATAAATCCCGTATCTATCAAATGCTTTCTGCACATTGCCATACGGGATTTTTTTCTTTTAATTAACTATTACTTATTTACTTTCATTTTCAAAAATAAGCTTTTATGATTCCTGCTAAAATACCTCCAATTACCCAGATTATCCATGTTATTCCCCATGCATTTGTAAAAAAAGATATGATGAAATAAGCAGTCGTAATTACAAGCCAGTAAATTTGTTCAAAGAGCCCTAACTTATTACGACTTCTCTTTTTCATTATAGAGTAGTCATTATTTTGAAGCAGCATATCGTAGCTATCTTTTTATTAAAATCGTACGTACAATCATATTAACCGCTATACCTACTATAAAAAGTAGCAGTGCAACCATTGCAATCATAACCACGTCTCTCTCCGTAAAACAAAGCGCTATAAACATTGGCATAATCGACAAAATGCATAAAACAACTCCGGCAATAAGAAATGAAGTGTGACTTGAGTGCATAAGCTTCTTTCTTTTCTTTTACCATTCCATCAACACCATAGGCTGTTTCAATCTCTTCGTTCTCAAGAAATTTGAATTTGTCAAGCTTGCTACTTGAGTTTATAAATAGTGCTACAGCTGCAGCAATCATCAAAATAAGTACGCTTACTCCTATACCACCTACAGCATTTTCTGATATATTTATCGTTTTTTCCTCATACAAACCGCCAAGCAAAATTATAGCTATTGGAGACCAAATGCACAGCATTACTCCAAGAGCAAATTTAGGTGCGTAGCTTTTACGTAGCCTCAAGAATTCTGAAGCCTCCTCAAGGCTAAGCTTTCTTGCATTTCTTGGATGCTCTGCACTTTCTTTAACAGAATCACCTGCATCACGCACAGCATCATCCTTTAGCAGGTAATCTGTTGTTACCCCAAAGATTTCTGCAAGCATTATTATTCTATTTATATCTGGGATTGACTGTGCGCCCTCCCATTTTGATACAGACTGTCTAGAAACATTTAGCTTTTTCGGCAAGTTCCTCTTGACTTAGTCCGATTCGCTTTCTTTCTTCAATAATCTTATCTGCTAATATCATCTTATTCCTCCCATGAAAATTGCGTATCTAGTTTTTCTTGTTCGAACAACTGTATTCTATGAAAAAAATAAGTTGCAAGCTATAAAGTCCGTTTGGCAATTTGTCAACTGGTGGTTGCGATATCTCCAAACCGTTGAAAATTCACTGTTTGTATTTTTTAATAGTATTTTGATTTTTTTAGTCAAGTGGAGCAGAATTTGAAGTTGTTTTTAAATGAAATACCCTCTAAACTCCTATGGCTTAGAGGGTATAACCAGCTTACGCTGTTTAATTATTTAATTTCAAGCTCAATGCCTTCCCCTTTTGATGTAATCTCAACTGTGTTTCCATCAGAGATTTCACCCTTAATCAGAGCCTCTGCAAGCTTAGTTTCAACATATTTTTGCATGAATCTCTTTACAGGTCTAGCACCAAACTCTGGACTGTATGCATTTTCACAGATGTAGTCCTTTCCTGCTTCGCTTAGGATTAGCTTGATATTTCTCTCAGAAAGTCTCTTCTGAATAGATCCAAGAGCAATTTCTATGATTCTTCCAATCTGATCCTTATTTAGTGGAGTGAATACGATTGTATCATCGATTCTGTTGATAAACTCAGGTCTGAAGAAGCTGTGAAGCTTGCTTATAACTTCTTCCTTAACTTCCTCAGATATCTGACCACCTTCCTCTATTCTATCAATGAGCTCACGGCTACCGATATTTGATGTAAGGATGATGATTGTATTCTTGAAGTCTACAGTTCTTCCCTGATTATCAGTCAATCTTCCGTCATCTAGAAGCTGAAGCAAGATGTTAAATACATCAGGATGCGCTTTTTCTATCTCATCAAAGAGTATTACACTGTAAGGTCTTCTTCTAACTGCTTCAGTCAGCTGTCCGCCCTCATCGTAGCCCACATATCCTGGAGGCGCTCCAACAAGTCTAGAAACGCTGTGTTTTTCCATGTACTCAGACATGTCAATTCTTATCATGTTCTTTTCGGTGTCAAAGAGTGCCTCGGAAAGTGCCTTAGCAAGCTCAGTCTTACCAACACCTGTAGGACCCATAAAGATAAATGAACCTATAGGTCTATTTTCATCCTTAAGACCAGCACGTGCTCTTAGTATAGCATCAGAAACTGCAACTACTGCCTCATCCTGACCTATAACTCTCTTATGAAGAATTTCAGGAAGCTTTAGAAGCTTTTTCTCTTTCGCTTTCAACTAGCTTTGATACAGGAATTCCTGTCCACTGTGATACGACTTCTGCTATTTCCTCAACGTCGACCTCTTCCTTTAGGAGTCTATCCTCACTCTTATCTGCAAGAGCCTGTTTTTCCTCCTCCAGCTTCTTCTCGAGTGCTGGAAGTTCGCCATATTTCAGCTTTGCAAGTGTCTCAAGATCATATGCTCGCTCAGCTTCCTCGATGCGGTGCTTCAATTCCTCGATATCCTGCTTTGTTTGCTTAGAATCAGTGATTTTCTTCTTCTCAGTCTCCCACTGAGTTCTAAGTGTTGCACTTTCACTGTTGAGCTCACTTAATTCTTTCTAATGCCTCAAGTCTTGCCTTTGATGCCTTATCAGTTTCCTTTAGAAGCGCCTGCTTCTCAATCTGAAGCTGCATTATCTTTCTCGAAATCTGATCAAGTTCCGATGGCATGCTATCAATTTCTGTTCTGATGCGTGATGCCGCCTCATCCATCAAATCTATAGCCTTATCTGGCAGGAACCTATCTGTGATATATCTATCTGATAGCGTTGCACATGCAATAAGTGCATTATCCGTAATTCTAACGCCGTGGTGAATTTCGAAGCGTTCCTTAAGTCCTCTCAAAATAGAAATAGTGTCATTGATATCTGGCTGATCAACCATTACCTTCTGAAATCTTCTCTCAAGCGCAGCGTCCTTTTCTATGTACTTTCTGTACTCGGTCAAAGTAGTAGCACCTATGCAGTGAAGTTCCCCTCTTGCAAGCTTTGGCTTTAGAAGATTTCCGGCGTCCATAGAGCCTTCAGTTTTTCCTGCGCCAACAATTGTATGAATCTCGTCTATAAATAGGATGATTCTTCCTTCTGATTTTTCCACCTCATTTAGAACGGCCTTGAGTCTTTCCTCAAATTCACCTCTAAACTTAGCACCAGCAATAAGCGCACCCATATCAAGAGCGAATATTGTCTTGTCTTTTAGACCTTCTGGAACATCTCCCTTAAGGATTCTCTGTGCAAGTCCCTCGACAACTGCAGTCTTACCAACACCAGGCTCACCTATCAAAACAGGATTGTTCTTAGTACGGCGAGATAGAATCTGTATAGCATGTCTAATCTCGCTATCTCTTCCAATTACTGGGTCGAGCTTGCCCTTTCTTGCTAGCTCAACAAGGTCCTGACCGTATTTCTCTAGAGCCTCATAATTGTCCTCAGGATTTTGGCTAGTAACTCGCTGATTCCCTCTGACCTTGGTCAAAGCTTCTAGGAATCCATCCTTACTTATTCCAAATCTCTTACATACATCTATGAAAGGACTCTTTCTCTCATTTAACAGAGCAAGATAAATATGTTCAACACTAACATAGTCATCCTTGAAACGCTCTGCTTCCTTTTCACTTTCGGCTAATAGTGAATTTAAACGCTGTGAAGCATAAATCTGTCCTCCACTAACCTTTGGGAGCTTATCGACAAGCTCAGAAACAGCTTTCTCAACTGAATTAGCGTCTATCTCCATGTATTTTAAAAGCCTTGGGATTAGGCCATCGCTCTGCTGTAGCAAAGCTAGATTTATATGCTCAGGCTCAAGACTTGGATTCCCATTTTCGATCGCAATGCGCTGTCCTTCAACAATAGCAGCCTGCGCGTTCTGTGTGTATTTTTCGATATTCATGGTTATACCTCCTTGATTTTTATCTTCGTTACTTATATTGTATACCACTTTATTTCAAAAACAACAAAAATATTAGCACTCTTTTACGATGAGTGCTAATATTTTTTTCTCTTTATATTTAGCTTTGAAATTATAGGCCTTTAGCTATTTATACTATGCCCATTATTGCATTAAACAATCCGTATATTAGTGGATTAATTACTATATCAAGTACATTTAGCAAAAATTAGTCCTAGCAATATGAATGTACCAAGACGGTAGAACTGATACCACCATGAGTATTTATCAAGTCTAAATATCTGCGTTACCAAATTAAATCCATCGAGTGGCGGAATTGGAAGCAAGTTGAATACCATGAGAATTATATTTACTAAGATGCCATACTGCAGCATCATAGCTATTACATGTAAAGGCTCATTAGTACTTACAGCAATTCCACTTGAATACATAAGTTTAAGTATAAGTGCAAATACAAACGCTATGATTAGATTCATAGTTACACCTGCAACCGCTACAAGCGCCTCACCTAATCTTCTCTTCTTATAATAGTTAGGATTTATCTGTACTGGCACACCCCATCCAAATCCTGCCATGATGAGTGCTACAAATCCAATTGGATCAATGTGCTTAAGCGGATTTACAGTTACTCTTCCTTGTTCCTTTGGAGTTGGGTCCCCAAGCTTATATGATACCATTGCGTGAGAAAACTCATGTAGTGTAAGCCCAATAATTATTCCAGGAAGCATATATAGCTTTGTAACAATCATATCCATGCTAAATGCATTATTTCCATGCAAAAGATTAAGTACTACTACAAGTGCAACTAGCAGAATCGCTGAATTTAACTGGTTTTGATTTATCTTCATATTGTATCTCCATTTACTATTCTATAACTTCACCAAAGAGGCTAAAGGTCTTAGCATCTGTGATTTTTACATCTACTAAGCTTCCTATCAATTCCTTTTTGCCAGCAAAGTTTACTAGCTTAAATCCATCTGTTCTTCCTGTGAGCGTTGATTTATCGTTCTTGCTTACACTATCTACTAGAACTTTTTCAACTCTGTCCTGATATGCCTTGTTCTTCTTTTCACTTATTTCGTTTACAGCATTTACAAGAAGGTCAAATCTCCTATGCTTTTCGCTTTCCTCAATCTGATCCTCAAACTTCTCTGCAGGGGTTCCCTTTCTTATAGAATAAATGAAGGTGAATGCTGAATCGTACTCAACTTCTTTGACAATGCTTAGAGTTTCCTCAAAGTCCTCGTTTGTCTCTCCAGGAAAACCTACTATTATATCTGTAGAAAGTGTGATATCAGGAACTGTCTTTCTAAGCTTTTCTATGAGCTTAAGATAATCTTCTCTGGTATACTTTCTGTTCATCCGCTTAAGAACTCTATTACTTCCTGACTGAATAGGCAGATGTAAGTTGCGACAAAGCTTATCACAGATTGCAAAAGCTTCAATAAGCTCATCTGAAAGGTCTTTTGGGTTTGATGTCATAAAGCGTATGCGCTCAAGCCCATCTACATCGTTTAGCATTTTTGAGAAGTTCAGCAAAGCTAGTTCCATTACCATCATATGAGTTAACATTTTTGACCAAGGAGCATAATTTCCTTAACTCCATCTGCTACTAGGCCTTTAACCTCATCTACTATAGCCTCTGGCGCTCTGCTCTTTTCACGTCCCCTTGTGTATGGAACTATGCAGTAGGTACAGAAGTTATTACATCCAAACATGATGTTTACTAGTGCTTTGTGATCAAATAGTCTCTTAGCTGGGAGTCCCTCGACTATTTCCTCTGTGTTTTCAATGATATCAACAACCTTCTCCTTTTCGATTGCAACCTTTTCGATTAACTCTGGAATATGGTGAATGCTGTTTGTACCAAAGATTACATCTACCCATGGGTACTTAGCTTTTATAGTATCGACAACCCTCTGCTGCTGCATCATGCATCCACAGACACATACGATAAACGAAGGGTCGCTTTCTTTTCTCTTTTTGAGCTGTCCTAGTGTTCCAAAGAATCGCTTATCAGCATTATCTCTGACACTACATGTATTTATAATTACTATAGAGGCATCTTTTCGCTCTTTGACGCTTGAAAAACCTCTTTCTGTAAGAAGACCGTCGATAACCTCAGAGTCATGCTCGTTCATCTGACAGCCAAATGTTGTTATATGAAATGTTCTGGACATCTGTCCTCCTAAGTTATTTTCTTTCGTCTTTTGGGCTACGTGTCATTAAGACATCTATAGCTTCCTTTGCATTGATTTCGCTGCTTAAGCAGGCATGAATCATCTCAGTAATAGGCATATCTACACCCATAGATTTAGCAAGCTTATATGCAGCTTCACAAGTACTTATTCCCTCAACAACCATTCCTATACTATCAGCAGCCTCTGTTGGACTCATTCCCTGACCAATCAAAAGACCACAGCGTCTATTTCTTGAATGATTACTTGTACATGTAACGATGAGATCACCTATACCGCTAAGTCCTGCGAAAGTTTCTTGCTTGCTCCGAGGCTCATTCCAAGTCTTGCAATCTCAGCGATTCCTCTAGTCATCATGGCTGCCTTTGCACTATCTCCATATCCTAGACCATCGGATATTCCTGCGCCGATAGCCATAATATTCTTAAGTGCACCGCCAAGCTCAACACCGATAATATCATCGTGAGTATATACTCTGAATCTGTCGTTCATGAAAACTTCCTGAACCTTAAGCGCAGCTTCATTATCCTTTGATGCAGCTACAACTCCTGCTGGCATATTTCTACCGACCTCTTCTGCATGCGATGGACCAGATAAAGCAACATAGCTATTATTTGGTGCAATCTCTTCAGCAAGCTCTGAAAGCCTCTTGAGGCTCTTCATATCTATACCCTTTGCAACGTTTACAAGTATTGTATCCTCAGAAATTGAACTAATAGCCTTTCTTAGCGTGTTAGCAAAATGCTGAGCCGGAACTGCAAATAGAATTATGTCTGCATCTTCAACTGCTGTATTTAGCACGCTCTCAAACTTTACGCTGTCCGGTATTCTAACCTGTGGCAAATATCTAATATTTGATCTAAGATACTCTACCTCAGCAATGTGGTCAATATTTCTTGCTGTAACTTTGACATCGTAGCCTTTGTTCGCTAAAAGAACTGTTAGCGCTGTTCCCCAGCTACCAAATCCTACTACTGTAATCTTAGTATCTATCGCCTTATTCAACCTTATTCTCCTTTTTCTTAAAGCTTAGCTTACTTTCGTTTCCAGATAGAATTCTAGCTATATTAGCTCTATGCTTGAATATCAAAATCAGAGCCATGCAAATGCCAGCAGGAAGAAACTCTTTCTCCATAAAGTATGCTAAAAATGGGAATGCAATAGCTGCCGTTACAGAACCTAGTGAAACCATTCTTGTAACAAGTACTACTAGTACTACTATACCTAGGCATATCAAAGCGAGCTGCCAATTGAGTGCTAGTAGCGCTCCAAATGCTGTAGCAACTCCTTTTCCTCCCTTGAATTTTAGCAGCAAAGGCCAAACATGTCCTAGAAATACTGCTAGTGCGCAAAATGATACCTGCATAGGGTTAAGAAACATACCTGCAAGAAAAACAGCGAGAAATCCCTTACCAATATCTATTACTAGAGTTATAACTGCTGCCTTTACACCGAGAACTCTAAGAGCATTCGTTGTACCTGCGTTTCCACTTCCCGCCTTTTTGATGTCTATGCCCTTTGCCTTAGCAAGGATTGTAGACGGTGAAATGTTACCTAGCATGTAAGCTATCAAAAGTAAGATAACAAATTTTATGCTGATCATTCCTACTCCTTTTCTCCTCTTTCTCTAAACAGGAACTTTATAGATGTTCCCTCAAAACCAAAGGCTGCCCTAATCTTATTCTCAAGATATCTAGCATATGAGAAGTGCATAAGTTCTCTATCGTTTATTGAAAATGCAAATAGCGGTGGTTTTACACCAATCTGGCTCGCATAGTAGACTTTAAGTCTTCTACCCTTGTCAGCTGGCGGCTGATTCATCAAAACAGCGTCTGCAATCAAGCTATTAAGCTGTCCTGTAGGAACTCTGAGAGCGCGTTTTTCGGCAACAAACTTAACCATTGCCATAACCTCACTGAGCCTTTCCCTCTTAAGTGCGGAAATAAATACAACTGGCGCATAGGACATGAAAAGAAGCTCTGCCTCTATCTTACGCCTATAATCGCGCATCGTATTTGTTTCCTTGTGAATAAGGTCCCACTTATTTACTACAACAACTATTCCCTTACCAGCCTCGTGAGCCTCACCTGCAATTTTCTTATCTTGCTCTGTAAGGCCTTCCTCCGCGTCTATCAAAAGAAGACATACATCACATCTTTCTATCGCTGCTATGGATCTAATTACACTGTATCGCTCTATATCCTCATTTACTCTGCTCTTTCTTCTGATACCTGCAGTATCGATAAGAAGGTATTTGTCGCCTTCCCACTCAAAAGGAGTATCAATAGCATCTCTAGTTGTTCCTGCAATTGGAGAAACTATAACTCTATTATCGTCAACTAGAGCATTTATTAACGAAGACTTGCCTACATTCGGTTTTCCTATCACGGAAACCTTGATATCATCAGTTTCTTCGTATTTATTATCTGGGAATGATTTAACTATATCGTCAAGAACATCACCTAGATTAAGCATATTTACTGAAGAAATAGGAATTGGCTCACCAAGTCCTAAGGTATAGAAATCATAGAAGTTATCAGGTATTTTGCGAGGATTATCTATCTTATTTACGAGCAAAATAATCTTCTTTCCGGTTCTGCGAAGCATGGTTGCGACTTCTTCATCTGCCGTAGTAATTCCATCCTTACCATCTACGATAAAGAGAATTACATCTGCCATATCCATAGCCATCTGCGCCTGCTCACGCATCTGGGAAAGGATTATATCCTTGCTATCTGGTTCTATACCTCCAGTATCGATAAGATCAAATCCAATTCCGTTCCATTCAGCTTCAGCGTAAATACGGTCACGTGTTACGCCTGGAGTGTCTTCAACAATTGAAACTCTTCTTCCTACTATCTTATTAAAAAATGTTGATTTTCCTACATTTGGTCTGCCAACAACGGCAACGATAGGTCTACTCATCAAAAATACCTCCTGCAAACTCTCTAGCATCAAAAGGCTTAAGATCATTTAGACCTTCACCTACTCCAATAAACTTTATAGGCATATTGAATTCGTCTGTAATGCTTATAGCTATACCGCCCTTTGCTGTTCCGTCAAGCTTTGTTAGAATGAGTCCTGTAATTTCAGCAACTTCGTTAAATTCCTTAGCCTGAGAAATAGCATTCTTGCCATTTGTGGCATCAAGCACAAGTAGAGTCTCCCTGTTTGCTTCCGGAAACTCTCTCGAAATAACCTTATTCATCTTCTCAAGTTCATTCATGAGGTTCTTTTTAGTCTGTAGTCTTCCAGCGGTATCGCAGATAAGTACATCTATGTTTCTTGCCTTTGCTGACTGAATAGCATCATAAATTACTGCAGAAGGATCTGCTCCTTCCTGATGCATAACAGTATTTACACCGATTCTGTCTCCCCAAATTTAGCTGTTCAGATGCTGCAGCTCTAAAAGTATCTGCTGCTGCAAACATTACGCTCTTACCTTGAGCCTTTAGCATATTTCCAAGCTTTGCAATTGAAGTTGTTTTTCCGCCACCATTTATTCCGATTACAAGGATTATAAGCGGTGTCTTATCGCAAAGCTTACATCTATCACCCTTGTTCAAAATCAGCGTCATTACATTTGTAAGCGCGTCTTTGACTCTCTCTGGCTTTGTTATATGGTTAATCTGGATATGGTCACGGAGGTCTTGCATTATCCTCATAGTCGTATCCATTCCGATATCTGAGGTTATAAGAATCTCTTCTAGCTCATCGAGCATCTCCTCATCTACCGTTGCGCGCGACATCAGAGTATCGCTTATTCTCTCGGATAGTTTTCCGAAAAAACCTTTTTTCTTTCCTCCTAAGATTGCCATCTTTCCTCCTTACTCTATATCAAAATCATCGCCCAGTCTCAGACTCAGCACCTTAGATATTCCGTGCTCTGGCATGGTTACACCGTATAGTACGTCCGCATGCTCCATCGTTGCTTTTTGGTGAGTTACTAGTGTAAACTGTATTTCTTTAAAGTTCTTTAGGTACTCTGCAAATCTATCTATATTGCTATCGTCAAGCGCAGCTTCTACCTCATCAAGTATGCAAAATGGTGTAGGTTTTGTCTTGAGTACCGCAAACATCAGTGCAATTGCTGTCATGGTTTTCTCACCACCTGACATCAAGTTGATATTTGGAGCTTCTTTCCTGGTGGCTGTGCGATAATCTCAATTCCACTTGTCAGTGGATTGTTCTCATCTTCTAGCCTTAACTCTGCATATCCACCGCCAAACAGAGACTTGAATATCTCCTCAAAGTTAACAACCACCTTATCAAAGTTATCTTTAAATCTTCTCCTTATGGTCTTATCCATATCTGAGATGATTTTTAGAAGTTCTTCTTTAGCTGCATTTATATCGTTTCTCTGAGATGTCAGGAATTCATAACGCTCTGAAACCTGTTCGTATTCGGCTATGGCACCAATATTTACATCGCCTAGCTCTCTCATACGACTTTTGATTCTGCGTTCTTCCTTGGCTGCTTGTGAGTAAACGAAGTCTTCTTTTTTGAAGTCCATGGCCTGAGCATAGCTTATCTCAAACTCATCCCATAGTTTTTCCTTCAGTGATTCTAGCTGAGCCTCACTCTTGCTAATCTTTAGATCTAGCTGATACTTGTTATCTCTTAGTCCATTGAGCTTATCTAAAGCGTCCTTCTGTTTATCATCAAACTCCTGAAGCTGAGTGATTACAGTCTGTCTATCCTCGCTTACCTCTGCTAGGTTTGATTCAAGTTCTAGCTTTTCTCTTTCAAAAATCTCAAGAACTTCCTTATTGTCTCTGCTATTCAAAAGCAGATCCTTCTCTAGCTTAAGCTTATCAAGAGCCTCCATCTTATCCTTTAGCTGGCTTTCCATAGACTCAAGCTGTCTTTTTATCCTGCTCTTTTCCGATTCGCTGTTTTCCAGCCTCGTCTCAAGCTCATTTAGTATGATTCTATGCTTTGTTACGCCTTCGCTTGCCTTATCGGTTTCATCTTTGATAGAATCAATTTCCTGAAGGACTGATTCGGTATTTGCCTGAATTATATCGATTTCATTCTGTAGTTCTTTAGCTTGATTGTTTAGCTTTAGAATTAATTCATCGGCTTCCTTGGTCTGCTTATCAATCTCAGCAAGCTCAGATTCTACTCGCTTTAGGTTCTTTGACTGCTCCTCAGCTCTGATTTTTTCTGACTCTACAAGGCTTTTCAATCTGTTAAGATTTAGGTCTGCATCTCTATAGTCAGAACTTAAATCATTGAACATCTCTCTTTCGTCAGTCTGCTTAGCTTTGAGTTTTGATAACTCCTCGCCCATCTTCTCTATGCTGAGTTTGTATGCCTTAAGGCCCTTCTCTAGGTCGCTTATCTCAGCCTTACGCTCAAGCAGATTTGCTGATTTATTCTTATATGCACCACCTGTGATAGCACCTGATGCATTTACAATTTCACCTTCTGGAGTAACAAATCTTAGTCCCTGTGACACCTTTGATAGTCTAATAGCACTATCCATGTCTTTAACAATAGCAACTCTGCCTAACAGATAGCTATAGATATTTGCTAGTTCTTTATCAAAGCTTATAATATCAACAGCCATACCCAAAAAGCCCTTATCGTCTTTTAGTTTATCGCTTATAGCTTGCTTGCTAGCTCTAATTGATGCTATAGGAAGGAAGGTTATTCTTCCTGCGCGATTTTCTTTTAGGAACTTTACAGCACGCTTTGCATCATCATCATTTTCACAAATTACATTCTGAAGCGATGCTCCCATTGCAGTTTCAATAGCAAGCTCATAGCCCTTTGGTACATCCATAAGCTCAGCTGTTACGCCTCTAATTCCGCTTAGGTTCTGCTTCATCAAAGCTCTAACGCCTAGGTTATAGCCTTCATAATTGCTCTCCATCTCCTCTATGGTATGGAGCCTAGTCTGTATTCTTCCAGCTTCTAGACGCTCTCGAGCAAGCTGTTCTTCCTTATCTTTAATGTTTGCAGATGTCTTTGCTATGCTATTCTCTAACTCTGAAAGCTTTAATTTAAGCTTCTCAACCCTTGCCTCGCACTCTTCAATTTCCTGAAGATTACCACTTAGACTATCGCTTATCTGCCTATCTGCTTCGCTATTCTCATCTCTAAGTTCCTCTAACTCTTCTCTTCTTCTTAGAAGCGTCTTCTTGAGGTTCTCGTAACCCTTAGATTCACTTTCGCTTGCGCTAACTCTATTATGAAGCTCAAATACCTTACGTTTTCCATCATCAGCCTCTGCGAGTTTTTCTGCCTGACGTGATGCCAGCTCATTATACTTTGCAATTTTCTCATTTAAAATTAGCTTTGCATTTTCTAGTTCTTTGCTTAAATAGTCAAATTCCTCGCTAGCGCTAGAAAGCAATTCCTCTTCTGCAAGCTTTCTCTCGTTAATTGAAACAATATCTGAGTTTATAATATTGCTTTCGTTTTCAATTCCGACTAGTCTTTGCTCGCTGAGTTTGCCCTCGCTTATAGCAGAGTTAATTCTCTGGACCGCATCCATAATCTTATCGCGAGTCTCATCTGAAAGCTTGTCTAAAAGTTCTCTTCTACTTGTTAGCTCCTCATATCTATTTATTAGAGCCTCGCTCTCTTCTTTTACCTTTGATATCTCAGATTCAAATCCTGCAATATCTGCCCTATATATTTCGCTATTTTTTTCGATATTAGCGATGTTTCTTAAATAAGATTTATCTCTAAATCCTTATACTTATCTCTAAGCTCTACAAATTCCTTGGCTTTTTCGCTATCTTCCTTAAGCTGGCCTATACGTGACTCGATTTCAGAAACAATGTCATCCACACGTTCGAGATTAGCCGATGTCGATTCTAGCTTTTTCTCAGCATCGCTTCGTCTGTTTTTGTACATTACAACACCAGCCGCTTCCTCAAAGATTTCTCTTCTACTCTCTGGCTTAGTGCTCACGATATCTGCAATCTTACCCTGTCCAATCAAAGAGTAACCATCTACTCCTATACCTGTATCCATGATAAGCTCACGTATATCCCTTAGTCTGCAAGGATTGTTGTTGATAAGGTATTCACTCTCACCTGAGCGATACATCCTTCTTGTTATTGCTACCTCGTTGTAGTCAACATTTAGGATTCCACTAGAATTATCTATGACAAGAACAACCTCTGCCATACCGCGCGATTTTCTACTTGCAGTACCAGCAAAGATAACTTCTTCCATCTTGCCACCTCTCAGCGCTTTCGGACTTTGTTCTCCGAGTACCCATCTGATGGCATCACTTATATTGCTCTTGCCGCTTCCGTTAGGACCGACAACGCATGTTATTCCCTCATGAAACTCAATAACAACAGGATCTGCAAATGATTTGAATCCATGCATTTCTAATCTTTTGAAGTACATTAAATCTCGCCTTTCTGAAGGGCATACTTTGCAGCCGCCTTTTCTGCTTCTTTTTTTGTATTACCCGTACCTATACCGTATATAAGATCGTTGATTTCCACCTGAACGCAAAACTCCTTGCAATGCTCAGGACCTCTTTCTGAAACAACGATGTATCTTATCGGCACGCTACCATATTTCTTCTGAACTACTTCCTGCAGCCTTGTCTTATAATCAAAGTTAAGCTGCCCTGAAACCGCCTTATCAATAGTATCCTTAAATAAAGCTAAAATTAGCTTCTTTGCCTCTTCAAAGCCACCATCTATATAAACAGCACCTATTATCGCTTCGACTGCATCAGCAATTATATGCTTATTGCCTCTTCCCCTGTTTAGCTCCTCGCCGTTTCCAAGCAAAATTTCCTTGTCAATGCCTAGTTTTAGACCAATTTCTGCAAGGCTATCTGAGCAGACAATCTGCGCTCTTCTCTTTGACAAAGTGCCTTCGCTATTATCCGCTAGTCTTGTGAAAAGATCAAATCCAATTACAGCATCGAGAAACCCGTCCCCAATAAATTCGAGTCTCTCGTTACTTTGCATGTTAAATTGTCCTGCGTATGAGCTGTGCGTAAGTGCTGTGGCTAGAAGATTCTTGTCTTTAAATTCGTATGAAATTTCGCCTCTATATCCCCTATCAAGTGAATCTCCTATTCTGCCGTTACAATGTCTTCGATTTCTAGCACTGAACTTTCTATAATTTCTACAACCTTACCTTCTACATAAGGAATAGCTTTCATAATCGTCTGCTTAACAGCAAGTGCATCTGAGCTTCCATGCATCTTAAGTAGTGCGCCCTTAACTCCAAGAATTGGCGCACCGCCATATTCGGAATAATTCATTTCAGTCTTTATTCCCATGAGCTGTCTCTTTAACAAAAGTGCACCAAGCTTGCTCTTTGTATCAGCGAAAAATCTCTTCTTAAGCTCTCTGAGGAACATAAGTCCCATACCTTCTGTAAGCTTAAGAATAGCGTTACCTGTGAATCCATCTGCAACTATTACATCGCAGGCACCGTTTGGAAGTTCTCTAGCCTCTACATTGCCTATAAAGTTTAGGTGGCTCTTCTTTAGCATCTCGTAAGCTGCCTTTGTTAGAGTCGTTCCTTTCTTCTCCTCGCTTCCGTTATTTACAAGACCAACAGTTGGGTTTTCTCTACCCATAACCTTTTCCATATACACTGAGCCCATAATACCGAACTCTAGAAGATTATTAGGTTTACACTCTGCGTTTGCTCCTGCATCTGTCAAAAGTGAAGGTTCGCTTCCTATGACCGGATAAACAGTAGCAAGAGATGGTCTATCTATTCCTTGGATTCTTCCTAGAATGAAAAGTCCTCCTGCAAGGAGAGCTCCAGTGCTTCCTGCTGAGATAAATACATCTCCTTCACCAGCTTTAACCATGTTTATGCCCTTAACCATAGAAGAGTCTTTCTTTGATCTAACAGCTCTTACAGGGGCTTCTTCATTAGTGATAACTTCAGTTGCGTTTACTACGCTTATCTTATCACCTGTATAACCTGTGTTCTTAAGGCATTCGTTAATTGCCTCTTCCTGACCCACAATGATTATCTCATGTGGCATTTCTTTAGTGGCTGCAACAGCTCCCTCAACTACTACCTGAGGTGCGTTATCTCCACCCATTCCGTCTAAACAATTCTCATGTTATTACTCCTGAATCATTTCTTTAACTATTTTATCTATCTTACGTGCAACCTCACGGAAGTCCTCTTCCTTATATCCGCGAGATGTCATAGGTGCAGTACCTACGCGCACACCACTAGCTTCCTGTGGTGGTCGCTTATCCCCTGGCACGCAGTTCTTGTTTAGGGTAATATGATTTTCGTCTAGTCTATCCTGAAGATCCTTTCCGCTAAATGGCATATCTGAAAGATCTATGAGGAATACATGATTTTCTGTGCCGCCTGTAACCACCTTGTATCCAAGCTTGATGAACTCATCAGCAAAAGCTGCACAGTTTAGAACAACCTGGTGCTGGTATTCCTTAAACTCTGGTGTCAAAGCTTCCTCAGCACAAACTGCCTTAGCTGCAATTATATGCTCTAGTGGTCCGCCCTGAGCATATGGGAATACAGCGCTATCAACCTTCTTGGCAAACTCAGGCTTGCAGAAGATAAGTCCTCCACGTGGTCCTCTTAGCGTCTTATGAGTTGTTGTAGTTACAATATCAGCATGTCCAAACGGAGTGTCATGCTCGCCTGCTGCTACAAGTCCTGCAATGTGAGCCATATCTACCATGAAATATGCACCTACAGACTTTGCTATATCTGCAAAAGCCTTAAAATCAATCCTTCTTGCATACGCAGATGCACCTGCGAGAATCATCTTAGGCTTAAACTCTTCAGCCTTCTTGCGTACGTCATCCATATCGATGATTCCGTTTTCATCAACATCGTAGAAAACGACATTGTAAAGCTTACCACTGAAGTTTACAGATGCACCGTGAGTTAGGTGTCCGCCATTGTCAAGTGACATAGCAAGTACAGTGTCTCCTGGTGAAACGAGTACCTTATATGATGAGAAATTTGCCTGAGATCCGCTATGTGGCTGTACGTTAACGTGATAGTCTGTATTGAATACTTCACGCCACTTGTCACAGCAGTATTCCTCTAGTTCATCTACGAACTTTGTTCCACCGTAGTATCTACCTTTGTTTCCGCTTGTTCTCTCGTATGGATATCCCTCAGCATACTTCCAAGATAGGCAGCTTCCACAAGCTGCTAGAACTGCTTCAGAACAGTAGTTTTCTGATGCGATAAGCTCAATGTTATCTCTTTGGCGCTCATACTCTCCTTTGATTAACTCAGCCACCTTAGGTGATGTTTTAGCTATAAACTCAAAGTTGTCTATGTTATATCTATTGCTATCGTTTCCAAATTTATCAAACATTTCTTTGTTCCTCCTGCTATTATAGCGATTTATAAACTTAAAAATAACTGTTATGAACACTATGCCAAGCCCTATTGCTAAAGCTATTGCGACTGCTGTCATTCCATTTATCCTAGCATTTACATAGTCCTCCGTAACTATACCGTACATACTTAGATATAGGTTTCTACCCGGTATCAAAGGTATGGCAGCCGCTGTCAAAAATATCGTAGCTGGCGCTCTATTAACTCTAGCCATTATCTCTGCATAAAGTGCAACAAATACTGCAGCGACAAAGTTTGCTATGAAATAGCTTTCGGTAAACTGATATCCTAAAAGATAGATTCCCCAGCTTATGATTCCGCCTATTCCTGCATATGCTACCTGCTTTCCTCTCATATTAAGAAGCATTGCAAATCCGACAGAACCGACTAAGGCAGCTAGAAGTTGTATAATCATAAATCTGCCTCCCAAGATAATCGAAAGTGCAAAGCCTGAAGCTATAGAAATAGCTATCATTACTGAGTTGAGAAGTCTCAGTGTACCAGTAGCAATATCTCCAGTTAGCATATCCCTAATTGAATTGGTCATAGCAATTCCTGGAATCAAAATCATTATACCTGCAATCATTATAATATTCACGTTGGAGCCTATTCGCGTAAGTACAAGTGCAAATGCCGATACTCCTGATATAAAAGATACTGCAAAGCTGCTGACAAAGAGATTCTTTTCCTTCTTAAACACGATATTATTTAGGAGAGAAATTATAACTCCTATTATTGCTGCGGAAATCACATCTCTAAAACTACCACTGAAAAATACAGCAAAGCCAGCACTAACTAAAATACTAGCAAATATATTTCTTCCAAGGCCTCCTGAAGGTCTACTCATGACTTTCTCAAGCTCTACGTAAATTTGATCTACTGGATATTTCTCCCCTGCAAATCTTTCTAGACAAATCATTTAGATAGTCAAGCCTATCAAAGTTAACCTGATAATCAACAACTCGCCTAATTTGCGTACAGATATTGCCCTTTGGCGTAATCATAGTCACCTGCATGTTAGAGGTAATTATAAATACATTTACCTTATAGCAATCATAACTTTGACAGAGTCTTATTATGCTGTCCTCAACCCTGCTTACCTCTGCACCTGCAATAAGCATCTGTTCGCCTATCTCAAGAATAGCTTGCAAGAGCTTGTCGTAATCTATATCTTGTGCAGGCTGTGCATCAACTTTTTCTTTGATTGAATTATCCATTCTACTTATTACCCATATCCTCTTCAGCTGTCATTATTCTCAGCTTCTTATGAAGAATGCTAAATGTGAGTGGAAGCTTTTGACCATGCTCTCCATCTATATCCGTAGGTATGTCAATGTCTGATTCTATCTTTAGGTACGATGTCTTAAAGTGTAGAACCTTTCTGCTAAGGCTATGCTTGCCCTGCAGAATCTTCATAAATACCTTTGGCATTTCGAAAACATTCATAGGTCTAAAGAGAATTACATCAAGAAGTCCGTCATTGATTTCGGAAGTAGGCGAAATCATTTTAAATCCACCTGCAGATTTTCCGTTCATTACAACCATGAAGTACATCTTCTCATCATAAACCTTATTATCGGTTGTGAGCTTAACCTTAATCGGCTTTAGATCTGTAAGTTCTGAGATTCCCTTTAGGTAGTAAGCTAATACACCTATTGAGTTTTTTAGAACTGGATCTGTCTTTTGGCTTACATCAACAACCTGTCCCATAGCAGCTACATTGATGAAGTATCTTCCGTTTACTACACCAACATCCGCATATGTTGACTTGCCACCAAGTGTAATGTCTAGCATCTTATCTATATTGCTAGGTATCTCAAAGTAGTAAGCAAAGTCATTTGCTGTACCAGCCGGAAGGATTCCTAGCGGAAGGTCAATTTCGTTATTTATCATCGCATTGACGCAAATGTTTATAGTTCCATCTCCGCCAGCTACAAGAACCTGACAATACTCTTCTAGGTAAGTCTCCTTGTTCATACTCTCAAAGAAATTTGTAAGGCTGTTGTCAGCTGCTCTAATAGGAATAACTAGCTTGCCGTCAGCCTGATACCTTGCGATTATCTTATCAAGGTTATTCTTGAACATTCCGTTACCAGATCGATAATTGTAAAATAGAATAACTTTATTCTTAATTGGCACTTAAAGCACCCCCTCACTGTAATTTATAATTACTTTAATTTGCTCATTACTATCTCTAGATTTGATTTAACCTTTACCAGCTGCTGCTCGTAGTCAGCTAGCTTTGCCTTCTCAGCATCTATTAGAGCTGCTGGCGCCTTAGCCACAAAGCCTTCGTTTGATAGCTTTGATGAAGCTCTCTTAACCTCGCCCTCAAGCCTCTTTACTTCTTTCTTGAGTCTCTCAGCCTCAACACTATAATCAATCAAGTCAGCCATAGGTATCAAAAATCTCAACGCCTGTGATAATTGCACTCATAGCATCGCTCGGTGCCTCAGCCTTGTTTGAAACAAATGTAATCTCAGTTATGTTGGCAAGCTCTTTGATGTATCTTTCGCAAGACTTTATGTTCTCAAGTGCTTTACCTTCAGCAACCATAACAGCTGTAAGCTTACGACTAGGTGCTGCCTCTACCTCAGCTCTTACATTTCTGATTGCCTTAATAGCTTCCATTGCAAGCTCTACTCTTGTAGTTGCTTCTTCGTACTTAGGCTCATCTTCACTAGGCCAAGGGGCACTAATCAGCATTGATTTCCTTCAGAGTCACATTCTCCATCTGTATGTGGCAAATATCCCCAAATTTCCTCTGTAATAAATGGCATAAATGGATGAAGAAGCTTGAGCATGTCCTTCATTGCCTTAACCAGTACTGCTCTTACAAGCATCTTGTCAGCTTCGTCATCAGCCCATAGTCTTCTCTTAACAAGCTCGATATACCAGTCACAGTATTCACTCCAAATTAGGTCGTATACTCTCTGACCAGCTAATGCAAGATCAAATCTATCAAAAGCATTGTTCACATAAGCAGTAGCTTCTAGAAGCTTATCTAGTATCCATTTATCTTCATCCTTTAGCTCAACCTTATCAAGGTCAGCCATAGGTAGGAAATCACCTTCATCATCTTTAATATTCATGATAACAAAGCGAGATGCGTTCCAAAGCTTATTGGCAAAGTTTCTTGCTGCCTCGATCTTATCGTCCTTAAATCTCATATCATTACCTGGCGTTATACCAGTTGAAAGCATGAATCTTAGAGCGTCTGCACCATACTCATCAATCTTCTCTAGCGGATCGATTCCGTTACCTAATGACTTACTCATCTTACGGCCTTCAGCATCTCTAACGAGTCCATGTATATAAACATGCTTGAATGGACTATTTCCCATAGCCTCACATGCTGAAAATACCATTCTGATAACCCAGAAGAAAATTATGTCGTATCCTGTTACAAGAACACTTGTTGGATAGAAGGTCTTTAAATCATCTGTTTCATCAGGCCATCCAAGTGTTGAGAAAGGCCAAAGCGCAGATGAAAACCATGTATCAAGTACATCCTCATCCTGTACTAGATTATTGCTTCCGCACTTAGGGCAGCTGCAAACATCATCTTCGCTAACTACAATTTCTCCGCATTCCTGACAGTACCATGCCGGTATTCTATGACCCCACCATAGCTGTCTTGAGATACACCAGTCTCTGATTCCCTCTAGCCAGTGCATATAGATCTTATCGAATCTATCTGGTACAAGCTTAACTCACCGCTCTTGAGAACGTCGATAGCTGGCTTTGCAAGCTCCTCCATCTTAACGAACCACTGATCCGAAAGCATAGGCTCTATATGTGTATGACATCTGTAGCATTCTCCTACCGGAATCTTGATATCTTCAGTCTTAACAAGGAAACCTGCCTCATCTAGATCCTTAACCCACTGCTTTCTGCACTCATATCTATCCATGCCAGCATACTTGCCTGCAGTCTCTGTCATGCAAGCCTTGCTGTCCATACATTCAATAATTTCTAGATTAGCACGCTCTCCAACCTCAAAGTCATTAGGATCATGAGCTGGGGTAATCTTAACTGCACCAGTTCCTTTTTCTGGATCTGGATATGGATCTGCGATGATAGGAATTTCTCTGTTTACAAGTGGTAAGAGAACCTTCTGTCCTATAACGTCCTTATATCTTTCGTCTTCTGGATTTACAGCAATTGCAACATCACCAAACATGGTTTCTGGTCTTGATGTAGCTACTGTAATATCCATTCCATCCTCATTTGCTGCAGGGTAACAGAAATACCAGTACTTGCCGTCTCTGTCAACGTGTTCAACCTCAGCATCTGAAAGAGATGTTCCACACTGAGGACACCAATTGATAAGTCTATGCCCGCGATATATAAGTCCCTTGTTATATAGCTCAACAAAGAAGTGCTTAACTGCCTTGTTACATCCTTCGTCCATAGTGAAACGCTCTCTTGACCAGTCACATGAATCACCGAGCCTTCGACACTGCTGAGTAATGCGTCCACCGTATTCTTCCTTCCATGCCCATGCGCGCTTTAGGAATTCTTCTCTGCCAAGGTCTTCCTTCTCCTTATGTTCCTCCTCGCGAATCTTGTTCACAACCTTAACCTCAGTAGCAATGCTAGCGTGGTCAGATCCCGGAAGCCAAAGTGTATTATATCCCTGCATTCTCTTATATCTAATCAAAACATCCTGGAGCGTGTGATCAAGTGCATGCCCCATGTGTAGCTGTCCAGTAATATTTGGTGGTGGCATAACTATAGTGAATGATTCCTTGTTCTTATCTTCACTTGGCTTAAATGCACCACTATTTTCCCACATATCGTAAATGCGTTTCTCAAACGATTTTTGGGTCATAAGTTTTAGATAAATTATGTTCCATATATTTAGAAATCCTTTCGTAAAAATAAAGATTAAAATAGCTACAAAAATACATATATAATAATACAGCAAAAAGCTCATTTCTTCAAGCTTTATTTAAGCATTTTTCAAGCACTTTTAGCTTCATGAAAAACTGAATATTTTATCAACTAATTTATATCAAATTTACATTGATTTTATATCTCATTTTTGATATGATATATTATGTACAATAATGAGAAAATCGAATGGAAATGGTGTAATAAATGAACAATAGATCAACCAGAAATAAGTTAAATTTGCGAGCTATTATCGTACTACTCGCAGTTCTAATACTAGCCTTCATGTTTGTTTTTAATCTTTTTAAATCAAATCGCAATGCCAAAATAGCTAAAGAAAAGGTCAAGGCCAATATAACAAAGGTTTCAAAGTTTAACTTTTCTACTGTTGTCGATGTTGAAGCTGAACTTCAGAAAATGAAAGAAGCCGAAAACGGGGGCTCAGAGGACGGCAAGAACTATAGAACAATTTTTGCAAACTGTGCAATTGTCGGAGACTCTATCACAGAAGGTCTCACAGTTTATGGCTTCCTAGGTGAAGAGCAAGTTTTCTCTGCTGTCGGTGGTGCAGTTAGCAAGGATGAGGCAATGTTTGATAAAGCTGCTGCAACCTACCCTAAGGCTGCTTTCTTCTCATACGGAATGAATGACATGGGTAACTTTAACGGAGATGCAGATAGTTTCATTGAGCAATATTCTAATCTTATAAATAAATTTAAGAAAAAAATCACCTAAGACAAAGATTTTTGTTAACGGCATAAGCACTCCTGACGAGTCTGCAATAAGCGCAAATAAAGTTCTAGGAAATTACAAGAATTTCAATAATAAAATCAAGGCCATGTGTAAGAAGCTTAAGGTTACATATATCGATACAGCTCACATTTTAGTAGATGATCCATCGCTTTACGCTGGTGACGGCATACATGTTCAGCCTGCCTATTATGTTATTTGGCTTGATTTGATGCAGAAGAAAGCAGGTCTATAAAGTGAAGAAGAAATTAATCTTTCTGCTCATTTTAGTTGCTTTCCTTGGAATCGCCTATAGAATTCAAAGTGCTAAGGATGTTCCGGTTGAATCTATAGAGAAATCTATGGCAAAAGAATTAAAATCGCAGAAACTTAACAAGTGCGTCGATCAGGATTTAGTCCATTTTATTGAGATAGATCCGTCTAGCACTAAAGGATATATTTATTATAAAAGCCCGGAGGCCCTCAGCGTCGACGAACTTTTGATTGTAAAAGCAAGTGACAGAAACAAGCTAAATAACTTCAGAGATAGCGTCGATAAGAGGATTCAGTCGCAGTTAAAGATTTTTGAGGGCTATGGCCCTAAGCAGGTAGCTGCTCTAAAGAACGCTTTAATCATCCAGAAAGGCACATATTTACTGTATTATGTCGGTGATGATGGACAAAAGATAGAGGAGGTATTCAGAAATGCTGTTCAGTAGCATCTTCTTTCTGTTCACATTCTTACCAGTTTTATTAATTCTATACTTCGCTGTGCCTTTTAAGTACAAGAACTATGTTTTACTTGCTGCCAGCTTGCTTTTTTATGCTTGGGGCGAGCCAATATACGTATTTTTGATGATATTCAGCATTGTCTTTAACTGGGCGATGGCGCTTGATATAGAGAAGGAACGAATAATTGGCAAAAAAGTAACTTTGATATTCACTGTTGTTGTAAATCTGTTAATCCTCTCCTTCTTCAAATACTATGGTTTTGCACTTGACAGCGTAAATGCTTTACTAGGCACAAACATCTCCTACACAGCATTGCCGCTTCCTATAGGTATATCATTTTATACCTTCCAGGCAATGTCGTACATAATAGATGTTTACAGAGGTGATACAGAAGCTCAGAAAAGTCCGCTAAAGTTTGGGCTATATTTATCGCTCTTTCCTCAGCTTATCGCAGGTCCTATTGTAAAATATAAGGACATTGCGGCTGAACTAGATAACAGGGAGATTTCACCAGAGCTAATCGGTGAAGGAAGTGCAAGATTTATAATTGGACTTGGAAAAAAAGTAATAGTTGCAAACAATATGGGTGCTCTACATACTTTGATTTTGTCGGATGGATCAAATGCATCGGTTCTCACCTACTGGCTAGGAGCTATTGCTTATACTTTACAGATCTACTTTGATTTCAGTGGATATTCAGATATGGCAATAGGCCTCGGCAAGGTCTTCGGCTTCAATTTTATGGAGAACTTCAACTACCCATACATATCTAAATCTGTTACTGAGTTTTGGCGTAGATGGCATATATCACTCAGCACTTGGTTTAAGGAATACCTGTATATTCCACTAGGTGGTAACCGAGTAAATGCTAAAAGGCATATAATCAATCTTCTCGTAGTATGGACGCTTACTGGACTTTGGCACGGAGCAAGCTGGAACTTTGTCGTTTGGGGATTATACTACGGAGTTTTCCTGATAGCCGAGAAATACTTTTTTGCAGAGCGTATGGAGAAGCTACCTAGTGTCCTTCAGCATATAATTACTATGTTGATAGTTATAATAGCTTGGGTATTCTTCTTTAGCGATGATTTAGCAAGCGCTATGCACTATATCGGTAACATGTTCTTTATAGGCAAGCTACCATTTGCAAACATGCAGTTCCTATACCTACTAAAGTCAAATTTGATTTTGATGGTTATTGCCTGCGTACTATCTCATCCAAACCTTACAAGATGTACACACTTCTCAGTAAGAGTAGCACAGCATTTTCGATTGCAAGTCTGCTGATTATATTTATGGTTTCGGTTTCATACCTGATATTCAGCACCTACAATCCTTTTTTATACTTTAGATTTTAGATGGAGGAAAGATGAATCGTAAGACAGCGAAAATATTCGGATTTATATTTCCAGCCATATTGATTGTGGTCATGTTTTTTAATATTTTCTTGCCAGACAAGAAATTTTCTGCCGAGGAAAATCGTCTGCTTCAAACCATGCCGAAGCTAAGTATTAGCAGCATTTTTAGCGGAAGATTTGAAACAAAGGCAGAATCATATGCTGCAGATCAGTTTATGCTAAGGAATATGTTTATCAAAATAAAATCATCTTTTGATACCAGTCTTGGTTCCACTGAATCAAACAATGTATTTATGTGCAAGGATAACTATTTGATGGAAAATATAAGCAAGGCTGACGCCAAAAAGATGGAGAATAATTATAACTCTCTCGCTAAACTCAAGCAGCTCTACCCTAACATAAATATGGATTTCATGCTCGTTCCAAATGCAGCAAATATAATGTCTGACAAACTTCCTCTGTTTGCAGTAACCGAGGACCAAAACAAACAGATGGATGATTTCTTCAAGAAGATACAGTCAATCGGAATTAACCCAGTAGATGTCAGAGCTACGTTCAAAAAGAATAAGGAAAAAATTGAGCTATACTATCATACAGACCATCACTGGACAACGGATGGCGCATATTTAGCATATCAAGACTTTGCTAAGAAGAATAAACTGAATAGCAATATAAAGTATGATGCCCTAGCGGTCAAAAACGACTTCCGTGGAACACTTGCATCTAAAAGTGGATTCACCAACGGACTTAACGATATGATAAAGATTTACCTTCCTAAAGAAGGTCAAAACTACAAGAACAGCGTTATCTTCTACTCTGATACAAAGGAGAAGACAACCGAGTTCTATAAGCTAAATAACCTCAAGAAGAAGGATACATATACAGTATTTGGTGGAAGCAACCACCCAATTTACTCGATTAAAACGCCTGTAAGCTCACAGCGAAAGCTTCTTCTCATCAAAGATTCCTATGCCAATAGCTTCATCCCATTCCTATCGCAGGATTATAGGGAGATTATAGTTATAGACCCAAGATACTTCTTTGATGATATCAGCGAAATCATTAAAGCAAATGGCATAACAGACATACTTTTCTTGTATAACGCAAATACATTCTTTAATGACAATTCATTAGACATGATGATTAGCGCATCAAAGGATATAAGCACAAAATAGAAGATGCAGCAGACTAAATCTGCTGCATTTTTTTACATATTCTCAAGTACTATATCTGTAAACACACTTGCTTTGATTTCATCTGGTCTAACTCTAATAGCCTTCTCAAGTGCACTTCTTAGATGATCAGCCTTTTCGGTATAACCTATATGCGTAAGCATCATGCAAACTGCTGTAAAAATACTAGTAGGATTTGCATATTCAGCAATTCCCATCTCAATAAGAAATGGTGCCGAACCATGAACAGCTTCAAACATAGCATACTCACTTCCGATATTTGCTGATCCAGCCGTGCCTACTCCACCTTGAATTTGTGCAGCTTCATCAGTAATGATATCTCCATATAGATTAGGCAAAATAAATACTTCAAAATCAGACCTTATGCTCCTGTTTATTAGATTTGCGGCCATGATATCGATATACCAATCTTTAAGTTCAAGCTCTGGGTAATCAGCTCCAACTTCATGACACACTCTTGTGAACATACCATCAGTCTTTTTCATTATGTTTGCCTTAGTTACAATCGCAATCTTGCGCTTTCCAGCCTTTCTGGCAAAATCCATAGCTGCCTTTGCTATTCTTCTCGTTCCGGATTCCGTTGTAATCTTAAAATCTACAGCGAGCGAGGCATCCTCACCATTAATCAAGCATCCTTTACTTCCGAGTACATACTCTCCCTCAGTGTTTTCTCTAAAGAAGGTCCAATCGATTTTTTTCCCTTCGTCCTTAATCGGTCTTACATTTGCATAAAGATCCAGCTCTCTTCTGAGAGCAACATTGGCACTTTCAAGGCCATCACCCTTAGGAGTCGTTGTAGGACCCTTTAGGAATACATCACAAGTCTTGATTTCTTCTAGAACATCCTTTGGTACTGCCTCCCCTTTTTCCATACGATTCTCAATTGTAAGACCTTCAATTTTTTTAAGTTTTACTTCTCCGCGCTCAAGCTCACCTGCCAAAATCACCTTAAGTAGTCTTTCAGCTTCGCTAGTTATTATTGGCCCTATACCATCTCCATAGGCAATTCCAATTACAATAGCTTCATTATTTTTATCTCTTGATTTACCAGGACTATCTATCCTTACAGCTCTCTGATATTGCTCTTCCAAAAGCTCTTTTAGCTGATCGCTAGCTTTTTCTATTTCTAGCTTGATTTCTTTATTAAAGCTTTCATTCTTTGACATATAACTACCTCCTAGCTATGTATTTAAGAAGTCCACTGGCAAGCAGAATGTCCTTTTGTCTTTCTGTAAAATCACCGGAAAGTGTGTATTCTTTGCCAGTTCTTTCATCTATCAAAGAAAAACATCCTGATTTAAGGCCATTCATTACACCTTTTAGAACTAGCTTATCACCTTGCTCAATTTCCTTGTAATCTTCCCTGTTTTCTAGGGTCAACGGCAGTATTCCAACATTAATCAAATTAGCCATATGAATTCTTGCAAAGCTCTTTGCTATTACTGCTCTAATACCAAGATAAAGGGGTACAAGGGCTGCATGCTCTCTTGATGATCCCTGTCCATAGTTTTCTCCTCCGAGAATAATTCCCTCGCCCGCCTTAATTGCTCTTTCAGGAAACTTCTTGTCACAGGTTTCAAAGCAGAATTTTGATAGATATGGAATATTTGACCTATATGGTAAAATCTTTGATCCTGCAGGCATTATATGGTCGGTAGTTATATTATTCCCAAGCTTAATAACAAGCTCTGCCTCTATCTCATCACTAAGTGGTTTGATAACTGGTAATGGCTTAATATTAGGGCCCCTGAGGATTTCAAAATTGAGCCTTTTTTCTTCTTCTAGTGGCGCAATAATTGAACTATCGTCAACCTTGAATTCATCTGGGACAACTACATTCATGTATGCTTTATATAAATTTGTATCATCTGCCATATCCATCGGATTTGTAATTACACCCTTTATTGCTGATATTGCAGCAGTTTCAGGTGATACAAGAAATACCTTTGCATCGGCAGTACCACTTCTTCCCTCAAAGTTGCGGTTAAATGTTCTTAGGCTTATGCCTGATGAATTTGGTGAGAAGCCCATTCCTATACATGGACCACAAGCACATTCCAAAAGTCTTGCACCTGAAGCTAATATATCAGTTAATGCACCAGATTCTGAAAGCTGCATGAGTACCTGCTTTGATCCTGGTGAAACGGACATGCTGACTTTGCTGTCAACAGTTTTACCAGACAATATGCTAGATATCTTAAGCATATCAAATAGACTTGAATTTGTGCACGAGCCAACACAAACCTGATTAACTTCGGTTCCTGCTAGCTCCGAAACCTTCTTGATATTATCAGGGCTGTGAGGACATGCAATAAGTGGCTCTAACTTTGATAAATCAATATCTATAAGCTTATCATACCTAGCGTCTTCATCGCTTTTAGGGGTCTAAATACATCCTCTCTTCCCTGTGCTTTCAGGAACTCTCTTGTTACTTCATCTGAAGGGAATATGGAAGTTGTGGCACCAAGCTCTGCTCCCATATTGGTTATGGTTGCTCTTTCTGGGACCGATAGTGTTTTGATGCCTTCTCCACCCCATTCTATGATAGCACCTACTCCACCTTTGACAGTGAGAATTCTTAGTATTTCTAAGCTTATATCTTTTGCACTTACAAAAGGTCTGAGCTTTCCTGTGAGGTTGACCTTGTACATTTTAGGCATGGTGATATGATATGCACCTCCGCCCATGGCCACTGCGACATCCATACCTCCTGCACCCATTGCTAGCATTCCCATTCCTCCACAAGTTGGAGTATGGCTATCTGAACCAATCAGAGTCTTTCCTGGAACAGCAAATCGCTCGAGATGAACCTGATGGCAGATTCCGTTTCCTGGTCTAGAAAAATATAGTCCATATTTTGCTGCTGCTGACTGAATAAATCTGTGGTCATCTGCATTCTCAAAGCCCGACTGCAGTGTATTATGATCTATATATGCAATGGAAAGATCTGTTCTTACGCTTGGAATTTCCGTTGTTTCAAACTCTAAATATGCCATGGTTCCTGTAGCATCCTGGGTCAAAGTTTGATCTATTCTTAGACCTATTTCCTCGCCACATTTCATTTCACCAGAAACTAGGTGTTCCTTAATTATCTTCTCTGCTATTGTCAGTCCCATCTGTTGCTCCTTTCATTATGCTATTATATGCATGGTCAACATGGAGAAGAAGTAGTTCCTCTACCTTTGATGCATTACCTTCTGAAAGCGCGGAAACTATGAGTTTATGCTCTCCTGTCGATTCTCTTATTCTCTTCTCATCCTTTAGCGATGCAAGTCTATACTTCAAAAGTTTATGGTGTACTTGAGATAGCACAGTCTCAAAAACGATGCTACCGCTTATCTGATACATTGCATCATGAAATTCCGTATCAAGTCGCATCACCTTCTCATAGTCGTCCTTACTGCTATAGAACTCCTGCTGATCCACTATATCCTTGAGCCTATTTAGCTCTTTTTCTGTCATATTTTCGGTAAGTGAAACTGCGATAAGTGGCTCGATTCTTTGCTTTATGATTATTAGATCCCTAAGATCCTTTGGCTGTATTCCTAGAATTATACTGCCGTTAACCGTGTCCTTTATGAGTCTATCCTGAGATAGTCTTGTCATAGCTTCTCTTACAGGAGTTCTGCTAACACCTAGTTTTTCGGCTAGTTTTTTTTCACTAACAAGCTCTCCATATTCAAATTCACCTCTTAGAATCGCGCTCTGCAAGGCCTCAAATACCTGATTAGCTAGAGAAACGCTCTTATACTCTATCATCTTCAAGCTCCTTTATCTTCTCTTCCAGCTCAACTGTAGAAATACTTATGGTTCTATTATCAGAATATATCTCATCGACCCAATCCTTTAGCTTGATAACTAGGGGATGGTCCTTATTAACCTTATCATCACCAATGAGTTTATAGTGCTGATTAATCCAGTAGGCAATGCCTGCAAGCCCTGAAGTCTTGCTTATTGTGACTCCCGGCTCTCTGCCAAGAATTTCTCTCGTATTGAAAATATTATATATTTCTTCATCCTTCATTAGACCGTCAGCATGTATTCCCTGCTCTTGTTACATTGAAATTTTTCTCCAACAAAAGGTGTCATTGGTGGAATATCATATTTCATCTCTGCTTTAAAATAATCAGCAATCTCTGTTATTGCATGAGGATCCATTCCGTCAAGAGAGCCTCTGAGACTTGCATATTCAAACACCATTGCTTCTAGGGGAATGTTACCGGTTCTCTCTCCTATTCCGAGCAATGAGCAGTTTACTGCCGAAGCTCCGTACATCCACGCACATGAAGCATTTACAACGGCTTTATAGAAGTCATTATGTCCATGCCACTCAAGCAGGTCACTAGGCACATTGGAGTAATGTTGAAGTCCATAAATCAAGCCTGGTACTGATCTTGGAAGAGCTACTCCTGGATATGGAACGCCGTATCCCATAGTATCACAGGCTCTAATTTTGACAGGAATTTCCGCCTCCTCAGATAGCTCCATTAGCCTATTTACAAAAGGTACTACAAATCCATAAAAGTCCGCTCTTGTTATATCCTCAAGATGGCACCTAGGTACAACTCCCGCATCAAAAGCATCCCTTATCGTTCCAATATAGTAATCTATGGCCTTAGCTCTAGTCATATTCATCTTCTTAAAGATATGATAATCACTACATGAAACTAAAATTCCTGTTTCTTTGATTCCCATGCTCTTAACAAGCTTAAAATCTTCTTTATTAGCCCTTATCCAAGTTGTAATCTCCGGAAACTTAAGGTCGAGGCTCATGCATTTTTCCACAGCTTCTCTATCTTTCTTGGTGTAGATAAAGAACTCTGACTGTCTAATAAGCCCAAAAGGTCCACCTAGTTTATTTAGTAGCTTATACAAGTCAACAGTCTGCTTAACTGTATACGGAGCCACGGATTGTTGTCCATCTCTAAAGGAAGTATCAGTAATCCAAATATCATCAGGCATGTTCATCGGTACTCTTCTGTGGTTAAACGCAACCTTCGGTACCTGATCATAGCTGTACATATCCCTATATAAATTAGGGTTCTTAACATCCTGAAGTAAATATTTGTAGTTTTTCTGCTCGAGCAGATTACTTTTTTTAGAAAGCTTTAACATAGTTTCTTCTCCATTTCGTCCGTAGTTTATTATACTTGTAGACCTGTATACAAGTATAATACTATTTAAATTTGATGTCAAACGACCTCGAAAAATTTCTCAAAAAACACACAAAACCGGATGCATAATTAAATGCACCCGGTCCGTATAAATCTTGTATTTAGTGTGTATCGAGATTTTTTAGAAAGCTTTTTCTATGGATTTCTGTAATTCCAGCCTTCTTGATTCCCTCATAATGAGCCTTTGTTCCATATCCCTTATTGGATGCAAATCCGTATTCAGGATAAACTTTGTCATATTCCTTCATCAAATTATCTCTCGTTACCTTTGCAAGAATAGATGCTGCTGCAACAGAGAAATATGTCTGATCACCTTTGATTACCGACATTTGTTCCTTCTTTAAATCATTGATTTTTACAGCGTCAAAGATTACAATTTGAATCCTATCTCTTCCCTTAGATTCCAGCATTTTATCAGCTTCATCTATCGCCCTTTTCATGGCAAGTTTAGTTGCTTCTAAAATATTAATTTCATCGATGACTTCACATGAAGCTTCTCCAATACCATATGCTAGAGCCTTATCTTTAATTTCATCAAAGAACTGCTCCCTCTTCTTTTCGCTTAGTTTCTTTGAGTCATCTATGCCAACTATGTCTACATCTCTATCAAAAATGCAAGCGGCTGCAACTACCGGACCAGCAAGAGGACCTCGGCCAACCTCATCGACACCAGCAATTAGACTGTATCCCTTGTCCATGAGCTCTATTTCCGGCCTTCTAAGCTCATCAGTCCTTTTGATAGCAAGCTCAAGTCTTTCAGCTTTAGTCATATTACTTAGCCCTTTCTAAAGTGATTCTACCAATCTGAGCAGACCTAAATTCATCTAGGACAGTCTTTGCACATCTGCTATAATCTATTCTACCTTTTGATAGAATAAATCCTCTATTTAGCGCAATATTATCCATGTTCACAAGCCCCTCGTCAGAAATTTCCTCAAGCTTATATCTATTAGCTAATAGCTTAGGATACTCCTCCTGAAGAAGCTCAATTAGCCTAAGCGCAAGTGTCTCTAAATCAAGAATTTCATCCTTGATAGAGCCACAGAAAGCAAGTTTAATTCCTACATTTTCATCTTCAAACTTAGGCCACAGGATGCCTGGAGTATCAAGAAGCTGCATTCCGTTTGAAAGGGTCAGCCACTGCTTTCCCTTAGTCACGCCTGGCTTATCCCCAGTCTTTGCACTCTTCTTTCCCGTCAGACGATTAATCAAAGATGACTTGCCAACATTGGGAACACCGACAATCATTAGTCTTAGGTTCTTCTTACGGACCCTATCTTTATTGATATCGTCCTCAATTTTAGACATCAAATTTAGAAGTTCCTTAATTCCAACGCCGTGCATAGAATCAAGAGTCATAACCTTGCTTCCATCCTTGCTAAGTTTTTCTATCCAGCGCTTATTTTCCTGACCGTCTGATAGATCGCTCTTGTTTAGAATAATTATTCTCTGCTTACCTGCTGTAAGCTCATCGATTACTGGATTTCTGCTCGAAATAGGAATTCTAGCATCTATAACCTCTATTACTATGTCAACAAGCTTGAGATTGCTAGCAATAAGCTCTCTCGTCTTTTTCATATGACCTGGATACCAGTTTATGTTTTGCAATGACATCTTGAACCTCTTTCAATTTCAACGCAACTATTAGTAAAAAGGACACCCATGCGGATGTCCTTTGTGACCGTTATTATTTAGTCTTAATCTTAGCAGCCTTACCGGTTCTGCCACGCATGTAGTGAAGTCTAGCTCTTCTAACCTTACCTTCTCTAACTACTTCGATTTTCTCGACCCATGGAGAATGAAGTGGAAATGTCTTCTCAACACCTACACCAGAAGCAATCTTTCTAACTGTAAATGTAGCACCGATTCCACCGTTCTGCTTCTTAAGAACAAAACCTTCAAAAATCTGAATTCTTTCTCTTGCGCCTTCCTTAATTTTAACGTGGACCTTTACCTGGTCACCTACGTTAAATGCAGGGACATCCTTCTTGAGATAATCCTGAGCAACTGAATCTAAAATATTCATTGATTGGGTTCCTCCTTTCCCTCCAAGGTGTTCTTGCCACTACTGTATGCAGAGGACCACCCGTACTAACTTAAATATATTATCATCTCAAAGAGACAAATGCAAGCAAAATTGTGCATTTTTGATAATTTATCGCCAATTATATACCAAATCTAGGCTCTTGGATGAGTTCTATCGTAAACATCCTTGATTCTACTCTTGGAAAGCTGCATGAAAACCTGAAGTGCCTGCATGTCATCATAACCTAAAAGTTCCTGCAAAGTCTTTAGATCTGCACCGTTTTGTATCATATGAACAGTGAATGAATTTCTGAGTATATGAGGAGTAATTCTCTCCTCCATTCCAACATCCTTACCATACTGCTTCATAAGCTTCCAAAGGCCCTGTCTAGTGAATCTTTCGCCCATATAATTTAGGAACAAAGGTGCACTTCCATCCTGATAGTTCTTGTTCTTTGCTAGGCTTGGCATACTGCTATCAAAGTATTTCTTAATAGCATCCTTCGCATAACTTCCTAAAGGTACAATTCTTCCCTTGCCATTACCCTGACAGGTTATGAATCCCATGCGAAGATTTACATCATCAAGGTTTAGCTCAATCAGTTCGTTAACTCTTATTCCAGTTCCATATAGAACCTCAAAAATGGCTCTATCTCTATAGCCCTTAACGCTTTCACCAGGCTGCTTTAGAAGTTCCTCTACCTCTGCTATGCTTAGAAATCAACTTCCTTACGCTCGGCTCTAGGAGTTTTAATATCATCTGCAGGGTTTGTCTTTAGCTCATTTTCCTTAATCTTAAATGTATAAAAAGCTCTGATTGAAGCAAGTTTTCTATTTGTTGTAGATGTAGATTTCCCTGCCTTGCTAAGTTCCATAATGTATGAAAGTACATCTGTCTGAGTAGCCTCTAGAAGTTCTTTTCCCTTCTTTTCTAAGTACTTTTTGAAAGCTAGGATATCTCTGCTATATGCGAGTATTGTATTTTCTGATGTATTTTTGCTATCTCTTAGATAATCTGAAAAACTACGAATATTATCCATCGCTTCTCCTTCTCAGTACTTCTGCTGTCATCATAATAGCCACTATGCTCTTTGCATCTTCAATCTTTCCCGCCATAATCATGTCAACGAGCTCCTCAAGCGGAATCTCAAGGATGTCTATGGCTTCGTTATCATCAAAATCAGTCTCCCCAGCTGCAAGATCTTCAGCAAGGTATATATCCAAGACCTCCTCCGAATAGCCAATTGCTGGGAATATTGAAGTCAGGTATGTCATGGACTTTGCAGAGTATCCAGTCTCCTCTTTTAGCTCTCGCCTTGCTACATCAAGTCCTGCTTCTTTACCGTCTCTTTTACCTGCTGGTACCTCTAGCATGACGCGATCAGATGGCTTTCTGAACTGCTTAACCATAACTAATTTTCTATCGTCTGTCAAAGCAGCTATCGCTGCCCCTCCATTATGCTCAATTATCTCACGATGTGAAGTTCCATTGACTGTTGTAACCTCATCACATCTCAAATTAAGTATTCTACCTTCGTAAATACGCTCTGAATTAAGCGTTTTTTCTTCAAATGTCATAACAAAAACCTCCTCGCGGATTTTTAATATATTATATCATATTTTTATCTAAGCATTATTAAATTAATTACATATGTTTTTTTATATGTATTATTTATACATTTTATATGAATATATAAAAACTCCGTCAATTTCCTCACAAAAATGTTGCTAAATATCAGACATTTTTGATGAATCAAACAAATTTCTAATTTTTTTAAGCATTTTTTTGCTATTTATTACCAAAAAGTTAAAAAAAATAACAGTATATTTATGCAATTAGTACTTGCAATTCTAAGGATTAGTAACTATAATATAAATGAGGGTTATCCCTGATAACCTCTTAATCTCTAATCCCAATACTCTTTTTAACAAAAAGAAACCTTTTCAGGTTTCTTTTTGTTTTTATGTTATAATACTTTCGTATATGGATACATATATATTAACGTGAGGTTAGTATGATAAATATAAAAGATAAATTAGATATACGTTGCGATTTTCCTGCATTCTTTAACATGTTCTTCGCTGGTAAAAGCTTTGCAGTTTTAGATATTGAGACAACTGGCCTATCGCCAAACTTCAGTGCCGTCATTTTTAATAGGTCTTGTTATCTTTGATGGAAAAAGAAGCTCGTCTTGAGCAGTTCTTTGCAGAAACACCTGCTGAAGAAAAGGAAATCATCGCTTTAGCAAATAAATCCCTTGAGGATGTCGACTATGTCGTAACATACAACGGCAAGCTCTTTGATATTCCATTTTTGAATAAACGCTCTGATAAATACGGTATCAAATTCAGAGCTCTTTGTAACCTTGACCTTTTCATGATTATGAAGCACTACTCAGACCTTCCTAAACTACTTGGAAGCATGAGCCAAAAGTCGCTTGAAGTTTTTGCTGGTCTATCTACAGATAGGAGCGATAAAATCAGTGGTAAGGAGAGCGTAGAACTCTATTCTCAATATCAAACGACGGGTTCTAAGGATATGCTTTCTCAGATTTTGCTTCATAATAGCGACGATATAAAGCAGCTCTTTCAACTTGTAAGTGTCATTAAACACGCAGATTTTTCGAGAGCTATATGTCATCAGGGCATGCCTCATGAAGGCGGCTTTATTGAAAAAATTGACTTTAAGCATAGCGCGCTATTTATAAAAGGACATATGGAAGATGCTATTGACTACATCTCCTTCCCTTCCTTTGAGGCACCTTACAGCGTGAATATAAGCAAGATAGATTCTAAATATGTTATAGAGATTCCCGCAGAAACTATGACTGGATCAGCTTTCATAGATATAAAGAATATGGTAAGCATGGATGAACTCGGAGATAATAAGTTTCCTGGCTTTGACAACAACTACCTAATAATCAAAGAAAATAACTGCTTTAATTACACCGAGATTGCTATCTTTGCTCAGACATTTACATCAAAGATAATCTCAGAAATACAGAACAAGCTTTAGGAGGAAAAATGCATACTGACCAGATTTATAGAGACACCAGAATTATTGTAGACTTAGATCAAATAGCTGCCAACATGCGCGCAATTAAGGAAATGGTTGGCGATGAGGTTTCAGTAATGGCCGTAGTTAAGGCTAATGCATATGGACTAGGCTCACTTGCAATTGCGCCTAATCTCATGGAAAATGGTGCTAGCTATCTTGCTGTTGCAACTTTGACAGAAGCAATAGACCTTAGATTAAAGTACCCAGACTACCCCCTATTTATCTTAGGGCATACTCCTGACAGATATCTGCACAAGGTAGCAGAACTAAACATCACTCAAACTGTCTTTTCGCTCCATCAGACGAGACTTTTATCAGATATCTCAAAAGAGCTCGGTACAAGGACTAAAATCCATGTAAAGCTCGATACGGGCTTCCATAGGCTAGGTTCAGAGCCTACAGAGGCCTTTGCACGCGATGTAGAAGAAATGTTTGGTCTTGAAGGAATCGAGGTTGAAGGTATCTTTTCACATCTTGCACTCGCTAGTGAAGAAGATGATGCAAAACAGTATGACCTTTTGACTGGCTTCATAAACCGTATTGAGAAAAAAGGCTTTAAGTTCAAATATAAGCACATAGCCGATAGCATAGCCTGCGTTGATAGTCCAGAGCTTAGAATGAATATGATTAGACCAGGTGCTTTAATCTACGGAATGAGGGGCTTTCACAAAGGAAGCATAGACGTAGAAAGCGCTATAACATTTGAGACTGCAATTTCACAGATTCACAAAATAAACAAGGGCGATGGTGTTGGTTACGATTTCCTTTGGAGGGCCGAAAGAGATAGCATTGTCGCTACCCTACCTTTGGGTATGCAGATGGCTACCCACGTCAGATGCGTGACAAGGGTTATGTTATCATCAAAGGTCAAAGAGCAAACATTGTCGGAGTCCTATGCATGGACCAGGTTGTTGCAGATGTAACAGATATCAAAGACGTCACAGAGGGCGATAAAGCAATCATCTATGGTAACGGTAAAGATGGTTCCATGACAATCCAGGAAGCTAGTGAACTTGTAGGAACAAATAAGAACGACATTATCTGCAGGCTCTCTGCAAGACCACCTAGGGTCTATATCAGAAAATAAGGACTATATGTCAAAACGCTGTAAGCAATTGCCTACAGCGTCTTTTATTTGCATTAATTTTTATCACTAAGACGTCCATCGTTATAGTGTTTCCGACAAAGCGAAACGTACATCTCATTTCCACCAACCATAACCTGTCTGCCATGCTTAACTATTTTACCATCTACGACTCTGGCAACCATTGTCGCCTTGCGTCCGCACCAGCAAATAGTCTTAATTTCCTCTATCTTGTCTGCGTATATTAGTAAATAATATGATCCTTCAAACATCTCGTTTCTGAAATCATTCTTTAGTCCATATGCAAGCACTGGTACATCAAAGCTATCCACTATCTCAACGAGCTCTAGTACATGATGTTTTTTCAAAAACTGACACTCATCAATGAGAACACAATCTATCTTATGCTTCTCATTTTCTGACATAAAAAGTTCCAAGATATTTGTATCATCATTAACAATTGTCGCTTCTCTCTGTACACCAATCCTCGAAGTGATAACGCCCTGTCCATATCTATCATCTACTGATGGAACAAGAGTCATTACATTCTTTCCGCGCTCATCGTAGTTATATGCAACTTTGATAAGTTCAATCGATTTGCCTGCATTCATGGTGCTATATCTATAATATAATTGTGCCATAATTCACCTTTCTATATATAAGTTACTAATGAAATTATATCATATTGATCTATCAAAATGTGATATTTTGCATATGATTTGAAAAGATAATTGGAATGGAGATGAAACGTGTTTGGTTACTCGTTTCCTACCAACAACTCACAATGTTCGTTCTTGGTGAAACATCGAAAAGCTTACGACGAAATTAAAGACATAATTAATCACAATGATGCAGTCGCTTGTACCCAACAGCTTCGCTATTGGACAAGCTTTGCATAAAGCCTACGACGAAGTCAGAGACTTCTGTAGGCTATTAAGTAGTTTGCAGCCAACAGCGTGGCTGTTGGGCAAACCTTGTGTAAAGCCTACGACGAAGTCAGAGACTTATTTATCACATTGATGCAGTCACTCGCATCCAATCGCTTCGCTCTTGGGCGAGTGTTGCATAAAGCCTACGACGAAATCAAAAATAAAAACACAATTGTGCAGTAGCTTGTACCCAATAGCTTCGCTATTGGACAAGCTTTGCATAAAGCCTACGACGAAATTATATACAAATACATATTATATAATTTCTGTAGGCTATTAAAAAACAGCTCTCCGAGCGCGAAGCATCGAAAAACTGCTTATTAATGGTGCTCAGACTCGGAATCGAACCAAGGACACGGGGATTTCAGTCCCCTGCTCTACCAACTGAGCTATCTGAGCACATCATAATTTAAATTTGGTGGGCCATCGGGGACTTGAACCCAGGACCTGCCGGTTATGAGCCGGACGCTCTGACCAACTGAGCTAATGGCCCACGCCTTAAAAAATGGTCGGGGTGGCAGGATTTGAACCCGCGGCCCACTGGTCCCAAACCAGTTGCGCTACCAAACTGCGCTACACCCCGATATATGTATTAAATTGGCAGGGGCAGTAGGATTCGAACCCACGGCACGCGGTTTTGGAGACCGCTGCTCTACCAACTGAGCTATACCCCTATATTAATGTGGCGGAGAAGATGGGATTCGAACCCATGCGGCCCTAATACGAACCCTAACGGTTTAGCAAACCGTCCTCTTCAGCCTCTTGAGTACTTCTCCAGGCTTGATCTACTACCTATAAATTATGTGGCGGAGAGGGTGGGATTCGAACCCACGGTCCCTTTCGGAATCACTGGTTTTCAAGACCAGCTCCTTAAACCACTCGGACACCTCTCCATAAATGTGGATTCTTTTAGTTATTAAATAATCAAATGGTGACCCATCGGAGATTCGAACTCCGGACACCTTGATTAAAAGTCAAGTGCTCTGCCGACTGAGCTAATGGGTCATCTCTACTGGCTGGGGTAGCAGGACTCGAACCTACGAATGACGGAGTCAAAGTCCGTTGCCTTACCACTTGGCGATACCCCATCGTTCACCAAATAACAATGGTGAGTCCATAGGGATTCGAACCCCAGACACACGGCTTAGAAGGCCGTTGCTCTATCCAACTGAGCTATGGACCCACGCTTATCTGAAAAAAATGGAGCGGATGATGAGAATCGAACTCACGCCATCAGCTTGGAAGGCTGAGGTTCTACCATTGAACTACATCCGCATAAATTGGAGCGGAAGACGAGATTCGAACTCGCGACCCTCGCCTTGGCAAGGCGATGCTCTACCCCTGAGCCACTTCCGCATATATATTTGTAAAATTGGTCGAGGGAGATGGATTCGAACCATCGAAAGCTCAGCTAACGGATTTACAGTCCGCCCCCTTTGGCCACTCGGGAATCCCTCGACGACCTCATTCAAATTAAGCATATCCCAGCGCCAATATTCACCTGGATACCATATTATTGACTTGTATAGTTTCTTAAAATGGAGCTGGCGGAGGGAATCGAACCCCCAACCTGCTGATTACAAATCAGCTGCTCTACCGTTGAGCCACGCCAGCATATTATATATATTTATTGTTATTATGTCTTAATTATGTCCTAAAAATCGATGGCGACCTGGAACGGGCTCGAACCGTCGACCTCCAGCGTGACAGGCTGGCATTCTAACCAACTGAACTACCAGGCCGCAATAATGGTGGGCGTTATAGGGCTCGAACCTATGACCCCCTGCTTGTAAGGCAGGTGCTCTCCCAGCTGAGCTAAACGCCCTCAATTGCTTCCATCGTTGTCCGACGCACTTACATATTATAGAGTGTCGTCTTGACATTGTCAAGAACTTTTTCTCTTGAGTGCTAATTCGGATATTTCCTTGGATAACTCAGCTATATGAATTTACCATATTTTATTATGCTTGTCAATAATAAAAACGACATTAATCGAATTTTATCCATAATATATGCAATTTAATGTTCTAAGCCTATTATTTTACTCCTCAATCGGAATTGCTTTGATTTTGTCCTCACATATTTTGATTGAAGCTTGTCCCCTGCTCAGGTTGTCTATCGCATCTTTTAGCTCTTCGAGCCTTTCTGGATCAAAGTCTATTTCTACTAACACTGCATCTTGAAATTCAGTTGATACAATCTCCGTATAAAATGGAAGACTTAGTTTTATTAGCTTGCTATATGATGAATAGTCAATCCTAGCTTTGATGCTAGCAATCTTATACACCTCACAAAGTCCAGAAGCCTTGATTGCCTCAAGTGTACTATCAGTGTATGCTCTTACAAGTCCGCCAGTACCAAGTTTTTTTCCACCAAAATAGCGAGTAACAACGACAACTGTATTAGTTATACCTTGCTCCTCTAAAACCTTTAGAATCGGCATTCCAGCCGTTCCCTGAGGTTCTCCATCATCAGTTGCCCATTTGAGTTCCATCTTTGGTCCTATGACAAAGGAGGATACGTTATGCGTTGCGTCCTTGTACTCAGCTTTTATCATTTGAATAAAGGCTTCTGCCTCTTCCCTATTGTTTGCATGGGAAATGTGCGAAATAAACTTTGATTTTTCTATATTTAGCTCAGCCTTTGCTGCGTCTTTGATGGTTTTATACTCTGCTTCCATTTACAATAGATTCCTTATAGTAGAAAGACCGCAGATTAAAACCTGCGGCCCTTGAAATATCTAGTAAATTAAATTTCTACCTTCTCGATTTCTTCTCTCAAGAACTCGTTTGTGATCTTGATTCTTGTTCCCTTCATTCCGAGAGATCTTGACTCAATAACACCAGCACTCTCTAGCTTACGAAGAGCGTTTACAATTACTGAACGTGTGATTCCTGACATGTCAGCAATCTTGCTTGCAACAAGAAGTCCTTCGTTTCCATTGAGTTCCTCGAAAATCTTAATAACAGCCTCAAGCTCGGAGTATGACAATGTCTCAAGTGCTACGCTTACTGCAGCCTTTAGTCTGTTGTCTTCCTCTTCTTCAAGTGCAATTCCTCTTGTTACCTCAATACCAACTACTGTTGCACCATATTCGCAGATAGCTAGATCCTCGTCTGTAAATGCCTCACTTGCTCTTACATATAAAAGTGTAGCAACTCTCTTACCACCAAAGATAACTGGTACGATTGTGTGGTACTTAGATGATAGTGAGTATTCTTCTCCATAGATGTTCTTGATAGCATCGTTTGTTAGATTCTCACAAGCCTCTTTGCGCTCAAGGAACTTGTCGTTGAACTCCTTAGGTAGCTCGAAGTGTCCTCCCTCTACCTTTACTAGTGGTGCTTCTTCACCGTCGTCAAACTTCGCTGCTAACACCTTACCTCTCTTGTTCAGGATATATACATTTGCATTTAGCATGTCGTACAGTATATTGCATAGTTCATCAAAAGATACAAATCCTGATGTACTCTCTGATAGTACATTGTTAAGTCTTCTGACTTTTGATAATAAATTACCCTTCATTTTTGAATCCACCTTTTTCCTTTTTCATTCAAAAATTCTATTACATTATAATATTTATAATATATATTTATCAATATCATCTTTATGAACTGTATCATTAAACTTACTTATGACATAATTCTTATCTATCACAATTGGCTCACCGTTAGTTTCTGGAATATCGAATGAAATGTCCTCTAAAAGCTTCTCCATTACTGTATATAGTCGTCTGGCACCAATATTTTCTGACTGTTCATTCATAAGATACGACATTTCAGCGATTTCGTCAATAGCATCTTCTGAAAATTCCAATTTTATTTTCTCTGTTGCCATTAATTCTTGATTTTGTTTAATGATAGCATTTTTCCGGTACAGTTAGAATTTTTTTCTGAAGATTTCTGTGGTCAAGTTCTCTAACTCTACTCTGATTGGGAAACGTCCCTGTAGTTCTGGAATTAGATCAGTTGGCTTTGATACATGGAAGGCACCTGCCCCTATGAACAAAATGTGATCCGTCTTAACCGGTCCGTACTTTGTATTTACTACGCTTCCTTCTACAATTGGAAGTATATCTCTTTGAACACCTTCTCTTGAAACAGATGCTCCACTTGTAAACTCAGCTCCAGAAGCTATCTTATCGATTTCATCGATAAATATTATTCCGTTTTGCTCAGCATTTTCTATAGCGTCATCTGTTACCTGTTCCATATCAAGCAGGTTCTGAGCTTCCTGCTCTCTGAGAATCTTGCGTGCTTCACTGACACGTACATGTTTTTGTTCTCGTCTTATTAGGCATCATATCCCCAAAGATATTTCCGATTGCAATGCTCATGCCTTCGTTGCTCATGTCAAGCTGATTTCCCTTTGGAGCATCAATTACTTCTATGTCGACATACTGATCTTCGAGAAGTCCCTGTCTTAGCTGATGTCTAACCTGCTCTCTAGCCATTGCTACATCTGTAGTAGCTTCCTGCTCAGGCTCATCTTCCTTCTTCTGTCCGTATGCTGTATTCATTAGCATCTCAAAAGGATTCTGAGGTTGCTTTGGTGCTTCTTTCTTTTTCTTGCCAGGAACCATAGCCTCAACTATCTTATCCTCGGCAATTTTATCTGCAATGTCGTACTTTTCCTTAAGTCTTGACTGCTTAGTAATTCTGATGGAGCTCTCTACGAGATCTCTCACCATGGAATCGACATCTCTTCCTACATATCCGACTTCGGTGAACTTTGTTGCCTCTACCTTTACAAAAGGTGCATCCATGAGCTTAGCAAGTCTTCTTGCTATCTCTGTCTTACCACAGCCTGTAGGTCCTATCATCAAAATGTTCTTAGGTGTAATTTCTTCTCTCATTTCTTCGGAAAGAAGATTTCTTCTATATCTATTTCTCAGCGCAATCGCTACAGAGCGCTTTGCTCTATCCTGACCGATTATATACTTATCGAGTTCTGCAACGATTTCCTTCGGAGTCATTTGTTGAAATTTGTTTGCCATAATAACCTCCTAAAGTCTCTCAACACTAATATTGTCATTAGTGTATACACAAATCGAAGAAGCAATCTTCAGCGATTCCTCAACAATCTCTGCTGCGCTCATATCTGTGTGATTGAACAAAGCATTTGCTGCTGAATACGCAAAATTGCCACCAGATCCGATAGCTACAAAATCTTGATCAGGTGCAATAACTTCACCTGTGCCGGAAATTACCAACATGTCATCCTTATCAACGACAATCATAAGGGCCTCAAGATTACGCATACCTCTGTCAGAACGCCACATCTGAGCGAGGTCTACAGCTGCTCTTTTTAGGTTTCCACTGTGCTCCTCAAGCTTCTTCTCAAACTTCTCAGTTAATGAAAAAGCATCGGCAACAGAACCTGCAAATCCTGTTAAAACCTGGTTGTTATATATTTTCTTTACCTTCTTAGCACCGTTCTTCATTATCGCTGTTTGGCCCATAGTAACCTGTCCATCTCCACCGATGGCTATGTCATCTGGACCTCTTCTTACTGCGCAAATTGTTGTTGCGTGGAATTCGACCATGTCAATAACCTCCTAATGTTACTATTCTGTATACCCACACTTTTCGTTCGAACAAACAAAATTTTTATTCTTTGTCTTTTTTTCTAATAATATGCTATTGCATTCAGGACATCTTTTATCTGTTGGTTTGTTCCAAAATACAGTTTTGCAATCAGGGTATCCGCTGCATCCGTAGAAGAGTCTACCTCTCTTACTTTTGCGCGCTACTATATCTTTACCACAATTTGGACACTTTACACCAATTGTCTTAATAATTGGCTTGGTGTTCTTACATTCTGGATATCCGCTACATGCGATAAAGTCTCCGAATCTTCCCGCCTTTATAACCATAGGCTTTCCGCAAAGCTCGCATAGTTCACCTGTTGGGACATCTTCTACTACTATCTTTTCAATTGCACTATCTGCAATATCAAGTTCTTTTTTGAATGGACCATAGAATTCAGAAATAAGATCCTTCCACTTCTGACTTCCAACTTCAACATCATCTAGACGATTCTCCATATTAGCAGTGAAGCCTGCATCGACGATATCCTTGAAATATTCCTCCATCAAATCGTTTACGAGGAATCCTAGTTCAGTTGGTTTAAGAGCCTTCTTTTCTCTTCCTACATACTTACGCTCCGTCAAAGTGCTTACTATAGGTGCATATGTACTTGGACGTCCGATATCTTTATCTTCTAGTTCTTTTACAAGGCTGGCTTCAGTATATCTTGCAGGTGGCTGGGTAAATGACTGTTCTCCCTTTAGACTTTCTGCCTTAAGCTTTTCGTCCTTCTCTAAGCTTGGAAGGAGCTTTGCGCCCTCATCATCAGCAGTATTATATAGTCTTCTGAAACCATCAAAGAGTAGTTCAGATCCATTAGCCTTGAATCCGTAGATTCCGTTTGCAATGTTTACCTGCATGCTGTTTGACTTTGACTGTGACATCTGGCTTGCCATGAATCTATTCCAGATTAGCTTGTATAGCTTAAACTGATCTGCTGTAAGTGAATCTTTGATAAGTTCTGGTTCAAGCTCTATGATTGCTGGTCTAATTGCTTCGTGTGCATCTTGTATGTCTTTTTTCCTATTTGAGAAAACATTGTTTGCGCTGTACTCAGCACCAAACTTTGATACTATTAGATCCTTTGCCGCCTGTTTTGCTGCATCAGAAACACGCACAGAGTCTGTTCTAAGGTAAGTGATAAGACCGGTAGTTCCTCTACCTTTTACATCTACACCCTCATATAGCTGCTGTGCTATCATCATGGTTTTCTTTGCATTGAAATTCAGTTTGTTTCCTGCATCCTGCTGTAAGCTACTTGTTGTAAAAGGAGGATAAGGTTTTTGCATTCTTATCTTTTCCTTTACATCAGATACAATAAACTCACCTGAATTAAGTTCCTTTATTATGTTGTCATTTTGTGCTTTGTTTTCGACAACGATTTTCTTACCATTTGCCTCTGCAAGCTTTGCCTGAAACTTCTTGCCCTTCTTGAACTCAGCTGTAATGTTCCAGAATTCCTTTGGCTCAAATTTCTCTATCTCGCGTTCTCTATCACAGATTATCTTAAGGGCTGCAGATTGAACTCTTCCAGCGGAAAGTCCCTTTCTTACCTTCCTCCAAAGAAGCGGGCTAATCTGATATCCCACAAGTCTATCTAGAACACGTCTTGCCTGCTGCGCATCAACAAGACCCATGTTTATCTTACGTGGGTGTTTAATTGCTTCCTTTATAGTGTCTTTTGTGATCTCATTGAATTCTATCCTGCAAGCTTCCTCTGGATCTAAATCCAAAAGGAATGCTAAATGCCAAGATATAGCTTCTCCCTCTCTATCAGGGTCAGTTGCAAGATAAACCTTGCTCGCCTTAGAAGCCTCTTTCTTGAGACTTTTGATGAGGTCACCCTTTCCTCTTATAGAAATATACTGAGGCTCAAAGTTACCATCTATATCTATTCCAAGCTTGCTCTTTGGCAAATCTCTTACATGTCCAACGGAAGCAATTACGTTATACCTGCTGCCTAAATATTTTCCTATTGTCTTCGCCTTGGACGGAGATTCCACGATTACTAGAGTCTTGTTGCTCTTTGAACTCGGTGATTTCGCTTTGCTCTTTCCTGATTTGACAGCTGCCATTTAACTCTCCTAAATCTATCCCTATCTTTTCTAAATATATTACAATTATCGCAATAAACTATGTTTACAAATTCCTATTGTATAGTTATTTCCATAAATTTGCAATGCTTACTTTTCCCCATTTCACAAAAATAAGCCCTTTCATTTCAAGAATTGTAATTATAGCATTGATTTCTGCTAGATCTATGTCAATTATGTGACGGATTTGTTCAATTGAGAGTTCTGAACCACCTTTGACTACCTCAAGTACCCTTGATTCTGTTTTACTCAGAAAAATTTGATCTATTTTCTTGTTTGATTTGTTTAATCCAAGGTCTTCAAATAATTCATCAAAATTTATAAGTGGAATAGCACCATCCCTGATAAGCTTATTTGTACCAAGACTTCCTGGGCTTGTTATATTACCCGGTATTGAGTAAACCTCCTTACCTTGCTCCTGCGCACACTCAGCTGTGATAAGTGAACCACTGCGCGATCCTGCTTCGACAATGACGATTGCATCAGATATTGCACTTATTATTCTATTTCTTACGGGGAATGTGTATCTTTGTGCTCTTGTACCATCCTCATATTCGCTAAGAAGAAGCCCAGTTTCTTCTATTCTTTTTTGCATTGCTTGATTTCTCTTTGGATAAAAAACATCAACTCCATTAGCAAGTACAGCAATCGTCTCTCCGCCATTTTCTAGACATGCACTATGAGCTTCAGAATCTATCCCTAAAGCAAGGCCACTAACTACTACGGCACCATACTCTACCGCACATTTTGCTAAAGCTCTTGCACAGCTCTTTCCATATGCTGAAGCCTTTCTACTTCCAACAATAGCAATGGAAGGTTTATCTAAAAGTGATAAATTCCCTCTATAATAAATCGGCTTGTAATCCGAAAGACATTCCTTAATCTTGATTGGATAATTTTCATTTTTTTCTTCTATCACATTAGTCATCTACCACCTCTGTCTGAATTGTATTGCTTCAGATATATGTTTAAGTTTAATTTCCTTGCTTTCGTCTAAATCTGCTATAGTTCTTGAAATCTTTCTGATTTTCACCATACTTCTTGGGCTTAGATTTAGCGCCTTATATGCTTTCTCTATAAATGCCTCGCCCTCTCTATCAAAGCTACAGTATTTAGCAATTTTATTATCATAAATACTAGAATTCAGCTTAAATTCCTCCCTTGTATAACGCTCTGATTGAAGTTTTCTAACCTTTAATACCATACTTCTCATATCTGCACTACTTAGACCCTCACTAGATATAAATTCGTCAAAATTAGGCTCGGTCACAAAAACATGGATATCTATTCTATCGCTTATGGGACCTGAAAGTCTTGCCTTATATGTAGCTAATTCGCTAGCTGTACAGGTGCACTCTTTTTTGGGACTATGAAGATAACCACATTTACATGGATTAGCGCAAGATATCAAAAGAAAATCAGCTGGATAATTAAAAACCTCTCCTCGTTTGTTTAAACAGACACTCTTTCTATCTAGTGGAACTCTAAGAGCATCAACAGCAAGCCTGTTCATTTCATTTATCTCTTCAAGAAAAAGAACGCCTTTATGTGCCATAGTAATCTCTCCCGGTCTTGGTGGATATCCAGAACCTAAAAGACTTGGAATACTTATATTTACCGATGGTCTTCTAAAAGGCGGAGTACTTGTAAACTCCTCATTTAATGATTCTCTTGAAACAGAGCGAATTACACCTGACTCTATAATTTCGTCCGGTTCTAAAGGTGGCATTATACCAGGAACTCGCTCAGCTAGCATGCTCTTTCCTACACCTGGGCTGCCAACCATCAAAATAGGATGACCTCCAGCTACCGCAATTAGAATAGCTCTCTTTGCCGCTTCCTGTCCTTTAATATCGCTGAAATCTTTACTAAAATTATTGCCACTTAAAAAACTGCTTTTGTGTTTGATTTTGTCAGGTATTTGCTTTTTGTTCACGAAATTTACTACGTCGGCTAACTTTCCAAACGTGTAGATATTTATACCATCAACGAGCTCTGCTTCATGCATATTAGCCTTTGGAATTATCACGTTCTTGAACTTCTTCTCTTTTGCCTCAAGGAGAATTGCTAAAATACCTTTGCATGGATTAATCTTACCATCCAAAGATAACTCTCCGACAAAGCATGTGTTCTCTAATTCCCCATCAAATACCTGACCACTTGCTGCAAGAAGTGAAATAGCCATAGCAAGCTCTAGCTGACTTCCCCTCTTAGGTATATCCGCAGGAGCAAGATTTATGGTTATTCTTGACATTGGATATTCTAGACCTGAGCTTTCTATGGCAGATCTAACTCTGAGAATAGCTTCCTTAACGATGGTATTTCCATAACCAATTACATTGCAGTGAGGTATGCCTCTAGAAATACTACTCTCTACCTCTATCTTTATAGCCTTAAGTCCGTGCACTATCATTCCATAGGCTTTCATCATCAAAGTACCCCCTCTATATGGTTTAGCTTCACTTCAATTACATCAAAAGAGTATCTGTAAAACTCGCACTTATTCTCTTTGATAAATACCTGCGCAAGTCTTAGCATCTTAGACATCTTCTCGCTATTTACAGCTTCTGCTGGCTTTCCAAATCTGTCCGTTGAACGAGTTTTCACCTCGATAAAATGAAGCGTTCCCTTGTGAAGTGCAACAAGATCTATCTCCCCGTATTTTTTCCTATAATTTCGTGTTAAAACCTCAAAATGCTTATTCTCTAAATAGGTGTAGGCAAGATCCTCACCTAGTTTCCCAAACTTTTGCTTATACAATGCTCCTCCATCAAAAATGTAATATATTTCCAATTTATCATCACGCAATATAAATGTCAAATTTTCCCATACCGGATTTTGATTTTGAGCATCAAAAAACCTGAGCTTCATCAAGCCCAGGTTTGTCTAATTTAATTCTTGTAAATCTATTACGCTCCGAGGATTCCTCCAATGATAACACCAAGATATGTGCCGATAACATAACCGAATGTACCTATGAGCATTACAGGTCCTACAAGCTTGCTCCAGCCCTGTGAAATAGCCATTCCAGCCGCTGTTGTTGGTCCTCCAATATTTGCATTTGATGCGAGGATGCAGTCTTCTAAATTAAACTTGAGAAGCTTACCGCCAACAAAGCAGAATATCATATTTACAAGCACCATTATCGCTGTAAATAGCAGCAGCGCTGGTGTATTTGTAATAATCTCTACGATTGATGCTGGAACACCGATTACAAAGAGGAACATGTAGATGAAATATGTACCGATTTCCTGTGCACCGTTCATCTTTTCAACCTTCTTTTCACCGTAGGTAGCAACTATCATTGAAAGTGTTGTAATCCATACATACTGTGATCCAAAGAATATATTGCACATCTTTAGAACTGCATTATCTGTTGGAATTGCACCTGCAATAGCATGTGAAATTAGATTTGATAGGAAGACAATTGTAACTGCATATGCAATATTAAATGCGATGTCTTTGAGCGAGATATCCTTGCGGCTCCAATAAGCTGCTGCCTGTGTCTTTGAGTCGTCTAGCCCATTTTGTTCAACCTCATCTATGTGTGGATGAGCAAAGTGCTTACGGAAGAAATTAAGTCCCGCAAACATGATTAATGCAAAGAAATACAATGCCATCAGTAGATTGTCTGCAACGGTTACTGCTCCTATTGTCTGTCCTGTAACCTTAAACTGAGTTGCAAGCGCTGCAAAGTTAACGCCTCCGCCTATGTATGAGCCGGTCATCATAGCCGCAACTCCAGATGCCTCTGGAATGTAATTATGCAAAAGTGTGTAAGCTAGCAAGGCACCTACGCATGTTCCCACAGCACCTATTAGAAATACGACCATCATTCGGCCGGTTTCTTTCCAGATTTTCTTCATATTGCACTGAAGAAGTAATAGCGGAATTCCTATTGGAACTGCATAGCCCCAGATGATATCATCGTACAGAGTACTATGAATAGGAATAACTCCTAGATTTGATAGCACAAGTGCCATAATAAGTGCAATGATTGCTCCTGAAATTTTAGAAGCCCAAGCGTACTTCTGCTCTAAAAAAATTGCTGTAGCAACTGATGCAACAAGGATGAATAATAGTGTCCACGTATCATCTGCTGCCACAAGAGTATCTCTACCTAGAGCACTCTTGAAGAATGAACTTAACATAATCAGGTCTCCTTTCTGATGCTAGAATGAATAGTTAAAATAATTATACATCTTCTTTTTTGAATTAACAATGCAGTTAATATTTAAAAAAATCCCTTTATATAATGCAGATTTTTCCTTGGATATCAGCCCAATTTTTATCTCCGTATTCGTAGTGCCACCATTCAGATGGTAGATTTCCAAAGCCAGCGTCCATCATCAAATTGTATAAAAACCTTCGATTATTGCGTATTTCCTTTGCTTTTAGAATCACCCTCAACATCTATGGTCTCGTAATAGGCTGCTCTCGTTTTTTCAGTAAATGCATCAAAGTCAGTTCCAAAATCTAGATATTTACCATCAGGTCCCATGATTGTCAAATCAATCGCTCCACCCGTCGTATGAGCTGGCGGAAGCTCTTCATTTGGAATTGGATCAGCTATAAATTTAGCGATTTCGTGTTCCTGTTCCTCAGAGGTCAAATTTTCTAAATGGAACTCTTTGATTATTTTACTACTATAAGAAATGAAAAGTTCCTTTTGTAGGGCAAATGGTCTCCATGCATCCCAGATTACAAATTTATACCCTGAAGGAAGATTCTCTGCTGCTCTATACAGCATTTCAACAACTTCCTTCCTTGCCATACAACGCTTTTCAGCATTTTCGAATCCTAGAATTGGATACTGCATTTCTATCAAAAGCTTGTCGTTTGGCTCTATATCAACTAGGGGAGAGTCGATAAAAGCCCTTCTTTCACAATTCCCTGGATCTGCGATTACAGGGATAGGATTATCAAGGTATTTATTCATATAGGCCTCCTTAAAACTGTTATATATTAATTACTTATATCTGAATTCATCCTATCTTTCTATAGATATAGTAAAAAAATAAGGCTGTTTAAATTTATAAGTAACTATGTATATTATATCACTTTGAAATCCATATGCTAGATATAATCCGAAAATTCTTATATATTTTTTTGATATTTGATATTAGATTTTTTTCTAAGTCCTTGCAAATAAAAAAACTTCCTCGCTTGATTTAAGCAAAGAAGCTCTATTTATGTACTTTAGTTGTTAATTATATAGATTTTTAATGCGTATTTCTCTATTGCATAGGCTACGCCATCTTCCTCATTTGATAGAGTTGTAATATCTGCAGCATCCTTTACACAGTCATCTGCGTTTTCCATAGCTATGCCTAGTCCTGCATGTTCAATCATTGCAATGTCGTTTCTACTGTCTCCACAAACCATTAGATTATCCTTGTGAAGTCCAAAGCTTTGAAGTAGGAATTCTAGTGCATCCGCCTTGCTCGTAGTCGCACCACCGATTTCATTATTTAGTGGAAATGATGATGTAACTGTAATTCCTTCAATCCCAGCTAACTTCTTTTCACAAGCACGCTTTGCCTCATCATTTGGGTAGTTCACACTGATATTTTCTATATGATCCTCCCAGTCAATCATATGTGTAAATATATCGTCTATCGGGTTTCTCGTAGCAATCACATATCCCTTGCTTCTTGTCAAAATATCACCAGAAACAATGGCATCGTATTCACTTCTGCTTATATATGCCTTGCCGTTTGCAAACATTTCAGCCCTAGCATTTTGTGATTTTAGAACTTCTATAACCTCACGAACTTTGTGTGGCTTAATGAAATTTTTTATACACTACAGATCCATCGCTCAGCCTTAGGACTCTAGCTCCATTTGATGTAATCACATATTCCAGGCCTTCAATTTCTGCTATATTTTTGGGCAGTGAAAACTCAGCTCTACCTGTTGCAATCACAACATGTATGCCATGTTCATGTGCTCTTTTAAAAGCCTGCCTTGTTCTCTTTGAAAACTCGCCGCTATCATTTAGTGCCGTACCATCAAGGTCAAGACCTATCATCTTAATTTCCATCGCCAGCCCCTTGCATTATAGCCAGATATTCTGTGTTATATTTTCTTACCTGCTTCATTGTTGCACTAATATCATGACCTGGGTAAATTGTGATTGAATTGTCCCACTTGCTGATTACATTTCTTATGCTGTCTTCCATTTCTTTCTGGCTTCCGCAGTTTAAATCTGTACGTCCAAGGTCGATATCAAAAATAGTATCACCTGTGAAGCACGCCTTACTTTCCTCACACATTATGCATATTGAGCCATGGCTATGTCCTGGAGTATGAAGAATTTTTATAGTCTCACCTTCTAAGTCCAGTTCTTCTCCACCATACAATAGCACATCAATGTGTCCTTTATATTCCTGTGCATCCTGTGCATGCATATAAGTAGGTACATCAAATTTTGCCTTTATTCCATGGACTGCTCCAACATGGTCATGGTGCATGTGCGTCAAAAGAATTCCCTTTGGCTTTAATTCCTTGCTTTCTATATGCTTTATAATTTTTGCTGCATTATATCCTGGATCTATGATATAGCACTCGCAGCCCTCTTTATGGTAAATAATGTAGCAATTGCTCTCAAGGCTTCCCTGAACAATTCTCTCTATCTTCATATCTTACCTCATCAAATATATAAAAAACCGCAGAAAGCATAGCTTCCTGCGATTATAAATTCATCTGCGATTAAGCTTCTTCAGTAGCTTCAACTTCCTCTTCTACTACTTCTGGAGCTGGAGCAGCTGCCTTAATGCTTAGGCTGATACGCTTTCTATCTACATCGATATCAAGAATCTTTGTATCAACAAGCTGTCCAAGCTGAAGTTCTTCAGCAATGTCAGAAACTCTCTTGTGAGCAACTTCTGAAATGTGAACAAGTCCGTCTAGACCAGGCTCTAGCTCAACGAATGCGCCGTATTCCTTGATCTGAACTACCTTACCGCTTACAATCTCACCTACCTGGTACTTATCGTTGATAACGCTCCATGGCTCTGGTGTGATCTGCTTTAGGCCAAGTGAAATCTTGCCCTTCTCCTGGTTCATTGAAAGTACCTTAACCTGAACAGTCTGTCCTGTCTCAAGTACTTCCTGTGGGTGCTTTAGCTTACCCCATGAAATTTCTGAGATGTGGAGTAGTCCGTCGATTCCGCCGATGTCTACGAATGCACCGTAGTCAGTGAATCTCATTACTGTACCCTCAACGATGTCACCTACGCTGATGCTATCCCAGATACCTGAGATTAGCTTCTGCTTCTCAGCAAGAAGAATAGCCTTGTGTGAGAATAGTGCTCTGTTTCTCTTAGCATCAACTCTTGTTACAAGAACATCTAATGTCTGTCCAATGAATTCATCTGCATTCTCGACATATCTATCTGAGAGCTGAGACATAGGAATAAATCCTGTAACTTCCTTGTATGCTGCGATTACACCGCCATTTACGGCTCTTAGCACCTTAACTGTTATTACCGTCTTATTCTCATGAGCTTCGTTGATCTCTGCCCAATGCTTGCTAATTTCTAATTTCTTCTTGGACAGTAGGATGCTTCCGTCACCGTCATCAGTCTTTACGACCTTTGCCTGGATCTCGTCGCCCGGCTGAAATAGATCAGTCAGTTTTTCTCCTTCCTCAAGTGTGACTTCTTCTACGGGAAGAATTCCGTCTTTCTTGCAGCCTAGGTTTACAATCACTTCTCTATCAGAAACCTGATGTACCTTTCCGTCTACAATTTCGCCGTTATGTGGGAGTCTCAAAGATGCATCAATTTCATCCATGAAATCCGCCATTGTGGTTTTTCTGTTTCGCTCATGTTGGCAATAACCTCCTTAATTACGCTTTCAGGTGTTGAAGCACCTGCCGCAACTCCTATTTTTATTATATTTTTTTGAATTTCTTTCAATGGTAAATCACTAATATTTTTCGGCAAAAACGAATTATTGCAATGTTTTTTTGCAATTTCATATAATTTCTTCGTATTCGAGCTCTGCTTGTCACCAATAATAATCATCGCATCGACTTCCTTGGCTAGTCTCTGGCATGCATCCTGTCTGAGACTTGTAGCATTGCAGATGGTATTTTTTATCTCTAGCTTACAGCCCTTTGCTTCTAGCGCATCGATTATTGACTCAAAAAGCTCTTTTCTTATAGTCGTTTGGCAGACCACAAGATACTCTCCGCTTTCTACTTTTTCGACCTCGTCAGGGCTGTTAATAATATATGCAGAGTTATCGCACCATCCATTGGTTGCAATAACCTCCTGATGATTTGCATCCCCTATGATGATTATCTTTTTACCTTCTTTACAAGCACCATTTACAATTGTGTGTATCTTTGAAACAAAGGGACAAGTAGTATCCACATAGTTTAGGTTAAGCTCATCCATTCTGTCATAGAAAGCCTTTGGCTCACCATGAGACCTTACGATTATTGTATCGCCCTCTTTTGCCTCATCAGGCGTTTTGATAATGCGAACGCCATCATTCTCAAGCTGGCTTGTAACAATTTTGTTATGAATCAAAGGCCCACAAGTAAATAAACTTCCCTTGCTACTGCTAGCTTTGCTCTCTTTTATCTGGTCCTGTGTTGTCTCAAGGGCCTTCTTCACTCCGAAACAAAATCCGGAATTGTCTGCTCTAATTATCTCCATATTTCTTTCTTAACTCTTCTAAAAACCTTTTGAAATTTGCTTCCGAGCCATTTTCAGATGGCTCATAATATCTCACGCCTTCTGCATGAAGATTATCAGGCAAGTACTGCTGCTTTACATATCCACCAAAATCATGTGGATACTTGTAATCCTTGCCTAGGCCCTTATCTCTTGCACCCTTGTAATGTGAGTCTCTAAGATGGTCAGGTACCATATCAGTCTCCTTGTGCTTGATATCGCTCATAGCTTTATAGTATGCCATTACAGAGCGGTTTGATTTAGGAGATGAAGCTAGCATTATTACAGCTTCCGCTAAGTTTATTGCAGCTTCAGGGAATCCTACCATAAGCGCAGCACTTACACATGCATGAGTTATACTTATCGCTGAAGGATATGCCATACCTATGTCTTCACTAGCTATGACAAGGAGCCTTCTACCAATCATCTGTACATCTGCACCCCCATCTACAAGTCTAGCAAAGTAATATATTGCCGCATCAGGGTCACTTCCCCTTATCGATTTTTGAAGTGCTGAAAGCAGATCATACTTATCGTCTCCACGGTCGTAAAAACCTATTTTTCTCTGCATTGCTTCAGATATATCCTCTGCAGTTACAGTTTTACCGTCTTGATGATTTTCAAAGACGAAGCCAAGTGTATCAAGTGCAACTCTTGCATCTCCATTTGATAGTTCTGCCAAAACATCTATGGCCTTGTCATCGTATTTAACATCAAGATTTCCTAATCCTCGCTCCTTATCATTTGCAGCACGCAAAAGAAGCGTTTTGATTACCTCTTTATCAAGACGCTTGAACTCATAAATATTTCTAACCCTGCTCAATATCGCGTTGTTTATTGCAAAATACGGATTTTCGGTCGTACTTGCAATGAACTTAATTACACCTTCTTCTAATGCCTTTAGGAGCGAATCCTGCTGAAGCTTATTCCAGCGATGAAACTCATCAATATAGATATAGCTTGATTTTGCCTCTAAACCATAAAATCTAAGGCGTGCTCTATCTAGTATCTCCTTTAGCTCCTTGGTTCCAGTCGTACTTGCATTTATCTCATGAAAATCACTATCGAGCTCTGCAGCAATTAGTCTGGCAAGAGTAGTCTTACCCGTACCTGAAGGTCCGTGAAATATTGCTGAACCGAATGTTTTGTTCTTTATTGAATTGTATAGCAACGATCCTTTGTACAAAAAGTGCTGCTGACCCATGAATTCGTCTAAATTCTGCGGTCTCATCTTTGTTGAAATTGGAATCATAGCTTAATCGTACACGAAATCCTGCTATAAAGCAATAGTGCGACTTATTTTACCCTGCTCGCTCCTCCATATATTTCTTTTATGTGCATTTATCTTAGCCGTAAAATCATCTACTGTATCAGACTTACAAATTAAGCTTTTTAGAGATTTTATTTCTGTATCAACCACTATGCCTACGAACTGTTTAAACTCGTCTAGTAAAGCATTTAAACTCTCTAGGACTATCTTATTTAGGCTATTCATGTCATCTAGATGCTCTGTACTTGGTATGAACATGAGTTTAAACTTCTTTTGACTTTTGCTATAGTAGATATAATCTAGGCTGATTCTATATTCATACGGGAATACATATCTATACATCGATTCATTTATGCCCTCAGTTAGCTGTATCATCATATCCGCTATATCCCATGCCTCTAGTGAAGAATCCCTTAGATATTCTTTTAGGTTTGCATATCCATCAATATTTACAAAATACTCCTTGACTTTAACTTTACTATCATCTCTAATAAACTGAAATTTCATTGGCAGAAAAAGTCTATGTATTCCTGACGATAAAATTAAAGCCCTATAGTAATCTATCTCTGTTATTGGCTTTATCAAAATATTATTTTTCACATTATCCTCCACATATTGAGCAGGCTGAGTACCCCCTGCTAATTGCCTCTCGCTTTTGTATCTTCTCGTAGTATTTATCTACGCTTGGACAATCACCGCGGTGATAGACCTCACCGCTATTGAAAAAACAAAATACTGCTTGATTTCCCTTGTATCCCTTCTTTTTGCATATATCACACTGCTTAAACCGAGATTTTATTGCTGGTGTAATATACACCTTTTCACAGGCTGGATTAAGACATTGACAAGATTTATTGTGGTACTTTCTACCTGACTCTGGAAATATATATACTTCCTTGGAATCCTCTTTTTTATTAAAACTATCCTTGTCGCTATCCTCATCTAGACTAGCTCCCGTAAACGCCCTTGACCTTATTTTCATATCCATATCAAGGCTTCTAATTGCAAGCGGAACTCGCTTAGAAAAACTAGCATCTATGCGAACTGTTATTAGGTCGTTAAATTTGCCATCGCTATGCCTATATTTATATTGAGTCACTTGAATAGGATCTATGAAGTGGCTTTCTTTATTTAACCTATTATTAAGTCTAACTTGGCCAATTAGCTTGTCATTATAAAAGTGCGCTCTTATATCACTTGACCTTAGCTCATCACAGGCTGAATATACGGCATTTTCCCATTCCGCCATCACGGGTATCAAAGATAATAGCATTATTATTGCGATTATAAATGGTGGAAACACTATGCATGCTTCTAGAATATATGCACCCCTTTTATTACTTATCATAGATTTATTTTGCTTTGGTAAAGCTAGTCTAATATTCTGCACTGAAATTATGCGTCCTCCCATTTACATCCATGCTGTAATCAATACCCGTGTAATGACTTGAAATACTGAAATTTCCATAATAACAGTATTTCATATTTATCTCTATCAAATCCATCATCCTTAGAAGTCTATTATCCTTATTTGTTAAAAAAATATCATTGCCTGAAGATATTCGTTATATGTGTTCCCTTTTTCATTATCTTTGTCTATATATTCAGGATTTGGATTTGTTATTATCGATTTTTAAATTGACTGCCCATGAATCATCATCCTTCATCAGAGGCACCTTCTTGCCATGAACAAGCAGTCTATAGTCGTTTACGCTTTCTGCATATGCCCACGCAGCTATTAGTGCTTGCTGAGTTGCTGGCGCTGCAGCTGGCGATGAGATAAGCTCAGCAATTGTTAGAGCAAGATCCCTCATCTGTGGATTTTGATTTATATAAGCTATGTTCATCGCTTCTCTTATTGCAATTATCCTGTTTCTAGTGCTTTTTAGATTTCCTTCGTCTGAAGCTTTACCTGCGAGTATATACTCTAGCTCATACTTAAAGAAACTATCATCATCTTCACTTTGTGAAACTGCACTTTGGAAGTGATTTTTCATGTATTTCATTTGTAGAAGTTCATCTTTGCCGCCCTTTAGCACATCTTTGATATCATCTATCTCTTTAATCTTATTTATAAAGTTACTTAGCGAGAAGCTGCTCAGTCTTCCTTTTGATGGAAGACCTGCCACTATAGCATCATTTGAAATCGTTCTATCTGACGGAGTATAAACATCTAGCTCGATATCCTTAAATTTCTTTTGTTTATCTGCAACAGCAGCCTTATTAACTTGCTTCTGAAAATTATCAAGCTCTGCTAGGGAGTATCTATATAGACTGCTATTGCACCCCTCACAGTCTATATATCTCTTCCCCTTGAAGGTAATTTCGCTAAGCTGGTTAAGCTTATCGTCGACTTCGGCAGGCGACTTGGCTTTATATGCGAATATTCCATATCGCTCATAAAGCTTGTCTGTATATTCACCTAGGATCGATTTAGCCCATAGGTGTCCCAAGCTTTCTACACTTGAACTTATAGCCTTTGCCCTTGTCCCTCCAATAAAAAGCATGGCTAATGATATTATTGAAACCGAAAAAATCATTACGAATACGCTAACCATACCCCGCTTGTTTCTTACCATCTCACTCTTTTAACCCCTTTACAAAATTCCCTGCCCTAACCAAATCTGCTTCATTTATCAAATATATATCCGCATAAATATCCTTTCTCAGCAAAACTCTTGCAGCTCCACTTATTAAGGATGAGTCTTCTACTTTATATTTTTCTTTTTTAAACAGTGAAGAGCTCGTTTTTGCCTTATCAAGCGATACCTTATGTAGCTTCATTTGCCTATCGGCATGACCGTAAAAAAACATCATTGCATAAATCATGCTTACAATCAGAAGTACCAATAGCGGAAGCACGATTGAGGCTTCTACATACTCACCTCCTTTTTTATTCATTAGCATCATAAGTGCCTCCCTAAGCATTTAAATCTGCAAAAGTTGTATTGATAAACTCTGTAATTTGCGATCTAAAAATGATGCCTAGTGAAATTGCTAGCGCAATCAATATTGCTACCTGTACCATCTCCATTCCCTTTTTGTTTCTTAACATTTTGTCCCCCTAATTTAGAATTGTATTACAGCAGGTGCAGCTGTGATGATTATAAGTGATAGTAACTGCAAGGCTAGAGGTAGTGAGAGTTTCAGCTCTGCAAGCTTAGCATTCTCTTCTGCATTTTTAATCCTTCTCTGCCAAAGATACTCCCCTTCTCTAGAAAGCTTTTCTCCTAGCTCAGTACCTTTATATTTACTATCAGCAATCATTGCTGTAATACGCGTTAGTTCTTTGATTTTTAATGACCTAGATTTTTCTCCGAGTATTTCCATCTCATCTCTTCCGCTAATCATCGCAAGTTCCTTTGCATCACTAATTAACTTAGATAATTCATTGGGAAATTCTTTGCTATATCCGTCTATCACCTTGCTCATCGCATCCTCATATACCATTCCGCAATTTAGAAATAGCTCAAGCTTTGTTCCAAGGCTGGTAAATTTCGGATTATATCATTTCTTTTATTCTGAGTCTCTTTCTTTTCCTTGTCCTTTTCAGTCCTGTAGGCAAATAGCATCACCATTGGTGCTGCTGCCATTATAATAGCGTAGTTTGTCTGCTTTGATCTAATGCTCCAATTAAGCCTAGTTCCATCATCTAACTGTTTAGGTAAGCTTATCATCTTATTTGCCTTTGTATTATTTTTTAGCTTTCTTATGATGTCTGATAGTTTAAGCTCAAGACTCTTGTCAACAGCTTTATCCTTTTTAGAATCCTTCTTATTTTTAACCGCCTTAAGATATACTGTTTTGCTTGCTTTATCGCTACCATTTGTCGCTGAAACCCTTATCTCCTCGCCTTCATTATTGCTATTTAGAGTTATTCCACTTAAGTTATCTCTGCTTCCTCTTATGCTGACAGCCTTCCTAGATCCAAATACAAATGACATCATGCTTATCCCAACGGAAATAACTATAACTAAAATCAAGAGTCTTTTCTTTCTCAGACAAAACTTGGTAAATTCAAATCCATAAATTTGTGATTTTTATTTTTGCCTGTACTAAACTTCAATTTTACATATCCTTTCTGATAAAAAAATAGCTGTAACTGATATAGAAAGTGCTAGCAGCATTATTATTTTTTTCCACCTGCACTTTCATACATAGGCTTTTATATAACTAGGAGAGCATATCCTGAGAAACAGTATTATTATCACTGGAATTACTGCTATTACTCTGCCTTCTATAATCTTTTGTTTGGCCAAAAGCTTAATACTATTTTCCATCTCTATCTTCTCACCAATAGTCTTTGCTGCGGCTTCAATAGCGACTATCATATCTCCGCCACTTGATGTACAGCCTCTGTATACCTCTGAAAACAGCTTTATGTCTTCTACTACACATCTTGCTGCAAGATCTTCCCAGAGAAACCGGATCACTAGCTGTGCTCTCTAACTTGCTACACATATCCTCAAGCTCTCCTAACATTATGGAGTCCTCATCAAAAATCTCTCTTAGCTTTTTGCACCCATCCTTCATTGCTGACTGCATACTTGAACCTATCGCAAATGAAGCACTGAAGCTGTACAGTAACTCCTTAAATTCATTTCTGAGTCTTATCTTTCGTTTTGCTATCATATAGCTCATATATCTTTGCGAAGCAAAGCCATAAGCTATTGGACTTATTACTACGGTTATAAGTGAATCTATATAAAGTAATCCTGCAAGTAATAAAAACCCTACTAATACCATAATCAAAGCAAGTCTCTCCTTATTGCTTAGCTTGTACTCGTTGTAATCCTGTATCATTTATCCCTCTTAATCTAAGCTTAATATCGTCGCTGAGCAAATTCTCAGTTCTAACAAGACTCATCTCATCAGATAGTTCATACAGCGGATTTAGAACATATTCTCCATCTCTATATCCTGTTAGCTCATTTACCTCTATAATCTTTCTTCTTCCACTTGGAAGTCTCTCCATATGTATCAAAATATCAATGGCTTCACAGATTTGCATTCTTATGGCATCAACCGGAATCTCAACAGCTGATAGATACATAGCCTCTATTCTCCTAAGCATTCCACATGTTGAATTTCCGTGTCCAGTTGAAAAACCACAATGTCCTGTGTTTAGTGCCTGAAGCATATCAAGAACCTCTCCCACCTCTTACCTCTCCAACCACTATTCTGTCTGGCCTCATTCTAAGACTTGACCTAATAAGGTCAGCCATATTTATTGCGCCCTTTCCTGCACTATTTGCGTTTCTACACTCCAGTCTGACAATGTTTGCTATGTTGTTTAGCTTAAGCTCTAGTGAATCCTCTATTACAATTACTCTTTCGTTTTCTGGAATATAGTCACTTATAGCGTTAAGTAATGTCGTCTTACCAGAAGAAGTACCACCGCTCACAAATATATTAAGACCTCCTCTTACCATAGTCCTTATATCATCTGCACATTCAGCACTAAGTCCACCTCCCTTTACCATCTCATCTAGAGAAATTTTGTTGTTACCAAACTTTCTTATGCTTAGACTCGGCCCTCCTATTGCTATATTTTTCATAACAGCATTAACCCTAGAGCCATCCTCAAGCCTAGCATCAAGTATCGGCTTAAACTCATTAATTTCTCTGTGAACTGAGGCAGCTATCCTCCTTATAACATGCTCTAATTCTTCTGTACTATCAAAGCAGTCATCTACCTTCTCAATACGTGAATCCACTTCTATAAAGATGGTATCAAAACCATTTACCATTATCTCATTCACATTGAGGTCAGAAAGATAGCTTAAGCTTCCGATATCACCTCTAAGCCTTCCAAATATACGATTTATAAGAAAAATGATATTGTCTATGGGTAGATCTTTAGCATCCTCTAAAACAATTTTCTCAATGCATTCCTTTGCCCTGTTATCATCTTCAATTCTATGCTCCATCAAAGTATTGGTTGCCTTTGCCAAAAGCTCCTCATACTGCTTTCTTTCAAACTTAGTATTAATATTCATCTATGCTCTAAGTATCTCCTCTAGAATGCTCTCTATCTCAAATCCATATTCATGGTCAAAACTTCTAAATGATAAATCCCTACAAAATGGAACCATAAAAGTCTTATCTTCATCGGTATTTTTCCCTGTCATATCGATGCCAATTTTATGTGTTTTAGCTCTTGGCTTTATATATTCAGATAGGAAATCGCAATTTACAAATATTGCATTATCAGAGCTCTCTGCAATTTCTATCGCCTGCCTACTAAGGCTTGTGCCTATATCGATAATCAAATATTCATAGCCCTTCTCATGAAGCCTTATCCTTATCTCATCTATCAGCGAAGCATCAAAATCATCAAGCCTTCCGTTTATCAAAGCAAGATTAAAATAACTTATACCGTGACTTTGATTTAAAAAAGAATCTATATCTAAATCCTTCCTCTGCTTAAGAGCATACATAAACTTAATAGCAGAAGAATCATCAAAATCTACGCATTTCTCACTCTTATCTAGACTTCCTCTAAGAAATTCTATAGCTCTATAATTACTGTGAGAGAGACTCAAGTATGCAGTCTTAATCCCAAACCTCACATCCATGATATAGCTAAAGGCCAGGGCGCTTGTGCTAGTACCGCAATAGCTCTTTTCGGATACAAAACTCATTAGTTTGCATTTGTTAAGTTCCTCAGTCCCAGGATTTTCCTTATATCCAAAAATAAATCTAAGCTTCTCAATGATTACTACAGAGCTTGAAAAGATATATAAAGTGCAGGCATCTGCTAAAAGAATCTCATCATCAGAATTCATGCTAAGCGCTACATGTCTTGTGTATTTATCTCTATCATATACATCAAAAGACAAAACAATACATCCCAGTAAAACATGCTCTGGTGGTTCCTCAATATATACATTAACTCCATCACAAAGGCAGAAACTCTTAGCTAGTCTGCTACTAAACTCCCTGTCACTATGTTTAATATATAACTGCATGTTTTCCATATTTTCCCATCTCCCTTACTGAAAGTCTAACTGCTTCCCCATAGATGGTCAATACCATTTTTTGGTAAATCTCAGTTTGTATTTTCAGCTTGATATTTGAATGGCACTCTGAATTATCGTGTGGGTGGACTATAAATTTTTGCACGAAAAAACTCCACTGCATTGCAGTGGAGCGTGGTTTATACTTGTTTGTCTGCTTATTTATAGCTTGATAAATATCTGAGCTTTGATACAAATAAAACCCCTGTTAGCTAAAATGCTCTATACAAATACTCTGCTGTCTAATCCTGTTTAGTCAATTCCTTAACTGATGATGCAAGTCCTGCAATGCTAGCAATCTCAGATGGAATAATAATCTTGGTTGCCTGTCCATCTGCTGCCTTAACAAATGAATCTAGGCTCTTAAGAGCGATAACCTCTTGGTTAGGCTGCGCTTCAACGAGCATTTTGATACCATCAGCTGTAGCCTGCTGTACCATTTTGATTGCCTGCGCTTCACCTTCAGCGGCGCAAATTGCAGCCTGCTTCTGAGCTTCTGCTTCCAAGATTGTTGCCTGCTTCTTAGCCTCAGCCTCAAGGATTGTAGCCTGCTTGTTACCCTCTGCTGTGAGGACTGCAGACTTTTTCTCACCCTCAGCTCTAATGATCGCTTCACGACGTTCACGCTCAGCTCTCATCTGCTTTCCATGGCTCTCTGGATATCTCCAGGAGGCGTAATATTCTTAACTTCTACACGGTTAATCTTGATTCCCCAAGGATCTGTAGCTTCATCTAGGACTACTCTGATTTTGGAGTTGATTGTTTCTCTACTTGTGAGAGATTCATCAAGCTCAAGGTCACCGATAATGTTTCTTAGTGTTGTAGCTGTTAGATTTTCGATAGCGTCCATTGGGCTTTCTACACCGTAAGCATATAGCTTAGGGTCAGTAATCTGAAAGTAGATAACTGTATCGATTTCCATGGTTACATTATCCTTAGTGATTACCGGCTGTGGCGGGAAGTCGATAACTTTCTCCTTCAGTGAAACCTTCCTTGCAATCTTATCGATTAGTGGAATTTTGAAGTGAAGTCCTACCTGCCATGTCTGGTGATAAGCTCCTAGTCTCTCAATTACATATGACTTTGCCTGAGGCACGATTCTTACATTGCTTGCGATTACTGCTACAGCGATCACAATGAATATAAGTCCAATAAAAATTTTTAGTATCTCTTCCATTGCAAACTCCTATTTAACTAACTCTCTTACAATAACTTTAACACCTTTTATTTCAAGAACTTCGACTTCTGCACCTGCTTTGATGACATCGTCATCGTTTTCGGGCATAGCACTCCATTCTTGTGTACCTACTCTAACGCGTCCATTTCCATCAAAATATATATCCGATATAGCTTTGCCACGCTCACCTATCAAGGTCATGGTATTTGTCTTGTATTCACCGGTCTTTAGCTTTTTGACAAATATCTTTCTCGTGAATGCGAGAAGGACTACTGAACGCATAGGAATATGACAAATTGTAGCCAAAACTCTGCACCTAGGATTCCTGCAATCAAAGCAGCTATGCTTCCTCCTGCAAACCAAATGGTTGTAAGACCAAGTGTTATGGCCTCTATAATCACAAATGCTAGTGCAAGCACAAGCCAAAATACGACTTGGCATACGGTTGATTCAAATATAAAATTCATACTCACCTCCGCAAGCTATGCTTGAATGCCTCTTTCGCTAAGTTCCTTCTCAATCTGCTCAAGCTCGAGTGGTCTCTTAGTCTTCTGAGTTGTAGTCTTGATTGTTGGCCTATCTGATAAGAAGAAGCGCTTAACCATCTTGTACGCAGGCATACTCTCATTAATCTTATCTAGGTCTTTATCAAACTGCTTTTCTAACTGTTCAACAGTTAAATTATTCTCACTTAGGTACTCTTTATTATATACTACTTTCATCCACAAAACCACATCGTTTTGGCGGTTTCTAGAGAATAACATGCACTCATCTACATAAGGAAGTAGCCCCACTAGATTCTCTATTTCTTCAGGGAAAACATTCTTTCCGTTCTTCATTACGATTACGTTCTTCTTACGTCCCATGAGCCATAGGAAATCATCATTATCAAAGCGAGCAAGGTCGCCTGTGTGGAACCATCCATCGACGATAACTTCTTTGGTTGCAGCCTCGTCATTGTAGTAGCCGAGCATTACATTTTCTCCACGAACTACAAGCTCTCCGATTCCGTTTTCGTCTGGACTATCGATTCTACCCTCAACAAAAAGGCATCAGCTTTCCGACTGAACCATGTCTTATATTAAACTGAGATTCACTGGCAATTGTTGGCGCAGTTTCTGTAAGTCCATATCCCTGAACTGTTAGAATCCCAAAATCGTTCATACCTTTTTGCTACGACTGGATCAAGCGCTGCCGCACCATTGATAATAAATCTTATTTTGCCTCCGAGCTGGTCGATTATAGACTTAAATACCTTGCGTCTTATGTTTATGCCAAATTTCTCTGAAATAGCACAGATTTTTAGTGCTTTTTCGATTTTGCCACCCATGCCCTGCTTTTCTGCGGCTTTGATAATCTTGCGATACATGTTCTCAAGGAGTAGTGGAACTGTCATCAAAACAGAAACCTCGTATTCCTTCATGTTTGTCAATATATATTTCAGTCCATCAAAGAAGGCATTCTTCATTCCCTGAGATATGAAAGTGATCATGCCCATCATTCCATAAATATGATGAAGCGGTAAAATCATGAGGTTTACATCATCTGGGAAGAATTCCTCTTCGAGGTTCATGCTGTAGTTTACAGACATGATGTTGCTGTGCGAGAGCATAACTGCCTTTGATGCAGATGTCGTTCCCGATGTAAATAGAAGGAATGACATAGCTTCTGGGTCTATAGAAGCCTCAGTATACTCAGTATAACCTGATTCTACAAGTTCCTTACCTCTATCTAAAAGATCATGTATGCAAAGACCTCCCTCAGGTGCAAAGTCCATACCTATTGCAACCTTAAGTGAAGTATTGCCCTCGTCCATGATTTCCTTGACAGTCTTGTAGCTCTTTTTATCGCAGAAGATGGCTGTGCATTCACTTCTCTGAAGAAGTCCGATAAGTTCATCCTTCTGAAGCATTTTATCAAGTGGAACAACTACGCTAAGTCCACATGCTGTTGCAAAATATGATAGACACCAGTGATAGCTGTTGTCTCCCAAGACAGCAAGTCTTGAGTTGTTATATCCAAGCTCCCAAAGAGCTGAGCCTAAATAGTTCATCTCATCTAAAAGCATCTTATATGTTGTATTTATATAGCTAACTTCTTTGTTACTTCCCCTTACCTTTGTCACATATGCAACTCTATCTGCATACTTTTCGGCAGAGTTTTTTAGAAGCTCTCTAAGATTCTCGAATCTATGAAATTTCTGCTCTAGACGCAGCTTTCTTTTATTCTTCATTATTGGCTTTCTCCTTATTTCATTTAAAAGATTCCATTTGATTAAGATTATCATTATTAACAGCCTATGTCAAATTGACTACATAAGTTTGATGTGATAAAGTTATTATAACTAATGTAAAAAAATCAAAAGAACAGAAACGAGGCGTTTTTATAATATGAAAAAGAGTTTTTTCCGGCGTACAACCTACAGGCAATATTCACTTAGGAAACTATCTAGGTGCACTGCGTCAGTTTGTTGAATTACAGGAGGACCACGAGTGTCTTTACTGCATAGTTGACCAACATGCAATCACCGTAAATCAGGATCCTAAGGAGCTAAGAGAGCACATACTCGACGTTGCAGCTTTATACCTTGCAATCGGAGTAGATCCAAAGCGTTCAATAGTATTTGTTCAGTCAGATGTTCCTGCTCACACGGAGCTTTCTTGGATTTTGACATGTAATTCATACACCGGCGAGCTCTATCGCATGACGCAGTTTAAGTCAAAGAGCCAGAACAAGGAATCCGCTCCAGCGGGACTTTGATGTACCCTGTCCTCATGGCAGCTGACATTCTTTTATATGATACAGATGTGGTTCCTGTCGGAAACGACCAGAAACAGCACATTGAGCTTTGCAGAAACATCGCAACTAGAATAAACAACACGAGAAAGAAAACCTTTGTGATTCCTGACGGTAGATTTATGAAGGAAGGAGCACGAGTTATGGCTCTTGATGACCCTACTCAGAAGATGAGTAAATCTGCACCAAATGTTCACAGCCGCATTTCTCTACTGGATGATGCTAACAAGATTAAAAAATCAATCATGAAGGCTACTACAGACTCTGAGGGAATTATCAAATTCGACATAGAGAATAAGCCAGGTGTAAGCAACCTTATCAATATTTACAGCGTGCTTTCAGGCGAGACGATTTCTGATATAGAAGCAAAGTACGAAGGCAAAGGCTATGGCGATTTTAAGAAGGACCTCGTAGAAATAACTGTAAACGCCCTTGCACCTATCAAAGAAAGATATGAACAGATCAGGCATTCAGATGAGCTTATCGAAATTCTAAAAGATGGTGCTGAAAGAGCGAATGCGATTGCAGACAAAACTATGAGAAGAGTCAAGGATAACTTTGGCCTTGGCCTAAAAAAATAGATATATTTTATATCAAAGATAAATAGCAAAATAAAACCTCTACATGCTGTAATCAGCGCTGTAGAGGTCTTTTTTTCCGTATTTATTTTCCGCTCGTATGCTTGGTTACGTGAACCGACTTTATCTCGTAGTGACCATCTTTTTCCTCTGGATTTCCAAAGTGGAAGATTGTCATGGTATCACCCTTCTTGAGCCCTACTTTCTGAGTAGTCTTTACATAAAACACATCCTTGGAGCTATATTCATCCTCGTCACCGTTATAGTTGCACTTTAGGATAGTCTCTTCTCCCTTGCTCTCCTGAGATACATATTTCACCTCTGTCTGATGAAGCAGCTGAGCAAAAATGAAAAGCCCTAGTGAAATTGAAAACACTACAACTGCAGTTACTATTCTTACCTTTGATCCTCTATCCATCGCGTTCTCCCTAAATTCTATGGTGCGCTCAGAGGGGATCGAACCCTCGCCACCACATTCGGAGTGTGGTACTCTATCCACTGAGCTATGAGCGCAAGCCTCTACTCCGAGTATAATAAATGTTCCTGTCTATATTACCACAGTAACAGCTAATTTTAAATATCAAACTTCGTATACCTTGTGCTCCACATTTCCAAAAATATCTAAAATGTTTATAGAAATTGGCGTCTTATCAGTCTTAAAACTGCTGAAGCATGTCTTAAGTTTTCCGCCCTCACTCACTTCGATAATCTCAGGCCTATGCACGCTTCCATCATAGTCAAAGTCTATACTCCACGCAAGGATAAGACTTAATGGATTCTCATCTATGAGAGTTTTTATCTTCTCTATTTCATCTTCTTCAAGCTTGCTCTCTGCCCTGTTAAGCTTTATGCTCTCAAGCTCGACCATAATCTCATATATTCCTGATACATCGTTCTTATCTGAACAAATATTTACTTTTGACTTTAGAGATGAAGTCTTTGGCTTTTTCGTATCAAGTATGGTAAAGCTAGCGTTTTCTTTGAAGAGCCTTGCCGTTGAAGTTGCAATTGCAAGCTTTCCGATGTCGGCTATAACAAAGCGTCTATCTAGCTTTGATGCTGCAGCGCCAACAGTTCCACTTCCACAGAAGAAGTCAGCAACTATATCGCCCTCATCTGTGAATGCCTCGATGATTCTATTTATGAGTTGCTCCGGCTTTTGGGTTGCATAACCCGTGCGCTCAGCCGAAGTTCTTCCAACCATATCGATGCTCCAGACATCCTTCATGTTAACCATGGTGTACCATCCGATGCCATCTTGAAATTCCTCAACACCTTTAAATCTATATGGCTTAAAGCCTCTGTTATATGACTTTTCCTTTTGTGGTCTAAACTTGAATTTCTTTGTCTTTGAATAGATCAAAATATTATCGTGTTTGCGCGAAAATCTTTTGTTAGTGCTACCGCCGGACTTATAGTTCCAAATTATCTCGTTTACGAAGTTTTCACTGCCAAAAATTTCATCGAGCAGTATTCTCGCATAATGAGACGCGTGCCAGTCTAGATGAAGGCAAAGCACACCATCATCACTTAAAAGTTCTCTCATCAAAGGAGCCTTGACGCAAGCATTTTTAGATACTCGGACATTCCATACGACCAGCTATCCTTATATGCTGTGTGCTTAAAGCTCTTTTCTCCAGCCTGAAGCACCGCATCATAGTCAGCCATTGAAAAGAATGGTGGATCGACATATATAAGGTTTATCTTTTGATTGAAGTTTTCATCAGCTATAAGACTTCTGATTACTGTCCTATTGTCACCCTGAATCAAAAGATTGTCACTAGGACTCTTGCTCAAAAGTCCCTCTGGCTTAATCTCTGCTCTAAGGTAAAGCTTCTTTGGTAAAGACTTCATACTCCTTTGATACATCTGACTTCCAGACCTATATATTCTGTTGATTTTAGCTAATAGTCCCATAGGATTCCCCCTACACTATAATCAAATCACCTTGCAAATCACACCGCCGCCGTAAACAATGTCACCATCGTACATTACAGCTGATTGACCAACTGTTATAGCCCTCTGCGGTTCATCAAAGATCACTCTCACCCTGTCATCTGAAAGCGGTATAACCCTAGCCTTGTTTTCTTTCTGACTGTATCTCACCTTTACATATAGAGTCATTTCTTCAGTAGGTGGCTCGCAGGCTATCCAGTTGAAATCACAGGCTTCAAACTCTTTCTTGAACAGGTCTTCATTTCTTCCAAGAATAACTTTGTTGTCAATAATATTCTTTTCGCAAACATACATAGGTTCCTTTAGTGCAAGTCCAAGACCCTTGCGTTGACCTATAGTATACTTGATAATTCCCTTATGTTCACCGAGTACCTCGCCGTCCTTATCTACAAACTCACCATGCGGATATTCCTTGCCTCTATATCTTGTTATGAAGCTGGCATAATCGCCATCTGGAACAAAGCAAATGTCCTGGCTGTCGCGTTTTCTTGCATTGATAAAGCCATGCTCCTCAGCTATACGTCTCACTTCTTCCTTGTCATCCATCTCGCCTAGTGGGAAAATTGTATGTGCTAGCTGCTCTTGAGTTATGGAATATAGAACATAGCTTTGGTCCTTATTCTTATCTACAGCCTTGAGAAGCTGATATCTTCCCGTTTCTTCATCAAAGCGCACTCGTGCATAGTGACCCGTTACGATGTAATCCTGACCAAGCTCCTTAGCTCTCTGATAGAGTCTTTTGAACTTGATATATCTATTGCAATCTATACAAGGATTAGGAGTCATACCTTCTTCGTAGGCATTTACAAATCTCTCTATAACCTCGTTTTCAAAGTCATCCTCAAAGTTAAAAACATAATACTTAATCCCGAGCTTATTTGCGACATTTCTCGCATCTTCAACATCGTCAAGACTGCAACATGTGTTACAGGCCTTTTCGCCTATCATCTCGTTGTCATAGAGCTTCATAGTAACTCCTATGGTTTCATATCCCATATTCTTTATTAGAAAGGCTGAAACACTGCTGTCTACACCTCCACTCATGGCAATCATAGCTCTCTTGTTTTCTCTATTATCTATTAATGGTGTTATCTGATTCATAAGCTTCCTCTCTAAGCTTGGTCGACAGTCTGTTAAGGAATTGTGCTGTCATTCCCCATATCACTATGCCCTCATACTCATAAATCGGTATTCTCATAGTGCCTCTCCTCCACTCGTAATCTGGAGGTATTCCCACCTTATCGTATGGGAATTCTCTTATATTTGTCTCATATTTTTCTCTATAGAATTCAGGATCATTTTCGACAAAATATGAAAGCGGTATCAAATATAATTCTTCTACTTCATCCTTTTCTATCTTTATCCTTTCATAGCTTGCCTCACTTATCTCAGCTATGAATGAATAAATGGTGAAATCGGCCTGTCCATAGAGCGTATCTCCTTGTGCCAGCAGCTTGATTTCGCTGACAGGAACGCCGATTTCTTCATTGCACTCGCGCAGCGCCGCCGCCTGCGGCGGCTCCCCGGCCTCAATGCGTCCGCCGGGGAAGCATATTTCGCCCGGCTGCGAAATATGCGCGGCGCGCTTCTCCAGGAGCACATGCATCTTCCCCTCTCGCTCCACGAGAGGGATTAAAACGGAGTAAAATCGATGCTCCTTGACAACGGCCTCGCTTTTATATCCTTTAAAAAAATCTCTTATATCCTCTGAACTATACATATATATTCTCCTGCGATAAATATCTAAATCGCATTATTTTTCACTTCATAATGTACACATAAGTGCTCTATTATTAACAGTAATAAGTATATCATATTTTGATATGTAAAGTGTAAAATTTCCGTTCTCATCCCATTTCAAGGCATTTTTTAGATAGCTCATAATTTGACAAGCCCATTTTGATAGGTTATATTTTATCTATTCAATTCGGAGGTACATCATGAACAACTTAGACCTTTTAACAAAGCACTAAATAAAATTTTTGAAGAGAAAAACTTTCCCGGAGTCAGCGTGTGCATTCGCGGTCCTAAGGGAATCGTATATGAGCATGGCTTTGGCCACATCGATATGGCAAAGAGCAGAGAAATTAACAAGGACACGATAATGGGCATAGCTTCCATGAGTAAATCCATGACCTCACTCGCCTGTGCAGTACTTCAGGCAGAAGGAAAGCTCAACTTCTCAGATCCTGTGACTGACTACTTTCCTCAGTTTCGTATTCCTGGAACGCCAAGAGAAAGCGTTACACTGAGACATCTTGCTATGCATACTGCTGGAGTTCCACCTATTGCACCACTTGAATGGTCAATTGTAATGAATACTCCAGGAAGAGATTCCGAATACGAAAGAGAGCTAAAAAAGAGCGCTCCTAATAAGATGGATACGATAGAAGATATCATCGATTTCATTGCAAATAGCGGAGCTTACGAACCACTTGGGGCTCCTGGAGAATATATGAGCTACTCCAATGATGCCTATGCTATTTTGTCTTATGTAGTGGATAAGGCTGCAGGACAGAGCCTTGAGTGCTTTCTTGAGGAACGTATATTTAGGCCTCTTGGCATGACTAGAACCGTGCTAGACCTAGATGGTAGCGAAGCTAATAAGCTTGGAAGTGACGGTAATATTACGGAGCTATTTGAAAAGGACGAAGACGGCAACCTCTACTCAGATAGAGTATGGTCAGTTTTACCGCCATTTAGAGGCTGTGCCTGCGTAAAATCCACAGCAGATGATATGGCTAAATACTATCTTATGATTGCTCAAAACGGCGTTTACGAAGGAAAACAAATAATCCCTGCTGAAGCAGTTGAAATCCTTATCGGAAGAGAGTTTCCTGAGAGACAAAGACCTTTCTACTGCTTTGGTCTAAATAAGAGACTTATGGCTGACCGCGTTCTCTGTGAACATGCAGGTGGTCTTCATGGAGTTTCCACAAATGGTGGCCTAGTAAGAGCTGAAGCTAATCTTCCTGGCTATGGTCTTGCGGTTTTGTGTAATGAGAGCGAAGTATCTACAGAGAATATGTTCTACGCATGCTATAACCTAGTTTTAGGGCTAGAGCTAGACCTTGTTCATCGCTGGTTTATCCCTTCAGGCAAGAAATTCCTCGATCCTGAAATGATAGTTGGAAAATACATATGTAGAGAAGCAAATCCTGCATATAACATAGTTACACTTACAGAAGACTTTGAGCTTCACGCAGAATATCAAGGCGAGCCACTTGAGCTTCACCTATGCTACGGCACCCTTTTCAGTGCAAGAACAAAAGATGACCCAGATACCCATTACACATCCATGGAATTCTTTGTCAGAAATGGTAAGGCCTGGGGCGTTAGATGCGGAACCCGTATCTACCAGAGAATCGAAGAATAAATAGACACTCTAAATTATCGTGTGGGTGATTTTCACCCATTTTTTTATGCGTGTAGGTGGGCTCTAAATTATCGTGCGGGTGCAAAAAATCCATCCATAACAGGATGAATTTAAGAGAAATGATATTCAAGACTTTTCCTGAACTATCTAAAGCATATTGTCTTAAAGAGCTTCATCATATGAATAAAGACTGCTCATATGATGAAGCTACCAACCTTTATGATGATAGGAAACTATCTAACTCATTCACTGAAAATATTAACGGAAAACTGCGTACTTATCTGGCAGTATCTAGATTTTAATCGCTTCAAAAAGAGAATGAGCATTCAAAAAGCGCTTCAAGCATTTGAGCTTGAAGTACTCTTGATTTCATTGGTACCCACACAATAATTTTTGAGTTCGCTTTTTCAAACTCAATTTTTTTATCAAAACTCAATACTCAAAATATGTATCAACTCTAGAAAACTATATCATAAAGAAGCGTTTAAAAGAGTGTCTAAATCGCTTCCACTTCTGTTGGTCGATGTAATAACCTTTGTCGCTCTTTATTACAACACCCTCCTTTAACAGCAATGAAAGAGTTCTGAGGTTAACCTCTTTACTCCCCAATACCATGTTCTCGGACAGCGATTGACTTTCAGAAAATGCTGCTTTCTCATAAAAACAATTTCGCAATTTTATTTTGTCTTCTTGTGATAACTTCTGCTCCAAATCCCATGATTACATTGCCTCCTTAACCATTAAATAAATCTATTAGATCATTTTTCCTGTATTTTTTTATATCAATTCCTATGTATTTTTTTCATAGTATTCCTCCTTCTCATTAACTGAAACTAATTTATTTCGGTAAGCTTTCTCTATTAGATGAACTTATACTCCTATTGTATCATTTTTTTGTCTGATTCCTATCATTTACACTTTTTTTCCACAAATATTCCTATCATTTTCAATCATCAATCTGTCTAAAAATGGCTTATCCTCAACTCTAACTACTATTAGCTTTTTGTCTCCAATCTACATTCCCTACAATATGGATTATAGTCATAGTTTATACATGATTGATCGGTATATTTTTTTCTATTCTATTTTCAAATTCAGATAAAATGTTTCGTTTGTTTTTCTCATTTACTATTTTTCTAACTTTCCTCTATTATAATCTCTTTAATGTTTATTTTCTTTCATCTAGTACTTAGTAGAACAGGGATCATTTCTTTTTATGGCTATCATATACATTATAACCACTCTAAATAGTATAATAGAGGACATTCCAATTTCATAGGATTTTTCAATTTCACAACATATTTTTCCGTTGTTTTTTTACAGATATTACACTGATTACAAGCTGAAAACAGATTGACAATACTTGACATTTTCTATATACTTTTTTTCATGCAATATGGTAATTTACAATTCATGTTAAATAAAGGAGGAAACTATGGCAAAAAAATTTTATTTAGTCCAAGTAAATATGTACAAGGTGCAGGAGAGCTTGCTCGATTAGCAAGTCATATCGAATCGTTGGGCAAAACTGCTCTTATTATTATTACTGAATCAGGTTTCAAAAGAGTTGGTGAAAAGATAGAAAGTAGTTTCAAAGAAAGCAATTGCAGTATGGAGGTTTGCCATTTTAATGGAGAGTGTTCTGAAGTAGAGGTAAATCGTATTATCGATAAATATGTTACAAACGGTTCTTGCGATATTATTGTTGGAATCGGTGGAGGAAAGATTGTTGATACCGCAAAAGCTGTTGCATACTATACTAAAAAACCCGTTGTTGTATGTCCAACCATCGCATCTACAGACGCTCCATGTAGTGCTTTGTCTGTATTATACACAGAAGAAGGAGTATTCGATAAATATCTCTTCTTACCTCAAAACCCTAATATGGTTATGATGGATACCGAAATTATTTCAAAATCTCCTGTAAGACTTACCGTGGCAGGAATTGGCGATGCATTGGCAACCTACTATGAAGCTCGTGCTTGCAAAATAAGCGGTGCAACTTCTTGTGCAGGCGGCAAAACAACTCAAGCTGCTATGGCGCTTGCTTCTCTATGTTTAGACACTCTGTTAAAAGAAGGATTGAAAGCAAAAATTGCTTTGGAAGCTGGCGCTTGTACAGAAGCGGTTGAAAATATCATCGAAGCGAATACACTATTGAGCGGAATTGGATTTGAATCAGCTGGACTGGCAGGAGCTCATGCAATTCATAACGGTTTAACTGTATTAGAAGAATGTCACCATATGTATCATGGTGAAAAAGTTGCTTTCGGAACAGTAACACAGTTAGTTTTGGAAAACGCTGAAAAAGAAGAAATTGAAAAAATCTACAAATTCTGTATTGAAATCGGACTTCCTGTTACATTGGCTCAATTAGGAGCAACTGATGTTACAAAAGAACAACTGTTAGAAGTAGCAAAAGCTGCTTGTGTTGAAGGTGAAACAATTCATAACATGCCTTTTGAAGTAACTTCTGACAAAGTTTATAACGCATTGATTACAGCAGATGCATTAGGCAAATATTATTTACAAAAAAATTTGCACAATAATTTTTTTGCATTATATCGTAAACAACACAATGTTGTGTTTCTCAAAAAGAACTACACTCTTTCTGCTTGAAAGTCTGTAGTTCTTTTTTTCTTGTCATAAATTGTATTTTTTTCCGAATAACAAGAACGATACATAATCTTTTTTTCTCATTTTTTTCATAAAAAGCTTGTATCATTCGAAATGTTAAAACTTATGATGTCTATAACTTGACGAATATAAGGAAAATCGGGAAACAATAAGCTATAATATTTCACTTCATCCAGTATTCCATCAAGTCATGGATATGCTAGACAGAGAGCGTTTTGTCAAGTACCTTTTTTGATTTATTGACGCTTTTATTTTGAAAAAATAAATAAGAAAAAAACAGCAAACCTTTGTGATTTACTGTTTCTAAAATTATTCTATTCAATTAGGCAAACTGAGAGTTGTTCTAAGTCTTCTCGGTTGCACCTTCCTGCCCTTCGGACAAGAAGTCTCCCTCTTCAAAGAGCTCAGTCACTTTCTGTTTAGCGATTTCTTTTTCCGGTATTTTCTGTCCCTCGGATTTCCTCATGATAGAAATAATCCACAATCACCGGATGTCCCTGCGTGACCCTACCATAAGGCATTTCATTATCCACAAAGAGACAATCATACTTCTTAGCCATTTTCTCAGCTTTTACTTCAAGCGCTTCAAAGTAGCTGCGGTTATGCTTGTTATAGATCTCATCGTAAAGCGGTACAAGATCAGGATATTTTTCGGCGATATAATCCATGATCGTCTTTTTGAAGTCGCCCCGAAGATTGAGGTTTTCGAGCCAGAACAGATCGCACTGATCCTTTACCCTCTCAAAGATGGCTTCAAAGTCCGTAATCCCGGGGAATACCGGGGATACGAAACAGACTGTACGGATTCCTGCGTCATATACCTGCTTCATAGCAGCGATACGCCGCTCAATGCTCGAAGCAGAGTCCATATCGTTCTTGAAATTTTCATCCAGTGTGTTGATCGACCATGAAACGGTCACTCGTCCAAGCTTCTTCAGCAGATCAATATCCCTTACCACAAGATCAGACTTTGTGCATATCAGAATATCTGCGTCACTGCCAATCAACTGCTTCAGAAGTTTTCTGGTATTCCCGAATTGCTCCTCCTGTGGAATGTAGCCATCCGTTACAGAACCGATGACCACCCGCTGTCCGGCATATTTCTTCGGATTTTTAATTTCCGGCCAATGCTTCACATCAAGGAAAGTGCCCCATTCCTCCGTGTGTCCAGTAAAGCGCTTCATAAAAGAAGCATAGCAATACTTGCAGGCATGTGTACAGCCCACATAGGGATTGACCGAGTAACCGCCTACCGGCAGACCGGACTTGGTCATAATGTTTTTTGTTTCTACCTCGTCAATGAGGATTCCATCGATTACTTCTGCCATCTTTTCTGTACCTCCAACACTTTATTGAATTCTTCCGGCATTTCCTGAATCATATTTTCATCCCCTATGATATGGACAAGGTCTTCCTTCATAAACACCGGAACACCGAGCTTATGTGCCTGGTCCGTTAGAGACCATGCCCATTCCGGCTCCGTATGAATCTTCCTGCTCTGAGCTCCGGTCATGGTGCCGACAACGATCCAATTGATTCCGGAAAGGTCAACTATGCCGGGATCGTCGAATAACGGTTCAAAGGTAACATGGTAGTGTTTTGCTCTGACATTTTCCCGAAGCGCATCAATACGCCACAATTCTGCTTTCCTCGTCACCGTAACGCCAAACCATGCGTTTTCCAGATCTGTATCAAACTCCAGCAAATCAGGTCTCTTGGTAAGGAGCAGGAACTGATGCTGTGGATTTTCACGGATCTTTGCAAATACCTCTTCTCTCCATTCCGGCTTCCATCCGGATAGATCGCTCATGCCGGTAAGAAGAAAGTTCTGCGGACGTTTCTTTTCCATCATCTTGAGCTTACCCGGAAAGAATTCAGGGTCAGCGAAGTCATCAATCATATGCCAGCGTTTCACATTGTTGCGGGCATAGCAATATGCACACCCCACTGTACAGCCGATGACAATATTCATGTTTTGAATCTGATCTTTGATACAAATACTCATAACTTCTACCACTCCTCAAGATTCTTTCTGATACGGTCGAGGCATACCTCAAACTGAGTGATTTCTTCCTCTGAAAAACCTTTGTAGTAAATACTGCCCATCTCATCAGATACAGAATTGTACTCGTCCTTTAAGGAATGTGCTTTCTCAGTCAGAAACAATAGTGTTTTCCTTTTGTCCGTTTCAGACGGAACGCGTCTTATCAGCCCTTGATTTTCCATTCTTTCCAGCATCGTAGTAAGAGAAGTTATCGCTAATCCACATTTAATCGAGAGTGACCCAATCGGGATTCCATCCTCCTGCCACAGCACATAAAGAATACGCCCCTGGGCTCCATTGAACGCATCAATATTCTTTTCGCTGAGAATCTTCTCAAAAATCCGGTCTCCAAGTTGTTTTATTTTGGTGATAAGAAATCCACCATTTGTTTTCATGTAAAAGCTCCTATATAGTATTTTATTTTAAATAATACTATATAGGAGCTTTGTTGTCAACAGTTTGTATGTCTAAATAGAGATAAATTCCTGTTCAGTTAATATTATGCAACCCAAGGCTTTTTGAAAAAGATTCCAAATAAAAGATGAAAACAATTCTACATTCAGATCAAGGTTGGCAATATCAAATGAAGATATACCACATTTTAACGTTGAAATTTGAATGTGTTCAGAAGTCTTTATCAACACTTTTTTTGTCCACCCTTAATCTTCTTTCAAAAAGATTAAATCGCCATACACATTGGAAGTTCAATGTATATAACGATTTTTTTATCAATACTTTTTTGTCCTATAGCCCTATAAACAAAAATTAGAGGAGGCTAAACCTCCTCTTTTGCTTTTATGAACTTATTAGTGTCTTAGTTCAAAACCTCGTAGTCTGCGAAGTCTACACCAATCATCTCTTCCTTCTCTGCGCTTAGGCTTACAACGAAGTCCATACCGTAGTCCTTAGAGATATTCTTTAGTCTTGTCAAGAACTCTGGTAGATCTCCGAGTGAGAAATCAGCATGCTTAAGTATGCTGTCTATGTAAATAGTCTTGATATCGTGATCAGAACTTATGATTCCATATAAAAATCCGATGTATTCGTCGCTATTTGTTACATGCTCATAATCCTCCATGCAAACGACTCTGATCTTATACTTAAGGTCATACATCAGACGGGCATTCTTGTTGATAAAAATGATGTTACCATCACTCTTTTCAGCTTCAGTATTTGCAAGTTCAATCATCATTTTGGTCTTTCCTGTTCCCTTGTGACCAATCAATAGTTTAACCATAATGCAGTCCTCCTAACATTTTGTTATCGCTATTATACACTAAGTATCATAAGTATTCAACGACAATTTTGTAAAAACAATTTTTGTAAATTTAATAATATTTTTTTCATATAATCAAAGCTAGTCATTATGTTTTGATATACTACCTCATAATCTTTGTTTTTAATCACTTATAACTTGCTTAAAAATCTTAAAGCGGATTTTCTACCCTTTTCAATTTTGGATTCATCTACATCCTCTACTGCAGATGAACTCACCCACTTTTTATCGTATAGTGTCTGTACTGATTCCAAGATGAGTCCGCAGGCCTGCATATCCTTTTCATCTGCTAATACCTTTGCAAATGCATCCTTTGATGCTTCACATATCTCTTCCTTTCCTATCCCATGAAATGATAACTGCATGAGACTTGAAGCAGACCAAACCCTGCAAAGCACATCATCTTCGCTGAGCATCTGTCTAGTCAGAAAGCTTATTTCATTTGATGTCCCAACCCAGCCAAGTGCTATGATTAGTTTCCTTCTTAGAATTTTATCGCAAGTTTTGATGTCAGATATGAGAATAGGAATAAGCCTTTCGCAAAATCCTGTATAAAATTCCCTATGTCTTGATTTTGATAGAATCTCAGCTATCAAGTATTCTGTTAGAACTTTGATAACTTCATCTTCGGCTTCGGAAATCTTTTTAAATAAAAATTCAAGTCCATCAGGTCCGTGCCTATCAAAGCTATTTTCTAGGTAAAGTCTTCTTCCTGACTTCCATGAATCACATATCAGCTTGTAGTGGTAGTCTATCTCACCACTTGCTCCTAGAGCCGCGATGAATTTAATTCTATCTCCATCTGGAAAGTCTTTGATAGCTAATTCATCATATGCTTTTTCTAAAGTTTCTCTTACATCACTCATTATTAAGCCTCAGCTGTCCGCAAGCAGCGTCTATATCATCACCTAGTTCTCGCCTTATGGTCGCAGGGATTCCTACCTCTTCCAAAGCCTTTTGAAACTCAAAGGCCTTGCTCTTGCTAACGGTTGCAAATCCGCTGTCCTTAACTTCATTTAATGGAATTAAATTGACATGACAGAGTTTTCCCTTTAGCAGCCCAGCAAGTCTCTTCGCGCTCTGCACGCTGTCATTTACCCCACTTACAAGAGTATACTCGTAGGTTATTCTGCGATTTGTCTTTTCGGTGTACTCGTCGCAGGCCTTTAAGACGTCTTTAATGCTGTACCTGTTATTAATTGGCATGATAGCACTTCTATCTTCATCGCTAGATGCGTGGAGCGAAATTGCAAGATTAACCTGATTGAAATCTTCGGCAAAGTTTAGAATCATGGGAACTATACCACATGTTGAAACAGTTATATTTCTCATGCCGATTCCAAGCCCCTTTGGTTCATTGACTATCCTGAGAAACTTTGATAGGTTCTCATAGTTATCAAATGGCTCTCCACTGCCCATAACGACGATATGACCAATTTTTCACCGGTATCCTCCTGAGCAGCCATGATCTGCGAAACCATCTCTCCAGCTGTCAAATTTCTTGCTAGTCCCTTAATCGTGGACGCACAAAATCTGCAGCCCATCCGGCATCCTGCCTGCGATGAGACGCAGATTGAGTTTCCGAACTTATATTTCATGAAAACGCATTCTATGGTGTTTCCATCTGAAAGCTCAAGTAGATACTTGCGAGTTCCGTCAAGCTTTGATTTTTGGACAGTTCGTATATTAAGTTTTTCGAGGTATGCCTTGTCTTCGAGCTCATAGAGCAAAGCTTCCGGAAGATTATTCATCTCCCGAAAGCTTTTCTTGCCCTTATATATCCAGTCAAATATCTGCGCGCCTCTAAATGCAGGCACGCCGATACTGATGGCGAAGTCCTTCAGCTCATTTAAGGTCATACTCCTCAAATCAACTCGTTCAGACATTCTATTTCCTCACTACGCAGATTCCTGTCTTGTGACCATTGATGTCAAAGCTCTCCTCTGTCTTTGCAAATTCAACTGTATCTGCTAGAGTTTCGTCCTTGATGTAGTCAGCAAACTCCTTAACAGCCTCGCAAACCTCTTCGTCTGCTTCAAGAACAATATCGATTCTATCCATCATCTCAAAGTCGTTCTGCTTACGTAGCTGCTGTACCTTTGAAACAACTTCTCTTGCAAGTCCTTCCTTAACTAGCTCTGGTGTTAGAACTGTGTCAAGTATTGTAAATACGTTGTTTTCCATAGCTACTGCAAATCCATCCTTAGCGCTGATTCTTACATCAACAAAGTCCTTAGGAACATTTACAACTTCGCCAGCTACAGTCATCTCTACTTCGCCCTTTGCTTCTAGCTCAGCCACAAACTCAGCAGCGTCTAACTTTGCTAGCTCATCTCCAAACTGCTTGATGTTCTTTCCTAGAACTGGTCCAGCAACCTTGAAGTTTGGCTTTAGAGATAGGTTCATGTACTCACCTAGCTCATCAGCAAATACAACATTTTTGACGTTAAGCTCTTCCATTACTAGGTCTGTAAGGTCAGCAACAAGTGGCTTGTACTTTCCATCTACGAGTATCTCGTTAAGTGGCTGTCTAACCTTGATTCTCTCTTTTTTTCACGAGCACCACGTCCAAGAGTTACAAAGCTTCTTACTAGGTCCATACGCTCCTCAACTTTGTTGTCTATGAGAGCTTCATTGCACTCAGGTAGATATGCTGTATGAACAGTTTCCTCTCCTGTTAGCTTTGTATAAATTTCGTCAGAGATGAACGGAGCAAATGGCGCAATCATGAGTGATACACCTACCAATACCTCGAAGGTTGTTGCATAAACGCTCATCTTATCTTCTGTCATTTCGCTTCCGTAGAATCTTCTTCTAGCACGTCTAATGTACCAGTTTGAGAAGTCCTCGCTGACAAATTCAGTAAGTGCTCTAACAGTCTTCATATGGTCGTAGTTATCCATATGCTCTCTAACTTCTTTTACAAGCTTGTTATATCTTGAGAGTATCCATCTATCTAGCTCTGGTCTCATGTCGTATGCTAGCTCTAGATTTGCTACATCAAGATCATCCTGATTTGAATATAGTACAAAGAAGTTATATACGTTTCTAAGTGTTCCAAAGAACTTGCTTACAACGTCCTTAAGTCCATCTTCGTCAAACTTTGTTGGTGTCCAAGCTGGCGATACTGAAAGCAAGTACCATCTTGTAGCATCTGCTCCGTACTGGTCAAAGAGTTCAAATGGCGAAACTGTATTTCCCTTGGACTTACTCATCTTCTTGCCATTCTTATCAAGGATGAGGTCGTTAACTAGAACATTCTTATATGGTGACTTACCCATGATGAATGTCGAGATTGCCATTAGTGAATAGAACCAACCTCTTGTCTGGTCGATACCTTCACAGATGAAGTCAGCTGGGAAGAGTTTCTCTTCGAAGTGCTCTGTATTCTCAAACGGATAGTGCCACTGTGCAAATGGCATTGCTCCTGAGTCGAACCAGCAGTCCATAACTTCTACTATTCTTGTCATTTCCTTTCCGCAGTGTGGGCACTTTAAGTGTACATCATCAACATACGGACGGTGTAGCTCTATGCTCTCATCGATATTTTCTACAGCCTTCTCAACTAGCTCTGCACGGCTTCCTACGCACTCAAGGTGACCGCAGTCGCACTTCCAGATTGGGATTGGAGTTCCCCAATATCTAGATCTAGAGATTGCCCAGTCCTTAACATCTGCTAGCCAGTTTCCGAATCTCTTCTCACCTACGAAAGGTGGATACCAGTTTACTGTATTGTTATTAGCAACAAGCTGATCCTTAAGATCGCTCATCTTGATATACCAGCTCTGTCTAGCATAGTAAACTAGAGGTGTTCCGCATCTCCAGCAGTGTGGATAGTTATGTTCTATCTTCTGCTTAGAAAATACCTTATCATCTAGGTACTTGATGATTTCTACATCAAGACCATCCTCCATTATGAAGTGACCCTTCCATGGAGTTTCAGTATAGCAACCCTGCTCGTCGACTGGCTGAAGGAACGCCGCTCCATACTTCTTACCACACTGGTAGTCGTCCTCACCAAATGCAGGAGCTGTATGTACGATACCTGTACCATCTTCGATAGATACATAGTCCATGCATGTAACAAAGAAAGCCTTGTCACCTTCCTTAACCTGACAGAAAGGCATGAGCTGCTCGTACTCCATGTATTCAAGGTCTTTACCCTTCATACGCTCAACTACCTCATAGTTGCCTTCGCCAAGAACTCTATCGGCAAGAGCCTCTACTAGGTAGAAGTAATTTCCTTCATCATTACCATTTAGCATCTTAACCTTGACATAATCAAAGTCAGGACCTACTGTAAGCATTGTGTTTGCTGCAAGTGTCCAAGCAGTTGTTGTCCAAGCTAGGAAATACTCGTTATCAGTTCCCTTCTTCTTGAACTTAACAACAAGAGTATTTACCTTAACCTCCTTATATCCCTGAGCTACTTCGTGTGAAGCAAGTCCTGTTCCGCATCTTGGGCAGTAAGGAAGAATCTTGTGTCCTTCATAGATGAGTCCCTTATCAAAGAACTTCTTTAGGATCCACCATCCGCTCTCTATATAGTCGTTGTTAAGTGTGATATATGGATCATCAAGGTCAACAAGATATGCCATTCTCTCTGTCATCTCTCTCCACTTATCTGTATAAGTGAAAACAGACTCACGGCACTTTTCGTTAAACTCCTTGATTCCGTACTTTTCTATATCCTGCTTGCCGTTCATGTTGAGCTGCTTCTCAACTTCGATTTCTACAGGAAGTCCGTGTGTATCCCAACCAGCCTTACGATTAACCTGGTAACCCTTCATTGTCCAGTATCTACAAACGGAATCCTTAAGTGTTCTTGCCATTACATGGTGTATTCCTGGCATTCCGTTAGCCGTTGGAGGTCCCTCGTAAAAGACATATTTTGGTTTCCCCTCGCGTGCTGTTACGCACTTCTTTAGTAAATCCTCTCTTTTCCACTTCTCAACCTGTTCCTGCTGAACTTCAGCTACAGGCTGTTCGGATAATCTCTCAAACATACTTCTCTCCTTCAAAAAAATTAATCCCTATACAGAAAAAACTGCATAGGGACGATTATCAAACCGCGGTACCACCCTAGTTGCTTACCTCTGACAAGGTGCCTCTCATTAAAGTGTCAGGCTCCAGAGTGATATTCGTATTTAGGTTCACCGCAAATCTCTCAGCAATTGATCTACTCTCTGTAAGGGTCTTAGCCTAAACCTACTTTGTCTCCTTCATAGCCTAAATATTAAGCTTTAGCCGAGCTCAAACTCGACTATATGCTATATTAACATCTCGCAGATAAGATTTCAAGTTATTTTTGTAAAAAAAAATAAGATATTATAAGATAATTTGTATACTCCATATAATCCCCATAAACAAAGCAAAAGCCCTGTGATGTACAGGGCTTAGGTTAGTTATTTATTTTGCTCTCTCTAGGTTGATACGGTTCTGCTTGTCGATTTCGTAAACTCTTACCTTTACTTCATCTCCAACATTCATAACATCCTCAACCTTCTCTACGCGGTGGTCTGCCATCTTTGAGATGTGCAACAGACCTTCCTTACCAGGAAGAATCTCGATGAAAGCACCAAAGCTCATAATCTTTGTTACCTTACCCTCATATGTCTGGCCAACTTCTGCGTCCTTAGTTAGAAGCTCAATCTCGCGCTTAGCAGCCTCTGCTCCAGCCATGTCTGAGCTGTAGATGCTGATAAGTCCTGATGCATCTTCTGCGATGTCAATCTTAACACCAGTCTCATCGATGATTCTGTTGATTGTCTTTCCACCAGGTCCGATGACTATTCTGATCTTATCAGGATCAATCATCATATTGATGCTTCTTGGAGCGTACTTAGACATCTCCTTGCGTGGCTCAGGAATTTCCTCAAGCATTACATCTAGGATGTGAGCTCTACCTTCCTTAGCCTGTGCAAGAGCCTTCTCTAGGATTTCTCTTGAAAGACCGTGAATCTTGATATCCATCTGGATAGCTGTTACACCGACTTCTGTACCTGTAACCTTAAAGTCCATATCTCCAAGGAAGTCTTCCATTCCCTGAATATCACTTAGGACAGCGATTTTCTGGCTGCCGTCTTCCTCTGTTCTTGAAATAAGTCCCATAGCGATACCTGAAACAGGTCTCTTAATTGGAACGCCAGCATCCATAAGTGCAAGAGTTGATCCACATGTTGAACCCATCGAGCTTGATCCGTTTGATGAAAGTACATCCGAAACGACTCTTAGTGCGTATGGGAACTCTTCAACTGGTGGAATTACTGGAAGAAGCGCTCTCTCAGCAAGTGCTCCGTGTCCAATCTCTCTTCTTCCTGGGCTTCTTGGTGATTTAGCTTCACCTGTACAGTAGCCTGGGAAGTTATAGTGGTGCATATATCTCTTCTCTGTCTGCTCTGTGATACCATCGATCATCTGAGCTTCGCTAGAAGGTGCAAGTGTGCATGTTGACATTACCTGAGTCTGCCCTCTTGTGAAAAGTCCGCTTCCGTGTACTCTTGGAAGAAGTCCAGTCTCACACCATACAGGTCTAATCTCCGTGGTCTTACGATTGTCAGGTCTGATACCTTCATCAAGAATCATATTTCTTACGGATTCCTTAGTTATGTTGTAAAGAACAGCTGCGATGTCCTTCTCGTTGTCAGGGTAAATCTCAGCGAAGTGTTCCTTTGTCTCTACTTCTACAGCATCCATGTTATCTAGACGCTCAAGCTTATCAAATGTATGAATAGCCTCCTGCATTCTGCCTGTAGCATATGCTCTTACTGCAGCATCGATATCCTCTGGAATCTGCTTTATTACGAGTTCCTTCTTAGGCTTACCAACCTCTGCTACAATCTCATCGATAAACTCAACGAGTTTCTTGATTTCTTCGTGTCCGAAGAAGATAGCATCAAGCATTACTTCTTCTGAAACTTCGTCAGCTCCGGCTTCTACCATCATGATAGCATCCTTGGTTCCTGCAACTGTTAGGTTGATGTCTGACTGCTCTCTCTGCTCAAGTGTAGGGTTGATGATGAATCTTCCATCAACTCTGCCGACTCTTACTGCAGCGATAGGTCCTTCCCATGGAATGTCAGATGTAGCGATAGCAACCGATGCACCTACCATAGCCATGATATCAGTCTCGCAGTCAAGGTCAACTGACATTACTGTTGCAACAACTACTACGTCGTTGTGGTATCCCTTAGGGAAAAGCGGACGAAGAGGTCTGTCCATAAGTCTTGAGCTTAGGATTGCCTTCTCGCTAGGTCTTCCCTCTCTTCTGATAAATCCTCCAGGAATCTTACCTGAAGCATACATCTTCTCTTCGTAATCGCATGAAAGAGGTAAAAAGTCGATATCCTCTCTTGCTTCCTTAGAAGCGCAGACTGTAACGCTGACAACGGACTCACCGTACTTAACCATAACCTGGCCGTTTGCCTGCTCACAAATCTTTCCGAGTTCAAACTCTAAAAGTCTTCCTCCAACTGCGGTCTTAAATGTTCTGTAATCTGTAAATCTTGCCATTAATAAACAACTCCTTCCTGTTTATCCTATTCCAAGGCAATAACTTCTGGCATCTCAGTCACTTTATCTGATTTGCCTAAAAAAAGCGAGGTCTTAGACCTCGCTAACATACTTAGTATAACTACTTTCTCAAGCCTAGACGAGCAATAAGATTTCTATATCTTTCTATATCTACGTTCTTGAGGTAGTTAAGAAGGTTTCTTCTCTGTCCGACCATCTTAAGTAGTCCGCGTCTTGAGTGGTGGTCCTTCTTATGAACCTTAAGGTGCTCGTTCAAATCGTTGATTCTTGCTGTTAGTACAGCTACCTGAACCTCTGGAGAACCTGTATCTCCTTCTTTAGTTGCGTATTCGCTGATAATTGCAGCTTTCTGATCTTTAGTTATCATGTACTTTCTCCTTTTTATTAAATACGCTTTTGTCGAGAATGCGTTGGAGTGTCGCAAAACCAAACAAAAGTAAATTACTAAACAATGTTATCACGTTATGCGTTAAATTGCAAGTGATTTATTTATCCCTAGCTCATTAGCTATAATAGCGGAAAACTCCCTTAACCTTACCGAGAATCTTGACGTCTCTAACGATTATTGGGCTCATATCATCGTTCTCAGGCTGAAGTCTGATGTGATCCTTCTCCTTGTAGAAAGTCTTGACTGTAGCCTCGCTCTCAAAACCGTCTACCATTGCGACAACAATCTCTCCATTGCGGGCAGTCTGTCTCTGTTCAACCAAAATAAGATCTCCATCAAAGATACCTGCGTTTATCATGCTCTCGCCCTTAACCTTGAGCATGAAGTTATTGCCAGAAACGTATCTAGCTGGAACTGGAAAGCAGTCATCTACATGTTGCTCTGCAGTTATAGGTGTACCTGCAGCTATAGTTCCAACAACTGGTACATTGATTATCTCTTCGTTGACTGGTTCTAGCTCTGGCTCCTTGACAGGCTTATGTGTTTCTCTACCCACTATTACAAGAGTTCTAGGCTTAGCTGGGTCCTTCTTAACATAACCCTGCTGCGCGAGACTCTCAAGATCGTTATGCACTGTTGATGTAGACTTAATATCTAGGGCTGCGCCTATCTCTCTAACCGTAGGTGCATATCCTTTCTCATCGAATTCCTTGCGCATAAAGTCAAGAATTCTCATCTGCCTTGCCTTTGCTTTTTCCTTTGCTTTGGACATATCAAACTCTCCTTTTTATCTATCCAATTGATAATATCATATTTCAAACAAAAAGTAAACATTAGTTCTTTATTTTTGATATGCAAATATTTATTCTTTTTCTGTTCATTTTCATGCTCACGCGATTTTCACATAAGTATTGACAGAATTATGATATAATATAGGAGCTATTTTTGATAGAGAGGAGAATTTTATGCTTAGACACAGGATATCCACCGCACACAAAGAGAAAGTAATTTCCATCCAAAAGCATTCTTATAATTCTATCCATATTTATATTATTATTTACAAGTATTCCATCCCTAGCTATGCCAAGAGCGCTAAAACACTACCGCTTAGCAAAGAAACTGTCGACGGAAGCCCTGCAACAGGCAGTTCATTAGCTGTGGCAAATAGCAAAGGATATTCAATAGACCAAAGATATTCACCAGCTGGTACGATAATAACTGAAATCAAAACTGGACAAATTCTATGGGACGAAAACAGTACGGTAGAATGGACCCCAGCGAGCATGTCCAAGCTCATGACAATAGCGCTAACCTACGACGCAATTAAAGAAGGAAAGCTTTCTATTAACACAGTTGTTCCAGTTAAGGAAAGACATGCAAGAGTTTCTGCAAATTCAAATCTCAGCAATAACAAGATGCAGGTCGGAGCCTCATATACTGTCGGTGAGCTAATGGAACTAATCGCAGTTCCCTCTTCAGCAGCAGCAACCTACATGCTCATGGATCTTCTAGCACCAGATATTGATACCTTTGTTACAATGATGAATAACAAAGCTAAGGAACTTGGAATGGTCAATACCAAGTATGTCAATCCTATCGGCGTCCTAAATGTTCTCCTAGGTCAAGATGGCCCTTCAGGAGACCCTTATGCTGATAACTACACTTCAGCAAGAGACTACGCATGTCTTTGCACCTACCTGGTAACCAACTATCCTGACCTTTTAAACCACACGATAAATGCAAATCTCGTATCAAAGCCTGGAACTATATACGAGGAGCGCTTTGAAGGTCATAACTACTCCCTTCCTGGAGAAAAATATGCATTTCCTGGTGCTGATGGCATCAAAACTGGCTCTGCTAGAAAGGGATATAACTACAGCCTCACGGCAAAGCAAGGAAATACGAGAATGATAGAGATTGTCCTAGGCGTAAGCGTTTGGGGCGATAGCTCTGCAGAATCCATGAGGCACCTCATAGGAAACTCTATACTCGAAGACGCCTTCGCTAAATATGAATATCGTAAGGTTTTATCTGCGGGTAAATATTCAGTCAAAGGCAAGATAATAGAAGTAAAAGAAGACTTCTACGACTGCGTTCCAAAAGACTATAAACCGAAGTTCATCTGCGACTTTAAGAACAAGAAGTTAAAGCTCAATATTTCAAATAGACAGTATCTCAATGGCTTTGCCGAGCCGAGTGCAAGCTTTGAACTTATAAAGACCGTAGCATCTAAGAATGTAGTTGAAAAATCAAAACCTATCAGCATCGGATCAACTTTGATGTCCATACTCGTTATAAGCTTAGCTGCCGCTATTTTAGCTTTAATATACGTTAAGAAAAGAAACAAAAAAGCACCTGAAAGTAGATGCAGACATAGGCGCAGATAATAAAAATTCACATAAAAAAGCCTGCATTGAGCAGGCTTTTATAGTTTCTGAAATTCTTATATCTTGAATGTCTGGAACTTCTCTTCTGTTCCGTCATCCTCACCAAACTCGTAATCGTTGCCTGGCAAAATTGCATTTACTAGGATACCAACGATAGCTGCGATAGCAAGTCCTGAAAGTGTGATTGTTACACCTTTGATTGTGAAGCTTGCTCCACCAACTGAGTTAAATCCAAGTGCACAAACGAGTATCAAAGCTGCGATGATTGTGTTTCTTGACTTTGTGAAGTCAACCTGGTTCTCAACTACGTTTCTGATACCGATTGCTGAAATCATTCCGTAAAGGATGAATGAAACTCCTCCGATTGTTGAAGCTGGAATGCTCTCGATTAGGAAGCTCACCTTAGGAATGAATGAAAGTCCTACTGCAAAGAATGCTGCGATTCTGATTACTCTAGGATCGTAGATCTTTGTTAGAGCAAGAACTCCAGTGTTTTCTCCGTATGTTGTGTTTGCAGGACCACCGAATGCTGAAGCTAGGCAAGTTGCAAGTCCATCTCCAAGAAGAGTTCTGTGAAGACCTGGGTCTGCAATGTAGTTTCTCTTTGTTGTAGCACCGATTGCTGTGATATCTCCTATGTGCTCCATCATTGTTGCAAGAGCAATAGGCATAATTGTAAGTATTGATGATACATCAAACTTCATCATCTGAATTGGCGGAAGACCTATCCACGACCTTGAGGCTGCTGCACTAAAATCAATTTCTCCCATGCAAGCTGCTACAGTGTATGATGCTGCCACACCTAGGATGATAGGTATGATCTTGAGCATGCCCTTTCCCCAGATATTGAAGATGATAATTGTTACAACTGCTACTAGCGCAACCACCCAGTTCGTCTTACAGTTAGCGATAGCCGAAGGTGCAAGGATAAGACCGATAGCAATAATGATAGGTCCTGTCACAACTGGAGGGAAGAACTTCATTACGCGCTTAACACCAAAGCCCTTAATCAGAGCTGACATTACTAGGTATACAAGTCCCGCACAGAAAACTCCTCCGCAAGCATATGGTAGCATTTCCTTGTTTGGTGCACCGTTTACCATAGGTGCTACAGCTCCATAGCCACCTAGAAAAGCAAATGATGAACCGAGGAATGCAGGAACCTTTCCCTTAGTTAGAAAATGGAAAAGCAAAGTTCCAAGACCTGCCATGAGAAGTGTTGTGCTTACGCTTAGTCCTGTCAAAATAGGCACTAGTATGGTAGCTCCAAACATGGCAAATGTGTGCTGCAAACCTAGGATTATCATCTTAGGGACACCTAGCTGTCTGGCATCATAAATGCCAATTTCATTAACATTTTTGTCTGACATATATTTCTCCTTCTTAATAATAAAATAACTTATAGAACACTTATTAACGATTATAGATGTTTACTACGGGCTGCGTTCCCGTCTCATCAAAGTCAATCCTTATTGTCTCAACATGTGATGTAGGAATGTTCTTTCCTACATAGTCAGCTCTTATCGGTAGCTCCCTGTGTCCCCTATCTATCAAAACTGCAAGCTGTATGGTGCCAGCCCTTCCAAAATCTGAAAGTGCATCAAAGGCTGCTCTTGCGGTTCTGCCTGTATATAGCACATCATCAACTAAGACAACTTGCTTTCCGTTGATATCGCAAGGAATCACAGATTCACTAATCTTGGCATCATAAGCCTGATTTGGCTCAATATCATCCCTATGACCACTTATATCTAGTACGCCAGTTGGAATATTGCGCTGCTCTATTGTTTTCAGAAACTCGCTGAGCTGATTTGCAATGGGAACACCACCTTTGGCAATTCCAACAATTACAACATCTTCAGTACCGTTATTTCTCTCGGTAATCTGATGTGCGATTCTGCGAAGCGCTCTCATAATTTCATCTGTTGTCATTAGCTGTGATTTGAATTCCATGCTCTCACCCTTACTTTGGACACAAAAAAATCCTGTCAAGACATGCTGACAAGATGCGCAAAAATCGTATGATCTATCACTACCTTATCGGCATCTCTGTACCGACTTAAAGATGTTCTTTTCACATAGAATAATATAATATCTATGGACTTATGTCAAGCAGGTGTATATAATAATTCGTATCTAAATAAGCTAGAAAAAGGAGAATTACCATGGATTTGAGCTATGTAAAATCCCTTTCTTTTCCACTCCCAGAGGAGCTTGAGAAACTAAAGGGCGCAGGATATTTTGACGAGTTTAAAGAGAGAGCAAAGTATCACCTTGATAGAGAAACCTTCCAGAGGAAGTCAAGAAGAGAATCATTTTAGAGATGCACAATGCCGATGTCAAGCTCAGGGAGTACACCCTAACAGAGAGCGAGCTTATCGAGCAGATTGCTGAGTATGCGCCGGGATTTTCTAGCGAAGATTTCAAGAAGCTTGCCGGAGATACAGACTATATCTTTGTTAATGGTGAGAAGCGATATGTTGACTTTAGCGTTGCTTCACTCTTCATCACAAGCATGCTTTTGACAAACTGGCCAGGAAGCACATATCCTGACGATAAGAGCCCAGAAGTATCTGAATCAAGAGACCACATGAGAAGTACAGGCTCAGCAGAGGTAGCTATCGACCTAGAATTTATCGCAGATGTGGATCCTGAGGCAGCAAAGAACAAGAAACTTTCTGTTCACCTACCTTATCCTTCACCTAATGGGATAGGTATGAGCGATATAGAGCTTGTAAGTACATCAAAGGAATGCGAAATCGCACCTGAGAGCGCACTTCAAAGAACAGTTCACTTCAGCGCAGACGGAAATGAAGAGCAAAGCTTTAAGGTAAGATGTAAGGCAAAGATGACTCAGACATATTTGAGCTTTGATGATATTGTTTCTGCTGGAGCAAAGGTAAGCGAAGCTGAGGAAGCTGAGATTCAGAAGCAGATTCTAGAGAGCGACCTTTCCGAGAAAGCACCTCACTATGTATTCACACCTTTCATAAAAGAACTTTCTGCTTTGATAGTTGGTGATGAGACTGATAAGACTGTAATTGCAAAGAAGATTTTCGACTTTATCACTCACAAATATAGATATGCTTATGTTCGCGATTATGCTGCTATTGACTGGCTTCCAGGCTACTTTGCACTGAGAGGCAGAGGCGACTGCGGACTTCAGGCATCTCTTTTGATTATACTTTGCAGATATAATGGCATCCCTGCTAGATGGCAGTCTGGTGTTGTAACTGATGGAGAATGCGGTGGTGCTCACGACTGGGCTGCTGTTTACTTTAGAGGCGTAGGGTTTAGACCTGTTGATCCATCATTTGGTGGCGGTGCTGTTCGCAGAGGTTCAGAAGAAGATTGTCAGTTCTACTTTGGAAATATCGATCCTTATAGACTTATTTTCAACACTGACATTCAGGAGGAGTTCACTGTTCCTAAGAAGTTTTATCGCTATGATCCATACGACAACCAGTATGGAGAAGCTGAAACTGAAGATGCTATGCTAAAGAGAAGCGATGTTAAGCTTTATAGAGTAATCCACTCAAAGACATTTAAATAAGGAATCACAAAACCCTGTTAATTGACTTAACAGGGTTTCGATTATCTTATATCCTAGTTTGATTTTTATAATTTTTTTGTCTTAGGTACTAGGAAGTATAGCGGAATTAAATTTAATATGAATGTTCCAACAAACAGAGCTAGGTCCTTAAGTTCTATAGCCTTTGATGCTGAAATTGCATTTATTATCTCGCTATAGTAATAGCCTGGGAATATCATCTGTACCTTACTTATAATCGTCATGAAGCTTCCTTCAGCTCCAAAGCTTGCAAACGGTATAACAGTCATTGCAGCTAATATTATAAGTGGAAAACTAACTGTATCTATAATCTTAGGCTCGAGTCTAACACCAACTACGAATCCAATCATGCTAAAATAAATTCCCATGATTGTTAACAAGAAGAACTGAATTGCAAGTTCTCCAGTTATTTGAAATTTAAACAAGGCAACTGCTACTGCAAGCACTACTAGAAAGATCAATGTGTTCAGAACTACCTGCACTATGGTCTGGTCTAATAGATATCTCTTAACGCTGTACTTTGTGAACTTTGATTCAAATGAGAAAAACTCTATGTTAGATGAAATTCTCTTACTGAATGTAGCCATGCTGTTTCCGATAATACCGATGAAAACTGCAATACCAAACATGATGTTTGGAACTATTCCCTTCTGCACATTGTAGATAAAAATATACCATATAACAGGAACAAAGATTGTAAATATTAGAAATCTCTTATTTCTAAGGACTTGCCTTAGCTGTATTTTCATAATCATGATTATGCCTCCTTTTCTACATTTTCTCTATAATACTGTTCTATGGTCTTGCCATCTGCATGAATCTTATCGACTGCATCACTTGCTGCAATTCTGCCATCCTTCAAAATTAAAACCTTCGTAAAGAAATGGTCAATTTGATTGAAGTCATGTGTGACAATTACCGATGTAAACTTCTGCTCATCAAGCAGTTTCCAAAAATTATCGACTGACTCTAAATCCATTCCTGTTGTAGGTTCATCTAGGAATATAAGTTTAGGTGAATTTAAGATTGTTAGTAAAAGAGAAAGCCTTCTTTTTTGACCACCTGATAAGCCACCTACATACTGATTTCTATGCTCCCCCAGGTCCACCATAGCAAGTAAAGCGTCATAGTCTACATTATTGAGCTTATTCATCTGTGTTTTTAAGATAATTAAATCTAAAACTGTAAGATCATCAATTAAAATATCACCTTGTGGCATCATGCCAATCTCAGTCTGGAAATCTAGCTTTGTGCTCACACTTCCAGAATTTGCTATGAGTTGTCCGGATATTATCTTAAATAAAGTACTTTTTCCAGCACCATTGTTACCGAGCAAAGCGACTCTGTCACTTCTTCTACAGAAAAAGCTTACCCCCTTCAGAACTTCTTTTATCTTTAAAGGATTTCTTTATTTCTTCAACCTTAAACATATATCCCTCCACTTCAAAAATTTTTTTAACTATTTTTATTATATACACAGATTTTTGATTGTCAACAAAAAAAGGCAGCCTTGCCTTTGCGAGCCCGCCTTAACAATTTTAATATGCCTTATAAATATTTCTTATTATCTACGCATTTAGCTTGATTAGGAATATGAATCTATCTCCATTCATTTCAATCTTATGCTCGATTCCGTAGTTTATGAGGATGTTTGAAACAACATATAGGCCTATGCCGTTTCCATTCTCCTTGTCCAGGCTAAAACCGATTTCAAAGATTCTATCTAGATTAAGTTCGCCTAGATTTCTCCAGTGTTTTCTACATAGAGCCAGCCATCTTTAACACCAATATTTATCTTACCATCATTTACATTGTACTTTGTTGCATTGCTCATAAGGTTTGATAAAACTATCTTTAGCGCCGTTCTGCCTATGTACAGCTTTTCATCGCCAAGTTTGATATCAAGATGTAAGTTTTTCTTTTCTATTTGCGCCAAATACTTCTTCTCTACATCAGAAATCATATCCTTTAGGACTAAGATTTCTTCATCATTTCTTAACTGGTCGTAGCTAGAAATAGAGAGGGTCTGAGATATGCTGTGATTTAACTCATCTACCATGTTTATGCACTCGCCTATGTAGAAATCCTTGTCCTTGTACTTGCCGATGTTGTACTTCATGTTTTCGAGAACTATCTTAAGTGAAGCTAGCGGTGTCTTTAGCTCGTGAGAACGTCCCCTAAAGAAGTCATACCTCAATTTGCTCAGTCTAGTTATCTCTTCATTCTTCTCTTCTAGGTCATCTATGAGTCCTAGCAAGGTTTCGTAGAGCATGTTTAGCTGTCTTTTGAGGTGTCCAATTTCATCCTCGCTTTTTATTTCTAGGCGTGCATCTCTATCTAGATTTGCCATCCTTTCTGAGACGGCTACAATTTCGTTTACATTCTTACTTATGGATTTGGCAAAAATATATGAAACTATCATTGAGAAAAGCACCGATACTAAAATTGAATAAGGAAGAAAGCTTAATGTGAGGTGTTTTGCATCTTCCTGCATGTTCTCAGATGAAACAAACTGTAGGGTTATTTTTTTGCCATCCTTAAGCTTAATATCTCTTTCCTCTAATATAACAGAGTTCTCATCGCTATAATAATCTACGTCTATATCTTCCTCTACCTTGATACTGTTATCGCTTTTTATGCCTTTGATATAAGCCTTAATCTCACTGTTATTTGAGTAAAATTCAAGTGCCTGCATGACAAATTTAAGGTCTTTTCCGTTCATACTAAGAGCAATTTCGTCTGCCTTAATATCAACCTCGTGCTTACGGGTTTCTAGATACGACTTTGGAAAAAAATCAAATACACCGACAGATGAATCACGATTATCAGTATATTAATGATGATAAATATCTGCAAAAAAATATTTTTTTGGGAGTATCTTTAAATTTCTCATTTTTCTCTAATTTATATCCTACATTTCTAATTGTAACTATGCAGTCTAACTCGAGCTTCTTTCTGAGTTCCTTGACATATACATCGATGACTCTATCAAAAGGAATTTCCTCTGAATCCTTCCAAACATTATCGATAATCTGCATTCTCGTCAGAGCCTGACCCTCGTTATTGAGAAGAAACTTAAGGATTTCGAGTTCCTTAGCCTTGATATCGACTGGCTCACCGTTTAGTTTGGCCGTATAGCCTATGAAGTCAACCTCAGCATTTCCGTATTTGAAGCTTTCTGACTGAGACGAGTACCTTTTGATCATAGACTCTAGCCTTGCCTTTAGCACAGGAAGAGAACAAGGCTTTTCCATGTATCCATCAGCTAGGTTTGAAAAAGCATCTATCACGTACTCCTCATCGCCGAAGGCAGTTAGCATCAAAACAGGAACCATGCTCCTAGTTCTTATCTCTCTGAGAACCTCAAGTCCGCTCATAAAAGGAATCTGTATATCTAAAACTACAAGCCCAATATCGTTCTTATCAAAGCGCTCAAGAGCCATTTTGCCATCCTCTGCCTGAACCATCTCATACCCAAACTCAGACATGTATTCGCAGATACCTTCCCTTATCATCTTGTCATCTTCAACAACCAGTATTTCATACTATTACCTCATTGTCACAAATTCATATATTTAGATTATAATACAAAATGACGAACATCGATAGAATAAACATCGGCATTCGTCATTTTTGTTCCTTACTTAATGTCTGTTAGCAAGTCCTTTGGCTTTTTCCTTAGGATGTTAAATGAAGATATCAAAAGTGAAATTGCTAGAATCACCACCATGAATATAACAACATGGATGTAGATTTTCATGCCTACTTCTATGTCTAGGCTAGTGAGCGTCTTATTGAATCCATCTACTTCGGCGCCGCCACCAAGCTGTGTTCCAGATGATTCTTCTGCAAGCCTCTTTGATACATCTCCTGTAACCTTCTTTAGTATTCTATTTCCCATTTCCTTGCCTAGGTAAGATGCTGCAAAATATGAGCAAACAAAGGCAGGAATCGAGATAAATACAAGCTCAGAAGCAAACTGGAGGAAGATTTTTCCCTTTGATATACCTATTGAAAGCAATACTGCAATCTCTTTTTTTCTCGCATTTATCCATAGGAATAGAAGAAGCGAAACTACAAGTCCAGCAAATATCAAAGCGCCGGCAAATAGCTTATTAGCGAGTCCATATACTCCTGAAATTGACTTCTGAAGCGCTGGATAGTTAGATGAACTCTTGACTAGTTTGAAATAGCTCCAGTCGATATCTAGTTCCTGAACCTTTTCCATGACCTTATCTAAGTCCTTATCTCCCTTTACGAAGAATGTTGCATCCATGTAAACTGCTGTATCCTCAGTGTTCCCATAGACCTTAGCAGCAGTGTGAAGATCTGATACTATATTGTTCTCATAAAGCTCCTGTGCTGCGCTTACGCCTCCATTGTTGTGTCCATCAAAGAGTCCCTTGATTTCAACCTCTACAGTCTCATTAGCCTTATTCTCATTATCTGCATCAAAGAGATTTGATTTAAGCTTTATCTTATCCCCAACCTTGAGATTATTCTTAGCGGCAAGGTCCTTGTGCATCAAATCTTATACTTATCATCCTGAACTAAAGGCTTACCCTCTACAAGTGTAAACGCCCCTGATACGAACTTCGTTTCGCGTGTTGAATCATTTACGCCAGTTATCATCACCGCGCGTCCAAAGTTCTTTGCTCTTTCAGGAGAAGAATTTGCCTTAGTATCATCTGTTTCGATTAGGTCGTAGTCAACAAGGTCTGCTACACTACCAATTCTTTTGACATATCCATCTATCTCACCCATCTGAGATATCTTTTTAATGTCCTGTCCTCTCACATTTCCGCCACCTCGTGGGGTTCCAGGGTTTGTCGATCTATTAATCTCCATACTGAAGCTATTTGTTATGTTCTTAAAGGTTTCGTTTGAAGCCTTATCCGTTGCATCTTTGATAGATAATCCAATCATCGAAAGTGTAGACATAGACAGAATTACAAGGAAGATGACAATGGTTCTCAGCGGCTTTCTCCATACGTATGTAAAAGCATTCTTAATCACAGCTAACCTCCAAACTACTTTCTCTTAAGCTTCTTATTGCTGATTTCTAGCACAACATCTGCTGCATCTGCAATATCCTTGCTGTGAGTAACGACAATAACGCATTTGTTTCTCTCTTTTGCAAGTCTCTTGAAGAGATCAATAATTTCCTTTGAGCTAGCCTGGTCGAGATTTCCCGTAGGTTCATCTGCAAGTATTACCGGTGCTTCAGATACCAAAGCTCTTGCAATCGCAACTCTCTGCTGCTGACCGCCCGATAGCTTAAGAACATTTCTCTTTATTTGGTTTCTGTCTAGACCAAGCTCAAGCAGTATATCTTCGCTCGCGTGCTTATTTACAAGCCTGATGTTTTCAAGCGGTGTAAGATACTCAATGAGATTGTAGTTCTGAAATACTAGCGAGATATTATCTCTCCTATGTTTGCTATATCCTTCTTTCTCAATATTTCACCACGGAATAGGATTTCTCCTCCCTGCGGCGAGTCAAGCCCAGCAAGTAGTGACAAAAATGTCGATTTTCCTGCGCCTGACTTTCCAATAATCGCGTAAAACTCTCCCTCCTCAAAGCCCTGGTTTACTGATGATAAAACCTTTTCCTTTGAGTTTGCATAATTGTAGCTTAAATTTTTTGCTTCTAAAATATTCATCATTGCTCCTAACTAACTTTTGATAGAATATCCTTCGGTTTTTTAACCAGTATCGTAGCCGAAGCTGCGACAACAGATATAACGATTATTCCTATCAGTACTGCATAGCACTGTAATAGACTTGTAATATTATCGAGTCCAAATCCCTGCTGGTAAAGTCCTCCTTGAACAAAGGCGCTCTCATCTGTGACAATAGCTCCTAGAAGCTGTGATATCAAAATGCTTCCCGAAAGCAAGGCCACTATCAAAGCAGGAAGCGATATGAACACTAGCTCAAGTATGAACTGGCTCATTATCCTAAACTTGCTAAATCCTATTGAAAGCAATATTCCTATCTCGTAGGTTCTCTCCCTTATCCATAGAATGAGTATCAAAGTGAGAACAACTATGGCGCCAATAACTATCAGGGCCGAAATCAATCTGATTATATGCTTCATGCTCAAAACCGCGCCTGATGCCTGTTCAAAAGCCTTGGAGTCCTTGATTATCTCATATTTTGACCAGTCGATATCAAGAGCTTTGATATCTTCCTTGACCTTGTCTAGCTGCTGTGCATCTTTTACGTAAAGCCTCATACTTGTTGCAATTTCATCATCCTTTGATAGGCCAAGAGCCCTCTGGCTTCCATAGTAATCTGTAAATACCATGTTTTCGCTCAGATCAGATGAAAGTCCTGTATACTGCTCTGTCGTCTTACCGCTGAAGATACCAACTATCTCAAAAGTCTTAGCTTGCGAAGCGTCGCTATACGCCTCGTCCTTAAATATGGATAAGCTTACCTTATCGTGTAGCTTCCAGCTGTTCTTCTTTGCTAGCTCTTTGTGTACGAGAATCTTATACTTATCGCCTTCCTTTAGAGCGCGTCCATCTTCAACAAAAAAAGCACCGCTACGAAATAGTAGGTTTCTTCTACTTTCCGTAACGGCATGGATGGACACGAGATTATTTAGCTCCTGCGGCAAATCGTCTCGCTGGATTTTTTGCGCGCCGTCAAAAACGCTGCCACTTGTCAGCTTTGCAGTGCCTGCATATTCTGCTGTAATTTCTTCGATATTGCTGATAGAATCTAAAGAACTTAGATTCTTTATATGAAATGTTCCATTAGCATTCTTACTAGCTATGGAAATAGATGAATTCGATAATTTATAGATAGATTTTTCTACGGCGCCAATTGATTTTGCGACATAGAAACAGGAATAAAGAGATGACAGCACCAAAGCTATGAGAATAAATGCAATCAAGCTTCTGTTTCTCTTTCGGCTGATATATGCTAAAGCATTCTTAGTCATGATTGCCTCCACTTAGTCGCCGTCCCCACGGCTCTGGTACTGTCTAGATTCCAACCCCTCGGAACCTATAATTCTAGCCTAATCTCCCAAGTAAACATCCCTCTTATCTACCATATTAAGTTGTATTTATGAATTCTTTATGAAATGGTTTAAAAAATTTTATTCTGTTCTCAAAGCCTCCACAGGATTCTTCTTTGCTGCTATTCTCGATGGAATAAATCCAGCTATCAAAGTGAGCACAACGCTAAGTATTATCAAAGAAACAGCTGTGCTAGGGCTAACACTAGCATTAAATCCACTTATGTCTAGTGACTTTGCCACAAGCTTATTAATTGGAACTGTAAGCGCTGTAGCTACAGCAACACCTAGAACGCCCGATGTAAATCCGAGAATTCCAGCTTCTGCATTGAATATTCTCGACACGTCCTTCTTTCGGCTTCCTAGAGCGCGCAGAATTCCTATCTCCTTTGTTCTTTCTACAACTGAAACGTATATCAAAATTCCTATCATGACAGATGATACTAGTAGAGAAATAGCAGAAAACGCAATCAAAATGAAGGTTATTGAGTTAATAATATCCCCAAATGCCTTGGTTATCATCTTTGCTGTATCAGTATATGAAATAGCATATCTTTGATAGTCATTGCTATTTTTTCCATACTTCTTCTCAAGATCCTTGTTGAACTTTGATATGGTGTTAATTATATTTTCTCTATCATCAAAGGTCTTAGCATAGAAACTTATGCTCTTAGGCGTGCTATCACCACCAAGCTGCTGCATAATCTCTTGATATCTCTCATCTGTCAGTGAATCTCCGCTTCCACCTATTACACTTTTGCTCTTGCTATTTTCCTGAGCCTTAACTATGTCAGAATTTTTTTCTGAGTTTAGCATAGTATCTAGGAACTTTCTGTTATACCCAATTAGACCATTAAAGGAGTTCTTTGAGCTGTCATTAAGCCTCATAACTGCAGTAATCTCTAGATCCTTACCCTCCTCGTATAGACCATCTGTAATTTCATTTGGAACGAAACATCACCAAACTGACGGAAGTACTGGTTGTTTGTCAAAACCTTAAATTTCTTGCCTATGAGTTCCTCAGGCTTGATGCTCTTTCTTCCGCTGTAGCCTAGAAGCTCAAGCTGTGTCTCGCTCAGCGTTCCCTCTGCACCGACAAAGAGAATGGCCTCGTTTTCTGCTGGATATTTAAATTTTCCTGTTTTACTAGCCAGCAAGTCGTAGTCATTTGTTATAGTTTTCTCGTCAGCCGGAAGAACAGCGAAGTTACTTATGGTATTGAAGATTGTCTTTACTTCATTTTCCTGAACAGACTGTATCTTGCCATTTTCATCCTTAGTCAGGGCCTTAAGCATGTATCCTGTACTGTACTCTAGACTCTTATAGTACTTGCCCGCATGCTTTTTCATGTATGATATGAAGTCTCCGTCATCTCCCCCTAGAGCATTTTCTGTATATCTATTTAGGTGGAGGCTTCCCATTTCAGCTAGTTTGATTTCCTTGCTTTGATTTACTTTTGGAGGTGCTGTTCTGAGAACCTTCTTTGAATCAACAGCTGAGATTATGACAGGCATGGTCGCGATAGTATCTTCCTGAGTTGTTTTGATATAACTATTCATTCCAGATGATATAGCCATTACGGTTGCAATACTTATAATTCCAATGCTTGCTGCAATTGTCGTAAGAACTGTTCTGACCTTCTTTGTGAGCAGGTTCTTGAAGCTAGAATTTATCGCCTGAGCAAAGGACATAGATGTCTTAGGCGAATTGTACTCGCTATCTTCAGTCTCAGTATTTGGCGCTGTATCCTCAATAACAACACCATCTGAAAGGCGAATAATACGGTCGCTGTATTTTTCTGCTATCTCAGGGTTATGAGTAACCATTATTACAAGCTTATCCTTGCTAATCTCCTTGATCAAATCCATAATCTGAGCACTTGTACTGCTGTCGAGTGCACCTGTTGGCTCATCTGCAAGTATAATCTTAGGGTCTGTAACAAGGGCACGGGCAATGGCAACCCTCTGCATCTGTCCGCCAGATAGCTGATTAGGCTTCTTATTCATGTGGTCAGCAAGTCCGACCTGCTTCAGTACCTCAGTCGCCTTCTCCTTGCTTTCCCTGCTCGATATACCAGAAATCGACATCGCAAGCTTTACGTTTTCAAGCACAGAAAGATGACTAATCAGGTTATAGCTTTGGAATACAAATCCGATTGTTCCATTTCTATAGCTATCCCAGTCCTTGTCCCTAAAGGATTTTGTCGATGTGCCGTCGACTATCATATCTCCTTCATCGTAGCCGTCAAGTCCACCTATCAAATTGAGAAGCGTCGTTTTTCCACTACCACTTGCTCCTAGTATGGAAACAAACTCGTGACCAGCAAATGATATAGAAACATTGTCCAGTGCCTTTTGTGCACCTGCCCCACTGTTATATATCTTTGTTATATTTTTTAACTTTAGCATATTACCCCCGTATTATTTAGTTCTATTAAGCTAGGATATCCTTTTAACCTTTCTATTGTCTACTCTATATATACCAATCATGTCGATGAGCAACCATGTGTTCTTTGGATAGGCGACATATCTAGGCTCCCATACAGGTCCGAACTTTTGCTTATACTGTCTTAGACCATTAAAAGAATAGAACCTATTTGTAAAGGCATATATTAGGTAGGCTATTTTTTCATGCATGAAGCTATGCTTTGCTCTTCCTACATTTGATAACGGTGCCATGCCTAGGTCAAAATTACAAGCTCCCTGCTCCTTAAAATAACTCATAATCTTTATAAAAAGATAGTCCATTATGCCATTTTGCGATTTATGTAAATCATATCTCATCAAATCTATACCAGAAATCGTTTTATTATTTACTACGATAAATGTCACAAAGGCTTGTATTTCCCCATTCTCATCCTTTGCGATAGCAACAGGCGCAAGCTTTATATATTCTTCATCAAAATATCCTAGAGAAAAGCCTTTTTCTTGACGTCCATCTAGCCAACTATCTGATATTTTTCTAAGATTATCCATTAATTTATCATCAAAAGGAGGCTCTACCACCTCAAATGTATAACCTTTGTTCTCTAGTTTGTTAACAGCTGTTCTGAACTTTCTGCCTGCCTTCCCCTCTAAGGTGAAACTCTCTAATGGAACATGTGCCATCTCTCCGAATTTCATGAAATCGTATCCGTAATCATGAAGTATGAGCGTTGTTTCTTGATTTACTTCGTAGAAAACTACTGATATATTTGCAAGTTCAGCGTCAGCTAGTATTTGGGATATTGCCTGATCTAGATATCCTGGTTGCGATATTGGATCTGACATTACAACACATTTGTTGTTTTCCATTGCGAATTGAAAAACTGCTCTATCCACCCCATCCTCTTGATACCAATATAGATATTTATCACCTAAAAATGCAAGTGCAGCATTTGGGTTTTTATTATCAATTGTAGCTAGGAAATTTATATACCTTTGCTTATCAAATTCACATCCAAAAACAGCATCATCTCTTCTTATTAGGCGTAAAATCGTGCGATAAACTACAACTATAATAAGAGCCATAATTAAAAGACCTAGCCAATGTGATACAAAGTATTTCGTATGATAAAAGCTTCCTAGGTGATGTGAGTCAATTCGAGCAAGCAAAACAATCGTAGTGATTAATACTATACCTATTGCACCAAAATCCTTTATTATATCCTCCCATGCATAGATATAGCTTATACGATCAAACTCCCTCCTGTTCCACCAGGTAAGTGCTATCAAAGCCAAAAGAAATATACTACTTGGTATAGAGTAGACCCCTATATTTAGGTAAATCAAAGTTAATGCCCCTATTATTGTGGTAATAACTGGCACTATCTTCAAGTTTCGAGCAATCAATCTTGCTACTAGAAAATACACTATGCCTAAAAGTATACATGGGTATTGCCAGATAAACTGCCCCTCTACAGGCTCAAGTTCCTTTAATATTGGTATGTGACTTAATTCCTGTGGAACGATTGCAGATATTATGAGGAATATAGCAAAAATCCTAAATCCCCAAACTAAAATTTTAAGGGATATGGATTCCAAAGCTTTTTGGGGGATTCCAAGATATTTTTCATTTATCTTTCCACCCATATTTTTGATGAATAATATCACCCCTACTGCAAATGGACACATATAATAAAACAGTCTGTATACGAATATCCAGCTAAGTGCCTGCACCTTGTCAAGTCCAAGACTAACAAGTCCTGTTACCATTACTAAATCAAAACTTCCTAAACTTCCTGGAATCATTGACATGATGCCAACAGTTATGGAAATCATAAATAATGGGACTAACTCAGAGATTGGTAGTGAATAACCTAAACATCTGCCCGATAATATGAAAAAACTGCTTACACAAATCCAATCTATCGCTGATGACAGAAATAAAGCTATTGCAGTCTTTCCTTTCATTTGCCCAAAGTAAGTCAAGCTCTTTCTATTTGAGATAAAAAGAATGAAAGGTAGGTAAAGTGCTGCTGCAAGTAGTGCAGGCCAGTAGCGATGTATATCTGATGAGCTAGGGAAAACTGTAATCAAAACTAGCGCTATGAGTGACATAAATGAAAAACCACTCATAAAATATGGTATAACGCGAGATATTGCCTGCATGCTTGCATCTGGTTTTTCCTCATCTGCATAAAATGAATATCTTAGTCCAACATCAACCAGTCCTGCAAATCCAATCATATTATTCAGCGTGTTGATTGTCCAACTTGTCTCGATGAGATATGAAAGCCTTGGACTTTGCTTTAGTTCCTTGTTCAGAATATAGTCATAAAGTATCATTGGTGATACAGCAGCAAATCCCAGCACAAATAGGAATAGCACCTTCTCAGGTGCTATAGTTCCTATCGTACTTGTTACTTCATCGATAGAAATGGACCTAAACATCCTAATGATTTCTATGATGACGAGGCTTCCTATTGACATGAACAAGACAAGCTTAATCGGGTTTTTCCATTTTTTTAGAATTCCAATAATCTTATTCATAAATATCCTCTATCCTAATATCATATCAACAATAGGTACAACGATTACAAATAGAATTGTACTAATAGTTACAACATTTGTCGAGAACTCTACATCTCCATCGCCTTGATGAGCAAGGATTGGTAGTACTGCAAGTGCTGGAGCGGCAGACTGGATTACAAAAGTCCTATACTCAGCTGTAGGCATTCCTTTTGCAGTCAAAGTTAGAAGTGCAATCATAACAGCAGGTCCAAGTATAAACCTTCCAATTAATGTTATGATTGTATCTCTATCTAAAGTAATGGTTTTTAGTCCTGCCTTTGATAGAACTATACCAATGTATAGGAGAGACAGTGGCGTTACCAGATTACCTATATATGTTAGAGTGCTCGTTGCAAAACTAGGCACCGGAATTTTAATAACCAAAAATACTAGAGCAATCAAAAATCCAACTAGTGGAGCAGGAAGAAGTTTCTTCCAATCAAACTTACTTGCGCCCTCATTCTTACCAGTCTTGCTATCACTTGTCATTAGATAAACTCCCAATGTCCAAGTTGAAACAGTATTTGTAATATAGTAGATCAAGAAATAAGGAAGTGCCTCATTTCCAAATAAAGCTATGTTTAATGGTAGTCCAATAAATATAGTATTTGCATTTACAAAAGTATTAATCATCGTGCCTCTTCGACCAGGCCTAACTTTGAACACCTTTACAGTGATAAAGGCTACTATATAACCTAATATGAATGCTCCAAATGTATATATCAAACCATCTGAAAGACTTATCAGCTTGTCTAGTGTGAGATACTTCATAACCGAAACAAAGATTGATGCAGGAAGCGCTACATTCGTAATTAGGCGTGATAAATTAGCTCCAAAGCTATCCTCAAACCATCCACGACACTGAAGTACATATCCTAATACGATTATAATTATAATCGGAATTATACTCTCTATAGATGTTAGTAAAATATTCATAAAAAACCTTTCTTTACTTCATACCGAGAATATTAAGCATGCGTGCCAAGAGACAAGGTCTCGTTGGCACACTTTATAAGCAAACTATAAATTATTAACGATACTTAGGGTACCACTTAAGTTCATGTACTGCCTTTGCCATATCCTTTTCCTCGCAGCGTGCAAGTCCTTGCTCCTGAGCCTTATTAGCAACTGCTTCAGCTACCTTTATTGAAACCTCAGCAACATACTTAAATGGAGGTAATACAGGAGCACCTGGTTTTTTCATATCTATAATTCCACCTAAGGCGCGAGCTGCAGCACCTATCATCTCATCTGTCAAAAGACTTGCCTCTGATGCTAACATTCCTAGTCCTAGACCTGGATATATCAAAGCATTATTTGCCTGACCAATTACATGTTCCACACCTTTATATGAAACATTATCAGCTGGTATTCCTGTTGCAACAAAGCCTTTCCATCCGACCATTTGATAAGATTTTCAGCACTTGCTTCAGCAAGCTTTGTTGGATTAGAAAGTGGGAAAATCATTGGATGAGCAGAGTTCTCACACATAGCCTCCACTATTTCTTTAGTGAAAGAATTAGGATTTGTCGATGTTCCTACCAAAATAGTTGCCTTTACGGTTTTAACTACTTCTAGAAGGTCTGTGAGCTTTTCAGCATTTGTAAAATCAGAACGCTTCTTTGCAAAAGGTCTCTGCTCATGAGTTAGATCATCCATGTCGTCAAATAGGAGACCTTGCTTATCCACCATGAAGAAATGTTTATAAGCCTCCTCTTCCGAAAGTCCTTCATTTACCATCTCTCTAAGTACACGTGATGCAATACCAGCTCCAGCCGTACCACCACCGTAGCACACATATACCTGATCAGTCAGCTTCTCACCTGATATTTCCAGAGCTCCGTATAGACCACCTAGAGTTACTATTCCAGTTCCCTGAATATCATCGTTAAATGTAGGGATTTTCTTACGATATTTTTCTAGGATATTTGCTGCATTTGAGCGTCCAAAATCCTCCCAGTGTAAATATAGCTTAGGGAATAGCTTTTCAGCAGTCTGCACAAACTTATCTATGAAATCATAATATTTATCACCCGTAACACGCTCATGACGATTTCCTAAATAATTTGGATTATCAAGAAGTGACTTGCGATTTGTTCCAGCATCTATTACTAGAGGAAGCACCATAGACGGATCAATACCAGCAGCTCCTGAGTAAACCATCAGCTTACCTACAGAAATATCCACGCCATTTGTTCCCCAGTCACCTATTCCTAGAATTTCCTCAGCATCTGTAACAACTATGAGGCGTATATTACGATCGCCTGCTGCATTTCTAAGAGTCTCCTCAATATTTTCAGGGTGGTTTATATCTAGGTATCCAGCATACTGAGGATCTACGAAGAGGTCACTATAGTTTTCTATGGTCTCAGCAATTGTTGGATCATATACAATAGGGTTAAACTCCTCTAGGTGCTGTGAAAATAGATAATAGAAAAGAGTACGATTTGTATTGAAGATTTCCATTAGGAATAGACGCTTCTCCAACATACTCTCCTTCTTTTCCATATGTGCATAAGTTTGTGCAGCCTGCTCCTCTATAGTCTGAACATATGGTGGAAGTAGCCCAATAAGACCTAGTTTCTTACGTTCTTCCATGGTAAAAGCAGTTCCCTTATTTAGAAATGGGTTGTTTAGGATTTCGCGTGATTTCATAGTACACCTCCACACTTGTGTAATCCCATGATTACATTATAAAAATACGATTTGAACTTCATGCTCATTTTTTTAGTAAAAATACTCATCTATACAGCTATTGTATCACATTATACCCTAATTGTATTATTATTCACATCCATAGAACAAATATCTTCTATGTATTATATTATTCATCAAAGTATGATATTATTTATTTAATTATATAGTTATTATCTGAAAGGAGCTTATGCTATGCTTTACGGACATGATAAGGTTAATATTTTGATGCAGCCTTCACAGATCACATATCTCAAGAACGTTTCTGAGGATCTAGGAATAAATCTATATCTCAAGAGAGATGATATCACAGCGCTAGGAACTGGCGGAAATAAGCTACGTAAGCTTGAGTACCTTGTTAAGGATGCTTTGAACCAGGGTGCTACAATGCTTCTTACAACTGGTGGTGCTCAGACTAACCACGGAAGACTTACTGCCGCATCAGCAGCTCGCTTTGGACTAAAATCTGCTATTGTAGCCGTAGATGAATATCCAGGTGAGATTTCTGCTAATCTTATACTAGACGGCATCATGAACTGCAATGTCTACCTCGTTCACAACGATGGCACAAGAACCAAGCAGGAAGTTGCTGAAGAAGCTTTGCGAAGATTACTAAGGAATGGGAAGACAAGGGTGAAAAAGTTTACTTCATCTGCACTGGCGGTTCAAACAATATCGGTATGCTAGGTTACTATGACTGTGCGCTTGAGCTAGATAAGCAGCTTAAGGAAATGAAGTTAGAAGATCCACGCGTAATCACAACCGTTGGCAGCATGGGAACATATATGGGACTCTTTGCAGGACAAAAGAACGAAAACCTTGGATTTAGACTAACTGGTATAGCTATTGAGCCATTCCCAGATGGAATAGAAAAGACAGCTATCGAGTACTACAATAGCTGTAAGAATCAGTTTGGTTTGAAGTTTGACGCCAAGGAAAGTGACTTTGACTAACCTGCGACTACCATAGAGGTGCATATAACAACCCTTGCAAGGAAGTTCGCGAGGCAATCTACTACCTAGGAAGCAAGGAAGGTATAATCATGGATCCATGCTACACAGGTAAGACATTTGCAGGAATTCTAGAGATGGTAGAAAAAGGCGAAATAGCAAAGGGCGAAAACCTTGTTATGATTCACACTGGTGGAATCCCAGGAATCTACACAAAGCACCACCGTCTAGAATTCGAAAAAGAGCTAGAAAAATACATTCATATAATCTAAAATCTGAAATACAAACCGCCTGCGGATAGTAGCTCGCATAGAGCATTCCGAGGCGGATTTTTAATGCTTATTTACGGAATCAATTTGATTTGAATTTCTTCCAGTACTTGTTATACATATCGTCGTACTTGGTGCCGAGGTCCGTCAAGGACTCACATTTTGATATGATACTCTCATCTGGGAAGATGTACTTCTTGCTCTCCGTATCCTTTGATACCTTCTCTATGACTGCCTTATTAGGGATGGTGTATGTGAGGTATTCATAGTTTTTGAGCGCAGTTTCCTTTCTCATCATGAAGTCAATCCACTTCTCAGCATTCTTCTTGTGCTCTGCATTTGCAGGTATAGCCCACATGTCAAGAAACTCCTCGCTTCCCTCCTTTGGCACTACGAAATCTAAATCGCTGTTCTCCTCCCTAGAATAAAGAACCTCACCGTTCCAAACAATAGCAATATCCGTAGATCCTCCTATGGCTAGGTCTCTTGCTGCGTCGTTTGAGTACTTGTAGACAAGAGGACTTTGATCTTGGAGGAACTTTGTTGCCTCCTTGAGCTCAGACTCCTTTTTGGTGTTTATAGAATACCCCCTAGCCTTAAGCGCAATCGCAAAGTTGTCGCGCACGCTATCAGGCATGACAATCTGCTGGTCATACTTCTTCTTAAGAAGATCGTTCCACGATTTTATCTCGCCCTCGCGTACCTTCTTGGTATTGTACATGACGCCTAGCACTCCCCATGTATGAGGAACCGCATATTCGTTGTTTTTGTCAAACTTTGATGCAATCTGCATATACCTTTGGTCGATGTTTTCAAAGTTTGGAAGGTTTGCGTAGTCAAGCTTTGCTAAAAGCTTCTTCTTGAGAAGTCTCTCAATCATGTAATCAGATGCACAAATTACATCGTATCTTACAGTTCCCTTTGACATAACCGGATACATCTCTTCGTTTGTATCAAAATTATCGAGAATGACCTTGATGCCAGTCTCCTTCTCAAATTCGTCTATCAAAGCAGGATCAAAGTAGTCGCCAAGGCTATAAACCTTGAGGACTTTGGAGTTATTTTCTTCCTCTTCACCCTTTCCTCCGCAGGCTGCAAGTCCTAGACATAGAGCGAAAATAAGAAGCATCGAAACTATTCTTTTCTTCATCTGCCCTTGCCCTCCTTTATTCCTGAAAGGATGTTAGTTATTACAAGTATGACAAGCACGAGAATAAAGATTACAGTCGAAAGCGCAAATAGCGTCGGCTTGATTCCAACCTTAACTTGGCTATATATCAAAGTTGAAATCGTATTTATCCCCGCACCTCTTGTAAAGTGCGTTATAACAAGTCGTCTACTGACATCGTAAAAGCAAGCAGAAATCCCGAGAAAATCCCCGGCCAAATCTCAGGCATGACAATCTTATAAAAAGCGTACTGCGGACTTGCTCCAAGGTCTAGCGCCGCTTCATAGGCACTAGGACTCAGCTGCTTTATCTTAGGTAAAACCGAAAGTATTACATAAGGTATGCAAAATGTAATGTGTGATAAAAGCACCGTCGTCCACGAAAGGTCAATTTTGAATGCTAGGAAGGTCATCATCAAAGATATTCCGATAACGATATCTGCATTTAAAAGCGGAATGTTATTTAGACCCATTAAAACATTCTGTGACTTCTTTCTCATTTTGTTCATGCCAAGGCAGGCAAAGGTTCCTATAAGCGTCGAAACCACAGCAGCCACAAAGGCGATTGAGAAGGTATTTCTTATTGCCTCAATTATCTGGTCGTTTTCTAGCATGGCTCTGTACCATTTGAGCGAAAATCCTGACCAAACCGCCATAGTCTTAGCTTTATTAAATGAAAAAACGGCTAGTGTCAAAATCGGTAGGTATAGGAACATGACGATAAGCGCAAGATAAATGTTACTTCCAATCTTTCTCATATCAAAGCACCATCCCCATCCTTATCGAGCCTTGACATAAGCTCCATAGTAACCAAAATGAATACCATCATCACAAGCGAAAGTCCTGAGCCGAGATTCCAGTTAGATGTAGTTGTAAACTCCTGCTCAATTATATTACCTATCAAATATATCTTGCCTCCGCCCAGCATGTTCGAAATAGCAAAGGTTGTCAGCGCAGGTACGAATACCATGGTTATGCCGCTAGCTATTCCTGGAACAGAAAGCGGAAGAATAACATCCTTGAAAACCTTAGCCTTGGTCGCACCTAAATCATACGCAGCTTCGATAACTGCATTTTCAATCTTAATCATTGAATTATATATAGGCAGTATCATAAAAGGTAGATAGTCGTAGACCATGCCTAGTACAACTGCTACTGGGGTGTTTATAATTTGGAGCTGAGGCATACCTATATTCTCAAAGAAGCTGTTAATCAGACCACCTCTCTCGAGAAGAACCTGCCAAGCCATGGTTCTAAGCAGGAAATTCATCCACATAGGAAGTATAAAAATAAACACCAAAAAAACCCTTGCTGCTCAGCTTACTGTTTCTGAGAATCAAAGCGAGTGGCAGAGAGATTATTAAACATATCAGGCTGCTGATAAAAGCGAGTAGTAGCGACATCCAAAGCGCCTTAGCATGCTCAGGGGCAAGAATGCTAGTCACATTATCTATCGTAAAAGCCCCGCTCCTATCCGTAAATCCATAGAAAGCGATAACTAGCCCCGGAACAATAGTGCCGATGAGTATCCAGCCTATGAATGGAATTGCAAAAGGCTTTTTATACATCTATCTCTATTGCCTCCTCTTCCTTGGTCTGAGGCTTGTGCATAATCTGTATGTTGAAAGGAATTACATCAATGCTTACATGCTCACCTACTGCAAAGCTGGTTGTGTTCTGAGCAAGCCAAGTGAATCCACCTGCCTCTATCTCCATCTCATAGTAAACACCAATAAAGATATTGTGTGTAACCACTCCGTCTATCTTGCCCTTACCAGGCTCTCTGATGATAATATCCTCAGGTCTTATCATTACATCGACTGGCTTATTCTTTCCAAATCCAGTATCTACACAATCAAAGACAGTCTCACCTATCTTTACATATTTATCCTCTAGCATCACAGCGTCAATGATATTGCTATCGCCAATAAAGTCAGCAACAAACGCGTTCTCCGGCTCGTTATATATCTCCTCAGGAGTTCCCATCTGCTGTATGTAGCCACCATTCATAACTATGACCTTATCGCTCATAGTAAGAGCTTCTTCCTGGTCGTGAGTTACATACAGGAAGGTAATCCCAAGCTCGTTCTTAAGTCTAATAAGTTCGTACTGCATGTCCTGCCTTAGCTTTAGATCAAGAGCTCCAAGAGGCTCATCAAGGAGAAGAACCTTAGGCTCGTTAACTATAGCTCTTGCAATGGCAATTCTCTGCTGCTGTCCACCCGATAGTGAATCTATTCTTCTTCTCTCGTATCCGCTTAGGTTTACGAGATTTAGCGCATACTTTATCTTATCTTTGATATACTGGTCGCTCTTGCCTTTGATCTTTAGACCAAATGCAATATTGTCTCCTACATTCATATGTGGAAACAGAGCATACTTCTGAAATACAGTATTGATATGTCTCTTATTTGGCGCAAGATCTGTAATGTCCTTGCCCTCAAAAAACACCTTACCCGTATCAGGCGTCTCAAAACCACCTACTATTCTAAGCGTTGTAGTCTTGCCGCAGCCTGAAGGTCCTAGCAGAGTGATAAACTCATTCTCATTTACACTCAAATTGAAGTTATCCAACACCGTCGTATCGCCAAATGCTTTGCTTATGTTCTTAAGTTCTATTAATGATTGCATTTTCCCTCCTAAAGCTTGGCGGCGTGCTAACCCATATCAAAAGGGCTCCGCTCTTCGACGTGAAATAATGTGTTTTATCTGCTTTATAATAAAAGGCTTCTCCAGCCTTGGCTTCGTACTTCTTACTGCCTAAATGGATGCATATGCTTCCCTTAAGTATGTATCCAAACTCCTCTCCCTCATGGGGATTATCTGGATAAGTTCTTCCCTTAGATTCTATCTTTAGCCTTATAGGCTCCATCTCGTTCTTCTGAGCGTTAGGAATAATCCACTCGATGATATTTCCCTCAGTAGCATCTTCCTTCTCAAAATAGTCTTCTTCTCCGAAAACTATCTGCTCATCCTCTTCGCTGGCAAAGAATTCAGATACGCTTATTCCAAGGCACTGCAAAATATCCTCAAGCGTCGAAATCGACGGTGAGGTAAGGTCTCGCTCAAGCTGGGAAATGAACCCCTTGGAGAGCTCTGCTCTATCTGCTAGCTCCTCCTGAGTTAGCCCATTTCTTATTCTTAGTTCCTTAATCTTTTCACCGATTTGAATAGACATTAGGCATATCCTTTCTAAACTATTTGTTTAGTATTGCTAAACCAACAAAAAAAGATTATATCGTATTTTTGATTAAAAGTCAAGCAAATAAAATGGATGCTTCTAGAAATTCTAAAAAGCATCCGAGCATTTAAGATTAGTTTAGGATTAGCATAAGATTAGTTGGAAAATCTACTACTCTGATTTAGATAATGTATTTTCCTAGCTTGTCCTTAATATACCTTTCGACATCTTCTCTATTGGTATCGAGTGCGACTGCGATTTCGCTATAAATCAAATCCTCCGCGCGCTTCATATACCGTTTGTCTATCTGCCCTAGGTGTTTCTTATTCCTACCAGCTACCATAGACTTAATATAAATAGACTTGGTCATGGCAAGTAAATCAGCGCAGCAGTGATTTTCTATGATGCTCTGATAGTGCTGCGATAGCTGCTGAGAGCTCTTACACTTGTAATCATCAACCTCAATCTCATCAAAATGATCAAGTAGCTGCGAGGCACTCTCTGCTGAAATTACTGCTCTGATAGGAACCTTATCATTGTCAATAGGTGCATAGATGACACCGCTCTGAAAAACTGGCTCTAAGAGGTAGTAGATACGCTCGTCGTCCTTGTCAACAAAACTTGGCCTGCCAATCTCCTTTACGCGACAAACGCCGGTAGAACCGTACATTACCAATTCGTTTTCTTTGAACATTTGTAACTCTCCTCTTACCATATTTAACTTACAATAATAGTATACACCATCTGCGTATAAAATGTAAGGGGAAAAGCAATTGAAAAAGCCCCTTAGTAACTAAAGGGCTTTTCGTGTTGAATCATTGTCAATTGAATATAAATTTATACACTTTAGTGTAATTTATTCAGATTCTTTTCCGTAAATCTTAACTAGTACAGCTAGTACTGCAACCATCATAGCAAATGCAACTGGAAGTGCGATGAATACATTCTTTACAAATCCAGCAACTATGTATCCTACAAATGATACTGCTGCTACTGTCATAGCGTAAGGCAGCTGTGTATTTACGTGGTTGATGTGATTGCTCTGAGCGCCTGCTGATGCCATGATTGTTGTATCTGATATTGGTGAGCAGTGGTCTCCGCATACAGCACCTGCCATACAAGCTGACATTGCTATTACCATCATCTCCTTATCGTTAGAGAATACTGATACAACGATAGGAATTAGGATACCAAATGTTCCCCATGATGTTCCTGTAGCAAATGCGATTACGCATCCGATTAAGAATACTACAGCTGGTAGCAAGTTTACAAGGTTACCTGCGAGTCCACCTACGAACTCTTGAACAAATTCCTTGCTGCCTAGGCTATCTGTCATAGCCTTTAGTGTCCATGCAAGTGTTAGGATCATGTTAGCAGGAATCATAGCCTTGAATCCTTCTGGGAAGCAATCCATGATATCCTTAAATGAGATAAGTCTTCTTCCTAGGAACCAAGCAACGCATACTAGGATAGCTAGAAGTGATCCTGTTGATAGACCAACTGATGCATCTGTGCTTGAGAATGATTTTACGAATCCTGTTCCCTTGAAGAATCCACCAGCATAAAGGATTCCGCCGATGCAGAATGCGATTAGAATAAGTACTGGTAGAATCATGTCGATAACCTTACCCTTACCTTCGATAGCATCGCTCTGAGCGTTCTCATAAGGTCTATCTGGTGTTGTGTAGATATCGCCATTGATAGCATTGTCCTCGTGAACTCTCATTGGACCATAGTCGAAATGGAAAGCTACGATGCAAACCATCATGAGAATTGTTAGAAGCGCATAGAAGTTGTAAGGTATGCAACGTACGAATAGTGAGAAACCATCTTCTCCAGGAACAAAGCCTGCTACCGCAGCCGCCCATGATGAAATAGGAGCGATGATGCAAACAGGAGCTGCTGTTGCGTCAATTAGGTATGCTAGCTTAGCTCTTGAAACATGGTGCTTGTCTGTAATAGGTCTCATAACAGCACCAACTGTTAGACAGTTGAAATAGTCATCTACGAAGATAAGACATCCTAGAAGAATTGTGCTGTACTGAGCACCTTCTCTTGTCTTAATGCGTTCTTCCGCCCATGCTCCGAAAGCTGCTGAAGCACCTGTCTTGTTCATCATAGCTACTAGTGAACCGAGTATAATTAGGAATACTAGGATACCGACATTGTAGCTATCTGAAAGTCTTGAAATAATTCCGTCATGAAGTACGTGATGAACTGTCTGTTCGAAGTGTCCACCTGACCAAAGTATTCCACCACATACAATACCGATGAATAATGAGCTATATGCTTCCTTTGTAATAAGTGCAAGTATAATAGCCACAAATGGTGGTAGTAATGACCAAACTGATCCAAATAAAGCAGGTACATACTCTGCTTCTTTAGCCATAGCGAGAATTGGCATACACATAATTAGTAGTGCCGCAAATCCTATGATCCAGATGGCCCTTGATTTGAGATTTTTCATTAATAAGTCCTCCCTAAACCATTGAGCAATAAATCCAACAAATGTAATTTAGCACTTTTTGATTAAAATGTCAATTAAATATGATGGCAATGTGAACGATTTGTGTTTGGAACAATACAATATTCCTCCTTGCATATGAAGGTTCACTATGTTAAACTTAAATAGCTGTTTTGAGCAGATAATGTATATTTGCCAAGCGCATAATGATACATAATGTGGAGGATTGACCGAGTGGCTAAGGAGCTCGCCTGGAAAGCGAGTAGGGTGTAACAGCCTCGTGGGTTCGAGTCCCATGTCCTCCGCCAATGCAAAAAGAAAAGCCTTTATGGGCTTTCTTTTTTTACTATCTAATATTCTATTTATCTCTTTACTGCTAAAAAGAGTTTTGATACGCCTTACAAAATAACTTACGCCATACAGTTTTTGATTAATAATTATTTACAAGTAGCAATAATTATTGTGAGCCCTCTATTTTTAGTACTATGTATACATTGAATCTCTTCATCAAAACGATTGCATTGTTTTTATGAACAAAACTCGTTTTTTTGTACTTTTGTACAAAGCTTTTGTAAGTTCTTTTTATCTATTTTTATCTATATGCTCAATATTCCAAGGTGCTCAAGTAATATTTTTGTTCCTATCAAAATGAGAATCACTCCACCTGCCCTCTCTGCGCCTGATTTAAACCTAGTTCCGCATAGGTTTCCGAGCTTTACTCCCGCAAAACCAAATGCAAAGGTCGTCGCACCTATAAGAGTTACTGCAAGAACAATGTTTACCTTAAGTACAGCAAAGCTTATACCTACAGCGAGCGCGTCTATGCTAGTTGCGATAGCCAAAAGGAGCATGGTCTTCACATCAAAGTTAGCATCTTCCTTTTCCTCATCCCCTGCCTCTTTGATCATTTTAAGCCCGATTATGAGGAGAAGAACAAAGGCTATCCAGTGGTCAAAATCTGCTATGATTGCAATGAACCTTGCCCCTAGAAAATACCCGATGCTAGGCATTAAGGCCTGAAAGATGCCGAAGTAAAGTCCGCAAACTATAGCGTATCTCCACTTCATATCTCTTAGCGCAAGCCCCTTGCATATGGAAACAGCAAAGGCGTCCATCGAGAGTCCTACTGCAATAAGCAGAATCTCAATTATAGACATAGAGCATCCTCTACCGCATCGAGCATTTTATCCTTTGTAAATACCTTATCGTGCTTAACCTCCCTGCTTTCTAGTCCATCTATAGCCTTAGGAACTCTAACTCCTGTGAATTCCTTGAGCTTTTCTACGCACTCAAAGTCGCTCATTCCTTCAGGTTTAAGTCCAATTGATGATGCAACGCTTCTTGGGAACTTGTATGGTGAGGCTGTTGAAGCGATGATATTCGCTTTTTCGTCACCCGTCTCCTTCTTGTACTGCTCGCAAACTGCATAAGCTACGGCTGTATGAGTGTCTACAAGATAGCCTTCCTTATTGTATAGTTTTCCTATCGTATCGCAGGTCAAATCCATATCCGCAAAACCTGCGTAGAAGCAGTCTAGTCCAGCTTTGATAGAATCAGAAACCTTGTACTCCCCCTTGCTATCTAAAGATTCCATAAGTTTCCTAAGCTCATCAGCACTGCTTAGGTGGTATAGAAGTCTTTCTAGGTTGCTTGAGATCAAAATATCCATGGATGGTGAGTTCGTCAAAATAAAATCTCTCTTTATATCGTACTTGCCACTTGCAAGAAGTCGGTCAAAACCTTGTTCTCATTGGAAGCACATATAAACTTTGCTACTGGAATTCCCATCTTCATTGCATAGTAAGCTGCGAGGATGTTTCCGAAGTTTCCCGTTGGAACTGTGATGTTTATTGCATCGCTAGCTTCAATATCCCCTGCTGCTACAAGTCTTGAATACGCATAAACGTAGTATGCAACCTGTGGGATTAGTCTACCTATATTAATTGAGTTAGCAGATGAGAAAACGTATCCCTTTGATGCAAGCTCCTCCTTGAGCGCATTGTCAGTAAAAAGTTTTTTAACTCCCGTCTGCGCATCATCAAAGTTTCCTTCTATTGCATATACGTGAACATTCTTTCCCTCCTGAGTTACCATCTGGCGTCTTTGCACCTCACTAACTCCATCCTTAGGATAGAACACGATTATCTCTGTATTTTCTACATCGGCAAAGCCCTCCAAAGCTGCCTTTCCGGTGTCTCCAGATGTGGCTGTCAAAATGCAAACCTTCTTATCTACACCGAGCTTCTTCATAGATGTAGTCATAAGATAAGGAAGAATTGAAAGCGCCATGTCCTTAAAAGCTGCAGTCTTTCCGTGATATAGCTCTAGGAAGTTTGCTCCGCCAGCCTTTGTTATCTTTGCAATCTCAGGAACCTCAAACTTCTCATCATAAGCATTGTCTACGCAGTAGTCAATCTCCTCACTTGTGAAATCTGAGAAGAATGATCCAATCACTAGCTTGGCAACCTGCTGATAAGTCATCTTAGCTAGCTCATCAAAGCCAACTGAGAGCGCCGGTATCTTGGTCGGTACGAACAGACCCTTGTCGTCAGCGATTCCTTTAACTATTGCTTCAGCTGCGCTAAAGCTACCTTCCATGCCTCTTGTACTTACATAATTTATCATATGAATTCTCCCGAAATTATTTAAATAAAAAACTTTACAAGTCGATTATCTTAGTATATAATATCCCTTGTAGCATTTCAATAAATGATTTGTGATTTAACAATTTAATTTGTCGCCTTGGTCAAGTGGTCAAGACGTAGCCCTCTCACGGCTGAATCAGGGGTTCGACTCCCCTAGGCGATACCAACTATAAAAAGCCTTGAAAATACTGTATTTATCAGTGTTTCAAGGCTTTTTCATTGCTTTATATATGTTCGCATTTTGTCTGAGAATCGTTCCCAATCGTTCCCAATCGTTCCCAATCGTTCCCAATCGTTCCCAAAAGTGGGTTACCCTATGCGTTACCCTGTCATTTCGCGGATCTTTTTCATTTTGTGTTTTCCATGCTCTTGGACTTCTACCCCGCCAAATATAGTGTTATATATATCTGCATCTAAATACTATTTAAACCATTGCTTTGCTTCTTCCTGTGTCTGCGGTTCGATTCCCGCACTTTCTGTTGCTTTGAAATATTCACCCGTTTTCTTTTTGAACATATACACCCCCGCATGGCTTCCCATCATGTGGGCGGTGTCTGTATCATATACCTTGCCTTTTATAATCTTTTCTCATTTTTTTAATGCCCTCTTCAGCTTATTTTTACAATTAAGTAAACAATGCATCCAATCAATATTCCCCATACGATACCACCAATAATTTTTTTCTTTTTGTGGTTGTTTTTTTCTCATTGCTACTGCGATTTTTAATTTTTTTCTTGTCTTTCATATTTTTATTATGGTATGATTTCCATAGAGGAGCTTACGCTCTCTCTATGGTGATTTCTAAGGTGAAGATGAGGAAATTTAACTTTATTGTTAGTTTCTTCATCTTCATTTTTTTCTTTTTCATACCAGTTAAGAAAAAGCCCTGAATTTCAATATTCAGGGCTTTTTACTATTTCAAATTTAGTTCTGCTTTAAGAGCTGCTTGTAATATAGCCGAAAAAAATTTATACCTGCTTTTTTCTGCCTCAAAGTTAAAGCCATGAAGGAATCGTACAGTTTTTTTCCTAATTGTTCTCATATCGTTTTTTTCTTCTGTATTCATCAAAGTCCACATCGACAAGGCTAACAAACTCATCTTTACTTACTTCTATTGTTGCCATTGCTGATGGTTTAGGTAAGTCCTCGTGTTCGACCTCCATATCAATTCCCACTATTCCTATCGCATCTCTAGCCATTTCAATAGCTGTAGCCATATCTTCACCTTCTGTATTAATATTGAAGTCCGGAATAAATACAATGTAATTATCCTTACTTCCCTTTTTTTAATACTATTGGATATACATCTTTCATTTTTGCCTCCCTAAAATCATTAGTAACATTCTAAAAGCAAATTATTGTCGTTTAAATCTCCAACCATTCTTCTCTAGTAATTTAATAAGCTCTTTTTGTCTTCATTCACTCCCCCTTTTCTATATTATGCGTATTTAATACGTATAATTCAAGTCATATTCATAAATTCTCATGAAAAAAAGCACCCTATGGATGCTTCACTCATTATGAACTTTTAGCAAACTCACGTAGCAATTCAATGCTTGGGAACAAAACTATTGCGGGTAGAATCATCATGATATTTTTCCTTCAAAACTAGTTTTTTTCCATGATGTTTAGTTGTGCATAGTATTAAGGCCATAGATATTACACATAATATCACTATTCTTTCTAGCGATACCCAGTGAAACATACTTCCTGCTATTCTAAAAAAACTTATCTCCAATCATACCTATAGTTTCAATAAAAGAATACATCTCATACTCTCCTTAACCATAATTCAAAAGTCAATTTTCAGTATTATGCAATATTTCCCTTTTGTGCTAATTATATCACCTATTCATCATTAGTTAAAGTCATATCTACATACCTCTTCTTTAATTTTTATTTCAAATTCTGTAATCACATTTAGGAGTTCTGCACTTAATCTATGTATACATTCACGCTTTATATCCTCAGGTATTACATAATGTGCTTCTGCTATGCTTCCTGCAATGGCTGCAATCGTATCACAGTCACCTCCGAGGGATATTGCAGTGCGTATTACATCTTCGAAATCACTTCCCTCAAGAAAAGCCGTTATTGCTTCTGGCACAGTCTCCATACAGCTTTCGACATGATGATAATTAGGTCTGATTTCATCGCAACTTCGATTAAGATCGTATCCAAATTCATCTTCGATGTACTTTTTATATCCTCTTTGCTTTTTCCTTGTCTTGCTAGAAATATTGTACTCGCTACGGATTCAGCCCCTTTGATGCCCTCAGGATGGTTGTGTGTTACCTCTGCCGATAGCCTTGCAACATGCCTAACATCATCGATATTGTCATATAGCCATGAAATAGCTGAAACCCTCATAGCAGAACCGTTTCCATAGCTGTTATACGCGTCCATTTTATCGTTGAATAGCCACTGTGAAAACCTATATCCATAGCCTGCATTTGGGAATAGTTTACCGAAGTAGCGCATCTCATCTCCTATTTTTGCTTTGATGGACTTATCCGTATCGTTTGCATTTACTTTCATCAGAGCTGATGCAACGGCTATGGTCATTACGCTATCATCTGTGAAGCGAGATGCATTACTAAACAAAGGAAATTTTTGCTCTTTTCTCCCCTGTCAAACTCATATGGACTTCCTACAATATCCCCTATTATTGCACCTAACATCATATTTTACCTCTCGATTTGAAATCATAATCTATACGTTTTCTCCAGCCTTTTGGAACCTCGCATGTGTTTCTATAACTTCTTACAACATCCTCCATAACTTTAAAACTAATTTTCATTCCCTTGGAATCACAGTTATAGTTTACTGCCATTGACGAATCTATTCCGTATCTAGATGCTTCAGCTGCAGCATCTATATTTGCACCGAGGAAGATGAACTCCCAACCGTACTTTGATTTTTGATGCTCGACCATACTGCGTACATCCTCATAACTATATAGTCTGCTTGCATTCTCCATTCCATCAGTCGTTATGATGAAAAGCGTTTTCTTAGGGACATCCTCTTTACGCGCGTATTTATGTATCTTTGCAATGTGCTTAATTGCACTTCCAACAGCATCTAAAAGAGCTGTGCTTCCCCCTACATAATATTCCTTGCTTGTAAGTTTTGGAACATCCTTGATGTTTACGCGGTTGTGTATAACTTCTAGCTCATTATTAAAGAGTAAAGTACTTACAAGTGCATCTCCAGGCTCATTCGCCTGCTTCTTCATCATTGAATTGAACCCACCTATGGTGTCTGCTTCGAGGCCTGCCATAGAACCACTGCGGTCTAGAATAAATATAATCTCCGTCATTTTAAAATCCTCCTATTTCCTAATGTAGTCACATTGTAAAGGATTTAGGAGGATCAAAGGTCGCACATCATGCGACATTTTAAAACGAATATTTACATACATATAAGCGGCTGGTCAAATTCAAACAGTACGCTGTTGAGCTCAAAAATATCATACTTTTTATTTTCTATGAAGTACTTAACTATTACATCAAACTTGTTGCTTTGAGATAAGGCAATGCCTGCTCTAGCAAGAAGATCGTCAGTTTCATCCATACTTAGCTCAAGAGCTATGGCAAATGCTAAAGCAGTAGCCTTTGATGGTTTATAGTTTACATTGTTTCTTATTTTAGAGAAAAGCTTTCTGTCAACATTAGCTTTCTTGTAGATTTCCGAGTCCTTCTTCCCTGTCCTATCTATTAAATCGAGTAAAGTTTCCGAAAATCCCCTGTCTAGATTGTTTAACATGCCATCTAGGTTTGGCATCTTCGAGGTAATCTCATAAGATGATTCATGTAAGAGCATATCTTCGTAGTTACGACGCCTAACCTTTGATGTGCCATACTCCAAGTTCATTTTATCGCTTACATAGTTTGCATCTATGTAGCTACTTACTGACTTAAAGAGTTTCTCCGAAAGCTCAAATGACTGTTTTTCAAAGACAACAAGATAAACTTGCATCTCGTTTTCCATCAAAAATGAACTTATTTCTCTGACCGCTATCTGAAGCGCAAGAGGTTTTTGGAAAACCATAGCTTCCTGTAGATATCAAAGGAAACGCTATAGACTCGCAGGACTTTTTCTTTTGCAATACCAAGCGAGTTTCTAAAGCAGGATGCTAGAAGCTTCTCTTCACCAGACCTTCCGTCCTTCCAGATAGGTCCAGCCGTGTGTATTACATAATTTGCATCAAGATCAAAGGCAGGCGTTATTGCTGCTTCTCCTACTGCAATATTGCCAATTTCCTTGCGTGCCAAGAGGAGTCTAGCACCTGCTTTATCGTGAACAGCTTTATCTGTTCCCGCTCCGATTATGGGTTTAGGATTTGCAGTATTCACGATTGCATCAACCTTCATATTTACAATGTCATTTCTCACTATCTCAAAAGGCATATGCTGCTCCTATCTGCTGATTTTGCTTAAGCAAGACTATTTCTTTATGCTTACAAATACTCTCTTGTCTATTCTTTCGATTTCTAGGCCGCGAAGGTCTGCAACGAACTCTCTGAGGAATTTGTACTTTCCACCGCCTTTTTTGTCGTAGTATCTTACGTCAAAGTTTCTGTAAAGTCTGCTCAGCTCATTTCCAATCTGTCCAAGGTCTGTTGGCTTTCCTAGGTCCTCGTTTGCCATGATAATCTGCTTAATCTTGCTGCTTATTAGCTTCTTGCTTGGAATGTTTCCTGTTTGGTCAGACTTTCTTTCCTGCTTTGGTTTTATGCCAGCTGCAGCCTCAGCATCAGCTTCCTTCTTCTTTTCGGCCTCGGCTTCCTTTGCTAGAACATCTATGTAGACGAACTTATCAAAGGCGTTTTCGAGAGCCTCAGTTGCCTTATCAGATTCACCCATGCCGATTACAAGAAGTCCAGATTCAGCGAGCCTTCTAGCTAGCGAAGTAAAGTCGCTATCCGAAGAGACTATGCAAAAGCCGTCGACATTTCCACGATAGAGGATATCCATCGCATCGATTATCAAAGCAGAATCCGAGGCATTCTTTCCCCTCGTGTTGTTAAACTGCATCATCGGCTTTAGGGAGTTTTTGTTTATCTGACTCTCCCATTTTGTTTGGACAATCTTGTCCCAGCTTCCATAAATTCTCTTGTATGAGCACTCACCGTAGTTTGTAATCTCATCTATAATATAGTCGGCGTACTGGGCTGAAATGTTTTCAGCATCTATCAGTAGCGCCATCTTTCTCTCTTTGTTCACTATCTCACCTCTTTTGCGTATTTTGATATAACGCTGAGCATGATGTCAACGAGCATTACCATCTCCTCGACAACGGCGTATTCTCTATTACCATGATGGTTGTAGGAACCCGTTCCAAGGTTAGGGCAAGGAACTCCCATGCGTGAAATTCCAGCACCATCTGTGCCACCTCTCATTGGAGCTGGCCTTGCATCAAGCCCCTGCTCTCTTATGGCCTCCATTGCATATTCTATATGCTCCTCGTGACCCTTCATGCACTCAGCCATGTTTCTATATGAGTCCTTAAAGGAAATTTCGACAGTATCAGCACCGTACTTTTCGTTTAGGAACTCTGCACATTTTGACATCAAAGCCTTTCTCTGCTCAAGCTTATTGATATCGTGATCTCTAATTATATATTCTAAAACAGCCTCTTCACAGTTTCCGTTCATCTCCATCAAATGGTAGAATCCCTCGTAGCCCTCGGTGTGCTCAGGTCTTTCACTAGCAGGTAGCGCCTCTGCAAACTCGCACGCCACGTGAAGAGCGTTTTTCATCTTGTTCTTCGCTTCACCAGGATGTGTCACTATGCCATGAATCTTTACGCTAGCAGAAGCCGCATTAAAGTTCTCATATGAGATTTCATCTGGTGCTGTGCCGTCTAGTGTATAGGCTCTATCTGCAGCAAGCTTCTTTACATCAAAATGGTCTACGCTAGTTCCAATCTCCTCATCTGGAGTAAATGAAAATGCGATATCTCCATGCTTAAACTCAGGAGTCTTAACCATGTATTCAAGCGCTGTCATTATTTCTGCAACGCCAGCCTTATCATCTCCTCCTAGAAGAGTTTTTCCATTTGTGACTACGATGGTTTTTCCCTTTGCATTCATCAAAGCTTCATTGCTTGCTGGATCTAAAACCACGCCTTCACAGAGACTTACTGGCTCTCCATCGTAGTTATCTATAACTCTAGCCTCATCTCCTGGATATGGAAATTCTAGTGCCGTATCCATATGAGCTATGAAGCCTATTGTAGGAACCTTTGCGTCGATATTTCCTCTGAGCTTTCCGTAGATATAGCCCTTGTCATCTAGCTCTACCTCTGTGATTCCAAGAGCCTTGATTTCTTCCATCAAAACCTTGGCTAGATTCAGCTGCTTTGCTGTACTAGGAACAGTCTCGCTAGTGTCGTCAGACTGCGTATCGATTTTGATGTATGTTAAAAAGTTTTTTAGTACACTTTGTTTTTTGTCCACTGCCTTCTCCTTAAAAATAAGCAGGGCATGCAATACACGCCCCGCTTTTTGTTAGTTATTTGAGTACTGCAATCATCTCGCCAGCCTTAACCTGCTGACCTTCCTTAACGAATACCGTATCAACGATACCATCAGTAGTTGAAATGATATTTGTCTCCATCTTCATTGCTTCAAGTACAGCGATAGCCTGATTTGCTTCGACCTTATCGCCTTCCTTAATGAGAATCTTGATAACAGCACCAGGGATGTTTGCACCGATTTCCATTGGGTTTTCTTCGTCTGCATATCTTGTAACAGCTACAGCTACTGAGTCCTTGATGTCCTCATCCTTAACCTTTGCAACTCTGCGGTTACCGTTGATTTCGAATACAACCTCACAGATGCCTTCGTTATTTGTAGCTCTTCTCTCGATAAGTCTTACGATGAATGTCTTACCCTCATCGATCTTGATTTCGCAAGTTTCACCCTCAGATAGTCCGTGGAAGAAGATGTCAGAACCCATGTGTCTGAAATCACCGTTCTTGCGAACATATTTGATATAGTCATCAAATACCTTAGGGTAGATAGCAGCACTGATGACATCCTGCTCACTTGCCTCTATTCCTAGCTCATCAACTAGGTGCTTTTTGATTGCGTCAAAATCCTCATCCTCTAGGAGCTCACCTGCACGGCATGTGATTGGCTTCTTATCCTTGAGAACTAGCTTCTGAAGATCCTTTGGGAATCCTCCAAGTGGCTGACCGATCATTCCCTCAAAGAATGAAACTAGTGAATCTGGGAAGTCTACATTCTTACCCTTCTCATAGATGTTCTCTGGTGTCATGTCATTCTGAACCATGAAAATTGCAGTGTCACCGACAACCTTTGATGTAGGTGTAACCTTGATGATGTCTCCAAGCATCAAATTAACCTTGCGATACATCTCTTTAACCTCATTGAACTTATAGCCTAGTCCAAATGAATCTACCTGAGCCTTTAGGTTTGAATACTGTCCGCCAGGCATCTCGTACTTATATATTTCTGCTGATGGTGTACGTAGTCCAGACTCAAAGCTTGCATATACTGGTCTTACATCTCTCCAGTACTCTGAGAGCTGCTGGATTCCCTCGTAAGCGATTTCTGTATCTCTTGATGAATGCTCAAGTGCCGCAACAATTGAGTTTAGACCAGGCTGTGATGTTAGACTGCCATGCTGTTAAATGCAGCATCGACGATGTCTACACCTGCCTGAGCAGCCATGAGAACTGTAGCGATACCGTTACCGCTTGTGTCATGTGTATGTAGATGTACTGGAATCTTAAGAACCTGCTTGAGTTCTCCGATGAGCTCTCTTGCAGCCATTGGCTTTAGAAGTCCAGACATGTCCTTGATACCGATGATGTGAGCGCCCTCAGCCTCAAGTTCCTTAGCAAGCTTGATGTAGTATTCTAGATTATACTTTGTTCTTGACTTATCGAGAATATCACCTGTGTAGCACATGCATGCCTCAGCAAGCTTACCCTGCTTGAGCGTCTCGTCAAGAGCAATCTTCATTCCCTCTGTCCAGTTTAGTGAGTCAAAGATACGGAATACGTCAATTCCAGCCTTAGCTGACTGCTTAATGAACTCTCTTATAACGTTATCAGGGTAGTTCTTGTATCCTACAGCATTAGCACCTCTAACGAGCATCTGGAACATTATGTTTGGAATGAGCTTTCTCAGTGTTGCAAGTCTCTCCCATGGATTTCGTGAAGGAATCTGAAAGCTGTATCAAATGTAGCTCCACCCCACATCTCAAGTGAGAAGAAATCCTTACCATAAAGCGCTGTACCAGGAGCGATTTTCTCCATGTCTATTGTACGAACTCTAGTAGCCATAAGTGACTGCTGAGCGTCTCTCATTGTTGTATCTGTGATCAAAAGTCTCTTCTGATCAAGAACCCACTTGCTTACCGCCTCAGGTCCCTGCTCGTCAAGTAACTGCTTCGTTCCTCTTAACTTAGCAATTTCCTCAGGGCTAACGCGTGGGAATACAGGAACATCAAAGGTTGGCTTTCTTCCCTTTGTCTCATTAACAATCTTGTTTCCGAGGAAGTTAATAATCTTTAGCTCTTCATCTTCCTTGGTTCTGATATCCATAAGCTCTGGATGAGCTGAAATGAAGCCGGTATTGCAGTTTCCTTCAGCAAAGTCTCATGGTTTAGAACGTTTAGGATGAAGCCGATATTTGTCTTAACGCCCTTAATCTGAGTTTCTCTAAGCGCTCTGATAGCCTTGCGCCTTGCTGCATCAAATGTAAGTGCCGTTGCTGTAACCTTAACTAGAAGACTGTCGTAATATGGACTGATTGTTGAACCAGTAAATCCATTACCGCCATCAAGTCTGATACCATAACCTGAAGCACTTCTGTAAAGCTCGATAGTTCCTGTGTCAGGAGCAAATCCATTGCTAGGGTCTTCTGTTGTGATTCTGCACTGGATAGCATAACCTCTTGTGTGAATATCATCCTGAGATTCTATTCCGATTTCTGGATCTGCAAGAGCATATCCCTCAGCAACTAAAATCTGAGTCTGAACGATATCTATACCTGTAACCATCTCAGTTACTGTATGCTCTACCTGAATACGAGGATTCATTTCGATGAAGTAGTGTCTTCCGTCTGAGTCTAGAAGGAACTCAACTGTACCAGCACTGCGATAATCAACTGCTCTTGCAATCTTGAGTGCGTCGTTACAGATAGCCTTTCTCTGCTCATCTGTTAGACAAAGTGAAGGTGTAAACTCGATAACCTTCTGATGTCTTCTCTGAATGGAGCAGTCTCTGTCGTAGAGGTGTACGATGTTACCATACTTATCTCCGACAATCTGAACCTCGATGTGCTTAGGGTTTTCGAGGTACTTCTCAATAAATATATCATCGATACCGAATGCAGCCTGAGCTTCACTCTTTGCTCTTCTATACTCATTTACGATATCGTCCTTGCTTCTTACGATTCTCATACCACGGCCGCCGCCACCAGCTGCTGCCTTAAGCATAACTGGGTATCCGCATCTGTCTGCGAATTCAACCGCCTCATCCTCGTCCTTGATAGCTGAGTCAACACCTGGGATAGTAGGAACCTCAACTCTAGCAGCTACAATCTTGGATTTGATCTTGTCGCCAAGCTGATCCATCATGTAGTGGTTAGGTCCGATAAATTCAATTCCTGCGTCCTCGCAAGCCTTTGCAAATTCTGTATTCTCTGATAGGAATCCATATCCTGGGTGAATAGCATCAACACCCTTAGCCTTTGCAAGCTCGATAATTTCCTCAATTGATAGGTATGCCGCAACAGGAGTCTTTCCCTTTCCTATCTGGTAGGATTCATCTGCCTTAAATCTGAATAAGCTGTTCTTGTCTTCCTCAGAGTAAATTGCAACTGTTCTAATTCCAAGCTCTTGACATGCTCTGAATACTCTAATTGCAATCTCGCCACGATTGGCAACCAGAACACGCTTGAACTTCTTAATTTCTCTCATTGTATTTCTCCCATTCTCTATAATAAAAAATTAAACGTGTCTTAATATATATCAATGCATTACTGCATATGAATATCAATATTCTTATAAGATAGATCGACTTCAGCAGACCTGAGAGCCTCAGTAACATCCTCTTCTATCTTGTATGATAAGTTGTAGTAGTCATCCGCATTGCACCAAAGCTTAAAGTCTACAGAAAGTGCATATGCATCTATGGAGCCAACTCCAATTATCGGTTCAGGCGTGCTTAGCACGAGAGGATTGCTCCTTGCTACTGCAAGAAGAATCTCCTTAACCTTAGCTATATCCGTATCCTTAGCAAACTTATATACCTTGTCTATTCGTCTTATCCCAGACTCAGTGAAGTTAGTCAAAACCGAAGCTGACATAACTCCGTTTGGCACAGTCACAGTCTTGTTGTCACCAGTGTGCATCTTGGTGTACATAAGGTCAATCTCGTCGACAATTCCCGTCGCATCAACGCTTCCGTTTACTGCTATCAAATCCCACACTTGAAGGGCTTGTTGATCAAAATGAGAAAGCCTCCAGCGACATTGCCAAGACTATCCTTTAGGGCTAGCGCAATCGCAGCACCTCCAGCACCAAGTACTGTAACTAGCGATGAGGTATTAAGCCCCATCTCTTGAAGGATGATGATGGCTAAGACTATCAGAAATATTACCCTGATACCATTTGTTATGAACGCATGCAGTGACCTATCTATCTTGGATCTCTCAAGTATCTTGCGTAGAACTTTGATTAGAATAGTTATCACTATCCAGCCAACTATGAAGGATAGTAAAGCGATTCCAGTCTCCGTCATTAATTTTGTAAAACGCTCTGTGTTTATCATCCTCTACCTCTGCCCTCTCACGGCTGAATCAGGGGTTCGCCGCGAGACTGTATCTCTTAGCAAAACGCATTCTTAGCGTCCTGCTCTTCTTCTCTCTATTTCCTTTAGCAGCTTCTTTCTGAGCCTGATATCGTCTGGGACGATTTCAACTAGCTCATCATCAGCTATGAACTCCAGCGCTTCCTCAAGAGTGAAATGACGAGCCGGTGAAAGCTTAACATTCTCATCGCTTCCTGCTGCACGCATATTTGTCGCCTTCTTAGCCTTACATGGATTAACCTCCATGTCGTTTCCTCTCGAGTTCATTCCAACAATCATACCCTCATAAACTCTAGTCTGGGGCTCTACGAACATCTGAACTCTTTCGCTGATATTGAAAAGCGCATAAGGTGTGCAAACACCTTCTTCTATCGCAATAGCTACTCCGTTATTTCTACCCGGGATCTCGCCCTTGTACTCTTCGAATGCGAAGAATCTTCTCTCCATGTTTCCTTCGCCACGAGTATCGTTAATGAACTCAGATCTATATCCCAAAAGACCTCTAGTTGGTGCATGGTACTCTAGCTTAGTGTATCCGTTGTCACCAGACATCTGAACCATGATTCCCTTTCTGAGGTTTAGCTTGGAGATTACAGTTCCTGAATACTCATCTGGAACAGTAATTATAACTTCTTCGATTGGCTCAAGCCTAACGCCGTTTTTCGTCCTTGTGGTAGATAACCTCTGGCTTTGATACAGCTAGCTCATAGCCTTCTCTTCTCATATTCTCTATCAAAATAGAAAGATGAAGTTCGCCTCTTCCTGAAACCTTGAAGCAGTCTGTTGAATCTGTGTCCTCAACAGTGAGACCAACATTGACCTCTAGCTCCTTGTTCAGTCTTTCTCTAATGTGTCTTGATGTCACATACTTACCCACCTGACCAGCAAAAGGAGATGAGTTAACCATGAAGTTCATCGAAAGCGTTGGCTCCTCAATCATGATGCTGCCAAGACCCTCTGGTGCTGACGGATCGCAGATTGTCTCACCGATTGAGATATCTGAAATACCCGAGACAACAACAATGTCTCCGCACTGAGCTTCTTCAACAGGCATCCTCTTAAGACCTCTGTAAACGAAAATCTGACCAATTTTGCGGTTTTCTACGCTATTTTCTTTGACAACAGAAACCTGACTGCCCTGTTTGAGTACGCCTCTTGTAATTCTTCCGATTCCAAGTCTTCCGATATAGTCATCGTAGGCAAGCGTTGAAATCTGCATTTGCAAAGGCTCTTCTCTTCTGTCTGGGTAAACCTCGCAGTGTTCAATTATTGTATCAAAGAGTGGCGTAATATCGAATCCGCCATATCCCTCTGGTGTGTGCTTTAGCTTGCTATCTCCCTGCCTAAACTCTAGGCCATCTATGTCTGATGGGTCCTTAACAGCTATGCCCTGTCTTGCAACCCCGTATAGAATTGGGAAGTTCAGCTGATCGTCGTTTGAATCTAGGTCCATAAATAGCTCGTATACCTCATCGACAACCTCGTCGATTCTGGCATCCTTCTTATCGATCTTGTTAATGAACAAAATAGGATTTAGCCCCTGCTCTAGCGACTTGCTAAGAACAAAACGAGTCTGTGGCATAGGTCCCTCACTTGAGTCAACAAGCAGAATAACTGTATCTACAGTCTTCATGATACGCTCTACCTCAGATGAGAAATCCGCGTGGCCTGGTGTATCTACGATGTTTATCTTAACGTCATTATGCATTACTGAGCAGTTCTTAGAGTATATTGTTATACCTCTCTCACGCTCTATATCGTCGCTATCCATGACGCAATCTGCCATCGCTTCGTTGTCTCTAAATATACCGCTCTGCTTTAGAAAAGCATCTACAAGCGTCGACTTACCAGCATCTACATGGGCTATAACGGCAATGTTAATTATTTTTTGTCTTTCAGACATAATTTTACCTTCTTTATTCATTGATTTAACAATAAATTATATCACGAAATGCTCATCATTTCAAATCTGTAATGTCCCAATTTATCGCTTTTTTGCCATTTTTTTCTAGAAATTCATTGGTCCTCGTAAAATAGGCTCCGCCATAAAAACCATTATATGCTGATAGCGGGCTTGGATGTGCGCCCTCGAGTATCAAATGTCTTTCGTTTGTGATTAGGGACTTTTTAGCTCTTGCATTAGCACCCCAGAGAATAAAGACAACAGGCTCTTCTCTATCGTTTAGCTTAGAAATTACAGCATCAGTAAGTCTTTCCCATCCCTTTCCCTTGTGAGAGTTTGGCTTTCCTTCCCTCACAGTAAGGCAGGTGTTCAGAAGCAAAACTCCCTGCTTAGCCCAGCTGAGTAGGTACCCATTATCAGAGCTTGGCATAGGCGTTCCTAGTTCCTCGCGAAGCTCCTTGAAAATATTTACAAGAGACGGTGGCTGCTTAACTCCTGGTTTACAGAAAAAGCCATGCCGTGCGCCTGTCCTGCTCCGTGATAAGGATCCTGACCTAGTATCAAAACGCGAGTGTCAGCAAAATCCGTTTCCTTTAGTGCATTGAAAATATCGTGCATATCAGGGTAGATAGTCTGAGTGCGATATTCCTCTATCAAAAATTGTCTAAGCTTCTTATAGTACTCGCTATTAAACTCGCCAGCGAGCACCTCATCCCAGTGATTTCCTATGTTTACCATATTTCTCCTAAATGTATCAAGCCCGCAACTTAGCGTAGTTTACGCGAGAAGCGAGCTTGTTATTGAGCATATATCCCGTATTATATCTTGTAGCTTGTGATTCTTCTGCGAGTCATATCCTCGCCCATAATCTGCTGTATGCACCAAACATCAGGTGACTGAGCTCTTCCCATAAGCGCAATTCTAATAACTGTGCTCACATGTCCTACATGCCCCTTATAATCCTCTGGATTCTTCTTGTAATCCTTAGGCTTTGCAGCATATCCAAGCTCAACAGCTATGTTTCTAATCTTGTCAAACCACTGGCTCTGGTCGTCTGCATGGTCATAGCTTTCCATGTATTTCTTTAGAATTTCTCTTGCATCCTCAGCTGAAACCTCTGCAGGAATCTCATCCTCTCTTGCAAACATATCGTCAAAGAAATAGCTTATAAACTCGACAATCTGCTCTGCGTAAACGAGGTCCTTTCTTGGCTTCTTATCATTTCTACCAAGGTCTATAATCTTCTTAAGGTATTCCTCATCATCAAAGATGTACATAATCTCAGGCCTAAATTCCTCAGCCCAGCCCTTTAGAAACTCTATGATTTCCTCTGCTGGGATTCTAAGAAGAACATCCTTGCTGATGTCGTTTAGCTTGTTCAAATCAAAGAGTGCACCGGAGTTACTCATCTTCTCTGTTGTAAATTTGAACTCATCAATATCTGCATCCTGATGCTCTGCTCTCCACTCCTCAAAATTGGAGTTTAGGATGGTTAGCAGATATTCTCTTACCGCAGCCGGATGGTATCCTAGGTTGCGATAGTAATCAAGCGATAGCTCTGGGTCTTCTCTCTTGGAGAGTTTTCGCTTGTTTCCGTTTTCGTCTAGCTTCATTAGCTGCGCTGTGTGGCAGTAGATTGGAAGCTCAAGGCCGAGCTTTTCGAAGAGCTCAACGTGGATTGGTAGTGAAGGAAGCCACTCTGCGCCTCTTACGACGTGAGTCGTTCTCATCAGGTGGTCGTCAACCACGTGTGCGAAGTGGTAGGTTGGAATTCCTGTGGTCTTGAGGATGACGACGTCCTGAAAGTTTTCCGGCATTTCGAGCGTTCCTCTTATGGCATCCTCTACCTTGATTCTACGTGCCTTTTCTGGGTCTGGATTTCCATCAGACTTAAGTCTTAAAACATAAGGTTTTCCGGCTTTAATATTAGCTTCTATTTCCTCTAGGCTTAGGTTTCTGTGCGCTGCAAACTCACCATAGATTCCAGGGTTTTGCTTCTCTGCTTCTTGCTTTGCTCTAATAGCAGTGATTTCTTCTTCTGTCAAAAAGCATGGATACGCCTTTCCTTCTCTCACTAGCTTCTTAGCAAACGAAGCGTAGATTTCGCCTCTCTTGCTCTGAGTGTAGTTACCATAAGCACCTGTATCTCCATCTAGTCCTGCCCCCTCGTCAAAGCTTATTCCAAAGAATCTGAGAGAATCGATGATAATCTTAACCGCACCATCGACAAAACGCTTGTCGTCAGTGTCCTCAATTCTTAGATAGAATACTCCGCCTGACTGATGAGCAAGTCTTTCGTCTACAAAGGCTCCGTAAAGGTTTCCGAGATGAATAAAACCAGTTGGTGATGGTCCTAGTCTTGTAACCTTGGCTCCCTCTGGCAGATTTCTCTTAGGATAGATTTTCTCATAATCCTCAGGGCTTTTATCTATATTTGGAAACAGCAGTTCTGCTAATATGTTGTAATCCATTTCTTCCTCCACAAATTTAATCTCATATATCATTAATTATATAATATTTTTTGCCCGTATTTGTAGTATAATGTCATCATGAGTAAAATATATATAGCAAAAGATGCACACTATCATCTTAAAGAGTATTTAACAGGGCTTGGGCATGTGCTTGAGCCAATTTCATCAAACGGAATTGTTGATCGCGGGATTTCTAATCATCCCGATATTTTCCTATGCAAAATGGGAATCGGGGACAAGGCTCCCGTCTACATGGCGGCGCCTGAGGACCTCGGCAGGTACTATCCTCAGGATGCTGCATTCAATGCAGCATGTACAGGAAGTACTTCATACACAACCTTTCCTGTACGGCGCCGCGCCTACTCAAGGTCGCTGAGGAAATGGGAATGTACCTCATCGACGTCAAACAAGGATATACAAAGTGCAGCATCGCTATCGTTAACGAAAACTCTATCATCACCTACGATGCTGGAATTGCAAAAGCCTGTGAAGGCGTAGAAGACCTTTCAGTTCTTCTCGTGCAGCCAGGCTTTGTTCGCCTCGACGGCTATGACACAGGATTCATCGGCGGAACCTGTGGGCGAGTTTGCGATGAACTTGTATTTAACGGAGACCTCTCCTCTCATCCTGATTTTCCAAGGATTTTAGAATTCACAGAGGAACGCGGAATAAGATGCAAGTGGTTCCCAGAGTATCAGCTCACTGACATAGGCTCAATTCTTTAGTATATGAAGCTATAAAGCAGGGAGCATAGAGTATGAAGAAACATGCGATAATCCCCATATTCATCCCCCATCTCGGCTGCCCCTGCCAGTGTGTTTTCTGCAATCAGCAGAAGATAACCGCAAGGACTAAGGCCGTGAGTACAGATGAAGTCAGAGAAACCGTAGAAAGATACCTGTCGACGCTCGGAGACCTTGATCCAAGCGAGATAGAAATCGCTTTATGGAGGAAGTTTTACCGCGATTCCAATAGATACGCAGACCGCATATCTTGAGATCGCAAACGAATGTATAGATCAGGGAAGAGTTTCATCCCTACACATATCGACAAGGCCAGACTGCATAGACGAAGAGATTTTGGAAAATCTCAAACGCTATAATGTAAGCACCATAGAGCTAGGTGTTCAGTCCTTTAGCGACGAAGTGCTTAGATTATCCAAGCGAGGGCACGATAGCGACATCGCAAGAAAGGCAGCTAGGCTAGTTAAGGAGCGAGGGTTTAAGCTTGGTATTCAGCTTATGATCGGGCTTCCAGGAGATAGCCTAGAGAGCTGCATTTATTCAGCAAGAGAAACTGTGGCACTTTCCCCAGAGCTAGCAAGGCTCTACCCTACTTTGGTCATAGATGGCACAGAGCTTTATGACATGTATGAGGACGGAAGCTACGAGGCTTTGAGCAAGGAAGAAGCACTGCTCCGCACCAAGGAGATGTATAAGATTCTGCATAAGGCAGGAATAAATATAATGAGGGTCGGGCTTAAGAGCACAGATATAATCGGTGGAAGCGATTTATCTGCAATTAACGGAGGAACCTATCATCCAGCTTTTAGGCAGCTCGTCGAAGGCGAGATAGCATATGAGATGCTCAAGGAGCAGCTGGATGCTTTGATGGAAAAGCTAGATGGCACGGGCTTTGCGAAGACCCCAAACCCAGACGCCACAAGCCGCACGAACCCACCAAAGCCAAAACTCAAGGTCGACCTATTTTCAAATCCTCAGTCCTTCTCCAATATGATTGGAAACTGCGGAATTAATAAGGAGAGGCTTGGCGCTGAATATCCTCATTTTGATATTAAATACAGAACGGACAATACTTTAGCAAGAGATATATACATAGCAGAACTGAAATAACCGGAGGAAAAAATGGACAAAATTATGGAAAAAGCAGTTGTAACCGTTGTCGGCAAGGACGCTGTCGGCATACTCGCAAAGGTATCCAAGGCCTGTGCTGAAGCAAATGCAAACGTTATCGATGTAAGTCAGTCAGTTTTGACAGAAATATTCTGTATGATCATGGTCATCGACATCTCAGAGCTTTCGATTCCGCTTGACGAGCTCAAGAAGAACATCGAAGCAGAAGCTAATGGCATGACAATTCACGTTATGCACGAGAACATCTTTAACGCAATGCACAGGATTTAGTCTGCTGGAGGGATACATGATAAATACAAACGACATCTTAGAAACCATAGGCATGATACAGGACGAATCCCTTGATATTAGAACGATAACCATGGGAATTTCCCTGCTCGATTCCGCCGATAGCGACATCGATAGATCATGTCAAAAGATATACGACAAGATTTGCCGCAAGGCAGAAAAGCTAGTTTCCACTGGTGAAAGCATAGAGAAGAAATACGACATTCCAATCGTAAATAAGAGAATTTCTGTAACTCCTATAGCTATGCTCGCGGGTGTTTCTGGCGGAGACCCAATCAAATACGCAAGGATTCTCGACAAGGCTGCAAAGGAATGCGGAGTCAACTTCATCGGTGGCTACTCTGCCCTAGTTCACAAGGGCTTTAGCGCGGGTGACCTTGAGCTCATAAACTCAATTCCTCAGGCTCTTGCAGAAACAGAGCTCGTTTGCTCATCAGTAAATGTTGGCTCAACAAAGGCCGGAATCAACATGGACGCTGCCTCTTTGATGGGAAAGCAGGTTCTTGAAGCAGCAAAGCTCACAAAGGACAAGCAGTGCATAGGCGCAGCAAAGCTAGTTGTTTTCTGTAATGCTGTAGAAGACAATCCTTTCATGGCTGGTGCCTTCCATGGCGTCGGCGAGTCTGACACTGTCCTAAGCGTTGGTGTTTCAGGTCCTGGCGTAGTTAGATCTGCTCTATCAAAGATGGACCCTTGCGCAAGTCTAAACGAGGTTTCAGAGCAGATTAAGAGAACTGCTTTTAAGATTACAAGAGTGGGTCAGCTAGTCGGAAGTGAAGCAGCTGAAGTACTAAATGTTCCATTTGGAATCGTAGACCTTTCGCTTGCTCCAACTCCAGCTGTCGGTGACTCAGTTGCTCACATACTTGAGGAAATAGGCCTTGAGCAGTGCGGTACACACGGTACTACAGCAGCGCTTGCAATGCTAAATGACGCTGTCAAGAAAGGCGGAGTTATGGCTTCATCAAGCGTTGGCGGACTTTCAGGAGCTTTCATCCCAGTCAGTGAGGATGCTGGCATGATCAAGGCTGCAAGAGAAGGAACACTAAGCATAGAAAAGCTAGAGGCTATGACAGCTGTTTGCTCAGTAGGTCTAGACATGATAGTAATTCCTGGAGATACGCCTGCTGAAACCATCTCAGCCATAATTGCTGATGAAGCGGCTATCGGAATGGTAAACTCCAAGACTACTGCAGTTAGAGTTATCCCTGCCATTGGCCTTTCCGAGGGCGAGGAGCTGAACTTTGGCGGACTTTTAGGCTACGGTCCAGTTATGAAGCTTAGAGATAAGTCACCAGCAAAGATGATACTTCGCGGCGGCAGAATTCCTGCTCCACTCCAGAGCCTAAAAAACTAATCGTTCATAAAAGCAAGATCAAAGCCTGTGGAAATCCACAGGCTTCTTCGTTTCTTATATTCTAATTTTCCTCATCGCTTGAGTAGTCAAGTCTCTGAGTATTAAACAGCTTTGCATATCTGCCATCGAGCTTCATAAGCTCAGCATGAGTTCCCTCTTCTGCAATTCTTCCATCGTCAACTAGGATTATTCTATCCGCGTTTTGAACGGTTGCAAGTCTATGCGCTATAATTAGGCAGGTTCTATCCTTTGATAGCTCATCAAAGGACTTTTGAATCGACCTTTCCGTAATCGTATCGAGTGCCGATGTCGCCTCATCTAGAATCAAAATTCTAGGATTCTTTAGGAAGATTCTAGCTATTGAAAGCCTCTGTTTTTGGCCTCCTGAGAGCCTTGTTCCCCTCTCACCTACGTAAGTATCAAACTGATCAGGCATCTCCATGATGTCATCAAATATCTCAGCCTTCTTTGCAGCGATGACAACCTCCTCATAGCTTGCTGATGGCTTACCGTATCTGATGTTTTCTAGGATTGTGTCCGCAAAGATGAAGACATCCTGCTGAACAATTCCGATATTCTCACGAAGAGAGTTCTTAGTCACGTCTCTAACGTCAACTCCATCTATTTTGATGCTTCCACTGCTCACATCGTAAAACCTCGGAATTAGCTGGCAGACCGTAGTTTTACCGCCACCAGAGGCTCCGACAACTGCAAGGGTTTCTCCTGCCTTAACATGAAGGTTCATGTTATTTACAACATCGTGTACTCCGTCGTATGCAAATGTTACATCATCAAAGTCGATATTTCCCTCTTTTACATCAAAATCAATAGCATCTGCCTTCTCCTCTACCTGAGGCTTAAGCGCCATGATTTCGCTAAATCTCCTGAGTCCAGCCATACCGTTTGCAAAGATTTCAGCAAAATTTGCCATCTTTCTAACAGGCGTAATAAATGCTGAAACATAAAGCGTAAAGGTAATTAAATCTATGTAGTTAAGCTGCCCGTCCATTATGAGCTTTCCACCTATGGCGATAACTGCAGCCGGCATGATGCACATAAAAAATTCCTGCGATGCGTTGAATGTTCCCATCGCTTTATAGAACTCACTCTTTGATGTCCTATACACATAGTTTGAATCCATGAATCTGTCGTTATCGACATCCTCGTTGGCAAAGGCCTTTGATGTCTTAATTCCTGAAATACATGACTCTATCTCCGTGTTTATATCAGCAATTTTCTTCTTTACGTTTACTGAAGCTCTCGACATCTGCTTTCTTGTCAGCACAACAATCAAAAGGAAAATAGGTACAAGCACAGCTACAACAAGTGCAAGTCTCCACTCTATGCTAAACATAACTATCAGCGCACCTGATATCGAAAGTATTGCAATTACAAGGTCTTCAGGTCCGTGGTGTGCAAGCTCTGTAATCTCAAAGAGGTCGCTTGTAAGCCTGCTCATCAAAGTACCTGTCCTATTCTTATCGTAAAACTCAAAGTCTAGACTCTGCAGTTTATTGAAAAGGTCCGCCCTTATATCAGTCTCAACTCTAATACCGAAGGTATGTCCCCAGTATGTCATGATGTAGTAGCAAATCGACCTGAGAACATAAGCAACGGCAACAATTGCCATTACAACAAAGAATGTCCTGTACTTGCTCTGCGGAAGCATATCGTACATCGCCGTCCTTGAAACCAGTGGAAACGCAAGGTCGACAAACGCAATCATTATGGCACAAAACATATCGAGCGCAAATATCTTTCTATGCGGTTTGAAATATCTAAATAAATCTCTTAGCATCCTGTCTCCTTCCAAATATTACTTATTTATATATTTCCATAAAAAAATGGATATAACACTTAATATAACAAAAAATCTTCTGTGATATATTCTACCACAGAAGACCTTTTTATAATGAGTATTTAAAGAAAATCTTAATTTAATTATTCATCTTTGCTTACAGCATTCTTAACGCCATCAATTGCGCCTTCTACACTATCCTTTACGTTTTTCTGCTACTTCTTTTACTTTAGCAGCCGCCTTTTCTACTGCACCTTCTTTTTCAGTCTTTTTATCTCCACTTACTTTTCCTAGACCTTCTTTTACAGCACTCCCTTAGCCTGATCGATTTTTGTTTTCTATTGACATGATATTAACTCCTTTCAGTTAAGTACTATGTGCATAACTTATGCATGTATTATTTATGTTATACACCCTTTGATTGTTTATAAACATCCAAATTTAAATATTTTATAAACAATCTTCTTATTTATTATTATACACCATTACTTATCAAAAGTCAAATTATATAAATTTTTTACATTTCTCATTAATATTAAATATATACTTATAAGTATATATTTTTTTATATGATGTTACCTTTAGTAAGAAACAGAAAAGGAGTACTTCAATATGAGTACCCCCTTCATTTTACTTGATACATTATTTTGCTAACTCTGCTAATTTTTCTTTTGCTGATTCATAATTTTTGGCAATCTTGTTCCAATCTACTACTTCAAAGAAAGCTTTCACATAGTCAGCTCTTAGATTTTTTTATACTTTAGATAATATGCATGCTCCCATACATCTATTGCAAGAATTGGATAAAGTTTTCCTTCACTCTCGAGAATAGGATTGTCCTGATTTGGACTTGAAGATACGCTTAGATTGCCATCAATATCTGTATTTAACCATGCCCATCCTGAACCAAATTGTCCAGTTGCAAGCTTGGTTAATTCTTCCCTAAGAGAATCATAACTTCCAAAAGTATTATTAATAATATTTGCAAGTTCACCTGAAGGTTCATGAGCAGGATCATTTGATAACTGTCCAAAAGAATAAGTTATGGTTGAAATAACCACCACCATTGTTACGTATCCCTTGAGCATCTGGCTTACCCTCGCCCTTGCGTTTCCAATTAGCAAAGATTACTTCTACTGGCTTGTCATCAATTCCAGCATTTTTTTGCTAAATCATTGAAATTTTTTTAGTGTAAGAAGCGTGGTGCTTAAGGTAATGTGTTTCCATTGTAAGAGTATCGAAATGTGGTTCTAAATCTTCAAATGCATATGGTAATTTAACTTGTTCAAACATACTAGTTCTCCTTTCACTTTAAAGACAATTCTTATTACAATCTATAGTTCCTACTAGTAATAATATTTACACCTAAATACCTTAACACCTAATCTCTTATTCCTGATTGCTCTTAATTGCTGCCTGTGCTGCTGCTATTCTTGCAATTGGAACTCTGTATGGTGAACATGAAACATAGTTTAGTCCTAGCTTATGGCAGAACTCTATACTTCTTGGGTCACCACCGTGCTCTCCGCAGATACCTATCTTGAGGTCGTTTCTTGTCTGTCTTCCGAGCTTAACTGCGATATCGAGTAGCTTACCTACACCCTTTTTCGTCAATTGAGCGGAAGATATCTTCCTCAAAGATATTCTTCTCGATATATGTTTCGATGATCTTAGCAGTATCATCTCTTGAGAAGCCGTATGTCATCTGAGTCATGTCATTTGTACCAAATGAGAAGAACTCAGCGCTCTCTGCGATTTCATCTGCAGTAAGTGCAGCTCTTGGAGTCTCAATCATCGTTCCTATCACATACTTGATATCCGATGACTTCTCCTCCTTACATCTCTCAGCTTCCTTAGCAACGATATCCTTGATATATGCCATTTCCTTATCGCTTGATGTTAGTGGAATCATGATTTCAGGAACGATGCTATAGCCCTTTTCTTCGCTTACCTCAATGGCAGCTTCCATGATAGCTCTTGTCTGCATCTCTGCGATTTCAGGATAGCTTATAGCAAGTCTGCATCCTCTGTGACCAAGCATTGGATTGTTCTCGTGTAGCTCGTCAGTTCTTCTTAAAAGCTTTTCGTATGGAACGCCAATCTTTTCTGCAAGGCTTCTAATCTCAGCATCTGTGTGAGGTAAGAACTCATGTAGTGGAGGATCTAGAAGTCTAATAGTTACTGGATTTTCCTTCATAACCTCGTAGATTCCCTTGAAGTCGTTCTTCTGGTATGGAAGAAGTGCATCAAGAGCCTCACGTCTTTCGTTTTCTGTATCTGCAACTATCATTCTTCTGATAGCTGGGATTCTATTCTCCTCAAAGAACATGTGCTCAGTTCTGCAAAGTCCAATTCCCTCTGCACCAAACTCTAAAGCCTTAAGCGCATCCTCTGGCTTATCTGCATTTGTTCTAATCTTGAGGCTTCTGATTCCGTCAGCCCATGACATGATAACGCCAAAGTCCCCTGATAGGTTTGGCTCTACAGTGTGGATTTCACCCTCGTAAACCTTTCCATCATAACCGTCAAGTGAGATAACATCTCCCTCTCTGTAAACCTTGTCCTTTGTCTTGAGTTCTTTCTTATCCTCTGAAACTAGGATTTCTGAACATCCTGCTACGCAGCACTTACCCATCTGTCTTGCAACTACAGCAGCGTGGGATGTAACTCCTCCCTTTGCTGTAAGGATTCCGCCTGCTGCGATCATTCCTGCAAGGTCCTCTGGTGAAGTTGTCTCTCTTACGAGGATAGCCTTCTCGCCCTTCTTTACTGCAGCTTCAGCTTCTAGAGCGTTGAAATATATCTTACCGCTAACTGCACCTGGTGATGCTGGAAGTCCCTTTGCTATTACTGAAACTCCCTTTAGCTCGTCCTCGTCAAATCTTGGGTGGAGAAGCTGGTCAATCTGACCTGGCTCTATTCTCATAACAGCTGTTTCTCTGTCGATGAGACCTTCTCTTTCCATATCTACAGCAATCTTAACCGCTGACTGAGCTGTACGCTTTCCGGCTCTTGTCTGAAGCATGTAAAGCTTGTTACGCTCAACAGTAAACTCCATGTCCTGAGCATCCTTATAGTGCTGCTCAAGCACCTTTGCGATGTTCATGAAGTCCTCATATACCTCAGGGAAAGACTCTGCCATCTCGCTTATAGGCTTAGGTGTTCTAATACCAGCTACAACATCCTCACCCTGTGCATTTACAAGGAATTCACCGTACACGTGGTTATCTCCGTTTACAGGGCTTCTAGTAAATGCTACACCTGTTCCGGATGTATTACCCATATTACCAAATACCATGGACTGAACGTTTACGGCAGTTCCTAGTGAATCAGGAATTCTCTCCATTCTTCTATATCTAATCGCTCTGTCGTTATTCCATGAGCGGAATACTGCCTTTACGGCTTCGATTAGCTGAACCTTAGGATCTGATGGGAAACCACCTTCCTGTCCATATCTAACAACCTTCTTGTAATCATCGATAATTTCGCAAAGAGCCTCTTCATCAAGATCGATATCATACATGATTCCGCGGTCGTGCTTTGCTTTTTCTATGATGTCTTCAAAATTCTTGCTATCTATCTCCATAACTACGTTTCCGTACATCTGTATAAATCTACGGAAGCTGTCTAGAGCAAATCTTCTATTCTCCGTAAGGTCTGCAAGTCCCTTAGTTGACTCGTCGTTTAGGCCTAAGTTGAGAATGGTATCCATCATTCCCGGCATAGAAAATACCGATCCTGATCTTACAGAAACAAGAAGTGGATTTGTTGTGCTTCCAAAAGTCTTGCCTGTTACATTCTCAAGTTCACTCAGCTTTTCTTTGATCTCGGAAATTAGTTCCTCGCCAAGCTTTCCTCCATTGCGATAGTACTCGTTACAGGCCTCGGTTGTAATTGTAAATCCGAAAGGTACTGGAAGTCCTATCTTTGTCATCTCTGCAAGGTTAGCGCCCTTTCCGCCTAGTAGGCTGCGCATATCCTTTGATCCTTCGTTAAACGAGTAAACAAAATGCTTCATGCTGTTGTTCTCCTATTTTTTTGCTTAAAATACAAGCTTTTCTTCGATATAGCTTCTTACTTCTGAAACTGGAATTCTTATCTGTTCCATGGTGTCTCTATCTCTGATAGTTACGCAGCCGTCTGTCTCAGTATCAAAGTCAACACAGATGCAGAATGGAGTTCCGATTTCGTCCTCTCTGCGGTAGCGCTTACCTATAGATCCTGATGCGTCATAGTCTACGTTAAAGTACTTTGATAGTTCTTCAAATATAGGCTCTGCAACGACTGAAAGCTTCTTTGATAGAGGTAGCACAGCAGCCTTAAATGGTGCAAGTGCTGGGTGAAGTCTTAGGACAATTCTCGTATCCTCTTTGCCGTTATCGTCAGTTGATAGAACCTCTTCATCGTATGCATCAACTAGGAATGCAAGCGCAACTCTATCAGCTCCAAGCGATGGCTCTATGCAGTATGGAACATATCTCTCATTTGTATCTGGATCAAGATATGTCATGTCCTGACCTGAGAACTCTGCATGCTTGCTTAGGTCAAGTCAGTTCTGTCTGCGATACCCCATAGCTCGCCCCATCCGAATGGGAATAGGAACTCGATATCTGTTGTCGCGTTGCTGTAGTGTGACAGTTCTTCCTTCTCGTGGTCTCTTGTTCTGATGTTTTCCATCGTCATTCCAAGTGATTTTAGGAAGTCAACGCAGTATGTTCTCCAGTAGTTAAACCACTCTAGGTCCTCACCCGGCTTACAGAAGAACTCAAGCTCCATCTGCTCAAACTCTCTTGTTCTGAATGTGAAGTTACCAGGAGTAATCTCGTTTCTGAATGACTTACCAATCTGTGCTATTCCGAATGGAATCTTCTTACGTGAAGTTCTCTGCACATTCTTGAAGTTTACGAAAATTCCCTGCGCCGTCTCTGGACGAAGGTAAATCTGTGACTGTGAGTCCTCAGTTACCCCCTGGAAGGTCTTAAACATCAAATTGAACTGTCTGATGTTTGTGTAGTTGCTCTTACCACACTCAGGACAAGCAATCTGCTCATCTCTGATGTACTCCTCTAGCTTTTCATTTGACCAGCCGTCGATAGCTTCTTCTGGAAGGCCTTTTTCACTACGATAGTCCTCAATTAGCTTATCTGCACGGAATCTCGATCTACATTCCTTACAGTCAATAAGAGGATCAGCAAAGCCTCCGATGTGCCCAGATGCCTCCCATGTGCGTGGGTTCATCAAAATAGCTGCGTCGAGCCCGACATTGTACTTGGATTCCTGTACGAACTTCTTCCACCAAGCCTTCTTAACATTGTTCTTAAACTCTACGCCCAAAGGACCGTAGTCCCATGTGTTAGCCAAACCGCCGTAAATCTCAGAACCAGGATAAACATATCCTCTGTTCTTTGCTAATGCGACAATTTTTTCCATCGTTGCTTTACTGTTTTCCATCTGTAAAAATAACCTGCTTCCCTTGTATTTCAAATTAATTCAAATTGAATTCGGATTTGATTCCGATTATTCTTCTACCTTTTCCTTAACTGTGTCTGCAGCGTCCTTAACAGCATCTGCTGCTTTATCAACTGCTTCCTTTGCAGTCTCTTCTACTGCTTCCTCAGCCTCTTCAATATCGTCTAGATTAATATCATCAGCAAAGTCGTTCTTAACAACCTTGCTCTTAGCCTTAGCTGCTACATCAGCTGCAACATCCTTAGCCTTGTTGAAAGCTTCTCCACCCTTGTTAACTAGATCTGAGTAAACCTCTGGAGCCTTCTCCTTCATGTCAGCATAGAAGTCAGTTCCCTTCTCCTTAGCTGTATCATAGAAGTCATTAGCCTTCTCTGATAGGTCTATAACTGATCCGTCGTCCTTAACAAACTCGATCTTGCATCTAAATCCTAGCGCAGCAACAACACCAGCAATCATTCCCCATGGTGCGATTACTGTTCCTACGATACCTACATTTAGCGGAATGTTTAGGAATGTGTTATCGTCTCTTGATACTACGATTCTTGAAACATTACCCTTGTCAAACATCTCCTTCATTCTGCCTATCAAAGCATCCTTCTTAGCCTTAGTACTGTTCTTGTCTGAGCAGTCTACTGTCTCTTCAATTGCAATTATCGCATCTACAACGTTTCCGTTTGCTGCTTCTAAAGCTTCCTTAGCTTCCTTGTAGGTTACCCCTGTGCGATCCCTTACTAATTCAATCTTTTCTAGTGTAATTTCCATTGTAAACCTCCTATACAATGCTCGGATATAGCTCGCTCTTCAGCGTTCCTACATCCATATGATATGAAATATATTCTCTTAAAATCTTATAAAGTTCCTCCTCAGTTTCGGCATCAAGCATGATGTTTCCGAAGGCTGAGATTGGTCTTTTGGAGAAATATTTAATTATATTAACTATATCAAATTTAGGGCTATAAATCAATCTCGGCTTTGCCCTAGACTTAGAATTTTGTGCGATTTCCTGCTCTATTTCTTTCATGCATTCATCGCATATCATTCCTCCGTCTTCGACGCTGAAATACCTAAGCCTTTTCGCATCGTCTGGCTTTGATCCGCAGACCACGCATTCATCTAGATTTGGCAGCATTCCCACGGCATCAAGCAGCTTAATTTCATAGGCTATGACAAGAGTTATGAAACCCTTGCTTCTATCCTCTAGCGTTCCAAGAAAGTCCACAAGCTCGTTCAAAAGCTTTGGCTGGGGAAGCTCCTCCGGAAGCGCCTTGTCCGTAAGCTCTAGCGCAAACGACGCCGCAAAGTACTTGTCTGGATCCTCTCCTATTCGGAAAAAGCTCTTCACTACCTCTCCGCTGTTGACATTGTAGAAGTCACGGCTCCTAAAAATCTCATAGCGCCCGTAGGTAAAGCGGTTTAGACTCAGCGTCGCCTTGCCCTTGCTGCTCTTTTCTGAGATGCTCGTTCCCGCGCTTATCTTTCCGTATTTCTGAGTGAATATGGAAAGCATCTTCCTGCCCGAGGTTGCATTTATTCGCCTTAAAATGATTCCTGTAGAATCGGCAAGCATGCTATCACCTGTCCTCGCTGTATCCGAAGGTTGAGATAGCAAAGTCTGAGTCACGCCAGTTCTCTTTGACCTTTACAAATAGCTGTAGGTAAACTCTAACTCCTAGGAGTGCTTCTATCTCTAGCCTTGCGCTCTTTCCTATGCCCTTTAGCTTCTTTCCCTGCTTTCCGATGATGATGCCCTTGTGCGACTTCCTCTCGCAGTAGATAACGGCACCGATTTCTGTCAGCTTAGGATCTTCCTTATAGCTTTCTATCTCAACGGCAACGCCATGTGGTACCTCTTCGTTTAGGTACATCAAAAGCTTCTCTCTGATGATTTCACTTACGATAAAGCGTTCTGGGTGATCAGTTACCATATCCTCTGGGAAGAACATTGGTCCCTCCTCAAGATATCCCTGAATCGCCTTCACAAGTTTCTTTACATGAGTTCCCTTGAGAGCTGAAATGCCAAATATCTCATCAAAGATGCCCATCTTCTCGTAGACATCATAGGTCTTTTTGAACTCCTCTGGATCCATGGTATCAACCTTGTTAATAACTAGGAACTTTGGAGTTTCAACATCCTTAATCATCTCTAGGATATAGGTATCGCCTCTTCCCTTATCCGGACTTCCATCTACAAGAAACAGTATTACGTCAACTTCCTTATATGTCTTAATAGCTATGTCATCCATAGCTGCTCCAAGCTTATTATGAGCCTTGTGAATTCCTGGAGTATCGATAAAAACTATCTGGCTTGAGTCTCCATCTTCCGTATGCTCTGTATAAATACCTCTTATGCTGTTTCTCGTTGTCTGCGGTTTATCTGTTGTGATTGCGATTTTCTCGCCCAGAATGGAGTTCAGCAATGTCGACTTTCCGACATTTGGTCTTCCTATAATTCCTGCAAATCCCGACTTCATAATCTAAATCCTTTCGGTAATAGTTCATCGAGACTTGTCACCTCGATATTTTCTTCATCTCTTCCTATTATAACCTTGAGGTTTGGTGCAAACTCAAAGAGAAACTGCCTGCACATTCCGCACGGAACTGCTTGATCTCCTGAATATGTCGCAACTGCAATCGCCTCAAAGTTTCTAAAGCTCTCTGAAATAGCCTTTGCACATGCAACGCGCTCAGCGCATATCGTAGCGCCATAGCTTGAGTTTTCGACATTTACACCTGTAAAAATCTCACCTGTAGTCGTCAAAATTGCTGCTCCAACCCTAAAGCCCGAAAAAGGCGCATAGGCATTTCTTGCAGCTTTTCTTGCGAGCTTATATAGCTCGACATCTGTTATATTACTCATGACTTCCTCCTCTAAGAAGTATCTTGCTCTAAATTCTCTTAAGCTTAAGCTCAGTCATTACTTCTTCTTCACGCTCTCTCATCTCAGCCTTCTCTTCCTCATCCATGTGGTCATATCCAAGAAGATGAAGAACGCTGTGCGTAAATAGATATATTATCTCACGCTCATATGAATGCCCAAATTCCTCAGCCTGCTCCTTTGCCCTGTCCTCGCAGATTACGATATCGCCAAGGCAGATTATCTGATTCTCAGGAAGCTCGTTAAAATTCTCAAACTGAGGAAATGAAAGCACATCTGTGACCTTATCAACGCCTCTATATGTGCTGTTTAACTCTTTGATTTCTTCCCTGTCCACAAAGCTGACCGAAACTCGCAGTTCTCCTCAGGAATTCCTTCCTTTTCTAGGCAAAGCCTTGCGCTTTCTTCCATCAAAGCTAGCAACTCCTCGCTGACCACCTGTTCATTCTCAAAATAGATTTCCATTATTTCTCTTCCTTCTTTGGATGATGCTTATAATATCTATCGTAGGCGCTGATTACGCGCTTAACCATCTCATGTCTAACGACGTCCATCTCCCTCAGATAGCAGAACTCTATGCCCTTTACGCCCTTTAGGACTCTCTCGGCATCGATAAGTCCGCTCTTCTTTCCGGCTGGAAGGTCTATCTGCGTCACGTCACCTGTAACCACAATCTTGGAACCAAAGCCCATACGCGTCAGAAACATCTTCATCTGCTCGCAGGTCGTATTCTGAGCCTCATCGAGTATGATAAAGGCATTATCTAAGGTTCTACCTCTCATGTACGCTAGTGGAACAATCTCTATAAGCTCGCGCTCCTTAAGTCTCAGAGCATTATCTCTTCCAAGAAGATCATAGAGTGCATCGTAGACTGGCCTAAGATATGGGTCCACCTTATCCTGAAGGTCACCCGGCAAAAATCCTAGCTTCTCGCCCGCTTCAACAGCTGGCCTTGTCAGGATAATCTTCTCAACCTCTTTGTTCTTATACGCACTTACTGCAAGTGCTACTGCAAGATAGGTCTTACCCGTTCCTGCCGGTCCTATGCCAAAGACCATGTCACTCTTTCTCACAGCATTGACATAGCGCTTTGGCCGACCGTCTTGGCCTTTAGAGGCTTTCCCTTTGCTGTAAAGCAGATGACATCTTTTCCGACTCCGCTTTCGCTGTATGAACCGCCCTCAGCCTTGAGCTGAATTACGTAGTTCACCTTTTGTTCATCGAGTAACTCTCCGCTATGCATTATATCTATGAGTTCCCTCAGCATCTCTATGGCTAGTTCAGGCTTTTCTCCGCGTATCAAAAGTGAGTTATCTCTTTGCACAATCTGAACGCCTGCTGCCTCGCTGATCAGGTTCAGGTTAATATCTAGGTTTCCAAACAGTGCGACTCTATCCACTGTCTCGTCTATATCAAAACTTATAAATGCGTTTTCTCTCGCATCGTTTTTGGCTTCTTGTATTGTCAAACAAAGACCTCCATAGCTTGAAAAATAAATTATTATCCAGTGTAATTATATAATTTTTCCTATGTATAAGCAAGTTTAGGCTGGCAATATCTCCTATTTTGTTATAAGTAATTTTAGTCACTTAGGGCGAATGCAAAAATCCACTAAAAAAGGACCGGCGCCCCCTTGACTACCGGCCCATAAATATAGGCTATCTGCTATATTTTCTCTTTTTTGATACGGCTATGAAGAGTAGACCCGAAAGTCCTGCCATCACGCTGTATAGCGCCATTCCGCCATCATCGAAGGTATTAGGCTTTCCGCCCTTCTTACCACCGTTTGGCTTTACTGGCTCCTTGTACGTATTTGTCACTTGGAACTCAGTCTCATCGCCCGTGATCTTGCTCTCGTAGCTTGCTACTGCGTCCTCCTTGACTGTGTACTTAATTAGCTTTCCATCTTTGAACTTAGGCATATTCGCAAATGTGTGCGCCCAGTTATCTCCTGCGTTAAAATCTACTTCATCAGCCTTTACACCATCGGCAAATAACGTGATGTGTACGCTCTGCGGACGCTTTCCCTTAGCATCGTTATCGTCATTCCAGATTTTCTTTACTGGGATATCGATTTTTGCTGGATCATGAGTGTTTGTAACAGTTGTACCATTAATCTCTGCTGTGTATCCTGGAACGCCTATCTCCACAACGCTATAGACGATTTCATCGCCATTTGCATCGTATTTTGCTAGGTTTTCAAACTTATACTCCCAGTTTCCTAGCTTTGTTGCTTTGGTAGTCTTTCCTGTATCTATGCCGTTTGCAATTAGCCTTACGGTCACTTCATCAGGTCTTATTCCATCCTGGTCGTTAGCGTCGTTCCAGATTTTCTTGCCCTCGAGCTTAATTTCTGGATTAACGAGAGTGTTCTTCACCTTTGCTCCGTCATAGCTTACGACAAACTCCTTATCACCGAGTTTAATCTTATCGCCTGCATTCAGTGCATTTCCGTCAGCATCAACTTCCTTAACAGTATATACGTTCTTTGTGCTTACTCCGTTTACTGCGTCAGTATCAGGCAGATTATCAAATGTAGCCTTGAAGTTATTGTTATTATCAAGAACCTTTACCTGAGATGTTGCGACGCCGTTTTTGAAGAGCTTTACGGTAACTGACTGCTCGTTTGCGTTAGCCTGCGATAGGCCGCTCCACACCTTTGATACGGTCAGCTTTGTTGTAGCTGGAATCATAGGTGTGAAGGTCAAAGACTTCTTATTTGTAACGGTAAAGCCTGCATCCATGCTTCCGCTTGTCGCCGCCTTGTACCAAGCTCCGCCTAGCTTAATGTCATTTGATGCATCTAGCCCCTTTTCTCTTACAGTGTATGCGTAGTCAACTCCTGCTGCATTTGCCTTTTCGAGATTATCAAATGTAACCGTCCAGCCATTTGCTGCTGTAAGCTGCTTTTCTTCTACTACAGCTCCATCTTTTAGGAGCTCTACATCAACGCTTGTAACTGGCGCTGTAATTGCTGTGCCTGCGTGATCCTTCCAAAGTTTCTTAACTGTGATATCTCTTGTTACTGGAGCATCAACATGGAAGCTAACTGCTGCTGGCTCCCTTGTTAGCGTGGATGTATTTCCACCGATGTTGTAATCTAGAACTGGCGTAATTACATCCTTTCTCGTTATATAGATGAGTTACATCATTTCCAACCTTGTATGTGATATCAACTCGTCCGCCGTCTCCTGGAGCAACTGCAGATCTTGATACTAGCATAATCATATTAGCATCTGCAGGGTCTGTAACTATATCATAGTCTGCTGGCTGCGGCGACTCATTTATCGGATATGTCTTTCCGGCCTTGAGCTTTATGTACTTCACCTCAAAATTAGGTGTTGTCTCAACCTTCTTAAGCTCTAGAGGAAGTTCAGTTTTGCCTTCTGGCATAAAGCCTGCTCCGAAGTTCAAATCTTTCTTTAGCAGTGGAACAAAGAGACTCACGCGATCTAGCTGCGATGTCATATTGTTTCTCACAGTGATACGGAGGGCTGCATCGTCTCCTGGTTTTAGAACTGGAGTAGTTGCTTCTTTTGCTGTCTCTGATGTATTGTCGTATACATAGGACTTTCCTGTATCAGGTATCAAAAGTTCAGACTTAGCGCTTACCTCATAGGCCTGCGTAATCTTGATTCCTGGACCCTCTGAAAGCGATACCATGTCTTTTCCGGAGTTAACCTTCTCACCAAATGTAGCTGTGTACTTACTAGTGTTCCAGTTGCTTGCATCCCACTTCTCACGCTTTATAACTGCGTCTATGTCCTTGAAGTCCTTTGTTGTAATTCCGAGGAAGTCATTGATGTGATATGTCTTGACTCTCGCAGTCTTATCAGTCTTTACATCAAAGGAAATATTCATGCTCTTGATTGAGAAGTCTGGCTGATATTGACCTCTAGTCTCTTGTCCAACGTCTATTGAATACTTCCATACTTTGAGTTTGACTCCGTCCTTTTCAAATTCACCAACATAGCTTGGCGAGCTGAGAGTTCCATTTGTCACGGTCAAATTGGAGTACTCGAAGCCCTCTGGCATAATCATGTAGATTACCGGCTCCTGAAGTGGATTCCAGTCCCAGTTAGCATCGTCAATTCTTCCCGATACCTTAAAGCTATCTCCACCATTTATCTGTGTCTTATTTATCGTTCCAACGCCGTTTACGACTCTTGGCTTATCTGCCTTACCTACAACCTTAACTGTATCGGTGCTTGATGGTGTCTGGCCTGTCGTGTAGAACTTAATCGTTGAAACTACGTCTGCATTTGTTCCCTTCTTCCATGATCCGTAGATTCCTGCAGGAATGTATGACCATCCGTAGTATTCGTCTGATACGTGAATATTATTTGGATTCCAAGTATCAAGTAGTCCTGCATAGGTCTTATTCCGTCATATGATGCAGGGATTGGTCCTAGGTCGACCTTTAGGGTTTTGATTGAGTCGTTTATACCAAGTCCTAGTGCTTCATTAGTGATTAGAGCTGAAACACTTCCCGATGGCTTAATTACGCTTGGGGATGCTGTTCCGCTTCTGCCATCAGCAGTTGTCCAGTAGATATTTCCATATGTCATACCAGCTGCATAAGGAATTGTCACTCCTCGAATAATTGCAGTGTCAGCATTATCGATATTAAACTCAAGTGTCTTTGGGAGTGTTGGCGTTGGGAGCTCATTCTTTATCAAAAAGCTTCCGAGACGCACATTGTATGTGTCATATTTCTTTAGCGCCCAGTTTGGCATTGTATCAACAAGTCCATAACCCTTGGTTCGCTCGGATGTACTTCCATCCATGATTGTAACTGTCATCTTGGCTTCTTGCGCATTTGATGTTCTTCCCACGTTAGGATTATCGTTCCAAATCGTTTTGCTGAAGTTTTTGATTACCACATCAAATGTTGAACCATTAGCTCTAGTGCTGTTTGCTGGAACCTTTAGGTGTGGGAAAAATGAAAGTCCACCTGAGTATGAGCCTGGCTCATTCCACTCGACAGTAGCCGTCTTAAAGCCTCCACTTTCTGTGGTTGATACTACTGTTCCGTTTGTATTATATAGTCCTCGTTCCTCTAGGCCGACTAGCTCGATATCACTTGGGTATACAATCTGAACCGTAGTCTTACTTCCGGCTCTAGTTAGTGACTTACCACCTGTGTTATATACGTTTAGCTCACTTGTAGTATGTCCCTTTGAGACAGCTTCTGTTGGCTGGTTGTTCCAAAATCCATAGTTAAATGTCTCAGTAGAAATAGCATTAAAAGACTTAGCATCAATATCATTTGTAGCATCGGTGCTTAGGCTAAGCTTAAACAAATTAGATAGAATTTGGTTTGGATCCTGGTTCAGATAGGCATCATCCAAGGCAAAGCATATCTCACCGACTGATGAAACGTTTGTCAATGAAACCTTGCTCTTGTATTTTAGATCACCACTTCTGGATTTTTCGGAGCCTGCACCCGGGTAACCATAAGGTGATGTGCCCGTTCCTGTCGGTGTCTTTACGAGAGACTCAAAACCTGTCGATGCGACCGGCCCCTCAGTAAATGTTGCTCCTGGAAGTGTCTTAACATATACACCATCCCCAAATCTCAAGTTGAGGTAGGTGTTAGAAAACTGCAGATTCAATGGAACCGAATAGCTCACGTTTAGCGCATAGGTTACACCCGTCTTTAGCTTAGGTGTTTCCCCATTTAGCAGGTCTGCTACTACGGTACCTGTTTCAGATTCTACTATCTTAATGCTAGTAAACTGAAGCCCTGTAGTGGTTTCTGCATTAACCACTGAGTTTGTCATAGGCGTTATGCCCACAACTACAATTAGAATGGAAAGCAAGCATGCAAAGACCTGCTTCACTCTATTTTTCATAGATATCCCCCCTTACTTATCTATAGTCCCATTAATTGCTTATCTAAGGGTGCCTAATCCAAGATTGGCGCCTACATATCAAAGCTTGTCATTCTCCCGTCTGACCACAGCCTGAAAAAGCTATTAATACATACCTTACTATTATATACTTGTTTATGACAGCGCGCAATATGTTGACTGAAAACTTGTTAGTTTAGTAAGGTGGGATTTTTCATAAAAGAAAGACGCCCTGATTAGTGGGCGTCATAGTGTTGGTATTATATTATTGAATTTATTCTTCTGAGTTTTTCAACTGTGATATCTTCATCATTGACATCTACATACTCATATTCTGTTTCTACAAAAATCCTCTTTCTGTTTTTGTTTTATCTTCAAAATCGCTTTCAAAGAACCACTTGTAAGCTCTATTTGCAATTGCTTTAGTTTCTATAAAATCTAATCCTCCACCAATTGCAGCTCTCAACTCCTGGGACTAGTTTTTCCAAAGTTTACAATTCCCTTAGATCCAAACTTCGTGAATAACCTTGTTCCAACTTTTTTATTTATTTCAATTAAAAGCTTTGCCTGGGATTTTTATTAATCATTGTTGTTGTAACTTTTTGTCCAAATGTAACTCCAGCTTTCTTGAAAAATTGATTCACTGTCACTCCTGCTAGACACGCATACACTAAAGTCTGTGTTTGGTCACTTTTTAAATCATAACCAGCCATATATGCAGTACAAGCTATCATTCTCATCTGAACATAAAGCACATTTCCTATATTGGCAGGTATAGCGACTGGCATGGTAATTAACCCTCCCAAGCCTGCTACTGCTCCTGATGTTGAGCATTTTATGACTTGATTTTTGTGCATTTCTTTACAAGCCTTCTCTTTTTGTTTCATGCTTGCTCAAATAATCTTCTGCGAGATCCTGAATCGAAGGGCTTACATGAGGTATTCCGTCCATTGATTTTTTTCATATAGATTATCTAAAAAAATCAATTATATTTTTCTTTGCTTACAATGCTTTTTTTCCTTTGACATGTCTTCTCCTTAAATAATATTGCTAGACTTTTAGTTTTTTTCTACATTTTGATTTACAAGGTGAATTCAAATATCTCTTCTATTTCAATCAAAAATCACTGTATTTTTTTATAATAAATCAGAGTATTGATTTGTGTCAATGTTTTTATATAACTCAAAATAGTTATTTGTTAGTTTTACAATAATATGTGTTCTTTAGCATACATTTTCAGGATTTATGCATTGCACACTACTGCAAAAAGTGTTACACTATCACATAGTAATAAGAGAACTGTAGGTAGTAGTCACCTACACCCTACACTGGGGGTCAGAAATTCAGTGTTCGCCAAGAACTATTACCGTAAGGGATACGGTAAGCGTAGCGTGTAGCGATATACAGCGACATCCCAACAGAGCCAGGAAGTTCCTGGCTCTTTTTATACATAATTGGAAACAGTGCTATAGGACAAAAAGTGTTGATAAAAATCGCCATGCACATTGAGAATTCAATACATGTGGCGATTTAATCTTTTATAGTTGCTATAGGACAAAAAGTGTGTGTAAAAACCGACAAGACAGTTGATATTTCAGTTGTTATATCGATTTTATCTTTTCTGAAGTAAGATAAGTATTTGACAAAATTAATTTCATGCAAAAACTCAGCATTCAGCTGGAGTTTTTGTAATCATTGTTATGTTATCGGATATAAAATTATCTGCTTATATAAAGTCTAAATCAATCAATTTCTTCCGAATCAGCCAAATCATAGACCCCAGTTAGCACTTCCCCATCATAGTTCACCGATATACCAAACGGCTCACCTATGCCTAAATCGTTTTCGAGGAATACTATTGCCCATTCCTTGTTTTCATAGAAGGTAAACTGTGGACAGTTGAATGGCAAATCTTTTAGCTTTGACAAGCTATCTGCGTCTTCTTTTGATATACCAAAAAATTCGGGTTCTGAAGTCAGTTTTTCGCGAATGTCTTCTATGGCTTTTGCTTCGTAAGCTTTCCAGTTTTGGGTGATTTTAGCTATGAAGTCTTCGTCTGCTTGGTCTAGTTTTGATGTCTCTAAGATTATGTCAAAACCTAGCTCGCTTCCTTCTAGCTCGCCGTGCCAGCAGTGGATTTTCTCTGGGCCTTCTAGGTATTCTAGTTTGCCTAGTTTTGGGTGATTTAGTGTTTCATCAATGTCTAAATCCTCGTTACATTCTGGTTTAAAACCGATTCCATTATTACATTCTTTTACTTCCTTAGGGTTCCCGCTAAGATACCATTCTCGAGGTATGCCATCGGGGTATGCCTCACAACAACACTTGTGTGAGGCCCTATCGTTGTAGCAGTGTTCACATTCCATACAATCTGAAAAAACTACCATCCTATAACTCCTTTTTATGCAAAAGTTTTCTATATCCTTTTATACGTCGTTTCTGAGGACGTCTTCGAAGGTTTCACCTTTGACTGCTACGTAGCTTTCGTTTCCGCCTTTGAGCATGATTACTGGTGGCTTTGGCAGTCTGTTATAGTGCGATGCCATGGAGTAGTGATAGGCTCCTGCTGTGCATAGGGCTAGCGTGTCGTAGCGACCTACTGATGCTGGAAGCATTACGTCCTCCTGTATGATGTCACCTGACTCGCAGAGCCGGCCTACTACTGAGGCTTTGAAGTCATTTGCTTCGTCCATTTTGTTTGCGAGAAGGCAGGTGTAGTCGGCTTTGTAGAGTGCGTATCTTGGGGAGTCGGTCATTCCGCCGTCTATGGAAACGTAGTTCTTGTAGCCAGGGATTTTCTTTACTGTACCTACTGTGTAGAGCACCATTCCTGCGTCTGCGACTATGGATCTGCCTGGCTCCATATGGATTTCTGGCATTTCGATTCCGAAGTCTTTGCAAGCCTTTTTGACTGCTTCTGCTACTTGGCCTACCTTGGTTTCTATGTCAAGGTATGGGTCTGTTTCTACATATCTTACGCCGTAGCCTCCGCCGAGGTCGAGCTCTGGCGTGATGAAACCGTACTTTTCCTTCATCTCCGCTACGAATTTTAGCATTACGACTGCTGCACGCTCAAATACATCCTCTTCAAATACTTGTGAGCCCACGTGGCAGTGAAAACCCATCAGCTCTATGTGTGGCTGCTTTAGGGTGAAGGCGGTGATTTCTTCTGCCTGGCCTGTTTCTATTGGACTTCCGAACTTGGAGTCAACCTTACCTGTGGAGATTGCCTCATAGGTGTGTGGGTCGATTCCTGGTGTTAGCCTTAGGAGTATCTTTTGCTTTAGGCCTCTGCGATCTGCTTCCTTTTCGACTGCGATTACTTCCTCTACATTATCTGCGACGAAGTAGCCGATGCCGTGTTCCATGGCATAGCTGATGTCTTTGTCTGTTTTTGTTGTTTGAGTGGAAGTAGGCTTTTGATGAGATCAAAGCCTGCTTGGAGCGCTGTGTAGATTTCGCCAGAGGAAACTACGTCTATGCCCATCTTCTCTTCTCTCATAATCTCGTACATGCGCTTGAAGCAGTTTGCTTTTGATGCGTAGAGTGGTACTGCCTTTTCGCCGAAGTGCTTTTGGAAGGCAGCCTTATATATTCTGCACTTTTCCCTTATTCTATCCTCGTCTAGGAGATAGACTGGTGTGCCGTATTTCTTTGCTAGTTCAACTGTGTCCTGTCCTGCAAACAGTAGGTGTTTGCCATCCTTTGAAACCGAAATGTTTTCGCAGATCATTGTTTATCCTCTCATTTTTAGATTCAATCTAATTTCTTTTGTAAATTATACCATAGCTTTTTGGAATTTATAGCATTAATATGTGCGCCTTGTCTAGTTTTTTTCGTTCTTGGAGTCCTATTTTTTTGGACTACTATATTTCACATGTGCTCACTAGGCCTTTGATGTTTTCATCTGTTACCTCACCTTTACAGACTACATTTGTTCCCCCTCTTAGGTAAAGGTTTTCTATTTTGCCATCCTTTTTCTCTGCATTTACGATTAGTCTTCCGCCTTGCATGTCTACTTCGATGTCTTTTCCATTGCTTTCGCCTTTTAGCGTTAAGATGCTGACGAGCGAGCCGGTTCCTGTGCCACAGGCTAGGGTGAAGCCCTCTACTCCTCTTTCGAAGGTTCTCTCGTAGTAGTGGTCATCTGCGAGCTTCTCATAGAAGTTGACATTTGCTCCCTTTGGGTAGTTTTTGTGACTTCTCAGATATGCTCCTATACGATATAGCTTACCTTCATCAAAGCTTTTTAGGTTTTGGATTTCTACGACTAGGTGCGGGATTCCTGGGTTTCCAAGCTCTATGTAGGAGCAGTTTAGGATTTCGCCTTCGCATTCTATCTGCTCGTCTAGCCTGATATTGCAGGGTGTGTTTAGCCTGATTTCGTATTCGCTTTCGTTTATGCGTTTTCCTGTGACTATTCCGGCTTCAGTTTCTATCCTTTGCTCTTCGCCTGCGAAGCCGTTTTCGTAGGCATAGTGACAGATACACCTTGCTCCGTTTCCACACATTTCGCTGGTTGAACCGTCGTTATTGAAAAAGAGCATTTTTAGGTCTGCACCTGAACCTTCGCCTTCGTTTTCGACTATCATTAGGCCGTCTGCTCCGATGCTGTGATGCCTTTCGCAGAGAGTTTTAGCTAGGAATGAAAGATCCTTTTGCTTGATTTTTAACAGACTGTTATCTATGATTAGAAAATCATTGCCTGTTCCGTTCATTTTCCAAAATTTCATATTGCGCCTTTTCTTGCTTATATTTCCTTTGATAGTTAAAGCATAAATCGTGCCAGCTTTTATTCGAGCTCTATGCCGTAGCGCTTTATCTTGTCGTAGAAGACGGATTTTGACAGCTCAAGCTCCTGCATTGCCTTCTTTCGGTTTCCGTTATGCTTTATGAGAACTTCCTCAATTATCTTCTTCTCGCCTGCTTCGACGCGGGCTTTGAGGGATATGCATTGTGTTTCTGGCTTTGTTATCATGAGATGCTCTGCGTAGATGTTTGTTCCATCGCAGAGGGTTATGGCTCTTTCGATTATGTTTTCGAGCTCTCTGACGTTTCCTGGCCAGTCGTAGGCCGTGATGAGGTCCATTGCTTCCTGCGAGAATTTCTTTTCGTCCATGCCGTAGGCTGATAGGAGGTTTTTGAGTATGGATTCTGCGAGGAGGCTAAGATCCTTTTTGCGCTCGCGTAGTGGTGGTAGAGCGATTGGGAAAACATTTATTCTGTAGTACAGATCCTGTCTGAAGCTTCCCTTCTTTACTTCTTCTTCGAGATCTCTATTTGAGGCTGTGATTACTCTGACATCGATGTCTATTGGCTTTGTTGAGCCGACGCGATATATCCTCTTGTCCTGAAGCACGTTGAGCAGCTTTATTTGCATTTCTGGCGGGATTTCTCCTATCTCATCTAGGAATATTGTTCCGCCGTTTGCCTCCTCGAAAAAGCCTTTTTTGCCCTTTGCATCGGCACCTGTAAATGCTCCTGGTACATAGCCGAAGAGCTCTGATTCTATGAGGCTTGGGGCGATGGCATTGCAGGCTACTGTTACGAATGGCATGTTTTCGCCCTTGATGCTGTGGATCTCGCGTGCTAGCTTGGTTTTACCTGTACCTGATTCTCCTGTGATGATGACGTTAAATCTTGTATTTGCTGCCTTGTATGCTAGCTGCTTGACCTTTTGCATTTTGATGGAGTTTCCTACTATGTTTTTTAGGAATTCTATCTCCTGCATTTCGTCCCTATATGCTGTGAGTCTTGATGCGTTTTCTATCTTTTCTTTTAGGACTGCTCCTGCTTTTGCTGCCTTTTGGACGAGCTCTCTATCTCGTATGAAGATGTATACGCCATCGTCTTTTGTGCCCTTATTAATGCGAATCATTTTGACTAGCATCCAGCGTCTATATATCTCAAGCACCTTTTGGATTTCGGTTCCGTCTTCTGAATTTAGAAGTGCTTCTAGTTCTTCTTGGAATTTCTCGCCTCTCAGCACGCGTCTTGCGCTCATGCCTACTGTTGGGACGAGCTCGCTGTTTTCGTCATTAAGGTTCTTTGCTTGGTAGCTCTTTCCTCTTAAGAGTTCTCCTGCTTCTTCTCCTCTATAGCCGTAGCCCTTTTCCTGAAAGAATTTGACTTCCTTGGTTTTGCCGTCTAGGACTACTAGGTGGCCTACGCTTTCGAGGTAGTCCATGCAGTATGATTCACCTGCTACAGTGATTTTGATATTTCTGCTTTCGCAGTCTAGGGAGACTGAGATTTCGAGGCTGTCTAGCTTTGTTTGGAGGGTTATTAGTGGCTCTGGTACGTAGGCTCCGAAGGTCTTGTAGACGGGCTTTGATGACTTATCCTTGTAGCGTCCTATGGCTAGGACGATGTCGCCTTGACTGATCCCCTTGTCTTTGATGTTTAGGCACTCGAGGTCCTCTGGCCTCATCATGTCATCGTTTCCAAGGTCGTTATCTGCGAAGATGACTATATCGCCTGGCTCGATTTGGCCTGCTTCGTGCTTTTGGTTTCCGAGGGTTTTGATACCTAGTATTTCCTTGGCGAGCTCGCTGAAATCACCGATGATCCCATCCTTATCCACGTAGATATATCCGGCGTTCATGCCCTTTGCTATGGTTTTTAGTGTTTCTGCTCCGATGCTTTTCATAGTTGGTCTCCTTGTATACGCGTGATGCCTTGCTTTGCCTTTGATTTGCTTTGCCTTCGCCTTGACCTTGGCTTTGACTTTGGCAGGCGTTTTTATTTTGATTAGATGTTCAGGTAGAATCTTAGGGTTCCTAGTATAAGTAGGTGGACTGGGTAAAAGGCGTAGTTTAGCCATTTGTACTGCCTTCCCCTATCCCCGTTATATGTCAGTGTCAGACCGAAGCCTAGGATGGACCAAAGTTCTTTGATGATTGAGATATACCCAAGTCCTGCTCCGATGACTGGCTTTTGGCGGAATATATAGAATATGTATGCGACGAGTATTGCGTGGTAGTCGTAGTCTAGGCTTAGCCAGGTTGCTATGAAGCATGAAATTCCTAAGACTAGCAGGCTTGTTATGAACCAAAGCAGCGTGCTTTTTAGTTTCGCTCTTAAGCTGTCGATTAGCCAGATTACGCCTAGGCACAGGGATAGCGTGAACATCATGTTGTTCCAGTTTAGTTCAAAGAATGTCCTCGAGACGAACATATCAAATGGGACTTCGGAGATAAGTCCGAAGATCAAAAGGCTTGCGAGGTATTTCTTGCGATTTCGTGTTTTGAAGAAGCCTTCGATAAGGAAAAACATGAAGATTGGGAATGCGATTCTTCCGATTATGGAAAACGCGTTTGATATGTATAGCAGCGCGCCTTTGCCGTTTAGCATGGGCGTGATTAGTGCGTTATTTGTGTGGTCTATGAGCATTGAGATAAATGCGATGTATTTTAGCTGCGCTCCGCTTAGGATTTGGTAGGGTTTAAGTGGGTGCGTGTTTTGAGTTGTGGATGTGGATGCTGCGTGCTGTGGCGCGATTGCGCTTGTTTTTGTTGTGTTGTTTGGGGTCATAATGGCTCCTTTTAGACTGCGTATTTTTGCAGTCTGGTTTTTACTCAAACCAAGCGATTGCTCTGATTGGCGAGTGGTTGCTGTTTTCTGGCTCTAGTAACTCTGTGCCTGAGTAGGCAGGCATGCTTTATTTGTTTGTATGTGTTAGATCTTTTAATTTCATGTGGTGTTCTTAGGGAGATTATAGCATAAAAACCTTCCAGCAGATTTGGAAGGTTTCGAGTTACATGCTACTGTATTATAGTTCAAATCATATTCTCATATATCAAAATAATCTACATGACTTAACACCATTTAATGGATTTACACCATCTAGTTGATGATTAGGAAGTTGTTTCGATTTTTTTCTATAAAGTTCAATATAGTATTTTTTTCGTGTTTATTAATTTCGTTTACTCCATAAAAATTTCCTAATTCCCATGAGCACTCAGCCTCTGATATTTCCATTGCCACGTATGTTAAATTCACTATTTATAGTTCTTAAAAAAAGTAATTGTGAAGATTCCATAAGATGCTTCGATAAATTATTTTTTTATTAATTTGCCATCTTTAAGTTGACTAGTCCACATCCAATCAACATATAAGAAAATACCATGCATGCACATGTATATATAGAGAGAAAAAGTATATAGTTTATCATCAAAAGCATGTGACAAAAAAACCTTGTTTCTGTTTTTTTATAAGAACTATTTTTCAATGCACTTTTTCTCTTATCCTCTTATCCTCGATAATTTCCAATATGTCCTCTGGATTATACGCACGTTTGATTGCTTCATTATTGTTCTTATTCAATAACTTTATCAAATTATTAAATGCATAGAATTCGTCGTCATACTGTTTTTTTCCAAAAACATTTAATTCATTAACTACATCTTTTTATGTATGAATGATTTCCCCATAATTTATGTAATCAGGTATAATTTTTAATATTGTGCTTTAATCGCGTTTTGAGATCATCTACACTAAACTGTAGCTCATTGGAATCCTTAAAAAAATTTATTTTCTATATCTTCAAGAATATTGATATTTATATTTATAATATCAATCAATTCACTAAAATAACCATCCTTTAACTCATCTATATTTTTTTCAATATTCCTACTACAGTTGTATATAATTTTACTCTATTCAAATCTTGCATAACAAAACTCCCAAGCACTATATAGTCAAAATCAATAAAATATTGCATCCTCCATGCAATACATGTACTAAATATATCAAATTTATCACAGATATTTCATTGAGAAACATTTAGAATATTTTTTTCTATAATGGCTATTCATCACAAGTAACAAAAATCAACTTTTTAAATTATTATATATTAAATTCTATAACTCTACTCTATTACCATGTTGACGGTTTATGCAATACACCATATTCAATTAAATCCTCAATATTTCTACTAATATCATTGTAAACGTTAGCACTAGAATTCCATTTAGAGTCTAAGCATTTTACATAATTAGATATTGGCACTCCATTTTTCTCAATATAGTCAAACGGATTTTTCCCTCTGAGATCTTGTTTGCCATGTACATTTTTCTAGCTTATGTATGTAAATACCTACAATTCCCTTGTTGAGTTCGCATGCTCTTTTTATTTCATAATTTACCCATTTCCTATCTGAAGTGTTTCTCCCAATTAAAACAACCAGGCATGAGCGATTATTAAGCTGTTCATCAATCCATTCTTTAATCTTACTATCACTTTTTTCTTTTACTTCCTCCCAATCATTGTCTGAAAAAGTAGAACTACTATCCACCTTCCCCATGTTACGAACTTGCCCTGCTCTCCAGCTATCGTTACCAAAATGAAAACTGAAAAATACTTGTCTTTTTGCCACTTAGACTTCCTCCTTATTCAACGTCTTTACTGCATCTATAATATTTTTTATATTTAAATTAATATCTATCGATTCATCACAGCATGTATTTGCAAGTTCGATTGCGTGTAACGTATCGCCATCTAGAGATTCTTTGGTTATTATATCGTATATTTCTTTAGCTGCACTCACCAGTATATCCTATAGGCACACATACTAATCCATGCTTTTTACATAACTCATATTCTTTTTATAACTCCTCTTGCTACGTCATCTGTTTCGTTATTACCAAAAATAAATATTGCTATACCGCAATTATCAATCATCTGCTCTCTGTTTTCATTGTATAAGGCATCTAAATCTATTCCAGATGAACTATTTTTGAGGAAAAAGGCATAATGGTTAAAATTTCATTTATTTTTTTGTTTTGTTAGTCAAACAATAATCAGCCACGCCATTTAAGACAAATTCCCCAACCCCCTTACCATATCCACTGACAATACGGTAACCACTCTTTGATAATCCGAAAGATATATTATGAATATATTCTTGGGCAATTTTACTTTCATATCCATTATAATGGTTAGCACTGCCCGATATGAATATAGTTCTTCTCCTATACCTATCTACAAGAGTTTTTTTAATATATCGGTTATATCATTATAGTCACTTACTAAACATGTAAAAATTCCATATCTTTTCAGGTCTTCAATTTGAAGTTCTTGCTTAGCACTTCTATATTCAAAAATCTTCATCTGTATTTTTTCAACTCTTTTCATGATGCAATAATGCTTTCTTGTCTTGTCTTCACCTAGTAAAACTCTTAGCCTACCAATTACATAGTTGAAATTTGGATCTTCAAAACTAAACCCTAAAATAAGAAAAAGTTTTTCGTAAGTAAATCTCCTTCTAAGACCTCTCTGAATAATTTTTCTTTTTATATCCAAATTCTTCATAGTCACTTCTTGTAATCACTGCATCTTCTGGAGTATCAACATCACCATGTAATTTATAAACGATTGCATCAAAATCAAAGTTTGTACCTCTCAGATGTTCATCATTTGTTTTTTTACATAAGGACGTTTCATATTATTTTTCTAATGCTTTTTCTATTAACTTATCATAGTTAGTTGTCCAGAAAGTTGATATCGGTAGTTGTGATAATAATCTATGATTTATAGTTGGTTCGACTAATACAGAAAAGTTTCTCTTAATTAAATCATCTATCGATGTTCTATTGCATGAATTTGAATAGTATTGTGCCAAGTTAACCAAATCATTCTCTTTATCAACTATCAATCCGATTCTATTTGCAGGCTCTCTCAACAGTTCTTTTCCAGCTACATGATCCAGCTGGAACCGATAATCCTGCCCCAATGAACGCTCCTAATTCTTCGCTCTCCATAGCTTTTTCAATTTCCTGAATCAACTCTTTCTCACTAATTTCACCTTTAATATTTTTTTACTATCCATATAGCATTTAATCCTTAAATCATTGCACTTTATTAAGATATAATAATTAAAACAAATCCTCAAGTAGCATCCAACTACTATGACTCATATCTTCAACATACTCTGTATTATTTAAGTAAAGTTCTTCGTCCCTTTCTCTTACAAATCCAAAATTGTAATTGTGCTCATTTGCAAACCTCTTGAATGCCTCAAATTTATTTTCGACCTGAACATCTATATTCTTACTATGACCTTTTGATTCACCACCCTTAGCTTCAATGAGCCAAATAGTTCCATCTACAAGTTGAACAATGTAGTCAGGGTAAAATAATCTTTGCTTGTCAAAATTTGTTCCGTAAACAATTGAGAGATATTGCTGGCCAGTATCACCATTCTTATAAACAAATTTAACCCTTTCACTTTTTTCACAGTATTTCTCAAACAATCTCTCTGATAAAGAGCGAAATTCTGAGGTTATCATAGTTGTATCATAACCCTTATAGACATTACTCTCTAACACCTTTACATTTCTCTGGAATGGTAAATATCTGTAAGTTTCTTCGAGAGGAATTCTGAAAGATTCCAGTCTATTTTCTAGGTACATAATTTGATCTTGTCTCTGTCCAGAAAAAATAATGAAATCAGATTTTAAACGCTCTGAATTGTTGATAATAAACGCATAATACTCTCTCAATTTAAGATTGAGTATCTTAAACTTTGTATTCCCATAATCTTTTTAGAAATAGTGTCCTGAGTATTTGGTTGGTTTTATCATATGAAAGTCCAACATGCTTTTTTTACCTCATCAACGTTATGCCTAAGATCTATACCGTGTAAATGTGTATCAACCTCTATCCCCATAAGATGATAGTATTTATCACCTTCGTTAAGTTGCTGCAGTGTAGCATATTTCCCTGTTAAATATTTTTTTGAAACCTTCGTTCCGAAAAACAAAACCTTTTTGTCTCTAGAATTGACTCATTATTTGCTTTGTTATTTGTAAGATTATATTTTTTTGTTTAAAAAAACTCAAAAACTCTATTTCGAACACCTTGCTCATCAACATAGTCTCCATCCTGATTTCTCAGCTCTTTAAACAATTTTTATTTTTCTTAGGTTCTTCCTTCAGAAAAAAACTCTTTGTGTTTCAAAACCGTTACCAGCTTTGATAACTTCTAACTTATATTTTTTTCATCAAATGTGTACAAATATGAGCAATCTAGAAGTTCTATACCATAATGTTTTGCTCGTGGCATTCTCCTAAGCCTTCCCAGTGTCTGGATTTCAAAGGTTTCATCCATATTTTCACGCAGTTTAACAAGAACTTTTGCTCTAGGACAATCCCATCCCGTTGCAAGAGCTTGTTTGAAGAGCAAAAATACTGGTGTAGCATTAGAATTTGTGATGCTATCCTCTTGTGTTGTTCCAATGTTTATTTTCCCAAGCTTCTTTGACTTTCTATCCCTGTCATCCTTGCTTTCGGCAGAGAACCAGCTTGCAAGTAGCTTATTTTCGTAGGAATATCCCATCGAATTCAATTTTTCTTCGACATGCTCTATCAGGTTGTCGTTTAAATTTGGGAACTGAACAAGTACTAATGGCCTAACATTCTCATTTTCATCAATGTATGCCTGAGCTATCTTTTTTCTAATTTCATCTGCCTTTTCCAATAGTATGTCTGTTTCGTGGAAAGTATTCTCGATCTCTACGGTGTCAAGTCCATAATTGATGTACATAAACCTTGTAATAAGGCCTTCATTTATTACATCTTCCTCTGGAATCTCGTAGAACTCACCTAAAACTCTTTTGTTTGGAGTTGCCGATACGCGAATTTCATATGCAGCATTTATACTTGAGATGATATCATCTGCCTTTGATGTATTATTTTGATGTTCTTCATCGATTATTATTATAAAGTTGAGATTGCGGTTATGAGCTTCGCTAATTCTTTCGAATAGATTTTTTCTTTCACTTTCTCTTATTGCAGTATTGTCTTTTTTTGTAATAGTCTCCCAGTTAATGAAGTATGTTGTTCCGCCCTCAAATCCTGTATTTATTATGTCAAATACGCTACCCGTCTTCAAACTAGGAGCAAAGCGTTCCATTTTTTCTTTAGACTGTTCTTCTAGCTCTCCTTTACCTGGACAAAACCAACAAATTACGCTATCCATATGAAAGTCCAAATATTTTTCGATGTACGACACCAGAATTATAGTCTTACCACTTCCTGTTGGACTTTGCATTACTATTTTAGGTTTAGAATTGCTATTTGTAGTTTTTATCAAATAGAAATCTACTGCTTCTTCTTGAAAAATTTTTTTAAAGCTTAATATCTATCATAGCTCACCCTATCTCCTTAAGTTCTTCTCTAAAGTAATACTCTGGTATTTCAATTATGCTTACATCTTTTTCTTCAAGAAGTCTTTGATGATTTCGTGTTAGAAAGATACCTGATCTGACGAATAGTTTACCACCATCCTCAATATCTGATATTATCTTATCTAACTTATCTTCATCACTAATTATGATATATTTTTCTACCGTCAATTTCTAATGCATGTTCTAGTTCAATCAACTCTTGAATATGGTCCATTATCTTATCTGACACACTATCTTCATTATCAGTGAATTTAGGTATGAAATCAGTTTTGAAGTATTTTTAGATTATGTGGCAATTCGCTCTGTATATTTTTTTAGTCTTTGGTATGTTACTTCCTCACATATATTATTTTTCATTGTTTTGTACAAAGGATATATTTACAGTTACCACCATCTTCTTTGTTGAGTTGCATTACCGCATGACCAGTAGTGCCTGAACCAGCGAAGAAATCTAGAGCAGTAGCTTTTGACTTATTAAAAATACTAAAAAAATTAAACGTTTTATTAATTTAATTGGTTTTTGTTGTGTCGAACACCTTTTCTCCAAAAATATTTTTTTAATCTCTAGTGTTCCGTTAGATGCGGTTCCAAAATCTTCTAGAATAGAGTCCACCGCTATTGTAGTTGTTTTTCCTGATGGGATTATTTTTTTATAACTTTTTCATTAGAACTATCTATCTCAATAGATAAAAGGTTATCATTTATTAATTCCTTAACTCCACTATAGCTCTTCCTCCATCGTCCATATTTATTATTAATCATAGGAAGAACAAATTCATAGCCCTTTTCGCAATATTCATTAATTAGTTGTTTTAGAAATTCATCGTCAAAGCAACCATCCCTATATTTTTCTTATAATCTGATTCAAATGGTATCTCGAATTTATGTTCTTTATAAAATATAGGAAAAAAACATAGTTGGTCTATCTTCTCTGTAGACATTTTTGTCCCCATTGTCTTAACGCTTCTTTTTATTACTTTCTGTTATTCTAGATTCAGCGAAAAAAATTGACACTTTCTTTTTCTTTTTGAATAGCAATATATATATTCATGTGATGTTGCTATTAATGAATTTGTTCCACTCTTACCAGAACGGGCTTTTCCAAATAAACTCACCTACAAAATTATTTTTCTGAAAAAAATATTATCCAATAACATTTTTTTAATTGATGACACTCATTCTCATCAATAGAAATAAATATAACGCCGTCATCCGATAATAACTTTCTTGCAATTATAAGTCTCTTTTCCATAAAAAGAAAGCCATTTACTATGAGCATATCCATCCGTTTTATCTATAAATGAATCATCATAAATAAAATCTTTGTTTCCCGTATTGTAAGGTGGATCAATGTAAATAACATCTATTTTTCCCTTTATGCGTTTTTCTCTAAAAAGCTTTAACGAATGAAGATTATCTCCCTCAAGCAAAAAGTTATATGCTTCATTTTCATTCACTTCGATTTTTTTCTTTCCACATTTTCAACGAAAACTGGAATATTATGTTCCAACATTTCATCAACTTTTTTTCGGAGTGTTCTTCCCACACAAGACCATACTTTTTTTCATTCAGTGCATTTTTCGATTTCAGTAATTGCACGAATATGCTCATCATCATTATTTATTGTTTTTAAGTTTTTCAAGATACTCCAGCATTTTTTTCTCGTCTTATTTTTTTGATAAATTAGCCATTATTCACCTTTTTTTCTCATACATTGAATCAATTATCCAAAGATCATATAGTTCTCTAATTGATTTACTCAAAAATATTACTCAGTACTAAATATTACATTTAGTACTTTTTGTATCATTCGAATTTCCATTTATTTTATTTATGTCTATCATACCATTCAATTATCGAATCTCTACCCGAATCAAAGAATTGAGTCGATATATAGATATCTTCACCTTTGAAATTTAGTGGCACAGAACGATAGCGAACAGTCTTCGAACTACCCATATATGCGTTCCTGTCTTCCGAAACTGCAGGATAGCTTGTATTTTTGAATACGTCTTTTGAATATTCTTTAGTCTTAAGTTTTTTTCTATTTCTTCCTTATCAATTTCATCGTTTTTTTGATTAAATCTTCGACAAAATAATAAAACAGTTGTGCTACTTTTTGTTCCCTTTCCTGTCCATGTTTTTTTCTATCATTAATATTAAAAGGTAAATCCATTAAGTAGACATTGAAATCTTCTGGATCTAATTTCATATATATTATTAGACTCTTAATGAATGAAATTATATTTTCTGCAGACAAATTCGTTTCATAAAATATTCCACTCTTTCCAATTTCCTTAGGCCTTCTCAAAATGCGGTGATCATTTGTAATATATATGCGTTTCGCCTTATCAAGCTTATAATTTTCGTTTGCTAATGTCACTAACGCCTCACTATTTAAATCATATACAAGCTCAACAAATTTGCTTAGTAATTCAGCCCAATTATTCGCTTTGATATATTCTCCCATAAATGTGAATCCATTTGGTTTTGTGTCTGTAAAATCAATACCATCTAGAATTCCAAAACATAATTCATTGGACTCCTTTGGAGTTTCGACATTCTCATATGAAAATTTTTCTATTAAAATGTCTGCAAGCTTATTTGCACGCAGTAATATAGATTCTTCATTCCATTTTTTTCACAATCGATAACATCTTTATTTAAAAATATTAGCCTTTGAATTTTTCTTTAATGATTTTTCTTTTTTTCATTAAATGATTTTTGTTCCTAGTTCGCTGTTATATCCAGTAAATGTTAAATTACCTAGTGTGTGTAAGTATAGCTCGTACACCCTGTCGTAGTCATTTCCTATTTCTTTTTTCCATACTGCTGCATTTTTCTTTTTTTGTGGAAGTATGTGCTCTATTGTAAGATTATCAATATCTATATGTTCTTTTGATGAGTTTTTCAATTACTGACAATACATATTTACACATGTTTTTTTCTTGTAAAGTGGCTTATATAAAAAGTGCGTCCTTAAACTCTTTATCAGATGGCATCCTATCATTTGATTTATTTGTATTTAGGAAAACAACAAATCGCTCATAGTATCTATTGTATTTATCCGTTATAACCCTGCCATACATTGATTTCATGAACTTAGCTAGATTTTTTTATTTATTTCGCAAGCATTAATTCTAACAAGATATGTTAGAAGATATTCTAATACCTTGCATAATTCTTCTTCAGTAATTCTATGTTCATCAAAATCATCAAAAATCCTAAATAGCAAAAGGTATTATTGTAGTCTGCTTAATTGTTTTTAAACGCTTTTTAAGTATGTCATCGCTGATGAGCTATAAGATGTATTTATACCCTATAAATGCACCATAATACTTTGAAGTTCGTTTTTAGATTATTCAAGACCTGCTCATGTGATAATGAATTTACGTCACAATATTCTTTGAATAAAGCGTATGCATTCTTACTATTAACATTTTTTTGCTCACCTGTGAGTTTAGATAATTTATAACGAAATCCCCTAAGTTTGCATATCCTACATTTTTTTCAATCTCAAGCCAGTATTCATTATATAGCTCATCTTGATTGTCATCGTCCATAAGTAAATAGTTTCTAATTAAATCAGCTAAGCTCAAATCCAATCCTGTTGAATTAATAGATTCAAAAATTTTCTGCGCCTCATCTCCTGATGTTTATCAAGTATTATTTCTACAAGTTCAAGCTTTTTAATTCCGTTGAGAATATCCCCTAACTCATTATCTTTTTGATATAGTTTCATCGATTAATTTTTGGAAAAATGATATAGTTCTTATATACATTAGAGTTTCTATCCATTTTCTCGATTTTTATCATTAACTAAAAGGAGTAATTGTTCATTATCTGACTTGACAGGCTTAAAGCTTAACCTTATACTTTTCATCACAATTTCTATTGAACATTACATCTGTAAGTTCATTTTCTATTCGAACTGAAACCCCTTTTGATGCATCATACAAAGCTTTTTAAAAGAATATACATGGTTGTAATTCTCTGTTGACCATCTATTATCAGAACTTCATTTAGTCCACTTCCTCCGTTAACATCTTCTATATAAACTACTGTTCCAGTAAAGTGCTGTTTATCGAATTTACTTGCTAACATGATGTCTTCAAATAATTTTTTTCGCATTGAACACTTGTCCAATCATAATTTCTTTTGGTATACAGGAACTTTAAAAACTCGTTTGTTTTTCTCAAGTAAATCTGAGAAAAAAACCACATTCTGTTTGCTTTCATTTAATTACACCTTAGATGAACATAAAAAAATAGTTAATTTAAATATAATCACTGTCATACTATTCAATTTTACCATATTTGTATTTGAGCTTAAAGATGAACAAATATAAATTTTTATAAATTTCGCACTAATTTTCTTTTTAATATAAAATGCACTTCGTCCAATAGTTATTCAACTTGACATAACTTATGTAAACAAAGTGCATTATTAAATTTAATATTTAGAACGTATCTTTCTAATTATTCTAGCGATCTTAACACCTGGATCTTTCATAACATCCAAGCATTTTTTTCATTTATTATTGAATCTTTTACTGCAATTAAGTCTATATGGTTTTGCTATAGCATAGTCATACGCTTTTTTTAGTGATTACAGTATTTCCATTGATTCTGATGGAATCAATCCCTTTATCACTCATTTTTATTATCTTTTTTTAGAGTTATAAACATATCCGTTGCTCCAGTATTATCTAATGTTTAAGCATAGGTAGCAGAATTGTTACTGTAAATAACAGACCAAATAAGAATCCAGTATTACCCATGATATACATCGATGGTGCAATTTTACCATAGATGAATTTTCTCTCTTCTTCATCTCTAGCAGCACGAGCAGATACTTCAGTCGATACAATACTTATACCTGGGAACAAGAACATAATTCCTACACCCGCAGCAGCTGATAAAATCGGATCATATCCAAAGAATTTACCGGAAATATATCCCCCTAATCCAAGCCCTAATGCAGATAATATAATTAGAGCTACTATTGATGGAAGTACAGATAATACTGCATGAGGCGTCAATCCATTCATTGATGTGAGCAAATATCCTATAATAAGTACTGTTAAAAAGCCCGATGAATTTGCTCTTTCATCAAACAAGTAAAGCCTAAATACACCTAACAAACATCCTAAGATTCCTAATACGAAGCACCATAAGAACGCCGACATTCCAGTAACAGTTTCTAGTGCAACTGCTGCCCATACTGCTAGTGCCATTTCTAAAAGTACTACTCCGTTGCGATCTAGCTCACTTGGAAGTAAAGCTGGTAGGAATGGACTTGGGTTTTCTGCTGAACCATAGGCATCACCACGCTTTGTCAATCTCTCCTCATGCTTTTCATCTACTTTTGCTACTTTTTGTAGCAAGTATGCATCCTCAGCATTTAGTTTCTTAGCATATTTCTTAATATAAATGAGGCTATCGGTTGTCCTATAGGGTCTACTGTCACAATCATTATGGTTGGTACACCAATAAGAGCAACTAATCCTAGATCATTTAATTTTGATATTGCAGCGATTCCTGAAATAGCTCCGCCACCACAGCAAGCTCCTGCACCCGCTAGCATGGTATCAAATCCAAAGATTAGACCACCAATTCCTACAGCAAATAGCAGTGCAAAGACTACAGAAAATAAAGCCATTACAACACTTTTAAGATTTTTTACATACTCTGCTGGTGCAACGCCTGTTCCAACTCCAACACAAAGCATATAAAAGGCCATATCTCCCATCGTCGTAAATCCGGCTTTTTCTGGATATGTTTGTGGCATACCACACCAAATCAAAATAAGATAAAGAATTAAAGCCCCTGCCATTGATGGAACAACTGCCTTGGTTAAATATGAAATCACCTCACCAATAGCAACTAATCCAAACACAACACATGCTGCTAACATATAACTAGTCATTTTGTACTCCTTTCTAAAGTGCAATTACTTTACGAGTAAATAAGATAGGTGAAACAGATGGTTCAAATGGAACACTAAAGCTATCTATACTACCATCATATGCATTTGTATGGAATGTAACTGGTGCTGTCACCACTAGCGTATCCATTTTGATACCTTTCATCTTAAAAATATCATAATGATAATGCTCCATATCTTGATCCATTCCTCGGAACATAGCCTTCAATTTATTGCCTTCCCTATGGATGGTGATTTTTCCATAACCAGGATTCCAATACTCTCCAATATAATCGTCTAATGGATGTGATGGTTTTGTGCCTGTAATAGGCTCATTTGGCATAAGATTAATAACTTCGTCAAGATAAAAACCTCCCCATTTACCTTTCTGCGATTCGAAGAAGGCAGACCAATCGCGTGTTTTTTCGAGGCCTAAAACATTATCTAAGATTGTATATAAGATTGATTGTTCAATTAAAATAGCTGAATTATGATTATTAATCATGATCATAACTCCTATATTTTTCTTTGGTAAGAAACACATTAATGAGCAGTATCCTTCTATTTCGCCTACATGGTAAACCAAGTCATTGCCCCTATAGTAATCCTCTATCCATCCCATGCTATATCCCTGCATAGGAGGAATTTCATCAATTTGAACACTCCACATTTGGAAAGGTACAGCCCATTTATGCATTTCTTCCATGCATTCCTTTGATATCAACTGCTTACCATTCCACTCTCCCATATTTAGATGAAACTGTATCCATTTCATCATATCAGTTATACAAGAGTTAATTGCTGCACAAGGTTCCCCTGGGCTAACTGACCAATTCTTGATTTTCTTTATAGAACCATCTTCTTGTCTCCAGTGAGGTTCAGCAATGTTGTTACTTTTTCTTAATTCTGATATTGATGTGTTACTGTTATTCATTCCAAGCGGCTTGAATATCCAATCACGAATCATATCATCCCATTTAAGTCCACTTACTCTCTCAGCGATGTGTCCCGCCAATGTATAAATAACATTATTATACTGCGTTACTGTACGTAGTGGCGCATTTGGCTCAATGTATCTAATACGCTTAAATAGCTCTGCTCTATCAATCTCATCTGTATATAATGAATCATGTCCTGGTATACCAGTTCTATGGTTCAGCATATCTCGAATTGTGCATTCTCTTGTTGCATATTCATCATACATTCTAAAATCCGGAAGATATTCTCTAATTGGCGTATCAAAATCCAACTTGCCCTGATCTACAAGCATGGCAATAAGTGCTGCTGTAAATGATTTTGTGCAAGATGCTATACCAAATAATGAGTCTGAATCTATCTTTGATTTATTTTCAACATCTGCAACTCCATATCCTTCTGATAAAATAATTTTGTCATCTTTAATTACTCCGATTGCCATACCTGGGATATTATGGATTTTCAATTCTTTTTCTACATAGTCCCTTGATATTACATCTACATCACGCATTTCGTTACCTCCCTCTGTAATGTCTTTTTTTATAAGAACATTATAGTACCACTTTGTATTTATTTCAATACTCCTATTAATGCAAAAGACATTTTTGTATTATTTCTTTTTCTACGTATGTATATTAATGTGAAGATATATACCATTTCTACTGGATAACCAGTAAAGATAGCACATATCACCAACGTGAGGTTTATATTTTTAAAAAAAATTGGCACTCTAAATTATCGTGTGGGTGCAAAAATCCCTCCATAACAGGAGATATTTAAGAGAAATGATATTCAAGACTTTTTCCTGAATTATCTAAAGCATATAGTCTTAAAGAGCTTTATCGAAATATGAATAAAGACTGCTCATATGATGAAGCTACCAACCTTTATGATGATATGATTAAATCCTTTAAAACATCTGGAATTAAGCAGTTTAAGGAGTTTACAGAGATACTCATTAACTGGCGTGATGAAATCTTAAACTCATATCTTAGACCATATGATGATAGGAAATTATCTAACTCATTCACTGAAAATGATAACGGAAAACTGCGTACTTATCTGGCGTTATCTAGAGGAATTAGTAATTTTAATCGCTTCAGAAAGAGAGTTATCTATTCGCTTTCGAAAGATGTTCAATATTCACTAAACAATAGCTTGCACAGTGATAGTGTTCCTAAAAAAAAGAGGTACATACAAGAAAATTAGAGATTAAGTATTCAAAAAGCACTTCAAGCAGTTGAGCTTGAAGTGCTCTTGATTTCATTGGCACCCACACGATAATTTAGAGTTCACTTTTTCACACCCACACGATAATTTAAAGTGCCAAAGTATTTACAAGTAAAAAATACCTAAGAAAACAAGTATCAAAGCATGAGGCTAGGTATAATAAGACAGCAAAAACAGTTCTTGATTTCAAGAGCCCAAACCAAGTTGTATCGGAATACTTCTCAAAGTGTAACATATGTGTTGACAACTAAGAATTTACTGTTATGTGTAGAACACTTCTATGTTGTAATACAGTTAAATTTGCGATAAAATATAACGGAAACTTCTGGAAAGTATGACTTAGAATGATTCCAGTAAGAAATTAAATCAAATTCACTTATTTAGAATAGCTAGCATAAAAAGAACTCTCCATCATGTTCTGGCCAACTGATGCTTCAATTGTAATTATTAAATGGGAAATAGGTTATCAAACATTGAATAATTAATAAAAAAATAACATATACCCTTAACTGTGATATTTCTGCTTTAATAGACAATGATTCAAACTCTATTTTTGATAATCTTTTGACTATGCAAAAGGAAGTAAATTCCCTTCTCGTTTCAGAAAATTACGAACTTACTGCACTTCTGTACCTAACCCACATTTCGGTAACTTTTTTTAGTCTAATGGAATGAAATGGGAAAGAAACTCTTTAATGCGGAATTTACAAACGAAGATATTGAAGATTGAAACTGTCCTTCTCTAAGGAATTACTATTTTTTTAAGAATAGATAATTCATCAATTAATAACAACATAGCACAATGCTATCTTTATAACTCAGAAAAAAATTCCTATATTATAAATGGAAATATAAGAATTATGTTCCAAGTAATAAAAATTTATTGTTCACTTCAGAAAGTAATATGATTTTTATACAGGAGATTATTAAAAATATGAAACTAAATGAAGAAAAAAATTTATACTATAGATTCAGAACATGAGTGCTCAGGAGGTTATTGATGATCTAAATAAGCTTGCAAGAGATGGCAATTATGTATTTAGGGGCTATGGTAAGCAGAGCGAGCTATATCCTAATATTATTCGTGACATAAATTATATTGATATTGAAGACAAACTTTTGAAAGACTTTGAAAAAAATATGGTAGCAATTATTTCCATGCTACCACACCCATAGACTTTTATGTCGTACGCACAACACTTTGGATTGCCAACACGTTTATTAGATTTTTACGCATAATCCTTTCATCGCACTTTCTTTTTGCACTTTATTCACCCTAAGTCAAATGGAAATTATTCAGTGTCCGAGGATAAAGATTATTATTATGTAAGATATGCAAGTCTTGACAACAATCTATGTATACAATCAATTCCTCTTAAAGATGATATCTACAACAACCAACTAACACGTACAGATTCTTTGGCTGTTAGAGCTTGCCAGTGTATTGATAGCATGACAGACCTATTCGGCAAAAATGTGCTGAAAAGAAATATCTCTGTTTGGGATGAATTCATGGATTCACTTGAAGCGATTGTCGATAATCAGAATAAAATTAGTACTCATGCTATTTTATTTATTGATCCTAATCAATCCAACCAGAGGATTATTATGCAGCAAGGCTTGTTTATGTTCCCGTATACACTAAGCAGAGAAGGACATCTTGAAATTTTAAACAACAATTCCTGTTGCGTTAAGATTCATAAGGATTTGAGAAACGAGCTGATTCAATACCTTGATACTTTAGGATATAACACTTTTCGTTTGATGCCCGATCTTAGCAGTATATGCGAAGCCGTGAAACGTAGAAATATAGATGAGCGTTCTAATAAAAAAATCTACATCTAAACAAGGCATTAAAAAAAGCAATAGAAGAAAAATACAATAGTGTGTGAAACTTTTTCTGTAACTTAGCCTTCTGTGGTAGATTAGTGAATGTATCCTGCTATTTGCAAGGAATACGCCTTTAGGTCAATATATTAAATTTGCTTACACATGTCAAGAGAAGCCAAGCTATTTGGGCTGGCTTCTCGAGTGTGTGAAACTTTTTCTGTAATACTTCTTTCTTCTTCATTGATTTTTTTCTTATTGGTATTAATTTATGGCATCTTTCATTTTTTTCTCAAGCAAAATTCTTCGTTTATTTTTAATTATTGTCATACTTAATATTTTTTTAGTGTTCTATAGTAATCCAATTTATGTTCTTTAATATTTTTGTGTATTACTGCCATGCATATATTTATTTCTTAGTGCAAATCCATTATCATAATATCGATCATTAAGAAAAATTTAGATATTTTTTTCAGGTTCTGAAAAAAAGTGTTCCCTCACATTTGATTTTTATTTTTGCTTTACTAAATCCATAAGTACTTCATTGTTTCTGTAATAACTCATGCAGATTACTTCATTATAATAAAAAAATCTTCCAGTATTTTTAGTTATTTTTATTTGACAAAACTAAACGTCTTTCGTTATCTTTTATTTACTATGCCATGTTCTATTAACCAACATGCGTCTTTTTTTCTGAAAATCAAATAGATCATCTTCGGATATTTCTTCATGAATAATTATATCTTTGAAGTTTATATATTCTTTTTCTTCCTTCAATATATGCTAAACTTGATTGCCTAGAAAATAATAATTCAGATATTTTTCAATAAATCTTTGTCTGTTATATATCCGTATTTATTACTTATAAAACTTGGTATACTTTCGATAAAAAAATAGGTTCTCTAGAAATATTAATCAATTCATCATCAATGACTCCGTATCTTACAAAAATGCAAAAATTGCTTAAGTACAGATTCCAATTCTGAAAACACATTTCTTATTTTTTTCAACATAAGATATATTATCTGCCGATATCAACAGTTTGAATTTTGAAGCTTTAAACTCAGATAATAAATATTCTTCAAAAACCATTTGAATACATCTTCAATATGTACATTAAATCTTTCTAGTTCATTACAGTACGCTATTAATTTTTAAATTAGAAGTTTTTCTCCTTTATATCAAAAACATTCCGCATTCATATGTTCTATTATTTTTTTATTCCAATATGCTTTTTCCAAATCTCCTATTTCATATTCGAATGATGGAAATTGGGATCTTGACCGCAAATCGGTATATTCAAATAAATAAATTAAATTATTAAGTAATGTTGGATAGTCTAAGTTATTCTTAATCCAATTTTTGACTATATGTATACTTATAACTAATCGGTCCCGTTTTTAGTTATATTTACTTCATCATTTATATCCTTAAATTCCACCACTATTTGGGATGATATGGATGTCGATCTATCGATATTTTTTGCTATACCAATCTTGATTTCTTTTTTTGCATTTAATCTAATGCCATCAGACAATGGAAACTCTTTTTGATTTTTCGAGACTGAATAATTAAGTTACAATAAGCAGGATTGCTATCTTTCGATTCAATATATTTAGCCACTATATCCATCTTTAAATCTGGCGATAATGATTTGGGTAAATAGTATTTCCCCAGTCTGTTTTTTATCATCTAAATGATAATCTAGCAAGAACTCTGCGGATATATGTCTTGAACACATATACTCAGTTATTTCCTTATCATATAAATCTACTAGTTTTTTTGTACTTTAAGACATATTCAACTAAAACATTGTTCTTCAATAAAAAAAGCTCTTAAACTCATCTCCTTTGATTTTTTTATAGCAATTATACTTTACAAGTGCATCAAAAAAATAAAGTTTATTATAAGGTTCTACCAGGCAGTATAAGTATTCTATGTCACTAAATTCCAATTTCGAGAAATATAACGCCAACTTAGATTCCAATTCATCAATTGTTGGGGTTCTATTATATTTTTCATTCTCTACTTTATGCTCAGTCAAGATATTGGTTAACTTTTTATATGCATCTAATATACAGTTTATATCATTGCTTTCAATAGCAGTCCCTATAATTTGAATTGCATTCTCATGTTTGTAAAAAAATCGTCTTCAGAGAAACGGTCTTTATTCTTATTTGTATTCATATTATTTCATACCTACATTAATATTAAAAAAATTTCACTGCTAAATCTTACTACCCTATAATGCAATCAGATAGATTTATCTTTCAAATGGCTAATTGTAAAACCAACTTGAACAACTGAATAAAAAAGTAATCCATGACGGATTCTTTGGTAGAATTAAGTTACCACACTAAATTCACGAAAGGAATCAACATAATGGATCAACTTAATTCTACTACATTCACACAGATAGGCAAAGAGGTCAGCACCTAAAATTTGAGGACAGATGCAGTATTCGTATCTTTAATAAACTTGGCTACTCTCTACGTAAAACTGCCGAAAGCATTGGTTGCTCCGCTTCTACAGTTCTAAACGAGCTCAGCAGGGGTGTAGGAAAGCGCAATGGTACAAGATGGTGTAATCCTGAGTATTCTGCTAAACGCGGACAGCAGAATTACGAAATCAATCGTTCACGTTGCCATAAGCCTCATAAGATTGATTCAAACTCAGAATTCGTCAAATGGCTTGCTAAGCAGGTCAAGTCTCGCAAATGGTCACTTGATGCCTGCGTAGGTTATGCAAGAAAACACGAACTATTTGCAGCAGATAAAATCCCTTGCACAAAGAAACTATACAATGAGCTGTAGGTAATGAATCTGTCGTTCTGATATTAGTCGAAAAAAGACGAACTACTATATTGCCATAAAGATTCCCTTTAAGGATTCTTCCTCAGTAAAAACTGCTATGGAAGTACTTAGGGAAGAATGTGGTGAAGACAAGTTCTCCAAGGTATTTAAGACCATTACTGCTGACAATGGGAGTGAATTTGAGGATTTTAAAAGCCTTGAGGAATGGGGGGTTCAAATTTACTTTGCTCATCCGTATTCATCTTGGGAAAGAGCTCAGAACGAGCGCCACAATAGACTGTTTCGTAGATATGTTTCTAAGGGAGTCTCCATTTAGAATTATACCGATGAACAGATTATGTGGTTTGATGATGAAATGAATGATATGCACAGGAAGCAGCTCTGCTATTCAACGCCGGCGGAACTCTTTGATGAGTTCTTGGATTAGGTATATTCAGTTATCAAAGTACATGTAGCTTAATTTATTACTTCAAGTGTTCAACTTGAAATTGCAATTTGCGATTTTAAAATGTATTGCATCAGCACCAAATCTTTCATGATTAGAAGATGTAGCTATATTCATTTTTTTCTAAGTAAAGGAACTGCTTTCATACACTTTTTGAATAAAGTGATAAAATAATAATTCTCCCATTTGCCCCCGAAGCAAAAATATTCTCACTATTTTTTTATTTGTTCTAAATTTATTTCTGGATTTCTGCTAATATATTGCGAAGCTGTCGATTCTGACTTGCCACTGTTAACTAGTCTTTTCTTAATTTCTTCATATCTTTCTGAACTATAAATCCAATCAACAATGGTGTCAGATAGTTCTTCAACAAATTCATCTCTAAGTTCTTGTATATCTTGATATTCTATATATGCGCCAATATGTCCTTTGTTATTTGGAATAGTGTCATATTGTTGAATAATTAAACCAATTATATTAAATAATGAGTTATTTTTTTAATTAACCTTTTTAAATATGTCCGTTTGTTCCAAAACACAGATTCTCCTTTAAAATGCCTAAAAATTTTTGCTTTATACTCTCCTTTGGCCTCTTTTTATCATGCTACTCCACAGTCTCTAATGGCATTTCATCTCGTTCATATAACGATAGACGTTCTTTCGATCAATGTTATAGCCACTTCTGTGCAACTGAGAGAACATTTATCTGGCGCTAAAGTATTTTTTTAAAGCTATTCAGCCACTAGTCAATGTCAATTTCCCTCTTAGTTGCATTAGCAATTTTTAAGACTACATTTCAACGTATGGATAAGCTGTCGCTAAATCATGTACATATTATAAAAATGCTTTCTTCCAATTTTTAAAACATATAATTTATATAATTCAATAAAAAAACTGAATCTATTAAGTTTAAAACAAAAACCAAATATAATAATTCCTTGATTCATCATTTTCATTTCTTAATATATTTAGTGATGGTAAATTTTTTTCTGATACGATTTCACATTATGTGCTAATCTATTCCTATTCAAATACAATTCTTCGTATTTTTAATTTCAAATTATAATTAATATTATTTGTATATGAAGTCATTTTCATTTTATACTCATTCTGCTTTCCTAAATATCTTTCTTTTTCTTTTTTTCGGAATGAAATTTTAGAATTCTATTTGGTTCTTTAGGCATTTGATTTGAATTGGGTGGTTCTTTAAATAAAGTATCATTTAACATAAACTGATTTTTCTTCTGTAATTTTGGCATCCATAAAATACTTGAACTTCTTTTGACTCCATTGAGATAAATTTGTACCCTTCAATATTTCTTTAACTACTGAGAGTGAATTTTTCAAGGATTATTTTTTTCTATCAACATACTCTTCAACTGCAAAAATTTTTCATCATATTTTTTTATAGCTTCAATTAATCTTTTTATAAATTATATTTTTTTAGCTTGATAATTTGAGTATTCTCCCAATTGTTCTGTGCCAGACAATAAAGTTCTTCTATAATTCAAGTTGTTTGTTGCAATTTCCCAAACAATGCATTTTTAATTTTTGTTCTTGAAATCCAGTCATCTTTATAAACAATGATTGCATCACATATTCACTAACTGGAAAAGTATTAATTCCAACCCCAATTCCAAAACTACTCGTAACTGCTTCTCTAATAACTGAGGATATCGGTGTCATAATAAATTCATCATGTTTACCCATTTTCATGCTCCATAAATATTTCAATTGAACTTTTGCAATCTGTTTCTTACATGTTTTAGTGCTCCTGGATTTTTTTGAATGGTTTTGGTCATTCTTAAATTCGTCAATTTTTTTCGGATATCTTATTTTTTTCAATTCATCGGCGCTTTCAATATTTATTTCCTTATCATTAAATAAAGTCAAATATATTAATCCAAAAGAAATAAGTGTCGGCTTCAATTATAGACGTAAATTTATCATATGGTATAATAGATTTTTATATATCCATTCAACTCTTCAATATATTTCTCATACCCTCCGTTCTTAAATTCATCTGGAAAAATCAATAAAGATATTAGATTGATTATTATTCACAACAGAATATATATATTCTTCATAAAGTTTTTTTCCATTTTTCTTTGCGTAGCCGTGAGCTACTTTGTTTATATTATTGAATTTCTTATACTGACTAAGTAAAGTTAGATATCTTACAAAATCCATTTTTTTATCATTAACTTTAATTTCCTTTGCAAAAGGAGGATTAAAATAGCTGACTAAATTTTTCATTCAAAAATACAAAGATTCACGACTCTCTTGTGGTAGTAAAGTTTCGCCCTGAATATTTATATTTCTAAATGTCGTAGAATAAATTTTTGTTGTTCTTGTGCATCATGCGTTTGGGGAACTATATAGGAAAATCCCATATAATGATTCTTTAGAAATTCGTCATCTATCGATTGAATTTCTTTATAGTTCCCTTTTTAATTCCTTGTAAAATCTCAGTTTTATTTTTTTCCCCTTTTCAGTTAATTTTTTTAAAAGACCATTCTAGGATATCATCAAATAATTCCTCATCTTCGTCATTATCATTTTCGTCTGTAAATTGTTCTATTGTTTTCCTATATGTTTCTTTATCTGGAAAAAAATTCCTAAGTATGACAATAAAACACTTGTTAATCTTTGTTGCCCATCCAAAAATAAGATTATAGTTATTATCATCATTATTAAAGTATCCTATTGTTATAGGTGGCACAAACTGACCATTTTGAAAAAGCATTAATTAAACTATTTGTTTTTTTCTTCATTCCAAACAAAAGTATCTTTTGATATTTCGGTAAAAACTAAATTCTTTTTTTAGTATTAAGTTCAACCAATGATCCAATGAATATTCTCCATAATAAATTCTACATTCCATACATACACCTAAAATCAATAATATCTCTTTAAAATATTTTTTTCGTATTTTTGTTTCATTTTTTTCTAGTTTTTTTACATAGCAAAAATCTAATCTTTTTGAGCCAGTAATCATATTTAAAGCCCATATCACTTGAACACATCCAACTTAAGTTCTCCATTTTTTTCAAGTAGACTTATATTCTATCAGATAACTTTTTTTGCTACATACATCACTATATATATCACATTTTTTTAACTGCATAATGATATTATTTATATATTAAACTGTATTTTTCATTCTAATTACTCACACCTACAAATTCAAATATGCCATCATGTATTTCCCGCAAAAGCCCCACCAAAACAATGGAAGACTTTAAACAATTTAATTAAATTCAACAACTCACTTTTGAACCTATTTTAGTGCTTTTTAGTATCAAGATACTATCACCAAGGCAGTCTTTATGCTTTACAATCATTAAAATCCAACGCTTTCAACAGTTCTATGTCAAAATGATTTCATTACTGTTACTCCCACTCGCAGTAGTTCAGGGATTCAACCTTCGTACCTCATACTTGCTTTCGTCTCCTGACCCTTGCTGAGAGGCTACCTACAGTTAAGCCATCGCGCGGGCGCTCGACCATAACTTAATAAAATAAACCCGAACCTCACACCTCTATGTTCATGTGTTGCTCGGGTTTAATAGCTTGTCATGAAACCACAAACCAAGCCATTCCCCGAAACATCCACTCCCACTCGCAGTAGCTCAGGGATTCAAGCTTCGTGCCCTGCACTCGCTTTCGTCTCCTGATCCTTGCGGAGGGGCTACCAGCAGCTCACTCGTCGCTACGCGGAGCGAAGTTTGAGTTCGCTGGGTAGTCGTAAGGCTGGCGGCTGCGCCGACGCCTTACTCCCACTCAATTGTTCCGCTTGGTTTTGGGGTGAAGTCATACAGCACGCGGTTTACGCCTTTGACTTCGCTTGTGATTCTTTCTACGATATGTTGCATCAGTTCGAATGGGATATTCTCTACTGTTGCTGTCATTGCATCTACTGTGTTTACAGCTCTGATGATTACTGGCCACTCGAAGCTTCTCTTTCCTTCTTTGATGCCTGTGGATTTGAAGTCTGGCACGACTGTGAAGTACTGCCACACTTTGCCTTCGAGTCCGTTCTTTGCAAATTCTTCTCTGAGGATGGCATCGGATTCTCTTACGGCTTCGAGTCTATCTCTTGTGATTGCACCTGTGCAGCGTACGCCGAGGCCTGGCCCTGGGAATGGCTGTCTATCTACCATGGCTGATGGGAGGCCGAGTGCTCTTCCGACTACTCTTACTTCGTCTTTGAAGAGGAGTTTGATTGGCTCTACGAGTTCAAACTGGAGATCTTCTGGGAGTCCGCCTACGTTGTGGTGGGCTTTGACGTTATCGCTTTCGAGGATGTCTGGATAGATTGTGCCCTGTGCAAGGAAGTCGATTCCTGAGAGTTTGCGTGATTCTTCTTCGAATACGCGGATGAACTCGCCTCCGATTATCTTTCTCTTTTCTTCTGGCTCTTCGACGCCTGCGAGTTTATCTAGGAATCTATCGGTTGCGTCGACGTATACGAGGTTTGCATCCATTTCATCGCGGAACACCTGCACTACCTGTTCTGGTTCTCCTTTTCTGAGGAGTCCGTGATTTACGTGTACGCACACTAGCTGCTTTCCTACTGCTTTGATGAGGAGTGCCGCTACTACTGATGAGTCTACTCCGCCTGAGAGTGCAAGGAGCACTTTTCTGTCTCCGATCTGCTCACGCATGGCTTTTAGTTGCTCTTCGATGAAGGCTTCTGCAAGCGCCGTTGTTGTGATTCTCTCCATGTTTTCTGGTCTCTTATTGCTATCCATTTATTCCTCCCGTTTATGCTTATCTTTGCTTTTGGTTTCTTAGTGTTTCAATATATAATATCTTGTAAATATTATAACATTTATTCAATTATTTTCGCTATATTTTTTTGACAAACAAAAAAGGAGCCTCGCTATGTTGATACTACCCTCCTTACTGGGTGTCCAGTAAGGAGGATGCGTATCAGGGCGAAACTCCCCTTTTGATTTATGTGATTTGTCATCCTGTATGCTTTAGCCGAAGAATAGCTCCATGTCCTCTTCTACTGTTCCTATTCCTGCGATTCCGAAGTTGTCTACGAGAACCTTTGTCACATTTGGTGATAGGAATGCTGGTAGTGTTGGACCAACGTGGATATTCTTTACGCCTAGGTATAGGAGCGCTAGGAGTACGATTACTGCCTTCTGCTCATACCATGCGATGTTGTATATGATTGGTAGATCGTTGATGTCGTCTAGTCCGAATACTTCCTTTAGCTTTAGTGCGATTAGTGCTAGTGAGTATGAGTCGTTGCACTGTCCTGCGTCTAGTACTCTTGGAATTCCACCGATGTCTCCTAGGTTTAGCTTGTTGTACTTATACTTTGCACAGCCTGCTGTTAGGATTACTGTGTCTGGTGCTAGTGCCTTTGCAAACTCTGTGTAGTAGTCTCTTGACTTCATTCTTCCGTCGCATCCACCCATTACTACGAATTTCTTGATTGCGCCGCTCTTTACTGCGTCAACTACCTTGTCTGCTAGTGCAAATACCTGCTCGTGTGCGAATCCGCCGACAATGCTTCCTGTCTCGATTTCTGTTGGAGGTGGGCACTGCTTTGCCTGCTCGATGATTGCGCTGAAGTCCTTTGTTTCGCCGTACTTACCGTCGATGTGCTTGCATCCTGGGAATCCTGCTGCGCCTGTTGTCCATAGTCTATCCTTGTAGCTGTCCTTAGGTGGCACGATGCAGTTTGTTGTCATTAGGATAGGTCCGTTGAAGCTCTCGAACTCTTCCTTCTGCTTCCACCAAGCGTTACCGTAGTTACCTGCTAGGTTGTCGTACTTCTTGAATGCTGGGTAGTAGTTTGCTGGTAGCATCTCTGAGTGTGTATAAACGTCTACGCCTGTTCCCTTTGTCTGCTCTAGTAGCATCTCTAGGTCGCGAAGGTCGTGTCCTGAAATCAAGATAGCTGGGTTCTTTCTAACGCCAATCTGTACTTCTGTGATTTCTGGGTTTCCGTATGCTCCTGTGTTTGCTCTGTCTAGTAGCGCCATGCCTGAAACGCCGTACTTACCTGTCTCTAGTGTTAGAGCAACTAGATCGTCTGCTGAAAGTGTGTCGTCTAGTGTCTTTGCTAGTGCTTCCTGCATGAATGCATCTACCTCTGGGTCTGAATCAAGTAGTGCGTTTGCGTGCTTGCTGTATGCTGCAAGTCCCTTTAGTCCGTATGTGATAAGCTCTCTTAGTGAACGAACGTCCTCGTTTTCTGTTGCAAGTACACCAACCTCTGCTGCTGTTGCCATGATTGCGTACTGAGCTCTATCCTCTGTGTACCACTTTGCTGCGTGTGGAAGTACTGAAGCATCGTCTAGCTGTGCAAGTAGCTCCTGCTTTGTCTTTAGAGTCAAAGCGATTCTATCCTCGATGTACTTATCATCAAAGTTAGCGTTTGTGATTGTTACAAATAGGTTGAATGTAACCATCTGATCTACTTCTGCTGCAATCTTCTTGCCTTCCTTACGAAGTGCTGTTGTTACTGCTGAAAGTCCCTTTGTTGCATATATTAGTACATCCTGAAGCCCTGAAACCTCTGCAGTCTTTCCACAGACACCCTGAACTGTACAGCCCTTACCGCCGGCTGTCTCCTGACACTGATAACAAAACATCTTGTTTTCCATTTTTATCTCCTCTTTTCTATATCTCAAAAGATTTATAAACGATTTCCTTATGTGCCCATTATATGTGCTCCTACATCAAAACTCGGTAACATATGTTACGTTTTGAAAAAAACATATATTTTTATTGAAATTTTTTTCGTGCCTTTTTCAATTTGAAAATGAATTTCATATTGACGGTCTTACCGCATGGGTATAAAATGAAAATGGTTTTCAATTTAAGGAGATTTGCATATGAAAGCGAAAGGACAATACAATACGAATCAGCGCAAGGAGCTTCAGAGCTATCTTGAGACAATCGCTGGTGAGCACACCACGGTTGCCGAAATCTGCGGGCACTTTAGCGCTCTCGGCAAAAGCATTGGAACCTCTACTGTCTACCGTCAGCTTGAGAGAATGGTTGACGAGGGTCTTGTCGAAAAAGTACATCGTTGACGCATCTAGCCCAGCCTGCTTTGTCTATGTAGGCGAGCACATGCATGCTCATAACAGACGCCACTATCACTGCAAGTGTGAGAAGTGTGGCGAGCTTTTCCACATTACCTGTGACGCACTTGATTCCTTGGAGGAGCACCTTCTTGCGGATCATAACTTTGCTTTTGATAACATGCGTACCGTTTTCTACGGTATCTGCAGGAATTGCCGTAACTAATCAGTGCTAAAACTTAATTGATCAAGCCTTGATTGCACGCTTTGATGTGCAATTTATTACGTTTTACTGTTATTTTTGATGGAGGAAATAATGAAAAAAATTATCACTTTAATGCTTGTCGCAGTGCTTGCTGTTTGCGCGCTTAGTGGCTGTGGCACTTCCAAATCCGGCGAAGATACAAAAGATAAGAAGATCAAGATTGTTACTACAATCTTCCCAGAGTACGACTGGGTTATGCAGATTCTAGGAGACAAGGCTGACAAGGCTGATGTGACCATGCTTTTAGACAAGGGCGTTGACCTTCACAGCTACCAGCCATCTACTGCTGATATCGCAAAGATTTCAGAGGCTGATGTTTTCATCTATGTTGGCGGCGAGTCCGACGAGTGGGTTGAAGATGTTCTCAAGGAAGCTAAGAATAAGAAACTTAAGGTTATCAACCTCATGGACGTAATGGGCGATAAGGCTAAGGAAGAAGAGGTTAAGGAAGGCATGCAGCCAGAGGAAGAAGAGCATGCTGAGGAAGCTAAGGACGGCAAGGAAGAGGAAGAAGTCGAGTACGATGAGCACGTTTGGCTATCCCTCAAGAATGCAAAGATTTTCACTAAGAAAATCGCTGATGTTCTATCAGAGGTTGATAAGGACGATGCTAAGACCTACCAGGCTAACTACGAAAGCTATGCTAAGAAGCTAGACGATCTAGACAAGAAGTACGCTGATGCTGTTGCTTCTGCAAAGAACAAGACTTTGGTATTCGGTGACCGCTTCCCATTCAGATATCTCGTAAACGACTACGGTCTAGATTACTACGCTGCCTTCGTTGGCTGCTCAGCTGAGTCAGAAGCAAGCTTTGAGACTGTCACCTTCCTAGCTAAGAAGATTGACGAACTCGGACTAGGCAATGTACTTACTATAGAAGGTAAGAATCACAAGATTGCTAAAACAGTTGTAGACAACACTAAGAATAAAGATCAAAAGGTACTAACTATGGACTCAATGCAGTCCACTACATCAAAGGATGTCAAAGACGGCGCTACCTACCTCGGTATCATGGAAAAGAATCTCGAGGTTCTAAAAGAGGCGCTCAAATAGGCATCTATAGGAGGAAAAATGGCTCAAATCATCTGTCAAAATCTATCGGTTGGATATGATTCCAAGATAATATTAGAAAATCTAAGCTTCGAGGTGAATAAAGGCGACTACCTTTGCATCGTCGGAGAAAACGGCTCTGGAAAGACTACGCTCATCAAGAGCATCCTAGGGCTTATTCCGACTATCTCCGGAAAGCTCGAGACGGGTGATGGGCTGAAATCTAACGAAATCGGCTACCTGCCGCAGCAAACTATCGTTCAGCGCGACTTTCCTGCTTCAGTTAGGGAAATTGTTCTCTCTGGCTGTCAGGGGCGCGTGGGACTTCGTCCATTCTACTCTAAATCCGATAAGCTTTAGCCGAGGAAAACATGAAGAAGATGGAGATAACTGATCTATCAAAGCGCTGCTACCGCGAGCTTTCGGGCGGACAGCAGCAGCGCGTTTTGCTCGCTAGAGCTCTTTGCGCTACGCAAAAGCTCCTGCTCCTAGACGAGCCTGTTTCTGGCCTTGACCCTAGGGTTACTACGGGCATGTATCAGACCATTAAGTCTTTGAACGAGGAAGGAATCAGCATTATTATGATTTCTCACGATGTGAACGCTGCGGTGAAGTACGCAAGCCATATTCTCCACATCGGACACACTATATTTTACGGAACTACAGAGGAATATATTAACAGTCCAATTGGACAAATATTCCTAGAAAGAGAGGGGCAATCTAATGACTAGCCTTTTTAACGATTTCATGCATTATTTAGAATATCCCTTTGTCAGATATGCGATTATTGTAGGAATCCTGATTGCCCTCTGCTCTTCCCTGCTAGGTGTAACCCTAGTGCTTAAGCGCTTTTCCTACATAGGAGATGGGCTTTCACATGTTGCCTTTGGCGCTATGGCTATCGCTGGAGTGCTCAAGGTGACAAATCAGACTTTAATAATACTTCCAATCACTGTAATATCTGCAATTTTGATTCTCAGGGCTGGACAAAATACAAAGATCAAAGGTGATGCTACCATCGCGATGATCTCCGTCGGCTCCCTAGCCTTTGGTTATCTGCTTTTAAACATTTTTTCGACTTCGTCGAATCTCTCGGGCGACGTTTGCGTTACCCTCTTTGGTTCGACTTCAATTTTGACACTTAAGAGCAGCGATGTTCTGCTATGCGTGGTGCTTTCCATCATAGTTGTAGCGATTTTCATCTTCCTATATAACAAGATCTTTGCGGTTACCTTTGATGAGAACTTTGCGATGTCTGCTGGCACAAATGTCAAACTTTACAATTTCTTGATTGCAGTTATGATTGCTGTTATAATTGTTCTAGCTATGAACCTAGTTGGTTCTCTGCTAATTTCGGCGCTCGTAATTTTCCCAGCGCTCTCGAGCATGAGGGTATATAACAGCTTCAAGTCTGTTACCATCTGCTCTGCCATCCTATCAGTCGTATGTGCAGTCCTTGGTATGGCTATTTCCATCCTCGGAAATACTCCAGTGGGATCAACTATCGTCGCAGTTGATGCGTTATTCTTTGGCGTATTCACTTTGATAGGTAGGATTTCGGCAAGGAGGGCTTAGCGCGGTAGATTACAGCCAAGACTAGCTAGGCTAGCAAAATATAGAGAAAAGAGGCAAGGATATGAAGAAGATTTTAGCATGCATCATCTGCCTCACCCTCGCATTTGGCGTAACTGCGTGTGGAAAGGCAAGCGATAAGGATTCTAACGGAGATACCAAGATCATCTCCGATGCTAAGAACAAGCAGGAGAATTCTAAGAGTGATACTAAGAAAGAAGTAAATAAAAAAAGAGGTCGCAGGCGACGCCGGAAAAAGGCAAATCTAGCAAGAGCAAGTCTAAGACCAAGGGCAATAAGATAGATGTTGACCTAAATAATTTGAACGCTAATGTCGTCTACTCTCAGGTTTTTCTGATGATGACAGAGCCTGATAAGTTCATCGGTAAGCGCATCAGAATGTCTGGTCAGTTCAATGTCTATGCTGCTGAGGAGGGAAACCCAAGCGGCGTTACTGAGTACTATGCGATTATAATTGCAGATGCTCAGGCATGTTGCCAGCAAGGTATAGAGTTCGTATGGCCTGGTCATACTTATCCAGAAGGATTCCCTGAGGTAAAATCAAACGCCTCTGTAACGGGCATATTTGAGGTTTACGAAGAGAACGGCAAGAAGTACTGTCGTCTAGTTGCTGATTCTGTTGAGCAGCTCTAAGGGGCAATTTGAGGGCCTCGTGCAAATTCATACATTTTGATGAAAAAACACCTATGAGGCGCATCACTGTGATGCTACTTCATAGGTGTTTTGTATTGCTATTTCTTCTCGAGCAAATCTGTCATGTTGCGAAGACTTATCGCAAGCGTCGACGAGTTGTGAAGCAGGGCTGTTGTAGTCGGTGTAAACATACCGAACATTCCCATTCCGATTAGGAAGGAATTGAAGCCCAAATCTGACGATAGCTTAGCTTGATTCTCTTCATAAGCATCATGCTTATCTCTCTGAGTTTTACTAGCTCGTCGAGCTCGTCGCTTCCAATCATGATGTCAGCAACCTCTCTTGCGATTGCTGCACCGCTGTTGATTGCGATACCTGCATCCGCCTCTGAAAGCGCTGGTGAGTCGTTAACTCCGTCTCCTACCATGATTACCTTGTGGCCTTTGCTTCGTTCTTCTTTGATGAAATTAGCCTTGTCTTCTGGAAGTACTTCTGAATAGTAGCTGTCCACTCCGACCTTTGCCGCGATAACTCTTGCTGTTCTCTCGTTGTCACCAGTCATCATAACTGCATTCTTGATTCCGAGAGCCTTAAGCTGCTTGATTGCCTTTGCTACGCCTGGCTTGATAGGATCGTCTATCAAAATTACCGCTACGAGCTTCTTATCTATAGCTAGGTATAGATGTGAGTACTCGTTTGGCAGATCTTCAAAGGCCTGTTTCTTATCTTCATCTATTGTGCAGCCCTCATCCTCAAATATGAAGTGGTGGCTTCCGATGCAAACCTTCTGTCCATCAAGCGTAGTTGCAATTCCGTGAGCTACGATGTACTCTACCTTGCTGTGCTTTTCCTCGTGGTCAAGTCCCTTTACCATAGCTTCCTTAACGACAGCGTTTGCTATCGAGTGAGGATAATGCTCCTCTAGACAAGCTGCGATTCTGAGGCACTCATCCTCATTGATATCGCTGAAAGGCACAACCTTGTGAACTTTTGGAACTGCTTCTGTTAGAGTTCCTGTCTTATCAAATACTATAGTGTCTGCCTCAGCTACTGCCTCTAGGAACTTTCCGCCCTTGACAGTCATGCGGTACTCGCCCGCCTCTCTCATCGCTGAAAGAACTGCGATAGGAATTGAAAGCTTAAGTGCACAGCAGAAGTCTACCATCAATATCGATGTCGCCCTTGTTATATCTCTTGTAATGAGATACTGAAGCGCTGTCGCACCGAATGTGTATGGAACAAGTCTATCTGCAAGCTTTGATGCCTTATCCTCTGTCGAGGACTTTAGCTTCTCAGAATCCTCAATCATGGTGATGATTCTGTCGTACTTGCTGTTTCCAAGTGAGCCCTCTGCCTCGATGACAATCTCGCCCTCTTCGACTACAGTTCCTGCATATACAAGGCTTCCCTCATACTTACGCACTGGCATTGACTCTCCAGTCATAGAAGCCTGGCTTACGTGAGCCTCACCGCTGATGACCTTACCGTCTACTGCTATGACATTTCCGGTTCTTACAATTACTATATCACCGGCATTAATTGTATTTGCATCTACGAGAATCTCTGTTCCGTCCTCAGCCCTTGTCCATACCTTCTCAACATTGAGAGCCATGGCCTTAGCTAAATCGCTGATTGACTTGCGATGCGTCCAGTCTTCCATTATCTCACCAACTCCAAGCATGAACATTATGCTTCCTGCGGTTGAGAAATCTCCTCTGAGCATTGAGACTGTGATGCTTGTCGCGTCAAGCACAGATACCTCAAGTTTACCATGTATCAGTGACTTTAATCCCTTAACTATAAACGGAATTGATTTGATAACTATTATTCCAGCTGCTAATGGCATCGGTATAAATAGCTTAGAAAAAACACGTCTGCCTACGTGTAGGCAGAGCTTGTTTTCGAATTCGTGTTGTAGCTGTCTATCAGCTATTGTCGTGAGAAGCTCCTGGTTGGATTCATAATCAAAATTAGATAATGCATCTATGATGTCATCTCTAACGTCTCCTGAAAACTCTATGATCGCAACCTTAGTTCTCTCGTGAACCTTTACGCTCTTTACACCGGAAAGCCCGCTGAGGTAGTTATCTAGGATATCCGCTTCTTCAAAGGTCATGCGGTACTGCACTAGCTGCACACGCATCCTGCCCTTGCTCTCGTGTAATATTCTACACCTCATCCAAATGCCTCCTATATGAAAACTGAAGCACTATTATGCTTCAGCTCCCTCTGCCTTCTCTTCTGCAGCTCTGAGAACTTCCTTAGCGTCCTCAATCATCTTAGCTTCTGCTTCCTGGCAACGCTTCTCGTTGATTTCGTCAGCATCTGCACTGATGTCCTGGCAGTTTTCTCTGATGTTTGTTACTGTCTTCATTACCTCATCTACTCCACGCTTTACAGCTGCTGTAGCGTGTGTGTATACCTTCTTAGCGTCTGCAGAAGCAAGTACCTTAAGTCCTGCTGTACCTACCAAAACTCCGCAGCCCAATGTTCTTAGTGTCTTCAATACGTTCATTTTTCTAATCTCCTTTTCTTAAAACTTATAAACTAGGAATATAAATTTTATAAAATACATCCCACTCAAAACTATCATTTAAAGCCATTTTAATAGTCAATGACTATGTTAGTCAAGTATAAAATTTGTTATACTTATGCAACATTGATTAGTCCCATAAATCTTCGGTTTCAATAGAAGAACCTGCGATTCATTTGCACAAAAAGCAGGTCATTTATATATGAGTGATTTAGATTACACTGCTACAGTAGGCGCTGTGTACTGTCTGCCTAGAAGCTCCTGGTTAAGAGCGTATAGTCCCTTAGGGTCTCTTCCGAAAAGCTCAAATTTCTTTATTAGATCATCAGCATTCTTTTCTTCCTCTAGCTGCTCCTTAACGAACCAGTCAAAGAACTGCATTGTTCTGTAGTCATCAACATCGTGTGATGCCTTGTAAATCTTGTTGATAAGATCTGTGATAAATCTCTCGTGCTGAAGAGCTAGACGAAGCGGTGCATCCATGCCATCGTATTCCTGAGTTGGATTTTCGATTGCATCAAAGATCATTCTCTCGCCATTGTCTAGAATATAAGTTCTGATTAGCATAGCGTGGTCACGCTCTTCCTTTGCCTGAACCTCATACCAGTTAGCAAATCCATCAAGACCCTGCTCATGGTAGTAGTTAGCAAAATCTAAATAAAGATATGCTGAGTAAAATTCTGCGTTAACCTGCTTGTTTAGTAAATCTGTTACCTTCTTATCTAACATTTCATCTTCCTCCAAAATTTCAAAACGCTTACAGAGTATTTATATCCGATTTAATTGTATACTAACATATTATATCGAAAAATTTTTATGTTTTTATTTTTAGAGCAACAGCCCTGCAAAGCTTTTGAGGCTTTACAGGGCTGATTTATTTTATATTTTTCTTATTGCTATATCTTTCTTCTTACTATCCTGTAGTATTCTCTTGCTGTGAATGCGAAGATTACTGCGTAGAGAATTGCAAATGCTAGTGTGCATATAACTGTGCATTCAACTAGAAGTCCGATGTTGAATATGCTAAATATTTCTAGGATAAGTCTTATCATGTTGAAGGCTCCTGCCACATGCAAAACTGCAACTATGAGCGGTGCAAAGAAGACAAAGGTTATTTGCTTTCTTATTGTCTGTCTTACGTCTTTTTCCGACATTCCCACCTTCTGCATCATGTCGAACTTGTCCTTATCGTAGTATCCTTCTGAAATCTGCTTGTAGTAGATTATCAAAGCAGCTGCAAGGCAAAGACAACTCCTAGAAATGCTCCAAGGAACAGGAAGCTATTAGTTATACCTCCGAGTATTTTATCTGCTTCATATCTTGTTACATTATACGCATTGGTTATTCCTAGGCTTTCTTTCCTATCATTCCAATACTCTGTAACACATTTAGATAGCGCAGCGTACTTTTGTTCTCCCACCTCATCTCTGTTCTCGATATTTGCTGTCATGATGAGCGCATTTCCCATGGAGCTAGAATATTTATTTGCTTCACCAGCAATTGTATCTGCGATTTCATCATCATGCACAATTAGCACATACTGGCCATACACAGCTGAGACAGTTGATGCTGGAACCTTGAGATTCATCTGCTTTACATCAAGATTAATTCCAGAGATATCAAGCTTTCCATTTAGCTTTGTTCCTATCGATACAGCTTCGTTCTTTGATACGCTAATTTTCTTACCGCTGAATTTCTCATATTGGTCTGCCGTCATTACGGTTAGAAATTGCTTATTAGCTGCTTGGATAAAGTTGATTTTTTGATTACTTTCATCAAATTCCACCTTATAGCTTTGGAGTACATATGCATTTGTATCTACTAGCTTGATATCCTGCTTCTCAACCTTCTCTTCGAATAAATTCAGCTCCTCATCTATACGTGCGTTAGATGTCTTACCGTCCACCTTAAGCTGCTCACCATCTAGTGACACGCTGACGATAACATCTGAAGGTGTTATCTTTTTGATAACATCATTAATTCCAACTCTAAGCGATACAGTAACAGATACCATAACTATAACCATGGTTGAAAGAATGCAGATGTTTGCCATACCTACAGCATTTTGCTTCATTCTGAATAAATACCTGAAATGCTTGTAAAGTTGGCTTTCTTGTAATAAAATCTTTTGTTCTTCTTAAGTGCCTTTAGAACAGCTACGCTAACTGTCGTAAAGAGTAGATATGTTCCGATAATTACTAGAATTACCGCTCCGAAAAACAGTATTATTGCTTCTAGAGGCTCTTTTATGCTGATGGAAATCACATATCCTGCAACTAGGCATGCTGCTCCAATTAGGCTTAGAATAATCTTCGCCTTTGGCTCACGCTCAGGTGCCGATGCTCCTTTTAGCATTTCTATAGGCTTTGATATTCTTATAGATAATATGTTTTTTATCAAAACGAGTGCGAAAACTATAGCAAAGAATACTGCTGTATGCGTAACTGAATGCATATTTACTTCAAAAGCAATTATATATCCAGCACCTATCATCTTCGTTATTACCATTAAAGCTAGCTTGCTGAACAAGATGCCAACGCCTAGACCCATTATGATAGATATACTAGAGCTTATCATACTCTCTGCTACAAGAACTCTACCTAGATGGCGCTTTTCCATACCTAGAATATTATATAGTCCAAACTCCTTACTTCTCTGCTTCATCAAAAAGCTATTGATGTAGAAAGAAAATATTATTGCAAAGCCTGATACAATTATATTTCCTAAAAACATGCTCAGTGTAACGTAGTTTGCGCCTCTAAAGTTTTCTATATCCTTGCTATTGCTAAGAAAACTCATTATGTATATAACGGCAATCATGATTATAGATGCTATAATATACGGCATGTAAAGCTTTCTATTCTTTTTCAAATTCGATACGGCGAGTTTTAGTGTGAAGTTTCTAGGCATTTCTCTTACCTCCCACAGATAGGGCTGTCAATGTGTCCGAAATGCTTGCAAACATCTCATCATTTGTCATATTTCCTCTATATATCTGATGGAAGAGTTCTCCGTCCTTTATGAACAAAACGCGTCCTGCTGTGCTCGCCGCTTTCACGCTGTGCGTTACCATTATAATGGTTTGTCCACCTTGGTTTATTGAGCTGAATAGATTTAATAGATCGTCTGCTGAGTTTGAGTCTAGGGCTCCGGTTGGTTCATCTGCTAGTATCAGTCTTGGGTTGTGATTAAGGCCCTTGCTACTGCTGCCCTCTGCTTTTGACCACCCGACACCTCATAAGGAAATTTATCAAGTATATGCGTGATTCCTAGATACTCAGCTATTAGCTTTAGCTCTGCCTCCATTTGGCTTGGCTTTGCTCCTGCAAGCACCCTTGGCAGATAGATATTATCTCTTAGGGTGAATGTATCTAAAAGGTTAAAGTCCTGGAATACAAATCCTAGATTGTCTCGTCTAAACGCCGAAATTTCTCCGTCTCTTATGGCTGAAAGATTCATTCCATCTAAAATAACTTCTCCGGAGCTAGCTCTGTCTAAGGCCGCAAGTATATTTAGGAGCGTTGTTTTTCCTGATCCAGACTCACCCATGACAGCGACATATTCTCCTCTTTCCACACTGAAGTTAACGTCGCGTAGTGCAACTACTCCGTTTGTTCCAAGCTTTGATGTATAAACTTTTTTAAGATTTTTTACTTCTACTAATGACATATTGTTCATCTCCCTTCTTGGAACTATTCTATCTAAAAATAAAAGGTAATGCATATACACTACCTTTCAAAATCCTATTCGTATCTTACATTGCTGTAAGGTATATGTATATTAATTTTCGTACCTTCACCTAGCTTTGATTCAGCTGAAAGTCTATACCCTAGCTTATCAGCGATTTTACGACAAAGGTATAGGCCAATGCCCGATGACTTACTGCTAGTTCTTCCGTTATATCCAGTGAAACCATCCTCAAATATTCTGCTAATATCACTGGCTCTTATTCCTATACCACTATCTGCTATGGATATTATTTTTTCGGAAGTCGTGCTCTTAAGACTTACTACAACTCCGCCCTCATTTGTGTACTTTAGGGCATTTGAAAGTACTTGGTCGATTATAAAGCCAAGCCACATCTTGTCAGTTACTATATTTTCATCTAGATCATTAAGCTCTATTGAGAGCTTCTTTTTGATAAAGACAATAGACTGAGACTTTACGACTTCCTTGACAAGTTCTTGTACATTATAGTTCTGAAAAACAAAATCAGTGTTATCACTAGCTAGCTTTATGAACTTAAGGAGCATGTCGAGATATCCATCTATCCTTGCTAGCTGCATCCACATTTCGTTTTTTTCTTCAATACTGCTGTTTTGGACTATTAGATATAGAGCTGACAGAGGCGTTTTTATCTGGTGAACCCACGTTTTGTAGTAGTCATTAAGTCCGCTTTCTAGGCTTTCCCTTTCCTTTATCGCTTCAATCAGCATATCATGGACCTCTGCATACAATCTTTGATATTCCTCATCTATCAAATCTCGTGGTGGCAAATCAGTCCTAGCTGTGTACATTAAGTTTTTCTCACAATCCTTGAGAATATTTATGTATCTAAAAAATCTAAAGTAATCTATACTGCCTATTATCAAAGCAAAGAATAACTGCAATAGTCCTGCGTAAAGGCTCACTGTCCAAGGAATTCCTGCAAGCATGGTAATAAATGCGAAAATCAAAAAGCATGAATACGAAAAAGATGATTACCCTTATTCGACTCTTAATATATTTAGAGAAAATCATTCCACTATATACCCTAGTCCCTTCTTTGTCTTTATCAAATCACTTATTCCATGTTCTGCAAGTTTCTTCCTCAGTCTTGTCATATTCACTGTTAGGGTGTTCTCATCTACAAAGCTATCCGTATTCCAAAGCCCCATCATCAGATTTTCCCTGCTAGTCATCTTTCCCTTGTTCTTAAGCAGAATTTCCAAAATTTTATACTCGTTTTTTGTAAGCTCAATATTTTCTCCATCAAAGTAAAGGCTGGCGTTTTTCATATTTAAAATTATACCATCATGCTCTATAACGTCCGCCGTTTCTCCCTCGCTGAAATCATATGCACGTCTCAGTAAAGCCTGTATCTTTGCCGTTAGCACATTAAGATCAAAAGGCTTGCATATGAAGTCATCAGCTCCCATATTCATCGCCATTACAATGTTTAAATTATCGCCGGCTCCTGATATGAATACTATCGGAAGCTTCGATATCTGTCTTATGTGACGACACCAATAAAAGCCATCAAAAAAAGGCAGAGAAATATCTAGGAGCACAAGGTCTGCTTCTGACTTTGCGAAATCACTCATGATATCGTGAAAGTCCTTAGCAATTATTACCTCGTAATTCCAGCTCCTAAGATGTTTCTCTACTTGATTAGCAATTACATTATCGTCTTCAACTAAAAATATTTTGTACATAAGCTTCCCTTAGTCGCTCACATCAAGGTCGAGCGTTATTCCTATGGCGAAATCTGGGAAGGCCTCTTGGACATCCGATAATATGTGCATATACTCTTCGTTTCTGCTTGGTGAATCAAAGTCGAGGATGATATCAAAATTCATAATCTTCTCCTCATAGTTGATATAAAAGCCGTGCATCTGAAGCACATATTTGTGAGACATTACAAGACGTCTTACCTTCTCAAAGTCCTGCTTGGCTCTATCGTCCTTGCTGTTTCTTGCATATACGCTTATTCCTGCAAGGATTATATTGTTCTTATCATAGGCTGCCTTCATAAGATGACGCTGCAATTCATCAAGCTGCCCAGCAGTATATGTATCAAGCACTTCTATGTGAAGAGAGCCTATCAAAGTGTCTGGTCCGTAGTTGTGAAGCACAACATCGTAGACGCCGTAGACATCATCAAACTCCATAATAGTTTGCTTGAGTTCATCTATTACGTCCTTGTCTATTCTCTCTCCTATGATTTCTGAAAGCGTTTCGCTTATCATTTCATAGCCAGCTTTAATAATCACTAGAGATATCAAAGCTGCAAGATATGACTCAAGGCTTACACCCCAGAAAATGTAAATCAAGGCTGCTACAACTGTCGACGCTGAGATTACAGCATCTAGCCTTGCATCTTCACCTGAAGCCACAAGTGAATCTGAATTTAGTTTCTTACCTTTGCTCTTTACATAGCTTCCGAGGACGAGCTTGACTACGACTGCTACAGCAACAATTATCAGCGCTATATTTGTGTACTCAGGCTCGCTCGGATTTATAATTTTCTTTACCGATTCTACAAGAGAAGTAATTCCTGCGTATAGGACTATCATAGCAATAAGGCCTGCACTTAGTACTCAACCCTACCGTGACCTAGCGGATGCTCCTTGTCTGGCTTTCGTCCTGCTATTCTCGTTCCGATAATGGTTATTATCGATGATAACACGTCGCTTAGGTTGTTTACTGCATCGAGCGTGATCGCGATGGAATTAGTTAAGGTTCCTATAGCCGCCTTAAAAGCAGCGAGAAATAGATTGGCAATTATTCCTATTATACTGACCTTAATTATCTCTTTTTCTCTCATAGAAATCTCCTAGTTCTATGTCTCAAAAGTTATCTGATATTATTTTATCAGTATTATAGTATATCTATGACCTCTCCTGCAAGAGCTTTGTTCATGCTTCTAACCGCACAGAACTTACCACACATGCTGCATGTGTCTGAATGATCTTCTTCAGGCATTCTGCTCTTTCTGATTTCCTTTGCAACCTCAGGGTCTAGAGCCTCTAGCCACTGAGCATCCCAGTCAAGAGCCTTTCTTGCGTCAGCCATTCTGTCGTCTTGATTTCTTGCTCCAGGTATTCCCTTTGCAATATCTGCTGCGTGTGCTGCAATCTTACTTGCAATGATTCCCTGATGAACGTCGTCAACATTTGGAAGTGCAAGGTGTTCTGCCGGTGTTACATAGCAAAGGAAGGCTGCTCCATTCCATGCTGCAATAGCTCCACCGATAGCTGCTGTTATGTGGTCATATCCAGGTGCAATATCTGTTACTAGAGGTCCTAGTACATAGAAAGGTGCTCCCTTGCAGATTGTCTGCTGAATCTTCATGTTTGCTGCAATCTGATCCATTGGCACATGTCCTGGACCTTCTACCATTACCTGTACGTCACGCTTCCAAGCTCTCTCTGTTAGCTCTCCTAGCATGATGAGCTCCTCAATCTGGCATCCGTCCGTTGCGTCAGCTAGACATCCTGGACGGCAAGCATCTCCAAGGCTTATTGTTACGTCATATTCTCTGCAGATTTCAACGATTTCATCGTAGTATTCATAGAAAGGATTCTCGTTTCCTGTCATGGACATCCATGCAAAAACAAGGCTTCCGCCACGGCTTACTATGTTCATCTTTCTGCCGCCGTTTTTGATCTGGTCAATTGTCTTTCTTGTAATTCCACAGTGAAGTGTTACAAAGTCAACACCATCCTGCGCGTGAAGTCTTACAACATCGATGAAGTCCTGAGCAGTAAGTGTGCCAAGGTCTCTCTGATAGTGAATAACTGAGTCGTAAATTGGAACTGTTCCTATCATTGCTGGACACTCTGTACATAGCTTCTGTCTAAATGGTTGTGTATTTCCGTGGCTTGAAAGGTCCATGATTGCCTCTGCACCTAGGTCAACTGCTCTCATGACCTTCTTCATCTCTATGTCGTAGTCCTTGCAGTCACGACTGATTCCAAGGTTTACATTTATCTTTGTCTTTAGCATGCTTCCCACACCGTTAGGATCTAGCGACTTGTGGTTCACATTTGCTGGTATAACCATCTTTCCCGAAGCCATCAAAGGTAGCAGTTCCTCTACGCTGCGGTTCTCCTTCTTTTGCTACTGCCTCAAGCTCTGGAGTTACAATCCCCATGCGCGCTGCTTCCATCTGAGTTGAATACTTTCTTTCCATGATTATTCCTTCTACCTTTCTTGAAATGAAATCTCTATTTATCTTTGAAATAAATACTTGTTTGTTTGCCTAGGCACCGGCCTAGCTTTGCTCTATATAAACCTGCTCTTTAGGTCAAAGCCGTGATCTAGCGGTCCACTTCCTGCCCCCAGGTCAAGCCCTGAAGCAAGGGCTCCGCTTATATATTCCTTCGCTCTTACAATCGCATCTTCAAGCTCCATTCCCTTAGCAAGATTTGATGCAATCGCGCTCGATAGCACGCAGCCTGTTCCGTGAGTATTGCTTGTATCTATTCTCTCGCCCTTGAACCACCTGAATTTACCATTCTCATAAAGCACATCATCCGCATCGCTGATGCTATGTCCACCCTTTAGGAGAACTGCAACTCCATGCTTATCGCCGATTAGCTTAGCAACTCTTTCCATATCCTCTGTCGATTTAATCGTCTCGCCTGATATGTACTCTGCCTCTGGAATGTTTGGAGTTATGACCCTTGCAAGTGGAATAAGCTTTTCTATCAAAACCTCGCAGGCCTCATCTGAAATCAACTTCGCACCGCTTGTTGCAACCATGACTGGATCAACTACAAGGTTCTTTGCCTTCCACATATAAAGCTCTTCAACTATGGTCATCGTAAGCTTGGCATCGCTCACCATTCCTATCTTAACCGCATCTGGGTAGATGTCCTCAAACACCGAGCTTATCTGGTCCTTTAGGAACTTGCTGTCTACATTTAGAATCGACCTAACTCCAACCGTGTTCTGTGCTGTCAAAGCTGTGAGAACCGACATTCCGTAGACGCCGTTTGCAAGCATGGTCTTAAGGTCTGCCTGAATACCTGCACCGCCGCTCGAATCACTTCCTGCTATCGTCAATGCTGTCTTCATAATATCCTCCTATCTTATCTGACGCTTCAGATAATCCAAAACCTTGGTTTTGTCCATTATACCAATCAAAATCGCCGCAATCAGCGTACCACCACAGGTGCTAATCAAAAATGGAAGAACAAATGTAAATGTCGCAACCTTGGCATTGCCCATAAGAAGCAGTGCAACTGGATATGCGAGAAGTCCTCCTATTATTCCTGTTCCGATAATCTCACCTATGTAGCAGGCCCAAAGCTTCTTGCTCTTCTGATATATTAGAGCGCATAAAAGTGCTCCGACCATGCTTCCTGGAAATGCTAGAAGCGATCCAGTTCCCATAATATTTCTAATTACCGAAGTCACAAATGCAGAAAGCACCGCATAGACTGGTCCAAGAAATACCGCAGCAATTACGTTCATCATATGCTGCACCGGAAAACACTTAGCTGTTCCCACAGGTATTGAAAAGCCTGAAAGTGACACTGTGAGTGCGACAAACATCGCAGCAACCACCATCTTCTTTAGTTCTAAATTTCTCCTATTATTCATAAGTTCACCTTTCTTAATTTCCAAATAGGCTTCTGCTCTTAGCCATCAAAGCATCCGCAGCCGCCCTAACATCTTCCTTTGCAAATAGAGCCGATATAACAGCAACGCCGTCTGCTCCTGAGCCAGAAAGCTTATCCATATTCTCTAGATTTATTCCACCTATGGCTACCATAGGAATCGAAATATTATCGCTTATTCTCTTATACTCATCTAGCTCTATCGGCCTTGCATCTAGCTTGGAGCTTGAGCCAAAGGCTGCGCCGACTCCAACATAGTCAGCACCCTCCTCGCAAGCCTTCTTTGCTTCAGCTAGGTTATGCGCTGTCGCACCGATTATGTAGTCATCTCCTAGAAGTCTTCTCGCTTCAGTTATAGGCATATCATCCTGACCTAGGTGAACACCATCTGCACCCGCCTCTATGCAGGTTCTCGCATCGTCATTTACTATGAGCTTTGCTCCGTGCTCATGGCATATCTCAGCAAGCTTTCTCGCCAAGCTCACAAATTCATCTCGCGATGCATGTTTTTCTCTTAGCTGGAGTATCCTTATACCTGCTTCAAACATAGGAATTAGGATTTTCCCCCATTCTTCTTCGCTTCGCCTAACTTCATCCGTTATGGCGTAGACTAACAGATCTTCCTTATTAAATTTCATCAAATATCTCCCCTAGTGTAGCTATGCTCATTGCATCTATCAGACACTGCCTAAAACTTGCTGTTCCAAGAGCGCCTCGCTCCTTCATAAGCTTTACCGCCTTGACAGTATTTAGCTTATAGTCAGCCGCTGCCTTTCTCACGACATTGACAACTGGCTCTTGGCTGTGCTCTGCAAGCCTTGTCGCAATAAATGCGCTGTACATACAGCCACTTCCTGTAATCTTTTTCATCAAAGAGCTTCCGCCACTTATCTCAAACTTATCCCTTTCATCAAAGACTAAATCGCTTTCTCCAGTCATGAGAATAACTGAGCCTGTTTTTTCGGCTAGTCCATGAACTGCCTCATCTGCAAGCTCAAGGCTTACTGTCTCAACTCCCTTTGATCTAAATGGGATGCCAAGAAGTGCAGCTATCTCTGACTTATTTCCTCGGATACAGTCAAATCTTACATCCTCAAGGAGCTCTCCCAGGATCTCCCTGCGAAACCCCGATGCCCCAGCACCGACAGGGTCGAGCACGACAGGTATTCCCATCTCATTTGCTCTTCTTCCTGCAATCAGCATGGCGGTAAGCTTCTTCTCGCTAGGAGTTCCTATATTTATCATCAGCGCATCGCAAAGCGATACGACTTCAGCCACTTCCCTCGGTGAATCTGCACATATGGCTGCTCCGCCTGCTGCAAGCACAAGGTTTACCGTATCGTTTATGGTCACGCTGTTTGTGATTATGTGAACTAGAGGCTCTTTTTTGTCCATCTCTACCTCCACGGTCTAAAAAAGAAAAAGAGTAGCACCCCTCTGGATACTACTCGTCAAAATACATCCCTACGCTGGCATTATCCAATCAGGTTTAGGGTCTTAACGCATCTCAGCGCTAACTCTCAGCAATTCCGCTCCCCTTGATTCTTTATATTTACTTGTAAAAATTATATCATAGTGCGCATGCTTTGTCCACCAGCCTGTGACTTAGTTAACAGCTCTTTCTCTTGCGCTATAAGTTGATTTGGCACAAGCTAAAAAATCGTAATGCCTTTTGTTGCAAAGATTATTGCTGCAGCTACTGCGCCAGCAATCAAAACGATATTTACTACTATATCGATTCTGACTACCCATATGAGTATCTCTGTTAGGACATTTACGGGCCTTCTCTCATCGTTTAGCCCCGTGTCATACACATTATGCTTGATAAATATGTATCTTAGGAGCAGGCCAATTAATAGCCAGAATAGCGATGTTGCCATAACAATATACGGAATGAATGGCAAAATCACATAAAACAATCCCGATACTAGTAGCAGCGGCCAAAGTATCAAAAAGAATACTGCACCCATATTACCTCCTTAAATAAACTAGAAAGCAACTAGCCCCTTCATTGCAAACACTCCGTAGAAAGCTAATTGCAGAACTATGGCTATAGCGTTTCCTATGATATCAAATTTGACGAGAGCTACAAATAGCTTTGTCAATTTATTTATTGTCACGCTAGGTACTTCTCGCCCCATTTTAAATATACCATATTTAATACATAAACGCCTTAAAACTAGTCCGACTATGAGCGAAATCACATTGATTACTAATCGTTTATATGGAAATGTCAATAAATATATTTCAGCCATATTTATCCTCTTATGCGTCTCTGCACGAATTTGATGCACTCTACAATTGGAATTACAAGTACTGAAAGTCCAAGTGCGATAGCGTATTCTGTAAGGCTTACCGATGTAAAGCCAAACATATTAGCTATGAATGGAACCTCAATTACTATTGTAACAAAGACAAGGCTCATGATCATAGTTCCAAATAGTGCCTTGTTCTGGTAATTTAGTCTAAAGATGCTTGCCCTCTGCGAGCGCATGTTAAGGCTTTGGAATATCTCGCACATGTTCATCGTCATGAAAGCCATGGTCATACCATCCGGTGAGAGACCCTTTGGCATCTCAAAGTATCCGACCTCCATTGAATGTCCGATAATATATGATGCTATTGTAAGCACAGTTATCATAAGGCCCTGATAAACTATATCAAAGACCATTCCTCCAGCAAAGATTGAATCCTTGGAATCTCTAGGCGGTCTCCTCATCGTATCAGGTTCTTCCTTCTCTAGTCCTAGGGCAAGAGCCGGGAAAGCATCTGTGATCAGGTTGATAAAGAGAAGATGTACTGGCTTTAGAAGCGTGAATCCAAGCAGTGTTGCAAAGAATATACCAAGAACCTCACTCATGTTGGAGCTCAAAAGGAACTGTATAGCCTTACGAATATTGTCGTAGATTCTTCTTCCTTCTTCTACTGCATTTACTATGGTTGCAAAGTTATCATCTGCGAGAATCATATCTGACACATTCTTTGTTACATCCGTTCCCGTGATTCCCATGCCGATACCAATGTCTGCTGTCTTAATTGACGGAGCATCATTTACACCATCACCTGTCATAGCTGTTATCGCACCACGCTTCTTCCAAGCGCTTACGATTCTAACCTTATGCTCAGGCTGAACTCTAGCATAGACTGAGAATTCCACGACTCTGCTCTCAAAAGCCTCATCGCTTATATCATCAAGCTGTGCACCAGTTATTGCTGCCGATGCATCTTCGATTATACCAAGGTCCTTGGCAATAGCAACCGCCGTATCCTTGTGGTCACCAGTTATCATTATAGGTCTTATGCCAGCCTTACGACACTCTACTATCGCATCCTTAACCTCTGGTCTTATAGGGTCGATCATACCAGTAAGTCCAATTAGGCAAAGGTCATGTTCTAGGTTTTCTGAGCTGTTATTCTCAGGATTTTCGTTCCAGTCTCTCTTTGATACTGCAAGCACTCTTAGAGCCTTGTCGGCCATTGCCTTGTTATCCACTAGGAACTTAGCCTTTAGCTCATCTGTGAACGGAACTTCCTTTTCGCCATCAAAATAGCTTGTGCACCTGCTCAAAATCACATCAGGCGCACCCTTGGTGAACTGAACAAAGCCCTCTTCAGTCTTGTGAATTGTGCTCATCATCTTTCTTGATGAATCAAATGGGCACTCGTTCACTCTAGGATATGCTATCTCTAGCTCGTATTTCTTAAGTCCTTGCTTTACAGCAAAGTTAACTAGTGCAGCCTCTGTAGGCTCACCTTCAGCCTCATCCTTATCGTTAAGTATCGCATCACAGCACAAAGCCATAGCTGTAGCAATCTGTCTGCCATCACCGATATGCTCTGTAACTGTCATCTTGTTCTGTGTAAGAGTTCCTGTCTTATCTGAACAGATAATCTGAGTACATCCAAGGGTCTCAACAGCTGTAAGTCTTCTTACAACAGCATTTTCCTTGGACATCTTGGTTACACCGATTGATAAAACTACTGTAACTACTGTAGCTAGTCCCTCTGGTATTGCTGCAACCGCAAGCGATACAGCTACCATGAATATATTTAGAATCGATGTAAGGCTCATATCCTTTGATACGAATAGATCAAAGACAAATATGAATACGCATATCAAAAGAACTAGGTATGAAAGCTTCTTACCGAGCTCATTAAGCTTAATCTGAAGTGGTGTAAGCTCTTCCTGTGTCTGATTTAGGGCATCAGCAATCTTGCCCATCTCTGTGTCCATACCTGTTGCTGTTATTACTGCAATTCCGCGTCCGTACACAACAGTTGAACCCATATAGCACATGTTCACTCTATCTCCTAGAGGAACATCCTTGCCATCGCCTAGGTTTAGGATATCAATCAGCTTATTTACTGGTACGCTCTCCCCTGTGAGCGCAGATTCCTCAATCTTTAGGCTCGCTGCACTTATTAGTCTTCCGTCGGCTGGTACAGCATCGCCTGCCTCTAGTACAACTATGTCACCAGGCACTAGCTCTGCACTAGGTATAACCTGCTGCTTACCATCTCTGATAACCTTACAGGTTGCTGCAGTCATAGTCTGCAGGGCCTCTATGGCTTCCTCAGCCTTGCTCTCTTGAAGAACTCCAAGTATAGCGTTAATAAGAACTACTACGATGATGATGAAAACCTCTACCATCGATTCGCCAGAAATAATGTTTGTAACTGCTGAAACACCTGCTGCGATAATCAGCATGATTAACATAGGGTCCTTCAGCTGCTCCAAAAATCTCTGTAGCTTAGTCTTCTTATTCCCCTCTGCAAGTTTATTTGCTCCATATTGAGCCTGTCTTCTTGCGACCTCCTCAGATGTAAGCCCGCTCTCTCCGGTATTAAGATCCTCTAGGACCTTCCTCGGATCATGTAGGTATTCTTTTCCCATAATATCCTCTCTTTATTTAAAATAAAGGTATAGCCTTGCTATACCTAAGGTTTATTCACTCCAGTAGAAGTTCTCTCTGCCTGCGCCAAGCTCAAAATGGTATTTTACAATACCCATATCCATCTTTGTAAAGAAACCGACTCCTGGTCTCAGCTTTACTCGTCTTTCGTTATGAACTATGTTGAACCTCTGCTGATTAAGTGCAGTAGGTGCAGCATGGCTGCTTCTAGGCCTCTTTTGTACCAATCAGGGTCGCTCTCCTTATAATCGCTCACCGACCTAATCTTCTTGCTCTTATGCGGCGTCCCTTGAGTCTTACCATATCCTATGGTTATAACTGCAGCAAGCTTTTCATTGAGCTCTGCATGATATACGGTTTTGCTCTTCTTAAATGTCTGTCCAACCCAGCAGGTATTTAAACCAAGGCTCTGAGCAATCATCACTAAATGCTCCCCGTAGTATCCACATTTAAATTCTAGGTCTGGAGCCTTAGGGCCAACTAGCGCGATGTAGTTCTTCACACCTTCAAACTTGCCATATTTAGCCATTAGGCAGTCAAAAGCATTCTCGTCATTTTCGATAAACTGCATCCTTAGTCCGCTGATTTTGTTGTATCTATCTATGGCCTTTTGCATTATCAAAACATGCTCTGAGTCGATATCCTTATCAAGATAAGATCTCACAGAATGTCTCTGTCTCATTAAGTCAAACTTGTCCAAGAAAGTACCATCCTTAAAATATTATATGCATTACTATAACATTTTTTCGGCTATTATGCTCGCTTTTTTTCAAAATATTACTAGGCTTTTTCTACATTCTTCCATCAGGGAAAAGCAATGCTCTAACTTCCTGAAAATTGTGTTCGCATAGCTTCCCGTTTTGCTTAATAAGTTCCTCAAATTCTCGGTTTTTCTTGCTGCTTGACGTGAAGAATGCACATCTTTCTATTACTTCATTTCTCATCACCGGAAGAAGCTGCTCAAGTAGCCTGTGTGAGGGGCAAACAGTTTCCGTAATGGTCTTAAGACATGGTGCATGCTCTACTCCATCTAAATTTACAAGCCCCTTCATATTTTCAAGGAATAGGTGCTCGAGTTTTGATTTTGATAGATCTGGTAGTTCTTTAACTCTAGCCATCTGTGACACTTCAGCAACCTTAAGTTCAGTTAGCTTTGCCAGTATGTCTAGATTCTCCATCTTGGTCTGCTTGAATAGATAAAGCTCGCTTATCCTATCATTTCCATATAACTCAGAGAGATTCTCCGTGTTTCCTCCACTAAGCCCCAGCATTCTCAGGCTCTTAATCTCGTTTATGAAAGCGCATGATTCAAGGCTAATTCCATGTAGTTTGAGTCTCTGTAACTTATTTAGACCTTCTACACACTCTATATTCTTAGAGCACTTGTGAAGACTTAGAATCTTAAGCTGCGAAAAACGCGTAATATATTTTAGATCAAAACTTTTGCTCGCAAAATCTAGCCCAAGGTTCTCAAGTCCAATAGGCAAGCTTTCTAAAAACGACTTATCAGCTATACTCTTTACCTCTAAATTGAGACTTTTAAGATTTTCTAGCGAATAAATTTCCTCTATGTTCAAGATTGAAGCTGAGGTTTCAACACTAAGCTTTCTAAGATTAGTCATCAAAGAAATACCGTCAATATCGCAGTCGCCACTTGTGTAAATACGAAGCTCTACATCAGGAAAGCTTGCAAAATATTTATCATTTAGTTTTTTGAGCGTAGCTCTGTCAAGTGCCTCACTATTTGTCTGAATACGGTCAATTTGTCCAGCCTTTACAAGTTCCTTAATATCATTATCGCTAAGCTCACCTGTAAATGAGATGTAGTCCTCACAAAATGAAATGCTCATATATCACCCTATACTGACCTTCCTTACATTCTAGAAAAATGTATCATTATATTATCAGAGATAAAATCCATTCCTGCAACCAGTACTCCCATTACAATAAAGAGAACGCCTATGATTCTAAAACCAATGCTTGAATTTGCCATGGTCTTAGCCTCTTTTAACTCTTCAATATAATGCTGGTTCGGAGATTCACCATTGTAAATTACGCTAACAGGAATTTCTCCCTTGCCCTTACATTTGCTAAGGAACCTTGCGCTGCTTCCGGACGAAAACTTCGTCTCTGTATATCGATATTCCCTTCCCTTTGGAGTTTGAATACAAGTTCGATATCACATTCAAATGACCATCTGCTCTTTCTGATGTCAAGAACCCTGATAGTTCCACTTACGGTTTTCTTCTTTCTCTCATTTTCGAAAAGCTCATTGAACTCTCTAAGATTATTTGACTGAAACGCTGCTACGCGTAGCATAAAATAACCACATACGCATAGCAATATTCCTATTACATACTCCATTTTATCTCCTGTTAAATACAAAAAAAGAGAAACTCAAAATGAATTTCTCCTGCTTTGCTTGACTTCTATCCTAAGAACGCCATTACTTGCTTGCGCACTTCGTTGCCATCTGCAAGACCCTTGGTCTTACCCATGACAGCTCCCATGAGCTTGCCCATATTCTCCTTGCCGCCCTCGATTCCCATGGAGGCTGCGGTTTCTCTTACGATTTCCGCAATCTTCTCAGGGGATAGCTGCTCAGGTAGATACTTCTTTAGTACTGCGATTTCGGACTTATATGCATCGATTAGATCCTGTCTACCTGCCTTCTCAAAGTCAGATAAGGCGTCATTACGCATCTTTACCTGCTTCTGTAGCAATTTTTGGATCCCTGCATCATCAAGTTCTTCTCTGTTGTCTACCTCGTACTGCTTAACAGCTGCACGAGCCAAACTAATTGTATTTTTGGCTGTCTCGTCGCGATCCTTGAGGGCCTGCTTGAAATCAGCCATCAGTTGCTCTTTTAGATTCATGTAAATCACTTCGCTTCCGATATATTAATACTTTCTTGCTTTTTTTCTGGCTGCCTCAGATTTCTTCTTTCTCTTTACACTTGGCTTTTCGTAGTGCTCTCTCTTTCTTACCTCAGCCATTACGCCGTCTCTTGCGCAAAGTCTCTTGAATCTCTTAAGAGCGCTTTCCAAGCTTTCGTTTTCTCTGACGATTACCTGTGCCATATCTAATCACCTCCTGCCTCTTCGTAAATTCAGCAGTGTTCAGATTTAACTGTAACGCAAATATTATACTATCTTTTCAATCAACAAGCAAGGAATATTTTTGGCCTGGTGGCCAAAGCCCCTATATGTCAATTAAAACCTATAATAGTCCTTGATTCCAAGGCCTACGGTATCCCAATATTTGCTCTTGCTATCTTTTCTCCAAAGTCCTATGCTTTCGTTTAAAAAAGAATAGCCAAATTCAGCCTCACTGTCATCAATCTCATTGTCATGTTCAGCTAATACATTTTTCACTTTATCAGCATCTGTTTCAAACACTGATAAACCATATATATATGGTTTTAGCATGCCTTTATTTCCACCGAGAAACTCTATAAACTCCAGTAAACCATTTTCATCAAAATCCAGTCCTAATTCGCTGTCAAAATAAAAACTTCTATAGGATTTCGAGCCGTAGTTTTCAAAACTTCTTTCTGCTTTTCCCATCTTTTCTTCTACCTGGCTCTCATTCATTCCGATTGCAATCTCCTTATCCTCGATTCTTATTTTTTCGAGGGGAAATATTTCTACCTTCATATGTTTTTTTCCTTCTAAATAACACTTTGACAAATTGGATTTCGCATTTGTAGACATCAAACTTGCGATAAAATCCGCTTAATGAACTATTATTTTAGCCTGGTGGCCAAAGCATTTTTCTCTTTCCGAGCACGTGGAAATGCAGGTGTTTAACCGTCTGGAATGCATCCTCACCGTTGTTGCTAACTACACGGTATCCGCCCTCAAGTCCTAGGCTCTCTGCTATCTCATGGATTTTGAACATAATGTAGCCTAGCAATTCCTGATCTTCCTCTGAAACATCATCAAGAGATGTAAGATGCTTCTTTGGAATTACGAGAACGTGAACCGGTGCCTGTGGCTCTAGGTCGTGGAAGCAGATAAGCTTATCGTCCTCATATACCACATTTGATGGAATATCGTGCGTTCCTATCTTGCAAAAAATACAATCACTCATCTATTATCACTCCTTTCATTCCGTCCTTATATACTTTATCAAGCTTAACCTTGCAAAACTCATTGAGCTTGCTCTCGTCAGCCTGCGTATAAACTCTAATATAGTTATCAGTGTATCCACACATCAAAGCATCGCCTTCAAACTCCTCAAAAAGCACTGTCCTTATGCTTCCTTCACAGCTTCTCCTAAAGTCTTCAGAAACCTTCTCAGCATGAGCTATCAAAGCCTGGCTCCTCTGGTTCTTAAGCTCGCCATGAATTTGATTTCATCTCGGCTGCCTTTGTTCCCCTTCTTGGAGAATACTTGAAAGCGTGAACCTTGACAAACTTAGCCTCATCGCATACGGAAATGCTCTCTGCAAAGTCCTCCTCGCTTTCCCCAGGAAAGCCTACGATTATATCTGTAGTTATACCATAGTGAGGATCAAAGCTTCTAAGTTCCTTTACAATATCAAGGTATTCCTGTCTAGTATACCTTCTTGACATAGTTGAAAGCGTATTATCAGAACCGCTCTGTATGGAAAGGTGTAGGTGCGGACAAAGCTTCTTGTACTTAAGAAGGCTTCTTACCTGCTCTTTATTTATAACTGTTGGTTCTAGCGAGCTAAGTCTTATTCTGAAATTCTCCGGCATCGCATCCAGCTCTGCAATGAGAGGCTCTATGCCATCAAAACCTATGTCCTTACCATAGAGCGCCGTGTTGATTCCTGTTAGAACTATCTCCTTAAATCCTCTGTCGACAAGTCCCTTCGTCTCAGCCTTAATTTCTGCTAATGACCTACTTCTTACCTTTCCTCTAGCATACGGAATTATACAGTAGCTGCAGAATCTATCACAGCCTTCTTCGATTTTAATATATGCTCTAGTTCTAGAGTCCATGCCAGTAATAATGCCATCTGAATGGTAGCTATCAAGTCTTTCCCTATCGCCAGCACCTTCGACCACTACACCCTTCTCGCTCATATACTCTTCTATGTACTTAGGGAGCTCAGCCTTTTCGCCAGTACCACAGACAAGACTTACGCCCTCTATGCTTGAAACCTCATCAGGATCAGTTTCTGCATAGCAACCCGTTACAGCAATCACAGCATCTTCATTCAGGCGCTTTGCCTTTCTTATGAACTGCCTAGACTTTCTGTCCGCCAGGTTGGTAACCGTGCACGTGTTGATTACATATATATCTGCCCTATCTTCGTCGGAAACGATTTCGTAGCCTTTTTGCACGAATTTTTCCTTCAGGGCCTCTGTCTCATATTGATTCACCTTGCAACCCAAGGTGTGAAATGCTATTTTAATACTCATGCTTGAAATTATATCACAGCTTCGTGCAAATATCTCCCATTTTGATATCAAAATAAGCTCATTTTGTACATCAAAGAGCAGGCTTCACCATTTTTTCACAATATATATGGGAATTTTTTTAAATTTTACTTGTTTAAATTAGCTCAAGTAGTGTATAATCAAATTGTGAACAATTGATGTTTGCGAAAAGAGGTATGGATATGGAAAAGATTTATGATATAAGAGTTATTGATCGCTTAGGGTGAAGAGCATAGCATGAGCGAGTACAGGGGAAAGACTCTTTTGATAGTAAACACAGCTACTGGCTGTGGATTTACACCGCAGTACGAGGGTCTAGAGAAGCTCTATCGCAAGTACAAGGACAAGGGCTTTGAGATTTTGGATTTTCCTTGCAATCAGTTTGGACGTCAGGCACCAGGAACTGCTGAAGAAATTCATGAATTTTGTCAGCTAAAGTATGATACGAGTTTTCCACAGTTTGCTAAGATTGAGGTAAACGGTGCAAACGAGCATCCTCTTTACACATTCCTGAAGTCGCAGAAGGGCGGCCTTCTAGGAAAGAAAATTAAATGGAATTTCACAAAGTTTTTGATTGACAAAGACGGAAATGTAATCGAGCGTTTTGCTCCTACAGTTAAGCCTGAGGATATCGACGATAAGATTTCCGCAATAATATAAGGAGTTAGTATGGATAAGTACGATAATTTAAAGCTAGATAATCAGTTATGTTTTCCGCTTTACGCTGCGGCTAAGGAGATTGTTAGAAAATACAAGCCTATGCTTGATGATCTGAATCTCACCTACACTCAGTACATCACCATGATGGTTCTGTGGGAAAGAAAATCAGCAAATGTAAAGGAGCTTGGTTCGTACCTTTATCTCGATTCTGGAACACTAACGCCACTCCTAAAGAAGCTAGAGTCCAAGGGATATATCAAGAGAACTAGGATGGCAAGCGATGAGCGTAACCTTTTGGTCGAGATTACACCTGAGGGTGAAAAACTGAGAGACAAAGCTGTTTATGTTCCTATTCAAATGGGTAATTGCATAAATATGGAACCTGAAGAGATGGCAACTTTATATAAGCTTCTTCACAAGGTTTTAGAAAACACATCAAAAGTAATTTAATAGAATATCAACATTATAAATGGAAAATTAGGAGGATATAATTATGTCAGTATTAACAATCACAAATGAAAACTTCGAGCAGGAAATACTTAAGTCAGATAAGCCAGTTATCGTAGATTTTTGGGCAGCTTGGTGCGGACCATGCAAGATGCTCTCACCTGTTGTAGACCAGCTTGCTGAGGAGCTTGAGGGCGTTAAAGTTGCTAAGATCAACATTGATGAGCAGATGGAGCTTGCAGAGAAATACAACGTTAGCTCAATTCCATGCGTAGTTGCATTCAAGAACGGCGAAGAAGTTGGCCGCTCAGTTGGACTTGTACCCTAAGCAGAAACTAGTAGACCTTCTTAAATAATTAAAATATATAATCACACTATAATACGCAAGATTTAAAGGTTAAGCACGGACTTAACCTTTATTTTTTTCTTGAATTTTGATTAGTCCTGTACTAAGATATTCTAAAAGAATGAAAACCTAGGAGGAGTTATGCTATATTTAAATCAATTAGAATACCCAGATATAAAGTATCCAACAAATGTTAAGGAGCCAGGTTGCGACCTTGATGTAAACGGAAATATCAAAGACGCTGGTTGCGGAATCTGCTCAGCTTGCATGATGGTAGATAGACTTTGTACAGAGAGCCTAAGCATGGAGGAATGTATTAAGATGTCCATAGAAGCAAAGGCAAACCTCGATCCAGGCACTGAGATGAAGTTCCTTGCCCCACCTCTTGCAGAGAGATTTAATCTTGACCTTGTGGAGTCTGATAACTATCACGACATGATTGACGGTCTAAGAAACGGTGGCTGTGCTATCGTAAATGTTGGAGGAGACTACGAGGGACACCACGGTCTATTTACACGCGGTGGCCACTTTATCGTTGCCGTAAGCTATAGAGATGGCGAATTCCTAATCCTAGATCCTTCATGGAGCGAGGATAAGTTCCAGGAAGAAGGTCGTAAGGGTCAGGTTCGCGAAGAAGGTTTTTTAATCTATGCAAAGCCAGAGGTTGTAGATGCTGACGCTGCAAATCGTAGCCCACGCTACTACATCTTCACACGTAAGGAAGATAAGGCTAGCAAATAATAGAAAAAAAGGGATTTCTGCATGGAAATCCCTTTTTAACATCTTATATTTTTTTATCATAAATTTAGGATTACAGGTTACATTTAATTGTTTGCAGTCGAGACAACTAAATATATCTGGCACATCTTTTTTCATCTAGATATTCGTAACCATATCTAGAGAAAAAAATCTAGCGCTTTTGCTGTAATATATATGTACTTTCCTCCAAGTTTTTTTATTTCTTTTTTTCAGTCACAGACAATAAATTTACACCTATATTCATAGATCTAAACTCTTCCAAGACAGCAATATCATTAAGAATATATTTCCCTTTTCTATAAGTTATGCTACTACCAGCAATAATATTGCCATCAACATCTTTGCAACAAAAAGCTTTTAATAAACCCCCATGGGTGTAAACTATTTTTCTCTAAATTGAATTCAAGTCCTGATTCTTTGAACAGTTTTTTTCAAATATTATATAGTCTTGAGTTTCTAATATTTCATATTCCATATTATCTATTCATCTCCTGATAAATAATTTACATGCTATTATTTAAATTATCAAGTGATTCTCAAGTAGCTCTATATTGGTAATCAGTCTTTTTTCTTCTTAGTAACAACGATAAATATTATACCTAGTACCGAAGCCCCAAGTATTATGCCGTAAAGCTTAATATTTGAACTATCGCCTGTGTTTGGTACATACTTTCTGTATATGTGGAAGGTATCCCCATTTGATGCCGTATTTGTCTTGACAAATGTGTATCCAGCAAATTTCTCCGGACCCTTGGTTCCGTACTCTGGGTCCTTGAGATTCTGATTTCTTCAGTTATCCAGTATGTTCTCACCTTGCTATATACGAAGGTCAAAACATTGGTATCTGTATCTGTTTCTAGGGTCAAGTTCTTGTGTGCATAATCAGCTGCATAGTCAGGAATGCCTCGCGCAGTTGCAAAGAGCACAGAGTATAGATTGTCCTCCCCTTGCGTCGCGTTTGCAAGAACTCTACCTGCTTCATCAACATATCTGATTTCCCACTTGGCCTGAGGTCTACCTATCCACTTCGCATAGATTGTTGTATCCTGAGCTAGGCTTTCGTTTACATCAAAATGCTGCGTGAAGGCTGCATCCTTGAACCAGCCTGCGAACCAGTAACCAGTCTTTGATGGAATTGTTGGAAGCTCCTTGTGAACGCTTCCCATCATAGGAATGTCTATGACACTTGGTAATGCAGATGTCGCGCCGTTTCCTTCTACTGTAACCTTAATATGAGGTTCTTCCCATTTTGCATATATGAAGATATCCTCTTCACCCATCTTCTGGTTAGGGTCAAGCTTGTTACTTCATCCATTCTTGCTGTTGTGTACCATCCTGCAAATACATAGTGCGAAGGTATATTTGCTGGCTTTATTGGATTGCTGAGCTCTGTATTAGCATATGATAGCGGTGCTCCGTAGTGGAGTGAAACAGGATTATTGTCCGCATTTATAAAATGAAGCTTATACTGCAATGATGTAACATAAACATGTAAATATGTTTCTCCGTCTCCATCATAGTCGTTGACAGGCTGTTCATTTTTGAGAACGTCTATATGTGCCTCATTAGTATAGGCATTAAGGTCTGGATTTGATGCACTAACATCTGTGGTAAAATCCTCAGCACTATTTGTCCAGTAGTAGAACTTTGCTTCATGTGCATTGTTCTTACTGAAGTATATGTAGAAGTTTTTGTAATCATAGGTAGAAAACTGCTTTTTCTCTGTTTGCATGTCTCTAGTCCATGTGCCATCTGGATTCTGGTAATGGTAAACCGTAAAAATTTTCGTCTTAGGTGGCTTTGCAAGAATTCTAGCGTGATATTCCTGATTATAATCGTCAATCATAAATGATGGAATTTTTATAAATTCCCCTGGTATATTTACTCTGCCACTATGTGGATTTGTAGGCGTTGTCCATCTATATTTTCTATCCAGTGAAACTATGCCGTCAGTAGAATGTCCATAAATTCCCCTATAATCTTCTCTATGGTCTTCTATTCCAGTTGTCGTGTCATAGTAAACAAGAGTTATTGTCATAACAGGTCTATCGTAGTAAACATTTACAACCGTAGATCCATCTCCTGCAACTGTCTTACCCATGTTAGCTGCAGTTGTCTTTGCGCTATTGTATTTTCTATAGGTCGTATCTCTATTTGTTGTATCGTATAAAACGGCAGTATTTACATTCTGAACCTTTGTCTCTACATCAAAAAGTGAATAAGTCTTTTGATCATCGGTAAATGTAAGCTCGTCTGTCGCATTTTGATACCAATAGTTTACTGTATAGCTAGCCTGAAATGGGATATCGTACTGCGCGTAAACTGTCATATCCTTTCCTGGCTGAACACCTGGTGTCCAAGTATGTGAAACTCCAGCTTCATCAGCGTACTCCCAGTGAGTAAAAATCTTACCAGGAATATTTGGCTTCGCTGGCGTAGACTGATTTGTTCCGTATAAGAATGTCTCATAGAAATCCTGGTCTGGATCACCAGTCTTAAAATATGTTGTGAATTCCTTTCTCGCATAATACACAGTCACAGTAATATCACCGCTAGGTGCGATTTCAACCTGTTCTGGTGTAAGCGCCTGAAAGCCTTCATAAGTCTTATTGCCACTAGCTTCGGTCATCTGACCAACGCTTCCCGTTAGAGTCTCATACTCCATCATAGCTGGGTCTTTGTAGCTACCATCAAGGCTCTGTCTAACATGCCTCACCTTATAAGTTCTCGTAGCTGGAACTGGCTGAGTACTAGGCACTGACTCAGTTGCAAAAACCTCTGCTGGTAAAGCTGTAATCATCATGCCACAAATCAAAGTCAGCATGAGCAAACACTTTAGTCTCTTGATCTTCTTCATTTTCCTACTCCCCTTTTTTACAAACCTACAAATATATTTTACTAAAACACAACATAGTTTTCAATACGTACTTGTCTGATAAATGTATATTTACATACAATTTATTGCCTAGTATCAAATAGACGAAAAAAGAGACTCGCTAGGAGTCTCTCGTATATCAAATTAGCTGTGCTTTCTCTTTGCAATTGCAAGAGCCGCTAGACCAAGTGCTGACATAGCTAGCATTGCCTCAAATAGAGCAATGTTTGCGCTATCTCCTGTGTTTGGAACATTCTTTCTATATAGGTGAATAATATCACCGTTCTTTGCTGTATAAGTTCTTATTAGCGTGTAGCCCTCAAACTTCTCTGCTGGCTTTGTTCCATACTCTGGGTCCTTTAGATTATGATTGTCCTCAGTCACCCAGTAAGTTCTAATCTTGCTATATACGAAGGTCAAGACATTTGTGTTGTTAGCCGATGATAATGTTAGGTTCTTACTTGCAAAGTCTGGAGCGTAATCCCTGATGCTTAGTGCATTTTCAAATAGAACTGAATACAGGTTTCCTATACCAGTTACAGAACTTGCTAGCACTCTTCCTGCCTCGTCAACATATCTGATTTCCCAGTTTGTCTGTTGTCTTCCAACCCACTTAGCATAGATTGTCATGTCGTGAGGAACGCTCTCATTTACATCAAAAGGCTGTGTGAAATTTGCATCCTTGAACCAGCCTGCAAACCAGTAGCCGTCCTTTGATGGGATGTTTGGAATATCCTTGTGAACGCTACCAAACTTTGGAATGTCGACAACTGATGGCAGCTCCGATGTTGCACCGTTTCCTTCAACAGTTACCTTGACATGTGGTTCTTCCCACTTTGCATAAATAACTAAGTCGTGATCTGGCATTTTCGCATCTGGACTTAGCTTTGTCTCATCATACATAGAGCCTACAGTATACCAGCCTGCAAAAACATAGTGCGCTGGCACATTAGATGGCTTGATTGGATTATCGAGTTCGTTATGTGCATTTGACAAAGGTGCATCATAGTAAAGCTTAACCAAGTTATTATCTGCGTTTGCGAACCTCAGATTAAACTGGTTTCGGCTAGTATACACATGCAGGTACGACTTTCCGTCTCCATCAAAGTCGTTCTGTAATGTATTATTCCTAATTACATATATTCTATCCCCTTGGTTGTACTTTGTAAGCGCTGGGTTTGTTGCACTTACGTTATCTGTAAACTCTTGTTCTCCGTTAGTCCACTGGTAGTAATCATATGTATATGCAGTGGTATTATTAAAGTAGGCATAGAAGCTGCTGTATGAGTAGGTCTCTAGCTTACCCATATATTTTTCCATATCCATTGACCATGAACCATCTTTATTCTGATAATGAATAACTATGAAGACATCTTTGACACTTGGCGCAGCTAGTACTCTTGCATGATATTCAATATGGTAATCATCTTTCATAAAACGATTATCCTTTACATAAGTCCTAGCTAAATTCATAGTGTTGCTATCTGGATTGTTATATGCTGTCCACCTATACTTCTTCTCTAGTGCTGGAACATCCTTTGTAGAATGTCCGTATATACCTCTGTATGACTCCCTGTGATCCTCTACTCCAGTATCTGTATTGTAATATACCTTAGTTATAGTCATAACAGGTCTATCATAGTATACGTTTACAACAGTCTCACCATCTCCGCTTACGGTTTTACCTGTATTTGCTGCAACGGTCTTAGCGCTGTTATACTTCATGTATGTAGATTCACGCGATGTAGTATCATATACAACAGGTGTATTTACGTTTTGGGTCTTTGTCTCTGTATCTACAAGGTCATAAGTTTTTTGGTCATCTGGCAAATCTACTTCATCTGTTGGCTTCTGATACCAGTAGTTAACCCTATACATAGCCTGAAATGGTATGTCGTACTTAGCTGATACAATCATGTCCTTGCCTGGCTGCACTCCCGGTGTCCATACATGCGCTACTCCATTCTCATCCACATACTCCCAGTTTTGGAAAATCTTGCCAGGAATATTTGGCTGTGCTGGTGTAGACTGATTTGTTCCATAAAGGAAGGTCTCATAAAAGTCCTGATTTGGATCGCCAGTCTTAAAATATGTTGTAAATTCTTTTCTCGCATAGTACACAGAAACCGTTATGTCACCGCTAGGTGCTATTGTAACCTGCTCTGGAACTAGTGCTTGAAAGCCTTCGTAGCTTCTATTTGCAGTAGCCTCAGTCTTCTGGCCTACATTTCCTGTAAGAGTCTCGTACTCTGCCATTGATTCATCATTGTAAGTGCCGTCAAGACTTTGTCTTACGTGTCTTACCTTGTACATTCTAGTCGCTGGTGCTGTCTGTATGCTTGGAGCCGGATCAGTTGCATAAACAGCTGCTGGCAGAGCTGTAGCAAGCATGCTGCAAATCAAAGCAAAAGATAGCAATAGCCTAAAACCTTTCTTCTTCATTATTGTCCCCCCTTTAGGTAATAATACATCATAATTATACTAAATTACTATCTCACAATCAACACAAGCTATCTGATAAATTATTCCGTTAATTCAATTTGATGAACTTTTTGAGGCTTATCAAAAAAGGACCTGCTGTCGCAAGTCCTTTGATTGATTATTTTTAGCTGTGCCTTCTCTTTGCAATTGCAAGAGCCGCTAGAGCAAGTGCTGACATAGCCATTACTGCTCCGTAAAGTGCTGCATTTGAGCTATCACCTGTGTTTGGAACATTTGGCTTAGCAGCCTTTGGCGCTTTGATAGTCTCAGCTGGCTTCTGCTTGCTATATACGAATGTCACCGTATTCACATCATCTGCGCTCAAAAGGCTTAAATTCTTATCTGCGTAATCAACTGCATATCCAGGGATGTTTAGCGCGCTTTTGTAAAGCACTGCATATAGATTATCAGTTCCTAGCTCTGAGGTAGCTAGCGGATTACCATCCTCATCTACATATCTGATTTCCCAGTTTGCCTGCTGCCTTCCAATCCACTTTGCGTAGACTGTGATGTCCTGAGTTAGGCTTTCGTTTACATCAAATGGCTGCGTGAAAGCTGCATCCCTAAACCAGCCTGCAAACCAGTTGCCGTCCTTTGATGGAATCATAGGAAGATCTCTGTGGACGCTGCCGAGCATCGGAACATCAATTACACTTGGAAGCTCTGAATTTGCTCCATTACCTTCCACTGTCACCTTAACTCTCGGCTGAACCCACTTTGCATATAGGAACTTGTCCTGAGTTCCCATCTTCATCTCAGGATCATACTCTGTGCCGTCCTGAAGTCCTGGTGATGTGTACCATCCATCAAATACATATTCTGCTGGGATGTTTGCTGGCTTAATAGGATTGTTAATTTCGGCATTTGCAGATGATAAAGCTTCGCCGTAGTGTAGCTTCACAGGAGGGTTTCCTGCATTCTCAAAGCGAAGGTCATACTGCCTTAGCTCTACATAAACGTGCATATATCCTACGCCGTCATTATCATAGTCACCTACGATCTTTCCATTTTGCAAAGTTTGTATCTTCTGTCCAGATGTATATGGCTTGAGCTCAGAATTTGATGGCCCTACATCAGTAGTGAATTCATCCTCTGCATTAGTCCAGTAATAGTAAACATAATTATGTGCTACATTTGACGTAAAATATGTCGAGAAGTTTAGAAAGTTATAAGTAGAACTCTGAAGCTTCTTAGACTTCATATCCCTTGTCCAAGTTCCATCCGTGTTCTGGTGGTGGAAAACTACGTATATCTCTGAATTTGACGGCGGTGCAAGGATTCTAGCATGAAACTCTATGTGATAATCATCAATCATGAATAATGGTAGTATAGTGAAAATAGTCGGCATTTGCCTTCTACCATTGCTCGCACTTCCTGCAGCTGACCATCTGTACTTAGGATCAAGTCCACCGGTTTCTTCAGTCGAATGTCCGTAAAGCCCCTTTAAATCAACTCTATGGTCCTCGACTCCTGTATCAGTGTTATAGTATACCAAAGTGATTGTCATTACTGGACGGTCGTAGTAAACATTTATGACTGTTGATCCGTCAGCATTTACTAGCTTATTCGCATTTGCAATTCTTGTCTTATCAGCATTAAACTTTTTGTATGTCGTCTCTCGAGTAGTTGCATCAAAGTTAGGTACCGTATTGATATCTTGCACCTTCTTCTCTGTATCAAAGAGTGAATATGTTTTTTCATCATCTGTGTAAGAAACCTCATCAGTCGCATTTTGGTACCAATAGTTTATGGTGTACGAAGCCTGAGTTGGAACATCGTACTTAGCGTAAACCGTCATATCCTTAGCTGGCTGAAGTCCCGGTTGCCAGTTTTTAATCACTCCGTTTTCGTCCACATATTCCCAGTACATGAACATATTACCATTAATATCAAGCGCAGGTGGTGCAGGCTGGCTTTCTTCATAACGGTTTGTCTGGCTGAAGTCCTTAGTAGGATCTGCAGTCTTAAAATATGTTGTATAGCTTTTTCTTGCATAGTAAACGGTAACCGTTATATCACCGCTAGCTGCTATCTGAACCTGCTCTGGAACAAGCGCCTGAAATCCCTCATAGCTTTTGCTTGCCTTTGCCTCAGTCTTATCGCCCACATTTCCTGTGAGAGTTTCGTACTCAGCTAGTGACTCGTCGTTATAACTACCGTCTAGGGCCTGTCTTACATGTCTTACCTTATATGTTCTTGTAGCTGGTGCAGTCTGAGTAATTGATATATCATCTACTGCAAATGACGCAAGTGGCATAGCTGTTACAAGGATACTACATATCAAAGCGAGTACTACTGTAAGCCTTAATCCTTTCTTTTTTTTCATTTCTAATCTCCCCATATATTTCAAATTTTTTCAAATAAAAAAGACAAAATGCACATCCTCTTGGGTGTAGGTTTTGCCTTTTATGTTCCCCCTTAAAAAAAGGACATTGCTGTCCTTTCATTTATATAGATTTAAATCTCAATCTCTATTCCCAAGCTCCCTTTAAATTGTGCACTACTTATATACACTTTGAGAACTAAATTTAATCAAAGTTTTTCAAAAAAATCATTTCATAACTACGCTTATTGCACAGATTACTAGCGCTATTGCCATGACGATATTCACTGCTTTTTGATGATTGATGAATAGATTTCTCAGCTTTGCTCCAGTGAGGAGCCAAATCATATTGCACACAGGCCCAGTGAACGGTAAGAAACATCCTACGAGAAATAAGCTCATGAATGAATCGCTGTAAGGTGCAACATAGGTTCCTAGTGCTGTGAAGCAGAAGAGTATTACCTTGGCATTTGTTAACTGGACTATGAGTCCAGTTTTGATGCTATAGTTCACCTGCTTGCTAGTTTCTGGGGACACTGTACTCCTCAGTATATGTATTGCAAGCCAGATTATATATGCTGCTCCGACATAGGCAAAATATGAGATATACTTTCCGAGAACTTCACCGACAAAGTAGATAAGGAAAACTGCTATCATGGCGTCTATGAAAAAGCCGATGAAGATTCCCCACCACTGTCTCAAAGCCACCTTTTTGCCCGCGTTAAGACTTGCCGATAGACTGCATAGATTTGCAGGTCCTGGCGTTATTCCGTTTATATAGCAGTAAAATAGAAATGATGGTATTAGTGCAACTGGCATTAGCCTTCTCCTTTGGTCATACTTAGTTTAGCGCTTTTCCGTCAAGCAAGCACTCGATAGCTTATCCTCTTCATTATAAACTAGCTTGAGCGAAAAGAAATCCTCTCTTTCATCTAACAGCCTTAAGAAAATCTTATCACCTTCCCAGAGCTCAAGTTCCATAAGCTTTGATTTAGGCACCCACTCTAGAACGCCCTCGTCGCAGGCCTTTGGTTCTCCTATCACGTTCTGTGCAGTGAAAAGATGCATGTACTCTATGGTTTCCTTACCCTTCATGCCATAAACAAAGGTGATAATCCCCCTAAATCTATAGTCGCTGAGTTTATACCCAGTCTCCTCATATACCTCACGAAGCAGGCATTCCTCTGGGCTTTCTGCATGCTCAAAATGTCCGCCGACACCTATCCACTTGTCCTCATTCACATCGTTTTCCTTGAGGACCCTATGCATCATCAGATACTTTCCGTCACGCTCTATGTAGCACAGAGTGCTCATCTTTGATCTTTTCTCATCAAAACTTGCTGTCATATTTCCACCTTCTCAAAGTAAAAAAAGGCCGCGATGGGCCCTATTAGTTAAAAATATTTACTCCAACGACGCTTGCAATCATCATAATTACACCTGCAAGCGCAACGCCTAGCGTAACTGAAAGCACCGTCTTCTTAAAATCTATATCAAGTATGCTTGCTGCAAGTGTTCCTGTCCAAGCACCTGTTCCCGGAATAGGAATGCCTACAAACAACAAAAGCGCGATAAATACACCTCTATCGCTCTTCTGCGTAAGCTTGTGTCCAGCCTTCTCTCCTTTGCTAAGAAAGAAGCGGCACGGCTTCCATATAAAAGGTCTTTCGCATCCCCAGGTTAGAATCTTTCTGGCAAATAGGTAGATAAATGGAACTGGTATCATGTTACCTATCATGCATATGAGTAAAGACTCTATGACTGGCAGGTCGCGCGCCTGAGAAAATGGCACTGCAACTCTAAGTTCAGCCATGGGGAGCATAGACATAAAAAACAAATAAACGTAGTTTTTTAGCATCTTCACTCTCACTGATCTAAATAATACTTAAGAGTATTTTACTTGAATCAGTCAATATTAGCAAGCCAATAAAAATTCGTCCCTCATATTGCATGCGAGCTTGATACCACGTGCCTCAAGAACCTTCTGTAGCGCTTCGAGCGTCTGTGCAAGATCTTCCTTGTTTGCATTTTTCGCCCATGTGGCCGATTCTAACAACCTTGCCTTTGAGCACATCAAAGCATCCGCTTATCAAAATGCCAAACTCATCTCTAAGCCCGCTCAAAATCTCATCCTCTGTAATTCCTTCAGGAATTTCGATTACTGTCACATTGTTAGAATATCCGCTTTCTAGATAAAGCTTAAGTCCAGCCTTTCCACTGCATTTCTTGTTGCCTTTGCAAGCTGCTTATGTCTCTTCTGAAAATCTGCATCCTCAAGATAGTTATCTATTGCAACCCTTAGTCCCATGATGTCGCTTGCAGGCATCGTATATGGGAACCACTGGTTTTCGTAGTAGTCCTTGATGAAAAGGAGGTTTGCATAGAAAGCTTTGATAGGAGTTTTACGGTTTTGCATTGCCTCAAAAGCCCTGTCGCTAACCCAAACCATAGTAAGTCCTGGAGGAGCTGAAAGCGCCTTCTGCGAACCCCCACATAGTATATCTATCTTAGAATTACTAAGATCTAGCGGCTCTCCAAACATTCCTGCTACTGAGTCACAGACTGTCAAAATTCCAAACTCATCAAAGAGCTTACTTATGCTTTCGACATCGTTCATAACTCCGCTTGGCGTGTCGCAGTGAACCACGGTTGCATACTTAAAGTTACTATCCTTTGATAGGAAATCTCTAAGCTCATCTATATTAACTGGATTTCTATAGTCACTGCTAAATAGCACTGGCTCTCCGCCGTACATGCTCACAAAATCAGCAAAGCCCTTGCCGAAAATTCCATTATCTATTACGAGTACTCTGTCGCCTTCTTCAGTTAAAGAAGCGCAGGCAGCCTCTAGCCCTAATATTCCTTCTCCACCTAGGATGAAGGCTTTGGTATCAGTGTGCATTGCCTTTGATAGAAGCTCACAAGTTTCCTTATAGAAGTCAAAGAACTTAGGGTCTATATCTGGATTCGTAAACTCCTTGCTTCTTTCTAATCTTACATTTTCTCTGACCTGTGTAGGTCCTGCTGTCATTATCTTGTACATTCTACGCTACCAGGTACCTTCCTTGTTGCTAGCTTCAAAACCGGTGCCACAAGAAGTGCTACAACTATAGCAAATCCAACCTGTGCAATGTTGCCAGGCATTGATCCAAATGGAGCGATCCAGTTTCCGGTTAATATAACCTCTGCAAAGTAGTAGCCAACTAGCTTGATAACTAGCGCTAAAACTAGGGAAACTAGGCTATTTACAAATGCGTTCTTGATTGGCTTTTTCTCTGCAAAATATCCAACTGTGTATCCCATGAGTCCAACGATTACGAATGTAAATGGCGCCCATGCACCCCATCCGCTCATTATATCAAAGAGTCCCATTCCGCAAGCACCTGCTAATGCTCCTGTTCTTCTGCCAAAGAGCATTGCTCCAATGAATAGAGGTACGTTGCCAAGGTGGATTAGTCCGCCGCTTCCTGCAAGTGGAAGTCTGACATTAATTAGCCATGTTGCAACATAAACCATTGCGATAAAAAGTGCTGTAATTACGAGCTCTTGTGTTGTTATCTTTTTTTTATTTTCCATGTGTATAACTCCTATATATTATACTTAAATTTATTACAATATTATTCTATCACCAATCTAAATTTATTAAATATGCAATATTTTATTTTTTTATAATATACAGTTTGGAGATAATTAGTATTTTAACCATACTGTACTTATTAAAATGTGTTATTTATATATATACAGTTTAGGTGATGTACTTAAATTTTATTCAAATAAAAAAACAGTAAGCCCATTATTTTGACCTACTGTTATTCATTTATATCTGTCTATTTTATAGTTTGCTTTTGCCTTATTATTTTCTAATCATCTAAAAAGAATACTTCATCTACATGGAGATTGAGAAATTTCGCGATTTTTCATTGCGAGCTCAAGTGTAGGATTGTATTTGTCATTTTTCAATAGCAACTATGGTCTGTCTGCTGACTCCTAGTTCATTAGCCATATCCTCTTGCCTGAGCCCTGCTTCTTTTTCTTAACTGTTTTATTATATTTTTTTCATACTGCTGTAGCCAAAATAAAAAGCCCCACCATAAATGATTAGAAAAAAATAGTCATAGTAATTCCAATTATTACTTCAAAAATCAAATTTGATTCTTTGCAATCTTTATATTCTTCATCGCCTGCAACCATTTTTTCGTTTCATCAAAAGCTCTGAAAAAAATTGAACGCTTTCTAATAAGCAAAAGAATCAGGCAAGGCAGCATTTCCATCTTCGTCCCCTTTGAAATTGATTGATACCCATTGAACAGTGTCCATATGCAAAGTGATAACAAAGCAGCTCTATATCCCCATCTCTCCGAACGCATACGGATGTTTCTATCCATTTCGTCCATCTTTTTTTCATAGTTTTTTTCTCCTTTCAGAAATAATAAAGCCAGCAACTGAATGTAAAAAACTTTTTACATTTTTTTATTTTAATACTTCAGACAAAAAAATGTCAATACCTTTTTTTACATTTTAATTTCTATTCCTGATCAAAGATTCTATAAAAGCTTTTCATTTGGGTCACTTATCATTTTAATTTTGCTATCTAGCTCAAGTACTTTACCACTGTTATACGGCTCCCACTCAGGAAGACCCTTGCCATTTGGATTTCCAGTCTTTGCAAAGTTAATCCAGTAAGATGTCATAGTTTCGCAAAGCTTCTTGTCACTGCTGTCATATAGATATGGTGCTTTTCCTATGTTTCCGTAAGCGTATGGAAGTTCTCCTGTATGGTTAGAACCTATCGACTTGTTTCCCTTGGTGAAGTAATATCTATATACAGGCTCTCTTTCGCTTGCTAGCCTGCTCCATACATCATGACCATAGCCGAAGGTTCCAGCGTTATAGATTATTTTGAAGTTCTTTACTGCCTCTTCATCCGTCTTTGCTGGGTAAAGCTTAGGATTTCCTCATAGCCCTTAGGATAGCTTTTCTTAATCTTATCAGCATAGTTATCCTTATCTGTCTTTGATTCAAGGAGCAGGAAGAAGTCGCCATCCTCCTTGTTATATCCCGTCAGCAAGGCTTTCTCATTATTTTCACCAGCCATATAGCTCTCATATGGGGATTTTGTCAAAGCGTATCCGTCGTTTGTCATCGCATTAAGCGTTCCATACTTGGTATTTGTGTTTGCAATGTCCTCAGCAGAAAGCTTTCTGAGATCCTTAGGCTTCTTTGCACCTAGCTCATCGCGAAGAGATTTGCCCTGCTTTATTGCCGTTTTGATATCCATATATGAATGAGGTGGTTTCTTTGCTGTAATTGAGGAACTCTCAGAGATTGCGTATTTGAACTTGCCTTTTGCCAGTGGTGAAGTGCACATTGCATTTACCGAGGATGAGCCTGCAGACTCACCTGCAATTGTGATATTGTCAGGATCGCCACCGAACTTTTCGATGTTTGCTCTCACCCAATCAAGAGCCTTTACCTGGTCGAGGAAACCGTACATTCCCGTAGTTCCGTTAGGAGACTCGGAAGCTAGGTTCTCGTCAGCATAAAATCCGAGTGCCCCAAGCCTATAGCTAAAGTTTACAAATATGACATCATTCTTCGCATATGATTCACCGTTATAGTCCTCCCACCAAGCCTGACCAGTCGTGAGAGAACCTCCGTGGATGTAGAAGACGACCGGAAGCTTTTTTTGTGGTCCTCTTGGCTTCCAAATATTGAGATAAAGACAGTCTTCGCTCATCTTTGGAACATATCTATTCTTTATTGTTCTAGTCACATTGCGGTAGAAGAAAATATCAGTTGCAGATGAAACGACTCTGTTAGTGCGCTTTTGCATGGCCATGGGCTGAAAGTGATCCGCCCTGAGAACACCTTTGTACTTCTCAGGATTTTTCGGTTCCTTCCATCTCAAATCTCCAACTGGAGCCTTGGCATATGGAATGCCTGCATAGACCTCAACTGAGCGATCTTTGTTATATACACCCGTGAGCCTGCCCTCTTTTACCTCGATTTTGCCCGTGCGCTTTGCTCCCTCATAGGTAGCTGGTACGAGTTTTTCCTTAGGAAGGCTTATGAATGAAATTAAAGCAAAGAGAATAAACATTGCAATTACAGCCCTGCCGCCTTTTCTTGTCTTCTTCCAATAAAGACTAATTATAAAGGCCGTAGCTAAAACAAGAATTAACCCAGACCAAGCATTTCTATTCAAAAACATATAGAGTTCAAATACTATTGTCACCAGTATCAAAAAGCTATAAAAGGCAAATTTTTCTTTTCTCATTCCCTTACTCCTTTCAGGACATCAAAGCTAGGCATTGAAACAAAATTCTTCGATAATTTTCTCGGCAACCTTTATACCGTCACAGGCTGCACTCGTTATGCCACCAGCATATCCTGCGCCCTCACCCGCAGGGTAAAGACCTTTGATGCTTCCCTGAAGATTGTCGTCCCTAAAAAATCTGACTGGCGAAGAGCTTCTCGTCTCCACCGCCTTCATCACTGCGTTATCATCATCAAAGCCCTTGAGCTTTCTTCCTAGATATGGCATGGCCTCTCTAATAGACTCAACAGCAAAGCTAGGGAGCGAGTCAATCACAGCCTTTGCGTCTTCATCTCCATCTCTGAACTTTGACCAACATGTCTTAGGGAAGGCATATCTGCCACCACTGTTTTTGTAAGCGAGCCTCTCGTACTTTTCCTGAAACTCTACTCCAGCTAGTGCATCATCTCCATCAAAATCAGAAACCCTAACATCAACAAGAAGTCCGCTGTTAGCTGTTCCACTGTCACGCTTGTGATTACTCATGCCGTTTGTTACAACACCACCCTCTTGAGAAGAAGACATTATGACCTCACCACCTGGGCACATGCAAAATGTATAAACGCCTCTTCCGTTTTCACAGCGATGAGAGAGCTTATACTCTGCCGGTGGAAGGCCCTTGGTTTTGCCATACTGAGACTCATCTACCATCTTCTGCGGGTGCTCTATTCTCACTCCTATGGAGAACGGCTTCGCCGACATCTGGATGCCAAGCTCGTGCGCATACCTAAAGGTATCCCTTGCGCTGTGGCCTATGGCAAGTACTAGATTTTCTGTTTCTAGCATGTAGCTTTCACCATTCAGAACTTCCTGAACTTTGACAGCTTTTATTTTCCCTGATGGCGCATCTATGCCGACTAGCTTGCTCGAAAATCTAATCTCACCGCCGAGACGAATTATCTCCTCGCGTATATTTGCAACTACATCTCTGAGAAGGTCTGTTCCTATGTGCGGTTTATTCTTGTAAAGTATTTCCTCTGGTGCACCAGCGCTTACAAATTCGCTTAGGACTTTATGGATTCTCGGGTCCTTGATTCCGGTCGTAAGCTTGCCGTCAGAAAAAGTTCCAGCACCTCCCTCGCCAAACTGAACATTTGACTCTGTGTTTAGCGCGCCGCCATTCCAGAAGTTTTTCACATCCTCGGCTCTTTTCGCTCACGCACTTTCCTCTTTCGAGAACTATAGGTCTATATCCCTGCTGAGCAAGTATCAAAGCACAAAAGATTCCGCATGGCCCAAAGCCAGCAATAACTGGCCTATGCTTTAGCTCACGCACGCCAGGCTTAGGGGCTTTATAGCTCATGTCAGGTGCTATAGAAAGATTTTTTTTAGGGTCAGGCTTTAGTGTTATTTTCTTTGCGCCCTGCCTTTGCTCCACATCAAAGTCGACCGTATATACAAATTTAATATCGCCCTTGTCTCTAGCGTCTATCGACTCCTTTACAATCTTATATTCCTTTATCTTTACATTGTTTGAAAGCTTCTTCTTTATTTTCTTTGGAAGAAGTTCCTTTGGCTCGCCGAGCGCGAGCTTTATCTGGCTAATTCTATACACACTTAGCTCCTATCAAATTAATTCTATATTATTCGCCTAGCGCCTTTTCTGCAGCAGCACTACCTGCCGTATGACCTGTCGAAAAAGCAATGGTTAGGTTATATCCGCCCGTGTATCCACTTACATCGAGCACCTCTCCACAGGCATAGACACCTGAGATTAGCTTAGATTCCATGGTCTTAGGGTTTATCTCCTTAACTGAGACACCACCAGCTGTAACAAAGGCTTTGTCTAGCGATAGTGTTCCCTCTGCCTGAAACTCCACATTTTTTAAAAGCCTAGCAAACTCCTCAAGTTTTTTCTCTGGTATTTGCTTTAGCTTCTCTCCATCCGAAATTCCTGCAAGCTTTAAAATATAGTCAGCGAGCCTCTTTGGGATTTCTGCCCTTAGATAAGTTTTTGGCTCCTTTTCTCCGCTAGTTCTTGCCATGCTTCTAAGCTCATCTAGAATTTCACCCTTTGATTTATGAGGAATTAGGTCGAGGCTGAGTTTTACAGTTTCTAGCCCATCTTTTCGCATTATGCTGTTAACAAAGCCTGAGCACCTTAGCGCAATAGGTCCTGATAGGCCAAAATGTGTGAAAATCAAATCTCCTTCGTGGCTTGATACAATTTTATTCTTTTTGTTATATACACTGAGCTTTAAGTCTTGAAGCGATATCCCACTAAGCTCAGAGAGAAAATCACCGTAGTTTCTGCAAACTATGGGAACCTCTGCTGGATAAATCGGACTTATGCTGTGTCCTAAAACCTCCATGAGTGCATAGCCATCTCCATTTGATCCAGTTGAAGAAAATGACTTTCCTCCGCAGGAAACTATTACGCATGGGGAGTAAAACTCCTCACCATGCTTTGTTCTAATGCCAAGAGCTTTCCCTTCTCTCTGCAGAATCTCTGTTACGGCACTTCCTGTCTTTATCTTTACACCATGCTTTTTTAGCTTAGCATCAAAGTGCTCAACTATGCTCTTTGATGAGTCAGTAACTGGGAAAACCCTGCCCTTGTCTTCTACCTTCAGCTTAAGCCCTCCCGATGTGAAGAAATCCATTATATCCTTGTTGTCAAAGCTGGCCATGCTGCTATATAGGAACTTTGAATTTACGGGAATCTTCGCAAGGAGTTCATCCCTGTCTTCTGCATTTGTGAGATTGCACCTGCCGCCTCCTGTTAGAAGAAGTTTCTTACCAAGAGAATCGTTTTTCTCCACCAAAAGAGTCCTAGCGCCGAGGCTCGCAGCCGAAACTGCTGCCATCATGCCAGATGCTCCTGCTCCTATTACTATTACATCAAAGCTTTTGACTTTACTCGTTTCTGTCATTTCATCTCCGAATTAGATTTTTTGTTAGATTTGTTATTTTTTTGACTAAATTGTGATTGAAATATGATGTCAAGGGTACAAAAAATCTAGGCTTTTAGCCACCTACATCATAACTTTTTTTCTAATGTGATTAGCAATATGTTTTTGATCTGGAACTACGGAATTATGCACTTTGTATGGTATATTAGATTCTCCAATGCAGAATGTGATATGTGATTAGTCTTTTTAATACTAGTTATAAGAAATCAGATTATTGACATTGTCCTGTCACAATTGAAACTGTTTTTGATAAACATATATAATCTAATGTGTAGATTATGTATGTGATTTTGTTTATATAACTTATGTTTTATGTAAAGAAGGAGGAAATTTATGATTTCATTTATCATGGGTATTGTACTGCTTATTGCGGGTTACTTTACCTACGGAAAGGTTGTCGAAAGACTCATCGGACCAGATGATAGAAGAACACCTGCGTACACTAAAGAAGATGGCGTTGACTACATTCCAATGAAGACTGGTACGTCATTCCTTATTCAGCTCCTTAACATCGCAGGACTTGGTCCTATCTTCGGAGCTCTATCAGGTGCTCTTTGGGGACCAGTAGTATATCTATGGATTGTATTTGGTACAATCTTTGCTGGTGGTGTTCACGACTACCTATCAGGAATGCTTTCAGAAAGAAACAATGGTGCTTCAATCTCTGAGATTGTCGGAAAGTACCTCGGACCAGTAATGAAGACTATCATGAGAATATTCTCAGTTGTACTTCTAGTCATGATTGGTGTAGTATTCATGGTTGGACCTGCACAGCTAATTGCACTTCTAACACCAGATGCATTTGGCGTTCAGTTCTGGACAATCGTAGTTCTTATTTACTACTTCCTAGCAACTCTACTTCCAATCGACAAGATTATTGGTAAGATTTACCCAATCTTCGGTCTTGCTCTTATCGTAATGGCTCTTGGAATCGGTGGTGCAACACTTCTACATTCAGGTGAAAGACCAATGCTTGAGATATGGGATCACTTTGAGAACATGTATCCTGCAAAGGACAAGCTTCCAATTTGGCCTCTAATGTTCATCACTGTTGCTTGCGGTGCTATCTCAGGTTTCCATGCAACACAGTCACCAATGATGGCTCGTTGCCTAACAAAAGAGAAGAACGGCCGTAAGATCTTCTACGGAGCAATGGTTGCTGAAGGTATTATCGCTCTTATCTGGGCATCAGCTGGCGTTGCATTCTACTACAACAGAGGTGGAGATGGTACTGGACTACAGGCTCTTCTAGATATGCAGGGTGGTAACTCAAACACTGTATATCAGATGTCAAGAGCACTTCTCGGTGGTGTTGGTAGCATCCTAGCTATGATAGGTGTTATTGCATGTCCTATTACATCAGGTGATACGGCATTCCGTTCAGCAAGACTTACAATCGCAGACTGGTTCAAGATTGACCAGCAGGATAAGAAGAAGAGACTTCTTCTTTCACTTCCACTACTTCTTGTAGGTTATGGAATTTCTAAGCTAAACTATGCAGTTATCTGGAGATACTTCTCATGGTCAAACCAGACACTTGCTATGATGGTACTTTGGGCTATCGCAGTTTACCTATGCCGTTACAGAAGCAAGATTAGCAGCTGGATGGCATCAATTCCAGCAACATATATGTCAGCTGTAACAGTAGCATATATCTTGCAGGCTAAGGAAGGTTTCAGAATCAATCCAACAATCGCTGATGGTATTGGTATCGCATTTGCAGCTGTAGTATTTGCTTTCTATATGATTAAAGTTTATACAAAGGCTGGAGATACACCACTTGTGGATACTCCACTAGAGGTTAAATAGTAATCTCTAATCAAATTAAATACATAGTGTATAAAGCCCCGTATTGTCTGATACGGGGTTTCTTATTCATATCGATTAAACGGTTTCAGTTCCTTTTGTGCTTTATTACAGGCTAAATAACCGCACAAAGGTAAGTGAACTTTTGTACATGCAAAATAGCAGCTCTGGCGATATGCAAGGCTGCTACTTTGATTTACATATTCTACATTTATCTAAGCTTTTACACCTCTTAGTTTGCGTTTTCTAATTGCAACGCTATGGAAGCTATCTGCCTCAGGTGTCAGTTCCTTTGCAACTACTTCGAGAATTTCGTCGAGCTTTTCGACATCATCCTCTGAGAATTTCTCTTTAATGCGGTCGCAAACGATTCCGATATAGTCGTAGACCATACCGTAGTTTTTGGTGTACTTCTCGGTCGCTTCGAGGTAGTACTCTCTGCGATCGGTTTCACCGCGCTTCTTGTTGATATATCCCTTTTTGATAAGGCTGTTTACTCTGTATGTCGCATTCGGTGAAGACATATGTGCTGCGTCGGCAAATACATTTACAGTTGGCTCTTTTAGGGCTGTGATTATCTCCATACAGATAACCTCAAATGCAGATAGTGCATCATCGTCACCATCATCATTGAATGCCTTATCGTACAAGAGCAGTTTGAATTTGTCATAAACATGCGAAAAATTTTCTTTCAGCATATATCTCTCCCATCATCCTATTGCGAATGAAATCTCCCCACTGCAAGCTACTTCACCATCTACGGTCGCAACTACATTTCCGAAGCCTACGTTACCGCGGCTCTTAATGATTTCGCATTCCAGTGTCAAAACATCCCCTGGAACTACCTGTCTCTTAAATCGGCAGTTTTTGACTCCGCCGAAGAAGGCTAGCTTACCTTTGTTCTCCTCGGCGCATAAAGTGCGCAAGCACCAGTCTGAGCCAGAGCCTCGAGAATCAAAACCCCCGGCATGACAGCCTTCTGTGGAAAGTGACCTAGGAAGTGCATTTCGTTCTGAGATACGCACTTAATTCCCTTGGCAAACTTACCTGGCTCCATATCCGTAATCCTGTCGACAAGAAGGAAAGGGTATCTGTGAGGAAGAATTTCTTTTATCTGTTCTGAATTAAGAGTCATCTTAATCTCCTTTATTTTACACTAAACTCTCTTGAAAATCAAAGACGCATTATGTCCACCAAACCCGAGTGAATTTGACATAGCGTATTCGCTGTCAAAAGCTACTCCTTCGTTAGGACAAATCTTTAAATCGCACTCCTCATCAGGCACCTTATATCCTACTGTAGGAGGTGCAAATTGGTCTTCTAGAGCCTTAATTGCCATTACGGCTTCAATTGCTCCACTCGCACCAAGAAGGTGTCCTGTCATCGACTTTGTTGATGATATCAAAGCTCCTTGCTGTGCTCACCGAAGGCAAGCTTTACTGCCTTGGTCTCACCCTTATCGTTTAGCGGTGTTCCCGTTCCGTGAGCATTGATATATCCAACTTCACAAGGCTCAATTCCGGCATCTCTAATAGCTAAGGTCATGCAGTCAGCAGCTCCACTACCGTCCTCAAGCGGTGCAGTCATATGATTCGCATCGCAACTAGCTCCATATCCAGCAATTTCACCAAGAATCTTTGCTCCTCTCTTAACAGCATGCTCATATTCTTCAAGGATTAGGATTCCGCTTCCCTCACCCATGACAAAGCCGCTTCTCTCCTTATCAAAAGGAATTGATGCGCGAGCAGGATCATCTGAATCAGAAAGAGCCTTCATTGACGCAAATCCACCTATTCCTAGCTCGCAGATACAGCTTTCTGCACCTCCGCAAGCCATTACATCAGAATATCCATCCCTAATATAGTGGAAGGCTGCTCCGATTGAATCTGAAGCTGAAGCGCAGGCTGTAACAACGCAGGTACAGCTTCCCTTAAATCCGAGCTTGATAGCTATCATTCCTGCTGCCATGTTAGTTATGCTTGATGGAACAAATAGAGGTGAAACTCTATCGTAACCGTGCTTATCCCCTCTTAGGCATTCACGCTGGATTACTGGAAGTCCGCCGATTCCACTAGCAACATTTACACCGCATCTTAGCGCATCTTCTTTTGACATATCAAGACCGCTCTGCTTGAAAGCTTCCTCTGCCGCATAGAGAGCAAACTGTGTGAATCTAGCTGTTCTTCTAGCTTCCATCTTGTCCATGATTTCGCAAGGGTCAAAGTCCTTGACCTCTCCTGCGATTTTAACCTTTGATTCCTCAGTGTCAAACTGAGTAATGAAGTCAATGCCTAGCTTTCCAGCCTTGGCGTTTTCCCACATATTTGAGCTTCCGATTCCTATAGGGGAAACTGCTCCGATACCTGTAACAACAACTCTTCTCTTCATAATTTCCTCCTACATGGCCATTCCGCCATCGACCTTGAGAACCTCTCCAGTGATGTATCCTGACTCCTCAGTCGTCAAAAATAGAATTGCACTTGCGACATCTGCTGTAGTTCCAGCTCTTCCCATTGGAATGTTGCTCTGAAGCTTTTCTGCTGCCTCTTCAGGGATAGCATCTGTCATTGCAGTGCTAATAAATCCCGGTGCAACAGCATTTACAGTAACGCCTCTACCTGCTAGCTCTCTAGCAAAGCTCTTTGTCATACCTATGATTCCAGCCTTTGCCGCGGCATAGTTTACCTGACCTGCATTTCCGACTATTCCTGTGACAGATGAAACGTTTACGATTCTTCCATATCTCTTTCTCATCATCACAGATGCAGCTGCTTTGATCATATAGAAGGGTCCGTAGAGATTGGTCTTTACGACGCTATCAAAGTCCTCTGCACTCATTCTCACGCCAAGTCCATCCCTTGTGATACCAGCGTTATTTACAAGAATATCAAGTCTTCCTAGCTCGCTTATAGCAAGATCTACGATAGCCTTGCATTCCTCTTCATTTGAGACATCACCCTTTACTAGGACAGCCTTAGCGCCTGCTTCCTCGCAGAGCCTCTTTGTCTCTAGAGCAGCATCCTCGCTTCTGCTGTAGTTGATTACGACATCAACACCGCTTTGCGCTAGCTTTACCGCAGCCTCTCTTCCGATACCTCTTCCGGCACCTGTAACTATTGCAACTCTATTTCCCATATTGATTACCTTTCTAACTCTTCAATAGCCTGGCGAAGCTCATCAGCTGTAGTTATGCTAATTGTCTTCACCGAGCGATCTACCTTTTTGACAAATCCAGACAGTGCATTTCCTGGACCTATTTCAACAAAGTTTGTAACCCCAAGCTCTATGAGCTTTCTGATTATCTTCTCCATCAATACGCCAGACTGAACCTGTTTGATAGAAGCTCTGAGATTGACTCATCTGCCTGCTGTACATCTCCTGTGTAGTTGAACAAAACAGGAAATTCCTCTTCACCTAGATTAAATTCCTTTGTCTTCTCAAGAAGAGCATCTCCGACTGGCTTCATGTATGATGTGTGGAAAGGTCCTGAAACTGATAGTGGCATAACCCTTCTTGCACCCTTTTCTAGGGCAAGCTCAGATGCCTTTGCTACTGCTGAAGCCTCACCCGAAATTACAATCTGACCAGGACAGTTGACATTGGTTATCTCTGCCTTTTTATCCCCATTTGATGCCTGCTTGCAGCACTCAGCAAGCGGATCATGCTCTAGTCCAAGGACAGCTGCCATGCTTGAATCTACATTCTTTGATGCCTTTACCATCTCGTTTGCTCTAAACTGAACGAGCTTGAGAGCATCCTCGTATTCAAAAACGCCTGCACTGCACAAGGCTGTGTATTCTCCAAGACTTAGACCTGCTGCAAAATCAGGCTTAATTCCATTCTCTTTTAGTACGCTGTAAATTCCCATACCGAAAGCCAAGAGAATTGGCTGCGTATTTTGGGTCTGAGAGAGGTCCTCCATGCTTCCATCAAATGCTATGCTTCTCTGCTCAGCTGGCAGTTTGTCAAAGCAATTTTTAAATCCTTCAAACTCAGCGTACAAATCTCTGCCCATCCCTGGCTTCTGACTTCCCTGTCCAGCAAATAAAAAAGCTGTTTTTCATTTTTTTCTCCTCGCTTAATATTTATTCAAATCCCTTTGACAGTTCATCCATAAGGTCCTTGACTTTAACTATTTTATCTATTCTTCCGCAGTTTTCACCGCTGAAGAAAAGTCCGTTTTCTTCGTCTCCATTAAATCCTGCTATCAAAGCTGCGCTTATGCAGTACGGCGTCGTCTTAGGATCGCATGTGCTTATGCAATTTATGCAGCGACTTGGCGCCTTTCGACCTTCCTTTTCGACCTGCTCATGAAGAGCTGATTTTAGTGCCCTTCCTGGAAGCCCAACAGGACTTTGTATAATTTTTAGATCCTCGGCCTTCGCTTTCACGATTTTCTCCTTGAATCCTTGACTTGCATCGCACTCTTCACAGGCGATGAATCTCGTTCCTATCTGCACACCGTAAGCACCACACTTAAGTACCTTTTTGATGTCATCTGCATCAAAGATGCCTCCTGCAGCAAAGACAGGTATATCTCCACAGACATTCACGACATCTGAAACTATCTCGGTCAAAGGCTGATAGCTTTGTTTATCAATTCCTCTTTCTTGAAGCCTAGATGTCCGCCTGCTCCCGAACCTTCAACAACTATGAAGTCGGGTTTTCTTTCACATTTTTTATTCCAGCTTCTCATGATCAAAGCTGCCGCCTTGGCACTCGAGACAATCGGAGCTATTAGGACATCTTTGCCATCAACTAGTTCAGGTAGGGCAAGGGGGAGCCCAGCACCTGATATGATTGCATCTATTCCTTCCCTGACAGCAGCCTCGATACATTCCCTATAGTCAGTAGTTACAGTCATAGCATTTATGGCTATCATTCCTCTACCATTAGCAATTTCCTTAGCGATTTGTATCTCTTTTCTAAGGGCACGCACATCAGCCTCTACATGATTCTGATAGAAATCTTCCTCACGAAAGCCGATTAAAGCAGTTGAAATAACACCCATACCACCGCAAGCTGCAACGCTTCCGGCGAGCTTTCCCATGGATATACCAACTCCCATACCGCCCTGAATAACTGGAATTTCGAGCTTATCCCTAAAAACTTTAGAAGACGCTCTATTTGCAAAACTCATTCTTACATTCCTCATATTCTCTCATCATTTGCTCGAAAATACTGCGAAGTGGCTTCACTTCTTTGACAAGCGCTGACACCTGACCGGCCATCAGCGAGCCTCTCTTGACGTCACCCTCGTGAACGGCTCTTCTAAGTGCGCCGAGCGTATATTTTTCGAGCTCCATAAGGTCTGCACCCGCCTTTTCACGCTCTAGGTACTCCTGAGCCATTGGATTTTTGATGACTCTAACAGGAGCGCCTGAGTTTCTGCCAGTAACGATAGTGCTTCTATCCTTTGCCTTGATAACGGCATCCTTATAGTTTTGGTGGATAGGACACTCCTCACTTACAAGCAGTACAGTGCCGACCTGAATTCCCGTAGCTCCAAGGATCTCTGCAGCCGCCATCTGACGTCCGCCAGCTATACCACCTGCAGCGACAACTGGAACGCTCACCGCATCTACAATCTGCGGAACCAGAACCATGGTTGTGATTTCACCGATGTGGCCACCGCTTTCGCAGCCTTCAGCTATCATGCCATCAGCACCCATAGATTCAAGTCTCTTAGCAAGTGCAACCGATGAAACAACAGGGAACACTTTGATGCCCTTACTCTTCCAAAGTTCGATATACTTGCCAGGATTTCCTGCACCAGTTGTTACAAGTGATGCGCCCGACTCAGCGATAACATCTGCCATTCTTTCAACATCTGGATTCATCATCATTAGGTTAATACCAAAGGGTCTATCTGTCTTTGCTCTAACAGCATCGATTTCGGCCTTTAGCATCTCGGCATTCATAGCTCCAGTACCGATGATTCCCATGGCACCTGCATTTGATACGTCAGCTGCAAATGAACCAGTAGCAACCTGTGCCATACCTCCCTGAAAAATTGGAAATTCTATATCAAAAATTTTATTTAAATTCATATTCAATCCCCTTATGCCCTAAAAAGCATTCCTCCATAAGTTAGTCCAGCGCCAAATCCAACGCTTACTGCTAGCATTCCGGGCTTAAGAAGGCCCTTATCCCTCATGTCAGCCATCGCAATTGCAACGCTGGCTGCCGAGGTGTTTCCATATTCCTCTAAATCCATGAAGCATTTTTCAATAGGAACGCCTAGCTTTGAGGCAATGCTTCTGATAATGCGCTTGTTAGCCTGGTGGAAGATGAAGAAGTCAACATCATCCTTATGCACACCGTTTGATCTAGGAGCTCCTGAGTTACCTCCGGAATCTTATTTACTGCAAATCTATAGACCTCTTGGCCCTGCATGCTAATTCTCTGCTCAAATCTCTCGCAGTATAGGACCTCAGAATCTGAAATTACACCTTCTAGGTGTGCAAAGAAGGCATCCTCTCTCAATGTACATACGGCAGCGCCAGCACCGTCTCCAAAGAGCACATCTGTCCCTCTATCCTTCATGCTCATGAAGCTGCTTATCTTCTCGCTTCCAACTAACAAAATATTTTGGTAGCTTCCTGTATGAAGAAGTGCATTTGCCACGATTGCTCCATATATGAAGCCTGAGCAAGCACCGTTCACATCTGTAGCAAGCACATCCTCTCTTAGCCCGAGCATACCGCAAATCTCTGTAGCAACTCCTGGAGTTGCCTTATCTGCTGTAAATGTGCATACGATTACCGCATCTATATCACGAGCCGATAGTCCTGATTCCTCTATAGCCTTAAGCGATGCTTCGCAAGCGATGTCTGCATTGCTTTGCCCGTCTGCAAACCATCTGCTTTCTATACCGCTCTTTTCTCTAATCCACTCGTCACTTGTGTCCATGATTTTAGCTAGGTCGTCATTTAGAACCTTTCTCTTACCGTGAGCAAGACCAGTTCCTATAAACTTCATAGCAAGCTTTTCTTTCATCATACTAAATAAGTTCCTTTCCGACCTTACGCAGCCTGTGATATCTCTGCTTTACGATGTCATCTCCACTTATCTTCATCAGTCTTGCGAGGTTCCCTGCGAGTGCAGCATCTAGTCTCTTAAATACCGGCTCGCTGTTTTCGTGAGCACCTTCGCCATCCTCTTTGATGACGCAGTCACAGATTCCCATCTTCTTGAGCTCTGGCGCTGTCATCTTCATGTTTTCGCAGGCTTCCTTCCATCTTGAGGAGTCCTTGTACAAAATCGAAGCAAATCCCTCTGGTGATAGTATTGAGAATACGCTGTTTTCTAGCATTATCATGCAGTCTCCAAAGCCTATTGCAAGGGCTCCTCCGCTTCCGCCTTCACCTATGAAGACATTTACAACCGGCACTCTTAGCCTGCTAAGGGTTAGAAGGCAATGAGCAATCGCACTGCCTTGACCGTTTTCCTCAGCTTCCTTTCCCGGATATGCACCAGGAGTATCGACAAAGGTAATGATAGGAAGTCCAAATCTCTCAGCATGCTTCATGAGCCTTTCGGCCTTGCGATATCCCTCAGGATTTGGCATACCGAATCTGTGACTTATCTTTTCGTCAAGACTCTTTCCACGCTCCTGCGCTATAACAACAACAGGCACTCCGTGAAATCTTCCGACACCTCCTACAATAGAGACATCCTCTCCATGAAGTCTATCTCCTCCAAACTCACAGAAGTCAGAAATTAACCTATCGATATAATCCCTGCCTGTAGGCCTAGTCTCGATTCTCGCTATCAAAACGCGTTCATCTGCACTGCGGCTTGAAATCGCCTCGTCTAGTTCTCTAGCTAGTTCTTTTTTGTCTGAAGAAGCAAGCTGAGTCTTCTTTCCTTTTTGGTGGAGCGAAATGAGCTTAGCGATGTAGCTTTTCAGCTCTGCCCTTGGAACTACCCCGTCCAAGAGACCGTGCTCATAGAGGAATTCCGCGCTCTGGAAACCCTCAGGGAGCTTTTCACCGATAGTTTGACTAATGACCCTAGGACCTGCAAAGCCAATGAGCGCTCCAGGCTCTGCAAGCTGAATATCGCCGAGGGAAGCAAAGCTAGCCGTGACGCCACCCGTTGTCGGATTTGTCATAACCGAAATGAATAGTCCTCCCGCCTCGCGTAGCTTACCAATAGCGGCTGAAGTTTTTGCCATCTGCATCAGAGATAGCATTCCCTCCTGCATTCTTGCGCCTCCAGAAGCCGAAAAAATGACCAGTGGAAGCTTTTTCTTGGTCGCATATTCAGCAGCCCTTGTAACCTTCTCACCTACAGCCATGCCCATGCTGGCCATCATAAACCTCGAATCCATGACACAGATAACTGCTTTGTGTCCGTCTATCTTACAGGTTCCAGTGACCACAGCCTCAGGCATATCAGTCTTCTTTTCCATCTCTGAAAGCTTGTTATCGTATTCAGGAAAATCGAGTGGATTATACCCCTTTATCCATCTTCCGAACTCTCTGAAGCTGTCCTCATCGCAGATGTACTTGATGCGCACTCTTGCTGCGATATTCTTATACTTACCGCACTCAGGACACTCGTATAGATTGTCTCTCCACTCACTCTTTGGCGCCTGAAATCCGCAGCCCTTGCACTCCACTATTTCATTTTCACTGCGTATCTCCTCAAGCGTCGCTGATGATTTGCTGATTTTCTTAACAAATCTAAGCAGCTTTATCTTGTCGCCTAAAATCTTTTCCATTATTTCCCTCTTATATCAGTTGCAGTCCTCAAAAGTTCTAATAGTGATTCCTGCTCTTTTTCAATAAATGAAGTGTTGTAATTTCCTCTAAGAAATACTCGATTAAATAGAATCAGATACTGTAGCAATAGCGTTGTATCTATTCCCTCGATGATGGTCTCCTCAAGAGCCCTTCTCATCCTTCTCACCGCTTCAACTCTCGTGTCGCCGTAGACGATGATCTTAGCTGCCATAGAATCGTAGTAAGGACTGATGTCGCAACCGCTATAAAGCGCGCTCTCGACTCTTACACCGTTCCCTCCTGGGAAGTGAACCATGTTCACATGTCCTGGAGAAGCAGCAAAATCCCTGACCGGATTCTCAGCACAAATTCTGCACTCTATTGCATGACCTTTAATCTTTACATCGCTTTGGTCTATATCAAGTGGCAAGCCCGAAGCGATTCTGATCTGCTGAGCAACAATATTTACCCCTGTTACCATCTCCGTTACAGGATGTTCAACCTGAATTCTCGTGTTCATCTCGATGAAATAGAAGTTATTCTCACTGTCGAGCACGAATTCAACAGTACCTGCACCCTCGTAGTTACAAGCCTCGGCAGCCTTAACCGCCGCTTCACACATCCTATCTCTAAGTCCCTGATCAAAAGCAAATGCTGGAGCTTCCTCTAGCATCTTCTGATTCTTCCTCTGTATTGAACAGTTTCTCTCACCTAGGTGAATCGTCTTCCCATAGGAGTCAGAAAGTACCTGTACCTCTATGTGCTTAGGGCTCAAAATAAGCTTTTCGATATATACTGTATCATCACCAAATGCTGCTCTTGCCTCGGCTCTTGCCTCATCAAAGGCTCTTTCTATATCCTCAAGTGAGTTTGCCCTTCGCATGCCTCTGCCACCACCACCTGCGGATGCTTTGATCAAAATGGGAAATCCTATTTTCTCAGCTATGCTCTTTGCCGTCTCGATATCCGTAACTGCCCCATCTGAGCCTGGCACCGTTGGTACTTTAGCCCTCATCATCAGCTCACGCGCAGCAGACTTATTTCCCATCTGTTCTATGACACTAGATGATGGACCTATGAATTTGATACCGTTCTCTTCGCAAAGCGCAGCGAATGCTGGATTTTCTGACAGAAAGCCGAAGCCCGGATGGACTGCATCACAGCCCGTTCCGAGCGCCGCTTCTATTATATTATCCATCTTCAAATAGCTTTCCGAGGGTGGTGCAGCGCCAACACAAACAGATTCATTTGCGAGCAGGACGTGTAGCGAATCCTTGTCAGCTGACGAATATATCGCTACGGTTTCTATATTTTTATCCAAGCACTCTCTGATTATTCTCAGAGCAATCTCTCCTCTGTTTGCAACTAGGACACGCTTTAGCATCTCTCTACCTCGTAAATATTTTGATTGAACTCGACCATATCTCCATTGACTTGCAGTACATTCTTTACCACTAAATCATATGGCGCCTTGATCTCATTCATCATCTTCATAGCCTCAATTATGCACATAGGCTCTCCAGCTTTGACCTTGCTACCCACCTTAACGAACGGCTCGCTTTCTGGGTTTGCTGCAAGATAAAGAGTTCCAACAAGCGGGCTTTTGATATACTCCTTATCACTCTCATCTTCCCTAGTCTTTGGAGCTGCCTTTACCGCCTTGCTTACCAAATCTGGCTGGCTAGGCTGAATGGCACATACATCAAAGCTTGGATTAGCGTTTGCTTTCTTAAGCTTAAGCTTAAGACCATCAGCATCAAATTCCATCTCCGAAAGGCCAGAGGTCTCGAATATCTCTATTAATTCCTTGACCCTGTTCTTAACTTCCATGACTATGCCTTATACTGGTCAACGCACTTAACTACGTCTTCTACTGTCTTTAGCTGCTTTAGTACATCATCAGGTAGCTTGATGTCAAACTCTTCCTCAAGAGTCATAACTAGCTCAACTGCATCTAGTGAGTCAATCTTTAGATCCTCTGCTAGGTTTGATTCTAGCTTGATCTTGTCCTCATCTACGCTAAGTGTTTCAACGATTAGTTCCTTTACCTTCTCAAAAGTCATTATAAATACCCTCTCTTCTTTAATAATCAAAATTAAACTATTGCTTTTTCCCGCTCACGCGGCGGTTTGAGTAAGTAAAATATTTTAACTAAAAGAATTTAGTTAAAATATTTTTATATAATTCTTTGTTAGGATACCATTTTGATATATCTATGTCAAAGGTTTTTTTCGTGTAAAAATGTGTTGTTTTTGTGAAATCGTAAGTTGTAGCAAATAAAAAAAGCCTGACATTTGAGGCTTTTAAACCCTCAAATACTAGGCTTTGATTGTCTTAATAAATCATATATATAATTTTGCCATCATATATTCATAGGCAAATTACCTTCTTATAACTTACTAGACAGCTTTATTCACAGCTACTATGCTGCACCACTCGCCCAAAATAGCTTTTTCTACTATCTCAAATCCGCATTCTATCATACATTTTTCTACAGCTTCAGATTTCTCTGTTAGTATTCCTGATGTTATGAATATGCCCTTTTCTCCTAGATGCCTTTTGGCATCCTTTGATAACCTCATGACAATATCTGCAAGTAGATTTGCAACTACGATATTTGCTTTATAGTCAACTCCTGCTGTTAGGTCTCCGACTATAGCCTTTGCCCTATCGCTGACCTTATTTAGCTCGTAGTTTTCATTGGATACTCTAACAGCATCTTCATCAATGTCTATGCCAAGAACATCTGATGCACCTAGCTTTGCAGCAGCTATGGAAAGTATTCCAGATCCACTACCTACATCTAATACCTTATATCCATCAGACATATATTTTTCTATCATTTTTATGCAGAGCATTGTTGTCTCATGAGTTCCCGTTCCAAATGCCATGCCCGGATCTATCTCTATGACAATATCCTCCTCACTAGGATTATACTCGCACCACGTAGGCTTTACTACGATATTATTAGAAAGCTTCGTTGGCTTGAAATACTCCTTCCACTTATCGCGCCAGAGCACATCGTCTTCAACCTTAGCACTAACGGAAAGTTCTCCTAGATCTGCTTCAGCACCATATCTTCCCTCGGCTGCAGATTTAGCCAGCTCCTCTATAGCCTTTCTTACATCCTTTGCCCTGCTGTGACCTTCCTCATCATCAGCAAAGAAAAACAGTAACTGCAGGCTCAATCATGCTAACGTCTGGTATCTGACTTTCGTCGTACCATTCGCTTGGACCAGGAGATGCTATCATTGCAAGTATCTCATCTGGATCATCTATCATCGCATCGTTAATTCCTATGTTCATAAGTGCTGCAAGGACTGGATCAATTCCGCTCTTACTGGTCTTAATCTTCACTTCTATATATTTCATGCCTATAGCTCCTTTTGTTCAAAAACTAAAATAGCTCCGCTTAAAATATATCATTTGCGAAGCTAATTAGCAATAAATATGTCAGGTTCCTTTTGATGTGTATCTAGTCAAAGTTCTTAGAATGACATCTTTGAAATCGCCTTCTTAAGCTGAAGTCCTACTGTTGCTGCTAAGAAACATTTTACAACATCGACAGGCATCTGAATTGAAATTGATGAGAGAAGAAGTACTGAAACTGCCTTATCAGTTTTGATGTAGCAAAGCATGATGATCAGCTTGTAGGTGATTCCTATGGCATAAATCAGAACAAAGCCAACCATCGATGCGAAGAAATATCTTTTAATGCTAGGCGTTCCTCTCTCTGAGATATATCCAACTGCATACGATGCAAAGATGAAGGATATGATATATCCAAATGTCGGCATTAGCACATAGTTGAAGCCTCCGCCACCAGCGAAAACTGGAACTCCGCATATTCCGAGGACCAGATATATTGTAAGGGAAAGTGCACCTAGCTTGCTACCTAGTACAAATCCCGATAGGATAACGAAGAAGAGTTGCATGGTTACATAGTCCATAAACGGCATCGGTATTTTGATGAATGCACCAACTGATACCAGTGCTGTAAATAGAGCTACAATTGCTAGTCTGCTTGTCTTGTTTTGAAACTTGTCTGTAATCATAATAATAACCTCCGTAGTAAATTACGAAGGTTATTATATCACTATGGATTTCATTGGTAAACTATTTCATAACTCGGTTTACAATGCGCTGCTCATGACTAAAAAATAGGTCCCGATGCCATGTCAACAGCTTACTTATTAAAAACCAAAGATTTCTTTTACCTTTTGTGCAAAGCCATTTTTCTTCTGATAGCAGTTCTTATCTAGAGCCGCATCCATATCTTCTATAGCCTTGCGCTGCTTTGCGTTAAGCTTTGTTGGAACCTCGAGCTGGACCTTTACATAAAGATCTCCCATTCTACCATTTCTAACATTCTTAACGCCCTTGCCTTTGAGTCTAAAAACAGTCTCTGGCTGAGTTCCTGCTGGAATCTTATATGAAACCTTACCGTCAAGCGTTGGCACTATAATCTCATCTCCTAGCGCTGCCTGAACAAAAGTAATCGGCATGTCTAGGTAAAGGTCATCTCCAGCACGCTTAAATAGCTTATGTGGTTTTACATCTAGCACGATGTAAAGGTCTCCTGCTGGACCTCCGTTTACACCTGGCTCGCCCTGTCCTCTTAGGGGAATAACTGTATCTGTATCGACACCTGCTGGTATCTTAACATCTATTGTTATCGTCTTACGAACGCTTCCCGTACCGTTACAATCTGGACATGGGGTATCAATCTTATATCCTGTACCATTACACTCTGGGCATGTGCTCTGGCTATGGAACTGTCCAAAAGGTGTTCTCTGAACACTATCTACAACACCTTTTCCGTTACACCTTGAGCATGTGTGCTTTTCTGTTCCAGGTGCATTACCTTCACCACCACATTTTTCGCACTTAACCATCTTGGTAAGTCTTATCTTCTTATTTGTACCGAAAGCAGCTTCTTCAAATTCAATCGTAACATGCTTCTGAAGGTCTCTTCCTTTCTGAGGGCCGTTTCTTCTTCCGCCTCCGAAGCCACCACCGAAGCCACCACTAAACATGCCACCAAACATATCAAAGATATCCTCAAAGCCACCGCTTGAGAATCCTCCCCTGACCAAATCCAGCATTTGGATCTACACCTGCATGTCCGAAGCGATCATACTTTTCCTTCTTCTCAGCATCTGAAAGAACAGCGTATGCTTCGTTTATTTCCTTGAATTTTTCTTCTGCAGCCTTATCGTCAGGATTTCTATCAGGATGATACTTCATTGCCAGCTTTCGGAATGCTTTTTTTATCTCATCATCTGAGGCTCCCTTTTGTAACCCCAGGACCTCATAGTAATCTCTTTTTTCTGCCATATTCTCACCTATATTAACCGCAAACGAGGATTTGCTCTGAAGCAAATCCTCTTGCGAGTCAAGCTAAATCTTTCCTTTATTTATTCTCATCATCTACAACAGTGTAATCTGCATCAACTACATTGTCGTCTGCTGCGCCTGCTGCATCTGCACCTGCGCTCTGACCTGCTCCACCCATGCCTGACATGTCTGGGCCAGCTTCAGCGCCTACCTGCTGATATAGCTTTGTTGAAACTTCAGTGAACTTAGCTGAAAGTGCTTCTGACTTAGCCTTGATGTCCTCTTCATTGTTAGCCTCAAGAGCCTTCTTTAGCTCCTCGTTAGCTTCCTTGATAGCTGATTCATCTGCTGCATCAATCTTTCCTTCTAGATCCTTTAGGGACTTCTCTGTCTGGTATACAAGAGCCTCAGCCTGGTTTCTATTCTCGATAGCTTCCTTCTTCTTCTTATCCTCAGCAGCATAAGCTTCTGCTTCTCTTACCTTAGCCTGGATTTCTTCCTCTGAAAGCTTTGTTGATGATGTGATTGTAATCTTCTGCTCCTTACCTGTTCCAAGGTCCTTAGCGCTTACATTTACAATGCCGTTAGCATCGATATCAAATGTAACCTCAATCTGTGGAATTCCACGTGGAGCTGGAGCGATTCCTGTAAGCTGGAACTGTCCTAGTGAGATATTATCTGCTGCCATTTCTCTTTCACCCTGCATTACGTGGATGTCTACAGCTGTCTGGTTGTCTGCAGCTGTTGAGAATACCTGGCTCTTCTTTGTTGGGATTGTTGTATTTCTCTCGATTAGCTTGTTGCAACTCCGCCAAGTGTCTCGATTGAAAGTGAAAGTGGTGTTACGTCTAGTAGAAGAACGTCGTTAACCTCACCTGTCAAAACACCAGCCTGGATAGCAGCACCGATTGCTACGCACTCATCTGGGTTAATTCCCTTGAATGGCTCTTTACCTGTAACTCTCTTTACAGCTTCCTGTACAGCTGGAATTCTTGTTGAACCACCTACTAGGATTACCTTCTCAATATCGCTGTTTGTAACGCCAGCATCTTCCATAGCCTTCTTCATAGGTGCAACTGACTTTTCAACTAAGTCTGCAGTTAGCTGTTCAAATTTAGCTCTTGAAAGGTCCATGTTTAGGTGAAGTGGTCCATCTGCTGTAACTGTGATAAATGGCAAGTTAATATTTGTTGTCTGAGCACTTGAAAGCTCCTTCTTTGCCTTCTCAGCTGCTTCCTTTAGTCTCTGAAGTGCCATCTTATCAGCTCTAAGGTCCACACCGTTTTCCTGTGCGAATGTATCTGCAAGATATGTAACAATCTTGTTATCAAAGTCGTCACCACCTAGCATTGTGTCACCATTTGTTGCTAGTACTTCGAATACGCCATCACCAAGTTCTAGAATTGATACGTCGAATGTACCACCACCCAAGTCATATACTAGAATCTTGTGTGTTCCTTCTTCCTTATCTAGACCATATGCTAAAGATGCTGCTGTTGGCTCGTTAATGATTCTCTTTACATCAAGACCAGCAATCTTACCAGCATCCTTTGTTGCCTGCTTCTGAGCATCTGAGAAGTAAGCTGGAACTGTGATTACAGCTTCATTAACCTTCTCACCTAGATAGCTCTCAGCATCAGCCTTTAGCTTAGCGAGAATCATAGCACTGATGTCCTGTGGTGTGTACTTTTTGTCATCGATTGTAACTGTGTAGTCCTCACCCATGTGTCTTTTGATTGAAGTAATTGTTCTTTCTGGGTTTGTTACAGCCTGTCTCTTAGCTGTCTCACCTACAAGTCTTTCGCCGTTCTTTGCGAAGCCTACAATAGATGGTGTAGTTCTGTTACCCTCTGCATTTGCAATTACTACTGGTTCGCCACCTTCCATTACAGCAACGCAGCTATTTGTTGTTCCTAAATCTATTCCTATTACCTTTGCCATATCAAATTCCTCCTAAATATACTTAATTTATTTGCACTAATTACTAGTTATTTACCTTTACCATTGCAGTTCTAATAACCTTACCGTTAAGCGTGTATCCCTTCTGCATTACATCCGTAACCTTGCCGCTCTCATATTGTGGATCATCACCAGTCAAAACAGCATTATGGAAGTTCGGATCAAAATCCGCTCCTAGAGCCTGAATTTCCTCAAGTCCAGCCTTGTTTAGCTTATCTAGCATCTGCTTGAAAATCATCTGCATTCCGGTCACAAAGCCTTCGTCATCTGTATCATGCTGAAGCGCTCTCTCAAAGTTATCCAAAACCTCTAGAAGACTCAATACGAGATTCTCATTCGCGTAGCTTCTGAGGTCATCCTTCTCTTTGGAGACTCTCTTCTTATAGTTCTGAAACTCTGCCATGAGTCTGACATATTTGTTTGCCATATCATCGTCAGCATTTTCTTCTTCCTTAGCTACAAGCTCTTCCTCAGCTTCTTCTGGCTTATCTAGATCCTCAGCCTTATCCTCGCAAGCCTTGCATTCCTCATCCTTGAGCTCGCAAGCCTCTGCGTTCATCTTCTCCTTATTCGCCACTATCGTGTCCTCCCTCTTCTAACTGAAAGCTCTGATTCAAATTATCGGTCAGATACTCCATTATCGAAGTTATTTTGTCATATCTCATTCGCTTAGGGCCGATTACACCAATCTTACCCACTTGCTTACCGTCCACACTATATGTGGCTGTTATCATAGAGTAATCATTCATCTGCTCATCCATATTCTCTTCACCTATGGTTACTATCATACCCTTATCACGGTTTATGACAGTCTTGATAAACTCATCCTTATGACTAAATAAATTGAAGAAGCTCTTAGCACGCTCTATATCGTTATACTCTGGAAGGTCAAATATATTGGTCATACCATCCATGTATAGCTGAACATTTAGCATCTCCTCAAGAGTCTTAAGGAAGTCTGGCATGATATCCTGCTCAAGCTTATCCATAGCTTCGACATCGTTGTGGAAGCACTCGATTATGTTACTGTCAGTACATCCGTAAGTGTTCTTCCTCTATACTTGTATGTCATCGACTTAGCTAGCAGCTGCAAATTATCATTGCTGCATGGCGAATCTAGCTTGAGCGCCGTATTGCTAACCTTGCCTGTATCTGAAACTATCATCATCACAACCGTGCGTTCATCGACTGGCAAGAGATTTACGAACTTGATTGTGTCATCAGCCGCCGTAGGCGTTACTGCAAATGATGTCAAATTCGTAATCTTAGAAAGAATCTTTGCCGCATGCTCTATAGTCCTATCAAACTCTCTGATATTAGCCTGAAGCTCACGTGAGATTTCTCTCTTCTCATCTAATGTAAGTTCCTGTCTCTCCATCATCTGGTTTACGTAAAGGCGATATGCCTTATCCGAAGGAACTCTACCTGCCGATGTATGTGGATGCGTCAAATAACCCATCTCCTCAAGGTCGCTCATCTCGTTTCTGATTGTCGCAGGACTGATGCCAAGTTCAAACTTACGAGATAGAGCTCTTGATCCAACAGGTTCAGCAGATTTAACATAATCGTTGATAATAGCATGTAAAATCTTTAGCTTTCTCTCTGTCATCTCCATCTGCATCATCTCCATTCAGTAACAAGCACACTCCGTGCCTGCTGCCTTAACTCTAACCAATCTTTCTTATTAGCACTCATTGTGTTCGAGTGCTAATCACTATATATAATTTACTCCTTATCTCATAGATTGTCAACACCTATTTGCAAATAAATTTATTTTTTTCTTGTGTTTTTTTAGTATGCCAAATTTGTTGAATTTGTGTTGGATTACGCTAATCAAACCTGCACTTTTTGGCATAAAAAAATAAGCAGGTATGTCAGTCCACATCTGCTTATCATCTTCATATATTCTATCTGTTCCAGCCCATGGTTCTATTGACTGCATCGTGCCAGCCTTCAAGTCTGTAATCACGGCCTTCCTTGTCCATCTTAGGCGAGAAAACCTTGTCTATCTTCCAGTTGTTTCTAATATCCTCTGTATCCTTCCAATATCCTGTTGCAAGTCCTGCAAGATACGCAGCTCCAAGAGAGGTAGTCTCTATACCCTTAGGTCTTACAACATCTGCTACGAGAATATCTGACTGAAACTGCAGCAGGAAGTCATTTGCCGATGCTCCACCATCAACTCTGAGGACATGAATATCGCGACCTAGATCAGAAGACATTGCCGCTATAAGATCGTAGCACTGATATGCAATAGACTCAAGCGCTGCGCGCACTATGTGATATTTGTTTGCACCTCTAGTAAGTCCGAAGATTGTGCCCTTTGCTCTAGCGTCCCAGTAAGGAGCTCCAAGTCCAACAAATGCAGGAACTATGTAAACACCGTTGCAGTTTTCGACCTTGCGAGCCATTTTTTCGCTGTCTGAAGCTTTTTTGAGAAGCCCTAGTTCATCCCTCAGCCACTGAATAACCGCGCCACAGATGAAAACTGAGCCTTCTAGAGCATAAGTAATCTTACCATCTATGCCATAGGCTATAGTAGTGAGGAGGCCGTTCTTTGATTTAATCGGCTCATCTCCCGTGTTCATAAGAAGGAAGCATCCTGTTCCATATGTACTCTTAACAGTTCCCTTCTCAAAACAAATCTGTCCAAATAGAGCTGCCTGCTGGTCTCCTGCTGCACCAGCTATTTTGATAGGTCCACCTCCAAAGAGCTCATCTGTGGTTTCTCCATAGACCTTGCTCGAATCACAGACCTCAGGAAGCATAGACTTAGGTATATTGAGAATCTCAAGGATTTCATCGTCCCACTCAAGAGTGTGTATGTTGAACATCATGGTTCTTGAAGCATTTGAGTAGTCAGTGACATGAGCCTTTCCACCCGTCATCTTCCAGATAAGCCATGTGTCCACAGTTCCAAATAAGAGCTTGCCCTGCTCTGCTAAATCTCTTGCACCCTCGACATTTTCTAATATCCAGCGAAGCTTTGTCGCGCTGAAATAAGGATCGATAAGAAGTCCAGTCTTATCCCTAAACATTTCATCAAGTCCCTGCGCCTTTAGGCTCTCGCAGTAGTCTGCCGTTCTACGACACTGCCAAACTATGGCATTATATATAGGCTCACCCGTTTCTTTGTTCCATACGATGGTGGTCTCTCTTTGATTGGTGATACCTATAGCATCGATATCCTTGTACGTGAGTCTTGCCTTAAGCATGGCCTCGTAGGCAACTGTCATCTGCGATGACCAGATTTCGTTTGCTTCATGCTCAACCCAGCCCTGCTTGGGGTAATGCTGTTTAAATTCTAGCTGTGCAGAACTCATCTGCTTGCCAGTTCTATCATATATGATGCAGCGCGAGCTCGTTGTTCCCTGGTCTAGCGCCATAATAAACTTTTCCATTATTACCTCCACACAAGTAGATCAAAGGATCTACACAAATATCGCCATTATTTTGTTCGAAATATCAAAGCCTCTCTCACTGAGCCTAAGGTCGTTTTCGTCCTCTATTAAATCGCCACTTTCTATAAAGGGCTCTATCTCGTCTCTTCTGCCAGCGTAGACATCTGCAAAACGCTTACCAAATAACTGCTCAAATTCATCAAAGCTTATACCAGCAGTGCGTCTTAGCCCAAGAAACACAAACTCAGAAGCCGTATCCATAAAGTCATTCACATGAAACTCGCTATATTTGTACTTTGCAAAATCAGCATCAGAAGACTCTATCATATTCCTCGTCTTGCTATTCTTTAGAAAATCTCTTTCCATCAAAACGCCCTTGTCATAGCCTTCATCAGTTGCATTTGTAAATCTCACACCATCTATATAAGATGAAGCACTTTTACCAAAGCCTAGGTAGTCTGATAAGGACCAGTACTTGAGATTGTGTCTGCACTCAAAACCCGGCTTTGCTGCATTTGATATCTCGTAGTGCTCATATCCAGAAGACTTAAGGCACTCTATTGCCCTGTGATACATCTTCCTATCTGCTTCATCTGTGACCTCTGCAAATACACCATTCTTATACATATCATAAAGTGGAGTTTCCTCCTCTATCTGAAGACTGTAAAAAGATATGTGCTCAGGTGAAAGCTCAAGCATCTGATTTAGCGTGTCCTGCCAGACATCCTCGTCTGCACCAGGTACAGAGAACATCAAATCGAGATTTATATTATCAAAGCCAGCTGCCCTTGCAGCTGCAAAGCTTTCGCGTGCATCCTTTGATCTATGAATCCTGCCAAGCGTCTTGAGCACATCGTCTGAAAAAGACTGACATCCCATGGAAAGTCTGTTGAAGCCTGCATCGTGAAGCTTTGATAAATATGCCTCGCTTACCGCTCCAGGATTTGCCTCGAGTGTTATTTCGCAGTCATCTGTCACATCAAAGAAACTTCTTATTGCATCTAGTACTTCTATCAGACTCTCTGCCTTTAGCGTGCTTGGAGTTCCTCCACCAAAGAAAATGCTATCCACCTTGCGATCAGGTCTTTTGGCACTTTCTATCTCCTGCACGAGAAGATTTACGTAGGAACTTTCCTCTTCAGTGCTGGGCCTTCCTGCTGCAGAATAAAATCCGCAGTATATGCACTTACTTATACAGAAAGGGATATGTACATATATCCCTAGTCCTGCATCTATATTATTTGTCGTCATCATATTTAGAACCGCTGTGAAGGCTTCCTGAGGCACCTCTACCTTACCGAACTGGCGCATTCTCTTCTTACCTTCCTTCTGCTTCTCGAGGAGCTTCTTCTTACGCGATATGTCTCCGCCGTAGCACTTTGCGATTACGTCCTTACGGTAGGCTCTTACCGTCTCTCTTGCGATAACCTTCTGACCTATGGCAGCCTGAATAGGAACTTCAAACTGGTGCATAGGAATAACTTCCTTGAGCTTCTTGCAAACGAATCTTCCTCTATCGTAGGCAGCGCTCTCGTGAACTATCATGGAGAAGGCATCGACTAAGTCCTTGTTTAGCAGAACATCCATCTTAACAAGCGAGGACTTCTGATACTTGATGAACTCGTAGTCGAGCGAGCCGTAGCCCCTTGTCTTTGATTTTAGGGCATCAAAGAAATCATATATAACCTCATTAAGCGGAAGCTCATAGTGGAGCTGAACTCTATCCTGAGCGATATATTCCATATGTAGCATAGTACCACGCTTCTTCTGGCAAAGTTCCATGATTGTGCCAACATATTCCTTAGGCGTCATAATGTCAGCCTTAACTATAGGCTCCTCTATATGGTCTATCTCCGTCTGAGGCGGCAGGTTAGTCGGATTCTGTATCATCTGAACGCTGCCGTCGTTCATAACAACCTTATATACTACGCTAGGCGAAGTCGTGATTACTCCAAGGTCAAACTCTCTCTCGAGTCTTTCTACGATTATCTCCATGTGGAGAAGTCCAAGGAATCCGCATCTGAAACCAAAGCCCAAAGCAGTAGATGTCTCTGGCTCAAAAACAAAGGCTGCATCGTTTACCTGAAGCTTCTCAAGTGCATCCTTGACGCTCTCGTACTTCTCTCCCTCTGCAGGATAGATACCGCAGTAAACCATGGACTGAACCTTCTTATATCCTGGAAGCACCTCATCAGCAGGATCCTGAGCAAGCGTCACAGTATCACCTACTCTAGCATCCTTAACCTGCTTGATGCTCGCGCAGATATATCCTACCTCGCCAGCTCTCAAATACTTAGTTGGAACGTGAGAAGGTGCCATAATGCCAACCTCAGTTACCTCGTACTTCTTCTTTGTATTCATCAAAAGGATATTGTCTCCAACTCCTACATGACCATCAACTATACGAGTGTAGATAACAACACCCTTATAGTTATCGTATACGGAGTCGAAAATCAAAGCCTTAAGCTTACCATCTGGATTACCGCTAGGTGCCGGAATAGACTTAACCACAGCCTCAAGAAGGTCGGTGATACCAATGCCTTCCTTTGCAGATACAAGCGGAGCCTCTGAAGCATCTATGCCTATCATCTCCTCTATCTCTTCCTTTACCTCATCAGGTCTTGAACTAGCTAGGTCTATCTTATTTAGGACAGGAACTATCTCAAGGTCCTCATCAAGTGCAAGATAAACATTTGCCATTGTCTGAGCCTCAACCCCCTGAGTTGAGTCTACGACAAGAACCGCACCTTCACAAGCCGCAAGGCTTCTTGAAACCTCGTAGTTAAAGTCGACGTGACCTGGTGTGTCTATCAAATTGAATATGTACTCATTGCCATCTTCTGCCTTGTAAACAAGCCTCGTTGTCTGAAGCTTGATAGTTATACCACGTTCCCTCTCAAGATCCATGTTATCAAGGAACTGCTCCTTCATGTCTCTGTGAGCAACAAGACCTGTGTTTTCGATAATTCTATCTGCTAGAGTAGACTTACCATGATCTATATGAGCTATAATGCTAAAATTTCTAATATACTTCTGATAATCTTTATTTTCCATGCTTACCTCACGCATCATTAATACCTATATTTTACAGTAAAAGCAGATGCTGTTCAATAAAAAAACATAGCCGAGTTATCGGCTATGTTTAAAAACATTTTTGGCTAGTTCTTACTTAGAAGTGAATTCCTTCTTTGTGATTACCTTACCTGATGCATCCTGGTACTCAACAGCAACTGTGATTCCCTTGATCTTTGTCTTTGTCTCCATCTCAGCTGCTAGGTTCTGGAATGTAGCCTTTGCACTCTCTAGAGCTGTGTCTAGCTGAGTACCCATCTGCTTGATCTGGTCATCTGTCATTGTTTCCTTGTACTTGTAGATGTATGTTAGAGTATTATCCTTAACTGTGATCTCTAGACCATTCTGCTGTGCAACATTCTTAATCTCTGAGTCTAGCTTTGAATCGCTCTTAACATACTCTTCTAGTGTCTTGCTTCCGCAAGCAGCTAGTGCTAGTGCTGAAATTGTCATAACAGCTACCATTAGCAATGCAAAAAATCTCTTATTTTTCATATCTTTCCTCTTTCCTCTCTAAAATTCTTGTGAGTTTATGAAAATAAAAATCCACCTAGATTATTCTACATTATGAAAGCTAAGTCGTCAATTATATTTCTTCATAAATCTCGAAAATAGTTAAAAAAATATTGAAATTTACTACTTTATAGCATCAAAGCCCTTCTGTAAATCCTCAAGAATATCGTCTATGCTTTCTAGTCCAACTGAGAGTCTAACCATGCCTGGATTGATTCCAGCTTCGGCAAGCTGCTCGTCAGAAAGCTGTCTGTGAGTTTCGCTTGCTGGATGAAGCACGCAGGTTCTGATATCAGCTACATGAACCTCATTTGATGCTAGCTCTAGAGAATCCATGAACTTCATTGCAGTGTCTCTTCCACCTTTGATTACGAATGAAATTACACCGCTTGCACCCTTTAGATACTTCTTGTATAGCTCGTGATATTTATCGCTCTCTAGCGCTGGGTAGCTTACGCTCTCAACTAGATCGTTCTTTTCTAGATACTTTGCAACTGCTAAAGCGTTCTCGCAGTATCTTTCCATTCTGAGGTGAAGTGTCTCAAGTCCTAGGTTTAGAAGGAATGCTGAGTGAGCTGCTGGATATGCACCAAAGTCACGCATTAGCTGCATTCTTGCCTTTAGTATGTATGCCAGATTTCCATATTTCTCCACATATCTTAATCCGTGATATGAGTCGTCTGGCTCTGTTAAATCAGGGAAGTTTCCGTTAGCCCAGTCGAATTTACCGCTGTCTACGATGATTCCTCCACCCTGTACTGCATGTCCGTCCATGTACTTTGTTGTCGAATGAGTAACGATGTCTGCACCAAACTCAATAGGCTTGCAGAGCATAGGTGTAGCAAAGGTGTTATCGATTACAAGAGGAATCTTGTGCTTATGAGCAATATTCGCAAATCTCTCAATATCAAATACGCTAATTGCTGGGTTAGCAATAGTCTCACCGAATACTAGCTTTGTATTTGGCTGGATCTTAGCTTCGATTTCCTCATCGCTAGCATCTGTAGATACAAATGTGCAGTCTATTCCTAGCTTCTTAAGCGTTACATTGAAAAGATTATATGTTCCTCCGTAGATCTGAGCAACGCTGAGAATGTGATCTCCTGCCTTACAGATATTCATTACGGCGAACATGTTTGCTGCCTGTCCAGAGCTTGTGCACATAGCTGCAATTCCACCCTCTAGATCAGCTATCTTTTCTTCAACTGCCATTACTGTTGGATTTGCAAATCTTGAATAGATTAAAGCCTTGGTTGGATCATCAAATACGTCTGCAACATCCTGTGTCGAATCAAATACATAGGTTGTGCTATGCACGATAGGGAGTACGCGCGGCTCTGAATTCTTTGGTTTATAGCCTGAGTGCAGGCATTTTGTTTCGTCTTTCATAAAAGTCCCCCTTTGTTTTTCATCTTGCGATGTTCTTAGTTATATCATATCTTTTCTATTACAAAATTATTTGCTTACTGCAACCTGTAAAACACTATTTGCAACTGGAAGCGCCGTGTAGTATGCTTCGCCAGAGTTCTCTAGGCAAACTATAAATGCATAAGGATGATTCTCATCCTTTAGGAATCCAGCAAACCATCCGTAAGGCTTCTTTCCTGCAGACTCTGCAGTTCCAGTCTTAGCATATACATCTAGATTTGGTAGGTTAGAATCTCCAAGATAGGCTTTTTCTACAGTTTTCTTCATCATATCAGAAAGAATTTCGGATGTAGATTCATCTATCATCTGATTTGTCATCTTGGTTATTCTGAAGTCACTCATCAAAATATGAGGAATGGCAGCCTTTCCACCATTTGCAATAGCTCCCATATATACCATCATAGAGCATGGGTTCACAAGGTCATGATACTGGCCTACCCCAGACCATCCTAGGTTTAGCTCAGAATCCTTAGGAAAATCAAAGCTTCCCTTTACATTTCTGATTCCATCAATATTGTATGATTTGGTAAGTCCAAGCCTGTTTACATAGTCTTTCATGACATCTGGTCCCATTTCATCAGCTAGGACCGAAAAGGCACCGTTGCAGGACTGAAGTAGCGCACCTCCAAGGTCAACATGTCCGTGTGGATATGCACAGTTTAAATCTTCACCGTGGATGACTCTAGTTCCATCGCACTCGTAGCTGAAGTTTTGATAGTCTGTGTTTTCAATTGCTGCTGCCGCAGTAACCGTTTTGAAAATCGAGCCTGGCGGTAGCTTTGATGAAAGAAATCTATTCAAATATAGACCAGACTGGTCGTCTGCCGAAACGCTTGGCTCATTCTCAGGATCAAATGTAGGTGTGCTCACCATACATATAATTTCACCCGTCTTATAGTTGTAGATTCCAATACATCCAGCATCGTATTTGGATAGCTGCCTATAGGCCTCCTTGCACACATCGGCATCTAGGGTGAGCTTAAGGTCCTCGTTTTTGCCCTTTAGCTTATATGTACCCGTCAAAAGATTATATCCTATGAGCTTATCCTTATATGCGCTGAGTGCAGATGTTGAAATTTTACCGTTCACATCGCCTACAGCATGGACTGTTGCCTCTCTTATTTCGGGATCGTCGTTGTATTTTATTTCGCCGCCCCCACTCTTTGCTAGGAGAACATCATTTCTGTCATAGATGGCTCCACTTTTGAGGACCCCGTTTTCATATATGCTTCTATTTCCGTAAAATGTCGCCCACTTGCTTCCATATTTGACAAAGCGGAACACAAATACTCCTGTACCGATTATCAAAATAGCTGCAAGTGCTAAACAGATTATCGATCTAACTTCTAGTTTTCTCATGCAATCGCCTCCTCACTTGATACCGCAATGCTCGCATTTGCTCTAGTGTCTGAAGCCTTCAGGAAGGCTAAAAGTCCCCAAGATGCAACCATGCTAGTTCCTCCATTTGATAGGAATGGGAAGGTGACACCAGTAAGCGGGAATAGATCTACTGATCCAAATACATTTAGCATTGTCTGGAATATGAATAGCGACATCGCAGAGCAGGCAGCTATCGTATAGAAGGTCGACCTGCCACTCCAAATCGAGCGAATCGCAAATAGCGAAAGCGTTACTATAGCAAGGATTGCAAGTACCGCGATTATGAGTCCCCATTCCTCGGTAATGAATCCAAAGACTAGGTCAGTTTCAGAAGCTGGTATGGTTTTTAGCCAGCCATCTCCGGCACCTACTCCTATGAGTCCTCCGCTTGATGCAGCTGACATGGTTCTAGTCTGCTGGTAGCCCATCTCATCAGCATATTCCCAAACATGTCCCCATGCCGAAAATCTTGCAGCAACATATGCCTTAAACTTGAGAACCATGAGTCCTCCAACAAAGGCAACACCGACAATCAAAATGAGCTTTGTGAAGTCACCGCTTCGCAGAAATGAAATAACCAAAAAGCTAACGAAGAATATCAAAGCCGTACCGAAGTCACCCATCAGTGCAAGACAAATGAAGCAGAATCCTGAAAACAGCATGAATATCAAAGAGTTTTTCTTCTCCATCAGCTCATCTAGCGACGCTGCACCTACCCAGATGAAGGCTAGCTTAACTATCTCAGACGGCTGTACTGAAAGTCCTCTATGCTTACCCAGTTGGCAGCACCGAACTTTGTTGTACCTAAAAGCAGGTTAAAAATCAGCATGGCTGCAGCTCCTGCGTAGAGGTATTTTTTGATAGCCTTACTTCTATCTAGATTTCTAAGAACCGTGCACATTCCAACAAATAGGAGCACTCCAAAAACTATAGCTATGAACTGCTTGAGCACTGATTGTGGAAATTTACTTGCCGTGACCGCAAGACTTAGAGTTGACAAGAAAAATGCTATCGTCTCCATCTCAAAACTCTTTCTCTTGAGCATTCTCATGGAGATAACATAAACCCACATAAGTATGCATAGACCCGCAAATGCTACTGCAATCTGGCTTGTATATGATTCTCCTAGCGATATATCTAGCTGAATCACTGTCATTAGCTGAAATAGTGTCAGCATCAAAAGCGATGACCATGGCGATAGAAGGAAGGTTTCTTCCTTTCTGAGTTTCTCGTTGTTTCTCTTCTCCTCAAGGCTTATTGGAAGAAGTGTACATGTGCTTTGGCCGATGAGAATGCTATCACCTGGCTCTATAGGATACTTCTTGCCCTTGGTGAGTCTTTTTCCGGCACAGATACTACCGTTGCTCGATCCAAGATCCATATATGACCACCTTCCCTCAGCGTCCCTGCTGAGCGTACCGTGGCTTCGTGAAGCTGCACCGTCTTTTAGCACTAGATCGCAGCTCTTTGATCTTCCTATTAGGTTTTCCCAGTGAGTTATCGGATAGGCTATGCGATCGTTGACATTGAAATATGCCCACACCTCATTAGGGACTCCTGCTTCGCAAGAGTGAAACTATGGATTTAATCAAGATGAAAAGTGAGAGAATTATAAACACCCACCTTGCGATGGCCGTGTAAAGCAGGCCGTAACCGTCTGAGAGCGTAAAAAGCTCTTTAAACAGGTTGAATATGCCTATGAAAAACTCTCCTATTTTCGATAAAATGTTTTGTATAACTGACATTTTAATCCCTCAAAATTCGACTATAACTAAACGGCGAATCCGCCATCTACTCCGAGCACCTGCCCGTTTATGAAACTAGCCTTATCGCTAGCTAGGTAATAGACTGCCTCTGCAACCTCTTCAGGAAGCCCTATTCTTCCTAGCGGAGTTTCCTCTGCTAAGGCAGACATATCGGCCTCGCTATATTCGCTGTTCATTTCGGTTGCAATAACTCCTGGCGATACGACATTCACCCTTATTCCCGAAGGTCCAAGCTCTGCTGCAAGGCTCCTAGCAAATCCAATTATTCCTGCCTTTGTAGCCGCATAGACGCTCTCGCAAGAAGCTGCTCTCTGACCCCACATAGATGAGATCATGACAATGCTTCCCTTCTTTGCCTCGACCATGTGTGCTACAGCTTACGACTCACATTTATGGTTCCAACTAGGTTAATACCTATGAGATTATCTACATCCTCATCGCTCATATCTGTTATGAGTCCCGAAGCTGAAATTCCTGCGTTGCAGACCACTACATCAAAGCTAGGTATTCCAAAATATGTTCTAGCCTGATCAAAGGTCTTTTCTATTTGCTTAGCATCTGAAACATCAGCTTTAATTGCAAGAGCTGAAGTCTTAGCTGCAAGCTTTTGCGCCGCCTTATCATCGCTTCCGTATGCGAAGGCTACAGAAAATCCATTCTTAGAAAAGAGCTCTACGCAGGCTGCTCCGATTCCCCTCGATCCTCCTGTGATAAAAACACTTTTCTCATCTATACCTCCTTTAGCTTGCTGACCTCTTTAATCAGTCCACTTACAAGCCTTTCAAACTTGTGAGCTACCTTATCTGCGGTAATCTGCACCTCTGAGTGAGTTAGCGGCTGGTCCAGTATTCCTGCTGCCATATTGCTTATGCACGAAATTCCGCAGACCCTAAGACCCATGTGATGAGCTGCAATTGCCTCAACTACTGTGCTCATTCCCACAGCTGATGCTCCAAGCGTTCTAAACATCTTAATCTCTGTTGGTGTCTCAAACTGAGGACCGCTAGTCTGAAGGTATGTTCCCTCTTTGATGTCTATGCCTTCGCTTGAAGCTGCTCTTCTTATGCATTCGCAAAGCTTCAAATCGTAGACCCTGCTCATATCAGGAAATCTAACACCGAGTTCCTCTATGTTTTCTCCAATCAAAGGACTTCTGATGAAGCTTGAGATATGGTCTTCAATCAGCATTAGGTCACCTGGCTCAAAATCTAAATCAATTCCTCCAGCGGCGTTTGTCAAAAGAATATACTTAGCGCCTAGAAGTCCCATCGTCCTTATCGGAAGAACGACATCGTCTATTGCATAGCCCTCGTAAAAATGCACCCTGCCCTTCATTGCAACTATTGGAACGCCTTCAACATATCCAAATAAAAACCTTCCGTCATGTCCTTGAACAGTGGACACGGGAAAACCATCAATTTCGCTATATGGAATTTCACAAACGACTTCCATCTTTGATGCATAGCCTCCGAGTCCAGAACCCAAAACCACAGCCATAAGTGGCTCAAAATCCGTTTTGCTTCTAATCTGCTCTAGGCAATGATTTATCTTCTCAAATTCTTTGTTCATGATATACGCCTCCACATTGAATTATACCCCCAAGACATAGTTTTTTAAATAGCTAGATTGAAAAGCTCATCAAATTTACATATAATGTGTATAGCATATATTTATATTAAAAATATAAAACATACACAAATAATGGATATAGGAAAGGAAGAAACATGGAAACCAAAAACTTATGGCCAACATATACAGAAAGTGACCTGAAGAAGCTTAACGAGCTTTCAGAGGAATACAAGGACTTCATATCTAGAGCAAAAGACAGAGCGCCTCTGCGTTTCAGAAGCTATCAAAATGGCAGAAGCAAGAGGATATGTAGATATTAAGACTTTGATCAAAGAAGGAAAAGAAGCTAAAGACTGGTGACAAGTTCTATGCACAGCATATGAACAAAACTATGATTCTTGGAATCATCGGTAAGGATAGCATTGAAAACGGTACAAATATTCTCGGCGCACACATCGACTCACCACGCCTTGACATCAAGCAGAATCCTCTTTATGAGAGCTCAGAATTCGTATATCTAGACACTCACTACTACGGTGGAATCAAGAAATATCAGTGGGTTACAATTCCACTAGCTCTATACGGAGTTGTAGCAAAGAAGGATGGCACTGTTATCGATATCGCAGTTGGTGATGATGAAAACGATCCAGTCTTCTCAGTTACAGACCTTCTCGTTCACCTTTCATCACAGCAGATGACAAAGAAGGCAAATGTTGTCATCGAAGGCGAAGCGCTAGATGTGCTCCTCGGAAGCAAGCCTTTAGATGCTGGAGATTCAGACGACAAGGAAGCAACAAAGGACAGAGTTAAGGCTGGAATCCTTGCAATACTAAAAGAGAAATATAACTTCGAAGAAGACGACTTCCTATCTGCTGAGATTGAAGTTGTTCCTGCCGGAAAAGCAAGAGACCTAGGCTTTGATAGAGCTATGGTTATCGGCTACGGACACGATGACCGTATCTGCGCATACACATCGCTTGCTGCAATCTTAGACAGTGAAGCTCAGGACAGAACATCTCTTTGCATCCTTTCAGATAAGGAAGAGATTGGAAGCGTTGGCGCAACAGGAATGAAGTCACACTTCTTTGAGGATACATTTGCGGAGATAATGGAGCTTTGCGGAGAGTTCTCAGAGCTTAAGCTACGCCGTGCACTTAAGAATTCATGTGCACTTTCATCTGATGTAAGCGCAGGCTTTGACCCTACATACGAGAGCGTTTTTGAGCGCAAGAACACTGCTTACTGCGGACATGGTATCACATTCAACAAGTACACAGGCTCAGGCGGAAAGTACGATTCTAACGATGCTAGCGCTGAGTTCATGGCAAAGATTCGCCAGATTCTCGACGATGCAAAGGTAGGTTTTCAGACTGCTGAGCTCGGAAAGGTTGACGCTGGTGGCGGTGGAACAATTGCCTACATTCTAGCAAACTACGGAATGAACGTAATTGACAGCGGTGTTGCCGTTCTTTGCATGCACAGCCCATGGGAAATCGCAAGCAAGGCAGATATCTACGAAGCATATAAGTGTTACAAAGTATTCCTTAAGGATATGACAGTTATTGGTTAAGCATCAAAAGTGGATTGAGCTATGCTAAGTTGAAATATGGCATTAGCTAAATCAGGTAAATTAAATCGTTGCAGTGTCTCAGTTTAAAGAGATTCTGCAACGATATTTTTGTTTTTGTATTTTGATTAGTGATTTAGCAAAGCCTAAAATCAATCGTTCCAATAAGCGTATCCACCTTTGTACAAACGACATTTACACTATCGCCAAGCCTGAATTCTCTTCCGTGATTGCTTCCAACTAGCCTATAATTTTCCTGATCGAACTCATAGTAATCATCTATCAAAGTGTCTAGCCTTACAAGACCTTCAACGGTGTTAGGAAGCTGTACGAAGATACCAAAGCTCGTTATTCCACTGATTATGCCCTGCTCCTCGTAGCCAACCCAGCGCTCCATGTACTGAGCCTTCTTCAGTCTTTCTAGCTCACGCTCCATGGATATAGCTTTGCGCTCAGTCTCAGATACAATGTCAGAAACCTTCTTGGCCTTTTCGCGATATTTTGATAGCTGCTCATCGCTGAATTCCTCATGCATTTGATGCTTAATCATTCTATGAATCCAAAGGTCTGCATATCTTCTTATCGGCGATGTAAAATGGCAGTACTGCTTGAAAGCAAGCCCGTAGTGTCCAAGGCACTCTGGTGAATAGAAGGCCTTTTGCATACTTCTGACCATAACTGCGCTGACAAGAGAAAGCTTTCCGTCCTTATCTGCCTCATCAAGCAAGTTCCTCAAAGCCAAAGGATGAATATTACCCTCGTTTAGCGGAAGCGATAGCCCTATGCCCTTTAGGAAGGCTTTGAGCTCCATCACCTTCTCTGGAAGCGGCTTTTCGTGTACTCTGTAAATGAATGGATATTCCATCCAGAAATAATGTTCTGCTACTGTTCTATTTGCAATGAGCATGAACTCTTCTATTAACCTATTTGCCGTGCGTCTTTCGCTTAAGAATATGTCTACCGGAACTCCATCCTTATCGATTTCAAACTCAGCCTCATCTATATCAAAATCAATACTTCCAAGCTCTTCTCTTGCCTTTCTCAGGCAGCTAGCTAGCTCCTCCATCTCCTTGAGCATTTCTGCGTGGGCTGAAACCTTGGCAGTCTCTTTTCCATTCTCCAAAAAATCCGAAACCTCATCGTAGACAAGCCTTGTACTTGACTTGATTACGGATTCGCTTATTTTGTATTCGAGCACTTTACCACTCTTATCAATTTCCATTATGCAGCTCAGCGTAAGCCTATCCTCGCCTTCGTTCAAGCTACAAAGCTTATTGGAGAGCAAAACAGGAAGCATAGGCACGACATAATCTATCAAATAGATGCTGTTACCCCTGCTCAGAGCCTCTGCATCAAGAGCCATACCCTCTCTTACAAACTCGCTGACATCAGCTATATGAACTCCAAGAACATAGTTTCCTTTTTCGTTTTTTTCTTAAGCGAAACGGCATCATCAAGGTCCTTGGAATACGCACCATCAATGGTTACTATTTCCTCTTTTCTAAGATCTAGTCTTTGTTTTTTGTCTGTATACTCAAGCACGAGGTTTGCAACCTTCTTCGTCTCGTTCTCTATTTCCTTGCTAAATTCTGCATTAACTCCGTGTTCAAATATTAAAGCTTTGATGTCCCTATCTGAGTCATTCTTTCTTGCAATAATCTTGAGAACATCTCCCTCGGCAAGTCTATCATCCTGAGGATATTTCCTAATTCTAACGAGGAGCTTATCTCCATCTTTTGCGCCATTAAGCCATTTGCTCGGGATAAAAACATCCTCCTTGATGCGTTTTTTTCCATAGGAATTAGAAAGCCATTCTTCCCACTTTTGTCGAGCGTTCCAACAAGTTCTGTGATTGCCCTTTCTTTGATGTTTACGACAAAGCCCTCAGGTCCGTTTTCCCAAAGTGGCATGGGAATCAAAGCAACCTCAGCTATATCACCATCCATGGCATCTTTCATGTGCTTTCTCGCTATGAAGACATCTTTATCAAAAAGCATCGCTTTTTAAGGAAACCAAAGCCTCCCTTTGCTCTATGTATCTCACCAGTAATTACTTTTTTTCTTTGTTTTTTGACTTTTTTACTCATTTTTCTCACCCAAGGCTAGGGCCTTAAATTATGGTTATATCTTTAGATATACCATACTAACATTTATTATCTAATTTTTGTAAAAGCTATTGTAGTTTAGGTTGAATTTATCCTAACTTTGTGTTATTATAATCTAAAAGAAAGGTAGTGATATATATGAATATAAATACTAATAGTTTGGTTTCTATAACAGAGGCAAACCAAAATTTTTCAAAGGTAGCAAGAAAGGTTGACGAAAATGGCTCTGTAATAATTTTAAAGAATAATCGACCAAGATATCTTCTAGTAGAATTTAACGAGGCAATGGAGTACCAGCTTGCACCTGACGAAGATGTCATGGAAGTTTCTAACAGACTTATAAGCGAAAATCGTGTAGCTTATGAGGTATTGTCTAAATGATTCGCTTATCGAAATCTCAAGTATTAAAGCTTCATCAGAGTCTTGTGGAGATAACGGGAGGGGCAGAGGGTATCTGCGACGATAGCATGCTTGATTCTGCACTTAACGCTCCGTTCCAGATATTTGATGATGTTGCACTATTTCCTAGCATCATAGAGAAGGCAGCCCGCTTAGGATTTAAAAAGGAGGATTTTTGCACTCATGCAAAGCATCCTCCAATCTAATTATTTACTTTTAATTAATAATCAGTTTACAGCATAATTCATAATAAAGTTAAATATATCGTTAAAATATTTCTCCCTCACCTCATCTACATCGTTATAGATTTCGTGTTTGGAATCTTCATAGTTGATATGCCGAACATTTGATGCCCTCTTAGCAAACTTCTCATGTCCGCTCATATTTACGAGTGCGTCGTTACCAGCCGTCAAAAGAAGAACTGGAGTCTTTACCTTAGAAGCCCTTCTCAAAAGCCTAGCTGTAGCTTTAAAGCTTGCCGCGCCCCAGCCATTTGACATCATATAGGTGTGGTAGTGCTCGTCTGCCAGCCTTTGATTGAAAATATAGTTATATCTCTTCTCAGATCTTGCACTGCTAGTCTCAAAGCTTGGAATTCCATTAAAGCGCTTTCCTCCTGGGAAAGGCAAGTTCTCTTGGTGCAGGAGCCTAATCTTTGCACATAGCAATTTAACGGCTATACTTGGAGTGTTTCCTGTTTTTATGCTGAACATTGGTGAGCTCAAAACCGCTGCATCAAAATACTCAGGATGCTCCTCAAGAAATAGAGCCGCGATAGCACCGCCCATGGAGTGTGCGTATATTATTTTCGGAAGCTTTCCTGCGCTAGGAATGACAATTTTGTCCATGAATGTCTTTACGTCTGCAATATAGTCCGCATAATCAATAACATGAACCATGTCCTTGTCATCAATCTGCCTGCCCGAATATCCGTGCCCGCGCTGCTCAAGGAAGAAAACATCAAACCCAGCCTGCCAGAAGAAATGTGCGACCTCGTGAAACTTTCCCCAAAAGCCGCAGTAGCCGTGGAGCATGACTATACAGCCCTTAGGCTCTTTCCCCTCGCCCTGGCTAGCGTGGTAGTACCTTAGATTTAGACCATCAAAGGAAGGAAAATCACCTTGCTCTACGCATTCGCTGCGCCACCTAGAGTTTTCATTTTCCATGTACTCATCGTAGTCTACATCTTTGATGAGCTTGATACCTAGGTTTTCTAATGTAATATTATTCATTTTTGCTACCTGCCATGCCCTCTATTACTGCAAAGACCTTGTCTGGGCAGTTTGTGATTATTGAGTCTACACCTAGCATGCAGCAAAATTTGACATATTCCTCTTCATCGACAGTCCATACATTGACCTCAATGTTTTTTCCCTTGCACTCCTTCATGAAACCCTCGTACTGTAAATTGTAGAGTGCTGGATGCAGTGCTTCCATACCGTGAAGCTTTGCATAATCAGGCATGCCAATAGTTCCGTCTGCGTATAAGAAGCCACTTTTTGCATCAGGTCTAAGCTCTTTGATTTTCTTAACCGAAAGGTGGTTAAACGAAGAGAAAATAACGCGGTTCATAAAACCGTATTCCTCAGTCAAGGCTATCGTCTTCTCCTCAATTCCGGTATAGAACATTATGCCTGTCTTAAGCTCGATATTTATCGTCATATCAGTGTCTGTGAAGAGTTCAAAAACCTCTCTAAGCGTTGGAATCTTAGCACCCTTAAATGTCTCATCTCCATACGAGAAATCAAACTCTCTTAGCTCTGCCAAAGTGAAATCCTTGAGCCAGCCCTTGCCATCCGAAGTTCTATCAATCTTCTCATCGTGGCAAACAACAAGCTCGCCGTCCTTTGTCATTTGAACATCTAGCTCAATTCCATCAGCTCCTAGCTCTATCGCCTTAGCAAAGGCAGGAAGCGTATTTTCTGGGCAGTATGCACTCGCGCCGCGATGCGCCCAAACAAAAGGTCTATTCATCTGTCCATTCATTGCAAATTCTCCTATCTATTTCCCCAAAGCTGCTCGTATTCGATACCAGTTACTCGCTTTAGGACCTTCTTTTCCTCTTCAGTTGCCACTGAATCGTCCTCGCCCTTTCTTCTTGCGATTTCCTTGTGAACAAGTTCAAACTCCTTCTTCGTAATTGGGAACATATATCCGAAAATCAAAAGAAGAGTAACTAGAATCACCGGTAAGAATATGAAAATCATCGCTATGCCGTTTTGGGTGTGAAGACTCTGTCTGAGACCAGCCTTTGCAATGCTAGCATCGTAGCCGGCAAAGGAAATCAAAATACCGATAACCCAAGCAGATAGTCCTGCTGAGATTTTTCTTGCAAAGGTTGCCATGCCAGAAACAATTCCCGGTCTGCTCACCGAAGTAATCAGCTCATCCACATCTGCCATATCTGCAAGTATAGCGAATATGCTCGTCAAAGTCGCTGCGTTTCCTATGCCCACACCTGCTGAAAGTGCAAGGATTGGAGCAATTGGCGCACCCTCGTATGAGAATGCCAAAAGGCCTAGCGTACAAACTATTCTTATAGGCGCACCTATTAAAATCGTCGCCTTCTTTGATGTCTTAGTCATTATAGGTCCAAACACGAGCATTCCTAGAAGCTGTGAAACGAGGAGAACACCCATGAGCATAGTCAAGTAGCCCTTGGAGTAGCCGTTCAAACTTCATCCACATAGTAAATCGCCATGCCTGAAACGAAGTCCATGCCGCACTGTCCCGATAGATATATTCCGACAAAGATTCTAAATGATCTGCTTTTAAAAACTGAACCAGCCTGTGAGAAGCTATCTCCTAGGCTTGTCTTAACTGGGTCCTTGAGCTTTTCCCAGGTTCCCATAAAGCTTACAAGCGAGCTCATGCAGAACAGGAAGCCAAAGAGAATACCTACCTTGAGATACATGTCTACCTGAAGAGTATCCTTAATCATGAGTGTTGGAATAATTCCGGCTGCGATAGCACCAAGAGTAGACCAAATCATACGCATGGTAGAAAACTTTGATCTTACTGAATAGTCATCTATCATATCAGGAAGAAGGCCATTATATGGAACCATCAAAATCGTAAAGCCTGTCGAAAACAAGCAGTAAATCACGATGTAGTAAACGAATAGCGTCACCTTGCTATCACTTGGAATTGTCGTCCAAAGTAGAACAAAAGTAATAGCCGATATGATACCGCCTATCAAAATGTAAAAGCGCTTAGGTCCGAACCTCGAAGTCGTTCTGTCTGTAATATTTCCCATAATCGGATCTGTTACCGCATCCCAAACCTTGCCGGCAAGAGGAATTGCACCAGCCCAAGCCGCTGGAATTCCGAGAGCCTTCGTCAAAAATACCATGAAGAAGGTATTGATGATAACAAATGCACCCCCTCCGTAAAACTCTGCCATTCCGTAAATCAGTCCCGTCAGCGCACTGGTGCCGCGGTACTTTCCCGCTATTTTTTCACCCATATGTATATCCCTTAATTAATAATTTGATTTAACTTTATCTATTTGCTCAGCACATCGATTAACTCATAGAGCTCATGGTCAAACTCTGGCTTCTCTGCGAGCGCACCTTCAATTTCAAAGGCCTGTATCTTGCCATTTACGGTTCCAATTGCCCTGTTTTTGATTCCGCTTTGGATTAGCTCAATTGCCTTGGCACCACTTTGACTTGCGAGAAGTCTATCGTAAAGAGTCGGCACACCGCCGCGCTGTAGGTATGATAAAACCACTATTCTAGTCTCGCGACCCGTAACCTCGGCAATTTCTTTGGCGAGCTCTTCTGAGCTTACACCTGAGCCTTCAGCATTTATGATTATGCTATTGAGCTTACCTCTACCTGCACCCTGAAGAATCTTTCGGCAAACCCTGTTTACATCTGCCTCAACCTCAGGAATCAAAACTGCTTCAGCACCACCGCCCACACCTGCGTAAAGAGCAATGTCTCCGCAGTGCCTTCCCATAACCTCGATTATGGTATTTCTCTCATGAGCAGAGCTTGTGTCTCTGACCTTTGATATAGCATCTAAAACGGTGTTTACTGCAGTATCAAAGCCTATGGTGTAGTCTGTATAGGCTAGGTCGTTATCAATTGTTCCCGGAAGACACATAACATTGACACCTAGCTTTGATAGCTCAAGCGCGCCTCTCATCGAGCCATCTCCACCTATTACAATCAATGCATCTATACCGAATGTGCCTAGAATCACCTTGGATCTCTTAACGCCCTCTTCAGTGCTGAATCTTTCGCTTCTTGCGGTCTTAAGTATGGTTCCGCCGCGGTGAAGAATATCTCCGACACTGCTGAGACTCATCCTTTCGATTTCACCATCGAGCAGGCCTTCATATCCCCTCTTTATTCCGTAGACCTCAAAGCCTGCGTCTATACCGCATCTAACAACGGCACGAATTGCTGCATTCATGCCCGGTGCATCGCCACCACTTGTCAAAACTCCGATTTTCATAGTAAACTCCTGACCTAACTAGCTATTTGCAATATGTTTTATCTTGACATTCGCATGTCCTAAAAGCTCAGCCATTTCCTCGGCGAACTCTAGGCTAGGCCTAACTAAAGCCTGCTGCGATGACATTATCTTTCCGTTTCTCAGATATACTAGCACCTGATTATCTCCAGGGTACCTTGCCATTATCCTGCTGATTTCGCTAAGAACCTCTTTTTCGTCTAGCTTAGCAGCCTCGGATATACCCTCACCGCTTTGCGGTATTCTTAGCTTTACAGCATCCGTCAAAGCGCTAGCGCTCGAATTTGCCTTTACTCCCTCATGGGAGGGAGTAGCTTGTGAGTTAGGGCTAGCATTTGCAGAATCATCTTGAGCTCTTGACGTTCTTTGTCCACCTGACTGCCTTCCATTTGACCTTCCAGACTTAACAAGCTCAATTATCCTATCCGCTTCATCTATGCCGACTATATGTTCAGCTATAATCTTAGCCTGCCCGCTTTCGGCCACATCAGCATGACCGCTCAAAACTATGATATTGTCCTGGGCTAAAAGCTCTGCACAGTTCTCAAAGGTCTTAGGGAAAACTATGACCTCAACATCTCCATAAAGATCCTCAAGCTGCACAAAGGCCATCATCTGCCCCTTCTTTGTGACAAGATTTCTGTATCCTACGATAAGACCTATGATCACAAGCTCCTTACCATCCTGAATCTCGCTGATCCCGTCCATATTGCCATCTTCCTCAGACTGGCTCTTGCTTCCGAGCTGAGTTGTATTTACGGTCGCTAGCCTATCAATCACATCCTTATATTGGTTTAGTGGATGGTCGCTTATGTAGACGCCCGTCATCTCTTTTTCGAGGCTCAAAAGCATGCTTTTATCAAAGTTAGCAATATCAGGAAGCCTTCCCGAAACACTGCCGCTTCCCATCTCCTCGCTATTAAGCTGAAATAGAGACATCTGTCCGGCAATGTTCTTGCGCGCATTCTGCTGCGCAGACTCCATCACATCCTCGTAAACGGCTAGAAGCACCGCTCTGTTAGGGTCTATACAGTCAAGGGCACCTGCCTTGATAAGGCTCTCCATCGCCTTCTTATTTACCTCTTTGATGTCGAGGTTATTTACAAATTCGAAGATATCCTTAGGCGCCTCGCGTCCAGCTCTTGCCTTTATTATCGCATTTACGACACCCTCGCCGACATTTTTGACAGCCATGAGGCCGAAACGAATTTTGCCTTCTTTTGTTGAGAAGCTGTGCTCACTCTCAAGCACTGAAGGTGGAAGAACCTCGATACCGATTTCCCTGCAGTTTGCTATGTACTTTGATATAGCTGCTGAATCGCCCATTACACTGGTCATCAAAGCCGCCATGAACTCAACAGGATAATACCTCTTGAGGTAGGCAGTCTCAAAGGCAAGCACTGCATAAGCCGCTGCATGAGATTTGTTGAAGGCGTACTCAGCAAATGAAACCATGTCATCAAATATGGCCTCTGCAGCTTCCTTTGATACACCATTTCTGATACATCCAGGAATTTCAACGCTTCCATCCTCTGCGAGCTTACCGTTTATGAACCACTCCTTCTCCTCCATCATAACGTCGGCTTTCTTCTTACTCATGGCACGACGAACGAGGTCAGATCTTCCGTAGCTATAGCCTGCAAGGTCACGAACTATCTGCATTACCTGCTCCTGATAGACGAGGCAGCCGTAGCTGACATCTAAAATCTCTGCAACCTTTGGCGTTACATACTGAATCTTATCTGGATTTTTCTTGTTCTCTATATACTTTGGAATCGAGTCCATTGGACCTGGTCTAAACAGTGAAATTCCGGCAACTACATCCTCAAAGCAGTTCGGCTTTAGTCTCTTCATGAATGAAGTCATTCCCGAGCTCTCAAGCTGAAATACACCGAGCGTATTTCCGTCAGCAATCATTGAATATACCTTAGGATCTTCATAGCCAATCTTGCTGAAATCTATGTCTACTCCGTGGTTTCCTTTATCAAGGACTTTGTATTTCGGATCATCGTAAGGTTACGAAGGCCAAGAAAGTCCATTTTGAGAAGGCCAAGCTCTTCTATGGTTGTCATGTTGAACTGAGTCGCAAGGCCCTTATCTGACATGTAGAGCGGCACATACTCGTTCAGCGGAAGCTTAGATATTACTACACCAGCTGCGTGAGTTGAGGCATTTCTAGGCATGCCTTCGATTCTCATCGCCATATCTATAACCTTCTTGACGCTTGGGTCCTCGTCGTACATTCTGCGAAGGTCTGGACTTATGTTCAAAGCCTTCTCAAGAGTCATATTAAGTTCAAATGGTATCGCCTTTGCAATTCTGTCAGCCTCTGCATATGTGAGATTAAGCGCCCTTCCAACGTCCCTGACTGCGGCCTTTGCCTTAAGCCTACCGAAGGTTATAATCTGGGAAACATTCTCTCTGCCATACTTTTGCTTAACATACTCGATTACCTCACCTCGTCTTTCGATACAGAAGTCTATATCTATATCAGGCATGCTGACACGCTCAGGGTTTAGGAATCGCTCAAAAATCAAAGTATACTTAATCGGATCTATATCCGTTATCTTTAGGCAGTATGAAACAAGGCTTCCTGCTGCAGAGCCTCTTCCAGGTCCAACTGCAATATTGTTTTTTCGCGCGTAGTTTATGAAATCCCAAACTATCAAAAAGTACTCTACATAGCCCATGTTCTCAATGACATCTAGCTCGTAGTTCATTCTCTCAACTAGCTCAGGGTCGATATTTTCGTATCTATCTCTAAGACCAGCCTCTACAATCTCACGCAAATACTCTGCACAGGTTTTTCCCTCAGGTGGAACAAACTCCGGCAGATGATACTCACCAAAGGTGAACTCGACATTGCATCTTTCGGCAATCTTTGCAGTGTTATCGATAGCCTGAGGAGCAAAGGAAAAGATTGTCCTCATCTCGGCCTCACTCTTTAGGTAGAACTGGTCGTTAGGAAAACGCATTCTCCTCTCATCATCGATACTCGTAGCCGTCTGAATAGCAAGAAGAACATCATGTGCCTCTGCATCTTCCTGCCTAATATAGTGCACATCGTTTGTTGCAACTAGAGGAATATCAAGTTCCTCAGATAACTTGAGAAGCTGTTGATTGACGAGGTATTCCTCCTCTAGACCCTGGTCCTGCATCTCTAAGAAGAAATTTCCATGACCGAAAATCTCGTCTAGCTCAATTGCCTCTGCACGAGCACCCTCGTAGTCCTTGTTCAAAAGTCTCTGCTGAACCTTGCCCGCAAGACATGCCGATAAAGCTATTATTCCGTCGCTATACTTTCTCAGGACATCCTTGTCAACTCTCGGTTTATAGTAGTATCCGTTTATGTATCCCTCTGATACAATCTTAATTAAATTTCGGTATCCATCGTTGTTTTCGGCAATCAAAACGAGATGATTCTGGTATCTATCTAGATCTGGATCTTTATCCTTCATACTGCGAACAGCCATATATATCTCGCATCCGATGAGCGGCTTAATACCTTGCTTCTTACACTCCTTGTAGAAGTCGATAACGCCGAACATGTTTCCGTGGTCTGTTATGGCAAGGGAGTCCATGCCTAATTCCTTGGCATGCTTAACAACGCCGTCAATTCTTGCGGCGCCGTCCAAAAGGCTATATTCTGTATGTAGGTGAAGATGTGTAAATGACATTTCTATGTCTCCTTGACAGCTTTATAACTTACTAATAAAATTATACCATAGGCGGGTTATTTTTGATAATGAAATATGGAGGTTAATATGGTTAATACCACTACCGAAAACTATAAGTTTTTCCAGCACAAGGATTGTGAATTCTTCCCATGTCACAAGACTAATAAACCGGAGGATTTCAACTGCTTGTTCTGCTACTGTCCTCTATATGCGCTCGGCGATAAATGCGGAGGAAATTTCCAGTACACAGATAACGGATTCAAAGACTGTACAAACTGCTTATTCCCTCACGTGAGAAGCAACTACGAGAAGATTTTGGAGCGCTATCAGGACATCATCGCTGTTGCTGCTAGAAACAGTGAAAAATAATAAATTGCTTACATTTCCCGAGCGCTAAGGTTATTGACTTTGGTCTCGGGTTACTTTTTAGGAATAAATATGAAACAAATTGCTGTATACGGTAAGGGAGGCATAGGAAAATCGACCTTGAGTGCGAATATCTCCGCTGCCCTTTCACTAAATAATAAAAGAATCCTCCAGATTGGCTGTGACCCTAAGCACGACTCGACAAAGCTTTTGATGCGCGGCTTTTCCATCCCTACGGTTTTGGACTATATAAAAACAAAATCTCCTTTGGAGTACCGCAAAAGCGACATACTCTTTGAGGGCTTTGGAAAAATCGGCTGCATTGAAGCAGGTGGTCCAAAGCCAGGTGTCGGCTGCGCTGGAAGGGGTATAATAACTGCCTTTGAGCTCCTCGAAACCCTTCACATCAAAGATAACTACGACATGATAGTCTACGACGTTTTGGGAGATGTGGTTTGCGGTGGCTTTGCAGTTCCTATACGCAGGGAGTATTCCGATAGTATTTTTATTGTCACCTCTGGTGAATACATGTCGCTCTACGCAGCCAACAATATACTGCGCGGCATCCAAAACTATGATGAAAATCGCCCAAGACTCTTGGGAATACTATATAACAGCCGAAATGTCAAAAATGAAGACGATAGAGTTTACAAATTTGCAGAAGCAGTTAAGCTTCCCGTATTTGCGCGAATCCCTCGAGACGATATCTTTGCACGCGCAGAAAGCTAATGTGACTGTGCTTGAGCTCACCCAAAACGAGGAAAATCCTGTAGCAGATATCTTTAAGGATATTGCGAAAAGGATATGCGAAGGTACTGAGCACTTTGCTGCAAATCCTTTAACAGATGATGAGCTAGAGGCTTTGATTCTGTCAAATGAAGGTGCAATTACTAAGGCTAGCCATAGCGCATCTTCATCGCCAAAGCAAGAAGAGAAAGACAATCCTTCCTGTAGCTGTGAGTCCGCAGAGCCTTGCGAAGTATGCACGGGCGTCAGCTCTTGCCAAGAAGAAAGCACTAGCGACTATGATGCTCCCTATCTATCAAAGAATGTAATCAGGGATGAGCCACTGCACGGCTGCGCTTTTAATGGCGCCATGACTATGAGCTCAAACCTTAAGGATGCTGTGATCCTCGCCCACTCACCAAAGAGCTGCACCTACCTTTCCATACAGACCATCAGCTCTGCTGGAAGAAGGACTCTTTTTTGAGCGCGGAAACATCCTGCCATCGTCACTTATACCTAATGTGCTCTCGACCGACATGAGCGAGACAGATATGGTATTTGGAGGAAGTGAAAACCTTCTTAGCAAAGTCAAGTCAGTCCTGAATTCCCAAACTCCACCACCAGCCATTGTCATAGTAAGCTCCTGCCCTTCTGGAATAATTGGAGATGATATAGACGATGCACTCAGCCTTTCGACCGAAAGAACAAAGATAGTGACGGTAAAGGCAGAAGGTAACCTCACAGGAGATTATCTTCAGGGAATGCTGATGGCATACACCTCGCTTGCAAAGCAAATAATAGATAGGAATGTAGAAAAAAGAGAAAAGACCGTAAACATAGTCTTCGAAAAGGTCGTTGCCCGAAACACGGAGATGAACTTTCAAAGGCTTAAGACCTTCCTTACTCGCATGAACATCTCGGTAAACTGCCGCTTCCTATGTAACACAAGCTACGCTTCGCTGCGCGATTTCTGCTCAGCAGAGCTAAACCTGCTCGCATATCGCGACTATACCGGCAAGATACTCGAAGACTTCTTCATCAAAGAATACGGCGCAAGCTTCTTTGAAAAGCAGTTCCCTATCGGCTTTTAAGGAAACCTCCGATTGGCTTCTTGCCCTAGGTAAGCACTTTGATGCAAGCGATGAAGCAAAGAGCATAATATCGGAAAAACGAGTTCATATATCAAAATAGGATAAAATCAGTAAGGCCCAAGCTCGAAGGCAAAAAACTCATGATTATCACATACAATCACGAGCTCGACTGGATACTGAACGCTGCTCTAGACTGCGGTATGAAAATCGTAAAAATATGCGTTTTAAACTTCTCTCAGGATGAAGGCTTCCGCTCCTCTCTTCCCGAAATAGACGGTATCGAGGTTGTAGAAAACTACGATAGAGATGAGAGAAGCTCTGATATCAAAAGGCTAAAGCCTGACATCATCCTCTCAAACTACGAGCCTGTAAGCGAGCAAAGCTATATCACAGACACGATTCCAATGTGTCCAGATAACGGCTTCTTTACAGGGCTTGAAATGGTCGAGCGTTGGTCGAGGCTTTTTAGTAAATCAAAGGAAGGAGAATGGCTCAATGACAGAAAACTATTTGACAAGTATTACTCCAGATAGCATGTCTGGGCTAGTCTTTGCTTTTGAGGGAATATCAAAGGGTCTAGTCCTTATGAACGGCCCAACGGGCTGCAAATTCTATCACTCAGCCACATCTGATAATCAGATGATAAGGCAGCCGGAGTTTGATCCGCTCGAATACCCTGAATTTTGGTATTTCGGACAGCCTCGCGTTCCTTCAACCTTCCTAGATAGACGCGATTACGTTTATGGTAGCGAGGATAAGCTTTCTGAGGTAATAGCCTTTCTTGAAAAGGAAATTGACTTTGATCTACTTGCTATCGTAAACACTCCAGGCGCTGCATTAATCGGTGACGATATAGAAAGAATCGTAAGAGAGTCAAGCCGGGACGAGAAAAAAATCATCTCCATAGGAAGCCCTGGCTACTCCCTCCCTATTTGGGATGGCTACATCAAAGCCTGCCGCACCCTGCTAGAAAAATTCGCAAGGAATGGCAAAAAACTAGCAGGTAAAACCGTAAACATACTTGGACTTTCCATATTTCACAGAGACTTTGCCGGAGATAAGGAAGAGCTAATAAGAGCTTTTTCTCTCTGCGGTATAGATGTGAACTGTTTCCTATGTGCAGGCTCCAGCATAAGCGAGATAGAAAACATACCCCGTGCAGATCTCAATATAGTTATCGATAGTCTCTACGGACTTGATTCTGCAGAGCTTCTATCTGCGCGCTTTGATATGCCCTATATCGTATGCGATGGTCTTCCCGTTGGATTTAGGGCCATGGAGGATCTTGTAAGTAAGGTTTGCGACATTCTCGGCAGTGATATGAGTTCATATATAGAACAAAGCGAAAGAGCAAGAGCGAAGTGTTTTTCCCACCTCTCTAGGATTCATACTTTAACTGGGCGACCAAAAGGCGTTAAGTTTGCCGTACACGGCACGCTTTCACAGTGCCTTGGGTATACGGATTTTATAACAAGCTATTTTGGAATGAGCCCAGATTCCATATCTATTACTGAAACAGATGCACTCAAAGATCAGATTCGAAGTTCCTCTGTGCTTTCGGCGCAGGAAACTAAGCTTAAGGATATTCTAAAGGAGTATGGCTCTAGTGAGGCGCTCGAAAAGAATATTTTTGATACCGATTCTGAGCTTGTCTTTGCTGATGGACAGACCATAGCCATGCTTAGAGCAAAAGGAAAAAGATTCAGCGGAATTGAAATTGCACTCCCATCACTAGGCTATATCGATGTGATTGAAAAGTCTCACCTTGGTATGGGCGGTGGACTTCTATTATGTGAGCAAATCCTAAACGGCATGCTCTATTAGAAAGATTTCATAAAAAATAAATCAAAAATATGTTGACACACACATTTTTTGGTGTTAGTATTTATCTAATTTAACAAACCTTTGATGGAGAATAGTAGGCTTAGATGTAGCAGAAGAGAGATTTGCAGATGGTGTGATTGCAGACTGTATGCGCTTTGTTGAATGGCCTCCTGAGGGCAAACTGAACGGGTTACTTTGATAGTCTTAGTAGGGGCGACGGAGAAGATACTTCGTTAACAATATCTGCATATGTTAGTATGCGAAGGAGTGGGCGTTTTACGCCAAGCCGGGTGGCACCGCAGGAGATTTCAGCTCTTGTCCCAGCGAATATGGGATGAGAGTTTTTTGTTTTATACATCCTTTCACACTTCGCAAGTTTTGATGAAAAGACAGAAGGAGAAAAAAATGTCAAACAGCACAAATAACAAAGCAATACCTTACAAGATTTATCTGCACGAGAGAGAAATGCCAACGCACTATTACAATGTTAGAGCGGATATGAAAAAAAAGCCAGCTCCACTTGTAAATCCAGCTACAGGTAAACCAGTTACATTTGATGACCTAAAGCCAGTTTTCTGTGATGAGCTTATCGAGCAGGAGCTAAATGATACTGATAGATACATCGAGATTCCTCAGGAAATCAGAGACTTCTATAAGATGTATAGACCATCACCTCTTGTACGTGCATACTGCCTAGAGGAAAAACTTCAGACTCCGGCTAAGATCTACTACAAGTTTGAGGGAAACAATACTAGTGGAAGCCACAAGCTTAACTCTGCTATCGCTCAGGCTTACTATGCTAAGAAGGAGGGCCTCAAGGGAGTGACAACAGAGACAGGTGCAGGTCAGTGGGGTACTGCCCTCTCGATGGCATGCTCCTATTTCGGGCTTGACTGTAATGTTTACATGGTTAAGGTTTCATACGAGCAGAAGCCTTTCCGTCGTGAGGTTATGAGAACATATGGTGCATCGGTAACACCTTCCCCATCTGAGACTACAGAAATCGGTAAGAAGATTCTCAGCGAGCATCCAGGCACAACAGGAAGCCTTGGCTGCGCTATTTCAGAAGCTGTAGAAGTTGCTACAACTACTGAGGGCTACAAGTACGTTCTCGGCAGCGTGCTAAACCAGGTACTTCTCCACCAGAGCATTATCGGTGAGGAAGCTATGGCTGCAATGAAGAAATACGACATCAAGCCTGATATTATTATCGGCTGTGCTGGTGGCGGAAGCAATGTCGGTGGACTAATGTCACCTTTTATGGGAGAAAAGCTCAGAGGCGAAGCCGACTACCGCTTCATCGCTGTTGAGCCGGCATCATGCCCAAGCCTTACAAGAGGTCGCTACGCTTACGACTTCTGCGATACAGGACGCGTTTGCCCTATGGCTAAGATGTACACTCTAGGAAGTGGCTACATCCCTGCTCCTAACCACGCAGGCGGTCTTCGTTACCACGGCATGAGCCCTATCGTATCTGAGCTATACCACCAGGGAGAGATGGAAGCTGTAAGCTATACACAGACAGAAGTCTTTGAAGCAGCTCGTGACTTTGCAAGAGTTGAAGGAATCCTTCCTGCTCCAGAAAGCAGCCACGCTATCAAGGCAGCAATTGACGAGGCTCTTAAGTGCAAAGAGACAGGCGAAGAAAAGACAATTCTATTTGGCCTAACTGGTACAGGTTACTTTGACCTATATGCTTACGAAAAGTTCAATGATGGTGTTATGACTGACTATGTACCAAGCGACGAAGAGATTGAAGCAAGCCTTGCTACACTTCCAAACATCGAAGAGTAAATAGAGTAAACTTCCATCCTATAACCACCGATAAACACTATAATATAAACTCAGCCCCGAAAGCCTAGGCTCTCGGGGCGTTTTTTCACGTGTCTTATATCAAAAATTCTCTGCTTTTTAATGGAATTCTGCTAGTATTATATAGAAAAATATTACTGCAAAAATGACTATTAGAATCGTTCCTAAGATTCCACTACTACACGATGAATTACTGTTTTTACCATAAGATGATGTATCCATTCCATATCTAGATGCATTATTAATACTATTTCTTGCGCGAACAATTTCGTAATATCTGCTCAAAGGATCTTCACCGTCAATAATCCTATAATAAAAATCATCTAGCCATTCTGTATCTTCTGCATCACAAAGTTCCTCTTCATAAGCATCAGGCTCATGGACCAGCTTGTTTCTGATCCTCCTGTAATACTTAAGCTTTTTCAAATCTCTTTCCCATCCAGGTACTAGATCCCACCCTTTATCATTTTCATACATTTTATCTATATATGCTGAAATTCGCCTCTCATCTTCAAGCATGTCACCGCAGAGCTTTTCTAAACGTTTATATGAGTCCATAAATCCCATAGTGTATTCCGTCCTTTGATGTGTTCACAATATACTACGATTATTAAATATAAAATCAATCCATTCAACCTATAAAGATTAGCATAATCTCCTACTAACACGCAAGAAAAAAATTTTTAAAAAGAATTGATAGTTAATTAAGAATTGAATTTTTGTTACATATAATATAAAAATATAAGATAGTATGAATCATAGGCAAATTTAATATATTTACTTTTAATTATTATTTAGATACTATTGCAGAATAAGTTACATACTTATTTTTTTAAAAATTATTAAGGAGAATAGTAATGAGAGAAACAACTAAACGATTTTTTTGTGCATCGCACTAAGCCTTGCCATGGTATTAATAGCAATACCTAGCGCCGTATTCGCTGAGGAAATGCCAAGCGAATACAAAGAGCAGACAAAAGATAATTACTGGGCAGAACTAAATTGGTATAAAGATACTACTTATAAAGGGGTAATCCCTAAATACTTAAATGATTATTTTGCTAACAGCAGAGTCAAGTGGGCTAACAGGTTAAATGAAGAGTACTTCATTTCTTTTTTCCCTAATACTGGAATATCTAGTAGCTTGAAATCCGATAAGGATGAGCTTGATTTAATAAACCAGTTGTTTTCAACTTATTCTAAAGATGAACCACATAGGGAGCCTAATGATCCTGCACTTAATAGATGGCAAGGTGGTAAGCAGTGGAACCCATATAACTTTAATTATGTAACTGATGTACTGACAGAAGGTACAACCGACTATAATGCGCGTGCAGATATACGAGAAAGAGGACTATCAAGTACAGAAGTTGCTAGGCACAATATAGGCGATACTATCAATCTCGATTTCAATATAGACTTATCTATGTTGAAGAAGACTACCAATACATGGTTTCTAAGTCTGCTCAATTCAGAGTTTCCTGCATATTACATGATGAAGGACAATATGCCTGAGACAGCTATAACGCAATCAGACGGACAGTTAGTATTTGTTTTAGATCTTCCTAAAGGTCTAGACTCAACAGATGCTACAGAATATAAGCTAAGTGGACTTGATGGCTTGACCTTTCCGTTACAAAAGAAAACGGTGGCAGAAGAATTGTTGTCAAAGCAAGACTTAGGGCCCCTGCTAACTATGAAATGTTAAAAGATGTATTCGCAAAGATTCAGAAGGTAAATTCCGTTACTTTAAACATAGATGGTTTAAAAGTTACTTCTGAAGTTGAAACCAACAAGAACAGTACTTTAACCGGTTATGCTTACGGAGCTTATGAATATATTAATAGCACAGATAATAATGCGATTATTAATCAGGATGGTTCAAATGTTCAAGAAGACAATCGTCATCACTTTTCCCGTTATACTATAGTCTTTGCTGCAAAGCAGCTTGCTAGTGGTAAAGACGAAGCAGGAGACCCTAATAAGCCTGAGCTAATTACCTACTCACTTAGAGTAAATCAGAACAAGGTTACATTCATAGACGATGGTAATACTCATGCAGTTGTTAATGTAGAATCAGGCAAAGCTATAGACACTGATAGCCTCACGGATCAGTCTATGCCGGCTGACCCAAGCAAAGCAGGATACACATTCAAGGAGTGGAACACTGCAATGGATGGTAGTGGAACAAAGTTCACAGGAAGCACCCTAGTAAATGAAGATGTTACCGTATATGCTATCTACACAAAGAATGCTTCTCCAAACACTGGAGGCAAAGCTAAAAAACCTGCAAATCCGAACACAGGTGATTCAGCAAGCTTGCCACCTTATATCATGCTCATGGGACTTGCTGCAGGACTTGCAATCTCAGTTCGTATGAGAAACAAAATAAAAGAGAGCTAATCAGACTTCGCAATAATCGACCCAAAGAGTAGACCCCTAAGCTTCCTCATTGAACTTAGGGGTCATTTTTATAGATATTTACTTGCCAGGATTTGACTCTGTTTTATCCTTATTAGTATCTTTATTTACGTCCTTGTCTTTGGACTTTGCTTCTCTCTTTGCATTCTCAAAAGCTTTGAGGATTGCCTGCTTAACACCATCCGTAGTTGCTGTTGCATTTGTAACTGCATCAACATCTTTAATCTCAGCCTCAGTCTTTCCCTCAAATCTATCAAAGCCATTAGCATCTAGGAAGATGTTCCAGAATGTGAGGTTTGCTCCTGCAAATTTTGATTTATCAAGTTCCTCTCTTGTCTTGTGGTCAGTAAGCTTGACAACCTTTCCATCCTTGATTTCTACTTTTACAACAACATCGTAATCGTAGTCTTTTCCATGGAAGATAACATCCCCTCTGAAGATATTTTGCTTGTTCTCTGCAATCTCCTCTTCAGTTCTATTATCTTTTTCCTCGTCTTTGTTGCCTTTGTTCTTGTCCTTGTCGTCGTCCTTATTTTTGTCCTTGTCATCGCCAGGCTTTACATCCTCGCTAGGATCCTTTTCTTCTGGTACTACTGGTGCGACGATAGGTGGAGCTTCTGTCTCGTAGGCGTCTTTAATAGCATTATATACGGCAGTCTTTATCGCATTGCTCGTATATGTAGCTCCTGTAACCTTATCTACATTAGGTGTCTGGGCGCTTAGGATTCTGCTTATAACTGATGCACCATTTGCAAAGTAGTTTATTGGGCTTAGAGTCTCGCTGTGGGATGTCACCTGAATATCAGCTATCTTGTTACCACTTACAACTACCTTAACGCTCAGTCTTCCACCAAAACCTGTTCCGCTTCCATAGTAAACACCATCTTTTTAGCTTGGCATTGCTTGGAGCTTGGATGCTTAAATTCAAGTTTTGTGCTGGTGCGCTTGGGCCAGTCGCAGCACTCTTCTTTTGCAACAGCCTTCGGCTTTTTCTATCTTCTTCTTTTGCTTCTTCTGTTTGCTTGGCTCAGCCTGTTTCTTAGCCTGAGTCTTCTGCTGAACAATCTGTGATTTACTGGTTTCGATATCCTTATTATCCTTGTTCATTGTCTTTGTCACACTGAATCCCGTAATTCCAGCGAAGACCACGAATATCAAAAGTGATGCGATTATCTTATTTGCTCTTTTCTTCATTAATTACCTCCATTCTCCAGTGCGTTATAGATTGCGTCTAGGATTCCAACTGAGCTGAATGTAGCTCCGCTCACAGTATCAACATTAGGTGTCTGCTGCTCTATAACTGATGAAATAACTCCTTTTGCGTTATTAAAGTAGGCTGCGTCATCCACATTTGATAGAATATCGACTGCAGTTATCTTGCCGTCCTTGACCGTAACGCGAACCTTAACCTCGCCCTTGTAGCCGTTTCCCGTTCCTTCCCAGCTACCGTCCTTATATCCATCAGCTTCCCCATTTGAAGCTGAATCATTAGCTTTCTTGCTGTTATCAGCCTTAGCTTCTGTCTTCCTAGGCTGCACCTTTCTTGCTTCTACCTTCTTTGTTGTAGTACCAAAGCTTATTCCCACAGCCACTAGAACGCAAATCAGTGCCGTAATGAGAATGCTTAATATCGACTTATTTTTCATATCTATCCTCCTCCGTCACTAGACTGCCTGTGCTAGCTTTCTTTTGCGTGCATTTAGGGCTTTTCTAACTCTGAGAATTGTGTATGAGATGAAAATTACAGAGTAGAACACTATGTTTAATGTCACCGTATTTGATGCTGGTTTTCCGATGTAAACCATCATTACCTGCACATATACCATTGCATAGAAGATGTATGCAAATTCCTGCAAGTTCTTCCATTTACTTGCCTGCATCTTCTTGTGAACAAAGTTAAACGATGTCACAAGTAGCGGAAGCATAACTGCTATGGCAAAGACACCTGCTGCAAACATCATTAGATTTGTCCAAAGCGCAATTCCATTCATTTTATTCACATTAGGAAGTGTAAATAGAAGTGCCTGAAATAGATAAAATGTGTTATGTGGTAAAATCATCAGACCTCCTATGATGGAAAGCTCTGCACGATTCTTACGAAGCTGCTTAAATACCTTGTACTTCATGCTGAATGTACCCATATACATTACGAGTATGAAAAAGGCTCCTCCTAGAGCACCTGATGATATAGACCTCATAAATGGCTCAAGACCATCAACATATTGGACATTATATCCGTTCAGTCTCAAAATCGCGTGATATATTGAGACTATTGAGATAACACCTGCGATGGCATAAATCTCCCTAGAGTATTTTTTGATAACATCGCTAAAGAAATAACTCAAGACAACTACTGTTATAAGACAGTACATACCTAACATCAGTATAGTTCCTCCTTTAAATTATTATTGCTTCCCCTGTAGCTCGCAGGCAAAGTAAGCATACGGATTTTTTATGAGCTATGCTGAAAAGTTAGCAATCACTAACCCTACTGTAAAATATAAGCCCTCAAAAGAGGACAAAATTGGCGGAGAAGGTGGGATTCGAACCCACGTGCCCTTGCGAGCAACCGCATTTCGAGTGCGGCTCGTTATGACCACTTCGATACTTCTCCAAATAAGGTTTGTAAATAGTTATACCCCGTTCACAAACCACCGTAACATTATATCATACTGTTTATTTCACATCAACAGGAACAATGAAGCTTAGGGCTTTCTCACAGATTTCAATATCTATACCCTCAGTACGAGCAAGCTCTCCATCTATGCATATACCGAAGTCCTTTGTACCCTTTGGTTTTAGACTGAGCTGCTTACTCTTCTTCACATATATAATTTTATCTATCCCATCAACCTCAAGATGTGTTCCTTCCTTGTACTTAGGCAAGAGCTTAGGAACTTTAGCCTTGGAAGGTCGTTTATTATATTAAGATCAAAGAAACCATCGTCAATTATCGCCTGTGGTGATGACTTTATTCCACCTCCACAATAAGAGCCATTTGATATGGCACAGAGAAGCATCTTTCCTTCTCTTATTTTCTCGCCATCCTCGTAGATGTCAAGACAGGCACCTCTCTTTTTGATGAAGTTAAACAGTATGGCCGACTGGTAAGCCGTAGCCCCTGCAAAGAACTTTTTCTTTCTAAGCTTAAAAGCCGTTTCAACAACATTACAATCAAAGCCTATGTTGAACATATTAAGGCAGTACCCCGTTTGTTCTTCATTCCCAAGCTTGCTTGTGTACTTCATCACATCGACTTTTCTACTCTTTCCATTTAGCTGAGAGCGCACGCTCATGAAATCTCCAGCATCCTGAAAATTCCTAATCATGTCGTTGCCAGAACCTATAGGAATAATTCCTAGCTCTATTCCATCAAAGCCTATCACCGCCGATGCAATTTCATTAGCTGTACCATCGCCTCCACAAGCATAAAACCTTGCAGGCTCACCATTTAGTCCCTCTGCAATAGCCCTTGCTCTCGCTTCACTTCCTCTGTTGGGCTCGGTCATAATTATCACGGATTCACTTTTCGTGTCCTTCAATGCGATTTTTATTTCCTCAATCAGTTCTTTGCTCTGATTGCCCTTGCCCGCGACAGGGTTAACAAAAAAATAATGCTTCATATACGCAGTTACTGTTCCTTCTAATCTATAATCCAATCATCGTTTTTATCAGAGGCTCTGCCTTCGGCTCACTATCTGATATCGCATAAGCGCTGAGAACCTCTTCACAGGCTTGCTTTAGCTTTCCTTCATCACTTGAGTAGACGATGGCAATCGTATCCGAAAGCTCAACCCTATCGCCTCTCTTTGCGACTAGTTTTATGCCTGCACTGTGATCTATTTCATCCTCCTTGCTAGCTCTTCCTGCACCTGAATGCTGCGAAGCAAGTCCAATTCCTTCGGCATCAATAGACTCTATATACCCAGAGCGCAAAGCCTTAATCTCAGCACTAAGCTTAGCTTCTGGAAATAGCGAATAATCATCGATTACCGCCTTGTTCCCGCCCTGATATTCTATCATTTCAGCCAGCTTTTGTAGCGCTCTTCCACTTGAAATTGCACTTTCTGCAAGTGCAATTCCCTCATCTATGCTAGATGCCTTACCACCAAGATATATCATAGCGCCTGATATATTAAGGCAAAGCTTGAGTAAATCACCTTCAATATTAGCTTTGAGAAGCTCTATAGCTTCTATCACTTCAAGGCTATTTCCTACGGCATGACCTAGTGGCTCGCTCATATCTGAAATTATTGCTGCGGTTTTCTTGCCCTGAGAGCTTCCGATTTTGCACATTAGCTCAGCTAGTGCCTTGGCATCATCCTCGGACTTCATAAAAGCGCCCTTGCCACATTTAACATCTAGGAGAATCGCATCACTTCCTGCGGCGAGTTTCTTGCTCATTATGCTCGATGCTATGAGGCTGAGATTTTCGACTGTTGCAGTTACATCTCTAAGCGCATAGAGCTTCTTGTCTGCTGGCGCGATATGACCGCTTTGACCGATTACGGCAATTCCGATTTCGTTAACCTGCTTGTGAAAATCCGCAGGCTCAAGCGTCGTTTTAAATCCTGGGATTGACTCGAGCTTATCTATGGTTCCCCCGGTGAATCCAAGACCTCTTCCGCTCATCTTGGCAATTGGAACTCCGCAGGATGCAGCGATTGGTGCAACTATTAAAGTCACCTTGTCACCGACTCCTCCCGTCGAATGCTTATCCACCTTTGTTCCGTGAATGTCCGATAGATCGACTATATCTCCGGAATGGAGCATTACCCTGGTTAGGTCAAAAGTCTCCTTCTCGCTCATATGTCTGAAATATATGGCCATCAAAAGAGCCGAAGCCTGATAGTCAGGTATATCGCCATTAAGATAAGCTTTGATGAAGAACTCGATTTCTGAAGCACTGAGCTCTTTACCGTCCCTCTTTTTGCTTATAATATCAACTGCATTCATATCTATTCCTACTTTAAAATCTCACTTAGAAAACTTTCGCCTATTGCCGGTTCATCCACATCAAGGTAGTCGCAGATTGTAGCCCCTATATCTGCAAAGCACTCCCTAGTTCCAATGTTTGCTGATTTAATTGGCTCACCGAAGGCTACAAAAGGAATGTGTTCCCTAGTATGATCAAAGCCGCTGTGAGTAGGATCATTTCCGTGGTCTGCACACAGGATAACTATGTCTTTTGGACCTAGCTTCGCCTCAAGTTCAGGGATTCTAGCGTCAAAATCCATTATCGCATTTCCGTAGCCGATAGGATTTCTTCTGTGCCCGTAAAGCGAGTCAAAGTCAACGAGGTTTGTGAAAACGAAACCGCTTTCTACCTTATCTAGAGCCTCAAGAGTTTGTCAACTCCATCCATATTACCATCTGTATGAACCCAGTCCGTAACGCCACTGGCATTGAAAATATCGTGGATTTTTCCCACGGCATAGACTTCTTGCCCTGCTTCATCAATCAGGTTTAGGATTGTCTTTTCTGGTGGTGAAACCGCATAGTCACGGCGGTCTGTCGTCCTCTCACGCTTGCCATCTACAAGCTTATATGGTCTTGCAATTACTCTTCCACAGGCCCATTCTCCCTGAAGAAGCTCTCTTGCAGCCTCACAAATCTTGTATAGCTCCTCAAGAGGTATAACATCTACATTTGCAGCGATTTGAAATACGCTGTCAGCTGATGTATATACGATAGGATAGCCTGTCCTCTCGTGCTCTGCTCCGAGCTTTTCTATGATTACTGTACCAGACTCTGCGTAGTTACCTATACAGCGCCTGCCTATTTTTTCTTCAAACTTTGCGATGAACTCAGCAGGAAAACCATCAGGGTAGGTTTTGAACGGTGTTAGGCTTTCTATGCCCGCAATCTCCCAGTGACCTGTTATGGTATCCTTTCCCTTTGATTTTTCCTTAAGCTTACCATAGGCACCCGAAGGATTAGAAATAGCAAAGCTTCCGTCTCCTTGACAAAGCCCGTCTATGTTTCCAAACCCTAGCCTTCTCAGGTTAGGAATCTTCAGTTCATCGCCCATGGTCTTTGCAATATGACCAAAGGTGTCGCTACCAGCATCGCCGTAGCTTCCTGCATCGGGCAGTTCTCCAACTCCTAGACTGTCCATCACAATTAAAATTACTCTATTCTTGTCCATAGCTACCTCCTCAAGCCTCATTCTAAAGAATCTTTATAGGATTAGCCTCGATATAATCTAGGGAGACTAGTTTGTACTCTACTCCATTTAATATACCCTGAAAACCATTCTTAAAAGCGTCCTTACCGTGCAGATGCCCATAAATACAAGTCTTAACTCCGTATCTCGAAAGCATATTCGTAAACTCTGAAGGCTGAAACTTATCGTTGCAAGGTGGATAATGAAGCATTGCAATTATCAAATCTGGCTCCTGCTTCTTAGCCTCCTTAAGCGACATCTCAAGTCTAATCAGCTCACGCTTAAAAAAATCTTCTCGTCGTGCTCATCAAAGCCTTCTGTACCAGGGCAAATCCATCCCCTCGTTCCGCATACACATATGCGTCTATCTTCATCAACAATAAGCGCCGCATCGTTTTTGCAGAAAGCGAATATTTTTCGCTTATACTATTCAATTTCTTGACAGATCCCCACCAAAGGTCGTGATTTCCCTTGGTTATAATCTTGCGCCCAGGCAAGCTCTCTATCCACCCTAAAGTCAGCCATTGCTTCCTCTAGTCTAAGGCCCCATGAGATGTCCCCGCATACTAGTACAGTATCATCTTCTCCGATGTTTTTCTCCCAGTTCTGCTTGAGCCTTTCTGCGTGGTTTTCCCATCTGCTACCGAAGATGTCCATGGGCTTTGATATTCTCTCATCAAAAGATAGATGTAAGTCTCCTATTGCAAAAATGCTCAAATTCTACACCTCATCGCCATCATCTAGCTCAAGAACCTTGCTCGCTCTAGCCTGATCTATCTTCTCTATATTGCGAAGCTTTCTATTGATGCTTCTCGTTCTCACGCCAATAAGCTTATCGAGTTCTACATTAGCCTGATCTATTCTCTTCTTTGTCGCCTCAAGGACATTGCCAAAGCTGTCAAACTCGGTCTTAACCGCACCGAGAATCTCCCAAACCTCGCTTGAATGCTTCTGAATCGCAAGAGTTCTGAAGCCCATCTGAAGGCTGTTCAAAAGACCTGTCATAGTCGTAGGTCCTGCGATATTTACCTTGTAATCTCTCTGCAAGGTCTCAACAAGTCCGCGCCTAATAACTTCGGCATAAAGTCCCTCAAAAGGAAGGAACATTATCGCAAAGTCAGTCGTGTATGGTGGCTTGATATACTTGCTAGAAATATCCTTAGCCTCCTGCTTGATTACCTGTTCAAGCTGCTTACCAGCCTTTTCTATCTCAGCAGAATCAGCTAAATCGTAGGCATCAAGAAGCTTGGCATATGCATCTCCTGGGAACTTAGCATCTATTGGAAGATAGATAAATCCATCCTCAGAGCCATCCACTCCAGGAAGCTTAATAGCAAACTCAACTCTCTTTGGACTGCCGTCTACACTCACATTCTCGTCGTACTGCTCAGGCGACAAAATCTGCTCCAAAATACCAGCAAGCTGCACCTCTCCGAGAATACCTCTTGTCTTTACATTGGTCAAAACCCTCTTTAGGTCACCAACGCCCGAAGCAAGATTCTGCATCTCACCAAGTCCCTTGTAAACCTGTTCAAGTCTATCATTTACCAAATTGAATGACTGAGTGATTCTGTCGTTCAGTGTCTTCTGAAGTCTCTCATCTACAGTACTTCTGATTTCTGAAATCTGCTTGTTGTTATCTTCCTTGATCTCACTGAGCTGGGTTCTCACAGTCTGCCTGATGTTCTCAAGTTTCTGCTCACTCTCCATACTGAAGTTTGATAGAGTCTCATTGATTCTTCTCAGGCTCTCGTTCTGCGTCTTAAAATGCTCGCTCTGAGCCCCAGCGATTAAGTCACCGTAGTTTCTGAAGCTGCTATTTATATGCTCCATGGTGTCACGCCTTGTAGCATCAATATCAGCCTTTAGCTCATCCTTAAGCTTGCGAAGCTCTTCGTCCTTGCTGCTATCCTCAATGCTCTTGCTAAGTTTAAGCACTAGCGCAACTGATACAAGCGCTACAATCAAAGTTATTACGGATAAAATTACTATGATTAAGTTCATCTTTTTTTCCCTTTATTTATACCTTATTAAAACAATATTTCCTAAAATAATTTTACTATCTAAAACCTTTTTCGTCTACATCAAAATAGCCCTAGGCGGACTTAACTGCTTAGGGCTGATTTGGTTTAAAATCTAATTTTTAAGCAAAGGTTTTTGTCTTAATATCGACTTGTTTCGACTTCCCTACAGACCGTAGATGCAGTAAGCAGGATAGTGCTCTCCCATGAATAGCCATGGGTTTTTCTCCCATCTCGATATGCTCATCAAAGCTAACATCTGGGATAAATATCTTAACCGCAGTTCTCTTAGTTCCAGTTATAGTTTTGCCATCTGCAGTTGGATTTGCCACGAATTCCTCAATTGCCTGACGAAGCTTGCTGATGCCAGCCTCTTTCTCAAAGTTGTCAATAAATTCACTTGCATCAACGTATGCTACATTGTTACCATCTTTCAGCCAGTCCAATTTTAACATCTTCTACCTCCACTAGGTTCCGTTAAATACATATAAAAAGTAAACAATATGAAAAAAAGTCATAATTCTAATTTAATTATAATAAGCCTTTAAACTTCTGTCAATATATCGAGAGCCTCCACATAGCCATCAAAGCCATGACCTGAGATGCATGCACAGGCAGCTTCGCTGATAAATGAATGTCTCCTGTAGTCCTCACGCTTTGATATATCTGAGATGTGAACCTCTACCGTCCTTATTCCCACAGCCTTTATCGCATCTGCAAGTGCAATGCTCGTATGAGTGTAGCCTGCTGGGTTAAAGACGATTCCATCAAGTTACCATAGGCCTCCTGTATCTTGTCTATCAAAACACCCTCGTGATTTGACTGAAAGAACTCCACCTCTATGCCTCGCTCAAGGGCAGCCTTTGAAATTAAAGCAATCAGGTTCTCATAGCTTTCCTTACCATAAATCTCAGGCTCCCTGATTCCAAGAAAGTTAATATTTGGACCGTTTAGCACTAGAATCTTCATTTCTACTCCTCCAAACACCTGCTTTGATATAGCTTTGATAGCTCCATAATTTTCTCAAAGAGCGCCTTGTCATATTCTGAAAGCCCGTCCTCACTCATTGCCTTAATTGCCGAGATCAATTCAGTCTCCCTGCTAGAGTCACAGATGCCGATGCCATTAGCTTTTTTGATACCCGCAACTTCCTTTACTACATGCATTCTCTCTTCAAAAAGCCTTAGAAGCTCGCGGTCTAATGCATCTATTTTATCTCTACATTTTTTTAGCTCAATCATTGAAAACAAACCTACCCGAAAAATTAATATCGCCAAGCATCAAATCCAAAACTGCAAGTGCAGCTGCTGCCTCAACACAAGGCACTGCACGAAGCGCAATACAAGGATCATGCCTTCCGCTAACCTTAAGCTCCACATTCTCACCTCTGCTATAGCTTACACTCTTTGATGGGATGGAAATCGAAGGTGTTGGTTTAATGCAAACCCTGAAATTCACAGCTTCTCCCGTGCTTATTCCTCCTAAAATTCCGCCGTTGTGGTTGCTAGTAAGATTAATTTTACCATCACTTACCATGTATTCGTCACGAGCTTCACTGCCTTTGAGCTCGCTTAGCTTAAAACCATCGCCAAACTCTATAGCTTTGATCGCCGGTATAGCAAAGACTGCCTGAGAAATCCTGTTCTCAAGCCCATCAAACATAGGCTCACCAACTCCGCAAGGAAGCCCCTCAATAGTGCATGCTATGGTTCCGCCAAGCGAATCACCCTCTGATATTGCCTCTGCAATAAGTTCATCTATTGCAGATTCCTGCCCACAGACTGACTCAAGCACGGCCTTAACTTTAATCCCATTTCGCTCAAGCATCTGAATTGCAATTCCTCCAGCTATGCAAAGAGCAGCTGTAAGCCTTCCCGAAAAATGACCGCCACCTCTATAATCCTGATATCCTCTGAACTTTCCTTCAACAGTAAAATCGGCGTGTGAAGGCCTTGGGGAATCCTTTATATTCTCGTAGTCTGCGCTTCTTACATCTTCGTTATATATCAAAGCAGCAAGTGGCGCACCACAGGTCTTACCATCAAAGAGGCCGCTGACAAATTCTGGCACGTCTTTTTCAGAGCGCTTGCTCGTCAGCTCGCTTCTTCCTGGAGCTCTTCTACTTAGGAAAAGCTGAAGCTCATCCATGTCGATTTTAAAACCGCATGGAAGCCCATCAAAGCTCATCCCTATCGCCTCAGAGTGCGACTGCCCAAATATTGATAGCTTTATATTATTTCCAAAAACCGAGGCCATATAACCCTCCTATTTCCTTATACATTTGCTTGAAAGTCCTAGCCTATCAAGTTCATCAAAGAAACCCAAATATGATTTATTCACAGCAAAAGCATTGTCTATCAAAACATCTTCCCTGCATCTCAAAGACGAAACAGCTGCGCTCATCACAATTCTGTGGTCATCAAAGCACCTAACTTCTCCACCTCTCAGCATTGCTCCTGCACCTAAGCCACTTATCTCTATGGCATCCTCATGGATTTTGAAACTTCCTCCAAGCCCATCGATAAGCGCCTCTGTTGCAAGAAGTCTATCGCTTTCCTTGAGCCTAAGTCTTTTGATGCCCGTAATTTTGGATTTTCCATCTGTAAAGCAGGCTAGAATCGCTATTAAAGGAACTAAATCTGGGATATTTTCTGCATCTAAAACTATAGCCTTAAGAGCTTTATCTCCAAGCGGATATGCTTCAAATACTGCCTTATCATTATCTATTTCAGCGCGAATATCTGCGCCCATTTCTCTAAGAATGTCAAATATTCTTCTATCACCTTGAAGAGAGTCAGGGTTTAACCCCTCGATAGCAAGAGGCTCATTTCCGAGAACTCCTACAGCAAACCAGAATGCTGAATTTGACCAGTCCCCTTCGACGATGTATTTTTCGGGCAATATGTATCTTTGCCCGCCTTTTATTCTATAAATATATTCAGTATCTGAGTTTTCCTCCGTAACTGAGATTGAAAACTTGCGCATCACATCTAAAGTCACATCTATATATCCAGCTGAAACAAGTGGCCGTCGCACATGTATTTCGCTGTCAGAAGAAAGAAGTGGCAGTGCCATCAAAAGTCCGCTGACATACTGCGAGCTAATGTCTCCTGGCAGATTAAACACTCCATGCTCTAGCTTTCCACTAGTGCATATAGCATCATCTTCTTTATCTATTTTACACCCGTGGGCTTTGAGCTCGTTAATTAACTCATCCATAGGTCTTTTTGCAAGTCTTCCGCGCATTAGAAATCTCGCTTTTTGCCCTAATGTGCAGGCAATAGGAAGAAGAAATCTTAATGTCGATCCGCTTTGATTGCAGTCTAAAACTGTCTCTTGCTTTCCGTCACTTAGCGAAAGCTCTATCTCAGAAACACAGCCTTTTGTAGCCATTATATCCTCAGATTCTCTAGTTACTGCCCTACTTCGCGCAGTTTCCCTGAGTCCTCCTTGAGCATCTAGCGTATCTGCTTCGCCAAGTTTTGATAGAAGCTCACATATCAAAATTCTGTGCTCATAGGACTTCGATTTTGGTGCTACTACCCTCTTCATCTGAGATACCTCTCTATGAGGCTTGCAAGTTCCGTCACTAAAAGTCTTTTGATTTTGCATTCGTTCATTTTGCAAGGAATTACGATGTCTATGTAATCGCCACTTCGTTTTTTATCCGCTTTGACATATTCAATCAGCTCATCTACACCGCAATCTATGCTCGCATCGTAGTCGTATTCATCTATCAAAGCGAGAAATGCTTCTTGAATACTCTCATCACACCAGCCCTCGCCTGCTGAAATCCGAAACATTAAAGCCATTCCCATGACGACCGCCATGCCGTGGCTCACTTCATATTTAGAAGCCTTTTCTATCGCGTGACCTAGCGTGTGTCCAAAATTTAAAATCTTGCGAATTCCTCTATCCTCAAAGTCCTCCCTTATCACCTCATACTTAAACCTTGCGCACTCAGATATTACTGCTTCAAGGTCTAGGCCCGTATCAGCCTTTCCTGCAGCTAGCTCATAAACTGGCTTTGATAGCATGGCATACTTTATAACCTCACCAAAACCATCCCAAAAAACTGCTGGATCAAGTGAGCGAAGTAGCTTTATATCTCTAAAAACTAGTCTAGGCGTATGGAATGCACCTATTAAATTCTTGCCCTTATCTATGTTTATTCCCGTCTTTCCTCCAATGGATGAATCTACCATTGCAAGCAGGGTGCTAGGAATTTGGACATAATCTATACCTCTGAGATAGCTTGCAGCTACAAAACCGGCTAAATCGCAGAGCGCTCCTCCACCCATGACAACAATCATATCATCACGGCTTATTTCCTCTTCTACTAGAAAGCTTATTAGCATCTGGTATTTCTCAATGTTCTTACAGCCTTCCCCACCAGCGATTTTAATTTTTTCAACATCAAAACCTGCCTCAAGCATACTGCTTTGGCAGTCTTTTACGGCTTCCTCAGGAATATTAGCATCATAGATGAAGGCAAGTTTAACTCCGGTTTTTACAGCGGAAAGCTCCCTTCCTATATTTCTGATTGAGCCTGCTTTGATATTTGCATCGCTGGATAATTTACTCATTTAATCGCTTCTCTAATCCTTAGAATTCCCTTCATTATCTCATCAAATTCACTCGGCGTCACCGACTGTTTTCCGTCACTTAAGGCTCTTGCTGGATTGTCATGCACCTCTATCATCACGCCATCTGCTCCGCAGGCAACTGCTGCAAAAGCCATAGGCTTAACGAGGCTCGCTTGCCCTGTTGCGTGGCTTGGATCAACAATTATAGGAAGATGTGTTAGACTTCTCAAAACTGGGACTGCTGAGAGATCAAGCGTATCCCTTGTGTAGTCCTCAAAGGTTCTAATTCCTCTCTCGCAAAGGATTACATTCTCGTTTCCGCCGTCCAAAAATGTATTCAGCGCTAAGCAAGAGTTCCTCAAGCTTGCAGCCCGTTCCTCTCTTTAGCAAAATAGGTTTATTGAGCTTACCAAGAGCCTTGAGAAGCTCGTAGTTTTGCATATTTCTTGCACCTACCTGAATTATGTCAACATCCTCGTAAAGCGATAGATGTTTTTCGCTCATTATCTCTGAGACTATGGGCATACCCGTTGCCTTCTTTGCCTCAGAAAGAAGCTCTATGCCTTCTGCCCTCATACCCTGAAAAGAGTATGGCGAGGTTCTAGGCTTAAAGGCTCCACCTCTAAGAATTCCTGCTCCTGAAGCCTTGACTGAGCTTGCGATATCGATTATCTGTTTCGGCGATTCCACCGAGCACGGACCTGCAATTACTGCAAAATTTCCTCCACCGATTTTAGTACCTGCCACATCTATAACGGTATTTGGCTTATTTTCGTCCCTTGCAGCCTTCTTGAATATTTGGTTGCTTGTGCCATTTGATACTGAAGAATTCCACATTATATCAAAACCTCACTCTAAACATATCTCTCAAACTCCATAAAGATCCTGTCCTTACGAGTCCTGTTTCCTATCTCTTTAACGAGCACCTTGCCCTTACCTCTGAGAACAATCTTGTCACCCTCATCTATTTGGACATCGACCTTGGTCTGCTCTAGGCTGTTGACAAAGACTATTCCTCTTTTGATTGCCTCCTGCGCCTTCGCTCTCGAGAGTCCAAATGCGCTAGATACAATATTATCAAGCCTTAGCGAGGCTACCGTATCCTTTACCGTAAGCCTACTGTTTTCTGGGAGCTTAAGCTCCGAAAGCTCATGTTCGGAAAGCGAAAGGTAGTTTCTTCCCGCCTTTGCATAATTGGTCATCAAAAATTCCACTATCTCTGACGACACTATTATATCTGCTCCACCTTCATTTACAAGGATATCTCCAATCTTGCTCCTGCTCACGCCAAGTCCTGTAAGGGAACCGAGGTAATCACCATGCCTTAGCGTCCTGCCGCCCTCCTTGGTCTTAACCCTGATGACCTTTAGAGCATCCTTTGATGCATCCTCGAGGCTCGCGTAGTCTGGAAGACAGAACATTAACACTCTCTCTGCATCCTCATAACCACCAAAAAATACAATTTCTACATCAAATCTCCCTTTTCCCCTGATATAATTACTAGCAACAGAATGTTCGTGTGGGTCTAGAAAATCACTATAGGTCAGCATGTACTTTTCGCTAGCACCTTTGATTTTGTCTTCAATTTTACCTAAAAAAATTCGATCCTCTTTCATATATATTATTATATACAATATTGTGATATATGCCTACTGTTTTAGAAAACTTATATTCTCGGCTCGATTTGTGGTATAATGAGCCTTTAAGGAGTAAGATAATGAAATTTGATTTACACTGCCACATCAAAGGTGGTTCAATAGATTCAAGTATAGATATAGACGAATATGTAAACATCCTAAGGAGCAAAGGCTTTGGCGGAATGCTAGTCACAGACCACGATTCCTATAAGGGCTTTAATGCCTGGGAAAGCGAAGGTCACAAATACGACGACTTCACAGTTCTCAAAGGCATTGAGTACGATACCAGGGATGCTGGCCATTTCATTGTCATCATGCCAGAAGGCGTTGAGAATAAGCTTCTCACAATTCGCGGAATGTCGCTCAAGCAGCTTATTAAGGTCGTTCACTCTGGTGGCGGTATACTCGGTGCTGCCCATCCTTTCGGGGCAAAGGCCGCAAGTGCAATGTTTTGCCGCAAGGTAAGGCGAAATCCCGACATTTTCAAGAACTTAGATTTTCTTGAGGGCTTTAATACATGTGAAGCTAAGGAAGCAAATGAGAAGGCTATCGCCTTAGCAAAGCAATATTCACTTCCATGCACAGGAGGTTCCGACTCCCACAATAAGGCGCACGTGGGCAAGGGATTTACAGATTTTTCATCCCCTATCAAAAATAATAACGACCTTATCAAAAGCATCAAGGCCAACGAAATTATAAGCTTTGGTGGTGTTGAGCGCGAGTTTCTCATGAGGCATATTCTCAAGCATAGCTTTCCAGCGACCTGGGGATTCAGAGCTTTCAACCGCAGTATTGGGCTTGCCTATGTTTTTCGCAGAAGGCCTTATCTTTCAAAGCTAAAGTCTAACAAATAGGTATTGAAATTAACTCACATACGGTGTAATCCGCTTGTGAGTTTTCTCTTTTTTTGATACAATTATAGAGATTACTATTATTTGGAGACTATTATGAACGTGAACAAAGTAAAACCAAACGGATTGGCACTTCTGCCTATCATAGTCTTTCTGATTCTCTTCATCGGCGTCGGTGTTGTTCAGAAAGATTTCTACTCGATGCCAGCAGTCATTGGATTTTTGATTGCACTTGCGGTCGCTTTTTTACAGACTAGAGGCATCAGCTTTAATGAAAAAATATCCATCATAGCTAAGGGCGTAGGCGATGACAACATCATCACCATGTGTCTTATCTTCCTCGTTGCAGGTGCTTTTTCTGGAAGCGTTTCTGCTGCGGGCGGAGTAAACAGCACAGTTAATCTTGGTCTTTCACTGCTTCCACCTGGCATTGCAGTAATCGGACTTTTCATCATCGGCTGCTTCATATCCATTTCTATGGGAACTTCCATGGGTACGATAGCTGCTCTTGCTCCTATTGCAATGGGTATCAGCGAAAAGACGGACTTTCCTATAGCTATCTGCATAGGTGCCGTAGTTTCTGGCGCTATGTTTGGCGATAACCTTTCAATGATTTCTGATACTACTATCGCAGCAGTAAGAACTCAAGGTTGTGACATGAGAGACAAGTTCCGTATGAACTTTTTGATTGTCCTACCTGCTGCTATTGCAACTATAGCCATTCTTTTCTTTATGACAAGTGGCGCACACTTCACAGTTTCTAAGGATCTTGACTACAATATATTCCAGGTAATTCCATACATTCTTGTACTAGTTACTGCACTCATAGGACTCAATGTTTTCATAGTTCTCATCGGAGGCATTGCCTTCTCAGTAATTGCAGGCCTTGCTACTGGTGCAATGAAGGTCTCCCAGATTTTCACTTCTATGGGAAAGGGTGCTACAGGAATGTACGATATCACAGTTATTTCCATTTTAGTTGCTTGCATAAGCGCTCTTGTTAAATATAACGGTGGCTTTGCTTTCATTCTCGAAAACATTCATAAGCACATACATTCATATAAAGGAGCCGAATTTGGTGTTGCTGCTCTTGTTGGTCTCATCGACTGCGCTACTGCAAATAACACTGTAGCTATCGTAATCGCAGGTCCTATCGCTAAGGAAATTTCCGATGACTATGGCATTGAAGCTGCTAGAACAGCTTCTCTTCTTGATATGTTTGCTTCCGTATTTCAGGGTATAATACCTTATGGAGCTCAGCTGCTTTCGGCAGCCAGCCTGACGGGGCTATCGAGCTTTGACATAATGCCATACCTGTTCTATCCATATTTGATGGCAGTTTGTGGCATTGTGAGTATTATCATATCACAGAAGAAGTTAGGAAAAGCATAAATGCTCAATTTTACGGATCATCCAAAAAATAAATACGATATTGTCATTGTTGGCGCTGGCCCTGCTGGCGCTACTTTTGCACGTGAAGTCTCAGGAAGTGGATACTCGGTTTTGCTTATCGACGGTCAGGACTTGATAGGCAATAAACCATGTGGCGGACTCCTTGCCCCTGACGCCCAAAAATTGATGGCTCACAGGGATTTTGTTCTCCCAAAAGACATTCTTGTCGACCCACAGATTTTCTCGGTTAAAACGATAGATCTTGGCTCAGGACTCATTTGTAATTATCAGAGATACTATCTCAATATGGATAGACGTGCCTTTGATAACTTTCTGCTAACGCTAATTCCTGATGATGTGACTAGGATAAACGCAAAGCTCATCAAAGCCGAAAGAAACAGCGATGGATTTAGCCTAAGTATATCAGATGCAAACAAAGCCAGACACGAGATAGATTGCAGATTCCTCGTAGGTGCCGATGGAGCTTCTTCAATCATTAGACGCAGATTCTTTGATAAAAAGATATATAAATACACAGCCATACAGCAATGGTTTAAAGGTAATGGCAAGGAAAGTCCCTACTACTCCTGCATTTTCGACAAGAAGACAAGCAGTGGGTGCTCATGGACCATCCACAAGGACGGCTATGTGATATTTGGTGGTTCCTTCGAATTGCACAATTGCAGACAGGCTTTTGAAGAGCAAAAAAGGAGGTTTGAGGAGTTTATGGGAATAAGCTTTGGTGAGCCACTAAAAACCGAAGCTTGCCTCGTTTGTAGCCCTAAACACTTATCAGATTTCGTAACCGGCTCAGACAATGTCTTCCTCATAGGTGAAGCTGCAGGGTTTATCAGTGCCAGCTCACTTGAGGGCTTCAGTTCAGCCTTTACAAGCGGAACCATGCTTGCTAAGGCCTTTCTCAAAGGTGACGAAAACAAGATTGCCAAAACATATAGAAAGCTGACACGTTCACTGAGATTTAAACTAAGACGCAAGGTTTTTAAACACGATATCATATTTAATCCAGCCCTACGCAAACTCATAATGAAAACAGGCATTACAGCAATAAAAGATCGAAATTAATTCGGTCTTTTATTTTGTGCTTAGATAGCAAAAGAGCTCCGCTTTCGCGGAGCTCTTTGATTATCTGCTATTAGTCAGCTTAAAACTAGAGTTTATTTCTCTGGCTCGTAGCTTTCTTTTAGTGCCTGGAAGTGTTCGTATCTTTCCTTAGCTAGCTTCTCAGCATCTTCGAATAGCTGCTCAGCTCTCTCTGGGAATCTCTTTGTTAGAGAATCGTAACGAACTTCGCTCATGATGAAGTCTCTGTAGCTTTCTGTTGCAGGCTTGCTGTCGATCATAAGTGGGTTCTTGCCTTCCTTAGCTAGATCAGGGTTGAATCTGATTAGGTTCCAGTAACCTGAGTTTACAGCACGCTTCATCTCATCCTGCGCCTTGTTCATACCATTCTTTAGACCTTGGTTGATACATGGAGCGTATGCGATGATGAGTGATGGTCCATCATATGCTCAGCCTCTCTGATTGCATCTAGAGTCTGCTTCTGGCTAGCACCCATAGCAATCTGAGCTACGTAGATGTAGCCGTAAGCCATAGCGATCTGAACCATATCCTTCTTCTTTACTGCCTTACCTGAAGCAGCAAACTTAGCTACAGCACCAAGTGGTGTTGACTTTGATGCCTGTCCACCAGTGTTTGAGTATACCTCAGTATCAAATACCATGATATTGATGTTCTCTCCACTTGCTAGAACGTGGTCTACACCGCCGTAACCGATATCGTATGCCCATCCGTCACCACCGAAGATCCACATTGATGGCTTGATTAGCATTTCTTTGTTATCTACAACGTACTGAGCATCTTCGTTGTTAGCTGCGATCTTCTCGCAAGCTGCTAGAAGAGCCTTACCTGTTGTCTCTGCACCTTCAGCATCTTCCATTGCATCAACCCATGCTGTTGCAACGTCACCAAGCTCTGCAGCTAGTCTTGTAGCAACTGTCTTAAGCTCGTTACGTCTAGCCTTCATTGAAATTGCCATACCGAATCCGAACTCAGCGTTGTCCTCGAATAGGGAGTTAGCCCATGCTGGACCTCTTCCTTCAGCGTTTACTGTGTAAGGTGTGCTTGGTAGTGAGTTACCCCAAATTGATGAGCAGCCTGTAGCATTTGCAATGAACATTCTGTCACCGAATAGCTGTGTGATAAGCTTAGCATATGGAGTCTCTCCGCATCCTGGGCAAGCTCCTGAGAACTCGAGAAGTGGCTGCTTGAACTCAACGCCCTTAACTGTATTCTCCTTGAATGGAACTTCCTTAGGTGTAACATTATTGAATAGGTGGTTGTACTTCTCCTGTGAAACTGAAACGTTCTCGTCGTTAACAGCGTTCATAACAAGAGCCTTGTTAGGAGCTGGACAAGTCTGAGCACATGATCCGCAGCCTGTGCAGTCTAGTGCTGAAATACCCATTGTGTACTTCTTGTTCTCGTCCTTGCCACCCTTGAACTCAGCGTAGTCACCGTTTGTTCCTGCTAGCTCAGCTTCTCCTTCGATTACGAAAGGTCTGATTACGCCGTGAGGACATACGTATGCGCACTGGTTACACTGGATACAGTTATCCTTATTCCATACAGGAATATCAGTAGCGATACCTCTCTTCTCAAATGCAGCTGTTCCGTTAGGTACAAGTCCTGTTGGAGTGTCGAGGAATGTTGATACTGGGATTGAATCTCCATCCATATGTGCATATGGGGAAAGAACCTTGTTGAGGTAGTCTGTCTGTAGCTGGTCGCGTCCAACGAATGGGACAGGTGCAACATCAGCTTCGCATGTAGCCCATGAAGCAGGTACGTCAACCTTATGAACTCTCTCGATACCTGCGTCAACAGCAGCGATGTTCATGTTAACAATGTTTTCGCCCTTCTTGCCATATGTCTTTCTGATAGCGTCCTTCATGTAGTTTGCTGCTTCCTCGATAGGAATAATGTTAGCAATCTTGAAGAATGCTGCCTGAAGTACTGAGTTAGTTCTTCTTGCACCAAGACCGATTTCCTTAGCAATTGATACAGCATCGCATGTGTATAGGTTGATGTTGTTCTTTGCAATGTACTGCTTCATTGATGCTGGAAGATGTGTATCTAGTTCAGCATCTGACCATGTGCAGTTTAGTAGGAAGTTTCCGCCTGGTTTAACGTCCTCAACCATCTTGTATAGGTTTACATATGCTTCATTATGACATGCAACAAAGTTAGCCTGCTTTACATAGTAAGTTGACTTGATTGGCTTATCACCGAAACGTAGTGAGAAATTGTTACACCACCTGACTTCTTGGAGTCATACTGGAAGTAAGCCTGTACCTTCTTATCTGTGTGGTCACCGATAATCTTTACGCTGTTCTTGTTAGCACCAACTGTACCGTCTGCACCAAGTCCCCAGAACTTACATGCAACTGTTCCTTCAGGTACTGTGTCAGGATAGCGTGATGGTGTGAGTGATAGATGTGTAACATCGTCGTTGATTGACAATGTGAACTCTTCTTTTCTGTTGTCTGCCCAAAGGTTCTCGTATGCAGCAAGGATGTCTCCTGGCTGAACGTCCTTTGAACCTAGTCCGTAACGACCACGTGTCATTACGCAGTTTTCGAACTTAGATCCCTTAAGAGCTGCTACCATATCTAGGTATAGAGGCTCTGCAAGTGCTCCTGGTTCCTTTGTTCTGTCGAGAACTGCAATCTTCTCAACTGTCTCTGGCATTACTGCAAGAAGGTGCTTAGCTGAGAAAGGTCTGTATAGGTGAACCTCGATGATACCAACCTTCTTACCTTCTGCTGTAAGCAAATCTACTACTTCTTCGGCAGCATCGCAAACTGAACCCATAGCTACTAGGATTTCTGTTGCATCTGGAGCACCATAGTAGTTGAATAGCTTGTAATCTGTTCCAAGCTTCTCGTTAACCATGTTCATGTACTTCTCTACGATAGCTGGTGTCTCGTTGTAAACTCCATTGCTAGCTTCTCTGTGCTGGAAGTATGTCTCTGGCTGCTCAGCTGAACCCATGCTGTGTGGATGTGCTGGGTGAAGTGCGCTAGCTCTGTAACGCTTAACAGCTTCCCAGTCTACCATTGACTTAAGGTCATCGTAATCCCACATCTCGATCTTCTGGTTCTCATGTGATGTTCTGAAACCATCGAAGAAGTGAAGAACTGGAAGGCTTCCGCCTATAGCTGCAAGGTGAGCAACAGCTGCAAGGTCCATTACCTGCTGTACGCTATTTGACGCTAGTAGTACGAAACCTGTCTGACGTACTGCCATAACGTCTGCCTGATCACCAAAGATTGACAGAGCATGTGTTGCAAGAGCTCTTGCTGATACATGGAATACTGCAGGAGTATGCTCACCTGCTAGCTTGTACATGTTTGGAATCATGAGCAAAAGTCCCTGTGAAGCAGTGAATGTTGTTGTGTAAGAACCTGCTGCAACTGCACCGTGAACGGCACCAGCTGCACCACCTTCTGACTGCATCTCTACGATGTGCACCTTTTCACCAAAGATGTTCTCTCTTGCGTCAGAAACCCACTCATCCATACTTTCTGCCATAGGTGAAGATGGAGTAATTGGATAGATAGCAGCAACTTCTGTAAACGCATATGCTACGTGAGCAGCAGCTGTGTTACCATCCATTGTCTTAAGTTTTCTCATGTGGATATCTCCCTCCTAAATTATATAAACACTATAATACAATTAACTTTGTATACACTTTTATATTACTCTCTGATTCAATCAAAGTCAACAAGCCAGATAAAGATTAGTTTTCACTAACCGTGTTTTTTTAAAGATACCTTTTTGCCTAGATAGATAAGTATCTATATGCCGAAATATAAAAATCGGCACGCTTGAACGGATTGTCAAGTATGCCGATTATTTCAACTAATTCTATATGCTTAGACTATGGTGAAGATTCGCTTTACTCTTCTTCCATCGCCTTCATATCAGGTGCGAAGATTAACTTGCATCCTGTTGCAGCCTGGATGTCTTCCTTGGTGAAGTCAGGGTGAAGTTCTGTTACTACAAGTCCCTCTGGTCTAACTTCCATAACGCCCATCTCTGTGATGATCATGTCAACAACCTTCTCTGCTGTTAGAGGAAGTGTGTGCACTTCTCAAGAATCTTATGGTTACCCTTCTGAGTGTGTGTCATCGCAATGATAACCTTCTTAGCTCCAACTACGAGGTCCATAGCTCCGCCCATTCCAGCAACCTTCTTGCCAGGAACAATCCAGTTAGCTAGGTCTCCGTTAGGTGCTACCTGCATAGCTCCAAGAACTGTAGCGTCAACATGTCCGCCACGAATTATACCAAAGCTAGTAGCTGAGTCAAAATAGCTTACCCATGGAACTACTGTAACATATGTTCCACCTGAGTCTATGTTATCTACATCTGCTTCTGCGATATCTGTAATAACTGAATTAAGTCCTGCAAATCCGTTCTCTGAGTGAAGTGTTACTGTAACATCTTCTGGTACAAACTGTGGAACCATTGTTGGAAGACCGATACCGAGGTTTACAACGTCTCCATCGTGAAGTTCTTTTGCTACTCTCTTAGCAATTCTTGCTTTATATCTGCCATTTTGGTTCTCCTTCCACTACATAATCAACCGGAACTCCGGAAGCCTGGAATGTATCAGGATCTACTTCTCCGATTTCAACAAGCTTTTCTGTTGCTACAATTACTTTATCTGCAGCACCTGCCATTACATAGTTGTAATTCTTAGTAGCCTTGTGGCACATAAAGTTACCAAATCTATCGCATATGGAAGCTCTGCATAGTGCGTAATCAGCATGAAGAGGTCTCTCTAGAAGATACTTCTTGCCATCAATCTCTACTACCATCTTGTCTCTGCCAAGTTCATCCTTCTCTGTCTCCATTGGTGTACCAAGTCCTGTTGGTGTAAGTACGCCACCGAGTCCAAAGTTAGCTGCTCTGATCTTCTCAGCAAGTGTTCCCTGTGGAACAAGTGTGTAAGTTAGAGTACCCGCTGCGAACTGTTCATTAAGTCTTGGGTTAACACCTAGATGGGAAGCTATGATGTGGTCAACCATACCATGCTCTAAAAGCTTACCAATTCCTCTTGGTGTCTTACCAGGTCCATTTGCTGGCTGTCCCTCTGCAAGTCCGCCGTCGTTACCGATTACTGTAAGATGCTTAACGCCCTTTCTTACGAGCGCGTCCATAAGTATCTCAGGTGAACCGGTTCCCAGGAATCCTGAGACCATAATCGTCATACCGTCTTCAATTCCGGCTACTGCTTCGTCAGCAGTTATTACTTTGTTAATTGACATTTCTAAATCACCTTTCTTTATAATGTTCACTTTGAATATTATAGCACAAAATCAGCCACAATTCAATGAAGTTCACGGATTGTGGCCAATATTTGCGTTCTATTTTGTGATGAAAATCATTAGACTATATCAGTCCTACAATTAAGAATCCACCGCATACTACCAGCGCTGTAAAGAGCAATGTAATTATGCAATATCCCATGATGTCACGAGCTGATAGTCCTGCGATTCCTAGAGCTGGAAGAGCCCAGAATGGCTGGATCATGTTTGTCCAAGCATCACCCCATGCGATAGCCATACCTGTAATAGCTGGATCTACACCAAGAGCCTTTCCTGCTGGCATCATGATAGGACCCTGAACTGCCCACTGTCCACCTCCTGATGGAACAAAGAAGTTTACTATACCAGCTGATAGGAATGTGAAAAGTGGGAAGGTTACATCTGTTGCAATTGAAACGAAGAAGTTACTAATTACTGAAGCTAGCGACTGTCCTGTTCCACCTTCAGCAAGCTTGAATACCATCATGCCCATGATACCTGCATAGAATGGAAACTGTAGAATGATTCCTGCGGCTCCCTGAGTTGCAGAAGTAATTGCATTGACATAAGCGATTGGTGTCTTATGGCAAGCAATACCTAAGATTAGGAATATGAAGTTTACTGTGTTTAGTGTGATATTGAATCCATTATGTGCAAGTAAAGCACTAGATAAACAACTCCTGCGAGAACTATTATAGCTGATGGTATAACGCTCTGCTCAATCTTTTCAGCGGGTGTTTCAGGTTTCTTAAACACTGTTACATCATCTACTAAAAGGTTAGGATCAACTGTGATTGTCTCATCTGGAGATGGATGCATCTTTGCATTTATAAAAGGCAAGCAAAGGATAATTATACCAACCATAATCAAGTTATATGGAGCAAAAATCGTGTGCGAAGTAGAAATAGCCTCGGAAACAGCACCACCCGTTGCAAGCTGTAGTGCATCTTTTCCTGGTGTTGCAAGTGCTAGAGGAATTGATCCTGAGAAACCTGCGTGCCAGATAACGAATCCCGAGTAAGCTGAAGCGATTAGAAGTCTGTAGTCTACACCTTTAACCTGTCTTGCTATTTCTTTGGCTAGGATTGCACCAACTACAAGACCAAAGCCCCAGTTAATCCAGCAAGCAATAAGTGAAAAGAATGTTACTACAACGATACCCTGTGCAGGTGACTTCGCAATGCTGGCTATGGTTGCAACAATTCTTTTGACTACAGGTGCATTTGCAAGTGCACTTCCAAGTACGAGTACCAAAGCCATCTGCATTGAGAATGCGAGTAGGTTCCAAACGCCTACGCCCCATCCTAGCTCGAGCACCTGAAAAGGGGTTGCTCCAGTTGCAGGAATAGCTGCGACAAAAACGATAATAGTTAGGACAATACAGAAGATAAATGGATCAGGTAGGAATCTATTTACCAGGTGTACACATCCGTTGGTAAATTTCTTAAACATCTTGTCCTCCTATGATTTAAGAATTAGATAAAAACGATTATATATAATATTATATTCCCACAATTCTGTACAGTCAAGATTTTTGCCTTATTTGAAACTTTTTGCATTTATTTAATTACAACACGTAATGAACATGGTTATAATCCAAGCTAACCCTCATGGTAACCATAAAAATATCCCGAGGACGAGCCTCGGGACATCTTAGGGGTTAATGTAATTATATTATAGGTTTAAATTACTAAATTATCTAGAAGCAATTTCAGGCTTATCCTGCCATCCTCTCTTCTGTACTTCCTGCATGATGTATGACATTACATGCTCTGCATACTTTCCTGGTCCGAATCCTGCATCGTAGCCTAGCTCCTGTGCAAGCTCGTGAGAAATACGTGGTCCACCACATGTCATGATGATCTTATCTCTGAGACCTTCAGCTTCAACAAGCTCAATCATCTTTGTCAGATTCATGATGTGGATATCCTTCTGAGTTACAGTCTGTGAAACGAGAATTGCATCTGCGTTTACTTCCTTTGCCTTTGCGATAAGCTCTTCGCAAGGAACCTGTGAACCCATGTTGTATGCTACAACGTTCTTAAATCTCTCAAGACCGAAGTGTCCGTGGAAGCCCTTCATCTGGATGATAGCATCGATACCTACTGTATGAGCGTCAGACTCAATTGATGCACCAACCACTACGATGTCTCTTCCGATGTTTTCTGCAATCCATTCACCACACTCAACTCTGTCAAGAACATTACCCTCAACCTTAGGAACTTTGATTGCTGTGTAGTCAATTGTCTGCTGAGCTGAACCGTAAACTACGAAGAATGTAAATCCAGGTGCAAGCTCGTGATAATATGTTACACTAGGCTCGTCAAATCCTAGTTTCTTACATACTGCTTTGCGCATTCCTCAGCTTCTTCACCATAAGGTACAGGAAGTGTGAATGCCATTTCTACTTTACCGTCGTTTAGGGTATCACCATAAGGCTTTACCTTTGTTAGATCGCCAGTTGTCTGTACTGTCTTTTCTGCCATTTTCATAACCTCCTTATCCTTACTCATGATCCATAAATAAATCTATGAATGGGTTGAAGTAGTTTTCACCTCTTGTAGTTACACCTGCAAGACCGTGTCCACCGTCTTTTGGACGCTTAACTCCGCCGAAAATACCTTTTTCGATAGTTGTGAAAAGTCCTTCCTGTTCAACTTCTGCAAGTAGCTTGTCAGCCTTCTTGAGAACTTCCTGAGCACGAGTCTGGATAATTCCGTCCTTCTTGAACTCAACTTCATCACCGATGTCCTTACAGTTGTTGAAAATGTACTGAGCATTTTCGATTGAAAGATATCTATCGTGCATATGAGGTGTGTGAATAGCCTCTGTAAGCATTCCCTGCAAGAGCAGTGACTGGTGTGACCAAATTGCAACTAGGTTAAAGAGTGCATCCTGAATGTGTCCCATGAAGATGTTACCTGTCATGAACTTTGTAGGTGGCATGTACTTAAGTCTTGCCTTAGGGAAGATTTCTCTTGCCATGATAGCCTGTGAAAGTTCAAGAAGGAATCCATTCTCTGTCTTAGGATCCATCTCAAATGCGTGACCAAGACCCATCTGCTCTTCTCGAATGTTTGCAAGTACAGCAAACTGTTCATTTATAAACTGTGATGCGGTTACTGTGTGTGCCGCCTCGATAGCGTCGTCTGTAGTTAAATAGTTATCCTCACCTGAGTTAAAGATGATTCCGCAGTATCCGATGATAACTCTGGACATGAACTGGTCAACTAGTGTTCTCTGCATGTTGATGTCACGGAATAGGATACCGTAAATAGCGTCGTTAAGCATTACATCAAGTCTTTCTAGCGCACCCATAGCTGCGATTTCTGGCATGCACATACCTGATGAATAGTTACACAATCTAATATATCTGCCAACTTCTTCTCCAACTTCATCAAGAGCCTTTCTCATGATTCTGAAGTTTTTCCTGTGTAGCGTATGTTCCACCGAATCCCTCAGTTGTTGCTCCGTATGGAACGTAGTCGAGAAGTGACTGAGCTGTTGTTCTGATTACAGCGATAATGTCTGCACCCCTGTCTAGCAGCAGCCTGTGCCTGAAGAACGTCCTCGTAGATGTTACCAGTAGCTACGATAACATATAGGAAAGGCTCTGGACCTGATCCAATTCTGTCAAGATATTCCTGACGCTTTGCCTTCTGCATATCGATTCTCTCGAATGTCTTTTTGATTGATGGCTTGAGTGCTTCAGCAGCCTCCTCAACTGTACAGGTAGGAAGTTTTGTTACGTCTAGCTTACCCTCTGACATCTCTTCAGCGATTGTCTGAGGATCCTTGCCTGTCTGTACTATTGCATTACCAATCCAATATGCCACACCTGTCGATAGAACGCCTGCGTCCTTAAGCTGATCTACTACGACATTAGGTAGTGGAGTGTCAACATCATCAACGCCGTCTACTCCCAAAAGTCTGAGGATTGTTCTCTCAGTTGACACAGTCGTGTGTCTTGAGATAAATTCCTGCATATCCTTGGCAATGTTAGCAGCATGATTTCTGGCACTTGCAACAACATCAAAGTCAAGATTTAGTTTGCTTTTCATCTTTTTTCTCCTTATTGATATATTTCTTCGCTCCATCTATTATCTCCGCGCTGATTCCCAGCATCTTTGCAATATTTAGAGCGTCCTTAGGAACTGAACCGTTTTTGCCGACCTCAAAGAGTCGGTAATCCATGTACTTGGATATAATATTTATCCTGTCTTTTCTCTTTGCATACTTTATCTCTCTATCGAGAAGATCAAAGTCCACATCTGCAAGTCCTCTGACCTGCATATTTATAACACCCTCTCTCTCGCTCACAGTCTCAAAATGAGTCGTTATAAGCGATATATAAGGTTTTGTTATCAAATAATCTACAACTGATTTAGTGAGCGCAAGTCCCTCGATTGGGTTTGTTCCACTCGCTATCTCATCTATCAAAATGAGAGACCTGTCTTTACTGTGATCAAAGATTTCCTTGAGTTCTTCCATCTCAGAGCCAAATGAGGAAAGTCCTCTTTCTACTGACTGGCTGTCTCCTATGAGCATCTGCATGTAGTTTGAAAGTCCGATTTTTGCTCTCTTTGCCGGAACGAAGAACCCATACTGTGATAGGATTGCTACCTGTCCGGAAAGTTTCAGAGAAATTGTCTTTCCACCCATGTTAGCACCTGTTATACAAGTTACGCCGTCTTTAAGTGAAATCGATACTGGGCAATATTCCTTGCCCTTGTTCATCAAAATTTCCTCAACCTGCAGGTTCCTGCCTTCCTCGAACTCTATTACGTGCTCCATGACGATTTCTGGTCTTACGAGATTTCTCTTAATTGAGAATAGTCCCTTGGCGAGCGCCAGTTCAAACTCTCCCATTATGTCACAGTTCTTGAGAAGAATGCTTCTGTACTCTCCGATTTTCTTCGATAGTATTTCTGCTATTCTTTCCTCTTCAGCCTCGATCTTGTCGTTGAGCTCTTCCATGCTCTGGGTTATCTTGAACACCTCTTCACTAGGTCTTAGCTTAAAGGTTATGCTCATGTAATCCTGGTCGACCTCTTCGAGTTCCTTGAGACCTTTAATCTTTTCTAAGTCCGGATGGGATCTCGCTACGACTATATCGAACTTCGGTGTAAGCTGAACGCCGTGTTCTCTGCGTAGGTCTTCCCTTGATTTCTTCTGTACTCTTCTGATTTCTAGCTCAAGCTCGCGCTTCTCCTTTCGGTATAACGCCAGCTCTTCACTGAACTCGTCGTATATGTAGAAGGTATTCATCCTGTCTTTTCTCGGATCGAGTATATCTAAAAGTTCCTCTGTATCCTCAAGAAAATACTTCTCTGGAATCTGCACTTCTCTATTAGCTTCAATATCTGCGGGGCTCGTCTCAGCACCCTCATCTTCACGCCCTGCCATGGCCTGTGAAACACATCCACAAGCCGGCGTATACGCTACAATTTCTCTCTCCTTGGTTATCTTAAGGAGCCTTCTCATCTGAAGGAGTAAGGACTTAACCTCGAATATTTCTACCACTGACAGAACGCTGTTTTCGCTTCTTTCTATGGTTCCCGTGGAATCCTTGAGCTCCATGTAAATTTCTTGAATCTTATCCTTTAGCATAGGATAGGCCTTGATGAAGTCAACTATATCCTGAATCCTGTCTAGCTCCTCGTTGAGCAGCTGTTCATCTCCCGGATAAAACGGTCTCATCGCCTTTAGCTTCTTCTTTCCGAAGGGTGAGATTACATCGAGCTTCAGCATCACATAATCGAGACCCGTCTCAGCCTTGGTCTTCAGATTTGCTAATCTTTTATTTGCTCCGTTTGCATATCTACATCCTCACATCAATCACCGGAATGTCTGGTATAGCTTCCTTCATCGCCTCTAATAGGCTTCTGTTATCAAAGGTATATCCCGCCGGTGCCCACGGATTGACAGTTATAAGGGCAATTTCTATCTTCTTTAGGACAGATACCCTAAAGCCCCTCTTGCGGAGCCTTCCCCAGTCCATAGGATTTATGAATATCTTGGTCGGATCCTTGAGTACGAATCTGACCTGTTTAAGTTTCTTAGTACTTATATCTGAAATTACGCTATTTGTAAAAGCACCTGGGATGAAAACAAACTCGGTATCCTCTTCGATAGCCTCGTCTATGTATCTTGCTGCCCCAAGTCCAGTGAGTAGGTCAAGCTTCTTAACCTCTCCGCTCTTACTTATGGTCATAATCTTGTCTTCGTGTTTATATGATTCTATTGCATCCCTGTAAATTCCATCCTCTAGCTCGTCTATAGAGTAAAGGTTTACAACGTGCGCAGTTTCCTCAACAACCTTGTTCATCTTTCTTGAGATGACAGCTCCTGTCGCAAGGATTATCGCATCAGATGTATCTGGTGATGCTATGGTCTTTCTATCGATTGCGCCATCTATCAAAACCATATCACAGCCTTCGTTTAGCATATCCTGACAAAGCAGTTTTTGCTCGGCATTGATAACAGGTCCTGCTACCTGAACATATCCCGCAGATTTTACCCTGCAAATCAAAAGTGTTCCGATTGCTGTCGAATACTTGGTTTCTTTGACTACCTCTAGTCCGGCGTCTGACATGTCGTATAAGAACGACGGTACTGCTACGAGCGTATCCTCATCGAGATAAACTCTAGGCTTTTCGGTTCCGGTCACAAGATCCTCAGTCTCTCCATCACGTCCAGTAGACGTAATGCCTAGCATGACTCCCTCGTCCATCGCCTCTTCAATCAGGTAATTGAGGGCAGTGGTCTTGCCAGCATTCTTGGACATTCCCACTATGGATAAAGTCTTATATTTTTGTGATAAGTCATATATCAATCCCATATCAATTCCTTAATATCTAATGTATGGGGGACCGGAGTCCCCCATATTAAATTTAACCTATTGTGAGAACTAGTGTTTATTTCTCTCGTGTCTTGCAAGGTGAGCAGGCTCCATTGACTTAATCTGCAAGCCTTCTCCAAGTGCCGATACACCTGAAACCTTGATGCCTTCCTTACCATTTCTGTAGTTGAAGTTGCACTTAACTTCTGGCAAGCGTGGCTGTGTGTAAGTTGTGATAACACCCTCGTAGTTTCTGAGAATGATCTTGTCTGGTGTCTCTGAAATTACGTACTGTGGCATTACTGGAGTCTTTCCACCACCACCTGGAGCGTCGATTACGAATGTTGGAACACAGTATCCTGAAGTATGTCCTCTTAGACCTTCCATGATTTCTAGTCCCTTAGCCATTGTAGTTCTGAAGTGCTCGATACCAACTGATAGGTCGCAGATGTAGATGTAGTAAGGTCTTACTCTGTTCAAAACAAGCTCATGAACAAGATCCATCATGATTGACTTATCGTCGTTGATTCCTCTTAGAAGTACGCTCTGGTTTCCTAGTGGAATACTGCGTCAGCAAGCTTTCTCAAAGCTTCCTTAGCGTCAGCCGTAACTTCCTGTGGATGGTTGAAGTGTGTGTTCAGCCAGATTGGGTGATATTTCTTAAGCATGTTAACGAGCTTGTCTGTTATTCTCATTGGCATAACAACCGGTGTTCTTGAACCAATTCTAACAATCTCAACATGATCAATCTTTCTAAGTTCGCTGATGATGTATTCTAGTGTGTCATCCTCAACAAGAAGAGCATCTCCGCCTGATAGAAGTACGTCTCTAACTTCTGGAGTCTTCTTGATGTATGCAATACATGCATCTATATCTTCTCTTGATCTTGCACCGTCAGTTTCACCTGCAAGTCTTCTTCTTGTGCAGTGTCTGCAGTACATTGAGCACTGGTCTGTAATGAGGAATAGAACTCTGTCCGGATATCTGTGTGTTAGTCCCGGAGCAGGAGAGTCTGCATCCTCGTGAAGTGGATCAGCATCGTCAGCAGGCGATCTGTGCATCTCCATAAGTGTTGGAACAGCCTGCATTCTTACCGGATCTGTAGGATCGTCCGGATCCATGATTGAAGCGTAATAAGGTGTGATACCTACTCTGAAACCACCGATAACTTTCTCGATATCAGCTCTTTCCTTCTCTGTTAGGTTAACAACCTGAGCGATATCATCTACTGTTGAGAGTCTGTGTGAAACCTGCCAGTGCCAGTCGTTCCACTGCTCATCTGTTACATCCTTAAATAATGGAATGTCTTTCCAATTTCTAAGTGCCATGATTTTCTCCTTTTCATTCATAGGTTAGCCCGTGAAATTTTTTATTAGAGATGGGGTAGTCATCACCCCATCTCGTAATAGTCATTTTGTCCATCAAAGCGCTAGCGCTCTGATAGTTTGATAGTATTCTTAAGTACTTATATTATTTGCTATTAAGCGTACATCTCGTTGAATAGCTTTCTTAGTCCTTCGTGCTCTCTTAGAACCTGAAGTGTGATCTCAGCGTGTCCAGCTGTGTAGCCATTACCGATGATCATATCAACGTCCTTACCAACACCCTCAGCACCAAGAGCAGCCTTGTGAAGCTTGTAGCCATTGAGAAGAAGTAAACTAGACCCTTGTCCTTTGTGCAAAGGATTGAAGCCATCTCTGTGTTCTCGATGTTTACGCAGTTTATAACAACATCGCAAAGCTCTCCATCTGTAAGCTCCATAACCTTCTCGTACATTCCAACTGCATCTGTAGCATCGTGGTGGAAGTATGCATCAGCAAGGTCTAAATCGCGAGCTCTGTCTTCTGATCTCTGTGAACCAGCAGCACAGATAACCTGACCTGTAACACCAGCTCTCTTCTTTGCCTCATATAGACACATTAGACCTGACTTTCCGCCACCACCGATAACAAGAACTCTCATGCCTGGCTTAACTAGCTTAGCAGCCTGTGCTGGAGCACCTGCAACGTCAAGAGCTGAAAGTGCAAGTCCTTCAGGCATATCCTCAGGTAGCTTAGCATAGATACCGCTCTGGAATAGGATAGCGTGTCCCTTGATGTCAACCTGGTCGATAGCTGGTCTCATAGCTACGATTTCGTCGATTACAAGTGGTGTAAGTGAAAGTGAAACTAGTGTAGCAATCTTGTCACCAACCTTTAGGTCACCCTTCCACTCTGGTCCGATTTCTTCAACTGTTCCGATTAGCATTCCGCCTGAACCTGTCCATGGGTTCTTGTGCTTACCAGCCTTAGCAACGATACCAAGCATTGTTTCCTTTATCTTCTCGATATCTTCAGCAGTTAGATCATCTCCAGGCTTCTTTCCACAAGCGTGGTCACAAACTGATGTGAATGAAGCTGAGTCGATGTTTAGTGTCTGAACATTGATCTTAACTTCGTTGTCATAGATCTCCATATCGTTATCGATAACGTCAGCTGGCTGTGGTAGAACACCCTTTGGTGAAATTACTCTGTGAGTACCGTATGGATTACCCTTTTTCATATTAGCTTCCTCCTAAAAATTATAAAAATTTAAACTAATTTATTTGGCGTATATAATGTAATATACATTCTTCATATATTATAAATCAGTCTCTATTTTTTTCTATATGCTTGACTGCGTGTATACATGGATTTAACAAAAAAATAACAAGCGATTTGATTTTCGGTTCGCATAAAATACTATATGAACCATTTTGCAATCAGTTATAATTAACGCTCGTTATTCTCTTGATTAGTAAGTATAATTATTTAATGCGTAATTATATGTTGTATTTGTTTTTTTCTTGCGAACGAGCTGAGTCTGACTTATGCCTATAGCCTTTGCTGCCTTACGAGTTGAACCATATTTTTCTATAGCATGCTTGATTATATTCTTCTCAAAGTTCTCAACCATGACCTGCATGTTAACCTCTTCCATGGCAATTGCCTCATCACCCGAGTTCATCACATTCATATCAAAGACATCCGCATGAAGTTCTCTCATGACATCAAGCAATGTTATTTCCTCACTCCTTGCTGCAATCATCAGCCTCTGAACTATGTTTTCAAGCTCTCTTGTATTGCCTGGCCACTCACACTGTCCTAGGTAGTCTAGAGCATCTGTGTTTATCGTCCTTTTAATTGAGAAAACCTTTCCGTAGGCATCGAGGAAGTGCTCGACCAAAACAGGAATATCTGAAGGTCTATCCCTCAAAGCCGGAACCCTAATTCTAACAACATTTAGCCTGTAGTACAGGTCTCTTCTAAATCCACCTGCATCTATCAAATCCTCTAGCTCCCTATTGCTTGCAGAAATGATTCTAACATTGAACTTAATCGGTACCTGACCTCCGACTCTGAAGAACTCTCCATCCTGTATCACCCTCAAAAGTTTAGCCTGCATATCAGGTGGCAAATCGGCGATTTCATCGAGGAAAGTGATCCGTTGTCCGCAAACTCAAAGAATCCCTTTTTGCTCGTCTCAAGACCTTTTGATTCGTCCTTTTCAACTCCGAAAAACTCAGCCTCAAGCATGGATGGTGCAATTGAGGCGCAGTTCACTTTGATGAATGGCTGCATCTTTCTATTGCTGTTCTTGTGAATGAGGTTAGCAACCTTTTCCTTGCCGACACCAGTTTCTCCGGTAATCAAAACATTACAGTCGTACTTTGCAACAGTCAAAACCTCATCGATGACAACCGACATCGCATGACTCGTAAATACGAAGTCCTCCATTATGGTCTGGTTCACACCACTAGCATTCACGAATCTGCTCTTGGTTCCTCCATAGGAAGAATCATCCTTTAGTCTTATGGTCGTCTCCTCTGCGTTTTCTATATATGGAGCTAAATCTTTGACAATCTCAATGTCGAACTTGTCGTAGGCCTCAAGATAACCATCAGCACACCTGATGTCTAGCTGTCTAGATATTGCTTCTGTTATGTAAAGTGCGATGTTATAGTTATTTATCAGGTTAGCAAAGATGACTGTTCCACCACTCTTTGTTGCGAGAATGTTGATGGTCTCTGCTCCCTGAATATCTGCGCAATTGACCGAAAGATCAAAAGCAGAATCGCCGTCAATATCAGCTATGCACTCCAGCGGTTTTAGGATATCCACATAGTGGACCTCGGTGAAAACCTTCTTTATCAGCTGGTTGATTCCTTCTCCCTTAAGCACCATATCAGTCTTATGGTCGAGCAAGCAAATAACCTCTGCATCTTCTCTTGCTACCTTGCGTATCGCAAAGCCAAAAAGAAGATTTGATAGAAGGTTGTTCCCAACAACTAGGAACTTTCTCTTGCCGACAGCTGTACTGCTTATTCTGTAGATGGTTCCAGATTCGTTGAAGGTGAACATCAAAAGCTTTAGCGGCAGCCCCTGAGGTCTTCTTATTATCGGCACATCATTTGGCAAAATGCAGTAGCCCTCTGCCTCTATCTGTCCGAACGACTTATCTATGGAAGTAATCTTATCTATATATAGCGGAAGCGATGTCAGCGAAGCATTACATATAACCTCGTCACCAACCTTAAAGCCCTTGAGATTCTCATGTTCAGAGCCTATCTCACTGACCACACCATAGAGCATTCCACCAGTATCCGTTACAGGATTGTGAAGCTTGCCTCTTCTGATGACTATGTCCATTATCTTCTGCTTAATCTTCTGATCGTTGTCATTTGCCTCAAGGCAGATTTCCTTAAAGCTGGTTCCCTCTATATGAATTCTCCTGATATCTATACGAATCTCATCAGGAAATATATTGTGGTTATTGTCAAGCTGCCAAGCCGAAGTTGGAAGCACATGCTTTGGCTCTAGAACCCTATTGATGCCATAATTATTATTCATTTAATGTTCACTCCATTTGTCGAACCTTTTTCGGTTCATTTTGCTTATTTCCAATATTAACGCATTAAGTGCCTTTTTGCAACCGTTTTTATGTGGACAGCCTCTCAGCCTAAAGCTATAATTTATTTATAAAGTATTATCAATGATGTATATATGCAAAAGGAGAACAGTAATGGAAGAGAAAATCACTTCAATGATTAGAGTTAGAATGTCAGCTAAGGACGCTCACTACGGCGGAAACCTTGTAGACGGAGCTCACATGGTACACCTATTTGGAGATGTTGCTACAGAGCTTCTTATCAAGTGTGACGGAGACGAAGGTCTTTTTCTGTGCTTATGATAACGTTGAATTCCTTGCTCCAACATATGCAGGTGACTATATTGAAGCAGTTGGCGAAATCACAAAGATCGGAAACACATCAAGAAAGATGTCATTTGAAGCTCGTAAGGTAATCGTAGCTAGAACAGACATCAATGCTTCAGCAGCGGACTTCCTTGAGGAGCCAATCGTTGTAGCTAGAGCTACAGGAACTTGCGTAACACCAAAGGAAAGCAAGAGAAAGTAGTTAAATACAGATTCCAATAAAAGCTAAGGCACCGAACTTCGGTGCCTTTTTGTCTGCAAATTATAAAATTAAGTTCCAGTATCTCACTTTGATGAAATGCATTAAAACTAATCGTCCAGCAATTTTGACCTTAACTCCTTAACATCTTCTTTTGTCCAATATCTTATCTCTGCCCCTGGATTAATTTCACCTATTATCTGAGTTCCTTCATCGACCTGAATAAACCTTAGCTTATGATTCTTAGATATATCCAGGACCTTCACATTTGTACCATATACTTCTAAACTTTCTAAATCAGGATTATTCGATATGTCAAGCTCTTCAAGCGGTCCAGAAACATACTTAAAAAAAGTGAGTTTCTTCAACTTACTTAAGTCCAGTTTCTTTACATCGCTGTAGTAAAACGATAAGTAGTCAAGTTTTTTTATTACTAGAAAACTCGATACTATGAAGAGGGCCATTGAAATAGCTAAAAAGAGAAAGGTTTTTTTAGGGATTTTAAATTCATATTATCTACAGATGTATCCCTTAAAGTAATCGATTCACAGTTTTTGTTAAAAAAACGATTTTTCTCTAAGGCTGTTGCGTTATCAATAAATATATCTTTAAGTTTTTTTCATTTCTACTAAAATCAAGAGTTTTTAAGCTTTGATTCTTTCACTTCATAAGGTATATCTAGTTTGAATTTTTTTCTAACTCAGATACCTTGCTGACATCTAGGGATTCAATTTTTTGAAAAATATGCATCACTAATATAGATATTATTTATAACTTTATCTACAACTTTTTCTGGAATAATAACATTTGGACCAGTTTTATCCAAATTTATTTTTCGTGAGACAGTTATTTTTCATCTATATTAAACTTTTCCTCATCTTTATTAATTAAATCACAGCTGCACAACACAACAATCATTATGCCTATTATTAAGCTCCCTGTAATTAGTAAATGTCTTCTTTTCACTTCTTTCCCCAAATTTTTATTCTAAGCCAAATTAATTTATAAACATCATTATTTCAATTCTTGCCAAAAATTATATCATATATTATCGCTTTTCATATATTAAATTTATTCCCCTACATTAAAAACACCGAGTCAAAGTTACTAAACTCTGCTCGGTGGTTTTGATTATCCTTGTAATTTGTTTATCTCTTCTCTTGTAAGCTTACGGTAGTGGCCTAGTGAAAGCCTTCCGATTTTGATGTCTCCTATAGCTATGCGCTGAAGCTCCTGAACCTGGTTTCCGACAGCTGCAAACATCTTTCTGACCTGTCTATTCTTGCCCTCGTGAATAGTAATGTCCACGATGGTCGACTTAGGCAAATCCTTTACTATCTCAACCGAATCGGCTTTGACCTTAAATCCTCCGATATCCACTCCGTTTATCAGGCGGTGGCACTTTTGTTTTGATAGATATCCTGCAACATGTGCTCTATAGGTCTTGGGCAGCTCGTGTTTTGGATGCGCAAGCTTATAGGCAAACTCTCCGTCGTTTGTGAGAATTATCATGCCTGAAGTATTGTAGTCAAGCCTTCCCACAGGAAAGAGTCTCTCCTCAAAATCCGTCACCATCTCCATGACCGTAGCTCTTCCGAGCTCATCGCTCACAGTCGTAACGTATCCGATAGGCTTGTTCAGAAGAATATATACTTTTTTGCGTTCAGCATCGATGGGTTTACCATTTACTGTGACCTTATCACCCTCGCAAACCTCGTAGCCCGGGCTTGTCAAAACAGCTCCGTTAACCTTGACATTTCCGTTAGTAACAAGCTCATCAGCCTTACGTCTACTGCAGATTCCTGCCGATGCTATATACTTATTTATTCTCATCTCTCTCCCTCTTTGTAAAGGTTGAACAAATTTGCTCTTAGCAAGCAGTCTAAAGCTCGCTGATGGCAATCTCCTTCATTATCGCGCATTCCATACGCTTCTTGAAGAGCTCACAACCGAACTCGTAAACGCCTCTGATATCGCCGGAGGACTTAAAGCCATTAGCTGCACAGCCACCGCTACAATATAGCTTAGCCCAACAATCACGACAGTCCTCTCTAGCGTAGACATTGCACATTTTGAACTCATCCTTGATATCGTCTCTTTTGATTCCATCAAAGATATTGCCCATCAAATATTCAGGCTCACCAACAAACTGATGACACGGATAGAGGTCGCCCTGAGGCGTCACCGCAAAGTACTCTGTACCCGATCCACAGCCCGAAATCCTCTTATATATGCAAGGTCCATGGTTCAAATCTACCATATAGTGATAGAAGGTGAAATCCTTGTCCTGCTTGTGCCTCTCAATCATTTCCTTAGCAAGCTTCTCATACTGTTCAAAAATCACAGGAAGGTCTTCATTACTCAGAGCAAACTCGCTATCAGGCTCACAGACAACAGGCTCAAGCGAAAGCTCATCAAAGCCTAGATCTAGCATCTGCTTGATATCCTCGGTAAAGTCCGTATTGTACTTTGTATAGGTTCCGCGAATGTAGTAGCCCTTACCACCGCGCGACTCAACGAGCTTCTGAAACTTAGGCACTATGACATCATAGCTACCCTTGCCGTCTGCAGTCGTTCTCTCACGGTCATGGATTTCCTTACGTCCATCTAGCTCAAAACAACATTATGACATTCCTTATTGGCAAACTCGATGACTTCATCGTTTATGCCCATGCCATTAGTCGTCAAAGTAAACCTAAAGTTCTTGCCGTGCTCCTTCTCAATCGACCTTGCGTAAGCAACCGTGTCCTTAACCACATCAAAGTTAAGAAGCGGCTCCCCGCCAAAGAAATCGACCTCAAGATTGCGCCTTGAACCCGAGTTCTCTATCAAAAAGTCAATGGCTCTGCGAGCAATTTCCTTGCTCATCAAAGCGCTCTTCCCCTTAAATCTTCCCTGTCCTGCAAAGCAGTATGAACATGTCAAATCACATGTATGCGCAACATGAAGACATAGTGCCTTGATGTCTGTATGTCTGTTTTTTAGAACGCTTGCCTTAGGCTCGTAGATGTCCTCGGTAAACAGCTTACCCGCCTTCTTTAGCGCGATAACATCTTCATAGGTCTCGATTACCTCAGCCTCTGTCACATCCTCAAGATGCCCGTAGTTCTTCATGATGTAATCAACAATCTCGTCCTTAGTCTTCTCACAAAAAAAGACGGATGATGTCATAAGCAACATCATCCACCACATGTACTGCTCCGCTATAAACGTCGATTACAATGTTGTAACCATTTAGCTTATACTGATGTACCATACTAGTTCTTCTTCTCGCACTCCTGGTTAGCTACACCACATGAAGTCTTGCAAGCTGACTGGCATGATGTCTGGCACTCACCACAGCCGCCGTCCTTTAGGCTGTCCTTAAGATCTCTTGTCTCTATAGTCTTGATTCTCTTCATTATCGTACCTCTTTCGTAAAAATATGAATAAGTTCGCATGTAAATCTCCCATCAAAAGGTGAATTTACACACTGATATATTATCTTTTTGGGCCTAACTTGTCAAGCTACATAAAGCTCTATGGCCCATCTGAAACACAACTTTACTTGTTTGGCTTGTAGCTGCTCTTTAGCCCTACAATCTTATTGAATACCTTTTCATCTTCTGTGTTTAGCTTGCTATCAGCGATGTAGTATCCATGTCTAAAGAACTGGAATCTCTCTCCTGCCTTTGCCTCAGCAAGTGCAGGCTCTGCATATGCAATCTTCTCTACCTTAGATGCTTCATTAGGAACTAGATTTCCGTTCTCATCTTCTATCAAAAGCTGATCGTACTCTCTAATCTTAATCTGAACAGCAGTCTTAGCATCAACGAAGTGAATTGTACCCTTAACCTTACGCTCTGTGAAGTCAAGTCCGCTTCTTGTTGCTGGGTCATATGTACAGTGAAGCTCTTTGATGCTTCCATCTTCGTTTTTTTGATGACTTTTCTCACATTTGATGAAGTATGCGCCCTTGAATCTCACCTCATTACCAGGGAAGAGTCTGAAATACTTCTTTGCAGGAACCTCCATGAAGTCCTCTCCATCAACATAAAAGCTCATTTGAGAATGGAATCTCTCTTACGCCCATCTCTGGAACATTCTTATTGTTCTCTATCTCAACCATCTCTGTCTTGTCCTCAGGATAGTTTGTAATTACAACTTTGATAGGATCTTCAACTACATTTCTGCTCTCAACCTTGTCCTGAAGGTCTTCTCTGACGCAGTGCTCAAGAAGTGATGATTCAACCGTGCTGTTAGCCTTGGCCACGCCTATTCTCTCGCAGAAATCTCTTATAGCCTCAGGAGTGTAGCCCCTGCGTCTAAGCCCTGCAATAGTCGGCATGCGCGGATCATCCCAACCCTCAACAACGCCATCGTCAACAAGTCCCTTGAGAAGTCTCTTGCTCATAACCGTTCCTGTCAGATTAAGTCTTGCAAACTCAATCTGGCGAGGTGGATTTTCCCAAAAGCCAACTTCATCCAAAACCCAGTTGTATAGAGGTCTGTGATCCTCAAACTCTAGCGAACAAAGGGAGTGTGTGATTCCTTCAATCGCATCCTCTATAGGGTGAGCAAAGTCATACATCGGATAGATGCACCACTTGTCTCCGGTATTGTGGTGTGTAACATGCGCAATTCTGTAAATTACAGGGTCTCTCATGTTTATATTAGGAGATGACATATCTATCTTTGCTCTTAGGACCTTTTCGCCATCGGCAAACTTGCCAGCTCTCATATCCTCGAACAAAGCGAGATTCTCCTCTACACTTCTATTTCTGTATGGGCTTTCCTTACCAGGCTCCTTAAGTGTTCCTCTGTACTCTTTAATCTGCTCTGCAGTAAGGTCATCTACAAATGCCTTTCCTTTTTTGATTAAGGCAACAGCAGCATCATACATTGTCTCAAAATATGAAGACGCCCACAGCTTTTTCTCCCACTTAAAACCAAGCCACTTGATATCCTCTTCAATTGCATCGACATACTCTACATCCTCCTTGACAGGGTTTGTATCGTCATATCTGAGATTGCACTTTCCATTGTACTTTATCGCAGTTGTGAAGTTGACGCAAATTGCCTTAGCATGTCCGATGTGTAGATAGCCATTTGGCTCAGGCGGAAAACGAGTATATACCTCTTTGTATACTCCGTCCTCCAAGTCCTTATCTATGAAATTATGTATAAAGTTATTTGAAATAGGTTCGCTCATCTTTGCCTCCTACCGTTTATTAGCACCTTGTAGTATATCATAAAATTTACTTATTTTAAACAAGTAGATGACAATTAGCCCAATGAAAAAGACGGAGTCGCACCTCCGTCTTTTTTGGGCGTGCAAAAGTGCATGCCGTTGGCTTTTATTACCTATATTATATCACGGTGCAATTCGATGTCAACTTTCCAAACTTCTGTATGGGAAATTCATAAAGCCTGTATTTATCAAGTGCGTTTAGGCTTTTCTCATCGTCCTGCTCGATACAAGATTTACACCCGTTCCCAAAAAATCCGCAACAATAATTTGGTTTACTGCAATCGGTGCCTGTACTTTGATAGTCTTTATTTTCGCCATTGCCTCCTGCCACATGTCGAGGGGTATTTCACCATCCGTTATGACTGGGATAACTCTGCTCAAAGCACCCTCTATCCTAACCGTTGATGTAAGAATTCGCATTGGTCTTATTACCTCTTGGCGCGCGTAATTTAGACCTTCCTTACAGCCATATCCCTGTACATCTTTGACCTCATCTCCCTCGAGCTGCACTGTTACATTGCAGCCCTTTGGACAATTGACACAAACTAATTCCTCTTGTCTCATTTCAATTCCTTTAGCTTTCTTTTATTTGAACTAGCAGATCCCCTTCGGCATCCTCTAGCATGCTATTTGCAATAATTACTTGCTCCATCTCAGAAGGTATCAGGTGATCTTTATGGATTGACCTTATCACCTTGCCACCCTTGCTGATTTCTATTGTAACATCTGTCAAAGGCTTTCTAACCCTGAAATAGAGAGTTACAGTCTTAGGCAAGTTTTCCTTGTGCAGCTTTGCTGGAACCACGTAGCCGATGAGATTTCCTGCTTTGATACTGCTGTAATCACCGCCCGAGCCGTTTAGGTATCTGAGTGCACCTAGCGCAGCTTCTCCTGCCTGCTTTGTTACAAAGTCTGCTAGGTCGTGTACGTGAAGTCCGTTTCCGCATGCGAAAATTCCTGGCACTGACGTCATGTAGTTTTCGTCTACTATAGGTCCGCGAGTGCTCATGTCCATGTCTATTCCAGCTTCCTCTGCAAGGCTGTTTTCTGGAATCAGTCCTACGCTTAGTAGCAGTGTATCTACATCAAAATACATCTCGCTTCCTGGGATAGGGTTTCTATTTTCGTCCACCTTTGCTAGTTCAATTTTTTCTAGTCTATCTTCACCGTAAACATTGGTTACTGTGTGTGAGAGATATAGCGGAATCCCAAAGTCATCAAGGCACTGCTTCATATTTCTTGGGAGTCCGTTGCTGTAAGGCATGAGCTCTGCCACGCCAAGCACCTTTGCTCCCTCAAGGCTCATTCTTCTCGCCATGATGAGTCCTATATCACCTGAGCCTAGGATGAACACGCTCTTTCCTACCATGTAGCCGTCTATGTTTAGATATCTCTGAGCCTGACCTGCTGTGTAGACTCCTGTTGGGCGATCACCAGAAATAGCTAGCGCACCTCGGCTTCTCTCGTAGCAACCAACAGATAAGATAATGATATCTGCCTGCAATTTTTGATAGCCCTCTTCTTGGTTTACATACTCGATCACCTTATCACGGTTCATGTGAGTTACCATGGTGTTAAGTTTGACTTCGACACCGGCTTCAACTACCTGATCTTCGTATCTTTCTGCAAAACTTGGCCCGCTGAGCTGTTCCTTAAAAGTTGTTAGACCAAAGCCATTATGTATGCACTGGTTGAGAACGCCGCCTAGCTCTGCATCCTTTTCGATGAGAACTACATCCTTGAGACCTTCCTGCTTAGCTTTGCTGCCGCAGCAAGACCGCCACAGCCTCCACCTATAACTACTGCCTGACAATGTCTCATACTAGCGATTCTCCCTTCCCAATATCTTTGATTTCTTTCTATCAAGCACGACATCAACTGGTGAACAGTTTAACTCTCGTGCTAAGATTTCAACGACCTTAGGCTCGCAGAATCCTCCTTGGCATTTACCCATTCCTGGGCGAACGCGCTTCTTTACTCCCTTTACGCTTCGTGCTCCGCACACTGCATTTATAGCTGCCGCTATTTCTCCTTCTGAGATTTTTTCGCAGCGACAGACTATATTTCCATACTGTGGGTTTTCTTTTATAACAGCATTCTTCTCTTCATCTGTGAGCTGCGCCATTACGATATCGCCCTTTCTTGTCATTACTGCATCAGGGTCTAGCTCAAGCTCAAGTCTATCTTTGATGTACTTATCAATTACGTATTCTGCGATTCCTGGAGAACTTGCAAGGCCTGGTGATTCGATTGATGCAATATTGATGAAGTTAGGATTGTCTTCTCCTAGTGGCTCTATGATGAAGTCCTTTGATGTTGAACTTGGTCTTACGCCAGCAAAGGTACGAATCGCCTTGTTCAGCGGAACCTCTTTTAGGATTCTTGTAATATTATCTTTGATGTACTTTATTCCATCGTCGCTTGTTGCAATGCTAACCTCGTCTATTGGCTCGCTATTTGGACCAATCAAAGTATTTCCATAAACTGTAGGCACTGCAAGAACGCCCTTTCCCTTCTCCGTAGGTACTGGGAAAATGACATTGTGAGCTATGTGCACATCCTTTTCTATTACAAAGTACTCCCCGCGTCTTGGCTTAATCTGAAAACCAACTTGGTCTGTTATCATCTTGCAGATTTCTTCTGCACCGGTGCCTGAGGCATTTACAACTACTTTGGCACTAAATTCCTTGTCATCTACTTTGACAGTATAGCCGCTTTCTGATTTTGATATGCTCTTAACCTCATGGTTTAGGAAAAGCTCTGCACCATTTCCTATTGCAACCTGCATGCAAGCGATTGCAACTTCCCATGGGTAGATTACTGCTGTCGTAGGAAACGAAAGTACTTTGGTTATTGTATCAACTAGGTTTGGCTCGCGAAGCCTTGCCTCATCACCTGTCAAAAACTCATGCGGTATTTCTCTTCTCAAAGCCCTTTCAGCTAAAACATCAAGCTGCTTCTCCTCATCGCCATTACAGGCAACAACATATGCTCCCGTAGTTTTGATGAGGCAGTTTAGGTCCTCGCAAAGCTTAGGATAAAGGCGTGCACCTCTTACGTTTAGCTCAGCCTTAAGCGTTCCATCTTCAGGGTCGTATCCCGTATGAACGATAGCCGAGTTTGCCATTGTCGCGCCGTTTGCAATGTCGTTTTCCTTGTCGACCACCGCAATCTTAAGCTTGTAGCGAGAAAGCTCTCTAGCCAGCATGGTGCCACTGATTCCCGCGCCAATTATCAAAATATCAAAATTCATTTTTCCTCCGAATTATCCACTTTATTGGTTATACCAGTAGTTCATTCCAACATAGCCGCTTATTCCATCTACAATTCCTTTAGTTGAATATTGCCAGCAATAATATCTTCCAGGATACTTTACAGGGCCTGAATGTTGGGCAACCCATATTTTATAGCCTTTAATATCACGCATATCTAGATGGTTTGCTATAGTCTCATCACTTGCAAAAAGTATTGGTAAATTATAACTTATATTTATATTAATACAAAACCTATGTACTAAATTAGCTTTTTCTTCTTTGGTGAGCCCCTTTGTTCTTGAGTTAGGGTTAGAATAATCCGCCTCTATAGCGACTCCTAGCATTAAATTGTGATTTTTAATTTGCTTGATTACGTGATTTGTTTCTTGATATATTTCACTCTCATTTATAGCTTGTGAGGAAAAATAGGCTCCTACTCTTAATCCTGCTTCTGTTGCACCTTTGACATTCTTCTCGAAATATTCATCATCAATAATCTTACCAGTTTTACTGTCTCTATAGGATGCTCTTATGATAGCAAATTTAATTCCAGATTTTGCAACTTTTTTCCAGTTAATATCTCCTTGTGCAGAGGAAACATTTATCCCAAGTGTCTTAGTTCCGATATGCCCCATCAGTTCTTTTACAACTCCTTCTGAATCGGTTGCATATCCACTTTCATTAAGAAAGAATGAGTGTACCGAAACTTGCCCCTTGGAATTCACATAATAGAATGTATCACCAAAGCTTATAAATCTCCTTCTATATAATTCTCCTTCTGCATTTGAGAAGTATTTATTTCCGTTCTTTTTTATCCATTGTGCCTTTTGGATAATCTCACCTGTAACGTCGTCTGCGTTGAAAAGACGTTGATCAGGTAATGCGAAAATTCCCGTTTGTGCTTCACCATTAGCACCCATATAGAATTTATGTGGACCGAATGTTATGAACTGATTTCTATAAATCTCGCCCTCGGCATTGGAAAAATACCTCTTACCATCTTTTTCTATCCACTGTGCTTTTCTTACAACCTCACCGGTTTCGTCAGAATAATACATCCTGCCATCATTTGTTTTAAAAATCCCTACCGTAGCAGAACCATCAGCTCCCATGTAGAATCTATGTGGACCGAATGTTATGAACTGATTTCTGTATAAATTACCTTCTGCCGTTATAAAATATCTTTTGCCGTTTTGTTCAATCCACTGAGCCTTTTGTTTTATTATCTCTCCTGTATTGTCAGATTTATACACCCTTCCATCGATTGCTGTGAATGTACCAATCAATACTGCCCCATCTTCACCCATGTAGTATCTATGTTCACCAAATGAAATGAATTGATTCTTATAAAGTTCACCCTCGGAATTAGAAAAATACCTCTTTCCGTCTTTTTCTATCCACTGTGCCTTATTTATTACCTCTCCAGTTTCATCAGCATTAAATATCCTGCCATCAGAGGTAAAAAATATTCCTGTTTTTAGCAGCCCCATCTTCACCCATGTAAAAATTTGTGTGGTCCAAATGTGATAAACTGGTTTCTATAAGCAACTCCTTCAGCATTTGTAAAGTATCTTTTACCATTCCATTCTCTCCAGCCAGCTTCTTTAACAAGAGCACCAGTTTCTGGATTAAAATAGTAAATTACATTATCTACTTCGTAGATGCCTTTTGCATATTCACCATTACCATCTACATAGTATCTATTACCATTCTCGTTTTTTCCAAGAATTATATGTGTCTGTTATTTTTTGCATTAACAGCATTTGTTTCTTGTTCATATAAATCAATCTCGTCTGCGTTAGCGATAACCGTGCTAAAAAAAGCAAAAATCAATGTCGCTAACAATACCCATCTAAAAATATAGTTTCCCCTTCATAATATATCCTAGTCCTTTCTTTCATAAATAATCTATTGTCACTAAATGCATTGAATATATCAAATATTTTTCTGTTAGACTATTTCTTGTTATAGTAGCTTTCTGCTAGCTGCATAAGCTCTGCAAACCTTGTATAGTATTTGCCTGGGCAAGCTGTTGGAATTATGTCCCTATGACCAATTATAGGCTTCTTTCCGTACATCTTCCAAAGATTTGCTATTAGTCTAGCCGTTGTATCAAAGTCACCATCTGTCATTTCTGGTCTGCACTCGATTCCTATAGTTCTGAGGTTGTAGTTCCAGTTTCCTGCATGCCAAGCTGTATCGTTTGGATTTACTATGCACTCAACTCTGCCGCCCTGCACAACATAGTGAGCTGAAGAATCTCCATTCATTCTGCAAAGCCAGCAAACGACTCCTGAGAAAGACTGTCCCTCATGTCCCCAGTGATGAATTACTATATAGTCTATTGGTTTTTCTGCTCTTCCTATGTTATAGTTAGGACTCTGCCTTATGCCAAAGTCTATTCCATCAAAGTTAATATCGTCTCTAACTGCCCCATCAGGTCCAACAAAGTATTTTGTTGGTCCAAAATATAGAAACTGGTTTGTGTAAATTTCCCCATCCTCATTAGAGAAATACCTCTTACCATTTTGCTCTATCCACTGCGCTTTTCTGATAAGCTCTCCAGTTTCATCAGCATTATAGCTGTGATTGTTTGGCGCTTTGAAAACTCCAGTCATGGCTGCTCCATCTTTACCCATATAGTATCTATATGGACCAAAGCTGATCAGCATATTAACATATAGTTCTCCAGTATTATCGCAAAAATATCTCTTGCCGTTTTGCTCAGCCCACTGTGCTTTCTTACAATCTCTCCAGTATTATCAGCATAGTACATGTTGCCATTCTTTGCTTTGAACACGCCTGTCATAGCTGCACCGTCAGCTCCCATATAGAACCTATATGGTCCGAAGCTTATGAACTGGTTTCGATACATGTGGCCTTCAGCACTTATAAAATATCTTTTCCCGTCACGAACAACCCACTGCGCTGTATTTGTGATTAATTCACCTTTGTCATCTGCATTATAGTCCTTACCGTCATTTGCAGTAAATCTACCTGTCATAGCTGCCCCATCAGTACCCATATAGTATCTGCGTGGACCAAAGCTTATGAATTGATTTCTATATAGTTTGCCCTCTGCATTAGCAAAATATCTCTTGCCATCTTTTTCTATCCACTGGGCTTTTCTAACTACCTCACCTGTATCGTCGGCATAGTACATGCTTCCGTCATTTGCAGCAAAAATACCTGTTTGGGCTGAACCATCAGCTCCCATATAGTATCTATGTGGACCAAAACTTATGAACTGATTTCTATATAATCTGCCCTCTGCATTAGCAAAATATCTCTTGCCATTTTGCGTTATCCACTGAGCTTTTCTAATTACCTCGCCCGTATCGTCGGCATAGTACATGCTTCCATCTATAGTAGCATAAATACCTGTCATAACAGCACCATCAGCTCCCATATAGAATTTATATGGTCCAAATGATATGAACTGATTTCTGTAAGCTATACCTTCAGAATTAGTAAAATATCTCTTACCATTCCAGATTCTCCAAGCTGCAGATTTTACAAGGGCACCGCTCTCAGTATCAAAGTAATATATTACGTTATCTACCTCGTAGATGCCTTTAACATAATTTCCATCCGCATCTACATAGAATTTTTGTCCGCTAGTCTCAATCCACTGATTGGTTTGTGCTAATGCTAGTGGCTCGGATCTTACTTCATTGCTATCTTCTGCTACCTGATTGCTTGTTCGCTCGTCATTTGCCTGCGTACTGAACTGGGTTTCATTTATGGTGTTATGATTTTGTTGTTCTGTCTCATCTGCATACGAAATTACCATTCCCACGGTCAAAATAATGAAAAGTGCTAGACAAAATCTCAATTTAAATCTCATAAATCCCTCCATTTGCCTGAATAACTTCAGCATATAGCTCGCTATAACGTCTTCCAATTTTCTTCCAGTCAAACTTACTTGCACCTTCGAGAGCTCTTTTTGAAAATCCCTCATAATCTTTTAAAATGCTTTCTAGCTTTTGAACAAAATCACCACTCTTTGATAAATCGACGGCATGACCAACAACACCGTCATCAAACTGAGTATCAAAGCCTTCACCCTTAGTATATAGAATTGGGAGCCCTTGGCTTATTGCCTCTGCATAGACGATTCCAAAACTTTCTGTCTTTGATAGCAAAGCAAAAATATCGGCCTTACGGTACTCTTCTATTAGTTCCTTATGACTCTTTGGCTCGCAACGCTCTGCAAAAGGATACTTATTTAGCAAAGCCGCATATTTTTTATCCCTTTCAAATCTAATTATTCCAAAATTCTTATATGAGACTATGATGTCGGGATTGTCCTTTTGGTATTTTTCTAGCTGGTCGCATATATACGTCTGATTCTTATTTTTGTTTACCATTCCAACGGTAATGACATTTAGCTTCTTCTCTGAAACCCTACTTCTTGGCTGTGCCATATTGTTTAGAAATAGACTGTCTATACCATTTGGTATTATGACAATTTTGCTTTTTCAGCTCATCTCTAAACTTTTTGGGTATATATTTGTCAAAAAGTTTCTGCTCATATACTGATGTCAGAAATATAATCCTATCTGCATTCTTAAGAATCTCACAGCCAAGACCATGTAAATATTTCCTATATTTAAAGAACACATTTATATCCGTGTTTCTTACTGCGACTATGTATGGTATCCCACTTTCCTTATGTAGCTTATATGCAAGATAACCCTCTGAAAACAGAGTGTGCGCATGTATCATATTGAATGATTTTTCCAGATAGACGATTTTTTAGGGCCCTCATCACCTTTTTCTCTTTATTGAAGAAGAACCATCTATCAATATTGCTAAAAAGGAAGCGAAGTATCTATGTACTCTTTGTCATAGATGCTACCTGGCTCTGGCATGCCCACTCTCTTATTACTGAAGTGAAACACACTTAAATCTATTCTATTTTCAATTAGCTCATCCCACAGATTCACGTATATTGGGTTTCTGTTTGAGCAAACATGTAAAACTTTATTATTCACTTTGAATCACTTCTATCTAAATATTAAATATAACTTTACTTATGTATTAGTTCATCACTCTGCTTGTAAAATTTGTCCTTTGTAAAGCTATTATACTTCTCATATGCCTTTGTTATTTCATCATTTCCGCTGATTTCAGAAACCGCTTTAAGCATAGGAATAATCTTAGCGAATTTGTCGTCTACATCTAAACCTATAAGCTTACGATCTGAAATATGCATTAAATCACCTGACAGATAGCCATTTAAATCGTATAGTGCTACAGTTCTACTTAGCATAGAAACTCCCTCATCAAATTTCTTTGATGCAAGCTCCTTATTGCTGTCATCAGCATCTATCATCTTCCAATCATATAAACCTATTAAAACATAGAGCTGAGTATCTAGTCTAAAGTGCGCCTCCTGACCTGAAACATCCTCATAATATGAGAAATTACCTTCCTCTGTCAGGTAGCTTAGGAGCTTTGAATTCCTATTCGTATCAGCATCATATTCCTTTAGGCAATTATCTGTCATATATTTTAAGGCATTATCACCTGCTTTGATATATGACTCATCGCCCGTCACAGCATAAGCTCTTGAGAATACGCTAAGCACCATACCTTGCACACTAGCAGATATCCATCCTTTATTTATAGTTTCTTCTCTATACCTTCTACCAAGGAGCATAGGTATGCTTCCATCAGACTTTTGATTGTCCATAAGCCATTTACTACAACTGATAAAATTCTTCTCAGAATCTGCATTCGTGTTAAGTAGCGAATCACTATACCACATCAAGGCATAGCTAGCTATCAACTCCGGATCGTATTCAAAATGGTTCTCTCCTGAAACAATCTTTGGAACTCCATTCTTATCCAGCTTAACCTCTTCATCAACATTCTTATGTGTCATCTCATTAGGCATCCAATATGCACCGAGTGCTGAATAAGGTTTATTCGCTGCCTTCTTGTCAGGGTAGAAATCTAACGGTTCCACCATGGCTGTTCTGTTGAAATATCTAGCCTTAAGGGCATCCTCTTCAGGAATAAAAACAGATGCCTTACTATTTATCTTATTGACGAGTATGACCTCGTGTCCTGCATCTTTGCCATCACCTGTATAATATTCGTATCTATATTGGTGCCATCCTTCACTTAGTCCCGCTAAATCCATTTGGTAACTGAACTCACCATTCTTCACATCAAAGCACTCGACTTCCTTACCATCAATTACAATTTTTACTTTGTCAACATGCTTTTCAGTAAGTCGGTTAAAATTATACTCCTTCTCCGTTTCAAAACTAGACTTGAGAGGTTCCTGAAATTTGAACATTATACTACTTGAGCTCAGCAATTTATACGACACTGCTATCAAACAAAGAAGAGATACTACTGAAGCTATTACATATTTCTTTTTAATCTTAATTCCACTGCTTATTAAAAGCTTTGATGAATATCCAACCGATAAAGCTATGAGAATCCACCAGTATGCGATTCCAATATAGTTACTAGATGCAAATCCAACTATAACAAAAATTACATCCATAGATATAAGTACTGCTCTAATTGGATCCTTTCTATCTCCACATACAATCAGTACCCCTAACGAAAGCAAGCAGATTGTAACGAAAAACACAAATATCAAAACACCATAGTTAGCTATAAGTTCTAGCCATAGCGAATGCGGATTGCTCAAAACATAGTCGTGATCAAAGGGTGTCAAGAATTTATTAACCCCATAAGGACCAAATCCAAGTCCTTTGGCCTCGCTTATTGAGTGGGTGAACTCTTTGATATAAGTGTGCATTCTAACATATGCAGAACCTGTCTGGGTGTTCACACCAGAAAACTGTTCCCTGACTTCTGAGCTAAGCCCTTTACCCGCTCTCCTCTTAAGAGAAAACGCCATTATCGTTTTTTCTAGTACAAAAGCGTAAATTCCACCTGCGATAAGCCATCTATACTTAACAGTTGCAAAAACAGAGTAGAATACAAGTCCTAGAAATATACCAAATAGACATATAATCGCATCATCCTTTAGAAGTATGAATTCCATCAAAGAAAGTTCAATCATCCTTAAGATGTTTACAGATAAGTTCTTTCCAACCTGTGGGAAAAAAACAACGGTGAAAAACAGTGCAAGACATGCGCAATAATCGTTTTCATTAAAGAAGATTCCTGTTGCTACTGATGGCGGATTGCTCGTTGAATTTGCCATAGCTGAAACATTGAAGTAACTAGAAGTCGGCAGGTGAATTCCTGTCATTATCTCAAAAAAATTCCTATAGCACTAAGCACAACGATAGAAAACTTACAAATTTGTATAATCTTTTCTTCCATGCCCTCAACTTTGATTGCAAGAAGCACTGAGGCAGCTACAAAAAACTGCAAAACAAGTTGTAATAATTCCCTAATTGCATCCTTATCGCTTACAAATCCTCGGAAGAACATTAAAAAAATATAGCGTATAAAAACCAGATAAGTAGCAATAGCAAAAATGATTTTTCTAACGACTCAAAGTTGAGTCGTTTTTGTTATATGCGCGATAAACAAATGCTGCAAAAAGTAGTGGTATAGCAAATCTAAACAGAGTTATGACAATACCCATAACTCTGAAACCAAAGCTGATACTTGCACCAAAAAAGACTGATAGAACCAGTGCACTTACCAGTATGTAATCCGTCTTTTGCTTAATTTGATTCATCTTTACCTCTTATTTTTCTCTTGACTCTCACAAGAATCATAAATATATCTTTGATCGCATCCCTATATAAAATAAATATCAAAGCAAGGCTAGCCGCTGTGAGCAAAAGCTCTGATTCCCAAAGCCATCTCATAGTGATTCATGAATGTAGCTAGCGCAATTATAATAACATTGCTGATTATAACCTTTGATATAGCATAGTCACATGGATAAAACTTTTGCGCAAATACATATAAAAGTATCGCCATGACAAAGTAGCCTACATATGTTGTATAAGCAGCTGCCTCAACACCAAAGTTTGGTATAAATGCAAAATTTAGTACTATGTTAAGGACTGCACCAATGACATTTGCTGCGAAAATATAGTTTGTCTTTTTTTCAAATGAAAGACCATATCCAACTATGACAGAAACACCGTACATCACCTGTCCAAACAGCAAGCCTGGAAGCAATAAATAAGCCGCACCGTATGCTGAATTCGACATCAAAGCGATTATCTCCTTGCCCCACATTGTCACGAAAATACATGTGATCATCAAAATCATATAATAAAAGCCAAGCACTCGCTTATACTGATACTTTGCGTCCTCATCATCTTTCTTATCAAAGGCAAATGTCGTATATGCTGTAAATACTGCATTTGATAGAATTGATAGCACTGAGCTAAATCTAGCGCCTATACCATAGATTCCCACCTCTGCAGCAGAAAAGTAATGCAAAATGATGTATCTGTCTGAAAGGTTCAAAAACCAAGCCGCAATAGCAGTCGGAATTATAGGAATTGAATACTTTAGCATTTGGTTTAGAAGCTGCTTATCGTACTCTTGGTACTTAAATAGCTTCGGCATAAAGACTAGATATGCGAGCATCTGAAATAGCTGAACTATAGCAGAACTCAGTATCAAAGCAAACGCGCCAAGATGCATTACCGATACAAATACTATATTTGAACCTATCATCAAAAGCGATGCGCTCACATTTACCATTGCAAAGAGGAACATGCGATTTTCCATCCTCGCATATAGCGCATATGGTGTATACCAAAGGTTAAAGCTTATTGTTATGAGCGCCACTGCAACTAGAATCTGATGCTTTTCGGTACCGAATAGCCATAGTGAAATGTCCCTACTAAATATAGCTATTATAAACGGTACAATTCCCGCAATTATAAGAGTTACCAGCGATGTATTGAATACTTTGCGCTTATGTTCTTCCGTTCTCTCATCAAAGTAAAAGGCACTAAAGGCGGAATCAAGTCCTAACATAAGAATAGGCAAAAGTATAGCTGTCACATTGGTTATAGCATCGGAAATACCAAGTTCTGTAGGTGTCAAATATTTAGTATAAAGCGGTAAAAGAAAGAAATTTATCGCTTTAATCATCATATTTGCAAGTACTAGTATCGCACTTCCTTTTATGAAATTACCAAACTTGCTATCACTCATAGTTAAAGCTCTTTTACTTCCTCAAAAACTGCCTTACCGTCGATTTTGTCAGCTTTTCCCTCATATATTTTAGCTAGGATTTTTGCGTTTTTTCTGCAATCGTGGTAGGTTTCGATATTTTTCGACCCTTGACACCCAAATCATGTCTTCTCTGCCCGTCAAGAATCAGCTTTTTCGATCTCACTTTCTATCGTAAGCGGTGATGCACTGACAATAGGAAGCTCATCAGGAAATGTCTTTCTCATTTTTTCAGTAATATATGTGATTACCGGCTTACCCATACCCATTGCCTCTATAGCAAATACTCCATAGGTTCCAATTATAATCTGATCAACAATGATATCTGCCTTTAGATATTCCTTAAATGCCTCATCCTGAGTCATCTCCTCAATTAAGATATATTCGATATCGTATTTTTCTTTGAGTTTTTCTATCGCCTCATGAACATATTTAGTGCCCTTAAATCCTCGATTTGATGGAGCATGTACTATGGTCAAAGACTTCTTATACGGATCAGGGTACTTTGGTGTAAGTCTCTCAGGATCTATTCTTAGGGGAACGATATATGGTTTTAGCTCCTGTGAAAAATGAGGAAGCAGTTCATCATCGTGAACAATAAAAGCTTTAGCATACTTTCCCAGCTTAAGCATTCTTGTTCTCAGCCTTTCTTCGTTTGTTAGCCCAACCTCTCTCCAGTAGTGGTTCATCCTATAGGCTATTGATTCTTGCCTCACATCTGAGCCATGAAACTCGAAGAAAATATTTTTCTTCAATAACTTCAAAAAAGGCAGGTCTAAATTCCAAGGTAAAAGACTATGCCCGAAATGGAAGTGAAATGTATCGTATTTGAACGCACACTTTACGAAATTGGCAAATGTCTTAACCACATATATAGGATACATGTACCTCTTACCCTGTACCATCTTAAGACATACATCATATGGGTATTTAAGAGTAGACTCGTCCCATAATATTAACTTTGCGTCATATCCATTGCTTCTCAGCCCTTTTACCGAGTAGTACGCCTGCCCCGCAATTTCTCTCATTCCATGCATTATCTTCATAACATATTCTTTGATACTGATTAGTATCCGATTCTCCTTTGTATTTAGTCTAAATAACTATGCATTAAGTAGGTCATTAACTACCTGCTCAATTCTCTTCTCCCATGTGTTATTCAGTGCCGCTTTTTTTACATTCTCTATCAGCTTATTGTAAAGTTTTCCGTCAGTATAGTATCTACGAATAGCCTCTTCTATACTCTCAGAACCTTCCTTACAAATGATACCGCTTTCGTTTGCTCTATGAATCTTGCCATGGCTGGACAGTCAGTTGATATCATGGGTAGTCCGTGGCTCATGCACTCTAGAACCTTTACCGATATTGCCATATCCATATAGAAATGTCTTTTTTTTGGCAGTATTCCTAGGTCGCATTTTGCATATATAGGTTCTAGCGCCTCTCCCGAAGCTTCCATTACCTCTATCCAATCACTATCTAGTAGACTGCTATTTTTGATATGAACTAGTTCTTCTTTTTTGGTTATAAGATTTAGCTTCACATCTAGTCCACTTTTGTTAATTCTATCTAGGGCAATAAGAAGATCATCCATACCGTCAGCTTCTCTGACACCTCCAGCATAAAATATTTCCCTTGCTCCTAGCTTGACTCCGCCTCTAGGTTCATTGCAGCCCGGCGGTAATATTCCAATTTCTTTAAACTTCACATCAGCAAGAACTTTTGTACATTCCTGTGAAGGGAAATAGACTACATCGCAATATTTTTTAAATGCTGCAAGATCTCTTCTATGCATCATTTTAAGAATACTTTGCTTCCAAAGAGGTGTTCCCTTCCATGCCCACTTTGAGAACCTCCAGTAGAAATCTCTATAGAACAGCCCAATAGGAATTCCCATCCTGTGAACCTTCTTCAAAAGGCTTATATCTATTTGATTGAAGAATGGACCCGAAGGCGGCTCGACATAGCATATATCAGGTTTGTTTGTATCAAGCCAATTTAAAACTTCTTTAACATTAGCTTGTCTTTCCTTTCTTCTATTTTGCTGTCCTTCTAAGAGTTTTACATCGTAGCCCAGATTTATTAGCGCGTTGTACATTCTAAACGGCCTTACCGATGACCCGGATGAAAGCTCTCCAAAATCAGTAAATGTTATGTATAAAACTTTTAAATTCATAGAGTATCCTATTTTATATTATTTGCATTTAAAATTGATTTTAGATGTTCGATAAAAAGCTCGTGTTCTATTGCAAAAATTACCCGATACCTGCGAGTTATCCGGAACATCCTTCGTCACCACGGCCCCCATAGATACCTTGCTATTCTTACCTATTTTGACCTTAGGTGCACAAGCAACCTTTAGTCCAATATATGCGTTTTCGCCTACTTCGACCCATCCGCCAAAGCTTGAACCGGCTGCTACTATTGTTTTCTCACCAATATATACATCATGGCAGATTACACAAGTGTCTATCGATGAATATCTACCAATTTTTGTTTCTCCGCCGATTACACCTTTTTGTATGGTTACATTTGGGTGAATTGAAGCTCCCTCATATATATGTACAGATCCAGAGCTATATACATTTTTTCTATTATCTCCTTCGCCATAATAGTAGAAAGCTGGTGAACCTATGACGGCACCACTCATAATCCTCACATTGTCGTCAATTACTACGCCATCGTAGATTACAACATTAGGATCTATGGTTACATTATTTCCTATCTTAACATTCTTAGGAGATATCACAACCGATTCCGCAATATTACAGTTTTCTCCAATGACTGTATCGAAGTCGGTTTTTCTCTGCTTGGATATTGCTTCATGTGCCTGGAAGAATACTGTTTTAGGGTCATCTGATGTACATATACCACCGTCAAACTCTCTCTTTATGTCTTCTAATATGGTACTTGGACAGATTATACAACTTACGCCTGCATCTCTCGCAGCCGAAAAAAAGTTCATGGATAAGATGTACGATATTCTTTTTTAAATCATGATTATATCTTGAGCCTGATAGCATAACTGACTCAAACTCTCCATCACGAACGACCTCTACCTTTTCGTCAATCAAATTATTTAACTCGGATAATTTCATAATCCCCTCCTTAAGGAATTTCTCAAAACTCTATATGTAATCTTTCTCATTTAATATCTCGTCCGTATTGCTTATATTCTCTTTTATTGCTAGGAACCTATCGTGTACGCTTGATTCAATTATCTTCTTAAGTGCATCTCCAATTGAGATTTCTTTTTCATAATACCATAGAGGATGAACGAGCATCTGAATTTTATCGTATGTCTTATTTGCTATTATGCTATCTATGTCCTCTCTCCAGCATCTTCTGCTATCCGATACATATTTGATTTCTCCATCAAAAAAGACCTTGTCATAGGCATTTATTATTCCCTCTGTGTTGATATTCATATCGAGGGTAACTTTGTCTGGTCTGTGCATTGACATGAATTTTACCTGTTCGCCCAATATATCGGAAAGTATTCTTGCTTCCTGCGTAATTGCTTTACTATAGTCGAAGCTTCTTCTATTCTTTTCTGAGCAATAAACTGTATCATCAAAGTGCAGACCGACATTGTGTCCCAGTCTAACAAGCTCTTTTATCAAATGGCGTTCTCTGTTTCCACCTATGTTGTAAAAATTTGTGAACATAAGCACAAAATAGGTAGACGAAACGCCCAGTTCATTTTCTATTTTAGCCATTTCAACGGCTTTCTCAAGCGACATATCGACATCGTGTCTAAGAATAATCTCCTGATTGCATCTGTTGTAATTAGAATAGTCACAGAATGAATATCCCTGCTTCTTTGCCAGTTCTATTATATTTTTGTACCAAGAATGGGTGAATTCCATTATCTCTCCCGCCTATTTATTCTCAATTATCTCTATTAATTTATCCGTAAGTCTCTTGAAGTCATATTCCAGTGTAAGTGCTTTTGCATTTTCACACCAAAGTTCGTACCTTTTTTTGTCTCCGTTAAGCATATCTGCAATGGTCTCTGCCATCTCCTTTTGATTTGCAAAATGCTTTGCTATTCCGATTTGGTTCGAGTTTATTATGCCGAACTCGTTTTCTTCGCAGTCCATGATTACGGGTTTTCCGCTCGCTATATAATCAAAGAGCTTGTTTCCGCTTATTCCGTATTTGGAAAGCCCTCCGATATCTCCATCCATCAAATTGAGGTCCCCCTTGCTCAGGATGAAAGGAATATATTCTTTGTCTACACGACCTTTGAACACTATGTTCTCAAGACCCTTTTCCTTGACCTTTGATCTTAGAATCTCAAGCTGATCTCCTCCACCATAGATTATGATTTTAATATTGCCGGAAACATCTGCCAGATACTCTGCCAAATCTATGAAGTTTTCCGGTTTATTAGCAGATCTTAGAGACCCTGTATATAACACCTTTTTGAAGCACTCATCTTCCAAATCTCTGTCCTCAATGGTCTTATTAAGCTTATTTGCATTATATGCTTCTAAATCTATCCCATTATTGATGTTATAGATTTCTCCTTTGGTACATCCTTTTCCCAACCTCTATCCGAAATATACTTACCTGCCCCGGGGATTGTAAATACAAGTGATTCAGCCTTCTTATAGAGTCTTCTCTCACCTCTGTACAAAAGCTTTGTAATAATATGATTTCTAGGTATGATATTGTATTCGACAAGGCTCTCCGGCCAAAGATCTCTAACTTCGCATATGCATTTAACACCGAACTTTTTAGATATTTTTAGTCCTGCTTGCAGCGCCAAAGGGTGCACCGAAGAAGCTAGTATAACATCCGGTTTTCCATAATTTTTAACTACACGAAATATACGCCTATAGTACTGATACATGTTCTTCACGCGGCTCTTTCCATTGCCCACATAATTAGATGTCTCTATAAGCGTGTACTTCACTCCGTCCACTTCTTTTTCACAGTATCCGGACTTTCCTACATCAAAATTTATATCAGTATCATGCACCGTAGATGCGCAAAATATCCTCACATCGTAACTGGCTCTCGTCAAATACTTGGCAAACCAGTAATGCCTCCCGCCATGGTCAAGCATAGTGTCGGTGGCATAGTGATTAAAAATCCAAACTTTCTTTTTCATAATCGTTTATTTTTAGTATGCACTCTTTACTATATCGCAGATTGTCTTAAGCTCGTCGTCTGTTAGATATGGGTGCATTGGAAGGCTCATAACCGTCTTGCTGAGCTTCTCGCATTCAGGTAAAATCACACCTTCATTTGCTGCTGCATATGCGGTTGACTTATGCATTGGAATAGGATAGTAAACCATAGCAGGAATACCATTATCATTAAGTGTCTTGATTAGCTTTTCTCTATCCTCAGTTGACTTAAGCTTAAGTGTAAACTGAGCCCATGATGAACCATAGCCATCAGGCACTACTGGTGTCTCTACTATATCCTTTAGTTCCCTTGTGTAGTAATCAGCTACATGGTTTCTCTTAACTAGCTCATCATCAAAGATATTTAGTTTCTCAATTAGAACTGCTGCCTGAATTGTATCAAGACGGCTGTTTAGTCCAATCTGAATGTTATCATACTTGTCTGAGCCCTGTCCGTGAACATGGATTGACTTCATCTTTACATAAAGCTCATCCGAATTTGTGAATATAGCACCACCATCACCGTAGCATCCTAGTGGCTTAGCTGGGAAGAATGATGTACCTGCAACATCACCGAATGAGCAAGCCTTCTTTCCACCGATAGTTCCACCGAATCCCTGTGCAGCATCCTCTAGGACAAACAAGTTATACTTTTCAGCAATTCTTCTTATCTCATTAAAATCAGCAGGAAGTCCAAATAGATCAACAGCAATAATGCCCTTAGGTGTAAGTTTTCCTTCAGCAAGAGTCTTTTCTATGGTCTCTTCGAGAGCCTTAGGATTAATATTAAATGTATCCCTATATGAATCTACAAATACTGGTGTTCCTCCAGCAAGGCTTACGCTTTCACCACTTGCAAAGAATGTGAACGATGGTACGAAAACCGCATCAGTCTTCTTTATTCCATATGCCATTAGCGGAATTGTCAAAGCGTCTGTACCACTTGCGCAAGCGATTACATGCTTAACTCCAACATATTCTGCAAGTCTTTCTCAAGCTCTGCAACTTCAGCTCCTCCTATGAAATGCTTGTGTGCAAGAATCTCCTGAATTCTCTCATTTACCTTTGCCTCTATAACATCGTACTGTTTGTGTAGGTCAATAAATTGCATAACTACATCCCCTCCAATATCTAAATATCAAAATGAACTATTTTTTTAAAACTATATTAGCTGCTTGTCTGCTTCTTCTAAAATCTTGAGCATTCTAATTGCTGAGTCTGGACCTGTTACAGACTCATGATTATTCTCTATGCAGTCTCTGAAGTGGTCAAGACTGTTGAACAGAGCATCACCTTGATCAAGCGAAGGAATGATGCCGTCTCCAATTCTTGTTTTTACAACAAAGTCTTCATATTCCATATTCTCAACGATTTTTACATCAAAACCCTTGTCATAAACGATTAGCTTGTTCAATGCATCAACATCATCGTATACTATCATCTTCTTAGTTCCTGCGATGATAATTCTTCTCTCCTTGATTGGCGATAGCCAGCTTGAGCGTAAGTTAGCTAGGAACTTATCGAATTTGATATTAAGGAATGTTATCGATTCTCTCTTAGTATAGATTTTCTCACCCATCGCACTTACTGCAACAGGCTCTGCTCCATCAGATAGATAATCTATGATAGAAAGATCGTGAACACTTAAATCCCACATTGAGCTCACATCATTTTTAAGCTGACCAAGATTTATTCTTGAGCAATCGAAATATAGTAAATCTCCAAGATCTCCACCATCAATTATTTCCTTAATTTTTTTGATTACTGGGTGGTATACCATGATGTGGTCAACATGGATCTTGAGATTCTTGTCCTTTGCAAGGTCCCTCAAAATAACAGCTTGCTCTACAGAATCTGTGAAAGGCTTTTCTACATACACATTTTTCCCTGCAAGTAGTGCCTCTTTTGCCAGCTGAAAGTGTGCGCTAGTCTCTACTGCAAGTGCCACTGCCTCTAGCTCAGGATCCTCTAGTAGGTCTCTAAAATTCTCTGTGTATGTAACGGACTCAGCATAAGTATTCTTTGCAAGCTCAATTCTCTCAGGCTTTTTATCGCAAAGATATTTGAAATCAAAGTTCTTATTTCTGTAAATATTTCTCGCTACATTCGGTCCCCAGTATCCAAATCCAACTAAACCGATCTTAACCATTTCTTACTCCTTGTTGCTAAATTATATCCTTGAATTAATTATTTACTCTTTTGGTGTGCCTTAGCCGGCGTGCCAAATACTGTTATTCCTGACTCAACATCAGACATCACAACACTATTCATGCCGACTGTGACATTATCTCCTATCTTAATCTGATTCATAATAACAGACGAAGCTATATATACATTATCACCCGTCTCAACAGAACCATATAAATACGTCCCTGAAACAAGTGTGTTCTTCTTTCCGAGGATGCAGTTGTGACTCACCTGACAAAGCGCATCTATCGATGTCTCATCTCCAATAACGGTATCATCGATGGTTCCCCTAGAAACTGTTGTTCCAGTTCCTATGTAAACGGATTTACCAATCTCAACACCACCATAGTGGCTCAGCATTTTTCTGTGTCCATCAGCACCTTCTACATATCCAAGGTCTGCATCACCTATGCAAACGCCTGATTCTATGATGGCGTTTTCTCCGATTTTGACATTTCCGTTTATGGAAACATTATTTCCAATAATGCTATTTATGCCAACTTTGATATTCCCATCTAGACTGCAGTTGTGTCCGATTTTTACGCCTTCTCCAATCACGCATTCGTCTGAAATATAGGTGTTATGTCCTATGCTTTTTGACTGGTCTACTTCATTACTTGTCTCAGCAAAGTACTCAACTAATGAGAAAAATACTCTCTTTGAGCTATCAGTATAAATTATATTTGAACAGCCAATGTTCTCACCAGTTTGCGTAACAACAAGTTTACACCTGCCTATATCCATACCCTTAGGAATTGATTCTATTTTTTTAATCCAGGTGAAGGTTCCTTCCTTGTAGTTCTTAAGCGATGAAAAACCGTCTACATCACAGTTTTCATCTCCATTGAACTCGAAGCTCTCTCCACTTTCTTTTAGATATTCTAGAAGTTCTTTAATCTTCATTTTTCTCTCTTATTTCCCGATGTTTAGATTTTCTCGTATCTCTTTTGCTGGATTACCATAAGCTACTATTTTATCTGAAGTGTCTTTAGTTATTACAGCACCAGCTCCAATAATGCAATCCGAACCAACGGTTCTTCCGAGTGTTACGATTACGCCATCATCGAGGAGCGTATTCGATTTTATTCTAACCCCTCCCGAAAGAACTACACCAGACGCAATGTAGACATGATCCTCAATGACATTGTCGTGATTTACCTGTGAACCCGTATTTACCACAACATTGTCACCGATTATAGGATTAGGTGTTATCAAGCAGCCACACTCTATTAGTATGCCTTTGCCAAGCTTGGCATCTGGTGCAACTACAGCATTTGGATGTATTATGTTCACAGCCTCCCAGCCCTTTGCTACGAAGCTGTTATATACCTCTCTTCTATACTTCATACTGCCGAACGAGATGAAGAATTTATTTGTATTGTATTTTTCTTTGAGAGCATCGAGATCTTCATATATTTCATCTATGTAGACACCGTTTATGGTCTTACCTCTGTTTTCTGGATTTCCGTCGATTGCGCAAGCAACCTCGTATTTATCTTGCTCTCTTAAATTGTAAAGAACAACATTAAAATGCTGTCCTGTTCCAACTAGGATTATCTTTTCTTTCATGGCAATCCTCTAATTATTTCCTGTAAAATCTTCCATAGTTGCTGCTGAGTCTGAGTTTATTCCTTCTTTCTTAACCACGCAGTATATGGTTTTAAAAAATATTGATATATCTAGTCCAAGTGAGACATTATCAACATATTCGATATCCTTATTGAACTTCTCAGTCCAAGTTATCGCATTTCTTCCTGACACCTGTGCAAGCCCTGTAAGCCCAGGTCTTACATCGTGCCTTCTTTTTTGCTCATCATTGTATAATGGCAGGTATTTAACTAATAGAGGCCTCGGTCCAACAATGGACATATCGCCCTTTAGTATATTGTAAAGCTCAGGTAGTTCATCTAGGCTTGTTGATCTAAGCTTCTTGCCAAAGCTAGTCAGTCTATACTCGTCATCAAGCAGATTCCCATTCTCATCTTTGGCATCAGTCATGGTTCTAAACTTATATAGCTTAAACACCTTACCATTTAGCCCAGGTCTTTCCTGCTTAAATATTACAGGCCCTCCAAGCTTTACTCCTACAAGTATTGCAAGAATTATAAGTAGTGGGCTAAAAATTATTATGCTTAGTGCCGCTATGAGAAAATCCATGAACCTCTTTATTAACTTGCAGTACAATCCATTTGATTTTGATTTCATTCTTTACCTTAATTTCGTTTCTCTATATACTTATATATTCATCTATTTCTTTAGAAGTTTATTCTTTAGGTACTTTTGTGCATGCTTATCAAAGAGTTCTTTGCAAATTATTGACAGTGCTACACAAAGCACAAAAGAGACTAGCAGCTTACCCTTATTAGACTCAAATCCAGTGAGTCCACAAACTTTAGCTGAAAGTCTCCACAGGAATACCTGCAATATGAAGAAGTAAAATGTAAGACTTCCTGCATACTTTATAAGCTTGCTTTTTGTTAGCAAACGAGGCTTAAACTTAATCGAAATTAGCATTGCAAAAGCTATTAGATAGTAGTACAGAGGAGTAGTTACATATATTATTCCCATCTTATAGTGCAGTGCAAAAACTGTTAACAATCCAGTGATAATCAGATTTGCCACCATCATAAGAGCAGCTTTCTTATTATTCTCCTTATCATCTTCAGTAAATGCCATGCAAAGTGCTGCTCCAAATGCTACCTGCATTGCACGAAATACTGGGTTTACATATCCAGGCTGCACACCAAATATCTGTAGCATGACAACTTCCGAGTATACTAGAACAGAGAATATAACTGATGTTGCTATGTATGTGCAGCTTCTGTTCATCTTAAGTAGCTCTTGAACTAACGGATATATGAAATATCCTAGAAGCAAAGAACTTATGAACCATGTTGCACCACTATGCGATATTCCAAAGAGTCCGCCGTACATGGATTGCAATCCAAGAAGCTCTACTGGTGTTGAGTATATCTTCTGCTTAAGCGTATTTCTACAAGTACATATGAGAGCATATGCACCAAAATGTAGATTGGGAAAAGAGTTATGAACCTCTTCTTATAGAAGGTTCTGAGTTCTCCTGCGTCAAGCAGGTTTCTATTGCTATTGTTATAGTATATGGAAAAACCAGATACAACAAAGAAACAAACCATTATAGGTGATGTAGTCGCACATATCAAACCATCTACTAAGCTACTCCCATATGTGCATCCGAACATCGTTATTGAATGCCTCATATATATAAGAACTGCACAGCAAATCTTAATTATATCCAGTATCGCTAGATGTTCTCGTTTTTCCATAAACATATATCCTTATAAATAAACTTAATCTATATGCACTCACATTCCGAATTAAAGAACCTCAATCTTTTCTCTGTTCTTAACATCCTTCATTGCATTCTTTGAATCAAAAATTGCCTGCGCATTCTGCTCAATCATGTCATAGTCAACATTTGTATGAGCAGCTGCAACAAATACTATGTCGTAGCTTGAGATAACTTCAGGGCTAATATCAGCTATTCCCACATACTCCTTACCATGTGCTCTGAATTTTGGAATATAAGGGTCAAAGAAGTCTACATTAGCTCCCTCGCGCTGAAGAATCTCTATTACATCGATAGCTGGGCTCTCTCTCTATAGTCATCGATATCAGCCTTATAGGCAACACCTAGAACTAGTACCTTTGATCCGTTCAAAGCTTTCTTCACACGATTCAATACCTTAGCTGCTCTATCTACACAGTACTCAGGCATCTTATCGTTAATAATCATCGATGCTTCTATCATAGATGTATGGAAACCATACTCTCTAGCCTTCCATGTTAGGTAGTATGGGTCAAGTGGTATGCAGTGTCCGCCTAGACCAGGACCTGGATAAAGCCTGGAATCCATATGGCTTTGTCTTTGCTGCATCTACAACTTCCCAAAGACTGATATTCATTCTATCGCAAAGAATAGCAAGTTCATTAACAAGTCCTATATTAATATTTCTGTAAGTGTTCTCAAGGATTTTCTCCATCTCAGCTACTGCTGGTGATGAAACCTCGTGTACATCGCCGACGAGAACCTCGCGGTACATCTTAGCAATAACCTCTGTTGCATCTTTGCCAATAGCTCCAACAACCTTAGGAGTATTCTTTGTCTTAAACTGCTTGTTACCTGGGTCAACTCTCTCAGGTGAGAAACCAAGGTAGAAGTCTTCCCCGCATGTTAGTCCTGAACCTTCTTCTAGGATAGGTTTGATAAGTTCCTCTGTTGTTCCCGGGTATGTTGTTGACTCAAGTACAACCATAGTACCTGGCTTTAGATACCTAGATATTGCTATTGTTGAATCCTTAACATAGCTGATATCTGGCTGCTGATGTGAATCTAGTGGTGTTGGAACGCAGATAGCAATAAAGTCAACATCCTTCACAAAGGAAAAATCACTTGTTGCAGAAAGCTGTTTTGCATTTACAAGCTTAACTAGGTCATCATCAACTACGTCTCCGATGTAGTTGTGACCCTGATTAACAAGGTCAACCTTCTCCTGCTGTACATCAAAACCTATTGTCTTAAATCCAGCCTTTGCCTTTTCTACTGCAAGTGGAAGACCTACATAACCAAGACCTACAACACCTACAACTATCTCGTGGTTTTCAATTTTTTTAATAAGGGTTTCTTTAATATTTTTTTCACTTCTATACCTCTAAAGAATTACATATAAAAATCTTACAAAAGTCTCTAATTAATTAACCTTAATTTTTAACGCAAATGCCGTTTATGTGCAAGTTTTTGCAAGCTCCCATAGACTTATCTGCGGCTCAAAATTTCGATTGTTTTATTCAAAGCAGTTTCGAATCGTTTTGATAATTATTTCCTGCTCTTCTGCCGTCATCTTATTATCGCTTGGAAGGCAAAGTCCTCTGTGGAATATATCCATAGATACATCTAAAGGTCTTCCATCTTTACCTATTGTACCGCCTGATATATACGCATTTGTAGCACCTCTGCCACTTCCTTCTCTAGTTATGAAAGGATTCATTCTAAAGATTGGTTGCGCATGCATTGGTTTCCATATTGGACGTCCCTCTGTATTGATTTCTCCTAGTCTATCTAAAATCTCCGTTGGACAAGTCTTTCCTGATTCACTTATATATAAGGCTTCTGAATCACTTCTCACCTGCTTACACATAGCCTTCTCATCTATGATTGCACATGATAACCAGTAATTTGGCACGCTGTTTTTCTCGTCAAAAGGGTTCATTGAAATCGGTAATCCCTTAAGCCCATCCTTATATCTTCCATAGATTTCACGTTTTTGTTCTATATGCTTGTCAAGATAAGGCATCTGGCCTCTTGCTACACCAGCAATCACATTGCTCATTCTGTAGTTATAGCCTACTTCCTCATGCTGATACCAAGCTGCCGATTCTCTAGACTGAGTTGACCACTTTCTCACTTTTTCACCAGCCTTCTTATCGTCTGTGAGAAGCATACCACCTGAAGAACCAGTGATTATCTTATTGCCGTTAAAGCTGATTGCATTGTAGTTTCCGAAACTGCCCGTCTGCTTTCCCTTGTATGTTGCTCCAAATGATTCCGCAGCATCTTCAACAATTATCGCACCATGTCTTTCGCAGATTGCTCTGATTTCATCCATCTTTGCTGGGGTTCCATATAGGTGCGCTATGACAACAAGCTTAACCTCAGGATAAAGCTCAAAGGCTTTCTCAAGAGCAACTGGATCCATATTCCATGTATCATACTCAGAGTCTATGAAAACCGGAACTCCGCCCTCATAGAGCACAGGATTTACTGTAGCTGAGAAAGTCATATCAGAGCAGAAAACTTTATCGCCTTGCTTTACCCCTGCTAGTTTGATTGCTAGATGAAGTGCCGATGTTCCCGACGCTAGAGCAACAGCATCCCTGGTCTTCACCTTTTCTGCAACTAGACGCTCAAGCTCATTTATATTTGCTCCAACTGTTGACATCCAGTTCGTTTCATAGGCTTCTCTCATGTAATCCATTGATTCCTGATAGATTGTAGGGCTTGATAGCCATACCTTCTTCTCTAACTTATGTGGTATTTCCTTTGACATAAAATCCTGCATGGTTTTAGGCCATGCGCTCCTTTCTATAAAAATGAGTTTATATAACTCGAGTTCTGTCATATATAAATTAGTTCTAAATTATTGCCCTGTATTTTTGGGAAGAAATTTTCTCTAAGCTCAACATTTTTTTATCAATTGAATCAATCAACTTTTCATAAGCTTCTTTATCAAAAATTTTCTTACCTATATAGAAGTCTTTTTGTCTGCCTGTTAAAGCTTCTTTTGAATTTAAACAGTGAATCATGCGGGTCTCCGCCCACGCCTCCTCCAAGATGAAATGTCTTACAGCCGTTCTCAATTCCCCATTTTGCAGCTTCAAAGAGCAACAAATTTGTAGACGCAAGTTGTCTGTATTCATAATTTGACGCAGAAAGATGGTAGTGCATTTGACCTGCCTTTTTCAATATGATTGCCATGGATATTATCATATCATCATAGCTTGCATAGAAGAAATTCACATCATCCTTATCGTCCGAAAACAAAGCTTCGTAGTATTCTTTTTTTCAAAATAGTAGTATTCAGAAGCCCCATCTCTATCCATCGTCTCTTTGTACATTTTCATGAAATCAGGTATTAGCTTTTTCGAATTGGAAATGTGTATTTTGACGGCATTATTTCTGGCTTTTCTAATCATATTGCGGTTTTTGCTTGTTATGCTTGCCCAAACCTGATCATCACTTTCTAAATCTATCGCTATGGTATGTCCTATAAGAAAAGTGTCGTATATATATTTGCCCTGTTCGTAATTTTTTGTTATCGGATGAAATCTGACAAACTCACAAATTATATTGTTCTCTTTGCAAAAGTCTTCGTATTCACTACCTAGTTCAATCAGCTCTTCATTATCAAATTGAGTGTTATATATAAAGCCTCCATATCCGTACGGAGTGCTAATGTCAAAGTAATCTCTATCATCATTTATATCTAAATGCTCTATCTCATTTATATTTCTAAGCATCGATACGTTAAGTGCCAGCTTATCTTTGTTCTTATACAAAAAAATACATGGAGTCCCATCTCCGTGTATTTTTAAGCAGTTAACATAATCATAGGTATAGTAAGAGTCTGCGGTCGGAAACATATTAATTAACCGTTCCCACTCATTTCGGCTACCTATTTCTATTTTTTTGAATCCATCTATGTTATAGTTTGCCTCTAACATTAATCCCACCATTTCACCATTTCACTATTTCTTATCTTTTCTTAAAACATTAAGATATTCCGGGCATTCTTCTCCTTGTCCAATATCACTTTTTTTGATTACCTTAGATACTGTTTCCATGATTATTTTTTTAGATCAAACATAAGGCTCATTTTTATTTACATATTGTATATCAAAAGAAAACTTTTTCTTCCCACGATATACTGTTTCTTCCTCTTACCTGTGCAAGGCCTGTAATTCCAGGCCTTACCGTATGTCGTATTTTCTCTTCCTCAGTATAATACGGAAGATATTCGACCATCAAAGGTCTTGGACCCACAATGGCCATATCCCCTTTTATTACGTTTAACAGCTGCGGAAGTTCATCTAAACTCGTCGCTCTAAGCTTTCTTCCAAATGATGTCAATCTGATATCATCCGAACATAGATTCCCATTCTCATCCCTTTTATCTGTCATCGTTCTGAACTTATAAATTGTGAATATCTTTTCATCCTTACCCGGTCTTTTCTGACAGAAAAACACCGGACTTCCAAGCTTAACTCTTACAAGAACTACAACAACAATAAATATTGGTGAGAAAATTATTAGGCTTATAAGTGAAATTGTAAAATCCAATATCCTTTTGATAAATCTTCTATATATCATACTTCCTTTTTTTCTTCCAACTACAAATTATATCATATTGACAATCCGGATTAAAGTATCATCAAATTTGAAAATCATCTATTGGTCTCAGATCAATAGGCTTTCTAGTTTCTTAGCCTCTCTATCTCCTTCTTAAGATAGAATGGCTGAACTATGCAGAATGGCAATATTACCAAGATATTTGATAGAACCACTATTATCCACGCATCCGGATAGAGCATTGTTCCAAAATATACAAGGCTATATTTTACAATAACACCAATGCTATAGCAGACACAAAGCACCATGACCTTACCAAAGCCATAAGCAAAGGTCTCTTGGACTGACTGAAACAGCATAATGCTTCCATAGACTGCAAATATCAAAGCATAGGTGTAGTCTACCTGAATAGCATGACTTCCCAGCCATATGTTAACAACAAACTGCATCACGAGGATTATAAGAAATTCTCCTGCAACTCCGAGCAGAACTGCTCTATTTGCGAACTTATATATCTTTCTGACCCAAAGATAGTCTCTCTCCTCCTGCGCCTTGGTTACGGCGGACCAAACCGGAGTAAGCGCAAGCGTAAACAATGTGCCTGCCAGTGAAAAAAGTCTATTATAGATCGAATAGTAAACCTCGTATTTAGGTGAAGTAAACTTAGTGACTAAGTAGTCATCGGTTAGAGATATCAAAAGGTGAAGCACCTGAGTCCAAAGAAATAGGACGCCTATGTTTACTGTCTTTAGCGCTGCATCCTTATCAAAGTATTTGAGGCTTACACCACATCCCTTGATTTGCTCATTTCTAAAAGCAAATACTGTCACAACTACGTATAGGATGTTTGAACTTACGATGAACACAACAGCTAATCTAATAAGGTTCTCGCTTATAGATGCCGATGGTAACAGTAAAACCGCCATGAACTGAAATAGCGATGTAAGGAATGCAATCATATTATTGACTGCTGACTTTTGCAATGCATATAGTATATAAACCACTATCTTAAATATGAACTGCAGTATTATACCTATATATATTATTCTTACCGTTATATTGAGAGTACTCTTGCTTATAACTACTTCAGATATATTGAAAAAATCATTCCAATTAACATAACTGAGCATAAGGCATCCCATAATCATCATAGCAATTGCTATGACTGTAATCATTATATAAGCAGAGGAAATATAGGTTTTTATGCGCTTCTTATCTCCTCGCACAAGCTCTCTGGTCAGGCAGTTTCTCAGTCCGTTTCCAATTCCAATGTCGAACATAAATATCCAGTTTGAAGTGGATAGTATCGTGAACCATACACCTAAAACAAGCTTATTTTCAAAGAAGTCCATATAAATTGGCATGGAAAAAAAGGATAGCAACATGCCGAGTCCTTTGAAAACAAAAGCACCGGAAATGTTCTTAAATAATGCTTTATCGCTACTGCTCTTAAGTATCTTCAAATGTTTTCTCCATCCAATTTGTATATTAAATTAGTTTGCGGTATTAACTTTTATGCAAACTTATCTATTTTCTTTATTTATATTCTTTGATTGTCGATTCCAGAATATTCATCAGCCCTATCTGCCAGTGCTTTATAGTCAAAAATCATGCGCTGCTTTGCATGCATTTTGTGCATATTTATCATAGCTTGGTTTATCAAGCTTTGACATCGTTTCTATATCGTCACACATGCATTCGAGATTATCATAGACCTTTGCTATTCCAAAGTTATACTCCGTTATAGGGTTATACTTTCCCAGATTATAATTAGTCATAATCGGTTTGCCGCATGCCATGTACTCGTAGATTTTGTTCCAACTTATGCCATATTTACCGATATTACTCTGCTCTATGGTCACTATCGTCATATCGGCTTTTGATAGGACAAAAGGTACATATTTCCTATCTACCTTGCCCATAAAATGAATATTATCCAAAGATGCTTCCCTGCATCTGTTCTCGAGTTCTTCTTTCTGGTTGCCCCCACCATAAACTAAAATATCTATGTCATTGTTTCCTCTGTTTTGGAGGATTTCTGCTATTGAAACAAGTTCATCAACCTTGTTAACCCTGCGGATTGACCCAGCATACACTATTTTAAACTTATTCGTATTTAGGAGTTCTTCACTCATTGTATTGTTTTCAACATCAAATCTAAACTTATCTAGATCAACGCCATTACTTATGTGATATACCTTATCTAAAGGTACATCATCTTGCCATCCTCTATCTTTGATATAGTCCTTGCCTCCAGGCATCGTGAATATAACACCCTGAGATTTTCTATATATGGAATGTTCTCCCCTGTACATTAGCCTTGTTAAGAGCTTCTTCTCGCTTAGATATCCTAGCTCTACAAGGGTTTCAGGCCAAAGGTCCCTGATTTCACATAAGCAAGGAATGTGATGTTTCTTTGCAAACTTCTCACCTGCTATCAAAGCAAGTGGGTGAACTGAAGAAGCCAATATAATATCTGGAGTTCCCTCCTTTTTTGCTATTTCATTCGCTACCTTGCGCACTCTAAAATAGTAATCAATCATATTTTTGATACGTGACAATCCGTTATTCTTATATGCAGTTGTCTTTATTATTACGTATTCAACGCCATCTTCACCAGTTTTACGGGTATATTTGCCGTCTTCTATTTCGATAGCTTCATCTACACCATGTAAGAAATCTGCACAAAAAATTTTCACCTTTACACCTTTTGATATAAGATATTTAGCCAGACCATGATGTCTTCCAGCCCCATCTACATACATAAGTGCTGCATAGTGATTAAAAATCCACAAGTTCATAAAATAACATCCCCCATTATTATTTAATGCTCGCATATGCATTGATAATTTCTTTTGATATCATCTCTGCACAAAATCTCTCAGAAATATCCATAGATATCTTCTTGTGGTCATAATATCTTGCATTTTCGTACATGAATAGCATAGCTTTTACAAGTTCTTCCAAATTATCCTTCTCTATTAGAATTCCGTTTTCCTCGTTAACAAAAATCCTCTGGTCCTCCGCATTTAGATGCTATTACCGGAAGGCCTGAGGCAATTGCCTCTATGTATGACACTCCAAAAGTTTCGCTCTGTGAGGCAAGTACAAAGCAGTCCGAATCAGAAAGTTGCTTACAGATTTCTTCTCTGTCAACCTTTCCAATCATTCTTACGTGCTTGCCTAAACCTAGCTCTTCAATCTGTGCCTCTATACTAGGTCGCATCTGTCCATCACCAACTATTATCAAATTAGCTGGTTTACCAGCTTTAACAAGTTCGCTTAAGGCTGAAACAACTAAATCGATCCTCTTTTGGGGCACTAAGTTAGATACGCTTACAAACTAAATGGTTTTTGTGATTCATTCACTGATGATGCCTTCACCTTGAATACATCTGTATCTACTATATTGTTTATGCATAAGGGGCTTATTCCAAAGATCTCATCCATCCTCTTACATAGAGACCTGCTAACAGCGATAACAAGGTCTGCTTTTCTATACATTTCTCCGTATTTATAAATTTCCTTATCACTGAGATCTGAATTGATATACGATGAATGTTCCGTTATCACATGCTTATATTTTCCGTCAAGTGCATTCAAGGTCATATAGCTTATATCATAGAAATGCGAGTGCACAATGTCAGGCTCTCCAAACTTTGATATAGCTCGTTTAAGGAGTTTTCGTAGCGCAGAGGTCCCAATTCTTATCATAAGTGGCTTAGGAACTGCTCCTACTGGAATATTAATTTCCTCGACCCTTACACCATCTCTTTCGTAGCTTCTGAGACCCCATTTTCTTCTGCGCCTAATCGATCTTAAATCAACTGAAAGCACTACAACATCGTGACCTGCCGCTAACAAAGCTTTGGCTTGATCAAATTCAAATATTCCTAATGTCAAATTTCTATCGCTAGGTACACCCCTTGATACTATAAATATTCTCATAGCGTGCTTTCGTCTAAAACTAACTTTTCTTATTTTCAGTTATCGTGTAAGTCTTGCAAACGCCTTCTACAAGCCCCTTGATATTTCCGTCGTTCTTCTCAGATTCCCTAATAAGAGTATCTAAACTAGTCAAAAACTCATCGTCGTCCATCTTGATTGGCTGTCCAACGAAAATCATATTATTTTCTGTCTTGTTTAGTCCTTCTTCATCCATCAAAACTTCTTCGTAGAGTTTTTCGCCAGGTCTCAGGCCAACGACCTCTATCTCAATGTCCTGATGAGGCCTGAATCCCTTCATTTTGATAAGGTTCTCAGCAAGCTCATATATTTTGACTGGTTCACCCATATCAAGAACAAAAATTTCTCCACCCTTTGCAAATAGACTTGCCTGAAGAACTAGAGAAACCGCCTCAGGTATGGTCATGAAAAATCTTCTGATGTCCTTATGGGTGACTGTAACTGGACCGCCTTCCTCGATTTGCTTGAGAAATAGCGGGATTACTGAACCGTTACTTCCAAGTACGTTTCCAAACCTTACTGCAGAATATCTTGTATGCTCTGATTTACGCGCGTAAACCTGAACTATCATCTCGCAAATTCTCTTGGATGCACCCATGATATTCGTAGGTCTAACCGCTTTATCTGTCGAAATCAAAGTAAAGTTATCTACAAGATACTTATCCGCTAGCTTAACTAAATTGAGTGTGCCAAGGCAGTTATTCTTAATCGCCTCGTTTGGAGAATCCTCCATCAAAGGCACATGTTTATGTGCAGCAGCGTGATACACAATTTGCGGCCTATACTCATCAAACATCGCCTCTAGCCTATCGTAGTCTCTAATAGAGCCTATCAAAGTTATAATCTCTGCGTATGGATAATGTCTCTCGAGTTCCATCTGAATTTCGTAGGCATTGTTCTCATATATATCAAAGATAATAAGCCTCTTTGGCTCGTATCTAATCACCTGCCTGCACAGCTCAGATCCAATAGAACCGCCACCGCCAGTGATAAGAATAGTCTTATCTTTGATGAAATTATTGATTCCTGTAGCATCGACCTCTATCGCATCTCTTCCGAGGAGGTCTTCGTAGCTTATTGCTCTCAACTCTCTAACAATTGATGATGATAGACTCTTAGCTACGGATGGAAGGATTTGACAGGAAGCTTGGTCTCTTGGCAAATCGCGATTATCTTTTTGATATCCTCAGAAGCTGCAGATGGCATAGCAATGATGATTTCATTCACGTTGTACTTCTTCACAGCGCGTTTAACATCATCTCTAGTTCCTACAATGGGAACGCCCATCAGCATTTTGCCCTTCTTGTTTACATTGTCATCTACAGCGCAAACAATCTTGGATGTTGATCCTGTTTTATTGATGTCCTTAATCAAAATCGAAGCAGCTGATCCTGCGCCAATTACAAGAATAAACTTGTTTATCTTGCTCTCTCCGTAGGTTCCTCTGATACTTCTATAAAGTTGCTTACTAAACCTAAGCACTGCAAACATAAATACGATTGCAATAAAGTGCATCGGGTAGTAACTTCTCGGCATATCATACTGCATGAGTACATGGAATGATATAATCAAAGCCTCTATTACAAAAGACGCCTTAAATATATCCATCAGTTCCTTCATGGATGCGTAGCTCCAAACTCTGTTATATAGCCTAAACACAAGCATTATAGCTATGGTTATGGCAATATATACTGGTGTAGATTTAAGCACATTATCCATGTATTCAGCCGGAAGCTCGCTGATGTCAAATCGCAGCGCTATGGCGAAAAAGGCGCCGAGCACAACGATGACGGCATCCAAAATCATTAGTACTGCAATTCTTAAATTCTTGCTATTCAAAGCTGTTATCCCTCTCTTTGCCTTATTCCCCTGTAATTTGTTCAGGGTATAGGTTTAAATAACACAGACTATGGTCATTTAGGCACATATCATCTAGAATCTATATGGTTCTAAGTTCAGTTCTCCTAGAACTCTCCCTTCATGTCTGTTGACGCAAATTCTGTAAGTGGGAACTTAACAGGTGCAGCAGTCTTCTGACTCTTGTAGATTGAGAGTACAACCTCAAGTGCATTTCTTCCTGCAACAGCATCAACATATGGCTTTCTGTCGTTTTCTATAGCGTCCATCACATCAGCAAAAAGACTAGTGTGTCCGTTTCCGTAAACATTACTTGTCTCTTCCTCTAGGCCCTTGTTCTCCTGATCCTCTTCGGTCTCAACAGCAAAGTCCCAAACATCGATATTGTTTGTTGAAGTTCCACCAATCTTAACAGTTCCATTCTCGCCGAAGATGTACAGAGTCTCTTCTAGATTCTTAGGGAATACATTTGTTGTTCCCTCAATGGTTCCAATTGCACCATTCTTGAACTTGATTACGGCCATTCCAACATCCTCTGCCTCTAGGTAGTCGTGGAACTGCTGTCTTGTCGCTCCGTAGATTTCTTCGATCTCATCGCCCATCATCCATCTTAAAAGATCGATTCCGTGGATGCACTGGTTCATAAGAGCTCCTCCGTCCTGTTCCCATGTTCCTCTCCATGGAGCCTGCTCATAGTATCCAGCGTTTCTATTCCATCTTACATGGATTGATCCGTGTGAAAGCTTGCCAAATCTACCTGACTCAACAGCCTTGCGAAGCTTCTGAATAGCTACATTAAATCTGTTCTGGTGGCATGCACTAACCTTAACATTCTTTTTCTCTGCAAGGTCAATAATCTTGTTAGCATCTTCTATACTCATAGCCATAGGCTTCTCAATTATAAGGTTAACGCCCTTCTCTATGCAGTACAGAGCAATCTCAGCGTGAAGTCCACTTTCGGTTGCAATACTAGCAAGCTCAGGTTGCAATTCCTCAACCATCTTCTTATAGTCAGTGTATCTCTTAATTGACTCATCCTTCTCAAGTCCGTACTTTGCAAGAAGCTCTTCCATCTTCTCTTCTAGTACGTCGCAAACCGCAACGATTTCTAGCTCGTTGTTGATAGCTGCCTTCATGTGATTAACTGCAATTCTTCCGCATCCTATGAGCGCGTATTTCATAATCAAATCCTCCTGAAATCATATATAAAATCTTAGTACTGACGCTTATTATCCTAGCTTTGGTCCATCAAAATAACCAAAAATTAATTCTATCTATTATACCATATAGATGTTCTAAATAAAAGGGTACACAGCCTTGTCAGGCATAATTGTTTTTGCAGTTTTATAGCAGTTTTTGTGCTATACATATCAACGCATGAACCTTTATCTTTTCTTTGATATATAATCAAAAATAAAAAATAACCGTTGTAAATTCAACGGTTATCAATATGGCACTCTAAAATATCGGGTTGGGGTTGGTACTCTCTAAATTATCGGGTTGATAAAAAAACAGTCCGTTTTTTTCTTTGAGGTTGGTGGACTCTAAAATATTAGGTTGGTTAAAAAAATAATCCCTCGCATATAATGTATTTAAGCACAATACTCTAATTACGAAGGGAGGAACACTATGATTCCTAATACTGAGTTTATCCCAACTTGGACAATTAACCTGCTTCATAACACAATCCTTCATGAAAACTAATTCTAAGGAAGATATACCATATTTTAACGTTGAAATTTGAATGTATTTAGAAGTTTTTTTATCAACACTTTTTTTGTCCACCCTTAATCTTTTTTTCAAAGAAGATTAAATCGCCATACACATTGGAAATTCAATGTATATGGCGATTTTTTTACACACTTTTTTTCCTATAGCCCCCACAAAGAATAGCAATAAAAAAGGACATTTCCCACATGAAATTCATGCGAAAAATGTCCTTTTTACTTATAGTCACCAACCCGATAGTTTAGAGATGTATTTTTCTAACCAACCCGATAATTTATACTATCATCAATATATGGTGCGGTCTAAGGGATTTGAACCCCCATGAGTTTCCTCACACGGACCTGAACCGTGCGCGTCTGCCAATTCCGCCAAGACCGCGTATACACTTCATCTCACCCATATAATTATACATAATATATATTGATTTTTCAAGAAGCAAGATTTAGAAAAACTTGATTTTATTTAAAGAGATAGAGCTTCTCAAATCGAAATTTAAGAAGCTCGTATTTTACTTGTATTTATAGCAATAGCTGCATCCTTCTTCCTGTAAAATTTTCCAGTAGATTGGAACACTGAGAGAGCCTATTCCATATCGCCCTTCAGCATAATTTATATAAAAATAACTATCTACTGCCTGATTGAGCTTTGTTTTTTCTACTTCATCAAGCCCATTAATCGGCAATTTTTTTAATCTAATCCCTTTGATGCCATAATAATGCTTGTAGTTATATGAATCTGGAAATAGATATAGCTCGCTTATATTCTTTTTGTTATATAGGTATACGGCAGCGCGACCTATTGAAGCGTGGTCATCATGTGGTGAGAAATCTTCTAAATTAGGAGCATGTGCACGTACTGCAGCTCCTTCATATTTGTTCACCCACTCTAGCATGTACTGACGAAGTGCCTTCGTGTTATCTTTGAGACTTCCGTCAACAAATCTGCCTTCTGTATGTATATTATTTTCGTCTACTCCAAGTGCAGTTAGTGCCGACCTAAACTCCTTGTTGCGACTTTCAGTAAACTGAGCCTTATTCTCTATTAAACCACTCTTAATCATAAGATCGCATGCGCCAGATGAAGATCCATCTGTTATCAAAACAACGTGAACCTCTCGCCCATCTCTGAGATCTTGTATTATACCACCAAAGTGGGAAAGCGTTTCATCATCTTGATGTGCAATGAAGTAAATAGCAACATTTGACTTTGCTTCTTTTCCGAAATCTATAGCGTATTCGCTTACCTCTTCATCATTTACCGTTACAGAAACATCTTCCTCAAAGATCCTCACAAGCTCTGAAGCCCTAAGCTCTCTTTTACTTCCAATTGCTATACATTTTTTAATATCCTTCAGATTCGAGTATACATGTACGTCCTCAAATTCCTTTCGTCCTGTTACAAAGGCTGGCAGATTAAGATTTTTGCCCAATGTCCCCCCTATAGCACATTTAGCAGGGCTTGTAGCCGGATTACATATAAATCTATCGACCTTTCCCTTAAAAAAATACTCTGCGATTAAGCGATCATTTACCGGAGTTTCATCGTTATCAAATCTGAAACATGATTTAGTGTATTCACGAAGAACAAGTTCTGTCTCTGTACTAATCGTTCTAGCATCGCCTATAAGATAAATGTTATTTAGGGAGATTCCCTTCAAAAAATCCCTTTGCTCCTTAGATATCTTCTCATCAAAGAAAAAAATCGGCCTTCCTGTTGCTAAGGCAGAGAAGGCATTCTCTGCATTTTGCGTTTCACATATAAAGAGTTCCTTTATCCCACCATCGCTATTTTTCAAAATTTGCACAAGTACACTTTGGTTTATCTCGCTGGAGTCTTTCCCCATTATACTATTTATCTTGTAGTCTTTTGATAACTTAGCTTCTAGATTTTTTTCAAACTCTCTTTGTCTGTTTTTTTATCACCAACAAAGTAAATTAATCCATCTTTCTTGACATGTTCTGATATATTTTTTTGGATATCATCAAAATTTCCATCTTCTTCAATGATAAGTGGAACATTCTCTGCATTTGCAAGGCAAGCAGCTGATATTAAAGTTGTAGTATTGCCATCGCTAGCTATGACAATCTTATCAAAAGCGGTCTATTGATTTTTGCTTCCTTATTTTTTTCTGCGATTTTAAGTGAAGACTCTGTAGGACTGGCTTCGCTTATTCTATCAACTCCATCTGGATCAGAATCGAATATCCCACTCAGCTTAAGCCCCAGAGCTATAATAACTAGACTCAAAATTAAGATTACTATTATTATCTTGTTAGGATTAATTTTTTTCGATTCATTTTCTCCTCCTGAAACAAAAATCTATAACTATAACAAATAATACTATGAAAAATATTAGCATTGCAATCTTATGTGAACTATCACCCATGCTAGTTGAAATTAAATGTGAAGTGATGTATTATGATGGGTAAACCATTAGTTATACATGTGATAAATAATGGTCATGGAGGATAAATATGAGATTAAAGTTTAAAATATACCTTGCCTTAGGGCTGGTCTTTTTATTTAGTGCAGGACTTGCCTATGCGGACGAAAATCAGCCTGCATTTCCAGATTCTCAAACTGAAGAAACTGAACAACATGTCGATAAAAATACACAAAATCCAAATGATGCGCAATCACAAAACGGTGATGCTACAGGTAAACAAAACCAGGATAATAATGTAAATACAAACAATTTACTAAGATCTTCACAGAATGCTAACCTTAATTCTAACGCTAACAAGAGTAATGAATGGGTTTACATAAATAGTAATATCTACTACCTTGGTAGCGATGGTAATTATGTCAAAGGTATATATGAAATAAACAAAGTAATCTACTATTTTGATCCTACAACTGGTGCTCTAAAGAAAGAGGCCGGCTGGAGAACCTGGAACGGTAAGAGGTATTTTACTAACTCAGAAGGAATAGCTTATAGAAACCAGTTTATCAGCTTTGGTCCTCACAGATTCTATATGGGAGCTGACGGTTCTGTTCAAACTGGTGTATATAGAACAGCAGATGGAAGTCTCTACTATTCTGACGATAGCGGTGAACTTGTACAAAAGGCTCAGTGGATTACACTAAATGGCAAAAGATACTTTTCTAATGCAGATGGAAAACTCTATATGAATCAGTTCATCAGCTTTGGCCCTCATAGATTCTACATGAGTTACGATGGCTCAGCTAGCACAGGTATTTTTGCAGCAAATGACGGCAATCTATACCACTCAGATGCTAGTGGTGAAATTGTACAAAAGGCTCAGTGGATTAACCTCAACGGCAAAAGATACTTTTCTAATGCAGATGGAGAACTATATAGAAATCAGTTTATATCCTTCGGACCTCACAGGTTCTACATGGGTGCCGACGGCGCAGCTATGACTGGTACCTTTACAGCAAGTGACGGCAAAGTGTACTCAGCAGACGATACAGGTGAGATACTAGGCAGTAAAGCTCAGTGGGTTGTGCGTAACGGCAAAAGGTATTTTGTAAGTGCTGATGGCCAGTTATACAAAAATCAGTTCATCAACTTTGGTCCACGGAGATTTTACATGGGGCCTGACGGTGCAGTTATGACCGGAATAGTAACAGCAAGTGATGGCAGAATGTACAATGCTGACGATGAGACTGGCGAGATAATTCAGAAGGCTCAATGGATAGAAAAAAACGGCAAAAGATATTTTTCTAAAGATGATGGTGAGCTATATAGAAATCAGTTCATCTCATTTGGTTATCGTAGATATTATATGGGTAAAGATGCCGCTGCAATGACTGGAGTATTCACTGCAAACGATGGGAAAAAATATGCTGCAAAGTCAGATGGCGAACTTTACCGAAGCCAGTTCATAAACGCTGACGGCCTGAGCTACTACATTGATGAAGACGGTGCTGTAAGCACTGGAATATTCACAGCAAGCGATGGTAATAAATACTACGCTGATGAAAAGACAGGTGCAATAGTAAAAAAAGCTCAATGGATTGAGAAAAACGGAAAGAGATACTTTTCTAATGCTGATGGAATGCTTTATAGAAATCAGTTCATTTCATTTGGCTCACATAGATTCTACATGGGACCTGATGGTGCGGTTATAACTGGAATATACGAAGCAATGACGGCAAACTATATCATGCAGATGCTACTGGTGAAGTCGTACAGAAGGCTCAGTGGATTGAGATAAATGGCAAGAGATATTTCTCTAACTCTGAAGGCGTTCTTTATAGAAACCAGTTCATTTCATTTGGCTCACTTAGATATTTTATGGGACCTGATGGAGCACTTGTAATTGGAAACTTTATATTCGAAGGCAAAAAATATAAAACTGACGCAAATGGCGTTGCCACTGAGATAGGTTCAGCAGAGCCAGAAAGCAAGGTTCTTATTGGATATATTGCAGCTGATAGCGTCAATGTAAGACCGACTGCAGGAACAGATAAGCCTGTTAAATTCCAGCTCAAGTATAATACAAAGGTTACAATTTTGAGCTCAGAAACAGGTAGTGATGGATACAAGTGGTACTACATTTCGCATGCTGATGGAACTGGATTTGTTCGCTCTGACCTAATATACAATATCGGAGAGAGCGTACCTGACAACACAACACCTAACATAATGACAGATGAAGAATTTGAACAATATATGATAACTCAGGGCTTCCCAGATAGCTACAAATCTTTGCTAAGAGCTATGCATAAGGCTCACCCTACTTGGATACTCAAAGCTGCACAGACAGGTCTTGACTGGAATTATGTAATAACTAAAGAAAGTGCACTGGGTGTAAATACAGTCCATCTGACATCCCCTGACTCATTTAAATCAAAAGATCCTAACGCAAAAAATGCTGATGGTTCATATAAGGTTTATGATAGTGGCGGATATATTGCGGCATCAAGAGAAGCAATTGAATACTATATGGATCCACGTAACTCATTTGATGATACTTTCTTCCAGTTCCTATCGAATAGCTACGATGGAAATACTCAGACGCTATCTGGAATAAACACAATTGTTAAGGGCACATTCCTAGGTAAAGCCTTCCCAGAAGGAGGATACACATCATATGCTGATCTTCTTTTGAACGCAGGCAAGAGATATGGTGTAAACCCATTCATACTTGCATCAAAGCTAATAAACGAGCATGGCAGTGACGGTGATTCAGGCTCTGTTTCAGGAAAAGTGGAAGGCTATGAAGGATACTACAACTACTTCAATATCGGAGCTTATGCACACAGTGGTAGATCTGCGATTGAGAACGGTCTAATCTACGCAAAAGAACACGGCTGGGATTCTAGAGAGAAATCCATAATGGCAGGAACTGAGTTCTTTGCTAAGGACTATATTAGAAGCAACAAAACTACAGCATATTTCCAGAAATTCAATGTTATGAACGGAGCTTCAGCAGTAGCAAGAGGCCAGTACATGACGGCACTCTGGGGTGCAAATAGTACAGGAGTAACACTTGGCAAGGGATATGTTTCGGCATATTCATCGGCACTGACCTTTGAGATTCCAGTATATCTCAGCATGCCTACTCTTCCAGCTCCTTATCCAAGATAAACAAAGAAGGCTGAATACCAATAATATGGTAATCAGCCTTTTATTTAGGCACTCTAAAATATCGGGTTGGGGTTGGTACTCTCTAAATTATCGGGTTGATAAAAACAGTCCGTTTTTTCTTTGAGGTTGGTGGACTCTAAAATATTAGGTTGGTTAAAAAAATAATCCCTCGCATATAATGTATTTAAGCACAATACTCTAATTACGAAGGGAGGAACACTATGATTCCTAATACTGAGTTTATCCCAACTTGGACAATTAACCTGCTTCATAACACAATCCTTCATGAAAACTAATTCTAAGGAAGATATACCATATTTTAACGTTGAAATTTGAATGTATTTAGAAGTTTTTATCAACACTTTTTGTCCACCCTTAATCTTTTTTTCAAAGAAGATTAAATCGCCATACACATTGGAAATTCAATGTATATGGCGATTTTTATACACACTTTTTTTCCTATAGCCCCCACAAAGAATAGCAATAAAAAAGGACATTTCCCACATGAAATTCATGCGAAAAATGTCCTTTTTACTTATAGTCACCAACCCGATAGTTTAGAGATGTATTTTTCTAACCAACCCGATAATTTATACTATCTTTATTTATATATTATTTGTCTATACTATATACTTTTTTTCAAAACTGGTATCTGATTTAGCAAAGCCGATACACTCATCGAGATTACAAATGTAATTAAGGTAATCACAGGAACAGCAAGTATAGGATTAAGTATGCTTATAGTACTTATTCCATGGTCTGCTAGCTTTTGTATTACCAAAGCATGGACAAAATATGCACCGAAACTCCACTTTGATAGCTTCTGACAAATAATGTTTATCTTCTCTTTGTCAAATTTTCTATTCTTAAAGAATACAAATACTGCCATTGACTCAAATACGACATTCACATTCGGATAGCTATAGTAGTCACCGACTGGCTTTTGCAATTTTAAGGATATAGCCATGCTCACAAATATCGTAAACAAAAATCCTGCAATCCCAAGGGCGTAAATTACTACCCTCTGCCTCTTAGAAAAACTTAAATTGGACACTACATATCCGAGTACAAAGTAGAAGGCAAAACTCATTAATAGCTTGAGATCTGTTTTGCTGAGAGCATCATATATCGCATTTACGATTACTGCAAAGCTTCCGCCTATGAAGTCATTCGACAGCTTAACGAGCTCCGGGATTAGAGACCAAAATGTAAATGATATAAGCAAAAAGTACTTGGTCACTTGCTCATTTGACAATCTGCTTGAGTATAGGCAAACAAATGTAAAGACCTGCTATCATTGGAACAAACCAAAGATGATAGTAGCCATCTGAAAGGCTAACCCAGTTTTCTAACTTGCCACGTGAAACGAGGCCGAGTATCTTAGCTTCTATAGACTTTCCAGAAAGTAAATAATAGAGAAAACTCCAAGCACAGTAGCCTGTAAGCATTCTAAGAACATATTTACTGTAAATATCCTTAATTCTTATATCATTTCTACCAAGAAACAGCGCACCGCTTATCATGACAAATATAGGCACACTCCACTGAACTAAGCTGTCATAGAAGTTAAAAACCTTCCATGTCCCGCCATTTACATCTGCGCCATACCAGTTTATTGCAGCCGTATGAAGAAATATCACAGCTATTGTTGCTGCAACTCTGAGATAATCAAAATATATAACTCTATTAACTAAGTTCGAATTAACAGCACTGCCACCTGTATTTTTCGCATCAAAAATATCTTTATCCATAGCTACTTCCTCGCTAGTACCTCGCCTGCCACGCTACACGCGTACATGGCTGCAGTTTCTGCACGAAGTATTCTAGGTCCAAGGGTAACAGTCTCAAAACCCATTCCCTTAAGCATATCAACCTCATCATCGCTAAATCCACCCTCAGGTCCAATAGCAATGGTTATGGATTCTTTCTTATCAAGGACTTCTCCGATATACTTTGCCCCGCCATATGCGTTCTCATACGGAAGAAGGTTTTTCTCCGAACAATAATCCTTTAAATCCTCAATCTTAACAGGTTCCACAATCTCAGGTATGAGATTTCTCTTACACTGCTCACTAGCCTCTAGCAAAATATCTTGATAGCGGCTAAGAACCTTATCACCCTTCTCTTTCTTGTATTTCACCACACATCTAGATGAAACATAAGGTACGATTTTGGTCACACCAAGCTCAGCTGCCTTCTGAAGAACAAGTTCAAACTTCTCCTTGCGAATAAGAGCAACTGCTAAAGTAAGCTCTATCCCAATCTCGTTCACTCTCTCATCCTTCTCCTCGATTTTGGCAACAAAATCCTTACCACTGCTATAGCAAGTGGCAAAATATCCAGTGCCATCATAAACTATCCTAACTCTCTCGTTTTCAAGTCTTACAACATTCTTTGCATGGTGAGCCTGATTCTTATTGAAAATGTATTCATCGCCGATTTCAATTGGCACGTCGCTAAAATATTGCTGCATTACTTAGCCCACACATCAGCATATTCTGCATTTTTCTCAAATGTCTTAAGCGCATATGAACAGGTAGGTATAATTTTAATACCACGCTCTCTAGCCTTAGTTGCAAGCTCTTGAACAAGCTTTCCTGCAAGTCCCTGACCGCCGTATGCTGGGTCAACTATTGTGTGCTCAAGGTCCCAAAATCCATCTCTTACCACATATGTGCACTGTCCTGCTAGCTTATCACCATCGTAGGCTGCAGTTCTAAGGTTCTGCTCCTCGTATACTATCTTAATCATAATACATACTCCTCATACATATTTAACTCTCAACTAATTTAGTATATTATACTACAAACCTGCAAGACATATATAGGGGAAATATCTGTGATTTTGCATCAAAACTAGGCTCCTATGATATTAGCATCAAAAGAAGAACTTTAGTAGTCGCACAAATCAAGCAACCAGAATTAATACCTCATGTACCACGACATTCGGCATTCGCCCTGTGCACCTGCTAGCCTTACAATATCAGAATTACTATCATCTATTCCACCTATTGCAAATACAGGAATAGAAACCGCATCACATACTTCTTTTAGAAAATCTAGACCGCGTGGAGCAAGCCCCTTCTTGCAATCAGTAACAAAGATATGACCAGCTATAAGTCCGTCAGCACCGAGCCTTTCTGCATTTATTGCTTCTTCTACGGTATGAACCGAAACCCAGGTTATTTGGCCGCTCTTCCATTTTTGATCTAGAAAGCTTTGATATGAAAGCTGAAGATTGCATCCTAGCTTTTCTGCTACACTAGGCATATTGTTGCAAAAGAAGTCTATTCTATGCTTGTCGCAAATTACTTTGATGTAGATTGCTAGGCTCATATAGTCCTGCTCATCTAGATCCTTTTCCCTAAGTATCAAAGCATTACAAAGACCTGCCTTACATATCTTTTCGACCTGTTCTTTGAGGCTTGCACTGCAGAGGCTTCGGTTTGTAACTGCAATTCTTTTAAACGTAGACATAGTCATTCATAACCGGCTGAATACCGCGTTTTTTGAGGCTTTCGTAAATTTCTTCAAGCCCTCTAGTGTCAGCAATTTCAAACTGCGCATCACCCTTATCTTCACTTTCACTGTGACTTCCTATGCCTGTGCTCACGCCAGCAGAAATCTTTGTTGCAGCAAGTCCTACGACATTATCTCTAAACTCAGCACGCTCCCTTGTTGAAATCGTCATGCCTGCAAATGGTAGGAAAATTCTATATGCACACATGATCTGAAGAAGCTGCTTTTCGTGGACATCCTTTGGATTTATGCTAGCATTGTTTATGATAGGACGAAGTCTAGGACATGAGATTGAAATCTCAGCCCATGGATATTTTCTCTGAATAAGGTAGGCGTGCATACCCGTTCCAAGTGCATCCTTTCTGAAGTCATCAAGGCCGAGAAGTGCAGCAAAGGCAACACCTCTCATTCCGCCCATCAAAGCGCGCTCCTGCGCATTAAATCTGTATGGAAATATCCTCTTATGACCTGCAAGGTGCAAGGTCTCATATTTATCAGAGTTATACGTCTCCTGAAAAACAGTAACGTAGTCAGCTCCACACTCGCGAAGGTATCTATACTCATCGCTGTTCATTGGATAGACCTCGATACCTATGTTCTTGAAGTACTTCTTTGCAATCTTACAAGCCTCACCTATATACTTAACATCTGAAGCCTTACGGCTCTCACCCGTTAAAATGAGAATTTCCTCAAGACCGGTCTCTGCAATTGCCTTCATCTCCTCATGGATTTCCTCCATGGAAAGCTTTGCTCTTTTGATTTTGTTATGGCAGTTAAACCCGCAGTAAATACAGTAGTTCTCACAGTAGTTCGAAATATATATAGGCGTGAAAAAATATGCCGAATTTCCGAAATGCTTTCTTGTTTCTAGCCTAGCTTTTCTAGCAATTTGCTCTAGAAAAGGCTCAGCAGCAGGTGAAAGCAGTGCCTTAAAATCCTCTAGGCTGCAGCTGTCTGACTCTATTGCGCGAATCACGTCACTAGCTGTGTAATCCTCAGCCCTATAGCTATTTATCTCAGCAACGACCTTATCCAAAATCTCATGAGGAATCTGCTCCATATCATCCATATATGTCATGTGGTCGCATCTCTCCTCTGCATTATGTTCCTTTATTACATCAAAACTCATCCTTGATTGCCTCCTACTACTCTGCCAAGAATCCTGTAAGTGGAGATGATGCCGAAGCACCCTTGTCTAAAACTCTGCCTAGTCCAGCAAGGTATGCGAGCCTTCCAGCTTCTATCGCCTTAGCAAATGCCGAGGCCATAGCTGGAACATTTCCTGAAGTAGCTATCGCTGTATTTGCCATAATCGCAGCTGCTCCCATCTCCATAGCTTCACATGCCTGAGAAGGGCTGCCAATTCCCGCATCAACAATAATCGGAAGGTCTATCTCCTCTATCAAAATCCTGATGAACTCCTTTGTCGCTAGACCTCGATTTGATCCTATCGGTGAAGCAAGTGGCATAACTGCTGAAGCTCCAGCCTTAACCAAGTCTCTAGCCACGTTAAGGTCAGGATACATATAAGGCATAACCACAAAGCCCTCATTTGCAAGAATCTCAGTCGCCTTTATCGTCTCGTGGTTATCAGGCAATAAGTACTTGCTATCCCTAATAACCTCAATCTTAACAAAGTCACCACATCCCAGTTCGCGCGCAAGCCTTGCTATCCTCACAGCCTCCTCCGCATTCCTCGCCCCCGAAGTGTTCGGCAGCAAGGTCACATTCTTCGGAATATACTCAAGAATGTTCTCACTGCTTGAGTTTGCGCGCCTAAGTGCCAGCGTTATCATCTCAGCGCCTGCATCTTCAATCGCTGCCTTAATAAGTTCTACATCATACTTTCCTGATCCCAAAATAAATCTAGAATTAAATTCATGACCACCAATAATCAGCTTGTCATCATACATATTTTTGTTCATAATTCCTGTCCTTCCTACTCTTCGCCTAAAATAAGTCTAATTATCATATTCGCTTGATGCCCAGCGCATATCATGACGCGTGGTGCCATAAGTCCAATGCCCTCAAAAGCATCGCTTTTACCATCGCCACATACATAAAGCCTCGACATCTTTCACTGTTTTTATCTCATTTGCATCCCCATAACCTGCCATGCCGCTTCCCGAAACGATTATTGTCTCAGAATCTCTAGAAAGGAGTTCACTAACAAGCATAGCCTTAGCTTTCGGATTATCAAAAGCCTCGCATACTAGGTTAAACCCGCTAAATAAACGTTTTACATTGCTATTGTCAACCTTAATACTTTCAGAGCTTACATTCATATATGGGTTGATTTTAAGCAGAATTTCCTTTAGGGCCTCTGTCTTTAGCTCACCAAGTTCATTAACTCCATAGACCTGCCTGTTAAGATTGCTGAGATCTACCCTATCGAAATCCACAAGGTGCAGATGTCCGACTCCGCTCCTTGCGAGCATGACAGCTATGTGCGATCCAAGACCGCCAAGTCCAGCAATCGCCACTTTAGCTCTTTTTAACTTCTCATAGATTTGAGGGGAAAAACGTTCGTCCTTCACCGCATCAAACTCTGCTTCACTTGGAGTCCTCATCACTCTTTCCTGAGGTCCTCTTTCGCGAGGCTCAAAAACAGTTTTATCCATCAGCCACCTCCGACAAATCTAACGACCTCTATACAGTCGTTTTCTTTGAGTACAGTTGATGAAAAGCTATCCCTAGGCAAGATATCAAGATTTAACTCAACTGCCACCATAGCTTCAGAAAAGCCCATCTCAGCGATAAGATTACTCACTGTCATGCCTTCCTTAAATTCAAATATTTCTCCGTTAACCTTCATAATGTCTCCTATTTAGCTATAAAGTAAAAACCACACGAAGATATACACCCAAGGTGGTGCACCCCTTCGTGTGGTCTTTCACACTCTAGATAAATTTTATCAAACCACGCATTTTATGTCAATACGAAAAAAGAGCCGGTATAAAACCGACTCTTTAAACACTACTTATTATAGCTTATTTGTATTTGCAGTGCCAGAAGAATGAGAATCCTAGTGGGCTCTTGTAGAATCCTTCTACATCGCTAGCTAGTAGATAAGGATCTGTGTAGTGGTATAGAGGTGTGATACAACCTGTGCTCATGATCATATCCTCTGCCATGTGCATCATCTGATAACGAGCCTTGTCGTCTGGTGTTGTCTTGATTGTATCAATCAAAACGTCATAAGTCTGAGCCCATGTACCATTCTTAACATTTACGTCCTTACCAAACTTAGTTAGGTCTAGGTCATACATAGCAAGATTCTGGTGCTCACCCTTACCGAACTGCATGTCGTTATTTCCTGAATGTGTCTGCCACATCTCAAGGAATGTTGTAGGGTCGTTGTAGTCTGCTACCCAACCGTTACGAGCGATTGTGAAGTCACCAGCCTTACGTGTTGTTAGGAATGTAGCCCACTCCTGGTTCTCAAGCTGTAGTTTGATTCCAGCGTTTGCTAGTGTTGACTGTACGTATTCACCGATTGCCTTGTGAGCATCGTCTGTGTTGTATAGGTATGTAAGTGTAGGAACGTTAGTGAACTTTCCTGTCTTCTCATCATACTTATAGTACTTTTTCAGAATATCTACAGCCTTCTTGTAATTTGACTTTACTGCCTTTGAAGATGCATCGTAGTAGCCTTCGTAGTCCTTGCTCTTTCCGGCGTGTGAAGCGAAGCTCTTTCCATCAGAATCCTTTAGTGCCTTAGCAACGAATGATGATGCTGGAATCTGATCAGCCTTACCGATTTCGTTTACGATATAGTTACGGTCGATCATTAGGCCGATTGCCTGACGAATTTCAGCCTGAGCCTTCTCAGCTTCTACTCCTGTTAGAGTTGAATCCTCAGGTAGAATTCTCTTATTGATGTTCCATCCCATGTAGTATGTACCTAGCTGGTCAGCTACATGGTATTCATCCTTATACTCCTTCTTTAGGCTATCCATTTCATTTGAAGGCATTGAGTCAATCATCTGCCAATCGCCATTCTTGAAGTTTGTAAGCATGTTGTTTGTGTCATCTGACAAGTAGAACTTGATTGTCTTCATTGTAATGTCCTTCTTGTCGATGTAGTTTTCGTTCTTCTCTAGTACGATCAAGCTGTTGTGCTTCCACTCTTTTAGCTTATAAGCACCATTTGATACATACTTTTCTGGTGATGTTGCCCATGACTCATCGCTTACAACATCTTCTCTTACTGGAAGATATGTAGGGAATGCAAGAAGCTCGTTCCAATATGAAACTTTGTTCTTAACAACAACCTGAAGTGTGTTGTCGTCAACTGCTGTAACATCAAGCTTAGCGCCTGCTACTGGTTCCTTACCCTCGCCTGGCCAGATGTCATCATAACCCTTGATAAGCTGGAACATATTTGAATAGTCAGCTGCAAGTTCTCTTGATACTGCACGATTCCATGCGAATACGAAGTCGTGAGCTGTTACAGGCTTTCCATCTGACCACTTAGCACCTTTTCTAATCTTATAAGTATAAGTGTATGTGCCGTCTTCATTTGCTACTGGGTCAACTAACTTTTCTGCTAGATCTGCCTTAAGAACTGCTTTGCCGTCCTTATCTGAGTCCCACTTTGCAAGTCCTGAGAATAAGTGCAAAGTCATGGTTCCACCGTCAACTGTTGAGTTTCTTGCTGGATCCATTGTTTCCGGTTCTGAAGCTATGCAGACCGAAATTGTGTCAGCATCGTGCTTTGACTTATTGCTGGATTTGCCACCGCAAGCTGCGAGTCCAAATACCATTACAAAAGCTAGAGCCGATACAAGGGCTTTTTTCATGTGTTGCTTCTTCATGATTTTTCTCCTTTTCAATGAAATGTTTTATAGCAAGGACCTTTGTCCTAAGCCAACAAATGATTCACAGATTAGTTAATCTCCTTAACTCTGTGACATGCGACAAAATGTCCCTTCTCGACTTCCTGGAATTCAGGAACCTGCTCAGCACATATTGGCTTTGCATACTGACACCTTGTTCGGAATGGGCATCCTGAAGGTGCGTTGAGCGGACTTGGAATATCGCCCTTAAGAACTATACGCTTGTTAGCCCTAGCAATCTTAGGATCAGGTACTGGAACTGCTGAAAGCAAGGACTGTGAATATGGATGGAGCGGCCTTGTGTAAATTGTCTCAGCGTCGGCAAGCTCTACCATCTTTCCTATATACATCACTGCGATTCTATCGCTTATATGTCTAACAACGAGTAGGTCGTGCGCTATGAACAGATATGTTAGTCCTAGCTTTTCCTGTAGCTCATCGAACATATTTATTACCTGTGCCTGAATCGATACGTCTAGAGCTGAAACTGGCTCGTCACAGACAATAAAGTCAGGGTTTACGGCTAGAGATCTAGCGATACCTATACGCTGTCTCTGTCCACCAGAGAACTCATGAGCATATCTAGCAGCATGTTCACTGTTCAGTCCAACATGATCCATTAGCTCAAGAATTTCTCTTCTCTTTCCTTCTTGTTCTCGTACATCTTGTGTACGTCCAAAGGCTCTCCGATGATATCAGATACCGTCATTCTTGGATTCAGTGAAGAGTATGGATCCTGAAATACCATGGTTGCCTTTTCTCTGAACTTCTTAATATCTGCCTTTGTCTTAATCGGATTTCCGTTATATATAACTTCTCCTGATGTAGGCTTGTAAAGGTGCAATATTGTTCTACCTACAGTGGTCTTGCCGCATCCAGACTCACCAACAAGTCCTAGTGTTTCTCCTTTATTTATGTTGAAACTTACATCGTCAACCGCCTTAAGTGGTTTATTTTTAAACCATCCCATGTTTATGTCAAAGTACTGCTTTAGGTTCTTTACCTGAATAAGCGGCTGTTCTGTTTTGATATTATCACTCATTATCTGCACCGCCTTTCTCTTCAGCTTCTGCTGCAGCCTCACCTAGGCTTACAGGCTCACCCTTCTCTAGCTTCTCTTTGACATTCATCCAACATGAAGCCTTATGTTCAGCATTTATATCCATGCTCTCAGGTGCCTCTGATATGCAAATCTTCATTGCATTATCGCATCTTGGAGCGAATGGACATCCCTTAGGAAGATTTAACAGGTCTATCGGTGTACCCGAGATAGGCTGTAGTTTCTGGCCAAGGTTACTTACGTTTGGAATGGATCTCAGTAGACCCTTGGTGTATTCGTGCTTAGGATTGTAGAAAATCTCTTCAGCAGTTCCTCTCTCGCAGTATGAACCAGCGTACATTACTACTACCTCATCACACATCTGAGCTACAACACCTAGTCGTGAGTAATCATGATGATTGCCATTCCTAGATGCTCCTGAAGGTCCTTCATGAGCTCAAGAATCTGAGCCTGGATTGTAACATCAAGCGCTGTTGTAGGTTCGTCTGCTATGAGAATATCTGGCTCACAAGCAAGCGCCATAGCTATCATTACACGCTGACGCATTCCGCCCGAAAACTCAAACGGATACTGCTTCATACGCTTTTCAGGATCGTTTACGTTTACGAGCTTGAGCATCTCAACAGCCCTCTCGTAAGCCTGCTTCTTATCTCTGTCAGTATGGAGAAGTATAGCCTCCATTAGCTGATGTCCTACTGTATATGTTGGGTTAAGTGAGGTCATAGGATCCTGGAATATAATCGAAATCTTATTACCTCTTATGTTCTTCATTACCTTTTCGCCAGCGCCTACAAGCTCCTGTCCATCAAACTTGACTGATCCACCGACAATCTTGCCTGCTGATGCCAAAATCTGAAGCACCGAGTAAACTGTTACCGACTTACCTGAGCCTGATTCTCCAACGATTCCCAAAACCTTACCGCGTTCCAAGTTAAATGAAACACCGTTTACTGCCTTGACTTCGCCTGCATCTGTAAAAAAGGATGTATGTAAATCTTTTACTTCTAATAAAGCCATTTTACACTCCTCTCTTAAGCGTTAAGCTTAGGATCAAATGCGTCGCGCAATCCATCACCGAATAGGTTTAGAGAAAGTACGATTAGAGAAATAACGATTGCTGGAATTATCAAATGTGACGGATATGATGATATTCCGTTAAGAGCATCCGATGCTAGTGAACCAAGTGATGGCAGTGGTGCATTAACACCAAGCCCTAGGAATGATAGGAAGCTCTCTGTGAATATAGCACTTGGAATCTGTAGTGCCGTTGATATGATGATAACACTGATACAGTTAGGTATCAGATGTTTCTTTATAATCCAGCCTGCCTTAGCTCCTGTTGCCTGAGCTGCAAGAACATATTCCTGCTCTCTTAGCGATAGAATCTGTCCTCTGATAAGTCTTGCCATCGATACCCAGTATAGCAAAGCGAATACGACGAAAGACTGACGATATTGCTTCCTATTTTCTCAAGTATTGTGCCATCTAAAACATTACCGAGCGCTGCCTTAAGAACTGATGCTAAGAGTATAACCATTAGCATATCCGGAAGCGAGTATATGACATCGACTATTCTCATCAGAACCATGTCGACCTTACCACCGATATATCCTGCTATCGAACCGATTGTCATACCGATTACCAATACTATGATACTTGCGAAGAAACCTACTGCTAATGAAATTCTCGTTCCATATACCACACGTATGAAATAGTCTCTTCCACGTTCATCTGTACCGAAGATATGTGGAAACACCTTATCTCCCTGACTAATCTTCATCTTCTCGGTCATACCGTATTGCATAGGAGCAATATTGTTGAAGCTAGCGTCTACAGGCTCTCCTCTCTTTACTCCAAGCTGCTGGTCATAGCCATATGGCCAAAATGCAGGAATTATTAGAGCTGCTAAGGTTATAACTACGATTATAATCAGACTGACAAGTGCAACCTTATTCTTAACCAGACGCTTAACACCGTCCTTGAAGAATGTTGATGACTCTCGCATCTGCACCATATATGCTTTTTCGTCAGCCGTTGCAGGTATGAAATTGTCCATATCTACATGCATGCTTAGTTTATTTGTAATATTATCCATTGTGCCCTCTCTATTCTAAAGTGATACGTGGATCTGCAATCTTGTATAGTATATCGCTGACAAGGTTCATTATTACAATGAGTGTCGCTAGTATGATCGTTGTTCCCATAATCAATGGATAGTCACGACCTATGATACTGTTTACAAATGCTCGTCCGATACCCGGCACTGCGAATATCTTCTCAACTACCAGTGAACCTGTAACTATGTATGCTAGCATAGGTCCAAAGTATGTTATTACAGGGATAAGTGAGTTCTTAAGCGCGTGGTGCAAAATTATATCACGGCTCGAAACACCCTTAGCCTTTGCTGTACGAATGTAGTCCTGACCTAGAACATCTAGCATAGACGAACGTGTCAGACGAGTTATATATGCCATAGGATATAGCATCAAAGTAACAATTGGAAGAATCAAGCCTCCCGCTGCATCACCGTTGGCTGGCAGTACTCCAAGCTTGATAGAAAATAGCATGAGCAGGAAAATACCCATTATAAACGATGGCATAGATACCATAGCTGTCGTCAAAACCATGATAAATTTGTCTACCACTTTGTTTCTCTTAAGCGCTGCAACAGCTCCAAGTCCAACACCAAATATCAACGCAAAGATTGCTGCTGTTACACCTAGCTTTGCTGATACCGCAAATCCATCTGATAATACATCAATAACCTGACGCCCTCTCTGCTTTAGCGAAGGGCCAAAGTCAAACTGAGTAACTATACCTTTCAGATATGTTGTGTACTGCTCCATGACCGGCTTATCAAGCCCGTATTTAGCCTCTAACTGAGCTCTTACTTCTGCCGAAGCTGCCTTTTCTCCTATGAATGGTCCGCCTGGTACTAATCTCATTACAAAAAATGTAATAGTGATTACAACCCAAACGGTCACAATTGCGATTAATATTCTCTTCAGAATATAGAGCAAAAGTCCTTGAATCCATTATTTCATCACCTTTTTCCTTTTTGGTTTGCCACATTTTTCACATCATTTGGTTAACTTTTTATAATAACCTATTTTTGCCTTGATTCGCAATAAAAACTCGTCACTTTATGAGCTTTTTCCAACAAAAATTTAATCACTATTTCATCACATATTGCTCTCAAAACTATTAGAAAAAAACAAAAAGCGAATTTTTATTCTACCACAAAACACTTTACTTTGCAAAAGTTTTTGTCATTGATTTGTGGATTTTTCCAATTAAAGTCGTCTTTTGTTGTGCCAATCGTTAATATTTAAGAACAGATCTTTCAACTCTATTCTTTAGCGAGCGCAGCCTGCGAGTAAGTTTATTTGTGTCCTCTATCCTTCGAATGACTGCATAGGCATTATCTTCTCTATACAAAAGAACTGCCGAAAGCTTAGCCTTCATGTCGTCGCAAATCTCTTTGACCTGCTTAAGGTACTCATCCTTTGACATATTGTTAAGTCCTGCAGGAAGCTCCTCTATATCAAAAGTATATTCTATATCAAAGAGTTCAAATATCTTCTTTGATAGGCGAAGCTTAAGCTCATTTGCTCTAACTGCAAACATTCCTGTGTGCTCCTGCGCTTCAGCAATCTGCTGTGACATAAAGCTTTCTAGTGCTGCAAACTTCTCATCTAGCTCATCGTAAGGCATGCCCATCGCACTTCTGTAAAACTGAAGTTCCTTGAGCGCTGAACTTATGATGTCCGTTAGCTTCTTTCTCGTCGACTCTTGCATTATCTCCTTTATGGAAGCACTGCTGTCTCTTAGAATTGTGGCTTTTAGCTCTTCTACGCCTTCTCCAGTCTTTGCGCTTACCGGCATCAGCTTTATCTCACTAGTCTCCATAATCTCGCTCAAAAGCCCTGCGCAGTAGCTAGTGTAGGCTTCTAAATCCTCAGAGCTAACCGTATCCATTTTGTTCACGGCAAAGTAGAATTTACCTGCGTATTCCTTGGTGCTCTGCAAGAAGTCAATCTCTATTTGATTGATAGGGCTGTCTACAGAAAGAAGGAAGATTACGGCATCGCTTTCCTTCATGTAGTCGTATGCAACCTCGGTATTGTTCTTGTGGAAGGAACCAACTCCTGGAGTATCAACATATGTGATTCCGTTTTTAAGAAAATCAGACTCGCTGTGAATGACAACTTCCTTAACACCAAGCTCATTTTTGGCATTCTCCTGCTCGCTTATATATGCGGAAAGTTCATCTATTTCGACGGGCCTAATTTCTCCGTTTTCAAAGCAAACCTCTGCAGATTGCTTTCCGTAAACGACCTTGGTCACCGCCGAGGTAATTGGGACTATCCCGACGGGCATGTAATTTTGCCCCAGTATGCAGTTGCTCAGGGTGCTCTTTCCCCTCTTGAACTGCCCTATGACTGCAATTGTCATATTGCTATTGCTTAACTTATCTATCAAAAGCTTGCACTGACGCCTCTGGATGCTGCACGCAGCCTCGCCACCAGAAAACAGTTCATCTGCTTCTCTAGCAAGTTCCAAAATGTCGATAGCTTCAACCTTTAATTCATTCATCAAATATTTCTCTCCTGATAAAAATCGTGATAAATAGACATGAATATAATACCATTTTTGAGCATACAAATAAATATTCCTTTAGTTCTGCAAATACTGCTTTAAGCAAATTTTTTTACAGTGAACCGATTTTTGTGTTATGCTTTATGAAAATATTATTTAGGAGGATATCATGCCAGAATTACCAGAGGTCGAATCGATAAGAAGCATGCTCGAAAAAAACGAGTTTTAAACAAGAAAATATCTAAGCTAGAAATCCTTGATACCAAAAGCTATAGCAAGACCTGAACCAGATAGCTTTTTTCAAATCCATTCTCGGCAGGAAAATCCTCGGTATGAGGCGAGATGCCAAGTATCTTATCTTTGATTTTGATGATGCATCAAAGATGGTAGTCCACCTTCGTATGACTGGCAACTTGCTCTACATTGATGGGAACTCAAAGATAAATATTAAGTCAGACGAAAACGGCCTCCCAAGGCACACGCGCGTTATTTTCACCTTGAATGACGGTAGCTTGCTCTGCTTCTGCGACCAAAGAAAGTTCGGCAGGCTGTGGCTTTACTCAAGTGACGAAGATTACAAAGATTGCGGAATAGATAGGCTTGGCCCAGAACCTTTAACTGCGGATTTCAGCAAAGAATATCTTTGCAAATGTCTTGCAAAAACCCAGAGACAAATCAAAACCGTCCTTTTAGACCAAAGCATAGTTTCAGGCATAGGTAACATCTACTCTGATGAAATTCTCTTTGAAGCGGGAATACTTCCTCAGACTAGAGCCTGTGACATAAGTAAATCCCGTGCCCTTTCCTTGCACGATGCAATAAACAATGTCATTTCTAAGGGAATTAAGGCAAATCGACGTTCAATCGAAGCCTATATGCTAGGTGCAAGCGAGCAGTATTCGGATCTCGAAAAGATGAAAGTCTATCAAAAGTCAGGCATGAAATGCAAGGTCTGTGGTACTAAAATAGAAAAATTGACAATAGGCGGGCGAAGTTCATGCTTTTGTCCAAGCTGCCAGCGCTAGATTACTAGTTTATGACAGATACCTTTTACAGAAAATAAAAGCCGCCACATAAACTACTGTGGCGGTTTTGCTTTAGCATATTCGATAAATTTACTTAAGTTTGGCATTAGTCTTTGCTAGGAACTTTTCGTTTTCGATGATGAAGCGCTCATGCCTTGCCTCACCTATTAGACCAGCTTCGTCCATGGCTTTGATTTCAAATACCAGCTTTCTTCCGTCTACTTCAACAAGCTCACTTTCGCATGTAACCTCCATGCCAACTGGTGTTGCTGCAAGGTGTGATACTGTCATAGATGTTCCCACAGTGCCCTGTCCTTCCTCTAGCTCAGCTTCAACCGATGTGTGAGCAGCCTCCTCCATCATAGCTACCATAGCCGGTGTTGCGAAAACATCAAGTCTTCCGCTTCCCATCACCTTTGCTGTAAGTTCCTCAACGACAGTTTTCTTTATCTGATTCTTTATTCCTACCTTCATTTCGCCCTCGATTCCTTTCGAAAAAAACTTTCTTTGATTATAACATCAAAATCAGAATATAAAAGTAATAAATTCTTTATAATTATGTTTATAGTTTTTGTAATAAAAATGTACTATAGTTTTATTATACCGAATTATATTTTTTTAAAATTGGAGTTTTTTTGATGGGGAAGGAACACATATCGGATATCAGCGCGCTCAGTGCCGAGAATCTGAACGATTTAAATAGAAGAAGACGCATAACATATATAGCCTCTACGGCAGGCTTTATGATTACGATTTTGATAGCATTTGTACTGACGGTATATATACTGTCAGTTTCATCCGTTTTTAGTGCAGCCTACTATTCCGATGAAATCGAAATGAAAAGTGTAGATGTCGCACGTATTCGTACAGGAAAATATCTTAGTATCCCGTGGATAGTCCTAATTCCTGCACTTGTTCTTGTGCCAATTACTTTTTGTAATTTCGATAATGAGAGCTGGTGAATTTGGCCAAAATGGCAAGATCAAGCTTAATTGGTTCGACAAAATCTTCTCTGATATTCAGATTTTAGTTGCAATGATTGCAAGCGCAGGTATCGTACTTTCAGATGAGCTCATTCGCACCTGGATATATAGAAGCCATCTACTAGATAGCCCTATTGCTGCTGTATTCAAGCAAGCATACAACTCAGTGCCAAACAATGAGGCTATCAGAGGCTTCATTGAAGAAAATTTAAGTTCCTTTAGCAGCTCTGGCATATTCATTGAGCCACACTGGGTTCAGCTGGTTTTGAGCCTGACAATAGCTTTTGTCATTTTCTTTTTGGATATCATGACAATTCATTCGCTATCAAAGAAGATCAAAAGTGGCGAGCTCCTAAAAAGAACCATCTTAGGCTATATCCTAACACATACATTTAAACTCGCAGGCGGTGAAAAATACCTCTTTGCTAAGATAATAGGATGCTTCATCTTCTGCACCCTTCTTGCCGCAACTGGATGGGGCGCGTTCATAGTTCTTATTTTGATCTTCATATTCGTTCCCGTTCAGCTAAGAAAATATGCTGAGCTAAAGCGCGGTATACGAGAGGTCAAAGCTGGAAACTACGACTACAACATCCCTGTTTACTCAAATGGCGAGCTAGATAGGCTGTCCATGGATATAAACTCAATAGCGGATGCTCAGGAAATTGTAGTTGCAAACGAGCTTCATAATCAGAGACTAAAATCCGAACTCATATCGCACGTATCACATGATCTCAGAACTCCACTCACATCTATGGTATCTTATCTAGATTTGCTCAGATTTGAGGGTCTAGACAGCGAAAAGGCCCCTGAGTATTTAGATATAATAACAGACAAGACTAACAGGCTATCGAAGCTCACAGATGACCTCTTTGAGGCCGCTAAGATTTCTAGCGGAGACATACCTGTTGAGCTCACTAAAATCGAGATGGTTTCACTCGTAAGACAGGCCATTGCTGAAGAAGCAGATGCATTCAAAAATAAAGACATAACTCCGGTTATGAATACAAATTTGGAGAGTGCCTTTGTCTATGCAGACGGTCAGCAACTTTGGAGAGTTATTGACAATCTCTTTACAAATGTTTGCAAGTACTCCGTTACCGGAAGCAGAGCATATATCAATTTATACGATGCCGATACCTACTACGCTTTGGAGATCAAAAATGTTTCAAATTCTCCACTAAACATCAATCCAGATGAGCTTATGGAAAGATTTAGACGTGGCGACCGTTCAAGAAACACCGATGGAAGCGGTCTTGGTCTAAGCATTGCAAAAGACCTTGTGAAGCTAATGCACGGTAAGTTTGAAATCGAGATAGACGGTGACCTATTCAAGGCAAGTGTCTATATGAAGAAGGCATAGCGCTTAATAAAGCTAAAAGCTATAAATTGCAATAAAAAAGGATAGTATAAATTATCGGGTTGGTTAGAAAAATACATCTCTAAACTATCGGGTTGGTGACTATAAGTAAAAAGGACATTTTTCGCATGAATTTCATGTGGGAAATGTCCTTTTTTATTGCTATTCTTTGTGGGGGCTATAGGACAAAAAGTGTGTGTAAAAATCGCCATATACATTGAATTTCCAATGTGTATGGCGATTTAATCTTCTTTGAAAAAAGATTAAGGGTGGACAAAAAGTGTTGATAAAAACTTCTAAATACATTCAAATTTCAACGTTAAAATATGGTATATCTTCCTTAGAATTAGTTTTTCATGAAGGATTGTGTTATGAAGCAGGTTAATTGTCCAAGTTGGGATAAACTCAGTATTAGGAATCATAGTGTTCCTCCCTTCGTAATTAGAGTATTGTGCTTAAATACATTATATGCGAGGGATTATTTTTTTAACCAACCTAATATTTTTAGAGTCCACCAACCTCAAAGAAAAAACGGACTGTTTTTATCAACCCGATAATTTAGAGAGTACCAACCCCAACCCGATATTTTAGAGTGCCTAAAAAAGTTGGGGTTTTGTTCCCAACTTTTTTTCTTTTTTTGTTTTTACTTTTTTTGTTTCTATCTTTGATTTATCAAAATCTGGAAATAGCTTAACCTCTGTGTCATTGATGTTTTTGTAGTAAATCTCGAAGTGATCTTCGTTATTCATCTTCCAGTTTTCCTTAGTAGACTCTAGCTTAGTATCTGTGTTAATTATGGCTTCACAAGGAATGAGCTTCCCAAAGGATCCTTCCTTCTTCATTACTAGCGTAATTTTTATATCGATAGACTTAACAAGACTCTTTTCTTTATATAGATTACTCTTTACAAATGAGCCCTGAAGTTTTTTGATATCATCGATATCCTTAGTTACATCACCCTTGAATTCGAGGAATACATAATCATTTTTCTCCGTCCTAACAAACTTATCTGCGTATTTCATAAAGTTTTAGTACGGCTTCTTTATTTCCTATTTCTGGTACTGTATGCTCTTTTGGATCTGCGACCTTCCAGTTCCATTTACCAGATTTATAATCAGAGCTTGCTTTGTAAAGTTCCTTATCTTTTGGCGCATAATATTTATCCTTGTTAAAAAGTGAATCACTGCTACCATAGGTTGTTAAAGCCTCTTCAATACGCCTTTTATCTGCTAATGCATACTCACCTGTTCCACCGAAGTAATCGAATTTAGAGTCACCATCTACATAGAATTCACTATAGCTTAATGGATCAAGCTGTATTTTTCCTTGTCTAGCCTTTGTCTCTGACCTAAAAATTTGCTCCTTATCATTATACATATGATTTTTTCTATATATCTTTATTGTATATTCTAAGTTCTTTGCTTCGCCGATTGACTTTACATAAGACTTAACATTAGATTCTGGCTTATTTCCACAGCTCGCAAGAGCCACACATAACATAAGCACAAGTAGTGCAAGTGCTAAAAATCTTTTATTCTTCATTATTATCTCACACTCCATTCTACTTTACTTCTGCTTTATCAACTCCGTCAGGAGTCTCAACTACAATACCTTTATTCTGGTCTGAATAAGTAACCTTGCTTGTCATTTTTGCTGACGCATATTCTGAGTCGTACTCACTCGTATAGGTTATTCCCATAGGTGTAAAGTCTTCCTTGGATACCTTAAATACAATTTTTGCACTTCCACTATAGTAGAAATCATATAGACCATATGCAGTATCTAGAGCACCAAATATCAGATAGTTGTTTGGGTCTGCAAGTTTTAAATCACTTGTCTCATATGTGAATGTATAGCTATCCTTCTCCTCTGAAAGCTTAACATCCTTCTTGTGTTCTCTAAGGAATTCAATGAAATCATAATTGAAGCCAAGTGGCTGTCCGTAAAATTCATCCGAATACTGGTTTGTAGTCCAAACCTTACTTTTCTCAGGCACCTGAGGTAATTCATAGCTTAGCATCGAGTCACCATAATATTTGTATTCTATCTTCTTATGTGCCATTGTAGTTCCTGTGACTGTAACCTCGCCTGAAACACGGTTTGGTCTTAGCTCAAAACTTCCCTTGAACTTTCTCTCACGCCAGTATTCAGGCGCCTCCCCGTCCTTAGGCTCATGTTTTACACCATTATGTTTAGTAGTAATACTAATCTTACCGTTCTTTAGCTGCTCAAAACCCTGAAAACTCTTCTCTAGGATTTCATCCTTGCTGAGGTTTTTGTTGTTATTGCTACCACCGCTTTGGCATCCAACTAGCGCAACTATCGCTATCAAGCTTACTGCTAGTAGCATTGTTCTTTTAAAATAACTTCTCATGTTTTACCCCCTGAATTTTAGTTAAACTCTGAAAGCTTATTTAAAAATATTATAAGATTTATTAGAATCCAATGCAAGGGATTTAAGACTTTCTTAATACATCAAAAATTAAACTTTTTATATTCGCACAGGCCGGCTGAACTAAATCAGCAAAATTTAGCATAGAAAAAAACCCCATCTTACGATGAGGTCTTCACTTACTTAATTATTCCTGGTTTGCATCCATAATGGTGTCGAACTCTTCAACTACCTTGGCAAACAATGCGTCGTCTTCGATATCAACAAGCTCAAACTCGTCATCTCCAACTTCCTTGTATCCATAAATATATACATCATCACTGCCATCTAGTGGAATAAGTGCGATGTAGTCCTTGCCGTCGTAATCAAAAAAATTCCCATCTCTTCACATTCAATAACTTCACCGTCATCAAATTCTAAAGTGATGATTGCGGCTTCGTCCTGAACGGTCTGCTTCTTATCTGACATTTTTACCTCCGGTTATTAACATCCTTAGTGTCCAATTGACACCTCTGATTAACTATATCACCAAACATATTTTAAAGCAACTGCATAAGGGCATTTATTCGTCAAAATCCCCTATTTGTCTATTTAAAAAACTCAATTACATTTCTTGCTGATTCTTCGCTCATCCCCTCGACTTCGGTAAGCTCAGCAAGACTTGCCTTTTTGATTGAATCAATCGAGCCAAAGTGAGCAAGAAGTGCATTTCTCCTTCTTGGACCTATTCCCTTAATTTCATCGAGAATGGAACTTATGGTCTTCTTTCCGCGAAGGTTTCTGTGGTACTCAATGGCAAACCTATGGACCTCCTCCTGAATTGTACCAGCATAGGCAAATAACAAAGGCCTATCCTTTAGGCTTATCTCTCTTCCATCCTCAAACATTATGCCCCTAGTCCTGTGGCTGTCATCCTTGACAAGACCTACAACAGGAACATCTAGCCTCAGTGCATCGAGAACCTTCTTAGCTGCAGTAACCTGACCTCTACCTCCGTCCATGAATATACAGTCTGGGAGTATTGCAAAGGCAGGATCACCCTTTTGGGCCCTGCTAAAGCGCCTGTAAATCATCTCCTGAAGACTTCCGTAATCATCTGGTCCTTCAATTGTCTTTATCTTAAACCTTCGGTAGTCCTTCGAATTTTGTTTGTTCCCTCAAAGACAACCATAGCACCAACAGAATCAATTCCATTGGTGTTAGATATATCGTAGGACTCAATGCGGTAGCTCTCTCCCCTAGGTTCTATGTCAATATTCCCTTCTAGCAAAGCAGCCTTTATTTCCTTCCTTAGCTGAAGCTGCTTTTCTGCCTTTGACCTATTCTTTTCACTTATGGTCTTGCTCATCTCAAGTCTATCCTGCTGCGCAAGCTTTAGCATACTAAGCTTATCGCCACGCTTTGGCACACTTATCCTCACCTTATGCCTGCCCTGAGATAAGAATTCTTCTATCAAAGCGGATTCCTCTGGAAGCTCCTCAACTATGATTTCGTGAGGAACCTCAGCCCACCTGCTGTAGTACTGCTTGATGAACTCAGCCGTCATCTCCCTGCGGTTTTCACTAATGCCCTCCTGAACCTGGAAGGATTCCCTTCCCACGAGCTTTCCGTTTCTGACCGTAAATAAAACAATAAAGGCATTCTCAATGTCCTTAACAGGAAGAACTATATCCATATCGTTATCGCCAGCCATTGTAACTCTCTGAGTTTCTGAAAGTTCCTCAGCTGCTGCAATAGCATCGCGATATCTTGCTGCATCCTCAAACCTAAGCTCTTCTGAGGCTTCCTCCATTTTTTGTCTTAGGCTTTCTACCAGCTTTGATTTCTTACCAGATAGGAATTCTAGTACATCGTCAATGGACTTGCGATACTCCGCTTCGCTGATGTTCCCTGTGCATATTCCTTTGCACTGCTCTATATGATAGTTCAGACATGGCCTAAACCCTGGCGGAAAATCCTGTGCCGAACAACGTTTTAGACCGTAGACATTATTTAAAAGCTCTATCATCAAATTCACTGCACCTACATCGCTATAAGGTCCAAAATACTTATTGCCATCCTTTTTGATGATTCTGGTTTTCATAACCCTAGGGTATTTTTCACTAAGCGTAACCACAATGTATGGATAGGTCTTATCATCTCTAAGCAGGACATTATACTTAGGCATATATTTTTTGATTAAATTGCACTCTAAGATAAGGGCCTCCATCTCAGTTGCGCATGTGATATAGTCAAACTCCGCTATATTCGCCGTTAACGCCCTGAGCTTTGCAGTCGACTTGCCGTAGCTTTGGAAGTACTGACGAACCCTGTTCCTCAGTGAAATCGCCTTTCCGACATAGATGACCTGCCCTAATTTGTCCTTATGCATATAAACTCCCGGGGTGTCCGGGAGTTTTTTGAGATTCTCTTTAATATCAAACATTGTATCGCCTAATCCTCTATCTATAGCGATTATATCTATTGTTTCGTTCGTGCTCTCTCATCAGCTCTTCCATGGCAAGTTGCTTAATTCGCTCCTTGCGAAGCTTGCGCCTTCGCGCCTTAGTCTTGGCTTTGTTGACCGTTCTAAGCATCAAAAGTGATACTATCAAAAATATTACAAAAAGAACTATTATAGTCGTTTTGTTTGAGATTCCTATATATGAAGGAATCCAGCCTGTTCCAACAGATTCTGTGGAAACTAGGTCTATCTCATTGACCTGCTCATCAGAAACGTAGATGCGGTAGCTACCCATTACGTCTCCCTTTTTGATAGGTGCTTCGACATCGCTCTTTAAAACGACTTCGGTCTTAATCAAATCCTTGGAGCCCTGAGCTGGAAGATAGGCCATTGCTGAGCTTGCAGATTCTACATCAACTCTAGTCTTGACGCCGTGTTTAACTCGCGCCTTTCCTAAAATCTTACCCTTTGGAACGACCTCTATGCCCTTGATTTTAGTCTTGGCATAATCAACCATCTTTTCGCAAATCGTGTAGCGTGTATTCTTGCCTACGCCGAGTGAAACCATGATAAGCTCCATACCATTTTGCTTATAGACCATGGTTATCGATGTACTGTTTTCGCTGATATATCCCAGTTTACCTGATACATACCCCGATTTACTTCCCGATAAAAGCTTATTGCTATTTTTCAAAAAACGGACGTCGCTCATCTCGTTCTTAGGTATCCTATAGTTCTTAGTTCCTGACACCTTTAAAATCGTCTTGTTTCCGAAGGCTACCTTAGCTATCTCAAGAAAATCTGAAGCTGTAGTGTGCTCTGCTGAAACATCATCGATCAAACCGTTAGGAGTTGCAAACAGTGTGTCCTTGCAGCCGATGTTCTTTGATGTCTCATTCATGAGCTTGATAAACTCATCCATGCTTCCTGAAACTGCTTCGCCCAAAGCGTATGCGGCGCCATTATCTGACATGATTAGCATAGCATGAAGAAGCTGATCTACTGTTAGAATTTCGCCTTCTTTGAGCTGAATCCCCTTCTCCTGGTTGCTTAGCTTCGCCGCCTCTGCAGATATGGTTACCTTAGCATCCAGTGAAAGCTTCTGAGTAACCAAAATAGCTGTCATGAGCTTGGTCAAGCTATATGGTGCAACTTTTTCTTCTCAGACTTAGCATAAACCTTTTCTCCAGTATTCTTGCAGTAGATTATCGCAGAACCAGATTTAAGTTCAGGCTTTCCATTCTTATCTACTTTTACAACACCTTTATCTACTTTGTTCGTTGATCCAAAATTAGCTTCACTCGCCTTATCAATATCAAATTCGGTGGCTTTCTGTTCCTCGCCTTGCTGATTTTGTGATTGGTTTTCTTCAGCTTCATTTGTCTGTTCCATCTCGTTTTCGGCAGGCGGAGCGACCTCATCCTCTGCGAAGGCAAAGCAATATGTGAACAGCATCATCAAAATGAGCAATACACTTAGGTATACCTTTATTCTTTTGTTTCTACTCATTTATTGTTAATATCTCCATCATGTTACCCCTGTGCATGCAGAGGCCATACCACATCAAAACTAATACTTCATCTTTTCGAAAAGTATGTCCGTTAGCTTAAATGCTTCATCAACATAGACACCTGTAGCTATAGCTGCACGCTCATTAAACTGCTTGCGCTCATCCTCTGGGAAGCTCATTTCTGCTATCGTAGATAACAAATGGAACAGGGTCGCTAGAGTGCGTACGGATTGCAAGAGGCGTCCTATGGTCAGGTGCAATGAGAACTCTGAAGTCCTCACCTCTTTCTCTAAGTCCCTCAACTATAGGCTTTACTATTCTTGAATCTATGTTCTCTATGCATGCAATTTTGTCCTCTAGTGATCCTGCATGAGATGACTCATCAGGTCCTTCAACATGTACATAGACAAAGTCATTTCCTCCATCAAAGAGATCTAGCGCTGCCTGAGCCTTACCCTCATAGTTTGTATTAAGGCTTCCCGTCGCACCTGGAACGATAACGGTTCCAAGACCAGCGTACATAGCGATACCTCTGATAAGGTCAATCGCACTTATAACACTTCCTTTTACGGAGTACTTGTCCTCAAAGTTAACGAGATTAGGTCTCTTCCCCTGTCCCCATATCCAAATTGAGTTTGCTGGTGGAAGACCTTGCTCTCTACGCTTCTGATTAACTGGATGCTCGTTCATTATGTCGTAGCTTCTTCTCATCATATCGATGAGAAATTCTGCATCCTCACCCTTAGGAAGCCAGTCTCCAACCCTCTTGTCTAAATGATCGTGTGGAGGTACAGTCTCATAGTCCGTTCTTCCACCGTGCACAAGAAGGCAATGTCTATACTGTGTTCCTGTGTAATATTTTAGCTTATCTGAGCCAAACTCTTTGTTCAAAGCTTCAATAAGCTCAGCTGATTCCTCTGATGAAATGCAGCCTGCATCGTGGTTTACTATGGTCATATCCTCGTACTTTCCATCACCACTTACCGTGATGAAGTTTGTACGAAAGGCAACATCATCAGGCTCCATATCTATGCCAATACTGATGACCTCAAGCGGTGATCTACCTGCAAGATCAGTCCTTGCGTCATATCCCATGAGTCCTAAATTTGCTGCATCGCTTCCTGGTGGAATTCCTGGTGGAATTGTCCTAACCATCCCAACGAGTGCCTTACTTGCTAGTTTATTAATGTTAGGTATGTTAGATACTTCAAGCGGTGTCTTGCCTCCCAATGACGCAATTTCGTCATCTCCTGAGCCGTCTGGCACTACAATCAGATACTTCATACTTAATTAGCCTCCTTAAATTCTTCATGAACTCTATCAAAGCTTCTACGCCCTCAATAGGCATAGCATTATATATACTTGCACGCATTCCGCCAAGGATTCTATGACCTGAAAGGTTAATAAGTCCTCTCTCCTTAGCCTCTGCGATGAACTTCTTATCTAATGCCTCATCTCCTGTAACGAAGACTACGTTCATTAGTGAACGGTCCTCCTTGCGAACTGGTGCTTTGTAGAAATCGCTTGAGTCGATGTAGTCGTAGAGCATATTTGCCTTCTTAACATTAATCTCGTGAATCTTCTTGATTCCGCCTATTCTGTCAAGATACTTAAACACCTCTCCCGCAATGTAAATTGTGAAGCAAGGCGGTGTATTGTACATCGAATCCTTATCTGCATGTGTCTTATAATCTAGATAAATTGGAGTATTCTCAGGTGCAAATCCAAGAAGATCTTCCCTGATAATAACAATGGTAACTCCCGCTGGTGCTATGTTCTTCTGAGCTCCTGCATAAATTAATCCATACTTAGTCACATCAACTTCCTCTGAAAGTATGCAGCTTGACATATCTGCAACTAGCGGAATATCTCCCGTCTCAGGGATATATGGGAAGTGTGATCCAAAGATAGTGTTGTTGAGACAGATGTAAACATAGTCTGCATCCTCTCTGATATCCTCTTTCTTTACCTTAGGAATATATGTGTAATTCTCGTCCTTGGAGCTTGCAATAACCTTGATATCCCCGAACTTCTCAGCCTCTTCAGCCGCCTTCTTCGCCCAATTTCCGGTTACTATGTAGTCTGCCTTCTTTGATTTTCTCAAAAGGTTAATTGGAACCATCGAAAACTGAAGCGTTCCACCACCCTGAAGGAATAGAACCTTGTAATTGTCTGGTATGTTCATAAGCTTTCTGAGATTAGCCTCAGCATCATCTATAATCTGCTGAAAATCCTTTGATCTATGGCTCATCTCCATAACGGACTGTCCACAGCCCTTGTAATTAGTCAAATTTGCTGCTGCATCCTCCATCACTTCAAGTGGTAATACGGATGGTCCTGCTGAGAAGTTAAAAACTCTTTTGTCCATGTTATTGCTCCTTTAGCTTATATTATATAAATTGAATTAAGTTTCTAGTTATAGACCCTTCTTATTTTATCACTATATTGAAAGCTACGCAATCCAGTGCTATAATAATTTGAATGACTTTAGTGCTATATTTCGGTGAAGCTTCAATCGGAGTTTTAGGATTAAATATAAATGCTTAGGAGGCTATAAATGTATAAGATTTCAACGCTCAACAAAAATTTCCCCGGTGGGTCTAGCCCGCTTTACAGATGCCTACGAGATATTAGACGGCGCAAACGGAATAGATGGTTCTGCAGGTGTTCTCGTGCGCAGTCAGGCTATGCACGATATGCAGTTTGATGAATCGCTTCTTGCCATTGCAAGAGCTGGTGCAGGAGTAAACAATATTCCTTTAGAGTCATGCGCTGATCAGGGAATTGTGGTTTTCAATACCCCTGGCGCAAATGCAAACGCGGTTAAAGAGCTCATAATCGGAGCCTTGGTTTTAGCTGCAAGAAATCTAGACAAGGCCATAGCTTGGACAAATGCCTTTGCCGGCAAGAAAGCGACAACATCGGCAAAGAGGTTGAGAAAGGCAAGAGCAAGTTCGCAGGAAGTGAGCTAAAAGGAAAGACAATCTCAGTATTTGGTCTTGGCGCAATCGGAATCCTTGTGTGTAATGCTGCATCAGATCTCGGTATGGATGTAATAGGATATGACCCTTATTTAGGAGTACCCTCCGCTCTCCGTCTAAACGCATCAGTTAAGATAGAGACTAAGCCTGAAGCTGCTCTAGCAAAAGCTGACTATGTCAGCCTTCACCTTCCATCACTTCCAAGCACAAACGGAATGTTTAATGCTGAGCTTCTTTCAAATATCAAGCCTGGCGCTATATTCTTAAACTTCTCAAGAGATAAGCTCGTTGATGAAGCAGCTATGATAGAAGCTTTAGAGTCAGGAAAGATTTCTAAGTATATCACTGACTTTGCAACAAACGGCATCATCGGAAGAGAGGATGTTGTTTGCATGCCTCATCTTGGAGCTTCTACAGAGGAAGCAGAAGATAACTGTGCAATGATGGCTGCAGAGGAAATCATGGACTACCTAGAGAACGGAAATATTAGAAACTCAGTTAATTTCCCTGCCGTAGACCTTGGCCCTATCGGAACTCAGACTAGAGTTGCTATAATAACAAAGAACGAGCCTTATCCAGCAAAGCTTGCTGCCGCAATGTTCGCAGACAAGAATATCACTGCTATCGCAGGTGCTACACGTGGTGAGTACGGCTACGCACTAGTTGCAACAGATGATGAAATAACAGAAATTCCAAAGCTTCCTGAGGTTATACGCGTACGCGTTTTGACGACAGACTGATAGTTTTATTTAACATCAGGTTTTGACTTTGGCATCAAATTTTGATAAAAAAATTCCGCTATACATGCAATCTTGCATGCATAGCGGTTTTTTCTTTTTGTTGTCCTATCTGCCACTATGGTCAAAGCACTTGCCTGGTTTTCCTTCATCGGTATCATCGCGAATCACGATTCTTGATCCATTTAGAATTTCAATCTGTTTTTTCATCTCGCTTATGCAAAGAACAGCTAACTGCATTCCAAAGTCCTGGCGAATAACAAGCCTTTGCACGTCTATATCCTCTATATTCTCAGGCATAGGGTATGCTGGAATCATCCAGCCATGCATACGCAAACGGTCCTCAAGATCATAGAGATTCCAGTCAACACATGCTTCATCTTTTAGCTTCCAGCATACAATCGGAATCTGTTTTGCATCTTCTATGACTTCAAAGATACCCATCTTTTCTATCTCTTCTGCCATGTAGCGTGCCACATTTATGGTTCGCTGATGAATCTCTCTATACCCACTAAATCCATTGCGCATTAACATGTAATATTGACCTACAATTTGAGATGCACTTCGTGAAAAGTTAATAGCAATTGTAGCTTCCTCACCTCCAAGGTAGCTTACCCAAAATATTAGTTCCTCTGGCAGTGCCTCTTTACCCCTCCATATTATCCAGCCTACTCCAGGATATACAAGTCCGTATTTATGGCCAGAGGTGCTAATGGACCATACATTTTTTAGTCTAAAATCCCATTCAAGTTCTGGCTCGATAAAAGGTGTAACCATTCCCCCCGATGCTCCATCAACATGTATACGGATAGGTAGATTTTTGTGATTTTGATTATACTCTTCAACTAGCTTATCTAAAGCTTTGACATCATCATATTTACCTGTATAAGTAATGCCTAAGATTGCGACTACACCTATTGTATAATCATCGATATAGTCCATTACTGTATCCATATTAAGAGATAGGTGTTCCATATCTATAGGCACTCGTTCTCATTTCAATATCCCAATATCTACAAAAACTTCTCCCAGCAAACCTGATATCCTGCTGAAATTACAAGATTAGGTCGTCTTTTACACCTATCAATTCCTGCTTTGTCTGCAAGCTTCTTCCATCTGAATAACATAGCTAAACCACCTAGCATACAAGCCTCAGACGACCCAACTGTAGATGTACCTATTGGTTCTTCATTTTGATTGACATTCCATAGATTCCCTATAATTTCCACACAGCGATTTTCCAAATCTGCTGTCATTGGATATTCATCCTTATCAATCGCATTTTTCTCAAAGTTTTCAGCCATTAGCTCTGCGGCTACTGGGTCCATATAAGTTTGACAGAAGGTTGCAAGATTCTGCGTTGCATTTCCTTCCGTTTTGAGATATCCCCTAATCATTTCGGCAGCAAGCTGTGGAGGAACAGGATCCATATTGATTTTTTTGTTTGGCATCTCGATATTACTAGCTTCTGTTCCAAAAATTGGTGTAAGATATTTTTCACCTCTATTCATAGATTCAAGCATATCACTTATGCGACCAGCACACTTCCTACTTACATTTGAGTGCTTCCGTTTCATATCTTATTTCCTTTCATTAACTCAGCTTTAGAATACCAAAACGCTGATTATTCCTTCATATCAGCCCAAACCTTGTTCAGAATGATTCCTAGAACAAACACCCATGAAACAAAGTATAGCCAAAACATCGAAATCGATAAGCTGGCCATAGATCCGTAAAGGATGTTGTTTGTCACTGCCCTTGTTGTATATCTTGAATAAAAGATTGTAACTAGTAGCATTCCAACTGCGCAGAAAATGGTTCCTGGAACAACACTTCTTGCTTTTAGCTTACACTTTGGCAGCATGTAGTAGTTCATGAATATAAGGAAAAAAATATAGCGCTCCTGCAATAGGCCAGCGAAGGAAGGTCCATATCCAGTCGAGCCTGCTGTTTATCTGCAAGTGAGTTGCCAAAAATTCTAGGACTAGCTCTCCGTATCCGAGAACTATGAATATGAATACCATCGCTATTACTGTAACTACTACAGCCATCATCGAGCGAAGTCTATCAAGCCAAAAGTTTCCGAAATCCTGCCCATCAGAATAGCTGTAATTCAGCACTCTAAGTAGCGTAAACTGTATCCTTGAGGCCGCCCAAATTGCCATTATAATTAGGAAAGTTTGTTGTCGTCTGTGGCCTGAACTCAAAAATTTTGTTCAGAAATACCATAGCTTCACTAGAAAAATTCTTCTCAAACCAGTTCTGCAGCAAATCTATAGACAGATTAAAAACGCCTAGTAGCTGCGTGAGCAGAACTATACTTGGGAAAATTGATAATATGAAATAAAAGGCTATCTGCTCAGGGATACCTTGATAGTAAGGATCCTGATACTCTTTGATGCCTAGGTAGATCATTCGGAAAAACTTTTTCTTGAGCGTCATGTGCTCGCCGTTTCTAAATCCCGCCTCTTTCACTCAGCAATCTCTCCATTTCTTCAAGCGCCTTTGCTCTATGGCTGATTTTGTTCTTTGTCTCTGCGTCCATCTGCGCAAATGTCCTCTGATATCCATTTGGAATAAACAGCGGATCATAGCCAAAACCAAACTCTCCTTCTTCTCTATCTATTATGTGGCCTGTGCACTCTCCCCTTGCCACAAGAGTCTCCCCATCGGGGAAAACTATGGTTATAACGGAGACAAACTTAGCACGTCTATCTGTATATGTCACACCATCAAGCATGCAAAGGAGCTTCTCGTTATTCTTCTTATCGTCAGCATTGTCGCCTGCATATCTCGCCGAGTAAACGCCAGGCTCTCCATTGAGATAATCAACCTCTAGCCCTGAATCATCAGCTATGGTTATCTCATTTGAATACTTCATTATCTCGTAGGCTTTTTTGTAGGAGTTTTCCTCAAAAGTATCACCGTCTTCTTCTATTTCAAAATGAGGTATTCCCGCATCATCCCTTGAAATAACCTTCATGCCATACTTCTCAGTAATCGCTGTTATCTCCTTTATCTTATGCTCGTTTCTCGACGCAGCAATTATAGTTTTCATTCTTTCTCCATCTCAATTATTTAAAAACACTTACCATGTCACGACTTATGTCATCAAGCGAATAGGCTCCGCACATAGCCATGGTATCCTCTAGTTCGTGCTTCAGCTTTTCGGCAAGTTCCTTTACGGCTTCGCCTGCTCCTGCATATACAGAGCTTACAAAAGGTCTTGCTATGATAACGGCATCTGCTCCAAGCGCTAGTGCCTTGAAAACATCAACTCCTGTTCTAATACCGCCATCAACAAAGATTTTCATCGAGCCGTCAACTGCCTTAACTATATCCTCTAAAACCTCTGCTGTCGCTGGACACTGATCAAGGACTCTGCCGCCGTGATTGCTCACAACTATGGCACTGGCCCCAGCTTCCTTTGCCTTTAACGCAGCTTTAGGTGTCATTATTCCCTTTACTATGAAAGGAACGTCGAGAAGTTCAACAATTTCTCTAAGCTGCTCAACTGATTTACTTCCTGCTGGAGGAGTAAAATTCTTCAAAAATGGGAAGTCCTGCAGCATCTATATCCATCGCTACCGCAAAGGCATTAGCCTCCTTAGTAAGCTCAATTTTCTTCTTAATCATCTCGAGATTCCACGGCTTAATCGTTGGAATTCCGCGTCCGTCGGCTTCTTTAACTGCCTCACATCCTGAAACCATCTGGTCGTCATCCATTCCATCTCCTGTGAAGGCTGCAATACCTGCTTCATTACAGGCTTTGATCAAAACCTTGTTAAAGCTTCTGTCGTCGTATTCATCACTATAGTGCATCCTTACTGCGCCTATTGGACCTGCGAAAATTGGGGCAGAAAAAGACCTTCCGAATAGCTCAAAATCAGTACTTATCTGCTTTTTCTCCACTAAAGTGTCCATATTTACGCGTACATCGCGCCACTTATCAAAGTTTCTAATTGCAACATCGCCAGTTCCCTTTGCCCCTGGACCAGGAATGGTATTTCTACAGGCCCTGCCGTCGCAAACCTTGCATAGCTTACATAAATTCCCCATATATTTCGTCCTCCGATTCAAATTTACCAAACTTAGATACTTATGTCAAATCACACAGTTTCTCTATTCGTCAAGGTCTCCAAAATGCTCCCTCAGTTCCTTATTAAGCTCAATGTCTGTAATGAGAAGTATCAAAACAAAAAGCGGTCCTGCAATTATTAAAATCACCGGAATTAGCAATATCAACATGCTTAATATGTTTGCTCTACTATATAGCCTGCCGTATTGGGTAAGTGGCATCACGGATTCAAAACGATCTATATACCATGTAACAAACGGACTGCTGTAAGGATACATTACAGCAAGCATATTTAGCACGCTCATCAAAATAAAATATATAATACCAATTACTATGGCAATGCTTCGCACTCTTTTTGCCACAGTCTTGCATATTTTCACCTTTTGCTCATCACTTACACGGCTTAATTCGGGTTTAAGCGAGCACTTCTTCTTCAGTCTTCTCATTGCGTACTTATATATGTAATGGTTCTTTATATTTCCCATATACCACCTCTTAATTAGATTTTTCTCAGTAAAAACATGCTGTATCAAAACTTTTTCTTATAAATATTTTATGCTATAATACATATCATTACAATGAAAATTTAAGGAGAATCATGCTTACAATCTTAATAAAAATCATGGTCATCTTTGCGATGATCTTCGTTGGCTTATTTGCAAATAAGCGTGGTATACTGCCCGCCGAATCCAACAAATATCTCGTTGACCTTTTAATCCTGATTACATCGCCTGCAATGATTCTTCACGCTATGGCAACAGGAACACTTAACCACGAGTTATTTAAGGATACCATAACCGTACTTATTGGAGCAGGTCTTTTCTTTACTATTATGCCAATTATCGCCTACTTTTTGAGCAAACTGCTAAAAAGCACACCATCTGCAGATGTCGGAGTTCTAATGGTAGTAATGACAGCTGTAAATACTGGTTTTATGGGATTCCCAATCACAAAGGCAATATTCGGAGATTATATTTTTCTTTCTGATTGTAATCGCTAACATTCCTCTGAATATCTACCTATATATGATAGCAATATTCCAAATGAACATCGGACGCGATAGCAACTACGACCTAAAGCAGACCATAAAGTCAGCGCTCAATCCATGTATAGTTTCAGCACTCCTTGGTGCGGTCATACTCTTTGGAGGAATACATCTGCCAGCACCAGTTATAGAATTTTTAGATTTGATTGGTGATGCAACAATTCCGCTTTCGATGATTATTGTCGGAATTCAGCTTGCCGGAAGCAATGTAATGTCTATACTTAAGAACAAAGATCTTATTAAAGCTTCACTGATAAACCTAATCGTGGTACCAGTAATTACCTTCCTAGCAGTACACTGGCTACCTATCTCACCAGGAGCAAAGCTTACACTTGTGTTCTCATCATGTTTCCCTTGCGCTGTCGCATCAGTTGGTGTTGCAGCAAAAGAGGGGCACAATGCAGACCTCGTTGCCGAAGGCGTAGCGCTTACAACAACATTCTCATTGATAACGCTACCAATTGCAGCGACAATATTAAGTAGCATATATGGAATTTAATACAAATAAAAAAACGCACTGGCTAGATGCGTTTTTTTATTGTGTGAATTGTAAAGCCAAAAGGAAAAATTATTTCTACCGTTTGACGCATATAAAATATGCTATTGCGTTAACTCCTTGAGTAACTCTGCTAAAGCCGAAGCACTGCTACTATGACAGTGTGCTACAGGAATGCCCTCTTTCTTTGCTGCCGATTTGGCAGCGTTAACCATCTTATGTGACACAGTTCCCGTAAAACATATGAGCATATCTGGAGATCCAATTTTCTTCTTTATAGCACCCTTCTCTTTGGTATAAACCTTAGCGCTACATCCATACTCCCCACAAATTTGCTCGTATCTATGGCTCATGCACTCATTACCCCCAATTATTACGACACTCACCTCACGCCCTCCAATCGAGAATTAAAAAGTGATATATAATCCGAGTTAATTGTGATCAAAGCTATATATAAAGAAGTAGCTCCACTCATATTAACTTGACAGTCAGTTTTAGTTAGTTATAACTAACTGTATGTCTATGTTAGCAGAAACTAACTCCGCTGTCAACCACTTTTTCAAAAAAAGAACAGAACCTGTTAAATGGCTCTGTTCTCAAATTTTAAATCTTTATGCGATTAGCATTAGTCCTCTATGAGAACCTTTGCTAGCGGCTCGATATCCTCGCACTTATACTCTTCGATTCTTCCCTCGTCACAAGCCTTAGCTAGCTCTGGATCAATGCGAAGCTTTGCTACATTTGTGATACCGTGCTTTGCTGCAATCTCATCGATGTGACTGTCACCAAAGATCTTGTGTTCTCCACCACAGTCAGGACACTTGAAATATGACATGTTCTCAACTAGTCCTAGAATTGGAATGCTCATCATGTCAGCCATCTTCGTTGCCTTCTCAACTATCATTCCAACAAGCTGCTGTGGTGATGTTACAACTACTATACCGTCAACTGGAAGTGACTGATACACTGTTAGCGCAACGTCTCCTGTTCCAGGTGGCATGTCGACAAACATTACATCAACATCTCCCCAGATAACATCGCTCCAGAACTGAGTAATTACTCCGCCTAGAACTGGTCCTCTCCATACAACAGGATCTGTCTTGTTCTCTAAAAGAAGGTTGACTGACATAACCTTGATACCTTCCTTTGTCATTACAGGGAAGAGTGTCTTTCCATCTCCCTCTGCACGCTGATCAAGACCAAATGTGTTAGGAATAGAAGGTCCTGTGATATCGCCATCTAGGATAGCAACGCTCTTACCAGCACGTGCCGCTGCAACTGCAAGCATCGAAGTAACCGATGACTTACCAACGCCTCCCTTACCGCTGACAACACCTATAACCTTTCTAACATCGCTGTTAACATTCATCTCAGCGATTGGAACTCCTGAATCTCTACTTCCGCAGCTCTTTCCGCATGAACCGCAATCACTATTACAACTTGACATAAATTTCTCCTTTCTGTCTACAGTTACTCTATATTGTCTACTAAATTCATTTCCTAAAACATGCCTAAGCTTTTGAATAGGAAAATCCAAAAAAACATTGTTATACTTGAGAACAGTGACGAAACAATCAGCGAGTTGCCCGCCAAAACTCCGTCGCAGTTCATATTCTCTGCCATCGTATATGAGGCTATCGCAGATGGTGCTGCAAATATTGCAATTAAAGTTACAAAATCTGCATCTCTAAAGCCCATCAAAGCAGCTACGCCAAGCACTAGCGCCGGCACCACTATGAGTCTTCCGACTACAGCATAGGTCAAATTACGACCGCACTCCTTTATCTGTGAAAACTCAAACGATATTCCTAAAATGACAAGCGTCAAAGGCGTTGCTACCGCAGCCATATCCGATACCAGCTTCTCTAGGAAGAAAGGTAGTTTAACTCCTAGCACTAGGCTCAAAATTCCGAGCACCGCTCCCTCGAGCATAGGATTCTTTGCAAGTTTGATTAGCATGTCCTTTAGCTTTGCCTTGCCACCACCGTAATACTCCAAGGTAAGAATCGCTAGGATGTTATTAATCGGTATGACCACCGCAATCATAAGTGCCGTAGATGCAAGCTCACTTGCACCACTTATGCTCGAAACTATCGGAAGTCCCATCAGCACAAAATTACTTCTATATATCGCCTGAATAAGAGAACCCCTAGTCGGATTCGACGGTTCCACCCTAAGCACGAATATCGTCGTCAGAACGTACACAATCAGCACAGCTATTATACCATAAAGCATAAGTCTGTAGTTAATCGCTTTGTCCACTCCATTGCTATATATGCTATTGAACATCAAAGCAGAAAAGAACACCTTAAATGCCATCTTATTCAGCTTGCGATTTTCTTCCTTTGATATTAGGCTCGACCTTCTGACCAGCATTCCAATGCCAACAAGAATGAACATAGGCACCACGGCTTCGAAGGCAATTACAAAACTGTTTAACATCTCTAAACCTATTCTAATACTGCTGACCTATGAACTCACATGACCTGCACTCTTCCCTCTCAGGATTTTCCGGATCACAGTAGAGCGGCTTTAGACTCAAATTCTCATGGAGCCTGTCGCCCATCAAAGACTTCAGTCCCGCAATCTGACAAAGCGTTCCAACAAAGTCAACCTGCTTTCCATCCCTTAGGTCGCGCATGGTCTGTCTATATATCTTTGGCATATCCCTATGATAAAAATCGCTATTATACTCGTAGAACTCCTCTAGCTTAGGCAGCTCAACTGGCATATATAGCGGGCAATATAGCACGCAGTTATTGCACTTGCTACACGCACCCTCTTTTATCAAAGGAAACTTCTTTTCGCCCTTATACTCCATTTTGATTGCTGAATCCTTACAGCCCACTATACAGGCCGAACATCCATTGCAATCCTTGATTTTATCCATTATTTGCATGATTTTAGTCCTAAATTTTCTCTTATATTATTTCATTTATACTATTTTTGCATGTTTTAATCACATAATTTCGCATCAAAGCGAGATTATACAAATCTGCCGTAAATCGACCTGATAGCCTCTGCATAGTCATTTGCCGCTATGGCTATGAGAATGCTTATCTGTCCCTGACCGTGGTCTATTAGCTTGACATCTATTCGCCTTCCTGCGAGTGCAGAAAGTGTCTTGATAACGACCGTCGGTGAGCTGCCGAGTTCTCTTCCAACAACGCCGATAACCGCGATATCCTTGGTTATATCTATCCTGATTCCGCCAGCCATCTTGCGAATGTTAGCCTCCATCTCAAAGAAGCTGAGGCTAGTCTTCTCAAAGCTATCCTTAGGCACAAGAAGAATCAGCGAATCTATACCCGCTATGATATTTGTAATCTTAACTGAGTTCTCAGCAAAGAAATCCAAAATGCTCTGGCGAAGCTTGGTATCATCATTAAGCCCCGTCTTCTCTAGCTTGATTACAACAAAGCCACGCTTTCCCGAAATACCAGCGATTTCCATGCTCTCCTTGTAGTATTTCTTATCCTTAACTACTAGAGTTCCCGCAGCCTCTGGATCCATTGTGTTCTTTATGATGATAGGAATTCCAAGCTTAACCACAGGCTCAACTACATCAGGGTGCATAACTGTCGCACCTAGATATGAAAGTTCTCTAAGCTCCTTATATGTCATAACAGGAACGGTGACAGGGTTTCTGACAATGCTAGGATCAGCCATCAAAATTCCTGAAACATCTGTCCAGTTCTCATATAGGTCAGCGTGAAGTGCTGCAGCAACAAGAGATGCCGAAATATCCGAACCGCCCCTGCTGAAAGTTTCAACGCTTCCGTCCTCTGCAAATCGTCCATAAAAACCTGGTATAACCGCTCTAGTTAGCTTGGCGCATCTATCTGAAATAGCTTTTAGCGTCTCATCCATGAGAAGCTTTCCATCATTATCAAATAAGACGATATCCTTTGCATCAACAAACTGCCAAGGCTCCCCAAGATATGCCGCCATAAGCTTTCCGTTCAGGTACTCGCCTCGGCTTGTAATATATGCCTTGCCTTGTCCATCCTCAAATATATCATGCTCTATCTTTGCGAATTCAGACTCTATGTCAACTCCTGTGCGAAGTTCTTCCTCTATCTCTACAAAACGCTCTTTATCTCATCAAGAAGATTCCTTGCGTGATTTATATCAAGATTTATACCTCCGCCCACGCATGTACTATCTGCAAGCTCAACAAGAAGGTCCGTCACCTTAGTGTCTCTTGCATCACGCTTACCCGGTGCAGAAACCACGACAAACTTGCGATTTTCATCAGCTTCAATTATTTCCTTTGCGACTTTGAACCTGTCAGCCCCTGCAAGTGAGGTTCCGCCAAACTTTGATACTATAAGGTCGGATTTTTCTAAATCCATGGCTTCGCTCGCCTCTTGCTGGATGCAGTTGATGTCGTAAGGAGTCGACTGGTAAACAAAGTAGTTTAGCCAGTTCGAAAACAAAAGGTTTGCGCATGAGCGCCAAATCACCTCTGGCTCCTTGCTAGGATCATCATCAGGGTAGTAGTTACAAGGCACATTAGGATTCTTGCCCTGCTTTAGGTCTCTCTTATACTCCTTCTGAAGCGTATCAGCATCGTACTCAGAGTGTCCCATTATGAAAATCTGCTTATCGTCGTTAGACTTAATCGCAAAGATCCCCGCCTCATCTGACTCTGCTACTACTTTGATATCCTTGCAGGCCTCAACAGCTTCTACATCAACATCTGTGTTTCTAGAATGAGGAACATAAAAGACATCATCAAAGCCCCTAAATAGCATTCCCGTCTTATATCTCAAGTGGTGCTTGTAGACGCCCGAAAGCTTCTCTGCAAGCACGTGTTTCTTAATTCCGTAGTGGTAGTAGAGTCCAGCCTGCGCCCCCCCAACAAATGTAGAAAGTGCTGTGAACGTGTGACTTTGACCACTCCATTATCTCGCAAAGCTCATCCCAGTACTCGACTTCCTCAAACTCCATGAGCTCAACAGGAGCACCTGTGACTATCATTCCGTCGTAGTAGTTCTGTTTAATCTGCTCAAAGGTCTTATAGAAAGCGAGCATATGCTCCTCTGGCGTATTCTGTGATTTATGACTTGCGGTTTGAAGCAGCTCAAGTTCAACCTGCAACGGAGAGTTTCCCAAAAGTCTTGTAAGCTGCGTTTCTGTATCTATCTTTGTTGGCATCAGATTGAGAATCAAAATCTGCAAAGGTCTGATGTCCTGAGTCATAGCACGGCTATCTGTCATTACAAATACGTTTTCGTTTGTTAGCGTTTCGACAGCCGGTAGATTGTTCGGAACTCTAATTGGCATGCTATACTCCTCCTAATCAAATTTATGTATACATTTCATTATACCCTAAAATCAGCATCTCTGCACATAAATTCCCATAACAAAGTCAAGGGAAATTCAAGTCAGAATGAGAAAATAATGTGAAATTACTTGCACTTAATCAATTAATCGTATATAATACTCTGCGTATATGCGAATTATATTAGTATTGCTAAAGATTAAAGAATAGTGGGGTAAAAAATTATGGCAAATATCAAATCCGCAAAAAAAAGAATCAAAGTTATTGACAAGAAAACTGCAAGAAACAAGCGTGTTAAGGACCATGTCAAGGAAGCTCTTCGTCAGTTTGACGATGCAGTTGTATCAGGCGACATGAATGTAGCAGCAGAGAAGCTTACTTTAGCAGAGAAGAAGCTTATGCAAGCAGCAGCAAAGGGTTCTATCAACAAGCACGCAGCTTCAAGAAAGGTTTCCCGTATAACAAAGAGATTCAACGCTGCAAAGTCAGCAAAATAAGTCTCACCCGTCCCCACCAGTGTATAAGTTAAATACACATGCAAATGAGCAAATGCGATGGATGTGTCTCCCATCGCCACGTAAATAACGCCAAGGCGTAGAATATAGAAAAGACTTTAACCTAAGTTAAAGTCTTTTTTGTACTACGGGAAATGCCTATTACGCAAAATCACCTTTTAGTTTCAAATATTATGATCAAACTACGAAAAATATTTATCTATGAATTCTTTTAGTGACTCATACTTTCCAGTGTCATTATTCTTCAGCTTTAGCTCATCCTTATCCAAAGCATTCATAGAAACCTTATCATTTCCATCGTTTGTTCCACTACTACTTATTTCCCTACTTCCGTATTGAGCACCAAGTATATTGTAGTACCCCGTTTCCTCATTATACATTGCGAAGAAGATATATGTTTTTCCAACTTCAATATCTATATCGCCATCTTCTTTCCACTCATAGAAATTAGCATTCTTATCGATATTTTCGTTTCCTGATTCCTTACGGTGTTTCTCTTCATTCGCAATCATCTCTACAGGGGCATCCTCCTCATATTCAGCTATGGAAATAATTCCTCCTGCTCTGTAATAACTTATGCTATCACTATCTACACTACCTTTTATGCTTTTTAGTACTCTCATTTTTCCATATTCAGCTGGTATTGGTGAGAATCTTCCGTTTCCGATTGTAGTACTGCAACCATCTATGCTCTCAACCTTTGCTATAAATACATTAGAGACAAAGTCACGAAGCGCTGGAACATCGCTTATGTCGATAGCATTATCTGCATCTATCTTTACATGTTTCAGATTTTTTTCGCCTATGCTAAGCTTATCACGATAACTTACATTTACATTGCTTTCTTGGTTATTAGTTAGCTTTGCATCTTTTTTACCACAGCCTGAAAGTACAATCAAAAGACACAAATGATTTGCAAAAAATATACCTAACATGGTATCATTTTATTTGCATTAGTTATTAAAAATACAAGAACGCATAGTAAAAACGAAAGAGGTTATGGCACTTTGCTTTGTGCCGGTTTGGTATTATGACAAAAGAAAAAACAATTAAACAGAAAAAGCTATGGCAGAGAATTCTTAAGTACTTGCTTTGCCTAATTCTAATGTTGGTTTTAAGCTTCGCTGCACTCATAGGATATCTAACTTTGACAGAATTCAATCCTGATAAGGAAGTTCCTGTTCCGCTAACAGGAAAAGGTCAAACGGATTCTGTTGATAAATCAAAGGAAATGACTGCGGTGTCTTGGAACATCGGTTACGGTGCTCTAGGCAAAGATGCTGACTTCTTCATGGACGGAGGTAAAAGCGTTAAAACAGCTGATGCGGATGGCGTAAACAAGAATTTAAAAGCAATTTCATCCGAGCTAAACTCACTTGATCCGGATTTTATCTTACTTCAGGAGGTAGATGAGAACTCAAGCCGAAGCAGTGATATAAATGAAGTATCCGAAATTCAAAATAAACTACTTAAGCAAAAGTATCAGTCAAGCTTTGCCAAGAACTTCAGTGTCAAATTCATTCCTTACCCTATTCCACCTATTGGAAAGGTTAATTCAGGTATACAGACGCTAAGCAAGGTGAACATTAAGGACTCGACAAGAGTTCAGCTACCTTGCCCATTTGAGTGGCCTACTAGAGTAGCAAACCTCAAGAGATGTTTGACCATAAATCGCTTGCCTATAAAGGACTCTGATAAGGAATTAGTCATTGTAAACCTTCATTTAGAAGCATATGACAATGGTGCCGGAAGAAGGCACAGACTGAGATGTTGAGAACTTATCTTCAGGCTGAAGCTGACAAAGGAAACTATGTTATCGCTGGTGGAGATTTCAACCAGACTTTCTCAGGAACTGACACATCTATAATTAAACAATTCGACGGAACATGGAAACCACCTGTTCTAGATACGGATAAGTTCGATAGCTCATGGCAGTTTTTGATGGATACTAAGACAGCAAGCTGCAGAAGTCTTGATAAACCGCTTACAAGCCTAGACACAAATAAGTTTCAGTTCTACATCATCGATGGATTTATTGTTTCATCAAATGTAGATGTAACATCGCTTGAGACAAAGCAGATGGGTTTTGAGAATACTGATCATAATCCAGTCGTTCTAAAGTTTAAGCTTAAATAACAAAAAAGGGCTTTTAGGTCGCTTGACCTAGATGCCCTTATTTTTTTCTTTATTTACTTGCAAGCTTAGCAGCAATTTCTGCTGCAGCCTTTTCGTCGCCCATCCAGCTTTCCTTGCCCTTTGAGCGCTCAAGATATCTCTCATCACCCTTACCGAGTACCAAGACCATATCGCCAGGCTTTGCCATAGCTATGGCCTTTGATATAGCTTCATATCTGTTATCGATAAACTCGTGACCTTCCCTAGGCATCTTCAGAGCTATCTGCTTTGCGATATCGCAGGCCTTCTCATCTCGAGGATCCTCTTCCGTCAAAATTATGTAGTCGCAGTTTTCGCTCGCAATCTTACCAAGAACCTCTCGTTTTTCCTTGTCTCGCTTTCCTGCAGAACCAAAGACCGCATAAAGCTTGCCGCCAGCTTTCTTGACACTGCGCGCAAACTCAAATATCTTATCAAAGCCATCAGGTGTATGAGCATAATCGACAATCAAGTCTATACCAAGCTCATTTTCTACGCGCTCCATGCGTCCATCGACCTGCTTCACATCTAAACAAGCTTCGACTAACTTTCCCATTTCAAAGCCTTGACAATGAAGACCCGCAATAGCTGCAGTTAAATTCAAAATATTATACTCTGCTACGATATTAGTCTTTATGTGATAGCATGCGCCTTCATGCTTTCCGCAAGCCTTTTCTGAAAGCACAAGGTCAAATTCAGAGCCACCAGAACTCATAATTAGTCCCTCTATTCGGTAGTCAGCAGCAGCATTTGTTCCGTAGCTTAGCACCTTGCACTTGCATGCTTCTTTTAGCTTATCAAAGCTATCGTCATCTAGATTTAGCAGAGCTATCGCTTCAGGCTTAAGCCCTGTAAACAGACTCTTTTTTGCCTCAAAATACGCTTCCATAGTCTTATGAAAATCTAGGTGGTCCCATGTAAAATTCGTAAATATGGCCACATCAAAGTCAAGCCCTTCGGTTCTTCTAAGCGCAAGTCCGTGAGAGCTCACTTCCATGGAAACGCTCTTCATACCTGCTTTTTCCATCTTTGATAGATAGTCGTTTATCTCAATTGCATCAGGAGTCGTAAGGCTCGGCTTTTCGTCTACATCACCGTATCTAACAGCAATGGTTCCCATATATCCACAGCCCTTGCCGCTAGCCTTCTCGTGAAGGTCTTTGATAATGCAGGTTGTTGTGCTCTTTCCATTAGTTCCCGTCACGCCATACATGGTCATCTTAGTGCTAGGATTTCCGTAAAATACACTGCTGCATCTTCCAATTTCACCAATCACATCATCTCTATATATGTAAGTGATGCCCTCACGCTCATCCTGCTTGTCGCTGCAAACTATTGCAACTGCACCCTTTTCTATGGCCATTGGTATATAGGCATGTCCATCAGCCTCAAGGCCCTTTACGGCAAAGAAAAGGCATCCTTCACTTGCCTTCCTGGAATCTATAACAAGGGAAGCAATATTCTGCTCCCCCTGCTCGCTTCCCATATATTCATTAAAAAGCTTTTCTAATTTCATCTTTCCCTACCTACTGCTCTCATCATCTGCAAGTATAGGTGCATCATATTCAAAAGCTGGCATAAGTTCAAGTTTGAACTTGTTCATCTTGCGTTTTCTATCTATCAAAGCCTTGATTTCGGCATCCTCACAAACTCCTGTGCGAAGATACTTATCCAAGGTCTCGTAGCTAAATCCAAGATTCTGCTCATCTGTCAGCCCAGAAAGTCCATCAATTGGAACCTTATCGACTAAAGCTTCTGGAAGCCCTAGCTCTCTTCCAACAGCCTTAACCTCCTGAACCGTTAGTCTAGAAAGCGGGCTGAAGTCTCCAGCTGCATCGCCGTAGCGAGTTGAATATCCAACCCAGTCCTCTGAAAGATTACAGGTATTTGCAACTCTTCCATTAAGCGATTGAGAAACCGCATACGTCGCAGCCATTCTCAGTCTTGCAGGAAGGTTAGTCAAAGTTTGCTTGCTCACCTCTACTTGAAGCTTCTCCTTAAGCTCTCCCGTCAGTCCTTCAAAAGAATCCTTGATATTTATAACCGCATGCTCTATGCCAAGATGGTTTACAAGAAGCATGGACATATCTATGTCAGCTTGAACACCGTTTGGGAGCAAAACTCCAAACACTCTATCCTTGCCAAGTGCTTCAACACATAGCGCTGCAGTCACAGAGCTATCCTTTCCTCCACTAATTGCAACTACTGCCTTGCAGTCCTTGCCATTTGCATCAAAGAAAGCCCTTATCCAATCAACAATTCTGTCCTTTGTTTTCTGTGCATCAAATTCGTACATTATTTCCTCCACGCCTTCTATCTAGGAATGTCTCCACCTGATAGATGCTCATCATAGACAGCTCTTTCTCCACTATGAACTTAGGTCTTGTTCTGGCGCAAACAAGATGTGCTTCACCGATCTGCTTCACAGATATACGCACAGGAACAGCAACCGCTCTCAGATGCATTCCAATCAAAGTGTCACCTATGTCCATTCCGGCATCTGCTTTGATGTACTCGACTGCGACTGGGTCCTTAAAATTCTTGTAACAGGTAACCGAAAAAGATCCGCCTGCGTGAAGCTGAGGTACAACATTTACGATTTCTTCATTTCCTCGCAAAGCTTCCCTCTCCACTATGATGGCGCGGTTTAGGTGCTCGCAACACTGGGCAGCAAGGTATATACCTCTTTCTTGGAGTGCTGGGTATATGGCTTCATAAACTGCCTCTGCAGCATTGATATCTGAGCCTCTACCTATGCTCTCACCCTTTATTTCACTGGACGAACAGCCGACAATAAAGATATCGCCTTCCTTCAAATGCGTTTTTCTAACAGCTCTTTGATAGCCTCTTCAGCTTGTTTCTTTATCTGTTCGTATGTCATTTCTATCTCCTATTCTACTGTAACACTCTTTGCTAGGTTTCTTGGCTTGTCTATGCTTTCGCCCTTCTCCTTAGCTACATAGTACGCAAAAATCTGCAGTGGTACTACTGTAAGAAGTGGTGAAACCTCATCATCACAGCGCGGGATGTAGATTACCTCTGAGCTTGCATCCTTGATTTGCTCGTTGCCTGCTTTGGCAATCGAAACAACATGCGCAAGACGAGCCTTAACCTCGATGATGTTTGAGTACATCTTCTCAAAGAGTCTATCCTGTGTCGCCATAGCAACAACTACTGTATCTGGTTCCATCAAAGCGATGGTTCCGTGCTTTAGCTCACCTGCGGCAATCGCAAATGAATTGATGTATGAAATTTCCTTGAGCTTTAGTGAGCCTTCGTATGCGACTGCAGAGTCTAATCCTCTTCCTATAAAGAAAACCTGAGTCTTGTTGTAAAGTCTCTTTGCAAGCTTTTCGATATATGGAGCTTCCTCAAGGGATTTCCTGAATCTTCTCCGGAATCTGCTGGAGCTCTTCAAGAATAAACTTACGATACTCATCTGTAAGTGTTCCACGTATGTCTCCAAGATAAAGTGCAATCAAATACATGCAAACGAGCTGAGTTGTATACGCCTTTGTTGATGCAACTGCAATCTCAGGTCCTGCCCATGTATAGAACACATCGTCTGATTCTCTAGCAATTGAGCTACCTACAACATTGACAACAGAAAGAACCCTAGCCCCCTTTTCCTTTGCTAATCTAAGCGACATCAAAGTATCCAGGGTCTCTCCTGACTGGCTTATTGCGATGAAAAGAGTCTTCTCATCGATGAAAGGATTGCGGTATCTAAATTCTGAGGCTACATCAACCTCAACAGCAATGCCCGCCATCTTTTCAATCACATACTTACCCACTAGACCTGCATGATAAGCAGTTCCGCAAGCAACGATGTATATCTTGTTGTACTTGTCGAGTTCTTCCTTTGTTAGGTTGATTCCGTCAAGCTTAATCTTTCCGTCTTCGTCGATACGACGGTTTAGAGTCTCTGCGACAACCTTAGGCTGCTCGTTTATCTCCTTAAGCATGAAGTGCTCGTATCCGCCCTTCTCAGCGTCCTCCACGCTCCATGTAATCTTCATGGCCTCACGCTTAACTTCCTTGCCATCCTTGTCCTTGATAGTTATAGAATCAGGAGTGCAAATTACCATCTCATCGTTTTCAATCAAAAATATATCATTTGTGTACTTCAACAAAGCTGGAATATCTGAAGCTATGAAATTGCTCTTCTTGCCAAGACCTGCAATCAAAGGTGCTTCCTTTCGGTAAGCAACTATTTGTTAGGAGTGTCCTCTGCGATAACGCCTATAGCGTAGGTGCCTCGCATTTCCTTTGTTGCGTCGTAAACGGCCTTCTCGAGGTCTCCGCCATTTGCATTATACTTAACGCCAACAAGCTGAGCGATAACTTCACTATCTGTCTCTGACTTAAACTTGATTCCATGCTCGTTAATGAGAGCTTCTTTAAGCTCTACATAGTTTTCTACGATTCCGTTGTGAACAAGAGCAACTCTTCCACTCTGATCCATGTGTGGATGAGAATTTACATCTGATGGCGCTCCATGCGTTGCCCATCTTGTGTGTCCGATACCGCAGGTTCCACTAGGGACTCTTCCCGCTATCATGTTCTCAAGGTTTTTGATCTCGCCCTTGCACTTGTTTAGCTCTATTCCTTTATCGCTTAGAATGGCTATTCCTGATGAGTCATAACCTCTATATTCCAATTTCTTTAGACCTTCTATGATTTTGCCAGCGGCTTCATCATATCCTACATAGCCTACTATTCCGCACATAATATATTCCTTCCTTATCTCCTAGGCTGTCTTTTGGTTTGCCTATTGCGACTTTGATTAGTGAAACTTCCTGCTAATTAGAGCAGCAAGGTCTTCAGCTAATTCATTTATCACTTCTGTGTCCTTACCTTCAATCATGACTCTAACGAGAGGCTCTGTGCCTGATGGCCTGATAAGAACGCGTCCGTCTTCTCCAATTTTCGCCTCTACATCAGCAATTTTCTGCTTAACTTCCTCGTCATTCATGAAAATTTTCTTATTGTCATTGTGTACTCTTGCATTTACCAAAACCTGTGGGAAGAGCTCGATTTCCTCAGATAGTTCCGAGGCCTTCTTGCCACTAGCTACTAGTGCCTTGACAAACTGAAGCGATGAAAGAGTACCATCACCAGTCGTAGTATAGTTCTTAAAAATTATATGTCCTGACTGCTCGCCACCGATTACGCTACCAGTTTTTAACATTGACTCTAGAACATATCTATCTCCAACGCCTGTAACTTCTACATCAGCTCCTATAACTTCCTTGACATATTTGTGGAAGCCTAGATTGCTCATTACCGTTGTTGTAACCTTGTTAACTCCTAGCTCGCCAGCATCCTTGAGCATCTTTGCACAAATACAGATTGTCCTGTCTCCGTCAATTACATTGCCTTTCTCGTCAACCACTATGAGTCTATCTGCATCTCCATCATAGGCAAGTCCAAGGTCAGCCTGACAGCTTATAACTTCTCTCTGAAGCTTCTCTGGATGAGTTGACCCTATATCCTCATTGATGTTGATTCCGTTAGGTTCATCACCTATTACTGTAACATCTGCTCCGAGCTTTCTATAAACCTTAGGTGCTATCTCAAAAGCAGCTCCATTTGCACAGTCTAAAACTATCTTCATTCCCTCAAGGCTTATATCTATTGTCTCAAGAAGGGAATTGCAGTAGAGTTCTGTCGCTGATTCTTCTGCTTCTAGACATCTACCGATTTGGTCGCCTGTAACGTGAGCATTGGCATCGATACCTCTCATAATTATATCCTCGATTTTTTCTTCTATCGAGTCATCGAGCTTATATCCTTGCCCATTAAAGAACTTGATTCCGTTATATTCAAATGGGTTATGCGATGCTGATATAACTATACCAGCATCAGCACGATAATATCTTGTTAGATAGGCAACCGCAGGAGTTGGTATTACTCCAACTTTAATTACATTTCCGCCTACTGCGAGTATTCCAGCTGCTAAAGCGTTTTCGAGCATATCTCCCGAAAGCCTTGTATCCTTGCCTATAACGATTACGGGCCTTTTGTTACCTTGGCTCAATACAGCTGCACCAGCCTTACCCAGGTTAAACGCAAGCTCCGGTGTCAGTTCGGAGTTTGCCACACCTCTTACACCGTCGGTGCCGAATAATCTACCCATATTTCTTCCTTCCTAGCTATTCCTAAAGCCTATTACTTGTTGCTCACCTTAACGTTTACAAACTGCGGATCTAATGTCACAGAGAAATTCTTCGTGTCACCGCTTAGGCTGAGCTGAATCTGATTATCGCCTCTTTGGGCATTTGATACATCTATTATTAGCTCAAAGTCGCTTGACCTTAACTTTTCTACCGCATCCTCATCTCCTGTAACGGTTAGATTTACAAATGACAACTCCTGAATCTCATACTTGAGATCACTTTGTTCGCCTGTTATCTTAATCTCGCTTTTTCCAATCTTTAAAACTTTTTCTCCAAGCTGACTCACAGTCACCTTTACCACGAGATTTGCGTTCTTCTCAGAGATTGTAACTCCCTCTGGAAGCGATGAGAATTCGAGTTGGATATCCGTGCTCTTAGAGATATTCGAAATATCAACATCATCTGCACTTACACTGCTTATTGATTTTATGACATCTGCTCTTCCGGCTATGATAACCTTCTTTGGAACTGTCGTTTTACGAGTTGCTCCATCTGATGAATAATCACTTATCGAAACTTTTAGGTTTACGGTCTTGGTCTTTGATAGTATCGATATTACCGATGTTGATTTCTTAGAAAGCGTTACATTCTCAACCTTATTACCCTCTTTGCTAACTGGTATGAGCTTGCATGTGTTTGCACTCTCCACATCCTTAACTCTAGATGCGTCGACCGTTCCTCTTGCATAGCTTACAAGCTTAACGATTGATTCTGCCCCTGTTACCTCAACTTCACTATTCTGTACCGAGACTGTTGTTCCCTCCTCGTCATCACTGAACGAGCCATTGTAAACAATCTTTACTGGCACTGTTTTGCTTACTAGAGACTCAACCATTATCTTGATACTGTTGATGCTCTTGCTGTTTATAGTTATTCCATTAGGAACCCTAACGGATATATTAACTTCATTTCGCCCTTTGATGCAGAAGCAAGGTCCACAGAAGCTGTGATATCTCCAGCCTTTAGCTTTGCTATTGCAGTTCTAGAACCACTAACCTCTATATCTAGCATTTGTGATGTCATAGAGCTAATTGCTAGCCCTCTATCTGTGAGAACATCTGTATGAAGAGTTGTTATAGGCACATTGTGAACCGTCTTAACAGCTGAAGGGTCAATTTCTCCAACTACATATATCCAAAGTGCTATCGCTATAGCTATTGCTATTGCGACATTTAGACGCTTATTCCTTGTCATTCTGCTTGCCTCCTACCACATTCTTGAGAAATGATATAGGTCTCTTCTCAACAGTTTCGTTAGAAAGATATAGATTGAGAAGCAACTTCTCTAGCCCCTTACTATCTAGGAATCTAGTTAGTCTACCGCCCTGGGCAACCGATATTACTCCATTTTCTTCACTGACGATGATTGTCACCGCATCGGAGTTTTCGGTTATTCCTATACCTGCCCTATGCCTTGTACCAAGGTCCTTATTCAGGTCCTTGTTATCTGTGAGTGGCAATACGCAACCTGCCGCATATATTCTGTCTCCGCGCACAATAGCCGCACCGTCGTGAAGAGGTGCACCCTTATAGAAGATGTTTCCTATCATCTGCGCAGATATTTCTGCATCTATAATTGTTCCCGTATCTGCTATATCTCCAAGGGAAACTTCTCGCTCAATAACAAGCAAAACTCCTGTCATAGTTGCAGAGCACTCATCTGCAGCTTTGACAAACTCGTCTATTATCTCTTTGGATTTATCGCTGTTTAGTCTATTGAGTTTATTAGGCATGAACCTTCCGCGACCCATATACTCGAGTCCACGTCTAAGCTCTGGTTGGAACAAAATAATTAGGGCTACGACTCCGATAGTCATAGTTCCCCTGAGAATCCAATTAAGTGTGTATAGGTGTAAGACATCGGAAATCAGAAATGCTAATACTAAAACAAAGATACCCTTGACGAGCTGCTGAGCTCTAGTTTCTCTGATAAAATCGAGCACTTTATATACGATTAAAGCTACGATCAGGATGTCGAGTACATCTTTGATTCCGAATCCAGTCGTGAGGTTAATAATGAAATCCTTCATGCCTTTGTCCCCTTTGATATTTTATACAATTTTACTAAAAAACTTGCCAAAATTCAATAGTTTAGCCCAATAAAAAGACCGCGTAACAATCGATTTTTCGATTATGACACGGTCTTTTCACAACTATTTCACAGCAGGCTCATTGCCAAATCAAACATCTGGATTTTGGCACTGCCAAACCTATTAAATTATCTATTGAAATCGCAAGGATTATAATGCTCTAATGCTTTGTCTCAAGCAAGCCGTAGTTGCCATCTTTTCTCTTGTAAACAACATTCACCTTGTTTGTCTTGTCGTTTAGGAAAACGAAGAAATCATGATCGATCATCTCCATCTCAAGAGCCGCTTCTTTCTCATCCATTGGCACAAGTTCAAGAACCTTGGTCTTAACAATGTGCCTGTCTACTATGCTGTCCTTAGCTAGGTCTGGAATTGCCTCAAACTTAACCGACCTATTGTCGTGATAGCGCTTCTGCAATTTACCCTTGAGCCTTGACATCTGCGAAGCAAGCTTATCAGTAGCTTTATCAATGCCCTCGTAAATGTCATCGCAAACCTGCTCGGTTCTAAATCTTGCTCCCTTAGCATTTATATTAACCTCAATCTTGTCCTTACCTCTCTCCTGCGAAAGAACAATATTGACATCAATATCGTCGGAAAAATACTTGCCTAGTTTCTCGAATTTTTTGTCGATAGTTTCTTCTAAATGCTTGTAGGTGTTGAAGTTTTTCCCTGTAATTCTGATATTCATAAATGCCTCCTTTACCGCCTTGCTATAAGGATGTACAGTTATGCATCATAGCAAAGCTACGATTTTCTTTATTATACCACTTTTTTTATGAAACTACCCTATAAATTATGAAAAAAATTTTTAATTTTTATGTGAAAAAAATGCAACAAAAAAACAGCACCTGTTTGCCTGACCTGGTCTTTGCCCCCACACTTGCCTTGACCGGAGTTTCTCCGAGGACTTACTTCTAAACTATGCCATGATCGCCGCGAGCTCTTCTCACGGTTTACGTGGATCCTTTCGCCCATAGCTGGCATGGATCTTCCTCCACAGACGCAAACAAAATGCTGTATCTAATTATTATCAAAATCCTGGCGCTTTGTCAACGAAAAGAGGATGGCTAAATAGCCACCCCTTTTCATTGGACTTATTAAGATTACCTTTGCTTTGCTGCCATGATTATTTTATATAGAGCGGCTATGCCTGCGATTGCAAATACAGCTATGAAGATCAGATAATTTGGAAGCTTATCTGCTTCTTTTTTATCCTTGCTTTCATCACCGTTATTTAAAACCGCCTTGTTCTTTGCATTTTTATCAGCAGCCTTTAGCTCTGTATTTTTCTGATTTTCAGCAGTCTTCCTGACTGTTTCCGTATCCGTCTTCTTCTCAGACGCTATAGGTTCACCTAGATCCTGACTCACTTTGCTAGCCTCGCTTCTAGGCGCGACAAGGCTATTATTTGTTCTTGTCGCTACAGCTGGCTTGACTGGCTCAGTCTTACTTGTATCTGGCTTCAGAAGTTCTACTGGCTTGATTGTTTCAGTCTTACCTGAGTCTGGTTTTTTCAGGCTCTGCAGGCTTAACCGGCTCTGTCTTGCCTGGCTCTGGCTTCTCAGACTCTACTGGGTTAGCTGGCTCGGCCTTTCCTGGCTCTGGCTTCTCAGGCTCTAGTGGCTTAGCTTCTTCCTTCATTCCTTGTTTGAAACTTGCTTCAAAACTATTTATTGCCTCCTGCAAATCAACCTTTGCCTTGTCAACTGCTTCCTGTCTTACTCTTGTATTTTCATCTACGGACTTTGCTGCTGTAATCGCACTATCGAGTGCTTCTACAGCCATAGACGTCGTCCACTTGTCCTTTGGCTCTATGTCCTTGCCATCAGAGCTAATTTTGATATCCTTCTTTGATTCCTCTGCTGACCTTATTGTATTTTGAAGCTCTGTCTTATCGACAACTATTTTTTCTTTTGTCTGGTATACAAATTCAACTACATTGTCTGTGCTTGTTATCGTCTTATGCACATCTTCCTGAGGTCTGATATGTCCCTCTATGTATGGCGCGCTGTTCTTGCTGAAAATATACTCCTTACCATCTCTAAAGAAGTTTTCTCCGATGATAGCATTAGCGAGCTTTTCCTGCTTGAAAATCTCAGTTGCGGTGTTTCCTGTATTTGTGCCGTTTGAACCTCTATAGCTATTTAGGAAACTCTTATCTCCAGCACCTAGACTCACCTTTCCATACTGCTCGTATGTAGTGTTGAAATTACATCCATAAACTACATCATCTTCACGTATGCTCTCGCCGAACTGATTTACATATTTGATTGTAACAGGTACAGGATTTACAACACCACCCGTGTTGAAGGTGGTTGCGATCCCGCTCTTATCTATCACCTGAACATATCTAAGCTGGCCCTTGTATGCAGAGCCCTTTGCTTTCTCGCTGAAGTTCTTGTAGAATACTCCGTTTGCTGTCTTAGGTAGCTCCTTAAGAGTGCTAGGTAGCGTAACCTTTCTATCAAATTGCATCCGAACGCGCCTCTGCCTAGTTTTTCCAAGCCTTCTGGAAGCGTTAGTGCTTTGATGTTATTCATACTAAAGGCATCGTCTTCAACCTCCCTTACGCTAGCTGGCAAGCTCAGCTCATCAAGACTTGCTGACATAAAGGCTGAATCACCGATTTTCTCAAGCTGCGAGCCATCTTCAATGCTCAGTTTTGTAAGTGTTTTATGACCTTTGAAAGCTTCTGCTTCTATAATCTTTACACTAGCTGGAATATAAAGCTCTGTTATGGAGTTTTTTACATTCGATCCCCAAAGTGCATATTTAAATGCATTCTTGTCAATCCTTTCAACCGCTACTCCATCTATACTTGCCGGAACTTCTAGAACAGATGGGTTATTGTAGTTTTCTCCCGCCTTATATCCCTTTAGCGTCTTCGTATCCTTATCAAAGTTCCATATCGAACTTTCCTTAGAGCCATCGTCCTTCTTTGTTAGAAGAACTCTATGCTCCCCGCGCTCCTTTGGTACGAATGCCTCAAAGAAATCTTCGTAGCCGTCAGCCTTTGCACTTAGGTAGTATGTTCTGTTTTTTTCTAGATTGTAGTCATACTTGGCGTCGAGATTGTATACGATTTTCTTTCCTGCCTGGTCCTCATACACATTTAGAGCTAAATTGCTTGTTCCTTTCAAAATTTCCTGACTGCTTTCCTTGTCAAATACTTTGACTGAAACCCTTACAGGTGCATTCTCAGATTTTGGTGCTTTTAATATGATTTTGATATTTCTCTCTGCTATTGCATCCACCTTTCCCTGCTGAACATGGGTGCTTACAGAGCTCTTTCTAAACAAAGCAAGCCTTGCATTTACAACGATATCCTGCGTCTTCGGCCTCCTTTTTATCTTAATCGTGTTCTGACTTCCATTAGGAGCAGTCTTTGCATCGAGTGCACTTCCCTCAAAGAAGACCGTCGCTCTATACTTATCAAACCTGTTGAAGTTGAAGTTTAGACTTGTGAAATCCGCCTCATTTCCTACCGACATCTTATAGCCTATGGTGTAGGTTAGACCGTCGTCACTCTTCATTTTTCCATATTCCTTTTCAGGATTCCATGTACCCCCATTTGTAATCATGTAGCTGTTTCTACCTGTCATGAATTCATCCAGTGCCTTATTAGCCTCGGATATTTCTGTCTCGGAATATTTTTCGCCATTAGCATATGCGAAGTCCCTAGTCATGCTTGCAGTCAAAACGAGCATAAGCGTTAGAAATACTACTGCAAACCTAGCAAAATTCCTTTTTCTTACTGTAAACACCTTTTCCTCCCATTTTCTATCTACAAGCGCATAAAAAAAGCAACCTTACGAGGTTGCAAAATAATCGGCATCATAATAGCAATCTGCACAAATCCTTTCCATCGCTCGTAGAATAAGACTTAAACAAACAATACAGGTAATCTGACTCTGAGAACACAGGCTTCTCATTACAGTGGCGGGACCGTTTGAGATTTTCACTCAATTCCCCTGAAATTGTTTTAAATTAACAGATAAATTATAACATTTCTGCTTGGATGATTCAATAAAAAATCGCTCTAAACTTCCCTTAGAGCGACTTTCTTTTAATCTATTATCCGCTTAGCGGCTTGCAAAAGCAATAAATATAATATCTTCTGCACCTGAATCTTCGAGTGCGCGTATGCATTCCCTTGCCGTACTTCCCGTAGTGTAAAAGTCGTCGAGTACCGCTACTCTTGCTTTCTTGTCAAATCCATCAAAATCTGAAGCAACAGCGATGCTTCCCTTGATATTTTCTGCACGCTGCTCCTCGCTAAGCCCTCGCATAGGCCTTGTTGCTCTTGTGCGCACAAGGCAGTCAGATACATTGCAAGCGAGCTCTTTTGAAAGAAAATCAGCGATAAGCTTGGTCTGGTTAAATCCTCGATTTTTCTCTTTTTCCTTAAACATCGGGACGGGCACAATATAGTCTACTTCAAGCTCCAGTGACAAAAGCTTATCTGCCATTATCTCTGCAATGACTCTAGCAACATACTTCTTTCCCCTATACTTTAAATCAAAGATAAGGCTTCTCTCATATATACCATAGCTCACGCATCTGATTAACTTTATATCTTCACTGCTTATCCCATCGCTCCTATCCCATCTAAAGTGGTCCATGCAGTGATCACAAAGAGAATAAGTTCTCGTAGAATCAATTATGTTTCCACAGCACGCGCAGTAGAGACTTGGTGGAAAGGCTAGCTCTACTACCGTCTTTAGCGCATGTCTAAGTCCAAGTTTAGGCCTTTGCTTTGATATATCTATATATTCAGTTTCTTCCATTAAATCTCATTTCCCAAAGTTTCTTCGTTTGAGCCAATTATGCTCCTTCCAATAAGAGCTCTAAGTCTATGCTTAAGGCCTGAAAATCTAAGTTTTATACGGTTATTGTCAACCATGGCTTCCATACGCCTTTGCATTCCGCAAAGAATGACGACCTTCTTACCTCTAGTTACTGCAGTGTAAAGCAGGTTACGTGTAGCAAGCATAGGTGGAAACCAAGACACAGGCATAACTACTATAGGAAATTCACTGCCCTGACTCTTATGTACCGTCATAGCATAAGCAAGCTCTATCTCATCTAGCTGTCCAAACTCGTAGCTAACAAATCTATCTTCATCAAATATAACTGTCATCTGTCCAGCATCATTATCTATGCTATGTATATATCCGATGTCTCCATTAAAAACACCCTGACCCTCACTGAAATCACGCCTTTTCTTCCATCCAATCTGATAGTTATTTCTGGTCTGCATAACCTTGTCGCCTTCTCTAAAAAGCCTGTCTCCAAGCTTCTTTTCGGTCTTCATAACATCTGGCGGATTTAACATTCTCTGAAGCTCTGTATTGAGACTTGCTGTACCTAAAGTGCCCTTTCGAACGGGCGTCAAAATCTGTATATCCTTGATGGGCTCTATACCATCGTAGTATGCCGACAGCCTGGTTGTCGCAAGCTCGCTAATTAACGCCACAATGCTCTGCTCGTCGGTTCGTTCCATAAAGAAAAAATCCTTATCCTTCTCGTTCACATAAGGGTATTCACCCGAGTTTATCCTGTGTGCATTTACGATTATGAGACTCTCCTCAGCCTGCCTGAATATGGAGCTGAGCTTTGTTGTAAATACAAACTCACTCTCAATTAGATCATGAAGAATATCCCCAGCACCCACTGGAGGTAGCTGGTCGCAGTCGCCAATCAAAATAAGTCTTGTTCCAGTCTGAAGCGCATCTGTAAGAGCCTTCATCAAAAGTAAATCTATCATCGAAGACTCATCGACTATCACAACATCGTAATCGAGTCTATCATCATCGCACTTACCGAATACCATCTCACCAGTTTCATCGGAAAAATAGTATTCTAAGAGTCTATGAATCGTAGAAGCATAGTGACCACTAGTTTCAGTTATACGCTTTGCTGCTCTACCAGTTGGCGCAGCTATTGCAGTCTTTAGTCCACTCGCCTCAAAAATTCTAATAATCGCATTTATGATAGTGGTCTTACCCGTACCAGGTCCACCAGTTATCACAGAAATACCGTGGTTTACAGAGTTGATTACTGCATTCTTCTGCTGATCTGAAAGTTCAATTCCACTGCTGACTTCACTATCTCTGATAAGGTTATCTATATTTGTCGAGAGAGGTTTTAGTCTGCCTTCGCTAAGTCTAAGCAGATTTCTACAAACCTTTTGCTCTGCGCTGAAAAAGCTGTATAGATATACAACTTCCTGAGTATCAAGTCTATCTATCTTGAGCATGCCTTCAAAGGCCATCTCTATTAGACTTTCCTCAATAAGTTCCTCGGGAACATCTAGCAACTCGCAAACCCTGTCGCAAAGCTCTATTCTAGGCATATAAGTATTGCCTTCTCCTGCAAAAAAAGGAAAGAGCGTATTTGATTCCGCTCTTAATTCTTATATCGCTATCACGGCTAACGCCCATCTTCTCTGCGATTAGATCAGCTTTGCGAAAGCCAAAGCCCCTGACCTCATCGATAAGTCTGTATGGATTCTCCTCGATAATATCGACAGAATAAACACCAAACTGCTTAAATAGCTTAAGAGCCTGTGCCGATGAAATCCCGTACTTCTGAAATGCCATAGATATCTCTGCAAACTGCCTATGTGCAGAAAAAGACTCCGTAATCTTAGCCGCAGTCTTCTCACCTATTCCATTAACCTCTACAAGCCTATCTGGATTTTCCTCCATTATTGTAAGAGCATCTTCACCGAACTTATCGATTATCGCTGCAGCGGTAGAAGGCCCGATACCTTTTATTACTCCTGAAGACAAAAAATCAAATATAGCCCTTACGCCCTGAGGCAATACCTCCTCAAATTCATCAAAGGCAAACTGCTCACCGTAAACTGGATGAGCCTTTTCGCTACCCACAAGCTTGAACCTGCTTCCCTTGTTGCAGCTCGGCAGATTGCCAACTACAGTGCAGTACTCATCCTCTAGCTCTAGGATGGCGACAGTATATCCGTTTTCTTCATTTCTAAAAATAATCTCGGCAATATTGCCTTCAATCATCTGCATGTATTAAATCACCGTTAATTTTTGTAATTGTATATACAAACTTATATTTGTAAACTATTCTTCTTCGTTAGTAAACAAAGGTCTATATATTCTTCTATTATCAAGCACTCTAACTCTTTCACTGAAGCCACCAGGACCAACGCCGTCAAGCGCCTCTTCCATGTCGAACATTCTAGCATCCATCACGTCTAGATAATGAAGAATTTCCGCCTCTGGGAACATCGGCTTCTTAGGGCTTCCGAACTCAGGCTCATAGTGATGAGTCAAAATCATATGCTCAAGGATAATAGCCTTCTCCTCATCAATACCAAGTTCCTTGCACAGCTCATCTATCATAGTAACGCCCTGAACTATATGTCCAAGCAGCTGACCTTTCATGGAGTATCCTGATGCGATTCCGTTTTCGCTAGCATCAATCTCATTGAGCTTCTCCATATCGTGGATAATTACACCTGTAACTACAAGGTCCTCATTGAGGAAATCATAAATCTTGCAAAGCGCCTTACCAGACATAATCATTCTCTTCATATGCCATAAGAGCCCTGCATACTCTGCATGGTGGTTTCTCGATGCAGCAGGATAGTACCAAAGTCTATCCTTGTTATCAACTAAAGCTTAGTTGTTAGCCTTCTTAAATCGTCATCCTTGATCTCATTAGCGCAGTCAGTTATGAATCTATACATATCCTCTGGCTGCTCTGGTGCCGCCTTGATAAAATCAGATAACTCAAGTACATCAGCCTCTGTGGACTTGCGTATTCTTAGAACTCTAAGCTGCTTCATTCCATTCCATTCAGTAACCTGAGCCTTTACCTTGACAATGTTTCCCTCTTTAATCGCAGATAGTGCAGGCTGCTCACCCTCTGAGACATCCCACTTCTTGGCACTGACCTCACCAGTGTTATCCGCAAGGTGTAAATCAAGGTACTGCTTGTTATTAGAACCGACCTTGATTCCTATCGACTTAACCATAAAAAAGTCGATGATTTCCATATTGCTCTTCAGCTCGTTAATGTAAAATTCTTTCATATCTTCTGCAACGCCTTAAGGCATCTTATACCTCCAAATTTGTCTTATTTAATTATATACACTTCCTCATACAAAGTAAATAATATAAGCAAGACCCTAAAGCCATATTCCCCTTTGATCCAAAACTGCTCAGTAAAAAAGAGCGATTAATTCATATAATCGCCCTCTCATTCACATATATGTTATAGCTTCTCAACCTTGTATCCTATGCCCCAAACCACCTTGAGGTATTTAGGATTCTTAGGGTTAATCTCTATCTTCTCACGTATTCTTCGGATATGCACAGCCACTGTGTTCTCAGGGTTATATGCAGACTCGTTCCATACGCTTTCATAGATTTGCTCTATAGAGAAGACCTTGCCCGCATTCTGAGTAAGAAGCTTAAGAATTCCAAACTCAGTTGGAGTCACTGGAATAAGCTCGCCATCGACTGTAATTTTCTTCTCATTATCATCGACCTCTAGCCCTCCGCTGGTATAGATACCTTCCTTGCCCTCGGCATCCATACTTCCAAGCCTTGTAAACCTTCTCAGGTGTGACTTGACTCTAGCAATTAGCTCAAGCGGATTGAACGGCTTGGTAATATAGTCGTCTGCGCCTACATTAAGTCCGATTATCTTATCATAGTCCTCACTCTTAGCCGATAGCATGATAATAGGAATATTGTTCTCCTCGCGAATCTTCATAGTCGCCTGGATTCCGTCGAGATTTGGCATCATTACATCCATCAAAATCAGGTGAATCTGATTCTGCTTGACGATATTCAGCGCTTCCATTCCATCGTATGCCTTAAATACATTGTAGCCTTCGTTACGCAGATATATCTCTAGTGCGCCCGCAATTTCCTTGTCGTCATCGCATACAAGAATATTTACCATCACTACCTCCAATTCTGTGAAATACACAAATAACTATACCATAAATCGGCTAGTAAGTAAATTACTCCTTGCGCTTAAAGGTCCTTGGTGCAATCCTTTTCATCAAAGAAATCGACACTGTTAGGTAAACGAGCACAAACACACAAATCAGTATATATAGCCAAAGCGGAACGCTTTTCATCTGCATCATTGCAAAGCTGAATACATAGATAAGCGTGCTCGATATCGAGTATATTGGATTTTTTATCTTTGATTGGTCAGTATACGGCTGAAGTAAATAATACATAGTCAGGTAGTGCGCCGAGTAAAACAGTGTGAGCACCAGTAGCATTACCGCAAGCATCAAAATAGTTTTAGCACTAACAGATGCGATTACTCCACCTATTGTAAGCCCCACAATAAGCGGAAGCGTCATTAAACCATTCATCAAAAAGCTTGATTTGAGTCTGATAAAATAGCTGCCCAAAATAGCTTCTGGCTTTCTGTACCACTTGTAGCAAAGCAGGTACTTATCTATGTTATTAAATAGAGCTTTTGTATAATTTTCTCTAAAAGCTATAGCATATATAATAAATATCCATATTCCAATAGGTCCCATGATATCAGCCATTAAGCCCTTTCCTAAATACTTGCTAATTATTCCTAAAACAATTGGGACTACGAAGGCTGCAATAGCAGTCCTAACCGTTCTTTTAAAGAATATCTTTCTATGTCTCTGCATGAACATGGCATTAAGGTATGCGTAGCCTTTCTTCTTTGACGCGCTTTTTGCTTTCGTGCATGTCAAGCTCTTCCTCTTTGAGGACCATAGCCTTAGCATTTGTTCCAACTTTGATTTCCTCAACTGCCTCAAGTTCCTTAATCTCACGTCTTGCAAGCTCAGGGTAATCATCAAAGCGTCTTATCAAAAGAAGTCCACACGCTGCGATTAAAAGATAAACAGGTATCGCAAGCGGACTTACAATATACGGGATATATGTATGTTCAATCCTTCTTACGCTTTCAAGGAAAAACTGTGCATATGCACCGGCAAGGCAAAGCACGGTAAAAGTCATGTGTTTCGTGATCATAGTCACGTTCTTTTCGTTGATCCTCATGTTTACCGGTAGAAGCTCCCAGCCATCTATAAATATTCTAACCGAAATCATGCCAATCAAAAGTATGGGCACGTTTAGGAGTGGAATACCAGCTAGTTTTGTTCCTATGAGCATTGGGATCAGCATTATCAAAGGCTTGGTTACATAATCTACAATGGTCTGCGAAATATAGTAATTCTTTGGATTTAGCTTCAGATACCTGAGCATCATCATGGTTCTATCATCTGAATCTGGCCTAAGCTTATGCGCGAATAGACCTCCACATAAATAGTTCATGAAGAAGAATATTGTAAGGCAGTATAGCCGAACATCTTCGCCACTGATATCAATATCATTGCTTTTCACAAAGATAAATGGCACATAAAAGAACATTCCTAGGTATATAATTGTACCAAATACCGACTTTATGAAGCTGAGCAGGATTGCAAAGACTTTGATGACATCCTTTGCTCCATACGCTGCATAAAGATGCTCGCCTATGATATTTTTTATAATAGGAATCCTTCTGAGAAAGTAAATCAGATTGTTACATAATACCGCTGCATTTACACTCAGAATGATCTTGTAGGTATTTATCAATCCCATCTTAAACCTCGCTGTTCATAGCCTCATCGCTGACTAGACTCGAAATTATTGCCTGTTCGTAGTCAGCCGAATTCTTGTCAAGCTCTGCCAGTTCCTTGAGTTTTCCATCTTTTAGTAGCACGATTTCATCGCACATATCCTTAGCGAGCTGCATAATATGGGTAGATAGAATTATGATGTGATCAGACTTAAAGCTAAGAAGTATATTCTTGATTTCCTCAGCTACAACAACATCAAGTGAAGTCAAAGGCTCATCGAGCAACATGATTTTTGGCTTTGATATGAGCAGAGTCATAATGTGCAGTTTGCTCTTCATTCCAGATGAGTACCCTTTGATGATTCTGTCTGCATCATTTACATCAAAACTGAGGCTTGCAAAAAGCTCAGGAATATTAATATTGCGGTCCTTTGCATGCACATCGCAGTAGAACTTAATAAACTCGTAGCCCGTTAGAAACTCTGGAAGCATAGGCTGTGCATAAATCAGTTCAACATCATCGCTCTGAAGCATGCGCTGTCCTTCTTCGTCCTCTATCAAAGCCTGACCCTTAACATCCTTATACTCTCCGTATATTGAATTAAATAGAGTTGTCTTTCCTGCACCATTTCTACCGAGAAGCCCATAAATCTTTCCCTGCTCAAAAGTGCAGCTGCAACCTGCTAGAACATTTTTTTCACCGAAGCTCTTTTCTATATCTTGTAAAATCAGTTTCATTTTGTATACCTTTTGAATAATATTACTTAAAAAAATTATACCTATATACATATATTATCATATAGATATCCCATGAGCAATTGTACTTAACTAAGTATAAATTGTTCTAATGACCCAATTCAAAAAAACTTAATATGCTTTTTGTATAAATATTTGTGTAATTTACTGAAATATTCTCCCGTTTAACACATTTTAGTGATAAAATATGCAATGTAGTAAATTTTTTGGAGGTGAGTATGGTTTTTTCTAAATACACGATGTTTCTAAAAGTAATCGAATTAGGTAGCATGTCCAAGGCTGCTGCCGAATGTAACTACTCCCAGTCTGCGGTAAGTCAGATTATCAGTTCTCTAGAAAAGGAACTTCAGCTGACCCTTTTAAACCGTAGCCAGACAGGTATTTGGCTGACCTCCGATGGTAAATATATGCTTCCATATATCGAAGCACTCAGCAACGCAGAGCAAAATATTTATAAACAGGCATCTAAGCTAAAGGGGGTAGAGTCTGGTCGCATAGTACTCGGTACGTTTTCGAGCGTTTCATGCCATATCCTCATGCCTATAATCAAAGCTTTTAAAGATGCATATCCTAACATAAATATAGAAATTCGCGAGGGTGATAATCTAGCGATTGAATCCTGGCTAGCCAAGGGCTCAATCGATTTTGGGTTCATCGATTCGCCTACACTTCCTGGTTTTGAGACAATTCATGTGTGCCGTGATCCTTTTGTTGCAGTCATGAGCGAAGAAGGAGTATATGCAAATAGAGACGATATTCCTGTCGAGATATTTGAGGAAACACCTATGATAATTGTCGATGAGGGTTCCCCAAAAGAAGCAGGTGGAATTTTAAGACAGCTAAATATTACTCCAAATATAGTACATTCAAGCAAGGACAATTCCTTAATACTATCAATGATTGAAAACAGGCTTTGCCTCGGATATATGGGCAAGCTCGTGCTCACAAAGACTCCGTATAAGATTATCAGCAAGCCAACAGTTCCCCAATTCTACAGAGACATAGTGCTAACTATCAAAGATAGAAACGCAGCTTCGGTTGCAACACAGAAATTCCTAGAGTTCTTTGAGGAAAATCTAGAATCTGTACTTGCTGAAATTGGATATGCCGATGACAAAAGCGAAGAAGACGAAAATTAAATTGATATAATCAGCCACTTTACTTTTAAGCTGGACACAAAAAAGGAACTTCAAATCAATCAGATTGAAGTTCCTTTTACTTTAGCTATATCACTAGAGAATTGTTACGACAACGTTGCCTTCTGCCTCGAGCACCATCGTATAGAAAGTAACCAGTCCATTATAGCAGGCCTCGATTTCATCAAGAAGTGCATCGGCCAATCCTTCATCATCCTTATCCCAGATGTTAGGGTAAAGTCCTGCCTCTTTGCACGCCTCCATATCAAACTTATCTAGAGCTTCTTCTATATTAAAGCTCTTAAGTGCAGACAGAATCTCAGCCACCCTATCCTTTTCGGTGACAGCTACATAATCATCCATGTCTTCTGCAGATATTACCCCCACAATAGCCTCGCTAAGAGGATTATCAGCTGGTGGTTCATCTGAACTCACACCAGTTAAAACAAAGTGCAGTACATCCCACATCTTATCGATATCTAAAAATACCTCTTGTTCTTCGGCTAGCTCCTCCAGATCCTCGAGCAGTTCCTCTGGATCCAGGTCCGGGTCCATTATCTTTTCCAATTCTTGATCATTTACAAGCTGATAATTAGCTATCAATCCCATCTTGAATTCTCCTTATTCTATCATGTAATAACTACCCAAATTATAGCCATAGTATATATCTCCGTCAAGACTTCCCATAGGCTTTACTATATCAAAATCAAACCATCAGCTACCGCAGCATACTAATATTGTCGGCAGTCCGTTTGCTCTATCCTCTTTTCCTGTTTTCTTATCGAAAAAGCCGATATTGTCAAATCCCTCAAAGCTTACATTGCCTCGAAGTTCCTTATTGGCCATGAGATTGTGGATTTTGAACATCAATTCCTCTAAGCTGAAGCTGATTCCATCGTCTGGTTTTAGATAAGCCATTATCTCTACCTGCCACATTCCGTTATCACGCTCTTCTTCTATGAGCTCTCCATTACTAAAAAGCATTTCATTCTCATGAAGCTGATCCTTGCTCTTTATCCATGCCCTATATACTACAAGTAACTCATCTGCATTTATAGGAGTATTTATGTCGTGCACATGCCAGTCTTCACCGAAACGCTCTATCATGGCATCATCAAATTCCACGGAAAAGGCATATCTGGAATACTTGTGCTGATCAAAGATCCAGTTTACACCATAGTGACCCGCTATCTTCTTTGATACCCTTGTGGTATATTGCCACCTCTTCTCATATTCAGCATCATACTCATCAGACTTGTCAACCTTTGTTTTTTTATAATTTACATATTCTGCATAAATCTTAGGAAACTCGGCTTTGTGTTCCATGAGAAAACCTTCGATACTGCTGCATTCTATAGGCTCCATACACCAGTCTATGACTTCTTTGTCCTTGGCAATATCAACTGCCTTATCAAACATTTCAAGTGCTTTCAGCATATACTTTTCAGTATTTGGGAATCGCCTGTATGTATAGGTAAATCCGTATCTATAGTACCAAATTGCATCTCTGTCTGATTCCGGAATAAGGTCCATGATTTCAATGGCTTTCTTGTACTTTCTATCATTGTTGTATGCACGAGCCAGCGCTCCAAGAAGTCTGCTGCTCAAGTTTTGGGCTCCTATGGCACTTAGATACTCGACTATTCGTTTTGTCTCAAACTCATCGTTTAGTCTTTCTATAAAGAAAGCCTTTTCATTTTCACTCAAAGCCTTAAACTCATCAATAGTTACCATAGTTAGGTATTTGCGGAGACTTTTTATAAAGGTCTCAAAGTTTTCTGCAAGCAAAATTTTCTTATAGTCCTTTTCCTTTTCTATCAATACCACCTTAGGCTCTCCCTTTGATCCACATTCGCTGTAATCGAGGAATACCATCGCATGTCCATCTCTTGTAGTGAATGCAATTGGAAGTCCGATGTTTGGATAAGCCCATTTATTATATATCATCTTTGCTCCACTATCTCCGCAGATAGAATACTCTAATTTAGGGTCCACACCGTAAATAGCAGTTAAATAAACTGGTGTAAATTCACCATCCTCTTCATAGTAGCAAAGAGTGTAAAAAGGCGCTCCTCCATTTTGACTCCTTAGTAGTTCTATATATGAGTCAGGAAGCTTATATCCAAATTCCTTCTCAACACGCTCTATATCTTCTTCTTTGAGCTTTCCACCCTTAAAGTGGATTAACTTATTGCTATCATTTTGCCAAATGAATTCCAATCAAAGTTTTCAAATGCTGTCATACATCCTCCTCAGAGCTCTATCCATTCGAGCTTATCTAAATCTTTGAGCCTTAGCGAATTACCATCAAAGCTGTTCTTCAGTTTGACGCCTCTATGTTTCATTTCTATATCTGTATACCAGTTTCCGAGACTTGCATAACTTCCGGTATGTATATTAATCATCATGCTAGTGATAGGCGACCACGTGCCTACTTCAACAGTTTCTGCAATCAGGTAGTAGGCGTCTAGAAACACTAAATTTCTCCCATATATGCAAAATGGCAGGTTTTTATTAAGAATAGGTAGCCTTGCCGAATATATTCTGTCGCCATGTGGTGGCTCGGTTTTGAAGCGTAGCTCAATTTCGCTACCATAGTAGGCTAGAAGGATTTCATCCTCTCCTACATAAACGGCTTTGCCCTCTTCAGGAATACGTAGTTCCATAACTTTCTCCTTGGTTATTTAGTCATTGCCAAAATCTCTTCTTCGCTCATTCCAACGAGTTCTTTTGTCCAAAGTCCGATGATGTCAGACATTATGCCATCGCATACATATGCATCATCGTCACTTCCAAATCTACATGTAAATAGTGGCTCCCTTATCGCCGATTTATAGAAGTCCATAGCAAGCTCATGGAAGCTATTTGGACTAAAGTCTAGCGACAGTGCCTTTGCCAAGGAAGCTCTGCTTTCGTCCCAGCTAAAGCCCTCGATCTGACAATTCTCCCTTTGCTTTTCTGTATACTTTTCACAGAATATCTTAATAAGCTTATCATTGCAATATAAGTATTTACAATTGAAATCTGATATACATCCAGCACAGATCAAAAACTCAAGAAGTTTATCTAGACTTTCGGAAACTCTGCCCACAGAGCCTTCACTACTTATAAGGCCAATACTTCCATCCTCAAGGAAAAGAAATTCGCCACCACTACCGTCACGCGCAAATACCTCTCCCTCCATAGAAAATATCTCTCCATGACCCTGAAACTCCGTGTCCTGTTCCTGCTCTAAAAAATAAATATCGCATTCACTCAAGAGCCTGTGATTTAACTCAGCATTATTTCTTATCAAATTTAGAAGCTCTTCTCTACTAGGTTTTCCCTTACTCATCTCTAAATTGTCCTTCCTTCCCTCGCACTATTACTTAAACAGCTTTCTCAAAAATTCAAAGGCCTTTTCATTATATGGCGGAGCAATCTGCTTGATGTTAAATCTTGCCTTATTCCTATAAACGCCGCGTCTATGCGAAAATGTCTCTATGCTGTATTTACCGTGATAGGAACCCATACCAGAATGGCCTACTCCACCGAAAGGCAGGCTATCTATAGAAACATGCTTAACGGTATCGTTAATTGTAATATTTCCGCTTGATATTCTGCTCTTTACACTCCCTATATATTCTTTATTCTTTGAGAAAATATACATTGCAAGAGGCTTTTCCCCATCTCTGACCTTATCAACAGCTTCATCTAAATTTTCGTATGAAACTATAGGAAGTATCGGTCCAAATATTTCATCTGCCATAGCTGCACTCTCACTTACGCTGGCATCCCCAAGTTTTCCTAGATCAAGAATGGCAGGTGCTATATACCTTTGTTCTATATCAAAGTCCCCACCGAAGACCACTAAATCCTTATCGCTTTCTAGTATTTTTGCAAGCCTTTCCGCCTGTTTTTCGTTTATTATGCGTCCATAGTCAGGATTTTCTTTGATGTTTTCCCCGTAGTGCTCGCGTATTACGGCTTTAAGTTCCTCTATCAAAGCAAGCTTTCTGCTCTCATGAACCAGCACATAATCTGGTGCTATGCAGGTTTGTCCGTTGTTTAGGAACTTTCCCCAAGCTATTCGCTTTGCTGCAAGCCTTACATCAAAGTTTTCATCCACAAATACCGGGCTCTTTCCTCCAAGTTCAAGAGTAACAGGAGTTAGGTTCTTTGATGCTGCCTCCATGACGATTTTTCCAATGCGTACGCTTCCTGTAAAGAATATATAGTCAAAGCGCAGGCTAAGGAGCTTAGTAATCACATCTACGCCGCCGCATACAGATGCGACATAGCTTTCATCAAAGGCCTCCCTTATTATATCCGAGATAACTTTTTCGGTTTCTGGCGCAAGTTCGCTCGGCTTTACAACCACAGTGTTACCTGACGCAATCGCTCCAATAAGTGGCTCCATTGCAAGCTGAAACGGATAGTTAAATGGAACGATTATAAGAACGCTTCCATAAGGCTCATACTCTATATAGCTTTCACCATACTGAACAATCGGCGTGTTAACTGCCCTTGCCTTAGTCCACTTTGCTATGTTCTTTACAAATAGGTCTATACTTGCATATATCCCCCCCACTTCGCTAAAAAAGGACTCTTGCTCAGGCTTTCCGAGGTCCTTTCGAAGCGCTTCTAAAACCTTTTGCTCGTATATTTTAATGGCCTTCTTTAGGCGTTTTAACTTTGATATACGAAACTCAATATCCCTGGTTTCACCAGTTCTAAAGTAATCCTTTTGTTTCTGAAGAAGCTCATCTAATCCGATGTTCATATTTTCCATGTCTATCTCCTTTTGCTACACGTTTATAGCCTTTGTTCTATCCCTTTTCTGGACACTGTCATGAAAAATCACCTTGCCGTGAATTGCGTTTTGGTGTGCTGCAAGAACTAGTGGCACAATTAGTGCTTTTATGGCATAAACTGCAATAAATGCAAGTAATACTCCTATACTTTTGATATCGTAGTGCAAAACCAAACCTGCATAAAGTAAGGCTACATTCATCAAAATATTGAAAAGGCTTGCCATGCTTGCAATCAAAATATTACTGCGTATCTGCGGTCTAAATAGTTTTATCAAAAAGATACTCAGTATCGAAATGTTGTAGATGCATATCGGTTTCATCTCTTTTCTATATATTACCAGGCTCTTTCTATTATAAAGTGATTTCGGATATCCTCCTCCAGAAACCCTATTTATCCACACATGAGCAACTGCATCAACTTCCTCCCACGGCACGGTGATGTTTATCTTTTTGATGTATATTCCTGATTTACTAAGCGAAAACTTCCAGCTTGTAAAATGCAAAACAAGGCTTATTACTATCAAAATTGCAAATCCCATATATGCAAACTGATATGGACTTATGTGCATTTCGTATTTACCAAAGCCTATTTCTAAGGGTTTGTCCCCTACTTGATTAAATGCGATTGCATAAAAACTTGTAAGCCCAAACATCAAAATGAATATGAAGTACCTGTAATAAATGCTGTGAAATTTTATTCCTCTTGCCATTTCTACATCCTTATCTTTTGCGCAAGAGAATAAATTTCATCCATATCTCGCATCTCACTTGTTCCCAAAGGGTTACTAGTTTTAACTCCAGTTATCTTCCTGAATTCTTTAGCACGAGCCCTAAATTTAATATTTCCACTATCAGTATATATATCTAGATTAACTGATTTCGCGTTCATTTCGTCCATTTTGATACTAGCCTGCAGTCTATGATTTCTCCAGACAAAAGTTCTTCGCTTCCCTGCCAAACCCTTATGCTATCACTGTAAATCTCTACGGTATAATCCTTTATCAGGCTTTGCTGTATTTTCTTGATTAGAGCAAAGGCGCCTGCTAAGCAGGTTGCGACTATTACAAATAGGCTTACTTGATTTTCTTTGATAAAATCCTTTGCTCCAAGATAAAATACTGCAAGATTTATACCTAGTATAGGAAGCATCAAAAGTGCCGGAAAGGCGAATCCTATGATAATATCTGATTTTGATGTTGTTGCTGTAAATTCGTATTTTTCCATAGTTTTCCTACTAAATAATCCATCTCTTGATGGCTTACTACTGATTAAATGTTACGATGACAGTCTTAATGCTCTTTGAACTTTGCGACTCTAAGAATAGAACCTTAATATTCTTGAAAGTGACACCTTCGGTTCTCTCCTGCTCGCTATTTGGCTTTGATATATTCAAAGCTTTATACGGATCAACCCACTCCCTGCGCTCGTCATAAATTAGCTCTATCGACTTATCTTTGATAAATATAGTATCAGAGTTTGAGATTACCATCTTGTACAGGGTCGCATCGTATAGCGAGCAAGGCGAATCTGTCATGTTCTTCACCTGAATCTCTATTCTTGCACTTCTATAATCGTCTTTCTTAGCCAGTGTATATGTTTCACTGATTTCACCCGGCTGTAAAACTATGCTGCTTAAATCAGCACCTGTCGGATTATCTAGATCCATAACCTTGTAAAGACAATCTTCAAAGCTGTCACCTCCGAGCATAAATGTACGTCCCGAGCTTGCTCTAATCATTACACCATTTGGATTCATAGCATGCGTCTGAATCTGTGGGGCAAGCTCTGCATATAGCTCATCAAAGCTCTTCATTGTAACCTTGCCATTCTCAGCTCTTCCAACATCTACATATTTGCTCTCATCGCTTACATCGCCCTTGAATCTGATTCCATGGATATCAAATCTTAGAGGTAAGTTCTCTACATCAATCAAAGCACTATACTTCTCACGCACTGTGTTAATAAAAGCAACAAATCTGTCATATGAAGTTTTTAGTTCATCAATCGATTTTACTTGGGCAGAATATGCTAGTTCCGGATCCAAATACTCAATATGGTCCTTTCCCATATCCGTTGAAGATTGGAAAGTCTTAATTACATGTTCAGTAAAAACATCATCAAAATCATTCCATACAAAGGAACCCATAAATGGCTGATGCGAAACTGTAATATTAAATTTGAGACCCGGATATTTCTTGAGGCTTACAATATAGTAACGCTTATGCTTTGGGTTTTGCTCAAGGGTATACTCATTTTCCCCATAAACCCTATCAAGATATTTATCAATTCTTGCCTTATCCTCCTTAGGATTAGAGCACCCCATCAAAAGGAGAACAGCGATTCCGATAATAAACAAAACGACGTATTTCTTCATAGATATTACCGTCCCAATTTAGTCTAATTTTCGCAATAGATTTATACCAATATTATACCATATTTTAAAATTCTTCATAGCTTTGAGTTTGAGTAAGCCATTGCTTTGATGCATCAAAAAAGATAGAGACAGGGCACTCACCCTGCTCTATCTTTGATATAAATATTTATTTTACTACATAGTCCTCATGATCATATTCTGCTCTCATCTCTGGCGAAAGCTTGTCCATGAAGTCTCTTCTTCCGAGCTTAAAGATGATTGATACGGTCATAACAACGAACATTACAAAGCAGTAAATTGTCATAGGCATGATCTGCACACCTGTTAGTGGCGCACCAGAATCCTTTGCAAAGCCTAGTGTGTAAACAACAGCTGGCGTCCATGGCAAGCAGTATGCCAAGGTGTTTGACTGAGCATCCATGAGATTTGCAGTTCTATAAGGTGAAATTCCGTGTTGCTTTGATAGCGGTTTAGCAAAAGAAGCACCGACAGCTAGAATTGCTGGAGCATTCAGTCCCATGATACCTGACAAAATGATTACCATAGCAGAGATTACAAATTCTGCACCTGTTGCTGTCTTTGCAACCTTTTCAAGTCCATTCAGTATCAAAAGGTCTCCCTCTCCCTGTCTCATGATATTTATTGAACCAAAGAGCAGAAGCGCTAAAACTATAACCTGAATCATGCCAGCAATGCCATCGTATAAACGCCTCCAACCACGCGGTCAAGACCTTCGCCTCCAACTGAGAACACTGCAGGGAGCGTGGAGTCTGAATCAATGTGAATCAAGTCGATAAGTCCTGTCGGAATAGCAAATACTAAAGCAAGTATTATACCTATTGATGTTGCGATGATGATATCACCTGATTTTATCGCTATATATATTGTTATAGCTACAGGTATTAGCATGATAAGAGTCATTGGATTGTAGCTTGCATTTTCAGTTGCTCCATTCTTATCTGGTCCAAGAATCATGCTCACGATGATAAATACTGGAATAGATATTGCGCATGAAATGATACTGTACTTAAGTCTTGATCTTACAACGCCTGGTACATCAACGCCCTGAGTTGCTGCAGAGCAAATTGTTGTATCAGAAATTGGTGCCAGGTTGTCTCCGAAAGCTGCGCCAGAGATAATTGCACCTGCTAGAAGCGGGTGGTTGCATCCTAGAGCAACACCTGCTGGGTAAAGCACGCCCATGCCTGCTGCAATTGTTCCAAATCCTGTTCCTGAAGCTGTTGCAAACACTGCGGAAGCAAGGAAGGTGATAATTAGGAACATCGTAGGTCCAACACCTGCATTTGCTGCTACACCTGCGATACCTGCAGCAAGTCCTGAAACTCTCAAAACCCTTGAGAACACTCCGGCAAATATCCAGCACACGATAGGAACAAGGCATTCTTCACTTGCCATACCTGAGATAACAACCTGTGAATACTGCTTTTTGTCCTTTGATAGAAAGAAGGGAATCAAAAGTGCAAGGAAGGCTGGCACCCAAAGTGCGCCATCTGAAATTGATCCCCAAACAAAGGTTGTGATAATTATCGTGATGATAAAAATCACAAATGGCAAAAGAGAGACTCCTGCGCCACCATAGAATTCTAGACGTTTCTTTCCTGTTTCCATATAAATCCTCCTGAGTAAATATGAAAAATAACTAGCATAACAAGTCCACCGAATCTATCCATCCCCCCTGCTGTAAAGCTTCGATATAACTTGTCCTTATAGCCATTGTGCCTTAAAATATAAGAGCTTTCAAGTAATTGCACAAAATTAAACAATACTTACTAAATAAAATTATCAGAATTGGATTCGTGTGCATTTTTTTGTTGACAAATATATACACTTCCCTTATAATATGTATTGTTGCTAACGCAATTTATTAGGTATTCCGAGATAGCTCAATGGTGGAGCAACCGGCTGTTAACCGGTAGGCTGTGGGTTCGAGCCCCACTCTCGGAGCCATTTTTTTCGCCGGTGTGGCGGAATTGGCAGACGCCCGGGACTTAAAATCCCGTGATCCTCACGGATCGTACCGGTTCGACCCCGGTCACCGGCACCACTTTCTGTAAGATCACAAACTTAATATCGCGGGGTAGAGCAGCTGGTAGCTCGTCGGGCTCATAACCCGGAGGTCGCAGGTTCAAGTCCTGTCCCCGCAACCACGCAAAAGATATCCCTAGCCATGAGGCTAGGGATTTTTTAATCTGATAGGATTAGGGCTATAGTTTTGATTAAGGCTAAAACTAAACTTTTTAGGAAATTTGTATCTGTGATAAAATACAGTTGATTAAATAAATAAGCGTTATTCAATTTTTGATTTATATGCATTGGAGAAGTTATATATGACATCAATAGATTTTTTTAAAACAAACTATATAAAAACTTAGATTTACAAGGATATAGTCTTTCTTTTTCTCCAGCTAAGTCTAAGGACTATATGCTGTACTGCAACGGTAACTTTATCGGAGGATTGTTTGACGACAAGTTGTGCTTTGTCTATGCAGACAGCTTGAATGACTTGCTTGGACACCCAGAACCTGTCTACCATGGCTACTCAAGCACAGCCTTACACAAAATGTTGATAATACCAGAGGAACACTGGAAAACAGCTTTAAAACTGCTCTATGCAGAGAAATTCGACCATAAGCGTTTGGTGTACGACATCACATATACCAGCATTGGAGCAGCTGTAGTGGAGGATTTCTATGACAAAAACATTGTGTTCTTGCAGTTCTGCTTCGAAAGAAAGCTACTTGTAAAAAACCCTCTAGATCAGCAGAACCGTATCCTTCAAATGGTATATCTAAACAAAGACCTGACTGAAACAGGCAAATATATATTTCCAAAACTGCTACAAAAAAATTTCTCATTTATACAGATAGTAATGGGAAAACCAGTTTGGAATCCATGTTGAAACGTTGGTACAATAAGTTGGAGCTACAAAAAGTAACTAATAATGATTTGATATTATTTACAGTTAGCTTTTTCAATTATAATTTGCTATAAAATCGCAGATTTGGTAATTAGCTCGCTCCATAAAACAATCCTCCATGAAAAATTAATTCTGAGGAAGATATAGCATATTCTAGCATTGTAATTCCAATGTTTTGAGGAGATTTCACACACACTTTTTGTCCATCCTTAATCCTCTTTCAAAAAAGATTAAATCGCCACAGACATTGAATTCTCAATGTGTATGGCGATTTTTATCAACACTTTTTGTCCTATAGCCCTGCATTTAATTGCAGTAAAACGGTAATTTAGGGTATAAATCAGTTTACAATCCATCCTTTTTTGTATTCACGCTCTTTATAGGCTTTTACTTTCAGGTAATACTCAACCCATTCCTTAGACCCGTGGTTCAGTAAATACTCTTCAAAGTCTTCATCCGAATCAGAAGAGCAATATTCTGCAACAAGTCTAGCTTCTTCAATTTTTAGTGCTTCAGTTTTTTCAGGCATAATTTCCCTCCTAGATATTAAAAATAACGTATATATTCCTTATTATAAATAAGATTATACTAATTAAATATTTGTTTCATTACGCCGTTCTCCAAATCATCAATACTATATATATGTTCCATTACATCGAAAGTTTCTCTTAGGTTGCCTCTAGCACTCTTCCAGCCAGCACCATCTGTAAACCAAACAAATGTAAACCCTTCAATCGTTTCTGATTCCTGAGAAAGCATTTTATAGCTCCTTGCTGTTTCGTTGAGCTTAGAGCCACCACCTGCATAAAAAAATTTGTTTCTATTGCATAGATCATATCTTTTTTTCTTTATAACAAAATCATATCTTTTCGCAGTTTGTCCCTTATTTGAAATAGCAGATAAATCAATACCCCAAGTTCTCTCGATATCAACAAGATACATTTCCTTAAAATAATCAACGTCTTTTTTTATAACCTGCAGACTTAATATATTTCTCCACTAGATCTTCCATTAAATGACCCCCACGATTTTTTTCTTCCGTTAGAATCTAGTCCTGTTTCGATACCAAGAGCATAATCGACTAAATTATTTACAATATGGTTAGCTATCATGTCGAACAACCCTGTTTTTTTCTCATGAAAATTTTTATACTCTTCAGCTGAATGGTTTATGTTTTTTTAAAGTTATATAAAAAGCTCCATCTTCATCTTGAGCATATATTTCATTACTTCTAACTGCAAGCAATAACGGAATACATGACAATGTTTCAGGATATCGTTCAATAATCGCTGCAAAAGTCTTTCTCTATATTTTTGAACCAATCAAAGAATTAAGTATGTTTAGCTCTACTCTTTTTCTTCTACATTTTTTTACTACTTTATCGAAATTTATATAGTAATCATATGTAGAAATACTTTTTTCTAAATTTTTGCAATCCACTCATCAAAATTCCTATTTAACATCCGTTAATATCTCCAATCTTGCTTTCGCTATATTTAGATAATCTTCTTCTGTATCTATTCCTATGAAAAATCTATTTAGCTTGCTTTGCAACAACTCCTGTTGTTCCAGACCCACAAAATGGATCTAAAATTACATCTTCAGCTCGTGTTGATGCTTGAATTATTCTCTCTAATAAATATTCTGGCTTTTGGGTAGGATGTTTACCCATTCTTTTTTCCGATTGCCTAGTTGAACTTCCAGTCCATACATCTTTCATTTGCTTTTCCACCATTTAACTCTTTCATCAATGCATAATCGAAGAAAGGTTTAGACTCTTTATCATCTTTCTTTGCCCATAATATCGTCTCCGTCGAATGGGTAAAACATTTGCAGGCGAGATTTGGCGGTGGATTTGTTTTTGCCATGTAATATTATTAATTATTTTAAACCCTTCTTGCTCAAGAGCCATTCCAATAGAATAAATATTATGCATCGTTCCAGATATCCAGATACTTCCATTAGGTTTCAAAATGCGTTTGCAGTACTGAATCCATTTCCTATTGAATTCATGTTTCTTGTCAACAGTGGTTGTTTCCTCTGAAAGTTTATCCCAGTCTCCTTTATTTACAGAAACAAGTTTTTCCACTTTTTACATGTCACACCATTATTACTTAAAAAAATAAGGTGGATCAGCAAATACCATGTCTACCCTTTCAGGTTTAACATGTTGTAGAATATCAAATGAATTCCCTAAAAATCAGTCTAACCATTTGATTTTCATAAAAAAATTTCTGTTTCTTATAAAACAAATTTTTCCAATATAGAATTCTCCTTAGTAGTTATAAATGATTACCTCTTCTCCCACTCTTTTTTTGATGCATTAGAATTTATCATTCTTTTTAACACTAACTACATCCATTTTATATCCTTTATTTCCATATAAATCATTTATGAATTCAGTATTATGATTAGTTAACATACAGTAACATCCTTTATCAGTTAACTTTTTCAAATAAATTAGCAAGTCGTTTATGACTTTCTATATCAAAGCCCTCCTTTGTGTACGACTCGAACGATGTGGGATTCAACGGGGCATACGGACTATCGAAGAATACGAAATCGCCCCTCTGAGCATCATTACAAGCCTTTTTCGAAATCACCTTGCATTATTTTTTTACATTTTTTTAGGTACTCTGATATTGCTATTATTGATTCATTATTTATAGATTCTCTCTTGCTATTATTATAAGGAACATTGAACAATCCTTTGGCATTAACTCTATATAGTCCGTTAAAACAATGTTTATTCAAGAAGACGAAAAGTGCAGCAAGCTCCGTATCATACTCAGTTTTGACAAGTTTATTATTGTATCTTTCTCTCAATGAATAGTAGTATGCTTTCCCATCCTCTGGTATTTGAGAATCAAGTTCTGTTACAGCTGAAATAAATTCAAATGGTTTCTCAGCTATAGTTATATAAGCATTAATTAGCGAGGCATTGATATCGTTTATAACAGCCTTAGCTGGCTGTAGTTCAAACAGCAATGCACCTCCACCAATAAATGGCTCGTAATAATTATTAAAACTTTTAGGCATCCTATCAATTATTTTATCGAGTAACTGTCTTTTGCCGCCTGCCCACTTTAAAAATGGTGATAAATTGTTATTTCCCATCCCATATCCTCTTTATTTATAACTTAATATAAATTATACGAAAAAGAGATGGCAGAATCAACAAAAGCTTTTAAGCTTTTTATGTATACTTACACTTTGTAGAATACAAATATATATTCATGTGCTAGTAGTAAAAAAATTCCGTGGAATGTTAACCCACTTATTTGTCGATTTACAATTATGTTGTTCCTTAATAATGATTTCCTTTAGTTTAAAAACCTCCATCTATAAATATTTGCATCAGTCGGAAACCTAAAAGGGACTGCATTTCCTCTTGTTCTCTTATCCCCAATCATAATCGCACAAAATTTCCCTTTTTTAACACGCGATACGATTCATTTGCAACCGCCTTAATTGCAGAAAAATAATCTATATCATTTAATAATGAAATATCTCCCTCTAAATCAGAGCTATATTTAATTATGTTGGCATAAGGTGGATGTGTACAAATAAAATCGACTTCATCATCTCCTAGGAAATAAAGGTTGGTTGCATCTCCATTTTTTTAATATATATATTTGAATTTGTGTTACTTTTGGAAATCAATATTTTTTTCTTGAAATGTGTACAGCTTCTGGATTAATATCAACGCCTATTGCATTTCGATTTAACAATTTTGCCTCTACAAGTGTTGTCCCACTACCCGAGAACTGATCTAAAAATTAAATCTCCGTTTTTTTAGAATACATAAGTATTAAATTTCTAGGTATATATGGAGACCAATTCCCCTATATCTTCCTGTATGAGTTGCCCAGTTCCCTCTATCGGGAAAATGACCATACTGTTGTTTGCTCCATTTTGAAATAATTTGGTTTTTAAAAAAATATCCTTTGCCTCCTTTATTTATTGATTGAAATATATACTATAACTTCCCCATATAGATGTCTAGAATCACTTTTAAATTATATTCACTATAGGTGAATTTCATCTTCGTTTAGCCGATTATATAATATTCACATATAGTGAAAGGTGGTTTTCTAATGCGATTTTCAACTGAAACAGAGCTATATCAGGCTATTGGCTCTAATATAAAATACTATAGAGAACAAGCAAAAATTAACTCAATTTCAATTATCCGAGCTTGTACAAATTAGTATTAGTTATATCTCAAAGGTAGAGGCCTTTGGATGCTCAAAGAGTATTTCTATTTCTGTATTAAATCAAATTGCAAATACACTTAATGTTGATATAACGGAATTTTTCAAACCGAGGTAATATTAATGAGTAGACAAGCTAATATACATGGTGGTGGGGCAGGGACAAATGCGAATGGATTAAGCTTTGAGCAAACAACAGATCTTAATTGTGCATTATCAAACGCTGGGTATGATGTATCCGGTCAAATAGTTTCTTTAGGTGGTATTAAAAATAGGTTTATCTGTACAGAAGCATAAGTTTTATAAGTGTTTTCTTGAACCATATGGTATAGAATTTACTGATTATAATTCGAAAAGATGGTTACCCGATGAGTGCTTTATTAACTTAAAAACGAAAAACAGTATATATAATTGAAAAAAATTTCAAAATGCGCCAGGTTCAGTTGATGAGAAATTACCTGGCTGTGATTTCAAAAAGGAATATGAAAAACTCTGCCATCCAATAGGATATACCGTTGAATACTTCTATGTATTTAACGACTGGTTTTAAAAGAAAAGAATATAAAGATACCTTGGAATATAAAAAAACTGTTGGATGTAATTATTTTTTTATAACGAAATACCTTTAAATTACTTAGGATTATAGTAGATACATTTATTAAGCGTGTATTTGTAATCTTATTTATGTAAATAGACGAATTCTCACTGACTAATTCAGTTTACATCAATGCTTTTTCACCCTCAATCTTATTTCAAAAAAGATTAAATCGCCACAGACATTGAATTCTCAATGTGTATGGCGACTTTTATCAACACTTTTTGTCCTATAGCCCTTGAATTATCAATGTGTATGGCGATTTTTATCAACACTTTTTGTCCTATAGCCCCCTATAGCCCTAAACATTCTGCTTATAAAAAAACAGATATCCGAAGATATCTGTTTCTCTCTTTGATAAGCTTAGGCGGGACCGCCTTTGGTCGCCCGCATTTCTGGACCCACCATTTCGGTGGCGCGTTGGAGACGGATACTTTTCAACCTCTAAGCTATTTCGTTAATAAGCTTAGGCGGGACCGCCTTTGGTCGCCCGCATTTCTCGTCCCACCATTTCGGTGGCGCGTTGGAGGCGGATACTTTTCAACCTCTAAGCTTATTATACTATTTATACACCTATACTAGCTAATTGTCAAGTTAATTTTAAATAATATTAGTCTATAAAGAATCGTTATGGATGAGCGTGCTCATATATGCACCCTTCTTGAATAATGATGTGCTTACGCCCCATGCGACTGCTGAGCAAGCTAGCTCGCCTGCGTGCTTTGCTTTGATACTTCTGATGTCAATAACTATTCCGTGTGGATATAGCTCTGCATCTAGGTGCTGCTTTTAGGCTGTCTGCACTTCCTGACTCTACGGCTTTGATTGAGCGCTTTGGATTTGAATCCCACCACTCATCTGGCTTGCAGAATGAACCGTCTGCTCTCATCTCATCTGAAGACAGGCTCTGTGAGCAGATTTCTCTGATTCTCTCTAGCATTTCGTCATCGATTATGCCATCTTTGATTGAGTATGCATAGCATGCGCAAGCTACTCCGTCGTCGTCTAGCTCTTTGATTAGATATAGGTTTGAAACTCCTCTTTCTGCGAACTTCTTCCACTTTGATGCCACCTTATTTAGGCGTGGATTTGTGTATATTGATGAGTTTCCACTCTCTAGAGCTGATTCGAGCTCAGCTAAATTTACATTTTTCTTTTCCCAGTTGTCTATAAAGTTAATTCTTAAATCACTCATTTGCTTTCCATCCTTCGTAATCTTCTTGCCAGCTGGCTAATGTATCATCATCAAACACGAGCATCGTATCTCTGAACGGCTTTACATTTATCTCTGCAAAGAAAGGCCCTTTCTTGCTATGGTATGCAGAGACTCCTTTTCTTGATTTGATTGAAAACTGAACCTTATAGACTCCTGCTGCGGCGAGAATCGATGGTGTTATGCGCTCTTCTGAGAAATATGCATCGTCCCATTTTTCGCCGTCAGTGCTGATCTTAACATCGTAAAAGTCTCCGTATCCGTTGTTTATCTTTAGATAGATTTTGGATAGAATCCTGTCGCTTCTCATGCTTTTGATGGCCTTAAATGATTTCTTATACTGCCACTGCTTATAGCCTAGCCTTACCATGCTTAGGAAGAACAAAGCAGTTAAGACCGCAAATATTATCCACGGCTTTTCTTTTATAAAGCTTAAAATATTGTCCAATCCAGTTCCCTTTCTTACTTAGCACTTGTATTTTATAGTGAATGTGCCTTAGCGTCAAACACTATTCTAAGAATAGCTTTTGTTCTTTTCCGCACGCTCTTCTTCGATGTTTCTTTGCACGAGCTTTATCTTGTTTGCGTACTTTTCCTCTAGCTCCTTTTCGCCTGTAATCTTGTATATTTCAACAAGCTCGGTCATGGTCTCTATATTGCTTGGCGACAGCTTCAGAACCTTTAGGAAGGACTCTTTAGCCTTTTCTACATCGTCAATATGCTTGTAGGCGATTCCTAGGTAGTACCAGAGAGGCCACCAGTTTTTGAACCTTTCGCTTTCCTCATAGGAAGAAAGTATGTTAATTCCATCAGCAAATCTATTTGATAGGATGCAGTTATATCCTGTCTCTATCAAAACGGGTTCCTCTAGGTCAGCAAGTCTTTCCTCGATTTCCTCCCTCATCGCCTTCTTTTCTTCGCTCTCATCTCCCTCTATTAGCGCAAGGAAGTCCTTCCAGGTCAGCTGAGCTTTGATGTAAAGACCCATGTTAAGGTATGCGTATCCGAGGAAGTAGAATCCCATATCAAAGTCAGGCTTATCCAAGGTCAGTCGCTCAAACGACTCTAGAGCCTCAGCCTTGTATCTTCCAACGTAGTCCTCGCCCTCACCGATTTCGTAGGAGTCCTTGCAGGCTCTTGCGTAGCAGTAGAGCGCATCTGATGACTTTGGATCAATCAGGAGCGCCGCGCGAAAGAGTATGCAGGCGTAGTCGAAATCGTTCTTTGATGCAGCTTCAACGCCCTCATTTATCAAAGGTTTAGCGAAGTCTGTGCCGAATGAACGCTTTATGTACTCGACATAGTTATCGCGGAATTTGAAGTTGATATCGCATCCGATGATAACTGCCATGTTATGTGCGATTTTGACATTTGTAAGGTTTGTTAAATCGTCCTTGCGAATAGGTACAGGCACGTTTGAAAGAATGTCGTAGAAGTTGTTTCTTCAGGTAGTTCTCGGATAGCTCATCAAAGATATAGTCCTTTGTGTGAGGGTATAGAAATTCTCCTATTCTATCCTGAAGCTCCTGTGGCTCGCCATTTGCACTGGCCTTAGCCTTCGCCTTGCTCGCCTTAGCGTCCTTTGCCGCTTTATCTTTTTGTTTATCAGTCATGGTTTAACTCCCATCCTTTTTTCTTGAATTTTTTTACTGCATCCGGATTCATCGTCCTGATCAAATCCTCCTCAATCAGGTGCTTTGCCTCGCCTGCGGGAAGTCTATCCTCGTTATCACAAACGAAGGCGTAAAGGATTCTATAAATGTCCTCCTTGCTGTGCGACTGCTTTTGGAATCCCTTCATGTAGTAGAAATCTGCAAGCATTTCGTAAAAATCGAAGGAGCTATTTGATATCGAACGCTCGATAAACTCAATCGACCAAGTGAATCCGCCGCGGTTATAGTAGAGGTCTAGAACCTTTTCTATCATCTTAAGCCTCGCTAGCTCCTTAGCTGAGATATAGCTATTGCTGATTACCTCGTAAGGCGCCCTATCTCTCCATACATAGCAGTGCTGCTTGCGCTCATCATAGACCCTTGTTCCTTTAAGAAGCTTGAGGAACCCGAGCTGAAGCATATCAGGTCTTAAGCTGTAAACACGGTTAAACGACCTTGCAAAAGAATGGTAATTCTCAAGCGGAAGTCCAGCTATCAAATCGAGGTGAATATGAATATTCCTTGCCTCCTGTAGCTTTTGTACATTTGACATAAGCAAATCTACATCCGTGTCACGTCCTATAGCCTTAAGCGTTACAGGGTTTGTAGTCTGCACGCCTATCTCAAACTGAAACTGGCCTTTACGAGCTTTCTTGAGCAGATAAATCTGCCTATCTGTCAAAAGTTCACCGCATATTTCAAAGTGAAAGTTAGTGATTCCATTATCGTTTTCTATGAGGAATTTCCAGATTTCATACGACCTAGCCTCACTGAAGTTAAATGTTCTATCGAGGAACTTTACCTGCTTAACCTTATTTACAAGAAAATACCTGAGCTGCCTTTCGACCTTTTCGGTATCTAGTATGCGAAGTCCCTTTTCGACCGATGAAAGGCAGTAGCTACAGCGGTATGGACATCCTCTCACGCTCTCATAATATATGACTTTGTCGCTCTCAAGCTCAAGGTACTCGTAAGGAAAGGGAAGCTGATTAAGGTTCATAGGCTTTGACAATTCGTTACATACGATTTCTTCGCCAGACCTGTAGCATAGTGATTTTACCTCCGCAAGTCCGCTTGCTTTCACATCAAAGCTAGGCTCTCCATCCTGCATGACAAGCGCCTTACAGAATTCAAAGAATCCGTTTTCTCCCTCGCCTCGAATGACAAAATCTATCCAAGGATTTTCTCTCATTAGCTCCTTAGTCTCAAAGCTCACCTCTGGTCCTCCGAGCAAAATCTTCGTGTCTGGACAGGCCTTCTTTACCTCACTTGCAAGGATTTTGATTTCCTCAATGTTCCAGATATAGCATGAGAAGCAGATTAAATCATATCCGCCTCTAACGATTTCCCCATAGACATAGTCACTGTCGTTATTGATGGTAAACTCCTGAAGGCTGATATCAAGCCCTGAGCCTACAGAAACGCCGTACAGATATTTCAGTGCTAGGTTGGAATGAACATATTTAGAATTTAGGGTTGTAAGCAAAATTCTCATCTTATTCCTCATCAAAGCTAGAGCAGCCTGAAGCGCTCATCCTTGAGCATTCCTCTATCCTTCATCGCTCTCTCAAGTTGAGCGAGCATCAAATCTCTATCCTCTGGCAAATTACCGCGAAGCGATACATAGTTCGAAGCGTGGTTGCTTCTGAAGACGCAGCTCTTCTTTGGGTTTGCATGCTGCATGAGAAGGTAGGTTTCTTCGACCACCTCTTCACCGCTCAAAACCTCAAACTCACCTCTTGCTATTTCATCTGTTATCGAAGCCGACGGATCTAGCATCAGCGTCAAAAGGCTCACATACGATGCGTCCATCTCGCCAATCATCTCGCCTGTCTCTATCGCGTGCTCTCTCCATAGCTCCTTACCTCCAAGTCCAGAGATAAAGGTAACCGATGTACGGATGCCGTTTTCCTCTGCCTTATGAACGGCAGCCACGGTGTCCGCGCGCCCAGCGCCCTTGTTCACCCTCTCAAGCACAAGGTCGCTGCCTGACTCGGCGCCGATATACGCAATCCCAAGGCCCGCCGCCGAAAGCCGAGCCAGGTCCTCAGGACTTTTGCGAAGGATGTCCTGAGCGCGCGCGTAAATACCTACGCGGCTTACCTCCGGGAACAAAGCCTTTATATTCTCTAAAATGAACATCAGCTTGTCCGTTGATAAACACATCGCATCTCCATCGCAAAGGAAGATTTTTTCCACATGCGAGTAGACGCTTCGCGCCTCAATCAAATCCTCTATTACTTCTCTAACGTCTCTAACCCTGAACTGCTTGTCCTTGAACATGCTGCAAAAAGTGCATTTGTTGTAGGCGCAGCCTATTGTAACCTGAACGAGCAGGCTGTAAGCCTCGCTCGGTGGTCTATAGATATTCCCCTCGTATCTCATCTACATACGCTCCGGCGCTTTCATTCCAAGCAAACCAATTCCTGTAGCAATAACTCTCTTTGTTGCGATTACAAGCGCTATCTTTGATGTCTTCTCTACCTCATCATCTACGATGATGTGCTCATCATGATAGAACTTATTGAAGCACTGAGCGATATCGATTATGTGCCTTGTAATGATTGAAGGCTCATACTTTTCACCAGCCTGCTCAACAACTCCTGGGAAGGCATAGATAAGCTTTTGTTAGCTCGTATGCGCTATCCGACTTTGCTAAAAGTGCAAAGTCAACATTCTTAGGATCCTGCGCCTTAGCAACGATGTCCTCTCCAGCCTTGCGAAGAAGGCTTGCACATCTTGCGTGAGTGTACTGAACATAAGGTCCAGTTTCTCCGTCAAAGTTAAGAATCTGATCCCACTTAAATGTGTAGTCCTTGATTCTGTTGTTTGAAAGCTCATTGAAAACAACAGCACCGATTCCAACCTGTGAAGTAATTTCCTCAAGGTTTTCGATATTAGGATTCTTCTCTTCAATAATTTCTCTCGTTTTTTCGATTGCACCGTTTAGAACGTCCTCAAGGAATACCACGCGGCCGTGTCTTGTCGACATAGTTCCTTCCTCGAGTCTAACCATTCCAAATGGCACGTGAACACACTGGTTTGCCCAGTCGTATCCCATGAGCTCAAGAATCTTAAAGAGCTGCTGGAAGTGCAGGTTCTGCTGAGTTGCAACAACATAGATATTCTTATAGAAATCGTAGTTTTCCTTACGGTAAACAGCCGCCGCTATATCTCTTGTAATATATAAAGATGAACCATCTGATTTCTTAATCAAAGCTGTTCCTAGCTTGTACTCTTCGAGGTCTACGACCTGAGCACCTTTTGATTCCTGAAGAAGTCCCTTGTCTGAAAGTTCCTTCTCAAACCTAGGCATCTTATCAGAATAGAAACTCTCGCCATTGTATGAGTCAAACTCTATGCCTAGCATATCGTAAACTCTCTGGAATTCCTTGAGGCTCTCCTCACGGAACCACTGCCATAGTTCAACCTCTTCCTTGCTGCCCTGCTCAAGCTTTGTGAATATTGCTCTCGCCTCATCCTCTAGCTCTGGATGTTCCTCAACCTCAACATGAAACTTCGTGTAGTAGCCTAACAAGGTCTTGATAGGTGAGTTTATAACATCTTCGCGGTTTCCCCATCTTCTATATGCACAAATCATCTTACCAAACTGCGTTCCGTAGTCACCGAGGTGATTGATTTTGAAAACATCATATCCAAGTGCATCGTAGATCTTGCTTAGTGAGTTTCCGATAACTGTCGACCTGATGTGACCGATGTGGAAAGGCTTTGCAATATTAGGTGATGAAAATTCAACAATTACCTTCTTGTTTCCACCGATGTCGCTTCTTCCGAAGTTTTCCTTTTCTTCTAGAACCTCTGAAACAGTAGACTTCACCATCTCTTCTCTAGAAACGAACATATTCACATATGCGTTTACCGGACTAACCTCTGAGAATAGCTGCTCTCCCTTAAGCTTTTCTGCAAGTTCAGCAGCAATTAGGTTAGGAGCCTTTCTCATCGTCTTTGCAAGTCTAAAGCAAGGAAATGCGTAGTCACCCATGGACTGGTCCTGCGGGATTTCAATCATTGATTTGATTTCATCCTCAGTAAGCCCCTCTAGATTCTTAGCTATTATCTCTGCTATCTCTTTCTTAAAATCTATCATTTTACACCTCAATATTTCACTAATATCATTTATATTACTGCACTAGCACCTAGCAAGTATCCTTTGCTACTGCTATGCCTTACTTCTTTTTCATGCGCACAAGGGTTACACCTTCGCCGCCATCGTTATATGAAGCAGCGCCGTATGAATCAACATACTTCTTTCGCTTCAGCATCTGCCTTATTCCATCTTTGAGTATTCCTCCGCCCCTGCCGTGGATTATAGAAACCATATCTAGTCCTGCCATATAGACATCGTCGAGATATTTCTCTACATCCGCAAGCGCGTCCTCTAGGTTCTTACCCATGACATTTATGCTAGCAGAAACGCTTGATGACTTTGATCTCAAAAGTGAACCGTACTTGCTTGAGCTCTTAGTCTGTGGCTTTCTGTCCTTACCCTCGTTGATGAGCATAAGGTCTTGCAGTCTCGCCTTTACCTTGAGTGCTCCGATGTTTATCATCAGATTGCCCTTCTCGTCTGGCAGGCTCAAAATAGTTCCATTTTGCCCGATGGTTAACAGCTTAACCCTATCTCCAATCTTCAAAGTATCAGCTGAAACTGGCTCGCTGTTCACCTGCTTTACGACTTTCTCTGAAACTAGATCCTCAGCCTCATTTATCTTGCGCCTACTCTTTTCTAAAGCTCCAGTGTTAAGGTTTGTATGAGCTCCTGACTTTTGCAGCTTTCTAAGGTCTTTTTGCACGTCCTTGACAGCGCTCTTTGTCTCCCTCAAAAGCTCCCTGGCCTCGCGCTTAGCTTCTGCGATTATGTCTGCACGCTTTTCGCTAATAGCCTTTTCCTTATCCTCGAGCTTTTTAAGTCTTTCCTCAATTTCAGCTCGCATGCTCTCTGCATCTAGTCTATCAGCAGCAGCCTTGCGTTTATCGTCTTCAATAGAACTTATGACATTCTCAAACTCCATATCGCCGTGTTTGATATGCTCAGTGGCTCTTTCGATTACGGACTCAGAAAGACCGAGCTTCTTTGATATCTCAAAGGCATTTGACTTTCCTGGCACGCCTATCAAGAGTCTATATGTTGGCGTCAGCGTCTCTACATCAAACTCCATCGCAGCATTCTCAACACCACTTGTTGCAAGAGCATACTTCTTCAGCTCGTTATAGTGAGTTGTTGCCATGGTCAAAGCTCCGCTATCATAGAAGCGCTCAAGTATTGCTATTGCAAGAGCCGCACCCTCTGTAGGATCTGTTCCTGCACCTAGCTCATCCACGAGAACAAGGCTGTCGTAGCTCGCCTTATCTATTATGCTAACTATGTTCTTCATGTGAGACGAGAAGGTCGAAAGACTCTGCTCTATGCTCTGTTCATCACCTATGTCAGCAAAGACCTCTCCAAAAATCGGAAGTGTGCTCGCATGCGATGCCGGAATATGAAGTCCGCTTTGTGCCATCATTACAAGAAGCCCCGCCGTCTTTAGACTCACAGTCTTACCACCAGTATTTGGTCCTGTAATTATCAGAGTTCTATAGTCTCCACCTATTCTGATGTCAACTGGAACCGCCTTCTTATATTCTATCAAAGGATGCCTTGCCGATATCAGTCTAAGCTCTCCATCTGCATCTATCTTGGGCTCGCTTGCATGCATCTTACATGAAAGCTTTCCCTTTGCCATGATGAAATCTAGCTTGGTTAGAAGCTCTAAATTACTTCTTATCTCCCTATAGTGCTCTGCAACTCTAGAGCTGAGCTCTGCTAGGATTCTTGCAATCTCTAGCTGCTCTTCAACCTCAAGCTCACGTAGCTTGTTGTTAAGTTCGACAACGCCCTGCGGCTCTATGAAAAGAGTTGCCCCACCCTTTGATTGGTCATGCACCATACCTGGAAAGAAGGAGCGATACTCCTGCTTAACCGGAATTACGTACCTTCCATCTCTCATGGTCACAATCGCATCCTGAAGATAGGTCTTGTTGCTAGATGAAGTGATGATTCTCGACAGCTTGTTCTTTATCGCCTGATTTTGCTGGTGGATGCTTCTTCTAATATCCTTGAGCTTTGGCGATGCGTTATCAGCCATCTCATCTTCGGTCAAAATGCACCTTGAAATCTCCTTTTCGAGTGCAGTAAACTCAACGATTAAGTCAACCATCTCGCCTATATACTTTAGCTCAGGGAGCGCATCATCGTGCATAAAAGCAACAACCTCAGAGCTTATCCCAAGCACGTTTTGTACCTCAAGGAGCTGTCTCATTGTTAGACTTCCGCCTTTTTTGGCTAGCAAAAGTGCTTCTCGAATATCATAAAGCCCCCCCGTAGGAAGCGGGCCTTTACGCACAATAAGGTCAACCGCTTCCGTGGTCGACCTTAATTCCTCTTTGATTATTTTTTCGCTAGTAAGAGGAGTCAGTTCATCCGCTAGCTTTGCGGACGCGGCAGATCCCATCTCACGCTTCAATTGCGCAATTATTTTTTTGTATTCTAATGTTTCTAGCGCCTTTTGATTCATTTCTTTGCCTTAAGTTTATCAAGCTCGTTCTTGAGCTTTATATTCTCCATCTGAAGATCAAAGAAGCTGTTCTCGTACTCGCTGCACTTGTCACGTAGCTCCTTCATTCTTGCTGCATCATCTTTGATTCTGCCCTGAAGCTCGCTCACATTTTCCTTATTGTTCTGTGAGCTCTTCTTTGACTGTTCCCACATCTGCATGTAGTATTTCATCTCTTCCTTGAGCTTTTCATTATCAGTTCTGAGTCTTTCTACCTCGTCCCTTGCAAGCATAAGCTCTTCCGTAATGTTTACGGCTGCAAGAAGTGCCACTGAGCCATTTGCATTGTCAAGACCAGCCTTGCCTATGATGTTCATCTGCTCATCAACATGCCCAGCAATTTTCTGGATGACTTCTTCACTGTAGTCTCCGGCAATCGTATAAACCTGATTATAAATTTTTACATCTACCTTGCTCATTTTGACCTCCTCGGGCAGAACTCAGGATTTCTAATTATCTCTGATGCTCGCACCCAGATTATTCTTTAGTGCTTCTACAACCTTTGCGTGTGCTTCTTCCGTCTCAACATCGGTAAGAGTTCTATCATCATGTCTATAGGTCAAGCTATATGCGACGCTCTTCTTACCAGCTCCTACCTGTATTCCTCTATAAATATCGAAGAGCTTAACGCTTCTCAGAATCTCAGTACCCGCTTCCTTGATCACCTTTTCTATCTCGGCAACCGGAGTGCTTTCGCTAACTACCATAGCGATATCTCTTGATGTTGATGGATACTTAGGTGGCTTAGAGTACTGAATTTCTCTACTTGAGAACTCAATTAGTCTATCTAGGAAGAACTCTCCGCAGTAAGCTTTATCGCCTATTCCGTAGTTTGATGCAACATCAGGATGAACCTCACCCATGATTCCAAGCTCAACTTCCTCGCCCTTATCTGTCACCTTGACAACTCTTGCACATCTGCCTGGGTGGTAAACTCCATACTCTGACTCTGCAATATAGCTGACATCCTTGATACCCATCATATCAAACATGCACTCTATCATTCCTTTTAGAGTGAAGAAGCTCTCGTCCTTACCGTAAATTCCAAGCGAAAGGTCAAAGCTCTCATCTGGAAGTCCCTCTGGCTGAATGTAGTTCTTGCTGAAAACCTTGCCTATCTCAAAGGCTCTAACGCCCTCTACACTTCTGCTATAGTTTCTTGCTAGAACCTCAAGCATGCCCGGTGTAAGTATGGTTCTCATAGCAGCTGTATCTTCTCCCATAGGATTGATGATATCTACTGTATCTCTCTCCCATGACTCTTCGTCTATTCTGCAAGCATCAAAGATCTTCTGATTGATAAATGAGAATGTCTGAATTTCATCAGCACCCATTGCACAAAGTAGATCTCTAAGCTTTCTTCTTGTCTCCCAGCTCAAGCTGTTCTCAGCCTTAACATCTAGCTTAGGAAGTGTATTTGGAAGGTTATCATAGCCGTACATTCTAGCGATTTCCTCTACAAAGTCAACTTCCTTAAGGATGTCTTGACGAACTGTTGGAGCTGTAACTATCATATCGTCTCCAGTTCCCTGAACCTTCATCTCTAGAGACTCTAGTATAGCTACCATCTCTTCTCTAGAAAGATTAGTTCCAAGAACCTTGTTGATTCTACTAACTCTAGCGCTCACCACCTGTGGATGCTCTGGACTCTTATAGATATCGACTGAACCCTCTAGCACCTTACCGTAGCCTAGCTCATCTATCAAAGCGCAAACTCTATCAGCTGCTTCCTCACAGAGGTTAGGGTCTATGCCCTTCTCGTATCTTCCTGAAGCCTCAGTTCTAAGTCCTAGCTTCTTAGATGTCTGCCTTACGGAAGAGCCAACAAAGTTAGCTGATTCAAGAACAACAGTCTCAGTGTCTGGCTTAATCTCTGAATCGAGTCCGCCCATGACACCTGCTACAGCTACTGGTCCATTTGCATCGTTTATCATCAGCATGGAATCATCTAAGCTTCTCTCAACTCCGTCAAGAGTTGTAAACTTTGATCCTTCCTCTGCGACATCTACAACGATCTTTCCACCTGCTAGACTTCGGATATCAAAGCATGTAGCGGCTGACCGTACTCCATCATTACGAAGTTTGTGATGTCGACAATGTTGTTGATAGGTCTCATTCCTGCCGCAATGAGCTTCTTCTGAAGCCACCAAGGTGACTGCTCTATCTTAACGTCTTTGATTACTCTTGCTGTGTAGCGCTTACAAAGATCGCTCTTAACCTCAACCTGTATGTAGTCTGATGACTTCTCTGTCAAAGTATTGCAATCTGTCTTAGGATATACAAGTTCTCCACCGAATGTCGCTGCAGCTTCCCTTGCCATACCTATCATTGAAAGACAGTCAGGTCTGTTAGGTGTTATCTCAAAATCTACAACTCCATCCTTAAGACCTAAAACCTCATCGATATTCTCTCCGAGCTTATCTTCATAGTTTCCTGAAAGGAGCCAGATTCCATCCTTTGATACAAGAGGTGCACACTTATCAGCTATTCCAAGCTCCTGTGGTCCGCACATCATACCATCAGACTTAACTCCTCTAAGCTCACCTGCGCTTATCTTTACGCCGCCCTCCTGCTTTGGCTGTCCGTGAAGAGGTCCTGGAACCACGCTTCCGTGGGCTGCCACTGGAACATAAGCCCCAACATAGAGATTGCTTGCACCTGTTACAATCTGAAGTTTTCCAAGCTTGCCTAAATCCATCTGGCAAACTACTAGCTTATCAGCATCTGGGTGCTTATCTATGCTCAAAACCTTAGCAATCTTGACATTTTCAATGCCCTCACCAAGGTATGAAATCGTTTCTATATTCGATCCGCTCATGATCATGCGGTCACAGAACTCCTTGTCTTGTGGCCACTTGTCGAGCTTAACATAATCCTTTATCCAATCTATTGAAACTAGCATCTGCGCCTCCTATTTGAACTGCTCAATGAATCTTGTATCGTTCTCATAGAGCAATCTTATATCGTCAATTCCATACTTCAGCATAGCGATTCTCTCTACGCCCATTCCGACAGCAAAGCCTGTGTACTTGTTTGTATCGATGCCGCCAGCCTCATGCACATGCGGATGTGTCATACCGCATCCGAGAATCTCAATCCAGCCGCTTCCCTTGCAGACATTGCAGCCTTTTCCGCCACACTTAAAGCAAGATACATCCATCTCAGCACTCGGCTCTGTAAATGGGAAGTGGTGAGGTCTGAACTTCGTCATGGTCTTAGGTCCAAAGAGCTTCTTTGCCATAAGGTCAAGAGTACCCTTTAGGTCAGCCATGGTGATATCCTCTCCGACAACCATCATCTCTATCTGGTGGAAGGTATGTGAATGCGTTGCATCTGGTGTGTCGCATCTATAACATCTTCCTGGAATAACAATCATGTATGGAGGTGTTAACTCCTTCTCAGCTCTAATCTCTGCTGAAGAGGTATGAGGTCTGATAACGATGTCCTTGCTGATATAGAAGGTGTCGCTCATATCCCTTGCTGGGTGAGTTGCTGGAGCGTTTAATCCATCAAAGGTATTAAATACCGTATCGATGTCTGGTCCCTCGTAAACTGAATAACCCATGCTGCGGAAGATATCAGTAATCTCCTCTATAACCTGAGTTACTGGGTGCTTAACACCGATTTCTCCTTTACGCCTGGTTCGGTCACGTCTATAGTCTCAGCCGCAAGTTTCTCCTGCTTCACTCTCTCTTTGATTGCATTTGCTCTCTCCTCAAGCGCAGCAGCAATCTTCTCTTTTACTTCGTTTGCAGCCTTACCGAGTTCCTTCTTCTCCTCTGGAGCAAGCTTGCCCATCGAACGCAGTACTTCTGTAATTTGACCCTTTTTGCCCAAAAATCGAATTCTGATCTCCTCAGCTTCTTTTTCTGTGTTTGCAGCGCTAAGCTGCTCACGCGCTTCTTCGAGCATTTTCTTTAGTCTTTCCTGCATAGTTTAAACCTCTTTCATAATTTATTACACTGATTACTCAGCTTGTTTTCTCTGTCTCATGCTCTCGTACATGATTATTCCTGCAGATACTGCTGCATTGAGAGAGTCTATCTCTCCGCACATTGGTATCTTCACAATTTTGTCTGCGGCATCAAAGATTTCCTCTGAAACTCCGCCTCCCTCGTTTCCGATAACGAGAGCTAAATCGCTATCTAGCTTCTCATCAAAGTAGTAGCTATCCGTATCAAAGCCAGTCGCTACAAGCGAGAGCTTATTTTCTCTCACGAGCCTTAAAAGTTCCTCATTGCTATCTAGCCTGATGATAGGAACCCTGAATAACGAGCCTGCAGCAGACCTTATGACCTTGGCGGAATATACATCGGCCGTTCCCTTCATGACTATTACCGCCATGAATCCTGCCCCATCGCAGGTACGAATTATGGTTCCGATATTGCCTGGATCTTGAAGCCTATCTAGACGATAATGTTGCTACTCCTATCACTTTGGATATTGCACGCATCACCTACATGTTCATTGGCAAAGCCAGACCTTTCCAAAGTGAACTTCTTATGAAACGACCTAGCGTCTCCCAGAGACTCAAAGCCCTGCATCTTAACTACTGCAATTATGTCTCTTCCGTTCTCTGTATCCTGAAGTTTATCAAAAAGAATTTCGTTTAAGAAGAAAATCTTAGCACCTGTCTTCTGTAAGGCCTCAGCTAACTCTTGCGAAATATATGAACCAATCTCATATCCCTTCTCATCGCTATAGCAGATTAGAAGTTCTTTAATCTTCGCGTTTGCTCCGAGAGCATCTCTCAAAATATTGCTACCCTCGATTAAATATTCCTGCTGCTTCTCCCTATATTTGTGCCTGAGAAGCTTCAGCCACGCCTTGAACCTTTGGTTATCCGGCGATTCTATATAGTTTGACATAATTATCCTTAAATCACGAAAAAGCCGGCAAGGCCGGCTTTATATAATTTTTTCTATTTCTTGAGAAAAGATGGAATTCCGAACAATGAATCCTCTTCTTCGTCTACAGATGGGCCTCTATCAAAGATATCTCCAAGAGTTACTTCTCTTCCTGTGAGTCCCTCTTCTGTCGTAACGCGCTTTTCGTCAAGACCTACGGTATTGCTTGCCGGTCTGAAGTCTACCTTATCCTGGCTCTTAGCAAAGCCTGTTGCAATTACCGTTATTGAAAGCTCATCTTCCATATCGTCGCAAACAGCAGCACCGAAGATGAAGATTGCATCCTCGTCTACCTTCTCCTGAACCATCGATGTCATCTCGTTAATCTCGAGCATTCCGAGGTTCTCTCTACCAGCGATGTATAGAAGAACGGCGCCAGCACCTGAGATTGTTGTCTCAAGCAGTGGGCTCTCGATAGCCTGAGTTACTGCCTCAACAGCTCTGTTCTCACCGTTACCACGGCCAACACCCATGTGAGCTATGCCTCTATCTGTCATAACTGACTTAACGTCAGCAAAGTCAGTATTGATTATTGCGAAGTCAGAGATGATATCTGTGATACCCTGAACACCCTGACGAAGTACATCGTCTGCCTTGCCGAAAGCCTCAATCATAGTTGTGCTCTTATCGCTTATGTCGAGAAGCTTGTCGTTAGGAACTACTACTAGTGAGTCTACGAACTCCTTTAGGTAGCTAGGCCCTGCTCAGCCTGCTTCATTCTCTTGCGACCCTCAAAGGTAAAAGGCTTAGTTACAACTGCAACTGTAAGAATTCCCATGTCCTTGGAAACCTTAGCGATAATAGGTGCAGCACCAGTTCCTGTTCCGCCACCCATACCAGCTGTGATGAATACCATATCGGCACCTTCTACAGCATTTGAAATAGCCTCTATAGTCTCCTGTGCAGACTCCTGACCCATTCTAGGATTTCCTCCTGCACCAAGACCTCTAGTAAGCTTCTCACCTATCTGGATCTTATTCTCAGCAGCACACTTATTAAGAGCCTGTCTATCTGTGTTTACTGCGATAAACTGAACTCCCTTTAGCCCTGCTTCTATCATACGATTAACAGCGTTACAGCCGCCGCCACCGACTCCGATTACTTTGATTACAGCGGAATTATCCTTTTCCGTTTCGAACTGCAGCATCTCAATGCCTCCTTACCTTGCAAATATACTCTAATTTTACCATATACGCCGCCCTTTTGCACTCTTTTTCTTTGATAGAAAAGTGAATTTATGTAAATATTTTCTTAAGCGTCAATTTCTGGCGTGAAGGACATATAATCACTGCCTCCAACCTTGATCGTTCCCCTATTTATCTTATCGTTGAAGAGGTTATTTACTACCTTCTGCAGCTCCCCTCTTTGAATGGTTTGCATGAGCTCCTTAGGAGTTCCTTTGACAGAAAGAGTGTCATAAATATACGCTCTTATGAGAACCTTTGATACATCAATTTTTTTGAAGAAAAGATCGCCCTTATTCATTGCCGAAAGCATCCTCAAAGTCATCTTCAGCGCATCTGATTCCTCAACCTCAACCTTCTCTCCAATATTCATCTTGCTTATTGTAAGACCTGTCAAAAGTGTTACCTGAGGATCTACGGTTGCCTTTCTCAAAACTGTTCCATCTTCATCGATTACAACAAAGCTTTCGCCGTACACTATGGCCGCCGTCTGCCGTCTCTCCTTAACGCTTATGATAAGCTTGTCCGGAAGGCTTCTCTTTACGTAAATATCCTCAAAATATGGATTCCCCTTCAGGTTCTTTTTGATGTCAGAAAGTCCCGCATCAAAGATTAGATTAACACCCTTTTTTGCCTTTGCCATGGAAATGACCTCGGCATCTGTGTAATAGCTATTTCCTTCGACCGAGAAGCTCTTTATGTTGAAGTAGTTTGATTTTAGAAATAAAAACACGCCAGTTCCTATACATAGGAGCACGACAAATCTCAGGAAGTAATGTTTCTTCCTGTGCTTTTTGCGCTGCCTTTCCACATGTTTGAGAGCGATTCTACGATATATCTCTTCGTCGAGTTCTTCTTCAGTAGTAATTTGCTTTTTATCGCCATTATCGCTCGCATTTTCACTAGGCTCAGGCTCAGTTTCAGCTTTTGCACTTTCAGAGACCTCTGTCTCCTCCTCTGCGTCATCTGAATTTTCTACTTGAGCTTCGGCATCTGCAGTGCCATCCTCTTTGTGCTCTTCCTCAAGCATTTCAAGTGCATCGTCACTTACATCTTCCCTCTTTTTTCCCTTGAATGCCTTGAGCTTACCCAATAAACCTTTTTTCATTAATTCTTTTCCATTATCTCATCAACTATTTTTTCACTTGCTCTCATTTGGCCAAGCTTCTTGCTGGCCGCTTCCATTTTTGAAATTCTATCCTTGTCTTTTGATAACTCCTCTATCAAATCACTTAGCTTTTCTACATCGACATCAGCCTGCTCAAATAGCAGTCCTCCTCCGCAATCTGCGACGACCTTGGCATTATAATACTGATGGTTATCTGCCGCCCATGGATAAGGAATTATAATCGAAGCCCTGCCACATGCTGTTATTTCAGCAAGAGATAGTGCACCTGCACGGCAAATCACAAGGTCTGAAGCCGATATGGCATCAGCCATACCATCTATATACGGAAAAAGTCTAATTTGTCCATCTATAAACGAAGTACCTGCTTCGCCGATTAGTTCTCCTTCTTCCCCAGTAGCCTTTGATAGTCTATCCTTTGTATCATCAAAGAACCTAGTTCCCGTTCCGAAGATCAAGGTTCTCTTATCGCCTTTTTTTATTCTACGCGCGTAGGCCTCCGCCACGCCGTTTATCTCATTTGATCCGAGGCTTCCTCCAAAGGAGAATACCACAAAATCCTCATCTGCTATGCCTAGTTTCTTTCTCGATTCAGTTCTATCGAGATTCGTAAACTCAGCCCTTACAGGGTTTCCTGTATATGAGGTTTTTATCTTTTGTTTGAATACTTTTTCTGCTCCCTCAAAGCCTAGGAAAACCTTTTTGCAGTATTTTGATGTAAATCTATTTCCTATGCCGGGATAGGCGTTTTGCTCGTGGATGTAGCAGTTTGCTCCACAAATTTTACCTGCAATTATGACAGGCACGCTGACAAATCCACCAGTTCCGATAACAGCATCTGGCTTAAATTTTCTTATCAGCTTTATGGACTTAAAAATGCCCGCAAGCGTAAAGCTACACGCTTTGACAAACTCGCGCATATCGCTAAAAATCCATTGCCTCTGTAAAACCATCTTGATGGAACCGCATGAAATTCATAGCCGTTCTTAGGCACAACTTCAGCTTCTATGCTGTCCTTACTACCTAAAAAAATGATTTCACTATCAGGCTTAACCTTCTTTATTTGCTCCGCGATTGCTATCGCCGGATATAGATGTCCCCCAGTACCTCCACCGGTCATCACAAATTTCATTAGATATCCTCTCTCTGCTGTCTCGAAATATTTAGCACTACGCCGATAAGGAACATGAAAATCCACAGTGCGTTACCACCGTAGCTTATGAACGGAAGTGCAACTCCTGTAGGTGGCATAGACGATGTTACAACTGCAACATTGAGAACTACCTGAGCACCTATCATTATCGCAACACCCGAAGCAAGAAGGGTTCCAAAGCTATCCTTTGCATTTAGGGCAATACAGAATATTCTCCAAACGACAACTACAAATACCATAAGAAGAGCCGCAACCCCAACAAAGCCAAGCTCCTCACCTATGATAGCGAGTATAAAGTCATTTTGTGGTTCCGGTAAGTATAGATTCTTCTGCACGCTGTTTCCGAGTCCTCTACCTCTAAGTCCTCCCGTAGCAAGCGCAAGTAAAGACTGAACGACCTGAAAGCCTCCTTCTAAGGAGTATTTAAACGGATTTAAAAAACTTACAACTCTATCGTGCTGATAGCCTGAGCTAAAGAAGCCTAAATATATGCTTCCCAGCGATAGTCCGCCAACTAGAAGTCCTATATAGCCCCAGTGCATTCCAGAGATAAAAGCTATCCCTGCCGAGATCAAAAATACCGTTATCGCAGTCGAAAGGTTTGGCTGAAGCACAATCATTCCGCACACAAATAGAGTGTAGGCAACTATAGGAGCAAGACCCATCATGCTCTTGCTCTTTCCTTGCTCGCCGAAAAATATGCAGAGCCAAGGATAATGATGGTTGGCTTTGCTAGTTCTCCAGGCATGATGGTTATTCCAAGTTTTACCCATCTTCGAGCATTATTGACAGTTACGCCAAGAGGCGTAAATATCATAAATAGCATCAAAACCTCAATGACGGCAATTAGAACGGCAAACCGCCTATACTTATGATAGTCTATTAGTGAAGTAAACATCATTATGCCAAATCCACTGACCGCAAAGAATCCTTGCTTCCAAAGAAAGGCATAAGGTGTTCCTGAAGTGTTTATTGCACTGTAGTAGCTGGCACTGAAAACCATAACCACGCCAAACACCGTCAATATGGTAATAAGGACGACAAGCACAGGGTCACAGTGTTTTAAATTATTCAGTTTTCCTAGCTTTAGCAATTTTTTCATTCCAATACCCTAATTTAGTTCATTTGAGTTTTTCAACGCAGCGCTTAAAGTGTTCACCGCGTCTTTCATAGCTTTCGTACATATCCCAGCTTGCGCATGCAGGTGAAAGCAAAACAGTATCACCACTTCTCGCAAGCGCATGAGCTCTTTCAACACATTCATCCAAATTGCTGAAGTTCTCGTATTCTGTAAATCCACATCTATCTGCAGACTCAGCTATTATATGAGCATCTCTTCCAAATAGAAGAAGTTTCTTTACTACTCCATCAAAGTTTGATGTAAACTCATCAAAGTCCTGTTGCTTTCCATCACCGCCAGCAATCAAAAGAACATTTTTCTTTATTGCTCTTAGTGCGGTTAGCGATGCATCTACATTTGTGCCCTTCGAGTCATTATAGTATTTAACGCCATCAATCTCTGCACAGAACTCTATTCTATGCTCAACACCGCCAAAATTTCTTATCGCTTCGGCTATGACTTCCTTATCTATTCCTGCAAAGTAGCATATGCCGACTGCCGCCAGAACATTTTCGACATTATGATCGCCTATTATCCTAATATCACTCTTATCACATATGTAAACCTTGCTATTTTTATCATTTACATATATCTTTTCATCATCTAAAATTACGCCATAGTTAAGTTTTTCTTTTCTGCTAAAAGGCACGACTGTGCACTTAGCACTCTTTGCCAAATCAAAGCAAAGCTTGTCATCATAATTTATGATTAAATACTGACTTTCATCCTGATTTGCAAAGATTTTAGCCTTAGCTTCGCCATAGGCCTGCATGGTATGATGCCTGTTTAAGTGGTCAGGTGTGAGATTTAATATTGCGGAAACTAGTGGTCTAAATTCTTTAGTTGTCTCTAGCTGAAAACTGCTTACTTCCGTTACAAGCCAGTCCTCTTTTGACGCTTCTAAGGCAGCACCGATTACAGCCTTACCAATGTTTCCGACAACCGAAGTCCTTCTCTTTGATTTCTCAAAGATTTCTCCAACTAAACTTGTGGTCGTCGTCTTACCATTAGTTCCAGTTATGGCAACGAAGGTCCCGTCACAAAGTCTATACGCAAGCTCTAGCTCTCCAATTACTTCAGCTCCAGTTTTCTCAGCCCTCTGAATAAATTCTAGTTCAGGGCTTACTCCAGGGCTCATAATCACGTAGTCAAACTTTGTTTCATCTGGATCCTGCCCCAAAAAGGCATGTTTACATGTCCTATCTATCAGCGCTACAAGAGCCTCATCCATGTCATCTCTAGTCTTGCTATCCTGAGCATAGAGCTCACAGCCCTTTCCTTCTAGCATTTCGAGAGTCGCTTTTCCGGTTCTTCCAAGACCTACAACCAATATTTTCTTGTTCTGTATCTTATCCAAAAATTTCATTTTACACCTAAATCATATATATTAGGTAAGCCAGCAAGCAGCAAAGCGCGCTGACGAGCCAAATATTAGAACTACAACTCTCTCGTGCAATCCGCACATTTCAAAGTGATGGTGAATTGGAGCCATCTTGAAGACTCTCTTTCCTGTTGATTTAAAGGAAACAACCTGAATGATTACAGATAGCGATTCCATCACATATATGAAGCCGGAGGCTATGAGCAGAAATTCCATCTTAAGCATAATAGCAGCTGCTGCAAGCGCTCCGCCCAAAGCCATAGAACCTGTATCACCCATGAAGAGTTTAGCTGGATTTTTATTAAAAATCAGGAATCCAAGACATACACCACTTAGCGCAGTGCAGAACACGAAAGGTGAGTTTTGACCCATCTGCATTGCTATGATAGCAAAGAAGGTGGATACAATAGCTGTTACTCCACTGCAAAGACCATCTAGTCCATCCGTTAAGTTTACGCTGTTTGCCATAGCTACAACAACTAAAATTACAAATGGAATATAGAAAACTCCAAATTCTATGTACTGGTCGTAGAAAGGAATGAACACCTTAGTTCCATAATCTGAGAACATGGAAATGTATATGCCTAAGACCGCTGCAAATCCAACCTGAAGAACTATCTTCTGCCAAGCCCTAAGACCTAGGTTGTGCTTTTTTGCAACCTTGATGAAATCATCAAAGAAGCCGATAGCTCCAAAGAGTAGCATTACGCAGATCATCATTAGGTTTTCTGCACCGAAGCCTCCAAAGATCAAAACCACCACAAGCTGCGCAAGAATCATGGCGATTCCGCCCATCGTTGGCGTTCCTGACTTCTTTTGATGCGACTCAGGTCCTTCCTCACGTATATACTGCTTAAATTGTTTTTTCTTAAGTAACGGTATTTCTACTGCCGTAAGAACCGCAGACATCGCAAGTCCTACTAGCAGAACCAGAAAAAATCGTTCCATAATATCAAGTTCCCTTCTTATAAATGCATCGGCATTTACTTATTTATGCTGTCAATCAGCTTCTCAAGCTCATAACTTCTCGATGCCTTCAAAAGCACAAGATCGCCCGCCTTAAGATAATCGTTAATAACATCTGCAAGAGCGTCTCTGCTATCAAAGTGAAGCATTTTATTCTTATCCATTCCCTCAGAAGCTGCTTCTTCTGCAATAAGTGAAGCATCGCTTCCTACGGTAATCATCAAATCTAAATCAAGCTTTGCCGCCTCTCTTCCCACTCTGCGATGAGATTCCTCGCGCACAGCCCCAAGCTCATTCATGCCTGCAAGCACTGCAAGCTTTCTTTTTCCTTCACTCTTAACTAAGGTTTTGAGCGCTGAAATCATCGACTCCGGTGCCGCATTATATGCATCGTCTATTATGTTAACCTCGCCAGCCTCAACAAATCTCAAACGACTTCCCGTCATCTCTATGTCCTGAAGTCCATCAATTATATCATCAAAATTCATACCTATGGATTTGCAAGCTGCTGCTGCAAGCGCTGCATTTAGAGCGTTATGTTCTCCCATAATACCAAGCTTTACATGATGCTTTGTACCTTCGCATACTAAATCAAAAGCGATTCCATCATAACCGAGTTTTCCACAGCCGAAACGCGAACATAAGCATTTTCGGCCTTGCCTGCTCTAATAATCCTATATGGAACTTTATCCTCATCAATAGTCTCAAGCATGTCATCATCTGCATTTACAACGAGAATTTTTGATTCGTCAAAGCCCTCGACAATTTCCATCTTTGCTTTGAAAATATTCTCGCGTGTTCCAAGTTTTTCAAGATGCGAGTATCCGATGTTAGTTATAACTGCGACATCTGGCTTTGCAATCTCTGTGAGCCTGCTTATCTGACCTAAAGCATCCATTCCCATCTCTACAACAACTGCATCCATACTGCCGTCAAAGCTCAAAAGCGTAATCGGAAGGCCCGTCTCGCTGTTTAGATTAGCCTTGCTAGTTCCGGCATTAAAGCCTTTTTTTAGAATGGCATAAATCATGTCTCTGGTCGTTGTTTTTCCAACGCTTCCAGTTACTGCAAGCTTCTTCATATCAAAACGAGCTATATACCACTCAGATAACTCCTGAAGCGCGTACATCGCATCATCAGTAAGGATTAAAGCGCAATCCTCTGGTACTGTCTCAGCTGTTTCTTCTTTTGATATTAGCATTATTCTGCAACCATTATCGTAGGCAGATTTCATGAACTTATGTCCATCATTGAATTCGCCCACCATGGCACAAAATAGGTCTCCGCTCTTTGCATTCCTTGAATCTATGCAGATATCAGTCGCTGCTTCATCTCCGCTTCCACGAATCAGCTTTCCTTTAACTGCATCTGCAATTTGTCTAGCTCTTAACTCTTCCATTGATTTTTCCTAGCTTCTGTACAAATAAATGATTTCTTTTTTATCTATCTTTTTCCCACCCTTAGGGTATTGGTCCACAATTGTGAAGTCTAGATCCTTATCTTTCTTCTCATCGTCTGTAAGTGCAGGTCTAACTTCATACTTTAGTCCATACTCATCTAGTATAGCTTTTGCATCCTTATATGAAGCATTTGTAAGATCAGGCACATAGGCTGTCTTCTGCTTCTCAGAGTCCTCCTTAAGATCGTCTGCTGCATTGACATTAAGATAAGGTAGCGCCTTTGTCAAAAAGTCCTTTGCGATAGGAATAGCTGTTATATCTGCATAATACTGATTTGGTGAGTTACAAACAATTAGTACTACAATCTTAGGATTGTCTATAGGTGCCATACATATAAAGGAAGTATCTGTCTTTGACTGTGAGTATGACCCATTAACAGCCTTTGATGAGGTACCAGTCTTACCACCTATTCTATAGCCTGGCATCTTTGCAGTTTTACCACCATACTTGTCAACCTGCTGCTCCATTATATTTAACATTTCCTCGCAGGTCTTTGAAGACAGAACCTTTCTCACCTTTGTTGGCTTAAATTCTACAACTGTCTTTCCGTCTTTATCAGTGAGCTTTCTAACAAAGTGAGGCTTCATCATAACACCATCGTTTCCTATTGAAGAAACCGCAGTTATGAGCTGCATTGGCGTTATAGCTATACCCTGTCCAAATCCCATAGACGCTAGCTCAAGCGGACCAACCTTTTCTAAATCTGTAACTATAGGATTGCTCTCTCCAGGATAGTCAATTCCCGTCTTTTCTGTTATTCCAAATAGCTCAAGATGCTTGTAGAATGTATCCTTGCCCATGTTCAGCGCAAGCTGCATGTGCACCCGGGTTACAAGACTGTCCTACAGCCTGAGTCAATGTCTCTGCGCCGTGAGGCTTTCTATCAGCGTCAAAGATTTTGAGCCCTGAAACCTCATAAAATCCCTTACAATAGAACGGTGTATCTGGTGTAACAAGACCCTCTTCTAGTGAAGAAGACGATGTCAAAAGCTTAAATGTTGATCCCGGCTCATACACATCGCTGACAAGTGCATTTCCCCACATTCTATTTAGATATTCCGATTTCTTGGAGTTACTAAGCTTGTTGTAAACTTTTAGCGCATCCTCGCCAACTGGCTTTGTTGGATCGTTTGGATCAAAGGTAGGATTCGTAGCCATAGCTAGAATTTCTCCAGTCTTAGGGTCCATCACGATACCGCTAACACGTTCAGCTCCAGTCTTTTTCATTCCCGTTGCAACAGCATTTTCTAGATAGTGCTGCAGCACTTCATCTATAGTGAGCTCTACATTAAGGCCATCCTTAGCCTCATAGTACTTGCTGCTTCCATTTGATAGCTGGTTTCCGTTTACATCGGCTTCGATTACCGCACGTCCAGTCGTTCCGCTAAGATACTCGTTATACTGGTATTCTATTCCGCTTCTTCCTTCGCCCTCGTCATTTACACTGCCCAGAAGATTTGCCGCGAAGCTCTTCATAGGATAAAAACGCTTTGTATCCTCTGTAATTTCAATTCCCGAGATATCTAGATCTGAAAGTTTATCTGCAGTATCCTTCTCAAGATATTTAGCCGCCTTTATTAAAACCTGATCAGACTTGAGCAAGTTCAAACTTCTTCGCTTTCCATTCCTAGCACTACTGAAATTCTATTTGCTACTTCTGTGAGCTTATCACCAGGATAATTTTCTCTAATCTGCGAAGGTCTAAACCAAAGCGTATAGCAAGTTGCACTCGACGCGAGTTCCTCTCCGTTTCTGTCGTAGATAGAACCACGCTTTGCCTGGATTGGAATATCTCTCTTCTGCTGATCCTTTGCCATATCGCTGTATTCGCTTCCTCTTACAACTTGTATCCAAGCCATTCTAAATAGAAGCAGAATCAAAAGAAGTGCCATGGTTCCGAATACGAATATTATCCTTTTTTTGCTCTTTAAATTAGTTTTGGTTCTCTCTGCCATTTAGCAATCCCTTTACCTTTATTATGAAAAAACCGACAAACTGCGATATTCAGTTGTCGGCTGTTTTATGCAAGCTGATAACGCCTTTATTTATATGCGTTTTCCTTTATTATACTCGCTAGATTTCCCTTTGGAGCAGCGGTCTTTGATAGATATATGCACTCGTTCTCGTTTGCGTACACCATGCCGAGTTTGCTTGTTGCCACAGTCTCTATGTGTTCTAGGCTGTTGGCAGCTTTAATCTTTACATCTAATGTATCTATCTCGTCCTGCAAAATCCTGTTGTTTTGGTCGAGCTGGTTATTAGTCATCTTAAGCTCTGCGCTATAAGCGGACAAAACAACCAAAAATATGCAAATCATTCCCACCAAAACTATACTAAACACAGTTTTATTTCTTATAAGATTGATCTTTTGTCTCTGACTCTTAACCATTTCCCATCCTCAATAACTTCTTTATCTCTTCCCAAGTTTTTCACAAACTCTCAGTTTTGCACTCCTTGCCCTCGGATTTTCGTCCTCCTGCGATTCACTTGGCACTATAGGTTTCTTATTTATCTTCTTTATCTCAGGCTTCTTTCCGCATACGCAGATTGGAATCTCTGGTGGGCATACGCAAGGATTTTCCCTTTCGCTATACGCATCCTTTACAATTCTATCCTCTAGCGAGTGGAATGATATTATCGCAAGCCTCCCCTTAGGTGCTAATACATCTATGAAGTCATCTACCGCTCTCTTTACTCCTCCGAGCTCATCGTTAACTTCTATCCTTATCGCCTGAAATGTTCTCTTTGCCGGGTGCGGTCCATTTCTTCTTGCTGACGCTGGAACCGCTGCCTTTATTATTTCTACTAGTTCAAAAGTTGTTTCTATCGGTTTTTCGCGTCTTGCTTTGACTATGAAGTCTGCAATCCTACTCGCCCAACGTTCCTCACCGTAGCTTTTGATTATTCTATATAACTCATCCTTGGAATACTCATTAACTATATCGTAAGCTGTCATACCCTCGCTTCTATCCATTCTCATGTCTAGAGCAGCGTCGTTCATATATGAAAACCCACGCTCTGGATTATCTAGCTGATACGATGAAACTCCTAAGTCTAGAAGTGCTCCATCAATTTCCTCTATATTCAGTTCCCTTAGGATATTCTTAATATCCGAATAGTTTCCGTGAACAAAAGCCTTCTTACAATCAAATCCCTCAAGTCTTTTCGAAGAAACTCTGAGAGCTTCTTCGTCTCTATCGATTCCCAATCAGCATTCCATTTGGCGATAGTCTCTTGCAAATTTCGCTTGAGTGCCCCGCTCCTCCGAGCGTGCCGTCAACATAGATGCCATCCGGATTGATATTAAGACCGTCTATGCATTCTTCTAGAAGCACTGGTACATGTGAAAATTCCATATGCCCTCCTAGAAATTATATGCTGCCAAAGTCTGGTTGAACTCCTCTGTGTCCATACGATTTTCGTTATCTGGAGCATTCCACTGTTCCTTAGCCCAAACCTCTATTTTTCTCATCGCACCTATCGTAACTAGTTCTTTATCGATATGTGCATACTCCTTGAGTTCAGCTGGAATAATTATTCTGCCCTGTTTATCAAAGCCACATGAAACAGCATTACCACAGATATGCCTTACAAAAGCTCTGACCTTAGGGTCTGATTCTGGAAGCTTGTCTATCTTCTCAAGCAAATTCTCCCAGTCACTAATGTCATAAATGTATAGGCATCTATCGATTCCCTTAGTAAGAATGCACTCCTTACCAAGCCTATCTCTATACTTAGAAGGCACGATCATGCGATTCTTAACATCTATGGAATTATTGTATGTTCCGATAAACAAATCCTGCCTCCTTTCGCCACTTTACCTATTATCAAATATTAACACTGTAATTATATACCACTTTCCCCCACCTATCAAGGCTAGTCCCCCACTTAATGGGTATAAAAATAGGCTATTTTTGCTTTTTTCTACATTGAAATAAAAAAAAATCAAGCTTCCACTATATTTTGTGGTCGCTTGATTAATCGTTATCAATATGTTGTTTTAAAATCAGCTTTTCTTTGGCTGTTTTTTTGAGCTTTTTGATACTGAATTCACGCGAAAGAGCCTCTCCTTTTTCCACATATTCTTCAAAGTAAACAAGCTCAACCGGAAGCCTCGTTTTGGTATACTTTGCTCCCTTGCCAGCATTATGTGTTTTTACCCTCTTTTCGAGGTCATTCGTCCAGCCTGTATAAAGACTCCCATCCGCACAGCGAAGTATGTAGACGTAGTTCATAATTCTCCACCCTACCAAATACATTCCTCTAAAGTCAATCGAGTAGGTCCTATCCGTCAAGCCTTGTACTGCTCTTCTCAGCTTCGGCAAGATCAAGCTTGACTCTGTCTATATCATCGAGCAGATTCTTTAGGCTATCTGCATCCACGTGATTGTTCAAAAAGAGCTTCTCCAATTGTCTACTTGCCTTTGTTATCTCATTTACAAAAGCGAGGTAATCCTCGAATTTATGGCTACTTTGAGCCCTCTTAAATTTTTCAAGATCATTTCTTATATAGTCTATTACATCCTGTTCTCCAAAGAATCTTCCTAGAAGAAGTGGATATGGAGAAACACGAGATAGGTAGATGCTACCATCTTCGCGAGCCTCATACATATAGCTCATCTTATAGTCTTCTATCTCAAATTTCGCCACCGTGATATACGCATGCACAGTCTTAACGCTTGTCGCACCTAGCTGCTTGAGCATCATGTTTATTATGTCGTTAGTTGTCCAATCCATATTAGCCTCCTGTTATATATACGCCTTAATAAGAAGTACTATAGTTGATACAAGTATTGAAAGTAACATAAATGGAAATCCTACCTTCAGATAGCTTGCAAATGTTATAGGGTAACCATGCTTGTTACTGATATCTGATAGCACTACATTAGCCGAAGCGCCGATCAAAGTTCCATTTCCACCTAGGCAAGCACCTAATGATAGCGCCCACCAAAGAAGCTCTACATCCATACCCTGATTTTTCATTGAGATAATCAAAGGTATCATCGCAGCCACAAAAGGTATGTTGTTTAGTACCGATGAAACAAGCGCTGAAGCCCAAAGGATTACCAGTATTGTAATTATCTCATGTCCTTCTGTAAAGCTGATTATTCCCTTTGATATAGCTGATATAACGCCCGTCTTTTCCATTCCACCTACGATAACAAAAAGCGCTATGAAAAAGAGTATCGTCGACCACTCCACATCTTCTATTACATGCTCAGCTTTCTTTCCGCTAAGTAGCATTATAATTGTAGCTGCTGAAAGCGCAATTACAGCTGGCTGAACACCTAGCTTATCATGAGCGAGAAATCCTATTATTATGAGTCCAATAAGAACTATACCTATCTTCATAAGTCTAGCATCTGTTATAGACTTATTCTCATCTAGTGCCATTACCTTTGCTCTTGCTTCTTCAGTTGCCACCGTAGATTTCTTGTAAAGAAACTTCATCATGATGATCTGAACTGCGATTACTAACACAACAGCAAGTCCCGTGTTCATCATAAAGTCCATAAAGGATAGTCCTGCAGCACTTCCAATCATTATATTTGGTGGGTCACCTATCAAAGTAGCTGTACCTCCAACATTTGATGAGAAGATAAGCATTAAAGGTATGGTACTGGATTCACCTCTAGCATTCTTGCAATAGCAATCGTCATAGGTCCAACTAGAAGAACCGTCGTAACATTGTCTAGGCAAGAAGATAAAACTGCTGTAATAATCACAAAGATTATCATGATTTTCCAAGGGTCAGCATTTACCTTCTTAGCCGCTTTGATAGCTATGTATTCAAACATTCCAGACTGCTTTAGCACTGCTATGAATAGCATCATGCCAACAAGCACGCCTATCGTGTCAAAATCAACATACTTAATTGCTTCATCAAAGCTAAGCACCTTGGTGAGCAAAATCACTGCCGCACCGATAAGCGCTGAAAGTGTGCTATCTATCTTTCCCGTCGTTATCAAAACCATAACGCCAAGAAAGACAAGTATTGATATTATTTCCATTATTTTGCCTCCTAACAAAGCAATTATATACCTTTTTTATCAAAATGCAATAAATCAAACTAGCCCTAGATGTACGCTTTTATAATGAGTACGATCATCGAAACAAATACAGATGCAATCATGAAAGGAAATCCAACCTTGAAGTAGCTTTTAAATGTGATTGGATGTCCGTGTTTGTTACTGATATCAGATAGAACAACGTTTGCTGATGCACCTACAAGAGTTCCGTTACCGCCTAGGCAAGCACCTAGTGACAGAGCCCACCAGAGAAGCTCAACGTCCATGCCCTGAGCCTTCATCGCAAGAATCAAAGGTATCATGGTCGCAACAAAAGGTATGTTATCAAGTATCGACGAAATGATTGCTGACGCCCAAAGGATTACGAGAATTGTAAGAAGCGCATGCCCCCCTCTGTGAAATCAATCAAAGCCTCTGACATCGCTGTTATGATACCCGTCTTTTGCATTCCTCCAACGATTATAAATAGCGATATGAAGAACAAAATCGTAGGCCACTCAACATCTTCTATCAAAGACTCTACTTTCTTTCCCTTCACAATCAGCATGAAGGCCGCTGCTGAAAGTGCAATTACCGCAGACTGTATTCCAAGCTTATCATGTAGCAAAAAACCTACGATTATGTATATGATTACGCCTATTCCTATCTTCATTAACCTTAGGTCGGTTATCGCCTTTTTCTCATCGAGAGCCATAACCTTAGCCTTAGCCTCTTCGGTAGCTGTAATCGTCTTCTTATACATGAACTTCATCATAATAATCTGTACGATTAGAACTAGAATAACTGCACCACCTGTGTTCTTGACGAAGTCAAGGAAGGTAAGTCCCGTTGCACTTCCGATCATTATGTTAGGTGGGTCACCAATCAAAGTAGCCGTACCTCCGACATTGGATGCAAGAATTTGCATTAGAAGGTAAGGCACTGGATTTACCTCAAGGAGATTGGATATAGCAATCGTCATTGGTCCAACGAGTAGAACCGTAGTAACATTATCAAGGCATGACGATAGCACTGCTGTAATTATGACAAATATAACCATCATCTTCCACGGATCAGCATTTACAAGCTTCGCCGACTTGATAGCGACGTACTCAAACATTCCCGATTCCTTGATAACTGCAACAAACAGCATCATTCCAACCAGTACGCCTATGGTATTAAAAATCTACATACTCAAGAGCTTCATCAAAGCTAAAAAAACCTTGGCAAGCATGAGCACTGCCGCACCAACAAGGGCAGCTGCAGTTCGGTGCACTCTTTCGGTTGTTATTAAAACCATTACACCCAAAAAAACTAAAACAGTTAAAAGTCCCATATATTTCTCTCCTAATAAAGCATTAGTATATACCTAATACGCTAAAATTCAACCCCTTATATATGTTTATTTTTCAATGCATACACGCATTTAATTTTTTAATCCCATTGTTGCAAATTGCACCAAAATACAAACGAGCTTCACACAGGAAAAAACCCAGACCGAAGTCTGGGTTTGATGTCAATTATATCGTTATAGATTTGCAAATGAAATTACTACCTCTATATTTGTCTTGCCATTTACTGTAGTTTTTAAATATGTAGCTTTCTGTTGCTCCACCTGTCACATCTACCGGCTCTTTTGCCTTTGCCCTTTTGATCTCTATTTCTGATCCAAGCGGTGCCTCTGCCCTATGTCTAATCAAGAAGGACGTCATTTTCTTCTTGTCAACATCTGGCACATGGTTCCATACCATATCAAGATAATAGGTATTGTTCATATGCATATTTCTATCGACCTCACTGAACATAACTTGGTGCTTTCCACATAGCTCATAATCAATGTCCTTAGGCAGTGTAAATCTCAAAGGAATATTCATTTCTAATGGCTCGTCAAACTCGTAGTCTGAAAGGTCAATTTCATCCGTTCTGATTAGTTTGCCTGTATGAATATTAACTACAGCCCACTCGCTATAACCCTTAGCAACAATCTCCTCTCCACGCTTAACTAAAAAACATCTGACAAAGGTTGCCGCCTTTCCTGTTGCCGCCCAGGTATGTACATCTATTTCATCATAGCTGTGAATCTGATCTACTACCTCGTATAGAATTCTCGTTGCGATAAAGCTCTGACCATTATCAAAAAGCTCCTCATATGTAGGTCTTCTATCTCTCATGTTATGATTTCCAGTTTCCTGCATAAGTCTCGCAAAAGCTTGAAGGCTTTATATTATTGTTTATATCCACATCGTGTGATGATATGGAATAGTGCTCTATATAAGTGCTCATTTTAGCTCCTTTATCATCTCTAAATTTTAGTATCGGCTTCTAGAAGGTCGCCACCTCCTGTTCAGGCGGAAGACTCGCTACCACCTTGCTGCAGTAGAGGATAGGTCCCTCTTCACCATAAATATCTGTATACTCCAGTCTCACCTCAGCTACGATTTCTGCCCAGCTTCCGTTTTTGATCTTTGATGCATTCTTCCAAACGCATAAAAGTCCTGCAAACTGAATATCATCTGCACAGCATGTCATAACATGTCTTCCAAAGACTAGATTATCTTTTGGCAGTCCTCCACCGGTAGCAAATCTCCCGAGAACTCTAACTTTTTTCTTGTCGTATTTCTCAGGATTATCGTTTACATCACGGTACCACTCAGCAAAACAATCTTCCTCAATTTCGATAATTTCTGCGTTCATATCAAAAGGCAGTTCATCGACTATAGTGTCTGGTTCTACATCGTCTGGACCGTACTCGTAAACTATTTGACTTTTTCGGTTTGCAACCCTTACAATCTTGTGGAATTCTAGCTTATCAAAGCCATGCACGCACCTGTTGAATACAACTAGGTCAGCTGTCTTTAGTTTATCAAAAACAAGCTGCCTCATATTCTCATTGTGGTTTATAAAAACACTCGCATCTGCAAATGTAACTTCCTGAGATATGATCCATTCTGGCGGCATATTGCGGAACAAGTCCTGCATCATCCACATGCCATTATATTCAACTACAACTCTCTCAACACGATGCTTTTTCTGTAGCTCCGAAAGATGCTCTGGGTTTAGCTCATCCAAACTTTCTATATATTCGCAGAAGATATTATCCTTTGTAAAGAACTTGCTTTCATCAAGTTCCACCTCTCCCTGCTCACACATTAAAAGCAGAGTTCTCTCACCTGCATTGAAATCGCTGCCCTCGAGAATATCTTGAATGAATGTCGTTTTACCACTCTCTAAAAACCCTGTGAATAAATATACTGGAATTTCCATTTTGTCCTCTTTTACTTTTATCCTATAAAGCTAGTGCTTCCCTGATATTAGCTTCCTCGATATCAACACCGATTACGCATATCATTCCTGTAGTTGCGGCGCTTCCTGTTCTAACATCAGGCTCTCCTGGAACATAGTCAAAGTGAATCCATCCACCTTCTGCATTTTCAACAACACCCTTAGCTCTTAGTATTGTTCCAAACTCGGTGAAGTTTCCGAGCTTACCTAGGAAGTCATTAATCTCAGCCTCGCTAAACTTATGACTTGTCTCCATTCCTATGCTCTGGAATACTTCGTCTGCATGGTGATGTCCGTGCTCGTGGTGATGTCCACATCCACAGCTTTCACCATGCTCGTGGTCGTGATGATGATGTTCGTGCTCTTCATGCTCATGATGGTTATGATGCTCGTGCTCTTCATGGCCGTGATCATGTCCACAGCAGCAGCCTTCTCCGTGTTCGTGGTCGTGATGGTGCTCATGCTCTTCATGCTCATGCTCCTCGTGCTCATGATGATTATGTTCATGCTCCTCATGCTCATGATGGTGATGGTGCTCGTGCTCTTCATGCTCATGATGGTGATGATGCTCATGCATTTCCGCTTTTAGATGCTCAAGTTCCGCATCAATTCCAGCTCTCTTTTCCATGGTCTGAAGTATTAGCTTGCCATCTAGCTCATTCCAATCTGTTGTAACAATTTCCGCAGTTTCGTTATGCTCACGTAGAAGTGCAACGCAGGCATCTAGCTTGTCCTGGGCAAGACCAGCTGTATGGCTCAAAATAATAGCACTTGCGTTCTCAATCTGATTATTGAAGAATTCACCAAAGTTCTTCATATACATCTTGCACTTCTTAGCATCAACAACTGTTGTAAATCCGTTAAGTACAAGCTCGTCATTATGTAGATTTTCTACTGCCATGATAACATCGCTAAGCTTACCAACACCAGATGGCTCAATCAAGATTCTGTCAGGGTTATATTTCTGGACCACCTCAGCAAGAGCCTTGCCAAAATCTCCAACAAGACTACAGCAAATGCATCCTGAGTTCATCTCGTTAACCTGAATTCCGGAATCCTTTAGGAACTCACCGTCTACTCCTATATCACCAAACTCGTTCTCAATAAGCACAAGCTTTTCGTCCTTATATGCTTCGGAAATTAGCTTTTTAATCAAAGTTGTCTTTCCTGCTCCTAAAAATCCTGAAAATATGTCTACCTTTGTCATATTACGCTCCCTTCAATATATTCAGCTATATTTAATTTAAATTCTACATATCTATATATACCACTTTGATGTGTAAACAAAATGAAAATCATAGATATTCTTTGAAATATTATTGTACTTCACTATTCATCTTCTTCTACGATGAAGCTTCTAAAGATTGCCTTTTCATCCTCGCTTAATTTCATTGTTACGCAAAGAGTTTCAATTACTTCAGCTGGTGGCACATGACCTTCCGTAGTACAGAGCATGGTAAAATCATTGTGCGGCATGCCGAGGTTTTTGAAAACGATTTCTCCGCAGCTCACCTTTCTATCGTAGATTCTAAAAAAATTCTCTCGCAAAATTCTTATTTGACATTTTTCTCCTTTTATATCACTATAGAAGTTACGTATATTTTGATTGGAGGACTATATGAAGGATAGATTCAAACAAGGCATGGTCATGACAATTTTTGCAGGAATAGCATGGGGCTTTTCGGGCAACTGTGCCGAAATTCTGTTTAAGAACTTCGGGATAACTCCTGTTTATCTGTCTTCAATGCGCATGGTTTTTTCTGGTCTAATCCTCACTATTGCAGCCCTACTAACAAATAGAGAAAACCTGATTTCTATGCTTAAAGATAAGCGTTCTGTACTTCAGCTAGTTCTATTTGCGTTGTTTGGCATTTTGTTCAATCAAGTTTCTTATCTTGAGGCAATCAATAATTTAAACTCAGGAACCGCAACCATACTCCAGTATATAGGGCCTGTCTTCTGCATGATTACCGAATGCATTCTTATCAAAAGACTCCCAACAAAGAAGGAAGTCAGCGCCATCATGCTTGCCATGATAGGCACATTTATACTTGCAACTCACGGCGATATTCACCGCATCTACATAACACCGCTTGGTCTAATGTGGGGACTATTTTCTGCATTTGCTATCGTATTCTACACCTTCCTACCTATAAAACTGATAGAGAAGTACGGTGCAATTCCGGTAACTGGATGCGCTATGCTCATCGGAGGGGCTGTAACAAGCACATATAGCAAAGCATTCTTGCAGCCATTTAATACAGATCCTAAGTTCGTTGCGCTTCTTGTTCTAATTATACTACTTGGAACTATAGTATCATATACTCTATATCTAATGGGAATAAACAGATGCGGTCCTGTCGTAGCCAGCATGCTAGCTAGCATAGAGCCAGTATCAGCCACAGTGTTTATGGTAATTTTACTAAATGTTCCATTCACTGGAATAGAAGCACTAGGATTTGCATGTATATTTGTAACAGTCTTCATCCTCGCAAGGAGTAAGACATCAAATAGCAATAAATAGGCTAGACTTCATAATCGAATAAAATCTCATCTCTAGCTAGCTCATCGAGTTTGCTCAGTGTAGAAAATACTATTGAAGAACCATATCCGTAGGTTGATAGCCTGCGGATTATTCTATTTTTGAGCTTTTCTGGTAGCCTGCCTTCTATATCCATTCCGCTTTGCCTTACAACTTTTAGAGCTACAGCAAGCGCTCTATTTGCCTCGCTATTTACATCTTCAGCTTCAGCATTCTCAGCCTTCTCATCAAAAGCAACCGATATATCATCAGTGCTGAGCTCTCGCTTTCGTAGTTCCCTCTTGATTCTAAGCTCTCCCCAACCCTTTCTCTCTCCATGAGCGATAAAGTCCCTGCAGTACTGAAGATCATCTAGATATCCGTATTCTATAAAACTTTCAATTACCGGTTCTATTTCCTCAATAGAAAATTCCTTGCCCTTAAGATATTTCTCAAAACTGAAGCGCTACATCTTGAGCGAAGCACCCTTGCTGCTGCAAGTTCACTTATTGACTTCATAGAAGCACCACCTTGGCATCTTCATTAGTCTCAAGACAATATGTGCACTTTATTTCAGGAAGAATATCTATTCTCTTTATATAGACCTTCTTTCCTTCATATACAAGGCTCTGTTTTAGTTCGTGGTTTTCACCAACCACAGATTCCTTTGATGCAAAAAGTCCCTTTCCCGTATATTTTCCAAAAGCCTCCTTGGCTGTCCAAATATCAAAAAAGCCTTCTTCTCCCCAGAGCTTCACATACTCAAATTCTTCCTTGCTAAAATGTCTCTCCGCTATGGATTCGTGCTTGCAGGATTTCACCTCCTGTATATCGATTCCGCACGGCTTTCTATCAAATAGACACATCCACATAGGGCCTGTATTTGATACTGAAAACTCTACATCTAAATTCTCAAAATATGGCTTTCCCTCTTTGTAAACTTCTATCTTAACACCATTTACAATATTGTCTATTTCGCCTATATTCAGTGATTCGCATTCTTGATTTTTGAGATAGCTTGCTAGTGCAGTTCTTATTAAGCCATAACTTTTCTCTCCGTGCAAAACTGTTCCTTCTCTTAAATATATCTCTGGCAAAATGACCTCCATTATACTTATCCCAAGACAAACTATGGGGATTTTTAACTATTAAAACAATAGGGTGCTAATGCACCCTAAACTATTTTTCCTCATTGTTAAGGCGATCCAAAACCCTGCGATATCCATCCGCACCATAAACAATGCACTTGTTAATTCTGCTTATAGTCGCTGTCGAAGCCTTAGTTACCTTCTCTATTTCGTTGTATGTTTTCTTCTCAGAAAGGAGCTTAGCCACCTGCAATCTCTGAGCGATTGAATGTATCTCGTTGATAGTACATATATCCTCAAAGAATCTATAGCAATCCTCTCTATCGCGCAATGTCAAAATCCCATCGAATAGTTCGTCAATATCTTCTCTTCTGTACTTTGATTCGTAAGCCATGGTCTCTTCCTTTCGCCTTAATAGTAAGGCATAAAACATCGAAATATTGCGTTGAAATTATACCATTTTACCGTGCTAAAGTCAATTAGCCTGCAAGCTCTATAGCCTTCTCTAGTTGTAAATCCTTGCCATCGCTATTCGTCACAAGATACTGAGGAGTGACTCCCACACCATGTATTTTTGTACCCTTAGGTGAGAAGTATTCCTTTACAGTAAGACTTACTGCTGTTTCATCCTTAAACAAGCGTGTTTCCTGAACAATACCCTTACCGAAAGTTTTCTGACCCACAGAAATCGCAGCATTATTATCTATGAGGGCTGACGCAACAATTTCTGATGCACTGGCAGAATTCTCATCTATCAAAAGTACTACCTTGAGTTTTGTATGCTTCTCATCGGAGTTAAAGTTTTTGACATTACCCTTCTTATCCTTTGTATAGGTAATCTTGCACTTAGGAAGAATTCTATCCGCTACCTCTGTTCCCTCATCAAAATATCCACCTGGATTTGAGCGCAAATCTATAATCACACTCTCCTTACCACTAGATTCAAAGGAATTTATGGCCTCATTAAAATGCTTAGCAGTATTGCTTCCAAATGAGAGTATCTTTACATAGCCTATCTTATCCGAAATTGAAGATTGCTCAACAGTAGATTCTTCAATCTCACCTCTGATAACCTTGATGTCCTTTTTCTCTGTTCCACGCTTTATCTTAAGCACAACAGGATCTCCAACTTTACCAGTTATCGCCTTCCTTACAGAGTTTGTAGTGGTATATGTCTTTCCGTCAATCTCTAGAATTATATCGCCCGTCTTGATTCCTGCAGCTTCTGCTGGAGCGTCTTTCATGACATCCTTGACAACGATTCCTTCCTTTGTAATCTCAAAGCTTATACCTATTCCTGTAAAGCTATTATTTAGATTTCTCTTAAGTAGCGCAAGTTCTTCTTTGTTTAAATATCTTGAGTATTTATCTCCAAGGGAATCAAACATCGCATTGTATATAGCTTGCTCCTGCTTATCCTTATCATACTTAAAAAGAAAGTCTGATGATATAAATTCCTCTACACTTATAAGCTTACTATATTTTTCTAGAAGCTTGTTTTGCTCATCTAGTTCACTCCTATTTACCATAGCTGTGTCACTGATCTTTAGGTATGAGAAAAATCCTGCCACTAACATTGCCGATGTAATAAATACGGTGAATATTACTATCCCAAATCTTTGTTTTTTCATTAGTTCTCCATCTTTGCTGACTTCAAAACAAAATTCATATATTGTTTTCCGTTCCAGCTTGATAAATCCAAATTCCCAATCAAAGCTATCCTTTGCTTTGTCTTCATTGCTTCTTCTAAAAGCACTTCATTTGCATCAGCATTTGCAAAGTCTACACCTCTAATTTGCTTTCCATCAAAGTTTGCTGTAAACTGCAGAAACTCAGGTCTCCTCTGCATCCTTGAAACGAAATCAATATTCGTATCAATTCTTATTAGCGGTACTTCATTGCATCTGCCAAATGGCTCAAGCATACTCTGCTGAGAGAAGAAATCCGCATTTAGATTAGCGCTCTGTAATTGAACGTCATAATCTGGCATACTGTTTTCTTCTGCCTTAGCTTTGCTCTTTTGCTCTATCAAACCCTCTTCTAAGGACTGTCTTAAAAGCGGAATATCTTCATCTAGAATTGTGAATCCACAGGCTGCCGCGTGTCCACCAAACTTAACAAATAGCTCAGGTTTTCGATTTAATAGTTCAAACAGGCTTATTCCATCTACGCTTCGTCCTGTTCCCTTACTACATCCCTCGCCTATCTTTGTAACGATAAGACTTGGGACATTATATTTTTCCTTAAGCTTTCCTGCTACAATTCCTGTAACGCCTTCGTGTGCATCATCTAGCTCTACTAGAAGATATCCTTTATCTACATCTTCCTTTGATATATCGGTCAAGCAGCTCTTAAAAAGCTTTTCCTGGACACTTCTTCTAGTGCTGTTGGCTTCTTTTATCTGCCCTGCAAGCTCCTTTGCTCTCTGCTCATCATCGCAGAGTATGAGCCTTGACGCTAGAGATGCACTTCCCATTCTTCCAGCTGCATTTATATGAGGAGCAATCACAAATGAAATGTTTTGTGAGCTTATCTCGCCCTGCTTTAGTCCAATCTCTGATAGCAAAGCCTTAAGTCCCACTCTCTTGCTTAGGTTTAAGGCTCTAAGTCCAAACTTCACAAGAGTTCTATTCTCATCTATAAGTGGCACTACATCTCCGACTGTGCCTATTGCGACAAGGTCAAGGTTTCGTGTCAAAACCTCCTTAGGAAGATTCGCAGTCTCACACAAGGCCTGAGCAAGCTTAAACGCAACTCCAACTCCAGCTAGTGCCTTAAATGGGTAGTTACAATCAGCCTGACTAGGGTTGATAATTAAGCAGTCTGGTACTTCATCTCTAATCGTATGGTGATCTGTTACAAGAATCTCAAGCCCTATTTCCTGAGCATGCATTACCTCATCAACAGAAGTCGAACCACAGTCTACAGTTACAATTAGGTCAGCTCCTGCTGCCTTAATCTTGTCAATAGCATCTGAATTTAGTCCGTAACCCTCATCAAAACGCGAAGGAATATAGTAGCTGACATCTGCTCCCATTCTTCTTAGAACGTCCATCATAAGCGAAACCGATGTCACTCCATCCGCATCATAGTCTCCATAGATACAGATTTTCTGTCCAGTCTCAACGGCCATCATAATAAGATCAACACCTTCATACATATCCTTAAGCAAAAAAGGATCATATGTAAGACTTGGCTTATCAGATAAGAACTCCGCGACATCATCTGCCGCGGAGATTCCTCTTTTATTTAATATTGTCTCTATTGCGCTGTTTAAATTCATTACTTCACTTTCTAGAAGGCAACATATTTACGAGGATTTACAAGTATTCCGTTTTCTCTAACTTCGAAATGTACGTGTGGACCTGTTGCCCAACCTGTCATTCCTGAGTAAGCGATAATCTGTCCCTTCTGCACATACTGACCTGGAGAAACAACAAGTGCGCTGTTATGTCCGTATGCAGTTACTATTCCATTTCCGTGGTCAATGAACACTCCCCATCCATATCCCTGCTGATACCAACCTGTTAGGTTCATTACTCTACCTGAGTCTGATGCAACTACTGGAGTATTCATTGGGCATGCAAGGTCGATAGCTCCATGGAATGTACCATATTGCTCAAGACCAACTCTGGTACCGAACTCTGATGTTACAACATAGTTTGATACTGGGCTTATCATTCCACCAGTTCCAACATAGCTTGCTCCACCACCGGAACTTCCACCACTGGAACTTCCACCAGCTGAACCACCACCGTTATTAACCGCTGCCTGCTGTTGCTGTGCTGCTAGCTCTGCTGCAATCTGTGATGAAAGAGATTCAGCTTGCTGATTAAATATTGCTAGATTCTCGTCTATCTTAGCTGCCTTAGCCTCAAGCTGTGCAGACACCTTGTCAAGCTCGCCCTTCTTATCCTTAAGTTCACTCTGTGAACTTGCCATTGCCTGCTGAGCAGCACTGAGTTCCTTCTTTGTATGGTTTAGCTCTTTGCTTATCTTCTCCAGACTATTTAGGGTGCTTCTATCGCTCTTATAGATTTTTCTGAAGCATAGATAGATTGGATAGAAGTTCAGAGAAGTTCCTTGAATCTAGGATTATATCGATAAATCCAACAGAGCCATTCTTGTACATAGTGCGAAGTCTCTTAGACATTCCGCTTTTTTCTATCGTCAATCTTAGCCTGCATCTCATCGATTTTGCCGTTTAGCTCATCAATTTCTGCCTGCTTCTTATCTATCTCACTCTGTGCATTTGTGATTTCGGTGTTAAGGCTTACAATCTTAGTATTATATTGTTCTATTTCGTTAACTATTTCGCCTTTTTCTGCCTCTGCAGCCTTCTGCTTTTCCTTTATGCTATTTAGCTCAGATTTCTTATCTGTCGCATATATGCTTCCCGTATATGCAAGGCTAAGACTCAAAGCCATCATCAGCGATAATGATAATGCTATAACTCTATTTTTTCTCATCAATAACCTCCAAATCCTCTACTTCGTATCAAGGAATTTACGCATTGAAACTATGCTTCCACACGCACCTATGCTTACTCCGATTGCTAGGAATATCAAAATCAGATTGACTGATAGATATCCTGCCGGAACAAGCGGGGAACTCATAATAGTCATAAACTGCTTACCTACGAGCGATATGATTTCTCGATAGATGAAGAATGTTGCTACAGCAGAAACTGCTGATGAAATAACACCTATCAATATTCCCTCTATCAGGAACGGACCTCGTATAAACCAGTTGGTAGCTCCTATATACTTCATAATCTCTATTTCCTTCGCCCTTGCAAATACTGTGAGCTTTATCGTATTTGATACGACAACTATAGAAACTATGATTAAAAACACCATTATTATCATTGCAGCTAGCTTGAGGAAGTTTGTTATCTTGGTAAGCTTCTTAACTGTCTCCTGATAGTACTTGACGTCCTCAACGCCATCTGTCCCCTTAACCATCTTGATGACATTGTCTGCTGTTGACATAGAGTCAACAGTTACAACGATGGAGCTTGGCAAAGGATTATCGCCTAAGCTGTCGAGCAAATAGCTATTTTCTCCCCAACGAGCCTTCATTATCTTCATCGCCTCAGTCTTGCTGCGATATGCTGAAGACTTAACTCCTGGCTCTGCATCGATTTCTTCATGATGTTTTCAGCATCTGACTTCTTGACATCATCATTTAGGAAAACCTCAACCTCGTTGTAGTTATTCTTTAGCATCTCCGTAAAGAGATTTATATTTACTGTAATTACGAAAAACAGTCCTAGTATGAGAAGCATGGCTGTTATCGCAAATACTGAAGCAGTTGACATACCCTTGTTACGCCATATCTGCTGGAGTGCCTGTCTGATATTATAGCCTATCCTCAGCATCCTGAACCTCCTCGCCATCACTATATCCGTAATCTCCGTATTCGTCTCTTACAATGTGACCAGAGTCAATTGCAACTACACGCTTACGCATACGATCAACTATATCTTTAGCATGTGTAACCATTACGATTGTAGTACCTGTCTCATTAATCTCAGCTAAAAGATCCATTATTCCATTGGCTGTGTCTGGATCAAGATTACCTGTAGGCTCGTCACAGATCAAAAGGTCAGGATTGTTAATGATCGCTCTTGCAATAGCAACACGCTGCTGCTCACCTGCTGAAAGCTCATCAGGATACTTGCTCGCCTTATCTCCAATACCAACCATATCAAGCGCTACAGGGACACGGTTCTTAACACGCCTTGAACTCTTGTGAACAGTCTCAAGGGCAAAGGCAACGTTCTCAAATACAGTCTTCTTTGGAAGAAGTCTGAAGTCCTGGAAAACTATGCCTATCTTACGTCTAAGCATAGGGATTTCTCTGTTGCTCAGCTTAGTGACCTCTTGTCCGTCTACAACAATGCTTCCGGAGTCTGCGTTGACTTCCTTAAGGATAAGCTTGATAAATGTCGACTTACCCGCGCCACTTGGTCCTACCAAAAATACAAACTCTCCATCATTAATCTGGATGCTAGCATTTTCCAAGCCAACATTATCGTTATATATTTTGGTAACATTATCGAATGTTATCATGATAAAACCTCTGTATCAAAAAATAATTTACCCAAATAGTATACTACAAAATAGCCATTTTGAAAACCGTTACAGAGCATTCTATCGCTTTATCTAAGTGAAACTTTTGTGAAAATTCCCCAAAACTGCTTGCGACACTCCTCATCTGCCCATGGATATGTGCATTTGTATTCACAAGCATACAAATTTTGCACTCCCAGCTCATCTATAAACAACATATTATCGCTTCTGAACACTCTCTTAATTTCCCTTTTAGATACACCACCATTCATGTGATTTATAACCCAAACTATCTTTATATGATCTGCCAAAAGTTTGAATTCCTTTATCCTCTCAGCCTCTCTTATCATCCTAGATGGTAAAGGCGATGCTACAACAAACAGAGCATCCATATCCTTAAGCATAAAATCAAAATCAGAAGAGGAATCTATATCAAAGATATTATAGTCACCTCGAGCAATGCTCTGAAGCCTTACAAAACCTTTTTCATCAAGCGTCACGCCTTCTTGTATATTTGCCGGAGATATAAGCCTCCAGTCAATGGATCCTGAGCTTAGCTCGCTCCCCTTGCCTGCAAACACATCTCTTTTCTGTATATTTTCACCAAAAGCCAAACTTTCCACATTCGATATTCCAATCACTCTTTCGCTCTTAGAAATCAATTCATAAAAATCGACAAATCCCTTTGCAGAAAATCTCTGGTCCATTGCAAAGCTGTCATACAAAAGAGCCGTTTTTTCTCTCGGTACTCCGACCTCTGTATAACATATATCAAAACCTAGGCTAGCCAAAAACCCAGTCAGCATAACAGCGAAAAGACTTGCACCAACTTGCCTTCCTGTGCCAGTCACTCCAATATTACTACCAAGTTTAATTCCAAATCGCTTCTCAAAATCAACTTTACTATATTTATTTGCGTTTGCGCCAGCATCCTCACGAATCCGCTTTCCGCCCAGTCTGATTGCCATGTTAATCCCCTTTTCAAAGCCTAGTATCAGTAGCCTAAGCCCAAAGTATGGGGAAATCAAGCCTATTTATATGGGGAATTTACTTTGATACAACAAGAAAAATCCCCTTACAACACAATGTAAGGGGAAATTTGAACTTTACTTATTTGCAGATTTTCTTAACAGCTTCTACGATGTGCTTAGCCGTCATTCCATACTTTTCCTTTAGTTCGTCTGGCTTTCCTGACTCACCGAAAGTATCCTGCTGGCCAACCATAGCCATCTTTGTTGGAAGCTCTCTCGAAAGAAGCTCTGCCACAGCACCACCGAGACCGCCTATAACTGAATGCTCCTCAGCTGTTACAACTAGACCAGTCTTCTTAGCACTTTCGATAATTGCCTTTTCATCAAGCGGCTTAATTGTATGGATATCTATTACCTCGGCATCTACTCCATCCTCTGCAAGGCTCTTCGCTGCATCCATAGCCTCTGAAACCATGATGCCAGTCGCAAAGATTGTAACGTCCTTACCCTCTTTAAGAACCTTAGCTTTTCCGAGCTCAATCTCGTCGTTTTCGCTATAGAAAACAGGAACCGATGCTCTTCCAAGTCTAATATAAGCAGGTCCATCAAAGGCAACTGCCTGCCTTATCAGCTTCTCAGCGCTTACACCATCGCATGGATTGATAACTGTCATGCCTGGAATAGTTCTCATCAAAGCAAGATCCTCAAAGGTCTGGTGACTCGCTCCATCCTCACCTACAGTTATACCTGCATGAGTTGCACAAATCTTAACATTAGCTGATGTATATCCGATTGAATTTCTGATAATCTCAAAAGCTCTTCCTGCTGCAAACATCGCAAAAGTAGATGCGCAAACAACCTTTCCTGAAAGCGCTATTCCCGCTGCTGAGGCGTATAGATTCTGCTCTGCGATTCCCATATTAAAGAATCTTTCAGGATAAACCTTAGCAAATTCCCCTGTCTTAGTTGATCCTGAAAGGTCTGCGTCCATGACAATAAGATTTGGATTTTCTTTTCCTAGCTCAACCAGAACCTTTCCGTATGCCTCTCTTGTTGCCTGTTTATTTCCCATTACCACTGACCTCCAAGTTCTTCAACTGCCTGCTTTGCCTGCTCCTCGTTAGGTGCCTTGCCATGCCATCCAGCATTGTCCTTCATAAATGAAACGCCCTGGCCCTTATGAGTGTGAGCTATGATTATCGATGGCTTATCGGAAACCTTCTTAGTCTCATCTAAAGCATTAAATATTTCATCAAAATTATGTCCGTCAATGACCTGAACATGCCAGCCAAAAGCTTTGAATTTCTCATCAATTGGCCTTACCGTCATTACCTTGTCATTTTCACCGTCTATCTGAAGCCCATTCCAGTCAACAAAGCGACTAGATTGTTTAGCTTATAGTGACCTGCAGCCATAGCAGCTTCCCAAACTAGACCCTCCTGAAGCTCTCCATCTCCAAGAAGAGTGAACACTCTGCTACCGTCATCATCCAGCTTTGATGCTAGAGCCATACCCACGCATACAGAAAAGCCCTGTCCTAGTGAACCTGTTGACATCTCAACACCTGGTACCTTCTGCATATTAGGATGACCCTGGAATTTGCTTCCGAGTTTTCTCAAAGTCATTATATCTTCAACAGGGAAATATCCTCTTTCTGCCAAAGCTGCATACTGTACTGGAGCAGCGTGTCCCTTTGATAGAACAAATCTATCTCTTCCCTTTAGCTTAGGATTCTTTGGATCTATATTCATCTCTCTGAAGTATAGAGCTGTAAGAATATCTGCTGCCGATAGACTTCCTCCGGGATGTCCTGATCCCGCATTGTACACAGCCTTGATTACGTCAACCCTAATCCTAGCTGCGATTTCCCCATAGTTGATGTTTTCCATTCTTTCCCTCCATATATGACAAAACAATAGTTTTGTAAACCAATTTATCTATTCGCTTTACAATGATTCGATGGCCTTTGGTATATATTTAATTATATCTCTAGCCATCACGCTTATTTGACCAAGTTCAAAAGCAGCTTCATCGCCAGCCTTTCCGTGCAAAAACGCTCCGAGACATGTCGCGTCAAAGAGCTTAAGCCCCTGTCCTGCAAAAGCAGTAATCATTCCTGTAAGCACATCACCTGAGCCAGCAGTAGCCATACCTGGATTTCCGCTCGTGTTTATCGCAAGTCTTCCATCAGGGCTAGCCACACATGTATTCTTACCCTTTAATAGGCAGATTGCATTATACTTCATCGATATAGCCTTGCAAAATTCCATGCGATTTTCTACTCTTATCTCGCTTGGCTCACACTCTAAAAGTCTAGCCGCTTCACCCTTATGAGGTGTCAAGCAGACATTCTTTGCATCTTTAATTACATCGGTCAAGTCAAATCTTTCATCTGCCAAGGTGTTGAGCCCATCTGCATCAATTACTATAGGACCCGAAAATTCCTCGCATACTCGCCTGATCAGACTTGCGGTCTTATCGCTGACACCCATTCCTGGTCCTATTGCAACAGCGTCAAAAGAAGCAAGATGACTAAAAGCTTCATCCTCGCTCACGCATATAGCCTCTGGTAAAAGACACTGCATAGGTATAGTTCCTAAATCCGTCGTCAAAACTCTTACTAGACCTACGCCGCTTCTCAGCGCCGAAAAGCTAGCCATATATGCTGCTCCGACCATGCCTGATAAGCCTGCAATTATGAGGATGTTTCCACAGTCTGACTTCGAAAATTCCTCTTCTCTCATCGGAAGCAAGCACTTGCAGTATTTTGAATCAAGCATTATCGCATTAGTGTCTTTATCCTCAAAACTCATAGGACACGTCCTTATAAACAATTAGAATACGAAGATTCCTGCCATCAAGAAGTAAATTGATAGAGCAACGGCATCCGATACAGATGAAATTGCTGGATTTGCAATGAGTGCAGGGTCAAGATTCAGCTTCTTAACGATAAGTGGAATCATACTTCCCAAAATCTTAGCAAACATAACTATACCAATCATTGAAGTACATACAGTAATTGTCTGTGAGAAAGGCACTCCCTCTAGGAAATAAATTCTTGCGAAGTTGATAATGCTCAAATCGTACCGAGAATAATTCCTACTCTTATTTCCTTCCAAAGTATCTTTAGGAAATCCTGTGGCTCAACCTCATCGGTCGCAAGTCCACGAATAATCAAAGTCGCAGCCTGCGAACCTGTATTTCCACCTGTACCCATAAGCATAGGCATATATGTTATCAAATTAGTATAATCCGAAAGCTGTACCTCGAAGTTACTTATGATCTTACCCGTGAACACATATGCCACCATCAAAATCAAAAGCCAAGGCAGTCTGTTAATCACATGCTGCCAAGGTGACATATCAAGATAGGTTCTGTCGGATTTATCAAAGTCGATGACACCGTTCATACGCTCGATATCCTCAGTAGCTTCTTCTTCAATGACATCAAGAATGTCGTCAAAGGTTATGATTCCGACAAGTCTAAACTCATTGTCTACTACTGGAATAGCCATGAAACCATATTTCTTAAAATCTGCTGCAACATCTTCCTGGTCATCGTATACACTCTCATATACGAATTCCGTATGCATTATATCCTTTATCTTGGTATTGTCATCTGAAACAACCAAGGTCGAAAGCGAAACTATACCTATGAGCTTACGCCCTCTATCCTTTACATAACAAGTATAGATGGTCTCGGCATCTATGCCCTCTCTCTTAATGTGGTCAAGCGCCTCTCTAACAGTCCAGTCCTTTTGCAAACTTATATAGTCAGGAGTCATCAGACTTCCGGCACAGTTATCTGGATAGTTAAGGAAGGTATTGATTAGCCTTCTCTCGCTCTTAGGCGTCTTTTCGAGTATCTTGTCAACAATGTTAGCTGGAAGTTCCTCGAGAATATCGATTTTATCGTCGAAGTCCATCTCATGAACGATGTAGTGAATTTCTCTATCGGTAATACTGCTTACAATCTCGACCTGGTCATCTGATGGAAGCTCAGAGAAAACATCTACAGAAACATCCTTTGGCAAGAGCCTAAAAAGAATAACTGCCGCCTGAATGCCCACATCCTCCATGACTTCTTCTAGAAGTTCAGCGATGTCTACAGCGTTATATTTGAGGAGTTCATCACGTGCTAAGAAGTATTTTTTCTCGAGTACTAGCTCGATAATTTTCTCGAGACTTTCCTCCATAGCTAAATCTCTATCCGCTATTGTTAGGTTTTCCATAGCACCCTCCTCTCTCTATCAAAAGTAATAACATCTGTACTCTTAAATTCCATACTAAACGCCTTTGCGCTTATCAAACATCCATCTGCTCGGTTTATACAGCAGTTTCGAAACAGGCAAATCAAATTCACCTAAGTACTCATGAATATGTGGATTGAATGAGCTCTTAAATTCCTGTAACCCATCATCTTTGTAACCCGATATGCCGCCAAGGTTTACATAATTGCATCCTCTTTCGAAGCTTGTCTCCATAGCAGAAAACCAAGTCTTGTACGGAGCCATAAGTCTTCTAAAGTCATTGTCTGCACTCAGCATATAAAAGTTCTGCAGTCTCACCAAATATTATGCTGAGAGCACCTGCTATGCACTGCTTGTCCCCATACTTAGCTAAATTAGCCTCTCCTTCGTTAACTCTACGAGTGTATGAAGCGAGATTTTCCTCGAGCTTAAACCTCTTCTTTGGTGCAGTCTCTGGACATGCCTCAAGATCAGCAAGGCATTTGTCACGGAGCAAAGCAGCCTCCTCGTACTCGCCTTTAATATCCATATAAGTAAGTGTCAAAAAAGCATCTTCCCCATATGTATCTAGCAATAGCTCATAGTACTCTCTATCCCTTAGAGAAACGCCCTGACGATCAGCCGTACAGTTCATTACCCTCTCAAAATCATCAAGTCCCGATTTATCAACGTTTACTGTCTGTAAAAACTTATTTTTCACTGCAGTTTTATAGTTCTTTTTTCCCTTTTTACTCAGGCAGTCTTCGCCGAATTCATCCTTGCAGCAAACCATGTTAAATCTAGGCTGTATCGTTGCTGACATACCTACTGTAAAGCCGATATGTTTAAGTCCTGCCGCCTCTAGATGTTCTAGCGCCTCAGAACCTGCGTCGAATATCACAGGAACACCTAGCTGCTGATAGCGACCTCGTAACACAGGCGGATCTACTTTAACAAAAAGACATCTATGTTTCTTGGACCAATGCTTTAGCTCTTTGAAGAAAAACTTAACTAGTTCATCATTGCTATAGTCAAGTATAGGTCCTCTAGGAATGTACATCATCGTAAAGCCAAGAGGCAAATGCTTAATCAAAACAAGACAAGCTGCAATCTGATCATCTCCATCAAAAACTCCAACTCTAGCATGGCCCCAGTTGCTCTTAATCTGACTCCATCTGCTCGACTGAAGAAGATTTCCTATCTCTGACTGCGATATGAAATTGTCATGCGTATTAGCATCTACATTATCTCTGAAAATATACATTTCTACCGCCTATTTATAATCATATTCCATAATATTATAAGCCACCCTAAAGGCTCTGTGTCAAACTGCAAGATGGCTTAGGTGTCCAATAAATTTAATAACAAAATCTATAGCTTTGATTATAAAAATATATCCCTATAACACAAGGATTTTGCATCAAATTTGTGCTGGCGAACTATCAGAAAAATTAAATTAAATTAGTTCCCCTTTTGTCCCATTTCATATTGACGAAAAAATATCAAAGTGGTATATTTAGGTTAGATGCTTGTGTATACACAGCATTGCATAAAAAACTAAAACACAGTATGTATTTAAGAAAAGAGGAGATCGAAATGGCAAATTTAGTTCAGAAGTACATCGACATAGCTATCGCTAAGAATCCAGGCGAACCTGAATTCCATCAGACAATAGAAGAAGTTCTTACTTCTATCGAGCCTGTTCTAGAAGCACATCCTGAATATGTCGAGGCTGGACTGCTTGAGAGACTTATTGAGCCAGAAAGAACTGTAAGCTTCAGAGTTCCATGGGTAGACGACAGCGGCAAAGTACAGGTAAACAGAGGATACAGAGTTGAGTTCAACAGCGCTCTTGGACCTTACAAGGGTGGTTTGAGATTTGCACCAAGCGTATATCCTGGAATCCTCAAGTTCCTAGGATTTGAGCAGATTTTCAAGAACAGCCTTACAGGCCTTCCAATCGGTGGTGGCAAGGGTGGTTCAGACTTTGATCCTAACGGAAAGTCAGACGCTGAAGTCATGAGATTCTGTCAGTCATTCATCACAGAGCTTTACAGACACATCGGACCTGACACAGACGTTCCAGCTGGAGACCTAGGTGTAGGCGGAAGAGAAATCGGATTCATGATGGGTCAGTACAAGAGAATCACAAACCGTTACGACGGAACTTGGACTGGTAAGGGAACAACAAACGGTGGTCTTGCTGGAAGAACAGAAGCTACAGGATACGGAATCGTATTCTTTGCTAGAGAGATGCTGAAACACTGCGGCGAAGAGCTAAAGGGTAAGACAGTAGCAGTTTCCGGATTCGGTAACGTATCATGGGGAACAGTTCAGAAGCTAAACCAGCTTGGCGCTAAGGTTATCACAATCTCAGGACCAGATGGATACATCCTTGATGAGGATGGAGTATCAGGCGAAAAGGAAGATTTCCTTCTTGAGCTAAGAAATTCAGGAAAGAACATCTGCTCACCTTATGCTGAGAAGTATCCAAATGCTAAGTTCTTTGCCGGAAAGAAGCCTTGGGAAGTTAAGGCTGATCTATATATCCCATGCGCAACACAGAACGAAATTCGCATCGAAGATGCTAAGACAATGGTTGCTAATGGTTGTAAGTACCTATGCGAAGGTGCAAACATGCCTACAACAAACGAAGCTATCGAATATCTACAGGAGAACGGCGTAGTTATTGGACCATCAAAGGCTGCTAACGCAGGTGGTGTAGCATGCTCATGCCTAGAGATGAGCCAGAACGCTCAGCACATCGTATTCTCTGAGGAAGATGTTTACAGACAGCTAGAGGGAATCATGGTTAATATCTTCAGACTATCATCTGATGCTTGCGCAAGATACAACCTAGGATTCAACCTAATCGCTGGTGCTAACATCGCTGGATTTGAGAGAGTTGCAGAAGCTATGATGCTTCAGGGTGTTGTATAAACAATACTAAAAGTAAATATTAAGCGATAAGCTTATACATGACAAAGCCCCTATGTTACCATAGGGGCTTTGCTATATCTCGAAATCTGTCTAAACCGATACTTAGCCTAAAAGGGGTTTCGTTTGATTAAGGATGATTTACATCATCCCTAGGCTTGGGAGAGTAGGCCTAGACAAAGTTACGAGCACTATTTAGTTAGCTCTTCTCTTACGCATCGCAGTTAAGGCTGCGCATGCTCCGATCAGAGTAATTGTGTAAAGCGCAAAGTTTGCTACATCACCTGTGTTAACAGGTTTCTGTACCGCAGCACTAGCTGGGCCATTAGCACTTCCGCTTCCTGTAGCAGGCTGGCCACCATTTGCATTATTGCTAGGTAAGCCTGTGTTCTGAGCAGCAACACTAAATGCATACTCACCAAATCCAGCCGTAGTATTTATTCTCAGCGTGTGGCTTCCTGATCTTAGTGTTCTCAGATATCTTGTTGCTAGAGAAAGCTTGATGCTTCCTCTCTCTATTGTAAAATCAGCGTAGTCTATTTCCTTTCCGTCTATAGTTACTGATAGGAACTTGTCAAAATCAGCATCCTTTGCGTATAGAACTAGCCCCTTTGTCTTACTTGCATCAATTACTAGACCCGATGGTCCGAATGTATTTTCGAAGCCTCTATTCATATCTTCTAAGTAGACGATATCAAAAGCAGCTACATTCTGAAGTCTATCTAAAGCTGCAATCTTCTCATCAAGTATTTTCTTGATTTCCTTAGCTAGCTCTTTCTGTGCCTCAGTCAGCTTATCAAACTCAGCCTTAGCCTTTTCTATAGCCGCTTTACTTTCTGTAGTAACCTCAGCTATAGCTTTTACTTTATCTTCGAAGCTCTTGACTGCATCATTGTTCTTTATAGTTTCGTACTCTTTAAGTGAATCATCAATTTTATCTGTTTTTACTATATTTGCAGCATAAAATACTGGGATTCTATGGAACCACTTACTTGAGGCTCTCTGAGCTAAGTCGAATGTCTTCTCAAGGTATGGAAGAGGATATTCAAATGCATAGGCCTGCTTTCCTTCAGGATTTGTTCCCTCAAATAGTGGCTTGATAAGCAAATCTTTCTTGCCTGCTTTCTCAGCCTTATCGGCTTCATCAGCAGATCCCATGAATATGAGGTACTGTCCCTTGCCTGGTAGATATGCTACGACGCTCATTTTACCGTCTTTTGCTATGATGTTCATGCTAACCATTCTAAATGTGCTGAACTTCACGTTACCAGTGTACTTATATATTCCATCCTTCAAACAAGCTGGCTCAAAGCAGTCTTGAGTTTTCTTGCCATCTTTGTCTTCGCAACTTCACTCTTGCTCGAATCAGCCTTAATCATTTCAGCTTCTTTTTTAACCTCTTTCAGCGCCTTTACACTATCATCGGTAAATATGCTTAAGTCGCTAGGAACAGCTGCTATAGCTTGATCTAGAGTGTAAGGATATAGGTCTCCATCATCCTCTATCTGTTCCTCTTCCGGTTTTTCTACAACTTTTCCGCTGTCAATTTCTTTAATAGCATCATTAACAATCTTGTCCAGATTTGCAATATTCCTCTCTTGATTGATAGCCATAATGCAGTTTTTCTTTGCGGTCTTAATAACATCTTGATCAATATTCTTGCTAGGCACATAGGCATTTATCTTAGCGATAGCTGCTCTCTTTGCCGGTAGTTGTTTAAATGACTCCTTAACTGCCACCTTTACAGCATTCCAAGAGAATGTTGCAGAGGTAATAGTATCAACCCCATCTATTTTGGATTCATCAAGTCCATTAAATGCTTCTACAAAACCCTTCTTACCGTTAAGGCCATTCTTTGCATTATTCCAGTAGGTTATGTTCTGGGCCCCATCATAATCTGTCTTATCATCTGCAACCGAAACAATCTTATTATTCTTGTCTACTGTTACTGATAGCCTTGCCGTATAGTCAAAATATTCACCTTTAACAGGTGCTTGACCATATACAGTGACATTCTCAGATCCACTTTCTGTATTCGTCTCTCCTGCATATACATTCATAGTAGGAATTACCACTCCGGCTGCTACTATTAGACTCAAAACTCCTACAGAGATTTTTCTCAATAACTTGCTCATTTTTCCTCCTCTTTGATTAAAATTGAAATAAAAAAGCTCATCGAAAAGATGAGTCTTGCCGCATCATTCGGCTCGCATAATCGTCATCACTCGTAACAAACAGCTTTTCTGTGGGTAGTTATCTGGCTAGGCATTGCCCTACAGTTGCGGGACAGCGGAGTTTGGCTCACTTCCCTACCTCTTGATAGCTATAATTTAGGACCATCAGTCACAGAATCAATATAAAGTTTAAGAGTAAAATTATTATATCACAAGTACTTAATATTTGTCATTATTTAATCCAAATACATAACAAAAAATAATTAATACATATATATCAAAATAGGCAGACGAATTGTTTCGTCTGCCTGTACATGCTTTTTGTGCATTGTTATATTCAATTATTTAGCGTTTTTCTTTCTCGTTAGACCAAAGCTTACTACAGTTCCAAGAAGCAGTATTCCTGCATATAAAGCCATATCATTTGCATCATATGTGTTAGGAACCTTTGGTGTAGGAGGTGTCTTAGGAGGCTGCGGTGGAATATCTTGTGTATTCGTAATCACATAGCCATTAGCACTATCCCCCGTTATTGCAGTACTGTAACCGGAAACGCGTTCTTCCTTTACTGTATATTTAATTTCATCAGCACCGTTATACTTGCGAAGATTAGCAAAACTTGCAGTCCATGCATTTGCTTCGTTTAGAGTAAGCTCCTTGCCTGTGTCAACGTCATCTGCATATAGATGAACCTTGACCGAAGGTTTCTTCTCTCCAACCCATAGCTTCTTAACATTTACAGAAACCTTCATAGGTGTATTTTCTATTGTCTGAAGGCTTACAACTCCGTCCTGAACAGTAACAAGTCTTTCTTGTGGATCAGCTTCATAGCCAGCAGGAGCCTTTGTTTCAACTAGTTTGTACTGTCCTGCGCGAAGCCAGCTGCTCACTGCTTCACCATTAGCATCCGTTTTTAGAGTATATTCTCTGCCATCAGATACACGGGTAATTTTGAACTCTGCGTCTGCGAGTTTAACCTGGTTATCATCTGCATCAACCTTAACGATTTTGATTTTGTTTGCTAGCGTACCTGTTCCCTGTCCTCCAGAGTCAGCAAGCATATGAATTGCGTAAGCTCTTTGTACTTTCTCTGTTGCGGTTAAAACAACATCGTTCTTAAGAACTGTACCTGGTGTATATGTTGAGCGATATGAAAAGTCGTACTGATCACCATTCATATCAGGAAGATTTAGCGTAAAGCTGCTTCCATCTGGTGAAATAGTTAGACGACCTGTCAAATCTAGTTCTTCTAATACATTAGTAACATATCCGTATGCATCAAAGACAACTCTGCGTACCTTGAAGCTTCCTGGTATGTATCTTTCTCCAGGTTGATCGAGACTATCTGTCATAACAACATTGTGAAGAGTATCTCCCTTGTGATTGATACGTCCACCCCATTCGACAAGGTCAACATGTCCAGTTATCTTGGACTCCCACTTTCTTATACCTTCGTCTGTGACTAAAGTCGGGCCCTCTACATAAACACTTGATGATACTCTCTGACCGTTAATTTCTGATTCAAAAGTATTCTGAGAATCCCTTGTTACAGTATTGGTATTAAAGTTAGCACTCATGTATAGGTTACCCTTGATATTATATCTACCATTTACGTAGTTAGTGAACGTAACCTTGACTTTGCCACCACTTGGTGAGGCAGGCGTAACATGTGCGTTTGCAATTACTGCACTTGGATTATCCTTATCTACAATCTGAAAATCTACATTGTGAGAATCGCTTGGAAAAACCATTTTCTCTGGTAAATCCACGTAGAAGTAATCTCCCTCATTTAGGCTAACTCCATTTCCACCGGCATCCCAATCCATGCTTATAAAGAAACGACTTCCCAGACTAATTGATACAGCCTTTTGATTTAGCCAGTTGTAAATTTCGAACTTTGTAATGCGAGTGTCTACCTCTCTTGGCGTACCACCAGCTGCATAAACCTTTGCTGGAGCACTTTGGAAAAAACATCCTAGTACCAAAAAAAGACACAAGAACAACCCTGTTATACTCTTCTTCTTCATTTTCTCCCCCTTTTACACAGTTTGATTAAAGCGACATATTCCTTAAAAAGCGGGTAATATGCGAGAATTAAATCTCTACTGTGAACAAACGATGTTTTCATTTTTAAGTATAACAGTACTAGATGTAAATGTCTACTGAATAAATTATATTATTTTTATAATATTTATACCTTGTAATATTTTTATTTTTGTATATTTACAGACATAAAAAGGATGCTCATTTGAGCATCCTCTAGTAATATGCAATTCTTAGCCGATGTGTATGTAACCCATTAGGTTTGCGCTACAGTATACTGGACCAACTCCTGTTGTTCCACCATTCCATCCACCGTGAACAGCTGTTCCACCACCTGCATAGATAGCTACGTGTGTATCGTAGATTACTATGTCTCCTGGCACTGGGTTTGAAGTCCATGAGCCAAGTGAAGCGTACTGCTGTGGCCATCCGTGGAAGTAGATTCCTGCTGCTGCAAGTGAATTACTTACAAGGCTTGTGCAGTCCTGTCCAACTCCAAGCTGTGAATAAGCTGCTGAAAGAACTGTGTTTCCGTTTGCTGAATATCCACTTGAACTTGATCCTGCGGAGCTTCTTGAGCTTGAAGATCTGCTTGAGCTTGAGTTTGAACTTGAGTTTGAACTCTGAGCTGCTGGTGTTTCCTTAGCCTTAGTTCCTCTTAGAACCACTGCACTCTCAGGAGCCTTAACAGTCTTAGCTGATAGAACCTTAGTTGAAACTACTGCTCCATTAGACTTTGTTACAACTTCTGTAACCTTTCTGTTCCCTGAACACCTTCAGTCTTTACTTCTTCTTCACCTTCATAAAGTTCGTCAGTATCTTCATATACAGTGTCGAACTCTACTGCTCTCTCAGATGTAACCTTCTCCTTAACTGTTACAGTTAGAAGTGAGCTCTTGCTTGAGAACTTGATTACGTCTCCTGGCATTAGGCTTTCTAGACTTACATTAGGATTAGCTGCCAATATAGTATCTACATCTGTTCCGAAAGCTGCTGCTATATCCCATAGCGTGTCGCCGTCCTGAACTGTGTATGTTTTGCTAGCTTTTTCGTCACCTAGTAGCTTATCAACAAGCTTCTTTGTGTTTTTTTCCACCTTTGGCTGTTCATCTGATGCCTTTACTGTGATCTGATCAACTGTCAAAGCCGGATCAATTTCAACTGCCTCAACATTAGCGCCCTTAGCAACATACTTTGCCTTAACCTGCTCGATTACATTCTTAGCATCTGACTCGTTATCGAAAACTGCTACAGTCTTCTTGCCGAGCTTTAGCTGCCAGTAATCTACTGTATTGCTGCTAGCGGTCATTGCCGACGAAATAATCGTAGTTGATAGAACTAAAGTTACTATCAAAGCTAATATCAGCACTGAATCCTTTCTTGATTTAATTTCCTTGATGATACTCATGTGTTGTACTGTTCCTTTCCGTACTGATTAGTCTATCAGCACTCGGTCAAGGGACCGAAGTATTCCAGTGAGTTAATCCATCTTAGATGAATCATGAACTCTTGTGGTTTAGTTTGTTTATGTGTATTTCTTAACCACAATACGTATATTAGATTATATACATCACTTCGTCAACCCTTTTTTTAAACTTTCACAAGACTATCACTTAAGTATTTTTAATATAATGTTGATATTTCAACATTTTATATTCTTAAGTTTTTCTTAATTTTTTTCTTAAGAAAATTGGTTTTGTGTTATGTATGTTTATGCTTTTTATATTGTATATTTGCCTTTTTTTATATGCATTTTTCTATACATTTTACGCAATTGTATAGCCATTTTAGGGTAAATTCTTTTGCTTTTTCTTAAGAAATGGGTTAAGAATTAGCTTAAGAATTAGCTTTGCTCATATATATAGTTGTTCAATCATTCATTTTAATGAAGTGACCGCTAGATAGGAGGTATATATAAGCTTCGCAGGAACCAGGTTCACCTGCTTTTGATAGTGCATCGGCATATATATCCACCTGTTTTCTATATTGTTCTGCTATGCGCTCCTCATTTTCTGCAAGAGCTATTTCAGATACATAGCTGCTCTTATAGTCTATCAAAACCGTCTTGCCGGGCTCCCTAAAGTAGCAGTCGATAATACCCTGTACGAGAATATCGCTTCCTTTATATAGCATTTTGAGCGTGAAAGGCTTTTCCTTAAATAGCTCGCCCCTCTTTGATGCTTCAGCTGCCCTTGTGCCTATTTCAGTATCAAAGAAAGCACATATTTTGTTTAGATCTATCTGCGCAAGTTCCTCTGCAGTGAAGAAATGCTTTTCCACACATTCATTTGCGATTTTTTCTACATATATATAGCCCTCGGTTTTAGCTATATTAAAATCTATAACCTCCATTATCTTATGGTAGATGGTTCCTAGCTTTGCTGCCGAGACCTTACCCTTAGGTTTTGGAGATTCTTCTAAACCTGTGCTAAGCTCCTTAAGTTCGTTCTGAAGCTTTCCTATATTATATGTAGCTTTTGAACTGATTTCTAATTCGCCGCCCTTGTTTATTTCGGAAACGGAGTACTTTGATTTTAGATCAGTCGCAAGCTCATGCGGATATTTGTAAGCTAGTCTAGCTTCTATGCTCTTTCTTTCGTCTTCAGATATATCGCTTGTATCAAGCGCTTCCTTCCACGAAATACTTTTCTTTCTCTCAGCCTCTGCATGATTTACGTTAGGCACTACAATTTTGGCATCTACATAAGGAGCAACCATGTCCAGGTAGCTTCCGGCCTTCTTAACCTTGCTAGCGCTCTTGCTTTCATAAGCACTTTCTTTATCGACAGTTCCGACTAAATAGAGGATGTCACGAGCTCTTGTTAGCGCAACGTAAGGATTCTTTCCTCCTCATCCCTTTCCTTTTGCCTAATCTTTCTTCCTATGAGCTTCTGCACAAGCGTCGTCTTCTTCCAGTGCCCCTCTAGGCTCTTTAGAGTAAGCCCCACACCAATATCCTTGTGAATCATGAGGTCTTCCTGATTTGAATACTGAAGCCTTCCGTTCATGCCCGCAACTATGACCATAGGAAATTCAAGACCCTTACTTTTGTGTATGGTCATAATCTTAACCACATCGTCAGCCTCTCCGAGCATTTTTACCTCGGAAAGCTTAACATCTCGCTTCTTAAGAGAATCTACATATCTAACAAAGCCGTATAGGCTAGATTGCTTGTCATCTGAGAATTTATCAGCATACTCTACCAAAGCCCTAAGATTCGCTTGTTTTTGTGTTCCTGCAGGCTGCGTTCCCATTATCAAATAGTATCCGCTATCTATCATAAGCTCCCAGATAAACTCTGGCAGGTTCATTATGCGCGCACGAAGTCTCCAGCTACGCAGAGTTTCCAAAATCTCAAAACTTCTATCTCTTAAGTAAGCTGGTTCGCTTTCTTCACACTCAGCAAAGCTCTTAAGCGATTCATAGAAAGAGCCCTTTCTGTAATCAGCTCTTATTCTAGCAAGCTCCTCTGCTGAAAGTCCAAAGATTTCACTGTGGAGTATATTTATCAAAGCAACATCCTGCTGCATATTGTCTATAACAGAGAGCAGACTCATGAATACATTGATTTCTATAGTATCAAAATATCCTTCGCTATCATTTATAAAGCTATCAACACCCTCCGACTGCAAAACATCTCTTAGAGTGCCTCCTCGACTTTTAACGCCTCTCATCAAAATAACTATATCTGATTTTTTAAGTTCTCTAAGCTTGCCCTGCTTGCTATCAAAGAACGGAGTTCCAATGTTTTTTTTGATTAGCTCAGCTATGTACCTAGCCTCAACCTCCGACTTCTTTAGCCTTTGGATAGCCTTATCAGATTCATCCTCCTGCTCCGCAAGATCCATGGCAAGAACATGAAGCTCCGGCTTATATTTAAGCTCCCCGTCATAATCAAGACCCTTGTGTAGTGCGGCTCTATCGTCGTAGCCCCTCATAATAGGCTCAAAGATCTGGTTGACATAGCTTAGGATTTCCTCCTTGCTTCGGTAGTTTATTCAGGTCAACCACCTTTGATTGCTCGGATTTACCCTCGCTATAGCTTTGGTACTTGTCCTCGAAAATCTGCGGTTCAGCCAGTCTGAAGCTGTATATGCTCTGCTTGACATCACCAACCATGAAGACATTGCTCTCTCTTTTGATCTTACCTATGATTTCCTCTTGGATGAAGTTTGTATCCTGATATTCATCAATGAAAATGTGAGCGAACTTGTCTCTAAAGAACTTTCTCGCTTCCTCGTGCTCTAAAACCGCAAGGCACTTATGCTCTATATCGTTAAAATCTATATATCTTTTGGCAGCCTTTGCCTCGCTATATCTTCTATCAAAATCCTGAACCAGTCTAAATAGCGTCTTTACGCATCCTTTTGTCGCGTTTATATCAGCGATTTTGTCTTTAAGACTTATATCTAAAAGCTCAGACTGAAGTTCCTTTATCTCCGCCTTTGCAGACTCACGCAAGTCCTTAATCATTCCCTTAATTGGCTCGTAGGCATCCTTTTCGTCCTTTTTCGCCCTTAGCTGAGCATTATCAAGGGCTATGCAAGGAGCGAGTTCCTCTATAATAATGCTAAGAGGCGTAGCTTCGGCCTTAAGTTCTGCTAGTTTTTCTCTTGCGCTTCTTACCTTTGTAAGCTCTGCATCTTCTATCAAAGTTGCCATGCGCTCAAGTTCTTCTGCCCTTAGATTCTCAACAGCAGAATCAAGGCTTGTATATGCATTTTCTAGGGACTCAGAGATATAGTCTAGGTATTCTCTAGCAAGCACGCTGTTTTCGAATTCTGCATCCGAAAGGCTTAGGCTTTCTAAAACTTCATCCATCCATGCCTTTGGATATGGCATAGCCATGAGATGGGTATATAGCTTAAAGATTAAATCTCTTACCTTGTTTGGATTTCTATCGCTGCTTTGTGCATCCATAAGAGCCTTGAAATCATCCTGAAAATTTTCAAATTCATCATCGATAAGTTCATCCATCATATCCTGCTGGATCAGCGTCGCACTAACCTCATCGCAAATTGCAAGACCTGGCTCAATATCTATTAAATAGAAGAATCTTCTTATGACCGTCAGAGCAAAGCATGGAAGGTGCAGATGTCAGCCTGCGGAAGGTCAGAAAGCTGGGCTTTGATGTATTTAATCTTTTCTCTTGCTTCATCATCAAAACCTGATGCGCCTTGGCCACCCTTTGATAGACCTCTTTGCTCCTCCTGAAGAGTCTTGAGTTCCTGGCTTAGTGACTTTCTTATCTTTTCCTTCATTTCTGCTGCAGCAGCCTTTGTAAAGGTAACGACAAGAAGACTGCTTACAGGAACATTTTCCTCGCAGACAAGTTTTCGAATTCGCTCAACTAAAACTGCCGTCTTTCCGGAGCCTGCCGCCGCCGCAACGAGCACGTTTTTGTTTCTTATATTTATCGCTTCGCTTTGCTCTTTCGTCCAGTTCATCAAAATTCTCCTACATTTATATCTTCCAAGCTCAGATATGTTGATTATACCAAATTTCTTGTTATAATTGAATAAGAGGACTGTAATAAGGAGATATATATGGAGATAAAACACAGACCGACAATGCTGATGATTTTAGACGGCTTTGGTCTAAACTCTAATAAAGAGGTAAATGCTATCGCAAAGGCTAGGACGCCTCATTTTGATGAGATATTCAAAAACTACCCATATACCGAGCTTGCAGCAAGCGGACTTGCAGTTGGGCTTCCAGAAGGCCAGATGGGTAACTCCGAGGTTGGACATACTAATATAGGCGCCGGAAGAGTTGTTTTTCAGGAACTTACTCGCATAAGCCAGCAGGCAAAGAGTGGAGAGATTTTGGAAAACCCTGAGCTAGCTAAAGCTATGAATAATGCTCTTGAGAATGGCAAAAATCTTCATCTCATGGGACTTTTATCTGATGGCGGAGTTCACAGCCACATAGAGCATCTTAAGGCGCTGCTTTCGATGGCAAAATCAAAGGGGCTTGACACCGTTTACGTTCACTGCTTCCTAGACGGAAGAGACGTTCCACCAAAGAGTGCGCATAAGTATATAAGCGAGCTTGAGGACTTCATGGCAGAGCTTGGACTTGGTGAAATCGCAACAATATCAGGAAGATACTACGCCATGGATAGAGATAATCGCTTTGATAGAGTACAAAAGGCATATGACGCTATTGTAAATCGTAAGGCAGAGCTCTTTGACACTGCAAAGCTTGCTCTTGATACTGCATATGATAGAGATGAGACCGATGAGTTTGTAGTGCCATGCTGCATTAAGACAAGAAGTTCTGAAGGCGGCAAAAGCCAAGGCAATATTTGCGATGGTGACAGCGTAATAATGTTCAACTTTAGACCTGATAGGGCAAGGGAGATAACAAGAGCAATAGTAGATCCTAACTTTGATGGATTCGATAGAGGTGCGGTTAGAAATAATATCACATATATCTGTATGACTCAGTATGATGCTTCGATTCCTAATGTTGGAATTGCCTTCCCACCTCAGTCGCTTTCTAACACATTGGAGAGTACATCTCTGCACTTGGACTTAAGCAATTACGCATAGCTGAAACAGAAAAGTATGCACATGTTACTTTCTTCTTTAATGGAGGAATAGAGGAAGCTTATCCAGGCGAGGACAGAATCCTAGTTCCATCGCCTAAGGTTTCAACATATGATTTGCAGCCTGAGATGAGCGCTTTTGAAGTAACTGACAAGGTGGTAGATGCTATAGAAAGTGCCAAGTATGACTGCATAATTCTAAACTTTGCAAATGCAGATATGGTCGGACACACGGGAGTTATGGATGCTGCAATCAAGGCTATTGAGGCTCTTGACACATGTGTAGGCAGAATTTCGGACGCTATACTTAAGGCCGATGGTCAGATTCTCATGACTGCAGACCACGGAAATGCAGACGAGATGCTTGACGAAAACGGAAACGTGATGACAGCTCACTCGCTAAATCCAGTACCACTAGTCCATATAGCAAGAGAGCCACTAGCCCTAAAGGATGGCGGAAAGCTCTGCGACCTAGCACCAAGCCTTCTTGACCTTATGGGAATTGCAATTCCAGAGGAGATGACCGGAGAGAGTTTGATAAAAAGAGGCTAAAACGCTTTTGTCACGTGAAATGGCTAAGATAGTAACTAAATAGAATAAATATAAGTAAAAAAGCCCACCTTCTTGGAATCAAATAAGATAATCCAGTAAGGTGGGTATTTGTTTAGAAATTTAGTTTGATATTATGCTCAAAGATCACTTCAGCATAATATTTTTCACCATTGTTAGTCACTTCCTTATTTTCCTTGAGCAAATCAAGGGCTTTTTTCATGTTTGTTTTGACATATGGTAGCTCATGATTATCTATATAGTTTTGAAATGCCGTAGTAAGTTGTTCATGCGTTCCATATCTAAGCAAAAAACTGACCGGAACTATGAATCCTGAGTCATATACAGCTTCGTCCGAAAATACACAAAATCCCTTCTCTGCAACTTCCTGTATAACAAGCTCCAGTTCAGACTCCATTCTTCGGATAAAAGGTAAAAAATGATGTGATATAAGCTCTTTTATTTTCTCAATCGAATGCTCGTATGATTCATTACCACAAAAATCCCACCATGTAAGAAAGTCTTGGTTTTGGTTTGATTTAGGAATCCCCTTAGACCAAAAGCATTCTTTTCCTTCCTTGTCGAAAATAGAGCAGCTTAATATAGCTTGCACCGTTTCTCCCGCTTGATTATTACGGTTAAGCTGAGTTGATATAGAAAATGTAAAATCAGAGCGCTTACGAATTTCCAGTTTGCTTTTGTAGAATTTAAATCCGTCCGGTTTCAGAAATTCGGCCAGTTCTGTCATTGCAAAGACAATGATTTCTTTTGGTGATGTATCAGTCTTAATATCCATAGCTTTATTCCTTAGGCATGCTTCTTATGTAAATTTTACTGACTAGCAATTTACCGTTATTTTCCTCGATGCTTATCTGCCCTGCAACATTTATTCTTTCTCCGCTAGTCTTTTCCTTCAAAATCATCTTGAATTCGTAGCTTCCGCTTACATCTGCCTCATCTCCAGACTTAGTAAGCTCTATGTCAGTAGGCTGATATGCTAGACCATCCTCAACGCACTTCTTATCGTACTTTAGAGGATTTCTGCTTGCCATCATATCATCAAGGCATTCCTTGCTTGCCATTTCCTCAAAAGCTTTGTAATACTTTTTCTGATCCTTGTCCTTAACAAAGTCAGTATAGCGGTTTTTGTAGTCTGTCTCAAAGAAAATCTGACAGAACTTAGTCATTAGCTTCTTGCCTTCTGCTGGATCTGTAGCTTTCTTGCTACCACAACCCGCACATAGCACTAGAGAAAGCAATGCGATTACGCAAAAGAGTTTTTTCATGGCTACCTCCAATCATAAAACTAAAGCTTAGCTACTATATCCTGCCCGCACTTCATGCCTGTGTCCCATGCGTGCTGCAGGTTAAATCCTCCGCATGCTCCATCAAAGTCCACAATTTCACCTGTAAAGTACAGTCCTTTAAGTTTCTTAGACTCCATGGTATCAGGGTCAAATTCGCTTACCTTTACTCCGCCTCTAGTCACCTGTGCTTTGTCCCAGTCGCAGAGTCCTGCTATATCAAAGCTAGTGCATTTAAGCGCGTTTGCAAGGCCTAGAGCTTTCCCAGATATAGCCTTTATATAGCCTGCAAGCTGTGGCTTAAGTATTGAGCAAAGGCTGCCATGTGAGCGTTCTAAAAAGCTCTCAACTTGCTTTTCATCAAACTCAGGCAGGAAGTCGAGTTTGATGCTGTAATCTGAAAATCTGCCCTTTAGGACATCTTCATAGTCTATGAATCTTGTCATATTGAATATGCAGATTCCCGATAGTCCATAGTCAGTAAACTGAACTTCGCCTGCTTCCTGCGCGAGCAGATCGCTGCGGCGGGTGAGGCTGACTAGTGCTTTCTGCCTCACCCTGGAGAGACCGAGCTTTTTCATGTTTTGCTCGGTCTTTATGCCGCAGAGCGCCGGAACCGGCTCGCGCACTGCGTGCGCGAGCTGCTTTGCCAGGGCAAAGCCATCGCCGCGGGTCCCGAGCTGCGGCGCTGCGGTTCCGCCGCAGGCTAAGACAAGACGCCTTGCTTTGATGCTAAAATTCTTGGGCTTTCTTCCTTTGGAGCGTGTTTTGATTTTGCCCCCTTGCCCTTAGTCCTCGTGCTAGGCGCGTCCTGTCTTGCTGCGGCTAGAAAAACGCCCTTGGCGTATTTGACAGATGTCAGTCTGCACGAAAGCAGCCAGTCCGCAGACTCAAGTTTACTTGTCAGCGCCTCTACAACATCTGGCGCATATTCTGAATAGGGATAAATCCTTCCCTCTTCATCGCTCTTTGTCAATACTCCCAAATATCCAAAAAAGGCTGAAGCTATGCTCCAGCCCTCGCTTTTAATATTCGATAGATTGCATTTTCCGTTTCCGGAGGCCGCAATCTTTCTGCCAGGTCTGTCCTTGGCATCGACTATGAGAAGCTTGCAATCAGGCTTTTCTCTTAGGATTACATTGGCCGCCATAAGACCAGATGCACCTGCGCCTACAATGCAAACATCATAAAGCTCTTTTTCTATATTGGGATTAAATTTAAAATCCAATCTCTTCTCCTATATTACAATCAGTGTTCCGAAGGCACTATGATTAGCTCAACCGCCTTATCAAGCTTAGCTCTAAGCTCTGCAAGAAAGTTGCTAGCATTATCGACAGCTTCTCCTGATGCACCTACTACCATCTTTGTAATCTCGTTATCCTTTGCAAGTGAACAAAGGGTGGAAATCGTATCATCTGATTTTAGTACAGTCAGGTCAGCTCCTGCTTCCCTCGCCTTTTCGTATAGAAATTCTAAGGCTTTGTTTTCCTCGGAATCACCTAAAAAATTATAATCTGAACCCGTTACATGTATTATATGTATCGTATCATCGCTACCCATCAGCGTCTTGCCATAGTCAATAAGGCGCTGGCATGTACGCTGCTTAGTTACGCAAACCATTATATTTTCCATATGTTCCTCTTCCACAAAACTATTATTTATACGAGTATAACATCCTATTTTGTTAGTTTGTCAAAGGCTTCTTGATATTTGGATATAGTTTTGTCTATGACATCCTGAGGAAGAAGATAATCGCTATCTGGATTTGCCTTTAGCCAGTCACGAACGAACTGTTTATCGAATGAAGGCTGTGATTTTCCTGCCTCGTAGCCTTCTGCAGGCCAGAAGCGCGAGCTATCTGGAGTTAGCATCTCATCGCCGATTACGATATTGCCATCTTCATCTACACCAAATTCAAACTTAGTGTCTGCGATGATGATTCCGCGCTCAAGAGCATAATCTGCGCACTTTCTATAAAGCGCAATAGTGCAGTCCTTAATCTTCTCAGCGTACTCTCTTCCGTGTCCAGGGAATTCGCGTTCGATTACATCTATGCTCTGCTCAAAGGATATATTCTCGTCGTGATCTCCGATTTCTGCCTTGGTGCTAGGTGTGTAAATAGGTTCACTTAGCTTCTGTGACTCCTTGAGTCCTTCCTCTAGCTTAATACCGCAAACCTCGCCTGTCTTCTGATAGCTGCTCCAGCCACTACCTGTAATATATCCTCTTACGATGCACTCTATTGGAAGCATATTAAGCTTCTTGCACATCATGGATCTTCCCTCAAATTTCATTTTGGAAGAACTCTGGCATATCCTTGGTATCAACTGAAAGCATATGGTTTGGAACTATGTCCTTTGTCAGGTCAAACCAGAACTTTGACATCTTAGTCAAAACTTCTCCCTTGCCGACGATGAGGTTCTTTAGAATCACATCAAAAGCTGATATTCTATCGCTTGCGACCAAAATCAGACTGTCACCAATATCGTAAATCTCGCGTACCTTACCCTCTTTAACAGGCTTAAACTCCTTCATAAAAATCTTTCGCACTCCTTACTAATCTTTACTACTCTGCTAAAGCAGCTTCTAGAGCTTTCTTAGTTGCTGCCTCAATGACCTCATAGGAATCCCCAGGTGATGCTTCAAATAGCTTCTCATCTCCAATGTAATATGTTGGCACATGATAGTAGTTGAGACTTGCAATTCTATCTGGATTTTCGCTCTCCTCTACTGCATCTATCTCTACCTTCTTGTACTCATCATTTGCGTTTAAAAGCGCATCAAAAGCTTTCTTCGCCTTCATACAATATGGGCATCCTTTTAAATATATAAATGTCAACTTTTTCATAACATACCTCCTTTTATTATCTAAATTTTACCACATTTGACCGCTTCTCTCAATCCAAAACTCAAAATTCGCATTGCTATAAGCATCATCTTTAGCATCAAAGCGAGAATAAGCATAAAAAATAGCAGGTACGCTCGCGCATACCTGCCACCTATTAGGTTATTTATTTCTTTCTTACCTTAACAGCTGTTCCGTAAGCCATAACCTCTGATGCCCCCTGCATGATTGCTGATGATGCATATCTAAGTCCTACTACAGCATCTGCTCCAAGAGCAGCTGCTTCCTCAGCCATTCTTCTTGTTGCAAGGTCTCTAGCTTCATTCATCATATCTGTATAAGCTTTGATTTCGCCACCTACGATTGTCTTAAGACCTGCACCGAAGTCACGAATTGCGTTCTTTGACTGAACTACGCCACCCTTTACAACGCCCATCATTTCGAGCTCGTATCCCTCGATGTATTCTGTGTTTACTACTAGCATGGTTTCCTCCTTATCTAATCTGACCATTACCATAAATTATATACTTAGTGGTCGTTAGAGCCTCTAGACCCATAGGACCACGAGTATGCAGTTTCTGTGTACTGATGCCGATTTCAGCTCCAAATCCGAACTCAAAACCATCAGTAAATCTCGTCGATGCGTTTACATATACAGCGGCCGCATCTACCTCATCAAGGAATCTCTGTGAATTCTCATAGCTATCTGTAACTATGCTCTCAGAGTGTCCCGTATTGTACTTGTTAATGTGAGCTATAGCTTCATCAACTCCTGAAACGACTTTGATTGACACCTTAAGATCTAGGTATTCTCTTCCCCAGTCATCTTCTGTAGCAGGAACTGCCCCATCTATCAGCGAGCAAGCCCTATCATCTGCATGCATCTCAACACTATGTTCTGCAAGCTTTCCCTAGCATAGGTAATAGCTTCTCGGCTACTGCCTCGTGCACAAGAACTGACTCGCAAGCATTGCAAACGCCTATTCTCTGCGTCTTAGCGTTCTCAATTATATCAACAGCCATATTTAGGTTGGCTGACTCGTCGACAAAGACGTGGCAGTTTCCAGTTCCTGTCTCAATTACTGGCACGGTTGCATTCTGCACTACACTTTGAATTAGCCCAGCGCCGCCCCTTGGAATCAGCACATCGAGGTAGCCATTCATCTTCATGAACTCAGTTCCAACCTCATGCGAAGTATCCTCAATTAGCTGAACCGCATCTTCTGTGATTCCACAAGCCTTAAGTGTATCTTGCAAAACCTTAACGATAGCGATATTAGAGTTTATCGCATCGCTTCCGCCCCTCAAAATAACTGCGTTACCCGACTTAAAGCAAAGTGCAAAAGCATCAGGTGTCACATTAGGTCTAGCCTCATATATCATTCCGACTACGCCTAGAGGTACGCGTTTCTTACCTATCAAAAGTCCATTAGGGCGCTTCTTCATGTCGAGTACCTCGCCCACTGGATCATCTAGTGCAGCAACTTGCTCTAGACCTTCAGCTATCCCCTTGATTCTCTCCTCGGTTAGCATCAGCCTATCTACAAGTCCTTCGTTCATACCCTTTTCGCGGCCTATCAAAACATCTTTTGCGTTTGCCTCAAGTATGCTATTGCTCTCCTTTACGAGTGCTTCTGCACATGCAATAAGAGCCTTATTCTTAGTTTCTACATTCATCTTTGCAAGGAGTACCGAAGCAGCCCTTGCTTTTATTCCAAGCTCTGATAAATTCATATCTTCTCCCATCTATTTGCTCAGATATTCCTGAAGATCAAAGTTAGCATCGTGCTTACCTAGGAACAAGGTTCCAAACTCCTGCCCCTCAAGAATCCTGTGAATTACATGAAAATCACTGCCGCTGGCTATTATCATATCTATGCCGGAGTTTACGGCAATCTCGGCAGCTGCAATCTTTGTCGCCATGCCACCAGTACCAACTCCAGTTCCCGTCGTCGCCTTGCCCATTGAAACAAACTTATCGCTTAGCGATTCCACAGTGTCTATGAACTTAGCATCTGGGTTTCTGTGCGGGTCATCTGTGTAAAGCCCCTCGACATCCGAAAGAAGTATCAAAAGGTCTGCACCTATCAAATTAGCAACGACCGCCGAAAGTCTATCATTATCTCCAAATACAGGAACTTCATCAATCTCCGATGTGGCTACGCTGTCGTTTTCGTTTACGATTGGAATTACGCCAAGCTTCAGAAGTTCCTCAAATGTATTGCAGACATTCTCACGGCTTTCACTATGTAAAACCGTGTTCTTTGTCATCAAAATCTGACCAGCAATCTGATTGTACTCAGAAAATAGCTTCTGGTAAATCATCATAAGCCTTGCCTGCCCTACAGATGCACAAGCCTGCTTGAGCTGTATTTTCTCAGGCCTTTCCTCAAGTCTTAGAGCGCTCCTTCCCGCTGCAATAGCAGCTGATGTAACAAGCACCACATCGACATTACGGTTTCTCAGGTATGATAGCTCTCTTGTCAAAATCTCCATCTTAACAAGGTCTAGCCTTCCGCTCTCCGCATGTGTGAGTGAAGAAGATCCAACCTTGATGACTATTCTCTTTTTCTTACTTAATTCTGGTCTTCCCATATATTCCTACTTCTTCTTACTATTTCCGTTCTTATAGTTTATCTCAATGTCTGGCTGGACATTATATATAAATACATTAAAGCGTATCTCGTCGTTTTCTATCGATTGTGCCTCCATCTGCACGCCCCTTGCCACAAGGTCCTTCTTGTAGAATATAGGCCTCACTCTGTAAAGCACGTGATGGTCTGTGGCTTTGATATAGTTTGCTACCATATCCTCAAAAGGAAGCATTCCCTCAACATTTAGATATCTTGTTCCCGTTATCAGGTTCTTTCTATTTGCATTCTCTCCGCTAAGTTGATACCCAATCAAATGGCAACGATTGTAAAGGTACTTATCTGCGATGAGTTTATCATATCTCTTGGTATGCCAGCCGCTAGGCTTTATCATACCTATGCTGCCTCTCTTTTCGGTCGGCATAAGATTCTTCCCCAGCATGGCCGTAGCTGGTCTACATCTCCCTAGGTGGTCTAATTCTCCATAGCTTTCAAATTCGGGGCTTGAAAGTTCCTCCTCAGTGAAGCTCGGCATATTATCATTCACTACGGCAAAGCTATACTCTGCATTATTTGGAAATGTATGTATGACATCGCTTGCTACTAGCTTTTCCCCTTTGCTCCTTATCTGCTTGCTATTAGCTACTTTGAGTCCATCGGGAAGCTCGCCAGGCTTTGCTGGATTAACTTTTGCATTTACGCGTCTATGTATGCTTTCCCTGCCTGATGGCTCCATGCCGAGATATTCTCTCAGCGGCTGCGGTAAATCAGCTTTAAAAAAGCTTAAGCTGGCTATGAGCAACGACAGGACTAGCCCTGCGATTATCTTGCTATTTTTTTCTTGTTATTTTTTTCATATAAGTATATAATAAATTATTCCCTTTGTTTTGTAAATGACTTGATTTCTTAGATAAAAACGCGGCATAACTCTAAGATTAGAATTATGCCGCTAAATTTAAGTTAGCTAATTACATTTACCCACTATGTATTTTCTTTGATGAATACACGAGCAGCTATTAGTAGCTCTGTGACATCGATTCGATGATGCTATCTGCTAGTGAATCTAGCTCGCTTTCTGTCATCTTTGATACTGATGATAGTACAGAAACTTCTTCGTTTAGAACTGTCATCTGCTTCATCTCGTCAAGTGTTTCATTGATCAAAACGCTTGCCTGTGGAGCCCATGAACCGTTCTCAACTACTGCAACTACTCTCTTCTGTAGGTTCAATCTCTTCATATCCTGAACGAAGTTCTCCATTGCTGGGAATACGTTTAGGTTATATGTTACTGAAAGAAGCGCTAGGTGGCTGTACTTGAAAGCCTCTCCGATTAGGTATGATACATGTGTCTTTGATACATCGTACATGTGCACCTTATGCATTCCTTTTTCGTGTAGCTTTGTAGCTAGGATATGAGCTGCATTCTCTGTATTTCCGTACATTGAAGCATAGCATAGTAGCACGCCCTTCTCCTCTGGTGTGTATGTAGCCCAGTGGATATACTTGTCTAGAATGTATCCGATGTCCTTACGCCATACTGGTCCGTGAAGTGGGCAGATAATCTTAATATCGATTGTCTGTGCCTTCTTTAGAAGATCCATAACCTCTGGTCCGTACTTACCTACAATGTTTGTGTAGTAGCGTCTTGCTTCGTTAATCCACTCTCCATCAAAGTCAACTTCGTCAGCAAATAGTGCACCGTCAAGTGACTTAAATGAACCGAATGCGTCTGCACTGAAAGCACTCCGTCTGTTGTATCAAATGTTACCATTGCCTCTGGCCAGTGAACCATAGGTGCCTCTACGAAGACAACATTGTGCTTACCAAAGCTCATTGTATCTCCCTCAGCAACCTGGATGAAGTTCTCGTCAACTGTGTAGTTAAACTGATGCATTAGCATTAGCGCCTTCTCTGTTGATACAATCTTTACATCTGGATATCTGAGAATAATCTCTTCCATTGATGCACAGTGATCTGGCTCCATGTGGTTGATTACCATGTAGTCGAGCTTTCTTCCATCGAGAACATACTCTACGTTTTCGATGAACTGACGGCCTACTGACCAATCTGCTGTATCAAAAAGTACTGTCTTTTCATCTAGCAATAGATATGAGTTATATGAGACTCCATCTTCGATAGGATGAATGTTTTCAAAGAGGTGAAGCCTTTTGTCATTTCCACCGACCCAAAATAAATCTTCGGTTACTTTTCTAACACAATGCATTATTTTTCCTCCTTCTTAGGCTTTTCTACTTTGATAAAGCCTGTCTTCTCTTCTCCGCAAAGTGGGCAAATCCACTCTTCTGGTAATGATTCAAATGTTGTTCCTATGCTTACTCCACCTTCTTCGTCTCCCTTTGCTGGGTCGTATTCATATCCACATCCCTTACAAACATATAGATCCCATGGTGAAGGCTCCTTGAGTACTGTTGCCTTTCTCATCTTAACACGAGGTGGCGCTGGCTTCTTCTCCTCGCCATTATCTAGTGCCTTTGTGAGTAGTGGCAAGATCTCCATTACATCTCCTACGATTCCGTAGTCAGCGTTCTTGAAGATAGGTGCATTCTTGCTCTTATTGATTGCTACGATTGTTGTAGCTTCCTTGATTCCCTTTAGGTGCTGTCCAGCTCCTGAGATACCACAAGCGATATATAGGTTTCCTGAGAACTTCTGTCCTGACATACCAACGTATCTATCTAGTGGAACATACTTAAGTGTCTCAGCTACTGGTCTTGATGAACCTATTGCTGCTCCTGCCTGCTTAGCAAGATCTTCAATAAGCTTCATGTTCTTCTTCTCTCCGATACCCTTACCTGCTGATACAACTCTATCAGCATCAACGATTGGTGTATTAGGATCGATGCCTACTGTGAAGTCAAATCCGTCTGACTTAAGTGCTGAAACAAGCTGATCTACCTGCTCCTGAGCACTTCCTGAGAACATAATCTTCTTTCTCTGTCCTGTGATAGGTCCCTTCTGAGCTGCTGGTGCTGCCTGCTGTGGTGCCTTACCTAGGATATGTGCTGCAATAACTACTCTCTGAATTTCGTTTGTTCCTTCATAGATAGTTGTAATTTTGGCATCTCTGTAAGCTCTCTCAACTTCCATACCCTTGAGGTATCCTGTACCACCAAAGATCTGAAGTGAATCGTTACAAATCTCAAGCGCTGCGTCTGAAGCATACTGCTTAGCCATAGCTGATTCCATTCCGAATGGCTCGTGGTGTTCCTTTAGCTCAGCTGCTGAGTAGATAAGGAATCTTGACATTCTTAGCTTTGTAGCCATGTCAGCAATCTTGAATGAGTTAATCTGCTGGTGTGCGATTGGAATACCGAACTGGATTCTCTCAAGCGCATACTCTACAGCAGCCTCGTAAGCGCCCTGTGCAATACCTAGCGCCTGTGAAGCGATACCGATTCTTCCACCATCTAGTGTTGAAAGCGCGATCTTGAATCCCTGACCTTCCTTACCTAGTAGGTTTTCCTTTGGAACCTTTACATCATTGAAGATGAGCTCAGCTGTTGATGATGATCTAATACCCATCTTGTCGTAGTGGTCACCAAACTCGAAACCTTCCCAGCCCTTCTCTACTATGAATGCGCTGATACCCTTTGCTCCGATGTTTGGTGTAGTAACCGCAAATACAACATATGTGTCTGCAATTGGAGCGTTTGTGATAAAGATTTTGTTACCGTTTAGTAGATAGTAGTCTCCCTTTAGCTCAGCTGTTGTCTCTGTTCCACTTGCATCTGATCCTGCGTTAGGCTCTGTAAGACCGAAAGCACCAAGCTTCTCACCCTTTGCTAGTGGAACTAGATACTTCTGCTTCTGTTCCTCTGTACCATATGCAAAGATAGGATATGAACCTAGTGAAACATGTGCTGATAGAATTACACCTGTACCACCGTCGACCCTTGAAAGCTCCTCAACTGCAATCGCATAGCTTATTGCGTCAAGTCCTGCTCCGCCGTACTTCTTTGGATATGGCACTCCCATAATTCCAAGTTTCGCCATTTTCTTTACGATGTCGTGCGGAAATTCATTTTTCTGATCTAGCATGAATGCAATAGGCTTTACTTCTTCCTCTGCAAATTTTCTAATTTTAGCTCTAAACTCTTCATGAGCTTCAGTTGTCTTAAAAAGCATGTTAATTACCTCCTTGCTCTAAAACATTTACCTTAATTCTTATTGTACCCAATTTATTTTTAGTCAGTAGTGACATTTGCAACTTTTTGTAATATAATTTGATTAAATAGTGAAAAAAATATTTTTAGGAGATAATTAATGGCCAAAACACAAATCCTCGATAACATTTCGGAAAAAGTCCCTAGCAAGCATATTTCCATGCTTTAATCCTATATATAGAAACTATAAGCGCGGCGAGTTAATCATGATGTATCAAAGCTCTCAGGCAGAGCCAAGGCAAGTAGCCATCGTGAAATCAGGTCAAGCAAGGCTTGAGTTTCTTAACGAGTACGGAGACCTTTATGTGCTTGAGCGCTATAAGAGCGGGGATTTATTTGGCGAGCCATTTTCCTTGCCACTTTCGGATTTTGAGTACATGGTTACTGCAGAAGAAGACTGCAGAGTTGTTTACTTAGATTACAAGCATATAATAACGCCTTGTGAAAAGCTCTGTGAGCATCATAGTCAGCTAATCAGCAATCTCTTTGTTATGTCTGCCCAAAGAGCGCAGGAGTTATCTTTTTCATCTTTCTATAGTTAAGCAGGGCAGCATCAGAAATAAAGCTTCTTGCTTATCTTCAGTATGCGCGTATGGCAAATAGAGTCGTTTCAGAAGCTAAACCTCCTACATCGACCAAGGAGTACGTGACCTCAAAGCCTCGCTCAAGAATAAATCTAGCAACGAATTCTTCGAAATCCCGATGAGCCTAGCCGAGCTTGCAGAGTACATCGCAGTCGACCGCTCTGCAATGATGCGAGAAATAAAGGCAATGAAAAAAACGACGGCATCATAGAGAGCCGTCGCCGTGAATTTAAACTTTTGATATAGTATATTTAGACGCCACGCAAAAGCTTGCGTGGTGTTTTTTATACATCTATCTTCATCTGAAGATATGAGGAATCCTCATCTCTGTCGATCACAAAATCCTCGTGCTCCTCAAACTCCGGAAGTTCTTTGATATTCGTAAGTCCAAACTGCTTAAGGAAATTGTCTGTCGTTGCATAAAGAATTGGTCTTCCAATTCCTTCTGACCTACCCTTTTCGCAAATCAAGTCCTTTTTCATAAGGCCTTCAATAATTCTGTCACTCTTAATTCCCCTGATTGAGTCGATTTCTGACCTAGTTACAGGCTGCTTATATGCCACAATGGCAAGTGTCTCTAGCGCAGCCTGAGTCAATTTCTTAGTCTTAACCGGCCTGCAAAGCCTTTCTATTGTATCTGCATTTTCAGCTCTAGTTGCAAACTGGAAGGAATTTTTCACGCGTCTAATCATAATCCCACGTCCCTCCTGTTCATACTCTTCCATGAGCTCTAGAAAGCACTCTAGTGCCTCTTCCTTTGTTATCTCTGCTGCATCAGCAGCATCCTTTACATCAAGAGGCTCTCCCCATATATACATTAATGATTCAAGCGTTGACTTTGCTCTTTTTTTACTGTACATCGATTGCCTCCTTACTCTCATCTGTTCCCTCGGTGCTGATTGAAATCTCACCATACATCTTATCTTGCTCAGCTCTTATCTGCCTATCCTTCATCATCTGAAGCACTGAAGCAAAGGTCACAATCACATCATACCTGCTCTTTTTGTTCGGCACTAAGTCTTTTAGCGATAGCTTTTTGATACCGCCTTTTATCGCATTTTTTATCTTATCCTTGATGAAGCTTATACGGCTTTCGATAGAAGCCTTCTCGCGCTCCACCTTTTGATAGTGAGACTTAACTACAGCTACGCGCTTTTCTCTCTCGAGGAATAGCTTAAATGTACTAATGAAGCTTTCCATTGATAGATTGAGAACTTCGTCTGGATTCTCAGTGTATATTGAAATATCCTCAGTAGGCTTTTCATAAATCAAGCAGTTTTCCTCAAACCTTCTGCCAAGTTCATCTGACATCTGTCTGAAGCGCTTGTACTCTAGGAGTCTTTCGACAAGCTCATTTCTTGGATCTTCTATCGTAGCATCTATACCCTCCTCGCTCATGCGCGGGAGAATCATTCTTGATTTTATCTCTATCAAAGTTGCCGCAAGCACCATAAACTCAGCCGATACGGCAATATCAGCTTCTTTCATGTCATTCAGATACCCAACATACTGCTCTGTAATTTCAGAAATCTGAATATCATATATGCTCATTTTGGCGCTTTCTATGAGGTAGACCAAAAGGTCAAAAGGTCCCTCAAAGCTCGATAATACTACTTTATAACTCATTACCCTCTCATAAGCCTCGCTAGGTTCTCCTTGTACGGAGGTCTAACTATACCCTTTTCGGTTACTATGGCAGTTATATACTCTGCCTTTGTCACATCAAATGACGGATTATATGTCTTGATTCCGCTTGGTGCCATATCCTTTTCGTACCACATCTTATAAATCTCATCACCCTTGCGAAGCTCTATTGGAATATCCTCTCCCGTCTCCGTCTCAAGATCTATGGTTGATGTAGGAACAAACATGTAAAACGGTATGCCGTATTCCTTGGCGAGAATTGCAACTGCCGATGTTCCAATTTTGTTGGCCCCATCGCCGTTTGCAGCAAGCCTATCGCAGCCTACTACGACAGCATCTACCCAGCCGTTTTTCATGACTATTGACGCCATGTTATCGCAGATTAAAGTCACATCTATGCCAGCCTTATCTAGCTCCCAAGCTGTAAGCCTAGCCCCTTGAAGAAGAGGTCTAGTCTCATCAGCAAATACCTTAAAATCATATCCCCTCTCGTGTCCTAGGTAAAGCGGCGCAAGGCATGTTCCATACATGGCTGTTGCTATGGTCCCTGCATTGCAGTGGGTCAATATTCCCATGTTCTTATCTAGCAGACTGAGTCCATGCTCACCCATGGCCAGGCACGATGCGATGTCCTCATCCATGATAGCCTTTGCTTCTTGCGTCAAAGCTTCCTCTAGTTCTGATAGAGCAGTATCGCAAAGCAAATATTCTTTGTCAAAATCATTTAGCTTTCTATCTAGCCTTTTCTGCATTTTTTTGATTGCCCACTCTAGGTTTACTGCCGTAGGCCTTGAAGAAATCAGGTAATCGCCTATTTCCTTTGATATTCCTAGGTACTCAGCTGCGCTGCCATTAAAGCTCTGTGCCTCTAGCTCTGTGCTTAGCGAAACCAAAAACCCAAAAGCTGCAGCAACGCCTATCGCAGGCGCTCCTCTAACTCTGAGCGAGTGAATAGCTTCCCAGACATCCTCCTTGCATTTTAGCTCTATGTAGCTTTCTTCTGCCGGAAGCAGGGTCTGGTCAAGTATATATAATTTTTTCTCCTTATATTCTATAGGTGAAATCATAAGGCTCTATCTCCAAAATTATATTCTGTAGTCAAGATATCTCGGATGTGAATTTTTGTTATCGTAGAAATGCCACCATTCTGTAGGCGATGCGCCAAAACCGGCAGATTCCATCACCTTGCACATATATGCAGCGTTCTTATATTCTTCAGTTTCTGGGTCGTTGTTTTTTAGGGCCGCAATTTCTCTGAAATCATCAAAGCATGTCGGCATCTTAAGCTCGTTTCCCTCCATGTCGGTAAGCGTTATATCGACGCACTGCCCATTCATATGAGTTGATCTGAAGCTAGTCATAGTCTCCATATCAGGAGGTCTTGCCACGAAATTATCGTCAGGATAAATCTCCCAGAAGCGCTTCTGCGCACTTATAGGTCTATAGGCATCCCAAATTTGACGCGGTAGCCATCTCTTTTGAATATGTCTCTTGCCTCTATGAGCATCTTTAGGGTTTCTCTATCTATGTAGCACTCCGCAGACTCATAGACTCTTTTGCCTGTGAAATTATCTTCTGTGGCATATCTTAGCTCGATGATAAAGTCATCGTCAATATCTGTTAGCTTAACTAGATTGCCCGAATCACAGTCCTCTTTGGGGCTGTTAAAAGTCATATCAGCCTTGTTTATTTCCTTCTGGTTTTGTTTCAAGTGACTCATCTCCCAAAATGAATTTATTCTTCTGAAGAAGCTTGCCAAGTCCAACGCCTAGGATGCAGCATGATACTACTTCACCTGCACCAACTGTGAGCATCATAAACGGAATTGGTAGCGGAACAGAATACGCATATTTTAAAACAAAAGGCACTACTAGCATGTTCACCACAACTGGTGGAATGGATGCTATCAAAAGCCCCTTGCCTCTAAGCTTATAGCTTATTACTGCTGCTACAAGAGTAGCTAGGCTACCGAAGATGATATCTGGAAGCACTGCGCCTCCCAAGATGTTACCTATTAGGCAACCGATGAATACTCCAGGAATCGCTGCCGCTGTAAATACCGGCATGATTGTTAGAGCTTCCGATACCCTAAGCTGAACCTGACCAAATGATATAGGTGCAAGCACAATGGTTAAAACCACATACACCGCAGCTATCATCGCAGCCTTTGTCACAAATAGTACTGTTTTGTTTTTCATATTAAATTCTCCTTAGTTTTGTTTTACGAGTGGATGGTTTCGAACACTCGAAATTTATTATATCATTTCTTTTCTAATGAGTAAAGAATACGCAAAAAGCGAGCCTGCATGTGCAAGCTCGCTCTTTAATTTTAATTGATTTTGATATGATTTTAGTATTATCTACCCATCATTACCTTTACAGCTTCATTCGAAATTACATCAGCACCGCCCATTACTATGCTTCTCTTTGCTCCTGTTTCCTTTACAAATTCTGCAACACCTTTGATGTTATTTCTATTTGCAAGGAGTAAAGGTGCATTGTTTGCTATTGCTGTTACGCTTCCTACAAGGCCGTCTGCAAAACCATCACCTGTAGCAATTACTACTGTGCTTGATGTCATGTCAAAGAACTTCTTTGCAACATTTAATGCCGTCTCGTATCTGTCTTCTCCTGAAATTCTCTCAACGCTTCTCATCGTTTCTAGCTCAGCTTGACTCTATCAGAAACAACATCGCTTCCGCCAACTATATAGAACTTAGCTGGATTGATTCCTGCAAGATATGCCTTTTGCTCCTCTGTGAGAGCCTTTCCCACTAGCATTACAGGTTTTCCTGTTGCAGCAGCTGAAAGCGCATCCGCATATCCAAGTCCTGAGCAAATCATTACATCTTCGTTATTTACATTTGCTTCCTTTAAAACTGCTAGGTTTGTTAGGAATCTATCCTCACCTTCTAGACGCTTTACATCGTAGTCTGATCCGAGTATTGTTTTAATTTGCTCTGGAAGGACATCGGCTCCACCTACTAGGTAAACCGTCTTCCCCTTTGTTACATTCTTTCTGATATAATCAACAGTTCCATTAACCTCTCTTGCCTCTGAGAGTAGTAGTGGTGCATTTTTAACCTTTGCTAGGTATGCTGAAGAAAGTGCATCTGGATAGTTTGTTCCACAAGCCACAACTGCAGAATCGAACATCTCTAGTCCAAGCTGCTTCTTGAGTGCATCTGCATTCTTATATGCTGTATCGTATCTAGTATCTCCAGATACTCTTACATCCTCTTCTTTAACTGCAGGCTTTTCTTCGCCTTTTACAGTAATCTCTGCGTAAGGTGCGATGAAGAAAGCGTGTGTATCTCCCTCTGCAAGAGATTCCATAACCGCAACATATTTGCCTGGCTTGCTTACTTTGAACTTTGCAAGACCATCTTTTCCAGTCTTAGTTTCTGCAACAACCTTATTATTTTCGTCCTTGAGAACTACCTTTCCGCCCTCATATGGCTCACCCTCTTCGCTTGGTGGCACAAATGTGCTCATTCCATTTAGTTTAAGTGTGAACTCTTTGTCAGTTTCAGCTTCTAGCTTAACCTTATCAAAGCTCATGAATAGAGCATAGTAGTCTTTATCAAAGTACTTAAATATATTTAGTCTATCGCCGTTTTCAAGAACGCTATCGCTTGAAAGAGTTGTTGTAGATCTGTTGTTTATAAAGTATCCAACATCTGATGTCTTTTCACCGAACATCGCAAGAATCCATCCATTAGGGGCAGCCTCGAGATATTTCATTGGATCTGCCTCAAAATTAGCTCCATACATGTCGCGGTGAATAGCTACCATAGCATCTAGAATTGTAACCTTATCTGCATAATCAGGTCCCTTTGTATAGCCATACTTTTCAGCTTCATAAGGGCTTACCTCTAGCTCCATATAAGCCTTTGTATATGCATTTCTATCAGCCTGAGCTAGTGCGAATATCTTAATGCTAGGAGCTGCAGGCTTAATGTTTACCTCTGCGTAAGGTGCGATAAACTGTTTGCTTGAAGTTTCGTCTTCAGCTAGAGCAGTAACTGTTGCACTGTACTTTCCAGCCTTTCAACTGTAAGCTTAGCTACTCCGTCCTTATCTGTAACAGCTTCTGCTACTACATTTCCATCTGCGTCTTTAACAGCTACCTTTGCACCAGCATATGCATCTTTCTTCTTGCTCCAGTCAGCGAGAGTCTTCTCACCCTTAAGAGATAGAGTGAATTCCTGATTTGTTCTAGCTTCAACCTTTGTCTGATCAAAGCTCATGTATATAGCTTTGTAATCCTGATTAAAGTATCTGAATATGTTTAGTACATCGCCATTTTTTAGAACTGTCGTGTTTGCTACAGTTCCCATACCAGTCTCATCAACTGGATACACATTGTTTACATAGTATCCTAAATCACTTGTAGTAACGCCGAAAATCTTTGATATAAATCCATTTTCTGGAACTACGAGATAATTTTCTGGATTTGCATCAAAATCAGCACCGTACATCTCGTGGTGAATTGCTACAAGAGCATCTAGTACTGTAGTCTTGTCTGCAAAAGCCTCTGCCTTGAAATATCCGTGCTCTGCAGCTTCCTTAGGGCTGACCTTGAGACCATCAAGTACCTTAGTATATGTATTGCTCTCATTCTGAACTATAGCTGAGATTGCGATAGGATTCTGCGCATCGTTTGCTTCCTTCATCGCAGCCTCAAGCGCCTTGATTGCAGCCTGAATCTTATCAGCATCTGCACTAGCATCACTGCTTACTGCTTCTGCATCAGCGATAGCCTTCTGTAGCTTAACCTTTGTTCCCTTAGCATATTCACCGGCCTTATCACCTTCGCTAATCGCAGATACAAGGTTCTTTGCTTCGCTTATCTTAGCATTTAGAGCATCCTTATTGCTGCTCTTTCCAAGAACAGTAAGCTCCACTGAAACTTCCTGCTTTGACAGCTTCTGAAGCTTAGCATTGTTTGGATATTTCTTTGCAAGGTTTCCATATTTAGCACTGCTTAGCCATGCTGTAACTGTAACCTTTGTATTTGCGCAGGTCTTGTAACTATCAGGTTTTGATGTGTAATGACATTTGTATTTGATGATTTAAAAGTATCATAGCCGTTTGTTTCAGCATGCCAACTTGAATCGAAAAAGCTTACTGGAACGATACCTCTTCCAGTCTTCTCATCCATTCTGTAAACCCATACAGGATTTTCGCCATCAAAATGGAATTCAAAGAATGCGTGTAGGTCTTCCTTTACGGAGTCCTTGGATGCATTTGCTCTATCGTTGATTCCGTCAAAGAAATGTGCCTTAGCATACTCCATTTCCTTGATTTCTGCATCAAGCTCTGCATCTGTTATCACAGCAATCTTTAGCGGAATCTTCTTTGTTACAGTAACATCATCTCTCTTGAATGTAACAATAAGATTTACTGTTTTTTCGCCTGTCTGGAAGCGATCCACATTTGCTGCGTATCCGTTTACCTTGATTGCGTCATCGTCAGTGCTGTATGTAATTTCTTTGTTTGCAAATACTAGCTTGTTGTCATCACCTTTGATCTTTGTATATCTTGGAAGCAGGATATTTCCAATTACATGATTAGGATCAAATTCACCATCTTCCTTGCTTGCATATTTCAAAGTTCTGGCGTGATGTACTTGTCTAGCAAAGCCTGAAGTTCCTCTGCAGTAGGACCAACTTTACCACTTCCCTTTACAGTCAAAGTGAACTGCTTTGTTATAGTATCAAAGTCATCTTGCTTTTGAATATTTGGATTTAAAATACTAGTATTTACCTTTGTCTTAGCAGTTAGAGTAACTACTGTATCCTGTTTAGGCTGCTTAACTTCTGCCTTTTTAGGAGTATTTAGACCAGCGTACTGATTTGCATCTTTAATGCTCAAAACATCTGGATTTGATGATTCCCATACTGTATTTGTCCATGCTGTTGAAACACTAGTTCCATCAATCTGAGGAAGAGTTAAATCAGAAACGATATTGTCTTCTGCAGTGTTTGAGCCCTTAATGGTATCAAATGTTATTCCATCAGCCACAGCCTTTATCTTTTTATTGATATGTGGAACATCCCATCCAACCATTACAGTTCTTGTAGCAGTCTGCTTCTGTCCGTTATAGCTGAACTCAAATGTACATGTTACATTTTCATGATTTATTCCGTAAGCTGCTGTCTTATCTTTATTTACATAACTTACGCTTCCATCATTTGTAATTACAGACTCTTTACTTGATTTTATAACCTTAACAGTAATTCCATCTGAGTCAAGATCATGATATGATTTGATTTTCTCAAGAGCTAGGTCAGCTGCATTGTTTGTAGTACCATATTTTGCAATGAGTGCACCAAACTCGCTTTTAAACTTATTTACAACGGGTGTAAGCTTATCCACAGGTGCTGGTGGAGGTGTTACCTCAGCATTCTTCTTAAGAGTTATCACCTTTTCGAAGTCTTCCTTTGAACCATCTGGCGTAAACTCCTCTGTCTTTGGCTCATATCCATCCTTTGACACCTTTACTGTTGTCTTTCTGTTCACATAGAGTTTATACTTGCCACTTGCATCTGGCGTTACCTTAACAACCTCTTTAACAGTTTCCTCTGCAAGGTCATCGTAGCTTTCATCCAAATACGACACCTCAACCTTTGGGTTTTCAACAGTTGTTCCGCTCTCATCCACAACCTTTACAGTCATCTTTGGATAAAGCACCGCTGCATGTGAATTCATAGGCAAAGCCATGCTAGTCATAAGCATTGCCATAGTCAGTACGATTACGAGCAATTTACTGCTCAGTCTCTTCACACTTTCCATTTTCTCTCCCTTCAATAAAATAAAATTTGCCTCAAAAAATGGGCTGTGAAATATCACAGCCCGTTTTTCCATGATTGATTGCCTGATTCCGTCTCTCGCAGTATCAGGACCTTCCTTGTAGCTACCTGACTCATGCTCTAGCATTCACAGTGGCGGGACCGTCCAGGAGTTTAACCTGATTGGCATACAAAGAATCATATATTGTCACCTAAATTATATCTAAATCAACTGTATTTTGTCAATAATCAAAGTCGTATTTTCGGCTATTTTTCAATGTATACATTGATTTACACATTAATAAATAACTCGTATATATTTATCAAATATTCTGCATGGGAGATTTCTACCCTCTGCATATTCTTTTGATACTGACTCGTTGAAGTTAAGCATAAGCTCCCTATCGTCTTCACCTATCACTTCATCATCTGAAGCATATACAGCTCTATCGTTTACTGCTATGGCTTCAAATAGTAATCCTGCTGAATTAGGGAAAGCTTCTTTGATTTCACTTACGCTTTCTTTTATGAAAGATGTATCAAAGGAGTCTACCTTTTGTGAAACAAGATAGATGCTATAACTAAAGCTCTTCTTAACTGCGATTCTAGCATTATCAGTTTTAAGGCTTCTTAGGAAGCGTCTTAACCTATACCTTCTGATTGCAATTATGATAATCAAAATGAGAATTGCCAAAAGTATTCCTAAAAGCACGAGAAGCTTCGCATATGTGAACACTAGAGTCTGGCTATTTATAGGGTTTTCAATATCCTGATTAGTGTCCTTATTCTCCTCGTCTTTCTCAGAGCTATCGCTTGAGCTTCCTTCGGCACCCTTCCCACCACCGAGTTCTGATTTTAGAGCGTCGTCGGTCTTAGTAAACTTAATCTCGCCTCTATACTTTGGCGTTACATCAAAAGGTACCCAGCCTACTCCATCGAGATAGTACTCGCACCAAGCGTGAGCGCTCTCTTCTGTTACTGTTACGCTTGCTGGCTTTGATACGGAATCCTTATCATCTGGGCTACCATCTGCAATCATTTTTTCTGTGATGACATAGCCTTCGACATATCTTGCGGGAACGCCGTAATATCTAAGCATCTGAGTTGCTGCACTTGCATAAAGTTCTGACTTTCCAACTCTTGAGTTAGTTAGAAAATATCCTAGCTCATCGCTTTCCCCAGAAGATGATGTGCTATCATCGTACTTTAGGTTTTTGTTTACGAAGTCAACTATTTTTAGCTTAGCTTCGCTAGTAGAAAGCTTCTTACTATCACCTAGTAGCTTCTTCAGTGTCTTTTTGTTTGATGCTGAAATCTCAAGATAGTTCTTATGTGCGAAGTCCCTATATACTGACTCCATGTTCACTAAATCCGCCTGCTCCCCTGCACTAGACACTAGCTTTTTTTGGTTTACATAGGCTTCTTTGACGCTGCCCTCGCTATAGCTTAGCTTGTATGATTTAGTCTCCTTACTATTAGCTTCTATAACAGAGTCACCTATCCTTGAATCCATGTACATACCCTTCTTTTCCTGAAGGAATGAGTATGGCAGGTACAGGTTCTTACGATCTGCATTTACGAGCTTTATGCTGAGCTCTCCAATATTGTCTTTTCCATTTATCTCGAGATTGTTTTTCGCTAGTAATGACTCTCCATAGACTCCATTTTGTCTGAGCCAGTAGAATTTGTCTCTAGCTTCTGATAGACCCGTTCCCCTGAGATTAACCCACTTATTACCATCTAGATATTCTCCTACGAAGCCGCGAAGATACATAGGCTCAGCCTTTGACATAGTGATATCTAACTGAACTCTTTTATTCGGTTCAAACTCTCCAATTGATGAGAGATTTCCCCTTGCAAGCACTTTTGTTCCACCGTAGATTTTTCGGTGCATAGCTGACTTTATCGCATCGTTTGTCTTGCCTGCCGCCTTGATTGGAAGTACATCCGAGCTTATAAACGGTGCTATCGCAAGTAAAAGTATCAGAACTGTAGCAACCACGCTAGAAGCTAAGGCTCTGCCACCTGAAATCTTTAGCGTGCCACTGTTTCCTGCTAGCATGGCCCCTGAAATCAGAAGCACTATAGATGCAGCAAAGCTCGCTGAAACTGTAAAGATACCTAGGCCAGCTAGACAAATTTCAACAATAACTAGTGCTATAAAGGTGTAAAAGGCAGCCTTTCTTATGCTTAGAAGCACAAGTTCAAAGACCGCAATTGCAAGCATGAGCGTAAGAAAATGAACTCCTATCTTTGATGCCTGGTCCTCTATAAAGTTATCGTGTATCCTTCCCTGAGACTCGGTCATAGTCATAGATATTCTTTGCATAAGCGCTCTAAGACCCTCACCGAAATCTCTATGAATAATCAGTGTTGTTATAAGAAGAAGCACTACTAAAACTAATACTCCATATTGCTTTAGAACTGCTTTGATACCTGACAATTCCCCATCTTCGCTACTTGAAATCACAATTTCTATTGTAGCTATTAAAACCAAACTGATTATAATGGCAATCATAGAAAATCCAGCCTTTTGTAGGGATAGGCTTACAAAGGCGAGGTTCAAGATTGAAAGTGAAATAAAGAAGCTCAAAGCCGTCACTACAAGTTCCTTAGCAAAGCCACTATTAAGTTCCGATATTTGTATATTAAGTTTTTGATTCATTAGCTAACTTTTTTTCAACTTAAACTCCTAAATCTAATAAAGAATAAGTTCTCTATTATTCTGTCTATATTCCTCATCAGATGCATCTATCAAAATTACCTTGCCGCTTGTAAACTCCTTGTCGAAGCTTGTCTTGCCAATAGATATGTAAATTATGTGCGTTGCATCACTACTTCCGTACATAGAAGTATAGCTATTTGCACATGTTATATCTGACTCTAGAAGCCTAGAGCCTATTATTTGAGATATAGCATCTCCCATATCTTCACTGAACTGCATGTCCTTGACCCAAGCTACATTCTCAGCCGGCTCGTTCCAAACAAGGACAAACTCAAGCTCGCTATCTATGAGGCTTTGGCATACTGATACGGCAAGCTCTGCGAGTGCCTCCTTCTGCTCCGATGTGGTCTCTCCCTTGAGACTCTTATCCACGAAAACCATAAGCTTCTTATCAAGCGGTAGCGACGGATCCCTCACAATAAAGCTTTGTCAAGCTTACCTGATAGCTTCCAATGTATCTGCTTTAGACTATCCCCCTGCTCATATTCTCTGATTTGATAGGTCTCTGTCATGTCCCTTCCCTTTTTGTATGGGGAATAGCTGTCGTTATCAAAGCTATCACTTTCGTGAAGGTCATAGCTTATAACTACATCAAAGACCTCTGGCAACATGGTCATGGCCTTTTCAGCGTGGACATCGCATTTAACGCTAAATATGCCGAATATACCTTCTAGGCTCATTTTCTCAACGCTACACCTAACTTTTCCGCAGTGATCACTAGCTAGGTTAAACAAGATTTTCTTTTTTTCTCTTGCGCTTAGCGATAGATTGAAAGTCTCTTGCTTTTCATCACCCGTATACAGATTTACTATCTTAAGCTTAATCTTTAGCGAGATAATTGGAATCCAGCTGTCATTTCTGACTTCTAGGATTCCCTCTGCAGTTTTGTCCGTTCTTCCACCTGTGTTTATAAATAGTCTTGCCGACAGCTTACTTCTAATTGCTAAGTCTATCGCGCATGCTACTAGCATCACAAGAACAAAGGCGAAGAGAAGAGCCAAGGAAAATCTATTCGTCTCTATGATATTCAGTATGATTAGTAATATTAAAAGTGTAAACGAAATAGCTCTTTTCATCTATCTCTCCTACAACATTTTCTTGAATGACTCAGCAGCTGGCATCTCTACATCTTTGATGATGTCAGCGAGAATATTCTCTGCACTAAGCTCGTTTAATCTAGCCTTTGAATTTAGCATGAGTCTGTGTCCGCAAACATCTGCAAAGACAGCTCTTATGTCGTCTGGTGTAACAAAGTCTCTTGAGTTGACAAAAGCATAGGCCTTAGCCATCTGGCAAAGTGAAAGCGCTCCACGAGGGCTGACGCCAAGGCTTACCATTTCGTGCTCTCTAGTTTTCTGAACCAGTTTCGCTATATATTCGTAAACTGATTTTGCAATATATACTTCGTTTGCCTTCTGAATCATTTCCTTTAGTTCTTCATCAGAGACAACTTGCTCAACCTTATCAACTGGATTTTCTGTATGTCTATCAGCTAGGATTTCTGCTTGGCTTTCTACATCTGGATATCCTATGCTCAGCTTAACCATAAATCTATCGAGCTGTGAATTTGGAAGCATCTGAGTTCCTGCAGAACCAGCAGGGTTTCGGTTGCGAGAACGATAAACGGATCTGGCAAAACTCTTGTTACGCCGTCAACTGTTACCTTTTTCTCTTCCATCGCCTCAAGAAGAGCCGCTTGAGTTTTACTTGAGGTTCTGTTGATTTCATCTGCAAGAAGAAGGTTTGTTACGATAGCACCTTCCTTATAGCTGAGCTCTCCTGTCTCCTTATCGTAAACAGAGAAGCCGATTATATCTGAAGGAAGCGTATCAGGTGTGAACTGTACACGCTTAGTGTCTAGACCCATAGCTCTTGCAAAAGCTAGCGCCATTGTTGTCTTACCTACACCTGGAACGTCCTCTAGAAGGACATTACCCTTTGCGAGCATGGCCATCATAACCTTAGAGATAACCTCGTCCTTACCCTTGATTACACCCTTTACCTCATTGCTAATTTTTTCTATATGCTGATTCATCTTTTGCCCTTTCTATAAGTTATTATTAAAATCGAAGAATTTACCGTTTCCCTTTTGTAATAGTCTCAGTGCTGTAAGTGCTGAAATCGCCTGTCTAGTTGCCAGCACGTTCGTCTGCTTTCCTGTGCCAGAAGAATCTAGAGCCGTATCTATTCCGCCGTCCTCTGTCTCAAAGCTTAGAAGCGCACTTACCGGGTCTCCACCATTTTTGATGAAGCGCTCATCTTTTGTCGGATCTATTCCAAGTGAGCAAAGTGCGAGAATAACCTGTGAGCCCGAGTCTGAGCTATAGTGATTCTGAAAAGAAATATCCTCCGTCGCTTTGTTTCTCTGAAAGATATGTGAGCGCACTATCTATCGCAGTCTTTACATCCACGCTCTTTCCTGCAGCATTAGTGTAGACATCCTTTTTATCTATGTACGGAGCAAGTGCCTGAATTGCCATCGAAGTAATGTCTAGGTCGCTTCCTCCTTTGTTTAGACCAAAACCACCATCTTCCATCTGGTAGGCGATAAGTTCCTTTATGATGTCATTTTCACTATATCTTGCTCCATCTGGAGCTTTGTAGTTACCGGCTTTGATGCATAGAAGTGAATATATCAAAGCATTGCTTCCCTGATAGTCTATTTTCTCTTCCTGACACCAGTTGAATATGCCGTCATTCACTAGGTCTATTGGTGTTCCGTCAGCTTTCTTTGCAAAGTTTCTCGGATCCTTTCCGAATGCGAGAAGTACCAAAATCATTCTGTGCCACTCTGTCGACTTATACTGGTCTAGCTTTTCATCGCTTTCATATGCCTTGCTTATGTATTTTTTTAGGTTTTTGAGGTATCCCTCTTCATCAAAGTTCTTATCTAGCCCCGCTCTCCTTTTCGACTATTACCATCCAGTCGCTTATAGGGTCTCCCGCCTTGAAATAACTAGCATTTGTTAAAGATTCATCCGCCTTGATTCCGCCAATTTCGTGGCAGGCTGCATCCCATCTTTTGCTTATCTTCTCATAGTTTGTTTTATCATCACCACAGGCACTCAAAACAATGCTCATGACTAGAATCATTATAAGCGCTAGGGCAGTTACTTTTTTATTTGTCTTTCTTATCATGGATTAGTCCCCTTTGGCAGTATCTCTCTGCGAGTATCTCCACAAACCGTACATTTATATTCTATGTATCCGTCTTCCGTTGCAGTTGGTTCCTTTCTGGAAATCTCTACCCAGTTGTGCTCTAGCTTAGGAATAACTTTTGTTTCCTTCTCACCGCATACACTGCAAACTCTTTCCTCAAGTCCCTCTTCGTCGCAAGTTGCATTCTTTATAACCTTCCAGTCGCCAAATGTATGCCTTGGCTCATATCCTCCATTTATCCAAATTCCACAGTAGCTGCTAAGTTTTGTTGGTGGATAGGTTACTACAAGGCCTAGGTCCTTACCATAGGCAAGAGTAAATCTAAGAGTGATATGGTTATTTCGTCCATTTAGGAAGTACTGCGACATTCCCTTTCCTGGATAGTTAACTCCATCTATGGTGTACATCCATCCCGAGCCACTTGAGTACTGGAACTGCATAATTGAGTCTCTTACAACCTTTGCGAGTTTAGTGTAGTTTGAAAGGCCATCCTCAACAACCTTGTCAGCAAGATTGCTAGGTACTGATGCTCCATCAGCGATTCCGCCCGCTCTAATTCCATTTAGGTAGAAGCCTGCATCCTTTGTCCCTGAGAAATCAGCCTTAAATCCATAGTAATCTAGTGCAGCAAGTATCGCATACGAAGCAGGTTCATCTTGCTTTACATCGTACTCAAAGCCATCGCCTAGAATTCCGAGTCCTATTGTTGTTGCATCAACTGTAACATAGCACTTACCGATTACATCGCCTGAATCGACAAAGTTATATATCAGGTCGTATTTCTTAAACGTAGAGTTACCCTCTTCATCCCAGGCAGTTACAGTTATAGTGTGATGTTCTGTGTCTCCCACCTTAGGATTTTCTAAAAAGAAACTGTACTCATATCTGCCGTTTCCTGTAGGTGGATCAGCAGCTCTTCCATCAAAGGTAACCCTCATATTATCATATGGAAGTGACTTTCCCTTATATGTTAAAGCCTGAAGAATCAAAGTGAAGTTTCTATTGCTAGTCTCAATCTTTGTTCCTTCAACTGCGTCTCCATCGACCCAAGCCTTGATTGTAGGTGGATGTTTACCAATGGTTGGATTCTTCTCATCAGCCTTCTTAGCCATCAAATTGATAAGGAAGCTAACATGGTGAGTCGTCTTACCCTTCTCCTTGACAATCAAAGTAATAATGTTTTCGCCTCTAACGAGATGAGCCTTGAAGTTTTTGCCATCGCCCTTTAGAGTTTTTCCGTTATCTCCCGTTGTGGAGTTTCGTATCCTTACTCTTAGTTCTGAGTCTTTCCCGCCATTCTCAAGATATGCGTAAAACTCAAGGTCATCGTTTTTGAACTGATTGTCAGTCACATCGGCGTTTTTCAGATCTGTCATAATCTTGAGCTTGCCGTCATTTTTCTGAGGGATTATAGTCGATTTTCCGATATTACCATTTCCCTCTTTGTCAGTAGCTCTATCGCTATTGGTAATGCCATCTAGACCACCCTTGCCCTTTTCAACACTAATGCTGTTGTTAGGCTTCTCCTCTTGCTTCTTATCCTTTTCCTGCTCCTTCTTGTCCTCCTTGTCAGATTTCTTGTCGCTCTTCTCTCCATCCTTAGTCTCACCGTAATTGCTCTTTCCGACTGAATTTTGATCATCATCTGAGCCATCTGCCTGCGAAAGCGCCATCCTCTCAGCCTTAACTGCAGTCACCTTAACATCAGGTCTAGAAAAACCTATAGGTTTGACAAGTAGTGCCCATGCAAGAAATCCTGCAAGAAGTAGCAGTATTGCAATTATGTATATTAAATTTTTCCTGCTGTCTTTGAAAAACTTCATCTAATTTACCCTATTTCGTATCATAATTTTCTTTATCGTAGTCGACGGTATAGAACCAAAGTATCTCGTCACCGTCTTTGAGCTTGACCTCTGATGCCATGTAGTTTGGCAGCTTTCCGTTCACCTTGTACATCCATCCGCTCTTCTGTCCAGCTGAGAATTCATAGAGGTAGTTTATGCCTTTGACATAGCCCTTCTTGTCCTCAATCTGGACATCCTTCTCCTTGCAGGCCTTTTGGAGAACGTCCATGACGGTCGTCTCATCGCTCTTTATCTTGAAGCTAGTTTTCTTGACGATAGTGCCATCCTTTGGAACATAGTCTACAAGCGCCTTATCTGTAAGCATATCCATATTTGAGCTTAACTCATCGCAGCGTATCTCTATGGTTACCTTCGCATCTTCTGGCTTTTTGTCCTGTGCCTTTAGCTTTCCTGCAATCGAAAAGCCAATCGCAGCTATTGCTACAAGTGCTAGGCACAGTATAATAAGGTTTTTCTTCAGTTTCTTATTCTTTTGTTTCCTTAAAAAATCCTGTTCCATATCTCTTTCCGTCCTCTATTTATATATTCCGTATTTTATCTTGATTCGCTCTAATTTGTTCACCATCGGAGTGCCTATTACAAACACACAAATTGCTGCCGTGAGCGCGTGGTAAAAGTCGTAGCCGACACCACTGACATATAGAGCTTTAAGAGCTTTAACTCCAATGCCTAGAGAACCTGGCTCGTTCATCGATAGGCACATTGCAGCAAAGTTCATAATCCCGCCGTATATGACAAAGGTTACAACAAAGGTAAATACCGCCATTGTTATATTATCAGCCTTGAGCTTACCCTTTTGAAATATTACTGCTAGTAGCAATCCAATTATCCCAAATAGATAGACTCGCCATCCGAAGAAAGTCTTATCGTTTCCTGGCCATACCAGAAAGCTGATATATGCAACCAGTTCCGAGAAATAACACATAAGACTGGAGCCATCATCTTCTTGAAATTGCCAATGCTGTTTTGTTTGCTAATTTCACGATTGAATGCAAGTCCTGCAAGAAATCCTAAAAGTCCCCAGCAAAACATCTGCCACGGAGTCCAAGCTCCCTGCCCCATATAGAAATTGCAGACAAATCTCGACATTGCACCTATCAGAAAACCGGCTTCTGGTCCGAGTGAAATTCCTGAAATTATCACCATTGCTGTCCCTATCTGAACAGGAAAAGCTATGTGAAAAAATGTATGAGATGCAACTGTAAGAGCGCTCATCATGGCTATCAAAACAACCTCTCTTGCGCGAGGCCTTCGTCTTTCAAAGATCATGAAGAACGGTGCCATAATCATCACTAGAATTAGAAGAGAAAGTGGCATGTACAGTCGCTTGCTACCTAGGAAAACCGTCAAAGCTATCAAAGCCGGTATGACTAGAAATATCAGCACAGCTGTTAGTTCAAGTCTCTTTCTTGCTGCCGCCATATAGTGGCTTTCATTCTTTTTCTTCAGCTCATCAAAGCTTGTAACTAGAGCAGGCTCCTTATCCATGTTCTAGCCTCCTCTCCAGTTATGATACCCTCGCACCACTTTCTTGTCAGTTTGTTTTCAACCGTGGTATAGAAGTTATTTCCTGAGAAGAATTCTTTTGCGCTACCGCTTGTCGCTATTTCTCCATCAAAGAACATCGAGCAACGGTCACCGAATTCAGCGCAAAACTCTATATCATGGCTAACCATGAATATGGTCTTGTTCTCCTTGCAAAGGCTTCTTAAAATTCTTCCAAGCGTCTGCTTAAAGAAAGGATCAAGTCCCTTCGTTGGCTCATCTAAGAGAAGAATATCCGGATTTGAAACCATGACCTTGGCAAGCGCAAGCCTTTGCTGCTCGCCACCCGAAAGGTCATAAGGGTTTGCCTTTCTAAGATGCTCTATTTCCATGAGCTTAAGCATATCCTCGGTTCTTTGAACCTTCTCCTCAATCTCAAGCTTTTGATAGCACATCCCCTCGAGAACCTCTTCCTCACAGCTAATCTCTGTGAATAATGCCTGAGGATTCTGAGGAACCATAGCAGCCCTGCAGTTATCAGCAATTTTAACCTTGCCAGACTGAGGCTTTATTATTTCACAAATCGCCTTAAGCGTTGTACTCTTTCCACTTCCGTTTCCACCAAGCAAGCAGTGAAGCTTACCCTCTTCTATCTCTAGATTCAGTCCTCTTAGGATGTCATCTGCATTCTTTGCATATCTGAAATATAGGTTTTTAAGCTTTATAACAGGCTTTCCGCTGTTAGCTTCTTTTTCTTCAGCTAGCTTTTGCACTCCAGCTTCCTTTAGCGTGAGCGTTCCATTTTCGAAGAGCTTCTCCATCAAAATTCGCCCTTCTCTTAGCGTCATAGGAAGGCTATCCTGCCATCTCACAAGCTCCTTTGGAAACAGCTTCATCACAGGAGGCATACCATAATACATAGGATGTACCGATTCATCATCGCCATTTCCCGCAAGCTGTATCGCAACTTCACTAGGTCTTGCATTTGCAATTATCCTGCCTTCGTCCATGACAATTGCCCTATCTGCAAGAGGAAAAATTTCTTCGAGTCTATGCTCAGAAATTACAATAGTTACTCCAAGCTCCCTATTGAGCCTGTGAACAGTGCTAAGAAAATCCCTTGCCGCAATCGGATCAAGCTGTGAAGCAGGTTCATCCAAAATCAAAACCTCAGGTTGCATGGCCATAACGGACGCAAGGTTCAAAAGCTGCTTTTGACCTCCAGAAAGCTCACTTACTGACTTTCTAAACCAGGTTTGTATCCCAAAGTATGAGGCCATCTCGGCTACTCTTCTCTTAATTACGCTATTGCTATATCCGAGGCTTTCAAGACCAAAGGCAAGCTCGTGCCAAACTTTGTCTGTGACAAGCTGGTTGTCAGGGTTTTGCTGAACATATCCTATTTTGCTCGCTGCATCTCTATCGCTCATTTCCTCGATTTCTTCGCCATCAAAGCACACGCTTCCAAACTTATTTCCATAAGGATTCATGCTCTTCTTGAGATGCCTTAAAAGCGTACTCTTGCCACATCCAGATTTACCGCAAAGCACGATAAATTCTGACTCTGGAATACTCAGCGAAACACTGTCTAGAGCCAGCTTATCCGAGTTTGGATAACTAAAGCTTAAATTGTCGACCTTGATCTTTTCCATTTTAATTCTCCGAATAAGTCTATTGCTAGCGGCATGACTAAAAGTGCAATAAACGATACATAACCCGCAAACTCAAGCCACTTAGGCTCACTCTCAACCACTTTTATAACAGGATAATAGTAGAGTTTGTTTACTCCGACTGCATAAGATACCGTCGTAATTCCTCCAAGCACTATGCTTGCAAATAATGCCAAAAGGTCTGCTGACCTCAGTTTAAATAAATTATAGCTTGTTCTACCTTTGAGCCCATAGCCTCTTGCAGCCATGGAATCTGCACTTTCTATAGAAGATTCAAGCGACCATGAGACTAGAATCGACACCTCTTTACCTAGCTGTCTTATTTTACCAACAAAGCTCTTTTCACCCCCTGCGTAGAGTGCTCTTTGCCCTTCTCTGATAAGCTCAAAACGAGTTCTCAAAAGTGGTACAAAACGAAATATCATAGAAAGCGTAAGCCCTAGAACCGGTGCAAATCTGCCGAAAATATAGATTAGCTTTTCTGATGTCATGACAACATTGAAGCTCGAAAACCAAATCATCACACCACTTAGCATCAGCGCCATAACCAATCCATAGCATGCCGCCTCAAGCGTAACTCTATTATTTCCTAAGTAGAAAAGCACCGTACTTCCATTGTGAGTAAACAGTGCATTTATAAGCACAGTCAAAAAAGACATAAAAAGAATGATAAAAAGGTTGTTTCTCAGGCTTTTGCTTCCCTTTAGCAACATATCATAGCTCATTCCTATGATAATTGCGCTTATGAGAAATAGAGGGGAGTTTGAAAACATCAAAATCCCGATGACTATTGTATAGTATGAAGCTGTCACAACAGGATGCATCAAAATGAAACGTCCTGTCTCTCCTATTCCTTCTCTAAACATCAATTTATCCTAATTTATATTCCATATTAAACTACATAGGCATACATAATAAGTATAGTTAAATCATGTCTTTTAGTCAAATATTAAAGGCCCTGCAAATGAAAAATTCACATTCACAAGGCCACTAATTTCACATTAATCAATGTCCGATTTCCTTAGAATCAAGGATGATGGTAAAAGGCCCATCATTTACAAGCGAAACCTTCATATCAGCACCAAAGACTCCAGTCTCTACCTTGCCGTCCACCTTTGATCTAATATCTTCTACTATGTAGTCATAAAGCGCTTCTGCCATATCAGGCGCGCCCGCATTCACAAAGCTTGGTCTATTTCCACGCTTGCAATCTGCATATAGCGTGAACTGTGATATCAAAAGAAGCTCACCGCCAACGCTCGCAAGATCAAGATTGGTCTTACCATTTTCATCATCAAAGATGCGCATATTTATCAGCTTTTTGATCATCTTATCAGCGATTTCTTTTGTATCCTCATTTGATATTCCTATCAAAACGAGAAATCCCCTTGAAATCTCACCTGAGACCTTTCCATCTATTCTGCACGCAGCCTCGGAAACTCTCTGTATTACAAACTTCATATATTATCCTCTCTTCTTGATTTCGCCTCTCTTTTCGTAGAAATCTAGACACCTTTCTGCCATGATGTCCATAGGGTCAAAGTAAAAGCTTCCAAGTGAAAGTTCCTTTCTTACGACTGAAAGCTCAGTGCAAGCAAGGACAGCAGCTTCACATCCCTCAGCCTTCACATATGCTTCTATCTTTTGCCAGATTTCTTCATCAGCAGGCTTGCCTCTCTTTATGCATTCGTAGATTTCATGCATGACTAGAGCTTGAACTTCAGCCTTTGGCGTAAATGCAATCACTCCTCGCTTTGATAGCTCATCTTGGTATAGCCTTGTCTCTATAGTTCCATCCGTAGCAAGAACAGCTACCTTCTTTGCACCAAACTCGCTAGCCACTGCCTCTGCAGTCTCTCTGATTAGATGAATAAAGGGAATATCAAGCTCCCCTTCTATCATATTTACAAAATAGTGAGCAGTATTGCAGGTCACCGCTATTGCTGTACAGCCTGCATTTTGGAGGAACATTGCATCTGCGTAAAGCTTTGATCTAACTGCTTCTATCTGCGCTTCATCCTTTGATAGAATCGCTCTAGTTCTATCTGGTATCCCTGCGTGGCTCAGCAAAATCAAATCGAGATTTTCCTGGTCGCAGCTCGCGTCCGTCTTACTACTTATCATATCGTAGAAAACTGCCGATGCCATAGGGCCCATTCCACCTATAATTCCTAACACAACTGTCTCCTTAAATTTATATAAATTCTCTTAGTCCGTAAACGAGCTTACCGCGAACTCCCTTGGTTGTCTTTGCGTGATAAAGAGAGCTTATTATCGACTCCTCAAGCGCTTCAACAACAGGCTCAAACACCTTGTCTATCGCATCCTCATGAATAGCCTTCATCTCTACAAACTTTTCATCACTGTAGTGAGGCATTCTGTTTGCTGTTGAAAAGGCAATGGCTATATCTCCTGACCCATTACCCATGTAGGAGCCTGTTCTGCCAAGTGCTATCGCTGCTCTATTTGCAACTCTCTCAAGCTGGCGAGACGAGAGCGGTATGTCCGTTGCTATTAGCATTATGATTGAACCCTTATCTTTTGCAAGAGAGCCGTCTATATCAGACTTTAGCCTTTCTTTAACTTTTGGCAAGAGCTCGCTTCCGTAGTGCCTTCCACCTATTACTAGGTTCCCCTCTTCACCGAAATTTGAGAGAACCAATGCTCCAATCGTATATTCGCTTCCGTCTAGCTCTACGCATCTAGATGCTGACCCGATTCCGCCTTTAAATCCTAGGCAGCACATTCCTGTGCCAGCACCAACTGCGCCCTCCTCAAAGTCAGGACTACCTTCTTCTGCAAGTCTAAGAGCTTCTCTAACATGCTCTTCTCTTACATGAAGCCCTCTGATGTCGTTCAGCCTGCCATCATTACACTCAGTCACAAGTGGATTCACAGTTCCCGTGCTTACACCTATGTCCTCGTTTTGCTCTAGGCAATACTTCGTCAAAGCAGTCGCAGCCTCTCCCACGGACAAGGTATTTGTCATTATTATAGGAGTCTCTATATTTCCGAGCTCCTTGAGCTGAACTATGCCAAGGCTTTTTCCAAAGCCGTTGAGTACAGACGCTCCAGCTACTACCTTTGATCTAAAGATATTGCCCTCATGAGGGAGTATTACTGTAACCCCTGTGTTTATCTCATTATCTTGTATAGTCACGCTAGCGACCTTGAGGCCCTTAACATCTGTAATCTTATTCAGCTTTCCACTTTTCCATTTGTGGTGCAATTCAAGACCGCAGTCTTTTGGAAGTCCCATTTAGATTCTCCTTATGATTCAAATTTGATGAGTATTCACTAGCTATCCCTAGTGCATGAAGTCATAGGCTGTAATGTATTCCTTGAAGCTATCACACCTATAAACCACCGTATGCGCATCTACTAGCTCTGCTCCTATATAGTTTGCTGCATTGCTAGCATCCTTGTGCTCCTTGAACATAAACTCTAGTTCAAAATGCTCAGGCATATCTACGCACTTAATTTCACCGTTCTGCAAACGCTTAACTGCCTCATATGCCTGTGCCTTAATCAAATCACAAGCATCTAGCGGATGAAGACTGAAAGTAGCTCCGCCAATTCCTTCTTTGACTGCAGCCACGCAAACGCCAGGAAGTTCTGCCTCTGCCTTATCGCAAAGGGCCTTGTCCCCAGCAATTAGTCCAATTGGAACACCATGGTTTGCACATATCAAAACATTATTGTCCATCTCTGATACAAGCTTACCGTTTAGCTTTGTTGACATCAGTCTTGTGTATGACATAGTGTGCGCTAGCGGGTTCTTGTTGCTATATCCTTCTGAGTGGTAGCCGACCATAAAAGCAAGGTCGAAGTCTCTATCCACAAGAGCCATCATCGAGTCTGTCGAAGCCGCCCATCCGCGGATAAGCTTAACCCCCCTTGGAAGCTTGTCAGGAATTAGGTTTAGTGCACTGTCGTGGCTGTCCTTAACAACTACTTCATCTGCTCCTGCTTCTAGCGCTCCAAGACAGGCAGCTGAGACCTCTCTAGTCATCTGCTCGCAGGCCCACTCGTATCCAGTTCCGCCAATTCTCTCTGTCTCTGTCCAGTCAGTTACATTTGTAACGCCTTCTATATCTGCACTTATGTATACTCTCATCTTGTCCTCCTATATGTTATATCAAAATTAATTTCTTGGGTTTGGGCTCATGCCCTTAGCGATATTCTACCATAAAAATTAATCTTATAGAACCGTTTCCCCTAATGTATGCACGCTGATATTTAACTTTGATATATACGCTTATCGCCCCATCTTCTCAGCTTGAAAATAGCTTGCTCAAAGGGTATAATTAAACAAATAATCTAGGCGATAAAATCGCTATTACTTAATGCAGAAAGGAGCGAGGGCTTGCCCTCAGCCATATAGATATGAATGTCAATTTTAATGTAAAGGAAAAGGTCGATAGCATCTACCCAGAGATTGTCAAAATTAGAAGGCAGCTTCACGAAAATCCTGAGCTAAGCCAACAGGAAAAAGAAACCTCAGCACTTGTTTGCAAGGTTTTAGATGAGCACGGCATAAGCTACCAGAGCGGTATTGCAGGATACGGTGTTGTGGCCCAAATTGGTCATGGTTCTAGAGCCGTTGGAATTAGAGCAGATATGGATGCTCTTCCAGTATGCGAAAACACCGGGCTTCCTTACGCATCAAAGGTAGAAGGCGTGATGCACGCCTGCGGACACGATATGCACACGGCTATTCTTTTAGGTACAGCCATGCTCCTCAAGGAGCTTGAACCGGAGCTTGATGCAAGAGATAGTGCAGTGAAGCTCTTTTTTCAGCCGGCAGAGGAAACCATCGGAGGAGCTAAGCAGTTAATTGAAGCAGGCTGCATGGAAAATCCTAAGGTCGATAAGGTCATAGCCCTGCACATAGATCCTAACTACAAAGCTGGCACTGTGGTTCTAAAGTACGGTCCTATGAATGCTGCAACTCAGGAATTTGAAGTTACAGTAAACGGCAAGGGATGCCACGGTGCTCACCCCGAGGGTGGTATCGATGCGATAGTTATGGCAAGCAACATCGTCACATCAGTTCAGACCATATCCTCTAGATTCAACGCACCGACAACACCTGTAATCGTGACAATAGGTAAGTTTCAAGCAGGCGAAGCTGCTAATGTAATCGCAGGAACAGCAAAACTTAAAGGAACCATGAGAGCTCTTGAACCAGAAGTAATGGATTCAATCAGAAATAAGTTTACTCAGATTGTTGATGGTATTTGCGCTGCCTATGGAGGAAGTGCTGATATATATTGGCACAATGATGGATATCCTGCTTTGATCAATAGCGACTCAGTATGTGCGTTGGTCGAAGGTGTTGCTAGAGAGCTTTACGGAGATGAGGCAATTGCAATAATGCCTGAGCCTAGTCTTGGCGCTGATGATTTCGCCTATTTTGCCATGGCTGCAGATAGCTGCTATTTCAACATTGGGGTTACTCCAGAAAACGAAACTAGCTATCCTCTGCACAACGAGCATCTTGCTCCTAGTGAGGAAGCAATGAAGGTCGGAATTGCGGTTGAGACCTGCTCAGTACTCAGATTGCTTTAATCAAAGTTCAGCTCTTTTGATTAGCTAGACCACTTCTGATAGCTTAAGTTTTGATGTACAAGCATATCTCAGAGTGATATAATTTTATATTGAGTATAATTTAAGTTTTAAAGAGAAAATATATGTCAATAGAGATTAAACCCATTACAATTGAAGAATTTGCAAGCAGGCAGTACGACTTTGACTGTATGAATTTTCAACAGTCTGCGGAGATGGCCTTATGCCAGAGCGCAAGAGCTGTTTATTTAGATACCGAAACGGTACAGATTCTTAAGGACGGTCAGTTCATAGGCCAGAGCATTATAAATTACAGGAGCATCTTCAGGTTTTTCAAGAAAGCCTGTATCCTAAACGGACCTCTTCTCGATTACTCATCAATGAGCAAAGACGAGCTCAAGGAAGTGTTCTCTGCACTTCAAGCTTACATGAGAAAGAAGTGCGATGAGATAAGGATAAATCCACCTCTAGTTCATTTTGTTCTTAATGACGCCTTAGAAACAGAGGAAACGCTGAATGAACACGTTAAGTTAGCATTTGATGAACTCTCATTCAAAAACTTTGTAGACAGAAGCTGCGCTGAATCCATAGATCAGATTTTCGTTAAGTCCCTCAAGGGCTACGATTCCTTTGATGATATTTCAAAGGAGCTATCAAGCGCGTTCAGAAGCAGTATCAAAAAATTCTCCGAGTCATGCGTAAAGGTTCGCGAAATGGATGAAAGCGAAATAGGTGACTACTACAGAGTCTATTCTGAGACAGCAGAGCGCAAGAGTTTCGCACTTCAGACCGAAGAATACTACGTTCTTCTTAAGAAAAACTTCGGTGACAAGGCTAAGATTATGGGGGCTTTCCTCGATTGCAAGGAATACGAAAACTATATTGCTTCTAATATACGCATGTTCGAGGATAAGATTGCAGAGTTAAATCAGCAGGCGCAGACCAAGAAAACCAAGGGTCAGCTAAACGATGCAAACGATAGACTTAGGAGCTTCATCAAGCGCAAAGAGGACTACGAAAAGCTAGGTATAAGCGAAGATATTGTCCTTCTTTCATCATATGTCCTCGTATGCTATGGCAAAGAGGTAATCATAATGAGTGGTGGTTCTATCGAGAAATACCTCAATTTCGGAGGTTCAACTCTCATAAACTGGGAGATGATTAGGTATGCTTTTGAGAATGGCTACGAAAGATATAATTTCCATGGAACGATAGAAACCGACCAGATTACAAAGGCCAAAGGAAACTACCACTTCAAGAAAAATTTTGGAGGCAACTTGCAGATTTTGCTAGGAAGCTTCATCAAGAATGTAAATCCTATACTTTCTTTGATAAAACGCGTCAGAAAGGCTCATTAGTCACTGGCAAATATACGGTTAACACCTTATTCAAAAAGGAGAAAAATATGTCAATAGAAGTCACACAAATAAGCTTAGAGAAATTCGAGCAAAGACAGCTTGATTTCAGTAGGTCTGATTTCATGCAGAGCGCTGCCTTTGCACGTACTCAGCTTGGTATGGGAAGCTATGTGGGTCTTGAAGCCGTCGAAATTACCGATGGAGATAGGCTTATAGGACAGAGTATCATAACATATAGACCGCACATGAAGTTTTTCAAGAAGGCATGCATATATCAGGGCCCTTTGATGGACTATAGCGATCTTGCTCTTGTCAAGGCCGTGATATCAGCTATTGAACTCTATGTTAAGAAAAAGGCACAGATTCTAGAGTTTCATTCCTCAATAGAAAATCTCATATATAACGATAAACTAGAGGTTGAAGAAGAGAAGAACAAGGACCTTTTTGATATGATATGTGATCTCGGTTTCAATAGAAGCATTGACCGCACAGGTTCTGGCTCAATCGACCAGATTTTTGTCAAGAGACTTGAGCAGTTTACTGATGCCGAAGATATATACAAGAGCTTTTACAGCTCGCTCAGAGGAAGCATCAAGAAATACAAGGAATCTCACATCAGAATCAAGGAGCTAAACATGGATGAGCTTCCTGAGTTCTACGACATACTCGAGAAGACATCCGAACGAAAGAGCTTCTTCATCCAGCCACTTGAATATTTTGAGACGATTAAGGCTGAATTTGGCGAAAATGCCAAGTTCCTAAAAGCATATATCGACTGTGAGGAGTACACCAAATATCTCGATGATAACATCGCTTTGTTTGAAAGCAGAATCGCAGAGCTATCAGAAAGAGGGCAGTCCAAGAAGACCAAGGGTCTCATCACCGATGCCAAGGACCAGCTAGGAAGCTACCAGAAGCGTAAGAGAGAGTTTGAAGCTCTGAATATCACTACGCCTACGGTAAACCTTTCATCCTACCTCTTCATATGCTATGGAGATGAGGTGATTTTTCTCTTTGGCGGTTCCTATGCCGAGTACATGCATCTAGGTGGTGCAACCATGCTAAACTGGGAAATGATAAAATACGCCCACATAAACGGCTACCCTAGATACAATTTCTATGGCACAATAGAGACAGACCAGGCTATAAACTCAACAGGAAACTATAATTTCAAAAAGAGCTTTGGCGGAAATCTAATCCTGCTAGGTGGTTCATTCACCAAAACCCTTAGCCCGCTAGTGAAATTCCTAGACAAAATAAGAAATTAAAGGTCTATAGGACAAAATAAAGTAAAACAAAACCGATGATTCTGGTATCCCCATTCTCATCGGTTTTTTCTTCATCGATATATGCTGTCAAAAGCGGATTATCAGAGAAATGAAATACCCCTCTATTTGTCTTCTACTCTGACCTTATTCTTCTGACTTGCAATGCTGTCTCCGGCTCTTCTCGCCGTGCTGTGGTTATTCGCTGCCGGTACCATAGTATCTAACACGGAACGGCTTTGATTTGGTTTATCCTTTTTCTTGAAAATATTCTTAAGTTTCATCTCAATTCCTTTCCTAACTTATAAGTCTTTAACTAACAATATCGCTATTACTACCATTATACCTTCTAAAAACCAAAATACAACAGATTTAATTTCTCTCTATCAAATTGTCGCAATATGCACAGCGGATTTCCCCATTTGCTCCAGTCCTAAATCGCTGAGGAAGTTCCTGCTCTATTTGAGAAATACACTTTGGATTTCCGCATTTACAGCCCTTATCATCCTGAGGCACAGTCTTATCTCTAAGAGTTCCTGCGCTTCCCTCTAGAAGTGTCAAAATAAGCGACATCCTCATAAACTTCCATATAGCGCCTGCTTAAAATAGCATGCGCGTGGATCATCGTCCACATCTACACTGATTTCGTTTACCCTAGGTAGTGGATGCAGAACGCTCATACTTTCCTTAGCGCTAGCTAGCTTTGCTCTTGTCAAAACATAGCTATCTTTGAGTCTTTCGTACTCATCGAGGTCATCAAAGCGCTCCCTCTGGATTCTCGTCATATAAAGTATATCAAGCTTTGACATGGCATCATCTAGCGAAGTAGTCTCTATGAAAGGTACATTATTTTTCTCTAAAACCTCTGTCTTTATATACGCTGGAAGCGAAAGTTCTTTAGGTGATATGAGAACAAAGCTGACCCCTTCGTATCTTATCATTGCCTTTATCAAGGAGTGCACGGTTCTTCCATATTTGAGGTCTCCACAAAGACCAATAACCATGTTATTAAGCCTTCCGTGCTCCCTGTATATGGTCAAAAGGTCTGCAAGAGTCTGAGTCGGATGTGCATGTCCTCCGTCTCCCGCATTGATTAGTGGAATTGAAGCACTTTCCGCTGCAACAAGAGGCGCACCCTCATAAGGATGTCTCATAGCGATTATATCTGCATAGCAGCTTATAACCTTTGCTGTATCTGAAACGCTTTCACCCTTTGATACAGAAGCACTCGAAGCTGATGAAAAACCTAAAACATTTCCGCCTAGCTCCATCATCGCAGCCTCAAATGAAAGCCTTGTCCTTGTCGACGGCTCGTAGAAAAGCGTCGCAAGCTTCTTCCCTTCGCAAGCATTTCTGTACTTTGCCGGGTTTTCCATAATGTCACAAGCTTTTTTGATCATAGCATCGAGTTCTTCAATGCTGAGCTCGTCAATATCTATGAGACTCCTAGGTTTTACATTTGATATTAAAGCATCTGAAAACTTTAAATCCATCATTATTTTATCCATCCTTCGTCGCTTGGATTATTTCTGAAAGCAATAAGTCTTTCCCTATCCTCTGGTCTTATGTAGCTTTCGTCTACGGCAACCTCACTGATTACATCAAAGTTTGTCAGTGAAATATTCTTTAGATTTTCCTGAGCCAGTCTATCTAGACCCTTCTGCATTCCGTAGGTGAAAATGCTCACGATTCCAAGAACCTCTGCGCCTGCGTTTCTAAGAGCTGTAGCCGCGTCAATAACGCTTCCACCTGTTGAAATAAGGTCCTCTACGATTACAACCTTATCGCCCTTGTTAAGCTGACCCTCTATCTGATTTCCTCTGCCGTGATCCTTTGCCCCAGAGCGAACATAGCCCATAGGAAGTCCAAGAATGTGAGCTGCTATAGCCGCATGAGCAATTCCTGCTGTTGCAGTTCCCATAATTACATCAGCTTCTGGATACTCTTCTTTGATTACATCTGCGATGGAGTTTTCTATCAAAGTTCTAACCTCTGGTGCTGTTAGCGTAAGTCTGTTATCACAGTAAACTGGACTTTTGATGCCGCTCGCCCATGTGAATGGCTCATCTGGTCTAAAGAAAACCGCTTTGATTGAAAGCAAGCCCTTTGCTACATCCTTTTCTCTCATAACTTTGCTCATTTTTCCCTCACTTCCTGTTTCTATCCGATAAACTCCTTGCAGCATCTCTCGTATGCTGAAACAACGTCCTCAGCCTGAGTAATAGGCCTTCCCACAACTATGTAGTCAGAGCCTATTTTATTAGCCTCAGCAGGTGTCATAACTCGCTTCTGATCTCCCTTTTGTGAATCAGCAAAGCGAATTCCCGGAGTTACAGTTACAAAATCATCTCCGCAAACGCCGTGTATTCCCTCAGCCTCCTGAGCCGAGCAGACAACACCATCAAGACCAGCCTCTTTAGTCATCTTAGCGTAGTGCTTAACAACATCTACAAGCGGCTTTTCTATCAAAAGGTCATGCTGCATAGCTTCCTCATCTGTTGATGTAAGCTGCGTAACCGCTATCAGAAGTGGCTTATCAGCCTTCTTTCCTTCTCTTTCACAGAAGCTCTCGTAGCCTTCCTCAAGTCCAGCCTTAGCAGCCTCCATCATTCTCTTTGTTCCAGCAGCATGTACATTTACAATGTCAGCACCTAGTCCACCTAAGACTCTCATTGCACTTGCCGCTGTATTAGGTATGTCATGAACCTTTAGGTCAACGAAAACCTTGTGCCCTCTAGCTTTTAGCTCCCTGACCATCTCAGGTCCCTCAGCATAGTAAAGCTCCATGCCTATCTTAACAAAGGGACGAAGCTCCCCGAATTTCTCTAGAAAATCTAAGGTCTCACGCTTGCTTGAAAAATCACATGCTATTATTACATCTCTTCCCATTAGATCGCCGCTCCTATTATCTCATTCAAATCTTTTATTCCGTACTTTTCCATAGCAGAAGGTAAACCTTCAATGATTTCCTTACATGCAAAAGGATTAACCAAATTTGCTGCCCCAACCTCTATTGCAGTTGCACCAGACATCATCATCTCAAGCACATCTTCACTTGTAGTTATTCCACCCATGCCTACTACAGGAATCTTAACAGCCTTAGCAACCTGATATACCATTCTGAGAGCTACTGGAAATACCGCACTTCCCGAAAGACCGCCCATAACATTTGCAAGTATAGGCTTTCTAGTCTTAAGGTCTAGTCTCATAGCTTGCAGAGTATTTATTAGAGCAACTGCATCTGCACCTGCATCTTCACAAGCCCTTGCAATCTCTACAATATCCGTTACGTTCGGCGAAAGCTTCATAATAACTGGTTTATCACTCACTCTCTTAACCGCTCTTGTCACATCAGCAGCACATGAAGCATCAGTACCAAAGGACATTCCGCCGCCGTGAACATTTGGGCAGCTGATGTTAATCTCAAGCCATCCTACCTCATCCTGAACAGCCATCTTTCTCGCAGTCTCTACATATTCGTCTATTGAAAATCCGCTTACATTCGCTACAATTTTCTTATCAAAGCATTCCCTTAACTTCGGAAGTTCTTCTGATATAACCCTATCAACACCAGGGTTTTTGAAGACCGACGGAGTTAATCATTCCGCCTTCAGTCTCAGCAATTCTAGGAGTAGGGTTACCAAACCTTTCCTCCCCAGTCGTTCCCTTACATGAAAAAGCTTCCAAGTATGTTTATATCATATATCTCTGCGAACTCATATCCATATCCAAAGGTTCCGCTAGCAGGAATTACCGGGTTATCAATCTCTATACCGCAAAGCTTAAGCTTAGTATTTACCACAGTATTTCCTCCTTTCTCATAACAGGACCTTCCTTGCAGATTCTCTTATTACCTGTCAAAGTCTTACATGAACATCCCATGCAAGCACCAAAGCCACATCCCATTCTTTCCTCAAAGCTGAACTGCCCGCTTCCAGGACTTGCAGCATATACGGATTTAAGCATCGCCTCAGGGCCACAAGTGTAGATGTAGCTGTGCTTTATATCTGCGATAGGCTTATCAACAAAGCCCTTAATTCCGTAGCTTCCATCAGCTGTTGTAATCACAAGCTCATCAGCAAGCTTTGAGAACTCGTCCACATAGAACATATCCTCAGCTTTGTTGAAACCAAGCAGAACCTTTACCTTCTTCCCCTCTGAAACCAGCCTCTTCGCAAGAAGGTAAAGGGGCGGAATACCGACACCTCCGCCTATCAAAAGCGGCTCGCCTCCAGCCTCCGAAAGCGAATATCCATTGCCTAGCCCAACGAGAACGTCTAACTCCTCGCCGGCCTCATACTCGCTGAGCTTAGCTGTTCCTCTACCCATTATCTTGTATATTATAGTCAGCTCGTCCTCTCCGAGGTCGCAGATTGAAATCGGTCTGCGTAGGAAAAATCCCTTGAGCTTGATATTTATAAATTGTCCTGGAGCTGTTACAGCCGAAACATCGCCTGCGAGTCTCATTCTATAAATGCCCTCGCTTAGCTTCTTGTTTTCGACTATCTTCAAAATCCTTTGCTGCATTTTATACCTCATATACTCTTTGATCTTGCATATATCGGGTCTTCCTAGGGGCACGCCACCGCACCCCTAAGACCCTCATATTTTCATCAAGGAGTGTAATTACGCATCTATCGTTGAAATCGTCAGTGTCATTTCCTCAAGTACATCGAGCAGAACTCTAACTGTATCCAGTGAAGTTAGCATGGTTACATTGTTTTCCGTTGCTGAACGTCTAATCTTGTGACCATCGCTCTCCTGTCCGAATGAGCCGATATCCTTAGTATTCAAAACATATGCCATGTGGCCCTGATGTATTGAATCTAGTATCTCGTGGCTTCCCTCACTGATTTTTCTCAGCATTCTCGTTCTGATTCCATTTTCCTTTAAGTAAAGAGCAGTTCCCTCAGTTGCCTCAATATTGAATCCTAGGTTATAGAATCTCTTTATCAAAGGAAGTGCCTCATCCTTATCCTTATCAGCAATCGTTGCAAATACAGTTCCGTAGTTCTGAAGGTGCATTCCCGAAGCCTGAAGCGCCTTGTAGAGCGCTCTGTTTAGCTTGTTATCGTATCCGATTGCCTCACCAGTAGACTTCATCTCAGGTGAGAGGTAAGCATCTAGACCCTTTATCTTGTTGAATGAGAATACAGGCGCCTTTACATAGTATCTCTTCTTCTCCTCAGGATAGATATCAAAGAATCCCTGCTCCTTGAGGCTCTTGCCCAATATAACCTCTGTCGCAATGTCTGCAAGGCTATATCCAGTTGCCTTTGATAGGAAAGGTACGGTTCTTGATGAGCGTGGGTTAACCTCGATGATAAATACATTCTCCTCTTCATCTACGATGAACTGAATGTTATAAAGTCCTATGATTCCAATACCTAGTCCTAGCTTCTTTGCATACTGAAGGATGATTCCCTTAACCTTATCGGAGATGCTGAATGTAGGATATACGCTGATTGAGTCTCCTGAGTGAATACCTGTTCTCTCAACGAGCTCCATTATACCTGGGATGAAAACATCTCTGCCATCGCAGATTGCATCTACTTCAACTTCCTTACCCTGGATGTACTTATCTACTAGAACCGGCTTGTCATTATCTATTTCTACTGCAGTCTTTAGATAGTGTCTGAGCTGATTCTCATCTGCAACTATCTGCATAGCTCTTCCGCCAAGAACAAAGCTTGGTCTTACAAGTACTGGATATCCAACAGCCTCTGCAGTTTTGATACCCTCCTCGATATCTGTTACAGCCTTTCCTCTTGGCTGTGGAATATTTAGATCTACGAGAACTCTTTCAAAGCTGTCTCTGTTCTCAGCTCTTTCGATAGCCTCGCAGTCAGTTCCAATAATCTTAACACCTCTATCCTCTAGTGGCTGAGCTAGATTAATAGCGGTCTGTCCACCCTAGTGAAGCGATAACTCCTTCTGGATTTTCAAGAGCGATTATGTTCATAACATCTTCAGGTGTCAAAGGCTCAAAATAGAGCTTATCAGCCGTTGTGTAGTCTGTTGAAACAGTCTCAGGGTTATTGTTTATGATAATAGCCTCGTAGCCTTCTTTTTCTGATGGTCTGAACTGCGTGAACTGTCGAGTAGTCAAACTCTACACCCTGTCCAATTCTTATAGGACCAGCACCTAGCACGAAGATTTTCTTCTTATCTGTTACGATGGAATCGTTCTTTCCACTATATGATGAATAGAAGTAAGGGATATATGCTCCTGTGTGGCATGTATCTACCATTCTGTAAACAGGGAGCATTCTGTTTTCCCATCTCAGCTTGAAAACATCAAGCTCTTCCATTCCCCACTGTCTAGCAACTTCGATATCTCCAAAGCCCATTTTCTTTGCCTCAAGAAGCACATCCATATTACCCTTGTTTTCTGCAAGCTTTCTCTCCATCTTAACCATGTCTGCAAATGTTTCTACAAAGTATGGCGTAATCATCGTGATTTTAGCAATAGTTGAAACATCTATATCTCTTCTTAGAAGCTCACAAACTGCAAAGATTGCATCGTCTCTAAATGTCTTTATGTACTCGAGCATGTCCTCATTTGACATCTCAACAAATTTATTCATTCTGAAGTGGTCAACACCGATTTCTAGTGAGCGAACTGACTTGAGAAGACACTCTGCAAGGTTTGAACCTATACCCATAACCTCACCCGTTGCCTTCATCTGTGTACCTAGCTCATTTGATGCACTAGCAAACTTGTCAAATGGGAATCTTGGAAGCTTTGCAACAACATAGTCGAGCACTGGCTCAAAAGCAGCCGTTGTATTTGCAACCTCTATATCTTTAAGGAGCATTCCCATAGCAATCTTTGCTGTAACCCTAGCAATTGGATATCCGCTGGCCTTTGATGCAAGAGCTGATGAGCGAGATACGCGTGGGTTTACCTCTATCAAGAAGTACTTGCTCGAGTTAGGATCTAGAGCAAACTGTACGTTACAACCACCTTCAATCTCAAGTTCTCTTATAATCTTTATAGCGCTATCGTTTAGCATTTTTAGGTCGTGGTCTGAAAGAGTCATGATTGGTGCTACAACCATAGAATCACCGGTGTGCACACCAACTGGATCTATGTTTTCCATTCCGCAGATGGTAATCGCATTGTCCTCAGAATCACGCATTACCTCAAACTCAATCTCCTTATATCCCTTAACACTCTTTTCTATCAAAACCTGATGAACTGGTGATAGCTTAAAAGCATTTGTTCCAAGTTCGTCTAGCTCCTCTTCATTATGAGCAAAACCGCCGCCTGTTCCGCCGAGTGTGAATGCAGGTCTTAAAACTACTGGATATCCAATCTTCTTAGCCGCTTCCTTAGCCTCATCTAGATTATAGGTGATTTCTGATGGGATTGTTGGCTCTCCAATTGACTGACAGAGTTCTTTAAATAGCTCTCTATCCTCAGCTCTTTCAATACTTCTGATGCTCGTTCCTAGAAGCTTTACATCGCACTCCTTAAGCACGCCCTTTCTGTCTAGCTGCATGGCAAGGTTTAGTCCTGTCTGTCCGCCTATGGCAGGAAGAATTGCGTCAGGTCTTTCGTAACGAAGAATCTTTGCCACATATTCCAGTGTCAAAGGCTCCATGTAAACCTTGTCCGCTATCGTCGTATCCGTCATTATAGTTGCAGGGTTTGAGTTTACTAGAACTACTTCGTAGCCCTCTTCCTTGAGCGCTAGGCAAGCCTGTGTGCCCGCGTAGTCAAATTCAGCAGCCTGTCCGATTACGATAGGACCTGAACCGATGATAAGTACTTTTTTGATATCTGTCCTCTTTGCCATTTCTACCTCCGAAAATATATATGAATTTAAATTATTTACTCTCTAGTTTGCCACGCTATTATCTGCGATATGCTATCTTGCCGTTGCAGAGCGTAAGCATGCACTGTCCCTTGACCTTTTCTCCCTCAAAAGGCATCGCTCTTCCCTTTGTCAGGAAATCATCTGAACGAATCTGATATTCCTTCTCAAGATCAAAGATTGTAAAGTCAGAAGCCGCTCTCTTTATTCCAAAACGCTCACGCGGAGCCTTAGTCATAAGCTTTATCAATTGCTCTAGACTCAAAACTCCCTCAAGCACTAGCTTCGTATATAGCAGTGGAAACGCAGTTTCTAGACCAACTATACCGAAGTAGCTATCCTTAAGCCCCTTGTTCTTCTCATCTAGAGTGTGTGGCGCATGGTCAGTTGCAATCATATCCACGCTTCCATCTAGGATTCCTTCTATCAAAGCCTCCTGATCCTGTCTTGATCTGATTGGAGGATTCATCTTATACCAGCCATCTTCCTTTAGGTCCATGTCATTCATTATCAAGTAGTGAGGTGCTGTTTCGCATGTAACATCCACGCCGCTCTTCTTTGCATCACGGATAAGCTCTACGCTTTCTTTGCTCGAAATGTGACAAGCATGAAACGGACAACCTGTCTCATCAGCAAGCTTGATATCGCGCTCAACCTCACGCCATTCACTTTCGCTGCAAATTCCTAGATGGTTATTTTGTCTTGCGTACTCACCATCGTGAATATATCCACCTCTAACGAGGCTTTCAACCTCGCAGTGGGCAACCAGAATCTTTCCTAGCTCCTTTACCTGATACATAGCCTCTCTCATGAGCGACTCATCCTGAATTCCTCTTCCATCATCAGAAAATGAAATCGCATAAGGCGCCATAGCCTCCATATCCGCAAGCTTCTCACCCTTTTCTTCAACGCTTATCGCTCCATATGGATGAACATTTATTACTGCATCTCTTTTGATGATATCTAGCTGCTGTTTAAGGTGTGGCAAACTGTCTGGCACTGGCTTTAGGTTTGGCATTGTGCAAACATCTGTGTATCCGCCTGCAGCTGCCGACCTGCTTCCCGTTCCTATAGTTTCCTTATATGAAAAACCCGGCTCACGAAAATGCACGTGCACATCGCAAAAACCGGGAAAAATAGCGTAACGAGAATCATCAAAAAGCTCGCAGTTAAGGCTGCTATCAGCAGTTCTTTTCTACAGCTTCTATTACTTCTTCTTTATTTAGCATATATAGCTTTGTGTTATTTAGAGTCATTGGTCTTCCTTTCGATTCCTAACCCTTGGAATATACATCGCGCTGAACGTTCTCCGCCGTGCAATAAAAAAACCTTGCCGACGACAAGGTGAGTATACAAAAACATCATGCACAGGGCACGTTATGAGTATATATATTCCAATCTTGCCGATCTCTCTGTATCGTATTAAAGATTATAGAAATACTAACACAAATGAATTTTTATGTCAATAATTTCGATGGAATTCGGATACAAAAATCCCAGATTTCTCCGGGCTTTATCTTGCTGATTATGATATGTTTTTTTATTGTTCACCTAGCATTTTACAGACCTTTTTTTACATACTCTTTAATTAAATCCCTATTTCGCTTAATCCCTCCAATTTTTTTGTTCTAACTTTTTCTTTTCCTTAAAAAAATCTAATATTTTACATTCATTACCTCGAACATTTATCTTTTTTTATTTCCATTTTGGGAAAAGTAAATAAGCTGTATTACAAACTTGAAACATAAGCTCTATATCATGTGTTATAAGCATAACAGGAGTACTTCTGATTTTTTTCTTAATGGCATCTGCAACAAGCATCATCCTTCTATAATCCAATCCTGCCGTAGGTTCATCCAAAATAACAAACTTAGAATCTTTAAGCAAAGCTATAAGAAGTGCCAATCTTTGTTTTTCTCCCCCTGATAAATCATGGGGATTCAACATTCTCTTATCCCACAACTCCATTTCAATCAGATACTTTTTAACCTCTGCTAAATATTTTTGGTCTTTATTTTTATTTTTGGGGATTAGTTCCTTTTCAACAGTTTCACAAAAAAACATATTACTACAATTTTGTAAGCTAATTGCCACATTAGATAACCTACTTCTCGTAGACTGAGCATAAGATGTCTTACCATTTCGCATTGGTATAAGACCTGTCAACTCTTTAGCAAGAGTTGTTTTCCCTATTCCATTTTTCACCTATTAACGCCATACATTCTCCACGATTTAAGGGAAAAAAATTAACAGGCTCATCCAAGCTGTATCCATTATTAGAGACATAAACATCTTCAATGTTTATCATCTGATGATTATCTGGATCTTCCATAATCGATCTTAAATTTTTTTATTATTAAAAGAACGCAAATCATTTTTCATGTTCAACATCATCAGTTAGATTATCGGATGAAAAAAATCATTTTAATTTTTTTCCATCTTTAAGAAGAATTAGGCGATCCAATAACTGACTTAAATATGACAATCTATGTTCTGCTATAACTATGGTTTTACCTTGCTCCTTTAAATGTTTTTAAAAATTTTTTTCAAGATCATTTGTTGCTTTATAATCAAAGATTTGCTGAAGGCTCATCGAAAAAAATAATCTCGCTATCAAATACCAAAGTTGAAGCGATAGCTACTTTTTGCTTTTGTCCTCCGGAAAGTTCCCTTACATTTTTTGTTTTTAAATCAGTAATGCCGATTTCTTGTAAAGCATTTTTGCACTCTTTCGTGTAGCAACTGGCGTTCCATCCCCATGTTTTTTCTCCAATGAGTGCTATTTCATTTTCCACATCTTTTGAAAAAAATTGATCATTGGGATTTTGAAAAACATTGCCAACATACTTTGCAATTTCTCCTTTTTTATAATTAGAAATAGACTTACCTAATATGTGTATTTCCCCAGTTATCTTTCCATCATATAGGTTTGGAATTAACCCGTTTAACAATCTTAACAGACTTGTTTTTTTCCACACCCTGATAAGCCTGTAATAACAATGAATTCACCCTTTTCTACAGAAAAAAATGAATGTCCTGTAAAATAGTTTCTTCGCCGTATGAAAAAAATTATCTATGTCAACTTTTATAATTTTTGCCATATTGTAATCCCCAAAAAAATACAAATCCCACTAAAAATAATGCTATAGTCTTTCCATGTAAAAGAAAGATCTTCATATGAAGTTTTTTTTTACAATCATATTCAATTCCTTTTTGTAATTAAAGCACAGGATAAAATCTCCCTGTTTCAAATGCTTTTGTAAATCATAGGAACTAAATAAATTTCTACACTATGAATTGGTCTGACAATACTAAGCCCCCATATTTCTGGCTTTTTAATCCTTCTTTTATTTCTGATAAATAAGCCCTGTATTCAGGGATAAAACGAAAAAAATAGATACCCCAATACATAATGAGTGTGGTAAGCGAAGGTTCCTTAAGGAATATATGATTGTCGATGTCCCGAAACTTGATAAAATTGCCGCCAAAAGTCCATAAAGGGAAAAGTTTAAGAATAATAAGTCCCATTGTATAAATTGATCCTATCCATCCTGAAATTGTACATTTACTTGAAACTAATAAAATCAGTCCAAATAAAGCAAAATAGAAAATGAATATCGGAATTGATTTTTTTCTTTTTTTCACGGCAATAAGTAATAAAAAGCTAAACAGTAACATCATCAATATACAAGCATTGTGCTAAAAAAACACAATGCTTGTATAGATAATCATAAGGATGCCAATGGAAAGTGGTTTGATTTTTTTAGGTTAATTTTTGTATTATCTACAAACCTCAAGACAGTATCCCTTCTTTTTGACATTCTTATTAAAAAAATTTATTATAAATATATTTTTCCAAACAGCGTACCTAAAATAGCTGCAATAATTTCCACTGACAATATAATCGCCATATTCTTTGAATTGAAGAAAGTATCTCTTACCATCTGAGCTTTTTTCCATTGTAAATAAATTAGGAAAAGTTTTTTTACTAATCCTTCTACGCCTAAGAAAATAATAAAGAAAAAAAGCCATGAAGTGCATAAATAACCTGAGATATTACATATGAAATGCTGATTCTACCATCACTTGTATAATTGTCTCTATTACCTATACAAATTTCTCCTAACAGACCAGCTACAACCATAATAGGAAGCATTGGAATAAATCCCATAATTGAATAAATGATCCCCGCTAATAAATAGTAAATAAAAAAATCGTTCCTCTTTTAGGAATCTTATGGCACATAACGAAATAAACAGGAGCGCATAGCAAACTTCCTATGGAAACATGTACGAAAACTCCATATGTTCCAAATGCTTGTGTTATCATTCCTGATACTATGCTAATTACAAAACCCACAACTCCGAGTAAACTAACAATAACAACATCTTTTAATTTCATTTATCTTTCCTCCATTTAGATTCATTTAGATATAGTAAAATCATAAATTTCACTATATCTTTATTCTTTACTGGTATCCACTTTTTTTCAGAACTTTGATTTTCTCCTGTTTTTTTCTGCTCTCCTTGCCTTATACCTTAAACGTAATATCTTATATGAATAACAGAATTTAGTGTTTCCATTATTTATCCCTCCACTACTTAGCTACATATTTTTTTCCTCCTGAATAAATCTTTTTATAAACTTTAAATGCCATCTTTTTTTGCATTTATCATTAGCAAAATTTTATTTTTCCTAACTACGATAACAGCTAAACCAAATGACAAAACATCTGCCACTGGTTGAAGCAAATATATTCCAAATTGCCCAAAGATATTTGATAAAATATATAATAACGGAATATAAAATATTCCTTGTCGTGAAATTGAAATTATTGATGCCCAAAAATATTGTCCAATATTTTTGCATTAGCATACTACTAATCGCAAAGTATCCTAAAAGTGGTATTGTAATACATTGCATACGCAGTATCTCTGCACCGACTAAAATAACTTCATTATCATTTGACATTGTTTTAATAAGTGGTTCAGAAAAAACATATAACAAAATAGCCGCTATAATTAAAAAAATAAAGTACCTCCTATTACTGCAAATTTAAAAGCCTTTTTAACTCTATCATATTGCTTTGCCCCGTAATTCATTGCACAGATAGGTTGAAAACCCTGACCCCAGCCTATCATTATCATATATGCTAATGCTAATATCCTTGAGCTTATTGTTAATGCTGCTATAACACCATCCCCATATTTTGCGGCTACAATATTCAGTAAAATCAAAGCGATACTTGTAATAGATTGTCTTGAAAAATTAGGCATTCCTCCTGCCAAAATATGATATACTCTATCCTTATTTATCCTTGCTTTTTTTAAGTCAACAGCAATATTTCCATTTTTTTCTGATAAATTCGTTAATACGATGCAGGCTGTAACTTGTCCTATCAATGTTGCATATCCGGCTCCAATAAAGCCGAATTTAAACCCAAACATCAATACAGGATCCAGAACCATATTGACAACCATTCCTATCAACAATCCTATCATTCCATCTTTCACATTCCCACAAAGTCTTAATTGATTGTAAAGTGTAATAGAATAAAGACCAAACGGAATGCTGATAATAATTACCTTTAGATACTCTACTGTGAAATTCAACAAGTTTTCAGAAGCACTTCCACCTATAAATTTTGACAGCGGTAAAACAAAAAACAATGATAAAATAGCTATTAAAATACCAATGACAATAGCAAAGAGAATCCCAATAGACGATATAATTTCTGCTTCCTTTTCTTCATTTTCTCCAATCTTTTTTGACATTATGTTTCCACTTCCATATCCAAACCAAAATCCAATAGCTTGAATAAAACTCATAAAGCTAAACACAATACCGATAGCAGCTGTCATGGATTTATTATTTAAAATACCGACAAAAAAATGTATCAGTAAGATTATAAATTACCATGATTAGCATACCTATAATGGTAGGAATAGAAGTTTTCACTAATAATGGTAGAAGAGCATCGTTTAAAATAGCTTTTTCTTCTAAATTCTTTTTTTATTATTACTTGAATTCACGCTACAAACCTCTAACTACACCTTTATTACCGTCTACTTGAATCATCTCCCCATCTTTATATTTTGTAGTTGCAAAGCCCACGCCAAGCACTGCCGGAATATTAAACTCCCTTGCAACAATTGCAGCATGGCTTAATGCCGCTCCCGTATCAGCCACAACTGCACTTGCCAGCTTAAATAACGGTGTCCACTCCGGATCCGTGAAATGGCAAACTAAAAATATCGCCCTTTTGCATCTTATAAAATTCTTTTGGACTATTTACTATGCACACTTTTCCGACTGCAATACCGGCACTTCCACTTACCCCCTTTAAGACATCGTCATTCGTTTCAAAAATTAACAATTTTGATGCATCCCATACTTTTTATTGCTAAAAGGAAATTTTTCATTTCTCCTATTTATTTTTTCCTTATCCGATTCATTTAAACTGCCCCTATTCATCACTTCCAAAAGCTCTGTATGAAACAGATTTGCAATCCCAACTTCATAATCTTCACTACCAAGAAGAATGTAATTTATTCTTTTGACACATCGTCTTACATAATAAAATAAGGTTTCCCAGATATATTGGCTTTCTTCACGAACCACATGAAAATATCTGAAATATTCTATTTGTTTTTTTCTATGTCTTGATACTTGTTTCCATAAATTTCTTTTTAGTCTTATCATTAACTTGGAAAAAAATCTTTTCCTTGCTTAATCTCATCACTATTTTTCATCTGTATTTAATATAGGTCTTAATATATTTATTAGCCTATCAGGATCTTCAATAAATGTTTTTGCAGATAAACAATAGCAATTATAATCAGATTTAAATCCGTTATCTCGCATAAACTTATCTGTTATATCTCTAAAGTCATCATAATTTTTTTATAATTCTTTATAACTTTCTCCTGAAATAACAGCCATTTTTTTAAAAAAATTCGTTTTTTTCTTATTTCACAAGCCATTTCATAAATATCATTTGTAATTGCTGATGTTTTTGTTATCCAAATTCCAATAAAAAAATCAAATGATGTATAATTAGCATTTACTTTTTTTGATTATGTTAGTGAATTTTTTTATCGTTTTAAAACTGATGGGAATAAAAGCATATTTGAATCTGTCGTAAGCCAATTTTTGCAGAAGAATGTAACTATCTTCCATAAAATTTTTTGCATTCTTCTAATGTCATGTTTTTCAAAAGTAAAATGCTTAATTTTTTTCTATTTCAGACTCATATATTTTTCATAAAAATCATTGCACTTATGATAGCAACCATTAAAATCTTTCATATTTTTTTAAAATCTTAAAAAAACTTAAATATTTTTTTATTGATTCGCTTACCTGTATCAGAAAAAAAGTTTGTATTCCATCATCATCTATAATTGGATTTCTTGGTAAAACAATTCCGCATTCTAATAAAAATATTAACTTTCTGATCATTTATTGCTGACAGATAGTCGAAGTCAAGCGCTCTATGTGCAAAAGGCATTTTTTTCTAAAAAAATGACATCATTTCTCGTGTACTTTTTATTGATTTTTTTACCCTTTGTATATTTTTGTACTAAATTGTCTTCAGATATGTAATTGGTAGAACTTTTCAATGTAGTAATAGCTCTTGCCTGTAAAATATATACTTCATCATCTTTAATTGCCCACTCAATATCCATTGGCATTTTATAATGTTTTTCAATCTTCAAACCAGACTTTATTAGCTCTGATATTTCCGTATCATTTAATGCTCGTTTTTTTCGATCATTGTCATCTACCTTCACCTCTACCGTGTTTTTCTCTCCAAATATGATCTGTGTTTCCTTGCTTCCAATAGCTACTTCAAGAATTTCTCCATTTTTGTCAACAATATAGCTGTCTGCTGTAACTCTTCCGCTTACAACACTCTCTCCTAAACCATAGCTCGCATTGATTTGCATCTCATTTTCTTTTTTGCTTACCGGATTCACAGTAAACAAAACACCTGCTTTTTCGCTTTCTACCATTTCTTGAATAATAACAGCAATCGAAACGGAGCTTTGGTCATAACCTTGATGCAATCTGTAGCTCACAGCTCTGTTACCCCATAAAGAAGCGTAACAACTACGCACCTGTTCTAATACATCATCTAAGCCTCGTACATTTAAATAAGTTTCCTGTTGCCCTGCAAAACTTGCATCCGGCAAATCTTCTGCTGTTGCAGATGAACGCACAGCAACTCTTACATTATCTCCAAGATTAAAATATTTTTCTCTTATTGCATTCTTAAGTAGTGTAGGAAATTTACCGGACTTTATCTTTGTTCTAAAATCATCAGCTACATTTAATAGAACTTTTTCATCATTCCCTGATTTTTTTAATTTCATTTTCAATAAAAAAATATCAATGCTGTTTTCCTTTAAAAAATCTCTATAGCCATCTGCTGTAATTACAAATCCTCTTGGAACATTTATTTTTTTGCAGAGGTCATTTCCCCAAGATTGGCGCCTTTCCCTCCTGCAATTAACACATCTTCCTTTTTTATCTCGTCAAAATTCAGTATCATAATGTTCTCCCTTTTTAAACTATATTTCTACATACCGGCTAACAATACTCTCTATGTAGATATGTAGTACTTCCTCAAATGTATCTTCATTAAAAAGAATATAATTTGAACATAGAACAAAACTACCAACAAAAAGCATTAGATAATCCTTGCTTGTCCACAGTTTTTTTACTGCATTATTTTTTTGTACCAATAGTCTATTAACCTATCTACAAAATCTCCATAAAGAACTTTTTACTCTGTTTATTTTTCTTTGAATCTTGACTTGCAAATATTTTTAAATGCCTCTTGATAAATAGGCTGCGTTTTTAGTCTTCAGGATAATATCTATGGCATACTTATAAATCACATCTGAAAGAAATTTTTTTAGGATTTGTTAATGAATTTGAGAATTCTTTTTCTATGTCATTCAATTTCTGTATGGATCTATATGCCATTAAATCAATAATGAGAAATTCTTTGTTCTTCCAAAAATTATAGAAGCTTCCTTGAGCTATCCCTACTCTTTTTGTCAGTTCTGAAATACTAAGAGTTTTTTCCCTTTTTCATGAAACAAATCAAGAGCTGTTTCCATAATATCTTCTTTTTATTTTAATCTTCTCTTCTTCTGTAAATGCTTTTTGTCATTTTAAGCCTCCAAATATTATAAATGCATCTATGAATTTCCCATTTTTTTATTCATAGATATCATAGCACTCAGCAAAAATAAAAGTCAATGAATATTTTATTTTTTATTCATTGACTCTCTTAGTTGTCAACACATATGTTACACTTTGAGAAGTATTCCGATACAACTTCGTTTGGGCTCTTGAAATCAAGAACTGTTTTTGCTGCCTTCTCAAATGCACTTTCACGCTCTGTACGATCACCATCATTTACAAATTCACTGCCAATCCATATACTCCATTACGTTTAAGTATTCTGCGTATTAAGGCGAGTTCTTCTTTTGTGTGAGCGTTAGGACTATTATGTGGTCTTCTTGATTTAAGCGCTAGGCTTCTAACATCTCCGTTGTATTTTTCTAACTGGCGATAGGCAAACTGTCTATTAGTATGATATCGCTTTGCAGCATGTGTTACACCATGTTTAATTGCATATTCACATAAACGCTGGCGGAAACGTATTTCTTCGGTTATACTTTTCATGAGAGGACTCCTTTAGTACTTGAAAGTTTGTGGTAAAACCTATTGTACCAAAGTTCCTCTCTTTTTTTATTTCTGTAACATATATCTTATCACATTACATTCTAGGGAATTCGGATACAAAAAGCCCAGATTTCTCCGGGCTTTATCTTGCTGATTATGATATATTTTATTGCCCACTTAGCATTTTACAGACCTTTTTTTAACATGTAGAAAGTATGAGTATCCTAACGGAATCAGAGATCCTATAATCACAGCCACAAGTAGACTATAGAAAATATTAAATAATCCCATAGCTGCATTTATAATTATGAGAATACCTATAACTATATTTATCACACCTGATAACCTATTAGTTTTTATTCCAGTTCTCCTCGTTTGCATACGTCCATGGTAGCTTAAAACCGATGGTATAATTCTGCCTAGTCTTAGGTAGGTAATTGCCTACTATTATGTATGTAATTCCCATAAATATACCAATGAACAAACTAATATTAAAATGTATCCCTAGATTATATGGATATATAATTGCAGCCAATGCTAATGATAAAGATGGAATAATCCATATATTAATACCATACACTTTGCTGCTGATATTTTTTTCTTGCGAGGATCTGCAGCTATTATCATTGCCATAATTAGATGTAACGCTAATAGAATAAATGGCGTTATTATAACTGCAAACCATTTTTCTCTATAGCCATCTGCAGCATTATCAAAATTAAAATGCGTAGCCATAGAATCAGGAAGCTTATTCCATAGTAATATACCTATTAAAATAGGTAGTAGTATAACAATACTTGTCAGAATTAAAGTTTTCTTATTCTTACTAGACATTTGTTTCATCCTCCTTTAAATTCGCTATCCAAAATATACAAGTATCTATAAATTCTTTTTTTCATGCAGGAAATATGAGTATCCTGCCGATATCAGTATTATCACAAGCATGCCAACTGAAACAATAGATGGTTTATTACATCTGCTCACTAATGAAATCACTATTACGAATACCCCAAATATCATATAAAGTATTCCAGCTAGACGATGTGTCTTGTTCCAATTCAGCTCATTTGCGCGAGTCCACGGAAAATTCATACCTACAGGAGAAGTTCGTTTGATTTTAGGATAATAGTTTCCTCCGATAACAAAGAATATTCCCATGAACAAATTCACGACCAAACCATGATTTATTTTAATCCCTAGCTTATACTGATAGACGGACAATGATATAAGCATTGAAACAAATGGTCCCATACATAAAGAAAGTGTGTAGGTTTTTCCAATAGATTTTCTGCTTGGCGATTTTGATAAAGGTATTGCCCATAACAAATGAAGTACGAGAATCGCAAGTGGCACCATAACAACAGCCATAAATTTGTAACTTAAATCAAAATTTAAAAGCTGAAGGTCTATATTAAACGCTCCGAAATTTGGAATCTCGTTCCACTTAGCAAGACCTATAAATAGAGGTAACAGTATAGCAAGACTCGTAAAAATTGTAGCTCTCCTACCCTTCGCTAACATTTCCATCATCCTCCTTCAATTTTGCTATCCATAGCATAATTTCTTCTAGTACAGATGTATTTAACTGGTAGTAGATGTAGTTTTTTTCTTTGCTCTCAAATATTAGGTCTGCTTTTTTTAGGATTTTCAGGTGATATGAAATTGTAGCCCCTGTTGTATCAAAATTAGATGCTATATCACCTGCAGACATTGGTCCTGTCTTTAGAAGCTCTAGAATTTTTCTTCTTTCTGGATCTGATAAAGCCTTAAAGGTTTCAGCAAAAGCCATACTTCAAACACCTCCCCTTTCAGTATTTAGATAATTATCTAAATAGAATATATTCCTCTTAAAAAGCGAAAGTCAATAGCTATTTAGAAAATTTTTCTAAATAGTTTTATTCATCTTCTTGCTTTGATGCAATAAAAAATGGCCCAGCATAAGCTGAGCCATATTATATATAGTGTTTATTTTAACTTTAGTTAAACAAATTTAGGCCGAAGAAGCTGTCCATCTGTCCGGCTAACACGAGAATCATAATCGGTGGAACTATCCATTTTAGACAGAACTGGTAGTAGCCCTTCATTTTAAACTTCTTCTCATTGTCCGTTCCCTTATTTCGATTTCTGCATCGAGCCAGCCTGGCTTAATCCATCCAAAGATTACAGCTGTAAGTAGTGCCGCTATAGGCATAAATATACCCTCTGAGAATAAATCAAAAAAGTCAAGCAATGAACCAAGTCCTAGTGGATGTGGAAGATTGCTCTCTCCTAGCGAGTCAACTGCTACAAAAGCTCCCTCTAGAGCTATGAAGACACCTACTGCAAGGCTTATCTTAGTTCTATTAACCGGCTTATTCTTCTCGATTGCTCTATCCATAATAGCTGAGCTTACTGCTTCAACGAGCGATATGGATGAAGTTATTGCTGCTATGAATACAAGTCCATAAAAAGTGTTCCAAACACCGGACCGAGCGAACCCATAGCTGAGAACACTGTCTGAAGTGTGATAAATAGAAGTCCAGGACCAGCTGCTGGATCCTGACCTGAAGCAAATACTGCAGGCATAATTGCAACACCAGCCATCACTGCGATTAGTGTATCTGCGATAGGGATTATAACTGCATTCTCCTGTAGATCCTCGTTCTTCTTCATGTAAGAACCGTATGTAACCATGATAGCCATACCAAGCGATAGTGAGAAGAACATCTGTCCACTAGCGCTAGCTAGCACGCTTATCCAGCCCGTTCCCTTGAATACATCAAAGTTTGGCTTAAAAACAAATGCAAGTCCTTCAGATGCACCTGGTAGGGTTACACTTCTTACGATAACTATGCAAAGCATTACAAAGAGTGCTGGCATAGCTATAGCTGAGAACTTCTCTATTCCCTTTGATACTCCTACACTTGTGATTAAAACTGTCAGGAATACGAATATTACTGTGAATGCAACTGTCTGAACAGGGTCTGTGTAAAAGCCCTTAAAGAAAGCTGCGGAATCGGCCCCATTTACGCCCCATGAAGTGCCGAAGAAATCACCGATATTTGCTATTGTATATTTGATACAGTAGCCTCCAAGCATCGAATAAAAGCCCAAGATTAGCACTGGCGAAATCCATGACATCCATCCGATGAAAGTGTACTTTTGGCTGATTCCTCTATAGGCTGCGATAACGCCCTTACCTGTCTTTCTACCGAGAGCTAGCTCTGAAAGCAGGATTACTACACCTACTAATGCTACCATTATTAGATATATGAACAAGAAGGCAAAACCGCCACCCTTACCCATTACATAAGGAAACTTCCAAAGGTTTCCTAGTCCAACAGCAGAGCCTATCGCAGCCATTAGAAAGCCGAACCTACTGCCCCACTGTCCCTTTTCGTTTTGATTCTCCATGTGATATTTCTCCTATATTTCATCTATTGCTAAAACAAACCTAGTTTAAAGAATGAATCTATCTGTCCGAGCAGAATGAAAAGCATGAATACCGGTGCTATGTACTTTAAGCAAATGTGCACGAAATTCTTGCTCTTATAACTGCTACCCTTCTGTATTTCATCATCAATATATGTTGGATAGCACCATCCGAGGAATATGGCCATGAAAAATCCACCTAATGGCATTAAAATTCCCTCTCCAAATAGGTCAAATGTCTCTAACCATGTACCGAAGCCGAATAAGTGTTTAAGTCCTCCTGAGCCAAGTCCATCTGCTGCTACTAGCAGTCCGCCTAATGATGTAATAATACAAACTATAGCAGTTATTTTTCCTCTTCCTGGATCCTTGCCCTTTTCGATATTCATATCGATGAAGGATGCAACTCCGCCTTCTAGCATAGCGATTGAGCTAGAAAGTGCTGCAAGGAACACTAGTAGATAGAACGCTGTTGCAAACCATGGTCCTGCTGCACCCATTGACTTGAATACCATCTGAAGAGTTACAAACAGCATACTTGGTCCCTGTGCGGGCTGAAGTCCAGATGCGAATACCGCAGGGATAGTTGCCACACCTGCTAGAATAGCTGCAAGCATATCAGCAACTGGAACGATAAAGCATTGCGCTCTAGATTTTCCTTGTCATCAAGGTATGAACCGTAAGCAATCTGGCATCCCGCTGCAAGTGAAAGCGAAAAGAATAGCTGTCCACCAGCTAAAGCTAGTACACTAATCCACCCCGTTCCCTTGAACACCTCGAAATTAGGCTTGAACATGAAGGCAAGTCCTTCAGATGCTCCAGGTAGCGTAATGCTTCTAATAACTACGACAATAAGCATTACAAAAAGCGCTGGCATAGCCACTACTGAGAACTTCTCGATACCACCGCCAATTCCCATTGTTACGATAACAAAGGTCATCAGCATGAATAATAGCGTAAATATTATTGACTGTGTAGTATTAGAAATGAATTGTCCGAAAAACTGCTCACTTGCCCTTTCGCCTACACCCCATGAAACACCTAAAATATCACCAAAGTTAGCTACAAGGTACTTGATACAGTAGCCACCAAGCACTGTGTAGAACGGCAATAGGAAGAACGGTGTAAGTGTTGCAAACCAACCATTGAAGGCAAACTTCTTATTAATAGCCTTGTATGCACCTACTGGAGCCTTTCGCGATTTACGGCCTATGGCAAACTCTCCAATCATAAGGCAGTATCCGATACAAACTACCATGACAACATATAAGAGCAAAAAGGCAAAGCCGCCGCCTTTTCCCATCTTATATGGAAAACCCCAAAGATTACCTAGACCTACGGCAGAGCCGATAGATGCCATAAGGAATCCGAAGTTCGACTTAAACTTTCCTCTCTTTTCAATATTGTCCATTAGAAACCTCCAATTTTTACCTGTGTTTTCCATTAAAGTTTGAACTCATAAGCCCTTCCAAGGCTCTAATCCGAGCCATCACAAACTCTTTGCAAAAACACCAACGAATTTTTATTGATTCTTAAAAAAGAATCTTGTCCCATTATATATTTTCACAATCTTTGTGTCAATACCTAAATTTGATATATTATAATTTGTGTTTTTATCACAAATTACCCCTATAATAATGAGTGAATTTAATGTTAATAAAATAAAAAAAGAAGCATATCGCATAATTGACTTTTTGGGGCGCTATAAACTCCCGTAATTCTGCAATAAGCTTCATATAAATTTGCTAATATTTCAGCCTTTACTAAATCTCTCTTCTGCCCTCTAAAGCCTTGAGCAGAGTCACCTCGTCGGCATACTCTAGGTCGCCACCAATTGGGATTCCATTCGCAATTCTGCTCACCTTAACCCCAATAGGCTTAACTAGCCTAGCAATGTACATAGCAGTCGCCTCACCTTCGATAGTCGGATTAGTTGCAAGGATAATCTCTTTGATACCCTCATCCTTTAGGCGCATAATGAGCGACTTGAGATTTATGTCCTCAGGACCTATTCCGTCCATAGGAGAAATCGAGCCATGAAGAACATGATATAGACCATTGAACTCACGGATACGCTCCATGGCAATTACATCGCGAGGATTCTCAACAACGCAAATAACATCCTGCCTTCTGTTCTTATCACTACAGATTGGACACGGATCACTTTCCGTCAAATTTCCACAAATCGAGCAATAGCGCATTGAACTCTTTGCTGCAACTATAGAATCAGCAAGCGCCTTCGCTTCATTGTCATCAAGCGACAAAATATGAAAGGCAAGTCTCTGAGCCGTTTCCCACCGATACCTGGAAGCTTTGATAGCTCCCCAATCAATCGTCCTAAGGGACGCGGATACTGTGCCATCTCTTAGGCTCCTACATAAGCCCCGGGATGTTTAGTCCTCCCGTAACCTTGCTCATCTCTGTCTCTGAAGCCTCATCAATCTGACGCATAACCTCATTAACTGCAGCCATTACAAGGTCCTGAAGCATTTCAACATCATCTGGATCCACAACGTCCTTATCAAAATTCAAAGCAGTAAGTTCCTTCTTGCCGTTTGCTGTTACGGAAACTGCACCGCCACCTGCTGTAGCTGTGAACTCCTTTTCCTCAAGCTCTGACTGAATCATAGCAAGCTGTCTCTGCATAGCCTGTGCCTGAGCAATCTGCTGCTGCATGCTTCCGCCGCCACCGCCTCCTGGCATCTTTGGCTTAGACTTCTTTCCTGCTCTCATACCTTTTCCCATATCTGTTCCTCCTATTCGATTCGTGGCTTAATGTTAAATGAACTTTCGAGCGCTTCAGCGATTTTCTTCGCTTCCTCATCCTTGCTAGAATCAGCATCTTTTGCAGCGGTCTCTTCTAAATCTACTGCATTATTTGCACTCCTCAAAATCATTTTCAGCGGTCTTCCGACCTCAGCTGCCACGGCCTTTGTAATAATTTCTGTATTCTTTTCGGCTAAATCCCTTACAAAATCACTGCAAGCGATTACCTTAAATTCTCTTTCATTTATACCAGCAAGACTTGTGTTCATACGAACCATGGAAATGCTTCCGTGTTCAGGAAGTCTATCCCAAACTCTTTCCCAAAGCTCATCCATCTCGTAAGATGCTCCCAAACCACTTGCTTTTTCATCCTGTATTGCTTCGGCAGGCTTAACATCTGCTTGCATCGATGCACTTTCTGAGCGTTCTTCTTGTTTTAGCTGAACAGTTTCATCTTTTGCTCCTTCATCAAAATCCTCCCATGGAGGAATCTCCTGTGTTTCGCTAGACTCAAACTTTGATGGAATCTCAGCTTGTAGCTTTTCGGGCTCGCTAGGTTTAGCCGCCATCCTATCCTTTATCTGCTTACTGGATTTCTGTATCGGAGCACTAGGTGCGCTTTCTATAAAAGCAGTAGGCGCTGCTCCTCCATCCCTTATACCATTTGCAAGAACTACTATTGCAAGCTCCATAAGAGTTCTTGGTTGAGTAGAATATCTCGCATCGTTTATCGTATTTGCTAGTGTCAAAATCGAGCTATTTATTGTAGCAAGATCCATCCCCTGACTCTGTCTCTTTAGCTTTTCTATGTTCTCGCTGGACATATTCAGCAGATTCTCTGCATCTTTGATATACTTTGCTATCAAAAGCGATCTATAATGTGCCATCCAGTCATTAAGTAACTGCTTAACATCCTTCCCCTCGGCAAGAACTTCATCTAATAGAAGTAATGCTCCAGATGTGTTGCGAACGCAAACTTTTTCGGTAAGCTCAAGGAAGAATCCCTCTGATACGGTTCCGAGAAACTCTAGCACAGTCTCTCTATCTAAAACCTTGTCGCTTCCTGCTAGGCACTGATCGAGCAAAGATAGACCATCTCTGACAGAACCATCAGCATTCGCTGCAAGAAGTTTAAGTGCGGAATCTGTGATTTCCACACCCCTCTTTTCGCAAATTGCCTTCATCTGTTCTGCGAGCTGGTTTTCGGAAACACGTCTGAAATTGAACCTCATACATCTTGAGAGTATTGTCTGCGGAAGTTTCTGCGGATCTGTAGTCGCAAGTATGAACATGATTCCTTCTGGAGGTTCCTCAAGAGTCTTTAGCAAAGCATTAAATGCTGCCGTCGAGAGCATGTGCACCTCGTCTATAATATATACCTTGCGTCTTCCTACGGAAGCAGGATAATTTACACTATCCCTGATTTCTCTAACGCTCTCTACACCATTATTTGAAGCTGCGTCTATCTCTATCATATCGATGAAGGTTCCAGCTTTGATAGAAAGGCAGTTATCACAACATCCACAAGGTTTTTCACCATCTGAAGTACAGTTCACAGCCTTTGCAAGGAGTCTTGCCATGGTCGTCTTACCCGTACCTCTCGTACCGCAAAACAGATATGCATGTCCTATGGTGTTACTTGCTATTTGATTTTTCAAAACACGCACTATGTGTTCCTGGCCTATAACCTCATCAAAGGTCTCTGGCCTTTCGGTGCGATAAAGCGCTTTATACATTCTGAAGGCTCCTAACAAATTAAAAATCGCCCTTTGATAGCTCCGCGTGACGATGAAGAAGGCTTATCTGCGGCACATAAGAGCTTCCGCTTATTGCTGCTTCCTTCCGGACCTGACAAGGTTCACGGCGTCCTATTGCGCAGGACCCAAACCATGCCAAACGAAGCTATTAAAGGGCGATATAAAACTACCCTATATTATATGTTGTTTGTGAACTTATGTCAATTCAACTTTGGCTTAAGTAGGCAATTTACTTTATCAGTCTTTTAAACCTTAACTCTGTAGAGTTCATCTGTTTTAGGAGGATTGATTTCTTCTAAACTTCCATCTGATTTCTTTAGCATTAGGCCTTCATCAGCCATTGTAACTCTACCAATCTCGCTGACCATAACGCCGTTATGACCTAGTTCAGCGGATATATCATCAGCTTTTTCGGGGCTCGCCACGATTATCATGCAGCCACTTGAAATAAGCCTCTTCCAATCTATGGAAAAATGCGCACAAACCTTTTCGGTCACTTCGCTAACTGCAATCTTATCTTCATCTAGCAAAACACCAAGCCCACTTATATTGCACATCTCCCATACAGCACCCAGAATGCCACCTTCTGTAACATCGTGCATGCCATGAGTTCCAATCTTGCCTGCGATTACGCCTTCCTTTACGACGCTTACATTATCAAGCATGAGCTTACCCTCTGCAAGCTCGTCAGCACTCAAAACATTTGATAACTCTTCTTCGTAATCTGAGCAGATTATACCAGTTCCCTCAAGGCCTGCCTGTTTGGTCATCAAAATAACATCTCCGGCGTGCATATCCGATGCCGACTGAGATTCACCTGCCACAACCTTACCAAATGCAGTGGATACTATAACAGGCTGGTTTACCGCTTCGGTTATTTCTGTATGTCCGCCAACAATCTCGACTCCGACATCTTCGGCACTCTTTGCCGCCTGCGCCATTATCTTCTCAACATCCTCTTCAGTAGTCCCTTTCGGAAGCATCACCGCAAGAGTTATGGCAATTGGCTGCACGCCATTGCTTGCAATATCGTTACATGAGATATGAATTGAAAGCCTGCCAACATCGTTTATTGACGATGTTATTGGATCTGTTGAAATCACGCAATCGTAGTCACCGTAGCCTACAACAGCACAGTCCTCACCAACGCCTGCTCTGACCTTTACATCCTCGCTTTGTATTTAATTTTGTCTATTACTATCCTCTTAAGCACATCGCTATCGAGTTTTCCAACCGGAAGCATTCTTTTCCTCCTGAGACTAGTCCATTAGCAAAGATAAATCTTCACTTTCTATACAATTCTTTATTTTCTCTTCATCTATGACTGCAATACCTAGTTCCTTCGCCTTCTTGTTCTTTCCTGAAGTCGATGTAGTATCGTTATTGATTAAATATGAAGTCTTTGCACTTACTGAGCCTGAAACCTTACCGCCAAGTGACTCTATCAAAGCCTTAAGCTCATCTCTATTCGCATAGTGATTGAGCGAACCAGTAATTACAAATGTTAGGTCTTTTAGCAAAGCGCCAGTCTCTTCAAAGCTCTCATCTATATCAAGCTCTGCCTTAAGGCGCGCAAGCTTAGCCTTGTTCTCTTCGTCATCAAAGAAGGAGATATAAGTCGCTGCCATAACATCGCCGATTCCGTCTATCTCAAGCAGCTCAGACTTTGATATTGATTCAATCTTGTTCCACTGAGCCTTGCATGCCTTTGATATAAGCTTTGCATTGGCAATGCCAATCCCTGGGATTCCCAAGCGCATAAAGAAGCTTTTCAGGCTTAACCTTTCTAGAAGCATCAATTGCCTTTTGCATATTATTAAAGGATTTCTCTCCAAAGCCCTCAGTCTTAACAATCTCATCCTTATGATTTTCTAGGTGATAGAAATCTGCTAGCTCCTTTAGGTATCCCGCATCTGCAAACTTCTCAATAGTTGCTTCAGATAATCCGTCAATATTCATTGCATCGCGAGAAACGAAAAGCGTTAGACTCTTGATTCGCTTTGCTGGGCATTTAGGGTTTGGACAATTTATCGTCTTTACTCCCTGCTCGTTTTTGATTATTACTGGAGTGTCGCATGCGGGGCAGGTTTTAGGCAATTCTATATTTCCGCTTCGTGTTAGATTTGCTGAAATCTGAGGAATAATCATGTTTGCCTTGTAGACCTCTATTGTATCTCCAATTCCAAGAGCAAGCTCCTCAACTATGCTCAGGTTGTGAACCGATGCGCGCGAAACCGTCGTACCCTCTAGTTCAACAGGATCAAAGACCGCAATTGGGTTTATAAGGCCTGTTCTTGAGGCATTCCACTCAATCTCCCTCAAAATCGTTTTCTCTGTCTGGTCCTGCCACTTAAATGCAATTGAGTCCCTAGGGAACTTAGCCGTCGTTCCAAGACTTGCACTGTACTCAAGGTCATCAAATGCCAAAACAAGTCCATCTGATGGAATTGGGTTTTCGTGAACCTCAGACTCAAACAAATCAACAGTTTCAATTATGTTATCCGCGTTTACGAGTCTTTCTTTAACAGTATCAAAACCCTGTTTAGCAAGCCATATCATCTGCTCACTTCTCTTCTTGAAGTTCATATCCTCAGCACTTACAAGTGTAAAAGCAAAGAATCTGACCCTGCGGGACGCCGTGATTTCACTATTTAGCTGTCTTACTGAGCCAGCACAAAGATTTCTCGGATTCTTATACTTGCCGGCACCATCCTCAATCTCGCTATTTATCTTTTCAAAATCAGCATAGGGAAATAACCGCCTCACCTCTTAGCACAAGAGCTCCCTTATATGCAATTTGATGTGGAAGGTTCACAAAGGTCTTCGCATTCGCAGTGATTACCTCGCCTACATCGCCATTTCCACGAGTAACAGCCTTGAGCAGCTTTCCGTCCTCATATGTCAAAACTATGGTTAGTCCATCTAGCTTCCAAGATAGAATTCCTTGATGTTCTCCAAGCCAGTCCTTGAGTTCTTCCCTGCTCTTAGTCTTATCTAGCGAAAGCATCCTCGAAGGATGAACCTCCTTAGGAAGCTCCGAAAGAATCTCGTAGCCCACCCTTTGGGTCGGGCTTCCAGCTAGAATTATTCCACTTTGCCTTTCGAGCTCGACAAGCTCGTCATAGATTTTGTCGTACTCAAAATTGCTCATGATTTCCTCTCCGCGCGCATAATACGCCTTCGAAGCCTCATCGAGTACCTTTATCTTCTCCTTCATCAAAGCCTTTACATCAGCCATTATCTCAATCTCCTATATCAAAGCTATAGCTTCTTCAAAACAGCAATACCCTTTGCCATCTTCTTAAGTCCGACCTCATCAAAGATGACCGAAATCGTCTTGTCATCAGCCTCTATAACTAGTCCCTCTCCGAACTTGCTATGCTTAACTCTATCTCCAGACTTAAGCTCATCGCCGCCTGCTGCAACCTTCTTGGTGTGTGCCTTGGAATAGCTCAGTGAGTCGAAAGGTTTGTATCCAGCCTTATTTGAACTCATGTATCCATCAAAACTTCCCGTCGAAACTCCAGGTCCCGTAAACTCATCTCCGAGGAAGCTATCGCGCTTCTTTTCAAATATTGCATCTCCCGTAAGAAGTTTCTTATCTATTTCTCTGAGGAAGGTAGACTCTCTCTGATACTCAGTTCTTCCGTAGAGCATTCTCCTTGTCGCACCTGTAAGGAAGAGTCTCTCCTTTGCTCTAGTCATGCCAACATAGCAAAGTCTTCTCTCCTCTTCCATTCCATCTGGCGAATCAAAGCTTCTTGCCCCTGGGAAGAGTCCATCCTCCATTCCCGGAAGGAAAACAACTGGAAACTCGAGCCCCTTAGAACTATGCATGGTCATAAGAACAACTGCATCTTGAGTCTCGTCGTGATTATCGACCTCAGACATTAGGCTAAGCCCCTCCATGAATTCTTCAAGACTAGGCTCTGCGCTATCATTTTCATAGTTTTCGATAACTGACTTAAATTCCATGAGGTTTTCTATTCTGCTTTCGGCCTCGACAGTGCGCTCAGCCTCTAGAGCACTAAGATATCCCGTATTAACCAGAAGCTGGTCGTAGATATCTGCAACACTTAGTGAGTCAGCCTCTTCTCGGCAAAGCTCAATAGTCCTTGCCATCTTCTTTACATCCTCAAAGCCTTCTTTGGAAGAGTGTCCAAAACCTCATCCTCCCAAAGTGACTCCATAAGGCTCTGACCCCTTACCTCAGCTAGAGTAAACAGTTTCTCGAGCGTCTTGGCACCTATTCCACGCTTAGGCTCATTGATGATTCTTGTCAAAGCAAGATCATCCTTAGGATTTATCACAAGCCTCATATAGGACATCATGTCCTTAACTTCCTTGCGGTCATAGTATCGCATTCCGGAAAGAACCCTGTAAGGTATTCCTCTTCTCGCAAAGACGTCCTCGAGAGATCTAGACTGCGCATTAGTTCTGTAGAGAACCGCAAAATCGCTGTACTTGAGGTTTCCATTCTTTAGGATATTTATCTCCCTTGCGATGAAATCAGCCTCATCCTTTTCGTCCTCTGCCTTAAAATAGGTAATTTTCTCGCCGGCCTCTTTATCAGTCCAAAGCTTCTTCTGTTTTCTTCCTGTATTATTGGAAATTACGGAGTGAGCCGCAGCGAGGATGTTACCCTTTGATCTATAGTTTTGCTCAAGCTTGATTAACTTAGCATTCTTAAAGTCCTTCTCAAAGTTTAGGATATTTGTTATGTCAGCACCACGCCACTCATATATGCACTGGTCGTCATCTCCAACAACGCAAATATTGCCGTGTCTCTGCGAAAGCAGTTTCACAAGCTGATACTGGATGTGGTTCGTATCCTGATACTCATCCACCATTATGTATTCGAATCTGTCGCTGTACTCAAGAAGCACGCTCTCGTCTGCCTTGAACATTCTCAGAGTGTTGAGCAAGAGGTCATCAAAATCCATCGCATTGTTATCCCTCAAAGCCTTCTCATACATCTGATACGCCCTAGCTAGAAGCTTATTCTTCATACCTATGGCATTTTCGGCAAACTCCTGTGGTGTGACGCCCTGCTCCTTCTTATCGCTTATAACCGATGCGATATACGCAGGCTTAAATTCCTTGCTATCTAGGTTAAGCTCCTTGCAAATATTCCTCACCAAGGTCTTCTGGTCAGCAGTATCGTAGATTACGAAATTCTTGTCATATCCGATAACTCCTGCGTGCTTTCTCAGCATTCTAAGGCACATAGCGTGGAAAGTCATAACCCACATGCCATGAATCTCACCACAAAGTCCCTCTATTCTCTCGCGCATCTCATTAGCCGCCTTATTAGTAAAAGTTACTGCTAAAATCTTATACGGGCTAATACCCTGCTCAATCATATAGGCAATCCTGTGAGTCATAGTGCTTGTCTTACCTGAGCCAGCTCCAGCAATTATCAAAAGCGGCCCATCTATACATCTGACCGCCTCTTGTTGTTTATCATTAAGTTTGTTTAAATCCATCTTATTCTCCCGCATTTATTTTATCATATCTGTATGGGGAATAGTATTAAAAAAAGTTTTTCCCAAAAATATAGCGCTAGGCTCGCTCTCTCTACTCTCCACGGTAAATGTAACATCATCTCCGCAACAGCTCAAAATATGCAAAAAGTATGCCCTTCATGTCCATATCCTTGCTATCAAGTCCTCCGTGCTGATCTGCAGTTCCGTCATTTGTATGAAGATGAAAATGCCCAAGCACATCCTTTAGAACATCTATCCATTCGTAGACATCATACTTTGATTTTATTGCGTTAGCATGTCCAACATCTAGGCAACATTTGATGTTTTTCCTATCAGTTCCTTTGATAACATCGCGCATAATATATGGATCCTCGTCAAAGACATTTTCTACATAAAGCGTAAACCCTTCAGGAAGTTTATCCGAAATCCTCTGCCAAAACTCAATTGAGCGAGGCACATGCCAGTCTCTATGGTACATCAAAGGTATAAAGCCACTGTGCACAACCATATCCTTTACACCAAAATGCTCGCAAATCTCAATGCTTTCCATATACCTATCCATCATTAGCTCAATTGCCCTTGGATCCATCGCATCCGGCGTCAGCTCTGTAAAAGGTCCGTGCATAAAGAGTTTTCTTCCATTTACACCAGCCTCAGCAATTTCATCCTCAATTCGCTTAATAGTTTCCTCTCTATTCTCAGGATCTAAATTGCTCGAAATACAAAGATCATTAATCTCTAAGCTAAAACCGTATTTATTTGCAGTCTGAGTAGCTCCATCTGAAAAAGTCGCAAAAAAAATTCTATCCCTAAAATCTCTCATAGTCTATCCTTCTATAAATTTATTACGTCCCTTGCTTTTATGTATCTAAGCTCGCAAAACATTTATCAAAAAAGCAAAAAAGCAGGGTGACGAAGCCTGCCTCTTGCCAATTATGAAAAAGAATGAAAAGCCGGCCCCACAACTAAAAAAAGCTGTGGCATGCCCCACAGCCCGTATTTGCTGATTGTTATTTTTCCCCATCACGGTTCACCGCCGTTTAGGAAGATTCTATGCAGGTCTCCTGGCTCGCAGCTTATCATATATAGCTACCTTCCCGGACGCTCCAGTGGCTCACCTTACGATGAATGCTATATAAATACTGCTTACAGTGGCGGGACCGCACAGGCTTTTACCTGTTTCCCTCTTAGCCCAAGACAAATGCCTCAGGAACATAAAATCATATTTAACTACAATATTATTATATATTCCGCAAATATATAAGTCAACAGCCAAATCCATAAAAACATAATGGCTTAAGCCATGTATTTTTAAAGTTTTTACAACAAAGTTAAAATTAACAAATAAGTTTTTATGGTTAGCTTTTAACTAACTTGTGGTATATACGATTTGTATATGTTAAACGTACAAATCTAGACCTAAGGTCTAATGAAAAAAAGGAGAAAAAAGATGTCATTAATTAACAAGGAAGTTTCCGATTTTAAGGTTAATGGTTATTACAATAATGAATTCAAAGAATACAAAAAGGAAGATATTCTAGGAAAGTGGAGCGTTTTCTTCTTCTATCCTGCTGATTTTACCTTTGTTTGCCCAACAGAGCTTTCAGATTTACAGGATAAGTATGAGGAATTCAAGAGCGCTGGTTGCGAAGTATATGCAGTTTCATGTGACACTCACTTTGTTCACAAGGCTTGGCACGATAGCTCTGAGCTAATCAAAGAGCTAACATATCCAATGCTTGGCGATCCAACTCATGCACTAGCAAAGGACTTTGATGTATTCATCGAAGCAGATGGAATTTCCGAAAGAGGAACATTCATCATCAACCCTCAGGGAAAGATTGTTTCATACGAGGTTAATGCAGGAAACGTGGGAAGAAATGCCGAAGAGCTTCTACGTAAGCTTCAGGCTTGCCAGTTCGTTGCAGAACACGGTGATGAAGTTTGCCCAGCTAGATGGAGACCAGGAGCAAAGACACTAAAGCCTGGAATCGACCTAGTAGGTAAACTCTAAAAGATGATTTTAAACGAGTGTGCATTCACACTCGTTTTTTATATGGGCAAATACGACTAATCATTTTCAGTTATTTCATTTTTTTCTGTTAATGATTGAATTCGTAAAATTTATATGCTATATTAGAAATGCCTACTACACATATCAATCTCGATAAAATACATGTAACAATAATTGAAAGGAGTCTGTCATGGATTTAAAACCCCTAATGAGATTTGCAACCGAACATCAAAAAAGTATTTTAATGATCTATATTTTAATTCTTATTGTCTCCGCATTGAATTTTGTCTGCATTATTGTCGCAAGTAAGAAGGCAGGTTCTTTTAACCCAGCATCGCCCATACTCGCGATAACAAATGCTTTCCTAGCTATGGCCTCAACGCTTTTATTAGCGCTTTGTGTCCTCTTTTTGGATACTTCTAAGACTTTATACGATAGCTTTGATTACCTCGTCTCAGGAATCCTTTTGCCAATTACAATAGTGATAGATGTGCTAGGAATAATTGGGATTTTTGTGCTGCTTTTGTGGTCATCCACTACAGAAGGAAGGTATAAAACTTATAAATTTGAGCACAGAAAAAGAGCAGGGACATAAGTTCCTGCTCTATTTATTATCTTATACGAGCTCCAAGAAAACTACTTCAGCACCATCGCCACGGCGAGGTCCTAGCTTTAGGATTCTTGTGTATCCACCGTTACGCTCAGCGTACTTAGGTGCGATCTCTTCGAAAAGATTATTGACTACTGTTTCGTCAAATATATATGCCAAAGCCTGTCTTCTGTTGTGAAGATTGTCAGTCTTTGCCAAAGTGATAAGCTTTTCAGCAGTTTTTCTGGCTTCCTTAGCTCTACAATCAGTTGTCTGAATTCTGCCTTCTCTGAGTAGATCAGTTACAAGGTTTCTCAGCATTGCTTTTCTGTGAGCTGTAGGCCTGCCTAGTTTTCTATATCCTGGCATATCCTTCTCTCCTTATAATTCTTTCTATTCTTCGCTTGGTCTAAGTGAAAGTCCAAGCTCAGCTAATTTTGCTTTAACTTCGTCGAGTGACTTCTTACCGAGATTTCTGACTTTCATCATCTCTTCTTCGGTACGAGCTGTCAACTCTTCAACAGTATTGATCGATGCTCTCTTTAGGCAGTTGAACGAACGAACTGAAAGCTCAAGCTCTTCGATAGTCATCTCCAAAGCTTTTTCCTTCTGATCTTCTTCCTTCTCTACCATGATTTCAAGATCATCTGCAGCATCATCAAGCTTTACGAACAAATTGAGGTGCTCCTGCATAATCTTTGCACCTATTGATACACCTTCCTCTGGTGAGATTGAACCATCTGTCCAAATCTCTAGGATAAGTCTATCAAAGTCTGTAACCTGCCCTACTCTTGTATTCTCTACTGTGTAGTTTACTCTTCTTACCGGAGTAAAAATTGAGTCAACCGGAATCACTGAAATCGGTGTGCTCTCATCCTTATTCTGCTCTGCTGGAACATAACCTCTGCCTCTAGCAAGGTTTATTTCCATAACCAAAGTAGCATTTTCTTCGAGTGTAGCAATGTGCAATTCAGGATTAAATATCTCTAGCTCTGAATCTCCGATTATATCTGCTGCTGTAACCTCCTTAGGTCCAACTGCATTTATAATCACACGCTTGCTGTCATCACCGCTTAGCCTTAATGCCAGCTTCTTGAGGTTGAGTATGATTTCAGTAACATCTTCTTTGACGCCTGGAATCGTCGAAAACTCGTGTAGAATTCCATCGATTTTAATCGATGTTACAGCTGCGCCTGGAAGTGAGCTGAGAAGAATTCTTCTCATGCTGTTTCCAAGTGTTATTCCGTATCCTCTTTCTAGAGGTTCAACAACGAATTTGCCGTATGTACCATCCTCGCTGACTGTCTTTGATATTGTCGGTTTTTCGATTTCTATCATTGAAAACCCTCCTTTTCATCCAATCAATAATAGCGACTGTAATATAGTTTCTATTATTTGGAGTACAACTCGACGATTAAACGCTCTTCGATAGGTGTGTCAATCTGATCTCTAGTTGGATCAGCTAGAACTTTACCCTCTAGCTTGTCTCTATCTACTGAAAGCCAAGCTGGAACACCAACCTGCATCTCTTTGATTTCCTTAAACTTAGGAGAGCTCTGGCTCTTTTCCTTTACCTTGATTACGTCTCCAGCCTTTACGATGTATGAAGGAATGTTTACCTTCTTACCGTTTACTGTAAAGTGGCTGTGAACTACAAGCTGTCTTGCCTCTCTACGTGTTGTAGCAAGTCCCATTCTGAAAACAACGTTGTCAAGTCTTTCCTCTAGCATGATAAGAAGGTTTTCACCTGTGATACCCTTCTTTGATGCAGCCTTCTTGAACGCTGTTCTGAACTGTCTTTCTAGAACTCCGTAGATAAACTTTGCTCTCTGCTTTTCACGAAGCTGAAGTCCATATTCACTCATCTTCTTGAAACTCTGCTGAGGCTTTCTATTGGATTCTTTGTAGATACCCATGTGGCTTGGATCCAACTGAAGAGATCTACATCTCTTTAGGATCGGGTCTTTATTTACTGCCATTTTCTTTGCTCCTCCCTTCTGCTATACTCTTCTTCTCTTTGGCGGTCTGCAACCGTTATGAGGAATAGGTGTAATATCTTTGATCAATGTGATCTCAAGACCAGCAGCCTGGAGTGCTCTAATAGCAGCTTCTCTACCTGCGCCTGGTCCCTTAACGTAAACTTCAACAGTCTTAAGTCCGTGCTCAAGAGCTGCCTTTGTTGCAGTCTCAGCTGCACTCTGTGCTGCAAACGGTGTTGATTTTCTTGAACCCTTAAATCCAAGTGATCCTGCGCTTGACCATGACAGAGCGTTTCCGTCCATATCTGTAAGTGTCACCAAAGTATTGTTAAAGGTGGACTGGATATGAGCCTGGCCTTTTTCAACGTGCTTACGGTCTTTCTCTTTTTTCTTACTGTTTTCTTTACAGCTTTAGCCATTTTATCCTACCTCCTTCTTACTTTTTCTTTCTGCTTACAGTCCTCTTAGGACCCTTACGCGTTCTAGCATTAGTTTTTGTTTTCTGACCTCTAACAGGGAGTCCTCTTCTGTGTCTGATTCCTCTGTAGCTTCCGATTTCCATGAGTCTCTTAATATTTAGAGACACCTCTCTTCTTAGGTCACCTTCTACTGCATACTCTGCTTCGATGATTTTTCTGATTCTACCAGCTTCATCTTCAGTCAGATCTTTGACTCTAGTATCTGGATTGATTTCAGCCTTTGCAAGAATGTCTTTAGCTGTATGCTTTCCGATACCATAGATATAGGTTAGACCGATTTCTACCCTTTTTTCTCTTGGTAAGTCTACACCGGCTATACGAGCCATACGTTTCCTCCTTCTCCTATCTTCCGTCACCTTGCCGGGGGTGATATAGACAGGCGATGTACAATAAATAAATTTTTACAGATAGCGGCCCGGTCTCGCTACCCAATTATTAACTTTTATTTAGCCTTGCTTCTGCTTATGCTTTGGATTTTCGCAAATAACCATCACTTTGCCATTTCTCTTAATGACTTTGCATTTTTCGCAGATTGGCTTTACTGATGCTCTTACTTTCATTTTTTCCTCCTCATCTACCTTTGATTCTCTCTGTATGTCAAAGGCTGGGCCTATTTATCACGCCATACAATACGTCCGCGAGTTAGGTCATAAGGTGATAGTTCAACCTTTACCTTATCTCCCGGGAGAATCCTAATGTAGTTCATGCGGATCTTACCCGATATATGCGCAAGAACCTCAAATCCGTTCTCAAGCTTTATCTTGAACATTGCATTAGGCTGTGCATCTACAACAGTGCCCATTGCTTCTATGGTGTCTTTTTCGCCATATCCTCTACACCTCTTCTTCGACTAAAGTTAGCACTTCCGGCCCATTCTCAGTAATTGCTACCGTGTTTTCGTAATGAGCTGAAAGCTTTCCGTCAGCAGTTACTGCCGTCCAATTATTCAACAGTGTTTCTGTTTCGTATGTTCCGACCGCTACCATCGGTTCAATTGCTAGGACCATACCTTCTACAAGTCTTGGACCACGTCCAGCCTTTCCGTAGTTAGGTATCTGTGGATCCTCATGCAATTCTCTTCCAACTCCGTGTCCAACAAAGTCTCGGATTACTGAAAACCCTTCCTTCTCGGCCTTCGCCTGCACTGCATGCGAAATGTCTGAAAGTCGGTTTCCTACCTTGGCAAACTCTATTCCCGCAAAGAAGCTATCTCTTGTCGCATCTATAAGACGCTGTGCTTCCTCGCTGATTTTGCCTACAGGATATGTTCTTGCGGCATCGCTTGTATATCCTTTGTATGTCGCGCCAACATCGATGCTGACTATGTCACCCTCTTGAAGAATTCTCTCGCGATCCGGAATTCCGTGCACAATCTCTTCGTTGAGCGATACGCACACATTTCCCGGGAATCCACCGTAGCCCTTGAAGGTCGGTGTCATTCCGTGCTGCTTTATAAATTCGGCACAGAAGTTATCGATTTCCCATGTACTTATTCCTGGCTTTATGAATCCAGCAAGCTTGTTTAGTAGCTCGCCTGTAACCCTGCAAGGAACACGCAACAATTCAATTTCTTCTTTGGATTTGATTACTATCATGACTATTCACCTAAAACTTCTACGATTTCAGCAAAACACTGATCAAGAGGTGTTGAGCCATCTAGCGTAGTAATGTTGTTAGCCTTTGTGTAATAATCAATAAGCGGCATAGTCTGTTCTTTGTAAACGGTAATTCTGTTCTTTACCGTTTCTTCCGTATCGTCAGCTCTCTGCACTAGCTCTCCTCCGCATCTATCGCAGATTCCTTCTACCTTTGGCGGGATGTTGACTACGTGGAAGCTTGCTCCGCACTGCTTGCAACACGTCTTCCTGTGAGTCTGAAGATAAGCAAGTCATCCTCTACCTCTAGATTGATAACATGATCAATCTTTCCACCGTGTGCATGCATGAATTCATCAAGCTTTTCTGCCTGATAAACCGTGCGAGGAAAACCGTCAAGAAGGAAGCCCTTCTTGCAGTCGTCTCTCAGCAATCTGTCCGTGGCGATTTCAATTACTAAATCGTCTGGAACAAGTTCGCCTTTATTCATGTATTCTTGAGCTTTCTTACCGAGCTCAGTTTGCCTCTTAATATTGTCGCGGAAGATGTCTCCTGTCGAAATGTGTGGAATTCCATACTTTTCAACAATGCGTACTGCCTGAGTTCCCTTTCCTGCGCCTGGAGGCCCTAATAGAATTGTTCTCAGCAATTTTCTAACTCCTTCTATTTAAGGAATCCTTTGTAATTCCTCATTACCATCTGATTTTCTAACTGTCTCATTACATCTATTGCAACTCCGACTACGATTAGTAGCGAGGTTCCGCCAAAACGAATGTTTAGACCGGTATACTGGCTGATCAGCGTTGGCAATGTAGCTATTATAGCAAGGAACAGTGCTCCTACTATAGAAATTCTACCCATCACTTTCGCAAGATACTCAATTGTAGCCTTACCAGGTCTAATGCCCGGAATGAAACCACCGTTTGATTTCATGTTCTGTGCAACTTCGATTGGGTTAAAGCTTATTGTTGTATAGAAATAGTTAAATGCTATGATCAAAATGATATTGAATATAGCGTACACCCATACACCAGGACTTCCACTTGGTGATAGCCACTTCGTTACGAATGCAGTGAAACCTGAATCCGACTTTAGGAAGTAGGTAATTGTAAGTGGAAATTGCAGCAGTGATACTGCGAAAATTACAGGAATTACACCTGCCTGGTTTACCTTTAGCGGAATGTGTGTTGACTGACCGCCGTACATCTTTCTACCTACTACACGCTTTGCATACTGTACTGGGATTCTTCTTGTACCCTGCTGGATAAAGATTACTCCTACAACTACAAGCAGTGCAAATGCGATGAATAGGATTAGTGTGATGATGTTTATAGCACCTTCCTTATACTGAAGAGCGATACTGCGAACATCTGAAGGGATTCTCGCAACGATTCCAGCAAAGATCAGAATTGAGATTCCGTTTCCAATACCGTTTTCGTTAATCTGCTCTCCAAGCCACATCAGGAAGGCTGTTCCTGCTGTTAGCACTAATATTATTAATACAAAGCTGAACCATGTCTGGTCAACTACCGCACGTCTGAATAGACCTATTGTCAATCCGAACGCTTGGATGAGAGCGAGCCCACAGTCATGTAGCGAGTTATTGTCGCCATCTTCTTGCGTCCCTCGTTGCCCTCTTTTGCTAGCCTTTCAAAGTACGGAAATGCTACTGTTAGTAGCTGTACTATGATGGAGGCTGTTACATATGGTGTGATACTTAATGCGAAGATAGTAAAGTTACTGAAAGATCCTCCGGAGAACAAGTCGAACAGGTCGAATAATCCGCCCTGGTTCTTGAACATGCTCGCTAGCTGAGTTCTATCGATTCCTGGAACTGGTATGTGTGAGCCAACACAAAAGATGACTAACATCATTACAGTAAAGAGAATCTTAGCTCTCATTTCCGGAACTTTAATTGCCTGCTTTACGGTCTTTAGCATATCCATATCAGATCACCTCTGCCTTTCCTCCAGCAGCATTGATTTTTCAGCAGCAGTCTTTGTAAACTTAACTGCCTTTACTGTGAGTGCTCTATCGAGCTCACCATCACCAAGGATCTTAACTCCATCGATAACCTGCTTAACAAGTCCAACTTCTCTTAGAAGCTCTGGAGTAACCTCAGTGTTTGCCTCAAATCTGTTTAGATCACCAACATTAACTGTAGCGTATTCCTTCGCCCACTTATTGTTGAAGCCTCTCTTTGGCAATCTTCTATATAGTGGCATCTGTCCACCCTCGAATCCGAGTCTAACTCCGCCACCACTTCTTGAATTCTGGCCGTTCATACCTCTACCAGCAGTCTTACCCTGTCCAGTAGCAGTTCCTCTGCCCTTTCTCTTGCGGCTGTGTGTTGAGCCAGCAGGAGCTTTTAGTTCATGCAGTTTCATTAGCTTGCACCTCCTATCCTACAGTTCTTCGACAGTAACAAGATGAGTTACTTTTGCGATAGCACCACGAGTCTGAGGTGTATCTGCCAATTCGACTGAATGATGCAACTTTCTAAGTCCTAAGGCCTTTACAACCTTCTTGTGCTTAGGAATAGCGCCAATAGTACTCTTTGTTAAAGTAATTTTCAACATTTTTGCCATTTCGCTGCCTCCTAACCCAATATTTCTTCAGGCGTCTTGCCTCTTAGCTTTGCAACCTTCTCAACTGTAAGCATTCCCTTAAGACCTTCGAGTGTTGCAAGAGCCATGTTTCCTGTGTTACTTGAGCCAAGTGACTTAGCTCTTACGTCCTGAATACCAGCTGATTCTAGTACAGTTCTTACTGATGAACCAGCGATAACTCCAGTACCCTGTGCAGCTGGCATGATTAGTACTCTGCCTGCTCCAAAGATACCTAGGTTTCTATGTGGTATCGTTGTTCCTACGATTGGAACATATATTAGTTTCTTCTTAGCATCTTCTGTAGCTTTTCTTACGGCTTCAGGAATTTCCTGCGCTTTTCCGAGTCCTACGCCGACATGACCTGCTTTGTCGCCTACAACAACGGTAACGCTGAATCTCATATTTCTGCCGCCCTTAACAGTCTTAGCAACACGTCTGATATTAACGATGTTTTCTGTTAACTCGAGCTTTGATGCATCAATAGTGTTACGCATTATCTTTCCTCCTCCGTTAGAATTTCAGTCCGCCTTCGCGGGCACCATCAGCTAGTTCTTTGACTCTGCCGTGATATAGGAATCCGCTTCTGTCAAAAGAAACAACTTCTATACCCTTAGCTACAGCCTTCTTAGCTACTGCTTCACCAACTTTTTTAGCAGCCTCTTTGTTGCCACCATATCCGATTTCAGAAGCAATATCCTTGTCAAGTGAAGATGCTGATACAAGTGTTACCTTGTTAACATCATCGATAATCTGGCAAGAGATATTCTTGTTTGATCTAAAAACGCAAAGTCTTGGTCTTTCAGGAGTTCCGGTTAAATTTTTTCTGACGCGTGCGTGTCTTTTAACACGTCTGTCATTTCTGCTCATCTGTGCCATTCTACTTCACTCCTTTCTTACTTAGAACCTGTCTTGCCTTCTTTACGACGGATAACTTCATCATCGTATCTGATTCCCTTACCCTTATATGGTTCAGGTTCTCTCCACGCTCTGATCTTCGCCGAATAGTTTCCTACAAGACCCTTGTCTATACCTTTAACTACTACTGTAGTAACGTCCTCTGCAATGGTTTCGATTCCATCAGGATCTGTCATTACTACTGGATGAGAGTAGCCAAGATTCATTACCAAATCCTTACCCTTCTTCTCAACCTTGTATCCTACGCCCTTGAAGATAAGCTTCTTCTGGAAGCCCTTTGTAACACCTTCAACCATGTTGTTTACAAGTGCTCTTGCAAGACCGTGCTGTTCTCTGTGACTTCTGTGGTCACTATTTCTTGTGAAGACAACCTCGTTGTCCTTCACTTCGATATTAATATCTGCGCTTAGCTGTTCCTGTAGCTGACCTAGCGGTCCCTTTACAGTGATAACATGATTGTCATCAACCTTAACTTCTACACCGGCTGGGAGTGCAACAGGATTCTTTCCTATTCTTGACATACTGTTTACCTCCTACCAAACATAGCAAATAACTTCGCCGCCAACGCCTAGCTTTCTAGCTTCCTTATCGCTGATGATTCCCTTTGATGTTGAGATGATAGCGATACCGAGTCCACCAAGAACGCTTGGAACCTCGTTAGCCTTAGCATAAACCTTAAGGCCTGGCTTTGAAATCTTCTTGATTCCGTTGATAACTTTTTCTTTGCCGGCGCCGTACTTCATCTGTACCTTGATTACGCCCTGCTTGTTGTCTTCTATGACTTCGAATCCGCCAATGAATCCTTCGTTTAGTAGAATTTCAGCAATTGATTTCTTCATGTTTGATGCTGGAATTTCAACAGTCGCATGACCTACTGTATTGGCATTTCTGATTCTTGTCAGCATATCCGCGATTGGATCTGTCATTGTCATTACAATATTCTCCTTCCTCTTGCACAGTTTCCCTCTTGGGACTTGTGCATTAGTTCTTGCCTCAGTTTACCAGCTTGCTTTCTTTACGCCAGGAATTTCTCCCTTGTATGCAAGCTCTCTGAAACAAATACGGCATATTCCATATTTCTTCAACACTGAGTGTGGTCTTCCACAGATGTTGCATCTTGTGTAAGCACGTGTTGAATATTTAGGCTTTCTCTGCTGTTTGACTTTAAGAGCTGTCTTAGCCATAATAACCTCCTACTTCTCAAACGGCATTCCGAGAAGTTCAAGAAGCGCTGCAGCTTCCTCATCTGTCTTAGCCGTTGTTGTGAATACGATGTTCATTCCCTTTACAGTTTCAACATCATCATAGTTGATTTCTGGGAATATAAGCTGCTCTTTGATACCCATGGAGTAGTTTCCACGTCCATCAAATGAGTTCTTGCTTACACCCTTAAAGTCTCTTACTCTTGGAAGAGAGATGTTGAAGAACTTATCAGCGAACACGTACATGTTGTCGCCTCTAAGTGTAACCTTTGCTCCAACTGGCATTCCCTGTCTAACCTTGAAGTTCGCGATTGACTTCTTAGCCTTTGTAACAACAGGTCTCTGTCCACTGATTAGGGCTAGCTCCTGGATTGCAGATTCCATAATCTTTGAATTTCTTTTGCTTCACCAAGTCCCATGTTGATTGTAATCTTTACAAGCTTTGGTACTTCGTTGACATTTGCATAGTTGAACTTATCTTTAAGTGCTGTGAATACATCACTCTTATATGTTTCTCTTAGTCTTGCTGTCATTATGCTCTCCTCCTTTCTTAGTCGATTTCTTTACCAGTTTTTCTGTCGACTCTGACCTTCTTGTCTCCGTCAACCTTATAACCGATCTTTACAGCCTTCTTGGCTTTTGTATCATAGTACATTACATTTGATGCATCGATTGGACCTTCAACGTGTCTAATCTCTGCAGGTGCTGTACGTGTCTGCTTCTGATGCTTTGTCTGTACATTAACGCCTTCAACAACTACGCGGTTCTGCTTAGGAAATACCTTGCTTACCTTGCCTGTCGCGCCCTTGTCTTTACCAGCGATGACAATAACTGTATCATCTTTCTTGATGCGCATTCCAGTCACCTCCTATAGTACTTCTGGTGCTAGAGATACGATCTTCATGAATCCGTTTTCACGAAGCTCTCTAGCTACAGGTCCGAAATACGCGTTCCAACTGGAGTCTTATCAAGCTTATCTTTGATGATTACAGCTGCATTCTGGTCAAACTTTACATAGCTGCCGTCTGCTCTTCTCGCACCCTTTTTGGTTCTAACTACTACTGCCTTAACAACGTCGCCCTTCTTGACAACGCCGCCTGGTGTGGCATCCTTAACAGCGCAAACGATTACGTCTCCGATATTTGCATAACGACGACTTGTTCCGCCTAGGATTCTGATGCACAGTAACTCCTTTGCACCTGAATTATCAGCCACTTTTAATCTTGTTTCTGTCTGAATCATTACTTGGTGCCTCCTTACTTAGCTTTTTCAACAATGTTGACAAGTCTCCATCTCTTATCTCTTGAAAGAGGTCTTGTCTCCATAATTCTTATTCTATCGCCGATGCCAGATTCATTATTCTCATCATGAACCTTGACCTTCTTAGTTCTCTTTACAGACTTGCCATAAAGGGAGTGCTTTACGAGGTCTTCTATCGCAACTACGACAGTTTTATCCATCTTATCGCTGACTACAACGCCAACTTTGGTTTTTCTTCTGTTTCTTTCTGCTGCCATTTCAGATCCTCCTTTCCTATGCCTGAGCTTTATCAAGCTCTTTTTCCCTGATTATGGTTTTAACTCTTGCGATGTTTCTCTTAACTTCTCTCATTCTTAGAGGATTTTCTAGCTGTCCGGTGACATGCTGGAACCTAAGATTGAAAAGTTCTTGTTTCATTTTGTCGAGCTCAGCTCTGAGTTCAACATCTGTCATCTCTCTGATTTTATTTAGTTCCATTATGCTTCACCACCCTTTGCTAAACTCTCTTTAGCAACAAATTTTGACTTAACCGGCAGCTTGTGCATTGCAAGTCTCATAGCTTCTCTAGCCTGAGCCTCTGTAACCTCGGCAATTTCAAACATTACTCTGCCTGGCTTAACAACTGCAACCCAGTATTCAGGAGCACCTTTACCGGAACCCATTCGAACTTCTGCTGGTTTCTTTGTTACTGACTTATGTGGGAATATATTAATGTAAACCTTACCACCTCTTTTGATAGATCTTGTCATAGCGATACGAGCAGCCTCTATCTGGTTAGAAGTGATCCAGCCACATTCTGTTGCAACAAGACCGTACTCACCGTAGGCAATCTTATTACCCTTGGTAGCAACGCCCTTCATTCTACCTCTGTGAACTCTTCTATGCTTAACGCGTTTTGGCATTAACATGGCTTAGTTCCTCCTTCCTTCTATTCTTCAGTCTGCGGAGCTTCCTCAACCTGTGGTGCCTCTGCTTCTACTGCAGGAGCTGGCTTTGGCGCTCTAATTCTCTTGTTTGCAGCCTTTGGAATTGATGGCTTTCCATCACGGCTGTTTCTATCGTTTCTTTCACGACGGTTATTGTTCTTGCGACGATCTCCATCTCTTCTGTCGCGTCTGTTACCCTTGCGCTCAGTCTTCTCACGCTTTTCTTCACGAATCGCACTCTGAAGTCCCTTGTCTAGGATTTCGCCGTGGTTAATCCAAACCTTAACACCGATCTTACCGTATGTTGTGTCTGCTTCTGCAAATCCGTAATCGATGTCAGCTCTGATTGTGTGTAGTGGAACGTTACCCTCTGCGTACTTCTCGCTTCTAGCGATTTCTGCACCACCAAGTCTTCCTGAACAAAGGATCTTAATTCCCTTTGCGTTAGCCTTCATGGTTCTCTGCATAGCCTGCTTCATAGCTCTTCTGAAAGAAACACGTCTCTCTAGTGCCTGAGCAACACTCTCTGCAGTTAGCTGTGCATCAAGCTCAGCTCTTCTTACCTCTACGATAGAGATGTCTACATCCTTACCTACTAGCTTAACAAGTGCAGCCTTGAGTTCGTCGATTCCGCTTCCCTCTCTTCCGATTACCATACCAGGGCGAGCAGTAAGGACAATTACCTTTACCTTGTTCTCTGCGGCTCTTTCGATGACAACCTTTGAAACGCCTGCTGCATAAAGCTTTTTCTTTACGAATGATCTGATTTTATTATCTTCAACAAGCATATCAGCAAAGTTTGCTTTGCCGGCATACCATTTTGAATCCCAGTCTTTGATTACGCCCACTCTTAGGCCGTGTGGACTAACTTTCTGACCCATTCATGAACCTCCTATTCTTCGCCTTTTTCCTTTAGAGTTACACTTACATGGCTCGATCTCTTTAGGATCATTGACGCTCTGCCCTGAGCTCCTGCTCTCCATCTCTTCATTGTTGGACCCTGATTGATCTTAATCTCTGCAACATATAGATTGTCGCGGTCCATGTCAAAGTTGTTCTCTGCGTTCGCTGCCGCTGATAGAGCAACCTTCTCGACGATTTCGGAACCCTTGCCAGGAGTGAACTTGAGGATAGTCAATGCCTCGTTCAAGTCTTTGCCTCTTACTAAGTCAGCAACAGGCTTAGCTTGATAGGAGACATTCTTACATATTTTGCAATTGCTTTTGCTTCCATTTGATTATCTCCTTTTCTTATCTAACCTTAGATGATTTATCTGCGGCATGACCCTTGTATGTTCTTGTCGGAGCAAATTCTCCGAGCTTGTGGCCTACCATGTCTTCTGTGATATATACAGGAACATGTTTTCTGCCGTCGTGTACCGCGATAGTGTGACCTATCATCTGCGGAAATATGGTCGATGATCTTGACCAAGTCTTTAGGACTTTCTTGTCGTTAGCTGCGTTCATAGCCTCGATAGCCTTAAGCAACTTCGGTGCGACGAAAGGGCCTTTTTTTGATCGATCTGCTCATTGTCTATGCTCCTTCCTTATTTCTCATTTCTTCTCTTAACGATATACTGGTTAGATGGCTTGTTCTTCTTCCTTGTCTTGTAACCAAGAGTTGGCTTACCCCAAGGAGTAACTGGGCTCTTACGTCCGATTGGCGAACGGCCCTCACCACCACCGTGTGGGTGATCATTAGGGTTCATTACAGATCCTCTTACGTGAGGTCTTCTACCCATATGTCTTACCTTACCAGCCTTACCAATCTGGATGTTAGCGTGATCTTCGTTACCAACTTCGCCGATTGTAGCTCTGCAGTTGATAAGAACCTTTCTAACTTCTCCGGATGGTAGTCTTACCTGTGCGTACTTGTCTTCCTTAGCCATTAGCTGAGCGCCATTTCCTGCTGATCTAGCAATCTGTGCGCCCTTACCAGGCTTCATCTCGATACAGTGGATAACTGTACCTACAGGGATGTTTGCGATTGGAAGTGCATTTCCGACTTTGATATCAGCCTCTGGACCTGAGAAGATCTTGTCTCCTACCTTTAGTCCGCTTGGTGCGATGATGTATCTCTTCTCACCGTCTGCGTATACTATCAAAGCGATGTTTGCAGTTCTGTTAGGGTCGTACTCGATAGTAGCAACTCTTCCTGCGATATCATCCTTGTTTCTCTTAAAATCTATGATTCTGTACTTAGCTTTAGCTCCGCCACCTCTGTGTCTTACAGTAATCTTGCCTCTTGAGTTTCTTCCTGCGTGCTTCTTAAGAGCAACTGTAAGTGACTTTCCGGCTTGGATGCTGTGATTTCCTCAAAAGTTGAAACCGTCATTCCTCTCAAGCCAGGAGAGGTCGGATTATATTTTCTGATTCCCATATTATGCCTACCTCCTATTACAAGCTCTGGAAGAATTCGATTTCTTTGCTATCAGCAGTTAGCGTTACGATTGCCTTCTTATAAGCTGCTCTTCTGCCTTCGGTTCTTCCCATTCTCTTGAGTTTTCCGTCCATGTTCATAACATTGACTTTCTTAACTTCTACACCAAAGATTTCTTCAACTGCCTGCTTAACTTCTGTCTTGTTAGCATCAACAGCAACTTTGAATGTGTATTTCTTGTCCGGTGCAATATCCATGCTTCTCTCTGAGATTACCGGCTTGATTATTACGTCGTATGGAGTTTTCATTATTTATATACCTCCTCGATCTTTGCAACTGCATCCTTTGTTAGAATGAGGCTACCGTGATTTACGATTTCATAAACGTTCATCGTATTTGCTAGAACCGTTCTAACTCCAGGGATGTTTGCAGCAGACTTTACAACATTGTCGTCCTTCTCTGCTGTTACGATAAGTGCCTTCTTGCCAGCCTTGACATTTGATAGCACCTTTACCATCTCTTTTGTCTTTGGTTCGTTCATCTTTAGTTCATCTAGAACGATTAAATCATTGTCAGCAACCTTAGCTGAAAGAACTGACTTGAGAGCCAATCTCTTTAGCTTCTTAGGAACTGCATATCTGTAATCCCTTGGCTTTGGAGCGAATACGATACCGCCTCCGATCTGTGAAGGATCTGTGCTGCTTCCCTGTCTGTGACGTCCTGTTCCCTTCTGTCTGAAAGGCTTTCTGCCGCCGCCTCTGACTTCTGATCTTGTCTTTGCAGACTGTGTGCCCTGTCTCTGGTTTGCTAGGTAGTTAACTACTACTGCATGCACAGCGCTTTCATTAGGCTCGATAGCGAAGATTTCATCTCTAAGCTCTAGAGTTCCTGCTTCCTTGCCTTCCATGTTGAGCATTGTTACTTTAGCCATTGTGTGCTTCCTCCTTTCCTACGGTCCTATTTGTCCTGACCCTTGACAGCGTAGCGAACTCTTACGAGGCTTCCCTTGCCGCCTGGAACCGCACCCTTGACCAGTAGAAGGTTCCTGTCAGTGTCGATCTTTACTAGTTCGACATTCTGTACTGTAACTGTTTCGCGTCCCATTCTTCCTGGAGATTTATTTCCCTTGAAGACTCTTGACGGATAAGTAGCACCGGCTAAAGCACCAGCCAATCTCTTGTGTTTGGAACCATGAGTCATAGGACCTCTGTGATGTCCATGTCTCTTGATGTTACCCTGTGTACCCTTACCTTTTGATGTTCCGGTAACGTCTACCTTCTTGCCAGCCTCAAAATCAGCAACTGTGATTTCCTGACCTAGCTCGTAGTTCTCACCTTCTTCGATAGCAAACTCTGCAAGATACTTCTTAAGTGGTGAACCACTCTTAGCGAAGTGACCTGTTAGAGGCTTGTTAACTCTATGAGCAAGTGTATCCTCATAGCCAACCTGCACTGCATTGTAGCCATCTGTCTCGACAGTCTTGATCTGAGTTACTACCTCAGGTCCTGCCTGGATAACGGTAACAGGAACAACTTCTCCTGTCTCCGCGAAAATCTGTGTCATGCCGATTTTCTTTCCTAAAATTGTTTTCATATCTTTCCTCCGATTCTTACATTGGACCGCACTTATGTGCGTTCTTCTAAGGGGAGTGTCCCTTACGTGTTAATTGTTACAGCTTGATTTCTACATCAACGCCAGCTGGAAGATCGATTCTTGTAAGTGCATCAGCCGTCTGTGGTGTTGCATTTGTGATTACGATCAAACGCTTGTGTGTTCTCTGCTCAAACTGCTCTCTGCTGTCCTTATACTTATGAACAGCTCTTAGGATTGTTACAACTTCCTTCTCTGTTGGAAGTGGAATTGGTCCTGATACATCAGCACCTGTTTTCTTTGCTGTCTCTACAAGTTTTGCAGCTGATCTGTCAAGCAAAGCATGATCATATGCTTTTAGCCTGATTCTGATTTTCTGAAGTTCGCTCATTTTTTCCTCCTGTTTTCTTTTGTACTGTTTTCGCTATGCTTGTACAAGGTGTTCTAACGCCGGTTTTTCCAAGGCGTACAATCTTTTCGCTTACTTTATACACGCCTCCGTGCGTTTGTTTAGTTTTTACGCAAATCAAATCGGCGAACGCCCTCGCCCCCTTCTTGAGGGGACATTTCTCAGCAGAAATTACCTGATAGCTCAGCAACTTCCTGCATCTTCGCCCAAAGCAAGCCATATCATTGTATTATACTTTGATGCAAATTACAAGTCTTTTTTTGAAAAAGTTTCAGCTATTTTTTTCATTATTTTTTTCTATAGCCCTAAATCTTGTGTTTTCAATGCTTATAAGTTTTCGCTTTTATGTCCACGCGTACTGGTGTTTGTTTTTACGCCTGTATATATCCGTTTTGACTAACTCCTTATTGGAATAAATTTATTTTTTTCCCGGAGATTATCATCTTTTGACATCTACATATAAAAAGGTATTAAAATACATCTATATTATATGTAGCTTTTGCGCAGCATTAGTCTGCTTTTTATTTGAGGAATATATATGGAAACTTTATTCGACAGTATTTCGAGCTTCAACCAACCACTTGCGGTAAGGGTTAGACCAAGGAACCTAGACGAGTTCTTCGGGCAGAAGCATTTGATAGGAAGAGGAAGGATTTTGAGAAGGATGCTCGAGCAGGAACAGATGTCTTCGATTATATTTTGGGGACCTCCAGGCGTTGGAAAGACAACTTTGGCAAACATCATCGCTAAACAGTCTAACGCTAGGTTCATAACCTTTTCTGCCGTGACATCGGGTATCAAAGATGTTAGAGCTGTAATGCAGGAAGCCGAGGAGAGCAGGCACTTCGGCCAAAGGACTCTCGTTTTCATAGATGAGATACACAGATTCAACAAAGCCCAGCAGGATGCATTTCTTCCTTTCGTAGAAAAGGGCTCCATCATTTTGATTGGTGCGACTACTGAGAACCCATCTTTTGAGGTAAACTCCGCTCTACTTTCTAGGTGCAAGGTTTTTACGCTCAAGCAGCTTGAGACAGATGACATGATTGAGCTTCTAAGACATGCGACAGAAGATCCTCGTGCCTTCCCAACAAAAAAGATAAATATCTCGGATGACAACCTAAGCAAAATAGCCATTTACTCAAATGGAGATGCTAGGACGGCTCTGAACACCTTGGAGCTTGCGGTTCTAAATAGTGAGGACGTGGACGGAATCATAGATGTTTCTGATGACATCATGCAGGAGTTGATTGAGAAGAAGATGCTCTTTTACGATAAGACTGGCGAGGAGCACTATAACATTATATCCGCCCTGCATAAGTCTATGAGAAATAGCGATCCCGACGCAGCAATATACTGGATGAGCAGGATGCTCGATGGAGGAGAAGACCCTCTTTACATCGCAAGAAGGCTTATAAGATTTGCTTCAGAGGACATAGGCCTAGCCGATACACGCGCGCTTTCACTTACGATAGAGACATTTCAGGCCTGTCAGTTTCTCGGGCTTCCCGAGTGCGATGTCCATTTGACCGAAGCAGTTATCTACCTTTCTCTCGCCCCTAAGTCGAATGCTGTTTATGAGGCAAGAATGGCTGTTTTAAAGGATGTAAAGGATAGTAGGAACGAGCCCGTTCCTCTTCAGCTTCGCAACGCCACAACAAAGCTAATGAGAGACATCGGCTATGGTGAAGGCTATAAATATGCCCACTCCTACGGCGAAAAACCACAAATATGCAGACCATGCCAGATAATCTAGTAGGACATACCTATTATCATCCATCAAAGGAAGGCAACGAGCTCAGGTTCAAAGAGCGACTTGAGTATCTAAGAAAACTTAAGAAAAATCTCAAGTAATAGAAACAGAACAAACAATAAAAGAGGCTATCCTGCATTTGCAAGATAGCCCTTCTATTAAGCTATTGGTTGAATTTCTCTTTTATTTCCCTTGCGACTTCCTCAGTTGCATGGCATCCGTCACACGAGCATCCGCCTCCGCATCCGGAACAAGTGCTCTCTCCTTTAAGTTGACTTCTAATATTTCTTATTACAACTCGTCCGCTAAAGAATACGATGACGGCGAGTATTCCAATCGCAATTGCATATCCTAAATATGGAGACATATCTCACCATCCTTTCTTCTACCAGTACTCGGTAGAAATTTATTTGCTCCTGCAGCCTCAACTGCAGTAACTGACTTTGATGTATGTTCTGGCTCTGCACCCTTTCTTACCAACAGGTAAACTATACCCGCGATAAGCACTAGTGAAACAACAGTTCCAATTCCGAAACCGTGTTCTCCAGTGATTAAACCACCTAGGTTGTATGTAATCAAAGACAGACAATATGCCCATCCAGTTAGCCATCCGATTGCAGCCCATGTCCATTTACCATTACCCATCTCACGCTTGATAGCACCGATAGCAGCAAAGCAAGGAGCGCATAGTAAGTTAAATACTAGGAATGCCATTCCAGCAGGACCACTATAATCCTTTGCTACATTTGCCCAAATCTGTTCACCATTATCTCCGAGTGCTCCCTTAGAGTCGTCGTAGTTATATAGCACACCAAATGTACCTACAACCTGTTCCTTAGCAACAAGACCTGTTACTGTAGCAACAGTTGGTTTCCATGATCCAAATCCTAGAGGTCTGAATATAGGTGAAACTGTATTACCAACGCTTGCAAGAAGCGATGCGTCCATAGGGTTAACCTCATCTAGGCTTATATGTCTCTTCTGAGCTAGTTCCTTCTGGTATTCAGCTGTTGCAACATCCTTGTCCTTGAACAAAGTTTCAACCTTACCGAACTGACCATTTACAAATCCGTAGCTCATTAAGAACCATAGGATTATTGAAGCAATAAGGATAACTGATCCAGCTCTCTTAATAAATGAAAATGCACGATCAAATGCAGTACGAAGAATGTTCTTAACCGATGTGATGTGATAAGCTGGAAGCTCCATTACAAACGGTGCAGCATCTCCTGCAAAAGCCTTGAATTTCTTTAAAATTATAGCTGATAGTATAATTGATACTATTCCAATGAAGTAAGCTGATACAGCAACATAAGCTGAGCCATTGAATATAGCACCTGCGATAAGTCCTATCATAGGAAGCTTTGCTCCGCAAGGCATGAAGGTTGCAGTCATAACTGTTAGCTTACGGTCTCTTTCCTGCTCGATTGTACGTGAAGCCATAACGCCCGGTACACCACAGCCTGTTGCAACCATGTAAGGGATAAAGCTCTTTCCTGATAGTCCGAAGTGGCGGAAGATTCTATCCATAACGAAGGCTACTCGAGACATGTATCCGATATCCTCAAGTATTGAGAGGAATAGGAACAGAACGAACATCTGTGGAATGAAACCCAAAACAGCTCCAACACCGGCGATGATTCCGTCATTTACTAGACCGAAGATCCAGCTGTTGTCTGAGATACCAAGAGCTCCAAACAATGCTTCAACACCCTTAGGAACCCACGCACCAAAGATTACATCGTTGGCATAGTCCGTCATCTTCTTACCAATTGAGATTTTCCAATCACCCATTGATATAGCATAGACAAAGAACATTATCAGAACAAATATAGGCAAACCAAAGATTCTGCTTGTAACGACCTTATCAATCTTATCAGATGTGGTCATATTGTCCTTTGTTCTAATCTTATGAACTGAATCTGCTGTTATATTTGCAATGTATGAATATCTTTCATTTGTGATGATGCTCTCTGAATCATCGTCCTCAGCCGTCTCACATGCCACAGTAATCTGCTCGATTTCATCAGCCTTATCGCCAAGTGAAATAGATTCCATAACCTTAGGGTCTCTCTCGAAGATCTTGATAGCATACCAGCGCTCTAGCTCTTCAGGTACGATGCCCTTGATGTCAGCTTTAATCTTAGCAATAGCGTCTTCTACTGCATCAGCAAAGTTTCCATCCACGTTCACTAGCTTATGCGCTTCAGCGGCTTTAATTGCTAGCGCTGCAGCTTCATTGTGACCCTCTCCCTTAAGAGCACTGATCTCGATAACAGGACAGCCGATGTTCTTGCTGAGTGCATCTACATCGATAGTGTCACCATTCTTACGAACAAGGTCTATCATGTTGACAGCGATAACTACAGGAATACCAAGTTCAAGTAGCTGTGTTGTCAAATATAGGTTTCTCTCAATATTTGTACCATCAATGATGTTCAAAATCGCATCAGGTCTCTGTGTTACGAGATATTCTCTCGAAACAACCTCCTCCAATGTATATGGAGAAAGCGAATATATACCTGGAAGGTCCTGAATAACAACATCCTTGTTACCCTTATATCTACCTTCCTTCCTCTCTACTGTAACGCCTGGCCAGTTGCCCACGTACTGGTTTGCTCCAGTTAAAGCATTAAAAAGCGTTGTTTTACCACAGTTAGGGTTTCCAGCTAACGCAATTGTAATTGCCATTATTTACTCCTTTCGATTAAAAGTTTTGTCCTAGAATTATTCTTCTACTTCTATCATTGCAGCATCTGCTTTGCGAATAGAAAGCTCATAGTTTCTTATGTTGAGCTCCATTGGATCGCCTAAAGGAGCTAGCTTTCTAACGTAGATTTCTACTCCCTTTGTAATGCCCATGTCCATGATTCTTCTTTTAACTGAACCCTCACCATGAAGCTTTATTACCTTTGCGGTTTCGCCAACTGGTACATCGCGTAAAGTTCTCATCATTTTCCTCCTTAATTTAAAGCGGATTTACCACTATTTTATTTGCCATTTCCTTAGTGATTGCTAGTTTGGAATCCTTAACCTTAACAATTAAGTTTCCGCTCTGCGCCTGGATAATATCAATCTGAGTTCCCTCTACAAAACCCAAATCAGCCAGTCTCTGTTTGACCGCTGGCGCACCACCGACTCTTACTACTACCACAGTTTTTCCTGTCTCTACCATACTTAGTGGCATATCACTCACCTCCACGATCTCTAAAATCCATTTTTTCGTTTACATCTTAGTTTATACTAACTAACTAGTATTTGTCAATACTAACTAATGCACAAAAATTTAAGGACCTCTAGTAATTTTTTTAAACTTAACCGAGGTCCTTTTTATTAAAATTTAGTTTGCATTAGAAGAGTTTCGATTCTACAGATTTAACTACGTATTCCTTGTCTTCTACAGCCTTCTTCAGAATATCATCGGAAACTTCCTTTGATAGCTTAACAACAGCTACACCCTTTTTGTGGTTAACATCTGCGCTCTTAACGCCATCCACTTCCTCCAAAGCCTTCTTTACAGTAGCTTCACAGTGACCGCACATCATTCCTTCAATTTCCATCTTCTTTTTCATTTCACTTTCCTCCTCAATGAAATCGTTTGTATTATTGAATTTTATTTTTTTATCCTTTGAAGCGCTATGCACATCAAAGAGGTTTAATCTTAGCGCATTTGATACAACACAGAAACTTGATAGGCTCATTGCTAGCGCACCGAACATTGGGTTCATTGTCCATCCTGTCAAATGAATCCAAGCACCTGCCGCAAGCGGAATTCCTATTACATTATATATGAAAGCCCAGAATAGATTTTCATGTATGTTTCTTAATGTCGCCCTCGAAAGCCTTATAGCTGCAGACACATCGCTGAGCTTACTGTTCATCAAAACCACATCGGCTGCATCTATAGCTATATCCGTTCCTGCACCAATGGCGATTCCCATATCTGCCCTCGTCAAAGCTGGAGCGTCGTTGATTCCGTCTCCGACCATCACGACCTTGCCTCGTTGCTTTAGATTTGATATAACTTCTTCTTTGCCGTCAGGCTTAACACCAGCGATTACATTTTTGATGCCTGCCTGTTTTGCAATGGATTCTGCGACTAGCTGATTGTCGCCAGTAAGCATAACAACCTCAATTCCCATGTTATCGAGTTCTTTGATAGCCTGAGCGCTTTCCTCCTTAATCGGATCTGCCACAGCTATGACACCTGCTAGCCTTCCGTTCTCACAGAAGTATAGAGCAGTTTTTCCTTCCTTTGATAGCTGGTCTATTCGATTTGCAAAGTCTTCGTTTATATCCGCGTATTTCTCTATAAATTCACGATTTCCACCTGCGAGCTCTATTTCTCCTAACTTTCCTTTGAGGCCGTTTCCGGCAACCGCAGCAAAGCCTGTCAGTTCGCTTGACGAAAGATCCACACCCTTGCCTTGCACATAGTCAGTGACCGCCTTTGCTAGAGGATGCTCGCTGTATTTTTCCAAGCTTCCTGCGATTTTGATGAGCCTCTCTTCATCAAATCCATCTGCAACAATAATATCCTTTACCTTAGGATTCCCCTCGGTTATGGTTCCAGTCTTATCTAAAACTACATACTGAGCTTTTCCTGTTTCTTCAAGAGACACCGCAGTCTTAAATAGTATTCCGTTTCTGGCCCCGACACCGTTTCCAACCATGATACTAACAGGTGTTGCAAGTCCAAGCGCACAAGGACAGCTGATTACGAGAACCGCTATTCCTCTAGCTAGCGCAAAGCCAGGTTCTCTTCCGACTAAAAGCCATATTGCCATGGTTACAAGCGATATTGCGATTACAGCAGGCACGAATACTCCTGAGACTTTATCTGCAATCTTTGCAATTGGAGCTTTTGTAGCTGCAGCATCGCTGACCATGCTGATTATCTTTGATAGCGTTGTGTCTTTTCCTACCCTAGTTGCCCTACACTTTATGTATCCTGCTTGATTTACAGTTGCTGCAGAGACCTGATCTCCAGCCGTCTTATCCACTGGAATGCTTTCTCCTGTCAATGCAGATTCGTCCACAGAGCTTTCGCCCTCTTCGACAAATCCGTCAACTGGGATGCTAGCTCCAGGCTTAACAACAAAGATATCTCCTATTTTAACTTGTTCAATAGGAACTTCCTTTTCCTCGCCATTCTCAAAGAGTATCGCTGTCTTTGGTGCAAGCTTCATTATGCCTTTTAGGGCGTCGGTAGTTTTCCCTTTTGATTTTGCCTCCAGCATCTTTCCTACAGTGATTAAAGTCACTATCATAGCGGCCGATTCAAAATAGAATTCGTGCATATATGCTTCGACTTGAGCAGTATCTCCGGCAATCTGTGCGCCTGTCATCGCAAGAAGTACATAGGTACTCCAAGCAAATGAAGCCGCTGAGCCAAGCGCTACGAGCGTATCCATATTAGGCGCTCCATGAATCAAAGACTTAAAACCACTGACGAAGAACTTTTGATTTATGACCATGATGATTCCCGAAAGAAGCATCTGCACTATTCCCATAGCTACATGGTTTCCTTCCATAAATCCTGGAAGTGGAAAGCCCAACATCATATGTCCCATAGATACATACATCAAAACTAATAAAAATCCGAGCGATGAAATCAGCCTTTTTTTGAGCACTGGAGTTTCATGATCTTCGAGAATGCTCTCATTTACACCTGACTGAATAGCAGACTGAGCATCTTCTTCGTCTGCTACTTGAAGCTTTGCTCCATATCCCGCATCTTCTACAGCCTTTATTATCTCAGCGCTGGATGCACTTCCATCAACACCCATTGTGTTGGTCAAAAGGCTGACAGCACAATTATCCACACCCGGCAGCTTTGATACAGCCTTTCCACTCGAGTCTGACACGCAGCACAGCTCATTCCCGTTACTATATATTTTTCCATAGCCTATACATAGCTCCTTCCTGCATTACCTCATCATCTTCTGTAAGGTATTAACGAGTTCATCTACGACCTCGTCCTTACCATCTCTTATATCATCAACCACACAGCTTTTTATGTGATTGCTAAGAAGCACTCTGCTGAAACTGTTTAGCGCAGCCGCAGTTGCACTTGCCTGAACAAGAATATCTGGGCAGTATGCATCGCTTTCTATCATGGACTTGATCCCACGAATCTGCCCCTCTATTCGGCTCAAGCGATTTATCAAATCCTTATATTCTTTTTCATCCCTATGCTTTGTCTTATGACAACATGTCTTGCATACCTTGTTACAATCAGTCATCTTATTCCTCCGACTCTATATATCATACTTAGCATTATATACCCCCTAGGGGTATATTCAAGCATTTTTTACAAAAAAAACGACGGAACCTGTCCGTCGTCCTTTGCAAATATTGTTTTACTCTGATATTTTGCCTTGCTCGAGTTCTAGCAGAAATACTTTCTTATCTAGCCCTCCACCGTAGCCTGTAAGCTTTCCATCGCTTCCGATTACTCTATGACATGGAACTATGATAGAAATATCGTTATGTCCAACTGCTCCACCTACAGCTTGAGCAGCCATCCTCTCTATTCCTCTTCTGTGAGCAAGTTCCCTAGCAATTTCACCATAGGAAACCGTCTTTCCATATGGAATATCTAAAAGTCTTTTCCAAACCTCTAAGCGAAAATCAGTTCCGATGAGATGAAGCTTTGGTGTAAAGCCCGGCTCCCTTCCGTCAAAGTAAATGTCTAGCCAGCTCTTGCCTCCTCAATGAATTTAGCTGCGTCGCCATCTTGCATTTCGGCCGGCTTATGCCTAGCCTCCGCACTTTCGCCCTCAAGCCAAAGACCCGTAAGCCCTTGATTATCAGCACACAGCACTATATCGCCAATTGGCGATACGTATTTTTCGCATACTTGCATTTGCAAATACCTACATTTTGGAGAGTAGGTAGTATACGCAGAATCTTACACCTGCGCCGGTTCCGCCTGTATGGTTGTATCCCCAAGCTGATTCAGCATAGGCAGGTCCAGCGATGTCAAGGTGAAGCCACTTATCCTTGTACTCAGGCTTGATAAACTTATCTAGGAAAAGTCCTGCAGTGATTGCTCCGCCACTTCCACCTGAAACCGAGTTCTGAATATCAGCAACCTTTGACTTAATCAAAGGTCTTAGATGCCTATTGAACTCCATGATTGAAAGTAGTTCTCCACTCTTTTCGCCATTCATCTTAAATCATGCTGCAAGTGTACATTATTTCCGATGATTCCTGTTGTATAAATTCCTATTCCGACACTGATAGCTCCAGTTAAAGTTGCCATATCGAAGATGTAGTCAGGCTTAATCATATCCTGCGTCCATGACAAGCAGTCTGCAAGCACGAGTCTTCCCTCTGCATCTGTATTTGTAACCTCTATTGTTACGCCTTCACGTGATCTGATAACATCATCTGGCTTGTATGCCTTACCGCCGATTGCATTCTCTGTGCAACCTAAAACTGCGTGAACCTCAAAAGGTAGCTTTAGCTCAGCAGCAGCTTTGATTACACCTAGTGCTGCAGCAGCACCACCCTTGTCTGACTTCATTGTTAGCATAAAGTTGCTTGGCTTAAGTGAAAGGCCGCCTGTATCATATGTTAGCCCCTTACCAACAAATGCGTACTTACCCATGCATTCTCCGTTTGGCTTATATGTCATATGCACGAGCACTGGATCGTGTGGTGATGCCTGATTCACAGCAAGAAAAGCATTCATGTTCTGCTCTTTTAGGTAATCCTTACCGAAAACCTCACAGCTAACGCCTTCTAATTCAGCTAGAGCCTTTGCGTCCTCCGCCATCTTCTGTGGTGTATAAATCTGTGGAATTTCATTAACTATGTCACGAACATAGTTAGTAGCCTCAGCAATCTTAAGTCCTCTGTCAAGGCCCTTCTGCGCTGATTCTAGGTCTATATCTGCAAGCTCACATAGAACAACTTCCTCTAGAGTTGATGCCTCTGCATCGCTCTTGTACTTGTCAAATGAGTACATTGAAAGCTCAAAGCCCTCAACGAATGCAGCATAAGTATCCTCAGCTGAAGCATCGTTTGCAAGAAGCTTAGTCTTTAGGCTCTTAATCTTGTGCGCCTTAATTTTGCTAACAACCTTTGCTAGAACAAGTCTTAGCGATTCTAAATCCTTATCCTCAAGACTAGCATAAATTCTGCGTGATGTTGGCACATCCATTACATCTCCCTCGCTGAACTTACATAGCTCAAGAGCATCCTTATCCGCTAGGTTCTCTATTTTGTCTCCATCTACAAAACAAAGCTCATAATCACAGCTTAGCTCTGAAAGAGGCTTGTTTGATAATTTGTACTGCATATTATTATCCTCCTTTTGTTAAATTGAGTTTTAAGAAAGACTGTGCACATGACCAAGGCCCGCACACAGTCCATTTTTCATTAATTAGTGTTTTTGGTTAAACGCATCAAATCCTGCATACTTTGCATTCTCGTCAAGCTCTTCCTCTATGCGAAGTAGCTGGTTGTATTTAGCGACTCTCTCACTTCTGTTAGGAGCTCCTGTCTTAATCTGTCCTGCGTTAAGTGCTACTGCAAGATCAGCGATTGTTGTATCTTCAGTTTCTCCCGAGCGGTGTGAAACAACTGCTGTATAACCTGCCTTCTGAGCCATCTTGATAGCCTCAATTGTCTCTGAAACTGAACCGATCTGATTTAGCTTGATTAGGATTGAGTTACCGCAACCCTGCTCGATTCCCTTGTGGAGTCTCTTAGTATTTGTAACAAATGAGATCATCGCCGACAATCTGAAGTCTGTCACCGAGCTCTTCTGTCATCTTCTTCCAACCTTCCCAATCCTCTTCATCAAGACCGTCTTCGATTGAAACGATAGGATATTTATCAACCAGTGACTTCCAGTGTGCAACTAGCTCAGCTGATGTGAATTCCTTGCCACTCTTTGGCTGCTTATACTGGCCCTTAGCGCTGCCCTTCCACTCACTTGCTGCTGCATCCATGGCGAGAACGAAGTCCTTGCCTGGTTCATAGCCACAATCCTTGATTGCCTTTAGGATGTACTCTAGAGTTTCCTCGTCGCTTGATAGGTTAGGGTGCATATCCACCCTCATCACCCTACTGATGTAGCATATCCTTCTGCCTTGAGAAGCTTGCCTAGCTTGTGATATACCTCAGCGCACTGACGAAGACCCTCTGCAAAGCTTGATGCTCCAACAGGCATAATCATGAATTCCTGTGTATCAACAGTGTTGCTTGCGTGCGCACCACCGTTTAGGATATTCATCATAGGTACAGGAAGAACGTTTCCGAACTGTCCTCCTAGGAATCTATATAGCGGAATGTCTAGTGAGTTAGCTGCTGCCTTAGCACAAGCAATAGAAACCGCAAGAATAGCATTCGCACCAAAGCGTGACTTATCCTCTGTTCCATCAGCCTCTATCATCGCCTTGTCTATAGCGTAGATATCTGAAGCATCCATTCCTAGAAGAAGCTCATCAATCTCGTTGTTAATAAAATCAACAGCCTTGAGAACTCCCTTGCCGTCATATCTGCTCTTGTCACCGTCTCTGAGCTCGAGCGCCTCAAATTCACCTGTGGAAGCTCCACTTGGTGCAGCACCTCTGCCCATGCTACCATCCTCTAGATATACTTCAGCCTCAACAGTAGGATTGCCACGTGAATCCATAATTTCTCTACCTATAACCTGTACGATTTCCAAATAAGCCATATCTCTCATTCCTTTCAGTTACTTGAATTCGTTTCATAATTAATTCAATATACGGCTGCATCTTGCAATGCGTTATATATTCTTTTCGATAGGCATTAAGCCTACATCCCTATTATAGTTTATTCCCCAAATCTATGCAAATACGAAAACTTATTTTTCTTGTTTTGATGAGAAATAGTTGTAGTATAAAAGGCCTGCTACAACGACTGCACATCCCATAATCTCCCACTGCGTTGGGAACTGTCCTAGGAATATGATGCTCAGGATAATTGCAAACACTGATTCTCCAGATTCCCAAGCAGATACATAGAGCGAATCGACATAGCCGAAGCAGAGGTTAAACACTGCATGTGCACCTATCTGGCATACCAAAGTTAAACCCAAAATCAATGCATAATCCTTGAGTGAGTAGCCTAGCACTGGTGTCTTTGTTGCAATTACCCCTATGGTAAAACAAATCCAGCAGGCTAAGAATACGAGAAATACATATACTTTTCCACTAACTTCCTTTCGGACTTCGTTTCCAATTGCAAAATATAGTCCCATGAAGATTGCTGCAAGAAAAGCAAGAATATCACCAATGAAGTTTCCCCTGCGAAAGCTCCCTGTAATCAAAACCAGCAACCATAGTTCCACCCAGCAAGGCGAGAACGATTCCAAGAATTTGTCTCACGCTCACCTTACGCTTAAACACGAAAACCGTTAAAATTATCACTACGAGCGGATGAAGCGCTGCTAAAACGACTGCACTACCTATGTTCGTGAGCTTAACTGCATTGAACCAGCAAAAGAAATGTCCAAACAGAAATGCTCCTGCAAGGAAGGTGCTTATGTGGTTCTTCTTTGATACAGAAACAAGTTCTTTTCGCTCTTTTATAAGCACTGGTATTGCAAAGAATGGAAGCCCTAGTGTGAGCCTCCAGAAACCTATGGCCATTGAAGGCGCCTCAATCGCTCTACCAAAAGATGCCCGATGACGAACCTGCAATCACGGCTAGCACTACTATTATTTTTACATACTTTTCTAAGAAGCTTGGTCTTCCGCTATCTAGCTTAGATATATTTTTCTCTGTCATTTCCTTATTATCTTTCTCCTATATATTTAAATTCATATAAATTCTTTCTCTTTGCAAGAATAGAATATTGATATATACTTTACTCAGATAAAAATCTGAAAGTGAGGATATCCTATGAAATTTTTCATTGCTGACGCATTCAGCGATACACTCTTTGGCGGCAACCCAGCAGGCGTTGTGCTTCTTCCAAGTGGCACAGACTTTCCGTCAGATGAAACCATGATAAAGACCGCAGCTGAGCTTCGCTACTCAGAGACAGCATTTATAAAGCAGCTCTCAGATAACGAGTTCAATGTTAGATATTTTACTCCAGTTGCCGAGGTTGACCTCTGTGGACATGCCACAATCGCAGCTTTCTACTGCTTGATGAGTGCAGGAGTAATCCCTGAGAATTGCCAGTGCCTAAACCATACAAAGGCAGGTGATATCAATATTGAAGTCAAGGATTCCTTCGTAATGATGGAAATGGCTGCACCTAAGTTCATGCACCTTATGGATAACCCACTTGAACTTGATAGGATCTATGAAATAATGGGCACTGAGTACGATGCAAGCCTAGAGCTTCGCCCTATGATTATCTCGACTGGTCTTCCAGATATAATGCTGCCATTCAAGACTCGCGAGGAGCTAGACGCCCTTCAGCCAGATATGTTTCTTCTATCAAAGGTTTCTGAGGAATACAAGGTTACAGGCGTTCACGCATTTACACTTGATTCCGAGGATGGCGTTACCGCGCACTGCAGAAACTTTGCACCTCTTTACGACATAGATGAGGAAGCTGCAACTGGAACGGCAAGCGGTGCTTTGACCTACTACCTCTACCTGAACAGATGCATTGGTGCTAGTGACAGCTGTAACCTAGTTCAGGGAGAAGCCATGGGAAGGCCATCAGCCATACTCACTGAAATCAACGCTGATTCTAAGGCTGACGGCTCAGTTGACTGCAAGATCAAAGTTGGAGGCAAGGCCGTAGTGCTCGCAAGTGGCGAAATAATGCTATAAATTAGATATCAAAGACTTGTGTGCTTCTTGGAGCTTGCACAAGTCTTTTTTGATGCAACGAGCTTAATCTATAGATTATCTATCATCACATTCATCCATTTTTTTGGATAGATACCTCTTAAACAAAACAATGAATTTAACTATCTCTTCCGTCTTTACCAAAATCACAGCTAAATAAATTGGAAGATGCCACCATATCGCTGATGCAAAGGCGAGTGGTACTGCAACCAGCCAAACACATCCTGACTCAGCAAGCATGGCAAAGCGTGTATCTCCGCCCGCACGAAGAGTACCAGTAATCTGTATTCCATTATGCAGATTGATGGACATGAATGCTCCCTGAATCAAAAGTATTAAGAAAGTATAGTACTTTCCGGTCTCTGATAGGTTGAACAGTTCACTAAGCGGCTTTGACAGAAGCATCATCACAAGCCCCGTAACCGCGCCGAGAATTACTCCCACCTTAAGCAGATATTTAGAAGTTCTCCAAGCCTCTTCCTTCTTGTTTTCTCCAAGTCTTTGCCCTATCAAAGTCAGACTCGCATCCCCTACACTAAAGGCTGCAAAGAAGAAAATACTTGTAATCGAACCCGCTGCCTGAAAGCCCGCAAAGGCAGTCGTTCCAATACGATTAAAGGCTGCAGCATACATGGTCTGTCCAAAACTCCAGAGAACCTCATTGGTGGTAGTTGGTGTTGCGTTTTTAACGATCCTTTTCACAAGTTCTTTATTGTAATCAAAGTAGTCACGTATTGGGCCCTTAAACATATTGCTATTTGAGAATAGAAATCCCGTAACAATCAAAACCTGCATGAGCCTTGCAATCACTGTTCCAAGAGCAGCCCCTTGAACGCCGAGCATAGGCATGCCAAACTTTCCATAAATGAAAAGATAATTTAGGAAGGTATTTGTGGTAAATACAACTACACTGACCACCATAGGAACCTTCGTCTGCTGTGAAGTCTGAAAGCCCATAAGCACAGGCACTGAATATGATATAAAAATAAACTGAAGACTGTTTGTCCTCAGGTAAACCACAGCAAGATCAAGTACCTGCGGATCATTTGTATAAAATGATAGTATTTCTCTAGTAAAGACATTGCCCAAGATAAAGAAAATGGTGCTTACCGCAAGCATTGCAGTCACTGAAAATCCTATGCACCTTCTCATATTCTTTTTGTCATTTGCACCGTAAAACTGCGCAACAAAGGTCGCTGTTCCGCTTGTCATTCCATATATAAGCATGTAGTGAATCAGGAAGATTTGACTTCCGACACCAACAGCCGCAAGCTCGACCTCACCTAGAAAGCCAACCATCAAATCATCCACAAGCCCAAGGGTCGTAGACACTACTCCTTGAATCGCAATTGGTACTGCGATTTTAATAAGCTGCCTTCGCAGAGCCGCTTTCTCGCGTCTTTCCGTACTGAGACGTTCTACCATTTCCATGTTTTTCTCCGTATTCCTATATCAAAAATAGCGCTCGCTTTGGACGAGACGCTAATTTATTGCTATAACTTTATGCCCTATCTCGCAAAATCATTTATTCGCAAGGCACATTCTATTTCTCTTTTGCATCAAGCTCTTCAGAAAACTTTGTTCCATCGCTTCTGAAGTGCGCCTTCTTCTCCTCCTGAGCGATGTTAACTGCCTTGATACGAGGCATCTTATGGTTTGGATCTGTTAGGAACACATATAGATATGCACCCGCTATGAGTGCTAGAACTACAGCATCCTTGTAAAGTTCACGGCTGATTAAAACAGCAGACATCCCCATAATCGCGCTTATGCCGTAGAGCATGATTACAGTGCGTCTCTGTCCATATCCATATGCCATGAGTCTGTGGTGTAAATGTTCCTTATCTGCTCCCATGATAGGCTTGCGATTAACCATTCTTCTCAAAATCGCAAACGAAGTATCAAAGATAGGAATTGCGAGAACCACTACAGGAACAACAACCGCAATCATAGTCGATCTCTTAAGAGGACCTACAACTGATAGGATTGCAATCATAAATCCAAGGAACAATGCTCCGCCATCACCCATAAAAGTCTTTGCCGGTGAGAAATTAAAAGGCAAAAATCCTATGCAGCTTCCAGCAATAGCAACCATGGCTATACAAACTATTGGCATTCCTGCTATACCGCCGTGAATATAGGCTATATAAGCAATGCAAAGTGCTGCAATAGCTGAAATACCCGCAGCAAGACCATCAAGTCCATCTATAATATTTATTGTATTTGTGATACCAATTATCCAAAGAACTGTAAATACAAAGCAAATAGCTGTATTGAAATGAAGTCTTCCCTCGCCAAGGTAATTTGCGATAAAAGATATCCTCATATCCATCGAAAACATTAAAACTGCAATTAATGTCTGGCCTATGAGCTTAACTATAGCCGGAAGATTCTTGAGGTCATCGACCACACCAAGCAGGTACATCAGAGCTCCACCGAGCATAGCAACCCTTATCTTCGGCTCATCCCACTGCAATACAGCAAGAGTTACCATTACACCAACAAATATAGCAAGTCCTCCAAAACGAGGAATTGGCCTCTGATGCATCCTTCTCCAATCCTTAGGCACATCTATTGCGCCTATTAGGTGAGCAATCTTGATGCTTATTGGAGTAAACACAAAAGCAACCACGACTGACATACCAAAAGCCGCTAATATTTCATATATATTTAGATCTACATTTGAATCCATATCTACTCCTGATCAAATAAATTCTCAAAATAGATTTCTGCTAGGTAGAGCCCGCATGGCGGTGCAGTATGACCCGCTTGCTTCCTATCAACACTTGAAATTATTGATTCCATATCGCTCGGTACTTTTTTCCCACTGCCAATCTCAACCAAGGTTCCTGTGATAATTCTTACCATGTTGTAAAGAAATCCATCACCACATACTTCTATCTGTACCTCTGAGCCGCCTCCAGCCTTATCAATTCTGCTAACTTTCGCAGAACTTATAGTCCTCACCGTTGTCTTGCGGGGATTTCCTCCAGCCGACTGAAACGCAGCAAAATCATGAGTTCCAACTAGATACTTGCAAGCCTCATTCATAGCATCAACATCTAGCTTCTCATCTACAAAGTAACAATAGTTGCGTTCAAATACACTGACGCCTTCATCACATACTCTATAGATGTACTTCTTTCCCTTGCAGTCAAAACGCGCATGAAATTCATCAGCTTTTTCCTCAGCTGAAGTACTCTAATCGCACTGACCTTACTACCAGCACCGTATCTCCCACCGGAAAGCATATTGTTTACGGCACGCGCGATTCTATCTGTAGGTATCTCAATATCCTCCTTGAAATTGCAGCACTGAGCAAGCGCATGAACCCCCGCGTCAGTTCTGCTCGTTCCCGAAACCTTAATCGGTTTTTGGCACACCAAACTCAGTGCTTCCTCGAGCCTTCCCTGAACGGTAATCTGCCCGTCCTGCTCCTGCCAGCCATGAAATAGGCTGCCGTCGTATTCCAATGTCAAAAGAATATTTTTTTCCATAAACAATATTATATCAAAATTGCCACTATACAGCTATATAAAATATTATATAAACCTAATGTCCCAGAAGAATATAAGGTAAATTGCTGTGATAATCGCTATGTACGGAGCCATGGGGAGATATTTCTTTAGCTTGTACTTAGGCTTTGCTACTGCATATACAAGGAGAAATATCGCATGAAGCGCAAGTAGCATGTAGCTTCCAATCAAAATAAAAAAACTACCAAAACTTCCGCAAATAAGACCAATTGCTGTAAATAGCTTGATGTCTCCACCGCCCATCGTATTCTTGCGATAACACAGCTTTCCCATCAGTGCAATAACAAAGATAATCACAAATGCGATTAATCCACCAGACAAGATCTCCCAAACTCCATCCTTATATGGAATAAATCCAATGCTGCAGACAGCAAGTAAAATTATCAGTTGGTCTGGCAAAATATTATATTTCACATCAGCGATAGCAAGTTCAAGAAGAAGCCATAGCGTAAAACTAGAAGCTAATGCAAACTGCAAGTCTTCCCTTATCAAGGTCATATTTAGGACAACAAATAGCATACTGAAAATATACCTCCACGGCATGCTCTTAACCCTTTGCACATCCATGCTCATAAGCTCCTCGGTCGGATCCTCGTCGTAGTCACAAAGCCACTCTGCCGGCATTCTATTAAACAAATACACCGCTGCATTGCCCTGAAAAATCGATAAAAACACTGCGCATCCATATATAAAAATTTTAAAAATTAAATCTGTATTCATCAAAATCTCCTCAGCAATATGTTAACATGTATCACCATGAGTTAAAAGCAAAACCAGAAATCCCCCAAATGCGAAAAACCCGCATCCACTAAAGCGTGAATACGGGTAATCTCATCTATCTACAAATTTTACTCTGTGAATAATGGGGTTGAATAGTAGCGATCTCCGCTATCTGGAAGAAGTGCAACTATTGTCTTTCCTTTGTTCTCAGGCAGTTTTGCAAGTCTTAGCGCAGCGCTCAAAGCAGCACCAGAAGAAATTCCAACGAGAACACCTTCCTTGTGTGCTAGAAGCTTTGCAGCTTCAAAGCTCTCATCATTGCTAACCTTAAGAACCTCATCAAATGCAGATTTATCGAGAGTATCCGGAATAAATCCTGCACCGATTCCCTGAATCTTATGAGGCCCTGCTGCCTCCCCAGAGATTACAGCTGAATCTTCTGGCTCAAGAGCAACTACCTTTACACTAGGCTTCTTGCTCTTAAGGTATCTTCCTGTTCCAGAAACTGTTCCACCAGTACCTACACCTGATACGAAGATATCTACCTCTCCATCTGTATCGTTCCAAATCTCAGGACCAGTTGTCTCCTCATGAGCCTTAGGATTTGCAGGGTTCATGAACTGTCCAGGGATGAAGCTATTCTCAATTTCCTTTGCGAGCTCCTCAGCCTTTGCAATTGCACCCTTCATTCCTTTTGATCCATCTGTCAAAACGAGCTCTGCTCCATAAGCCTTAAGGATGTTTCTACGCTCAACACTCATGGTCTCAGGCATTGTCAAAATGATTCTATATCCCTTTGATACTGCTACTGAAGCAAGCCCAATTCCTGTGTTTCCTGATGTTGGCTCGATGATAGTGCTGCCCTTCTTAAGCAGACCCTTAGCCTCTGCATCCTCTATCATTGCTCTTGCTATTCTATCCTTAACACTGCCCGCTGGATTCAAATATTCTAGCTTAACTAAGACTCTCGCTTCGAGATTTTCCGCCGCCTCGATGTTCTTTACCTCAAGCAGTGGTGTTCCTCCTATAAGCTCTGTTACATTCTTGTAAATCTTTGCCATGTCTACACCTCCTGAAATAAACATTTCATTTTATAAATTATATCAAATAGTTATAAGTAATTAATACCTAATATTGTCTTATAGTGAAAAAAATATTACCCTTTATTTTTTTGTTTCAATCACTCAAAAATAAAATTTATCCTATTTATTTCTATGAACTCTTGTATCTTTTTAAGTCATAGTTTTATAATTATTTTTGTTAAGTTAGTCTATGCTAACTTCTGTGCATAAATATTGCAAAATCCTCTTTTGATGTATGTAAGCTACGCTATGTATCAAAATTGGATTGTCATAAAACTTTAGGAGGACAGTAATGTTTTTACAAATTGAAGAAATCAACAAATCCTACGGCTACGGCGACAGCCTTGCGAAGGTTTTGAATGGTATTAGTCTGGATATAGAACGTGGTGAGTTATGTGTTTTGCTCGGTCCATCAGGCTCTGGAAAATCAACACTTCTAAACATCATCGGCGGCATAGAAAGCGCTGATTCAGGTTCCATTGTTATAGACGGTTCTGCAATAGAGAGCATGAATCAAAAGGAACTTTCTAACTACAGGCGTAACCACCTCGGCTACGTTTTTCAGTTCTACAACCTAATTCCCAACCTTACGGCTAGAGAAAACATAGAGGTCGGAGCCTATCTTAGCAAAAGGCCACTAGATATCGACGATTTAATTGAAACTCTTGGTCTTACGGAGCACCAGCACAAACTTCCAAATCAGCTTTCGGGTGGCCAACAGCAGAGAGTTTCTATAGGCAGAGCCATTGTTAAAAACCCTGATTTACTGCTGTGTGACGAGCCGACTGGCGCGCTAGATTACAATACATCAAAGGAAATTCTCAGCCTTATCAGCGAGGTTAACAAGAAATATCAAAGCACAATTATCATTGTAACCCACAACGATGCAATTAAGAATATGGCGGACACTGTAATCACTCTTAGAGACGGTACTGTGAGAGAGTCTTACCATAACCAGAGCAAGATTTCAGCAGCTGATCTAGATTGGTAGGTGTGACATGCGAAACCCTTTAAATAAACGAACTAAACGCGAGCTAAAACACGAGTGGGGAAGATATTTAGCTATATTTTGTTTTATAACTTTGATGATTGGATTTACATCGGGTATGCTTGCGACCGACCATAGCATGGAAGTTACATATAACGAGAGCTTTGAGAAATACAATATAGAAGACGGCCACTTTCGCCTTTCTGCTGCTCCTGATGAAAGTTTTATAAAAAATATTGAGGACGAAAACGATGTTAAGCTCTATGACATATCATACAAGGAAGTGACAGCTGGCAAAAATAAATATCGTATATTTGTAAACCGTGAAAAGGTGAACAAAGCGAGTCTCATGGATGGCAGGCTTCCAGAGAAGAGCGATGAGCTTGGCATAGATAGACTCTTTGCCAAAAATAATTCCCTAAAAATCGGCGACACCGTCAAATTGAAAGGTAAGAGTTTTAAGATAGTCGGACTCATAGCTCTTTCCGACTACAGCGCCCTATTCCCAAAGAATACGGACACAATTTTTAATGCTCAGGACTTTACAGTAGCAACAGTTACAAGCGAGGGATTTGATCGCTTAAGCGATGCTGCAACAACACCTGTATTCGCATGGAAGAATAGTAAAAACCTTAGCGAAACTAAGCAAAAAAAGTTCTATGATGACTTAGCTAAGTATATTGCTATCAAGGCGGCCTATCAGCAAATCACTCTTGATGAATTCATACCGGCCAAGGAAAATCAGGCAATAATATTTACGGGAAACGACATGGGTAGGGATCAATCCGTAATACTCGTTTTGCTTGCTATAGTCATGATTATAATGGCGTTTATCTTTGCTATTACAACGCTTAGCATGATAGATAAGGAATCGAAATCTGTCGGAACTCTGCTTGCATCTGGATACACACGTGCCGAACTAACATGGCACTATATGAGAATTCCTATACTCATTAGCTTACTCTCTGCGATTTGGGAAATATCCTAGGATACACCTATTTTAAAGGCCTCGTTGCAGGGCTTTACTATAATTCCTACTCGCTTCCTCCATTTAAGATGACTTGGAGTTCATATGCTTTTTATGCGACGACAGTTTCGACGATAATCATAGTTTTGCTCGTAAACCTTTTGATTATCAGCTATTCGCTCAGGCGTTCGCCGCTTAAGTTCCTAAGACATGACCTTAAGAGAAATAAATCAAAGAATGCTACCAAACTTCCACCTTTGAGCTTTATGTCTAGATTCAGGCTGAGAGTAATCCTTCAGAATAAAGGAAACTTCCTAGTTTTGTTCCTCGGAGTTGTCTTTGCTAGCACGCTGATGATTTACAGCATGACAATGCAAACGCTCTTCATTCACTATAAGGACACGGTAGCCAAGACGGCTCCAGCAAAATACCAGTATGTACTAAAAACTCCTACTGAGACTGCAAACAAGGATGCAGAGAAGCTCTGCGTAAGCACCCTAAAATATAAGCAGAAAGGATTCGAAAATCCAGACGATATCTATGTTTTAGGCGTTCCTGATAAGTCAGCATACTATAAGAATATGCCTAAACTACCTAAGGACGATAAATCCGTCCTCGTAAGTGATAGCTACCTTCAGAAATACGACCTCAAGGTCGGTGACAGAATAAAGCTTACAACTGAATACAAAGACAAAAGCTACACATATAAAATTGCTGGAAGCTATGAATACAAGCAGGGACTTTCGGTATTCATGAGACAAAGCCTCTTCAGAAAGGACTTTGATAAGCCTGACGACTGGTTCAATTCGTACCTTACAAATGAGAAACTCAAAGACATCCCGGAAAGCAATATCCATGTTATAAACACTCCTGAGGATTACACTGCCATTGCAGATCAGATGCTTAATTCCATGGCAGGTATCTTCGAGATGGTAGTGCTCGTCTCAGCAATAATGAGCATCATCTTAGCCTACCTAGTCACAAAGGTTATTCTAGATAATAATGTAGTTTCAATATCCCTTATAAAGATTTTAGGCTACAGAAGCTCTGAAATTGCAAAGCTATATGTAATTTCAAGTGCGATAATTTTCATGATAAGCCTTGTTTTGAGCATACCTATCGGCACTAAAATCATGGCAGTATCATACAAAATATCGACAAGCTCCTTCTCAGGCTGGGTAGATTTATACATCAGTACATCCGTATACGTCAAAACTTTGATAATATCAGTAGCCAGCTTTGTCGTATCAGCTGCTTTGCAGTTTAGACACATCAAAAGGATTCCGATTTCTGAGGCGCTCAAAAACAACGAGTAGCCCTTTTGATGGAATGTCGCTGTCGCCCTGTGGATTTAGGCGCGCGACCACATAGGCCTCACATTTTGATAAAAAAATTGTATAAAATTATTTTCCCTGAAAAAAATGTAACCGATGTTACATAATTATCTTTTGTGTATATGTATAATAGAGACATAAAAAGATAGCAGATGGGCCGAGGCTCATATTAGGATAATTGATTTTAAAAGGAGAATAGATATGAAACCATTAGATTTAAACCGTTCAGTGCACGACCTAGTTAAAGAATACCCTGAACTACAGCAGATTATGTACGATCTAGGATTCACAGAGATAAATAAGAAAGCAATGCTCAACTCAATTGGAAAGATCATGACAATTCCAAAGGGTGCAAAGATGAAGGGCATTTCAATGCTAGATGTTGTTAGCACTCTCACATCAAAGGGCTTTCAGCTCGTTGGCGAGATGCCAAGCACAATAAACCTAGACGGGGCAGGTAGCGAAGATGTTAAACCTTCTGGCGCGCCTGAATCAAAGGAAGAAAGAACTGCACTTCTCAAGGGCTACCTAAAGAGACTTGGAGAAGGCGAAGAACTAGAGTCTGTTAGAGCTGACTTCGTTGAAAAGTTTAACAGCGTTGACGCTTCAGAGATTATGCAGGCTGAGCAGGAGCTCATCGCAGAGGGAACTCCAATTACTGAGATTCAGAAGCTTTGCGACCTACACTCAGCACTTTTCCACGGTGCAACACAGGAGGAGAAGATTGCAAATGCTGGTAGCGCTGTAATCGAGTCAATGAAGGCAAAGAAGCAGGAAGAGATTAAGAATACTCTAGCTGCTAACAGCACTGGCCCAATGAGCACAGCAGAGGAAAGAGAAAAGCTTCAGCAGGACAAGCTTCAGCTTGCATCAAGCCTAATTGCAATCCCTGGCCACCCACTCGAAACTTTGACACGTGAAAACGATGTTCTAGCTCAGAGAATCAGCGACACAAGAGCCGCTATCGAAAACAAAGCTAGCAACGAAGAGATTCTAAATAAGTTTGAGGGCGTAAGAGAAATCGCTATCCACTATGCGGAAAAAGGCGACCTCATCTACCCTCACCTAAATGTACAGTACGGCATTTCAGGTCCATCAAATGTTATGTGGACTGTTGACGATGAGATTAGAGATGAGATGACTGCTCTAACAAAGAACCGCGCTTTTGATGACGCATGGTTCGAAAGAGTTTCAGCAGTTTTGACAAGAGCTGAAGAGATGATCTACAAGGAGTCAAATATCCTCTTCCCTATCTGTGCACTTAACTTTGCTACTGAAGAGTGGTATAGAATCTATCACGACTCCAAGGACTACGCAGACTGCATGGGCATTGTTGCCAATGTTTGGCCAGAGGCTGAGGAATATGAGAAGACAATGTTCGATAAGAAGCCGGAAGGTGAAGCTGTTGAAAATGCTACATCATCGTCTAATAACGATGAAATCGTAATGCCTGGCGGACACGTTACTCTTGAGCAGCTAACTGCTCTTTTGAACACAATTCCAGTAGAGATTACATTCGTAGATGAAAACAATATCAACCGCTACTTTAACGAAGGACCAAAACTCTTTAAGAGACCTTCTATGGCTATAGATAGAGAAGTTTTCTCCTGCCACCCTCCTAAGATTGCGCCAATGGTTAGAACAATCATCGAGGACTTCAGAAACGGCGTTAGAGACGAATTCCCAGTATGGGCAGAAAAGCAGGGCAAGACAATGCTAATCAAATATATGGCAGTGCGTGACAAGAATGGAAAGTACCTAGGAACAGCTGAGTTCGTTCAGGAGATGGACTTTGCAAAGGAGCACTTCCAGAGCGAAGATAAATAGCAAATAAACGAGAAAAACCCGCTTGCGTTGCAAGCGGGCTTTTTGTTGATGTAACTATTTTACAATGGCATTAATTGCCCTATTTGATATTAGATCGCTGTCCCCAAGAACAATCTGATCCTTTATCGAGTTTTCTTTACATATTGCTTTGCAAATTCTGTATTTCTCTCATTGATCAAAAGCAATGGTGCCCCACGTTTTTCCGCAAGCACACCTCCGCAAAGTCCGTCAGGGAAATTACCTCCATAACCTATAACAACACTTTTAGGATTATTGAAGAAATGTTTTGCTACTGCAACCGAAGTTTCAAAGCGATCAGCACCGAAAACTCTACCTACTTTTCCAAGCCCTCTTAAGCTTGTTTCAACTGCACTGCTTACAGTTCCGCTATCTCCTATTAGAGTGTAATTTCTAGATCTAATGCTCTTTAGATATGCTATTTGCTCTGCTGTAAGAGTCTTTCCAACAAGTAGTAGCGGACGACCTGTCGCTGAAGCAGAGAGGCTATCTGCGAATCCGTATCCTGAGCAAACTAAAATTTCTTCATTATTCACCTTAGCTTCTTTTAGAATTGCTAAGTTTGTTGCAAAACGGTCTTCTCCAGCTAATCTCTTAACTGTAAAGTTTCCATCAAGTCTAGTTCTAACAACCTCTGGAACAACATCAGATTCTCCGAGCAAGTAGACCTTGCTTGACTTGCCTGGCCTTAGATTTGCCTGAATGTACTTTATAGTCTGTTCTGTGTTGTTTCTATTTACTAGTAGAAGTGGTGCATTATTTACCTTTGCTAGATATGCTCCTGAAAGTGCATCAGCATAGTTGTCTCCATATGCTACAACTGCTGTGTCAAACTTATCCTTACCTTGCTCCTTTTTTAAGGCATCTGCAATCTTTATAGCAGTCTCATATCTATCTTCTCCCGCAAGTCTCAAAGGTTCCTTTGCAGGCTCTTCTTTCTGCTTTAGCTTAATTGTTAGGTCGAGGAATGCAGTAGGAGGAATGTATGTGACATCTGTCTTTCCATTCTTATCCTGATACATTCTTGACCCTGTATTGAGTCTGATTTCAAAGTCCTCATCATCCAGGCTAAGTGGGTTTGTGTTGTAACCTATGTACTTTGTTATATCCCTAGTCTTACCAGTGCTGTATACCGCCTCAACTTTAAGCCCTGTTGGATCAAAAGTTTCTCCAACTGTGTACTCAGTTTTCTTAGGCTTCTGCGTAATCCTAATCTCTTTGATTGTAGGTCCTATCATGAACATATGCGATGAATCGTTTTTGAAGTATATATTTCCATATTCATCAGCAATAGGGCTACAAATTACATACTGAGCATGGGCACCTGATGGAGTGAAGAGTGTAGGCGCAACTATATGCTGATTCTGCCTGTTATCTGTTTCAATCTCTACCTCAGACGGCGCAGTTTGACCTGGTTTATCCTTGATAACTCTCATCTTTCCTGGTGTCAAGTTCTCAAAAAAGTATACGTATACACTTTGATCATCCTTCTCGTATGCTGTTGTAAGCAAGCTGCTTGCCTGTGGATATCCTCTAGTTTCAATTGAGTATGCAATAGTGTTACTCTTAAGGTCGATTACTGAGATATTATGTCCACTATACGGAGCAAAGTTACCACTTCCTCCTACGCCAATATACGCTCTTCCCTTATAAACTACAGGAGTTGATGCACTAAAAGGAATGTATGACTTTGAGCTACCTGATAGGTATTTCTGGTAGTTCTTTGGAAGGAGCGAGAGCGTTTTGATGGAATCTCTATCAAAGCTTCCGTCCTCATTTAGTTTGACTGAGCAGAAGTATCCACCCTTTGTAACAAAGTAGTACCTTGCTGTCTCCTTATCAAACATTATTGTGCTTCTGATATCGCCAACAAAGGTATCCTTGATTGAATCAATTACTCTTCCGTTTATAGGGTCGAGTGAAAGAAGCTCGCCATAAGCTGTTCCTGTGCTCTTTCCGTCATCTGATCCGACAACGATATAGGTTCTAGCCTGCTTTGATGCAACTTCTATCGCACTCAGCATTTCCGTTTCCTACATAAGCACCTGCCCAGTAGTAACCACTTCCTTCGTGAACCCATGAAGCTGATTTAACTTCATCAGTTCTTGTTGGGTCCTCATCTGTAACAGATAGGCAAACAAATTCTGCACGGCTTTCCTCACCAACCCAGAAACCTGTGTAGATATATCCATCCTTGTAGGCAATTGGGCAGTTTGGCTGTCCTCCACGAGGTGCTTCATAGATCCAAAGTGACTCTAGAGTCTCGGCATCAAAGGCCTGAATTGTTCCATCTTCTAGACCCACAAAAATCATACCCTCTGCATAGGTAGGCGCGTTAATCGCAAATGAAGATTTCTTCTTCATCTGAGCAGTTTTTACAATTTCTCCTGTCATGGAGTCGAACTTCAAAATTGTTGTTCCTGCATAGTTATATATGTATCCATCTACCATAATTGGGCATCCAAGCGAGCCGTACATGTCGGCAGATCCAAACTTTGTAGCCCAATATAGAGTAGTTTCCGAGGCATTTCTTGGAAGTGGATAGTTCAGTACTCCGTTGTTATTTGTGTCGTATCTGAAATTTGGCCACTCCGCCTTTAGATCCTTGTTCAGCTTAGAATTTACTGGAGCCTTTACAAGGGCAACATTTATTGATGTCTGATTTTCCTGCTTAAAAGTCTTTGACTGAGCAATATAGTCAGCATGTGTAACCGTGTAAGTATATGATGTTCCCTTAACAAGAAGGAAGCTTCCGTCTGCCTCTGGGCTTACAGCTTTTCCACTCTTCTCGTTTTTTAGGCTTATGCGTGAATCTTTAGGATTTGTGTTAAATCTCACGCTTACAGGCTGAGCTTTTGTTACCTTCACAGTGTACTTGTTGCTCACATTTCCTGTTTCTGCATTTATAACTTCAATTTCAACATCTTCTTCTGACTTGCTTGCATCAAGTTCTAGGTTTGCTTTGATAGCCTTGCCATCCTGAGTTCGTACATATTCCTTTCCACGGATCTTTGCAACATATTTACCTAAAACCTCTTCGCTTTCATCTCCACCTGGGAATGTAAGATTTAGGTCAATTGAACTTACATCGCTAGAAACTTCGGCCTGATACTTGTTTACTGTGTCGATATAGCCAGTCTCTCCATTTGCATAAAGATCTACAGCATTTCCAAAGTTATCTGTAATGTCAAGCGAATGAAGTGTCGTGCTTCTCGCCGTGCTAATTTTGTATTCCTGATAGTATGTGACATTGTCTGAAGTCTTGGATACTATCATATTCACGGAATTATTGAGTCCGCCGACATTAACTAACTTATTAATTTTCTGTGAGCTCACACCCTTTAGCCATTTTTCAGCCTTAGTTTTTACTCCATCGTATGTAGTGTATTCACCCCTAGAAATCGTGACATCTTCGCCAGCTTTTTCAATCTTTACATCAAAAATTTCCGAGTAATCTGGAACGACATACTTATAGCTATGATCCTTCCAATCAAAGCTCTTACCATTAGCTTCCTTAAATGGAACAGGCTTATTTATATTGAAGTTTCTTGCAGTTGAAAGCGAATTTATCAAAGCTTCCTTGACTGGAGTCTTTGCCTCAAAAGTATTTGCTTTACCAGCTTCAACTTTGATAGATGCCTTTGCGTGGTAATCCTTATCTAAGGTTGAAATCCACTCGTAGTTGCCAGCTCCAACATTGAAGATAGCCTCTGTGTCCTTAACCTGATCAGCCTTAATTTCGCCACCCACCTGATTTACAAGCTTTACGTCAACGCCCTTTGCTTTCTTGACCGTAACCTTATAGCTAGGCACCTTATTGATATCTACTCTGTACAAATTCTCGGTATATGTATTTGTGTTCATTACCGAAATATCTACAGAGCCCTGACTTGCATTAACTTCGTGCTTGCCTGCTTCAACAAAATTATCATTTATTCGGATCAGATATCCTTCTGCTGAACTTCCGAAGCTTGCATTTGCGTTCTTTCTCTGTGTTGCTAAATCAAATGTAAGCTTATCATCCGTAGTATCAAATCCATAGCTCATAGTCTCAGGATCAAAATTAATTGGTATAGAATTTCCATTCTTATCAGTCACCGCAAGCTTACTCAGGGTTGGTAACCTTTGAGTATCAACCGGATAGTACTGTCTCTGAATATAGCCGTTCTCTAGCTGGTGAACCACTTTAATCTTAAAGCTATCTGCCGACATTCCGTAATTGATTACATTCTTTAGCTTTCTATTATTGCTAGCCCATGGTATTACATTCTTTGATTCACTCTCATCTCCATAGTCTCTGCCATCATATACGCCTTTGTAAACAGCATAAAGCTTGTACTTCCAAGAATATCCCTTTGGAGCACCATCATTTGCTTTAATATTTACATAGAGATCTGAGTCTGCATCGTATGGCTTTGTTGTAACATTATATCCATTCTTAACTGTGTGAAGCTCTGTCTTAGCTGGATTTCCCGACATAAACTTCATATCAGCAATCATGTTATCAATCATCAAAGGAGTATCGATTACCTTCTTCTCCCCTACAGCCACTGTAAATGTTCCACTGACTTCATTCTGCCCATAGGTCACAACAAACTTGTATTCACCGCTGTTTAAAGCAAGTGCAGCTCCATTTGTTCCCTTAAATTCCTTGCCGTATTTATTGACAGCAGAAACACTGGCACCGCTAACAGCCCTGCCATCCATGGTCACATTAAAGCTTACCTTTGCCTTTTCCTGCGAATTCCAGTTCTTGTACTTCTTATAGGCATCCTTAAGCTCATTCGTCAAAGCAACAGCCTTCTCCTTATCGGCCTTTGGAAGCTCGCTTAGCGCCTTGTCATATGCAGCCTTGACATCGTCAAACTGTCTCTCCTCTTCGGGCTTGCTCTTGTGGTCAGCTAGGAGAGCAACAAGTGTCTGATATTCCTTTGTTTTAACATCAGCATCGAGTCTCTCTGTGAAAACGAGTGCTCCAGCGTCCTTGCCTAGTCCGCTAAGATCGTACTTTTCTCCGTTATAGTATCTGACGTAGTTTCCAACCTTGCCGTCAATTTTCTTAATCTCTGTCTCTAGGTTCTCAAATTTGTGTCCACTGTTCTTGAGTGCAACCCAGATTGGTTCATTGTCTAGCACCCAAACATTGTGCGGCTCAAAGATGAGTCCGTCCTCTTTGTTCATTGCAACCACAGCGAAATGTGGCTCATCAAGCTTATTCTTGGTCTCATCGACCGTCGAAGGCTTATCAGCTGCTGCACGTGGCTGCGCTGCTCTTTCGCTTACCTGGCTATCACTATTAGCCGTGTTTTCGGGAGTCTCTCCAGTATTCGCAAAGGAGAATTGAACACTGCTAAGCGTCATCGCAACAAGTAAGACAAATGCCAATAATTTTCTAGTTCTGCTTGCTTGTTTCATTTGCATTTCCTTTCATAAAATAGTTTACTTTTTTTGAAAATAAAAAAGTCGCTCAAATGCGACCGTATTTACGCACCAAAAAACATAACTCCCATGTACATCGCAAGATGGAGTCTAAGGTATCTGGCTTGTCATAATGTAAACTGACTCACAGTGGCGGGACCGCACAGGATTCGCACCTGTTTCCCTTATATAATATAATTATATAATAAATTTTTACCCACCGTCAAATGAATTGAGCTAAGTGAAATATAGATTCATTAGCTTGAAATCAACATATTTTTCATCTATTTTGAAATATGATTTATACACCCCAATCTCTTGAAAACCGTGTTTCTTATAGAGCCTAATCGCCCTCTCCATCTTTGATAGCAACATAAAGAACAGAGCGAGGAGCTTCATGCATCATCTCTATATATTCCTTCTCGCCTTCAAGCGATATCGGAAATCCATCTGCTCCAAATGAAAGGTTATCAGTTTCAGAGCCCACTCTTCTTGAATGCTTCATGCAGGCTGCCGCATCGGCGGGAGTTGCTTCTCGGATAATAATGTTTTGCATAGTTTGCTCCTTGTGTAGTTAGTTTAAGTGCTATATTGGAACCATCCTTATAGTGAAACTCTATACCATTTAGCAATATAGTTATCTGTTAGAACATGGGGATATTTCTCGACTAATGAAATAAATAGTTTAGTCAATCCATCCCAATCATCTATATTGCCGGCTGGGTATAGCTTCCATCCAATCTCATCAAGGGTCCAATTGCTTTTTTTAGCATTTTTATTCATTGATGTCGTTACCCAATTTTCTCTGCTATCACTTCCTCCTTTGGAGATAGGAACAATGTGATCTATTGTTGGTATAAGTTCCATATATGCCACATGTGTGTCAGTCATCTTCCAATGTGCATGATACGGAAATTCTTTAGGATAGAAAAAAGATATCATTTTTAGTACGCCTGGATTTACTAACTTTTCACCCGTATATCTATCGATGAAACCGTCTCTCTTAAACTGTTCCATTTTCTGTTTTTCACTATATTGTCTTTTATGAATAATCGCTGGCTGAAAAGGATATTCTTCTAATATAATCCTTCGTCCTGTTTCTATGTTATCGTTTTTAACTTCCATCAGTATATCTTCAATGATTTCTACAGACATAATACAGTCAGCTCCTTTTTATAGAATTAAAAGTATTCTTATTTAAATCTTTATATCAATATGCCTTTTCTTATATCAATCGTATATAACCGAGTGACGGTTCCGTGCTCTATTGCTATACCACTTATATAGTCTCTAATGCCATCAATATCACGTTGAACGCTTCTCTCGTTTACTCCAAAACGCTTTGCTTCTTCAACTTTTATGATAAGATGTCCATTATTTAACTTCCTGTATATATCTAATATACGAGTAATTTTACTTAGACTAAAGCTTATCTATTATCACTCCAAGTTTTTCGACAACTATATTCAGATACAATAAATTACGTGAAGTCCAACGGACATCTGCTTATAATTAGTCAACAATAACATCTCCAAAATCAAAATTTGCATGTGCATCACAATTACTACAAGTAAAACCGTGATTTATATCATAATCAGGATTAAGTGGTATCCAAATGCCTTTTTCCACAAGAGTCACAAACTATCCTGTCTGAGCTCTTTGTTCGTGGGTTTAATCCTTTATCATCTTTGCCGTAATTATCTTTTTTCAACGAAGTCAATCTTACCATAATGGTATCCCTTCCTTTTTGAAATTACACTCAGAATAATTATGTATTATGAGTTTTTTTATATTTTCTTAAAATTAAACCCAGAAGTTACTCCTTGGGTCATGAATTTCACCTTGTTGGGTACGAGTTCAGTATATCCGATATACTTTCATTCAGCACATACAGTTCTATTTTATAATTAGATAAGCAATGCACCCAATCACTGCTATCCACCCTATTCCTCCAATAACTTTTTCTTTTGTAGTTGTCGGTCTTTTTGTCACTTTGATTTTCATATTTTTTCCTTTCTTCTTTTTATATTCGTATTACTTTCTTTGTTCAAAATTCACGTTCGGACTGCAACTGCATTGATTTCAACAAGTTTCATCACTCGCAAGTATTCCTATAGAAAAAGCTGCCTAACCGCTCTTGTTAATCCAGTCACGGTGCAGCTTGTTTTGGTAAGACTGTTGAGTCGCTACTCGAACTTTGTCCCCCGGCTTATTAGCCTCAAGCCGGAATATCTTAACTCCAGTCTTTCCAACGTATCCGCGCCGCTTGCAACAGACTTGACGGACACATCCTACGACCCTAATTGTATCATCACTGAGATAAAGCAGCAACAAAAAGACATGATGGATGACGAAATCCTTCTAATTAGTAAAACGCTACAGGGAAGGTGCTAGCATCTATGAACTTGCCATAGAGTTCGACTGCCATCGCGGTACAATCAGCAAGCACTTGAAGCAACAAGGAGTCTGAGTTTCCAAGGAAGTCACCGACTGGCTCTGGTAGAACAAGTCCTCCGTATTTATGACACTGACATGAAGCCAAATGATATCGGAGCCGAACTCGGTATCAACGCCCGAAGTGTCCTCAATATCCTGCATGAGCATAATGTCCGTATCAGGCACAGCTCGGAGTATGTAAAGGATAAGTGAAGATATCCTACGCCTTAAAAATTATCTTTTTCGCGAGTGGGATAAGCGTCTTCTTTGCTACGACTGCAACACCTGCCAAAAGACTGACTCCTCCGACAGCTTTTTTACCAGCATCAATTTTCTCGTTTGCCTTTTGAAACTTATTTTTTTCTTGATCTGGGTTATTCTTCTTGCTCAGTTTCTTCATTTTCCAAAACCTCCAACAACTGCGCTCCTGTAGCTTCAAAAGACATATAATCGTAATTGCTATCAATAAAATCGATGTACTCCTGACGTGTTCTCTCAATATAGCCTTGCGGATTCATGTACCATTCGGCATCAAAGACTCTTCGGGATGGAGCTTGCTTATTGTCTTTAGCTTGCTTGCATCCAGCGAACTAATAAACTCACCATGTAAACGGTATATTTCTTCAACTCGCTCATGCTCATCTTCCATCAGGCTCGCATAGGCGAGCAACCTTGTTGCAGTCTCGTAGTATTCGAAGTACTCACCAATCTCGTCATATTCCGCATCCTTCTTGTCGATATATAACTTATGAGATTTGAGCATTTCCAAATAGATGCCAAGGTCGCTACTTGGCACCGCTTCAAACTCAGAGATCCTTCTACCCAATGCAAGCTGTATCTTGTTTGATCCAGAAGTAATTGTCTGCGTGGCATTTTCAATCATCCGATTTCGTTTCTCCACATCGGAAGTGTGTAAAGCCAGCCGCAGCTGATCATAGCCCGCCTTTATCTCAGCAAACCGATCATCCTTTTGTCCCTGCTCAATTAGTGCTACAGTTTTATGCATGTCTTCTATCTCGTTGAGGACAACTGCAATCTGCTGCTGAAGAACAAGTTGCTGCACTCCATGACTCATATCGTGTACAGCCTTCTCGTTAGCAACCTGAACTTCCTTTGCAGTCAGATTTGCAAACAGGCTCTTCTTGCCATCGACCACCTCATAAATAGCAGCAAGATTCTCACCGGTTTCCTTCTTTTGCATGAAAACAAATTCTCCAGTTTCTAAACCTTTCCTAATCTTCTTCGGAATATCAAGCACATACATGGTGTCCTTTGAAAGTGCTTTGATGGCATCTTTTGCAATTCCTGCCTGCTGTATTGCCTGTGCAAGAATGTTTTTTGCCTTAGCAGAATCCACATCGGTCAATCGAACTTCAACAAACTGAAGAGGGGTGGTCTCCGTTTCTTGTTGCTCAACTATTTCATCTTTTCTCCTGACAATCAAATTGCTCATACTCTGTTCCCTTATTTCCGGATACGTTTTATAAATATATTGTTCTCATACTTCATCAAGGTAATTGCCGTGTCCAGTCATGACATAACAAATTACCCATTTGACCTACCTCATATGATGTAGGTAGCTACCAAAGCCTGATTAAAACTTTACTAGTATATTTATACTATGCACTTTTTTTATATTTAAATTCAATAAATTTCTAAAATTACTATATGTTTTAGATTTCTAGCTTCAAAAAAATAATGATGATTAAAGATGCTTTCCCAATCCTTGGGAACGCAATACAAAAAAGACGCGGAGCCCGAAGGACATCCGCGTACGTTCCGAGTTAAACTATATATTGCCTTATTTGTTTTCTAGATTCATTAAAATTCAAATCATCAAAATAAACATTTATCATCTCGTCCTCAAATTCATCACACAACTCCTCAAGGACTGTGAATTCCGCGACCTCTCCGACAAGCCTATCATCAGAATTGTCCATTTCTGCAACAAACGCCATCATCCTGAAAGAAAGTGCGCTTCTTCTTTCTACTTCCCTCATAAGTCTAGGGTTAAATAGGGTACTAAAAACAGTGTGAACTCCTGAATTTGCATCTAGAAAATTCCCACTTAACAGTTTCTCATATTCTAAATTTAGTTCAGGAAATCTACTCAACATTTCTGAAACCAAATTATTATAATTCATTATCCTGAACCTCCTTTAATTTTTTTAACTCCAACATTAGAAATCTTTTTGTCGCTATCGCTCAATTCGTGCGCTAATGATTTCTCCATTCCTTCAAGATTTGCCTGCGATGTTTAATAACAATATTTTTTTAAATTAAAAGACCAGAAGCCCTAAGTTTATCCTGGTACGTTCCGTGTTTAATACAATTGAAAATCGAGTTCTTGTACTATTTCATTAAGTGACCGACTGTCATAAAACGTATCACTCATTAAATCATCCGCATTTGAATATTCTTTCCACAACTCTCCAAACCATGCTTGGTATTTTGGTTTAAAATCATCTACAGTTGCGGTGACTCCCGCGTTTTTTTATTGTGGTAAATAAATGTTACATCTGATAGACAACTCTCTATCTCCGTTTTTCAGTTCTTCTTTTGTCATTTTCATAATATATCCTCATTAGCTAACAATAATATAAATATTTTTAGAGATTAGCCGACGGCTCGGCCATAAAAAAACATTGAACAAACATTAAACCGATATAGCCACTTTTTATCCGGCAGAAGAAAGCAAAAGCAACATCAATTTTAGATAAAATTCGTGTATAATTCGTATATATAAAAACGAACCGTTGAAATTTCAACGGTTCAAGTCGTTTTGGTGGAGATGGCGAGAGTCGAACTCGCGTCCGAAAGCATTTCCACTCGATTTTCTCCGAGCGCAGCTGATGAATAAATTTTCGCCGTGGTAGCCGCTTATCAGCAGACTACTACCACAGTTATCCCGTTAGTCCCTTACGGTTACGGGCCTCACCGCAAAGTTTTCCTACATAGTCGATGCCGACATCAGGTCTGTAGGTGAACCTGAATAGGCACGCGGGCTGCTAATTACGCAGCAAATGCGAGTTTGTTGTTATTTTTAGCGTTTATATTTAACGTCCGACTTTTTACGTGGATCCGGAACCACGGCTCGCTTATCGGGCTTCTACACCCCGTCGAAACCTTTACATCCCCATGTTCATGAGTCAAAGCTTCGCCTTGCTTATATCTGATATACCCTAGCAAAACAGGATTAAGCAGTCTCTCTGCCCGTCCTGCAGCTAAGGAATCTATCTCTGCTTCATTGCGCGCTCCATGTTTCTTGAAGCATCGCGCTTTGCTATAGCGTCTCTCTTATCGTAGTTCTTCTTGCCTCGAGCAAGAGCTATCTCTAGCTTCGCTAGGCCTGCCTCGTTTATATACATGGTCAAAGGAACTAGCGTGAGACCCTTTAGCTTGGTTGCACCAATTAGCTTGCGAATCTCCCTCTTGTGAAGAAGAAGCTTTCGCGGTCTGAGCGGATCTACATTGAAGCGATTTCCCTGCTCATAAGGGCTGATATTCATTCCGTATATCATCATCTCTTCTTTTTCGATTCGTGCGTAGCTTTCTTTGATGCTGACCTTACCAAGACGTGCTGACTTGATTTCGGTACCCGTGAGGACAATTCCTGCCTCATAAGTTTCCTCTATAAAATAGTCATGACGCGCCTTCTTATTGTTAGCTATCATTTTTCTTTGTTTATTTGCCATTTCAATCCTCTAATTCTTGTACGGATTGTGAATTGTGCCGAACTTACGTAGTGGGAATACCCTGAATACGACCTTGCCGACAATGTCCTTGTATGAAACAAGCCCTACACTATCGGATCTGCTATCGATGCTCACGGCTCTGTTGTCACCCATGCAGAACAGGTGATCTGCCGGAACCACTAGCTCTGTAATATCTCCGGTCGTGTAGTTATCCATTGTGTAATTATCGTCGGTTTCCTTGCCATTTATATAAACCTTGCCGTCATGAATGCTAATTACATCGCCTGGCACACCTATTACTCTCTTGATAAGCATCTTGGTTTCGCCCTCGGCGTCCTCTAGCTTGGATTTGAATACGATTACATCGCCTCTCTCAGGCTGTCCTCCAAATAACTTGTAGGACTGTTTACTGATAAACAGATAATCGTTCGTGTAGAAGTTAGGCTGCATGGAGCGTTGCTTTACAATTGTTGGCTTGATGAACTGCATCACAAGGATGGCAATTACAACCGCAATTGCAACGTCCTTGCCCCACTCTTTGATGAATCCACCCGTTGTCTTCTTCGCTGGCTCCGCCTTCTGATTGCGTCTTCTACGACGTCTTGAAGGTGTCTGCTCTCCTGAGCTTACTGCTTGCGAAGCACTTCTGACCTAGCTCTTCGCGATGCTCTATGTGCTAATCCTGCGGCTGTGCCTGCTGTTTCTCCCGAAAGAGCTGCGGCTTTTTCGGACCTTTCTGCGACTTCCCCAGTTACGGCAGGCTCTGAGTCTGCATCAGCTACATCCTGCTTAGTCTGACTTGGATTGCTGCCAGACTCCTGGCTCAAGCCCTCTTCAGATGATTCTTCGCTTTTAGATTTATCTATTAGCGGAGGCTCATTCTTAAGGTATTCCTTGAGATCTGGCACTTCCTGAGTATTAAATTTGTTCTCAATTTTGGATTCTTTTTCCATCTTTCTCCCTAAGTAACCCTCTATATATCCTCTGAAATTCTTCAGGCAATTCACATGTCAAAACCTTGCCATTCATATATGACAAAGTTCCATCCTCTATCAAAAATTTTAACTCATATGCGTGAAGTAACTGTGTGTTTAGTGAAAATTTACGTGACACAAACTGATTTACCTTCTTGTCACCGTACTTGACATCGCCGATTACAGGATAACCTGCCTTGGACATATGAAGCCTTATCTGGTGTGTTCTTCCGGTTACTATCTGCACCTTCACTAATGTGTAGCCATTGCACGGCTCCTCTGGTTCAACAAAGGTCTCCATGCTGAGAGCCTTGCCTCCCATGCGAGCAGCCTGCTTCTCACTCACGATAGAAGCGAGGTTTTTCTCCCTATCCTTGACCATGAAATCCTGCAAGTGGAGCTTTTCTCTAAGTTCACCCTTGACTATCGTCATGTAGAACTTCTCTATGCTTCCTCTTTCCCTAATATGCTTGTTCAGCTCCCTTAGGGACTGTGCATTTTTACCAAAGAGCACTATGCCGGTCGTATTTCTGTCAAGGCGATTAACAGGTGCTGGAGTAAAGGATTTCTCCACGCGTGGATCGTAATCACCCTTTTCTATCAAATAGTCTACGACCTGATTTGCCAAATGGTTTTTCTTCTCAAAACTATCTCCATGAGTAAGAAGTCCAAAAGGTTTGCTTACCGCGATTATATGCGCATCCTCATAGACTATCGTAAACTGTCGCTTTGCTCTATTGCGAGGCTTTTCCTTAGTTAAGGAAGCCAGCTCATCGTCTGATATGTAAAGTGACATCTCGTCTCCAACCTGCAAGATATAGTCTTCCTTACATCTTTTGCCGTTGATCTTGATGTCCTTTCGTATCGCCTTATATATTCGAGAAAGCGGTGCATTATTCAAATATTTTCGTAGAAAACGGTCCAGTCTTTGGCCGGATTCGTTGTCATTAATTCCTATTATCTTCACAAAATAATTATATACCATCCCCAAACCTTATGCAAAATGTATTTGTGTAAAACTGTGAAATATGATAAATTATAAGTAACTCTAAGAATTTTAGGAGGCAAGCATTTTGAAAAGGTTAAAGGATTTTTTCTATAATTTCAATGACATAGTTATCGTGCTCGGCATTCTAGCTATTGCAGCTTTTTTGATTCTGTGGCGCGTCGATATAATAATGCGTTATCCAAAGACAGTCGCTGCTCAGACCGTTCAGACTAGCCAGAAGACTGAGGATACCAAGGCCAATGACACATCCAAGGATAAGGATAAGAAGAACGAGAAATCTGATAAGGACAAGAAGGACAACAATAAAAACAACTCCGAAAAGAGTACCGTAGATGACGGAACTATTTGGAAGGACGGAGTCCTTAAGAACAATATGTCAGTTAAGGTTCCATCAGGAACAGCTACAGATGCAGTTGCCGGACTAGTTGAGGCAGGTCTTTTTAAGTCATACGACGATTTTGCTGCTTTGTCAGAGCAGCTGGGTCTAGACCCTACATCAATTATCCCAGGAACCTATAAATTCGATGCAGGCGAATCACAGTCTGACATCATAAAAGCAGTGTTATCTAAATAGCCTCAGTTCAGGCTCAAGTCTCCGCGTCGCCATTGGCACGCGGTTATTTTAAGGGAGGAGTACAATGGCACTTATAACAACAAAAGAGATGTTTAAGAAAGCATTAGTGAACGACTATGCAGTAGGCGCATTCAATGTCAACAACATGGAAATCATTCAGGGTATCGTAGATGCGGCAAGCATAGAGAACGCACCTTTGATTCTTCAGGTTTCTGCTGGCGCACGTAAGTACGCAAAGCCTGCATACCTGCTAAAGCTTGTAGAGGCTGCTATCGAAGACACAGGTCTTGATATCGCGCTGCACCTCGACCACGGAGAAGATTTTGATATATGCAAGAAGTGCATCGACGACGGTTTCACATCTGTTATGATTGACGGATCAAAGCACCCATTCGAAGAGAATATCGCTTTGACAAAGCAGGTTGTTGAGTACGCACACGCTCACGGTGTTGTCGTAGAGGCTGAGCTCGGCAAGCTAGCTGGAGTAGAAGATAACATCAAAGTTGATGCACGCTCCGCTACATTTACCGACCCTGACGAAGCAGTTGAATTCGTAGAGCGCACAGGCGTTGATTCACTTGCTATCGCAATTGGTACAAGCCACGGTGCTTACAAGTTCACAGGCGAGCCTTACCTCGACTACGAGAGACTAAAGAAGATTCACAGCCTTCTTCCAGACACACCACTTGTTCTACACGGAGCATCTTCAGTTTTGAAGGAATTCGTTGACCGTTGCAACGAGTTTGGTGGACAGATTCCAGGAGCACAGGGTGTACCTGAAGAGATGATTAGAGAATCCACTAAGTACGGAATCTGCAAGGTTAACATCGATACAGATTTGAGACTTGCTATGACAGCTGAGATTCGTCGCGTTTTGATAGAGAATCCTGCAGAGTTTGACCCACGTAAGTATCTAGGACCTGGACGCGATGCGATTACAAAGATGGTTCAGCATAAGATTAAGAATGTGCTAAACGCAAGCAACCAGAGATAGTTTAGAACTTTTTAATAGACATTAAACAAGGGGAAATTTTCTCCTTGTTTTTTTATCTGTAAATATTGACAGCAATATATCTTTTTAATATAATTGTCCAATCTTTGTTGTAAATCAAATTAGGTATATTTTGATAAGAATAGAAAAGGAGTAAATGATATGGATCAGAAGAAAGTTGCAATTCTAGGCTGGATGGGAACTTGCCTATCAATAGTAATGTACGTTTCATATGTCTTCGTAATCATGGGAAATCTAGATGGAAATAAGAGTGGATTTGTTCAGCCCCTAGCTGCAACATTTAACTGTATCGTATGGTTTGCCTACGGATTTTTAAGGAGAAGAGAGATTACCCTATCATGGTTGCAAACGCACCAGGAATCGTGTTTGGATTCCTTGCTGTTTTGACATCAATTCTCTAATAAGTAAGTTTGAATACTTGCTTTTACACTAGAAAACCCTTTGACCAGTTAATCTCGGTCAAAGGGTATTTTTCTTGTATTCACTTGTCAAAGTGTCCTAGCCTTCTAGGTGAAGCTCATTAATTAGTTCTTGCTTCATATCGTATAGCTTCTGTGAAAGGTCAACGTAGTATGTCTGTGGATTTTCAAATCTAAGCATCTCATCCCAAAGTGTGTCAACCTGATTCATGCAATATTCCTTGATTTCTTCCACACTGCGTGACTTATGCACATTCTTACCCTTGTCAAAGAGCTGAACACGAAGATTCTTAGCCTCGAAGTTGCTTAACTTCTTGCGCTTCCAAACAGCCTTAGGATCAAAGATCTCGTATCCATCAACTTCTTCAATAGTCTCCCCATCAACAGTCATAACGTCTGCTAGCACTTTACCGCTTGTCTTGTCTGTCAAACGATAAAGAGTCTTAAATCCCGGATTTGTGATTTTCTCAACGTTCTCAGATACCTTAATCTTAGGTATTGTAACTCCGTTTTTCTCTAGCGCTACGAGCTTATATACTCCACCAAAGACTGGTTCAGACTTTGATGTTATTAGTCTTTCTCCAACACCAAAGGCGTCAATCTGTGCTCCTTCAAGTATTACATCTCTAATGATATACTCGTCTAAAGAGTTACTTACGGTAATCTGGCAATCTTGCAAGCCTGCGTCGTCAAGCATCTTGCGTGCATGCTTTGTAAGATATGTCATATCACCACTATCGATTCTGATGCCCATCTTAGCCGGCTTTATCTCTTTGAACACCTTGATTGCATTTGGGACACCAGACTTAAGGACATTATATGTGTCTACAAGCAGAACGCAATTTTCTGGATAAATCTCAGCATATTTCTTGAATGCTTCGTACTCAGATGGGAACATCTGAACCCAGCTATGCGCCATTGTTCCGAGCGCTTTGATACCATAGTCTCTGTCAGCTATCGTACATGCCGTTCCTGCACATCCACCTATATAAGCGGCTCTTGCACCATATACTGCTGCTGAAGGACCGTGAGATCTTCTTGTACCAAACTCTAGAACCGGTCTTCCCTGCGCTGCTCTAACAATTCTACTTGCCTTTGTTGCAATGAGACTCTGGTGGTTTACAATCAGTAGTATCATAGTCTCAACGAACTGTGCCTGCATAACAGGACCTCTTACGGTCAAGATCGGCTCATGTGGAAAAAAATTGGTGTTCCCTCTGGAACTGCCCACACATCGCAGCTGAACTTGAAGTTGCGGAGATACTCGAGGAACTCCTCGCAGAAAGCACCCTTAGATCTAAGGTACTCTATATCTTCTTCTGTGAATTTTAGATTATCAAGATAATCTACAACCTGCTCAATGCCGGCCATGATAGCGAATCCGCCACCGTCTGGCACCTTGCGGAAGAACATGTCGAAATACGCGATTTCGTCCTCTATTCCCGCCTCTAAATAACCATTAGCCATGGTTATTTCATAAAAGTCTGTAAGCATTGTCAGATTCATTGTTTTAAACATTTTGCACCTCTGCGTTTAACAATTACATTAGTTAGTCAAATATATTGTAACAAAATTAGTCGTTATTTCAACCTTAATTTCCCCTTTTGCTCAAAAGTGGCTTCAGGTAGTGCCCCGTATAACTTTGCTTGCATTTTACTATTTCTTCAGGTGTTCCGCTGAAAACTATCTGTCCGCCCTTGTCACCACCCTCTGGTCCAAGGTCGATTATGTGGTCAGCACACTTGATTACCTCTAGATTGTGCTCAATTACAACTACTGTATTTCCGGCATCGACTAGCTGCTGGAGCACTGATACTAGTTTATCAACATCAGCAAAGTGTAGTCCTGTTGTCGGCTCATCTAGGACATAAAGAGTGTTTCCGGTGCTTCTCTTTGATAGCTCTGTTGCAAGTTTTATTCGCTGTGCCTCTCCGCCTGAAAGCTGTGTCGAAGGCTGTCCGATTTTGATATATCCTATCCCCACGTCCTGAAGCGTCTTTAGGTGACGCATTATGCTGGGGATGTTCTTGAAAAACTCGACTCCCTCGTCTACGCTCATGTTCAGTACATCAAAAATACTCTTACCCTTGTATTTTACCTCAAGGGTCTCTCTGTTATATCTCTTTCCTCCGCAGACCTCACAAGGAACATAGACATCTGGCAAGAAATGCATCTCTATCTTGATTATTCCATCGCCACTACACGCCTCACAGCGTCCACCCTTTACATTGAAGCTAAATCTACCTTTACCAAAACCTCTCATCTTTGCCTCTGGCAATGCTGCAAATAGGTCTCTTATCTTGGTAAACATTCCAGTGTATGTAGCTGGATTTGAGCGTGGAGTTCTTCCAATCGGACTTTGGTCTATGTCTATGACCTTATCTATGTTCTCAAGGCCCAAAATAGCCTCGTGTTCGCCCGCATTTGCATGAGTACGGTTGATTATCGCTGAAGCACCTTTGTTGAGGATTTCGTTAATTAGGCTGCTCTTGCCTGATCCCGAAACACCCGTCACACAAACAAACTCTCCTAAAGGAATATCTACATCGAGATTCTTTAGGTTGTTTGCACGTGCACCCTTAATTGTAATTAATTTGCCATTACCTTCTCTTCGATGTTCTGGCAGTTCTATTTTCTTTGCTCCTGACAGATACTGCCCTGTGATAGAGTTCGGATTTGCTTTGATTTCCTCTGCAGTACCCTGAGCCACGACCTCTCCACCGTGAATTCCTGCTCCTGGCCCAATATCTACAATCTGGTCAGCCGCATACATGGTATCCTCATCGTGCTCAACAACAATCAAAGTATTTCCGATATCTGTAAGGCGCCTTAGCGTCGCTAAAAGCTTGTCGTTATCCCTTTGATGTAGCCCTATGCTAGGTTCATCTAGTATATATAGCACGCCGACAAGACTAGAGCCTATCTGGGTCGCAAGTCTTATTCTCTGAGACTCACCGCCTGATAGGGTTCCCGCCGATCGAGATAGTGTCAAATAGTCTAGACCTACATTGACGAGAAATGAAAGTCTCTCTTTAATCTCCTTTACAATCTGCCTTGCGATAAGCATGTCCTTTTCGCTGAGCTCAAGATTTTCGATAAAGCTGAGAGCATCGCGTACCGGTAAATCCGAAAGCTCCGCTATATTCATTCCTCCGACAGTGACTGCCAAAACCTCAGGTCTAAGCCTCTTGCCCTGACATGCCTCACACTTGTGAACGGTCATGAACTTGCCCATCCACTCCTTCATCAAATCAGAATTCGATTCACGATAACGTCTCTCAAGATTTACAATAAGTCCCTCAAAGGTATGTTCCCTCTGCTGAACCTTACCTCGATTACTTGTCAGCTCATATTTTAGCTTGCGGTCGCCCGTTCCGTAGAGAAGCTCATCCTTGAACTTCTTAGGCAGATCCTTGAAAGGCGTGCTTAGGTCAACCTTATGCATCTCTGCTAAGATTCTGATGACGTCCCAGTAGTACTTTGTGAACTGCATCGTTGCAAAAATACGGCTCAAAGCACCTTCTTCTATGCTCTCATCCTCTTTGATAATCGCCTTTTCATCTACCTTTTCGGTAAATCCGATACCATTGCAAACAGGACATGCGCCAAATGGATTGTTAAACGAGAAGGTTCTAGGCTCTAGCTCCTCGATTCCAATACCATGGTCTGGGCAGGCTAGCTTTGTTGAAAACATTCTCTCCTTGCTATCCTCACCAGTTCCAAGTTGTGCTAGTACAAGACCCTCACCCTCTTTAATGGCAAGTTCCACAGCCTCTGAGATTCTTCCCTGCTGTCCATCCTTGATAACAATTCTATCTATGACAATTTCAATATTGTGCTTGTTGTTTTTCTCGAGCTTGATTTCCTCTTCATTGATTTGGTATAGCTCGCCGTCAATTCTAACTCTCGTGAAACCTTCACGCCTTATTCTATCTATGAGCTTCTCATGCTGACCTTTTCTACCTCTCACAACAGGAGCGAGAAGAATCAGCTTGGTTCCCTCTTCGTATTCCATCAAAGCATCGACAATCTGGTCCACGCTTTGACTGCTAATCTCACGTCCACAAATGTGACAGTGTGGAACTCCAACCCTAGCATAAAGAAGTCTCAAATAGTCGTGAATCTCCGTAACTGTACCAACAGTTGAACGCGGGTTCTTGCTCGTCGTCTTTTGGTCTATGGAAATCGCTGGAGAAAGTCCCTCAATGAACTCGACATCTGGCTTTTCCATCTGTCCGAGAAACTGTCTTGCGTATGAAGAAAGGCTCTCAACATAACGACGCTGTCCCTCCGCATAAATCGTATCAAAGGCTAGCGATGACTTTCCGGAGCCTGAAAGACCCGTAAGCACAACCATCTTGTCGCGCGGAATCTTCAAATCTATATTTCTAAGGTTGTTCGCTCTCGCACCCTTTATATATATCTCGTTTTGCATTTACAAAATCCCTTCCGTCCCATAAATATCTTCAATCTGCATCAAAGCCTATAGCCTTGACTTATACTCAAATACAATATCTCTAAGCTCAGCTGCACGCTCAAACTGGAGGTCTTTAGCAGCCTGCTTCATCTCAGCCTCAAGCTTCTTAACCAGAGCCTTAAGCTCCTTAGTCGTAAGTTCAGAAGCCTTCTTACCCTTGTAGTTTTCCTCGCCGTCAGCCTGCTTGGTCGCCTCAATAACATCTCTAACTGACTTAGAAACGCTCTTAGGTGTGATTCCATGCTCTTCATTATACGCCGACTGGATTCCTCTACGTCTATCCGTTTCGTCAATTGCGGCCTGCATAGCCCTGCTAATATGATCAGCGTACATGATAACTCTGCCGTCCACATTTCTAGCAGCACGCCCTATGGTCTGAATCAAAGAAGTCTCAGTTCTCAGGAAGCCTTCCTTATCAGCATCCAAAATCGCCACAAGCGATACCTCAGGAATATCAAGACCCTCTCTGAGAAGATTGATTCCAACTAGTACATCAAAAACACCAAGTCTCAGATCCCTGATAATCTCAAGACGCTCAAGCGTATCAATCTCCGAGTGCAGATATCTCACTTTGATGCCTGCCTTCTGTAGGTACTCTGTTAGACCCTCGGCCATCTTCTTCGTCAAAGTGGTGATAAATGCTCTCTCGCCCTTCTTCACAACAGCGTTTAGCTCGCCTATGATATCGTCAATCTGATTCTCAGTAGGCCTAATATCTATAGGTGGATCAAGAAGTCCCGTCGGTCTAATAACCTGCTCAGCTGTAATTCCACCGGACTGCTCCTTTTCGTAAGCTGCAGGAGTTGCACTACAGAACATTATCTGGTGAATTAGGCCTTCCCACTCGTCAAACTGCAAAGGTCTGTTGTCTAGCGCTGAAGGAAGGCGGAAACCGTACTCCACGAGCGAGCTCTTTCTCGATCGGTCACCAGCATACATCGCCCTAAGCTGCGGAAGCATGACGTGAGACTCATCGATAATCGTTATGAAATCATCTGGGAAATAGTCTATCAAAGTATATGGCCTAGCACCTGCCTCAAGGCCGTTTATATGCCTTGAATAGTTCTCTATACCTTTACAGGTTCCGACCTCTCTGAGCATTTCCATATCATACCTTGTTCTCTGCTCTATCCTCTGTGCCTCAAGAAGCTTACCTCTGTCCTTGAACCACTTGATTCTATCCTCGAGCTCCTCCTCAATTGTGACAAGAGCCCTCTCCATATTCTCCTTTGATGTAACATAGTGAGATGCAGGATAAATCGCTACATGCTTTCTGAGTCCAACAATTTCACCTGTTAAAGGATTCATCTCTTTGATAGCCTCTATCTCATCGCCAAAAAGCTCAATTCTCACTGCATGGTCAGCACCAGCAGGAAAAATATCTATGATATCACCTCTAACGCGAAATGTTCCTCGGTCAAAATCAACATCGTTACGCATGTACTGAATGTCGACTAGCTTCATCAAAATATCCTTGCGTGATTTTTCCATACCTGGGCGCAGGGAAAGAACCTGATTCTCGTAATCAAGCGGGCTACCTAAACCATATATACAAGAAACGCTGGCAACTATGATCACATCGCGTCTCTCTGAAAGCGCTGCAGTCGCACTATGCCTTAGCTTCTCAATCTCTGCATTGATATCTGAATCTTTCTCGATATATGTATCTGTCGAAGGAACATAGGCCTCTGGCTGATAGTAATCGTAGTATGAAACGAAGTACTCAACCGCATTCTCAGGGAAGAATTCCTTAAACTCCCCATGAAGCTGAGCCGCAAGCGTCTTATTATGGCTAATTATCAAAGTAGGACGGTTTAGTTCCTTGATGACATTCGCCATAGTAAAAAGTCTTTCCTGATCCAGTAACACCAAGAAGAGTCTGCGCCTTCTTGCCACTTCTGAAAGCCTTTACCAATTTTTCTATCGCCTGTGGCTGATCCCCAGTCGGAGCAAATTCCGAAACGAGCTTAAACCCTGACATAAAGCTAAATTCCTTTCATCTATCTAAAGTACACTAAGTACTTATACACCAATTTCATAGCTTTGATTATAAATCCTTAGCACATTTTTTGCAACATATGTTCTTTTTTTACATCAAAATAGGAGCCGGTCAAACCGACTCCTTAAATAACTTTTATTTGTTTAGCTCCTCTTGATACTTTGCAAATTCAGCTTCGTTCGCCCAAACAAAGTGATCAGGTCTAATTTCCATCCACTTTGGCTTATCGGTTGAGTAGTCGTGCTGTGAAGGATCGTAAACCTTTAGCACCTTCTTTTTCTCACGCTCTGGGTCTGGCATTGGTATCGCCGATAGCAGTGCCTGCGTATAAGGGTGCATAGGGTGTGCGAAAAGCTCCTCAGTCTCTGCAAGTTCAACGAGAACTCCCTTGTGGATTACACATATTCTGTCGCATATAAATCTCATAACTGAGAGGTCATGTGAAATGAACAGATATGTGAGTCCCATCTCCCTCTGCAGTTTAGCCATCAGGTTCAAAACCTGTGCTCTAATTGATACGTCAAGCGCTGAGATAGGCTCGTCTGCAATAATGAACTCAGGATTCATAACCATGGCTCTTGCAATACCGATACGCTGTCTCTGACCACCCGAGAATTCGTGTGGAAATCTGCTTGCAAACTCAGGCAGGAGTCCTACAGAATCTAAAGCCTCTGAGATTATTCTGTTACGCTCTTGCTTGCTGAGCTTCTTAGGTAGGTTTAGAAGTCCTTCTGCAATGATATAGTCAACCTTTGCACGCTCGTTCAGCGAAGCCATAGGATCTTGGAAAATCATCTGAATCCTGCGAGTTACCTCTTTGTCCTTTGCTTTAGAAATCTTACCACTTATGCGCTCCCCATCATAGATAATCTCTCCACTAGCCGTAGGATTAATGCGTATGATGGCACGTCCAATTGTCGTCTTACCAGAGCCAGACTCACCAACCAAACCAAAAGTCTCACCCTTGTATATCTGGAAGCTCGCCTTATCTACAGCCGTAAATGGATTCTTGCGTGATCCGAACTGAACTGTTAGTCACGAACGTCAACGAGAACCTTTTTGTCTTTCTTCTCTTTTTCGCTCATATTACAGCCTCCTCTCTGCAAGTCTTTGCACAGCTTCAGGTGGATCTATCTTAGGTGCTCGTGGGTCCAACAGCCATGTCCTAGCTTTATGAGTTGGGCTGACATCAAAAAATGGCGGCCTCTCAATAAAGTCAATATTCAAAGCATAAGGATTACGAGGTGCAAAAGCATCACCTTTGATTTCCTGCAACAGATTAGGAGGCGTGCCTGTGATTGAATAGAGGTCCTCTCCTTTGATTCCTAGTTGAGGCAGTGAGCTTAGCAATGCCCATGTGTATGGGTGCTTTGCATTATAGAAAATTTCCTCACACTTTCCAACTTCAATTATATCACCAGCATACATTACAGCAATTCTATCGGCAACATTAGCAACCACACCAAGGTCGTGAGTAATATAAATAGTTGTTAGCTCAAGCTTCTGCTGAAGTGTGCGTATAAGCTTAAGTATCTGAGCTTGAATTGTTACGTCAAGCGCTGTTGTAGGCTCGTCACAAATCAAAACTCTTGGGTCACAGGCAAGCGCAATAGCGATTACTACACGCTGTCTCATACCACCCGAAAACTCGTGAGGATACTGCTTGCATCGTCTCTCAGGATCATTTATACCAACGTCCGTCAAAAGCTCTACCGCCCTCTTGTGCGCCTCTTCCTTGCTTACGTCTCGGTGAAGAAGTACCGTCTCCTCGAGCTGATGTCCTATAGTCTTAAGTGGATTGAGCGAGGTCATTGGGTCTTGCATAATCATTGCAATCTGCTTTCCTCTGATTGTCAGCCACTCCTTCTCTGTTGCATATGTAGCAAGGTCAACGACCTTTTCGTTTCCGTCCTTGTCCTTATCCCTAAAATAGATATGTCCTGAATCTATTCTACCATTTGAATCCAGCATTCCTAGGAAGGTCTTTGTAAATACAGATTTACCTGAGCCAGACTCTCCTACTATTGCAATGCTCTCACCTCTGTGAATATCAAGGCTAATACCTCTAATTACATTGAGAGTATCACCTCTGAGGCTGAATTTTACATGGAGATCGTCAATTGACAATACTACGTTGTTATCCATATTATCCATCAAATCCACCTCCTACCTGTGATTTCTTGGGTCTGCAGAGTCTGAGAACGCATTACCTATAACATAGAATGCAATAGTGATTAGCGACAGAACTGCTGTTGGGAAGATGAGCTGATATCTTAGATTTGGACTCATCATAAGCGTACGACCCGAGTTAACTAAGTTACCTAGCGAAGGCACATCTGCTGGAAGTCCAAGACCTATGTACGTTACGAACACTTCGTTGCTGATGGCTCCAGGAATTGTCAAAGCCATTCTCAGCATGATAACCGAAACAATGTATGGCAACAGATTCTTTAGGATAATCCTATAAATAGGAGTTCCCAGACATCTTGAAGCTAGGTTATAATCACGATCTCGAATCATCAAAATCTGGTTTCTGATAAATAGCGCCATGGAAAGCCATCCAGTGATACTCATTGCAAATATCAAAGTGAATATGCTTCTATCCATTACGTATGCAAGTAGAACTAGCACTATGGTCTGAGGCACGTTATCAAAGATATTCCATAGCTCTGTAAAGAAGAAATCGAGCTTTCTGACATAACCCCAAAGTAGTCCAATTGTAATACCCACAACTGCTTCAACTAATGCTACAACAAATCCTATAAATAGCGAGGTCCTAGTTCCTGCCCATATACGTGACCACAGGTCTTGACCTGCGTTGTTAGTACCAAATATGAACTTTGCACCAGGCTGCTGGTTACTCATAGCACTTCCGTTAGGATAGAAAAATACATCATTTGGCTTTGCCTGTCCAGGTAGTAGTGGCTGAATAAATGTGAATGCCAATAGTGCAAACATTATAATCAAAAATGCAACAGCTACCTTTCTGTGTAAGAACGTATTAAATGTCGAACGCCAGTATGAGTAGCCCTTAAAGCCCAGTCTCTCTGAATCTCTAAGGTCATGTACTGCAAAGCTGAATTTTTCAGCGTCTGACATCTTAGCTCTATCTATCTTTCCTTCCGTGACAGGTGCATCGCCTAGTCCACCACTCTCGATACGGTCAAGTTCCTTAGCAAGGGCCTCCGAAGCTTTGTCTTCTAAATTCTTGGACATATGATCCTTAATTGAAAACTTGTTCATTAACGAGCACCTCCCTTCTTGCTAAATGAAATTCTTGGGTCAATCATAGTCATCATAATATCACCTATGATTAGTCCTGCGATACTTAGTGCTGAGTAAATCAAAACTAACGCTTGGACAATGGTATTGTCCTGACCCTGAATACTCTTTACAAGAAGTCCACCCATACCTGGAATCGAATATAGAGACTCGATATAGATTGATCCTACCAGTGTCAATAAAAATGATGTCGGTATATATTGGATAAGTGGAACAAAGGCATTTCTGAAAATCTGCTTATTCATAACATCCCTAGATTTCATGCCCTTTGCAACTGCAAGTTTCACATAATCCTTATTGCTCTCGTCTATCATATATCTTCTTAACCACATCGCATAGTATGAGATATTTCCTAAGGCCAAAGAGAATACAGGCAATATATATGTAATCCATTTACCTCGTGTAAATAATATCGGGATTCCTAAAATACTTGTTCCATACATTTGAATGAACAAGTAGTATACCACCGCTGGAACCGCGTTAATAAGCACGATAAATATAGTTCCAAGATGGTCAGGAATTCTTCCCTTGTAGCGTGCCATAACCCTTCCTAGTGGAATGCCTAGCAAAGTGAGATAACAAGAGAAATCGCACCAAGCCACATTGATACTGGAATCTTATCTGCCAGAATCTTTGTGATTTCTACACCAGGACGATAACGGTTTGATTTTCCCAAATCACCGTGAATCAAATCCTTATAGAAGTGTCCAAGTTGTACAGGTAGTGGATCCTTTAGGCCCTTCATCTCTAGCTGTCTCTGTACTTGTGATTCTGTAAGTTTATCAAAGTTATTAAAATATCCTTCGATTGGCATGAGCCTTAACAAACAGAATACTATCGTACATACGATAAATAGAGTTATAAAGGAACGTAGGATTCGTTTTGTCAAATATGAAGCCATTTATAAGCCTCCCATCCTTAAAATTTGTGTCAGTTTATTATGTCAATTTTTACATCTAATAATAGCCAGAGAGACATAATCCCTCTGGCTATATTAACACCAATAATCACGCTAATTCATTTTGAAAGCTCTCTCAATAAATTACTCTTTTTCAGTAAGCTCTTTTTCCCATGTCTTTAGCTTCTTCTCAAATTCCTTAGTATTGAGAGGTTTCTCTAGGATGTGCATGCCCTTGTATCTGAGCGATGCTACACCATAAGGTGCATAAGCGCCTTCAAATGGATCTAGATAAGATGCTGTATATCCTGCATCTAGTCCATAAGGGACTACCATAGCATGGTCTATCAAAATAGCTTCTGCCTTTGCAAATGCCTCATATCTTTCGGCAAGCTTGTTTGGATCTGTAATCTTATTAGCAGTATCTATCTGCTTGTAGTACTCATCCATGATTGCCTTTGTTGATGCATCTGTACTCATGTATTCGCGTCCGTATGAGTTATCCTTACCGAAAGGATCTGCATATGTTAGCGGATCCGCATAGTCGCATCCGTAGTTGTTCTTCATGAATCCGAACTTGTTGCTTCTTCTAATGTTTGTTAGGAAGCTCTGTGTAGGACCCTGCTCAAGAACTACATCTATATAGTCTGTTCCAAGTAGCCCTTCAAGTTGCTTTTCTAAGTATGTGCATTCTGAATCCCAGTCAGCAACTGCTGGATTGTATACCATTAGAACCTTAACTGGAAGTGTAGCACCTGAAGCTTGTAGCTCCTTCTTTGCCTTTTCTGCATATTCCTTAGCCTTATCTTCGTTAAAGTATGCATCAACGCCATCCTTATTAACTGCTAGGTCCTTAAATTCCTTCTGCTGTGTATAGTCTGTTCCGTCAGCTGAGACGAAGTTTGCTGGTGTAATTGTATTTAGTACCAAAGCCTCTGCATTATTCTCGTTAGAAATCTTCTTAGCGCCGAGTCTATTCATTCCGTAGAACAATGACTTACGGAAGTTTTCATTATTTACTGCTATCTTCCAATTCTCTGGCTCGTATTTCTCATCAAACTTAGGATCAAACTGGAATGAGAAGAAGTAGCTGTAGTCAGGAGTTACTCTTGTAGGGTGGAATAAATCCTTTGTCTTATCATTCTGTGACCAGCTCTTAGCCATTGTATTTGTAATTGTTGCCTGCTCGAGCTCGCCTCTCTGATACATCTCACCTGAAAGTGTTGCAGCTTCTGCATTATATGTATCTGTGATTGTCTCAATGTAAACCTGATCAGCCTCAAAGTAGTCTGGATTCTTCTGCATTACATACTTCTCACCTGCGCTGTATTCGCTTAAATAGTATGCACCACAGTACCAAAGCTGCTCAGCACTTACACCGTCAAGAGCCTCTGAGAACTTGTTCCAATCCTCTGCTGTCCACTTTTCACGCTTATTCCAATCACCAAACTGCTTTAGCATATCTGATGAAGCTGGTGCAAAGCATCCATATGTTAAGCATGATAGGAAATATGGGCACTCTGCATCTAGTGTAAATACTAGAGTGTAGTCATCCTTAGCCTTGATTCCTACGTCCTTCCACTTAACTGTTCCGTTTAGCAATGCCTCAGAACCTGCGTCTGTGTTCTTAATCTTTGCCGATGGGAACATGTATGCTGCTGCCGCATCACACTTTAGTGCATATTCTGCTGAGTTTACAAAGTCCTGAGCCTTAACTTCACCCATTTCCTCGTGTGCAGAATTATACCACTTAACGCCCTTACGAAGCTTAAATGTCCAAGTCTTTCCGTCCTTAGATGTCTCCCACTTCTCTGCAAGTGCTGGCTTAATATGTCCTGTTGAGTCATACTGAATCAACCATTCCTGCGTGTTTGCCGGGATACCCATATCTCCGGTAAGTGTTGTGTTGAGGTAGTTCAGCGTTGTTACGTCAGATGAATACAGTGATCTGAATTCAGTTTCCTGAATCGTTGCTTCCGCCTCCACAAGCGGTCAGCACGCCAGCTACAAGAAGTACGCTGACTAGCGTCACAAAAATCTTTTTCTTCATTCTTTTGCCTCCTACAAACATTCGTCTTACTAGCGTTTAGATTTATTAGGTGGTATTTGGACTGCACAACAAATGCAGTCTTAACTTTCCTGTATTATAACACAAATCCATCACATATCTACTATTTTTGATTATTTCGTTATGAAATTCGGTAATAGAAATAAGGCTCTTCCATTAGAAATTAAGACTTGATCTTTTACTTTGCTAAAAGCGATAAACCTCATGTGCATATTTCAAGCCATCTGAGCTTTTATTTGAAGATTTGCTCTTTGAGCTCGTCCATGTTTTCCACAAGAGTCTTCGCCCCATTTTGCACCAAAAAATCTCTGTCTCTAAATCCCCATGTGACTATTATGTGATTAATCCCCGCATTGTTTGCCGTGAGCAAATCAACCTCCGAATCACCAATATATACAACCTCGTCCTTGCTCAAGCCAAACTCATCAATTATAGCATTTATAGGCTTTGGATCTGGCTTCCTTGGTATTCCAGGTCTCTCACCATAAGCTACATCAAAGGCACCCTCAAAGAAATTCGCACAAAGTTCCTTAACTGCACTGTCAATCTTGTTGGAAACAACAGCTGTCTTGATGCCACTAGCCCTCACCTCTTTGATCAGTTCAACTATTCCATCGTAAGGCCTAGTATTATCCATGCTATGAACCTTATAGTATTTCAGAAAATCCTCTTCAACCTTTGATATTTCAGCATCGCTAAGTCCGGATGGCACGCTTTGTTCTATCAAAAACCTAACGCCCCTACCGAGCGCCGCCCTTGTCTCCTGCTTGCTTCTTGCTGGGAGCCCATTCTCACTTAGTGCATAGTCTACACCGTTTGCAAGGTCGTCGAGCGTCGATAGAATGGTTCCGTCCATATCAAAAATAGCTAATTTATATTTCATTAAATCCCCCTACCTACTCATCAAAACTAAGAACTTCATCCAAAGGAAGCTTAGGGACGTAGTAGTTTCTTTCTTCATCTATATAGTAGCTAAGTTCACCCGCCTTGCCTTCGACCAATGTGCTCGTATGAGCTGGTTTTCCAATCGCTATTGCAAGGCGCATTGTGATATCATCATCAAGCCCAAGCTCCTTTGCGAAAGCCTTGGCATTAATTGATGCGAGTATGCAACTTCCGTAACCCTTTCGGCACTAGCTATAGCTATAGTATCTGATGCAATTCCGGTATCTATATCCTTTATCATCGATGGGCTTCCTGCATAGTAAATCACTATAAAAGCTGTCGGCATCTCATCTTCTTTTGGCGTTCCTAGTTCGCTTGGCAAGGACGCAGCCCACTTTGCATTCTCGCAAAGCGTTCTGACTTTCTCCCTATTTGTTACGACAACAAAACGAAGCTCCTGTGCATTTCTGCCACAGCTTCTCTTTGCTGCCATAGAAACTATTTCGGCGAGTTCTTCCCTAGGAATTTCAATCTGTTTAAACCTTCTATATGTCCTGCACCCATCTAGCAATTCCTTGAGATTCATCTTTGATTCTCCAGAAAAATTCAGACCGCCTACCTTTGTTATAGCAGTCTTCTCAAACGTCTTTCCAAAGTGCGCCTTGGCTGACGCGACATAGTGCTCTGCCGCCTTTTGATTACCGATTATCTCCTCTGGAGTTAGCTCTCTTACTACCTTTGCTGGGCTTCCTACTATGAGCACACCCTCTGGAAATTTCTTGTTCTGGGGAATTAGGCTTCCTGCTGCCACTAGGGAATTCTTTCCTATATGACATCCATTCATCAAAATTGAGCCCATGCCTATCATGCAGTTATCCTCAATTACTGCACCATGAACTATTGCACCATGGCCAATCGTCACATCATCACCTATATGCATAGGATATCCAGCATCAAGATGCAGAACTGCAGATTCCTGGATATTAACTCTCGAGCCCATTTTGAGCTCAGCTGAGTCTCCTCGAACCGTTGCGTTATACCAAATAGAGCAATCCTTGCCACATCTTACATTTCCGCTGACAACTGCGCCCTCAGCTATCATCAAATCCTCAAAACCGTTCATATATTCATCTCCTAGCGTATTTATATTCGTTTAATAACCATTATATTATACCATCTCACCTGCTCAAAACAAAACTGACATACACAGGATAACTACAATTAAATTAATATCTTTTATTATAACTAGTGAAACTATTCCATCCTCTGGGTTTTAGTGATACAATCATATGACAATCAAAATATGAAATAAAAGCAAAGGCCTCTTGGCAGAAAGGATATAAAATGCGTAAAAAGAATAGAATGAAACTAAAAAAAGCTGAGGAAATCCTCGCTAGAGAGAAACAGCGTCAGAGAAACGTATTTCTCAATATAGCTACAGCTTTAACTCTGACAACACTTGTTGGACTTTCAGTAATTGCCCTAGCGCCAGTTCGCAAGGACGAAACAGTTAGCCCTGAGCTGGAGTCAGAAAGCAGATAGCTTATAAGTATGAAAAGATTAGATAAACTCGGCTACAGCATTGCTTCGACCGGAGATGCAATTGCCTATACATTTATAGGTACTTTTTTGATGTTCTTTCTTACCACCGTGGCAAAGATTGATCCAGCAAAGGCTGGCGTAATCAGCGCTGTCGGTGCTATTTGGAATGCCATCTTTAACCCATTTATGGGGTATTTTTCGGACAAAGTAAGAACTCGCTTTGGTAAGCGTAGACCTGTAATGCTCGCGTTTTCAATTCCGCTCGGAGTTTCACTCTTCTTGCTTTACACCGTTGTTCCACTACCCGAAACCCTAAAAGCAATCTACTACGGTCTGATTCTCATGCTGTTTTGGACATCATACACTGGCTTCTTTGTCCCTTATCTAGCGCTTGGCGCAGAATATACAACAAACTACGATGATAGAATCGTGCTAAGGCTTTATGCATCATTCTTCAATATGATGGGTATCCTAATCTGCATGTTCTCGCCTACACTTTTGATAGACTTTCTAAAATCAAAGGGAATGGAAACCAGCCACGCATGGTCGCTAACTGCAGGCATGCTCGGACTTATTATAATGAGCGTAATATTTATAACAGTTCATCTATCAAAGAGTAAGGATCTTCCATGTTCCAAGGAAGACTCCCCAGCAAAGGATGACAGTAATGGAATCCTAGGTATATTCAAGGAATACATTGCAGTTGCAAAGCTAAAGCCTATGATATACCTGACAATTGCCAGCCTCACATCGCTTATCTGCTATGCGATTTTGATGTCGGATATGCTCTACTTTATGACATATAACCTAAGATTTTCACCTAAGCTTATTGCACTTTTACTTTTGTTCAGACCGCTGATTGCAGTAGCTTTCATCCCACTTGTGGGAAGAATCGCTATCAAAACAGACAAACGTCTGGCGATAATTGCATTTTACTCGCTTGGTATCGCTTTGATGGTGCTACTTCACTTCATAGGTATAGAGAGCAAGTTTACCATCGCTTTATATGTCCTAGCTTTGATGCTCTGCACATGTATCTACTGGCAGCTAATGCCTGCGATCTACTACGATGTGTGCGACTACGACCAGCTCCATAGCGGTAAGTCAAGACAGGGAACTATAGTTTCCTTCCAAGGTTTAATCGAGGCAGTTGCTGTAGGCGCCGGCTCACTGATACTCGGTACACTTCTTAAGGTATCTGGCTTTTGATGGAAATGCAACTATGCAAAATGCTGAGACTTTGGCACGAATAGAGACTAGTACAACTATAATTCCTGTAATGTTCCTAGCTGTTGCGGCTATATCAATCTACCTTTATCCGATAACAAAAACGCGCACACGAGGAAATTTTTGAGGATTTAGCAAAAGGATAAATAAAATTAGTAAAACCAATAAATTTATATTAATTTATTGGTTTTTATTTTACAATAAATGGATAATATGTTAGTATAAAGGGGTACAATTAAATTACCTTTTTTAATACTAATTAATGCTAAATTTTTATATGGGGGATAGTTTTATGAATAAAGAAGAATTTGCAAAAGTATATCGCCATTCCCTTGCACATATCCTAGCTAAAGCTGTTATGGAGATTTATGGCAAGGAGAATGTTCAGATAGCCATCGGCCCAGAAATTGCCGACGGATTTTACTACGATTTCGTATTGCCTAAGAATGTGACAAATGACGACTTCCCTGCAATAGAGGAAAAGATGCGCGAGATTATCAAGCGCAAAGAAGATTGGGTATGTAAGGAGCTCTCTAAGAGCGAGGCTCTAGAGGTATTCAAGGACCAGATATTCAAGGTTGAACTGATCAACGAGCTACCTGAGGACGAGAGACTCACAGTTTACTACACAGGAGATGACTTTGTTGACCTATGTCGTGGACCGCACATTAGCAATTCTCAGGAATTGATGAACTGTGCATTCCAGATTAAATCAGCTTCTGGCTCATATTGGAGAGGCGACGAAAATCGTGAGCAGCTTCAGCGTATCTATGTTTACGCCTTCCTAAACAAGCAGGATCTCAAGGAGCATCTAAAGCTCGTTAAGGAAGCTATGGAGCGTGACCACAAGAAGATTGGCCCAGCACTAGATTTATTTATGTTCCAGCCAAGTGCACCTGGTATGCCTTACTGGCTACCAAGAGGATGGAAGCTCTTCAATGCACTCAGGGATTCTGGTCAAGCATACACGAAGAACACGGATATCAGGAGATTTCTGGTCCTGTTCTAAGCAGCAGTGAGCTCTGGGAAGTCAGCGGACACTGGGGTCATTACAAAGAGAATATGTTTGTAGTTCCTCCAGCAAACGATGGTGATAAGATTTATGCTCTTAAACCAATGAACTGCCCTAATGCTATACTTACATATAAGAGAAGTCTTCACAGCTACAAGGACCTTCCAATTAGAATCAGCCAGACAGATACAATTCACCGTAAGGAGAAGTCCGGCGAGCTTAACGGTCTATTCCGTGTTCAGATGTTCCGTCAGGACGATGCACACACAATCCTAGCTGAGAATCAGGTGGCTGATGAGATTGCCGATATCATGAAGATAGCTGATGAGATTTACGGAACACTAGGTCTAAAGTACCGTGCAGAGCTTTCAACAAGACCTGATGACTACATGGGAGACATTGAGTCATGGAACAAGGCTGAGGCAGGTCTAAAGGCAATCCTTGATAATCAGTACGGAGAAGGTAACTACGAGGTTAACGAAGGCGATGGTGCTTTCTACGGTCCTAAGATTGACCTTCAGATGACAGATGCACTAGGTCGTGAATGGCAGATGGGAACAATCCAGCTTGACTTCCAACTACCTTTGAACTTTGATCTTAAGTACACTGCAGCTGACGGAAGCCAGCAGCGCCCAGTTATGATTCACCGTGCTATCTTCGGTTCATTTGAGCGTTTCATCGGTATCCTAATCGAGAACTTCAAGGGTGCATTCCCATTCTGGCTCTCACCTGTTCAGGTAGGCATAGTTCCTATCCGTCCAGAGCACAACGAGTATGCTGAGAAGGTTGCTAAACTTCTACGCAAAAACCGCATCAGATTTGAGGTTGACTATGAGAACCGCAACATGAAGGAGAAGATTAAGGCTTATAAGAACAGTAAAGCTCCATACATCATCGTCCTCGGTGATAAAGAAGCTAGCGAAAATACTGTTTCTGTAAACGTTCGTGGAAGCAACAAGCAGATCCAGAATGTTCCACTAGATAAGTTCATCGAGATGTGTAATGAGATGAATCTCGAGCACAATCTTGAGCTAATTGAGGAACTGTAAGGGTTAGATTGAATCGTTAATAGACGATTCTCATAAATATTCAAATATAAACGATTAAAGGGACTAGATTAAATCTAGTCCCTTTGTTATTTCTCATATTTACTTACTAATCCTTGCCTCTATGTACTGCTCTGCAGCCTTTTCCATAGCAAGGCAGATATCTAGTGCCTCCTTTAGGTCCTTGCCACAAGCAATCATACCATGGTTTGATATTATGCATCCAGAGCGGTCGCCAAGTGCCTTCACTACATTTTTTGTCAGCTTTCGGCTTCCAGCATAGGCATAGTCGCTGATGTAGATCAGCTCTCCTGTAATCTTTGCTAGCTCTTCATCCAAAACCTGCAGTGGCTTTCTCGCTGCTGCAAAGATTGAGCAGTATTTGGAATGCGTATGAATTATTGCTCCAATGTCGCTTCTGCTTTCATATATTCCTGCATGAAGACCCTTCTCTGTTGTCGGAACATTTCCGTCTCCATATGTCAAAGTTTTAATTGCGACCTTTACCATATCGCTACCGTCTATCATCTTGTAATCTAGGCCTGATGGTGTTACAAGCATGTAGTTTGCAGAAAGTCTCACAGATATGTTTCCCCAAGTGCCCTGAACCAGTCCAAGTTCAAGAAGCTTACGGCCGTACTCAGCCATGGAACGTCTGGATTGCCATTCATCATTTTTTCTCATCTGCAATCCTCCTCTCTGCCCTAGAGTACTTGTTCAAATACTTTCTTCTGTTTGTATTCACAATAAAGAAGCCAAGCTCCTTTGCTCCACCAATTGCAGAAGCTTTGAGCACTATTTCTGCTGATTTCTCTAGTACAGTCATAGCAACAACAGCCTCGTATGGATTTCTACCCACGGTTATTGCATAAGCATGTAATAGTTCTCCTTTTGTATTTACAAGTACTGCTGAATCCTTCCTGAGAGAACTTGCAATTTTATGCGCATCTCTATCTAGTATTGGAGCCCTGTGACCAACAATCTGTGCGAAGTCATCGAGCACTGCTGTTACTTGCGTACCTGCTTTGATGCACGCCTTACAGTATTTAGGTGCGCTAAGCATAAGAGCCTCATAATTTTTGAGGCTCATTAGTATTTCAGCTTCTGTCATATACTCGTCTGTAACTTCGGAAAAATCTTCAGTTCCTAGCTTGTAAAGTTCGGTTCCTGCTTTTGATATAAGGCATTTGCCGTCCAGCTTAACGAGTAATCTGTCTTCTACTTGTAAATTGTATTCAAGCTCTCTTATCTTTTTGATATAGTTTGAAAGCTCTTCTGGTTTCATCAACTAATCCTTTCCCCTTAAACTAGCCCAAACACTCTACCTGCTGAATGATGTCATCCATCTTGTCCATCATCTTATTCTCGTCAATCTTGCCATCGTGCAGGTAAGTATGATTTAGAACTGCGTAAAAACCACCAGTTAAATGTTAACTTGGTCTCGTCTCCGCCGATTCTGTCTAATATCATCTGCTCTATTTCTAAAATTGGATTGCAGCCGCCCGGTTCGACTATTGATGCTGAAATTACCCTGATAATCAGCGCCGGGAAGACAGCTGCATCTTTAATCAGCTGCTCGAAGACATGTCTTACATCTGGACGATTGTCTTCCCTTTTCTCTTTTCTTTCGCAGTATTCCCTTACTGCGTTAACCTCATCCTCGCAAAGTGCGTCTAGCACACCTTTAACACTCCCAAAGTAGTTGAAAACCGTTGTCCTGGAAACATTCGCAGCATCTGCAATGTCCTGCATTGTGACATGCTCAATTCCATGAGTTTCTAGTAATGCTTTAGAATTCTGCATTATTAGTCTTCGGGTCTTTCCTCTCTTGCCATAAAATACACTCATTCTTTTTCTCCCCACTTAGGTACAATATTTTGTTTTTATATGCAGTCTAACGTATAGTTAAACTCACCACCTTTTTATATTAGCTCATCTCCCGTCAAATATCAACGTAAAATATGCATATTTCAATAAATTTCACATTTCTATTCCGCGCTCTTACGTCTTCTTCCTCTTCGCTTTTCTAGCTTGCGAGCTTTACGCTTATCTGAGATCCATTTGCCGATACCCACACCCTTGTGAATATATCTGAATAGACCCTCCGTAGCTATCAAAAATACTACGAGCAGCATAGCAGCTTCTGTTGTAATGCTGTTGATACCAAAGAGCTTAGGCATAAACATAACGCTGTAAGCCATACCCGCTATCAAAATCGCCATCATCCCAACGTGAAGTCTATTTATCGGTTGAGCCACCTTACCTAAGTATAAGAAGCCAACTAGTGCAACAAGCATAGTGCTTGAAGTCGAAATACACTCTGCTGTGATGTTGAACACCTGACCAAATACAACCAGAGAACTTACGCTTATGAACATCGTAATTCCCGCCGGCAGGGCCATCTTGAACACATTCGATAGGAATCTTCCTTTGATTCTATCAAAATTTGGTTCAAGCGAAAGTATGAATGACGGAACGCCAATCGTGAACATGCTTATCAAAGTAATCTGCGAAGGCTTTAGTGGGTACTTAAGCACATTGATCACCGAGAACACCGCAAGAAGCAGTGAGAAAATATTCTTTGTTAAGTAAAGCGATGCTGCCTTTTGGATGTTATTTACAACTCTTCTACCCTCTGAAACTACAGAAGGCATCTTAGAGAAATCTGAATCCATCAAAACGAGCATAGACGCATTTGACGCCGCCTCGCTTCCGGAAGCCATCGCAACCGAACAGTCTGCATCTCTTAGGGCGAGGACATCGTTTACACCATCACCCGTCATACCTACAGTCTTGCCCTGCTTCTTAAGTGCCTTTACAAATGCAAGCTTCTGCTCAGGCGTAACTCTGCCAAATACCGTAAATCTCTCAACAGCCTCATAAATCGACTGCTCATCCGTTAAATCTCTAGCATCTACATAGTGGTCTCCACCTATGATTCCAGCTTCCATGGCTACGTGTGATACCGTCTCAGGGTTGTCTCCCGAAATAACTTTGATCTCTACGCCATTTGCCGCGAAGTACTCAAAGGTTTCCTTTGCCGACTCTCTTACTGGATTATCTAGGAACACAAGTCCAAGTAGTCTCGCTGGTGCCTCAAGCCTTCCGCCATTAGGGACCTCGCTAGTCTTTGCAATTGCAAGGACTCTGTATCCCTTATTGCTTATATTACTTATATAGTCTTCGTACCTTGCGAAATCGCTTCTCAGCACAAACTCAGGTGCTCCAATCACAAAATTACCTTCTACAAAGCAGGTCGCGCTGTACTTATATTTAGATGAAAATCCGCAAACCGATGTAGCTTCCCTTCCGCTCAGCTTAGTAAAGTGCTCTTGAAGTGCGGCCATGGTCGAGTTATCCTTGCTTTGATATCTCACAATGTCGCCTACTAGAGTCTCTAGGACATCATCGCTAATACTTTCATCCATCTTTACAAAGCCCTCAACCTTCATATCTGGGCCTGTTATAGTACCAGTTTTGTCAACGCAAAGCACGTCTACGCGCGCTAGAGCTTCGATACACTTCATGTTCTGGACAAGAACATCCTTCTTTGCTAGCCTCAAAGCGGAAACCACCATGGCAATGCTCGCCGTCATGTATAGGCCTTCTGGAATCATCCCGAGAATAGCTGCAACCATTGAAGTTATGCTGCTTCTAAAGGTTCCATCGAGTATGTACCACTCCTGGAATACAAGCGTAAGTCCCATTGGAATAATAAGGACACCTATGACTTTTTACGAGCTTGTCGAGCGACTTTATCATCTCGGACTCTTCCTGCTTGTCCTTGGTTGCTTCCTTTGTTAGCTTCGATATATATGAGCTAGCTCCGACCGCTGTAAGAACTGCCATACACTCTCCAGAAACTACGTAGCTTCCAGAAAGCAATGCATCGCCCTGAGATTTTTCCAATCTCATCGGCTTCACCCGTCAAAAGAGACTCATTTACCTGAATCGAGCCCTCTACAACCTCTGCATCTGCTGGAATCTGGTTTCCAGAGCGCAAAATAATCACATCATCGATGACGAGTTTTTCTGTAGCGACCTCGGTTCTCTTACCATCTCTCAAGACCTCAACCTTTGGCATCTTGAGGATTTTCAGGCTGTCGAGGGTGCGCTTTGATCTAATCTCCTGCAGTATTCCTATCGCTGTATTCGCAAAGACTATGAGCATAAATGTCAAATCCTTAAGCGAACCTGCGATAACGAGCAGAAGTGCGAGCACCGTAAAGATAAGGTTGAAGTAGGTGAATACATTGTCCTTCACTATCTGCTTCACCGTTCTTGTCGAGGAACTTACCTTTACATTCACCTTTCCGGCCTGTTCTCTATCTTTTACTTCTTGCTTTGTTAATCCCTGCATACTTTTCCTTTTCTAAATGAACTATATTATATCCATTGACGCTTTGAGTTCTTTCTCGATTGCCTCAAGGTTACTACCTTCCTTTGATGCATCGCTTGGACTATTTCTGTAGTTTTCCATCATGCTTGCAAATATATCTGCTGTTGAAGGCGGTGTATAGCTTATCGTGTTTGCACCAGCTTCAATTGTCTCAGCTATGGATTCCTCCGTAGGACCACCCGTTGCGATAATTGGAATCGTTGGGAACCTCTTTCGGATTTCGCGAACCACCTGAGGCGTCTTTGCCGCAGCAGAAACATTCAAAATCGATGCACCTGCATCCAGTCTTGCCTGAATATCCGTATCGCTGTTTAGTACGGTTACAATGATTGGAATATCAATAGTCTTCTTTATCATCATGATAGTATCATTCTGAGTTGGGGCATTTACGACTACACCAAAAGCTCCGTGTGCTTCAGCATCTCTTGCTATCAAAACAGAACGAAGTCCCGTTGTGGTTCCTCCACCAACACCTGCAAATACAGGAATAGACGACGCATTTACTATGGTCTGCGAAATAATCTGCTGTGGCGTAAAAGGATACACCGCTAGCACCGCATCGGCATTGCAGTTTCTGATTATGGCAAGGTCCGTTGTAAATATAACTGACTTTATTCTTCGGCCGAGCACAACTATGCCCTTTGCCTTCCAAATGTTTTCTGGAATCTGTAAGCTGTGTGATCTTAAGGTTCCATTTAGGCGTGGAATGTCTTTTTTGTTCATCATATCACTCCAATCTTAGTTTTATATAACGCACGACACGCGTGCCTTTGATTCTGGTTTCGCACTTTTCACCATCCATCAAAGATTGTCCTTAGTCAAAACAGCAAAACTATGCTATAATGCGATAAGAAATGCAATATTTGGAGGTGTAAAATGTCATATAAATTCAAAACTCATGGAACATGCGCTTCATTTATCGACGTTGAGATGGACGGCGACAAGATCAAAGAGGTCAATTTCACCGGCGGTTGCAACGGTAACCTCAAAGCAATCTCAAACCTTGTAAAGGGAATGACCCTCGAAGAGGTGAGAGAAAGACTTCAGGGAATTACCTGCGGTTTCAAAGACACCTCTTGTGCCGACCAGCTTGTTCACGCACTCGAAGAAGCTGCCAAAAACGGAAAATGATAGATTTCTATTGATGCTTTCCGTCATATCTGTCTCGGCTGAATCCTGTGATTCAGCTTCATCAGCTTTGATTTCACCTTCCGGCATTCCCTCGAATACCGGGAGATTTATTTTTACCGTAAATAGAGAACCCTCATCCTTATATGAAAATCTTCCGCCCATATTACGGCAAATTCTCTCACAAGTCTTGAGTCCAATCTTGTTACTCTCTACATCGCGAGAATCTGGGCGCGATCTATTTATGATTCTGATTATAATCTCCGAAAGCTCCTGCACTGCACTTATTCGCACGTGATAAGTCTTATCAGCATACTTCAGTATATTTGATGAAACATTATCAAAGAGTCTCTTAAGACCTGAAACGTCGGCCTTTATATCAATCTCAGGAACTGAGTACTCAAAGTCGATCTGATATCCGTAGTTTATCAGCTCAGCTGCATGCTCAGATATAAGCTGCTGCAAAAGGATACCGGCATTGTAGACCTCAAGCTCCTTCTCCTTGTGGCTTCCGAATACAAGGAAATATTGGAATAGCTTATCAGACAAATCCTTTAGCTGGAAAGCCTTCTCTCTGCTCGAAACAATGTACTTAAGCATTTCCTCTTCAGAATTATACTTTTGACTCTCAATAATGTCCAGATAGCCTATTAACGATGTGAGCGGAGTCCTGATATCATGCGACATAGCGGTTATGAGCTGTGTGTTTGCATCCCAAGCAGCCTTCTCACTCTGAAGTCTTTCAACTATAGAGTTACGCATGTTGTCGACATTGACTGCAAGTCTTCCAATCTCGTCATTTGACATAGGATTAATCTCTGCCTCAAGGTTTCCGTCAATAACCTCCTGAACTTCCTTTGATAGCCTAATCATCCTCTTCAGAACCCTACTGTTATATATCAAAAGACTTCCGAAAATAGCAAGACCACAGACGAATATCTTGACAAAAAGCATAATCTTGGAAAAATGCTCTTCCTTGTACACATCTATAAATACGTAATATTTTTTATCAGCGAATTTGACAATCCTATTCTTAAAGTTTGTCTTAAAGTTCTCGTCTAAAGTTGTTGTTTGCTGTTTTATTTGATTGTTAGTCGTTAACTTCTTGTCGCTCTTGGTTTTATTGTCCGTCGTTGGCGAATATGACCAACCTCCGTCAAATACCGTATTCGTATCATCAGAAACCGTGAGATATGTATAATCGTTTTTCTTTACCCACTTCTGGAGTTTTTCGGTGTCGGTACCTTTGACGTTATTGTTCGCTATATACTCCTCAAGCCCACTGTACGCCTTGCCAACATTTTTTTCAATTGCGGCATCGCTCTTATAGAATTTCTCAATCAGTATATTCTCTAGCCAATCTGAGACTCCATAAAGCGAGATGGCAAGCACAATGGTTGCGAGAACGACAATGGTGAGCCTAAGGTTAAGCGAAATAAACTTCTTCTTACTCAACCTTGTATCCCTTTCCCCAGATGGTCTTTATCAGCTTAGGGTGGTTAGCATCATCCTCGAGCTTCTTGCGCAGGTTAAGCACGTGAACCATTACCGTATTCCCGTCGGATGGACGATACTCACCGTTCCAAACGCCCTCATAAAGGTCCTTATTGCCGACGATTTCACCACGGTGTTCAACAAAGTATCTCATTATCGCATATTCCTTATCTGTCAAAGAGATACGCTTTCCTTCTTTGATGACACAACGCTTCTTAGAATCGAGCCTGATGCTCTCATTCAGCGCCGTAACACCCGAAGCCTGAGACACAACTCTCTGGTACTCCGTATATCTTCTCAGAAGTGATTTTACCTTCATCAAAAGCTCTGCCTGAGAAAAAGGCTTAACTAGGTAGTCATCACCGCCCTCTGAATAGGCATCTATCTTATCCTTCTCCTGTGATTTTGCCGTCAAAAACATGATAGGCACGTTGGATCTTCGGCGAATCATCTCGCAGGTTTCAACGCCCGTAAGGCCAGGCATCATTATGTCAAGAATTACGAGATCTATCTCCTTGTCGGCATATACCATTTCAACAGCATCGCCACCATTACCCGCTTGAAGAACCTGGTATCCCTCGCTTCCAAGCAAAATGGAGACTACCTCTCTAATATCTTGATCATCATCAACAACCAAAATCTTATTCTGTGCCATTTTTAATCCCTTTCCTTGTTTTCCTCTGTCGCCTTATCTATATACATAAAAATGAATATAGCACCTATAATGGTGAGCGTAGATGACGCGCAAAGAAGAATCTTTGCTGAAAAAATATCCAATATAAAGCCACCCATCAAGCTAGTTACAACGCCTGCCGTAGTTGTCATAGTCGTAAACAGCATGTGCCCCTTTATTTCCTCGCCTTTTCTCATATTCTCATCGATATACTTGACCATTGCAGGTAAAAAAATACCGCTAGTGAACAAAGCTGAGTTAACTGGACTATGAGAAGCATGGTTACATTCGGTGAAAGCGTGCATCCGACAAGCCATATACAGAACACAACTGCTGAAAAACTTCAGAAGCGTACTGCACTGTATTCTCTTGCTATATTTATCAAAGGTCATCATCGCAGGAACCTCGAGAAAAAGCTAGAACCGATAGAACTAGCCCTACTTCACCATTGTTTCCTCCAACTGCCCTTACAATCTGAGCCATAAAAAGTGTTTACAGTCGCATTTCCAACATAAAGACCTAAAACACCTAGATTCACCATGAAGAACATCCTGTGATCTTTTGAGGAACGCCCTTAGGTTTATTTTTTCTCTGCAGGAACCTCATGCTCCACATGTTTTTTCCCCTGCCATCAAAGTATTTTGTCTATGTGCCCTATATGAGAACCAAACGACTATTAAAAAGCACTAGAGTCGTTAGAATTCCAGCCTTTGGAATAATGTCAACTGTATATGAATCTACCATGTATCCAAGCGCTACAACAACAATGCTGTAAACCAGAGATCCTATACTTCTGCAAAATCCGAAATAAATTTTGTTTCCGCCATCCTCGAGCACTCGGTTAAGTCCATTGCAAAACGGCTGCATAACCGACTGAAGCATGAAAGCTGCTACATAAAAAACCCCTAGCACAACATGATTCTTAGCCACAAGAATTATATTTGTAAACAAAACAAGTGCTATGCACATGCTTGCCATAACGCTAAATATCGCAGTTCGTCTAGATCTATCCACATAGTCAGCAAGATATGGCTGTATTATTACCGCAAGTATATTCGCCAGCGCTATGATAATTCCAATCTGCGAATTCGAAAAACCTCTTGCCAGCAAAAACACTGACGAAAAGCTCGAAATAACACCGTAGTAAACCCAGTATGCACCGTGCACCGATGAGTAAAGGAAGTTCAGTTTCTTTTCCATATCTAACCTTCCAATCCTTCTATTAAGCACACTAGGCTCTCGCCCTCGCCAACATATAGGTCCGCAAGTTCCTTGAGTTCCTTTTGGTTAGCGTGGCTCACATCATCAAAGATACCAACTGTCTTCATTCCAAGCGCTGCTGCTGTTTTGAGCGAGTAGAGTCCATCCTCAAAAACTATGGTCTCCTCTGGGGCACTAGCCATAAAATCCATGGCCTGAAGGAACAAATCCGGCTCCGCCTTTGATTTTCCGACCTCTGTCGAGGTGTAAATTCTATCAAAATAGGAAGAAAGTCCCGTGCGCTCAAGACCTACCTCGATGCAGTCCCTATCAGTCGAAGTTCCGATAACCATAGGAATCTCACGCGCCTTAAAATACTCTAAAAGCTCCCTAGCGCCTTCCTTAAGTTCAACCTCATTCTGATAAAACTCTCTAATTATCGCATCCATCCCTTCAACAGCTTCCTCTGCCGTTACCAGAAGAGCGTATTCATCTATTATGTACTCGGCTGCCTCAGAAATCGTCATAGCGAAAAGTTTTTCGGCTATGTTTTCATCCGCATCTATACCGAGTGATTTTATATATTTATACGGCACCAAATTCCACTGTCCCATCGAGTCGAGAAGCGTGCCGTCGGCATCAAATATTGCTGCCTTTATCTTCATATTTCCCCTCTCGTGCACTGTAAATTTCTGTATAATTATCCTATATTACTTTACCACGATATCCCTTTGATGTCCATTTATATGGTAGAAATATCTCAATTGGGGTATTAATAAAATGTAATTTGGGCTGTTCGTTTTTCTTCGCAAAGGAGGCTAATGTGGCAACTATCAAAAATATATCGGCACAGGCTTTGGACGCGCTATGTAGCTGTCCGCTTTTTAAGACTCTGAGCCGTGATGAAATTTCGCAATACCTAGAAAACAGTAATTCCAAGCTCTGCAGTTTTGAAAAGGGCGAGCTGATATTTGACATGGACGATGAGCCGACAGACCTTCTAATTCTGATTAAAGGTTCTGTCGACATAGGCAAGATTTTCCTTGATGGAAGACGAAGCATAGTCACTCATTTTGATGAGCCTGGTGAGATATTCGGCGAGGTTTTGCTATTTTTGAACAAGGATAGCTACGACCACTTCGGCGAGGCGATTGCACGTTCAGAAGTTTTGATGGTTCCAAAGAAATACATCCTAAGCGATATAGGAATTGGTATTAGAACGCACCAGATTCTTTCGTCAAATATGATCAACATTTTGGCGCAGAAGGCTTTCTACCTTAACGGCAGAGTTAGGCTTCTTCTCGGTTCAACGCTTAGATCCAAGATCGCTTACCTCATAGTCAACGAGACGAACTGCGACCCAAAGACCCCGCTCACAATAGGGCGCGAAAACCTTTCCGAGCTTCTCGGTGCAGCAAGACCATCCGTTTCACGTGAGCTTATGAAAATGTACGACGAAGGTCTCATAAATGTTGACGGCAAGAAAATCTACGGAGTTGATTTTGATGGCCTAGCGGATTTAATCTAGTTCGCATGTAACATTTGTTACCTACGAGGCCCTAAATATATGTTAAAAATATGTTTATATTAAACAGATGAACAATAAATGGAGGATATAAAGATGGAAAATAAAGTAACTAAGGACATGCTAATTGGTGAGGTTGTATCAAAGTACCCAGAGACAATCGAAATTCTAATGGGAGCAGGAATGCACTGCCTAGGCTGCCCATCATCACAGATGGAGTCACTTTCAGACGCTTGCGCGGTTCACGGCATCAGCTCAGATGCTCTTCTAGCAGCTATCAACGAAAAGCTATCAAAATAAGACGAAACTGCTGTCAATGAACAGCAGTTTTTTATTTTTTGCATGGCCAAAGGCCTGCCGTTATTTAAATTGTTTAATCGCACCATCCACAAGCGTAGTAATCAGCTCTGAATAGCTAATTCCCTTGTCCATTATAAGCTTAGGATACATACTGTGCTCAGTGAATCCTGGCATTGTATTTATCTCGTTAAAGCAAATCTCACCATCATCAGTAAAGAAGAAGTCCACCCTAGAAAGCCCCTTGCATTCAAGGACCTTGAATACTGCCTTAGCCTGCTCCTGAATTTCGCACACTAGCTCATCGCTTAGGTCATCGCAGATGCCAACCTTGGTCTTAACCGAATCCTTGTACTTCTCATCAAATGAGTAAAACCTATCATCGCTGACAATCTCACCTATCCTCGAAGCAATTAGTTCCCCATTCCCACAGTCTAAAACAGCTACCTCAATCTCTCGGCCCGATATGCCCTCCTCGACAACTATTTTATTATGGTGCTTATATGCCTCAGAAACAGCATCTTTAATCTCTGAAGCACTGCTCACCTTACTTACACCTATGGATGAACCTGCATTAGCTGGTTTGACAAATATAGGATACCTATTTCTGAAGTAGCTTGCTATCTCTTCGCACTGCGCTTTGACATCACCATCTTCGAGCGTAAACTCTAGATAATCAGCCTGCATAAGGTCTAAGCCTCCGACCAGCCTTTTGGTTACCGCTTTGTCAATTGCAACTGCCGATGACATAATTCCTGGACCTATATACGGAATGTCCGCATACTTGAAAATGCCCTGAATTGAGCCGTCTTCGCCGTATTCACCATGTAGTATCGGTAATAGGCAATCCGGGATATAGATAGGCTCGCTCGCATCATCCCAGCGATAAAGACCCTTCCTCGACATATCCGTTGACAAAAATACAGCTATATTATCTTCTCTATTCTTCCACTCACCCGATTTATCTCTTCGCTAGTCGCTTCCGTCAAAAGCCATCTGCCCTCTCTCGTTATACCGAGACATTTAAGCTCAAATCTGCTTCTATCTATATTTGATGTAAGGGATGCTGCCGAAAGGCAGGAGACATCGTGCTCTGGCGATAGCCCACCGAATATTACTAAAAGCTTTTCCAATTTGTCCTCCAGATCATAGCTTTGGTTCCTGATGCTAGATAATGTTTCTGATTACCGCAAACACTATGAGTGCAGTGCAGTAAATCACAAGCAAAACCTTATTCCATCTAGGCATTGCCTTTTGCTTATAGCCAAGGTATGCGTTATATAGTATTTCAAAAAGTATAAACGGAATGGTTGTAAAGATGAACGGATTAGCGTAGAAAGCCTGCGGAAATCTAAACATCAAAATATTGACGCACATTGTCGTCACACCACAGCCTGGACATTTATATCCTGTGAAGTGCCTAAAAACACAAGGCACATATATATTCGTCATTCTAAGCCATATATAGTAAATGACTCCCAATATTATAAAGGGAGTCGTTTTCTTCAGCAAATAGCGTAGAAATCCACCTTCTCGCTTATTACATATCTGCATATTTATTTAGTGTGTCCTGCATTAGTGAATATGATACGATACCAAGGCCTACTAAGCTAAGAATGATGTACATAATTCCTGTGTTTGACTTACCTGTAACTCTATCAAGTCTTTCACCCATCTTGTACATCCAGTAGATACCGTAGATTCCGCATGTCAGTATTGAAAATAGGAATACCATTCCACCTGTTGTAGCTCCTACTTCACCTGACAGTGAGTTAACTTCATCGTTGAGCACGATCATCCAGTAGATGCCATAGATTCCGCATGTTAGCAAGCTGAAAATGATGCAAAGGGCAATTTCTCTTCTTCTAATTGGTGCTCTATACTGATTGAATCCATTTCCGCCAAACTGGCCGTTGTTAGCGTTAAACTGACCATTGTTCTGATTGAACTGGCCGTTGTTAGCGTTAAACTGGCCGTTGTTCTGATTGAACTGGCCGTTGTTAGCGTTAAACTGGCCGCTATTCTGGTTGAACTGACCGTTATTTGGGTTCATGTTGTTTTCCATTATTGTTCTCCTTCTTAATCTTAATCTTCTATCTAAGATACTCACTTTTTAAAAATCTTTGTCTATTATATCATAAGAAATGTGATTTTTTAAGGGTAAATTTACCTTTAAATGTAAATTTAAAGCTTCCTTAAGCTTTTTAAGTTTCTTGTAATATATTTTTAACAAATATATCGCTTTTGATATCAAACAAAAAGGACTACGCCCAGCGTGAACGCCTCGCATAGTCCTTGAAATTCAACAGTCACCCGCTATTCAGTCGATTGCTGTTATAATCTTGTATTTCGGTACTACTGAATAGCACCTGCTTCTGACTACTTGCTGTAGTCGTAGAAACCTTCTCCGCTCTTGCGACCAAGCTTGCCGCCTCTTACCATCTTCTTTAGAAGTGGGTGTGGTCTGTACTTTGTATCGCCGAACTCTGTGTAAAGAACTTCCATGATTGCTAGGCAAACATCTAGTCCGATTAGGTCACCTAGTTCTAGAGGTCCCATTGGGTGGTTTGCACCAAGCTTCATAGCAGCGTCGATACCCTTTGCATCAGCAACGCCGTCAGCTAGGATTCCGATACCTTCGTTGATCATTGGGATAAGAATTCTGTTAACAACAAATCCTGGAGCTTCTGCAACCTCAACAGCTGTCTTGCCAAGCTTCTCAGCTAGCTCAACGATTGTCTTGTTTGTCTCAGCTGATGTTGTTAGTCCGTTGATAATCTCAACAAGCTTCATTGCTGGAACTGGGTTAAAGAAGTGCATTCCGATAACCTTGTCAGCTCTCTTTGTTGCTGCTGCGATTTCTGTGATTGAAAGTGATGATGTGTTTGTTGCGATGATGCACTCTGGCTTTACAAGCTCATCTAGCTCAGCGAATAGAGCCTTCTTAGCTTCCATATCCTCTGTAGCAGCTTCGATGATAAGGTCAGCATCCTTGATAACCTCTAGCTCTGTAGCTCCTGTGATACGTCCAAGAATAGCTGCTTTCTCTTCTTCTGTGATCTTTTCCTTAGCTACCATCTTAGCAAGGTTCTTCTCTACAGTTGCCATTCCCTTGTCGATTGAGCTCTGACGTCTAGCTCTCATTACTACTTCGTAGCCGTTCTGTGCAAGTACCTGAATAATGCCAGCACCCATTGTGCCTGTACCTAAAACACCAATCTTTTTCATTGTAACCCTCCTGTGTGGATATTGAAATAATATAATTCACTCACTTGGTAATTTTGTTAAAAAATTAACCTTTATACAGTATATTATAACACACTCGAAAATAATGTAAACCTTAAAATTTACAAATAAGCTTTCAAAAATCTCATCTTCTTTAATTTTTTTATATTAAAAACTCGATTGATTGTGTCATCTGCAAAAATGCCACAAGTTCACCAATATCTTCAGCGTCGTTTGTATCTAGTTCAATTGTCAAGCCTTCGCACTCAAGACCTGCAAAATGCTCATCTCTCTCCCTGTTCAGAAGAAGCTGAAGCGAGCCATCCTCATCACATCCCTCAAAAGAAGGAGTCATCAAATCCTCATAAGCTTCTCTTCCAGCCACGCAGATTCTAAGACTTTCTCTATCAAAGTCAAGCGCTGGCATCTGAAGATGCTTGTGCGTAGCTCTTATATCAGTTCTTGCAAACCACTTTGCGATTTCCTCATAGTCACTCTGCCAGCTCTCTACGATAATGCCCTTGTCCTCAGCAGCGAGCATTCTTGAAGCCATCAAAGGAAGATGCGTATCCCATTCAGGCGCGGAAACGCAGTCGTAGAAACCTGTCAAATATGCTTCTACATCGACACCCATGAATATCAAAAGTAAAATAACCGCATCTGAATTCGCAAGATATGAAGGATCTACACCATCTGGAAGTTCAATCTTTGTGTACTCATTTTCGGAAGCATCCTCTTTGATTATTCTGCTTCCCTTTCCGTATATGACACAAATTTCCGGGCTCACCTTGGCCTTGTTTGCCTGAGCGATAACAAAATGCTTTGCAACGCTGTACGCACAGCGGAGTTCTAAACTCTCTTCAACGATTGAAACTGCAAGAAGTGCAATCTTCTTATTCTCTAGTTTTCGGAGAAGCGCTGTGTATTCTCTTACAGAAATCTAGGGGCATGAAAACAATCTCTGCACATCCTTCCTTTTTCTCAAAAAGATCTGTAACAGCTTTGATTGATGCTCTTTCCTCTCTTCCTGCCACTACAAGAATTGTATCGTATATCTGATTGAGATTTGATACATACTCATTAAATCCATTAATCTTATTTACATCCTTCTTATGGATGCAGTCGTTAAGCCATTGCATTGCCCAGATTTTGTCGAGTGCTGGACTTGCGATGTCGTTAGCGTGTTTCAAATCCTCTGAAGTATATGTCTTGTTATTCTTAATGTTTATTCTCATTCTTTCCCTCCACTCCAAAGAGTTTTTTGGAGCTTTTATTTTGTCATTTTCATCATGGAACTTACCGCGTCAAGTAAGTTGCTTAGCTGCACGTCATTCAGCCCATCCGCAAGTTCCATCAGTTCTGTTTCTAACAGCTTGCGACTCTTTAGACGATTAGCATTTCCATCTATATCTCTAGTGACTTGACCGCTTATATATCCAGTATTTTCCTCGACCACGCTCTTTGAGCTATGATTATAGCCATCTACTAGATAATCAAGTCCTACATCAAAATACTGAGCGATATTGTACAGGTTGCTCAGCTTTGTTCCATAAATACCCGACTCAATATTTCTCATCGTCTTATCTGAAATCTCAAGGAGCTCGCCGAGCTTCTCACGTGTGATATCGCGTTTTTCTCGCAGGTCCCTAATTCTCTTACCTACCTCTGCATTGTTGATTTCTTTGAATCTTTCGCTCATCAGGCTTTTCTCCCCATAAAATAGTATTACTTTTATTTTATGGTTATTGAAATCCATCTTAAAGGAAGCTAGATTTCCTGTCTTGGAAGTTTAACTTCCTTTTCATTGCGTACATATTATTGTATAATTCGAACAGTTAAGTCTCTGATGTCATTATACATTTGATACAATGCGAAAAAAATCAATACTATAAGGAGTATCTATGGACTATTTAAATTTCAACTTTAAAGTTAGCAAAAACCTGCGGCTACTTAGGTCAGCCACGAACATGTCCCAGCATGCAATAGCATCATCGCTGGGAATAAGTCGCTCAAGTTATTGTGCGATTGAAGCGGGTAGACAGCCCCTTGGCCTCTACCACGCAATCAAGCTGTCTGAGATTTTCAGAGTCGATTTCAGAAGACTCTGGTCAGACGATTTACAAAAAGTCATCATTGCTGATTTGCACGAACCCCATTTCCTCAATCCGAGCAAATCCTACTAATCAAATTCTATTCTTTAGATTCTAGCCTTTAGTTCCTCATTTATAAAGTAATCTATATCACCATCCATTACGGATGCGACATTTCCTACTTCGGCACCAGTACGATGGTCTTTAACCATGGTATATGGTTGGAAGACATAGGATCTTATCTGGGAACCCCAAGTTATCTGTGAAAAATCCCCTTTTAATTCAGCAAGATTTTCCTTGTGCTCCCTTTCGGCGAGTTCAGCTAATTTTGATGCGAGAATTCTCATCGCAACCTCACGGTTCTGATGCTGGCTTCTCTCGTTTTGGCATGTAACGACTATGTTTGTAGGCAGATGTGTAATTCTTATCGCAGAATCTGTCGTATTTACGTGCTGTCCGCCTGCACCAGTCGACCTATATGTGTCTATTCGTAAATCCTGAGGATTTATTTCGATATTGAAATCCTCGTCCATTTCCGGCATAACTTCGACTGATGAAAAAGAGGTCTGCCTCTTTCCTGCCGCATTAAATGGCGAAATTCTAACGAGTCTATGCACTCCATGCTCTCTTCTGAGATAACCATAGGCATTTTCACCATCGATTATAATCGTGCAGCTTTTAATTCCTGCCTCTGCATCGTCCTGAAGGTCTACTACTTTGACCGTGTATCCGTGCTTATCCGCCCATCTAGTGTACATGCGCATCAGCATCTGAGCCCAGTCCATGGCATCGACACCACCAGTTCCAGCGTGAATTGAAAGAATCGCGCTGTTGCTGTCGTACTTGCCGTCTAGAAGGAGTTTGAGCCTAAATGTCTCAGCATCCTTGCACAGCTCATCAAAGTTCTCTACCACCGTCATCGCCTCGTCTTCATCCTCAAGTTCCTCTGCAATTTCAATCATTTCAGAGATGTCTTTAAAGCCCGAGCCCAGTCTGTCATATTCATTTACGGTGCTCTCGAGAGCCTTTTTCTTTTTGAGCAAGCTTTGCGCCTTTTCGGGGTCATCCCAAAAGTCGCTCTGCTCGCTTTGTTTATTCATCGAATCTATCTTCGCCCTAAGACCTGCGAGGTCAAAGGGACTCACCTGCCTCTTTTAGTCTTGCTTCAGCCTTCGGTAAATCCATCTTTACCGGATCAAGCATCAACATAGAATCATCTCCCCTCTGTGTTGGAATATGTTTAAAATACTATTCTGCGTCAGCCATATCCTTCTTCATACAGCAGTTCTTATACTTCTTACCGCTTCCGCATGGGCAAGGATCATTTCTGCCTATCTTTGGACTTTCTCTTCTCACAGTCTCCTGTCTATGCTCTCGTTCCTCTTTGTGCTGAGCTGGCTCACCGCTCTCTGGCTCTTCGTCATGATATTCTGACTTGCTTGCAGTCATGCTACCGCCTGTAACCGACTTACGCTCAGCCTTAGTATCAACAGAGACATTGTAGCAGTATCTTACTGTATCCTCCTGAATAGCTCCAATCATCTGCTCAAACATATCAAAGCCTTCCTTACCGTATTCAGCGGCAGGGATCCTGCTGACCGATAGCTCTTAGTCCAATACCTGACTTTAGCTGATCCATAGCATCGATATGATCCATCCAGAGACTGTCAACAACTCTGAGAAGAATAACGCGCTCGATTTCACGCATCTGCTCTACGCCGATTTCCTCTTCCTTCTTGGTGTAGAGTTCGTCTAGCTCTGCACAAATATCCTCAACTAGTGATTCCTGAGTCATATCTCTGAGCTCGTCAGCGCTATAGTCTACTCTCATCTCATAGCTAGGAATTAGCTTGTTTTAGATTACGTCTCATCTCGGCGAAATTCCACTCCTCAGGGAATTTGCTATCCATGGTTGAAGGTCCAATGATTGCAGCAACTAGGCTGTCCTTCATGTTCATGATATCGCTACGGATATCTTCACCAAAGAGAACCTTTCTTCTCTCACCGTAGATGATAGTTCTCTGCTTATTCATTACATTATCGTACTGGAGAACGTATTTTTCTGATACCGAAGTTCTTACCCTCGACCTTCTTCTGAGCATTCTCAATTCTTCTTGAAAGAACGTTTGCTTCTAGCGGTTCGTCGTCTGCAAGTCCGAATCTGCTAACGATGTTTTGCATCATTTCTCCACCGAAGCGGCGCATCAAATCGTCCTCGAGTGAGATAAAGAACTGTGTTGTACCAGGGTCACCCTGTCTACCAGCTCTTCCTCGTAGCTGGTTGTCTATACGTCTTGACTCGTGTCTTTCACTACCTAAAATGCAAAGACCACCAAGCTCAACTACCTGCTCGTGTTCAGGCTGTCTCTCAGCCTTATATTTGTCGTGAAGCTCAGCAAACTTCTGTCTAGCTGCATTTAGCTCCTCATCATCGCTCTTTACAAAGCTTGTTGCAAATAGAATCTGCTCTTCTGTATATCCGAGCTTCTTCATCTCGCGCTTTGCCTCAAACTCAGGGTTACCACCTAGGATAATATCGGTACCTCTACCTGCCATATTGGTTGCGATAGTTACCTGTCCTAATCTACCAGCTTCAGCAACAATCTCAGCTTCTCGCTCGTGCTGCTTAGCATTTAGGACATTGTGCTTGACGCCCTTCTTTGTTAGAAGATTGCTCAAAAGCTCAGATTTTTCGATTGAAATCGTACCTACAAGCACCGGCTGCCCCGTTGCATGAACCTCTGCAACCTTATTAGCAAGAGCCTTGTACTTTCCGCTCTCCTTTAGGTAAACAGAATCTGGAAGGTCCTCTCTCTTAGGAGGTTTATTTGTTGGAACAACAACTACGTCCATATTGTAGATATCACGGAATTCCTCTTCCTCAGTCTTAGCAGTACCAGTCATACCTGATAGCTTATTGTACATACGGAAGTAGTTCTGAAGCGTTATAGTTGCCATTGTCTTTGATTCAGATCTAACCGATACATGCTCCTTAGCCTCGATAGCCTGGTGCAAGCCGTTGCTGAATCTTCTTCCGACCATCAGACGGCCAGTGAACTCATCGACAATCAAAATTTCTCCGTCGCTAACAATGTAGTCAACGTCCCTTTCCATGATGTTGTGAGCCTTCAAAGCCTGAAGAACGTGGTGGTTGATTTCCATATTCTCAGGGTCACCGAAGTTTTCGACACCAAAGAAAGCTTCAGCCTTGCTTACGCCGGCGTCTGTCAAAGAAACCTGCTTATCCTTTTCGTCTACGATAAAGTCGCCCGTAGGATTTGTATCCTTTTCGTCAATCTGCTCACCTCTTGTGAGAGTCTTAACAAAACGGTCCGCCTTTTGATATAGGTCTGTTGACTTGTCGCCCTGTCCAGAAATAATCAAAGGAGTTCTCGCCTCATCGATTAGGATGGAGTCGACCTCGTCTATAATCGCGTAGTTTAGCTCGCGCTGTAAGAGCTCTTCCTTGTAGATAACCATGTTATCTCTCAGGTAGTCAAAACCGAACTCATTATTTGTTCCGTAAGTGATGTCGCAGCGATACGCCTGCTTTCTCTCCTCACCCGTAATGCTGTTGATAACGCAACCAACTGTGAGTCCAAGGAAAGTATAGAGCTTACCCATCCACTCCGCGTCACGCTTTGCTAGATAATCGTTGACAGTAACTACGTGCACACCGTCGCCAGAAAGCGCATTTAGGTATACAGGAAGTGTAGCCATCAAAGTCTTACCTTCACCAGTCTTCATCTCGGCTATACGGCCCTGGTGAAGAACGATACCACCTATAATCTGCACGTGGAAGTGCTTCATTCCTAGGCTTCGAACTGCAGCCTCTCGGCAGACTGCAAAGGCCTCAGGCAAAAGGTCGTCTAGCGTTTCACCCTCTGCAAGTCTTCCCTTAAATTCATCTGTCTTAGCACGAAGTTCATCGTCGCTAAGCTTGGCAGTTTCCTCATCTAAGGCCTCGACCTTCTCCGCTATTTTCTCGAGTTTCTTGACTTCCTTAGCGTTGAGGTTGCCAAATATTTTTTCCATTAGGCTCATTTCTTTTCCCCTTCTCCGGCGCCTTCATCGAGTTTCTCGACTCTAATCGTGAGCTCTAGCGCCTTTCTATCATCTGCTTTTGTTACTATTGCTTTAAATTTCTTTTTGCCGACCACATATTCGAATCGGTCCCCTCTGCGTGGCAACTTGTCAAGCTGTATAGCAGCCCATCCGTTTACCGTTGTCGCATCTATCTCGGCTTCTTCGCCAAAGTAGTCCATCATCTTCTCAAAGTTCGCTGATCCGAGCACCCTGTAGCTTCCGTTCTGCTGTAAGGTTATCTCTCTCATCGCAACCGTGTCGCTCTCGTCGTATATCTCACCAACAAGCTCCTCGATGATATCCTCAGAGGTTACTATACCCTCAGTTCCACCGTATTCATCAACGATGATTGCCATTCTGCACTTGTTTTCCTGTAGCTTTCTTAGCAGATCTATCGCCTTCATCGAGCCCGCAACGTAAATTACTGGCTTAACTAGGTTTGCTATGCTAGCACCACGCTTATATACGTAGTTGTGGAAATCCTTTTGATTGAGTACTCCTATTATTCGGTCAAGCTCATCCTCGTAGACTGGAAGCCGTGAAAATCCTGTCTTTCGGAAGATCTCATCAACCTCTTCTTCAGGAGTTTCAACCTCGACGGCCTCTATGTTTACACGTGGTGTCAAAATATCCTGAGCCTCGAGCTCCCTAAAGCTTATTGCATTCTGGATCATCTCGTTTTGCTCTTTGTCGATACCGCCTGTAACGAAGGCCTCGTCAACTATTGTTACGAGTTCGTCCTCTGTTATGCTAGGTACAACCTCAGTCTTGAAAATTACTGAGAGCAACTTTTTCCACTGCGCAAATATCCAGTTTATTGGCGTGAGAATAATCCTCAGCAGGTTTATAATCGGTGCGGCAAAGGAAGCAAAGGTCTCTGGATGTTCCTTAGCAAGGCTCTTCGGAGTGATTTCACCGAAGGTCAAAACGATAACCGTTGTAACTATTGTCGAAATCGTAGCACCGTACTGCCCATATAGGTTCATAAACAAAACCGTTGCTACTGCTGTACTTGCGATATTTACAAGGTTGTTTCCGACCAATATCGTCGAAAGCAGGTTGTCGTAGTTTTGCTCGAGAGCTAAAACTCTCTTAGCTCTAGGGTTACCTGCGTCAGCCTTATTCTTAATTCTTATTCTGTTGAGTGAAGTAAACGCCGTTTCCGTCGCTGAAAAGAAAGCGGAGCAGAGCAGTAATACTAAAATTTGTATGACTGATGACGTTATACTGTGACTTTCCATATTTTTGTCTCCCTAAATCTCAAAGTGAGCCTATTTACCCAATTTACCCGATAATTTTATCATATAAATGTGAAAAAATAAAGGAGATAGCCCTAAAAATCAATGTGTTTTCAAAAAGCTCAAAAACATTGTATAATAGGTTTAATCAAATTTAACTTATCTGTATGGAGGTCAGCATGTCTACTAAGATAGAACTTCTAAAATTTTTAGACGAGAACTACGGTTCCTTTGTTTCAGGCGAATGCCTAGCCCAGACCTTGGGTGTTTCTCGAGCTGCGGTGAACAAGGCTGCCTCTGCGCTCAAAAAGTCAGGCTACAAGATACTGAGTAGACCAAGCCAAGGCTATAAGCTACTTGAGAAAATCGATATTCTCACCGAGGAATCCATCGGTTCCAAGATAAATGAGGCTTGCAAACTCATGGTTTTTGATGAGATTGACTCAACAAACAACTTTGCACATTCCCTGCCATCATCAGATGTACCACAGGTAATCGTTGCAAACAGCCAGACTGCAGGTAAGGGAAGACTCGGAAGGAGCTTCATGTCACCATCTGACAACGGAATTTATCTGACCGTTGCCTTCAGACCAAACTTTGATTTAAACAAATCACCTTTCATAACCATGGCATCTGCACTAGCAGTTTGCAAGGCACTTGAGAGTGTATGCGATATAAACCCTAAGATTAAATGGGTCAACGATATTTTCTATAAGAACAAGAAGGTTTGCGGAATCTTAACAGAAGCTCAGACCAACCTTGAGACTGGCAGAATTGATAAGTTGATTATCGGAATTGGCATCAACTGCTTCCCAAGTAAATTCCCTGATGAAATTGCTGATATTGCAGGGAGCGTAGCAGACGAAAACGGTGCGTTTTCGAGAAGCACACTAGCTGGTGCAGTAGCTGATAATATTCTCGCCATGATTAAGGAATTCCCAAGCACAAACTTCCTTCCTGAGTACAGAAGAAAATGCTTCATACTCGGTAAAGACATCTACGTCCATACAATCGCAGATGGCAAACGCATCAAAGCACGCGCCCTAGATATCGACGACAAGGGAGGGCTCGTTGTTGAGTACATGGAAGGTGTCAGAATGAGAGAAATTGAGACCCTATCATCGGGTGAAGTTTCCATCAGGCAGTAGCCTTGCAAATCCATCTCAGGCTATAGAACGTAAATCTATGTATATGCTACATCGTAAATAGGCGATTCTTATAAGCCTTATAATTACAACAAAATAAGATAACTATAAAGACCGATTTCTAAAAATCGGTCTTTTGATTTACCATATATCTTGGCGTGATTACTTGCTTTCAGGAGTCTTTTCTACAAGTTTTCCCCATACAACAATTCTGTCATCGCCTGGGTCATAAGTACAGGTACTTAGCATAACTATCTTGTCATTTGCCGTTACATCTACGGTTCCCTTGTAGCCAGCGAGTTCATTTTTGCTGAGTACATTATTGATGTAGGCTTCTTTAGTTGATACATCATCCTCTGCAATATTGAGATTATATATGCTCTCATTAGTTGCATTTACATTTGCTGCACCGAAAATCTCAAGCTTATAGTTCTTCTCAGGCGTATAAATGTCGATAACTTTGTGCTTCTTATAGTACTTCGCATCCTCAAAGTAATTTCCGAGGCTATTGAACATACTATCGTCAAGCATTCTGTGTCCGTAAACAATGGTCAAAAAACTATTGAACGGATCCCTATTGTTGCTATCGATGAAAATAGAGCCCTTACGGCTGTACTCTCCTGTCATGATGTGGTAGAGATAGTAATCGTTGTCACTTCCCTGCATGATAGGATAGTTGATAACCGTACCCTTAGATCTGATCCATCCCTTGACATTCTTGCTAATTTTTGTCAAAGCATCCCAGTCGATTGTGAGGTCCTTTTCTTCCTTATCGGCTGATTCACCAGCACCAGCAATCTTTGCAAGATCATCGTAGGCAACTGTGCCCTTGTGATATTCCATATAAATCGTGAAAACCTTATATCCACTAAAAATCATGACGCAAAGCAGTGCAAGCATTACGAGTCTGTAAAGCCATGTTCCTAGCCCTGCTTTTTTCTTTTCCTTTTTGCTCATATCAACCTCTCGTCCTTAATCTTCCCCATTCTCGGACTCATATTCATCTATCATCGTCTGAAGCTTATCCCCAATTCTTCCGATAGCCTCATACCTGACAGGTTTACCGTCCATCAAAGTTATCTCGTATCCACATCCAGGCTCAGGCATCCAGTCCCACATAGACCTTTCGTCACCGAAAAGATGATCCATAAAGCTGGAAATCACACCGCCGTGGCAAATCATCACAGTCATAGGTACATTCTTTGCAATGTGTTCATCTATCAAAAGCTGACCGCCTCGTCTTGTCCTCTCATGGAATTCATTTCTGGATTCGCCGTTTGGAAGCTTGACCTCACCGATCTGATCGTAGCCCCACTCTAGGAAAAGCTCATCGTCCTTAAGAGAATCAAAGGCTCTGCACTCGTAGTCTCCGAAGTTCATCTCTTTCATATCCGTAATTCTACCGTGTTCAACATCTCCGAACAGAATCTCAAGAGTCTCCTCTGTGCGCTTCATCCCAGTTGTGAAGAACTGCGTTTCCTCAGGAATATCAGGATAGAAACCGCTATCCCTTTGCTCAACAAGCTCAGCAACACCCTCATCACAGAGGCCTATATCCGTCGCTCCGTAGAACCACTTCTTCTTATTCCCCTCAGTTATACCATGTCTTATGATCAAAATCTTAGATTCCAACTATTTTATCCTACTTTCAATTCCGCAGAAAACCGTATATACCTCGTCAGCCTCTGCGGCTACAGCATTGACAACCCTTCCGTTTGTCTCACGCCAAGCCCTCTCGAGTTTGTCCATAGGAACAAGCCCACGAGATATATCCTCACAGATTATTATCTTATCATTCATCAAAGGAAGCTGCGCCCTTATGTATTCATCAGCGCTTTGCCCCCCTCTTCTCATACCCATATATAAATTTTTCCAAACCGTAGATAACTTTTTTCCCAAAGTCGATAGACTCCATATCGCTATTACAATAGCAAATGTCCTCTTCTTTGATTCCGAAGTTTTTTCTGGCAAAATCGAGCTTACCCTGATAAGCTCCCGCATATATCAAAACCACTTGCTCTCCTTTCGCTCATCAATCCTACACTATTATCAGCGCTGCCAAAATCATTCCGCCAAGCTCACCCATGCAGATGCTATATCCTGCAATATCACCATTCATGCCGCCTAGGTTATGTCGTGCATAAAGACAGGAAAGAAGCGTAACGCATGAAGTTCCAAGGGATGAAACAACAAGTCTCGCTATAGCCTCTGGCCTTGCAAATATGATTGCTAAGACCAATATTAGCAAAAAGTAGGCACATGTAATCAAGGCTACCATCTTAATATACTTATCTCTAGGTTTTTCGTGATCCTCTAGATACTGGCTTGTCGTAAGTGGTTTGAAACTAAGCACACAAGCTCCTGCCGTACCACGAGAGATAACTGGAATGGTCAAAAGAGGAAAGAGCCCACTTATCTCCATAGGCTTTATAAAAAAGCTAAGGCTTGCTACATACATGGCAAGAACTAGGAACATCACTGTGATAACAGCAAAAGCTCCAACCGTCGAATCCTTGAGAATCCTGAGTCTATCCTCCAAAGGCCTGCGCGACATAATCGCGTCATTGACATCCATAAAGCCATCCATGTGCATAAAGCCACATATCGCATAGATAAAAAAGCAGATTAACAGTGCCGAAAGCAGTGGATAAACCGCAATCTTAAGCACAATGCATCCTAGTATAAACCAAAGCAGACCTGCAACCATTCCTACGCCAGGTAGAAAGGCCAGCATCATGTTCTTAAGTCCGTTATCCCATCTCTTGTACGGACACGGCAAGGTTAAAAAATTACCCCAAGCCATGAAAAACCCAATAATAAAATCCTTCATAACATACTCTCTAAATCAATTCAAAACTATAAATGACCCTTGCGCGCGATGACATTACCACAAATAACCTCACACACGAGGTCGCACTTGGACGCGAGAGCTCTATCTATCAAAGCAAGCCCGCTCCTATAGTTCTCCGTAAAATCATCAAAAATTCTAGCCTCAGAATATATGTAATCAGAAACGAAAACTACATTGCCGCTAAGCTCAGCAAATTTCAAAAGATCCTCTGCAACGTGCTCAGCCGCATCCTCGTCATATTCCCCCATCCCGAACATCGCGTTGGCAAGCTGTGCTGTAACGCTGTCCAAAAGGAAGACTCCGTCCCTATCTAAATTATATGGTGCATCAAAGAGCTCACACATGTTCATAGGCTTCTCAACCGTGATAAAGCCCATTCCGTCGCGATCTTCTACATGCCTTTGGATTCTAAGCTCATCCTCATCGTCCGTTGCAACCATGGTGGCAAGATAGTATAGCTTTTTCCCCTTTGCCATGTCAAACGCATATCTCTGAGCAAAAGAGGACTTGCCATTCTTTGCGCCTCCGCTTACAAAAACATTCATATTAAAACAAACTCTTTTCTCTCAGCTCATCAAGATATTTCGAATCTATCTGTCCTTCATCTAGACTCTTCATCTCATTCATAACAGCACAAGCTGCTTCCATTATCTTAAATGCTATAGGGCATCCGCTAGCCTCACCGAGCTTCATCTCAAGGTCAAACATCGGTCTAATTCCAAGTTTTTTCACCGCTGCCTTATATCCTGGTTCCTGCGAAAAATGCGATGTGAACATGAAATCCTTAACCCTAGGATCAATTTCAGCTGCAAGAAGCGCTGCCGCAATAGAAATATATCCGTCCACAACAACTGGAATTCTGTTAATCGCTGCACCTAGGAAGGCTCCAGCCATAGCACAGATATCGTAGCCACCAAAAGCTGCTGCACGGTCTATAGGATCAGGCATGTCGTATTTTGATACAGCCTCTGCAACAATCTTGCACTTTTTGCTCAGGGATTCATCGTTTAGGCCACCGCCTCTTCCGACAACCTCCTCTGCACTCATTCCTGTAAACGAGCTGATTATGCAGGCTGCAGTTGTTGAATTCCCTATACCCATTTCGCCGACACCGTAGATGTTCTTTCCGGCCTCACAAATCGCATCAGAAGCCTCGATTCCCGTCAGTATCGCGGCGATAGCTTCTGTTTTAGTCAAAGCAGGTTCCTTTGCTAGGTTTCTGCTTCCATCAGCAATTCTTCTGTCTACGACAAGGCTCTGAATCTTTCCATCAACTAGCATGTCATCTGCGAGTATGTCAGCTGGTATCGGAAGTCTAACGCCAACGTCTATATCTAAAATGTCTATTCCAAAGTACTTGGCCTGTGCACCTACACCTGTAATACGCTTTGTAAAGTTAATAGTCTGCATCAAAGTAACAGTCTGAGGAGCCGATGCTACACCCTCCTCGACAACCCCGTTATCTGCGCACATCAAAACTATGGCCTGATCATCCACCATGTTCCCATAGACTTTTCCGGTAATACCCGCAAGCCTAATGCTCATCTCCTCTAGTCTTCCTAGGCTTGTTGGAACCTTGAGTCTGTAATCCTGTCTCTCCTTGGCATCCTTCATCGCCTGCTCATCTAGAGGCTTGATTTCTGCTAGGCGCTCCCTGAGCTTTGATTCATCTGCAGAGCAAATCCATTTATTCATTACTTTAGACCTCATTTTTCAAAGTTTCGTTGTAAAATATACAATAATTTTATCATATCTTTGTGTTGAATAAAAGAAGGCCTTATTGCGTCAAAAAAGATTCAAATATATAATGTTCTTACAAGATAAAGCGATTTATTATTTTGATTATGAAAAGGAATTATTTATGAACAAGCGAATTATCAGCAATATTCTATTGCTAGTCACAGCACTAATCTGGGGTTCATCATTTGTTGCCCAGAAGGCGGGCACGGCGCTGGAGCCGTTTACATATAACGGTATACGTACACTGGTTGGTGGAATTTCTCTAGTCCCAGTCATCCTGATTCTATCAAAGGTCGGCAAAGGTAAGGCAGCCGATGCTGCACCTAAAGACAAGAAGTCACTAATACTTGGCGGTATAGTCTGCGGTACATTTTTGGCGATTGCCTCAAATCTTCAGCAGTTTGGCATGTACTTTGATGCCGATGCTGGTAAGGCCGGCTTTATAACCGCGCTATATATAATGATAGTCCCAATTTTAGGAATGTTTCTCGGCAAGAGAGTACGTCCTCTAGTGTGGTTCTGCGTGCTTCTTGGAGCATGTGGATTCTACCTTTTGACCATCGCAGGCAAGGGCGTTGGGCTCACAATAGAAAAGGGAGATCTCTTCGTTTTGCTCTGTGCGGTACTGTTCTCATGCCATATTCTTGCAATCGACCACTTCTCACCTAAATGTGATGGTGTCAAGCTATCCTGCTTGCAGTTCTTTGTTGCAGGAGGACTTAGCTTCATCATGATGCTAATATTCGAATCACCCGATATAAACCAGATTCTCGGCTGCTGGTTCCCTATAATCTATGCTGGTGTATTCTCCTGTGGTATCGCCTATACGCTTCAGGTTGTTGCCCAAAAGAACGCAGAGCCTACAGCTGCTTCTTTAATTCTCAGCCTTGAGTCTGTGTTTGCAGTTATCTCTGGTGCAATTCTTCTTGGCGAGAGAATGACAGGTTATGAGATTTTCGGATGCGTAGTGATTTTTGTCGCTGTTATCCTAGCTCAGCTTCCTCAGAAGGAAAAGTAGACAAAACCACGAACATTTGATGCAAATCCACTTTGTTATATTCGTATTTTTGCCAAATTCGTAATGAATTATATTAAAACATTCATTTTTTTGTATTTCAGGAAATTATTTTTATAGTCAATTGTAACTTTACTACATTATAATTACATTGTATTTATTTTAACTATTAAGTTGATGTATTAAAGGAGAACAATCAATTATGGAAAAGCTTTTCAAATTGAAGGAACACGGCACTGATCCGCGTACTGAGGTCATCGCCGGCTTTACTACCTTCCTGTCAATGGTTTACATCTTGGCAGTTAACCCTAACATTCTTTCAGCAGCTGGAATGGACCGTGCAGGAATCTTTACTGCTACAGCAGTTTCTGCTGCATTCGCAACACTATGTATGGCATTCTTTGCTAACTATCCAGTTGCACTTGCTTCAGGAATGGGTCTAAACGCATACTTCGCTTATTCGGTTTGTATTCCGATGGCTGAAGCAGGAATTAAAAACCCATGGACAATTGCTCTAGCGGCAGTATTAATTGAAGGTATTGCATTTATCCTTCTGTCTCTGACAAACTTCAGAGAAAAGCTCGTTAACGATATCCCAGAAAGCCTTAAGTACGGAATTACAACAGGAATAGGCCTATTTATCACAATCATCGGCTAAAGGGTGCCGGAATTGCAGTTGCAAGTCCTGCTACTCTCGTTGACTTAGGACATGTAAACACTCCTCAGTTCATTCTCGCACTTGTTGGACTTTTGATAATCGCAGTACTACACCACTTCAAGGTTAAGGGTGACATTCTAATCGGTATTCTTGGAACATGGATTCTCGGTATGATTGCACAGGCAACAGGCTGGTATGTTGTAAACCCAGAAGCTGGTGCTTTCTCACTATATCCAAGCTTTGAGGGAAGCAGCTTCATCCCTAAGGCACCTGAGCTATTCGCATTCGACTTCGCATGGATTGGTCAGCATATCATAAGCTTCACAACCATTGTATTCTCTTTCCTATTTGTAGATATCTTTGATACAGTAGGAACACTTATAGGTGTTGCATCAAAGGGCGACCTCCTAGACGAGAACGGTAAACTTCCAAATGCTAAGGGTGCACTTCTTGCAGATGCTGTTGGTACAGTTGCAGGTGCATGCCTGGGTACATCAACAGTTACAAGCTATGTTGAGTCATCAGCAGGTGTTGCAGCAGGCGGACGTACAGGTATGACAGCATTCACAACTGCAATTCTCTTCATCGTTGCTTTGTTCTTCTCACCTATCTTCATTGCAATTCCATCATTTGCAACAACTCCTGCACTTGTTTGGGTTGGACTTTTGATGATGAGCACAGTTAAAAAGATGTCATTTGATGGAGATATCGCAGATGTACTCGGAGGTTTCCTTGCAATAATCATGATGCCATTTACATATTCAATCGCTAATGGAATCATGTTCGGAATGCTCGCATGGGTAATCCTAAGGTTCTAACAGGAAATGCTAAGAAGGTTCCTGTGGTTATGTGGGTATCAGCATTGCTATTCGCATTCAGATTCTACACACTTGTAAGAGGCCTCTCATTCTAGTAAATCGCTAATTTACAAACAATATAAGCAAATAAATTTGATATCAAGGCGTGCCTCAAGGTGCGCCTTTTACCTTGCAAGTATTTTGCGTCAAAGGTATAATATAAGCGTATGCTTGAGCGTGTTCAAGCATAGAAATCATATAAAAAAGAGGAAAGCAAAATGCATTATGAAATGAAGATTGCTGGTCTAACAAGACAGCTACCACTTTGTCCGATAAACGATGAGCTTTACATCGCAGCCTTTGTAATGTTTGGAGATGTTGCTATAACAGAAGCATCCGCAAAGGAGCTCCTAGCTAAGGCACCTGAATTTGATGTTATCGTAACAGCAGAATCTAAGGGAATTCCTTTGGCTTACGAGATGGCAAGACTTAGCGGTGGCAAGGACTATGTCGTATTTAGAAAAGCCGCAAAGCTATACATGCAGAACATAATAGAGACAAGCGTTGATTCAATTACAACTGACCACGTGCAGACACTATGCATAGGCGAGAAGGAAGCTAGCCTAATTAAAGGCAGAAGAGTCCTCATTGTAGACGATGTTATCAGCACTGGTGAGTCTCTCCGCTCCATGGAGAAGCTCGTAGATGCTGCTGGCGGAAACATAGTATGCCGTATGGCAGTTCTAGCTGAAGGAGAAGCCGCAGATAGAGATGATATCAAGTATCTTGAGATGCTACCTCTATTCAATGCAGATGGCTCAATCAAAGAGTAATAGCACATAAGGAGAACAAATGGCTTACGACTACTCAAAATTGCAAAACGGAAGCGATATACGAGGTATAGCTATCGGAAGCCCTGCAGAACCGGTAAATCTCGATTCTGAGGCGGTTTCGCGCCTAGCTAAGGCTTTCTGTATCTTCTATCACATAGCACAGATAAAGAACCAAACGAGCTTTGCATAGCAGTTGGACGAGATTCCAGAATTTCAGGTCCTGAGCTAGTGCGAGATATAGTCTCCGCACTCACTCCATACGGAGCTAAGGTTTTGGACTTAGGACTTTCATCTACACCTGCTATGTTCATGTCTACAGTCTTTGAAGAGTTTAAATGTGACGGTGCCATCATGGTTACAGCAAGCCACATGCCTTCAAACCGAAACGGAATGAAGTTCTTTGATGCGTGCGGCGGACTAGATAAGGGTGACATTGCTGACATAATCACCTTTGCTGAATCTAGTTCAATCCTAGGTAGATTGATTCCAAAACCTGCTTCTGATCCAATCAAAGCTAATTTGATGGATGTTTACAGCGCACACCTAAAAAAGAAAATCGTAGATGCTCTTGATTCTGGAGAAACCCCTCTTTCAGGATTATCTATTACAGTTGATGCCGGAAACGGTGCTGGTGGTTTCTATGCCGAAAAAGTTTTATCACCACTCGGCGCTGATGTCAGCAGCTCACAGTTCCTAGAGCCAGACGGAAGCTTTCCAAACCACATTCCTAATCCAGAGGACAAGGAAGCGATAGAATCCATATGCACAAAGGTTCGCGAAGCAAAGACCGATTTAGGTTTAATTTTTGATACAGATGTAGACAGAGTTTCTGCAGTTGACGAAAACGGCAAGGAGATAAACAGAAACGCTATTGTAGCACTAGCAGCTGCACTCATAGCAGATTCACACCCAGGCTCAACAGTTGTTACAGACAGTGTAACTTCTCGTGGTCTGACAAGTTTCCTTGAGGGAAGTCTAGGTCTTAAACACCTTCGCTTTAAGAGAGGATATAAGAATGTGATAAACAAGTCCATTGAGCTTAACGAGCAAGGCATAGAAAGTGACCTTGCGATAGAGACATCTGGACACGCAGCATATAAGGAAAACTTCTTCCTAGACGACGGTGCATATCTTGCAACAAAGATAGTAATCGCCGCTGCAAAGTGCAAAAAAGAAGGCAAAGGAATCGCATCGCTTATAAGCGATTTGTCAGAACCGCTAGAAAGCCTAGAAGTTCGCTTGCCAATAATAGGAAGTGACTTCAGTGATGTGGGCGATAGTATAATAGAAGATTTGCGCACGATAACCTCTTCAGGCGAGCTTTCTGAATGCAGTCTTGAAGAACCAAATTACGAGGGCGTACGAATCAACTTTAACAATTCTTCGATCAAAGGCTGGATGCTCCTGCGAAAATCCTTACATGAACCTATCATGCCACTAAACTTTGAAAGCGATGTTGAGGGAGGCTGTATCAAAATAGCTGAGCTTCTCATCCCGCTTCTATCAAAATATGATAATCTTGATATAGGAAAGCTAAAAAGAATTAGTTTAAGACATAAAAACTGGCTCAGGCCAGTTTTTTTATTTTTTGTATACATTTAATTAAAAAAATATGTTTATTTTTTTACTTATCCTTTTGATTAGAGATTAGCATGTATAGTCTGCAATCATTGAAATTACAAGGATTTTGATATGCTATATTAGTATATTTTTGACATCTGAGTGAACAAAATGAAAAACATGAAAAAAATATCTTGTGTACATAAACAAATTATGTTACAATCCTTATTATTTCCAAACAAAAAAATTTAAAAAAAGAAAAAGGGGACAAAAACATATGGATAAGAAACTTTCCACAAAAAATTATGTACTACTTGCCTCCCTCCTATTCGGACTGTTCTTTGGAGCGGGAAATCTAATATTCCCGGCGCTTATGGGGCAGATGGCAGGCGAACACACACCAGCAGCGACTATTGGCTTCGTTATTACAGGCGTAGGTCTACCGCTACTCGGTATTATCGCAATTTCACTGTCTCGAAGTGAGGGTCTTTACGACTAGGTTGCAAAGTATCTAGACCGTACAGTATATTTTTTACTTGCCTACTATATCTAACTATAGGACCATTCTTCGCAATTCCTAGAACTGCGACAGTTCCTTACACAGTAGGTGTAGTACCAGCACTTCACAAGGATTCACCTATAGTGCTTGGACTCTTCTCACTCTGCTTCTTTGCGGTAGTTCTTTGGTTCTCACTAAGACCATCGAACATCCTAGACAGTGTAGGTAAGTACATCAATCCAATATTCCTTGCATTCCTAGCAGTGCTACTAGTAATGTGCTTCGTTAACCCAATGGGTTCAGTTTCAAGCACAAAGGCAACTGGTGAATATGTAACACACCCATTCTTCAGAGGATTCGTTGAGGGTTACAACACCATGGACGCACTAGCTTCACTAGCATTCGGAATCATCATCATCAACGCTGTTAGAAATCTTGGCGTTAATGAGCCTAAGAACATAGCTAAATCAACTGCTATCGCAGGTGTAGGATGTGCGGTTCTCATGGCAGTAATCTACTTTGCACTCGTATTTGCTGGTGCACAGTCAAGAGGAATCTTTGAAGTTCAGCCAGATGGTGGTACACTACTTAACAAGATGGCTGACCACTACATGGGAGGTATAGGCGCAACATTCCTAGCTATCACAATCACACTTGCTTGCCTAAAGACTGCAATCGGTCTTATAACTGCAGGTGCAGAAACATTCGGAAAGATGTTTCCTGGCTTACTTTCATACAAGGCTTGGGCAATACTATTCACATCTGTTTCATTTGTATTTGCAAACTTTGGACTACTTAAGATCATCGCATACTCTATACCAGTATTGATGTTCCTATATCCACTAACAATAGCTATCATCCTAGTGAGCATCGTTGGAGGACTGTTCAATTATCACACAACTGTTTACAGATGGACAATCGCATTCACTATGCTTCCAGCTATCTTCGATGGAGTTAAGAGCCTTCCAGCTGAGACAGTTGCAGCTCTACACCTAGATGGTGTTGTTGCAAAGGTCGGCGAAATCCTTCCACTTTCAGATATCGGAATGGACTGGGTAGTTCCTTCAGTATTAGGCTTTGTAGTAGGACTAATCTTCTACGCATTGAAGAAGGATAAAGGAACGGCTAACGCTTAGTAGCATATAAGAAAACATAATTTTAAATAAAAAATAGTGCAACTGATGTTGCACTATTTTTTACGTCTTTTTACTGGTCTTGTCTTCTTTGCTGCACTGAGCATCTTGCGGTACGCCCGCTTGCTCTTTTGGCTCACAAGCCTTCCTATGGCCTCCGGCTCATGCCGTCTTACCATATTGTTTTGGTTTGTTCGCATCTGTACAGGCTTTGCCTGAAGCTTGGAGTCAAGTATCTTTTGACTTGAATAAAGCCCGTTATATCCCGAGCAAAGGTATCCCATGAAGCTAGCTATTGCAAACATTTGCACGCCTCCGCCTCCAAAACACTCTATGGCGAGGCAAATCGGTGCTATCATGGTATTTGTTGCTCCGCCGAACAGTGCTACCATGGCGAGCGCCGCGCCGAAGGATGATGGTATGCCTAGTAGCGGCGCGAATACGGCGCCGAAGGTGCTTCCTATGAAGAAGAGCGGCAGGATTTCTCCGCCCTTGAATCCTGCGCCGAGCGTTATTGCTGTGAACAGTATCTTGAGTAGAAACGCGAGATAGTCTTCATTGCCACCTGAGAGCGCCTCTGCTATTGTTTCACTGCCTGCTCCGTTATAGGTGTCTTTCCCTACTAAAGGCTTAAAATAATTATAATTATTGCTCCTGAGACTACTCGAATATATGCGTTGTTAAATAACTCATCGTAAATCGCATGTATCAATCTGTAGCTATTGCACATCAGTGTGGATACGAGGCCACAAAGAGATGCGAGCACGAGGATTTTGAGCATCAGTACTGGCGTTGTCGTCGGTATGCTTATATGGAAGCCAAAGGCGACTACGCCAAGCTTTGTTGCAATCCAGTAGGCTGTGTACGAGGAAACAAAGCACGGGAATACAGCCATTTGGTAGAGGTGTCCTACTTTGATGAACATTACGACGAAGACCGTTGCGGTAAGCGGTGTACCGAAGATAGCCGCAAAGAAGGCTGCCATGCCGGCCATGGTCGCTATTCTGAGGTTCTCCGCGTGGAGTCTCGACTTTCTACCTATGTAGTTGCCTATGCCTCCACCTATCTGAAGTGCTGCACCCTCCTTACCTGCTGAACCACCACAAAGGTGCGTCAGAACTGTACCCACAAAAATAGCAGGAACCAGTCTAAATCTAACAGGTGCGCTGTCGTGCACAGAATCGATTATATCATCGGTTCCCTTGCCCTCAAGCCCTAGCTTTTGGTACATATAGACTATGATTATTCCTGCAAATGGAAGCAAAAAGAGCAGCCACTCGTGCTTCTTGCGAAATACATTCGCATATAATACACCATTGTAAAACAAAGCTCCGATAACGCCACAAATCATTCCGATTATAATCGCAATAAGGCTCCATCTAATGATGAGCTTTACATACTGCTTAACGTATTCAGTCTGGGTATATCGCTGATTTTGTTTCAAGACCGCTCCTTATATTATTTAGTTACTGTATAAATTTGTTGTTACATATTCTGGGTCGCAAGTTACATCGATTCCAAGTGATGAAAGTGTCTGCTCGTCTCGGTCTGAGAGAATTGCCGTGCAATGCGCCCTGCATCCATGAAGCAAGGAAAGCTTGCTAGCTGCAAGTCTTGCCTTTCATCCGTAACTCCTGAAACTGTAAGAGCCATCAAAATCTCCTCGCAGTTCAAGCTGCTCCTGTCATAGCCAAGCACATCTGTCTTTAGGTGCTGCGTTGTCTCAAGAACTTTTGGCTCTATCAAAAGGAGTTCGTCTGGCATTTCTGCTAGATATTTGATGGAGTTCAAAACCACTGCAGCTGCTGCAACCATACGTCTTGAGCTACGTCCCGTTATAACGTGACCATCCGGCATCTCCATGGCCATGGCTACTGCATTCTCGTATTTATCACAAAGCTCTCTCTTGAATTCCACATAATCTCTAGCTTTCTGAACTACAACTCTATCGCCTACAGCCTTGCCGACTTCCTTCATCAAAAGCTCCGCCCTATCTAGGGAATCGCTCTCAATCTTACCCTTCTTGAAATCGACTGCTGCTATCAGAAATCTCCTGATTATCTCCTGACAAGAAGCCTCCTGACATACCTCATCATCAGTAATACAAAAGCCTACACGGTTTACACCCATGTCCGTTGGTGACTGGTATTCAGATTCCTCACCAGTGATTTTCTCAATTATTCGTTTAACTACTGGAAATACCTCAATATCTCTATTGTAGTTGATTGCCTTCTCACCATAAGCCTCTAGGTGGAAAGGGTCTATCATGTTCACATCCTTTAAATCTACCGTTGCAGACTCATAAGCAAGGTTAACTGGATGCTTTAGTGGAAGATTCCAAACTGGGAAGGTCTCAAACTTCGCATATCTTACCTTGCGGCCACGCATAAAGTCATGATATAGCTGGGATAGACATGTCGCAAGCTTTCCTGAGCCTCCACCAGGTCCAGTTACAACGACAAGTGGCTTGGTCACCTCAATGTAAGGGTTTGCGCCGTAGCCTTCTTCACTTACAATCGTATCTACATCTGTAGGATACCCCTTTGTAAAGCAGTGCTTATATGTCTTAATTCCGCGTCTTTCGAGCTTTTTGATGAACATGTCAACTGCTGGAGCATCCTCATATCTCGTTATGACTACGCTGTTTATATCTAAATCGTACTTTCTGAATGTATCTATGAGCCTCAGAACTTCGAGGTCATAGGTGATGCCGAAGTCATGTCTTGTCTTATTCGTCGTTATATCTCCAGAGTAGATGCAAATAATCACCTCTGCTGAGTCCTTCATCTTCTGCAAAAGCTTAATTTCGCATTCTCATCAAAGCCAGGAAGCACCCTCATAGCGTGCTTATCGTGAACCAACTTGCCACCGAACTCAAGGTAAAGCCTTTCGCCCTGCTTTTCGTTGATTCTCTGCATTATATAATGCGACTGTTCTTCGAGATATTTTTCTGAATCAAAACCTAATTTGTACATAGAGACGCCTCCCGTCTACACTAACATCTGAAAAGAAAGAAATAAGGTGGTTCCAACCATAGAGAGGATAATAACCGCTACTACTATTCTTGCAACCCATCTGTGAAATCTGTTCATAATTACACCTACTGCATTATCTCAATCGCAAGCTCGTTGCGACCTTCTATCATTCCTCTGAGACTAATATCATACTCAAGAGTTATCTTACCGTACCCCTCTGGCGAAAGCTCTCTCTTGATGCTGTTCGTCAAAACCTCTAGCGACATAGGCCCATACGGCGTGCTATAATCGCTCTTAAAACGCTTTCCGGTCTCAAACTCTAGTACTGATCCGTACTCACTTGAGTCTCCAATTCTCTTCATTCTCAGGCTGGTATCCGTCAGTTTAAGACTGGTCTTACACCCTGGAAATCCAGAAAACTCACTCTCTTCATATATAAAATACTTGGCTCCGCCCTTCTCGAACATCATGCCGTCACTCACAAATTCGAGTTCTTCTTCGACATTGTCGCCGACAAAACGCTTGCCAGTTATCTTTATCGTGACATTCTTCATATCATTACTGTCCTTTCACAAACTCAATTTGCTATTATACCACAAATAGATATTTTTTTGTTATTCAGCAAGCAAAAAACTTGTATTAAAATCATTTATTTTGCTTTTTATAAACCGTTAAACTCTGATAGTATCAAAATATATAAAATCATTGCACAGGATTAACCCTTTTATCACAAAAAAGCCATATATCTTAACTATAATCATACCATAAATAGACAAACTAACAAGGAGGTAAGCTTATGGATCACAATAATGATTTCACACCCCCATTTGGCAACAATGATGAAATAACTCACCCAAATGAAAATCCATCGGATATAACCGAAGCTACAGCTAACGAGCTACCAAGTGCTAATAGCGCTTTCAGCGCAGGCACAGCGCAGACAGGCGTTGATCAAAACCCTGCTTCAAGCTTTGATTCAACATCTGCAAACACATCATACAGTGCACCAAATAGCACGTCAAATGCCGAATGGGAGTCTGTACCAAAATTCCCTGGCTATGAGAGAACCTCATTTGGCAATACTTCGTTTCAGTCATCGAGCAATCCATTTGAGCAGGAAAGACAGTTTAACACTTCAAGAGGATTCGAAAACTATTCATATGATACTTCCCAGCTTAGAAGCTTTGATAGAAAATCCCCTGACGGAAATGGCGGCATGCCTAAAACCAAAACACCTAAGTCACCTGTTTATATTACCAAGAAGGCTTTCATCATCTGTCTAATTTGCGCAATGCTAGGAACTTCTGGTATAACCATTGGAGGGCTTAAGCTAGCAGGAGCATTTGATGGCTCATACGGTGGAAACAATGTCTCTGCTACAAACTACAAGTTAACTAAATCCAATGGCACAACTAGACCAATCAAAGAAATCGTTTCTATGAACGAAAATGCTGTCGTAGAGATACAGACCGAAAAGGTCAGTGGAGACTCTTGGATTAAGAACTATGTAACCAAGGGTGCGGGCTCTGGCGTAATTATCGATAGTGACGGCTATATAATGACCTGTAATCATGTAATCGATGGTGCTTCGAATATAATCGTAAAACTCAGAGATGGAACGACCAAAAAAGCACGTCTTATAGGTGCTGATAGTCAAAACGACATAGCGGTTCTAAAGATCGACGGCTCAGGATATACTGCTGCAAGATACGGTGACAGCGATTCTATCTCTGTAGGTGATCAGGCAGTTGCAATTGGTAATCCACTTGGCGAGCTCGGTGGAAGCGTTTCAGCAGGTATAATCAGTGCTCGTGATAGACAAATCAGTGTAGATGGAAAGGCAATGAAGCTTCTTCAGACTGACACTTCAATCAACCCCGGAAACTCGGGCGGTGGCCTTTTTGATGGACAGGGTAACCTAATCGGAATTGTAGTTGCTAAATCGTCTGGTTCTAATGTTGAAGGACTTGGATTTGCAATTCCTATCAACACAGCATCAAAGATTGCAAAGGATCTAATTCAGAACGGCAAGGTTACTGGACGTGCAATAATAGGCGTCAAGATTGTAGATCTATCAAATGACGAAGATGCACAAAAATATGGCGTAAGTGCGCCAGGAGTATATATCGATGATGTTGTTTCAGATGAGGCGAAGAAATCTGGATTACAATCTGGTGACAAGATTCAATCCATCGGAAAAGCAAAGATAGAGTCAGCCGTAGACCTAAGAACAGAACTAGATAAATACAAGCCAGGTGATAAAGTAAAAATAACCGTTTTACGAAATGAAAAATCCTTAGAAATTACAGTAGTCCTCTCGGAAGGTTAACATAGATTAATATAGCTGTATTGAAAAATCCTCAAGATTTCTTGAGGATTTTTCTCTATTTTATAGTTTATATAAAATTCTTCTCATCTAGCAGCATATACCTGCCTTTGATTATAGCTCCCAGAGATTAAAGCTCTCTCTTATCGCGAAAGCCTGTTTTTCCTCCCTCGATAACAAAAGCTCTTAGTGCCTGGATGTGCTCTGAAACAACACGTCTAGCCTCGACACTATCTCCGCTCTTAAGAGCTGCAATGATTCCCCTATGCTCACTAGGCATGTTCTCATAGCGTGAGAAATCATCGTAGTAGATATATCTGAATCTCAAGGCTAGCTCCTGAGCCATGGTGCTGAATTTTACAAGAGTGTTATTTCCTGTAATCTCGACGATTTCCTTATGGAACTGCTCGTCACAGAAAATCATCTGCTCTGTATCGTTATGCTTAACCGCAAGCTCATAGTCATCTGTGATATTCTCCAAACGGTTAATTTCCTCAGGTGTTATGCGCTTTGCTGCAAGCCCAGCAGAAAAACCCTCAAGCTCCTCTCTGACATCTAGCAAATCCACCATCTCATCTACGGAAACATCGGATGCATAAGCGCCATGTCTTGGCTGAATTGTAACTAGTCCTTCCTTCTCCAGCTTACGAATCGCCTCTCTAATAGGAGTACGGCTAACGCCCATCTGATTTGAGAGATCAACCTCCATAAGACGAGTTCCAGGAACAATACGACCAGTCATAATATTCCTCTTCAGCTCCTCATAGACAACCTCTCTAAGAGGTCTGTGGCTACCAATATCCATTTCACATCCTGTAGGTCCATAAAAATCTCCATTCTGCTTCAATAAGTTCTATATCATCGTCCTTGCCCAAAAGGCAAAGCAGGACTTTTCTTTAAAAACTGCCGCGTACTTCTTGGCCTGGTTTTCGCTATCAAAGATTGCAAATACCGTCGGCCCACTACCGCTCATCAGCACCTTCCTCGCACCTTCACAGGTCTCAATCATATAGCGCTTGAGCTCCGCAACCTCTGGATACTCCTTCAGTGTAAACTCCTCGAGCACATTTATCATCTCAGAATACCCCGCAGCCTTATCACCATATCTCAAAGCTCTACAAAGCTTATCATTATTAGGTCTATTGCTTATCGTGCATTCATCAATCCCAGTAAATACCGTCCTTGTTGAAACGCTAAGCCTTGGCGTTACGACAAGTATGCTCGACTTCAGCGGCCTAACTTTGCTAAGCTTCGTACCCGTTCCCCTTGCTCTAGCACAAGTTGAAGCAATGTTAGAATACCTGATATTCTCAGGTAAGCCCTTGTTACTCTTTGCCTGCGCCATCAAACAAAACGGGATATCAGACCCTAGATTCGCCCCTTGTTCACAAAGCTCTTCTAGCGAAAGCCCTAGCTCCCACATAGCATTGAGTCCATGCATTATTGCCGCTGCATTGCCACTTCCGCCAGCCATGCCCGCAGCAACCGGGATTCTTTTCTTTATGAAGATCTCGATGAGCCCCTTTGGATTCACCCTATCTCCATATTCATCTATCATAAGCTCCGCTGCTCTCCACGCGAGGTTATACCTATTGTTTGGCAAATATCTTAGGTTTGTTCTGAGGTAGATTTCAAACCCTTTAGATTCGCCCCAAAGCTATTAATTGGCTCTGGTGGCATCTCATCTGTGAATCTGATACTTATCTCATCTCTTAGTGATATTTGCTGCATCACCATATCTACTGGGTGCATACCACTTGGCATTACATCGCCAACATCAATGGAAAGGTTAATCTTCGCATAAGAGAAAAGCATTATGGTCTTTTCCACTTTTGCCTCCAATTACGCTATGTGCAAGATCAAAAAGCTTACTTCTTCTTGTTCTTAGCTCTTCTCTTAGCGAGTCGCTCTTCTTCCGCCGCCTGAGCCTCTGCAAGAGCCTTACGGCCAGTTATATATCTTCCGCCAGCTTCAGATATAGGTCTTGGTCCCTTTACCTTGAAGTTGCCGTTATCCTCTTCCTCATACTCTTCGTAATCGTCCTCGTCAGCTTCCTTAGCTGCCTTTTTCGCAGCCTTCTTAGCAGCCTTAGCCTCTTCCTTCTCATGCTGAGCGATTATTTCGCTAACAGGTCTACCTGTTCTCTTAGCTTCCTTGTATGGGTTAAACGGAGCGTTGCTCGTATCTGCATCTTCGTCCTCTTCCTGATGCTTCTTAGCCTGTCTGCTTGCAAAGAAGAACATTCCGACCATCATTAAAGCATCATACCCATGTAAATCTTGTTATTAAGACTCTGGTTCAATGTCTTAAATTCAATCTTATGATCCTTACCGAGCGTATTTCCGTCATTATCAACGAATTTCTTAGAAATAACCAATGTGTACTTGCTGTCACCCTTGATTGCGTTCTTCTTGGCATTTACTGTATCGTAAAGCACGAGAACCTGTCCCTTAACATCAGGGTTAAAATACACCTTGATAGGAAGTTCCTTTCCCTTAGCGTCTAGAATCTTAAAGCACTTAGAATTCGCCTTCTGATTCTCCTTCTTGTTCACCTTGTTATTAAAAGTTAGCTTAACGCCGACATTCTCAACAGATGTATTCTTCTGTCCATCCTTAGGGTAGCTTTCCTTTAGCTCAAGCTTACCGCTCTCTGCAAATGCAAACGAGGTAAATATCATCACAATCAATGCTGTTAGGCAAATTCTGATACTCGTTTTCTTCATTACTCTTCCTCCGGTTTTTTCCTTTTATTTCGTAGGTTGCGAAAGAATTCGCGCACAAGCTGCGAACTTTCCTCTGCCATTATACCTCTATCCACTGCAATCTGATGATTTAGCCTATCATCTTGCACGATATTGAAGACCGATCCACACGCTCCCGTCTTAGGGTCATCCGCACCTATGTATAGATGCTCTATTCTCGACCACACGAGCGCACCCGCACACATACTGCAGGGCTCCATAGTCACATACATATCGCAGCCTATCAGTCTCCAGCCGCCCAAAACTTTAGACGCCTCTCTGATGGCTATCATCTCCGCATGCGCTGTAGGATCCTTGGTAGTTTCGGTCAAATTATGGCCTCTCGAAATGATTTCGCCATCCTTAACAATAACTGCTCCAACAGGTATTTCTCCCATTTCAGCAGCCTTCTGAGCCTCCTTAAGGGCCTCTTTCATATAATTACTCATATACTTTACAATCTTATCACATATACGTGTATTATTCAAGATACAAAATCCACGCTAGCGTGGTATTATCAATCAAAGAGAGTACCCACTTTGATGCTAAATACTATCAAACGCAAGTTGCACAAAGCAGTTTTATGGGTTATCATTTACATATTAATTAATCAAAAAGAGAGAGGAGATCACATGAGCTTTTTAAGCATTGCCATGATAAGCAAAATCGCAGACATTCTAGTCATTGCCATCATAGTTATATCAGCAGCTTCTGGTTACCGCAGAGGCCTACTGAACTCCTTTTTCAATTTCTTTCGCTGGTCGCTATGTGCAGTTTGTGGAGTTGTCTTTGCTCTACCAATCAAAAACTTCATAGTCAAGCATACCAGCCTTCAGCTCAGCATATCAAAGAGCATCAAAGACACACTAGATTCATCCATAGCTTCAGATAGTTTTATCATGAGCCTGCCACGTCAAATCAGGCTTTTGTGGGATGACATCCGAAACGAGGCAACTTCAAGGATTTCAGTATCTCTAGCAGATACGCTAATCTCCATGCTCTCGTTTACCTTGCTCTTCATTGCTTTGTTTATGCTAGCGCGCTTTACACTTCGCAGCCTTGAGCTAAAAAAACGCGGAGTACTAGGCCTTTCCAACAGGCTTTGTGGAATGCTCTTCGGCGCACTCAAAGGAGCTTTGCTAGTAAGCATCATAATGCTTATTTCATTCCCTCTGCTCAGCCTGCTAGAGCCAGATACATCAGCTACGATTGCAGAAGGACTAAGTCACGGCAAACTATCAGGCTTTTTCTACAACTCCAATCCTATTACTGACGGTATAACTCTAATATCAAAGCATTCCATCTAGATAAATATCAGCCTCGCAGAGGCCCAATATAGATAAGGTACTTAACAGACACAAAAGGGACGAAAGCTTTTGCTTTACGTCCCTAATTATTATCACTTTGAATTCCTACTTAGAGTAAACGCTCGAAATTCCAAAGTACTCCTCAAGTGTAATCCACTTGCCATTGTTATATAGCTTTGTTGCAAGCTCAGGTCCCACATATCTTACATGCCATGGCTGATATGTTCTTCCCGTAATGGCTTCCTTTCCCTTAGGATATCTAATGATGAAACCATATTTAGCACAGTTTGCGTTAAGCCACTTTCCTGCAGTAGTGTCTGCAAAGCTCTCCTGCTCATCGTTTAAATCAAGAGCATATCCTGTCTGATGCTCTGAATATCCAGGTCTAGCAACGGCCTTGTCAGCAGCTTCCTTCCCGTACTTAGAAACATAATCATCGTAGATTTCCTTCTGCACACGGTAAGATCTATATCCACTGAGCAAGCTGAAATGAACACCATCTGATTTCGCATCATCGAGTAATCTCTTAAACTCTGTATATGCATCGTTTTGGATAGCACCTATGCCATAGCCCTCAGGAAGCGAGAAGCTGTTATTTACAATCAAAATACCATCTATGCTTGTAAGTCCATCCACGCGTGTAAGTGTAAAGCCCTTACCTGTTACAAAGCTCATATCTCCTTCGGTTTGATCCATGTCTATAACATTGACCTTGATCTTCTTCTCAGCCTTATTTCCGCTATCATCAGTTGCAATAAGAGTCAGGCTATAGCTTCCGGCCTTCTTTGCGTCGTAGCTTCCCTCTGTCTTAAGTTTAAACTTACCTGAGTTATCGCTCACCTTAGCCATATCCTCAATCTTACTTGCATTACCGAGTAAGACATTAACTTCGGTCTCCATACTGATTACCGGAGCCTTAGTATCAACAACATTAACGTCGAAATCGTAGTTCTTATCCTTACCATCTATGCTAAGGACAACCTTATATTTCTTCTTTCCGAGTTTGGAGGTATCAATCTTAACATCCTTCTTCAGCTTGCCACCGTCTATACTCTCAATATAGTCAGACGCCATAGCCTTGCTGTTAATCTCAGCATTTAGGCTATCCTTTAGCTTAACCCTACTCGCTGTACCAAAGAAATTAAAGTATATAAACAAAAAAATACTAGGAATGCTAAAAATAGAATTATTACTCCAATTACAATGTCCCTTATATATTGAATTCGCGTTTTTTTCTCGCAAAGAGATATTTCTTTCTTCCAAACATAGATGTCCCTTTCGGCACATAGCCTATCAAAATCTGCTTTTCATGTTGCCTATATAATATCATAAATCACAAAAAATTTAAAGTTCTAGGAAAAGCAAAAAGAACCGCAGATGCGGTTCTTTCGCTTTACAGGATTTCTATGTGATTAATTATGTTAATTTCACGCCCTAAGTTTATAGCTTTACTAGTCCGCCTTCGTCTGCAATCTTCTGCTCTTCTGGTGTCATCTTCTTGATTGTGACTCCCGCGAATGCTAAGAGGAATGTAACTACTGGCATTGCCAAGTTGAAGATTGCCCATGGGAAGTATACTGCTGTGCTCTGGATACCAAGAGTCTTCTTGATGTAGATAGCACATGTGTTCCATGGAACGAGTGGTGAAGTAACTGTACCAGCTGACTCTAGAGCATTTGATAGAGCTGCTGGGTGCATTCCTGCCTTACGATATGCTGGAGCATACATTCTTCCTGGAACTAGGATTGAGATGTACTGCTCAGGCATTGTAACGTTTGATGCGATACATGTAAGCTCTGTAACACCGATAAGTGCTGGACCGCTCTTTACATACTTTGTAATAGCATTGATGATAACGTTTAGCTGTCCTGTAGCTTCCATGATTCCACCGAACATCATAGCGATCATTGTCATGAGAATTGACTCAGCCATTCCCATTAGTCCGCCCTTAGTTAGTAGGTTGTCTAGTGACTCGATTCCGCTCTGCATTGTGAATCCACTCATTGCACTGTTGAAGATTGCACCGAGTGTAACATCTTTCTGGAAGATAGGAGCCATAACTGCTGCTACGATTACACCTAGTGTGATACCAGGGATAGCTGGCATCTTAAGTGCGATAGCTAGTATAACTACTAGTGGTGGAAGTAGTAGAATTGGGTTAACATTGAAGTTATCCTTAATTCCGTTCATAAGAATATCTAGCTGTGATGTATCTGCGTGACCGTTGTTAGCGTGCATGAATCCGTATACTCCGAAGAATACAAGTGCGATTACATATGCAGTAATTGTAGCCTTCATCATGAACTTAACGTGTGAGAATACATCAGTACCTGCCATAGCTGGTGCTAGGTTTGTTGTATCTGATAGAGGTGATAGCTTATCTCCGAAGTATGCACCTGAAAGGATTGCACCTGCTGTAGGTCCAACGGGAACTCCTAGACCTGCTGCGATACCCATAAGTGCAAGACCCATGGTTCCCATTGTTCCCCATGATGTACCTGTTGCTAGGGATGTTACTGAGCAGATAAGAACAGTTGCAACCAAGAAAACTGATGGTGATAATAGCTTAAGTCCGTAATAAATCATTGTTGGGATTGTTCCTGATAGGATCCATGCTCCAACGAGCATACCAACAATCATAAGAATTAGAATAGCCTGCATCGCACGTGATATACCTGTGATCATCATGCTTTCTACTGCATCCCACTTGTATCCAAGTCTTAGTGCCATAAGTGATGCAAAGATAACGCCAATGAACATTGGGATGTGTGTGGGCTTACTTCAAATACTACGATACCCACTGACATGATTACAACTAAGCCTAGGAACGTAGCAATCGCTTCGTACAGCTTAGGTGCTCTTGGCTCTTTAGCCTTTACATTGTCTTCCATTTGTTGTAATTCCTTTCTTTTCATAGACTTCCATAATTTTGTAGAACCCTGTAGTTTCATAGGTATATTATGAACCTTAATCTACATTATTACAATAGTTAATTTAATCAAATTTGGAGGGTCATTTTTTGTTGATTATACACAAAAATTTTCTATTTTTTTATTAGTGATTCTAATTAACATTTGCTTTATAGCCTTGTTTACTAATGATAAACCTTTGAAATTTGCTTTTTCGTAACAAATGTGCCCGATTTTTCTATTTGGAAGCTAACTCAAAGGATTTTTTAATCTCAGAAAGCTCATTTAGCTTCCTTTCTAGCACGACCTCATTCATGCCATTTTCTTTTGCAATCTCTAGATACTTTTCAAATTCAGGGTGATTATTTTGCTTCACGACTGCTAAAAGCTCCCCAAAATATTCCCAAGCTTTGTTGTAGCTCCTCGTCGAGTTATAGTCCTCCTTCTTCGGCATCCATTCTAGCTCCAAAAAATATCTGTGAAGTATGTCACTCCAAGTTTCTTCATCGTCGTCATAGCAAAAGAATTTATTTTTAAATAGGCTTCCAAAGCGTCTATCCCAGATTTTAGCCACGTCTGGCAAATACCAAGTTTCTCTACATATGAGTTCGCTTACTAGCATTTCAAGGATATTCTCCGGAAATCCCCCAAGGCACCCGTAGTCTCCGGGAACTGAAGTCTTTGATGCGTCTTCTTTAAGCTCCTCGTATACGGTAGCACTATCTAGCATGACCATCGCGATTTTGGCACGATGAGCAAAAGGCATACCTTCACTTAGAATTTTATATTTTTCGATGTTATTCATATTTCCTCCAAAGTTCAATCCATCAATACATATTATAATCTTCAAACCACTATAAAGCAATTTACTGTAATAAAAAACGACACGCCCTACAACTTGTAGTTTGTGCCGCTTTGATGGATTTATATCCCTATTTGTTCTTTGGATTTGGATCTTTGACTAGCCTACTTAATATATGTTTTTTCTACATACTTGCTCGTCATGCACTTTAGCAATCCGCCGTAGCTCAAAGTAAACTCGATTACGTCGCCAACCTTATAGTCGCCTTCTGCCTTTGTTACATCGACGATGATGTGGTCTGAGCTTCCGCCCATAATCTCAAGTCTTGAGTCAACTGGCTCCATGCTATCTAGGTCTGTGTCCTGCTTTCCAATTGCGATAATAGCTCTATCCATTAGGCCTCTGTCCTCGTAGTAAGGCTTCTGTCCAAATGCGTCAACGCCAACCTCACCGATAGGTAGTGAAGGCTTTTTCTTGAGCTCAACGATTTCTGCCTTGAGAACAAAGCATCTGCGTCTGTACCTGGAAGTCTTGTGCTGTATGCTGTGTCGTTTCCGAGGAGCACCGACTCACCAAGTCTTAGGTTGTTGATTCCCTCTGGAAGCTCTCCCTTGTCAATCAAATAGATTGAGCTTGAGTTTCCACCTGAAACCATCTCTAGCTTGATGCCGAACTTAGTTTCAATTTCTCTTGCAATCTCAACAAGTCCTGAGAGGTTCTCGTTCTTTGGAATGATAGCACCATAGCATGTTAGGTTAACTCCCACGCCATAAAGGTTAATGTTATCAAGGGCTAGAATCTGCTCAACTGCTTCGAAAATCAAATCCTTGTTCTGGAAGAAAATTCCCTCTCTGAGGTCTCCCATGTCAATCATCAAAAGTATATCCTGCTTCTTGCCAAGCTTTGATGCTTCAGCATTTAGAAGCTTGATTGTCTCGATTTCGGAGATCATGCATAGATCAACGTACTTTGCTACTTCAGCAATCTCGCTCTGCATTGGAATTCTTAGAAGAACTGTCTTCTTGCCATTCTTGTGTGCTACATCTGCATAGCTTGCGATATTTGATATACGTGAATCTGCAAGAAAGTCAACTGCTGGAGTATCTGCAATCATCTTTACTACTTCTTCATCTGCGCAAACAGCCTTTGTTACAACCATCATGCTGCACTTGCCGTGCTCCTTAGTTGTCTTTGCAACTGCATCGAGGTTTTTCTGAGTTTCTTTAGGTTAATGCTAATCTGTGGATACATGTCCTTCTCCTTTTATTCCTTTTCCGTCCACTTGCCCTTAACGCCTTCGTCATCGCCGTTGCTCGTAGGGTCATCCTTTTTGTACGCTGACATATCATAGCCGAGCTTCTCCATCTGTCTGATGTGCTCTCTGCGCTCCTCTTCAGCGTGATCCTTTTCTTCAACTGCAATTTCTGCCTCTTTGAGGGCCATAGCTGCCGAAGTAAACTTTTCATCCTTCTTCTCTGGGAACTTCATATCAAGGCTCTTCTCGAGAAGCTTTATCGCAGCCTCGCGGTAACGAGTTGAAAGCACACCTAGTGAAGCCATGATGTAGTCGTTATCAACCAAAATCTGAGCGTGTTCACTTGGGAAAAGAAGCATTCCACTCTCATTGTATGGAGCAATCTTCTTCATGATGTCCACTCTATGAGGAAGTCTTGTCAACGCACCACCAGTACCAACGATGTACTTTACCTGTGTAAGGTCCTTACCCTCTGCTAGGGTACTTCTTCCACTTGGTCCATAAATATATCTTAGATATCCAGCATGTCTTTCTGTTGCCTTGAGAACTGCCTCAGTTGTCAGTCTTTCAACAAACTTTATTTCCGCTTCATTCTTTGGAATTGCAACGTAGCTTGCGAGAACTTCATCAAAGTCAACTCCCATAGCCTTGCACTCTTCTCTAAGCTTTTCCTCACCGATAGATTCGATAACCTTCATTCTATTGACATAGACACCAAGGTCTCCTTCTACGGTTCTCTTAGCCTTTGGCTCAGGTGAGATCATAAGTCTTGCAATCTTGTCTGATTCTGTAGCTACTGAGTGAAGGTCCGTTGTCGCACCACCTACGTCGAGAACGATTAGGTCTCCTAGGCAGTCATACAAAACCTTTGTACATTCCATTACAGCGCCTGGTGTTGGAATTATAGGTCCGTTAACCATGTCCCTAACATGTTCCATTCCCGGAGCATTTGTAATGTGGTCCTCAAAAGCATCCTGAATTACCTTACGGCAAGGCTCAACATTGAGCGCATCTATCTTTGGATATACATTATCTACGATATAGAGCTTCTGTCCGCTCTCTTCATCAAAGATAAGCTTCATCTCTTCCTGGTTCTCTACATTTCCTGCATAAATTACAGGAATCTTAAGACCCATAGCACGAATTAATTCCGCATTGTCAAGCGCTGTATCTCTTTCACCGAAGTCAACACCGCCAGCTATCAAAATGAGATTAGGATTAATTTCCTTGATCTTTGCTATATCCGTTCTTCTCAAACGACCTGCCGTTATGTTGTGGATGATTCCACCTGCACCAAGAGCAGCTTCCCTTTGCTGCCTTCGCTGTCATATCGTAAACGAGGCCGTGAACTGTCATCTTTAGTCCGCCTGCAGCAGATGATGTTGCAAGCATTTCACCATATTCTAGTTTATCAATACCTTTGTTTCGGCAGAGATCATCTATTGCACCCTGCAATCCGACTCTTACGTCACCTTCTAAAACCGAAGTAGGTGCCTGTCCTTGTCCCCAAAAAACCGGATTATCAGTACCAAGATCTGTGAACGCGTTTACAACCGTCGTCGTAGATCCGATTTCTGCTACCAATACATCTACTTTCATCTTCTTCCTTTCTGCCGTTTAGACAAAAGGACGGGCAAAAGCCCGCCCTTTTATTTAATAGAAATCCTATTTTTTACCGAACTTTTCGTTGGCCTTTTCGCCTGGAGCAAGTACTCCCCTTCTTCTCATTGCTTCTTCTGCAAGGAATGTAGCAACATCAATACCATGTGAGTCTCTTCCGAAGCCTTCATCGATACCAGTCTTTCTAGCGTCTTCAGGAACAACCTGAGTTCCGCCAGCACAGATAATTACCTTATCTCTGATACCCTTCTCGATTGCAAGCTCATTGATTCTCTTCATGTTCTTGTAGTGGATGTTATCGTGTGAAATGATTGTTGATGCTAGGATTGCTGAAGCGTTAAGCTCTATAGCAGCGTCAACAAGCTTTTCAACTGGTACTGAAGTTCCAAGGTAGTTAACCTTGATACCCCACTTCTCGATACCACCGTGCTTGATGTTGATGATTTCTCTTAGTCCAACTGAGTGTTCATCTTCTCCTACTGTTCCGCAAACAACTACCATTGGGTGCTCCTTGAACTCCTCAAATAGTATTGCATCTGGTAGGTGATGTGGTTCAGGTGGAATCTCAAGTCCGTTAGGGTCAACATCAAATGTAACCTTACCCTTCATTTCGATTCTTGTACCCTCAGCTTCCTGCATTACTTCCTTACTTGTTACTTCAGGATTCTCAAGGCCGAGCTTACGACCAATCTCTAGAGCAACAGCTTCGGATGTTCTTGCATTTGCTGGAACCATCATTGTCATGAGTACAACGCCATCTCCGCACCATTCCATCTCTGGCTTGATTGCTTTTCCGTCAAGGTATTTTTCAACCTTTTCGAGTCTGCGGTGTACTGTATCTTCTTCTTCAAGCTCGTCGATAAATACGATTTTGCTTCTGTCTTCGAATGTACATCCTCCGATAAGAGCTGATGGATTTTCAGGATCTCCACCGTACTGCTCAACGTTGTTGTATCCGTAGTGAGCTGTTACTGGAGCCATGTAGTCTTCTTCTCTCTCAAAGATAAATCCGTAGCCTACACCACCTTCAATCTGTCTTGCGATACCGTCGCCGTTTCTTGCTGGGTACTTAGCTGAGTCTACGAAGAAGCCTTCCTGTACAGCCTGGAAGTATCCACCTACTTCGATGATTTCTTCCATGAATAGAAGTGCTCTTCCTTGATGTCTCTAACCATCTCTCTTAGTGGGCCGTCCTTCTTGAGCTCTACGAGTTCCATAAGTCCGTCCATACCGATGAGTGCCTGCTTAGCATTGTCGCAAGCTTCCATGTTGTAGATGTGCCATGGAACGTTTCTACCTTCATCAGGTGTGATTGTTGACTGGATATCAGCACGTGTAAGCTTTGAAATGAACATGTTTAGCACGTGTGTTACAGTAGCTTCTCTTACTGATGAGCAGATATACTTTGTGTTCTGCTGAGCTCTCATCTTATATCTATCGCAGATATCTCTAAGTGCTACAGCGTATGGCAAGTCAAGGTACATACAAGGAGCTGGTGTAGCTGTTGGTGGTACTGTTGACAGTGAGATATTGCTTGGCTTAATACCAACCTTCTCTGAGAAGAGTGAGTTGATTGAGTGCTGAACGATAAGCTCAGGCATTACCTTCCAAGCTTCTCTTGCTGTTGCGTTAGCATTGTGAGCGCCGTCGATCTGAAGAATGTCAGCCCAAGCCATAATCTTCTTTGATTCACAAGCGTCAACAAATGATCTAACACAGTTGATATCTCTGTAAAGAACGTTGTACTGTGGATCCTGGTGAGCACCGTTGATACCTTCTTCAGCGAACATTACCGCTACATCTGGTCCTGCTACACCTGATACGTATGAGTGGTAGTTGATTGGACGACCTACTTCATCCTCAATTAAGTCAAGAGCCTTTCTCTGTGCTCTAACCTGTTTTCTTGTTACAGGAATACCACCGATACCCTGTGGAGTACCCTCCATAAGGCCATCGATATGTGACTGACCCATATGTCTGATTACCATGATATGGTCAGCGCCGTGCCATGCAGCCATTCTCATTCTTCTGATATCATCTTCGAATCTACCAGAAGCGATTTCTGTTGTGATTACTGGAAGTGGCTGTGGATCGATGTCACCGAAGAACTTAGCTGGTGGAAGACCAACACTGTTCTTTAGTGGCTTTGAGCAATCCTTATATACAAAAGGTCCTAGCTCTAGGTTTGGAGCTGGTTCACGCCAGTGCCATCCTCTTCTTCTTGGCTCATACTTATCAAGATCCTTGATAATCTCTCTAACGTCAATCTTTTCGTTATGCTTTAAAATCATATCTGACATTTTTATTTGCCCCCTTTCTTAAAGAGAGCAACAGCATCTGTCCAGTATTCACCGTTTGCTAATGCTGTGCCTGCTTCAGGAATAGTAATGTTCTTTTCTTTTGAAATCTTGTAAACAACGTGACCTGCGCCGTGGCCCATTAGTCCGTTATCCATGCAACCCTGTACAATCTTCTGTGTCTCGAGTGATGAAATTCCCATTCTTAGGAGTACAGCTCTCTCAACTGAAGGTGTTGTGTTCTTCTTTCCAAGCTCCAAAAGAGGATTTACTACCTGTTCTGTAAGCTGCCAGAATCTCTCATATAGTTCTTCGTCAGTAAGATTAGCTATATGTTTTCTTCTTTCTTGAAAATCGTCTTCTCTTATCATTCTTTTTCTCCTTAATTATTTTATAGACCTAAGGCGTTCTTAACAAATTCGATATCTGTCTTTGTCTCATCTGCTAGGAACTGAAGGTCTTCAGCTGTTGGGTTTGTTACTCCATGCTTCTTGCATGACTTCTTGATTAGAGACTCTCTGAAGCGCTTGATGTCAGCTTCCTGGATTCTTAGGTAGCTTGGATCCTTAGGAAGTACTAGGTTTACACCTGGCTTATCTTCCTTATCTGGATCACCGAACTTGATTTCGATTCCATTCTCTCTAGCGAATGCCATCTGTGGCTGGATGTGCTTACCAGCACCTGTGTACTCAGTTTCGCTTACTACGATTACTGCATCTTCTGGAAGTTCCTGAGCTAGTGCAAATGCAGCAGCTACAGCTGTGTTTCCAGCAGGTCCTCTTTCGATACCTTCTAGCTGAGCAAGAGCTTCTGTGATGTACATTACATCACCCTGCTTAACTGTTACGTATCTATCCATGTAACGTAGAGGTCTTGCAGCACTTCTTGGAACATCTGAGTGGTCAGGATCTGTAGCGTATGGTACACCGAATCCTGTGTGTCCTGTTGTGCATGACTTCTTGTTGAATGCTTCGTCTGATGCCATTGAAAGTCCTGTTAGGTCGATTGAAGCTGAAACAAGCTTGTATCTACAGCGCCAGCCTTGATTAGACCACGAGCTGTACCTGTCATCATTCCGCCACCAGCGTTTGTGCAAACTACCATCTCTGGATCCTTACCAATGCGCTCACGGCACTGTGTGGCGATCTCGTATCCAAGTGTTTCTACACCAGCGATACCAAATGGTGAGTATAGTGAAGCGTTGAAGTATCCTGTATCCTCAAGGATTGATAGGAATGAGTAGAATAGCTCAGGTCCTACTGTTAGCTGAACAACTTCTGCTCCGTATGCTTCGCACTTTCTAGCCTTTTCTACGATTTCAGGCTGCCCAACTCCGTGTGAGTCGTAGCACTCCTGAACGATGATGCACTTTAGACCCTGCATAGCAGCCTGTGATGCAACAGCAGCACCGTAGTTACCTGATGTAGCAGCGATAACGCCCTTGTATCCTAGCTTCTTAGCATGTGCAACTGCGCAAGCAGCTCTTCTTGCCTTAAAGCTTCCTGATGCGTTTGCAGCCTCATCCTTAGCGAAAATTCTTGCACCATATCCTGGCTTTGCATACTTTCTTGAAAGAGCTGAAAGGTTGCGTAGCTCGATAAGTGGTGTGTTTCCTACTGCGTGCTCTGACTGAATTCTAGCGATTTCATCAAGAGTGTATCCTGTTGACTTCATTAGAGCTTCGTAATCAAATGCAACTGAACCTGATTCAAAATCATTGTAGTCAAGTCCAAGAGCTTTCTTCATGATCTCATTCGATCTTCCCATCACGGAATCATAATCTTTTGCTAATGCCATTATTTGTTACCTCCCATGATTTCTCTGAGCTGCTTATCGATTTCGATAATTTCTGGAACGAACTTTCCGTAGCTGTGTGTATAGTAAGGTCCCACCTCAATGAGTTCGCCTTCTACAATACGACCAACTGCTGTCTCTACCTTAACTGTGTCGCCGATTTCAGCGTCCTCTAGTAGAGTTCCCTTTGTCCACATTTCCAAGTCACACTTCTGGGTATCTTCAGGAATCTTTCCTGTTCTTTCTGCAGCCTTAAGAACTACAGAGTGAATTCTTACCCACTCGCCTTTTTTTGCCATTTTGTTACTCCTTTATTGATAGGGCGCGAAAAATAACTTCCGCGCCCGTAGTAAATAACTTTTGTTTAATTATTTACAATCTTCTTGTCTGGGTTGATTCTTTCTCTTACGTCTCCCATGATTGCGCGTGGAACTGGAAGAGTAATCATTGTGTGTAGACCAGCATCTGCGTTGATAACCTGTGGAATCATGTTTACGCACATAGCGATTGTTCCAAGACCACCTTCAACCTCTGGGCTGTTTACCATGTTTACGTTAGGTGTTCCCTTGATGATTACATAGTCACCAGTCTGAACGCCAACCTGCTCTGGCTCGATCTGCTGTGGGTGCTCCATGCGAACTTCCATTCCGTTTGAAAGTGTAGCGTCAGCTGTCATAGCAACACCTGCGCATGATCCCTTAGCTGCGAATCCGTAAGGTGACTTTCTGTCTACATCTGTTGTGATAGGAGCCATGTCCTGAGCGAACTTCTCAACGCCTAGTCCTAGACCTTCAGCGATCATTCCTACTGACTCAGCGAATCCAACGTGTCCTGACATTGTGCCGTTAGCTTTTCTTGTCTCAAACTCTTCTACGCTGATACCGATTCCCTGCTCTTCCATTACAGTCTTACCGAATGGTGATAGTGAGTTAACTCTCTTTGATAGGATGTGCTCTACGTCTACCATGCAACCTGTCATAACAAGTACTAGAAGGTCCATGATATGTCCTGGGTTGATACCTGTTCCAAGAACTGATACTCCGTTAGCCTTAGCAATCTCATCAAGCTGCTTAGCTAGTTCTGGCTCCTGAGCTGCTGGGTATGACATCTCTTCTGCTGATGTGATAACGTTTAGCTTCTGCTCTAGGATGAATTTTAGCTTATCAAAAGCTGTTCTTGTGAATGAGTCTGTGCAAAGAAGAACGATGTCTGCTGCACCTGGCTTGATTAGATCCTTAGGATCTGAAATTAGTACGTCAGGTCTGTCGCCCTTTTCTGTCTTGATGAAGTCGTACATTGACTTACCAATCTTAGCTCCTCTACCTGCAACGCCAACGATTTCAAAACCCTTCTTTGAAAGAATCATGTCAGCCATTCCGCCGCCCATAGCGCCGAGTCCCCAAATAATTACTTTTACATTTTCCATAATAACTTTCACTCCTTTTCTTTGTCTAAGCTATATGCCAACTAATTTTGGCGATTAGGAATTGCGATTTTTCGCATACCCAATACACTAATGCAATTGCTGTGCCAACTATATTGTGTATACATTATTTTTATATCACGGATTCTTTCGCCATATAGGTTATTATAACACAAAAATCGTGGTTTTCTTGTGAAAAAACAAAAAGACTTGTTTTCGCAAGTCTTTTCAAAAAATTGTACAGTTTTTAGATGCAAATATATGGGCAATCTAGGTGCAAACATTTTTGCATTTTACTCCTTCAGACCGTACTTTTTCATCTTATGTTGCAATGTTTGACGCTTTATCATCAAAACCTCTGCAGTCTTTGAAATATTCCCACCTTGGTCGAGCAAAGTACCTCTAATTATCTCTTTTTCGAGACTTTCCATATACTCTGTAAGTGGTCCACGTCTCTGCCAATTTGCCATATCATCGCCTAGCGCTTCTGCACGCATAGGCATCTGAAGCAGCTTTGTCGTCAAAACGCTCTCGTTATCAGCCATTGAAACAGCTTGAATTACAATGTTTTCGAGCTCACGCACATTTCCGGGATAGTCGTAGCTGTTCAGCTTTTCTATGACATTTTCGTCAACGCTAGTTAGATGTTTGCCGAACTGCTTATTGTGCTTCTTGAGGAATGTCTCTATCAAAACAGGAATATCACTCATTCTTTCACGAAGTGGTGGAATGCTTATTCCTACAACATTAAGTCTATAGTAAAGATCTCGTCTGAGTTTACCCTCTTCAATTAGCTTTTGTGGCGGCTCATTAACAGTAGCGATAATCCTTGTATCTATTGGAATGTCACGGGTTCCTCCGACACGTCTTATATACATTTCTTGAAGAACTCGAAGTAGCTTACCCTGAAGTTCATAAGGCATGGAGTTGATCTCGTCGAGCAAAAGAGTTCCGCCACTGGCCTGCTCAAAGAGCCCAGCTCTATCTGTAGCCCCTGTAAATCCACCCTTTGTCGTACCAAAGAGAATTCCTTCGAGAAGGGATTCTGGAAGCGCAGCGCAGTTCTGTGCTAGAAACGGCTTGTTCTTGCGCTTGCTGGCGCAGTGAATACTCTGTGCAAAGAGTTCCTTACCAGTACCAGTTTCTCCATATATGAAGACCGTAGCATCGTTTTTTGCAGCCTTTTGGGCACGCTCGATTACCTGAGTAAAGTTTGGAGATTCTCCAACTAAGTCATCAAAGCTATATCTTTTGATGGATGGTGGTTCAATCTCGCTACCCATGTCCTTTTCTTGTAACTCCAAAATAGTATTGCTCATAGACTGAAGTGCCGTTATATCCTTGGCAACTTCAATCGCCGCAATCGTTGTATTTCCGACCTTTACTGGCACTGTACTATTGACTGTAGTTATATTTCTGCCATAAAGATTCTTATATGATTGACGTTTATTTCTCGTCGAAATTCCCTTCTTCAGCGCTTGAAACATCGTGCTTTCGGCCTGAGTAACGCCCGGAAAGCCTTGTGATACTCTTTCCCGATTACATCGCTCGTCGAAATTTGCTCAACATCTGACATCGCCCTATTGTAGAAAATGCCAACTCCGTCCTGATCAACTATGTAAACGCCCTCGTCCATTATGTCGAGAAGGCGCTCTAAAATCAGCTTATAGTCCTTGTTTTCCATCTAAAACTCTCCTTCATAACCTACATAATACCACATAAAAATAGCGAGTGCAAATATTTTTGCATCACTTGTCGCCAGCTTCAGCCTTTTTAAATCAAAATGGGTACACTGTGAAAAGTATCGTGTTTCACATCAATGTTTTTAAGGGGAAATTTCGACTTCCCCTTGATTTTTATATGAAAATATCGTATATTGTTAATTGGCAATATGATATGTATAAACTCAGTAAAACCGTTGAAATATACCGCTTCTGAGATTTGCAAAACCTAGATACATCAAGAAATGGAGAAATCAAATGAGAATCAGACGTGAAAACGATATGGCCGATGCCGATATAGAATTTATCGCAAATGTTTCGGATGCATTTGCACATCCTGTAAGGCTTCAGCTTTTTAGATATATAATGCAGGTTAACAAGGAATTTAAGACCATCTGTAACAAGGATCTAGTTGCCGAGTTTGGATATGCTCAGGCAACAATCTCTCAGCACATGAAGAAACTTGTCGATGCTGGTCTAATTGAAACAAAGAAGAGCGACAAGTTCACATATTACTATGCAAGCCTTGGCGTGCTTATGAAATATGTTAAGTTAACAAAGCAATTTTCTGTTGTTTAATGGATGCTGAATTGAGGCAGCCGAATGCTGTGCGAGGCTGCCGGATTTACGGCGAACGTAAAGCGAAACCAGCCGGTGTTTAGCGGGCGGCTGTGCCTGCGCTAATCTCCGGCTGCATTTTATTTGTGGTATTTTTCGCCGCGCGCAATCTTGAAGCTGCGATAGATTTGTTCGAGGAGGATGGTTCTCATCATTTGGTGCGGGAAGGTCATGTCGGAGAAGGAGAGCTTCATGTTTGCGCGGTCGCTTACGGCTTTGGCAAGGCCTAGGCTACCGCCAATGACAAAGGCTACATCGCTCTTCCCTTCTATCGAAAGACTTTCTATCTTTTCTGCTAGCTGCTCTGAGCTAAGCTTTTTCCTTTGATTTCTAGAGTTATAACATACATGTTTTGTGTTATTCTCGAAAGGATTTCCTCGCCCTCATGCTCCCTAACTATGCGCTCAGAGGCTTCGCCCTCTCCGCTCTGTTTGCTCTCTTTGAGCTCGATTATCTGTGGATTGCAATAGGCTTTTAGCCTCTTCATGTACTCATTTACTGCATCGCGCCAGTATGCTTCTTTGAGCTTTCCAATACATATAACGGATATATTCATATTTTTATCATCTCTCCTATAATATCTCGCTCGAGTACAAACATCCTAAAATCGCGATTATCCACATAGCCCTCTTCCATTAGCCTGCTCTTTATAGTGAGGTAGGCCTGTCTTGGCGTATTGTTTTCCCTGCTGAGATGCGATAGCGCAATCTTTGGAATTTCCTCTTTTGTTCGCTCACCAAGTGCCCTGATTATTATCTCAGCTGCGCTCTCATTTGACAGATGTCCCTCGTCTCCTAGAATTCTCCTCTTCAGCGAGTAAGGATAACTTCCCATCAGCAAAATATTTCTCGTGATTCGCTTCTAGTACATATAGATCTGAATTTACTAGATAATCAAAAGCATCGCCTGTTATGTAGCCTGTATCTGTGACTATGGTTATGCGCCTTCCCTCATGCATCAAAGAAAAACCTAAAGGTTCTGCGGCATCATGCGAAAGCGTAAATGGTGAAACCTCAATGTCACCTATTGAAATAGCAGATAGAGCATCAACTGTGAAAGACTTCTCAGATGAAATCTTATCAGAAACTGCATCAAGTGTCCCCTGAGATCCGTAGACCAAGGCATTTACGGCCTTTTTGCTTACAATTCTCACGCTCTTTATGTGATCTGTGTGCTCGTGGGTAATCAAAATACCGTCGAGGTCATCTGGCTCAAGTCCGCATTTTGATAATCCCTCAAATATTTTCTTCCCTGTAATTCCTGTATCGATAAGTAAGTGAGTGGTATCTGTGCTCACCAGATAGCAATTTCCTGAGCTTCCACTCGCAAATGAACAAAATTTAAATGCCATTATATTTCCTTTAATTTTTAAGTCCGAGCTTTCGCTCGCAAATAGATTATACCACAAAATTCCCCGTTTACATTTCATTGAAAAGATATTTGAGCTGGGGTATAATTTGAACATGAGTATTTTAAGAATATATACAGACGGAGCTTGCTCCGGCAACCAGAACGAAACGAATATTGGCGGTTGGGGAAGCATCCTTGAGTTTGGCGATAGCCAGAAAGAACTTCACGGTGGCGAGCTAAATACCACAAACAATCGCATGGAGCTCACAGCAGTAATAGAAGCGCTTAAGATCCTAAAGCGTGACGGTCTTTCTATTGAGATTTTCACAGACAGCTCCTATGTAGCTTCCTGCTTTAGGGATAAGTGGTATGTGAACTGGCGTAAGAATGGATGGATGACTTCAGGCAAGAAGCCTGTCGAGAACCGCGAGCTCTGGGAAGAGCTTATTAGCCTTGTTGAGAAGAATAAGGTTGAATTTTTCCGTGTCAAAGGTCATGTAAACCTATCCTCGCCAAACACCAATGTTTCCGAGCACTACAAGAAGTTCAAGCAGTGGAATGGAGATCGCTTCACCATGGACGACTTTATCTACATAACCGAAAAGAATAATCGAGCAGATGCCCTTGCCAATATAGGCATGGATGAGCTTAGATAGAAAACAATTTTTATTGCATTATTAAGTGGTATAACCTACGAAGTACTAGAATTTCTAAGAAACTTTCTCACGAAAGAGAGGTCACCACATTGAATGATAAATACCCTCTTTACTTAGCAACAGTAAAGAGGGTATTTTAACAATTTGTTTAATCTTTATTCTCCTATAGATGAAGTCTTATACACGAACTTAACATTTGACTTTGTTCCATCTGCCTTACCCGCAAAGTTATCATATGACTTTGCCATATCTGACATAGCACTTAGTCTTGCCGATAATTCTCCAAATCTACCATTGAAGAGTTCAACAATTTTTTGAACACCCTCCTTGTTGAATTTATTCATTCCCTCGGATAGCGTCTTTGCTCCATCGTTTAATTGCGATACTCCACTTATAAGCTTATCACTGCCTGACATAAGAGCCTTTATACCTACCTCTAGCGCTTCTGTTCCTGCCTGAAACTCCTTGCTCTTCTCTGCAAGTTGTCCTGCTCCATAATTAATCTTCTTTGATCCTTTAGCGGCCTTGTCTACACCTTCAGTGTACTGTCTTAGTCCCTGATAGAACTTATTATAGTTATCTAGCTGCCCTTTTAGAGCCGTTAGGCTACTTGCTCCAGTTCTAGCCTTTGAGACAGCCTCCTCTATGCCTTGAACTACTGCTGGTGAACTCATTGCTTGCTCTATTTGGTTATTAATTTCTGCACTTACTTTCGCTTGAATTGTGCTCTGAACTTGTTCTGAGTTCATCTGAGCTGTAACTGCGCTATCAATCTGCTGGGCTACTGATGCCGAAATTGTTCCTGAGGCTACTGCATTTTTATATGCCTCTACTGTCATGGATATTCCAGATGCATTTAGAACATTTTGAAGCACCTGCTCTCTTACTTTTTCGGTTACTACTGCTGCTATCTGAGCCTCGTTTTGATGTACCTGAGCCTCAACTGTTTGACGAGCCTTCTGAGTTGCCATAGCTCTTACATTGCCCTCATCCATATTTTTAATTATAGATGTAAGAACACTACTGTAGTTATCCTTTGTCATGTTCACAGCTCCAAGACCTCTTGCACTAAGTTCTGTGTTTGCTTGTGAAATCAGAGAATCAAAGATTTGAGCCGCACCATTATTTAGCTGCTCGCTCTTGCTGCTCAAAGCCTGAAGGCCCTCGTTTAGCTCAGTAGTACCTTTATATAATTCATCTGTTCCTTGCGAAAACTGCTTTGCACCATTATTCAGGCTCTCTGCTCCTCTATACAATTTAAGTGTTCCGTCCTTAATTTCGCCTGTCTTTTTCAAGAAGCGTGCTGAGTCCATCGTATAGCTGACTGCTTCCATCTGCTAGCTTATTTGCCGAGTTTGCAAATTCATCTAGCTGTGACTTGATACCGTCTAGACTTGATAACTTGTCGCTTGAAACATTTGCAAATAGTTCGCTTGATACTACACTTATTGAGGTTTCCATTGAAAAATTCTTCACATCCGCTGTCACCTCAAAGGTTTCAGGTAAATTTAAGCTATTCCCTGCATCTCCGAGATTTTCCTTCATTCCAGGAAGTGCAAATCCCATAACTATATTTCTCTTACCGTCGTTGATAACTCTACCATTTACTACTTCAACATTTGAGAAAGACTTATCATCTAGCACAAGACCTGTAACAACGGAAAAAGGAATATACATGGTCATGTTTTGACCGTCAATATTTACGGTTCTTGCCTCGTTATTCTTATATGAGTACTTAATTGTAACCTTTCCGCTCTTTCCTGCTAGCTCCTTTGCGCTCACGCTCTTGCCATCAAGAGTGTAGCTTACAGAGATATCCACAGGGAGCTTCTTATCGATTTCTCCTTGATAGTAAACATCCTTTCCCTCTGCAGTCCAAACCTTCATCTTGTCCTTATCAATTACATATTTAGCATTGTCCTTGACATTTTTGATGTTCTTAAGCTCACTATTATCTTCTAACTTGCTAGCTTTTTCAGCGTTCTTTAACCATTCACTGACAATTATCTTCTGAGGGCTTCCATCACTTCCTGCTATTACATAGACCGTTTCATCCTTTTCACCCTTGCCCACTTTATCTATTATCTGAAATGAGCTCTGAGTCTTGCCTTTACTTGCACTAGCTTGTTTTTCCTCAGCATATGAGAATCCGCTGAAAACAAGGTTGCTGGTTACAAGTGCCAAGGAAAGCACAGATGCAACAATTTTTCTTCCAATCATCTTGTCCTTTTTCATTTCTACACCTCCCTTGCAAGACCGCTCTTTGAAATATGTTTCATGCTAGCAGTTGTCTTGCAAATTACCTTATCAAATACGTGAAGCATAGCTGGCAGTATGAATATTACTGCAAGCACGCTTATAATTGCACCTCTAGACATCAAAGTACAAAGCGACTTTATCATATCTATATTCGAGTACATTGCAACTCCGAATGTCGCTGCGAAGAATCCGAGACCACTTACTATAATTGATGGAATCGATGTCGCAAGCGCTATCCTTATAGCTGAGTCTGTATCCTTACCATTAAGTCTTTCTGCCTTATATCTTGTAGTCATCAAAATAGCATAGTCAACTGTTGAGCCAAGCTGTATCGTACTTATACAGATTGGTGCAATAAACGGCAACGAAACACCCATCAAATGTGATAGTCCTAGATTTATGAAAATAGCAAACTCTATCACGGCAACCAGAATTACTGGAAGCGATGCACTCTTAAATACTAAGAGAATGATTAGAAATACTAGAAGTATTGATACTGTATTTACAATATCAAAGTCTCTACTAGTTGTCTTAATCAAATCGTAGGTCGCAGGAGCTTCGCCTATCAAAAGGCCCTTCTTGTCATACTCTTTAATAATCCTCTTAGCATCTGCAACCTGCTTATTCACCTGATCTGAAGCAACTTCGTACTCAGATGTAATCATTACAAGCTGATATTTCCCAGATTTCAGCTTGCTCGTCAATTCACTTGGAATAAAATCATCTGGAAGTGAACCGCCGACTATGCTGTCTAGCCCCATAGCTGCTTTGATGCCCTTAAGGTCCTTGATTCTGTCTGTCATCTCAGTAAGCTCCTTGTTGCTTAAATCTGAGTTTACCAATGCCATATATGTACTTCCCAGCTTAAAATGTTCTGCCTGCTTTTCATTTGCAACCACACTTGGAAGCGACTTTGGAAGCGAGCCCCCAATATCGTAGTAAACCTCTTTGTTCGCTTGGTTATATGCAAATAGTGCTGGAATCAAAACTATGATGAATATCCCAATCTGAATATATGGTTTCGCCGTTACCTTCTTAGCAAATGAACTCATATCAGGAATTAGACTTCTATGTCTTGTCTTTTCAATGAATCTATCTAATACGAGTATCATTGCTGGAAGAATAGTTACGCAGCTTATAACACCTAGGATTACTCCCTTTGCCATAACTATACCAAGGTCCATTCCAAGCTTATATGTCATAAAGCAGAGTGCAACAAAGCCTGCTACAGTCGTTATTGAACTTCCTACTACGGCACTTAAGGTCTTATTAACTGCCTCTGCCATCGCCTCATGGTCATCGCCCGTGATTTCTCTTTCCTCTTCATACTTGTGCCATAGGAATATAGAGTAGTCCATCGTGACCGCAAGCTGAAGCACCGAGGACAGCGCCTTTGTTATATACGAAATTTCTCCCATGAAGATATTTGATCCTAGGTTCCACAATATAGCTATACCTATGCCAGCTAGGAACACGAAAGGTATTAGCCATGAATCTAGAAAAACCATCATCACCAAAGTTGCAAGAAGTACTGCCAGTCCAACATATATAGGTTCTTCCTTTTCGCACAAATCCTTAAGATCTGTTACAAGTGCAGACATACCTGTCAAAAAACAATCCTTTGTAGTAATCTTTCGAATATCCTTTATCGCTGTCATGGTCTCTGAAGCCGATGTCGAACTATCAAAGAAGATTACCATCAAAGTCGCATTGCCATTGTTAAATGCATCATAGTACTTCTTTGGAAGAAGCTCCATTGGAACAGTCCCATTAGAGAGACTATCATACCAAATAACTGAATCGACATGGTTCACCTTTTCAATCTTAGCCTTAAGCTGAACTATATCCTTTTGATCCATGCCCTCGACGACCATAGTTGAGACTGCACCCTTGCCAAATCTGTCTAACAAAATATCCTGGCCTTTAACTGTATCCATATCCTTTGGCAGATAATGTAGCATATCGTAGTTGATTCTCGTGCCTATCATTCCAAAGAGGGATGGAATTAGTAGTAAAATGCCGATAATCAAAATCAATCTATGATGTTTTACCGTTACCTTTCCGAACTTTTTCATATTTTTTCACCTCTATGTTCAAACTATCCTAAAGGATAATATCCTTAAATTTGCAGAATAAAAATGGACAATAAAAAATCAATGCCCAAAATTTAGGCATTGACTTATTTTTGTCTAATAAATTACGGCACTCTAAATTATCGTGTGGTGTGGGTGAACTTTAAATTATCGTGTGGTTGATTTTCGCCCATTTTTTTTATGCGTGTTGGTGAACTCTAAATTATCGTGTGGGTGCAAAAAATCCCTCCATAGGATATGATTGATTTGCAGTCTTAATATATCACTCTCTTTAAATTTTAATCAAGCATAAAGTGCAATTGTAACTCGCCACACTAAAAAATTCATTTCATGCACCTTGCAATGAATTAGAAGATTATTTATACTTAAAGCCAATTAGGTATGACTTCTAATGGAATTAGGGCATCGGCTTTTTCTCTGCCTAAAAATGAAAGGAAAAATTATATGCTAATAAGGTGTATAGCAGTAGGCGCAGGTGGATTCATTGGTTCAATCACAAGGTATTTATTGTCTAAAGTAGAGCTGCAAAAAAGCGGGGATTATCCTCTAAACACACTTTTAGTTAATGTTCTTGGTGCTGTATTGATAGGTGTTATAATTGCTGAGACGCAGAAAAACGGGATGAGTGAAAACAAATTGTTGTTTCTGAAATTCGGTCTTTGCGGCGGGCTTACAACATTTTCGACATTTTCTGTTGAAATGTATGGTTATCTTGAAAAAGGGAATGTAGTAATCGCAATTGGTTATGCTGTTGTTTCTGTAGCATTAAGCATCATAGGATTAATGCTTGGAATGAAAATGGTCTAAAATCCAAATTGCACCCGCTACCATATCAGAGGGTGCATTGTTTCAATCATTAGGTTTTACTACATAGGCGATACGCAGAACGGCATTGATATCGAACATATTGGTAAGACCTGTATCTCTAACGGCAAGGATCTGCTCTCTGACTTTAGAGTCCATTAGTCGCACCTCCTGCATAAGTCCTCGCCATAGGCTACGGAAAGTCCGGAGCCGTTGTCCCAGCGAACCATAATGGAGCCGATATCATCCACTCCTATAACAGTGCCTTTTATTCCAATGGGTGGCGCCTGCGTATCGTCCATGCGGACAAGCTCCACACGACATCCGGCAGAATAGGCGGTCTTGATTCGTTCCACCGTTTCTTTGCTTGGAAAATTCATTCTGACGCCTCCTCACCATTTAGGATGGCTCTGATTTCCTCTCTATATATGGTTCAAATGCATATTATCTGCTTAAGAAATGGAGCCATCTTCTAACAAAAGACAGTGTATACCTTGATAATGACAAGGTATACAATTCACGTTTCAAATGCAAGCTTAACAGAAGAGATTTAAGAGAAATGATATTCAAAACTTTTTCCTGAATTATCTAAAAGCATATAGCCTTAAGGAGCTTTATCGAAATATGAATAAAGACTGCTCATATGATGAAGCTATTAATGTTTATGATGATATGCTTAAAGCCTTTAAAACATCCGGAATTAGGCAGTTTAAGGAGTTTACAGAGATACTCATTAACTGGAGAGAGGAAATCCTAAACTCATATCTTAGACCCTATGATGACAGAAAACTATCTAACTCATTCACTGAAAATGTTAACGGAAAACTGCGTACTTATCTGGCAGTATCTAGAGGAATTAGTAATTTTACACGCTTTAGAAAGAGAGTTATCTATTCGCTTTCACGAGATGTTCAATATGCACTAAACGATAGCCTGCACAGGTATAGTGTTCCTAAAAGAAAAAGAGGTACATACAAGAAAATTAGAGAGTAAGCATTCAAAAAGCACTTCAGGCATTTGAGCTTGAAGTGCTCTTGATTTCATTGGTACCCACACGATAATTTAGAGTTTATGAAAAACCTCACCCACACGATAATTTAGAGTTCACTTTTTCAAACCCACACGATAATTTAAAGTACCTAAATTACTTTATTTCTGCATTCTTTAAAGCGTTTTTTACGCTGTCATACATCAAATCGCACAATCGTCTTATTGCGGCCTCAGGCTCATCCTTCATCCTACGCTGTAGCCATTCGAGAACAATACCGACAACCGCATGCTTATAAAACAGTATAATTAACTCTTTGTCCCTTTCGCTCACATTCATACCTCTTGCCTGCTGATTCACATATTTCGCAACAATGTGCGTTGAAACATTGTATAGATAACGCTCAAGGGTTTCCCTGCTTATCGAGTTATATACATTGAATATAAGCCTCTTGTTATCTAGAGCAAATCGCGAGGATTCTACGAAAATACTCTCCCAGTTGCCATCATCATTCTTTAGCGTTTCAGCAATTTCCTCTGTCTCAGTCTCAAAAATATCTGCCAAAAGCTCATAGATATCTTTATAGTGATAGTAAAATGTATTGCGATTAACTCCACACTCCTCTACCAATTCCTTTACCTTAATTTTATCAAGTGGTCTCTCATTCAGAGCTTTAATCATGGTCTCTCTAAGAGCCTTCTTTGTTAGATTTGACATAATATACCTCTATAAAAACGAATTTGAATTATTCGCCGTGCGAAATGCTTCCATCTCCCTGTAAGGAGATTTTCTCTCCACCCACAGCTTTTCTATTTCCAAGATGATTTATTATAAAGTCCTTATTCCTTGCTAAAATCTCGCGTGCTTCCCTATAGCTTGCTCCCTCAAAGTCATGCTGATCAGCACTCACACCTATCGCATCCATTCCTTCTGCCTCTGCAAGATAGATGGCTCTATACTCATGGTATTTTTGCGTTACAATTATTAGCTTATTTACATCAAAAATATTCTTCGCTCTCACCATGGATTCCGATGTTGAGAATCCCGCATGGTCACAAAAAATATCGCTCTTTGGTACACCTTGCTTTATGCAGTAGCTTAGCATTGCATGAAGCTCGTTATGCTCCTTTTGACCGTTATCTCCTGTGAGGAGAATCTTAGGTGCAACGCCTTTTTTGTATAGTGCAATACCAGCATCAAGTCTATCCTTTAGGATTTCCGACGGAGTCTCCCTATCTATGATGCCTGCTCCGAGAATCATAATGCAATCTGCTTTTTCTTCAGCTAATTTTTGTGAATCGCTGTCTGATATGCTGCTTTCCTGTGTATCTATAGAGTATTGCAAGCTCGGTGAAGCTGTTTTGATGACATAAAAGTTAACGCCAAGTACAGCTGCAATAAGCAGTATCAGAAAAAAATATTATGATTTTTTTAAGCTTTTCTTTAGAGTTTTTCATCGTTAAGCCTCGTCATTTTTGCAAAAATAAATATATATATGGTATTATTCATATGTATTTAGTGAATCACACCACTGGGAGATAAATATGAAAAATTTACAGTTTCAACTTCAACTCCATATGACATCCTTATCGGACACGACCTGATTTCTAAAATAGGCGAGTTCCTTAAGCCTGTCTTTTCGCCAAGACATGTCTGCGTTATCACAGACAGCACTGTCAATGGCCTTTATGCTCAGGTGGTGATGACCTCGCTCATAGAATCGGGTTATCAGACGTCTAAGATTTTGTTCCCTTCTGGGGAGCACTCAAAGAATTTGACAACCTACTCCAACATCCTCGAAGCTCTTGCTGATGAGGGCCTTACCCGAAGCGATTTAGTACTTGCTTTGGGCGGTGGTGTAGTTTGTGACCTTGCTGGCTTTGCCGCAGGAACATATATGCGCGGAATCAACTATGTGGTTGTTCCAACAACTCTTCAGGCTTCCATAGATACTGCTATCGGTGGAAAGACTGGTATAAACCTCCTCGGAGGAAAGAACCTCGCCGGTGTATTTTGGCAACCTTCACTGGTCGTTTGCGACAGTAAGATTTATGAGACGCTTCCAAATGAAATCCTTCTCGAAGGTATTGCAGAAGCAACCAAAAATGCTGTAATCGCAGAGGCTGGACTTCTAGATCAGATTCGCAAACATAACTACGAATACGTTATTGAGCGTTGTATCTCCATCAAGAAATCACTTGTAGAGGCCGATGAACGCGAGACTAGCCTCAGGCAGCTCCTCAACTTCGGACACACCATAGGCCACGGAATCGAAAGCTCAGTTCCTACACTGTAACTCACGGTCAAGCTGTTGCAAAGGGCATGATTGCCGAGGCAAGAGGTGCCTATGCTCTAGGTCTTACACCTAATGACATAAGCGGTGAACTTACCGAGATTCTTAAGGAGTTTGGCTTTGATACTTCTCTTGATTACAATGCCAAAGATATCTATAAGCTTGCCCTCAAGGATAAGAAAATCCGTGATGGACAGATTAACATCATCGTCCCAGATTCTATCGGAAAGTGCACACTCAGAAAGCTTTCTCTTCCTGAGTTAAACGAGCTTATAACACTTGGCCTAAAACAGGCTTAGTTCTATGGTCAGCTTTCATAGTTAGCTACTGAGCTAAACATAAGTATAAAGATAAATCTAAAGGGCTAATTTCTTAGCCCTTTATTTTTATTCCGTGGTACTTATTATTTCCTTATTCGACTTATCAATCTGGCTAACCTTCATTTCCTTTGCCTTATCTGGATCTACCTCTTCCTGAAGTCCAAGAAGTGTCGGACCGAGGTAAATTGTTGATAATGGCTCGCCGTTTAGCGTAACCTTACTGTACTCGGTGAAGTTTTGGCCTTTGATGTAGTATCTTCCACCTACGTTTACAACCTTATCAATCTTAACGGTCTTAACGCCCATCTTCATCTTTGTAGCCTTGACTGCATTCTTGTTTCCGCCGTATATGTAGCGGTCACCGTATAGCATATCGTATGCTAAGAGGTTGAGTCCCTCTAGGAAGCTCTTATCATTATGATCAGTATTCTGCTGATATTTAAATACTGTTCCCTCGTGTATTCCCACTCTATCGCAGACATCTGCAGTTAGCTCGTAGGCGTGCTGGTCCTTATCCTGCTTTCCATATCAAAGTTAGACCAGATTACATACGGTGTCTGATAAAGGTCCTTATCGTATGAATCTGCTGTGATATCAAGCGCTGGGATATGATCTCCGTACATTACGAGGATTGTAGGCTCATCTAGCTTTGATAGCGTGTCTGTAAGTTCCTTTACAAATTGATCCATCTCATAAAGCTGATTTACATAATACTCATACTTCCACTTTAGATCCTGTGATGGAGCATCAGTAACCGTAACCTTTGGGTTCTTCACGAGCTGCTCCGTTGGGTACTTTCCGTGTCCCTGAACAGAAATCGTGTATATATAATCTCTGGACTCTGTAGAATTTAGCGCTTCCATAATCTGGTTCGTCAAAATCTTATCCTTTGCCCAGTTCTTTGGTGTCTTTGGCACGTCACTCATGTACTCAAGTGATGTGAATGTATCATATCCAATATTCTTAAATACTTCGTTTCTGTTATAGAACAAAGCTCTATGATTATGGATTGCATGCGTTGAGTAGCCTCTGTTCTTTAGGTCTAATGCGATGCTCTCTGCTGGTGTATTTCTCAAAACTGACTTGAATGGATATTCTCCTGGTCCAAAAAACTTAACTGAAAGTCCAGTCATGACCTCAAACTCGGTATTTGCAGTTCCGGCACCACAAGCTGGAACTGTCAGATATCCAGAAGAATAATTAGCCATCAGATTTCTGAAATAAGGTATTGCATCCGTCGAAAGCTTTATCTTATTGAAAAGCTGCGGATCTGTGAACGACTCTAGCTGCAGGAAAATGATATTAGGAGATTTCTTTCCTATATCCGTGTTCTTTACTTCTAGTGCCTCTTTTCCGTCTTTAATATTTGCCTTCGCTAGTATGTTCTTCATTGCCGTTTCGCTATATCCTGCAGGCTTGTGGATACCTGTGTTCAGCCATGTATTAACAAAGCAGTACGGTGCACCGTAGTCCTGATACGCGTAAGCTAGGTTTCCGAAGAAGGTCGCAAGCACATTGGTTTTGATAAGTCCCCATGTTGCACCAAATGTAACCGCAATAACTAGAGCTACCATGGCAACGCTTTGTTTGAACTTACCTGTCATGTTCTTTCTTGGCAGCTTAATCCAAAGAATTACAATAGCAATGACGAGCAAAATAAGCACGCCTGCTATTATGGAAAGCTGGAATCTATTGAAGTAATTCGTTAAAATTGTAGCCGCATCGGTAATTGACGATAGGTCTTTAACGGTAAAAGGTGTCATTCTTTCGAGCAGGATTACACCGTTTGCCACACCAATTGCAAGCCAGATGGTCGATATGATGACCATGAAAAACGACCTTCTTTTGAAAAGACATGAAATAGAAAGTGTAGCAGCTATAATTAAGCTGTTATACAAAAAGATTATCGGACTATGTATTAAAAAACTAAATCCACCTAAATATTTTCTTGCGAGTGTCTCTATAATCAGATTGATTGCAAATCCTAAGATCAAGCAAAGCACTATGCCGTTTTGCCCAATCTTCTGTCTCGCGCTCTGTAGCTTACTCATCCTTTTTCTCCACAAATACTGCAAGCTCGTCTGAAATTGCAGCAAAATCCTCTATTGAGAGTGTCTCCGCTCTCCTTGTAGGCTCAATATTTAGCCTCTCTAATGCCTGTTTTATCTCATCCTTGCTGAAGCCCGCTCCCGTTAGGGAATTGGAAATCGTCTTACGCCTCTGCCCAAAGCCTGCTTTGATGCAATTGAACATCAGCTTTTCGCTCTTTGGATGCACTGGCTTTCCGCCCTTATGCTCAGCTTGATAACTGCAGAATCAACCTTTGGCACAGGATAGAATACCTCTTTGGGAACCTCAGTGACCTCACTGACCTCGCAGTAATATTGCACTGCAAGAGAAATAGCCCCAAAAGTTTTACTTCCTGGCCCTGCCATGATTCTATCAGCTACTTCCTTCTGCATCATAATTGTTATCGACTCGATGTTTATCTCATTTTCCAACAGATACATGATGATAGGTGTAGTTATATAGTATGGCAGATTTCCTATTACCTTAGTATGTTGAAATTTTGAAGACTTTATGATGTCGTTCAAATCTGTCTTGAGAACATCTTGATTTATGACTTCAATATTGTCGTACCCTTTCAGTGTAAAGTCAAGTACAGGGAGCAAATTTTTGTCGATTTCTATCGCGCAAACCTTTCCTGCTTCCTTTGCGGCTTCGACTGTCAAAACTCCGACTCCAGGTCCAATCTCAATAACGAGATCCTCCTCGCTTATGTTCGTCGCCTCAATAATACTGTCTATTACACCTTTGTCAGTCAAAAAGTTCTGGCCCAAGCTTTTCGCATTGTGAAAGCCAAACTTTTTCCTTATGTAATTTAAAGTGCTTAGGGGAATATAATTCCATGTTCTTAGCTATTTCCAAGCTTCTCGTTCACCTTTCTGATTGCTTCATCAAACTCCTTACGACTTACTCCCATTAAATTGAGTTTCTTCAGTAGAGACTTGCCGTTGCAATAACCAAGCCCGAGCAAGTCGCCAAGCAAGGTGCGCCTTTCCTTTGATGATTCACCACCTATAAGTTCATTATCGCTGAGGTCCGCAGAAGAAAACTCCTCTCTTCTTCCTGTAATAGTGCACTTTGCGAGCTTCAGTGCATTGACTATGTCCTCAGGTCTTGCGTTTTCTATACCAATGTCTCCGTTTTTCTCAGCTTTTGCAGCGGTCAAAAAGGCCTGCTTTGCATCAGGATACCTAGCGCAGATTCGCTCCCTTATCTTGCGACCTGCGTGGTCAGGATCCGTCATTACAATCAGCCCTTTAGTTTCATACGCATTATCTAGTTTTTCCATGTTGCTGCCGAGATTCCGTAGCCGTGAGTTTCTATGGTTACAGCCTCTACTGCCTTGTTTATAGCGGCAGTGTCATCCCTTCCCTCGACAACGATGACCTCGTTAATAACCGGCTTTTCTTCCATTATTTTTTGTCCTTATTAATCTTATCCTTTTTGCCATCTAGAACATAAAGAACCTCGCCCGGCTTAATCATCTTGAGCTGTTTTCGAGCCTGCTCCTCGATGTAGTCGAGTTCGTTGACATTCTTGAACTCTGCAGTAAGGTCATCCTTCTTCTGCTCTAGCTCTTTTTGGGTCTTCTCGAGGTGGTTTTTCTCAATGTGAAGCGTAACAATCTTCTTTATCGAAAACGCACAGCCTACGAGGAGAAAAAGAACTATCAAAGACAGAACCAATCTACCTGTATTTAATTTTTTCTTCGCTTTTCTCGTTGACTTTGCCATTCCTCAGCCTCAATCATCCTTTGTTCTATACAAGAACATCTCTCTCCCGTATCCATAATCCCCGTGTCATCGCACAGATTACACTTATATCTCTCTTCCATGTAATCCATATCGTAGTTGTTTTCGGTCAAAATGATAGCGCGCTCCTCATAGAGCATATTCATCTCATCATTTAGGCTCTTCGACTCGCCATTATCCTGTCCATATAGCATCATTCCTGAAAGCTTGGCACTCAAGGAATGAATACTTTTCTCTATTTCCTTTATCTTTGGAAGCTTCTTGTAGATTTCCTTACGTCTAGCATCTGCATCTGTTTCTGCCTTCTTGCGCAAGAAATCGTAGTACTTGTTCAAACAGCTCTGCTCACAGGTTTCTTTTCGTTTACATCCCTGTTATCTTCGCTTGCTTCCTTTCTCCAGTTGTCGAGAATGGAGTTCACATACTTCAGATTAGGATTCGAAATTCCCGCAGTCTTACTGCAAGCCTCTAGCACCTTATCCATCTTAAAGCCCATCTCATCAAACCAGCTGTCCATGAGTCTCTGCTCTTCCTCGGAAGGATTTCTCGAAAAACCGAGTGCCTTCATAACACGTCTATACCTTACGTGTCTCTGGTCGTTTTCTTCAAGATAATTGTCGACATCCTCACTAGTTTTGATACCAATCTTGGTCCATTCCTCGATTACTTTTTCTATGTATTTAAAGCTAACCTTGCCCTTATCTGAACAATAAACCACTGCTTTTTCAACAACTTCAGGCGTCGCCTTCACATCGTCTATCCACGATATGACACTTTGCATGTCACTGCTAGATAAAGTGCGTCCTAAAATCTTTTCTATCTTTGGCATCAAAACAGGAATTGCCTCGCTACCAAAAACGCTCACAGGTTCAACGCCCTGCGAATCCTTTTGTTCTTCTCCCTTAGCTCCACCGTAAATCAATTCTTTGAGGTCTATAAACTCGACTGCAAAGTCAGCCTTGCCCTCACCGTAGAAGCGCTTTTTGATGGCGTTCATATCCTCCCAGTATTCCCAGGCTTCAATGATTGTCTTTTCATCTACTGCAAGCTCCTTGGATATCTGAGCATTATCCAGCGGGTAGCCTAACTCTGCGTAAAGCCTTGCATAAAGGTACACCTTAACAAAGTCCCCCGGTGCTATCGGAAGAAATTCATTTATGAAAATGTTCTCGAGAGGCATATCACCAAGATACATATCTCGTCTTTTTGCTTTGATATATTTCATGGATTTCTCCTAATAATCTGCTATGTGCTCGCCAATAATGGCGCGCTAAACTATACCATGTCGCTGAACTTGGTATATCTTTCTACCCAGGTCAAATCGCGTCTTGCGGTCTCACCGTTTCTATGCTTTGCGATAATGACTTCGCAAACATTTGGCTTTTCGCTCTCCTCGTTATAGTAGTCATCTCTATATAGGAATATTACCATATCCGCATCCTGCTCGATTGAGCCTGATTCTCTAAGGTCGGAAAGCATAGGTCTGTGGTCATTTCTAAGTTCTGGTGCACGTGAAAGCTGTGAAAGTACTAGCACTGGACAGTCCATCTCTCTAGCAAGCAGCTTCAGGTATCTTGAAAGCTTACTGATTTCTTGCTGCCTGCTCTCAGATCTACCTTCAGACGTCATAAGCTGGAGATAGTCGACAATCACAAGGTCAAGTCCATACTCCGCCTTCATTCTTCTGCACTTATTTTTCATCTCCATAACAGTGATACCTGGAGTATCGTCTATAGTGATGCTTGTCTTTGATAGAATGTCTGCAGCTATGTTTATCTTCTGCCAGTCATTTATCTCTATCTTACCCTTTCTGATATTTGAAAGCTCAATGTTACTTTCCATCGAAAGAAGTCTTTGTCCAAGCTGGTCCTTAGGCATCTCAAGGTTAAAGATGATGATTCCCTTTGATCCCCTCTTCGCTGCATTAAGAGCAATATTTAGCGCAAATGAACTCTTTCCCATAGCAGGTCTTGCCGCTAGGATTATGAGGTCAGAACGCTGGAAACCTCCTGTAATCTTATCGATTTCTGTAAAGCCTGAAGGAATACCCGTAACATCGCCGTCTGAACCTGCAGCTTTGTCAATCATCTCAACGTTTTCCATGATGACATCTTTGATGTGTGAGTAGTCGTTCTTCTGGCGTTTTTGCGCAATTTCAAATATGTTCTGCTCTGCAAAGTCGAGGATATATCCTGCATCCTCACTCTCCTCAAAGCTCTTTTCTCTTATCTCATCAGCGGCCTTAATAAGCCTTCTAAGCTGTGCCTTTTCGACTACAATCTTAGCATAACCTACTGCATTCTTCGCAGATGGCACATTCGCTGTAAGCGATGCAATATATGCTCTTCCCCCTGCTATTTCGAGGCTTCCACGCTTTTTTAACTCATCGCAAACAGTAACGATATCTACTGATTCGTTTCTTCTGCCAAGCTCTAGGATTACGTCGTAGACTTCCTTATGAGCTGCATCGTAGAAATCATCAGCCTTTACCGTCTCGAGTACATCAAAAAGTGCATCCTTATCAAGCATTGCAGCGCCTAGTACGGACTGCTCTGCTTCTTTATTATGCGGAGGTATCTTTTCTGTCATTTTCGACTCCTAATCTACAAGCTCAACCTTTATCTCACCTTTGATCTCGTGATATAGCTTAACTACTACATCAAAGCTACCAAGCTGCTTTAGTGGGTTTGCAAGCTCAATCTTTTTCTTTTCGATATCCATTCCAAGCTGCTCTTTGATAGCATCAGCTATATCCTTTGATGTGATTGAACCGAAAAGTTTGCCACCTTCACCTGACTTTGTCTTGATAACAATCTTCTTATCCTTAAGCGCCTCAGCCATGCTCTGAGCCTGTTCTCTATTTTCCTTTTCCTGCTGGATTTCGAGTGCTTTCTGCTTCTCTAGGCTTCTTAGATTTGCCTTTGTTGCCTCAACCGCTAGTCCCTTCTTGAGAAGCATGTTTCTTGCAAAACCATCGCTAACCTCAAGAACTTCACCAGCCTTACCTGTACCTTTTACATCCTGTTTAAGTATTACTTTCATTTTTTTCTCCTTTTTCTAATAATCCCAGTACTATCTCTAGCACTTCTTCAGGTTTTTCTTTAACCTGAGCTCCCGCGGTATTCAAATGTCCGCCTCCACCGATTTTCTCAAGAAGAACCTGAACATTTATGTCTCCAAGCGACCTTGCACTTATGCAGGTAATTCCTTTATCGTTTACCCCTGCAACAAAGCTCGCTCTTATTCCTTTGATATTTAGGAGCTCGTCAGCAACCTGTGCATTGATTACCTGAGCATCCTGATTTTGTCCCTCACATATTGATACTGCAATGCCACCATCATAGAAACTTGCATTTGCAATAGCCTTGGCCCTAACTTTAAATGTGTCAGGATCAATTTGGAAGAATCTCTTCACCTCTGTTGTGTCAGCACCGGCTCTTCTAAGCCATGCAGCTGCCTCAAATGTTCTAACTCCAGTCTTTACAGCAAATCTATTTGTATCTAATGTTATACCCGCAAGAAGCGCTTCTGCCTCAAGTTTTACGAGTGATTTTCTCGGAATTACATATTGAAGCATCTCTGTTACAAGCTCTGAAGCTGACGATGCATATGTTTCAATATATGATAATGTTGCTCCCGTGATATAGTCCTCAGCCCTTCGGTGATGGTCTATTACAACGATTCTCTCCGTCTTATCCAAAAGTTCTGGAGCCTCTAAATAGCTAGGTCTTTGCGTATCTACGATAACTAACAGAGTATCTGACTCTATCAAAGCATTAGCCTTCTCTGTTGAATCAAGATTATAGTTTTGAGTCGATCTTACCTGGTCATATACGGCCTGCATAGTATCATTCACCTGGTCAATAATAATATGTGCCTCAGTTCCACTGTTGATACACATTCTGTAAATTCCAAGTGCAGAGCCAAATGCGTCCATGTCCGCATTTTGATGCCCCATAATCAAAACTCGATTAGACTGCTCGATAAGTTTTCTCAAAGCATGAGCAATGATTCTCGACTTACCCTTGCTGCCCTTTTCTATGGACTGTGTCTTACCACCGAAGTAGCTGATTTCGGATTCCTCCTTGACAACAACCTGGTCTCCTCCGCGTCCTAGCGCAAGGTCAAGTGCCGCAGCCGCATACTCTGAGGTTTCCAATATGTTTGCACCACCTATTCCTAGGCCCATGCTAAGTGTCAGTGGAAAATCTGCTCCTGTATCTATCTTTCTCACGTCATCTAGAATGGAAAACTTGTTATTTACAAGTTCCTCAAAATGTCCGTACTGAAAGTATACGTTGTATATCGTGTCCTTGATTTTATCAAGGGATGCATCCATGTCAGCTGCCCACTTTCTAATGATGCGATCAACCTGACTAGTTACCGACATGCCGGTCTCTGGTGTTACAGAGCCTGCAAACTGGTCGTAGTTATCTACGTTTATTCGGCATACACATACTTTCTCAGAAACGTATTTCTTCTTAAGATCTTCATATCCTGTGACATCTCTGAAAAATACGATGATATCATCGCCATATTCATTCTTATCGCTATCTGCAATCACTCTAAACTTTCGACCGTTTCTATCGAGTAGATACTTATTATCCCCATCTAAAAGTGATTTTATCTTTATACCTGTGAGAGCAAAAAAATCGGCATCTTCTATCCCTTTGTAGGGGAAGACTCTGTCTATGAATCTGTTCGCACTGGTTACCTTACCATCCCTATTAACTATGCACATCGGCATAGGAAGGTCGGCTGATATAATGCGTTTTGCCACTTTCTGTCATCTTTACTTCTCCATTACGAATTTATATTTGCAACTCTGAGAATGTCTATCAATCTGTTCAGTTCATCCATGCTGTAATAGTGGAGTTGAATAGATCCGCCTTTTCCCTTTGCTTCAATATTTACCTTCGTACCATAAATATCTTTAAGTTCATTCTCCACACTGAGAATTTCCTTAGGTTTAACACGCTTTAAAGCCTTGTTTCTCTTCTGTTTTTCGGTGCTTGCGAGCTTTTCTGTTTCTCTAACCGAAAGTCCTTCTGCGATAACTCTCTTGCAAAGTTCTTCCTGTTTCTGGAAATTATCTGCTGAAAGAATAGCTCTTGCATGACCTGCTGAAAGTCTACCTTCAGCAACCTCTTTTCTCACGCTTTCTGGGAGATTTAAAAGCCTCAAAGCATTGGTAATATAAGGTCTTGACTTACTTACACTCTTTGAAACTTTATCCTGTGTAAAGCCATATACCTTGATCATTTTCTCTAGACCCTCAGCTTCCTCTATAGGGTTTAGATCCTCTCTTTGCATATTTTCTATTATTGCAAGAAGCATATTTTCTTCATCTGTAAGAGTTCTCACAAGGCAAGGGACCTTCTTTATGTCTGCTTCTCTTGCAGCTCTCCAGCGCCTCTCTCCTGCGACAATCTCATACCCTACTTCAGCCTTAGTCACAACCAGTGGCTGAATTATCCCGTGTTCCTCTATTGACCTAGCAAGTTCACTTATCTTCTCTGGATCAAAAGTCTTACGAGGTTGCCCGTGATTAGGTTTGATGTCATTTATATTTATATATTTGACACTATCACCTGATTCCTCCTGAGCTGGAAGCTTAATATCCTCATTAACCGCAACTTCACGGTCAGCAAATAACGCGTCAAGGCCTCTGCCTAGTCCACTCTTCTTTCCCTTAGTTGCCATTACTCTTCCTCCCTTTCGAGGAACTCCTCAGCAAATTCTCTATACGCTTCTGCACCCCTTGACTTAGGATCATATTCTGTTATGGCCATACCATAGCTTGGTGCCTCGGCGAGTCTAATATTTCTTGGAATAACCGTCGAATACACCTTTGCCCCGAAGTACTTCTTGACTTCCTGAACAACCTGTACAGATAGGTTTGTACGTCCATCGAACATGCTCAGAATTACGCCTTCAATCTCAAGCTCCTTATTGAGGTTCTTTCTTACAATTTCAATTGTGCTAACAAGCTGGCTAACACCTTCAAGAGCGTAGAACTCACACTGAATAGGAATGAGTACGCTCTGAACAGCTGTCAAAGAATTTATAGTTAGAAGACCTAGCGAAGGTGGACAATCGATGAATATGTAATCATACTTTTGTCTTACCTTATCTATAGCCTTTCTAAGCCTTTGTTCTCTTCCCTCAATCTGAACAAGTTCAATTTCGGCACCTGCCAAATCTACACTTGCTGGAATTATATCCAGCCCCTTTATATTTGTATGTAGAATTGCTTTTTTGGTATCAAAATCATCCTCAATCAAAAGGTCGTAGACCGTGTAATCGAGACTCTTTTTCTTAATTCCGATTCCACTTGTCGTATTACCCTGAGGGTCAATATCTAAAATTAAAACTTTCTTTCCCAAAAGTGCGAGGCATGCACCTAAATTGATGTTTGTAGTTGTCTTGCCAACTCCACCCTTTTGGTTGAATATTGCTATTGCTTTTCCCAATTTCTTATCCTCCATAATCAAAAAATGGACTTGATTTATTATATACCAAACTAAGCTTTTTTCCACTTTTTTTATAAAAACAGAGAATGTTTCACGTGAAACATTCTCTGTTCTATCATACTTATAATGGCTGTTTTAACGGCGTTCCCGCTTTTTCTTGGATATTGCCTTGCAGTGTTTTTTGCAGTTTTTTTATTTTTTTACAAAGCAGTGATCAATATTTTTCATGGTCCGAAGATATGATTTCTGCTTTTCCTCCACCGAGAATTTTTATTGCTTTCTCAGCATTTTTGATTTCCTCTTCTGCCGTTCCCGTCTTATACGCGATAAAATATCCTCCTGGTTTTACCATAGGTAGGCAATATTCACATAATGTTGATAGATTAGCCACTGCTCTCGAAACACAGCAATCAAAGGTTTCCCTATACTCTTGGTTATGTCCTAAATCTTCAGCTCTCCCATGAACTGTGCTAACATTGCTTATGCCGATTTCCACACAAAGTTCATCTATTACTTTTAATCTCTTGTTCAGCGAGTCTGCTAGGATAAAATCAGTCTGTGGATATACTATAGCAAGTGGAACTCCAGGAAATCCACCACCTGTTCCAAGGTCCATAATCCTGTTACCAGGTTTTAATAAGCCTAATTTGGCTAGCTTTAGTGAATCAATATAATGCTTTTCTACAAAATCATCTTCCTCAGTAATTGCAGTCAGATTGATTTTTTCATTCCATTCAAGAACGCCATTCATATAGAGTTCAAACTGTCTCAAGGTGTCATCGTCACTAGGGAGTGCAAGAGCTTTAAGTTCTTCTTTAAGATTTTGCTTTTTCAATTCTCTTCTCCTTTTCTAAATGAACCTGAAGCACATTTATATCTGCTGGTGACACACCTGAAATTCTTGAGGCCTGTCCTAAAGATACTGGTTTAATCTTATTAAGTTTCTGTGCTGCTTCAATTCTGAGACCGTCTATTTGCTCGTAATCTATATCGTTAGATAGAGGTTTTCTCTCAAGTTTTTTAAATTTCTCAACCTGTTGAATTTGCTTCTTTATATAGCCTTGATATTTTATTTCTACTGAAACCTGAGCTCTTGCATGCTCAGACATTTCAGGTCTTTCCTTGTCTATTTCTAGCAGGTTTTCATATGTTACCTCTGGTCGCTTTAGAAGATCTGCAAGGCAGATTTTACCCTCAACTGGAGAACTGTTAATTTTTTCCAAATATGCATTTGTTTCAGCCACAGCTGGTGTTACTGAGCTTAGTCTTTCAATTTCTCTCGCAACTTCCTCTTGCTTTGATTTAAGTCTGTTAAATCTCTCCTCAGAGGCTAATCCTATCTCATAACTCTTCTCTGTCAACCTATCATCTGCATTGTCTTGTCTCAGAAGCAGCCTATATTCCGCTCTGCTCGTCATAATTCTGTAAGGCTCATTAGTACCTTTAGTTATTAAATCGTCGATTAGAACGCCAATATAAGCCTCGTTTCTCGCAAGAATAAAGGATTTTTACCATTTATTGCCAAATGTGCATTCACGCCTGCCATTAGTCCCTGAGCAGCTGCCTCCTCGTATCCCGAGCTTCCATTAAACTGTCCAGCACAGAATAACTTCTCTATTATCCTGCTCTCCAAATTTAATTTTAATTCGAGTGGATCAATGCAATCATATTCTATTGCGTATGCAGGTCTAGTAATAACTATATTCTCAAGCCCCTCTATACTTTGATAGAAATCTCTCTGAACGTCCTCTGGAAGACTTGAGCTCATTCCCTGGATATACATTTCCTCTGTATCAAGTCCTTCTGGCTCAATGAAGAGCTGGTGTCTTTCCTTTTCGGCAAAACGATTAACCTTATCTTCTATTGAAGGGCAGTATCTTGGTCCTATTCCCTCAATTTGTCCACCAAACAAAGCGGAACGATTAAAATTGTCTCTGATTATCTCATGAGTTTTACTGTTTGTATATGTGAGCCAGCATGAAACCTGTTCCTTATCAATTTTATCGTTAAGGAAAGAAAACGGCACGATTTTTTCATCGCCCTTCTGCTCTAGCATCTTTGAATAATCAAAGGTTGATGCCAGTGCTCTCGCTGGAGTTCCCGTTTTAAATCTTCTTAGCTTTATTCCATATTCAGCAAGTTTATCCGAAAGCTCATTTGCAGGTGCAAGTCCGTTTGGTCCACTTGAATAAGCGCTGTCTCCTATAAATATCTTTCCACGAAGGAAGGTTCCAGTTGCAATGATAACAGCCTTTGCCCTGTAAACAGCGTGATTTCTTGTAATAACTCCGCAGGCTTTTCCATCTTCAATTATTATATCGATAATTTCATCCTGCTTCATAAAGAGATTTTCCTGCTTTTCTATGGTCTTCTTCATCTCAAGATGATATTGATATTTATCAGCCTGTGCTCTAAGAGAATGAACTGCAGGTCCTTTTGCTGTATTTAGCATTCGACTTTGTATAAAAGTCTTATCTATATTTACGCCCATCTCACCGCCAAGAGCATCGATTTCCCTCACTAGATGGCCCTTGCCAGTTCCACCAATAGAAGGATTGCAAGGCATCATAGCTATAGCCTCTAAATTGATAGAGAACATAATTGTCTTGCTTCCCATTCTAGCTGCTGCTAGTGCTGCTTCGCAGCCTGCATGACCTGCTCCTATGACGATTACATCGTATTTTCCCATTAAATACTGGTCCATCTATTTCTCCATTTTGATATGATTGAGATTTATTTACCTAAACAAAATCTACTAAATACCTCATCTATGACATCATCCTGCACCGAATCACCTGTTATAAATCCGAGCTCTTCGTATGCATTTCTAATATCTATTTCTAGGAATTCCAAAGGAATATTTCCGCTGACTGCATTAATAGCTTCTCCAAGTGAAACACTTGCTCTTTCTAACATATTCTTATGTCTTGCGTTTGTAACTATATTGCTCTTTGGTGATCCTGCAAGCCTATCTGTTTCACTTTCTTTTCCTAATAAGAGATTTCCACCTGCCTTCTCAAAGATTGCATTTTCAACCTCATCAACCGATTTACTATCGTTTACAGAAGTTAACATATAGCGCATGCCATCAGCAAAAGAAATCATATCTTCTTCTTTTATTCTCGCAATCTTATCAGCCTTATTGAACAAAATTAGAAGTTTTGACCTATCTACCTGACTAAGAATATCATAATCTTCATCAGAAATCTCAGATGTCAAATCTATCATAAATATAACTAAATCCGCTGATTCCAAAGACTTCTTTGATTTATCTATACCAATTTGTTCAATCACATCATCGGTAGTTCTAATTCCCGCTGTATCTATTAGATTTACAGGAATTCCCTTTACATTTATGAGCTCTTCTATCGTATCTCTTGTCGTTCCAGGAATTTCAGTTACTATAGCCCTTGACTCTCTGAGTATAGCATTCATCAAAGATGATTTTCCAACATTTGGACGCCCTACAATCGCTACATTAAGACCTTCCCTCAAAATCCTACCAGTGTCAGAGCTTCCAATAAGATAATCAATCTTTTCCTTTATCTGCTTGAGTTCTTTTTCTAGCTTATCATAAAGTATAAACTCTATATCCTCGTCTGGATAGTCAATATTAACTGCAATATCAACTAAAACATCCGTTATTTCCTTACGTATTTCATTTATCTCTTTAGAGAATCTTCCCCTTAGCTGCTCCATAGCTACATCAAAAGAGGAATTTGTCTTTGAATTTATAACATCAATTACAGCTTCAGCCTGTGTTAAATCAAGCCTTCCGTTTAAAAAGGCTCTCTTTGTAAACTCTCCAGGCTCTGCTAAATCGGCACCACAACGTAAAACAAGTGAAAGCGTATTCGATAACGGTACAATTCCACCGTGACAATCTATCTCTACTACATCCTCAGCTGTATAAGTCTTTGGCGCAGGAAAATAGACAGCTAGAACTTCATCTATAATGTGTCCTTGCTCATCTTTTATGTGTCCGTATATGAGTTGTCTATGATTATCCTTTGGCGCTAAGTTCTTACTCGCTGGATAAAATATTTTGTTTAGGATATTTAGGGATTCTTCTCCACTTATCCTTATAATTCCAATTCCGCTTTCTCCTGGAGATGTTGCTATAGCAGCTATTGTACTTTCCATAAATCTTCCTTTGATTACAAAAGGCTGCCGCAAAGCGACAGCCTAATCTACTATTTAAGTTCGATATGAATCCTTCTGTATGGATCCTGACCCTCACTCTTTGTTGTAACGCGTGGATCTTTTTGTAGTGTTGCGTGAATGATCTTTCTCTCGTAAGGATTCATAGGCTCTAGCTTGAATGGCCTACGGCTTCTTACTACCTTTTCTGCTAGTCTCTTAGCTAGCTTTTCCAAGGCTTTTTCTCTCTTTGCTCGATAATTCTCAGCATCAACAACTACGCGAATATACTCTCCGTTACCCTTATTTACCACAAGGCTAGTCAAGTACTGAATTGCGTCGAGAGTTGCTCCTCTCTTGCCTATTACGGTTCCAGAGTCCTTTCCTTCTAAGAGGAAGAACAAATCAGTTCCGTCTGTTTTGCCGACAACGTCAAGCTCTATTCCCATCTCTTCTACGAGACCCTTTAGGAATACAAATGCTGCGTTATCCTCTTCCAAATCATTTAGGGAAGACATATCGATTTCTGGAATGACAGGTTCGCTTGTCTGATTTTCATCATCGCGCGGTCTGTCATTTCTCATAGATTTTTTCTTCTTTTTCTTGTGCGATGGTGATTTATGTCTTGCCTCTGCATTATCCTCAGAAGCCTTCTCACTATCTACATTTGCATCTTCAGTGGATATTTCTTGTACTTCTTCTGCAAATTCTTGCTTATCATCTTCTTTCTTGAGCTCTTCTTCCTTATCCTTAAGGCTTACTCTAACGAGCGCAAGCTTTGATCCTATTCCAAAAAATCCTCTTGAAGGCTGCTCGAGTACTTCTATGTCTACCTCTTCCTTACTTGCATTAAGTTCCTGCAAAGCAAGTTCAACTGCGGTATCCACATCGGTTCCCCATTTTTTTCCGAAACTTTCATCTTATAGATTCCTCCAATGAGTGTACGTGAATACTAATTATTTTTTCTTCTTTTTACCCTTTTTATCCTTTGCCTTCAATTCTTTTCTCAACTTATTGAATCTGATGTTGAAGAATATCTGAGTAAAGTTACTGATAAACCAGTAAATTGCAAGGCCTGCTGGATATGATCTTCCTAACCAAACTATCATGATAGGGAATATATATTTCATCATTCCCATGCCCATATTTGAACCCTGCTGTCCTAGCTGGTTCTGCTGTGACATTGAGAAAGAGAAAAATGTTGCTATACCCGAAAGTATTGGCAAAATCCATGGGTCTGGCTGACATAAATCCTTAATCCAAAGGAAGGATTCGTGTACAGCAAATACCATATTCTCATCATTGACATAGTTCAGAGGATTTCTAAGCAGAATAAAAAGACCCGAAATAACTATGAACTGAACAAGCATAGGCATACAACCCGCACTTGGGTTAAAACCTGACTCCTTGTATAGCTCAGCTATTTTCTGGTTCATCATGTCTTTGTCATTAGCATACTTTTTCTTGATTTCGTTCATCTTTGGCTGCATATCTGCCATGCCAGAAGTTGAAAGAATCTGCTTCTTATATAGTGGGTACATCGCTACTCTTATCAGAACTGACAAGAGGACAATTGCTAACCAATAATGTCCCGTTATGTTATAAAAGAAAGCTAGCAGTATACTAAACGGTTTGGCTAAGAAATTAAATAAAGCCATATACTAAATTCCTCCGTTATTTTAAAGGGTCATAACCTCCTGGATTACCAGGATGACACTTTAAAATTCGTTTAATACCTAAGTAACTGCCTTTAATAGGTCCGTACTTCTGTAGCGCCTGTATGCAATAAGCAGAACAAGTTGGATAGAATCTACATGTTTTTGGAAATAGCGGAGATATAAAAAGCTGATAGAATCTAATTAGCTTTATCATGAAGAATGAAACAATCTTACCAATAAATCTAAACATTTTTCTTTATTTTAGCCTTTCTCAAAGCTGAGGAAATTGATCTTTTTACATCATCCTCTTTCTTATCGTTAATAGTATTTCTGGCTATGAATATAAAATCGTAGCCAGAATCCAATCCATCACAAAGATATCTATATCCTTCCTTCATCAGTCTTCTTGCACGATTTCTTTTCACACTATTGCCTACTTTTTTGCTCGCTAAAAAAGCGGTTCTATTATAGGCTAAGTGGTTTTTTCTCCAGAATAGTACTATGTACCTATCTCCTACAGAATTTCCTTTTTTGTAGATATTATCAAAATCGGACTTTTTTCTTATTACATTAGGTCTCAACATACTAAAACACTTACTAAGCTGAAAGTCTTTTTCTTCCCTTAGTTCTTCTTCTCTTTAGAACGTTTCTACCATTCTTAGTAGCCATTCTCTTTCTAAAGCCGTGTTCCTTCAGTCTCTGCCTATTCTTAGGCTGAAATGTCTGTTTCATTGTTTTTTTACCTCCTCTTTTGTAAACTTACCTGCATCTTCTAAATTTCAAAAACGCATACAAAATTATTTTATATTGATATACATTCTATGTCAATACAAGATTTGAATTTATCAACGTTTTTGAGCCTAAAAGCTATATGTGGATAATTATGATAAAGTTATCCTCTATATGTGGATAACTCTTTTTATAACTACAAAATAAACATCTCTTTTTATTAATAACCTGTGGATAACTTTTTTTAAAAAAACATATTTTTTTATCAAAAAATTTTTCAAAGTTCCCATTCAATATACCTTGTTTTAAATCTAATTATTCTATACAATATATTTATATCATTTTTAGGGAGGCATTATAATTGAATAAAGAAGAAATCTTAAAAAGTCCTTCTTGATATAAAAAAAGCAATGTTACTCAAGCTACATATGATTCATTTATATCAAAAGTAAAGATACATAATATTTTAGAAAACCCTAATCTTGTTGAATTATCAACAGATAAAGAGTTTACTTCTAATATCTTAAACCGAAGATATAATCATGTTTTTTGAGGATTCCCTAAAGTCAGTTTTTAGGTAAAAAGTTACCGTGTTGTTATTAAACCTGAATTTGAATATAAAGAAAACAACAAGGTAATAGATGATACTAAGAAATCTACGGCATATAATCTTAATTTCTATTCAAGTAAAGAGAAGATTTTTTTAATCCTAAATTTACCTTTGATAATTTTTGTTGTAGGAAATAGCAATACCTATGCTTATTCAGCATGTATGGCAGTTGCAAAAAAATCCATCTTCTGCCTATAATCCTCTATTTATATATGGTAAATCTGGATTAGGTAAAACACATTTACTTAATGCAATAGGAATATACCTATTAGAAAATAATGAGAATATGAGAATTCTCTATGTTTCTTCTGAGACCTTTACAAATGATTTTATCAAGGCTCTCCAGGAAGGTAAGGCTTTTCGAATTTAAATCAAAATACAGAAAAGCTGATGTTCTACTAGTCGATGATATTCAGTTTTTTTAGAAGGTAAAGAAGGTATTCAAGAGGAATTCTTTCATACATTTAACTCATTACATGAGGATAATAAACAAATTATATTATCTGGAGATAAACCACCTAATAAGCTAGTTAAACTTGATGAAAGATTAAGATCACGCTTTGGTTGGAATATGATTGCAGAAATAGCACCTCCAGATTATGAGACTAGAGTAGCAATACTTAGGAAAAAAGCTGAACTTTTCAACGTTGAGTTAGATGATGATGTTGAACAAGTAATAGCTATGATTTCCGAAAAAAATCAAAGATAACATCAGAGAATTAGAAGGTGCATTTACAAGAATTCACGCTTTTGCTCAGATGGGTAATTTGAAGATTGATATGAATCTTGCTAAATCTTGTCTAACAGATGTTGTATCAATAGGTGGAAATATAAGTCCTGCTAAGATTAAGTCAACTGTTTCAAAAATATTATAATATCAAGATTTCTGACCTAGAATCTGATAGTAGAAAAGAGTGAATTTGCTTATCCTAGACAGATTGCTATGTATTTATGTCGTATCCACACCGATTTATCTCTTCCTAAAATAGGAAAGTTATTTGGTGACAAACATTACTCTACTGTTAAGCACGGCTGCGACAAAATAGAAGATGATTTAAAAGATAATAAAGAACTAAGAGAGGTTATTGATCAGCTAAATGATGAATTAAAAGTTATATAATACTTATCCTCATTCATCCACATCTTATCCACAGGCTTATACTTCTATAACTGAGGATAAAAAATGAAGAAATTTCAAGGCTGAACATAGTTATCCACTGTTTCCACAGACCTTATTACTAATATTATTATATATAAGTTAATAATAAAATTGCATTTTTTTAGGAGGTTTTTTTATGAAGTTCACATGTAATCAATTAGAATTAACAAGAACTCTCAATATTGTATCTAAAGCTATAAGCTCAAGAACAACAATACCTACACTTAAAGGTATTAATATCAATATAAATTCAGGAATAGCAACTTTTACTGCATCTGATATGGATATAACTATAGAAAACTCGATGGAAGTATCTAATTCAGAAGATGGTTCTATTGTAGTTCCAGCAAAAGCTATTTGGTGACATAGTAAGAAAACTTCCTAATAATGATATTGAATTTACTTGTGAAGATGAAAAAAATTACTATTAAATGCCTAACATCAGAGTTTTTCTCTAGTAGGAATGTCTTCTGATGAGTTTCCAAACATAAAGAATACAGAAGATGATGCAAAAAAATTAACTTTTAATAAAGGAAAATTTGCTGAAATGATAAGAAAAAAACTTCATTTGCAGCAAGTATTGATCAAACAAAGGGTGTAATTACAGGTATTCTTCTAGAAATATCTAACGATAATATCAAAATGGTAGCTATAGATGGATATAGAATGGCTATTACATCAGAAGAAATGGTTAATAAAGAGAATCACAGAATAATAATCTCTGCCAAAATTATGAATGAAATTAGCAAGATTATATCAGAAACAAGCCCTAAATTCAGAGAGTGAAGATATTAAGATATTAGTTGATAATAAGAGTGCTGTTTTATTGATGGATAACATCAAAGTTATTATGAGATTAATAGCTGGTGAGTTTATCAAATACCAGGATATCATTCCAAAGACAGCTTCAATAAATGTAAAGCTTAGAAAATCAGAGCTTATGGAGTGTGTGAGAGAGCTCTCTTCTATCAAAGGAAGGTAAGAACAATCTTATTAAACTATCCATAAAGGATAATGTTATTACAATAACTTCACGTTCAGAGGAAGGAAATGTAAAAGAGGATTTACTAGCAGAAAAAGACTGGTGAGGACCTCGATATAGGATTTAATGCTAAATATATCATAGATATACTTAAAGTTATAAGTGATGAAGAGATAGTAATGAAGTTTAATACAAGCATATCCCCATGCTTAATCACTCCTGTAGAAGGTGAAAGCTACGAGTATCTTGTTCTTCCAGTAAGACTATCCAATATGTAAGATGCATATAGAAAAAAATAGAGCTGCAGAATTTTTAGAAACTATAAAAAAATTTAGAACTAGAATTCAGCAAAAAAATGTTAACTTAATATTAGGAAAAAAATGCTCAAGGAAAGACGAACCTATTAGAAGCAGTTTATTTAACTGCAATAGGTCGTTCTTTTCGTACATCAAAAAGATATTGACCTAGTTAAATTTAACGAAAATAATGCCATAGTAAAGGTATGGGCTGAAAAGGAATTAAACAGTACAACTGTTGAAATTTCAATAAAAAAAGAAAAAGGTGAAAAAAAGCTCTGAAAAAAATTCATAAAAAAAGATAGAAAGAATGTAACTAAGACTTCACAGCTATTGAAAAAAATATTTTTGATAGTCATATTTTTCACCTGAAGATTTAAAGATAGTAAAGGATGAGCCTGAGAAGAGAAGGAAGTTTATAGATAGGGAGCTAAGTCAAATTTCTCCTAAATACTATAATAGCTTATCAAACTATAAAAAAATCCCTTTTACAGAGAAATACCTATCTAAAAGAGGATAATTTAGAGCCTTCCATAATAGATCTTTGGGATATTCAGTTATCAAAGTATGGAGCTGAGGTAATTTTTCCTAAGAAAAGAATTTATAAAAAAAGCTAAGTGAATACAGCGCTAAGATACATTCTGGTATAACAGGAGGCAAGGAAAAAAATTAGATATTTTATATGAGCCAAATGTAGAAATAAAGGAAAGTTTGCTTGAGCAGGAAGATTTTTATATATAGAGAACTAAAAAAATTCTTTTTAAAAACTGACTCAAAAATAGAAATACATCTGTTGGTCCTCATAGAGATGATATTTCATTTATTGTAAATGATATAGATATGAGGAATTTTTGGATCCCAAGGACAGCAGAGGACCTGTGCTTTATCGCTAAAACTAGCAGAACTTAACCTCATAAAAGAAAAAAACTGATGAGGATGCAATATTGCTATTAGACGATGTTATGAGTGAGCTTGATGCTGATAGGCAGGAATTCCTCATAGATACTATGAAAAAGAATCAATTATTCATAACAACAACAGAACTTGATCAAAATATAAAGGATAAGTTTGATGAACTTAAAATATTCTATATAGAAAACGGAACTCTTATATAATATATATATTAAACTGATATATATTTTATAGATTAAAAAAATATCGCCTTAGGGCGATTTTTTTATATATCGTAATAATTTTTTTCTTTTTAAAGAAGTAAAAACTTGTTAAAAAGTCAATTTTATTGTATAATATATGCTATCGTTTCGAAAAAAAATGTAGAAGGAAAGCGAGGATTAAATGAGTACAGAAGAAAAGGTAAATACTCAATACGACGCCGCGCAAATTCAAGTACTTGAAGGATTAGAAGCAGTTAGAAAAAGGCCTGGTATGTACATAGGTAGTACCGGTGCTAGAGGTCTTCATCATCTAGTATATGAAGTTGTTGATAACAGTGTCGACGAGGCATTGGCTGGATATTGTAAACACATAAAGATAAGTATCAATAAAGATGGATCTTTAACGGTTGAGGATGATGGTCGTGGTATGCCAGTTGATAATCATCCTAAGCTTGGAATTCCAGCGGTTGAGGTTATCCATACAGTTCTTCACGCAGGAGGTAAGTTCGGCGGAGGAGGATACAAGGTATCTGGAGGACTTCACGGTGTAGGTGCTTCCGTAGTAAATGCTCTTTCTACAGATATGGTTGTAGAGATTAAGAGAAACGGAAAAATATATAGGCAAGAATACAAGAGAGGTAAGACAGTTACTCCTCTTGAGGTTATTGGAGAATCAAAGTCAACAGGATCTAAGACAACATTCTGGCCTGATGCTGAGATTTTCGAGACTATAGAATTTGATTACGATACTCTTCAGCACAGATTTAGAGAAATGGCTTTCCTAAATAAAGGAATTAAGATTTCCATAACTGATGAGAGAGTTTCACCTAAGAAGAAGGAAGTTTTCCACTACGAGGGTGGTCTTAAGGAGTATGTTCACTACATTAATCAGAATAAAGAAGTTCTTCACAAGGATGTAATATATTTTGAGGTAGAGAATAAGAATAGCATGGAAGTTGAAGTTGCTCTACAGTACACTGACAGATACAACGAATTCATACTTTCATATGCAAATAATATCAATACTACAGACGGCGGAACTCACATGGCAGGACTTAAGTCTGCTTTGACAAGAGCAATAAACGATTATGCTAAGAAGTCAAAGATTCTTAAAGATAGCGATCCTGCCTTAAGCGGTGAGGATATTCGTGAAGGTATTACAGCCATAGTTTCTGTAAAGCTTGCGCAGCCACAGTTTGAGGGACAGACTAAGGCAAAGCTTGGAAATAGTGATGTTAGAGGTTTTGTAGAAACTGCGACAAACGATAATTTAACAGCTTACTTAGAAGAGCATCCACAGGAAGCAAAGATAATCATAGAAAAATGTATAAGAGCTTCAAGAGCAAGAGAGGCTGCAAGAAAGGCTAGAGACCTAACAAGAAGAAAGAATGCTTTAGACAGCACTTCACTTCCAGGTAAGCTTGCAGACTGCTCAGAGAAGGATCCAGCACTTTCAGAGATATTCCTCGTCGAGGGTGACTCTGCGGGCGGTTCAGCAAAGCAGGGACGTGATCGTTCAAGACAGGCTGTTCTTCCACTTAGAGGTAAGATTCTAAACGTTGAAAAAGCAAGACTTGATAAGATTCTCAACTCAGAAGAAATTAAGAATATGATTACAGCATTTGGATGTGGTGTAGGTGATGATTTGATGCTAGCAAGCTCAGATATCACAAGATAATTATCATGACCGATGCCGACGTCGATGGAGCACATATCAGAACTTTGCTTTTGACATTCTTCTTCCGTCATATGACCCCTTTGATAGAAGGAGGTTATGTATATGCAGCTAAGCCACCTCTATTTATGAGTAAACAGGGTAAGGATGTTTACTACACATATTCAGAACCTGAGCAGGAGAAGCTACTTGCTGAGCTTTCAACAAAGAAGACTAAGGTAGATATCCAGAGATACAAGGGTCTTGGAGAGATGGATTTCCACCAGCTTTGGGAGACAACCATGGACTTCAACAACCGTACTCTTGTACAGATTACGATGGATGACGCATCTCAGGCAGATGAGATATTCACTATTTTGATGGGTGATAAGGTTCCACCTCGTAAGAAATTTATAGAAGATAATGCTAAATACGCAGAGATAGATATCTAAGAAGGGAGGGTATACAATGTCAGATCTTTTAGAAGATACAAGATTAGAACAAACCGAGATATATTCGGAAATGAAAAAATCGTATATTGACTATGCGATGAGTGTTATTGTCGGTAGAGCCCTTCCAGATGTACGAGATGGTCTAAAGCCAGTACATAGAAGAATTCTCTACGGAATGGGACATCTAGGTGTAACACCTGATAAGCCACATAAGAAGTCTGCGCGTATCGTCGGAGAAGTCATGGGTAAATATCACCCTCACGGTGACAGATCAATCTACGATGCAATGGTAAGACTTGCACAGGACTTCTCAACTAGATATATGCTGGTTGATGGTCACGGAAACTTCGGTTCAGTGGACGGTGACTCGGCTGCTGCTATGCGTTATACGGAAGCAAGGATGACTCCTTTTGCTCTCGAAATGCTTAGAGATATCGATAAGGAAACTGTTGATTTTAGAGATAACTTTGATGGCGAAGAAAAAGAACCTGTAGTTATACCAAGCAGATTCCCTAACCTACTTGTTAACGGATCAAATGGTATCGCTGTAGGTATGGCAACATCTATACCTCCACACAACCTAAAAGAGGTAATTGATGCGACAATTAAGGTAATTGATGAGCCTGATTGTGACATAGAAGAACTTATCAAAATTGTAAAGGGTCCAGATTTTCCAACGGGTGCTCAGATACTCGGCAAAGCCGGAATGAAGGAAGCTTACAGAACTGGTACTGGTAAGGTTAAGGTTAGATCTTGCTGTGAAATTGAAGAGACAGATCGCGGAAAATCACAGATTGTAATAACTGAGATTCCATACATGGTTAACAAGGCTAGACTTATCGAAAAGATGGCTGACCTAGTTAAGGAAAAGAAAGTAGAAGGCGTTTCAGCTATTCGTGACGAGTCAAACCGCGAAGGTATTAGAATTGTTGTTGAGCTAAAGAGAGATGCAAATCCTCAGATTACGCTAAACAGATTCTATAAGCACACTCAGCTACAGGATAGCTTCAGCATGATTATGCTTGCACTTGTAGACGGAAAGCCTGAAGTTCTAACACTTAAGAGATTCCTTGAGGAGTATGTAAAGTTCCAAAAGGAAGTAGTTACAAGAAGGACAAAGTTTGACCTAGCAAAGGCAGAGGCAAGAGCTCATATATTAGAGGGATTAAGAATTGCTCTAGATAATATCGATGCAGTAATCAAAACTATTCGTGAGTCATACAGCAATGCTAAGGAAAATCTGATGGAAAACTTTGGTCTTTCAGATATCCAGGCTCAGGCAATTCTCGACATGAGACTTGCAAGACTCCAGGGACTAGAGCGCGAGAAGATTGAGAATGAGTATAATGAGCTGATGAAGAAAATTGCTTATTACAAGTCACTTCTTGCAGACGAAGTTCTTTTGATGGGAGTTATCAAGGACGAGCTCACAGAAATCAGAGACAAGTACGGTGATGAGAGACGTACTCAGATTGTCAGAGATGAGGGAGAATTTGACGAGGAAGACCTTGTTGAAGAGGAAAATGTAACAATTACATTTACTCACCTCGGATATATTAAGAGAGTTCCAGCTGATACATATAAGGCTCAGAAGCGTGGAGGAAAGGGAATTACAGGCGTTACAACTCGTGATAACGACTTTGTTAAGGACCTTGTAATGACTTCAACCCACGATAATCTAATGTTCTTTACAAATACAGGAAAGGCTCATAAGATTAAGGCTTACGAGATTCCAGAAGCTACGAGAACAGCGAGAGGAACACCTGCGATTAACTTCCTAAATCTCCTTCAGAGGGAGAGAATTACGGCAGTTATTCCTGTTAAGGAGTTCTCAGAGGATAAGTATCTGATTGCTATTACTAAGAACGGTTTGATTAAGAAAACTGCTCTTAACGAGTTTGATACAAAGAGAACAACCGGTTTAATTGCAATAAATCTAAAGGATGAGGACGAACTTATCGCAATTAAACAATCCACAGGAAGCAACAATATCATCATTGTTACCAAGAAGGGTAAGTGCATAAGTTTCTCAGAAAAGGACGTTAGACCTATGGGAAGAATTGCTAGCGGTGTAAGAGCTATAAAGCTAGACAAGGATGATGAAGTAGTTTCTATGGAACTAGTTGAGCCAGAACAGCAGCTAATGGTTGTAACCGAAAACGGATTTGGTAAACGTACACCTGTTGAGGAGTATAAGATTCAGGTTCGTGGCGGAAAGGGTCTTTTGACCTACGACAAGGCTAAGTTCAGCAAGACTGGTGCTCTTATCGGAGCTATGGTTGTTGACGAAAGCGACGAAATTTTGATGATTAACTCAGACGGAATAATTATCAGAATAAGAGCTAGCGAAGTTTCTATCCTAGGACGTGCAACCCAGGGTGTTAAGATCATGAAGGTCGATGAGGGAAGCAAAATTGTTGCAATAGCAAAGGCTATACGCGACGATGAGGATGAGGTAGAAGAGAGTTCTGCAAGCACATCAAATGAAACAGAGGAGCAGATTAGCCTATAAGGCTTAATTTGGATATCGAGCAAAGTAGATATTCACCTTTGATTTTATTGAGTCAATAAGCTATAATAAGCCTGTATGTGGTGTAAACTGCATACAGGCTTTTACATGGAGGAGAAGATGGATAATTTAAGAATTATCATTCCCGGCAAACCAGAATATATGACTATGGTAAGGCTCACAACAAGCTCAATTGCCGCAATGGCAGGATTTAATCTCGAAGACACAGACGACATAAAGATGGCTGTTTCAGAAGCGTGCAAGAATGTTTCGTGTCATGGAGAGCAGGGCTTAAGTGATCAGTACGAAATATCATTTAAGATGGATGAGGGATACCTAGAGATTAAGGTAGTAGATGCGTGTGAAAAGCACACGCTAGCAAAGATCAAAAAGACCTGTTTACACTGTCCTAAGGACGGTGATATTGGTGTAATCGTGATCAAATCACTCATGGACGAAGTTAAATTTGGACGCGATGAAGATAATCATAAGTTTATCAGTATGGTGAAGAGAAAATGATAGATCAGGAATTGTTTGAAGATTACAAGCAAAACCCGACAATTGAAAAACGAAATGCACTCGTAGAAAAAAATCTCTACATGGTTGATATTTTGATACGCAAATATCTTAGCAAAGGTGTGGAATATGACGATCTATATCAGATTGGAGCACTTGCTTTGGTAGCTGCGGTTGAGAGATTTGATCCAGCAAAGGGATTTGAGTTCAGCTCATTTGCAACACCTACCATACTTGGCGAAATAAAGAAATATTTCCGTGATAAGCAGTGGAGCCTTAAGGTTCCGAGAAGGCTAAAGGAAATAGCAGCCAAGGTACAGGATGCAAAGGATAAACTGAACAGCGAGCTGCACAGAACACCTACCGTAGCAGAGATAGCTGAGTTTACTGGTTACACAGAGGAACAGATAATCGAGGCTATAGAAAGCTCGCATGCTTATGGAACCTACTCGCTGGATAAGACCTTTGATGAGGCTGGCGAGGATGGAGAAAATGCATTTTTAGAGAAGTATACCGGTTTTAATGAACACGGATACGACCAAATAGAGACGGCAGAAATAATTAACAAGGTCGTAAATACCTTCAATGATCAGTATAAATTCATATTCCGCGAACGATTCATAAACAACAAGTCTCAGTCAGAGATAGCTAAGAGCCTTGGAATATCACAGATGACGGTATCAAGAGCAGAGAAGAACATAGTTGGAAAGTTCAGAGCGGAACTGTTCAGGTAGATGAGGAATAATATGGATAGCAAGACAAAGGTTGGGTTTATAGGATTTGGTAACATGGGTAGCGCAATCTGCGATGGGCTTATCAAAGCAGAAGCAGTAAGCACATCTAATATATTTGCGTGTGCAAATAATTGGGATAAGCTACTTAAGGAAGCGGAATCAAGACAGATTAAGGCTTGCAAGAATGCCGAAGAATTAGTAAAAAATGCAGATATGATTGTGGTTGCAGTAAAGCCCAATATGGTCGAAAAAGTACTTGAGCCAGTAAAGAATGAGCTTAAGGGAAAGATCATAGTTTCAATTGCAGCAGGCTGTAATGCAGATTTTTATGAGAATCTTTTAGGAAGTGAGTATAACTACATTGTAACGATGCCAAATACTCCGATTTCGATTTGCGAAGGTGTTCTTTTATGCGAGGATAATCATAAACTCAAGGCAGAACAGTTAGAATGCTTTATGGGCATTTTTACAGCTGTTGCGACAGTCGAATTCATAGAGAGCAAGGTATTTTCAGTTGCTGGAGCTATGAGTGGCTGCGGACCTGCCTTTGTTGCGATGTTCATAGAAGCTCTCGGAGATGCAGGAGTTAAGTATGGACTCAAGAGAGATGTTGCGTATAGGCTTGCATCTAAGGTTATATCAGGAACAGGCGAGCTCCAAATGGCTACAGGAGCACACCCGGCAGCTATGAAGGATGCGGTTTGCTCACCAGGAGGAACAACAATCAAAGGCGTGACATCGCTTGAAGAAAACGGATTTAGATCCGCAGTAATCAAAGCGATAGACGCGATAGAAAACAAGTAAGCAAAAAGGCTGTTACTCAGATTAACTGGGTAGCAGCCTTTTTAGCTCTCTTTTATTTCGAATATTTTCTTACTATCGTCGCTTTTAATGTAGTATATAGAGTCCCTATTAAAATCTATTTTGAATTCTTTTTCAAATAGAACCAGCGGTTTGCATTGTCTAGTAAGGTAGTCTATCCTTTGAACCATAATCCTATGAGTTCCTGCCGTAATTGATAACTTATTTGGTGATAATAGAAATCCTTTACTTGATTCTTTGATGGGAAGTCCATCTATATGCGATATACTTATGTAACTTCTCACGCCCCTTTCAGTAGATTTCTTTTTCTCAAATCTGATTTTAGCTGATCTAGGATTCTTTATATTCCATAGCTTGCGCAAGAAAATATATAGATATACTATGGTAAATACCAATAAAAACTACAAGAAAACAGAGTAATTTAGATATATATCCTATATTTTTCGTTAAAAAAATAATGTCAAAAACTCTTACTTACTAGTAAAGTAAGGCATGATTCTAGTATAATTACCGTCAAAATCGCAAGTACAAGGCAATTTTTTTGCGTTTTTACATCATACACTCTTAAATTATAGTGCATAAGCCATACAAATAAGGCTGAAAAAAGTAAAACTAAAATTATGAACACTATTGGCATTTTAATATCCTAATTTGCATCAGCAGCTAGACGTTCTTTTATTGTTTCCTCAATCTGGTTTGGAAGAGCTGCTAGCGACTTTCTATCAAGGGATGCTGTATCTATGGCAGGTAGAATTGTAACTCTGACAGTTTCGCCCTTGGATACCTTTCTTTTTTGTTCGAAGACCTTATAGGTTCCGTCAATTACAATTGGAACAACAGGGGCCTTGGCCTTTGATGCTAGCTTGAAGCTTCCTGGCTTAAAGTCGGCCATTTCACGCTTTTGGCTACGTGTTCCTTCTGGGAAAATAACAAGAGAAAAACCTTTGTTTATTAGTTCTGCACCCTCGTTTATGATCTTGAGACTCTCTCTAACATCTCCTCTTTTGATGAAAAGTCCTCTGATTGCATAAATCCACTTGCCTAGTAGTGGAACCTTGCTGAACTCGTTCTTTGCGATAAATCCAGTCTGTTTGCCGCTTACTGCGTAGAGAAGCGCCATTATATCAAAATATGCCTGATGATTTGCGATGAATACACAAGAACCTTCTGGAAGGTTTTCTTTACCGATTATCTCGTATCTTATATCAAAATGCTTGGATACATATGCAGACCATCTTGCTGTAACTTCGGCGATAAGTCTTGTTTCTTCTGCCTGATTGCCAGATGCTCTGGCTTTTTTTATTTTACTTCTAAAAGGTAAAAACTTTATTCCTGACCAAATAAGGAAGAAAATTGCACCTAAATTTCTTATTTTGTTCACGATAAACCTCCATTTTTACTCCATAATAATATACCATAAATGATATGGTAATATCCATATTTTAGGTTATAATATATGAAAAGGTTTGGGATGGATATGAATACTAGTAAATTTAAGATATATGGCGCAATAATTCTCATCGCTACTCTCGTTTTCATCGGGGTTGCAGTGGGCATTCAGACGGGCTATCTAGATGGTTTTGATGATGCCGTGCGCTACCGTGTTTACAGCATGAGAAGCGATAAGCTAACGGCGTTTTGGAAGTTTATGACGCATAGTGGTGATAGGTATGTAGTTATTCTGCTTGGCGTTATACTACTTTTGATAAAATCACTGAGGGAAAAGTACGGAGTTAAGTTTGCAATAGCAGCACTATCTTCGACAGCACTTTACCAGATAATGAAGTATATTTTCCAAAGACCAAGGCCGGATCTTGCTTTAAGACTAATTGAGCAGGGAGGATATTCATTTCCAAGCGGTCACTCGATGAACTGTCTTGTGAGCTATGGAATTTTGATTTATCTACTTCTGAGGTACTGTGAAAACAGAAGGCTTGCGAAAATTCTTTCTGTTGGACTAGGTTTACTCATAGTTTTGATTGGATTCAGCAGGGTTTATGTAGGAGTACACTTCCCTACGGATATTATCGGAGGCTGGAGCCTGGGGATTGCAGTGCTTGTAGCGATGATTTACGCATTTGAAAAATTTGATAGCAGAAGCGAAGGCTGATGCAGGTGAAAGGATAGGTAATGGCTCTTAAGATTAGCATGTTATCAAAGCTAGAGACGACGAAGAATTTTAAACTCGTCGCTGGTGCTGGTGGACTTGAGAAGACCATAGATTGTACGGAAATACTTGACTTTGAATTTGATGACGAGGGGCAAAACTACAGGAAAGAAAGAGCCTTCGACGGAAACAGTCTCGTTCTCACAAGCTTTATCTATGCAAAGGGAAGACCTGATTTAGTCGTTGATTCCATAAAAAAGCTGATTCAATGTGATGTGCATGCGCTAGCATATAAGCCGGTCGTGTTCAAAACGCTTCCAAAGGAAGCTCTAGAAATCGCAGACGCACTGGATTTTCCTATATTTGTCTTTGAAGACGATGTCTATATGGAGAACATAATCCTCGAGATAAACAGTGCAAATCTAAAAGACCATAGCGAATCTATCAAAAGTCTAATCCTAGAGTCGGTCATCAAAGGTAGCCGCGAGGAGACTCCAATTATAAATCAAATAATGAATCAGAGATATTGCTACGCTTCGGCTCTTTGCATAGGCGTAAAGGACATCAAATCCATAGAGGAAAAGCTGAAATTTTCAATAGTTGGACAGTATATAAAAAGGCATGTCTTCATAGGTCTTTATAACGAGAGGTTGATAATTGTTATAGCACAGGAAGAAAATAACAGGGAGCTTTTCATAAACACAATTTATGAAATTGCCTCCTTTTATAACCTAAGTCTAGAGATGATAAACGAGGCTCACAAGGGATGGAGCAGAATAGATTCAGACAAGGGAAAAATTACGGATTTGATTCGTGAAGCCTACTGGGCAGAAAATATTGCAAAAATTGAAGACGAAAAAGTTAAGTATTACGAAAATGTGGGTATATACAAATTAATAGCACACCATTCAGGTGACAAGGAGACTTTGGAATTTGCCTATAACTATCTAAAACCAATACTTGGAGAGGATGAGAAGGATAATGAACTTCTGAAAACAGGCATAGCTTATGTCTTCGCCGGTGGTGATGCTAATCAAGCAGCAAATAAGCTGTTTTGCCATAAGAATACCATCAGGTATAGGATAAATAAGATCCAGGAGAAGCTGGATCCGGTCGCAACGGAGGCAGATTTCTTTACAAATCTGACAACAGCGATAAAAAAATTTATTTGTTAAATCGTTATAGTTAATGATAAATATAAAGAATAAAGTTAAAAACAAAAGGAGAAAAAAAGATGAAAGTATATGTATGCGGCGCATGTGGCTATGAGTATGATCCAGCAGTAGGTGATCCAGATAACGGAATCCAGCCAGGAACAGCATTTGAGGATCTTCCAGAAGATTGGACATGTCCTATCTGCGGCATGGGCAAAGACGTTTTCGAAGAGAAATAAATCTTAAGCCAAGCAAGATAAACAGTAAATAAAACTCCGCGGACTTCGCTGCTTTTGCAGTGGGGCCTGCGGAGTTTTTATTTCTTGAGTAGTAATGAGCAAATCCTTAGAGATTTGTCTCGGATTAGAGTTTGCTTTGCCCGCAGGGCAAAGCTGTGACAGAGCAAAAGCTACAGCAGTACGGAGCCTGGTGCTCTGTCGAAGTAGTTGCTCTTCGCCCCTGTGGACAGAGGTATTCCATAGCAAAGCTTAACATTGTCGGCGAAGAGCTTGAGTCTGAGCGCTGAGCGGCCGATAGAGTACATGACGCGGTTGTCTATGCGGTTATCGGCCGCGAGTGCGACGGCCGAGCCGATGGCGATACCGAGGTCCGTCGCACTGAATGAGCAACAGGCGTCAGCCTTGCTCATTTCAGCGCAGTTCTCAAAACCGCACATAGCGCAATGTGGAACGCCGCTGGCTGTTCCCATAGCGGCAATTAGAACGACGCAGTGGCTGTTTCTAATGTTGTCTGCGTCGCGGCAAAAGAATTCAAGTCCGTATTCCTTGCCAGCCACTTCCATTTCTTTTGCTAAAGGCTCTATATCTTCACCTGAAACTATCAGGGTTCTAATCTTGTCTAGTCCATTTGCCTTTGGGGCAGTGTGAGCAGCAGCACACATAGAATCAGCAACTCTGAAAGCTGCATCCCTTTCGGCATCCTTCATATTTTTAATCATAAATCTTAGTCTCCTTTGAGAATATTATATCATATGATATAATTTAAATACTATTGTTTGAATCAAGAGGAGAGGTAAATTATGAGTATTTCCGAAAAAAAGATAGATAAGCCTGCTCTTATAGTAATGGCAGCAGGCATGGGAAGTAGGTATGGAGGACTAAAGCAGATAGATCCGATAAGCGATCAGGGAGAAATAATTTTAGACTTCTCTCTTTATGATGCAATGATGGCAGGCTTGAGGAGATCGTTTTCATAATTAAGAAGGAGAATGAGCAGGACTTTAGGGCTTTGATAGACGAAAGAAGCGGAAAGCACCTAAACATTCACTACGCATTCCAGGATATAGCTGATATTCCAGAGGGTTGTGAGATTCCTGAGGGACGTGAAAAGCCTTGGGGTACGGGACATGCGGTGCTTGCAGCCCGCAAGCTTATAGATGCACCTTTTGCAGTAATAAATGCAGATGATTACTACGGTGCAGGAGCCTTCCAGTCTATGTATGATTTTCTCGAGAAAGCAAAGGATGACGATAAGTATAGATATTCCATGGTCGGATATAGGCTAGATAAGACTTTGACAGAAAATGGTCATGTGGCAAGGGGTATCTGTACAGTCGATGATAAGCACGAGCTAGTATCAGTTGTTGAGCGAACAAAGATTATGAGAAGAGGCGATGCAGTTGCATTTACTGAGAATGACGGAGAAACTTGGACAGAGGTTGCAGGCGACACTATAGTTTCCATGAACTTCTGGGGCTTTACAAAATCTATGATGAGCGAATTAGAAAATAATTTCCCAAGATTCTTTGAGACTAGCGTGGTTGAAAACCCACTCAAGGCAGAGTACTTTCTTCCAGGCGTAGTTTCCGAGCTTTTATCTGAGGATAAAGCTACGGTTAAGGTTTTAACCTCACAGGACAAATGGTATGGTGTAACATATAAAGAGGACAAGCAGGGCGTTGTCAACGCACTTCGCTCAATGAAGGACAAAGGCCTTTATCCAGAAATATTATGGAGATAAGAGAGTAGAAGTAATCAGTAAGAAAGTGGCTTAACTATGCATCAGTGATTCTATGATAAATAATATTAGGAACTAGCAAATCATTAATAGAGTGCAGTATTAAATATTTTGATAAGATAAATCGTTTTTACCTAGTATTGATGATAAATCGTTAAAAAAATGAACATGTTGACCAAATTGTATAACTAAATACTTGAGTGCAATTTAAAATTGTAATTTATAGAAACTTTGAGTATAATTACAGTAACATGTACAATTAAATTGGGGATTGGCGGATTTAGATGTAAAGCAACGAATTTGATAAGATAGACAAAAGAGACGGATAGATGTAGTCTTTCTTATCTAGGTTTATTGGGCAGGTGAAAGCAATACGCCTTTTGATGTATTAAGGCATGTTGTTTTGCCTGCTTTTTGCTTTTTTGCAAATCTTCAATGACGAGTATTTATAAAGAGAAAGGATGAAATCTATGACTGGAAGACAAGGCAAGCGCAAAGCAAGTATGGTTATTCTTGCAATTTTTGTTTCAATTCTTCTAATTGGACAGAGTATTACGCTGGCATATGCCGGAGATTTGGAATTGAATCAAGCGGCTGGAACAGAGCAAAAAGAAGATGCACCAGCACAGAATACACCCGATGAAAGCGCTAATCCACAGGAGTCAGAAAAAGCTTCAGAGCCTGATAAGCAGCAGGAAGCTGAGAAAACACAGGATGCAGCCCCATCACAAGATATAGCTGAATCCAAAGATTTGAGCAGTTCACAGCCCGCTAAAGAATCTGGATCTGACAAGCAAGCTATATCAAAGCCGATATCAAAACTACCAAAATCACAGGTGGGAATAGGATTGGATAGAAGTGCAAGTGCAAATACAAGGTATATGCAAGCCGGAAGTTTTGATAGCGAAATCAGCGGTTTATTTGATTTCAAAGCAGAGTATGGCGATAATACATTTCCTTGGGGCACAGAGCTAAGCACTTCTTCACATATGAACGAAGCTAATATAGATGCTGCAAAGAAAAAGATGCTTGAGCTTTCAGGTAAAGACGAAAGTGAATTTTCGGTACGTAAAATCGTAGGTATGGAGATTTCATTCCAAAAACGCTTTTTGAGAGAACCGATACAGCCTGAAAACGACAACTCAGTAAGAATTTCAATAAAAAGAAAAGATGGAATAAAGCTCAAGGCGGATGAGCAGTACCAGCTGCTTCACCTAAATGGTACAAACCTTGAGCCAGTTGAATTTACCGTAGACGAAAGCGGAGTACTCCATTTTGAGTCTAAGTCATTCAGTCCGTTTTTCCTTGGAGTGCTAGGGACCAACGACAGCTCCTGCAATCACAGGGCTCAATATTCCAGTTGACAGCCCATTGATTAATGCTCAATCAAAAAGACAGTGACGGAGTCTATGATTTTTCCAATAAATCCAGGCAAGGATGGAGTGTTTAATTTAGTGATCCCTAAAGAGGCATTCCGTGTAACAGAGGCTCGCCTAGCCGTTACACTTCCACCTGGAATGGGTTTTGATAAGATAAGCCTTGATAACCTAAAATCAAAGGACGAGGTTCTCAGTGTTGAATATGATGATAAAAACCCAAGCTATGTTGTTGCTACATTCAAAAGAAATCCTGAAGCCATGTCAGATTTAGCGACTGCACTTGCATATCATACAGGTGTAAAGTATTTGTCAAGAGTCGATTTAAATGACATTATTGTTAATGGACCTAAGAAAACAACTATTAGTTTCAAGCTACTAGACAGCAATGGTGGCCTAATGGGTGAAAATAAATATTATACTGTAAGGCCAAAAACTGGTAAAACTGCCACAGTTAATATTAGCAGTAACTTCGCAACTAATATTGCAAGTATAACGATATCCTCAGACATAAATAATTCAGTATTTATGAGGAATAATTTTGAGAGAAACCTATACCCATTAGTGAATCTTAATATTCCTGAGATAGATAAGGGAAATAACAAACTTATTCGTATAAAAAGGGTTAAGGTTTACCGTCCGGCAGGACTTGAAGATAAATGCCAAGCTGATTCAGTAAGGATATATTCAAGCTATACTAATAAGGAAATAAAAAGGACGAATGTTAACGCCTTAACTGACAGCAAGGGAACGTATGACATTTATGAATACAAATACAACCCTAATGAGACAATAGATCCACGCTTTGATACGGAATACAATAAGTTAAATCAGACTTCAATATGGGCAATGTGGAAGTTTAAGGAGGGGGAATTCCTTACTCCTAATACCCTATTTGAGGCAGCAGATACTGAGGTCACATTCGAGACAGAAAAAGGTGAAGAAATCACAAAAACAGCAACTGGAACAAAAATGAGGACAACTAAGGGGGTGTATGATGACAGATTCAAAGTAACTCCTAGACCTCAATATAAAAAAGACGCTGCAAATATAAAGACCGTTTTGCCGGGCCGCCTTGTATCCAAACAGAAGTTTATCGACGTATTTAACGAGATTTACTCACAAAACCATGATGCTAATGGAGATCTCTTTATGTCAGATGGTGCGTTTACGGAAACATATCATTTTCCATATGAAATACGCCCAACAGTATTCTATCGTCAGACAAACGTATCAAGCTATGATAGAGCGATTGCTAAAATGGCTCTGACGATAAAAAAGGCTGACGGAAGTATTGTTAATAAGGACATGCCAGAAACGGAACTCAGAGAGTATGCTAGTAAAATTTCACTCACAGATTATATGGAGTCTGGTGATCGAATTACAGATATAAGAATTGAATGGAGCAAATTTAAACACTCAGCAAGTTCATCAGATGATCCGATTACATTTGATTATATGGTTAGCCGTGATCATGAAGATGGAAGCCCACTTGTAAAGGATCAATTAATCAAATAGGATATGAGGCAGAGCATCAGAAAAAAGATGGAAGCTCGTATACATATAGCACAAATTCAGATACAGATTACCTTTACGTAAAGGTCGGTGAAGAAAAGTGCAATGAATTTATAGCACAAGGACAGATAGGAACAAAAGATATCTATACACTCGGCTATAAGACAGATAATGACTTCTTCCGTTACCCGTATGCAGGTGGAGTGATGCTGCGTGGAGATAAAGAAGCATATAAGTCTGTATATAAGAACCCTACAATAACTCTCAAAGCAAGCTCTAGCAACATAAATGGAATGGAAGAGCCTATAAGCTTTATAGGTGGGTTCAGCGTATACAAGAGAATGGTTGGATGGAAGATTGTCTATTCAAGCTATAACAAAACAACAGGTGTTAGCAAAGCAAACCAGGAATATATAGTACCAGATTTCAGCGATAATTTTCAAAGGATTACTAAAAAGGACATGGGACTCTCAGATGACGAGTACTTTACATCTGTTAAGTTTAAGCTAGATGGAACCATGACGCTAGATTATATAAAGGACTCAGACTTTATAGATTCTGATAAAATGGTATTTAAACTTTTCTATGTTCTTATTGATATAGAAAGAGATCACTCTTTGTACAGTAACCAAGACATAACAATTCCTGGTGGGGCACTTGGACGTGGACAAATTGATGTAGATGCATTCTTAAAGTATGATAATCCATGCCCAGGCACTGTATATACAAATCCTGACGGTACTAAGGCTAGTGCTTTGAATAATAACGGCATACAACTTATGTTTGCAAACAAGGGACAGAGCTGGGTAGTTAAGCACAGAGGCTTCAAATCCGACAACAGAACCGTTACAACTTATCAAGGAAGTACTGTAACAGCAGAACAAAGTGAGCTTTATGATTCGTTTGGTATGTTCGGTGAAAACGGCGGTGCTTTCAATGGTGAATTTGAATTCAGACGTGATGATGTAAATAGTGGAGAGTCAATGGCCAATTCATCGGCTAAACTTGATGCTCCAGAAGCAGTATATATAGAAATCACCGACCCTGAATTTGATGTCGCATCAGTTCAAGCAGCTGATTTTGCTGCAGATATACAGCGTTTCCAGCATCCAATAAAGGATAATGAGGTGTCTGTAATAAATGTAAATGGAAAGAGATACCTAAAGGTTTCTAGTGGAAATAATCCAGGACACTTTAACGATTTGGGCATATCTAACTATAAATCTTTAGCGGAGTACTCACTAGCAAAGATAAAGCTTCAAGCATGGAATGGAGCAACACTTGGAGCGCATCATCCACTAGGCAAGGTTTATTATGATATATCAAATTTGCAAACAAAGTATGATGGTTCAGCTGCATCAGGCAATATCAAATACACATTTAATGGTGCAGTTCCAGACGTAGACAATATTAGAGGAACAGGTGATACGACAACTCCAACACTTTTTGAAGTAGGAAACATGAATGGCTTTACAGTCAATGTTTTGCAACATGTTTTCAACGGAGTACAGCTATATCCTGGAAAAAACAATATTGTTGACAGGCAAAAGCCTACTTCGTTCTTCTCACATGAGAAAAATTCTTTGCTTGTTAGTGAACAAATCAATATTCCAGGTACGACAACAAATGCAGATGTTATCATAAAGATGCCAGAGAAAGGTGAAACGGTTTCTGTTTCAAGATATGATTCGGAGGGACATGTAACAAGCGATACAAAGACAAACGAATACTCAATCAATCTTAAAGATAAAGCAGTAACCCATCAAATTTCAGGAAATTCTGCTGGAGATACTCTGACATATTCGTATAGTATGGATGGTACTACATTCGTACCTGAAAGTGCGATAACATCGTCAGATGATCTAAAAAATTACAGATATATTAAATTAAGTTTCACACATCAGGCCACCCCTGGAAACGATGTAAACATAGAGGTTCGCATACCAGTAGAGGCAAATGAAGAGGCTGCGAAGAATGAGGACCTCCATGCCTATGTTACAGGTGACTACCATTTTAAGGCCGGATCTGAGACAACAAATTCAAAGTGTTCAACAGCAGAATTTGATTTTAAAGCATACACGGTAAATGGAACACTATGGAAGGACAAGAATGAGGATGGAGTCTTTGATGAAAACTCTCCAGTAGCTGCAGATAGTGGTATCGTTGTAAAATTGAAAGACTCTAGTGGTAACGAAATTGGAACTACAGCAAATCCGGAAATCGGAAAAATAAATGAAGATGGTACATTTTCTATAAGAACAAATCATCTCGATTCAAACTATACGGTTTCCTTGCAGCTGCCAGACGGACTAAAGGTAACAAAGAACACTGGAACTACAGATCCAACAAGCTCGGGTACAGATTCAGATTTTGATAGGAACACTTTAACAACACAAGCCTTTAGTGGTTTTGATGTATCAGGAACAGCAAATAACATATCAGCAGGAATTATAAATTTGCCTAAGCTTCCTACCGATGACCAGTATGTGCATGTCACAGATGGACGTCAAAAGCTTGATGTTAAAGCAGTAAGCGATAACCCTGATAATATGAATCCAGCAATCGTATTTACAGCATTAACTAATCCAGCAATGGATATAGATACAGATGGATTTGTTACACCAAAGAAAACTGGTGCTGCAGAACACTTACAGATGAAGACTAGCAATACATTAGGGGATACGGTTACAGGCGAATTAAGAGTATTTGTATATTCAAATGTAATATACAAAAACGATGAGTCAAATGTAAATGGCAATGCTCCGGTTGATTCGAAAAAAATACTATCCTAGTGCTTCAGAAGATACAGATAAGGTTACAGTGATGAATGCGGGCACGCTTAAGAAATCAGGTTACCAATTAGTAGGCTGGAAAGATGAGAGTGGAAAAGTATATAAGCCAGGCGATAAATTTGCAACAGGGGATGTAAAAACGGATACAGTCCTAACAGCAGTATGGGAAAAAATTCCTCTTAGCAAAATAGCAAAGGCAAATAATAAACCTAATACAGGTGATACAAATAGCCAGGTAATATACTTAGCGATTATGATATCAGCTGCAGCCTTAATACTGGCTTCCTACAAGTGCTCCAAAAAATAGACTGGTTGCACACGAAATCAAACTAATTGTCTTGATTTTTTAGCAGATTAGTATATAATATTAGGGTATGTAACTATGCATACAATCTCTGCGCTATAGGAATAGCGCCATTTAAGACCACAGGGAGGTGAAACAAATGATTAACTACGAGGTAATGTTCATCATCGATCCAGCATTGGAAGATGAGAAGAAGGACGCAGCTGTTGAGAGAGTTAAAAGCGTAATCGCAGCTGAAGGAGAAGTAGGAAATGTTGATGTTTGGGGCCTAAGAAAGTTAGCTTACCCAATCCAGAAGAAGAACGAGGGCTACTATGTTGTCATCGACTTCAAGGCGGAACCTACATTGCCAGCAGAGCTCGATAGAAGACTCAGGATTTCAGAAGATTTCATGAGACATATCATCGTTAATAAGGACGCTGAATAAGAAAGAGGTGTAGATAGTGAATAGTGTAGTACTAATAGGAAGACTCACAAGGGATCCTGAACTTAGATACACCACATCTCAGATGGCTGTAGCAACATTTAGCTTGGCTATTGACAGACCTGTTCGTGCAGGCAAGGAGAGAGAAACAGACTTTCCGCGCGTAACTGTATTTGGCAAGCAGGCAGAAAACTGCGAGAAGTATCTTGCTAAAGGCCGTATGGCAGCTGTCCAGGGAAGACTTCAGACAGGAAGCTATACCAATAAGGACGGAGCTACAGTTTACACCACTGATGTTGTTGCCGATCGTGTCGAATTCCTAGAATGGGGAGATAGACCACAGGGCAGCGCAGCAAGACCACAGCAAACACACGTATCTGAGCCAGCAAGCGTAAGCGGCGGCTTTGATGACGAGATGCCGGATTCATTTCAGGCAATTGACGAAGATGTACCGTTCTAAAGAGAGGAGATAAACATGGCAGAGAGAAGACATGGTGGCATGAGAAGAAAAAAAGTATGCCAGTTCTGTGCAGATAAAGCAGAAAAAATCGATTACAAGGATGTAGATAAGCTAAGAAAGTATATTTCTGAGAGAGGCAAGATTCTTCCAAGAAGAGTGACAGGAACTTGCGCACTACATCAGAGAGACATTACAGTTGCAGTTAAGAGAGCAAGAATTGTAGCTCTTCTTCCATACGTAGCTGACTAATCTAAGTAAATCAGAGAGTCTAGAGGATTCATTCTATAGGCTCTCTTTTTTCGTCTAACTTGATAATTTTAGGAGATGGTGGAATGAAAACTATTGATAAAGAGACAAGAAACTATATAGAGAACTTAAAAATCAGCGATGTCCCTTGGAATAGACTGCCAACGATATACGGCAGGGCGACTGATTTTCCTAGGTATCTAGAGACTTTATCTAAAATGGATAGCACGGATGATATAATGCAATGCGGCGAGGAACTAGCTATGAATATAGAGCATCAGGGCACTTTGCTACATGCGACGCCATTTGCTATGGTATTTCTTCTAAGGATTTTTAAAAAGGCATATGAACAAAGGGATACAAATGATATTGCGATAAGGCTTTTTGATGAACTGCTTGAACTCTTCATGTACATAGCTGAGGCTATAAGTGATGCCTTCCAATGCGATCACGCAGATGAATTTCCTCATTTTGCCGACATGCTCAAAGAGGAGTATCTGTGGTCAGAGGAGTACGATGAGGAAGAGGATGAACTTAGATATGAGGAAAATCCTTTTCCAGATGATCTGTTCTACAGTTTCTACTACTATTCGTATAAGGTTCTTCTTTTGTGCGAACCTATAATAGAAAATTTGCAGTCTGAGAATGCGAATAAACTGCGCTCATTGCTACAGTAGAATCTGCGATATCAAAGCGAATTAAAAAAAACAGCGAAGCTTGGAGCCCCAAATTTCGCTGTTTTTGTTTGTAAATTATCCTAAATATATGAATCGCAATTAGGCGATTACTTAGCTGTATACAGGTTTTCAAGCTTTGATATCTTGATATTAGTCAACGTACACCTTTGGAAGTCTCTGTCCGAAAGCACAGCAGATTTCGTAGTTAATTGTTCCTGTTGCGTTTGCGATGTCGTCAGCTGTAACTGAGTTTACGCCGTCTGAACCCATAACGATTACTTCGTCTCCAACCTTTACATTAGGTACTGCTGAAACGTCTACCATGCACTGGTCCATGCAGATGTTTCCTGCGATTGGGCAAACAACTCCGTTTACGATAACCTTAGCATTTGCTGAGAATGGTCTTGGATATCCGTCTGCGTATCCTAGAGCAAGAGTTGCGATTCTTGCAGGTTTTGTTGAAATGTACTTACGTCCATAACCTACTGAGAAGTTCGCTGGAACGTCCTTTAGGTGAACTATGTTTGCCTTTACTGACATTACAGGCTTGATTGAAAGCTGTGCGCGTTCAACCTCATCTGATGGGTAGCATCCGTATAGAATGATTCCTGGTCTTACGGCATCAAAGTAAATCTCCGGAAGCTCCATGATTGAAGCACTGTTTGCTAGTGTGCGGAAAGGAATCTTGATGTTAGCCTTTGTTAGAGCCTCGTAGAATGCGTTGTACTTAGCTTCCTGCTCGTGTGAGTATGTCTTGTCTGCTGCATCAGCTGTAGACATGTGTGAGAACATACCTTTGATCTTGAATCCTGGAAGTGCTGCAATCTTACGAACATCTTCAACTGCGAAATCTGTGTCATCAGCGAGGTATCCTATTCTTCCCATTCCTGTGTCAACTGCGATAAGTCCTGATACAATCTTTCCTGCTACAACTGCTGCATCACTGATAGCCTTAGCGTTTGATGAGTCGCATACTACAGGTGTTAGATCGTGCTCTACGATTACATCAGCATACATGTCAGGTGTAAGTCCTAGGCAGATGATTTCCTCTTTTGCTCCAGCCTCTCTAAGCGTTATAGCTTCCTGAAGTGTTGCGATTGCAAAAGTCTTAACTCCGTTCTTTCTAAGAACCTCAGCGCACTTTACAGAACCGTGTCCATAAGCATCAGCTTTAATAACACCGATTAGCTCTCTGCCATTTGCCTTCTCTTTGATCTGCTTGATATTGTAGTCTAGGTTGCTTAGATTAACCTCAACCCATGCAGGTCTAATAGCTTCTTTGTACATTTGTTTTTCCTTTCTCCTCGTAAGTTTATATGTTTGGTCTTCTCTTTATAAAATCATTACGGTTTGGACCGTTTGTAACTATGGTTATTGGATATCCAATCAAAACTTCTAGCTCGTTTACGTAGTTCTGAGCTGCCTTAGGTAGATCTTCAAAGCAACGGATTCCGGTAATGTCGCACTTCCAGCCAGGAAGAGTCTTAAATATAGGCTTTGCCTTGTTCAAATCGGTTGTATTTGGGAAGTCGTCGTGCTTAACACCGTCGATTTCATATCCTATGCACACTGGTATCTCATCAAGATAGCCTAGTGGGTCTAGAACTGTCAAAGCAACTTCTGTTGTTCCTTGCATCATGCAACCGTATCTAGTTGCCACAGCATCAAACCAGCCAACACGCCTTGGTCTTCCTGTTGTAGCACCAAACTCACCGCCATCGCCTCCGCGACGTCTTAGCTCATCTGCTTCGTCACCGAAGATTTCGCTGACAAAGCACCTGCGCCAACTGCTGATGAGTAAGCCTTGCAAACGGTAACTACGCTCTTAATCTCGTAAGGTGGAACGCCAGCGCCTATGCTTCCAAAGCCTGCAAGTGTAGATGAAGAAGTTACCATAGGATAGATTCCGTGGTCTGGGTCCTTCATAGCGCCAAGCTGTCCTTCGAGAAGCAATTGCTTGCCCTCTGCTAGACTGCGATGCAGGAAGCTCTCAGTGTTGCGTACATAAGGCTTAATCATATCTCTGTACTCTATGAGTTCTTCATAAAGTTCTTCTACCTTAAGCTCCGGCTTACCATATAGGTTTTTAAGAAGCACATTCTTTATTGTGCAGATATTTTCTAGCTTCTCAATTAGAAATTCCTTGTCATTGAAAAGCTCATTAACCTGAAATCCTATCTTAGAATACTTGTCGGAGTAGCAAGGCGCAATACCTGATTTGGTTGAACCAAAGGATTTTCCTCCGAGCCTTTCCTCCTCGTAGGTGTCGAGCAAAATGTGATAGGACATAACTATCTGCGCTCTATCGGAAACAAAGAGCTTAGGGGCGGGAACGCCCTGATCTGTGAGACCCTTAATCTCCTCGATGAGCTTAGGAATGTTAAGGGCTACACCATTTCCAATTACATTTGTAATGTGGTCATAGAAGACCCCGGACGGTAGCATGTGGAGTGCGAACTTTCCATAATCGTTTTTGATAGTGTGGCCAGCGTTGCTTCCACCTTGAAAACGAATTACGATATCGCTTTCGGCCGCGAGTAGATCTGTGATCTTGCCCTTACCTTCGTCACCCCAGTTAGCACCAACAATAGCTTTAATCATAAATACCTCCATGCTTAATAGCATTAAATGTTAATTTTAGCCTCCATGCCGATGATGTCAGCATTTGCGCTAAGAATTGGCTTTATGACCCCGTCCAGAAACTCTTCGGTCTGGACATCTGCCCTACCGATATAATTTTCGGGTTTCAAAACCTTCTGTAAAGCCTCTTTGGTTATATTGAATAAAGGATCAGCGGCAATTCTATCTAACAAATCGTTAGGTTTGCCTTCCTCCTTGACAACCTTAGCAGCTGCCATGGAGTGAACCCTAATTCTCTCGTGAAGTTCCTGTCTGTCTCCACCAGCTTTAACAGCATCCATCATGATATTCTCTGATGCCATGAAAGGTAGCTCTGCCATCAAATGCGATTTGATAACCTGTGGATAGACAACTAGTCCGTCTGAAATGTTGATATATAGTTCAAGGATGCTGTCTGTTGCAAGGAAGGCCTCGCTTACAGAGATCCTCTTGTTAGCTGAATCGTCAAGCGTACGCTCAAACCACTGAGTTGCAGCAGTTATCTGAGGATTCATGGATGTGCTCATTACATAGTTAGCAAGGGAAGCCATACGCTCTGAACGCATAGGGTTACGCTTGTAGGCCATAGCTGATGAGCCTATTTGGTTCTTCTCAAACGGTTCTTCTACTTCCTTCATGTGCTGAAGAAGACGGATGTCGTTTGAAAACTTGTGTGCAGACTGCGCGATACCTGCAAGGACATTTAGCACGCGGCTATCAACCTTACGTGAATAGGTCTGACCAGACACTGGATAGCAGGATGAAATCCCATCTTCTCAGCGATGAGCTGGTCGAGCTTCTTGCACTTCTCGTGGTCTCCAGAGAAAAGTTCTAGGAAGGACGCCTGAGTACCTGTTGTACCCTTAGATCCGAGAAGCTTAAGTGAACCAAGCACATAATCTAGGTCCTCGAGGTCTAGAACTAAATCGTTTAGCCAGAGGCTTGCGCGCTTTCCTACAGTAGTTGGCTGAGCAGCCTGATAGTGTGTAAAACCTAGTGTAGGCATTGCCTTATATTCATCTGCAAATTCTGCAAGCTTTGCTATAGTATTGATAAGCTTCTTTCGGATTAGCTTAAGACCTTCTGACATGATAATCATATCGGTGTTGTCGCCTACATAACAGGATGTAGCACCAAGGTGAATAATTCCTTTTGCATTAGGGCACTGAAGTCCGTAAGCATATACATGACTCATAACGTCATGACGAACTATTTTCTCACGCTCTTTAGCGACATCGTAGTTAATATCGTTTATTTGCGATTTCAACTCATCAATCTGAGACTGTGTTATATCAAGGCCGAGCTCCATCTCAGCTTCCGCTAGTGCAACCCAAAGCTTGCGCCATGTACGGAATTTCATCTCAGGCGAAAAGAGATATTTCATCTCTTTACTTGGATAACGTTCGGATAATGGACTCGTGTAATTGGTCTCCTGCATGATTTCCTCCTATGAAAGCTAATAAATCACTTTTACCTTAGAATTATATCACCATTAGCTCTTTAGTTCAACATTTCAGAGGGCTTGAAGAGGCTTTAAAAATAAGGAAATTCACTCAGTCGCTATGTGAAATTTATTACAATTCTTAACAAAAAAACACGATCTTCTTAAATTTGTTCGATAATAATTTAAGGCTTTTGCTATCGTATAGACACTAGATATTTTTGTTGGTAAAATCTGAGCCATAGAAGCAATTTTTGTGAAATTTTTGAGGAGAAAAATATGCTAAAACTGGATAAGGTATCAAAATTTTATTCGGCTGGCGGCGTCGTTACTTCTGGATTCAGTAAAATAAGCCTAAACTTTGATGTAGGAGAGTTTGTGGCTATTACTGGAGAAAGCGGAAGCGGTAAATCAACGCTGTTAAATGTAATCTCAGGACTGGATTCTTACGAAGAAGGCGAGATGTACATTTTTGACCAGCCAACAAGCGGATACGGCAAAGAAGAAATGGAGGCCTACCGCAAGAAGTATATCGGAAACATATTTCAAACCTTTAACCTAATAAATAACTACACAGTTTATCAGAACATAGAGCTCGTTTTACTTTTGAGCGGCTATAAAAAGAGCGAGGTAAAAGGCAGAGTTGATGAGCTTATTGAGCGTGTAGGACTAAAGGATTACAGAAATACTAAGGCGTCAAAGCTCAGTGGAGGACAGAAGCAGCGTGTAGCTATAGCTCGTGCTCTTGCTAAGGAAACTCCAATAATCGTCGCAGACGAGCCGACAGGAAATCTCGACAAGAAATCTGCTGAGGGTATAATTGAGCTTTTGGCTAGCCTATCAAAGGATAAGCTTGTCATCATCGTAACTCACAACTATGAGCAGGTTGAGATGTATGCTACTAGAAAGATTACGATGAGAGATGGAAAGCTTAGCGAGGATAAGCGCTTTGCTAGTCCTATGCTGCTTGAGGCTCAGGAAAAGATGGCAGGGCTAAGCGAAATCAATGTTTCTCCAAGCAAAAACAGAAAGATACGGGCAATGGAAACGACAGGGTTGAGCTCGCAAAGCACGATGGACTTAGATTTGGAAATACGCTTAGACTTGGAGTGAGAAATACCTTCAGCTTACCAGCAAAGCTAGTCCTTTTACTCTTTGTATTTATCTTCATGTGTACGGGAACTGCCGCATCGTATGGAACTATGCAGAATATGAGACTTTCAGTAAATGATGCGGTCTTCAATTCTGTTTTCCCAGATGCAAGCTCCAAACGTTTAGTTGTAACAAAGCAGGATAAGAGTGCATTCACTGAAGAGGATTACGCAGCTATATCAAAGCTTAGCAATGTAAAAGAAATTGAAAAGTACGGACTTTTAACAGATTTTCTTGTAGGCTTTAGCAATGTTCCTTTTGATGCGATTAGTGATGATGGAAATGCTGACAATCAGACATATCTTCAGCTAAAGGCAAAGTCGATCAAAGGCTATGAGAAACGTATAGTTTCAGGTAGGCTTCCAGAAAAGCCAAACGAAGTTATTTTGATGGTTGGTAAAGAAGACGACTATATTCTATCTTCGCTAGGAAATAATCCGGAAATCCCAATGTTCTATAGGTGCGAGTTCCCTTATGGAAAACTAATGAACAAGAAGGGCGAACCTGTTAATTACGCAGATGGTATCTACGATTCTTTAACCATCGTTGGCTATGGATACTTGACAGAGGAAGAGGAGCATGCAAGGCAGTTCAACGGACAGTTTTATGAGGGAATCGTATGCTGCTCAGACTCAACTTTAGAGCATATGCAGTCTTTGATAACAGCTGGAAAGACAGACCTTGAACTTAGAATAAATAAGAGCACGATGCAGGTGTTCCCAACTGCAGCACACCCTATAGTTGCATCACCTTTGGTTGAAGAGGGTAAGGCGTATATTCCAGAATCACTTGCACAGGAGTTCCCATATGGAAATACATCTGGTAAGACTCTTGATCTTACACTAAATAGAAATGGGCAAGAAGTTTAACCCTTTCCATAGCTTCTGTATATAATAAGAACAATGTTAATTCGCTTCTTGGAAAGTCAATCGACGATATAAACAGCGAAGCAATATATATGAATGGGGAAGATATAAGAAGGCTATATGAGGATGGTAGCAACTTCCAGGTTACAGTAAATATAAAAGAAAACAAGTATGCTAAGGAAACTATTTCCACTTTGGAAAAGCAGGGGTATAAGGTTTTGTACTTGAACGACACATCTAGCGAAGCTGGAAATCCTATCACCATAGTTCTAAGTGGAATCAGAAAGGTACTCCTAGCAATCTTCCTAGCAGTGCTATTCTTCATAAGCTATTTCATAATCAAGCTAATATTCAAATCGAGAAATGTTTACTTCTCGACCGTTAGAATGCTTGGAGGAAGCAGCTTCGCCTGCTCGGGCATGATACTCACAGAGATGCTTTTGGTATTTCATATAGCCTTTGCTGCCGTTGCAGGACTGATAATCAAGGTTAAGGATGGAACGATAAATTCATTTGAGTTCCTAAATAGGAACTTCCTCTATATTGAACCGAGAGACATTTTGATTCTTTATGTAATCATTTTGGTCATGACTTTGTTTCTGGCACTTAGATACTCAAGCCAGATGTTCAGCAAAACAGCTATGAATGCATACAAGGAGGAGGTGTAGACGATGATTAGATTATTAAATGTAAAAAAATCATTTAACAAGCATAAATCAAATGAGATTCGTGCAATAGATAATACAAGCATCGAGCTAGCAGATTCCGGCCTTGTGACATTCCTAGGAAACTCGGGATGTGGTAAGACTACACTTCTAAATGCCATAGGTGGACTTGATCGCGTGGACAAGGGTCAGATTTCATAGATGACCAGAGAATCACTCGTAGACTTAGCAATAAACTAGATGAAATTAGAAACCTTAGAATAGGATATATCTTCCAGAACTATAATTTAATCGAGGATGCGACTGTGTTCGAAAACGTGGCGCTAGTTCTAAAGATGATTGGCTTTAAGGATAAGGATGCTATAGAACGCAGAGTTATGTACATACTAGATAAGGTTGGCATAGCAAAGTATCGTAACCGTCCGGCAAACATGCTTTCTGGTGGTGAGCGTCAGAGAGTTGGCATCGCTCGTGCCCTCGTTAAAAATCCACAGATTATCATAGCCGATGAGCCTACGGGAAATCTCGATAGCAGCAACACCATAGATGTAATGAACATCATCAAGGCTATATCAAAGCAGAAGCTTGTAATTCTCGTAACACATGAGAGGGATATTGCAGAATTTTATGCTGATAGAGTAATCGAAATCGTCGACGGTAAGATAGTTGATGACAGAGAAAACTCACATGATGGAAAGCTCGATTACCGTATGGATAGCAAGATTTTCCTTAAGGATATGCCTATACAGAAGGAGTTTTCAGAGGGACCTTTTGATGTAAACTTCTACAGCGATAGCAATCAAAAGCTACCGAAGATAGAAATCGTAGTCAAGAACAACAACATATACATCAAGACTGATGACAATCTCTCCATGGGTGCAGATGGTGTTGAAATCATAGACGACCACTATCAGGCAATGACCAAGGAGATATACGAGAAGTATAACTTTGACTACAGCGATTACTTTGATCATGCAGAGGAAAGGAAGGCCTATCAAAGAGCGGTAAGCCTACCAAGATGAAATACTGCAGTATCTATGGACCGTTCTCATCTTTTGGATCGGGCTTTAGGAAAATCCGTAGATATTCGAAAATCAAGAAAATACTATTGCTCGGCTTCGTACTTGCTTCGATGTTTGTTATATATGCTGTCAGCAATGTAGCGGGAATAACTCACTATACTGACGATAGATTTACAACCATGGATAAGAACTATGTAAGCGTAAAGACTGGTAAGCTTTCGGGAGAAACCTATCATAAGTACGCGACAATGGAAAATGTCGACTACGCATTGCCAGGAAACTCTATAGTAAACTTTGCTATGACCTTTGAGGAATACTATCAGGCGCAAGGACTTTTGGTTAGTGGGTCGCTATCAGATGTAGCAAAGCTTAAGAAATCAGATATTACGGCCGGAAGACTGCCTGAAAATCCAAATGAGGTAGTCGTTGACGAGATGGTCGTTAAGAACATGATAAAGAATGCTAACGCTAGAGAGCTTGGCATAAAGACTGGTAAAGACGTCCTCGAAAGAACCCTGAAGCAGCCAAACATGCCAGACATTAAGATTGTCGGAATAACTAATAAACAGTCACCTAGCATCTATGTTGAAAGGTCAAAAATGATTCCTCTAATCCTGCATGACCCTGGACAGAATGCAGTTGAAGCGGTACAAAATCCTCAGTATGCAACGGAGACTGATGCCATCTTGCCTTACAGCGAATATGCAAATGCAGGAAATATCCAGATTGTAAAGGGTGAAGCTCCATCAAAGGACTTTGAGGTACTTGTTCCGGAATCACTAAAGGAAGAGGTAGCCATTGGCAAGCCTATCAATGTAAAGATAAATGGAAATTATCTAATCGTTTGCGGATATTACCACGATGATCGCAAGGCTGGTGGACTATATGTCTCAGACAATACCAATTTTATAAACGCGATATCTAAGTATAAGACTTTGACCATAGCTCCTAAGGATAAGGCTGCTTTTATTGACAGCCTTCAGGGGTCAGATGTTAGAGTTATCGATGTTTACAAGGAAAACAAGGAGAACTATGTAAACAGCATAAGCAAGGGTATATGGAAGACCATCGCTGTTTCAGGCGTAATAGTTTTCGTATCACTTATTGAGATCTATTTGATGCTCAGAGCATCCTTCCTATCGAGGATTAAGGAGGTAGGTGTTCTCAGAGCCATCGGCCTCAAAAAGGGAGATATATACAGAATGTTTACAGGTGAGGTTCTGGCAATTACACTAGTAACTGCAATTCCTGGAATGGGCCTCATGGCCTACTTTATAAACGCTATGACAAGCATTGAGTTATTCAATAATATGTATAGGATGAATCCGATTGTATTTGGAATAAGCTTCTTAATCGTTTTAGGATTCAATATGCTAGCAGGACTATTCCCAGTGTTTACAACACTTCGTAAGACCCCAGCAGCAATACTTGCAAGAAACGATATCAGCTAATTGGATACAAACTAAATAGCAAAATGTAAAACTGCCCACGCTGTTAAAAGCATGGGCAGTTTTGTCTAAATGGATATTTAGCTTGGGGTTAACTTATTTGTGGAATTTTCTTTTTCCTAGTGCAAGGCCTATTGCAGCCAATATAGCAGATGGGAAGATTACAAATGCTAACATATTAGTGCTATCACCTGTGTTTACTCTGCCAAGTCTTGCTTTGCTTGTAGCTCCTTTGCTTAGGCTCTGAGCGATTGCTACATGCTTGCTCTGTACAGCTAGTGTAAATTCAGCGTATCCAGCGTTTGTCTGGATTCTTCCTACGTAGCTTCCTGGTTTTAGTGATTTTAGGAAGCTTGGAGCGAAGCTGATTACTGTGCTTCCTTCTTCTGAAGTATAGTCAGTACCGTAAACAAGTGTCTTTTCTACTCCGTCAATTTTAATGCTTACCTTTGCATTTGGGTGAAGGTTTCCGCTCGCGTCTGCAAAATATTTGTAATCTGAATCGACTCTAAGCTTTAGACCTTCTGCCTTAGCTTCCTCGAATTTTACCTTGCCAAAGTTACCATCAAACTCTACATTAAAGCCATTGTTTAAAGCTGTAGAATCTAGGAAGCCGAGTGTAGGCTCTGATTTAATCTTATTAAGCGTCTTTTCAGCCTTCTCTAGTGCTTCTAGCTTGTCTTTATTAAGCTTCTTCTGCTGTTCCTTTGTTAGGCTATCAACAGCAGCTCTAGAGCTGCTTAGAACATCTTCACTGTCTAATAAAACAGGATTTGGAACTACTATCTTTGATTCGACTCTTTCGATGTCTAGCTTGCTCTGTGTTTCTTCGTGGTTGATGTTTGCTCCAAACTTGTCATTTGCAAGGTCTTCAGCTGTCTTCTTGTCTACCTGCATCTTCTCAGCTGCTTCTGTAAGTGCAGTATCTGATGGATTTGGCAAGTAGCTTCCGAATGCCTTTAGCATCTCATTGTTGAAATCATTACAGTTTCCGTAGCAATCCTTGACTGCAGCATTTGGACCTGTTATAGGTCCGTCTATCTTTCCAGCAAAGCCTCCGTTCCAAGACCAGCCTGGTGTTACTGTACCTGTGCTCACACAGTTTTCTAGCTTACCTGATGCTGTTCCAGCAAATCCTCCGATATATTCTGCTTTTGCTCCTTCAATAGGCTTACATCACCTGTTGAGTAGCTGTTCTTTGCTTCACTGTAAGGACCTGAGCCGCCGAGGAAGCCACCTACATTGAAAGCTCCCTTTACGTTTCCCGTTGCTTTTGATCCTCTCACAGAACCATCGTTATATCCTACGAGACCGCCTGTGGTGTTTCCACCAAGGACATCACCTTTTGATGAAGAATCGATTATCTTACCTTTGTTGTGACCTACAAGACCTCCTACATGACCTGATGTAGCCTTATCGTTTGCGCCAGTGTCTGCTGTGACTTTTACGTCTGCATGTGCGTCAAAAATGGTTGTCGTCGCATAATCGTAGGTGTTAGGGTCAGTCACTTCTTGAGCAGCTCCGACTAGTCCTCCTGCATCGGCAACTTTGATAAATCTCTCGCCCTTTGCTTCGACTGTACCTGAAACCTTGCAGTGAGCAATTAGATTATTTTTTCCAGCGCTTGCATCGACTTGAGCCTCACCAGCTAGTACGCCTATGACTGAGCCACCCTTAACATTTGCATTTTCAATGTTTAGATCCTTTACTACAGAGCCTTTGATTGCTCCAAAGAATCCAACTCCATTTGAATTCTTGTCTTTTTCTATGGTGAGGTTCTTGATGCTATGCTTTTCACCGTAGAACTTACCAGTGAAAGGATGCTCTAGACTTCCGATAGGCTCAAACTTTACGCCCTCTAGGTCTATGTCCTTGTTTAGCTTGTAGTTCTTGCTTAGAAGCTGGTCATCAGTTGTTCCTGAAAGCTTCATAAGGTCTTCCTTAGAGTTTATCTCGACAAACTCTTCTGCTGGATTTTCAATTTCTGCTAGTGGAGGAGCCTTGTAGTGATTCTGGTCGCAGCCGTAGAACCAAAGTATGGTTTCTCCGCCATCAAAGCTTGCTGTGCTTACACCTACTGGCGACTGCACGTCGTTTACATTAAACATCCATCCATCAGGCTTTGGAGCCTGGATATCGTCTATGCTTGTTACAAATTCACCCCAGCTGCTTTCTTCGCTTGTGAAGCTGAACTTATTTTCATCTCTAGCCCTCTTCATTAGATCCAAAACCACACTATCTTCTTTCTCTGGCTGAACCGTGAATTCTTTGAGCTTCTTAAAGGTATTTGTATCCTTGTTATAGTTACAGATTACAAACTTAACCGGGGTCTTAGGTGGAGTTACTGGTGCTGTTTCTGGTGGAAGTACGGCTGCAAGATATGGCATTCCATTGTTATGGCTTGCATCCTGTGCCCAAACTCCGCTTGTGCTACCTGCTATCTCTCCAAGGAATCTAGATGATGACATTTCAGCTGCTGTCTTTGCTGTAATACCACTGTATTCCTGCATTTCTGTAGCTGGCTTTGCTTTTTCGCTGTTAAAGTAGCTGTTGACTATTTCGCCAGGGCTAGCAAAGCTAGAACCCTTCCAACCAGCGACTGCACCACCTGAGTTTGCATTTACATCAGAACTTACATATACATTCTTAAGCTGTGATGGGCTTGCTAGTACACCAGCAAAGCCGCCTATCTTTTCATTTGAGTTAGCTTTTACGCTTCCAAGGGCATAGGAGTTTGAGATGTTTCCCTTCTCTGCTTTTCCAACAAAGCCACCAACATTCATTTTTCCAGTAACATTTGCATCGGCAAAGCACTGATCTATAGTTCCAACTTTACCTGCGTAACCATTAAATCCAGCAAAACCGCCTACCTGCATGGATTTTTCAGCATTTACATTAGTATTGATTACAGCACTTTTTGATATGGTGCCAGAATTCTGGCCAACAAAACCACCCGTACCGCTCTGACTTGAGTTAATATTTGAGTTTATTACCCTGCAGTTTTCAATTGTACCTAGGTTTTTGCTAGCGAGTATGCCTGGATATTCAGTGCTCTTTGCACTTACGCTTGCGTTTTCAATGGTTAGATTTCTTACGCTCGCATTAGTGTCGATATTGCTGAATATACCGCCTTCGTTAAGATTAGCATTTCTGATTGTATGACCGTTTCCATCAAAGTTTCCCTTAAAAAGCGGATTGCTTTCATAGTTTCCACTTCTGCCGATGTTTCTTAGATTGGTATACTTTGATAAATCTAGGTCCTTTGTTAACCTAAAATTCTTGGATAACTCGGGCTTATATGCTTTGTTAGCACTCATCAGATGCTCGACTAGTTCGTCTTCGCTTGTGATGAGCAAATAGCCGTCAATATCTACGCCAAGTGTTGTGTCTGCAAATACGTTCTGAGCTGCCATTGGCATGGTAGATACTACCAAGAAAAATGCCAAAATCAGAGCGTAAAGCTTAGATTTAGTCAATAAGGTTTTCATGTTCCCTCCCGTTTTTCTCTCTTAAGTAAAAGCAGGAATGGAAAAAGCACACAAAAATGTGTGCTCCAGAATTACAATATCATACTATCTTTTGAGAAATCCGCTCAAATACAAGATAATTTTTGTGCATGTCTCCCGGCTTACGCATTTACATTTCTCAATCTTCCCAATCTCTCAGTGATATATAGAGAAACTACACGCTTACGGTGGCGGTACCGCACAGGACTTTAACCTGTTTCCATCTTCGCTTTTAATTAAAAGAACACATATTATTCAGTTAACAATAATGATACTAAAAAATAGGGCAAATGTCAATTATCCAAGCTCTATTGTAAACCAATTTCATAGGCAGTTTTGTTGTATTCACGCAATAAAAATCGGTATAATCAAATGATTATACCGATATATAAACTAATATTTTCTTGCCATTGTAAAGCCGCGTCCGTTTACTCCGCTTACATCGACCATGGTCATGAAAGCTTCCTCATCTATATCGAGGACCGTTGTCCTTACACGGTGTACACTCTCGTGACTTACAACACAGATAATAATGTCTAGCGGATCGTTGCAGTGACCTGTGATACCATGTGTAAGAGTAGAACCTACGTCGAGGTCGTTCTGGAGAGCTGCATTAATCTCTTTGTACTTATGGCTTATTATCGTGAACTGAACATTGCTTGAGCCAAAGAGTACGACCTTGTTGAGCGTGATGGTGCATAGCATTGCTACGATAATACCGAATAGCACGTCGTTTGTATTTGCAAAAGGTAGCTGCAGAATCATTATTGTGAAGTCCGCAATGTAGATAAGTGGAGCTACTGGGATTCCGAGCTTACGGTTTAAGATGATTGGAATTACATCGCTTCCGCCCGATGATGCACCTGCGCGGATTATGAGACCTAGTCCAAATCCCATGAGTACGCCACCGATGATGGCTGCAAGCATTGGCTGATCTGTTAACTGCTTAAGAGCATCAAATCTGTTAAACACATTTAGGAACAGTGGAAATAGAACTGAACCTGCAACTATGCTGAGTGCAAAGAGCTTTCCGAGCAAAAGGAAGCCAAGAATCAAAAGCGATATGCTTATGATGGCGACAACTATTGAAACCTCAAATCCAAAGTAGTGCGAGAAAACTCGGCCGATACCAGTTACGCCTCCTGCGATAAACTTGTGTGGGAGCACGAATGCTGCAAAGCTGAATGCGTCGCAAGCTATTCCCACTAGCACCATGATGATATTTCCTGTTTTGCTATCTAAAAATTTGTTCATACATTCCCCCTCAAAAATACCGATGCAGCTATGCCACATCGGTATGCTAGGTGTATTATACTACACTTTTTATTTTTGTTAAAGGTGATTTGTAGCTGAGTGAACTATAGAGAAATCTTGCTTGTCTTAGTCCAAATTCCCATCTTCTCAGCTTCTTTGATGAGCTCATCTCTGAACTGAGGGTGAGCGATGTTGATTAGCTTCTCAGCGCGTTCCCATGTGCTCTTTCCCTTGAGGTTTGCAGCACCGTACTCAGTTACGATGTAGTGAGTTGACATTCTAGGAGTCGTTACGATTGAACCTGGTGTTAGACCTGGTTTAATCAGTGTTTCTAGCTCGCCTGACTTTAGCTGTCTTGTTGAAGGTGTGCAGATAAAGCTCTTTCCTCCCCTTGATAGGTAAGCGCCCATAACGAAGTCAAGCTGTCCACCTGTACCGCTGACATGCTGGTAGCCGGCACTTTCTGAGCAAACCTGTCCATAGAGGTCTAGCTGGATACAGCTGTTAACTGAATAGAAATTATCTATACTTCTGATTACATGAATATCGTTAACGTAGTCAACTGGAGCGATATAGCAAAGTGGATTGTTGTGGATAAAGTCATAAAGTTTCTTTGTTCCGCCCGCAAATGCGTAAACCGCCTTCTTGTCGTCAGGACCCTTTCCTGCTGATAGCTTGCCAGCATTGAAGAGATCAACATATGAGTCAACGAGCATTTCTGTATGACAGCTTATGTCCTTGAAATCTGACTCTGCAAGCATGCTTCCGATACAGCATGGAAGAGCACCGATTCCTAGCTGAAGTGTACAGTGATCAGTCATCAAATTAACTACATGGTGAGCAATCTGAGTTTCAACTTCGTTTGGTGCCTTTGCTGGAATCTCAGCTGGAATTGAGTTTGAACCTTCTACAATGAAGTCAACATCTGTAATATTAAGAATAGCCGTTTCTCCATTTGCAAAAGGCATATTTTCATTAACTTCTACAATAATCTGCTTAGAAGCCTTAATTATTCCTAACATTTCAGCAACCTGAGGTCCGATGTTGAAGTTTCCGTGCTCATCCATTGGTGTAACCTGAAAACATGCCATGTCGAACTGGTTATCGTTCTGATCCCAGTAGCTTGGAAGCTCACGGAATAGCATTGGGATGTACCACTGACGTCCTGTTTTGCTCATTGCTCTATCTGCACCTGTGAAGTGTGAAGAGTGGAATCTTACGTTCTCGTTTGAGCTTGTTGCCTGGTAAGTCTTGAATGCTTCCCTTCTGATAGCTACGTTTGTTATTATTGTAACGCCCTTTAGCTCGTTTGCTCTCTTAGATAGAGCTTCGTCGATATCAACGACTGAGCCAAGTCCGGTACCGAAATGTACTCTAAAATTGTTTTCTATTTTTGCCGCTGCTTGATCGGCAGTGATAAGTTTGTCCTGATATTGCTTACGAACATCGCTTACTGCGCTCATAGAAATTACCTCCATAAATAAGTTATGCTGTGTTAATCGCAGTCTCAAATGTAAGAGAATCAATTAACCGAATAAATTGATTATTATTTAACAATCGTACTAGAATTTTTACTATATAATTTGTATACATGCAAGCGTTTTAACAATATATAGTAATGATTTTAATGAAAAACATGTCATTATAAATATTTTTTTAATGATTAGTATAGCAAAGAGGAAAGAAACAGGTAGAGTTTCGATAAACAAGGGAATACTCCACTTTTAGTCAATAGAGTCAATTATCACAGAATAATATCACATCTTCTAGCAATATTGACAAGAAATGTGTTTAATGATATATTTGAGAAAAGTTTTCAGTGCTTTAATGTGCGAGAATATTTACTCGCATACCTAAAGTTAAAAGGGAATCAGGTGAGAATCCTGAGCGATCCGGTCACTGTAAGCAAGGAGTTCCTTTTCGGGATCCATTGTGCATTAGCATGAGAAGGAGAAGAGGAGTGACGATTTGCAAGTCAGGAAACCTGCTGAGAATTTCAATGTAGCTTCTTGGAGAGCGATTCATTGTAGGCAGATTATTTTGTTGCATTGTTTTTTTCGTACTATATAGAAGTTGCATTGATTTATGCAGCTTCTTTTTGTTGTTTAAGAAAGGTGAAGAAAATGATAAAGATCAAAGATTTTTGGGAAGGCGAAGCGCAGATTTACGATGAGGCTATAAAGGAAGAGTTAAAGGGAAAGTTTGCTCCGCAGTGGAAAAAATTAATCTTAGATAATTCCCCTAAGGCGGATAGACTTAAGGTTTTGGATATCGGAACTGGACCGGGATTCTTTCCTGTTCTACTAGCTCAAGAAGGACATGATGTTACGGGAATCGATGTAACAGAGAATATGATAAAGTGGGCTAAGCACAACGCTGAGAATTGTGGTGTTGAAGCTACGCTTTTGACAATGGACACTCATAAGCTTGATTTTGAGGACAACAGCTTTGATGTAATTGTAAATAGAAATGTGACATGGACTTTAGAGAATCCTAAAGATGCTTACAAGGAGTGGATGAGGGTTCTTAAGCCGGGTGGTTCACTGATAATCTTTGATGCATGCTGGTATCTATGGAACTACGACAAGGACCTAGAGAAAATCTATAGAGAAAATGAAAAGAGGGTTAAGGAGAAATACGGCAGAAGGATTCATCAGCATACAAACCCAGATGATGTGAAGAGATTAGGCGAGGAGCTTTTTATGAGTGATAAGAGAAGACCTGGCTGGGATCTAGTAAATTTAATCGACCTAGGCTTCAAGGAAGTTATGGCAGATGTTGATATAACTGAGCTTGTTTGGGATGAGATGAACAAAGAAGTAAATGGCCCAACGCCTCAGTTTATGATAGTCGCTAAGAAGTAATTTAAGAAATAGTTATAGAGAAATTAAGGAAGTGTGTGTTGATTAAGTATGTTTGCAAGAGACTAGTTCTTGTGATTCCAGTAATATTGGGAATCACAGTCATCACATTTGTTTTGACTTCGTTCTCGGCTGGGGATACCGCAAGAATACTAGCAGAAAAAGTATATAATTTCCCGACAATGGAACAAATAGAGGAAATTAGACACGAAGAAGGACTAGACCAGCCTCTACACATACAGTATGGTAGATGGCTCAAAAAGGTCGTAAAAGGGGATTTTGGAAAATCAATAGATACAGGAAGACCAGCAATTGAAGAATTGATGACACATTTTAAACCTACATTAAAACTTGGATTAATGGGTTTCATACTACTAATTTTGGTTTCGGTTCCGCTGGGTGTATTTTCCGTCGTCTATGAGAACCGGCTTATTGATAAAATAGTCAAGCTCTTCTCGTATATAAGCGTATCCATGCCGAACTTTTGGCTAGGATTGTTATGTCTTTATGTCTTTGGAGTAAAGCTTGGAATAATATCGGTAATAGGATCAGATACAGAAGGAGTTACGATAATTGCAGCATTTGTTTTGGATTTTGGATTTTTTGGTGTCTTGATCAGACTTATTAGAGCAAATCTTATTGATGTAATGAATAAGGATTTCATAAGGGCGTGCCGTGCTAAGGGCCTTGGTACTACAAGAATACTATTTGTACATGGTCTAAAGAACGCATTGATTCCGGTCATAACAAGATCAACTTCAATAATCCTGCATTTAGTAACAGGATCTGCAGTTGTGGAGACAATATTCTCGATAAAGGGCGTTGGATACCTAGCTTAAATTCTGTATCTCTGAAGGACCTACCTGTAATCCAGTGCTACATAATAGTTGCTTCACTTATAGTTATATTCATAAATCTAGCGATAGATATCTCATATTCCGCTTTGGATAAGAGAATAAAATTGCAGTAGGGGGTCCATATGTTTCGCAGAAAAAAGAAAGTCGAAACTCTACTAGAGCAAAACGGGAATCTGTCGCTAAACCGCATCATGCGTCAAAGAAAGACCCAGATAGGTCTAGCTATCGCAATCCTGTTCATCTTAGTTGCGATATTTGCGCCACTGATTGCGCCAAACAATCCGACTCTAGTAGATGTCACAGTAAAATTACAAAATCCTAGTCTAAAGTATCCGTTTGGGACTGACCAGCTTGGAAGATGTGTGGTTTTCGAGGATAGTATGCGGAAGCAGGTATTCTCTGTTTTACAGCTTTACAGTGCTAGCAATAACTTTGATAGTCGGCCTTCCTATTGGAATGATTGCGGGTTATGTAGGAGGCAAATGGGATACAGCGATAATGCGAGTAATAGATATATTCCTTGCTATGCCTTCTTTTATCATTGTACTTGCGATTGCAGGAAGTTTTGGAACAAGTGGGAGAAATCTAATTCTTGCTATGTCGATGTCATATTGGGCAAACTACGCAAGAGTTAGCAGGGCATTGACGCTCAAAATAAAAGGAGAAAGTTATTTTCAGGCTCTCAAAGCCGGAGGACTTAGCAATGTAAGAATTATATTCAAGCATGTACTTAGAAATATTATGCCTTCTATCATTGCGCTAGCTACAGTAGAAATCGGAAGTATAATACTGTCGATTGCGGGATACTCATTTATAGGACTTGGAGTGCAGGCACCTAATCCAGAATGGGGAATCATGCTGAGCGAGAGCAAGCCGTTCATTCAGACTTTTCCACAGCTGATGATGTATCCAGGTCTAACCATAATGCTCATAGTCTTTGGAGTAAATATGTTAGGGGAAGGAGTTCAAGATGGATTATCAGAAAAATAGCCTTGAGCTTAGGAACCTAAGAATAGCGTTTAGTGATTATGCGAAGAGAGAAACTCAAGCTGTTAAGGGACTAAACTTGACCTTGCCAAAAGGCAAAATAGTTGCACTGGTTGGTGAGTCTGGATGCGGAAAGACGGTAACTAGTCTTGCAGTAATGAACCTGCTTAAGGGAAGTGCGAAAATTAGTGGAGAAATATTCTGCAATGGAGAGGCTATACATCAAATGTCTGAAAAGCAGAGGCAGAGCTGTAATGGAAGACTCTTTGGAATGATATTCCAGGAGCCAGTAGAAGCCTTAGATCCACTGTTTACAATAGAGACTCAGATGATGGAGGGCTTGAGAAAGCACCGAAAAATCAGCAAGTCGGAAGGTATAGAGATAATTTGTGAAGGGCTTAGAAGTATGAACTTTCAAGCTCCGAAAGAGATATTGAATAAATACCCACATGAACTTAGTGGTGGCATGTGTCAAAGGGTTATGATAGCTAGTGTGCTGATTCAGAATGTCGAATACCTAATAGCAGACGAGCCGACAACAGCACTTGATGTAACCATACAAAAGCAGATTTTGATACAGCTACATAGGCTGAGCAGGGAGAAAAACATAGGTGTTCTCTTTATAACACATGATCTTGCAACGGTAGCGGAAATTGCAGATTACGTCTATGTAATGAAGGATGGAGAACTTGTTGAAGAGGGGGATGTATTTGAAGTCTTTGATAATCCAAAGAATGAATACACAAAACATCTTATAGCAGGAAATATTTAGGTATCAAAATGATGAAACCATTATTGGAAATAAGAAATTTAACAAAGTTTTATAGCAAAAAAGATAAACTTCCAGCAGTTTGTGACGTTTCTTTAGAAATAACTAAAAATAGCTCACTAGCCCTAATTGGTGAAAGTGGATGTGGAAAAACTACACTGGCAAAGCTAATCATGGGCATAGAGAAGCCAACAAAGGGAGATATTATCTTTAATGGTAGTAACATAGCAAAGATGAAGGAGAGAGAGCTAAGACCACTGAGAAAAGATGTACAGATGATATTTCAGTACAGCAAGTCGGTTTTTAATCCGAACTATACAATCGGCGATAGCATAAGAGAAGTACTGCTTGCACACGAGAAGCTCAGTCACAAAGAGTGTCAAAAGCGTTTAGATGAGATATTTGAGGTAGTTAAGCTTCCAAATAGCTTTCAGAAGAAGTATGTATCTCAGCTTTCAGGTGGACAATGTCAGAGAGCAAATATAGCAAGGTCTTTGATACTAAAGCCAAAGCTTTTGATATGCGATGAGCCTGTTGCGAGCTTAGACTATGCTATTCGCCATCAGATTCTCGAATTGCTACAGGAGATAAGGAAGACAACGGACATAACCTATCTTTTGATTACTCACGACCTGTCGAATGTGAAGGACCTATGTCAAAAGGTTGCAATCATGTATAGGGGCAATATAGTTGAGCTCGACTTCGTCAAAACAGATTTAGAGAAAATTGTTAAGCATCCATATTCTATTGATTTGTTTAAGTCAATCCCTTGTGCAGATCCTCGAAAGAGAAGTTTTATCAATGAGTCTGCGAAGGAATATGATTACGTTGAAGAGGTTTTTGAAGGATGCGTATACAGAAATCGTTGCACGCAGAGTGATGCGATTTGCGAACATAACAGGCCTATTCTAAGGGAAATTGAAGATAACAATTTTATCGCTTGTGATAAGTTTAATCGTTGAAAGGAGACAAAGAGAAAATGAGAAAGAAAGACTTTTAAAAGTTACTACAGTGATGGCGATTATTTGCGCGATGGCATTTGGTTTGATGGGTTGTAAGGACAACAAGGAGACAAAGAAAACCAGTGCAGACAGTAAGACTGTTACAGCTATGATGTCTGGTGATATAAAGCCAGAAGCAGCAGATACTGTTGATACTAGTGCAACAGTAATCAAGTTCTACGAGCTTGTCTATGATCCACTAGTAAGATATGGTAAGGATGGAAAAATTGAACCAGCCCTAGCTGAATCATATGAGATTAGCGATGATGGTACAGTTTACACATTCCATCTTAGAAAGGGCGTTAAGTTCAGCAATGGGGAGGATTTCAACGCTGATAGCGTTCTATTCAATACAGACCGCTGGGATGATAAGATACGCTCAAATTTCTCGGAAAAGCTTCTAGATGTAAAGAAACTTGACGATTATACAGTTCAGTTTACTTTTGAGAAGGCAGCATATCCAATCCTTATAGAATTCACATATCCAAGACCATTTAGAATGCTAGCTAAGGCAAGCATCGACTCTGATGGAAAGTTTAAGGAGCCGATTGGAACCGGACAGTGGATGGTCAAAGACTATAAGTCAGGTTCAGAAGTAACGTTAGTACCAAATCCTAATTATTGGGGAGAGAAGCCTTCTTTTGACAAGTTAGTCATCAAAGAGGTAAAGGACGGACAGGCTAGAACAATGGCCCTTCAGAGCAAAGAGGCTGATTTGAGCCTTGCTGATATTCCTTCAGAGGATATGAAGAAAATTGAAGAGGATAAGGAACTAGCAACTCTTAAGGAGGAGTCAACACAGTCATTCTTCCTAGGAATCAACTATGATAACCCTGCTCTTCAGGATGTCAAAGTAAGACAGGCTCTAAACTATGCTACAAACAAAGATTCATTGGTTAAAGAGCTCCTAAATAACGATGGAGTTCCAGCAAAGGGTGTTTTCTCAAACAAGGTTCCTTATGTAAGCGAGAAGAACAGCCCTGGATATACTTATGATATCAAAAAGGCAAAAGGAGCTTCTAAAGGAAGCAGGATATAAGGAAAACAAGGATGGAATACTAGAAAAGGACGGCAAGGCTTTGTCATTTAAGCTAGTTTTCCAGACAGGAGAGTATGCAAACTGGAAGACAATTTGCCAGTACCTAAAGTCAGAGTACAAGAAGATTGGTGTTGATATTCAGCTCGAGGAGAAGGAAGTCAGCGCATATTATGATGCAATTTGGAAGAATAGAAACTACGACCTAATCATCTACCGCTCATACGAGGATTCATGGAACCCACACGGCTTCCTAAAGGGCGTATTCCGCAATAGTGACCAGTCAAAGGGTATTTTCTGGAGCGACGATAAGTTAACAGAGATGATTAACGATGTACTTGCTACATACAAGGAAGATGAGAGACCAGCAAAGTATGACGCTATCTTCAAGTATATGAATGATGAAGCGATTACGATTCCTCTATACTATCCAAACAGACAGATAACATACAATACAAGACTAGGAGATCTAAAGCTCGCTCCAACAGCGTATCAGGATGTTATTTGGAACACAATTAAAATTAAGTAGTCTAAGGCTATGGAGAAAATCTCCAAATAAGGGGTAAGACAAGATAATATAAATACATAGGGTGCTTGTATAATTCACTGTAGCCGTTATAAATTAACGGTTACAGTGAATTTGTGCTTTTAAATTCTACCTTTTTTAGTTTGGCTTTCAATGTTATGTTGCTGTTGAAAGAAGCCTTCTATCGTGGTATTATATGTAAGCAATATGTCTCAGTAGCTCAGTGGATAGAGCGTCGGTTTCCTAAACCGTGCGTCGGGTGTTCGAATCGCCTCTGGGACACCAAGATAAGCCCTTTACTACTAGAACTAAGTAGAACTGGGCTTTTTATTTTACATCGATGAAGGAGTAAAATTTGTGAAAAAAGGGTATATTCAAGTGTACACAGGAAACGGCAAAGGTAAGACTACAGCAGCGATTGGGCTTGCGGTGAGAGCAGCAGGAGCAGGTCTTAGAGTTTACATTGGTCAGTTTGTTAAGAGCATAGAATATAGTGAAATCAAGCTCATAAAGGAGCGCTTTCCTGAAATCACAGTGGAGCTCTACGGCATTGACGGCTGTATGATGAGCGGTGTGCCGAGCGAGAACGATTATAGGAGTGCTGAGGATGGACTTGCGAGGGCGAGGGAGGCTCTCCGCGATGGCAGCTATGATCTTGTGATTTTGGATGAGATTACAATTTGCTGCTATTTTAAGCTTCTGGCTGAGGCTGAGGTTTTGGCTTTGATGGAAGCGAAGCCTGAAGGGACGGAGCTTGTTTTGACGGGAAGGTATGCGCCTGATTACATGATTGAGAAGGCAGATCTAGTGTCTGAGATTAAGGAGACAAGGCACTACTATTCCAGCGGGGTTAAGGCTCGCGATGGTATAGAACGCTAGTTAACAGAAAAGGGTTATAGGAGAAAGGTTTTAAATGAGTAATGTAGAGAAGAATAGAAGAGGCTTAGAACACAGGATGTAATCTATTGCGGTCTCTTCACAGCGCTTATGGCAGTTGGAGCGTTTATTAAAATTACACTGCCGCTAGGAGTTTTTGAGGTAACAATTTCACTACAGGTGTTCTTTGCACTGCTAGCGGGATTTTTGCTTGGAGCAAGAAACGGATTTGTTTCAGTCCTAACATATTTGATTATAGGACTTATAGGAATTCCTGTATTTGCTCACGGAGGAGGACTAGGATATCTGCTTAGACCTACATTCGGCTTCCTGATTGGATTTGCTTTTGCGGCGCTGTTTACAGGGATGCTTTCTAGTAGAGAGGGAAAGCCAAGCCTTCCAAAGCTTGCAATTGCTGCGTTCGTAGGCGAGATGGCCTACTATGCTTGCGGGCTAATTTACTACTTCATAATGTTTAACTTTGTGCTTTCAGGAACTGAGGGTATCGGCATAGCTCAGCTATTTAGCGTATGGTTCCTAAGTACAGTTATTCCAGACACAGTAATCTGCATGCTTGCAGCAGTTTTGGCTTACAGACTTGTACCTATTATGCGCAAGATGCAAAGCTAGTGATGGGGTAAGGATATGAACAGATTTCCACTTTGTATAAATCTCGAGGACAAACGCTTTTTGATTGTAGGCTATGGCAGGATTGCGAAAAGAAAGCTTAAGGCGATAAGCGAATTCACGAGTAATATCAAAATTATTACAAAGGAGCTCACGGAGGAAGAACTCGGCAAAGGCATTGAGATTGTAAATAAGTGCTTTGATGAGAAAGACCTTGAAGGGATGGATTTTGTAATTACGGCGACAGGAAGCAGGGAGCAGGATGAGGCCATAGTGGCTTCTTGCAAGGCTAAAGGAATACCCGTAAATGCGGCAGATGACAGGGAGGAATGCGATTTCTTTCTTCCAGGAATAATCAAAAGAGGAAATCTTGTTGTTAGTGTTTCCACATCGGGAAAAAGCCCTGCTTACTCAAGGCATTTGAGAGAGCAGATTGAGGATATTATCCCAGAAAATATCGAGAAGATGCTGGACATCATGGGCGAGCTTAGAAAGATTCTCCCATCAAAGGTGGATTCACAGGAGGAACGCAGTCAAATCTATAATTATGTTATGTCAAAGCTTTTGAGCATGGATGATTTAGATGAAGCTAATGTAGATAAGATAATAGAAGAGTATTGTGATGCAAAAAATAGTTTTAGCGACAAGAGGAAGTAAACTTGCCCTGGCTCAGGCAGAGCAGGTCAAGGCATTGATAGAAGCAAAGGGCTTTGAGTGCGAGCTTCTGATTGTAAACAAAGGGTGACAAGGACCAAAACCGTCCAATTCATGAAATAGGGGGAGATGGTCTTTTTGTGCGCGAGATTGAAAAGGCTTTGCTCGATAAAAGTGCAGACATTGCTGTTCACTCAGCAAAGGATCTTCCTTATGAACTTGCTGAAGGCCTTGTAATTGCAGGTGTTCCGAAGGCAGCATCATCTGCAGATTGTCTCATATCGCTTAAGGGCGATGGGACCTGCACAGCCGAAAATAGTGCAAAGAAGGTAATTGGAACTGGAAGTCCGCGAAGAATATGCGAGTTCTCTGAAATAGATGATGCGGCTGAGTTTAAGAACATCAGGGGAAATATTGATACAAGGCTTGGGAAGCTTGAGTCTGGCGAGTATGATTCAATAATTCTTGCTAGAGCTGCTCTTGATAGGCTCAATATAGACCTTAGACCTTATGATGTTTACGAGTTTTCGAGCGAGGAGATGATTCCTGCTGCATGTCAGGGAATCATTGCGATAGAATGCCGTAGTGAGGATAAGGAAATAGTAAGGCTACTAGGAGAGGTTTCAGACTTAGAGACGAAAAGACGCTTTGATATAGAGAGAAGTGTGTTTTGCAAGCTCAAGGCTGACTGTAAGTCGGCTCTTGGTGTTCATGCAAAAATTGAGGGAGACAGTGTCACTTTGATGGCACTTAAGGATGAGAGAAAGGTTTGCGTAGATGGAAGCTTTGAGGATAGGCAGGAGCTTAGCCAGCTAGTTTTGTCTATGCTTACGGAGGAGATTTAATGAGAGGTAAAGTACAGCTTATAGGTGCTGGATGTGGCAGAGGTTTAATCTCAGTTAATGCCCTAAAGGCATTAAAAAAGGCGGATGTTCTCGTTTACGATGACCTGATAGACGATAAACTCTTAGGCGAGGTCAGGGATGATTGCAAGAGGATTTATGTGGGGAAGCGCTTTGCTAAGCACAGCAAAACCCAGCCTGAAATAAACGAAATTTTGATAGAGGAAGCTAAGAAGGGACAGCTAGTTGCAAGGCTTAAGGGTGGAGACAGCTTTGTATTCGGTCGCGGTGGTGAGGAATATCTTGCGCTTGAGGCTGAGGGCATAGACTGTGAGCTAATCCCAGGAATCAGCTCCTGCATAGCAGTACCAGAAAGTCTTGGAATTCCAGTTACTCATCGCGGAATTGCGCAGTCATTTACGGTCATAACGGGGCACAGTGCAAGTAGTAAGACTGAAAGTTACGAAGCACTTGCTAAGCTAAATGGAACCTTGGTCTTTCTCATGGGAATAAACTCCATTGCAGAGATTAGCGAAAATCTTATCAAAAATGGAAAATCACCAGATCTTCCTGCATCCATAGTTTGCAGAGGTTTTTCGGGAAGAGAAAAGAGAATCGACGGATGTCTAGGCGATATTGCAGAGAAGGCTAAGCTTGCTGAATCACCGGGAATTCTTGTAGTCGGCGAGGTTGCAGGTTTTCATATGGAAAGCAAGGGTAAGGGGTCGCTTGACGGAAAGCGCGTAGCTATAACGGGAACTAGATCCTTTACTTCTAGGCTCACTGATCATCTAGAAGAGCTTGGAGCTTTTGTAGAAAGTATGGTTTGCCTTGAGCTTGCACCAAATCCTGGTGAAATTCCTGAAGACTTTAGTGACTACGGATGGATTGTTTTCACTAGTGCAAATGGAATAGATATTTTCTTTGATGAAATCAAAGCAAGGGAAATGGATATAAGGTGTCTAGGACAGCTGAAATTTGCCTGCATAGGTACTGGTACAGCATCAAAGCTTAGAGAACACGGCATCATAGCAGACTTAATGCCCGAAAAATATACAGCTGCAAGCCTTGGGGAGCTTCTTGTAGAGAAATGTGACGGAGAAAAAATCTTGATTCTAAGAGCACTAGGTGGATCACCAGAGCTCAATGAAAAGCTTGAGGAAAAAGGTGTAAGCTTTGATGACAGAAAGATTTACGACACTGTGCAGACAGGCTCAGATTTTGATATTAAGAAGTTTGAGGACTGCCACTATCTAGTGTTTGCAAGTGCTGCAGGTGTAAGGGCCTTTTTTGAAAGCCAGAAGCTTCCTAATGCGGAGATTATCTGCATCGGTGATATTACTGCAAGAGAGCTCAGAAATAGGACAGACAGAGAGTTTTCAGTAGCTCAGGAGCATTCCGTTTCAGGTATTGGAAGGCTTCTTGTCGAGCTTAATAACAAATAGATTTCGCATAGCGAATTGGAGGAAAAATGAGGGGTATTTTCTACGGAATAGGTATAGGGCCTGGAGATCCAGAGCATATTACGCTTAAGGCAGTTAGAATGATGAAGGAAGTCGATGTTATTGCGGCACCTGGAACTGATGTGAAGGAAACGCTAGCATACAGAATTGCAGTTCAGGCTGTGCCTGAAATCGAGCAAAAGGAGATGCTTCCTATCGACATGCCGATGACTATGGATAAGGAGCTGCTCCTAAAAGCTCATAAGAGCGGAGCAGAGACTATAGAAAAGGTTCTTGCAGAGGGCAAGAGCGTTGGTTTTATAACACTTGGAGATACAACGGTTTACTCGACATTCTCCTATCTTGAGAAAATAGTTAAGAACCACGGTTTTGAGACTGTGTATATCAGTGGAATAACTTCCTTCTGCGCTGCTGCAGCAAGTCTAGGTATTCCGCTAACTGAGTGGCAGGAGCCACTTCATGTTATTCCTGCGGTACATCAGCTTGATGATAAACTAGCTTTAGATGGAAGCTATGTTCTGATGAAGAGCGGAAGGCAGATGCCTAAGGTTAAGGAAATCCTTAAAGCAAGCGGACGCAAGGTAAATATGGTGGAAAACTGCGGTCTTCCAAATGAAAATAAATACTACAGCGTAGAGGAAATTCCTGACGGCGCAGGATATTTTTCCTTGATAATCGCAAAAGAAAACAAGGAAAAATAAAAAATATAGCCGGGACCCGGCTATATTTCAGAGGCCTTGTACGCAGCGGCCTCTACCTGCGCCCATGGACAGGCTCGCGCTTAGCTTGTTAAAAGACTTTGATGCGCGGCCCTCGCGCAGCGGCCTCTACCTGCGCCTGCGCTTTAATAGGTGGTTCAAAACACCGCCTATAATCATTACCGCAAATGCGACAGCGAGTATCTTTTTGACAGTGTTTTGATCCTCTGTCGTTTCGATTTGCTTGGGCTTTTCGCCGAGGATATCCTTGCTGAGATTATGCTTCTCAATGTATTCTTTCGTTGATTTTTCAATTAAATCGTAGTTAGGCGTTTTGAAATTTAGCGCCTTATCAGGAAGGCTTGAAGCATCGAAAACTATATTTCTGTTATACCATTTTTGCCTTTTGATACTGAAGGCTGCGCATGGAACATCGGAGTTAAGGCTCTTTAGCGGAATCTCAAAATGTGAGTGTTCCCCGTCTATGGTCACAGGAATGAGCTTAGACTCATCGGCCTTTGAGGCTTCTTCGGCAGTTCCAAGATATACGTATTTGTAGCTTTTGCTTTTGATGTTTACAAGCGCTGTAAGCTCGCCATCCTTTGATGTGATGCTAGATAGCTCTAGCTTGAAAAACCTTGAGCTAGATAATACTGTAATATCAAAGCTACCGTCCTTTACCTCGGAAGCCGAAATCGGTGTCATCCCGTATTTCAGGGCGGACTCTGCCTCTACTTTGTCGTAATTGCCAAGGGCGAAAGTACTGCTCGGAATTAGCAAGAAGCAGATTGTTAGCAGGCAAAATATTTTTGTTTTTAATAAATTTATCTTTTTCATATGATGATTATATCATAAAAAGACTTTTGGAGATGCAAATATGATAGAACTTTGTAATCTAACAAAGCGCTTCGGCGATCATATAGCTGTAGACAATCTCAATCTCAAGATAGAGACAGGGGAGTTCTTTGGACTGCTTGGACCTAACGGTGCGGGTAAAACCACAACCATTAGCATGATTTCAACTGTTCTTTTGCCTAGCGATGGCAAGATTCTCATAGATGGGGAGGCGCTTACAAGACGCAATCTAGCGCAAAAGCGTAGACTCAGCGTAATCACTCAGGAATATTCTATGAGGCAGGATATGACCATGGATGAAGTCATGGAATATCAAGGCAGACTTTACTATATGCCTAGGAAGCTCATTCGCCAGAAAACGGAGGAGCTCCTTGAGTTTACAGGACTTCTCGAGTATAGGCATAAGATTGTAAGACACCTATCGGGCGGAATGAAGCGCAAGCTCATGATCTGCAGGGCTTTGATGGTTGAGCCTGAGATTCTTTTGCTCGATGAGCCGACTGCGGGGATGGACGCATTTTCTAGAAGGCAGATGTGGAACCTGCTTAGAAAGATAAACAGCAACAAAATGACCATCATCTTGACGACGCACTACATAGAGGAGGCACAGTCTCTCTGCGATAGAATCGCTTTGATAAACAAAGGAAGACTAGACACTGTGGACACACCTCAGGCTTTGATAAACGAGCTTGGAAACTACGCAATCGATGAGATAATAGACGAGGAAATCAAAAGTCGCTACTTCGCCGAAAAGAGCGGAGCAATTGAGTATCTAAGCCGTACGGACACGAAGGCTAGCATGAGGGAAACGACGCTAGAAGATGTATTTATCGAGAGAATCGGAAGAGGACTCGGAAGAAAGTAAGATGCTAAACTCGGATATCGAGATATGGAGATTTAAATGGGTATAGTTACCGTTCTTTGGGAAAAATGGACAGAATTTAAGAGGGATTTCTATAAAATCACGCTTTCAGCGATGATTTCTCCTCTTCTATATTTGATTGTCTTTGGAATGGGAATAAAGACCACTTCACACGGGGAGCCCTACATCAACTTCTTGATTCCAGGCCTTATAGCTATGTCGACGATGACGGGAAGCTTCGGTGCCGTTGCCCAAAACATGAGCGTTCAAAGGCTCTACGAAAAGGCACTCGACCAAATAATGGTCTCTCCTACCCCGCTTTGGCAGTTTATCACGGGGCAGATAATTGGCGGAAGTCTGCGCGGCATCTACTCTGCTGCAATGATCCTGCTTCTCACCTTCCCACTCAAAACGGGACTTGTTTGGAACGGCTGGTCTCTTCTAGTCATGTTCTTAAATGGAACGGTGTTTGCTACAATCGCACTTACGCTTTCATTTATGGCAAAGAGCTATACGGACGCACCAAGATATACATCGTTTATAATAATGCCGATGTCATTCCTCTGTAACACATTCTTTTCAACCGATGATATGCCTAATGGCTTTAGACAATTTGTCTCAGTTTTGCCACTTTCTAAGGCGAGCGAAATGCTTAGGTCCATCTCGCGCGGAGAAGGCTTTGATGTATGGGGAATGGTAATTTTAGTGATATACCTTGTCGTATTCTCGCTTATTTCAATGAACTTTATATATAAGAAGAAAAATCTATAAGGGGCACTGCCCAAGAGAAAGGAAGTATTATGTCAAAAAGAGCAATTATGGCGGTGAGCTTCGGAACCTCATATGAGGAAACTCGCAAGCTAACAATCGAAAGATTTGAGAAAACTCTAGGAGAGCACTTTGATAATGCGCCTGTTTACAGAGCATGGACTAGCGGAATGATTATGAGGAAAATCCTAAAGCGCGATGATATGAAGGTAAACAATGTCAGCGAAGCACTAGAAGCTATAAAGGCTGACGGCTTTGATGAAATCCTAGTACAGCCATCACATATCCTAGAAGGTATCGAGTACGCGAAAATCGTAGCACAGCTAGAGGCTGGAAAGGATGACTTCTCAAGCATAAAGCTCGGTCACGCTCTGCTTCACGATGAGGCTTCACTTGCTGAAGTAGGAGCTGCTCTTGCAGATATCTTCTCTTTTGTTGAAGATGAAGATGCTCTTGTTTTGATGGGACACGGAAGTGACCACGAGGTCGACGACGTTTATTTGAAGCTGGAAAATCAGCTAGGATCCATCGGCCACAAAAACTTCATCGTTGGAACTATTGAGGGCGAACTCGACATCGAGCGTGCAATATCAAAGCTTGGAGAACTAAGCCACGTAAGGTTTGGCTAGTTCCTCTTCTATTCGTTTCAGGGGACCATGCCTTAAATGACATTGGTGGAGATGATGAGGATTCCTGCAAGATCATGATTAGAGATGCAGGTTTTGATGTGGAGTGTATACTCAAGGGACTCGGCGAGTACCAGCAGATTATAGATATATTGCTTAGAAGAGCAGATGAGGCAAAGGAGATCTAGCGACTTAAAAGGGATGGTTTTCGCCATGCAATGGATTGTTGCTGTACTGTAAGCGTAAAGCTATGGTATAAGATACTTGTATCTCAGGAGGTGAATTTGCATGAGCAGGATGGGTGATTCAATTAAGAGTCTCAGGGCACGCAATAATATGTCTCAAGACGCATTGGCTGAAAAACTAAATGTTACGAGGCAGGCGATTTCTAACTGGGAAAATTCAAAGACTCAACCGGATGCTGATACATTGAAGAATCTAGGGATCATTTTTAATGTGACTGTTGATGAAATAATAAATAATGACTTCTACAAAAGTGAAAACGGGAAGAACTATTACTTTCTTGTGCCCCTAAGTGCTAATCTGCTATCACTTATACATTGTATCTTAGCCTTTTTCGGATATTATAATTCCTTTGGCGCTATGAGTTCGGTTGTATCAGCATCTGTAATCGCTTTGATTATGTATTTATCAATTGAGTACAGTATTAAAAATCGTGATTTTACAATGCTCGCAGGACATAAGAAAAATATATGAGAAAAAAATGTTTACAGGTATGAAAAAGAAGTTGCGTTCAATGAGCTTGCAGGTGGCAGGCTTAGCCGTATTATTAAACATAATATTTTTTTAATGATTTTTGTGAAAAAAAGAAAGTCAAATGCCCGTGAGTATGATTTTTCTTTGCAACATTTATTGTTGGGATGGCAACAATTATTGGCATTACAAATTTAAAATATAAAAACCAAAAAAATAAGATTCGAAACCTCTTCACCAGATAATGAAGTAAACCCTTTCACCAGATAAAAACTGATATGTACAATTTTTACTAGATAACCAGTAAGGATGGTACATATCAACTCTGAAGAAAGGATTTTTTTACACTTGTATTCTGTTAGACATTGAGTCTAAGACCTTAAAATATAAATCTTCCCATTTGGGGATAAATCCATAATGGCTTAGATTAACAAAGGGTACTTATTGCATAGATTTATGATATCATTTTTTTATTATGCCTGCTAAATCCGGATTACTAGATAGTTTTGTTATTATAAATAGTCTGAAGAAAAGCTTGTTTCCGATTTGCTGATTATCGTATCCGCATGAACTAAAGATATTGATAGCTTTTGTTGGGAATTTTGGTTTCATTACAATCCCTCTATTGAAAAAGCCGAACTCTATGAGCACATAGATTTCTTAGAACCACAATTCCTTCAAGCCAATTTTGCATTGTGTTATATCGAAATCCGTCGTAATAATTTTTGCAAATATTCTTTTGAATATCGATATTTAATGATGCAAATAATTTTGATAGCTTACCGAAAGATAGTGTTTCAACTATAGCCCATGTTGGCAGAATTCCATTGTATTTGGTTTTATGGTGCTTCACAAAAGCTTCATTTTTATTATCACCAAGCGCATTTGGTAATTCTTTTTGCATCATATAGAAAGTTTCTGGTGAGTTGTAGTTTTCTTGTTTCAAATATGCAGGCGTATCGTCGGGGTTGACATCTTGCTTGCCAAGTTCGGTTGCAATGTGCGATCTAAGGGAAATCTCAATATCCTCAAGATAGGAAAAAATTAAAGCTCTCAAATCTCTGTCAAAGTTATAAATTTGTAGTATATCATCAAAGTGAGTACCTTTTATAAAATTTGTTATTTTTGCGCAATGTAAGAGAATAACCACTTAAACGGTAGTAATTCAAATTTAATAATGCTTCTTTTGCTTTATTAATATCATCTATTATTAGACCTCTATCGCTTGATAGAAGTTTAATCTGTTCATCAATGGTTAAATAAGGTTTATGCTTCATATTGGTAATTTTTGACTCCTAAATACAAAAAGGCCCGCAGTATTTATGCGTAGACAATTAAGTCCATAGGCTCTGCGGGATCTGTTAGTATCATTATATCCGATTAGAGATATAGATTGCAAGCAAAATGAAAAAAATTCCCCATACACAATATTTAAGATCGTATAATAACAAATTTACAATTTCCACTTGAAAATCCTCAGCGTTCATATTAAAGTTTATCAAAGGAATTGATTTTGATAAGGGAGATTGAAGATGAAAAGAACAGATTACATAACTTGGGATGAATATTTCATGGGAGTTGCAGCGCTTTCGGGTATGAGGAGCAAGGATCCAAACACTCAGGTAGGTGCATGCATAGTCAGCGAAGACAACAAAATTTTATCTATGGGATATAACGGCTTCCCTAAGGGCTGTTCTGACGACGAATTCCCATGGGATAGAAGTTCTGACGATGCGCTGGGAATCAAGTATCTATATGTGACTCACGCAGAGCTAAACGCAATACTCAACTACAGGGGCGGAAGCCTTGAGGGAGCAAAGCTATACGTTACGCTCTTCCCTTGCAACGAGTGCGCAAAGGCTATAATTCAGGCAGGAATTAAGACAGTCGTATACGGAAGTGACAAATACGCAAACGAATCTGCAACCAAGGCATCAAAGCTGATGTTTAAGGCTTCAGGCGTTAAATGCGTAGAGCACAAATCCACAGGCAGAGAGATCAAAATTAGCATATAGAGCAAAACACTTAGACATTTGGAGATAAAACGAAGAAAAAGCCACTGATTGCAAATGGTATGTACGATAAATGAGTGCATAATAGATTGCAATCAGTGGCTTTTGTGATAGTTGGGCAGAAGAGATAATTAACTTAGATATTGACAATTAACTAAAATAAAGTTAATATAAAAAAAGAAGTTAAGAGGTGCTTTTATGATTTATGAACTAGGAAAAACAGTTAAATATGCGGTTGGAGTGTTATGAGATAAAAAGAAAAAGAAGGACTTCCTCTTTATTTATCGTTAAGAGATTTATATCATGTGCATAGGAATGGTGTAGATTTTTCTACTTATTGAATTACCAAGTGAAACAGACTTCAAAGTGAGTAAATTAGAAAAAGCAACTCGGGTTATATCAAACGCACTTTAAAATGAACGCCGCTTTTTCTATTAATAATATTTCACGTTATCAGAGGGATGCTATGATTCAAAAGGGAATTCCTTTTGTTAGCCTGCCCAAGCAAATCTATCTTCCATTTTTAGGAGTAATGTTACAAAATTATTTTCGTGATAATCCAATTTTACAAGTAGATAAGTTTACACCGATTTCACAGGCTTTGTTCTTGATGTTGGCTTACAGTAAAAAAGGGACCAGATTCAGTAAAAGCGATGTAGCAAAAAAGTTGGGTGTAACAAATACCACAATTACAAGAGCATCTAAGCAGCTAAAAGCTATTGGAGGTTTAAAAGAAGAGTTTGTAGGAACATCCGTTTTTATCAAAAGGACATTATCTGGTGGAGAATATTTTGAATTAGGAAAGCCTTATCTTATAAACCCAATCCAGCAGACATTATACATTAAGAAAGGGGAATGCATGGACTTTCCTGCATCTGGAGAATTGGCTTTGAGCAATTTAACCATGTTGAATCCACCGCAAATTAAAACACTTGCGACATGGAAGAATACTGAATTACCAAAGAGATTTATTGAGGTAGATCCACAGCTCGAAAGAGAGTTGGACTATGTGCGTTTAGAAAGATGGAAGTATTCGCCTATGATTTTCGCCAAGAATGGTAATGTTGATCCAATTTCTTTATATTGCATTCTACGTGAAGAAAAAGACGAACGTGTTGAGATGGAACTGGAGCGAATGATGGAGAAAATAAAATGGCATTAATGGAATAAGTGTTTTATGTGCAGAATATATTATACCGTTTAAGATGTATGCATGGTTGAACTTGAAAGAACAAAAGCGTGTAGGTGAGCACGTGAACAGTAAAGATCTAAGAAAACATAAATATGATGTATTCCGACTTCTTCAGATTGTTCCTGCTGGAGCGAAAGTAAAGACAACGGGTGCAGTTAAAGATACAATATATTCTTTCTTATCGTGTATTCAGGAAGAAAGTTTAAATATTAATTCATTGGGTGTGGAATTCTCACAAGATCAAGGAATTGAGCTTTTAAGACAGATATATCAAATACAGATATAGATAATTTAAATACTGATAAATAAAATGGAGGCATCTACTATATACCTCCATTGTAATCTCTCTATACTTTCGCACATAAAACCTAAGGCTAATGATTTAGTACTAGCCTTACAAACACTAGTGATCTTCGTGATGCTCGTGATGCTCCTGAAATTCACAGCCAGGGCATGTCAAGTGAGCAATCTTTTCGATTATGCGATGAAGAGAACTTGCTGCGTCAGTCTTTGCAGCGCTGTAGTACATCTCTTTACCATCTCGTCTAGACTCAATTAGCCCACTTGTCTTGAGAAGCCTTAGATGGTGTGAAACCGCGGGGCTACTCATATCCATGAAGGCAGCAATATTTATAACGCACTCCTCACAGTGACATAGAAGCCAGAAAATACGAAGCCTTGTTGGATCGCAGAGCTGCTTTAATAAATCAGAAACGGATTTGATTGTATCTGAATCAGGCATTTGCTCTAGGAGCTTTTCGTAATCCTGACCGTGGTCGTGTGGTATTTTGATTTCATCGTGTTTCATGATTTCCTCCTTAAATTAAGGGTGTTAATATGAGTATAGAGAGATGGAACAAAATTTTCAAGCAAAAATCAAATTTCATCTGTTAAATTAGACAAAACTTGGGTACAATAGATATGGTGATTAAGTAAACTTTTAATTAAACAAGGAGAAATACCATGAAAAAGACCTACAAAATCGAAGTGGATTGTGCAAACTGTGCAAGCAAAATGGAAGAAGTTACTAAGAATACAACTGGAGTTAAGGATGCAAACATCAACTTCATGATGCAAAAGATGAAGGTTGAGTTTGAAGATGGTGCAGACGAAAGCGCTGTAATGCAAGAAGTTAGAAAGAGCTGCAAAAAAGTAGAGAGTGACTGCGAAGTTTACATTTAAATCAGATAGTATTAGATTATTCTAAAGGGCCAATTATGAATCAGAAACAGAAGAAAAATTTGATAAGAATTTTAGTATCGATAGTGCTCACCGTAGCGGTCTACTTTATTCCATCAAGTGGAATTATAAAGCTAGTTCTCTATGTGGTGCCATACATTATTGTCGGCTATGACGTAGTTATTAAGTCATTCAAAGGTGCAATTAACAGGCAGCCATTTGATGAGAATCTTTTGATGACCATCGCGACAATAGGAGCATTCATCATCGCATTCATCGATGGGGATGACTACCTCGAGGCGATTTCCGTAATGTTGTTTACCAGATTGGTGAGTTTTTCCAAAGCTATGCCGTTGGCAAAAGTCGTAGAAACATCAGCGATTTGATAGATATCATGCCTGAGTATGCAAATATAGAGGTGGGGAATACGCTCGAGCAGGTCGACCCTGAGGATGTAGAGGTCGGCACGGTGATAACAGTTTTAGCCGGTGAGAAGGTTCCTATCGACGGTGTGGTTGTAGAAGGCGAATCAAGCCTAAATACTAGCGCTCTGACGGGCGAAAGCATGCTTCAGGACGTCTGCGCTGGTGATCAGGTAATCAGCGGTTGTATCAATACCAGCGGCGTTCTTAAGATAAAGACGACTAAGGAGTTCAGTGACTCAACTGTAGCAAGAATTATGGAGCTAGTTGAGGATGCAAGCTCAAGAAAATCTAGATCTGAGAACTTCATAACTAAGTTCGCTAGAGTCTACACTCCAGCAGTAGTTTTCAGTGCCATAGTGCTTGCAATTTTACCACCTGTGGTTTTGATGATGATGGGAAATCCAGCAGCATGGAGCGTCTGGGTTTATAGAGCACTTACATTCCTTGTAATAAGCTGTCCATGTGCCCTAGTTATCAGCATTCCTTTGAGCTTCTTCGGTGGAATCGGAGCCGCTAGCTCGCAGGGAATTTTGATCAAAGGCTCAAACTATATGGAGATGCTTGCGGATATTAAGACTGTCGTATTCGATAAGACAGGAACTCTAACAAAGGGAGTCTTCGCAGTATCAAAGGTTGTAGCAAAGGACATGAGCGAAGAGGAGCTGCTTCACTATGCAGCTCACGCTGAAATGTATTCTAAGCATCCGGTAGCGCTAGCCCTCAGAAATGCAGCGAATATAGAGGATGACTGTCAGGTTTCGGATTCAGAGGAGCTTGCAGGACATGGCATTAGAACAAAAATTAACGGATTTGATGTTTACGCAGGTAATGCAAAGCTGATGAAGAGCATATCGCTTGAATGCGACGATGTTACTGAGCCAGGAACAGTAATTCATGTTGCAATAGATGGTAAATATGCAGGATATATCGTAGTTTCTGACCTAGTAAAAGAAGAAACAATTGATGCTATATCAAAGCTAAAGCTGAAGGCATCAGAAAAACTGTAATGCTCACAGGAGACAATAGAACCACTGCAAATGAAGTGGCAAAGAGCATTGGAATCGACGAGGTATATAGTGAGCTTCTTCCGGGAGACAAGGTTGATAAGATAGAGGAGCTTATGGCTTCTAGGTCATCAAGCAAGGATGCGGTTGCCTTTGTTGGAGACGGAATAAACGATGCACCTGTTCTATCACGTGCAGATATCGGAATCGCCATGGGAGCCATGGGGTCAGATGCAGCCGTTGAAGCTGCAGACGTTGTACTTATGGACGATGACCCAAGGAAGGTCTCCAAAGCCATCAAAATATCAAAGAAGTGCATGAGCATTGTAAGACAAAATATAGTTTTCGCCATAGGCATCAAAGTAGCCTGCCTAATCCTCGGAGCTGTAGGAATAGCAAATATGTGGTTTGCAATCTTTGCCGATGTAGGCGTTATGATTTTGGCAGTGTTAAATGCAATAAGGATATTGGTTGTGCCACGCGACTGATAAGACAGATATATGAGCCCCATAGGGGCTCTTTTTTATACATAAACTCGCATATCAACAAACCTAATACCCAAGCCACTACACAGGCACTGAAATATATTGATTAAACTTGTGGCTTTGTATATAATACAGATAACAAACCAAGTTTGTAAAAAAGAATAATAAAAGCAACGCGAGTTCATATTACTATGATTAAAAGGGAAGTAAGTGTAATTCTTACGCGATCCCGTCGCTGTGATGGTTTAGCTCTTTGTAAGCCACTGGATATAAATCTGGGAAGGTAAAGAGTGTAGATGCCTAAGTCAGAAGACCTGCTTCGTTGCGATATCGCCGGATTTTACGAGGATAAAGGAAGGGCAGTATTCGCCTGCCTTTGAGCGGGTTTTTTTATTCGGCAAATTGATGCACTATCGTGTATTAGGAAAGAGAGGAATTTATGAAGAAAAGGTTTTTAGCTGTTTTCATGATGTTTGCAATGGTTTTCATCGTAACTGCATGCGGACAGGGAGCTAGCGACAATGCTGTAACTGTCGGTCAGACATGGGTAATTACAGATGATAATCCACTTGATGGCGGAAATGCATGGTCGATTACAAGCCACGGAATTTCTGAGTACGTATTCATGCAGAAGGAAGACGGAAGCATGGAGTCAAGATTCGTGGACAAGCTAGAGGCAAAGAGCGACACAGAGTGGGAAATCACAATGAAAAAGGATGCAAAATTTGCCGATGGAAGCAAGGTTGATGCTAAGGCTCTAGCAGCTTGCCTAAATGAGATTCAGGAAAAGAATAAGCTTTCAAATGCTTCAGCTGGCGTAATCAAGTTTGAGGCAACAGGAGATTACACTTTGACTGCAAAGACAGAAAGAGCAACAACTGACCTAAAGTCAATTCTAGGTGAGTGGACTAATGTTGTATATAAGAAGGATGGCGATAAGTATGTATTTACAGGCCCATTCAAGATTAAAGAGCTAAAGGCACAGAGCGAAGTTACTCTAGAGCCTAACGAAAACTACCCAGATGCAAGTGAGAGACCTAAAGCTGTAAAGATCAAGGCTTTCAAGGATGTCAATTCTCTTAAGCTAGCTTACGAGTCAGGAGAGGTTGACCTAGCCTTCGGTTTGACAGGCGAAATCGCAAAGGAGCTAAAGGACAAAGAAGAATGTAATAGACTTTGATGCTGCATATCAGTACTATACATTCCTAAATCTAGAAAATGATATTCTTAAAGATCCGGCTGTAAGAGAAGCTATCGACAAGGGTATTGATAGAGAGGCTATCAAGAAGACTCTAGATGGCGGAACAATTCCAACAGGACTGTTTGCAGGATATAACAGCTTTGATGCAAAGACAGCACCTACATATAACGTAAACGAAGCAAAGGCTCTTTTAGACAACTCTGGATGGAAGCTTGAAGACGGTGCAAAGTACAGAACAAAGGACGGCAAGGAGCTTGTACTTTCAATTAAGACATATAGCTCAAAGCCAGATCTTCCAAAGGTTAGCCAGACAATAGCTTCAGAGCTAGAAAAGCTAGGAATCAAGGTAACTGTAGAGGTTGTAGACGATATATCAAAGGTTACAAAGGCTAGGAACTTTGATATCTTAGTATATGCACAGCATCCATCCCCAGCAGGAAGCCCAGTATACTTCTTGAACCAGTTCTTCAGAACAGGTGGACCTAACAACTTCATGTCATATAGCTCAGCTACAACAGATGAAATTCTTGACAAATGGGTAGTGAAACAAATCCTGAGAACATTGATAAGCTTGCAATAGAAGCGCAGGAGCAGATTCTAAAGGATAGACCGGTTTTGATGACAATGGATCCTAAGTGGCATGCAGCTGTGTCTGACAAGCTAAAGGATTATAAGCTTTGGAACGGAGATTACTACATTGTAAACTCAACTCTAAAGGTTAAATAGTAAAACAAGGGGGTGTGCAATTTGTGTTACATCCCCTTATTTAAAGGGTGACATGAAACATATGAATAAATATGTAAAGTTAATTTTAAAGTGGATACTTGTGTTTTTTGCAACTAGCATTGTAGCATTTGCCATTGTGCGAATAACTCCAGGTTCTCCAGTGGACATAACTTTGAATCGGCTTGGACTTCCGAGGACGGCGGAGAACATCAAAGTTATAGAGAAGCAATATCATTTTGATGAGCCCCTAGTTCAGCAGTATTTTAGCTGGATGAAGGACTTTTTGTCAGGAGAATGGGGAAAGTCATATTTGACTCAGAGCTCGCTTAAGTCTGAGATAATTTCAAGACTTCCTCTTTCCTTTGGCCTTGGAATGGGCGGAATACTTCTCGCTATGCTTTTGAGCTTTTGGATAGGATATAAGGCATCACTAGATGATAAGGGAAAATACAATTATATTTCTAGGGCTCTTACTTTGATGAGTCAGACGGTGCCTGTGTTCCTTCTGATTTTGATTACAATATATTTCCTTGGCGTAAAGCTTCAAATAATGAAGTTCTTCACAAATGTAACGCCTGCAGGTATTATTGTCGCTATTATTTTTGTTGCCTTTCCAATGATTGGACCTATGTCAAGAGCGGTTAGGGTGCATTTTAAGGAGACGGCTGAAAGCATGTTTATGCAGTACTACACAATAAGGGGTTACGATAGCAAGAAGGCCTTGCTTAAATATGGAAGCAGGCCGGCGCTATATGGACTTTTTTCCATAGCTATATCAAAATTCTCATCGGTACTAGGTGGAGCAACAGTAGTTGAATTTGCAATGGCGCTTCCGGGACTCAGCACATTTTTGATAGATAGCATATCGAGAAGAGACTACCCCATGGTTCAAAGCTATATAATGATTTTGGTCATTTGGATGTTCCTAGTTAACATAGTTTTTGAGTTTATCATGGGTAGGATTCTGAAGAGGGAGGTGTCATCATGAAAAAGTTCATAATTGGTGGAAGCATCTTGATGGCATTAGTAATCATCTGCTCGCTACTTCCAACGCAAAACCCTAAGATGGTAAACATTGACCACAAATTTCTGCCTATGAGCAGTGCTCATCTCCTCGGAACTGACGATCTTGGTAGAGATATTTTTGCTCTCATGGTCGTGGGATTTAATAGGACGATTACAGTACTTCTTTCTGCAAGTATAACTTCAGTAGTAGTGGGATGTACAATAGGAACCATTAGCGGCTACTTCGGAGGGAATATAAGGATTTTAGTTAGGCTATTTTCCGATATATCCATGGTAGTTCCTTCTTTGATCGTTGCCCTCATTGTAATAATGACTGTTGGAAATTCACCTTTTGCAGTGGGTATGGCGCTAGGAATATACGGAATTGGTGCGTTTGCTTATCAAAGCGAGAATTTGACCAGAAAGATGCTAGATGAGGAATTCATAATAGCTGAAAGGCTTTTGGGAACGCCTACGCATAAAATTTTGTTCAGACATATTCTGAAGAACAATCTACCCCCGATAATGGCTGTCTTGGCAAGTCAGGGTGGAAACATAATAATTGCGTATGCGTCTTTGACTTTCATTGGGCTAGGGTCTGATATAACGACTCCAGACTGGGGCAGTATGCTTTACCAGTACAGGTTTTATATAGTTGAAAAGCCTATTTTGATACTTTGGCCGACCTTAGGAATTTTGTCGCTATCCTTGTTTATGTATTACATGTTTGACGATTGGAAGGACAAGAAATACAGCTAATAACAAGGATAATAGCGATTTTAGGATAAAGCTAGGTTAGCTAGAAAAGGATGATTAAGTTTTGATGGATGAAAAGATACTTTCTCTGAAAAATTTTGGAATAATATATAGAAACAAGCCTAAAGCTAAGGGCTTTGGAAGGTCAGCAAAGGACGAAAATCTGAGCAAGGACTATAAGCTTTCAAATGTGAGCCTTGAGCTATATCGCGGTAATAAGCTTGGTATTACGGGAAGCTCAGGAGGCGGCAAAAGCCTTTTGATAAAGGGCATCCTAGGAAGCCTTCCAAAGGAGAATTGGGATATTGTTGGCGAGAGCAAAATCCTAGGTGAATACGACCTGAATAGGATGAAGGATGCTGAAAGGCGTGAGGTCTTAAAGAAGTACATAAGCTACATACCTCAGGATTCAATAAATGCGCTAAATCCCTATGTTGGCGTCCTAGATCAAGTTTGTAGAGAAATAGAGTTTACTAGGGGCATCAAAGGCAGTGAGTGTGAGAAGCTTGCTATTGAATGGCTCGAAAAGCTCGGCCTAGGCAATGACAAAACAAAGCTCAATCTACTGCCCCAGGAATTTTCTGGTGGAATGAGGCAGAGGGCAGTTTTTGTAATGGCAATGGTGAAGAGCCCTAAGCTTCTGATTGCAGATGAGCCTTCGTCAGCCCTTGATGTAATAAACCAGTTAAACACTTTGGAAATTTTGCAGACTCTAGGAGAAAACCAAGACCTTACGTTAATCTATGTGAGCCATAGTCCAGGCATGATAAAGAAGCTTTGCGATGATATTGCAATAGTGAGCAGAGGTGAGCTGGTAGAGCTTCAAAGCGTTGAAAAATTCTTCGAATCGCCTAAAAGCGATGAAGGATTAAGGCTGCTAAATGCATCAAAAGAACTCATAGCGCAAGGAGAAAATAAGGGCAATGAATAAGAGAATAATTGAGGCGAAAAATATAGATAAGAGCTTTGATGGTATCAAGGTTTTGGACAATGTAAGCCTTAGCCTAAACGAGGGTGAAACTCTCGGCATAGCAGGAGCTTCGGGAAGTGGAAAATCGACTCTTTCAAAAATCTTGGTCGGAATCATGGCGCCAGATAGCGGAGAGGTTCTGTTTAGAAATGAGCCCTTACCTGTAATAGGGAAAAATAGAAGAGATACATCAAAATATTCTATCCAGATGGTATTTCAAAACTCAAAAGCTGCTTTTAACCCAAGTCAGACTCTTGGGAAATCCCTAAGTGAAGTTGCCTTAAGATATGAGAAAGAATTTAGGAAAATCGAGAGTACTGAGGGTGGAATTTCAACAAAATCAAAGGAAGCAAAATCAATCAAGGAAAGCGCGAGTGAGAAAATCAAAGAGCTTCTAATTCAGTGTGAGCTTGATACGGATTTGCTTAAGCGTTATCCAGAGCAGCTTTCGGGAGGACAGCTACAGAGAATGGCTATTTGCAGAGCGATGCTAACAGAGCCTAAGGTTCTGATTGCTGATGAGATAATATCAGCGCTAGATATACCAGTTCAGCTTGAGGTTATGAAGACTTTAAAGAAAATGGTCGATAATAACGGTATGACGCTTATCTTCATATCGCACGATTTGAACGCAATAGGCATGATGGCCGAAAAGACCATGGTTTTGAGCGAAGGCAAGCTAGAGTTTTACGACGAAACCAGAAGGCTTTGGGAAAGCGAAAACGAGGTTATAAAAGAGCTTATAAGAGCGAGCAGGGTTATATCGGTTTAGGGTAAAGCGAGTTAATACAAAATTAAATAGCGTGATGTATAAATATAATTAAAAATCTTAATTAATACTGCTTATTGAATAAAAAAACTCTTAATTTTTCGAGCTTAACTATTGTTTGACATGCCACAAAAAAATGGGTTATACTCACGAAAAAGTAGTTTGAAGTGCTTTTGGTTATCTAAGGCACTTTTAATTTTTATAAGTATGCAGATTAAGGAGGATTTTTTATGCATGATGATAAGAAATTATCTTCGCTGACATCTGAGAAAACCGAATTCAAAAGAGAGATTGGCGTATTTGGTGGAATCAGTATCATTGGCGGAATCATGATCGGCTCTGGAATATTCTATCTAGGGTCATACGTTCTTCAGAGGACAGGGAATGAATAGTGGCCTAGCGCTAATTTGCTGGCTACTTGCAGGTGTTATTTCACTCGTTGCAGGTCTTTGCTATGCAGAGCTTGGAACTGCAATGCCTAAGGCTGGCGGAAGAGTTGTCTACCTAAACGAGGCCTTTCACCCTGTTGTAGGTTTTATGGCAGGCTTCACAGATTGGCTGCTCGGAGGACCTGGTTCTATAGCAGCAGTTGCAATCGCTTTGATGAATGTTATGAGATCATTCATTGACATTAGTGACTTCGGTATTAAGGTAGCAGCCATCGTTTTGATCATCGGTACAACTTTCTATAACCTAATTGGAGTAAAGATTGCAGCGATTGTTCAGAGCCTTTCTATGGTAGCTAAGCTTGTGCCTATTGCAATCGTAATGGGAGTTGCGCTATTTGCCGGCAAGGTAAGCCCAGACCTATCACTAGGTTCAGTATCAACATATGCAGCCGAAAACAACACTCATGTTGTTTCAATGATGGCTGTTGCTATTGTTGCAGCGCTTTGGGCATACGAGGGATGGACAAACCTGAATACAGTTGCTGAGGAAATCAAGAATCCTAAGAAGAACATGCCGCTTGCTTTGATTATCGGTATCGGTGGAGTTACGATCATATACACATTGTTCAACTTCGCGATTATGAAGGTTCTACCTCACGAGACAATCGTAGACATGATTGCAAAGGAAGATCTTTATCTAGGTACAGCAGTTGCTAAGACTCTTCTGGGTAATGCAGGCGGAGTTATCGTATCTGTCGGAATGATTTTAGCAATGTTCGGTACGCTTAACGGAATGACTCTAGCACAGCCAAGAATGTACTATGCGATGGCTGAAGAGGGACATTTCTTCAAGAGCTTCAAGAAGCTTCATCCTAAGCATAAGGTTCCAACAGTGCCTATCATCGTTCAGGCAGTGCTTTCAATCGCTCTAGTTCTACTAAGAAACCTAGACCAGCTAACAAATCTAGTTGTAATCAGTGCGCTTATATTCAATGTTCTAGTTATTGTCGCACTACCTATTTTAAGACATAAGTATCCAACTATAGAGCGTCCTTACAAGGTTTGGTTCTATCCAGTTTCCGTAATCCTTGTAGCTCTTGTATTCACTGGACTTCTCATTCAGGGCGTTATAGACGATCCGGTTAATGGTGCTCTTGGACTTGTAGTTCCAGCAATCGGTGCAGTTGTTTACTTTATATTTGACCAGAAGCTTAAGAAAGAAGTGAAGCAGAATGCGTAAAATTTTATTCAATGCAAAGGTTTATGTTGAGAGAGGAAACTTTGCAGAGGCCGTTTTGATCGAGAATGACAAAATTGTAGCGGTTGGATCTAACGAGGAAATCAAAGCAGAAGCATCAAAGAGCGACGAAACTTGCGGCCTGGCAGAGCTGATTGACTGCGAAGGAAGAACTTTGATACCTGGACTAAACGATTCACACCTGCACTTCATGCAGTTTGGCGAGACGCAAAACCAGGCGATGATAGAAGGTGTTACTTTGATAGATGAGATGGTTGAGATTTGCAGAGAGTTTGCAAACACTCACCCAAACCACGTCAAAGAAGGACTTCATGCTATCGGATGGAATCAGGATAACTTCACAGATGGTGATAGGATTCCTGATAGAAGCGACCTTGACAAGATTAGTACGGAATTTCCAATAGTTTTAGAGAGAGTTTGCGGTCACATAATTTCAACAAACTCAAAGCTTCTAGAAATGCTTGATATTGAAGCAAACAAGGAACTATTCAAGGATGGTGACTACCTTGTAGGCGAGGACGGAAAGCCAAATGGAATATTCACAGGAAACGGATGCAATATAGCAAAGCGTCTCATTCCAGATTTTTCCCTAGAGGAAAGGCGTAAGATTTTGCTTGAGACTATGGAATATGCAGTTGCTCATGGACTTACAAGCGTACAGAGCAACGATGTGGGAACGACCTTTATGGACGGACCTGCTGCATTTAAGCTCTTCCACGATATCTACGATAAGGGAGAGGCTTTGCTCAGATATAGGCATCAGGTTTGCTTCAATAGACTTGAGGATTTTAAGGAGTACCTTGAGAATGGTGAGTATGCTAATGGTAATTATCCTAAGGATTCATGGCTCACACTCGGTCCACTGAAGCTTTTTAAAGACGGAAGCCTCGGTGCTAGAACCGCTTTGATGACTAATGGCTATGTTGGAAATCCAGATGACCATGGGCTTGAGTGGATAAGCGTTGAAGATATGGATGAGTATTGCCAAATTGCAAAGGAGCACGGACTTCAGGTGGTTACTCATGTAATCGGAGATGAGGCCGTAAAGCGTACAATAGATAGCTACGAGAAAGCCTTTATCAATGGCGAAAACAAGCTGAGACACGCATTAATTCACTGTCAAGTTACTAGCAAGGAGCTCGTTGACAGAATCGCAAAGTTGAACATTCTCGTCTTTGCGCAGCCAATCTTCCTAGATTACGATATGAAAATCGTAGATGATCTAGTAGGGCGAGAGCTAGCTTCAAGCTCATACGCTTTCGGAAATCTAGCAAAGAAGGGCGCTCATGTATCCTACGGTACAGACTGCCCAGTTGAGGACTGCAACCCATTCCCTAATATCTATATGGCCGTTACCAGAAAGGATAAACAGGGAAGACCAGAGGGTGGATTCTATCCAGCAGAGTGCGTAGATGTTGAAACCGCAGTAGATGCTTATACCATTGAGAGTGCTTATGGCGAATTCATGGAGGATATCAAAGGCCGCATAAAGCCAGGTTATCTAGCTGATATGGTGCTTTTAGATAAGGATATATTCACAGTAAATCCTGATGAAATTAAGGATATCCTTCCGGTCATGACAATGGTTGGAGGTAAAATCGTATTTAAGCGATAGAAAAAGGAGAGCGTTGCTCTCCTTTTGTGTTATACTATTTAAAGTGATTGAATGTCTCTTAGATTAGATGATTTTATAGTAGAATCATTATGGAGTTACAATGAAAAATTACAAACCACCATTTGAAATGAATGAGCAGATAGCAACTCTCGCTGCTGAAATTGCAGAACTGAGTGGAGAAATTTCTGTATATGAAGGTTTGACCACAAACCCAATACTCAGAAGAGAAAACCGTATTAAAACGATTCATTCTTCGCTTGCAATTGAGCAAAATACACTATCTATAGGGCAAGTGACAGATATTATTGATGGCAAGCGAGTGCTAGCGCCACCATCAGATATTAAGGAAGTACAAAATGCATATGAGATATATGAGAAGCTCGATAGACTGAACCCTTATTCCATAGAAGATCTATTGGAAGCTCACAGAATTATGACTAAAGACTTAATAACAGAGTCTGGCATGTTTAGAAGTGGGAATGCAGGCGTGTATGATGGGGAAAAGTTGATTCATGCTGGAACTCCGTCAAATTACATACCAGAAGTGATGGGAAATTTGTTTACATGGCTTAAAGAAAGCAATTTACATCCACTAATAAAATCTTGCCTATTTCACTACGAATTCGAATTTATTCATCCGTTTTTTGATGGAAATGGCAGAACCGGAAGATTGTGGCATACTTTAATTCTATCGAAATGGAAGCCGTTTTTTGCATGGGTACCTATAGAATCATTAATTCACGATAATCAGCAGGCATATTATGATGCAATAGGAGCTTCCAATGAGAATGAAAATGCAAATGATTTTGTTTTGTTCATGCTGGAGATTATAAAGTCTGCGCTAGAAGATATTCTAATGAATGCAGTAGATGTCGGAGAAAATGTCGGAGAAAATGTCGGAGAAACGGAAGAGGGAATCTTGAATCTTCTGGATAATAATCCAAGACTGAGTGCAGTAAAAATTGCAGATAAACTTAAATTATCTAGTCGTCAGGTTGAGCGAATAATTAGGTCTCTACGTGAAGAGGGGCGTTTGGTACGTCACGGAGCAAATAGAGGTGGATTCTGGGAAGTAATAAAATAAGTTATTGTATCATTTGTTTTTTATGAAAAACTTGTTATAATACACAGCCCTAAGCACAAAAGGAGAGCGGTTGCTCTCCTTTACTTGTTTCTCGCTTTATAGCTCATTCCAAACAGTGCTAAGCTCTTGGAATTCATCGACTAGCATCTTACCATTAACCTTTTTACACTTTGCTTCGAAGATTTGAGTCATTTTATAAACTGTACCATCTCGCAACTGGTAGCTTATAGCGATGTAGTCACCACCCGGGCCTGGTTTGACTTTGATAAATACACTGGACTTTTTATCTGCACCGTATATTTCCTCAATCTCATAAGGAAAATGCTCTAGCTTCATCATCTCTATGCAGTTTTTCGTTGCAACATCTTTAAATTGCTCATAGTATTTGTCTTTATTATCTATGTACTTTGTGTATCTGTCCTTGTAGTTAAAGTTAAAAACAACATGAGCAAAATTTTTTATTGCCTCATCCTCTTCACTAAGCTTTGCAGGCTTTAGATTTTGTTCCTTTGCCTCGCGGATATATTGAAAGATTCTCCCGATTCCTGCCTTTTCATAGCCATCGCGAAATTCTACCAAAAGAGGCTTCAGGTCAGTGTGACCGCTTTCAAAGTAGATATCATAATTATCCTTGTCAGAAAGCAGCTTTAGGGCTTTGTCGAACTTACCTTCTTGAATATCCGTTATGTAATCGATATAGAACTTAGCAGTTATATCCTTAAACTCACCATTTTTATCCTTCTTACTGACAGTGACAAGCTCAGGATTTGTTTGAATTGCCTTCATAGAAATCTTGAGGTAGTCTTCGCGAAAATTGTTTGCGACTTTGGCATTCGTAGACTTGCTATAAAAGACAAGGATCAAGATGGCTGCAATTATAAGGACTAAAGCTATAAAGAATCTCTTTGCTTTGTTTCTCATGACTTATTTCCTCCTTACTATAAAATAACTGCATATAACCATGACTAAAGAAATGCCCCAGGCTATTATAGAGATAAAACATGATATGAACAAAATGTTAGGGTCAAAAGGTATCGGAAGCGAAGCCTCAGGGTGATACATGGCATATACAACGAATGCAAATGTAAATACATTTAAATCCAGCGCAATTAGAGAAGTTATAACCAAGGTTTTTCTTGCAGAAATATAGGTATTTATATTTTCCACAGTTTTATATTTTTCGATAGCGATACATAAAATGCATTGATAAGATGAACATATAAAAGTATTGACATATAAACGAAACAATGCTTATATATGAATTCCAGAATATCCCCAATCCATAAACACGCAATATATTGCTTGATTGTAGAGTATGTTAATATCAGTATGCTGAATATCACCGCTGATAGCGAATAAAAATATATATTTTACGATTTTCTCTGTGTTCATGACAAGTACCTCACATACATAAAAATCACATCCAAGAACCGTATTTAATTATTCTTAATTATATAATAACTCTTCGTGGGGAGAATCAAGCCTAAATTTAATAATATATATAATTTCCATCAAAGCAAAAAGACGAGAACCACTGGTCCTCGTCTTTTACTTATCTCTTCTTTTGTTTATAGAACCTGCCACTTAGCTCCTCAGTCTTGAGAGAGTTTATGAAGGCCTTAGGATCTATTTCCTTTATGATGTTCATCACAGTTGAAACCTGATCGCTGTTTACAACAGAGTAAAGCATCTTTCTTTCGGTACCCTCGTAGCATCCCGTACCTACAAATAAGGTTGCGTCGTGGTGTGTTAAGATACGAATTTGCTCGTAAATCTCTTGCGTTTTATCAGTGATTATTAGCAGTGTATGCTTTTGATAACGTCTGTAGAAAAACTTGATGATTTGTGTGTTGCAGTACTGGAATATAATTGAGTAAAGTGCCTTTTCAAAGCCGAAAAGGAAGCCTGCAGTTAGCAGAATCATTGAGTTTGTAAGCAGTATCAAATTCCATGCATCCTTGCCTTTACGCTCTGACATAAATATCGATATGAAGTCCATACCGCCACCACTTGCACCAGCGAGAAGTGTAACGACAACTGCAAGTCCGTTGAGTATGCCACCGAATACCGAAATCAGGAGCATGTCATCAGTTATGATAAACTTAGGAATGGTATCGGTCAAAATACTGGTTAGTGTGATTACATAGAGGCTGTAAAGTGTAAACCTTTTGCCGATATACTTAAGCCTATGTAGATAGGAATAAGGTTTATCGGAATATATAGGGCTGTGAACGGTATATCAAGTGCAAAGAACCTAGCGCTAACCCTTTGAATCAGAATTGCAATTCCGGAGAAGCCGCTCGGATATAGACCTCCTGCAGGAACAAAGCTACATAGGTTTATAGCAAATAGAACTGCTCCAAAGGTAATTGCAATAAACTGAAACAATGATCCTAATATATGGTTTTTTGGCTTTTCAATCTTCATTTTTTCTCCAATCGACGAATGATTTATAGTTTGCAAGTTTATATTTTCTTGGACTTGCTATTTTTCTGGGACTACCTCAATCCAGTATCCGTCTGGATCTTCGATGAAATAGATTCCCATAGCTTCATTAACAAAGCAAATGCATCCAAGCTCCTCGTGAAGCTTTCTAGATGCTTCCATATCGTCTGTCGTAAAAGCGAGATGGTACTCGATTTCACCCAGGTTATATGGCTCCTTACGGTCGTGTAAATATGTGAGCTCTAGCTGAAAATCAGTCTTTCCATCACCTAGATATACTAGGGTAAAGTCATCACCATGCTTTTCTCTAACAGGCTTTAGGCCTAGTGCCTTGTCGTAGAACTCAAGGCTGCGCTCCAAATCCAAAATATTGAAATTAAAATGGTTAAATTTAAACATGATTTCTCTCCTATACGGCTTTCGCCGTCTTTTCTATTTATATATTTCTTTAAATTTCTTTTCTAGGTAGTCGATATAGTCATCGGCTGAGAACTTCTCGCCAAGCGCCTTTTCAAGTAGTTCATCTGAGCGGTAGAGGCTTCCGTGCTTCCAGATGTGCTCTCTGTTCCACTTGTTTATCTCTGAGAAATCTCCCTTTGATAGAGCGTCTTTGACGTCGATTTCGGCAACCATCTTTGATAGAAGCTGAGCACCGTAGGCAGAACCAAGTGCGTATGATGGGAAATAGCCTATTGCACCACCAGCCCAGTGACTGTCCTGAAGAACGCCTAGTCTATCGCTAGGAACATCGACTCCGAGATACTCCTTGTATAGCTTGTTCCACTGCTCAGGCAGCTCATTAACAGTAATTTCGCCAGCCATAAGTTTTTCTCAAGCTCATATCTTACTAGGACGTGGAGGCAGTATGTAACCTCGTCTGCCTCTGTTCTAATCAAAGAAGGCTCAACCTTGTTGATTGCGCGATAAAGCGCATCTGCTGTTACGTCCTTTAGTGAAGGGAATAGTTCCTTTAGCTTAGGAAGTACAAGCTCTATGAACTCCTTGCTTCTACCTAGGAGGTTTTCGTAGAATCTGCTCTGGCTTTCGTGGATGCCCATGGAAACACCAGCATCTAGAAGTGTATATAGATACTTGTCATCAACTCCTGTATCGTAGAGAGCATGTCCGCTTTCGTGAATTACGCTGTACATAGAGTAAACGAAGCTGTCTTCCATATAGTGAGTTGTAATTCTCTCATCTAGATGTGAGCCTAGGCTTGTTGTGAACGGATGCTCGCTTGTTGAAAGTCCGCAGTGCGCTAGGTCAAGTCCTAAAAGTTTCATTAGGTAGTAAGAGAGCTCTTCCTGCTTAGCAATTGGAAAATCGCCATTTAGGAATGAAGCATCGACCTGCTCGCTTGCTGAAATGTGCTTGATTAGTGGAACGATTCTCTCCCTTAGCTTTGAGAAAAACTCATCGCAGACCTCCATAGTGAGGCCGTCTTCGTACTCACCGAGCCAGTAGTCGTAAGGGGCCTTGTCTGGCGCGCAGTACTTTGCAAACTTAATATTTGTATCAAAGATCTCCTTTAGGTATGGTGCAAAGGAAGCAAAATCATTATTCCTCTTAGCATCTTCCCAAACATCCTCAGCCTTTACAACAAGCTCCTGATAGGCGATGTACTCGTCCATAGGAATGCTCTGCATGCGGCGGATGTCCTTTAGCATGAGCTGAACCATGCGGTTTTCCTCTTCGGTCAAAACAGCCTTGTTGTGATCTAGAAGCTCGAGAAGAGCAACAGTTTCGCTTCCTGTTTTGATTAGGTATTCTTCTTCGCTGAGCACAGCAAGAGCGTGCGCGCGATTTTCGGCTGTGCCCTTTGGGGCAATGGTCTGTCCGTCGTAGCTGATGCTTTCCATAGCGTGTGCGTATGCGCTAAGGCGGCTCTGCAATTTAAGTAGTTTTTCTTTTACTTGACTTAATTCCATAGTTTCCTCCAATTTATTCTACATGGACGCAAAAGTGTGTCATGCGTCCGTCTAAGTTATTAGCTTTCAAATACCTGTCTAGTTCTTAGGGTCGTAGAGCAGGTCGTGGTTAATACATTTGTAGAAACCATCACGAATTTCCTCGTAGCCTTCGTGCTCTGCACATAGCCACATGAGCTTTGTTACGGCAGATTCGACAGTCATATCAAAGGACTGGAGAACATTGTATCTGTCTAGTGCAAGCGCACCTACCTCATATTTTTCGGCATCGCTACCCTCAAGCATGACCTGAGTTGCGATAACGATGATTTTGCCCTTCTCAGTCAATGCCTGAAGCTCGTTTAGGAAATTTCTTTTATCATAGAATGGTATACCACCAACTCCATAGCTCTCAATCACAATGATGTCATAGTGTTCACCAATGTAAGCGAGAATTTCGGGTCTAATTCCTGGGATCAGCTTGAGAAGAAAGACGGAATCAGATATCGAAGGAGCAAAGCGCACTTCACTTGAGACAGCGGGTGCCTCAAGGTATTTGATTATCCTATTATCATCTATGAAAGCAGCTATAGGGTAGCCTATGCTATCAAAAGCAGCAAAGCTTTTGCTTCTGACCTTGCGGGCTCTCGTTCCCAAGATTGCCTTACCGTCAAAGACGATAAAAATACCGTTAAGACCGCCGTTAAGTATAAAGTTGATACTGTCGCTGAGATTGCGTCTTGCGTCGGTAAATTCGTCTGAAATCGGCTTCTGAGCACCTGTTAAAACTATAGGCTTAGATGCCCCTTGTATCAGGTAGGAAAGAGCAGAGGCTGTGTATGCCATAGTGTCCGTTCCGTGCGTTATCAAAAAGCCATCGTAGCTGTCATAGCTCGCCTCAATTTCCCTAACTATGAGCATCCAGTGCTCGGGCTGGATATTGGTGCTGTCTATATTAAAAATCTGTTTTACCTCAATGTCGCACTTACTGCAGGCATTAGGAATGTATGAAAGCAACATCTCTGGCGAAATCGCAGGTTTTAGCCCGTTTTCGGTCTGAACAGAAGCTATGGTTCCGCCTGTTGCAATGAGTAAGATTTTCTTCATAAGTTATCCTCAATCTATTTTTCTTTGATAAAAGTATACCACATCAAAGCTGCATATTAAAATGAATAGCTTGACGAATTTTTTAACAATGTTACAATCTTAGTTATATAAGATATTGATATAGAGAAAAGAGAGGAATTTATGAGACCCGGAATACACAATTATTCTGAGATTGGAAAGTTGAACAAGGTTCTTCTTCATAGAATTGGCTATGAGGTTGAGGGCCTAGTTCCAGAAACTTTGCAAGATTGCTTTTTGATGATATACCATACCTAAAGATTGCACAGCAGGAGCACGATGCTTTTGCTCAGGTGCTAAGAGACAACGGCGTAGAAGTGGTATACTACGTAGATGAGACCGCTAAGGCGCTTGCAAATCCAGAGATTAAGTCTGAATTTTTGAAGGAGTTCATCGCAGAAAGCCACATGAACAGCAAATTTGCTAGTGAGGCGGTTTTCCACTATTTGAATGAGATGCCAACTAAGGAGATGGTTGCAAAGATCATCAGTGGCGTTAAAAAGGATGAGGTTCCAAGCTTCAAGTCGAATTCATTTGCTGAATTCATTTCTTCATCCTATCCGTTCTACCTAGACCCTATGCCAAACCTTTACTTCACTCGTGACCCAGGCGCATGCATAGGAAATGGTTTAAGCATTCACCACATGAGCACAGGTACAAGACGCAGAGAAGCGCTACTTCTCAAGTATATGTACCAGCACAATGAGGACTTCTCAGGTGGCGAAAACAGATTGTGGTATGACTACGATCACGATTACGCAATCGAGGGTGGAGACGTTCTAGTTTTGAACAAAGAGACTGTAGCAGTTGGACTAAGCCAGAGAACTACAGCAGCAGCTATAGAGCGCTTTGCTCGCAACCTGCTTGGAAACTCTGAATTCAAGCGTGTCATCGTATTCGATATACCTAAGACTCGTGCTTTCATGCACCTCGATACAGTATTTACAATGGTAGACTACGATAAGTTCACCATACATCCTGAGATTGAGGCACCACTTCAGCTATTTGAAATGGAGCTTGATAGAGACGGCGAGGTTAAATATAGCTCAGTTACAGACACTCTGACAAACATTCTAAAGTCTGTTCTAAACCTTCCAGCGGTAGAGCTAATCCGCTGCGGTGGAGACGATAAGATGGCTGCACAGAGAGAGCAGTGGAACGACGGTTCAAATACGCTTTGCATAGCACCAGGAACTGTTGTTACATACGAGAGAAACTATGTTACAAATGAGCTTCTCGACAAGAAGGGCGTCAAGGTTCTTGCTATACCAGGAGCTGAGATTTCAAGAGGAAGAGGCGGCCCACGCTGCATGTCTTGCCCAATCAACAGAGACGATATATAAAGGCAATGATATATTAAATGTAAATTTATTGTTGACCTTATAAAAAAATATAATGTTATAATTTCGCAACAGTTAGATATTGCTAACTGTTGTTTTGTTTTGATTATAGTTTTTACTATTGATTCAAAAGGGATTTAACATAACTAATAATTGCAAAGAGAGGTAGAAGATGAATTACATTAAAAAAAGAAGAGCTATGCTTGTAGTAGTTCTTGTTCTAAGCATCGTGCTTTCGAGCATTAGCTTGGTATCTGCTGCGAGTAGGACAGAAGATGTGTACAATCAGTATGACGCTTCTGTAAAATCAGGAAGTAGTGCTTACGGATATACAGATGGCAATAGGTGGACCGCGGTATATGAGAAGGTTCTTGGAACTAATGGAACACCGCTCACTCCAATATGGTATTCGCCTGATGGTACAAACTATTACCCAGTAGAGGTATCTAGAGAATACAGAAGTGGATACATATATACATTCAAAGCAAATGGAGAGGTTCTTTACCAAGGACCAAGCGCTGTTATTGATCCTGCGATTATAACAAAGCTATATGATAAAAAGCTTACTAAGACTATTTACAGCGGTACAGAGACTGTGTCCAACACAACTTTTGATGGCCCTGTAGAGGTTGAGGCTGGTGCAATATTACTTTTGACAATGTAAAGTTTAACAATGGACTTACTACATACGGGATATCTAATGTATCAAACAGCACTTTTACGGATAGCACAGCCACAAACAAAGGTGATGGAGTTACATATATAACAGATTCATATTTTGGACATACATCTAGTTCATCAAGCTTTATGGGTAGGACAACATCAGTTGTAGGTGTTAAGATTAAGAGTAATCGCCTCACTGATGCAATCAAAGGAAAGCCATATGAGGAAGTACTAACATTCCCTGATTTTTCTTACACATACTATCCAGGCTCATTTAGTCCTATAGTAACATCTAAGATGCACTACGACTCAATTAACATTGTAGGAACTCTTCCTAACGGCCTAGTTTCAAGTGCTGCAAATTATGATGCTGCTAATGAAAAGACTGATGTAAATATTTCAGGAACTGCTACGGCAGAGGGAATTGATCAGAAGTTTTATGTTAATTTTAAGGAAGGTGTATCAAAGCTTGATATCACAGTCCCTATGTTGATTACTGTAAATTCATACAGCCTTGAGTATAAGGTAATAGGCGAAACCCCAAGCGGATATACTGTTCCTAATGCAGTAGCAGGCATAGGCTACAATGAAACCATTACCCTTGAAGCTGCTCCAAATAGAATTGAAGCGGCAAAGAACGGAGTCAACGGAGTATGGGAATTTACAGGTTGGTCTACAGACAAGGATAACCTAGATGCGACAAAGGTTAGAACCGTGGATGTAACTCAGAATACAGAAGTTTATGGCCAGTGGAAGTTCACACCAAAATCTGATCCTTCAAATATGAATCCTAACAGTAATGGATCTTCACCATCTAATCAGGTGAATAAGAAAGGTATAAAAAAGACTCCAAATACAGGAGATGGAAACAATTTCGGAGGATATCTTCTAATGTTAGGTGCTACTTCAGCAGCATTGGTAGTAGTTGGTAGACGCAGATTTAACTAAGTCACTATAAGATTAAGTATGATAGCTTAATTGGTCTAATAGTTACATAATAATAAAATAAATACGAGGGGCCTTCAGTTATGAATTGAATTATTCTGAGACTCCTCGTTTTTTATGCCTTAGATTGTATAAGGCATTTAGCTTTACAATTCTATTTCTTTTTCTTCTTACTCTTGTAAGGATTGTTTTTCACAGGCTTCTTGTTTTGATAGCTACTCTTATCAGGACCCTGGAAAAAGTTCAGAAATCCTGTTGGATTTGCTCCCTTTCTCTGCGCGTCTCTTTCCATCTCTTCCCTATTAATATTAGGGCCTGCACGGAAGTAGAGGAATATTCCCGATATTAAACCTGTAAATATCCCGATTCGCACGTATTCTAGGCCTGTGAATTTGTAGAATACGAATAAGAATATTACGAGTGAACCTATGAAAAGTGCTAGCCAGAGTTTTTCTGGAAGCGCTTTGTGTATGCGACGGGAGAAATCCTCAAACTTTGGTGACTTCGCCTCTATCGCTGTAAGGACAAAGATGGTGAAAAATACACCCATAAAAAGTGCGAGTACTAAGATAATAGCTCTGAGTATAAACATAAGCGTTCTCCTAAAGAATAATAACTATAGATTGAATAACGGGAACGCTGAACGCGTTCCCGCCTTATTGCGCAAGCATATACTGATTAGTGAACCTCAAAAGAAGTTTTTTAAATATTTTAATCTTGTATCCTACTATTTAGCAGCTTTCTTTGCTGCTTTTGCAGCCTTATCTGCTAGATAGTATTTTCCAGGAGTGTTGAAGAACTCGTCCTGAGCCTTCTTTACCTGTGGAACCATTAGAACTACAGCAATCATATTTGGAATGATGATGAGTCCTAGGAACGCATCTGTTAGTGAGTATAGTACGCCTAGATCGATTCCTAGTCCACCTACTACAGTTGCTATGATGTAAACCCAAACCCAGATTTTGCTGAATCCGATACCAAATAGGAACTCTGCCTGTCTCTGTCCGTAGAATGTAACAACGATGATTGTTGAAAGTACGAATAGGAATACGCATATAGCTACAAAGTAGTTAGCAAATGTTGGGTTGAAGTTCTTGCTGAATGCAGCCTGTGCTAGAGCACCTGCATCGATTCCCTTTTCTGTCCAAACGCCTGAAACCAAAACTGCTAGAGCTGTTACTGTGCAAACGATGATTGTATCAACAGTAACTTCGAATACGCCCCAGAGTCCCTGTCTTACAGGGTGATCTACGTTAGCAGCAGCGTGTCCCTGAGGAGCAGTACCCATACCAGCTTCGTTTGAGTAGCATCCACGAGCAAATCCCCATCTTAGTGCAGCACCTAGAGATGCTCCTGCGAATCCACCGAAAGCAGCTCTCCCTGTGAATGCTGATCCGAAGATTTCTGCAAATGCGTTAGGAATCTGGTTAAAGTTCTTAACGATGATTACTAAAGCACCTAGCATGTAAACGATAGCCATCACTGGAACGAGCTTATCGCAAACATCACCGATTCTCTTTACGCCACCTATGCAAACGATGATTGTAATAATTGCTACAGCGATAGCAATTGGAAGTTCAGGAATTCCAAGAGCCATACCCTGCTTTGTTACAGATGCAGCCTGTGAAGCAATTGATGGAATAAGTTCTATCATAAGTCCGAAAGCGTAAAATGTTCCGAAGAAGATACCGATTTTCTTTGCAATACCGCTCTTACCGAGACCTCTGCAGTAGTAGTAAGGACCACCAACAAAATCGCCAGCTTCGTTCTTTTCTCTGTACATTAGACCGAGGGTTACCTCAGTGTACTTTGTAGCCATTCCGATGAATGCCATAACCCAAATCCAGAATACTGCACCAGGACCACCAAGAGCAATAGCTACTGGAACACCAACGATGTTTGAAGCACCGATTGATGATGCTAGAGCTGTACAAGCAGCGGCAAATGGTGATACGCCATCATCTGTCTCTGGCTTTGCAAACATTTTACCAAATGTCTGTGAGCAGATATAGCCGAAATGACGGAACTGCAGGAATCCTACTCTGATTGTTACATAAAGACCACCGCATCCAAGCAAAATTAGGATTGGAATTCCCCAAAACCAGTTACCAAAGGCAATTAAAGCATTGATTATAAACATATGCTTCTCCTTTCTTAATAAGTAAATGTTGATATAACTTGCGCATAGTGTATTTCATCTGTAGTTAAGCCATGTGTTTTTCTTCACCACAGAAAAAATCTAAATTAATTTCTTCTATAAACCTCTTCACCTGCAAGGTAGGTATGTTCAACCTTGATATCAGCTATATCATCCTCAGGAATCTCAAAGATATTGCGGTCAATAACGACCATATCGGCGAATTTTCCTATCTCTAGCGTTCCGAGGTAGTCCTCTTGACCAGTTCCATAAGGAACATTCTTAGTAAACATGCAGAGCGCATCGTATACAGAAATCTTTTCCTCTGGATGATAGCCAGCTTCTGGATATCCCTCTAGGTCCTTGCGGGTAACTGCTGCGTAGATTCCATGCCATGGAGAAAAGCTCTCGACAGGGCAATCTGAGCCGCCTAAAAGTCTTAGTCCTTTTTCTATGTAAGTCTTCCACTGATAGCTGTGTGCTGCTCTTTCGGCTCCTACTCTCTCCTCAATCCAGTGGAGGTCAGTAGCCAGGAAGATTGGCTGAATATCAACTATTATAGGAAGCTTGCTCATACGCTCAATCAAATCAGGATTTGCCATCTGCGCATGAATAATTCTAAACGGATCTCGGTTTGCCTGCTCTGCCTCAGTCATTCCGTGCTCTCTGCTCTTCTCAAGTGCGTATTCAACGCCTGTTAGAACGCAGTCAAGTCCTTTGTCTCCGATGCAGTGGACCGCTGGCTGAAGTCCCATCTCATATGCAGTGAGCATCTTTTCGTTTAGCTCTTCCTGAGTCTGAACGAGAAGTCCATCAGTATCAGCAGCATCGCTGTAAGGCTCAAAAAGCTTGGCTGAGCGAGAACCTAGTGAACCGTCAGAAAAAATCTTATATCCACCATATCTAACCTTGAGGTATGGATCTTCCATTTCTCTCTTGGTCAGATATGGCTTGTTATACAATGTGTCGAGGTAGATGCTAACTCTGAGAGGGAGTTTTCCTTCGTGGTCGAGTTTTAGGTAGTCATCAAAGCTTTCCGTGTACTTCCAAATATCGGCTGCATATGTATGAATTGCAGTGAGCCCGACTGAAGAGGCTTCTGCCAAGGCTCTATCCATGAGCTCGGTTTTGACCTCTGGAATCTTTGTTGGATCAGGGATTAGTCATCAAAGATCTTTGTTGCCTGTTCTCTTAGAATTCCGTTTGGATGTCCGTCTGCTTCTAGCTCTACAACACCGCCTTCACCAAAGTCATAGCCGTTTCCGATACCAGCTTTCTCGAGGGCAAGTGTGTTTGCAACTCCCGTATGCAGGCAAACTCTCTTTATAAGGATAGGGTGCACTTTGCTTGCTTCGTCGAGCCAGTGTCTTGTAGGGATCTCGTCCTCGCAGTCATTCCATTTTGACTGGTCAAAGTTATTTCCTCTAATCCACTCGCCCTCCGGCGTTTCTGCCGCCTTCGCCTTGAGTCGCTCTAGGGCTTCTGCCTTTGATTTAGCTCCGCCAAGATCCACTGTCGTGAAGGTCTGGCAGTAGGCGAAGAAGTGTAGGTGAGCATCGCCAAGTCCAGGAAGCATTACCTTGCCGCCAAGGTCGATGACTTCATCTGTATCAAAGCTAGCTTGCGCGCTCTTATTATCTCCGACGAAGGCGATTTTGCCATCTTTGATAGCTAGGGCTTCATAGCATGAGCCCTCTTTCTCCATCGAATAGATTTTTCCGTTTATAAAAAGTTTGTCTGCGTGAGCTCTCATTTTGATCTCCTCAAAATTTTTGGTTTATCCTATTTTAGTAGGTTAAGTATTGTCTGATAAACTAGCTCAGGTGTGTACTCGAATGTGAATCTTGTCTCGATTCTCTCTGTGTACTTGTGAGCGTCCTTTCCTACAGTTCCGATGTCTACTACAGGTAGGTCTAGAACTTGCATGTCAGCTAGTGGAAGTGAGTAAATTTTGCCTTCGCCGTAACCAGGTGTGTTTAGCTCGAATCTCTCAATTACTGCTGGATCCTTTTAGGAGCTGCACCATAGCTTAGGTCTGAAATGCAAGGTAGGAACTTCTTGCTGATTAGCTGATAATCGAATGCTGGATCAGCCTTAACGCTTGCAACTGCACCATTTACTGCATCGATAAGAGCCTTGCCCTTTGCTGTGCTATCATCAACATGGATGTGTGGATAGTAAGGTGGTGTGAAGTAAACTACTAGGATAGGGTCCTTATCTGACCATAGGTCGTGAACGAAGTCAACAATCTTAAGTGACTTATCTCTAACGTCAATAGTAGTATCCTTCTTTAGCTCTTCGATATATGCTGCAACCTTTACGTCTAGCTCGTCTCCAAGCTCAGCCTTTACAGCCTTGTATAGCTCGTCGTATGTGAAAGTTCTTGCAACCCATGGCTGCTTTCTGAACTCTCTGCCTACCATGTCGCAGTACATAGCATATCTTTCGTTTAGTGTGTCAACAACCTGCTGGAAGCACTCGTGGCCTGCGTTCTTCATCTTTGTTAGAACCTGGTCAGGTGTTGAGTCGTGAGTTGCGTAGTTGAGCATCAAAACAGCTTTGTTAGCAATCTGTACAGAGTACTCTGTCTTGAGGTCTCTCTGCTTAAGTGTGATAGGAGGAAGTGTTACCTCTCCGTCAACTGTATCGCTGAACTCAGGATTTAGGTTGATTCTCTGTGTTAGCTGTGATGCAATCTGGTTAGGGTCAAGTCCGTCAAATGACTCACCTACGTGAGTTTCCTTACCTACGATGTAGAATGTAGGCATGATTTTTCCAACAGTTCCTACATAGATGTACTTCATTGGGTCGCCTGGGAATGCAGGTGCCATGTAGTCTGTATCTATCATAGCTATGTAGTCATAGCCCTTTTCCTTCTTGAGGTTAACAAGGTGAGGAACAAAGTTAAGCATTCCGCCTGAGTTTCCTTCTTCGTCGCAAACTGCAGCGTAGATTAGGTTTCCTTCAAAGTTTGCTAGGTCCTTGCTGATTTCTTCCATAATAGCGATGATGATAGCATCACCAGACTTCATATCAAAGAGTCCACGACCGAACATGTACTTTCCGGACTCTAGGTCTTCTCTTACTTCCTCAGGAAGCTTTAGCTCGCGGAATCTCTCAATTAGCTCTGCTGGCTGAGTTGAGTACTCCTTAAGTGGGCCGTAGTCGGAAATACCAACTGTATCAAAGTGTCCGATGAGAACGATGGTCTTATCAGAAGGCTTCTTCTCACCGTTAAGCTCTGCAACAACAATCTTTCTGCCGATTAAATCGTCCTTAAGGTCGATGTAGTAAAGCTTCTCAGGGTTTTTCTTATAGTAGTCGATCTGGCTCATGGTGTCGTAGATCTTTTCTGCCATAACGATTTCGCCCTCTGTGTCGACAACGCTCTGCACTGAAGTAAAGTCGATGGACATTTCCTCAATACGCTTTCTTACATATTCGTTCATTTTTTTCCTCCCATTGTTTAAATGCATATATTCAAGAGCCCTAATTTGACCCTTAAAAACAATATCTTACTGGCTAGACTAGCCTGCCCAAATGCCGATTGGCTTCTTACATCAAAGCGAGCTTTAGTTCTCCCAAGCAAACTCGATAACGCTCTGAATCATCTCTGGCATAACCTCAAAGAGGCTGCGTTTATTAACACGTTCCGACCACTGGTGGTATTCTCTGCCGATAGGTCCGTATAGGATAGAAGGTACCGAGATTTCTTTGATCGCCTCAAAGTCAAGGCTGTATGCGCTTCCCCACATAGGGTAGTTAGCTGTTATCTCATCAAAGTCTAGGTCTGGAATTGATGTATAGCTGTTATCGGAGATTCCAGTGAAGTAGTGCTCCGATGTCAAAAGCTTGGCCAAATTTCTCCTCTGAAAGTTTCTTAGCAAACTCGAAAAACCTTAGTTCCATAGCCCTCGCGGCCTTCAATCTGGTCGCTGTGAGTTGCAGGATAATATGGTGGAGCCATACCTATCAAAACAACTGGCTGCTTTATGTCCGCATAGCTCAAAAAGTTTATCCATAAGGTAGATGGTAGCATCTGGGTAGCTCTTTCCCTTGGCAACCATGTCCTTTGCTTGATCGTAGAGCTTATTGTAGAACTCATCAAAGGCAGCGCCATCCTTTTCGCGTAGTTTATCGCATAGCTCAGAAACCGTGTAGACGCAGTTTGGATAGTAGATTTTCTCCTTGGTCTCGAAGCGGTTGTGCTTCTTGAACTCCTGATACTGAGCATTAAGCTTATTAACTTCTTCATCAAAGACCTCAACGCAGATTTTCTTTAGCTTTGCAAGTGTCTCAGAAATTGTTGTCTTGAAGCTCAGCACTGTCATGTATCCACATGAGCGGAATGGCAGGGAAACATCGTAGGTTTCTTTGATATCTCTCATATATTGCCAGTTTAGCGGCATTGAGGATTCATCCTTATATACATCGACAAACTCTAGGCTACCACCCGTCCTTTGGTATATTCCAGCTAGCATATTAAGTGATGACATACCGTTATAGCAGTGACCTATGTGAGCAACAGCTCCCTGAGTCATAATAACTGGCATGGTCTTTCCGATTGAACCTAGCGAGAGAACCTGTGCAGGTCCATCCTCAGATGCTGGTTCTGGATCTATCAAAAGCTTAAAGTTTAGTGAATACTTATTCTTAAGCTCTAGATACTTTGGCATTATTGCTCTCATTCCTGCTGAGTAGCATTCCTCATCTGCAACTGCAGAGAAGAGGTATGAGCCTTCTAACTTACCTTCTTGGGCGAGCTTTGCATATTTCTCTAGTAGAACCATGGCGATTGCAATACCGCCCTTCATATCAGCTGCTCCGCGACCCCAAAGCCATTCGCCTGACTCAAGGTCTTTTCTCTGAACCTCGTTCAAATCCTTAGTAGCAAGCTTAGCCTCTAGTTCAGGACCTAGTGTGAAGGCAAGTGGCTCTGCATCGCCGTAAACTTCTGTAGAAACTACATCTATATGTCCTGACAGTATGACCGTGTTCTTGCTCTTACCTAAAACAAGTGCGTATGGGACCGTGCGTCCGAAGGGATCGTTTGGTATCTCATATGCACCGCATAGTTCAGGATGTTCCTGGAAATAAGGGATTTGTTTGATAAAATCATTAACATATATAGAGGCCGATGGTTCCTTTGGCGTGCTGCTTATACTTTCACAAGCGACAAGCTTAGTTAAGACCTCTAGAATTCTGTCTTTCATATAAATCATCTCCTTTTCTGTTGTATGAATTATAGCATAGATATGACTAACTAACTCACCTTGTTTCTCATTATTCAAAAAGGCAAGTATTCAAACTATTAATATGAAGAAAAAGTTTTGCATATATATAATAAATTCGCATAATTTAGTAATCTAAAGCGTTGAAATGGTGGGGATTGTGAAAAAAATGACTATACATAAAAAAAGAAAAAAATATAAAAATAATGTTTGCATAATTATAAATTATAATGTATAATTACCCTATGATAAAAAAATTCTATTTAAGGAATAAGTATAAATTACTTGAGAGGGGAAAGCGAAATGAAAGGAAAGAATTTACTAAAGAAAACAGTATTGCTTACAGTAGCTCTAGCTATGGTGGTTGGAGTAACAGCATGTGGACAAAAGAAAAATTATGACAGCAAGGATAAGAAAACCTATGTTGTCGGCACAGAGCCAACATTTGCACCATTTGATACAACGGATGCAGATGGAAATATCGTAGGATTTGATATGGACCTCATGAAGGCCATCGGAAAGGATCAGGGCTTTGATGTTGAGTTTAAGTCATTGGCTTTGATGCCCTTATCCCATCAGTAAACGCTAAGAACTGTGATGTTATCGCAGCTGGTATGACTGCAAACGAAGATCGTGTCAAAAAGGTTGATTTCTCAAATACATACTATGACAGCGGAAATGCGGTTCTAGTAAAATCAGACAATACAACTATAAAGGGAATCGATGACCTTACTCCAGATATGACTGTTGCAGTTCAGATTGGCACAACAGGTGCTGATAAGGCAAATGAGCTAAAGGAACAGGGTAAAATCAAAGATGTTAAGGTTAACGACGGCGTAGATACATGTCTTCTTCAGGTTAAAAACGGCGACGTAGATGCTTTGATCATAGATAAGCCAGTTGCAGACCGTGCAGTTAAGGCAAACAAGGCGTTCAAGACGGTTGGAGAGACTCTAGACGCTGAGTCATACGCTTTTGCAGTAGCAAAGGGCGACAAAGAACTTCTCGAAAAGATCAACAAGGGTCTTGAGAACATCAAAAAGGATGGAACATACGAGAAGCTATACAAGAAGTGGTTTGAGGGAAAATAAGTATGAGTTTATATGTTGAGGGCTTTCTAGTTGCGCTGAAAGGCTTACCAATAACGCTTAGTGTGAGTTTCTTTGCATTAGTTATAGGCGTACTTCTTGGACTAGTACTGGCGCTGATGAGGACTTCGGAAAATAAGCCCTTAAAGATAATTTCCGGGATATATATTGAGATTGTAAGGGGAACTCCACTGATAGTTCAGGCGCTAGTTCTAGCATACGGAATACCGTACTTTCTACAGCAACACAATGTTGATTTCAAGTGGAGCGTACTTCTAATTCCAGCCTTCATAGTTTGCGGCTAAACAGTGCTGCATATATGGCTGAGGTTATTCGTGGGGGAATACAGGCTGTTGATAAGGGGCAGCGCGAAGCAGCTCTATCAATTGGAATGACAAAGGCTCAGGTAAACAGACTAATTGTGCTTCCACAGGCCTTAAGGATAGTTATACCTTCCTTTGGCAACGAGTTTGTAACCATGATTAAGGAGACTGCAGTGCTTTCCTATGTTGGTGTCATAGAGATTCTAAGGAGTGCACAGCTGTGGAATGCTTCAACTTACAACACTTTTGAGGCGTATATAGGCGCTGCGCTAGTATACCTTTTGATGACAATTCCGCTATCAAAACTGGTTGGTGCATTAGAAAACAATTGGAAGAAAATGTGAGGCAGATTAGATGATTGAGGTAAAAAATTTAACTAAAAGTTTTGGCGGTGCAATGGCCGTAGATGACGTTAGCTTCTCCGTTCAGGAGGGCAAGGTCACCTCTATTATCGGCTCGTCTGGCTCTGGAAAAAGCACGACGCTTCGCTGCATAAATGGTTTGGAAAAAAAGGATTCTGGGGAAATCTACATCGATGGAGAGCTTGTCACAGAAAATAACCTCAGAGCTGTTAGGACTAAGACCGCTATGGTTTTTCAAAACTTCAACCTGTTCAATAATTTGACGGTGCTAAAGAATATCACAGCAGCACCTATTAATGTAAAAGGCATGAGCAAGGTGGAAGCAAATAAGAAGGCGATGCAGCTTCTCCAAATTGTAGGACTTGCTGACAAGAAGGATGCTTATCCTAAGAGCCTGTCAGGTGGTCAAAAACAGAGGGTTGCCATAGCGCGCGCTCTAGCGATGGAACCAGAGATTATTCTCTTTGATGAGCCAACATCTGCGCTTGATCCAGAGATGGTCGGAGAGGTTTTAGATGTAATGAAAAAGCTCGCTTCCTCTGGAATGACTATGCTTATCGTTACACACGAGATGGGTTTTGCTCGCGAGATTTCTGATCAGGTTATATTTATGACTGATGGAAAAATCGTCGAGGAAGGAACTGCAGAGCAGATCTTTACAAACCCACAAAACGAAAGAACAAAGGCCTTCGTTTCAAGCTTTTTAAAGTAAATCCAACTTCAGAAGACGACTTGGGATGCAAATCCCGGTCGTTTTTTAGTATGGGGAAATGGAAAGTTTGCCACAAATGGCTTTGATTCTAGTATAATATATGGGTAGTTAGTAAAATCTGCTTGGTGCGAGCGTAGGGGACTTGTATCGCGCTCTACAGCACCTTGCAAAATCAATAGAGAAAAGGATTTATATGGATATTATTGTAAAACTTACCGAGGAATTCGGTGTCAAGAAGGTACAGATTGAGCAGGCGGTTAAGCTGATTGATGAGGGTAACACGGTGCCTTTTATTGCAAGATACCGAAAGGACGTTACGGGAGGATTAAACGATGAGCAGCTTCGTGCCATCGACGAAAGACTCAGATACCTAAGAGGACTCGAGGAACGCAAACAGGAAGTTCTTCGCAGTATTGAGGAGCAGGGTAAGCTTACAGATGAGCTAAAGGCAGAGATTGAGAAAGCCGAGATTCTGCAGAGGGTTGAGGATCTGTATAAGCCTTTTAAGCAGAAGAAGACCACAAGAGCAGGAAAGGCCAAGGCTAAGGGCCTTGAGCCACTTGCACTTATAATTTACATGCAACAGAATAAGAGCGGTGATGTGCTAAAGGTAGCTGAACCTTTTGTTGACCCCGAGAAGGAAGTCGAGACAGCAGAAGAGGCTATTCAGGGCGCTTGCGATATCATCGCTGAGATGATTGCAGATAATGCCGATTTGATTAGCGAGGTTCGTGACAGATACTATAAGCACGGACTTATAGAGACTGAAGCTGTCGATGCTGAGGAGAAGACAGTTTACGATATGTACTACGGTAAGCACGAGGCGATATGCAAGATTCCAAACCATAGAGTTCTTGCAGTAAACCGTGGAGAGAAGGAGGGCAAGCTCAAGGTTAAGGTAAGCATAGATGCAGACTCTATACTCCGTTTGCTCGAGAAGGAGGTAATCAGGCAGGATTCTATCTTTAAGCCATTACTTATCGAGACTATAGAAGACGCATATAAGAGATTGATTGCGCCGTCTGTAGAGCGAGAGATGAGAAATCTTTTGACCGAAAGAGCAGAAGCTGAGGCAATTAAGGTCTTTGCAGGTAACACCGAAAAGCTTCTTATGGTTCCGCCGGTTCGTGGCAAGAGAATTATCAGTATAGATCCAGGATTTAGAACAGGTTGTAAGGTAGCGGTAATCGACGAGACCGGTAAGCTTCTTGCTTACACGACAATCTATCCTACTGAGCCTAAGTGCGATATTGCAGGAACTGAGAGAACGCTTAAGAAAATCATTGATAAATACAAGATAGATGTAATCGTAATAGGAAACGGAACAGCTTCTAGAGAAACTGAAGAAGTAGTAGCAAACTTCCTAAAGAAGAACAGCTACCAGATTCAGTACACTATTGTTAACGAAGGTGGGGCCTCCGTATATTCAGCATCAAAGCTCGCAAGCGAGGAATACCCGGACCTCGATGTGACGACAAGAGGTGCGATGTCACTTGGCAGAAGACTTCAGGATCCGCTAGCTGAACTAGTGAAGATAGACCCTAAGCACATAGGCGTAGGTCAGTATCAGCACGATATGAACCAGAAGAACCTGAGTGAAGCGCTTGGCGCGGTAGTCGAGGACTGCGTAAATAGAGTAGGTGTTGACCTAAATACAGCATCTCCATCACTTCTTTCCTATGTTGCAGGAATCAGCAGTAGCGTGGCAAAGAACATCGTTGCATATAGAGAAGAAAACGGCAAGTTCACTGACAGAAAGCAGCTTCTTAAGGTTGCAAAGCTAGGTCCTAAGGCATATGAGCAGTGCGCAGGCTTCCTTCGCATTAGCGATGGAAAAGAGGTGCTTGATTCAACATCAGTGCACCCTGAGTCGTATGAGGTTAGTAGAATTTTGATGAAGAAAATCGGCATCTCTGAAAGCGACATCAAGGGTGGAGTGCAGGTTATAGACGATAAGATCAAGTCAGCATACCCTGCTAAGACCGAGAAGGAGAGTGTGCGCAAGATGGCTGAAGATATTGGAATTGGTGAGTTTACAGTCAAGGATATCATTGCTGAGCTACGTAAGCCAGGCAGAGACCCTAGAGAAGATGCACCACCAGTTGTTTTTAGAAATGATGTTAGAAGCTTCGAGGACCTCAAGGAAGGCATGGAGATGAGCGGTACTGTCCGTAATGTCGTAGATTTTGGTGCCTTTTGTTGATATAGGTGTTAAGAATGACGGACTTGTACATGTATCGCAATTAAGCGATAAGTTTGTAAAACACCCAATGGACGTCGTTTCTGTTGGTGATACGGTTAAAGTCCGTATAATCGGAATAGATAAGGAGAGGGCAAGGTTTCTCTCACAATGAAACTATAATTTTTTTAGCCTTTGATTAAGGAGAAGATATGCTAAATATCTATCGAAGCAGAGAATCGCTGGATAAGGAAAGCTTTATATACGGAAAGATAAAGGAGTCTCGCAAAGAGACTCTAGTTATCGTGCCTGACCAGTACACTCTAGTTGCCGAGCAGCAGGCTATGAGCCGCATGTGTACTGATGTGCTTCTCGATGTTGAAATAAGCGCAATTTCCAAGTTTGGTAGCAATGTGCTCGAAGAGACGGGCAGAAGTCAGCACACGTATATCGACGAGTATGGAAGATATATGCTTTTATATAAGATTCTCTCAGAGCAGAAGGATAGGTTAGAGGTGTTTGGCGGCGTTGTCCAAAAGCAGGGATTTTTGGAGTCCATTAATGACTTTATATCAAAGGCAAAGCAGGCAAATCTAGACATACAGACTGTAATAGATTCAATGGACGATGAAGCTTCTGAAGTCGATGAGCTGACTAGGAGAAAGCTATCTGATATCAAGCTAATATTTGACGAATACGAGAACAGTATTAGGGATAAATATACGGATGCAGAAGACCTTTTAAGGCTATACACGGCCGGAATAGATATGGCCGAAAGCCTAAAGAGAAAGACCGTTTGGATCTATGGTTTTGACAGCTTTACAAATCGGAATCTAGAGATGCTTGCAGCTATAATTAGGCAGGCTGAGGAGGTCAACATATTCTTCACCTACGATGAGCACTGCAAGGACGAGGAAATCTTTGAGATAACCGGAAATATGAGTGATAGACTCATAGAGCTTTGCAAGGAATCTAATGTCGAGTTTAAGGTTCATAATCTCGGTAAGGACAGTCCTCACGCGAAGCTTTGCGAGAGAGCGTCAGGAATTAAGTCGATAGAGAAGTCTTTGTTTTCACCATTTAATGAAGAGGGTTTAGAGGCTAAGGGCATCAAGATTGTCAGAGCAAACAATATCTACAGCGAGGCTGAATCTGCGGCTTCATTTGTTCTCGATTTGCTCGAGGAGAAGAAGCTTAGATATAAGGATATAGTTGTAATTTGTAATGAAACCAAGCGTGCTGAGGTCCTCAAGCGAGTATTTCAGGAGTACGGTATAGGAATCTTTACAGACAAAAAGAGAGCTATTGCATCATCACCGATAGCGGTCTTTGTAGTATCTTTGATAGAGGCTGTAAGCAGTAGCATGAGAACGCTAGATGTTTTCAGAGTTATAAAGACAGGCTTTATTGGAATAGATGAAGAGGATGTTGATTTCATAGAAAACTATGCCATAAAGTACAAAGTGCGTGGAAACCAGTGGTTTTCACCTTTTACAAAGGGAGCCTTTGAATATGGAGATGAGGGCCTTGTAAGGCTGAATGAAATTAGAGAACAAATTTCAGTCGTCTTTGATGGCTTTAAGAAGCTATATAAGAGCAGTAAGACAAACAAGGAGTTCATCGAATCCTATGTGGACTTTTTGATTAATAAAGCGGATATCGGCTCTCGCATAGATAAGCTTGTAGAAAATCTAAGCTCGCATTCTATGCAGAGCAAGGCTGATGAGACTACACAGACCTGGCCTATGTTAATTTCTGCGTTTGAGCAGATTATTGAGCTCATGGGTAATGAGAGATTCAGTGGCAAGACATTTGCGTCTATTTTGACAGCAGGCTTACTACAGATGGAGGTAGGTGTTGTACCTCCTGTTTCAGATGAAATTTTGCTCGGAACCATGCAGAGAACAAGGTGTGGCGATGTTAAGGCTATGCTGATATTTGGGGCAAACGAAGGTATCTTGCCTTTAGAGGCAAACGAGAGTCAGCTTTTTAGCGATAGTGAGCTTAAGCATATAACCTGCGCTGCGGAAATAAAGTAGCAGTGAGGACGTGCGCCAGATGGAGGAGACGCTTGCAATCTACAGAAATTTCTCCAAGCCTGAGGAATATCTTTGGGTCGGCTACTCAATGGCCGATGCCGATGGTGCAGAGATAAGAAGGTCAGAAATCGTAGAACGCCTATTAACGATGTTCCCAGAAATCAGGGAAGAAGAGGACGTTGTCTCGAGTGGAAAACTCGTTTCGATACTCGGTGGAAAGACAAATACAGTAAGGCATTTTACGGAAGCGCTGAAGGACTTTAAGTCCGAGGGTAAGATTGATAGTAGGTGGAGTCTCGTTTCTGAGTGGTTAAAGCAAAATGAAGAAGAGCTATATAAGCGCATCGAAGAAGGCCTTGAATTTGAGAATGTGCAGAGCAAGCTTCCTGCTGAGATTGTAGAAAGACTATATAGCGAGCGCAGAAATGATGAGGTTACGAGCTCTGATTTATCAGGTGCCAGCTACTCACTCAGCCCTTCTCGTATAGAAAAATTCAGTAAGTGTCCGTTTTCGCATTTTGTTAGCTATGGTCTAAGACCCGAGGAAAGGCGGGAATTTGCAGTATCTGCTCGCGAAATCGGAGACCTATACCACGAGACGATAATGCATGTAACAAAGCACCTAAGTGACGAGGACTGCTGGCAGGCGATAGGAAATAGCGAGCTCAGGGACCTTGTATATAACTACATAGAGGCTGTGTCTCACAAGTATAGAGAAGGCATCTTTGAGAACTCAAATCGCGAAAAATACTGGCTAGAGAGAGCGAAAACCGCTTGCTTTGAGGTATGCAAGCAGCTTGTTGAGCAAGCTAGAGTCGGAAAGATAGAAAAAAGCTACTACGAGGAACGCTTCGGCAGGCGTGGACAGTTTCCGCCAATTGAGGTTGAGACTGAGGCTGGCAAGGTGTTTATAGAGGGTAAGATAGACCGAGTGGATCTTCTTCCTGGAAACCGTGTAAAGATTATAGACTATAAGACGGGGCGCGAGAGCTTTGATAAGACTGAGGCGAGAACAGGATATAGACTTCAGCTAATGCTTTACCTTGCAGCTGCGCAGGGCAATAGCAGAAAGCCTGCAGGAGTATTCTATTTTTTAATATCAGATCCTAAGATAGATGTTAGCGGGCAGAGGCTTTCAGGGATTACAGAGATGATATCAAAGGAGCTCAAGGGTGAGTTTAAGCTCAAGGGAATTCTCGTCGATGAACCAGAGGTTATCAAGAACATAGCAGGTGAGTTTGAGGAAAGCTCCGAAGTCATTGCGCTATCAAAGAAGAAGGACGGAGAATTCAGGAAGACAGAAGCTCTTTTGAGTGAAGCTGAATTTGAGGAGCTACAGGGGCAGGTTAAGGCTGTAACTGATAAGCTATGCGAGGATTTGGTAGGTGGAAATATCGACATAAGGCCGAAGAAATCCGGAGAAGAGATTCCTTGTACATATTGTGAATATCGTGGAATTTGTAGATTCGATTTAGCATTTGACGGATGCTCGTATGATGTAGTAAAATAATTAAGGTAATGTGGCAAATCGCTAATTTCTCAACGGCTTGCCATATTCCTTTTATACGCTTCCGTGGCTCAGTTGGTAGAGCAGCGCATTCGTAACGCGCAGGTCAGCGGTTCGATCCCGCTCGGGAGCTCCAGAAGAAAAAGCCTTGCATACCTATTCAGGCGTGCAAGGCTTTAGTGCTTGCTAGATGAAATCTAAACAGGAGAAGGTAAATGGAAATAAAGGAAATAAGAGCGCTTACGGGACTTTCACAAGCAAACTTCGGAAAGAAGTACAATATTCCAGTGAGAACTATTCAGGATTGGGAAACAGAGAAAAGAAATCCACCAGCTTACGTTGTTGAGCTACTAGAATTTAAGGTCAGATATGACATCGAGCAAGAACAAATATAGCATTAATATAAAACGGCTGAACGTAGGGAAGAATCCTTGCATTCAGCCGTTTGTTTTGATGAAAACCCTAATTATAAAACTTCTTTGGCTATAAGCACATCAAATTTACGAACATCACAATTCTTGCTTAGTTTAACTTTGATATGTCCAGCTTTAGTCCAAAGTTCAACTTCAGCGTTTAAATCTAATAGCTTTCCTGCGTTTTCAGTAGACCACATCACAATCGAGGAGTATGGCAAAGAGTAAATCTCGATTTTCTTACCAGTTAGTCCTTGCGCATCTTTAACGATGAGTCGTTTGTTAGTAAATACTGCAACGTCTCTCATTGTCTTATATGCTGCGACGGCGTTTTCTCCATCAACGAGCATGTTATTGATATCTCCTGGGATAGGGCATTCAGATATGAATGTCCACGTTAAAGCTTGTGTTAATTCTGTTGCCATTTCTATATTCCTCTCTTTAAAGTAAATATAACAAACATTACATTTGAAACCAAAGTTTTACTTGCAATACAAAACAAGTATCAGCTGATTTTCAACTACTGAGGCAAGTTGGAAACTGCATAGTCGGCCTCTTCTTCCGTGAACTTCTCGCCGTACTCAGATGTAAGCTGCTCTCTTATTGATTCAGTAGACATATTCAAGTTTTTCTGATAATCTTTTGCTTTTTCGAGAGCGTTTTTATTATAATCAGCGTTTAAATTATCGATAGCATATTGTGCTGCATCTTCAGGGAATTTTTCTCCATACTCGGATGTAAGCTGATCGTAGATTCCCTGCTTTGACATATGCATAAAATCAGAATACGATTTTGCTTTTGCGAGGGCCGCCTTATACTCTGTTGGGACGGATGGTGTTGAAGGAGCAGCTGGTTTAGAACTCTCTTTCTTCTGCGATGAATCTGACTTGCTAACATCTTTCTTTTTAGTGGTATCCGAAGCGTCGCTATTATACGAAAGATGGCTGGTTTCATGGTCGTCTGCCCCTGCTCCAAGCACACCTACACACACGCCAGCAAAAATACCACTACCAAGATAACTGCACACAGCCATTTCTTCTCCATTACATTTTTCATATATATATCCTTTCTTAATAAAATATAATTGGCGAAAATAAACCCTTAATCCTCAATTTTACGTAACAATAATATATGATTTGCATGATTTTTGAACATTATAAATTGAGTATAGGATATATTTAATGTAAAAACAACATATTTTTTTCAAAAAAATTAAAAAAAACGGTGAGCAAACACGATGAAATGATAAATTTCCTTTCATGATGTAGTTCGACGAAGAGAATATACTGGCAAAAATAGTGATTTGTAAAGAAAACTGAGGTAGAATAAGGGTGAGTTTTATACAAGAAAACCTAAGGAGTTTAGAAATATGTATATTAATGAATATGAGTTGGCATATAATATCGCATCAAAGGCTCACAAGGGACAAAAAGATAAAGGCGGAGAAGATTACTTTAAGCATCCACTCACTGTGTCAAACAAGTTGTCTGGGGAAAAAGATAAAATCGTTGCATTATTACATGATGTTATAGAGGATACGGATGTCACTGTGAACGATTTGAAAGAAGCAGGATTCTCAGATGAGGTTGTTTTTGGCTGTGTCGGCAATTACAAAAGAAGGCCGGAGAGGATTACGAGGAATATTTGAATAGAGTAAAACAAAATCCCGTTGCCTTAAGAGTAAAGATAGAGGATATGGAGCATAATTCCGATATAAGTAGAATAAAAAATCCAACAGAAAAAGATTTGAAACGATTAGAAAAATATAGGATTAGATTAAAGGAACTCAGAGAGACTTTAGAGACAGGTAAATAAAGGTGTAACATGGACAAAAAAGCAAAGAAAATATTATTTAACAGGTATTGGTCTAGTGGGTGGAAGCCACAAAATGAGATATACACATCGCCAGAGGACTTTGCTTATGCAAAGGAAAAAGGTCTTATGTTTGATCCTATTACAATCTCACATAACGATTGCATAAAAAGAATCGTTAAGCTAGCAAATACGATTAGTATGGAGAAAGTCGTGAAAGCCTTTTTATGTAGCTTGTCTACAAGGAGGCTGGACTGGCGAAGTGCAGCAGCATCCTACTATCTTGCAAAGCTTTTTAAAGAACACAAGTATACCCCTGTTGAGTCGGGACGTTTTCTCGAAAATGGGAAAGTAACGCGTGTGAGTTATACTTGCAGGGTTTGTCGTGATGTCAAATACGGGGTCATAGGGCAAGAAAAATATACAAATGAAGACCTTAACATTCTGAATTTCGAAAGGATAAAATGGGGCGGTGTTCGTCAAGGAAACTTAGTGTATATTCTTTTTGATCTAGAGCGATTTGCTGAAGAGGACATTCCGGAACCAACGGCAGAAGATGTCGAAATCTTAAAGGCCATACTCGATGCTGTATCAAGCTGTGAGTCTAATGATCATCCGGGCGCGCTTAGAAATAAGCTAGCAGAAGTTTCTATTCTGAAAGCAAATAAGGACGAGAGAAGCGTCATAATAGAGATATTAGCATGTATAGGAATCCTTGCTCCTAAGTCATATGACAGGGGAGAGCCATCAAAGCACGACTGGACATATGCCACATACTGGCGAGGTGAAGATGGATACGACAAGGAATTAGTAGAAAAGTATTTTGGAAAATACCTAAAATAACAAAGTAAAACCCTGCGCTCGCACAGGGTATTTCCTTAGTTCACAAAATATGTATGCTTAATCTTCCATTGCTTAAGTCTGATAGTTAGTTATCGTCCCAATTATAATCCTCATCTAATTGCGTGTCTTCGTTTTCATAGGGATCGTTCGTTTCGGTTTCATTTTGCGTGCCTTTGTTTTCGAGGATATTGTTAATTTGAGTATCTCCATAGTTATCATAGGAGGTTGATATCTTATATAGAGAACCGAAGGAAACCAATAAACTAATAACAATTGACACGATAACAATTGTAATCCAAATATAGAGGATGGTGGTAACTGTCTTTAATTTTTTATCAATATTGCGTTGATGTATTACGGTTTCAACGAGCAAGTTGCGTATATCGGCATTTTCTAAATAATCATCACCGGAATAAAGACTGTTTGCTCTATTATATTTTTCTGGGTTTTGAGAGACTGATTTAATAATATCTGAAATGTGTGCAGCATCCGTAGGTGTATTAAAGTAAAAGCTTCGAGTTACTCCGTTATGGGATAGAGTTAGCTCTGTACCAGACCACTTAATATCTGCAAGGTTGGCATAGCTAAGGTTTTCTGAACTAGAAGCACAGGACAAATTGCCAAATTCCCATTCGTTTCCAAGCGTATCTTTTGCAATTATGATGTTATTCGCATACATATAGAATCACCTCTCTAAAATAAAAAGTTACTAAACCGACTCTTAATCTTATCTATATTCCAAATAGTACAATAATTAATCTCAAAGGTCAATCCCCTAGAGTAACTACATCTAAGCTATTTTGATTCCTTATAGAATTTTTCCCTGCCACAATGTTTTATGATGCAATAAATATGTTATAATTCCTATTCGGAGGGGAATCAATATGTGTAGAGGAGGCAGTATGATACAGAACGAGAAAAAAGAACATATTTTGATGCTGCTTCGCAAATTACAGACAGATCGAACTCTCGAAAAGGCTGAGTTTGTCGAGCTCATTAAGAATAGGGAGCTGATTGAGGACGAGCTTTTTCAGATATCGAAGGAGATACATGTAAGAAAACTTCCACCGCAAGGTGTATGTGCGAGGGCTCATAGAGATATCAAGCTATTGCGGAAACGACTGCTACTACTGTGGCATCCGAAGGTCAAATCGCAATGCGAAGAGGTATAGACTTAGCGCAGACGAAATCTATGAACAGGTTAGATTTGGGACCAAGCTAGGGTTTAAGAGCTTTGTTTTACAGGGCGGTGAGGATCCTGGATTTTCAGATAAGACTCTGATAGAGGTAATCAAAGAAATTAAGAGGATTAACCCGCAGACTGCGATAACGCTTTCGGTTGGAGAGAAATCTTTTGAGACGCTCAAGGCGTATAAAGAAGCAGGGGCAGACAGATTCCTTCTTAGACATGAAACGAGGGACAAGGAGCACTACTACAAGTTACACCCAAGAGATATGGATCAGGATTTCAGATTACATATGCTAGAGGACCTAAAGAAGTTAGGGTTTCAGACGGGCTCAGGCATAATGGTAGGAAGTCCGCATCAGACGGAGGAAAACCTCGCAGAGGATCTTTTGTTTTTGCGAAAGCTAAATCCAGAGATGATAGGCATAGGGCCATTTGTTCCAGCTAGCGGAACGCCATTTGAGAACGAGGCGAGCGGATCAGCTGAGCTTACGGTCTTTATTTTGGCGATTTTGAGGGTAATGTTTCCACATGCAAATCTTCCAGCGACTACTTCGCTTGCAACACTATCAAAGACGGCTCGAGACAGAGCGATAGAGGTTGCAGCAAACGTGTATATGCCAAACCTTACACCGACATATAGACGAAGAGAATACAATTTATATAATGATAAAGCTTGTTTTTGAGGTTGAGGCGGCAGAAAACCTGAAGCAGCTAGGAGAAATATTTGAAAGCATCGGCTCAGAGCTGGTGATGGACAGGGGTGACTATAGTGAATGGAATAAAGAATGAAAAAAAGCCATAAAATACGATGTAAAGAGCAGTAAGGCGGAGGAATTTATTAACGACGCTGAGATTCTGGCATCGATAGAATATGGAAGAGAAAAATAAGGATAATATTGAGCTTCAGAGAGAGTTCTTGGAGAAAGCTAAGAACCTGAAGGGGCTTACACATAGAGAAGCATCTGTACTTCTACATAGTGAAAACGAAGAAATAATAGCTGAGATGAAGCAGATTGCAAGGGAGCTTAAGACTCGCTTCTACGGAAATAGAATCGTACTGTTCGCACTCGCTTTATCTATCAAATTACTGCGTAAACGGATGCGTATACTGTCCATACCATGCTAAGAATAAGAACATACCTAGACTTAAGCTGACACAGGATGAGATTCGTGCAGAGGTTATCGCACTTCAGGATATGGGACATAAGAGAATCGCGCTTGAGCTTGGCGAGGATCCGATAAACAATCCACTAGAGTACGTTATTGAAAGCATCAAAACTATCTATGATACAAAGCATAGAAACGGCTCAATTAGAAGAGTAAATGTAAACATCGCAGCAACTGATGTTGAAAGCTACCGCAAGCTAAAGGAAGTAGGAATCGGTACATATATCCTATTCCAGGAAACATATAACAAGGAAAACTACGAGCGTCAGCATCCGACAGGACCAAAGGCGAACTACGCTTACCATACAGAGGCTATGGATAGAGCCATGGACGGCGGTATAGATGATGTAGGACTTGGAGTTCTATACGGACTAGAGAGCTATCACTATGAGCTCGTAGGACTTTTGATGCACGCAGAGCACCTAGAGGCAAAGTATGGCGTTGGACCACACACGATTTCAATGCCAAGAATCTGCCCAGCGGATGATATTGATACAAGCGAGTTTTCAAATGCGCTTGATGATGAGATTTTCGAGAAGCTAATTGCACTTATAAGAATTTCGGTTCCTTACACAGGAATGATTATATCGACAAGAGAAGGCGTCGAAATGAGACGTAAGGCTTTGGAGCTTGGCATTAGTCAGATTTCTGGAGGATCAAAGACTGCTGTCGGAGGATATATCAAAGATATAGAGGAAGAATCCGCACAATTTGATATTTCAGATACAAGACCGCTCGATGACGTTATAGACTGGCTACTTGAGCTAGGACATGTTCCAAGCTTCTGCACAGCCTGCTATAGAGAAGGAAGAACTGGAGACAGGTTCATGAGCCTTCTAAAGAGTGGACAGATAGTAAACTGCTGTCATCCGAACGCTTTGATAACCCTAAAGGAATACATCGAAGACTACGGTGATGAAGAGATAAAGGCAAAGGGAAATCAGGTCATCGAAGAATCAATGAAGACCATAACAAACCCTGTTGTTATTGAAAAGACAAGGAAATTCCTAAAGAAGATCGAAGATGGAGAAAGAGATTTTAGATTTTAAGAGCGAGGGCGTTGCCAAGGCAAATCGCGTTCACATAGGAATATTCGGGGATACGAACTCCGGAAAATCCACACTTTTGAACCTTCTCAGCGGTCAAAGCGTGTCGCTTGTCTCAGAGGTCAGAGGAACCACGACAGACCCAGTATATAAAGCGATGGAAATTCAGGGTGTTGGAGCATCGACGCTCATCGATACGGCTGGTTTTGAGGACGATAGTGAGCTCGGAGCACAGAGAATGAAGCGCACGAGCAAGGTTTTAGATGAATGCGACATATATATCTATGTTGAGAGGGGCGAAAAAAACAAGAGACTTCTCTCGGCGCTAATGGCAAGAAAAAAGCCCCTAATCAAAGTTTTTAATGGTTCGCAATTAGGCGATGCATCAGTAAATATAGAGCTTCCAGAGGGATACATTGCCTTTGAGAAGGACGCCGTGCTAGATGCAATAAGAGAGGCGGCAAAGGATGTCAGCGGAGATAGACCTCTGCTAGAGGGACTTCTTTCTGGGGGCGAATCCGTTTTGCTCGTCATGCCACAGGATATTCAGGCACCAAAGGGAAGACTTATTCTTCCGCAGGTGCAGACAATGAGGGCGCTTCTCGATTTGGGCTGCAGTATTACATCTTGTAAGACTGAAGACATGAAGAGAACTTTAGACCTGCTAAAAGAACCTCCAGCTCTCATAATTACGGACTCTCAGGTGTTTGCAGAGGTTTACGCGCTTAAGCCTGAAGAATCGAATATCACATCCTTTTCCATTTTGATGGCAAGATCAAAAGGAGACATAGAGGAGCTAGTCAAGGGTGCTGCCGCAATTGACGCCCTTAATGAGAACTCAAGGGTTTTGATTTCAGAGGCCTGTACGCATGCGCCGCTCGAAGAGGACATAGGCAGGGTGAAGATTCCTGCTTTGCTGAGAAAGAAATACGGTAATATGAGCATAGATTTTTCGAGGGGACTGGATTTTCCTGAAGAGCTAGATTACGACCTCATAATCATGTGTGGAAGCTGTATGTTCAATAGAGCTCATGTTTTGAGCCGCATAGAAAAGGCAAGGGCTGCCGGGGTTCCAGTTACGAACTACGGCGTGACGATTTCCAAACTAAAAGGCATTATCGACAAGGTCGAGCTTTGATGGATAGAATCAGAGAATGTTCAAATCTGCAAGAAATCACCTGTCTAGGTTTGAAGTTTTGACAATTTTGTGGTAAAATATTTGGGTATGAATTCAACTAACATTTGATGGGAGGAATCAAAGTGAATATTTTTGATAAGTTAATCGACAAGCTAAAGGAAACACCTCGCACAATCGTGCTTCCAGACGGACCGGACAAGAGAGTTATGGATGCAGCAGAAAAGCTAACAAAGCAGAACATCCTAAAGGTTATCCTAGTAGGAACTCAGGCTGAATTTGATGAGGCAGCAAAGGCTCACGGATACGACCTTTCAGGTTGTGAAATCCTAGACCCTAAGAACTATGCAGAGATGGATGCAATGGTTGCTACTATGGTAGAGCTTCGTAAGGGTAAGCTTTCAGAGGATGAAGCTCGCGAAATGCTAAGCCACGGAAACTACTTTGGAACTATGCTAGTTAAGATGGGTAAGGCTGACTGCCTTCTCGGAGGAGCTACATATTCAACAGCTGACACTGTAAGACCAGCCCTTCAGCTGGTTAAGACAAAGCCAGGTGCACACCTTGTAAGCTCATGCTTTATCATGGTTCGCGGAGACGAGCGCCTAGCTATGGGTGACTGCGCAATTAACATTGATTATCAGGATACAGTTGACAAGGAAGGCAATGTAACATACACAGCAGCAGAGAAGCTAGCTGAGGTTGCAGTTGAGACAGCAAGAACTGCTCAGATCTTTGACATCGACCCTAAGGTTGCAATCCTAAGCTTCTCAACAAAGGGTTCAGGAAAGGGCGGCACTGTTAAGCTTTCACACGACGCTACAATCAAGGCTCAGGAAATGGCTCCAGAGCTAGCTATCGACGGTGAGCTACAGTTTGACGCAGCAGTATCACCAGTTGTTGCAGAGACAAAGTGCAAGGGATCAAAGGTTGCAGGTCAGGCTAACACATTCATATTCCCTTCAATTGAAGCAGGAAACATCGGCTACAAGATTGCTCAGAGACTTGGTGGATTCGACGCATACGGACCAATTCTTCAGGGTCTAAATGCTCCTATCAACGACCTATCGCGTGGTTGCAATGCAGAGGAAATCTACACAATGTCAATCATCACAGCAGCGCTAGCGTAAGCTGAAATATAGTAAAATCAAAACGCTACTGAAAGGTAGCGTTTTTTGGTGCATAAACTTGGTATTCCATTATATTTTTGTATCTTTATTGTTATTGCGTAGCGCATGCAATATAGCCATTCCATCGCTAACCTTAACATCATCAATTCCTAAACAAGCTGGGTATTTCATTGGAATAAGCGTGAAAAATAAGGCCCATAAATTGTAATTACGTATCCAGATAATAACATCGTTTGAAACATATCCAAGTGGGTGTCTTTGTAAAGTAAATAATAGAATAAGAAATATTGATGTAAACATTGGTCCACCTGCATACATTAATATCTGACCTTTTTTGGTATTTAGATCAGAGTCAAATAAAAACGCACCACCGATAGGAATCGCGTGAAATCTTAGTCTCTTTACACGGGAAAGCTCTTTACCGGTACCTAGTTGAATAACCCAGTCATTAGATTTTTCCGTAATTTTATATCCTGATAAATGCCCAAGTTCATGAAAAAGAATTGAAAACATTGAAAACAGATACAAGATAGCGGCGCCCATAAGTATTTCGATAAAGAGCAATTTAGTACCTCAACTTTCAAATAAGATGCGCATTTTGCAATGCTTGGAATGTCTTATTGCTTATTAGATAAACCTAATAAAATCTTTCTATCTGATATTATATCATAGCTCTGCAAAAACTTGATTTTTTTCTGAATATAGGGGATATTATCAAGGCAGATAGGTGGTGGCTCTATGAGTAGGGAAGAAGAAATTTGAGTATGTACTATTATTTATTGCCGGTCTTATTGTAGGTATGTTGTTAAGATATCTATTCTAATGTCTATTTTGAATAGAGGATAGAAAGGCGGTACATCAATGAATACTTTAAAAAAATTTGATGAAAAGTTTAGCAAGTATATAGGATTCGCGTTTTTCCTTGTTGCTCATATGGATGATTAAAAAAAGATTCGATAATCCTAGCAACACATGTTTTTTTCCACGAGTTCATTAGTATCATTACTTATAATTGGAGAATTAATCGTTAAGCACAAAAACGCCATTAATAAAGCCCTATTGATATGTGTTTTGATACCAAATCTTATAATAGCAATAACAGCGGTAATACTGCAATTGCTGAATCCTACAAACGAAGCTAATCAATATATGTATGTAGCTAGGGTAATGGCGATAATACTGATAGTGACGCTTCCAATTAGTTACTGGATTCTTTTTCAAGGAAATAGAAAAAAAGTGAGATAAATTATGAAAGAGACGGAACACGGTAGATTTAGAAAATATATAGGCTTTTTTTATATTCTATAACACTAATTCTATGCTTAATTTTTCATTAGGAATCAATTAGCTTATTTTAATTGGTTTTTCTCTATGGTTTCATTAGGTAACATTGTAGGTGAGTGGCGTAGACTAAGGAACAAACAGGTAGACAAAAAAAGCTGTTGATTGGGCTGATAATGATTGATATGGCTCTAGTTGTGCTGACTATTGCTGTGTATTTCTTAATAGTTACGCATCCTTCTAAAGTATATAACATTGCCAATATAGTCGCATCCTTAATATTGATTATAAAATATCCAGTTATATATCACATAATCTATAAATAGAAAAAAAGATAGGTGATAGCTTTGTTTTTTTAAATGTTATATACTTTATATATTTCACATATATAGAAATTAATTGGGAATTTATATATATGTATTTAAAAGGAGGTGGATCCGATGTGGACAATAAGATAAATATTAAAGAGGCGTTATGTTAGAATTTGTGAATCAAATAAAAGGTGATAAAAATGAAAAAAATATAATCAAAATAATAGGAACATGTTCTCTAATAATATGTATTTTTTTCTTTTACAATTTCAATCTATTTTTTTGCAGTGGAGGAGTCTGGTTATAATTATATAATCTTAGCAAAAGAAAACGCAAAATATGATGAAGAGATTAAACAGTTTGGTGAAATTAGACAGATCAAAGAAGTAAAACATATCAAAGAAGATATTTAAAGAGTATACTGTGAGATGTGGAGACATTGAAAACAATATTGTGATTCTCGACAGAAATAAAGAAAAAGGATGTTTTTTTAGAGTCGTAGAAAAGGAGAATAATATTACCAATGTACTTGAGATATATAAAGACGGAAGAATTGTCGTAGATGGTGTTCCTATTGAAATATCCTACGAGAATAATAACACTAATATTAGAAGAATAGGCTCTTCCGTTTATTTCAAGGGAAATCCGGATTATGGAAGTGGTTCAAGTTATAGTAAGTATTATTCAAACGAAAATATTGCAGATGTACAGCTGAGAAGGAATGTATCAAGTTTTGCGACAGGTGTTTTAGTATGGATAATGAGCAAAGCTATGGGGGGAGTTCCTGGTGAGGCTCTAGGTTTTTTATCTTCAGCCCTCAGTTTTATTTCATCTTCAGATCCATATTCTACGGCACTATCATGCAAAAGCAACATCTATGTGCATAAAACTCAGGGAGCATATATTGCATCAAAGTTCACCTTTATATACAGATACAACACTACGTTATATTCTAGAACTAATTATGGTGGAACGTCGCGATATGTAGTTATATATAAACATAATTATCAGGGATAGAATTAATAGACAAGTTGTAAAAGCATACAGGGTTATTAACATCAATACAAATATCGGCATAATAATAGATATAGTAACTAATTACAAAAAAATATAGAGTGTGAGTAAACGGTTAATAAGGATTTATTAATAGGGTGCTATATTTTTCATTGACAACTCAACAGCATTGCTTAATTTTACTATATTTTAAGAGTTTTTTTATGAATCCTAAAATAATCCTATAATATGCACTGTTATTACAATATTTTTTTGATGATTAAATAACCGATTAGACATAGACCTTGTAAACAAACACAAAAAAGGTGAAATGAAGGTGTTGTAATACTCGATAAATTGCAGGACCATTGGTTTTGTGCTATAATAAATCCCACTGATTGGATGTTCGTCATGCAAAGTGGGATTTTTTGATCTTAATACGCTTTGATGGACTAGTAAATCAAATAAATTAAAAGGATGGAAAGATATGGAGTCAATTCAGCTAAGAGAATTACACAGAAATACAGCAGAATATGCGGGCAAGGAAGTTACGGTTAGAGGTTGGGTAAGAACTAATCGAAATTCCAACAAGTTCGGATTTATCGAGCTGAATGATGGTAGCTTTTCACACCTGTTCAGATAGTTTATGAGGCAGATAAGCTTGCAAATTTTGATGAGATAGGCAAGGCTAAGGTTTCAGCTGCGCTTTGCGTAAGGGGAAAACTAGAGCTTACTCCGGATGCGAAGCAGCCGTTTGAGATTAAGGCTGAGGAGGTTTTGATTGAGGCAGATACTGATGCGGATTATCCACTTCAGAAGAAGCGTCATTCAGTAGAGTTTTTGCGTGAGATTGCGCATCTAAGACCAAGGAGCAACCTGTTCTCAGCGGTTTTCCGTGTTAGATCAATTGCGGCTTATGCTATTCATAAGTTCTTCCAGGATCAGAACTTCGTTTACACTCACACACCAATTATCACAGGTAGTGATGCTGAGGGTGCTGGCGAGATGTTCCAGATCACAACGCTTGATTTAGATAATATTCCAAGAACTGAAGAGGGTCAGATAGATTATAGCCAGGATTTCTTCGGAAAGCACACAGGTCTTACAGTAAGCGGACAGCTTGAGGGTGAGGCTTATGCTATGGCTTTCAGAAACATCTACACATTTGGACCTACATTCCGTGCTGAGAATTCAAACACAGCAAGACATGCTTCGGAGTTTTGGATGATAGAGCCTGAGATTGCTTTTGCTGATCTTGAGGATAACATGAAGCTTGCAGAGGCTATGGTTAAGTACATAATCAACTATGTGCTTGAGCATGCGCCTGAGGAGATGGAGTTCTTCAACAAATTTGTTGATAAGGGACTGCTAGAGCGTCTACATGGCATTGTTTCATCAGACTTTGGCAGGGTTACATATACTGAGGCTGTTGAGCTTCTTCAGAAGTCAGGTAAGGAATTCCAGTATCCAGTAGAGTGGGGAATCGACCTTCAGACAGAGCACGAGCGTTATTTGACAGAGGAGATTTTCAAGAAGCCGCTGTTCGTAACAGATTATCCTAAGGATATCAAGGCGTTCTATATGAGAGTAAACGACGACAACAAGACTGTTGCTGCTTGCGACCTTCTCGTTCCAGGCGTTGGTGAAATCATCGGTGGAAGCCAGAGAGAAGAGCGTATTGACGTTCTGACAAGCCGAATGGAGGCTATGGGACTTGACGTTGAGGATTACAGTTGGTACCTAGACCTTCGCAAGTACGGTGGTGTTAAGCACGCTGGCTACGGACTTGGATTTGAGAGAATGGTAATGTATCTCACAGGTGTAAGCAACATCAGAGACGTAATTCCATTCCCAAGAACTCCTAAGAGTGCAGAGTTCTAGAGGAAAGTAGTCTCAGAGAAAAATATGAATTTATAGCTGCTTTATCAAAGCTAGATTGATGGCTTTGGTGAGGCAGTTTTTTATTTTCTACACGCTTTTAACTTGAATTTTGGGGTTACATTTTGATTTCAAATGTAATATAATTAGGAATCATATTATTACCTTTGAGCGGTCGGTTCAGACCGTGTATTTCCAGACGAGTTTTGATTAGTTTAATATATGCGATGAGTTTGTGTCAGAAAGGGAGGCGTAAGCCTAGGTTTTGATTTATGGCAAAGAGTAAAATTTTGATTGAAAGCGAAGCAATCGAGGAAAAGCTTAGTGAAGAAGAGAGTGCTCCTGCACCGAAGAAGAGGGGGAAGACCGCGCAAGGTCAAGCCTGAGGAGCCTGAGGAGACGCCTGCTGTAGAGGCTGAGGAGACTGCTTCCAAGGAAGGTAGTAGCGATTCTTTGGATGCTATTGAGCCGAAAATTGATGATATAGAGGCTTCCGATGTAGATGCCGAGCAAAAGCTTACAGCAAAGGAAATACGCGATTCTAGGCCAAGGCCCGAGGTTTGCGGTATACTTGAAATTGCTGATGATGGCTTCGGATTTTTAAGATTCAACAACTTCTTGACAAGTGACAAGGATATCTACGTTTCACCTACTCAGATTAGAAGATTTAATCTGAAGACGGGTGATAAAGTTTGCGGAATTTCAAGGCTTCCAAATGATGGAGAAAGATTCGGTGCTCTGCTCTATGTTAAGACAGTAAACGATGAAGAGCCGGGAATTGCCATAAAGAGGCCGGATTTTGAGGATTTAACGCCTATATTCCCTCAGGAGAGGCTAACACTTGAGAGAACATCAAAGGACCTTTCCATGAGACTTATCGACCTGATTTCCCCTATAGGAAAGGGTCAGAGAGGACTTATTGTCGCACCGCCAAAGGCTGGTAAGACAACGCTTCTAAAGAGAATCGCAAACAGCATAGAGCAAAATCACCCCGACGTTGAGCTAATCGTATTCCTAGTCGATGAAAGACCTGAGGAAGTAACGGATATGAAGCGCTCGCTTAGCAGCGGCGAGGTAATATATTCTACTTTTGATGAGAGACCTCAGCATCACGTCAAGGTTGCTGAGATGGTTCTCGCTAGAGCTAAGAGACTTGCTGAGCACAAGAAGGACGTAGTAATTTTGCTGGATAGTATCACTAGACTTGCAAGAGCATATAACCTTGTTGAGCCAACTTCAGGAAGGACACTCTCAGGTGGTCTTGATCCGAGTGCGCTTTACAAGCCTAAGAAGTTCTTTGGAGCTGCCCGTAATGTTGAGGAGGGCGGAAGTATCACAATACTTGCAACAGCTCTTGTTGAAACAGGATCTAGAATGGATGATGTTATATACGAGGAATTCAAGGGTACAGGTAATATGGAGCTACACCTTGATCGCAAGCTCTCTGAGAAGAGGATTTTTCCCTGCCTTTGACCTTAACAGGTCTGGCACAAGACGTGAAGATCTTTTTGATGACTCAGGCTGAGCTTGAGGCAATTTGGACTATGAGAAGAGCTCTATCAAATGTAAATCCGCATGAGGTTTCAGAGATTATCATAGATAATCTTGCAAATACAACGAACAACAAGAACTTCATTCAGGTTATTAAGAAGATCCTAGGACAGGACCAGAAGAAGTACATATAAGGGGATTTAATGGATTTAAGTAAGATTTTTTTGAAGGATGCTTGCCCTACTTCTATTGGAGGACAGGCGGTAATGGGAGGCGTGATGATGCGCGGAACTGATCGCATGGCGATTGCGATGCGTGTTCCTGACGGCAGAATTCACATAAAGACTCAGCCAATAAAGCCTATCGGAAGCTGGGCCAAGATTCCTATTGTCCGCGGAGTGGTTTCGTTTTTTAGCTCCATGGTCATAGGTATGAAGACTTTAATATATTCAGCTGATGTGCTTGAAGCATATTCGATGGACGAGGAAGGTGAAGAAGCTGCTGAGGAGGTAAAGCCTGGCAAACTAGAGTCGTGGCTAGTTAAGCACTTCGGAGAAAAGGCTGTCTGGAACCTGATGATTTACGTCTCGGTTTTGATAGCAATCGCTGTAAGTGTGCTTGCTTTCGTGCTATTTCCAACCGTGGTCGTAAATTTACTCGGTAAGGTGACAAAGAATCATATTTTGCTCAACCTTGCTGAGGGACTTTTGAGAATTTTGATGTTCATAGGCTATATACTTTTGATTAGTAAGATGGAGGACATTCGTGTAACCTTTCAGTATCACGGCTCGGAACACAAGACGATTCACTGCTTTGAGAATGGACTTGAGCTAACGCCTGAGAACGCGCAGAGTTTTTACACACTTCATCCGCGCTGTGGAACGAGCTTTTTGATGTTTGTTATGGTGATAAGTCTGATTTTGTTCTCTATGCTTGGGTGGCCTAATCTGCTGATGAGAATATTGTCAAGAATCGTTTTGATACCGGTTGTTGCAGGGCTTTCGTACGAGGTGCTCAAGTGGGCAGGAAGAAGCGATGGAACGCTTGTTAAGATGATGAGCATGCCTGGAATTCTGCTTCAGAAACTCACAACAAAGGAGCCGACAAACGAGCAGCTAGAGGTTGCAATAGCTTCGATGAAGGCGGTTCTAGTACCAAAGGACACACCTTATATTGAGGGAATTTGTGACAAGGACGCAAATTTGATTGAGGAAAGACATATAGAGCGAGAAGGAAATAAGGAATGAGTCTATTAGTCAAAGAAATGTTAACCATGGGTGAAAAGCAGCTTATGGACAGCGATATCGCAGATGCCACGCGCGATTGCAAAATTCTATACTGTTACATGATGGACATTCCATTTTCAAAAATCATCCTAGAATATCAGGAAGTACTTCAGGATAGGCTTTGCGATAAGTATTTTGAGCTGATTGATAGACGAAGCAAGGGAGAGCCTGTTCAATACATCATGGGAAGTCAGGAATTCATGGGCCTTGAGTTCATAGTGAACGAAAATGTGCTCATCCCAAGGCAGGATACGGAGACACTCGTTGAGGATGCGCTAGAGATAATAAATACGGGAACTCTTCGCGGTGAAGACATGGATGTAAGGCGTAAGGAATGGGATATACTTGATCTTTGTACAGGCAGCGGTGCTATAGGTGTTTCGCTAGCGAGAATCGCTAACAAGGTTAATGTAACTTGCTCTGATATCAGTGAAGGGGCAATTAAAGTAGCCAAGGAGAATGCGCAAAAGCACGGTGTTGCAAAATCTATGAAGTTTGAGCAGGGCGACCTTTTCAAGCCTTTTTCAAAGCACTTCCGCAAACAGAAATTTGATATGATTATATCAAATCCGCCGTATATCAAGTCTTCGGTAATCCCAACTCTGCAGAAGGAGGTCTGTGAACACGAGCCGATTTCTGCACTTGATGGTGGAGAAAGCGGACTTGATTTCTATGAGAGAATTGTGAGCGGAGTAGGTGGTCATCTGCGAAAGGGCGGCGTTTTACTGCTCGAGATAGGTCATGACCAGGGCGAAGCTGTGAGCGGGCTTCTATCTAGAAACGGAGAGTTCACATCGATAAGGGTGCTCAAGGATCTAGCAAATAGAGATAGAATTGTCTTTGCGAAGAAGTCGAAGTAGCTAGGATTTAGGTGATAGAGCCTAATTATTTCTAAAATAATTTTATAATTGCCATCTTGCACAGCCTTTATTGCTGTGATACAATAGTAAAGCTGTTATATCAGTAAATATATGCACGGGGAGACCTGAGCAGGAAAGAGGTACAAGCATGAAGGAAGGAATCCATCCTGATTATGTGGAATGTAAAGTAACTTGCGCATGCGGACATACATTTGTAACTAAGTCTACTAAGCCAGAGCTAAGACTAGAAGTTTGCTCAGCGTGCCATCCGTTCTTTACAGGTCAGCAGAAGTTCATCAACCGTGGTGGACGTGTTGAGAAGTTCAAGAACAAGTATAAGATTGACTAATTTGACCTATACACATAAGAACAAGGCTCTCCAGTTTTTGGAGAGCTTTTTACTTTGTATTGCTTTAGCAGTGGTTCATCGAACGATAGAGAGATGAATAATAAACCACCGGCTATGCCGGTGAGATTAAATGGCTTTAGCGAAAAGATACCTCCTATGTTAAGATAAATATGGTCACCAACCACATATCAAAACAAGGAGGTAATCCAAAATGGATAAGAATAGTTTATCACATACATCGTGGAATTGTAAGTATCACATAGTGTTTGCACCAAAGTACAGAAGAAAAGCGATTTATGGAAAGATAAGAGTAGACATAGGAAAAATATTAAGGCTTCTGTGTGAAAGGAAAGGAATACAAATAATCGAAGCAGAATGTTGTCCTGATCATATACATATGCTTGTAGAGATACCACCAAAATACAGTGTGTCCCAAATTGTTGGTTATCTCAAAGGAAAAAGCTCATTAATGATTTTTGACAAACATGCAAATCTAAAATATAAATATGGAAGTAGACATTTCTGGTGTCGAGGCTATTTTGTAGATACAGTAGGGAAGAATAAGAAAAGAATAGAGGAATACATACGTACACAACTTCAAGAAGATATAGCAGAGGACCAGATAAGCTTGAAAGAGTATATAGATCCTTTCACAGGAAATAAAAATAAATAGCCCTTTAGGGCTTGTAGAAAAAGATGTGCGGTTGGTGAACAATTCAGTACATCTTGAGATGTTGCTGGCAAAAGCCCCTTATAGGGGCAGTATAAACCACCGGCTAAGCCGGTGGTTATGATTGTTTAAGATTAGCAATTACTTTACAAAATGATTGCAAAACTGCCTAGAAGATGATATCATCTGCATATAAATATAAACAACTTAATACTTGTTTAGGTGCTAGCTAATGCCATTGCTTTGATTCCAGTATTGGGATATCGAGGTTTGAACAATTCTAGTGAAAAGGGAAACAGGTGTAAATCCTGTGCGAACTCGTCACTGTAAACGGTTAAAACACAGATGCCACTGCATCCGAGGATGTGGGAAGGCGTGATAATATAAGCCGTGAGCCAGGAGACCTGCCTAGACTCTGAGATAAACGCCACGAGTAATTGGTGTCTTTGATTTTATGAGTTTGACTGATAATTTACGGGGATACTTTGCTTATGGCGAAGTATCCCTATTTAGTTGTTTCGCTTTTTTGTACAATAGGAGGAATGTATGAAGAAATTATTATCTGTAGTAGTTATCGCAGTTCTCTCAATGTCAATGCTTTTGACTGGATGCGGAGAGAAGAAGGATAGCGGAAAAGCAAACGCTTCAAGCGATAAAGAAATTTTGATTGTTAGCTTTGGTACAAGCTACAGCAACAGCAGACACGTGACAATCGGTGCGATTGAAGATGCAATCAGAGAAGCTTACCCTGATTATCAGGTACGCAGAGCGTTCACTGCTCAGATCATAATCGACAAGCTCAAGAAGGAAGAGAATATCGAGATTGACAATGTAAAGCAGGCACTTGATAGAGCTGTTGCAAATGGAGTTAAGACTCTAATTGTTCAGCCTACACACCTTATGAACGGTCTTGAGTATAACGATCTTAAGAAGGAACTTGATAAGTACAAGGATAAGTTCGACAAGATTGCTCTTGGCGAGCCACTTCTAACAAGCGATGAAGACTATAAGCAGGTTATCGCAGCAATCACAAATGATACTAAGGAATACCTTGATGGAGAGACAGCAATCTGCTTCATGGGACACGGAACAGAAGCTAAATCAAATAAGGTTTACGCAACTATGCAGGAGAAGCTAAAGGCAGCTGGATACAACGATTACTTCGTTGGAACAGTAGAGGCTACACCTTCAGTTGACGATGTTATCGCTCAGGTAAAGGAAAGCGGAAAGTACAAGAGAGTTATCCTTCAGCCACTTATGGTAGTTGCAGGCGATCACGCAAACAACGATATGGCTGGTAATGAGGAAGATAGCTGGGCATCAAAGTTCAAGGCAGCAGGCTTTGAAGTTAAGCCAGTTCTAAAAGGACTAGGACAGAATTATGACATCCAGAAAATCTATCTAGAGCATGTAAAGGCAGCTATCGATTCACTCAAATAAGATGAATTCGAAAAATTTTAGGCAAGAATTTTAAAGGAGAGCAAATGAAGAAATTAGTAATTTTCTTACTTACTCTCTGCGTTGTAACAGCCGGTGTTCTCGAAACATCGGCTGTTCTTTTTAAGAACGACGTATACGCAGAGACAAAGTCGACTAGCGACCAGGTCGCACAGGACAGCGAAAAAGGAGCTAGAACAGACGTATCAAATCCGGATTTAAAGGAGCTTACTGGAAAAGACATCAAAGACGGAACATATGACATCGAAGTTGAAAGCGATTCATCAATGTTTAGAATTATAAAAGCAAAGCTCACTGTAAAAGATGGCAAGATGACTGCAGTTTTGACGCTTAATGGAAAGGGATATCTAAGACTTTTCATGGGAACAGGCGAAGAAGCTGTTAAGGCTGACGAGTCAAAGTACGCAGAGTTTAAAATCGTAGACGATAAGTATACCTACGAGGTTTCAGTGGATAAGCTAAACGCACCTGTAGAGTGCACAAGCTTCAGCAAAAGAAAGCAGAAATGGTATGACCACCAGATAGTTTTCCTTGCAGACACACTACCTGAGGGAGCAGTAAAAAAGGATTACACTGTTGTAATTCTATGCGCAGTGGTAGGAGTTGTTTTTGTAGCTGGTATAATCATTGGACTAGGACGTATAAAAAAGAAAAAATCTGCTAGATAAAAGCATACTAGGGTATAATATTAGAGCGAGCAAAGGCTTGCATAAACAGAAAAAGCTAGGCATGGAGGATTCTCATGGGATTTGAACACTACCTGCGCTCAGGAAATCAAAAATTGCGATGTGGGTACACAACAGGGACCTGCGCGGCACTTGCTGCAACGGGAGCTACTATTTTGATGCTCAGTGGTAAGGCGCCTGAAACTGTCGGACTCATGACGGGAAAGGGTATACGCGTTGATGTTCCACTAGCAGATTTTGGAACAGGTGAGGACGATGCTTGGAGCTGCATCATCAAGGATGCAGGAGACGATGCCGATGTAACAGATGGAATAAGAGTGTATGCGACGGTATCAAAGATAGACGAAAAAGAGATTGAAATTGACGGCGGAGAGGGCGTAGGAAGAGTAACAAAGCCTGGGCTAGACCAGCCTGTTGGCAATGCTGCAATAAACAGTACGCCTCGCCGTATGATTAAAGAGGCAGTAGAAAGCGTATGCGAGGACTACGGCTATGAGGGAGGAATTAGAGTTATAATCTCGGTGCCTGAAGGCATTGAGGCAGCTAAGAGAACCTTTAACTCCATGATAGGAGTAGAGGGAGGAATATCTATCCTAGGAACATCTGGGATAGTTGAGCCGATGAGCATGCAAGCTCTGGTTGCTACAATTGAGGTGACGATGAGACAGGCTGCAGTAGCATCAAAGGATCTCATTTTGATACCAGGAAACTACGGCGAAAGCTTTGTTGCAAACGAGCACGTGGAAACCTATGGAATACCTAGCGTTAAGTTTTCTAACTTCCTAGGGGAGGCACTTGATATGGCTGTTGCAGAGGGCTTTGAGAGAGTTCTTCTGATAGGACATATCGGAAAGATGGTCAAGGTCGCAGGCTCTATAATGAATACGCACTCAAGGAGTGCAGATTGTCGTAAGGAAATTTTCTGTGCGCATACGATAATGTGTGGCGGAAGCGGAGAGCTTGGCAGAGAGATAATGAAAGCGGCAACGACAGATGCTTGTATAGAGATTCTCGACAAGGAAAATATGAGAGAAAAAGTGATGGAGAGCATAGTTTCGTCCATTCAGAAGGTTCTCAATAGAAGAGTCAAAGATGAGCTAAAAATAGGGGTTTGTACTTTCTCAAATGAATACGGACTTCTAGGTGTTAGCGAAGGGGCTAAGGAGATAATTGACGAGTGGAATGGCGAAGGAAAGGCTAACATTAAACTCGAATACTAGAATTTGATTGGTTGCTACATAGATGTTTGCTGAATACTGCAAGGCTGCAGGGTAAATGGGTATGTACTTTATGATATATGGGAATTAAGGAGGAATTTATGGTTAATTTCGTTGGAGCAGGTCCTGGTGGAGAGGATCTAATAACGCTGAGAGGCGCGAGGCTACTTGGCGAGGCTGACTGTATAATATATGCCGGAAGCTTGGTAAATCCAGCTTTGCTAAAAATGGCAAAAGAGGGCTGTGAGATTTATGACAGTGCAAAGATGACACTCGAAGAGGTTATAGACGTAATAAAGCGTGTAGAAATGCAGGGAAGAATGACTGTTAGACTTCACACAGGTGACCCTTGTCTTTACGGTGCAATACGCGAGCAGATGGATTTGCTCGATGAGCTTCAGATTTCATACGAGTATATACCGGGAGTTTCAAGCTTTTGTGGAGCAGCGGCAGCAATAAATGCTGAGTATACGCTTCCAGATGTAACTCAGACGGTAATCATTACAAGAATGGAAGGACGTACACCTGTGCCTGAGAAGGAAAAAATGCATCTTCTAGCACAGGCTGGAGCAACGATGGTAATATTCCTATCATCATCGCTTCTAGATAAGGTTCAGGAGGAACTACTAAAGGGTGCATATACTGAGGACACACCTGCGGCTATCGTCTACAAGGCTACATGGCCAGAGGAGAGAAGCTATAGATGTACAGTAGGAACCCTTGCTCAGACAGCAAAGGAAAACGGTGTAACAAAGACAGCGCTTATCATGGTAGGTGACTTCCTAGGAGATGAGTACAAGCGCAGCCTACTATACCATCCAGGGTTCACAACAGAGTATCGTGAGGCAAGCAAGTGAAGAGGGCTTTTTTAATCTCTTTTACGGACAATGGTCAGTCGCTTGCAGAAAAGATTGCTAGTGGACTCAATCAAAAGGGGATGGAAGCTCAGGCTTCGAGGTGTGGAAAACCGCTTTCCCTTTCAGATTTTGCAAGCCTAGGCTTTAAGGAAGCTGATGCTCTGATATTTGTTGGAGCCATGGGCATTGCCATAAGAGCGATAGCTCCCCATGTGGCTAGCAAGGTCAAAGATCCTGCTGTAGTTGTTATAGATGAGAAGGGAAACAATGCAATTTCTGTTCTCTCTGGACATCTAGGTGGCGGAAACGAGCTGACGCATTTGGTTGCTGAAATAGCTGAAGCAAATCCAGTAATAACAACGGCTACCGATGTTCAAGGTGTGTTTGCGATTGACCTTTGGACAAAGAAGAATAATTGCAAGATTTGAGGTCTGATAGAATCGTAGTTATATCATCGGCACTGCTTGCAGGCGAAAAGATTGATTTTGTAAGCGACTACGAGATAGCAGGACAGGTACCAAAGAATGTGCAGCTCAGAGTTTTGAGTGGTCAAAACGATAGCGAGATGGAGAACACCAAAGGTGAAGCTGGCTTTGATGAGAGGCCTAATGTGCTCGTAAGTATAGATAAATCAAAGATAGAGAGGGCGAATGAAAAGTGCCTTGTTGCAGTACCGCAGATTGCCTATCTTGGAGTTGGGTGCAGGAGAGGAACTCCTGAGACTGCGATAGAGGAATGCTTTGAGGAATTCATGAGCAAGTCGGATATATCACCTGATGCAATCTGTCTTGTTTGTAGTATAGACCTAAAGAAGGATGAAGAGGGGCTTATCAGCTTTTGCAAGAAGCATGGGCTAGAATTTAAGACTTTCTCGGCTGAAAAGCTATCTGCAGTAGAAGGGGAATTTTCTGGGTCAGACTTTGTTCGCAAGATAACAGGTGTTGATAATGTTTGCGAGAGAAGTGCAATTTGCGGCTCTGGCGGAGTAATTGTAAATAAGAAAATGGCGAAATGGCGTGACTATGGCGATCGCTACGGCGCCACTTGACTTAGATTGGAGATTGTAAAATGACAAAAGTTTATGCGGTTGGATTAGGACCGGGTGGAAAAGAAATGATGACTGAAGAGGCGATTTGCGCTATTGAAAAGTCAGATGTCATCTGTGGATATACGGTGTATGTAGACCTTATAACTTCAATGTTTCCAGAGAAGGAGACATTCACTACACCGATGAAGAAGGAGATTGATCGTTGCAAATGGGCGCTAGAAACTGCTCAATCAGGAAAGACTGTTGCCATGGTCTGCAGTGGAGATTCTGGTGTTTATGGAATGGCTGGCCTTTTGCTACAGCTACTTCACAGCTATAAGGATGTTGAGGTTGAGGTTGTTCCAGGAATTACAGCTGCAATTTCAGGTGCAGCGGTGCTTGGAGCACCAGTGGGACACGATTTCTGCGTAATTTCACTTTCAGACCTTTTGACACCATGGGACTTGATTGTGAAGAGACTAGAGCTTGCGGCAGAGGGAGACTTCATCACATGTCTATATAACCCTAGATCAAAGAAACGTATTGAGCATCTAACAACGGCTTGCAATATCATGCTCAAGCATAGAAGCGAAGACACGGTTTGCGGCTGGGTTAAGAACATCGGCAGAGAGGGTGAAGAGTACAGAATCTGCACACTCAAGGAGCTTGATAATGAGCCTATTGATATGTTTACAACAGTGTTTATCGGATCATCACAGACAAAGCTTGTAGATGGTAAGATGGTAACACCAAGAGGATACGAAAAGCATGAAGATATGTTTGTTTAGTGGTACTTCCGACGGTCGCGAGATGTCAAAAAGACTTGCGGAAATCGGAATAGATGTCAGCGTTTATGTGGCTACCGAATATGGCGGCGAGGAGCAGGGCGAGGCTGAAGGCATAGAGGTTAGCGTAGGACGCAAAACCGAGGAGGAAATGCGTGAGCTAATGCTGAAGCACGATCTCTGCATAGACGCTACTCATCCGTATGCAGTTCTTGCTACGGAAAATATTCGTGCGGCTTGTGAGGCTGCAGGAATTCCATATTATAGGCTCAAAAGAAAAGAGACTGGTATGGACGAATCAAGCTATATAATCAGTGTAAACTACCGAGGAAGCCATTGATTGGCTCAGGGAAAAAGAGGGCAGAATCATGCTAACTACCGGCTCAAAGGACCTTCATAAATACATGGTTTTGGGTCCTGAAAGACTTTACCCTAGAGTGCTTCCAACAGGCGACAGCATAAGACTCTGTGAGGAGGCTGAGATTCCTCATCGCAATATTATAGCGGTACAAGGACCTTTTGTTGAGTCGCTTAATATCGCTTTGATAGAGCAGTTTGACATAGATTATATGGTTACAAAGAATAGTGGAAGGGCAGGAGGCTTTGATGAAAAGCTGACTGCAGCTGAAAAATGCAAGGTTCCTATTCTTGTAATCGAAAGGCCAAAGGAAGAGGGACTTTCCGCGGATGAGCTTTTTGAGCTTTGCAGGAGGATGAAATGAAGATTTATCTTATAGGCATGGGTTGTGGCACTAGCAAAGGCGCTACAGCTGTAGCCTTAGATGCATTGAAAAATGCAGATTTGATTATTGGTGCACCAAGACTTTTAGAGGACCTTGGTGATGAGTTTGAGGCTCGCAAGGTGCCAGCAATTCTAGCAAAAGAAATTGCACAGGTCATAGAAGCTGAAGGTGACGAAAAGCTAAAAAGTGTAGCCATCGCATACAGTGGAGATTCAGGTTTCTATTCGGGATGCCGAAGCCTGCTTCCTCTCCTTGAGGGAAAGGGTGCAGAGGTTCAGGTTTTTCCAGGAATTTCAAGTGTTCAGATGCTTTCTGCAAGGCTTCAGAGACCTTGGCACGACTGGAATTTGTTCTCGGCTCACGGAGTCGATTGCAGTGCAGTTACAGCTTTGCTGAAGGGAAACCGGCCTACTTTTTGACGGGCGGCGCGCTAAAGCCAAAGAACCTTTGCATGGAGCTAACAGAGGCTGGTCTTGGAGACCATGAAGTCACAATAGCTGAAAGACTCTCATATAGCGATGAGCATATTTGGCATGGAAGGGCTTCTGATTTTGTTGATAAGGACTTTGATACACTTGCGGTTGTACTCTGCGAAAAGCTTGAAATTAAGCCAAGACGTACATCGGGATTTGACGATGAGTCATTTACAAGGGGCAAGGTTCCAATGACAAAGCAGGAGGTTCGCTCTGTAATTCTATCAAAGCTAGGCATCAAAGAGGGAGAAACCGTCTGGGATGTCGGAGCGGGAACTGGAAGCGTATCAGTTGAAATGGCACTTGCTGCAAGCGAGGGCAAGGTTTACGCAATTGAGTGCGTGCCAGAGGGCTGTGAGCTAATTGATATTAACAGAAAAAAACTTGGTGCATGGAATCTCAAGGTTATTGAGGGTAAGGCGCCAGAGGCTCTAGAGGGACTACCAGCACCAGATGCGGTGTTTATCGGTGGTACTAGGGGCAATATGAGTCCAATTTTGGAATTCATAAAGGAGAAGAATAGCAAAGCTAGAATCTGTATCTCAGCTATTGCTATTGAAAGTCTTGGAGAGGCGACTACAGAGCTTGTAAGGCTTGGCTATGATGTGAGCATCACTCAGGTAAGCTTTAGCAATGATAGGCCAGTAGGAAAGCTTCACATGATGATAGTGGAAACCCTATATTTATAGTCATGGGAACTCCCGTGAGATAGGAGTAATTTATGATAGAGTGTCTTATAACTGCAGGATCGTCGGGAAGTGGAAAGACCAGCGTCGTTGTTGGCCTCCTTTCTCTATTGAAAAAGAAGGGATATGAGGTTGGCTCATTCAAATGTGGCCCCGACTACATAGATCCGATGTTCCATCGCGCGGTTATGGATGTGGAATCGCATAACCTAGATTTGTTCCTCGCCTCTGCTGACAGAGTTAAGGAGTTTTATCAAAGGTATAGCGCTGGCAAGACTGCCGTAATCTGCGAGGGTGCAATGGGATATTTTGATGGCCTGGGAGGAATTACAGACGAAGCAAGTGCTTGGAATGTCGCTGATACCCTTGATTTACCTGTAATTGCCGTCATTGATGCAAAGGGAGCAAGTCTTTCGATCGCGGCTCAAATCCTAGGATTAAAGTCGCTCAGACAGCCGCACCACATTGTTGGAGTCATATTGAACAAGTGCTCCAAAATGCTCTATCAAAGACTGAAGCCTGTACTTGAGGCCGAAACAGGAGTTAAGCTCCTAGGCTGCCTTCCCTATGTTGAAGGTGCAGAGTTTTCGAGCAGGCATCTAGGCCTTTATACAGCAGGTGAAATTTCGGATTTAAACCAAAGGATAGAAAAGATAGCAGAAGCGCTCGAGGATAGCTTTGATTTTGAGTCCTTTGAGGAGCTATGTGATAGGGACGAGAAGGATAGTGATGATAGCTCGGTAGCTGAGTCAGGTGATATAGAAATTTGCAAAGGCCATGCCAAAGATGGTGAGGCTTGCACTATGGATGGACAGGAAAGTCATGCCAAAACGAAGATTGCCGTTGCTAGAGATGATGCCTTCTGCTTCCTCTACGAAGAGACCCTAGACACTTTGAAAGAGCAGGGCGCTGAACTTATATTCTTCAGCCCTTTACACGACGAGAAGCTTCCTGAAGGCATAAGCGGTCTATATCTTCCCGGAGGATATCCAGAGATCTTTGCTGGTGAGCTTTCATCTAACGAAGATATGCTAAAAGACATTAAATCTGCAATAGAATCCGGTCTTCCAACGGTTGCCGAGTGTGGAGGTTTTCTATACCTTTGCGAGGCGCTCGAAGACGAAAATGGTGATATATACGAGCAGGTTGGAATATTTAAAGGAGCTGCGACTAATAAGGAGAAGCTCGTTCGCTTCGGATACTCGCTCCTGAGTCAAGAGGAGGATAGCCTCCTATTCAGAAAAGGAGAAGAAGTTCCGATGCACGAATTCCATTATTGGGATGCGGCGGACCCTGGCTCTGATTTATTGGCTACTAAGCCGCTTGGTGGCAGGAGCTATCGCTGTGCGTTTGCGACTGATACGCTTTACGCAGGGTTCCCGCACCTTTACTTGGCGGGAAAGCCTAGGCTTGCGGCTCGTTTTGTTGAGAAGGCGGCTGCCTTTGGAAGAAGGGACAAAAAGTGATTTTTACTGGTATTTTAGTCGGTGCCGTTCTGCTTGATTTGCTGTTTGGCGACCCATCTTGGCTGCCGCACCCTGTTGTAATCATTGGCAAGCTTATAGACAAGCTGGAGGCTTGGCTGCGTAAGAGGATTGATGAAAAGGAGCTAAGCGATAGCGAAAGGCATAAGGCTTTGAGGCGAGCAGGTAAGATTCTGACTGCGACTGTGGTCTTATCAACGCTAATATTTACTACAACAATAAGCGTACTAGCATGGCTCGTAAGTCCTTGGCTATTTCTTGCAGTTCAGGTATTTTGGGGATTTCAGAGCCTTGCTATCAAAGGCCTCGTTTCCGAAAGCAAAAATGTTTACAGGTGCTTAACAGGTAAGGCTAGCAAAACGAAAAAGAAACCTGAAGAAGAGACCTCGCATGGTATCAAAAGATTTGATATTGCAGCAGGCTTTGAATCAAAGCAGGATAGACTTATTGCGGCTCGAAAGGCCGTGGGCAGGATAGTTGGAAGAGATACAAGTGAGCTTACAGAGGAGGGCGTAACAAAGGCTACTGTTGAAACTGTTGCTGAAAATTTCGCAGATGGCGTCCTAGCGCCGCTTCTTTATCTCGCCATAGGCGGGGCTCCTCTTGCTCTAACATACAAGGCTGTCAACACAATGGACAGCATGCTAGGATACAAGAACGAAAAATATATTGATTTTGGCAGAGCCTCCGCAAAACTTGATGATTTTTGCGGCTTTGCGCCGGCGCGGCTGGCGGCTCTGTTCTTTGTCGCCGCCGCCGCATTAACCGGTCGCGACTTCAAATCAGCTTACCGAATCTGGAGGCGCGACCGCTTTAATCACGCCAGCCCGAACTCGGCCCAGACCGAGGCGGCGTGTGCCGGCGCCTTGGGTATTCGCCTTGCGGGCCCTGCTTACTATTTCGGCGAATACTACGACAAGCCGTATATAGGCGATGCGACTAGAGAGATAGAAGCTGAGGATATTTTGAGGGCGAACAAGCTGATGATTGCCGCATCGCTTCTGGCAACGGCTTGCTTTGTTGGAATACATTTGCTGATTCACTTCGTGAGGTAATTGGCGCGTAATTTGCGACCCAAATCACGCAAATTGAGCCATGATTGGCACGTATTTTTGCGCCACGAACACCCGACGCACGGTTTAGGAAACCGACACTCTATTTAAACACAGGTGGCACGACATTTGCGAAAATGTAACTGTGCAAGCTTTGACGCAGCACATCAGAAATCACAAACTAAGGACATTTGAATGAAGAACGACAGATTTGTAGGAGAAGAGGTAAATAGTGGGGAAAATAAGCCGGAGAGGCTCGTTCACGGTGGTGACTGGGCAGGCTTTGAGGAGAGATTCGGATACGAGCCTCTCGACTTCTCTGTAAATGTGAGCCCTCTTGGACTTACAGAAGGGATAAAAACAGCAGTCATAAAGACGCTTGAAACAGCAGACAGATATCCCGATCCGCTTTGCAGAAGACTTTGCAAGGCGATTTCTGAGCGTGAGCAGGTCGAAGAGGGAAGCTGCCTTTGCGGAAATGGGGCAGACGACCTGATTTTTAGACTTGCAGCAGCTGTAAAACCACGCAAGGCTTTGATCACCGCACCAACATTTGCTGAATATAGGGCAGCTATGGAACTGCAAGGTACTGAGATAGAGGAATTTGAGCTAAAGGAGATAGATGGATTCTCTCTGACAGAGGAGTTCATTACGCATATAAAAGCGGATACGGATATTGTTTTCATCTGTGAGCCGAACAATCCAACAGGTGTAACAACGCCAAGGAATTTGCTAAAGAAGATTCTTGAAAGGTGCGCAGAGGTGGGAGCACTTCTGGTTATAGATGAGTGCTTTAACGACTTCCTAGATGAGCCTGAGAAACACTCTATGAGGGAATTTCTTTCTGATTTTGATAACCTGCTCATACTAAAGTCCTTTACTAAGCTATATGCGATGGCGGGAATCAGGCTAGGATACTGCCTTTGTTATGATGAAAATCTCCTGAAAAAGATAAGAAAATCTGGTCAGGAATGGTCAGTTTCTAGCCTTGCAGAAAATGCTGGGCTTGCAGCTTTGAGGGAAGAAGGATATGTGTCGAAGCTTAGAGGTCTTGTAAAATCCGAGAGAGAAAGAGTTGTGCAAGAGCTTAATGCCATGGGAATTGACAGGGTATACGGAGAGGCGGACTATCTGCTATTTCACGCTAGGGAAGGACTTGCAGACGAGCTTGAGACTAGAGGAATTTTGCTTAGAAGATGTGAAAATTACAGTGGCTTGGGACCCAGCTGGTTTAGGCTAGGGCTCAAAAAACGTGAGGATAACAACATATTGCTAAAGGCGATGAAGGAGGTGCTATAGTGGGCAAGGCTAAATGTATAATGGTTCAGGGCACGATGTCAGGTGCAGGAAAGAGCTTGCTTTGTGCAGCGCTTTGCAGGATTTTTAAGCAGGACGGCTACAAGGTTGCGCCTTTCAAAAGTCAAAACATGGCACTGAACAGCTACGTGACTAGAAACGGTATGGAGATGGGACGCGCTCAGGTCATGCAGGCGGAAGCGGCTGGAATTGAACCGGATGTGCGCATGAATCCAGTTTTGCTCAAGCCATCAAGCGATATCGGAAGTCAGGTAATCGTGCTTGGCGAGGTTCGCGGACAGATGACGGCGACAGAGTACTACGAGTACAAGAATTCGCTCATGCCAGAGGTCATGAAGGCCTACAATGAGCTTGCTGAGGAAAACGACATCATCGTAATCGAGGGTGCTGGAAGCCCGGCAGAAATAAACCTTAGGGAAAACGACATCGTAAACATGGGAATGGCTGAGGCTGCAGGAGCGCCAGTGCTTCTTGCAGGAGATATAGATAGGGGCGGCGTATTCGCGCAGCTTTATGGAACGGTTAAGCTTTTGACCGAGGATGAGCAAAAGAGAATTGCAGGCCTCATCGTAAATAAGTTCCGCGGCGATATAGATATTTTGGCTCCAGGGCTAAAAATGGTAGAAGAAAAGACTGGAATTCCGGTACTTGGAGTGATCCCATATATCAGAGTTGATATAGATGACGAGGACTCTCTTGCGCCAAGACTTAACGCAAAATCAGAGGTCAAGCCTCTTGATATAGCGATTATAAGGATTCCTAGAATGTCAAACTTCACTGACTTTGCACCACTTGAAGCACACGAGGTAATCGGTGCTAGGTACGTCCAGTCAGCAGAGGAGCTTCACAATCCGGACATGGTTATAATTCCAGGAACAAAGAGCACCATGGACGACCTTCTCTGGATGCGTCAAAACGGTATAGAATCCGCAATCCAAAAGCTCGCAAGCTCTGGAACACCTGTGCTAGGGGTGTGCGGTGGATATCAGATGATGGGTGAAAAACTTCAAGACCCACATCATATCGAGGGAGACCTTGAAGAAATGCACGGAATGGGACTTCTCCCAACTGAGACGACCTTCACACAGATAAAGACAAGAACGCGCTTTACTGCTGATGTCAAGGCGAAGGACTTTGAGGGAGCAAAGCTAGACGGATACGAGATTCACATGGGAGAAAGCATCGTTAAGGGCGATCCGTTTTTGACACTTGAAAACGGTAAGGACGATGGATGTGCGTGCGGCACAAACTTCGGAACCTACTTGCATGGACTCTTTGATACAGGAGAGCTCACCGAAAAACTTGTAAAATATCTATGCGACCGCAAGGGCATCGAATATAGCGAGGCTGCGCCTATTTCGCACAGCGCTTATGTCGAAAGCAATACGACATCTTGGCAGATGGAGTTAGAGCGGCGATGGATTTTGATAAAATATATAAGATAATGGGATTAAGATAGGAGATAAGATATGGAATACAAACACCTACTACCTGCGGATATTGAGCGCACAAGCATGAAAATCATCGAGGAAGAGATGGCCGAAAGAGGCATCGTGGTTTCAGAGGAGGATATGCCTGTTGTGAGAAGAGTAATTCACACTTCAGCGGACTTTGACTATGGTACAAACCTTGAATTTACTGAGAATGCTACATCAAAGGGTATCGAAATCATGTCTAGCAGCGTTACTATTGTCACTGACACGAACATGGCTCTTTCTGGAATAACAAAGCCAACTCTTAAGAAGCTAGGCGGAGAGGCTTTCTGCTTCATGGCAGAGCCTGAAATCGCAGAAAAGGCGAAGCTTGATGGAACAACAAGAGCTGTTGCATCGGTAAGCTATGCGAGCGAGAAATACCCAAACGCTGTATTTGCAGTTGGTAACGCTCCTACTGCTCTGATAAAGCTTTCTGAGCTAATAAGGGAGGGATTTAGACCTAGTCTAGTAATCGGCGTACCTGTTGGATTTGTAAATGTTGTAGAGAGTAAGGAAGAAATCTTTGAGCTATGCAAGGAGAAGGGAATTCCTGCAATTGTTGCAAAGGGACGCAAGGGCGGAAGCAATGTTGCTGCTGCAATCTGCAATGCTTTGCTCTATGCGGCTGGTGATTTGACAGATCCAAGCAAGAGAGGCTGGAGAGGCTAGTGCATAGGTTCTAGGAACTTTGTATATGGAGCATGGAAACACGCTTTGGTAGCAAAATTAAATAAAGATTTTGATTTAAGACGCTTGGCTAATCGCAAGCGTCTTTTTTGTAAGTAAATACGCTAATTTTCTTTTATAATACGGCGTAATGTGTTACAATAGTTAGTTAGAAAATGATTAGTAAATAGCGAAAAATCGCGAAAAAAGGATGATAAATATGTTTGATAAATTGGATTTCATAGTGGAAAAATACAAGGACATGTCTCTCAAGGTTTCTGACCCTGATGTGATTGCTGACCAGCCTACTTGGCAGAAATATATCAAGGATATGGGAGAGATGGAGCCTATCGTAAAGAAATACGAGGAATACAAGAAGGCGAAGGATGAGCTCGCCATGGCTAAGGAAATCCTAGAGACCGAAAACGACGAGGAACTAAGGGATTTGGCAAAGCTAGAAGTGAACGACAACGAGGAGAAAATCGAGGTTCTGTCTGATGAGCTTAGAATTCTGCTTATCCCAAAGGACCCTAACGATGACAAGAACGTTATCCTCGAGGTTAGAGCTGGAACAGGTGGCGAAGAGGCTGCTTTGTTTGGTCAGAACCTGCTTAGAATGTACACAAGATATGCAGAGCGTCACAGATGGAAGACTGAAATCATAGAAATAAATGACACAGGCATGGGTGGAATTAAGGAAGCTGTTATGATGATCAAGGGTAAGGGTGCTTACTCAAGGCTCAAGTACGAGAGCGGTGTTCACCGTGTGCAGCGTGTTCCTGAGACAGAGTCTTCAGGAAGAATTCACACTTCAGCAGCTACAGTTGCAGTGCTTCCAGAAGTTGAGGACGTGGATGTGGCTCTTGATCCTAACGATGTAAGAGTAGACGTTTACAGAGCTTCCGGAAACGGTGGACAGTGCGTAAACACAACTGACTCTGCGGTTAGACTACACACGTTCCAACAGGACTTGTTGTAACATGTCAGGATGAGAAGTCGCAGATAAAGAATAAGGAGAAGGCTTTCAAGGTTCTTAAGTCAAGGCTTTACGACCTTAAGCTTCAGGAACAGCAGAGCGAAATCGCAGCAGAGCGTAGAAGCCAGATAGGAAGCGGTGATAGATCTGAGCGTATCAGAACATACAACTTCCCACAGGGAAGATGTACAGAGCACCGTATTGGCATGACTCTCTACAAGCTAGATGCTATCCTCGATGGAGATATCGACGAGATCATCGATGGCCTAATCACAAATGATCAGGCTGAGAAGATGAAGGCGTTTTAAGCTGGCAGCGATTTGGAGGATTAGTCCTAATGAAGACATCGTTATTTAACGATACAATAGAAAATATAAGGGCTGCAGCAGATATAATTCGAGATGGAGGGCTGGTCGCATTTCCGACTGAGACTGTTTACGGGCTTGGAGCTGACGCTTTGAATAGCGAGGCTGTTGGCAAGGTATATGCGGCAAAGGGCAGGCCTTCAGATAATCCTATGATTGTTCACATAGCAGAGACAAGCGAACTTGCAAAGCTTACGGATGATATAAGTAGCGATATGCGGGCTTTGATGGACGCGTTTTGGCCAGGGCCGATGACGATGATTGTTAGGCGTAAGGATATTGTCCCAGATGTTACGACAGGTGGACTTGATACTGTGGGAGTGAGACTTCCTTCGAGCGAGGTGGCAAGGGCACTTATTAGGGAATCTGGCTGCCCGATAGCGGCACCGAGTGCAAATATCTCGGGAAGACCTAGTCCGACAACTGCAGAGCATGTGATACACGATCTGTACGGCAGAATCGACGGAATTATTTGTGGGGATGACTGTGACTTTGGTATAGAGTCCTCAGTCATAGACATGACATGTGAAACTCCTATGATTTTGAGACCTGGAGCTATAACCTGCGAGATGTTTTCTGAGGCACTAGGAAGGGAAGTTGCCGTTGACCAAAGTCTTTTCAAAAGACCTCAGAATATATTAGATCCTGAGAAGGTGGAAGATACGGGGACGCCTACGGATGAGGATTTTCACCCTAGATCACCAGGAATGAAGTACAAGCACTATGCACCTTGCGCAGAAATGATTGTCTTTGATGGAGAAATTGGCTCTGTAAGAAAAGCCATGGATGCTGAGGCGAAGGAACTTGAGAAGCAAGGGAAATCCGTATTTAAGCTGAGCTTCACAGACGAGAAGCTAGCAGCACACGAATTGTTTGCAAAGCTGAGAGAGGCTGACGAACTCGGAGTTGATGTGATTTTGGCAGAGGCTCTTCCCGAACAGGGACTTGGCTTTTCAGTTATGAATAGAATGTTAAAGTCGGCAGGATACAATGTCAGGAGGATAATATGATAATGGTAATGGCCGCTGACCACGGCGGATATGAGCTAAAGAACGCAATCAAAAAGCATCTTCAGGAGCGCGGAGGTTTTCAGATTTTGGATCTCGGCACAAATGACGGTGAGGCTGTTGATTATCCAGAATACGGAAAGGCTTGCGGAGATGCTGTTGCATCAGGCAAGGCTGACCTTGGCATAGTATGCTGCGGAAGCGGTGTGGGAATTTCCATGGCTGCAAATAAAGCAAAAGGCGCTAGATGTGCACTTTGTTACTCAGAGGAAATCGCTCGTCTGGCAAAGGAGCATAACAATGCTAATATTCTAGCCTTCGGTGGAAGAATGACCACGCCTGAAGAGGCTTGCAAGATGGTTGACATCTGGCTAGATACTGAGTGGGCTGGTCTCACCCAGGAACGACATGCAAGACGAGTTGCTCAGCTAGATGCGCTCTAGGGATTGCATCGCATTTTGATAGTTAATAAAGTTAATAGTTAAATATACAAAGTAGGAGAGAAAAATGGGTAAGATATATGTTTTTGACCATCCGCTAATTCAGCACAAGGTTTCACTTATGAGAATGCAGGAGACAAATGTTAAGGACTTCCGTCAGCTAGCTAAGGAAATCGCTATTTTGATGGGTTTTGAGGCAACTAGAGATCTAGAGCTAGAGCAGGTTGAAATCGAGACACCTATGTGCAAGACAAAGGTCAATATGCTTAAGGGTGAGGATATTGCTATCGTTCCAATATTGAGAGCTGGTCTTGGATTTGTAGATGGAATGCTTGAGCTAGTTCCAAATGCAAAGGTTGGACACGTTGGTCTTTACAGAGATCCTGATTCACACGAGCCTGTTGAATATTACTGCAAGCTTCCTGCTGATATTGAGAAGAGAAGAATTTCGTTCTTGACCCAATGCTTGCTACTGGTGGAAGTGCTTCGGCAGCTATCGACTTCATCAAAAAGCGCGGTGGTAAGGACATCACATTCATGTGCCTAATTGCAGCTCCAGAGGGAATCAAGGTTCTTCAGGATGCACATCCAGATGTTGATATTTACATCGCTGCTAAGGACGAGAGGCTAAACGAGAAAGCATACATCTTGCCAGGTCTTGGAGATGCTGGAGACAGACTCTACGGAACAAAATAAATTAAGGAGCCCAGTGGGAATGAAGAGTTTTATACCTGATAATATTAGTAAACACGATAATGTATTTGATGTTCTCAAGGAGAGAGGATTTATCGAGCAGTGCACAGACGAGGATGCTGTTCGTGAGCTTCTAGGCAAAGAGAAAATCAAGTTCTATATAGGCTTTGACCCTACAGCTGACTGCTTACATGTTGGCCACTTCATGCAGGTTATCGCAATCATGTACATGCAGAAGTTTGGACATACACCTGTAGTTTTGCTAGGTGGCGGAACCGGAATGGTTGGAGATCCTTCAGGACGCTCAGATATGCGTACTGTTATGGATGTTGCGGAAATCGACAACAACTGCAATCAGTTCAAGAAGCTCTTTGACAGATTCATTGAGTTTGATGAGGAGTGGCAGTACACGGGAAATCAGGGTGTATATTGCCCGGGTAAAGAGAACAAGACTCCTGAGGCAGGCAAGGCCATTGCTGTAAACAACGGCGAGTGGATTAGACCGCTAAACTTCGTTGAGTTCGTAAGAGAGGTCGGATCAAAGTTCAATGTTAATAACATGCTTAGAGCTGAAGCCTTTAAGCAGCGCATGGAGCGCGAGGGAGGACTTACATTCTTTGAGTTCAGCTACATGCTAATGCAGTCATACGATTTTATGGTTATGGCTAGAGACTTTGATGTACGCATGGAATTTGGCGGTGACGACCAGTGGTCAAATATTATCGGAGGAGTTCACCTCACAAGAAAAATGGTGGGCAAAGAGGTTTACGGCATGACTTTCTCCCTTCTCACAACGAGCGAGGGCAAGAAGATGGGTAAGACTCAGAAGGGTGCGCTTTGGCTAGATCCTAACCGCACAAGTCCGTTCGACTTCTTCCAGTACTGGAGAAATGTCAGCGATGCAGACGTAGAAAAGTGCTTGAGAATGCTAACCTTCTTACCTATAGATGAGGTTAAGAGACTTGCTTCTCTAGAGGGTGCTGAGATAAATAAGGCTAAGGAAATCCTAGCTTACGAAGTAACAAAGCTAGTTCACGGTGAGGAAGAGGCGAAGAAGGCTCTTGATGCTGCTCGCGCGGCTTTCAGCGGTCAGGCTGTAGCTAATGTTCCTACTGTGGAGCTTGAAAAAGCTGACTTTGCTGGAGAAGGCAAGGGACTAGTATCTTTGATAAAGGAGCTCGGACTTGTGACGAGCAACGGAGATGGGTTTAGAACCATCGAACAGGGAGGACTTTCACTGAACCGCAAGAAGGTGGAGGATCCAAAGAAGAATGTCACCGAGGCTGATTTTGAGGACGGTGAGCTTCTAATACAAAAAGGGAAAGAAGAAATTCCTAAAGGTAGTATTGAAATAGTTTAGAGTTTAAGGTTATTGCAAGTTGCAGCTGGAGGGAAAAGATGAATAAAGCTAAATACGACGGTGTGGAACATCCTGTTAGACAAGTAACGGACCTTAAGGACATCATTGTAAGCAGCTGCTCGATGTTTAAGGATGATACCGCATTTCTAGAAAAGGACAAGCCAGGCGGAACTTTTCAGCCTATTAGCTACGCCAAGGTTAAGGACGATGTTGACGCTCTAGGAACAAAGCTCATGGACATGGGTCTAAAGGGAAGCAAGATTGCTGTTGTTGGTGAGACTAGCTACCACTGGTTCCTAACTTACTTTGCAACTGTTTGTGGAGTAGGCGTAATTGTTCCTTTGGATAAAAACTTACCTCAGGATGAGCTAAAGAGTTTGATTGAAAGGTCTCATGCAAAGGCAATTGTTTTCTCAAAGAGAATGGAAAAGACAATAAAGCCACTATTTGACGAGCCAGGCGAAATTGAGTATTTCATTTCGATGTCAGAAAGCGAAAACGAGAAGGTCCTTTCACTTGAGCACCTAATCGAGGAAGGAAACAAGCTTCTTGGCGAAGGCGTTAGAGACTTTGTTGATGCCGAAATCAATCCTGAAGAGATGGCTTCACTTCTCTTTACATCGGGAACGACAGGAAGATCAAAGGGAGTAATGCTTTCACATAAGAACATTGCATCAAATGTTGTTAATGTATCAAAGCGTGTAACGCTAGACAAGGGCTGCGTTGTTTTATCAATTCTTCCAGTTCACCATACCTACGAGAACACCATCGATTGGGTAACAATTTATCAGGGAAGAACCATTGCAGTATGCGAGGGAATTAAATACATACTGAAAAACATGAATGAGGTCAAGGCTAACTGTATGGTAGGCGTGCCTCTAGTGTTTGAGAAGATTTTCAAGGGCTTAATGAAGCAGGCAGAAGGTCGCGGAGAAGGCGAAAAGGTTAGAAACGCAATCGCACTTTCACGTCGCCTAAAGCTATATAACAATCGTAGCCTAATACGTAAGCTATTTAAGCCAGTTCATCAGGCTTTCGGTGGTGGAATGCAGCTATTCATCGCTGGTGGTGCAGCCATGGACCCTGAGATTACTGAGTCCTTTGAGGCTATGGGTATACCGATGATTCAGGGCTACGGAATGACAGAGTATGCACCTATTATCGCTGTTAACCAGGATAATTATAGCATCGCAAGGTCAGTAGGAAGACTATGCCAGAAACTCTGGTAAGAATAGATAATGCCGACGAAAACGGAATCGGAGAAATCGTAGTTAAAGGACCATCTGTAATGCTTGGATACTACGAGGATCAGGAGGCGACAGATGAGGTTATCGAAGATGGATGGCTTCATACGGGCGACCTTGGATATCTAGATTCTAACGATTTCCTCTATCTTACAGGTAGAAAGAAGACTGTAATCGTAACAAAGGGCGGAAAGAACATCTTCCCTGAAGAGATTGAAGCAGTCCTAAAGGAAAACGAGCTTATCAAGGAGACCATAGTACATGGAGTGACGGATAACACTGTCGGAAATATAATCGTTACAGCCGATATTCAGCCAAACTACGAGCTTTTAGAGGAGCAGCGCGGCAAGATGAGCAGTAGCGATGTTTACCACTTCTACCGCGAGCTAGTCGATGAGATAAACAAGACCTTGCCACCATATAAAGCAATCAGGCGAATCAATATCAGAGAGAATGGATTTGCTATGACTACGACTGGTAAGGTTAAGAGATACGGAAACTTCGTCGAAGGTGCTGCTGAGAAGGGAAGCCCAGACTTCATAGAAAAGAAGGCAGAGGACCGCAAGCATGCTAAAGAGCTGATTGAGAACATCGGAAAGAGCATAGATCCATACCTAAGATATAAGGATGGAAGACCTATAACTGACATCAAGCACATGTTCAACAGCAGTGTTGAGATTTATGGAGATAGAGTAGCATTCCATCAAAAGTTCAACAAGGGCGAGGAATACACTCAGATAACATATAAGCAGGCCCAGGTCGATGTAAATGGACTTGGAACCGCTTTGATAAACCTTGGACTCAAGGGTAAGCGTATCGCGATAATAGGAACGACGTATTATCAGTGGGAAACTTCATATCTTGCAGTAACTGGAGGCGTAGGTCTTGCAGTACCTCTAGATAAGGAGCTAAGCGCAGAGGAGCTAAAGAACCTTGTAAAGGATGCTGATGTTTCAGCAGTGCTTTATAGCAAGAAGTTTGAGAAGATATTTGAGCAGATAAGAGAGGATGGAGATACAAGTCTCAAGACCTTGATAAACCTCGATATCGATGAGAACAGAAGTCTAAGGCCTTTGGATAGTGAGGAAACAGAGCTTAAGGAGAAGGTAAGAAAACGCAAGGATAAGAATAAGGAACAGGGAGAAGAGGAACATATAATCTACTCATGGAAACAGCTTATTGAGGATGGAAAGAATGCTATTGCGCTAGGTGATAGACAGTTCATCGATGCTGAGGTTCTAGGAACAGATCCTGCGGTAATACTCTACACTTCAGGAACAACAGGCTTTGCAAAGGGCGTAGTTCTAACACATAGAAACATCGTAGATGACCTTATGATGGCACCTACCATCCTAAACGTTAATCCAGAGGATATCTTCTTCTCAGTACTTCCGGTACATCATACATACGAGTGCACATGTGCATTCCTAATGCCGCTCTACAAGGGTGCTTCCATAGCATTCTGTGAAGGCCTAAAGTACATAACGAAAAACCTTCAGGAGATAAGGCCGACGATGCTTTTAGGCGTTCCAGTTTTGATAGAAACTCTATATAAGAAAATCTGGAAGACAGCAAAGAGCGAGGGCAAGGACAAAAAGCTCGAAAAGCTCATGAAGCTGAACAAGAAGACCAAGAAGCTGAATATCAATATTGCAAAGAAGCTTGCTAAGGACATTCTAGATGTGTTTGGCGGAAGGATGCGAGTTTTGATATCGGGCGGTGCAGCAATAGATCCAAAGATTCTACAGTTCTTTAATGACCTAGGAATCATCGCAGTTCAGGGCTATGGATTAACGGAGTGCTCTCCTATGACTGCCCTAAACCCAGATGTCGAAAAGGATATGAAGAACGAGTCAGTAGGACATCTTCTACCTGGTATGAAGGTTAAGATTGTAGATGCTGATGAAGAGGGTATTGGAGAGATATGCTTTAAGGGACCGAATGTAATGCTCGGCTACTATAACAACCAGGAAGCGACAGATGAAGTTCTCAAGGACGGCTGGTTCCACACTGGTGACCTTGGAAGAGTTGATACAGATAGCTTTATATATATAACAGGACGCAAAAAGAATGTTATAATAACAGAAAATGGCAAGAACGTTTTCCCAGAAGAGCTAGAGTATGAGCTTTCACATATTCCTTACATCGCTGAGTCTATGGTTTGGGGCGATAACGAAGGCGAGGGTGTAAATAACACAACAATCGCTGCAACTGTAACCCTAGACGATGAAGAGGTCAAGGAAGTGCTAAGTGAGGAATACACAGACGAGCAGGCACAGAATCTGGTATGGGGCGAAATCGATAAGATAAATGAGCGCCTACCACTATTTAAAAAGATCAAAAAGCTAAATATCCGTAAGACTGATTTTAACAAGACAACGGGTATGAAGATAAAACGCTTTGTTGAATCCAACAAGGATGCATAGTTTAAGCAAAAGGAGATTAGAATGGCAGATGTAGTTTTGATGACCCAGGAGGGTTACGATAAGTTAGAAGCTGAAAGAGACGAGCTGGTTTCGGTAAGAAGAAAGGATGTTTCTGAGAAGCTAAAAGAGGCAAGATCCTACGGTGACCTTTCTGAGAATGCTGAGTATGATGCAGCAAAGGAAGAGCAGGCTGAGGTTGAGGAGAGAATCCTCAAGGTTGAGCAGATGCTCAGAAATGCAAAGATCATCAGCGAAAATGAAATCACTGCAGACCGTGTAAACGTTGGTCTTAAAGTTACAGTAAAGAATGTGGATAGCGGTGAAGTGAACAAATTCATCATCGTTGGTTCTACAGAATCAGATCCTTTTGCTGAGCCTGCTAAGATTTCAAATGAGTCAGAAGTAGGAAAGAGCTTGCTAGAGAAGCAGGTTGGTGACAAGGTTGAAATCCTTGTTCCAGATGGAATGGTACACTACGAGATTCTTGCAATAGAGAAATAAATTTCAAGTAAGGTGGAGAAAATGAGTCAGAACGATAGTAACACTAACACATCTCAGGTTATCGATAGAGATGCTAATCAGACTGAAGAAATTTAAGCGAACAGAGACAGATAAGACGTGAGAAGCTAAAGGCTTTGCAGGATGCAGATAGAAACCCTTTCGTTGTTGAAAAGTGGGACGTAACTGCACACAGCAAGGACATCAAAGAAAACTTTGATGCAATGGAGGACCAGGAGGTTTCCATCGCAGGAAGAATCATGAGCAAACGTATCATGGGTAAGGCTGCTTTTATTGATGTTCAGGATAAGCAGGGTCGTATTCAGTCATATATCAAGAGAGATGACATAGGACAGGAAGAATATAAGTGGTTTAAGACCTACGATATAGGTGATATTGTCGGAGTTGTCGGCAAGGTGTTTAAGACAAACACAGGCGAGGTTTCCATCCATGCTACGCAGCTTGTTTTGATGAGCAAATCAATTCAGGTTCTCCCTGATAAGTGGAGTGGTCTTCAGGACCAGGACCTCAGATATCGTCAGCGCTATGTTGACCTTATCATGAATGCAGATGTGAGAGAAACTTTCTACAAGAGAGCTCGCATCATCAAAGAGATTAAGTCTGTTCTAGAAGACGATTACGGCTTCCTAGAAGTTGATACTCCTATTTTGACAACTATCGCAGGCGGTGCGAATGCTCGTCCGTTCAACACTCACCACAACACTTTGAACCTCGATATGAAGCTTCGTATTTCTAACGAGCTATTCCTAAAGAGACTAATTGTTGGTGGCCTTGACAGAGTTTACGAGATGGGCAAGATGTTCCGTAACGAGGGTATGGATAGAAATCACAACCCTGAATACACCAGCATGGAGTGCTACATGGCATTCAGCGACATGGAAGATGTAATGGAACTTACTGAGCAGATTATTTACAAGGCTACTATGGCAGTAAATGGCACACCTATTATCAAGTACCAGGGTAAGGAATTCGACGTTACTCCTCCATGGAGAAAGCTAGATATGGCAGATGCTGTTAAGGAGATAACAGGTGTTGATTTCAGCAAAATTGATACTGATGAGGAAGCTCAGGAAGCAGCAATATCAAAGGGTATGAAGCCTGAGGATGTAAAGGGATTGACACGTGGCAAGCTCATAGCAGAGATGTTTGATGAGTTCTGCGAAGATGTCCCTGGCTACCTGGATGGACCTGTTTTCATCACAGGACATCCAGTAGACATTTCACCTCTAGCAAAACGTGACCCTAAAGACCCAAGAATCACTCGTCGTTTCGAGTTCTATATAAACGGATGGGAAATCGGAAACGCTTTCTCAGAGCTGAACGATCCTATCGACCAGTACAACCGTTTTGCTGAGCAGCAGAAGCAGCTTGACCTTGGAATCGATGACGAAGCTCATCCTATGGATATGGACTTCGTAAATGCTCTTGAGATTGGTATGCCGCCAACAGGTGGACTCGGTATCGGTATCGATAGAGCGATAATGCTAATAGCAGATGCCCCAAGCATCAGAGATGCAATGCTCTTCCCTACAATGAAGCCAATCGGCGCAGATAAGGGAGAAAGCAAGAGCGAAGAGGTTAAGGAAGCTGAGGAAAAGATTGACTTCTCAAAGGTTAAGGTAGAGCCACTGTTTGAGGAAATGGTTGATTTTGATACCTTCTCAAAGTCAGACTTCAGAGCTGTTAAGGTTCTCGAATGCGTTGCAGTTCCTAAGTCAAAGAAACTACTTCAGTTCACGCTCGATGATGGTTCAGGCGAAACCGCACAATTCTAAGTGGAATCCATAACTTCTATGAGCCAGAGGAACTCGTTGGAAAGACGCTTCTAGCAATTACAAACCTTCCACCACGAGCTATGATGGGCATAGAGTCTTGCGGAATGCTTCTATCAGCAATCCACGATGAAGAGGGCGAAGAGAAGCTTTAACCTGATTATGCTAAGCAACAGAATTCCGGCAGGAGCAAAGCTATACTAGCACGCAATAGAATGGAGAATCTCATGACTTTGGAGAACAAGCTGGGGATAATAGATTCCGTAGAGCTGTCTAAAGCAGAAGAGAAGATAAGCAAAAAGAAAGCTATAGAGCTGTTTGACAAAAATATCTTTGACAAGCTAAAGCCAGGCAGCTGTGAGGCACTTTTTGCTATCCATAAATTCCTGTTTGAGGACATATACGACTTTGCAGGAAAGCTGAGAGATGTCAATATATCAAAGGGAAATTTCAGATTTGCACCAGTCATGTACCTAGAGGTATCGCTTGAGAACATCGAAAAGATGCCGCAAGGTAGCTTTGATAAAATCGTTGAAAAGTATGTAGAGATGAACATAGCACACCCTTTCAGAGAAGGCAATGGTCGAAGCATGAGGATATGGCTTAATTTGATGCTTAAGAAGGAAATCGGCAAGGTGATTGACTGGAGCATGGTAGACAAGGAAGATTACTTCATGGCTATGGAGAGAAGCCCTATCAAGGATATTGAGATTAAGTATATACTAAGTGAAGCTTTGATAGATGATATTAACGACCGTGAGATATATATGAAGGGCATAGACCATAGCTACTACTACGAAGGATACGCTGAGTTTAAAGCGCAAGAGCTATAATAAAGTTGACAAAATCGCTATATGCATTTAGATTTGAATGTGTATAGCGATTTGTTTTTGTTATAAAGTGTAATTTATGCATATAAACGAGGAAAGAAAGTATGAAGTATTACTATATTGACGGAGATGATGCTGACTATTTATATTTGGGGCGCGAATCAAAGCCGGATATAAAGCTCTGCCCACATTGTAAAATGGTACTTAATCGTGATGAAGCGATATTTCAAGCCGCGGAAACAGTGAAGTGGAGAAAAAAGAAATTCTTTGTTACAACATATGACGGTGTGAATATTGCGAGCCGGCATTTTTACGAAATATATCATAAGCACGAAATGAATGGAATTGAATTTATACCATTTAAAAAATCTGAAGGCTATTATATTTGCCGATTTACCAATATTGCATCCTTTGACCTTAAAAAAGCAAAACAGGTGAGAGCTGAATACGAGGGCAAGGTTACTTATGGAGTGATTGACAACGGAACCTGTGCTTATTGCAAAAGAAGCAAAGGACATCACCATCCGTGGCCATACCGTATGATTGAATCTGATGAACAAAAACTCGAGGCAAATACGTTTTACCGCAGTGATATAGAATTTGGTGAGGGAAATACACAATCTCCAATAATATGGGCAACAGAAGATATTGTTGAAGCTTTTTAAACAAGAAAAAAATGTAGGATTTTCTATAAAATTGTATAGTGAAATTTATTTTTATAATGAATTTACAGCTAAGCAATGCAGAGATAATATAAATTAAGCACGAAATAATAAGAGCAATTATAAACCAAAAATCATCTAAGGGTATATCGATTCTAAGGTTTGAATTTTTTTAATATAAAGTAAATAAATTACCATTCCTAAACCACCTATTGCGACTAAAGTATATTGTGCTGCATTAATCCCGATAAAATGAAAAAGGAATAGGTAAATTGCATCGTACATATGTTAAGAAATACCCTTAAGTATGTAAACTACAAGGACATGAAATCGTTTGCCAGTGACTTAAAAACTATCTACCATGCACCGGATGAAAAGACAGCGTACGAGAACATGCAGGAAGTTATGATGAAAGTTGCTGTGTGATCGCATGAAAATCAAACGGTTGCCCGGTGGGGCTATAGGACAAAAAGTGTTGATAAAAATCGCCATATACATTCAAATTTCAACGTTAAAATATGGTATATCTTCCTTAGAATTAGTTTTCATGGAGGATTGTGTTATGAAGCAAGTTAATTGTCCAATTTGTGGTTCTAAATGCGTTAGGTATGGCAAATTAAAATCAGGAAACCAAAGATGGCTATGTAAGTCATGTAAAAATGTATTTACACCAAAGATAGACAATGATACTAAACAGCTTCAGCTGTTCTTAAATTGGCTATTCAGTAAAGAAGTACAAAGTAATATGTCGGATGAGGAATTTGCAATGCTTGAAATTGAAGCAGCGGAATAAAGTAGTGGCAGGGTATGGCTCTTGTGGGCTGTATCCTGTGTTTTTTATGCCTGTGAATATCTTGAAAACTAGAAGTAAGATATTGTTTGTAAAATATGTGAAAAGTGTTGTAAAAAAGCTTGTGGAAACTGGCAGAGTATTCCTTGAGGTTAGCTTTTGACAAAGGATAAAATATGTGGTAACTTTGGAGTTAGTCTACACTAATGAGGTGAGAAATGTGAAGAATAAAAAGTGGTACAGCAGTGAGACAAAAGTGATAGCAGAGCAGGTAAATTACATAAAACTTGATTATGGGTGTACTGGAAAGGGAGAATTGACAATATATGATATCTTTCCAGGAGTGTATTTATACTTTATGGATATGGATACTTCCGATATATTTCCAACCCAAATTTTCCCTAAGCAAATGATTAGCATTAGTCATTGTAGAAAAGGACAATATGAATGTCAGTTCCCAAATCAGACATTAGATTGTCTGTCGGAAGGTCAGTTTAGTATTAATGGAACAGAGTATTTACCAGTATGCTTTTCTTTTCCACTTAAAAAGTATGAAGGGCTGTCTATAGTATTAGATATGCAGGCAATACCACAGCAGGTGCAGCAGTTGATGCAGGTGTTTGGAATTGATTTTGGACGATTAATGTGTCTGATGAATGGAGAAAAACACTGGTATGTCAGCCCGCCGTCAAAAGAACTTGCTGATATATTTGAAGCAGTATATCAGGGAAAAAGAGAAGAAAGTACGGATTATTTTAGAATTAAAGTAATGGAGGTACTTTACCATATAGAAAAGACTCAGATTGAAAATCGTTTCGATGACAGATATTTTTAATAGAGAACAGGTACAGATAACAAAGGGGATAAAAAGAGTACTTGATTTCTCATATTGATGAAAATATATCTGTGGAGAAATTAGCAGTTTCATCAGGAATTAATATAAATATTTTTTTATAAAAATATTTATGGAAATATATGGAGAAACTCCCTATGCATACTTAAAAAGATATCGCATGAATGTGGCTGCGGTCCAACTGCTGACGGGAGAACGACGGATTGGTGATATTGCAATGGAATTAGGATATTCCAATGCAAGCAAATTCGCTAAGGCTTTTTTTATTCGGTATATGGAGAATTGCCGAGAGAGTACAGGAAAAAAAGAAGATAAAAACGGGCTATTTTCTATAAAACAAAAAAGAATGGAGTAGAATTATAGACTTCTTATGCGTATAATTGTGCCAGTGGTTAGATAAAACTAACCCTGGCATTTTTGTTAAAAAAGGAGGATATGTGTATGAAGAAAAAAGATGATCTAATCCAGAGGCTCTTGGCATTCGCAGGGGAAAAACGCTGGTTATTAACGGTATCTCATATACTATCTGGAATAAGTGCATTGTTCATTTTAATTCCATATGTATGTGTGTATTTTGCCGCAAAAGAGATGGTAGCAGTATTTACTGGGAGTCCGCTTAATGTGAATGCATTAATGTGCTGGGGAGGTTATGCACTGGCAGCAGAATTAATAGGATTGATAATTTATTTTGCATGCTTACTGTGTTCTCATACAGCAGCATTCCAAATGGAGAAAAATCTGAAAATGGCAGCGTTGCAGCATCTTGCTAAAATGCCGATGGGCTATTTTGATGCAAATCCAAGTGGAAAATTAAGAAAAATTATTGATGAAAATAGCACACAGGCGGAAAGTTATGTAGGTCATCAGCTTCCAGATTTAGTAGGTGCATATGTAACAATGATTGCAAGCTTAGTCCTGATGCTGTGCTTTGACTGGCACATTGGACTTCCATTGCTGTTATTGTTTGGAATTGGTTTTATGCTTCAGTTTATGTTAATGGGAAAAGACAGCATGAAATTTATGCAGAACTATCAGGATTCATTAGAGACAATGAATCATGAAGCAGTGGAGTACATACGAGGCATATCAGTTGTGAAAGTATTTGGACAGACAGTGCAGTCTTTCACAAAATTTAATAGAGCCATTAAGGATTATAGTGATAATGCGATGGCATTTACAATGGCATGTCGTACAGGTGTGGTGGCGTTTACGGCAGTAATTAACTCACCATTTCTGGTATTAATACCGGTGGCAGTTCTGTCAGGTATTTTTTCAGATAATATGGTTCATTTTACGGAAAAATTTCTGTTTTATCTGATTTTCACGCCGGCATGTGGTGTTATGTTAAATAAAATTATGTATATGAGCAACTATAAGATGCAGGCACAGGAATCTATGCGCAGAATCGATATGATTTTTAAATGCAGAGCAGCAGAGTGAAGCAGAGAAACCGAAGCAGAAAACGGGTAATGATATTGTTTTTTGAGAATGTAACCTTTTTCTTATGAAAATGCTCTGAATCCAGCAGTTAAAAAAATCTTAGTTTTGTGGTAAAGGAAGGTACAACAACAGCATTGGTGGGACCTTCAGGTTGTGGAAAAAAAGTACAACTGCCAGCCTGATACCACGTTTTTTATGATGTGACAGAAGGAGAGATAAAAAAATTGGTGGTGTTGATGTTAGAGAATTGTCTCAGGCAGATTTGATGAAAAACGTTGCCTTTGTGTTCCAGAATCCGAAGCTCTTTAAAGAGTCTTTATTAGACAACATCTGTGCAGGGCGGCGGGATGCCAACAGAGAAGAAGCATTACATGCCGCACATCTGGCACAATGTGATGATATTTTGGCAAATTTCCCAGACGGAATTGATGCGGTGGTAGGAAGCAAAGGAGTGTATCTTTCTGGTGGAGAAGTGCAGAGAATTGCAATTGCAAGAGCAATTTTAAAAGATGCTCCGATTATTGTATTAGATGAGGCGACAGCATTTGCTGACCCGGAGAATGAAGTACAGATTCAGAAAGCACTGACCGAATTGACAGAAGGAAAGACAGTGATTATGATTGCGCATCGATTGTCGGCGATTCAGGGGGTAGACCAGATTCTTGTAATGAAGGATGGAGAACTTGCAGAGCAGGGAAACCATACAGCATTACTGGAGAAAGACGGAATTTACACACATATGTGGAAAGATTATATTAAGACAACAAAATGGCATATTGGAAACGAGGTGATGACATGTTAAAAAAGATGTTTGCTTTAAGCGATAAGGGTGCAAAAAGCTTGAAAGGCGGTATTATAGCAGCGGCGTTTTATAATCTATGTCTGATGATTCCGGTAGGATTGTTAATGAAGTTGGTACAGGATATGCTTTTTTCTATCGAGAGTGGAGAGCCTGTAATACAGAAGAATATCGTGTTCTATCTGATTGGAGCGGTAGTGTTGTTTGCACTGATTTTTGCGGCACAATGGGTTCAGTATAACAAGACCTATACGACTGCTTATGAAGAAAGTGCAAATCGTAGAATTGTTTTGGCAGAAAAAATGAGAAAACTACCTTTATCCTTTTTTGGAAAGAAAGATATTGCGGATCTGACTACAACAATTATGGGAGATTGTACTGCGCTAGAGAGAACATTTTCCAATGCAATGCCAATGCTGTTTGGAACAATTGTGACCTTTATTTTAATATCAATTGGATTAATTGTGACCGATTATCGTATGGGACTATGCATTCTATTACCTGTTCCGTTGGCAACCCTGGTGCTTTTTCTTGCCAGAAAAGCACAGCAGAAGGCAGAGGCGGAGAATGTGCAGGCAAGAAGAAGTGCTTATGATGGTGTGCAGGAATATCTGGATACAATTCAGGAATTAAAATCTGCATCAAGGGAAGACGAATACTTAAAAGGGTTGGAAGGAAAATTGGCTCAGGTAGTTAAGTGTTCTTTCAGAAACGAACTTATCCCGGGTTCAGCTCTTGCAGCAGCCCAGTTTGTGGTACGTTTTGGTCTGGTTGCAGTGCTTTTTTTGCAGGTGGATATTTTTGTTGCAGAGGGACATTAACGATTCCTATGTTTCTCTTTTTTTCTGATTGTAGCAGGAAGAATATATGATCCGTTTTCCAGCTGTTTTATGCTTTTGTCGGAAATTTTTTCTGCATTAGTTAGTGTGGAACGTATGAAAGAGATGGAAGCAACATCGATTCAGACAGGAAAAAGCGTGTGTGCGAATCAAGGATATGAGATTGAGTTTCGGGATGTTGTATTTTCTTATAAGAAAGAAGAGGATGCAGAAGAAGTATTATCAGGAATTTCCTTCGTAGCAAAACAGGGAGAAGTGACAGCGTTAGTTGGTCCTTCCGGAAGTGGAAAGTCTACAGTCTCCAAGCTGGCAGCACGTTTTTGGGATATTGACAGTGGAAAAATAACATTAGGTGGAGTGGATATTTCCGAAGTGGAGCCTGAGACGTTACTTAAAAATTTTGCAATTGTTTTTCAGGATGTTTTGCTTTTTGATGAATCAGTAATGGAGAATATTCGACTGGGAAGAAAAGATGCAACGGATGAAGAGGTGAGAGCGGCTGCCAAAGCAGCACAGTGTGAAGAATTTATTGAACGATTGCCAGAAGGATATGATACAAACATTGGTGAAAACGGAAGCTTTCTTTCAGGTGGAGAGCGTCAACGTATCTCGATAGCAAGAGCCTTACTTAAAAATGCACCAGTGGTACTTTTAGATGAAGCGACAGCATCTATGGATGCAGAAAGTGAGACATTAGTACAGGAAGCTCTTTCTACGCTGTTGGCAGGAAAGACAGTGTTAGTAATTGCACATCGTATGCGTACAGTTGCAAATGCAGATAAGATAGTTGTTTTGGATGGAGGGAAAGTAGCAGAACAGGGAACTCCAGAGGAATTATTGCGTAATCAGGGAGTGTTTTCACGCCTTTATGCAGCACAGGGACTATAAAAAAAGGAGATTATTGAAAATGGAAAAAAATTAAAAAAATTATCAGCAAAGGATTTAATTAACACAGGTATTTTTTTACAGCAATTTATTTTGTTGTTATGTTCGTATTTACTGCCGTAACATCTTTTGCACCAATTACTTATGTTTTTATTACCAGCATTTATTGCAATTCTTTGTGCACCTATTTATATGCTTTTTCATTACAAAAGTAAAAAAACCTTTGGAATGATTACGATCATGGGTGTATTAATTGGTATTTTAATGGTATTTACTACCGGTAATTCGTGGATTATGTTTGTATTTTTGTTCATTATTAGGTCTTATCAGTGACTTGATTACAAAAGCGGGTGGATATACAAGCAAGAAGATGAGTCTGATTGGATATTATGTATTTTCCATCTGGCCTGTTGGTTCATTTTTCCCAATCTGGCTTATGAGAGATGCTTATTTTGATGGTGTTGTAGCATCTATGGGAGAAGCATATGCAGAAGGATTAAAGCAATGACACCTTTCTGGATTATCCCAGTTATGATTGCTTACACAATTGCTGCTGGTGTTGTGGGCGGATTAGTTGCTGGAAAAATGAATAAGAAACATTTTGAAAAAGCAGGAATTGTATGAGAAATTTAAATCCAATAACAAAGATACTATGCATCCTCGCAATCAATATCACTATTACATTTGGTGTAAATGTGATAATGGAGCTTGTGCTATTAGCTTGTGTAAGTGGGTTATTCATGGCAAATGGTAAGTGGAAAAAATGCATTCATTATGACCTGATATTTGCGTTTTTGCTGTTTGGAGATAAGTGCATTTTGCCGGTAATAACTGTTCCATGGTTATCTACATTGGCGTGTCTTGTGTTTATTGCATTTCGCAAATTTTTCTTTTGTATTATGTCGGCTGATTTCTTTGTTTCAACCACAGAAATCAACGTCATGATTGCTTCGTTGGAAAAAATAAGAGTTCCACAAGTAATTATTATACCTTTGGCTGTGCTGGTGCGATTCTTTCCTACTGTCAAGGAGGAATGGAATCACATACGCACAGCTATGCGTATGAGAAACATTGGAACAGGAGCAGGGCAGATTTTGCTGCATCCGATAAAGGCTATGGAATATATGATTGTTCCACTATTATTTTCAACAGTAAAGATTGGAGAAGAATTAGCAGCAGCGGCATTAGCAAGAGGGCTTGGCATGCACAACAAAAGAACAAATTTGTGTCGTGTCTCACTGAAAATGGCAGATTATCTTGTGATGGTATGCTCAGTGACTATTGTGTTTTTTTCGAAGTTATGTGGAGGATATTAAAAAATTTATGGAGGCAGTTCATTTAGAAAATGTGTCATTTCAGTACGCTGGTGAGAATCGGAAAAATGGTATAAAAAATATATCAATGAGTGTAAAAGAAGGGGAGTGTGTTCTGTTAACAGGAATCAGTGGATGTGGAAAATCCACGGTTCTTCGTGTGATAAATGGACTTGTGCCCTATTTTTACGAAGGAGAAATAACAGGAAAAATTGAATTAATGGGAAAGCAGACGGATGAAATTCCCTTTGCAGAGATATCTAAAATCTGCGGAAGTGTATTTCAGAACCCAAGATCTCAATTTTTTTATATAAATACCTCTAGTGAGATTGCTTTCGGTTGTGAAAATCAGGGGATTCCTACAGAGGAAATTGAAGCACGGGTAGCAGATTGTGTAGAACAGTTTCAACTGGAGGATTTGCAGAATCGCAATATTATGCAGTTGTCTGGTGGCGAAAAACAAAAAATTGCATTTGCAAGTATTTATGCGGGAAGACCGGATATTTATGTGCTGGATGAGCCTTCTGCAAATTTGGATTTTGATGCGATAAAGGACATTGAAAGAATATTAAAGACCTTAAAAAAGCAGGGTAAGACCATTATTATTGCAGAACACAGACTTTATTACCTGATGGAACTTGCAGACCGTGTCTGCTATATAAAAGACGGAGAAATTGCGCAAGAGTATACGATAGAAGAATTTAAAAAACTCTCCGGGCAGGAATTAAGAGAAAAAGGGCTTCGTTCACTTGATTACCGTATATTGCATGAGGAAGAACTGGGGCAAGAAAAAATAGACAGAGATATTAGCGAAAAAAGTAAAAGGGAATCTTGGAATGCGGAACAACATATCTACATGAAAGAGGTTGCCTGTAGGTACAAAGGGAGAGAAGAGCCGGTATTAAAGATTAAGGAGTGCAGGCTGCCGCTACATGAAAAAATAGCAGTAATTGGTCATAATGGTGCTGGTAAATCCACATTTATGAATGGTTTATGTGGGATGAATAAATCGGTAAAAGGAATCTATTGTAAGGGAAATGATATTTTTCCAATAAAGAGAAGAGCAAAAGAAAGCTTTGAAGTATTTCAGGAAGTAAACCACCAGCTGTTTACAAATAGTGTGGAGGAAGAAATATCATTAGGCAGTGAAAATAAGAACGTTGAGGAAAGAAATGGACTGATGTCTATGCTGGACTTAACAAATTATGCAGATACTCACCCTATGGCATTGTCAGGCGGGCAGAAGCAGAGAGTTGCAATGGCATCTGCACTTTATAGTGATAGAAAGCTGATTTGTTTAGATGAGCCGACGAGTGGTCTTGATTATCATCAGATGGAACGGGTGGCAAAACTGCTGGAACAGGTACAGCCTAAGCTGGATTTGTTGCTGATAATTACACATGATTTGGAATTTATTTTGAAGACCTGCACATATATTGTGCATATTGAAAATGGGGAAGTATTGGAACAATATTCATTGGATGAGGAAGGAAAAGTGAAGTTATTTCGGTTTTTTAATTCTTGACTTGACCACTCAAGATAGATATCTTTCTACAAAGATGGAGTTGTGAAGCACTACAAAGGCAAATTACTTATATACATGGGATCATTTTATCAGGGATACGTTTGGAAAGAAAAAGATTAAGGATGTGAAGCATTCTGATGTCTTATTTTTCTATACGGATTTGATTACAAACAAGGGATTTCAGGTAAATACTTTGGAAAGTATCAATACTGTATTGCGACCTACATTTGAGCTGGCAGTACGAGATGATATAATAAGAAACCCTGTAGATGGAGCTTATGCCGAGGTGAAAAAAAGAAATGGTGGTGCTAGAAAGAGCCGAAGAGCACTGACAGTAGAGCAGCAGAGAGAATTTATTGACTATGTTGCAAAGAATCCGTTTTTCTTCCATTGGTATCCGTTTTTTGTATTTCTGCTTGGAAATGGAGTGATTTCATGACTTTGGATAACAGGCTGGGGATAAAAGACTCCGTGGAACTGTCTAAAGCTCAAGAGAAGATAAGCAAAAAGAAGGCTGTTGAGCATTAATAAAGTTGACAAAATCGCTATATGCATTTAGATTTAAAGTGCCGATTTAAATGTGTATAGCGATTTGTTTTTGTTTATGAAAAGAAACCTTGGAAGTGAAAGGATAAATGAGAAACTATGGAACAGGATTTTTCACAAGATAAACCAAAACTTATTTTGACATATCCCCATAAGTCTAAATTTAATACTATAGGGCTTTTATCTATGGCTGCCGTATCTTTTATTGTTCTTGGGTTACTGAAGCATCTTATCAGCCACGATACTGACCTTTCGGGTATATTTATTATCGCAATAGCGCTTATTGCTGCACTCGCTCGATATATGGTTTATGGGCTATTATCTATTCATCAATGGAACGAAACTAGAGATTTATGAAAATAATGTTGCCAAATACTATACATATGGAAGTAGAGGACATAGCAGACTATTCTTTGGATTTGAGCTAGAAGATATAGAGCAAATAAAAATCAAAAATCGTCCATTTAATTGTCAGAAGCTGTCCATAAAAAAATTAAAAATCCTACTTTTTTTATGGTATGCATGAGAAGAAAAATAAACAAAATAAGAAATGTAAGTATCGTTGCGGATAGAAAAAAACTGCAGATACTTTTACTCAGCAGATGGAACACAAATATAAAAGCTAAAACTTTTTATAAACACATAAAAAAATATTTAATTCATTTCATTTAGTACGAATTTGTTCTTCTTATAGCTTATCAACCCGTCTTTTTGCATTTTACTTAGCTCATTTGACATAGCGCTTCGGTCAACTCCAAGGTAGTCAGCTAGCTGCTGACGATCAAAGGGTATCGTAAAATGCGTGCTTCCATGAATTATGGCCTGCTCAGAGAGATATGATAGCAACCTGTCTCTAAGACCCTTTGGAGCTGTATGCATCATTCTGCTAGAGAGATTTAGACTCTTTTGGGCAGAGATACGAAGCATATTGTGAATAAGCCTGTGGTGGAAACTGCAACAGCTTTGGCAGGTGGATAGGAGTTTGCTTAGATCAAGAAACATCACCTCGGTATCTTCGCTTGCAATTACATCACATATTAGTTCTTTGCTAGGTATAGCAGCATAGTTTTCTGCAAATATCTCGCCTTTCTCGACATGGCCGAAAATATGGCTACCACCCCAATAAATTAACGATGATGTTTACACTCCCCGAAAGAACGAGCCCTATCTCGTGTACTTTATCGCCTGCACGGTAAATTACATCACCCTTTGTATATGTCTTTTTTCTGCCATTTAAGCAGGATATTAAATGTTTAATTTCGTCTTCTTGTATTCCATTAAAGAGAGCTGAATTTGATAGAAATGAATAGTTCATGAAATCTCCTTTTGTTGTTTTGACAACATAATACAAGGATTACAGTAATCTAATACAACTGAAAAGTCAAGGCAGATATTAGAAACAAATAATGATAGAAGAAGTAGTAATCAAATATATGAAACCTTATACGAATATGCTATAATACCATCAACAAATTTTGGTGGAATTTTTAATTTTTAAAGCCGATAAGTCGAGGGAAAAATATGAAAGTCAATATGAATGTTATTGTTGGAGGAACGGATAATGTGTTAGATAATATATTATCTGCTGCAAGAACAGTAAGAAAAGAATTGAAAGCTTCTTTTGAAAGCATTGAGATAGATGCACTGCAGAAGATGGATATTTGCGTTTGTTTTAGCGGAAATGTATCGAAATATTATCCTGAGTCTGGAATTTATCAGGCAAGATATTATTCTAAAACTAAGAAATTTATTGTATATGTTCATTTCAGCTCTAATGAGTGGAATTCCAATGAGAAAAGAAAAACGTAAGTAAGTTTATTAAATTGTATAACGACTATCTTTTACAGCTTTTCGGATATCATCAAGATGAAGATGGCAAAATCTAAGTTGGGATTTGATAACAAGTCTTATGAAGAGATGGTTAAAAGAGCCTTTTGAAAAATTTGGAAGTATATGTTTGATATTTAAATCTTAAATTTTTTTGGAGGTGTGGGTATGGCTTCAAGTAAACAATATGAAGATAAAGGTTATGTAATATCAGAATTTATTATGAGTGGAACTCACGAAGGTGAGTTTATATGAATAACACCCACAAACAAAGTTATAGAAATAACAGGTATAAATAGTGATAAAATTATTGATGGTAAGATTGTTGAGCATAGTGGTGATTGGAGACAGCAAACCGGAGAATGCGTAACACTGCTTGTACGAGCAACGAAGTAGCGTAGTAGATGTAACCTCTCTTGTAAAGATTTCCTACAATCAGAGAGTGGCATGAAATAGTCTACTGAAAGCATAGAACATAGATAAAAAAAGCGAAATAGAGAAAATCCTTCATTTAAGCAGTGAAGAAATTTTATTTTTTTGTAGAAGAAGGAGAAGCTGAGACGGTATGGGTAAAAAAGTAGTAATTATTGGAGCAGGTGTTTCGGGGTTGAGTGCTGGAATATATGCATTGCAGGCTGGATATTCAGTAGAAATATATGAAAAAAACAAAATGCCTGGAGGTGAGTGTACAGGGTGGAATAGGCAAGGATATCATATAGATAATTGTATAAATTTTTCTTGTTGGATGCAATAAGGATGAACAACTATATAAAAATGTGGGAAAAAGCTAGGAGTTATTTCTGATAGTTTGAAGATCTATCGTGAGCCATATTTTTTTATTGTATGAATATGGATGGAATAACACTACATTTGTGGAGAAATTTAGAGAAAACAAGAAAAAGAGTTTTTAGAGCTTGCTCCAGAAGATACCAAAAGAATTAAATTTGTTTTTGACTGTGTTAAAACCTTAGAGTGTATAAAGCCACCATGTGATATTTCAATTGCTCATATGAATTTAATACAGTTTATTAAACTAGGAATGAGCATGAAAGATGCTAATAAGGCTATAAAGGAATATGGAAAACAGCCGATGGAGGAGTTTGTCAATCGCTTTAAGAATCATTACATTAGAGCAATGTTTAAAAATTACTTTAATAGCAATTTTAACGCTCTTTCCTTTGTTGCATCATATGCTTTTTTTACAAGCAACACAGCAGCTATACCAGAAGGAGGTTCTGTTGGCTTGGTTGGTAGAATGCTTGCTAAATTTGAATCCTTAGGTGGGAAGTTGCATCTAGGTATTAATATTGTAAAAATAAATATTGTAGATAGTCAAGTTGTTAGTATTCTAGGTAATAATGGAGAGGTAATCAAATCAGATAACTATATTTGGTGTGCAGACCCACATTATCTTTTCTATGACTTAATTGATGAAAAAAATATTTAGATAAAAAAATCTTAGGTACATGTATGATAATCCACAGGGCTATGTTTCTAATACATGTTATCAGGTTGCATTTGGAATAGCTACTGAGGAAGATTTGAAATTACCTAAAGGAAGCATTATTTTTCCCTTGTGATGAATATGATGTTGCAGGGGAAACACACAATTTTTTGTGGGATGCGAGTTTTTGATTATGATGAGACACTATTTCCAATGGAAAAGAGAGTCATTCAATGTAATGTTTTACAAAATGATGAAAATTATGCCTATTGGTTTGGACTAAAAAAATAATATTAGCTTATACAATCAAGAAAAAAACAGCGTCTTGCAGATGACTTGAGATTAAGAATTGAAAAAGTATCCACAGCTTGAAGGGAAACTCATCGTACTTGGAACATATTCTCCAGTTACATTTACAACTTGGTGTAATGCATATAAAGGGGGTTACATGAGTTTTAATCCACAGAAAGGATATAAAAACAAGTATGTTAAGAGCACTATTAAAGGTTTAAATAATTTATATCTTGCAAGTCAATGGATTCAAACTAGTGGAGGACTTCCTATTGCTGCTGCAAGTGGAAAGTTTGCTATAGATATTATGAAATCTAGTAGATAAAGCGCAGTTTGTGTAATTGAATATAATAGTTTTAGCAACAGTAAATCAAAAAGGTTTACTGTTTTTTGTTACTCAATTTTCAAAATACAAGCATCAATAAATCAAAAAAGGTACTTGACGAAACGCTCTCTGAGAGGACGAGCCCTATCTCGTGTACTCTATTGCCGGCATGGCAAATTACTTCACTCTTTGTATACGTCTTTCTACTGATGTTTAAGCAGGATATCAAATGTTCAATCTCGTCTTCTCGTATTCCATTAAAGAGAGCTGTCTTTGACAGAAAAATAATTCATAAAATCTCATTTTTGTTGTTTAAACAACATAAATATAGGTATTACAGTAATATAATACAAGTGAAAGGTCAAGGAAGAACTGTTAGAAAGGGGAATGCCTATGAAGGAAGTTGTCGGAAAGGTTTTTTCAATAGCAAAGGAAAACGCCTATATCCCAGGGTGCACGGTATCAAAGTCAATCTTTGATGGAGAAAATTATATAATTTACTTCTCAATGGCACCTGAGACAGACATAAGCGCTGAGATATTTCCGTATCACAAGCTGATAATCGTCGAGGAAGGAAGCCTCGAGGTTTACGGCACAGACGGATATCAAAGAGCACTTTGTGCAGGCGAAGCAGTTCTAACACAGACGGATAAACCTATTGGGATGCGTACCGAAGAGGGCGCGATATATACAGAAATATCTATTTCAAAGGAGGATAATATGAACAGTGCAATCAAAGCAGGTGAAGTTTTTAAGCTAGCCGATTTAATCCCTTACCAAGAGGGTAAAGTAATAAACATGGATATAGCTCACAATGACAAGATGAAGTTTATCATCATGTCTTTCGACAAAGGAACGGGTCTCTCAGAGCATGCAGCGCCTGGAGAAGCGCTCATCTTCGCACTTGATGGAGAAGGTGTTATAGGCTACGAGGGAACAGAGCACACAATCAAAGCGGGTGAAGAATTCCACTTTGCTAAGGGCGGAGCTCACTTTGTTAAGGCAACAGAAAAGTTTAAGATGGCACTCTTGCTAACGCTAGAGTAATCTAAGTATAAATAGAAAGTAGGGAAATCAAAATGAAATATGTTGTAAATGACAGCTGCATCGGATGTGGATTCTGTGCTGGAACATGTCCAGAGGTGTTTTCAATGAACGACGAGGGTATCGCAGTAGCTATCGAAGCTGATGTACCTGATGATGCTCTAGATACTGCAGCAGAGGCAATGGACGGATGTCCTGTCGGTGCAATCGAAGAGGCATAAATCGACGGACCGGCATATAAAAATAGAAAGAGGATGATATATGAGTATGTTTTTGGGGCCAATTCACTATTGGCTATATAACAAAATCAACAATCAGGAAAAGCTAACTGCAGCAATCGCTGCTGAGGCGTCAAAGAATGGCTGGATTTCAGACGCTTCTGAGTACACAAAGGAGCTTCCTGCACTAGAGTCTGTAATCGATGAAAGCAACATCCACGGATGGCTCCAGTCACAGATTACAGATGCAGAGACACGCTACGCATCGCTAATCGCTTTGCTAGGTGATAAATTTGATGAGGTCAAGGCGCTTGCTTTTGACTTCGGAAAGAGCAACGCAGTAGATGCAAAGGCTGACGCTGAGGGAATCTACAAGTATTTTGAGGATTTCTTCGTAAACGGAATGCCATGCGATCATGTGAACTCAGTTGTGGCTCAGGGTGAGGATTCGCTGACATGGAAGATGTCTCAGGACATTCACGCGCAGTACTGGAACGGCGGAGATACATCAAAGTATTACGCAATCCGCAAGGCTGTAATGAATGGAATGCTCGAGGCTAGCGATTATGCTTTGACAGAGGGCGATACTTTTCAGTATACGATTGCGAAAAAGTAAGCATCCAAAAGCTATTTAAACCAAAGTATCAATACAATTCAATAAAAGGTGAAATCTATACGAAATGGACAGTCTAAGGGCTGTCCATTTTTGTTGTACTATTGAAAAAGTAAAAATTTTCATATAGAATCGATGTATAGGAATTTAAAGAGGATGGGAACAGAGGATGAAACAAAAAAGCAAGTACCTGAATTTGAGGTCGATATACTATTTAGCTGCTATTATGACCGTTGCACTACCTATTTTGAGCTTCGTTATTAGTCAAAGTGGTATGTATCAGAGCTATGAGGCAAGTGGTGGAAGAATAGATCTTGACTATATAGGTCTCTTTATACCATACTGCCTTTCTTTTTGGTTAATTATAATAGGTATTTCATTTTTGAGAACTAGTAAGCTTGCTATCTCGATATGCTTTTTCTACATAATCGTTCATGCGATAGTAATTTATTGGCTTGTTGTTAACCTAATGGAGAATTTTTCGCAGTTTGTATTCTGGTGTCTAGCTGTTTTGACCTTTGGACTTTCAGGATATTTTTATCCGTATTAGGAGCGAGAAAGCTGCGCTATAAAAGAAAATGTAGGGATTAGGGTGTAAAGTATGAAATCGAAGAAAAAGTACCTTAACATGAGGTCAATATTTTACTTTTTGATAATTTTAGCAGTAGCACTGTTTTTGATAGGGCAGATTTTGTATCAATGGTTTTTCTGGGACCTATACATGAACAACACGATAGATAGCGAGAAGATGAATTTATATGACACAGTGACCAGCTTTATACCCTATTGCATTTCTCTTTGGGCATTGATAATAGGAGTTTTCTTTGTAAAAAAGAATAAGCTTGTCATAGCAATATGCATAGTTACAGGTATATTACATCTTGTATGGTTTTTATGTAATTTGGTTCTATTCAGATAGAAGTTTATATCCTGTTTTTGACTGGTTTGTAGAGGCTTTGAGCTTTGGACTTATAAAATTACCGGGAGGATGGAGATAAATAGGTCAAAGTCATTTTGATATAGAGGAGTATAGTATGGCAATCGAATCACAATCTAGCAACATAATATTATTTCCTAAGTACGAAGAATTGAAATCAGAGGTAGAGGAGCTTCGTGCCGATTTAGTAAAATTATATTTTGAATATGATGAGCTTCGCTTTGTCATATGTCCAAATATAGAAATGCAATATATGCTAGCGCTTGGGGCACTCGAATATAAGCTATTTGAAACTCAGTGCAAGATGCTTAGACTTAAGAGAAAAATAGAGCTTATACAAGCAAAGCTTAACCGGCAGGAGAAGCCTGATATCTCAGAAATCGAAGAGCAACTAGATGAGGAATTTGCCGAGTACCAGGACTTTCTTGAAATACAAATAGAGGCTATGAACGAGGCTTTAGATAGAAGCAAGGGTAAAGTTCTATCTGGTGAGGATAAAAAGAAATTAAAAGCTTTATACAGAAAGATTGTAAAAGCTCTTCATCCTGATCTAAATCCTGACTTATCTAGGGCAGAAATTGACCTGTTTATGAATGCTGTTGAGGCATATAAAAACGCAGACCTAAATGCTATTAGAATCATCGCTGAATGTTGGATGATGGTGAGCTTCCTGATGAATCGGACAATGCGCTAGCATATTTGACGAAGGAGCGAGAGCGCCTGCAAGCTTTGATAGAACATATTAAAGAGGAAATTTGCATTACCAAAGAATGCTTTCCATATAACAGGAGAGATATCGTAAAAGATAGTGCTAAAATTGAGGAAATGAAACAGGAGTTTAAACGCCTCCAAAAACTATATGAAGAAGAAATAGAATTATATAAAGCAAAAATAGCTGAAATGTTGGAGTAGAAAATGAGTAATCTTGTTAAGGTCGATGCATCGGGTTTGATGAGCCTTATGCATAACAATAAGGATATTGATATACCAAAGCCATTTGAAAGGGAAATCTATCTCTTTGATACACATGTTGCGGGAACGATGCATGTGGAAGGAATAGAGGAAATAGAGCCAAAACTAGCTATAAATGACAAGCTTAGCTTTTACCGTGAACCAGAAAATGAATATGACAGCAAGGCCATTGTTATAAAGACGACTGATGGCATCAAAATTGGATATGTTCCACAGATGGACAATCTCATATTTTCTAGACTGATGGATGCAGGTAAACTTCTCTTTGCAAGAATTCAGATGAAGGAGCAAAGAGGAAAGTGGATTAAAATTCATATAAAGGTTTTCTTGCAAGATTAGCTATATAGGACTCGCTCATAGTAGGAGAACGAATTGAGCGAGTTTTTTATGTGAAATAAAAAGCATGTAATTTCAGATTATATTTCAGAAATAAGCCTTTTTTATGAAATTGATAAGGTGAAAATCGATATGATATTTCAATAAAACTTGTTTTTTTATGAAATACGAATGCTATAATTGATACAGTTATTTCATTTTTATTAATCGAGGTGAGAGTATTGGAAAATAGATCAGGGTACTACAAAAAAAATCTATCGGGGGATTTAGCGTATGAATCCTTTTGTCCGTCTCCCCTTCCGCCAAGCCCAAATGTGGATCTAAATCAGGATGGAATAAAGCTTTTGATAGAATCAAATAAGATGATAGCATTGCTAAATGGATTGTCGGCCAGGATTCCAAATATGGATTTATTTGTATCTATGTATGTACGTAAAGAGGCTTTGATGTCATCTCAGATTGAGGGAACACAGTGCACTTTAGATGATATTCTTTCTCCTGAAGTAGAGAAAAATGTAAATTTAGATGTGTCGGATGTAATTAATTATATTAAGGCTACAGACTTTGCAATAAATCATTAGATACACTACCACTTTGCAATAGACTAATCCGAGACATACATGCGGTTCTTATGAATAATGTGAGGGGGCAGGATAAAAACCCAGGAGAGTTTAGAAACTCACAAAACTGGATTGGAGGAGCGGGTAGCACGATTAAAAATGCTAGATATATCCCGCCAAATCCAGATGATATGAAGGCCGCAATTGCTGATTTAGAACAGTATATGAACGCTGCAGACGAGCAGGATCCTTTGATTAGAGCTGCTTTGATTCACTATCAATTTGAAACAATACATCCATTTTTAGATGGAAATGGACGTATTGGAAGGCTTTTGATTACTCTATTTTTGATGGAGAAAAAACTACTAACCACACCAGCTCTATATATATCATACTATTTAAAGCTTAATCGTGTTGAATACTATGACAGAATGAGTGAAGTTCGCAGAACGGGAAATTATGAACAATGGGTTATATTCTTTCTGCAAGCATTTCATGAATCAGCAAGGGATGCTATAGATACGATAGATAGGCTTTCGGCATTGCACGATGAGAATCTTCGTAAGCTCGATGACTTATCAAAGCGCCAAAAGGATACAGCGATAAAACTGTTTTTATACATAGAGAGCAATCCAATAATAAATCTAGGCAATACTGCAAAGCATCTTGAAATTGCGTATAACACAGCTGCGAAGACAGTGAATGTATTAGTAGAAAAGGGCATATTATCAAAAGGAGCTAAGCTAGGAAAAACGAGAACATACATATATGAGGCCTATTTGGAGATTCTTAGAAAGGATACCTAAAAGACTAAATTTATTAAGACATAATCATTTTTATACCACCTATATCGCCATATTGACCACCTATCGATAATCGCTTGAAAAAGCATTTCGTTTTTCGTAAAAATCAAATCAACCTAAGGGAGGTTGAAAAAATGCAAGTAGAAATCAAAATTGACAAGGACTGCAAGGAGCCGAAGCTCATCATAATAACAGATGAGATGACGGAAGAGCTAGATGCAATCGTAAGGAAAGCTTCGAGCACAGGGTCAAAGCTAATAACGGGCTTTAGGGATGGCAATGCAAAAATTCTTGAGCCTAGCGAAATCTATCGCATCTATGCTGAGTCTGGCAGGGTAATAGCTGAATGCGAAGATGGAAGATATGCTCTTAGGCTAAGACTCTACGAACTAGAAGAAATGCTAGGAAACACTTTGCTCGTATATCAAACTCAGATATTGTGAATCTGAAGAAGGTCAAAGAGTTTAATCTCAGCATTGTCGGAACGATTTGCGTCAAGCTTTCAAACGGTACAGTAACCTATGTATCAAGGCGCTTTGTTAGCAAAATTAAGCAGATTTTAGGAATTTGAGGTGGTAAAGATGGATATTAATATTAAAAAAGAAGCATTTGTCCGCGGATTAGCTGGATTTCCAATAGGTGTAATGATTGGCTGCATACTTTCAATTGTATTTTCCTTCAAGTATGCAGATGGAAGTTTTCATGCGGTTTTACCTAGTTTGACAGAGAAGATGGGAAATGAGCTGAATGCAGTTATTTTCCAAACTATTCTTTGTGGAGTTATCGGCTCGGCCTTTAATGCAGGCTCAGTAATCTGGGAAATAGATTCATGGAGCATTGCAAAGCAGAGTGCGATATATTTCCTAGTCGGAGGTCTTGCGCTACTACCAATTGCGTATTTAACAGACTGGATGGAGCACTCAGTTAAAGGGGCAATAAGCTACTTTATCGTTTTCGTATTTATCTTCGCTGTAATCTGGATAGCTAAATACTTAATCTTAAGATCAAAGATAAAACGCCTAAACGGAGAGTTCAAAAAATAGATACAAAAATGAAATCGAACTTAAATGTGGATTTATGGGAGCAGGCTAGCCTGCTTCCTATTTTTTGTTTGGGGAAAAATATATTTTGATTGTCAAATCGCAAGGGATTTGTTATCATATACATAGAACATTTGTTCGTTATAGATATCGCAGATAGGCGATGTTCGTAATTGTTGATATAACTGAGTTTGAGGAAAACACCTAAGGAGGATGAGGATGAGCAAGACATATATTTCCATAGACCTAAAGTCATTCTATGCCTCCGTAGAATGCATGGAGAGAGGGCTAGATCCTCTTAATACCAACCTGGTAGTAGCTGATGCATCGCGCACGCAGAAGACTATTTGTCTTGCAGTGTCTCCATCGCTTAAGGCCTACGGGATTCCAGGCAGAGCTAGACTTTTTGAGGTTGAACAGAAGGTCAAGGAGGCTAATGCGAGGAGGCAGACGAGGGCGCCTAAGAATATCCTTGACGGCAAGTCTGTATTCGCTAATGAGCTAAAGGAGAACCCTTGCCTTGCTATTGACTATATAGCGGCTAAACCGAGAATGGCTCTATACATGAGCAAGAGTACGCAGATTTACGATGTGTACCTTAGATATATTGCACCCAAGGATATCTATGCTTATTCAGTAGACGAGGTTTTCATTGATGCGAGTGGATATCTTAAGACCTATGGGTTAAACGCACATGATTTTGCAAGGCTTCTGGTTAGGGAGGTTTTTAAGGAGACTGGGATTACAGCAACTGCAGGCATAGGTCCTAATCTCTATCTGTGCAAGATAGCGATGGACATAGGAGCTAAGCATACAGAGGCAGATGCTGATGGTGTTAGAATTGCTGAACTAGACGAATACTCGTATAGGAGACTCCTTTGGGATCATAGGCCCATTACAGACTTTTGGAGAGTGGGCAGAGGCTATGCCAAGAAGCTCGCTAAGAAGAGCATATTTACTATGGGTGATATTGCAAGATGCTCACTAGGTACTAGCTCTGACTACTATAATGAGGATTTGCTTTATAAGATGTTCGGTGTTAATGCTGAACTTTTGATTGACCATGCCTGGGGCTATGAGCCGTGTACTCTCGCCGAGGTTAAGTCCTATAGGCCGCAGCGCAAGAGCCTCGTTTCAGGACAGGTTTTACAGAACGCATATACCTATGAGAAGACTAGAATCGTAGTTAGAGAAATGATGGAGCTTCTAGCTCTTGATCTGGTAGATAAGGGACTTCTCACTAACCAGATAGTATTAACGGTAGGCTATGACATAGAGAATCTATCTGACCCTGAGAGACGAAAGGCTTATAAGGGTGAGATAACAGTAGATGGATATGGTAGAGAGATTCCTAAGCATGCACACGGAACAGGTAATTTGCCATTCAGCACAGCATCTACTAAGCTCACAACAGACTGTGTTTAGAAGTTTTTGATAGAGTTGTTGATGAGTCGCTTTTGACTAGGAGAATAAGCATAACAGCCAATAATCTTGTATTAGAGTCTAAGTACAAACGAGAGAGCGAAGTTGCTAGTGCAGAGCCTGAGCAGATAAGTATGTTTGATATGCTGGCAGGGGGAGATGACTCACAGGCACCAGAACGTGTATCAAGCAAGGAAGCTACGGTATATTCGGAGCAAGATAAACCAAATAGCACAATGGTGGCTGAGTCTATCTTAGGAAGCACAGGTAATGATAACGATGAAGATGCGCTAGAGAAGGAGAAGCAGGTTCAAGAGGCCATGCTCAAGATTAAGAAACGCTTCGGCAAGAACGCCATTCTAAAGGGCACCAATCTTCAGGAGGGCGCAACAGCAAAGGAACGTAACGCCCAAATCGGTGGGCACAAGGCTTAGAGTAGTCTAGATTTAAGAGGATAAGGAATTCATGGGTAAATACGACGATATAATAGATCTGCCATACAAGAAGTCAACTAGGCATGCTCATATGTCAACGCATGATAGAGCAGCTCAGTTTGCACCATTTGCAGCTCTTACAGGTTACGGAGAGGCTGTTGAGGAGACAGCTAGATTTACTGATTCCAAAATTGAGCTTGCAGAGGATAAGATTGCCGAGATAAACGAAGTTCTCGCTGAACTAAAAAACGCCCTAGATAGGCCTTTGGATGAAGATGAGCTCCCAGAGGTTAAGCTTGACTATTTCGTCCAAGATAAGCTAAAACAGGGCGGTAAATACATAAGTTATAAAGGTACTGTCGATAAAATTGATGAGCATGAGAAAAAACTTAGGCTGAGTAAAGGCACTTGGATAAGGATAGAGGATATATTTGATATTAAGCTAGTATAATTATGTTAGCCAATATCATTTATGATAGCTCTGCCATCTTCTGGTGGGAATAGCGCGCACAGCTTGTCAATGAGTACATCCAGTTCACCTAAATTTGTGCTTTTTAGTATAATAGTTCTGCCGTCCATCGCATTTATCTTATATCCGAAGTGTTTTCCAATAATAAATAGCGAGTGAACTAGTAGAGGCTCTATATCATATATCTCTGAGAATAGCATAGGGATTTCCTGATTTTTTCTTATTATGACGATACCGTTTTCGTGTAAATCAACCTGTGCCCAGATATTTTGATCCCACGGAAGCATAACCTTCTTTATTGTATTTGATGTAAATATGCGCTTACCGAGTTCACCTGTCTCGTTAATAACATTAGGGTCTATGTTAAACTGTATTAACTTAAGCCTGTAATGAGGTCCTCGTGGAGCGTTAAACTTCATATAGATGAAGAATAGCACAAGTGCTAAAGTACAGCCAAAAAAATAAGTCTAGTTGTAATCATATTTGAAAATCTCCTTATGGGTAATTTTTGATGGTATATCTTTCAACATTATATCATCAAAAGCGTAAGAGTAAATTACTTTTATTCGCAAAGAGCAAGGGATTATGCTTAATTGTGCAAAAAGTGTGTAAATATAATATATATACTTTTAGTATAATATAATATAAATACGGCATATGCCAGCGATGTAAATGTTGAATTAGCTGGTACTTGAACATCGTAACTAAACGATGGAAACTGATCTGATGGAAAGGAGCCTATGATGGAGTACATGAGATTTTTTAGAGATACGATTATGGAGAGACAGTCGTGCAGAAAGTTTTTAAGCAAGGAAGTTGAAATTGAGGAACTGGTAGAGGTTAATCGCGTATACGATAACCTAGAGAGGCTTGTTCCAGGTATTGAAACAGATATTAAGTTTACTGGTGTAGAGGCAGGCAAGAAGTTTGGAGATAGCGTAGGCTATAACGGATATTCAATAGAGGCACCTCAGTATATCATTTTGCTATCAGAGGTAAAAGAACACTATTTAGAGAACATTGCATATCTTGCTCAGGCAATGACGCTTAAGCTTACAGATCTCGGAATTGCTGCATGTTGGCTTACAGTGAATAATTCAGATAAAGTTAAGGCAGCAGCTGATCTAGATTCCAAACTAGAGGTTGCATGCGTTATCGGAATAGGATATCGCGACAAGGATACTAAGGAGACTAGACTTGATATTGTCAGTCCATCCAATGTTACAATGACTAAGACTGAGCTAAGAGCTGCTCCAAAGATTCATCTAGGATGCATGCTATTTGATAAGCAATACGGCAAGGCGTTCAATACAGATGAGCTATACACAGAGCTAGAAGATTCACTTCTTGCAATAAGCCATGCGCAGTCATTTTTCAACAGACAGCCATATAGAGTAATCGTTGGGGATAGCGAGATTTACCTAGTTGGAGTGCCTGATGAGATGACATGCGAAAACGACAGACATCTAAACTACGGTATTGCAATGTTTAACTTCGTTGCAGTAATTGGTTCACTAAGAGCAGAGGCACCTAAGTGGAGCTTTGATGCACCTACAGTTGACCTAGCGCTTCCAGAAGATGTTTATTATGTAGGAAAGTGCAGGATTTAGTGAAGATACCATTAGGAAGCTAACGATTTTTAGTATATTCGAATAGCAAGAAATTTGTGGGAGGAAGTGCAAATGAAAGTAACTTTGAAAGTAGAAGGAATGTCATGTAGCATGTGTGAGGCACATATATGTGAAACTATTAGAAAGGTAGTTCCAGATGCAAAGAAGGTGAAGGCATCAAAGCGTAAAGGGACGGCGACCTTTGTAACGGATGACAGTCCGAACGGAGGTAATTTGGCCAAGGCTATCGAGGAAACCGGTTACACATGTACAGGCATGGATGTCGAGTAGACATCTAACAGTAAATATAAATATCGTTATAGATAAAGCCTACTACAGCTGAAAGGTTGCAGTAGGTTTTTTGTTGAAGTATTTAAATAATTTTGATATTCTGCATACATACGTGTTATAGCTGAGGTAATTTGACAATGTACTCTTTATGTCACATAGAAAGATTTATATTGACACCCTATTGAATAGGGAGTATATTAAAGGTAACAGGAGGAAGTATGACAAGGGCATTTATTCAGACAGCAGAGTTCTCCCGTAATTGGGATAGATTAGGCTTCGATGATGAAGACCTGAGATTATTAGAACTTGATATAATGAAGCACCCAGATAAATACCCGGTTATGCAGGGGACTGGTGGACTTCGTAAGGCTAGAGTGGCATTAGAAAACAAAGGTAAGAGCGGCGGAGCCAGAGTATGTTATGTTGATTTCGTTTTCGCTGAGACAGTTTATCTAATCACAGTATTCGGCAAGAAAGAAAAAGCTAATCTTTCCAAAGAAGAGCGTAACAACATCAAGAAAGTGATTGAAGCACTTAAGAAGAGTCTTGGAGGTGAATGATATGAGCAACAACAGTGTATATGAAAGCATAATGGCAGGATTAAATGAAGCATTGGCTGATGCCCAGAGCGAGAAGCCAATACTTAAGAGGCATAAGGTTACGGTAGAGCCGGTTAAAATCTTTGAAGCTGATGAAGTAAAGAAAATCAGAAATTCAACTGGAATGTCTCAGAAGATATTTGCAAGCTATATGGGGGTGTCTTATAAGACAGTTGAAGCCTGGGAAGCTGGCACAAATCATCCATCAGGAGCTGCGAGCAGACTTCTCAGCATGATTGAGAATGATAAGGAACTTATTATTAAGTTCCCGTTTGTGACAAACGCAATGGCAAAATAACGTACTTTATAGGGCAATCAAGTATAAAATCTTGAAGACTTCTTTTGTGTAGATAGTGAGGAATATGAAAAGCAACTGACATTTGAATAAACTTATAAACTTAAAGAAAAGTGCAAAATAATAATGGTGAGACTAGTTTTTTTAACAATCTACAAGGGCCACAAAAATATGTGGCTCTTTTTGTGTCATGAATTTAAGGAGAAAGGAGTGGTGCTTGGAAAACTTCGATTATTTTTTTATGCATTTTTTTGAAAGATTATGATAAAAATAAAAACACGAACGTTTCAGATAGATTCTCAATAAAATGTTATGGGTTTCACTGCTTTTTGATGTATTTGTTGGCAAGTTGCTATATAAAAATACGCCTTTGCGTGTTGACGGTATTTTTAGCAGTATAGTATTGTTAACTTATCGAAGAAGATGAAAGGAAGTTGATTTATGGAAATGACAATTGAAAGACTTAAGGAGAGAGTTAAGGCTGGCAGAGGACTTGTACCTGCACATAAGGTTATCAAGGGCGGAATGCTAGTAAATGTAATGTCTGCAGAGGTTTATCCTGCTGATGTTGCTATATATAATGAAATGATTGCTGCTGTGGGAGATGTTAGCGACTACATTGGCGAGGATACAGAAATTATCGATGCTAAGGGACGCTATCTAGTTCCTGGAATGATTGACGGGCACATCCACAGCGAGTGTAGTAAGCTTAGTATCACAAGCTATGCTAAGGCTGTAGTTCCAAGGGGTACAACAAGCATGGTTTCAGGTCTTGATGAATATATATCTGTTTCAGGACTTGAGGGACTTCGTGAGATTTTTGAGGAAGTGAAGCAGAGCCCGCTTAAGGTTTTCTGGGGCGCTCCTTTTAAGACTCCATACACTATTCCTGAATCAACTGTTGCATATAACTTTACTAAGGAAACTCATGAAGAAGTTCAGAAGTGGGATGAGTGCTACGGCGTTTGGGAGACCGTTCGTGAATTTGTTCAGGAAGAAGATGAGAACACTTTAGGCGCAATTGCTACAGCATATAACAATAGGCTTCCAGTATTCGGATGCGCACCTATGGCTCGTGGAAACGACCTAAATGGATATCTTTGCGGAGGCATTAGACTCGACCACGAAAGCTATGACCATGAAGAGGTTGTAGAGAAGATGCGTAAGGGCATGCATATGCTGATTAGAGAGTCTTCAGTTACTCACTTCCTTGAGGAAAATATCAAGGCAGTTACAGAGGTTAATCCTTACTTTGCTAGAAGAGTCAGCTTCTGTACAGATGATGTTACAGCAACTGACGTTCTGAACAAAGGTCACCTAGACAATGTCGTTAGACTTGCTATGAAGGCTGGAGTTGATGCTATGACAGCTATTCAGATGGCGACAATAAACAGCGCTGAAGCGTATCACATCGACCACCTTGTTGGTTCAATTTGTCCAGGAAGAATCGCAGATATTCTCTTTGTTGGATCACTAGATGACTTTGATGTAGATGAAGTAATGACAAACGGAAAGATGGTTGCTAAGAACCACAAGCTAAGCTACGAGCTAAAGGCCCCAGAGAGAAGCTCAGTTCTAAAGGGCAAGCTAAAGTGTGATTTGACAACAAAGGCTGATTTTGAATTCAAGGCTCCTATAGAAGAAGGCAAGGTAAAGGTGCTTTCTATGGACGTTAAGGGTCCTTTCGTAAGAAAGAGAAGAGATGTAGTTCTTGAGGTTAAGGACGGAATTGTTCAGCCAGATGCAGTTCAGGATGTGGTAATGGTATCAGTTCTTGAGCGCTTTGGTAGAAATGGAAACAAGTCACTTGCATTTGCTTCAGGATGGAAGCTTAAGAAGGGTGCTATGGCATCATCTGCTGCTCCAGATGATAATAATCTAGTGGTTATGGGTGCTAGTGCAGAGGATATGTCAATTGCTGCTAACTACTTGATTGAGCAGGGCGGAGGACAGGTCGTTGTTTGCGATGGAGAGATAATGGAATTCCTACCACTTCCAGTTGGCGGAATCGTTACAGATCTTGAGCCTGAAGAGGTTGCAGCTCGTGAAAAGCTGATTGATAAGGCGGCTAGAGACCTAGGTTCTGACTTGCCAGACCCAATGATGTACATGTTCTTCCTTCCAATCACTGCAATTCCTGACTATGCGATAACAGATGCAGGTCCTGTGGATTACGTTAATTTGACAACCTTTGATCCAATTATCGAAGTGGTTAAGTAAGAAAATCAAAGTGCAAACGAAAGGCATATAAAATGACAAAAGAAAGTCTAAAGAATTTGATAGATGTCGCAGCTGGAAGAATTCCAGCGGACACCTTAATCAAAAATTGTAAGATAGTAAATGTTTTCTCAGGAGAAATTACTGAAGGAAATATCGCGCTGACAGATGGTATGATTGCGGGAATCGGTGATTATGAGGCGAAAAATATTGTAGATGCAGAGGGTGCATATGCTGCCCCAGGCTTTATTGATAGCCATATTCACATTGAATCATCCTATCTTTCACCAGAGGAGCTCGGCAAGCTTTTAGTTCCACATGGGGGAACTACAATAATCGCTGATCCTCACGAAATCGTAAATGTATGTGGACTGACAGGTCTAAGCTACATGATAGATGCAGCAAAGAATACGAAGCTTGATGTTAAGTACATGCTTCCTTCTTGCGTGCCAGCGACCGTTTTTGAGCATTCGGGCGCAGTTATCGATGCAGAGAAAATGAAGGAATTCATAGATAACGAGGCAATCCTTGGTATCGGCGAGTTCATGGATTTCCCTGGCGTAATCGGTGCTCTAGATGGAGATCTAGACAAGCTTATGCTATCAAAGGAAACCGGAAAACCAGTTGACGGTCACGCACCAGGCGTTTCAGGAAAGGCACTAAATGCCTATTCCTCGACAAGAATTGTCGCAGATCACGAGTGTGCTTCAATAGAGGATATGCAAAACAAGATCGCTTGCGGAATGTACGTAATGCTCAGGGAGGGCTCTGCGTGCAAGGATCTTCAGAGATTGATAAAAGGGGTTACATCATATAATGCAAGGCGCTGCATCCTTTGTTCGGATGACAGACAGCCTAAGACTATCCTCAAAGAAGGCCACCTCGACAACCACTTGCGCATGTGCGTAGCTGAAGGGCTAGATCCAATCGAAGTTCTCAGAATGGCGACAATAAACGCTTGTGAATGCTTTGGAATCAAAGATAGAGGAGCTATAGCTCCAGGTTACAGAGCCGATATCGTTTTGTTTGACAATCTAAAGGATTTCAATGTCGGCAAGGTTTGGGTAGAGGGTGAGCTTTGCGCGGATAATGGAGAATATCTGCCAGAGATGAAGAAGCACTCCATAGACTCTGTAAAGGGCAGCGTGCACCTAGCTGATTTCTCAAAGGATAAGCTCAAGATGAAGCTCAAGAGCAACAAGGTTAATGTAATTGAGATTCTTCCCGGTGGCGTAGTAACAAAGAAGGCTACAGCTGTCGTAAATGTAGATAAGGACGGCGACTTCATCAGAAATCCAGAGGTTGATATCGTAAAGGTCAGCGTTGCAGAAAGACATCACGCTCTCGGAAACGTTGCAAATGGCTTCCTCGCAGGATACGGAATCAAGCACGGAGCAATTGCAGTAACAATCGCTCACGATTCACACAATATAATCGCTGTTGGAGCTAGTGACGAGGATATGGAATTTGCAATCAACAAGCTCGCTGAGCAGGAGGGCGGAATCGTTCTCGTCAAGGATGGCAAGGTCATAGAGAGTATGCCGATGCCGATTGCAGGACTCATGAGTGATCAAAGCGGTGAGTGGGTCGATGAAAAGCTTTCGGCAATACATAAGCTCGCTCACGAGGAGCTTGGAGTCAATGAAAGCGTTGAGCCAGTCATGACTTTGACCTTCATGTCGCTTGCAGTAATTCCTGAGATAAAGCTCACAGATATGGGGCTTTTCGATGTAACAAAGTTCGAATTCATTGAGCTTGAGGCAGAATAATCAAAACGAAAAGCAATAGCTTACAAACAATCAGCATCGCGATATGCGATTAACAAAATGTCATAATGGAGAATAAAATGAACGACAAGAAAACTTTAGTACCATGGTTTAAAAGAGGAGATATCGGTGGAGTTACCTACCTTGTAACAAATAACATCGTTAACTATCTTATTGTAATTGCAACGCTGTCAGGCGTTCTTAAATGGCCTGACAAAATTGTCTTTGGCGCGGTAATTCCTGGAATGTCTGTAGGTCTTATGCTAGGATGCCTATACTATGCTTTTATGGGACGCAGGCTATCAAAAAAGGAAGGCAGAGCCGATGTAACCGCTCTTCCTTCAGGTGTCTCAACACCTGCCATGTTCGTATTCCTATACGGCGTAATCATGCCGCTTCACTTTGCACTCGGAAAGCCTGAACTGGCTTGGTCAGCAGGTGTTGCAGCTTGTTTCATCGGCGGATTTGTCGAATTCTGTGGAGGTATCATCGGGCCTTGGCTAAAGAAGAGAATTCCAAGAGCTGCTCTACTTGGAACGGTTGCTGGTATCGGATTTATCTGGATGGCAACTCAGGGTGTGTTCGATATCCTCGGAGACCCAATGATTGGACTTCCAGTTCTATTTGTAGCAATCCTTGGTCTATTTGGTGGCTATATGTTCCCAAAGCAGATTCCACCACTAGTCATCGCTATCGTGGGAGGAATAGTTTATGCGCTATGTCTTGGCCGTATACAGCCTGACTTCAGTGGTATCGGATTCTACATTCCAAATCCAGTAAACAGCATTGAACACCTTATCGATGGATTTGCTATCGTAGCTCCTTACCTAACAATTATCATTCCAGTTGAAATTTATAACTTTATTGAAACGCTAGATAATGTTGAAGCTTCAAATGCAGCAGGTGACAACTACAATGTTCGTGAAGCACAGTTTGCGGACGGAATTTGTACAATGCTTTCTGCACTTTGTGGTGGTGTTATCCTAACACTGTATGGCTTGGTCATGCAGGACTTAAGAAGTCTGAGGCTGGCATCGGATACTCTTTGATTTCGGGAATTGTGCTTGGACTTTCTGGTATATTTGGACTATTCACCTTCCTCAACAGCGTTGTGCCACCAGCAGTTTGTGCAATCACCTTCCTATGGTGTGCAGTTGTAATGGTAGCTCAGGCATTTAAGGATAACGATAGAAAGCACTATGCGGCAATTGCCGTTGCAATGGTTCCTCCAGTAGCTGATTATCTTTACACTCAGGTTACAGGCGCTTTGAACCTTGCGAACTTGCAGACTGCAGTTCAGAATTCAGGACTAAACGAGTACGCAGCTGATGTCACACAGATGATAAAGGATGCTGGCGTAATGTGGAACGGTGTTCCAGCAACAAAGTCAGGTGCCATAATAATTGGTATCTTGCTTGGAACCATGGTGACATTTGTCATAGATAAGAGATTAGATAAGGTTGGAATAACAGCATTAATGGGATATATACTCTCCTGCTTTGGATTCATTCACAGCGCTTCGCTCGGATTTCATCCACTTTCACCTTTTGCAATAGGATATTTGATAATCGCAGTTTTATCTTTCATATTCCATGCAGGAAGAAAAACATGGTTCAAGGGTCCTGATGACTTCGACTATGTATAAAGTCTAAAGATTGGAGTTTTATATGCCTAAAGAGGTAAAGAGGCCAGGCGAAAGCGCTTTGATGAAAGTAGCGCTTGTAGAATTCGATGATAATCAAAATGCGGTGATAATGCCTAGGCATGAGAAACTTGACATCGAGCTTCCTAAAAAACTTGTGTATGTATTTCTTGACGAGTGTATAGATAGATATGCTAATAAAATAGGTGCAAAGTGCGTTGCAAAGTATGATTCGCTAACAAAGAAATATCCCGTATACGTCACGGAGATTAGGGGCGAGAAAATTGCTTTCTGCCAAGCTCCGGTCGGTGCTCCTGCGGCCACAATGGTCATGGACTGGCTTATAGGCTACGGCTCTCAAACCATATTGGCTTCGGGTTGCTGTGGAGCGCTTGAGGATATAGACGAAAATGTTTTCCTGGTTCCATCAAAGGCGTTAAGGGATGAAGGAACATCATTTCACTATGCTCCTCCATCGCGATTTATCGAGCTTGATGATAAAATGAGAAACCTCATTAAAGAGGGTATGGAAAGACGTAACATAAACTATCGCGAGTGTATCACTTGGAGTACGGATGCTTTATCGAGAGACGCCTGCAAAGATCAAAGCGAGAAAAGCAGAGGGATGCTCTGTGGTGGATATGGAGTGCTCCGCACTTGCAGCCTGTGCAAAGTTCAGAGATGCAGATTATGGTCAGATAATATTTACGGCCGATTCGCTAGTTAATCTTGATAGTTATGATGTTAGAGGTTGGGGGAAGGACTCTTTTGTAAAGGCACTTGAGCTTTGTCTTGATTTGATAAGAGATTTTTAGGCTAACAAAATAAATTTAAAAAATCCACGGTTTATTCCGTGGATTTTTGTATGTCATTTATCTCTTTATATCAAACCCATCAAATGCTGCATAATTATGCTCACAACAGTGATTGCAGCCCAACAGCAGGCTCCGAGGATCAAAGGTTTTCCACCAGTCTTTACTAACTTTACGATGTTGCTATTAAGACCTATAGCCGCCATCGCCATTACAATGAAGAATTTACTTAGGGTTTTAAGCGGTGTGAAGAAGCCTGCACTTACGCCTAGATTTACAGCAATTGTGGTTACAACTGATGCGAGGACGAAGTAGAGGATGAACATTGGAAATGCTCGCTTTATGCTAAAGCTTGATTGTTTCTGCGAGCTATCAGCACCTGCCTGCTCTTTCTTTGCTCTATAGATTGCTAGAATCAAAGTGATAGGGATGATTGCTAGAGTTCTAGTCAGTTTAACTGTTACCGCCTTGTCTAGAGTCTGTGTGCCTAGATTCCACATACTGTCCCAGGTTGCAGCAGCTGCCGTTACTGAAGATGTGTCGTTTACTGCTGTTCCAGCAAAGATTCCAAAGGCGTCCCCTGACAAGGTATCAAAACCGAGTGCTTTACCAAGGATTGGAAATATTATAGCCGCTAGCACATTAAAGAAGAATATTACGGATATGGATTGCGCGACCTCTTCATCGTTTGCATCTATCACAGGTGCTGTTGCTGCAATGGCAGAGCCTCCACAAATAGAAGAACCTACACCTATTAGAACTGATGTGTTTTTGTGAATAGATAGGGCCTTGTGAAGAACAAAGGCAGTCACTAGCGATGTAGCAATCGTGCAGACTATTATAGGCAGCGACTGTTTTCCTGTTTGCATTATAACATTTAGATTGAGGCCGAAGCCTAGCAAAACGACGGCTAGCTGAAGTACAAACTTTGATGTGAACTTAATGCCTGGTGCAGCCTTACCTTTCTCTTTCCAAAATGTTGCTATGACCATGCCAATCAAAATAGAAAAGATGGCGCCTCCGACTACGGGCACGAATTTTCCGAGCAGGTATGACGGAATTGCTATGGCTAGGCAGATTAATATGCCTGGCAATTTCTTATGTAATGATTCCATATTTCCTCCGAATCTTTAAAAACAAAATACAATTCCATTTTATATTAGTGAAAACAAAAAGTAAAATGTGGATTTAGGCGAGTTCGTTTTGACGAACCGAAGGCAACTCATAAAAATATCAATTTGACAATTTTGGTTCACTGAGGTTATAATACTAATGTTTGTTTTTAACCATTTTTGGTGTATAATGACAAAGATATCATCTTATGATAAGATGATTTTACAGATATTATGAAGAGGAAAGTTTAGTAAATTTTACGAAAGACGAAAGATGATATACCCATATAAGACAAGAAAAGGCGGAGCAACGATAACGGTCTTCACGCCTTACGACTGTGGAAATCATTGCCCATTTTGTATTAACAAAGGAGAATACGCAGATACTACAGGCTTTGATGTAAATAAAATAGTAGAATCACTCAAGTTGATGAACGAAATCACCCCAGAATGCGACATCGTGTTTACAGGAGGGGAGCCTTTCGCTGACAGAGAGGCGCTTCAGACATTGCTCGATGCGGTTCCTAATACACATAGAGTATTCATAAACAGCACCCTGCCGGTTTTCGAGGGTCAGACTGAAGAAGATATAATCGCCTTCACTGAGCATAACAAGGATAAGATTACTTGTATTAACGTTTCAAGACATTTGAGACACTATGTTACTGAGTCGAGCGACGAGCTTCTTTCTAAGCTTGGAGTCCCAACAAGGGTAAACTGCGTACTCTACGATGATTATCCAGCTGACAAGCTCGAGGACTATGTAGAGCGCTGGCTAAAGTATGGCATACCTGTCCAGTTCCGTTATGACTATACTGAGACAACGCTAGACAATCTCTACGATACGGAGAGCGATCCAATCATCGCTGACCTTGAGAAGTTTGCAGATTACAAGGGTCTAGACGGATGCAGAATGCGCTGCGGATTCCACTATGAGTACAAGGGCCTTGAGCTCACATACCATAAGACGCTTCCATATAGCACAATCCTTGAGAAGGACGAGGAGGATGGCAAGACATACGCTATACTCTACGATTTGATCATCAAGCAGAACGGTGATATCCACTCGGATTGGGACGATAGAGTCATGGATTACAACCTTGATATCGAGGCATACAGAAATGTTAAGTATGAGCCATACGATATGCGCGTAATTGAAGGCGACATAAAGCTTAGAAATAGTAAGAAACCCCTTATCGGAATGATAAGGGGTTTTGTGGTTTTAGGTTTATCTAAGGTCTTCCGTTAGGTCAAAGGCAACTTGAGACGCTATTATCAGCCCAGCAGCTGAAGGTACAAAAGCTGTTGAGCCAGGAACTGACTTAGCTCTAGTCTGACCTGCTGCTGCGACCTGTGAACTAGCCATTATTTTTTGGCCATCTTCATCAAAGTCCATAGGTTTTATAGGCTCCTCCGTCGAATAAACAACCTTGAGCTTTTTGATTCCGCGTTTTTTTAGCTCCTTGCGCATCACCTTTGCAAGAGGATCCATCTCAGTTTTATAGATATCTGTTACTACAAGCTTTGTTGGATCAAAACGATTTCCGCAGCCCATGGCTGAAACAATTGGAACTCCGTGCTCATGCGCCTTCTCTATCAAAGCAAGCTTTGCTGAAACAGTATCTATCGCATCGACTATATAGTCAAAGCTAGCAAAATCAAACTCATAGTCTGAATCCGGAAGATAGAATACATTGTGCTTATTTACTATTATTTCGGGGTTTATATCCTTTGCTCTCGCTTCGGCTACATCGACTTTATTCTCGCCGATGCTGCTGTGTGTTGCGATGATCTGGCGGTTCAGATTGCTGAGCGCTACTTTATCATTATCTACAATATCTATACAGCCTATGCCTGAGCGAACAAGTGATTCCATGACATAGCCACCGACACCTCCAACACCGAAGATTGCAACTCTGCTGGAAGAAAGTCTTTCAATAAATTCCCTGCCCAATATTCTTTCTGTACGTGAAAACTGTGTTTCCCATAGTAATCTCCATTCTTTGATTGTATAAAAAAGTTAGCACTATTTCGCTTTGATGTCAAATGTGTATATTTTGATGGGCGGAGGTGATATAATATATTTATCAATTAATGAGTTAGGCAGTAGGAGGTTGTTATGCCACAGGTAACATCGTTAAACATTGAAAAGGACCCGGAAACAAGGCCCTATATAGCTTGGGATTTAGTAGAGAATTTTATGATTGATGCGTTCAAGGCAGTTGGTGTGCCAGAGGAGGACGCTAGGATATGCGCAGATGTACTTCTTGAGAGTGATAGGCGCGGAATCGAAAGCCACGGATGCAATAGATTTAAGCCTATTTACATAGACAGAATCAATGCGGGTATTCAGAAACCTGTAACAGAGTATGAGGTGATCAAAGACACTCCAACGACTTTGGTTGTAGATGCTCACGATGGTATGGGCATGGTTGCTTCTTACAATGCGATGAAGTCTATAATCGAAAAGGCTAAGACCTACGGCATGGGTATGGCGGCTATCAGAAACTCCACACACTATGGAATTTCAGGATATTGGACAGGTATGGCTGCTGATGAGGGAATGATTGGTATCTCGGGAACAAATGCTAGACCTTCTATTGCGCCTACATTTGGTGTAGAGAATATGCTTGGAACAAATCCTTTGACATTCTCACTACCTACAGACGAGGGATTCCCATTCTGTATTGACTGTGCAACTTCAATCACTCAGAGAGGTAAGATTGAGTATTTTGCACGCTGCGGCATGGATACGCCAGCTGGTATGGTTATCGGAAGAAACGGTGAGGCTATGACAGATAGCGAGGATATTCTAGAAGCTTTGACTAGCGGAAGAGCTGCACTTGCACCTCTTGGAGGAATAGGCGAGGAGCTTGCTGGATACAAGGGATATAGCTATGCGACTGTTGTCGAGGTTCTATCAGCTGCGCTTCAGGGCGGACATTTCCTAAGGCGCTATCTGGTTTTGATGCAGATGGAAAACGCAGACCTTATGGACTTGGTCACTTCTTCATGGTTATCAATCCTGATTTCTTCGTTGGCGAAAAGGAATTCCGCAAGACCTGTGGAGATATCTTGAGAGAGCTGAGAGCGTCAGAGAAGGCTCCTGGCCATGACAGAATCTACACTGCCGGCGAGAAAGCATATATGACTTCCGTATTTCGCAAGGACAAAGGTGTGCCTATCGGAGAGGCTGTTCAGAAGGAGTTTATCGAAGTTAGAGATAAATATAACTTGGATTACAAGTTCCCATTTGAGAAATAGAGCCTATCAAAGGCTTTACAAAAAAACCAAAAGGCCTCGGTCACCCGAAGCCCTTTGGCGCGATGTTATTATTAAGAAAGAACGTTCAAAAGAAACTGTTATTGGCGTATGCTCTTTTGACAATTATGAGTATACACTTCTTATGTGATAATTTTGTTAAGGTTTCTTATCACTATTGTGCATAGTTGTGGTTGAAACTGTCAAAGTTATGTATATTTATAGATGATCAGTCAGGCATCAGGATTGAAAAATAAGTTGCGAGCGTCTTTGGGGAAATCTTCGATTTGATTGACCGGGGAAGAATCAAGTGATAATATGATATCGTAAAATAAGTGTAACGAAGAGGAGTAGTGCCTGTGGTACTGCTCCTTTTTTCGTACCCAAAAAGGAGGTAATTTTGATAAGAACAAGGGTAAAGAGATTAAGAAGTTTGGTGATTGCAGTGCTGGTGATGTCAATTTTGATGGTTCAGCTAGCATTTTCACCTATTGCAAGTGCACAGACTGATGTGACAAGAAAATCTGGGAGCAACGAGTATCTGATTTCTACGGATAATGGGGCGTGGATAGGGCATGCTGCTCACGATTTTGTCAACGGTAATAACGAGGCTGTTTATTGCGTTCAGCCGTCGGTTACATCAAAGGATTCTGTGAAGAATGTTGAGGATGCTCTAAACTACTTGCCGCAGGATGTGATAACAAGGATTGCACTGGGGCTAGAGAGTATAAGAGGAGCAAGCATAGACGATTACACTAAGTCAGCCCTGCTTCAGGCATGGGTCTGGATGAATGTCAATGGTCACAAGGGATGTTTTACTGATAATAGAGTAGATGAAATGTACTCTATGAGAGGGGCTAGCCGAGAGACTCAGAGAGCTGTAATAGCAGAGGCAAGAAGGTATGCTGATGCAAATGCGGGAAGCTTTATGGGAAAAGGACTATATTACAAAGGAGCTAGCGCCGAGCAGTCACAGGTTTTGTTCATGCTGAGCACACTTGAGGGAACTGCGGAGTTGAAGAAAGAAACTGGCACTAGATCAAAGCTTTTCAGTGCCTGCCCGAAGATATATAGCCTTGCTGGTGCCATCTATCATGTGGTTGATTCTAGTGGAAAACTTGTTGCAGAGCTAGTGACTGACGAAAACGGTAATACCGATACTAAGGCGCTCAAGCCTGGCAAGTACAAGGCTAGGGAGATTAGTGCACCTAATAATATGGACCTAGATCCTAATGAATACGAATTTGAGGTTAAGGCAAATGAGAACTTTGTCATTCGTTCAAATGACGAGCCACTTGCTGCAGAGCTTGATGTTTTGATCCAAAAGAAGTCCGCGGCTGGAAACCTTGATAAGTCACTTTCGCTAGCTGGCGCTGAATTTACTGTTGAGTATTTCGCTAGTCTAGAGGAGTCTAGTGAAGTAGAAAGGACATGGATATTTACTACAGATGAAGAAGGAAAGGTGAGGCTAGATGCTTCATATTTAAAGGATGGAAGTGATGAACTTTATACTAATGATGACGGCAAGGCTTTGCTACCTATAGGAACCTATAGAATTAGAGAAACCAAGGCTCCAAAGGGATTCTGGATTAATGGAGAAGTTAAGGTGGTTAAGCTAAAGCCTGTTAAAGATGAGAATGGAAAGCTATCTATCAGTGAGTATGAAGTTCCTAGCTTTGATGAGAAAGAGCAGACCGTCAGAGTTAGAGTTAGAAAATTTGGGGAAAGCGAAAATAAGGCTCTTGCTGGAGCTCATTTTGAACTAAAGAGAATTGCTGATGCAGACGGAAAACCGCTTAAGCAAGGAGAAGAAATACGTGTAGAAAAGATTGTTACAGATGAGAATGGAGTCGCAGAAAAGGGTGGTCTTCTTCCGGGAATTTACGAACTAAAGGAAACGAAATCTCCAGATGGTTACGCCCTTAGCAAGGAAGCATACAGAATTGAGGCTATGGGAGCTGAAGACGATACCATAGTTACTAGAGATGACGGCAAAAAGGAATTTTTATATGAATCGCAAATAGGCAATGCGTTAATAAAGCTTGAAATATCAAAGCTAACATTAAGCGATGGTAAGAAGCATTCTCTAAGCGGAGCAGAACTTTTGCTCAAGGATTCCAATGGGAAATTGTAGACAGATGGATCAGTGATGGAAATCCACATAGAATTGAAGGAATAAAGGAGGGAAAGTACACTGTTGTTGAGGAGAGAGCGCCTCAGGGCTATGAAAAACTTCAAGATCCGGTAGAAATAAATGTTGAAAATACTGCCGAGCTTCAGCACTTTGAAATCAGAAATGAAAAAACTCCAGATAGACCAAATACGGGTGACGTTTCTAACATAGGAGGATATGTTCTCAGTCTTATTTCTGCATTTATACTGTTTTGGATTTTGACAGGATTCGCAGGCAAAAGGGACAGGCTATAATTATGAAGATAGACCAATTAAGTAGTGCTCTTAATGTAAGTATTATAGAGCATGTGCAAAAACAGTACTTGCAATTAATTTGAGGCTGAGATATAATATTCGTGCTTGTATTTTAAGCACGGTGGGCAGGATGTTAAGCGTCCGTCACTCACCACCTAAAGTTATTTTAGTAATGTCGAACAACTTGCAGAGCAAGCTAGTAGGCACAGCCGAAACAGATTTGTTGTGCAAATCCCAGTAGGTGGAAAAGGAGAAGGTATGAAGTCATACATTGCAAAGCCAGCAGAAGTAGAACGTAAATGGTACGTTGTAGATGCTGAAGGTAAGACTCTCGGAAGACTAGCATCAGAAGTTGCTATGGTACTGAGAGGAAAGAGAAAGCCAACTTACACACCCACACGTTGACTGCGGTGACTACGTTATCGTAATCAATGCTGAGAAGGTAGAAGTTACTGGCAAGAAGAGAAAAGAGAAGATCTACAAGAGACACACAGGATATCCTGGTGGACTTCGTGAGGTCACATTTGAGAAGCTACAGGCACGTAAGCCAGAGGAAATCATCAGACATGCAGTTAAGGGCATGCTTCCAGATGGAAGACTTGGCAGACAGATGTTCAAGAAGCTAAAGGTTTATGCAGGACCTCAGCACGAGCATGCAGCACAGAAGCCTGAAGAGTTGAATTTCTAAGGGAAGGGAGGAATAGACAATGGCAAAAATGCAGTACCTAGGAACAGGTAGAAGAAAAGCTTCAGTAGCTAGAGTTAGATTGATTCCCGGAACAGGAAAGATAACAATCAATAAGAGATCCCTAGATGAGTTCTTCGGCATGGAGATGGTTAAGAGAGAAATCGAAAGACCATTTGCAGTTGCAGGATGCGAAGGCAAGTACGATGTTGTCGCAACAGTTAGAGGTGGCGGCTTCACAGGACAGGCTGGCGCTCTTAGACACGGAATCTCAAGAGCTCTTTGTCAGGCAGACAAGGAAGCTTACAGACCAGCACTTAAGGCAGCTGGATTCTTGACAAGAGACCCAAGAATGAAGGAAAGAAAGAAGTATGGACTAAAGAAGGCAAGAAGAGCTTCACAGTTCAGCAAGAGATAATATATCTTTTGTCTTTCAAAAGCTTACAAAACCCCAAGACTTATGTTTTGGGGTTTTTTCGTGCAAAATTTGCTCAAGGTGTAGAATGGCTTACTTTAAGTTATAATCCCAGCCTATATCTAAATATAAAAGTATAGTATTATACTAAATCTATTTTTTTAGTGATAATATTGGATTATCGAAAACAGCAAAACAAAATTTCAGATATAGGGGAAATAATAATGAAGAAAATAAAGGCATTAATTTTGATCGGTGTGCTATCATTTACAGCAGTAGCACTTGCAGCTTGCGGAAGCAAGAAGGATAACGTAGTTACAATCGCAGTTCCTAATGACACAACAAACGAAGCGAGAGCGCTTTTGCTCTTACAGTCAAAGGGTTACATCAAGCTTAAGGATGGAGCTGGACTAGATGCAACTATCAGAGACATTGAAGACAAGAATGGAATCGAGTTCAAAGAAGTTGAAGCAGCTCAGGTTCCAAACACACTTAAGGATGTTGACTTTGCAGTTATCAACTCAAACTTTGCTATCGATGCTGGTCTAAATCCAGTTAAGGATTCTCTAATTATCGAGGACAACAGCGCAAAGTATGCAAACATCGTTGCAGTAAAAGAAGGACAGGAGAAGACAGATAAGGTTAAGGCTCTTGTTGCTTCACTAGAGAGCAAGCAGGTTGCTGATTATATTAAGAAGAAATACAACGGTGGCGTTGTAAGCGTAGTTGAAAATCCTGGCGATGGATACGACAAGTCAGTTGATTACGATGCACTAAAGGGAACAACAATCACTGTTGCAGCATCACCTACACCGCACGCAGACGTACTAAAGGTTGCTAAGGAAATCCTAGCAAAGAAGGGCATCACTCTAGATATCAAGGAATTCACTGACTATGTTCAGCCAAACAAGGTTGTTGATAGCGGAGAAGTCGATGCAAACTACTTCCAGCACCTTCCATACCTAGAAGCTTTCAATAAGGAAAATGGAACAAAGGTTGTATCTGTTGGAGCAATCCACAACGAGCCAATGGGTCTATATGCTGGTAAGACAAAGTCACTAGATTCACTAAAGAAGCTAAAATAATCGAAGCTATGCGTGAATATGAAGTCGAGTAGTTAATATAATATGATTTTTAATAGAGCGAGCAAATGAATGATTGAATTAAAGAATATATCAAAAACATTTGAAACAAAAAGACGGAAAAAGTAGAAGCGCTAAAGGATATCGCCATCAAAATTAATGATGGCGATATTTATGGCATTATAGGAATGAGCGGAGCCGGAAAGAGTACGCTGGTGCGCTGTATCAATCTACTTGAAGTTCCAACATCAGGAGCTGTCCTAGTGGACGGCCAAGACCTGATTAAATTTACACCTAAGGAGCTTAGAGCGGCTAGAAGAGAATTACGATGATCTTTCAGAGCTTTAATCTTTTGATGCAGAAAACATGTCTGCAGAATATATGCTTTCCACTATTGACGAGCAGGGTTAAGCGAAAAGTAGCGATAAAGAGGGGTAGAGAGCTGCTCAAGCTTGTAGGGCTTGCGGATAAAGAAAATGCTTACCCTGCTCAGCTTTCTGGTGGACAAAAGCAAAGAATTGCAATAGCGAGAGCTCTTGCAACAGATCCTAAGGTATTGCTTTGTGATGAGGCAACAAGTGCGCTTGATCCAAAGACAACAAATCAGATTCTTGATTTGTTATCCAAGATTAACAGGGAACTTGGAATCACTGTAGTCATTATTACGCATCAGATGTCTGTAGTCGAAAGAATTTGTAACAAAGTTACAATCCTAGATAATGGGCGCATAGCAGAGAGTGGTAGTGTTACAGAAATCTTTGCAAAGCCTGAATCCGAGGCGGGTAAGAGACTGGTATTTCCTGACAAGGCTGAACAGGGGCTAGCTACATATAGGGATGACAGGTCTGTTATATCCGTTTCATTTAATGACTCTGAGACAACAGAATCACCACTTATTGCTGACCTTGCGATTACGCTTGGTATTCCTGCAAGCATTCTCTATGCGTCGACAAGATCCCTAAATGGGAAGGCGTTTGGCAAGATGCTTTTAGGCGTAAAAAAAGAAGGGGGATAATGTAGATAGAGTTCTCGAATTCTTAAACGAGCACGATGGTGTACTAGCTGAATTAGAGGATGTAAGTAAGCTAAGAAAGGAGGTGGACTCTGATGAGTGATTTAATTAACAGCATGGTTGCAGATGGGAAACTTCAAGAAGCACTAGAAATCATCAGGGATGAAATGCCTCTTGCCATTTGGGAAAGCTTTTACATGACAGTTATCGCAACGGCTGCAGCTATCGCAATAGGTTTGCCACTAGGCATTATTCTGGTTACGGGTGAAAAGGATGGCATCATGCCGATTCCTACGATTCTGTACAAGGGCATAAATGCTTTGATAAACCTTTTGAGATCCGTACCATTTCTCATTTTGATTATCATGGTAACTCCAATTACAAGGTTCATAGTCGATACCGTAGTTGGTACAGGAGCTTCGATTGTACCGCTTGTCGTTGCATCGTTTCCATTTGTAGCAAGACTTGTTGAAACTAGTATCAGAGAAGTGGATTCCAACGTTATTGAAGCTGCAGTTAGCATGGGCGCAACTCCAATGCAAATTGTAAGGAGAGTTCTGATCCCAGAGAGTCTTCCTTCACTGATTTCAAACTTTACAATTGCAATCACGACAATCCTAGGATACTCAGCAATGAGTGCAATACTCGGCGGAGGTGGTCTTGGTAAGATTGCTATCAACTACGGCTATTACAGACGTAAGACACTGGTTATGATTGTTGCAGTTGCACTTATTGTCCTAATGGTTCAGCTATTTCAGACGATAGGGTCAAAGCTTGCTTCAATGTGCGACAAGAGATTATAGCTTTGATGTAAAATAAAAACAAAATTTGTAAATATATGTGTTACAATGTTATCGATATAAAATTTTTAGGAGTAGCTAAATGAGCTTCGAATTCACATTTATAGAGATAATGGATATGATAGGTACAATTGCCTTTGCACTTTCAGGTGCTGCTGTTGCGGCACGTAAGGGCATGGACATATTCGGTATCAATATCCTTGCACTAGTAACAGCAACTGGCGGGGGAGTTATACGCGATGTTATCGTAGGTATGAATCCTCCTCTTGCATTTCAAAATCCAATATATTTGGTTGCGTCGCTAGTTACTGCAAATATAGCTTTCATCATCATGAGTTTGAGAAAGGGAAAGACTGAGGATCACTTTGTGGTAGTACCTGAGAGGGCGCTATTCTGGTTTGATACAGTAGGACTTGCCGCTTTTACTGTCGATGGTGCGATTGTGGGATATAGTTCACAAGAGGTAGCACATCTCTTTTTGATAGTATTCCTTGGCGTTGTTACAGGTGTTGGTGGAGGCGTTCTAAGAGATATGATGGCTTGCGAAATGCCTTATGTATTCGTAAAGCACGTATACGCTTTTGCGTCAGTTCTTGGAGGAATCCTGACGGGATCGCTTTTGATTATGGATTTGACGAGCAAGAACATGGCGATAGCTGCTGGTTTTGCTCTTACAATTTTGATTAGAGTTCTCGCTGCACATTTCAGATGGAATTTGCCGCGTATTGAAGAAAGGGAATAATATGGCTAAAGTTTCACTAAAACCTGGAACTATGTTGAATCCACTTCCGGCAGTCATGGTTAGCTGTTCAGACGGAAAAGTTGATAATGTACTGACAATTGCCTGGACAGGCATCATTAATTCAGATCCGCCGATTACCTATGTTTCAGTAAGAAAATCAAGGCATTCACATCAGCTGATAGAGGAATCAGGAGAATTTGTTATAAATCTCGTAAACGAGGATCTCGCACGCTCAGCTGACTACTGCGGAGTGAGAAGTGGCCGAAATGAGGATAAGTTTGCTAAATGCAATCTAACAAAGAGTCCTGCTGACCATGTTAAGGCACCACTGATTGAAGAGTCTCCAGTCAACCTAGAGTGCAAGGTGATCGAGGTTAAAGAGTATCCGACCCACGATATGTTTATAGCAGAAATTGTTGCGGTACATGCAAATGAGGAGCTTTTTGATGAGGACAACAAAATTCGCCTAGATCTTGCAAATATGGTAGCCTTTAACCACGGAGAATACTTTGGGATAAAGAGAAAGCCTCTAGGAAGATTCGGCTTCTCGGTTATGAAAAAGAGCACCAAGAAGCGATTAAATCGAGAGGCAAAGGAAAAACGCCAAAAGAGAAACGAGGGTAGAAAGCGCAAGGGTTAGACCCATCGCCTATTTACTATGGACATAGTCGTTATAAGAAGTGATAGAAGAAGCTTTGCAATAGAAATCGGCATGGACAAAAAAATCAAGGTCAGAGTCCCGAGGCGGGCGAGTAAAGCTCAGATTGAAGAAATGCTAAAGGCAAAGCATGATTGGATACTGAAAACTCTCGATAAAATAGAGCAAAGAAATACGGCTGAAGCTCGCGAGTATGAAGAGGCTGAACCGTTACGCCCAGGAGATGTAAAAGAGCTAAAGAAAAAGGCGAGAAATCATCTAACCAGCTTGACTGGATATTGGGCTGAGAAAATAGGGGTAAGCTATGGGCGTATTTCTATTAGAGGCCAAAAGACAAGATGGGGAAGCTGCTCATCAAAGGGAAACCTAAACTACAATTATCTACTAATTCTCTGTCCGGATGATGTAATCGAGTATGTAGTCATACACGAACTTTGTCATAGGATATACATGAATCACTCTAAGAGGTTTTGGGAAAAGATAGAGGAGTTTTGCCCAAATTATAGGCAGGCGCGAAAATGGCTTAAACAAAACGGAAACAGCCTTATAGTAAGGCTTCCGCAGAAAGAAGTATAAAAGCACTGAATCAAATGATTTCAGTGCTTTTTAGATGCATATATTAGTTTGATGCAGCCTTGACTAGTTGCTCAAATATCCTGTTTTGCTCTTCTTTGCCCTTTCTCAGCGTTTCTGGGTGCCACTGGAAGCCATAGCAGAACTTCTTCTTAGGTACGTAAATCGCTTCGATAATTTCTTCTCCCTGCGAACGAGCTATTACCTCAACACCATCTGCGACCTTCTTCAAAACCTGATGATGGAATGAATTGACCTCAAGCTCAGTAAGCCCATTATACCAAGCTGAAAGAGGAGAGCCTTCTACTATATCAATCTTATGCGTTGGAATGTAGTTAGGTTCTCTCTGATCGTGATTCGTAATTCCTGGGAACTGACTTGGCTGATCCTGCCATACAGAGCCGCCGAGAAGTATGTTAATAAGCTGCATGCCACGGCAAATTCCGATGATAGGCATGTCCTTAGCATAGGCATGTTTGAAATAAATGCTTTCGGTCACATCGCGTATTGGCGCAGTACTGCCTAGTTTAAGAATAGGTTTTTCTCCGTAAAGCGCAGGGTCGCTGTCGGGACCACCGGTGAATATGATGCCATCGAGCCTTTCTATATGCTCCTTAACAACATCCTCATCGTCTGTAAATGGAAGCATTACAGGAGCTCCGCCTGCGGCTATCACTGCGTCAAGATATCCTGGTATTATCCACCAGCTGTTGTAGTTATAGTCATAGAGTGGTGTCACTCCTATAAGTGGTTTCCTCATTCTTCCTCCTTATTTAAGCCCAGCGACGAAGGTGTCAAAGTCCGTCGTATTATAAACACCTATTCGCTTCAAAATCGTCGGATCATCACCCGGGTAGACCTTGCCTCGCTTTGTTGTAAAGCTACATAGAACGCCTGTCTCCCTCAAAGCACTCTGTGCATCAGCAGTGTAATCGCCATAAGGGTATGCAAATGCGTGGTTGTTTCCGACTATATCTGTATTTGCCTTTAAATCGGCTATGATTTCTTCTTTTGATAGATTGCCTATCTGATGGTGCTTAGCGCCAGATGCTAAATCGTCTGGGAAATGCATGTTGTAGCTGTGCGACTGAAATGAAATATATGGACCTGCATAGTGCACATCTTCGATAGAGCATCGTACTTTCCAATCATGAACTGAGTAGCGGGAATCTTGTATTTATTAAGTATAGGAAGGCCCTCCTGAAACATCGAAATTCCGCCATCATCAAAGGTCACAATCACGCTATTTGCTGGAAGCGAAATCTTACCGTCGATATAAGCCCTAAGCTCAGAAAAACTTGGGAAATAGAAACCCGAATCGTGAAGATACTTCATATGTGCGTCAAGCTGGCTTGTTGAAACGCACCATCTACTCCTAAGAGACACTGCATCGATATCTGGGGCAACATAGTGATACATCAAAACGGGAACGCCATTTGTATCAGCCTCAAACTTATCGGCCTCAACAACCCTAACCGTCCTTGAAATGCTGCGCTTGGCACTTCCGACAACGAAACTATACTTTATCTCGTAATCTCCAGGCTTTTGGGTATTTACCTTGCCAGTAATCTCGCACTTATGCACATAGCCGGATCTGTTATCCACGCAGTATGCGCCAGATTCAATATATGGCTCGCCCTGCTTGACCAAAGTAAGTGAACTTCCGAGAAGTCCCATCCTCATATGGCTAGCATCCTGAGCCTCGGTAACGCTCATAGCAAACTGTGATTTTGCCTTAGATGTAGTCACGTTAATCTGATTCTGTGTTATCTCCCTCTGCTTATCGGTCCTTATCTTGTAAACTAACGCAAGGAGCGCGCCTATCAAAACTAGAATGATAAGTACAAGAAGAGCTATCTTTGTCTTCTTGGTCATTGCCTCTCCTAAATATTACTAATTACAGTTGATTCAGTTTTTACAATAACGCTTGTGTTCGGCTCTATCGAGCGTGTTACAAATGCGCTACCTCCGATTATGCTATCGTGTCCAATTACAGTGCTTCCGCCTAGAACTGTTGCACCCGCATAAAGCGTTACATTGTCCTCAATGGTCGGGTGCCTCTTGACCCCGTGAAGGAGCTGTCCGTCCTTGGTGGAAAGCGCGCCTATGGTTACTCCCTGATAAACTTTTACATGTTCACCTATAATCGAAGTCTCACCGATTACGATGCCTGTTGCATGGTCGATAAAGAAGTACTTACCAATAGTTGCACCAGGGTGAATATCAACTCCGGTCTTGCTGTGAGCATGCTCAGACATAATCCTTGGGATATACGGGATATTCATCAAATATAGCTCGTGCGCTATACGGTGAACAGTAATTGCATAAAGACCAGGATATGCGAGAATTATCTCGGTTCTATCGCTAGCTGCAGATCTCCATCAAAGGCTGCATCTATATCTGTATCAAGATGCTCTCTAATCTTTGGAATCTTGGAGAAGAAGTCTAGGCAGATGTCCTGCGCAACTTCCTTGCGATCAGCTCTATCGATGTCGCGGAATCGCTCGTCGTTTACGAGCACAATCTCAAGCTGTTTGCGGAGATTGTACATTACGTCCTCGATAAGAACTGCAACCCTATTTTTGGCTGTGTGAGTGCGATAAATCTCATCTCTATAAAAGCCTGGGTAGATTATCATCATGAGCTTCTTCAGTACATCTATAATAACGTCCTGATCTGGCTGTCCAAAGAACGCCATCTCGTCAATGGCTCTGTCATTATCGTAATCAGCCAAAATCTCGCATACTATGCAGTCAACCTTATTTGTTGGCTTATTGTGCTTGCAATCCATAATAGTTGCCTTTCTATATATTTAAAACTGATATTTACCTGCTAGCAGCATCTACAGCAGATGCTAAAAGCGATTACTAGCAAGGCATGGGCTCAGCTATCGAAAAACCGTTGAATTTTCGCCAAATATAGCTGTTTATATCATCTAAATATTATCATAATCAAGCGGTCTATTCAAGGAGTTGTATTAGAGGAACTCAGTATTTTTTGGATAAGCCCAAATAATAGTCATACTATTCGAAAATGCGTTGAACTATCTGCCTGCATTTGATATAATCTAATCAATTTAACCAAGGAGGTACACTAATGAAGGGCTATACAAGTGAAACTATCAGAAACGTTGCATTGTTAGGGCATGGAGGATGCGGTAAGACTACATTCTTGGAATCGGCTTTGTACGAGACTGGCGTAATCAAAAAGCTAGGTAAGGTCGAGGACGGAAACACTGTATCTGACTATGATAAGATGGAAGTAGAAAAAGGATATTCCATCAATACATCAGTAGTTCCAATCGAGTGGAAGGGTAGTAAGATCAACTTTATCGATACGCCAGGATATTTGACTTTATTGGAGAAGTCAATGCAGCTCTTCGTGCTGCTGAAGCCGCAGTTATCATGGTTGACGCAGGATCAGGAATCCAGGTAGGTACCGAGGCGGCGTGGAATGCTTGCGAAAGATATAGCATGCCGAGATTTATTAGTATAACCAAGCGTGATAAGGATGAATTTGATTTCTATAAAACCTTTGATGAGCTAAAGGCGAAGTTCGGAAACAAGCTAGTGCCACTATCATGGCCACTTTCAGCTGAGATTGACGATGAGCTCAAGGAAGCCATCGCTGAATCAGATGAAGAACTCATGGAGAAGTACTTTGATGGTGAGGAATTCACTGACGAAGAGATCAAAAAGGGAATGGTAAAGGGTATTTCCGAAGGAAACATCGTACCAGTTTGCTCATCTGCGTTCCAGCTAGGACACGGAGTTGAGGGGCTTTTAGATCTTCTTCTAGAATACGTTCCTACACCACTTCAGCATGGTCCATATAGAGGATTTAACGATAAGAACGAGCCGGTTGAGAGAATATCTGTAACCGATGCACCTATGTCAGCATTTGTATTTAAGACAATCGTTGACCCATTCGTAGGTAAGATTTCTGTTATGAAGGTTATCACCGGAAAAATTAATTCTGGAACAGAAGTATATAACGAGAGAATAGGTAAGACAGAAAAGCTAGGAAAGCTATTCTTCCTAAGAGGTAAGGAACAGCTAGAGCTTAACTATGCAGAAGCTGGGGATATCGTTGCTGTTGCAAAGCTACAGAACACCAAGTCAGGAGATACTCTCTGTGACAAAAGCGATGTAATAAGATATCTTCCACTAGACTTCCCATCACCAACATTCTATATTGCTATCGAAGCACTAGATAAGAACGATGATGAGAAGATGGGCGTTGGTCTTGCAAGACTAAGAGAAGAAGATCCATCTTTCGTAGTAGAGAGAAATAACGAAACTCACCAGACACTTCTAGGAGGTCAGGGAGATATTCAGCTTGGAATCATCCTAGCTAAGCTAAAGGACAGATTTGGCGTTTCTGTTAAGACAGTGCCTCAGAAAATCGCTTACAGAGAGACTATCAAAGGTAACTCAGACGTTCAAGGAAAGCACAAGAAGCAGTCAGGCGGTGCTGGCCAGTATGGTGACGTTCACATCAGATTCTCACCTTCAGATAAGGAATTTGAGTTCTCCGAGGAATTATTCGGTGGATCCATTCCAAAGAACTATGTTCCAGCGGTAGAGAAGGGCTTGATTGAAAGCTTGGAGAGAGGACCTCTCGCAGGATGCAAGGTAGTAAACATCAAAGCAGTTTTATACGATGGTTCGTACCACGATGTAGACTCAAACGAAGTTTCCTTTAAGATTGCAGCTTCACTCGCTTTCAAGAAGGGTATCGTTGAAGCTAACCCTTGCCTACTTGAGCCAATTATGCATGTTGAAATTACAGTTCCAGACGAATACATGGGAGATGTAATCGGTGACATGAATAAGCGTAGAGGTAAGATTCTAGGTATGGAACCACTTCAAAACGGCGGACAGAAGGTCGTTGCAGAAGCACCTCAGGCAGAGCTATTCGATTATGCACTTGGTCTACGTTCAATGACACAGGGCAGAGGCGTATTTGAGATGAAGTTCGAACGCTACGAAGAGCTTCCAAAGCACCTTGCAGAGAAGATTATCGCTCAGCATGCTGCTGAAAACGAAGCAAAATAGCTGCTTTAAGTACAACTAAATAAGATCCAAGCCTCCGTGTAGCTTTGCATATATAATATGCATAACTGGCGGAGGTTTTTAGGTATTTATTGACATGTGTTTGGGGAAAAGATATACTCTAAATAAGAACAAATGTTTGGAGAGTGGATATGGCTAAGAAAGCAAAATCGGTATACGTTTGTCAAGAATGCGGATATGAGACGCCCAGATGGCTTGGACAGTGTATTTGTGGTGCATGGAATTCCTTTGTAGAAGAGAAGGTTGTAGATGTTAAGGAAGACGATGCGAGAAGGCGAAGTGGAATAACAAGTGCAGATGGGAGTAAGAGCAAGGCGTCCAAGCTCAATGTAATAGGAAGTGCCGAATACAGGAGAATAGATACTGGTATAGGTGAGCTAAATAGAGTTTTGGGTGGTGGAATAGTCAAGGGATCGTTGACTTTGATTTCAGGGGAACCTGGTATAGGTAAGTCAACCATCATAATTCAGGCTGCAAATCACATAGCTAAGACTGTGGGAAGAGTTCTTTATGTTTCTGGAGAGGAATCTGAGGAACAGATTAAGATGCGTGCAGATAGAGTCTGTGGTGAGATTGATGACAATCTATTTATCTTAGCTGAGACCAACATGGAGAACATAATGGCTGTGTGCGAGACTCTTAAGCCGGAATTTGTCATAATCGATTCCATTCAGACCATGTATACGGTAGATATAGATTCGGCCCCAGGCAGTGTATCTCAGGTGAGAAGCTGTGGCAATCTTTTAATGAAGATAGGAAAGAGCTGGAGCATACCTGTGTTTATAGTTGCACATGTAACTAAGAACGGAGAGCTTGCAGGACCTAAGATAGTAGAGCATCTCGTTGACTGCGTTCTTCACTTTATGGGTGAGAGGAACCATGAACTTCGTATCATGAGAGCTTTTAAGAATAGATTTGGTACGACAAGTGAGATTGGTGCATTCAGCATGGAGGAATCTGGGCTTAAGGAGATACATGATATTTCAGCTAGCTTCCTAGACAGCAAGGGAATCAAGCCTGAGGGTTCGGTAGTTTCTGCCATATATGAGGGTAGCAGGCCCGTGTTCATGGAGATTCAGGCGCTTACTGTTGCGTCTAATGTCGGCTTTGCAAGAAGAACCTCCATAGGCATAGATAACCAAAGACTTGCTATGCTACTTGCCGTTCTTGATCGTAAGGCGGAAATAAACACAATTAGCCAGGATGTCTATGTTAATGTAGTTGGTGGTCTTAAGCCTGATAGCACATCAGTAGATCTAGGAGTTGCACTAGCGGTCTATTCTTCAGTTAAGAATATTAGATGCAGATACAGACTCATCGCCTTTGGAGAAATCGGACTTACGGGCGAACTCAGGTCTGTTTCTAACGCAGACAAGATTATTGCAGAGGCTTCTCGTATGGGATATGAGAAGGTGATAATGCCTAGAAAGAATGCTGCGAAGCTAGGTGATAAGTTCAGCGATTGCAAAATTATAGGTGTTAATAATATCTATGAGGCAATAGAAGCTTTCAAAGAGGAATAGCCATAATCTAAAATATAAAATAAATAAAAAAATTTAAAAAAAGGCTTGACAGAAGCATATTGATTGCGTACAATTACAATGTAAACAATAATAAATCACGCAATCTAATATATAAAGTTTAAATCGGAGGTAAGAAAATGGGATTTTACGATTATTCAGTTCTAAATAGAGCTGGTGAAGAAGTTTCAATGAAGAATTTTGAGGGTAAAGTAGTTCTGGTAGTTAATACAGCTACAGGATGTGGATTCACACCACATTATGAGCCACTTCAGAAGATGTATGATAAGTACGCTGACAAGGGACTTGTAATTTTAGACATTCCTTGCAATCAGTTCTGGGATCAGGCTCCAGAGAGCGATGATGACATCCACAAGTTCTGCACACTTAACTACAACACAAAGTTTGACCAGATGAAGAAGTCAGATGTAAATGGCGAGAACGAACTAGCGCTTTACACATATCTAAAGAGCCAGAAGGGCTTTGAGGGATTTGGCGAGGGCGAGCTTGCTGAGAAGATGGATGAAATCCTAGAGAGTATCGACGCTGATTACAAGAATAACGCTAACATCAAGTGGAACTTCACTAAGTTCGTTGTTGATAGAAAGGGTGAGGTTGTAGCGAGATTTGAGCCTACAGCAAGCCTAGAAGATGTAGAAAAGTGCGTAGCATCACTTCTATAATAGGGCAATAATAGATTAGGAATAGAGAAAATGTAACACGTGGAATCTGCTAAATGCTGATTCGGCTAAAGGGGTATTGGGCTTAAGCAATTAGCAGATTCCGTTTACATAAATAAGCTGCAGCTTTTAAGAGCTACAGTTTTTTTATAGGAAAAACACATCTTATTTTCTTATACAAGATGTTTTTTTATACACAAATGTTAATGTAAGTAAATTAAGCGAGGTAAAGAAATGGCTAGAAAAAAACAAAGTTACTTATGAAAAAGAAGTCTAATGCTTATTATGAGTCTTGCAGTTGCGCTGACAATACTTCCTAAGGTGGGTCAGAATGTATACGCAGCAGAAGAGTCAAAGATGGAAAATGGTACAGTTGATGTAACAGTAAACGATGCTCCAGAAACTACTACGGTAGTAAACTATGGTGGGTATAGCTGGTATGTTATCAAGGACGAAAATGGTAGTCTTAAGTTGTTTTCTAAGGATGCTGATTTTGGCACAAGTCCATTCCGTGCTGGTCAGGAAAATCCAGGCCCTGGATATGCAAAGAATGTTCAACCTGATCCAGGTAACCAGGATTATCCAGGAGTTGTGTGGTATTTCGCAGTAAATCCAGGAAAAACTGAAGACGATCCTGGCTGGACAAGAGCAAATGAGTATAACGGAAGCACTATCGATCAAAAGCTATCTGAAATACAAAGCGGAACAAACAGTACTTTTGTTTCAAAGGAACAGGAGACTGCTTCAAGACTAGGTCTTTTGACTTGGGATGAGGCAGATAATGTTAGAACAGAATTGAAGAACAATAGACGCATAGATGGCGAAAACTTTTGGTGGTTCTCATCTCCATACTCTGGTGAACTAGGATATACAGTATCTGTTATGGGATGGGGTGAAGGCGAACTTGGAGCTGACCGCGCAGACTTTGAGCATATTATTCGTCCTACTTTCAGCCTAAACAAAAGCTTGGTTTTATTCACATCTTCTGCAAACGGAGGAAAGGAATCAGCAACAGTAGGTGGCGGACTAGCAAGTATCAAAGCTATTGCTGGTACAAATGCAAATAGCCCTATTAAGTTCACATTTAAGGATGATGACAGAAGTGATTTTGCACTAAAGCCATCAAAGAAGAATGGAAATGTACTAAGCATTCGCTATGAGAATGCTAAGACAGGAGCTAATGAGTTTATCTCTGCAATCATTAAGGATAAGAATGGCAATCTAAAATATTACGGAAAGCTTGCAGTTGCAAATGCAAGTGGAATAGCTGAGCTTGTTCTTCCTGCTGATTTTGATGAAGCAAACGATAAGCTTTACATATTCAACGAGCAGGCAAATGGAGGAATGAATTCTGACTTTGCAAGTGAAATGAGAGAAGTTGAGATAGAAAACTCTTCAGCTCAGAGCGTAAGTGCTAGTGGAACTGCTGTGCCACAGACTAATGCAGCAAGTGTAAAAGCTAAGGCACCAAACACAGGTGATAACAGTGGACTAAATGCATGGCTTATGATTATGGGTCTAGCGAGCGTAAGCGCTATGGGAACCATGATATATAGAAGAAAGCTACAGAAATAATATAACAAAAGGGAGATTATACAGTCTCCCTTTTTCTGTGCATTGCAAAATAAAAACCACCCGGTAAGGGTGGTTCTACCTGTTATTTCTTAGGGCTGTCTATCTCGAACTTAGATGCCTCGTAGATATCAGGATGTTCATTCTTAGCATGCTCCTTGATAATCTCAAAGCTCTCCTTGCTGAGGGCGTGCTCAACTCTGCAAGCATCCTCTCTAGCAATTTTTTCGTCGACACCAATTGAAATTAGCCAATTTGAAATTAGCACGTGTCTTTCGTATATCATTCTTGCCGTAGCAAAGCCTGACTCTGTCAAAGTTATATATCCCTCATCGGAAACCTCGATGTCGTTGTTCTCGCGAAGCTTCTTCATCGCTACGCTAACACTGGACTTCTTAAAATCAAGGTAATCTGCAATATCAACAGAACGAACTACAGGATGTTCCTTGCTGAGAATCAATATGGCCTCGAGATAATTCTCAGTTGATTCGTTAGATTTCATATATTACCTCCATCCAATAGATAGTTTTAACTAACTTAGTTTATAAAAAAACAAGTATACCATAGATGCGCATAATGTCAATACACAGAGCTTTTTGGGTAAAAAAAGTATAAAAAAATTAAGGCAAAACAAGATATGTATAAAAATGGACGTAATATCCATTTAAGTCTATATTGCAGTAATAAATGTTAAAAAAATCCTAAAAACCACACCTGCAGCGTTAGGGATTATTAGAATGTAATCCTTCTTAGGCTCCTTGGTCCAGCCGTATATTACCCAAATGAGGCAAGAAAAAGGCGGCGGTTAATGGTTGCCATGGCTGGCCTTTAACACCATTTAGATTTGCTATAATCTGAGGTATATAGGTTATGAAAACAAATACTCCTATAAATGCACCTATTGATCCGACTATCATGTTGATTTTTCTTCTTCATAAAGATTACCTCCTAAAAAAATTTTCTTACATAATATAACAATTTTGTGCTGAAATCAAACAAAAAAATATAAAAAAATTATTTTTTTAAAAAAAGGTGTTGACATTAGGAGTTAGTTAGGTTAAACTAACCACAGATAAGCAAATACACATGTTGGACCAAGTAAGCAGGGTTCAGCGCGCATGCCGTTATGCCGGCGGCGATAGCGTTTCTCCGGTGTTTTTGCATGATTTCTCTATATTTCATTTATTATTGCCCGCTTCCCAAAAAGAAGCGGGCTAATAACCCCATAGGGGTTAGGTAAAACTAACTTGATAAAATATGCGAGCAAGTTTTGATGAAATAACAATGAGAATAGGCTAATATAAAGGATTTTAACTAGGAGGGCATATGTGTGAAGAAGTCAAGAGAATGTTATTCAGACTTGATATGAATGACCTTATGACGAAGTTAGCTCTTCAGTGTTCGCCGGTCATTGCCGGAGTAAAGATGTCAAACCTAATCGTTGTCAAAAAGGCGATGATTCCTCAGGTAAAGAAATATTTGCAGGAACAGGATTAGAGATATTCGTGTTCTGTAGCTTTAATGAGAACAGCTACGCTTTGATATACAGAGAAGAAGAACTTATAAATTGGCTAAATCAGGATGATGTCCGCAAGCTCCTAGAGGATTTCGGATATTTTGATTTGGACATTAAAAATATTTTGAGTACAGTTAGCAAGCGTTACCGTAAGTATTGCCGTAAGGAAATTGATTTTCCGCATGAACTTGGTTTGCTTTTAGGTTTTCCAACTGAGGATGTTGTCGGCTTTATTGAAAATGATGGTAGAGACTTTCTGCTTTGCGGATACTGGAAGGTTTATAGCGATATAGAAAGAGCGAATAGACTGTTTAAAACCTTTGATAGAGCAAAGGAAGATGCGATAAGACTGATCTTCGGAAAACGAGACATACTTGAGCTTCTCGATTCCGCTTCAGATATAAAAAAACAAAACTTGAACAAGCTTCAAATTGTACAGTAGGAGGAAAATTATGAAGAAGTCAATTGTAGTATACTGGTCACAGACTGGAAACACAGAAGCAATGGCAAAGGCTATAGGCGAAGGTCTAAAGAGCACATGTGAAGATTCATGTGTAAAGACTGTTTCAGAGGTATCAGCTAGCGATCTTAAGGATCTAGAAGGATTCGCGCTTGGATGCCCTGCTATGGGAGACGAAGTTCTCGAAGAGACTGAGTTTGAACCATTCATTGAAGAAGTTGAACAGTTCGTAGGTGGAAAGAAGATAGTTATCTTCGGTTCATACGGCTGGGGAGACGGCCAGTGGATGCGTGACTGGAAAGACAGAATGGAAGCTGCAGGAGCTCAGATCGTAGGCGGAGAAGGCCTAATGATCAACGATGCTCCAGACGATGCAGGTCTTGAGACATGCAAGGAATTAGGCGCAAATCTTGGACTCGCTTAATCCTCTAATAAAATATCAAATCATATAAAATTCAATCTAGAGAAATCGCCTGTTCTGCAGGCGATTTTTCTGTGCTTTTTTATTTTTTTGAGAGGAGCTGATTATGGTCTATCAAAAGGGGCAAATATCTTGTCAAATCGTCGCAATCAGAATTGCAAAAAAACACCCTATTTATAGTATAATAGAACAGAATATCTTTAGGAGGATAGCGCATGAATGCTATAGGAAAAATTGGCGCAATAATCATCAAGTATCAATACCAAATCGAGATAGCACTTCTATCACTTTTGGCATTGATTGTTTTGATTGGATTAATCAAGTTAATCATCAGCGCATTGAGGCGAAAGGATGTACTATCCGAGATTAAAGTGACCGTGACTGACATTGATAGCACAGTTAAGGAGATTAACCAGAAGCAAGAGGTTTTGATAGAGGGAAGTCTAGCTTCTAATGTTGAGGCAGCAAAGAAGACTGAGCCTGATAATAACTGTGATATGGTGAAGGTAGAAGATAAGACAGAGACAACTGACCTTAAGGCCGAGCAAGCACCTGAGGTGGCTCCTGAGGAGACGGCTAATGAATCAGCTTTGATAGAGGCAGAAGCTTCTGAGGAGAAGCCAGAACTTGAGACTGGCTTTGGAGAGGATAAACGGCTTGAGAATGTACTTGAGAACCTTTTGATAAAGAATAGGGACGGAGATGTGCACTGCGCAGAGGACGGCGAAGTTTCCAAGAAATTCGCAAGCAGAGAATGTGGAACGGACAAGCATGGCAATGTGTATACCGAAGAGTTTTTGAGCAAGCAAATAAAGTAAACTGCCAAGGTGCGGGAGGTAATGATGTATTGCAAAAAGTGTGGAAAAAGATTAGCTGATGGAGATAAGTTCTGTGGAAATTGCGGAACCAAAATCGATGCCTCAGAGATAAACATAGGATTCGCAGAAGAAGAACCTAAGCCAAAGAAGAACTTTGACTTCGGCGCTTTTAATTGGGATCTTGATGGATATCCAGATGAGGACAAGGCTAAGACTGAAGATGTTGACTTCAATTGGAACACCGTTCTAGAGGAAAAGAAGCGCAAGGACATCGAGGAGAAGTCATTCACAGAGACAATCATGACGGAGAATGAGCTTTTTGACAGAATTCAGAGCGAAGACAATGCTAAGGATGCTTCAGAGATTTCATTCAACTGGGAACTAGGGAGCACTACGCGTGTAGAGAAGGCTGATAGATTCAAAAGCATTATTCCTAAGGTAGAGGAAAAAGCTGAGCTTAACATTCCTGTTGAGGTTTCAGAGGACCACGAGGAAGTCAAGGACTTAGTCGACGTAGATGAGGCTCTTGCGGCTGGTCTTGCTGCGGCATCATCGCCAAGAAAGAGCATAGATAAGTTCTACACTTTTAACCAAAAGAACGAAGAATTTCAGGCCCTTCTCGACCAAGAGTACGAGAGACTTCGTAACAGAATCCGTGAGGATAGCGAGGCTGAAGCTATAATCGCAAATAAGGAAGAAAAGCTAGAGCAGGCAAGAGCTACTTGGTCAAAGGAACCTCTTGAGGAAGCTGAAGAAACAGTAGAAGTGACTGAAGAAACCGAAGCTCCTGTTGAAGTGGCAGTGGAACCAGAAGTTGAAGCAACTGAAGTTGAAGAAGCGGAAGCTGAAGCAGTTAATGATGCAGAGGATACTGAAGAGGCTCAAGATACAGAAGTAGAAACTGAGGAAGTCCCTAAAACTGAAGAGGCAGATGTAGAGACTGAATCTGAAGTTGAAGAAGTAGAAGAGACCGAAGAAGCTGCTGAAGAAGATGAGGAAGCTGTTCAAGAAGCAGAAGAGCCTGCTATTCAGGAAGAAGCTTGCGCATGTGAAACTGAAGAGAAAGTGGCATGTGATATTTCTAGCGAAGATGTAGAAGAGGCATGTGTAGTTGGGACTCAAGATCAAGCAGAAGAAGTCGCAAATCTGAAGAGACTGAGGCTGAAGATACCTATGACGATACCGATGAAGCAGAGGCTGAAGAAACTCCTAGCAAACCAGAAAGTGGGAATCCCCCCAGTGATGAGGAGAAGAAGGAGGAAGAAGCAAGCGGAGATGAAGATAGTAAGGAAACTAAGCTTCATTACAGCGATATCTTTGCTAACGACGATGTCCATGATAGTGATTCAGGGAATGAACAGAAGACAGGACGATGGAAGATAATCGTTTTAGATATAATTATAGTTATACTTGCAATGGCTGTGATTTGCTCAGGTATTCTAGTATTTGCTAAGGGCTCTGCACCTGCTAATAAGATTTCACAGGGAATCTCATGGGTGACAGAGAAGTTCTCAGGCAGCAGTGACAAATCTAAGGAAGATAAGAAGTCTGAAGAGAAAGCAGAGAAGGCTAAGTCCATGGAGGATGTAGTTGCAGAGGCAAAGAAGAACTATGTGAACATAGGCAAGGTTCAGTATGACAGCAAGCTAAAGTTCGATACATCAAAGGACTACGGCATCAGCGAACTAAAGAATGCGAAGAACTTTAAGGATGGAGAGTTCTCTGACGGAAAGCTACTTAGCGAAGCTATTGTTAACCTTTCACTTGGATACTATTCTGGACTTACAGATAAGGTGAATAGCGGTTCTGACGATGTTCTTAAGCTTATCAATGAAGATTCAGAGCTTTATGGACATGTGAAGGCTATAGCTGAAGGTAATGAAGAACAGCAGATTAAGAATATAAAAATCGGCGAAATCAAGAATAGCGGAAGCAACTACTATGTAATTTTGCAGATTACTGAGGGAAAGGCTAATTCATCAGACACTAGCACAGAGACAAAGATTCTTTCAATCATAAACAAGGAGAAAGTACTTAAGGTCACTGCAGCTACTGATGCTGAGTAATTATTTTGATGAGCAATTAATACTTTGATAAATTTGTGGGAGTAACTTTTGATGGCAGCAAAACCAAAGAACGTAGTAAATGTAAAGCTAAGAAAGAGAAAAGAGCTAGGAATATAACAATTTTAGTCATAGTGTCTTTTATACTATGGGGGTTCTTTTCACTTATTAACTTCTTCACCGACTGGATGTGGTTTGATGAACTAGGATATGTGAGTGTATTCCTGAAGAAGCTGACCACTCAGCTGAAGTTTGGCATACCTATGTTTGTGGTACTCAGTGGCCTTATGTACCTGTATTTGACAGGACTTCGCAGAGGCTATTTCAAGAAGATAATCTCACACGAAGAAACTAACCAAAAGAGGCTTGGAATAATTACTTTGCTTGTTTCTGTTCTGTTCTCAGGATGGGTTACCAAGTATGTTGTAGGCGGACTTTGGTTTGAATTTCTCAAGTTCCTTAAGAGCACAAGCTTCGGCAAGAAGGATCCACTCTTTGGACTTGATATATCGTTTTACGTTTTTAAGTACGAGTTCCTAAATGGGCTTAACACCATGCTTTTAGGGATAGTCGTACTGTTTGTGATTGCAACGATTTTTTACTATGCAGTTTTGATAATAATGCACAGCCCAGATGCTTTAGAAGAAGATGAGGCTGAGCCTATTGAAGATGGAAGATATTCGGGGGCGCAAGCTGGTGAGGATGCCGGTGCTGGAGCAGGATATTCGAGCAGACCTTTCGTTAATCCGTTTGGAGAGAATACACAGGCAGGCAAGATATTTGCAAATATCTTTGATCCTAACAAGCGAAATGCGAAAATGCAGAATGTCAGAAACAAGACTGACCGCAGGGTTTCTAAGTCAAATATGGAACAGCTTCTCCACATCGCATCGGGCAAGCTATCCATTCTCGGAATCATTTTCTACGTAATGCTAGCTTTCCACTTCCTGCTAAAGCAGTTTGATTTACTTCATAAGCACACAGGCGTTGTGTACGGAGCAGGTTACACAGATGTAAATGTTACTCTTTGGATTTATAGAGTTTTGATTTTGCTTTGTGTTCTAGGCGCAGTCACGATAGCCTTCTTCATTGCAAAGAAGATGATGAAGCAGATTGTTTTGATTCCGATAATCATGCTCGCTGTGATTTTGATTGGAAGCGGTGCTGAGATTCTAGTTCAGAATGTAATCGTTGCACCTGATGAAATAAACAAGGAATCGAAGTATCTAGCAAGAAATATCGAGTTTACTCAGTATGCATATGCGACGGATAAAGTCGATGTCAGAGACTTTGCTGCATCAAATGACCTTGATGCTAGCGCGATAGCAAACAACGATGAGACGGTCGGAAACATAAGAATTAACGACTACGAGCCTGTGGAGAAATTCTATAATCAAACTCAGAGCATCAGGCAGTACTATAAGTTTAATGATACTGACGTAGATAGATATTATCTGAACGGTGAGTATGCACAGACCTATCTTTCAGTCAGAGAAATCGATGAGAAGAAGATAAACGATACCTGGCTCAACAGACATATCAAGTATACGCACGGCTACGGTCTTGCAGTATCAAGGGTTGATAAGATTACGGCTAGCGGACAGCCGGATGTTGTAGTCAAGGATATACCACCTAAGAGCAGTGCCAAGGAAATTAGTATCAAAAGACCAGAAATTTATTTCGGAGAGCTTTCAAGCGACTACATTGTTATAAATACAAATGAGGATGAGTTCGATTATCCAGATGGTCAGTCTAATAAGTACACGAGATATAAGGGAAGTGCCGGAATCAAGCTGACGCCGCTGAAGAGGCTGATGTTTGCAGTGAGAGAGGGAAGTTTAAGCTTCTGGTTTCTTCCAATATAAACAGTGAATCAAGAATTATCATCAACAGAAATATCGAGGAGAGGGTAAAGAAGATAATGCCTTATCTGAGCTATGAAGATGATCCGTATGGAGTAGCTGTTGATGGTAAAATTTACTGGATGATAGATGCTTACACGACAAGCTCGTTCTATCCATATTCAGAGCCTTATAGCAAGGATGAAGGAAATACAAATTATATCCGAAACTCAATCAAGGTTGTTGTCGATGCGTATAACGGCGATGTGAAATACTACATCACTGACAAGAACGATCCGATAGCAATGACGTATAAGAAGATGTTCCCTAAGCTCTTCAAGGATATTGACGAGATGCCAGCATCTCTCAAGTCGCATGTCAGATATCCACATTCGCTCTTTAAGATTCAGGCAGATGTTTACGGCAGGTATCACATGAACGACGTTAAGGTATTCTATCAAAACGAGGACCTTTGGGAGGTTTCTCACGAAATCTACGGAACTCGTGAAAGAAAGACAGAGCCTAACTACCTAGTTACTAGAATTCCTGGTGAGGAAAAGGCCGAATTTGTGAGCATGCTTCCATATTCGCCAAAGTCTAAGCAGAATATGACCGGTATTTTGATGACGAGAAACGATGGCAAAAACTATGGAAAACTAATGCTTTACAGGTTCCCTAAGAATAGGACAATTTACGGACCTATGCAGATAGAGGCACAGATAGACCAGAACACTAAGATTTCTCAGGACTTTTCACTATGGAGTCAAGCTGGTTCAACATACAGCAGAGGAAGCCTGTTTGTGGTTCCAATCAATAACTCGCTGCTATACATAGAGCCTATATATCTTGAGGCATCCAATTCTGCTATTCCAGAGGTTAAGAGAGTAATCGTAGCCTACGAGGACAAGATTGCATATGAGCCTACGCTTGAAGCTGCGCTAGAAAGTCTATTTGGAGAAGGCGAAATCAGTAGTAATGATCCAGAACCTAAGAGCGAAAGCGAAAAGCAGAGCGTAAAGGACTATATCCAGAAGGCTAACGGCGCGTACCAAGAGGCTCAGGAAGCACTTAAGAGCGGCGACTGGAAGACTTACGGTGAGAAGATGACAGAGCTAGAGAAGGCGCTTAAGGACCTCCAGGATAGCTCAGATAATAATGCTAGCGATAGCAAGAAAAGCAAATAATTAATTTTGATATACTAAACAACTTGAAAATTCAGGAGGAAATATATGCTGGGATTCGATGTAGATAAAATGCTCTTTACGATCCCAAAGGGCGAACACTCAAAGGAAATATTATTAAGGTTTTGAATGCCCATCCTGAGGTTCAATTCGTATCACTTGTAGGTATCGATATCGGTGGACACGATACAGACGAGAAGATACCCGTAGAGCTTTTCATAAAGGACATGGACAAGCTGCTAGAGCACGGAGTTCAGACTGATGGTTCATCGGTAGCGCTTCCGCACATAGCAGTGCTAAACAACGCAAAGGTCGATATTATTCCTGACCTAGATTGCAACTGGTACGTAGACTATAACTTCAGAAACATCGATAGAAAGCTAGAGCTTCCTGTCGGAACTCTGAGAATTCCATCCTACCTCTTGCACAACGAGAATTTCGAGTGCGGATCAAGAGTAATGCTTAGAGATGCACTAAAGCATTTTAAATCAGAACTTAAGAAGTCTTTAATTGAGCATCCATATGTATTTGATTACATTGATGGTGCAGATAGCATGGATGATATCGAGGAATTCGTAATAACAAGTGCAACTGAGCTAGAGTTTTGGGTAAAGACGCCAGACGATAAGGGCGATAGAGAGCAGCTCTTTACAGCTCAGGTACTCAAGGAGCAGTACTGGAAGAGAACCTACGGCGAGGTCAGAACCGCGCTTGAGGAAACTTTGATGATTCTAGATAAGTATGGCTTTGGAGTAGAGATGGGACATAAGGAGGTCGGAGGAGTTAAGGCTCAGATGGGTAACTCCGGTCACTACGACCACGTTATGGAGCAGCTAGAGATTGACTGGGCATATACAGATGCTATGCAGGCTGCAGATAATGAAAACCATGTTAAGTATATTGTTAGAGATATTTTTACCTTGCATGGACTTGATGTAACCTTCATGGCTAAACCTTTTGATGGAGTGGCAGGAAGCGGTGAACATACTCACCTAGGACTTGCAGCAAAGCTAAAGAATGGTAAGATGACAAGTGTATTCGCACCTAAGGATATGAGGGCTGAGTTCCTAAATCCTATCGGATACGGCGCTTTGATGGGTCTGCTAAAGAACTACGAGGTTGTTAATCCATTCGTAAGCTCAAGCATTGACTCTTTGAAAAGATTAAAACCAGGATATGAAGCTCCTGTTTGTATAGTTACTTCTCTAGGACGATCTCCGATGGAGCCTTCCAGGAACAGAACTGTTCTCGTAGGACTTATCAGGGATATGAATAATCCGCTGGCAACGAGATTTGAGCTTAGAGCGCCAAACCCTAAGAGCAACACATATCTAGTACTTGCGGCAAGCCACATGGCTATGATAGATGGAATAAAGCATGTGCTAGATGCAGAGAAGACTCCAGCAGAGCTTGAGAAGTCTATATCAAAGGCTTACGGCGATGAGGACTTCTACCTAGATACAGATAGAGAGTACCGAAGCGAGAAGGAAGTCTTTGAAGACTACACTGAAGAAGAGAGAGCAAAGCTCTTTGGACATGCACCGGCTACGGTTTGGGAAAACATGCAGGCTTTGACCACTACCCTGAGAAGCTAGAAATCTTCAAGGCTGGCGATGTGATGAAGCAGAAGGTCCTTGATTCCTATAGAGAGCAGGTAATCTCACAGTGGAAGACAGAGCTTCACGATAGAGTTATTCCACAGAACATGGCTTTGATTAGAAGCTGTGTAAAGCTTCACTCAGATGATGATTTTTCTGATTTTGATGTGAAGAACTGGATAGAGATAGACAAGCTTAGACATGAGCTAGGAAAAGACACCATTACCGAGAAATCCATTCTCACAAGAGCAAAGGACGCACTTGATGATGGAAACTACAGCGAGGCATCTGAGATGCAGAAGCTGATACAAAAAAAGGTAGCAACTTTGATAAGCCTATACACTAGGTACAAGAAGAATATTTTATAGAGGTGAGACAGATGCTAGATATTAAGAAGATAAGAGAAGATTACGAAGGTGTTAAGAGCCGCGTCGAGTTTAGAGGTAAGGGTGACTTTGGAATCTCAAAGGTCAAGGAACTAGATGAGGGAGAGAAGAAGCCTCCTAGCTGATGTTGAGGTAAAGAAGAACAAGCAGAACACAGTTTCAAGAGAGATTCCTAAGCTAAAGAAGGCTGGTGAGGACACAACAGAAATCATGGCTGAGATGAAGGTTCTTTCAGATGAGATCAAAGCTCTAGATGCTGAGCTCTCAGAAATCGAAGCTGAGCTAAAAAGCGCTCTACTAAACGTTCCAAACACTCCATATAAGGATGTTCAGTTCGGAAACGATGACAGTGATAATGTAGAGATTAGAAAGTTTATGGAGCCTAAGGCATTCGATTTTGAGCCTAAGGCACACTGGGATATAGGTGAGGATTTAGATATTCTAGACTTCGGTCGCGCAAGCAAGATCAGTGGAACAAGATTCACTGTTTACAAGGGTCTTGGTGCTAGACTTGAGAGAGCGTGCATTCAGTTCATGCTTGACCTTCACACAATGGAGCAGCCATATACGGAGATTCTTCCTCCTTTCATGGTAAATAGAGATGCAATGACAGGAACAGGACAGCTTCCTAAGTTTGAGGAGGATATGTTCTACATTCCGCAGAAGGACTTCTTCCTAATTCCAACTGCAGAGGTTCCGGTTACAAACCTAAGAGCAAACGAAATAATGGACGAGGCAGAGCTTCCAGTTTACTACACAGCGTACACACCTTGCTTTAGAGCTGAGGCGGGTTCTGCAGGCAGAGATACTAGAGGTCTTATACGCCAGCACCAGTTCAACAAGGTTGAGCTCGTTAAGTTCGTAGATCCAGAGACTTCTTACGACGAGCTAGAGAAGCTTACTGCTGATGCAGAGGAAGTTCTAAGCGTCTTGGAATCCCATATAGAGTTGTAAGACTAAGCTCAGGAGACCTAGGTTTCTCATCAGCTATGACATATGATATTGAGGTTTGGATGCCAAGCTACGGAAGATATGTTGAGATTTCTTCATGCAGTAACTTTGAGGATTACCAGGCAAGACGTGCGAATATTAGATTCCGCAGAGGTAAGGAAAAGCCAGAGTTCGTTCACACTTTGAACGGTTCAGGTCTTGCAGTCGGAAGAACCGTAGCAGCTATCATGGAGAATTTCCAGCAGGCTGACGGAAGCATTGTAATACCGGAAGCATTGAGAAAATACATGGGTGTTGATGTTATCAAAAAATAGTTTTCTTTCTAAGAGTCCGGACTTCCGGACTTTTAGTTTTTGAAGCTAGGTAATAGGACAATAGGATATGAGATTTATAAAAAGTTTATTCGGCAAGGTGTTCAGCCGCATGACCATAATGGGGATTTTGATACTTATTCAGTTTGCATGGATGGCCATCATGGTTTTGAGGTTAGGCGATTACTCTAGAAGCATCACGCTAGTGTTTAACATCTTTGCTATAATGGTAGCCCTATTTATCATATATAGAGATGAAAGCTCGGCCTACAAGCTGGGCTGGATTATGATAATATGCATTATGCCTATTTTGGGAACGGCTATGTACTGGTTCTTTGGTAATAAGAGACCATCAAAGAGAATCAAAAACAAAATCGAACCGACAAGGGCAAGACATAGAGATGATGTAAAGCAGGAAAACTGCCTGTCAGAGCTATATAGCGATAGACTCGCAGATACAATCAAATACATAGGAGATTACGGTCCATATCCAGCGTGGACAGGTACAAAGACTAAGTACTACGACCTTGGTGATAAGGCTTTTGTCGATATGTTAGAGGATCTAAAGCGTGCCAAACACTATATTTTCATGGAGTACTTCATAATCGAAGAGGGATACATGTGGGATTCTATCTTTGATATACTCCAGGAAAAGGTCGCAGAGGGTGTAGATGTAAGAGTTATGTACGATGACATAGGCTGTATAAGTAAATTACCGCTGAATTTTGCGTCAAAACTAGAGCATGCCGGAATAAGAGTTCATGTCTTCAACCCTGCTTCGCCCGTTGCTATCGCTGGTATATAACAACAGGGATCACAGAAAAAAATCACTGTAATAGATGGATATATTGCACACTCAGGTGGGTACAACTTAGCAGATGAATACATAAACAAGGTGCAGTACTTCGGGCATTGGAAGGATACGGGAATAAGGCTAGAAGGCCTAGCTGTTTGGAACTTCACCGTTATGTTCCTAAATATATGGAATTCCTTTATTCAGACAGAGGATGATTACAGTAAATTTAGACCACATGTGCATCATCCACAGCCGTTTGATAGCGACGGAATCGTGCAGCCGTTTTCTGATACACCACTTGATGATGAAAACCTAGGCGAAAATGTTTACCTTGAGATAATCAATCAGGCTGAGGACTATGTGTATATCTATACGCCATATCTTATTCTAGATAACGAAATGATCACAGCACTCAAGCTTGCATCAAAAAGAGGCGTAGACGTAAGACTTATAACTCCAGGAATACCGGACAAAAAGATAATTTTCAGGCTTACGCGTTCCTACTATCTGCCTCTAATTAGAGCAGGTGTAAAAATCTACGAATACAAGGAGGGATTTGTTCATGCTAAGAACTTCCTCTCAGATGATAAGCTTGCAGTGGTAGGAACGATAAACCTCGACTACAGAAGCCTCTACCTTCACTTTGAGTGTGGAACCTTTATGGTGGGATGCAGTGCTTTGAGGGACATCAAAGAGGATTTTAACAGGACAATAGGAAGGTGTACTCAGATACTAGAGGAAAATTGCAAGACAAGCTTCTTTGGACTTTTGTTTGACGGAGTTTTGCGAGCGCTAAGCCCGCTGCTTTAACTTTAATAAAGCCTTGAAGATTTTACATGACCTACGGCTTAAGTGTGGAATTGCTTGGGCTGTGGGTCATTGATTTTATGGGAGAAAAAATGGATAAGCAAAGAGAATCAAAGGGACTAATTGAATTTATCAAAGCACATCGCGATAGTGAGCGCGCTAGCTTTCACATGCCTGGTCATAAGGGAAAAGCCTTCTTTAAAGAAAATGGCTATGAGGACTTCGTAGATTTAATGATAGACGGAGATCTGACAGAGATTGAAGGAGCTGATAATCTATTCAAGGCGGAGAGCATTTTGCGCAAGACCATGAATCGCTATAAGGCGATGTATACTGCAAAACAAGCATTTATGCTAGTTGGCGGAAGCAGTGCAGGTATCCTAGCATCTGCATTAAGCATCATATCAAAGGGAGATACTTTGATTATGGCATCAAACTGTCACAAGTCTGTCTACAATGCTTTGATGCTGAGCGGCGGAAAGGCGGTCTTCGTTGCACCTGAAACTTTAAAGGACTATGGACTTGCAGGCGAGGTGAGCGCAAGCCGTATTGAAGAAGCTCTGATAAAGCACCCCGAAGCCAAGGCTGTTCTCATAACTAGCCCAAACTACTACGGGGTTTGCAGCGATATAGAAAAGATATCCGAAATAGTGCATGCGCATGGGAAAATCCTAATTGTAGATGAGGCCCACGGAGCACATCTAGCTTTTATGGATAAGATAGCGCCATCTAGGGGCGATATAAAGAATCAGCACAGCAAAGCCCAGAAGCTTGCAGCCGAAGCAAGTGGTGCAGATATAGCTATACTTAGCACGCATAAGACGCTCGCTTCATTTACACAGACAGCAATACTGCTCGTTTGTAGCGATAGGGTGGATGTAGATACAATTGCTAATAATTTGCAGATTCTGCAGAGCAGCAGTCCTTCATATATTTTGATGGCATCGCTAGATTTGAATGCGAGGATAATCGAGGAGTATGGAGATGCATTATTTAAAGAGTGGCAGGCTGACCTTGACTATGCATATGAGGAGCTAAGAAAAATCCAGGGGCTGGAGCTTCTTGAGATGGAGCTGCTTGATCGAACAAAGCTGGTCTTTGGTCTACGTGAGATTGGAATAAGCGGATATGAACTTGATGCTCTTTTGAGAGAAAGGGGCATATTCTGTGAGCTTTCAGATTCTCGTTTTGTCATGGCAATGAGTGGAATTGGAAGCAAGAGGAAGGATTATGAGCTTTTAATATCAGCGCTTAATGAAATAGCTGAGGAGGCTCGCGAAAGCGGCAGGAACAGCGCGAGCCGTGAAGACGATGAAATCGTTTTGATGGATGAGCTATATAGGCATGGCGAAATCTTTGATGTCCCAAGTGAGACTGAAAGACTAGTAGCTAGAGAGAGCGAAGGTAAAATCTCTGCTCAAGCACTGATTCCATATCCACCAGGTATTCCGATTATCGTTCCGGGAGAACGCATAGACTCCGAAAAGATTAGAGTCCTCGAAAAGCTGCATAAGGACGGGGTTAGCGTGATTGGACTAGATGGAAATGGCAAAATCCTATGTGGAAGATAAGGGACTTTGGACTATAAAATAAACAATATATTGGAGTAAATCTATCTTGACTATACTATATATAGATATTATAATGAATGAGCAAGCAAGATAGGGGGCTTTCTATGAAGAGTGAGAAAGAGAGCGTTTCTATAGCTGGAGTCAAGAAACACACCACCGTAAATGGGCCTGGAGTAAGGTATGCGGTGTTCATGCAAGGCTGTGAGCATGGCTGTAAGGGATGCCATAATCCAGAGACGCATGATTTAGGTGGCGGTGAAGAAATTTCAGTTAAAGAGCTCATTGATGACATTTTGGCAACAAAGTATATCGACGGAGTTACGCTTTCAGGCGGAGATCCTCTTTTTGCAGGCTGAGCAGTGTAGAGATATAGCAGAGGCATTAAAATCCAATGGATTAGACATCTGGCTATACAGCGGATTCACTTTTGATGAGGTGGCAGCTGGCAAGGCAGGCGAAGCTGCGCGAGAGGTTTTGGACTTTATAGATGTGATGGTAGACGGAAGATTTATCGAGTCACTAAAGAGCGAGGAACATATCTGGCGAGGCAGCAGCAATCAGAGACTCATAGATGTGAGAAAGAGTCTAGATGCTGGCGAAATTATAAGCTTTGACGATGAATTTGTACTTTAGAAAGCCGAGAGGGCTTTATCAAGTTATTTAATCTATGTATGTGTTAAGCGGAGGGATAGGATGAACAATGTAATCAGAAGAGATGGAACGGCGGTTGCTTTTGACCCAACCAAGATTGAGAATGCGGTCGCAAAGGCCTTTATGGCGACGGATGAACTTGATGCAAGGGATATTTCGTCGGTATCAAGAGCTATTTGTCTAATCGTCACAACCACGCTTAATGGACGCAAGCTCGATGCTGCAACGGTAGAGGAAATCCAGGATGAGGTCGAGTCCGCTTTGATGAACTGCGGATATGCTAAGACAGCAAAGGCGTACATCCTATACAGACGTCAGCACGCTAATGTGCGAGAGACAAAGGATACTCTGCTTGACTACAAGAAACTTATAGATGGATATATCGGAACTGAGAAGGACTGGCGTGTTAAGGAAAACTCAACTGTAACTCTTAGCGTTGGTGGACTCATTCTTTCAAACTCAGGTGCTGTAACAGCTAACTACTGGCTTTCAGAGGTTTATGATGAGGATGTTGCAGATGCTCACAGAAACTGCTTCATGCACATTCACGACCTTTCAATGCTAACAGGCTACTGCGCAGGATGGAGCCTTAAGCAGCTTATCCAGGAAGGTCTTGGCGGAGTTCCGGATAGAATTACTTCGGCACCAGCAAAGCATCTTACAACGCTTTGCAATCAGATGGTAAATTTCCTAGGAATCATGCAGAACGAATGGGCAGGAGCTCAGGCTTTTTCATCATTTGATACATATCTAGCTCCTTTTGTTAAGGTAGACAATCTATCATACAAGGACGTAAAGCAGTCAATACAGTCATTCATCTACGGTGTAAACACTCCATCAAGATGGGGAACTCAGGCACCGTTCACTAACGTAACACTGGACTGGACAGTTCCAGAAGACATGATTAACATGCCTGCTCTCGTTGGTGGCAAGGAGATGGACTTCACATATGGCGATTGTAAGGCTGAGATGGACATGGTTAACAAGGCTTTCATCGAAATCATGATAGAGGGCGATGCTAACGGACGTGGCTTCCAGTACCCAATCCCTACATATTCAATAACCAAGGACTTCGACTGGAGCGAAACAGAAAACAACAAGCTTCTCTTTGAGATGACAGCAAAGTACGGTACTCCATACTTCTCAAACTACATCAACTCAGACATGAACCCATCAGATGTAAGATCAATGTGCTGCAGACTTCGTCTCGACCTTAGAGAGCTAAGAAAGAAGGGCGGCGGATTCTTGGATCAGGAGAGAGCACAGGCTCTATCGGTGTAGTAACGCTAAACCTACCAAGAATAGCTTACCTCTCATCAACAAAGGAAGAGTTCTACAGCATGCTCGATAAGTACATGGATATCGCAGCTCGCTCACTCGACACAAAGCGTAAGGTAATCAACAGGCTTCTTGAGGAAGGTCTATATCCATATACAAAGCGCTACCTAGGTGCTTTCAACAACCACTTCTCAACAATTGGACTTGTTGGAATGAACGAGACCATCCTAAATGCTAAGTGGATAGATAGCGATATAACAAAGCCAGAGGGTCGTGACTTTCTCAATCGAGGTTCTAAACCACATGCGTGATAGACTATCAGATTATCAGGAGATGTACGGAGATCTCTTTAACCTAGAGGCGACACCTGCTGAATCTACAACATATAGATTTGCAAAGCACGATACAGAGGAATTCGCTGATATCATTACAGCAGCATGCAAGGACCAGGCTCCATATTATACAAACAGCACACATCTTCCAGTTAACTATACAGAGGACATCTTTGATGCACTTGAGATGGAAGATGAGATGCAGACTCTATACACATCAGGAACTGTATTCCACGGCTTCCTAGGTGAGAGAATGCCAGATTGGAAGGCTGCAGCAAACCTAGTTAAGAAGATTGCATATAACTTCAAGCTGCCTTACTACACGCTTTCACCTACATATTCAATATGCGAATCACACGGATATATCGCAGGAGAACATTTCTCTTGCCCACACTGTGGAAAGGCAACAGAGGTTTACTCAAGAATTACAGGCTACTATAGACCAGTTCGCAACTGGAATGACGGTAAGTCAAGCGAGTTCGAAAACAGAAAGACCTACGAGCCAGAAGAACTTTTTTCAGTCAACAGAAACCTTCTTGAAGAAGCTGGAGTGGATGAGCCAAGAGTTGGAACTCAGACACTAGGAAGAGCAAATAGGGTAGAAGCCCCTAAATCAAATTCAGATGCTGAGAAGGTTATACTCGTAACAACAAAAACTTGCCCTAATTGCCAGGCGGCAAAGAACTACCTTAACCAGGCAGGAATTGAGTACGATGTAATACTTGCAGATGAGGCAGACGGCGCTGAAATCGCAGTTCAGTATAACATCTCTGCTGCTCCAACGCTGATAGTTCAGAGCGGTGAAGAGGCTGAGCTTTACAGCAATGTAAGTAACATAAGAGCATATATAGGAAAGAGAAGCTAATCAAAGCTTTAGGAATATGCGATAGCAAATAAAAACCGATATGGCGGAAATGAAGTGCACTTCGAGCGTCATATCGGTTTTGTGTTTTTTGATATAGTTAGAAATGTTAAAAAGTCTTAAAAACAAGTATTCTGAAGCTGTTTAGTAGCTTTAGCCCGTAGAACATGATAATCAGTCCGCATACGATGTTTATAACTCTTAGCATCTTGTCGTTTATCTTGGTGCGTATTAGCGAAACTACGGTTGTCATTCCAAACCACCATGTAAGAGATGCAATGGAAACACCGAGTATGAATAGGAAGGCCTTTCCGCTTGGGAGCGATGCATGAAAAGCACCTAGAAGAAGTGATCCATCTATCAAAGCCTGAGGGTTGAACCAGGTTACGACGCAGGCTGTCCATATGACCCTCGTGAGAGGTAGGCTTACATCCTTGGTTTCGGACACGGTATCCTTTGATCGAAAGATACTTAGTCCTATCCAAAACACCACTAGAGATCCTATACCGAGTATGGCAAGCTCTATCCAAACGGACAGTTTAATGAGAGCCCCAATACCGAAGAAGCAAGCAATAGATAGTGTTATATCAAAGAAGGCTATGATGAAAGCTGTCGCTAGTATTCTACTTCGCTTCTGGGTCAAAGCGGTGTTTATAGCAAAGATATTCTGAGCTCCAATCGGCATGACATACGCAAAGCCGAGCATGAGACCTTGGAATAAGATATTCATTAATGTTATGTCCTCCCATAGTTAGCCTTTTCTAACAATATAATTAATTTAATTGCGTGCAAGCATAATTTTAACTTATTTTTGAACCGAATTAGGTTCGATAAAAAAATAACAATTGGAGCAAACTGTGATAGCTTATAATTACTTGCTCTTTTTTTCTTACCTACTATAATTATAATCGAAAAGAGAGAAATCGCAATAACGCAGTTTTTTTATTAGTTAGTAAGGAGAAAGTTATCGTGGTAGAGACGGACTATAGCTGCCCATGCCTAGATACATGTCCGCTGAGTAAATCAATGGATGTGATCGGTGGCAAATGGAAGATGCAGATTCTATGTACGCTGAACACCAGCGGTCCACTTCGATATAACGAGGTGCGTCGCAAGATGGAAGGAGTTTCAAACACTGTTTTGGTCAAGGCTCTTAGAGAACTGACTGAAGCTGGACTTGTAAGAAGGAACGAATATATGGAGGTTCCTGTGAGAGTTGAGTATGAGACGACGACAATATGCGACGATCTAATTCCAATCCTTGAGAATTTAAGCAATTGGTGCGAAAAAAACTTGCTCTAAATTGCTAACAAGCCGGGATGGAATCCCCTAATAAGTTTGTAATTGCAACATTCCAATGCGAACCAAAACGAACTCAAAAACTTAATTGATGATAATCGAAAAAAATTGTTAAATTTTTGATGATTTTTGGTGAATGTTGCGTTATAATATATCTGTATGATTATGATATTTTTTTAGAAAGGAAGGTTTCAGATATGAGTTCAAGTGCAAAGCATTTGCGTAGTATCGACGCAGGTCACTATAAGAACACTGCTCAGTGTGCTACTGAAACGGCTCCTATCCCTGATATCGTTAAGATACCAATGTCACAGCACATTGGTAAGCCATGTCAGCCATTGGTTGCAAAGGGCGATACAGTTAAGGTAGGACAGCCTATTGGTGATGTCGATGCTTTCATAAGTGCACCGATTCATTCCAGCGTTTCAGGTACCGTTAAGGGTATTGAGACACAGCGTAATGCCATGGGTGGATACGATACGCTTGTTGTTATTGAAACAGACAAGAAACAGGAATTATGGGAGGAACTAAAGGTTCCAGAAGTTCACAATCTAGCTGAGTTTGTTGCAGCTGTAAGAGACAGTGGACTAGTAGGTATGGGAGGAGCGTCCTTCCCTACACATGTAAAGTACAACCCTAAGAATATAGATGAGGTTGATACTTTGATAGTAAACGGTGCTGAATGTGAGCCTTTTATCACATCTGACCATCGTTGCATGCTCGAGGACACACAGGACATCATCGATGGAATGAAGCTCATCATGAAGTACCTAGACCTTAAGGTAGCATATATCGGAATCGAGGCTAACAAGCCTGATGCGATTGAAAAATTCGATAGAATGTTTAAGGAGCAGGGCATTACCAACATGCATACATTCAAGCTTCTTTCAAGATATCCAAAGGGTGCTGAGAGAGTTTTGGTTTATGAGATTACAGGTAAGCCAATGAAGGCAGGCGTACTTCCTGCAGACCTTGGAATCATTCTTTCAAACGTTTCATCAGTAGCATTTGTTGGACAGTACTTCCGTACAGGAATTCCACTAACAATGAAGAGACTGACAGTTGACGGAGACGCAATCACAACACCTAAGAACATCGTGACACCTATCGGTACACAGATCAAGGACGTTGTCGCATTCTGCGGTGGCTACAAGACAGAGCCAAAGAAGATTATCATGGGTGGACCTATGATGGGTAGAGCTATTCCATCAGATTCATTTGGAATAATCAAGAACAACAATGCTATCCTAGCATTCTCGTCAACAAAGACAAACATTCCAGAAGAGACACCATGTATCAACTGCGGAAGATGTCATATGGGATGTCCAATCAATTTGTTGCCTACAGGATTTGCTGATGCATATCTAGCTGGAGATGCTCAGAGACTATCTGACCTTCAGATTATGCAGTGCATGGAATGCGGCAGCTGCTCATTCGTATGTCCGGCGAGAAGACCGCTGGCCTTTATAACAAGTTGGGCAAAGCCCTTGTAAGGGAGGCTGGAATCAAGTAATGGAAAAGCAATATTACGATAATCTAACAGTATCATCCGCTCCTCATATAGTAACAGCGCTTGATACACAGAAGACCATGCTTTATGTACTTATCGCACTAGTGCCATCACTATGCGTGAGCACATATGTATTTGGTCCAAGAGTACTTCTTTTGACAGCTGTCTGTATCGTTGCCAGCGTATTATTCGAAATGGGATATCAGAAGCTATTCAAGAGACCAGAAACATGGACAGACCTAAGTGCGGTAGTAACAGGTACACTGATCGCATTCAACGTACCATCAAACTTCCCACTATGGATGGCTATCCTAGGCTGTTTCACAGCTATAGTTATAGTTAAGCAGCTTTACGGTGGACTAGGACGCAACTTTGCAAATCCTGCAATCGTTGCTCGTATCTTCCTACTACTTTCATTCACATCAAGAATGACAACATGGCCACTACCAAATGGCGTAGACGGAAAGACAGGTCCTACACCTCTTGGTGTCCTAAGCGAGACACCTATCGGACAGATCTCAAAGGCAGATCTTCCATCAAACATGGACCTATTCCTAGGTACAGTTGGTGGATCACTTGGTGAAGTAAGTGCTATAGCACTTATAATAGGTGGAATCTTCCTAGTATGGAAGAAGATCATCTCACCAGCAACACCACTTGCATTCATTGGTACAGTATTTGTAATCGCATTCATCTACTACTCAGTAGCAGGCGGAGATGTAAGTGCACTAAAAATGGCAATATTCCATGTATGCGCTGGTGGCGTAATGCTCGGTGCAATCTTCATGGCAACAGACTATGTAACATCACCTATCATGCCTCTCGGTAAGGTCATAATGGGTATAGGATGCGGATTCTTCACAATGGTAATTAGGTTGTGGGCTGGATATCCTGAGGGTGTATCGTTCTCAATTCTTTTGATGAACATATGCACACCACTCATCGATATGCTCTGCATCAAACTAGCATATGGAGGTGGCAAGAAAAATGAAAAATAATGACACTTTCAAAAAATACGTAGTACCTGTAATTGTACTAGTAGCAATCTGCTTTTTTATATCAGCTGCTTTGGCACTGACATTTGGAGTTGCAGATCCTATCATAAAGAGAAATACAAAGGCTGAAGCTGATGCAGCTCGTAAGGAGCTTCTAACTAAGGCCGATGGATTTGATCAGTATAAAGGAAAGCTTATAGCTACTTCCGATGGCAAGGTAACAGTAAATGATGTTTACATCGCCAAAAATGGCGAAGGTATGGTTATGACAGTTGGAACTAAATCATTTGGTGGAACACTTATTGAAATGATTGGTATCGACAAGAATGGTAAGATTACTGGAGTTAAGATTCAGGATCATAAAGATACACCGGGTGTAGGTACTAAGGTATTCACACCTGAGCATCTAAAACAGTACAAGGGAGTTAAAGAACTGAAGGATATATCTGCGAAGAAGGATCCTACAATAAACCATATCACTGGTGCTTCTGTTTCATCGAACGCAGTTCATTATGGAGTATTTGAAGCTCTCCTACAATACAAAGAAATAGGAGGTGCTAAGTAATGGAAGAAAAGAAATCAAGACTAACGATACTAACGAACGGTCTAATAAAAGAAAATCCGGTACTTGTACTTTTGCTAGGTTGCTGTTCAGCACTTGCAACAAGTTCAACGGCTATCAACGGACTTGGAATGGGAGTATCCTTCTCAGTAGTAATGATACTTTCTAACATAGTTATCTCGCTTCTACGTAAGATAATTCCTGATAACGTAAGAATTCCTTGCTACATCGTAGTAATCGCAGGATTCGTAACAGTAGTTCAGCTGATGCTTCAGGCTTATGTGCCAAGCGTATACAAATCACTTGGACTATTTATTCCGCTAATCGTTGTAAACTGTATCATCCTTGGTCGTGCAGAGATGTTTGCAAACAAGAATGGAGTTATAGACTCAGCTCTTGATGGAATCGGAATGGGACTCGGATATACAGGCGCCCTAGTAATCATGGGTATGATCAGAGAGTTTATCGGAAGTGGTACACTCTTTAACATTCCTATCCTAGCAGGCAAGATTGATGGAGTAGCAATATTTAACCTTGCACCTGGTGGATTCTTTACATTTGCAATACTAGTTGCAGCTGTAAACTTCATCACACGTGATAAGGAACGTAAAGTTAGAGACTTCGGCGAGGAAGAAATAACAATCCTAGGTGCGAAGGAAGAAAATGAAGAGAAGAAAGGAGCATAGACATGTTAGCAGTATCAATTATTTGAGCATGATTTTAGCTAATAACTATGTTCTTGCTCAGTTCCTCGGAATTTGTCCATTCCTAGGTGTATCAAAGAAAATGGACTCAGCTGTAGGTATGGGTGGCGCTGTAGTATTCGTAATGGTACTAGCAACAGCAGTTACATGGCCTATTCAGCAGATTTTAAACAAGTTCCATATCGATTATCTACAGACAGTAATCTTCATCCTTGTAATTGCTGCTCTTGTACAGCTAATCGAAATGATGTTAAAGAAGTATATGCCAGCGCTTTACAGCTCACTTGGAGTATTCCTACCACTGATCACAACGAACTGTGCAGTACTTGGTGTATGTATTGCTAATATTGACGCAGGATATGGCTTTGGTCTATCACTTGCAAATGCATTTGGTGCATCTGTTGGATTTACTCTAGCCCTAATCCTATTTGCCGGAGTAAGAAGCACAAAGCTTGTAAACGAAGAGGGAGTTCCACAGCCATTCAAGGGTGTTCCACTAACACTTATATCAGCGGCTATACTCTCACTGAGCTTCATGGGCTTCAGCGGCATGTTTTCGTAAGGAAGGAGGCGAAGCAAAATGATAATAGCTATTTTAGTAGTAGTTGCAGTAGGAATCATAGCTGGAATTATGCTATCCTTTGCATCAAAAGTTTTCTTTGTTCCTGTAGACGAAACAGCTGCTGCGCTTAGAGAAGTGCTTCCAGGTGCAAACTGTGGTGGTTGCGGATTCGCAGGTTGTGACGCATATGCGAGTGCAATGGCAGAAGATCGCGATATGCCATGTAATAAATGCCCTGTAGGTGGACCTGCAGTAGCAGCAAAGCTTGCAGCTATATTAGGTGTAGAGGCAGGAAGCGAAGATAGAAAAGTTGCAGTTGTAATGTGTAACGGAAACAAGGACGTTTCAAAGTCACTCCTTGAGTATCAGGGACCAAAGAGCTGTAAGGCTGCAAAGCAGTTATTCGGCGGACTTAAGGAATGTCAGTTCGGATGTCTAGGTCTTGGAGACTGCGTAGACGCATGTAATTACGATTCAATTCGTGTTATAAACGGAGTTGCAAAGGTTGATAGAGATGCCTGCGTAGCTTGTGGAGCATGTGCTAAGGCTTGTCCTCAGTTCCTAATCCGTATTTCACCTGTTAAGAACATGGTAATCTGCCACTGTCACAGCACAGAGAAGGGCGGAGTTACTCGTAAGGCATGTGAGGTTGGATGTATCGGATGTAAGAAGTGTGAGTCAGTATGTAAGTTTGACTCAGTTCACGTTACTGATAACCTTGCATTCATCAACCCAGATACATGTAAGAACTGCGGAGCATGCGCAAAGGTTTGCCCAACAGGAGCAATCCAGAACTTGCGCCTAAAGAAGAAAAAGCCAGCTGCTCCAGCACCTGCAGCAGAAAAGCCTGCAGAGAAAGTAGCTGCTGAAGCTTAAACTTCGCAAGTAAATAAGAACAAAAATGCTGTATCCGAAATGGATACAGCATTTTGATTGTATTGCTTTAGCAGCGGTTCATCGAACGAATGTGAGATGAACAATTAACCACCGGCTATGCCGGTGAGGTTAGGAAGCTTTAGCGAAAAAAGACCTCCTATGTTAAGATAAATATGGTCACCAACCACATATCAAAACAAGGAGGTAATCCAAAATGGATAAGAATAGTTTATCACATACATCGTGGAATTGTAAGTATCACATAGTGTTTGCACCAAAGTACAGAAGAAAAGCGATTTATGGAAAGATAAGAGTAGACATAGGGAAAATATTAAGGCTTCTCTGTGAAAGAAAAGGAATACACATAATCGAAGCAGAATGTTGTCCTGATCATATCCATATGCTTGTAGAGATACCACCAAAATACAGTGTGTCCCAAATTGTTGGATATCTCAAAGGGAAAAGTTCATTGATGATTTTCGATAAACATGCAAATTTAAAATACAAATATGGGAATAGACATTTTTGGTGTCGAGGCTATTTTGTTGATACAGTAGGCAAGAATAAGAGAAGAATAGAGGAGTACATACGTACACAACTTCAAGAAGATATAGCAGAGGACCAGATAAGTCTAAAAGAGTATATAGATCCTTTCACAGGAAATAAAAATAAATAGCCCTTTAGGGCTTGTAGAAAAAGATGTGCGGTTGGTGAACAATTCAGTACATCTTGAGATGTTGCTGGCAAAAGCCCCTTATAGGGGCAGTACAAACCACCGGCTAAGCCGGTGGTTATGATTTTTTTGATATGTGCTTGCACAGGGCAATATGCTAATTTGCCCATGCTAGCTTTGAGCTGGACTTTATAAACTGCTAAATTGCAGCAGTAACCTCTCTTAGCCAATCTCTTACATTTGGCTCAAGAAGTGGAGCCAGCTTTGAGTAAACCATCTTGTGGTACTCGTTTAGATAGTTTCTTTCTTCCTCGCTCAGCTTGCTTGCAATTATTGCTTCTGGCTCGTAAGGGCAGAGTGTTAGCATTTCGAAGCATAGCTCATCTGACTTGCTATCAGCTTCCATGCAGAGGATTTCGTTTTCTATTCTGATACCAAATTCACCTTCAATGTATACGCCAGGCTCGTCACTAGTTATCATGCCGGGCTTTATCGCATACTTGTTTGGAACCTTGCTTATTCTCTGAGGTCCCTCGTGCACGGAGAGTATGTGGCCAACGCCGTGGCCTGTGCCGTGGTTATAGTCAAGACCGATTTCCTGAAGAGCTTTCTTGCAAGAGGATCCAGATCGTAACCAGTGGTACCTGCTTTAAACTTTGCCATAGCAAGATCTATATGTCCGCGAAGCACTGCGGTGTAGCACTCTTTCATCTTATCTGTAAGAGCTCCAAGAGCGATGGTTCTTGTTATGTCAGTAGTTCCTTTGAGATACTGCCCGCCAGAGTCAACTAGCATAAAGCCGTCTGCCTCTAGTGCAGTGTCACTTTCAGGAGTAGCGCTATAATGGATTATAGCGCCGTTTGACATATAGCCTGCAATTGTATCAAAGCTTAGATCAACAAAGCCTGGCTGAGCGGATCTGAGGCTCTCAAGGTGGTCTGAGGCAGATATCTCGGTGAGAGCTTGCTTGCCAACTGTATTTTTTAGCCAGTAGATAAAGTTTACCATCGCAAGGCCGTCATACATGTGGGCTTCCTTTGTTGCAGCAATTTCCATATGGTTCTTGATTGATTTGAACATGCTAACTGGAGAAAGGCCGTCGACGATTTTGCAAGTGCTCGGGATACTTTTAATCAGCGAATATGATGCTGCATCAAAATCAGCTAGCACTTTAGCGTTATCCGGTAGCTTCTTTATATCCTCAAAGATATCAAGGTAGTGTTTAACTGTAATGTCATTTTCTTTTAGCAGATCATCGAAGTCTTCACCGAACTTGTAAAGAGTTACGGAGTCAGGGCTTATGAGCGTAAAGGAGAAGAAGATAGGGCTTCTATCAACATCACTACCGCGAAGGTTGTAAAGCCATGCATTTTCCTCTAGTCCAGTGATCAGGTGGTAGTCAACTGAGCTCTTTGCCATTTCATCTCTTAGCCTTGCAAGCTTTCCTTTAAAGGACTCCCCATATGAAGTTTCAGGAAGTGCCCAAATGCTGTTTCCTGAAAGCTTTGGTCTATCTGTCCATACAAGACCTGGAAGGTCGATATCAAACCTTGTTATAGCACCACACTTATCAGCTATCTGTTTGTATTTGTCTCCGATACGGCAAGTGAGAACTCTTCCATCAAAGGCTAGAACATCGCCTTTTTTAGATTCTTCTCTAGGAAATTCTCAATCTCAGGAACACCAGGTTCACCTGTCTTCATGAGCTCTATACCGCTTCCTTCTAGCTGGATTGATGCCTGAAGAAAGTATCTACCATCAGTCCAAAGGTAGGCAGAGTCCTCACAAACGACGAGTGTTCCTGCAGAACCAGTAAAGCCCGAAATGAACTGCCTGCTTCTGAAGTATTCATTTATATATTCTGATCCGTGAAAATCATTGGTAGGAACGATGCAAATCGCCACTCCATGTTCACGCATTACACCTTGTAGTAATTCTAATTCTTTTTTCATACTTACTCTCCTCCTTACTATCTTATATTTGCGAAGCGCCCTTGTTTGCATTAAGTGAGCGCTGAACGTAGTAGGCGATGACGCCTATGATAATTCCACTTATTATTCCAGAGAACATCAAAACGGGCAGATACATAAACATGCGCAAATCTGAGACGAGAAGCGATGCGACTAGAATCTGTCCCATATTATGTGCTACACCTCCGGCCATGCTTACACCTACTATACTAAAAAGATTGGTTTTCTTTAGAAGCCACATAACGATGAGACTTAACACGCCACCGGACATTGCGTAAAGTGCACCGAAAAGTCCGTTAAACAGAAGTCCACTAACTATAATTCTTATCAAATTGATAGATAGGGCGTACCTGAAATCAAATCGGTATAAAGCGATTAGTACTGCGAGGTTTGCAATTCCAAGCTTGACGCCAGGCACGGCGATAGGCATTGGTATTATGGCCTCAACATAGGAAAATATAAGCGCAAGAGCAGCAAGAAGAGCAGTTGTAGCTATGCGGCTTGACCTTGAGTGGGCTCTAGATGACATTTTATTGTGAGATGACATCGTACTCACCTCCCTTACCCTCTATGCTCACTACAACTTTGTTAGGTATACAAACAATATTTTGGTGAGTTGTAGAAATCGAACCTTGCTTAACGCAAACCTGATTCTTGCAGTTAGATTTGCTAACTTGCACCTTACCGCCTTTTATGGTAATCTTATTCATGTGTCCATCCCTGTTTACGGTGATGGTTCTATCCTTTGTAAGGCTGTATTTTCCGTAGACTTCGCCGTTGACTTTGACAACGACAAGATCTCCGGTTGAGCTACCTGAAAAGGCTAGATAGGATAGCGCTCCGCCTATGAGAATGAGACATATGAATAGTATAATATCTGCTTTTTTTATAATACGGAACAAATTGGTTCTCCTTAAGGATTAACAAAATGAGTAAAAAAACTAAAGTAATACCAGTTATTATTCTGGTGCTGAGTCTAATTATATCACAGACAGCTTGCAGTAAAAAGACAAATCAGAGCACAGATCCTGTGCAGAAAAGTGGCTTTTACCTCGATACAGTTTGCAATTTGACCATTTATGACATGAAGGATATGTCAGAAGAAAATGCAAGCAAGGTTATCGAAGATGCCTATAAGCTTTGCGAAAAATACGAAAATATGCTGAGTAAGACGCGTGAGTCTAGCGATATCTACAAGATAAACCATGCAGGTGGGGCAGAAATCGAGTGCACAGACGAGACACTATTTGTCATCAAAAAAGCAATCAAATATGCCGAGCTTTCAGAGGGGAAATTTGATGTTACGATAGGTCAGGTTACCGATCTTTGGAACTTCCAGCCTGAAGGTGGAGAAGGTAAGATTCCTGAGCAGGAAGCCTTGAACGAAGCTTTGACACATGTAGATTATAAGCAAATCAAGGTTAATGGAAATAAGGTGAGTCTAAGTGACCCTAAGGGAGAGATTGACCTTGGCGGAATAGCAAAGGGATATATTGCAGACAAACTTGCAGAATTCCTAAAGAAGAAGGGTGTGAGCAGTGCAGTTATTGACCTTGGAGGAAACATTTCCGTTGTGGGAAAGAAGCCTGATGGCAAGGATTTCAGAATAGGTGTGCGTGACCCATTTAGCACGGATGGCGGAATCGTAGGTGTTGTAGAGGCACATGACAAGAGCCTTGTAACATCTGGAACCTACGAGCGTTCATTCACAAAGGACGGAAAGGTATATCACCACATCCTTGATGTTAAGACAGGATATCCAGTTGAGACGGGTCTTGATTCCGTAACTATTATCGGTGCGGGTAATAAGGGTATAGATTGCGACTCGCTTGCGACAACCTGCCTAATTCTAGGAGAAAAGGATGGCAAGAAGCTGATAGAGTCACTCGACGGCTACGAGGCTATCTTCGTTCAGCACGATGGCACAATTACAACGACTAAGAATATCAAGGGTTTTGAAAAGACAAAATAAGAGGGCGCAGTTTAGGACGCCCATAGCTTAGTAAGACTTTTGATGCTATCTTCAAGCAAATCAATAGGTATCTGATTGTAGTAAAAAATCAGCTGCCTATTTTTTTGTTCTGTTTCTGAGTTCTGATTTAGCGTTGCCACATATAGCCTTAGAGACTCTGCTTCTTGGCAAAGCATCTCGGCACTCTTTTCGGATTTGACATCGAGGATGATGTTGATTCCGGATTTTGTGTTCTTTGCATCTATGAAGCCCATGCCATACTTAGCAAAAGATGATATTGCAAGCTGAAGCTTCTGAGCATACAGGCTTCTTAGACGCCTGATATTTGTGTAGTAATAGCCGTTTTCCATAAATAGGGCAAGCGTAAGCTGCTCTGTCTTGGAACAGGTCTGGGTGTAGTTTGCTTTGATACTAGCAAAGATTTCCGCCATGTTAGGAGGAAGAATCATGTAGCTGACTTTGATTGCAGGAAAAAGAGTCGACGAGAAAGAGCCGAAATATACGACTCTATGGTTCTTATCTAGCCCCTGGAGTGCTGGTATAGGCTTTCCGAAGTATCTGAGCTCGCTATCATAGTCGTCTTCAAGGATGATGCTGTTGTTTTGGTTTGCCCAAGCAAGAAGTTTGTACCTGCTTGCAATGGACATTACAGATCCTGTCGGGAACTGATTAGCAGGGCTGACATAAACTGCCGAAGCTATGTTTACAGGAAGCATATCTATGCGTATTCCATCGCTCGAAACAGGAATCTTATTTATACCAAAGTCATTGTCGTGAAAAATCTTCTGAATCGGAACATAGCCAGGATCTTCTGTGCAGACAAAACCGATGTTCATGTGCCTTAGTATATGGCAAAGGTGAGTCGTTAGCTGCTGAGTACCTGCACCGATTACAACCTGTGAAGGATCAGCAATAACGCCACGCGAGGAATATACATATTTGGAAATTTCATAGCGCAGTGCTTGCTCTCCTTGAACATCACTTTCGAACAAAAGGAGATGAGGGTATTCATTGAAGACTCTAGATGTGCACTTCTTCCACTTTTGAAAATCAAAGGCAGATAGGTCATAGAGGTACCTAGAGTTATCAAAGCTTTGAGTTGTTAATTCGAAGATATCGTGGTCGCTATCTCCCTGAACATCTGAAAAAGCATCAATCTTAGATACATAGTAGCCAGACTGAGGCTTGCTTGTGATATAGCCCTCGGTGAGTAGCTGGTTGTAGGCCTGTTCAGCAGTCGTAATGGAAATCTCGTTGAGCTCAGCTAGCTTTCTCAGAGAAGGTAATTTTTCACCGGTTTTAATATTTCCACTTAAAATATCGCTTCTTATGTGGCGATAGAGCTGAATGTATAGCGGCGTGCTCTTGTCATTCTTTTTACTTGCAACAAATGGCTTCATATACCCTCCAATTGTATATCAAAAATAATGTGTAATTCATCTTTTTAATACATACACTTTAAGTTTATTATACCCCTGCATGGGGCAATGTCAAATGGAGCTCATAGTATTGCAAGAATAGGTGTTTTGTTGTAGGATAATAATGTTGAATTGTGTTTATTTTTAGGGCTACTGTATATGTATATATATGGAGCATTTAAAAGTATTAATGGCAATAAAATGCCATAGGATGGAATAATGGAAAATATAATTGAAATAGATAATCTTTATTTTCAGTATCCACATGGGGAGGACGAGGAACCGAAGCTAGCGATAAAGGGCGTGAGTCTAGAAATCGAGGAGGGCTCATTCACTGCAATTATCGGTCAAAACGGCTCAGGTAAGTCGACCCTTGCGAAGAACCTAAACGGGCTTTTGCTTCCGAGCAAGGGTGCAGTCTATGTTTCTGGTATGGATACTAGGGATGAGGATAAGATTTGGGATATAAGACAGACTGCTGGAATGGTTTTTCAGAACCCTGATAATCAGCTCGTTTCTGCAATTGTTGAGGATGACGTGGCTTTCGGACCGGAGAACATAGGAATTGATCCGGTCGAGATTAGAGCGCGGGTCGACGAGGCGCTTGACGCCGTGAAGATGGGGAAGTACAAGAGGAAAGCGCCTCATCTGCTTTCGGGCGGCCAAAAGCAGCGCATCGCTATCGCGGGCGTTGTTGCCATCAGGCCTAGGTGCATTATCTTTGACGAGCCGACAGCGATGCTCGACCCGCGCGGGCGCAAGGATATCATGGAGATAATTGAGAAATTGCACCGTGAGGGAATAACTGTGATACTCATAACACACTTTATGGATGAGGCGGTAAAAGCAGATAGAGTAGTGATTATGAATAAGGGACAAATACTGCTAGACGGAACACCAGAGCATGTATTTTCTCAGGATGAGCTGATTAGATCAGCAAGGCTAGATGTGCCGATGGCCGCAGAGATTGCCATATATCTCAGAGAAAACGGCATAGATGTGCCACCAGAGGTGGTTACAGCAGAAAGGCTAAAAGAATTCGTATGTCAATACAAGTAAAGAATTTAACACATATATATAGCAAGGGTATGCCGGATGAACAGCTAGCCTTAGATAATGTTAGCTTTGAGATAGCAGATGGCGAAAAGGTGGCAGTTATTGGGCATACGGGCTCAGGCAAGTCTACTTTGATGCAGCACCTGAACGGTATAATTAAGCCAAGTTCAGGTAGTATAATCATCGGAGATACGGATATAACAGATCCGAAGACTGTGATGAAGGATGTTAGACGCAGAGTTGGCCTCGTTTTTCAGTACCCTGAATACCAGCTATTTGAAGAAACCGTAGCAAAAGATATCGCCTTTGGCCCTAAGAATCTAGGGCTTAGCGAGGAAGAAATCGATGTCAGAGTTAGAGAGGCTATTCAGCTTGTCGGACTCGACTACGATGATATCGCTGAGAGGTCACCTTTTGAGCTTTCGGGAGGACAGAAGAGAAGAGTTGCTATCGCAGGTGTTATTGCGATGGAGCCAGAAATTTTGATACTGGATGAGCCTACTGCAGGTCTTGACCCGGGTGCGCATAAGGAAATCCTAAGGATGATAGAGAAAATCCACAGTGCGCAGAAAAATATAATTATCTTCGTAAGCCATAATATGAGCGATGTTGCTGAGATGGCAGACCGCGTGCTGGTTATGGATGAGGGTAAGATTTTGATGATGGATACACCTGAGGTCGTGTTCTCAAGGCATGAAGAACTAAATGCAATAGGTCTTGATATTCCGCCAGTGACAGAGCTTATGAACGACATTGGAGCTTGCGGCGTGAATGTACCAGCAAATGTTCTCAATATCGAGGATGCAAAGACGGCGCTCCTAGCATATCTAAAACAAGAATGCAGGCGTTGATTCATCAAAGCCAGAGAGAGGAGAGTCCAATGATTAGGGATATAACCTTAGGACAGTACTATTCTGCCGACTCAATTCTCCACAGACTCGACCCGCGAACAAAGATATTGGCAACGCTAATCTTTATAATCGAGCTATTCCTTGTAAAGGGATTTATCGGTTTTGCAGTGTGCGGAGCAGCGCTTGCTGTTTGTGTTGCTCTATCAAAGGTGCCAATTTCATTCATCTTGCGTGGTCTGAAACCGATATTTATGATTTTGGCGTTCACCTTCTTTCTGAATATCTTCATGGTTGATGGACACGAGATTTTCAGATGGAAGTTTATCAAAATAACTACAGAGGGAATCTATCTTGCACTCTTTATGAGCCTTAGACTGATTCTGCTAATAATAAGCTCATCCGTTTTGACGCTTACAACAAAGCCTATCGCTTTGACCGATGGACTAGAAAAGCTTATGGCACCTCTATCAAAGCTAGGCGTGCCTTCGCACGAAATTGCAATGATGATGTCCATAGCTTTGAGATTCATACCTTTGCTTCTTGATGAGACTGATAAGATAATGAAGGCTCAGCAGGCGAGGGGGGCAGACTTTGAGAGCGGAAATATTCTAAGGCGTGCAAAGTCAATGATTCCAATCCTAGTACCGCTATTTGTAAGTGCATTTAGAATAGCTCAGGACCTTGCAATGGCAATGGAAGCTAGATGCTACCGTGGTGGAGCCGGAAGAACGAGAATGAACGAAATCAAATTTGATAAACTTGACTTCATGGCGATAGCTGCCTGTCTGATTTTCCTAGGCGTAGTTATCTCTATGAGAATTTTCCTATAGGTTGGTTGTATGAGACAGAGAAAAATCAAAGATATAGATCAAAAGCTTAGCGATTTTGATGATGTAATAGTTCCAAGCTCGGAAGGGCACAGCGGAAGCTGGAGAAAGCTATTTGAGAATGGAACAAATAAGCCACTGTTTTTAGAAATTGGTTCGGGTAAAGGCAGATTTATAACAAGCAGTGCAAGTCAAAATCCAGATGCACTTTTCCTTGCTGCAGAGGGACTTGCGAGCGTAATCATACGCGGAATGGTCAAGAGTAGGGAGATGGAACTTGATAATATCAGATTTATAACTACATACATAAATGACATGGAGAGAGATTTTGCTGAAGGAGAGCTTGATGGCATATTTATGAACTTTAGCGATCCTTGGCCTAAGGCCAGACACGCAAAGCGCAGGCTCACACATAAGGATAGACTGCTTCAATATCTAAAGGCATTAAAGCCTGGCGGCTTCATAAGGTTTAAGACCGACAACGACGATCTCTTCGATTTTTACACTTGAGCAAATCGAGGAGTGCAAGGAACTTGCAAACTTTGATGTCACTGGATTAACGCGTGACCTTCATGCAAGTGAGTTCAGCAAAATAAGCCCGATGACAGAGTACGAAGAAAAATTTTCTTCACAAGGAAAAAATATAAATTATGTGTCTATACGCAGACAATAGGTGTATAATATAGTAGTACATTGATTATATAATAACTATAAAAAAAGGCTGAATTAGTAGTTAAATTCGTGGGATTATTCCCTTAGACTGCCAAGAGAAGAGAGCTTGATATGGGATTATTCGATAAGAATATAAATAAATATATAGAAGAATTTAAAGCTGAAGATGGTATATTGCTCGTTGATGTCAGAGAGGCTGACGAGTATGCTTTAGGGAGAATTCCAGGGAGCATCAATGTGCCACTTAGCAATATTAAAGAAATCGAAGATGCCGTACCAGATAAGAGTGCTAAGATTTATGTTTACTGCTTGTCAGGTGGTCGTAGTGATATGGCAGAAGGATTCATGAAGAGCAATGGATACAGTGATGTGACAAACATCGGAGGCATTGCTCAGTACAAAGGAATGTTAGAGAAATAGTCAGGAAGTAAGTTAATTTTTGAGGGGGAAAGTTATGAAGATTCGTCTCAATTATAAACAGAAGGGAAGAGGCAAAACCCTTATTCTTCTACACGGAAACGGAGAAAACAACAGTTATTTTAATGCGCAAATGGAATTCTTTGCAAAGAAATACAGAGTAATTGCACTAGATACAAGAGGACATGGTAAGTCGCCTAGAGGAGAAGGTCCTTTTACAATTAGACAGTTTGCAGATGATCTTGCTGATTTCATGAAGGAACACTCAATTAAGAAGGCTACCATACTTGGTTTCAGATGGTGGAAATACTGCTCTTTGCTTTGCAGCAAAGTATCCTGAACTTGTAGATAGACTAATCGTTTGGGGGGCAAATCTATATCCATCGGGTGTTAAGAATATAGCTATGATACCAATTAGGATATTGCGTAAGATAGTAGATTTGTTTTCCAAGATAGATATACGTGCTAAGCTTCACTCGGAGAAACTGGCTCTAGTTACAAATGAGCCGTATATAAGTGAGACTGAGCTTGAGAACATTCATGCTAGGACTTTAATTCTTGGCGGAACGCACGATATTATCAAAACTGAGCACACAAGGCTCATTAGTCGCTGTATACCAAAGGCTAAGCTTTGCTTGATTCCTGGAGGCCATTTTATATCATCAAGAAAGCCTAAGATTTTTAATAAAGCAGTGCTTAATTTCCTAGAAGAAAAGTAAACAAATAAGCCGTTTTGCATAAGCAAAGCGGCTTTTGATTTGTATTATGTTTTGACGAAGCTATGCGAGTATAAGCTTAAAGTATATAAGCACGATTGCGCCTAGAGCTATGCGGTACCAACCGAAAACCTTGAAATCGTGTTTCTTCACATATGCCATCAAGAACCTGATGCAGAACAGTGAAACTAGGAAGGATACGACTATTCCCACAAAGAGTATTCCAAATTCCATGGCAGTAAAGTGAAGTCCAAACTTGAGAAGCTTTAGAAGACTTGCACCAAACATCACTGGGATTGCTAGGAAGAAGGTGAACTCTGCAGCGATAGTTCTATCGATTCCGATAAGAAGTCCGCCTATGATTGTAGAACCTGAACGCGATGTTCCTGGAAGAACGGCAGCGATAAGCTGAAAAGCTCCGATTATCAAAGCATCCTTATATGATATATCGCGAAGGCTTGTAATCCTTGGTTCTCTATCTCCATTCTTCTTTTCGATGAAAATGAAAGCTATACCAACTAGTATAAGCATGATGGCAACTGTTGTTGGATTATAGAGGTGCTTATCAACCCAATCGTCTAGTAAGATGCCTACTATCGCAGCTGGGAAACATGCTACAATGATCTTAACCCATAGCTGCATTACATCATATCTTATAAAGGACTTGCCTTTAACCTTTGTATTAAATGGCCATATCTTGTTCCAAAAGTAGATAACTACCGCAAGGATTGCGCCTAACTGGACAACAACAAGGAAAAAATTCCAAAAGTTATCCGAAACCTTCATCGGCATTATGCTCTTTAGTAAAATAAGGTGTCCTGTGCTGCTGACTGGCAGCCATTCTGTAATTCCTTCGACTATACCGTATATCACGGCTTTTTATTAATTCTAACAAAAACGACCTCCTAAATAAATCTGTAGTTATATAAATTATAAGCGAATTGGCATAAAGATTCAAGTTTAGGCTTTTTTTCATGCTGAAAAAGCGTATGTGAAAAAAAGTCGACTAAAACAAAGTATTTTTATGTATAATAACATAAAAATATAGAAAAAAATATTATCTTTTTAAACAAAAAGCTTGACGCATACACCGATTCGGTGTTATTATGAAAAAAATCACTTTGAAAGGAGCAACAAAAAAATGAAAATGTGTAATGTTTTGACAGAAGCAAATATGCAGGATAAACATTTTTTTCTTGCTGCGGTCAAAAGTGCTATTACTATTATTATAAGAATTAGAGAGTCCTAAGATACTTAGTGGCTCTGTTTGCATTGTGTATGGAGCCTCTAATCACCAAAGGATTTTACCCGGCTTCTGACGATGCAAATTGTAAATCGTGAGAAGTTTTTTATTGCGCAGAAGATTATTTAGAAAGAATTTTAAAGGAGAAAATCATGTTTGATCTTAAGCAACTCAGAAAGCCAGGAATTATAGAAGCCCTGGTCATCACAGCAATTATTCTATTCATGCTGGGCTTTCCTATTATCACAATAGAGGGGAGTTTCAGCTCACATACCAGTTCTTGTAAGTATCATCTTTCTTCTGATCTACGGACTTTTCCGTAAAGTTAAGTTCTCAGATATGCAGGAAAGCATGGTTCAGTCCGTATCGACAAGTATGGGTGCAGTATACCTATTCTTCTTTATTGGAATCCTAATTTCCGCTTTGATGATGTCTGGGGCTATCCCAACGCTGATATTCTACGGTCTAAATATAATCTCAGCTAAGACCTTTTACCTATCAGCCTTCTGCATCACTGCAATCATAGGTATTTCAATCGGAAGCAGCTTAACAACAGTTGCAACTTTAGGTGTTGCGCTTATGGGCCTTTCTGGTGTATTTGATTTAAACCCTGCAATTACAGCAGGTGCTGTTGTATCAGGTGCATTCTTTGGAGATAAGATGTCTCCTCTATCAGATACAACTAGTATATCGGCAAGTATCGTGGGAATAGATCTCTTTGATCACATCAAGAACATGATGTACACAACAGTTCCAGCATTCATAATTTCAGGTGTTTTCTTTACAGTAATGTCACCTTGGAACTCAAATGGAGATATTTCAGCAATCGACGCATTCAAGAAGTCGCTACTTTCAACTGATCTTGTTCACGGATATGCTTTGATACCATTTGTGCTTTTGATAGTGCTTTCGGTATTCAAACTTCCAGCAATTGTTAGCATGATTATCGTAAGCGCACTCAGCCTAGTAATCGCCCAGTTTAACACTGGATACAGCCTAGGTGAAATCGCAAACATCTTCTATAGCGGTTTCAACAAAGAAGGTGTTCCTGAAAATATCGCTTCACTTATCAACCGTGGTGGAATAAACAGCATGTTCTTCACTATCACAATTGTAATTCTCGCTTTGAGCCTTGGCGGTCTGCTATTCGGGCTTGGAATTATTCCAACCATCTTAGAAAACATTGCTCACCTATTAAACACAAGATTCAAGGCAACACTAGCTGTTGCAACTACAGCTTTAGGTGTTAACTTCATAGTTGGAGAGCAGTACCTAAGCATCTTGCTGGCAGGAAAGACATTCCGCCCAATCTACGATAAGCTAGGTCTTCATCAGAAGAATCTCTCACGCGCACTTGAGGATTCCGGTACAGTTATTAACCCACTCGTACCATGGAGCGTGTGTGGTGTCTTCATCTCAAACATGCTAGGTGTGCCTACAGTTCAGTACGCGGTATTCTCGATATTCTGCTACAGCTGTATAGTGCTAACTGTTCTATCTGGACTATTTGGCAAGAAGGGCACGGCGGAAGCTAAATAAGGTAAACAAAAAAGGCTGATGGTGATATCAGCCTTTTGCATTATCAAAACTATTTGTTTTTAAATGTATAATACATTCCTGCAGCACCTGCAAAAGTCATCAAACCTTATGAAAGATTTCTGAAATTAAGAACTAAGATAACGGCTGCTATAGCAGATGTCGCAGATATCTGAAATAGGGAAAATTTGATTTGCTTATTATTTGAAATTAGGTAATAAGCAGACCAGATACTTGTTAGCGTACAAACTACGCAAATAAGTAAAACTATCAGGTTTGGTAACTCATGGAAAAAAATTCATATTTATCCTGAAGCCTTGCAAATATAATGAGGGTTGGAGATGAAAGCGATGCAAGTCTAGCTGCTCTTCGTTCTTTTTTGGTATACTCATTCATATAATACCTCCTGATTCAGCACCAGGTTTATGCCTTAAAACATTGGCTTATATATCTACTACAATAATAAGTCTGAATTTTATAAAAATACAAGTGTTTTTTTAGATACAGCATGTTATGATAAAAAGTTAAGTGTGTTATATCATTTTGATGTATTTTTATAAGTGGATTCTCTCTTTGATATAGCCTTGTAATTAATCTCTATACAATGATGCATTTACAATATGTATAAAAAAAGCATAAAATATAACAGGAATGTCTCAATCTGACCATCTCCCTACTTTTATGAAAACGGCAAAGAACAGGGAAAGAATAGTAAAGTTACTAAAGCAAATGCAGAAAAAATAGATATAGATCAAAAATGCTAGGAGAACAAGATGTGTAATGTTATTTTGGAAAAATACTATGATAGGATTAAGGCAGCTTATGAAGCAAGCGCATTCACAGAAGGTATCCGACCTGAAACAGAGGATGATATAAAAAAGTTTGAAGCAAATTATGCTTCCATACCATCAGATTACCGCTGGCTGCTGCTTAACTTAGGTGGATGCTATTTAGTAGAACCATGGATATTTGACCTAAAAGAGCTTGAGGAGAACTATACAATCTTTGTAGAGGTATACGAGGAATATATGAGCGAGTGTGAACACGGACCAGCGTTTCCTATCGGAGGTTTAGGTGATGGAAGCATCGTATTCATAGACGTGGAAAGCGGTAAAGTGCTTGGATATAACAATGACTATGCTGACCTTGAGGACATTGCAGAGAGCTTTCCGGAGCTGGTTTTGAATCTTGTAGAACAGGTGGAATACTTTGCTGATAAAATATAAGCTTTGAGGGGTATGTATTAAATGGCGTGTTTACAATGTGCGCCTGAGATATTTAAGAAAGTAATTGATCAAAAGGAGAAAATATATATGAAATTTGTTTCATGGAATGTTAATGGGCTAAGAGCGGTCCTAAAGAAGGGATTTGAAGATATAGTAAAGGATTTTGACGCAGATTTCTTTTGCATTCAGGAGACCAAGATGCAGGAAGGACAGGCAGATGTTGATTTGCCGGGATACCAGCAGTACTATTCATATGCTGAGAAGAAGGGATATTCGGGAACTGCAATCTTTACTAAGCATGAGCCACTAAGTGTTACATATAATTTTGATGGACATGACGATGAGGGTAGAGCGGTGCTTCTTGAGTATGATAAGTTCTACCTGCTTAATGTCTATGTTCCTAATGCACAGCCTGAGCTGAAGAGGCTTGAGTACAGAATGCAGTGGGAGGACGACCTCAGAGCAATGGTAAGCGAGCTTGCGAAGAAAGCATGTCGTAATGTGCGGAGACCTAAACGTTGCTCACGAGGAAATCGATCTTAAGAACCCTAAGACAAACCGTGGAAACCCAGGCTTCTCTGATGAGGAAAGAGCAAAGATGACCGAGCTTCTTGGAGCGGGCTTTACTGATACATTCAGACATCTCTATCCAGAGCAGGAAGGGGCTTATAGCTGGTGGTCATACAGAGGAAATGCCAGAAAAAACAATACAGGGTGGCGTATAGACTACTTTGTTGTTGACGAAGGACTTAAAGACAAGATTAAAGAGGCAGCAATCCACCCAGATGTTTTAGGAAGCGATCACTGCCCAGTAAGCCTTGAGCTTGATATATAAGTACTAGGTGCATCAGATGAACGATGAAGGATATAGTAAAATAAAAGGATATATTTATATAGCATTTGCAACAGTGCTATTTAGCACAATGGAGATAGGATTGAAATATACATCAAAGGATTTCAACCCTATGCAACTTACGATGATCAGATTTTTGATAGGCGGCATTGCATTGCTGCCTTTTGCTTTGATGAAGCTCAAAAAGGATAATCAAAGTGTTACTGGAAAACATTTTATAAAGCTTACTTTGATTGCTTTTATAGGGATATTTCTAGGCATGAATATCTTTCAGATGGCAGTTATATATACCAAAGCATCAGTTGTATCAGTGCTATTTAGTACAAATACCGTATTTGTAACCATACTTGCAGTACCGATTTTAGGAGAAGCGATAGAGAGGAAGACTATTTATGCACTTATCTTCCAGATTGCTGGAGTTTTAGCAATTATACAACCTTGGGATGCTCATATTAGTGTCGTGGGAGCGAGCCTAAGCCTTCTTTCTGCACTTGCATTTGCATTATATGGTGTCTTAGGCAAGGAGGAGAGCCAAAAATATGGTGGAGTCGTTACGACATGTATTTGCTCTTTGGCCGCAGCTATTCAGATGGCTATTTATATGGGTTTATCACATATAAAAATTTTAGCGAACTTCTTGGATAGAGTCGGACTTGAAAGCTTTGCTAAAGTACCGTTTATCAAAGGGATAGGTATAGATGCTATTCCAGGTATTATCTATGTATCAATTGCAGTTACAGGATGTGGATATCTATGTTACTTCCTCGCAATGGAGTACTGCGAAGCTCAAACTGTCTCTCTTGTTTTTTTCATTAAACCTATCCTTGCACCAATACTCGCAGTAGTTATTATCCGCGAAGTAATTCCACTTAATATGGTGCTTGGAATTACACTTGTCTTGATAGGTTCAGTAATTTCTATTGCCTCTGATATATTCCACAGAAATAAAAAAAGCAACTATGAATAATCACATGTTTATTCGTGGATTAAGGAGTTGTGAGGTGTTATTAAAAATTTATGATTGTTCTAGGATGTAAAAGTGAAGCTAATACGTACAATAAAACAGACTTGATTTTCCCAGGGGTTATTGTGATATTATAACATGTGTTAGTTTAGACTAACATATGTTAGCGTAACTAATATATAAGATGGTTATCTAACATTAAATATCTCGATTTAACTACAACAGGAGGAATTTTATGGTAAGAATGCGAAAGAGACCTCTGGCGATCTTGCTTTCATGCGCAATGCTTGTAAGTGCAGGCGTTCAGAGCGCGTATGCTATAACTGGTGATGAGGTTGCAGCTGATAAATCATACACTGCAGATCCAGTTAGAGCAGAAAAGCCACATGGCAGCTGGGAAGGGTATAGCGTTAATGTAAGCTTTGATGTAAGAGATGGTAAGCTCGCTAACATTAATACTACATCTCCAGATATGGAAAGTTATAACAAAAGATTCAAGAGTAAGGCTGATCAGAGAATCAAGACGCTTGAAGGACAGCCAGCAACTATAGCTTCAGTAAATGGACTGGATGCTAGAACAGGTGCTACATATACAACAAAAGCATATCAAACTGCAATTTTAGCGGAGCTTTCCAAAGCAGATGCTGCACCTAAGCCAGTTGAAGAAGCTAAGACTCTTTACGGAAAGGTAAATCTTCCATATGCAGATTTCTATTATGGAGAGCTAAATAACCTTACTGCAGTATCAAATGATCTAAATGCAGATGCTGTTGATAAGGCGGCAAGTCTAAGAGCAGATGGAATGTACGATGCGGTAACAAGCTCAACTAAGAATAAGTTCAAGAGCTTCTTCCCAACTACATATAACTCAGTAAACGAGGATGGCTCAGGTAAGATCCTAGGTGTTAAGGATGTAAATGTTGCAATAGACAAGGCTCTTTATGATAAGGTTAAGAAGGCTATTGCTGATGGCAAGACTTCTAAGAACCCACTCTTTGATATTGTAAAGAATTTGACGCTGAACGAGGGTAACGCACAGCCTAAGGAGTACAAGGTAATCAACGGCGATGGAACTCTCACAGCAACAAAGGGTGATGGCACAGTTGTAAACCCTGCTACAGCAACAATTAGCACAATAAATAGATACGGAAACTACGGTATAAAACTAAGTGGAGAGGGAATACCTGCAGCTAAGGATGTAGATGGAGTTATCCTAAAGACTTCTGACGGCAGCATGTATGCTATGAAGCATCTTGAGAACATCTGGGTTAAAACAAATGAGATTTCATTTGCAGTTAAGCCTGACTTCGTAGAGCCACATGGTAACCATGTAAACTACAAGGCGTACACAAGCATCGAGGGTAAGACAATTACTGAGATTAGATACATGGTGCATGATGGAGACGATGTAGTTGTGAAGACTTCGCTTTTCTGCAAGAAGATTCCGGGTGCAGATGCTAGTGCAAGTGTAAACAATGCTGTATTTAGTGAAGGGGTAGCAGTTACATCTAAGGTAAATGCACCAGCCGACGCAGCATATAAGCTAAGCGCAGTTAAAAAGGGTAAAACTGTTCTAGAGGAAGGTAAGGATTACACTGTTTCAGGGGATAAGATTACATTTAAGAAAACAGATAACACAGGTATAGGTGCATACACTGCAGTATTCACATCTGAGAAGTATGGTGATTTGCAGGCAAACTTCCAGCTAAAGTCAAATCACGCAGATGGATCTGTTAAGATTGAGGGCAACAAGCTTGTTCTACCGGCTGACCTTGATAAGGATACATACTATGCAAGCATTTCAAGTGTGCTTGTAGACGGACAGCCACTAAGAGGTCGTGACCTTGCTAAGCTAATCTTTGGAGATGATCAGACAGTTAATTTCAACGCTGAAATCTCAGGTAAGGGTGGTGTAAAGACTCCTATCTTCACTAAGGGAGAAGATGGAAGCTATGAAATCGAGCTTGTTTCAGATGGTTATCCAAGCGTAAAGGCAACTATTTCCCCTAAGAAGCAGGAGGAACCTAAGCCTGAACCAAAGCCAGAACCAAAACCTGAACCACAGCCACAGCCGGATCCATTAAAGCCATGCGAGAAGGAAGAGCTTAAGCTAACAGCTAAGATTGTAAAGGTAGAGAAGGATCTTAAGGGATACAAGGCAGGCGAATACGAAGCATACGATATATACTTTGTAAATGCAAATGGCGATAGAGTTAAGCCAAATGGAAAGCAGCGCGTAACTGTTGAGCTTAAGAATCTTGAGCCAAAGAATCTACACATCTTCCACGAGAAGCATGATGGAACACTTGAGGAGATTCCAGTTACTTCAATAAGCGGCAAGACTGTAACATTTGAGAACGATGATTTCTCGGTTTACTACTTTGCAAATGTTAGCCCAAGAGCAAACGGATCAGGAAATGCTAACAGACCAGGACCTAACACATTTGATGGAAGCGGTCTTGCAGGATTCGCAGTGCTAGGAGCTGGTGCAGCTATTGCTTTTGCTGCACTTTCAAGAAGAAAGAAAGCCGCTAAATAGCTTGTACAAAAACTAAATAGTTAAATACATCAGGGCCTTGCCGACGGAGAGGATTTCAAGAAAAGGAGTGTTTAATACATGACACTGTTTATCTTTTGGAGTTTATTCGAACGGTCAAGGCTCTTTTGAAACTATATATATTATTAATTAAATATATTTAACTTAAATTAGAAACTAAATATTCAAAAAGCACTCCAGTTATTTCCCACTTGAAGTGCTTTAATTACATTGACATAATGTTATATTTAATTGTGTTGCTTCTATTCTATTTTATATAAAGGTTAACTATATCCATTTTTTCATCGAGAATGATGGTGAATACCGCGCGGCCATTCTCGTAGTCGCACTTCAGATTGCACACATATGTGCTTGTCTCAGCATGTCTTTCTCTAGAAATGCTACCGCCCTTGAACTCCTCAAAACTACCAAGGAATCCAAGAATAGGATCTAGCATAGCATGTAGTCTTTCTATACTTGTCTTCTCCTGCATGTCAGAAGAAAGGCTGTTATAGCATGCATCAAAATCACCGCGGTTGAGATTATGCACAAAGTTCTTAGAGCGAATTGCAATCTCTATGCGTTCAGATGCCAAAAGTCCGTCTGATTGTTTGCTAATTAAGTAAAGTCCACCGAGCAAAGCTAGAGCTGCTGGAACGACAAAATATCTTTTCTTTTTCATATCTATCACCTACTCGTATTTTTATTCAATATTTATCCAGTTTAAATCATCTACACCTTTTTAAAGTCATACTGTTTCCATCAAACCTATTTTTTTAAGTACAACGTCATTTTCCACAGATATATCAGTATACCAATTTCCAAGACTTGCATATTTTCCCGTATGAATATTTATAATTACAGTTGTTATAGGATCCCAGGTTTTCTTCTCAACCTTCTCTACCAAAACATAGTATGCATCTAAAAATACAAGATTTCTTCCATACATCCAAAAAGGAATTTCTCTATTCAATAAGGGAAGTTTGGCTGAAAAAAATAAAATCCCCCATTGGCGGCTCAGTCTCATAGTTTAATACAATCTCACTTCCATAATATACGATTTTCGCTCCATATGCACCTACACTTACAGGTACACCTTCTTCGGCTACTATAAAATCCATATATTTCCTTTCTTATTTTATTCTATACCTTCAGCTCTTATACGAATATCAAAAAAATTCTTTAAATGAATCAGATTCATTTTCTATATTTTCTTTCAGATTTACTAGCTTTCTTTTGCCAACTCTTCCTTCATACGCTTTTTCATACTTTTCATCAGCTCTCTGCCAGATATTCACTTTCCAACTTTTTTTCTTCACTTGACATCACACCGCTGGACTTTAGGCATATTATATATTTTGTTATATCTTTAATCAAGTGAAGAATTATCCATAAAAAGCTCGCATGTGCTGAATTCATATTGTTTGGGGATTTTTTTGTTATTTGCTTGACCGTCTATGGGGAAGTTGATATTAATATCATAGGGATGAGAGAATGGTAAGAAAAGGAGAAATAAGATGGCAGGAACACCTATTAAATTTGAGATAGTAAAGCACATTGGAGTTATAAACAGAAATGATAGAGGTTGGACTAAGGAGTTAAACATCGTATCATGGAATGATCAGCCGCCCAAATATGATATCAGAGATTGGGACGAGCAGCATGAGAGAATGAGCCGTGGAATCACTTTGACAAGACAGGAGATTGAGAGCGTTGTAGAGGCGTTCCAGAATGAATCAGAATAGTTAGTTTTACAAGTGTTTGAGCTGCGCGCTTTGGTTGAGAATATAAGCAAACCTCGTTATAAAATTCACTTGCTTATTTAGAGTTTATTGTGATATGATATGACTGTTAGTTAATGCTAACAATAGTTGCTAAAGGCGAACGATAGTTACCTTATACAAACATAAGTTAAAAATAACTAACAATAAGTATATCGATTTAACTACACAGGAGGAATTTTATGGTAAGAATGCGAAAGAGACCTCTGGCGATCTTGCTTTCATGCGCAATGCTTGTAAGTGCAGGCGTTCAGAGCGCGTATGCTATAACCGGTGATGAGGTTGCAGCAGATAAGTCATACACAGCAGCATCAACTAGAGCGGAAGAACCAGGCGGTGACTGGGAGGGATATAGAGTAGATGTAAGCTTTGACGTAAAGGACGGAAAGTTTGCTAACATCAAGATTGATACTCCAGGAATGGACAACTCCAACTGGGGATTCAAGGTAAAGGCAAAGCAGAGAATTGAAACCCTTAAGGGTAAGCCAGCAACACTAGAGACAATAAATGGACTAGATGCGAAGACTGGAGCTACATATACAACTCAGGCTTGCAAGGATGCTATTAGAGTAGAGCTAAAGAAGGCTGATGCAGCAACTAAGGCTGAACCAGTAGAAGAAGCTAAGACTCTATATGGAAAGGTAAATCTCCCATACGCAGATTTCTATTATGGAGAGCTAAAGAACCTTACAGCAGTGTCAAATGATCTTAATGCAGATGCTGTTGATAAGGCAGCAAGCCTAAGAGCGGATGGAATGTACGATGCGGTAACAAGCTCAACTAAGAATAAGTTCAAGAGCTTCTTCCCAACTACATATAACTCAGTAAACGAGGATGGCTCAGGTAAGATCTTAGGTGTTAAGGATGTAAATGTTGCAATAGACAAGGCTCTTTACGACAAGGTTAAGAAGGCTATTGCTGAGGGCAAGACTTCTAAGAACCCACTCTTTGATATTGTAAAGAATATGACGCTAAATGCAGATAACGCACAGCCTAAGGAATACAAGGTAATCAACGGAGACGGAACCCTAACAGCAACAAAGGGTGACGGAACAGTTGTAAGCCCAGCTACAGCTACAATCAGCACAATAAATAGATACGGAAACTACGGTATAAACTAAGTGGAGAGGGACTTCCTGCAGCTAAGGATGTAGATGGAGTTATCCTAAAGACTTCTGACGGCAGCATGTATGCTATGAAGCATCTTGAGAACATCTGGGTTAAAACAAATGAGATTTCATTTGCAGTTAAGCCTGACTTCGTAGAGCCACATGGTAACCATGTAAACTACAAGGCGTACACAAGCATCGAGGGTAAGACAATTACTGAGATTAGATACATGGTGCATGATGGAGACGATGTAGTTGTGAAGACTTCGCTTTTCTGCAAGAAGATTCCGGGTGCAGATGCTAGTGCAAGTGTAAACAATGCTGTATTTAGTGAAGGGGTAGCAGTTACATCTAAGGTAAATGCACCAGCCGACGCAGCATATAAGCTAAGCGCAGTTAAAAAGGGTAAAACTGTTCTAGAGGAAGGTAAGGATTACGCTGTTTCAGGGGGATAAGATTACATTTAAGAAGACAGATAACACAGGAATTGGCGCATATACTGCAGTATTCACATCAGATACTTATGGTGATATTCAGGCAAACTTCCAGCTAAAGTCAAATCACGCAGATGGATCTGTTAAGATTGAGGGTAACAAGCTTGTTCTACCGGCTGACCTTGATAAGGATACATACTATGCAAGCATTTCAAGTGTGCTTGTAGACGGACAGCCACTAAGAGGTCGTGACCTTGCTAAGCTAATCTTTGGAGATGATCAGACTGTAAACTTCAATGCTGAACTTACAGGAAGAGGAGGAGTAAAGACGCCTATCTTCACTAAGGGAGAAGACGGAAGCTATGAAATCGAGCTTGTTTCAGATGGTTATCCAAGCGTAAAGGCAACTATTTCCCCTAAGAAGCAGGAGGAACCAAAGCCTGAACCAAAGCCAGAACCAAAACCAGAACCACAGCCACAGCCTAAGCCAGAACCACAGCCACAGCCAGGCAACAATGATAATGTGCAGCTTACAGCTAAGATTGTAAAGGTAGAGAAGGAACTTAAGGGATACAAGGCAGGCGAGTACGAAGCATACGATATCTATTTCGTAAATGCAAATGGTGATAGAGTTAAACCAAATGGAAAGCAGCGTGTAACTGTTGAGCTTAAGAATCTTGAGCCAAAGAATCTACACATCTTCCACGAGAAGCATGATGGAACACTTGAGGAGATTCCGGTTACTTCAATAAGCGGCAAGACTGTAACATTTGAGAACGATGACTTCTCAGTTTACTACTTTGCAATGTTAGCCCAAGAGCAAACGGATCAGGAAATGCTAACAGACCAGGACCTAACACCTTTGATGGAAGCGGTCTTGCAGGATTCGCAGTGCTAGGAGCTGGCGCAGCTATTGCTTTTGCTGCACTTTCAAGAAGAAAGAAAGCTGCTAAATAGCTTGTACAAAAACTAAATAGTTAAATACATCAGGGCCTTGCCGACGGAGAGGATTTCAAGAAAAGGAGTGTTTAATACATGACACCGTTTATCTTTTGGAGTTTATTCGAACGGTCAAGGCTCTTTTGATAGAAGACAAAATAGGCCTGAAATCTTGTTCATTTTGTGCTTTGTGGTAAAATATTATATGATGGATAGTGAATTTTACAGGATTCAGGATGTGATACTATGAAGATTAATTTGATAACAAAACCAAAGGGCGAGATCAGGGAATGCGATGTAAGACAAGGTATATCCATAGAGAACCTCTGCTATGAAATAAAGGGGCTTCCCTATAGGATTCTTGCGGCTAAGGTTAATAATAGAATTGTAGATTTAAATTATACGCTTGATGAGCCATGTACGGTTGAGCTTCTCGATATGAGGACTGAGGCAGCTACTATTTTATATCAGGCAAGCCTATCATTGATTTATGTCAAAGCGGTCAGCGATGTGCTTGGAGAGGAAGCAAATGTTAGTATAAGAAACTCTTTGAATAAGGGCTTTTATACTAAGATAAATACTAGTAAAGAGCTAACAACTGAGCTTATATCTGAGATTGAGATGAGAATGCGAGAAATCGTTGAGGCTGACCTTCCTTTTAAAAAAGAAGTTCTATCTAGGGAAAGCGCTATAGAGTGCTTGCATAAGGATGGTAGATTTGAAAGAGCTAGGCTAATTGAAACTGCTCCAAACCTAAGGCAGGTATTCTTCTATGAGCTTGATGGCTATCGCGATTTCTATTACACTTTGATGGCACCATCATCTGGATATATAGATTTATTTGAGCTTAGAAAGTATAGAAATGGTATTTTGCTAAGATTTCCACATCCGTCAAATCCAAACGTCGTGCCTGAGTTTGTTGATGAAACAAGGATGTATCAGGCTTTTGCGGAACAGACTGTTTGGGAAAGACTTCTAGGAGTTAGCTATGTGGCTGATTTGAATGAGAAAATTGCAAACGATGAGGCCAAGGATCTGATTCAGCTTTCTGAAGCGCTTCATGAGAAGAAGATTGCTCAGATTGCGGACATGATTAATAAGGGGCACAAGAGAATTATTTGATTGCTGGTCCATCATCTTCAGGCAAGACTACCTTTGCTCAGAGACTTTGTGTACAGCTTAGAGTAAATGGACTAAATCCACTGTACCTTGGTACTGACGACTATTTTGTGAACCGTGAAGATACACCGCTTGATGAACATGGCGAAAAGGATTACGAAAACCTCGAAGCGCTAGATATAGAGCTATTCAATAACAATATGAATGATCTGCTTGCAGGAAAGAGCGTAGACTTGCCTAGTTTTGATTTTATGACAGGTAAGAAGATATTTGGTAAGAGAGTCACCTCGATTTCTGAGAATCAACCTATTGTTATAGAAGGAATTCATGGACTTAACGAAAAGCTCACGCAGTTCATACCAAAGGAAGAGAAATTTAAAATCTACATTAGCCCACTTGCACAAATAAACATCGATGTTCACAACAGAGTTCCAACGACTCTTGAGAGAATGCTTAGAAGAATAGTTAGAGATAATCTATTTAGAGGGCACAGTGCAAAGGATACTATTGCAACATGGCCAAAAGTGAGAGCGGGCGAGGAGAAAAATATCTTTCCTTACAGTGGAGAGGCTGATATCTTATTTAACTCCTATCATATATATGAAATTTCTGTTTTGAGAAAGTACGCGGAACCGCTGATTAGAGAGATTACTCAGCAGGATAAAGAGTATGCAGAAGCACAAAGGCTATTGCAATTTATGCAGTTTTTCCGTATTATAGAAAACGATGATATTATAGTTAATAACTCGATAATAAGAGAATTCATCGGCGGAAGCGTATTCGTGGACTAAAGCGATGTTTTATGGAGGATAAACTATGCAATTTTCGGTCTTTTTAGGCCTTATGGGAGGGCTTGCCCTATTCCTTTACGGCATGCAGATGACCAGCACCGGTCTTGAGGCGGCAGCCGGTGACCGCATGAAAAATATTTTAGAGAGGCTTACATCTAATAGATTCATGGGAATTTTAGTAGGTGTGGGAATCACAGCATTGATTCAGAGTTCATCTGCGACAACTGTCATGGTTGTTGGATTTGTAAACTCGGGGCTGATGAAGATTACTCAGGCTGTTTGGATTATTATGGGTGCTAACATAGGTACCACAATTACTGGACAGCTGATAGCCTTGGATGTAGGCGAGATAGCACCGCTATTTGCAATGGCGGGTGTTGTGCTCTTGGTATTTTTCAAGAGAGAGAAACTTCACAACTACGGTTATATAGTTGCAGGCCTAGGATTCCTTTTCCTAGGAATGAACCTAATGAGTGAGGCGATGGAGCCACTCAAGGAAGTACCTGCATTCAAAGAAATGCTGACATCCTTCCAAAATCCACTGTTTGGACTTTTGTTTGGTCTTGTATTTACAGGAATCATTCAATCATCAGCTGCATCGGTTGGTATCCTTCAGATTTTGACAACTAGTGGAGCGCTAAGCTTCCACAGTGCCGTATTCGTTTTGTTCGGTGGAAATATTGGAACTTGCGTTACAACCTTACTTGCTTCTATTGGAACTAACAGAAATGCGAAGAGAGCTATGCTCATTCACATGATGTTTAACGTTATAGGTGCAGTATTGTTTTCAACAGTTTGCATTCTTACACCACTTACAGATTGGGTTGCATCTTGGACTCCAACTAAGCCGGCAGCGCAGATTGCGAATATGCATACTTTCTTTAATGTAGTAACAACATTGCTACTTCTTCCTTTCGGAAATTACCTTGCAATTCTATCAAAGAAATTAATGCCGGAGATTGAAACAGAGGAAGTAGACACATTCAGACTAGAATTCTTAAATCCTTCAATGAAACACGAAGAGCATTTTTCGATTGGTGCATCGGCAATCATCATGACCGGTATCAGAAACGAGCTTCTTCGCATGTACCAGATGGTTAAGGATAACGTGATTGCAAGCTTTGATGTAGTCATAAGTGGCGATACAAAGATGCTAAAGAAGATAAACGATAAAGAAGATTACATAGATTATCTGAACAAGGAAATCTCTAAATATATTTCCAATACTATGGTCTATGAGACAAATGTCAAAGATAGCAGGTTAATAAATGCCTACTTTAGAATATGTACTAACTTAGAGCGTGTAGCTGACCATGCGATGAATATAGCAGAGTACTCACTTAGACTAGCTGAGAACAAAGTTAAATTCACAAAAGAGGCCTACGAAGAGCTAGAGACTATGAAGAAGTACAGCGTACTTGGAATGGAAACAGTCAGTGCACTCGATAAGATGAATAGCGAAGAGGTCGTTAAGACTGCTGCCATAGAGCAGAAAATAGACGATCTGACGAGAGAGTATAGAGCAAATCACTAAGACGCATGCACAAGGCTACTTGCAGTGAGGATACTGCTGTGCTTTATACTGAGCTCTTGATCGACTTTGAGAGAATAGGGGATCACCTTCTGAACATAGCTGAAGCGCTAAATGTTGCAGACAAGGTGGATTAGTATAATGAAAAAACTAAAATTTGACAAGTTAAAGAAGTTAAAATTTAAGAGACTGAACAAGCTCAAGGGCATGGTCAGCGGAAGTAACCTCATCGGATTTGAAACTGCAGTTATCGGTGCAGTGATTGTCTATGTAGTTGTTCTTTCGGGCATGATCAAAGTTACTAGTCTTTTGACTGGCCTAGTGCTTGTAGGGGCAGGAACGGCTCTTCTATTTGGAGACTCTGCTACTAAGAAATCTGATGATGGCGAGGCAGATAAGATGAACGGTAAGTATAAAACAAAGGGCGAGAGTCTAGGAATGTTCATTTTACATCAGTGTTGTGTACTAGGAATGGCAGCTATGTTAGTCCTTGGTATAATATATGATAACCGTGCAGATTTCTTTAGCTGGATTCTAGCTATATTTGCAGCAGTAATGCTGGTTAGCATATTTGCGCAAAGGATAGTGAAGAAATACAAGGCAAGCTAGTTAAGGCTTGAGAATCAACTATAGAATGAATTAACCAGTGTCAATTTGCACTGGTTTTTTGATACTTGAATTGTCAAGTCAAGTGCAACGAGGTTGAATAATAAACCTCATAAGGAGTTAGGTAGCCTAAGCATTTTCGAGGTCGTCTGTTTAATTCATCCACTTTGCTTTGTATATATTCATCGCTGTACTTTGAAAGATCAGTTCCTTTTGGAAAGTATTCGCGAATTAAGCCGTTAGTATTTTCGTTTGTTCCACGTTGCCATGGCTGATGTGGCTGTGGAAAGTAAAATTGCACATTGTTCAATGCTACCGAGGTTTCTGCATGCTTTGCGAATTCCTTCCCACGATCTGGAGTAATGGAGAATAATGGTTGCTCTTTGAGGCATTTAATCATAACCTCACTCACAAGAGTGGCCGTTTTCTTTTCAGCCTTCATACATAGAAGAAATCGACTTTTTCGATCTGCAAGTGTAACGAGACAAGGACCATTTCTCTTTCCGGCAACAGTATCACCTTCCCAATCCCCAATACGTGACCGACTATCTGCCTCGGCAGGTCGCTCTGATAGATTGTTGCTAATAACTATTTTGCCACGTTTTTCAGTATGTTCCTTAGTATGACGAGTTTTCCCTCTATGTCTGAGTTTCCGTATTGCACCTCGATTACCATTCGATTTGCGTTCGGCTTTTGTGTCAAACATTCTTGCATAGATAGCTCTATAAATTGTCGAATAACTAATGCTAAAACTCGCATGTTCCAGTTTTAGTCTCTCTGAAATCTGTTCAGGTGACCATTGATGATTAAGAAACTTTTCTTGAACATATTTAAAAATCGTTGGATTCGAGAGTTTATGCTTAGGACGGCAGTTTTTTCTGCGAACTTCGTATGCAGCTTGAGCTGAAATGGCAGAATACTTACTATCCACAGTATTACGAGATAACTCACGAGAGATTGTTGACTTATCTCTTCCAATGCTGTTAGCAATATATGTAATTGTGCAATTCTGTGAATGGAGAAGTAGTATCTTTTCACGCTCCTCTGGTGTAATATGTTTGTAATGACTCATTATTCCTCCTGGTATTTGGATGTCTTAGCAAACACCATTTTACCAGAAGTAATGAGTCATTATTCATTTGTTGCACTTAGATTGTAAATTCAAGTATAAAAAGAGGTGTACAGATATTAATATCCGTACACCCTATGTTGGTATTTATCTTATTTTGGATCAAAGAATATACTCTATCTAGAATATATTCAGATATATTTATGTGTTAAATTAAGTATTTGGATTAAAGCTCTTTCTTCCAAAGTCCGTGTAGGTTGCAGTACTCATAAACAGCAACTGGCTTCTCGCCTTCAGCAAGTGCAAATACTGCTTCTGGCTTACCTGTGTGGTCTAGATCCTTACGAGTTACACCGTTCTCTGTCTCTAGGTAGATGAATGCGATGTGATGCTCCTCTGTCATTGGGTGCTCAACGCTTCCAACCTTAACCTTTACTAGGTTGCCTTCTACTGAAACTTCTGGAACGTGCTTTTCCTGAGCAGCGTCTGTTGTGTTTGCCTTAAGCTCTCTCATTGGCTCGCCGCAACATGAAGGAGCTTCATTACAGCTATTTATTAATTCTACAATAGTTTCGCAGTGATTACTTTTAAAAATCCTTAACATTATTATATCCTCCTAATTAATTGAGCTCAACGCTCTTTCTCTATATCGTACTTATATTATACCCCATTATTTGATTTTTAAACAATATAATTTGAAAAAAATAATTTTAAATTTAGCTTGACAAGGGAATTACAGGATGATATTATAATGATAATCGTTATCAGTTATGTTCAGAAGGGTAGGCAATATTGAAGTATTCGAGGCAAAGAAACATCATCCTCGACATCGTCAAGAACAGTTATGATCATCCTACCGCAGAAACGGTTTATAAGCTAGCTCGCAAGGAATTGCCAAGCATAGGTATTGCGACGGTATATCGCAACCTAAATCAATTGGTAGATTCTGGTGAAGTCATAAGGATTTCACTTCCGGGCGGAGTAGACCGCTTTGATGGACACCTTGATAAGCATTATCATTCGATATGCCCAGATTGCGGAAGACTTACGGACCTTAATGGGGCGGATGAGCATAGCCTGACGAAACTCAAGGATGATATGAGTAAGGCATTTGGTTTAGATGCTGCAAACGAAATTAAATTTCGTTCAGTTATATTGGAATGCAAGTGTGACAAATGCAGAATGCAAACGGAGAAACGCAATTTTATGGAGTCACGCCTGCAGTTGAGTGTTTAATAGTTATTTAATTTAAATGAAATGAAAATGGAGGAAAATCATGAAGGATCTAAAGGGAACAAAGACATTAGAGAATCTACTAGCGGCTTTTGCTGGTGAGTCACAGGCAAGAAACAAGTACACATACTATGCATCAAAGGCTAAGAAGGAAGGATATGTTCAGATTAGCAACATCTTCCTAGAGACAGCTGCTAACGAGAAGGAGCACGCAGAGCTATGGTTCAAGCTTGCTCACGGAATCGGAACAACAGAAGAGAACCTACTTGATGCTGCTGCTGGTGAAAACTATGAGTGGACAGATATGTATAAGGAAATGGCTGCTACAGCTAGAGAAGAAGGTTTCCCAGAAATCGCTGCTCAGATGGAAGGCGTAGCTGCTGTTGAGAAGGAGCACGAGGAGAGATACAGAAAGCTTGCTGCTAACATCAGAGATGGCAAGGTATTTGAGAGAGAAGAAAAGGTTCTATGGCAGTGCAGCAACTGTGGACACCAGGTTGTAGCTGAGAAGGCTCCACAGCTTTTGCCCAGTATGTAAGCACCCACAGGCTTACTTCCAGATTAAGTCAGAGAACTATTAATAAGCTGGCCGCCTAGTTACGGTCAATATTAAGAAGTAAATTCAAGGATAGAGTTCAGATAGAGCTCTATCCTATTTTGTTTTGATGAATTCTTGTGCCTCAAAGAATTGTAATCAAAAGGGGAGAGGTATATAATGAAAAACATATTTATAAAGATATGGAGGCAAGTATGAGAAGTATATTTGAGAATGGTCCAATAGAGATAACAGGAAAAAACGATAGAGTGCTTATTGTGCGTAAAGATGGATTTAGCCTAAATACGGGAAAGAAGGAAGTCAGCGTATTATTTGATGATATTCGCTATACGAATGTTACAAGATACTGCAATGCAAACAGCAGCTACATAGTTATGCTAGTAATGAAGGATGGCAAGAATATTGAGCTTGATACAGATGTTCATCCAGTAAACGGCATTCACAATATACTTGAGACAAAGACTCTGCTAATGGCCTTTGCAGCAAGCAGACTAGGAAAGGATTTTCCTAACAATCTAAACACTCTTGATATAGAACTGACACATTCGCTAAAGGAAAAACAGATCAGCATATCAAACGGTGTAATTAAGGGTGCTAAGAGCAGCGTAAGGATTGATGACATTCATACCGTTAAATGCGTTAGCAACGGTGCCTTGACAAGATTTGCAATCTACGCAGGCACTAAGAAGAGATTGTTTAACGCTCCGGATTTTGCAGTAGTTTGCAATGAATTAACTGCACCTTTGCTCGAAGCTATTGTAACAAGAAATACCGGCAAGGGCATAGATTTTAGCAGAGGGGATGGCTTTGAACAAAAGACCTCTGAGTACGCACTTATTCGCTACATGGACTCTGACTTCTTTATCAATGAAGATGGTACATTTAGTGAGAAATGGCAGGAAGATGCTCACTACAGAATAGCTCAATATGGCTATGATGTTAAGAATCTGATGAGTCAGTTCGTATAAGTAAGGGCTTAAGATAAAAGTTAAAGCATAATTACTATAAAATAATAAATGCAGGGGGGTGATGTTGTGCTTACACTTGATAGGGCAAAAGAAATAAATGATACAATGGTGACAGGTGATCAGCTTAGAATCCATGCGATGAATGTTATGGCAGCAATGGGAGCTATGGCCGAACATTTTGGTGAAAACAAAGAAAATTGGATGGCTATTGGATACTTACATGATTATGACTACGAGAAGTATCCAGACGAGCATTTGCAGCATACAGAACAGGCCTTGCTGGATTTAGGTGTAGAGGATTGGGAGGTCAGAGCTATTCTTTCACATGGATACGGTCTATGTAATAGTGTCGAACCTTTGACGAACCTCGAAAAATCATTATATACGGTCGATGAACTTACAGGCATTATTCAAGCTTGTGCACGCATGAGACCTATGGGAATTAGGGACTTAACGGCAAAGAGTGTCATGAAGAAATTTAAGGATAAGAGATTTGCAGCAAAGTGCAACCGAGAAGTGATTTGGATGGTTGCGAGCGTCTTGGAATGGAACTTAAAGACGTGGTTGAAGTCTGCATAGAAGGTATGAAACCATATGCTGAAGAAATTGGACTTATGGGAACAGAAGGATGAGTTCTAAATCGAGGCTATAGCAAAGATCAATAAGGTTAAGAAAAAAATGCACAAGCGATTACTTAGATAATTGCCTGTGCATTTTGTTATTGTGTATTATTTCTTCGACTTGAAAATCTCAAGCTCAAACCAGAATGTGCTGCCCTTACCGAGCTTACTGTTTACGCCATACTGGGCTTTGTGCAGATTAAGAATCTCTCTAACAATCGATAGTCCAAGCCCACTTCCGTCAGTCTGTCTAACGTGGTGGGTGCTGGATTTGTAATATCTTTCCCAAACGTGACTTACCTCATCTGGTGCAATGCCCTGACCGTGGTCAATTATCTCGCATCTTACCTTTGATCTTGCTACTCGCTTCACATTGATTATTATCTCCTTATCCTCCCCGCAATATTTAACGGCATTATTTATGAGGTTTGAGATAACCTGCGTAATCTTAGCTTTATCGGCAAAGACTGGCAGTGCTTCGCTGTTGTTATATATGAACTTATAGCCCTCGTTTTCTGCGAGAATTTCGTAAGATGTGAGCAAAGTGCGCACGCTATCAGATAAATCAAATTCGCTTTCTCAAGTACTATCTTGCGCTGCTGCATTCTTGACAGGTTGAGCATATCATTTACAAGAATGTTGAGCCTGTCTGATTCCTCAATGATTACACCAAGGTGCTGATTTCTCTTAACCGGATTATCGCCAGATAGGTCTCTAATCATCTCCGCGTAGGATCTAATCATAGTCAGTGGTGTTCTCAGGTCGTGACTGACATTGGCAATCAAATCCTTTTGATACATATCGGTCTTTTCTAACTCCCGCGAAGCCTCGGTCAAGGTCTCGGAGAGGTTCTGAATCTCAGAATATGCGCTTGGTCTAAACTGAACTCCATAATGGCCTTTACCCATTTCTTCTGCAGATTTCGTGATATTTTTGATTGGCCTGCTTATCATATTTGCCATGTATAGGGCCATCGAAAGCGCTAGGAACATAGCTATGAATGTGATATAGACTAGCTGAGCTCTCAAAATAGAAATCGTAGATTTCACTGGTGAAAGCGGTGCAAACAGATAGAGTATATAGCTATTTGCCATGTTTTCTTCTTCGCTATTCGAATCCTCTGCCTTGTAAAGATAGGTCGCGTATGCTAGTAGCTGGTTATCCTGGTATGGAACTATGAGCGATACACTAGGGAAGGTGCTGCCCTCGAGCTGCTGACGCAGATTAGAGGATTGAAGACTATACAGGTATTCCTGCTTATATCCGTTGTACTCAGGCAGAATAGCAACTCTACCGTCGCCAGTCTCAACCCTGATATATGAATCTGTCTCAGCACTGATTTCGTTTATCTTTCGGCTCATTGCTTCTTTGCCATTGTGCTTATATTCATCTATGAGCTCCTGAGCCATTCGCTTTGTCTCTCGAAGCTTCATGTCCTCGTAAAATGAATCCATGAAGTAAATCTGAAGTAGCCAAATCAAAACGACCAGGAGTGCAGCAAAGAGTATGAAATAGCACCAAAGTTTGAAGCTAAGGCTCCTGATATCAAACCGTTTCTTATTATTTCTCATACTCAAACTTGTATCCTACTCCCCTGAGGGTTACGATGAAATCGCGGTAAGGGCCTAGGTTGTTACGCAAGTTTTTGATGTGCGTATCTATGGTCCTGTCGTCACCGAAGAAGTCGTATCCCCAGATGTCGGATAGTAGCTTGTCCCTGGAAAGTGCGATGTTCTTGTTCTTAATTAGATAGAAAAGAAGATCGTATTCCTTTGGTGTGAGTTCTACACGCTTACCGTCGACTGAAACAGTACGCGCTGCGATATTGATTTCGAGTCCATCAAAGGTGAGCACACTGCTATTATCCTTTGAAACAGAATTTCTTCTCTCTAAAACAACGTTTACGCGAGCCATTAGCTCCTTAGGGCTGAAAGGCTTAACGATGTAATCGTCAATTCCGAGCTCAAATCCGAAGAGTTTATCGTACTCTTCACCACGTGCTGAAAGCATGATGATAGGCACATCGGAAATCTTCTTTATCTCCTTGCATGCTGTGAAGCCGTCGAGCTTAGGCATCATTATATCTAAAATAACAAGATCATACTTGTTTAGCTTGCATAGTCCGACAGCGCTCATTCCGTCCTCTGCCTCGGTTACTTCATAACCGTTGAACTCTGCATATTCTCGAATCACTTCTCTGATTTTAGGTTCGTCGTCTACGACAAGTAACTTGTACATAATATATTCCTCCCATTTTCTTTGTATGATAACGCGCGTAGGTGAAGTTTTAATGTGATTAGTGTTATAATTCTATCATAATTATCACAAATATAAAAGCAAACTACATAATATGACAAGGCGGTGAAAAAGCCTTGAATTCCCCATTGTTTTAAGCCTTGGAAGTATTGACGACGGGCGGCTATAGGACTATACTGTAATATGTATAGAAATAGCTATTTTGAGCTTGTAGCTTGTATAAAAATACGAGCAAAATGAGCCAAAATAATTAAGAAAGGAGGTGCAATATGCTCAAGAAGTTATTGAGAATCGCTCTAGCTATCATAGGAGCCTTGATAGGATACGGAATTTCCATTGGGTCCAAGTATCTTTTAATACACTCAGACTCATCATACGAGGCTTATTTCAAAAGTAATTATCAATATATTCTAGCGGTATTTATTTCTTTATTATCTGCAATTATGTTTTATCGTTTAGCACCGCTGATTTCAAAACAGAGCGTCAAGGTTGCTGGCAAGATTGAAGACGACCTTCAGGGAGTTTCCGGAAATGATATTCTTGCAGGAGCTATAGGCCTAATCTTTGGACTTATCATCGCATTCTTTATAACTCAGATTTTCGCAGGAATTACAAATCAGTATTTGTATGTTATTATCACGCTAATCGTCTACATGATTATGGGATTTATCGGCGTGGTTGTCGCGAACAAAAAGGGTAAAGAAATAATCTCACAGATGTTTATCGCAAGAAGAAACAGCGATGCAGGATCGAATGCTAATCCGGCTCAGGCGACACGTTTTTCTGTAGGAGGCAAGGGGCGCAAGCAGAGCAACATCATTCCTAAGATACTAGATACGAGCGTAATAATCGATGGACGAATTGCCGAAATTATTAAGACCGGATTCCTAGAGGGTCCCATTGTCATCCCTGAGTTTGTTTTGGTCGAGCTGAGACATATAGCAGATTCGTCTGATTCTCTGAAGAGGACGAGAGGGCGTAGAGGCCTTGATATTCTAAATAGGATTCAGACTGACTATGGAATTGATATCTACAATACTGAGAGCGAGAAAGGGCTAAAGGAAATTCCAGAGGTCGACGTTAAACTTCTCAAGCTTGCGCAGATTATGGGTGGTAAGGTTGTGACAAACGACTTTAATTTGAACAAGGTGGCCAGAATTAATGGCGTAGATGTTTTGAATATCAACGAGCTAGCCAATACGCTAAAGCCAGTGGTCATTCCTGGTGAGAAGATGACGGTTACCCCAGTTAAGCAGGGTAAGGATTCTCAGCAGTCAATTGCCTATCTCGATGATGGAACCATGGTAGTTTTAGAGGATGGCAAAAACTATATAGGCAAGACTAGAGAGATAACTGTAACAAGCGTGCTACAGACTTCAGCAGGCAGGATGATTTTCGGAAGAGTAAGGGTATAAGATGTTTCGTGATAGAAGAGTCTATGCCGTAATTGTGGCAGGCGGAAGGGGCACTCGTATGAAGGCACCAAAACCGAAGCAATTCCTGTATATAGGTGGCAAGACAATTTTAGAAAAGACGGTGGACAAGTTCAGAAGAAGCTCTTTGGTAGATGAGATAATCGTCGTAACTGCACAGGATTACCTTGAGCAGACAGAGGAGCTGTTCCGTGGCTTCAGCAAAAGCATGAGCATAATCTCGGGAGGAGAACGGAGGCAGGATTCTGTTGCAAATGCGCTCAAACTATTGAGACAGAAGAAGGCTTCAGATGACGACATCGTACTGATACATGACGGAGTTAGACCGTATATAGAGCTTGACATCATTGCTTCAGTCACCAAAGAGGCATCAGAAGCAGGGGCAGCAATTCCTTGCATAATGCCAAAGGATACAATTAGAGATATAAATAAGGGAACTCTTGAACGCAGTGATTTACGCTGCGTTCAGACTCCTCAAGGCTTTTCCGCAGGACTTTTGATGGATGCATATGCCAAGGCTTTTACAGATGGCAGCGATTTCACAGATGATGCAGGCATTGTAGAAGCCTTTGGACACAAGGTGTCGCTGGTAAAGGGCAGTGAGGATAATATCAAAATTACAACGCCGGAGGATGTCGTTTTGGAAACAAGGATAGGAAAAGGCTTTGATGTGCATAGACTTGTTGAAGGCAGAAAGCTAATTCTTGGAGGAGTAGATATCCCATATGAGAAAGGGCTTTTGGGACACTCAGATGCTGATGTATTGCTTCATGCTTTGATAGATGCGATACTAGGCGCTGCATCTATGGGAGATATTGGAAGGCTGTTTCCGGATACAGATCCCGCATTTAAGGATGCTTCGAGTCTTGTTCTACTAGAGAGAGCATGGAATGCAGTCAAGTATAGAGGTTATGATTTTATAAATGCAGACATAACTGTGATTTGCGAAAGACCTAAGCTTGCTCCACATATAGACAAGATGGAGGATAACATCTGCAATGTGCTAAACATAAGCAGAGAAAGAATAAATATAAAGGCGACTACGACTGAGAAGCTAGGCTTTACAGGAAGAGGCGAGGGCATTGCAGTTGAGGCTGTTTGCATTTTGTCCTGCAGCCCTAAGTAGAAGCTATTTGTGAACTTTGATGAATACTGTGGCGCTAGCTACGGCAGAAATATAGATTGAATAGAATGGAGATATAATTTCAATGAGACTATCTAAAATGTATGTCAGAACTCTGAGAGAGTTACCAGCTGAAGCGGAAATTCCAAGTCATATTTTGCTGCTTCGTACGGGAATGATACGTAAGCTTGCATCAGGAATCTACGGATTCATGCCACTTGGATGGAGATCGCTTCACAAGATTGAGAATATAATCCGTGAGGAGATGGATAAGAGCGGAGCGCAGGAGATTTTGATGTCTGCAATTCAGCCTGCAGAACTTTGGGAGGAATCAGGAAGGTGGAGTGCCTACGGCCCTGAGCTTTGGCGTATCAAAGACAGAAACGGCAGAGACTTCTGCTTAGGACTACACACGAGGAAATATTCACAGATATAGTTCGTGATGGAGTTTCATCATATAGACAGCTACCGCTGAACCTATATCAGATTCAGCACAAGTACAGAGATGAGGCTAGACCTCGTTTTGGTCTTATGAGAAGCAGAGAGTTCATCATGAAGGATGCTTACTCTTTTGACAAGGATCAGGAGGGCCTCGATAAGAGCTATGATGATATGTATGATGCGTATACGAGAATCTTCACTCGTTGCGGATTGACATTTAGACCAGTAGAGGCTGATAGCGGTGCGATTGGCGGAAATGCATCGCACGAGTTTACAGCGCTTTCAGAGGTCGGCGAGAGCGATATTGCTTATTGCGAGAGCTGTTCAATGGCGGCAAATGTAGAAAAGGCTGCTTGCAGGGATGCTGAGCCATCACCTGAGAGTGAGGCAATGCTTGAGCTTCAGGAAGTTCACACACCAGGAACAAAGACAATCGAAGAGGTTGCAGGATTCCTGAACATAGATAAGACAAAGACTATCAAAGCACTTCTATTTGAGAAGTATGACGAGGATGGTAAGGCTGATGGATATGTAGCTGCCTTTGTTAGAGGCGATAGAGACCTTAACATGATCAAGCTAGTAAATGCCCTAAATATCCCAGAGCATGCGATTGCCTTTGCTGATGAATCAAAGCTAGAAGCTGCAATAGGAGCAGTTGGTGGATTCACAGGACCTATAGGGCTTCACGACTGTACAGTTGTTGTCGACAGCGAGCTAGTGGGACTTAAAAATCTTTGCGCAGGCGCTTGTAAGCTAGACCACCACATTCTTAATGTGAACTACGGAAGAGATTACGAGGGTGACATAGTTACAGATCTCAAGGTTCTCAAGGAGGGTGACCCTTGCCCAGTCTGCGGCGCCCCAATAAAGCACACTCGCGGTATCGAGGTTGGACAGGTATTCAAGCTTGGAACAAAGTATTCGAAGGCTATGAATGCTATATATAAGGACGAAAATCAGCAGGATCATCCGCTTGTTATGGGTTGCTACGGAATAGGTGTAAGCCGTACTCTAGCAGCTGTTATCGAGCAGCACCACGATGATGATGGAATCATTTGGCCAGTTTCAGTCGCTCCATACCATGCGATTGTAACACTTGTTAAGCCTAAGGATGAGGAACAGGCAAAGGTTGCAGAAGAAATCTACCAGAGCTTGCTTGTAGCTGGTGTTGAAGCGGTTATAGATGACCGTGACGAGAGACCAGGTGTTAAGTTCAAGGACGCTGACCTTCTTGGATTCCCAATCAGAATCACAGTAGGTAAGAGGGCTGGAGAAGGAATCGTGGAGTACAAGCTACGTAGAGACAGCGAAAAGTCAGAGCTTAGCGTAGCAGAAGCAATAGAAAATGCAATCAAATTAGTAAATGAGGAGAAATAAGATGAAAACAGTAACAATAGAAATGGAAAACGGCAAGGTAATGAAGGGCGAGCTTTACGAGGACCTAGCGCCAATCACAGTTGAGAATTTTGAGAAGCTAGCTAACAGCGGTTTCTACAACGGCCTAACATTTCACAGAGTTATTCCTGGATTTATGATTCAGGGTGGATGCCCTAACGGAAACGGAACAGGTGGCCCTGGATATACAATCAAGGGTGAGTTTGCAATGAATGGCGTAAAGAATGACCTAAAGCACACAACGGGCGTGCTATCAATGGCAAGAACCATGGTACCTGATTCAGCAGGATCACAGTTCTTTGTAATGGTTGCAGATGCTCCACATCTAGATGGACAGTATGCTGGTTTTGGAAAAATCACAGAAGGTATCGATGCGGCTCTAGAAATTGCACAGGTAAGACGCGACTTCCAGGACAAGCCACTTGAACCAGTTGTAATAAAAACTGTAACTGTAGAGTAAAAGCAAAACAAAGTTTAACTAACGACATGTCGCATTCGCACTAAGGATTAGCTACAATGCGACAAAAGGAAAAGATATGAAGATATATAACACACTAACAAGACGAAAAGAGGAGTTTGAGCCTATTCGCAAGGGCCAGGTTAACATCTACGTTTGCGGACCAACGGTTTACAATTACATCCACATCGGAAACGCTAGACCGATAGTAGTCTTTGATACACTTCGCAGATACATGGAGTACAGAGGCTATAAGGTTAAGTATGCACAGAACTTCACAGACGTGGACGATAAGATTATCAATAGAGCAAAGGATGAAGGCGTTAGCGCACTCGAAATCTCAGAGCGCTTCATCAAGGAGTATTTTGATGATGCAGATGCCCTAAATGTGAGAAGGGCTGATGTTCATCCTAAGGTTTCAGAGCATATTGATGATATAGAAAACTTTGTTGACACTTTGGTAGGCAAGGGCTTTGCTTACGAAGCTGACGGAGACGTATATTTCTCAACAAGAAAGTTCCCTGAATACGGAAAGCTTTCAGGTCAGAATATAGAAGATCTCGAGGCCGGTGCAAGAATTGCAGTCGGTGAAGTCAAGGAAGATCCAATAGACTTTGCACTATGGAAGGCGCGTAAGACTGAAGATGAGATCGCTTGGGAATCACCATGGGGCATGGGAAGACCAGGCTGGCACATAGAGTGTTCAGCTATGGCAAGAAGACATTTAGGTACAACTATCGATATACACGGTGGAGGTGAGGACCTTCAGTTCCCACACCACGAAAACGAAATTGCTCAATCGGAGTGTTGCAATGGCGTAACCTTTGCTAACTACTGGATGCATAATGGCTTCATAAATATCGGTGGATCGAAGATGTCAAAGTCTGCAGGAAACTTTTTCACTGTAAGAGATATCCGCCAGAAATACACAGGCGAAGAAATTCGATTCTTGCTCCTATCGGGACAGTATAGAGGACCGATAGAGTTCAGCGAAGAAATGATGCAGCAGTCAAGGTCAAGCTTTAACAGAATCAAGAACTGTCTAGATGACATAGAGTTCATGATCAAAACCGGAACAGACGGCGAACTTTCAGCTGAAGAGGAGAAGTCAATAGCTAGCTTTGATGGATTCAGACAGGCCTTCATAAAGGCTATGGATGACGATCTAAATACTGCTGATGGAATCAGTGCGGTATTTGAGCTCGTTACAGAAATCAACACAATGCTTCGTGGAGGAACTAGCAAAGCTTATGCAAAGGCGGCTTTAGAAATTTTCAACGAACTTACTGGTGTTCTTGGAATAATCAAAGCTAAGGAAACTAGTATCGATGCTGATATCGAAGCGCTAGTTGAGGAAAGACAGCAGGCAAGAAAGAATAAGGACTTCGCTAGAGCAGACGAAATCAGAGATGAGCTAAAGGCTAGAGGATATACTCTAAAGGATACACCTCAGGGTGTTCAGATTATAAAGGACGAGTCCATATGAATCCCGCTCAGGCCAATGTAACGGCGCTGGCTTTTGTCGGAGATGCTGTTTATGAGCTTTATATCAGAAATATGATTTGCAGTGATTTGAGCCTAGGCGGAAATGCTGATCTCATGCACAAAAATGCGATAAGATATGTAAGAGCTGAGAGTCAAGCAAAGGCAATAAAGCACATGATGAACGGCTTTCTCACAGAGGATGAGCTTGGACTTGTTAAGCGTGCAAGAAATCATAAGACGCCCAACAGGAGCAGGAGCGCTGGAGCCGTTGAATATAAGCTTGCGACTGCTTTTGAAGCACTTATTGGATTTTTACATGCAAACGGTGATGAGGAGCGCGTATTGGCAATCATGTCAAAGGCGGTAGAGATAATCGAAGAGGAATAGGAGAAGAGGCGATGAGCAAAGCAGATAAGATTTTCAAAAGCATGTGCAGAGATATCTTAGATAATGGATTTTCAACAGAAGGGGAAACCGTCAGAGCTCGCTGGGAGGACGGAAGCCCTGCATATACTATAAAGCGCTTTGGTGTTGTAAACAGATACGATTTGTCAGAGGAGTTTCCAGCTTTGACCCTCAGAAAGACTGCAATTAAGACAGCAGTGGATGAACTTCTTTGGATTTGGCAGAGAAAGTCAAATAATATCAATGAATTAAAGGGCAAAATCTGGGATGAGTGGGCTGATGAGACTGGTTCAATCGGAAAGGCTTACGGCTATCAGATGGCACAGAAATACAAGTTCGCTCAGGGCGAGATGGACCAGGTTGACAATGTAATTTGGCAGCTAAAGAACACTCCTCAGTCAAGAAGAATAATGACAAATATCTATAACTTCAGCGACTAAGCGAGATGCATCTAGAGCCATGTGCGTATAGCATGACCTTCAATGTGACAGGCGACAAGCTAAATGCAATCTTAAATCAGCGTTCACAGGATGTTCTTGCTGCAAACAACTGGAATGTGTGTCAATACTCTGTTTTAGTGATGATGCTTGCTCAGGTTTGCGGATACAAGCCAGGTGAATTTGTTCACGTTATCGCAGATGCTCATATCTATGATAAGCATGTGCCTGCTATAGAGGAATTGATTTCAAGAGAAGAGTTCCCAGCACCAAAGGTAAGACTTAATCCTGAGATTAAGGACTTCTATGACTTCACAACAGATGATCTAATCATTGAAGACTATCAGAGTGGCGAGCAGATCAAAAATATTCCAATTGCGGTATAGGTGCGATATGAATTTGATAATAGCAGTAGATAAAAATTGGGGAATCGGCAAGGATGGCGGATTGCTCTGTCACCTTCCTGGTGACCTAGAATACTTCAAGAAAATAACTCTAGACAAAACAGTAATAATGGGCAGGGTGACGCTAGAGAGTCTTCCTGGATCAAAGGGACTTCCTAAGAGAAGAAACATAGTTTTGACTAGGGATACTTCCTATGAGGCTGTGAATGCAGAGGTCGTTCACTCCTACGAGGAGATTGATGAAATTGTTTCAGGGCTCCCTGAAGAGGAAGTCTTTGTAATAGGTGGTGCACAGATATATAAAGATATGCTTCCTAAGTGCAGCACATGTTATGTAACCAAAATCTACAAGGATTTTGATGCGGATAGACATTTTGAAAATCTTGATGCCTCAGGTGAGTTTGATTGCGAGCCGGTTGGAGAACTTATGGAAGAAAACGGCATAGAGTACCGTTTCTATAAATATACGAGGAAAAAATGAGTAAAACGGATTTGATAATAGGTAGAAACCCCGTGATTGAAGCACTCAAAAGCGGAAGGGGCGTCTCCAAGGTCATCATTCAAAAGGGTGCATCTGGATCAATATCAAAAATCTATGATCTAGCCAAAAAGAATGGCATCAAAATAGAACAGGCCGAAAAGGACGAGCTTGATAGACTCTGCAAGAGCAAGGGACATCAAGGAGCTGTAGCATTTGCCGCAGCGCATTCCTTTGCAAGTATGAAAGACATCTACGCACGCGCAGAAGCAGGTGGCGAGGACGCTTTGATTGTTATCCTAGATGAGATAGAAGATCCACATAACCTTGGCGCAATAATGCGTAGTGCAGAGTGTGCAGGCGCATGCGGCATAATTGTCTCAAAGCATAATAGCTGCGGGCTCACCGAAACTGTAGCAAAGACTTCGGCAGGTGCTATAGAATACATGCCTTGCGTTCAGGTAACGAATATTGCAAAGACCATAGACGAACTAAAGAAGGATGGCTTTGGATTGCAGCTTGTGATATGAACGGAAGCGTTTACACTGAAGCCGATATGCGCGGAAAGCTTGCTATAGTAATAGGAAACGAAGGCAAGGGAATCAGGCATCTTGTTAAATCAAAATGTGATTTTGTAGTATCAATTCCACTACTAGGCCAGATTAATTCGCTTAATGCATCAAATGCAGCAGCCATAATAATGTATGAAGCACTTAGACAAAGGAGTGAGAAGCGCTGATGCTAGCAGATGAAATGAATATTCTCTCAGACGAAAGCCTTGTGAGAATGGCTCAAGAGGGAAGCAGTCTAGCATACGAATTACTTATTGATAAGTATAAGCATACGGCAAAAATTAGTGCGAGAAAATATTACATAGCAGGAGCCGAAAACGAGGACGTAATACAAGAAGCTATGATTGGAATCTTTAAGGCTATTAGGGATTTTGATGAGAACGCTGGTGCTAAGTTCTCGACCTTCTTACAGCTATGTATGGAGAATCAAATAAAGACAGCTATAAATGCTGCCAACAGGCAGAAACATAAGCTCCTAAATGAGTCGCTATCCATCTTTGATGAAGGAAGGGAGCAAGTTGACTTTGATGGGAGAGATACAGCTTCGAACAAAATTTGTAGTTCTCTTTTGGCTGATAAGGACCTAAGTCCAGAAAAGCTTGCCATGCTGAAAGAAGCCATTAGAGATATCGAATCAGGGGACTCCGAAAAGCTCAGTAACTTCGAGCGCGAGGTGTGGGCGAAGATGCGTCAGGGAATGAATTACAGAGAAATTGCAACGGCCCTCGGAAGAACTCCTAAAGCTGTTGATAATGCAATGCAAAGACTGAAGAAAAAAATTAGAATAAACTTACTGGATTATTGACAAGGTGTAACAAAAATAGTACGATAATAACAATGCGTGATTGGGTGAATTTGCACTGTCAGTCGGGCATGCATACGCTGCTGTAGCTCAGTCGGTAGAGCACTTCATTGGTAATGAAGAGGTTCGGCAGTTCAATTCTGCTCAGCAGCTCCAGATTAAATTTGTTGTTATGAATAAGGAGAGGGAATAATGGCAAAACAGAAATTTGAAAGAAACAAACCACATATCAATATCGGTACAATCGGACACGTAGACCACGGTAAGACAACACTTACAGCTGCGATCACAACAACACTAAACCAGAGATATGGACTAGGTGAGAAGGTTGAGTTCGACAAGATCGATAAGGCACCAGAAGAGAAGGAAAGAGGAATCACAATCTCAACATCACACGTTGAGTATGAGACACCAAACCGCCACTACGCGCACGTAGACTGCCCAGGCCACGCTGACTATGTAAAGAACATGATCACAGGTGCTGCACAGATGGACGGAGCTATCCTAGTAGTAGCAGCAACAGATGGACCAATGCCACAGACAAGAGAGCACATCCTTCTATCAAGACAGGTAGGCGTACCATACATCATCGTATTCCTAAACAAGTGCGATATGGTAGATGACGAAGAACTTCTAGATCTAGTAGAGATGGAAGTAAGAGAACTACTATCAGAGTATGACTTCCCAGGAGATGACACACCAATCATCAGAGGATCAGCGCTAAAGGCACTAGAAGATCCAGCAAGCGAGTGGGGAGACAAGATTGTAGAGCTATTCGAAGCAGTAGATAGCTACATCCCAGAACCAGAAAGAGACAATGATAAGCCATTCCTAATGCCAGTAGAGGACGTATTCTCAATCACAGGAAGAGGAACAGTAGCAACAGGAAGAGTTGAGAGAGGCGTACTAAAGGTTGGTGAGGAAGTAGAAATCATCGGACTTACAGAAGAGAAGAGAAAAGTAGTAGTAACAGGTCTAGAGATGTTCAGAAAGCTTCTAGATGAGGCAGAGACAGGAGACAATGTAGGAGCACTACTAAGAGGTGTACAGAGAAACGAAATCGAAAGAGGACAGGTTCTAGCAGCACCAGGAACAATTCACCCACATACAAAGTTTAAGGGACAGGTATACGTACTAAAGAAGGAAGAAGGCGGAAGACATACACCATTCTTTAACGGATATAGACCACAGTTCTACTTCAGAACAACAGACGTAACAGGAGACCTAAAGTTACCAGAAGGAACAGAGATGTGCATGCCTGGAGATAACGTAATCATGGAGATTGATTTGATCACACCAATCGCTATCGAAGAAGGCCTAAGATTCGCTATCAGAGAAGGTGGCAGAACAGTAGGTTCAGGTGTTGTAACAGAGATCATCGAGTAATAGGTCAAATTACAAGTAGACATAAGATGCCGGCACAACAGTGCCGGTATTTTTTCGGAGAGGCTAATTTAACAGTCTAAATCAAAGCTATTTCACGTAAGTATAAGAGAGGTGTTAGTATGAATAAGATAGAAAAAAATAGATATACAAAGGATATCTGTCGACATTCTCTTCGACATCATAGGTGGTATCTTTATAGCCTTAGGTGCATATAATTTTGCTGCTGCGTCACATTTCCCGCTCGTTGGATTTACAGGTATAGCTTTGATCTTTAACCACATGTTTGGACTTCCAATAGGTGCGGTGACCATTGCGCTTAACATCCCTGTTGCCTTGCTTTGCTACAAGATACTTGGCAAAAGATATTTCTTTAATTCAATCAAGTCTCTGATTATAACGTCAGCGATAATTGACTATCTTGCACCTAGATTTCCAATCTATTCAGGGGATACAATGCTAGCTGCAATATGCACTGGAGTGTTCTCGGGAATCGGATACGCTTTGATTTATATGAGAAACTCATCAACTGGTGGTGCGGACTTCATAATACTTAGCATCAAAGCAAAGAAACCGTACATGACCATAGGTAAGATTTCATTTATAATGGACTGCTTGATTGTAATGCTCGGCGTAGCTGTCGTATCAAGAAGCATAAATGGACTGATTTACGGAATCATAATAAGCTATATAATATCTGTAGTAATCGACAAGTTCCTCTTCGGTCTGACATCAGGAAAGATGGCTTTGATAGTCACCGATAAGCCTAGCGAGGTTGCGGAGAAATAGATGCAGTAATAGATAGAGGTGCGACCTTCCTCAAAGCGAAGGGAAGCTATTCTGAGGAAGATAAGTCGGTGGTTATGTGTGCTTGCGGAAACAAGCAGGCATTCCAGCTAAGTGAAATCCTTAAGGAGACTGATCCTAAGGCATTTATGATTATAGTAGAATCACATGAGGTATTTGGAGAAGGCTTTAGAGTAAAATAGCAGATTTTATCTAAGGTTAATTTGCTGTCTATTGAGCAAATCTATTGGTGAACAAAGGGAACCAGTGTATATAATCTTATTTTTCCATATTTAGCTATACACCTCGACAAAGTAAAAGCTGGGATGTAAAATTATAGAGCAAGGAAAATAAATAATAGAAGAGAGAAGAAAATGGAAGAAGCTAGAACGCATCGTAGAAGAACAGTAACAAAGTCGCCACTAGGTAAATTTACACGGCTTTTATCAAGACTCTATTTGCTTGTGACCCTGATTTTCATGGGTCTGCTTTGTTATTCTCAGTTTTTGACTACTAAGACGCTGATTATAGTAGCAGCTACACTTTTTGTGGCCTTCCTTTTGATATTTCCAGCACTTCATTCGTATAGATTTAAGAAATCGAGAAAGTTTATATGCATACTTCTCGCTTTGATTATGGGCGGGTCCATGTGCGTGGCAAGCGTGTACATTGTAAATACGCTCTTGTTCTTTGATAAGATAACATCAGACTCGTCAGGTAAGGATAGAGCTGAGGCTAAACGCGTAGACGTAAGTGAGGAACCGTTTAATATCTTGATAACAGGACTTGATGTCGAGGGAGATATTTCCTCAGAGCTCAAGATCTGACGTTAATATGATAGTCACAGTTAATCCAAAGACGAGGAAGATTCTTTTGACGTCAATACCAAGAGATTTCTACATAGAATACCCTGATGTCGAAGGTGAATACGATAAGCTTACACATAGCGGTATCTATGGAGCAGATGAAACAGTTGCTTCTGTTGAGAAACTCACTGGACTTGAGATGAACTATTATGTCAAGGTAAACTACTCTACAGTTAAGAGTATGGTGAATTCGATTGGCGGAATAGATGTGAACTCTGACTTTGATTTCGAGACACATGGACAGGCCTACTACAAGTTTGTTAAGGGATATAACCACATGAACGGAGAAGAGGCACTTGCCTTTGCTAGAGAGAGGAAGTCCTTTGAGGATGGAGATTTCCAGAGAAATAGAAATCAGCAAAAGGTGATGAAAGCCATGATCAAAAAGGTGACTTCGCCTAAAGTGCTCCTTCTAAAGTATCCAGATATCTTGAATTCTGTTAAGAGCTATATGGAAGTAAATATGAATTCTTCTGATATAAAGGCGCTAGTAAGAATGCAGAGCTCGGGACTAAAGGGATGGACGGTCACAACTCAGAACATGAAGGGCGATATCGACCTTAAGCCATGCTATGCGCTTGGTGGGGAGTACGCGTCTGTAGTAGTTCCTGATAGCGAAAGCGTAAATAAGGCAGTAGATAAAATCAGTGAGGTAATGTCTGAATAACCAGGTTAGCCTCGGTCATAATCAGCTAAATAGTAATGTACGCTAAGATAGGATAATGTAATTTTTCAAGTTTTTTTGGAAATGGTTTGACATTGACAAGTGCTTAGGGTACAATTAATAGGCAACTTTATGCTTAGACATTCAGGGCCGGAGCTAAACGGCTCTGAATTTGAGTATTTAATAAACGAAAGGACATAAAGATATGAGGGTTAAGGTTACACTTGCGTGTACAGAGTGCAAGCAGAGAAACTACAATACCATGAAGAACAAGAAAAACGATCCTGATAGAATCGAACTTAAGAAGTATTGTAAGTTCTGCAAGAAGGAAACACTACACAAGGAAACGAAGTAAGGAGGCGGCGATGGCTACAGCTAAGAATGCAAATACACCGCGCAAGCAAAGTCTAGGTGAATACCTTAAGGGCGTTAGGAAAGAGATGGGAAAGGTTGTATGGCCTACTCGTAAGGAACTTGGCGCTTACACTGTTGTTGTGGCGGCAACATGTGCTGTATGTGCACTTGGATTTTGGCTTGTAGACCTAGGAGTTCTAGCTCTTCTTAAGAATATCCTTGGCGTAACTATGAATTAATTGTCAAAGAAGGTGCAAAATGTCAGATTCAGAAAAAAACATACTTTCACCTTTAGAGGAAGAAGGTCTTAGAGGTGATGGCAATGCCAAGTGGTATGTCGTACACACTTATTCAGGTCATGAGAACAAGGTAAAAGTAAATATCGAAAAAATGGTCGAGAATCGTGGCATGCAGGATTTGATTCTTGATATCGTAGTACCAACGGAAGACAGAGTTGAAATCAAAGAAGGCCAAAGAAAGATTAAGACCAAAAAAATGTTTCCGGGATACGTCATCATTAAGATGATCGTAAATAACGAGTCCTGGTATCTTGTGCGTAACACACAAGGCGTAACAGGATTTGTTGGTCATGGCTCGAACCCTATCCCGCTAACCGACACAGAGGTTGCGAGAATGGGAATCGAAAAGGTTTATATCGATCTGGATGTCGAGGTCGGTGACACAGTACGCGTTATCAGCGGACCATTTGAGAGCTTCATGGGTGAGGTTCTTGATATCAGCAAAGAGAAACAAATACTTACTGTCAGAGTTTCGATGTTCGGTAGAGATACTCCGGTTGAACTTGAGTTCGGCCAGGTAGATAAAATCCTATAGAATTCTATAGAGAAAGGAGAAACACATGGCTAAGAAAATAACAGGCTACATTAAGTTGCAGATTGAAGCAGGCAAGGCTAATCCAGCGCCACCAGTAGGTCCGGCACTAGGTCAGCACGGTGTAAACATCATGGACTTTTTGTAAGCAGTTCAATGCAAAGACACAGGATCAGCCAGGAATGATCATTCCAGTAGTAATCACTGTTTATGCGGACAGAAGCTTTTCGTTCATTACAAAGACACCACCAGCAGCAGTATTGCTAAAGAAAGCAGCCGGATTGGCTTCAGGTTCAGGAGAACCAAATAAGACAAAGGTTGCAAAAGCTTTCAAGAGCACAGGTAGAAGAAATCGCAAAGACAAAGATGCCAGATCTTAACGCAGCTAACCTAGAATCAGCTACAAGCATGATTGCAGGAACAGCAAGAAGTATGGGAATCGTTGTCGAAGACTAATTTTCTGGGAGGTCAGTAGGTTGTGCAAGAAAATGCAACCTAAGCGCAAGCAGGCCGATAGAACCAGCAGGAGGTAAAATATGCCAAAGAGAGGTAAGGGCTACAAGAACGTAGCAGAGAAAGTAGATAGAGCTACTTTATACGATGTACCTGGCGCTATGGCTAAGGTCGTAGAGACAGGACATGCAAAATTTGATGAAACAGTAGAAGTCCACATCAGACTTGGTGTAGACGGAAGACACGCTGACCAGCAGGTAAGAGGAGCACTTGTACTTCCACACGGAACAGGTAAGGAAGTAAAGGTTCTTGTTTTCGCTAAGGGTGCTAAGGCAGAAGAGGCGGAAAAGGCTGGAGCAGATTATGTAGGAGCAGATGAACTCGCTCAGAAAATCCAGAGTGAAAACTGGTTTGACTTCGATGTAGTAGTTGCTACACCGGACATGATGGGTGTTGTAGGTAAGCTAGGACGTGTACTCGGACCTAAGGGACTTATGCCAAACCCAAAATCAGGAACAGTTACAATGGACCTAGAGAGAGCATTGGCTGACATTAAGGCAGGTAAGGTTGAGTACCGTTTGGATAGACAGAACATCGTTCACACTATCATCGGTAAGAAATCATTCGGTCCAGAGAAACTACAGGAGAACTTCAAGGCACTAATCGAAGCTATTATCAAGGCTAAGCCAGCTACAGCAAAGGGTCAGTACATGAAGAGCATCTCAGTTTCCACAACAATGGGACCTGGAATCAAGGTTAACCCTGCAATTCTTGACTAAGCTCAAATTTAGTAATTTAATATTGAGAACTAAACCGTAGACAGCAGGTGTCGAAAGACTTAATTTCCTGCCGAGGTACAATACATAGATATTGACCCCGTCTACAAAATGATGGGGTTTTTTTGTTGAGTACCGCATGCTATTCGCAATGTACACATTGCAGAAAGGAGAACTAAATGTCAGACGTAGCAAAACAACAGAAACAGCTAGTAATCGACGAGATTAAAGCTAAACTTGACGGAGCACAGTCTGCAATCCTTGTTGATTACATGGGAATCACAGTAGAGCAGGCAGACAAGATGAGAAGAGCTCTTCGTGAGGCAGATGTCGACTACACTGTATATAAGAATACTCTCGTAAAGAGAGCAATCGAAGGAACAGACTTCGAGTCATTGAAGGACCACCTTGCAGGACCAAGCGCTATTGCAATCAGCAAGACTGATGCAACAGCTCCAGCAAGAACACTTAACGGTCTAATTAAGGAAATCCCAGCAGTAGAATTCAAGGCAGGTGTTGTAGAAGGAACATTCTATGACAAGGCAGGCGTTGAAGCTATCGCTAACATTCCTTCAAGAGATGAGCTTATTGCTAAGTTCATGGGAAGCATTCAGTCACCAGTTTCAACATTTGTTAGAACACTTCAGGCTGTTGCTGATGCAAAAACAGAATAGTATTTAAAGTAAAATCAACATTATAAAATAAAAGGAGAATAATAATGGATAAGGATAAGATCATAGAAGCCATCAAAGGTATGACAGTACTAGAGCTAAATGAGCTCGTTAAAGCATGTGAAGAAGAGTTCGGCGTATCTGCTGCTGCTCCTGTAGCTGTAGCTGGTGCTGTAGCTGGTGGAGATGCTGGCGCTGAGCAGACAGAGTTCAACGTTGTACTTGCAGAAGTAGGTGCAGAGAAGATTAAGGTTATCAAGGTTGTAAGAGAAATTACAGGTCTTGGACTTAAGGAAGCTAAGGCTCTTGTAGACGGAGCTCCTGGCGTTCTAAAGGAAGGCGTTGAGAAGGCTGAAGCTGATGCAATGAAGGCTCAGCTTGAGGAAGTTGGCGCAAAGGTAGAACTTAAATAGTTCTAGGCTCGACTAAATATCTCGGGCTTTGGTTGAAACCAATTTCAATGGGAGCTGCTTATTATAGTGGCTCCCTTTTGTTTTACGGAGGGGAATATTATGACACAGCAGAGTATTGCAAAAAAGGGAATAGCAATTAACGGAGCACTTATCATAGCAACAGTTATTGCATTTATACTTGTAAGAATAACAAACTACATAATAGAGTATTCATATACAGATACAAATATTGCATTTATATTTAATTTACAGCGTTTCACATTCATTGGACTTGAGGTTATCTCAGCGGTTGCTATCGTACTAGCAATTGTACTTTTCATAAAAAGCAACATGAAGATGATGGGATTCATCTTGCTAGCTGTATCAGCAGGTGTCGCTTTGGTACTAGCGCTGAACTATGTGGTTCTCGGAATCATAACATGGGTTCTATCAGGACTTTCAATCAGCATGCTAAGAAAAGTTGGTGCTGAAAGTGAGTTCGAAAGAGGACTAAATTCAAGAAATTCAATGCACCAGTTTACTACTGCAAACCCAAATAACAGCTTTAATAACATAAACAATCAGAATGCTGCACCAGCGCCTACAGCTACACCAGTTGCAGAGCAGGCATCAGAGACTGACCCAGTAACACCAGTAGAGGAGGCTCCGGTAGCACCTGTGACAGAAGCCCCAGTAGAAAATACAGCTTCTGTTGATGGCACAGAGAATACAATAAATGAATAATATTGATTCAAAGTTTTTTTCGAATATAGATGCATCAAAGAGAGTTACAAGGCTTGCAGGTGCGTATATAACTATTAGCATACTTAGGGCTCTCTTGTATATTGGATTTAAGATCTTTTCTGAAGATACATTCTTTGTGCAGGGTGGATTTATGTATGTTGATCTAGATATGCTTGGCTTATCTAGTATAGTTTCACTGATTATATATGGATTATGCACTGTTGTGATAATCCTAGTATCGGCTATACTGCTGGCATCAAACTTCAAACTCATAACAGAAGATGCAAAGGAACTTAAGCAAAGCAGGCGCATGTGGGTATACCTAACTGTGATGATTGCAGATATACTAATCTCAGTTGGATTTGCATGCTCAGTGATATTGATTGGAGCCTTCGCTTTGGTTATGATCGCGATGTCAGCTGTGGAAATAAGTACTTTTGTATGGCTAATTGTAGCCCGAAGAAATGAGGAGTAGTAATGAGCAATTTTGTAGACGGTGAAGTTAGAATCTCGGAGCCGCTTAACTTAGTTTCAATTGCTCTTGGCGGTGTCCTTGGTGAAAAGGCGGGAACCCGTGTTTCAAGGGTACGCCTCGATAAAGCAGGAATAAAGAGATATCAAAAAACGGAAGAGGGGAAATGCCTAAAACCTTTTTTGATTGCTACATCAAGCATAGAACTTGATCTCAGACAGTCTCTGAGGACTGAATCAGTTTTGAGATATCGCTTGGGAAAGACCGGATGGGGGAATCCTATATTTGTACTACTGATGGTAGAGTGCGTTATCTTTTTGGTACTTGGTATAGCAATGGGCGTGATGCTAGAATTTCTAATGATGACTGTGGTAATATCTGCATTTGCAGCTGTTATAGGATTGTATGCAGCAGGTTATATATATTTACTAAGAAAAAAATATCGAGAAAAAAATTTTCATAAGAACTTTCTTCCAAGACTTGACCGATATATAGATATTGTAAGATTGAAGCAAATGGAAGATGGAACATATTATGACGAGTCAGAATAAAACCATTGATTAAATTAGACTTTAAAGGCGGCGTGCCAGAATAAAAAAATTCTGGTTCGTCGTTTTTGCCTTTATATTTATTAGGTAGCAGCTTTGACCAAAAGGCCAAGAGGTGGTTGACCTATTGATTTTATTGTGATAAAATAATAGACTGCCACACGAATGTAAACTGTTGAGACGTAAGGAGTGATGAAAATGCCAAAACCTATAGAAGTAGGTAGAAAAGAGCGTATGACCTTCTCTAAAATTAATGAAGTTAGTGAAATGCCTAACCTCATTGATATTCAGACAAAATCATACAAATGGTTCTTGGATGAAGGATTGAAGGAAGTATTTGAAGACATCTCCCCAATCAAGGATTATGCGAATAATCTCGTATTGGAATTCATTGATTATTCCCTAAGCGATCCCCCAAAGTACGAGCAGGAGGAGTGCAAGGAGAGAGATGTAACATACGCAGCACCACTGAAGGTAAGAGTTAGATTGGTTAACAAGGAAACTGGCGAAGTGAAGGAACAAGAAGTCTTCATGGGCGATTTCCCTTTGATGACCGAAAAAGGTACTTTCATATATAACGGTGCAGAGAGAGTTATTGTAACCCAGCTCGTGCGTTCACCTGGGCCATACTTCAGTGTCGAGACAGATAAATCGAATAGAAAACTATATTCTTCACAGATTATACCTAACAGGGGGTGCATGGTTAGAGTACGAAACCGATGCGGTAGAGACCCTTTCTGTTAGAGTTGACAGAACTCGTAAGCAGCCTCTTACAACTCTGCTAAGAGCGTTAGGTATTGCATCTGATAAGGAGATTATTGATATCTTTGGTCCAGACGAGCGACTTCTTAAGACACTTGAGAAGGACTCAACAACTGACTACGAGAGTGGACTAAGAGAGATATATAGAAGACTTAGACCTGGTGAACCACCTACAGTGGACAGCGCCAAGTCACTTTTGAATTCCCTATTTTTTGACCCTAAGAGATACGACCTCGCTAAGGTTGGAAGATACAAATACAATAAGAAATTAGGCCTGGCAAATAGATTGGTAGATGCAGTAGTGGCAGAAGATGTAATCGATCCAAGCACAGGTGAGATTTTGATTGAGAAGGATGGCAGAGTTTCAAGAACTCTTGCTAAGACCATAGAAAATGCAGGTGTTAACTATGTAATGGTTTACGCTATGCACGATGATTCTCATGAGAATGTGACAAAGGTAATAGGTAATAACTTCGTTAACATTAAGGGCTTTGTTGATTTTGATGTTACTGAGCTTGGCGTAGCTGATAAGGTTTACTATCCTGTTCTCATGGAAATCCTAAACGAAAATGATGACGAAGAGGAAGTAAGACGTCAGCTTAGACTTCGCAGAGATGAGCTTTCACCTAAGAACATCATCATGGCTGATATTATTGCTTCAGTCAGCTATTTGCTGAACCTGAACTATGGTATAGGTGGAGTTGATGATATAGATCATCTCGGAAATAGAAGACTTAGAACTGTTGGAGAATTGCTTCAGAACCAGTTCAGAATTGGTCTTGCTAGAATGGAGAGAGTTGTTAAGGAGAGAATGACAATTCAGGATCTAGAGCTCGCTACACCTCAGGCTTTGATGAATATCAGACCTGTGACTGCTGCGATTAAGGAGTTCTTCGGAAGCTCACAGCTTTCACAGTTCATGGACCAGAACAATCCACTCGCAGAACTTACACATAAGAGAAGACTTTCAGCTCTTGGACCAGGTGGTCTGTCAAGAGAAAGAGCTGGCTTTGAGGTTAGAGACGTACATCATTCTCACTACGGAAGAATGTGTCCTATAGAGACTCCGGAAGGACCAAATATCGGTCTTATCGGTTCGCTTACAACATACGGAATTATCAATGAGTACGGATTCATTGAAACCCCATATAGAGTTGTTAAGAAGGGCGAGGGCATCGTAACTGAAGAAATCAGATATATCGATGCTGATGATGAAGAGCTAATGATTGTAGCTCAGGCCAATGAGCCTCTTGACGAAAACGGCAGATTTATCAATGCAAAGGTTGCAGCAAGAGGTAATGCTGGCGAAATCGCTATGTTCCCAAGAGAAGTTGTCGATATGATGGACGTATCACCTAAGCAGGTAGTTTCAGTAGCTACTGCTATGATTCCGTTCCTAGAAAACGACGATGCTAACCGTGCTTTGATGGGATCTAACATGCAGCGTCAGGCGGTTCCTCTACTCGTAACTGAGGCGCCATACGTTGGTACAGGAATGGAGTACAAGGCAGCTAGAGACTCTGGTGTTGTTTCACTTGCTAAGCATGCAGGAACAATCGAGTTTGTAGATGCGGATGAGATTCGTATCAGAAGAGATGATAACAACGAAGTAGACGAGTACAAGCTACTCAAGTTCAAGCGTTCAAACCAGGGAACATGCATCAACCAGAGACCTATTGTTAGTCATGGCGAGCATGTTGAAGAGGGTGAAGTAATCGCTGATGGTCCTTCAACAGATCTAGGTGAAATTGCTCTAGGTAAGAACCTTTTGATTGGATTCATGACTTGGGAAGGCTACAACTACGAGGATGCTATCATCCTTAATGAAAGACTTCTTATGGATGATGTTTTGACATCACTTCATATCGTTGAATACGAGTCAGAGGCAAGAGATACTAAGCTCGGACCTGAAGAAATTACAAGAGATATTCCTAATGTCGGTGAAGACGCACTTAGGGACTAGACGAGGATGGAATCATTCGCATAGGTGCTGAAGTAAACGCTACTGACATTCTGGTTGGTAAGGTTACCCCTAAGGGAGAGAACGACCTGAGCGCAGAAGAGAGACTCCTAAGAGCTATCTTCGGCGAAAAGGCTAGAGAAGTAAGAGATACTTCTCTGAAGGTTCCACATGGTGAAACTGGTATAGTTGTTGATGTTAAAATCTTTACAAGAGAGAACGGAGATGAACTAAATCCTGGCGTTAACAAGCTTGTAAGAGTATATATCGCAACAAAGAGAAAGATTAATGTCGGAGATAAGATGGCCGGCCGTCACGGTAACAAGGGTGTCATCTCAAGAATCCTACCGGAAGAGGATATGCCATTCATGGAGAATGGCAACAGCCTTCAGGTCATGCTGAATCCTTTGGGCGTACCTTCCCGAATGAACGTAGGACAGGTACTTGAGGTTCACCTTGGTCTTGCAGCAAAGACAAAGGGCTGGTACATCGCAACACCTGTATTTGATGGAGCATCTGAGAAGGATATTCGTGAGCTATTAGTAGATTGCGGATACTCTGAGACAGGTAAGCTTAAGCTCAGAGACGGCAGAACAGGTGAATACTTTGATAATGCAGTAACTGTAGGATACATGTACATGCTGAAACTTCACCATCTTGTTGATGATAAGATTCACGCAAGAAGTACGGGTCCTTACTCACTCGTTACGCAGCAGCCTCTGGGTGGTAAAGCTCAGTTCGGTGGACAGCGTTTCGGAGAGATGGAAGTTTGGGCGCTAGAAGCATACGGCGCTGCATATACACTTCAAGAGATTCTTACTGTCAAGTCCGATGATATCGTCGGAAGAGTGCAGACCTATGAGTCAATCGTTAAGGGCGAGAATATTCCTGAACCAGGAATTCCTGAGTCCTTCAAGGTTCTCATCAAGGAAATGCAGTCACTTGCACTGGATGTAAGAGTTCTCGATGAAGACAACAAGGAATTGGAACTCAGGGAGTTCTCAGAGTACGAAGGACCTTCGGGAATCGACAGCATCATGGATGTTGACAATCGCATCGAGAATGAGCAGGAACTCTATTCTAAGGGATTCGGATTGAGCGAAGAAGGTCAAGAAGAGAGTGAAGAGGACTCAGCTGACCAATCAGATATAGAAATATAAGAAAGGGGCGCAGAGCTTTGACAGAAGTATCAAATAAGAAACCGAATAATTATGAATTAAATCATTTTGATTCGCTGCAGATTAAGCTTGCTTCAACAGATAAGATTTTAGAGTGGTCTCACGGTGAAGTAACAAAGCCAGAGACAATAAACTACAGAACTCTGAAACCAGAACGCGATGGCCTCTTTTGTGAACGCATCTTCGGACCTATGAAGGACTGGGAGTGCCACTGTGGTAAATACAAGAGAATCAGATATAAGGGTATAGTCTGCGACCGTTGCGGCGTAGAAGTTACAAAGGCTAAGGTAAGAAGAGAGAGAATGGGCCACATTGAACTTGCGGCTCCAGTTTCTCACATCTGGTACTTTAAGGGTATCCCTTCGAGGATGGGTCTTGTCCTAGACATTACTCCAAGAAATCTTGAGAAGGTGCTCTACTTTGCAGCTTACATCGTAACTGATCCAGGAGATACATCTTTAGCATACAAGGAAATCCTATCGGAAATCGAATATCGTGAGGCTAAGGAACAGTTCGGAGACAGATTCAAAGCAGCTATGGGTGCTGAGGCTGTTAGAACACTTCTTCAGAATATCGATATTGATGAGCTATCAGCTGATCTACGCGAAAAGCTTCAAGATGCAAGCGGACAGAAGAAGATTCGTATCGTTAGACGTCTTGAGGTTGTAGAAGCACTGAGACTTTCAGACAACAAGCCTGAGTGGATGATTATGGAAGTTGTTCCAGTAATTCCACCAGACCTTCGTCCAATGGTACAGCTCGACGGTGGCAGATTTGCAACATCAGATCTGAATGACCTTTACAGAAGAGTAATTAACAGAAACAATCGTCTCAAGAGACTTCTTGAACTCGGAGCGCCTGACATCATCGTCAGAAACGAGAAGAGAATGCTTCAGGAGGCAGTTGATTCACTAATAGATAATGGACGTCGTGGAAGACCAGTTACAGGACCTGGCTCAAGAGCACTCAAGTCACTATCTGACATGCTCAAGGGTAAGCAGGGACGTTTCCGTCAGAACCTTCTTGGTAAGCGTGTCGACTACTCAGGACGTTCGGTTATCGTTGTAGACCAGAGCTAAAGTTCTACCAGTGCGGTCTTCCAAAGAAGATGGCGCTAGAGCTTTTCAAGCCTTTCATCATGAAGGAACTAGTAGCTCAGGGCTATGCACACAATATCAAAAATGCTAAGAAGCTCGTAGAGAAGGTTAAGCCAGAAGTTTGGGACGTTCTCGAAGAGGTAATCAAAGAGCATCCAGTAATGCTCAACCGTGCGCCGACCCTTCACAGACTAGGTATTCAGGCATTTGAACCAGTACTAGTAGAAGGTAAGGCAATCAAGCTTCATCCGCTCGTTTGTACGCCATTTAACGCAGACTTTGACGGAGACCAGATGGCTGTCCACGTACCGCTATCTGTAGAAGCACAGGCTGAGGCTAGATTCCTAATGCTGTCAGTTAACAACATTTTGGCACCAAAGGACGGCTCACCTATCACAGCACCTACACAGGATATGATTCTAGGTGCATACTACTTGACATACCCAGGTACAGCTCGCAAGGTTGAAGTCGTAAATGGTAAGGAACGTACAGTTTATGCTATGGACGAGTTCACAGATGTTAAGCTTTCTGAGGCAAATAAGGCAGCTGGCTTCGAGAGAATACCTGAAAAGGGTGACGGCAAGGTCTTCACAGATATGGATGAAATGATCATGGCATATCACGATGGAGTAGTAAACATTCACGCTAAGGTAAGGTTAGAATGTTTGATGGTCCAGAAGATCTTCGCGGCGGACTTGTAGAGTCAACAGTAGGTAGATTCATATACAACCAGGGACTTCCACAGGACCTAGGTTACATAGACAGAAGCAAGGATCCATATTCACTAGAGGTTAACTTCCTCTGTGGAAAGAAGAAGCTAGGCGAGATAATCGACAAGTGCTTCAAGGTTCATGCAAACACAGGAACCGTTTTGATGCTTGACTACATTAAGTCTATGGGATACAAGTACTCAACAAAGGCTGCTGTTTCTATCGGTATCGATGACATGAAAATTCCTGACAGCAAGTGGGAAATCATCGAGGCTGCTCAGCAGGAAGTTGATAAGTACGAAAAGGCATATAGAGCAGGTCTTGTATCAAATTCAGAAAGATACGAGCAAATCATCAAAATCTGGAATAAGACAACAGATGACGTCGCAGACGCTTTGATGGATTCGCTAGAGCCTGCAAATAACCTAAATATCATGGCAACATCAGGAGCCAGAGGTAGTAAGAACCAGATCAGACAGATCGGTGGTATGCGTGGACTTATGGCGAACGCTACAGGACACACGGTAGAGATTCCTATCAAGGCTAACTTCCGTGAAGGTCTATCAGTACTCGAGTACTTTATTTCATCAAATGGTGCTCGTAAGGGTCTTGCCGATACAGCTCTTCGTACAGCCGATTCAGGTTACCTAACAAGAAGACTTGTAGACGTTTCACATAACGTAATCGTAAGAAATATAGATTGCGGAAGCACAGAGGGTGTCGAAGTAAGAGCGTTTGTGGATGGTAAGGAAATTATCGAACCGTTAAATCAGAGAATCGCGGGAAGAACTGCACTAAACGATATAGTTGATCCAAGAGATGGACGTGTTATCGTTAAAGCTAACGAGGAAATCAGCGATGATCAGTCACTAGAGGTAGTAGAAGCAGGTATTGAAGCTGTAACAATTAGATCAGCAATGACATGTAACAGTAAATCAGGTATCTGTGCTAAGTGCTACGGAAGAAACCTTGCGACAGGTGAGCATGTTAATATCGGTGAATCAATCGGTATCATAGCTGCTCAGTCAATCGGTGAGCCTGGTACACAGCTTACAATGAGAACCTTCCATACTGGTGGTGTCGCTGGATCTGATATTACACACGGTCTTCCAAGAGTAGAGGAGCTATTTGAGGCAAGAAAGCCAAAGGGACTTGCAGAAATCTGTGAGGAAGATGGTGTTGTTCGCGAAATCAAAGCTAGGACAGATAACAAGACAGAGGTTATCGTTCGAAGCGAAGAGGAAGGCGATAAGACCTACATCGTTCCTTACGGAGCTCGCCTTGCAGTAAAGGTTGGAGACGAAGTAAAGAAGGGTGGAAACATCACAAGTGGTCCGCTCAATCCGCATGATATCATGAGACTGAACGGAGTAGAGGGTGTTTACCAGTACCTACTCAAGGAAGTTCAGCGTGTATATAAGAACCAGGGTGTAGACATCAACGATAAGCACATTGAGATTATCGCTAGCCAGATGCTATCAAAGTTCAAGATTGAAGATCCAGGTGATACAGATCTTCTTCCAGGTAGCATGTACACTAGACTGGAACTTGCAGAAGCTAACAGCAATGCTGAGGCTGAGGGCAAGGCACCAGCTAGCGGAAAGCGAGTTCTGCTCGGAATCACGAAGGCATCGCTTGCAACAAATTCATTCTTGTCAGCGGCTTCATTCCAGGAAACAACAAGAGTGCTTACAGATGCTGCTATCAAGGGTAAGAACGATAAGCTACTTGGACTCAAGGAAAATGTTATCATCGGTAAGCTCATACCTGCAGGTACAGGTATGAAGAAGTACCGCAACATCAATCTTGATTACGGTGAGCATCAGGCTGACATCGACGAATACCTAAGCGAGGTTGAAGCGCAGAGAGAAGCTGAGAGAAGAGCTCGTGAGGAAGAAAGAGTGTTCAGCAGATTAGACCACAGAGCGATGTGGAGCCAATCTTCGAGGAAATAGACGAAGATGAGAGCGTATCAGTTAACGAATACATTTCAAATCTTGAGGATATAGAAATCGGAGAAATCGCAAGTGAGACAGATTTCGAAGAGCAGGTAGAAGCACCTGAAGAAGAATAGTTTCATCGCTTGCACATCGAGAAAATTTATGGTAGAATAAGGTTTGGTTTTCACTAAACTGGCCCTGATATTCATGAGGGTCAGTTTAGCTGTAAATAATATATCAAGGAAAGGAGAAATCAATGCCTACAATCAATCAATTAGTACGTCAGGGCAGAACAAGTGCTGTAAAGAAATCTACTGCACCAGCTCTCGGAAAGGGTATGAATGCTCTTAAGAGAACAGCAACAGATACTCATTCACCACAGAAGAGAGGCGTTTGCACATCTGTTAAGACAGTAACACCTAAGAAGCCTAACTCAGCTCTTAGAAAAGTTGCCAGAGTACGTCTAACTAACGGAATTGAGGTAACAGCGTACATTCCTGGAATCGGTCACAACCTTCAGGAGCACAGCGTAGTGCTTATCAGAGGTGGAAGAGTTAAGGACCTCCCTGGTGTAAGATATCACATCATCAGAGGAACACTCGACACAGCTGGAGTTAATGACAGAGGTCAGGCTCGTTCAAAGTACGGTGCCAAGAAACCAAGAAAAAGTAAGTAAATTATTGATTCAAGCAATCGGGAACTAAGCCCTTGATATATTTTATATTGAGCGCCACGGCAAATAGTGTTTAGCGAATTTTGTCGAGTACCCCCGGACAGACTGAATGACCACAAGATTGCCGGGTCATCCAGAGTAATCGACCAGAGCGCTTACGCTTTGAGTATCGGTGAAGAGAAGTCGTGCAATTAGTAGCATACCGCGAATGAGATATCGAAGTTTATATTTTGATGTTAATAAGCGAGGGAGGAAGAGAAGTGCCAAGAAAAGGAAACACACCAAAACGTATAGTACTTCCTGATCCAGTATACGGAAATCTTGTTGTAGCAAAGCTTATCAACAGCATCATGCTAGATGGTAAGAAGGGCGTAGCTCAGGCTATCGTTTACGGAGCTTTCGACAAGGTGAAGGAAATCACTGGTGAAGAACCATTGGAAGTATTTGATAAGGCAATGAACAACATCATGCCTGTTTTAGAAGTAAAAGCAAGAAGAATCGGTGGTGCGAACTATCAGGTACCTATTGAGGTTAGACCTGAGAGAAGACAGACACTTGCACTAAGATGGCTCACAGCAGCTGTTAGAGCAAGAGGCGAGAGAACCATGGCAGAGAGACTTGCAAAGGAACTGATTGACGCAGCTAACAGCACAGGCGCATCAGTTAAGAAGAAAGAAGATACACATAGAATGGCAGAGGCTAATAAGGCATTTGCACATTTCAGATGGTAGTTTGATTAGACGGAGGAAAAGTAATGGCAGGTAGAGAATTCTCATTAGAGAACACAAGAAATATCGGTATCATGGCTCACATCGATGCTGGTAAGACTACCACAACCGAAAGAATCCTCTTCTATACAGGTAAGTCACACAAGATTGGTGAGACACATGACGGCGCAGCTGTTATGGACTGGATGGAACAGGAACAGGAACGTGGTATTACCATTACTTCTGCTGCGACTACTGCACAGTGGAAGGGAAACAGAATCAATATCATTGATACTCCAGGCCACGTAGACTTTACAGTTGAAGTAGAAAGATCGCTTAGAGTACTTGACGGTGCGGTTACAGTACTCTGCGCTAAGGGTGGTGTTGAACCACAGTCCGAAACAGTTTGGAGACAGGCTGAAAAATACGGAGTTCCAAGAATGATTTTCATCAACAAGATGGATATCCTAGGAGCTAATTTCTACAGGGTAGTAGATATGGTAAAGGATAGACTTAAGGCTAACGCCGTGCCTGTTCAGCTACCAATCGGAGTAGAAGAAACATTCGTAGGTATCATTGACTTGGTAACTATGAAGGCGGAAATTTATAAGGATGATCTCGGAAAAGAATTCGAGATTACAGATATTCCTGAAGATATGATGGAAATAGCTCAGGAGTGGAGAGGAAAAGATGATTGAGTCAGTTGCTGAGTGCGACGAAGAACTCATGATGAAGTTCCTCGAGGGTGAAGAGCTGACAATCGAAGAAGTGAAGACAACTATCCGTAAGCAGACAATTGATTGCCAGATGGTTCCTGTATTCTGCGGATCAGCTTACAGAAACAAGGGTGTACAGATGATGCTCGATGGAGTTATCGACTATATGCCATCACCAGTTGATATCCCAGCTATCAAGGGTGTTGACCCTGTTACTGGAGAAGAGGCTGAAAGACCTTCATCAGATGAGGCTCCATTCTCAGCACTAGCGTTTAAGATCATGGCTGACCCATTCGTAGGAAAGCTTGCGTTCTTCAGAGTATATTCAGGAACTATTGAATCAGGCTCATATGTTTACAACTCAACAAAGGGCAAGAAGGGAAGACTCGGAAGAATCCTTCAGATGCACGCTAACAAGAGAGAGGAAATCGAGAAGGTTTACTCAGGAGATATCGCTGCAGCTGTAGGTCTAAAGGATGTTACAACAGGTGACACACTCTGCGACGAAAAGGATGAGATTGTTCTTGAGTCAATGGAATTCCCAGATCCAGTAATTGAGATTGCTATCGAGCCTAAGACAAAGGCAGGTCAGGAAAAGATGGGTATCGCTTTGGCAAAGCTTGCTGAAGAAGATCCAACTTTCAAGACATACACAAACGAAGATACAGGACAGACCATCATCGCAGGTATGGGTGAGCTCCACCTAGAAATCATCGTAGATAGACTTCTTCGTGAGTTCAAGGTAGAGGCTAACGTAGGTAAGCCACAGGTTTCATACAAAGAAACAATTACAGAAACTGCAGATGTGGATCACAAGTATGCTAAGCAGTCTGGTGGTCACGGTCAGTATGGTCACGTTAAGATCAAGGTATTCCCACGTGAGCCAGGTGCTGGATTCGAGTTCATCAACTCAATCGTCGGCGGCGCAGTTCCAAAGGAATATATCGGACCTATCGAGGCAGGTATCAAAGAAGCAATGGAGACTGGTCCAGTTGCTGGATATCAGGTAGTCGATGTAGGGGTTGAACTATACGATGGTTCATACCACGAAGTTGACTCATCTGAAATGGCATTTAAGGTAGCAGCATCCATGGCATTTAGAGAAGCAGCAAAGAAGGGTAAGCCAGTTCTCCTTGAGCCTATATTCAAGGTAGAGGTAACCGTTCCGGATGAGTATATGGGCGATGTAATCGGTGATATCTCTTCAAGAAGAGGAAGAATCGAAGGCTCAGATATGAACAACGGCGCTGTAGCAGTTAGAGGTATGGTACCTCTATCAGAAATGTTTGGATATGCAACAGACCTTAGATCTAAGACACAGGGTCGTGGTGTATATGTAATGCAGTTTGACCACTTTGAGAAGCTTCCAGATAACCTTGTTGAAAAGGTTAATGCAAGCAAGTAACCTAATTGGAGGAATATAATAATGGCAAAACAGAAATTTGAAAGAAACAAACCACATATCAATATCGGTACAATCGGACACGTAGACCACGGTAAGACAACACTTACAGCTGCGATCACAACAACACTAAACCAGAGATATGGACTAGGTGAAAAGGTTGAGTTCGACAAGATCGATAAGGCACCAGAAGAGAAGGAAAGAGGAATCACAATCTCAACATCACACGTTGAGTATGAGACACCAAACCGCCACTACGCGCACGTTGACTGCCCAGGCCACGCTGACTATGTAAAGAACATGATTACAGGTGCTGCACAGATGGACGGAGCAATCCTAGTAGTAGCAGCAACAGATGGACCAATGCCACAGACAAGAGAGCACATCCTTCTATCAAGACAGGTAGGCGTACCATACATCATCGTATTCCTAAACAAGTGCGATATGGTAGATGACGAAGAACTTCTAGATTTAGTAGAGATGGAAGTAAGAGAACTACTATCAGAGTATGACTTCCCAGGAGATGACACACCAATCATCAGAGGATCAGCGCTTTTAAGGCACTAGAAGATCCAGCAAGCGAGTGGGGAGACAAGATTGTAGAGCTATTCGAAGCAGTAGATAGCTACATCCCAGAACCAGAAAGAGACAATGATAAGCCATTCCTAATGCCAGTAGAGGACGTATTCTCAATCACAGGAAGAGGAACAGTAGCAACAGGAAGAGTTGAGAGAGGCGTACTAAAGGTTGGTGAGGAAGTAGAAATCATCGGACTCACAGAAGAGAAGAGAAAAGTAGTAGTAACAGGTCTAGAGATGTTCAGAAAGCTTCTAGATGAGGCAGAGACAGGAGACAATGTAGGAGCACTACTAAGAGGTGTACAGAGAAACGAAATCGAAAGAGGACAGGTTCTAGCAGCACCAGGAACAATTCACCCACATACAAAGTTCAAGGGACAGGTATACGTACTAAAGAAGGAAGAAGGCGGAAGACATACACCATTCTTTAACGGATACAGACCACAGTTCTACTTCAGAACAACAGACGTAACAGGAGACCTAAAGTTACCAGAAGGAACAGAGATGTGCATGCCTGGAGATAACGTAATCATGGAGATTGATTTGATCACACCAATCGCTATCGAAGAAGGCCTAAGATTCGCTATCAGAGAAGGTGGCAGAACAGTAGGTTCAGGTGTTGTAACAGAGATCATCGAGTAATAGGTCAAATTACAAGTAGACATAAGATGCCGGCACAACAGTGCCGGTATTTTTTTATAAAAATTTAAAAAACGGTGTTGACAGTTTGAATTTTCAATGGTATATTTAACACATTAATACTTTTAGCACGATAAATCAATAAAGTGAAGGGAAAAATAAAATGGCTAAGAATAGAATGTTTATAGGAGAAACAAAAGGAAAGAGAAGTAAGAGATTTATAATCTCAGTGGTTATATTAACTTTGATTATGACATGTGCTTTGACAGCATGCGGAGGCAAGGATGATACGAAGAAGGAATCTAAAGACACCTTGGTTGTGGGGCTTGATGACACCTTTGCTCCTATGGGCTTCCGAGATGCAAAGGGCAAGCTAGTTGGCTTTGATATTGATATGGCAAAGGCTGTTGGAAAGAAGCTGAATATGAAGGTCGACTTCAAGGCAATTGATTGGGATTCAAAGGAGATGGAATTAAAGTCAGGATCGATTGACTGTGTATGGAATGGAATGTCAGTTACACCTGAAAGAAAGAAAAGATGGCTCTTTCAGCTAAGTATCTAGATAACAAGATTGTGGTAATGGCACTAAATTCATCGGATGTTGATGTTAAGGATTCTAGTGAACTTGCTAATCTAAAGATAGGAACACAGGTTGATTCATCAGCTCTTGCCATGATTAAGGCTGATAAGAACTACAAGAGTTTTGCAGATAATGTATCTGAGTATGACACATATGATGATGCAATCATGGACCTAAAGGCAGGACGTGTAGATGTAATCGTTGTAGACCAAGTGCTTGGTGAGTATGCAAACAAGAATCTTGATGGCATTATGAAGAAATGCGAGTTCTCATTTGGAAACGATTACTATGTAATAGGTTTTGAGAAGAGCAATACAAAGATGCGCGATAAAGTCAATAAGGCGCTCAAGGAACTCATAGATGATGGAACTGCATCAGAGATAAGCAAGAAGTGGTTTGGAGAAGATATAGTTGTTTACGAAGAAGTGAAATAGAAAATGAATACAATTTTAGAATACTTACCATTTTTACTTAGCGGAGCAAAGGTAACAGTTGCTATATTCGTTTTGACACTAGTACTTTCGCTACCACTAGGGTTACCATTCGCGCTGGGAAGCGAGAGTAAAATCCTGCCGATAAGATGGTTTTGCAAAATGTACATATGGATTTTTAGAGGAACTCCGCTGATACTTCAGCTTTACTTCTTCTACTATTTCTTCCCAATAAGCCTTGGAGTAAAAATCAATCCATTTCTTGCAGTAATTCTGACATTTGTTTTGAATTACGCAGCGTATTTCGGAGAGATTTATAGGGGCGGAATTGCAAGCGTAGATGAGGGACAGTATGAGGCAGCAGAGGCACTTGGTATATCAAAGTTTGCAACTATGAAGGACATCATCCTTCCGCAGACTATGAAGGCAGTGCTTCCACCAGTTGTAAATGAAGCAATTACACTTGTAAAAGACACAGCGCTTGCGTCGACAATAGGTACCGTAATCGATTTGATGAGATCAACAAGCACAACGGTAAATAGACTTACAGATATGACACCATTTGTTGTAGCAGCGGTAATATATCTAATTATGACAGGGGCTTTAACCTTTGGTGCAGGTAAGTTAGAAAAGTATTTTAAAAAGTATGATGCAAAGTCAGCATAGAGAATTTTGCAAGAGAGAGTTAAGAGATGAGTTACACACTTAGAGCGGACAATATAAGTAAGCGATTCGGAACAGAAGATGCAGTCAAAGGCGTTAAGCTCAATATCAAAAAAGGAGAGACTGTTGCGATTATCGGACCTTCGGGATCAGGGAAAAGCACATTCCTAAGATGCATAGGTGGACTTGAAAAAGTGACATCGGGAAACCTAGAGCTAGATGGAAAATGCGGGATGGTTTTTCAAAACTTTAACTTGTTTCCGCACATGACATGCCTTGAGAATATAAGCTATGCTCCGGTGAAGGTAAAGAAAATAAAGCGCAAAGATGCTGAGGAAAGCAAAGAAGCTGCTTGCTATGGTCGGACTAAGCGATAAGGAAGGTGCGTATCCAGCACAGCTTTCTGGCGGACAAAAACAAAGAGTTGCAATAGCAAGGACTTTAGCCATGGAGCCTGATTTGATGCTCTTTGATGAGCCGACATCGGCACTCGATCCCGAGACAACAGGAGAGGTGCTTTCCGTGATGAAAGATCTCTCCTGCAAGGATATGACAATGATTGTTGTAACTCACGAGATGAACTTTGCAAGAGAGGTTGCAGACCGCATAATCTTTATGGATGCGGGAACTATTGTTGAGGAAGGAAGCTCTACGGAAATCTTCGAGAACCCGAAGAGTGAGAGACTATCCAATTTCCTTGGTGCAACGCTTAGGTTTACAGGAGCTCAAAGCTAAGAAGTAATTTTGCAGCGTTTATCTCTGCAGGGAGAAGTTTCTTGATATAAGATTTGTTGAATATCGAGGCTTCTCCATTTTCTTTGAGATTTTTGGCAATCAAAATAACCACAGTTTTCTTATTGAGGCTATTTAGGTATGCTTTGATAGTATTTGGATTTAGCTCCTGCTCCTTCAAAGCATAGCTGCGCTTGTTGAACTCTATAATAATATCAACAAGCCTTGCGATAAAACTTTTTCTCGTATATAGAATCAAAGGATCTAGCTCAAATATTGATGCTAGATCATCTATTTTTTTGAGAGTCTTCTTGTCGAATTCCTTCTTAGCAAAGCTGTAAGCTCGCCGTCGTAAATTCCGAAGACCTTCATTGCATCTAGATACCCAAGCCTCATAATATTCTCTGTGTTATCAGGATCAAATACTAGGAAGGAGCCGAGGTCCCATTTAGGGCTTATGAGCTTGATGTTTTCGGAGCTAGACATTTCCTTGTCCTTGTCATATCTACCGACTGCATCAAGATAGATTGCAATGATATTCGTTGCACCGCGCTCGACAGCCATGTGGATTGGCATATTGTTTTCGTAGCCACCATCGATATAGGTTTTACCATCGATTTTATGAGGTTTTAGTGCAGGAAATGCAGAAGAGCTAGCAATTATATAGTCACCAATCTTACCCTTTGGAATTTCATCCTTCCAAAGATAGTGAGGCTTCATCGCTGGTACTTCTACAGTCAAAAGGCCAAAGTCCATAGAACTATTTCTTATCTTATCCTCATCAAGATAGGTGTCGACAAGTTCCTTAAGGCCGCTGACGCCTGCACCGCCCTGTTTGAAAAATTCAGCTGCAAATTCCGTAATCTGGGCATCAGGCTTTACATCAAAGACTTTGTCGGTCTCGAGCCTACGCCAAAGTCCGGAAGCAAGGAAGGGATCTCCTTGTACTACCATGGCACTGTTCAAAGAACCAACGGAGACACCGACAACCATGTCAACTGGAATTCCAAGCTCAATTAAAGCTCTCCATGCACCGCACTGATAGGCCCCGCGAGAACCACCACCGCTCAAAACCAAAGCTGTTTTACCAGAACCGCTCGTACCTTTCTTCTGTCTTCCGTAAGAACTGTCGAGTGTCTTTTTCATGTTAACATACCCCCTCGAATGTGATATAATATACTTAATCTATTTCTTTGTATATTATCACACGCAAATGTTTTTTAAAAGGAGCTCAAATGGATCCAAGATTAAAAAGTTTGATAGATAAGAGCAACAAGATTGTATTCTTCGGAGGAGCAGGAGTTTCAACGGAGAGTAATATCCCAGACTTCAGGTCTGAGAGTGGAATATATCATGCGAAAACTGAGTACGGCTATTCTCCGGAGTCTATTGTGTCTGCGGATTTTTATTTTAGCCATAACAAGCTGTTTTATAAATTCTACAAGGAGAATCTAGTTTACACAGAGGCTGAGCCAAATGATGCACACAAGGCGCTTGCTAAGCTAGAGCAAGAAGGCAAGCTCACGGCGGTAGTAACACAGAACATCGATGGACTGCATCAGAAGGCCGGAAATCGCAATGTCTACGAGCTGCACGGAAGCGTGAATAGAAACTACTGCGAGAAGTGCGGAAAGTTCTATGACCTCGACTATGTTATGGATGAAGCTAACTGTAAAGAAGGTGTTCCTTATTGCAGCTGCTCAGGTAGAATCAAGCCAGACGTAGTCCTCTTTGGAGAGATGCTGGATGATGCAACTATAGAGGGTGCGGTCAAGGCTATATCGGAAGCGGATCTTCTCATAGTTGGGGGAACATCGCTTGCGGTGTATCCAGCGGCAGGGCTTATAAACTACTACCGCGGTAAGGAGCTTGTTTTGATAAATAAGACGGAGACTCCGTATGATAGCAGGGCGAGTCTTGTTATCTACGACTCGATAGGAAAGGTAATGAAATATTAATGAATTTTTTACTCGTTAACGATGACGGCATTCATGCCGATGGAATAAAGGCCTTAGCAAAGCTATGTCAGAAGTCGGTGATGTCTATGTCTGCGCGCCGAGCGCACAGCAAAGCGGTAAGAGTCACTCCATAACCTTAGATGAGGAAATCTTCGTAAGACCCATAGAATTTCCTTGCGCCAAAATGGCATGGATGGTTTCTGGAACTCCGTCAGATTGCACAAAGGTCGGAATTCAAATGTGTGAGGCTAATGGCATAGAGCTAGATATTGTGTATTCGGGTATAAACATGGGTAGCAATCTAGGAACGGATACCGTATACTCAGGAACTGTCGGAGCTGCTCTAGAAGCTACGATGAGAGGATATAGGGCCGTTGCGGTTTCGGTGAACGACCGCGATTCATCTCATTTTGATGGAGCATGCCGGGCAGCCATTGATTTGATAGATTACGTAAAGAATGAACTTGCGCCAAAGACGATTCTAAATATTAACTCGCCGAACAAACCGGTCGAGGAGCTCAAGGGCATTAAACTATCTAAGTTAGGGCCTGGGTACTTCAATGATGGGTTTGTACATGTCGAGGATGATAGATATAAATTGAAGGGTCACATTCCAGACCATAAGGAAAATAAGGATGACGTTGATGTTTTCTACAACGCTTGTAACTACATCACGATAACTCCGCTGAGGGTAGACCTTACAGACTATGATGAATTAGAGAAACTAAAGGATTGGAGAATTGATATATGAGTATATTTAGCCACACATTTGAGGATCCCGAATCGGGAGACAGGGCTACTTTACTGAGATATTTTAACGGATATGACTATAGGGCAGCTGGCTATACATATATTACAAACTATATATGGAGAAGAAGCTACTGCTTAAGCTGGGACATCATCGAAGGTTATGTCTGTATGGCGGGTGGAAACTGCGCCGGTGACGGAAGTGACTCGGTAATCTCCATGCCTTTGACGGATAATGGGGAGTACGACATCCCAAGACTTCGCAAGGCCATTCTTGAATGCAAGAGAAGATTTGACGATATGGGAATCAAGTTCCGTATCGTGGCTATTCCAGAGAAAATGAAGAGCTTGCTTGAGGAGGCGTTCGGAGATGAGATAGAAATCTTTGAAAACCGTGATGCAGATGAATATGTCTACCTTAAGGATAAGCTAATAAATCTTTCGGGAAGAGCATTGCATAAGAAGAAATCACATGAACTACTTCCTCAAGAATTTTGAGTACGAAGTGAAGCCAATCACTTTAGATATGAGAGATGAGGTTTTAGCATTTGCCACTGAGCAAAAGGAACTCAAGGAGCAGGATGAGGAGATAGATTCTCTAGAGACAGAGTTTGATGCAATAGGACAAATCCTCAAACTAGTAGAAGAACCAAATGTTTATTCGGCAGCTATTTATATCAATGGAAAGCTCGAGGGCTTCGCAATTGGAGAGACTGTTTCAGATAGCATGGCGATTGAGCATTTCGAAAAAGCAAACGACGATTTTAGAGGTATATACCAGATAGTCTGTCGAGAGTTCTGCAAGCAACTTCCTGAGAGCGTTGAGTATGTAAACAGGGAAGAAGACATGGGATTAGAAAATCTCAGACAGGCCAAAGAGGCCCTTAAACCAGAATATATGGAACGCCTTTTTTACGCCCATTTTAGGAAATAATTTGTTAAAGAATTTCCATTTTGGTATTGACTATTATTTAACAATGTTGTAAAGTGGGAGTATCAGGTTATTGTACTTATATTATATTAGGAAACAAGTAAATTTCGTAGAAAAATACGACATTAGGAGGTACTTACAATGAGAGAAGTTGTAATCGTAAGCGCAGTTAGAACAGCTATTGGTGGCTATGGTGGAACACTTAAGAATGTTTCAGCTAGAGAGCTAGGAGCAGTTGTTATAAAGGGAGCACTAGAAAAGGCTGGAGTTAAGCCAGAGATGGTTGACGAAGTTATCATGGGTAACGTTCTTCAGGCTGGTCTTGGACAGAACGTAGCAAGACAGATGATGCTAGATGCTGGTCTTCCAAAGGAAGTTCCTGCAATGACAATCAACAAGGTTTGCGGAAGCGGACTAAGAGCTGTTGAGCTTGCTGCTCAGATCATCAAGGCAGAAGACGCTGACATCATCGTTGCAGGTGGTGCAGAGAATATGTCACTAGCTCCATATGTAGTTCCATCAGCAAGATGGGGAGCAAGAATGTTCGACACAAAGATGGTTGACGCAATGGTTAACGATGGACTTTGGGACGCATTCAACAACTATCACATGGGTGTAACAGCTGAGAACGTAGCTGAAGAATGGGGTCTAACAAGAGAACAGATGGATCAGTTTGCTCTTGATTCACAGCTAAAGGCTGAAGCTGCTGTTAAGTCAGGCAGATTCAAGGATGAAATCGTTCCAGTAGAAATCCCACAGAAGAAGGGTGATTCTATCGTATTCGATACAGATGAGCACCCTAAGTTTGGTTCAACAATCGAAAGCTTGGCAAGCTAAAGCCAGCATTCAAGAAGGACGGCAGAGGAGTTACAGCTGGTAATGCATCAGGAATCAACGATTCAGGCGCTGCTGTAGTAGTAATGTCAGCTGACAAGGCTAAAGAACTCGGCCTAACACCACTAGTAAAGATTGTTTCATACGCATCTGCTGGTGTTGATCCTAAGATCATGGGAATCGGACCTGTTCCATCATCAAGAAAGGCTCTTGAGAAGGCTGGACTATCAATCAATGATATGGATCTTATCGAAGCTAACGAAGCATTTGCAGCTCAGGCTCTAGCAGTTGGTAAGGACCTAGGAATTGATCCTGCTAAGCTAAACGTTAACGGTGGAGCTATCGCACTTGGTCACCCAATCGGAGCATCAGGATGCCGTATCCTAGTTACATTGATTCACGAGATGCTAAAGAGAGAAGATGCTAAGAAGGGTCTTGCTACACTTTGCATCGGTGGCGGAATGGGTACAGCTCTAGTAGTAGAGAAATAGCATTAAGCCATTAAACAAAAATGATTTTTACCCGAACTGAGAATACTCAGTTCGGGTTTTTTGTATCTAATAATATAGTCCTATTTCATTTGACAGGGAACGCAGGTGTGTTATTATAATCGATAGGAAAAGCTAGGAGAATATATGGCAAAGAAAAAGAAGACTTCTAAAACTTCATACTTAATTATGGCACTGATATGCCTTGCGATTAGTGCTTTTTTGCCGATGCTTACTGATCAAATCCCGCGCTTTGGGCAAGGGCTTCGCCCTATGCATATTCCGGTTTTGATAGCTGGCTTTGCTTGTGGACCAGTGATTGGGTTTGTTGTTGGCCTGGCTGCGCCAATGCTAAGCCTTTTGATACATGGAGCGCCAGCTTTGATGCAGGCGAATTTTGCAATGAGTCTTGAGCTTGCGACCTATGGCCTTATAGCGGGCTTGCTATATAGTCAGCTTCCTAGGAAGACGGGGAGTATATATGTCTCCCTGATAACGGCAATGATAGTTGGTCGAATCGTTTGGGGAGCGAGTATGATTGTGCTTTCTGGGCGAGCGCAGACTCAGTTCACATATCAAATGTTTATGAAATATGCTTTTATAGATGCGATGCCGGCAATACTTTTTCATATAGTTTTGATTCCGGCCGTCGTAATAGCTTTAGAAAAGGCAAACTTAACATATAGAGGGAGGAAATAGGCATGATTTATTTTAGGTCGGATTATAGCCAGGGAGCACACCCTAAGGTCCTAGAGGCTTTGCAGAAAACCAACCTTGAGCATACAGACGGATATGGTCTAGATGTTCACTGTGAGAATGCAGCAAAGATGATAAAGGAACTTATCGGAAGGCAAGACTGTGATGTACACATGATGGTAGGTGGTACTCCTTGCAACGTGACTTTGATATCAGCAAGCTAAGACCTTACGAGGCGGTTGTAGCTGTTAAGGCTGGTCACATATATTCACATGAGACTGGTGGGGTTGAGGCGACAGGTCATAGGATAATTGGCATGCCAGATGAAGACGGAAAACTCACAGTAAAGAATATAAATGCAGCTTGGGATGAATATGAGGATGAGCATACTGTAATCCCTAAGTTAGTGTATATCTCTCAACCAACAGAGTGTGGATCTTTATATAGTAAAGCTGAGCTTGAGGCACTGTATGATTGTTGTAAGGCAAGAGATATGTACCTATATATTGATGGTGCGAGGATGGCCTCGGCACTCACAAGTAAGTACTGTGATGTGAGCCTAAAGGAACTTGCAAAACTATGTGATGCTTTTTATCTAGGTGCAACCAAAAATGGGGCTCTTTTCGGAGAGGCGCTCATAATATCAAATCCTAAGATGAACGAGCATTTCCGCTGGATGATTAAACAAAACTGCGGTCTTCTCGCAAAGGGGAGACTTATAGGTGTCCAGTTTGAAGCTTTGCTCGAAGGGGGAGAAGATAGCATCTACTTCGGAATGGCAAGACATGCAAATGAGCTAGCAGAAAAGCTGAGAAATGGACTAGAGAAGCTTGGATGCGAATTTTTGGGAACATCTCAGACGAATCAGGTATTCCCTTATCTGCCAACTGAGGTTGTAAAGGAACTTGAGAAGGACTTCTTCTTTTATGAATGGACTCCTGAGAGAGATGGCAAAATCGTAGCAAGGTTTGTAACTGCGTGGGGTACGACGGAAGAGGATGTAGATGCTTTGATAAACTCCATCAAAAATCTACTTAAAAATTAGCTCTTTTACAAATCAAAAACATGCTTTGCATTGAAAAAAGTTCATATCTTGTATATAATAGGAGTAACTATTTTGTTGATGGAAAGGAAATTTTATGGCAACTGAAGTTGGAATAGATTTGGGAACAGCCAATGTATTGGTTTATATAAAGAATAAGGGTATCGTACTTGAGGAGCCGTCTGTTGTTGCGGTTAATCAGGATACAGATGAGATTCTTGCAGTAGGTGAAGAGGCAAGACAGATGCTAGGTAGAACACCTGCTAATATAGTTGCAGTTAAGCCACTTAGAGATGGTGTAATCTCAGACTATGATATTACAGAGAAGATGCTTAAGTACTTCATCAAGAAGGCTTGTGGCAGCGGTTTCTTCTTTAAGCCAAGAATCATGGTTTGCGTGCCTAGTGGAGTAACCGAAGTAGAAAAGCGTGCGGTTAGAGAAGCGGCTACACAGGCGGGCGGCAAGAATGTTTATCTAATTGAGGAACCCGTAGCAGCAGCTATCGGTGCTGGTCTTGATATCGCTAGGCCAGACGGAGTTATGGTAATAGACGTCGGTGGTGGTACAACAGACATTGCGGTAATCGCTCTGGGCGGTATCGTTGCTAGTGCTTCTGTTAAAGTTGCCGGAGATAAGTTTGACGAGTACATCGTTAGATATATGAGAAAGAATCACAAGCTCTACATAGGTGAGAGAACAAGTGAGGATCTCAAGAAGAAACTCGGAACAGCATCACCAAGAGAAGAAACCATAACTGCTGAGTGCAGAGGTAGAGACCTTGTAAGTGGACTTCCTAAGGTTGTAGAGATAACATCAGAAGAAATCATGGAAGCTCTTGAGGAGCCTCTATACACAATCTGCGAGGCGGTGCATAGCGTTCTTGAGCAGACACCTCCTGAACTTGCGGCTGACATCACAAGCTCAGGCATAGTTCTAACAGGTGGTGGTGCCTACCTCTATGGACTTGACAAGCGTATCCAGGCAAGAACAGGAATGAACGTAAGAATTGCTGAGAATCCTGAGCAGTGCGTTGCGATAGGAACCGGAAATGCGCTAAACGTTATCGAATCAATTGAGAGCAACAAACTCAACAGAAGAGAACCTTATCTATAATGTGCATAATACTGGAGAACACATTTTATAAATAAGTCAGATTAGTGGATGCTTCCTTGTGTTTCACATGGGAGGCGTCCATTTTTAAATGGGAGCTAGCCTAAGGCTATACCACAAAGGGATAATTATCTTTGATGTATGAATTCGCGCATCAAAGGAAGATGTTAGAAGATATAGGAGAAGACGATGAGATATGAGCTGATAGCAACAGCGACCTTTGGGCTTGAAGCTGTTGTAAGGCGCGAAATAGAAAGCCTTGATTACAAGGTGCTCAAAACTGAGGACGGAAAGGTTACCTTTGAGGGCGACGAGCGTGCCATAGTAAGGAGTAATCTTTGGCTGAGAACGGCCGATAGAGTTTGCTAAAGATGGCAGAGTTTGAGGCAAGTACCTTTGAGGAGCTCTTTCAACAGACAAAGGCTTTGATGTGGGAAGCGCTTATACCGCCGGATGGAAAGTTCACAGTTACTGGAACTTCGGTTAAGTCTCAGCTTCATAGCGTTCCTGCGTGTCAGGGAATCTGCAAGAAGGCAATAGCATCTAGGCTCGGCGAGGCATATTTGATGGAGACTCTTCCAGAAACGGGCGCAGAGTACACGGTAAAGGTGACCATACTAAAAGACAGAGTTACTTTGACGGTAGATACAAGCGGATCTGGACTTCACAAGAGAGGTTACAGGGTTAAAACTGTAGCTGCTCCAATCAAAGAGACTCTTGCAGCTGCAATGGTACAGCTTTCATTTTGGAATAAGGACAGAGTATTGCTCGACCCTTGTTGTGGCTCTGGAACCATAGCAATAGAGGCTGCGATGATAGGAAGAAATATTGCGCCAGGACTTTCAAGAAGTTTCGCATGCGAAGAATGGGAAGCCATAGACAAGAAGCTCTGGAAGGAAGAGAAGAAGCGCGCCTACGATTTGATGGATGATGAAGCAAAGCTAGACATCGTCGCAATCGATATAGATAAGATGGCTATCGAGGCGGCAAAGGAAAATGCTATCGAAGCAGGAGTTGACGACTGCATTAGATTTATAAATGCAGATATGGCTAGGATTAAAGCTTCAAAACCTTCAGGAATAATCATAACCAACCCGCCTTACGGCGAGAGAATCGGTGAACAAAAACAGATAGCAGCAATCTACAGCAAGTACAAGAAGTTCTTTGCCGAAAATCCAAGCTGGTCTATGTTCATGGTAACTACGGACAAGGACATTGAAGCAAAGGTCTTCGGAAGAAAGGCTGATAGAAGGCGCAAGCTCTACAACGGTAGACTTGAGGTGTGCTACTATCAATTTCATGGAAAGAAGCTAGGGGATAATGGAAAAGCAAAACGGCCTGAGCAAAAATAGAAACATATGCGAGCTACTTGCCCCTGCCGGAAGCAAAGAGGCTTTTATTGCGGCAGTCGAAAGCGGGGCGGATGCTGTCTATGCAGGAGGCAATCTTTTTAATGCTAGAATCAATGCACATAATTTTGAGCTGTCTGAGATAGAAGAGGCGGTGCGCTTTGCACATAAAAGAAATGTAAAAGTCTACATAACAATCAATGTCCTTATAAAGGATGAGGAACTGCTCGAAGCACTAGAATACGCAAAGAATCTATATGAGATTGGAGTCGACGCTATAATTGTTCAAGACATAGGCTTTGCTAATCTTGTGAGAAAGCACCTTCCTGGTTTCGAACTTCATATGTCAACACAGGCATCTGTCTTTGATAAGGACGGAGTGTATCAGGCAATGGACCTAGGCTTCCGCCGTGTCGTGCCAGCAAGAGAACTATCGCTAGCCGAAATCGAAACTCTATGCAAAGAAACGACTTGCGAAATCGAGGTCTTCTGTCATGGTGCAATCTGTGTTTGCTATTCAGGACAGTGTCAGATGAGCCGCTACATAGGTGGCCGAAGCGGAAACAGAGGAGGCTGTGCCCAGCCGTGTAGACTTCCATATAAAAGTGCGGACAGAAGCGGCGGAACAAAAGAAACTGCTCTTCTAAGTCCTAGCGACATGTCGATGATAGACCATCTTGACAAACTCTGCGAAGCAGGAGTGCGCTCGCTCAAAATCGAAGGCCGAATGAAATCGCCAGAATATGTTGCGGTCGTAACATCAATATATCGCAAATACCTCGACATCTATGCAAAGAATGGAAGCTATGAGCTTAGCAAAGAAGATAGACTTGCATTAACGCAGATATTCAATAGGGGCTTCACAAGCGCCTATCTAAATGAACAAAATCCGCAAGACTTCATGTCGGGTGAAATATCAAAGCACAAAGGCGTCGAAATAGGCAAGGTTCTAAACCCAAATGCAGGTAGGAACCTAATCAAAATAAGCTCTAGCAAAGAGCTGCGCCTAGGTGACGGAATTGAAGTCCGCGGAAAAAATATCAGGGCAGGCAATGTCATAACGTATCTAAAAGAAGATGGCAAAGGCATATACATAGTTGGTGACATCAAAGATCATGTCGAGAAGTCGTGCACAGTCTACAGGATAACGAGTAAGGATCAAATCGAGCTAGCAGCAAATAGTTATAAAAACAAAGACTGGAACGATGGCAAGTTCTTACGTAAAGCAAAGATAAATATAGAATGCAATGAGCCAGATGGCAAGATACAGATTCGCATAAGCGATGAAAACGGAATCATAAGCGTAGTAAATGAGACGGAGCGTTTTGAGCCTGCAGAGACATCTGCAAGAGATAGAATAGCTAAAGCCTTAACCAAATTGGGCGGAAGCCCATTCAGTGCCGAAAAAATCGATTTTAACGGAGAATTCTGTCTAAAGGTTCAGATGTCCGAACTAAACAAATTAAGGCGTGAGACGCTAAGTTTATTCGAATCAGCCCTATGTGAAGGAAGGAACGGATATATAAAAAACGGAAAGCCGACGCTTGAGCTTCCTAGTTCGCTTCCTAAAGCAAAACGAGATGATAGCGCAAGACTAGAAATGTTCTTCTACAGCCTAGATGCATATAAAAAATTCGATAGAACTGAAACCGAAGCAAAGTGCGCAGAATCGGAAGTTGAACTCAGCTATCTAATTCCTGCAGCGGATCTAGTGAAGGAGCCCTATGCCGACGAAAGAATCATTCCATATATAAGTAATATATCAAAGGGCAAAGAATATAAGATTCTATCAAAGGGTGAAGAGGCTCTTTGGAAACTGGCCAGTAAGCATGGAATATATATAGGTAACCTCGGTACGCTTGCATTTATTAAGACGCTCGAAAGAAAGTATGGTCACGCAGAGTCTTTGCATCTATATGCTGACTATGGTTTTAACGTATACAATGAAGAGACGATAATCTTGCTTCAAGAGCTAGGAGCAGAGAGGGTAATTGATTCACTCGAAACCGATGGAGTGCACTACGGAGCTCTTCCGTTAATGGTCAGTGAACATGAATGGGATGAGAGCGAATTCATAGACAGAAAGTCTAAAGAATATAAGATTATCAAAAGAGATATATCTGATCAGGATATAATTGCAGCTACAGACTTTGTTGATATATCTGCATGTATCAGAGAAGCAAAGAAGCAAAATAAGACTGTAAGGATATATGTAAATTAGGGTTTTATTTGCATGGCAAAATAACTGTTAGATTTATTTAAAATAATTTTTTTAAAAAAAGCGATTGACAAGGTATTTGAAGCTGTGGTAATATAATCAAGCTGTCGCGAAGAGCGGCAGAGAAAAACCATTTAGAAAAGTTAAAAAAAGAATGAAAAAAACTTCTTGACATAGCCTAGTAAAAAAATGGTAATATGATTAAGCTGTCAAATGCGACAGCAAGAACCTAGAAAAACCCTCATAGCATAGAAATAGTCAAATAAAATTTGACCATGTAACATGGTAAGAACTAATTATGGTTCTGCAATCTTAAATGATTGCATGTATCGAAAGATACAACGACAATTTCTCAAACAAAACAATGATTCTGAATAGAATATTGCAAACGCAATAGCGTTCTTAGAGAAATAGGATAGATATTCAAGCGAAAGCTTAATATACAAACTAATTGAGAGTTTGATCCTGGCTCAGGATGAACGCTGGCGGCGTGCCTAACACATGCAAGTCGAGCGAGAAATAAAGGAATGAAGCTTCGGTAGATTTTCTTTATGGAAAGCGGCGGACGGGTGAGTAACGCGTAGGCAACCTGCCCTGTACAGGGGGATAGCCACCCGAAAAGGTGATTAATACCCCATAACGCAAGAGATACACATGTATCACTTGTCAAAGATTTATCGGTATAGGATGGGCCTGCGTCTGATTAGCTAGTTGGTAGGGTAACGGCTTACCAAGGCAACGATCAGTAGCCGACCTGAGAGGGTGATCGGCCACATTGGAACTGAGACACGGTCCAAACTCCTACGGGAGGCAGCAGTGGGGAATATTGCACAATGGGCGCAAGCCTGATGCAGCAACGCCGCGTGAAGGATGAAGGCCTTCGGGTTGTAAACTTCTGTCCTTGGGGAAGAAACAAATGACATTACCCTTGGAGGAAGCCCCGGCTAACTACGTGCCAGCAGCCGCGGTAATACGTAGGGGGCGAGCGTTATCCGGAATTATTGGGCGTAAAGAGTGCGTAGGTGGCACCTTAAGCGCAGGGTTTAAGGCAATGGCTCAACCATTGTTCGCCTTGCGAACTGGGGTGCTTGAGTGCAGGAGGGGAAAGTGGAATTCCTAGTGTAGCGGTGAAATGCGTAGATATTAGGAGGAACACCAGTGGCGAAGGCGACTTTCTGGACTGTTACTGACACTGAGGCACGAAAGCGTGGGGAGCAAACAGGATTAGATACCCTGGTAGTCCACGCCGTAAACGATGAGCACTAGGTGTCGGGGTCGCAAGACTTCGGTGCCGCAGTTAACGCATTAAGTGCTCCGCCTGGGGAGTACGCACGCAAGTGTAAAACTCAAAGGAATTGACGGGGACCCGCACAAGCAGCGGAGCATGTGGTTTAATTCGAAGCAACGCGAAGAACCTTACCAGGACTTGACATCCTCTTGACAGATCCTTAATCGGATCCTTCTTCGGACAAGAGAGACAGGTGGTGCATGGTTGTCGTCAGCTCGTGTCGTGAGATGTTGGGTTAAGTCCCGCAACGAGCGCAACCCTTGCCATTAGTTGCCATCATTTAGTTGGGCACTCTAGTGGGACTGCCGGGGAAAACTCGGAGGAAGGTGGGGATGACGTCAAATCATCATGCCCCTTATGTTCTGGGCTACACACGTGCTACAATGGCCGGTACAACAGGCAGCGAACCCGTGAGGGGGAGCGAATCCCAAAAGCCGGTCCCAGTTCGGACTGTAGGCTGCAACTCGCCTACACGAAGTTGGAGTTGCTAGTAATCGCGGATCAGAATGCCGCGGTGAATGCGTTCCCGGGTCTTGTACACACCGCCCGTCACACCATGGAAGTTGGGGGTGCCCGAAGTCGGTTAGTTAATCTATCGCCTAAGGCAAAACCAATGACTGGGGTGAAGTCGTAACAAGGTAGCCGTATCGGAAGGTGCGGCTGGATCACCTCCTTTCTAAGGATAGACCATTTCATGCTATGAGAATTTTCTCTGGTATCGTGGGGAATTAGCTCAGCTGGGAGAGCACCTGCTTTGCACGCAGGGGGTCAAGGGTTCGATTCCCTTATTCTCCACCATGAACCTTGAAAACTAAATAACGTGTATCACAAAAAAACGAAAAGATTTGTAAAACAACAAATCACAACGAAACGAAATCGAGAAATTTTTGCTAGAAACGTAAGTTTCTAAGATAATCGAAAGAGAGTCTAACGAATAGCAAGGGTAAACGATTTCAACCGAGAAACCAGAAAAAGAGCAATTTACTGAAGTTAATTAATAATGGTAAAAGCTACACACTTGATGGTCAAGTGAATAAGAGCATAAGGCGGATGCCTTGGCACTGGGAGCCGATGAAGGACGTGACAAGCTGCGATAAGCTACGGGGAGGAGCACATATCCGTCAATCCGTAGATTTCCGAATGGGGGAACCCACCTATAGTAATGTGTAGGTATTTTCGTATGAATCTATAGTACGAATAAAGGCAACCCGGGGAACTGAAACATCTAAGTACCCGGAGGAAGAGAAAGAAAAATCGATTTCCTAAGTAGCGGCGAGCGAAAGGGAAAGAGGCCAAACCGTTAGTTTACTAACGGGGTTGTGGATCACAGCCATGGTAGATACAAGTTTAGCAGAAGACAACTGGAAAGTTTGCGACACAGAGGGTAATATCCCCGTATGCGAAAAATGAGTATCACCTATGTGACACCAGAGTAGGACCGAACACGTGGAATTCGGTTTGAAGCCGGGGGGCCCACCCCCCAAGCCTAAATACTACCCAGTGACCGATAGTGAATAGTACCGTGAGGGAAAGGTGAAAAGGACCCCGGGAGGGGAGTGAAATAGAACCTGAAACCTTATGCTTACAAGCAGAGGGAGCGCAAGTGACCTCGTACTTTTTGTAGAACGGGCCAACGAGTTATGGTATGCAGCGAGGTTAAGGTGCTGGAGCACTGGAGCCGTAGAGAAATCGAGTCTGAAAGGGCGAAAGTTGCATGCTGTAGACCCGAAACCGGGTGATCTATCCATGTCCAGGTTGAAGTAACTGTAATAGGTTATGGAGGACCGAACTTATATCTGTTGAAAAAGGTTAGGATGAGGTGTGGATAGGGGTGAAATTCCAATCGAACTCGGATATAGCTGGTTCTCCTCGAAATAGCTTTAGGGCTAGCCTCGTAGTAAGATACCTGGGGGTAGAGCACTGAATGTTCTAGGGGCCTTCACCGGTTACCGAAAAACTATCAAACCCGAATACCAGAGTATCATCTACGGGAGTCAGACTATGTGAGATAAGTTTCATAGTCGAAAGGGAAACAGCCCAGACCGTCAGCTAAGGTCCCAAAATATAGGTTAAGTGGAAAAGGATGTGGGGTTGCACAGACAGCTAGGATGTTGGCTTAGAAGCAGCCATTCATTCAAAGAGTGCGTAATAGCTCACTAGTCGAGTGACCCTGCGCCGAAGATAAACGGGGCTAAAACCTATTACCGAAGCTACGGATACTTAATGTATGGTAGAGGAGCGTCGTATACGGGTTGAAGCAGTACTGTAAGGTATTGTGGACTTTATACGAGAGAGAATGTTGGCATGAGTAGCGCGAGGCAGGTGAGAATCCTGCCCACCGAAAATCTAAGGTTTCCTGAGGAAGGTTCGTCCACTCAGGGTTAGTCGGGGCCTAAGCCGAGGGCGAAAGCCATAGGCGATGGATAACAGGTAGAAATTCCTGTACCACCGAAGGTTGTTTGAATGATGTGGGGACACAGGAGGATAAGCTGAGCACGCCGTTGGTAGAGCGTGTCCAAGCGTCAAGGGAGTATGAATAGGCAAATCCGTTCATATATATTCTGAGGCGTGATGGGGTGGTCAATAGACCGGAAGCAGCTGATTTCACACTGTCAAGAAAAAGCCGCTAATTAGACCTAAGGTGCCCGTACCGCAAACCGACACAGGTAGATGAGGAGAGAATCCTAAGGTGAGCGAGAGAACTATTGTTAAGGAACTCGGCAAAATAACCCCGTAACTTCGGGAGAAGGGGGTGCCTGCTTCGGCAGGCCGCAGTGAAAAGGCCCAGGCAACTGTTTACCAAAAACACAGGTCTCTGCAAAAGCGAAAGCTGAAGTATAGGGGCTGACGCCTGCCCGGTGCTGGAAGGTTAAGGGGACGTGTCATCGCAAGAGAAGCACTGAACTTAAGCCCCAGTAAACGGCGGCCGTAACTATAACGGTCCTAAGGTAGCGAAATTCCTTGTCGGGTAAGTTCCGACCCGCACGAAAGGCGTAATGATCTGGGCACTGTCTCAACAATAGACTCGGTGAAATTGTAGTACCGGTAAAGATGCCGGTTACCCGCAGCAGGACGGAAAGACCCCGTGGAGCTTTACTGTAGCTTGATATTGAGTTTCGGCGTTGCATGTACAGGATAGGTGGGAGACTATGAAGCAAGTACGCCAGTATTTGCGGAGTCATCGTTGGGATACCACCCTTGTAACGCTGGAATTCTAACCATGTACCGTGAACCGGTGCTGAGACAGTGTCAGGTGGGCAGTTTGACTGGGGCGGTCGCCTCCTAAAGAGTAACGGAGGCGCCCAAAGGTTCCCTCAGCGCGGTCGGAAATCGCGCGTAGAGTGCAAAGGCAGAAGGGAGCTTGACTGCGAGACATACAAGTCGGGCAGGGACGAAAGTCGGGCTTAGTGATCCGGTGGTTCCGAGTGGAAGGGCCATCGCTCAACGGATAAAAGCTACCCCGGGGATAACAGGCTGATACCCCCCAAGAGTTCACATCGACGGGGGTGTTTGGCACCTCGATGTCGGCTCGTCTCATCCTGGGGCTGGAGTAGGTCCCAAGGGTTGGGCTGTTCGCCCATTAAAGAGGTACGCGAGCTGGGTTCAGAACGTCGTGAGACAGTTCGGTCCCTATCCGCTGTGGGCGTTGGAAATTTGAGTGGAGCTGTCCTTAGTACGAGAGGACCGGGATGGACATACCTCTGGTGCACCAGTTGTTCTGCCAAGGGCATAGCTGGGTAGCCACGTATGGACGGGATAAGCGCTGAAAGCATCTAAGTGCGAAGCCCCCCACAAGAATAGATTTCCTCCTTTAAGGTAAGACCCGTGGGAGACTACCACGTGATAGGTCAGAGGTGTAAGTGCAGTAATGTATTAAAGCTGACTGATACTAATAGGTCGAGCACTTGACCAGTGGTTTCAAAGGAAAAGAAATGCTAGTGAGAAGCGTTATTTAGTAAGGTTTAATCCGGTGATTATAGCGAAGAGGTCACACCTGTTCCCATCTCGAACACAGTAGTTAAGCTCTTCAGCGCCGACAATACCTGGTGGGCGACTGCCCGGGAAGATAGGACGTTGCCGGTTCATTAAAGACTGCTTATGCAGTCTTTTTTTATGTCTAGAATACTTTTACTAGATTGTAATTATTTGGTACAAATGGTATAATTTACCTATATGTAAATTTACATTTAAGGAGCAGATATATGTTTATTTTTAAGATTATATTTTGCATACTCTTAGTTTGTCCAATGGCATATATTACTTTTCTGCTCTTTAACAGAATGATAGATATGGTCATTAAAAGGAAATAGATATGTGCAATGACAAGAGAATGCCAGGAATCGTGCCTAAGTGTGAACCTGATTTTAACAAGGGTATATTTATATCCGTTGAGGGAGGCGATGGTTCCGGAAAGTCTACACAGCTAGCTAATATTAAGGATTACTTAGAGGCTAGAGGCGTTGATGCTTTGTTTATTAGGGAACCAGGTGGCACAAGCATAGGTGAAAAGATAAGAGACATTCTTTTGGATCCAGCTAATACAGAAATGTGTGCTATGACTGAAGCAATGCTTTACGCTGCTTCACGTGCACAGATTGTAAGTGAAGTTATTAAACCTGCGCTTTCAGAGGGCAAGGTTGTTGTATGCGATAGATTCGTAGATTCGAGTATTGCTTATCAGGCCTATGGTAGGCAGATGGGTAATGCAATTTGGGATATTAACAAATACGCAGTAGATGGATCTATGCCTGACTATACATTCTTTCTTGATATAAACCCACATATTGCTTCTAGCCGTATAGATAGCAGGGGGGAAGGTAAGGACAGGATGGAACTTCAGGAGGATTCCTTCCGCATGAGAGTGTATAATGGATATCTTGCACTTATGGATGACGAGGCAAATAGAGATAGAATCATAAGGATTGATGCATGCAAAGATATTGAGTCAGTTAAGTCTGAGATTATTGAAAAGCTCGATTTGATTCTTGCAAGGTAAATTCAGAGGTTGTTGTGGGACTTAGTAAGTATTTTAAATATGGTAAATCGCTAGAGTCTCTCAGCGATGCGATTATAAAAGGCAATATTACACATGCATATATTATCGAGGGCGATAGCCTAATTGATAAGCCAGGGATTGCAAAGGCTTTTGCAAAGGCAACTTTATGCAAGGAAAAACCTGGTGAGGGATGTGACCAGTGTAGCATTTGTAAGCGCATAGATAAGGATTCTTATGAGGATCTTCACTACCTTCAGGATGAGAAGTCAATTAAGAACGAGGCAATAGAGCATTTGCAGGGGGAACTTGCGATGCTTCCTTCAGCAGAGGGAAAGATGCACATTGCAATCATCGAATCTGCAGATACAATGACGGATAGAGCGCAGAACAGACTTCTTAAGACACTTGAGGAGCCGAAGGCTAGCTCTTTGATAATGCTTTGTCTGAGAACAGCGTAAATTTACTTCCGACTGTTAGATCAAGATGTGCTAGCATCAGAATTAATGATGCAGATTTGTGTTTGGCAGATGATGCAAAGTTACTCGCTAATGCTGAGGCTTTGATAAGTATGGTTGTTGATCGCAAGTTGTTTTATGAGCAGAAGAATTTACTAGATAAATGTGTGAAGGATAGACGCGGGGCTTTGAGCTTTCTTGATGCAATAGAAAGAGTTTTGAGAGAGTATCTAATAAACAGTGGCTCTGCGGTAATGAATAGAAATAAAGCTGCGAAGTACATTTCCTATGTTGAGGAGGCTAGACGCAGCATTAATGGCAATTCTAATTTTAGATATGCTATGAAGAATTTAATTTTGAAGATGGGAAGGTAAGCGATGATAAATGTAGCCGGCGTTAAATTTCGCAACAATGGTAAGGTATACTATTTTGATCCGCTAGATTTGGAAGGACTCGAGGTCGGATGCGGTGTAATCGTAGAGACTGCTAGAGGACTCGAATTTGGATATATTGCAATGCAGCCTAATGCTATCAAGGATTCGAGCGTGGTTAAGCCGCTCAAGCCTATTATCAGGATAGCTACGGAAGAAGATATCAAGCGTAGGGATGAGAATGAGAGCAAGAAGTCTGAAGCGATGCGTATTTGTCAGGAGAAGATTGACAAGCGCGGACTTGAGATGAAGCTCATAGATGTGGAATATACTTTTGATAATAACAAGATTGTGTTTACTTCACTGCAGATGGAAGGATAGATTTTAGAGAGCTTGTCAAGGATTTGGCTAGTGTTTTCAGGATGAGAATAGAGCTCAGGCAGGTGGGAGTTAGAGATGAAGCCAAGATTATTGGCGGATGCGGACCTTGTGGTAAAGGACTTTGCTGTGCTTCGTGGCTAACAGATTTTCAGCCTGTATCTATCAAGATGGCAAAGACTCAGAATCTCTCCCTAAATCCTGGAAAGATTTCGGGTATATGTGGAAGGCTAATGTGTTGCCTAAAGTATGAGAACGATGTGTATATCGAGCTTCGTAAGGGTATGCCTGAGAGCGGTGAGATAGTTAAGACAAGTGACGGCAGAGCAAAGGTTGTAGATTCTAATATATTTAGAGAGACAGTGAGAGTAAGGCTTTTTACTGGCGAGAAGGAAGAGGACGGAAGCGACAAGCTTTCAGAGGATATCTACACATATCGCAAGGAAGAGATAAAGAGGCAGTTTGACAAGAACAAATCCTGTAAGGATAAAAGGTCAAAGGGCGTACATAACAATGATCGAGAAATTCTAAACGAGGTCGATGAAGAATACAAGGCAGAGCTCGAGGAGCTTATGAAGAATAACTAGCATGAAGAGACGAGTAGATGATATAGGTTTCGGTGGACTTAAGCTAGTTCAGGATGAGGATGCCTTCTGCTACGGAACGGATGCAGTGCTTTTAGCTAATATGGCTTGCAGGGAATTGCAGATTACTGAAGATATGAGGGTCTGTGATCTTGGGACAAATACAGCGGTAATTCCACTGATTATGTCAGCTAGATGCAGTGCTAAGGAATTTGTTGGAGTTGAGGTTCAGGAGCAGGCTTTTGAGCTTGCGCAGGAGAACCTTAAGCTTAACTCTTTGATGGATAAACTTAAGCTTGTACTTGCCAATGTTAAGGATATTAAGGGCATGGAGAGTCAGGTACTTGGGGCAGAAAGCTTTGATGTAGTGACGACCAATCCACCGTATATGGAGTCAGGCAGTGGCCTTGTGAGCGGTAATACGGCAAAGGCTATTGCAAGGCATGAACTTCTTGCGGGGCTTGAGGAATTCCTAGAGGCGGCGGCCTTTCTGCTCAAGGATGGCGGAAGCTTATTCATGGTTCATAGACCAGGAAGGCTGATAGATATATGTGAGGCGAGCAGGAGATTTGCGCTTGAGCCTAAGACTATTCAGCTTGTTAGCGGTAAGCCTGGTGGCGTGCCTAATATACTGCTTATGCACTTTGTTAAGGGAGGCAGGAGGCAGCTTAAATGGCTTGAGAACATCAGCGTAAGAAATGAAGATGGCAGCTTACGAAAGAAGTTTTGGAGGCCTATGAGGTCTAGTTTTGAGGCTGGAGGCTAAGTTAGTCAGTAATTATTAAGATAAATTAATTGGAGATCAAAGGAGATACCGGGAGGCTTATATGGTTACTATTGATTTGAACAACATGTTATATATTATTTTGATAGCAGTAGCGATAATATTGCTCATATTTTTGATTGTAGCAGTTGCGCGTCTTATACAGACGCTTAAGAGAGTGAACGGTATTTTGGAGGATGTTTCTGTTGTTAGCGGAATCGTTAGCGAAAAGGCGATTGAGACAAAGCCCGTTGTAGATGATCTATCAAAGACAATCGCAAGCTTTGCAAGTGCTGCTGCTGGGAATGAATCAAGGGTTGCTTCGCTTTCGAGCATAGCAAAATCAATAAGCTCTTTGATTTCACTTATCAAAAACGGAAAGAACTAGTTGGAGGGAGAAGCTAAATGAAATCGACGGGAATAGTAAGGCCGGTTGACGCGCTAGGGAGAATTGTAATTCCTATTGAGCTAAGACGAAGCCTAGACATAAATACAGATGACAGCCTTGAGGTCTTTGTTCAGGATGACTACATAATGCTAAAGAAGTTCGAAGCGCGATGTGTGTTTTGTGGAAGCGATGAGGATGTACAGGAAGTGCACGGCAAGAACGTGTGTGGAGCATGCATCAAAGAGCTAAAGAAGCTATAGAAATCGTCATAGAAGATTGCTGAATTCGGAGGAAGTCGTGGCAAAATTTTTAGTACAAAACGGAGCGCCACTTTATGGAGTGGTTCAGATAAGCGGAGCCAAGAACGCGGTGTTACCAGAGATGGCATCTGCTATCCTAACAAAAGAAAAATGTAAGATAAGCGACGTGCCTAATTTGATAGATGTTAAGGTCATGAAGGAGATTTTGGTATCTCTTGGTGGAAGCATCAATCAGATAGAGGAAAACGTGCTAGAGATAAATATGGAAGAGCTAACAAAGCGAGAGGCGAGCTACGAACATACGAGCAAGATGCGTGCATCATTTTTGCTGATGGGACCTCTTCTAGCTAGAGCTGGGTACGCTAAGGTGTATATGCCTGGTGGATGTACCATAGGTGAGAGGCCTATAGGACTTCATCTTAAGGGATTTGAGGCTCTTGGTGCTGAGATTATAGCAAAGGAAAACTATATCGAAGCAACAGCGCCAGAGAACGGTCTCAAGGGCGCAGCTATCTACCTTGACTTCCCAAGCGTAGGAGCGACTGAGAACATAATGATGGCTGCTGTTTTGGCAAATGGAACAACATATATTGAGAACGCGGCTCAGGAGCCTGAGATTGTAGATCTTGCTAACTTCATGAACAAAATGGGAGCAAAGATCAAAGGTGCAGGTACTGATACTATTAAAATTGAAGGTGTTAAGTCACTTCACGGGGCCGCTCACAATGTAATTCCTGATAGAATAGAGACTGCTACTTTTATGCTTGCAGCTGCGATTACTCGTGGTGAGGTTATGATAAAGAATGTGGTTCCAGATCACGTTAAGCCTATAACTGCAAAGCTTAGAGAGTGCGGAGTTACAGTTGAGATAACGGAAGAAGGTCTTTATGTAAATGCAGCGGATAAGAAACTTATAGCAACTGATCTTAAGACTCTTCCATATCCAGGGTTCCCAACTGATATACAGTCACCTTTCATGTCATTTTTGACGACTGTTGAGGGTTCAAGCACTGTTATTGAGACTGTTTTTGAGAACAGATTCATGCATGTTGCTGAGCTTAACAGAATGGGTGCAAATATTAAAACCGAAGGTAATCGCGCAATTGTTCAGGGTGGAAAGAAGCTTGAGGGTTCAAGCGTAATTGCAACCGATCTTCGTGCAGGTGCTGCAATGGTACTCGCAGGTCTTGTTGCGTCTGGAACTACTGAAGTTTCACAGATTTACCATGTTGAGCGTGGATACGAGAAGTTCGTAGAGAAATTCCGTGCGCTCGGCGCAAATATATTGAGAATAGAAGACTGACGGCTCATACTGACAAGGTTGAGCCGTTGTCAGCATATAGGATAATGCAAAGTAGATAATATAGTGCTTTGATGATGTCTTGGAAAGAGATGCAATCGAGTTTAAAGGAGTAAAATATGTCAGATTCAAATTATCTAGAGCTTCTTGCAGACAGATACCCTAATATAAGAGCGGCTACTGCCGAGTATATAAACCTTAAGGCAATACTTGCTTTGCCTAAGGGAACTGAATATTTTTTGAGCGATCTTCACGGAGAGCATGAGGCTTTCATTCACATGCTAAGAAGTGCTTCAGGTACGATAAAGACAAAGATTGACGAGCATTACGCGGGGATTTTGAGCGAGGACGATAGGGAGGACCTAGCGGCTTTGATATATAATCCTCAGGCTGAGATAGAAAGACGTAAGAAGACGGAGATTGATTTTTCGCAGTGGTGCGTGACGGTTATCTATAGACTGGTTACAATCTGTAAGTCCGTTTCAACAAAGTACACTAGATCAAGGGTTAGAAATAGACTTCCTAAGTATCTCGATTATGCTATGGATGAGCTTCTTCACGCTGACGATGAGGAAAACCGCGTTCACTACTACAGCGAGATTATTAATACGATTGTAAATTTTGGTTTTGGCGAAATCTTTATTACAGAGATGGCCGATGCCATAAGTAGACTTGCAGTTGACAAGCTTCACATCATAGGCGATATCTATGATAGAGGTGCGCATCCTGATACAATCATGGACTATTTGATGGACTACCACGATGTTGATTTTCAGTGGGGTAACCACGATATCGTCTGGATGGGTGCTGCGGCAGGAAACCTTGCTTGCATAGCTAACATCATTAGAATGAACATCAGCTATAACAATTTTGATATGCTTGAGGTTGGATACGGAATTAACCTTAGAAGACTTACGACATTTGCTGCTGATACATATGGAAACGACGAATGCAAGAAGTTCTGGCCACATGTATTGGACAAGAACAAATTTGATCCTGTAGACGACCAGCTTGCTGCACGCATGCACAAGGCAATTGCAATAATGCAGTTTAAGCTAGAAGGACAGCTTATCAAAGAGCATCCTGAATTTGATCTAGACAAGAGACTTTTGCTAGACAAGATTGATTTTGAGAATGGTACGGTCAATGTCGAAGGCACAGTTTATCCGCTAAACGATACTTTCTTCCCAACCATTGATCCAAACAATCCATACGAGCTTACCGAGGATGAGCGTGCAGTTATGAATTCGCTTTCAGCGTCGATAATTAACTCTGAGAGGCTGCAAACTCATATAAGGTATATGTTTAGCCATGGAGCACTTTACAAGCGTATAAACGGCAATTTGCTCTTCCACGGATGCATTCCTATGGATGAGAACGGTAACTTCCTTCCTGTGGATATCTACGGAGCAAGTGTGCAGGTAGAGCTTTGATGGATCATCTCGATAAGCAGATTAGAGCTTCGTATTTCTCGCCTGAGAAAATTAAGAAGTACGGAAAGCCTGGAGACCTAATGTGGTACCTATGGCTTGCTAAGGATTCTCCTCTGTTTGGCAAAGAGAAGATGACGACCTTTGAGAGACTCTTCATTGACGACAAAGCCAGCCACAAGGAGCATGTAAGACCTTATTATAAGCTGATTAATAGCAAGGAGCCATGCGAAAAGATTTTACGTGAGTTTGGACTTGACCCTAGTCATTCCAAGATTTTGAACGGACACGTTCCCGTAAAGATTAAAAATGGAGAAAGCCCAATCAAAGGAGGCGGCCTCCTTTATGTAATAGATGGCGGTATATCAAAGGCATATCAAAAGCAGACAGGGATAGCAGGATATACATTTATCTTTAACTCAAGATTTATGGCGCTAGCTGAACACAAGCCATATGAGCCCTTGAGAGAGGATGGCACTCAGAAATTCTTTAGCCCTAGCATGAAGACTGTGGATACTCTCAAGACGAGAATGCTCGTTATCGATACTGATGAGGGAGCTGAGCTTCTAAGACAGGCAGAGGCGGTAAAGCGACTTGTTGAGGCATACAAAACAGGTGAGATTAAAGAGCGTCCCGAGGGTAAGTATTCGGCGTATAAGGGGAAATAGTAAAGAGGAGAATTGCTATGGACAAAAATATTAAAAGGGAAAAGGAAGAAGATATCCGCAATGCATCGTATTTTATAGACGACAGCAAGATGCCAAGTGCAGAAGAGTCGAAGAAGATAGTAATACCCGAAGAGTTAAGAAAAAGAATGAGTGAAAAGGCAGATAAAATAGCACGCGAATTAGGCTTTTACTAAATCAATAAACTTATATAAAACATTAAGCATCGCAAAGTGCGGTGCTTTTTTAGTGATGGATTAGAGGCATAGAGATTAAGTTGATTAGTTTATATAATTTTGGGGTTATAGCCCTAAATTTACATGTTATAACGCGCTTTTTACAACAATCAAATAGCTACATTTCTGTTATTGACTTTAAACTTGTTGTATGGTAGATTACTAATAAATAAAACATTCAGTTTTTGAGGGTAGTCCCCTGACCCTTTAAGGTTGGGGCTCGTGCTACCCTCTTTTTTATTCCAAACGCAAATATATTATAATTGATAATCAATCGATGTTTTTTTCGTACAGCCGAATCTTAATTCCAAGCAAATAAAAAGCCTTGAATCTCTGTGAAGTACAGTATTTTCAAGGCTTTTGTCTTATGGTGCGCCATGAGGGGCTCGAACCCCCAACCTACTGATTCGTAGTCAGGCACTCTATCCAATTGAGCTAATGGCGCATGTAAATAATAATGCTTACCTAAAGTATTATATTAAAAATTGGGGGCTTTGTAAAGCAGAATCTTTAGAAGCTTGGGAAACTGTAGTATACCTGACTACGAATCAGTAGGGTGGGGGTTGAAAATAAAAGTGAGGGGTACGAGGTAACAAATGCATTAAAAAAGCGACCCAGTAGCCTGCTAGCGATATAGATGCTAAGCTTGCCGGGTCGCCCTAAATGTCTTTTAAGGAGAGCTGGTGACGTCACAAGCTCACAATAGCTTAGATATGGCGTACCAGTCTAAATATTAGTTTGTATAGTTGTCGAAGTAGCCCTGAATGTAGACTACTGGAGTTCCCTTGTCACCTGAGCCTGATGTCAGGTCGCAGAGACTTCCGAGAAGGTCGGTTAGCTGTCTTGGGGTTGTACCCTGAGTTGCCATCTGGCCTACTAGGTTGTCTGACTTGGACTTAATAGCTTCTTTGATAGCTTCCTTGAGCTCGTCGCCACGTAAATCCTTGAAATCATTGTCTGCGAGGTATTTGAGCTTTAGCTCGTTTGGTGTTCCCTCAAGTCCGCTTGTGTAGCCAGGTGATACGACTGGGTCAGCAAGTTCCCAAATCTTTCCGACTGGATCCTTGAAAGCTCCGTCTCCATAAACCATAACCTCAATGGTTTTGCCTGTGCGCTTTTTGACCTCAGCCTGGATTGCCTCAACTAGAGGTGAACATTCGCGAGGGAAGAGCTTAATCTGGTCTTCAGTTGACTTGTTTGAACCAAGAAGGCCGTACTTTTCGTTATAGCCTGAACCGTCTATTGGCGCATTCATGATATCGTCGAGACTGCGTACACATTCAGCACCATTCTTTAGAAGAAGGTTCTTGGTGCGCTTTCTTTGTGTGGATATCGCAGTTGATAACGTATTTGGTGTGAGCCAGGATTGCTAGTGGATCGTTTGAGAATATGATTTCGCACTTCTTACCACAGTCCTCTACGAGCTCCTTGTAATATGCAACATAGTCGATACCTGTGAACTCGTGCTTCTGGTATCCGAATAGCTTGCGGTACTTAGCCTCTGAGATAGCCTCTCTCCAAGGGTTGATACCTGCGTTGTCGAGCTGGTCTAGTGTAATTAAGTGGTTTCCAACCTCGTCTGATGGAAGTGAAAGCTGAAGAATTACCTTCTCTACATCTGCGCTTGCAATGGCTCTTAGAACTATAGCAAAGCGGTTTCTGCTTAGGATAGGAAGTATTACTCCAAGCTCCTTACCAGCAAAGTCAGGGTTAAGATCTTTAGCGACCTGGTCTATTGTAACGTAGTTACCCTGTGTACGAGCGACAACGCTCTCAGTTATTGCAACTACATCCTTATGACCAATCTCTATGTTCTCTTGTTCAAAAAATCTATCTAATAAATCGGGGATCATCTGGACAAGATCGTCGCCTGCTTTAAAAATTGGCGCACGCAATCCTCTTACAACCGTTCCCACTACTTTTTCCATATTATTCTCCTTTAGATATAAAACGCTTTGTTAAATTTTTTACTAGCTACTAAAATAATATATCAAAATGGACAAGATGTAAAATAGGAAATTTGTATACAGTTAAATTTTTAGGGAAATTTTAAGATATAATCCTATAGCTGGCAGCAACAGAATAGTGTTTCTGCTGATTTCTTTGATGGCCTTGCTGTAGTCTCCTTTTTGAAGTCTTCCTTATATCTCTTTAGGAAATCTTCTGTGATGTTATTGCCATCCTTGTCCTTGATCTCAGAACTTACGGGATTTTTGCTCGACTGCTTGTAGCATTTTGGTCAGCTGCTGATTATTTGCATTTAGGGTACGAAAATAATCAAAACAAACAGTAGCAATTATTACTAGAATTATAAAAACTGCAATAGCGATATTCTTTTTTTGTTACTAAATTATATTTCATAATAGTACCTCTCATTCACAAAGAAATATATCAATCTATATGCATAAAGGCGGTAAATATAGCTTTACCTATCTTAACTTCATCGTAATCCTTATTCACAGAAATATCAATCTAATTTTTTTCAAAATGTGCATTTTCCGTCAAAGATAAGCATCTTTTTTTGATTATAATGTGGAGTAAGTGTAAGAAAATTTGTACGATGTTGATTATTATACAAATAAGTAGTATGATGAGTATATACAATTGAATGACCAATATAGGCGTAGACGTGTAAAGTATGCAGAATTAGAGGAGACGAGTATGAATGACAACAAAAAGCATAGCGATAGACGTGTTAAGAAGACCAAGAAAGCGATTCAGGATGCGCTTATGACGCTTATGGACAAGAAAAACATTTCCGATATTACTATTATCGAGTTAACGAAGGAAGCGGATGTGAATAGAAAAACCTTCTATAATCACTATTCCGATATCTACCAGGTTATGGACGAAATCGAAATAACTTAGTAGAAGATCTCAACGGACTATTGGTCGATTGTATAGCAAAGTCTCATGTGGATATGGCAAAGTACGAGGGCAGGAATCAGATGTCAGCAGAGCAGGAGGAACTATCAAAGATTATACTTCCTATCTTTGAGAATCTGATTAATCAGCTTAGGTATAATCCGGAGCTGTTTAAGCTTGTGATGTATTTTGAAGGACATTCGAGACTTACAAAGAAGATTGTAAAGCAAGAGAAGGTGACCCTGATTGCCTATGCAGGGGCTAACGAAAAGAGCATGCCTTGGATGGATTTGTATCTGACCTTTGTTATGGAGGGAATGCTTGCAACAATCTTTCTCTGGAAAGAACTGGACTACCCGGTTAGCGACGACGATATTGCGCTCTTCTTGAGCAATATAACGGCGAGCGTAGGAACGGTAGGAATGGCGCTAGTCGAGGAGCGCAGCTAAGTTTTGTTGCGAATATTTGACGGATGAGGCTAGGGCAGAACGCGCCAGTGCTAGGTATACTTGAGCTATGCCAAATTTAGGAAGTTTAGACCTAAGTCGTAACATAGCCTGGTTAAGCTCGGCAAGTTTTGATGTAGTAGTCAAGTAATTTATGGTTTTGATGAATTTAATTACAAAACAAAAATATAGATCAAAATAATTAACATTTATTTAACAAAAATCTCTTTGTAATGTCGTATAATAGTATTAGTACAATTGATAGAGATTTTGGAGGATGAAATGTACGAAAATTCAACGAAGGCGCTTATGGGCTTCCTAGAAAAGTCTCCTACGCCCTTTCATGTCGTAGCAAATATGCGTGCGATACTGGAGGAGCAGGGCTTTGAGGAACTCAGCGAGGGCAGTTCGTGGAATCTAAAAAATAACGGCAAATACTTTGTAGTCAGAAACGAGTCATCGGTTCTGGCTTTTAGGCTGCCCAAAAATAATTTTAAGGGATTCCAAATTGCTTCAGCGCACACTGATTCACCGTGTTTCAAGATTAAGGGTGATAGACCTGAGCTTGAAGAGGGTGAGCTATATGTCAAGCTAATGTGGAAGGCTATGGTGGTATGCTAATGGCTCCATGGTTTGACAGACCGCTTTCGGTTGCTGGAAGAGTTGTTGTGAGTGAGGAATGTGACGAGGCTGGAGGCCAGGTTAGACTAAGCACTAAGCTTGTCAACATCGACCGTGATCTCCTTATGATTCCAAATCTTGCAATACACATGAACCGTAAAGCAAACGACGGAATCGCGTTCAACGTGCAAAATGATATGCTACCGCTTTTTTCTCAGACGGGATCAAAGGGTGAGTTCATGGAGCTAGTAGCGGATTCTGCCGGTGTATGTAAGGATAATATTGTCGGAAGTGATCTGTTTCTGTATAGCAGGACGAAGCCGACTTTCTGGGGAGCGAAGAACGAGTTCTTCTCAGCTCCGCACATCGATGATTTGCAGTGCGTTTACTCTGCTCTGCAGGCGCTCTTAGCAGCGGAGAGCAAGGATTCTGTCCCTATGCTTGCGGCCTTTGATAATGAGGAGGTCGGAAGTGAAACCAAGCAGGGAGCAGGGTCAACCTTCCTAAGCGATACTATAAGCAGGATAGGTGAAGCCTTCGGAAAGAGTGTTTCGGAGATTGCAAAGCTTGTGGCTTCGAGCATGATGGTCTCAGCGGACAACGCGCATGCGGTACATCCAAATGCCTCATCAAAGGCTGACCCAATAAACAGACCAGAGATGAATAGGGGCATAGTGATAAAGCACAGTGCTAACCAGAAATATACGACGGACGCAGTTTCAGCTGCTATGTTCAAACAGATTTGTAAAAGGGCAGAGGTTCCCTACCAAGAGTTTGCAAATCGCTCAGATATGGCGGGCGGTTCGACACTCGGAAATATATCTAGCGCTCAGGTATCATTAAATACAGTCGACATAGGACTGGCACAGCTTGCGATGCATTCGCCATACGAAACGGCAGGCAGTGAGGACACAGATTATTTGATCAAAGCGCTAAAATGCTTCTACGAGACCAGTGTGGTCTTTGAGGGAGCAGGAAGTTATTCACTAAGTTTTTTTAACTAAGATACTTAACTCGGATATAGGAGGAAACAAATGGAAACCTACGGACTGGAAACATCCGGCATTATTAATACAAAGGCAATTTATCGCAATCTATCACCCTGCCAAGCTCACTGAGCATGCTTTGAGAAGAGGCGAGGGTAAGCTCTCAAATACGGGAGCACTAGTTGTAAAAACTGGTAAATATACAGGAAGAAGTGCAAATGACAAATTCATCGTTGACACGCCAGCAGTTCACGATGAAATCGCTTGGGGAAAGGTTAATCGCCCAATCGATGAATCAAAGTTCAATGCACTAAAGGCTAAGATTGTAGCATACTTTCAGAATAAAGAAGTGTTCATCTTTGATGGATTTGCAGGTGGAGACGAAAGATATAGACAGTCATTTAGAATCATAAATGAGCTTGCTTCACAGAACCTATTCATTCATCAACTTTTGATGAGACCTACTGCTGAGCAACTTGAGAACTTTAAGCAGGACTATACAATCTATGTAGCACCTGGATTCAAGTGCATCCCTGAACTTGACGGAACACACTCAGAAGCTGCTATCATAGTAAACTATGAATCACATGAGGTTTTAATCTGCGGAACATACTACTCAGGAGAAATCAAGAAATCTGTTTTCTCAATCATGAACTACGATCTTCCTAAGATGGATGTTTTTCCAATGCACTGCTCGGCAAATGTCGGAAAAGATAATGACAGCGCAGTGTTCTTTGGTCTTTCAGGAACAGGAAAGACAACACTTTCAGCAGATCCTAATCGCAAGCTTATCGGTGATGATGAGCACGGCTGGTCTGATGATTCAATATTCAACTTTGAGGGTGGATGTTACGCGAAGTGCATCAATCTTTCTGTAGAGACTGAGCCAGAAATCTACAATGCTATTAAGGCTGGTGCTTTGGTGGAGAATGTTGTTATGGATGAGGAGACAAGAGAGTTTGACTTCTTTGATGATTCCCTAGCAGTAAACACAAGAGTTGGATATCCTATTGAGCATATACAAAATGCAGAGCTATCGGGAATGTGTAAGAGCGTACCAAAGACTGTAATCTTCCTTACAGCAGATGCTTACGGAGTACTTCCTCCGATTTCTAAACTCGATAAAAACCAGGCTATGTACTACTTCGTATCTGGCTTCACATCAAAGGTTGCTGGTACGGAAATTGGCATAATAGAACCAGTTCCAACATTCTCAACATGTTTTGGAGAGCCGTTCCTGCCGCTAGATCCTTCTGTTTATGCTAGAATGCTAGCCGAAAAGGTAGAAAAGTCAGGTGCTAATGTTTACCTGATTAACACAGGATGGAATGGTACTGGCAAGAGAATGAAGCTATCATATACAAGAGCAATGGTAACAGCTGCTCTTACAGGAGAGATAGAGAAGTCTGAGTTTGTTAAAGACGAGACCTTTGGCGTATCAGTTCCTACGAGCATAGAAGGAGTTCCTTCAGAGCTTCTAATTCCTGCAAATACATGGGAAGATAAGAATGCTTATGAGGAGAGATGTCAGAAGCTGGCTTCAAGCTTTGTTGAAAACTTCAAGAAGTACACAAAGATGGATGCAGAGGTTGTAGCTGCAGGACCTAAGCTAAAATAAAATAAGAGAGTGTATGAGATTCTCATGCACTCTTTTTTGATGAAAAAGCCCTGCATTTGATGCAGGGCTAAGTTTATTTTTCTGTGATTATCTTTGGAAGCGCAATGTCATGTGGCTGAGCAAGTATTCTCTCTAGCCTCTGGCAATCAAATGCAACTCCTACGACCTTTGATGATTCAGCTTTTGCAAGAAATCTATCGTAGTATCCCCCGCCCATTCCTATGCGATTCCCAGTTTCATCAAAGCCAGCCAGTGGACATATTATGAGGTCTAGCTCGCTCGGTTTAGCCTCGATAGAGCCAGCTTCACTAGGTTCTGATATTCCGAAAGAACCCTCTTTCCAAACTGTGCCTGGGCCTGGTTTTAGGGCAAGCATTTCTCCCTTAACCTTGCAGAGCGGATAATAGACTTCCTTACCAAGGGACAATGCTTTTTCTATTAGGTCATCAAGCCTTACCTCACAAGCTACAGCCTTGTAAACGAATATCTTGTTAGCGTTTTGAAAGTCATCGCTAGAGATAAGCTTTTCGCAGATTGCATGAGATGCCTTCTCTATATAGTCACTACTGAGTGAGTTTCTTGCAGCTAGAGCTTCTTTTCTTTGCTTTTTCTGAAGTACTTTTGCAGCGCTTTTTCTAAGTTCTCCTGCAAGGTATAGTGAGCCGAAGGCCATTATAGGCTGTTCACCTGCAGTATCTAAAACTTCAGATAGGCAATCTTCGCTTGAAGCGTATGCCTTAGCGTTTAATCCTTTTGACCTAATCAAACCTGCAAGTTCGCCAGCTGTCATTGCTCTATCGCTATCTGGTGTCAGGCAGTAGAACTCGCTTACCTTAGGTGCAATTATATCTATGACCTCGCTGACATTCTTGTCTGCAAGCATTCCAATCACAAGTTTAAGCTTTTGCTCAGGAAGATAATCTGAGATTGCCTTAGCAATGGAGCTAGCGCACTGCGGATTATGTCCTCCGTCTAAAATGAATATAGGGTCAAGTGACAGTATCTCAAATCTTGCTGGCCATTTAGCGTCGCGGAGGCCTTGCTTTAGGGACTCGTCAGAGACTGTCCATCCTCTTGAGCGGAGCGCTTTGATTACCTCTATTGCGACAGAGGCGTTTTTGCACTGGTGCTCGCCGAGAAGGGAGATTGAGTATTCTATATTCTCGTAGCTGAAGGATTGAAATTTCAGGTTTTGGTTTAGATACTTTAGGCTATCAAACTTTGATATATGAAGAGGAGTGTTTAGCTCCTTGCATCTGTTTTCTATGACTGATAGCGCCTTGCTAGCCATTTCGTAGCAAACGACATCGCAGCCGGACTTAATAATGCCTGCTTTGTTTTCTGCTATTTCGGCGAGAGTGTTTCCAAGGAAATCTGTGTGGTCTAGGCCGATGTTACAGATTACGGCAACTTCAGGAGCCTTTATAACATTGGTACTGTCTAGGCTTCCTCCCATGCCGACTTCGAGAACGACGATGTCACAGCCCTGAGTCTTGAAGTAGAGAAAGGCTATGGCGGTCGAAATTTCAAACTGACTAGGATGGTCGTCTAGGCTGTCCGCAGCAGCTGCAACCTTCCTTGTTATGTCTATGAAATCCTCTTCAGCGATTTGTCTTCCATTTATCTGAAAACGCTCGCAGAAACTGAAAAAGGTGAGGAGACAGATAGAAACCCTGTCTTAAATCCAGCCTTTGACAGTATCGATGAGAGCATTGCGCAGGTACTTCCTTTACCGTTGCTTCCGGCTACGTGGATAAAATTAAGTGAATCCTGTGGGTTTCCAAGCGCATCAAGTAGCTCGTAGGTTCTCGAAAGACCTAGGCGAGTCTTGCTCCATGTATAGTTTTCGATATAGCTTAGCGCATCATCGTAGGTGAGGATTTGCTCAGCCTTCATTCTTTTGTTTGTGTTTTCCATTTTAATCTAATCTTACTTTGATATTTTCTGAAGTGGCTTCACTATCTGAGGTGCGATTACTGAGAATGCGATTCCCTTTGCAACGCAGAGTCCAAGTCTAGGAAGCAGAAGTCCTAAGATCAAAGCAGGAGTGTAGTAGCCGTAGATGTGGCTATCTATGTAGAGTGAAATAGTGTTGATTACTGTAATCAGAAGCTCTCCTGACATTACGATGAAGAATGTCTGCTTAGTGCTTAGCTTGAAGCCGTGACGCTTTGCATATAATCCCACATACAGCCCGTAGAGAGTGTAGGGGAGAATCCAAAGTGGTGTTGTGAATGTGATGCCGAATTTGAGCAGCTGGTAGATTACGGTACCGAGTGTACCGATGGCAACTCCGCTTAGCGGGCCGAATAACAATGCGCCGATGAGAACTGGGAAACTCTCAAAGGTAATCTTCATTCCTTGCGTTGAGATTGCAAGGAAGGCTAGAGTTGCGCAAATAGCGGCTAGAACTGAATTCAGCGTCATCTGTTTTGTGTTTGTTTTCATTAAAAAAACTCCTTTCATGGCTATGCCACAAAAGAAGAATCTAAAGTGGCAGCGGATGCGGAATTGGCACCGCAGGAATAAATTCCTTTCGTTCGCAGACAACTCCCATCCTGCGACACTTAACGCGCCAAATCCTACTCTGACATTAAGCTATTAAACTAGTACAAATTATTGTTCTATCTAGTGCATGCTTGTTTAGCTGCGGCTTCAACAAGATGCTTAACTAGTATGGTTGATGTGACGCCACCAACACCACCAGGCACTGGGGTTATGGAAGCGACCTTATCTGAGACTGCATCAAAATCTACATCTCCGCAAAGCTTTTGCTTAGCTTCACTATAGCTGACGCCTACGTCTATTATACACTGATTTGGGTTAACATACTCTGGTCCTACGCTCTCTGGCTGGCCCGTGCATGCTATAAGGATATCCGCTGAGCGTGAAAGTTCCTCGATATTCTCGGTTCTGCTGTGGCAGATTGTTACGCTAGCGTTCTTTCTGAGAAGCATCATTGCAACAGGCTTTCCGATAACTAGAGAGCGACCTAGTACAACTGCATTTTTACCACTTAGCTCAACTCCATAGAAATCTAGTATTTCCATTGCTGCAGAAGCGGTGCAAGGTGGGAAACCTACATCGCTATCAGTGAAGATGCCTGCAAGAGATGCATCGGTTGATCCGTCTACATCCTTTGATGCCGCAATCAAATTGCGAGCCTTCTCGCCATCTATATGTGATGGAAGAGGTCTAAACATCAGTATGCCATGGACATTGCAGTCAGCGTTTAAATTCTCTAGTTCGGCGTAAAAATCCTCTGCAGGGATGTCCTCTGCAAGCACTACCTGCTTTGCTACTGCACCAATCTTTTCACAACGCTTTAGAATTGTGTTTTCATAGCTTATGTCATTAGGCTTTGCACCAACTCTAACTATGGCAAGGCAAGGCTTGATGTTTTGCTTTGATAGCTCCTTAACCTTAGCGATTAGCTCAGCACAGAGCTTATCAACGAGAGGGGCGCCCTTTAATATATCTGTCATTTAAAATCTCTCCAATATGTTGTAGAAAATTTCTTCTGAAAGTTTGCAGTACTGTTCAGCAAGGGCCTCTGCCTCTGCATTTATCATATCAGCATAGCATCTATCCTTCATGAGCTTGGTGTTTGCCTTTACGTTAACCAGTGCACCCATAAGTGAGGCACGGCAAAGTGCGACGCCTGTTGCAGCATCTGAGATGACAAGTGGGCTTCCGACGATCGCAAACTCTCTCTGAATCTCTATAGCCTGAGCAGCTAGTCGCATAATATTTAATGGAACTGATGCAGCCTGCTGAAGGCAACCTTCCATAATCTGGTCTCTTCCTGGTGTGTACTTTGGCAAGGAATAGCATCTTGCTAGTGGAGCAAAGGCATCAGCGTCTTTTTGGATGCAATCCGTAAGACTTATGGTTAAATCCTTCGCATGTTTAAGCAGGAGGTCTATTTCGCCCTGAACATCCTCGTATTTTTTCTTGCCACTGGTTAAGGCTCCAACCATGTGACCAAGTGAAACACCGATTGCACCTACTAGAGCGCTGGCGCCCCCACCACCTGGAGTCGGACTTGATGAAGATAAAACTTCTAGAAATTCTTCTATATTATGTGATTTTTGTCATTATTATACCCCTAAATCTGAGAAGGCAGAGCTTCTTCAGATCGCATAAACTGAAACTGCCAAACTGTGAAAATCAACGCTGAAAACTAGAAAAGTCCAGTGATCTTTCCATCGTTATCGATATCGATTCTCTCAGCTGCTGGTCTCTTTGGAAGTCCAGGCATGGTCATGATATCTCCTGTAAGGGCAACGATAAATCCTGCGCCAGCAGAAACCTTGAGATTTCTAACAGAGATACTGAAGTTCTTAGGTGCTCCGAGCAAAGCTGGATTATCAGAGAAGGAATACTGTGTCTTCGCCATGCAGACAGGAAGATTTCCGAAGCCAAGAGCCTCGAGCTCCTCTAGCTGCTTAGGTGCCTTCTCGACAAAGTTTACGGAATCAGCGTGATATATCTTCTTAGCTATTGCTTCGATCTTTTCTTTGATTGAAAGTGTGTCATCGTAAGCAAACTGGAATTCGTTTGGTTTTTCGCAGAGCTTGATTACCTCTTCGGCTAGCTCTCTTCCGCCAGCACCGCCCTTTGCCCAAACCTCGCTAAGTGCAACATTTACACCTAGTTCTTCACACTTTGTTCTGATGAGGTTTAGCTCAGCTTCTGTGTCTGTAGGAAAAGCATTTATTGCAACTACTGCAGGAAGCTTGTAAACGCCAGTGATGTTTGATACGTGCTGTAGAAGGTTAGGAAGTCCTTTCTTTAGAGCTTCTAGGTTCTCGTTGTTAAGCTGATCTTTTGGAACTCCGCCGTTGAACTTAAGCGCTCTAACGGTAGCTACGATTACAACCGCATCTGGCTTTAGGCCGGCTATACGGCATTTGATATCTAGGAACTTCTCTGCACCTAGGTCTGCACCAAAGCCTGCCTCTGTAACGGTATAATCGCTGAGAGCAAGTGCCATGCGAGTAGCTGTGATAGAGTTGCAGCCGTGAGCAATGTTAGCAAATGGTCCGCAGTGAACAAAGGCTGGTGTGCCCTCGAGTGACTGAACAAGGTTAGGCTTGAGTGCATCCTTTAGGAGTGCAGACATTGCGCCCTGAGCATTGAGGTCACCTGCAGTTACTGGCTTGTTGTCATATGAATATCCAACGATTATTCTTGCGAGTCTATTCTTTAGATCTTCGATATCGCTTGATAGGCAAAGAACTGCCATTATCTCACTTGCAACTGTTATATCAAAGCCGTCCTCTCTAGGTGTTCCGTTAGCCTTACCGCCTAGTCCAATTACGATGTTTCTGAGCTGACGATCATTCATGTCTACAGCTCTGCGCCATGTGATACGGCGAGGGTCTATGTTTAGCTCGTTGCCTTGCTGGATGTGGTTATCAAGCATAGCTGCAAGCAGATTGTTAGCTGCTCCAATAGCGTGAAAATCCCCAGTAAAATGTAGGTTGATGTCCTCCATAGGTACTATCTGAGCATATCCACCACCTGCGGCACCGCCTTTGACACCGAAAACAGGTCCTAGGGAAGGCTCTCTGATAGCCATCATGGAGTTCTTGCCTAGCTTGCGAAGCGCATCTGCAAGACCAACCGTAGTTGTAGTTTTTCCTTCACCTGCTGGTGTAGGATTTATAGCTGTAACAAGGACTAGCTTACCCTGCCTCTTGTCAGCGTCCTTGAGCAATTTATAGTTTATCTTTGCTTTGTAATTACCATATAGCTCTAAATATTTCTCGTCGATTCCAGCAAGCTTTGCTATCTCGGTTATTTTCTGCATTTCACATGCCTGAGCAATCTCAATATCAGATTTGAAAGTCATCTAAATCCTCCATATTTTTCTACTGGCTATAACATTACTAAAGTATATCACATATTATATGTTAATTAAACAGAAACTGTGTATCAAAAAGAATATAATAAATGGTATAATCAAAGCGTAGTAATGCACGATAATTAATGGGATTTTTTTATAAATTTTTTTCGAGGTGGAAATATGGATATTACAAAGCTAAAGGTATTGTATCCGGTAGTTGCAGATATGGCAGATGCTAAGGAGGTTTTCTGGTTAAATGAGAGAGCTGACGAGGATAGAAAGCTCGAGTTTGGAATGAGCGATATAGAAGATGCAGAGGCAAGGCTAGCTCGCTTTGCTGCGTACATACAGGCCGCTTTTCCAGAGACCGAAAAAAATCAAAGGGAATAATCGAGTCACCACTCAGAGAGATACCTGAGATGAAGAAGGAACTCGAGAAGATGACGGGCTGTGATTTTGAGGGAAGACTATTCCTCAAGATGGATTCGCACCTACCTGTTTCTGGCTCTATCAAAGCCAGAGGAGGAATTTACGAGGTTCTAAAGTTCGCCGAGAAGGTAGCTATGGAGCACGGACTCCTAAAGGAAGATGATGACTACTCAAAGCTCATGAGCGATGAGTGCATGAAGCTATTTTCTGATTACAGCGTTGCTGTAGGTTCAACTGGTAACCTAGGGCTTTCGATAGGAATAATAAGTGCTAAGCTTGGTTTTAAAGTGACTGTTCACATGTCAGCTGATGCGAGAGAATGGAAGAAGGCTCTTTTAAGGTCTAAGGGAGTTACGGTTGTTGAATATGAGGATGACTACCAGAAGGCTGTTGCAGAGGGCCGTAAGATTGCAGCAGGTGACGACAAGTGCCACTTCGTTGACGATGAGGGCTCACTTGATCTATTCATGGGATATTCCGTTGCAGCAAAGAGAATCGTAAAACAGTTTGAGGATGCAGGAATAGTTTGTGACGATGAGCATCCAGTCTTTGTTTACATACCTTGTGGAGTCGGCGGTGCACCTGGCGGAGTTACATTTGGACTTAAGGAAATCTATGGAAAGAACATACATGTTCTCTTTGCAGAGCCTACTCACGCACCTTGTATGACACTAGGTCTTGCTACAGGGCTTAATGATGGCATAGCTTGCTCAGATATAGGTTTGGACGGAAAAACGGCTGCCGATGGACTTGCTGTAGGCAGGGCATCTAGACTAGTTGGATATATAATGTCAACCTTGCTAGAAGCGTGCTTTACAATAGAAGATGATAAGCTTTATCCATTCCTAACAAAGCTTGCTGACTCTGAGGGCATATTTATCGAGCCTTCTGCATGCGCTTCCTTCACAGGCCCTATGCATGTGACTAAAAATCTAGAAAGGCTTAGCGATAAGAACCTAAAATCAAAGATGAAGAACGCAACTCACATCCTTTGGGCTACGGGCGGAAGCATGGTTCCAGAAGCTGAGATGAGAAGCTACTACGAGCAGGGCAAATAGATTTATGAAAATACTTGTTATTAGCGATACGCATGGCGATATCAAAAGGGCTATAAATTTGGTAAATAGTATCAAGGGGATAGACATGATAATTCACTGCGGAGACAATAAGGGTGATGCGGAAAAACTGGCAGATAGATTTTCTGATATTGAGGTCGTAGCAGTGAACGGCAATTGCGACATGCACATGGGCGTGGATTTTACGATTGTTGATACCGAGGCTGGGGATATTTTTGTGACCCACGGCCATGACTATGGAGTGAACTATGGACTTAGCGACATAGTCGAAGCGGCGAAGGACTACGATTGCAGTGCTATTTGTTTTGGGCATACGCATAAGCCGCTGTGCATGGAGCACGATGGTGTTTGATTATAAATCCTGGTAGCTTAAGTGAGCCTAGGGGCGGAAGTGAGAATTCCTGCGCTGTGATTACGACAGAGGGTGATAAGCTCTATGCGAATATTGTTCTTTATGGAACTGTTTGCGGGGCGAGGACCGAGGCGAAAAAAAGCGGAAAGCTTAGGGATATGCTTAACTATAGCGACGGATTTTAAGAATTCGATGCTTTGGCTTGACTTTAGGGCTAGTTGTTTTGATGGATACAAGTGATTAATTGATTAATGAAGAAGGAGTTTAGGGTGAAAAAACTACTCGAAAGCAAACATGCAAGGCTGATGCTTATGATTTTTATTGTCGGAGCGCTTTTGATTATTTTTAATCAAATCGTGGGAAACTACGAGTCCTTTAGCGAGGGTGTTGGCACGATAAAGACCATAATCTCACCGTTTATCTATGGTTTTGTAATGGCCTATCTGCTTAGTCCGATATATAACGCGACGGTTAGGGGCCTATACAAGCTGCTTGGAAAATATGTCAAGAATAAGCAGAGGCTCTTTTCTTTCTGCAAGCTTGTAGCTTCAGTTGTTGCCGTGATTTGTCTAATTGGCGCTGTTGCCGGGCTGATTGCTTTGATAGTTCCACAGGTTATAGAGAGTCTTACGGGTATTTTGAAGAGCCTTCCTCAGAGATTGACACAGCTAAGTGCTTTGTTTAATGACATCACAAGCAAGATGGATAACAAAAGGCTAGCTATGAAGATGAGCGAAATCTATGCTCAGGCTCAAACTAATTTGATAGAGCTTGCTCAAACAAAGCTGCTTCCTGGCATGGGCACACTTGTTGGTCATGTTTCTACACAGGTGCTTTTGACTCTGAAAACAATGATGAATGTTATGATTGGAGTCATGGCATGTGTGTATATGTTAAATAGCAAGGAACGCTTCCAAGGACAGTTCAAAAAGGTAATTCTAGCAACGCTTCCTAAGGAAAAGGCCGAGGCTGTATTTGATTTTGCGAAGTTTACAAACAGGACCTTTGGTGGATTTATCAACGGTAAGATAATCGATTCTATAATCATAGGAATCATCTGCTTCATACTTATGGAAATCTTTGGCTTCCCATATCCGATTTTAATAAGTGCCATTATAGGAATAACTAATGTAATTCCTTTCTTTGGACCTTTTATCGGAGCGATTCCGGCAGCAATAATAATTCTGCTCGTGAGTCCTATCCATGCGCTGTACTTTCTGGTTTTAATCTTCGTTCTTCAGCAGGTTGACGGAAATATCATAGGACCTGCAATACTAGGAAACACTACAGGCATTGCAAGCTTTTGGGTGCTTTTCTCCATCGTAATCGGTGGCGGACTCTTTGGATTCATTGGTATGGTTCTTGGAGTTCCAGTGTTTGCAATTATCTACTACTATTTCTCACGCAGCATAAACAAGAGGCTTGAAGCAAAGGGACTTGAATTTAGAACCGATAGCTATGAGGATCTCAATAAATATAAAATCGACAAGGAGGAGCTCCGTTAATGGAAATATTGAACAACACGCCTATGTCAAAGTATACAAGCTTCAGATGTGGTGGAAGTGCAAAGAGACTTGTAATCTGTGAGACGGTTTCTGAACTCAAAGATATTATGAATGAGATTACAGAATCAAAGGAAAACTATCTCTTTCTCGGAAACGGAAGCAACACTCTGTTTAGATGGTGAATACGATGGCACTGTGGTTACTCTTGGAAAGGGCTTTGATGATGTAGAACTCATCGAAGAGGAGGATGGAATTCGTTTAAAATGCATGGCGGCAAGTCTTTTATCAAAGATTGCCAAGAAGGCGCTCGCAGAAAGTCTTGCGGGATTTGAATTTGCATCAGGAATCCCAGGAAGCATAGGCGGTGCAGTTTTCATGAATGCTGGAGCCTACGGCGGAGAAATCGTAGATGTGCTTGAATCTGTAGAACTTCTTTCGCCAAATGCGGAGGGAAGATGGGAACTAAAGACAGTGCCTGCAGAGGAACTAGAGCTAGTGTATAGACACAGCAGACTTCAGGAAACAAAGGAGCTTGTCGTTTCGGCAACCCTAAAACTTCCAAGAGGCGATAAGGCTGAGATTGAGGAAAAACTCGCAGAGCTAACAAAGAAGAGAACCTCTAAGCAACCACTAGAGTTTCCAAGTGCTGGAAGCTTCTTCAAAAGACCTGATGGCTACTTCGCAGCGAAGCTAATAGAGGATGCTGGTCTTAAGGGCGTAAGTGTAGGTGGTGCTCAGATTTCAAGTAAGCACTGCGGATTTATGATTAACACAGGTGGAGCAAGGGCAGATGATATAGTAGATCTAATGCACCTAGTTCAAAATACTGTCTTTGATAAGTTCGGCATCAAACTCGAACCGGAGGTGAGGATAATTGGCTTATAGCTTAAGTGATTTAGAAAATAAGGTATCGCAGTATCGCATGACCTTTGATTATCATACGCACACGACATTCTCACACGGAAAGGGTTCCATTGAGGACAATGTCAAGGTTGCAATATCAAAGGGACTAAAGGCACTTGCGATTTCCGACCACGGGCCAGGACATCTGACCTACGGAGTGAAGAGGTCTGCGATCCCTGTGATGAGGGCTGAGATAGATAGACTCAAGGAAGTATATCCTGAGATTGACCTTTACCTTAGTGTGGAGGCAAATGTTTAAACTGTGGAAACCATGTAGATGTAAATGCTGAGGATCTAAAGTACCTCGACTTTCTGCACGCAGGCTATCACTACGGTGTTTTACATGGCTACTGCGTTGGAAACTGGCTAGATTTTAGGCATGCTTACCCAGAAAGCTGGGGTAAGAAGATGCTTGTAAAGAACACGGATATGTGTGTTAAGTGCATATATGAAAACGACCTGAAGATATTCACACATCCTGGAGACAAAGGAAGATTTGACATCGCCGAGATTGCAAAGGCGTGTGAGGACAAGGGAACATGGCTTGAGATAAATATGAAGCACCCCTTCCTAGACTACGAGGGAATTAAGACAGCATCAAAGTACGATGTAAGCTTCGTTATCAGCAGCGACGCTCATAGACCTGAGAATGTGGGCCTATATGAAGGCGGGCTTGGCAGAGCCTATATCGCTAGACTTGATTTTGATAGAATTGTAAATATAGAGCATATTTAAGAGGTTGTTTAAATGGAAAAAATGAAGGTTGTAGTTGTAACTGGCCTTTCTGGAGCAGGAAAGACCAATGCTATGGACTGGTTTGAAGACAGGGGATTCTATTGTGTTGACAATATGCCTCCTGCTTTGATTGCTAACTTTATCGAGCTCACTAAGTCGTCTAAGAAGCAGATTGAAAAGGCGGCTTTTGTTTTCGATGCGCGTGGCGGTGCTTACTTTTCTGACATGAAGGAGTATATAAATCTCCTAAAGTCCGATGAGAATATCGACTGCAGAATCCTGTTTATCGAGGCTTCAGAGAGAACTTTGATAAAGCGCTTTAATGAGACAAGAAGGGCCCACCCTCTAGCGACGGGAAGTACAACAAAGGAGGTCATCGCGGCAGAAAGAGAAGAGCTCAAAGAGATCAGAGACCTTTCAGACTACATCATAGATACTACAAACTTAAAGGTTGCTGAACTTAAGCAGGAGATTAGCAAAATCTTTGAAGAGGGAAGCGGCAAGTCGTCATTTTTGATAAATATAAAATCATTCGGATATAAGAGGGGTATTCCTATCGAAGCTGACCTAGTGCTAGATATGAGATTTATTCCTAACCCATATTATCTACCGAGTCTAAAGAGACTCACTGGTAACAATAAGAAGGTATCCTCATATGTTCTAAGACAGAAGGTTACTCAGGACTTTATCAAGGCTGAACTAGAGATGTTAGAATGCTTATTCCAGCATACATCAAAGAGGGTAAATACCACCTAAATATAGCCTTTGGCTGCACTGGCGGACAGCATAGATCTGTGGCTACAGCAGATGAAGTTGCAAAGGAACTAAGGGCAAAAGGTTATAGAGTAACTCTTGAACATAGAGACATTTGATGTTATAATGAATCTATAAAAACAAGTGAACCAAAATCGAATCACTTTCATGATATCAGGTTTAATTCGGTAAATTTAAGGAGAGAGAAATGGAAAAACTAATTATCAGCGCTTGTATCTGCGGTGCAGAGGTTACTAAAGAACAGAATCCAGCGGTTCCTTACACTGTAGAGGAAATCGTTAGAGAGGCTAAGTCAGCTTACGATGCAGGAGCTGCTTTAATTCACCTTCACGTTAGAGAAGATGATGGTACACCTACACAGAGCAAGGAGAGATTCCAGGTATGTGTAGACGCTATCCGTAAGGAGTGTCCAGATGTAATCATCCAGCCTTCAACAGGTGGTGCAGTTGGAATGACAGACCTTGAGAGACTTCAGTCAACAGAGATTGTTCCTACACCAGAGATGGCTACACTAGACTGTGGTACTGTTAACTTCGGTGGAGATGAGGTTTTCACAAATACAAATACAACAATCGAGAACTTCGCTAAGATCCTTAAGGAGAGAGGAATCAAGCCTGAGCTTGAAGTATTCGACAAGGGTATGATCGACCTAGCTCTTAGAGTTGCTGACCGTAAGGGACTTCTAGTTCACCCACTTCACTGGGACTTCGTTCTAGGCGTTCAGATGGAAGCAACAGTTAGAGACCTAGTATACATGGCAACATCAATTCCTGCAGGTTCAACATGGACAGCTACAGGTCTTGGTAAGAATGCATGGCACATCGCAGCAGCTACAATCTCAATGGGTGGACACGTAAGAGTAGGATTTGAGGACAATCTATACCTAGAGAAGGGTGTTCTAGCAAAGAGCAACGGCGAGATGGTAGAGAAGGCTGTTAGACTAGCAAAGCTACTCGGAAGAGAGATTGCTACACCAGACGAAGCAAGAGAGATTCTTAGTCTTCCTAAGAGAACTTGGTAATATATATAAACTTAAATACATGTGGATAAAAAAGTGGTGCTTGGAGTTTCCGAGCGCCACTTTTGCATTAGGATATTAAGAGTATTTACCTTCTTTATCTTCGATATTTATGAGTGTGTAAGTATCGTTTACTTTTATTTAGCTTATACTCTTTGCCATCTAGACCTAAAAATTTCAGCATTTTTTTATTGTTTATATATATGTAAACAATCCCTTTTTCAGTATTTACACGGCATATTACGTTTTTCTTTTTTGATAGACAATCTCGTATTTGCCAAATCCGAGTATTTTTGGAGGAACCCCTGCTGTGAAAAATGATGAATTTGTGGTCGCTTTCTCTAATTGAAAGAGTCAGTGTATCATCTGGATTTCTAGGGTGAGATTGATAACACCCTGTTATGTTAAGTTCATCGGAATAAACTTCCTGCATGTATGCCATAAATGCACAGGCTGTCAAAAGGCTGGATAAAGCTATAATAAGTATTATCTTTGGTGAATTTTTTTCTTTGATAAAAACATACTGAACCATCCTTTCCTAGCATATATAATATAACTTTTCACTTTAAATATAACTCAATTTTACAAAAATGCAATATATTCTTAAAAGAGATTTCCATACTTAGCAAATGCTGTAGGTGTCTAGACTGATAAGCTGGGGATTGGTGTTTAACTCATATTATTTACTTGCGGAAAAACTGCGCGCAGATTATAATATATGTGCGAATATGTGCAGCAAAACAGAACTTCTGGGAATACGGTGAGAATCCGTAGCAGTCTGCGCTACTGTATGGGGGACGAGAATGCAAGATGCCACTATTTAAGGCTTGCTGATAGGCAAGATGATTAGATGGGAAGGCGCATTTGAGGATGAACCTGAGTCAGGATACCAGATGTTTTGCATTTAGATATTCAAAGCTTCGACAGTAAGGTTTTGATATTGCGCCACATGATATTTGGATGCAATTGAGTAGAAAACGCTTATTAGATAACGGTCGAAGCACCGTTATTTTAATTTAGAGCAATAATAAATGCGATGCTCGATTTAAGAAAAGGAGAAAATAGATGAGAGATTTTAAAAAGGTATTTAGAAGACTAGCCGTTACAGCGGTATTAGCTGTTTTCGTAATGGCTAGCGCGATTCCGTCGCTTGCGGCGACATATCAGGATGGAACATACAGCGTTCCAGTAAGTTTGAGCGAAGGAAGAATGTCACATAATGCTATAGTTTCGCCGTGTTCTGTGACAATATCTGGGGGTCAGATTTATGCAACAATAGTGTTTAAAAGAGTTTCAGATGACGGGATTCCCCAGTACTCATACTTTACAACAACGGCTGGAACGGTTTATCCTCAGCAATATGGGGCACATGCACAGATATTTAACAGTGCACCACTTCCAAGCCTCGGAAGTGTCAATGTAACAATGGAAACAACGGCAATGTCAACCCCACATACTCTAAACTATACATTATACTTTGATGACTCTGCAATTCCAACGGTAGGTGGAGGAAGCACTGGTGATAATAGTGCAGCATCAAATAGTGCTAATGTAGATGCAAAGGCATCCGAGAAGAATGACGATAAGAAGGATGATAAGGCTAAGGAAGATTCTAAGGACGATAAGAACTCCAAAGCAAGCGATAAGTCAAAGAAGGCTGATAAGAAAGCAGCAAAGAAAGCTGATGACAAGAAACAGACTTCTGCAAAGGCTTCGGAGTCAAAGAATAGTAAGCTACCTTTATACATCGGAGGCCTCGTTGTTTCACTAGGAGTAGCAGGAGTAGGTATATTAATGATACTTAAGATAGGAAAGAAAAAATAATATGGCAAAGAAAAACAAAGCTATTTTAATAGGAGTGGTTGGGCTAGCTATTGCGATAGCAATAGGCTTTATGGTTTTGATATTTGCAAACCTAGGTTCTAGCGGATCAAATGAAAACGGCGCTCCTACTTTTGAAGGACTAAAGTTTAAGGAAAAGGTAAAGCTGAAATACGCCAACCAATTTTCTATATATAAGTACGAAGGTGGTTATGCCTATCTTGAGATTGTCGATGGGGATAAGCTTCTCGTTGTTCCTAAAGGCAAAGATGTTCCAAAGAATTTAGATAGTGATATCATAGTTGTGAAACAGCCACTTAAGAACACATATCTTGTTTCTACTGCGGTTATGGCGCTATTTGATTCGCTTGATTCACTTGATAACATCAAGTTCGTAGGTACTGATCACTGGTATATAGAAAACGCTAGAAAGGCAGTTGAAGAAAAGAAGTGGATTAATGCAGGTAAGTATAATGCGCCTGACTATGAGACTTTGATTAATGGAAAGTGTGAGCTTGCTATCCAAAACACTATGATTCTTCATAATCCTGAGGTAAAAGAAAAAAACTTATTGAGCTCGGAATCAAGACCATGATAGAAAAAGTCAAGCTATGAGTCGCATCCGCTTGGAAGAACGGAGTGGATTAAGTTCTTTGGCGTGCTTTTTGGACAAGGAGGAGCTTGCTAACAAGATCTTTGATGAGCAGGCAGAAAAAAATAGAAAAAGCTCAAGGATACAAAATCAACTGGTAAGAAGGTAATATTCTTCTATGTGAACACTAGAGGAAATGTCGTAACATATAAGTCAAATGGATATGTCCCAGAGATGATAAAGATTGCAGGGGGCGAATATGCTTTCTCTGACTTAGGGACAGGTGAAGACAGCAAACTTAGCACGATAAACATGAGCATGGAAGAGTTTTACAAAACAGCAAAGGATGCAGATATCCTAATATATAACTGCAGTATCGTTGAACAGATTTATACGCTAGATGAGCTTCTCGATAAGAGCCCTGTTCTCAAGGATTTTAAGGCAGTCAAAGAGGGAAATGCTTGGTGCACAAGCAGAAGCATGTTTCAGCAGACCAACAAAATGGGAAGCATCATACAGGAGATGAACGCAATATTCTCAGGAGATAAGGAAGCTCAGAAGAAGATGGAGTACCTGTTTAAGCTTAAATAAAGAGGAAGAATATGACACTTCAGCAAAATCATAAAATCAGCGACAGATGGAGATACCTTGCGGTCTTCATCTGTCTCATAATTGCCTTTTTCGTTTTGATTGTATGGAATATCAATTCAGGCGCTGTGGATATTTCCTTTACGGAAATCATGAAGATAATATTCACTAAAAAGGGCGATCAAACAAATGTAAATATAATATGGCAGATTAGACTGCCTAGAATCATAACAGCTGCGATACTCGGTGGAGGGCTTGCGGTATCGGGATTTCTGATGCAAACCTTTTTCAACAACCCTATCGCAGGGCCTTATGTTTTAGGTATATCTTCGGGATCAAAGCTCTTTGTTGCAGTTGCGATGATTGTAGCATTAAAGTACGTTCATCACACCAATTCATGGATGATAGTCATGGCTGCTTTCGTAGGTGCTTTGATAGCAATGGGCTTTGTACTTCTTGCGGCGAGAGCGATAAAACAGATGTCTATGCTTCTCGTTGCGGGAATCATGATAAGCTATATTTGTTCTGCGATAACGGAGTTTTTGATTACATTTGCTCAGGACTCAGATATAGTTAACTTGCACAACTGGTCACAGGGAAGCTTTTCAGGAGTAAGCTGGAGCGACGTTAGTCTTTCTAGCAAAATTGTGATAGTTTGCTTTGTTATAGTATTTGCAATGTCAAAGCCCATCGGAGCTTATCAGATGGGCGAATCATACGCACAGAGCATGGGCGTAAACGTAAAGCGCTTTAGGGTGTATCTAATCATGATGTCAAGCCTTCTGGCTGGATGCGTAACTGCCTTTGTTGGACCGATTTCCTTTGTTGGAATCGCAGTTCCTCATGTTGTAAAAATAGGGCTTAAGACGGCAAAGCCAATCCTCGTAATTCCATGCTCATTCATGGCAGGAAGCGTATTCTGTATGTTCTGCGACTATGTTGCAAGAACGGCATTTGCGCCAGTGGAACTTTCGATAAGCACTGTAACAGCAATGTTTGGTGCACCTATAGTTATTGGAATGCTCGTTAAGAGACACGGTACTAAGTACTAGAGAGATCAAATGGAAAACATTTATTTTAGAACATCGGACCTAACGGTCGGATACAATAAAAAACCACTGATTAAGGATATAAATATAGACGTAGACCTTGGCGAAATCGTGACCATGATAGGGCCAAACGGTGCGGGAAAGTCGACCATACTTAAGAGCATAACCAAGCATCTTGAAATGGTTGGTGGAGAGGTTTTTATAGCAGATGCTTCACTTGCGAACCTAAGTTTTAAGGCGCTCGCTCAGCAGATGTCTGTGGTTTTGACAGAGAAGATTAAGGGAGAGCTTTTGACCTGCTTTGATGTTGTTGCAACGGGAAGATATCCGTATACAAACTCGCTAGGAGTTCTTGATGAAAAGGACAGAGTCAAGGTTTCTGAGGCAATGAAAAAGGCTCATGTGGAAGAACTTGCTAGTAGGGATTTCAGCGCTATAAGTGATGGACAGAGGCAGAGGGTCTTGCTTGCAAGGGCGATTTGCCAGGAGCCGAAGATTATAGTTTTGGACGAACCGACATCCTTTCTTGATGTAAAGCATAAGCTTGAGCTTTTGAACATCCTTCACACCATGGCAAAGAAGGAGAATATTGCCGTTTTGATGTCCCTCCACGAAATAGATCTTGCCCAAAAAATCTCAGACAAGGTTATATGCGTTCACGGCGACTCTATTGAGCACTTCGGAAGACCTAATGATATATTTACTGATGAAATCATTAGAGAGCTTTACAGCATAGAGAAGGGTTCCTATAACATTACATTCGGTAGCGTTGAGCTTCCTAAGCCAGTAGGAGAGCCAGAGGTGTTTGTAATTGCGGGAAATGGCAAGGGCATTCCTGTTTTTAGGGAGATGACAAGGCTTGGAATTCCTTTCTGTACAGGCATATTACACGAAAATGATGTGGATTTTTATGTAGCAAAGAATCTAGCGAGCGATTTAATATCGGTGCCAGCTTTTGAAGAAATAAGCGAAGAGAGCCTAGAGAAGGCACTTAAAGCCATCAAAAAATGTAGACGGGTAATCCTTGCTAATGATAAAATAGGTTTATCGAATAAACGCGTTGCAACTCTTATAGAGGAGGCGCAAGCGCAGGGTAAACTTGAGAGGGCCTAGATGGACGATAGAATGCGTAAGCAGATTGAATTTGCACTGCTTATGGACAAGCAAAAGAATATCTTCAGGCAAAACCACCTTGCGGACAATTCTCGCAGGGAAAACGATGCCGAGCACGCATGGCATATGGCGGTTATGGCCTATCTTTTTAGGGAGTATGCAAACGAGGATATAGATATATCAAAGGTAATTCTCATGTGTCTGATTCACGATGTCGTTGAAATCGAGGCAGGCGATACCTATGCCTATGATGAGGAGGCAAAGAAGTTCCAAAGGGAGCGTGAGGACATTGCAAAGAAGCATATCTTCGGAATGCTACCTAGCGACCAGGGTCAGGAGCTAGAGGCTCTGTTTGACGAGTTCGAGGCACAGGAAACAGCAGAGGCAAGGTTTGCAAAGGCTATGGACAATCTTCAGCCTGTACTTCTCCACGAAGCAAATGGTGGCGAGGACTGGAAGGAACACGGAGTCACCAAGGAGCAAATCATGCGCAGGCAAGAGAAGACGAGACATGGCTCAGAGGAACTATTTGAGGTAATCAAAGATATAATCGATAAACATATTGCAGAGGGCAATATCAAGGAATAAATTCTTAGTTGTGAAATTCTTGCAGATAAGAAGGACTGAGCATAAGATATTGGCGCAAGAGTCGTGCTAATAAAATTGACAGCAGGGGGTAAGGTCTATGAGCTTCTCAACGGAAGTAAAGAATGAACTTGCTAGAACAGAAATAGAAAAAAAGTGCTGCCAGCTTGCCGAGCTGGCAGGTTTTTTACGTGTTTCTGGAAGTCTTCGTCTTGCTGGTGCGGGAAAGTTTAAGATAGTTGTCACCACTGAAATACCAGCGGTAGCAAGACATTATAAGCGCCTGATCAAAGAGTATTTTAAGGTTGACGCAAAGTTAGAAATTGGTGAAGGATCAGGCTTTAATAAGCAGAGGAGCTATCTTCTTACCATAGGACCTGAGGAAAGGTCTGAGCAGATTCTGCGTGAAACAGGAATACTGCTTGTAAGAGAGGGAAATAACTTCATTTCCGATGGTATTTACGACGATGTTGTAAGGACAAAGTGCTGTCGTAAATCCTATCTCAGAGGAGTTTTCCTCGCTTGCGGTTCTGTAAACAATCCTGACAAAACCTACCACCTTGAATTCGTCTGCAACAGCGAGAGGTTTGCTCTTGACCTAAAGAAGTTAATCAATGGTTTTGTCGATATGACAGCAAAGACCATGGAGAGGCGAGGAAAATACATTGTGTATGTCAAGAGCCTTTCAAATATAAGGGATATGCTCGCAATAATCGGGGCGCACAGCCACGTTTTGAGCTTTGACAACACGGTAATCAAGAAGCAGATGAGGAACCGCACTGTGCGCATTACAAATTGCGATAATGCGAACATGGATAGGGCTCTTGACGCGGCGCAGCGGCAGCTTTCTGCCATCCGCGCCATCGAATCCCGCGGGCTCTTCGACAAGCTGCCGCCGAGGCTGCGCGAAACTGCAAGGCTCCGCGCGGAAAACCCCGACGCCAGCCTCACACAGCTCGGAGAGCTGTGTGCGCCGCCGCTCAAGAAAGCCGGAATCAACAGCAGGCTTCAGAAGATACTTTCTTTCGCGGAAGAGCACGGGTGCATAGAAAAAGAAAACTAGATCTAGTTAGAAGAGTTCAGGAGAAGGCCATGAAAAGAAATACGTGGAAAGTAGTAACTATTGCTTTTATAGCTATACTAGTTACGACATTATTTGCAGCTTGTGGAGAACGAAAAAATTACAATACTCAAAGCGATAATAAAGCAAGGTCAAATACAGCAATTGACAAAAAGCAGGGAACAAAGGCAGGAGAAACATTTAATTTAAAGCAAGGTAGTTTTGTGATTCCTGAGGGATGGAAGCTTCACGAAGGTGATTCAACAGATGAAAAACCATTTGTTGTTCCAGTAAGCTATAGTGGCGAAGGAAAGCTAGACAATATCTCGGTTCAGTATGGAACAAATCCATATTCTAAGGATGATATCGACAGCTTCGCACATGCCATACTTTTACAATTAAATCAGCAGATCTCTGGACATGAAGCCAGTCAAATACTTGCATCAGGATTCACATCAAAGCAAGGCTATCCCGTTTTGAAATATGAATTCACAGTGGATGGCGATAGGATTGTGCAGTATTACATAGCCTCCGATCGCGGACATATCTTTGTTTATGAGAGCAACTACTCAGGTAGTGAGGACACGGGAAGGGCCTCTCAGAGCATAGTGGATTCTTTTGAATGGAAATAATTATGTAAGTGTATGCTAAAAGCATACACTTATTTTTTGTCATATTTTTTTAATATATGCATTTTTGGGATATCCTATTTTGATATATAGTCATATAATTTTGATATAACATATTGAGGAGTGTGAGCGATGTTTAAAGTAAAATCAAATGATGAGATAGGGGGATACCTAGAAAAAGATTATAGACGATAAATATGTGTCTAAAAGAAAGTTTTGTATGGATGTACTGCGAGAAAAAGACGATGAATTATCAGATGAAAATATTCGCAAGATGCAAAATAAAATATCCCAGATTTTGAAGGGTAAGAAAGGAGTTCAGACCTATGATCTTCCAATTTTCTGCAAGCTACTTGATAAGAGCTGTGAAGCAATACTCAGTGCAGGAGAAGTATTCGTTCCAGAAGTTAATAGGATGACTAATTATCTGATTGCATTCTCAAAGGACGAAAATGAATGGAAGAAGTTTATAGAAAGAGAGGATAAACTGATTCTAAATCCTGATGAGTATGGCAAAAATGCAATTGACTATGCTTTAGAGTTTAAAAAAATTATGATATTATTAAGTTGTTCATCGATAGAGGATATATAACTATCGAAGAAGATATTGGTTATGTGGGGGATTATACGACGTTTGTAACAAGAACGAAAATTGAATCTCGAAATGATAATAATGAAAAAGAGTTTGATCCTTTCTCATTAAAATATTTATTGCCATTGAATTTCAGACTGCATTTAATGGAGCTTGCAATTGATAACAACGATGTAGATATGCTTATGAAAATCCGTGCGCGAGAAATCCCAAGAACTCATCTAATAAGTTGGGGTAAGGAACTTAGAAAATTCGAGTGTATAAAAAAGCTTGCTAATGCCAAAAAAGAGACACTCGAATATTTTACAGATGATTTTGAAGCAAACTTAAGAAATGGACAACATGTGGAAGAATTTAAGCCTGAAACAATTATATTTCCATATGCGAGTGAATTGGTAGATATATTGATTAAAAAAACAATAATAACTTTGCCAAAAAGAGCACTTGAAAAAAATTAGAGAACACAATGAAAGTGTCTACAATAGACTTAGAGATATAATTGATGAGAGCATAAAGAAAAAAACCATGAGCAGTTCAAATATGAAAGAACTAAGGAAGAAATTTACAAAGATGAAAAAAATTTGGTATTGTTTTTTAGCGACTGAAGTGTTCAGATATAGCGAAGAAAAAGGATTTATAGAAGTATGGGGCATGCATTTAGGCACATACTTATTCTCAAATATAATTAAACTTGATACCAAAACATATGATAGTGAGCTAAAAAAGCTCATAGAAGAAGTGAACCAATATCACAAAAAAGTTGTTAACATCAGAGAGGATTACAAAGCGGATGCAAGGAGGAAATATCTAAATGAGCATATTTAATTTTACAAAAAGTGAATCTATTTTTTTGATTTGGATGACGATACGGCTATGGATACAGAGGGGCATATATATGTTAGAGTCTCAGATGACTGTGCAATGGATTTAGAAAGTGGAGAACTCAATTTTACAAGTGGTTGGGATAACGATGAGCAAGATGACATTTGGTAGCTTTACAATATAGCAATAGTGTTGTATGGCGAGTTCGCTTTCAATGTATTGCAAAACTATACCTAAACTAGTGAAGAGTACGGGTGCATAGAAAAAAATAAAACTAGACAATAACTTGTACTTATTTTCATACAAAAATCTATAATTTATGTATTTTTTTGCATACATAATCAAAAATGCCACTGTTTGAAGCAGTGGCATTTTTAGTCCGAAAGATTGTGTAAAATTGTTTTTAAAAGGGGTATAATGATATTATCTTATCCAAATGATAAAAAAAGTATTCAAGAGTCAAAGTAATAATTATTCATATTTATTTGATAATTGTATGCATGTACGATATAATTTGGGTATGATTCAGTTAATTTAGGAGGACAAGAAATGGTTAGCGAGACAATCAAAGCAATCCATGAAGTCGAACTGGAGGCTGATAAAATCATTGCTGATGGAAAAGCTTCCGAGTTAGAACTGATTGAAAGAACGAAGAGCGAAAGCAGCTTGCAGTGTGAGCAGGAGATTTCGCGAGCAAAATCTGAGGCCGATGAGAGGATTAAAGCCGCTCAACAGGAGGCTGAGGAACACAGACAGGAGGCGCTTAAGGGACTAGAGTCTGAACTCGAAGAGCTCAGAGAAGATGCTAAGTGCAAAGAAAAAGATGCAATTCAAAAGATAATCGACGCAGTAGTTAGTTAAATAAGTGCATGTGAATCGAGGATGTGGCCGTAAAGAGTTTGGCAGTAATGGTAAGACCGCGGAACCCAGAAACTCGTTTCATTGTAAGCACTTAATTTAGCTTTGTACGGTCGATTATATTTATTTGAAAATATGTTTTCAGAAGGGAGAATGTAGTATGGCAGTATTGCAGATGCAAAAAATCGGTATCTGCGCATTGAAAAAAGATAGGCAAGAAATCCTAGAAAAAATCCAGACGCTCGGAACTATAGAGCTGAGCGACGACAAGTCCCTTAAAGAGCTTGATGGCTTTGTAACGACAGATACAAAGGAAGTCAGCAGAGAATTTAGCAAGAAGCTAAGCCTTACTGAGCAGGCACTTGAGGTGATGGATACTTTCTCTCCGGAGACAAAGGGGATGTTCAGCTCACTTGAAGGCAAGCCTTTGATTGATAAGGAAAAGCTGACGCAGGAAATGCAGAATGCTAAAGCAATTACAGAGCTTGCAGAACAGGTGATTAGCTGGTCTAAGGAATATAGTGAAAACAAAGCTCTCGTAGCAAAGATTAACGAGAAAATTGAAGGACTAAAACCTTGGCAGGAGCTAGATATACCATTTGATTTAACAGAGACGAAGAAAACTAAGGTTTTGATAGGAACCATGCCGCCTGATATGGACGAGGCGAAAATACACGAGTTAGTACAGAAGAAGTGTGATGAAGAAGTAGACATCGATTTAGAAGTCGTCTGTATGGACTCCGATGCTGCATACATTGTGGTAATCGCTAAGAAGGATGTTTCAGGTAAGGTAGAAGATGCGCTAAGAAGCGGAGGTTTTGCAAAGAGCTCACTCGGCTATGACAAGACGCCAAGGGAGCAAATCGAAAAGCTTGAAGCTGATATAGAATCGATAAATCAGACAAATGAGGAGCTTGAGAAGAAGATTACAGAGGCAGCAGAAAGCAGAGATAAACTCAGAGAGGCTTGCGACTACTTCAGAATGAGGCTAAAGAACGTTGAAGTTACTGGAGAGCTAAGGCAATCTGAGAGAACCTTCGTAATGACAGGCTTCATACCTAAGGATAAGGCTTCAAGAGTCAAGGAACTGTTAGAAGGAAGCTTTGGTTGTGTAATCGAGCTTGCAGATGTGACAGATGAGGATGAGGCGCCGACGGTGCTAAAGAACAATTCCTTCTCATCAAGTGCCGAGGGCGTACTAGAGTCCTACGGACTTCCCAAAGCTTAGAGATATAGATCCAACAAAGGTGATGTCATACTTCTACGTGTTCTTCTTTGGAATGATGCTCTCAGATGCAGCCTACGGACTTTTGATGTCAATCGGTTGTTTCATAGTACTGAAGAAGTTCCCAAAGATGGAAGAAGGAATGAAGAAGATGCTCAAGCTATTTGGCTTCTGCGGACTCTCAACACTCTTCTGGGGCGTGATGTTCGGAGGATATTTCGGAGACGCACCAACAGTCATCGCAAAGACCTTCTTTGGCAAGGAGTTCGCAATCAAGCCGCTGTGGTTTGCACCGCTTGATAATCCGATGAGACTTTTGATCTGGTGTATGCTATTTGGTGTAATTCACCTCTTTGCAGGACTAGCAATCAAAGGCTTCCAAGAACTCAAGGAAGGCAAGGTCATCGACTGTATCTGCGACGTAGTATTCTGGTATATGTTCCTAATTGGACTTATCCTCTTGCTACTACCAACAGATATTTTCGCATCAATCTCGCAGATGACAATCAAGTTCCCTGCATCAGTAGTGATGTTATCAAAGGTACTCACTATAGCAGGAATGTTAGGAATTCTATTGATGTCAGGAAGAGGTCACAAGAATGTGGCTCTGAGAGTTGCGCTAGGTGCCTACGACATCTATGGAGTTACAGGATGGCTCAGCGATGTGCTATCGTATTCAAGACTTCTTGCGTTAGGACTTGCAACTGGTGTAATCGCCAGCGTTATCAATATGATGGGAAGCATGGTCGGAGGCGGAGTCCTTGGAGCAATCATCTTTACAATAGTGTTCATATTTGGACATACAATGAATATGGCAATCAATGTGCTCGGAGCATATGTTCACACGAACAGACTTCAGTTTGTCGAATTCTTCGGCAAGTTCTACGAGGGCGGCGGAAAGCCATTTGAACCGTTAACAACAGAAAGTAAGTATATAGAGATAAAATAATTCTAGGAGGAAGAAATCATGGAAATTAGTATGGGTTTGCAATTGCAATCTTTGGAGCAGCGCTCGCAACAATTTTGGCAGGTATGGGATCAGCTTGGGGCGTAGGTAAAGCAGGCCAGGCAGCAGCAGGAGTAGTAAGCGAAGATCCTAATCAGTTCGCTAAGGTACTTATCCTTCAGCTACTTCCAGGTACACAGGGTATTTACGGACTTCTCGTAACATTTATTACACTATCAAAGATTGGTATTCTCGGCGGAACAGCTGTAACAAGCATGAGCGTAGGCACAGGACTTACAATCTTTGCTGCATGCATGCCAATCGCAATCGTAGGTCTAGTATCAGCATTCCACCAGGGCAAGACATCAGTTGCTTCAATCGGAATCGTTGCTAAGAAGCCAGATCAGTTCGGTAAGGCTATGCTATTCCCTGCAATGGTAGAGACATATGCAATCCTTGCACTTCTTATCTCAATCCTATCAGTATCAAATATCAAGCTATAGTATATTTGTTTAGCATAGGTTAAGGAGAGAGAGAAAATGACCGGATTAGATAAAATTAAACAGAACATTCTCGATGAAGCTGCCGAAGCTGCAAAAGCATCCATGGATGAAGCAAAGGCTAAGGCAAGTCAAATCGAAGAACAAAATAAGGCGGACGCCGAAAAGAAATGTGCGGAAATCTCTCAAAAAACTGAAGCTCAGCTTGTACAGATCAAAGAAAGAGCAAAGTCATCTATGGAGCTAGAGCGTAGTCGCAAGATGCTCGAGACTAAGCAGGCTTTGATAGCTGAGGTAATAGATAACGCGAAGACGCAGATTAGAGAATTGCCAGATGAGGAATACTTTGCACTGCTTCTCAAAATAGCAGATAAGGCTATACACGAGGGCGAGGGAGTTATCTCACTATCATCAAAAGACCTAGCTAGAATGCCTAAGGACTTTGAGGATAAGATTAAGGCAATCGCAGAAGGCAGACAGGCTAATATGAGTGTATCAAAGGATGCCATAGATGTAGAAGACGGATTTGTTCTATCCTACGGTGGCATCGAAGAGAACTGCACACTCGAAGCTATCTTCGCAGACAAAAAGGAAGAGCTTTCCGACCTTGTTCAGAAATTACTATTTTAGTGAGAATAGGCTATAAGGAGAAAATATGGGAGAAAATTATGTTTACGAGGTCGCGAGAATTCGTGCGCTAGAGACATCCCTCCTGAAGGATACAGATATCGAGCAGCTTATCTCACTCGGCACTTATGAGCAGTGCATTCAATTTCTTGAGGAAAAGTCCTGGGGAAACTCGGACTCAAAGGGTGACGGCGAGAGAATTCTCGCAGCAGAAGAAGATAAGATTTGGGCTCTAATCAAAGAGTTTAAAATCGATATGAAACACTTCGCTGTTTTGAGCATTCCGAAGCTCTATCACAATCTAAAGGCTGCGATAAAGGCAGCTGTAAGTAGACTAAAAGGCATAAGCATCTACTACGACACGAATCCAAGTGGCGAAGAGATGAGAGCTGCAATCCAGGAGGGCAACTACAAGGTACTTCCTGAGGATATGCAGGATGCCGCAAAGGAAGCCTACGAAAGTCTTGTTCACACAGGCGACGGACAGCTTTGCGATATCGTAATCGATAGAGCCTGCATGGAAGCGATATACCTTGCAGGACACAGATCAAAGGTTGATATCATCAAAGATTACACAGAGTCTATCGTCGCAGTAGCGAACATCAAGATTGCTGTAAGAGCTCAGCTGACAGGTAAAAGTGCCGACTTCATGAAGAGGGCGATGTCAAGCTGTGATTCGATAAACACAGATGCACTCATAAAGGCTGCGATAGCAGGAAAGGATGAAATAGCTGCATATCTTGCAACAACACCGTATAGAGATGGCGTTGATGCACTGAAGAGCTCGCAATCCATATTTGAGTGCTGGTGTGATAACCGCATAATAAGAGCGATAAAACCGCAAAAGTACAATGCATTTACAGTAGGTCCAATATTTGCCTATGTAATTGCAAGACTAAACGAAATAAAGACAATTAGAATCGTGCTCACAGGAAAGCAAAACGACCTTTCTGAAGAGGCGATTAGAGAAAGAGTAAGGGGAAATGTATGCGTGATATTGCTGTAATAGGAGATTATGACAGCATTTACGGCTTTGCTGCTTTGGGCTTTGATACCATACCGGTAACAGAGCCTGCTGAGGCAAAACATAAGCTGTCAGAGCTTGCCGAGCAGGGATATGGAATAATCTATATTACGGAATTCTTGGCGGCAGATTTAAGAGATGAAATTGCAAAATATCAGGACAAGATTGTGCCGGCCATCATTGAGATACCAGGCACACACGGAAACACTGGAGCAGGAATAGCCGAAGTTAAAAAATCCGTTGAAAAAGCGGTAGGATCGGATATTTTGTTTTCACACGATAACTGATATCAGGAGGCAGTATAGTACATGAATAGTAAAGGTACGATTAAAAAAGTAGCAGGCCCCTTAGTAATAGCTACAGGCATGCGCGATGCAAACATGTTTGACGTTGTGCATGTTAGCGACCAGATGCTAACGGGTGAAATTATAGAGATGCACGGTGACGAGGCATCAATTCAGGTATACGAGGAGACTTCAGGTCTCGGACCAGGAGAGCCAGTAGTTTCAACTGGTGTACCTATGTCGGTTGAGCTTGGACCTGGACTCATAACAAGTATCTACGACGGTATTCAAAGACCACTAGACGCTATTATGAAGGTCTGTGGTAACAACCTAAAGAGAGGAATCCACGTTGATTCACTTGATAGAGAGAAGAAGTGGAACTTTGTTCCTACAGCTGAAATCGGTGAAGAGGTAAGCGGAGGAGACGTTCTTGGAACAGTTCAGGAGACTGAAGTTGTTGAACAGAAAATCATGGTTCCACCTGATGTAAAGGGTAAGGTTAAGGAACTTAAGTCAGGTGAGTTCACAGTTACAGAGACAATTGCTGTAATCGAAACAGAAAAGGGCGATAGAGAAATCCAGCTCATGCAGAGATGGCCAGTTAGAAAGAGCAGGCCTTACACTGAGAAGCTGAGACCAGACAAGCCGCTTATCACAGGACAGCGTGTTGTCGATGCTTTCTTCCCTATCGCAAAGGGTGGTACAGCAGCAGTTCCTGGACCTTTCGGTTCAGGTAAGACGGTTATCCAGCATCAGCTAGCAAAGTGGGCTGAGGCTGACATCGTCGTATATATCGGATGCGGTGAGCGTGGAAACGAGATGACAGACGTACTTAACGAGTTCCCAGCCCTCGTCGATCCAAAGACAGGTCGTTCTTTGATGGAAAGAACAGTTCTCATTGCAAACACATCGGATATGCCGGTTGCTGCACGTGAGGCGTCAATTTATACAGGTATTACTATCGCTGAGTACTTCAGAGATATGGGTTACTCAGTAGCTTTGATGGCTGACTCAACATCAAGATGGGCAGAGGCTCTTCGTGAGATGTCTGGAAGACTTGAGGAAATGCCTGGTGAAGAAGGTTACCCTGCATACCTAGGAAGCCGTCTTGCTCAGTTCTATGAGAGAGCTGGTCACGTTATTGCACTAGGTAAAGATGGAAGAGATGGTGCTCTTTCAGTAATCGGTGCGGTTTCACCACAGGGCGGAGATATCTCTGAGCCAGTGTCACAGGCAACACTTAGAATTGTAAAGGTGTTCTGGGGTCTTGATTCAAACCTTGCATACCAGAGACACTTCCCTGCAATCAATTGGTTGACAAGTTACTCGCTATACCTAGACAGCATGGAGAAATGGTTTAACGAAGAGGTTGACCCGGGCTGGATGAATTCTCGTCAGGAAATGATGTCACTTCTTCAGGACGAATCAAAGCTTAACGAAATCGTTCAGATGGTAGGTATGGATGCACTTTCACCTGCTGACAGACTCAAGATGGAAGCTGCTAAGTCTATCCGTGAGGACTTCCTAAACCAGAACAGCTTTGATGAGGTTGATACATATTCATCACTTCGCAAGCAGTATCTCATGATGAGACTGGTTATGAGCTTCTACGAAAAAGCTAAGGCTGCGCTAGAGAAAGGTGCAAATGTAGAGGATCTTATCGCAATGCCTTCAAGAGAGCCTATCGGAAGGTTCAAATATACACCTGAAGATAAGATAGAAGACGAATTTACAAGAATCAACGACTTGCTCGATGGAGAAGTTGCTGAAGCACTGAATAAGGAGGACTAAGTAATGCCAAAGGAATATAGAACTATTCAAGAGGTCGCAGGTCCTTTGATGATGGTCCGCGGCGTTGAGAATGTAAAGTACGACGAACTAGGTGAAATCGAGCTTGCAGACGGCGAAAAGCGTCGCTGTAAGGTTCTCGAAATCAACGACGATATAGCGGTAGTTCAGCTCTTTGAGAACTCCGCAGGTATAAACCTTAGCGACAGCAAGGTTAGATTTTTAGGAAAGAGCCTCGAGCTTGGCGTATCTGAGGATATGCTGGGCAGAGTCTTTGACGGAATGGGAAGACCTAAGGACGGAGGTCCGGAAATTCTTCCTGTAGAGAGAAGAGATATCAACGGACTTCCAATGAACCCTGCAGCGCGTATCTACCCTGCTGAGTTCATCCAGACTGGTGTATCTGCTATCGACGGTCTTAATACTCTAGTTAGAGGACAGAAGCTACCTATTTTCTCAGCGTCAGGTCTTCCACACGCAAACCTTGCAGCTCAGATTGCAAAGCAGGCTAAGGTTCGTGGAACTGATGAAAAGTTTGCGGTAGTATTTGCGGCTATGGGTATCACTTTTGAGGAATCAAACTTCTTTGTTGAATCCTTCAAGGAGACTGGTGCGATAGATAGAACCGTAATGTTTGTAAACCTTGCAAACGACCCTGCGGTTGAGAGAATTTCGACACCAAGAATGGCTCTTACTGCAGCTGAATATCTAGCATTTGACTGCGATATGCACGTTTTAGTAATTTTGACGGATATCACAAACTATGCGGATGCTTTGAGAGAGGTATCTGCTGCTCGTAAGGAAGTTGCAGCAAGAAGAGGATATCCTGGATATATGTACACTGACTTTGCTACGATATACGAGAGAGCAGGAAGACAGTATGGCAAGAACGGTTCAATCACTATGATTCCAATCCTTTCAATGCCTGAGGATGACAAGACTCACCCAATTCCTGACCTTACTGGATATATCACAGAGGGACAGATCATTCTTTCCAGAGACCTTTACCGTAAGGGTGTTAAGCCACCTATCAACGTTCTTCCATCACTATCAAGACTTAAGGATAAGGGTATAGGCGAAGGCAAGACAAGAGGCGACCACGCTAATACAATGAACCAGCTGTTTGCAGCTTATGCTAGAGGTAAGGACGCTAAGGAGCTTATGACCATCCTTGGTGAAGCTGCTTTGACAGAAATCGATCTTAAGTATGCTAAGTTTGCAGACGAGTTTGAAGACAAGTATGTAAACCAGGGTTATAACACTGATAGAACTATTGAGGAGACTCTAGATATCGGCTGGGAGCTTTTGAGAATCCTTCCAAGAAGTGAACTCAAGAGAATTAATGACAAGTGGCTCGATATGTATTATGAGGCGAAGTAAGGATAAGGAGGCGTGATATGGCATCAAGTCAAATAATTCCTACTCGTATGGAGCTCTCTAGGATCAAAGATAAGCTGGCCGTTGCCCGCAAGGGTCACAAGCTTCTCAAAGATAAGAGAGACGAGCTGATGCGTCAATTCCTCATCATGGTTCGTGAGAACATGGAGCTCAGAAAGCATGTCGAAGAGGGTATCCGTCAGGCTAATATCAACTTCATTGTTGCCAAAGCCGGCATGGATGCCGAAACTCTTAATACCGCTTTGATGGCTGCTAAGCAAAAGGTGACGCTTGGCGTCAGCACAAAGAACGTCATGAGCGTTAACATTCCTGTCTTTGACGTAAGGACGAAGACTGCAAGTGAAACGGATATCTATTCTTACGGATATGCCTTCACTTCTTCGGACCTTGATGGCGCAATCAAATCGCTTGCCGACATCAGGGACGATATGATTTTGCTAGCCGAGAAGGAAAAGGCCTGCAAGCTCATGGCTGCTGAGATTGAGAAGACTAGAAGACGTGTAAATGCTCTTGAGCATGTAATCATTCCTGAAGCTCAGAAGAATATCAAATATATTTCTATGAAGCTTGAGGAGACTGCAAGAGACAACACAATCAGGCTGATCAAGGTTAAGGACATGGTTCTTGAGGATGCACACCGCTACAGCGAAAGAAAGTAGTACCATAGGTGTAGAAAATTTAAAAACTAGGGGATAGCTTAGGCTATCTCCTTTTGCTATTTCGGTAAATAAAATGTATAATATTTTGAACGAGAAAATACAGAACTTATATAAAGGAGATAGATAAATGGAAGCTTTAGAATGTATAAAATCAAGACGAAGTGTTCGTAAGTACAAGGATGAGCAGATATCAAAGGAGACTATCGAAAAGATTATCGAGTCTGCAGCATATGCTCCATCATGGAAGAACACTCAGATTACAAGATACACAATTGTAGAAAATGAGGAAATCAAAGCGAAGATAGCTGAAGAGGCTGTTCTTGGCTTCACTTTAATGAGAAGACAATTAAGCGTGCTCCTGCAATTGCAGTGCAGTCAATCTTAAAGGGAAAGAGCGGTTTTGAGCCCGATGGCAGCTACTCAACGCCAAAAAAGGATGGCTGGGAGATGTTTGATGCAGGTGTATCTGCAGAGGCTTTCTGCTTAGCTGCGCACACATACGGTGTTGGAACAGTAATCCTAGGCTACGCTGACTACGACATGATAAGAGAAATACTCGGCTTGCCTGAAAATCAGGAGGTAGTAGCAATAATCGCAATGGGATATCACGAAACAAATAACCCTGCACCAGCTAGGCTTTCCGTCGATGAACTTGTGAATTTCGTGGAATAACAAATGGAAAAGAATCAATTAATTGAACTTACAATCAAAGATCAAAGCAAGGACGGTAGAGGCATCGGAAGTTACGATGGCCTCATCGTTTTTGCCGACGGCTGCGTTCTTGGAGATAAAGTCAGTGCAAGAGTGACAAAGGTAAAAAAGCGCTATGCACTCGCTAAGGTTGAGGAAATTCTTGAACCATCAGAACACAGACTTGATGATGTCTGTCCTTACATAGATGACTGCGGAGGCTGCGCCTTTGGAAAGCTCAAATACGAAAAGCAGCTAGAGCTCAAGGAAAGGCATGTCCGCGATGTCCTTGAGCGTATAGGTGGCGTGGAAGCTCCTGAGCTAGAAACGATAATTTCGATGTCTGAGCCTTATTTCTATAGGAATAAGGCAAGGCTTGCAATTTACCCTAAAACACGGTCAGTGGGCTTTTTAGGGCGCATGAGCCATAAGGTTATAGACTGCCATGAGTGCAGGCTCCAAAGTGAACCGGTGGTAGCGGTAGCAGATGCGCTTAGAGCTAGCTTTGATGAGTGCGAGGATGCGAACAAGATAAAAAATCTAGTCGTAAAAACCTCGTTCACAAGTGGCGAAGTTATGCTTGTGCCGACAGTCGAGGAAAAGGATGTTGACCTAGAACGCTTCATATATGCAGTGGATGAAAGAATAAATGCAATACCAGGCTTTGATGACGGATTTGAATACTATCTTTCGTCGGTGGCCCTAGACATATCCGATAACAAGCCATCAAAGCAGCACAAAAACTGTGCAGAAATCATTGCTGGAAGGCATGTGATAGAAGACGAGATGCTTAGTCTTAGATTTGAAATCTCACCATACTCATTCTATCAGGTTAATCCAATTCAGGCAGAACGCCTCTATGAAAAGGCAGTCGAATACGCAGGAATAAAGGGTGGCGAAACAGTCCTAGACCTTTACTGTGGAGTTGGAACCCTAGGTCTCTTTATGGCAAAGGAAGGAGCAGGCAAGGTAGTCGGAATTGAACTAGTCAAAGAAGCCGTCCTAAACGCAAACAGAAACGCAGTGATAAACGGAATTGTAAACGCCATCTACTATACAGGTAAGGCCGAAGAAGAGCTGCCAAGACTAAGAGCAGAAGGCGAGATAGAAAAGGCAGATGTTGTAATCCTAGATCCACCAAGAAAGGCTGCGACGAAGCCCTGCTAAAAGCAGTCGTGGAAACTGAAGCAGACAGAATCGTTTATGTATCGTGCGATCCGGCAACACTGAGCAGAGATATTAAATATCTAAGTGAAAACGGCTACGAGTATGTAAAAGGAACCCCAGTGGATATGTTCCCGCATACGGGACATGTGGAATGCGTAACACTGCTTGTACGAGCTACGAAGTAGCGAAGTAGAAGCAGATGTACGTCCTATGCAAGGCACGCCCAAGAAAACGAGCAAGGCGAAGTTTGATTGGCTGCGTGCTACTGCAAATTGAAGTCCTAACATTACTCATAAGGATTATACCCACTAAGTAAATAAAGTATATAAAATAAAGGCTTATGTATCATAGAGATGGACTATGTAATGCACGGATCATATAATTGGACACCAAGAGCTAATAATAATGAAGAAACCTTAGCAGCTGCACTTGATCATGAACTTGTAGCAAATTTTGCTAAAGAGTTTATGGAATTATATAATGGGATTTATTTTTAAACAAAGACAAATTAGAATTTATAGGGAGAGAACTATGCGAGATTGTATCGTACTTTTTAGGTAGAGCTGGTCTTGAATATCATGATGAACAAGGAATAAAAATATTTTGTGGATTCGGAATTATGTATGGGAGATGAATATGATTATGCTATATATGTTGACAGTATAAAACATATGGATTCAGATATAAGTTTAAACACTAAAGAAAAAAATTCAAATCGCAGAAAAAGTATTGCTTCTGTGCAAGAAGAATGGAATTAAACCTCAGCTATTTTACGATAATTTAAATTCCAGTTTGTCGAGGTAATACCTTTTAACGATAACCTTAAGCTATCGTTAAAAAGTTCATAGATATGTTCCCACATACGAACGCAACTACTTGACATACTTGGTGTTCACTCGTTCCATACTGAGGCAGTTACCCTTTTAGTTAAGTCAGGTACTGACGCAAACTAAAAGATGGTACTGCCCACGCAACAGCTGTCCAAGAGCTAGGAGCAAAGCGACATGGCGATTGGAAACAGCGAACCGGGGAATGCGTAACACTGCTTGTATGAGCAACGAAGTAGCGTAGTAGATGTAACCTCTCTTGTAAAGATTTTCTACAATCAGAGAGTGGCGTGAAATAGTCTACTGAAACTTGGCTAGATAAACTTCTTTAGAAACAGAGTAAAAGAATTAGGTGGATTTACAGAAGAAATTGTTTGCAAAGAAGTTGCAAAAGAAGATATTCTAAAGCTTGAAGAAGAATTAGGTTACAGTCTACCAATAGAATTTAGACAGGCATTGAAAGAAATTTCATCACATCTAGAGTTTTTTTGGATATTTATATTGAAGGCAAAGAAATACTACCATTACCGAGTGAGTTGGTGAAAATTTCTGCGGGTAATTTGCATTTTGGAATAGATTTAATTCCCATTTTTGAAGAAAGTAGAAAAGGTTTGGTAGATATTTGCTATCCTAATTATGATAATCCGTATGACAAGATTTTTTTCACAATAAGCTGGTATTTCAGGAGCTTGACAATGGTGATTTATTAGCTATAGATTTAGAAAAAGAGTCTTATGGGAAAGTAGTCTACTTAAGTCACGACGGAAGCGACTTACATGGTTATGTAATGGCAATTTCTTTTGCAGAATTTCTTGAAGAATACACGAAATTAGGCTGTATTGGAGGAAAGGATTGGCAGTGGGAAGTGTTTACAAACAATCTACAACGCCTATTGATAGTACTTGTGAAAACGCAAAAAAGTGGCTTGAACTCATGCGTTAGTTAAATAGATAGTATAGAACCAAATTAGAATTTATAGGGTAGTTTAATTTAGAATTGCATAAGGAGTGAATGCTGTGAAATTGCCATTTGGAGCAACCGAAGAAGATTTTTGAAAGATGTAAAAAAATCTTATCAAAACTAGTAAATGATAAAATAGACTTCAATGAATTAACGTTGACTATAATGAATATTTCGTATTCTACTGGTGGCAATTATTCAGATGAAATCATTTTAAAATATGCAATGTCATATTTAAAAAACTTGAATTGTCAAGTCAAGTGCAACGAGGTTGAATAATAAACCTCATAAGGAGTTAGGTAGCCTAAGCATTTTTCGAGGTCGTCTGTTTAATTCATCCACTTTGCTTTGTATATATTCATCGCTGTACTTTGAAAGATCAGTTCCTTTTGGAAAGTATTCGCGAATTAAGCCGTTAGTATTTTCGTTTGTTCCACGTTGCCATGGCTGATGTGGCTGTGGAAAGTAAAATTGCACATTGTTCAATGCTACCGAGGTTTCTGCATGCTTTGCGAATTCCTTCCCACGATCTGGAGTAATGGAGAATAATGGTTGCTCTTTGAGGCATTTAATCATAACCTCACTCACAAGAGTGGCCGTTTTCTTTTCAGCCTTCATACATAGAAGAAATCGACTTTTTCGATCTGCAAGTGTAACGAGACAAGGACCATTTCTCTTTCCGGCAACAGTATCACCTTCCCAATCCCCAATACGTGACCGACTATCTGCCTCGGCAGGTCGCTCTGATAGATTGTTGCTAATAACTATTTTTGCCACGTTTTTTTCAGTATGTTCCTTAGTATGACGAGTTTTTCCCTCTATGTCTGAGTTTCCGTATTGCACCTCGATTACCATTCGATTTGCGTTCGGCTTTTTGTGTCAAAACATTCTTGCATAGATAGCTCTATAAATTGTCGAATAACTAATGCTAAAACTCGCATGTTCCAGTTTTAGTCTCTCTGAAATCTGTTCAGGTGACCATTGATGATTAAGAAACTTTTCTTGAACATATTTAAAAATCGTTGGATTCGAGAGTTTATGCTTAGGACGGCAGTTTTTTCTGCGAACTTCGTATGCAGCTTGAGCTGAAATGGCAGAATACTTACTATCCACAGTATTACGAGATAACTCACGAGAGATTGTTGACTTATCTCTTCCAATGCTGTTAGCAATATATGTAATTGTGCAATTCTGTGAATGGAGAAGTAGTATCTTTTCACGCTCCTCTGGTGTAATATGTTTGTAATGACTCATTATTCCTCCTGGTATTTGGATGTCTTAGCAAACACCATTTTACCAGAAGTAATGAGTCATTATTCATTTGTTGCACTTAGATTGTAAATTCAAGAATAAAAAAAGAAGTGAATAAAATTGGGTTTACTGGATTTTTTGGAATAGGTGGTAACAAGCCAAGTTCCTTATTTGGAAAATTTGGAAATGAATTTTGGTTTAATGAATGGGAATATCCACGAGATATAGGAATTATTATTGCAGATACAGAATCTGGTGGACATGATATGATCTATTTAGATTATCGTGAATGTGGAAAAAGATGGAGAACCCAAAGTATCCGTTTGTTTTCGAGAATATGATTATGAAATTCAAGTACTTGCAAATAATTTTGAAGAATTTATAGAAATGCTTATATCATTAGAAGAACTTGAATAAAATTCAATATGTCGGAAATTCCGACAAGTTCGCACCGAAGGAAATTAAGAAGAAATAAAGGTGTTAGTAAATCCCCGTTCCCAAGGCAGCTTAAACCTTTTAACGATAGCCTTGTCCTATCGTTAAAAAGTATGAGTGATAAGTTTCCACGAACGGACACTATGACTTGTTATTCATACTGTTTTTGCGTGCAATACGGAATGCGTAACACTGCTTGTACGAGCAACGAAGTAGCGAAGTAGAAGCAGATGTACGTCCTATGCAAGGCACACCCAAGAAAAACGAGCAAGGTGAAGTTTGATTGGCTGCGTGCTACTGCAAACTGAAGTCTTAACACTACTCATAAGGATTACATCCAGTAAGTAAATAAAATTTAGAAATAAATATTTGTTTAAATACTGTCCCAAAAACTTTTGATTCCTCGCTTTATGATGAGGTGTTTTTACAGTTTATATAAGGCTGTTTTTAGATATAATAAAGTTAGATAAATTTGAGAGTTTAAAAATGGATTTGAATGATGTAAGTGTACAGTCAACAAAAATTAGAAGGCGTTATCACGAGTTGGAAAAGCAGATTCATGGCTCTACATAGTCAGTAGAGGAAGACTCCTTGGCCTTCCTGACTGATGCAGGATTAGTTGGAAGACTAACGATGGATAATCAAGGACGTTGGCCAAGTACAGATAAGGAACTGCTTCCTTCAAAAATTTGAGAATGCGTCTGGTGGCTTGCCGTTCTCGCAGAAAGAATGGGATTGGATTTTGAGGATTGTGTAGAACAATTCCTGAATGAACGTTTGACATCCTTAGAGTAGAAATTTCTAGTACGACTGTCAACGATAGACCCAACCTATCATTAAATGATTTATAGATATGTTTCCATGGACATACAGGCAACTTAGTGTTCATTCGTTTCATGCCGAAGCAGTTACCCTTTTAGTTAAGTCAGGTACTGACGCAAACTAAAAGCTTGTACTGCCCACGCGACCTAATGAAGAAAACTTAGCCACTACACTTGATCATGAACTTGTTACAAAGTTTGCTAAAGGGTTTATGGAATTATATAATTTAAACAAAGACAAATTAGAATTTATGGAGGTAAGTTATATGGAAAACTTTAAAGAAAAAGAATATAAGGTATTTGAAATGTTTGATAAGCAGTGGGCAGTTGTTACAGCGGGCTCAATGGAACATTATAACAGCTGCACTGTTAGCTGGGGCAGTCTGGGGAATATTTGGGGAACTGCAGGTAAAAGCAGACCAACGGTTACGGTTTATGTTCATCCAGCTCGTTATACCAGTGAATTTTTGAAAAATAGTGATACTTTCACGGTAAGCTTTTATCCTGAAAGCTGTAAAAAGGCATTGGGCTATATTGGTTCGCATTCCGGCAGGGATGGCGATAAAGCTGTTGGTGCAGGAATGACTCCTATTGAAATCGGTCAGGGTGTAACCTATAAAGAGGCAAATTTAACATTTCTTTGCAAAAAGTTGTATCAGCACCAATTTTCCAAAGAGGATATTACAACTGAAGTTCAGGAGTACTATGCTTCCATGCCAAAAGAATATCCCGATTTCAATGGAGGCTGGCAACCACATATCGTTTTTGTAGGTGAAATTATAGAGGTTAGGGATGAACGGTAAATTCTAGTTTATCTAGGTAATACCTTTTAACGATAACATTATACTATCGTTAAAAAAAGTGTGTGGATATGTTCCCACATACGAACGTAACTACGCGATATACTTAGTGTTCACTCGTTTCATGTTGAGACGGTGGTATTATTGTCAAAAATAGAATAACAAGCTATAAAACTGTCGAAATAGGTGGCTTTTTAGGATTTTTAAAAGAAATCAGTTCTATAATAAATTAAAAAAATCGTGTTGGTGGAAAAAAATCGTCTACTTCTACCAACACGATTTTACAAAGAGCCAGTACTTACGTCTCTTTTTTCTCCTGTAAAACTATTGTATCTTAATACTTTAAGGAGTTTCAATCATTCAATCTGTTAACCGTTATTTTTTGGATCTAAACTTAGTAAAATAGCATTAATGGCGACGATGACTGTTGACACAGACATTAGGATTGCTCCTAATGCAGGGCTTAATGTGATACCAATAGGAGCCAAAATTCCTGCAGCTAGAGGGATAGCTATAAAGTTATAACCAGCTCCCCAAAATAGGTTTTGTTTCATTTTACGAGTTGTTTTGTGTGCTAATTCAATGAATGATTCAATATCTCCTGGATCGGATTGAGTCAATATGACATCAGCTGAATCCAATGCAACTTGAGTTCCAGCACCTATAGCTATACCAACATCTGCTAAGGCAAGAGAAGGAGCATCATTTACACCATCACCTACCATGATAACTTTCTTTCCTTCATCTTTAAGTGTTTTAACTAACTCATATTTGTCTTGTGGAGATTGATTTGATCTATATTCAATCCCTAAATCTACTGCCGCGCCTTGAGCCGCTTTTTCATTATCACCTGTTGCCATAATTGGTTGAATATTGTTCTTTTTAAGAGCTTTAATTAACTCTTTACTCGTTGGTTTTAATTCGTCCCCTAAAGCTACAGCACCAATGGCATCATCGTTTTCTACTAAGACACTAAGAGTTGCTCCTTTTGGAATATCCATATCAAGATTACGTCCATAGGCTTTTTGACTGATTAATTGGTAACGGTGCCTACCTGCTTTACCCTCTACTCCAGCACCGGAAATCACATCAATCGAATCAAAAGATGCTGGACGTATATTTTGCTGTTCGGCGAAACTTATAATTGATTGAGCAATTGGGTGGCTAGATCCTCCTTCAATACCTGCCAATAAGGCAATGATTTCCTCTTTTGTATATTTGTCATTAAGAAGTTTTACATCTAATACTTTAAATTCACCAGTTGTTAAAGTACCCGTTTTATCTAAAATCATAACATCTGCATCTTGAGCTATTTCTAAGGCTTGGCGGTCTTTTACTAGTAAGCCACGGCTAGCTCCTAAGCTTGTGCTACGGGCGGTTACCAATGGAATAGCCAGACCCAATGCGTGCGGACAAGCAATAACTAATGTAGTAATAGTAAATATAACTGCCGTTGGTACATCTTCTATAACCATCCACACTACAAAAGCAATTAGCGCGACAATAACAGCAATATAGAAGAGCCACCCTGCAACCTTTTGCACACTTTTTGTCCTATAGCCTCCTTTTTCGTATGTGATTTGGGGACTCGGAAGATTCTTCACCCTTTTCTATTCACATTTTGAGTTATGTATAGTATTATACATATGTTGGTGTATATACACATATATATCTACAAACCAAACAAGTCTTATATGTTGAGGAGAATATATGGAAAGAGAAATTGAAATTTTAAAAGAGAAAATTTTACGCTTGAAAGAGGAGAAGGACGTCTTGATCCTAGCTCATTTTTATGCTAATAGTGAGGTTCAGGAGATAGCTGACAAGGTTGGAGATTCCTTCCAGCTAGCTAAGGATGCCCAGAATGCAAAAAATAAGATTATTTGCTTTTGTGGTGTCAATTTTATGGGTGAGAGTGCTAAGCTCTTGAATCCCGATAAAAAAATATTGATTCCAGACATAGGGGCAGGCTGTCCTATGGCAGACATGGTAAACCTAGATGATTTAGACGGTATCAAGGAAAGGTATGATGATGTAGCTATAGTCTCTTACATTAATACAAAAGCAGATGTAAAGTCTAGGAGTGATGTCTGTGTTACTTCTTCAAATGCTATGAAGATAGTATCGGCCCTACCGAACAAGAATATATATTTCTTGCCAGATAAAAATTTGGGATCCTATATAGCAAACCAGATAGAGGACAAAAACTTTATATTCCATGAGGGCTACTGCAAGTACCATAACTTTGTGGAATATGAGGAGGTTGAGGACTTAAAGAATAGGTATGGCTACGATGTCCTTGTACATCCAGAATGTACAAGCCAAGTAGTTGAGCTTGGAGACTGCGTAGGATCTACCAAGGCACTCTTAGACTATGTTGGAAGGACTAAGAAGAAGGGATATATTGTCTGTACAGAAGAGGGCATTTTATACCAGATGAATAAGCTATCACCAGATAGTGAATTTATTATACCTTCATCTATGAAGCCTTGTGAGGATATGAAAAAGAATACCTTGGAAAATCTATACAGGGTATTGGTAGATGAAGTACCAGAAATTATACTTGACGAGGCCTTAATGGAGAGGGCCAGCCGACCTCTCAAAAAGATGATGGAGATGAGTTAAATGAGAGATTTTTATGATATTGTAATAGTTGGTAGTGGTGCGGCAGGTCTTTCTTGTGCCTTAAAATTAGACCCTATTTACCAAGTATGTTTAATATCTAAAAAGAGTATGGATGAGGCTAATTCATACCTAGCCCAAGGAGGTATATCGGCTAGGCTAGCAAATGAAAATCTAGATGACTATATAGAGGATACCTTAAAGGCAGGCCACTATGAGAATGATGTGGATGTCGTTAGGAATATCTTAGATAAATCCCTGGATGTGGTAGAAGAATTAATAGGTTATGGTGTCAACTTTGACAAGATTGACCAGGATACCTATAGTCTCCATAAGGAAGGTGGACATAGGCTGGCCAGGGTCTACCATGCTGGAGACTTTACTGGCAGGTCTATGTGTGAGGTTATGGCAGAAAGGGTGAAGGTCAGGCCTAATATAGATATTTGTGAAAATACGACTTTTTACGACCTGATAATTGAAGATAATAAAGCTGTAGGCATAAGGGTCTTTGTTGGTGGCCAATATAGGAATATATATGCCCGGGCAGTAGTCCTGGCAACAGGTGGCATAGGGGGTATATTTAATTCATCTACCAACTATAAGTCGGTATCTGGTGAGGCCCTGGCTATAGCTATGAAGCATGGGATAGAGATATCAAATTTGGAATATATCCAGATACATCCAACAGTCCTATATGATGAATCCATGGGTAGACATAGCTTGATAACTGAAGCCTTGAGGGGAGAGGGAGGCATCCTGCTTGGCATTAATGGAGACAGGTTTATCGATGAATTGCTTCCCAGGGATGTAGTCAGCAAGGCCATAAGACAAAAGATGGAGGAGGACCACAGTGACCATGTTTACCTATCTCTTGAGAATATAAGGGATAGGGAAATGATTGATAAACGGTTTCCGACAGTTTTCCAGGCCTGTATGGACAAGGGTATAGATATTAGGAAGGAAATGATACCTGTATGCCCGGGCCAGCACTACCATATGGGTGGCATCAAGGCCAAGATAGATGGTAGGACTAGCCTAACAGGCCTATATGCTATAGGTGAGACATCTTGCACAGGCCTACATGGTAGAAATAGGCTGGCATCAAACTCACTTTTAGAGGCCTGCTTCTGTGGTATGAAGTGTGGTGAAAACCTAAATACTTTATTACCAGACTTTAGGGCCCATATGGAAGAAAACACAGAAACTAGAAAGATAGAGGATATAGTTGATGGCTACCATAAGATTTTGGTAGATACAATAAAGGAAAGGAACCATGACTTTTATGAATGCTGGCTTAAAAATTAAGATGCTTGATAAGATTAAAGAGAGCCTTATGGAGGATATCAACTACAAGGATATTAGTGCCGATGCCATAATAGATGAGGATAGGATGGCCAGGGCAGACTTGATAGCCAAGGAAGACGGTATAATTTGTGGACTAGAGGTATTTTACCAGACATTTAAAATCTTGGATGAAGGCGTAAAATTTACTTGTTCCTACAAGGATGGAGATAGGGTATGCAAGGGCGATAAGATAGCTATAGTTGAATCTAAGGCTCAGGCCATGCTCTTGGCTGAGAGGACTGGGCTAAACTTCCTTCAGAGGATGAGCGGTATAGCTAGTATGACCAGGTATATGGTAGATGCCCTGGGAGATGAATCCGTTAGTCTGGCTGACACCAGGAAGACTGCCCCAGGACTCAGGGTATTTGACAAGTATTCCGTAGAAGTTGGGGGTGGAAAAAACCACAGGTACAACCTATCTGATATGGTCATGTTAAAAGACAACCACATAGGTGTTGCAGGTGGCATCAGGCAGGCAGTTGAAAAGACAAGAGCCAAGATATCTTTCTCAAAAAAGATAGAATTGGAAGTGGAAAGCTTGGACCAGGTTAAGGAAGCCCTTAATGTAGGTTGTGACATAATAATGTTGGACAACATGTCTATAGACCAGATTAGAGAAGCTGTAGACCTTATAGCTGGCAGGGCCCTTATTGAGGTATCTGGAAATATAAGTCCAGAAAATATAGGTGACTATAGGGGCCTAGGCATAGATATTATATCTTGTGGTGCCTTGACTCATTCGGTAAAGGCCCTGGATATTAGTTTGAAAAATATGGATATAATTTAGTTACAAACTTAGAACTTCTTTTAGCAAATTGGATAAATTGCTATGAGGGGTTCTTTGGTGAAGGACAAGGTATTTTTTTCACATAGATGTAAATTCTGTTATGGGCATCAGAAATTGAGACGGTGGATATTATAACTTTTGGAAGTCCCTGTCAGGATATGTCAATAGCAGGGAAAAGAGCGGGACTTAACAGTTCTCGCTCTAATTTGTTTTATGAGGCAATAAGAATTATTAAAGAAATGAGGGAGAAGGCGAATGGTTCAAAACTTAGAAAATATGGGATTTACTGTAGTTCCTTTTGGACAGGGATTTAATGATATGAGTCCACCAACCAAGGAACATATGAAGTTGACACTAGAGCAAAAAATAGCTCATGGTGGACATACGGTTCTAAGGTGGAATATGTAGGATATCATTCCGAAAAGTGCCTGTATAATATTCCGTTATAATTAAGGTTATTCCGTATATATCATTCCGATAAAACGCATAATATTATTCCGATAAAATGGTACAATAAGATAACTGGAGGGATAATTTATGTTTATGACTGTAAAACAAGCCTCAGGGAAATGGGTATTTCTTATGAATTAGTTGCTAAAGTATTAGCAGGACAATCCTACAAATCAGTTGTTATTTCTGAAGGTATCAGCGATGGAATGCTATATACATGGGTTCGCAAATACAAAGAATTAGGTTACAATGGTCTTGTGAATAAAAAGAAAGGTCGCAAGAGTAAGAACCCTGATATGAAAAAGAAAACGATTGAGCTCAAGCCTTTAACTGAATCAGAACGCGAAGAGTTAATCAGACTAAGAGAAGAAATTACGGCAATGAAAGCGGAGATTGAAGTAGTAAAAAAAAGGATAGCCTTGAGGCAAGAAAGATGGGCTGCGCAACTCAAGGCGAAAAAGCAACGATCATCAAAGCGCTCAGAGAAGAAGGATACCAATTAAAGCACCTACTAAAAGGTTTAAATATACCTAAATCAACTTACTACTACGAAATCAGTAAAGTTGATACTGTAGGCTTTAGAAATGCTGAACTCACTGAAGAAATCAAGAAAATATTTAATCAGCATAAAGGTAGATATGGTGTGAGAAGAGTGTATAGAGAACTCTTAAGGCGTGGAAATGTTGTTAATCACAAAAGAGTACAACGCATCATGAATTCCCTTGGATTGCAAGGCAAAAGGCCTAAAGAAAAATATCATTCATTCAAGGGTGAAGTGAAGCAAGTGAATACATTGCATATAAAGAAAATAATGAAGAACCCTTAGCCACTGCACTTGATCATGAACTTATCGCGAAGTTTGCTAAAGGGTTTATGGAATTATATAATGGGATTAATTTTTAAACAAAGACAAATTAGAATTTGAAACCAGAAACAAGGAGGAAGCTTTTTCAACTATGGAAGAACCTTGTAAAACAAAAAAAGGGGTTGGCTACAGATATTTTTGAATAGGATGATCCGAAGTATAAAGAGTTTTTATAACACAAGAAAGTAAATGTAAGAGTTGTTCTATATTTTATTCGTAAGGGCTAGCAAAATATCAAAAAGAATAGAATAAGTAAGGTATTGAAAAAGGAGGTCTCCTTAAATGGATATAAAAGTGGAATTTTTAAGAATTATGGCTGAACAAACAGAAATAGCCTTGGCAACATCTGTAAATAATGTTCCCAACGTGAGAATAGTAAATTTTTATTTTGAGCCGACTGAAAATATACTTTACTTTTCGTCTTTCAAAGGAAACGACAAAGTGAAAGAAATAAACGCAAATCCAAACGTGGCATTTACCACCATTCCTCACGGAGGAAATGAGCATGTCAAAGCTAAAGGGATAGTGCAAAAAAGTTCCAAGACGATTTTCGATCTTGCCGAGCAATTTATTGCTAAAATTCCGGGCTACAAAGACACGATAGAATATGCAGGAGAATCGTTGATTTTATTTGAGATCAGATTTGATACGGCTGTAGTTACCAAGGATTTACACAGCATTAAAACGTTAAAGCTATAAATTGCAATCGAATATATTGAAAGCTAATGGGAATGTATGAATTACGATTTGTTGAAACAGTGCAAACAAATTTCAGTTTGTCTAGGTAATACCTTTTAACGATAACCTTATACTATCGTTAAAAAGTATGTGGATATGTTCCCACATACGAACGCAACTGCTTGACATACTTAGTGTTCGCTCGTTCCATTGTGAGACGGTAGCGTTATTGTCCAAACTCAATTAAGGGAAACATTAGATTAGTAAGTTCTACTTCTGTATCTGGAGAATAAGATGATTAGTTATTGGATGGATTTAAATAAGTCCATTGTAAAAAAATGGGAAATAGGGATATTTATGCAAGAAATGAGAATTATCGAAACATTGACAGAGTATCAAACACTGAAAGAACAAGAAAAGTTTAGTTTGTTTTTTTATTTGGTTCACAGGCTTTGTGCTCCGTGCAAAAGCACTTAAAGAGAAAATTATAGTTTGGAGTAGAACACATCCGCAAGTATTCACTGGCTATATATCAATAGATAATAATATCTCACTTGCAGCACAGGAAAACATTCTAGGAGCACCAGCAATACTTGTTTTCGTTGAGGGAAAAGAAGCAATACGAAAAATTGGATATTTCAGCCTTGAAGAAGTGTTTACTGCATTGGATAGATATATATCATACAGTGAATAAAGTAAGCCAAACTTATTTTGTTATCAAAGAAATTATCAAAATTAAAGGATAAAGTTAAAAAAGGAGAACATCAGATTAACGGATATTTTGATTTTGTTGTTCCTCCGCTGGAAGGATTCTGGTGGCAGGACGGTGTCACTGGGATTGATTATGCTCATAAGGAAAACTTCAAATGGATATCCGTCATCCGACTTCCTGATTTTGTGACAAAAGAAGATTTTGAAAGGTTGTGCCAGAGAAGCTGAAAACTGTGATCAGGCATCCGATATGGGAGAGGTAGAATCATGGCATCAAGCAAAGAATATTTGGATTTCATATTAGAACAGCTATCGGATTTGGGTGATGTGTCGCATCGGGCTATGATGGGAGAATACATTATCTACTATCGCGGCAAGGTGGTCGGTGGCATTTACGATGACCGCTTCCTTGTGAAGCCCACAAAGTCCGCTACGGTAATGATGCCGAATGCAGTCATGGAACTTCCGTATGAAGGAGCAAAGGAAATGCTGCTTGTGGATGATGTGGACAACAAAGATTTTTTAACTGGCTTATTCAATTCAATGTATTATGAATTACCTGCACCCAAACTAAAGAAAAAGAAATAATCACATTAAAAGTTGTAGGGGGAAGAATGAGAATCGGAGTTATTCAAGCAAGTTCGCAAGCGACTAAAAATCAAATAATCTATGATGCTGTATTAAAGTATGCTCCAAAGAAATCTGAGGTTATAAATTTTGGCTGTACGATGGAAGAAAATGAAAAATACTCGTATATAGAAATTTCTATTCTTGTAGGTATCTTGTTGGCAAGTAGGACAGTTGATTTCGTTGTTACTGGCTGTTCTTCCGGACAGGGAATGATGCTTGCTTGTAATAGTATGCCAGACGTCATCTGCGGGTATGCACCTACACCGAAGGATGCCTATTTATTTGCTCAGATTAATAGTGGAAATGCGATATCGTTACCATTAGGTGAAGATTATACATGGTCAGGTACTGAAAATCTTGAAAAAACAATAGAAGCTCTTTTCTCGGAGCCGTTTGGGCAAGGATACCCCAAAAGTGAAGCAGAGAGAAAGATAAGAGATGCCGAGAAACTTAAAGAAATAAGAAGAATCGGACAGGTTCAGTTTGAAGAATTCGTAAATATACTAGATATATCATTGCTTGAATCAATAAAGAGGAAACAGGATGTAATTCAGAATGTAAAAGCATATGGGAAGAAAGAAATAGCTGATTTAATGAAATGAGCAAATCCCAGTTTGTCTAGATAATATCTTTTAATGATAACCTTATACTATCGTTAAAAAAAGTATGTGGATATGTTCCCACATACGAACGTAACTACGCGATATACTTAGTATTCGCTCGTTTCATACGGAGTGCGTGATTCTGTTGACTAAAAATACATAATTGATAGTGTGAAAATACTTGAAATATAAGGCTTTTTGATATTATGATTAAAAAAACAAGTCCTGAAAAAAACAGTGAAAAATCCCAGTAAATCTGTTCAATTTTTTTATAGTTGGGTAGATGAGAGTACTGAGAATAGGTTGGTCAGACAAAATATTGAATGGTAGGTGATTCAAATGGCATATGGAAAAATCGATAGAGTTGTTTCTTGTAAATGGAACGGCTGATAGTTTGATTATTGCAGAGTTATTAAACTGGAATGGTAAGGCAATAAAAATACCTCGTATTGAGATCTCTTCTTGTAATCGTGATGATATTACCCAGGCGGGTGTATACTTCTTGTTTTGTAAAGAAGATGATATGTTAGTAAATCAATCAGATACCTTTTGCTTATAAAAAGAAATAATGGTGTTTATGTAATACCTATTACTGCTTTAAGGCCGTAATGATTTTAGGGTAGATAAGAGGCATCTAGGAGATCTGTTAGCACATACACAGGTACAGCTGAAGGTTGAATATGATACAGGTGAATAATCGCCTAAGCTCTTAACAATCGCCTAAAAATATGCTATAATTAGGCGAAACGAAAAGGAGATAGGCGAATGAGACTTTTTAATTATGAAAATCTGGCAAGAAGTAAGTGGGATAGTGAAATTATAAATCTTCTTTCACAAATTCATGAGCACAAAGGAAAACAAGAACTTTTTTTGACACGCAAACCTGCTGTTTTTAGATAAATTAGTAGAAATTGCTAAAATTCAAAGCGTAGAGGATTCTAATAGAATAGAGGGAATTGTTACTACAGCAGTCAGAATAAAAGAGTTAATGAATCAAGAAACAACTCCTAGAAATAGGGATGAAGAAGAAATTCTTGGATATAGAGATGTGCTAAATACGATTCATGAAAGCTATGAATATATTCCAATAAGCAGTAATTATATTTTACAACTTCATAGAGATCTATTTAAGTATAGTGAAAAGGGGATTGGTGGCAGATATAAAAATACGCAGAATTCTATTGTGGAAAAGGATAAAGAGGGTAATGCTATCGAAAGGTTTAAGCCATTATCCCCATATGAAACACCAAGTGCAATTGAGCAAATTTGCAATGAATTGAATATAGCTTTTGACAAAAAAGATGTGGATTCCTTGCTTTTAATTCCGATTTTTATTCATGATTTTCTTTGTATCCATCCTTTCAATGATGGGAATGGAAGGATGAGTCGTTTGTTAACAACTCTCTTGCTGTACAGACAAGGATATGTAATTGGGAAATATATCAGTTTAGAAAGTATTATAGAAAAAAATAAAGACAGTTATTATATAGCTTTTAGAAAAAAAGTGGGATAGGCTGGCATGAAAACAAAGAAGATCCTGTGCCATTTATAAAATATATTCTTAGAACCATATTAGCTGCTTATATTGATTTTTGAAGAAAGGGTTGATTATCTAGACGAAAAAGTACCTACAATCGAACTTGTGAGAAACGCAATTGATAGTAAATTAGGTAAATTTACTAAAAAGCGATATGATGGAATTAGTTCCAAGTGTAGGAAAGGCGACAATCGAAAATATGCTTAGGAAGTTGACTGTGGAAGGGTACATTGAAAGGCATGGCAAAGGAAAAGCAACCTTTTATGTAAAAAAAGCTAAATAATTAGATTTTTGAAGGTGAAATAATGAGTTTATCGGATAAATTATTTAATCAAATAGAGCAACTTTCTACTAATATTACAGAGGAGAATTATGTGCATATCACAAGCAGGGATATGATATTTTGATTAAAATAAAGGGTTTAGGTATTGAGCAAGAGCAGGCATTCAAGCTACTTTTAAAGTATCACAACAGTTTAGAGGATGGCTTGTCTAAAGAGTGGATTGCAGATCTGCTAGATTGCATATGCGGGTGGTGTGGTCCGCACAAATATATTTGGAGTAATAGAGATGAATAGCAGCCTTGATTTGCGACAAATTCTAGTTTATTAATTTGAAATTATGAGGAACAATATGGATTTTATACATGATAGAAACAGCAACATACTTTTCAGCCTTCATGATAGTAGGGTGAAAAAAATCAAATATCACAACAAAACTTTGACATTAAAAGTTAATAAAATATATGAATTTGTGGAAGGCGAAGAAAGATCGTACCCAGGTGAAATATGTTTTAAAAAATGTGACATCGACATGTGCGATGTTTTGATATTTAATAAAACTTTGGGTGAAGGTCGTTTTTATGGAAAGGCTATTGAATTACAGAAATTTATGGATGAGTATGAAGGCTCGGAGTTTGAAATAATCACAGAAGGCTATTTTGGCAACACAACAACATATACAGGCTGGCTTTGGGAAGACGGGAAACCACCAGTGTCGGCAATTATGTATATTTGGAATAGCGGAGATATGGTGTATCGCGTAGAGAAGTAAATTATACGTTTATATCATAGGAGTCATGTAGATGGCAATAAACTATAGGAACAAAGACGACAAGGAAGATTGGGAAGGGGCTACAAGTTAGACCTTGCTCGGTTTAAAAACAATAAGCGAGGCAAAGCTAAAAATATTATACATCCGGCTATGATAAAGAGAAAAACAAAATTCTTGAAACTCATCGCAAACAGGAATATGATGTTAGAGTAAACTAACCTAGAAAAAAATGCCTGGGTCACAAAAAGAAAAGGAATAATTAAAGGCATTGATTTGATGTATAAAAACGAACAAGCAAAGAAAGGGATAGGTGAAATAATGTCAGGATTATCATTAAAATATCGTTTATTAAAACGGATTCTTAAACTAATAGGATTTAAAAAAACAATTTAATGCAAATGAACGGGATATGATTGCAAAAGCTCGAAAGAGTATGGATAAAACAAAAATTCCTGTGCTTTCCCATAGTGAAATGAATTATGAAATTAAAGATTTTTATGGAGAGAAAGTTGTTTACATAACTCACAAGGAACCGACAAAGGAAGTATGTTTGTTTTTAATAGGAGGTGGAATGCTTGAACATCCTCATCCTAATTCTATTAAAAAGGCTTTGGAAATAGCTGTTGAAAGCGGTCGTGATATGGTAATTCCATATTATCCACTTTGCATAAACCATACAATTGATGAAGTCTTTGACTGGATCTATGCTTTGTATAAGTCAATGCTAAATACTTATAGTGCTTCGAATATCCTTATTACAGGAAGTTCTTCAGGCGCGACACTTGCATTAGGTCTTGTGTCGCATATAAATGCAATGCATGAGAATATTGAAGTGCCAAAACGAATATATGCATCATCTCCCGGACAGTGTTTTACAGATGAAGAGTTGATCAGGAAAGGGCGCATACTTGATAAAAAGGATATTTTATTAAGTGTATCTTATATGGAAATTATTGATAAAATCATGACTCATGGGAAAACTGTTCAGGAATACATGCTTTATCTTGAAAAGGGAGATTATCACGGATTGGAGGAGGTTTATCTTTCTTATGGAAGTGATGAAGTCTTATATGCCGCATATGAACCTATCAAAACTAAATTAGAAGAGTGTGGTGTAAGGGTGATTTCGGAAATAGGAGAAAATTTATATCATTGTTATCCATTTTTTCCGATTGTAAAAGAATCAAAGACCGGTTGGCAAAATATGCTTGAATATCACAAAAGGAAATGTTGAAAAACTTGTTTTTCTTGCGGGGACAGAAGGACACCCTGATTATGAGTTCGGCAACTGGATGAAGCATTTAGCAATCATGGACACATGTTATGAATTAAGCGGAACTCTTTGATGAGTTCTTGGATCAGGTGTATCGCGTAGATAAGTAAATTGTATAGTTAAAACCTCTTGTATCATATAATACTCAGATATATAATATATTCCGTTGTAATATCAAAGCTAGAATAACTTACTATCAGGAGGAGTTAAATCGTGTACTTAGTAGATTTTTTTAAACGAACGATGCGAAAGTCAAATATCCCAGTATTCATTTATTTGATGCTTAATATTTTTGTTATCGCCTTAATACTTAGCCTAGTTATAGACAATGGGAATATCCCATTTTGGAAGGCTTTGCTGATAGGTATTGTACTATATTTTGTTTCATTACTCATTGCATTATCACCAATTGGAGAATGGATTTTAAGGCTTCAGACGGGATGTAAGAAAATCCAAAACGATGAACAAAGGAACTTCATAGAACCTATTTTTAGAGAAGTTTATGACAAAGCGAGAGCGCAAGACCCATCGATTTCAGATAGCGTTAAGCTTTACATGAACCATGATGAAGCGCCAAACGCTTTTGCAACAGGAAGAAAGACTATCTGTGTTACTGAGGGCATGCTATCTATGCCGGTTGAACAAATTAAGGCAACGCTAGGACATGAATTTGGACATTTGGCACATAAGGATACAGACTTGATTTTGGTTGTGGCTGTCGGAAACTCATTGTTAGTGCTTTTATATTACTATTTAGACTTGCAATAGATCTTGTACATTTGCTATTTGTCTTCAGTTCAGTCTTTGTTGGTGGCTCAGATGGTGCATTCGGTGCTCTAATTAGTACTGTTTATCACTTAGCAATGACCGCAGTTGTAGTAGGGCTAACATGGATTTGGACAAAAATTGGAGTGCTTCTTGTCATGAAATCCAGCCGTGCAAATGAATATGAGGCGGATGAGTTCTCATTTAGGCTTGGCTACGGGAATGAATTATGTGCTCTTTTGGATTCATTTAGTGGCACTAATGCAAATGGACTCTTTGCAAATCTAGTAAGCAGTCATCCCGATAAGGACGATAGGATTGCAAGACTTCAGGAGCTAGGAGCAACTTATAGAGGATAAACAAAACTCGCCAGGAATATAGATATATTCCTGGCTTTTTAGTCCTTAAGTTATAGTATTGAGTATTTATACAGCTAACCTTCTATAGTAAAAGCTTCTTCCGAGAGCTGTTTTGCCGAGAGCAACAGATACTAAGATTGCAATGACTGCACCCACGGATGCCTGCAGCACATTTCCAGGGACATCTGCGACTGGGGCTATCCAATTTCCAGAAATGAAACCTTGAGCTACATAGTATCCTGATACCGTCCAAAGAACAGCAAGTACATATGCGAAGAGCTCTGCAAAAGGAATTCCTGCAATCTTAGCTATATGCTTTCCATTTGATGCGCGCTTCATGAGAAAATCAAAGAACAATTGGACTATCAAAACCATCACAATTTTGATTACAAGCGTCCAAGGAGCCCACACAGCGTAACCTCCATATATGTCAGCTAATCCTGCACCAACACCTCCGGCAAAACATGCATATTTCTTTGGTAAAATTATTGCGGCAAGCAGCACGAATCCGTCACCGAGGTGGATATATCCCATAGCATTAGGAACCTTGAAAAAAGTAGTCGCAATCATAACCATGGCAGTCATCATCGCTGTGGTTACGAAAATTAAAGTATTATCGCTTTTTTCAGAGCGACTTGAGCCGCTTGTATGCTTATTTATTTCTATCATTATTATTCCCTCCGTACATCCATGCATATTCATTATACAAATCACGTTATTATTACCGATTAGTCACTTCGTATTTATTCTACAAGTATTATGATAGCAATAAAGTGCAATTATTTAAATGGACAATTTATATACTTTTTTTAGACTACAGATAGGGAAAAATTAGGGCAATAATAAGCATTATTTTTTTGACTTTGCTGACAAAAAGGAATCGAAATTTATAGGTACAGTTTTTTTAACTATATTAGCCTGAAATTTTACAGGGCACAGTTACAACGATAGGATGCCGATGTGAACTGATTATATCATGGGTTATTTTTTGATTTGAGAAGCTTCGCAGTTTGCAATATAATGTAAGTGTATTGGGCAATTCCGAAGGATGACGAGAAATCGAAAGATAAAGGAATTTTTAGATAGCGATATATATTTAGAGCTCATCAAAGAACTGGGATGCGATAATTTTAATAAAGAGCTACAAAGCGTCGAAATAGAATTTGATATTTTGAAGAATCATAATACGGGGAGTTGCAGGAGAATGTATACAGGGAAAATAAGCATAGAAAACAAAATAATCGATAGTGAACATTATTTCAAAATAGTTTACTGTCCTGAGATAAGGGAATATATGCTATGCGTTTATATTGCTTGGGTTGCCGGATATGACAGGTACTATAAAATCGATGAAGGAGATCTCTCGTTTTACGAAACAAACCAGGACGAGTTTTACGCAAAGTATGAAAAAGAAATCAATGCAAAAATAACAGAGCGAGTGATGGGTTCAGCTGCATTAAGGGACTATGATCCTAACTATTTGCCGGATGAAGTACTCAAGACATTGGATGGGTATCCTCCGTTTGATGGATATGTTTATAAATATGGAATACTTTATGCGAGAGTAAAGATAGGAGATACATTTTTCATTATTCCGCTGATTAAGGGTGAAAAGCTTTAATTGATTATATAAAAATGAATTAACAAGTATTAGAGGGTTTGGAATTGAATTTTTGGGGAACAAAGTGGTATAGTTACAATAGAAAATGTTCCCCAAGGAGTGAAATAATGGCTATAAAATATAATGAAATACAAGAATTGCTTAGAAGTCGTGCTGATCTTCATGCCAGATTAAATTTGATGCCTTATGATGGCACCCCTGAAATTAAAGAACGTGGTGATGGAAAGTATCTTTATATAAGAAAGCGTGTAGCAGGTAAGCTGACATCAACTTATGTAGGAGTATATACCGAAGAACTTTATAATCTACTTCTTCGCAATGCTAGAGAAACACGTGAAATAAGAAAGCAACTTAGACATATAGAAAAGCAACTGGCTGCAGCTGGATATTCAGATGATGAACTGCCTGATGATGTTATAAATAATATTGCGTTTGCAAGAGTGAATATGAAGAATAATATCTACAATCAGGCTGTGCTAGAGGGGGTAGCCACATCTTTTCCTCAAACAGAAGAAATTATAGATAATGGAAAAGTTAGTGGGATGACTGCAACTGATGTACAAAAAATCTTAAATCTAAAACATGCATGGGAGTTTATTTTAGATAAAGATGTAATAGCAAGCAAATCAGATTATTATATGCTTAGCTATATTGCAAGACTTGTTAACGAAGGATTTTTTGCAGATGGAGGTCGGATTCGAGGTGTTCCTGTGACAATAGGTGGATCATCATATATCCCACCAATACCTAATGAGATAGATATTAAAGACGAAATAATAGAAATCATTGATGATGATGCAGATGCAATTGATATCGCAATTAAGTTATGTCTTTATTGCATGAAGACGCAAATTTTCCTTGATGGAAATAAGAGAGCATCTGTTATTTTTGCTAATCACTATTTAATATCTCACGGGGGAGGATTTTTAGTTATTCCAGAAAAAGAAGTTCCGGAATTTAAAAATTTGCTAGTGAAGTATTATGAGGGAGAGGATATATCCATTATTTCTGATTTTTATGAAAAAGAATTGTTGGAAAAACTATGTAGTTATAAAGCTGGAATACTTTATGCGAGAGTAAAGATAGGAGATACATTTTTCATTATCCCGCCGATTAAGGGTGAAAAGCTTTGATTGATTACTGAGGATATTGAGCTGCTAAAGAAAAATTATGAGGGAATAGGCATTATGGCAATAGATGGAGTGAAAATTATAGATAGCGATACAGCTTGCGACATTTATAATTACGTTACAGAAAGTTATAAGGACGGACTAAGTTCAGATAAAATCATAGAGAAAATTTTGGCGGATGAAAAGGATTATTGCATAGATGATTTTTATTCCGAGATTTATTGGACGGCGCTTGCATATTCTCTATGGAAGATAGGGCATTTACCGGGTGACATAAAAAAGAAAGCCTTGGAAATCATAGAAAAAGGAGCAAATGAACTCTGGCTTGAAATAGATGAAAAGGCATTAAAGCAAAGACAAAAGAACCTGGATAAATTAGCCATACAACTAGAAACCGAAAATCCTAAGCCAATCAAGGTACCAAAGTCAAAGATTATAAGAAAACCGTACTTTAAAACAGGGGATGTACTTGCGATAAAATTTGATGATGAGTATGGCGTTTGCTTTGTATCTTCTGTAGATGAAGGTCCGAGAAAATTAGAATATAATTTGGCTTGCACTCGTTTACTGCAAAAAGAGAAACCAAGCATCGACGATTTCCTAAGCAGCAAAATTGCTTGTGGCAAGCAGGACACATCCTATTGCCTTAAGACGGATTGTTGGTTTAACCATAAAGATTTAGGGCAGCTCATAGATAGATTTGAGAAAATAGGGCGAGTGGAATTGGAAGATTATGTTTTAGGAACTCTCACTCCTGCTTCAACACTGGATGACATATATAATCAAATTACTCTTAACAAAAAGACTTGGAACCTCAAATTTAAAGATACGCGTGAACTCATAAAAGCTTTTGAGACTGACGAAAGGACCGTAGTTAATGACAGATAAACCTACATACATACTCTTCGATGATGTACTTAGAGATTATAGCTTAAGAAAATACTTTGATATATGCATCAAAGATATACAAGAAGGAAATGCCCACAAGTCGCGCACGAGAGCAAAAGCAGGCTATCCTTCATGGCCATGCTTTAGAGTAGAAGGCAAAGAAATTCTAGTATCAGCGGTTCTCGAATACTACCTATATGACCTTCATTGCAATGGTTTCGTAAGCAAGAGTGCCGAGGAATTTACGGACAAGATGAGAGCAATATGTGGCTGGCAATGGGATGTTGAAAGAGTGCTTAGAAAGTGGATAGAGAGAGTCGTAATAGACCCATTTTTCTATGATGAAAGCGATAGTGAATATGAGCACAAGTGGGTGCTAAAGCCAGAGGAACCAGGATATACTTTGTCTGAGGAGCAACTCAAATTTGCATGTTTTATCGCGGTTTGCTTCACTAAATATGGAGCAAGCTTTGATAAGAGTTTTACTAAAGAAATCTTTGATTTAGTCACTGCACTTGGAAGTAAGCTTCCGGCGCAGATAAAGAAAAACGGCAGTGGAGCTTTGCCTAAAGAAATCGCAGAATGCAAGACGGATGATTTTTCTTGCACTGCTAATGACGCCTTTGCCACAATAAAAATATCGGTAAAAAATGAATCTGAGGAAAGCTATAGTAAAATCCTAGATTACCTTTGCAATTTGCTGGAGTTTGGATTTTCGCATAGCTATTCTATAGAATTCAAAGGGCAAAATAAGATATATCTTCCTATCAAAAAGCTACCTAAGAAAGGTGTAAACCAGCTCTTCGCTAACGCTATTCTTTACCCTAAGCTTCATGATAAAATTGAGCGATACGCAAAGCTAGCGATGAAAGAGTTTGAGTGGTACTTGAACCTTGATGGCGAATACTCCGCGATGCCGGGGAGCTTTGCTGTGTTTGCGTTAGGTTTATACGATGAGAAATATCGCAAGCTTGCATGCGATTATTTATCCCTTTGTGACGGGGAACATCAAAGCATTCAAGGCGAATTTGTTCTCGCCTACGTAGAAAAATTTGGATTCACGGAAAAGGGCCTTGAACTGTACAAGCTATGTAAGGCGAACATACAGGAACTTCCAAAGAAGCTGATAGCACTATATAATAAATTTGTTGCTCACAAGTAAGGTGTTAAATATGCTAAATGATGAAAAATATAATTGGATGTTTATATATACCTATAGCGATGATTCTTTTGCTAGGAAATATGATTTATTTTCATAGGAAAAAAATCATTTAAATATGTATATATGTTTAATATATTCCTATATCTAATAGCAATAGTTACATATTTCATCATAATAGTTCAGCCGATTGGGCTGGGATATGAAAGCCCGATAATTACAGCTATCAAGTTTATTTGGCTGATATCAATATTTGGTGCCTATGTATTATCAATATCGTCGATAGGTGTTTTTGTTGTTGAACAGGCGCAGAGGCATATGTGGGCTAAGGTAGTGCTAGGACTTGCCGGCCTAGCAGCAGTTATCGGTGTCATAGTTGCTGCAGGATACGCTGTATTGATTATCAAAGTGATAGGTACGTTCTAATATAGTTTAGAGGTTATTATGGAACAAATTTATGAAGCAATTGAAGTGTTTTTAGCAAATCCACAAAATGTAGAGCAATTTTATGAAAGTCAGGCACTTATAGAAATTGATTGGCGTGAGTATGATGAGGATATTGTAAAATATTTTAATAAGGCAATAGGCAATACGATTTCTGTCCGTAGGGAGGACAGTAAAAAGCCATATGGGGATGATATTATTTTTAATCTATAAGGATAAAAGCATGATAATCCCATATCAAGAAAAAGATGGATAGAGATACAACGATAAAATCGATAAAATGAATTAATCAAAGATGATTTTTTTCGATTCGCTTGTTTGTCGACAGTGCTGAAGATGATACTCTCTCATTTTGCGTTCTGCCAAATGAGCAATGGGAGATGTTAGAAAAGGAATTTGGGAAAAATAAGTTAAACAGGTACTTTATCAAAGTTACACCTAAGATTAAGATGTTTGATTTGCAGTATGACGTGGTGGAATATTCAAGGCTCAAAAAGGATGAATCCGAGCACATCGTTTTTTACTATAGTTTCATATCTTGAAATAGAGAAGAGAGAGAAAAACTTAACTGAGCAAAGACATAAGGGAGAAATAGAGCTAAAAGTGTATTTGCAACAAAAGAAGGAAATAAGCTCTGAAAAAGAGAAGTTTATTTCAGAATATGGTTTAAAATTACCTGAAACGAAGTCGGTATAGATCAATATAAATTTCAATGAAATGTTTTAGTAAATATCCGAAGGAACTTAGCTTATGAATACAATCACAAAAGAGATAATATTAGAGAGACTTAATCGTTTTAAGAACAGAGTCGACGAATTAGGTGGAACTACAAGCAAAATAATTTGTAAAGAAGTTGCAAGGGAAGAAGAAATATTAGACCTTGAAAAGGAATTAGGAAATAAGCTACCAGAAGACTTCAGGTGGGTACTTCTTAATGTATCGTCGCATTTAGAATTTTTCTGGAATCTCTATCGTGAAGACGAAGAACTTTTAGAGTTGCCAAAAGAGTTAGTGGAAATTTTTTCAGGCAATTTGTACTTCGGAATTGATACTATCCTTAGCTGTGAAGAAAGCAGAAAGGGATGGATCGATATTTGTTATCCTGATTACAATAATCCATATGACAAAATCTTTCATAATAAATTAGCTTTCCAAAAAGTAAGTAATGGCGATTTATTTGCTATTGATTTGGAAGAAGGAAGCTATGGAAGAATCGTGTATTTAAGCCATGATGGAAGCGATATGCATGGTTATGTAATGGCAAACACATTCCAAGAGTTTTTGGATGAATACACCAAAATCGGGTGCGTCGGTGGTGAGGATTGGCAGTGGGAAGCTTTTACAAACAATCGTGCAACTCCAATAGATGGTAGCTGCGAAAATGCAAAGAAATGGCTTGAAATACTGTTTAAATGTAACTAAACTTAGGGGACAGGTAAAATTATGATTACAGGTGTTGATTACATCTTATATACTGATAAAAGTCAGGATGCTCTTATAGAAAAAATAAAAGAAACTATTCCGTTTTGGGGGAAAATCCATACTTCGTTATTGATAATGAAGATGAAACAACAGATGTTTATATTTCCCGAGATGAGGAGATGTTTCAGCTAATGGAGGAAAAAAAGGCTTTTATGCAGATGAACTTTCTGGAGAAGGTCCGTTTTTACTAATAATTAATAAGCAATATTCATCAAAGCTAAATAGGATAACGCTAGTGCTAGCCGAAGAAGTTGATGAATCCAAATTTTTCCAAGCAAGTATTAGGCTTTTATCAAATCTATTTTGTAGAAAATCATAACAAACCAATATAATATTATATATAGAACGAAATTAGGTAAGGAAATGAATGGAAAAGATTTTTGTAAAACTGTGTTTTGAAGAAAAAGAAAATAGTTTAAAACAATACTTTGATGACAGCTACAAAAACAGATGTTGGAAAAAGAATAAATACACTGATAGAGAGCGGAGCAAACAAAGAAGAACTGTACGAACTCATTAACCTGATCTTGAAGGAAACTTATTATACTATACTCCTTGCTTTAGATGGGGAAGCATCATTAGGAGGAAGGCAGCTTATCTATGAACTACTTAATCAGGACGGGAATGTTATCAATCAATGTGGAGAGATTGAAGCAGAAGCATATAAGTACTTTGTGGAAGAATAGATTCTATAATTACAAGTTTTGAGGTGAAAATGTTTACTGAATGGATAGAAAGAAAAAAAGCGAAAACGCAGTTGTAAGCCGCATTTTGGAAGTGACAGCTTCAGAATGAAAGACTGCATAGTTGCCCCCGTTCATATGATTTCAGATGATATTCACGATAATCAGGAGCTTGATTTTTATGTTGAAACCAAATACGATGTCTATCTTCTTCGCATTATAAATAAGGAAGATAGCCGCGGGATCATCTGCCCGGCAAAACGAGATGGAATTATATATATCATAAGCAATTTGCCAGTTAGCAGGGGAAATATTAACAAACAGATTGAAAGAGCGTTAAACAGTGCAGAAAAAAATATGGGTTTCGAATTTGAAGAATTCTAAATTTGAGGTTGAATTTGATATCGAGTGAGATGTGTTAAGTAAAAGCAATGATGTGAAATATTGCTACTTACTATTTTTCTTGTTGTAAGATTTAAGTGATTTATTGGATTAGAATAAAAAGATACGGAGGAAAGCTATGGGTACATGGAGCGCAAGCATTTTTGGTAACGATACATCTCTTGACACCAAAGATGAATTTTTTGAAAGGTATAATCAGGGAGAAGAGCCTGAGGATATAAAGAAAGATCTGCTTTTAGATATAGATGATGAAGATAGATTTAATGTGATGTTTGCTCTTGCGCAATGTATGTGGGAAGTAGGGCAATTAGATGAGTCGTTTTTATCTGATATAGAGAAGGTCATAGAGAGCAAAGAGGATTTGGCTGTTCTTGAAGAACTTGGTGCTGATAAGTCATTCATCAAACAGAGAACCGCGCACTTAGAGAAATTCCTTAAAAAAATTAGTGTTAAAAAAGAAAAACCGAAAAAGAGGGTTGCTCCACCAATTCCTGTGGAAAGTAAATACAGAAATGGTGCGGTAATGGTGTTTCAATACGAGGATGGAAGGTATGGAGCATTAATCGCTGTAGATAGCAAATTGTACGACAAGGAAACATTCTATTCCTATGTGCAAACAGATATTAAAATGTCAAGAAAGCCAAGCATTGACGATGTGCGAAAGGCGAGGATTATCGACCCAAGCTTTCATAGTAAGGAATACAATTCATTTCGTGATCCAGCCTACTATTATTCTTTTGTGTACTGCATTTCGGGCTATTTAAAGAGTACGGGAACAAAAAAATTCGAAAAGTACAACGATTCTTTTTTTGAAATTATCGGATATTTATCCGATTGGGGTGATTGCTGCAGCGGAACCTTTGATTGTTTCGATTATTATAGACAAAAGACGAGTGACGAATTTAAAATAACTGCCCAAGAAGAGCTCACCAAAAGATTTAACGAAAATCCTAATGTACGCACAAAGATGACAGTCGACAAAATTGATAAGGAATTTAGATGTAGAATATAAACCAAAACCAAAAAGACTGCGAGATAAATCAAATCTCACAGTCTTTTGTTTTTATTCTGAATTTTAAAAGGAAGTCTAGCTAAATGCAATTAGTTAAATCTTTTTGTATCTATATATAGCAAGTCCTAGTGTTGCAAATGATGTAAAGAAAAGAACTAGGCTTGCTGCTGAGGTTCCGTCATATGTATTAGGTGATAAGTGAGCCTTTGCAGGTGTTTTGGCTGGTGCTGACGGATTTGTTGGGCCAGCAGGATTTACTGGATTTACTATAGTATTTGGTGAAGTAACCTTAACCTTAGTCGTTACAGATATCGTTTTTCCATCTGCAAGATTATAAGTGTAGGTAACATGGTATGTACCAGCAACAGCAGTATTTACATCTGATGTGACAGTTAAATCAGTATAAGCAATTGGGCTATTGTCAATCGGATTTACTGCAGAAATCAGATTCTGTTCAGCGTCAAAATTATCCCCAACATTTAGGCTTACCTCTTCAGGTGCATCAAGAACCTTGATAATCTGTGCATAGAAATTCATGTTGTAATCTGAAACACGCACTGGATTTCCATCTGCATCTTTAAGATTAACTGAACCATTATTATAGTAAGCATATATTGGTAAAAGTGTGTTATCAGCTCTTACTAAGGTAGTATATCCGTTGTTGTGAATTGCATTAAAGATATCAAGTGTAGAAATTGAGTAAGCCGAGTTGCTGGTCAATACTCCGTCGGCAGGAGAATTCTCATAAGTGCTTAGCACCTGCATTAGGAAGTTATTGAACTTAGTGTTGCTTGATGTTGCATTAGGCATTAGGTCCTGAACCTTATTTTCAGCAACTGTGTATGAGCCATCACTGTTTCTATATGTAGCTAAAATCTTAGTGTCGAGAACCGAAGAAACTAATTCGTTTCGGGTGATTCCTTTAAGAATTATTGTAGCAGTTTTGTAAACTCCGCCAGATGTGTTTCCAAATTGGAAGGAATATGTACCCTTAGCACCCTGTTTTGGTGTAACTTTTAGAGGAACATTATATTTAACCACTTCATTTGGCTGAAGATTTCCTGAAACATTGATTCGAACGAGGTCATTCCAGCCATAGCCGGCTGGAAGTCCACTAGCTAGGACGCTAGCGCGAGTAACGGTTGTTGAACCACTTGCGGCGTTATTAAACTGATACTCAATGTTTAAATCAGATCTTGTAGATGCATCAAATACATCATTACCCTGAACTCTTGCAGCATCGACTGACCATTCATCTGGATAGTTAGTTGCTGTAGGAACTCTTCCATTGTTATCTAATCTAAGTGAAACATTTGCTGCACTAGTAGCAGAATTTGTGTTTGTAATATTAGCATGAAGCACGATATCTGTCGAATTAACATCTATTAGATCTCCTGCATTAGCTACAGTACTATATATGTAAGTGGAAGCAGGGATGGTTCCATAAGGCTGGTCTGTTGCCTTGCTAGAATTGCTTGTAACACCATTTAGGTTCGCGCTTATATACCCATCTATGTTGATGCCGCCACTAGTCTGTGATGTTTGACCAGACTGATTTAGCTCGTTTTGATAGATTGGTTTGATTGTCTGCGATGTAGCTTGAACTGTTATACTTGAAGCAAACATAGCTAGTAAAAGACTGCATGTCGTTAGACAAGCCAAGAATTTTTTCTTCATAATCCCCTCCTGTAGATAATACTGCAACGCAACATTGCAGAATAAGATAATTGAATACTTATAGTTTAATTATTATACTCAAATAAATAGCATTTTTAAAACTAAAACTGGTAGGTCAATAGATTATTTTTATGACATATATAAATTAATATTATAATAGTGGTTACTTTTGATGTAAGCTTGTGGTAAACTATAGCTAATTCGTAGGATTAGAGTTGATAATTTAAGGAGAAAATCAAATGAAGAAAATAGTTTTGTGTATGCTATCACTGCTAATGGTGTTTACAGTAGTAGGATGTAAGCAGGATGAGAAGGCAGATGAAACCACAAATGTTAAGCCAAACAAAGAAGTAGAGAAAGAGGACGAAGGAACCAAAAGCGAAGTGACCGCTGATAACTTCATGTCTTTCCCAGAGACAAAGGCAAAGAGCTTCAAGTATAAGATAACCAACAGTTCAAAAGGAGAAGGTTGCATTATCGAAAAATGCACTTCTAAAGACAATGTAATTAGAGTACCAGATAAGATTGAAGGAAAGCCAGTTATCGCGATTGATAAGTTTGCACTATCAAAGCTAGATAACTGTGAAGCAGTTATACTACCAGATACTGTTCAGTGGATAGATGAGGGTGCAATCAGTGGCAATGAAAACCTAAAATACCTATACCTTGGCAAGGGACTAAAGGATGTAGGTATTAAGGCTTTGTCAGACAATCGAGTTCTAGAATCAGTTGAATTTCCAGATGGCGTAGAGAGATTAGGCTCAGAAGTTTTAACACAATGCTATGCGATAAAGAAGGTAGTTATTCCTGCAAGCGTTACTGATGTTACATCTTCATTCATGGATTCACTTCCAAAAACTTCAGGAGTTGAAATCTATGCACCTAAGGGTTCAGAAGCTGAAAAAGCAGCACTTAATGCTAATCTTAAGGTTGTAAACTAGAGAGAATAATGAGAAGATGATGAAGGCGTGGGCTATTTTAAGTAGCCCGCGCCTATTTATTTTAGAAATGGAAAGCGTCATAAGATATAAGATAAAGAGAAATATAAACTTGTAATCAGTCTCATTTTTGCAGAAAAATATATGTTATAATTATGTACCAAATAGTGTATAATGCACAAATGCAAATATGAGAGGGAAAATCATATGAATCCATTTTTACTTGTAGCATTAAAGCTTTTAACCGGCTTCTTTGCAATGGTTATAATCATAAATATATCAGGCAAAGGAAACCTAGCACCAACCTCTGCGAGCGATCAAGCCGTAAATTTTGTACTAGGTGGAATCATAGGTGGTGTACTTTACAATAACAATGTTAAGATACTTACATTTGTTGCGATACTCTGTATCTGGTGTGCTCTTGTACTAGCCCTAAAATGGGTGAAGAAGCATAATGTAACGGCAAAGCATATTATAGATGGTAAGGCACTAATTATCATAGATGACGGCGAAATAGATGTAGATAACTGCAGAAAGTTAGGACTATCAGCTCACGACGTAGCGTTTAAGCTTCGTACAAATGGCATCAATTCATCAAAGAATGTAAAGAGAGCCGTAATCGAACAAAACGGACAGCTAATTGTAATACAGGAAGGAGAAGAAAATCCTAAGTTCCCAGTTATAACAGATGGGCAGGTACATTCAGACATACTCGAAATGATTGGTAAGAATGAAGAGTGGCTTATCGAAGAGCTGAAAAAGCAGGGCGTAGATAAACAGAGTAAGGTATTCCTAGGAGAATATGTGGATAATACCTTGATATTAACGACATATAAATAGAGGTTTCGATGGTATATATACTTTCAATTAAATTAGCTATGCTGTTATTTCCGGCTTTGGCATTCGTGATTACGCTTCCATACATGATTGCAAATTATCGCAAATATGGTTCGGTGAACAAGCTGAGGACATTAATTGTATACTCTTTTGCTTTGTACTTACTGACAGTATACCTGCTAGTAATTTTACCATTGCCTAACCCAGAGAGCATACATACAAGATATACGGACATGCTAAACCTTGTGCCATTTGCCTTTGTAATAGACTTTATCAAAAATAGTCCATTTTCATTATCAAATTCAGCAAGCTGGATTATGGCGCTTAAGCATCCATCATTTTATGTGCCAGCATTTAATGTTTTGATGCTAATTCCATTTGGAATTTACATGCGCTACTACTTCAAATGTAGCTTTAAGAAGACCATGCTTTTAACAGCTCTTCTTAGCCTATTCTTTGAATTAACACAGCTATCGGGACTATATTTCATATACTCAGGACCATATAGACTAGGTGATATAGACGATATAATTCAGAATACGACGGGTGGATGCCTTGGATATCTAATCGGATGGTTTGCAGTAAAGATCCTTCCTTCAAGAGATAGAATCGATGAGAAATCCCTAGAGCTAGGGACACGCGTTTCAGGAATCAGAGTTTTACTATCGCTTATAATAGATATTTTGATTGTATTTATACCATATTCTCTATCAAAGACAGAGCTTCCTTTGTGGCCATTTATTGGCGGATACTTCGCTTTAATTCCTCTGTTAAATGGTAAGACCTTTGGTAGTGCTTTGCTCAGGTTTAAGATAGAATTTGATGGTCAAAAGTGGGCCCGCACTATTTTTAGAGGAGTACTACTAGCTGCATATTTTGCTTTGATTCCTCAGGGGCTACTATACCTTACAAATGAGTTTAATAAGCATGCAGATGATCTGCTATATTTGTGTCTACTTGTAATTATCTTACTTGTTCTACTACTATATGCATTGATTACAATTGCATGCGTGTTGCTTAGCAAGCGTTTAATATTTGATCGCCTAGTAGGTACTAAATACAGAAGCACAATAAAAATTGATAATTAGTATACTCAAGTACAGCCCGCCAAAAGAGGTGGCGGATAAGAAAATGGAGGTAGAAATGTTATTTGTATATTATCCAAGATGTTCAACATGCCAGAAAGCCAAGAAATGGCTAGATGAAAATAAGCTTAAATACACAGAGCGTCACATCGTAGAAGATAACCCAACTTATGAAGATCTAAAGGATTGGTATTCTAGAAGTGGACTGCCACTTAAGAAGTTCTTCAACACTAGCGGACTTCTATATAAGGACATGAAGCTCAAGGATAAGCTTCCGGGAATGTCTGAAGATGAGCAGCTAAAGCTACTTGCGACAAATGGAATGCTAGTTAAGCGTCCAGTTCTTGTAAACGGTGACACTGTGCTACTAGGATTTAAGGAAGCAGAGTGGGCAGAGAAGCTGAAGTAGTAGAATATAGACCTTAATTGTTGAATTATCCCTTGAAATATGGCATATTTTAAGGGATATAACTTTTTGAAAAAGGCTGGTAGTAAGCAAAATGAAAAAACAAGTATCAGAATCTATACCTTGTGGCATTCTCCTTGCCCTTTCTGGTGGATGTATGGATGCATACTCATATCTTTTCAGGGGGCAGGTTTTCTCAAATGCGCAGACGGGCAACATGCTTTTGATGGGTGTAAATATAGCTGGGGGAAATTTTGCGGTAGCGTCAAAGTACTTTTGGCCAGTTTTATTCTTTGCAATCGGAATAATTGTATCTGATGTAATCAATACGAGGAAGAAATATAAGATGGTTCACTGGCGTCAAATCTCGGTTTTGCTAGAAGCGATTATTCTTACTGCAGTTGTATTTTTGCCAGAGTCAGCTAATGACCTTGCGAATTCCCTGCTATCCTTTGCCTGTGGAATTCAGGTGCAAAGCTTTAGGGCAATACATGGAAACAGCATTACCACTACAATGTGTATTGGAAACTTTAGGAGCGGAACAGCAAATCTTGATCGTTTTATTGTGACCAAAGAAAAATCGTACCTTAGAAAATCACTACTCTATTATGGAATAATAGTATCTTTCATAGTTGGTGCAATAATTGAAAGCTTTTTGATTCCTATACTCGGCACATATGCAATACTCTTTTCGACAGTGCTTTTAATCATTACGCTAGTAATAATGTTCTACGAGGGAGCCGAAGAATATTGCTAATTTAGGCTTATAATGAGATATAGAAACTCTTTTTAAGATGAGTGCTAGCATAAAACACCATCTTTTTTTATTGGATTTCTATAATTATTCGCTTCAATGAATATCTAAAAAGAAAGACTATTTTACACATATTTGTTCATTGTAAAAAAATAGTAAAAAATATTGATAAATTGTGTGCGAACATATATAATTAGCGTGAATAACAAAAGTGACAATTTTTGTTTTAGAATGAGTAAACTTTGTTTACAATACGGTTATTATGAAAGGAATACGAGGAGAGGTGTTATGATTAGCATTTTCAAAAGCCTTAGAAAGCCAGTAGGAGCAGTTATACTTATGCTATCAATTGTTCTGATTCCAGTTTTCTCAGGTTTGTCAATTCAGGCGGATGCTGCTGAAATATACCAGGCTTATACAAAGTCAGGTGAGTATCCAGCAAGTGATCATCTAAAGAATCCAATCTATGTTAGACCACAGGGCTCAAACGATAAAGGTGATGTAGCTTACTGCTTCAATGACCATAGAGCGTTCCCAGAGAGCTTAAACTCCCCAAGAAAGACTCTTTACACTAAGGAGCTAGGTACTGCAGCTAGCTTTGGAGAGCTTGCTGATACTGAGAGAGTTACGGGCGAAAATCTCTATAATGCTTTGATAAGAGTCATCTACGATGGTTATCCAAGCAATAACTCAGGCATCAAAGAGAGGTACGGTTTAACTGATGGACAGTTCAGACAGATAACACAGTATGCTGTTTGGTACTATACTGATACATTCAATATGCCTAACAGAGACACAAGTGGAAACAACTTTACACAGAATGAGAAGGATGCATTTAATGATCTAGTAAATAGCACAACAGCGATTCCGGCAGGAACACAGCTAGACGTCTATAGATCTCAAGATAATGCATACCAGAATTTATTGAGTGGACATTTCCAGGCTGCGCCAACTCCACAGCCAACAACTAAGGAAGTTGAATTTAGCAAGGTTAAGGCAGGTGGAACTGAGCTAGCAGGTGCACAGATTCAGATTTTCAAGGGTACTCAGAAGGTGGATGAGTGGACCAGCACTACGACAAGCAAAAAAATCATGCTTGAGCCAGGTCAGTACAGATTCCATGAGGAAGCTGCACCAGCAGGATTCCTTGCAGTAACAGACTTTACATTCACAGTAAATACAGATGGAACAGTAACACTAGGAACAATCGCCCAGGGCGAAACTGTAGTTGCAGTAAATGGAAATCACAGTAACTGATAATGCTAGACCAGCACCTACACCAACATCAAAGCAGATAGAATTCAGCAAGATTAAACTTGGTGGAACTGAGCTTGCAGGTGCACATATTCAAATCTTCAATGGAACTCAGAAGATTGAAGAGTGGGTAAGCGGAACAACAAGCCATATGGTTATGCTTGAGCCAGGTCAGTACAGATTCCATGAGGAAGCTGCACCAGAAGGATTCCTAACAGTAACAGACTTTACATTCACAGTAAACGCAGACGGAACAGTAACACTAGGAGCAATCGTGCAAGGTGAGACTGTAGCTGCAGCAAATGGCAAAATCACAGTAACTGACAATGCAAAGCCAGCGCCACAGACAGAACCAAAGAAACCAACACCAAAGAAGCCAAAGACTCCAAATACGGGAGATCAGAGCAATGCGTCAAATTATGCAGGCCTAATCCTAACATCAGGAATGCTAATGATGCTTATGGCGTATAGACGTAAGCAGTCAAAATAGGATATACGGTAACCAAATATTGATAAAAAGCTGGGTATATTTGCCCAGTTTTTTGATATAATAAATCAAGTGTATTTATAATATAGGAAGCAAGAAAATGTTAAAAAGAAATTAAAGACTATTGGTATGAACTGAAAAACTGAATATGAGAACAGATATGGGGAAGAAATTCTAAGAGATTATGATAAATCAAATGAATATCTAGAGAAAATGCGAAGCTATCTACTGGCAAAGCAGGAAGCGTTCCCATCAAATGTTGACATCATATGCACTCTTGTATCCGTTAATCTTGAGCTGAGACACGGCGACGAAGCATATGTGGAGCTATTAGAGAATTTCTTGCGTGATTTTGACAATACTTTAGATTCTAAAGATAAAGCCAGAATCTATACAAACATTGCTTTGTTGAAGATTATTCCCAGAAGGCGCTTGAGTATCTGAACAAAGCAAAGGATTTGAAATCAACATTTGTTGAGACATATAAGGCGCTTGGACTTTACAATTTTTCAGAGTATGAATATTCTAGCAACCTTGAAAACCTTGAGCTTAGTCGTGAGTTTTTTGAGATAGCTAAGAACCTAGATGAGAGCTACGAGAGCGTGCTTGATTATGCAGTTACTCTTTATGAGCTTAAGCAGTATGAGAAAGCCAAAGAGACATTCTTGGAGCTATATAAAACTTATCCAGACAGGATGTGGCTAAAGCTATGCTTGGCATACTGCGAGGTATACCTTGGAAATAAGGAAGAAGCAATGCACTATCTGCAGCAGATAAAGCTAGATAGTGATGATAACTATAATTTAAATACAGATGATATCGCAGATTTTCAAATATTTGATGCCTACTATGTCCTCGAAGAGTACGATAAGTTCCTAGAGTACTGTGATGAAGATGTAGACGAAAATTACTATGTAATAGACTGCGATTACTTGTTCTATACATTGTGGATAAAGGGTAAGCTTGAGCGCTTCAAAAAGCTCGAAGAAAATAATCGCGCTTATTTAGAGCAGGCACTCAAGGAATCCTTTGAAGACGAATACGACAGCGAGGAAGAAAAGAAGGAGACAATCGAAAGCTGGGAAGAGGACCTGAAAAAGTTCAATGAAATGATAAGGCTCATCAAGACAGGCGCACCAAGACCAGAGGTGAGGCTAAAGCTATACCCTGAGTATTCCTGCTTTATGGTTGACTGTGTTAGGCATAAATTTTGATGTATAGGAGATTGAATTATGATATTAGAAACTGGAAGATTAATCCTTCGCCCTTTAGTTGAGTCTGATGCGAGAGTATATTTGAATACGCAAAGGATCCCTGATGTTGGACCTGTGGCAGGCTGGCCTTCGCATCAAAGCGTGCAGGAGAGCAGAGATGTCATCAGAGAAGTTTTGAGTGGCCCTCAGTGCTATGGAATCTGCCTTAAGGATGATAATAAGGCGATAGGGGCAGTTGAGCTGATTTTAAAGGAACATACTGCTTTGACAGATAGAGATGATGAGTGCGAGCTAGGATACTGGATTGGAAAGCCGTTTTGGGGTAATGGTTATATGCCTGAGGCAGCAAAGCGACTTATTCAGTATGGATTTGAGGAGCTTGGCATGAGAAAGATTTGGTGCTCTTATTTTGATGGCAACGTAAAATCAAAGAGAGTTCAAGAAAAATGCGGATTTGTATATAGCAAAACTAGAGAAAAGCTTGAGGTTCCTCTGTTGAATGAGGTTAGAACAAGCCATACAAACCTGCTTACAAAGGAAGACTGGCAGAAACAACAGATGTAGATTAGAGCTATAGTGCACAGAATATAAAGAAACAAAAAGGCACAGCCACAGGATAAGTTAATATCCAAGGCTGTGCTTTTCTATATGATTTTATAAGTGTTTGGTATTAGGCTAGTATATTATTTTACAGCTGCAAAGCCGTTTTCTAGATCTGCTAGAATGTCGTCGATGTGCTCTGTTCCTATTGAAAGTCTAACAGTTCCATCCTTAATTCCCTGAGCCTCAAGGGTTTCCTTTGAAAGCTGAGAATGTGTTGTTGTAGCAGGATGAATAACCAGAGATTTTAGGTCAGCTACATTTGCAAGTAGTGAGAAAATCTTTAGATTATCGATGAACTTAAATGCCGCGTCCTTGCCGCCTTTGATATCAAATGTGAATATCGAACCACCACCATTTGGGAAATATTTTTTGTATAGGGCATTTTGCGGATGGTTATCTAGCGATGGGTGGTTTACCTTTTCGACGAGAGGATGCTTTGATAGATACTCCACAACCTTCTTTGCGTTATCCTTGTGTCTGTCTAGTCTTAGGGATAGAGTTTCAACTCCTTGAAGAAGCAAGAATGCGTTTATAGGTGAGATTGTAGCACCTGTATCTCTCAAAAGAACCGCGCGTATATATGTGATGAAGGCAGCAGGGCCAGCAGCATCTGTAAATGAAATTCCGTGATAGCTTGGGTTAGGTTCAGAAACGGAAGCGAATTTGCCGCTCTTCTTCCAGTCGAATTTTCCGCTATCAACGATTACTCCGCCAAGAGTTGTTCCGTGTCCACCGAGGAACTTTGTTGCAGAATGTACAACGATATCTGCACCGTGCTCTATTGGACGGATTACATAAGGAGTTCCAAAAGTGTTGTCTATTACAAGAGGTACGTCGTGCTTATGTGCAAGCTTTGCGATTTCCTCAATGTCAGGAATGTCACTGTTTGGGTTTCCAAAAGTTTCGATGAAAACTCCTCTTGTGTTTTCCTGGAATGCTTTTTCGACTTCTTCTAAATTATGTATGTCAACAAAAGTTGTTTCGATACCCTGTAATGGAAGGGTGTTAGCAAGCAGGTTATATGTTCCGCCGTAGATGCTGCTCTGCGCTATGATATGTCCCTTAGGAGCCGCTAGTGCTTGGATTACATATGTGATTGCAGCTGCACCAGATGAGAGTGCTAGTGCTGCGATGCCGCCTTCTAGAGCTGCAATTCGCTGCTCAAAAACGTCCTGTGTTGGATTTGTAAGTCTGCTATAAATGTTGCCTGGATCGGAAAGTCCAAAGCGCGCTGCAGCGTGTTCTGCATTGTTAAATACGTAAGCAGCTGTTTGATAAATAGGAACTGCTCTTGCTCCCGCTTCCTTTTCTACCTGCTCCTGTCCTGCGTGTACCTGTAATGTTTCAAATTTATATTCACTCATGTTTGCACCTCTTTCTATCTTTTCAAAATTACCTTTATACCTAATTTGCTGGCGCCTGTCCGGATCACAGCGCCTTACCGTGATATGAGAATACACCTATTTTTATTTCGTGTCTAATACTATATGAATATGGGTAGATATAAACTGAACCTATAACTGATAGAGCTTATCCATCAAAATGCGATTACGCGTATATTATAAAGAAACAATATTGCATTAAAAGCCAATTATAGCTTGTAGCTATATCTGATAATAGATTTACACAGATTGACAGTGTTTTTTTATATTGATATAATTTGTTCAAATTTAAAGGCTTATTGAGAGGAGATTCCCCATGAAAATATCAGATATTATAAAAGAAAAAGGCTTCGTGGCATCACTAGAGGTGTTTCCGCCGAAGAACGATTTAAATATAGATACTGCAATTCCGCTTTTAGATGAGCTAAGCACACTAAAGCCAGATTTCATAAGCGTAACCTGTGGTGCTGGTGGAACTATCCAGTCAGACAATACAGCAAAGCTTTGCGCACATATAAAGGAAAACTATGACACAGAGCCAGTTGCTCACTTTACATGTATAACATCAACAAAGCAGCAGGTTGCAGATCGTCTAGCACTTCTTAAGGAAAAGGGTATCGAAAACGTACTTGCTTTGCGTGGTGATAGACCTATCGAGGGACTATCAATTAGCCCAGAGTACACATACGCTAAAGAGCTGATCAAAGAGATTAAGGCTGAGGACTTCTGCGTAGCAGCTGCCTGTTATCCAGAATCACATATCGACTGCGGTGACCTAGATGCAGAAATCGAGCATACAAAGCAGAAGGTTGAGGCAGGTGCGAGCTTTTTGATAAGCCAGCTGAGCTTCTCTTCAGATATCTTCCTTAACTATCTATCAAAGCTAAGAAATGCAGGAGTAGATGCACCATTCCTTGCAGGAATAATGCCTATTCTAAGCAAAGCGCAGGTAGAGCGTATGATCTATATGTGCGGGGTTTCGCTTCCTGGCAATATAGTTCGTATACTTGCAAAGTATCAGGATAACAAAGAGGATCTAGAGAAGGCCGGAATAGAATACGCATGTAACCAAATCGAAACTCTCAAGAAAGAGGGCGTTGACGGAATACACATTTACACAATGAACAAGCCGCATATTGCGAAGGCGCTCATGCAGGCAGCTAGACAATGATAAAAATAGATAAGATTAATATGCCCGAGGTACTTAGATACCTCGGATACAAGGGACAGGATATAGGGGGAGATCTGCAAGGCATAATAAATGAAGCGGCAGATGAATGTCTTGCAAATATTAGACCCTCATATATGTATAGACTTTTTCCTGTAACGATAGATGAAGATACGATAAACTTCACGGGATCATCTTTGAGCCTTAAGAGTAAGAACCTAGCGGATAATATCAGAGGTTGTACTATGTGTGCACTTCTCTGTGCAACCATAGGTTCTGCTTTTGATAATAAGCTTAGATTGCTTCAGGCGACTGCGCCAACAAAGGCAGTAGTCTTTAACAGCTGTGGGTCAACACTTGCTGAGCAGGTAGTAGATGCAGTAGAAGCAGAAATTTTGGAAACAACCGGAATGAAAAAAACACGGATATAGATTTAGTCCAGGGTATGGGGACCTTGATATTTCGGCTCAGCAAACTTTGTTCAGACTTATTACTCCAGAAAAAGTATACTGGTGTAAATCTTTCACCGTCGAACATTCTAATTCCAATAAAGTCGGTATCTGCAATTCTAGGCCTTTCAGACGAGGGCAAGGTAGCAAAACCACAAAAAGTGCGGGATCTGTAGCTTGAGACAGTCCTGTGAATTTAGGAAAAAGAGGAACAATCTGTGGAAATTCTTAAGCATATTCAAAATGAACATTTAATATTTGATGAGTGCTATGGGCACAATGCTGCAGAAAAGTGGCTTAGAGATAGGTGGAATACCAGATCTACTGTCTTTGACAAACCCAAAGCTCATTCAAAGCATACATAGAGAGTACGTAGAGGCAGGATGTGACTGTATAACGACAAATACTTTTGGCGCAAATAGGCTGAAGATAAAGGATACGGATATAGCGACTTTAGTAACTGCTGCTGTAGAAAATGCAAAGGCAGCAAATCCGAAGTATGTAGCTTTAGACATAGGCCCTATAGGTCAGCTCATGGCGCCTCTAGGGACTCTTTCCTTTGAGGAAGCCTATGATATATTCAAAGAGCAGCTAGTTGCAGGAGAAAAGGCAGGTGCTGATCTTGTTATCTTTGAGACATTCTCAGACCTAATGGAACTTAAGGTCGGTATTTTAGCAGCAAAGGAAAACACAAAGCTTCCTGTATTTGCAACTATGACATATCAGGATAACGGTAGAACCTTTGTCGGAGTTGATCCAGTCTCTGCAACTATAAGTCTTCAGGGACTTGGCGTAGATGCGCTAGGAGTAAACTGCTCGCTCGGACCTGACGAGCTGATTCCAGTAGTAGAAACCATACTTGAGTATGCAACAGTTCCTGTTATGGTGCAGGCTAATGCCGGCCTTCCAGATATGCAGGGTAACTACGGCTATAGCAGTGACTCCTATGCTGAGAAGATTGAGCAGATGGCAAAAATGGGTGTACGCATTCTTGGAGGATGCTGTGGAACAACTCCTGAATTCATCCAAAAATCAAAGGAAAAAATCAAAGAACTCAAGCCTACTACAACTTCACCAAAGCGTGTTACCGCAGTTTGCTCAGCAAGCAGCACTGTGATTCTAGACGGCGGGGTGTATCTGATTGGTGAGCGTATAAATCCAACTGGAAAGCCTAAGCTAAAAGAAGCGCTCAAGAAAGAGGACTACGACTATATCCTGAATGAGGCGATAACTCAGGCTGACCTAGGAGCAGACATTTTGGATGTCAATGTTGGACTTCCAGAAATAGATGAACCAAAGCTTTTGAAGAAGGCTGTTATGGAGCTTCAGTCTGGTATTTCTCAGCCACTGCAGATAGATAGCACGGATGCAAAGGCTATCGAAGAGGCTGTTAGAGTTTATAAGGGTAAGCCTTTGATTAATTCAGTTAACGGTGAAGAGGAGTCCATGAAAGCGATTTTCCCTATCGCGAAGAAATACGGAGCTTGCGTGCTAGGTCTTTGCCTCGATAAAAATGGAATTCCAGAGACTGCAGAGGGACGATTTGAGATTGCGCAGAGAATCTTGGATACAGCTTTAAGCTATGGAATACCAAAAGAGGATATTTTGATAGACTGTCTAGTTCTAACTGCAAGTGCTCAGCAGGAGCAGGTTGTGACTACGCTAGAAGCTATCAAGCTTGTAAAGAGCAGACTAGGTCTAAAGTGCGTGCTTGGTGTAAGCAATGTATCCTTTGGGCTTCCTAATCGCCCGCTTTTGAACTCGGTATTTCTTGCAGCAGCATTTGGAGTGGGACTTGATGCTCCTATTATCAACCCATGCTCAAAGGAAATTATGGACACCGTGAACGCTTTTAAAGTCCTAAACAATCAGGACAAGGGCGGAAGCGATTTCATCGCTAAATATGGCGGAAATGCACAAGAGCCACAGAGCGCTCCATCAAGCAATGGCAGTATAGACCTTAAGGATGTAATCATCAAAGGGCTAAAGGAGCAGGCAGCTCCGCTGGTTGAAGAGATGCTTAAGACCAAGGATGCCATGGAGATTATAAATGGATATTTCATTCCGGCTCTAGATGAGGTCGGAAGAGGCTACGAAACCGGAAAGATTTTCCTTCCTCAGCTCATGCTCAGTGCAGAGACGGTACAGAACGGCTTTGCAGTAATAAGCAGGGCAAACACAGAGTCTGATGTCAAGAAGGAAAAGGTTGTAGTTGCAACCGTTGAAGGAGATATTCACGACATAGGAAAAAACATAGTAAAGATGCTGCTTTCAAACTATGGTTATGAGGTAATCGATCTTGGCAAGGATGTTCCCGTTGAAGAAGTCGTTGAAGCAGTCAAAAAATATAATCCTAGCATTGTTGGATTAAGCGCGCTCATGACAACAACCGTAAAAAACATGCAGCGTACTATAGATGCTCTGAAGGAGAATAATCTTAACTGCAAAACAATGGTTGGCGGAGCGGTGCTTAATGAGGATTATGCTCAGATGGTCGGAGCTGACTACTATGCAAAGGATGCAAATACATCTGTCAAAGTAGCAGAGAAGGTATTTGATGAGGAATAGTAAGTAAAATATAGACCTATCAGAGCTTGTATATATGACGAGCTCTGGTAGGTCTTTTGTATTTGCAAAAACCCATAGTTGATTTATATGTAATCGAATATAAAAAGTGTACACTTTGTCAATTACTATATGTTAAAATGTAAAAGATTAAAACTTTAAAAATTTTTTTGGTTGCATAGTTAAAGCTATATTTGGTGAAGAAATGGATTTATTAGATTATCTAAAGTGGAGAAACGATGTTAGTCTTCATACATCAAGTTTAAATGATATAGATAATGTTATATTGTCGTACATATCATATATTGACTTTGGAGAGTTATTTGGAGAACAAGAGAAGGTTTATAGTATTGAAGATGCTTTTAAGCTTTTTTGCAAAAGATATTCCCTTGACGAAATAAGAAAAAATGCAAAGTTTAATAAGAAAGCTCCGCTGCTTCTTGAAGAAATGGTTTCAGGAGAGCGTTTTAGAGGAACTAAAATTGCATATTACACAGATATTTTTGACAAAGAAAAAATCAAACAGTTTGCAGCTGTCGTACTTATACTTCCCGATGGCACAAATTATATTTCATTTCGCGGAACTGACAGCACTATAACAGGCTGGAAAGAGGATGTTTTTATGAGCTTCACCTCAGAGATAGAGGGTGCAAAGGAAGCGGTGCACTACTTGAATAAAGTATCTAAACAATTGGACGGAAAGCTTATTTTAGGAGGTCACTCAAAAGGAGGAAACTTCGCAATGTATGCTGCCAGCTTCTGCGAGGAAGCCGTAAAGGATAGGATTACAAAAGTATATAATAATGATGGGCCGGGCTTTAGAGATGAAGTTATAAACTCGGATGGGTATAAGCGAATTTCACCAAAGATATGTAATATAGTTCCACAGACATCGATGATAGGGCAGATGCTTGCAAATTACGGAGAACAGAAGGTTGTAAGAAGTAGTGCTAAAGGTATATTTCAACATGATGCTATGACTTGGGAGGTAACAAAGGATCACTTTGTAGAAGCAGAGCTTGACTCGCTAAGTAAATTCGTAAAAACAGCACTTGGCTCTTGGCTGGAAAAGATGGATGATGAAACGAGAGAGTCCATTATTTTGACCGTGTTTTCGATGATAGAAGAGACGGAGGCAGAGACATTTAATGAATTTGGTGGGTCGATATTTAAAAACACCAAAATTGTGCTAAAAGAATATACGAAGCTTCCTAAATCGAAAAGAATAGAAATAATGAACGCGTTTAGCAATCTGATTCAAGCTGGAGGGGAAAGCATTTTTGATAATATGCCGAGATTTCCCCGTAAAGAAAGTTAATATAAGAGTTTGCATTCAGAAAATATAACATCAGGAGAGGTTTATATGATAGCAAAAGCTGGAGATATCTATTGCGTATATAACAAGTCGCTAAAGAAATATACTGCTTGTCAGGTAACAAAGATAGACGAGAGTGGGAAGAAGCCTCAGGCTATTATTATATCACTTGATTGGGCCTCCGATGAACTTCCTAAAGAGGAAGAACTAGCTTTGATGAAGCCACTATATATCGATTACATGTACTGGGATGGAACTTTCAATCTAAAAAAGGTAGATGTAAATGTACCATCAAACTATGTTTACGTTGGTAACGTTAAACCAGTTAATAACGAGGATACAGGCACATATGGTGGCTGGAGTATAGATGTTGAAGTGTACAATCAGTTTAAGTGGTTAAAAATACCCAAGGAGCAAAGGGACGTATTCAAGGCAGCAGATGCAAGTAGTGAACATGTGGAATTTGAGGGTAATAGAAGAAGACTTAGCACCCACAGTGAAAACGATAAGTGGCATGATTTTGATGATGCACTGAGTCTAAGAGTCTTTCCTTGCCTATCCTCTTTGACGGTTACGAAATGGCATAAAAATTTATTTGAGTATTTGAATTCGAATCCATTTATTAGAGAACTGGTTATCGAGAATCACGGTAAATCAAGTCTTGACTTTTCGGAAACCACAATCGATAGGCTTTCTGTTGATATGACGGGACTTGATGAGTTAATCCTAAACGACGATTTGAGCATGCTGTTTTTACTCGGAGAAGTAAAGGATGGCTGCAAGATAAAGTCACCAAGCTCTGGAAGAGATTTGATTTTACATTGTGATTGTTCTCTTCCTAAGATTCAGGACCTAGAAGGATTAGAAAAAAACTCTATATAAGAAAAAAATAAAAGAACTCGATATCTCTGATATTTTGAGAGAATATCCAAAGCTAAGAGAGCTAAGGCTCTGGGGAAACCCTGGTAATCTTATTAACTTTGCTAAAATCTCGGAGTTCAGCGAGTTAGAAGTCCTTACAACCATGGAGCTCTTTGGCTTTACAGCGGACGAAGTGCCAAAACCAGAGAAACTACAAAAACTATACATGCTTTGGATGGATAGCCTTCCAGAAGACGCAGCAAGGGAAGTTAAGAAGCTATACAAAAAACGTAAAAGTGAAGGCTTAGACCTTTGGATTACAAAGCCAAGAAAGGCTGAATGGCTTGCGCAGAATCTAGAGAATCCTTTCCGCTCCTGGGATGGTGAGGAACATATCACGCCTGCAAATGCAAAGAAGGCGGCTGATATATACAGAAAGACTAGAGCGGCAGTTGTAAAGCTAGTTGATGGAGCAGGGAAGGACATCGAAAAGGATGCCGAAGCCCTAGTGAGAGATTATACAGAGAACTTTAACAAGATGGATAAGAAGAAACCATTTATTGATACTGTTGAAAGAGATGAGGTATTCACAGCACTTGATGGAATACTCTCGCTGATACCTGATGAGCTTGACGTTGATAAGGATAAGCTAATAGACTTGTTTGATCAGCTAAAGGAATTTTAGGAGTATTTAAGGGGATTATGAGAAAAGAATTATCTAAGAATCAACTACAAATCATAGCAATCATAGCTATGACCATAGATCATTTGACGTGGTTATTTTTCCCGGGGACACAGAAGCTATGGTATGTAATGGCCTTGCATGCAATAGGAAGGCTTACAGCTCCAATCATGTGGTATTTTATCGCTGAGGGATGTTACTACACCAAAAACCATGTTAAGTATATCAAAAGGCTATTTTGCTTTGCTTTGATATCACACTTTGCCTTTACTTTAGCGTTTGGAATTCCAATAATTCCATTCACAGACGGGGTATTCAATCAAACTAGCGTGATGTTTCCGCTGAGCATTGCGGCTCTTTTAATCTACATAAATAAGAAAGATGACCTAAGCCCTATCATAAAAATTATTGCTATTGTCATTGCATGTGTAGTTGCCTTTCCAGCAGACTGGTCTTCTATTGCGGTGATGGTACCGTTCTTCCTATATGAGAATAGGGGAGATTTCAAAAAACAGTCTATAGTAATGACTATCTTCGTGTGCGTATATGTTTTGATATACTTCCTATTCCTAGATAAGGCCTATGGATTGTTACAGTTCTGCACGCTTTTGACGCTTCCATTGCTTTATAGATACAAGGGATCAGTAGGCAAGCTCAAGATGAATAAATGGTTTTTCTATATCTACTTCCCGGCACACATGGCTATTGTAGGTATTTTGAGACTTGTGATATGGGGAGATATTCCTTTAGTATTCTAAGGTGAATTTTGATAAAGTGGAGAGGTACTTATGATATACACAAGCGAGATTCTAAATCAAGCCTTGCAAGAACTTGGCAGTACTGATATTAAAGAACGCAAAAAAGCAGCGAGTCTATTTATGAGAGCAGCCTGCAAGGAACTTGGAACTAAAGATACAGGGACTATAAAAGAGTGGTTTGTTTTGAATGGCGAAAAATACCTTTTGGCTATCAAAGCAGAAACAGACCCAGAAATTATCTGGACGAATATCTACACGCTTCAGAATTTCTGTGCAAGATACATAAAGCTGAGTCATCTTTATAAGTTTAAGTCGGAATTTATTACAGATGATGAAGTAGGCAGTTTTGAAGAGGAATGCAAGGTGTATGTCCGCTCTCTTTTGGGTAAAAATCAAAATTCCAAAGTGATGCAGGCTATAGCTTCGTTCTTTTGGGTATATAATGAGGAGTTTGTCTGGGATATCTTTATCGAGGTATTAAAGAAGAAAAAAGATAAGCTCACCTTATCGCATATTGGAATTGCTATCAGGCAATGCGTCACTCTATCAAAGGAAGACGAAGGCTTGGAGTATATCTCAGACGGGCAGCGCAAGGCTTTGATTGAACTTCTAAAATCAAAGGATATACTGCCAAGAGAGATTGCTTTGTTAGAAAGTATGTAATTTGGTATAGAAAATGTTATTATATAACAGATAGATTAAACTAGTTAATGTATTGGAGGAGAGATATGTCATATTTTTTTACCGGTATTTATGCCTGCCATACTGTGTATGGTAGTAGCAGTCATATGTTTTATTATTAAAGCCGTGAAACTGGGCACAGCTAAAGAAAAAGTATAAAGGCGATTACATGCTTATCGGAATGGTTATTGGAATGAGCTTTGGTTCTTTAATTGGTATGATTATAAGTCCTAAATATGGATTATCATTGGGTCTGTCCATAGGTACAACAATGGGCATGTGCATAGGTATGATAATTCATAGAAAATAAGGTTTTAGCTTAATGCCGCGCGGGACTAATGGGCTATTTTATTGGAGGAGAGATATGTTACAATTCTTGCCGTTCTTTTTTTTTCGGTATTCCGCTTTTGCTCTTTGGACTTGTATTTTTGTTTTTCAAAGTTTTTGGGCTAGGCGTTAATAAAGAAAATTCTAAAGGTGACTATATGCTCCCTGGAATGATTGTGGGAATGTCCATAGGCGCTTTGATAGGAATGTTTATATATCCAAAGTATGGGATAACGCTTGGTCTGTCAATTGGTTTGACAGTGGGAATGTATATAGGAATGCTTATTCCTAGGAGATAGATAAGGTTAAGGTGGCATACGCTAAAAGGCTTAAGATGTAGTGAAAAATGCCTCTGGGGAGATCAGATGATTATTAATAGATATATAATAGCATATTTTCTTTTCAGTGTTTTGGGATGGGTATGGGAGAGCATATACTGTACAGCTAAGGAAAAGAAATGGCAAAATAGGGGATTTCTATATGGGCCACTTTGTCCGATATATGGGGCAGGTGCAATTATTGGACTTCTTTATTGGGATTTAAATGCTAGTGGAATAATTCCTGACCTATCATGGCTTGGGGTATTCATTGCGGGCTTCATTGTAAGCATGATATTAGAATATCCTACCTCATATATTCTTGAGAAGAAGTTTAATGCTAGGTGGTGGGACTATACTACAGTTCCACTAAACATAAACGGCAGAACCAGCGTGCCAACTTCGGTAGGATTTGGCCTAGGTGCGATAGCAATAGTTAAGTTTATAATACCGCCTTTTGATGGTTTTTATGATAAGATACCACTATTTTTAATCGCACTGCTTCCAGTTATTCTTGTTGCAATATATTCATGCGACATAACTCTTACAGTTTCGCATTTGACGAACTTCCAAAGAAATGTTGCAGAGCTAGAGGAAAGCTTCCAAAATAGGATGACGGAGAGAGTAGATAATCTATTTGAAAAGCATGGAAGAGTGTATGGAAACACGCTTAGCAGAATCGCTTCGTTTAGGATGAGCGAGTCCCGAAATGGAATAGCTGAGAAAATCGTTGAAGCAAGACGCGAGTTAAGAAGGATAAAAATCAAATATTGAAAGCAAGTAATGATTTAGTTAAAATATAAATTAAATATAGTAAGATTGGAGAAAAACATGAATAAAAAAAGAGGATATAGAGCATTATCATGCATACTAGCATTTGTGATATGCATGCCGATGTTTTTTCAGGCAAGGCATATGCTGTTGAGATACCGGATAGGAATTTTGCGATTACAGAAAACTACTGGACAGAACTAGAGCGAAGAGGGATACCAGGAGAAGGTCCAGTTCCTCTCGTGCGAGGAGCTATTTCTATTGGGAATGTGTTTAAGAACCTGAAACTTCAAGTAGCTAAACCTGCACAAAGTGTGGGCGTGTACAAGGATGATATTAATACAATAACATATGTTAACGGAGTAGATGAATTTGATAAATATTCACGTCCAGAACTTGTAACAAATAATGGTCCTAACGGTGACCCTAATTATCAAGCTAACAGATATCATAATCCATTTAACTTTGATTTTTATAGAGATTTTATCAGGGATAGAGAACAGTTAAATGTGTATGGTGATATATCTATCAATGGAAACACTGGAGATAGAGAAATAGCAACATACAAAGTTGGTGACAAACTCAATGTGGAGATGACTTTGGATTTGAGCAATCTCTATAAGTGGGAAATCACGCGATATTGGCAGATTATTAATGGACCTGATTCTGGAAAAACTGGCAAACATATGGAACAGATGGACATGTTGCATCTCATTCAGCTGTATACTTTAGATTGCGTTTACCAGAGGGAGTTGGCATACCATCTAGTTACGATAAAGAAAATGATAGATACAAAACAGCTGTAAACTATAAAATCGAAGGGTTTCCTGACATAAATGGACATGGTTTATATGAAACCGAAGAAGATGGTGGTGGAGAGATTCGTATTCCTATATCACCTAGCCTAGGTGATATGAGGACCATGCCAGTCAAAGATTACTTTAACTATTTAAAAAGAATTGGCGTAGTAAAGGTAAAAATGGAAGGGCTTGTAATAAAATCAGATGTACCCAAAAATGAAAACCTAACATTTGAAGGAATCATTACAGGCAGTAAAAGTACAGCGTTTTTCCCAACAAGTGTTGATAAGATACTTCCAAGATATGAAGGAAATCATGATGACTATGTATACACTAGTCAATTCTTTGCAGCAAAGCAAAGTAATATAGGTAGGGATAAGGCGGCACAGCCAGATAAACCAAATCTTATGTCTTTCACATTCCAGGTAAAAAAAACAAGCGTACAAGAAGAACCTATACCTGATAGTGTGAAAAGAATTGCTGGTGATGATAGGTACCAGACTTCACTTAGGATAGGACGTGAGCTAAAGAAAGTCATGAAGGGAAGAAACTTTAATGCTGTGGTTGTTGCCAATGGTGATAATTATGCGGATGCACTCTCAGGTGCATACCTGGCAAAAGTGAAGAATGCACCGCTAATACTAGTTAACAAAAATAACATGGAACAAGCTCAGAACTTCATATATACCCATCTTAAGCATGTGAAAAAGGGACAAGCTAAGAGCACGGTTTACCTACTAGGAGAATCTGATGTAGTTCCAGAAGTTATGAGGACAGAACTTGAGAGCTACTTTGATATAAAGAGGATAGCAGGACCTGACCGTTTTGATACAAATTTAGCAATATTAAAGGAAGCTGGAGTAAATAATGAGGAGATACTTGTTTGTTCAGGTTTAGGATTTGCAGATAGTCTAGCAGCTTCAGCAACGGGACGTCCTATACTGCTTGTAGGAAAGACGCTTTCGCCAAAGCAGATGGCATATCTAAAGAGTATAAAATCAAGAAATTATACTATCATCGGTGATAGTGGCCCAGTTAGCAATGCTGTAGAAACTAGCCTAAAATCCATCGGAAAAACCCAAAGAATTTATGGTGATGATAGGTATGAGACTTCTGTAGCTGTAGCAAAGCACTTCTTTAAGAATCCAAAAACAGCAGTTATTGGATATGGAGATAACTTCCCAGATGGACTTTGCGGAGGAGTATTAGCAGAGAAGCTTGGAGCTCCACTCCTTCTGATAAACTCAAGAAATGCAGATTTGCAAAGCAGTATGTTAGGGAAAATTCAATAAAATCACAGATTGTACTTGGAGATAGCGACCTTATTTCAAATAAGACGGTTAATTACATAGTTAAATAAGAAGCAAACAAAAGGACCACTCATGCGAGTGGTCCGAATTTGTTTTTAATAAGTCTTTGAACTAGTTAAAGTCGTCAAACTTGTTCATTATTCCTTTGATCTCAGATACATTACCAATAATGGATGTTAGGCCGGAATTCTTTATTTTTTGGACGAAGTCATTCGAGTAATTTCCGTGTACCTGTTCGTTGTTTGCACCTCTTATACTTGAGCTTTCTAGTCCATTACGACGCTCTAGGTAATCGTCGACCATGGACATATTGCTCATCTCGTTAGAGGTTTCTTTTTCGTAGGTGTGACGTGCCCCAGAGTTTCTATACTTTGAGTACATTAAAGCAAAGAATATGATTGCTGGAGCCATTAGGGCAAAGCGATATGGGCTCTCCACATTAAATGGATTGCGTCCTAGAGTTACTGCAAGGAATATACCTAGTACTTCTAGTATGATTGATACAATCCAAAGCTTGGTCATGTTGATAGGAACACTTCCCATAGTTTCCTTAGTTCTAGCGTTTACAGCTACATAGTGGAGAAGTTTCTTACTTCCCTTAACCTGCATGTAGCTATAGAGCCATACTGGTAGGTAGGCAGCCTTCCATGATTCACCCTTCACTGTAAAGTTATCATCTTCCCATGCAACTCCTCTATCATAGTCGGACAAGGTTTGGTTTGCCGCTATTCTAGCGATATCATTTGCCTGAGTATGAACTGTGTTTCTAATCTGATCAATGTTTACATCACGCTTTCTGATGTGTAGCCGCGTAGGTAATTTGCATTGTATTCTACGCAGTTTTCTGTATCAAAAGGCATTATCGAGTTTATGATGTTTGTCGTCTTTTCCTTTGATGCAACATTTAGCTTATCTGCGCTTGACTCGATTGTGAGGTCGTATATAGTTATATCAAAGTCACGTTCAACATGGTATGCATCTGCATCATAGCGCTTTTCCTCATCATCGCCCCTCTTTACAGTGTACTCTCTAACGAGAACTTCTCCTGTTCCTGAAAGGTGTGAATGTCCGTTGATATCAACGACCATATATGGGAAGTAAACACCGCAGATGTTGTTTGTCGTAAATTCCCTAGTAAAGGTAGGGTGAGCAAAGAACTTTCTCTTTCCAACAAAATCGTTTATCTTAGCCTGAGCCTCTGCCTTTGATACGCTAAATGGAAGCACCATATCTGGAATAGCTCCATTAGGTATGCATGAATTGATAGATAGCATGTTTCTGCACCAGTGGCATCTAGCCTGAGGTGCTGAAGCAGTATCTATGACTACTTCTGCTCCACAGCTTTGGCACTTAAGAGTCATAACATCCTTTGCGTCAGCTGCTATGTCGGAAGCTCCCTTTGATAGCGTAACACCTTCTAGTTCTGAAATGTTACCATCATCCTCTGTGAACTCTGGTTCGAAGATGTGTCTACAGAAGTTACATCTGAGCTTACCTGTCTTTGGGTCTAGCTCTATGTCGGTGGCACCACACTTAGGACATTTGATTTGACCGTCGTGACGTTCCTCCTCGGCTTCTGTTACCTTAGCATCGGCCTGGGCCATGCCATCGTTAACAAGATTTTCTTCAAAAGTTCTATCTTCCATTAGTTTGTCTCCTTGGATATGTACAGGCGATTTAAACATAGTAAACCGCCTGTGTTTTGTTAATTTTAAAAGTCGTTATCAATAGTTGAATCTTCATCAGACTCAACAAAAAGCCTCTGTGGCAACTGCAGTTATGCCTCCTAAGATTATGAGTACGGCACTCAACTAAGCCTAAATAAAAAGCTATACCATATGTGATTTGTATATTAGAGGTTAGGTTTATTGACTTTATTAAACTTTCTTCAATTAAGCCAACAATTACCCAAAGTATGCATTGAATCGCTCCTAATATGATTACTGGAACTTTCTTCTTAAGTATGATCGCTAGAGTAGCGTTAGCAGGGGCTAACATGAAAATTAAAGCTAGTAATTCATTGCCTCTTGAGCGATAGTCATCGTAGATTGATTCAGCGTCGACTATCGACAAAGCAGAGTAGCTCATCTCATATATAGGAAGGAATATTGCAATGATACTTAGTACTGCACCTATGAAAACAATTGTCTGTATAATCTTGTCCTTATACATATAGTTTATCCTTTTACAAAGTGCTCAGTGCTATATACTAAAGTCCTAGAAGCTGCATTTTTATTCTGTCAAACTCTTCCTGTGATAGCACGCCAGCGTCAAGAAGCTTCTTCATTTCGATTAGCTTTGCAGTTGTATCCTGCATCTGAGGCTGCTCTGGCTGAGCCTGCTGAACCTGTTCTGGCTGAGCTTGCTGTGGCTGCTGCTGGTACTGTGCTTGCTGGTCATATCCCTGCTGAGGAGCCTGCTGATACTGCTGCTGTGGCTGCTGTCCAAAGTTTGGCTGATATGAGCTTGGATTATTAGGCTGCTGTACTCCGTTCATTACATTTCCGGCTGCACCAACACCCATTCCCATGAATGCCATTCCTGAACCACCGCCGTTTCTCCAGCTGCCTGAAGACCTCTTGCAACAGACTGCTGCATGAAGGAATTACCACGAGCGCCAGCAAGTGCATCTGCACGCTTAACATCCTTGAGCATTTCCTTAGTATCTTCATCGTATTCGATTGATAGGATAGCAGTCTTAACGATTTCAAGACCTCTGTCCTGTCTCCACTGATATGCACCGTCAACAGCACTAGATAGTGACTGCGCAAAACCAATCTGGTCTGACTGAATCTTGGTGATACGGTTTCCCTTTGATGGGTCGTTAGTATACATTGAGAATGCTGCTGATAGACAACCTACAACCTCGTTGAAAAGCTGTTCTCCAGCTGGATTATCCATATCTGAGAAATCAAACTGAGGAGCATTCGGTAATAGGTATTCTACAGGGACAAAGTTCTTTACGAACAAAATAGGATCGACAATCTTTAGTGTATATGTGCCTCGTGTAATCGCACCGACCTGTGTTCCAAAGTATGCGTCATCCCAGTAAATCTCTGACTGTGTGCCGAACTTGTTGTTTGGAATTTCCTTTAGGTTAACATAGAATACGAGCTGCTGAGCTGCAGGTATTCCGCCAAACTTAAATCTTTCCCATGACTGCTTAACGATGGAATCGATGATTCCGTCTCCAGCAAAGATTGACTTAGAGTTTACTGAATCAGTTGTGAACTCGTATCCACCTGGCTCTGTGATTATACCTGTAATAGCACCGTCCTGAACAGTGATAAGAGCTACTCCCTCAGGAACGATAATCTTGCTTCCGTTAGAAATTACATTTATGCTACCCTTAGTGTTTTCGCCTCTGCCGTTGTTTGTTCCCATTGGAACTCCTGGAAATACACCAGCAGTAGCTGATACGCCTGGCATAGGACCATAAAAGTCCTTCCACTGATCTGCAAATGTGCCTCCTACAGCACCCTTAATTGCTTGAATAAATCCCATGATTATTCCTCCTAAATATTTGAATTACGTTAACTTCTATGTTTTGTGAGTTCTAAATCCACATTCCCACTATTATTACTATTATATTATCAAATCAGCTAAAATAAAAGCATATTAATTTCAAATCTTTAATCATACTATGGGAAAAATACATAGATACATCTGTTTTTCAATAAAGGGGAAATATGAAAATATCCCCTTAATGTTTATGTTAAGGGGATGAATAATGTACTTTGATATTATGGTTTGAGCTTAATATATAAATTAATTTGAATTTCCTTCTGTGGAACCCTCTTTTTCGGCCTTTTCCTTGGCTTCCTTTTCAGCCTGCTTCTCTAACTGCTCGCCCCAAATTGAGTGTTCTGGAGTAACTACTTCACCTTTGATGTACTCAACCTTGAAGCCCCAGTATTTAGCCCATTTTTCACCTTCACTTCCCTTAGGCGTCTTAATTATTGGACCATCAGAATCATAAGGGTATAGATATAGATTTGAAAATTCGGTAAGAGTACCAGGAATCTTGATGTACTTTAGTCTACCTTTAGTACCCTGCGCAATCTGGTTTGAGAAAATTAGGTAGTCGTTGTAAGGTGATCCCATTTCCTTCATGCTATCTGGAATTTCTAGGAATTCTAGAGAGGTACCTATAAATAGGTGGTAGCCAGTCTTTTCAACAGAATTTCCTAGTTGTATGTATTTCAAATTTTTGTTTATAACAAAAGCCTCTGTTCCAATTGTTTTTACTGAATCAGGTATAACAATTGCTTCTACATTATCAAGATGGGATATACCAGATACTCCGACAACAGTCTTGGTTTCATCGCCTTTTGCGGTTTTCATCTTTACCTTTGATGGAATAACGATAACCTTGTACTTGTCAATTTCAGGGCTCTTAACCCCCGTGATATCAACATGGTTCACATCTCCATCTTCAGAAAGGTGAAATACGAATGCATCCTGACTTGTTTCAGGGAATTTTCTGAAGTTGTCCTTTGTGACCTTCGAATTATTATCTAATTTTGTATCGGTTGACTTGTCTGAATCTCCACCCTTTGAATCGGTCTTTGCATTGCCGCAACCAGTCAAAAAGCAGGACACAAACAAACAGCAGTGCTAAAGCTTTTTCTTTTCATATATTCCTCCATGTTTAAAAAAACAATGACTTAAATATGATTTTAAATTATTTGAACGTAATGTCAATATATTCTTGGCAAATATGTGTAAACCACGCTTAAAATAAATTACACGCAATTTATTTGCATGCATATTGATTATTTCCCGCTATAAATGGATATAATATAGGTAACAATGTATCAAATAATTCTGGGGGCTTCTTTAAATGAGCTCCAAATGGAGGTTTAAACTATGAATAGAGTAGATAATATAATCATCGGCTTCGGTAAGGCCGGAAAGACACTAGCAGGATATCTAGGAAGCAAGGGCGAGAAGACCGTTTTGGTAGAGAAGTCACCTTTGATGTACGGAGGAACTTGCATCAACGTGGGATGCATTCCGTCGAAGTTTCTCGCAACTAGTGCTGACCGTAAGGCATATAGCCAGCTAGGAGATGAGGAGTACTACAAGCAGGCAGTCGAAAACAAGAAGACATTGATATCAAAGCTAAATAAAGCAAATTACGACAAGGTCGCAGGAGTTCCTAATGTAGAGGTTATAGATGGACTTGCATCTTTTAAGGATGAGCATACTGTAAGTATCAAAACTGAATCAGGCGTTCAGGAGCTTTATGCTGAGAGAATTTTCATAAACACAGGTACTACACCTTTTGTTCCTGAAACCGAAGGTCTAGAGATTAAAGGCAGAATTCACACAAGCGAGACCATAATGAACCTTGAGGAATTCCCACGCAGCCTAGCAATATCAGGAAGTGGATTTATCGGCCTTGAGTTTGCAGCAAGCTATGCGAAGTTTGGAACTAAGGTAACTATCATAGATAGGGGAAGCAAGATTCTTCCAAGAGAAGATGATGATGTTGCAAATGCAGTATTTGAAGCATATAAGGGCCTTGGAATTGAGTTTATCTTTGATGCAAATATAGAAAAGGTAGAGCAGGATGAAAATGAAGTTAAAATCTCATACTCATCAAAAGGTGAAGCACATGAGCTTAGCGCAGAAGCTTTCCTAGTTGCGACAGGCAGAAAGGCAAATGTCGAAGGTCTAAATCTTGAAGCTGCAGGAATTGAGACATCAGAAAGAGGATTTATCAATGTAAATGAGCATCTGCAGACTAATAAGCCACATATCTTTGCAATGGGGGATATAAATGGCGGACCACAGTTCACCTATGTTTCACTAGACGATTTCCGTATTGTGAAGAGCTTCCTAGATAACAATGGTAGCTATACTAGAGAAAACAGACAGCCTATTGCATTTTCAGCCTTCCTACATCCAACCTTCTCAAAGGTAGGATTAGGAGAAAATGAGGCCATCAAAGCAGGATATAAGATAAAGGTCGCAAGCCTTCCAGTAAGTGCAATTCCGAAGGCAAAGATTCTTGGAGATCAGACAGGTCTATATAAGGCAATAGTGGATGCTGACACAAACAAGATTCTCGGCGTCGTTCTATACGGTGAGGAATCACATGAGGTTATAAACACTGTGGTTTCAACCATGCTTGCGAATCAGCCATATACAGTGCTAGCAAATCAGATTTTCACACATCCAACCATGGCAGAGGCGCTAAACGACCTATTTGGCTTAATAAAATAAACCTCATAAGGGAGGAATACTATGAACAAAAAAGTAGATAACATTATAATCGGCTTCGGTAAAGCCGGTAAAATACTAGCAAACTACCTCGGTGACAAGGGTGAAAAGACCATTCTAGTAGAGAAATCGCATGAAATGTGTGGAGGTGGATATATAAACCATGGATGCTTTCCATCAAAGTTCCTCGCTGGCAGGGCATACAAAAAGCCGGAAGGGGAAATGAAGGACGAGGAGTACTACAGGAATTCTGTAGAAACCAAGGATGAGCTCATCGAGGAGCTAAATCAGGAAAACTACGAAGAGGTAATAAGCAATAATGTAGAGGTTATCTTTGGGCTTGCCTCTTTTAAGGATGAGCACACTGTAAATATCAAAACTGCTGAAGAGGAGTGCGATGTTTATACAGAGCGTGTTTTCATAAATACGGGAGCATCTCCTTTTGTTCCTCCAATAGAGGGGCTAAAAATCGAAAAGAGGATTCACACAAACGAAACCTTGATGGGTCTCGAAGAATGCCCTGAGACTCTTGCAATCCTCGGGGCTGGAATCATTGGGCTTGAGTTTGCAGCAACCTATGCGAAGTTTGGATCAAAGGTAACGATTATCGACAAGGCTAGCAGGCTTCTTCCAAAAGAGGATGCTGATGTTGCCGAAGAGGTTTTTAAGTCATACAAGGACCTCGGTGTTGACTTTATCTTTGATGCAGAGGTTAGTAAGGTGGAGCAGGACGATAGTTCAGTCCACATTTTCTACTCATCAAATGGAGAAAAAGGTGAGCTCAGAGCAAACGACTTTCTCGTTGCGACGGGAAGAAAGCCAAATGTTGAAGAGCTAAAGCTTGAAAACGCTGGGATAGAAAGCTCAGATAGAGGCTTTATAAATGTAAACAAGCATCTTCAGACCAATAAGCCACATATCTTTGCAATTGGAGATGTAAATGGCGGTCCGCAGTTCACATATGTGTCCCTAGACGACTACAGAATCGTAAGAAGCTATCTAGAGGACAATGGTAGGTATTCTAGAGAAAACAGGCAGCCTATGGCAAATGCAGCCTTCCTGCATCCGACATTCTCAAAGGTTGGCCTTACAGAAACTGAGGCTCTAGAGGCAGGGTATAACATCAAGGTATCAAAGCTTTCTGCTTCAGATATAATAAGAGCAAAGATTCTCGGTAATACAGCAGGTATTTACAAAGCTGTTGTCGATGCGGATACAAAGCAGATTCTCGGAGTAGTACTATTTGGCGAAGACTCACACGAGGTAATCAATCTAGTTGTCATGGCGATGATAATGAAGCAGCCATACACAATGCTAGCAAATCATATGTTTACGCATCCTTCGATGGCAGAAGCGCTCAATGATTTGTTTAGTATGATATAACATAATAAGTAAATATCTTTGATTTGTGACTTCTGGCGGATGCTAGAAGTCACTTAGCGATTTTGAGGGATAAAGAAAGAATTAGAGGTGTAAAATGCAAGCAATTGCTAAACTTTTTCCCGTGTTTTTCGTCCTTTTGATGGGGCTATACGCGAGAAAAAGGAACTGGATTAGCCATGAGCAAAATGATGGCATAAAGTCACTGGCTCTAGGAATATTGTTTCCATTTTTGATTTACAATATAGTGGCGAGTGCGAGTCTAGATAAGCAAATAGGCGTAGAGATAGTTTATCTTATAGGGATTTGGATTTTGGTATATTTCCTAGGAAGGATTTTCTGCAGAATAATGCCTAAAGAACTATCTGAGCTTTCTCCGTTTTTACTTTTGACATGTGAGGGTGGTGCAGTTGCGCTTCCGCTCTATATAAGTGTTGTAGGATCAGCATATGCAGTAAATCTGATTCCTTTTGATCTAGCGGGAATACTGGTTAACTTCATATTCGTGCCTACAGTGTTACAACTTAAGCAAAGCAATAAACTTCAGTTTTTACCACTCGTCAAAAATGTGGTGTCGGCGCCCTTTGTAATAGCAGCTGTTCTAGGCTTTATCACAAATCTAACAGGCCTTCAGGACATGCTTTTGAAAAATGAGATATTCGGGCCTCTTTACGAGAATACAATAGCTACGCTTACAGCGCCTATTGCAGCTTTGATTTTGTTCAGCCTTGGATATAGCATCAATTTAAAGAAATCCTACCTAATGCCACTTGTTAAGCTAGCAGGTATAAGGATTTATTCTGCACAGGTATTATAGCTTCGTTCTTTTTACTCTTTCCATCAAAGATGGCAAATCCAATATTTTCATTCGGCGTGCTGCTGTACTTCTACTGCCCAACCGGATTTCCAGTACCGCTACAGATAAAGGATATTTTGGATAACGAGGAAAAAGAGGAATTTGTTTCAGCCTTCATTTCGATGTTCCTATTGATTGCGCTGGCTGTATATGTTGCTTTGAATTTCTACTTTAGAGGAATGTTTTAAAAGCGGGTAAATCCTAAGAAAGAGGAGAATTATGGAAAATAACAAGTGGCCAGGAAAGCCTGGTGTAATACCGGTGACTAGCGGTAAGGCAGATGATGCCAATGTATATAATCGTACCTTCCTTGATGGAATACATGTAGAAATGCGCGTTATAGATAGCACAGAGGTGAATACTGAGGTTGAGTTTTTCGGAAAGAAGTACGCTTCTCCAATAATGACACCGGCGTTTTCTCACCTTAACAAGGTTATGGATAATGGCAGGACCCCTATGGAGGAATACAGCCTAGCAGCTAAGGAAATGCAGACGCTGAACTGGGTTGGCATGGAAGATGACGAGAGCTATCTTTCTATTATTGAACAAAATGCGGACACCGTTCGTATAATTAAGCCCTTTGCTGATAAGGCAAAGATACTATCAGAGATTGACTTTGCTGTAAAATGCGGTAGCACGGCAGTAGGAGTTGACATAGATCACGTGCCAGGAACAAATGGCAAATACGATGTCGTAGACGGTTTTCCTATGGGAATGGTAAGCCTACAGGATCTAAAGGATTATGTGAGCTATTCAAAGCTTCCTTTCGTAGCAAAGGGAGTTCTATCGGTTCAAGATGCACTAAAGGCTAAGGAAGCCGGATGCGCTGCAATAGTTGTTTCTCATCACCATGGTAGACTTCCGTTTGCAATCGCACCACTACAGGTTCTACCTTTGATAAAGGATGCGCTAGGTGATTCTGACATGAAAATTTTTGTAGACTGTGGAATGGATACGGGTTATGATGCATATAAGGCCCTTGCTCTTGGTGCAGATGGCGTTTCGGTAGGAAGAGGAATACTCTCGCCGCTTCTAAAAGAGGGTAAGGACGGCGTAGTTAAGAAGATGAAGAAGATGAATGAGGAACTTCAGGAAATGATGATGTACACAGGCGTAAAAGATGTTAAGCACTTTGATAAAACCGTACTTCATTATTAATTAGAACCTAGTTCATGCTTTTGCGGGGCGATAACTTTGACTAATAAGCACAGAAATAAATCGGCAAATAAATATAATCATAAATCAAAAGGTGGAAGACGGCCGCTTTTAGTGACCCTTCTACCTTTAATTTTTTGCGTTATCTTTGTAGCTGCATTTATAGTTGTAGTTTTAACAGATGTGCATCTGCCTAGTGCTGAGAAAGACTTAGCAAGTAGCTCAGGAGAAGGAGAGAGTTTCCCGGAATATAAGGGCGAGACGGTATCAGCTGAACAGGGTGAAAGCTTCGTGTACGATAAAGAAAGCGGGAGCGTTTCATGCGGGGCACATCGCTTTGATGAAAAGGCTAAGCCATACACGGTTATCGGAAATGGCAGCGCGCATGTGTATAACCTGATATTTACATCAAAGGATGGTATCTATATTTACAACCAGATTAAGAAAAAACAAGTCCGTATTGGGAAGAACCCCTTTGAAGGGAGGCTCGAAGTCTTGTCAAAGAGTGTTTTTAACGATAATGAAAACCTATATTTTCTAAGAGCATACGAAAGAGATTGGATAAATAGGAGATGGCTATCAGGTTATACTAGAGTGTTTTTATATTCATGGGATACTGAAGTAGTCTCTTTGGGAAGCAAGGATGGCTGGGAAAAGTTAAAAGACTTAGGAGAGACGACGGGCTCTATATGGAGAAAAAACGGAAAGTACTATTACTTTGATGAGCTCGGAAACTCCCAAGGCGTGTATGACACTGTATTTGAAATTAGAGATGATGTGGCTCTTGAAGAGCTTACTGATTCTAAGAATGATATTGATGGAGGTAAGATTTCAAAGATGCAAGCTGATAATAAGCTGAAGCCTGTTTCTGGAAGGGTAGTACTTAAGGCAAGCGTCAGATACCGTGGATATTTTCTTATCATCATGTTTTTTTCTCCTTTCATCCTTGCGCTAGGAATTTATACGAGCCACCGCAGATACAAATACTGCGAAAAGACGTAAAAAAATGTAGAAAAATGGATTAAAACTGATATAATGTTGAGTCAGAGAGAATTTTAGGAGGTTAAGATGGAAAAGAAAAGAATTGATTGGATTGGATTACTCTTTGGCGTTATCTGGTTTGTCGCATCACTAATTATTCTAATCATGTACTTTACAGGAAGCCTAAACGGAAGCTTTTCAGTACCAAGAATCATAGCTTGGGTATATGATTTGCTAGGAGTAGTTCCAGGTGCACTCATTCAAATGGTGCTTAGTGCTTTGCTGATCTTATTTAGTGTAAGAAGAAAGTAATCATACATTTATAGTGATAATTATTAATCAATTTGTAATTAAAACTGCGTGCAAAAATAGTGCGCAGTTTTTTTACATTAAATCATCTGTCATTTTGAATATATCGCTACTTTTTTTCACACAAATTGCTGTGATAGTGTGGAATTTAATATAATTATATATATTTGTATAAAAATTATTAAATTTAGCGTGTTTTTACTTGATTACAGATGGTGAATAATATATATTGATATAGAGATGTTAATATCGCTAGAGCTTTGCCAGCGATATGATTAAAAGGGGAGGGATAAAGTGAAAATTACTAAGAAATTTATTGCTTTGATAGCAGTAATAGCAGTTACGCTTGGGCTTTTTTCAAATATTGATGATGCAAGCGCAACTACATCTAAAGATGGTTATAACATAACCGTTTCAAACATTCAGGTTTCGCCAGGTCAGGTAGACGTTGGATCGCTTTGCTTTCACTTAAGTTCGATTTTAATATCGAAACACAGTCAGGCAATGCAATGAAGCCAGGAGATACGATCAATCTTTCTACAAATATTGGAACGATGTTCGGAAGTCTCCAAACCTCAGAGATTGCAATTTTCTCTGATAATGGACAGCAGATTGCTACAGCAGTAGTTACAGGCACAGAGGTTAAGATTACACTAGGTGCTGATTTCCCAGCAGACAGAAACTTCTTGACAGGAAGTATCTATACGGGAGCACGTCTAAAGGCTCTAGATAACGGAGCAACAGATGGAAATCCTGTGACTAAGGCTCTTACAATCGAAGATGCAAATGCAAACGTAACATTTAAGGTTAAAGCTGCAGCTCCTGGAACAGGAACTGGTGGAATTGGGCCAAGTCCAGGTGCTAGAACAATCAACAACAGATTGATAGAGAAGCAGGGATGGACATCTGGATACGATACAGCACACATCAAGCTAATCGGAAACCAGTTAGGTTCGCTCAGACTTTTCAACACATATAACAATATCGATAGCACTTTGGAACATATCAGGAGCAGACAAATTTGATGCTCGTAGATAAGATTCCGCATAATGGTGTAATAGATATAGATACAATTTCGTTCACAGCTGTAAGATATAACTGGGCTGAGGTTCCAGCAAGTGGAAACCCACACTATGCACAAGCAGCTGCGGGTGCAATAATGCCTGTTGAATCAGGAAGTAACTGGCTTCCAGTATCACAGTATTTCACGCAGATTACGCAGAGCTCTTCAGATACATACGACAGCTTCTATGCTAAGATTAAGGCTCAGAAGCTAAGCTATGGTGTATTTAGAGACCCAGCGACAGGTGGAGATACATTCATTGCTAATTTCTCAAATGATTCACTTAAGTACACTGACCTAGAACCAAATCTAGGTGGCATGAACAAGATTAAAGACATCTATGGTCCAACGGACCTTCACAGGGTAACATAGTTACATTCTTTGCTGAGTTTGACACTCACTATCCAGAAATCACTGGAATAGAGAACGTAACTAACAAGGGTGAGGTTTCTTCAGATCAGGCAAGCGATGAAGCTTCAGTTACTTACACAATTGATAAGTCTGCAGGAAACGCAAGCGTAGCAGCAGGAACAATTCGTGTAAAGGTTGTAGATGAGATTGACAACACAACTCCTATCAAGGGAGCTGAGTTTAAGATTCAGACAAAGCTAAACGGCAAGTGGTCAGATTACTACATCAGAGGCCGTAAGGCAATCGCAAAGTCAAACGCAAGTGGAGAAGCTGTTATCACAGGCCTATCAAGAGGCGACTATCGTCTAGTTCAGACATCAGCACCAGGGGCATATAAGTTTGATAACAATGTATTTAAGCCAAACCCAGCATATACAACATCAGGTTCACTAAATGCAACTGAGGGAACATTCTCAATCCTAAATGCAGCGCAGCCAGGATTCTCAGCAATCGTTCCAAACTACCAGAAGGTAGATGCAAAGATTAAGGGAAGCAAGGAATATGTTGATCAGGATAATACAGCTCTAACAATACCTGCAAATACATTTGAGGTTACACTAGCTCAGATTCCAACTGAAACATATGATGGCATGACAATGCCACAGGCTCTTACAGCAGCTGTAGGAACAGACGGAAGCTTTGAGTTTGACAAGATTGAGTTCAAGAAGCCAGGAACATATAAGTTCAAGGTTTCAGAGAACAGCGCAAATCCTCTAGCAGGCGTGGTATATGATAATGCAGATAAGGAAGTAACTGTTACAGTAACAAATGATAGCGGAACCCTTAAGGCTGTAGTAGATAGCGAGCCAGCATTTAAGAATGTATTCAACTATACAACTGCAAACTTCAAGGTTAAGAAGGCTTTGACAGGAGATCAGGCTCCTACGGCAGAAGAGTTCAAGTTTGAGCTTAGCGCGGTAGGAACAACTGCATCGGGAGTAAGCGATGTTCCAATGCCTGCAGGTTCAGTACTTGATAAGAAGGTTATTTCAGTAAATGGCGCAGGTAATGTAGACTTTGGCGATATCAAGTTTGAGGCAGTTGGTAAGTACACATACAAGGTAGTTGAGCTTAATACAAATGCACTTAACTACACATATGACACAGCAGAGTACACAGTTATTGTTGATGTAACTACTGATGCTGATAACAAGCTTGTTGCAACTGTAGATATCCAGAAGGATGCTGCAGCAGCTAATGAGATTGAGTTTACAAACAAGTATGAGGTACCAGTTGTACCACAAGCACCAGCAAATCCTACAGCACCAAAGACATCAAACAAGCCTAACACAGGTGATGATGCAGGAAACCTAATCATGATGCTCAGCATGTTTGCTGCTTCAGTAGGTCTCCTTGGAGCAGTTAGCTACAAGAGAAAGCTAAATAAGTAGAACTATTTCTTAGTAGCTTAGGCAAAAGGAAGAAGTAAATGTAAATCAAAGCACTTCGATATGTTCGGAGTGCTTTTTTTATGAGAAGACTCCATGGTTGATAAATGTACACAGTCTGTACGCAGACTGTTGAAGGGAGAAAAATATCAGCACGCTTTATTGTCGATTTTATGGTCGAAATCGTATATAATTGAGTAGGAAATATGTAAGTTACTAAATTTTGACTAGGTGCGTATGTGTTAGGAAATGGAGGCATATTTGAAGGATAAGAAGCTTATGGCAGTTATATATGCAATTTTAGCTGCTGTTTTTTATGCTATTAATACTCCTATATCTAAAATTCTGCTAGATCATGTTCCTTCAGTTTTCATGGCCTCGTTTTTATACTTCGGTGCAGGTATAGGCGTTGGGTTCATGTACTCATTTAATAGTAATAGGATTAAGGAGGAGAAGCTAGAGAAAAAGGATTTACCTTATACTCTAGGAATGATTATTCTCGATATCGCTGCTCCTATTTTCCTTATGATTGGAATAAGGCTGGGGAATGCTTCAGATGCCTCGCTTCTCGGAAACTTTGAGATTGTTGCAACAGCTATGATTGCACTTCTACTTTTCAAAGAAAAGGTTTCAAGAAAACTATGGATGGCGATAGCGCTGATAACAGTTTCTAGCATAATCCTATCGGTAGATGGAAAGAGTGAATTTAGTTTCTCGTACGGCTCAATTTTCGTCTTGCTTGCAACACTTTGTTGGGGAATGGAAAATAACTGTACGCGAAGCATTTCTGATAAGAGTACCTACGAGATTGTAACGCTAAAAGGGCTGGGGTCAGGTACAGGCTCTTACGTAGTAGCACTAGTAATGGGAGAGAAGCTGCCAGAAGCGAAGTATATCTTCTTTGCAGGTCTGCTGGGATTTGTTGCTTATGGACTTAGCATTTTTACATATATTAGAGCACAGAGATATTTAGGGGCGGCTAAAACTAGCGCGTTTTACGCTATTGCACCGTTTATAGGAGCGGCTTTTGCCTTTGCCTTGCTTGGGGATGAGCTTACTTGGAAATATTTAATTGCTTTGATAATAATGATAATCGGAACAGCTTTTGTTGTATCTGATTCGCTAGTTCAAACGCATAGCCATGTTCACAGTCATTTGATAAGGCACACGCACGATGGTTATACGCATACACATTTGATAGAGCATGGACATACTCATAGGCATATCGGAGATTCGGAAAAGCATGAGCATGGGGCAGATAAGAGTTTTGAAGAGAGCGAGGAGCACCGCTTAGATCATAAGCGTAGATTGAGTAAAAGGGAAGATGAGGATTAGGATGAAGAAGAGATACCTTTTTTGTGTACTTATACCAATTGGATTAATTTCATTGGTTCTAGGAGTAATGGGAGTTGTTAGCTTTTTTAAAGCAGGTGTCATTTATGAGGTAGCATGCGATAGAAGTGAGGGAACTATGCTAATTCCTGCAAAAGGCACTTATAGCATTTGGCTAAGCGGTCCAAATAGCAGTGTCAATAGTATTGCACCTTCAAAGCCAAGGCTAGTAAATGATGAAACAGGTAAGGAAGTTGAGCTATCAAACCCACTAGGAGAGTCGACTGTAACTGTAAATGGAAATACAAGAGTAAAGATATATACTTTTTGAGACTGAAGCTGGTAGCTATACAATTTCGGCAAAGACTGAAGCAGTATCAGAAGATGGAAAAGAAACGCTTGGAGCAAGAGTAATCGGAAAAAGAATATGCAGACTATAGCAGCTTCACACTTCAGGTGCGTAATAGCACAAACTTTATATTCATAGCCCTAAGTGTAATTTTGATTTTATTAGGTGGACTTATGATGCTTGCTGGAGTGATTTTACCGATAGTACTTACATTAAGTGCTAGAAATAAAAATTTAATTAAAGTGCGGATTTAAAATCTGTTCTTATATTATTAAAAAAATGGCGCCCAAAGAAAGTTTTGGACGCCATATTTATATTTTTGTTTATTCTGGTTTTGACTTGTCTTCATCCGTAGTTGACTAGCTATATTGCAAATGAGTAGTCCCAGCAAAGTATGCCAAGTATCATTAGGTGAGCTGGATAGAAGATGTAGAAGAACCACTTGTTGAAAGCGGCCTTACTACCTGGCTTTCCGTTATATGCATAGATGATTGGAATTACTAGCACCGTGCCGAGCTGCCAAATTTGATATTGCCACGGCTCGCCATGTTGCAGTGCGAAGTAGACGCTAGCTGCAAAGGTTGCTAGGCTGACTAGCAAATATCCTATGGCCTGTCTATCCTTATTATCTTTGTTGAAATAGATGGATAGAGTGAACATCGGTGCTAGTATTATCCAGTCTGATAGCATTGAGAGGAATAGAAGCAATACTACAGCGACTACTCCTGGTATTTTGCCTATAGTCTTTAAATTTTCGATTACAGCCATTATTGCAAAAGCACAAGCCAAGGTGAATATGACATTACCCATAGGTCCGGTATAGCTACCGAAACCGAAATACGAAAATGGTAGCTGAGATATAAGGGCGAAAACGAGAAGTCTTATAAAGTATTTTTTTCGATTTGATGTATGTATAAAGCCCTGTGCTAGAACAAAGCACATGGATGGAGCTGCAATTCTACCAAATAGTCTCATTACCATGTATAGAGTAGAGTTAGATGGTAAAAATGCATATGCAATGTGGTCGCAAAGCATCGATATTACTGCTAAATACTTTATCTGATTTACATTCATTTGTCTTGTTATCTCGCTTGTTTTCTAAGTTTAATTGATACTGCAAAGCAGATGCAAAGAAGTGATGAACTGAACATCATGAACCAAAGCTGCAGCATCTGAGCTATCACCTGTGTTTACAGGGCTAGCCTTAACAGTATTTGCAGGCGGGATGCTTGGGCTTGCGAGTTTGGTATTAGTCAGCGTTGTAATTGAACCATCTGCATTTGTCTCTATATCGAGTTTATATCCTGCAGGTACGCTGAATTCCTTTACTGTCCAGCTATAGCTATCATCAAGATTTGTCCAAGTGTATGTCCAGCCATTAGCTGCATTTAGCTCTACCGGTGCACCATATGCTAGACCATCTTGATAAAGCTGAGCCTGAATAGATGTCTCAGAACCATTTTTCCAAACCTTGTTTACAGTGCGGCTTGTGTAGTGGACGGTTTTGTTGTTGAAAAGAAAAAATAAAGGATCCTTATCACTATTAGTCATTATATTACCATTGGGACCAAGTGTAATTGGAGCTCCAAAGGGATCATATAATGAGCCATTCACTTCTACATAACTTGGATAATAGATATTGTTGTATTCGTTCAATCGTACAAACAATCTTATGTTATATACTTTTGGATCAGTTTTGATATTAGGTAAATCGGTTGGAAGCTCCTCAAGTGTAAAATCCAGGTATGTAGTGCCTGGAGCTGGCTGATTATTTCGTATATATACGTCAAATGCATCTGATAGATATAAACCAATTGTGCTGGCATCGCTTTCGGTGTTTACATATAAATCATTAGAGCCACGTGGATAAATCGATGAACTTATCGTAGTACCATCTGGGGCTTTTAAAGCAAACTTAAACTTGCCTAGATGCTCGTTAGTAAGTGGGGCATTATCTAAAGTAATTTTTATTTTTGTTTCGTCTATTTGGTAGCTAGCAAATACATTACCAAGTACAAAGATGTTGATGAGCATTAGCGTGCATAAAAGCACGGTAATCTTTCTAATTCCATTGTTCATAAAATACCTCTTTCTTAATATAAATCTAATCATGAAAATTTTTCTTTCATTTTTAAATGTCTTATAATTATATCATAAAACCCAAAGCGAGAATACTAAAATAACAACTTATTTATACAAAGCTCTATAAGGTTGATTTTTACATAATTTTTGCTCTATATTTATATCATAGTAAAATCTTTAGGTGTAGATGAATTTAGTTTTACGGATAGTATAACTTTTATCTATACATCAAAAGGAGAATTCAATGATGAGAATATCAAATAGAACTAGTAAAAGTGTAAGCGCTAGTAAGTATCGTCTTACTTTGATTTTAATAATAGTGGCTCTTACTTTTACAGCTATCCTTTCGGGGTGCGCGAGGAATGGTGATATATCAAAGAAGCTTCAGGCAGATGGATTTAATATTCACATCTATAGCGATGATGACATTGAGACAAGAGAGCAATTTGATGAACTTAAGAAGGATAAGTACTTTGTCAGGTTTGAACTCAGCTCTTCAGGTCCTTTTTACATTGAACTTGCATATGAATCAGGAAAGCTTAGAAGAATAATTTGCGACAATGGCTTTGATGACAGCAGCGGTGCTTTTTATGTCATAGATCTTGAGAAATCTACTGAGTACTACTGCGCTTATTATCTTCAGGATTACGATGCACCGTCGGAATATTATTATAAGATGGTAAAGGGCTCTATGAAGGATGTTATTTACTTCTTTGAACCTGAGAAAAAGCTAAACAAGGAAGACGGAGAAAAAAATATTGGCTTTGTTAAGGAGTATTTGAAGAAGTACGGGCTTGATAGGGAAACCTTGTTAAATTTGGGAAAAGAGACTGGATATTTTAGGGATTATTTGCCAAAAAGGGATGAAATTCAAGACGGTGAGGATGAGAATAATTAAAATTTTGAGGACGAAATTGACGTCCTCTTTTTATTAATAAAAAAATTTGTATAAAAAAATATGATAAATAGTTTACAATTTGCTGAAGGTTTAGGTTATAATAAGGCAAAGGCATTAATTTGATTGTAAAATCAATTATTTATTTAGAAAAGCGAGGTTAAGAAATGAGCAAAAGAAAATCGTGCGTTTCAATCCTGCTGACATTGGTGCTTGTTATATCAACATTCACCCTTTTTGGCGTGAGATCTGAAGCAGCTACCGTGACGGTAACAAGCGTTGCGGAATTGCAGCAGGCGATTAACAACTCTTCAGGCGAGACAGAAATAGTATTAGCGAATGACATGCAGCTAACTGCGACAGTTACAGTGCCAGCAGGTAAGAGCATTACACTGCAGGGCGGAGTGACTTGACAAGAACATCAAGTGCAATTGCCTTTGATATCAAGGAGGGCGGTAGCCTTACATGGCAGGATATCAAGCTTGATGGAAATGCTAAGGACACAAACTATAAGAGTGCTGTAATTAACAACCAGGGAAAATTGACAATTAATGGTGGAGAAATCAAGAATGTGAGATCAAACAGTGCAATGGTAGGTATTGTAACGGCAAAGGGCCCTAATGCAGTGCTTACAATGAACGGTGGATCAATTCATGATAACTACATGAGCAACCAGTTTACGAATGTTGTTAAGATTACAGAGGGCGCTTCATTTTTCATGAATGGAGGAGATATCTCAAACAACACTCTAGAGCATGGCGGAAGCAGTGGTCTAAACTCAGCTGTTGGAGTTGAAGGTATCAAGGGAAGCTCTACTATGGAGATGACAGGTGGTACCATCACAGGTAATACTGCAGAATATGGTGGAATACTAGTTGGAACATATAGTACAAACTACACAATGCAGAATAACTTCAGTAATCCAGCACACTACTATTCAACAGGTACTCTGAACCTAAAGGGTGGTACTATCTCTAATAATACAGCAGCAGTACTAGGTGGCGGTATAGCCGTAAACGGTACAGGTAAGCTAACCATGGATGGCGGTACAATCAGTGGCAACAAGGCTCCGTTCGGTGGTGGTATTGGTGTAGTTGACTATCTAACTTCAGCTGATGGAAGAAGATTTGGTGAAGCACGCTGGAGAGGCTTCTTCCCAGCGAGCGTTACAATCAATGATGGTCTTATCACAGGTAATGAGGCTACTATGACAGCTGTTACAAATCAGATTACAGACCCGAATGCTGAGAACGGAGTTGGTGGCGGTATCTATGTTGCTTCCAAGGAAGTTTACATCAATGGCGGCCAGTTCACAAACAACTCTGCTGGTAAGCAAGGTGGCGGTATCTATGTTGCCTCAGTGCCATACAAGCTTCAGATGGGTAAGACTCTCGTGACAGGTAATACTGCTACTAAGATAGGTGGAGGAATGTGGCTCTGCCCTACAGGAAGTGCAACAACAGCTGTTACAAACGGAGCATCATTCTTTGATAACAAAGCAGGTAACGGTGCAGAAAACAACGATACAGGCTCAGCAGGTGATGATGTAGCATCAATCAATAAGCAGGACCCAGCAACACAGACTTTGATTCTTTCTAACAATGGTCTTGATAACTGGCTTGTACATTGGTATGAAGACGGTAAGATTGACGAAGCTTACCTAGGTAACTCAGACGGAAGCCCAAGATATCCAAACACTGTTAGCCCAGTAGTTGACAGAGGAACTCTTGATGGAATAACAGAGAAGATTGCTCTTAAGGCGATTGTTTCTGATGAGGGTAAGGCTGCAGCAAGAAATGTAGCTAAGGTTATTGTTACAGGTAATACAGCACCTCGTGGTGGTGGTATTGGATCAAACGGTGCAGTAGCATTCGGTACAGATCCAGTTAACTACGACAAGGTAGATTTGACAGTATCAAAGAAGTGGGAAAATAGCAATACTAACCACGTTACATCAGTTACTGTTGGTCTCTTCAGAATAACAAAAGCTAACTTTGATGCAGTTGCTCTAACAAATGCAGACGGAAGCGCGCTTGATACAACAGGAATGAGCGAGAGCGAAATCTTCCAGGCAAAGGTTGATAAATTAATGACTTCTGGTGCTAATACATATGCACAGATTGACCAGGTTGCTTTGAGTAATGCAAACGACTGGAAGTTCAAGTTCGTAGACCTACTCAAGTACGACATGGTAAACGATGCTCAGGATACAACAAATCCTAATATCTACTTCGTAAGAGAGATGGATACAGATGGAAACTGGGTGGCAAATGATGCAAATGCTACATTTGGAGCTCAGCAGATAAGAGCTAGCTACAAGGCTACAAAGAACGCTTCTGGCGCTTATGATCAGGTCATCACTAACGAGGAAGTTAAGCTCAGAGAAATCGAGGTTACTAAGAAGTGGGTTGGTGACAGAGAATCAAAGGTAGAAGTTCAGCTTTACAAGAACGGAAACCCTCTAGGAGCTAGCAGAGTTCTAGAAGGCGCCAATAACTGGACAACCAAGTTCGATAACCTAGAGGTTAGAGATGCTGGTGCAACAGAGGACAATGTCTACAGTGTTCGTGAGGTTGGCGAGGCAAATGGTGCTATCAAGATTGGCGCAAAGCACTACAAGGTAAGCTATAGCGCAATTGCTCAGGATGGCAAGATGACTATAACTAACACCAAGAATCCTACACCAAAGAAGGATAAGCCTCCTACACCTAACACAGGTGATGGCTTTGGAAGTGGCATGACAGCACTCTTTGGACTAAGTGCACTTGGACTACTCGTACTTGTTTACAACAAGAGAAGAAGATATCAGTAGTTAAGTAAATAAATAAACGTTAAGGCTCCTGCTACTTTAGATAGCAGGAGCTATTTGATTTAAATGCTACGAAAAGTAGCGATTATATTTAAAATGTGAAGAAAGGTTGCTTGTTTTGGAAATAGCTATTTGCTATGGTATGTGCATGTAAAACGAAAATGGAGGATAAGTTTATGATATCAATGAGAATTAGAGAACTTAGAAAACAAGCAAAATTATCACAAGAAATGATGGCTGAAAAAATAGGGGTCTCTAGACAGGCTATCACGAAGTGGGAAACAGGACTAGGCGTTCCCGATATTGAAAATCTAGTAGCAATTGCTGATTTATTCAAGTTTTCTTTAGACGAACTAATGGGCAGGGATATTGAGCATGAAACACTTGCAAAAGACTATCTATATGAAAGTGTTACAGAGTATGATATAGACGGCAAAAAGGACTTTGATATTAGCTTCATGGGGGCAAATAAGCTAAAGCTTTATGCATATGAGGGCGAAAAAGTTAAGGTGATTTTGCTTTCCGATACAATTTCCGATATTCAAAATGAATTAAAAACTAAGATTGACGACATCAAAAGGAAAATTGACATTGACATCAAAAGAGTTGGAAATTTATCGGAAACAGTTGCAAAGAACGAACTAACAATCAAAATTCTAATCCCACAATTATATATGGGTGAAGTAGATTTGAATGGCAATACAAATATACTTGAACTGAAAAAAACCTTGAACTTGATAATATCGAATTTGGTGGGAAGTCAAAAGAAATAACCCTGGAAAATATAAAAAGCCATATCGAAATTGATACAAATGAGGATGCGAAACTATATGTTAAAAAAATGTAGAGGGAGCGCTAGATATTAATCAGCTTTCAGCCACATCTAAACTATATATAGCATCTACTGATGAATTTGGATTTGTCACAAAAGGAGTACTAAATAAAGTTTTATGTAAGCAGGATATGTTGAATATAAAGGAAGTTTCTGAGGAGCCTAAATTAGTTATAGAACTTAATGGAATAAAAAGTGAATTATCTATTTGCCATATGGAAGACAGTATGCTGTAATGTCACATGGTTAAATGAGGGGTTATCTAAGTACTGATAGACCATGGCTTCTGCTATTAAATAGCAGGAGCCTTTTTTTCTTGTTTTAAAGAGCAGCATAGAATATAATTGTAGATAGATTAACACTGGGATAAAGAGTAAGTTTTTTTAATATGTTATTGAGGTATTGTTTACAAAGAATATGTGAGGATGTCTAATGAATAAGCAACAGCTAGCATCAAAGATTTGGGAATCAGCAAACAAAATGCGTTCTAAAATCGAAGCAAACGAGTACAAGGATTACATTTTAGGATTTATTTTTTATAAGTTTCTCTCTGACAAGGAGTTGAAGTATCTAAAGGAAAACGACTATGAAGATGCTGATATTAGAGAGCTAACAGAAGAAGATGAGGATGCAGTTAAAGATATTCAGACAAGCATAGGCTATTTCATAGCATATGAAAACCTTTTCTCGACTTGGCTTGAGATGGGAAGCGATTTTGAAGTTGATAATGTGAGAACAGCTTTATCTGCATTTACTAGACTAATAAGTGAATCACATAAAAAAGTCTTTGATAAAATCTTTGATACACTGCAAAGTGGGCTAAGTAAACTAGGCGATAGCTCTAAGTCACAAACAAAGGCTGTAAGTGATTTAATCTATTTGATTAAAGATATACCTATGGATGGTAAACAGGATTATGATGTCCTAGGTTTTGTTTACGAATATCTTATAAGTAATTTCGCTGCAAATGCAGGTAAAAAAGCTGGCGAGTTTTACACACCTCACGAAGTTTCAGTCCTTATGTCTGAGATAGTTGCAGAGCATTTAAAGGATAGGGATAAGATAGAAATATATGACCCTACTAGTGGATCGGGCTCGTTGCTCATAAATATAGGGAAGAGCTTATCAAAGTATATGGATAACTCAAACGGCATAAAATACTACGCGCAGGAACTCAAAGAAAATACATACAATCTAACTAGAATGAATCTCGTTATGCGAGGAATTATCCCAAGTAATATATATGCAAGAAATGGAGATACATTGGAGGATGATTGGCCATATTTTGATGATGCTGATCCAATAGCAAGCTATGATCCTCTCTATGTTGATGCAGTTGTTTCTAATCCACCATATTCACAGAACTGGAACCCATCAGGAAAGGAAATGGATCCGAGATATGCTGGGTATGGAATGGCCCCAAAGAGCAAAGCGGATTATGCCTTCTTGCTACACGATTTATATCACCTAAAACCAGATGGTATCATGAATATCGTGCTCCCACACGGAGTGCTTTTCAGAGGTGGAGAAGAAGGTGAAATCAGAAAGAACCTCATAGAAAACAACAAAATAGATGCAGTTATTGGTTTACCTGCGAACATCTTTTTTGGTACTGGAATACCGACAATAGTTATGGTACTCAGGCAGAAAAGAGAAAATGACGATATCTTGATAATAGATGCATCAAAAGGCTTCGTAAAAGAAGGTAAGAACAACAAGCTACGTGAATCTGATATCAAAAAGATTGTTGATACATTCAAAAATCGACTATCAATCGACAAATACAGCAAAGTCGTATCTAGAGATGAAATAAGACAAAACGAATATAACCTTAACATCCCTCGCTATGTAGATTCATCAGAAAAAGCAGAGGGTTGGGATATCTATGCGCTAATGTTTGGGGGAATCCCAGAAAATGAACTAAGCGATTACAATGAGTATTGGAATGCTTTTCCAACTCTAAGAGATGACCTATATTCCAAAACAGGAAGCTCTTATTATGGTCTAAATACAGATGATGTTAAGGCAACCATCAAAAATAACAAAGATGTGAGAGCGTTTATAGAAGAGTACAAGAATGCTTTTAACGGATTTAATGAAGCTCTTGAGGATATTTTGATTAAAAATATCGAAAGTATCAATATTTCAATGGCAGAGATACTGATAGGCGATGAGATTTTTAGGAGAATTAAGGACAAACCACTTGTAAATGCATATGAAGCATACCAGCTCTTTAGTGATGAATGGAATACTGTTAGTGTCGATTTAGAAATAATACAGACAGAGGGCTTTGAAGCTACCAAAAAGGTTGATCCTAATTTAGTATCAAAGAAAAAAGACGGAAAAGATGTCGAGGTACAGGATGGTTGGGCCGGTCATGTAATTCCATTTTCTTTGGTGCAGGATAAGATTCTTTATGCTGAGAAGAAAGCTTTAAGTGATAAAGAAAATCGTCTTTTGGATATAAAATCACTGTACGAAGAGCTACTGGAAGAGTTTAACGAAGATGAAAAAGAAATGGATTTCATCACAGAGGATAGGGATGCCTTTGTAAATTCAGAGGTAATAAAGGCCTCAAAGAACAAGGAATTAGAGGAGGAAACCTTAGCAAAGCTTAAGAAAGTTGTAGATATAATCGACGAAGAAAAAGAAGCTGAAGAAGGAAATCAAAACTCTTAATGCCGAACTAGAAAATGAGACAAAGAAGAGAATAGAAGAGCTAACAGACACAGAGGTAATTGAGCTACTAAAGGATAAGTGGATTACTCCAATAGTTAAAGGGCTAGATGTAATACCAAATAGAATTATTGAAAGCCTATCATCAAAGATGGAATCCCTCGTGAAAAAAAATATGAGTTAACATTCTCAGATGTTGAAAAAGAAATCGCCGAAACTGAAAAAGCTCTAAGAGACATGCTTGATGATATAGAGGGTTCTGAGGAGGATCTTCTTGGACTTAAGGAACTAAAGAGAATACTTGGGGGTAATTAATATGACAGAAAACAGAAAAAAACTCCTAAGTTGAGATTCAAAGGTTTTACAGATGCTTGGGAACAGCGTAAGCTGGGGAGAAGTGTTTAAATATGAGCAAACCCTCAGACGTATATTGTAGAAAAATACTGAGTATGATGATAAAAGATAAAATCCCTGATTTTTTGACTGCAGGTCAAAGCTTTATTTCTAGGATATGCAGATGAACATTTTGGCATAAAAGAAGTCAAAATGAGAGAAACCCAGTAATTATATTTGATGACTTTACAGCATCATCACACTATGTGGATTTTCCGTTCAAAGTCAAGAGTTCAGCTATAAAAACTTCTAGCTTTAAGCACTCACGAAAGATAATGTGTATTGTGCTTTATAATGTTCTAAACAAAATATCAGTTACTTACCTGTTAGTCATGAGCGTCATTGATTTCAACGTTTACTAAATCTGATATACTGTATGCCGAAATCTGTGACTGAAACAGGAACTTATAGGAGAATATTTTAGACACCTCGACAACCTTATCACTCTTCATCAGCGTAAGTTGGACAGGCTAAAAAATATAAAAAAATCCATGCTTGATAAAATGTTCCCTAAAGATGGAGAAGTAGTTCCAGAAATAAGATTTAAAGGATTTACTGATGCTTGGGAACAGCGTAAGCTGGGGATATAGGAACAATTACGACTGGTAGCACACCATCAACATCTATTCCCGACTACTATTCAGATGATGGAATCATATGGGTTACTCCGACGGATATAAGTGAGAACATCACATTTAAAAGTGCAAGAAAGTTGAGCGAATTAGGTCAACAGGTTGGACGTGTTGTTCCGAAAAATACCATACTTGTAACATGCATTGCGAGTATCGGAAAAAACACAATGCTTGGAAATACGGGCAGTTTCAATCAACAGATTAATGGATTGACACCAAACGAAAATAAATATGAGCCTTATTTTCTTTTGATAGAAAGTGAGATATGGTCTGCTCAAATGAGGAAGTCGGCAGCAGCTGGAACAATGCAGATTATAAATCGTACAGAGTTCTCAGGACTCGAAACTTGGATACCAAAATTAAATGAACAGAAGGTAATCGGAACATATTTCCGCAACCTCGACAACCTTATCACTCTTCATCAGCGTAAGCTAGATAAGTTGAAAAAAATATAAAAAAATCCATGTTGGATAACATGTTTGTTTAATTTTGCGGAGGAAAACCGATGATATTTAGTAAAGAAGCTGACTTTGAAGAGGCACTTATAAAGGTTCTTGTAGAGCATGGCTGGGAAAGGACTATACTCAAAAACCCAACTGAAGAGGACTTGCTAAGAAACTGGGCTAACATACTATTTGAGAATAATAGAGGAATAGATAGACTAAACAACTACCCTTTGACAGATAGTGAAATGAAACAAGTTTTTGGATCAGGTTGTTTCCTTGAGAACACCTCTAAAACTAAGCGGATTCATTAATGGTGGCAGCGTTTCTATTAAAAGAGATAATCCAGACGATATAAATCATTTGGGTAAAGAAGTGAGCCTCAAAATATACAATCGTCGTGAAATTGCTGCAGGTGAAAGTCGCTACCAGATTGCACGCCAACCTATTTTTAATACAAAATCAAAGGTATTAAATGATCGCCGAGGAGATTTACTGCTTTTGATCAATGGTATGCCAGTTATTCATATTGAGCTAAAAAGATCTGGAGTACCAGTTTCTCAGGCGGCATATCAGATAGAAAAGTATTCGTATGAAGGGGTATTCACAGGTTTATTTTCTCTAGTACAGATTTTTGTTGCTATGGAGCCAAATGAAACTAGATACTTTGCAAACCCAGGACCAGAGAATAAATTTAACTCGGACTTCTATTTTCATTGGGCTGATTTTAACAACGAACCTATAAATGATTGGCATGTGATAGCCTCTACTTTACTATCTATTCCAATGGCACATCAGCTAATTGGATTCTACACTGTTGCAGATAATGCAGATGGAGTGCTAAAGGTTTTGCGTAGTTATCAGTACTATGCTGCAAATGCAATATCAGATAAAGTCTCAAAGATTCAGTGGGATGATAAAAACCAACTTGGTGGATATATTTGGCATACAACGGGATCCGGAAAAACTATGACTAGCTTTAAGTCAGCGCAACTAATTGCAAGTTCTAAAGACGCTGATAAAGTAGTTTTTCTAATGGACAGAATTGAGCTTGGTACTCAGTCGTTAAAAGAATATAGAGGCTTCGCAGAAGAAAACGAGGAAGTACAGGAGACTGAGGATACATCCGTACTTGTTAGTAAATTAAAGAGTGATAATCCTTCTAATACCTTGATTGTCACATCTATTCAAAAGATGAGCAATATCAACAAGGAAAATGATGGACTTAAGGATGCCGATATTAAGAGAATGAATACTAAACGAATAGTATTTATTGTAGATGAATGCCATAGATCAACATTTGGAGAAATGCTTACAAGCATCAAAGAAACCTTCCCAAAGGCTATATTCTTTGGGTTTACGGGGACTCCAATACAAGATGAAAATCAAAAGAAGTTGAATACAACATCAGATATTTTTGGCAATGAATTACATCGCTACAGTATCGCAGATGGAATAAGAGACAAGAATGTTTTGGGTTTTGATCCATATAAAATACTAACTTATAGAGACAAGGACCTTAGAAAAGCTGTAGCATTGGATAAAGCTAAAGCAAAAACAGAAGACGAGGCAATTAAAAATAGCGAAAAATCAAAGATATATTATCACTATATGAACGATGTTCCTATGGCTGGCTCATTTGATTCAAGTGGTAAATATAGAAAAGGTATAGAAGACTATATACCTATGGCACAGTATACGGGAGAAGAACACAAAAGTAAGGTTGTTGAGGATATCGTTGAAAATTGGACAACTCTAAGTAGGGGCAATAAACTCCATGGAATCTTTGCGACTAATAGCATTCCGGAAGCGATAGACTACTATAGACTATTTAAAAACGCAGATATCAATTTAAAAGTTACAGCCTTATTTGATCCTAGCATAGATAACGAAGAAGGATTTGCTTTTAAAGAAGATGGATTAGTGGAAATAATAGAGGACTATAATGCCAATTTCTTTCAAGCCGATCAGTTCAGTTTGGCAACTTGGCCTAAGATGAAGAAGGATATATCAGCAAGGCTTGCGCATAAGGCGCCATATCAGAGGGTAGGAGCTACACCAGAAAAACAAATCGATCTCTTAATTGTCGTTAATCAGATGCTTACTGGCTTTGATTCAAAGTGGATTAATACGCTATACCTTGATAAAATAATAGAATTCGAAAACCTTATTCAAGCATTTTCTAGAACAAATCGTCTATGCCGTGAAGATTTGAAACCTTTTGGAACTATAAAGTACTATAGAAAGCCTCATACAATGGAAAGAAACATAGATGCGGCAGTAAAGCTTTATTCAGGTGATAAGCCATTAGGCTTATTTGTGAATAAGCTAAATCGTAACCTAGAAAAGGTTAACGAGATTTTTTTAGTGATATAAAATATCTATTTCATAATGCTGGCATCGTGGATTTTGAAAAAGCTTCCTGATGATGTGTCTGAGAAAAGAAAGTTCTCTCAGCTTTTCAATGAGTTAAAAAAACATATTGATGCTGCAAATATACAAGGCATGACTTTTAGTAAAAAAAGAATATGAATTTACAGATGAAGATGGTCGTGGGTATACTGTTTCATTAGAACTTGATGAAAAACACATACTTAATATTGGTACAAAGATATAAAGAATTAATCGACTCAGATGGTCCTTCTAATCCTCAAGGGACGTATGATATAAAGGGATATATTACAGAAATTGATACAGATAAGATTGATGCTGACTATATGAATTCAAGGTTTGAAAAAAATATCTTAAGCTTCTCCAAACAGATGGTAATTCTAATGACCAGGTTCTGAATGCGAAGGAAGAGTTACACAAAAACATTTGCAACTCTAAGCCAAGAAGACCAAAAAGTATGCAAATATTTTCCTTCATGATATTGAGAGGGGAGAAGTCAAGGATATATCTCTATCTTTCAGAGAACAGATTGTAAAAATACAAGACTAAGGATAAGGATACGCAAATCCAAAAGCTAGTAAAAGCCTTAGGTGTTGATGAAACAAAATTGAAAAATATGATTGAAAAACATCCAGAAGAAGCAAATTTAAACGAATTCGGAATGTTTGATGACCTAAAAAAAGTACTGTTGATAAATCAAAGGCTAAGGAGTACTTTTGAGAAATTAGATGAAACGGAACTAACAAAGGTGAAAGTAAATCAAAAACATCAAAAACTGCTAAAGGAATTTATCTTGCGTGGAGGATTTGATATCTATCTAGGGAAAAAAAGATAATTAATGATTAGGCCATATTCTTCGCGAATATGGCTTTTTCTTGGGAACAGCGTAAGGCAAAAGAACTGTTCGTATCAACTGCGGATAAAGGCTATCCAGAGCTTCCAGTTTTGTCAGCAACACAAGACCGTGGAATGATTCGCAGAGATGAAAACAGCATCAATATATTCCACGATAAGGAGAATGAAGCTGGCTATAAAAGAGTGTTGCCGGGTCAGTTTGTAATACATCTTCGTTCTTTTCAGGGAGGGTTTGCTCATTCCAAAATAGAAGGCATAACTTCGCCTGCCTACACAGTTTTCGGCTTTTATGAACTCGAAAATCACGACTCAGAATATTGGAAATATGTATTCACTTCCAAGTCGTTTATACGACGATTAGAAACAGTAACCTATGGTATTCGTGATGGACGAAACATAAGCTATGACGAGTTTTTAACTCTAAATTTTGTGTATCCTCCAAAGGCTGAACAGATGGCAATTGCTCGGTATTTGGATAAACTAAGTAACCTTATCGCTCTTCATCAGCGTAAATCATTTGACATTTTAACTTAAACTAGAAAGTGAGCGCATTACGAGATCAATATCCTTATTTTCTAGCTCATGAATAATGTGAAGATATGTTTTTTGTGTGGTTGTCATACTAGAATGACCTAGCCTTCTAGCAACACTAGCGATTGATACCCCTGCGAACAGTAGAAGTGAGGCATGTGTATGTCTGAGTCCATGAACTGAAATAACTGGGATTTCAGCATGTAAGCAATGTCTTTCTAGTGCATTATTTACGGTTGAGTTAAATACACGCGATTTGATGAATATGGGCTCGTCTTTTGGTAAACCCTTGAGTAATTCAGAAAACTGTACGATGAGCTGCCAATCAATCTGGATTTTTCTTATAGATGAACGATTTTTAGTTGGAAGAAATCCACTATTTCCTTTGTAATCCCATGTTTTGCTTATTGATAGAGACTGATGAGGAAAATCAAAATCACTTGGCGTAAGTGCTAAAGCTTCAGAGAACCTTAATCCTGTTTTTGCAACAAGTAGAATAAACCAATCCCAATTTATATCGGTTGTTAAGTTTAAATCTTGCAATAGCTTATGGAGTTCAAATTGATTAAGATATTTTGTTTTCTTTACGCGTGGTATTTTTCCTTTTATAATCGCTTTTCTTGTCGGATCTCTTTCAATAAGTCCCTCATCAACGGCATCTAAAATTGCACCCTTGAGCTGGTGATGAAAAATCCATTGTTGTCTGCCTCTCGTGAAATTCAGCAAAGTCATTGAGAAGTTGCTGGTAAGTCAGTCTATTTATTTCGCTAATTTTTAATTTAGGGATTAATTTTCTTACCCATGTGCTTGTCAAAATGTATTTATCCATCGTAACTTTACGTATTGCTCCAGATTTATATACATCTATCCATTGGGAATAATATTCGTGAAATAAATCGGTATTTTTTTATATCATTGAGCATTCCTTATTTATTCTCCTTTTTTAATTTTTATGATTTACGCTGATGAAGAGTGATAAGGTTGTCAAGGTGTCTAAAAGTATTTGCCTATAGCTGCCTGTTCAGTCACGGATTTAGGATATAAAATATCTGTATTTTGCAACGCTACTTTTTGAAATCAAAGCAACCTTTATTCCCTGCATAAGAGGTAATAACTGGTTATGAAAAAGACCCTGAGTTCATATAATATCCAAGGTATCCTGAAGCGAATTTTTGCAATGGTCTGTAAGGTATTGTATGTAGCCCTGAAATTACGATTTCATCACTTATCCCTGCTATTTCAGTACATTTTCCAACGGTTTCATCCTCTGCGGTATCTGCCACAATAACATCACCGTTTTTGTAAAAATGATGACTTGTATTTAGTAATAATTACTTCATCTACAATCATCGGAAGTGATTCAGTTTTCACTCTATTACTTCACCAAATTTAACCAAAAATATCCCCATAGTGAACATTTTTTGCAATCCCTTGTTCAGATGATAAATCAGCTCTTGAAAAGGTATTATTTTGCAGGCTTATAAGCACTTCTCCTAACTTACGCTGTTCCCAAGAAATAGCATCACTAGACTATAATAAAGCCAATTTACTACACAGAATGAAACCAAGTACAGAGTGATTAATCTAAGGTGTGATTTGATATTATGCTAACTTCGATATTATTGACAGAATTTTTCATATATGATAGCATTAAACTACAACTAAATAGTATTCAAAGGAGGGAATTAGGCGCAATTCCTAAGCGGTCCCGCCACTGTGAAGACATTAGTCAAGCCAGGGTACTTCTTTGAATATAGCCACTTTATTCTACGAGCGATGGAATGTGATGACTGTTAATAGAGATTCTGTGCTAGCCCGCATAGAGCCTGGCCTGACATGATTAACTTTGATATTTCTTAGCAGGTTTTGCTAAATACATCAGAAACATTGCAGCTTATGCTGCTTTTTTGTTTGCCGTAGAATAGCGATAGTCTTTTGTAAAGGAGAACTAGTATGAACAAAAGGTTTTTAACCAAACTATTCAGCTTGATGCTAGCCCTATCTCTTGTTTTACCTAGCTTTGGCGTAAACCAGGTATTTGCAACAGATAGCACCACAGAAGTGAGAACTAGCAGTGAGACTGAAACACCTGCAAGCAAGAAATTAACTCGCTTTGCAGAAAAACAGTATTCTGTAGAGGGAGTTGTCGGAGAGCAAAAGGAACTTGTGCTAAGAGGTTTTGCTGAAGATGGCTCAGAGTTAGACCTTGACCTAGAGGCTGAAATTCCAGAGGGATGGAAGCCGTATGTAGATGTTACTGCTAAAGGTAACAAGCTTACAATTAGGGATAAGGGAAAGGCTTGGAGCTCGCAGTGCATAGTAAATGATAAGAGCAATAAGGATGTAACTGTAAGGATATATATCGAATTTAAGGAAGCTACATCAAATGATCCCTTTGTAGGAACTCTTGCAGAGTGGAATTTTGATAAGAATACAAACACTCTTAAGGGATTTAAGGATAAGAACAATCCTACGGAAGTTGTAATTCCTAAGACAATTGATGGAACACCTGTTAAGCATATCGATAAGGATGCGTTTAAGTTTAGCTCATTTGGTGGGAATGTAAAAAAACAGAATTACAAAGCTGACTATACCAGAGGGAATTGAAAGCACAGGCTATATGTCATTTCAGGGTAATGACCTGAGCGAGGTTAAGCTACCTAAGTCTCTTACATCGCTTGGTGGAAGAAGCTTCTACGGCAACACAAATCTAAAAAAGGTAGAGTTTGCAGATGGCATAAACCTTGAGGTTATACAGAGCGATGCCTTCCAAAATACAGGACTTGAAAGCATTGAACTTCCTGACTCAGTAAAGAAAATTGAGAGTGGTGCATTTAATGGTTCTCATCTAAAGAACATCAAAATGAGCGATGGCGTTAGCGAAATCGGAGACCAGGCTTTTTCATTCACCTTACTTGAGGAATTTACAATGCCTACAGGTCTTCAGACTTTGGGTAAGGCTTCAAGAAATAGCGGCGCGTTTTTCAGGACATTCAGTGAAAAGACTGAGTATGCAAAGGGAACAGAAAGATTTACAAAGGTCTATGATAGCACAGGCAAAGCAAATGTTTTAAATACAAGAGCAGTAGTAAATCCACAAGCTGTAACGATTAAATTCCAGGATGAAAATGGCAAGACTATCAGTGAAGATAAGACCTATGTCGGTGCAGAAAAGAACAAGCTTGTTGTTGAGAAAATCCCTGGAAAGTACTTCACAAGAGAGGTATATAGCACTGGTGCAGGTGATGGACACTACTACACAGACTACCTAAATCCATTTGTTACAAATGGTGCAAAGGTATACTCAGATGACGCTATATCAAAGGCAATCATCGGTGAAAACTACTATACACTCGGAAATAACTATGAATTCACACCAGAATACATCAAAGGGTATATCACACCTGAGAAGGTATCTAAGACTATATCAAAGGATGACCACGAAGTTATATTCACATATAAGGAAGCTGAAAAGGTTGAAGTTAAGTCTGAGGGTGAAGGTCTAAAGCTTGATATCGAGGGCGATAAGGAAAGCGTTGGAAAGACAGTAAATTTCACACTTTACGAGCCTTCTGGAAAGGAACTTGAGAAACTTCTTTTAAACGATGAGGATATAAAGGCAAAAGCTAGTTTTGATGGACTAAAATACAGCGGCTCATTTGAGGTAAAAGGAAAGACCTTAATAAAGGCTGTATATAGGGATGCAAGTGTTGAAAATAAGCTGGAGTTCGATGTAGAAAAGACAGAGCTCAAGCTTGGAGATAAGAGCAATTTCACGGTAAAATACCGCGGAAAGCCTGTTCAGCTGCCTAACGCGGATATTGAAATTACAACTGATGTTGATAGACTTCTAAAGATAAATGAAGCTGAGGGAAGTTTCAAGGCTATAACAGCAAAGAATGGTAAACTAAAGCTTTCTGTGAAATCAAATCCAGCTCTTAATGCTGAAAAAGACATTAAGGTTGAGGCCATTGATGTTGACATGAGAATGGAAGACATTCATAACACAGTTATAAGCAAGACTCCTGTAAAAATTGATAAGCTATACTTCACTGCAGGTGTTGACTACTACACCGATGTTGAGTTTGATGCCCCAGTGCCTGCGCTTGCAATAGAAAAGGCCTTGAAGGCTAAGGGTGTTAATACAGCATCAAAGGAAGAATTCGACTGTGGTGACAACTGCGGCTGGATGAAGGTTCTAGGCAAGGGACTTTGGACAGGTATCAATCCAAACGGAAGCTTTATGTATTCTGCTGATAACAAGATGGCCGATAAGGTAATATCGGAATTTGAGCTCAAGGGTGGAGAAAACATCTGTGTTTTTCTATGACGATAACTGGATGGTAAGAACTGATCTTACTTTCTTTGATAAGGAAGAGTATGTAGTTGAAGAGGGTGAGGAAGTTGAATTCACTTTGATGGGTTCAGACATTACTTACGGAGCAGATAATACAGCAAAGCCTGTTAGTGGCGCAGTGCTAGAGCTTACTGAAGGTTCTAATGCTCCAAATGTGAGCGAGGCAAAGACGGATGCTCAGGGTAAGATTAGCTATAAATTTGAGAAGGCTGGTGAATACAAGATTTCAGCATTAGTCGAAGGCAAGTCAATTGCAAGACCTTACGCTAAGGTTGTAGTTAAGAAACGTGCAGAAGATCAGGAACTTAATTTCGAAGACACGAGTCTAGAAAATAAGGATCAAAATGTGAACTTCGACTTTGATAAGAAAACCGTTTCATTTGTTATAGGCGAAGCTAAATCACTTGTATTAAAGCTAGATGTCGACATCTCAAATATGTTTAAGGGCAAGGTAATTACTGAGGAAAACCGTGTAGGAAGCTTAGTACTTGAAGAAGATGGAAAGCCAGCTAAGGAACTAGAATTTGGCAAGGATTATACAGTAAGGGAAGGTAGCATTATACTAAATATAAACGGTAGCTACTTGAATAGCCTAAACGCTGGAAATTACAGACTTAAGCTTAAGACTAAAGCAGGCTTTGCAAAGCTAGGTCTAACAGCTGCAAATCCAGCACCAGTACCTAATACTGGAAATCAGCCACAGGTTCAGCCAGGCGGTGCAGGTAATCCTTCTGTAGGTCCAGGGAATACAGCGGCAAATAAACATGCTAAGGGTGTTTTGACAGGGGATTTCTCGGGTTTTACGAATTACATAATTATAGGAGGAATCGCACTTGCAACTATAATAATAGGACTCGTAGCAAGAAGAAAAGTAACTAAGAACAAATAAAATCATAATTCAAAGGACGATGGCTAGGCTGTCGTCTTTTTTTATGTCCAAACCTAAGGATGCACTGTCATATAGATTGAAATAAAAAAATCAAAAAAACACTTGTTAGACAAAACTAACTTATGTATAATAAAGATACCGACGGACGCGTCGGTTCAAATAGGAGGTATTCATATGTGTGCTGCACGTAGACTTAACGAGTCTGAAAGAAAAAATGAAATAATGAATTCAGCTGTCGATGTAATAACCCAAAAAGGTCTGGAAAATGCAACGATGGAAGAGATTATTGCTGGTACTAGTTTATCAAAAGGTGGTGTCTACCACTATTATAAAAAAACGTCAACGAGATTTTTTTAAAGACATTATGATCTCAGGAATTGAATATAGAAAAACAATTATAAAAGAGCATATGGATGAGTGTAAAAAGGGTCACGAAATGGAATTTATAGCAAAGCAATTTGTTGATAAAATCATAGATGATAACCCTTATATGCCACTTTATGTTGAGTTTCTTATTGCAAAGAAAAGAAATCCTGAGCTAGAGAAAATGATGCAGGAGCTTCAGGAGCTGACTAGCGATAGATTTAGCACGGCCATGGGTGATGAATTAGGGTGGTCATTTGATGAAAACATATTTAATGTTTCTACTGATGTAATGAATGCGCTTATCCTTGCATCTAATATTTTAGGAGCTAGAGATAACTTCAAAAAAAACAGACATTTTCTAGAGAGGATGTTTCTCAGTATATTTAAAGAAGGAAAGGAGAATTGATATGGACATATATAAGAAATCGTTTAGATACGTACCCGAGTATAGGGTGTTTGGTTATTTAGCAGTCCTAATATCTGCTATTTCGGCATTTATTATGAGTGCTTTGGATACCATTACATATATAAATTCTTTGATGAAGTTATAGTCAAAGACAACCTTGAAAATGCAAGCGTTTATGCAATAAAGATTGTAATATATTTGACTTTAGCAGCTATATTATACCTAATCTCTGGGTTAGCCTCACACAAGCTAGCTTTTAGGTTAGAGACCAATCTTAGAAAAAGAGGAATCGATGGCCTAACAGATTCGAGCTTCAGATTCTTTGATACTAATCCGTCAGGTCAGATTAGAAAAACAATAGATGATAACGCAGCGATGACACATACTGCTGTTGCGCACATGATCCCTGATAACTCGCAGGCATTTTTGACCCCTATACTTGCAATAGTTCTAGCCTTCTCGGTAAGCATTAGAGTAGGGATAATCATAGTTATTTTGACCCTTGTAAGTGCTCTAATACTAAAAGCTATGATGGGTAATTCTGAGTTTATGAAGGTATATCAGGAGGCACTAGACAAGCTCAGTTCAGAGACAGTAGAGTACATAAGAGGCATGCAGGTTGTCAAAATTTTTGGGACAAAGCTAAACTCATTCAAAGCTCTTGACGAGTCTATAAAAAACTATTCGAAATATGCATATGACTACTCACTTTCCTGCAAGAAACCATATGTCATATATCAATTGATTTTTTTCTCGGTTTAATTGCAATTATCAGCATACCGCTAAGCTTTTTCATTACAGGTATGGGAAGCCATAAGAATTTTACTGTTGAGCTGATTATGATATTTTTTATCAGTGGCGTAATAATGGTTTCCTTCATGAAAATCATGTGGGCGAGCATGAATATTTTCAATGCTAAATATGCAATTGATAATCTAGAAGCCTTGTATGACAAAATGCAGGAGGATAGGTTGACATATGGAAGCAGAACACGTTTTGATAACTATAATATAGATTTTGAAAATGTGACATTCTCATATGGAGAAAACACAGTAATCGAAAACCTTTCGTTCTCGCTTCTCGAAAAGCGAACTTACGCCCTCGTAGGACATTCAGGTTCTGGTAAATCGACAATAGCAAAGCTGCTATCCGGATTTTATAGGCTTGATGCTGGAACAATCAAAATAGGAGGATACCCTCTTGAGGAATATACTAAGGAAGCAATCATACGCAATATTTCATTTGTGTTTCAAGATAGCAAGCTATTCAAAAAGTCAATATTTGACAATGTTGCCATAGCAGATGAAAGTGCGAATCGAGAAGATGTCATGAAGGCACTGAGTTTAGCTGGTTGCGACGAGATTTTAGCTAAGTTTAAGGATAAGGAAAATACAATTATCGGCTCAAAGGGGGTTTATCTTTCGGGAGGAGAAAAGCAGAGAATTGCAATTGCAAGAGCCATTTTGAAGAACTCACCTATAGTAATAATGGATGAGGCGAGTGCCTCTATAGACGCTGATAACGAGTACGAATTACAAAAAGCTTTTAAGAATCTCATGAAGGACAGAACAGTAATCATGATTGCCCATAGACTAAGTAGTATTCAAAATGTTGATGAAATAATAGTTTTGGAAGGCGGTAAGGTGGTCGAGCGTGGAAGTAATGATTCCTTGATTGAAAAGCAAGGAATATATAGCAGGCTACTTCGTCTATATGAAACAGCAAATGATTGGAGGGTGTAAAATGAAAAACTATTTTAAAAGAAGATATGCCCTATCCGAGCAGGGTGCAAAAAATGTTACTACTGCATCTTTAAATTGTACACTTACTTACTTTTGCAAATCTTGCACCTATGTTCATTTTAATGATAGTGTTCGATCAGCTGATTCTAGGGAATGTACATGCTACTTGGCAGTATATCTGCATGTCAATAGCTACATTGATAATAATGTATTTACTCCTATCAAAAGAGTATGTTAGCCTTTATAACGCTACATACAAGGAGTCTGCAAAGTTGAGAACAGATATCGCTGAGAATCTTGCAGACTTACCACTTGCTTACTTTTCAAAGCATGATCTATCAGATTTATCTCAAACCATCATGGTCGATGTGAATTCGATTGAACATGCCTTGAGCCATTCAATACCTAAGGTTGTCGGTATGTGGATTTTCTTTCCTATTATGGGTCTAATGCTTGTAATTGGAAACTGGAAGCTTGGACTTGCAACAATAATTCCTACACTTGTGAGCTTTATAGTAATCCCGTTGAGCAAGAAGAAAGAAATCACAGCTAACCGTAAGTACTACAAGGTTTTGAGAGAAAACTCTGAGCTGTTTCAGGAGACCATTGAGCTGCAGCAAGAAATAAGCAGCTTTAATCAATCTAAGAATGTTAAGGAAAATCTCTATAAAAAGATGGAGGAAAGTGAGAAAATTCATTTCAATGTCGAGATGATGTCGATGGTTCTTGTTGCAATATCTACACTTTTTGCATATATCAGTGTAGGAGTGGTAATACTTGTTGGAATAGAACTTCTCATGCGTGGTGAAATTTCTTTATTATACCTTGTGCTCTACATTATAGCTGCCATAAAGGTCAAGGAAATCTTTGATATATCAAAAGAAGGTATCCTCGAAATGTACTATATTGAGCCAGCAGTAAGACGCATAAAAGAGATTAAGAATGCTGTATTGCAGAATGGTAAGGATGTTAAGCTTTCTAACTTCAACATTGATTTTAAAAATGTATCATTTGCGTACGACAATGACACACAGGTGTTAAAAGACGTGAGTTTTACAGCAAATCAGGGTGAGGTTACTGCTCTTGTAGGTGCATCTGGCTCTGGAAAAACATCCATTTTGAGATTGATATCAAGATTATACGACTACGATGGTGGAAGTATTTTGATAGATGGAAAAGATATCAAGGATATATCGACGGATTCTTTATTCAAGGATATTTCAATTGTATTTCAGGATGTGACGCTATTTAATACAAGTGTTATGGAAAACATCAGACTTGGAAGAGAAGATGCAAGTGATGAAGAGGTAAGGAAGGCTGCCGAGCTTGCTAACTGCATGGACTTTATCGAAAGGCTTCCTGAAGGCTTTGATACTGCTATAGGTGAAAATGGCGCAGAGCTTTCTGGTGGTGAGAGGCAGAGGCTCTCGATTGCAAGGGCATTCCTCAAGGATGCACCAATACTGATTTTAGATGAAATTTCAGCTAGTCTTGATGTTGATAACGAGAAGAAAATTCAAGAGAGCCTAAACAAGCTGATTAAAAATAAGACGGTAATTATAATATCTCATAGGCTGAAATCCATAGAAAATGTTAACAAGATTGTTGTAATAGATAATGGTGTTGTTGAATCTTCAGGCACACATGATGAACTAATGAATACATCAAAGGTATATAAAAACCTAATTCAAAAAACTAAGCTTGCAGAGGAGTTCAATTATTAGGAGAAAGAAATAGAAAATATCAAAAGACAGCCAAAAGGCTGTTTTTTGTTGTAAAACATATGAGCCTTTGGATGTCTGTACAGCCATAAATCTTGAAAATTTGCCATTTATATGGTATCGTTTATAAAAACAGTTAACAGTTAGGAGATGCCAGATGAGCATAATGACAGTTAAAAACCTATCGCACGGCTTTGGCGATAGAGCTATATTTAACGATGTTTCCTTCAGACTTCTCAAGGGTGAGCATATAGGCCTTATAGGAGCAAACGGCGAGGGAAAGTCGACTTTTATGAACATAATTACGGGTAAGCTTATGCCAGATGAGGGCACTGTGCAGTGGTCTAAGAACGTGAGTGTAGGCTATATGGATCAGCATGCGATGCTCAAGAAGGGCATGACCATCAGAGAGGCGCTAGCAGGAGCCTTTGATTCCCTCTTTGATATGGAAAAGCAGATGAATGAGCTTTATGAGCAGATGGGAAGTGCTGACCCTGATAAGATGGATGAGATGATGGAGGAAGCGAGTGTTCTTCAGGAGCTTTTGATGGCGCACGACTTCTACAGCATAGATGTCAAGGTGGACGAGGTAGCAAGGGCTCTTGGACTTATGGAGTTAGGTCTTGATACCGATGTTTCTGCGCTTTCTGGTGGACAGAGAACCAAGGTGCTTCTTGCGAAGCTACTTTTATCAAAGCCAGATATCCTTTTGCTCGACGAGCCTACAAACCATCTCGACAGGGAGCATATCGAATGGCTGAGAAGATATCTTGAGTCATATGAGAATGCTTTCATCCTCATAAGCCACGATATACCGTTTCTGAATAGTGTTGTAAACCTTATCTACCACATGCATAACAAGAACCTCGATAGATATGTCGGAGACTACGATAAGTTCATGGAGGTATTCAAGGTTAAGCAGGAACAGCAGGAGGCTGCCTACAAGAGACAGCAGGCAGAAATCGCAGAGCTTAAGGACTTCGTTGCCAGAAATAAGAGTAGAGTTGCTACTAGGAATATGGCGATGTCTAGGCAGAAGAAACTGGATAATATGGAGCTGATTTCAAGACCGACTGAGGCACCTGAGCCTGAGTTTGATTTCAAGGAGAGCAAAATCAGCGGCAAGGTTATATTTGAGACTAAGGACCTAGTCATAGGCTACGATGAACCGCTCAGCAAGCCTTGAATCTATACATGGAGCGCAAGCAGAAGATAGTAATCGAGGGTGCAAATGGTATCGGAAAGACTACTTTGCTTAAGAGCCTTCTAGGCCTGATACCAGCGGTGTCTGGAGAGGCTAGAATGGGCGATTCTATCGAACTTGGCTACTTCGAGCAGGAAAGCTCTGGTGATGGAGAAAAGACCTGTATAGACGAAATCTGGCAGGATTTTCAGGCATGGACTCAGTTTGAGGTAAGACTTGCTTTAGCAAAGTGCGGTCTTACAACAAAGCACATAGAGAGTAAGGTAAAAGTCCTCTCAGGAGGAGAGCAAGCAAAGGTAAGGCTTTGCAAGCTGATTAACAGACCTTCCAACCTACTTGTGCTGGACGAGCCGACAAATCACCTTGATGTTGCAGCAAAGACAGAGCTAAAGCGCGCACTTCAGGAATATAATGGCAGTATTTTGATGGTATGCCACGAGCCTGAGTTCTACGAAGGACTTGCCACAGAAATTTGGGACCTTTCAGAGTGGACGACAAGGCTGATATAAAAGGAGAGTTTCATGACTACCGCTGAAGATATCAGAAATAGACTTATGGATCTAAAGGATGAGGAATATAAGGCCTTTAATTCAAAGCTAATTCCAAACGTCGACGAAAGCCTTGTAATCGGCGTTAGAGTTCCTGCGCTCAGGAAGCTCGAAAAGGAGCTTAGAGCTGAGGATTTAGGAGACTGGCTCTCTGACCTTCCTCACAAATACCTTGAAGAGAATACTTTGCACGGAATCGTAATTTCCAATATGAAGTCTCAGGAGGATTGTCTTTTTAGACTTGAGGAATTCCTTCCGTATATCGATAACTGGGCTACCTGCGATATAATAAATCCTAAGATTCTAGCAAAGGATAAGGATGGCTTTCTATCTTGCATAAAGTCATGGATAAGCTCAGAGCACATATATACAAGTAGATTTGGCATGGAGATGCTGATGAGCTATTTCCTCGATGATGAATTCAAGGAGGAATATCTTGAGCTTCCCGCTGGGGTTAAAGCGAAGAATACTATCTTAACATGATGATAGCCTGGTTCTTTGCCACTGCTCTTGCCAAGCAGTGGGAGAGTGCGATAGTTTATCTAGAAAACAATAGACTATCAAAATGGACCCATAACAAGACCATACAAAAGGCGATAGAAAGCTATAGAATAAGTCCTGAGCAAAAGGAATACCTGAGGGAACTAAAGATAAAGTAAAACCTCAGGAGAAGGTGGAAACGATGGACATCAAAAAAATATATCTAGTTTATTTCAGTCCGGGTGGAAACACGGAAAAGGTTGTAAAGCTAATCGGAACAAAGCTAGCTGGCGAGCTAGACGCTGAAGCATACGCAATTGACTTCACATCACCTGAGATGAGAAATGCGCAGTATAGCTTCGATGAAGATGCACTTGTGATTTTCGGTATGCCAACCTATGCTGGAAGAGTTCCAAACAAGCTTCTGGCTTTTCTTCAGGATGGTTTTAAGGGTAATGCCACAAAGGCAGTGGCTGTTACTACATTCGGAAATAGAAGCTTTGATAGCTCTTTGACTGAGCTTTCTCTAGAGCTATATAAAAACGGATTTGATATCTTTGCAGCAGCTTCATTTGCCTGTCAGCATCACTTCTCCAAAGTAATAGGAACGGCAAGACCAGACGATGATGATGTAGCTGAAATAGAAAAATTTGCACTAAGCATAGCACATTGGCTATCAAAGTCAGAAGCAAAGTGCATAGAACACAGAAATATACTTGCTGATTCAGAGGTAAAGCCTTACTACATTCCGCTTGGTGAGGATATGCAACCAGCAAAATTCCTAAAGGCTGTGCCAAAGACTGTAGAAGAGCTATGTGATGGCTGTGGAGTTTGCATCAAAGCCTGTCCAGTAGGTAGCATTTCCTCGGACTATATGACGATTACAGGTCCATGCATTAAATGTCAGGCCTGCATTATAAATGCCACAGCGGAGCGAAATACTTTGATGATGAGGCATTCCTATCTCATGTGAGAATGCTAGAAAATAACTATACCAAAAGAGCAGCAAACTTTGCCTTGATTGAAAAGACTGGTGAAGTGTGATAGATTAGGTTTGTAAAAACTACAGTTAATGGGAGGGATTAATGAAGTTACCTGATAGAAATGAAAAATATCAACAGATACTCTTGTATGTACTACTTGGAGCATTCAGCATCTTAGTGATGTTTTTCTTGCTCCTTAATATCGGCGTGATAGTGCCAAAGGGAATGAGTTTTATTTCGACATTTTTCTCGCTGATTTCACCATTTATAGTCGGACTTGCAATAGTTTATCTGCTAAATCCAATTGTAAACCGTATAGAAAAGATACTTTACAAAAGCTTTGGAATCGTTTTAAAAAGCAAGAAAGACAAGCTATCATTTAGAAGCTTATCAGTCTTGATTACATACCTTATAGTTGCAGGATGTATTTTCCTGATTCTATCTGCAATCATATCATCTATTGCTAAAGAAATACAATTAGCTGATACCGATAGCCTCAAGAACATAGCGCTTTCGCTTCTAAACTCAGGCAAGGAGTTCATCAAAGCTGTAACGAGCAAGCTTGATCAGTTTGGCATCAAGTCTGCAAATCTAAGCGAGTATCAGCAGAAGCTGATTAGCTGGATAAATGACAGCACTACAAGTATCGCAAGCGGTGCCTTCTCATTTGTATCAAATGTAAGGAAGCGCAATATCAAAGTTCTTAATCGCTATGGTTCTTTCAATATATGTGCTAATTGACTTAGATAATCTGAAAAAATACTGGCAGAAGGTTGCGGGAGCACTGCTAGGAAACCGCAGCTATGGTGCCGTATCAACTTTCCTTAAGGATGCAGACTACTGTTTCTCAGGCTATATCAAAGGCCAGTTCCTAGATGCCTGTGTAATGGCTGTACTAGTTAGTGTAGGACTTTCAATAGTAAATGTAAAATACAGCATCTTAATAGGTATCCTAACGGGAATTGGAAACCTAATCCCTTATGTAGGACCAATATTTGCCTATGGCGGAACAACCCTAGCTTGCATAGTTGATGGTGACTTCAAAAAGATGGTAATCGGACTTATTGTGGTTTTGGTTATCCAGGGACTAGATGGAAACTTTATAAATCCTAAGCTATTATCAAACAGTATTTCGGTAAATCCTATACTTGTAATTATAGCTCTTTTGATAGGAGCATCACTTGGAGGACTTTTAGGAATGCTAACAGCGGTTCCGATGGCAGCCCTATTGAAGAAAGAATTTGATAGATTCATAGCTTGGCGCGAGGCCAAGAAACTAGAAAAGTCAGGAGAAGTACAATGACGCTGACACAGATAAACTATGTTATAAAAATAGTTGAATGTGGCTCCATGAACAAAGCTGCTGAGCAGCTTTATGTGGCTCAGCCATCTTTGACGGGTGCAATCAAAGAGCTAGAGAAGGAGCTAGGCTTTAGCCTATTTAATCGTAGTGGTAAGGGCGTGAGCCTGACCCCTGATGGCGTAGAATTTTTGATGTACGCAAAGGAGGTCTATGCTAGCTACGAGACTTTGATGGAAAAGTACGGTGATGGTGCAAAGATAAAGAAGAAGTTTGGCGTTTCGACTCAGCACTATTCTTTTGCGATAAAGGCCTTTGTCGAGATGGTAAAGAGCTTTGATACGGCAGAATACGAGTTTGCAATTAGAGAGACTCAAACTAGAACTGTTATATCTGATGTTGCTAATCTCAGAAGTGAGATAGGACTCCTTTATATGAGTGACTTTAATCGCAAGGCTTTGATGAAGCTGCTGAATGCCTCAAATATAAGCTTTACCAAGCTCATAGATTGTGATGCCTTCGTATATCTGTGGAAGGGTCATCCACTAGCCAATGAAAGTCGATTAACTTCGACCAGCTAAAGGACTATCCTTGCCTTTCCTTTGAGCAGGGGGAGAACAGCTCGTTCTACTTTGCTGAGGAAATTCTAACAACAAACGAGTATCCTAGAACCATCAAAGCTAACGACCGTGCAACCATGCTGAATCTAATGATAGGCCTAAACGGTTACACGCTTTGTTCAGGAATCATCTGCGAAGAACTAAATGGTGATGACTATGCAGCTGTTCCTTATGAGGATAAGCAGAATCCAAATAGCGTAATGGAGATTGGATATATCAAGAAAAAGGGTATAAACTTAAGTCATACAGGTGAGGAATACATAGCGCATCTCAAGAAATATCTAGGCGTTGCAGAGGAATCCTAAAATATGAGCAAAACAAAATCGGTGCCTTGCAGCACCGATTTTTTGTTATCTTAATGTGAATTTCTATTTAGCTGATTCGCTATCAGTACCCTGATTTTCCTCAACGATTCTTAGGTAATCTGAGTATTCACTATCTAGTGGATTCTCGTACGGAGCTTCCTTAGTTGTCTTAGCAACTGCGTTGTTACCCTTTGTTAGAGAAATCATTGTTCCAGCACCACCGACGCATCCGCCTGGGCAACCCATTCCCTCAAGTAGGTATCCATCGTACTTACCTAGCTTAGCAGCCTGAAGAAGCTTACGGCAGTTTGCGAGACCGTCAGCGTTTGCAATCTTCATTTCTCTTTCTGGCTCTAGCCTAGAAATTACCTGAACTACAGCGTTAGCTACACCACCGCTTACGGCGAAGTTTCTTCCTGCTGAGCTTCCGGTTGCTGCTTCGTTTTCGTCAACCTCTACCTTCTTAGGATCGATTCCTCTTGAGTCGAACATTCCGATTACTTCCTCAAATGTAAGAACGAAGTCGATATATGGTCTGATATTTCTCTTGTTGCCTCAATCTTCTTAGCAGCGCATGGTCCGATGAACGCAACCTTACATCCTGGGTGCTGCTCCTTAAGAACCATACCTGTTAGCGTCATAGGTGTTAGAGCCATTGAGATGTGTCCCTGTAGCTCTGGGAATAGCTTTTCTGCCATACCTGACCATGATGGGCAGCATGATGTTGCAAGGAAAGGAATCTCTGCTGGAACATTCTCTAGGAAGTCGTGAGCCTCCTGAATTGTACAAAGGTCAGCACCTACAGCTACATCAAGTACATCTGTAAAGCCAAGCTCTCTAAGAGCAACCTTTAGTTGTTCCATTGTGATACCGTTTCCGAACTGTCCCGCAACAGCAGGTGCAACTGCAGCATATACTGGTGTATCGCTCTTGATTGCTGTAATAGTCTGGAATAGCTGTGCCTTATCTACGATAGCACCAAATGGGCAGTGTGTTAGACACATTCCGCATCCTACGCACTTATCTTCGTCTATGTCTGCGCGACCGTATTCGTCTGAGCTGATTGCATCCATTCCGCATAACAGCAGCACATGGTCTTTCCATCTTGATGATAGCATTGTATGGACAGGCAGTTACGCATCTTCCACACTTGATACAATTGTCCTGGTCGATGAAAGATTTACCGTTGATAATATCAACAGCATTCTTAGGACAGACTTCAGTACATGGGTGAGCAATACAACCCTGACACATGTCAGTAACCTTGATGAGCTTCTCTGGGCACTGATGACATGCAAACTTGATGATGTTGATCAGTGGAGCCTTATAGTAGTTTTCGCCCTTTACGATTTCGTCAATACCTGTTGTGATTGAGATGTGCTCTCTTGCTGGCTGAATATCTAGTCCAAGAGCTGCACGAATTCTTTCTCCGAGTATAGCTCTCTCTAAGAATACGCTCTCTCTGATTGATGCAATTTCGCCAGGAAGAATCTCAAATGGAATCTCTACGATTTCGCTAAGATCACGATCTTCGTACGCAAGATTTGCTACTGCAGAGAAAACCTGACGGCGCAAATTATTAATTCTTGTGTATATGTCACGCATGTTTAAAAACCTCCGATGTATAATGAATACAATTTTACTTATAAATTAAATTTAAACCCTACATATCATACTATATTTTTCATGTGCATGGGAACCCCATTTTAAATAATTTTTGATAGGAATTTAACAATGATAAAATTCGATTGTATCAGAATACTTAAACGCTGATTTCTAGTGCGTCTGGAGCAAAGATAACAACAGTATTTTTGAAATATTTAGATAGGCATTTGAGACCCTGAAATACTTTTTTTGCGTGCCTTTTAACCCTGCTGAAGAAGCAGGATTTTTTGCATCAAAATTTGGACCTGAGCTTGAGACGGAATCAGCCCTTTGAGTAGGTGGCTCGTTAATGCTGATTACTCCGTCCTTTATGCTCTTTGTCGTATCGCAATGATGGGGCATGAAACATTCCTGCCCCTCTGCATCTTTGATTGTCAGCGAAAGAACATCGCCTGAGTATATTATTTTCTTGTCTGTCTTTATCTCTAGGAGCATGGTATGGCTATTTTTCATTTTCGTACCTTTGTACCACTTCTTCAATTTCTCCTGCATAGAGGAACATGGACTCTGGAATATGGTCGTATTTGCCGTCGAGTATCTCGCGGAATCCTCGGATTGTTTCTGCTAGAGGAACGTATTTTCCTTGCATTCCTGTAAACTGTTCAGCAACTGCAAATGGCTGAGAAAGGAATCTCTGGAGCCTGCGGGCTCTTGCAACTGTCAGCTTATCCTCTTCAGAAAGTTCATCCATTCCAAGGATGGCGATGATGTCCTGAAGATCTTTGTATCTTTGCAAAACTGCCTGTACATCTCTTGCTGTATGATAATGCTCCTCGCCCAAGATGAGCGGATCCATGATTCTAGAGGACGATTCGAGCGGATCAACGGCAGGGTAGATTCCAAGCTCTGTAATAGCTCTCGATAAAACTGTTGTTGCATCGAGGTGAGAAAATGTCGTTGCCGGTGCTGGGTCAGTAAGGTCATCAGCAGGAACGTATACAGCCTGAACTGAGGTTATGGAGCCATTTGATGTGGATGTGATTCTCTCCTGAAGCGCACCCATCTCGGTAGCTAGAGTTGGCTGATAGCCTACAGCTGAAGGTATTCTACCTAGCAAGGCCGATACCTCAGAGCCAGCCTGAGTAAATCTGAAAATATTATCTATGAACAAAAAGAACGTCTTGAGTGCTCTCTATCCCTAAAGTGTTCAGCCATAGTGAGGCCTGTTAGGGCGACTCTCATTCTTGCTCCTGGTGGCTCATTCATCTGTCCAAAAACCATGGCGGTTTTGTCTATTACACCAGACTCTTGCATTTCGTTATATAGGTCATTTCCCTCGCGAGTTCTCTCTCCAACACCTGCAAATACGGAAATTCCTCCATGCTCTTTGGCTATATTGTTAATTAGCTCCTGAATGAGAACTGTTTCCAACTCCGGCGCCACCGAAAAGGCCAACCTTACCGCCCTTGGTGTAAGGCGCAAGAAGATCTATAACCTTGATTCCTGTTTCATATATCTGAGTTGAAGTCTCTTGCTGAGAGTACTCTGGAGAAGGAAGGTGTATAGGTTTTTTAGGTGCATCCTCTGGTGCTGGAATTCCGTCTATTGGCTCGCCTAAAACATTGAAAAGCCTGCCCAAAACATCATTACCAACTGGAACCTCGATAGGTGCTCCTGTGTTTATAGCCTTAAGTCCGCGCTTCATACCGTCGGTAGAGGAAAGGGCAATACATCTAACCGTGCTATCGCCAACATGCTGAGCAACTTCAGCTACAACAATATGATCTTCCATTTCAATTTTGATAGCATCAAGAAGCTGTGGCATCTCGCTATCTTCAAACTGAATGTCTATTACCGGACCTATAATTCGTTTTACAATTCCTGTATTCAAGTTATTCACCTATTTTCTTTTGGACCTTTTTCATCTTCTGTGATTCGTGGCCGACTATGATTTCTATCATCTCGCCAGTTATTGCGTTTTGACGAGCGGTGTGATATTTGTTCGAAAGAGTCTCTATCATCTTGAGCGCGTTGTCGTTTGCGTTCTTCATAGCAATACGCCTTGCTGCGTGTTCGCACAGCGTTGCCTCAGCGATATACCTAAGTATTTTCATCGATAGATAAGACCTTGCTATTTCATCAAAATATGCATGGTCATTATCGTGCTCAAAGAAGCTTGTATTACCTATATCACCATCTCCGCCTGGACCTATCTTTTCGAGAGGAAAAAGAAGCTTCGTGTCGATATCAAAGGCTATCGGATTTCTGTATTTAGTGTAGACTATTTTAATCTTTGATATTTCGCTTTTGCGATAGAGCTCAAGCACTGCTGATGAAAACTCTAGAATTTGATTGAATGATAGCTCATGTGCATGATCAGCGTATATATCGGAAAATTTCTCTACCTCAAAGATATCAAGACCGTGCTTAATGCAGTAGTTAAAGCCCTTATCACCTAAAGGCACAAAGACAGTACCCGCATTTTCATTCATCTCAGCAGCATGCTTTATCAAGCTCGAGTTATATCCTCCACATAGTCCCTTACATGATGTAATCAAAATGCACAGCTCCTTGACAGGATCCTCGCAGGAGTGTGGCACTATACCTACCTCAAACTGCCTCATATTTAGGCGCTTTTCGTAGTAGACCTCTGGCGCTATGTCGCAGGTTAGAATCTGAGCGAATTTTGATATCAAAGGTTCAATGTGATCCTTTGCATAGGTCAGATGGTCTGTGGATTGCTTGAGCCTGGCAGCTGAGATGAGCTTCATGGCACCTGTTATCTTCTCGGTGTTTTTGACGCTGTTTATATGTCTCTTAATCGCCTGAATTTGCTCAGCCAATATATTTACCTTCTTTCTTGCATTCCTCTATGCCCTGTATCAAAAGTTTTTCCGTTTCAGCAGACATATTGCCTGTAGCCACGATCTCCTGGCTTATCTCTGGATATTTCATAGCCATAAACTCATATAGACTATCCTCAAAGGAGGCTATGCGCTCTAGCTCAATATCATTTAGGTAGCCGTTTATTGCAGCGTATATTATCATGATTTGGTTTTCGACTGAGATAGGGGAGTACTGTTTCTGCTTGAGTATCTCCATTAGTCTCTTGCCGCTCTCAAGACGCTTTGTGGTATCTGAGTCTATATCTGAGCCAAACTGAGCAAAGCTTTGAAGCTCGCGAAACTGGGCGAGAATGAGCTTCATTGTACCTGAAACCTTTTTCATCGCCTTAATTTGGGCATTTCCTCCGACACGGGAAACAGAGATTCCTGCATTTACTGCTGGAATCTGGCTAGAGAAGAAGAGATTGCTCTCTAGGAATATCTGTCCATCTGTGATGGAGATTACATTTGTTGGAATGTAGGCAGACACGTCACCTGACTGGGTTTCTATTATTGGAAGGGCTGTGATTGAGCCTCCTCCAAGTTCGTCAGATAGCTTAGCAGCACGCTCCAAAGTCTGCTGTGCAGATAGAAGACATCTCCTGGATAGGCTTCACGTCCTGGTGGTCTGCGGAGTAATAGGGACATGGCTCTGTAGGCCACGGCGTGCTTTGATAGGTCATCGTAAACTATCAAAACGTCCTTTCCCTTGTGCATAAAATACTCTGCAATTGCACAGCCTGAATATGGAGCGATGTACTGTATTGGAGCAGCTTCACTTGCGGTAGCAGAGATTATGATGGTGTGTGATATTGCATCGTGGTCCTCTAGAGTCTTTGCAATTTGTGCAACCGTTGACTTTCTTTGACCTATGGCAACGTAGATGCATATTACGTTCTGCTTCTTTTGATTTATTATAGTGTCTATGGCGATTGCGGTTTTACCAGTTTGTCTGTCTCCGATAATCAGCTCTCTTTGACCTTTGCCTATTGGAATCATGGCGTCTATGGCTTTAATTCCAGTCTGAAGAGGCTGGTATACTGAGCGTCTGTCGAGAACTCCTGGAGCATCGCTTTCGAGGTGCCTTGCCTCGCTACAGATAATCTTTCCCTTATCGTCTATTGCGCTTCCGAGAGGATCGATTACTCGTCCAAGAAGCTCTTCGCCTACTGGGACCTCCATGGCTCTACCTGTAGGTCTAACTATGTCTCCCTGCCTAATTCCGCGGTCTGAGCCTATGATTACAGCGCCGACCATATCGTCGTCAAGGTTCATGGCCATTCCGTAGCTGCCATTTGGGAATTCTAAAAGTTCACCAGCAAAGCAGGATTTTAGGCCGTCTATATGAGCAACGCCGTCGCCAACCTCGATAACCTGACCGAAATCGGTTATCTCAAGCTCTGAGGTAAAGCTTTCTATTTTGTCCTTTATATTACTTAGGATTTCATCAGTATTAATTTTCATGCGCATCTCCAATTAATTAGAATTAGTATTGTAAGACAGGTGCAGGCGCATATCCTCCATACGCTTGCGTATCGAAGCATCTATAAGCTTATCGTCGATGGAGATGATGAAGCCACCGATGATTTTTTCGTCTATGCGATTTGTCAAAACACAGTCCTTTTTGATAAGGTTAGAGGTCTGTATTTCCATCCTCTGAATTGTTTCACGGTCAAGAGGTATAGCCGAGTAAACTATACCTTTGATTTTGTTTTCTTCTCTTTTATCAAATATGCGAAGACCCTCACTTAGGGCTTCGATAAAGGCATACATTTCCTCTTGTTCGTGCAGGGTGCGCTTTTCTAATGCGTAGGTATGTAGGTCACGATACTCACCATTAGTCTCTTTGATGAGATTGCGTAAATCTCGTAGGCTTTCTGTGGCTCTATCTAGCTGCTCGCAGAGTGCCTCTAAATTATTGCTATTTTTCTGTTTCACTGTTTGCCTCTGATCTACTGATTATTTCATCTATTACTGAAGCCTGAGCATCGGCGTCAAGCTTGTTCTCCAAAATCTTTTCAGCGACCTGAACTGCAAGTTCGCTGGCTTCGTTGTGGATTTCTTTTCTCGCCGCAGCTTTTTCTCTTTCAATCTGAATTCTTGATTTCTCACGAATGTCAGCAGCTTCTTTGCGGGCTTCGTCTAATACAGAGTCTGCCTGAATCTTTGCGTTTTCCATTGCACCTGCAATTATTGTACGCTTTTCTTTTTCGGCACCAGCGAGTATTTCGTTGTATTTATCAAGTTTTTTGCGGGCTTGATTTTCGGCTTCGTCTGCCTTTTTGGAATTGCTCCTCGACCTGTGCTTTTCGTTCATCCATGAACTTCTTTACCTTTTCGAAGAAAAAAATGCTTTAATATCAAAATGAGAACTAAAACAGTAATAACCGAAAAGATAAGATTCCAGTTTATAGTAAGCAGGTCTTGGTGTTTATTAATATCCAAAGTTCGTGCCTCCTTCAGGAATTTAAGTTACAATTTATTGCTTAGCATTATAGCAATTACAAATGTCAAAATACCTATGGTCTCCATGAGCGCCATGCCTACGATCATAGCGGTCTGAATCTTGCTTGTAGCTTCAGGCTGTCTTGAAATACCTTCCAGCCCCTTGCTCAATCCAATACCCTGGCCTAGGCCAATGCCAAGTGCTGCAAGTCCCATTGCTAAACCGATTCCAATAAATTCCATTGATTCTCCTCCTAAAGTTCTTCTCTATTTTCATTATTGCTTACTGTAGCTGTAATCTTCATAGCTGCGGCAAGATTAATAACGGTCAAAATTATAAATATAAAGGTCTGAATTGCCGGCTCTGCTATGTCAAAGATAGCATTCAGAGGTATAACTGTGATAGCGCGTAAAAATGGCACATCGCTGAAAAAATTACTGAGCTTTGTCATGAGGTGCATCCATAGCTCGACTATGATGTAGCCTCCTAAGATATTACCGAAGATACGAAGCCCAAGCGAAATAGGGAGGGAAATTTCTTCTAAGATTTTGAGTGGCAGCATGAAGACATATGGTTCGCACATGTGCTTTAGTCTGCCTCTAAAGCCGTGAACCCTTGTTGAATTAAAAATGATCATCACCATCGTCATAATGGATAGTGCAAAGGCAACATTAAGGTCTGCAGTTATCGGTCTTACACCGAAAACACCTAGTGAGCTTGCACAAAATACGAAGGCAAGAAGAGTACCTATATATGGGGCAAAGTTAGAATTAGCTTTTCCCATATGTTTTTCTGTGAACTTATAAACCCATTCGACTATAAATTCCGCAAAGACCTGCTTGCCACGCGGGACAGTCTCAAGCCTACTACCTAGCCATATTCCCAGTATTGCGAGAAAGGCGGCTATCAAGATTCCGAATAGGGTACTTTCGGTAATGAAAAGCTTACCGTCGCCAAAACTAAATATTATCCTGGCACCTAATTCATTTATGTTTAACAAAACAAAGGCCTCCTTTTAATCCGAATTCAACAAAGATAACTAAACTAAAGCCTGTGATGGCTATAGCGAAGAGGAGCACGGACTGAAAGCCTATCTGCGTACAGACCCATGCGCCAAATATGTAGATGAGCAGCCTGAATATCATAAACTGTACCGCAAGAAGACGATTGAAACTAAACAACCATCGAACGGTCAAATTTAGAAGAAACCAATTTGTGAGTGCTATCAGATATCCGATGAATATACCGCCAATCGCTAGAAGTGGATTTGACGAAATTATCAGACATATAATAGTGCAGATAGCACAATATAGGCTGAACGGTATTAAAACACCCTAAAAGCATTACGATTAATATTCATATTTGATTAATGCATCCTATATTTAATATAGGATTCCTGAATTACTTTGATAAAAAAAGTTAACTACAGAAACAACGGAATTAAATTTGTTTTTTTCGCGCTAAAATGATGCGCGTTTTTTTAGAATAAAACAAGTATTAAACTTAATACAATTTTAACATAGCGAAAAAGAGGTGTAAAGAATAAATACTCTGAAAAGCTTGTATACATTTTTTTAATTCGTGCACAGGTGTGTAAACATCTGTAAAACAATTTTAAAATATGGTAGACTTAATATGAATTTTGATGGACGATAATTAGGTCAGAGAAAAGGTTACAGATGGAAAGATTAGTTTTTATCGGAATGCTAGTGTTCTTGGCATTTGTGTTTATTGGAATATTGATTTGGCTGCGTTTTAGAATGAAGAACACCTTTGAGAACGGTGTTCCAGTGTACGATGCCCCTGCAAATAATCAGACTAGGACGAGTAAGCTAAGCGTAGGAGAGTATGCAGTTCACATAGTTTTAATACTAATTAGCGCTGTAATTGCCTTTAGGGTCATGAGCGTGTTCCGTCATGGGGCGGCACCAATTGGTTCTGCTATAATCACGCCTTCTATAATGTCGCTTTTCAATGCACGAAGGAGAACCGGAAAATCTTGGATGGGTATCGTTGCGGTACTTATGGTATTCGTGTTTTTGATGTTTGTATATATACTTATAGGTCTGCCTGATAACGCACCACCACTTAAAATTGACGGAACTGAAATTAATCTTACAGAAACTAAGGTTTCGGATTTGATGGACAAGGGCTTTGAAATCTATGTGTCAAATGATAGGCATGATTATCCTAATTATAACGAGCTTTTGACAACGGGAAGCTATTCTAAATACCAAGGATCTGGGGTTAGCGTACCAAGCGGCTTTAAGTCATATGACTCCGCAGTTACAAGGTCTACCTATCTTCTTGTAAAGAAGAATGTAGTTCTCGGATGTATAGGTGTATACGGAGATAAGAGGAAGAATACGGAGCTGAAGGACTGTGTAGTTACGCAGGTTTGCTTTGACTCTGAATGCACAGCTGTTGCCAAAAAATATGGAATTTCATATAATATAGATGGTATAGATTTGTTAAAGAAGATTGACGAAAACGAGTTCACAAAAGTATTTGGGAAAAAAATATGGCTGACTCCAAGCGAGCCAAGAGATGAATATTTGGGTCATTATGGCGTGCAGTGGGGAGCAGGTAACAATGAATTCTTTTTGGAATCATTATTTTATGAATTTAGAACTTGATTCGAATAATGATATAGTTAATTTTAATTTTAGTTCTAATATTGCAGCTGAGCGATAGAAGAATTAGCAAGGATACTTAGATAAAATGAAAAAAATAAAAAAACGCTAAACAAGACAAAGTATGCCATTTATCTTCTTGTTGTCCATCTTATATGCATACTTTTCACTATAAGCAAAATAGTGATACCTTCATGGGGTCACTGGTTAGAGACGACACGCTTTCTTTGGACAAGCTTTCCTACCTATGTATGCGTGTTAATAGCCATTTTCCCAATGGTATGCTTTTTGGCCATATTTGATTAGCACAGATTTTAAGCCAGGTACAGCAAAGACCTTGCTTGCGACTTTTTGGTCTAATAGTAGGTAACGTGACTCTGATTTTGATATATACGACTATTTTGCACAAGATATTATGATATAAAAAAATCCCTATTACAGGGATTTTTTGATTGCTTCAAGTAGCTCGTCATATTCTTCAAATGCAGGAACCTCTGGGTGCTCCTTCTTAATTGAGTCTGTGGTTCTGAATAGGAATCCGTACTGGCTCTGCTTAATCATTCCTAGGTCATTAAAGCTGTCACCTGATGCGATTGTCTCACAACCTGCAAGCTGAAGCGCCTTTACAGTGTTTAGCTTGGAATCTTCTAGTCTCATTTTGATTCCTGTAATCTTGCCATCTGCTGCAACCTCTAGCTCGTTACAAAACAGAGTGGGGTATCCGAGCTTCTTCATCAAAGGCTTTGCGAATTCACTGAATGTATCACTGATGATTACAACCTGTGTAAGCTCTCTGAGCTCGTTTAGGAACTCGATAGCACCTGGAAGAGGATCTATCTTTTCAATGGTATTTTGAATCTGCTCTAGTCCAAGATTATTTTCTGCCAAAATATCGAGTCTGTATTGCATGAGCTTGTCGTAATCTGGCTCGTCTCTCGTCGTTTTCTTAAGTGCCTCTAGGCCTGTTTCTTCAGCAAAGGCAATCCAAATCTCAGGAACGAGAACGCCTTCTAGATCTAAACAAACTAATTTCATAATTAAATTCTCCTTAGTAAATAACAAAAATATTGTAGGAATTATAGCATAATATAAATATTTATGCAAGGGCAGGCCTAGCTAAATAAAAAACCTCGGAACTAAATTCCGAGGTTCTTGGTGCGTCATCAGGGGTTCGAACCCTGGACACCCTGATTAAGAGTCAGGTGCTCTGCCAGCTGAGCTAATGACACATATTTGCTTGTCTAACGCAAGGAATATATTACCACAAGGCAAAAGGCTTGTCAACGACATTGAGCAAAGTTTTTCACAAAGTTTTTATTCAGATACCAAATCGTTCAATTTTTACGGTCTGCTCCGACAATGATTTTCTTATTTAATGTTGACATTTAAGTTCATAGGTAAAGCAAAGATATTTTATGGAAATTCATGCATAGTTTTTACTCGAAAAGGTTGACATCTAGTTGTATGGGTATTAACATTATAGTGTTGCACAGGCAATAGATGTGCAGCGAGTAGATAATTGAATGCAACTATCTTTGAGGCAGGTGAGAGTCCTGACCGGTGGTATAGTCCACAAACCTTTTTAGGCTGATTCGGTGAAATTCCGAAACCGACGGTATTCCAACATTTGATATTGGTTTGGTTCTGCGAGTTAATACAGCTAGTTGGTTAGTCCGGATGGGAAAAGATGGAATGGATAGATATAGGCTATTTTTGAGTCGGGCGTCATCAGTTCCATCAATTGATGGTAGCTCGGCTTTTTTATGTTCATTTCTTGCCAATGAGCCGAAAGAGACCGAAGCAATATATTTTGGAGGTATCTCAAATGGAAAGAGATGAAAATGTAATGAATCTAAACACAAAAAAGCACAAGATATTTACAACAAAGAATATGATTCTCGTTGCAATGTTTGGTGCTATAAGCATGGCCCTAATGATGGTGGATTTTCCGATTCCTATCGCACCGGCTTTTATGAAGTTTGACTTTGCAGATTTACCTGCTATGCTAGCAACTTTCATGATGGGACCTATAGAGGGTATACTAGTATGTATAGTAAAGCTTGCACTTAGACTTATGATAAGGGGAACAGAGACTGCTTTCGTTGGAGAGCTAGCTAACCTTATCGCAGCTATAGCATATATGGTTCCTGCCGCACTCATATATCATTTTAAGAGAACTAAGAAGGGTGCAGCTGTTGCTCTAACAGTTGGAACAATCACAGTAAGCATAGTATGTGTACTTAGCAACCTATTCTTCATATTCCCAGCGTATTCCAAGCTTTACGGAATTCCAATGGATGCAATCATCGGAATGGGACATGCAATAAACTCACATATCAATAGCTTATTTTCACTAATGATTCTATCAATATTGCCATTTAACCTAATCAAGTTTGGGGTGGTATCGATAGTGACATTCCTAGTGTATAAGAGACTTAAGCATCTCATTTTCAAGGATGCATAGGATATGTATTCTCATAGTGTCTAAGGCTGAGATTAAGTAAATTAGCCTAAAGTTTTGATTTAGGAATTATAATAATGTGTATAAACCGATAATACTAGTGTAATTATGCTAGGCTTATCGGTTTTTGATTGTAAAATGTAAAAAACTAGAAGTTTTCTATTGTAGAAAGGGCTATAATGCTATATTATTAAAAAGGAAATTTATCGCTCGGAGGAATTCATGAGATATAGTGAAATGTCAAGAGAAGAGTTGTTAGATGAAAAAAACAGACTCGAAATAAAAGTTCAAGGCACTTAAAGAAAAGAACCTTAATCTTAACATGGCAAGAGGAAAGCCTGGTAAGAGTCAGCTTAATCTCGTAAGTGGGCTTTGGATATTTTGGTAGAACCTTCTGAGTGCGAACTCGGAAATGTAGACATAAGAAACTACGGTGAACTTTCGGGAATGCCTGAAGCTAAGAAGTACTTTTCGGAGATTCTCGGCGTTAAGGAAAACGAGTGTTTCATTGGTGGAAACGCGAGTCTTCAGCTAATGTATATGACAATTTGTGAAGCGTTTACAAATGGCCTTCTGAATAGCGAAAAACCATGGTTTAAGCTGGATAAGATAAAGTGGCTATGCCCTGTTCCAGGTTACGATAGACATTTTACGATTACCGAAAAGCTCGGATTTGAGATGATTAATATTCCTATGCTTGAGACAGGTCCAGATATGGATCTTGTTGAGGAATTAGTCAAGGATGAAAGTGTAAAAGGCATGTGGAACGTGCCTAAGTTTTCAAATCCGCAAGGCATAATATATAGCGAAGAAACCGTGAGAAGACTAGCAGCACTCAAGCCTGCAGCTAAGGACTTTATGCTAATGTGGGACAATGCTTACTGCATCCACGAATTTGATGGGGACTTTGTAGAATTTCCAGATATAATTGGACTCTGTAAGGAGTATGGAAATGCAGACATGGCATATGAGTTTGCTTCAACATCAAAGGTGACATTCCCTGGAGCCGGTATATCGGTTATGGCATCAAGCGAGGCGAATATCAAATATCTGACAAAGAGCTTCGGTGTTCAGGTTATAAGCTTTGATAAGGTTAACCAGATAAGGCATGTCAAGTTCCTTAAGGATAAGGCAAATACTCTCGCTTTGATGAGAGAGCATGCTAAGATTATGAAGCCAAAGTTTGATACGGTCATCAAGTATCTAGATAGAGAAATTGCTCCGCTTGGAATTGGCAGCTGGGTGGTTCCTAAGGGAGGATACTTTGTGAGCTATGAAGCTATGGAACATACAGCAAAGCGCGTGCTCGAGCTTGCTAAGGAGGCTGGTGTTGAGATGACGCCTGCGGGAGCAACATTCCCATGCGGAAAGGATCCTCAAGATAGCAATATCCGAATAGCACCTTCGCTTCCTCCAGTAGAAGAGCTTGAGGATGCCATGGATGTATTCTGCGTTTGTGCAAAGCTTGCAGCATTAGAAAAATTAGTCTAATCTTTTATATTTGAGAGGGGTACAATGAATTACATAAAGATAAGATATAAGTTTGATATACTTATTACAAAGATATCGTCTTTTGTAGAGATCCTTGCAGCGATTATAATTGTAATTGTTGCAGCAGGGACGCTTCTCAGAATCTGTATAGGTCTGATTGAAGACGGTGGATTTACTAGGATGTCAACAGCCGAGTTTAACAAGCTGCTTGGCGATCTTCTAGTAGTATCTGTAGGTATAGAGTTTGTAAAGCTTTTGATAAGGCATAGATTAGAGGATGTTATAGACGTTATGATGCTTGCAACTGCTAGGCAGATGGTAGTTGAACATTTACCGATGACTTCAATGCTCGTAGCGGTTTGTGCGATAGGAGTATTGTTTGCAATAAGAAGATTCTTGTTTATGGGAAGTGATTTAAACTTCTTCAAAAAGAAGTCTAATAAAACCGAAGAAGAAACGGAAACAAAGTAGAAAAAGCAAAGGACCTGACAGTAAAATGAACTGCGGGTCCTTTTTCGTATGTGTGTTTATTTGTTTATACTTTCAACAAAGCTCAAAGCTCTATCAGAACTTGGGAAGACTGCGCGAGCAAAGTTCTTGCCTCCGCCGCCTTTGCCTTCTAGGGAAGGAGCGTATTCCTTTACGAGGGCGCCGCAGTCGTTTTTGCTTGAGAATATGAATACCGTGTTTGTGATATCGTCTATGAGGAAAAGAATATCGTCTATTTCAGGACTCATTGCATTTCCAATCTCCATTATGTCGTTTGAATCTAGGAAATTATACTGCCTTATTCTATCGTTAGACTCTTTCAAATCCAAAATTTCACGTCTTATGAATTCCTTGCTTAAGTGGTAAAGCCTATCTTTGATCTGTCTTGCTTTTTCCTTTTGGGTTTCATATTTTGATAAGAGATTAGTATGGCTTGCTGATAGGTCGTTTTCTAGCTTTGTCATTATATCAAAACGAGTATCGTAGTGAGCTAGAGCTCTTTGTCCTGCTTCGAAGAAGATGCGAAACATACCCTTGTTAGGCTCAATCTTATAAATTTTGACCATCCCAACCTGACCTGCTGTTGATGGGTGGGTTCCGCAGCATGCGACGGAGTCTGCTGGATTAGAGATGTCTCCTATTGTTACAATCGTTATATCCTTTTCTAGGCTTAAGCCTTTCTTAGAGGCATTTTCTCGGCCTCTGCCTTAGTATCAAAGTGGTAAGCAGAGACTTTGGTATTTCCCCATATAACCTTATTTGTCTCTAGTTCTGCCTGCATGGCCATTTCCCAGTTGATTTCACTATAGTTCTCGTCAGCTTCAAGACTTATATCAATAGTCATATAGTCTTCTCCCATATGGAAGCCTCGGTTGACTCCGCCAAAGAGCCTAAAGAAGATTCCAGAAAGGATGTGCTCTCCGCAGTGTCTTTGCATGTTATCAAAACGTCTATCCCAGTCTATCTCTAAGCTAACAGTGTCTCCTGTCTCAATACTAGCATCGCATCCCTTTAGAATGTGGTAGACGATATTTTCTTTTTCAAAGACATCTATTACTTCAAATCCATTTATTGTTCCTAAATCACAGCTTTGGCCTCCACCAGTAGGGAAGAAAATAGTGCAATCCAAAACCAGGCAGCTTGTATTTTTTGAATTGTCCTTATCAAATTGTAACACTACTGCATCAGCAATGCGTCTATATACATCGCTTTGAAAAAAAGTTTGATGGTTTTCATAAAAAAAATCCTTCCTTTTTGCTAGATAATTTGTTTTTTTAACTGTCAGGCTTTCAAACTGTAAACGCTCTACCATTTTTTTCCTAAAGAACAAAACTTTTATTTTTATTATAAAAATCTGTGGATAACTTGCTATTGACAAAACAGAAAAAAATAGAATACTCGTTGAAATATAGCGGTTTTCTTTTAGAAACTTATCCACAGGCAATAAAGGACAAAATTGTATACGATTTTTGTGTTTGCTGTGGATAAGTACTCATATTGTTGAAAAATATGGATTTACTTATGTTGAAAACCTTTGATGGAAAAACGAACAAAGGTTGACATAAAACATATTTAAGGAACTGAGTAAGTTTTTTTAAAAAAACACTACTTAACCCTTATAAAATTCTATAAATTCCCTGAAATCATCCATACCGCTATCGATGAAAGGACCTATAATCTTATCGTCGAATTTAAATCTCTCGATTTTGCCAAGCTTATCATTTTCTCTAAAGTAATCGGATAGGAAGAGCACCTTTGATATTATATCGGTATCGCCTGGCTCTGCTGAGCAGACTATAGCTTCTTCCCATCGATGAAGAATACACTTCCTATTAGATCAGCATCCAGTCTAAAGTGAGGACTGCACACATGGTCGTTATTGTTCCTATATATCATGTATAGCATGCCGTTTTCGTGGGAGTGAGAGTTCACAGTGTGGAATGTCTTGCTTATGAGCTTTGAAAACTCATCTTGACTGCATTTGCACTCTGCTGTCAAAACATAGTCTATTCGGCGAAGCTGCATAGCAGATTCCCAAACAGTGATTTCCATACAAGAAATTACTTTAGCCGACTTAACCACATCTTTCACAACACGAACTTCACTAATTATGAGGTAAAAAAGACCATCGTCTTCGACTAGAGATTTACATATATACTTTCTTGGACCTGTCTTTTCCACATCATTCTTAAAAAGAGTGGATGGATTGCTTATTTTGAGCCCCTTAGAGAATTCTTCGTATGGGGAGGTTTCGCCATCAGTACTATAAAGGAAGTCCTCTGAACAAAGTATGCTAAGAGGAGCCTTATCCTTTCCAACACATCGCATAATAAAGTAGTTAACTAGCTCATCATCTGACCTTAGTCTAATACATACCTTTGAAAGCGCAGAGATATATGTTTCTTTGTCATCGTCAGCACCTTTAATGGCCTCGCGAAACTGCAGGTAGTCTTCGGGAAACTCAGCACCATATTCTTCGGTTATTCTATCTGCACTTGCTATCAGTGCCCAGCTTTCTTCAGCACTAAATTTCGACCCATTCGCCGCCAAGAGCGCCGAACATGGTATTTGCATGAGCTTCTATTTCCTCCTCAGAATCTGTAAATAGTCCAACATAGTCTGCTATGCCATACTCTTCATAGTCGAGGATAAAAAGCTGAGTGAAACGGTGGCCAATCATGTTATATGATAACATGAGCCCAACCACCCCCATAAGCCTAGTATTAGTTGCCTTAATCTCAAAGCAACTGTTTTTGAGCGAAGCCCTAAGTTCGTCAACCAAAGTAGGAGGCTTGGTTTTCAAACCACCTTCAATAACTGAAAATCTTGGGCTGCTAATGTTTATATTATCTTTTTTTCAAAAATACCTCTTGTTTTTTATATAATTATAATCGCTTGCACAACAAAATGCAAAGATGCTTATAGTGTACTCAAAAGGTGTATTAGAAGGAAAAATTAGATTTGACTGATTATGGTGAATGTGCTAAAATTTATCCGTTGTACATTATGAGTTCTATCAGAAAGGTTTGAGATTGCACCTTAGGAGATAGCTAAGAGGGAACTCGGTGTAAATCCGAGACGGATTCCGCCACTGTAAATGAAGAGCAGCATTAGGGCAAGCGCAACCATTGGATTTTATCCGAGAAGGTTAATGCTGTATTGAGACATAAGTCAGGAGACCTGCTCGTAATCGAGATTTAAGTGCAGGAAGGCACTTAGTTTATTTTATTGCGGGAAAACGGACTGCAGCTTTTTATTTATGTGCTGCGGTCTTTTTATTGCAGCAGAAAGGAAGAACAAATGGCATACAGAAGACATGGATACAAGAAATTGCTCGCCTTATTGCTGAGCGTTTTCATGATCCTATCGTTGATTCCAACATCAGCTTTTTGCTCAAGTACGTGATGCAAATAAAGAAACTGATGGTATCGATGTACAGTTTTTCATTTTCACATGATGAAAACTTTGTCGTAGCAAAGAATCATGGTGGCTTATCGAGTAAGCCCATGGCAAAAGGAAAGAGTAAAACTAAAATACTTTTGATTTAGCAAACTATGGATTAGAAAAATTTCTATTTCCATAATGGCTCATACGGTAAAAAAATGATGAGGTAAAGGGTACAGCAGAAACTGCAAAGGGTCACATTACCTTGCTTCACCTCTACATATATATGGCAGAGGTTTACTACCTAGGCATTGATCCTGATAATGTAGGAGAAGGTGCTCTTAGGGATCATATAGGAACAGAACTCTTTTCTATGAGTGGAAAAGCAGGAAGCATGTATTTTACAGGTTTTCTAAACTTTGATAGCAATCTCAACTACTATGTAAATGGCAAGTTTCCGCAAGCTTCAGAAGGTTGGGGAGCAACGGCAGATCAAATTGAGTTAAATGATGGCGATGATGTACAGATAGGACATTTTTCAAACACTAACTTCTATGGTAGCAAGCTAGCTGGATTTAATGCACTTAATTGTAAGTCAGAGGTTAATGCAGGTGAACTACTAAACATAACTGCAGAGCGTCATTGGCAGGACATAATGTCTTCAGAAAGCTCCGGAACAGGAATTTTCCCATCAAATGTCAAACAGCTAAAGGTAATAAAAGCATCTGACTTTACTCACGAGAAGCTTAGCGAATGCAATGCACTAAAGACATTAGATAAGAATGAAGATGGTAGCTTTCATCTAGATACTACTGGTATGACTACTGGCAGATACTATATCGCTATGGAAGGTCAAATAGATCCAGAGCAGGATAAGGTTGTATCAACACCGGCGGTAGCTATTTTAGATGTAACCGGAGCTGAGGAAGAACAGCCTGAGGAAAAATTCCCGATTACAATAAAAGGCTTGCATTCAAGGCAGATTAAGAGCGGAAAACTCTACACTTTCAAAAATGGTGTTAAGGGAGACAAAAACCTTCTGGAAGGCATCGGTACATCGCCGGATAACTGGGCATTGCAGTATAAGACGGAGCTTCCGGCAGGAGACTACTGGTTCGAAGGCTATGGTCCTAACGATGAGCTGAACGGTGGCATAAAGCTGAGTTTCACAAAAGAAAATAACAGCGTAACTCTGCATAGAATATGGGACTTCAATATAGGAAACTCAGGATGGGTGCAGGACAAAGACTATAAGCTCGATGTCAAGGTGAGCGGAAATGATGGAACTCTCAGAACTATAAGCTTTGGTAAAAATGAGAATAATAAGCTTTCATTCCTATATATGGATAGGGATACAGTAGAGGCAAGTCTGACACCTATAGGAGATAAGGCGAAAACTCATACTAGTACTAAGGTCGTAAAGACCGCAAACGAGACAAACAGCAACATCGATATAAGTGCTACCATGCCTGAAATCACAGATCTAACGATAATTGCACCAAAGGGTTCAAAGGTGTCAGCAGGTTATGGTGATGGTAGAAATTACTATAAGTATAACTTCGTAGAGCCTGAAGTTACAGAAACATCAAATGGAGTTGTAGCAAGATTCAAGATGGCTAAAGGCCAGAGCAAGTATTTCTATCGTGTACAGAATCCTAAGGGTGTTACATACTGGGCATTTCCAAAGAACTTTAATGTAACTGAGCCTATAAAAGTAACAGAAAAGGACCTGCATATTGGAGACAGCAGATATAAGAAGGACACGGTTTACAGATTCAATAAGAACATTCACGATATGGCTAATGTTTATATCAACATAAATCAAAAGGGTTTCCTTGAGATGGCAGAGGGCGGAAGCTATGAACTAAACTGTGTTAGAAACTGGCAGCCTATAGAAAACTTCATGAACAGCAAAATTGCAATTCCAGACTTCCACTATGAGGTAATAGATGAGAATGGAAATGCATCAGATGTAGTATCCGTAACAGCAGATGAAAACAACTCAGCAGTTGCAAAGGTTAAAGCAAACCACAGTGGAACTGCTATTGTACTCGTAAAATACGATGCAGTAATACACTCAGAAGCTCAAGGAGGAACTGACTTCTCAGCAATCTGGCCAGAACTAACTGGTGTGTTTATGGTTAAAGTTGGCAATAACGATTCATCAATACAGACAAATATGAATATCAATCGTGGGGTCAAGATGATGCCAATCGATGCAGAACATGACACAATTTACTATCTAAAGGGTGAAAATGGTGCAAGCTATTCGTTTAAGCCAGAAGCTGGTAGCACAGTGACTGTCAACAGAAGCGTAGTGGAAGAAAGCCTTAAGTATAAAGGATTCACTAATGATGGTGTTAATACAAATGCAAGTGGTGAAGTTACAGTATCAAAGTTAACAACGGGAAGACATATCATTAAAGTAGAAAAGGATGGTAAGGCAACATATCAAGTAATAAATGCAAGAGAGATGAACTATGAAATCCTTGACACAAATGGAAACAAGATAACGGATACAACAAAACTGAAGGCTGGAGATAGGATAAATATCCAGTTCAATGGTCTTTTAAATCCAGTGGAAAAGTTAGCAGGTGTATATAACAGAAATACAACAATTTCATATAAGGATAAGAATGGGAAATCATACAAATCCGTTCCTGGAAGTCCTTTCGGTGTTTACGACTTTAGTGGAAATCCAAAGCAGCAGCTAGTTTCATTGACTATTCCAGATAACATCGAAGGAGATGAACTTGAGCTAGTTAACGGTTGCCTAGAGAGCAATGGATTTGGAAGTAATCCAGGATCACATAGAAACCTAACATATTCACAGGGATTGAACCCTAATTTGAACGCAGATACTGTATCAGGAAACCTTAGCAGCTTGCCTAATATCAAAATCAAGCTAGCAAAGAAGTGCAAGGTGGATTTTGTTGGAAGCGGAATAAAGGATGTCGAGGGCGAAAACCCAAGATATTGCTCACAGGGAAGTGAATTAAGCTTTAAGATCAATAAGAAAGAGCTATATAAGTACACAGTAAGTGTTGATGGTGCCAAGATAGAGGCTGATGAGGATGGAGTGTACGAAATTACAGGAAATCTGACAAATGATGAAGAACTGACCGTAGAGGTCGAGAAAATAATCGACGAGGATGCTCTAAATAAGAAAATTGCTGATATAGAAAAAGGCAGGGCTGATGCTGAGTTAAAGGCTTCTGAAGCAGAGAAGGCTCAAAAAGCAGCAGAGGCAAAGGCTTCTGAAGCTGAAAAAGCAAAGAATGCCGCTGAAGAAAAGTCTGCTAAGGCTGAAGAAGCTAAGAAGCAGGCAGAAGAAAAAAACTTGTTCAGGCTGAAAGTGAAAAGAAAAAGGCTCAAGATAAGCTTGCATCTGCAGAGGCAGAAAAGGATAAGGCTGTAACTAAGGCGGAAAAAGCAGAAGCAGAAAAGAAATTAGCTGAAGCAAAGGCTGAAAAGGCAGAGGCTGATAAGAAGGTGGCAGAGGCAAGGGCTGAAAAGGCAGAAACTGATAAGAAGGCAGCAGAAGCAAGAGCAGAAAAAAAGCTGAAGCTGAACTTAATAATGCTATTGCAAAGGCAGAGAGAGCAGAGGCCGATAAAAGAGCTGCTGAAGCCAAGGTTAAAGAGCTTGCAGAAGAGGTTGAAAGATTAAAGAACGATAAAGACAAGGGCACAGAGAGAATTGCAGGAGAAACTCGTTTTGAGACTTCAATGGCAATAGCTGATAAACTAAAAGAAAAACTTGGTGTGGAGAAGTTCGACAATATTGTAATTGCAAACGGTGAGAACTTTGCGGATGCGCTTTCTGCTACATATCTTGCTAAGGTCAAGAATGCTCCTATTTTGATAGTAAATAAGTCAAGTGCAAATGACATAAGTGCTTATGTAAAAAGAATGCATCGGAAAATGCAAATATCTATATTATAGGAGGAGAAGATGTCGTATCAAAGCAAATTGCTGATATGATGCCAGGAAACAAACATAGACTTGAGGGTGACACAAGATTTGAAACAAATCTGGAGGTCCTTAAGGCATCTGGTGCTCATGGTGAGGATATCGCGCTTTGTAACGCATACAATTTTGCTGATGCTCTTTCGGCATCAGCAGCAGGTAAGCCTATAATGCTAGTAGGAAGCAAGCTAAGTGATGAACAGATAGCATACTTAAAAACTCATAACGGCAAGAAGTTCTATTTGATAGGTGGAAGTGATGTTGTTAGCAAGAATGTCGAAAATGAAGTATCAAAGCTTGGCAATGTTGAGCGTCTAGAAGGTTCAGATAGGTTTGCTACATCAAGAGTAGTCGCTGAAAAATTCTTTGCAGGAGAACACAAAAAGGTATACTTAACATATGGTCTTAACTTTCCAGATGGCCTTTGTGCAGGTGTATTATGTGCTATTGATAATAGCCCTCTACTTTTAGTAAGTAATAGCAATTTATCTGAAGCAGCTGCGTATATATCTAAGGCAAAGGTTCAAAAGTGCTTTGTATTGGGCGGAGATGATTTGATTTCGAACGAAGCTGCTAACAAATTACTTAAGAAATAGACTTATATTCCTAATATATAGTTAAACCCAAATACTCCACAAGTCTTAGCTGACTTTAATATGTGAAGTGAAGCACAGAGAGGGCACGAAATAAATTTCGGCCCTCTTTTGCTTGTATTGCTTAGCAGCGGTTCATCGAACGAATGTGAGATGAACAATTAACCACCGGCTATGCCGGTGAGGTTAGGAAGCTTTAGCGAAAAAAGACCTCCTATGTTAAGATAAATATGGTCACCAACCACATATCAAAACAAGGAGGTAATCCAAAATGGATAAGAATAGTTTATCACATACATCGTGGAATTGTAAGTATCACATAGTGTTTGCACCAAAGTACAGAAGAAAAGCGATTTATGGAAAGATAAGAGTAGACATAGGGAAAATATTAAGGCTTCTCTGTGAAAGAAAAGGAATACACATAATCGAAGCAGAATGTTGTCCTGATCATATCCATATGCTTGTAGAGATACCACCAAAATACAGTGTGTCCCAAATTGTTGGATATCTCAAAGGGAAAAGTTCATTGATGATTTTCGATAAACATGCAAATTTAAAATACAAATATGGGAATAGACATTTTTGGTGTCGAGGCTATTTTGTTGATACAGTAGGCAAGAATAAGAGAAGAATAGAGGAGTACATACGTACACAACTTCAGGAAGATATAGCAGAGGACCAGATAAGTCTAAAAGAGTATATAGATCCTTTCACAGGAAATAAAAATAAATAGCCCTTTAGGGCTTGTAGAAAAAGATGTGCGGTTGGTGAACAATTCAGTACATCTTGAGATGTTGCTGGCAAAAGCCCCTTATAGGGGCAGTACAAACCACCGGCTAAGCCGGTGGTTATGATTTTGCGTACTTAATATATTAAAATCTCATTTACTTTGCCTTGACAAATTTGTTAAAAACTGTATACTTTGGGTATAATCCTTATCAAGAGCGGCGGAGGGAATAGGCCCTGCGATGCCCGGCAACCTATGTGCTGATAGGCACGGAAAGGTGCTACATCCTACAGATAACAGTCTGAAAGATGAGGAATGAATTGTGAGTTCAAACCTTTTCTTTTTGAGGAAAGGTTTTTTCTTTTGATAAGGTGAGGAAAGGAGCAAAAATGAGAAAGCTATTTACTTCAGAGTCAGTAACAGAAGGACATCCAGATAAAATCTGTGACCAAATCTCAGATGCGATTTTGGACGCAATTATGGAGCAAGATCCACAGGGAAGAGTTGCCTGCGAAACAACAACAACAACAGGATATGCAATGGTAATGGGTGAGATTAGTACAAACTGCTATATCGACATCCCAAAGATCGTTAGAGGGGTAATCAACGACATAGGATATAACAAGGGTGAGTATGGTTTTGATGGAAACACATGCGCAATTCTATCAGCTATCGACGAACAGTCATCAGACATCGCTATGGGTGTTGACCACGCACTTGAGTACAAGGAAGGTACTCTCAATGACCAAATTGAGCAGGTTGGTGCAGGAGACCAGGGACTTATGTTCGGATATGCTTGCAACGAGACACCAGAGCTTATGCCTATGCCAATTTCACTTGCACATAAGCTAGCGCTAAAGCTTACAGAGGTGAGAAAGAGCGGAAAACTTTCATACCTAAGACCTGACGGAAAGAGCCAGGTTACAGTAGAGTACGATGGACATCAGGTTAAGAGAGTTGATACTGTTTTGATTTCAACACAGCACGATCCTGATGTTAGCCAGGAACAGATTCACAAGGATATCATTGAGAAGGTAATCAAGGCATCAATTCCAGCAGAACTTCTTGACGATGAGACAAAGTACTTCGTAAACCCTACAGGCAGATTCGTAATCGGCGGACCTCACGGTGATTCAGGACTTACAGGACGTAAGATTATCGTAGATACATACGGTGGATTTGCAAGACACGGCGGTGGTGCATTCTCAGGTAAGGACCCAACAAAGGTAGACCGTTCAGCATCATACGCAGCTAGATATGCAGCTAAGAACGTTGTTGCCGCAGGACTTGCAGACCGCTGCGAGATTCAGCTTGCTTATGCAATCGGTGTTGCTAAGCCTGTTTCCATCATGGTTGATACATTCGGTACAGGAAAGCTCGACGATGAGGAAATTGCAAAGATCGTAGAGAAGAACTTCGACTTCCGTCCAGCAGCTATTATCAGAGATTTGGATCTAAGAAGACCTATCTACAGAAAGACTGCCGCATATGGACATTTCGGAAGAACAGATGTTGAGCTACCTTGGGAAAAACTAGACAAGGTAGATGCCCTAAAGGCAGAACTATAATTGAATTTACAAAACGATTAAATTGACAGACTAGAAAAGTTCGATATATGGGTGTTTTACTCATATATCGAGCTATTTTATTTGCATTGAGAATTGTTTTTGATATAATATAAAGATAGCTCAAAATTGGCTTATCAAAAGGAGAATTTTACACATGGGAGTTAAGGTAGCTAAGTTCGGTGGCTCTTCTGTTGCCGACAAATTTCAGATTGAAAAATTAAAGGAAATCATTACAGCAGACAAGGACAGAAGATATATCATCGTCTCAGCGCCTGGTAAGCGTTTTGATACAGATACAAAGATGACGGATATCCTATATCTTTGTCATACGCACAGAGAGCATAACTTCCCGTACAACCAGCTACTTCAGGTTGTAGAGGATAGGTTCACTGCTACTGCTGCAAACCTAGATACAAAGGTTAATATCGCTAAGGAGTTTGATATTATCAGAGAGAATCTAGAGAAGGGTTGCACGCCTGACTATATCGCAAGCCGAGGTGAGTATTTGAGCGCTATGCTAACAGCTGACTTCCTAGGCTACGACTTTGTCGATACGCAGGAGCTCATTTTGTTTTCTGATAACGGCAAGATGCTCGAAGAGGAGACAAACAAGGCTATCAAGGAATGCTTAGATAAGCACGAATATGCAGTTCTTCCTGGCTTCTATGGCTCATATAAGTCATCAGGCAATGTTAAGACGTTCTCAAGAGGGGGCTCGGATATCACTGGTGCTGTAGTTGCTAGAGCTATAGGCGCAGAGGTGTATGAGAACTGGACAGATGTTTCGGGCTTTTTGATGGCTGATCCGCATATTGTGGATAATCCAAGAAGAATCGATAAGATTTCATACAAGGAGCTTAGAGAGCTTTCATATATGGGAGCTTCAGTTCTTCATGAAGATGCTATCTACCCGGTTAGAGTTGCAAATATTCCAATCAACATCAGAAATACAAATCTTCCACAGGACCCAGGCACAATGATTACTGCTGAGCCTGAGTATACAGCTGATAGTGATGTAATCACTGGTATTGCTGGTAAGAAGGACTTTACAGTTATTGCGCTACACAAGCACATGATGAGCACAGAGCGTGGATTTGTTAGAAGAATCCTTGCTATACTTGAGGACTTTGATTGCAACTTTGAGCACATTCCAAGCGGAATAGATACGGTATCTGTAGTAATTTCAAATAGCTCTATCAAAGGAAGACTAGATGATATGGTAGATGCTTTTAGAAAGCAGCTTGAACCAGATGGAATAGAGTGCTTTGAGGATATGGCGCTGATTGCCACTGTAGGTCACGGAATGAACAGACGTAAGGGTGTATCAGCTAAGCTATTTGGAGCACTTGCTGATGCAAATGTAAACCTGAGGATGATAGAACAGGGATCAAGTGAAATCAATATCATCGTCGGAGTAGAGAATAAAGATTTTGAAACTGCTATCAGAGCGATTTATAACGCTTTGCATAGATAGTGGAGGGAATGTAGGAATCCAGATGAATATAGCGATTATAGGCGGAGGAAAATTAGGCATCAAAGTATGCGAGGCGCTAGTTGGTGGAGATTATTCAATAACGATTGTTGACACAAATGACGCGCTGCTCGACAGACTTTCTCAGCAGTTTGACGTTATGACTGTAAATGAGGATGCCAGAGATATCAACGTACTAAAGAGATAGGAATAAACAAGTTCCAGTACGTGCTTGTTGCAACTGGTAGGGACGAGACTAACCTTGTCATCGGTGGCTTTGCTAAGAAGCTAGGATGCCACAGGGTCATAGTCAGAGTTAGAGACCCAGAGTATATGAAGCACTTCGAATTCATTAGAACATCAATGGGTATCGACTACATCGTTAACCCTGATTTTGCTATTACTATGGAGATATACAAATATCTCTCAGAAAAATACACGCTAAACAACGGTGTTTTCACAAGCGGCCGAATTGCACTTATCGAGTTTAAGGCTAAGCGCAAGAAAGAACTCATCGGTCTTAAGATGCCTGAGGTTAGAAGGCTTATGCCAGACATGCTGATTGCCGCCATATCAAGAAATGGTAAGGTTATCATACCTCATGGTAACGACGAAATCCGCGAAGATGATGCTGTTTACGTTGTCGGCGAAAAGAATGAAATCATGGAACTTAACAAAAAGGTTCATGTAAAGGGCAAGTATACAGATCTTCAGAAGGTAATGATTATCGGTGGAGGAAAGACTGGCTACTATCTAGCTCAGAGGCTTGCAGATTTTGGAGCTTCAGTTAAGCTCGTAGAGCAGAGCAAGGAAAGATGTCAGTACCTTTCAACAAGAATACCAAATGTCATGATTCTTCACGGCGATGGAACTGATATGGATATGCTTGAGGAGGAAAACATCGATGAGATGGATGCCTTTGTTACAGCAACTGGATACGACGAACAAAACCTACTGCTTGCACTAACTGCAAAGCAGAAGGGAATAGAAGATGTAATATCTAAGATCAGTAGAGAAAGCTATTCTGGACTGATTGAGGAGATGGGTGTTGATATGGTGCTTAACCCACTCGATATCACAGCTGCTTATATCTTCAGTATTATCCAGGGCGAGAAGAGAGTAATTTCATCCATGCTCGTTCAGGGTCAGGCTGAGATTATTGAGGTTGTAGCAACTCCAGGAATGAAGATGGTTGGAGATACTCTTCAAAACCTAAACCTTCCTAAGGGAGTTCTTATAGCTTCCATATATCGTCAGGGAGAGGTTATCATACCTGACGGAAATGCTAGAATCAAAGATGGAGATAGAGTGATTATGTTCTCGCTACTATCCGACATCGCAGATCTAGAGAAACTTATGAAGATTAGATAGTGGAGTGTTAGATGTCATCTAAGAAACACAGTGCTTTACTGAGAATGATGGGGGCTCTATTTGCAGTGCTTGGTATTTCCTTTATACCGCCTGTAATAATAGCCCTTATCTATGGTGAATATTTCGAGGGGCTTTGCTTTGGCGGTACAATGGCAGCGTGCGGCATAGTAGGGCTCATTTTGATGAAATTTTTCAATCCAAGTGATCTTAAGCTTAAGCAGAGGGATGGCTTTTTAATAGTTAGTTTGATTTGGATTGTAAGCTCCATCATCGGCGCTGTGCCAATGGTTTTGACAGGTGCTATCCCAAATCCTTTTGATGCATTCTTTGAGCTATGCTCAGGTTTTTCGACTACAGGAGCTACTATAATGACAGATATAGAGTCGCAGGCAAAGTCTGTGCTCTTTTGGCGTTCGTTCACGCATTGGCTAGGGGGAATGGGTATAGTTGTGCTTGCAACTGCACTTCTTCCATCTATAGGCATAGGTGGACAAAACGTTGCGTCTGCTGAGACCCCAGGACCAACTCTAACAAAAGTAACTGCAAGGTTTTCAGATAACTCCAAGACGCTATATATTCTATATATAGGATTTACAGTAGTAGAATTTATTCTGTTAGTAGTCGGTGGAATGAGTGCATATGACTCAGCTATTCATACATTTGGAACCGTTGGAACAGGCGGGTTTTCAAACTATGCAGACAGCGTGGCACATTTTACAAGTCCTTATATTCAGTGGGTTATAATCATATTTATGGCGCTTTGCGGAATAAACTTTAACCTTTATTTCTTTATTCCTCGCAAGAGATTTAAGGATTTTTTTGCAGATGAGGAGCTAAGACTATACCTTGGAATTATCTTTGCTTTCTCCTTTGCTTCAGCTATCGTACTGATGCTTCAGGGAGGGTATGCAAGCATATCAAAGGCTATAAGAGATTCCTTCTTCCACATAGTTTCCGTTATGACTACAACGGGATATGCGACGGCAGACTTTGATCTTTGGCCAGCTTTCTGCAAGATGCTGATATTTATTGTTTTGATAACTGGTGCGTGCTCGTCTTCCACAGGTGGAGGCGTCAAGATGATTAGAATTCTTGCAGCTATCAAATATGTTAAGCGTGGATTTTTCCAGAAGCTACACCCAAACAGAATCATTAATATGACTATTAATAAGATTCCTGTGCAGCAGTCTGTTGTTACAAGTATAGTTAATTTCATTTTTCTTTATATAGCAGTGCTCTTTGTTGGAACTCTACTTATTGCCGTTGATGGTAAAGATCTTGTCACAAGCTTTACCGCAGTTCTCACATGCCTAAGCAATGTGGGTCCTGGCTTTAATGGTGTCGGACCAACTATGAATTTCAGCGGTTTTTCAGACTACGCGACCTTTGTGTTATCCATTTTGATGATTGCTGGAAGACTAGAGCTATTTACTTTGCTCGTCCTATTTTCGCCTAGATACTGGGACAGCAATAGAGTGTAAGGAGGTAGGAATTGTCATTTAATCATAAATTGATATTTAGAACAATCTCTACGCTTCTATTGCTAGAGAGTGCGACCATGGTTCCATCATTTCTTTGCGCAGCAATGGACCACGACCTTATGTCGCTTAGAGCCATGACTCTTTCGATAGGAATACTTTCTCTTCTTGGAGTTTTAGGCTTATTCCTAACAAAGAAACAGACAGGCAAGGTAATAAAATCAAGAGAAAGCTACTTTGTAGTACTAGTGTGCTGGCTTACTGTAATTACAGGTGGAATTTTACCGTATATTTTTGCAGGAAAGGGCTTTACTGTAGTAGATGCGATATTTGAATCAGTTGCATCCTGGACAACCAGTAGCTCATGGGTAATAGATCCTAATCTTATGTCTAGAGGAATTTTGCTTTGGAAGGCTACCTCGAGTTGGCTTGGCGGAATGGGGGTAATACTTCTTGCCATCATTGTTATGTCGTCGCTAGGTGCAAGTGGTAAGAAGCTTGCTGCAGCCGAACTTCCAGGCCCTGAACTTATGCAAGGAAGCGCAAGAATCATGGAAACCGCATATCTTTGCTATGGTATATATGCTGGAATTTCAGTGCTTGAGCTAATGTTTCTTATGCTTGGCAAGGTACCTTTCTATGAGGCCTTAGTTAACACCATGACATCTATATGTACGGCTGGTATTTTAGACTATCACGGTACGGCCGAGATGTACTTTACACCTTACGTGAAGATGGTCATTGCAATATTTTCCATAATTTCGTCGCTCAACTTCCTTGTATATATCAACATATATCAGGGTAGAATGAAACACATCATCAAAGATATAGAGAGCAGAGCCTTTCTCATAATAATAGCAGTAGCAACTTTGCTTACTGCTGGAGGACTCTTTATCTCAGGAACAAGTACAGGTATCAAGGAATCCCTCTTAAATGCTTTCTACGGTGTAGTTTCATTTGCATGCACAAGCGGTTTCCTATTTGCCGATGTTGGAACCTGGCCAACGTTTTGCAAGGTTGTCTTGATAGCGGTTTGCCTAATAGGTGGATGTGCAAATTCAACCTGTGGCGGAATCAAGGTGATAAGGTTTGTAGTATTCCTCAAGCTGATATCTAGAGGTGTGTATAAGAGGATACATCCAAAGTCAATAAAAGCCGTTACCATTCAGGGTAAACCTGTTTCAGCAAGCAAGGCTTCAATCATATCGACGTTCATACTACTTTTCATGGCGGTATACCTGCTTTCGGCTTTAGTGCTCTCACTAGAAAATATGGATATGGAGACTACGTTAACGGCACCTATCGCTCTATTCACAAATGTAGGTGCGGGTTTTGGAAAGATAGTGAATGCTGATTACAGGATTTTTTCACCGGCAGGAAAGCTAGTTTGCTCGGTTATAATGCTGCTTGGAAGACTAGAAATGTACGCAATACTAATACTGTTCTCAAGATCTTTCTGGGATTCAGACAAGGCAAGATAAATTTGATATTAAAGCTCCTTAGTTATCTAAGGAGTTTTTTGTTGCAAAAACTCTTGTATAATAATACTTTCATGCTATAATATTTAACATAGTTAAGTATTAACAAAGATAAATATTTTACATATGAGGAAGGAAAGGCAAAATGAATTTTGATTGTGGCAATATAAATACCGAAAATATGAGCTATTCTCAGAAGTTTGCAGCGATAATTGCAAGGCTTCACAAGCTTAAGTTTGGTAACATGCTTACAGGGGTTAGCGAAATTGAGTTTAAGACCATGTCTGCTATATCAAGAATATCAAAGAGTGGTGATGTGAAGGTTAGCGACATCGCAAGATACCTTGAGCTTTCTGCTCCTGCAGTCTCAAGAACAATGAAATCTCTTGAAGAAAAAGAATATATAGAGAGACAGACGGATAAACAGGACAGAAGAAACACCTTTGTAAAGCTTACAACAAAGGGTGAAGAACAGCAAAAGGCTTGGATGAAGTCATTTGAAGAGTTCTCAGAAGCTATATTTGCAAGACTTGGAGATGAGAAGTCAAATAAGCTGCTTGAAGATCTAGAAGCCTTCGTTAAGGCAAGCAAGGAAGAAATGAAAGCAAGAGAAGAAGCAAAGAAATAGGGGAAAACAGTGAGAAACGTATTTAAGAATTTTTTGCCGTACAAAAAGACGGTGTTTATGATAATGATCTTACTTGTGGTTCAGGCGTATTGCATGCTTTCATTACCTCAGTACACATCAGATATCATCGATACCGGAATACAGAATAAGGGTCAGGAGCACATAGTTCCTAGCAAGATAAAATCTGAGGATTTTGAACAGGCGAAACTCTTTATGAACGACAATGAACTAAGGCTTTGGGATACGGCATACCAAAAGTCTGATGACGGCAAGACATATGATCTAAAAGCAGGCGATGATGAGCTATCAAAGCTAGATGACAAGCTCCTTGTTCCTCTTGCGTTGAGCTACCAGTTCGAAAAGATACAAGAAAAGAGTGGCAAGACTTCTGTCAAAAACGCAGACGAAAATGCTAGTGCAACTGAAAATACAAGCACAATGGAAGCTGAGCAAGCAGTACTTAAGGAGCAGATAGGTAAAGAGCGCGAAAAGCTTGAAAAAGCAATAGATAAAGTAGGTGAAAAAACCGTAAAATCCATGGGTATGGCATATGCAGTTGATATGCAAAAAAAGGCTGGTATCGATATAGATGCTATGCAGAAATCCTACCTATGGTCAGCTGGATTAAGAATGGTAATATTCTCATTTTTGATGCTAGTGGTTTCTGTAATGGCTGCGTACCTAGCTTCTGGTGTTGCTGCGGGTATAGGTAGAGATCTTAGATCAAAGATTTACAAAAATGTAATTAGCTTTTCAAATGCGGAGATGGATAAATTCTCCACTGCTTCTCTGATAACAAGAAGCACAAACGATGTTCAGCAAATTCAGCAGGTTAGTGTCATGCTTTTGAGGATGGCCCTATTTGCTCCTATCATGGGACTTGGCGGAGTATATAAGGTAACTCAGACAGGTGCTAATATGGGTTGGGTTATTGCAGTTGCGCTTGTTGTAATATTTTTGATAATAGCACTCCTAGTTGTAGTGGCAATGCCTAAGTTTAAGAAAATGCAGGTTCTAGTCGATGATATGAACCTAGTCTCGAGAGAAATTCTGACAGGCTTATCTGTTATAAGAGCATTCGGTAGAGAAGAAGAGGAAGAAAAACGATTTGATGAGGCGAATCAAAAGTTAAGAAAGAATCAGCTCTTTACAAATAGGGTCATGACTTTCATGTTTCCTACGATGATACTTATTATGGATGTTCTGGTTATCGGAATAACCTGGGCAAGCGTAAATCGCATCGACATGGGAACGCTAAGAGTTGGTGCTATGACTGCATTTATCAGCTACTCTATTCAGATAGTTATGTCGTTTGTAGTGCTGACAGTAATGTCCATCATACTTCCAAGAGCAAGCGTTGCAGCAGATAGAATAGATGAGGTTATAAGATCAAAGTCTTCAATACTGAACCCAAAAGAGCCTAAGAACTTGCCGTTAAACGGTGAAGCAGGCACAGCAAACGGAGTCCTTGAATTTGAGCATGTAAGCTTTAGATTTCCTGGTGCAGAAAACAATGTAATAGAAGATATAAGCTTTACATTAAGGCCTGGTACGGTTACAGCAATGATAGGAAGTACGGGAGCAGGAAAAAGCACTATAGTCAATCTCATTCCGAGATTCTACGATGTGACGGAAGGCTCAATCAAGCTAAATGGTGTCGATCTTAGGGAGCTTGATCTTAAAGGAACTCAGAAATCAGATAGGCCTTGTGCCACAAAAGGGAACTTTGTTCTCTGGAACTATAGCAAGCAACCTTCGTTTTGGAAACCGCAAAGCAGACGAGGTTCAGCTTGAGAAAGCAGCAGAGATAGCGCAGGCCCTTGATTTTATAGAGGAAAAAGCAGATGGTTTTGATACTTCAATTTCGCAAGGTGGAAGCAATGTATCAGGCGGACAGAAGCAGAGGCTTGCAATTGCAAGAGCGATAGCAAAGGACCCTAGTGTTTATGTATTTGACGATAGCTTCTCAGCCCTTGACATGAAGACTGATGCAAAACTGAGAAAGGCGCTTAGCGAAAAGACCAAGGATGCTTCAGTTTTGATTGTTGCGCAGAGAATCAGCACCATCATAAATGCAGATAATATTTTGGTTTTAGATGAAGGAAGAATAGTTTCTTCAGGAAAGCATGAGGAACTTCTCAAAACATGTGATGTATATGCGCAAATTGCAAGCTCTCAGCTGTCCAACAAGGAACTAAGAATAGAGGAGGCGTAGACATGGGAAATAAGAATAACAATCGTGCGCCTCGCAGCAAAATGGGAAGAGGGATGAGTGTCGATAAGCCAAAGAACTTTAGAAAGTCGCTCGGAAAACTCTTCAAATACATGGGCAGATACAAGTATGCGATATTTGCAGTGATGGTCATGGCGGCTATTTCGACAGTGTTTTCAGTTGCTGGTCCTAAGGTTATGGGTAAGGCGACAACGGAGCTTGCAAATGGCCTCATGAAGAAGGTGAATGGTACTGGAGGAATTGATTTTACTCTGATAGGTAAAATCCTGCTTATAACCTTGGCTCTTTATGTGACGAGCGTTGCATTCAGTTTCATTCAAGGCTGGATAATGACGGGAATTACTCAGAAGCTCGCTTACAGGATGAGACGAGAGATATCCGAAAAGATTGACCGCATGCCTATGAAGTACTTCGAGAGCAGGCCTTACGGCGATGTGCTTTCTCGTATAACAAATGACGTAGATACTCTAGGAACAGGGCTAAATCAAAGCTTTACAATGATCATAACATCCTTTGCAACCATCATAGGAACCATAGTAATGATGCTGACGATTTCACCTTTGATGACCTTGATTACATTCTGTATCTTACCAGTTTCAGCAGTTCTTCTTGGAACTGTTATAAAGAAGTCGCAGAGTTATTTCAGCACTCAGCAAAAATATCTTGGAAAAATCAATGGAATGGTTGAAGAAAACTATTCGGGACAGCTAGTTATAAAGGCATTTAACAAAGAGGCTGAAACCATTGAAACTTTTGATGAGACAAACGAAGTACTATTTAAGAGCGCGAAAAAATCTCAGTTCCTTTCAGGAATAATGATGCCGCTTATGAGCTTTGTTGGAAATCTAGGCTATGTAGGCGTAGCGCTTTCAGGTGGATTTTTAGCAATCAAAGGTCTCATAGGAATTGGTGATATTCAGGCCTTCATCCAGTATGTAAGGAATTTGACAGAACCAATGCAGCAGGTTGCTCAGGTTGTAAATCAGGTGCAGTCAATGACTGCAGCAGCAGAGAGAGTATTTGAGTTCCTTGAGGAGGAAGAGGAAGAAGCTACGCGTGATGCAGTTACCATAGATGGTGAACTTTCGGGGTCTGTAGACTTTGAGCACGTAAGGTTCGGATACAAGGCAGACCAGCCGGTAATTAAGGACTTTACAGTTCATGTTGAACCAGGTCAAAAGATTGCAATTGTAGGACCTACAGGTGCCGGAAAAACTACGATAGTGAAACTTTTGATGAGATTTTACGATGTGGATGCAGGTGCCATTAAGCTTGATGGAATAAATATCAATAATATAGATAGACGTGAGCTCAGAAAAAACTTCGGTATGGTTGTTCAAGATACTTGGCTATTTAAGGGCAGTATCATGGAAAATATTAGATACGGAAGGCTTGATGCTACGGATGAAGAGGTTATTGAGGCAGCAAAGGCTGCTTATGCCGACAAGTTCATCAGAACTCTTCCAGGAGGCTATGATATGGAGCTAAATGAGGATGCATCAAATGTTTCACAAGGTCAAAAACAGCTTTTAACAATAGCAAGAACAATACTTGCTAATAAGAAACTCATGATACTTGATGAAGCGACATCTTCGGTTGATACTAGAACTGAAGTAATGATACAAAAAGCCATGGACAAGCTTATGAAAGGACGCACCAGCTTTATCATTGCTCACAGGCTTTCGACCATCAAAAACGCTGATATAATTCTCGTTATGAAGGACGGTGATATCATAGAGCAGGGAAGCCACGAGAAGCTTCTTGATGCAAATGGTTTCTACGCAGATTTATACAACTCTCAATTTGAAGAGCTAGAGTAAGATATGGTTCACATAATCGCCTAAATGGTATATAATATATAAATAATATTGTAATGGCATACAGCCTGACGGAGAGGTGATTTTATGGGAAATATAATTACCATAAGTAGAGAATATGGCAGTGGCGGAAGAATGATAGGTCGTCTCGTCGCTGAGAAGCTAAATATTCCTCTTTACGACAAGGAGATCATTGAATTAGCATCCGAAAAGAGCGGTCTATCTCCTGAGATAATAGAGTCAGCAGAGCTTAGAGCAAAGAGCAGCTTGTCTTACACATTTGCATCAGCGATGACCTTTGGAGAAGCCTTTACTGCAGACCCTGTTTCAGTAGATGAAAAGTTATTTGTAGCGCAATCTGAGGTAATAAGACAGATTGCTGATACTGGAGAGGGAGTAATAGTTGGCAGGTGTGCAGATTATATTCTCGAGGATGTCAGCGGTGTAACCAATGTATTTATATATGCTGAGATGGATGATAAGATTAAGCGCTGTGTAGAGATGTACGGCGAAGATCCATCCAAGGTAAAGAAACTCATAACTGACTATGGAAAGGCAAGGGTTAACTACTACAGCTTCCATACCGGAAAGAAGTGGGGTAGCTACGAGAACTATAATCTAGCTATAAATACTAGCTACATCAGCGATGAGGAAGCAGCAAACCTTATTGTCGAATATGTAAAGAGACGATTGTACAAATAAGGAGGATTTGAAATGAAGAAGTGTAAGAGGGCAGAAAAAGCTAATAAGAGTTGCAAGGCTAAGAAGGCACTTAAGACAAGTCTAGTTGTTTTGGGCTTTGGTGCAGCAGCAGGCGCTACTATCGTTGTAGGTCTTGATAGAGTTATGAAGAAGATTTTCGTAAATGAGGACTGGCCAGCAGAAGAGTGGTCAAATGACGACTGGGCTGAGGAAGAGCTAGACTCATAAGCAAACTGTATATTTATAGCGGCGCGCGCCAAGATACTGCGCTGCCGCTTTTTTAGGCTTGAATAAATAAATTGCGAAGCCAAGGCTTCGGAAAGGAAGATAGATGAGCGCAAATAATAACAAGGGCACATATTATATTACTACGCCGATATACTATCCAAGCTCGGATCTGCATATCGGACATACATACTGTACAGTTATGGCTGATGCAATGGCTAGATTTAAGAGACTTCAGGGCTATGACGTGAGATTTCAGACTGGTACAGATGAGCATGGTCAGAAGATACAGAAGAAGGCAGAGGCAAATGGAGTAACTCCACAGGCCTATGTAGATGATGTCGTAAGCAGAATCCTAAAGCTTTGGGAGACTATGGAGATATCATACGATGACTTTGTAAGAACAACTGAACCAAGACATACTAAACGTGTTCAAGAAATCTTTATGAAGATGTACGAGAAAGGCGACATATATAAGTCACAGTACGAGGGGCTTTACTGTACTGACTGCGAGGCTTTTTGGACTGAGAGCCAGCTCGTAGACGGAAAATGTCCAGACTGCGGAAGAACGGTTGAGCCAGCTCATGAGGAGGCCTACTTCTTCAAACTTTCAGAGTATGGAGATAAGCTTCTTAAGCTATATGATGAAAGGCCAGAGTTCCTAGAGCCAGAGTCGAGAAGAAATGAGATGAGAGCTTTCATCAATCAGGGCCTTGAAGATCTATGTATTTCAAGAACAAGCTTTGATTGGGGCATTCCGGTACCTATCGACGAAAAGCATGTAATCTACGTATGGCTAGATGCGCTTAGCAACTACATAACAACTCTAGGATATCCAGATGACAGAGCTGAATACGACAAGTATTGGCCCGCAGATGTTCACCTAGTAGGCAAGGAAATCGTGAGATTCCACAGCATCATTTGGCCAGCTATGCTGATGTCTATGGATGAGCCGCTTCCAAAGCAGGTTCTTGGACACGGATGGCTTTTGATAGACGGTGGTAAGATGAGTAAATCAAAGGGTAACGTGGTTGACCCTGTAATGCTTATCGAAAGATATGGAATCGATGCGCTAAAATACTTCCTTCTCAGAGAGTATACATTCGGACAGGATGGAATATTCACAAATGAAATTATGTTAAAGCGTATGAACTACGATTTAGCAAATGATTTAGGAAATCTAGTTTCGAGAACTGTTTCTATGATAGAAAAATATTGCGGTGGAGTAATTCCTGCTGCAGCTAGCAAGGATGAGTTTGATGCAGATTTAGAGAAAATTGCTCTTGAAGCTGCTGATAAGGTTAACGCACAGATGGACAAGTTCTCTTTCAGCAATGCGCTTGAGGAAGTATGGGTTCTCGTAAGACGTGCTAACAAGTATGTTGATGAGAAGATGCCTTGGGTTCTTGCAAAGGATGAGAGCCAGGTTGATTCACTGAACACTTGCATGCACCACCTTGCAGAAGCCCTAAGAGTCGTATCCATTTTGATTTATCCTTTCATGCATTCTACAACTATGAAGGTTAGAGAACAGATAGGTATCGATGGAGATATAGTTTGGGAAGATGCATATCGCTTTGATATGATGGCTGGACTTCAGGTTCGCAAGGGTGATGCTATATTCCCTAGGTTAGATATAGAGAAGGAACTTGCTGAGCTAGAGGCTCTTAAGCCTGCACCTGCAGAGGTGGAAGAGAAGCTAGAGCTAAAGCCAGAGATTGAGTTTGATGACTTTGATAAGATTGACATGAGAGTCGGAACAATTCTCGAAGCAGCTAAGCATAAGGATGCCAAGAAGCTTCTTGTTTTCAAGGTTAAGCTTGGAACAGAGACTAGACAGATAGTCTCAGGTGTTGCAGAGCACTATAAGCCAGAAGAAATGGTAGGAAAGAAAGTAGTAGTAGTGGCAAATTTGAAGCCTCGCAAGATTAGAGGTGAGGAGTCAAACGGAATGATTATCTTTGCAGACGGAGATAAGAAGCTTGAGCTAGTGACAACAGAAGCTCCTGATGGAAATCCTGTTTGCTAGTAAATTCAAAGATGCCTATTGAAACATATGGAGGAGCAAAGCATGTTATTTGACTCACATACACATCTGAATGAAGACTCTTTTTCTAGTGAAGAGAGAAAGCTTTTGATGGATGGAATAAAGGATAGCGAGCTGCTCAAATATGTAGCTGATATAGGTTATGACCTTAAGTCATCAAAGCTTGCAGCAAAGCACGCCATGGAAAATCCGTGGTGTGTGGCTGCTGTAGGAGTTCATCCTCATGATAGCGGCTCTATGACAGAGGCGATTTATGAAGAGATAAAATCACTTGCTGCGCAGGAGGGCGTTAAGGCCATCGGTGAGATTGGACTTGACTATCACTATATGCGCTCAAGCAAGGAGGACCAGAGGTATTGGTTTAGAAGGCAGATAAGGCTAGCAAACGAGCTAAAGATGCCAATAGTTATTCATTCGCGAGAAGCAGATCAAGAGACAATGGATATCTTGATTGAAGAAGGGGCGCTTGGCGATGAAAGAGCAGCGATGTTTCCGATGCGCATGCTTGCAGATGGTAAGGAAGCACCTGATTGCAGGGTTGATATACACTGTTTCTCAGGAAGCAGCGAACTGGCTAAGCAGTATGTTAAGCTTGGAGCAACGATAGGAATATGCGGACCTGTAACCTTCAAGAACAACAAGAAGACTATCAAGGTAGTCGAGGAAATTCCACTAGAATACATTATGGTTGAGACAGATGCGCCATTTGACGCCTGAGCCGTATAGGGGAAGACCTAACAAGCCTTGGTATGTTGAACACACAGCTGCAAAAGTTGCTGAGATAAAGGGGATAAGCTTTGAGGAGGCTTCTAAGAAGACCTTTGAAAACGCTATGAGATTTTACGGATTAAACTATGAAACAAGGTGAAGATAATATTGTTTACGGAAGCGTCCTAGGGACTATTTCCGAATACAGTTTAATAAGCGAAAACGAGCACATTGTAATCGGTCTCTCTGGAGGGGCGGATTCTTTGTGCCTTTTTGATATATTGTACAGAGTTTCAGATAGCATGAATCTAAAGCTTTATCCGGTTCACATAAACCACGGGCTAAGAAAAGAGGCTAGCGATGACGCGGAATTTTGCGTAAAATTTTGTGCCGATAGAAACATAAAATGCAGGGTTTATAGCTTTGACTGCGAGGAGTATGCAAAGTCAAAAGGGCTTTCAACCGAAGAAGCTGGTCGATTGTTTAGATATTCTTCTTTTGCTGAGGTATTTGATGAGATAGCAAAGGGCGGAGTTCCAAGTGAAAAAATAAAGATTGCCGTTGCCCAAAACGCAGATGACAGGGCTGAGACTGTTTTGTTTAGGCTTATGAGAGGAACGGGAACCGATGGTCTTGTAGGAATAAACCATATCAGATGCGATGAGCAAGGAAGGCTTATTATAAGACCGCTGCTGGATACATATAAGACGGATATAAATGAGTACTGCAAGCTTGAGGGACTTGAGCCACAAATTGATAAAACTAATTTTGAGGAGATATATAATCGTAACAGGATAAGGCTTTCTCTGATTCCTTTGATAGAGGAGCAGTATAATCCAGAGTTCAAGAAGGCTTTGAATAGGCTTGCCTTGAGTGCCGAGGAGGATAGGAACTTCCTAGAAAAGCTCGCATGTGAAGAGCTAGAGAAAATTACGAAAAGCTTTAGTAAAGAGGCGAATAAAATAATCCTTTCAGGTGTAGATATATCAAAGCTAGAGCCTAGCATTAGGAGAAGAGTCATAGTGCAGGCGCTAAAGAAAATCGGCATGAGTTCAGACATGGGCTTTGCACATTACAAAGCTTGTGAGGATATCGTTTCGAGTAAGCTTGCATCGGCGAGTGCTAATTTACCAAACGGATATATGATTTACAAGGAATATGCGGATGTTGCTTTGATGAAGGCAAATGCCTTTGGTGCAGATCAATACCTAGAGCATATATCTATCAAAGTTAGGAGCACAGATGAGTGTGCCTTAGAAAATAAGGCAGTTAAGCTGCTTTTGATGGATGCAGATAAGCTCAAGAAAAAGCATGGGGATGATGCCCTATCTTTGATCAAGGTAAGATATAGAAGACCTGGAGATACCATGGGATTCTCCTTTGGTCACAAGAAGATACAGAACATTTTTGTCGATAGAAAGATACCAAAATTTGATAGAGATCAGGTTTTTGATTCTAGCAATAGGAAACGAGGTTCTCGGATATTTTTCTTGTTGACGAAAATAGTCTATCTAACGGCAAGGCGAAATTCGCGGAAGTCTCCGATATTTTAAGGTTTGACGCCGATACAAAAACATATATATCGGTTGAACTAACTGTGCCGGTATGATAAAATATAATGGCTATTTTGTTGGGAAGAACAAATTTTGAGTAATCAAAGTACACATATCTAGTTATTACAGGAGGAATATTAATTGAAGAAGTTTAGAAAGAATTTTACTGTATATCTGCTTATCTTCGCAATCATCCTTGGAGTGGCATACTTCTACAAGGGTGGCGATTCTGATCAAGTAAAGAAGGTGAAGTATTCAACATTTGCTAATGACCTCAAGAATGAGAAATTTAGCGAGGTAAATATCACAAACACTAAGATGACAGGATTACTAAAGACAAAGGTTAATGGAAAGAAGCAGTATGTTTACACATACGCTCCATACATCACAGAGATAGATCATCTTGAGAAAGAATATATATATCCACAGATGCAGAAAGGCAAACTCAAGGTTGAGACAGATGACCCAAGCTCAGCTTCATCTATGCTGATCAATATTCTTCCAAGCATAATCATGATAGTTTCACTAGGTTTCCTAGTTTACCTTATGATGAATCAGGGAGGTAATGGCAAGGCATTTTCCTTCGGAAAGAGCAAGGCGAGACTATATCGCGGTGAGGGTCGCAAGATTACCTTTGATGATGTAGCTGGCCTCAAGGAGGAGAAGGAGGAACTACAGGAGATTGTAGACTTCTAAGAGATCCGAGAAAGTATCAGGAGGTTGGAGCTAGAATCCCTAAGGGCGTTCTTCTAGTAGGCCCTCCGGGAACAGGTAAGACTTATGTTTCAAGAGCAACAGCAGGAGAAGCAGGAGTGCCATTCTTTACAATAAGTGGTTCAGACTTTGTAGAGATGTTCGTCGGAGTTGGTGCTTCCAGAGTAAGAGACCTATTTGATCAGGCTAAGAGAAGCGCACCTTGTATCGTATTCATCGATGAAATTGATGCGGTAGGACGTAAGCGTGGTGCAGGACTTGGTGGCGGAAACGATGAGAGAGAGCAGACACTTAACCAGTTACTCGTTGAGATGGATGGTTTTGGTGAGAACTCAGGAATCATCATCATCGCTGCAACTAATAGACCTGACGTACTCGACCCAGCACTGCTAAGACCAGGACGTTTTGATAGACAGGTTGTAATCGGAAGACCTGATGTTAAGGGTAGAGAAGAGATAATCAAGGTTCATTCTAAGACAAAGCCTCTTGCTGATGAGGTATCACCAGCAATCATCGCAAGAAGAACTCCAGGATTTACACCTGCTGATCTTGAGAACCTGCTAAACGAGGCTGCTTTGATTACAGCTAGAAGAAATGGCAGATTTATTAGAATGGCTGAGATAGAAGAGGCGACAACAAAGGTTATCGCTGGACCTGCTAAGAAGAGCAGAGTTATCACAGAGAAGGAGCGCAAGCTCACAGCTTATCACGAGGCGGGTCACGCAATTGTGATGAGAAGCATCCCTGGATCAGACCCTGTGCACCAGATTACAATAATCCCTCGTGGAGGAGCAGGCGGATTTACAATGCAGCTTCCTGAGGAAGATAAGCAGTATGCAACAAAGGGAATGATGCTAAACGATATCAAGCATTTGCTTGGTGGAAGAGTTGCAGAGCTTTGACACTTGATGATATCAGCACAGGTGCAAGCAACGATATTCAGCGTGCAACGGATGTAGCAAGAGCTATGGTTACAAAGTATGGATTCTCAGATAAGCTTGGTCCAGTTAACTACTCTGATTCTGAGGAAGTTTTCCTAGGTAACGATTTCTCAAGCAAGAAGTCTTACTCTGAAGAGGTTGCTGCTGAGATAGATCACGAGATCAGAAGAATAGTTGAAGAGGCATTTGAGGAGACCAAGAAGATAATTTCTGAAAACCTCGATAAGCTAGAGCGTGTAGCTCAGGCACTGCTTGCTGTTGAGACACTTGATGGACAGCAGTTTGAGCAGCTATACACAGGGGAGAAGTCTGCTGAAGACATCGAAAACGATGTAATGGAAAAGGAAGCAGAGATAAGGAAGGTTAATGCTCAGGAGGCTGAGGAAAGCGAAAAACTAAGACGCGAAGCTGAGGAACGCCTAATGGAAGAGATAGAGAGACTCAGAAATCAGTATGTGAGCGCAGACGGTACAACACATCGCAGAGATGAGGAATAGTTAATAGCTAGAAAATAAGCAATAGAATTATTAAGGGGACCTGTATGAAGATTACTGTCAAAGATTGTCTAGAACTAGATATATTTAAAAACTGTAAAATCGTCGCGGGAAAGCGAAATTTAGAAAACAGCGTACGCACAGTTTCTGTTATGGATGCTGCAGACGTGGAGACTGCAGTTGCAAATAACGGTGTTAGGGAGCAAGTTGTTCTGACGTCTTTTTATGCAATGAAAAACGATACGCTAAAGCAGGCGCAGGCTGTTAAGGAGCTTGCTGCTTGCGGAATAGCGGCACTTATCGTGTTTCATGTAAGCGACGCAGATAGGGAAGATTATGTGCAGATGATTGAAATAGCAGAGGCTATGGGAATGCCTTTGATATTCATTCCAGAAGGAAGCGACTACGGATATGCTGATGCCATAGAGCAGATCATGGATAAACTTCTTCTCGGAGCAACATTTAATAACAATTTGATAAACAACACGATATATCATCTTCTAGACTTTGAGAAGCATAAGACCTTTCAGGCAGCTGTCAAGGAAGCGGCAGTAAGTAATGATTTTCAGATGGCCCTTATATCTAAGGACTTCAATCCAATTTAGTCGTTGAGACAAGAAACAATGTTACCGTCGCGGATGCTGTTAGAATACTCCAAAAGAAATCTAGCAGTGAAGCTGGAGCTATGTACTCAATGACAAATCTAGATGGCGTTATAACATATTGGGGAGCTGTTAACATCGGAGACGAGAAATACTTCCTCCTAATAGTAGATAACGATGATAGATATTCTAGTGTCGAGATAACTAAGCTAGCTGAAATTATTGAACTTGCGATAGGAATGTGGAAGTACACGCCTGAGCGTGATGTGAAGGCTGAGTTTATCAAAGCCTTGATAAGAGGAAATAAGAGCCTTGCATATTCGCTAAAGGACACTATGGGTATCAAAGCAGATAACATTTTGAGCGTATTTTATGCTAAGGGTGTTAATACATCGGATGCTCGTAAGAAGATGGCTGGATATGAGGAACGCAGCGGGAACGAGGTTTTAAGCATACAGGATGGAGCTGAGACTTACGGACTAGTTCTTCTCGGTAAGCCTAAGGATGAGCATTCTGGCACTAAGTTCAGCTGCATAGAGCTTTACGATAGTCTAAAGGAATTAGGAAAGGGAGTTAGAATCTTCCACACAACAGGACTTGATGGACTTGAGGGAGCTGGAGACGGATTTAGACTCATCAGCGAGACATGGACTCTAGTTGAGAGTGTGTTCCCGTTCAAAAGAGTTTTCTCCAAGTATGAGATGGTGCTTGTTTCAAACTGTATCAATATTCAGGTGCAGGGTGGATATATCAAAAAGAACTATCTAGATTTGCTCGATGCATTTAACAAGGAAATGGGCGAAAACAAAGCTAAGCAGCTCCTAGAGACGCTAGAAACCTTTGTTATAGATGCGGGGATGAATAGCGGTAAGACATCGCAGTTCATGGGCATACATACAAACACTGTGCAATATAGACTCAAGAAGATAAATGAGGTGCTTGGAGCCGATATAACGGGAAACCGCGTGATTCCAGGGCTTACAATTGCACTTGCACTAAAGAGATTAGAAAAAGTAATTAACTAGTAGTAGAGCGAGCTAAATCAAGTAAATTAGCGTTACAGATTGAGGAGAACAATATGCTATTAGCCTTTGACGTAGGCAACAGTAATACAGTCCTTGGAGTATTTAAGGACGGAGTACTATTAACAAACTGGCGTATAGAGACAGACACAAGAAAGAGTGCTGACGAGTACGGAATGCTGCTAAAACAGCTATTCGACTACGAGAAGATAGACATGAGCGAAATCGATGATATGATTATATCGACAGTAGTTCCATCGGTGCTATTCACACTTCAGCACATGGCAGTAAAATACTTCGGAAAGCAGGCAATCGTAGTTGCTTCAGGCGTTAAGACTGGCCTTATCGTCAAGTATGATAACCCTAAGCAGGTTGGAGCAGATAGAATAGTAAATGCGGTTGCAGCTATCCACAAATATGGTGGACCACTGATCATTATCGACCTAGGAACAGCGACTACCTTCTGCGCAATTACCGATAAGGGCGAATACCTTGGAGGAACTATTGCACCGGGACTTAAGATTTCATCAGAGGCACTTTTTGAGAAGACATCAAAGCTACCTAAGGTAGAAATCGAAGAGCCAGGAAAAACTATTTGCAGAAATACGGTAGAAAGTATGCAATCTGGGTTAGTTTACGGTCATATGGGTATATGTGATTATATAGTGCGAAAGATGAAGAAAGAGATGCAGGAGTATGTCGGTGACAAGAAGATAACTGTCGTTGCAACTGGAGGCTTCTCTGCTTTGATTGATAGCGGTGTTGGTTGCATCGACTATGTGGATAAGCTTTTGACACTAGAGGGTCTAGAAATCATCTATCAGAAGAACAAAAAGACTCCAAGACATAATTGCCCTAAGACGGGAGAATCAGTAAATGAGTAATGGGAAAATGCTTCAAATTCAAGGTTTAGAGTTTGAAACACCATTTTTTCTTGCGCCTATGGCCGGTTTTACTGATAAGGTATACAGAATGCTTTGTGCAGAGATGGGTGCTTCCATGGTCTATACAGAGATGGTGAGCGCTAAAGGGACTGTGCTATGGCGATAGAAAAACGCCAAAGCTTCTCGATATGGAGGGAGAGACGGTTCCTGTTGCAGTGCAGATATTTGGCTCAGAACCAGATATCATGGCAAGAGCAACATCCATGCTGAACGAGCTTCCAAATGTAATCCTTGATGTAAATATGGGCTGTCCAGTGCCAAAAATCGTAAAGAACGGTGAAGGGTCTGCACTTCTTAGAGATCCTGAGCTAATTTATCGAATAATAAAGGCGATGACAACAGAGACAAATAAACCAGTTTCTGCTAAAATAAGGATAGGCATACAAGGCTGCTCTGAGAATGCTGCAGTAGAAGCTGCTCAGGCCATAGAGGCTGGTGGCGGAAGCGTAGTGGCTGTACACGGAAGATCGCGTGAGCAGTACTACAGCGGAGAAGCTGATCTTGAGCAGATTGCAAAGGTCAAGAAGGCAGTATCAATTCCTGTAATCGGAAACAGGGGACGTTTGCTCGTATAAAGATGCCAAGAATATGTTTGATAAGACTGGATGTGATTTCATAATGGTCGGAAGAGCATCGCTAGGGAATCCATGGATTTTTCAGGGAACTAAGGCAGGCTTATCTAAAGGAGCAAGAAGGAATTAATTTGACAAATACCGACGCTGAATGCTCGGATTATATAGATGCAAGCTATGCAAGGCTTCAGGAAGAGGTGAGCGTAGAGGATATAAAATCCATGATAGTTCGCCATATGCTTGAGCTTTGTGAGTACAAGGGTGAATATGTCGCAGTCAGAGAGATGCGCAAATTCACAGCAAAAGTATCTAAAGGGGATTAAGGGTAGCTCTGCGGTAAGGGCAAAAATCAACTCAGTAGATACTAAAGAACAATTTTGTAGTATTATCGAAGAACTAATTTAATGGGTAAAGTTTGAGTGATTGTTTAACTAGGAGGTTATTTAATGAGTAAAAGAGTAACGGACAAAGTAACATGGGTTGGTAAGATTGACTGGGAACTAAAGAAATTCCATGGAGATGAGCTTTCAACAATGGAAGGATCGTCATACAACTCATATCTGATTCGCGATAAGAAGACTGTATTGATAGACACTGTTTGGGGTCCATACGATACAGAATTTGTAAACAGACTAAAGGAAGAAATCGACCTAAAGGAAATCGACTACATCGTAATGAACCACAATGAGTCAGATCACAGTGGAACACTTCCTGCTTTGATGAGAGAAATTCCAGATACACCTATTTATTGCACAAAGAAGGGTGAGTCAATTCTAAGAGGTCTTTACCACCAGGATTGGAACTATGTAAATGTTAAGACTGGCGACGAGCTAGAAATCGGTGATAGCAAGCTTATATTCGTTGAGGCTTCAATGCTTCACTGGCCAGATACAATGATGACATACATGACAGGAGACAACATTCTATTCAGTAATGACGTATTCGGTCAGCACTATGCATCAGAAATGCTTTATGATGATATGGATGACATTTCAAAGCTACTTCACGAGGCTGAGAAATACTACACAAACATCATCACACCATTTAGCACATTCGTAACAAAGAAGCTAGCTGAGGTTCAGGGAATGAACCTAAAGATTGATCTAGTTGCACCTAGCCACGGAATCATCTGGCGTGAGAACATTGGTCTAATCATGGATCTATACGCTAAGTGGGCTAACAACTATCAGGAAGACCAGATCACACTTATCTATGATACAATGTGGCAGTCAACAAGAAAGATGGCAGAAGCTATCGCTGAGGGTATTCAGCAGGCAAGTCCAAATACAACGATTAAGATACTTAACGCTGTAAAGAACGACAAGAATGATATCCTTGTAGAAGTATTTAAGTCAAAGGCTATCCTTGTTGGATCACCTACAATCAACAACGGTTTCTCATACGCTATCGCTGGTATTCTAGAAATGATCAAGGGTCTTAAGTTCAAGAACAAGAAGGCTGCGTCATTCGGAAGCTACGGATGGAGCGGAGAGGCTGCTAAGCTAATCAGGGAATTCCTAGAGGAATCAAAGTTTGCAATCGTAAACGATGGTATCCGTGTAAACTGGGCACCAGATCAGGAGACTATCGAGCAGCTTAGAGAGTACGGACGTAAGTTCGTAGAAGAAATTGCTGAGTAATTCAGTTTATCAAAGTAGTATAAGCAAACAAAAGCCGCTGAGTGCTATGCATTCAGCGGTTTTATCTTCTTCTTACTCAATTATTATTTTTTTGGCAAGCAGTTCCTTTCGGATCATATCAAAGATTTCTTTGTCTCTGCAACCTATACGATGCTCGTGGATTCCATCAGATAGCCTGCTAAGTGGCTGATCTGCCTCGTTAATCTTACTCATAAAGACATCTGCGTCATATCTAGATGAAATATCAAGCTGACCTGTGATTTCGCCATAGATGATATGATCTATCTTGACATCTATACAGGTGCCACCAAAGTCAACTATGGTGTAAAGTTCATCAAGCATATTATCTGAGTAATGTTTACAAGCAATGGTTCCGATATATGGATAGACATCTGTCTTATGAGTGAGAATATATCCTCTTGGAGTTGATTTTATCTCCATGCCCTCTGCTCTCATAAGTGCAATATCTCCAACTATAATCTGTCTGCTTACATTTAGCTTCTCAGCAAGCTTAGCAGCTGAAATTGCAGTTTCGTTAGCTAAAAGTATTTTTTTTATCTCACCACGTCTTTCTGCTACATTCATAAAATACTCCTATATAAGTGGATTATAGAGTGTTTAATAATTATTTCTTGAATTCTAGTGTATTATATCACGATGGTGCAATTATTACAAATATAATAGGTTGATAGGTGTCTTGACAATAAACTGTACAGTGTATACAATAGTCTTTGTCAAATATTTTTATATTAACTATGGAGAAGAACATGACAGAAATAAGCAATACGGTAGAAAATTCAAAGGGGTTTAGAGCCTTTCTAAAGAGAAAGGACATAGAGTTTAGCAGTAAGAGATATCTTCAGGATGCTCTATCTGCGATGGCAATGGGATTATTTTGTTCGCTTCTTGTAGGTCTAATCCTGAAGACAATTGGACAGCAGTCCATTAATTTCTTTGGGGAGACAACAATTGCAAACACACTTATTGAGATAGGTGGTAAGGCTATGGAGCTCATGGGAGCTGCGATAGGTGTTGCAGTTGCCTTTGGACTTAAGGCTCCGGCGCTTGTTATGATAAGCTGCTGTGTAACTGGTATGATGGGATCTGCCGCAGGCGGTCCTGCAGGCGCATTCATAGCTGCTGCAGTAGGTGCAGAACTCGGTAAGATGATTTCTAAGGAGACAAAGGTTGATATCATCGTAACACCTGCGCTAACCTTACTCAGTGGTGGTGTTGTAGCCATCCTTGTTGGTCCAGCTATTGGAAAGCTGATGAACGGACTTGGAAGCGTAATTATGACAGCCACAGAGTGGCAGCCATTTGCATTCGGTATTGTTATTTCGGTTATAGTAGGGCTTGCTCTTACAGCCCCTATTTCGAGTGCTGCGCTCTGTATGATGCTGGGGCTGTCAGGCCTGGCCGCCGGCGCAGCAACCGCAGGCTGCTGCGCGCAGATGGTTGGCTTCGCCATCATCAGCTTCCGTGATAACGGAATCGGCGGCCTGGTGGCACAGGGAATTGGAACTTCCATGCTACAGATATCAAATATAATTAAGAATCCGTATATACTCGTGCCACCGACCCTCGCGGGAGCGATAACAGGGCCACTTAGCACAGTGGTGTTTAAGATGACAAATAGCCCGCTTGGAGCAGGAATGGGAACCTCTGGTCTAGTTGGACAGATCGGAACATTTACGACAATGGGAGGAAATGCTCATACAATAGCAGGAGTTGCAATTTTGCACTTCGTGCTCCCAGCAGTGCTCGCTTTGATCTTTGATAGAGTGCTTCGCAAGATGGGAAAGATAAAGGATGGGGACTACAAGCTGAATATATAATATATTTATAGTAAAACATATATGTATATTATTCTATTTATATTGTAAAATTATAAATTCTGAATTCAAGCTATATGTTAATAATCATAATATCTACAAGAAAGGAGCTGCCTAAAGGTAGCTCCTTTAAAGTTTTTCTTTAGTCTAAGATTTCTTGTTACATCTGTTAGCTTATAAAAGTTATAACTAAATAGAATAAAAATGTCTAAATGGAATATAAAAAAATAGAACGCCATGCTATCATATATGTGTTAGCTTTATCTAACTAAATTAAAATAGAAAGGATTAAACTTTTATGAGTAAACAAGAAACAGGAAATAAATTAAATGGTAGAGACTTCATCAATATTGGAATCTATGCGGCAATCTACTTTGTAATTGTTATGGCACTTGCTATGACAGGACTTATTCCAATTTTTCTCATACTGCTTTCCTCCATGGTCGGAATCATTGGTGGCATTCCATTTATGCTTTTCCTTACGAAAGTAAAGAAGCCTGGCATGATTCTTATAATGAGCCTTATTATGGGTATTTTAATGTTTTTAACGGGTATGACATGGGTGCCTATTCCATTTTCAATAGTTACGGGAGCTCTTGCAGAACTCGTTTATTGGAATGGTAGGTATAAGAGTATGCGTTCTGCTATTCTTACAACTGGAATATTTCCTCTTTGGTCATGCGGAAACTACCTACCATTATTTTTACAAAAGGCTGATTATTTTGCTGGAAGATCTAATTATGGACAGGAATATATTGATACTGTCGTAAAGCTTACTCCGAACTGGATGTATTTTGTTCTTCTAATTGCGACTTTTATCTGTGGCATTATCGGAGGTTTTATAGGCAAAGCTTTGTTGAAAAAGCATTTTGAGAGGGCAGGAATTGCATGATTGAAGCTACATGGACATCCCATAGAAAAAAGAGTTTACTTGATCCTAGGACAAAACTGCTTCTTATTCTTGTAGAATCAGTTCTTGTTTTATCGACAGCTGGGGGGAAGTAGATTGTTTTGGTTTCGAGTTGCCTTTGCCTTCCTTCCATTCTTGCTATTACTTACAGCGAAGAGATATAGGATTTGCATTTTAGGCCTAATTGTTCTGAGTGCGATTTACTTTTTAGAGTGCACTGCATTTCCACATGTAAAGGGTGTCATGGCAAATATGCTGTTAATTATCATTATGCTTGTTAATCGATTTCTTCCTACTTATATGATGGGTCTATATGTAATCAATACAACAACAGTTAGCGAGTTTAAGGCAGCAATGGAGAAGCTACATATGCCAGATGCAATAACAATTCCTATGTGTGTCATGTTTCGCCTTTTTCCAACCATTCGTGAGGAAAGGGATTCAATCCGTGCAGCCATGAAAATGCGAGGAATCCGGTTTGGAGGAGGTAAGGTTGGGAAAGTGCTGGAATACCGAATTGTTCCAATTATTACGTGCGTGGCGAAGATAGGAGAAGAATTGTCAGCTTCAGCCCTTACAAGAGGCCTCGGAAAGCAAAAGAAACGCACAAATATTTGTCAAATCGGTTTAGAATGGGCGGATTATGTAATTTTTCTATTTGTTGTTTTAACATTTATCTATTGGCTTTTGGGGGTCTTGGCATGATTGAATTTAATAATGTCAGCTTTTACTATGATGCAACGCCAAAGATAAAGAGTATTAGTAATCTTTCTTTGACTGTAAAAAAAGGAGAATGCGTTCTTATAACAGGAACTTCTGGATGTGGAAAATCTACTCTTTTGAGGTTATTGAATGGACTAATACCAGAGTTTTATAGTGGAAAAGTCGAAGGTGACATATATATAGATAGTAAGAATATGCAAGAAGTTAGAATTGAAGATAAGGCTGGAATAATTGGTACAGTTTTTCAAAATCCACGTTCACAATTTTTCAATGTTGATACTACGAGCGAACTTGCATTTGGTTTAGAAAATCTAGCATTTCCAGAGAAAGAGATATTAGGTCGCATTAGCAGAACTGTAAGAGATTTTCAAATAGAATCGCTGATGGATCGAAATATTTTTGAACTCTCCGGTGGGGAAAAACAAAAAATTGCCTGTGCTTCAATTGATGTTCTTGCACCAGAAATTATCCTTCTAGATGAGCCCTCGGCAAATTTGGATTACGAGGGAGCCGAAAATCTTCGTGAATTGATTAAATGTTGGAAAAAGGCAGGAAAAACAATTCTAATTGCTGAGCATCGCATTAACTACGTTTGGGATTTGGCAGATAGGGTTATCATTTTGGAAAATGGCTCTTTAAAAAAGGAGATACCAAAGAGTGAACTTATCAGTTTCACGGAGGATGATGCAAAACGGTTTGGCATGCGATCCCTCAAAAGGGTAGCGCCAATAAGTGTTGTCAAAGCTAATACAAATTCAGGTGATTTTATCCTGCTTAAAGATTTTAACTATTCATATGACAAAAAAACATCGAGTTTTCTCTATAAAAGAAATGAAAATCCCAAAAGGCAAAGTGACTGCTATTGTTGGTACGAATGGTACAGGAAAAACTACATTCTTGGAATCTATATGCGGGATGCGAAAGAATAGCGGAATTATGTATTTTGATGGAAAATCTTATACCTGTAAAAAACGTGTTGGTGAGATATTTATGGTAATGCAAGATGTGAATCATCAGCTTTTTACAGAATCAGTTCTTGATGAAGTATTGATTAGTCAACCAAAGGAAAATGAGGATGAAGCAAAACAAATTCTCTCTGATGTAGGACTTGAAGCCTTTTGTGACAGACACCCAATGTCGCTTTCCGGAGGACAAAAGCAGAGACTCGCTCTAGCGTGTGCCATCGCATCAAAACTGCCAATTCTTCTCTTAGATGAACCAACGAGCGGTTTAGATTGTTTGCAGATGAATGCTGTTGGACAAATTTTGAATCAATTAAAAGAAGAAGGTCGAACAATAATTACAGTAACACACGACAGCGAATTCATAGAATGCTGCTGTGATAATGTTATTAATATGGAGGAGGTATAACATGGCTTGGGGTATTAATGCCTTTGATGAACAGACGGAAAATGATAATACTATATCTGATGGACTTCAAGATGCTTTTTATGGCTTTGGAACTATTGGAGAATATAGAGTTTTAGCTCAGACAGACGATTGCATTGTGATTCGCTTGGAAAATGAAACAGGTGAAGGAGATATGATTATCTACCGGGTCTTTGACGGTGTGTTTTTAATATATAACGACTTTCATATGTCGCAGTATCAATCCATGTATCAGGCTACAGATACGATGTTTGCAGTGGATTATTGTCGCGAGGGCAGTCTTACGATGGAATCGGATAACTGTATGTATTATATAAAAAAGCCTGGCAATATCTGTATTGATTCCCGTGTTCATCATAAAGGAATGAACTATTTCCCAACTAATCACTATCATGGGATTACAATAGGATTTGTAAATTCTATTGCAGAAAAAACACTTTCTGAGAATGCAGCAGGAATTCCTATTGACCTTACAGATATACGAAGGAAATTCTGTGGAGAAGATGGTTATTTCATCATACATGAGGAAGAAACCCTTAAACGTCTTTTTACGGATTTGTATATGGTGCCAGATAGTGCGAAAATCCCATATTTCCGTACCAAGGTATTGGAATTATTAGTTTGCTTGTCTGTAATCGAGGCAAATAACATAACAAAAGAAGGTCCGTACTTCTACAAAGACAAGGTAGAAAAAACGCAAGCAGTACAGAAATTGATTTCCGAAAACATAGATCAGGAATATACAATTAAGTGGTTAGCAGAGAGGTTTGATATTTCTCAAACTGCTCTTAAAGATTGTTTCAAGAGTCTATATGAAAAACCAATCTACACGTGGCTTAAGGAATATCGTATCGAAAAAGCCAAAGAATATTTAACTGAAAAAGAAGATATGAGTATATTAGATATTGCAATGGCGGTAGGTTATAAGAGCCAAGCAAAATTTGGAGCTGTCTTCAAAAAAATATGTGGTATGACTCCAAATGAATATCGAAATCAGAGACATTAAGTAAAGGAGTGATGTATATATGGAAAAGAAAAAAGGAATTATGGATTACATCTTTCAATTCGCAGGAACGTACAAGAGCGCATATATAAAAAGCGTTATCTTTGCTGTAATTGGTGTAATTTTTTCTCTCATCCCATATATTTTAATGGGCGATATTGTAAAGAAACTTCTTTCAGGAGAAAGGAACTTTAATATATATCTGATGGAAGGAATTTTGATGGCTGTGCTTTGGATATTTAGAGTGGTATTTCATACCCTTTCAACAAATACTTCCCATCGTACAACCTTTAAGCTAATCAGCAATGTGCGAATTTTGCTTATAGATAAGCTATCGCGTCTTCCACTTGGCACAGTACAGGGGATGCCAAGCGGAGAATTAAAAAACATTATCTGTGAGAGAACTGATTCTATGGAACCAATTTTATCGCATGTAATACCAGAATTTACAGCCAATCTATGTGCACCAATTATGTTATTTATATATATCATGGCGATTGACTGGCGTATGGCACTTTTGTCACTTGCTACGCTTCCAATTGCAGCAATTGCAATTATTTGGATGTTCAAAGACAGCAATGAACAGTTTCAAAATACGCAAACCAAAACAAAGATTTTAAATGATACTGCAGTAGAATATATAGGTGGTATTGAGGTTATCAAGGCATTTGGAAAAGCGGAAAGTTCATACGAGAGATTTGTAGATGCTGCAAAGGAAAATGCAAGCAGTTTCATTGAATGGATGAGGTCTTGCATTATTCCTTTCTCAATCGGTATAGTGATTGCTCCAGCAACATTGCTTTCAGTTTTACCTATTGGTGCAATTTTTACGATGAATGGCTCTCTTGATCTTACAGACTACATTATGATTGTTATACTTTCTTGTGGACTTATTACACCACTCATTACTGTGATGAGCTATAGCGATGATATTACAAAAGCATCTACAATTTTCAAAGAGATTGATGATATATTGAACCTTACGGAATTGAAACGCCCAGAAACGAGTAAAAATTTGCCTATGACTCATGATATTACACTTGATAATGTTTGCTTTGGATATGGTGAAAAAGAAGTACTTCATAATTTCAATCTAAATATACCAAACGGAAGTGTGACCGCACTTGTAGGGCCTTCTGGCAGTGGAAAGTCAACTGTAGCGCGTCTTGTAGCGTCATTGTGGGATGTACATGACGGAAATATCAAAATCGGAGGAGTTGACATTCGTGATATATCACTATCCGACTACAATGAGCAAATAGCATATGTTTCACAAGATAGTTTTCTGTTTAATACGTCTATAAGAGAAAATATTCGTATGGGTAAACCGTCTGCGTCAAACGAAGATGTTGAAAATATTGCACGAAAAAGTGGCTGTTATGATTTCATCATGGACTTAGAGAATGGTTTTGATACAATTGTCGGAGGCAGTGGGGCTCATCTTAGCGGAGGAGAACGACAACGTATTTCTATTGCTAGAGCAATGCTAAAGAATGCACCAATTTTAATTCTTGATGAAGCAACAGCTTACACTGACCCTGAGAATGAAGCTGTTATTCAGAGGTCTGTTTCGGAACTATCTAAAGAAAAGACACTTATTGTGATAGCGCATAGACTTTCTACGATAACTAATGCCGACCAGATTGTTGTGATAAAGGATGGTAATATTGAGGCAAAAGGAACCCATACTGAGCTTCTTAATTCCAGTAATCTTTACAAAAATATGTGGGAGGCTCATATTTATGCGAAAGACGTGTATGAATCGGAAGGGGGTGCGTTTGCATGATTACCACACTCAAAAAGTTCTTTAATTTCTGTGCAAAAGAAAATCGACGCATGTTTTATTATACGCTTGTAATTGGAGTTTTAATTGCTATTTGCGAAGCAAGTAAATTTCCAGCAATTTATCTTGTTATGGATGGACTTCTTTCAAATAGTATATCTGGAGATAGGATTCTTGGGGGATTTAGCATATTGCTCATTTCTGTAATTCTTGAATCATTTCTGAGGGGCATATCAACCATGCTGCAATGTAAGGCGGGGTATAGGGAATGTGCCGACAAAAGGATTGAAATAGCTGAGCATTTGAGATATTTACCAATGGGGTACTTTAATGAAAATAGTCTAGGTCAAATAACTACTATTACCACTAATGTAATGGAACAACTAGGTGATGTTGCTACACGCGTAGTAATGCTTACAACTCAAGGAATTCTTAATACAGCAATTATCGTTTTGATGATTCTCGCATTTGATTGGAGAATAGGAATAATTTGTCTTGTAGGGGTTTTAATATTTTCTTTAATAAACCGTGCAATGCGAAAAGCAAATGTAGACACTGCTATAAAAAAGATATCAGTTGACACAGAAGTGATATCAGGGGTACTAGAATATATTCAAGGTATGCCAGAAGTAAAAGCTTACAATATGGTTTCATCATGGAGAAGCAAACTAGACGATACAATCCGTACGGCCGGTGATACGACTACTAAGTTTGAGATGATTTGTAACAGGTATATTCCGTTTCAAAACATTGTGATGAAACTCACAGGAGTTGTTATTTTGATTTCCTCAATTGGCTTTTATCTTAATGGCTCTATGGAACTACTTACAGCGATTATAATGATGATTATGTCGTTTATAGTATTTTCAGGTCTTGAAACGATGGGAGCATATTCTGCTCTTCTACGAGTGGTAGATATGTGTGTAGAACGAGCAAAAGAAACCTTGAGTATTGAGCCAATGGATATATCTGGCGAAGAATATATCACAAAAACAGACAATATCGAAATATCTAGTGTTGATTTTGCTTATGACAAGAAGAAAATTATTGATAATGTTTCTTTGATAATACCTGAAAAAACTACAGTAGCTTTCGTGGGACCATCTGGTGGAGGTAAGACTACACTTTGCCATTTGATTGCTCGATTTTGGGATGTTGATAAAGGCATGATATCTCTCGACGAAAAGAACGTTAAAGAATATTCGATGGACGCTTTAATGCAAAATTTTAGTTTTGTATTCCAAAATGTATATCTATTCCATGATACAATCGCAAATAACATTCGCTTTGGACAGCCAAATACACAGGTGGATGATGTAATTATGGCCGCAAAGAAAGCTTGTTGCCACGATTTTATCATGGCTCTGCCAGATGGATATAATACGGTTATTGGAGAAAATGGTGCTTCGCTGTCAGGAGGCGAAAAGCAGCGTATCTCCATTGCCAGAGCAATTATGAAGGATGCACCTATTATCATACTCGACGAAGCGACTGCTAATGTAGATCCAGAAAATGAAAGGGATCTTATGGAAGCTATTCAAGAACTGACAAAAGAAAAGACTGTTTTAATGATTGCGCATCGCTTGAAAACAGTGAGGAAAGCAGATCAAATATTTGTTATAAACAAAGGGAAAATCGAACAGCATGGAACACATGATGAACTTATTATGCAGGACGGAATCTACCAGAGATTCGTTGACTCAAGAAAAGAGGCAATAGGATGGAAGATTGGATAGAAATATATTTCGTTTAAGAAACTATGAATAAAGCATAAACATTTATATTAGATAGGCTTGCCATATAGGATATTCATCTATATGACAAGTCTATCTTAGTTGTTTCAAAATAGCAGAACTTGCAAGTATAGGTAATTTACTTACATAAATACCATATCAAATATTATTTTTCAACCTCCAAACTGCTATAGCAGAGTAGAGTTCGTGACAGAATGGCCAGCTAGATATATCTTGATCAAGTAAGATATTTGCCTTTTTTTATTCGGTAAAGAATTGTATTTCTATGAACGTACATTATCTCAGCTGCACGCTTTACCTCAAAATCAGCATCTAACATAAATGTTGCAAGAGTTTCAATGATTTCATAGTGGTCATTTGAAATCATTGGATCCAAAAATGGTTGTTATGGGTATGTAGTTATATAACAAGTCTTTGCACTGTAAAGAAAATCTTAAGTGTGGTGGAAATATCAAATTTTTTTGGGGGAAAATAGTGAAAAGTGCTTTTTTGGACTCTGATACAAGCCTGTAGTTATGACCAAAGTCTTTAATATCGTTAATATTGTCAAATAAAAAAATTACAGTATCAACAACCGCTTCAAAAAAATCTTATATATAATTTTTTTATGTGTTCATTCAGCCATGATTTATCAATAGAATCATTAACAGTATTATTTTTTTCACGGCTGAATTTTTGTGTGCCGTAACATTACAACTATATTTCCGTCTTTGACATCTGCAATATGAGAAATTCCAACTTTGTTTAAATATTTTTTTACTATTGCACATTGCTCTAATGTAAAAAAACAGAAGAGTTGTGTTTAGTGGATATAATCAGCATAGAATTAAATTCACTTGCAGATAGTGCTATTTTTCTTTGCAAATTTATCTTTTTCATCGAATCCATTATCAAGAACATAGGTAATTATATTTTTTTCCCAAGAGTACCCATCTTTAAATTTGATCTCTAAATCTTTTCCTAGTTGTCTATCAGTTATAATTGCTTCCATTATATCTGCAATTACATCACTATAAACAAGGCCCATATCGTTACCCTTGAGAACGATTATAGGAAAGTTGTTTTCATCGGCTGTTTGTATGAGTTTGTTATCAATCCCTTTCAAAAATTACATCTGAATAAAAATAAGATTAAAGCTACATCGCCATTATTTTTTGCAATGACGTATTATCTTACACTGTTCATCTACATTATTTTTTTAGCACAGTAAAATGATGTAATAATTATTTCATTAGGTATGTAGAAGTTGTCTTCGTAATCATCAAATTCAAGAACAGATACACTTGTTACTATACTGTCAAGCCCTCTTTCACCTGCAACGACCTTTCCTGAACTTAGAGAGGGAAGAGAAAGACAATCTCTTACGGTTATACTCATGTTGAAATCCACCTCGTTTCCCTATCTTAATATGGTATTTTTAAACTTATGATATTAATTCTACTATATGCATAATGTAATGGCAAGACAATTGTGCAGGTGCACAATTTACAATTCTTTTTTTTATAGAGATGCCCAAAGCTTTTGTAATAATACTCTGATAATATTATAGGTACCGGGTCATATATATCATTGAGTATATTAAAACATTCGTATTAGGAATTAACTGACATGGAGGTATTTTATGAGCAGGAATCAAGTAGAATCGAATGCATTGACTGCAAAGACAAAGGATCAACGTCAAAGTTGGTTATCTCTAGCTTTTGTTCAAGCAGGTATTTGTGTATGTATCCCTTCTTTCCTTGAAGGCGCAATTCTCGCAGGCAAAATGCCATTCTGGGAGGCAATCGCTTCAGGAACAATCGGATATGTTATAGTCGTCGTTATAATGTCAATTTTAGGATTTATGGGAAGTGATTTAGGTCTAGCATCATGTTCACTTGCGGAATCTACTTTTGGGAAAAAAGGTGCTAGATATATTATAAGCGTAATATATGCAATTAATTTAATAGGATGGTTTGGTATCAATAATCAAGAATGTGCACAATCATTTTCGAATTTCATAAAGTCTTCTTTTGATATAAATATACCTGTAGTAGTATCAGCTGTTGGATGGGGATTTATAATGCTAATTACCGCGGTATTTGGTATGGCTGCAATAGAAAAACTTAATGTAATTTCAATCCCTTTATTACTTGCTGTTATGTTTGCAGGTACCGTAATGGCTATTAAACAGTACGGAATAGGATCTCTTGACAAGGAAGTTACACGCAGCATGAGTTTTATGGGAGGCGTAGCTTTATCATTTGATTTTTATGCTGTAGGCACAATAACCGCCGCAGATGTAACAAGATTTCAAAAGTCACGTAAAGACACTGTGAAATCAACTGTTTTAGGTGTTTTTCCAATGGGAGTTATAACATTGATATTGGGTGCTATGCTCACAAAAATGACAGATGACTTTGATATTAGCTCGGTCTTGATAACAATAGGATTACCATTATTAGGAGTAATATCACTGATATTATCTGCATGGACAACAAATGTATCAAATGCCTACAGCGCAGGACTTAATTTTGTCATGGCCTTTAATACCCCAGATAATAGGCGAAGAGAAGTTACAATAATAGCCGGAACAATAGGAATAATATTAGGACTATGTGGTATTTTGACAAGGGTTGAGGATGTATTGAGTATGCTAGCATATTTAGTATGCCCTGTTGGCGGAATCATGTTCGTAGATTATTTCATTATTGGAAAAGGAAAGCCGCAAAATTGGCATTCTGTAGATGGATGGAATTTCGTAGGTGTAATTGCATGGATAATATCCGTTATAATTTCTTTCGTATTACAAATAGATTACTTAGGAATTGTAGCATCAGCTATTATTTATGCATTAATTGAGCATTTTATACCTTCTCTATCTAGAGAAAATAAATTTAAGGAGGCAAAAAATGAATGAGCTTACAAAACAACAGATTAGTGATTTATTACATGGATGTGCTATATTAGGTACAGGCGGTGGTGGAAGCCTAGAAAAGGGATTAGAACTTGTAAATAAGGATATAGAAAATGGTAAATTGTTTAGAATGATTTCCCTAGCTGAACTCTCGGATGAGGAGTTTATAGCAACACCTTATGGCTGCGGAGCACCTAAAGAAAAACAAAGAAGAGGTTGATGTTGATTCTAATTTTAAATATTTACCAAAGCTAGAAGACTCATCTGCTGCATTAGCATTTAAGCAGCTTGAAAAATATATGGGAAAAAAATTCTGTGCCGTATCTTCTACAGAGCTTGGTGGTGAAAATACAGCGGAGGCATTACACATCGCAGCGATACTTAATCTCCCTATAGTCGACGCTGACCCGGCAGGTAGGGCAGTACCGGAACTTCAACATTCAACATACTTTATAGAGAATATGCCGATATATCCTGTTTCAGTAGCAACAAAATTTGGCGAATCAATTATATTTGAAAAAGTATGCAATGATTTTAGGGCAGAAGAAATGATAAGGGCAATTGCAGTAGTGAGTGATAATGAGGTTGGTGTTACTGATCATCCAATGACAGGTAAACAATATAAAAAATCAACAATACCTGGAATGCTAAGCTATGCACTTAAAGTAGGACAAACATTAAGATTATCAGATGGAAATGGAGGCATTGCAGCACAAAATATTGCAGAAAAATATGATGGAAAGGTTCTTTTTCATGGAGAAGTCACTGATATGCCATGGAAAACAGAAGGTGGTTTCAATATTGGGGAAATTAACCTTAAAGGAATTGGAGAATATGAGTCTGAAACATATCGTATTCTAATAAAAAAATGAAAAATATGGTAGGATACAAAAATGATAAAGTGAATATCATGATTCCTGATCTTATATGTATGATTGGAGAAGACAGCGGAGTTATAACAACACCTAATTTTGGGATTGGAAAAAAAGATGTATATTGTTGGACTGCCATCACCAGAAATTTGGACTACTGTAAAAGGACTGGATGTATTTGGACCGAAGCCATTGGGTTTTTGATATGGAGTATGTATCGTTTAAGCAGCTATAATCAAAATATATTAGATAGGCTTGCCAGATAGGATATTCATCTATATGACAAGTCTATCTTAGTTGTTTCAAAATAGCAGAACTTGCAAGTATCTCCATTTCTTGCGAGTTTTTTTAAGTATAGTATAATATTAGTTGACTTTTTATAAGTAAATTTAACATATTGCACATTTAATATAGAAAGAGGTACAGCATGGAAAAGAAGGTAGAAGCAGTACTTGATCAGATTAGACCAATTTTACAGAGAGATGGCGGAGACATCGAGCTTGCAGGAATTACAGAGGACAATGTAGTACAGGTTAGACTTAAGGGGCACTGTGCAGGATGCCCTGGTGCAAGAATGACACTTTCAAATATAGTGCAGCAGGTTTTGATGAGCAGCATACCTGAGGTTAAGGGAGTAGTGGCTATTGACTAATGTGCAGATACATTAGCAGGGACGTGCATGCCACACCAATTTGATTAGGAGAAGACAAATGCAGGATTATATCAAGATAATCGAAGATGATATGCCTGAACAGATCCAGTTTTTACAGGATTTGATCAGAATAAATAGCGAAGGTAGCGATGCAGTAACAGCAGCTGACGGAAGCGTATATCCTTTTGGACAGGGTGTTCAGGATGCTCTTGAGCTAGTGCTTAAGGCATGCGAGGATATGGGCTTTAGAACTCATAATGCTGACAATTACGGAGCTCATGCTGAGTTTGGAAATGAGGGCAAGATAATGGGTATCCTAGGGCATCTTGACGTTGTACCAGCAGGCGATGGATGGAGCTTTGCTCCTTACAGCGGTGATGTTGCGGATGGATATATATACGGCAGAGGAACTACCGATGACAAGGGACCTGTTGTTGCAGCACTGTTTGCAATGAGAGCACTTAAGAAGGCTGGGTATGAGCCTGGTGCGAGAATTAGACTTATTCTAGGTCTAGATGAGGAGACCAACTGGATAGGTATGGACAAATATCTAGAGAAGGTTGGACCAGCTGACTACGGATTTACTCCTGATGGAGATTTTCCAGTCGTTCATGGCGAGAAAGGAATATTGTCATTTGACCTTGTAAAGAAGTTTGCTGAGCGCAATGCTAAGGGGCTTCAGCTAAGAAGCCTTGAGGGCGGAGCAGCATCAAACATGGTTGCAGAAAAAGCTCGTGCAGTAGTCAATTCACAGGATGCAGCTGTTTACGATACAATCAAGGACAAGGTAGCAGAATATAGAGATGCTCACAAGGAGATAAATGGAATCCCAGTTAAGATTAACTGCAAGGGCGTAGGTAAAAGCCTTGAGATAAGTGTAGAGGGTAAGTCTGCCCACGGCGCTTCACCATCTAAGGGACTAAACGCTATTTCCATTTTGATGGACTTCCTTGGAGAACTTAACTTTGCTGATGAACAGGTTAATGATATCATCGGATTCTATAACGACCACATAGGTTTTGACCTAGGTGGAGAGAGAATGGGATGTGAGATGAGCGATGATGTATCGGGATCTCTCACGTTCAATGCCGGAGTTTAAGCTTTGATAGAAAGGCTTTGAGCCTCACAATAAATGTAAGATATCCAGTTAAGTGCACAGAGGATGCTGTTTACAAGGGTATTACAGAGACTATAGAAAAGTATGATATCGGTCTTGTGAAGAAGAGTGCACAGGATCCTATCTTCTTTGATGTGGATAATCCGATGATTAAGACCTTTATGGAGGTATATCAGGAGTTTACTGGAGATATGGATACTCCTCCTATGACCATAGGCGGAGGTACATATGCACGCTCGATGAAGAATCATGTAGCCTTTGGAGCTTTGTTCCCAGGAGATCCAGATGTAATGCATCAGAGAGATGAGAGACTTGCTCTTGATAGATTTGAGACAATGACTAAGATTTATGCAAAAGCTATATATAAGCTTTCACAGAAGGATTTTTCGATTTGATGGAATATGTAATTCGTGGGGAAAGGGAAACTGAGGAATTTGGATCTGCTTTGGCCGATAAGCTAGAGGCCGGCGATGTTCTTGCTCTTATCGGTGACCTTGGCACCGGAAAGACAACTTTAACGAAATCAATAGCAAAGGGGCTTGGCATCGGGGAGATGATTACAAGCCCTACTTTTACTATTGTGAGCGAGTATTTTAGTGGAAGACTTCCGCTATTTCATTTTGATGTGTATAGGCTCAGTGGAGAGGATGAGGCCTTTGAGGCTGGGCTTGAGGAGTACTTTGATAGAGGTGGCATCTGCGTTATAGAATGGGCTGACATCATAGAGGGGCTCTTACCAGAGAACACAAAGTACATATTTCTAGAGTATGGTAAAGCCGAAGGAGAAAGGGTTTACAAATGTTCATTTTAGGCATAGAGACAACGGGAAAAGTCGGTTCAGTCGCTATCATTGATGAGAACGGAAAGACTGTTAACAGAGTGACTACAGATAGTATGAGTCATTTGCGCGAACTTGTGCCTATGATTAAGGAACTGGTAGATGAGCTTGGAATTTCTCTAAATGAACTTGATGCAATTGCAGTATCAGTTGGACCTGGTTCCTTTACGGGAATCAGAATAGGGCTTGCCACTGCGAAAACTCTAGCACAGACTCTAGGCAAAAAGTGTATATCTGTTAACTCACTGGAGATTTTCAAGGAGAAGGCAGATAGCGATAACAAGGTTGCAGTAATATACAATGCTAGACGAGGTCAAGTCTACGGTGCTATTTATGGGAATGACGGAAGTGAAATTCTCGCTCCAGGACCATATATGCTAGACGAGGTGCTAGAAGTAGCAGAGGAATATGATGATATCAAATGGTATGGAGATGGAGTCATAGCTTATGCGGATAGACTTAGCGGTATGAATATCGCAGAGGTAGATGAGATGAATCAAAGCGCTGATATGGTCTGCAGATACGCATGTATAAAGCTTGAGGATGGAGAACTTTTGGATTTGATCAGCTTGAGCCAGAGTACATGAGGCTTCCTGAGGCTGAACAAAAGCTAAAGGATGGAAGACTCGCAGAAGAGATGGCGAGAAAGATGGAGCGATATAAGAGTTGATTATCAGAACAGCAGATCAAAGGGATATAGATGACATCGTAAGAATTGAGAATGCATGCTTTAGCGTGCCTTGGAGTTTTGATGCCATAGAGCAAGAGATTTGCGAAAATAAGCTGGCGAAATTTTTTATCGCTTGTGATGGAGAAGATAACATAGTCGGATATATAGGAATCTGGACTCTGCTTGATGAGTGCCAGATAAATAAGGTTGCTGTTTTGCCAGAGAAAAGAAAACTTGGTATTGGAAAGACTATTTTAAACCATGTTCTTGAGCTTACGAGAGAGCAGGGTATCAAAAGCTGGTATTTAGAGGTCAGGGAGAGCAATATAGCAGCAAAAGCACTGTATAAGAGTGCAGGGTTTTCTAGCGTAGGAATCAGAAAGGGATACTATGTTGAACCTATAGAGGATGCGGTGCTTATGAATTTGGAGGAAGTAGATGCCTAGGAATATTAGCTGTAAGGGCGATAAATTTTTGACATTATCCATAGAATCAAGTTGCGATGAGACGGCTGCGGCAGTGCTTGCAAACGGCAGGGAGCTTTTATCAAATGTGATAAGCACTCAGATAGAGACTCATAAGCTCTACGGCGGTGTTGTCCCAGAGATTGCATCACGACAACATTTGATGAACATAAATAGTGTTATTGCAAAGGCGCTTGATGATGCAGGCCTTACGATTTCTGATATAGATTTGATAGCTGTAACCTATGGCCCTGGCCTTATAGGAGCGCTGGTTATAGGCGTTGCAGCAGCTAAGGCGCTTGCACTTGCTAACGATATCCCCCTCGTAGGAGTCAATCACATGCATGGGCATATCAGCAGCAACTATATAAGTTATCCAGAGCTTAAGCCTCCTTTTGTTAGTCTTGTTATCTCAGGTGGACATACTAACTTGATAAATGTAAAGGATTACACAAGCTTTGAGGTCATAGGTAGCACGAGAGATGACGCTGTTGGAGAAGCCTATGATAAGGTTGCAAGAGTAATTGGACTTGGTTATCCTGGAGGCCCTAAAATTGACAATTTGGCTAAGGAAGGTGATCCTGAGGCAATCCACTTTAAAAGGGTATACCTAGATAAAGATAGTCTTGATTTTAGCTTCAGCGGTATCAAAACTGCTGTGCTAAACTACGTAAATACAGAAAGACAAGCAAATAGAGAACTAGATATAAGCAATATCGCAGCAGGTTTTCAGGAAGCTATCGTAGATGTGCTTGTTGATAAAAGCATGCAGGCGGTTAGGCAGTACGGTGATGGGAGGCTTGTGCTTGCAGGTGGTGTTGCAGCAAACAGTAGAATAAGGGAGGCGGTTGCAAAGCGCTGCGAGGAAGAAGGAATTGAACTTTTCCTTCCAGAAAAGAAGCTTTGCACAGATAATGCAGCTATGATAGCATGCGCAGGCTACTATAAGTACCTAAAGTGCGGAGCAGATTCACTTCGCCTAGATGCTACAGCAAACCTGCCTTTCTAAAAATTTGGAGGAAAGATGATAATATTATCGGCTTCTGATATTTGTAAGAGCTACGGAACAGAAGTAATATTAGAGAACATTTCATTTCATATAAACGCAGGAGACAGGGTTGGAATTGTTGGTGCAAATGGCGCCGGAAAGTCGACTCTGCTTAACATAATTTCAGGCCAGATGAAGGCTGATTCAGGAAACTGCTTTGTCGGAAAAGATACTACTATTGGCTATCTCAGGCAGAGAGATAACTTTGATGATGACCTAACAGTTATAGAGGAAGTAAATAATATCTTCACCGATATGGTTGCTATGGAAGAAGAAATTCTACACCTGAACGAAGAGATTGCTAAGGAAACAAATCCCGATGCAGCAAAGCCTCTTTGGAACAGACTTAACGCGCTTCAGCACGAGTTTGAAATCAAAGGTGGCTACACATATAAGAGCGAAATCTCAGGTGTACTTACGAGCATGGCTTTTGGTGAAGAATATTACAATCAAAGTACTGGCTCGCTTTCCGGCGGTGAGAGAACAAGGCTTGCGCTCGCCTGCCTTTTGCTTAGAAAGCCTGATATACTTTTTCTCGATGAGCCAACAAACCACTTAGACATTGGAACACTAAAGTGGCTAGAGCAGTATTTAAAGGCGTATAAGGGAACTATAGTTGTAATATCCCACGATAGATACTTCCTAGATCAGACAGTAAATCATATATTTGAGATTCACAATCATCATATAGATTGCTATAGCGGTAATTACTCTGAGTACATGGTCAAAAAGCATGCGGCAAGAGATGCTCAGCTCAAGGCTTATGAGAACCAGCAGACAAAGATAAACGAGAAGAGGATTTAATTAGAAGATTTAAGGAGCGCGGTACTGAGAAATTAGCAAAGAGAGCTGCTTCAAGAGAAAAAAGACTCGCTCATCTTGAACTATTAGATAGACCTGATAGCGAAAAAAAGCCAATTAAGGTCGATTTCAATCAAAACCTGAAAAGTGGTAACGATGTTCTCTTTGCAGAAAATTTAGCCGCAGGATATGACAATAGAAGGCTTTTTGAACATGCTAGCTTTGATGTTAAGCGTGGCGAAAAAATCTGTGTGGTTGGAGCTAATGGTGTTGGAAAATCAACACTTCTAAAAATAATAATGGAGGAGCTTACACCAAAAGACGGATTCCTTAAGATAGGCCATAACGTTGAAATAGGCTACTACGACCAGGGCCAGCAGCTTCTTGATGATAGTCTCACTGTGATGGATGAAATTCACAATACATTCAGAGGATATACGGATGGTGAGGTCAGAGGCCTTCTCGGAAGATTCCTATTTACCGATGATATGGTTTTTAGAAATGTAGGCTCGCTTTCTGGTGGTGAGAAGGCAAGACTAGCACTGCTAAAACTCATGCTTTCAGGATCAAATCTTCTGCTCCTTGACGAACCGACAAACCATCTTGATATAGAGTCTAAAGAGGCCTTTGAGGAGGCTTTGATGGACTATCCTGGAACGGTTATTACAGTAACTCACGACAGATATTTTCTGAATAGAATTCCTGATAGAATCTTTGAACTAGAGCCAAATGGCATCAAAAACTATCTTGGCAAGTACGACTACTATATGGAGAAAAAGGCTGAGATTGAGTCATCAAAGGCGTATCTAAGAAATATACTTAACGGCGATGAAGAAAGAGTTGCAAAGGCAGGTACTTTGAGCTCTGCACAGGAGCGCGAGCTAAAGAAGAAGAAGGAAGCCGAAGATAGGCGTAGAGCTAGGGAAAAGGAAAGATTAGAGAATCTGATAGAGACTCTAGAAGCCCGTATTTCGGATATGGAGGCGAAGATGTGCGAGCCTGAATACCTCAGTGACCATGTAAAGCTAGCCGAAATGAGCAAGAAGCTTAGCGACATGAAGACAGAGCTTGACGATACATATGACAAGTGGGCTGAACTATAAAATCTCGAGTATTTAAGGCATATGTAAAAAAGCTACATATAATAGAAATATAAAAAAACTAAAAAAATGTGTTGCATTGGGATAGAGTGCAAGCTATAATAATTTTTGTGATTTGGCAAAGTGGAAATTTTATATTATAATTATATCAATCGGAGGGTAACAATGGTTTTTGACAAGGTAAGAGACATAATCGTAGATCAGCTAAGTGTAGATGAATCAATGGTAGCAATGGATACAAATTTGATGAAGGACCTTGAGGCTGATTCTCTTGATGCAGTAGAAATTATAATGGCTATCGAGGAAGAATACGGAATCGAAATTCCTGACGAAGAGGCGGAGAAGTTCCAGGTAGTCGGTGATCTAGTAAGATACGTAGAAGAACAGACAGAGTAATTTTTACCCGCCACTTAAGGCGGGTTTTTTTAGCTAAAAAAGGCTAGGCTTTTAAGTTATGTAGAAAGGATTGTCCATGAAGAACGCAAAGATTTCAAATGCAGTTATCAACAGATTACCGCGATATAGAAGATATCTTATCGAACTGGAGAAAAAGGGTGTAGAGAAAATCTCATCCAAGGAATTCAGTAATCTCATCGGCTATACTGCCTCACAGATAAGGCAGGATTTGAACAATTTTGGCGGTTTTGGTCAGCAAGGCTACGGATATAGCATAGAGGTGCTAAGAAGCGAAATAGATGCCATTTTGGGACTTGATAAGGAGTACCGCATGGTTATCATAGGTGCTGGTAACCTCGGTAATGCCATCACTAAATATACTCATACGTTTAAGCGTGGCTTCAAGCTTTGCGGTGTTTTTGAGATACGCAAAGATTTGATAGGAAGCGATCTAGATGGAACAGAAATATACGACTTCGAAAACATAGTTGAATTTGTCGAAAAGGAAGGTATAGATATAGGAATTATCTGTGTAAACCGTGAGAACGCTCAGGAGGTTGCAGATAAGCTTACTTTTGCTGGTGTTAGCGGAATTTGGAATTTTGCGCGCATCGATATTGAGGTGCCAAGACACGTTGCAGTAGAGAACGTGCAGCTTTCAGACAGCCTTCATTCTCTAGCATATCATATGAACGATATCAAGAAGAAGGAAGCAAAGGAAGCTAGCAAGAATAATAAGTAAAAAAATAGAGGTTGTCGTAAGACAACCTCATTTTGGATTGCGTGTAACTACTCAGCAGCTGGAGCGTCTACAGGGCAAACCTCAGCGCATGTTCCGCAATCGATGCACTTATCTCCATCGATCTCGTACTGGCTGCTGCCTTCTGTGATAGCTTCTACTGGGCAATCTGCTGCACAAGCACCACAGCTGATGCAAGCATCTGAAATTTTGTAAGCCATTATTAAATCCTCCTTAAATATCTCTACAATTCATAAGTATTATAACAGAAGGACATAAATAAGTAAAGATGAAAGTTTATTCTTTGACAGGAAAAAGTGGAACGGGAAAATCCTATCAGGCACAGGCTCTGTGTATGGAAAAGGGAATCTCGGCAATAATAGATGACGGGCTGTTCATTTACAATGATAGCGTCGTTTGTGGTGTGTCTGCAAAGCGGCAGAGTACAAGGGTTGGTGCTATTAAGACTGCTCTTTTTAAGAACGATGAAATAGCTGAAGAAACAAAGAAAAAGATAAAAAAAATCTCGCCTAAGAATATTTTGATACTAGGAACTTCAGACAATATGGTAGATAAGATTGCTACAAGGCTTGAGCTTCCAGAAGTCAGCGAGAGAATATATATAGAGGATATTACGACAGCGGATGAGAGAAAGACTGCACAGAAGCAGAGGCTTGTTGAAGGAAAGCATGTAATTCCTGTACCTACCCTTCAGCTTAAAAGAGACTTTGCAGGCTACTTCCTAGATCCTATGAAACTTTGGAGAAGTGCAAAAGGCGCGACCGAAAAGTTCGCCCCGGGAAGCCGTATGGGCGAGGGTAAGCTCGTAAATAAGTCAGTAGTAAGACCCACATTTAGTTATTTAGGTGATTTTTTTATCTCAGATAAAGTTCTAACAGATATTGCAGAGTGTGTTGGTCTAGCCACAGACGGAGTGGCTTCGGTTGACTGGGTATTTGAAAATACCGAGCCGGATAATTTGAGCTTGACTGCTTCAATCAAGGTGCAGAGCGGAATGTCTGTCTTTGATATAGCGAGAAGATACCAAAAGAATCTCGTCAAAGAGGTGGAAGCGATGACAGCTTTCAACGTAGTTAGAGCAGATGTAGAAGTTAATGAGGTAGTTTAGGAGACATATATGAAAAGTTTTGATATAGAGGTACGGGATTTTGATCTGGACCACATATTTGACTGTGGGCAGTGCTTCAGATGGAGAAAACAGGCAGATGGCTCGTATACAGGCACAGCGCATGGGCGCATAGTTAATATGAACTTTAAGGAAGGTTCATCAAATTTGATGGAAAGCTGAAGATAACAAACCTAGGTGAGCATGCAGATGACGACCTAGAAAAAATCTGGATTCCTTATCTTGATTTAGAGAGGGACTACGGAGAAATAAAATCTACTCTATCAAAGAATGATGAAGTCATTCGCGATGCAATAAGCTATGGAGCAGGAATTAGAATTTTAAAGCAAGAGCTTTGGGAGACTATAGTTTCTTTTATAATTTCGCAGCATAACAATATTCCAAGAATCAAAGGATGCATAGAAAATCTTTCAAGAGAGTTCGGTGAGAGAATTGAGGCTGATGATACATCTTGGTTAAATGATGATACTGAAAGAGTAGCAAAGTTAGAAAACTACGCGATCCCAAGTCCTGAAAAACTTGCTTCATTGACTCAGGATGATCTTGCTAACATAAAGTTAGGGTATAGATCAAGATATTTGATTGAGAGTGCAAAGACTGTATGCGAAAAAGGACTACCTACTAACTTTGAGCAGCTTAGCGAGCTATGTGGTGTTGGACCTAAGGTTGCAAACTGTATAAGGCTTTTTGGAATGAATGAAACTGACAGCTTCCCTATAGATGTATGGGTTAAGAGAGTTATGGCAAGGCTTTATGGATTTGAGGAAAACAATATCAAAGGTATGGAAAGCTTCGCAGGAGAAAAGTTTGGAAAGCTATCTGGTTTTGCACAGCAATACCTGTTTTATTACATCAGAAATCTCGACGCGAAGGAGCATTAGAGACTATCAAATTCGGGTATAATTTTAAATGTAGTGCAATTGTGTATTTAAGCTTAAAATACCAAAAAATCATTGACATTATATGGGGAAAGTCATACAATAAACTACAGTTAGCACTCTGACGGTTCAAGTGCTAAAGATTGAATAAACCTTAGATTTTACATAAATACAGGAGGTAAGTGATGAGTGTAGGAATTAAGCCACTAGGCACAAGAGTTTGATTAAGAAGCTCGAGGCAGAGGAGAAGACATCAGGTGGAATCATTTTGACAAGCGCAGCTAAGGAGCAGCCACAGATGGCTGAGGTTTTAGAGGTAGGTCCTGGAACTAAGGATGAGCCAATGGAACTTAAGGCTGGAGATAAAGTTATCTTTGCGAAGTATGCAGGTACAGATGTTAAGTTTGATGGTCAAGAGTACACTCTTATGAACCAGTCAGACATTTTAGCAATCGTAAAATAATTGATAAGTATAGGAGTAGAATATGGCAAAGGATATTTTTTATGGTGAAGAGGTCAGAAGAAAACTTCAGGCTGGCGTTGATAAATTAGCAAACACAGTTAAGATTACACTAGGACCTAAGGGCAGAAACGTTCTTATTAACAAGTCCTTTGGTTCACCGCTCATTACAAATGATGGTGTAACAATTGCAAGAGATATAGACCTAGAGGATGGCACAGAGAACATGGGTGCTCAACTAGTTAAGGAAGTCGCTACTAAGACAAACGATATTGCTGGTGACGGAACAACTACAGCTACTCTTCTAGCGCAGATCATTATTAGAGAAGGATTCAAGAATGTAGCAGCAGGTGCAAACCCAATGGTCCTAAGAAAGGGAATCGAGGGTGCAGTTGCAAAGGCTGTTGAGAATATCGAGGCTAATGCAAAGAAGGTTGAGACTAAGGAGAGCATAGCTCAGGTAGCCTCAGTTTCAGCTGCTGATGAGAAAATCGGTGACCTTATTGCAGAAGCTATGGAGAAGGTTGGCAAGGACGGCGTTATCACAGTTGAGGAGTCAAGATCACTTGGAACTAGCCTTGACGTTGTAGAAGGTATGCAGTTTGATAGAGGATATCTATCAGCTTACATGGTTACAGACTCAGACAAGATGGAGGCTGTAATCGAGAACCCTTACATCCTTCTTACAGATAAGAAGATTTCAAATATCCAGGAACTACTTCCACTGCTAGAGCAGGTAGTTAAGCAGGGAAGAAAGCTTATGATTATAGCTGAGGACGTTGAGGGCGAGGCTCTTGCAACACTAGTTATCAACAAGCTCAAGGGAATCATCGATGTGCTTGCAGTTAAGGCACCAGGCTTCGGTGACAGAAGAAAGGCTATGATGGAGGATATCGCTATCCTAACAGGCGGTACAGTTGTAAGTGAAGAGGTTGGTTATGACCTTAAGGAGGCTACACTTGACCTTCTTGGAACAGCAACAACTGTAAAGGTTGATAAGGATAAGACAGTTATCGTTGGAGGTAACGGCGATAAGGAAGAAATCGCAGCTCGTATTACATCAATCAAGAAGCTTATCGAGGAGAGCGATTCAGAATTCGATAAGGAGAAGCTACAGGAGAGACTTGCTAAGCTCTCAGGTGGTGTTGCAGTTGTTAAGGTTGGTGCAGCTACAGAGACAGAGCTAAAGGAAAGAAAGCTCAGAATCGAAGATGCGCTTAACGCAACTAAGGCTGCTGTTGAAGAAGGTATCGTAGCTGGTGGTGGTACTGCACTTGCAGACACAATTCCAGCAGTTCGTGAATATGCTGAGACACTAGAGGGCGACGAGAGAACAGGTGCGAGAATTATTGTAAGAGCTCTTGAGGAACCTGTTAGACAGATTGCTGAGAACGCTGGCTTTGAGGGCAGCGTAGTTATCGCAGCTGTAATGGCTGAGAAGGTAGGCGTAGGATTTAACGCAGCTACTGAGAAGTATGTGGATATGATTGCAGATGGAATCGTCGACCCAGCTAAGGTAACAAGATCTGCACTTCAGAATGCTGCTTCAGCTTCAGCTATGCTTCTCACAACAGAGGCTGGTATTGTAGATATCAAGGAGGATAATGATCCAGCAGCTATGGCACCAGGTATGGGTGGCATGGGCATGATGTAATGCCAAGCTATTTAAGCCAGATAGCAAAGTGAATTATAGGGGCCAAATTCCGAATCTATTGGAGTTTGGCTCTGTTTATTTTTTTGAACTTTTTTTCTAATTTTACAGAGTGCATTTTTGTTTTTAGAATCCTTGTTTTTTTATAGTTTTTGATGATACGATATAAGCATGAGTAGGGAAGCTTTTAAGACAATTTTACTGCGCACATTACCGATAATGACAGGTTATGTGGTTTTGGGAATAGGCTTTGGAATTATGCTCAATCAAGCCGGATACGGCGTTGGATGGGCTATTTTGATGTGCCTTGTTGTATTTTCTGGGACCATGCAGTATGTAGGTGTTGGCCTTATGGCTAGCGGTGCTTCTATTTTGACTACTCTCATCATGTCTCTTGCTATCAATGCAAGATATCTGTTTTACGGGCTTTCTTTGATTGACAAATACCGCGGGAGTGGATGGAAGAAGCCATATCTAATTTTTTCTATTACGGATGAGACCTTTGCGATTTTGTGCTCAAGCACGGTTCCGCATGGGATGAAGCCTCATAACTATTATTTTTCAGTATCGCTTTTAAATCACATTTATTGGATATTTGGATGTGCAGTAGGCACCATGATAAATACTGGTTTTAAGCTTGAGCTTAAGGGTGTTGACTTTGCGCTGACAGCTTTGATTATATCTATTTTTGTTGATCAGTGGAGAGGTTGCAAAAATCATCTTCCTGCGATTTTAGGTGTTACGATTACAATTGTCTGTCTATGCGTATTTGGGAGGGAGAACTTCCTTCTTCCTGCATTACTTATTTCAGTTGCAGCTTTGCTAGCAGGAAGGCGGTGGATAGATGAACATTGATCTTTATTCACTAGCGCTCGTATCCGTTATGGCCTTTGCACTTTTATTTCTAAGAGTATTTCCGTTTCTGGTTTTCAGGGGCAAGGACACACCTGTGCTCGTTGAGTATCTTGGCAAGTATCTGCCTTATGCGATAATGGGAATGATGGTGGTCTACTGTCTTAAAGAGACGAAAATCATGGGACCATTCCATGGAATTCCTGAGCTAATAGCCATAATCGTAACCGTGGCGATGCAGCTTTGGAAGAAGAATAGCTTGCTAGCGATAGTGTTTGGAACAGGGACTTACGTGATACTTGTAAACTATGTGTTTATTTAAGTTAACTTTTATATTTATTGGGTAATTAGATTCAAGGGGAGGATATCATGAAAAAACAAGAAAAGACTAATGTGATGAGAATTCTAGACCAAAAGAAGATAGATTATTTCAGTCACAGCTATGAGGGAACTGGAGCAGTAAGTGGAGTCGAAGTCGCTGAGGCATTAGGGCAGAACCCTGATTTTGTTTTCAAGACTCTTGTAACTGAAGGAAAAAGCAAGGAGCATTATGTATTTGTTATACCTGTTGCTTCAGAGCTAGACCTTAAGAAGGCGGCCCATGCAGTCAGTGAAAAGAGCGTTTCTATGATTAAATCAAAGGAATTACTCCCGCTAACAGGATATATTCACGGGGGCTGCTCGCCTATAGGAATGAAGAAATTTTTCAAAACTGTTATAGATGAAAGTGCCCTCGGATGTGAGAAGATAGTTTTCAGTGCTGGCAAAATTGGGTATCAAGTAGAGATGAGCTTAGATGAGCTTTCCAAGGTGATTGCTTTCAGCACGGCAGATATAAAGGAAAATTAGGATGAAGAAACATAAGAATTTGATTATAAGTTCGCTTCTTGTGTGTTGTTCACTTGCTATGATATATGCAGGTGTGATGCGCGATGAGCATCTTTCAGTTTTACAAAAGGCGGGACAGATATGTCTTGAATGCATAGGTATTGGATAATGAGACTTTTTAATAGGGTAAATTACTTTTCAAAAGGCAGAGTAGGAAGGTCTGAAACCAAAAGAACTCTGCTTCAATTTGTTTTTGCCGCTATGGCAAATCCACATTTTAAGGGATTTTTAGATGGAAGAATATATAATGGAAGCAGTAAGGCTGTTTGCGTTCCGGGGCTAAACTGCTACTCTTGCCCTGGTGCTGCGGGTGCCTGTCCTATAGGCTCTCTTCAGGCCATTATAGGCTCGCCAAAGTATACGGTCTCACTTTATGTTATGGGACTTTTGATGCTATTTGGCACGCTTTTGGGCAGACTGGTATGTGGTTTTCTCTGTGTCTTTGGACTTGTACAGGATCTACTTTTTAAGATTCCAACACCAAAGTTTAAGCTGAGTAAGGTAGTTGATTCCAAACTTAGATACCTTAAATATGTGGTTTTGATTGTAATGGTAATCGCACTTCCGATGTTTTTGACAAATAGGATTGGAATAGCTCCACCATATTTTTGCAAGTATCTATGTCCTGCGGGAACAATAGAGGCAGCATTTCCACTCCTTGCAAAGAATCCATTTTTGAGAGAAACCATAGGACATATTTTTCTTTATAAAGCTATCTATTTTGATAGTTGTAGTTATATCATCAATATTTGTTTATCGTCCGTTTTGCAAGTATCTTTGTCCGCTTGGTGCGATTTACGGCTTGTTCAACAAGCTAGGCATATTCAGACTTGAATTTGAGAAGTCAAAATGTGTAGACTGCGGTCTCTGCGAAAAGAGCTGTAAGATGGATATAGATGTGAGAAATAAGCTTAATTCAGCAGAGTGTATAAGGTGCGGTGCATGCATCAAGGCATGCAATCACGGAGCGCTTGATTCACTTATAGGGCTAAAGACAAAGGGAAGTTTTGTAAATAAAAGTGAGAAAAGCTCATAATATGGGTAAAGGTAATAAAAAGAGGAAAGGGAGCAGCAGACGCTGCGCTAAGGTATATTGATGAATAAGAAAAAGATTTTAGTGCTTTTAGCTACACTAGTAATCTCGACAGCTTTGGCAGCCTGTGGAAACAGTGATGGTGGTTACACTACAGGAGATAATAGCAAGGATGGCAGAAGTCAGGTATCACAGGGTGAGCTACAGAGCATTCCTGATTTCTCAGCTGAAGATATAGAGGGAAACAAAGTAGATAACAGCATTTTTAAGGAGAATAAAGTAACTCTTGTAAATGTTTGGGCAACATGGTGTGGACCTTGTGTAAACGAGCTTCCAGAGATTCAGAAGGTTTATTCTGAACTTAAGGATCAAGGTATAGGAGTTGTTGGTATAGTTGCTGACGGTAATGATGCTAAGGATACAGCAAAGGAACTTATTGAACTTGATAGCCTAAAATACAAGATGATTATTCCTGATTCTAATCTTGAGAAAAAATTGATCTCAACACTGAGAGGATTTCCAACAAGCTACGTAGTTGATAGCGAAGGCAAGATACTAGGAATGAAGCTTGGAGGGATGAACGCAGAAGGTTTTAAGGCGTTTATAGAGCAGTACGCAAAATAAAAAAACAGAGCTATATGTGTGAATATAGCTCTTTTATAATTTTTGATGTTTAAAGCTCTTTGACTCCGCCGAGCTTTTCGCCGTAGATATCCTTGAACTCGTTCATATCAACCTTTTCTCCTAAGCTTCTCTTCTCAAGAGCATTGCAAATTCTGTTATATGAGCTTTTGTTTATCGGATGTCTTAGGAATACTAGGCTTACCGCTATGAATATGAGACCTGGAATAATGGTTGAGCAGTAACCAATCCAGCGAACTGTTAGCTCGCTTTGCACCGTAAGCTCATCCTTGAAATTTGCAAACTGAAGTATAAGGCCAAGAAACTGGGTTCCCATAGCGCTTGCAAGTGACTCTGAGAGAGCTTGAGTTGAGATAACCTGACCGGAATGATGACTTCCTGAAGCAAGTGCTTCTGCCTCACAAACATCGTAGAGCATGGAAGGCATGAGCTGCCAGTAGCAGATGTTTGCAATAGTGTAGAAAACACACATGATGCAGCATGCAGCAAAGCTCCTTATATCTAGGATTCCCATGATGATAAGAAGCGCGCCGGAGGTGAATATCCCTATCCTAAAAACTCTAGTCTTATCACTTTTAGCAGAAAGCTTTGATATCAAAGGTGCAATAAGTGCACCGGAAATTGCAATTACAACTAGTGCAAGGGATGATTTAGTAGCACTTAAACCAAGCCTATAGTTAAAATTATAGACAATTGCAGAGCAGAAGAAAATATCAGCAATAAGATATAGCATGCTTGCTGAAACTATGAATTTAGCAGGCTTTAGCTTGATTATCTCAAGGTATTCCTTGAACATGGCCGTGATTTTCTTTGCAGTAAAAATCCTCTCTCGATGTGGGTTTTTCTTGAAATTAGGATTATCGCTTATTTTGATACTAAATGCGCAGTAGAGCAGGGCTATGCAGCAGAGTACGCCTATCAAAGTGCCCACGGCTGACCAAGCGTGAGTTTTACTAAGCCCCAAATCCATGAAAGCTGAAACGAGAAATACCGGCATTATCATACCGATGACCATACCAAACTGATTTCCGACATATGCGTAGGAACGAAGTTCGGTTCTCTCGTCGTAATCGTCGGTAAGCTCAGAACCCCAAGCAATATATGGAACGAAGAACATCGAAAAAGCCTGCCAGCAGAGCAGTGTCATTATCATGTAATAGATGAACCTCGCATGTGTATTAAATCAAATGCAGTAAATAATAGGGAAACTGTAACAGCAAGCGGAATTGCTGCTATAATAAGAAAAGGTTTACGTTTTCCGTACTTAGTCTCTATGTTATCGGAAACAAATCCTGTAATAGGACCGCAAAAGGCCTCCCAAATTGGACCAGCAGCTGCGATGGTACCAGCAAAAGCTGGCTCTATACCTGCTACTGATGTCAAGAAAAATAATAGATAGGTGCCTATCAAAGTATATATAGCATGGTCTGCAGCACCGCCGATTCCATAGGAAAATTTGGTATGGAATCCAAGTTTCATTCTAACACCTCCTAAAGCCTTATGATAAAATTATAACATCATATTGAAGCTTTATCAAAGAGCAAGAAAGCCTAATGTAAAGACGTCAAAAGCTCGCAGATGCGGCAAAGGAAATCCAAGATGCAAGATAAACAAAAAATATATAAGTTCATAGATATTAGAGCAAGGCTATCAAAGAATGCCATTACGGCTATGGAAAGGCTTGAGGAAGCCGGTTACGAGGCCTATATAGTTGGCGGCAGCCTTAGGGATATCCTCATGGATAGGAATGTTCACGACTTTGATATAACAAGCTCAGCAAAACCTGAGAAAGTTATGGAGGTGTTTTCGGATTTTAAGGTGATACCGACAGGGCTTAAGCATGGGACAGTAACCGTTTTGATAGAAGATGAACCAGTAGAAATAACAACTTTTCGTAGTGAATCAGGATACTCAGATGGCAGGCATCCTGACAGAGTGAGCTTTGCTAAAAGTGTAGAAGATGATCTAGGGCGTAGGGATTTTACAATGAATGCAATGGCTTGCAGGATAAACGGAGAACTTGTCGATTTATTTGGTGGGCAGAACGATATAGCAAATAAACTGATTAGAACGGTTGGCGATGCTAAGGAGAGATTTTCTGAGGATGGGCTTAGAATTCTCAGGGCAATAAGATTTGCTGCAGTGCTTGGTTTTGAAGTTGAAACTGCTACAAGAGATGCCATACATCAGCTAGGCCATATGATAGAAAAAGTGAGTGTGGAGCGCATAGTATCAGAGTTTAATAAGATTATGCTTTCAGAAAATCCGAGCACATACCTCAGGGAATATAAGGATATTATCTGTATTTTCATACCTGAACTTGAGGCTTGTATAGGTTTTGATCAGAAAAACCACCATCATGTTCACGACGTGTTTGAACATACGATAAGGGTTGTAGATAATACACCACCAAAGCTCAGCCTTAGACTTGCTGCTTTGTTTCACGATATATCAAAACCTATATGCTTTGAAATCGGAAGCGATGGTGAAGGCCATTTTTACGGACATGCGAGCAAGAGTGCTGAGATGGCAGAGAATATATTGAGGCGACTAAAATACGATAATGTAACAATTACAGATGTTTGTCAGCTAGTAAAATACCATGACCATCAGATAGAAAACAGCGATAAGATAATCAAAAGGATGCTTAGAAGACTGGGGGAGGAAGATTTCTTTAATCTCCTAGATTTGAAGAGGGCGGATAATTATGGACAGTCAGAGGAATTTAGATACAGGCAGGATATCTTGCAGGAACTTGAAAGAAGTGCAAGGAGGATACTTGAGGAAAATGCATGTTTTTCACTAAAAGACATGGCTGTCAAGGGAAGTGATTTGATTAAACTAGGTATGGCACAGGGGCCAGAGATTGGCGAGGTGCTTGAGATGCTTTTAGATAAAGTGATTTCGGGTGAGATAAAAAATGATAGACAGGAACTTATCGCTTGCTTAAAAGACACAGGTGCGATAGAATAGAAGCCTTACAAGACTTTGCAATAAAAGTCTTAATACCTAAGAAATACCAAAAACGTAAGATGCCACATAACAGGTATGTGGCACTTTGTATGACTTATATTATTTATTAAGGAGTGTACTTGTCACTTAGACTTGAAACATTCTATAAATAGTATACAATATTATAAGCATTAGTAAAACGCAAGATTATTATATTTTTGATGAGCAATACTAATCATCAAAGTCACGTAGGAGGAAAAATGATAACAGGAAAGCAGAGAAGCAAGCTAAAGTCCATAGCAAACGGACTTAATGCAACAGCTAGCATAGGTAAGAGCGGAGTTACTGATAATGTAATCAAGGCAATAGACGACTACCTAGCTGCAAACGAGATAATAAAGGTTTCTATTCAGGAGGGGGCTGAGCTAGACCCTAAAGTGGTATGTAATGATTTGGCTGAGAAACTTAACGCAGAATTCGTTCAGGCCATAGGAAGAAAATTCGTCCTATATAGAAGAGCAAGGGCTAAAGATAAAAGAAAAATTGTACTTTAGGTTAAAAATCTTACGATATTTTTAACATAGTTTTAACATAATTTTAAACATCACTCTAGACCCCTTTTAAGGGGTTTTTGTGATATACTAGGTACAAGCTAATATGGAAAATAGTTTTGAGATATTGGAGACGATATGCTGATTTTAGATAAAATACGCAGACATGTTAATAACACGCCAGATGCAATTGTAATGATTTCTGCAGAGCAGAGCATGACCTATGCTGAGCTTTGGGAAAAATCAGGTAGGCTTGCGGCAGAGATAGAGAAGATACAAGGAAGTGACAAGGCACCAATTATGGTCTTTGGGCACAAGGATCCTTTGATGCTAATATCATTCATAGCATGCGTGAGATCAGGAAGAGCATACTGTCCAGTCGATGTTTCAACTCCAGTGCAGAGGGTTTCAGATATAGCTGAGGCTATCGATAAGCCACTAGTGCTTGCAGTAGAGCAGGGACACTGCCTAGAAGGCAAGGCCAAGATAATAGAAAGAGATGAGATTAATCAGCTAGTGGACGATGTGAACTTAGAGATTGCAGAAGAGCTAGAAATCTCAGATGAAGATACATACTACATAATATTCACATCAGGAAGTACCGGAAAACCTAAGGGTGTTGAGATTTCATGTGGAGCACTTAGCAGGTTCACAGACTGGTCAGCAGGCCTAGGCGGAAGTGAAGCGGATAAGCAGGGAGCTAGATTCCTAAATCAGGCACCTTTCTCATTTGACCTTTCGGTTATGGATGTATATACAGCACTTGCTACGGGCGGATGTATTTTCTGCTTAGATAAGAAATTACAGCTATCAATGGCTGATATGCTAGCCGAACTAGGCAAGAGCAAGGTTAAATACTGGATATCAACACCGTCATTTGCCGACATGTGTCTCGCAGATAGAAACTTTGATGAGAATCTAATTCCTGAACTAGAAACTTCCTGTTCTGTGGTGAAAAGCTCACAAATAGAACTGCCGAAAAGCTGATGGAGAGATTTCCAAAAGCAAAGGTAATAAATACTTACGGACCTACGGAGTCAACGGTAGCTGTAACGGATGTAGAAATCAGTAAAGAAATGGCAGCTTCTGAGAAAGATTTACCTATAGGCAGATGCAAGCCTGGCACTGAGATTCTTATAGATGAGAATAACGGAGAAATAATAATCAAAGGCAATACAGTAAGCAAGGGCTACTTTAGAGATGCTGAAAAGACGGCGAAGGCCTTCTTTGTTGCAGAGGATGGGGAGCCTTGCTACAGGACTGGAGATGCGGGACATTTTGAAGGGGATATGCTCTATTACGGAGGACGAATAGACCTTCAGGTTAAGCTCCATGGCTACAGAATTGAGCTTGGAGATATAGAGAGCAATCTGGTCAAAATGGAAGAAATAGAATCTGCCGTAGTTGTTCCAAAGATGCAGGACGGTAAGGTGAAATACCTGCAGGGCTACGTTGTGAGCCACTTTGATGACAAGTCAAACGCACAGGTTAAGAACATAAAGGCTTTTCTAAAGCAGTTCCTGCCAGAATACATGGTACCTAAGAGAATCATATTTATTGACAATATGCCTCTTACTGCAAATGGGAAGGCTGACCGCAAGAAACTAACTGATCTTATGGAGGGAAGAAGCTAATGACATTATTTGGGGGATCGTACTTCTTCTACATAACTTTAATGCTTGCGATACCGACAATCGTACTCGGATGTCTAGGAAAGAATCAGAAATACTACGGATTCCTAGTCAGCCTCCTAATGGTTTACCTGACCATGAAGGACTCACCGGTTGCGATAGCATACATGGCTAGCTACTGCATATTAGAGTTGCTGATAGTAAAAGGCTACCAAATGATATGCGCGCGCGAAGTAAAGAGCAATAAGTTATATTATCTGTTTATAACACTTTCTTTGATGCCGCTAGTAATCTGGAAGATTACCTCATTTACGGGTGTAGGCAAGGGAATATTTGCTTTTATCGGTATATCGTATATGAGCTTTAAGTCCATACAGATGATAATCGAAATTCACGATGGACTTATCAAAGAAGTAAGCGCATTTGAGTTCCTATACTTTTTGATATTCTTCCCAAGCTTGCTATCGGGTCCTATAGAAAGAAGTAGGGACTTCCACAGAGATCTCACTGAGGTTCCAGGCAAAGAGTCATACATTGAGATGGTGGGAGATGGACTTATGAAGGTCTGTCTAGGAATGGTATATAAGTTTGTGCTAGCAGCTGGACTATATCAGGCACTTATATGGCTAGGCAGAGGAGATAGAATACCTAATCTAATCGTTTACATGTACTCATATGGTGGATATCTGTTCTTCGACTTTGCGGGATATAGCTTGATGGCTGTCGGCATAGGATATATCTTCGGAGTAAAGCTACCAGACAACTTCCGCAAGCCGTTTATAGCAACAGATATGAAGGATTTCTGGGATAGATGGCACATAAGTCTTTCATACTGGTTTAGAGACTTCCTCTTCTCCAGATTCATGATGAAGGCTATCAAGGGCAAGTGGTTTAAGAGCAGGCTCACAGGTGCATCGGTTGGCTTTATAATAAACATGGGAATAATGGGTATCTGGCACGGACTAAATTCACAGTACATAATATACGGTCTATACCACGGCATACTTTTATCGATTACTGAGGTATACCAGAAGAAATCCAAGTTCCATAAGAAGCATAAGAAAAACAAGTTATACAAGTTCGTAAGCTGGTTTATAACACTGAACCTAGTAATGTTCGGATTCCTGATTTTCTCAGGAAGACTTAATCAGCTATTTACGAATCCGCAATAGTTATAAATTTGATATATAGAGAGGTAAAAAAATGGAAGAGAAAGTTTTAGATTTACTAGTTGATCTTTGTGGAGATGAAATCGTAAGAGAAAATCCGGATATCAATCTACTTGATGAGGAGCTTATCGACTCACTCGATTACACAGAGCTTTTAGTTAACATCGAGGAAGCATTTGGCATCGTAATGTCACCATCTGAGTTCACAAGAGAGCAGATGGATACACCAGCAAAAATTATTGAGCAGGTTAGAGCGAGACTTAAATAATGAAAAAAATTAAAGCATTTTTCATTGCACTGGCAAGCTTTGCCGTAGTAGTACTGATACTGCACTTCACTCTCGCAAGAAGTTTAAGTAACAATAAGGGTTTCGGTACTTGGGTAAACTTGTACAAGGATTTATCATACAGTGCAATTTCAGACAACATAGGTGAGGACACCGTAATGATGATGGGCTCCTCTGAATTCCAACACGGAAGAAATAGCAAATACCATCCGACTAAACTCTTTAGAAAGATGGGTGTAGATGTAATGTGCATAGGTGCTGCCTACAACCAGAGTCTATCTCATGCAATCACGCTTGGTTCTGTATCGGAAAAGATGAAGGGTCACAAAGTTGTTCTGCTTCTGTCACCAGCATGGTTTGATAATCAGGGTGTCAAGAAGGATGCATTCTCCGTCAGGTTTTCAGAGACGCAGTTTATCGCTTTGATGCAGAATCCTAAGCTATCTAAGGATCTTAAGAGAAAGATTGCTAACAGAACGATACAGCTTTTAGAAAACGATAAGGGCACTCGTGCAAATGTTGAGATGTACGCAAACTACTATATTGATGGCAAGCTAGGTCCAGTAAATAAAGCGTATATCAAAATGAGAGAGGGTTTTCTTAACGAGAGAGAGCGTATAAATATCAACAGCATGTGGAGGCTCAAAGGCCAAAAGGAATACGAGCAGTTCATGAAGAATGTTGATGGTAAGGCTCCAAACTGGGAAGAGTACAAGGAGCAGGCAGATGCACAGTACTTTAAGAAGGCGACAAACAACCCTTACGGAATAATCAACAGAACTTATAATAAGAAATTTGCTCATATCGACAAAAGTGGCAAGAACAAAATGAAGGAAAGGCAGTTCCGAAAGGACTCGCCCGAATACAAGGATCTTGAGCTTTTTCTCGAGGTCTGCAAGGAATCGGATATAGACGTAATGCTTGTTCTGCTTCCAATCAACGGCAAATGGTATGACCACCTGGGCTTCAGCAAAGAAGCTAGAAGCGTACTCCCGGGTCAGATTAAAGAAGTTGCTGACAAATATGATGTAAAATGGTATAGTTTTTATAACGAGGATTATACAGCAGGATTCTTACAGGACGTGTTCCACCCTGCTGGGAAAGGATGGACTGAGATTAATGAAAGGGCTTACAAATTTTTTACAGAAAAAAGCAGTAGCAATCAAAAATAAGGCATCGAAGAACTATCTGATGTATGCAGGAATCTTCTTCGGAATCATGGTAGGGCTTTACCTGTACATGATATTTGCAGGCATGGCTAAGGCTCCTAATTTCACATACTCTGAGTTCTAATAAATTTGCTTTTAAACCGACATCGCTTGATGCCGGTTTTTTCAAAATACGATGTTAAGGGAGAAAGAAAATGAAATCTAAGTATGTAAAGCGTTTGATACTCCTAGTGACTTTGGTGGTTGTTTTGCTCGTCTGCATATTTGCTTTATTTAAGGCACAAAAGGATACGAGTAAGCAAAAGACAGAAGAGACAAAGCAGAGCGCTTCAACATCAAATACTATAGACAGCAGCGATTTCAAGTTAAGTGAAAAGGAACTTTTAAAGAAGTATCCTGAGTCTGCTCATCTTTTGATAGGGCTAAAGGGAAGCGAAGTAACCCTTGTCAAAGAGGGAGAGGAATACATCGAGCCAGGTGCCTATGCTTTAGACGATAGAGTGGGCGCTGTAACTAATATTAAAATCAAGGGAAAGGTCGATACCTCAAAGACAGGCGAATACAAAGTGGATTACATTGCTAAGTACGACAAAGCGGCAAGTAAAGCTACACGTACGGTCAAGGTTGTTAAAGCAGATAAATTTGATTCAAATAGCAGCGGGATTCCTGTTTTGATGTACCACTATGTTTTTTCTGGTGGCGATGCACCAAGCAAGCTGGATTCTAATTTTATTCTTGATTCAGATCTAGAAAAGCAGCTAAAGTGGCTAAAAGATAATGACTACTATTATCCAAGCTTTGCAGAGCTTTCAGCATATATCGACGGCAAGCATTCACTACCTGAGAAGAGTGTAATTTTGACCTTTGATGATGGACAGGTTGGCTTTTTAAACTACGGCATTCCTCTACTTAACAAGTACAAGGTTCCGGCGACAAGCTTTGTTATTGGTACCAGATACGGTCCTGACATTGTAAAAGCTGACCGCAGTAAATATGTGTGCTACCAGTCGCATTCATACGATATGCACAGAGCTGGTGGAAATATAGGACACGGTGGAAGAATAAGCGCGATGACTCTTGAAGAAATAGAGGAAGACCTAAATATGGCAATTGCCCTGGTAGGAAACAAGGATGCATTTGCATATCCTTACGGTGATGTTACTGAAGACGGCAAGAAGGCTATAGAAAACTGTGGCATCGACTGTGCCTTTACGACCCAGTACGGCAAGGTCGAAAAGGGAGACGATAAGACTGAGCTTCCTAGAATAAGAGTCTTGGGTCAGGCTGGTCTAGAGGGCTTTATTTCATCTATCAAATAGCATTTGAACTTTGATGCACAAAAACTGATAGTAATATGATTTTCGGAAAAGGATTTGTTTAATACTACTAAATTATTTGGTGTACTTTGTTGGTTGCAAACACATAAATATAAGCGTTAAAAAAATAATGAAAAAAACGCCTAGATTTGAGTAAAAAAAGTCATTGTAAGAGCAAGCAAAAAGGTATAAAATAGTCTGCAAAAAGTAAAAATTATGTTAGTATTAGGTGAGAGTGTTTTATATATAGATAGAGAGGAGATTCAAGCATGGCGCAGTTTATCGATGAACCATCAAGAACGTTTAATGAGTACCTTTTGATTCCTGGCTTTACAAGCAAGGATTGTACTCCAGAAAATGTTGATTTATCAACACCAGTAGTTAAGTATAAGGTAGGGGAAAAGCCATCGATACGTGCAAATATTCCTCTAGTTTCAGCGGTAATGCAGGCCGTATCAAATGACACTATGGCAGTTGCGCTTGCTAAGGAAGGTGGAATCTCTTTCATATTCGGCTCACAGACCATCGAGAGCCAGGCCGAGATGATTCGCAAGGTTAAGTCATACAAGGCTGGATTTGTAAGAAGCGATAGCAATCTTCGTCCAGATCAGACTCTTGCAGATGTTCTTGCTCTTAAACAGGAAAAAGGCCACTCAACAATCGCTATCACAGAGGATGGAACTCCTTCAGGTAAGATTCTTGGTCTTGTTACAAGCCGTGACTATAGAGTTAGCAGACTTGACAAGAGCACTAAGATCAGCGAATTCATGACTCCATTTGAGAAGCTGATTTTCGCTAAGGACGGAGTGACTCTATCAGAGGCTAATGATATTCTATGGGAGAACAAGCTTAATGCTCTTCCAATTATAGACGAAAACCAGAGACTTACACACTTCGTATTCAGAAAGGACTACGACAGCCATAAGTCAAATCCTAACGAGCTTTTGGATGACCATAAGCGTTACATAGTAGGTGCTGGTATCAACAGCCGTGACTATGCAGAGCGTGTTCCTAAGCTTATCGAAGCTGGTGTAGATATTCTTTGTATCGACTCATCTGAGGGATATTCAGAATATCAGAAGGATACTATCGGATGGATTCGTGAGAACTACGGAGATACAGTTAAGGTAGGCGCCGGAAATGTTGTCGATGCAGAAGGTTTCAGATATCTAGCAGATGCTGGTGCTGACTTTGTTAAGATAGGTATCGGTGGCGGATCAATCTGTATCACTAGAGAGCAGAAGGGTATCGGTAGGGGTCAGGCTTCAGCGGTAATCGAGGTTGCTAGAGCTCGTGACGAGTATATGAAGGAGACAGGAATATACATCCCAATTTGTTCAGATGGCGGTATCGTTTACGATTACCACATGACACTTGCACTTGCAATGGGAGCTGATTTCATCATGCTTGGTAGATACTTTGCAAGATTTGATGAATCGCCAACAAGCGTACTCAACATTAACGGAAACTACGTTAAGGAGTACTGGGGTGAGGGCTCAAACCGTGCAAGAAACTGGCAGAGATATGACCTAGGTAGTGAGAACACCGACAATAAGATGAAGTTTGAGGAAGGCGTTGATTCATACGTTCCATATGCTGGATCACTTCACGACAATGTAATGCTTTCGCTAAACAAGGTGAAATCTACAATGTGCAACTGCGGTTCGCTCAGCATACATGAGCTGCAGTCAAAGGCAAAGATTACACTCGTTTCTGCGACATCCATCGTCGAGGGTGGTGCACACGACGTAATTTTGAGAGATTCAAGTCAGAACGTCTTGAGATAGATTGCAAGGTCGGCGGGCAAATATGCACTGCCGACTTTTATTTTATAAATTAATGGAGAAATAGATGAAACAAGAAATGATAATTGTCCTTGATTTTGGAGGTCAGTACAATCAGCTTATAGCGCGTAGAGTAAGAGAGTGCGGAGTTTACTGCGAGGTTCTATCCTATCAAACTCCGATAGATGAGCTCATAGCAAAAGGGCCAAAGGGTATAATCCTAACAGGTGGTCCTAACAGTGTTTATGATGAGACATCGCCTCATTATGAGAAGGCTTTGTTTGAGGCAGGTATTCCAATTCTTGGAATCTGCTATGGAGCACAGCTTATGGCTTACTCGACAGGAGGCAAGGTAGAGACTGCAACAACGAGTGAATATGGTAAGACGGACGTAAATGTGACATGCGATAAGAGCCTTCTGTTTGGTGGTGTCGAAAACGAGACTGTAGTTTGGATGAGCCACACAGATATGATTACAGAGGTTGGGGAAGGCTTGCTATAACAGCTCACACTGACAAGTGCCCAGTTGCTGCCATGGAAAATGCAGAGAAGAAGCTCTATGCAGTTCAGTATCACCCAGAGGTTACTCACAGCGTTAAGGGACAGCAGATGCTATCAAATTTCGTTTACGAAGTTTGCGGCTGTAAGGGCGATTGGAAGATGGCTGACTTCACGAGAAACACAATAGAAGAGATAAAGAAAAGAGTAGGTGACGGTAAGGTTCTATGCGCACTTTCAGGAGGTGTGGATTCTTCCGTTGCAGCAGTTCTTCTATCAAAAGCAGTAGGAAAGAACTTGACCTGCGTATTCGTTGACCACGGACTCCTCCGCAAAAACGAGGCTGAGGAGGTTGAAAAAATCTTTGGTGAAGAAGGCGAGTACGACCTAAACTTCGTTCACGTAAAAGCGAGTGAAAGATTCTACGAAAAGCTAGCAGGTGTATCAGAACCAGAAGCAAAGCGTAAGATCATAGGCGAAGAATTCATCAGAGTCTTTGAGGAAGAGGCTAAGAAAATAGGTGCAGTTGACTATCTAGTTCAGGGAACAATCTATCCAGATGTTATCGAGAGCGGACTAGGAAAATCTGCAGTAATCAAAAGTCACCACAATGTAGGAGGTCTTCCTGACTACGTTGATTTTAAGGAAATCATAGAGCCACTTCGAATGCTCTTTAAAGACGAAGTAAGAGCAGTAGGTCTTGAGCTAGGTCTTCCAGAGCACCTAGTATATAGACAGCCATTCCCGGGGCCAGGACTAGGTGTGAGAATCATAGGAGAAGTAAGCGCAGAGAAGGTAAAAATTGTTCAAGATGCAGATGCCATTATGAGAGAAGAATTTGCTAAAGCAGGCCTTGATAAGAAGGTAAATCAGTACTTTGCAGCGCTCACAAACATGCGCTCAGTCGGAGTAATGGGTGACTTCAGAACCTACGACTATGCAATTGCACTTCGTGCAGTAACAACATCAGACTTTATGACAGCAGAAGCAGCAGAAATTCCATGGGAAACCCTGCAACTGATAATGAATAGAATCGTAAATGAAGTAGAACACGTAAACCGCGTATTCTATGATTTGACGAGTAAACCACCGGGAACGATTGAGCTCGAATAACAGAAGTAAATATGTTACTGTTATAAAAGGCTTAAAAATACAGGAGTTAAGCGGTTTTGATGTAGTAAAACTCTCTAAATGATACTGTTTTGATACTAAAAGTAAGAAAAAGCAGGTCTGAAAGGGAGTTGTTGAATTGAGCGAGTTTTACGAGCGATACTTATTTAAAGGGTAATAAGGTAGATAAATTGCTTAGAAAGCCTTCCATCATTTTGGTGGGAGGCTTTTGTAGAAAATAATGGGTGAGATATTTGAAGTTGTGTAGGTGATGAATATGATATTTCATGAGTTTGGTGATAAAAATTTTCCACATATATTATTGATACATGGCGGAGGTAATTCCTGGTGGAATTATCTTCGGCAGGCTCAAATGTTATCCGATAAATACCATGTAATTTTACCAACACTTAATGGTCATGGAGAAGAATATCAAAAAGATTACATTTCAACTGAAGATTCTGCACTGCAAATTATGGATTATATAAAGAATAATTGTGATGGGAAATTGTTTGCTGTGGGTGGCGTTTCTCTGGGCGGTCAAATTGCAATTGAGTTATTGTCATTAGATAGTGATATAGCTCATAAAGCAATAATAGATGGGAGTATTTGTATTCCTCAACCCAAATTAGCAAGAATTAGTATAGTTATTGTAAAGTTATTTGGAAAACTTATGTTTAGCAAAGTGGCATGCAAAATCCAGTTGAGTTTAATGAAAAAAATGTATCCCAATATGGCTTATCCAGAAGAAATAGAAAATTACTATATGGAGGATATGCCAAGGATTCCCATTAAAACATTAGTTACTATGTACCAAACATATATGGGAAGATATACACTTAAAAAAATGCTATTACAGAAAGTAAAGCACAGGTTTTATATATTTATGGTGAAAAAGAAATGAGTTGCGTTAAGGAGTCGGCTAAGCTATTTAAGGAAATGCATCCCAATTGTACTCTATATGAAGCTAAAGGTTATAATCATGGATATCTATCAGCTTATCTACCTTTAGAGTGGATGGCTCTGGTTAATCCATTTTTGAAAAAAACAATATTTATTAATAAAACCTAAACCTAATAAAATAAGAACGAGAGTTAATGGAAGCCATCTTCTACAAAGAAGAAAGCCTTTTTATCATTAATGGTGGGAGGCTTTTGTGAAAATATTGAACTCTAAATTATAGTTTCTAGGAGAAAAAAATGGGGATATTATTTAAAGAATTTAGGAACATTTGTTTATATCTAAATAAAATTGGAATAGTGCCCACGCTGATGGGTTCTTTAGGATTAGAATTTATATCAAAAAGAAGATTGGGATCCATCAGATATTGATATTCACGTTATGGGAGATCGAAGAGGTTGGGAAGCTCCTGATGAACTCAGAATTTGTGATTGGGACAAAATAATGACGGTTATGAAGAAATTGGGATATGATTTAGTAGACCTTCATGAACATGAATTCCGAAAGGATGGAATTAGCGTAGAATATGGATCGATTGACTCTTTATACGATTTTGCGGGTATATATGAATCGGATATAAAACTTATTCAACTAAATGAAATAAAGTTTCGTGTACCGAGTCTAAAAACAGTTTTTGAGTATTTATGAATCGTCATCAAAAAGACTCATATAGAAACAATAATAATAACAATAAAGATTTTTAAGAAGATTGAATGGTTGAAAAAGACATATATAATTGTGGGGATGGAAATGAAAAGGTATGGATGTTTTTATATAAGAAACAGATTTTTAACATTTACACGATTTTTGGGGCGATAATAGATTATGTTTATATGCAAAAATCCAAGTCAAATTAGTATTCCTAAAATGGAATTTGTCGGTGGACATCCTGATGAATGGTGTATCTTTATTGACAATCTAACGGATGATGAAAAGGCTGGGATTACAGATATTTATGGAAGCCCTATTAACATACAGGAAGATGAATATGGCTTTTTAATATTCATTGTATTTCTGACAACAGCTTGTAGTAAGAAAGGGGAGGAATTTATGGGAAACACACGAAAAGAAATAAAAGTTCTACCTGAGAATAAAAAGACTATTTACCTAGCAGGAGGATGTTTCTGGGGCGTGGAAGGATACTTCCAAAGAATTAACGGAGTGGTTAATACAGAAACTGGATATGCAAATGGAAAGACAAATGATACAGATTATGAGCATATCGGAATTACAGATCATGCAGAGACCGTCAAAGTTGAATATGATTATTCCAAGATTTCTCTTGAGGAAATTTTACTTCACTATTTCCGCATAATAGATCCAACTTCAGTCAATAAACAGGGAAATGATATAGGACGTCAATATCGTACTGGAATATACTACGAAAAGGATGAAGACGAAGAGATTATCAAAAAAGTCATGGATTTTGAAAGCAAGAAATATGGAAAACTAGCTGTAGAAAATCAGAAATTGAAGAATTTCGTGTTAGCTGAGGAATATCATCAGGATTATTTAGATAAAAATCCAAATGGATACTGCCATATAAATTTAAACATGGCGAAACAACCTTTGATAGAGGAAGATTTAAAACTCATCCAAAAGAAAACAATCAATGACTTGGACGAGCTTTCTCGATCGGTCATGTTTGATTCAGCAACGGAGCGTCCTTTTACTAGTCCATTAAACCAGGAATATCGTAAGGGAATTTATGTAGATAAATTTAGCGGAGAACCCTTATTTGCTTCTAAGGATAAATTCGATTCCGGTTGCGGATGGCCCAGCTTTTCAAAACCGATTCTAAGTGACAAGGTGAAGGAAAAAATTGATAAAAGTCACGGGATGATTAGAAACGAGGTACGAAGCAAAAATTCGGATATTCATTTAGGGCATGTATTTACAGATGGACCTAAAGACAAAGGTGGACTTAGGTATTGTATTAACGGTGCCAGTCTTGAATTCATCCCATATGAAGAGATGGATGCCAAGGGATACGGGGAATACAAAGTGTTTTGTGATTGACGCCATCCTTACGAAGTGCAGAACTCTAAGGTATATGGAGGATGAAAATATGGCTTCACACCGCGAGATTCGGTACGTCATTTAGTCCTGCAAACAAAATAAGACCGTAGCTTAATTGCTATGGTCTTTTGCTTTAATTTACATATTTTGATATTTGAGTTCTTCTGAAGGAGTAAGCCCTAATATAAATTCCTCAAAGCTGTCTGCGAGTACAATTATCTCATGGTCGTCTTCTGCTGAGCAGAGCGATACTTTTGGTTCTCCATCCTTGCCGCAATCTCGGTAGTCCAGGTATATCATTTCGTGACCGCCTGATATTGTGTCAGCTATAATAACACCAACATCCCTGGGATATTCCCATTCTTCGTACCAAAACTCATTGCCATATGTTCCAAATAGGGAATCCTTTTTATCTTCTGATATGCTGAAGATTTCTTCTACATCAACACGATAACGATTTCTGTCATCAAACCAAACAGTTTTTAGTGGCTTGCCACCGTTTCGCGTTTTCATTAGTGCTATATATGATTCAGGAAGCTTGTATCCAAGTCTTTCCTCTGCTTCGCGCACCATTTCATCCGTTAGAGCTTCACCGGTGCAAACTTCATTTATGTAGTCGCTTTCTTTCCAAAAATTATTAAAGTCGATAGTATCAAACATACCTAATTCCTCCATTACGCCTCCGGCTTTGTACATTGTGCCTCCAGCTTATAATACCATTTTTGGATGGTATGTTATATAATAATATTATAAAACTGAAACAAGTATGATTTGGTGAGAAATGGATAAAAAAAGATTTAATTTATTTTAAAAAAATAGAATTGATTCGATAGACTGGGATATTGATTTTGAAAAAAAGCGGACAAGGAAAACTATGAGATTTTTAGATAGACTTTGTGAATGCATAAAGAATGAGCTTATGAAAAATCAAAAAAATCAAAGATATTACCAGAAGCATTTCTACTTCTTGCAGATAATGTAGGTTGTGCAGAGGATTTTTGAGCGATATGAAGAAAAATTTTGTAAACCGACTTGAGGAAGAAGGCTTGCTCACAAAAAGAACTATCAGAGTTATTCCGCCAAAACACAAACCGAAGACAAGGATAGCACATTTCAAAACTACGATGATAAGGTATGGATATCAAAATGGAAACTATAAAGGAATTTTTTTAAATAGCGAAATATATCTAGATACCCTAAAAAGAGTTAGATCTTAATAATTTCAACAATGAAATACAAAGCGTAGAGATAGACTTGCTGAGAAACAGACTAAAACAAAGACAATTTTTGATAGAAGGATTTAATTGCAAGCTACATTCAGAAAAAGAATCAGTAGAGTTCTTCAGGCAAATGATAGAAGAAAATCGAAAAAGATATAATAATCTGGAGTAAGAAATTCTGGCAATACTGCGATGATATGTCTGAGGAATATCCGGATGGTGAATTTCCAGAGGGCGAAGAAATCGCAGAAGATGACAAATCGACTTTGATAGATGAAGGCAAATATTCTCTAACAAGCGTTGCTATGTATATAATTGAACTTGATATTTTTGATGAACCATCAAAAGGTTTTTGGCTGACTATTACAAGAGAGTCGATATTCCCTGAGTGCGGTAAAATATGCAAGAGAGATGAAAAGTTTATATAGGGCAGTTTTTAGTTAAATTAATATAACTTAGGGAGATAACTAGTGAACAATAAAGAGTTACAAGAAATTGTAAAAAAAGAAATAGAAAGAAGTCGTACACTTTCAGATGAATATAGATTAAAGCAACTTGAGCAAGTTTTATTTGAACTTAAGCAGCTGCAAAAGGACCTCTCATATAAACTTTCATTTCCTAGGTTTATAGTTGATCAATGGGAATCAGATAATCCACTTACTGATTTACTTCTTGTGTATTCGCAAGGAATCGAAAAAAATACAAAAGGAGAAGAAAAAAATGTATAGAAAAAAATACTGGGGAGAGTATATCGGAGGCTCCGATGATAGCCTGAGCCTTCTTGCGTTCTTAGAGGATCAGAATAAAGAAGAGATTGCTCTTAATGAAATCTTTGCTAAGATAGGTTTAGAAAAGCTTGACTGGAATTTCCGTCAAACTACAGAATACCTAGGTTTTCTTCACTCTAATGGTGTAGAAACGGACTTTAATTTTGCCATAGATGTCATAGTAGATATCGCTGCGATTTTGCTTGAGTGCAAGATAAATAAAGTTGTAAATCTTCATGACCTTGACGAGTACGACGCGCCATCGCGTAATATACGCATAATTGCAACAACAGAGGAGCTTAGATCTATGGATAAGGCCTTGCTTGATTTTACCCAAAACCCACTCGAATATGACCTAGGTGAGATGATAGGTGAAGATGATATCAAAGATATGGCAGCGCAAGTAGAGGAAATGCGTAAGGAACTGTTTTCATAAAATAATGAATGCTTGACCGATGAATATTCAGCTAGCATATAACTTGTTATCACATTCATAAGTATGGAGGATACCTACAATGAAAAGTAAAGTGATTGTACCAGTGATTTCAATCATAATAATAGTACTCGTGTTATTAGGAGCGGCTTTCCTATTGATACATAAATCAGTATCATCAAAACAGGAGTTCGTCTCATCACCTTATACCATAGAAGTGTACATAACTGAGGTAAATCGTGATGTAATAGTTGAGCCATCAAATGATGACAAAGTTCATATAACATACTATGGAAATGGAAAGAGTGATGCACCTAGGGAAGAACTAGGTCAAGTAGTTTATAAGAGCAAGCATAAAAGCTCAATCTTTGGCTTTATCTTTAATAGCTCATCAAAGAAGACCATCGTAAAAGTACCCAAAAACATATTAGTGCTTAATGTATTAAACGATAATGGTGATAGTACCATTAAATCAATAGATAATAAAGATTTAGCTATAACAGTGAATAGCGAAAATGGCGATGTATCTATTGAAGATGTCAAAGTATATTTTGCTGAAATAAATCTAGATAATGGAGATGCTTCGATTAAGGCGGATTTACACGGCCTAATAGCTAATTCCAAAAACGGTGATATACACGCCAAGTTAAAAGGTGAAGAGTCGGATTATTCTAGGGAATTTAAGGAAGACAAAAGATACTACAATGTAAGGTCTGAAAATGGAGATGCAAAAGTTAGTTTCATTAAATGAATGAATCCTATATAGGTGCGAGTAATCTCGTGATAAGGAGGAGCTATGAAGAACTTCTGGGCATATGAATTTAAAGATGTATTAAAAGACCTAAATACCGAAGAAAATGGTCTATCAAGACAGGAAGCAGAAGATAGAGTAGATAAATATGGGGAAAATATTCTAGAGGAAAGAAAGTCTTCTTCTAAATTTGGTATATTCATAAATCAATTTAAAAAAATCCTATAATTATCATATTAATTTTTTTGCGGCTTTTTTTATCTATCTTCTTAAAGACTACACTGATGGTATCATCATACTAATAATCATTATGATATCATCACTTTTAAGCTATAGTCATGAGAGTAAAGCAAATAATGCAGTAAAAAAACTTCTTTCATCTGTAAGTGTTACATCATCAGTTTTAAGAGATGGAAAGTTTGAAGAAATAGATAATGCAATGCTGACAGTGGGCGATATTATAAGGGTAAAAACAGGAGATATGATACCTGCAGATTGCCTGATTATCGAGGCCAATTCCCTTTCAATGGACGAATCTAGTTTGACTGGAGAAACCTTTCCTGTTGAAAAAAATAATCAAAAAGTGTCAGCTGACACAGTGCTCTCAAATAGAAAAAACTCTCTTTGGATGGGAACCCACGTTATAAGTGGTTCTGGAAGGGCCGTCATAGTAAATTTAGCTAAAGACTCCGAGTTTGGAAAAATAACTGCATCCTTAGGTGAAAAAGACTCTGCTACAGACTTTGAAAAAGGAATAAAAAACTTTGGTAACCTAATACTCCATGTTACAACATTCCTGATAGGTCTAATCTTTGTGTTCAATATATTTTTGAATAAACCGTTTCTAGAATCTTTTATGTTTGCACTAGCTCTTTCGGTAGGATTAACACCTCAGATGCTTCCCGCTATTATAAGTGTAAATCTTTCACAAGGTGCCAAAAGAATGTCGGAACAAGGTGTTATAGTAAAGAAATTAAATGCTATAGAAAACTTTGGATCTATGACTGTTATGTGCTCTGATAAAACAGGTACTATAACTCAAGGAAAAGTAAAGCTTGATGCAGCACTCGATTGCAATGGAAATAAATCAGCTAATATATATAGACTGGCTGCTATAAATTCATACTTTCAAGAAGGCTATGCTAACCCCATTGATAGTGCTATTTTGGATAATAACACAGATAGTTTTTCAAATTATGAAAAACTATTTGAGATACCATATTCTTTTGAAACCAAACTTCTCAGCGTTATAGTGAGAACCGGTCAAAATTCTTCAGCAAAGAATATAATGGTTACAAAAGGTGCTTTAACTAATGTTCTGGATGCTTGTAAGTCTTACGAAAGCTCGGATAATAGCACAGGAAATATTGAGGATGTTAAATCCCAAATACTAGATATGTTCGATAAGTATTCAAGTCAAGGCTATAGAGTTTTGGGAGTTAGCTATAAATTTGTTGATGATAGTGCAGATATCAAAAATCAAAGTGCAGAAGAGATGATATTTGCAGGTTTACTGCTCTTTATTGACCCATTAAAGGACGATATCAAAGATGTTGTAGATGAGATGAATAGACTTGGTGTATCACTAAAAATGATAACAGGTGATAACCATCTTATTGCCAAAAACATTGGTGCACAGATAGGACTTGATCCAGAAAAGATTTTATTAGGAGATGAATTAGACTCATATTCAGTAAGCCAGCTAAATAAAAAAGTATTAGATATAGACATTTTTGCTGAGATAAGTCCTAACCAAAAGGAAAAGATAATTATGGCCTATAAGCAAGCTGGTGAAATAGTAGGTTATATGGGTGATGGCATAAATGATTCTCCTGCTATAAAACAAGCAGATGTCGGAGTATCGGTAAATACCGCAGCAGATACTGCTAAAGATGCAGCCTCTATTGTGCTTTTACAGAATAGCCTAAAGGTATTGATATCGGGTATAAACGAAGGTAGAAGGACATTTATCAATACTCTAAAATACATATTCATAGCTACAAGTGCAAACTTCGGTAACATGTTTTTCTATGGCAGGTGCAAGTTTATTTTTAAATTTCTTACCTCTATTACCAAAGCAAATTCTTTTAACAAATTTGATGACAGATTTTCCATCACTACAAATTGCTTCAGATTCAGTTTATGATGAATGGTTAAAGCGTCCTGTAAAGTGGGATATGAAGTTTATAAAGAAGTTTATGATTCTATTTGGGATTATTTCATCTGTATTCGATTACATAACCTTTGCGGTATTACTCTTTATTTTTAAAGCTAACGAGGAAACTTTCCACACTGGATGGATGTTTGAATCTATCATTTCTGCAATGGTTGTAATGCTAATCGTTAGAACGGCAAGACCAGTATTTGCAAGTAAGCCAAGCAGAAAATTATTGGTTGCAATAGCAGGTGTAGCATTAGCTTTGATACTGATCATATATAGCCCAGTAAATATCTATTTAGGATTGATTAGCTTGCCTATTATGTTACTGGTTGCTCTACTTGGAGTTTCGCTAATATATGCACTAACTGCTGAGATATTAAAAAAAGAGCTTCTATAAGCACAATTCGTTTTCTAAAGAATAATGTTTTACAAACAAATGTGCCCAAGACTAAAAAAATCTTGGGCCTATTTTTTTCTTTAAAGATTGACATTTTATGGCAAAAATATAATATATATATGACAAATTAATATTTGCAATTTATAATTGTAGGCCAATTAAGAGGGGAAACCGGTGAAATTTCGGTACGGTCCCGCCACTGTGATGCCTAGGCGTTTCAGTCATTTCGAGAATTACTAGATACTAACTACTTATGATTGACCCAAGGCTAAGTCAGATACCTCTTTGCGTGAGTAGCTTTGGCGTGGTATTGAAGCTATTAGTAGAATGGATAATAGTAATTAAAACGGGTTGCTGATGTAATCCGTTATATTTTTGGTTAATATGCAGAAATTTTTGTCTATTAATACTATGTTGGTAACTATGATGCCCGCATATAATAGTGGTAATAATATTTACATATTCATACATACATCAAGTTATTACAAATCGTTATAGTAAAGAAAGGAAGCAGAAGATGACAAAGATGTCAGAAAAACACTGGTTCAAGAAAATTAGTGTGTTTTTGGTAGCCTTCGCAATGCTGTTTACCATGGTAGTTCCATCTAGCATGGATAAGGTATATGCGGAGAGCGGATCAAATGCACCAATTACTGTGAACCTAACAATTGCCAACAAAACAGCACTAAAGGATCTCAAAGATGATTTTGGTTCTAACAAAAGCATACCAAATACAGCTAAGAATGAGATTCTAAATAAGCAGATTACCGTTAATTACGGCGAAAGCGTGCTAGATGCAATCAAGAGGGAGCTTGGCGCATCAAATATAGCATATGAGCTAAGTGGAAACAAGGGTTTCAAAAGTATCGCGGGACTAAAGGAAAAATTGAATATCTTGTCCAGGGTAACAAAGAACGGAAGAAACTCAACTGATGATTTCTCAGGATGGTATAATTTCCTAAATGGAGCAAGCACAAATGTAGGTCTAGGTCAGATGATGAACAAATCTGGACTTGCATCTGGTGAAGTTGCAATAAATAACGGTGATAGCATAGCTATCAAGTATTCAGTTGATGGTGTCGAGTTCGATAGCGAGTACAATCAGGCATTCACTATTGATAGCTCAATCAAGAACTTAGAGCTAAAGGTTGGAGACAAATACAGCGTTCCACTAGATAAGTTAAAATATCAGCCAGCAAACTGGGAATCAGCAAAGAGCTTTTGGTATGTTCTTCTTCAACATAGATAATGATAGAATTGTTGGTGTTGATAATAGCGATGATAGCGTAAAATTTACGGCTAAGTCACCTGGAACAACAACAATTAGAATAGAGACACCAAATGAGCTTGCAGATACTATGACAGTAACTGTAAAGGCTAAGTCTGAGGAAAAACCAGAGCCAAAAATTATAATTGACGGAACAACTTGGGATATGACAAAGGTCTTTGAAACAGACAGGCAGGGACCTCATTCACTCAAGGTACAGGTTAAGAAGAACGGTCAGTATGTAGACGTTGAGAAGAACAAGATTAAATGGAATGTCAGCAACGGTGCAACAAGCCGTGTATTCAACGGAGCATTTTGGATTACTGTAGATCATGAAGCTACATTTACAGCAACACTTGAGGAATTCCCTAACGAAAAGGTATACTTCAAGGCAAAGATTAAGCCAATTGCAATGACTGACTTTGATGTAAAACTTCCAACAACATATAGGATTAATGCATGGAACAACCTGGCAGGAAGCTGGTCAAGCAAGACAAGTGGAAGCTACTTTGTTGGTATCATAGAAGGTGAAGGAACAGATAATTATAAGATCCTTCCTAAGCCAGCTAATGCATCAAACACTGAGGTAACTTGGGAAGCTTTAACACCAGAAATTGCTACATATATGGAGCTATTTAAGAACGGTATCATTCCTGTAAAGGCTGGCACAGCTAAGTTCAAGGTTACAAGCAAGGCAAACCCAAATGTATTCAAGATAATAGATGTTAAGCTTGAGTATAAGAATCCTATGGTTTCAGCAACACCAGAGGAAGAAGAGGTTGTTCTAAAGGTTGGAGAAACAAAGAGTCTTAACTTCACTTTTGACCCAGTTAGACCTTCAGAGCAGAGATTTGATTGGACATTCGATCAGCCAGGAATTGTTGATAATGAAGAAGTAGTAGAGTCATCAGGAGTTACTGGTGCACTTCCAACTTTCCTTCACAAGATAACAGGTCTTCAGAAGGGAACTGTTACAGCTACTGCAACACCTTGGGATACAACAGGTGGAGCAAAGCCGGTTAAGCTTAAGATTCATGTTCTAGGAACTATGACAATAAGGCCAAATAGAGAGCTCAACAAGGACAATAATGTTGAGATTGAAGATGGTAAGCTAACATATACCAAGAATGTTTCAGATAAGGCGACTTACTACATCAGCAACTCAATCCTAAGCAGACTTCTTAATGTTAAGGTTGATGGAGCAGTTATCGATAGCTCAAATTATGAGACTGAAGAGGGAAGCATTATCCTAAATCTTAAGAGGAATTACCTAAACACACTAGCTCCAGGAAATCACACTCTTGAGGTTGAAACAAGGGATGGTAGAGTTGAGACTGCGTTCACAATAAATGCTACTCCAGTGACATATAAGGCAACTCATGAGTATAAGTCAATAACACCAGGTATGGAACTACCTTACGATGTTACAAGATTCCTTCCACACACCATTTATGATCTTCCAGATCATAGAATTGTTATCTTAGGAAACCGTTACAGAGAAATCGAGGTTACAGGTGGTAAGTGGATATTCAGAGGCTGGAACCCTGAATCAGCAACTGTAAATGGTGCAGATTTACACTTTGTTGGAAGCTGGGAGTTTGTAGCTAACCCAGTACAGCCTGTAGCTCCACCTGCAGCAGCTTCATCAAACAAAGGAGCAGCTAACGGAAGTGCAATTACAAATAATAAAGTTGTAAACACAGGAGACGCTTCTGGACTAGTATATATGATTATGCTTTTAGCATTCGCATCAACAATGATGACAGTACTAGTGATCAGAAAAAGAGTTAAGTAAGCGATATATGCTTTTAATTCAATAAATTAATTCGAGGGGATGGCATAGATATCTCCTCGTTTTATATTGATAAACTTTAAAAAAACAAATATTTTTTTGATATAATCAAAAATAAAGTCAGATTATTTTTAGGAGATATACTATGGCAAAGAAGAAGAGGGTTTCCTTAACGGATAATTTTGAAGAGGTTCTTAAGAAGAGAGATTTTTGAGGCATTCAAAGCCATCTATGAAAAATGTGAGCTGAATGCATATTATGATGGTCGCTTTGGGCTTAGAACAGCACTTCACCACAGAGATATTAATGAGGAATTTGCAAGATGGCTGATTGAGCAAGGGCTTGATGTAAATGTCTTAGACTACTATGAAAACACGCCTTTATGTGCACATGCTACATACGGAGATGACATGGTGAAAGTCTACTATGAGCTTGGAGGCGATATCAATAAAGCTAGTAAATACGGAACGACGGCACTTCACAACGCAGCAGATTACCATCATGTGGATACGGTAAAGTTCCTAGTTGATAATGGAGCAGATGTTTTTGCTAAGGACGATATGGGAAGAGATGCGCTTCACGATTCTTTGATGAACAGCGGAGGAATATATATTATTCCTATGCTTGATATTGCAGAGATTCTGCTTAATGCTGGAGTTGCAATCACACCGGAAATGCAGGACAGTGTAAGAAAGATGGGTGAAGACTTCGAATTTCACAGAGATAGTTTCAAAAAAGAAAATATCGAAGAAATTGATAGTGCTCTTCAAAAGATGTACAAGCTTTTTGCAGTAGAACCTGTAGCAAGAAGGGTGGTCCACGATGGAGTTTCACCAATAATTCCTTGCGAAGGAACGTGGAAAAAGAAGTTTAACTATCTTTGGGATTATCTAGTTCCATCATCTGGACCGGCAAAGACAGTACAGGGAGAGCTTATACGCATTGGAGGGCGTATAGGTGATGAGTTCTACAGAAATGGTGGAATCAACTGGGATAGGGAATATAGAAAGATGGCTGATGCACTTCCTGGATATTTTACTCTAGGAACAGCGCTTTCAGATGATGAACTTGCAGAGCTTAACACACTAGTATCAGAAATCAAAGCTCAAGGAACTCCTGATGCAGTCTTAGATAGAATTTGCGAGCTTGCAGTTACATGGGTGGTTAAGAATCCTGCTCCTATAGCACTAGCAAAGCCTAGCTACAAGAGATAAATTTAAGATATTTTAAGAGGGAAAATCAGCCCTCTTTTTTTATCCGATTTCTAGAAATTATCGCAGAATTATGAGTATGCGTTATGCATAAGGAAATTGATATTACAAGTGTTTATCATAAGCAAGTATGGGTATATTAAGTTGAGTGCAATTTTTATGCATGACAATGCACATTTTTATTGCTTTATAGATGGAATATTTAGAAAGGGAATGATATGATTAAGAAACGACTAGGAAGTATTTTGCTTGTAATAATTATGTTAAGCTGCTTGAACTTGACCTGGGCATGGGCTACTGATAGCACGGAGAACCAAAGTGAGAAAGTTGCTCAGGAAGTAAATAAAGACAATGCTGATAATATACAAGAGGAATCTAAACCTCAAGGAAGCAAAGTTTACTTAGATATTGCAAGCAATCATTCAGAGGAACTAGATAAAACGGTATTAGCAAGTCACGAATCAGCTCAAGCGAGAGCTAGAACAAGGCGAGCAGTAAGTACATCAGTTGCTACTAGTTACGGCATTAGTGATACATATGTAAATGGCCGTGTTTATTGGGACGATGCAAATAATCAAGATGGAATTAGACCAAGTGAAGTGACAGTACGTTTATATCGCAATGGAGTAGACACTGGCAAAACATCTAAGGGTTCAAATGCAAACGGCTGGGAATATGTATTTAATAATTTGGAGGCCTACGATGACAATGGAGTAGGCTACATATATACAGTTAAAGCGGAGCCTGCTCAAGGCTATGATGCAATAACTGTAGATAATACTGAGGTTAAGTTCAAACACATCCCTGAGACAATAAGTCTTAGAATTGAGGAGACCTGGGCTGATGAGAATGAAGAAAGTCATATTCGACCTGAAGAGGTAGACTTTCATCTATATTCTAGTACCGACGTTGACCGTGAATATCATAGGGGCTATTTTACAATAAAAGCTTCAGATTCATGGATTCATGTAATAGATGGATTGCCAAAGTATTCAAATGGAAAGCTGCTTAAGTATAGGGTAAATAGACATCCACTAAACAATTATAACTTTGAATATGTAGAAGATGATGATTATAAACTTAAGATAATCAGCCATTACTTTGCATATGCTGCTGAAGGAAATATATCAATCAAGAATATCGTTGATGGCAATCCGTTGACAAACTCGACCTTTAGTTTCCGCCTTGAAGCAGAGAATGACGACACTCCGATGCCATATGGACCAGACGGGACGGAAGAGAGAATAGTAACAGTAGGGATAAATGGTAATGGGGAAGCTGACTTTGGTGAGTTTTGGCTTTACGATAGAGGAATTTACAAATACTATGTTACAGAGATTAATGGTGGAGAAAACAACTATACATACGATTCTACAAGGTATACTGTTATATTTGATGTTCATGATAATAATGGTCAGCTCGTAGCATTTAGGAGAATTGTAAGGGAGGATGGTACAGAAGCAGAGTCCCTTACGTTTACAAATGTATATAGAATTCCAGAAATCGCAGTATCTCAGAGCGTGACTTCAAGCCAAACTTCTATAAGTGCACAATCAAATATGCAGCCAAGTGAGCATATAAGCACGAAGGGTAATTCAACACCTAACACCTTTGATGATAGCAATGCTATGAGATACATAGTTCTACTAGCTGCAAGCATGCTTCTTATTGTTTTTATCGAATACAGAAAGAGAAGCGGACTAGCTGATACAAAATAGTAGACCTTAGCAGTATACTGCTTTAGGAAAATATCATACAAATTCAAGGCCACTGGTTTCTTAGGAAACTAGTGGCTTTTTCCTTTTGATGTAGAAATGTACTAGAATATGTTTTATAATAAGACAAGTCTTTGTGCGCTAGCGCAGTAGTCTAATAGCTAGCTTTGATGGCAAACGAATAGGTATATTTATACTAGATGGATAAAGGAGGCAAAATGGATAGAGACGATAGAGAATTTGATAAATATAATAATAGAAATTCCGATAATGATAGTAACCAGCAAAGGCAGTCAAATGGTGGATTTGTTCCTTGGTCTGCGCAGCAGCAAAACGGCCAGAATCAGCAGTATCAGCAGAGAAGGTACGAGTACTATGGTTCAGGACCGGGTTTCAACATGGCTCCTCAGCCAGTTAGAAGAAATAGCGGACTTAAGGTTGGTTTAATCATTGCTCTTGTAGTAATAGGGTTTATATTTATAGCCGGTGTAGGCTGTAATGCCTTGGTATCAGGAATATTTTCTGGGATTGATGATAAAAAAATACAGTATGAATTTGGTCATGACTATGTTGGAGTTTTATCTCTTTCCGGAACTATAACTGATGGAGATAGTAGGGATGGCTACAGTCAGGACTGGATCTTAGATAGAATCAACCAAATGAAGAAGGATAGCAAAAACAAAGGTATTCTTCTCAGTGTAAATACACCAGGTGGAAGCGCATATGCGACTGCTGAGCTCTACAATGCTTTGCTTGACTACAAGAAGGTGACGGGAAATAAAATCTATGTTTACTTCGGATCACAGGCTACATCAGGTGGGTACTATGCAGCTATGGCTGGTGATAAGATCTATGCTAATCAGGAATGCTGGACGGGTTCAATTGGTGTTATCGTAGGACCTATGTACAACCTTTCCGGGCTATATGAGAAGTTTGGCATCCAGCCATACAGTTTCAAGTCTGGTGCAAACAAGGATATCGGAGCAAACTATAAGGATATGACTGATGAGCAGAGAAGCATTATGCAGAGTCTAGTTGACGATTCATATAACAGATTTGTAAAGGCTGTTATGGATGGTCGTAAGATGGATGAGGCAACTGTTAGAACACTTGGTGATGGCAGAATCTATTCAGCTAATCAGGCCCTAGAAAACGGTCTTATCGATAAGATTGGATCGCTTGATGATGCGATAGAAGCAATGAGAAATGACTGCGGACTAGATGCAGTGGACTTTGAGAACATCGTATATGAGCAGAAGACAAGCTTTAGAGACCTCTTCGGATTTAGCTCAGAGAAGAAGGAAGATAGCCTAGATAAGCTACTTAATATACTAGAGAGCAGTAACAAAGCTAGCATTCAGTATATCGCTCCAGTTCAGAAACAGTAGTAGCTATTATAATCAAAAGAAATTTAAATGGTGTTAAGTTGATTTACTTGACACCATTTTTCTACTTGTGATATATTATCTTTGTTAAGCTAAAATACTTGACGGCAGAGGAAGAATAAATGGAAGATTTTGCAAAGACAAGTATGCTCTTCGATATATACGGAGGCTTGCTTACAGATAAGAAGAAACGCGTGATGGAAATGTATCACGAGGACGATATGTCGCTTTCTGAGATTGCAGAGGAGCTTGAGGTTTCGAGAGCTGCTGTGCATGACTCACTGAGGAGTGCTGAGAGGCTGCTTTGCTCCTATGAGGATAAGCTAGGAATACTAGCTGATTATCTTCGAAAGGAGAAACTAGCAGATGAGCTCAGAACTTACATATCTGAAGCTAGAGATTTATTAGCGAAGGATATGGCAGAGCGTAAGAGCAAGGATGAGCTTGATAAATGTTTAGCAAAAGCGGCAGAACTGATAGATGAACTTGATTAGTTAATGGAGGATAATTATGGCATTTGAGAGCCTTTCAGATAAACTACAAAATGCCTTTTCCAAATTAAAGGGCAAGGGCGTTATCACAGAGTCTGATATCAATGCGGCAATGAGAGAGGTCAAGCTGGCCTTACTAGAAGCCGATGTAAATTTCAAGGTAGTTAAGGAATTTGTTGCGATAGTCAAGGAGAAGTGCTTGGGAGCAGAGGTACTCCAGAGTCTCACACCTGCGCAGCAGATTATAAAGATAGTAAATAGTGAGCTCATCGATTTGATGGGCGGATCCGGAAGCAAGCTGACATATTCACCTTCAGGATTTACCGTTTTGATGATGGTAGGTCTACAGGGTACAGGTAAGACTACTACCTGCGGTAAGCTAGCTTCATTCCTAAAGCAAAGCGGTAAGAAGCCTATGCTAGTAGCCTGTGATATTTACAGGCCTGCAGCTATCGACCAGCTCGAGGTTGTCGGAAAGGCGGTTAACACACCAGTCTTTACTATGAGAGAAAGCAAGGATCCAGTACAGATTGCTTTGGCAGCAAAGGAAGATGCAGAGCGTAAGGGCTTTGATGTTTTGATTATAGATACAGCAGGACGACTTCAGATAGATGAGAATCTGATGGAGGAACTTGCAAGCATGAAGTCTGCGGTAAGACCTCACGAGATACTCCTCGTAGTCGATGCTCTTACAGGACAGGATGCGGTAAACGCTGCTGATGGATTTAACCAGAAGCTTGGAATCGATGGAATCATCATGACCAAGATGGATGGTGACTCAAGAGGTGGTGCGGCGCTTTCAGCTAAGAAGGTAACTGGTAAGCCTATCAAGTTCCTTGGAACTGGAGAAAAGTCAGATGCGCTTGAGCCTTTCCATCCGGACCGTCTAGCAAGCAGAATCCTAGGCATGGGAGATATGCTCTCACTTATTGAGAGAGCTGAGCAGGCCTACGATGAGGAACAAGCCGAAAAACTAGAGCGTAAGATCCGTAAGAACCAGTTCACACTTGAGGACTTTCTCGAGCAGATGGGACAGGTTCGCAAGATGGGTGGACTTGCTAAGATTATGGATATGCTCCCAGGAATGGGTGGCGGGAAGATTAGCGAGGCCGATATAGCCAAGGGTGAGAAGGAATTCAGAACCATGGAGGCTATCATCCGCTCCATGACTGTGGCTGAGCGTAAGAATCCAGGATTGCTAAATGCTTCAAGACGTAAGAGAATTGCAGCTGGATCTGGACAAACCGTAAACAGTGTAAATAAAGTGATTAGCAAGTATGAGGAATCCAAGAAGCTGATGAAGCAATTTGCGAATCCGAATGCTATGAAGAAGGGCGGCAAGCTCTTTAAGGGTCTTTTCTAAAAGGCTTGCTATATCAGGACTAGATACTTTTGATAGACCACGATAAACAGACCATTAGCCGGAAATCCGGAAAAATATAAGGTAAATAAAGAGATTCAAATAAGGAGGAAATAGTTATGGTAAAGATTAGATTGAAGAGATTAGGTGCTCACAAGAAGCCTTTCTACAGAGTAGTAGTTGCAGATTCACGTAATGCAAGAAACGGAAGATTTATCGAGGAAATCGGATACTATGATCCACTAAAGGAACCAGCAGTAATCAAGATCGATGCTGAGAAGGCAAACAAGTGGCTAGGAAATGGTGCGCAGCCAACAGATACAGTAAGAATGCTACTTAAGAAGTCCGGTGTCATCGAATAAGAAAGCGAGTGCTAAAATGACTAATCTGGTAGAAATGATTGCCAAGGCACTAGTCGACAAGCCTCAGGACGTGCAGGTTAGCGAATCGACAGGTGATACGGGCATGCTGATAACCCTGCAGGTGTCAAAGGATGACATGGGCAAGGTGATTGGTAAACAGGGAAGAATTGCCAGAGCTCTTCGCACGGTGGTCAAAGCTGCCGCTATTAAAAGCAACACTAAGGTTACGGTTGATATCGTTTCAGAGCCACAGGGCGAAGTTGCTGAGACAGTAACGGAAGAACAAGGCGAAACCCTATAACTTAATAAGAACTTTATTTTGAGCATATGATCTAGGCCCGCTAAGCGCCTGCTTTCATGTGCTTAAATTTTTAGGAGAAATATGAAAGAAATTGAAATTGGCAAGATAGTTACTGCTGTCGGAATCAAAGGTGAGGTGAAGTTTTATAGCTTTTCCGATGATCCAATGAAGCTTGCAGAACTTGAGTATATTTATATCGGAAAGAACAAGACGAAGTATGATGTCGAAAAAGTTAGGTCGCCTAAGGGGAACACAGCAGCGCTTAAGCTAAATGGCGTTGATACGCGCAATGATGCTGAACTACTTAAGGATAAGCTTTGTTATATTGACGAGAGCATGTTAGCAGATCTAGATGAGGGTGAATACTATATCAAGGATTTGATTGGTCTTGAAGTTTTTGATGCAAAAGATAACTCGCTTGTCGGCGTGCTTGATGATGTAATTCAGAATACAGCTCAAGATATCTATTTGATAAAAACTGAAGAGGGTTCTGAGATTCTTGTTCCGGCTGTTAAGGAATTCATTAAAGATATAGATGTTGTGGCAGGAAGAATTTACATAAATTTCATAGAGGGAATGAGATAATGAAGATTAACATTTTGACTCTTTTTCCAGAGATGTTTGCTCCGCTCACAAGCAGTATGCTTGGACGTGCAGCTGATAAGGGCATCCTAGAGTTTAATATTGTGAATATAAGGGATTTCAGTCAAGATAAGCATTGCAAGGCTGACGACTATCCTTTTGGAGGCGGGCACGGCATGGTTTTGATGGCTGACCCAGCTTTTCGTGCGCTTGAAAGCGTAGGTGCAGCAAACACTAGAAATATCTATATGTCGCCTCGTGGCAAAATTCTAGATATGAAGCTTTCTGAGGAATTTGCTAGCGAGAAGGAAATCACTGTTTTCTGTGGTCACTATGAAGGTATAGACCAGCGAATAATCGATGCTTGGGATATGCAGGAGGTGTCGATAGGAGACTATATTTAACTGGCGGAGAGCTTGCTGCTATGGTTTTGATAGACACGGTTTCAAGAATGGTGCCAGATGTACTTCCTAAGGAGGCATCTGCTTTTGATGAATCGATATACTCAGGGCTTTTGGAATATCCGCAGTACACCCAGCCTCGTTCGTATAGAGGAATGGACGTGCCTGAGGTTTTAGTTTCGGGTAACCATAAACTCATCGCTTTATGGAAGTTTGAGCAGTCTCTAGCCCTTACAAAAGCACGTAGACCAGAGATTTTTGAACAATATGTGAACAATCGTGGTGAATTGTCAAAAGATGAGCTCAAAGTATTGGAAAAATTTCTGAAATGATGTAATATATACGTATGGTTAGATTGAAAAATAAGGGAATTTTCATATTCGCTATTTTGTGCATTCTGCTGATGATTATCATCTATGTAGTACCAGGTGTAGGCAATCTGATGAAGGTGAGCTATGTAGCTGAGTACGGTGAACTATCAATATACGATGATACCACTGGATACATGGTTCGTAATGAATCTGTTTATGAGGCCACAGCTAATGGTAAGCTAAACCGTCTTTCTAAGGAGGGAGAGCTTATCCGAAAGGGTACTGCTGCTGTTGAGGTGAGCGATGGTAAGGAACCTGAGGAATCAGATGAGTTTACCAAAGTTAAGAATAAGCTCAAGGGCAAGATGATAAGCGTTGCTGATTACAAGGTGACAGAAGGAGGGCTTGTTTCTTACTATGTGGACGGTATGGAGAGCAAGCTCACTTTGAAATATGCAAAGTCAGCTGATGAGAAATTTTTTTCCTCACTAGATAATATTGAGGCTATCAAGCTTCCAGAGAGCACGGCGCATAAGGGATATCCTTTGTTTAAGATAGTAGATGGAACCAAATGGTACATTGTGGCATTTGTGAGAAATGGCTCAGCTAAGAAGTACGAGAAGGGTGCTACTATAGATGTGATGTTTAATCCTGAGAAGGATAGGGATATTGCACAGAAAGACTCAGATCTAATCCAGATGAAGGTCGTTGAGGTAAGTAAGTCAGGTGGTAAAACTAAGCTTCTCCTTGAGTCGAACAGATACTTGATGGTATAGGTTCAATGAGAAGTGTACCTATACGATTGACGACATTTAATGCTAGAGGTCTTATACTCGAGAAGAGCAGCATTACCAAGCTCGATGGGAAGACCGGTGTTTATGTAAAAGACAAAAAAGGTAAACAAAAATTTGTGCCAGTTAATGTAATTGGAGAAGATGGCGATAAGGTTGTAGTTTCCGATTCATATTATACTGACAAGGACCAGAATAAGGTGAGGACTCTTGACCCATTTTCCGATGTAATCAAGCGTCCATAAGGGAAGTGATTCGATGTCAATTAAGGATAATATTTTAGAAATAGAAGCACAGATTGAGAATGCATGCAAAAGAGTAGGCAGAAGCAAGGATGAGGTTCAGCTCATCGCTGTTACTAAGCTTCATACACCTGCTGAAATAAACGAGGCACTCGATGCCGGTATAACTGACATAGCTGAGAACAAGGTTCAGGAGATACTCAACAAGTACGAGGATGTCGGTGAAGCGAGATGGCATTTAATAGGACATCTTCAGACTAACAAGGTAAAGTACATTGTCGACAAGGTCGTTATGATTCACTCCGTTGATTCGCTCAAGCTAGCTAAGGAGATAGATAAGCGCTCTTCAGCTATCGGAAGAACGATGGATATTCTGATACAGGTTAATTCAGCTGAAGAGGAATCTAAGTTCGGTATCAAATCAACAGAGGTAGATTCTTTGATAGATGATATAGTAAATGAGTGTAAGTCCGTAAGGATTAAGGGACTCATGTGCATTGCTCCTTTTGAGGAGGATGTAAACAATTGCAGACCTTATTTCGCAGAGGTTAAGGAAATCTTTGATAGATATAAGGGTGATGAGAGAGAAGCAGTTGATTTCGAATTTTTATCCATGGGTATGAGCGGTGACTTTGAGGTTGCGATAGAAGAAGGCTCTAACATGGTCAGAGTTGGGACAGCAATCTTTGGCGTAAGAAATTATCGCCAAGAGGAAAAATAAATAAGTAAATTAGTCTAAGTCAATTGATAAGTTAATTAAGGAGAAACAAATGGGATTCAAAGATTCATTGATGAAAGTTATAGGCATGGAAGAAATTGAAGACGATGAAATTGTCACAGAGCAGGAGCTAGAGGAGGCAAAGAGAAAGATCGTCCGTGAAACAGAAAAAGAGACGAAGATTATGCCTTCTTTTAAGAAACCTGAATCTATTAATACAAGTGAAAGAATGTCAAGTTCCAGCTCATATAGAGGAACAGAAAAGAGGTTTTCAGTGACAAATACAAGTTCATTAAAGCTCATTTTGATTGAGCCAAAGGGATATGAGGATTGCACCAAGCTAGTTGACTGCCTAAAGGCACGTAAGCCAGTTATCATCAACCTTGAGAAACTAGAGACAGAGTCTGCTCGTAAGATTTTTGACTTCCTAAGCGGTGCTACATATGCGCTAAGCGGTAACGTACAGAAAATCGCTAACAATATCTTTATTTTTGCACCAGAAAATGTTGCAGTTTCAGCACAGCAGCCTAGCATAAGCAATGTCGCTGATGTGGATGACAAGAACCCTTGGAGGTAAGGAATGCCTAGCATTTTAGCGTATGCAGTGATGAGGTTCGGGAACCTACTAGTAACGCTACTTGTCGCTAGAGCAATACTCAGCTGGTTTGCAGCAGATCCATATTCGTCTGCTAGAAGAATTTATGATATAGTAGTTATGCTGACAGAGCCTATAGTAGCTCCATGCAGAAATCTCTTATCAAAACATTTCAACACCGGAATGTTTGATTTTTCTCTCCTAGCTGCAGTGATTTTAGTTCAGCTAGTGACGAGAGTTATTCTTTTAGCGATAAATAGATTTATGATGTAAGGAGTATTTATGATTACACCATTAGAAATAGAAAACAAGGAATTTCCAAGCAGATACGCGGATATAATGCTGACGAGGTCGATGAATTTCTAGATCTTATCATTGAGGACATTGAGATAATGCAGCAGGAACTGCTTGCACTAAGAAACGAAAACGCTGAGCTTAAGGAGCAGAACGAAGACTACAAGCGCTCTCAGGTCAACGTTATGAACACAATTGATACAGCTAAGAAGCTTATGAAGGATATATCAGAAAGCGCTGAGAAGAGAGCTGAGATAATCATCAAAAATGCTAAGCTAGATGCTGAGATGATAGTTAGAGATGCTAAGGATTCTGCATCGCACTACGGAAACGAAAGTGCTCAGCTAAGAGATAAGATTTTGCAGTTCAGAGCAAGATATAAGAAGCTCTTGAGAGATGAAATCGATCATATCGATGATAAGGGAGGCGACCTTCTATCGGATCTTGAGAAGGAACTGTTCGTTTCTCCTGTTGATAAATCAAAGCTTCCAAGCAGTGTACTTCGTACAGAGGAACTCACTAAGGAGGATGCTAGCAGCGATATTCTCAAGGAGCTTGAGAGAAGTGTAGCCGGTGATACTAATGAAAGTGAGAGCTTTGATGAAACTAAGATAATCGAGACTGTTCCTGAGCATATGGAGACTAAGATTGGTGTTCCAAAGGAAACAGTTGCCCTTAACAGCAAGGATATCGAGGAATTGATACAGAAGGCTGAGAACAAGGTCAAGGGTAATGTCGAAGATTTAGACGAAATCTAAACTAAGGATGGAGGCGGGGCAATTTTGCCCCGTAATTTATTATGTGGGGAATTTTACTTGTAATTGCGATTGTGGCTTGCGACCAGCTTAGCAAGTATGCTATTAGAAGTCTTTTTAGTGTGAACGAGTCGGTGAGTGTAATCGGTGACTTTTTCGAACTAAGATACATTCAAAACGATGGCGCTGCATTCAGTTCATTTGCGGGAAAGCAGGCGTTCCTAATTGCCGTATCCATTATAGCAATTATCGGAGCTGCATTTTTTTTACGTAAAATGAAATCTGAGGGAGCGATGTTTAAAGTTGCTTTGCTTTGTATTATCGCTGGAGGAATAGGAAATTTGATAGATAGATTCCTTCTTGGTTATGTAACTGATATGCTTAGCTTTTCAATATTTCCACCAGTTTTCAATATAGCAGATATTGCTGTTTGTCTTGGCTGCGGAATTTTGATTGTCTATGTTCTTTTCTTTATGAAAGATGATAAGCCAGGGAAAGAGGTAGAATAGATGAGCGAAGCAAAGGTAACAAAGTATAGCTTTTCTATAGATTCATCCGATGCCGGAAAAAGAATAGATGCCTACCTTGGAAGCAAGATAGAAGAGCTTTCAAAGAAGCCAGATTCAAAAACTCTTTAGCAAGCAAGAAGTTCTAGTAAACTCAGCTATCTGCGAGGAGAAAAAATATAAGCTAAAGACAGGCGATAGCATTGAAGTGACAATATCTGTAGAGGGTGAGTATATCCCAGAGGCAGAGAAAATAGAACTTGATATTGTTTATGAAGATGAGGATATCATAGTAATAGATAAGCCTAGGGGGATGGTTGTACATCCCGGTGCTGGCAACTATAGTGGTACCCTAGTAAATGCACTTTTATATCATGTGGGTGAAAATCTAAGGGCGCTTGGGGAAACTGATAGGCCAGGCATAGTTCATAGAATAGACAAGGATACTAGCGGAATACTAGTTGTAGCAAAATCAAAGCTTGCTTTTGATTCACTTAAAGAGCAGTTTAGTGAGCATAGCATCAAAAGATGGTATTACGCTCTAGTATATAATAATTTCGGTGACGATAGCGGTGAGATAGATAGACCTATAGGGAGAGACAGCAAAAATAGATTGAGACGTGCAATAGACGGGGAGAACCCAAAGAGGGCACTGACTAGATACGAAGTTATGGAACGCTTTGGAAATATAGTTCTGATAAAGGCTATACTAGAGACTGGCAGAACTCACCAGATAAGAGTTCATCTCACAAGCATAGGTCATCCACTTGTCGGAGATACGCTCTACGGGTCAAAGAAAGATAGATTCGGTGCAGACGGACAAATCCTTCATGCCGCGCACCTAGAATTCATTCATCCAAGGACTGGTAAAAGCATAAGCTTTGATAGTGAGCCACCGGAATACTTCTCAAAGGCTGTAGAAAAAGCTAAGAGACTTGCGGGACTAAAATAGAGGGGAGAATATCTCCCCATGGCTTAACCTAGGTGAATTCGATTTAATTAAGATTGTCTAATTTAGTAGTTTTAAAGTAATGGAAGCAGCTAGATACTATCAGCTTCGGATTTAATATAGCTCAAACAGTCTTCGCATATATAACCGCCCCTAAAGGTTATGTTGTGAAAGATGTTTCCGCATAATGAGCACTGAAAGTTCATAAAATACCCCCTTCTATTTTTCGGTTTAGCCTAATGGCAAGTATAGTTTGGGGAAGAAATTATAGCAAGGAAAATGTGATAAAATACCTTTGGGATATTTTTGATACCTAAATGGAATAGAAAGGAAGCCAGACATGTACGATAATATAGTGTTGAAAAGTACTAAGACAAAGACCGTTGCATACACATGGGATGTTGAAAATCCAAGTAAAGTGATGTGCATAATTCACGGAATAGGTGAATATGTTGGGAGATATGATAGGATGGCAAAGGTCCTAAACGAGGCGGGCATTGCTGTAATCGGTGTCGATCTTCCTGGACATGGACTATCTGAAGGAAATCGTGGGCACGCAGCACCTAGGGCATATGTGCTTGATGTTGTTACAGCTATGCTCGATTTCGCATCTGAGAGGTATCCAGGTGTTGATATAGTTCTCTATGGACATAGCATGGGCGGAAATATCTGTCTAGACTATAGAAATAGGGGAGCAAAGAATGATCTTCCTTGCAAATACATTATTTCAGCACCTTGGGTTAAGCTTGTTAAGCCAATTCCAAAGCCGCTATATGTTGCTGTCAAAGCTGGAGCAAAGATTATGCCTAAAAAGGCAATTTCATCTGGCTGTAGTGCAAGTGATTTAGGAAATATAGAGATTGTTAAGTCTTATGACACAGATCCACTAGTACATCCATTTATCACTATGCAGTGCGCAGTCGATGGCTTTGATATAGGAAATGCTCTCTTTGATGGAACTCATGAGTCAAATGGAAGGGCTGATGCTAAGCCTACGCTTTTGATGCACGGAAGCGCAGATAAGATATGTTCAGTTGAAGGCGCAAGAGAGATAGCTAGACAAAATGAGAATGTAGAGAGCTTTACTTACATAGAGTGGGATGGTTACTATCATGAAATCCATAACGGCGGTCCTGAGGCAGATGGATCAAAGGTCATTGAGACAATCAGAGATTTTGTTCTTGAATAGCTATGCATGGAAGAAGCTGCAAAAGATAGAGAGAACTATTGTATCAAAATACAATCTTTGCAGTGCATAATTTAAACTTTACCAAAAAGTATAATATCAATTCAAAAAAATCATTGCACATTTACATGTAATACTGTACAATAATCAAGAGTTAGTTTGTAGAAACTAACTCTTTTATAATGTCTCTACATTATATAAAAACTTTTAAAACATACATACCAAGTAACAGGAGGAATAATGAATAAAAAAAGGGTATTAAGGGAGCTATCGCTTTCATTGTGGCTGTAGCTGTAACGGTAGTTATGGTGTATTCAACCGTACAGACTGTCGAGAAGCGTAACTCCATTGCTAAACAACAGGCAAAGGAACAGGCCAAGGAACAAGCTGTAGGCTCAGAAGTCTCAACGGACAATCTTAAGGATGGAGAATACGAAGGTACTGCAACCGGTTACGGCGGCCCTCTTACTGTCCGTATTACCATCAAGGATGGAAAGCTGACAGATATTAAAGTTATATCCCAAACGGAAACACCTGAATATTTTAACAGAGCAAAAGCTGTCATAGACAATATTCTAAGCAGTGGCAGTGTAGATGTTGACTCTGTTTCAGGAGCGACTATATCGTCGAATGCAATAAAGAAAGCTGTTGCTGATGCGCTTCGTAAAGCGGGCTCTAAGCAGAAAGCAAAAATATCAATTGCAAAGAATGATGTAAGCAAAGCAAATAGCAGAAGAGCTAATGCAGGAGGAACATTTTCCATTGCAAATACGAACTTAAAGGATGGAGTTTATACTGGAACCGGTCAGGGTTTCAATGGACCGATTAGTGTTCGTGTAACTGTATCAGGCGGAAACATCGTTAATGTTGAAATACTTTCATATAGTGATGATGCACCTTACTTCAACCGTGCTAAAGCTGTAATCAGCAAAATGATAGGTAAGCAGGGAAGCAGTGTAGATACTGTATCTGGTGCCACTTATTCAAGTCGCGGTATTATTGACGCTGTAAGAGATGCTCTGTCAAAAGCTGGTATTTCTGATATAAATATTGCCAATAAACCGGATAATAGTGGAAACAGCAATACACCTGAAAATGGAAATGGTACAAGCCCATCCATAAACCTGAAACAGGAGAACCGTCATATGTAGACGAAGCCCTTCGCAGGCACTATCCTAAAGACAAGCTTAAGGACGGTGAATACACCGGCATCGGTATCGGGTATAATAATCCGGGAGGAATCAAGACTTATATAACTGTCAAGGATGGCGAGATTGTCGATGTAAGAGTAGGAGCAGGTGCTGACTACCGTGATGACATGGGTCCGTTTAGGAGTAAGGCAGAGAGATTACTTCCGTTCCTAAAAGGCAAGGACGGACGTTGGAATATCGCTAAGATGGGACTTTACCGTGAGTATTTTGAAGCTATTAGAAATAGTAGAAATCCAAAGGCTAAAGTAAAGGAGCTTTTTGGAAATAAGTATGCAGATATGCTCAGCGGATTCTCAGGGGATAATACAGAATCTGATATAGCTATTATGTCACGTACTGTAAAGGCATACATGGGTGAACGCTATGCCGGAAAGAAAATGTTTGACAGTGTGACCGGAGCTACCGTAAGTGCAAGCGGAATTTCGGCGGCGACAAAGGAAGCTGCTAATAAGTCGGCTAATGATTACAAAACCAACTCTGATGTAAAGGAAATCTCAATCCTTGAGCCAAAGGCCAAGACAGTAGAAGTTAACAAGGGCGACTCCGTTGACTTCTCGGAACTTAAGGTTAAAGTTGTTAAGAAGGACGGCTCTGTTAAGGAAGTGGAGTGGAAAGATTTCGCAGCTAGTGGACTCAGCATAACAGATGAGGACGGCAAAGCTATCGAAAATGGAAGTGATCTAAAATCATATGCTGATAAGAAGATAATCAAAGCAAAGGTAGTTCATAAGGAATCACTTTCATATGATACCTTTAGGATTTTTGGTTGGAAATTATAGCAAGGATTATATTGTCGGACTGGAATACAGTGCTGACGGTTCAAAAATGGTACAAGGTGAAAAAAATATTAAGGAAGACCCTGCTGATATCCGTAAAATTGATAACCAGCAGATTGTTGATGCTCCTTTATCGTTCGAGTTCGAAACAGTTAAGCTTCGCGTTGTTTCAAAGAGTGGACATCGCTATGAGTATACCCCTGATAAAAAAACCTGTAAATAAGAAGGTAAAATATACTCTTAATAAAGACGAAAATCCTAATACTCCTAAGATAATACATGTGGAATTCCAGCTTTCAGGTACAGAAGCTGATAAAGACCTTGTCGTTGATAACGGAAGTAGCAGCGGCGGTGGTGGTAGCGGAGAACCAGCACTACCTGAGGTAGAGGTTGACAGCAAGGTGATTGAGACTGCTCTTGATGAACCTGGAAGACCAAAGTGGACTGAGCGCAAGCCGATAAAACCAGCAACAGTTAGGAGCCTAGATAAAGATGCAGAGATGCAGACCACAATCGAAGGACTTCCAAAGGGCCTTAGCTTTGATGGAACTAACATCACGGGAACACCAGTTGTAGAAGATGGTAACTGGGACGGCGATGGAGGTATGTTCAAGACAGTGACTCTGAAGTTCAAGGCAAAGAAGAACGGAAAGATGCTGGTTAGAACATACAAGTACTGGATTTACATAGATAAAGACCGTGACGGAATAGCAGATGATGATGAAGATGGCGGAATAGCGTTTACACCACAGAGACTAAGTAGTAAACCACTAGTTGTAGATGGTAAAGAGCCAACACTTGATGATTACAAAGCTCTGTTCAGCAACATACCGTCAGATGGTTCTGTAAATGTAAGCATAAAGCAGAAGCCAGACCTCAGTAAGAAGGGCATAACGAAGGCAGTTCTTGAGTTTTCTGTAGATGGAATAACAAAGAACGGCAAAGCAACTGTTATGATTGATGTGAAGAATCCTGTTAAGGATGGTGGCGGAGAACCGGCACTACCTGAGGTAGAGGTTGACAGCAAGGTGATTGAGACTGATCTTGATGAACCTGGAAGACCAAAGTGGACTGAGCGCAAGCCAATAAAACCAGCAACAGTTAGGAGCCTAGATAAAGATGCAGAGATGCAGACCACAATCGAAGGACTTCCAAAGGGCCTTAGCTTTGATGGAACTAACATTACGGGAACACCAGTTGTAGAAGATGGTAACTGGGACGGCGATGGAGGTATGTTCAAGACAGTGACTCTGAAGTTCAAGGCAAAGAAGAACGGAAAGATGCTGGTTAGAACATACAAGTACTGGATTTACATAGATAAAGACCGTGATGGAATAGCAGATGATGATGAAGATGGCGGAATAGCGTTTACACCACAGAGACTAAGTAGTAAACCACTAGTTGTAGATGGTAAAGAGCCAACACTTGATGATTACAAAGCTCTGTTCAGCAACATACCGTCAGATGGTTCTGTAAATGTAAGCATAAAGCAGAAGCCAGACCTCAGTAAGAAGGGCATAACGAGAGCAGTTCTTGAGTTTTCTGTAGATGGAATAGAGAAAAAAGGTAAAGCAACTGTTATGATTGATGTTAAGAACCCTGTTAAGGATGGTGGCGGAGAACCGGCACTACCTGAGGTAGAGGTTGACAGCAAGGTGATTGAGACTGATCTTGATGAACCTGGAAGACCAAAGTGGACTGAGCGCAAGCCAATAAAACCAGCAACAGTTAGGAGCCTAGATAAAGATGCAGAGATGCAGACCACAATCGAAGGACTTCCAAAGGGCCTTAGCTTTGATGGAACTAACATTACGGGAACACCAGTTGTAGAAGATGGTAACTGGGACGGCGATGGAGGTATGTTCAAGACAGTGACTCTGAAGTTCAAGGCAAAGAAGAACGGAAAGATGCTGGTTAGAACGTACAAGTACTGGATTTACATAGATAAAGACCGTGATGGAATAGCAGATGATGATGAAGATGGCGGAATAGCGTTTACACCACAGAGACTAAGTAGTAAATCACTAGTTGTAGATGGTAAAGAGCCAACACTTGATGATTACAAAGCTCTGTTCAGCAACATACCGTCAGATGGTTCTGTAAATGTGAGCATAAAGCAGAAGCCAGACCTCAGTAAGAAGGGCATAACGAGAGCAGTTCTTGAGTTTTCTGTAGATGGAATAGAGAAAAAAGGTAAAGCAACTGTTATGATTGATGTGAAGAATCCTGTTAAGGATGAAGCAAAACCGAGCTCTATTTCAAGTGAGAATCATACGCGTGCAGCTGCGGCCGTACCGAATTTAGATAAACCTACACAGGTAACTGAGCCGGCCACGGTTGAAAAAGAAAGGATGGGACAGTGACTTTAATTATCGGAATAGTGCTGACTGCTGTATTTTATATGGTTTCAGCTAATGCTATAAAGAAGCATCCGGGGTTATTCTACACAGGAATTTATGTGTGGTGCGGTATGGTCGTTTTCTATTTCAATATGGGATATGACAAGAACTTTCCGGAATGGTTCAATGAATACTTTATGAATATATTCGCCAGGGGAATTTTCTCAACTGCTACATTCATGGTTGTTATGTTTCTTGGGACTATTACTAAACACAACAAACTGTCAAGAAAGCTTATGAGCGTGCGTGGGGAAATATCAATCATTGGTAGCTTGATTGTTCTGAGCCACAACGTGATATTCGGTGTCACATATTTTACGATGCTATTCACAAATCCAAAGGCTATGACTACTAGACAAATAATAGCGTCAATTATCACACTGTGCCTTCTGGCAATGCTGGTTCCCCTCTTTATCACATCGTTCAAATTTGTTAGACGCAAAATGAAAGGTAAGACGTGGAAAAATGTACAACGCCTAGCATATCCATTCTTTATTGGAATATATGTGCATATAATGGTGCTGTACTCGGCAGATGTGAAAGCACATCTATCAGGTATAATTATCTACACGCTTATATACGGAAGCTATATAGTTTTACGTCTGAGAAAGGCAGCACTAAAGGCGCGCAAGTCGCGTATTGCAACAGAGCAGGCAGTGTAGCTAAAATTGACCGAATATGTGGTTAGCCGATTGATAAATCGTTCTATGATATAAACAAAGACAAAGGCATACCCCTTTTGCTAAATAAATCAGCAAAAGGGGTATGTTTTATATAGAGCTTATTACTGACATACAGATGATTTTTTATGTATAATAATGGTGTGATAGGTATAGGTAAGTAAATGAAAGATACAAAATTCCGTTCAGGAAAATTAAAGAAAATACTGCTTATTTTATGTTTAGTTATTGTTGTTGCAGCAGCTGCCTACGGTATTGAAAGCGCGATTATATATAACAGGGAGCCACAGGCAAAGTACGTGCAGTCGACACGTCCTACTTTGTTTTTTCATGGATTTGGTTCAAACAGTTTGGCCGAAAAACATATGGCAAGAGCTGCTGTGAAAAGCGGTGTAACTAATACTGTGATAGAGGTAAAGGTCGACAAATCCGGTAAAGTTACGCTCAAAGGCAAGATAGAAAAGGACGCGATAAATCCAATTGTACTTGTAAACTATGAGGACAATAAGAATCCTAATTATCGTCAGGATGGAAGATATGCCTTAGCAGTTGTAAGGAAGCTGCAAAGTGAATACGGATTTACAGAGATGAATATGGTAGGCCACTCTATGGGAAATATGTCTATCATGTACTATTTACTGGATAACAGTAGATATAAATCGCCTCCTAAGCTGGTTAAGCAGGTTAATATAGCGGGACATTTTGATGGAATCCTAGGTTATGACTTTGATGAGAACACCGTGCTTGATAAAGAGGATGGAAAGCCGAACATAATGACGCAAAGCTATGAAGAACTTACCGAAGTCAGAGATCTTTATCCCGAAAAACAGATAGATGTGCTTAATATTTTTGGAGACAGGGGAGATGGAGGAGACGGCTCAGTCAGCATAACCTCATCCAAAAGCCTGAGATATCTAGTCGAAGAGCGGGCAAAATCCTATAGGGAGGAGCTCATCAAAGGCAAGGGCGGAAAGCACAGTAGTCTTCACGAAAACGAGGAAGTTGACAAGTTACTAATTGATTTTATATGGGGGAAATAGCAATGAGAACAAAAGCAGAAACTATGCAAGGACTCATAACTAAATATCTACCAAAGGATCCAGATGAAGCCAATGCATTTATGTACGAGCTGGATATTCTCCTTATGAGATATGAGTCTGCGATAAGAGAAGTGCGAACCAAGCTAGAGATACTCAACGATGAGCTATCGCTACTTGGACATCAAAACCCTATAAACAGCATACTCTCAAGGCGTAAGAAGACTCTAAGCATATTTGAAAAGCTAGAGCGCCAGGGAGACGAACTCACATTAAGCTCAATACAGGAAAATCTAAACGACGTAGCTGGAATCAGAGTAATATGTGGCTTCATTGATGACATTTACAAGGTGGCAAAGATGCTAGCAAGACAGGACGATGTAAGGCTGATTCAGGTCAAGGACTACATCAAAAATCCTAAGCCAAATGGATATAGAAGCTACCACATGATAATTGAAATTCCAGTTTTCTTCTCAGATGAGAAGCTGCCTATGCGCGTAGAGGTTCAAATAAGAACAGTAGCCATGAACTATTGGGCGAGCCTTGAGCATAAGATGAAATACAAGCAGGATATTGAAAATGCTGGCGAAATCATGGATATGCTAAAGGAGTGTGCAGACACCATAGCAGAGACTGATAAGAAAATGCTCGCGATTAGAGAGATGATTCCTATCAAAAGCTAGATGCGAGACAGCAAAGCATAGTGAGACGAATTAAATGACCTCCAGGGATAGGCTCCGGAGGTCGTTTTGATTTAGTCATTCTTTTTTTGGTAGTGCTGGATCTATATATACCGTATGGTTATTTGTAAATATAACCATGCCAGGCTTTGCACCAGATGGTTTTTTGACATATTTTACTGGCACATAGTCGACTGCCACATTTGCAGATTCCTTGCCCTTGCTGTGCCAAGCTGCAATTGCTGCTGCGCAGTAGATATCATCAGCGCTAGCTTCCTCGCCGTCTGTCTTTAGGATTACGTGTGAACCTGGGATGTCCTTGGTGTGGAGCCAGATATCGCTCTTTGATGCAGTCTTCAAGGTTAATATGTCGTTTTCTTTGTTATTTCTGCCGACGAGAATATCAAAACCAGAAGGCGATTTATATTTGTGAGGGCTAGGCTTAAACTTAGGAAGTTTGCCCTTGAGCTTTCTCGGTCTTAGGTATCCACCCTCTACAAGTTCTGTTCTGACTGCCTCTATATCCTCGGGGCTTTCGAGCTCATCTAGAAAGCTCAGAACAGAGTCGAGATAGTCGATGTCGGCTTGCGTTTCTTCTAGCTGGGAAGTCTTTTCCTTTATAGCTGTTTTTGATTTTCCATACTTCTTAAAATATATTTGTGCATTCTTTGATGCTGAAAATCTCGCATCTAGTGGGATTTCTATATCACTTCCATCATAATAGTTTAGAAGTTTGACCTTGCTTGCTCCTGCTTTGACAGCGTGAAGATTAGCTGTAAGAATTTCTCCATAGAGCCTCAAATATTCTGAGTCCTTGGCTGAATTTAAATCCTCGGAAAGCTTCTGCTTCTTGAGAAGAGCCTTATCATGCATGGACTGAACCTTCTTGTAAAGGTCATGAGAACGCTGCTTTACTAGACCTGAGTTTATCTTGCCAGAGAAGAAGCTATCTATACAGAGGCTCATGCTATCAAAGTGCTTTGGATATGCGGAATTCTCAAGTTCTTCAAGTGGCATCACATGGTAGTCAAGAGGCTTTGTGCATTCCTCGTCCTCAAAATATATGACGGGTTTAATAGAAATGCAAGCTCCTGCGCCTTCAGAAGTCTCTCCGATTTCTGCTGCTGCTCTGATGAAGTCAAAAGAATCGTCCTTGCTGTTTATAGCTTTACTAGCTAGTTCCCTAGAGATAGCTGGCGAAATACCGCCTATAGCATTTAGGTAAATCTTAGCTGATGGTTCAAAGCTTGCAAACTGCTCAAATGTAAGCTTATCAAAGGCTATTTTATCCTGAGCAGGCGGATACTCGTATCTCATTCCAGGAAGAACCTGTCTTGCACGGCTTGTGTCGATTGAAACTCTTTTGATTGCATCAACAATGTTTCCGCTTTCGGTATCAACTAAAATAACATTGCTGTGCTTTCCCATGATCTCAAAAATAAGCTTCTTGCCTAGTGTAAAGCCTAGCTCGTTTAAGGTCTCAAATGAAATTTCTATAATTCGCTCGCAGTCCTTTTGCTCGATAGCAACTATTCTTCCGCCGGACAAATGCTTTCTAAGCAGCATGCAAAATGCGAAAGGTGTTGCAGGATTTGCGGTGTTATAGTCGATAAAATGAAGCCTTGGCGCATTGCTAGATGCAGATGCGAAAAGCCTTTTATTTCCGTTTTTGGTGTGTATATTTATAACCAGCTCATCGCGTACGGGCTGGTATATTTTGTCTATTTTTCCTAGCAAGGCCCGGTCTTTTAGCTCCTTGACCATTGCTCTTGTCACTATTGCATCAAATGCCATGAGGACATCCTCCTTAAATATATGTATTTAATTTTAATTTGACTATGCTGGTTTGTCAATCAATTGCAAATGTGGTATGATTGTGTATGGATATGCATACAGAAACGAGGATGAATACATGATTAAAAGTATGACAGGCTTCGGTAGAGCCGAGGTGACAGACGAGAAGAGAACTGTAGTCGTAGAGATTAGATCGGTAAATCACAGGTATTGCGATATAAATGTAAAAATGGCAAGGCGATATGCCTTTGCTGAAGAGAAAATAAAATCTACAATCAAAGAGGTAATCAAGCGTGGCAAGCTCGATGTTTCTGTTATGGTCGAAAACCTTACAGAAAGCGATGTAACTATCAAACTAAACGACCTTGTTGCAAAGCAGTATGTAGAGAACTTCAAGATATTAAAGGAAAACTATGGCCTTAGCGGTGAGCTTAGTCTAGATTTACTTGCTCAGCAACCAGATGTTATGAGAATAGTTCCTGATGTCGAAGATCAGGATGAGGTTCTAGCGGCAATCATAGAGCCAGTTAGACTAGCTGCCATAAATCTTGATGAGATGAGAATTGCAGAGGGCAAGAAGCTAGAAAAGGATATGCTAGAAAGAGGCGAAGTCATCAAGGATTTTGTTGCTGAGATAAGCGAGCGTGCTCCATCGGTTCCTAAGGGATATGCAGAGAGACTAAAGCAGAGAATTGCAACGCTTCTTGATGATGCGACTGTTGCATCTGAGGAGAGGATAGCTCTCGAAGCTGCTATATTTGCAGATAAGTGCAACATCGATGAGGAAATAACAAGGCTAAACAGCCATATGGAGCAGATGAAGAAAAATCATTGACGAGAAGGGTCAGCCTGACGGAAAGCGTCTCGACTTCCTAGTTCAGGAAATGAACAGAGAGGCTAACACAATCGGCTCCAAGGCCAACGACCTTAGCATAACCGAGAGGATGCTCAAGATAAAGGCGGAGGTTGAGAAGATAAGAGAGCAGGTTCAAAACATAGAGTAAGCTGCTAATTTCTATCAAAATGCCCTCGCGGGCAGAAAATATGCAATTTATGAGGAAAATGGCATTTAAGCCTTGAGAATGAAGTCGCAAAATGCTATAATTCTATTTTGATAAGATTAGGTTAGAGTACTGTTTTGCAAGGCATGGAAGGTTTCGGAAACAAAGGCAAGCTTTTTGTACTATCGGGTCCATCGGGAGTCGGAAAGGGTACAATCTGCAAGAAGCTGCTTGAGAATATCGATTTAGAGATATCTGTATCTGCAACAACTAGAAACCCACGTGAGGGAGAAATTGAGGGAGTAAGTTACTTCTTTGTTAATCACGATAGGTTTGAAGATATGATACAGAAGGGTGAGTTTTTGGAGCACGCAGAGGTTTTCGGAAACTACTATGGAACACCTAAGCAGAAGGTGCTAGACAAGCTCGCTTGGGGTAAGGATGTACTGCTTGAGATAGACGTTCAGGGTGCTATGCAGGTGAAGGAAAATTATCCTGAGAGTATTACGATTTTCGTATGCCCACCATCGCTGGCAACTCTCAAGCATCGCCTAGCCGGTAGAGGAACAGAGAGTGAGGAAAGCCTAAATCAGAGGATTGCAAAGGCTCTTACAGAGATAGAGATGCTTAAGAACTACGATTACTACATCGTAAACGATGAGCTTGATGATGCAGTTAAGAATGTAAAGAGCATAATTTACGCAGAGCATCACAGAATAGATGAAACGGCAGATGAGATTATTGCAAAGTATAGGGAGGAAGAATAATGTTATACCCATCAATAAATGAGATTAGAAAGAAAGTAGACAGCAGATACACTCTAGTTGTTCTTGCAGCAAAGAGAGCAAGAGATATCATTGACGGATATCCACTTTTGACAGATGAGTGTCCTAATGACAGAGCTGTTTCGCAGGCTGCATACGAAATTAGCGATGATCTCGTAAGCTATAACAGAGAAACTCTCGATAAGTAAATCAGTGATAAATGATGATAAAGACCAGCTTGCATCAAGGCGATTAAGTTGGTTTTTTTATATTGTTATGATATAATTATTGTGTTGTGATTACATATAAGTTATCGCTTTTTTATATTTTTGGAGGTATAAATGAGTTATAAAAGTAACGTAAAACAGAGATTACTAACCGTACTTTTGACTGTTGCTATGATACTTGCGATGATTCCTGCAATGAGTGCATTTGCAGATGAGCTTCCGACGCCAGAATCAACAGCTAGTTTTAGCAATTCTACTACAACCGTAGATGGAATCTACGATGACATCAAGCTTGATTTTGAGCAGAAGAGAGTTGCAGTATCAGTATCTCAGGTTAACATAGTTAACGGAAAGTCTTATGCGGTTGTGACTTTTGCATCAAAGGGAATTCTCGCATACAGCGTCAATGTAGATGGTGTTCAGCAGACTATTAGAACAGAAACTGAAGAGCCATCAGCAAACTTTGATAAGGGAAAAGCCACTGCAGAGATGCCTATCCCAATCGGTCAGCAGTTTGAATTCTCCGCTTACTCAAAAGGCATGAATAAGTGGATCAAGTATAGTATGAAGGTTTCACTAGAGAGAACATACTATGTTTATATGGTTCGAGTTGTAAAGGTAGATAACAATGGCCTAAGTGAAGAAGTCAATTCACAAGCTAATATTAAGATTTCAGATGCTCAGGATGGAACGGTAATAGAACCATATTCTAAGAACGGAAATGAGTATACTTATCGTCTAACAAAGGAAGCTGTTTTTAGCATATCTCTCGGAGACGAATATGAACAAGCTGGAATGATTGATGGCAAATACTATACAAAAGGGAATTCGGTTATCACAGATAGAATTTCAGCTAAGAATGACCACAATGTCTATGTTGCTTACTTCATGAAGAAGGAAAATGCACCGGCACCTAAACTCTTGAGAAGGGCGTTTACAACGTAACTGGAGACCCAAAGAAAACTGATGATGCAGGCATTGCAAATACTTATGGAAGCAAGATGTTTAGAGTAGTTAAGGCTACTGTAACAGTCGGCGATAACGGCAAGCCAGTCTTTGCAGATATATACCTAAGCGGAGTTGGTTACGATGCCCTTTATGTTGGTAAGATGGTTAAGGATGCTCCAGCAGGCGCTATCGCAGCCGGAAATCCTGACAAGCTATATACATCTGCTCAGCTTCCTAAGTCACAGGCGTTCGTAGGTAAGGACGATGCAGGAAAGCTGCACTTCGTAATACCTGTAAGCGAATTTGACGAGGCCTTTGACCTGCTAGCTAGATCAACTAGATTTGATCAGTGGTCACATAAGAAGCTTTCATTTGCTAAGGATAAGCTAGTTAAGATTTCTGGTTTAGATCCAGAGTACAATGTTTTAGTGGGTAAGGAACTAGACCTAAAGCAGGGAGATACAGCAACTATACGAGTAGATGCTGAGTATAGCAATTTCCACGAGGTTCTAATAGATGGAGAGGTTTTAGATAGCACAAAGTACACATCAAAGAGTGGATCGACTATCGTTTCAATAAATACATCAGGTCTAGCTGTAGGAAGACATACAGTTACAATGACATTCGCAAACGGTCGTTATGCTACATCAACAATAAACCTAGCTCAGGGACCTGCTGTGAATCCAGCAAACCCAGCTAATCCAGTAAATCCTGGACAGCCTGCTGTTAATCCGGCGCAGCCAGCACAGCCAGGTTCAACCCAAGCAGTAGCAGGGTCACAGGCACAGGGCCAAACAGCTAGCAGAAAAGCTACACCAAATACAGGTGATGCTTCAGATATGCAGCTTATGACTCTTGTTCTTCTAGCATCATTAACATCAGCAGTAGCTGTTTATAGAAAGAAGAGCGCAAGATAGTTTAGACACCGAAATTTATAGGAAAAATATTAGATTTCCTATAATTTGTTTAAGAAATTCCTTGCAGAAATAGCTAAATTTATATATAATATATGGTGGTTCGCTGTGAACCACCATATTTTTTATAATTCACACCCGGTGTGCGACATCTTGAGTGCTATAGATACTATAGTTATATGCTCGCGGGATCCGAGTGGAAGGAAAACCAGGAGGACGATATGTCAGTAATTTCAATGAAACAGCTTTTAGAAGCAGGTGTACACTTTGGTCACCAGACAAGAAGATGGAACCCTAAGATGGCTCCATATATCTTCACAGAGAGAAACGGAATCTATATCATAGATTTACAGCAGACTGTAACTATGTTCGATGAGGCTTATGAGTTCGTTAAGAGCGTAGCTGCAGAGGGTAAGCCTGTTCTTTTCGTAGGAACAAAGAAGCAGGCTCAGAACGCAATCAAGGACGAGGCTGAGAGATGCGGAGAGTACTTCGTAAGCGAGAGATGGCTTGGCGGAATGCTTACAAACCACAAGACAATCGGTACAAGAATTAAGCGTCTCAACGAGATCAACGAGATGGAAGAGAACGGAACATTTGATAAGCTATCCAAGAAGGAAGTTACTAAGCTTACAGCAGAGCGCGATAAGCTAGAGAAGAACCTTGGTGGTATCAAGGAGATGAAGGGACTTCCAGGAGTTATGTTCGTAGTTGATCCTAAGAAGGAGAAGATTGCGATTAAGGAAGCTAAGATTTTGGGAATTCCTGTAGTAGGTATTGCAGATACAAACTGCGATCCAGATGATCTAGATTACATCATCCCAGGTAATGATGATGCTATCAGAGCAATCAAGCTATTTGCAGGAAAGCTTGCAGATGCAGTTATCGAAGCTCACCAGGGTGAGAGCTTTGACGAGGGTGTAAGCGCTGAAGAGCAGATGGCTCAGGCTGCAGCAAGCGAAGCAAAGGATATCGAGGAAGTCGCTGCTGAATAATAAGCGACCGATAGAATGAACTTTATTTGGCTTGGCTTTTGCTAAGCCAAAATGTATTTGAGGAGGATAAAATGGCTATTAGTGCATCAATGGTTAAAGAACTTCGTGAGATGACAGGCGCTGGCATGATGGATTGCAAGAATGCTCTTGTTGAGACAGACGGAGATATGGATAAGGCTGTAGAGTTCCTAAGAGAAAAGGGACTAGCTAAGGCAGCTAAGAAGGCCGGAAGAATTGCAGCTGAAGGTCTTGTAAGACTAGCATTCTCAGCTGATCACAGAGAAGCAGTAGTTGTAGAGGTTAACTCTGAGACTGACTTCGTATCAAAGAACCCTGAGTTCGTTCAGTTCGTTGAGGATGTTGCAGCAAAGGCTCTTGAGCAGAAGAACAACGATATTGAAGAATTCATGAACATTGATTTTGACGGAGAAGGAACACTTCAGAATGCTCTTTCATCAAAGATTGCTAAAATCGGCGAGAACATGAACATCAGACGTTTCTTCAAGTGCGCTACACCAGGAGTTGTTTACACAGGATACATCCACGGCGGCGGAAGAATCGGTGTACTTGTAGGTATCGAGACAGAGGCTACATTTGAAGAAATCGAGTATGTTGGTAAGGACGTAGCTATGCAGGTTGCATCAATGAATCCTAAGTTTGTAAATGAGGATGAGGTTGATAAGGGCTGGTTAGAATCAGAGACAGAAATTGCTAAGCACCAGCTTCTTAACGAAGGTAAGAAGGAAGAGCTCCTTGAAAGAATCATCCCAGGAAAGATCAAGGCTCTACTTAAGGAAGTTTGCCTAGTTGATCAGAAGTTCGTTAAGAACGGAGACATCACAGTAGCTCAGTACGTTGACGAAGAGAGCAAGAAGATCGGCAAGTCAATGAAGGTTGTTGAGATGGTAAGATTTGAGGTTGGCGAAGGAATCGAAAAGAAGGAAGAGGATTTCGCAGCTGAGGTTGCAGCACAGCAGGCAGCAGCAAGCAAGTAAGCTAATATAAAGTCTACAATAATGATTATAGAGGCATCACATTGACGGATAACCGCCGATGCGGTGCCTTTTTTATCTATATGGAGGGGAAATGTTTGAGCATAGCATAGGTCCATTTTTCGATGAAAAATCAAATATACTGATTCTAGGAAGCTTCCCATCGGTCAAATCAAGAGAGGAAAACTTTTATTATGCAAATAAACAAAACAGGTTTTGGAAGGTGCTTGCACAGGTATTTGAAGACGAAGTTCCAGAAAGTGAGATAGAAAAGAAGGATTTTTTGACGGCCCATAGGATTGCGCTTTGGGATGTAATCGAATCATGCGAAATCATTGGCTCATCAGATTCTAGTATAAAGAACGTTATTCCTAGCGATATTTCTTTGATACTTGATAAGGCGCCTATTGAAAAGCTCGTGCTAAATGGCAAAAAGGCGTCGCAGCTTTTTTATAGAAACCAAGGAAGTGCGCTTCCGTTAAGAAACTGCAAGGCGCAAGTTATAGAGGTGTATGAGCTTCCATCAACTAGTCCTGCAAATGCAGCATTTAGCATAGATAAACTAATTGCACATTGGAGTATTATATCAAAATAATCTAAACTTTGTTGATGACAAAGCTCTAGAAAAAGAGTACATTAATAGTATATAATAAAAAGTGGAGGTGCTTTATGGAAGGTATGAATACTAGAATTGATTTGAGTCTTGAAGAATACATGAGATTTGCATTTACTGTGCAGAGACAGGACAGGAGATATATAAGAGCTAAACTCATTATGATGATTGGTCTTTTGATTATTGCGGTAGTGAATTTTAGGAGCGGTAACAAACAGCTTGGAACCATTATGATTGTTGCAGTTGTAGCGCTGCCTATGGTTCTTGATATAATGATGAAGAAGCAGGTTACTAAGGCGTATAGTGATAATACAAATACGCAGGGTATAAACACAAGCCTTACTTTTTATGATAATTACTATGAGGGACATAGCGAGCTAGGGGATAATAAATATCTTTATGAGGAGCTATATAAGATAATAGAGACGCCAACGAATTTCTATTTGATGCTATCGCCTCAGCACGGATCTATAGTCATCAAGGAAAATTGCAGTGATGAACTTCTGATGTTCCTAGATCAGCTTAAGACGAGGATGGATAAGGAATACGGAAAAAAATAGAAGGCCCATACTTGAGCCTCCTAATAATATGCGTATAAGGTGCGTAAGAGCCTCTCTTACGCATTTTTATTGTTCTTAAGGTATATATTAGTTTCGGAGTCTTGCCTTTCTGAGAGCGAGAATACGGTTCATTTCGTTGTTCACAATCATGAAGCCTTCGTCTACGCCCATGCCTGGCTTTGCTAGAATCTGGTCTGGCTGTGTTGCCATAGCGCAGCTTACACAAACCTGAGCGCTTCTGTCGGTTTCGTTGCATGTTCCGCCCTGGTAAGCGCCTATGCCTTTGCTCTTGCAGTAGAGAACTGCTTCGATTGTATTATTGATTCCACCAAGATCAGGGGTCTTTATCTGAACCATGTGTCCAGCCTTATTATCTGCAAATAGCTTGATATCTTCAAGGGTATTACACCACTCGTCAGCTACGAGCTCGACGTCGCAGGCTCTGCTATCAAGTTCCTTTGTTAGAGCAGATAGAGCTTCAATTTGGTCTTCTCTATTGCTGTCGCAGTCCATAGGACCTTCGATTCTAAGATGGAAAGGCTTTGCCGTAGCGCCTAAATCCTCGATATAGTCAGCCATCTCCTTATAATTATTGTTGCCAAAGGCTGTTCCTATAGTTCCGTAAACATCGATATGTATAACAGGGGAGTAGCTTTCATCAGCTCTGCAGTTAATAATCCTATCTCTGAGCCAAGCTACATAGTCCTTGAGCTTTTCTCCATGCTTACCTAGCTTTTCCTCAACATTATTTATCAAAGCGTGAGGAAGTACATCTGCACCCTTTAAAATCATCTTATCTGAGTTGTTATATCTATCATCACCTGACTGTGTAAAGATTGGAATAGGCTTATCGCTTACTTCACATCCGTACTCGTCTGCAACAACCTCGCACATGAGTCTTCCTGATGCTTTAGCAACTGCATCTAAAAGTGCCTGAGATAGTCCATATCTTATGGCTGTGTGAAGTCTATTGCCATCGACCTTAATTGCCTCCATATCTTCGCAAAGCTTACGGAAATTATCAGCGTCTTTGCCGATAAGCTCAGGCCTTATATATTTATCAATTACTGGGATAAAGTCCTCTGCAAGAAATAGGGGGATCTCTTCCACCAGCGCCTGAATACTGAACGGCAGCACAGTCTCCTGTGGCAACCTGACCATCTTCGAGCAAAATCATTACAGAAATTGACTCGCCAGCCTGGCGGACTGATTTAAATCCCTCTGTTACAGGCTCGCCTGTGTAGAATAGGCCATCGTGACCAGCGCCTCTTTTGATCGCTCTTTGGTCATCAAAGTAAAATCCTGTGCGTCCTGGTGAACAAATTACATCTACGATTTTCATATCTTTAACTCCAATCTGAATTCATCTAGATATATTGAAAGCTGTTTAGCGCTTTGGTCTTCCAACAAGTCTACCTTTACCGATAGCGTATACGTCATCTATAACCATCTGGAAGGATGCATCGCGAGCTTCGGCTTTTGCTCTTTCTTCAATCATTTCCTTGTGAAAATCCTTTAGCTCCTGTGTGAATGGCAGGTTTCCTATGTTTAGGATTCTCACTGCTCCGTTGTTGTCACGGCATGGAAGCATGAGTCCTGCATTATATCTGCATGGAGCAAATGGTATATCGATAACGCCGGCCTCTGTAGCTCTGCATGTTCCGACTGCGATGTCACCATCTCCAAGTTCAAAGCACTTATCTACGATACAGCGAGTCTCGGCCTTGATAATTTCCTTTTCGTCTTTGAGAGCTGCCTCAGAGAAATTCTGGTCCTTAAGCATGTTAACAACCTGCTTGGTGCATCTAAGTCCCTGGCCGTTAGCTTCCATTGTAGGGATTCCTATAGCCTCGTGAGGGCTCTTTACGATAACCTTGGTTGCCTTTGATAGACCTGCGATAAGGCTTCCGGAGGAAATAACTCCAAATGCCTTTGCTTCATCAGCAGGAAATCCGCCCATCCACTGGTGAAGTACAGTTGTGACAACTACATCATCGTAACCGTACTTATGTAGATATTCTTCAGTCAGCTCTTCAAGAGTTCTGATTGCTGCTATATCCTGAATTATGTTACCGCACTGACCGTAGCCGACTGTGATGTTCTTTACGCCTTGCTCAGCAGCAAGAAGTGCTTCAATAATTGCAACAGAGTGTGATACGCAAGGAGGTACAAGCGTTCCTGTCAAAGGTCCATAAGGTTCACGGTTGATGGAAACTCCCATCTCCTCGTAGAGACCAGTAAGTCTATCAACATACTGCCAATCTTTGATTGTGCGCTCCATTGGAACATCCTTGCAGTAAGGCAGATTGTATGATATTCCGCCGCCTTCATAGCTTGTGAATCCGCCTGCATAGGTGATTTCTGTCAAAGTCTAGCATCTGGTGTACCATGTCTTACCTGAACAGGTGTGTGCACGCTTTCGATAACCTTACGGCAGCCACTGACGCCGTGATTTACAGGTGGAAACCCGTTCATCATCGCACGACCAAGTCTGATTGATTCCTCGATTCCGTTTTCGGCTTCCTCATAGCGGTTAAGTCTTGTGTAGCTATCTACAGTTGTAGGTAGTAAATCTGCTTCGCCAACATCCTCTAGATAGTTGAGGAGCTTGATATGCTCTTCTATTACTGGGACTCCTGCTCTTGGTTGAACTAGGGTATCGCCGCTTTCTTTAGCTTTAATGAGCTTCTCTGAGAAAATTTTCTCCTTTGGCATAGCCTTGTGATAGGCTACAGCCTCCTCTAAGTCGACGTCCTTACCAGTGGGCCACTGAGCCAAAACCTCTTCACGGAGTGCCAAAAACTCGGCTTCTGGTATCTTCTTATTTTTCAAATCCATCTTTTTTTTAATTCCTCTTTCATAATCTGAAGTGCGATTTTTGGATAGTGTGCTGAAAGCAAGCCCATCGCTGCTAATATATATTTGCGGTCTACTCTTATCTCTGCGGTCTTTGGTCTAAGTGACATTGGATTTGCCACATCAAAGAGTGCATGAGATGCGATTTGACCTGTTCTACTCGTGTGAATTAGGCTACCGCCTGTTACAATTATCTGTTTTACATCGCGCAGGTCCTTGCCTGTCTGAACATAAGTAAGTCCGCATACGGTATAGGTTTCTTCCATAGAACCAGCGTGTCTTGTTACAGCTGTTTCTATAGCCATAGAAGCCAGCGCGTAGTCTAGGCGCTCAAGTTCATCATCACCATTTGGAACTACATCAGTATGAGTGCTTAAATAGCTTATAAGCTCGCTAGCGCGTTCTTCGCTTAGACCAGATAGCTCGCATATACGATCTAGTCCTGCAGCATCTACAATACCGTTTATGCTATACCTCATTCCGATATCGCCTTCAACGGTTCTCTTAGAATATGGTTCCGGCAAGCCTTTATATACAGTGCCTGAATGTGATGGTTTTCCATTTGCTACAGAATAGATATCGGTAGTAGCACCTCCGACATCAACTGCAATTAGCTCCCCAAGACCTTTTTCTTCTTCACATCCATCTGCTAAAAGGTTTATCGCCTGTAGTACGGCGGATGGGGTAGGCATCAAAATGTCTGTAAGTATTGATGAAGCTTTGCTTAGTCCCTTGGCCTTAATTATGCGACGTAGAAAAATCTCTCTGATTTTACCTTGTGTCTCTGCTATATTTATTGTGCCAAACTTAGGCATAACATTTGGGCACACATAGGTCTCATGACCTTCCAAAATTCTTTCGCATTCCCTTGAGGCGTTGCGGTTTCCTGCTATGATGATAGGAAACATGGGCGTGAGAGTAGCGAGCATCTTAGCATTATGTACTATGCATTCGGTATTTCCACCATCGGTTCCACCAACAAGTAGGAATATATCCGGCCTACTCTTTGATATTTCTTCTATATCATCTTCTGTAAGCTCAAAGGAAAATAGCTTAACTATCTTGGCTCCAGCTCCGAGTGTAGCCATCTTTGCTGCTTCTGATGTCAGTTCTGGAACCAGTCCCGAAGCTATCATGCGAAGGCCACCGGCTGCAGAAGAGCAGGCAAGTGTTTTTTCGTATTCGATATAGCCAATCTTGTCCTTTAAAATTGAAAGACCTTTATTAAGCCCTTCGTTTATATCGCTTTCTACAGTGGTATAGGAAGCTGCTGTTCCGAGGATTTTAGCATTTTCTATATCAACTGCTGTAAGCTTGGTATATGTGCTGCCGAAGTCAATCAGCAGGATAGCTCTCATAAATGGCTTTCCTCTGTGATTTCGGCGGAGCTCTCATGATCTGCCTCGGATTGAACTCCAGTGTCAGCGTCTTTATCATTAAAAATTTGGTGTAGGGCATCTATAGTCGTCTCAGGTGCAGTTCCTGGAGGGAAGGCGTAGTTAAAGCCCATCTCCTTGAAACGTTTCTCAACATCCTCAAACTTCTGCTTGCCTATAACTATATTGCCGCCTACGAGCAATGGGATATTTTTAAGTCCTGCCTCATCACATTTCTCACGCATTCCACGGCAATCTAGTTCGCCTTGTCCGTATAGTGAGGATATGAGGATAGCATCTGCACTTGACTCTATAGCTGCATTTATGAACTCTTCCTGCGAAACCATAACTCCAAGATCCACAACGTCATAACCTGCTGCCATAAAAGCATGGTGTAGGATTTTTATCCCTACAGCGTGAACATCAGAGCCTATTACTCCGATTATCAAAACTCTCTTTTTTCTGTCTGAAAGCATTTGCTTGACCTCAATTTCTATCAAAAATAATAATACAAATATCTATATTGATATATAACATAATAGTACAGTGAACTATATCAAAAAGTCAACGCATATATACATAGGAATGCAAAGTTTTTTTATATTAAAATAATTGATGATTTTTTAAAAGCTATATCATAAAAAAATAAAAAGGTGATATAATAATAGCAAGAGGTGATTTGAAATGAAGATACTTAAATCAAAAAACATGGCAGTTTGCAGCTGCTGGACAAGAGCATGAGATAGTATTATTTGGAAAACATATATTTGATTACAGATGGAATAACACGCACAAAAAGCGTCACAGTAAAGGATCCTCTGTACAATCAAGACCATAGATTTGGAATATATGAAGTTGAGATAGATGGAGAAATCCATAAATTCGCTGCAGGTGAGTTCAGCAATGGCATATGGGGGTTCTATATATATAAATATTAGACTAAATATCAAAGATTAATAGATAAAACTAGAGGTGGAGCAGTAATTATTTACTGCTCCACTTTGTGCTTTTAAAGTATTTTTACTATCAATCAGTTTTTTTCTATTTTATCTCTTACGTACATGAATGAGCCAGCATCTATCTGATAAGAGCATTCAATTAGTCTATGATTAGATGCAAACTTTCGTATTTGATTCAAAACCTTGTCACTACAATATTTTTGGTAGTTTTCTGGTACAAGGATGACATCCTTCTTTGAGAGATACTTTGTGATTTCGCCATCCCTTGATATCATAAGAGGCTTTGAAATCTTAGCATTTTTCTGTATATGTTTCAGAGAGCTCATAGAGCATATTACCAAATTTTTCACTATTACAGATGATGCCGACCTTTTCACCAGGAGCAATTTTGATTATTCCAGCCACGCTCTTTGGCATCATAGTTAGTGCTGTTTTGATAACCTTGTCGCTCTGAGGAATGATACCAATGAGCTCATCAGAATGTGCTGCTGTTGTGATTATCAAATCCATATCTTCGCTAATCTTGTATGGATATTCACGAAGATCACTGAGGAGGTAAGAAATAGGTCAATTTGTTCTATTTCTCTAAGCTGCTCAGCTAGTTGATAGAGAGTTTCGGGATTGCACTCTACAATTCCTATCTTTACCTTGTCCTGGTGTGAAGCGCGGTCTCTGAGCCTTAGATTGATAAAAATATTTATCTCAGACATGGAAAACTGCATGTCTTCTAGCTCATCAAACATATGGTCAATTGCGGCCATAGCACGCTCTTTACGGCTTTCACTGTCGCTAGGTCTATAGCTTACAAATGTGCCACGACCACGTATCTTCTCTATAATACCAAGGTGCTCTAGTTCATCATATGAACGCTTTATTGTTCCGCGAGCAATTCCTAGTTCGTCTGATAAGTCCCTTACCGTAGGGAGCTTTGTCATTGGGGGAATTTTGCCATTTTGGATATTAGCCTTGATTACATCAACAAGCTGTCTATAAATTGGAATATCCAGTTTTGGATCGATGTGAAATAGCTCTGACATGTCTTCCTCTTTCTTTGAAATAGTTTATTACTTCGTCTTATTTTTGTGTTTGTAGGTAAGAGGCTCTGCCGTCTTCGTAGAGATTATTGCCTTCTGAATCTATTACGACAACAACAGGTAAATCCTCCACATAAAGCTTTCTGATAGCCTCTGCACCAAGGTCTTCGTATGCTATTACTTCTGCGCTTTTGATACACTTGCTGAGAAGAGCTCCGCAGCCGCCAATAGCTCCAAAATAAACCGCTCCATGTTTTTTCATTGCTTCTATAACTTCAGGACTGCGCTTGCCTTTGCCGATCATACCTGTTTCTCCCTGTTCAATTAGGGCAGGACTGTAAGCGTCCATTCTGTAGGCTGTCGTTGGGCCGGCTGAACCTATGGCAGAGCCTGGTTTTGCAGGGGTAGGGCCAACATAGTAGATTACGGAGTCCTTTACATCAAAGGGAAGTGCTTTTCCTTCTTTGATGAGCTCACAAAGCCTTTTATGTGCTGCGTCTCTAGCAGTATATATGGTGCCTGTTATAAGGCAGTTATCACCACTTTTTAATTTTCTTGCTTCCTCTCTAGAAAGAGGAACATTTATCTTCTTTGCCATTATATTTCCTCCGTCATATGTCTAGTAACGTGACAGTTAATGTTGACTGCTACTGGAAGTCCTGCGATATGCGTTGGAAATTTTTCTATGTTTACTGCAAGGGCAGTTGTCCTTCCACCAAATCCCTGAGGGCCTATGCCTAGCGCATTTATCTTTTTAAGAAGCTCTTCTTCGAGCTCTGCGTAGAAATCCTCGCTGTTTCGCTGATCGACTGGTCTCATCAAAGCCTTCTTTGCTAGATATGCAGCCTTATCAAAGGTTCCACCTATACCAACTCCGACAACTATTGGAGGACATGGGTTTGGACCTGCATCTTCAACTACCTTGATAACAAAGTCCTTTACTCCATCAATTCCATCAGATGGCTTCAGCATCTTGATCTGACTCATATTTTCACTTCCGAAGCCCTTAGGAGCGACTGTAATCTTAATTTTATCGCCAGGGCAGATGTCATAGTAAATCATAGCAGGCGTGTTGTCGCCTGTGTTTACACGGTTTAGTGGATCGGAAACGACAGATTTTCGAAGATAACCTTGCGAATATCCCTTTCTGACGCCTTCGTTAACAGCCTCTTCGAGATTTCCTTTGATGTGAACATCTTGGCCAATGCTTAGGAATACACAAGCAAGACCTGTATCCTGACATATCGGCTGGAGATTTTCATCTGCAATATTAAAGTTTTCTATTATCTGATCTAGTATTATGGATGCGGTTTCCCAGCTTTCTTCCTTTGATGAAGAGATTATCTGCTTCTTCATATCGGGCGGAAGATGGTAGTTAGCATCTATGCAAAGCCTAGCAACGACTTCGCTTATAAGTGATGAATCGATTTCTCTCATTTCATTTGGCCTCTCTATTTTTGCGGTACATTGTAAATATTGTCTAAAAGTCCGCCATCGCGTGATATTACCTTTGCGACTATCTTATCGCCCTTAGCTGCCTTGCTTGGAAGTCCAGTGTAGCTTTCTGCTTTTCTCTTAAGGTCGTGAATGTCTATCAAAGGAAGACCGGCACTACGCATGCGTTCAGCTAGCTCCTGATTTCTTGGATTTACTGCGATACCGCCCTGTGTAACTAAAACATCTATATCCTTGCCAGGAGTTGATATGCATGAAACTCTGTCGGTTATCATAGGGAGTCTGCCTCTGAACATTGGAGCGATAATCATTGCAAGCTTTGCACCTGCAGCAGTATCGCTGTGTCCGCCAGAGCCACCCATGATGTATCCGTTAGAATCTGTATGAACATTTACATTGAAATTAGTATCTATTTCTGTTGCACCAAGAATTACCACATCTAGGCTGTCGACAACTGCACTCATGGAGCTTGGTGAAGCATAGTGAAGTGCAGAAATTTCCTGATGCTGAGGATTCGTTCTGATTGACTCTACAGCCTTAAGATCAAAGCATTGTACATCTAGCAGTGACTCAAAGCAACCAGCGTTTAGCATATCAACCATGTAGCCTGTAATTCCGCCAAGACCGAAGCTGCCTTTGATGCCTTCTCTGACCATTATGTCCTTGAGAAACTTTGCTGCTGCAAGCGAAGCGCCACCTGCGCCTGTCTGAAATGAAAAGCCGTCCTTAAGAAGTCCAGAGGCTTTGATTACCTTGTTGCTTGATCAGCCATGATTAGACCGACCGGATCTCTTGTTATCTGAGTTGTTCCTGAAACTATGCCCTGAGGATTTCCTATGGCAGGAACTTCAACAACATAATCAACATTGATTTCAGAGATTGACCACTGAATCAAAGGGTAGGGAACTAGATTATCTGTGATTATTATTACGTGCTTAGCGTTCTGCGCATCTGGAATCGCATATCCAAGGCTTCCGCAGGCTGATTTTCCAATCTTGCCACTGCAGTTTCCCATGGGGTCAGATGCAGGTGCTGCTATAAAAGCTATATCGATTGGAGTTTTACCACTTTCTATATCTGATGGTCTTCCTCCGTGAGTTCTAAATTCAACTGGAGTATCCATGATGCCCTCTGAAATACTGCGTCCTAGCCTAGATGACATGTAGTCTGTGCATATCTTTGTGACAACACCACTCTTTATATGTTCAAGAAGTTCAGAGTGAGTATCAAAGAGGGGAACTTGCATTTACGGTGAGATCCTTAAATCCCATGTCAGCAATTTCCTCCATGACCATGTTGAGTACAAAGTCACCATTTCTCAAATGATGATGAAAGGAGATGCTCATAGAATCCTTGAGATCGCAGAGTGAAATTGCCTCGCGAAGTGAGGATACAATTTTGCTGTTATTCATCAATCTGCTCCTTTCTTATTCCGATAGCTTCAGCCATCTCTATGGTATTCTTTGCTCTAGCAACTATAGGTGCATCTATCATTTTGCCACGTAGAGCGATAGCTCCTCGTCCTTGAGCAGCAGCAAGCTCTATGGCATCCATTACCTCATAGGCATATTTGATATCAGCGATGGAAGGGCTAAATACTGTATTTATTGTATCTAAATGCCTTGGAGAAATTGAAGCCTTTCCTGTGAAGCCTAGCGACTTAGCGTATTCAGAATCTGTGATGATTCCATCGTCATCATTTACATCTGTAAAAGGTGTATCATAGACATCTACGCCCGCGGCTCTTGCAGCCATGACCATTCTTGACTAGCATAGTCAATCTCATGTCCTTCTTTGGTTCTCTTGCATCTAAGATCTGCAGTTAAATCCTCGGCGCCTAGGAAGATGGCGCAGACACTCTTATCTGATGAGGCGATGTTATATGCGTTTTCTATTCCAAGCGCTGTCTCTATAAGTGGCATAATCTTAAAGTGATTTAACTCAAGACCGAGTTTTTCTTCAAAATCTCTAAGGTAAGCGCTCAAAACAGCAACATCATTAGCAGAAGACGTCTTAGGTAGCATGATAATATTTGGTCCGGAAGGAAGTATTTGATTTAGGTCTTCCCTCCAAAAACTCGTATCTAATGAGTTTATTCGTACGACTATCTCTATGCCTGAGAAGTTCATATACTTTATAGCGTTGCGAACTAGAAGCCTTGCTGAATCCTTTTCTGCGGGTGCAACAGCATCCTCTAAATCAAAGATAATCGCATCAGCTCCCATGCAATTGCTGTTTATAATCAGATTTGGGGTATTGCCCGGAACAAAGAGCATGGATCTACGCATCATGAGCCTCCATTCCTCTGCTAAGTGCAGTTTCAACACGCGCACGAATTACGCAGTCGAGCGCACCGCGGTCAACGACCTTTATTTTGACATCTGAGATATTCATCTCATTTATGACATCGAGCACAGCGCTTCTAATGGCTTCGCCGAATTGCTCAATGACTGCTGATTCTAGATTAAGCTCTATACCGGAAACGCTAGGCTCAAGCTCTACATAAACGTCGCTTGATTCCAAGGTTCCAGCGCAGGCCTTACGATTTATCATAGGCATGTTGATATCCTCCAGTAGACATTGTTATATAATTGTATTATATCAATTACCGATATTATATAATACAATGTATCATTTTTCAATTTGCAAATATCTTTTTTTAGGATATACTAAGGTTTATAAATGGAACATCAAAGAAAAAATCGCTTGGAGAAGCTATGGATATAGAAATCATAAAAGGCGCTAAAGAAGGCCAAAATAAACTTAATAAAGTGAAAAGCTTTCTAGCATCTTCAGGCCTTGATTTAGACGATGATATTGATACTACCGTCTGCATCATGGAAGATGGAAGTTTAGTTGCAACTGGTTCAAGAGCTAAATACCTCCTAAAGTGTATAGCTGTCAGCGAAGAGGCTAGAGGAAGCGGGTATATGAGCGTGCTTATGGGAACTCTATGGCAGGATGCTTTCCAAAATGGAGTGAAGGAGCTGCTAGTGTATACCAAGCCTGAGAATACTGCTTTGTTTGAGTCGCTATTCTTTCATAGACTTGCAAAAACCAAGGATGTAGTTCTACTAGAAAGAGAAAAAGGCGAGGCCAAGCGTTTTGCTATTAAGCAGATAGAAAAGGCCTATGCCGAAAAGGGTAGAGTATTTGATAAATCTTCATCTGCTGAGATAAGAGGAGCTGCGGTCATGAACTGCAATCCTTTTACACTAGGCCACAGATACCTCATAGAAGAAGCAGCGAAGCAGTGCGATGTCCTATATGTATTTGTAGTATCGGAGGAGGCTAGTGAGTATAGCTTTGAGGAGAGATTTGAACTTGTAAAAAAGGGGTGTGCAGACTTAGATAATGTATTTGTTGTACAAACAGGGCCATACCTTGTGTCAAAGGCAAGCTTTCCGCAGTACTTCATCAAAGATAAGACGGAGGTTTCGCGCATCAAATGCGAGCTGGATCTTGAAATCTTCAGCGGGATATTTGCTAAAGAGCTTGGTATATCAAAGCGCTTCTTCGGAAGTGAGCCACTGTCTGAAACGACAAGAAAATATAATGAGGCGATGAAGATTTACTTGCCGAAAAAGGGTATAGAAGCTATAGAAGTCGAAAGAGCAGAGGCACTAGGCGAGCCGATTAGCGCAAGCAGGGTAAGAATGCTATTTGATGAACTAAAAGATGCTAAGGCAGATGCCAAGGACGCAGGCCAAAAGCTTAGGTTACTTTTGCCAGAAGCAAGCTTTGATTTTCTAATGAAAAAGATCGAGAGATAATTTTGATAGATGGATGCGATCTGCAAAATCGCAAGAGATTATAGAGAAAAGGAGATAATATGGAACATAGCGATAAGTTAAGGAGTCACCTGTTTACTACATACTATGCACCTAGAGGAAGGTCGAGAATTTATGGGCTTGGAATTCAGCTAGCGCAGCAGTACCTTTCACCATTTGATAAGCTCATTGGTGTTATTGGCGAGGCTGGGTCAGGAAAGAGTGCGCTCATAAAGGGAATGTTCCCAGGCCTTGAGCTGACAAACGACGATGACGGAGTGAATGTTAGACCGCTCCCTATTCTTCAGCAGGACTATGAGCAAGGCTTCTTCACACCGCATACTTATCATCTTGATATTCGATTTGAGATGGGATTTCATCAGCTTTCAGTTTTAGCAGGAGCGATTCTTCAGGCCATCAAAAGGGGAAAGCGCGTAATCGTTGAGCACTTTGATATCGTATATCCTATGCTTAATATGAACGCTGACCTTCTAATTGGTGTTGGAGAGGAAATCGTTTTGACAAGACCTAGAATTTTTGGTCCATTTCCTGAGGAAATCTACAAGATGGTCTACACATCTCTTCCATATAGACTCATGGCACATACTGCAGAGGATATCTGCGAGTACTTCATGCCTAAGGATGAAATTTCAAGATGTACACACGATGACATCAGGCACGGTTTCATAGTGGCATTCCCAGATTATCAGCCTAACTTTGATCTTATAGAGCTAGAAAATAAGGTTAATGATGTCATAAAAAGGGAAATACCAGTTTCATACTACGATGATAACCACATCAAAATTGGAGACCTTATCCATCCTTGTACGGGACCGCGTACTCATGTTTCAAACACTAAGATGATTAAGGAGTTTCATCTTCTTCACCACTTCATCTATGACGTTATTAACAAGCGTTACTTAATGGTTGGCTGCGTTGGTGAAAATTCTCTAGAAAAGCTAAAGTCCTTAGACAGCGTAAACGAGCATATGGCAGGTATGATAAAATAGGTTTTTCAAAACTATGTACGAAATAAGGAAGGTAGAGCTTGCAGAACTTCTCAAGTCAAGAGATGAAAATGCGCTTCTTAAGTCAGAGTTCATAGATAGATATAAAATGCCGGTCGTATCTGTTTCAATGAATATCGCTGGGGAAATCAAGAGAAGTCCTTTAGTAGATTTAGCCTTTGAATATGGATATTCTAGACTCGTTATGGAGCTGGGCGAACCGAAAAAAAGCCTTGTGAAGCGTGACTTCACAGGGTGTTTTGCTTTACTTGTATTTGATTTAGAAGCAGAATATGTTAAGTCAAAGTGCCTTGCAATAGAGGAGGAACTTCCGGTCGGAAGACTTCTCGACCTAGATGTTACAGATGCTATAGGAATGCTTATTAGAAGGCCTGGTGCAAAAGGCCGAAAATGCCTTGTATGTGGAGGACCTGTATTTGAATGCAGTAGAGCAAGGGCTCACGGCCTTGACGAGGTGGTGTTTAAGACACAGAATTTACTTTTAGATTTTGCATCAGCTAAGATATCAAAGCTAGCTGTAAGTGCACTAAAGGAAGAACTTGAGCTAACCCCAAAGCCTGGTCTTGTAGATCAAAGAAACTGCGGAGCTCACAGCGATATGGACTTTGATATGATGTCTAGAAGTGCGATGTCCTTAGAAGACTATTTTGAAGAGGCGCTTCGTCTAGGTTTTGATATGAATTTGTCAAATACTTGCGAATTTATAAAGCTTAGAAATCTAGGAATAGAAGCAGAAGAAAAGATGATGTGCCTCACTTCTGGTGTTAATACTCATAGGGGCGCAATATATGGAATGGGTATCTTGCTTTCTGCCCTAGGAAACTGTCTAAAGCATGGAGGAAGTCTAGGAGATAAAGCGCGAAAAATCGCGCAAGGCCTTTTTGAGCTGAAGAAATGCACTAGCGAATCAGAATGTAATGGACATATAGAAACTGCAAAAAAATATCGATGAGAAAAATCAAATGGAGAATTAGCTAGAGAGGCTTTCGGTAGATGTGGCGCAGAGGATGAGGCCATGAAGGGATTTCCTACAGCCTTTGCTGGGGCTTGGTATCTTGATGATTTAGTTGATGAATACGGCAAGCTCACTTTGAAAGCCAAACTGAGATGCTTTTTATTTGTTTTAGAAAAAGCTGATGATAGCAATTTGATACATAGAGGTGGCAGGAAGGGGCTAGCACTTGCTAAGACCGAGGCGAGAAGGATTAGAAAGCTAGATGATGATAAGCTTGTAAATGCCTTAGAGGAGCTTGAAGATATTTTTATCGAGATGAATTTAAGTCCTGGTGGAACAGCAGATATCTATGCACAAAGTCTTCTTCTTCAAAAAAATAAAAAAATCACCTAGGCTATGAGCTTTGCTAGACTAGATGAACTAAAAAAACTCATATGAGTATGCAAGTGCTGATTTTTTTAGGGAAATTCAATAGCTAGACAGCTTTGAATTTTATCTATTGATTTGTTAAAAGCAAAAGAATTATAATTTGGGATATACAATTAGTAAAAGCACTGTTTTATTATCAAAAATAATTAGCTTAACTAATTTAATTTAGAATTTAGCGTATATTTGGAGGTTTTAATGAGTATTTCGCAATATCAGGCTTTCTTGAAGACAATTGAACTCGGAAATCTTACTCGTGCAGCTGAGGATTTGGGATATACTCAGTCAGGAATAACGCATCTGCTTAACTCACTTGAGTCAGACTGCAACCTTAAGCTTCTTGTAAGAGAAAAGAGCGGTGCATATGCAACTGCCGATGGTGAGGAGTTAATGCCTTACTTTGAGGAGATATGCCAGTCATATGACAATCTATATCGCAAGCTGAATGACATACATAGACTTGAGTCAGGGCTAATTAGAATTTCAACTTTTACAAGCGTATCTGTTCAGTGGCTTCCTAGCATAATTGCTAAGTTTGAGAAGGATTATCCGCTAGTTCGCTTTGAGCTTCTTCATGGCTCGGATATAGAGAGCGAGGACTGGGTTCGCAGTGGCAGGGTTGACTGTGCATTTATGAGCCTTTCAGAGGAAACTCCATTTGTTACATATCCACTACACAAGGATCCTATGGTTGCTGTAGTTCCAGCAGACCATCCGCTTGCTGCAGAGGAGAAAATTGCTATTGATGATCTAGTTAAGTATGATTATATCAAGCTTAATGACAGTTCCTTCAGCGATGTTAGCGAGATTGCTGAGGTGTTCAACAAGCATAAGGTTAAGCCAAATGTAAGATTTGCTGAGATGAACGACTATGCTGTTGTAGCAATGGTTGAGAAGGGACTTGGCGTTACACTGCTTCCACAGATGATAGTTGAGAAGACATCGAGAAACATTGCGATTAGACCTCTTGTTTCTGGAGAACAGAGAACTCTAGGAATTGCAGTTAAGAACCAAAATCACCTTACGGCTTCTACCAAGGAGTTCATCAAATACACTCAGGAGTGGGTTTCTGAGAAGTATCCAAAGGAAGAACTATAGAATAAGGTTAATACGGACCAATTTGCTTTGCAGATTGGTCTTTTTTGGTTATATTAGAAACTCATAATTTGACATGAGTAAAGGGAAATCACGACCGTCGTTGACTTAAACTTATATAAAAAGTATAATGAACAAAATATTAATGGCTAATCGGAGAGCGAAATGGAACAGATAAAACGCCTTATTAACCTTGGTGACGGAATATTAGACACAGTCAACTCAGCGGTACAGAGTGAAAACTTTAGGACCCTGAGCAGGGATATAAAGGATCAAATCGATTTATTCTTTGGCAAGGAAACAACATACACAAACTATAGTAGAAGCTATAGTGATTTTGATAAATCTAAAACGACATACTTCAGCATGAAGAAACCAAATTCAGGACTCGTGACCCTAGCAATAGCAGTTTCTATTGTGCTTACAGTACTTTCATCAATTTCTTGTATCGCGATAGGTCTTACGGGTTTTCTTCTAGGCATAATGATGCTAGTTAGACTTTCGATGCTCCTAATAGTTGTAGCAGCCGCTTGCCTCTATTTCTTCGCAGTTGGAATGAGGAAACTAAAGCTTATAGAAACCTTTGATAAGTATGCCAAAATAATAGGTCCAGAGGAGTATTACGGAGTTAATGAACTGGCTGAGTATGCAGGCGAAAGTTACGAGGAGACCTTGTTGAATCTGCACAATATGATAGATGATGGAATGCTTCCTTATGCAAGGTTTGATGATGAGTTTAAAACTCTGATTTTGACGGACAGAATGTACAGCAGATACTCATATATCAAAAGGTATAGAAATAGCTCTAATGTATCAGTAGATGTCAAAGATGAGAAACTACAGTCCCAGATGGCAGTAGCTATAAGAGAGGATGGAGAGGCATTTCTAAAGGATGTAGATATATGTAAAAATCTTGCTGGCGATGAATTCGATATTAAAACGGAGTGCTTTTAATAGGATAATAGAAAAGATTTTTCAATTATCTTGACGAAGTTCCATCTAGTGCAAACGAGTTATATGTTTTGATGAATTCATATATCAAAGCTATTAGAAAGCTCCTGTTTGCATATACGAATTTAGAGAAGGATGATGCTTCGAATACATGGAGCATAAAGCTTGAAATTTCAGAGGCAATAGACGAAATTAACGATGTCTTTGAAACAAATATAGATAAACTTTATAAATAAATAGCGAATTTTCAATATTGACATATGTCGAAAATAGTATATTATAGACATATGTCAATAATTATTTTTTGGAGAAAATCATGGCAAGACCAAGAAGAAGTAGAAAGATAGGTGTCATTCCAGAATATAGGTGCTTTGCACCGGAGGATGTTAGAAATGATGATAGTGTGGAGATCACTCTAGATGAATACGAAGCTATGCGATTAATCGATAGCTGCGGACTAAATCAGGAGGAAGCTGCGAAACAAATGGATGTTTCTAGGACTACGGTAACAGCTATCTATGAATCTGTGCGTAAGAAAATTGCAGATTCCATAGTCTATGGAAAGACTCTTTATATAGTTTCAGACGATTCCTGCTGTAGCAAGGATGCTCGTTATTTAAACGAGGATGCGCACAGGGAAATTGCTCTTGCACATGAGAATTTTGATAAGAAAGGTGAAAATACAATGAGAATAGCAGTAACATTTGAGGATGGTAAGATTTTTAGACATTTTGGACACAGCAAAGCTTTTAAGGTTTACGATGTGAACGAGGGCAAGGTTCAGGAGTCAAAGCTAGTTGAAGTAGCTGAGGGTGGACATGGTGCAATTGCTGGACTACTAAAGGAATCAGAAGTAGATGCAGTCATCTGTAGTGGAATTGGAGAGGGCGCTCAGATTGCCCTAGCAGAAGCAGGAATTGAGCTATACGCAGGTGTAAGCGGTGACTGTGATGAAGCTGTAGAAAAGCTTCTAGCTGGTACACTAGAGCATGGCAAAGGTGCAAAGTGTAGCCACCACAGCGGTGAACATAAGTGCGGACACCACAAGGGCGAGCACAAATGTGGACATCATAAGGGTGAGCACAGTGGCGAGCATAAGTGTAAGCACCACAAATAAAATTTTAACTAGTACTTTACAAACCAAAAATAAAGTATTATGATTAAAAAAAAGATATCTTCAGGGCAGGGGTGTAATTCCCTACCGGCGGTAAAGCCCGCGAGCCGAAAGGCATGATCCGGTTAGATTCCGGAGCCGACAGTATAGTCTGGATGGAAGAAGATGATGGTACAATTATTTTTGTGATAATGATGTAGTATCTTTGCTCTGAGATGGGATTCCATTTCAGAGCTTTTATTTTACAAGATTATCATAGGTGTATGAGATTTTTGTTTGTACATTAGAAATTGCACTACCCCTGTAGATATTTTACAGGGGTTTTTATATACCCCAAAACAAAAGAAAGAAGGCATATAGGTGATAGAACAAAAGTATATGCAAAGAGCAATTCAACTAGCTAGGCAAGGCGAAGGCTGGACAAATCCAAATCCTATGGTAGGTGCAGTAATAGTAAAGGATGGTCAAATCATAGGAGAAGGATATCATGAAAAATGCGGCATGCTTCATGCTGAGCGCAATGCGATTGCTTCGCTTACAGAATCTGCAGATGGAGCGACTATGTATGTTACGCTTGAACCTTGCTGTCACCACGGCAAGACTCCGCCATGCACAGAGGCTATTATAGAGCAAAAGATTGCAAGAGTAATCATAGGTTCAAGAGATCCAAACCCAAAGGTTGCTGGAAAGGGTGTAGAGATATTAAGAGCGGCAGGAATTACTGTAGTCGAGGATTATATGAGGGATGAATGTGACAAGTTAAACCCAATATTCTTCCACTATATTAGAACTAAAAAAACCATATGTGATTATGAAATACGCGATGACTTTAGATGGGAAGATTGCAACAAAGATAGGTGCATCAAAGTGGATTACAGGAGAAGAAGCAAGAAAAGAAGTTCAGTATATGCGGCATAGATATATGGGCATAATGGTCGGAATTGGAACTGTGCTTGCGGATGATCCGATGTTAAACACTAGGGTAGGAAAATCTAAAAAGTCCAGTCAGAATAATATGTGACAGCAAGTTAAGAATTCCTCTCGATAGCCAGATTGTAAAGAGCGCAAAAAAGCAGCAAACAATAATTGCATATTCAGATATTACATATGCAGAAGAGAAACTGAAGATACTTCAGGATGCGGGTATAGAGACGGTTTGCTGCCTGGGTGATGATAAGCGAATAGACCTTAATAAGCTGATGTCATTCATTGGAGATAAAGGAATAGATAGCATACTCCTTGAGGGAGGAGGAACTTTGAACGACAGTGCTCTAAGGGCAGGCATAGTAAATGAAGTTCAAGCCTTTATTGCACCAAAGATATTTGGTGGAGCAAGTAGCAAGAGTCCAGTTGAAGGCATAGGAGTAGAAGTGCCAAGAGATGCATTTAAGCTAAGATGCTTAGAAGTTCAACAGATAGGCGAAGATATCAAAATAAGATATAAGGTATGCATGAAAGAGGAGGAGCAATGTTTACAGGGATTGTAGAAGAAAAAGGAAAAGTCTCTCACATGCAGCTTAGTGGTGAATCGGGAGTCATAGCGGTAAAAGCTAGGAAGGTTTTGGAAGGAACAAAAATCGGAGATAGCATTGCAGTAAATGGAGTGTGCCTAACGGTTACATCTCTTCAGCCTGACGGATTCACAGCAGATGTAATGGCAGAGACTATTAGGAGAAGCAGTCTGGGAAGCTGCAAGGCAGGAAGTCAGGTAAACCTAGAGCGTGCAATGGCTGCAGATGGAAGGTTTGGCGGACATATAGTAAGCGGACATATAGATGGAACTGGGGTTATTAAATCCATGATTCGCGAAGAAAATGCTATATGGGTAAGGATTGAAACCTCAAAGGACATCCTGCATTTGATAGTGGAAAAGGGCTCGATTTGCATAGATGGAATAAGCCTTACGGTTGCAAAATTAGATGAATCCAGCTTTGCTGTATCGGTCATACCACATACAGGAGAAGAAACTACGCTGCTTGGAAAAATGCAGGGGATATAGTTAACTTAGAAAACGATGTTATAGGCAAGTATGTAGAGCGCTTACTAGGCATCAAAACGAGTAAACCCGAAAAACAGGAATCAAAAATTACTATGGAATTTCTTGAGACATTTGGATTTTAGAATAGGAGGATATGTCTTATGTCACAAAAATATAATTACAACACAATAGAAGAAGCACTTCAGGATTTGAGAGACGGAAAAGTAATTTTAGTTACCGATGACCCAGATAGAGAAAATGAAGGAGATTTCATATGTGCTGCAGAGTTTGCAACGCAAGAGAATATAAACTTCATGGCTGTACATGGAAAAGGTCTTATCTGCACGCCAATGAGTGAGGAACTTGCTGCAAGGTTAAATTTCCCTCCTATGGTAGCAGAAAACACCGATAACCATAGCACTGCATTTACAGTTGCAGTAGACCATGTCGACACGACTACTGGAATATCGGCAGCGGAGCGCTCGCATACAATAATGAAGTGTGTCGATGAAACATCAAAGCCAGAGGATTTTAGAAGGCCAGGACATGTATTTCCACTGGTTGCAAGAAGAGGTGGGGTTCTAGTTCGCAACGGTCATACAGAGGCAACGATAGACCTAATGAGGCTTGCAGGGCTAAAAGAATGTGGAGTTTGCTGTGAAATCATGAAGGAAGATGGAACCATGATGCGCACACCTCAGCTTTGGGAACTCGCAAAGGAGCATAAGCTTTGCTTCATCACAATAAGCGACTTACAGGACTATGTGAGAATTCACGAAAGACATGTGAGAGAGGAAGCAGTTGCAGACCTTCCAACACAGTATGGCGATTTCAAGGTACATGGATATATCAACGATATTACAGGAGAGCACCACGTGGCTTTAGTTAAAGGGGATATCGGAGATGGAGAGAATGTGCTTTGCAGAGTTCACTCAGAATGCCTCACAGGTGATGCATTTGGCTCGCTAAGATGTGACTGCGGTCTTCAGCTTCAGACAGCAATGCGCCAAGTTGAGGAAGAGGGTAGAGGAATAATCCTATATATGAGACAAGAAGGAAGAGGAATAGGGTTAATTAACAAAATCAAAGCTTATGCGCTTCAGCAGCAGGGCTATGACACAGTAGAAGCCAATGTAAGGCTTGGATTTGCGCCAGACCTTAGAGAGTACTGGGTAGGAGCACAGATATTATCTGACCTAGGTGTAAAGTCACTTAGACTTCTTACAAATAACCCTGAGAAGGTTTATGGACTAGGCGGTTTTGGACTGAAGATCAAAGAAAGAGTTCCGCTAGAAATTCAGCCGCAGAAATACGATTTTCTATATATGAAGACAAAGCAAGATAAGATGGGACATATTTTTTTAAGGAAATTAATTTATAAAAGAACATAATCAAAATAGGAGGATGAAAATGAAGCAGATCAATTTGGTAGAAGGAAAAGTTATAGCACCTGAGGGAATGAGAGTGGGCATAGTTGCTGCAAGATTCAATGAGATTATTGTAAATAAGTTATCTGGTGGAGCAATCGATGGTCTAGTTAGACATGGTGTAGAAGAGGATAATATCACAGTTGTTTGGGTGCCTGGAGCATTTGAAATTCCGCTTACAGCTCAGAAGATGGCTAAGTCAGGAAACTATGATGCAGTAATCTGCGTTGGCGCCGTTATACGCGGAGATACTTCTCACTACGATTTAGTTTGCAACGAGTCGGCAAAGGGAATTGCACAGGTTGAGCTAGCTACTGGAATCCCAGTACTATTTGGAATCATTACAACGGAAAACATTGAGCAGGCTATAGCGAGAGCCGGAAGTAAGGCAGGAAACAAGGGCTATGACTGCGCACTGTCAGCAATTGAGATGGTAAACCTTCTAAAGCAGCTATAATGCATGTTTTGATAGATTAAAAGGTAATAAGATGATAAAGACAATCATATTTGATTATGATGGTACCATACACAACACGCTGAGAATATATGAACCGGCATTTCGCAAGGCATATAAGTGGCTTGTAGATCAGAATCTTGCAGAAGAGAGAACCATAGAATCATCTGAAATTGCAAGCTGGCTAGGCCTAAACAGCAAGGAGATGTGGGACGAGTTTTTGCCTGAGCTTGCTCAAACTTATAAGGATGAGGCGAGTGCTATGATTGGAGCCATGATGGTTGAGCAAATCGAAAGACATGAGGCTCTTTGGTATGAAGGTGCAAGGGATGCATTGACAAAGTTAAAGCAAGCTGGATATAAGCTCTTAATCCTCAGCAATTGCAAGATATCTTACCGAAAAGCACATTGGAAAGAGTTTGAAATGCAGCGCTGGTTTGACCGTTTTTATGACTGCGAATCTTATGGATTTAAGCCAAAGACTGAGATCGTAAAGCAGATTACAGAGGAGTTTGAAGGACCTTATCTTGTAGTCGGTGATAGATATCATGATTTTGAGTGTGCAAAAGTCATGTGGAGGAAGCTTTGTAGCCTGCCTTTATGGCTACGGACAAATGGCGGAATTTGAGGGCGCAGACTACATTGTAAATGACATAAGAGATATTCTTGAAGTAGTCAAGTGATTATTAACCGGGGAAACCCGGTTTTTAATTGGATAATTTCCTATTTGCACCTTCCTTAAATTCGCTTTTAGCTTTATTAAAAGCTTCAAAAATGGTAAAATATATGGGATATTATTTTGATGAATTTAAGAATGAAAAAGAAAGAACAGCTTAGGAGAATTCAATGCGTGATTTGATTATCTATGTCATTCTTGCAGCCATAGGATATTTTATCGGTAGCAAGCTTAGACATAAGAAGGAGAAACTTGCGTGGACGGGCAAGTTTCAGACGGTAGCTATAGTTCTACTTGTTTTAACTATGGGCTCAAGAATGGGCGCTAACGATGAGGTTATCGAAAATCTCGGAAGCATAGGTGTGTATTCGCTTGTAGTAACAGTGGTCATACTCGTATTTTCAATTATAGCTGTATTCCTTGCTAGGAAGGTTCTAAGAATAGATAGGCATGGTCTTCTTATTTCAGCTGATAAACCAAAGGATGCTGTGAATAAGGAGAAAAATTCTAATGTTGATGGCGGAAAGATTGACAAGATGACTCTTATTATAATAGCTTCTGTCATCCTCGGTCTGATATGTGGATTTGCTCTTGTAGATAAGGTATTTGATAGTTATGATACCTTTAATACAATGGCAGGACACGCTATTCAGATAGGGCTTTGCATACTGCTTTCACTAGTTGGACTAGATCTTGGCCTTGATGGTACGGTTATAGATAATTTCCGTAAGGTAGGGCTTCGCGTTTTGATCTTCCCATTTGCAATTGCAATCGGAAGCCTTGCAGGAGCCTTCATATGCGGACTGATACTTCCGCTTTCAGTGAAAGAAATGCTCGCTGTTGGCGCTGGATTTGGTTGGTATTCACTGGCTCCAGGAATAATCCTAGAGGCAGGGCTAGCTCAAGCAAGTGCAGTTGCTTTCATGCACAATGTTATGAGAGAAATACTTGGAATCATATTTATTCCACTTGTTGCTAAGAAAATTGGATATGTTGAGACCATTGCACTACCTGGCGCTGCAGCCATGGATGTATGCCTTCCAATCGTAGAAAAATCAACGAGTGGAAACATCGCGGTATACTCGTTTATATCAGGCCTTGTGCTTTCAGCATTAGTACCGATATTTGTTCCGCTAATTCTTGCACTTTAAATGCGTAAAATAGATTTAACAGGCTGCCACATTTGACGCAAAAGTACAATTGAAATATAATTTAATAGATATTTGTGATGTTCGGAAAAACACCCTTACATAGACGAAAAATGAAGGCTTAACTATCTAGTCACATTTTCAAAATTAAGGTGATAAAGGAAAATCATGCGTATAGAAAAAGTCGACCAAAAAAATATCAAGATAGCATGGATTTTTACAGCTGGTACACATCTTGTGCCAGTTTTTTTCCCGTACAGCAATTATTTATATGCTATCAAATGAGTACGTCGGACTTTCAGGGCTTTTTCAGCAATGTGCTAATGATTCTTTCACTAGCTGAACTAGGTATAGGTGAAGCTATAGTGTTTAGCCTTTATTCACCGATTGCCAAAAACGAGATAAGTAAGATCAAGTCAATAATGAGGTTCTACAAGAGGGTCTACATCGGAGTAGGAGGATTTGTCCTAGCCGCTGGCCTTTTGATGACACCTTTTATTGATTTTTTTATAAAGGAAAAACCGGATATTCCAAATCTGCATTTAATCTACGTTTTATACGTTGTAAACACTGCAGTTTCATATTTTTTCTCGTATAAGTCCGCCTATGTTTCAGCAAGGCAGAATAACTATATAGTTGCGCTAAATAACGGAATTTGCGAGATTCTCATGGTTATTGTGCAGGTGCTTATCCTAGTGATGAGTAGAAACTACATAGGCTTTATGCTGGTGGGAATATTATTTGTTTTGATACAGAACATATCAATCACACGCATTGCAGATAAGCGCTATCCTTACCTAAAGGAAAAGGATGTAATTGACCTTCCTAGAGATATCTTTGCTGAGATTAAGAAGAATACTCTAGCCATGGTATTCCACAAGATTGGAACCATTATAGTATTTGCAACTGACTATCTGATTATATCAAAGTTCATAGGCCTTGTTATATCAGGAATATACGCTAACTACACGATGATAGTTAACGCGGTTACTGTATTTATCAGCAAGTTCTTCACAGCGATTTCTGCAAGCGTTGGAAATCTTGCTGCTCTAGAGGATGTTGAAACTCAGGAGAAGGCACTTAAGAGAGTTTTCTTCATAAACTTCTGGCTATATAGCTTTGCATGCTGCTGCCTGTTTAACTTGCTAAATCCATTTATCAACGATATCTGGGTCAAAAAGGATACTGTCTTTGGAACGGGTGTAGTCCTTCTCATAGTTATGAAGACATATTTTACTGGGATGCGTAGCAGTGCTCAAACCTTCAAAAACGCAAAGGGCCTATATTGGTATAACAAGTATATGCCAATATATGAGTCGCTCATAAATCTAGGTGTTTCACTTGTGCTAGTTAAGCCGCTTGGGGTATCTGGAGTTCTGCTTGGAACCATAGTTAGCACGGTGACAACATGTGCTTGGATAGAGCCTTATGTGCTTTATAAGTACGGATTCCATAAGAGTGTTATGCCTTATTACAAAAACTACCTAAAGCTTAGCCTGGTTTTCTTTGCAATACTAGGAGTTTGCTACGGAGCAGTGAGCCTAGTGCCAGGGCATAGTTTTATTGCATTCTTGATAAAGCTAGTTATTAGCGTGATACTACCTAATATTTTGCTATATATCATTTTCAGAAATAGTGACGAGTTTGCCTTCCTAAAGAGTATAATCAAAGAGAGGTTTTTACATAGATGAGCATGCGAAAGATTAGAAAAGCCTTAGCGCTGACATATTTTTATATATATAATCGCATAGCTCCTGCTTTTTTAAAGCTAGACGATAAGGGCGTAGTGTTTCTAACTGACGCACATGAAAGCCTAGATGGAAACCTAAAGGCGATTAAAGACTATATAGAAGCGGAAAAATTTGACCTTAGAATACAGAGTTTCTGCAGAGGAGATAGGAGAAAAGCAATCAGCTTTTTCTGAATTTAAAGCTATCTGCAGGGCTATGAGTAGTTGCAAGTACATAATTTTAGATGATTTTTATGGACTTACAAGCACGATGAAGCTTAGAGATGGACAAAAGCTGATTCAGCTTTGGCATGGAAGCGGGGCTTTTAAGAAGTTTGGATATAGCAGGTTAGAGGCAGATATGAATCCTCGAGTAGTTCATAGCGGATATCGTAAGTATACGGGAGCACTCGTGAGTGCTGAGGGAGTTCGCAAGTGTTTTGCTGAGGCATTTGGAATTTCCGTAGATAAGGTTAAGGCTCTTGGAAGTCCGCGAAGCGATATGCTCTTTGATGATGAATTTAAGACTGAATCAAAATCAAAGCTAATAAGCGCATTTCCTGAGCTAAACGGAAAGAAGATAATTCTCTTTGCGCCTACATATAGGGGGACCGCGTCGAAGCAGCAAATTATGATTTTGATAAGCTTTCGCCTAAGCAATTTATGAGTGAAATCGGAGATGAGTACAGAGTCCTACTAAGATGGCATCCTGCTTTGCTTGCAGAATGTAAAAAGCTGGAAGGCTTAACTTTGATCTTCCTGAAGGTATGATTGACGTATCAGAATACCCAGATGTGAACGAGCTAATTGCAGCTTCTGATATTTTTGATAACAGATTATTCATCGATAATCTTTGACTGGTATATAACGGGAAGACCAGTGATTTTTCTTCATGTATGATCTTGAAGAATATAAAGGCGGAAGAGGCCTTTATTTTTGAACTAGATGAATATCTCTACGGAAGACTTGCAAGGAACAAGGACGAGCTTGTAACTGCAGTGCGTGAAGAAGACCTTTGCGCAGAGAAGCGAGCTGCTTTTGGAGAGAAGTTTATGTCGGCTTGCGATGGTCACTCGAGAGAAAAGGTAAGCAAGTGGATCTTTGACGAAGATGATGAGAGGAAATAAGATGGAAAATTTAAAGCTTACATCACCCTGTAAAGATAAGAGATTTTCGAGCATTGTAATTAGTGCTCTTGTTACTATATACTCCCTGCTTTTTATTCTGTTTAACACACTTGCAGCAAAGCCTTTTATTAACTGGTTTGAACGACTTGAGGTTGTAGTAGGAGGTCTACTTCTAATTGCAGCATTGTATAAGTTCTTTGCCTGCAAGGCTGAGAGAGCATACCTTAAGCCAAGACCATTTATTATTATTGGGATATATCTTGCTTCAAGGCTTATAGGCTGGTGGAGCGTTGGCTTTGATTACAGCACGATAAGAACTGTTTTCTTTGAGGTAGTCTATCTAATTGCAATTAATGAGATGATTATATCAAAGAGCTATCTAAGACGATTTCTAGCTCCTATGATTATTTTGATAAACCTAGCGCTCAACCTGCTAGAAGCATTCTGCCATATTGTTTATAAGCTCTCGCCAGAAAGCGGAATTGCTGATTTTTTGATGAGACATAGCTACAATGACGGCAAGATGAACTTCACATATCTATACACAAATCCAAATACCATGGGAATTATGACGGCACTTTCATTGGTTTTACTTTTTATAATTATGCCTAAGCCTTTGTCTAAGGCTAAGCTTACTATGATAAGCCTTTACAGTATCTTTTCCCTTGTTGTTGTATTTAAGTCCGAATGCAGAAGCGCCCAGCTTGCTTTGATTGTAATATTAATTTCGTACAGCATTGTAAGACTAATAAAGCCTATAACAGGTAAAAGATTGACTCTGCTTGCCCTTTTAGCATCGCTGTTTGCAACATGTGTGGTATATGGCCTTATGTATTCTCATCAAGATACAGGCGTTGCCTTTGAGTGGGAAAACAGCTACGGAAATATAGAATACAAGTTAAACAGAGCTAGTAGTGCAAGATATAATATCTGGAAGACTGCAATGCTTGCACATATGGATAAGAAAGCATTTGGCACGGGAAGTTTAAAGAATGAGATGGCTTCTAGAAATGAGTATATAAAAGGTTTCTGGGAGCAGCGATATCATGGAAGCTATCATTTTAGACCGACTATATTAGGACCTCATAGTGGCTACTTTGCTATGATATACACGACTGGATTTACAGGATTCTTCATATATATATCACTTTTGTTTTTATATGATAAGAAGAGCAGACCTAATGCAAAAGGGAAACTGGTACCTAGCGATAATTTTTACATTAGTTGTCAGTCATTTTGAAAAGCGTATTCATAGTCAGCAGATTCTTCCTATGTCTTGTGATGATGATGGTTTTGTCAGCTCATGACGATGAGGCTAATGAAGAGGAAATCAATATATGAAATTATTAACGATAGATGAGACTATATCCTCGATTCTCGAAGAAACAGAGGGTCTTGATGAGGAAATAACTGACGGAATTATACTTAGAAAAAAAGAAATTTCTGCGATAGAAATTGAAAAGCTAAAGTCTAAACTTGAAATAGAGTATTTGGACTCTGTATTTACAGAGGATATTCTAAGCTATAACTGGGGTAATTTAGGTTTTCTCAGCTATCAGTTTGGATATGGAGATGAAACTAGCCTTAGCTGGTTAATAAATCGTAATCTAGAATACGAGGATTATCCGGTACTACACAAAAAGACTTAATTATAATTGCAAATGGAGATCCATATACAATTTTATTAGAATGCAGGTCCGGGAAAAAAATATACGCATTTACAAGTGATATGAGCTACGATGACATAATACCTATTGCATCGGATTTTAGAAAATTTGTAAGAGCGATGGGCACAGCCCAATATGCTGTATGGAAAAATGCAGAAAAAGAATTTGTGGAATTGATGAGTAAGGAGCTCACTGGTAGAAGCCTTGAGTTTTTGGAAAGTGTTGGTATCAGAATTTAGCTGATAAAAAAATTCAGGATACGCAGCATCTGAATAATTATAACCAAAATTATAAAGAAAGGAATAATTGATAATTAGCTTGCTAATTGTCATACAGGAGTGAAATGGAATCTATGAATGTTTATGGAGTAATTTTAGCTGGTGGCGTAGGAAGTCGCATGGGCGATGCCAAGCTACCTAAGCAGTATATGAACATAGGTGGAAAGCCGATTATTATTCACACAATAGAAAAGTTTTGCCTATATGATAGCTTTGAGGAAATTGTAATAGCCTGCCCTAAACAGTGGCTACAGCATACTAAAGACCTTATCGCTAAATACATAGATGATAATGAAAAGATTACGGTTATTGAGGGTGGCAAGGTCAGAAATGAAACCATTGTAAACTCAATTGACTTTATAGAAAAAAAATATGGAATAGATGAAAACACTATTGTGGTAACTCATGATGCAGTTAGACCTTTCGTAACATATAGGATGATAAGGGATAATATTGAGATGGCAAAACGCTTTGGTGCATGCGATACAGTGATTCCTGCTACAGATACCATAGTCGTAAGCGAGGATGGTGAGATAATCAGTGCTATTCCTGATAGAACAAAGGTATATCAGGGTCAAACACCACAGAGCTTTAAAGCTAAAAGCTTCATGGAGCTATATGAGGGACTTGACGAGGACACAAAGAAAATACTTACAGATGCTGCCAAGGTATTCTTGATAAATGGTGAAGAGGTTCACCTAGTAAAGGGTGAGAACTACAACATCAAGATAACCTATCCATACGATATTGCAGTTGCAGAAGCTCTATTAAAGGGAGAAGTAGAATGCTAAATACGGTTTATCGATTGACAGGGCCACGCAAAATCGAGGTTCAGTTCAGCGATATAAATCTTGCGGATAATAAATAATTGTAAGACCTGAGGCTCTCAGTATCTGCCATGCAGATCAAAGGTATTATCAGGGACTTAGACCTTCTGAGATAATGGAAAAGAAACTTCCTATGGCTCTAGTACACGAGTCTTGCGGAAGAGTTGTATTCTCAAATTCAAAGAATGTCCCAAAGGGAAGCAGGGTAGTTATGATTCCTAACACGCCTGTTGAAAAGGATGAGTTCATAGAGGAAAACTATCTCAGAAGCAGTATGTTCAGAGCAAGCGGAAGCGATGGCTTCATGCAGGACCTTATTGCTCTTGATGAGGATAGGGTTGTAGTTGCGCCAGAGGATATCGATCTTGACGTGCTTGCATTCACAGAATTTGTGAGCATATCATACCATACGATTCAAAGATTCGAAAGGTTCAGTCACGGAAGAAGAAATGCGCTAGGCATATGGGGAGATGGAAATCTAGCATACTGCACGGCACTATTACTTAGATACGTGTATCCAGATTCAAAGATATATGTGTTTGGAACTCATGAAGGCAAGCTCTCGAGGTTTAGTTTTGTGGATGAGACTTACAAAATCCGTCACATTCCAGAAACCCTTAAGCTTGACCACGCCTTTGAGTGCGTCGGTGGAGAAAACTCTGGAGATGCTATAAATCAAATCATCGATTACATAAACCCTGAAGGCGCAATTGCTTTGATGGGTGTAAGCGAAAGAAATGTCCCTATAAACACCAGAATGGTGCTTGAGAAAGGACTTAGAATATTCGGTAACAGCAGAAGTGGAAGAGAGGACTTCCTTGGCGTTCTTGAGATGTACGCAAAGCACCCTGAGATTCCGCGCTACCTTGATACACTCATAGGAAATGTAGTCGAGATTTCGAGCCTTGATGACATGGCAGAGGCCTTTGATGTAGATGCAAAGAGCAGATGTGGAAAGACTATAATGCATTGGAACATTTAATTTTGATAGGAGTTATCTATGGCGCCTAAGGTTTCGGTAATTGTGCCAATTTATAATGTAAAACAGTATCTTGCAAACTCGCTTGACTCTATTACAGAGCAGAAGTTTGATGAGCTTGAGGTACTTCTTATAGATGATGGCAGCAGCGACGGATCAGCTGAAATAGCAAAAGCTTATGCTGCAAAGGACAAAAGATACAGATATATAAGACAGGAAAATGCAGGTGTTTCGGCGGCAAGAAATCGCGGAATTGAAGAGGCAAAAGGAGATTACCTGGCTTTTTATGATGCAGACGATATAGTTCCAGAAAAAGCACTTTTGTCAATGCATAAGGCGGGAGAAACTCGCAAGGCAGATATTGTAATAGGCATTATGGAAGAGAAGAGCCTTGGAGAATCACTGCTTTATATGCATTCTGTAAAGCTTTCTTCTCAAAGAAATATCAGTCCGCTAGATAAGAATCTATTCGGAGCTTGGTCGATTTGCAATAAGCTGTTAGGCGTGAATTCATAATAAAGAATAATTTAAGACTAGAACCACTCAAAAACGCAGAGGACGGTGTCTTCACTTTTTGTGCTTTGCAGAAGGCGAAGAAAATCTGTGGATGCAGGGTCGTAGCCTATAACTACATAAAAAGACCTTTCTGGGAGAGCGCATCTGCAACACAGACCATAAGTAGGAGCTATATGGAAAGCCTCCTAAAGTCGCATGAGAGGATTCTTGCAGAGGCGAACAAGCTTGCTGAAAGCAACATTAAGAGCAATAGATCAAAGATAAACATATATCTTAGACCTCTATATATCAGATTTATAGAAGGTGAGCTGCTAAATGGATACTATAGAGGTATTTGGCGTGCTGATGAGGATTTGACTGAGAGAATCAACGAAAAGCTTGCAGAATACAAAAAGCATATACAGGTTTCTGACTGGAAGGCTCTATGCAAGAGACATAGAGACCTAAATTTAGAGGAGGGCCTAATTCCGCTAGATGAACTTGCTGATAGACCTTTGGTGTCGATTATTTTGACATCGGAGTCATCTCCAAAGTACCTGAATTTACAGGTAGCAAGCCTTTACAATCAGCTCTTTCCACGCTTTGAAATAATTCTATCAAAACGAATCAAGGATGACATCTCAGATGATTATGCGAGTAAAGCTAATATCAAAATCTGCGACGATGAAGGACTTGGTAAGGATGAGTTCATAAAGAAGGCCTTGATATGTCACTAGGTGAATATGTAATATTTGCAGATGAGAGGCTTCTCTTCACCAAGAACACTATTAGAAATATGTGGAGTATGCTAGAGACTAAGAAGACAGGATGTGCATCGGTGATGGTGAAGAGCTTTGATGGAGAAAGCTATTCTTACATAGATAGAATTAACTCTGCTTACGGTTACGGGGCTTTTAGAAATATGTTTATTTCTAGAGACTACTTTGTATCAAACAAGATGATAAGAAAGTCTGTTTTGATGGCTGAGCCTAAGTTCCCAATCGTATGCGATGAGAAGAGTGGGGCAGTTAAGCTGTTTGAGAGAAGCATTTCATGCTCAGGAACACGTAAATCTACAATGATTGCGCCGCTAGATGAGGCTCATATAAAGAGACTTATAGATGAAAATCCAGCAAGTGCATTTGACCTCTTTAGAGCGCGCGTGAACGCTATGCTAGATAGATTTATGAATCATCTAAAGAAGTATTTAACTAAAGACGATGTTAATAAGATAAGAAAAAAAGGTTTAAGAAATAGTATGACTTTTGCTATTGCGATATTTCGTGGATTTTTAAACTTAATATACGCCGTATTTAAGCTTTTTACCAGTTAGAAATAAGGTCACTTTGATAAGCAGGCAGTCTGACTCAGCGAGCGAGGATTTTTTGATGCTCAAAGCAGAGATAGAAAAGCAAAGCCCTAAAACAGAGGTCAAGATATTATCAAAGAAGCTTAGAAAAAGCCCTGGTGCATTGATTTCGTACATAGGACATATCTTTGTACAGATGTATCATATCGCAACAAGCAAAACTGTTGTAATCGATTCATACTGCATTGCAGTGAGCGTGCTAAAACAGAGAAGAAGTCTTAGAGTAGTCCAGATATGGCATGCCATGGGAGCGCTCAAAAGATTTGGTCTAAGCATATGTGGTGAAGAAGAGGGTAGCAGCCCTAAACTAGCGAAGGCGATGAGAATGCACAGAAACTATACCCATGTCTTAGCGAGTGGAAAGGCGTGTGTCAAACCTTTTGCAGAGGCTTTTGGATGCATAGAGAAAAGGGTTGTAATTGGCTCACTTCCAAGGGTTGATAGACTTATGTCTGAGGATATTAAGCAGCATACAATAGATAAAATCTTTGGCAAATATCAAGAGCTTAAGCAAGCTAAAGATTGCGATAAAAAGATTATCGTATATGCACCTACCTTTAGAAAACATAAGGATATTTCTATTGAAGTTGAAGATTTAATAAATAAAATAAGTTCAGAGGACCGTATAATAGTAATCAAAAAACATCCGCTGATGAAGCTTTGTATTGAAGATAGACCGGGTGTAATTTTAGACGATACCTTCTCTACTGAAGAGATGCTCTATATTGCAGATTGCGTTATAGCTGACTACTCAGCCATAGTGTTTGAGGCAGCACTTCTCAACAAGCCTATGTGCTTTTATGCATTTGACCTTGATGAGTATATGGCGAGTAGGAGTTTTTATCTTGATTATGAGAAAGATATGCCTGGAGCTGTTTGCAAGGATGTTGATGAAGTTGAGACGGTGCTAAAAGATTTTCGCTTTGACCTTGAGGCAGTAAGAAATTTTGCACATAACTATGTCGAGAAGACTGAAGGCGTGACGAAGGAACTTGCTAATCTTGTTTTGATGGATAATTGATAAGAGTTTAATTTAGATTTAACAAAATCTAACAGGGTATATATAAAACTAACAAATTAGAAGATAAGTGGTAAGGAGGATATTATGTACGACATTATCATAGTAGGAGCAGGCCCTGCGGGATTGACTTCAGCAATTTACGGAGTGCGCGGTGGAAGAAGCGTTTTGATGATAGAAAAACTAAGCTATGGCGGACAGATTATAAATACACCAGAGGTTGAAAACTATCCTGGAACAGGAATCGTTTCAGGTTTTCAGCTTGCGAGCGATATGTATGAGCAGGCAACAAAGCTAGGTGCGGAGATGGCATTTGGTGAGGTTGTTTCTCTCGAAAAGAATGCAGATGGAATCTTCAAGATTGCTATAGATGGTGGCGAGGAATTTGAGGCTAAGAGCGTTATACTTGCGACTGGTGTTAAGAGCAGACCTCTTGGAATAGATAGAGAGGAAGAGCTCACAGGCATGGGCGTTTCATACTGTGCAACCTGCGACGGAGCTTTCTTTAGAGGAAAAGATGTCGCAATAATGGGCGGTGGAAACACTGCACTTGAGGATGCTGAATATATGTCAACTATTGCTAATAAGGTTTACCTTGTTCACAGAAGAGATAAATTCAGAGGTGATCAAGTTACTGTTGATAGACTAAGCAAGAAGGAGAATGTTGAGTTCATTCTAAACAGTGTACCTAAGGAACTTAAGGGTAGCCCTAAGCTAGAGACTCTAGTAATCGAAAACACAGAAAATGGAGAGCTAAGAGAGCTTGAAGTTCAGGGAGTATTCGTGGCTTATGGACACATAGCTCAGAATGCTGCTTTTGATAAGCTAACAGAGTTAGATAAGGCTGGATTCTTCGCATCAGCTGAGGACTGCATGACAAAGACAGAGGGCATTTTTGTTGCTGGTGACTGCAGATCAAAGGCACGCAGACAGCTTGTCACAGCTACATCTGATGGTGCAACAGCTGCCATGAATGCAATAGACTATTTAAACGCTCAGGAATAGTTTTTCAGAGTAAAAATCAATTCCAATAGACCGCGTGATATGTTATAATAGCTGTAATAAAATTTAATGAGGAGCTATATATGGAACCAATTTATAAGCGCGTACTTCTAAAGATTAGCGGAGAAGCTCTTGCCGGTGACCAAAAGTTTGGAATATCTGACGAGACTACTAATACTGTTGCAAAACAAATTAAAGAACTCTGTGACCTAGGTGTAGAGACTGCAATTGTAGTTGGCGGTGGAAACTTCTGGAGAGGACGTAGCAGTGAGAATATGGACCGTGCGACAGCAGACTATATGGGAATGCTTGCAACGGTAATGAATGCTTTAGCTTTGGAATCCGCACTTAACATACATGGGGTAAAGGCGAGAGTTCAGACTGCCATAGAGATGAGAGAAATAGCTGAGCCTTATGCAAGAATGAAGGCTATCAGCAGGCTCGAACGCAAGGAGGTAGTAATCTTCGGAGCAGGAACGGGTAATCCTTTCTTCTCAACTGATACTACTGCAGCACTCAGAGCAGCTGAGATGGATGCAGAGGTAATTCTTCTAGCAAAGAATGTTGACGCAGTTTACTCTGATGATCCAGAGACAAACCCAAATGCTGAGAGATATGATTCACTCACATTCAAGGAAGTCGTTGATCAGGACCTTAAGGTTATGGACCTTACAGCAGCAACTCTTTGCAGAGATAACGGTATAGCTATTCATGTATTTGGTGTTGCTGGAGAAGGCAATATCATGAAGGCAGTATGTGGCGAAAAAATTGGAACTATAATTAAATAGTCATTTTAGGAGGAAGAGATGAGCCATCTAAGTTTACAAGAAAGAATTGAGAAGAGTAAGCAGGTTTTGAAGTCAGATTTGAATACAGTAAGAGCAGGAAGAGCTAACGCTTCACTACTCGATAAGGTTTTGGTAGATTATTATGGAACACCATCACCACTAAAGAACCTTTCAAACATATCAACACCTGATCCTAGAACTCTTTTGATTGCACCATTTGACCCTTCTTCACTTCCTGAGATAGAGAAGGCAATCAATAAGTCAGAGCTAGGCATCACACCGTCAAACGATGGTAAGTGCATCAGACTGGTAGTTCCTCAGCTAACAGAGGAGCGCAGAAAAGAGCTCGCCAAGATCATCAAGAAGATGGGTGAGGATTGCAAGATTGCAGTAAGAAACATGAGACGTGACGAGAACGATCACCTAAAGAAGCAGCAGAAGGGCGGAGAGCTATCTGAGGATGAGCTAGCAAAGGAACTCGATAACGTACAGAAGACTATCGAAGCTGCAATTAAGGAAATTGACCAGATTATAGCGGAAAAAGACAAGGAACTTATGGAAGTTTAAGGCTTTCATAGATTGCAAACTATAGAAATTTATTACGGGCTGTTTCGCTTTGCGGGATAGCCCTATGTTATGAGGAAAATATGGGAGAAAATAAACTGCCAAGGCATGTTGCCATTATAATGGACGGAAACGGAAGATGGGCGAAAAAGAGGCTTCTTCCAAGAGTTGCAGGACACAATGCCGGAATGAAAAGCATGCAGGAGATAGTAAGACGAGCTTCTGATTTAGGAATAGAGCATTTAACTGTATACGCTTTTTCGACAGAGAATTGGAAGAGAACTAGTGAAGAAGTAAGCGGTATCTTTGGCCTTTTGGTTAAGTACGTTGCTTCTGAGCTTGCTGAAATCTGCGAAAAGAACGTAAAGATATGTGTCTTAGGAGACTATGAGGCTCTACCTGAGGCAGCAAGAAACAGTATGCAAAAGGCACTAGATGATACCAAAAACAATACGGGCATGCAGTTTAACATAGCCCTAAACTACGGCAGTAGAGCTGAGATTTTAAGAGCGGCAAATAGAATTGTGGATGAGCATGGAGCTACAGTAGAATTTACAGAAGAGCTGCTTTCAAGGTATCTATATACAGGCGATGAGAACGGAAATATTCCAGATCCTGATTTGATTATCAGAACTAGTGGAGAGGAACGTCTTTCTAACTTCTTGCTATGGCAATGTGCTTATAGTGAATTCGCATTTACTGATACGCTTTGGCCAGATTTTTCGCCGGAAGAGTTTCAGCAGATAGTGGAGTCCTTTGGTACTCGTGAGAGAAGATTTGGTGGAAGACTGAAGTAAGAGGAGGAACGGTAAATGAAGGTAAGAGTAATTTCAGGAATAGCAATGCTACCTCTAGTAGCGTTAATAGTCATCGGAGGATATCCTCTTCTTGCAGCATGCTTTTTGATAGGTCTAGTGGGTGTAAAAGAGCTGTTTAACGGATTTAAGGCTATGGACATAAATCCTAACTACGGTGTTGCAGTTGCTTCACTAGTGGCTTTGTACACACTTCACTTAGTATTTCCATCAAAGGATGAATACCTTCTAGCATGGCTTGTTGCATCTGTCATGGCTTCTTGTATATCGATATTTAGAATAGATAAGCATAAGGTAGAGGATGCTCTTGCAACAATACTTGGAATTGTTTATGTAGAGTTCTTTTCCTTCCATGTAGCTATGGTTGATGGAATGGCTCATCATAGAATACTTATTTACTTGATTTTTATATCTGCTTTTGGAAGCGATATATGCGCGTATTTTACGGGATTTGCAATTGGAAAGCACAAGCTATGTCCTCATCTAAGTCCAAAGAAGACTATAGAGGGAGCAGTAGGAGGAGTTGTTGGAGCAGCACTTCTTTGCCTTCTATTCTCAGTAATTTTTGCACCACAGTATATGCTTCATAGCTTTATAATTGGCGTGATAGGAGCAATTCTTTCTCAGTGTGGCGACCTAACTGCGTCAGCATTTAAGAGAAAGATGGGTATAAAGGACTATGGAAATCTAATCCCAGGACATGGCGGAATCATGGATAGATTCGATAGCATTTTGTTTACAGCACCTGTTGTATACCACTATATAACACTTGTTCTAATGTAATTTACTTTGATTTGGAGACTTTGAGATGAAGGGGAATCAGCATCTTAGGAAGTACAGGATCTATAGGAACTCAGGCACTTGATGTCGTCAGGGAAAATCGTGATAAATTTGTAGTTAAGGCGCTAAGCTGCGGAAGAAACATAGAGCTTATGAAGGCGCAAATCTCAGAGTTTGAGCCACAGCTTGTTGTGACTGAAACAGCTGATGATGCAAAGCTTCTTAGAACGTACTTTAAGGACAAGACTAGGAATATAGAATTTGCATACGGAGAAGAAGGGCTCCTTGAGCTAGCCAGATACGATGCGGATTTGCTCCTGAATTCACTAAGCGGAATGAGGGGAATGCTTCCAACATATGAGGCGATTAAAGCAAGAAGAAATATTGCCCTTGCAAACAAGGAAACTCTTGTTGCAGGTGGTGATGTTATTATGAGTTCGGCTGCCGAAATGGGAGTAAAAATTCTTCCTGTAGACAGCGAGCACAGTGCAATATTTCAGTGTATGCAAGGGAACCTAAACCGTGAGATTAAGAAGATTTATCTTACTGCTTCGGGCGGTCCTTTTAGGGGATATAGCAGGGATGAACTTGCAGGTGTTAGTGTAGAGCAGGCCCTCAATCATCCTAAGTGGAGCATGGGGAAAAAGATAACTATAGATTCTGCAACATTGATGAATAAAGGCCTAGAGCTGATAGAAGCAAAGTGGCTTTTCAATATAAATGTTGACGATATAGAAATTCTCGTCCACCCGCAGAGCATAGTGCATTCAGGAGTTGAATTTAAGGATACTGCGGTGATTGCACAACTAGGAATCCCAGATATGAGGATACCTATTGCAGTTGCCTTCTCTTATCCAGATAGACTAAAGATGGATGTTCCATCGCTTAACTTCTTTGATGAAGGTGCAAAGCTGACATTTGAAAAACCTGATTTAGAAAGCTTCAAATGCCTAAAGCTTGCGATAGAGGCAGCAAAACTTGGCAAGCTTTACCCTGCTGCCATGAACGGTGCAAATGAGGTTCTTGTGGAGAGCTTCCTAAATGGTGAAATTGGATTTAATCAGATAGGAGACTTCATAGAGGAAATTCTAAACGAAGGAGATTTTTTTCTAAGAAACCTGAGCTTGATTCAATTTTAGAAACTGATAAAATTGCCAGAAGCATGGCATACGATTTAATAAAAAGGAAATAAATAGATGACGATTTTTTTCTAGTAATACTACTTTTTGTAATACTTATTTTTCCACACGAACTTGGACATTTTGTTGCAGCAAAGCTATGTGGCGTACAGGTTAATGAGTTCGCTTTTGGTATGGGTCCAGTTATCCTAAAGAAGCAGGGCAAGGAAACCTTGTATTCTGTAAGAGCGTTTCCTATTGGTGGATTTTGCGCTATGGAAGGAGAAGATACCGAGGAGGCAACGGAAAATCCTAGAGCTTTTAATAACAAGAGCTGGTGGAAGAAAATCATAATTCTAGTTGCAGGGGCTGCTATGAATATATTAATCGCGTTTCTCGTGATGATATTTGCAGCAATTTATGCTGGAACACCTACTACGACGATAAATAATGTCACAGATGGTGGCGCAGCATCCTTATCTGGAATCCCAAGCAGACGATAAGATCGTTAGGGTTTCTGACAGCAGGGTAGATAGCTGGGAAGAGTTTGCTAGCAGTTTGCAGAAAGAAATCAAAGCTGATAGGCCTATATCCATAACCATCGAAAGAAACGGCAAGGAGAAGACTTTTACCCTTAGTCCGCAAAAGCAAAAGGATGGAAGGTATGCAATAGGTGTAGTATCAAAGAAAAGCCATAATGTATTTACGGGAATCAAGAATGGAAGCATATCAACTGTCAAGATGACCAAAGCTCTGTTTGAATCCTTTAAAATGCTATTTACATCAAAGGGAGCAATAAATCAGGTTTCCGGTCCAGTTGGAATGGTGAAGATAGTTAGCGATGCTGCTGGACTTGGCATATTCTACTACTTATATCTTGTAGCATTGATAAGCCTTAACCTTGCGATTTTTAATCTTCTGCCGCTTCCGGCGCTAGATGGAGGAAGAATAATCTTTGTAATAATAAGGATGTTTACGGGCAAGGCGATAAGCGATAAGGTCGAAGCAAGAGTTCACATGATAGGCATGGCTCTTTTGCTGACGCTTACGGTATTTGTGACCTGGAATGACATTATGAGGTTGATAAGACGATGAGTTTAAAATCAGTAATGATAAGAAATATCAAAGTAGGAGGCGGTGCGCCAGTAAGCATTCAGTCTATGACTAATGTAGATGCACATGACGAGGGACTTTTGCTAAGTCAAATCTCAGAGTTAGAAAATGCTGGCTGCGAGATTGTAAGGCTTGCTATTCCGGATATAGAGGCTGCAAATACGTTAAAGAAGCTTAGGAATAAGACAAACATGCCTATAGTTGCTGATATTCACTTTGATTATAAGCTCGCTCTTGCAGCGATAGATGCTGGGGCAGATAAGATTAGAATTAACCCAGGAAATATAGGAAGTATAGAGAGAGTAAGAGCTGTCGTTAACGAGGCAAAGATGGCTCATATACCTATTAGAGTAGGTGTAAACTCAGGATCTTTAGAAAAGGATATCCTTGAGAAGTACGGCAAAGTTACAGCAAGAGGCCTTTGCGATAGCGCGCTTAGGAATGTTGCTATCATAGAGGACATGGGCTTTGATGATATAGTCGTGTCGCTAAAATCATCTGATGTGAGGATGAACTATGAGGCACACAGGCTAATTGCACAAGAGACAGATCACCCTATACATATTGGAATTACAGAGGCTGGTACAGTCAAAAGAGGAAAGCTCAAGTCTGCAATAGGAATTGGAAGCCTGCTTCTTGACGGTGTTGGCGACACCATGAGAGTATCATTGACAGCAAATCCGGTAGAAGAGGTTCTGTTTGCTAGAGAAATTTTAGAGACCATTGGACTTAGAGAAGCTAACTATGATTTAGTATCATGTCCTACATGTGGACGAACATCTGTTAATCTCGAGGAACTTGCCGAAAAAATTGACAGAAGACTTGCTGATGAGAATGTCAGAGAAGGAATAAAGGTAGCGGTCATGGGCTGTGTCGTAAACGGACCAGGAGAAGCTAAGGGCGCTGATTATGGCGTTGCTGGCGGAATGCATAAGGGCGTTATATTCGAAAAAAAGGAGAGGTCGTAAAGACAGTAAAGGAAGAGGACATCATAGATGAGCTCTTCAATCTAATTTATGAGCGCGAGGGAAAACTATTCGATGAAGGAATTGTTTTTACAACTATATAGATTGGGATAATGTCGGCGAAGAATATAGGGACAGAGCCGTTGCACAGGTTGACGACGCTGTTATTTTGAGTGAGAAAAAAATATACTAAAGCTCTCTGTAAGGCTAAACTATGTTGTTCCAGCAAAAGATGAGGATAAGATAAAAGGTATCATCCTTAACTCGGTAGGTGACCTTAAGGATGTCGAATTTGAATACACATATGTAAATCTTATTCTTTCAGATGCTGATGCTCTTAGACTAATACTTCCTAAGGTTTTGCGAAAGCTTAACGAGAAAAACCACTATGTGGCAGGAAGCATAGACATTTCTTCGCTAAAGATAGAGGGAAAAAGAGTAATAATAAGCACAGTTGGTGAGCTGGCTTGTAAGAATCTAAACGGTAAGGCATCAAGCCAGATCGCTTTGATGATAAAAAATGAAATAGGTCTTGAATATGAAATCGTCTTCGAAAACGACGATAAGCTTTACGCAGAGGCCCATGAGTCCTTGCAGAAGAGAAGCGACGACGAAATAAAAGAGCTAAATGAGAAGACAAAGGAAGCTGCAAAGGCGGCAGCATCAAAACCTAAGGCTGAGGAACAGAAGTTCCAAGGCGGTGGAAATAGCGGATTTAGACGTAAGAAAAATACCAAGGATCTTCCAGCAAAGGGAAATATCATAATGGGTGAAAAAGCTATCACGCTTGAGATTACTCCTCTGGCAGAACTTTCACCGGAGCAGAAGCAGGTTGCGGTTGCAGGAATACTCTTTGATAAGGATGCGAGAACCGTAAGACACGAGAATGTTTTGATGTCTCTTTCAATTACAGACAGAAAAACTAGCACATGTCTAAAGACCTTTGTTAGCAAGCAGAAGTGGGATGAAATCAATAGCCTTCTGAAAGAAGGAACATATATCAAAGCAATAGGTGCACCTGAATGGGATACCTATGAAAATGCTATAACTGTGAGAATTGACGGCATAGAGAAGAGCAGTATCAAGCTTCGTGAGGATAACTACGACGGACAAAAGAGAGTCGAGCTTCATTGTCATACAAAGATGAGTGCTATGGACGGACTAAACGATGTCGAAACCATAGTTAAGACTGCAGCAAGATGGGGACATCCAGCCGTTGCAATTACAGACCACGGCGTAGTACAGAGTTTTCCAGATGCAGCGAGTGCTGCAGCAAAGCTTGCTAAGGATGATATAAATATCAAAATCATTTACGGTATGGAGGGCTATGTCTTTGATGATAGCGACTGCGTAAATGAGGACGGAAGCATAGACTACAAGAAGAAGGGGAACTAACCACATAATTCTTCTTGCAGCAACTCAGGAGGGACTTAAAAACATATATAAGATGGTTTCTATGTCTCATATAGAGTATTTCTACAGAAAGCCTAGACTTCCTAAATCTGTAATAAGTAAGTATAGGGAGGGTGTAATTATTGGCTCAGCCTGCGAGGCAGGTGAGGTATATAGAGCGGTCTCAAATAATTTAAGCGATGCGGAGCTTGATGAAATCGCAAGCTTCTATGACTATCTAGAGATTCAACCTTTGATTAACAATCAGTTCATGATAGAAAAGCGCATGGTCGAGTCGAGGGAAGATCTTAGAAACTTTAACCGCAGAGTTTTGGAATGCGGAAGAAGGCTAGGCAAGATGGTAGTTGCAACAACTGACGCGCACTATGATGAGCCAGAGTCAGCTATTTTTAGAAATATAATCATGGCAGGCATGGGATATAAGGATGCCGAAAACGGTCAGGGCCTATATATGAGAACGACTGAAGAAATGCTCGAGGAAGTTTTCATATCTTGGTGATGATATAGCTTACGAAATAGTTGTTGAAAATCCTAATAAGATTGCTGATATGATTTCTCCAGACATTCTGCCAGTTCCTAAGGGTAAGTATCCTCCTAAGATTGAGGGGGCTGAAGAGACTCTTCGTAAGACCTGCATGGATAAGGTCCATGAGATGTACGGAGAGAATGTTCCGTCAGAAATAGAAGAAGACTCAATAAGGAACTTGATTCCATCATAGGAAATGGCTATGCGGTCATGTATGTATCTGCACAGATGCTAGTTAACAAGTCGCTGGAGGATGGTTACCTTGTAGGATCTAGAGGTTCAGTAGGGTCTTCTCTTGCTGCGACAATGGCTGGAATCACAGAGGTTAATCCACTTGAGCCACATTATGTATGCCCTAAGTGCAAGCACTTAGAGTGGGGAGATATGAATCTCTACGACTGTGGAATAGATATGCCTGTAAAGGCGTGCCCAAAGTGCGGTACTGAGATGAAGAGAGATGGCTTTACTATTCCGTTTGCAACCTTCCTTGGATTTAACGGAGATAAGGAGCCTGATATAGACCTTAATTTCGCCGGAGAATACCAGGCGAGAGCACACAGCTATGTTGGTGAAATCTTCGGTGAAAAAAACGTATACAAGGCTGGTACTGTAAGTACTGTGGCTGACAAGACTGCTTATGGATATGTACTCAAGTTTGCAGAGGAAAAGAACTTTCCGATAAACAAATTTGATACATTAAGGCTTGCAAAGGGATGCACAGGTGTTAAGAAGACGACGGGACAGCATCCAGGCGGAATTGTAATAGTTCCAGAAGATCACGAAATCTATGAGTTCTGTCCAGTGCAAAGACCCGCAAATGATACTAAGTCAGATGTTGTAACAACGCACTTTGATTATCACAAGATAGATCAAAACCTACTAAAACTTGATATCCTAGGACACAACGTACCTTCGATGATAAGGCAACTTCAGGATATGACAGGAGTTGACCCGTTGCAAATAGACCTGACAGATAGAAAAGTTCTCAGCATTTTCAACGGCATAGAAGCACTAGATATAAAGGACGAAAACTATAAGTTTACGCATGGAACCTATGCGATACCTGAGTTTGGCACATCTTTTGTACGCCAGATGCTCGATGATACTAAGCCTGATAAGTTCGCTGACCTAGTCAGAATATCAGGGTTTTCACACGGTACAGATGTTTGGCTAAACAATGCGCAGGACTATATCAAAGATGGAACTGCAACCATGAGAGAGGTAATTTCTACTAGAGATGACATCATGAACTACCTCATTCTCAAGGGTATCGAAAACAAGACATCCTTTGATATTATGGAGAAGGTAAGAAAGAATAAGCCGCTTAGCGACGAGCTTCTAGGAATCATGAAGGATCATGGAGTACCTGACTGGTACATTGATTCATGTATCAAAATTCAGTACATGTTCCCTAGAGCCCACGCTGTTGCTTATACAATGATGTCATTTAGAATGGCATGGTATAAGGTTTATTATCCACAGGAGTTTTATGCAACGCACTTTACTTCAGTAGCTGCTGACTTTAATGCCTCAGTAATCCTTCAGGGACCATCAGCTTGTCTCAACAAGATTGAGGAAACCATAACCAAGGGTAAGAATGCGACACCTAAGGAAATGGCAGAAATTCTTGTCTACGAGGTTGCCTATGAGATGTATGCTAGAGGATTTAAGTTCCGCATGCCTAAACTTGGACACTCCAAGGCTCTTAAGTTCTGGGTCGAGGATGGTGAGGTTTTGCTTCCATTTGTAGTCATAGATGGAATGGGAGGTTCTGCTGCAACAGCATTTGTTGAGGCATATGAGGAGAAGCCTTTTGATACGGTAGAAGATGCCGTGATAAGATCAAAGGTAAATCGCACAGCTCTAGAGTCACTTAGAGCATACGGAATCTTTGATGGACTTCCAGAGACAGATCAGCTAAGCTTCTTCTAAGGCTGTTTAAATATACGCATAAAAGAAGTTAATTCTGGATAAAGTCTAATTTTTCATGTATAAATGACATAAAAATCTGTATAAATGTATGAAATCCTGTCAAATTGACGGGATTTCATACATTATGTCTAAATTTACGTCAAAAATGACGGAATTTTTGGACAAAATGACGGAAAAAAACATACATATCTTATACTCAAAAATCAATATATAATCTCTTTAAGGATGTTATGTATTAGGGGAGAACGTTATGGAAGGAAGATATATCGTTTACAAGACGAATAAGGTTGTAAGGCGTGTTAGCTTTGATGAGATACTCTATGTAGAGAGTGAGGGAAGGCAGATAAGGCTTGAGACAGAATGCGGAACATTATTGTATTATGAGAAAATCTCAGCGATTGCACCTAGCTTTGATGATAGCTTTTGCAGGGCCATGTCATATTGCTATATCAACTTATCGAAAGTGAGACTCATGTCAGGAGGAATAGTTAACTTTGGCTGCGGCAAGGCACTAGTTTTGGGAAGAGATAGTTTTCTGAGAGCCAAAAGGGAATACTACAATTACCTACGTAGGAGCATACAATCCTAAAAATAATATTGCATTTTCGAAAAAAATTTTTGTTAATATATACACAATTAGGGTATACCCATATAGACAATTTAATTTTGTGATTTTAGTTTGTAAGGTAATTTTGGGGAATTGAAAGGAGAGCTTAATGAAGAGCTTTATTAAGGAATTTAAGGAGTTTATCAGCAACGGTAACGTTATGAGCATGGCAATTGGTATCATCATCGGTGGTGCATTTACTGCTATCGTTAACTCGCTTGTAGCAGATATCATCACACCGCTAATCGGAATGATCCTAGGAGGAATCAACTTCTCAGGTATTTCCATCACAGTTGGAAGCGCTCAGCTAATGGTTGGTAACTTCATCCAGGCTGTAATTATGTTCATACTAACTGCACTTGTAATCTTCGTAATGATGAAGGGGCTAAACAAGCTAGCAGCTAAGAAAAAAGCTGCAGATGATGCAGAGGAAGCTGCTGCACCAGCTGAGCCATCAGATGAGGTTAAGCTTCTTATGGAAATAAGAGACGCTCTTAATAAGTAGTAGCGACATGTGAGTAAAGTGTCGATTATTTGACATTGTATAAAAATTTATGATACTATAATTGTAATCGATAATTCTTTTGTTAAAGAGTGGGGCCTTCCCACTCTTTAAGTTTTGTATAGGGTGAAAATGGCAAAGAAAAAGATTACAGAAATGACAGAGGAACTTATCAAGGATTTCCTTGATGAGAGGAAGCTTAGCCTCTGGGCATGTGAATTTGTTAAAGAAGGGCCTGATTACTTTCTTAGAGTATACATTGACAAAGAGGAAGGATATGTAGGAACTCAGGAGTGCGAGGAGGTCAGCAGATTTCTTTCAGATAAGCTAGATGAGCAGGATTTGATAGAGAGGGAATACTATCTTGAAGTTAGCTCGCCAGGAATGGACAGGGAGCTTATTACTCAGGAGCATTTGACAGATATGTCGGCAGTGAAATAGAAATCAAGCTTTACAAGGCTATTGATAAGAAGAAGCAGCTAGTTGGAACGCTTGTTTCGCTAAATGATGGTGTTGTAAAGATTACAGTAGATGGTAAAGATATGGAACTACCTAGAGATCAGATTGCTAAGGCTAATTTAGCAGTTATCTTCTAGGGGATAAATATAAATAGGAGGGTCAGAAATGAACAGAGAGTTTATAGACGCGCTCGAACAGCTTGAGGAAGAAAAACATATAGAAAAAGGAGTTCTTCTAGAGGCAATTGAGTCAGCATTGTTAGCTGCATATAGGCGCAACTATAGCACCACAGGTAATATCAATGTCGATAATGTAAGAGTTGACATTGATTCAGAGACGGGAGATATTTCCGTTTTATCAAGACTTGAGGTTGTCGAAGAAGTTATGGACGAAAACCGTGAGATAAGCCTTGATGATGCACGCGAGATTGATGCAAGATACGAAATCGGCGATGCGATAGAGTTTGCGGTTACACCAGAGGACTTTGGTAGAATCGCTGCACAGACAGCAAAACAGGTAGTAGTGCAGAGAATCAGAGAAGCTGAGCGCTCAAAGGTATACGACGACTTCAAGAATCGCCTATATGAGATTGTTACAGGTGTTGTGCACAGAAAGAGCGGAGCAACACTCTTTGTTGACCTAGGACATACAGAGGCAATACTTCCACCTAGGGAACAGGTGCCGGGAGAACGTTTTGAGGTCAACGATAGACTAAAGGCTTACATCATGGATGTTAAACACAGCCTAAAGGGACCTCAGATATATCTTTCAAGATCGCATCCAGGTCTTGTAAAGAAGCTATTTGAGCTAGAAGTTCCAGAACTTACAGATGGAACGGTTGAGATTAAAGGCTATCGCAAGAGAAGCTGGTTCAAGAACAAAGATGACAGTTTACACTGAGTTTGAGAACGTTGACCCAGTAGGCTCATGCGTTGGTAACCGCGGAGCAAGAGTTCAGTCTGTGGTAAAATGAGCTTGATGGAGAGAAGATTGACGTAATTCCATGGAGCGATGAACCAGAAGAACTTATCGCTAACGTACTTAGCCCAGCTAAGGTTGAGGACGTATTCATCGTTTCCGATAGCGATGAAGAAAAAGGCTGCACTTGTAGTAGTACCTGATTACCAGCTTTCACTAGCAATAGGTAAGGAAGGTCAGAACGTAAGACTAGCAGCAAAGGTCAGTGGTTGGAAGATAGATATAAAGAGCCATAGCCAGTATTATCAGGATGAAGATGCTGATGGAGTTTACGATGAGGATATGAGCTATGAAGATTCAGCTGATGCGGAGGTCGTAGAGGTTGAGTAAAGAAAAACCAATGCGCAGATGCATAGGTTGCATGGAATCAAAGTCTCAGGATGAGCTGTTTAGACTTGTAGACGAAGGTGATAACATCAGCTTTGACTTTACGCGAAGGAAGGATGGCAGGGGTGCCTATGTGTGCAAGAGCAGTGAATGCTTTTGATAATGCATGCAAGAAGAGGGCGTTTGCAAGAGTCTTCAGACGCAAGGTTGATCAAGAGAATATAGATAAGCTAAGAGGAGAATTTGATGGAAAAATCCAAGTTTAGAAGCTACATGGGTTTTGCCGCAAGGTCAAAGAATATCCAGGTTGGGTATAACACCGCGCTTATGCTAATCGCAAAGAGGCGCGTAAAACTTTTGATAATAGCTACGGATGTTGGAGACAATACAAAGAGAAAATTGACGCAGAAATGCGTCACTAACAATATAAAATACAGGGTTTTCGGAGAAGCTAGTGAGCTTTCACACATGACTGGGAATGTGGATAAGGGCGTATTCGCAATCGTGGACAAGGGTTTTGCCGAAAGCATATGTAAGGAGATTGACCTGATTCAATCAGAAAGGGAGGTGTCTAATGGCAGTGAAAGTATTTGAACTTGCCCGTGAACTAGAAGTTCAAAGCAAGGAGCTACTCGAAAAGGCTTCAGGACTGGGTATAGAGCTAAAGAGTCATATGAGCACATTATCCGAGGGTGATATTGCAAAGCTTAAGTCGGCATACGGCAAAGGTGAGGCTAAGAGCAATGCTAGTGAAACAGCAAAGCCAGCAGCTGGTAGAAAGCGTTTGCCTATTGGAAGACCGATAGTTGACGATTCCTACTTTGCAAATAGAAATAAAGCAGAGGAAAGCGATAAGAAAGCAAAACCTGAAGTTAAGAAAGAAAAAGAAGAGAATAATGCAGTGGCAAGCAGCAAAGACGTGACATCAAAGGAACACTCCAAGACTAAAGAGGCATCAAAGGCTAGCGAGATGCCAAAGGAAGAGGCAAAGAAGCCTGTTAAGAAGGAAGAGAAGAAGCCTGAACCAGCAAAGCAGGAAACTACAGCTGATCAGAACGCTTCAGGAAGAAGACCTATCGGTGTTAAGATTATAAAGACAGCTGATGAGGTTAAGGCAGAGGAAAAGAAGCGTGTAGAAAGAGCAGCAAAGCCTGTATCATCTGAGGCAAAGAAGTCTGACGACAGAAGAAATACAAGACCAAGCAGAGATGCAAAGTCAGGCGAGGCTAGAGGCGAAAGACGCGATAGAAACGACAGAAATAACAGAAATAACCGTAACGATAGAAACGACAGAAACAACTCTAGAAACGGCCGTGACTCCGAGAACAAGTTTAGCAAGGATGATCACAGGCAGGGTGGAAACTCAAGATATCAGGACAAGGACAATAAGAGAACAACTTCTGCAGGTAGAATCGAAGGCAAGCCAGACTCAGCAAAGAGAGACGACAAGAAGAAGTCATTCGATAAGAAGGAGAAACACAGCAAGTTCGATAAGTTTGAGAGAAAGTCACTTGAGAAGCAGGTTAGAAACAAGCACACCAAGTATAAGAATAACAACGTAGACGTAGAGCCACAGATTGAAGAAGAAGTATTACCAGAAGGCACAATAGTTCTTACAGTACCTATCACAGTTGCAGGCTTCTGTGAGCAGACAGAGGTTTCAACATCAAAGGTTATCATGTCTTTGATGAAGCTAGGTATAATGGCAAATATCAACCAAAATATCGATGAGGATACAGTTATGATTCTTGCTGAGGAAATCGGAATCAACGTTCATATCGGTAAGGTTGAGGAAGAAAATGAAGAGACAGGAATCGAAGTATTCGAGGACGATGAGAAGGATCTAAAGCCAAGACCACCTATTATCACTGTAATGGGCCACGTTGACCACGGTAAGACATCGCTACTTGATGCAATCAGGAAGACTAATGTTACTTCAAGTGAGTCAGGTGGAATTACTCAGCACATCGGTGCATCTGAGGTTAAGGTAAACGGACAGAAAATCGTATTCCTAGATACACCAGGACACGAAGCATTTACAGCGATGAGAGCTAGAGGTGCTCATGTTACTGATATAGCAGTTTTAGTTGTTGCTGCAGACGATGGTGTAATGCCACAGACGATAGAGTCAATCAGCCATGCTAAGGCAGCAGGAGTTCCTATCATAGTTGCAATCAACAAGATGGATAAGCCAGCAGCTAACCCTGATAGAGTTAAGCAGGAGCTTTCAGAGCACAATGTCCTAGTTGAAGATTGGGGTGGAGATGTAATCACAGTTCCAGTTTCAGCAAGTCAGGCGAAGGAATCATGAACTTGCTTGAGATGATTTTGCTTCAGGCAGAGGTTCTTGAGCTCAAGGCTAACCCAAGCAGACTAGCTATGGGTTCAGTAATCGAGGCTAGACTTGATAAGGCAAAAGGTCCTGTAGCTACACTTCTTGTTACAAATGGTACACTTGAGAGCGGACAGAGCATCGTTGCAGGTACATCTGCAGGTAGAATCCGTCTGATGACAGACTTCAGAGGAAAGACTATAAAGAAGGCTGGTCCAGCTACTGCTGTTGAAATTCTTGGACTTACAGACGTTCCTCAGGCAGGTGATGAGTTCAATGCAGTTAAGGAAGACAAGATTGCAAGAGACATCGCTGAGAAGCGTAAAGAGAAGCTAAGAGAAGAAGTTCTCGCAAAGAATTCAAGTACAACACTAGAGAAGCTATTTAGCCAGATTCAGGAGGGTGACGTTAAGGAACTCAACCTAATCATCAAGGGAGACGTTCAGGGTTCAATAGGTGCCCTAGTCGCTTCACTAGAAAAGCTAAATAATGACGAGGTTAAGGTTAATATCATTCACACAGGTGTAGGTACAGTTACTGAATCAGATATCATGCTTGCAGGTACATCAGGTGCCGTAATCATTGGATTTAATGTAAGACCAAGCACAGCTGTGCAGACTCTAGCAGATAGAGAGAGCATAGAAATCAGAACATATAGAGTAATCTACGACGTAATTGACGATGTAGAAAATGCTATGAAGGGTATGCTCGATCCAGAGTACAAGGAAGAAATCCTTGGTAAGGTTGAAATCAGAAATACCTTCAAGGTACCAAATGTTGGAATCATCGGTGGTGCTTACGTTATTGAGGGTAAGGTTCAGCGTAACGCAGAGGTTAGACTTGTAAGAGACGGAATCGTTATTCACGAAGGAAAAATTTCATCACTCAAGAGATTTAAGGATGATGCAAAGGAAGTTGCTCAGGGATATGAGTGCGGTATCGGAATCGAAAACTATAACGATATCAAAGATGGCGATTTGATCGAGTGCTTCCACATGGTAGAGATAGAGCGAAAGTAATATAAATAGCTTAAGTCGCCTATGGCGGCTTAAGTGCTATCTGGAGAAAGTATGGGAAAAGGATATAGAACAAAGAGACTCGGTGAAGAAATCAAAAGAATAATAAGCCAGCTTTTGCTTACCGAGATTAAAGACCCACGTCTAGCCGGAAAGTTTATCAGCATCACAGATGTTGAAGTTACTTCAGACGGCAGCTATGCAACCTGCTATGTGACAGTTATGTCATGTACTCAGGGAGATAGAAATATAGGTATAGACGATGAGCAGAAAAGCAAAGACGAAAAACTGAAGTTATAGACGGTCTAAAGAGTGCAGCTGGACTTATGCGAACTGAGATTAGTAAGAAGCTTAGCATAAGACACGTGCCAGAGCTTATTTTCAAGATTGATAGCTCGATGGAATATGGAAATCACATAGAAAAGGTGATAAGAGAGCTTGGAGAAAAGAATGGGAAATAATAGCTTTAGGGAAATCGCAGAAGCAATCAAAGCGAATCAAAGCTTTGCACTCTACCCACACACCAATATGGATGGAGATGCGATAGGCTCAAGTGCAGCTATTTGCCTAGCGCTTAGGCAGCTTGGCAAGGATGCGTGGATAATCATAGATGAAGAAGTTCCAGACAATCTAATGTTTCTAGCTGAAGGCTTAGTTACAGAAGATAAGGAATTTGCACGCTCGGTAGACATGGCGTTTTGTGTGGATTCAGGAGCCCTAGATAGAATAGGTGAAAGAGCATCTTTATTTCAGGCTGCAAAGCTAAGCGTATGCATAGACCACCACTCAACGAGCACGCATTTCTGTGACTATAACTATATAGAACCTAAATCTGCAGCTACGGGACAGCTTGCCTTTCTTTTAATAAAGGAACTAGAAATACTCCCTGATAAGAGAATTGCAAACTCGATCTTTGCAGCGATTACAACGGATACGGGAAACTTTCAGTATTCTAACACTCAGAAAATTACACATGAGATAGTTGCCGAGCTATATGATTGGGGAGTTTCTGCAAATGAAGTTAGCATAGAGATATACGAAAGCGATAGATTCGAAAGACTTAAAGTTGAAGCACTTGCGATTGCAAGGATGAGAAGTGAGTTTGACGGCAAGCTTTTGATAACTTATGTTAGTCAGGACATGCTAAAAGAGAGCGGTGCCTTCATGTATGAGACAGATAGAATCGTAAACCTTATGAGAGCGATAAAGGGAACCGAGGTTTCTATTCTCGTTAAGGAGTACGAAAAAGATGTAATCAAGCTCAGCATGAGGTCAAAACAGTATTTTGATGTAGCAAAGCTATGTGCTAGTCTAGGCGGAGGCGGACATGCAAGAGCAGCTGGCGCCACACTTAGATGTAGTCTAGATGAAGCTATTGAAAGAGTAATTGAAGCCTTTGGCAGAGAAATGTAGTATGGATGGAATAATCAATATAAACAAGCCTAAGGACATGACTTCTTTTGATGTTGTAGCCATAGCAAGACGTGCCTGCGGCACTAAGCGAGTTGGACATCTAGGAACGCTTGATCCAATGGCAGAGGGTGTACTCCCTGTAACCATTGGAAGAGCAGGAAGAGTCATGGATTATTTAGATACGGATATCAAAGTTTATAGAGGTAGCGCAAGGCTTGGTCTTGAGACAGATACACTTGATATTTGGGGAAATACTGTCAAAACCTGTGAAGACTTTAGCATAGATAGAAAGATGCTTGAGCAGGCTGTAGAAGTTTTTAGAGGTGTGATTGACCAGATTCCACCAATGTATTCTGCGCTTAAGGTGGGTGGTAAAAAGCTATATGAATATGCGCGTGAGGGCAAGACTGTAGATGTAAAGAGTCGTAAGGCTTATATAGAAAAGGCTGATATTATATCCTTTGATGGATGTGAATTTGAGTTTGAAATCGCATGCTCAAAGGGTACTTACATAAGAAGCATATGTTCAGATATAGGAAGGGCGCTCGGCTGCGGAGCAGCAATGAGCAGTCTGACTAGGATTAGATCAGGATGCTTTGATATAGCAGATGCAGTAGATATAGAAAAGATAAGGAATATGAGTCCAGAGGAAATAGGGAAAATGCTTACCCCTATAGATAAACCCCTGGAGCACTTTGGCTTAGCAGAGCTAGAGGACTGGGAAAAGCACCTTTTTGTAAACGGAGTTGAGCTAAGAGAGGACCAGTGGTCTCTTTTGAAAAAGCCTAAGTTCTCAGAGGAGAAGTTTCCACTCACCCTCAAGGATGATTTTGCAAGACTATATAGAGTTTACGGCAAGGCTGGAGAATTTTTGGGAACAGCCAAAGAAAATAATGGCTTATTAAAAGCAGACAAGGTATTTTTATAATGCAAATATTTGATAATTTAAATGAAATAAAGAGCATAGAGGAGACATCGATTGCGCTTGGTAACTTTGATGGAGTACACCTAGGGCACCAGAAGCTTATTAGGGAGACAATTGAAATTGCAAAGGAACGCGGACTTAAATCTGCTGTGTTTACTTTTTCGAATCACCCTAGGGACCTTCTTCCAAATGTACCTAAGGTAAAGAACATACTTTATAAGCATGAGAAAGAAGAACTCATGGAGGATTTGGGAGTTGACTACCTCATAAACATTCCATTTACAAGGGAAATCATGGAGATGCCTCCTGAGGAGTACGTTAAGAAAATTATCGTAGATAAGCTTCATGCAAAGTCTGTTGTATGTGGATTTAATCACAACTTCGGATATAAGGCTAGCGGAAATGTAGACACTCTTTATGAGCTGAGCCTTGAGCTGGGTTTCAGCCTTAAGGTAATAGATGCTTTTGTCATAAATGAGCAGGTAGTAAGTTCGACTTTGATTAGAAATCTAATTGCTACGGGCAAGGTCGATGAGTGTGAAACGTATATGGGACGTCCTTATGCTATATCAGGTGAAGTCGTTGTCGGTAATAGGCTAGGCAGAAAACTTGGATTCCCAACATCAAATCTTGTTATAGACGATAGCATGGTTACACCGCCAAACGGCGTTTATGTGACATTTTGTGTCTATAACGGAAAGAGATATCCTAGTGTAACAAATGTCGAGGGTTAAGCCAACGATAGGTAATTACGGAAAAAATGTCGAAACACATATCTTTGACTTTGATAAAATCCTTTATGGAAAGGGCATTACAGTAGAGTTTTTGGAAATGCTAAGGGATGAAATAAAGTTTGATAATGTTGAAGAATTATCTGAGCAGATAATTAGCGACTGCGCTACGGCGAAAGAAATTCATAAAAAGAATGGATTTTTATAAATCGCGATTTAATGAGTGAAAAATTTGAGCACTTTTGGCTAGGCAAGCCAATGGTGCTTTTTTGATTGTACAATGTCTATAAATGGCTAAATATAGCCATTTTTTTGATGGATAAAAGCAGAAGGCAAAAAGCTTGAAAAACACAGTCAATTATGATAAAATGTACTACGATTAATTAATTTGCAATATCTTTACAAGTGTATAATTTTTTTCTTATTGCTAAATTTTTATACAGCATGCAAATTTGTTCATGTGAACAAACAAATTAATCTATGGGGCAAACTGGGATAAATCTAAAAATCAAAAAGGGGGAAAAAAATACAATAAATCGATTTATTTAAGAACAAATTTCTTTACCTAGTGCGCAATCATGTTTTGGTTTGTTCAAATATATTTATTTAACGTATTAACAAGGGGGTTAAAATGCGAAACTTAATTAACAAACAGAAGAACTGCCTAGTAGCAGTACTGATGCTCGTAGTTATGTCAGTTTCTCTAGTAATGCCAGCTAAGGTATTCGCTGCAGAAAACTACACACTTACACTCAAGAATGATGGTAAGACAGATCATGAATTCGAAGTATATCAGATCTTTAAGGGAGAGCTTTCAGGAAGCACTCTTTCCAACATCCAGTGGGGTGACGGAATCAAGGCTTCATCAAAGGCAGGTCTAGGAGATGCAAATGCAAAGGCTAAGACTCTAACTGACACAGATAAGGCCCAGGCTTTTGCTAACAGTATTCAGTCACACCTAGATCCAGCAAAGAAAAAGACAAAGACAGTAGCTGCTGGTACAACAGGTACTCTAGGAAATCTAGAGCCAGGTTACTACCTAATCAAGGATAAAGCAGATTCACAGACTGGTAATAACTCAGCGTATACACTTTACATGCTAAAGGTTGTTAAGAACACAGAAGCAAGAACAAAGCTTGATGTTCCAACAGTTGTAAAGAAGGTTCAGGAGAACAGCGATGGTGAATGGCAGGATGCTGCAGACTATGGAATTGGAGATACAATCCCATACAAGCTAACAGGTACACTTCCAGCAAACTATGACAAGTATGAGAAATACACATATAAGTTCCACGATGAGATGTCAGCTGGTCTAACACTAAAGGCTGATTCAATCAATGTTAAGATTGACGGAGTTCTAATTCCAGCTAGCAGATATACTGTAACAACAAATGCAGCAACTAATGGATTTACAGTTGCTTTTGATGACCTAAAGACAATTACAGAAACACCTGTAACTAAGGACAGCAAGATCGTTGTAGAGTATTCATGCACACTTAACAATAACGCAGTTATAGGCTCAGGTGGTAACCCAAATACAGTTTACCTTGAGTACTCAAACAACCCAAACAAGGGTGGCGAAGGTGACCACGGAACAACTCCTAAGGATAAGAACATCGTATTCACATACAAGGTTGTTGTAAACAAGAAGGACGATGCAAACAATCCACTTCAGGGAGCTGAGTTCGAACTTTACAAGAAGGTTGGAACTAACGAAGTTAAGATGGCAACATTCACACTAGATGGTACTAAGACAGTATTTACATTCAAGGGACTAGATGCTGGTTCATATGTACTTAAGGAGACAAAGACTCCAAGTGGATATAACACAATCAAGCCAATCGAATTCACAATCACTGCAACATATGACAAGGAATCAGATGATCCTAAGCTAACTAAGCTAGAAGGTACAACTGACCTTGGAACTATCACATTTACTGCAGATAAAACTGCTGGTTCAGTTGCAACAGATGTAATAAATAACAAGGGATTTGTTCTACCAGAGACAGGTGGTATGGGTAGAATACTCATCTATGGTCTAGGTTCAATCTTTGTATTAGGTGCTTTAGGATATTTAGGTTACAAGAAGCGCGAAGCTGCTAAATAATGAAAAAAGTAAAAAAAATCATACCAAATATATTGGTGGCTTTAATACTGATAACGGGAATAGGGTTTTTAGCCTACCCTACAATCAGCGATTTACTTTAACGAACTGCACTCTTCAAAAGCAATAGCAAGCTATGTGGAAAGATCCAAGGACATGTCCAAGGAGGAGAAGGAGAGGCTCTTAACAGAAGCAAAGGAATACAATCAGAGCTTGGTTCACAGAAACAACAGGTATTCATTGAGCAAGGATGAGTTAAGCAGATACGAACAGATTATGGACGTGACAGACACCGGCATAATGGGATACATAGAGATTCCAAAGATAAATGTGTATATGCCTATTTATCACAATGTCGATGAGGGTACATTGCAAATCGCAGTAGGTCATATACCGGGATCATCGGTTCCAGTAGGTGGCGAAAGTACTCACAGTCTTTTGTCAGGTCATACAGGTCTGCCATCTGCGAAGCTATTCACAAACATAGATCAGCTAAAGGTCGGAGATATGTTTTTCATACATGTATTTGACGAAGTGCTGGCCTACAGAGTCGACCAGATCAACACAGTTCTGCCTGATGAGGTAGAAAAAGCTAGATATAGAAGAAGGTAAGGACTATGTGACTTTGATTACATGTACGCCTTATGGGGTTAATTCCCACAGACTTCTAATCCGTGGAGAGCGCACGCAGTACAACAAGCCAACAAAGAATATAGAAGAAGTTATAAATCACACATGGCTAAAATTCGTAGCAATTATAGCTGCTGGTGTAGGACTAATTCTAATCATAATATTGGTATACCTAATAAAGCGAAGAAAAAGAAGGAAATTAAATGAAAAGTAATAGAATGAGTTTAATTCTAGTTTTATGCTTTAGCTTTGTATTTTTCATTCTACCTTCCAATTTCGTATATGCAGACGAAAGCCCAAGCTTAGATATAGTTTTCACTGACAATAACAAAGGTATTAGTGGCTCGGAGTTTTCAATTTATCAGGTTGCTGAGCTAAAAGCTGATAGGACAGGCTATACAGTAACATCACCATTCCAGTGGAGCGGAGATTTGCTGACTATAAGGTCTTCCGAGGATCAGCTAAAGCTAGCGCAGAACCTAGAAAGACAGAGCCTTGGTGCAAATCCAGTGATGACACAGACAACAGGAGCAGATGGAGTGGTACACTTCACAGGCCTAAATAACGGTATATATCTTGTTGTTCAGACTAAACAGACAGGTGTAGCTGCAGAATATTCGACAATGCAACCATTTTTGGTTATGGTTCCACAGTGGCAAAACGGAGTTTGGAGAAACCACGTGAGCGCAAAACCAAAGCCAGTGGTACGAAAACCTATCGTCCCACCGCACACACCACCAGATACTAGAGACAGTAACAATGCTTACTGGTGGAGCGGTCTTTGGATGATAAGCACAGGGATGCTAGTACTTCTTGTGATCAATAGAAAAAATAAGATAGGAGAGATGGTTAGATGACAAAGAAAAAACTATCAGTCAAGCTTTTAACCTTGCTTATGCTCCTGTCTATGCTGATGCAGGTGATACCTGCTTATGCCTATGCGCAGGAAGATGAAGGCAAGATTCAAAAGCTTTCCGACTTTAAGACGGATAAAGAAATCCTAGAAGCAAAGCTTAACGAAGACCAATCTACAGATGAAAAGACGGTAATAGACATATCAAGTAAAAATGATATAAAGGAATTCATCGTCGTATATCAGAAGACTCTAGCCCTAAATGAAAAGAGCCTAAAGTCAGCTGAAATAGAAGTAGATAAGGAGTATCGTGACAGCGGGGTATACGGAGTAAACTATACTTCGGCACGCCTAAAACTAAAGGATGTTAAAGAATCAGCACCAGAAAATAGCAACAAGGTGTTAGTAGAAAACAGTAACTCAAGCGATGGCAAAGATGCTAAGCTTAATAAGATTTCTATAACATTTGATGTAAAGGCTAAGCCTAAAAAGGGCGAGCTATTTGCAACTATCCTTGGTGAAAATGTATCAGTGCTTGAGGTTGCAAAGAAAGATGAAAGTACTAACATAAAAACTGCGAAAACTGAAAAAATCAATAATGTAGCGGAAAACGTACTGAAAGAACCTGAAAATCAGCCGCGTAATAGAAGGACTAGAGCACTTGCGATAACCTACGCAAAGTTCAAAATTGTAGCAAATACTGGAAGTCCTATATATGGAGCGGTTGAATATAAGCTTGTAGAAGTAGATGGATCAAGAGAGACAATCTTTAAGCAAGGTACCCTAAATACATCAAACAAAGAAGTAGAATTCACAGGCATGAAGCTCGGACCTAGATATAGGCTTTATATAAGTAAAGTCCCTCCGGGATTTGACAGACCAGTAACTCCAATTTCTGAGTTTTACTTTGATGCAGCTGGAATCCATTATGTTCAAGGTGGAGGTGTGGTATATATCACACAGAATGCTTTGACAGGCTTAACTTTCTTTGCAGAGGATTCTTCAGGGAAGGCTGTAAACCGCAGTGCAGTTAAATTTGAACTTAAAAGGGTCGTACCAGGTGGAGAGGTAAACATAAATATAAATCAGAAACTATCTGACTATTATCCAAGCGGTATCGCTATAGAAATGAATAAGCGAGATGTATATCTTGGTGATACTTATAGACTCTATATAACTCAGGTTCCTAATGGTTTTGTTAAGCCTACTAAACCGGTATCAGAGTTTAAGTTCTCATATGAGGATGGCAAACTATTTATGAGGTTTGACAGAGGTGGTACGGTAACTACGTTATTAAGAAATGGCGAAGCAGAAAAACCGCTAGGCGAAAACGAATACTATGGATTTGTGTCTGTTAATGGTAAGGTAAAGATATCAAAGGATGTTGACAATTCATCAGGTGTGGATGCCTTTTGTTTTAGGGCGGAGGACACGTTCCCATCATTTGGTGACAGAGCCGTTTATACAAAGCTAGAATCGAATGCAGATGCTTTATATAGTATGGCTCAGGAACCAAGAGTTGGTAAGAAGGAACTATACGACATAGTAAGAAAGATTTACTTCTACTGTGAAACTCATAAAAAAGAACTTCTAGAAAACTATGGACTCAATAATGAGCTGTTTTGGAAGGATACACAAGGCAATGACCCTGACCATGGATACTATGCAGCACTTCAGCAGGCTCTTTGGTACTATTCAAATACATTAAACTATATGAAGCAGTATCAGGGTGCACTTGTGGAAGGCGTTCTACAAACGGCAGTTAACCATATACTTGCAGAAAGTGCAAAGATATCCGAAAAGGACATGCAGTCTGTGAAAGTTAATGTGTTTAGACCACCTGCACGCAGAAATGGTAAACCATATCAGGCCCTTGTAAGCTTTGAACTAAAGCGTAGTACAGAGATCAATATAGTTAAGCTAGATGAGACTAATTCCTACCTAAACGGAGCTGTATTTAAGCTAGAAAAGCTAAACGATGCAGCATTTACACCTGTAACAGAAGGTAGAGGAAAGAATATATCACAGTTTAAATTCACTGATCTAGAGGCTGGAGAGTATCGTCTAACTGAGGTTGAGGCTCCGAAGAACCATGTAGGGCTAACAGCTCCTATAGACTTCAAAATTGAGGACAAAGCCGGTAAATTTACCGTGACAATGACTTCAAGTAACCCATTAGTAACACTAGATGGCTCAAGTTTGACTTTTACGGTTAAGAACAAGAGACCTAAGACTAATATCAATGTAACCAAGAAGTGGTTTGATGATAATGGGCAGGAAGTGCAGGTTCAAAACGGTTCAATCACCTACGATCTAATGCAGGTTGCTATAACTGATAACGGTAGAACTTCAGAGAAGGTTTACCTGGCAGGTGAAAGGCTGACGAAGGCAGATAACTGGACAAAAAGCTATGGCGACTTACCTTTGACGGGTAAGAACCAAAATGGCGAAGAAGTTACATTTAGTTACTATGTAGTGGAATATCCAGTTTCAGACTATAAAATCAGCTACAGCAATAACAATGGTACAGAGTCAAAGACAGCTTCAGGTGTTGCGGTTTCTAAAGGTACACTTATAATTAAAAATACGAAAATAGCGAGATACACACTGCCAGAAACTGGTGGTATAGGCACGAAAGCTTTGTATTTCGCGGGAATAGCAATGATAGCAATTTCGATATCTACATTGATGATTAGAAGAGCTAAGAAATCAAAGTAAGTATTAAGCTAGAAAGCTAATTAAACGGCCAAAGGGAAGTAAGCGTGCTTACAAACCTAGGCCGTTTTGTTTTGATATAAAATATGCTAAAAGGCTGGAATTTTAACAAAAAAAAGGCTGGAATTTTAACAAAAATTATGTTGACATATGCTGGACATAATGGTAAAGTATATGGGTATCAAGAAGAAGTTGTCCGCTTCTCACCTAATGAATTTCGTTTCTATGGGTTAATAAAGACTATGTTTTTTATGACATATTTTGATGCGGGCTCTTCAGGTGTCCGTTTTTTATTTATATTTGGAGGTACTGACATCAAAGAGAACAGAATAAACGAGGAAATACGCGAAGAACAACTTAGAGTTATAGACGAGGATGGCAACATGCTTGGAGTCATGAGCAGAGAGGATGCTCTTAAGCTTGCTGACGAGCACAAGCTAGATTTGGTGAACATCTCACCTAATGCTGTGCCACCGGTTTGTAAGATTTTGGACTACGGTAAGTTCCGCTACGAAGCGCAGAAGCGCGAAAAAGAAGCGAAGAAGAAACAGAAGACCACACAGGTTAAGGAAATCAGATTGAGCACTTTCATTGAGGCTCACGACATACAGGTTAAAGCAAGCACAGCATCTAAGTTCCTTAAGGCTGGAGACAAGGTTAAGGTAAGCCTTCGTTTCAGAGGAAGAGAACTTGGACATACTTCACTGGGTAGAGAAGTTATGGACAAATTTGCAGAGCTATGCGAGGATGTAGCAGTGGTTGATAAGCGCCCTGTTATGGAAGGTCGTAGCTTGGTGATGTTCTTAGCACCAAAAAATTAGTATTCAATTTGATTGACATGTAAATTCAACACGAGTAGGGCACGCAGGGTGCTATTCATAATAAGGAGGTTCCAGCAATGGCAAAGAATAAGATGAAGTCTCACAGAGGAGCATGCAAGAGACTTAAACTTACAGGAAGCGGCAAGATAAAGAGAAATAAGGCATTTAAGGCGCACAAGCTTACAAAGAAGACAGCTAAGAGAAAGAGAGGCCTTCGTAAGGCTACTTTGGCATCAAGCGCTGATCTTAAGAGAATGCTAAGATCAATGGCTAAATAATCAGGATCGGGAGGAAGTAAAATGGCAAGAGTAAAAAAGGGTGTAACTGCACACCGCAGACATAAAAAAATCTTAAAGTTAGCTAAGGGATATTACGGTTCCAAGAGCAAGACATTTAGAGCAGCCAATCCTGCTGTGATGAGAGCTCTTAGATCTGCATATGTTGGTAGAAAGCTAAAGAAGAGACAGTATCGTCAGATGTGGATTGCAAGAATCAATGCAGCTGCTAGACAGAACGATCTTTCATACAGCCGTTTGATGGATGGTCTCAAGAAGAGCGGAATCGAAATCAATCGTAAGATGCTATCAGAGATGGCTATTTATGATGCAGCAGCATTCACACAGCTATGTGAAACAGCAAAGAAAGCTTGCGCAAAATAAATTTTTAATATCCAGATCCGGTGAGAATTCTCCCGGGTCTTTTTTGCAATTATCGAGGTAATTTTATGGCAAATATAATTGCGGTAGTATGGGACTTTGATAAGACGCTCCTAAATGGATACATGCAGGAGCCAATATTTAAGTACTACGGAATAGACGAAAAGAGCTTTTGGGGAGAAGTTGGATTGCTTCCAGCAAAGTATATGAGCGAGCAGGGAGTAAGGGTAAATCCTGAGACAATCTACCTCAATCAGTTTATCAGAGATGCGAGAGATGGCCGTATGCAGGGCCTAAATAACGAAAAGCTAAAGAGTTTCGGCAAGGAACTGAAGTTTTATCCAGGCATACCTGAGCTATTTACAAAGACCAAGGATTTTATTGACCAGAATGAGGACTATCGAGAGTGCGGTATTAAGCTAGAGCACTATATAGTAAGTACGGGAATGGCAGCTATAATACAGGGTAGTGAAATTGCTGAATACGTTGACGGTATCTGGGGCTGTGAGTTCATAGAAGATGATCAAAATGGCGAAAGAAGAATCGCAGAAATAGGTTACACTGTTGATAATACGACAAAGACGAGAGCAATCTTTGAGATAAATAAGGGTGTCAACAAGCACCCAGAGATAGATGTCAATATCGCCATGCCAGAGGATGCTAGAAGAGTCAAACTAAAGAACATGATCTATATTGCAGATGGGCCAAGTGATATCCCTGCATTTTCTGTTGTAAGAGGAACGGTGGATCGACATATGCAATCTACCCTAAGGGCGATATAAATGCTTTTTAAGCAGGTAGATATACTGCATAAGAACGATAGAATAGACGGTTACTCAGAAGCTGACTATAGCGAAGGTTCACAGACCTATCTTTGGATAATGAACAGAATTGGAAGCATTGCTGATAGGATATGTGAGGATGAAAAATCAAAGTATAGCTTTGACAAAAACTCGGTACCAAAGCATCTTAATGAATAAGATTTAGGAGCAAAAATGTTTGAGAATAAGTCGATAATTATAGGAGTAAGCGGTGGAATTGCAGCGTATAAAACTGCATATCTAGTAAGTGCTCTATCAAAGACAGAAGCAGATGTAAACGTAATAATGACTGAGAATGCATGTGAGTTTATTAGCCCGCTCGTCTTTGAGACACTGACGGGAAATAAATGCTATGTGGATACTTTTGATAGGAATTTCAAATTTGATGTAGAGCATATATCGCTTGCGAAAAAGGCTGACATCTTTATGATTGCGCCTGCAACGGCAAATGTAATCGCTAAGATTGCAAACGGAATAGCAGATGATATGCTAACGACAACTTTCCTAGCATCAAAGTGCAAGAAGATAGTTTCGCCTGCCATGAATACTGCTATGTTTGAAAACCAGATAACGCAGGACAATATTGCTAAACTTAAGAAGTACGGAATTGGTGTCGTAGAGCCACAGAACGGTCTTTTGGCATGTGGAGATACGGGCGCGGGAAAGATGCCTGAGCCAGATTTTCTCTTTGATGTAATTGAAAGAGAAATAGCAAGGGAAAAGGACATGCTAGGCAAGAAGGTTCTCGTTACTGCAGGTGCTACGATGGAGTCGTTAGATCCAGTTAGGTTCCTAACAAATCACAGCAGTGGCAAGATGGGTTTTGCTATAGCAAAGGAAGCCATGCTAAGAGGAGCTGAAGTTACAGTTGTAAAGGCGAATACGACAGCAGAAATTCCAAACTTTGTAAAAATAGTTGAAGTCTCTTCGGCTAAAGATATGTTTGATGCAGTAACTGCTTTGTCAGATCAGCAGGACATAATTGTAAAGGCCGCAGCAGTAGCCGACTATACACCAGAAAGCTATGTGGATAGCAAGATTAAGAAGAAAGATGGAGACCTTTCTATTCCTCTTAAGAGAACAATGGATATACTTAAATATCTTGGAGAAAACAAAAAAGAGGGACAGTTCTTATGTGGCTTCTCGATGGAAACTGACAATATGCTAGAAAACTCAAAGGCTAAGCTCAGCAAGAAGAACGCTGATATGATAGTGGCTAACAACCTAAGGGATGCAGGAAGTGGCTTTAAGACAGATACTAATGCGGTTACTTTGATTACAAGGGATGGCCATAGATCACTAGAATTGAAATCAAAGGCTGAGGTTGCTAAGGAAATATTTGACGAAATTCTAGGCCTTATTTAGAAATATATATGAAATTCTTCAGGGCGTGGTGTAAAAGCTGATATTTGTGGTAGAATGTATATGTAATTACATTTGATAGACTTGATGAGGAGATGATTGTATGGAATACTTTATGAGTCACTTATTATATATAGCAGTTGCATCTGTTGCTATTGCAGCACTCTGTTTTATAGCTGTCATCGTAGCTAGCAAGAACGCTGAAGATAGAAGCGATGATGAGCTTTCTAAGAGAAAAAGAAGCGTGTTCTTCATGTGCCATGGCTTCAATGTGCATGAACATGGGGCAGAAAGAGAAGACAGAGGATACTTTGCAATAATGCAGTTTTTGGACAAGTGTGCTTTATTTTAGAGATGAGCCGAAAAGGGTTCGTCTCTTTTTTTATGAAAGTATGTGGGATTGTGTATTTTTCAGTGAATTATACGGCTTTTTTTAATTGAAAAAGATTGTACAAAATGGTAGAATCTGAAAGTAAGACATTTATAATAATTAATTATATAAATTCAAGAGGAAGGTATGATATGAACAAGAAATTGCTTATAGGATCAGGCGTTGTTGTTGCAATCGTTGCTGTTATTGCTATTATACTAGTATTTGTTAACAATAAGCAGTCCAAAGAATACAACTACGATCTAAGCAAATATGTCAAGGTTGGCAATTATAAGGGACTAGAGTACACTAGCCAGAAGGCCAGCGTTACTGATGAAGAAGTTGATGTAGAAATTCAGAGAAGACTTCAGAAGGCTGCAAAGACTGAGAATTCCAAGACGGGTAAGGTTGAAAACGGAGATACAATTAACATCTCATTTGTTGGCAAGATAGACGGCAAGGAGTTTGAAGGTGGAAGCAGTGAATCAACTGACATAACGGTTGGTACAACTCAGATGATAGACGGTTTGTCGAGGGTCTGATTGGTAAGAATGTAGGAGATTCTGTAACTCTAAACCTAAAATTCCCTGATGACTATGGTAAGACTGACCTTCAGGGCAAAGCTGTAGAATTCAAAGTAACAATTAACAGCAAGAAGAAGATTTCAGTTCCTAAACTAAATAAAGAATTTGTAAAGAAGAATTCCAAGTTTACAACAGTCAAGGAATACAAAGAGGGTGTTAAGAAAGAACTTCTTAACCAGAAGCAGAAGAGCATAGATTCCACTGTTAAGCAGGAGCTCTGGAGCAGAATAATTAATAAGTCCAAGGCTAAGAAATATCCTGAGAAGGAACTTAACGAGGCTATGTCACAGGCTAATAAGCTAGAGGAATCATATAAGGCTCAGGCTCAGAACTATGGAATGGAGTGGGAAACATATCTCAAGACAGTAATGAGAACTGACAAGAAGGGCTTTGAAAAGCTAAAGCAAGAATATGCAAAGAACATAGTGTTTAATAGAATGGTTATGTATAGCATAGCTCGCTCAGAGAATATTTCGCTCAGCAACAGAGAATACAAGAAGGAAATCCTAAAGATTCTTGAGGATAACGGATATGATGAGGAGAGCTTCAAGAAGGCTTTCGGTAAGGATATCGAAACATATGCTGACGAGCAGAACTGGCGCCAGAAGATCCTCTTTGATAAGGTTCTTGACAAGGTTATGAAGGACGGTAAGAAGGTATCACAGAAGGAATACCAGAAGATCGTAGCTGAGGAGCAGGCTAAGAATGCAAAGACATCAGAGAAATAACAGCTCTAAATAAATGAGATTATATCGGCACAGCCTGTAGTGATATGGGCTGTGTTTTTCTTTGGACTTTAATAGCAGCAGTGCATTTTGATGTAGAAAAAGAAGGGCATATAGTGTAAAATAAAAATAATATTGACATAGTAAATAACAGTATTGAAGATATATACGGAGATAAACAAATGAGATGTCCATTTTGTGATAATGAAGATACAAAGGTAATTGATTCTAGGCCAATCGACGACGGTAAGGCGATTAGACGTAGAAGAGAATGCGAAAAGTGCGTAAAGCGTTTTACGACTTACGAGAAGGTTGAGACGACCATAATAATGATTATTAAGAAAGATGGTAGTCGCCAGGCCTTTGATAGAGACAAGCTAATGAACGGCATTATAAAGGCATGCGAGAAGAGACCTGTTGCACTAGCTGATATTGAGCGCGTTGTCGACAGTATAGAGCGTGGCCTTAACAACATGATGGAAAAAGAAGTTAAGAGTACCTTCCTTGGCGAGCTTGTCATGGAACAGCTTAAGGACCTTGATGAGGTTGCATATGTTAGGTTTGCATCAGTATATAGATCTTTTAAGGATGTGAATACCTTTATCAAAGAGATAGAGGCCCTTGTGGGAAGAAGAACAAATAGTTGGTTTTGATGTATAGAATGGAGCAAGTATGCTGAAGAGGATAGCTATAGATGGTCCTGGTGGCGCTGGCAAAAGCACACTAGCGAAGATTTTAGCAAGTGAATATGGGATCGATTATGTAGATACTGGCGCTATGTATAGAGCGGTTGGATATAAGATGATCAGAAGTGGCATAGGCTGTGATGACGAGACTAGGCTTAATGAGATGCTTGATAAGACTAGTATTGACTTTAGAAACTCGCATATATACCTAGATGGAGAAGATGTTAGCGGTTTTATCAGAACTCCTGAGGTTTCAATGATGGCATCTGACTGTTCCAAGATTGGAAGCGTAAGAAGTAAGCTCGTTACAATCCAAAAGGAGATGGGAAGAAGCAAGAGCCTTGTAATGGACGGTAGAGATATATGTACTAACGTTATGCCAGATGCTGAGTTCAAGTTCTTTATAACTGCATCTGCAGAGGAAAGAGCAAATCGCAGATACAAGGAGCTTATAGAAAAGGGCGAGGAAGTAAGCTTTGATAAGGTCTTGAGTGATATCAATCAAAGGGATTATAACGACACCCACAGGGAGCTAAATCCCCTAAGAGCGGCTGAAGATGCGCTTGTGTTAGATACTACAGGAATGAACATAGACGAGGTTATCGCTTGCCTTAAGTCTTATATAGACGGCAAATAGCACATGAGATGTTCACATTTTGTATATGAAACTTTAACAATAAACATGGCAAGAGCAATATATTAATGGTATAATATAGGGTGAATTTGAATTTAATTTAAGATTGTCGGTAAGAGAGGATTCATTGAAAATCAAATATTTACCACAATCGGAAAGACCCATGGAAAGGGCTTTTCATATGGAGTTGGTTCTTTATCAAATACTGAGCTTATCGCTTTGATAATTAGAACCGGAACGAAGGAAAATTCAGCTCTTGAGCTTGCTGGCAAAATCATTAATGAGTTTGAGTCTGGTATTTATGGCATATCTTCTGCAAGTCCAAAGGAGCTTGTTAGCTTTTATGGGATAGGCAAGAGTAAGGCCTGTGCAATCGCTGCAGCAGCAGAGATAGGCAGAAGGCTTACCCAGAAGAAGAGCAGCATGGCTACTATAAACTCAGCAGATGATGTGGCAAGCTTCATGATGCCTGAGCTGAGACATCTTAAGAAGGAATGCTTTGTCAGCCTGCTTATGGATGTTAAGGGTAAGGTGTTTCACATCGATAGGGTATCCGTCGGTGAACTAAGCGGAGCTCCAGCACACCCTAGAGAGGTTTTCACTCTGGCTGTGAGGATGAGCGCTGCATCAGTTATCTTTGTTCATAATCACCCAAGTGGTGATTCAAGTCCGAGCAAAGAAGACGTAGTGACCACTAAGAGGCTCTGCGAATCGGGCAAAAATACTGGGAATAAAGGTGCTCGATCATGTGATAATAGGGTGATGGAGAGTACACTAGCATGGCAGACATGGGACTGATATAGAGGGCCATGCGGTTTACATTTGATATACTACGGAGGTAAAGTAATGTTGAATTTTTTTATCAGCAAAGGATATGGGTATTGATCTCAGGTACTGCAAATACGCTGATTTACATTAAGGATAATGGAATTGTCTTAAACGAACCATCTGTAATTGCGCTAGATAAGAGGCGCAATGTAACTTTAGCTGTCGGTGACGATGCTAAAGAGATGATTGGTAAGGCTCCAGCAAAACATAATGGTCGTAAGACCTCTTCAGGATGGAGTAATTTCTGATTTTGATAGAACTGGCGATATGCTTAGAGCATTTATCGACAAGGCTGTCGGAAATAAGATTAAGAACTTCAGAGTAGTTGTTGGCGTTCCAAGCGGAGTTACCGAAGTAGAAAAAAAGAGCTGTTGAAGGTGTTGTAAGACAGATGGGCGCATCTGAGGTTTACATTCTAGAAGAGCCTATGGCAGCAGCAATAGGTGCTGGTCTTGATGTTGATAGTTCAACTGCCTGCATGATATGTGATATAGGTGGAGGAACAACTGATATTGCTATTATAGCGCTTGGTGGTATAGTAGCTAGCACATCTATAAGACATGCGGGAGATAAGTTCAACGAAGCTATAATTCAGTATGTGCGTAAGAGATATGCTCTTATGATAGGTGAGAAGACAGCTGAGATGCTTAAGATAGAGGCTGGTGCAGCTTGCCTAGATATAGACGAAAATGGCGACGAAATCATCAAGACGGTTCAGGCTAGCGGTCGTGACATCATATCAGGATTGCCAAAGAGCATAGAGGTAACAAACAGAGACATTATGCTTGGCTTACAGGAGTCAATAGATATAGTCATAGATGGAGTAAAAGCAACAATAGAAAAAGCACCACCTGAAATCGCAGCAGATATCGCTTCAAGTGGTATGGTTCTCTCAGGAGGCGGCGGAAGAATTTATAATCTAGACAAGCTTATAGAGAAGAGAACAAGCATCAAGGCGACAGTTGCCGAAAATACATTTGAAGCAGTTGCCCTTGGAACTGGAATGAGTCTAAACAATATAGAAACCCTTAAGATTCATGCTTCCAGTGTGAAACGTAGATAGGTAGGAAGTGAGAAACGCAAATGAAATTTATAAAGGGACATAAACTGATTAGCGTGTTGCTTTCATTATTATTTGCGGCGATCATAATTTTAGCACTTACCTTTTCAATCGGAAGTTCAGGTAGCGGCGTTTTTAATCGCTTATATATGGCTATAGAAAAACCTATGACATCCTTGGGCAGTACGCTCAGGGATAATTTAGGTGGAGCCTTCTCATATAGACAGTTAATGAAGGAAAACGAAAAGCTAAAAGAAGAAAATAGCAAGCTTAAGCAGCAGGTTAACCAGATGACATTGACTGCAAATGAGCTTCAGAAGCTCAAAGCCCTTGAGAAGGCGCTCAACTACGACTTTATCAAAGGAGAGTCAGATATTGTAACGGCAAAGATTACATCCTTTGACGGAACAAACTGGACAAATTCCTTTGTTATCGATAGAGGTAGTGAGAGCAAAATCGAAAAAGGAAATATAGTAATTTACGGACAAGGCCTTGTGGGCAGGGTTATTGCCACAGGCAAGGGCTGGTCTAAGATTTTACCTATAATAGATGAGTCCAGCAAAATAAGCTTCTGCACTCAGGATAACAAGAAGTCTTTGGGAATTCTTGAGGCTTCAAGCAATGGAGCGCTAACTGGTTACATGCTAGATAGCAGATCAGATGTGGGTGAGGGAGATATTATAATAACATCGGGTATGGGTGAATATCCGGCTGGTATAATTATCGGTAAGGTATCTAAAACGAGATATGATAGCGATAAGCAACTTCTCAAGGTCGAAATAAAACCAGAGACGGATTTTGCGTCTATGGATAGAGTGAGCGTGATACTATGAAGCTAAAGACATATATCATTGTTTGCTCGATAGTCTTTGTACTTCAGGCTTTTATCACAAGCCTACTGCCAGTGTTTAGAGGAGTAGATCCACTGCTATGTCTAATGCTTGCAGTAGTATTTATATATCAGGAAGAGGATTTACTGAAGCCAATAGTGGTTACTGCTTTCTTTATGCTAGCTAAGGATTTGTTCTTCAATCAATATATTGGAGTTAGCCTGATTAGTCTTGTTGTTATGGTAAGCTTTGTGCTTTTGATAAGAAGATCAATCAACACAGAGAGCCTTGTTACGGATGCAGGAATTAGCGCTTTAGCCATATTGATACATAGTAGTTGCTATTGGTTAATGTATAAGCTACTAGGCTCGCCATACACATATTTTTATATGCTCAAAAAGTTACCGCTTGTCCTAGCAATAGAAGTTGTTATAACAGAAGCTATTTTATACTTCTTTATAAACAAAGCTGTTCAGGCGCGTAGAGACGGATATTTTAAATGAATGATCATAACAGAAAAATCAATCTTAGATACAAGTACATAATAAGCCTGATTCTTTTGCTAATGCTCGCTTTGGTAGTGCGTCTTTTTGTTATAACCATTATTGAGCACAAGACATGGAATGAAGCTGCAACAAAGCAGTCAACGAAGACCATCTATACATCTGCACCTAGAGGAAATATATACGATAGAAATGGCAATTTACTTGCCGGAAACAAGCAGATTTACTGCTGTATTTAACGCTAGTGGACTTGACAGTGCTGAGATAAACAAATCTGCGCTTAGACTTTTGAATAAGCTAGAAGAAAACGGTGACGAATACACAGATGATTTTCCTATTTTGATGAGTGAAGATGGAAAGTTCAGCTATAAGTTTGACGCAGACTTAAGTATGTGGCTAGAGCAAAATGGATATGCAAAGGGCACAAGTGCACAGCAGGTATTTGATGCTGTCAGAACTGAGTATGGAATAGATAAAAAGCTAGATAGATATGAAGCTTCAAAGGTTCTTGAGAATAAGCATAATGTGAGTCTACCGATAAATGTTAGAAGTATGAAGTTCATCTATACTCTTCAGAAGGAAAACTTCCTTAGCAGATTCGGGTTTACTGATGAGGATATAGAGAAGGGGATAAGTGCTTCAGAATGTTTTAAGGGCATGAGAAAATACTTCGGAATAGAAAACTCACTAAGCGATGCCCAGGCAAGAAAAATATTCATCGTCAGAAACAAGATTGTAGACAGTGGTAGCCAAAAATATATGCCTGTCACAGTTGCCAAGAATATAAGCCAAAAGAGCGTAATCTTCTTTGAGGAAAAAGGCATAAAAGGAGTGTCTGTTTCTTCAGAAACACAAAGATACTATCCTAACGGAAGCCTCGGTGCTCATATAATAGGATATATGGGATCAATATCAGAAGATAGTGCTGAAGCTTATTCTAAGAAGGGATATCTAAACACAGACCTTATAGGTCAGGATGGAATAGAGGCAGCTTTAGAGGCTAAGCTCCACGGCAAGGCGGGAATAAAAACTGTTGTTGTCGATAGCTCAGGTAACTATGTATCGACAATCAGTGAGACGAGCAGCCAAAAGGGTAATGATGCTTACCTAACTATTGATAGAGATCTTCAAGCAGCTGTAGAGGCTAGTCTTGAGAATACAGTTAGAGGAATACCTACATGTAACAGTGGTGCAGCGATAGTGCTAGATGTAAAGACAGGTGATGTGCTTGCTATGGCGAGCTATCCTACCTTTGATCTAAACTCATTTGCTGATGGTATTAGCGCAAGCGAATGGGAATCTGTACAGGCAGACAACCCTAGAGATCCGTTTCAGCAGCACCTCTATATAACAATGCGACAAAGGCGTCTGCAGCACCCGGTTCTACTTTTAAACCTATAACAGGTCTTGTGGCTCTAGAATGTGGACTTAATCCAAACCTAAAGATTTGGGATAAGGGACATATAGACATAGGCGGAAGATCATTTGGTTGCTACTCTTGGAATGCTTATAAGAGGACGGATGGATATGAAGACCTAGAATGGGGAATAGGTAACTCTTGTAACTATTATTTTGCATGTATTGCAACAGGAAAAAACTGGGGCAATGGTGCGAGCCTTGGATATAACAAGGAGATAACTATAGATGCTATACTTCAGAGAGCTAAGGATTTAGGTCTAGGAGAAAAGACTGGGATAGAGATAGGAGAAACGGTTAGAGAACCAGTTTCTAAGGAGAGCAAGATGAAGAGCTACAAGGTGGCTGTTTGGAATGCTATCTATAACAAAGCTCATGTGTATTTCCCTAAGAGCGTCTATGATAACGAGAAGAAACTATACAAAAATATAGATACAATCACATCATGGATAGAGGAAAATCCATCCTATGCAGATATCCAAAAGCGTATTGAGGAGCAGACTGATGTGAAAAAAGATCAGGTTGAGGACTGTGCTCAGATGGTTAAATTTGACTACTTTAACCAGGCTAGTTGGGGCACCTACGACGTATTCAACCTATCAATTGGACAGGGAGATAACAACTACACGCCTATACAGCTAGCAAACTATACAGCAACGCTTGCAAATCACGGAAAGCGAAATAAAGTTAGCATAGTATATGGTGTTGAAGGCGAAGGAAGAACAGTAAAACCTGCTGCAAAAGACATCAATATAAGCGAAGAAAATCGCAAGGCCGTAATCAAGGGAATGAGAAGAGTTTGCCTTTCAGGTACACTTGCATCAGCGCTTAAAGATTATCCTGTAGAAGTTGCAGGAAAGACGGGTACAGCTCAGTACCAGGCTATTAAACAGCCAAAGGATGAGGCGGAATATGTAAGAGAGCATTTAGATAGTATAAATCAGCTTGCAGGCACAAACCTTACATATGAGCAGGTCGAAGCAAAAGCTAATGAACTCATGAAGACGGATGCTAAGAAGTATCCGACGGACTATGCAGCCATAGACGGAGCTTTGATAGAGCTAAGTGATCATAAGATTAACTATGGAATAATAAATAAATTTAAGGGCACATACGAGGATTTTGCGTGGTTTATTGCCATGGCACCTGCAGATGACCCTAAGATAGCGGTTGTTGTAATGCTTCCTGAGGGAGGACTTGCATCAAATGCAGGCGACGGAATCAAGGATATTTTGGATGCTTACTTTAAAACCAATGATGAGTCGAGCTTGCCTTATTCAAATACAGACAATATAGGAAAAAATATCATTAAGTAAGTCTGATGTGATTATATTTGGAGGAAGAAATGGGAAAGGTGTATGTCGTTTCATCAGGTAAGGGTGGAACAGGAAAGACAATGTTTGCGGTCAACTTTGGCTCAATACTCGCAAAGAGGGGCAAGAGCGTTGTTTTGATTGACCTTGATATGGGACTTAGGAACCTTGATTTATACTTCGGTCTAGAAAACAATGTCGTTTACGACGTTCATGACGTTCTGACTGGAATGTGCAGAATCAAGCAGGCGCTTATCAGGGATAAGAGATTTGACGATTTATATATCATGGCATCATCACCTGAGAGGGACGATGGATATCTTACACCTCTTCATATGAAAGTTCTCTGCGAAAAGTTAAAGAATATCTACGACTATGTGATAATAGATGCTCCATCAGGAATAGACGATGGACTTGTAATAGCAAGTGCTGGTGCAGACGAAGCAATAATCATCTCAAGCCCAGATTACTCTGCTATAAGGGATGCAGATAACCTAGATAGACAGCTAGTTGGAATGGGAATAGATAAGAGACATCTTGTTATAAACAATGTCGAAGCTGAGCTAATGGCATCTGGTTATTCACCTAAGCTTAGGGAAATCACAGCGATGCTAAAGCCAAGACTTGCTGGAGTAATTCAGTCTGATGCAAATATCAGAATATCAACAAACCTAGGTATTCCTATCGTGCTTAAGGAAGGCACATACATTGAGGAAAACTTCAATAACATATGTGATCGTATATTGGGAATTGAAGAATCTTCAGAGGATATTAGGCCGATTATTTAACACTGATAGGATGATCGTTTAGTAGATTAATAAATAAAAATGGGGCAAGCTGAATATTCCGTCTGCCCCATTTTTTGTAATGTATCTCTAGAAATTTATCTTCTTACTGCGCACTGCTATGTTTAGTACAAGTGCGATGGCGAGCATATTAGATACTATGGATGACCCGCCATAGCTTAGGAATGGTAACGTTATACCAGTTACAGGCATAAGACCCATAGTCATTGCTATATTTTCAAAAATCTGAAATACGAACATACCTATTATTCCAGAGATTATCAAAGCACCATAGAAATCGACTGCGTTTTTTAGAATGCTCATCATACGAAGAAGGAGTACAAGGTAGAGTGCGATAACAAAGAATCCACCGAGCAGTCCAAGCTCTTCGCCTAGCACAGCGAAGAAAAAGTCACTTGTCTGAACAGGTATGAAATCTAAGCTTTTCTGAGTTCCGCCGAAGAGTCCTTTACCAAAGAATCCACCTGAACCAATAGCTACCTTGGATTGCCATACCTGATAGTTTCCTGGAAGCGAAAGGTTGTCAGGATGGAGGAAGGCTTCAATTCTATCCTTTTGGTACTGCGCCATGGATATATAGCCGATAGGAACTAGAGCAAATATCAAAGCAAAAAACTTACCTAGTGCCTTAAGCTCTATGCCTGAAAAGAACATCATGAAGAGCCAAATGGATGCAAATACTAGTGCACTTCCGAGGTCCTCTTTGAGTACAATGAGGATGATAGGTGAGGCGATTAGCACAGCTTTGACAAGGCATTTGAAATTATATAGTTCATCCTTATGTTCATCTAGATATGATGCCATTATTAGGATAAATAGAATCTTGACTAGTTCAGATGGCTGAAGCGTTATAACTCTTAGGTTTATCCATGAGCGTGCCGAGTTTATCTCTGTTCCTAGGCCAGGTATATAAACGGTTAATAGCATTAATATGGCTATAGGATAGAGGATTTTTTTCTCAAATTCTTGAATATGGTGTAGTTATACCTAAGGGTGAATAATATCAAAAAAACGCCGATTAAATATGCAACAAACTGTACTATTACACTTCTTGAAAAAGAAGTTAGTATCTACAGTAGTACTACCTATTATGAGAATGCTGATAAGAGCAAAAAAATAGCAACTATCGTGCATATAATTTTATCAATATTTTTTTGTAAATATATGAAAAATAGTTCATTCAATACACCTCAAGTTTCTTGACATATTGTCGTATCAAACATTATAATATAATTTGTGTGAGAATATCAAGGCATATTCTTTTTTTGAGCATGCCGTTCGTACATAATAAAATATGAATAAAGGAGGTGCTTCAATGACTCCGACAGCCGTGATTTTAATTGTTGTAGTTGGTGCAGTTACCCTTATTGCGGGACTGTTAATCGGATATATTTACAGAAAAAGCGTTGGCGAAAAAGATTATTGGAAACGCAGAACAGGTTGCACAGAATTTGATTCTAGATGCAGAGAAAAAATCCGAAACAATTGAGAAGGAAATTACGTTAGAAGCCAAAGAGGAAGCGCATCGTGTAAGAAACGATGTAGAAAAGGAAGTAAGAGAAAGAAGAAATGAGCTTACACGTTCAGAAAGACGAATAGCTCAGAAGGAAGAGACGGTAGATCGCAAGCTTAGCAGCATAGAGAGGAAAGAAGAAGACCTAGCGAAAAAGCAAACCGAAATATCGAAGCAAAAGGAAGAGCTAGACTCATTCCTTGAGAAGAAAATCGTTGAACTTGAGAAGATTTCAGGTTTGACAGCCGAAGAGGCAAAACAGTTATTGTTAACCGAGATAGAAAAGGACGTAAGACACGATGCATCTTTGATGATTAAAGACATCGAGATGAAGGCTAAGGAAGAAGCTGACATAAAGGCTAAAGATATCATAGTCGGCGCTATTCAGAGATGTGCAGCTGATCAGGTTGCGGAATCTACAGTATCTGTTGTCCAGCTACCTAACGATGAGATGAAGGGTAGAATTATCGGTAGAGAAGGAAGAAACATCAGAGCGATAGAGACTCAGACTGGTGTTGATCTAATCATTGATGATACACCAGAGGCAGTAATCGTTTCATGTTTTGACCCAGTGAGAAGAGAGATTGCAAGACTTGCGCTCGAGAAGCTAATCACTGACGGAAGAATCCATCCAGCTCGTATAGAGGAGATGGTAAACAAGGCAACTAAGGAAGTAAACAGCATAATTAAGTCTGAAGGTGAGAGGGCTACTTTTGAGGTAGGTATACACAACCTTCATCCAGAGCTTGTAAAGCTTCTAGGACGTTTGAGATATAGAACATCATATGGACAGAACGTACTAAACCATTCAATTCAGGTTGCACACCTTGCAGGACTTATGGCTGGTGAGCTAGGGCTAAATGTTAAGCTTGCAAAAAGAGCTGGTCTGCTTCACGACATAGGTAAGGCTTTAGACCATGAGTTTGAGGGTACGCACGTAGATATCGGTATAACTGTACTTAAGAAGTACAAGGAGACTGATGCTGTTATCAACGGTATGGCTGCTCACCATGGTGATTATGAGCCACAGTCAGCAGAAGCAGTTTTGATAGCTGCAGCCGATGCTCTTTCAGCAGCTAGACCTGGTGCTCGTAGAGAAACTCTAGATGTATATATCAAGAGACTTGAGACACTTGAGAATATAGCAAATACAACTCCTGGAGTTGAGAAGTCATTTGCAATTCAGGCAGGAAGAGAAATTCGTATCATTGCAAATCCTAATGAGATAGGTGATGACAGCATCGCACTACTCGCAAGAGAAATCTCCAAGAAGATTGAATCTGAACTAGAATACCCAGGACAGATTAAGGTAAACGTCGTGAGAGAGACTCGTGCAATCGATTACGCAAAATAAGAATTGATATTGCTTAGGCTCCCCATAAAGGGGAGTCTTTTGTTCTAAATGAATTAGAAGATTGTTTTAAGATGTTAATGTTCGGCTTAAGCTAGATGGAAACAAGATGAATACATTATTAGAAGGTGAAAATAAAAGCTTTTTTTACAGAAGAATATTGACAGTTACCATACCTGTTGTCATACAGAACATGCTTAACATCGGGCTAAACCTAGCTGACACTATCATGATAGGTAGGTTAGGTGAACTTGAGCTTGCAGCAACAGGAGCAGCGAATCAGGTCTTTGGAATCTTTATTTCTGTGTGCTTTGGGTTCTACAGTGGAACAGCCGTATTTGTAGCACAGTACTATGGTGTAAAGGATATCAAAAGCATTAGGAAGCTCATTGGATTTGATATAGCACTTGGCGCATTAATTGGGCTTGCTTTCTTAAGCATAGCGCAGCTTAAAGCAGAGAGCATAATCCATATATTTGCTAAGGATGAAATGGTTATTGCATACGGAAGCAAATATCTAAGAATAGTTTCGCTTTCATATATTTTGATGGCTATTTCCTTTGCTTTAAGCTATAATTCGCGAGTTGTTGCTAGAATGAAAGTACCGACTATAATAAATGCAAGCGCGATGGTGATAAATATAGTTTTGAACTATTTATTGATTTATGGTGTAGGTGCTTTTCCACGCCTTGGTGTATCAGGAGCAGCTTTTGCAACTTTGATAGCGAGGGGACTTGAGCTTGTAGCACTAGTTATATACATTGCCAGTGATAAAACACATCCATTCCATGCGGCCTTTAAGGAATTATTTGTCAAGGATTTTGGTCTATACAATAGAGTTGTCAAAACAGGACTGCCTGTGGTATTTAGCGAAAGCGGTTGGTCAATAGGGCTTACACTTGTATTTGCAACATATGGAATTATAGGCCCTTCAGCACTTGCAGTAATACAGGTTGCAAGTCTCACGAGCATGATTTTCCAAAGCGTAATATTTGGCTTTGGTAATGGTGCATCAGTGGCTATAGGTGAGACTCTTGGAATAGGAAAGTTTGAGCTTGCTAAGCTTTATGCAAACAAGACAATAAAGATAGCTTTAGTTATGATAGCTTGTATGGTAGCAGGAATTATACTTATGATAAAGCCTATATCTGCAATATATAACTTCAGCCCAGAGACGACTGAGCTTCTTGGAAAGGTTTTGGTAGTATTTGCATTTACATTAATTCCTAGAATGCTATCGTATATTTTCCAGTGCGGTATACTGCGAGCAGGTGGGGACACGCTGTTTTGTATGGTGATTGAGCTTACGAGCAATCTAGTCATAGAACTTGCCATGGCATACACAGCTGTAGTATTCTTGAAGTGGCCACTTCAAATGTGTATTGCGCTAGCATCACTTGGAAATATTTTCAAGATGTCGGCATTCATGATTAGATATAAGAGCGGCAAGTGGCAAAAGAAAGTGATTTGATTTTGAGGATAAATTAATGCAGGTATATTTGGATAACAGCGCGACTACAAAGGTTTGCAAGGAGGCTGCAGACAAGGCCTATGAGGTAATGACTGAGGGATACGGAAATCCTTCTTCACTTCATAGTCTCGGAAACAATGCAGCCAAGGAACTTAAGAACGCGAGAAACGCAATTTTAGATAGGTTTGGCGGTGGGAATAAGTCTCAGCTCATATTCACATCAAGCGGTACCGAAAGCGATAATATGGCGATAATAGGCACCTTTAATAGACTTAAGCGTAGGGCTGATGAGATTATTACAACTCAGGTTGAACACCCAGCAGTACTTGAAGCTTGCAAGTATTTAGAAAAGCAGGGCGCCAAGGTTAAATATTTAAGCGTCGATTCAGAGTGCAAGATAAATCTAGATGAGCTCAGGTCTGAAATTAGCGAGAAGACCGCTTTGATTTCTGTTATGACTGTTAATAACGAGACGGGAACAATCATGCCTATATCAAAGATTGCAGAACTTAAGAGTAACGCAATTTTGCACACGGATGCCGTTCAGGCATTTGGAAAGCTTAGAATGGATAAGATTAATGCAGATTTGATTAGCATCAGTTCTCATAAGATAAATGGTCCTAAGGGTACAGGAGCTCTGTATGCTAAAAGCGTAGAACTCCTTTCGCCTATTCTCCACGGTGGTGGACAGGAAAAGGGATATAGATCTGGTACGGAAAATCTTCCAGGAATAGCAGCCTTTGGAGTTGCAACGGAGAAGGCATACGCAAATCTAGATGAAAGAACTAAGAAAATCGAAGAATTGAATGGCTATTTCAGAAAGGGAATAGAAGAGGAACTAGAAGATATTAGATTCAATAGCCCAGTAGATGCTTGCCCATCAGTTCTTAATGTGTCTATTCTTGGTACTAGAGCTGAAGTTATACTCCATAGGCTTGAGCAGGATGGAATAATGGTTTCGACTGGTTCTGCTTGTTCATCAGGTAAGAAGGGCGATAGCCACGTTCTAAAGCTATGGGACTTAGCCACAAAGATATTGAAGGTGCAATCAGATTCAGCTTTGGTGCAGATAATACAATAGAAGAGCTAGACTATGTGCTAAGCAAATTGAAGGATGCAGTTACCGGATTTAGAAAGCTAGGTAGCTTTAGATAGAGTTTCTGAAAGGAAGTATAAATGAACGAAGAAAAGATTTTGATAGTAAGATGCGGTGAGGTTGCCCTTAAGGGAATGAACAAGCCGTATTTTGAAAGAATGCTTGCGGAGAGAATTCATAAGAGACTAAAGGCTGCTGGATATGGCAAGGCAAGCGTAAAAAGACACGAGGGCCTAATCTTTGTTAGATTTGATAGAGAATGGGATACAGTGCAGCTTGCTGGCGAGATATCAAAGGTATTTGGTGTTGCTTCAATAAGCCCTGCGGTAGAATCTGAGTCAAATATGGAAGCTATCGGGGTAGAGGCTGTAAGCTTTATGGAAAAACTATGTGAGGAGAGGTGCGTAAGAACTTTCAAAGTTGAAGCAAAGAGAGCTGACAAACAGTTCCCTATTAAATCTCCTGATATTGCAAGACAGATAGGTGGATATGTGCTAAAAGGACTTAAAGTCCTAAAGGTAGATGTTCATAGCCCAGATGTTAGACTCTTTGTTGATGTAAGACACGATAGATCTTATATATATGCGGACAAGATTGCAGGATTTGGAGGCCTTCCTCTAGGAACTAACGGTAAGGGACTTGTTCTCCTTTCTGGCGGAATAGATTCACCAGTTGCAGCTTGGATGATGGCAAAGCGTGGAATGATGATTGAAGCTGTTCACTTCCACTCATATCCATACACATCGCCTAGGGCACAGGAGAAGGTAGAGGATCTAGCAAAGATAGTCGCTTCATACTGTGGAAGCTTCAAGATGCATGTTATAAATATTTTACCTATACAGGAGCAGATAGTTAAAAACTGTCCAGAAGCTGAGACCACAATACATGTAAGGCGATTCATGATGAGAATTGCAGAGAAGATTGCAGAGAGAAATTCTGCGATGATGTTGATTACAGGTGAAAATCTAGGACAGGTGGCAAGTCAAACTGCAGAAGCATTAGTTGTAACGGATAACTGTGTTAAGATGCCCGTTATGAGACCTTTGATAGCCATGGATAAGATAGATATTATCGCTAAGGCTCAGGAGATTGGTACGTTTGAGACTTCCATAGAGCCATACGAGGATTGCTGTACAGTATTTGCCAAAGCATCCTACAACAAAACCACAGCTAGACAAGATAGAAATATCAGACTCAAAGCTTGATATCAATGCGCTTGTTGAAAGTGCAATAGCTGAAGAGGAAATAATCTACATAAGAGCATAGACCAAAAGTGAACCCTAAACTGTTCACTTATCGAAAGCACTTAGATATTGACAAATTCTTATCATATAATGGTCAAAAGGGCTTGCAAAAAAAGTGAAAAGGTGCTTTACTATATTTGTATGCTGTTATTTTTATAACAAGGTGTACAGCTTTAATAAGTATTGGCTTTTCTTCTAAATGTCAAGAAGAATCGTTATAATTTTTTAAGGAGGCAATTACATGAACTTTCAACTGACGAAGGAACAGGAATTCGTACAGAAAATGGTGAGAGAATTCGCTAAAACAGAAGTTGAACCTTTAGCTGCTGAAATCGATCAGGAGCACCGTTTTCCGGTAGAAACTGTAGAGAAGATGGCTAAGTATGGTTTGCTTGGCATTCCTTTCCCAACAAAGTACGGCGGAATGGGTGGAGACGAGGTGTCCTACTCAATTACAGTATCTGAGCTAGCAAAGGTTTGCGCATCAACCTCAGTTATCGTATCTGCACACACATCACTATGCTGCTGGCCAATTTATAAGTATGGTACAGAGGATCAGAAGATGAAGTATCTTCCAGAGCTACTATCTGGTAAGAAGCTAGGAGCTTTCGGTCTTACAGAGCCAAACGCAGGTACAGATGCATCAGGACAGCAGACAAGAGCTGAGCTTGACGGTGACGAGTGGGTACTAAACGGAGCTAAGTGCTTCATCACAAATGGTGGATACGCAGAGGTATTCGTAGTTATGGCTATGACAGATAAGTCAAAGGGTAACCACGGAATAAGCGCATTCATCGTAGAGAAGAACGATCCAGGATTCTCAATCGGTAAGACTGAGGACAAGATGGGTATCTGTGCTTCTTCAACAACAGAGCTTATTTCCAGAACTGCCGCATTCCTAAGGACAGACTCCTTGGTGGACTTGGCAAGGGATTTAAGGTTGCTATGCAGACTCTTGATGGTGGACGTATCGGTATTGCTTCACAGGCTCTCGGAATTGCAGAGGGTGCTCTAGAAGTAACGATTGAATACATGAAGCAGAGAAAGCAGTTCGGCAAGAAGCTTGCTCAGATGCAGGCACTTCAGTTCGTAGTAGCTGATCTTGCTACAAAGGTAGAAGCTGCAAAGCTATTAGTTTTGAAATCAGCATTCTGTGAGGATGCAGGCCTACCTTACGGTGTTCCAGCTGCAATGGCTAAGCTATTTGCTGCAGAAACAGCTATGGAAGTAACTACAAAGTGCGTACAGCTACACGGCGGTTACGGATACACCAAGGATTACCCAGTAGAGAGAATGATGCGTGACGCTAAGATCACTGAGATCTATGAAGGAACTTCAGAAGTTCAGAGAATGGTTGTTGCAGCATCGCTTCTACGCTAATAGGATAAGGAGGATATGAAGTAATGGCATTTAAAATTGTTGTTTGCGCAAAACAAGTTCCAGATACAAACGAAATCAAGATCAATCCTGAAACAGGATCATTGATCAGAGACGGTGTACCTAGCATCCTAAATCCAGACGATGCTAACGCACTAGAAGAAGCGCTAAGAATTAAAGATACAGACCCAGAAAACATCAAGGTTACAGTTGTAAGCATGGGACCTCCACAGGCTCAGGAAATGCTTTTCGAGTGTATCGCTATGGGTGCTGACGATGCAGTTCTACTATCAGATAGAGCAGTTGGTGGTTCAGATACATGGGCTACATCAAACGCTATCACAGCTGCAATCGAGAAGATTGGCGAATTCGACATGATCATCGGTGGAAGACAGGCTATCGACGGAGATACAGCTCAGGTTGGACCTCAGATTGCTGAGAAGCTAAACCTTCCACAGGTAACATATGTTCAGAAATGCGAAATGAGTGCTGACAGAACAAAGGTTACAGTACAGAGACAGCTAGAAGACGGTTACGAAGTAATCGAAGTTCCAATTCCATGCATGCTAACATGCACAAAGGAGCTAAACACTCCAAGATACATGAACATTGCAGGAATCTTCAAGCCAGAAAAGGACATCAAGGTTTGGAGTGCAGCTGACGTAGAAGTTGACCTATCAACAGTAGGTCTAAAGGCTTCCCCAACAAACGTTTTCCGTTCATTCACACCTAAGCCAAAGGGAAAAGGAACAATGCTTGAGGGAGATTCCGAGAAGGAAGTTGCTCAGAAGCTAATCGTTGCTTTGAAGAAGAAGCACATCATTTAAGGAGGATATGAACATGTCAGAAGTAAATTTTGCTGAATACAAAAATGTATGGGTATTCGCTGAACAGCGTGACGGCAAGCTCATGAACGTTGCCCTCGAGTTGATTGGTGAAGGACACAGACTATCAAGAGATATCAGCGCTGATTCAAAGGTAGCTGCTCTATTGGTAGGTGACAAGGTTGAGCATCTTGCTCAGGAATGCTTCGAATATGGCGCAGACCTTGTATACATCATCGAAGACCCACTACTAAAGAACTACACAACAGATGCTTACACAAAGGTAATCACTGCTGCTCTTCGTGAATACAAGCCAGAGATCATCATGTACGGTGCTACACACATCGGACGTGACCTAGCTCCTCGTGTAGCTGGTCGTGCAAACGTTGGTCTAACAGCTGACTGTACTCACCTTGACATCAGAGTTGATAAGTACATCGACTTCACATCAAAGAACACAACACTTAACACATCATCACTAGATCCTAATGATCCAGATACAAAGCTAAAGATGACTCGTCCTGCTTTTGGTGGTAACCTAATGGCTACTATCGTCAGCCCTACATCAAGACCTCAGATGTCAACTGTAAGACCTGGCGTTATGTCAAAGCTAGAGAGAAAACCTGGAGCTACAGGCGAAATCATCAAGTGCAATGTTGAACTTGATGCTTCAGATATCAGAACAAAGATTGTCGATATCGTTAAGTCAGCTAAGGAAATGGTATCACTAACAGATGCTGATATCATCTGCTCAGGCGGAAGAGGACTTGGCGATGCTAAGGGATTTGAGCTTATCCAGAAGCTAGCTGATAAGGTTGGTGGTGTTGTAGGTTCATCACGTGCTGCTGTAGATTCAGGTTGGATTGATCACAGCCACCAGGTTGGACAGACAGGTACAACAGTTAAGCCACAGATCTACTTCGCTTGCGGTATCTCAGGTGCTATCCAGCATCTAGCAGGTATGCAGGATTCAGACATCATCATCGCTATCAATAAGGATGCTGATGCTCCTATCTTCGAAGTTGCAGACTACGGAATCGTTGGAGACCTATATCAGGTAATTCCACAGATTATCGAAGAGTGGGACAACGCTGAAGCTCTTGCAGACGCAGTAGCTGAATAATCTATGGATTATAAATAAGTCTTATTCAGAAGTCGCTACATTTGTAGCGACTTCTGTTGTTTTTTGACTAGGGCTTGTGATACTATATCATTTATAACGGAGGATTAAATGGATATCATTGAGACAAGAAGGATATATTTTCATAAGGTACTGATGATTGGAATCCCAGTAGTACTCCAAAATCTGATTAGTATAAGTCTTAATTTGCTAGATACGATAATGATTGGAAGGCTCGGAGAGAACGAGGTCGCAGCAGTCGGGGCAGCAAATCAAGTTTACTTTGTTTTTACTGTGACGATGTTTGGACTTTTTCAGTGAAAGCTGCTGTTTTTACTGCGCAGTACTGGGGAGCAAAAGAATCTAGATGGCGTGCATAAGATGGTTGGAATTGACTACTTTGTTGGAGCCTTGCTTGCTGTGCTTGTAAGCCTTGCAAGCTATATTTTTGCGCCACATATAATAAATGTATTTTCATCTAGTCCTAAGGTAATAGAGATAGGAGCAAGGTACCTTAGAATAGTATGCATTTCGTACTTATTTGGTACAATATCAATGGCCATTTCATATAACTGCAGAGCTGTCCAAAATCTCAAGTTTCCAACATTTATAAGCTTTATTGCCTTTTTCATGAACGCAAGTCTCAACTATATTTTGATATTTGGCAAACTTGGTCTTCCAGCTCTAGGAGTTGAAGGTGCAGCTATTGCAACACTTATAGCAAGGGTCTTTGAATTTACTGTGCTTTTGGCATACTTGATTTTCGACAAGGCACATCCGTTGCATGCGAGCATAGGAAATTTATTTTCTTTTGATAAGACTCTTTTCTTTAGGGTTATGAGAACAGCTCTTCCCGTTGTTGCAACTGAGGGAAGCTGGGCAATGTCATTTGCACTAATTTTGGCTGCCTACGGAAAACTAGGAACTTCAGCACTTGCAGTAGCTCAGGTTGCAAATGTAATTGCAAGTGTTTTGCAATCACTATATTTTGGACTTGGAAACTCGACTGCTGTGATAATTGGAGAGGGTCTTGGACAGAGAAATAAGGAAAAGGCTCAGTATTTTGGAAGGCTTTCACTTATTACAACAATAGTGTTTAATATTGTAATAACTGCCTTTCTGATTTTGATAAGTAGTCGTATCGCAAGTATATATGCCTTCAATGCTGAAACCATGGATCTTTTGATTAAGACAATTATAGTTGAAGCGATTTTGATTACGCCAAAGATGACTGCATATATGTTTATTGTTGGCATTCTGAGAGCGGGTGGAGATACAGTTTTCTGCATGAAGATAGAGATATTCTGTAATCTCCTAATAAGCCTTCCGCTAGCTTATATAAGTGTAATGGCCTTTCATGTTAGTCTTCCTGTTGCTTTAATTTTCGTAGACTTAGGTGATGTAATTCGAATACTAGTTTGTTATCCAAGGTATAAGAGCCGTAAATGGATTAATATTTTGACATAGGCTGTAATATGGTTTTTGTATATAAATAGAGTTAACGGAGGTAAGTGGTTGAGATATATACTTTTACTTCGCGGTGTAAATGTGGGTGGGAAGAATAAGGTTTCCATGAGTGAATTGAAAAACATGTTGCTTACATCAGGTTTTTGAAGATATTGATTCATATATCAACAGTGGAAATTTGTTCTTTACGAGTTATTTGAATCAAGAAAGCTGCGCATTAAAGGTAAGACAAGTTTTAGATAATAATTATAACTTTAATATACCTTTTGCTCTAATAACAAAAAGAAGAGTATTTAGAAGATAGGGCTGGCTTACCTGATTGGTGGCATGAAGAACTTGCCAGAAAGGATGTTTTGTTCTTTTCACATGATATAGATAAATCAAAGATTATTAGCTTCATAGATAAAGCAGTATTTCATAGTGAAGCAGTTCATGTAGGAAAGCATGCGATATTTTTGGGGGTAAATTTGATGAGGCAGAATACATGAAAAACTACCTACCACAAAAGGCTAATCAAGCAGGATTTCTACAAGGTAATTACAATACGAAATGGGAATACATTTGAAAAAAATAGCAGAGTTTATTTAAAGTTTATAATTTAATATAATGTTTATAACAACGTTAAGGAGATTTAAATGTATATTAAGACTAACAAATACCAAGATATTGAGTATGAAAAAGGTGAAGAAATTTTTTTCTAGCACTCAGAGGAATTTGGAGGTTCGTTTTACTTTTGATGTAGAGGAAGATTTGACTTTAGATGATGAGGCTATGAAAAATGTAGCCGAGGCTTTAGATGAAGTCGATGCATTTGTAACATCAGCAAAAAGCCTTTTTTTAAAAAGAGACTCTCATAGATGTGGAAAACGATTATCATAGCACAGTATCATATTTCATGGAATATCATAGAGATGAGATGGATGAGGATACTCTATCAGAGATATTTCCGTCAAGTGATATAGACACAATGACATTTACAGAGATGGTAGATTATTTAGAAGCTGTTCGTTTTTGGGAGTATAATTGACAGTAAAAACACAGAAGCAGGCTTTTTATTATGGATTTAAGTTTTGATACTGAATTAACAGATGAACTTATGGTTATTCATTTTAATTTAGATAAACAGCCATACTATGTAGCCCATGAAAGTTAATTCACTTATAATTAATCATACAGCATTTAAAAAGACAGTAGATCTGTAGATTTTTCTGTCTTTTTCTTTATTTAAAAAAATGAAGGATCGTTCAATTTATAATTATCTTTTATACTATTTTCAAGTTCAAAGTATGCTTTCATGTCACTTGGCTGCGCGGGATCCCTTTTTTTCCCAATACATGTTTCCGTAATAAAGCTTCATTGCCCAATAGTAAGGATATTCATGGCTTAGTAATACGGCTTCTATTGCATTTGAAACAGGTTTTGCAAGATGAGATTGAGATACAGTTTCAGATGCAATTTCGTATGAGATACCTACATAATGAGACAATAGGTGTTTAATCAATTCACAGAAGCTATACTGATTAAAGACTATTCTATTACCACCATCTTTAAAGACAATGCCATCTTTTAACATAAGTTAATACCTCCAAAATCGCTGAGATGTTTGACGAGCTTTTGAGTTGGAAGACCGACGATGTTCTCATAGCTTCCGCTTATTGATTCTATATACTTTCCAAAAGCGCCCTGAATAGCGTATGAGCCTGCTTTATCATATGGCTCATCACTTTTTATGTATTCTTCAATCTGGGCCTCAGAAAGGCGTTTTACAGTCACATTTGACCTGTCGTAGAATACATCAAAGCGCTCTGAAATCGCATCGTAGATGGCAACTCCAGTGTAGACGCTGTGGGTTCTTCCGGAGATTGATTCTATCATCTTGCGTGCGTCATCCTTGTTCTCAGGTTTTCCTAGAACCTTATCACAATATACGACAGTATCTGCACTGATAATAAGGCTATTTTTGTCTATATCATTATGCTCAAGGCAGTACTGGCATTTCTTTAGGGCAAGAAACATTACAAGATCCTTTGCAGAGGAGATTCCGCTCGTATTTTCATCTGCATTAGTAGGAAGTATATCAAAGCTTGGAACTAGCTTTGATAGAAGCTCGACTCTTCGAGGAGAAGCCGATGCAAGTATGATTCTTTTATTAGCTTGCTCTTGATTTTTCATTTGTTCTCCATATAAAAGGAATTTATCTGTGTATCATATTATTATATATCATAGCTGGCGTTTGGGGAATGATTTACATCATTTTGCATTTGTGATATAATGACTTATCGCTTTGGAGGAGTTAAATATGAGCAGAATGGACAAGAAAAGGCGACAGAAAGAAGCCGCTGCAGTTACAGATATTGCAGGCAAGGTTAAGAAAAAAGGTCGTCTCAAGCTTTACCATAAGATAATAATAGTAATTTTGATAATCGCTATGATCGTAGTCGGAGTAGGTTACGGTTATATATATAGCAAGCTGAACAAGATTAAGAGAGATAAGGTCGAGAACTATACAGATAAGGAACTATCGTGCGTTGATGTTGATGGATATGTAAACATCCTTCTCATTGGTATAGATTCAAGAGACATATCTGATTATAAGGATGCGAGAGCTGATGCTATAATCATAGCAAGTATAGAGGAAAAGACAGGTAAGGTTTACCTGACATCTATCTACAGAGACACCTATTTGAAGCTAGGTGATGAAAACTATTATGATAAGATAAATCACGCTTTTGCAAATGGTGGTCCTAAGGAGATGATGAAGACCGTTAATCAGGCGCTAGATTTGAATATCAAGAAGTATGTATTGTTCAATTTTAAGGCAGTTTCAGATGTTGTCGAGGAAGTCGATGGTATAAATATCGATGTTAAGGACTATGAGATAGATGAGCTGAATAAGTATACGTATGAGACTGCACTAATTATCGGAACTGAGAATTACAACATGGTTAGCGAGGCAGGACCTCAGAAGCTGACAGGACCTCAGGCTGTTGCCTACGGAAGAATCCGTAAGGGTGTAGGCGACGACTTTAAGAGAACTGAGCGAATGAGAACTGTTATCAAGAAGCTTTTGACTAAGGTTAAGAAGCAGAGCTTCCTCAAGATAGATAACCTCATCGATGCAACCATGCCACAGATTAGAACAAACCTCAGCAACTCAGATATTCTAACCTTTGGATATAAGCTAAAGGACTTTAACATTAAGGGTAGCAAGGGATTCCCATATACAATAACCACGGGATATCTAAATGGCGCTGCATATGTATTCCCAGCAGACCTTGAGAATGATGTGATAGAGCTGCATAAGAAGGTGTTTAAGAATAAGAAGTATAAGCCAAGCAAGAGCGTTCTTGAGATAAGCGCGCAGATTGCAAATGATGCTGGATTATCGTCAGGACAGTCTGTTGTTGATCCGAATGCTGTTATTAACAATCCGACAAATAATACGGATATTCTTGAACCAGAATCCAATAATTCACAGCAGACACAGAACAATTATTCGCAAAATAGTGGAGAAAACCAAAGCGGAAATCAGAGTGGAAACGAGCAGAACACGCAGCCACAGCAGCCACAGCAGCCAGATCAAAATCAAGGACAGACTCAGCCAGTGCAACCAGTGCAACCAGTTCAGCCGGTACAGCCAACTAATCCATAAAGGCATGATAAAAGAGATTAGGAGAATACCTAATCTCTTTTTTATAAGCTTATATAGTTTACTGTCTTGCTCTATATTCTTGTATGATTTTGACACCACTGCTAGTGCCTAGTCTATCTGCACCAGCATCTATTAGAGCAAGGGCAAAGTCTAGGTCTCTAATTCCGCCAGAGGCTTTAATCTTTAGGTTCTTGCCTAAACGCAAGATGGTTTCCTTGATTATTTCTATGTCGTGTATATTTGCGCCTCTTGTTGAAAAACCAGTTGATGTCTTTATAAAGTCTGCGTTATTTTCGCAACAGATTTCGCTGACTTTGATGATTTCATCTCCTGTAAGTAGGGCAGTTTCAATGATAACCTTGAGTATGGCAGATTTTTCGTGGCATGCTTTTGCAAGTATGTAAATTTCTTTACTTACATAATCGTAGTTTTTTGCCTTTAATTCACCGATATTTATGACCATATCGATTTCGGATGCGCCATTTTCTATGGCTTCTATACATTCTGCAAGCTTATTGTTACTAGTGGTCATTCCTAGAGGAAAGCCTACTACTGTAGCAATCTTTACATTACTGCCTTCAAGTGACTGTTTTGCTAGGCTTATATAGCAAGGATTTACACATACGCAGTAGAAATCATATTTTTTGGCTTGATCGCACAGTTCGCTGACTTTGATGCTTGTTGCATCAGCGGAAAGGATGGTGTGATCGATATATTCGTTTAAATTCATATTTGACTCCTAAACAATTACTCGTTTTGATTTATTATAACATGTTTAGGGTATCCACTGATATAAGTAATTTGGCACATGATGTATGTGCTAGATGTAGATTTGGAGTGATTACTATGGAAATAGAATTGAAATATAGACTTAACGATGCGTCAGAGGCTGAAGCCATATTTAGCGACGCAAGGATATTTGCTATGACAGATCCTGGATCAGAGAAGACTATCAAGATGCATGCTGCTTACTTTGATACCGAAGATGCTAGCCTTAGTTCAAAAGGAATAGTATTTAGGGTCAGGGAAGAGGGTGATAAGCTAATGGCTACGCTCAAGTGGGACGGAGTGAGTATAGATGGACTTCACGCACGTGAGGAGATAAATGTGCCACTTAGTGATAGAGGACATTTTGACAATCCAAATATCTGCGTATTTTCGGAAAGCGATATTTATGAGAAGCTTGAGTCTGCGGTCCTAGGTAAGGAACTTGTTTTGATGATGGAAATGAGCTTTGTGAGAAGGGCTGTGAGACTGGATACGGGTACAGGAATTTTTGAGCTTTCTGTAGATAATGGAAATATAAGCTGCAGGGGCAAAACTAAGCAAATTAATGAATTAGAAATAGAACTTTTTTCGGGTTCAAACGATGAACTTAAGGAATTAGGGGAATATATATCAAATAAATTCAAAATTTCACCAGAAAAATCATAGTAAATTCAAGCAAGGCTTGGATTTAGTCGACAAAAAAATAGGGTATAATTGAGTGAAATAGCTTATAAACCTTTACTTTATGGCGCATAAATGATAAAATAAAATGCTAAATTAGTTAAATATTATAAGATAATAATGATGGTAATATTGGAGGACGCACTTAAATGAAAGCAACATTAATTTCAAAAGAAAACAACAGAGCAAAATTCACTATGGAATTCACAGCAGAGGAATTTGAAGCAGCTGTTGTAAAAGCATATCAGGATAGCAAGGATAAGTTCAATATCGATGGATTTAGAAAGGGTAAGGCTCCACGTAGCATTATCGAAAAGCACTTTGGAGAGGGAGTATTCTTTGAGGATGCAATCAACAACCTATTCCAGACAGCTTATCCAGAAGCACTTAATGAGCTTGACCTAGAGGTAATCGATTCACCACAGGCTGATTTCAGCGAGATTGGTAAGGGCAAGCCTCTAACAGTTACAATCGATGTTGCTGTTTATCCAGTAGTTGAGGTTAAGGACTACAAGGGAATCGAAGTAGAACAGGTTGACCCTGAGGTTACAGAAGAGGACGTTGACAGAGATATCGAAGCTATGCGTAAGAGAAACTCACGTATGGTTGTAGCAGATAGACCTGTTGAGAATGGAGATACAGTAATTCTTGACTACGCTGGATTCGTTGGTGATGAGCAGTTCCAGGGAGGAACAGCTGAGAACCAGGAACTAAAGATTGGATCAGGAATGTTCATTCCAGGATTTGAAGAGCAGCTAATTGGTGTTAAGGCTGGAGAATCTAAGGATGTAGTTGTTACATTCCCTGAAGAGTATCAAGCTAAGGAGCTTGCTGGTAAGGAAGCAACATTCAAGTGCAAAGTTCACGAAGTTAAGTTTGAGGAACTACCAGAGCTTGATGATGAATTTGCTAAGGATGTAAGCGAGTTTGATACACTTACTGAGCTTAGAGATGATGCAAGAGCAAGAATCCTAGAGTCAGTTAAGCTACAGTGCGAGAACGAAGCTAAGGATAAGGTAATCGCTCAGGTATATGAGAACAACAAGATTGAGGCTCCTGCAACAATGGTAGCTGACGAGATGGATAGAATGATTCAGGAACTTGAGCAGCAGATGAGATATCAGGGACTAAACATCCAGCAGTACCTACAGTTCACAGGTTCAACTCTAGATGATTTCCGTAATGAGATTAAGCCAGAAGCTGAGAAGCGTGTTGCTACAAGAATCGTTCTAAGATCTATCGGAGACGTTGAGAATGTAGAAGTTACAGACGAGGATCTAGATAAAGAGCTACAGAGAATGTCTGAAGCATACAACACAGATCCAGAGAACATCAAGAAGATGCTTGGAGAAGAAATCTAGCATTCTTCCGTAAGGACATCGCTTTGACAAAGGTTATGGATATGCTTTACAACGAAGCTAAGATCACTTTGGTTAAGGCAAAAGACCTTGAGGCAAAGAATGCTGAAGAGAAGTCCGAAGAAGGAAAGGATAAATAAGAATGGCAATGATACCTTATGTTATTGAACAGACAAGTAGAGGCGAGAGAAGCTACGATATATACTCAAGAATGCTAAAGGACAGAATCATCTTTCTCGGAGACGAGATAGATGATCATGTTGCTAACCTTGTAGTAGCACAACTACTCTTTCTCGATGCTGAAGATAGCGAAAAGGATATCAACCTTTATATTAACTCGCCAGGTGGTTCAGTCACGGCAGGACTTGCTATACTCGATACTATGAACTATATTAAAGCGGATGTTTCAACAATTTGTGTTGGACTAGCTGCAAGTATGGGAGCTGTACTTCTTTCTTCAGGAGCAAAGGGAAAGCGTTTCGCCCTTCCAAATGCAGAGATTATGATACATCAGCCTCTTGGAGGAGCCAGAGGTCAGGCAAGCGATATCAGAATCCATGCGGATTGGATAACTAAGACCAAGACTAAGCTAAACAATATTCTTAGCGAAAACACAGGTCAGAGCTTCGAGAAAGTAGAAGAAGACACAGATAGGGATAATTTTATGACCGCTGATGAGGCAAGCAATACGGCCTTGTTGATGAGGTTATAAGGAGATAGTAAGGAACAAAGATGACAGAGAAAAACGAACAGAATGGTGAATTGCATTGCTCGTTCTGTGGTAAGCCACAGAGTGAAGTAAGGCGCTTAGTAGCAGGACCAGGAGTATACATTTGTGATGAGTGTATACAAATGTGTTCGGAATTGATAGATGAAATGCCAATGGAAGATGTCTTCGCTGGAGATTCAAATATATCTTTTGATGAGCTTCCAAAGCCAAAGGAGATTTGAGTATCTATCGGATTACGTAGTTGGTCAGGATAGAGCAAAGAAGACACTTTCCGTTGCAGTTTATAATCACTATAAGAGAATCAATGCGCTTGGAAAAGCTGATGATTCAGAGGTAGAGCTACAGAAGAGCAACATCGTTATGATTGGACCTACGGGTTCTGGTAAGACTTTGATTGCTCAGTCTCTTGCGAAGGTATTAGATGTTCCATTTGCAATTGCAGACGCTACGGCGCTAACAGAGGCAGGCTATGTAGGAGAGGATGTTGAGAATATTCTACTGAGACTTCTTCAGGCAGCTGATTACGATACAAAGAAAGCCGAAAGAGGCATTATATATATAGATGAGATTGATAAAATCGCCAGAAAATCGGACAATCCATCTATTACAAGGGATGTAAGCGGAGAAGGGGTGCAGCAGGCACTTTTAAAGATTTTAGAGGGCACAGTTGCAAATATCCCTCCACAGGGAGGCCGTAAGCATCCACACCAAGAGTTTATACAGCTCGATACAACAAATATACTGTTTATATGTGGCGGAGCATTTGATGGACTTAATGCAATGATCCAGAGAAGACTTGGCGAGAAAGTTATAGGTTTTAATTCTGGAGAAAAGGGAGTTGAGGTAGAAACCGAAAAGGCACTTGTACATCTTGAGCCAGAGGATTTACTGAAGTTTGGTCTAATTCCAGAATTCATTGGTAGACTTCCTGTTATAGTTACTCTTGATGAGCTTGATGTAGATGCTCTCAAGATGATTATGACAGAGCCTAAGAATGCGCTTGTTAAACAGTACGAGAAGCTATTTGAGCTCGATGGCGTCGAGTTAGAGATGACGGATGATGCAATAGACGCTATTGCACACAAGGCGATAGAGAGAAAGACGGGAGCGCGTGGCCTTAGAAGTATCTTTGAGAAGATAATGAATGAGGTTATGTATGAGATTCCGTCACGCGAAAATGTATCAAAATGTATAGTTACAGAGGAAACTGTCAATAATGGTAATGAGCCTAAGCTGATAGAAATGATTGACTAAAATCTCGTAAAATTCCAGGCGACTTCTTTGTCGCCTGATTTATTAGAAAGGAGAATTTTATGGAAGACAAGAAAAACACTGCAGCAGAGACCTTTGCTGAAAATATAGATACATATGAAAACGATAATGATGTGATAATGGATTTGGAAGAAGATGAGGTTGAGAAAGTATATCCTTGCATTCCTCTTAGAGGAGTTTCAATCTTCCCAAATACAGTTATTCACTTTGACATAGGTAGAGAAAAATCAATAAGAGCATTGGAAAAGGCTATGGCGGGAGACAGAATGATGTTCGTGTCATCTCAGAAGGATGATAATGTTTTGATTCCTACTTTTTCTGATGTTTACGATATGGGCTGTATCGTTAAGGTTAAGCAGATGCTTAAGATCAACGGCGATGCTGTCAGAGTTCTAGTTAGTGGAGTTTGCAGAGCAAAGCTAAGTAGAGTGGTTAGTGAGGATGTTTTAATGTCCTGCACAGTATTTGAGCTTCCTGAGGAAGTTGATCCTGATGTACTCAATGTTGAGGAAAAGGCACACCTTAGAATCCTAACTGAGAAGTTCATCGAGTACGCTGCTCTCTCAGAGCGACTTAACGAGGAATCAATTGATAAAGTGCTTTCAGAAACAAATCCATCAGCACTAGTTGATAATATAGCTAATGAGCTAGTACTTCCTGTTGCAAAGAAACAGCGCATACTTGAGGCTACACCTTTTGTACACCGCCTTGAGGTTTTGCTTGCTATCGTAAGTGAGGAAATCGAGATTGCTGCTGTTGAGAAGGAGCTTGCTCGTAAATTTAAGGAAAATGTCGATAAGAATCAGAAGGACTACTTCCTTAAGGAAAGAATGAAGGTCATTCAGGAAGAGCTTGGCGAAGAAGAAAACGCAATAGAAGAGGCTGATGAATGGCTAAAGAAACTAGATGAACTCAAACTTGATGAGAAGATAGATACTAAGGTTCGCAAGGAAATCAAACGATTCACAAAGATGGCACCATCATCTGCTGAGAGTGCTGTTATTAGAAACTATGTTGAGACAATTATTGAGCTTCCTTGGGATAAGGCATCTAAGGTTAACATTAACATAGCAAAGGCCGAAAAGACACTTGAGCAGGATCACTACGGACTGAAATCTGTTAAGGAGAGGGTGCTAGAGTATCTAGCGGTAATTCATTTATCAAAAGGAATCAAAGGCCCTATCCTCTGCCTAGTAGGTCCTCCAGGAACAGGAAAGACATCAATTGCAAGATCGATAGCTAAGGCTACGGGCAGAGAATTTATTCGTATGTCACTCGGCGGAGTTAGAGATGAAGCTGAGATTCGCGGACATAGACGTACATATATTGGTGCAATTCCAGGAAGAATTATCACAAGTATCAAAGATAGCGGTGTTAATAATCCATTATTCCTCTTTGATGAAATCGATAAGCTAGGTGCGGATTATAAGGGTGATCCTTCGTCAGCACTTCTAGAGGTTCTTGATCCAGAGCAGAATAAGACATTTACAGACCACTTTCTAGACATACCTTTTGATTTATCAAAGGTGCTATTCGTAACTACAGCTAATTCGCTAGACACAATTCCAAGACCTCTATTAGACCGTATGGAGGTTATCCAGGTAAGCGGATATACTGAGGAAGAGAAGCTAAAAATCTCTGAGAAATACCTAATTCCTAAGCAAGAAAAGGAACATGGCCTACGTAGAAATAGCTTAAATATCTCAGAGAAGGCTATCAGAGATATAATAAACTACTATACAAGAGAGTCTGGTGTAAGAAACCTAGAGAGAAGAATTGCAGATGTTTGCCGTAAGGCAGCTATGCAGACAGTAACTCGCGGAAAGAAGACATACTCAGTAACTCCAAGAAACCTTGATAAGTATCTCGGACAGAGAAAGTTTAGATACGATATTATCGAAGGAGCTGGAGAAATCGGTGTAGTTAACGGTATGGCATGGACAGCTGTAGGTGGCGAGACGCTATCGATAGAGACTTTGATTCTCGATGGAACAGGTAAGATTTCTTTGACTGGTAAACTTGGAGATGTAATGCAGGAATCTGCAAAGACAGGGCTTAGCTATATCAGATCAATTGCAAAGGAATTTGATATTGAGGATGACTTCTATAAGAACAAAGATATTCACATTCACGTTCCAGAGGGCGCTGTGCCAAAGGATGGACCATCAGCAGGTGTAACTATGTTTACATCAGTTGTGTCAGCTTTGACAAAGGTGCCTGTACGCAAGGATGTTGCAATGACAGGTGAGATTACACTGACAGGAAAGGTTCTTCCTGTTGGAGGAATCAAAGAGAAGGTTCTAGCTGCTTATAGAGCTGGAATAAGAACTATTTTGCTTCCTAAGGACAATGTAAAGGATCTTGAGGAAATACCACAGTCAGTGAGAAAGAACCTCAAGGTTGTAGGACTAGAATATGCTAAGGAAGCCTTACCGGAGGCGTTAGAAAAATAATGAGAATTATCAGGTCAGAATTGGAAGCGGTCGCAGTAAGACCAAATCAGTATCCAGATGCAAGTCTTGATGAAATAGCATTTGTAGGGCGCTCAAATGTAGGAAAATCCTCGCTGCTCAACCTGTTAACAAACAGGAAGAGTCTGGCGAGGATCAGCGGAAACCCAGGAAAAACAAGGACGATTAACTTCTATTTGATAAACGATGCATTTCGCTTTGTCGACCTACCTGGATATGGCTATGCTAAGGTTTCAAAGAGTATTACAGCTGACTGGGATAGAATGATGGATGATTTCTTTAAACAGAGAAAAAATCTTAAGAGGGTAGTTCAGCTTGTCGATATTAGACACGAGCCATCAAAACTAGATGTTCAGATGTATGAATATCTAAGAAGTTATGGACTTGATGGACTTGTTTGTGCCACAAAGGCAGACAAAATATCCGGAAATCAGAAGCAGAAAAATCTATCGATAATCAGAAAGAGTCTAAACCTTGGTAAGGAAGATAAGATTGTTCCAGTTTCCGCGCTCAAGAAGACTGGACATGATGTGTTACTTGACTATATTGCTGAGGAACTTGGCATAGAATAGTTAGTGACATATTGAGTCATTTAGTATAAAAATTATATGTAGACGTAGATGTTATTTAAATATATATAATGAGGAAGCTATGAAAGCAAAACAGGATGCAATTGGAACAGTTCTCTTTACACAGAAAGAGATAACTAAGAGAGCCAAGGAAATAGGCGAACAGATAAACAAAGACTATAAGGGTGAGGAGGTTGTCCTAATAGGTACGCTTAAGGGCGCTATCATGTGGATGGCTGATATCATGAAGGAAATTAAGCTAGACACTAAGATTGACTTTGTTGCAGCAAGCAGCTATGGTTCAGCTACAACAAGTAGCGGTGTCGTTAAGATTACTAAGGATATCGGAATGAACCTCTTTGATAAAAACATCATCATAATCGAGGACATTGTTGATACTGGAACAACACTCAAGTATCTCAAGGAGTACATATCCGCAAGAAATCCAAAGACAATTAAGATTTGCACATTGCTAGATAAACCAGCAAGAAGAAAAGCTGATGTAGAGGCTGACTATGTTGGTTTTGAGGTCGAGGATTTGTTTGTGGTTGGTTATGGGCTCGACTATGACCAAAAGTATAGAAATCTTCCATATATTAGTTACTTAGAAGGTTAGGGAATGGAGGTCAGGGTAATTCCTGCCCTCTGTTTTTTAGTTTACGAATGGAGAACATATTGAAACGACTTAATTATATTTTATATGTTATTCTTGCCGTAAGTATTTCGTTTTTTATCGTGATCTTTAGCTATAATGCTATTCTTAGAGTACCTGAAACCTATACCTACCATTTCAATGATTCTCAGGTGACATATAACCTAAATACAAAGACATCGGGTACAGAGTTTTCTAGTGAGATTTGTTCATATCTTAACTCACCGTTAAAAAGCGAATTCCAAGTATACGAAAAGAACGGCAAGTTTAATGACCCACTTTTTGAGAAAAAAGAAGTGGAGGTAATGAGAAAAGCAAAGAAAATACTGACTGTAAGCGCGATTGCAGGCTTGTTCTTTGGAGTTTCATCTATTTTTAGCTATGCTTATCTGCTAAAAAACGGTAGCAGAAGCAAGCTTAAAAGAACAAACAATGTTGCTATTGCACTAGCGGTGCTTATGCAGATTGTGATGGCAATTAGTCTAAATGTAGATGCGATAAGAAAAGTCATATATAAGCTATTCATTGGGGTAAGCCCTGGTAAGGAGTCACTTTTGATTGAGCTTATAGGAACGCCGTTTGAGGCGGTCGTATCGGTCTTTGCAACGATAATAATGGCAATTTTGATAGGCATATTTGTTTATATAAACAAGAAGTTAATCAAGGATGAGCGTATTTTTTATTAAGGAGAAATCATGACATATATTTTTTTGGCGAATGGATTTGAGGAGATAGAGGCACTAACAACTGTCGATATGTTAAGACGCGCCGGAATACAGATAAAGATGGTATCGATAATGAGAGAAAAGATGGTATACGGCTCACATGGGATTGGAGTTGAGGCCGACATCATCTTTGAGGAATGTAACTTCGAAAACTGTCAGATGCTCATAGTTCCAGGAGGTTATGAGGGTGTGGAAAATATCTGCAATCATTTTGATTGTAAAGCAGCACTAAGACAGTTTGCTGAGAGTGGAAGATATGTAGCTGCAATCTGTGCAGGACCTATGGCTCTTGCTAAGGCAAGGATTCTAGGAGGTCATGAAGCGACAATCTACGATGGCATGGAGAGTGAACTTATAGATGCAGAGTATGTAAAGAAGAATGTAGTTGTATCTGGCAACATCATTACAGGTCGCGGACCAGCCTATGCTAGCGATTTTACAAGCGAACTCATCAGAATTTAAAGAATGATGATGTAGCTAGTGAGGTAAGGGGCGATATGCTTTTCGAAGCCTAAAGCATTGATTAAAAGCAATAGAACTTAAATTCGAGGCCTAGGAGTTTCTAGGAGAAAGGAGCAAATCCAAGCTTTATATTTCTTGGATTGCGAGAGATTTTATGAATAGAATCAGGTATTTTGTTGCACTTTGCGTAGCAAAGCTCGCTATAATTGCGCTAAAGGTATTTGGATATAAGGGAACTGACTTTCCAGGTATAGTTGCATTTAGAATATGCCCTGGTTTCTTGAGATATGCAAAAAAGCCGAAAACTATTATAGGAGTTACAGGCACTAACGGTAAGACAACGGCAACAAACCTAATTTCAGATATGTTAGCAACTCTAGGCACAGAGGTTATAACAAATAGAGATGGATCAAATACACATACAGGCATTGCTACTTCTTTGATAAAGTCTACTAGTATCTTCGGAAAGTGCAAATATGAGCTTGCTGTATTTGAGATGGATGAGCGTTCAATGAGGTTTATTGGCTTACAGATGGATATAGATAAGCTTGTGGTTTGCAACTTGTCTAGAGATTCAATAATGAGAACTGGTCATCCTGAATTTGTAAGAAATGTTCTAACCACGTTCATACCAGAAACCACAGAACTGATTTGCAATGCAGATGATTACAATGCTTATTCTGTATCACCTAAGAACAAAAGAACATATTTCGGTATCAAAAAGATGGAAGGTGACAGGCAAGATAGCAATAACATCATAAATGACGTGCAGATTTGTCCTGTATGTGGAGAGAAAATTAAGTTTGAGTATTATCGTTATAGTAACATAGGAAAAATCTATTGCGATGCCTGTGGATATAAATCGCCAGAATATGATTATTATCTAGATGAAGTTGATTTTGATAATAATGAAATGCTCTTTGTGGCAAAAGGAGAAAGTCAGAGAGTAGTAATATTAAATGATAGTGTATTCAATATCTACAATCAGTTATCTGCTATGACACTACTTCATGAGATGGGATATTCACTAGCAGAGATTGCAGAATGTCTAAAGACTATGGGACTTGCGAAAACGAGATATAACTCACAGGATGCTGGAGACATGAAGGTTATCACTATGCTGTCAAAGTGTCTGAACGGATATGCTACATCAAGAGTAATGGAGTATATTGCAAAGCAAAAGAAGCAGAAGCAGATTCTATTTATGGTTAACTCAATAGATGCTGAAATCCACTGGTCAGAAGATATTTGCTGGATTTACGACACCGATTTTGAGTTTATAGCAGATGATTATTTACATAGCATTATTGTTTACGGGACAAGGGCTTTGGACTACAAGGTGAGACTACTTCTTGCCGGAATTCCAGAGGAAAAAATCAAAGTTGTTGAAAAGGCAGAAGACGCAATTGAGTTATTTGAGTATATTGATGACAGCTTGATTTATGTTTTATATGACCTTGATGTAATAGATAAGGGTCTAAAGATAGCAGATGCTATTAGGGAAAGATTTTCAGCTGGCAAAGTACAGTAGGGAGATAAGATTTATGAAGATAGAATATTTATTTCCAGAGATCACGGGTATTTTTGGAGACCATGCAAATATAGATATTTTTAAAAAGATCGGTTATAAATGCTGAAGTCATCAGTACCTCTCTCAATAGTGAACCACGCTTTATAAGCGAGGATATAGACCTTGTTTACATGGGTTCTATGACTGAGTTAAGCCAGAAAATTGTAATCGAAAGATTAAATAAATATAAAAATAAAATAATCGAAAAGATAGAAGAAGGTCAGAACTTCCTTATTACCGGGAATGCTCTAGAGATTTTCGGTAACGGAATAAAGGATGTTGGTAAATTCGTATTTGAGGAAAAATGGGGACCTTTTCTAGAGGGCCTTGGAATATTTAACTTTGATACAGAAAGAGACATGATAAATAAGTATAATTCTCTTTGGCTAGGAGAGTACGAGGGTGAGAAGCTTACGGGACTTAGAAGCCAGTTCACACGTAGCTTTTATAGGGAGGACATAGCGCCTTTATTTAAGGTTTTAAGAGGGCCGGGATTAAATGAGGACATTTCTATAGAAGGTATCAAATACAAGGGTTTTAGGGGCACATATACGCTAGGACCACTATTTATAATGAATCCTAATTACCTAGAAAAGGTTCTAGGAGAACTAGGTGTAGAAGATTACAGCATTCCGTTTAGAGATTCAATATTCCTAGCGCATGATGAACGTGTCAAGGAATATAGCAATCCAGATACAGGATATTTATATTAGCAAGGTGAAATAATGGAATTTAAAACTGATTACCATATACATTCGTTTTACTCAGATGGAGTTCTTTCTCCGACAGAAATAGTAAAGAGGTTTAGAGCGCTAGATTACGATATAATTTCCATAACCGATCACGATGGCTTTGAGGGTCTAAGAGAGGCAAGAGATGCAGTAAAAGACCTTGAGATGGAGGTCGTTCCTGGCATCGAGTTTTCAACAATTTATGATTTTGATGGAAAATCTATAGAACTTCATATACTAGGATATAACTTTGATACCGAAGATCCTAAGATGATAGCTACATGTGAGGAACTTAAGGAAAATCGCAAACAAAGAAATACAAAGCTTATAGAGAAGTTGATAGCAGATGGCATTGATATATCTGAAGCTGATTTACCAAAGAAGCCAGGGGGGGTATATTGGAAAGCCTGATATAGCCAGAGTTTTGATAAGTAAAGGATATGGAGACTTAGACCTTTATAAACTTCTCTCAGGAACACCAAAGAAAATGATAAGCACGCAAGAGGCAATAGAGCTTTTGAGGGGAGCAAAGGGAACTGTAGTTCTTGCACATCCATTAGAAATTGAAGAATTTATTTCGGGTAGCAAGTACGATTTTGATAAGCTGGTTGAACTGCTCAAGGAGCTTAAGAAGATTGGACTAAGGGGACTAGAGTGTTTCCATCCGTCTGCAAGCGAGGATGATTCAGCAAAGCTTATAGAGATAGCAGCAAAGTACCATTTGCACATAACAAGTGGGTCTGATTTTCATCACGAATAAACTGTGATTTGTTTGGATTATAATCTAAAAGGAGATAGTTCGTATGGTAGAAGATATTTTAAACAAGAAGATAGCCGCTGCGATAAGGACAGAAAAGGATTTTAGCAAGGCGCTAAAATCACGCGTTGATGTAGTATTTTTGCTTCACTCAAATATAATCACAGTAAATCAAAGCGTAAAGGAAATTCATGGAGCCGGAAAGAAGGCTTTTGTTCACCTAGATTTCGCTGAGGGAATAGGTAAGGATAGAGCAGGGATAGAGTTTCTGGCAAAGAATGGAGTCGATGGTATTTTGACTACGAGAACAAATATTGTAAGGATTGCCAAGGAGTACAATTTGACGACTGTGCAGAGATTCTTCATTGTCGATTCACACTCGCTAAACACATCAATGGAGTCTATCAGAAATTTCAAAACCCTGACATAATAGAGATAATGCCAGGGATTGTCACAAAGAAGATCAAAAGAATTCAGAGAGGAAATCACAACACCGATAATTGCAGGAGGAATAATCGAAACGGAGCAGGAGGTTATTGCTGCACTAGAAGCTGGAGCTGATATAGTTTCAACTGGTGAAGTGGAACTTTGGAATTTGAACATATAGTCTAGTTTTTTAAGGAGATGAATATGAAGATTAAGTTTTGTGGAGCATCAACAGGTGTAACAGGATCTTGTCATCTGTTGACAAGTGGAGAACATAAAATTCTGCTTGATTGCGGTCAATTTCAAGGAGGAAAAGCTCAGGACGCACTCAATTATGATAAGTTTCCATTTGAGCCATCAGAGATAGAATGCGTAGTTTTATCTCACGCTCATATAGACCACTGCGGAAGATTACCGCTTTTAACAAAGAGGGGATTCGAGGGAAAAATCTACTGTACAGATGCTACAGCAGATTTGCTTTCTGTAATGTTAAAGGACAGCGCCTACATTCACGAAAAAGAGACTGAGTGGAAGAATCGCAAGGCTGAGAGGGCAGGAAGAGAACAAGTCGAACCTCTTTACACTATCGAAGATGCAGAGAAAACTTTATCTTTGGTAAGTCCAATTCTCTATGATCAGCAGATAGAAATTAACTCTGACATGAAAATCGTGTTTAATGATGCTGGACATATTCTTGGATCTGCAATCACAGAGCTATGGGTAACTGAAGACGATATGGAATCAAAAATCGTATTCTCAGGAGACCTTGGTATGGAGGGAAGACCTATTTTGCGTGATCCAACCTATATCAAAAAAGCTGATTATGTAATTATGGAGACTACATATGGAAATAGAATCCATAAGGAGCTAGGATCTGGTGTTGAGAAACTCATAGAGATAATTTTAAATACGACAAGACGCGGAGGAAACGTCGTCATTCCATCATTTGCTGTCGGTAGAACTCAGGAGTTAATCTACGAGTTAAACCGCTTCTATGACTCAAATAACGAGTATAGAAAAGAACTAGATAAGATATTCGTATACATTGATAGCCCTATGGCTACGACTGCAACTGAAATATTCAGAAGAAATGCTCAGGTGTTTGACGAAGAAACCAGAGAATACATACTTAAGGGTGACAATCCACTTGAGTTTAAGAACCTCAAATTTACACGAAGCAGCAAGGAGTCTCAGGACCTAAATTTCAATAATGAGCCTAAGATAATAATATCTGCAAGTGGCATGTGCGAAGCAGGAAGAATTAGACACCACCTAAAACACAATCTATGGAATCCAAAGAACAGCATTGTTTTTGTAGGATATCAGGGACAGGGAACGCTCGGCAGAAGCCTAGTCGAGGGTATAAAGATGGTAACTCTCTTTGGTGAGGAAATCCAGGTAAATGCAGAGATACATAATCTTGAAGGATTTTCTGGACATGCGGACCAAAACGGCCTATTTGCATGGCTTGCACATTTTGAGCAGAAACCTAAGCAGATATTCCTAGTACATGGTGAAGAGGAATCAAAGAAGGACTTTGCAAAACTTGTAAACGAAAAACTTTCATATGAGCCTATCGTAGTAATGGGTAACTCAGAATTTGAACTTGATATGAACAAGTCTGAGATTGTAAATATGGATAGTGCAAGAGAGCAGGCAGCAGAATCTGATAAAATTCAAAAGGTTAGAGATAAACTTTCAAGCATACATCTTGATCTGGAGCAAATTCTCTATAGTGCTAACCTTGCTGTAGAAGAAAACATATCTGACAAGAAGATTACACTGATAAATAATATTATACAAGAGCTCGAAAAATCGACTATAAATCTTGCGACAGCTGTCAATGAAGACGATGGACTTCGCGAAGAAAAAAATAATCCAAATTAAATAAAAATCTCTAGGCGATAATTTAGTTTATTGCCTAGAGAATTTTTGTTTTTGATGTAAATAGGGAATTAAAAAGAAAGCTTAAAACAAAAAAATACGGTTTTATTACATAAAAAAAGTCGAATTTATGACATAAATATGGGAAATTTTGTAAATGCCTTGACAATAATTTGGGGAATTGATTAAAATCTGTTCAAACAAAAAAAAGGGGGAATTATGAGATGGCAAGAGAGTGGCAACAGACTAAATTAAGAGAGTATTTGATGCCTAACGCGGTATATTATCAGAGCCTGTGGGCAGTTAGAGACATCCAGAGGATGGAGATGCGCATCAATGAACTCTCAACGGAAAAAGATGCTGTTGGAGATGGACGTAAGATGTGTGAGACTAGTAAATCATACAGTGTAAGCAAGCCGGTTGAGGCAAAAGGCGATGGAGATTTTACTTCTTCAAGAGAGGGTAAATGCGATTAAAAAGAGCACTAGCCACAGTACCTAAGGAGTATAGAAGATATATTCTTAGTAATATAATTATGCAAAATCCAGGTACAACATTTCCAAACAACACATGGAGGCAGTGGAAACAGAGGTTTCTCTTTGATGTAGCAAAGAACCTTTCCCTGATGTAGATGAGCAGGGGTAGGAGGATAACAGGCCTTGTTATAATAATCTGCGCTTTAACTATGCTGGTAATATGGGAGAAATGGGCTAAGCCAGCACTTGTGTATGATAAAATCCCAGTCCTTAAGATTGACCTTCAAAAGGGTGACGAGCTAAAGGATGGCATGATAGCCTATGTAGAGTCAAGCTGCGGAGAGAAATATATTAGCAAGGCGGAAATCAATAAATATATAGGGACTAGGGCGAAGCAGTTCATACATAAGGGAGTACCACTATTCAGCGAGTATCTTGGAAAGCCAGAAAGTTTAGTTGATATATCTAGGGATAGACTTGCTGTGGTCTTACCAAAGTCTGCAATACATAATTATTCTAGTCAGATTAAGAGGGAGGATATAGTTTTGATTTATGATGAGGCTGATTTGATTCTTAGAGCAAAGGTGTCTAGTGTAATGGATGACACACATGGATTTGAAGTGATAACAGGCCAAAGCGAAGCAGCAAGCTTAGCGAAGCGATATCAAAGGGCAGAAAATTACTGATTGTGAGGGGAAGCTAGATGACTAGTATTGGATTTTTTTCAGGGTCTGCATCATCTGGCTCTACCATGTTAGCAGTGTCAACATCTAAACTTTTAGCAGATATGGGAAAGAGAGTGCTTCATATTTTTACAGGAATAAGCAGTTTATATTCATATGTTGAAAAAAATAATGCGGGAAGTCTAGACGATATCAAGTCGTCACTTGTTGGTAGGAGCCTAACAGAAGAGGAGATAAAAGCTACAGCAAAGACCGTAGATGGAATAGAACTGATAGCATCAAATAAAAGTTTTCTTATGGCAAATACATTTCCTGTGGATAGTTTTGAACAGATATTGAATTCATCTAGGTGCTTTGATTACGTTGTTGTAGATGCAGGATCTGACTTTAGGACGGCTCTGACTATTTCTGCACTATGTTATTGTAATAAGAGAATAGTGTCAATTACTCAAGAACCAAATTCAATATCAAATTTCAAAGAATTAGATAATGACATATTAAGCAGTTTTGGAAATTTTTGAGCTTGTTATAAATAAATATTTAGGGATAAATCTTTGTACAGCAAGGATGATATTGCTTATCTTCTGAAGAAGGATATTTCATGTGTAATTCCGTACTCTCAGTTTGGAAGCTATGCGCAGATAGAGAGAAAAACTCTTATAGGCGAAAAACGATATAGACGAGCAGTAGAATGCTTAATCAAAGAATGCATGGGAAAAGACAATGGCAGTTAGAAATTTATTTTCGCTCGAGAACTTCTTGGATGAGTATTCCAATGAACCTGTAAAAACGAGGCAGGAGACAGATGCATATTTCGACTTTGAAGCCATCTGCAGTCTAGTCGAGAAGAAACTAGATATAGATTGGAACGATGCAGATGATGCTAGTAAACAGCTTAAGCTTGAGAGGGAAAAGAGTGCAATCATAGGATATGAGAAGGATGTTCTATTCTACAAAGATAAAATAAGGGAAATTCTAAGACAGAATAAACTAGAAGAAGCTAGCTTTCCTAGCTATTACCAAGATATCATAGACGCCATATTCGCTGAGCTATATGGGCTTGCAGGAATTTCACCCTGGGCATATGACACAGATGATAAATACAAACTTCATCGTCAGCAAAAATCATAGGTGAGAGGATATATTTTCTTATAGATGGTAAATCAAAGCTAATGCCACAGAGAATAAGCAAGGATCGTTTGCTTAAGCTAAAGAGAGCACTTCTGCTTGCAACGCCAAGCGAACGTCTAAGTGATGCATACCATGAGGTATATCTTAGAAATGGGATAAGAATAAGCATATATTCTGGTGATGTTGTAAAGCCAAATCAAGATGTAATAGTCTTTCGTAAATATGTTATGCAAAAGCTGTGCTTTGAAGCCCTGAGCGAGCGTAAGACATTTCCTAAGGAATCAATAAGGATATTTGAACTTATGCGTAAGGTTGGTTTTAATGTGATATTCACAGGACAGGTGAGATCTGGCAAGACGACATTTCTGCAGATGTGGCAGAGCGGAGAAAATCCAAATCTTGAGGGACTAGCTATTTCAACTGACCCTGAGACGCCTTGGCAAGATATTATGCCTGATACAGCTTTGATGCAGATAGTGACTGATGGTTTGGGGTTAGAAACCCTAAGTAAGTCACTTCTTAGGGCAGATAATGACTATGTTTTGATGGAGGAAATGAGGGATGCATCTGCATATAAACTCATTTTAGATATAATTACATCTGGAACAAGTAGGTGTAAGGCTACTGTACACGATGGAAGTGCGCTTGATCTACCGTATAGGATGGCAAGTGAGGTGGTTAATAAGTATGGCGGAAGCCTGATGTACACAATAAAGAGAATATATACAGGTTTTGATTATGTATTTGAGATGACACAGGATAATAATAATCATGACCATAAGATACTTAAGGCGATTGTAGAATATGATTTTGATAGCGAAAGAGAATGCTGCATAGCAACATATCTATGTAAGTATGATTTTAGTAGAAAAGAATGGATATGGAATTCTGACTGTATAATGAGTAAATTAGAAAAAAATATCCCCAAGGGTCTAAGGAAATCATAGAAATAAAAGGGCTTGTTGATAAACTCTCCTGCAAAGATATATTTGATGATTGGAGGTTTGAACCTAACTATAGGGATTAGAGACAAATGCTAGAAAGAATAATATATTTGATAATTGTAATTGGCATACTAGTAATGGAATCAGATGTTGTAGTTCAAATATACAAAGGCATGAAAAAAATAGTTTCTCCATAAAGAGAGATTTAAGACTTGTATCAAAACAAATCAATAAAAGAGAAGGTGGCAAGGTATACAAACATCTTATGCGTCTTATTTCTGCATCTGATATGGAGCATATATTTATTTCACCAGAACACTTTATATATCTATGTGTATTCATATTTAGCTTCATGTTTATTGGGCTTATGATCTTTCTTGATTTTCGCGATGCCATTATACTGGCTACTGGTTTTGCAGCTATTCCTTATGCAGTTTTAACTTTCAAGCTTAGTGGAAAAAGAGCTAAAGGAAGTCGTGAAGCTGTGGTTCTAGTACAGGAACTAACTAATAACTATAAGATCAATTCATGCAATATGAGGGAAGCAATCGAGGCTACAGCTATTTCAATTGAGGCTTCTGCAACAGTTAAGAGGGTAATGATAAATCTAGCAAAGAACTTGAACAATGCATCCTCGTCAAAGGAAATAGGGGAAGCGGTAGAAAACTTTAGATATGCATTTGGAACCGCATGGGCAGACATTCTATCCGCAAATATTTTTATAGCAGTGTACAGAGGGGTAAGGGTAGAAAACAGTCTTAGGGATTTAGGAAAAAGCATTGCAAATAGCAAGAAAATTGTTGAGCACTCAAGACGTCAGGGATATGAAGCGAGAATTATGATTAGATATATGATGCCGATATGTATGCTGATGACAATTATAAGTGCAAGAATGTTCTTTGACATGAGTATAGGTGAATATATGTTAAATCAGTTTTCCAATAAGAGTAGTATGTACTGGCTACTTACTTCGATATTTCTATACTTAGGAGCCTGTTTTACAGACATGTTTTTTGCAAGCAGAAAGATGGACTTATAGATTTGAGGATAAGTAGATTTTGGCGCAGGAAGTTAAGCGTAATTAGCATTAAGAAAAATCCGCTAGATAATACTAAAAATGTATTGAAATCGATTAAGGCTAAAATTATATCTATATTGAATTCAGATAGGATTGAGCAGGAGCTGCTAAATAGCTGTTTAATGGGGAAAAACCTTGCAATAATATATGCCGGAAAACCGATGTCAGCGGATTACATAATAGAGGAACTCATGAGAAGCAGCAAGCTACTTAAACCAGTTTATGCAGAAATACTCTCAGAGTATAGGAAGGGTAGAGATAAGGAGGCTTTTGACATATTGTACAAAAGAGTGCCTGTAAAAGCTGCAAAGAGTTTTTCAATGATTTTATCCAAGATAGATATGATAAATCCAGTGGAGCTTAGTGAATATATGGATTCATTTGAGGAAACGCTTGCAGATCAAAGGCTTACAAAAGGCATACAGAACGCAGAAAAACAAAGTCTCATAGTAAATATAACAGTTACGCTATCTATTTTTGCATTATTAATGAATTTTACTGTAACTGTTATATTTTCAAAGGCACAGGTATTGCTTTCAGATATATTTTTAGGAGGGATAATGAAGAATTTAATTATAATAATTGGAACCATGATACTGGGGGTTATAATAGTAAACACACTAGTTCTTGGAGATGGTAACTCTATGAAGGGTGCGGCTCAAAACATACTTGATAGAGGTATACATACAATAGATAATATGAAGATTGGTGATCCGAATTGAAGGAGATTATCGTAATAGCAGGGACCATAATACTAGGATGCATTATATTTGATATGATGGTTGGTGGGGGAAATAGCCTAAAAACTAGTAGTGATAGCTATTTTTCAAATCTGCTTAGACAGTTATAATAATGAAGCAAATAATCACGGCAACAGCATCATTAATTCTTATTTTAAGTGTCTTTAGCAATATACTTTGCATCCAGGAAATAAAGATGAAGCAGACTGAACTTAAAGTAAGCTCAATAAGATATATTGAGCGAGTTAAGAGGGCTTCAGAACTAGACGATATAGTTAAAGATGCATGGAAAGAAAAGGCCGCAAAGATATTTAAATGCGATAAGTCAGACATAGAAATTATCTCTACAGACTATAAATATAATGGTATAAAAACACATAGAAGTAGAGTTACATTTAAATATAGAAGAATTAAAAGATAGATTTGGAATAGTAAAAAGGGCAGAAAGAGATGAAAGTGCATTTTTGATATAAGGTGTGATGGATAGGCATGAAAAATTTGATAATAACGCTTGGAATAATTATATTTATCAGTTCATTGGCGCTTAACTTACTTGGCCTTGAGGATGCATATTTGAAGGCGATTTCATCAATGTTTAAATAAGTTCTTATAAAATAGTTTTAACAAATAATAAAAGCCCCTTGATATAGACTTGTAACTAATGAAGTCTATGCAAGGGGCGTTTTCAATTACTTAAATGTTTCTATACATTGAAGAGGAAGTTCATTACATCTCCGTCCTTAACGATGTATTCCTTACCCTCAGCGCGTATAAAGCCCTTCTCGCGAGCTGCGGCTAGGCTACCATTACATTCCATAAGTTTGTCATAAGAAATAGTTTCAGCTCTGATAAAACCTCTTTCAAAGTCTGTGTGAATCTTTCCTGCAGCCTGAGGTGCCTTTGTTCCTCTTTTGATAGTCCAAGCTCTAACTTCATCTTCACCGGCTGTGAGGAATGAAATAAGGTTGAGGAGTTTATATGATGCTTTGATAAGTTTATCAAGACCTGACTCATCAATACCTAGCTCTGTAAGGAACATTTCTTTTTCTTCCTTATCTAGCTCGGAGATTTCTTCTTCTATACGGGCACAGATGCAGACAACTTCAGCATCTTCAGTCTTTGCAAATTCCTTAATCTGCTTAACACGCTCGTTATCATCTGTATCATTTATTTCGTCTTCTGAAAGATTTACCACATAGATGATAGGTTTGTAAGATAGAAGGTCAAGTGACTTGACATATTCTGCATCATCATCTGACAGCTCCATGGCACGTGCTGACTTACCTTCTTCTAGAAAGGCAATAACCTTGTTTAGGAGTTCTAGTTCCTTAGCAAGACTCTTATCTCCCTTTAGGTTCTTCTGAGTCTTAGCTGCTCTCTCTTTTCTAGGACTTCAAGATCTGAGAGGATGAGCTCCATGTTGATTGTTTCAATATCGGAGAGGGGATCAATCTGTCCTGATACATGGACGATATTATCGTCATCAAAGCCACGAACAACGTGGATAATAGCAGCAACTTCTCTGATGTGACCAAGGAACTTGTTTCCGAGACCTTCACCCTTTGATGCACCTTTAACGAGACCTGCGATATCACAGAATTCAATTGAAGTATAAATTGTCTTCTTAGAGTTATATACCTCATGAAGCGTATCTATTCTGCTGTCTGGAACTGTAACTACACCAACGTTTGGCTCTATCGTGCAGAAAGGGTAGTTTGCTGCTTCTGCTCCAGCTTTTGTAATTGCATTAAAAAGTGTACTTTTGCCTACGTTTGGAAGGCCAACTATACCTAGTTTCATTGTATTCTCCTCATAAAGTGATTATTGTTTTTTATATTTTTTCGCTTGATAGATGTAAGTTGCAAGTGCTAGTACAAAGACCATAAGGCTAAGTACCTGTGCTTGTCTAAACTGACCAATCATGAGACTATCGGTTCTCAATCCTTCAACCCAGAATCTTTCAAATGAGTAAAGCATTGCATAAAGCAGTGCAATCTGTCCATCAAATTTTCTTTTCTTTGATATCTTAACTAAGAAGATGAATATTAAAAGACACCATATAGATTCATAAAGGAATGTAGGATGTACTTTCTCACCGTATACAGTAATAGCCCAAGGAAGGTCTGTAGGACCACCGTGCGCTTCTGAGTTGAAGAAGTTTCCCCATCTGCCTATTGATTGGGCTAGTGCAACCTGTGGCATAATTAAATCAGCTAATTTAGGAAACTTGATTTTCTTGTGCCTAGCGACTATGTAAGAAACAATTACTCCTGCAATTATTCCGCCGTGAATAGCAAGTCCACCAGCGCGGATGTTAAGCATCTGTATAAAGTCGCCACGATAGTTATCATAGCTGAATATAACATAATATGCCCTTGCGCCTATGATGGATAAGGGGATTAGAAATATCGTTAGGTCAAGAATATCATCCTGCACGATATCAAATCTCGGTGCTCTACGGTAGCTTATATATATCGCTAGAAGAAAGGCGATACCTATCAAAATGCCGTACCATCTTACATCAATACCTGCGATTGTAAATGCAATGGGATTTGGTGCTTGCATAAAAACTCCTTTCATATATCTTTACTATTATATTAGAAATGCTAATTTAATTCAATTATTAGCTTGCTTTTTATTTGATGTAATTATATCAAAGTATGTAAGTTTGGATTTTTGTTCAAAGGACTGCAGGATGAGTAGATTTAATCATAAAATATAATAAAAAAAGATATTGACATTTATGATGGTGTTTGATAATATATTCCTTGCAGTGATTTTGCACAATATGGCGGTGTAGCTTAGTTGGCTAGAGCGTCCGGTTCATACCCGGAAGGTCGGTGGTTCGACTCCACTCGCCGCTACCATTGTGGGCGTTTAGCTCAGCTGGGAGAGCACCTGCCTTACAAGCAGGGGGTCATAGGTTCGAGCCCTATAACGCCCACCATCATTGCGGCCTGGTAGTTCAGTTGGTTAGAATGCCAGCCTGTCACGCTGGAGGTCGACGGTTCGAGCCCGTTCCAGGTCGCCAATTTTTATATTTATAAGCTAATATGGTGGGTATCGTCAAGTGGTTAAGACCCAGGGTTGTGGCTCCTGTATGCGTGGGTTCGAATCCCACTATCCACCCCATATAATTCGGCGACATAGCCAAGTGGTAAGGCAGAGGTCTGCAAAACCTTTATTCCCCAGTTCAAATCTGGGTGTCGCCTCCAATCGTTGGGGTATCGCCAAGCGGTAAGGCAACGGATTCTGATTCCGTCATGCGCAGGTTCGAATCCTGCTACCCTAGCCAAATGAAAAACCGTTGATTTCAGCGGTTTTTTTATATGCTAAAAACTCCCTGTGCTTTGCACCAGGGAGTTTGTCTCGTTTTGATAGAAAATCTTTTTTAAACCTCACCGTTCAAAATTTCTTCGAGAACCATGTCAAGATCCTCTCGGCAGCCACCGCATACATTGCCGATGTCACCTATCTCACAGAGTTCCTTAAGAGTCTTGATGTTCTTTTCTTTAATTAGATCTTCTACATAGCCTCTGTTAAGTTTTTTGCAAAGGCAAATTTCGTAGTCGCGACTTGATTTATCTAGTGTGTCCATAATTTTCCTCATTTCATTTACTATATTATATATCTACCCATAAAAATACAAATAGTAGCACATATTATAGCATAAAGCGGACTGTCTAAGTAAGAAAAAAATTAAACAGGGTATAATAAACTGATATGGGATAGAGTTTGAAAAAGATGCCCATAGGTCATATAATAGATATATAGAATGTGATTAAGTGAAAGGTGTGTAAAATGAGAAAAACAAAGATTGTATGTACACTAGGACCTTCTTCGAGCAATGAAGAAACCATAAGGAAAATGTTACTTTCAGGCATGAATGTCGCAAGGGTGAATTTTTCACATGGCACGCACGAGCAGCACCACAAGACGATAGAAACTTTCAGGAAGGTTAGAGATGAGCTAGATATGCCAGCAGCTGTCATGCTTGATACAAAGGGACCAGAAATTAGACTAAAGGATTTCGTTAATGGAAAAGAGTTTTTAGAAGATGGTCAGGAGTTTACACTTACATCAAGAGATGTTGAAGGCACAAGTTCAATAGTTGCAACAACATATGAGAGACTTCCTAACATGGTCAAAGAAGGCGATAAGATTTTGATAGATGATGGGATGATTGTGCTCACTGTAATATCAAAGACAGAAACAGATATTTTAACTAAGGTAGTTCACGGTGGAAATGTAAGCAACCACAAGGGTGTAAACATTCCAGATGTTGATCTTGGGATGGAATATATAGGAGAGCAGGATAGAAGCGATATTCTTTTTGGAATAGAGGAGGATGTTGACTACATTGCGGCTTCATTTGTTAGAATGCAGGAGGACGTTGAGGAACTCAGAAAGCTTCTTAATGATAATGGCGGTAAAGATATCAAGATAATAGCAAAGATAGAGAGCACCCAGGGTGTTGATAACTTTGAGCACATTCTCCCTAAGGTAGATGGAATAATGATAGCAAGAGGTGACATGGGTGTAGAACTTGCTTTTGAGCGCCTTCCAGGAATCCAAAAGAGAATAATAAAGAGATGCCTAGAGAGTGGCAAAATAGCTATAACAGCTACACAGATGCTAGAGTCCATGGTCGAAATCCAGTGCCAACGCGTGCAGAAATTACTGACGTTGCAAATGCAGTTTACGATGGAACTTCAGCTGTGATGCTTTCGGGAGAAACGGCAGCCGGTAAATATCCAGTTGAAGCTGTAGAAGTTATGGCAAAGGTTGCAGAACAGGCTGAGGCTGATAACGAAACAAACTATCACGAAGATAGAGTTTGGCACGAAATGAACAAAAGAGACGTAACAAATGCTGTAGCTCATGCTGCCTGCACTTTAGCTGAAGATATAAATGCAGCAGGAATAATGGCTGCAACAAACTCAGGATTTACAGCATCAAGAATGTCGAAGTTTAGACCAGCAAAGATGATAATAGGTGCAACGCCTTATACAAAGGCATACCATCAAATGGCGATGATGTGGGGAGTTGTTCCAATTAAAGCAAAGTATAATGCAGAAGTTGAGGAGCTGTTTGATTGGTTTGCGTCAGAAGCTGTAAGAAGTGGTCTTGTTGAAGAGGGCAGTAAGCTAGTTGTAACTGCTGGGCTTCCAGTAGAAAAGGGAAGTAAGTCTAATATGGTTAGAGTAATTGCTGCACATCAGGACTACAAATAAATGCATAAAGAAAACGACCATTTGAGAAAACTCATTTGGTCGTTTTTTTCATTACCCCTTCTAATGACACGTCTAAAATGAAGGATTTAAATGACGTGAAACACTCTTAAGAGGATCTTTTCCATTCGCTTAAGTAATGTGTTATGCTATGCCTAATACTCAGTTGTCATGCCTTCGCCTTCTGGTAATTTGTCATATGCCTCAAAGATTGCATCTTTAATTCTGTTACGAACGTCTGAAGCAAGAGGATGAGCTATGTCTCTGAAGTCTCCATCTCCCATCTTTCTACTTGGCATAGCAACGAATAACCCATTCTGTCCGTCAATGACCTTGATGTCGTGTACTACGAACTCATTGTCAAATGTTACGGATGCTACGGCTCTCATTTTGCCTTCTACATTGATCTTTCGAATGCGTACATCTGTAATTTGCATGTTACCACCTTCCTCAAATGACCCAAAAAGTATATATACTTATTATACTTCAAAGAATTCAGAAAGGCAATATCTTTTCTAAAACATCAGATAATTTGGTTCAACCCTTACAATTTGAGCATCTTGAGACACTTCACCTAGGTATACAATTGAGGAAAAATCTTCAATTCTCTTCTTTTTTGGTTCAAGCGAGGCAATGGCGATTCCGGTTCCACAAACACTCACATCAAATTCAGAAAGTATATCGCGAATCCCTTGGCTGCTTCCGCCACCACGCATGAAATCATCGATTACAAGAGCTTTTGAACCTGGAGTAACAGCTCGCTTTGATAGAGACATCTTCTGGACTCTGTCATATGATCCTGAGAAATAGTTAATGCTTACAGTTGATCCTTCTGAAACTTTTGCTTCGCGTCGAATTACAACAAGTGGTATATTTAGCTTTCTTGCTGTACTTGCAGCTAGGGGAATACCCTTGGTTTCTACAGTTGCTACATAGTCGGCACCTGAGTCCTTGAACTTTCGAACAAAAATAGATGCAAGCCTGTCCGTGAATGCTGCATCAAAGAATATATCTGAGGTGTATAGAAAATCACCTGCTAGGATTCTGCTATGGTCACGGAGTTTATCGCAAAGCTCGTTCTGAAGCTTAATTAATTCCTCGTCACTTATATCTGGAACAAAGCGTACGCCACCTTTTGCTCCTGCTATAGTTTCTATATATCCTGTACCTGTACTCATCACTGATGAAGAGGCAATGGATATGTCTTCGCTAACGCTAGATTTTGCTGTATTAAATAAATCGCAAAAGAATTGCAATGGGAAAACCTTACAAGGTGAATCGGTTAATATTTTAATGATTGCACCGACACGTTCTGTTCTTTTCATACGCACCTCCAAACTTTCTATATATAATATTTGTTTTTATATTTTTTTGTCAATTAGAGCACATTTCAAACATAAATATGATATAATACAATTACCTAAATAGGGAGGTCTTTTTGATGATCGATTTAAGCAAATATAGAAAAATCCATTGTATCGGAATCGGTGGAATAGGGCTTTCTGCTATAGCAGAGATTCTGCTGTCAAGAGGATACAGTGTATCGGGTTCAGATATGAAGGAATCCGACATTACAGATAGATTGAGACAAACTGGAGCGGTAATATATTTAGAGCACGTGGCAGAGAATGTTGAGGGTGCTGATTTAGTAGTTTATTCCGCAGCAATTGCAGAGGAAAACCCAGAGATGGTTAGAGCAAAGGAACTAGGAATTCCTACAGCATCAAGAGCCGAAATTCTGGGATTGCTTATGGATGAATATCCAAATAGCATAGCAATAAGTGGAACTCATGGTAAGACTACTACCACCTCAATGGTTTCTGTTATATTAGAGAAGAATAAGCTGGAACCTACAATCCTTGTCGGAGGATACCTTAGTGAGATTGACGGAAACTACAAGGTAGGCGATGGCTCTTTTTTTGTGACGGAGGCTTGTGAGTATAGAGACAGCTTTTTTGAGTCTGAGGCCTTATATCGAGGTTATTCTAAATATAGATTCTGACCATCTAGATTACTTTAAGGATATTGAACATATCGTCAGATCATTTGATAGCTTTACCAAGAATATTAAGCCAGGCGGAAACATCATAGCCTACGATGCAAATCCTTTTATAAACAGAATAATCAAGGATATAGAAGGTGCTATAACATACGGATATAACCCAAGCTGTACATATGCTATTTCAGATGTTAAGTTTGACACAAACGGAATGCCATCTTTTAACATCAGCTATAGAGGCAAGCCGCAAGGGACTATGGAACTTAGTGTTCCAGGAGAACATAATATCCTAAATGCTACAGCTGCATTTGCATGTTGTCATCAGCTAGGAGTTGCATCTGTGGATATTATCAGAGAGCTCAAGCTTTACACAGGAACTAAGAGACGCTTTGATATAATCGGAAAAGCCAAGGACAATATTACAGTAGTAGATGATTATGCACATCATCCAACTGAGATTAAGGCGACTCTATCAGCTGCTCAGAATTTGATGCACAATAGGATTTGGTGTCTATTCCAACCGCATACATATACGCGTACACTAGCACTATTTGATGATTTTATAGATTCATTCAAGGGTGCGGATATACTCGTTTTGACTGACATATATGCTGCTAGAGAAAAAGATATATATAACATATCTTCAGATAAGCTCGCAGAGAGAATCAAACTAGCACATCCAGAGATTGAGGTGGCTTATATTAAGGACTTTGATGAGATCGCATCCAAGGTTCTTGCAGAGGCTGAGTGCGATGACCTAGTCATCACTATGGGTGCTGGAGACATATACAAGGTTGGACAGATTATTTTAGAAAAAGGACAGGCTTGATATGAATATGAATGAGTATAAGCAGAGAAAAGATAAATGGCGCAAGATAGCCGAAAAGCATATTGAGGCAGGTGTAGATATATTTGATATCGATAATGTCTACATAGAGGAGGATGTCAGAATTGGCGAAGGTACTGTGATTGGACCATGTGTAAGACTTGAGGGAAGCACAGTTATTGGTAAGAACTGCAAGATAGAGCAGAATAGCAGAATTGCAAATGCCATAATCGGAGATGATGTAAGCATAGATAATTCAGTTATCCTAGATAGCTCAGTAGGAAGCAATACTAGTATAGGTCCGTTTGCATATATCAGACCAGGCAGCACTATAGGTGAGGCATGTAAGGTCGGAGACTTCGTAGAGGTCAAGAATGCAAGCATGGGTAATGGTAGCAAGTCTGCTCATCTCACATACATAGGTGATGCAGATATCGGTGAGAATGTAAACCTGGGTTGCGGTGTAGTATTTGTTAACTACGATGGTAAGAATAAGCATAGGTCTACAGTTGGGGATGGATGCTTTATAGGATGTAATGTAAATCTAGTTTCGCCAGTGGATGTAGGAGATGGAGCTTACATTGCTGCAGGAAGTACAGTGACCAAGGACATACCAAAGGATGCACTAAGTGTCGGCAGGGCTCGTCAGAAAAACATAGAGAATTGGGCGACCCAAAGAGGATTATACAGAAAGTAATTCATATAGATAGATCAAAGTAAAACATAGAAAGAATAGGAGAATACCAATGAGAAACGGCGCATTTTTAGATTTTAAGATTTTCACTTGTAACTCACACAACGAGCTTGCTGAAGAGATAGCTTCACTGATGGGTAAGCCACTAGGAAAGCAGATGTTAAAAAATTCAGCGATGGTGAAATCTCAGTAAATATCGGAGAGACAGTAAGAGGTGTTGACGTCTATATCGTACAGTCAACATGTGCGCCAGTTAATGATAATCTGATGGAACTTCTAATAATGATAGATGCTATGAAGCGTGCTTCAGCTGGTAGAATTAATGCAGTTATTCCATACTATGGATATGCAAGACAGGATAGAAAGGCTAAGGCAAGAGATCCAATCACAGCAAAGCTAGTTGCTGATTTAATCGTGGCTGCAGGAGCTGACAGAGTGCTCACAATGGATCTTCATGCAAACCAGATTCAGGGATACTTCAATATACCAGTAGATCATCTCCTTGGACTGCCTATTCTTGCAAAGTACTTTGGAGATAAGAATTTGGAAGATGTGTGCGTTGTTTCTCCAGATCACGGAAGTGTTACAAGAGCGAGAAATCTCGCTGAATATTTGAACTGTCCAATCGCTATCATTGATAAGAGAAGACCTAGCCCAAATAAGAGTGAAATAATGAACATTGTCGGAGATATAAAGGATAAGAACTGTATCATTATCGATGATATGATAGATACAGCTGGAACACTGACAAACGCAGCTAATGCAATCAAGAACATGGGAGCTAAATCCGTTTATGCATGTGCAACTCACCCAGTATTGTCAGGGCCAGCGATAGAAAGACTAAAGGAATCTGCAATAACAGAGCTTGTACTTCTAAATACAATTCCTATGCCAAAGGAGAAGCGCCTAGATAAGATGCGTTTCCTTTCAGTAGGAAATCTATTTGCAGAGGCTATGATGAGAGTTCATAATAACGGATCAATCAGTGAACTCTTTGATAAGGAAAGAAAATTAAAGTAAGAGGATAGAGGAAAGTATGTTTTTAATAGCAGGGCTTGGAAATCCCGGAAAGAAATATGAAAAGACAAGACATAATCTGGGATTTATGGTTATAGATGAGCTTGCAAGAAGAAACAGTGTTTCCGTAGATAAATCTAAGTTCAGAGCACTTATCGGTGAGTTTAATCTAGGTGGCGAGAAAGTAATTCTTATGAAGCCGCAAACCTATATGAATCTCAGTGGTGATGCACTTAGGAGGCAGTCAATTTTTACAAAATTGATCTGAAGAATGTTTTAGTTATTTATGATGATTTGGATATTCCTATAGGTGCGCTTCGTATACGCACCTCAGGAAGTCCAGGTACACATAACGGGATGAAGTCTGTTGTTGCACAACTTGGTAGTCGTGATTTTCCTAGAGTTAGAATAGGAATAGGAAGCAATAAGGATGATAATCTTATTGATTTTGTCATTGGCAAACCAAGTAAATCTGAGGAAGGAGTCCTAGCGGATACGGTTTCTGAAGCGGCTCTTGCGGTAGAGTGCTACATAAAGGATGGAATTGATAAGGCGATGAATAGATTTAATTCAGGAAAAGTCGCTAAATAGAATAGGAGCTTATGCTGAATAGAAAAATTTGTTTAACAGGTGTATCAGACAGCCGTTCTGCAAAGGTAATTTCAGAGAGTATTGAAAAAGGGAAACAATGCTTGATTATCGTATCGGGTCATCGCAGAGCCGAAAAGCTTGCAATGGATTTCTCTTTTTTTAGTGAGCGAAAAGTTTATATCTTACCTGAGGATGGCCATATATTCCTAGACTACAGTGCACGAAATAGAGATCAGGACTTCGCAAGATTGAAGGTTATAAAGGCGCTTGCAACAGAGGATGAAGCTGTTGTAATTGCGCCTGTTTCTGCTGCAATTAAGAAGATGCCACCACATCGCTCTTATCAGAATTTAAACTTTAGCCTAAAGCTTGGTCAGGAAATAGAAGTAGATGAACTAAAAAGAAAGCTAGCAGAATTAGGCTACGAGAGAAATGACATTGTAGCAACTCAGGGACAGTTTTCTATCAGAGGTGGAATAGTTGATTTTTATCCGCCTGATGCTGATGAACCTGTAAGAATTGAATTCTTTGGGTCAGAAATTGATTCTATAAGAAGTTTTGATATAGAAACCCAAAGAAGCATTGATAATCTAAAAAATATAGATATCTACCCATCGAAGCAACTAACTCCAAGTGATGAGCTGATTGTAAAAGCAACTGAGACTGTGAAATCTCTATTTGATAAGCAAATTGCAAAGCTATCAAATGATGAAGAAAAAGAAGATGCGGCAAACTGTCTTACCGAAAAGAAGAATGAGCTAATTGAATATATATCTGAATTTGATAATGATAGCGTGCTAGAAAACTATGTACACTATTTCTATCCTGAGACAGAGTATATCTGGGATTACATGGGCGATGCTATGATTGTCTATGAAGATTTTCCGCGCATAGAAGAGCACCTTGAACTTAGATCAGAAGAACTCAAAAATGATATTTTTACTATGCTAGAAAGAGGTAAGGCAATACCTGAAGACAGTCAGCTTATCACAGGTATGGATGATCTCCAAAAGTCATTTGGAATAATGCCAGAAATTTTCATGTTTCCATTTGGACTTACGGGCAAAGTAAAAATAGATTTTGATGAGATAAGGAATATCGAGTGCAGGCAGATGACAAGCTATGCAGGGCATCTTGATGTACTCGAAAATGACCTTAAGCGCATAGCAGATGGGAAAAATAGAGTTGTTATTTCGGCATCATCTGACGAAAGACAACAGACGATAGATGACTTTGTTGCAAATATTGGACTGGCTGACAAAATTCAGGTTGTGCAGGGAAGCCTTAGCATGGGAATGGTATTCCCAGAAGAAAAGCTTTATATTATCAGTGATAAAGATATTTTTAACTCAACAAGGATAGGAAAGAAACGTCATAAAACAAATCGCAGTCAGAAGATGCAGTCCTTCTCGGATTTCAAAACAGGAGACTATGTTGTTCATGAAAACCATGGAATAGGAAAGTTCCTAGGAATTCAAGCGCTAGAAGTCCAGGGAGAACAAAGGATTATCTAAAGATTAAGTATTCTGGTACAGATCTTCTTTATGTTCCTGTTGAGCAGATGGATATAGTCCAAAAATATATAGGATCAGAAGGAATTGCACCTAAAGTAAGCAAGCTTTCGGGAGATGAGTGGAAGGTCGCAAAGACAAGAGCAAAGCTTGCAATTGCTGAGATGACCGAGGAACTCATAAAGCTTTATGCTGACAGAAAGGCTAGCAAGGGTTATGCGTTCTCCAAGGATACTGTTTGGCAAAAGGAATTTGAAGCATATTTCAGCTACCAAGAGACGGATGATCAGCTCACATCCATAGAAGAGATAAAGAAGGATATGGAAAGCAATCTACCTATGGATAGGCTTCTTTGTGGAGATGTAGGATATGGAAAGACTGAAGTTGCAGCGCGAGCAATTTTTAAGTGTATTTCCGAAGGGAAACAGGCTGCTATGCTAGTTCCAACCACCATACTTGCAAATCAGCATTACAATTCTTTGAAGGATAGGTTTTCAAACTTTCCATTTAATATCGACATGCTTTCAAGATTTAGAACTGATAAGCAGCAAGAAAAAATAATTGATGGACTAAAGAAGGGAAGCGTTGACTTTGTTATAGGAACGCACAGGCTCCTATCTGATGACATCAAATATAAGGACCTAGGGCTTTTAGTTATAGATGAAGAGCAACGCTTTGGTGTAGCACATAAGGAAAAGTTAAAACAGCTTAAGTCGAATATTGACGTTTTGACGCTTTCAGCAACACCGATACCAAGAACGCTAAATATGTCGCTTACCGGCATAAAGGACATGAGCCTAATAACAGAACCACCAAGCGATAGATATCCGGTACAGACTTATGTTCTAGAACAAGATGATATCGTAATGCGAGAGATAATAGCAAGAGAACTGGATAGAGACGGTCAGGTCTATATTGTATTTAACAGAGTTAAGGGTATAAACAGGCTCGCAGAAAAGGTACAGTCTCTTGTTCCAGATGCAAAAATAGTTGTTGGTCATGGACAGATGAATGAAAAAAGTCTAGAATCTGTTATGCAGACCTTTATTTCAGGGAAAGCAGACATTTTGATTGCTACAACTATCATAGAATCAGGAATAGATATTCCAAATGCAAACACAATGATTGTTATAGATGCTGATAAATGTGGACTTGCTCAGCTATACCAATTAAGAGGACGAGTAGGAAGAACAGATAAGATAGCATACGCATATCTAATGTACCAAAAAAACAAGGTCCTAACTGAAGTTGCCGAAAAACGTCTTAAGGCAATCAAAGAATTTACAGAATTTGGTTCGGGCTTTAAAGTTGCTATGAGGGACCTTGAGATAAGAGGAGCCGGAAATGTTCTAGGTGCTGAACAAAGCGGTCACATGATGAATATAGGATATGAACTCTATTGCAAACTAGTGGATGATGCCGTAAGAAAGGCAAAGGGTGAAAGCGTCCCAGAACAGGTAGATGAGATTAATATTGAGCTAGATGTCGCAGCTAACATACCTAATTGGTACATAGATAACGAAACTCTTAAGCTACAGATGTACAAAAAGATTGCAACTGTATCTACTAGGGAAGATAGCGAAGAAATCATAGACGAGCTTCTCGATAGATTTGGAGATCTGCCAAAGGAAACACTCAACCTCATAGCCATATCAATGATAAGGGCGCTATCAGCTAATGTTGGTGTTTGCAACATACACGAGCAAGCAGGAAAGGTTGTTATCTACTTTGCTCAGGATAATGCACTCAAGGCATACGCACTTATGAAGGCAAGTGAGAAGTTTGGAAGTAAGATATTTTTCCATGGGGGAAACGAGCCGTTTATCAGACTTTCTGTAGCTAGAAAAGAAAGGCTTGATTCCATTATTGATTTACTTGAAATAATAAGTGATAATAAGGATATAGATAATAGCGGATCAAAGACCGTTAGTTATTAAAAATATCATTTAGTAACAAGGAATATAGAGAAAATGATAGTATTTAAGAATATAGATATTTTAGATGAGAATTTTCAGCTCAAACAAAATGTATCTGTAAGAGTAGAAGGAAACCTTATAAAGGAAATCTCAAGCGAGCCGATTGAGCAAAAAGAAGCTGATAGAGTTATTGATGGAAAAAATCGTGTTTTGATTCCTGGTTTTGTAAATGCTCATGCTCATTCGCCCATGTCACTCATGAGAGGATATGGAGAGAATATGAGTCTTCAGGACTGGCTCTTCAAAAGAATCTTTCCTTTTGAGGATAAACTAAACTCAGATGCTGTGTACTACGGAACTTTGCTCACTATGGCAGAGTCATTCAAATATGGAATAGTTTCGACTAGCGATATGTACTACTTTGTAGATGACATGGTCAGAGCAGCCCTGGAAAGTGGAGCAAAGGCAAATATTTCTAGATCAATAACAAATCCAGCCGGAGCACCTTTTGATAGCCTTGAATCCGTAAGGGAAGCTGTGGAAGTAGCATCAAAATATCACATGACTGCAGATGGCAGAATAAGAATAGACCATAGCCTTCACGCTGAATATACATCAAATGAAGAAACGGCAACAAAACTTGCAGAAATTGCAAGCAAGCAGGCCTTAATATGCATGTACACGTGTCAGAGACAAAGAGTGAGCACGAAGAATGTAAACTAAGACATGAAGGACGCACTCCGGTAAGATATCTCGCAGACTGCGGACTTTTTGACGTAAGAGCAACCGCTGCACACTGCGTTTGGATAGAAGGCGAAGATTTTGATATATTGAAAGAAAAGGGAGTTACTGTAGCGACAAACCCAATAAGTAATCTAAAACTTGCAAGTGGAATATGTGACGTAACGAGCATTCTAAACCACGGAATAAATGTAGCGATTGGAACAGACAGCTCGGCAAGCAATAATAACCTTAATATGTTAGAAGAAATTAAGACAATGACGATTCTTGCAAAGGTTAAACAGAGTGATCCTACAGTGATATCACCATCTCAGGCACTTAAGATGGCAAGTCTTAATGGAGCAATTGCGCAGGGAAGGCAAGATTGCGGCTGCATAAAGGAAGGAAACCGTGCAGATCTAGTTATGATAAGAACGGATAGTCCTAATATGTTCCCAAGGCATAACATACTAAACAACCTTGTATTTTCAGCAACAGATAGCGATATAGCTATGACCATGGTAGATGGCAAGGTGGTATATGAAAATGGCGAGTTCAATACTATAGATATAGAGAAGACCGCTTTTGAAGTAGAAAAGAATGTGGCAAAAATAATGTCACAGCTGTAACAAATTGGAGTACTCATATGAATAGTAAAGTAATAAAGGGCGCTGCGATAATAGGTGTTGCAGGTGTAATAGTTAAGGTTCTAGGTGCCTTCTTCCGAATTCCACTGACAAACTGGCTCGGAGCAGATGGCATGGCATATTATGGTTATGCGTACACGATTTACGGAGCACTAGTAGTTCTTGCGACGGCAGGTCTTCCAGTAGCAATATCAAGGCTTGTTTCCGAAAACATTGCGGTAAAGCAGTACAGAAATGCTCATAAGGTATTTCACATTTCGATGATAATGATGTTTTTGCTAGGAGCAGGACTGTTTTTAATATGCTTCCTTGGAGCAAAACCACTAACAACGCTTTGGGAAATGCGGATGCTGCACCTGCTGTTAGAGCTATAGCACCGGCACTTCTATTTGTTCCGCTACTTTCTGCTCTTAGAGGATATTTCCAAGGTCGACAAAACATGAATCCTACGGCAATATCAGAAATAACAGAGCAGCTTGTGAGAATTATAAGCGGACTATTGTTAGCATATATTCTACTACCTAAGGGACTTGTAAAAGCCTCTGCTGGAGCAGCATTTGGGGCAAGCATAGGATCATTAGCTGGACTACTTCTAGTTGCTTTGATATATCTTATTAATAAACCAGTAATTCAGCATAAGATTCAAAGATATGACCAATCTGTAGAAGAGACTAGAGCAATAGTTAAAAGCATAGTAGTTATAGCTATACCTATTATAATAGGTTCTGAAATCATGCCAATAATGAACATGGTTGATACTGGAGTTATCATGAGAAGACTTCAGGCAACAGGTTTCAGTTTTGATGAATCAAAGCATCTTTACGGACTTATTAGCAGTTACTGCAGTACACTTATAGGTTTCCCACAGATATTCACACAGGCTGTAGCCATAAGTTTAGTTCCAGCCATTGCAAGATATTTTACACTTGAAGATAAAGAAGAAGTTCATAAGCACATATCACTCGGATATAGACTCACAATGCTTTTAGCATTCCCATGTGCAGTTGGTATCTTTGTTCTTGCAAAGCCAGTACTACTCCTTCTCTATCCTGCTAAGCCTGCGGAGGTAGATGAAGCAAAAGTAACAATGATGATAATGGCCGTAGGAATAGTTGGACTTGCATTAAGCCAGACATCTACGGGAGTTCTTCAGGCTATAGGAAAGCAGATTGTTCCCGTAAAGCATATCGCGATAGGAATGGTTGTAAAGATAATCCTTACATATATATTAGTAGGAATAAACGTGCTAAATATAAATGGAGCAGCAATATCAACTATAGTTGCATATGTAATTTCGTTCACATTAAACAATATGGCTGTAAAGCGTTATAGCGGAACAAAAATCGACCATGTTCAGACATATGTAAAGCCATTCATAGCTTCGGCAGTTATGGGCATAGGAGTATTCCTAATGTACAAGCTCATGAGAATGGTAGTAGGAAATAGCATCTCAACGTTAGTAGCAATAATGATAGGCGTTTTAATCTACGGTGTGCTTATTATATTCTTAAAGGTTGTTACTCCAGATGAACTAGAAACATTACCTATGGGATCAAAGCTCAACAGATTGATTCGTAAGTTCATCAGATGGGAGTAGTTTATGAGCGCAGATAAGTCGTCAGTATATGAACCATTGTTTCATAGTGCCGAAAACGAAGCGAATGCTATTGAAAGGCTTGCTAATATAGTTCGTATTTTGAGGAAAGAATGTCCATGGGATAAAGTGCAAACTCACGAGAGTCTTAAACGATGCATGATTGAAGAAGCATATGAATCAATAGATGCAATAGATAATAATGACTTTATAAATCTGAGAGAGGAACTTGGTGATGTACTTCTCCAAGTAGTATTTCACGCTGATTTAGCTCGCGAAGAGTCACATTTTGACCTAAAGGATGTCATAAATGATGAATGTGAGAAGATGATAAGGCGACATCCACACATTTTTTCAGAAGAAACGGCGAAAACAGTTGACAAAGTCGTTGAGAAATGGGAGAATGTAAAAAGTAAAGAGCACGGAAATACAACGCATACCCAACGGTTGAAAGATGTTCCAAAGGCACTTCCAGCTTTGCTAAGAACCGACAAGGTTCTCAAGCGAGCAGCTGATGCAAATGTCGAACAATCAGATTTTGATACTTCACTAAAGGATGCAGCTGATACGATAGACAAGATTCGTAATGCTGGTCCAGGAGTAGGGCAGAGTGAGTTATCCGATAGGATAGGCGATTTGCTACTATCGATAGTGAATGCTTCGAGGATTGCAGGAGTTAATTCAGAAGAATCGCTGAATTATGCAACTAAGAAGTTTATCAATAGGTTTGAATTGCAAGAACAGATGGCAAGTGTTAAGGATGCGGAATAAGAGTCTGTATTTCTAAATACATCAGCTATCTAAAAGAGATTATTATAAGTCGTGCTTGGTATTGAAGGAGGATATACGATGAATAAGGCAGAACTAGTAGCTGCAGTAGCAGCAAAAACAAATTTCACTAAGAAGGATGCAGAAGTTGCTATCAATGCACTTCTACAGAGCGTACAGGAAGCTCTAGCAAAGGGTGAGAAAGTACAGCTAATCGGATTTGGTACATTTGAGACAAGAAACAGAAAAGCTAGAGAGGGTAGAAACCCAAGAAAGCCAGAAGAGACAATCAAGATTGCTGCTTCAAAGGCTCCTGTATTCAAGGCAGGTAAGGCTCTTAAGGATGCTGTAAACAAATAAGATTTATGAATGAAGGGCAGCTCGCATAAGTGAGCTGCTTTTTTCATACATCACAAGGGAGATATAATGAGGATAGATAAGTTTCTAAAGAACTCGCGTATAATAAAGAGGCGTTCGGTTGCTAAGGAAGCGTGCGACAGTCAAAGAGTCATGATAAATGGCAAGATGGCGAAGGCCGGTTCAGAAGTTGCGGTAGGAGATAGAATAGATATTGAATTCGGCAATAATAGTATAAGTGTAATAGTAGACGCGCTTTTAGACTCAGCAAAGAAAGACGACGCGATAAATATGTATCACGCAATAAACTAGGCTTAAGATAATCAAAGCAATCGCATTTTTATCTTTGTTAAAAAAATATTTATATATTAGTATGAAAAAAACTCAAAAAAAGCGATTGACAAGGTATTTAAAGCTGTGGTAATATAATCAAGCTGTCGCGAAGAGCGGCAGAGAAAAACCATTTAGAAAAGTTAAAAAAAGAATGAAAAACTTCTTGACATAGCCTAGTAAAAATGGTAATATGATTAAGCTGTCAAATGCGACAGCAAGAACCTAGAAAACCTCATAGCATAGAAATAGTCAAATAAAATTTGACCATGTAACATGGTAAGAACTAATTATGGTTCTGCAATCTTAAATGATTGCATGTATCGAAAAGATACAACGACAATTTCTCAAACAAAACAATGATTCTGAATAGAATATTGCAAACGCAATAGCGTTCTTAGAGAAATAGGATAGATATTCAAGCGAAAGCTTAATATACAAACTAATTGAGAGTTTGATCCTGGCTCAGGATGAACGCTGGCGGCGTGCCTAACACATGCAAGTCGAGCGAGAAATAAAGGAATGAAGCTTCGGTAGATTTTCTTTATGGAAAGCGGCGGACGGGTGAGTAACGCGTAGGCAACCTGCCCTGTACAGGGGGATAGCCACCCGAAAAGGTGATTAATACCCCATAACGCAAGAGATACACATGTATCACTTGTCAAAGATTTATCGGTATAGGATGGGCCTGCGTCTGATTAGCTAGTTGGTAGGGTAACGGCTTACCAAGGCAACGATCAGTAGCCGACCTGAGAGGGTGATCGGCCACATTGGAACTGAGACACGGTCCAAACTCCTACGGGAGGCAGCAGTGGGGAATATTGCACAATGGGCGCAAGCCTGATGCAGCAACGCCGCGTGAAGGATGAAGGCCTTCGGGTTGTAAACTTCTGTCCTAGGGGAAGAAACAAATGACATTACCCTTGGAGGAAGCCCCGGCTAACTACGTGCCAGCAGCCGCGGTAATACGTAGGGGGCGAGCGTTATCCGGAATTATTGGGCGTAAAGAGTGCGTAGGTGGCACCTTAAGCGCAGGGTTTAAGGCAATGGCTCAACCATTGTTCGCCTTGCGAACTGGGGTGCTTGAGTGCAGGAGGGGAAAGTGGAATTCCTAGTGTAGCGGTGAAATGCGTAGATATTAGGGAGGAACACCAGTGGCGAAGGCGACTTTCTGGACTGTTACTGACACTGAGGCACGAAAGCGTGGGGAGCAAACAGGATTAGATACCCTGGTAGTCCACGCCGTAAACGATGAGCACTAGGTGTCGGGGGTCGCAAGACTTCGAGTGCCGCAGTTAACGCATTAAGTGCTCCGCCTGGGGAGTACGCACGCAAGTGTAAAACTCAAAGGAATTGACGGGGACCCGCACAAGCAGCGGAGCATGTGGTTTAATTCGAAGCAACGCGAAGAACCTTACCAGGACTTGACATCCTCTTGACAGATCCTTAATCGGATCCTTCTTCGGACAAGAGAGACAGGTGGTGCATGGTTGTCGTCAGCTCGTGTCGTGAGATGTTGGGTTAAGTCCCGCAACGAGCGCAACCCTTGCCATTAGTTGCCATCATTTAGTTGGGCACTCTAGTGGGACTGCCGGGGAAAACTCGGAGGAAGGTGGGGATGACGTCAAATCATCATGCCCCTTATGTTCTGGGCTACACACGTGCTACAATGGCCGGTACAACAGGCAGCGAACCCGTGAGGGGGAGCGAATCCCAAAAGCCGGTCCCAGTTCGGACTGTAGGCTGCAACTCGCCTACACGAAGTTGGAGTTGCTAGTAATCGCGGATCAGAATGCCGCGGTGAATGCGTTCCCGGGTCTTGTACACACCGCCCGTCACACCATGGAAGTTGGGGGTGCCCGAAGTCGGTTAGTTAATCTATCGCCTAAGGCAAAACCAATGACTGGGGTGAAGTCGTAACAAGGTAGCCGTATCGGAAGGTGCGGCTGGATCACCTCCTTTCTAAGGATAGACCATTTCATGCTATGAGAATTTTCTCTGGTATCATGGGCTTGTAGCTCAGGTGGTTAGAGCGCACGCCTGATAAGCGTGAGGTCGGAGGTTCGAGTCCTCCCAAGCCCACCATGAACCTTGAAAACTAAATAACGTGTATCACAAAAAAAACGAAAAGATTTGTAAAACAACAAATCACAACGAAACGAAATCGAGAAATTTTTGCTAGAAACGTAAGTTTCTAAGATAATCGAAAGAGAGTCTAACGAATAGCAAGGGTAAACGATTTCAACCGAGAAACCAGAAAAGAGCAATTTACTGAAGTTAATTAATAATGGTAAAAGCTACACACTTGATGGTCAAGTGAATAAGAGCATAAGGCGGATGCCTTGGCACTGGGAGCCGACGAAGGACGTGACAAGCTGCGATAAGCTACGGGGAGGAGCACATATCCGTCAATCCGTAGATTTCCGAATGGGGGAACCCACCTATAGTAATGTGTAGGTATTTTCGTATGAATCTATAGTACGAATAAAAGGCAACCCGGGGAACTGAAACATCTAAGTACCCGGAGGAAGAGAAAGAAAAATCGATTTCCTAAGTAGCGGCGAGCGAAAGGGAAAGAGGCCAAACCGTTAGTTTACTAACGGGGTTGTGGATCACAGCCGTGGTAGATACAAGTTTAGCAGAAGACAACTGGAAAGTTTGCGACATAGAGGGTAATATCCCCTGTATGCGAAAAAAATGAGTATCACCTATGTGACACCAGAGTAGGACCGAACACGTGGAATTCGGTTTGAAGCCGGGGGGGCCCACCCCCCAAGCCTAAATACTACCCAGTGACCGATAGTGAATAGTACCGTGAGGGAAAGGTGAAAAGGACCCCGGGAGGGGAGTGAAATAGAACCTGAAACCTTATGCTTACAAGCAGAGGGAGCGCAAGTGACCTCGTACTTTTTGTAGAACGGGCCAACGAGTTATGGTATGCAGCGAGGTTAAGGTGCTGGAGCACTGGAGCCGTAGAGAAATCGAGTCTGAAAGGGCGAAAGTTGCATGCTGTAGACCCGAAACCGGGTGATCTATCCATGTCCAGGTTGAAGTAACTGTAATAGGTTATGGAGGACCGAACTTATATCTGTTGAAAAAGGTTAGGATGAGGTGTGGATAGGGGTGAAATTCCAATCGAACTCGGATATAGCTGGTTCTCCTCGAAATAGCTTTAGGGCTAGCCTCGTAGTAAGATACCTGGGGGTAGAGCACTGAATGTTCTAGGGGCCTTCACCGGTTACCGAAAACTATCAAACTCCGAATACCAGAGTATCATCTACGGGAGTCAGACTATGTGAGATAAGTTTCATAGTCGAAAGGGAAACAGCCCAGACCGTCAGCTAAGGTCCCAAAATATAGGTTAAGTGGAAAAGGATGTGGGGTTGCACAGACAGCTAGGATGTTGGCTTAGAAGCAGCCATTCATTCAAAGAGTGCGTAATAGCTCACTAGTCGAGTGACCCTGCGCCGAAGATAAACGGGGCTAAAACCTATTACCGAAGCTACGGATACTTAATGTATGGTAGAGGAGCGTCGTATACGGGTTGAAGCAGTATTGTAAGGTATTGTGGACTTTATACGAGAGAGAATGTTGGCATGAGTAGCGCGAGGCAGGTGAGAATCCTGCCCACCGAAAATCTAAGGTTTCCTGAGGAAGGTTCGTCCACTCAGGGTTAGTCGGGGCCTAAGCCGAGGGCGAAAGCCATAGGCGATGGATAACAGGTAGAAATTCCTGTACCACCGAAGGTTGTTTGAATGATGTGGGGACACAGGAGGATAAGCTGAGCACGCCGTTGGTAGAGCGTGTCCAAGTGTCAAGGGAGTATGAATAGGCAAATCCGTTCATATATATTCTGAGGCGTGATGGGGTGGTCAATAGACCGGAAGCAGCTGATTTCACACTGTCAAGAAAAGCCGCTAATTAGACCTAAGGTGCCCGTACCGCAAACCGACACAGGTAGATGAGGAGAGAATCCTAAGGTGAGCGAGAGAACTATTGTTAAGGAACTCGGCAAAATAACCCCGTAACTTCGGGAGAAGGGGTGCCTGCTTCGGCAGGCCGCAGTGAAAAGGCCCAGGCAACTGTTTACCAAAAACACAGGTCTCTGCAAAAGCGAAAGCTGAAGTATAGGGGCTGACGCCTGCCCGGTGCTGGAAGGTTAAGGGGACGTGTCATCGCAAGAGAAGCACTGAACTTAAGCCCCAGTAAACGGCGGCCGTAACTATAACGGTCCTAAGGTAGCGAAATTCCTTGTCGGGTAAGTTCCGACCCGCACGAAAGGCGTAATGATCTGGGCACTGTCTCAACAATAGACTCGGTGAAATTGTAGTACCGGTAAAGATGCCGGTTACCCGCAGCAGGACGGAAAGACCCCGTGGAGCTTTACTGTAGCTTGATATTGAGTTTCGGCGTTGCATGTACAGGATAGGTGGGAGACTATGAAGCAAGTACGCCAGTATTTGCGGAGTCATCGTTGGGATACCACCCTTGTAACGCTGGAATTCTAACCATGTACCGTGAACCGGTGCTGAGACAGTGTCAGGTGGGCAGTTTGACTGGGGCGGTCGCCTCCTAAAGAGTAACGGAGGCGCCCAAAGGTTCCCTCAGCGCGGTCGGAAATCGCGCGTAGAGTGCAAAGGCAGAAGGGAGCTTGACTGCGAGACATACAAGTCGGGCAGGGACGAAAGTCGGGCTTAGTGATCCGGTGGTTCCGAGTGGAAGGGCCATCGCTCAACGGATAAAAGCTACCCCGGGGATAACAGGCTGATACCCCCCAAGAGTTCACATCGACGGGGGTGTTTGGCACCTCGATGTCGGCTCGTCTCATCCTGGGGCTGGAGTAGGTCCCAAGGGTTGGGCTGTTCGCCCATTAAAGAGGTACGCGAGCTGGGTTCAGAACGTCGTGAGACAGTTCGGTCCCTATCCGCTGTGGGCGTTGGAAATTTGAGTGGAGCTGTCCTTAGTACGAGAGGACCGGGATGGACATACCTCTGGTGCACCAGTTGTTCTGCCAAGGGCATAGCTGGGTAGCCACGTATGGACGGGATAAGCGCTGAAAGCATCTAAGTGCGAAGCCCCCCACAAGAATAGATTTCCTCCTTTAAGGTAAGACCCGTGGGAGACTACCACGTGATAGGTCAGAGGTGTAAGTGCAGTAATGTATTAAGCTGACTGATACTAATAGGTCGAGCACTTGACCAGTGGTTTCAAAGGAAAAGAAATGCTAGTGAGAAGCGTTATTTAGTAAGGTTTAATCCGGTGATTATAGCGAAGAGGTCACACCTGTTCCCATCTCGAACACAGTAGTTAAGCTCTTCAGCGCCGACAATACCTGGTGGGCGACTGCCCGGGAAGATAGGACGTTGCCGGTTGACTGTGGCAGACTGTGAATACAGTCTGCCTGTCTTTATGGCTCCATGGTCAAGCGGTCAAGACACCGCCCTTTCACGGCGGTAACACGAGTTCGATTCTCGTTGGAGTCACCATTATATGCGCGATTGGCGGAATTGGCAGACGCACTAGATTTAGGTTCTAGCGGGAGACCGTAGGGGTTCAAGTCCCTTATCGCGCACCACTAAAGGCTACTTATGTAGCCTTTTTTTTATTACTGTTACTAATGTTATTATCTGAAGTTTGTTAAATTTTTAATGTATACAAAATATCTTGAATATTGTTATTGAATATATGGGATTTAAATAGTATAATCGCCTTAGAAGTGTTAGAAAAATTTGCTTAAGTTAAAATTGCAATTATTTACGTTATCAGTTATGGAGGTACAGTATGATTGACAGAATTGATGCACTTAATACTTTCGTCAATAACATTGTCTGGGGTGTTCCAGCTATTATTTGTGTACTAGGCGTAGGTATATTCCTTTCTTTCAGAACACAGCTTGTTCAGTTTAGAAAACTAGGATATGCGCTCAAGATTGCCCTTGGAAAGTTATTTACAAAATCAGAATCCGCAGAAGGCGCAACAACTCCATTTCAGTCTCTAACCACTGCTCTTGCAGCTACTGTAGGAACAGGTAATATCGCCGGTGTTGCTGGTGCTATTGCAATCGGTGGACCTGGTGCAGTATTTTGGATGTGGATTGCAGCTATTTTAGGAATGTGTACTAAATTTGCTGAAGTAACTTTGGCAGTTAACTTCAGAGAAAGAAATGCGCATGGCGACTGGGTTGGTGGACCAATGTATTATATTAAGAATGGTCTATCAAAGAAATGGCTCTGGCTAAGCTACGCATATGCCTGTCTAGGCGTTCTAACTGTATTTGGTACAGGTAATGCTACACAGGTTAATACAATAACTACAGCAATTGACACAGCACTTCTAAACTTCAATGTTGTCTCAATAGGATCAATTAAGACTATTAATCTAGTTATAGGAATTATAATTACAATTCTTATTTTGATAATCTTACTTGGTGGTATCAAGAGAATCGGTGCGGTAACAGAGAAACTAGTTCCTTTTATGGCAGGTATCTATATTATACTAGGATTAGGCGTTGTTCTTATCAACAATAAGACTATTCCACACGTATTCCAGATGATATTTGAAGGAGCTTTCAGCCCATCAGCTGCAACAGGTGGTGTAGTAGGATCAATGTTCCTCTGCATGAAGAAGGGTGTTTCAAGAGGTATATTCTCAAATGAAGCTGGTCTTGGTACAGGTTCAATTTCACACGCATCATCTGATACTGATGAACCTGTAAGACAGGGTCTATACGGTATATTCGAAGTATTTATCGATACTATTGTTATCTGTACACTTACAGCTCTTGTTATTCTATGCGGAGTTGAGAACATTAACTTTGGACAGAATGCAGGTGCTGACTTAACAATCGCTGGATTCATAAATACATACGGAGGTTGGGTATCAATTTTCACAGCAGTTGCTCTTGTATGCTTTGCATTTTCAACTGTACTTGGCTGGGGACTATATGGTTCAAGATGTATAGAATATCTATTTGGAAGCCATATTCTAAAGCCTTTCACAGTAGTATATGCGCTAGTAGCTATTCTAGGTGCGACACTTGATTTAGGTCTGATCTGGGGCGTTGCAGATACATTCAACGGACTTATGTTAATTCCTAACTTGATTGGTGTATTCCTACTAAGCGGAACATTTGTAAAGCTCGTAAAGGATTATTTCAACAGATACCCTAAATACGACAAGGATAAGATGTAGGTTCAGATATATTATCTCGTTGTAAAAATCCCCTTATAGGGGGATTTTTTTATTTGATAAATATTTGTTATAGTGCTATACTTACGATATGATGTTAGTTTAAACTAACATAAGTGGAGGTAAAATGCATAACAATATAGAAATACTTAAGATGCGCATTTTAACGTGTTTTATTAAAATGTCTAAGTCTAATTGTAATGTTACAGGCTTAGCTAAATCATTATCTGAAGAAAAATATGCAGTAAGCAGGGCTATGAAATCACTTGAAAGTAGTGGACTTTTAGATAGAAGTGATAATAGGTGTCCAGTTTTGACGGAGAGAGGACAAAAGCTTGCATATGAATATGCAGAGAAGATTGATGTCGTAGCAAATCATCTGCTGGGGGAAGGCGTGAATCCTGTTGCAGCAAAGCAGGATGCTTTTTTATTGTCTATGTATTGCACAAATGAGACGCTTTCTGTAATTAAAGAGATTGAAGATAAGATGAGGATTAAGCAGGTAACTGATTCTTACTCTAATTTTACTGGGAAAAAGCTTTGTCATAAACTTGGAGATGGTACATTTGAGCTTCAATTTGTGATGTATAAAAACTCGGTGAAGAATAACACGAATATATCTATGGCTAATGAGGGTTTTCACCATCCTTGTACACTCACTGTTGAAAATGGTGAGGGACTTATAAGTTTAAAGGCTAAGAATATCAGTAGAAAATCAAAGCTCACTGGCAAAAAAATGAACGGTAAGGTGAGTGTGTTTAGGTATTTTGATGGAACTAGCTTTGTTGAAGCTGAAAGACAAGGCAATATAGTTACTTTTCCAATTGAGGCAATGGATTTTATATCTATGGGTGAAAGCAGGGATAGGATCCTTCACGGAAGTCTTCCAGTAAGACTTGGTTGCAGTGTGGGATGCATGCATATGCCTGAGAGTCCAGCGATTTTTACACTTATAGTATAGTTTTATCAAATTTTTGTAGCAGTATTGCAACATATTTATTTGTTGGGAAAAGCATACTTTGATGGATTGCTTAAGTATATTTTTGTAGCAAGCGTGCAACAAAAATAAGACTTTATTTTGTTAAATTAGAGAGATAGAATTAAATTGTAAGGGGAAAGGAGCGTTTTAGCTCTTTATTTTAATCTATAATGTTAGTCTAAACTAATGCAAGTTAGCTACAAATAAATGAGGAGGAGCTTATATGAAGAAAAGCAAAATTGCAAAGGTTTTAGCAGTTTCATTATCATTTACAACTGTATTATCTATGTTTCCTGGTTTTGCGTTTGCAAATGGAGACACTAATACAAAGACAATATATGGAACTAAAGCCGTGGTAGAGGATGACGGAACCTACCGAGATTATAATACTCACATCAGGGTCAAAATTGATCAAAATGGCACTATAATATCTGTTGAAGATATAGATACTGCTTCAAACATCGATAGATTTGCGCCTGAGAGCAAGAGTATTGGCAGAAGTTTGTAAACGGTAAGGGGTTTGATCTTTTCAAGGGAAAGACAAAGGATACTCTTAATGATGTTGACGTAAATGCAATTTCACAGGCGACTACAAGTACAAAGAGTGTGAGAGACACTATAATGTATGCTTTTGAGGTTGATGAAGAGAAGAATGAACTTCTTGCAGAGGTTGATGAGTACGGTCCAGCTAGCAGATATATTGCAAAGGATAGAGATGAAGCTGAGAAACTTATCAAAGAAGTAAAAGAAAAGATTAACTCAGAGGAGCTTGCATCAAATGCAAGAAGACATTTCTTAAATTTCCAGAACAAGATTACAAAGCTAAAAACATCTGACCAGGTTGTAGAGGAAGAAAATAGCAAGGATGCTGGTGAGAGAACTAAGGATGCAATTGAAAACCTTGGAACAATTACTGCAGACAAGAAGGATGCAGTTGAAAGTGCAAGACAGATGTATAATGCACTTGATCGAAAGGGAAAGAAGACTGTAACTGCTGCAGTATACCAGAAGCTAGTTAAGGCTGAAGATGAAATCTTTGATCTTGTATATAAGAACAACCATAAGAAACTTTCAGGATCATATCCTATTGATAACTACGGATATGATGTTAGCCTAACAGTATATCTAAGCGGTGATAAGATTGTAAAGATAGAAGACAATGGAACCGTAAAAAACATTAAGGCTAATGAGAATCTCGCAGCAAGAAACATGTTTTACTGGGAGGATACATTTATTCCAAATGGAGGCCTCTACAACTACATAGGTAAAACAACTTCAAACTATCAGAATGTAGATGCTATATCAAATGCAACATACACAAGTGATGCAGCAAAGGGTGCAATTAGAGAGGCGCTTAAGAAAGCTGATGAAAACAACCTCATTGAGCAGATTAAGACAGATGTAATAAAACTTGAGGAAAAGCTTGATAAAAATTCAGGTAGTGCACTAGATAAATTAGAGAAAGATTTTGAAAGCCTAAGCCCAGAATCAAAAACTAAGCTAAATGATGCTGGATACGGTGCTAGAATAAAGGCTCTAAGAGCAAAATTTGCTGCTTTATCATTACAGCCGGCAGAAGATGAAAAGGATGATCCTGCTGCAAAGCACTATACAAGAGAAGGTTCACTTCTATATCCAAATGGAACATCTTCAATGGTATTTACAAAAGCGTTCAATCCTGAAGTTAAGATTGCTGAAAAGGATGGTAAGACAACATATACAGTTTCCTTTAAGGAAAGTGGCATGATGGGAGTTACCGAAAAGCTTCAGAAGCTTACAGTAGACGGCAAAGTTTACACAGCAAAAGAGGGCAAGGATCCATATGTATCAGTTTTCAAATTCACAAGAGATGCTGTAGATGAAGAAAAAATACCTGTAACAGTTTACTCAAATATGATGAAAACTTCATATGACATGAATATTGTTCTAAAGCCTGGTAAGACAGAGGCTAAGGCACCTGAAACAGAAAAGCCAGATCCTGGTAAGGAGAATCCTGGAACAGAAAAGCCAAACCCTGGAACTGAAAAACCAAACCCTGGCAAGAATGATAACGCAGATAGCTCAGTTGCAAGGAAGTACACTAGATTAGCAGATCTTCTATATCCAAACGGTGGAACTTCAATGGTATTCTCAAATGCTTTCAACCCTGTAGTAAACTTTGTTGAAAAAGATGGCAAAGCTACATATACTGTTTCCTTCAAGGAAGGCGGTATGATGGGAATGACAGAGAAAATCAATAAGCTGTCAGTTGATGGTAAGACCTATACTGCAACTGAAGGCAAGGAACCATATGTTTCAGTGTTTGAGTTTACGAGAGATACTGTAAATGAAGACAAGATTCCTGTAAAAGTTTACTCAAGTATGATGGGTAGATACTATGATATGAAAATTGTTTTCGTAGACGAGAAAACTGAAGTCAAAGATGAGGAGAAGCCAGATCCAGGTAAGGAAAAACCTGGTACAGAGAAGCCAGATCCAGGCAAGGAAAACCCTGGCACAGAGAAACCAGATCCGGGTAAGGAAAACCCTGGCACTGAAAAACCTGGTACAGAGAAACCAGACCCAGGCAAGGAAAATCCTAATGCAGGAAATCAGAATGTAAAGAAGTACTATACAGTTAAGGATAGCAAGTTCTTAAAGCCAAACGGATCAGATATGAAGCTCATGACAGAAGCTTTCAATCCTGATGTTAAACTTGTTGAAGAGAATGGCAAGGCAACATACACAATTTCATTTAAGAAGACTGGAATGATGGGAATCACCGCAGAACTTAAGAAAATTAGCGTCGATGGCAAAGAAATTAGTGCAACTAAGGGTGAGGGCGAATATGTTTCAGCTTTCACATTCACAAGAGATAGCCTAAACGAGAAGGAAATCCCAGTAAAAATTTACATAGATGTAATGAATGCTTGGATTGATGGAAAGCTTGTTCTTTCAGATAACAAGGTTGAAGTACAGCCAAAAGATAATGAAAATGGAAACAAGCAGAACCCTGAGAATCCAGCAAATCCTGTAAATCCTTCAAATCCATCTGACAATGGTAGTGCACAGGCGGGGCCTAGCATCAAATCTGGACTAAACCAGACATGGGTAAGAGGAAGCCAGCATGGACTAGTAATTGTATCAGATGCTGATATAAGCACATTTGTAAAGGTACTAGTTGACGGTAAGGAACTTGTAAAGGATAAGGATTACCAGGTTGTTTCAGGAAGTACAAAGGTTACACTACTTCCAACAGCACTAAATAGACTTTCAACTGGATCTCATAATGTAGAAATCGTTTCAACAAATGGAACAGCAGTTGCTAGATTTACAATCGCAGATGGATTTGGTACAGCAGCTCAGCGTCCAAATACAGGCGATGCAAATACTGAGATTCCAATTGCTTTAGCAGGACTTTTCGGAAGTGCTTTCATAGCTTTAATGCTTAAGAGGAAATTTGAGAAATAATTTTTCGAAATAGCTATGTATAACAGACGGCAGGATCGTTGCAAAAGCAATGACCTGCTGTTTGTCATTAAGAATTAAATATGTTTGGAGGAAAGATGTTAAAATCTAAGAATTTAAGACGAACTTGGATATGCCTAATCTCAGTATTTGTGGTGATGGTTTTAAGCCTTTCATTTAGCTTTGCAGAGAGTGCAGGAACCTATACGACAAGCGTTAGCCCGCAGTATAGAAACCCGCTTACAGGCGCAATTGAGGACTCTGGTGGTGATAGTAAAGAAGATCTGGGACAGAGCATGGCTCAGAGTACTGTTTCTAGCGTTGGGCTCGTTGAGATTGATGCTTCAGGCAATGTATATGCGACATATAGAATAAACAATGCTAATGCTATGTCTAGCATAAGCTTTAGTACATCTGCAGGTGGTGGATTTTATGGAGTAAGTGCTGTAAATACAAAGTCGGCTGGTAATTCTGCAGACTATAGAATCAAGGTTCCATATGCGGGAGCACCGGTAAAATGTGCAATATATATAGCACCTATGGGAAGAGAAGTCATATTCTTTATGACATCTGCTGGTCTTACACCTGGGCAGGGAGATTTTGTTAGTACAATAGATACATCTGTGCAGGATCAGGCATCTCAGGGAAGCGAAAGCGCGAAGGCTGAGGAAGCCAAGAAAACTGATGACAAGAAAACTGAAGAGGCTAAGAACGCTGAAGATAAGAAAAAAGATAGTACAAAGAAGAATAGCAAGAACGCAAAAGCATCTGATTCTAAAGATAAGAAGGATTCAAAGGCAAAGGTTTCATACAAAACTCAAAGTACTCAAAACAAGAGATATGTGGTTTATGGCGCTCTTGCAGTTGTGATTATTCTTGCAGCAGCAGGTACATTTGGATACAAGAAATTCATAAAGAAATAGTGGAGTAGAGTAATGCATAAGAGAATATTTGCTTTAATTTGTACACTGATTATTGCTTTCTCCCTTTGTTCATGCGTTGATCAACACGCGGGGAAAAAGGAAGATAGTGGAGAAAATAAGAAAGTAATAGCTACGTCGCCGGCAACTGTTCAGATATGTAACAAGCTTAATATAAAGCTTATTGCTGTTCCAGAATCGGACTTTACCATGGCAGATGAATACAAGGATCTTCCAAGAGTTGGAAGTCCTATGTCACCTGATATCGAGAAGATTAAGTCACTTAATCCAGATTGTGTTCTTTCTCCAGTAAGCCTTAAGAACGAGCTTGAAAAGAAGTATAAAAACGCTGAACTAAAATATGAGTTTATAAATTTAAGCAGTGTAGATGGTATGTTTGAGTCTATCAAAAAACTCGGAGATGAGTTTGGTAGAGAGAAGGAAGCAAAGGCTTTGATAGATGAGCATAAGCAGTACATGAAGAAATTTAATAGCAGTGTAGAGGGTAAGAAACGCCCTAAGGTTCTAGTTTTGATGGGACTACCTGGCTCATATGTTATCGCAACAAACAAAAGCTATGTAGGAAGTCTTGTAGAACTTGCTGGTGGAGAAAACGTGTATAATGATGATTCTAAGGATTTTCTCACGGTGAATACTGAGGATATGAAGACTAAGAACCCAGATATAATACTTAGGGCTTCTCACGCGATGCCTGATGATGTAAAAACATGTTTGCAAAGGAATTCGCAGAGAATGATATCTGGAAGCATTTTGATGCTGTGCAAAACGGCAAGGTATATGACCTTGACAATACGCTATTTAATATGAGCGCAAATTTCAACTATAGGGATGCTTTAGAGGAGCTTAAGAAGCTGCTTTATGAGTAGGCGTTAGGAAGTAGGAGACCTGATGGTAATTAGCAGAACAAGAAAGCTTTTAGCCTTTGTAATTACAGCACTAGCACTTTTATGCATATTCTACTGGGCTGTAAATACGGGAAGCCTTAGAGTAGGCTTTAGGGCATTATTGCGAGGACTCTTTGTTGCATACAATGAGAATGTAGCAACCATATATGATCTTAGATTTCCAAGGATACTCATTGCAATGGTAGGTGGGGCAGCTGTTGCTGTTTCAGGCGTGATGCTTCAGGCAGTTATGAAGAATCCATTAGCAGATCCAGGAATACTTGGAATTAGTTCAGGTGCAAGCTTTGTTGCTGTGGTAATAACTGCATTCTTTCCACAGCTATACTTCTTTATTCCAGGTCTAGCTTTTTGTGGTGGAGTGTTTGCCTGCATTTTGATATATATGCTATCGTGGGCAGGAAATGACCTTTCGCCTCTAAGACTTATCCTTGTTGGAATAGCTATAAATGCTATGTTTATGGGCATGATAAGTGCAATAAATTCTATGACTGGTGGAAGTTATTCTTCAACAGCTAGCCTTGCTACTGCAAATATAAGCATGAAGACATGGACAGATTTTAGAACGCTAGTAATCTATGCAGTGCCTGGGCTTATCATAGCGCTTATACTTTCCAAGCCGTGCAATCTTCTTGGACTTGATGATAAAACAGTAAGGTCACTAGGTATTAATGTAGGCAGGATGAGAATAGGAATTTCTGCTATAGCAGTTTTGCTTGTTTCAATAAGTACGGCAATCATGGGGCCTATTAGCTTTTTGGGATTAATAGTTCCTCACATAGCAAGGCTTCTTGTTGGTGGAGATCACAAGGTCTTGATACCGTATAGTGCTATACTAGGTGCATTTTGTCTGCTTCTTGCAGATACGCTCGGAAGGGCTTTGGTACCACCATATGAAATAAGTCCTGGCATAATAATGTCAGTTGTTGGCGGACCATTCTTTATTATCTTACTGAGGAGGACAGGAAAAACATATGGCAGATAATCTATTTGAGATAAAGAACCTGTCTTTCAGCTATGATAAGGACAAGGTTATAGACGATCTATCTTTGACGATTAAGCCGGGTGGAGTAACAACGATAATTGGGGCAAATGGATGTGGAAAGTCGACACTTTTCAATTTGATGACCAAGAATCTTAGATACGATAGCGGTGAAATTAAATTCCTAGGTGAAGATGTATCAAAGTTAAAGCTCAGAGAGCTTGCTAAAAAACTTGCGATAGTGCATCAACAGAATACGATTCCCTTTGATGTAACGGTGGAAAAGCTAGTTGGCTACGGCAGGGTTCCATATGAAAATTTATATATTCCATCAAAGAGGGATGACGATGAGGACAAAATAAATTGGGCCATGTCTGTTACGGGAGTGTATGACATAAAGGGAGAGTTATTATCTCAGCTTTCTGGAGGACAGAGACAGCGCGCATGGATAGCTATGTCTTTAGCGCAGGATACAGACACCTTACTTCTTGACGAGCCAACAACTTTTCTAGATATAAAGCATCAGATTGAGGTGTTGAAATTGATAGAAAGTCTGAACAAAGAGCACGGTATATCTATAATTATGGTATTACACGACATGAATCAGGCGATGAGATATAGCACGGAGGTGATAGCTCTAAAGGCTGGTAAATCAATAGCGCAGGGAGCACCGGAAAGCGTTATAAGCGAGGCGCTTCTGAAGGAACTCTATGGTGTGGATTTAGATATAGTAGAGGTCAAGGGAAAGCCGTTTGTGTATATGGCTTAGTAAAGGAAAAATAGTTTATGATTAATAAGAGACTTGTCAGGCTCTTATCTGATGGGAAGAAATATATATACGGAAATATATTCTTTCAGTGGATAAACCTGATTGCCAATATAGTTGCGATATTTAATATCCGGTTTTATCAGCGATACATATTACGGAAATGTTACGGATGCGAAGCTGGTTAGACTAATAGTAATTCTTGCAATTGCTGTACTGACTAGGGTGATTTGTAATGTAGCATCAAGTAAAATGAGCTATCTTTCATCAAAGAAGGTAAAGCAAGTTCTTAGACACAAGATAATGGAGAAAATGCTTACGCTTGGAAGCAGCTACAATGAGAAGGTGAGAACATCTGAGGTTGTTCAGGTTTCGGTAGAAGGTGTCGAACAGATAGAGACATATTTTGGTCTATATCTGCCACAGCTGTTTTATTCGCTGCTTGCACCGCTTACACTGTTTGCGGTAATAGTGTTTATGAGCTTTACACCTGCAATAGTTCTGCTTCTTTGCGTTCCGCTAATTCCAATTTCAATTGCAGCGGTTCAAACCTTTGCAAAGAAACTTTTAGCAAAGTATTGGGGAAGATATACAGGTCTTGGAGATACATTTTTAGAGAATCTTCAGGGGCTTACTACGCTTAAGATTTATCAAGCTGATGAATACAAAAACAAGAAGATGAACGAGGATGCTGAGGAATTCAGAAAGATTACAATGAAGGTCCTCACAATGCAGCTTAACTCTATAACTATTATGGATATTGTCGCATATGGCGGAGCAGCACTTGGAATAATATTGACAGTTAAACAGTTTGTCGCAGGAAACATAAGGCTTGATCAGGCAATAGCAATAATACTGCTTTCTGCTGATTTCTTTATTCCTATGAGACAGCTTGGAAGCTTCTTCCACATTGCAATGAACGGTATGGCGGCGATAGATAAGATTTTCAAGATTTTAGACCTAGAAGTTCCAGAGGAAAAAACAATGAGCCTTCCGGGAAAAGGATCAATCAAGGTGGAGAATCTAAGTTTTTCATATGACGAAAGCCACAATGTTCTTAACGATATTTCAATCGAGCTATTAGAGCAAGGGATGGTTTCACTTGTAGGCGCAAGCGGAAGCGGAAAGTCTACTATGGCTTCACTTCTCATGAAGAGGAGCAAGAACTATAGCGGTAAGATATTCGTTGGAGAAGTAGATTTCAATGAGATTTCCGAGAAATCTGTAATGGATAATATAACATATATCAGCCATAGCAGTTATATATTTAAGGGAACTGTTAGGGATAATCTTTTGATGGCTAAAGCTGATGCTAGGGACGAAGAGCTTTGGGATGTGCTTAAAAAGACTAATCTAGCTGATTTCTTTGAGGCTGACAATGGTCTTGATTTTGAAATTGCAGAGGCTGGTGGAAACCTTTCAGGGGGACAGAAGCAGAGACTTGCACTAGCCAGAGGTCTTCTGCATGACAGCAGGTTCTATATCTTTGATGAATCGACATCGAATATCGATGTGGAAAGTGAAGAGGTTATTCTAGAGCAAATCAAGGAGCTTGCAAAGCACAAAGGCGTTTTGATGATTTCTCATAGGCTTGCAAATGTCGTAAGCTCAGATAAGATATTTGTCTTGGAGAAGGGCCAGCTAAAGGAAGAGGGAACTCACGAAGAGCTCTTAGCTATGCATGGGACATATAGCACGCTGTGGGATACTCAGCAAAGCTTAGAAAATATGAGAGGGGTGTAGGATATGAAAGTAATGATAAGACTGCTTAAAATGATAAATCCCCTCAAGTATGTGATGCTTCTAGGAATATTCCTAGGAACTCTTGGTCATCTTGCTGCGGCATTTATTACCATCCTTGGAGGATTTGGAATAGTTAGTTTTGTAAATGGTGATATAGATGGTTTGACTTTTATCTTCATAATCATGGGTGTTTCAGCGCTCGCTAGAGGTTTTCTCAGATATGGAGAGCAGACATGCAATCACTACATTGCTTTTAAGATACTGGCTATAATTAGAGATAAGGTATTTGTAGCGCTTAGAAGACTTTGCCCAGCAAAGCTTGACGGTCACGGAAAAGGAAATCTAATTTCAATTATTACAGCTGATATCGAGCTTCTAGAGGTGTTCTTTGCACATACCATTTCACCAGTTGCGATAGCGACAATATTTTCGATTATAATGATTGCTTTCATTGGAAGCTATGGATGGATTCTAGGACTATGGGCTGCAGTGGCTTATGTATGCGTAGGATTTATAATTCCAGTGATTATGTCAAAGCTCAGCGCTGGTATAGGTGATGAGATGAGAGAAAAATCTGGAGATATGAGCAGTAATATGCTTGATAACCTTAGAGGATTAAAGGAAATAATCCAGTTTCTTACGGTGATGAGCGCATTGAGCAAATGGCTGAGAAATCACTTCAGCTAAGTGAAACAGAGAAAAAGCTCAAAGCAAATCTTGGAGCGAATATAGCTCTCACAAGTGGAGTTATAATGTTCTTTGACTTTGGAATGCTGTTTATTGCAAGCTACCTAAGCAAGGGTACAGGGAACCTCGAAGGAGTTGTAATACCTGTATTTGCCATGTTTTCATCATTTGGACCAGTAATCGCCTTAGCAAACCTAGGAAGCTCTCTAAACAATACTTTAGCTTCAGCAAGAAGAGTGTTTGGTATCTTAGATGAGAAACCTGTGGTAGAGGACATTGCTGGAAATGAAAGTGTTGATTTTACTGGGGCAATGGTTGAAAATTTGAATTTCTCATACACGGAAAATGATCAGGAGAATATGATTCTTGAAGGCATCAATGTCGAAATCAAGAAGAATGAAATCCTAGGAATCATAGGTAAGAGCGGTAGTGGTAAATCAACATTACTCAAGCTTCTAATGAGATTTTGGAAGGTAGATAGCGGACATATCTATATTTCAGATAGGGATATTGACAAGATTAATACATCAAACTTAAGAGAACTTGAAAGCTTTGTAACTCAGGAAACAGAGCTGTTTAGAGATACAATAGAAAACAATATTAAGATTGCAAAGCTTGATGCAACTCGTGAAGAGGTTATCGAAGCCTGCAAGAAGGCATCAGTTCACGACTTTATCATGACTTTACCAAATGGATACGATTCAGAGGTAGGAGAGCTAGGAGAAACACTATCTGGTGGAGAGCGTCAGAGACTAGGTGTGGCAAGAGCATTCCTTCATGATTCACCGCTCATTCTTATGGATGAGCCTACATCAAATCTAGATAGCCTAAACGAAGGTGCCATACTCAAGGTGCTCAAAAATGAGGCGAACGGCAAAAGTGTAGTGCTTGTATCACACAGAGAATCAACGATGAAGATAGCAGATAGAATTTATAAAATTGATAATGGCAGAGTAAGCTAGGAGGATAATATGACTGTTAAAAAGATATTCCTCGTTATAGTTGGATGTATTAGCCTTGGAATAGGTGCAGTAGGTGCTGTTTTACCGTTTCTACCAACATTTCCTTTTTTGATGCTGACAATGGTTTGCTTTACGGCAAGTTCAGAGAGACTAAATAGCTGGTTTAAGTCAACAAAGCTATATAAGAATAATCTAGAGTCATTCGTGGAAAAACGTGGCATGACAAAGGCTACAAAGATAAGAATCATGGTTATTATAACGCTTCTTATGGGCTTTGGCTTTTACATGATGCACGCAGTTCCAGTCGGAAGGATTGTTTTAGCAATAGTATGGCTTGGACATATGCTTTACTTCGCATTTAGGGTTAAGACAATAGAATAGCATTTATATCAAAACAGACAGGCAAGTGCACTTCACTTGCCTGTCTATTTTTGTAATAAGAAAACCCCGCGTTGGACGTGGGGTTCAGTGTACGCTACGCGTTTGACCAGAAATCCTCTCTCCGTTAGGATATAATTGCGGTCTGCCAACTGCAAAATCCTAGGAGGAGGAGATCATGGGTCTTAACGACATAAATAGTCTATCGCATTCGAAATGGAATTGCAAATACCATATAGTATTTGCACCAAAGTACAGAAGAAAAGTGTTTTATGGACAGAAAAAAGTAGCAATAGGAAAGATTTTAAGACAACTGTGTGAATGGAAAGGGATAAATATTATCGAAGCTGAGGTATGTCCTGACCATATACATATGCTGGTTGAAATACCACCCAAAATGGCAGTTTCAGGCTTTGTAGGGTACTTAAAAGGTAAAAGTAGTACGCTAATATATGAGCAATTCGGCGAACTAAAATATAAATATAAAAATAGGTCGTTTTGGTGCAAAGGATATTATGTAGATACGGTTGGAAAAAACACGAGCCGAATTGCGGAGTACATAAGAAATCAACTTGAAGAAGATAAGTTGGGAGATCAATTAAGTATAGCCGAAGTTGGATATTTAAGTAAAAAGAAAAAGTAAACTAAGTGAACGCAGTTGGCAGAAGCGTTTACGCGTTGGACGCGTAGCGAGGAGCAAGGGCTATGCCCGAATGTGAAAAACCCCACGTTCAACGTGGGGATGGTTTTTTATCTGAGAATTTTCCTTGCCAGGAATCTCTTTCCCTCAATTTTTGATTTATGGTGTTTAGGACAAGTCTTTTGCGATATGCCCATTTTGGCGCTATTAAAGTCTCGGCTTTAGAATCTGCGGAAAGCCTATGCATAACGATCTTATAAGGGATTATTTCTAGCAAGTCACATACTAGCTCTGCATATTCGTCCATTGATTCAAATGGCATATAATCAGGATATTCTTTAGCTAGTTTAGTTCCAGAAATCATATTCAGAAGGTGTAGCTTAAGACCCCATGTATTGCTATCTACTGCGTGTTGTACGCTCGTTTTCATATCTTGCTTTGACTCGCCTGGGAGTCCTAAAATAAGATGGGTAACAGTCCTTATATTAAGTGCATTTAACTTTGATATCGTATCGTTATAGTCATGCAAGCTGTGGCAGAGATTAAGATTTCTTGCACTATCTTCGTGTATGGTTTGTAGTCCTAGTTCAACCCAGAGAAAATGCTTCTTGTTTATCTCGTCTAAAAGAGCAAGGCAATCATCATCTATGCAGTCGCTCCTCGTTGCAATTGCAAGACCCAAGATGCGAGGGTCATCTAAAGCACCATAATAAAGCTCTCGAAGTTTTGACACAGGAGCGTAGGTTCCTGAATAGTTTTGGAAATAGGCTATATACTTTGCGTTTGGCCATTTTTCGGATAGAAAATTTATCTGTTCATCTATGTTTGATGCGTTATCTCCGCTACCGCTTGACGAACAAAAAGTACAGCCACCAAAGCCCTTGCTTCCGTCTCTATTTGGGCATGTAAAACCGGCGTCAATCGAAAGCTTGACGACTTTTTCTCCAAACTCTTTTTTTAGCACTTGATTAAGCGTGTTTATTCTCAATAGGCCTTCTGAGAAATTGTCAGAAGAACGTGTAAAATCAACATTATTTGGGGTGTAGCTGTTCATGGTTAATCCTTTTATTTGAGCTATCTATATGCTATAATATACTAATATACATTGACTGAAATGTGAAGACAAATTTATCAGGAAGATTGGCAATGAATAAGAATAAGTGCAGGCAGGAAAGTATGGATAACTGCTGTTGTAAGAATGATGAGATTTGCGGAGAAATAGTCAAGCTAGGCAAGGAAAATATCAAGCCTAAGGTTTTACTACATAGCTGCTGTGGACCTTGCAGTACAGCTGTTATTGAGAGGCTGTTTGGTGACTATAGAATAACAGTTTTTTACTATAATCCATGCATTACAGAAAATGACGAGTACGAGAAGCGTAAGCATGAGCAAATTCGCTTTATAGATGAGTTCAATAGGGATTTAGATGAGGATCAGAGAGTAAGATATATTGAGGGTGCATATAAACCTGAGGAATATCTTGAGCTAGTAACTGGTCTAGAGTCCGAACCAGAAGGCGGAGCAAGATGCACAGTTTGCTTTAGGCAGAGACTTGAGGAGACAGCAAGAATTGCTAAGGAATATGATTTTGATTTCTTTGCTAGCACTTTGACTGTAAGCCCCCACAAGAATTATGCTTTGATAGCTGAGATAGGTAGGGATTGCGAGAAGAAGTATGGAGTTTCATTCTTAGATATGGATTTTAAAAAGAAGGCGGGATTTCAGAGAAGTATTCAGCTTTCCAAGGAACACCATCTATATAGACAGAACTACTGTGGATGTAAATTTTCTAAGAGATAGACAAACAATTTGAAAGGGTATAGATATATGTCAAAATTGATTAAACCAAAGAACTATGCGCCTACTATTCCGCCAATGGAAACGCAGCGCGCAATAAAGAAGATAAAGGACTATTTTCAGCAGGAACTAGCTTATGGTCTAAACCTAAGAAGAGTTTCAGCACCACTTTTTGTTGCACCAGAAACAGGTCTTAACGATAACTAAACGGTGTGGAAAGAAGAGTAAGCTTTACCATCCTAGACATGGACGAGAAGACTGTAGAAATCGTACAGTCACTTGCAAAGTGGAAGAGAATGGCTCTAGGTAAATACGGTATTAAGCCAGGTCACGGAATCTATACAGACATGAACGCTATAAGACGTGATGAAGAGCTGGATAATATTCACTCACTTTACGTTGACCAGTGGGACTGGGAAAAGGTTATTACTAAGGAGCAGAGAACCACAGAGTACCTCCATGAGACTGTAACGACCATATATAATGCGGTGAAGAACTTAGGTGACTATGTAAATAGACTTTACAGAGATATACAGACAGAGCTCCCTAATGAGATTTACTTTATAACATCTCAGGAGCTAGAGGATCTATATCCTGATAAGACACCAAAGGAAAGAGAAAACCTGATAACCAAGGCTCATGGAGCAGTTTTTATAGAGAAGATAGGTGGAACTCTTAAATCTGGAGAAAAGCACGATGGAAGATCTCCTGACTACGATGATTGGGAGCTGAACGGAGACATACTTCTCTGGAACGATGTATTAGATATCGCATTTGAGATAACTTCAATGGGAATAAGAGTAGATAGCGATGCTATGGAAAGACAGCTTAAGCTTGCAGGAGCAGAGGACAGAAAGAACCTATCGTTTCAGAGTGCTGTCCTAAATGGTGAATTACCGCTTTCTATAGGCGGAGGAATTGGACAGAGCAGACTCTGCATGTTCTTCCTTCGCAAGGCTCACATTGGAGAGGTTCAGGTAAGCGTTTGGCCAAAGGAAATGGATGAGGAATGTCGTAAGGCAAATATATTCTTGTTGTAATGAAATATGCGAAGCTTGTTATAGAAAATAGGAGCAGACATACCGATAGGCTCTACACATATAGATGCGCTGATGACATTAGGATTGGTCAGGTCGTAAAGGTTCCTTTTAGCAAAGGAGATACCAAGAGGCGAGGCTTTGTCTTTGAAATCATGGATGACTGTGATCTCGATGAGTCTAAGCTTAAGGAGATTAGCGAGACTGAAGATGATATATCTTTGTCTGAAGAGATGATTGAAACTGCTATCTGGATGAGACAGAGATATGGTATCAAATACCTTGATGCAGTGAACTGCTTTATTCCAAGAGGAAAAGCAGCAAAGAAAGGCAAGGAGAAGAATCCACTAAGCGATACAGAGGGCGAGAGACAGGATATAGATAACCTGACAGAAGAGCAGAAGGCCGCATGCGAGGAGATAAACGCAGCTATAGATTCAGGATTACAGACGAACTTTCTTCTCAAGGGTGTTACAGGAAGCGGTAAGACTGAGGTCTATATGCAGGCTGCTGCAAGAGCTATATCTAAGGGAAAGACGGTTATAATGCTTCTTCCTGAGATAGCTTTGACAAAGCAGATTACCGAAAGGTTCATAGGAAGATTCGGAAAGGAAAGCTGTGCGATACTTCATAGCCACCTCACAGGTAGGGAGCGTTTTGATGAGTGGAGCAGGGTAAGGAGTGGAGAAGCTAAGATTGTAATTGGAGCGAGAATGGCGGTCTTTGCACCAATCGAAAATATTGGGCTTATAATATTAGATGAGGAACACGAGTCGACATATAAGTCTGATATGACGCCTAAGTATGAGACTGTAGATATAGCTTTTAAGCGCCTAATGCACTATAGCGGAGTGCTTTTGCTAGGAAGTGCAACACCTTCAGTGGTATCGTACCAAAGGGCTAAGGAAGGTATATATAAGCTCATTGAGATGAACACGAGATACAATGCAGTTGAACTCCCAGAAATGTCCATAGTCGATATGAGACAGGAGCTGAGAAAAGGAAACCGCAGCATATTCAGTGATAAGCTTTATCAAAGCATGGAGGAACATCTTGAGAGCGGAGAACAGGTAATACTCTTTCTTAACAGGCGTGGATATTCGAGCAGCATAAGTTGTAAAGACTGTGGAAACACTTTGATGTGTCCAGACTGCGGCATAAGTCTAACATATCACAAAAAAGAGAATGCAGCAGTTTGTCACTACTGCGGAAGGCATTTTGATATACCTAAGGAATGTCCAGAGTGCTCGAGTAAGTTTATTAAGTTCATAGGCGTTGGAACTGAGCAAGTCGAGGAATTCGTCAAGAAAGAGTTTAAGGATTACGAGACAGAGCGTTTTGACCTTGATACTGCCAAAAATAGCAGGGAGGTTTCGGCGATACTTAATAGATTTGCATCGGGCAAGACTAAGATTTTGGTTGGAACCCAACTTGTTGCAAAGGGACTGGATTTTAGGAATGTAGGGCTTGCATGTGTAGTATCTGCTGATACTACTCTCAATATACCTGACTATAGGTCGGCGGAAAGAACATTTCAGCTGATTACGCAGGTTGCAGGACGTGCGGGCAGAGGATTAAAGAAGGGTGAGGTTATAATTCAAACATATAACCCAGAAAGCCTAGCGATAACTGCAGCATCCAAATATGACTATGAGGGTTTCTTTGCTGAAGAAATAGGCTTTAGAAAGTTAATGAAGTATCCTCCTTTCAGCGACCTTATACAGGTACAGTTTATAGGGGGAAATGAGTCAGAAGCCGAAAAGCTTGCTCTAGAATGCAAGGATTATCTTAGCAAGAAGGAAATAGACAAAAGTGAAAATGAGATATTTGGGCCTAAGGGAAGCCACCAAATATCAAAGGAGAAGGATGTATTTAGATACTCAATCCTAATTAAGGCTTCTAAGGGCAGTAGAAATAAGTATATATATTATATAAGCAAATATGGAGAATATGTTACATCTAAGACCAAGCTTAGCTTTGTAATAGATGTTAATCCGTACAGTGGATTTTAGGAGGAAAGATGGCACTGAGAAAGGTTGTTGTTAGAGGCGACGAGATTTTATCAAAGAGATGTAGAGAAGTCAGCGAAATTACAGATAGAATAAGAGAAACACTTGATGATATGGTCGACACAATGAGAGAGGAGCTAGGTGTTGGTCTTGCTGCACCTCAGGTAGGCGTCATGAGAAGAATGTTTGTAGCTGAGCCTGAGCCAGGTAGAGTTTATTATATGATTAATCCTGAGATTTATTTTGAAGAGGGAAGTGAAGAGGAATATGAGGGATGTCTTTCGGTCCCAGGCCTTATAGGAATAGTGGAAAGACCTCAGAAAATCAAGATTAGAGCTCTGGATAGAGATGGAGTTGAGCAAGATTACGAGTTTGAAGGTTTTGATGCTAGAGTTATGTGTCACGAGAACGATCACCTAAACGGCGTTCTATATACAGATAAAGCACATGATATCAGATCTGCAGAACCACAAAGTGACGAGGAATAAGATTTATGAAGATAGTTTTTATGGGTACGCCAGAATTTGCAGCACCTTCCTTAAGAGCACTTGCAAAATCAAAGCATGAGGTCTGTCTTGTAATTTCACAGCCAGATAGAGCAGGAAATAGAGGAAAGATGACCATGCCTATAATCAAGGAGATCGCCCTTGCCGAAAATCTTCCGGTAATGCAACCCGAGAGGATTAAGCAAAATGAGAAACTCGTGGATACTCTAAGAGAGATAAATCCAGATATGATTATTGTGGCAGCGTACGGCAAGATACTTCCAAAGGAACTCTTAGATTTACCAAGGTTTGGATGTATTAACGTTCATGCGTCGCTACTCCCTAAATTCAGAGGTGCATCTCCAATTCAACACGCAATTTTGACAGGTGAAACACATGCAGGTGTCACTATAATGAAGATGGCAGAAGGTTTAGATACGGGAGATATGTACTCTCAGGCCGCGTTAGAAATTGCAGGATCTGATTATCCAAAGCTTAGTGAAAGACTCGCAGAGCTTGGAGCAAAGCTTCTGCTAGAGACCATGGACGATATAGAAAGTGGTAAGGCACGTGCAGAGGTTCAGGATGAATCAAAGGTCACACACACCGGAATCATCAAAAAAGATGAAGGCAGGGTAAGCTTCATAGATGAAAGCGCAGATGAGATAGAGAGAAAGCTTAGGGCATTTACACCTTGGCCTGGCATATATTTTGAACTAGGAGAGCTTAAGATTAAAATTAAGGCTGTAGAGGTTTTAGATGATGAGGAGCTAGTTAAGGGTAAATCCCCTGCGGAGGTCATAGCTGCAAATAATGATGGCATAGACGTTATCTGTCGTGAAGGAATTTTAAGAATTAAGGAGCTACAGGCTCCGGGAAAGAAAAGTATGAAATCCGGAGATTATCTCAGAGGAAATAAGCTGGAGATTGGAACCATACTTGGGAGGTAATTTATGTATTTGGACAGCACGATAATAATACTTATACCTGCTATAATATTTTCTATGATAGCATCGGCAGGAGTAAAGAATACATTTGCGAAATTCTCATATATAAGAAACAGTCGAAACATGACAGGTGCAGAGGCTGCACAGAGAATGCTTAGAGCAAATGGACTAACAGATGTTGGAATTAATCATATTCCAGGAAACCTAACTGATAACTTTGATCCTAGAACTAACACGCTAAATCTATCAGATTCAGTATATGATAAGACTACAATCGGTGCGGTTGCAGTTGCCTGTCACGAGGCTGGCCACGCACTTCAGCATGCATACGGATACAAGGCTATAACGGCAAGAAATGCAATAGTTCCAGCTGCGAATTTCGCATCTCACACTTCATGGATTCTAATTATTATAGGTTTATTCCTAGGAGCTCAGGGTGCAGGTAATATGGGCTATATTGGAGATACGATTTTCAACATCGGTGTAGTTGCATTTGTACTTGTACTTGCATTCCACATTATCACGCTTCCAGTTGAGTTCAATGCCAGCTCAAGAGCGCTTGCAAATATTCAGGAGCTAGGGCTTGTAGATGAGAATGAATATCAGGGTGCAAAGAGGGTTCTAAGGGCAGCAGCTATGACATATGTTGCCGCTACTGCTGTTGCAGCAGCAAACCTAATCAGAGTACTCGCTATCAGAGGAAGGCGAAATTGAAGATAGATTTAGATAGGGAAGCAGCATTTAAGGCGCTTTTAGCAATCGAAAGAGATGGTTCTTATTCGAACCTTGAACTTTCTAAAATGCTAGCAAGTGATGAGCTTTCAAACAAGGGCTTCATAAGGGAAATAGTTTATGGAGTGACCGAAAACAAAATATACCTAGACTATATCCTAGATAAATTCATCAAAAAAGGTGCAGCTAAGACTAAGCTTCAAGCTCTCATAATACTGCGTATGGGTGTTTACCAGATTCTCTTTATGAACTCGGTTCCAAACTACGCAGCAGTGAATGAATCTGTTGCGCTAGCTCGTAGGTTTGCTAGGGGCACGGACGGATTCATCAACGGGGTGCTAAGAAATTTTATTAGAAATATGGACAGTGCATCTGAGATTGATGTAAAGGGACAGCTTGAGTACCTTAGTATTCGATATTCATGCCAGCTAAAGCTTGTAGAGGAACTTGTGAGCATGCTTGGATTTGAACATGCTAAGATGCTCCTAGAGCACGCAGGTCATAGGCCACCTCTGAGCATCAGGGTAAATATAGCGCAGATTTCAGTAAAGGAGCTAGCTGATAGGCTTAGAGCAAATGGCTTTGAGACAGAGGGCTCGAAGCTGAGCGACAGGGTGCTATTAGTGAAGGGCGGAGCCCTTACCGAAGCGAATGAATACAAAGAAGGGCTATTTTCGATTCAGAGCGAGGAGTCGTGTGCCATTGCGGATTTTGCGGACGCAAAATCCACGGAGCTGGTTATCGACCTTTGCGCAGCTCCGGGCGGCAAGGCCGCCGCAATGGCCGAACAAATGCTAAAGCCAAGCACTTCGACGGAGCCTTTGACCGAGACAGAGCCAGGCAAACAGCCAAGCACTTCGACGGAGCCTTTGACTAAGACAGAGCCAGGCAAACAGCCAAGCACTTCGACGGAGCCTTTGACCGAGACAGAGCCAGGTAAACAGCCAAGCACTTCGACGGAGCCTTTGACCGAGACAGAGCCAGGCATCGCAAGCGGTAAGGTCATAGCACTTGAACTTTATGAGCATAGGGCGGCTTTGATAGAAGCAACAGCTAGGAGACTTGGACTAGAAAACATAGAGGTAAGATGTCAGGATGCAGTAGAGCAGATAGATGAGCTAGTTGGAAAGGCAGATTTAGTTCTTGCAGATGTTCCTTGTAGCGGACTTGGAGTCATCAGAAGAAAGCCCGAAATGAAGTATCGAGACGAATTTGATTTTGATGAATTAGTCGAAATTCAGAAAGGTATTCTCGAGACAGGTTCAAGCTATCTAAAGCCAGGAGGGAGACTCATATATAGTACATGCACTATAAATCCTAGAGAAAATGAACTTATGGTTAAGGATTTTTTAGAGAGGTATGAGGAGTTTATCTCAGAAAAAGAAGTGAAGCTGTCACCATTTGATAATGGATATGACGGATTTTATATGAACAAATTAAAAAAGATAGAAGGGAGATGCCCTAATGGATGTGGGGTTTAGGACCGATAAAGGTCGACGCAGATTTAATAATGAAGACGCATTCTTTGTAATGAAAAACGACAGGGTCTTTGTTGTGGCAGATGGAGTTGGTGGAAATAACTCAGGAGAAATTGCCAGCAGGACTGCAGCAAATCAGATAGCGAACTTCGTAAAAGAAAATGACATAGAGAGCATGGATCCGGTAGATTTTCTGCTAAAAGCTATAGTTCAGGCTAACAGCAAGGTTTATGACCTATCGCAAAAGTATGCAGAAAATAACGGTATGGCGACAACAACTGTAATCGGTTACCTCAAGGATTCGTGGCTATATATACTAAATGTCGGTGATAGTCGAGCATACATATATGAGCAAGGCTACCTAAGGCAGTTAACAGAAGATCACACATATGTGAATACCTTGGTTAAACTTGGAATAATAACTAGGGAAGAAGCTGAGGTGCATGAAGAGCGTTACAAGATAACAAAGGCTGTCGGCGCAGAAGCCGAAATCGAGCCAGATATATCTCGAATAAAGATAAGCAAGGGAGATAAGATAATCCTTTGCAGTGACGGCCTGAGTGGCGAAATAGGCGATGAGCAGATGGAGGAGATTCTCGCGAAGGGGGAATCAATGACAGAAACTTGTAGGCTTCTTGTAGATGCTGCTAATGAGCATGGAGGAAATGATAACATAACTGTTATATGCATAGAATTTACGGAGGAAGATTTTGATGAGTAAGTTGTTGGCGGGAAGATATGAATTAATAGAAAAATCGGCGAAGGCGGCATGGCTGTCGTATATAAAGCTAAGGATAGACTGTTAAATAGATATGTAGCTATCAAAATTCTAAGACCTGAATTTACTCAGGATGAGCAGTTCCTAGAAAGTTTTAAACGTGAATCACAGGCGGCTGCAGGACTTCAACATCCTAATATCGTTTCAATTTATGATGTTGGTAGAACAGGAAATATAAATTTCATTGTAATGGAGTTAGTGGACGGACGCCCTCTTTCAGATCTAATTAAAGAGAAGGGACGACTTGACTACAAGACAACTATTGATATTGCAAAGCAAATGGCGTCAGCCCTTTCAATTGCACATAAACATCAAATTATACATAGAGATGTAAAGCCACATAACATAATGATTACATCAGATGGTGTTGCAAAACTGACTGACTTTGGAATAGCAAGAGCAGTTAGCAATGCAACCATGGTAGCAGATACGAGCAAGATTATTGGATCAGTTCACTATTTTTCACCTGAACAAGCAAGAGGTGCATATGTAGATGAGCGTTCAGATATATATTCGCTCGGTATTGTTATGTTTGAGATGCTTACAGGAAGAGTTCCATTTGATGGAGAAACACCTGTAGAGGTAGCACTAAAGCATATTAACGAGGACGTTCCTTCACCAGCAAAGTTAGTTCCTGGAATTCCACCAGCACTTGACAAGATAGTTCTTAAGGCCACTGATAAATATCAGACAGAGAGATACAAGTCTGTAGATGAGATGCTCGAAGCCCTAAAGAATGTGGAGTTTGTAACTCAGATGGTAGGCGATAGAGTATTTGCTGCAGAGTCAGAACCTAAACCAAGGCGTGACGAAAGCCTTGTGGCACCTGTTATGAGCAGCAGGAGAGAAGACAGAGACCAGGAAATGGTTATAGCACCAGCAAATCCAAGGAAACCTAAGGCAAGGCCAGATGACAAAAAGAAGAAAAAGAGAGCTATTATTATAGGCGTTGCAGCTGCTGCTATACTAGCACTCTTTGGAATCCTATTTGTATCAGGTGTGATTGGCGGTGGAAGTAAGGAAGTTACAGTTCCTGATGTAAAGGGAATGAGCTATAGCGAAGCAAAGGAAGTTCTTGAGGCAAAGGGGCTTAAGATAGAGAAGGCAGACGAACCAATAGCAAGTCAGAAGATAGAAAAAGGCAAGATTGTTTCACAGACTCCATCAAAGAACTCCAAGGTTAAGAAGGGTAGAACTGTTAGGGTTATCCTAAGTGCAGGTAATACAGAACTTAAGGTTCCTGATCTAAAGGGACTTTCATATAAGGAAGCAAAGACTTTGCTATCAGAAATGGGACTTCAGATATCAAAGGGTGATGAAGTCGACAGTGATTCAGTAGCAGAAGGTCTAATCGCAAGCCAGTATCCATCAGCTAAAACCAAGGTAGATAAGGGTGATATAATCACAGTTAATATCAGTAAGGGTAAGAAGGATGCTGTAATTCCAAAGCTAGTAGGAACTACATTTACATCAGAAAGCGATGTAAGCGCTACACTATCAAAGTATGGCTACAAGCTCGGAAAGGTTAGCTACGAAGAAAGCTACGAGACTCCAGGAACAATTATAAAGCAGTCTCCTGATGCTGGAACAACAGCAGAGAAGAATACTACAGTAGATATCGTTATCAGTAAGGCTAAGTCAAAGGCAACTGTTCCAAATCTAAATGGAATGACATATGACCAGGCAGAATCTGCACTGCAGTCTCTAGGCTTTAGTGTTGGAAGAGTAACAGAAGAAGAAAACAATGGATTCACAGCAGGAACTGTATTTAAGCAGTATCCAGCAGCAAACTCTGAATATCAGACAGGTTCAACAGTTGATATCTGGATTGCTAAGTCAGGTGAGTAAAATATGAGAGGACTTGTTGTCAAAGGCATTGGAGGCTTCTATTTTGTGAAGACTGAAGACGGTGTATATAGAGCAAAGGGCAGGGGTCTTTTCAAGAAATCAAAGAACACACTAATGGTAGGCGATGAGGTGGAGCTTAATGTATCAAAGGACGGAGAAAGTGACTCTCTAATAGAGAAAATCTATCCACGAAAAAACCACTTCATCAGACCTGCTATAGCAAACGTTGATCAAATTATCGTGGTGACAGCTCTTTCTGAGCCTGCTCCAAGCTTTGAGATAATCGACAAATGCTTGTAAATGCTGAGATGAATTTGATAAAGCCCATGCTATGCATAACAAAGCCAGACCTTGATAAAAAGGGGCTACTTGAGCAAATTCTTTCAACCTACAAACCGATGTATAGGTGTTTTGTTGTAAACGGAAGAACAGGTGAAGGCGTAGATGAGCTTAAGGCTTCTCTAAAGGACAATAAGACGGCTCTTATGGGTCCATCTGGTGTAGGTAAGTCGACTATTACAAATCTCATTTCGCCTTGCGCTTTGATGGAAACTGGAGATATAAGCGACAAGACAAGAAGAGGAAAGCATACTACTAGGCATATAGAGATTTTTTCATGTCAAGGCGGGTATATATACGATACACCTGGATTTACATCGCTCTACACCGAAGGAGTGGAGGAAGCTAGACTTTCATCATTATTCCCAGAGTTTGTAGATAAAAGCCGTGGATGTAGATTTGATAATTGCAGGCATATAAATGAGCCTGAATGCGAGATAAAGAGCGCTGTCGAAAGTGGAGAAATCGCAAGAACAAGATATAATTCATATCTTAGCATGATAGATGAAATAAAAAGAAATAAGAGATTTTAATTAAGGAGAGCGAAATGAAAGAACTGGCACCATCCCTATTATCTGCAGATTTTGCTAGGCTTGGCGAGCAGGCTGAATTAGTTAGCAAGCACGGTGCAGATTACCTTCACATTGATGTAATGGATGGACATTTTGTACCTAATATAAGCTATGGGGCTTCTGTTATGAAATCACTAAACAATTGCGATACAGCAAAGTATGATGTTCATCTCATGATAGAAAATGCGGATGATTATGTTGCAGATTTTGTTACAGATAAGACTGAATACATAGTTGTTCATCAGGAGGCTTGTGTACATCTTTATAGAAGCCTTCAGAATATCAAGAGTCTTGGAGTTAAGGCCGGAGTAGCGCTTAATCCAGCAACTCCTCTCTGCATGATTGAGGAGGTACTTTCAGATGTGGACCTTGTTCTCATTATGTCAGTAGAGCCGGGCTTCGGTGGGCAGAAATTCATTGAAGCTTCACTTGATAAGATTGAAAGACTAGCTAAATAAGGGCAGAGAAGGACTTTAACTTCAAAATCGAAGTAGATGGTGGAGTTAGTACGAAAAACGCTAAGAAACTAATTGAGGCTGGTGCAGACATACTCGTTGCAGGATCTGCAGTATTTGGAGCAGAAGATATCCCTGCTAGAATGGATGAATTCAGAAAAGAAATGGAATAGTAAGTAGGTATATATGAAGGCAGATTTAGATGGGAGCATTTGAAAAAGTAAATGTGATATATTGTGACTTTCAAAGTCCAATTTCAGATGAAGATATATCAGATCTAATATCTAATAAAGACCTTGAGTGCATTAGACCATGTGGTGGGTATGTCCCAAGTGAAAAGGATCTTTATTTGCTAAATGATTTCTTTAGGAAGCGTCCAGATGTGGCTTTTAGAGTGACCTGTAAAGGGCAACTAAGACATATTCCGTATGTACAAAACATTTCAGAACCTATAGAGGGATGTTTAGGTGAGGAACTAGAAGATTTAAAGTATATAAAATGCCTTAAATCCGTAAGTCTAGTGGAAAAGAATATTGAACCACTGCTGGCACATAAGGATGAACTTATAGGTTTAGGACTTGAAGGAACCATAAACAAGAGTTCACATGAAATATTGCCGAAGCTTGGGAATTTAAAGGCTCTTTATTTGGATTCTACAACGCTCAAAAGCTTTACGTATATTTCTGAGCTCCCCATAGAAAAGCTTAGTCTATATGGACATCAGCCATCTGACGCTTTAGAGCTAGAAAAACTAAGTGAACTAAGAGAAATTAATATTAAGAATAATTCTAACTGGATTGATTTTAGTTTTCTGTCAAAGTTAGATAAACTGGAGCGAATAAAGCTTAGCTACTGTGCAAAAATCGAATTTGTTCCATCACTGGATGAGCTTGTAAGGCTAAAATATATAGAGCTAAGCAACTGCAATAGATTGAAAGATGTGAAGGCATTATGGAAGCTGGGAAAAAGGGTGTAGTGTACTTGCAACGGGCAAACAGCTATCAAAAAGAGATTAGCATATCAATTTGATAAAGATACAGGTATTTCCGATTGGTGCAAAGGAGTATTCCGTAAATATTCCAGATGATATATTAAACCGATAAAATATATAGACGAAAAAAAGAGAATGCTTTTGAAGTGCATTCTCTTTTGCTTGTAATAAGAAAACCCCGCGTTGGACGTGGGGTTCAGTGTACGCTACGCGTTTGACCAGAAATCCTCTCTCCGTTAGGATATAATTGCGGTCTGCCAACTGCAAAATCCTAGGAGGAGGAGATCATGGGTCTTAACGACATAAATAGTCTATCGCATTCGAAATGGAATTGCAAATACCATATAGTATTTGCACCAAAGTACAGAAGAAAAGTGTTTTATGGACAGAAAAAAGTAGCAATAGGAAAGATTTTAAGACAACTGTGTGAATGGAAAGGGATAAATATTATCGAAGCTGAGGTATGTCCTGACCATATACATATGCTGGTTGAAATACCACCCAAAATGGCAGTTTCAGGCTTTGTAGGGTACTTAAAAAGGTAAAAAGTAGTACGCTAATATATGAGCAATTCGGCGAACTAAAAATATAAATATAAAAAAATAGGTCGTTTTGGTGCAAAAGGATATTATGTAGATACGGTTGGAAAAAACACGAGCCGAATTGCGGAGTACATAAGAAATCAACTTGAAGAAGATAAGTTGGGAGATCAATTAAGTATAGCCGAAGTTGGATATTTAAGTAAAAAGAAAAAGTAAACTAAGTGAACGCAGTTGGCAGAAGCGTTTACGCGTTGGACGCGTAGCGAGGAGCAAGGGCTATGCCCGAATGTGAAACCCCACGTTCAACGTGGGGATGGTTTTTTTGTTTGATTTATGGTGAGCTTGGTGTAGTTGGTGAAGAAGGTGTACTTGTACTAGAATCCTTCTTTTGCTCTACCAAGGTTTCCTCTGGCGAAATAGGGTATTTCTCCGGATTGCTGTTATGTATGTTACAGTAATATTCTGGGATCTCATCCTCAGAAAATGCATCATATGTCTTTGTTTTTTTGTGCTTACAGTCAGGAGTTGCTAGGTATCCAGATTCTTCACAAATCTCAACCTCTCTACTCTTTAAATCGCTTACACTCTTTGCACCGCTCTGAGTTCCATTAATATAGTATTCACCGTTATATGAGATAACATTTGCAGGTCTTGCAGCTCTTGAACCGTCATAAACCTTATTGATGTTTCTCATGATATTACCCCACATATATGTGGCGATGATACTGTGCTCAGAAAGTGATACGCCGTAGTCGCTACCTATCCAAAGTGAAGCGGAGTAGGTAGGCGTAAATCCATTGAACCAGTCATCAAATGTATCATTTGTTGTACCAGTCTTTCCTCCAACAAATACTCCAGATATCTGTGCGTAGTTTGCTGCTGCACTGTTTACAACGCTGCTGAGCATGTCTGCCATAATCCAAGCAACGCCTTCGTCTAGGACCTTATGTTCCTTAGGTTTGTTTTCTAAGATAACATTTCCTTGCTTGTCTACAACCTTTGTAAATGATGAAGTATCATATCTAACACCATTGTTAGGGAAGGTACTGAATGCACTTGCCATCTCAAGCGTTGTTGTTCCCTTAGTCATACCACCTAGAGCTAGAGCTGAAGCGTTGAGATCGTTTGCATCTCCTTCTTCAACCAAGGTTGTAATTCCGAACTTTTTCAGCATCTCTAGCGAGTAGTCCTTACCAACCTGGAGCCATATCTTAACTGCACATGTATTAAGTGAGTTGACCATAGCAGATCTCATAGTCTGGGTACCAGAGTATGTTCTAGAGAAATTGAGTGGCCATACCTGACCATTTATAGTTGTCTTCTCATCGATTACAATTGAGCCTGCCGTTAGGTAGTCTCCGTAAAGTTTAGTTCCTTGTTTATCGATTCCAAAATCTGTGAACTTATGCTTTCGTCCAGCTGCATATTCCTCAGCACTTTGCTGAAGAGCAGGGGCATAAACACCCAAAGGCTTTATTGATGAACCTGGCTGACGAGGGGTATCAGATGCACGGTTTAGAATCTGTCTTCCAGTAGTATTTCTTCCACCGACCATTGCTTTGATATGACCAGTCTTGTTTTCGACTATTGTCATTGCAGCTTGTGGCTGTATTGTCTTTGGTCTGAGAGAATAGGATGAAGGAGGAATAGTTACACTACCATCATCATTAACTGTCATGAAATTCTTGTATTCATTCGACTTAAAGAATTTAGCTGAGATAATCAGGTTGTTATCCTTATCTACCGACTTGTATTCAGAAGGGATATTTATATATCCACCCTGAATGGAGTAGAAGGCTCCTGATTCATCAGTCGTATACATATTCTTAAACTCAAGGCTATAATCGGTTTTGCCATTTACCTTAGTTGTATAGATGTTCAAATCATTACCATAGTAGATAATCATCGAACCATCCTTTTGCATTTTGGCATTTCCGGCTGGAAGGATAAAGTTACCGTTTTTCGTCAAAGTAGTTATCGTATGCAAACAGAACAACCTGGCCGTTTCTTCCAACTATATTTCCGTAGCGATCATAGTTAGGGGAGATATTAGGATAGTTATTGCTATTTGCAAACTGTTCTAGAACTGTCTTCTGAGCCTGAGAATCCATTGTTGAGTATATCTTAAGACCACCATTATATACCGCATTCCAAGCTGTGCTATGATCCCAGTTCTTCTCTTTCTTGAGCTTAGTGATTACTTCGTCAATAACATAATCAGAGAAGTAGGCTGATTTACTATCAAATTTATTGTAATCAGGGTTTAGCATATCCTTTAGTGGTGTGTTGATAGCTTCTTTGTACTCCTTCTCAGTGATATATCCCTGCTCCTTCATAAGCTTTAGACATATCTCTCTACGAGGCTTACTTATATCGTTATAGATATATACGCCATCTGGTGTTTCAGCTAATAATACACCTTTGTATTCTGCCGCTGTTCCGCCCTCAATGAACTGAACAAGCTCGTACTTACTAGGTGACTGAGGTAGTGCAGCAAGTGCAGCTGATTCAGCTACTGTAAGTTCACTAACATCCTTAGAAAAGTAAGCTTTAGAAGCAGTCTGAACACCATAAGAACTATATCCTAGATAAATGTAGTTTAGGTAAGCCTCTAAAATCTCATCCTTAGATAGGTATTTCTCCAGTTTAGTTGCATAGTATGCCTCAAGTACCTTTCGGCTTATTGTTCTGTCAAATTGCTGATCTGGAAGGTACATGTTACGAGCTAGTTGCTGTGTAATAGTACTTGTTCCGCTTATCTTTCCGCCTGAGAAGATGGAGTCTTTGACAGCACCAAACATTCTTATAACATTGAAACCGTGGTGCTTACGGAAGGACTTATCTTCCAAAGCGATAAATGCATTGGTTAGGTGTTTAGGCATTTTCTTGATGCTAACAGTCTCTCTGTTGCTGCTTGCAAAGACTGTATCAAGCTCCTTGCCTTGGTCGTCGTATATTGTTGTACTTTCGGAGAGCAGAGAGTTAATCTTGGATGGATCAATCTTAGGTGCCTTCGAGATTACAGAATATACATATCCAAACACTGCGAGTGCTGATATTACGAATATAATAAGAAGAGCAATCAAAACTATCTTAAGTCTAGGATGTTTGCTTTTCTTAGATGCACTTCTACGTCGCTTTGCAGCTGCTGCAGTATCGTTCTTTACATTTGCTTGCATTTTGCAGAAATTCCTTTCTATTAAATACATAAAGATTAAAGCTAATTATACCATATCAATCCTTTAAAGTATAGTATTTGCCGTTAATTAGAATACTTACAAGGAAGCGAGAAACTATGAAACTTTTTGAATAGAAGCTGTGAGGAAAATCAAAAATGTGTAAGTAAAGACAAGTTTAGTAATCTTGTCAATCTATGGGGAAGAACGTATATTAAACTCGAGGAGGAAGTGTTTTGAGGCGTAAATTAGCGTTTGCGATTTTAAATTTTTTGATTGGACTTCTTTTGATGTACTTCAGTATAGATTATGGTGTTGTTTCAACGCTGGTATATTTAGGAATTCTAGTGCTTATATACAAGTTGTTTTTTTAGATATAGATATAAGATATTGTTTATTTGTGATTGTTGGATGTATTTGGATGCTAATATCTATTTTTGGGACATTATAATGCTGAGAATATGCCATTTGTATCTAAAGAGGCAATATGTAGGGGATACATATCTACAGAGAGTGTAGATAAATTTGGATTACCAGTCTATGTATGCGAGATTGATGAGATTATTTTTTTAACGGTATGACTTACAATAACTATAAAGTCAGGCTTACAAGCAAGGAGAAGCAAAAATTTTTTTCTCTTGTCGGAGAACGTATTGAATTTAGAGCCAAGCTAGATGTTCAGGAAGTTAGAGATGATGGAATAGATTATCGTAGATATCTATATGGCAAGGGAATTGACTATAGCTCAACTTGCAGAAGGATTAAGATTTTTAAGAGATAGAGGATTCAAACTTTCAAAAAGTTCGTTTTGATATTATCAAAGCTATCAATACAAAGAAAAAAACCTTTTTTTCTTTCAAGGATTTCCCCTAGTGCAAGAGGATATTTTTTTCGGGGATAATATTCGGTGAAAAAAACTTAATAAGTTCCGATGTTATCGAGGAGTTCCAAGATACTGGAACTGCACATATTCTTGCAGTAAGTGGCCTTCATATAGGTATAATTTACATGATTTTCAAGAAACTGACGACTCGTTTTAATTTAGGAAATAGAGTGGATTTCGTCCTGATTTTGATGCTTGGTATATATATTGTTTTGGCCTCGTTTAGTATTTCTATTGTTAGAGCAGTCTTAATTATACTTTTTAAAAAAATTATTGCTGATAAACTAATGATGCGATTTGATTTTTGACTGCAATTTCAATAGCATTTTTGATTTCATTGATAAATAATCCATATAGCATATTTGATGTTGGACTGCAGCTTTCGTTTCTTTCCGCATTGATAATTGTATTTATATTTCCTCACATTAGAAGGACAAGGCATAGAAAGTTATTAGAAATAATGGCGCTTCCAATTGGTCTTGAGTGCCTACAATATAGTGAGCTTTGGTCAGTTTAGTTTAATAGCAGTTTTAGCAAACACTCCTGTAATCTTACTTATATCAATTTATGTACCGATAGGAATCACAAGTTTCTTTATATATCTTGTTAGCAGTCATTATTCTAGTATTCTTGGGTACTTAATATCTGCAATTGGGGAACTTACATATACAGTTAATCATAGTTTTAGTCTATTTCAGAAGGGAACATTAGAGATTGAATATAGCGATAGCAGGCTAGCGATTTTGCTTTATACATTCATTTTTTATTGTGTCATCAGAATATTTTTTTATGTTAAGCTTGTCAGCCGGCATGATCTAAAAACAGTGTGTTGGTTTTTATACTGATAGGTATTACAATATTTATGTTTTTGAATAATATAAAAGGAATTAGACCAAAGGCCTAATTCCTTATAGCTTACATCTATAGATTTTCATCAGTAGATACAGGGTTGTTCTGATCTGGTTCTTGAGATACTTCTAGCTGAGTAGGAGCTTCTGGTGTAACAGGCTGAACCGAAAATTCGCTCTGAACTGGCTGTGACTGAAATGGTGTAGCTGCTGCCTCATCTAGATGATTTCCAATTGTTGTGAAGCTTATAGCTGAAGGAGTGTTCTTAACCACTTTCTTGGTTATAAAATAGCAAATACAAGCACCGATTACTGCAAGAGCTGCTATACGCACAAGGTAGAAACCAATCTTGAAGTGGAGCACATCTCCATATGTGTCTTTAACATCAATAGCATGTACAAGCTCATAGATGAATATCAGCAGGAGTAAGATTGCTATTATTAGCAAAGGTATTTTTTTCTGAATAGCAGCAAATAGAATTGCTAGTGTTCCTAGAACTACGAAAAATATTCCATCTCCAAACTGTCCTTCAATGATAAGGAAGTTAAATGTATATCCCTGACCGAAAAAGTTCAACTCTAGCATATGGTAGAATTGTTGAAATCATCATCACTGCTGAAGAAATAATAATTACTAAACGAGCAATTGATGAGATATCATTTTTTTCTTGAATATCAAAATTCATATCTTGCATTATTGTCCCTCTTTCCTAAATAACAAAAAAATAAAATATTAAAGAAATTATAGACTATAATGCTCTGCTTGGCTAGTAAATTTTGATTACCTTATATTTATATTGGAATAGTTTTTTTAGTAGACGGTTTTTAAGAATTGTGTGATAATATAATTATAAATAGAGTCATTTGATTTCTCATGGAGTTTAATTGCGAAAATAGGTACAAAATGAACGAAAACGATACTCAAAAAGAGGGATAAGAGAACTATTAAGATAATGATTATTGCGATAGCATCGTTTTTTTATAGTGCTTACATTAATTACAGTAGCTGGAGTATTTATATACTTTAAGTTCTTTGCAGTTGATCATGACATTGATTCAGACACACAACCTACGGTTACAGAGGCAAGGCTTGCTGATATGAGTGCTTGATGAAGGAACTTGCTTTTGGTGAAGACATTCCCCAAATGTTTGAAGGTTTTTTTATAGAATGAACCGAAAAAAATAGATGATGTTGAGGAAGGCATAGTAGCCACAAATGTATTTGATGTAAAAAGATATCGAGCAGCTTGGTATAGTTAGCAGATACCAAAGGGATGGGAAGAGGCCAGCACTTAATACACAAATATATAGATATGATAAGGGTGACAGAAAACTAAAAAGCTCTAAAGACTAAAGCTAAATATAAAAATGAAATGTGGCCCATTGATTTGAGCCTTTTTAATTCTGTTTCAGAAAATGTATATAAATTTGAGTGTAAGGGTGAGCTATATATAGTCGAGAATGTTACAACGACACAGGGAATAAATGGTATTTCATACCTTCATAAGATTTGGCAGGTCAAAGGAGATGAACTTGTTGAAGTTATCGATTTGCAGTTCAACACAAGTATTATTGCTTCAAGGAGAGTGGGAAGCTATAAGCTGAATGGTAAAGAGATTCAGAAGCAGAAAATTGATGATGCAATTGATTTTTTTATTCGAGAAACATGACAACGCAAATGATGCTGAAACAAATGCGAAACAATTGCTTAATAATTATTATAGTTCATGTATTAAAGAGATAAATAATGTATTATCAAAATATAAAATAGCTTATGCTACTAAGGATGGAACTGAAGATGGAGGCTATGATTTTCAGTATCTGGAGGGAAGTATGAGCTAATGTGTGCGGTAGATTATGATTCTAGTAAGGATCTTAAAATCGTATCCAATAACTTATACCTAGTACCATCAAAAATGTAAAAGAATATAGAAACATAAAAAGATAACTACGATGAGAAACTTAACAAAGCTAAAAAAATTCAGCACGAGAAAACTTTAAAGGAATATTAACGGCTGATAAGGGTGCAGATATAAACTCACAAGACCAAGTGATTATAAGAAAAGATGGTGAAGCTTCTGATAAATCAGTCGTGATTTATGATTTGAATGGTGATGGGGTAGAGGAAATGTTCTACCTTAGTAGACTGGGAAGAAGTGATACAAGCTATAACATAATTTACGCTTCTTCCGATAAGGAAAATAATGGTTTAATTTCATATGCGATAGCAGATGGATTGAGCATGGCAGCAAATAAAGAGTTTTCCAGCGCATTTGCAATATATATGAGTAAAAATGAAAAGAATACTTTTTATATTGCCATCGCTTCGCCTTTTAATGGAGGAGAATTTGGTAATTTCTCAGTCTTAAAGTATAAGGCTAGCGAGTACGGAAGGCTTGAGCTACAAAATAAGCTTGAGAATATTTTTAGAAAGAATATCAGAGACGATTACTATATAGACGATAAGGAGGTTTCGGCTAAGGAAGGTGCTAACAAGTTTGCCAGCACATCTAACGATGCAGGTCAGCTTTTGATGTACTCAGGAGATAGCCAGATAATTCCTGTATTTGCTTCATTTGGTAAGGATGAAGATAAGGCAATCAGTTATCAAGATGCGATGAAAAATCTTTAGTGCATTATAAAATCATGTATTAATATCGTTTGTTTGATACATACTCGCTATCAATCAAATATTGACAATGATAATATCTTCATTTAGACTTGTCCGTAATACTTTGTAAAAGGGATTAGATATGGATAAATTTAAGATAAATAAAGGTAAGAATAAGAAACTAATATATATCGCTTTATTAGTTATTGTAGTATTTGCAGCATCGCTAATAGCTTTAAAGATTTATAATTCACAGCCAAAGCATGCTGAAAAAAAGAAAGCTTTGAACAAAAACGATTCAAACATTAATAAAAAAACAATGAAGTAAGTGTAAAGTCACTTTTGAAGAAATATCCAGTTGAAGTTAAGGGATATAATGGATATGGAGTATTGTCATTTTATAAGTCAATAGATACAACTCGTAAGGAGCCTATACAAGTATTTAATGTTGTTGGTGATTTTTCACCTTTAAAGAATGGGGATAAAGTTACTTTAAAGGTTTCAGAAAGCTATGTTGATGAACTGAAAAGCGATGGGCTAAAAGCTTGATAAAGAAAAAAATTGAGATAAAAAGTATCTGGACTAAAAGATATTTCGGAAATAAAGAATTTAAATGTTCTTGTTAAAGAAAAATGATAATGTAGCTGAGTATAATAACGAGAGCAACAGCTATAAAAAAATATAAAATAGAAAGGCAGAGTGATTTCATAAAATATATTACTGATCCAGATAGTAGTTCTCGAGGTCAGATTTCATTAGTAAGCGTATATAAAGTTACAGAGGTAAGCTCAGGTGAAACAAAAACAGAGTACTACTACTATGGAAACATAGCCGGTATTAAAAAGAATGGTAATCTAGATCTTGAAACGGTAGATGCTGTTGTGAGCTTAGGAAGAAAGGATCTAGAAACTATATTGGCAGATTTAGAGGAAAGTGATTACAAGGAAATCAAGCTGAAAAAAATAGGAAATATAGATTTTTTTAATCGTTATAGTTAATAGTTTATTTTGATGTGGTTTTAGAATGAAAAAAATTTTTGAAAAAAATGCTTTATCCTAAGCAGTTAAAAAAAAGGAGACACTGTAGGTATTATCTGCCCAAGCTCTGCGCTTCCAACAGATAAGATTGAACTCGTTAAGAACACCATAGAAAATATGGGGTATAAGACTAAGCTTGCTGATAATCTCGACAAGGTTTTCGCTGGATATATGGCAGGCGATGGTGAGGAGAGAGCAAAGTGGGTCAATCAGATGTTCGCAGATCCAGAGGTCGACGCCATATTCTGCGTTAGGGGAGGAGATGGAAGTTCAAGGCTCATGCCTTATCTCGATTACGAAACCATCAAAGCAAACCCTAAGATTTCGTGGGATATAGCGATGTGACAAATCTTCACATGGCGCTAAATCAAACCTGTGGTATGGTTAGCTTTCATGGACCAATGATTTCATCAAATATGATAAATGGGCTTACAGATGAGGAAACTGCTTCTTTCTTTGATACGATAAATGCTGAATCTGACTTTGATTATCAAAATCCAAAGGGCTTTGATATCAAAACGCTCAAGGGTGGAAAGGCTACAGGAAATCTCGTTGGAGGAAATCTGTCGCTCTTATCTGCTAGCATAGGTACACCATTTGAGATTGAGAGTGAGAATAATATACTCTTTATTGAAGAGGTGTGCGAACCAATGAGCAAGATAGAAAAGTGGATTTTCCATCTTAAAAATGCAGGCAAGCTAGAAAAGTGTAGAGGAATAATTCTAGGACAGTTCACCAAGGTTGAGAATAAGGAGGATCCAAGCTATGATGAGAACCAGGTTGTTCTTGCAGCGCTAAAGGACCTTGATATTCCTGTAGTGTACAATGTGCAGTCAGGACACGGAAAACCTATGATGACACTTCCTATGGGTGCTCTATGCACTCTTGATGCAGATGAGAAAAGGATAAGCTTTAAGGTCGAAAGATAAGATGAAGTTCAGAAGAAACGAAGTAGATATTAAGAAATTCACTATAGATAAGGAAAAGATTGAGAAGTTCAAGGATGATATGTCATACATGAATATTATCCCTAAAGACTTTTCAAAGAAGAGGCTTAAGAGCTGCCCAATTTGTGGTGGAGAGGTCGAAAACTGGACTATCAAAAGCCGCTGGACCTTACTTGATAAGATGTATGATTTTACCTGTCCTAAATGTCAAAGCACTTTGACTATAGGTGAGAGCGATATAACAGGGCTTTCGTATACTGGAGCATCGATATGCGGACAGGTCAAAAAGATGCACAACAAGGAGATGCGCGAGGTATATGTGAAGTGCAAGCGCATTAATAAGGAAACTGGCAAGCAATATCTACAGGGTGATGAATTTACATTGAAAGAACTCTTTTCGGAAATGCTCCCAATCAAGGATGACATAATATAATAATATATCAAAGGAACAAACACTCATAAGTAATTGAGTGTTTGCTCTTTTTTTGATAGAATTTAATCAGGAAGAAAGGTGGCAAGATGTACAAAGAGAAAATCCACGCATATAAAGTCTTTGCCGAAGATTTAAGTAAAGCAAGGCTGAAGAATGTCATGCTGATATATGGTGAAGAGGAATACCTTATCAAGTGGGCTATAGATAGCGTCATAAATAAATACGTGAGCTCAGCAACAAAGCAGATGAATATTTCATTTTTTGACGAGACCGAAATGAGCTCGACTGACTTAGTGTCAGCTGTATGCGAGGCTTGTGAAACGCTTCCTCTTTTTTCGGACAAAAGGGTGATTGTTGTAAAGGAAATGAAGGCACTTTCATCTGATTCATCGCAAGCGATAAAGGATGCAGACCTTCAGCTTTTGTGTTCATCTATAGAGAAGCTTCAAGATGAGACTATTTTGATATTCACTGCGAGAAGTGTAGATAAGGGTAAGAAGCTACCTAAGGAAATTATCAAAGCTGGTAAGGAATATAACTTTGATAGATTAGATAGAAAAGACCTGGCATCCTTTGCAAACAAGAGGTTTAAGCAGGCCAATAAGACCATTTCAAATGCAAATATGCATCTTTTGTTAGATGAGACAGGGTATTTTAACAGAGAGAGCGACTATGATCTCTACACATTCATGAACGACATATCAAAACTGATAGCTGCAAGCGGTGATGTAATAGAGGAAAAGGCTATAAGAGAGCTTGTAATCAGAGATGAAGATACTTTTGTCTTCAACTTACTCGATAGCATAGCAGCAGGACGAAAAGATAGAGCGCTTGCTCAGCTACACAATATTTTGGGTGATGGAGGAGATGAATTTCAGCTTATCGGAAGTATTGTGTCACAGTTTGAGCTCATGTACTGCACAAAGCAGATGCTTGATGAGGGAATGCAGGTGCGCGAAATAGCATCAAAGCTAAAAGCCAACGAATACAGAATCAAAAAAATATCACAAAGTATACTCAAGGCTTTTCTGCAGAAAAGCTATCAAACGTTCTTTCCTCTGCATACGAGCTAAGCTCACAGATTACTACGGGGTTATTAAAATCATCGATGGCACTAGAGCTTTTTATCGCAGGAATTTAATTATATAAGATGTAAAGTGAACCGAAAAATGTGTTCGCTTAAACTAACTGAACCACAAATGAATCGAATTTGTGGTTTATTTCATTATCAGAATAAAAAAATTTTTTTCAAAAACGACTTATGCAAATTGATTTTAACGATTTGCTTTTTGTATAATTATTATAGGTTGATTATATATTGATAATGATATATCAAGAAGAGGAGGTAATACATTATGTGTACTAATTGCAAGATAGAACCGGATGCAAGATTTGAGGAATTGGCACCGGTTTTAGAGAAGTATGCCAAAGTGCCAGGAAGTTTAATTACCATATTGCAAAAGACACAGGCAATTTATGGATACCTTTCACTAGATGCAATAAACTATATTGCTGCAGTGACAGGAATCGCGCCTGCAAAGATATATGGAGTAGCGACTTTTTATGCTCAGTTTAGGCTACAACCAGTTGGAAAGTATCTGCTAATGATTTGTCAGGGTACAGCCTGTCACGTTAACGGATCAGAGTCCATAGGTGAGGCAGTAAGCGAACACTTGAACATAAAGGATGGAGAGACTACAGAGGATGGATTGTTTACGCTTAATTACGTAGCCTGTCTAGGATGCTGCTCTCTTGCACCTGTTATGATGGTTCAGACAAGCGAAGGTGATGAAACATACAGTGAGCTTACTAAGGCAAAGGTAGTAAAGATTATCGATGAACTTAGAGATAAAGCTCAGGAGGTGCAGTAATGAAGATTATAATCGGACAGGGAAGCTGCGGAATCGCATCCGGAGCAAAGAAGACCGAAGAAGAATTTAGAAAAGTATTAGCTGCTGAGAATCTAGATGTTAAGGTTGACTTTACAGGTTGTGTAGGAACATGTTACCTAGAGCCAATCGTAGACATTTACGATGACAACGGTGAGATGACAAGATATGTCAAAGTTCAGCCAGATAAGGTTCAGGCTATCGTTGACGGACACGTTAAGGGCGGAAAGCCTGTCGAAGAATTCGCAATAGGAGCTGACGACGAAACATTTATAGGAAAGCAGCAGAGAGTCGTACTAAATAAATGCGGAATTATCAATCCTGAAAATATAGATGATTACATTGCAGTTGGCGGATATGATGCAACAAGAAAGGTTGTTACATCTATGAGCCCTGATGAAGTAATCGATGTTATTAAAGTTTCAGGTCTAAGAGGTCGTGGTGGCGCAGGCTTCCCTACATGGTTCAAATGGGATGCAGCAAAAAACAACGCTTCAGACGAGAAATATATTGTATGTAATGCCGATGAAGGAGATCCAGGTGCATTCATGGATAGAGCTGTTCTTGAGGGTGACCCACACTCAGTTCTAGAAGGAATGATTATAGGTGGATTCGCTATGGGTGCTACAGAAGGTATAATTTACTGTCGTGCTGAGTACCCACTTGCAATCAAGCGTCTAGAGATTGCTATGGACCAGGCTAGAGAAAAAGGTTTCCTAGGTAAGAACATCTTCGGTTCAGGATACGACTTTGATATTAGAATTAAGCTGGTGCTGGTGCATTTGTTTGTGGTGAAGAAACTGCACTTATCGCTTCACTTGAAGGTGAAAGAGGAATGCCTAGACTAAAGCCACCATTCCCAGCTCAAAAAGGATACTGGCAGAAGCCAACAAATATCAACAATGTAGAGACATATGCTAACGTTGCTTGGATAATTGTTAACGGCGGTGAGGCATTTGCTGCAATGGGTAGCGAAAAGTCAAACGGTACTAAGGTATTCGCACTTGCTGGTAAGATTAAGAAGGCTGGACTTGCAGAAGTACCAATGGGTCTTACAATCAGAGAGATTATTAATGGTATAGGTGGCGGAATCAAGAATGACAGAGAGTTCAAGGCTGTTCAGCTCGGTGGACCATCAGGTGGTTGTGTACCTGAGTCACTTGCAGACACACCTGTAACATATGAAGATATCGTTAAGACAGGAGCTATCGTTGGATCAGGTGGTATGATCGTAATGGACGAGGATACCTGTATGGTAGATATGGCTAGATACTTCCTAGACTTTACTCGTAAGGAATCATGCGGTAAGTGTAACTACTGCCGTCTAGGTACTAAGAGAATGCTTGAGATTCTAGAGAGAATTACAGAAGGTAAAGGCAAGGATGGGGATATTGAGCTTCTTGAGGAACTTGCAGATAAGATTAAAAACGGATCTCTTTGTGGACTTGGTCAGACAGCACCAAACCCTGTTCTTACAACACTAAAGTACTTCAGAAACGAGTATGAGGACCATATTTACAACCACAAGTGTACAGCAAGATCATGTAAGGCTTTGATTAAGTTCAACATTACAGATAGATGCGTAGGATGTACAGCATGTGCAAGAAATTGTCCTGTAAGCGCAATTACTGGTGAAGTAAAGAAACAGCATACGATAGATCAGACAATATGCATCAAGTGCGGTAAGTGTGAAGAATCATGTCGCTTCGGTGCAATAGATAGACTGTAGGAAGGGGGTTATTTCGATGAATAAATTCAGAATGAATATAGATGGCAAAGAAGTTCAGGCTGTTAACGGACAGACAATTTTGGAAGTTGCTCGTGAGAACGATATTTTCATCCCAACACTTTGCTATGATGAGAGAACTGAGATTTACGGTTCATGTGGACTATGTATGGTTGAGATAGAAGGTAGCCCTAAGCTTGCAAAGGCATGTGCTACTGCAGCAGCTCCTAACATGGTTATTTCAACAAACTCAGAGAGAGTTAACGAAATTAGAAAGACAAACCTAGAGCTTTTGATTAGTAACCACTATGGTGACTGTATTGGACCATGTATGAAGGCATGTCCAGGACACACTGACTGTCAGGGTTATGTAGGTCTTGTAGCAAACGGTGAGTTTGAAAAAGCAAATGAGCTAATCAAGGATAAGATTCCACTACCTGCATGTATTGGCCGTGTATGTCCACATCCATGTGAAGACGCATGTAGAAGAGGACTTGTAGATGAGCCAATCAGCATTGCTATGATTAAGCGCTTTGCTGGAGATATGGATATCGCTGCAGAAGAGAGATTCATTCCAGATATGGAAGAAGATACAGGCAAGACAGTTGCTATCATCGGTGGTGGTCCTATGGGTCTATCAGCAGCTTACTTCCTAAGACAGAGAGGACACGAGGTAACAATCTTCGACTCAATGCCTAAGCTTGGTGGTATGCTTAGATACGGTATTCCTGAGTACAGACTTCCAAAGGAAGTTCTTGACGCAGAAATCGCTATCATGGAAGCAATGGGAATTCAGATCGTTCCAAATACAAAGGTTGGAGTTGACATTCCACTAGATACAATCAGAAACGACTTTGATGCAGTAGTACTCGGAATCGGTGCATGGCTCTCAACAGGAGTAGGCTGCCCAGGTGAGGATGCAGAAGGCGTTATTGGTGGTATAGACTTCCTACGTAGAGTTGTAAGAAATGAATATATTGATTTAGGAAAGAATGTTGCTATCGTAGGTGGTGGTAATACTGCTATGGATGCATGTCGTACAGCCGTAAGACTAGGTGCTGAGAATGTCTACAATATCTATCGTAGAACAAAGCATGAGATGCCTGCGGATATGATTGAAATAGAAGAGGGTGAAGAGGAAGGAGTAATCTTTAAGAACCTTACAAACCCAATTGAAATCATCAAGGATGAGAATGGTCATGTTAAGCAGATTGTTCTTCAGGTTATGGAGCTTGGAGAAGCAGATGCTTCAGGAAGACGCAAGCCAGTACCTGTAGAAGGAAAGACAGAAACTATTGATGTAGATACAGTGCTTCTAGCTATCGGTCAGAAGGTAGATGCATCAATGTTCGAAATCGATAAGACAAAGAAGGGCGGAATTTCATACGACCCTAAGACAATGATGACAAGCATCCCTGGTGTATTTGCTGGTGGTGACTGTGGTAACGATAAGATTTCTATCGCTATCGAATCAATAGCAGATGCTAAGAAGGTTGCTGAGTCAGTAGATGCTTACCTAAACGGTGAAATTTACGAGTATGAGCCAAGATTCCATGTAGAAAAGGACGATATCACAGAGAAGACATTTGAGGATAGAGAAAGACTTTGCAGAGAAAAGGCTGATCAGCTAAACGCTCTAGAAAGAAAAGATAACTTCACAGAGATTATCTATGGAGGTCTTACAGTAGAGCAGGCAATGAAGGAAGCTTCACGTTGTCTAGAATGCGGATGTCACGACTACTTCGAGTGTAAGCTTGTTGATTTTGCAAACGAATACGATGTTAAGCCAGAGAGATTTGCTGGTGAGATGACAAAGATTGACTTTAAGGATGATCATCCATTCATCCTTAGAGACCCTAACAAGTGTATCCTTTGTGGACTTTGCGTAAGAGTCTGCGACGAGGTTATGGGAATCGGAGCACTTGGTCTTGTAAACAGAGGTTTTGACACAGTTGTTAAGCCATCACTAGAGATGCCACTTATGACAACTGCATGTGATAGCTGTGGACAGTGCGTATCTGTTTGCCCAGTTGGTGCTATTCAGGAGAGACAGACAGTAGTTAAGGAGATTCCATTAGATACTGAAATTACAACAACAACATGTGCAAATTGTGCAGTTGGATGTACTATGGACCTAGAAAACTACGGAGATATGCTAATCAAAGCAAATCCTGATAAGGAAGGCTACGTAAATAAGGGACTATGCTGTGCTAAGGGTAAATGGGGATTTGATGCTTCAGTGCTCGAAGGCAAGATTGTAGATCCAATGATTAAGCGCATAAACGGTGAGATGGAAGAAGCAGATTACCATGAAGCTTTGATTATGGCTGCTAAGAACCTAGAGTCAGTTAAGGCAAGACATGGTGCAGGCTCAATCGCAGTTGCTATCTCAGATAGATATACTAACGAGGAAGCTTACACAATGAAGAAGTTTGCAGAAGTTCTTGGAGCAAAGGTATTCAGCTTCAACCACAGACACAATGCACTTCTAGATGTACTTGGACTTGATGCTTCACCTAACACAATCGATGAGCTTCTTTCAACAGAAGTAATCCTAGTTCCTGCTTTCATAAAGAGCAAGGCAGCTGTAATTTGGAACAAGATTAAGCAGGCTGCAGCAGCTGGTGCAAAGGTTGTTGTTATCAACACACCTGAGGCAAGCACAGAGATTCCAGGAGCATATAGGACTGTTGAGACTGAAGATAGCACAGCATTCCTAAAGGCTCTTGCTAATGCAGTGATCGCAAACAAAGGTGACTGCGCAGCAGATGGATTTGCAGAGTTTAAGGCTTCAGTAGCAGACGCAAAGGTAAGCGATGAGGTTAAGGAAATCGCTGATCTATATACAAATGCTAAGAAGGCTATGATTGTATTTGAGCAGAATGTAATCAGCATTGCAGCAGCAGAGATTCTAGCTGGCATTGCAGTAGTTTCAGGACATATCGGAAGTCCAAGAGACGGTATCCTAGAAGTTAAGGCTAAGAACAACTCACAGGGACTTGTAGATATGGGAATCCGTGCAGGATCTGAGGCTATGGAAGGTGTTAAGGGACTTATCATCTTCGGTGAGGATCCAGCTGGCGTAGATCTAAGTGGACTAGAATTCCTAGTAGTATCAGACATCTACTTGACTGATACAGCTCTTCAGGCTAATGTATTCCTACCAGGAACAGGCTCAGCAAGTGCAAATGGTACATTTACAAATACAGAGAGAAGACTTCTTCCTGTAGAGTCAGCAATCGAAGAGGATGTTGACTTCAACAACTGGGAGCTTGCAACAGAGCTAGCACACGTATTCGAGGTTGATTTCGGATTCGAAGACGAAGAAGATATCAGCAAGGCTATGGACGATGAAGTTGCTCTTTACAAGTATGCAGAAGTTGGCGAGGTATTCGGTGGCGTTCTAGAACCAATTGAGGTTAAGCTAGTAGCTGCAAAGGATGACAAGCTTGTAGATGTACTAGAGTGCACAGATGCGCTTATGAATCTAAACGAAAGCAGAATTCCAAAGCCATTTTCAGTAGTTGAGTAATAGTGATAAGCAAAGCTTAAACTAAAATAATGAATCCCGCATTCAGATATAAACTGAGTGCGGGATTTTTCGTCTTGAATTTACAATCTAAGTGCAACAAATGAATAATGACTCATTACTTCTGGTAAAATGGTGTTTGCTAAGACATCCAAATACCAGGAGGAATAATGAGTCATTACAAACATATTACACCAGAGGAGCGTGAAAAGATACTACTCTCCATTCACAGAATTGCACAATTACATATATTGCTAACAGCATTGGAAGAGATAAGTCAACAATCTCTGTGAGTTATCTCGTAATACTGTGGATAGTAAGTATTCTGCCATTTCAGCTCAAGCTGCATACGAAGTTCGCAGAAAAAAACTGCCGTCCTAAGCATAAACTCTCGAATCCAACGATTTTTTTAAATATGTTCAAGAAAAAGTTTCTTAATCATCAATGGTCACCTGAACAGATTTCAGAGAGACTAAAACTGGAACATGCGAGTTTTAGCATTAGTTATTCGACAATTTATAGAGCTATCTATGCAAGAATGTTTGACACAAAAGCCGAACGCAAATCGAATGGTAATCGAGGTGCAATACGGAAACTCAGACATAGAGGGAAAACTCGTCATACTAAGGAACATACTGAAAAAAACGTGGCAAAATAGTTATTAGCAACAATCTATCAGAGCGACCTGCCGAGGCAGATAGTCGGTCACGTATTGGGGATTGGGAAGGTGATACTGTTGCCGGAAAGAGAAATGGTCCTTGTCTCGTTACACTTGCAGATCGAAAAAGTCGATTTCTTCTATGTATGAAGGCTGAAAAGAAAACGGCCACTCTTGTGAGTGAGGTTATGATTAAATGCCTCAAAGAGCAACCATTATTCTCCATTACTCCAGATCGTGGGAAGGAATTCGCAAAGCATGCAGAAACCTCGGTAGCATTGAACAATGTGCAATTTTACTTTCCACAGCCACATCAGCCATGGCAACGTGGAACAAACGAAAATACTAACGGCTTAATTCGCGAATACTTTCCAAAAGGAACTGATCTTTCAAAGTACAGCGATGAATATATACAAAGCAAAGTGGATGAATTAAACAGACGACCTCGAAATGCTTAGGCTACCTAACTCCTTATGAGGTTTATTATTCAACCTCGTTGCACTTGACTTGACAATTCAAGGTACTAAAAATCCCCACTTCTGGAGTGGGGATGTATGGATGTATGAGCTATATGTTCTTTGCCGATTCGATGAGCTCCTCAGCATTTTTTCGCGTTGCATCCGTGATTGTTTCACCACCGATTAGCCTTGCAATTTCATCAATCTGCGCAACCGAATCCAGCTTTTCTATGTGAGTATAGGTACTGCTGTCATCTGAATGCTTGAAAATTCTATATGCAGTATCGGCCATAGCTGCAATTTGGGGCAGGTGGGTGATACATAGAATTTGTTTTTCGCGAGATATTTCCCTTAGCTTCTTACCGACTACATGAGCTGCCTGTCCGCTTATTCCTTGGTCTATTTCATCAAAGATGAGCGTTGGGATAGCGTCGCTACTTGCTGTAATCTTTTTGATAGCGAGCATTATTCTTGATATTTCTCCGCCAGAGGCTGTCTTTACAAGTGGCTTTAGTGGCTCACCTTTATTTGTAGAGATTAGGATTTCTACATCGTCAAGGCCATTTTCGTCAGGACTTGACTTGGATTCGAAACGTATCTCTAGTGCAGCACCTGAAAAATTAAGGTCGTTTAGCTCTATCAATATCTTTTCGGAAAGTTCTTGAGCAACAGCTTTACGAGCTTTGCTCAGCTTGTTTCCGGCTGATATCAAAGCTTCGTAGCTCTTTGATAGTGAAGCTTCAAGGTTTAACTTCTCATCGTCAAAGTTCTCTATGGTCAAGAGCTCACCCTCAATATTATCGCAGTAAGCGAGAATATCCTCTATGGTACTACCGTATTTCTTTTTAAGAGACTTTATGAGCTCTAGACGCTCAATTGCTTCATCTAGCTCTGATGGATCAAATGTCATTTCGTCGACAGTGTCTCTTAGAACAGATACGGCTTCCTCAAGCCTATAGTATGCATCATTACATGATTCTAAAAGTTCACTAAGCTTTCCTGAATACTCAGCAAGCGATTCGATGTATGAAAGGGCAGAACCTAAAGTACTATATGCACCATGTTCACCATCTATAAGATCATAGGCGTGGCTTGCATCACTTGTAATCTTCTCTGAGTTTTTGAGCATGTCAAGGCGTTCCTCTAGCTCGGTGTCTTCTCCTGGGACAAGCTTTGCGGATTTAATCTCGCTGATTTCAAACTTGTAAAAATCAAGTTTTCTTGCATTCTCAGAAGAGAGTGAGAGAAGTTTGTTTAGCTTCGCTTTCTTTTCTATATAGCTTTGATATTCATTAGAATAAGAACTCTTAAGCTTGTTTATTTGTTCAAAACCATAGGTGTCGACAAGTGTCAGGTGATTTTCGGTGTTTAGTAGTGATTGATTGTCGTACTGCCCGTGAATATCTGCAAGCTTTTGGCAGGTGAGCTGAAGCTCTGATAATGTTACTAGTCTGCCATTCAGTTTGCAAAGGTTTTTTTCCCGTTAGAATTTATTTCTCAGAAATAATTACTTCGTCCCGTCAATTTCACCCGAAAGCTCGATAATTGCTTTATCTGTCCCAAAACGAACAAACGACGAATCAGCCCTGCTTCCAAGTGCAAGGCTTATCGCCGTTACTACTATTGATTTTCCGCTTCCGGTTTCTCCGGTAATGATATTCAGTCCTGAGTAAAAGTCAACATCGGTGTTTTTGATAATAGCAAAATCTCTGATACTGATGTGGTTTATCATTACTTGTGATTCCTTAAAATAAGCATGTTGTTAAAAATAGATAGGATTTCTTCTACATGATCTTCGTGGTCGATGATGAGTAGAAGGGTATTGTCTCCTGCAATGGAGCCGACAACATGAGGCAAGCCAATGTTGTCAATAGCCTCGCCGGCTGCAGCGCCGCAACCTGAAAGAGTTTTAATGATTATTAAGTTGTGTGCAGATGCAAATGAAGTAATCGTTTCTCTAAAGATTTTTACAAATCGATCTGAGATAGGTGCATTCTGCTGCGTGCTTACTGCATATTTATACTTGCCTGTTGATGACAGTACCTTGATTAGCTGTAGCTCTTTGATGTCGCGAGATATAGTCGCCTGTGTAACATCAAAGCCTTCGCTCTTTAGCATAGCCGCTAGTTTCTCTTGAGTTTCAATTTCGTTGTTTGAGATAATCTCAAGTATCTTGTTTTGTCTCGAGTAACGCATAATAATAACCTCTCCTGGCAAAGATGCCTCCCTATTTTGATAATTATAACACATGTATAGTTATAATTAAAGATAATTTGAATGGGGATTTACAAATATTGACATATAAGCTCTCTGGTTAGACAAACATCTGTTCATATGTTATAATATCAAGCGAAAATTAGGAGAGATAAAGTATGAGAATTATAGGTATAGACCCTGGTTATGCCATTATGGGCTGGGGAATTTTAGACCTAAAGGGAAATAAATTCAGTGTTGTTGATTACGGTTCGATTACAACTGATGCAGGCGTAGAGGCACCTAAGAGACTTCAGCATATATATGCCGAGCTTGGAGCTATTATTGCAAAATATCAGCCTGAGGAAGCTGCGATAGAGGAACTGTTTTTTAATAACAATGCAAAGACAGTGATACTGGTTGGAGAGGCAAGAGGAATCGCGGTTTTGGCATGCGCAAATGCAGGACTTGAGGTATCAGAATATACACCTTTACAGATAAAGCAGGCTCTTGTCGGATACGGAAGAGCTGACAAGAAGCAGGTTCAGGCAATGGTTAAGGCAATCCTAAACCTAAAGGAAGTTCCTAAGCCTGATGATACCGCAGATGCTGTTGCAGCAGCGATTTGCCACGGACACAGTCGTGGCAGGAGGATAATTAAGTGATAAGATATATTAAGGGAACTATATACCATCAAATTGATGGCTCTATAATAGTAGAGAACAGCTCTGGCATGGGCTTTCACATTATGATTTCCGCAGGATCTAGCTTTTATAAGCTTGTAGATGGAGAAGATGTCAAGGTTCATACCTCAATGATAGTTAAGGAGGATGATATAAGCCTCTATGGCTTTTCTGATAGGGAAGAGCTCGAACTCTTTGAGCTTTTGATAACCGTAAGCGGTATAGGTGCAAAGGGCGCTATGTCAATAATGAGTGTACTCAGTCCTAACGCACTAAAGTTTGCGATTGCATCAGGAGATAGCAAGTCCATAGCAAAGGCAAATGGTGTCGGAAAGAAGACAGCAGAGAGAATCATCATAGATCTTAAGGATAAGGTAGGAAGTTTTGATGAGTCTGAGCTAGATGGACCTATAGATGATAAGATATTTGTTAATGACGATACTCGCTCGGAGGCTAAGATAGCTTTGATAAGCCTTGGTTATTCACAGCAGGAGGCAGAGAATGCCATAAGCAAATTAAGGGTGAGAATTTGACGATAGAGGATTATATCAAGCTTGCACTCAAGCAGATGTAGGTAATAGGAATGGAAGATAGAATTACAAAAACAAGTGCCAATGAATTTGAGGAGAGACAGGAGGTCGGTCTTAGACCGCAACGTCTTGATGATTTTATTGGGCAAAGTCATGTCAAGGAAAATCTAAAGATATTTATAGAAGCGGCAAAGCTAAGAGGTGAGCCACTAGACCATGTTTTGTTCTACGGCCCTCCAGGACTTGGTAAGACAACACTTGCGGGAATTATTGCAAATGAGCTTGGTGTTGATATTAAGATTACTTCTGGCCCTGCCATTGGAAGAGCTGCAGATCTTGCTGCCATTTTGACTAATCTAAACGAAAACGATGTTCTTTTTATAGATGAGATACATAGACTTAATAGATCTGTTGAGGAAGTACTTTATTCTGCGATGGAGGACTATGCTCTTGATATAGTTATAGGAAAAGGACCGTCTGCAAGGTCGATAAGACTCGATATAGCAAGGTTTACTTTGATAGGTGCAACTACGAGAGCCGGTAGCCTTTCTGCACCTCTAAGAGATAGATTTGGCGTCATAGACAAGTTCGAAGTATATGGAAGCGATGAGCTTATCAATATTATTGGTAGGTCTGCATCCTTGCTTGGGGTGACGACAGATGAAGATGCACTTTATGAGATGGCAAGATGCTCAAGAGGAACTCCTCGTGTTGCAAATAGGATACTTAAGCGCGTAAGGGACTTTGCTCAGGTTAGCGGAAAATCACATATTGACTTTGAAACGGCTCAGCGGTCACTTGCTGCTCTTGGTGTTGATGCACTTGGTCTTGAGAAACTAGATAGAGAGATTTTAGATGCGATAATAACAAGGTTTAACGGTGGTCCAGTGGGTATAGATACAATTGCTGCATCGATTGGTGAGGAGAGAATTACGATTGAGGACGCCTACGAGCCATATTTAATACAGCAAGGATTGCTTTATAGAACGCAGAAGGGCAGGATGGCAACAGAGCTAGCATACAAGCACCTTGGAATCGCCTATAGCGGTGACAAAAACATCGATGCACAGGAAGATAGTGCAGAGTAATTTGGAGAAATAGATGCATATAAACGATTTTGATTATGAGCTTCCAGAAGAGCTAATTGCTCAGAAACCACAAAAGGATAGGGACAAATGTCGTCTGATGGTTTTGAGACGAAGCGACAATAGCATAGAGCATAGGCATTTCTTTGATATACTAGAATACCTAAAGGAAGGCGACTGCCTATTGTTAAATGATAGCAAAGTTATTCCGGCAAGGCTTTACGGTATCAAAGAAGGAACTGGTGCAAGAGTTGAGTTCCTTTTGATAAAAAGAATAGAGGGCGATATCTGGGAGACAATGGTAAGACCAGGAAAGAGACTTAAGCCTGGTGATAGTGTTTTGTTTTCTGATGAGGAAGGCAAGAAACTTAGGGCTGAAATCTTGGACTACGGTGAAGATGGTACAAGAATCGTCAAAATGGAGTACGATGGTATTTTGATGGAAAGGCTTGAGGAAATTGGCTCAATGCCACTTCCGCCATATATTTCAAGACCTAGCAACGATGAGGATAAGGATGATTATCAGACTGTTTACTGCCACGAGGAGGGCTCTGTAGCAGCTCCTACGGCGGGACTTCACTTTACGAAGGAGCTTTTAGAGAAGGCTAGAGAAAAGGGCGTCAAAATCGCATTTGTGACGCTTCATGTGGGTATAGGTACATTTAGACCGGTTAAATGCGAGACTATAGAAGACCATCACATGCATTTTGAGGAGTATTCTGTAAGTGAGGAGACTGCCGAGATTGTTAATCAGACAATTTTGAGCGGTGGAAGAGTTATATCTGTTGGAACGACATCTACAAGAACTGCAGAAAGTGCAGCTTGCTTTGATGAAAAGAGTGGTAAATATCTTCTTAAGGCAGGTTCAGGAAGTACGGATATTTTCATATATCCTGGATATGAGTTTAAGATTATAGAGTCTTTAATTACGAACTTTCATTTACCAAAATCGACTTTGATGATGCTTGTTTCGGCGCTTTATGACCGCGAGCATATTCTGAAGGCGTATGATGAGGCAGTTAGGGAAGAGTATAGATTTTTTAGCTATGGCGATGCCATGTTTATAGAATAGGAGGATTGGATATGAATGAACTTTTAAAATCAATGAAGTGGGGAATGATGATCACAGGTCTTTTGACAATAATAATAGGTATCATGATTTGTGCAAACCCAAGTGGGGCAATTATCTCAATTATACGTTTCATCGGATGGATTTTGATTATTGCTGCAGGTGTTTCTGCGATTAGCGAATTCATGCAGAGAACTACAACTTATAGGACATACTCGACAATGACGTTCGCACTTATAAGCCTTGTCTTCGGTATAGTGCTTGCAATTAGACCGGCTTCATTTGTAAATTTTGTTGGAACTGTAGTTGCCTTGATTTTGTTTGTACATGGAATAAATGCAATAGTTTCAGCGCTTAATTCGAGAAAGTATGGATACAATCAGTGGAAGATTGCTTGCCTTTCTGGAGTTATATTTGCTGTAGTAGCATTTATAATACTAATCAATCCGTTCTCATCAGCTAGTGCGCTCATGCTTTTCATAGGAATAGTTCTTATTGGTGATGGAATTTCTAATATTGCCATGGCATTTAGCATAGGCAGAACAATGCACACGTATCATAAAAACGCAATGGGCGATAGATACATTGATGTAGATTACAAAGAAGTTGACGATAAATAAATTGAGGTTTATTGATGAAACATGCAGTCAGCTATGAGCTGAAGAAGAAAGATAAGAATAGCGGGGCACGTAGAGGTGTGCTTCATACCCCGCACGGTGATATCCAAACACCAGTGTTTATGCCAGTCGGAACCCAGGCAACAGTAAAAGCAATGACGCCTGAGCAGGTAGAAGCCACTGGTGCTAGACTAATTTTGGGTAATACATATCATCTTTTCCTAAGACCTGGACATGAGATTGTAAGGGAAGCTGGCGGTCTTCACAAGTTTATGAACTGGAACCATGCTATTTTGACAGATAGCGGTGGATTTCAGGTGTTTTCTTTAGGTAAGCTTAGAAAGATTTCTGAGGAAGGCGTAACCTTCAGAAGCCATATAGACGGATCAAAGAAGTTCATCTCACCAGAGATTGCTATTGAGATTCAAAATGCGCTCGGCGCAGACATAATAATGGCCTTTGATGAATGCGCACCTTATCCAGCAGATAGGCGCTATGTTGAAGCTTCCCTAAATAGGACAACAAGATGGCTAAAGCGCTGCATGGATGCTCATAAAGATATTGAAAAACAGTCCCTATTTGGAATCATGCAGGGCGGAATGTACAGTGATTTACGTAAGATGAGCGCAGAGCAGATAGTTGAGCTTGATTTGCCAGGATATGCGATAGGTGGTCTTTCTGTTGGAGAACCTAAGGAACTTATGATAGAAGTGCTCGATAGCTGCGTTGATTATCTTCCAAAAGAGAAGGCTAGATATTTGATGGGTGTTGGTACTGTTGACTACATCTTTGAGGGTGTTGAGCGTGGAATAGATATGTTCGACTGCGTTCAGCCTACCAGAATAGCAAGACATGGAATGGCGACAACGGCGAACGGTAAGGTAAACATCAAAAATGCTAAGTATGAGAGAGACTTCTCACCACTCGATAATGAATGTGATTGCTATACATGTAGAAACTTCTCAAAGGCATATTTGCGCCACCTTTTTAAGGCCAATGAAATGCTTTGTAGCACACTTTTGTCAATCCATAATATTCATTTTCTAGAGAAGATGATGGAAGGTATACAGCAGGCAATAGAGGAAGATAGATTTTTAGAATATAAGAAAGAGTTTTACGATAAATATGGAGAATTTTAGTCCCTGTCCACATCGCGAATTTTGTGGAGGATGCAAGTACAACGGAGAAGATTATGAGACAGTTTTAGCAGAAAAAAACTCGCTAGTTTTGTCATATCTTGAAAACAACGGCATAGATACATCACTTTATGTGGGTATAGAAGGACAGCCTGAAGAAGCAAGATATAGGTACAGAAATAAGATGGAGTATACCTTTGGAGATCTAGTCAAGGACGGGGAAATCACCCTAGGTATGCATAAGTCAGGACAGTTCATGTCAATAGTTACCGTTGATCATTGCCAGCTTGTCGACGAGGACTTTAATAAAATTTTGAGATGTACGCTTGACTTTGCAATAGAAAAGGGATACAAGAAGTATCATAAGCGCACGCACACTGGACTTTTGCGCAATCTCCTAGTCAGAAAAGGCGTTAGAACAAAGGAACTTGTAGTAGATATTGTAACAAGCTCGGAAAGCGAATTTGATGATAAGGGCTGGGCAGAAAGACTTAAAGCACTAGAACTAAATAATAAGCTAGTTGGCATAGCACGAACCATAAACGATGGCCTAGCCGATGCCGTAAACTGCGATGAGCAGCACATAATAGAAGGAAGAGATTACTATTTTGAGAATCTATTAGGACTTGAGTTTAGAGTAAACCTATTCTCATTCTTTCAGACGAACGTGAATGCTGTAGAAAAGCTATATACGGTGGCGATAAACCTCTTTGATGATATAGAAGGAAAAACGGTATTTGACCTTTACTGCGGTACTGGAACAATTTCTCAGGTAGTTGCATCAAAGGCAAAGCACGTAGTTGGAGTTGATATAGTGCCAGACTCAATACATGCAGCTGAAGAAAATGCGAAAATAAATGGAATAGAAAAACTGCGAGTTCATCTGCGGAGATGTGTTTGAGGTGCTAGATTCAGTAGAAAAGCTTCCAGATGCAATCATAGTAGATCCACCAAGAGTTGGAATTCAAACAAAAGCAGTCAATAAGATAGCAGGCTATGGCGTAGACGAAATAGTTTACATCTCGTGCAATCCAAAGACCATGGCAATAGACCTAGTAGATTTCCAAAATATGGGCTATGAGATAAAGTATATCAAAGCATACGACAATTTCGTG